>BNJU01001988.1_pt1 | contig 2069691 bp, 3357 predicted proteins | sample 8539281 | NCBI WGS metagenome assembly BNJU01 (sample SAMD00202456, study PRJDB9452) | human saliva metagenome | isolation source: human saliva | place: Japan
CCAGCGTTGAGCGATCTGCTTCGGCGGGGCGAGGGAACACTCACGGACAATCTTCACGCCCGTATCTCGTCTCATTCGGGTCCAGGTCTCGTTCTGCTGCCAGCACGTGGAGCGCTGCCTGAAGCAGGGGAAGCGCCGCCGGCGGCATATGCCCTCTTCACAGCAGCGGCCTGTAGCGTTACGGACGACATCCTCGATGCGGTGTACTTCGCGTTCCTTCAGCTCCACCTCGGTGGCGTCGCTGCAACATAATCACAGCCGCCGCCAGCCAACAACCAGACGCTCGTGCAGCTTCTCGCGGTCGTATTCGGAGATCGGAGTTCTCGATCTCGGCGCAGTTTGGTTCACCCGACCACTGATCTCTGGTCTTGGGGAGCCAGCGCCTTCCACAATGGTGGTGTCGTCGTGAGTCACCACAACCTTGCGGGCGCTGAGCCCAGCAGCGGCGGGTCGGCGGTCTCCGACGAGGCCCTACCTCCTCGGAAATGACGCAGCCCGCCGGTCAAAATAGCCATGTGCTGGGTTTGTGCGCGCGGCGGTCGCCGAAACCGAACGCTCGACGGCAGCGGACTTGAAGGATGCCGCGTCGCGGTCACGACCAGTGGACAGGGCCTCGCCACTCCACGTCTTCCGGCGATAATCAGCTGAGCGGCTTGCCGGTCTGCATGACCTTCTCCAGCGGCGGCAGCAGTCCCTATCCCAATATTAGAGACCTTGGCGGAAACCAGAAAGAGATGTGCGGATCTTCCACACGGCACAGAGCGCTCACATGTCCGGTAGCAAAGCAACCGGAGATACCATAACCCTTGTCGAAGCGCACATACCCTCGGTGACCTCCTGGCTCCACACCAAGGTGTTGAGTTCTTCCACCGTGATGACGGATCCTTGTTCAGCTTGCACGCCACGGCACGCATTGCCTTGGCGATCTGGGCGCTCGATGGCCGGATCGCTGCGGATGCCGCAGCGGTGGCAGCGATGCTGTTCCTCGGTTTCTGCTTCCTCGCGGCGCTGGCGAGCTGCTGCGTCACCGCATCACGGCCTTTTTCGATGCCGCGCCCGATACCCATAGTTTGGAGCCCGACGGCCACGTTGCGCAGGCCCTCCCGCACCAAGTGCCTGGGCTCGAACGGTGGCGGTGGTGTGCCAGATCGCCTGCTGCCACATCGTCGGTCTTCGCGCTGCTTCTTTTGACCAGCTCGGCGCCGATCTTCTCATAGGGTTCTTCGAGTTCGATTTCCCGAGCGATGGACACCGCCGTCGTTGAGGTGATGGTGGGGCGCCCAGCTCTTCTCCAGCACCACATTGCGGCCGCGGGGCCGAGGGTGACAACTGCTGCGTCTGCCGTGTGTGTTGAGACCGCGTTCTGGAGGCGGCGGGTCTTCCTCGTCAGATCGAGCGATGATCTTTGCCATGGGTTGCTCATAATGCTGTTCTGTCCGATTGTTGAGTCAGCTGCTGTCCTTGTTCAAGTGCTACCGTCCGTTTCTAGCGGTCGCTAGCGAGTGCCACGGAAATACGCTTAGGGCGAACTTTCCATCCGGCCGTTTTGTACTTTGCCTTCGGCTTGTCGACGCCACCTCCGGCGCCAGCCGCCGAGCGCACGCCGCGCCCGCACTGACCTCGAACCAGCTCAATCCCGCCTCACCCGCATGACGACGCGCCCTCCTTCACCTCCAGCCCGGAAACGGGCGTTTCGCCTGCTGTTCTGTCTGCGATGTCTGGATTTTCGACCCTGAATCCTGGCCCCTCATCCCACAAAACGCAGCACACACAGCTCGCCAGCCAGCGCGTCCACCACACTTTCACCGATATTCGCCCACACACTCCCGCGCTGCGCCGACGCCTCTCAAAAGTGGTGTTAGCGCGATATCTGGATTACTAACCGGGCTTGGGACGATTTGCGAGAATATCATGCAGCACGGTGCCTCGTCAGACAAACCCAGCGCGCATCATGGGAGCATGACGTGGTTCACTCCCGCAGTTCGATGACTCACAGCCCAGGGATGTGTGCACTGCGATATTATGCCTGTCTGAGGCCAGATTCACCTCTTGAGCCGGAGATGTCAGCGGCACGCTTCTCCGGGCACTGCGAGGGTTCGCGATGCGTATGGGTGAGCACTGGCTGCTGCTGCTATCTCCAAAGATTTGGCGAGATCCGGGCGCTAGTCTACAAAACGCAGCACACAACTCCCAGAGTGAAGATCGGGCCGCTTTGAACCGGGAGGGCGTCGATAGCAATGCGATTAAAACCGGCGGCCCACGCACCACTGCAGGACACCTTACACTTTTCAGTTATGACTACAAACAATCGCCGGAAGGTGCGACCTAGTCGTCTGCGGGCAACGCACGGTAGGATTTTCACTGCGGACCTCAAAATCACATCCTTTAACCCACCCACCAAACACCACCCCAACAACCCAACACACCACCACCACACCAAAACACCCCCCACCACCCCAACCCCAAAACCCCACCCCCCACCCACACAGCTCGCCGGCGACCCGTCAGTGGGATGAGATCCGATGCCACCCTCACCGAGCCGGAATGGCCGCTGAGCATGCGCGAGAGCGCGGGCTGCAAGGGGCAACGTTGTCATGCACCCTGGCGCGCTTACGTGCCGTCCAACGAGCTGGGCGGCTCCGACGAAATTGAGGTGCTCATCGAGGGTCGGAAAAACGCAGGCGGGGCGGAGCTTTCGGAGACTCATCAAGGCCCGGCGGAGCTGTTTGCCGCCGATGCTATCCTCATCGCGGACACCGGTGCGGTGCGGCGATTGGGCGAGCCGACCCTCACGCCTCGCTGCGCGGCGATTGCGCGAATCGCCGTGCGGGTGGATACCACCTGCAACCCGGTTGCATTCGGGCGGTTTATTGAGCGCTTCGCCCGAGACGCGACCGCCGCCCTCATTCGCCTCATTGAGTTCCTTCCGGGACGAGCATGGCCGCGTCGAGATTCGACGGCGTGGATGTGGACCGAAGTGGTCGGGCACCCAGTATGATCCCGAGACGTTCCACCAAGGATGCCGGGGTGCTGGTTGGGTGGAGATCGCACGGCACCTCGGCGGATAATCGGCGGACATGGTGTGGGCGCGACCGGCGATCCCGGTCACCGGGTTTACGATCCACGCCGGTTTCCGAGGCTGTGAATGCGGTGCCCGGCAGCGCAAGCGCAAAAGCTGAATCTGCGGTGCCGCCGGGCATGTGGACGCCTCCGGTGGCGGCACGCCGTGACGCAGCATTTGCGTTCGCGTATTGCCGATGGAATGCTCGCCGAGGCGATGCGGGTGTCCGGATGCGAATAATCCGTTCTCTCGTCCAATATTGAGGCCCGGCTTGGTCACCACGTTTATCCGGTGTCTGCGCGGCACCTATGACTTAATAAGGAATTGACGTTGGTTGGCGCAGGCGGTTCGATTGCGTTGTGCGCCGAGCTTATCGTCTGCCAGATCCCCTCGGCGAGGCTGACTCTCTTCGGGTGGAGGCCGCAAACGCATCCACTCTGCCGGCATGAGTCGGTGGATCCCACCGAGATTGAAAATATTGCCACGTGCGGAGGCCGCATTTCCTCCTCACCGCCCTGCATTCTTAAGACCTGCACCAACATTCACCCCCATACCATGGGCATCTAACGAGGCTCAAAAACGACTTCCGTTTTGCTTTACTGTGGTATGAGTTATTGTGCTTTGTGTCACGTAGCGTTTTGTTTCCACACGAAGAAAACCCAACGACTATGGCGGTTCACCGATAGCGAAAGGTTTTCTGGCGTGGCATTGTCTCACCATAGGCACGGCCACGCCAGGAAATAGCTGACCCCAGCATTTGTGGTAACTGTGATGGGCACTACAAGGAGCGACATGTCACATCGCTACCGCTATCAATGAGAATCGCTTGCATATATTTCGGTTTGGAGCCGCCGCACCCTCAACCACGCGGAGATTCGCCGACGGAAGCCCATTCCTAACGCAGTTTCGGTCATCAGCTTCCCCCGAGGGTTGCGCCAGGGCCCACGGCCTCCGGTAGCGCACGACACTGCCTCACTCCCCCACCCCTGACCTGCGGCTGCAGATTGCTTTCGCGAGCTGCCCGGTGGAGTGAGTTCTCTCTCACGGCGGCCGGGAACGCCGGAATCGGGGAAGCCCTGCGACATTATCGCCTCAGGCCGGTCCAAGCCGCCGCAACTAACTTGGCGACCGCCGGTCGTGGCAGGTGAGCGCTCGTTCATGTGCGAGCATTTCGAGCAACCGTCACGTTCATTCAGGTGTGTCGCCAAAAGATGAGCGGTGATGGCCATGGGTTTTGGGGGCACTCGCTCCCCAGTCAGCCGCATGACTGCGTTAAAGTGATCACGACATGCTACACACACATGGGGGTGGTTTCACGATAACCGTCAGTGCCTCCCACCCGCACGGCGGTGTTTTCTCATATCTTGTTTTGATGAGAAGATGCTGGGCACCCTCGTCCCTTTGTCGTTTTTGCTACCTGGGTCCATGGTTGTCGGAAGCTCTACACAGTGCCGAAAACTTTCCTGACCGTCTTCCTGATGGGCCGTTGGATTTCACATTTATCGCCTGGCGAAGGCTTGCTCAATCATGGCCCGCAGCCTCGCAGCGGCGATTTCCTCGGTCTCCTTCACCTACCCACCGTTCACGCCGGCACATTATTTCGGGCCTGTACGCTCTGGGCCCCTAGAAGCGCACCGCCAATGTGCAGCGGGGCTGCTGCACCTGAGGGCTCGCTTATGAGTCATGGCTCATCCAACAAGAATTCCTTCAGCGCATGTGACCATGGGATCACTCGGCTTCGATTTGCCATCCACGGCAACTATTTCTATGGGCAAATCAACCTCGTCCTCTCATGTTCCTCGTGGCCCTCGACTTCCCTGCCGAAAAACCGAAACCGGTAGGGCCCGCGCGGAGTTGGGTGCCTGGCAACCGCCGGACTAGCTCACACCAGCGTTTTCAGCTCATCTTCATCATCGAACGCACTGCGGCGTGGCGCACCACCGCTGGCACCTTCCCTGCTCACCATAGTTTATCGGCTGGTTATTCGTGCACGGACGCCACCCGCTTCTGGACCTGGGCCATTAAAAGACTCCTCCACTCGAGGTCGGGATCCACGCCAACCCCGGCTGATCAGCTCACGCTCCGTCATGGAACGGGTCACTCCGTTCCTGACACTGGTGGTGAGTGGCCGTGATTATAGTGTTTGCACTGCTGGTCGTCCTGGCCGTCTGGTTGTGCGGTGACGCAACGATATGGGAGTGGGCGCATGGTGTGCGGGCGGTATCGGGGCCTGCCTCGGCCTGTTCCCGTTCTCTACAGGCAGTTCTCACCACTGGGTGTGGATCATCATTCGCTGCTTCTCACCGAAATCTCGGCGGAAGCAACCTGCAGCAATTTGCCACCACCGCATCATCTGCGTCATCCGCACTATTGGCACCACACGCGGGCATGTTTGCTTGAGCCCCCACACTGCACCTGCGCTGGATCCACGAATAATGGCGGTGCCCTAGGAACCGGCCTGATGATTATCGTCGGCTACTGTGTGTGCGCGGCATCTTTGTGCCAATACGGCCGCACTGCACGACTGCGTCGACAAAGCGGGGAAACGGACCGAGGCTGTCAGCGATACATCTCCACGCAGTGGCCGCATCCACTGGCCGGATGCCACGAACCGTGCGCGCGCTGAAACGGCTCCCGCGACGTTGCGTTACCGGCAGCACCTGTCGACAATCTCCAACACCGCTGGGCGGCCAGCGGCAACCAGTTCGCGGTACCCGCGGCGACAACTCAGCCACCAGATCCACAACTCGTCCGTTTGCAGCGCTCCCTCGATTCGCCCGTGATGTAATCACCAGCGCATCCAACCCTTAACGATGCCGCGCACTTATTCTCCGCACATGCGCAATCCTGCAAACTGTCGGCGGCATGCACTCCCCCGATCAGCAGCGCGGTCGTAGTGCACCGCGACAATGCGTCAACGCCACGCGCCGCCGCTAACTCCCGCAGATTCAGGCGGGTCGCAAATCCGCACCTCAACGGTCGCGCTTTTTCCACGCCGGGCGAGATATCCAAAATGCATGCTGCCGGTATGATTAATCGCACAGAACGAGTCACGTCGCACGCTTGTGTCCTCCCGGCTCCGACCAAAGACTGAAACTGGTACGGCAACGCGGCGGTGCGGCAAAGACTGCTGATGCGCTCGTCCGATTCGACGCGTAACGCAGTAGCAATCGCTCCTCGCGAACTGACGGTAATCCAACGCCAATAAATGCGCGACTTCGTCAGTCGCGCATTAATGATGGGCGCACACGCTCATATCGGAAACTACCCACGGCGGGTGTGAATCCCCAAATCGGCATCTGAGTTGCGACAGCGAGTGCGCTCAATGACGTCTCCGAATAATGGCCCTTCCTGTCGCTGGTAGGCTGCGCTGCGTGAGAGTCTGCGCGAAAACGTGCGAACCCGGAGCCCCAGTTTTCAACTGACTTGATCTGCGCTGCGCTTTCACTTGCGCATCGCGCAAACAGCCGCTTTGGCGACCTGCCGCCTCCAGAGCTGCGCGCGCGCACCGGCGTCTCAACTCCACCGTGTTGGCGAAAACTCCCGCTCCAAATGAATCTCGGGATGCTCGGCCTGACCAAACCACGCCACATCGGCGGCACGGGAAACCAGATCGCGGGTGACAGGATCAATCAAGGCCACCTCCCATTCCCCACCCCAAGGGTCGGCTGTGCGGAGGCGTGAAACTCTTGCGCGAAAACCTTATCTTTGAGTAAAACTCGTGGCTAGAACCACAACAAGGGAACCCGGCCCATCTCCGCCAGTAAATCCGCCGGACGCTGCTGCGCAACCCCACCGACCTTCTCGGCAAGCTCGCCGGGCTTGTTGCTCATTATCAGTGTGACTAAACCGTGTTCTGTGGCACTACCAGGCGTGAATAATTCCCCACCTGCCCGACCCGATAGCCTGACGGGTCAACTGCTCCTTCGCCTTCGCCGCCAGCCCCTGGATGGTGGATTATTCAAAACATGCAGTCTTACCGGATTTATCGCCGGCGCTTGTCGACGCCCCGCAGCGCCAGCAGTCCGGCAGTCGCACCACTCCCGGGGCGCCAGGGCGACGGCACCGCAGCCGCAGCACCAGCCGAGGCCGAGGCCCGGCGCCAGGCGCGAACTCGGACAGGTACGCCGGGAGCGCTAGATAACAGGACCAGCCAGGGGCGGCCGGCTGAATGGACGCGGCACTAGCACCAGCACTATCGGCACTGGCGGCATTATGACCTTGCGGACTTCCACCAGTCATGGAATAAATTCCCCATCGCCAAAAAGCAAAGCGGCGGATATAAAAATCGTTAACGACTCCCCCGCAAAGGCAGTTCACGCTGGGTTGTATATCAGGGCGCAGATCGGTTTCCTCGCCCGACCGGTTGTTGCGCTCGGTGGCGCGCTGGTCGCAGATGCGCCGTAGCCGCTGCAGTGGCTGAGATATTGTGCCATAACCTCGGGTAGATCAATGGCGCTATATTAAGGCGCTGATAATAGCGTACCGGGCTCAGCAACTGAGTGCGAATGGCGTCATCCTTTTGCTAATACTTTTTGGGCGGTTTCTTCAAAAGGCAAGCAGATCTATCGGCAAGCATGTTTACTGTAGACGGCTGACTGGCTGTCCCATCGTTATTTACGGTACTCCCGTCTTATCAACCAACTGCGTTGTGACAGAGTGCGATCGACGCTCTCCGCAGGCTCATCGACGATATGTTCGAGACCATGGAGAAAAGCCCACGGTGTGGGCCTGGCAATAACAAATCGGGTGGAAAACGCATTTTCGTCTACAACTGCCCCGACGATGAGGCGTCGATCTACCGTGGCTGCTTCATCAGCAGTCCTCGAAACCTCGGACATACGCGAGGCATGCCCGCCGTCGACGGCTCCGACGACGACTGCCTCTCCTCCCGGCCTCAGCACCAGCCGCGCCACCTGGGCAAAAGTCACCGGGCTCAGCAAGCAGGAAAGAGTATCGGAGGAAGGCACCGGTTTTCTCGCCCGCTGCTTCAACACGAGGTCAGTCACCTCGACGGATTCGTCTACGCCGATGTGCTCAAGGCCGGTGAAACGCATAAAGAGCCATCAGACGCGGCTGGACCCCCGATGCCGGCCTCACCTGGATGCCAGGTGTTGACCCCCGACCCGTTTGGACACGACGATGTCTGGGTTTTCCGCAGCGACGGTGCAACCGAAAGGCGACCGGGTGGTGCTGCGCAGCTCGCCCCGAGATGGAGGATAAATTCTCCGACATCATTAGCCATATTGACGAGCTCACCACCGAAACCGTTGTCGACCCCAAGACATTGAGGGCATGCCCTCATTCAAGGATGGCATTGTGGTGCCGGCGGCGGACATTAAGATCGTAGCTCAGCGCACGATCCGCAACTCCGATATCCGTAAATTGGAGGTGGCGTATTCTAAACATTTCCGGGTATCGAACACCGGCAGGTGGGCCAGTGGCTTCGTTGCGTGCCGGGGATGGCGTTACCGAACGGTCGAATTCGGCAGCGCCGTTGGGATATCGGCCCTGTTTGATCAGTGCCGGTGGCGGAGATTCACGAGTTTTATTCCCGCCATGGAGTTTGCCGCCGCTGGTGTTGATCCCAGGCACGTGGCCGGGTCGTCAACTGGTCGAGACAGCTGGGCGGAGATTATTGTGATGGCGCGGAAGTTGGGCGCGACGGTGGGCGTCGAGCACGCCGAGTTCGCATCGACACCAACCCGACGACGTTGGCTGCGGCTCTACCATTTCCCGGGGCAAGCCGCTCCCCGCCGGGCGCTGGAGTATTGCGTACCCAAATTGATGGGGAGATGGGGTTTGAGCGTTGCTTATCGACGGGCGAGACCGTGGCGATCGCGCAGGACCATCACCGACGGCTACCTGGGCTATTCGGCGGTGGAGGTGGCGCCGGAGTATCGGCGGCAGGGCTGGGCACGGTTGAAACCACGCTGAATTGGGGCTCGCGCACGGGGCGCACACCGCACATGTTACAGGTTAGTAGCTGCAGACCGGCGGGAATGATCTGTATACCCAAACGTGGTTCTGGAACATCACACGACATCGTTATGGCCTGCTGAAGCCGGGAGACTTCTTGAAGCCCAATGTATGCAAGCATGCGCATTGCTAACTGGAACGTATGAGCTGCGTCGCGCCGCGTGGATCGAATGGTGGCGGCTACTCGCCCGCCTTGATATTGATGTGCTATTGGTTGCAAGAAACCAAGTGTGAGGACAAACGGTTTCCATTCGATGCGTTCGGCTACGAAAGTGCGCTCCTGGCCTCAACCGGTGGAATGTGGCTATCCTCTCGAGTGGGGCCTGCCGACATCCGACGTCCTTTCCCCACCAGCGGGTTTGCTAGAAGAAGACGAAGCCGCAAAAACCTGGGCCGGCCCATTTCGCAGCTGCGGTGGGTCGCAGTCTGGTCCTCTATGTTTCCGAACGGACGTGCATAGCGGATCGACATTGCGACTATGGCTCCGGTGGCGAGTGCCCTGGCCCGGCATGTGGAGAGACCGGGCAGCGGCCGGGGCAGCGAGCAACCAGCCGCTGGTATTGGGGGCGATTTACAATGTTGCTTACAAAACGCCAATGTGTGGGACATCACCCTTTCATTGACCACACCATGTCACCAGGCGGAGCGGCGGGCGTTTACAGGCTCATCGAAAGAAGCCGGCCTGACGGTCCACCACCAGCGGTTATAGCTACTGGATTATAAAGGCTGGCCAGTTTTTTTTTAAGAACGAGCATGCTCATCGACTTTCAATTGACGCAGCTTGCACGCAACCAGCAGTTTCATTGATGTGGCGGAGCGTTCCGGGGACGACGCATCGGATCACACGCCCGCCGTGGTGGTGGTTATGACTGATACGTCCATTGTCACCGGATAGCGCGGCAGCACAACTGGTGCGGCGAAACCGGACCTGGACTCCCCGACGGAAACCGATGGTGATATCCGCATGAACATCAATATCGAACTAGGGGTCAATAGCGGAAACAATTGGTCTCATCTTGATTCAACCGCATCAAACGCTGGCCATTGAGTTTGTCCGGAAAACCAGCGACCGCATCATCGATCGAATGCGTGGCTCTTGTGCGTTCTGACCCGCCGCCGCCCATGCTGGGATTGCCCTGTTTTTATCTGTGGTTCTCCTATATTAATCAGCGCGGCACCGGGTGCACGGAGGCGGCGATCGCAGCAAATCATTAACGTGCACAAGAATGTGCCGGACTACCCGGAGAGGGGTACAGGCGAACCTCAACCGGGTTGGCTTCCGTTATTAAGCTCAGCCACACCCTCACCGCCATGCCGGCGGTCACGGTCGTTCGCAGCGTGCGTTCCAGCTATGAAACCATCGCCGCAATGGCTGGAGCGTCGACTGAGGCCGAGCACGCATGTGCATGTGGAGGTTACATTTGTGGCCTGGGGATAACACGACCGATGTGCTCCAGGCTTTGCGCTGAGCGGTGCAGCGGGAGTGTGAGAGTGCGGCTGCTCCTGGACCATATTGGGTTCAGAAATAGCCCAGGGTTTCATAAGTTGAGCCACCGGCTGGGCGCCGATGAGGGTGGGTGGTGTTGCTGCCACCCTGTTGCCGCTGCGTTGGCTTGTTCAGCGCCGCCTTGAGACCTGCGCAACCACCGGAAAAATGCTGATTGTTTGATGGGGGCGGGGGTTCCTGGGCTCCCTCAATATGAATTTGATTCTTCCATCTCCTGTCAGAATATCCGGGAGAGCGGCGTGGAGTTGATGTGATGGTGCGGAGCTGTCAGGCGAGTGCGTTGCCAGCATGAATACGATCTTTGCGGTGGACTGGCTCGCTCGAGTCGGATGAGCTTTTAGGAAATCGTAAGACCAGGTACGCATCCGAGATCGACCACGATCAGGTCAATGTGGTGCAGTGGTGCCGTCGGGTCCGGGGTATTGCGGCAGGCCGAACCTGCGCATGTTTGATTCCATCATTCACCGCCAAGGAACGGTTGGTGATGTGCTACCGTATGTTCATCCCGACGAATCCGCGCTGGAGCGGTGACGTCAGCCTGCTACCGCGTACGGGTGGAGCTTTTGGTGAGCGAACAGGCGGACCAGTTCGCGGTTGGCCACGCCCAATCCTCCTACTACAGAGCATTGCTGAGGGCCGGTGCATCTCTACCTGTATAAAGGCACTATGTTTTGCATTCCGTGTATGTGCTGGCGGACGGAGTTCGCCGGATGCGGTGAGGTGGACCTGGGTCATCAAACATGGACATGCCGCAGTTTTGGCCACGCATGAGGTCTCTCTACAAGCGGTACCGCAGCAATATTATTGCATGCAGCTCGACGATTTGACCAATGAATACCTGCGCAATTCGACGAGTTGACGCTGGATGAGTGGAATAACCGCAGCTGCATGCCGCCGCTATGTGGATAACATCATACGCTCATCGGCTGCAATAAGCTTGTCGACGCCACCCTTTCGGGGTAGCCAGCCGGGTGGTGATAGTTCTTCTGAGATTAACCACAGGTCATTACCAAAAGCTGATTTATCCTTACCTTCCTTTCCATAATGCCCCTCGCTTTGGTGGCAAAATATTATGAAATTGTTTTTAGCATCTTGATATAGCGCAACCAGATAACATTATTCTGACCTCTAAGGCTTTTCCACTAATGACGTGTCTGTTGTTTGCTGATTGTTCCCACAACGGTACAAGGAATAGAACTATGAGCGAGACAATAATTCTAGACAACTCACCATCCTCACAATGCGCGGCCGTAGTGATGTCCGGTGGCGGCCTCCTCATCACCGCCAGTGGCATTCTACACCCTCAAGTGAAAGCAATGAGCGCGACGAGGCGAATAGCACGGCTTGCGGCCGTGATGGAGAAAACGCAGCGAAAAGAAACCACCACGGCGGCACAGCGCGACCGGTGCCTCCACCAACACATCCGCCACCAGTTCGCGGGCCGCTACGTCGTCAAGCGCGTCGACAAGCCGCGCGCAAACCCAACGCCCGCGCACCCCACGGCCCGCGCCAGGCAAGCCCAGGGGACGGCCCCAAACCCAGCAACAAGCAAGCCGGTCAGGCCGCGGGGGCGGGGCAGGTCGCCCGCAAACCCGGCAAACCACCGTCGCCACCGGGAACCAATTGCTCGCGCACATTGGCGCCGCCACCGACCAGCGCGCCAGCCAGGTGAGACCGCGCCGAATGGGCGGCGGACGTCAAGCGCACACCCTCGGCGAGATGGTCACGTGGAACCTGCCAGGCAGCCCAGCCTCGACGTCACCGATATTGTGCAGACCGGCGATCGCCACCGCCACCATCAGTCGCATTCCCCGGCAACTGGGGCTCATGGACCTTCAACTCGGTTTCCAATACCTGGACTGCAGATGGGCACAAAAATCCGCGGTGCGCCACAGACCTCCCCTCACGAAAATGCTATTGGTCGGCGGCGGGCTGGCACAAAACATCATCACCACCACGGCGGCCCCCACCATGCGACGCCCAGCGCCCACGACGCTGCTGCCGCCGACCATGCCCACGGGTGGGGACGCAGGCCGCCAGGAGGAACTGCCCAAACCCCATCACCGATGAGGCCGACCCGGCGCGGGTTTCGCACCGCCGCTACCGCCGAGCGGTGGCGGTTTCCCATGACGGGGATAGCGGCATGGCGGCGAAAAAGAGGGCGAGGAAGAACGGGATTCGGGGCAGGCCGGTCGGGGCACGACGAGCTGCTATGGTGGCGCTGCACCGTCATGATGATGAGGCGATTTTCAGGATGGCGGCGGCAGGAACGCGATCTAATAGGCGGTGTTGACGAGCACCACCACCGCGAGCGCAGCGCATTGGTGCCGAACACGAGTGCGAGGGAGCCCAGCTGAGCGCGATTTCCTGCATCACAAGGGAGGATGCGGATATGTGGGCGAACATGGATGCGAATCCAGAAAGCCGACGACCAGCGCGTATCGGACAAACACGGGTTTCGTGATGACGGCGGTGAAACGATCCGAAGCTTAATGGGGTGCGGTTGGCCGGCGGCCGGGTTTCAGGATGACGAAGAGGGGCCACGAGGAGCTGGGCTGCGGCGATGCCGGCGAGCACGTAGAGATGCCCGCGCCAGCCCAGGGAGGACACCAGCAGGAGCCAGGACGGGTGCGGCGGCGGGGGCGATCGCTGATGATGCCCATCCAGCTAAACGCTGGCAGCAGCGACGCCGCTGGTGATGTCGGGGATAATTGAGCGGGCGAGGACCACGCAGGCGCCGGATCCGACTGCTGAGAAAGCGGGCGGCGATAGGGGATGCTAATGTTTGCGCGATGGCGCACAGAGGATGTGATTGAGGCAGGCGGCGCTGATGATGAAGCGTTTCCGGGCCGAAGGTGTCGGAGAGCACGCCGATGATGAGCTGGCCGGTGGCCATGCCGATCGGAACCCGCTGAGGGTGAGCTGGGCGTTGGTGGTGGCCAGGTCGCGGCCGGTTGCGGCAGCCACGCAGGTACATGTCGATGAAAACGGCCCTGCGGCGGAGAAAGAAGCCAGGCGGCCAGAGAGCCGCCAGTGAGTGTGATGGGGTTTTTGCAGACGTAGCGGGCGCTGACTTGACCCTGGGGCGTCGAAAAGCTCTCAAAGCGTCGCGTTGCCTCACGACGATCGCCCCGGCGATAAGATGACTATCCGCCACGCGCCAAAATACGCAATAGAGCGTTGTAATCCCATTGGATATCATCAATGGAGGTTTTGGTGAGGGGTTAAAGGCATTAATAGTGGCCCGTGTTGACGATATATTTGCCCACTCTTTTGGGCAGGAGTCCCAAGGTTTTCCAGGGCGAAGAACCACAGGCCGCTGATGGATATCGCGCACAGCGGTTTGGCGCAGCAACCACGACACACCCTGGGTGAAGGTGACAGCACGGCGGCCACCGGGTAGCCCCACAGGACGTGGATGCGCCTTCATCAGACCACACCGGCAGGGTGGAGGAGAGCTCACCGGACACTCGTTTGGTCATGTGAGGCTGGCCGGACGGTGACAAAGGTGAGGATGGCAATGAAAGATGGAGTAGAGGAACCATTTAGCCATGACCACTTTGAGCCGGTTGGGGTGGCCATGAAGCTTACGGACTGGTAGTTGTGGCGGTATTCGCTGGTGACCACCATGGTGGCCTGCCACATGGTCACGAAGAGCTGAGGGCAGCCACGCGGCCACGACGGAGGTTGCTTAATAATGCGGATGTCGCATGCCGGTCGAGTTTGACCATGGGGTCAGCCGGTACATCCGAGCCGTGAACTGCAGCACCGACGCCGAAGAATAGGAAAGCCCGGTGGTCCAGTAGATGGCCTTGGTGGACACGAGTTTGGTCCATTCGGAAAGAAAAGTATTCATGGGGTTAGTTTCCTTCCTTGGCTTGGTATTGGACGGCATGGCGGTGATTTCCTGAATGCTTCCTCCAGGGGTAGTGGCGTTCGCCAGAGTTGCAGTTCGATTTTGTTCACGAAGGCAATGTGGCCAATAGTGGGCCGGGTCTTGTTCCCGGGGATGTGGAGGGTGTGCGGTTTTTCTTCGTCCACTTCCTTGGTGAATTCGATACCGGCCGCGGTGAGCACTTCGGCCATAGCGATTGTTGTCGGTGGTGCGCGACCAGAATGGTGGTGACGAATGTTTTTAATGAAATCGTGGGTGGAGCTGTCGGCCACGAGGTTTTGCCGCGGCAATAACAATAGAGATGGTCGGCGGTTTGCGACATTTCACTCGGCAGGTGAGAGCTGACCAGCACGGTGCGGCCCTGGGCGGCCAGAGCGCGCAGGAGTTCCCGCACCCGGCGGATGCCCTCGGTCGAGGCCGTTGAGCGGGTTCGTCGAGGATGAGGATTTTCGGGTCACCGAGCGAGTGCAGAGGCTAGGCCGAGGCGTTGTCCCAGCCGAGGAGAACCCACCGGCCTTTTTCTTAGCGACCCCGGTGAGTCCCACCATGTCGGGGACTTCCGTGACCTAGATTTGGGTATGCCATTGGATTGGGCGATCAGGTGAGATGGTCGAAGGCGCTACGGTTGGGGTGAACGGCTTTCGCATCCAGCAGGGCCCCCACTTTGTGGAGGGTTTTTAATACTGGGTGTAGTGGACCCCGTCGATAAGCGCGGTGCCCGATAGTGAGTGTCAGCCCGAGGATCATGCGCATGTGGTCGATTACCGGCGCCGTTGAGCCCAAGAATCCTGTAACATGCCTGATTGTACGGTGAAGGATAGGTCGTCAGACGGCGCGGACATGCTTGTGTTTGGATAACTTTGCACTTTGAATCATATCAGCAATTCTTGCACACATTTATGCAGTTCGGGCCATACAGCAGCAAATCCGGGTAAAAAGATCATAGAGTGTCTACTTTCGTTTGTAGGTGCACACCGATCGTTCGTGCGCTTCCGCATTCCCTCCTATTAAAGGATTTTATGAAGCCGATCACGGTCGCAGTGGTGCCCGGGCCAGCACGGCCGTGGTTTTAACGTCGACGCACCCGCCGTGGCGGATCCCGGCCTCCCAGGCCTCGCGCAGGGCCGCCTAGGTCGGGGTTTTCGTGGCTGTCCAGGCACCACCGAGCGCGCCCGTCGTCCCCGCTACCCACGTCGCCGGTGTTGTGGCAGAATGCGGTCTCACATTATTCGCGGAATACAGCAGGTAATCCAGCGGCACCATGCCGTCCCCACCTGGGGCCAATGGGGGTTCTACCCAACCGTCACCGTCGCGCGCACAACATCGCACCGCACCGTAAGCCATTCGTTTTGCATATCCTCTATCCACTTTAAACAAATACCAATTCAAACTGTTTGAGGCCCAAAGTAGTGAGCGCAGCCGAATGGCTCACCACGCTCCTGCACCCAGGACCAGTGGTTGACCAGGTGACTCGGCGGCACGATTGCACGTCGTCTGTGGTACGGGTATGTGCGCTATCCCGCCGGTGGGCGAAACAGCTTTATCCGGTTTCTGCTCACCACACGGCGAAAATGACCACCATGGTGGTGCTCCTCAGCGTGATTATCACTTCCAGCGGGCTGGTCCATGTCGACCATGGCGGCGGAGCGCCTCGTTTGTATTACGCTCATTAATAACACGGGAGGCCGGTGAACTATGTGGCGCAAGCCTGTACGCGAACCTGTCGGCGGCGGATACGGCCGCCTCATCCAGCTTTCGTGCTGGTGGGGATGCTTCCTCCCAATCCAGGTCGGATTATGCGCGGTCCTACCAGCGGGGCGGGCGGGCGATCGCCCAGAGCGGCCACGAGAGCTTGCAGGGGGACCCGGAGCTCGCCCTATTGAGAACTTGTCCCAAAACTGCCGATGTACATGGGGCTGGTGGAGGCGTGGGCTGAATAATCAGCAGGGGAATCCGGTGGGGTGGCCTACATGTCGGAGGCGTCAGCGCTGATGCGGGAAGATCTGTTGCCGACAGCTTCCCCAGTTGAATGTTTTGACTGGACAGAACGTCGACAAGCAACAAAAGCGCTGACCGAACCATTATGGGTGCCGCTGACTGGGCTGGTTGTGGCGCTCATAGCATTACTTGTGGGACAGATTTGGTTGGCCGGCATCACGAACCGGCGCTTACTAGGGGATGCTGTGCGCGTCGGTGCTCATGGTGGTGGCCACGTTGTGGGGTGGGACGGCGAACGCATCACGTGGCGCACCGGATCCTTGGGCCTGACGGGCGCAGCACGTTGAACGCCCTCACGGACGCGCGGGTGATGGCGCAGCAGGCCCCGCACGCAGGAAATGCTGGCCTTGGTGTGGCGGCAATCATTAGAGGATTCACGAGCACGTTCGAGGGCCGCCGCCCACAGTGTGAAAAAACCTTGGCTGGGTTTTCCGGAGCCCATCGCCGATGCCGCCCTGAATCGCGCTGGGCCGGTGGGTGATGCGCATAACCACATTATTGCCGCCCTCGACGCCGGCGTTACAGAGCGCGCCCAAACGCCTGGCCCTGACCAATGAGAAGTTCCACCCAAGCTGATAGCACGCTCGCCACGCTTATCGACGCCACCGCGGCACGATGCGTTCCTACATCAACCAGGGCATTGCCGCCTCCACCTTTGTCTCCACCATGGTCCTCATGCTGTCCCTCCTTTCGGTATTTTTGCCCTCTGCGTTTGGGCATCCGACCCCGATTGCAGGAATGCCTCTAATGACCAACGCATCCTCCTCACCTGCCTGCTACTCATCGTCAGCCTCACCGGCTGTGCGCACCCCCAGAAACCAGCACCGCCACCGCACCAGCGACTCCTCCCTTTCGTGCCCCTCCCCAGGGGGCACCATTGAGCAGAGCGGCGCCGAACAATAAGATCATCACCACCAACCTATTAGGGTTTAGCGATAATCGGTCGCCGGGAGCGGGTGCCAGAGATCATCAGCCAGGGGCCGACTCATTGTTGGTATCGACCGGTCCCAAAACCTCTTATCCTTCCGCACCATCACCGGAGAACTCCAAGGATTCAAGTGGACATTGCAAAAGAAATCGCCACCGATATGGCGACCACCAAAATCGAATTCCGCTATGTGGACTCCGCCAATTGGATCGACGGCCTCAGTCCCACCAAATCGACATGGCCATCCGCACGCTCTCCATCACCCGTGACCGCCAAGACCAAAGTATTCTTCTCGACTCACCTCAAAGGCTCCACAAAAATCTGGTCCACAAATCCTCGCTATTAAAGAATTTTCCGAAATCGGCGGCCGTCCGGTGTGCGTCACTAGCCAATCCACCGGCATCCACGCGCCGCAATTTAGCGCCCACCAGCGATCTCGTCGTCGTTCGCTCGTCGGCAGACTGCCTCATTGTCATGCAGCAAAACCAGGCCAGTGCGGTCATCACCCGACGACGTTATCCTGTCCGGCATGTCCGCTCAAGACCCTTCACCACCATCGAGGGCGGTTCTCGCTCAGCAACGAAAACTACGGCATTGCTACCAAACGCAGCTGCCGACACCACCGACGACCTCATTAGGCAAATCAACGCCACGCTGAACGCATTTACGGTGATGGCACCTGGCAAAATATTATAATCATGGTTCGGCACCTACCTTCCCGACCAAACCCCACCGGCCACCACTACCGCACTCACTGCGCCGCGACCGGCACCGACCACGCAACCACGCAGCACAGCCGACCGCAACCGCAAACCGCCTGCGGTGCTCTTTTCAACCCTTCGACGACGATGACGATACCTTTAATGACGGCCGCACCTTTCAATCCCTTGACGACGATCGACGACGATCCCTCCCCGACCCATCTGCCAGGTCCCGCACTCGACATTAAACACGTTTCCGTTCCCCGACGCAGCACCACCGGAGAGGCAGGTCAGTTGCGAATGCGGTTCAGCTGCCCCTTCGTCCCCTATTAAAGAAACCCGCCTCATGGATCCGACCACCTACAAACCTGGAACCTCCCTATTAAAGGAAGGCGATATTGTTGCTAACCAATACAAGATTTTAGGGGTGGTTGCTCACGAGTGACATGGGCTGGATTTATCTTGCGCAGGGATCAAGAATGTATCCGGCCGGGTTGTGGTTCTCAAAGGTTTAATAAGGTCGGGGGAATCCGCATGATATTAAGGCGGCCATTGCGGAACGCGAGTAGCCGACATACCCTATCCGGTGATTAGGAAAGGCCTACATTTTATTGATGACGGGTGGCAGCCGGTTTTATTGTCATGGGTATGTGCCGGTGCGTCGTTGCGTAAGCGTCGTCAAGAGCAACCTGGCGGGGTGTTCGCCATCGACATCCCATCGGATATATTTTCGGAAACCTTGCGGCGCTGGAGTGTTCTGCGCGCAGCGTAGTGTACAACGATTTCAAACCGGACAACATTATCGGGACAGAAGACCAAGTCAAGCTGATCGACGGGTGCGGTCCCGGCATTGGGGCGCTTTGGTTATATCGGCACGAAGGGGTTTCAGGCGGAGGTGGCTGCTGAGGGCCCCGGTGGCCAGTGAACTGACACCGTCGGCCGCACCCTGGCCGCCATGACCATTAATATGCCGAAGAAGGATGGGGCATACGCCGGGGTTCGCCTGGCGGACGAGGCCGCTGTTTGCACAGTATTTTGTCTACTACCGCCTATTAAGGCGGGCCACGGACCCGGATCCAAAGCAGCGGTTTTCCACGGTACAGGTTGACAACCCAGTTGTATGGGGTGTTACGAATACTCTCTTGCGGTGCACCATGGTCCGGCGGTTTCCGGCGCAGCATTCATGTGCCGCAGCGTTCCACATTTTGGCACAGAGCTATATTGTGTTCAAACGGATCAGCCATTGGTGGTATGAGCGGGTGTGCGCATTACCCGCCGGAGGTGGTGGCTGCCATGTGCCCCCTATTGAGACCTATATGATCCGGGCGCGGCAATGATTACGGGCTCCAGTTACGCGGAGCCGTCGGAGGCGTTGGAGACGATGCGGAGGCCAGGCGGCAGGAGAAGTTTGCGCAGAGCCAGGAGATCGCGGGCATTATCCGCTCCCATTAGATCTTGGGTTTACGGAGAAACGAGGATTGGTTGAAAAAGCTAGAGTCGTCGCTTTCGGCGATGATTGGCGGCATCAATGGTATTCAGGGATCACCAGTTTGCTTCGGCGATTTCCTCCCGCCCAGGTTGCCTTTTAATAAGGTGTTTAATATTTTTGGCCGGGGGAGGCGGCCCCAAAATTAGCCCGGGCGGCGGTGTGCGAGTTGATCCTGCAATCAAAGAGGCGCTGGATAATAAACCATTATTACAGCCAGCCACGCTATTGGTAACCTCATTAAAGGTGAGAATTGTAGACCATGAACTGGCTGGGCTATGGACTCCATTTTGACTCAGGACCCGCGGTGTTGCGGTATAAGGCGATTTATCTTTGATTCGCTGGTGTGGGCGACGAATCCTGCGACAGTGAGTTCAGTTTGGCCTGGCGCGACAGTTAATGGCGGGCAGGTGGATGTAGCGATGCGGCGTTGGATAAGGTGCCGGCGTCGTCGATGCATCGGCGGATGGCGGAGTTGACGAGCGTGTTGTATCTGGTGTCGGATGTGCCTACTGAGCAGGCGGATTCGTCGGGCCGCCCGCAGGTTGGAGAGATTCTACAGAATGAGCCGCGGTTTTTGCGGGTACAGATCGCGGTCCTTAATGCGGCGTTGCATTGGTTGACGGTTGGAGGGCTTGAGGCTTCGGCGAGCGGAAATGATTTATTTATTATCGTTTACCCAGTTAGTTGCGGCGGATTGGAGCGGGCGTTGCGGCTTACAGGCGCAGCGCTCAACGGCGGCTCACCGGTATCGGTTGGTGGATACGAGCACAAGATTCCGGCCTCGGACATGGTTTTGACAGTAACCCTGTTGGCGCGGCCTATTAAGAATGGTTTTGGCTGCTTATTCTCAGGGTGGCTGGGTGGCATCCATCCCAGGGCTGTGGAGTTCGGTGAGTGCTTCTTTGCACATGCGGGCGCAGTAGGCGCTGAGGCCGCGTTCGTTGCTGCGGGCTCGGTTGCGCGAATCCTCCCGTCGGGCATTTCGTACCAAGTGAGGCGGTTTTGGGGTCATTAAAGACGCGCCCGTGCCGGATTTCGTCGGGTTTTGTCATCGTTGAGGAGGTTGTGGACGCGGCAGAGAGGGCACAGGTTTTTCCGAATGGTGGGCCGGAAGCGAAAGCGATTGGATGTGGTGGATTTTCGCAGCGCGGCCCGGCACCGGCAGTCGGGTGGTAGACGAGGTGCGACAGGATGCTGATGAACCGGTCGTCGGCGTCGGCGGAGTCGTTTAATGGGGAGGACGTCGTGGGGCGCACGCAACACCGTTGGCGTCATTATAGACGGTGACTGCGAACCCCGTGTTTAGCTATTCGACGATCAACCAAGTCTTTGTAGGGATGACAACACCATTGGTGTCGACAACGGTTCCATCAATGGGCGGTGTGCTCAGTCGGGAATAATGATGCAGGGGCGTTGCCGGAGGTCTCGGGGGATTGTTAGGGTCTTCCCAGTCTTCGACGTGTTCGAGGTTTGGTGAGATCATAACCGTGGAGCACCCGCCGTATTAAAAGCTTTTGTAGCCTTCGGCTTCGTCGACTGCGGCGCCTTGCTGCACGGGTTTCGGGCTTCGGGGGTGAGTGAGGTGCGTAGTTGTGCAGCTTTGTTCCACGGCATTTTCTTGAGCATGTGGCTCATGCCGTCAGGAGTCGGCGGTGGCGGCAGTATGGTGCCATTTGCGCGACGAGTGCTACCTTGTTTAATGCCCGCTAGCTTATCGACGATGTGTTCTTTGAGTTCGTCAACACTGAGTTCGTGAGCGGCTTCTATAAAGGTCGTTTCGGAATTGTTCCCGATCAATGTCTGGGGTTGGCGATTTTTCTTGCCGCTGGGTGGCAATGATGCGGAATTTTTCAGCTGGGTCCAACCCCGACCAAGTTCTTCTGGGGTGAGCTTTGGACACGGAGATCGAGAAGCTGGCGGTGGCACTGGACACGTCGAGTCGGGCGGCCAGCTCGATTTTGTTGATGCCGATTTCTTTAATAGTGAGCAGGAGCTCGCTAGCGCGGACGCTAGTCGGGCGTAGGCATCATGAGAACTGCTCATGCCATTAAAGGTACACCTGCCGCCAGGAACCAGGTGATTTTCAGGGTTTGTTGAGCGGGTCCCAGTTTGGAGATTTAAAATTAGAGTATCTGGTCAAGATTTCCGAATTTCTTGACCAAAAACCTTCTTTCACCCAGTCTAACTATTATTCTTTTGGGGGTTTTGGTCGACGGGGCACCCACAGTCCTCATACTGCCCCCGTCGTAAAGCTGCCGATTGAGGCGAATGCTTTTGGCGTAGCAGCGATGGCTAGCTCTCATTTGGGTGGCACCACCCCAAACCTTAATCACCGAGTCGTGGGCGGGAATCAGCCGCGGCCCAGTGTTGGAGCAGGGCGTTTGCGTTCGGGGTCGATCTTGATGCCATATTTCCAGGTTGTGGGGCATCGAGCGCACAAAGTCGTCGTTTCGCCCACGCCGGCCGTGAAGGTGATGCTGGCCGACCGGCAGGAGATCATGCTGGGACCCGAGTAGCGGCGCACGCTGGTGGATGTAGATGTTGTACGCCAGCCAGGCGTCTTCGTTTTCTTCCTCGATCATGCGGCAGAGTTCACGGAAGTCGTTGACAACAGTGCCTTTCACCCGGATTTTTGTTTAATGGTTCGTCGATGTCGTCGATGGGCATGCCCGGCGGTGCGTGCAGGTGGAAGACAATGCCCGAGGTCGACGTCGCCGGACCAGGTGCCCGTAACCAGCCTCGGCAGGGGTCATGCCATGAGGTGCCGATAGACTGCTCGCCTTTAATGGCGGCCGAGGATTCTCGTTGCCGAGGTGGAGGGTGATTTGGTTGATGGCAGCTTTGGGCAGCTCCGCGGTTCAGCAACCTGTTTGGACACGTATTCGTGGCTGGTGCCGTGGAAGCCATATCGACGCAGCCCGTTTCGGCCGCCAGTTCTTTGTCCACGGTAGTGCGACGCGGCCGGCGGCATGCCGTGGAAGAAGCCGGTATCAAACACCGCCACGTGTGGCACATCGGCAGAGCTTGCGCGCGACCTCGATGCCATCAATCGTAGCCGGGTTGTGTAGTGGGGCCAGTGGGATGAGACTCGGGCCAGGTCGGGCGATCTGGTCGGTGATGAGTTCAGCCTGTTGAACACCAGCCACCATGCTGCAAGAGGCGCTCTACGGCCACGAGCTCCACATCGGTCGGACCGCATTCGTGTTCGGCCATGAGTTTGAACGCTAGGTCCAGACCAACCGTGTGGTCGGGAATGGGGCTTCTACCACATGCTGCACCGCACGTGGCAGAGCATCACCGCCCCATTGGTTCAATTTGTTCGACCAACCCGAGGCGAAGGGCTCATCCGTGGCGTGTTGGTCGGGTCCACCAGCTGGAATTTAATGGACGATGATCCAGAGTTAGCACCAGCTACCAGCGACATTCTTATTCTCTCCCTGCTTCCTTGCTGCTGGCAGCGCTGGATGGCGGTGATCGCCACCGTATTCAATCGTCCGCCACGGTTGCACCCGCGACGGGTCGTTGACCGGCTTGTTCAAACCTTGAAGAATGGGCCCCACCGCCAGGGCGTGTCCGGTCCGCTGCGTCTTATACAATATTGCCAGCCCTCTGGGTCGGGGAAGATAAACATTGCTGCCCTAGCCCAGCCCGCGATTCAGGGTTTCTTTTGCCGCCACCACCGTCGACGGCTCGCATCAGGTCGCAGCCCATCCTCACGCAATTCCGGGGCCTTGGCCTGCGCTCATGCGGTGGCCATGGCCCGGTCCACGTCTGGCCCATCGCCGGAGATGCCCGTCGAAATAGCTGAGGATGGCCACCCGGGGGTCAATGCCAGTGGGCTGCGGTTTCCGCAGACTACCACGCAATTTTCCGCAGCTGCTCCGCAGTGGGATTTGAGGTTGACCGCGCAATCATATGTCGAGCCCAGAGCCGCGCACTGACCGTACGAGGAAAACAGAGACACCCACGGACACGCCCGGCTTGGTCTTAATGATCTGGAAGGAGGGTTTAATGGTGTGCGCGGTGGTGTGCGATGCGCCAGACACCATGCCGTCCGCCAGCCCATTGTGGGATCATCATGGTGGCGTAATGAGATGTCGTCATGGTTTTCCCGCGCCTGCTCCAGGCTCACCCCCAGTTTTACGCAGCTCATGAGAATTGTTGTGCGAATTCTTCCCCGGTGATCATCATCCGCCCGAGTCACGCAGGTGGCGCCATCCAGCGTAACCCCTGTTCCGCGGCCCGGGCAGCGCTTCTCCCGGCACACCAGAATCGTGAGGTCGACACGTCTTCCACTGAGAGGATGCCGGCCGCGGTGAGGATCGATCGTCGTCACCCTCGGGGAGCCTATATATGGGCGCGGTGCTTTTCGCCATACCCAGCCGCGTTTTCGAACACGTCTGCGGTCATCACGACTTCGGCCGGGGTTTCTTGCGCCGCCGTCACCGCCGCGGTGAGCGGCTGGTCGCCCATGATGATTGCCGCGATCGATGCCCCTCCCAGGTCGCGGGCCTCGACGCGCGCCAATGCGGTCGACAACGATTCCGACGGGTTTGTAGCACCAGTGGCACGCCCAGCGCCGCAGCAGCGCGCATCAAAGTTAAGGTTGCCGGTGCCGGTGTAAGGACGGGACCAGCCGGCGCATGTTTCAGCACGTCCGCAATGGTCGGTTCATCGTGCCCGCTGGCACGAGCGGCGTGATGTCGAGGCCTAACGCGGCGGCGAATTCCGCCGCTTCTGCCTGGTCAAGGCGACGGCGGATCGCGGTCAATAACACCGAATGCGTTGTTTGGGTCACAGCTAGTCCTTCTGGAAATTGTGATGAAAAATGAGCTCCGCTAAAAACTGTGAGACACCCCATAAGTGTGCAGGTTTTCGGCTTGCTTTTCGACGCTACTACCAACGGAAAAAGCGCCAGTGACATTTTGATTCATCATCCTATTCGTGCAACCAGCTAAAGTTAAGTGCCGACACGTATCATCCACCTCGTTTCCCGTAAGGATCTCGATGAATTTCTTCCCGCCCCTCCGGTAGCCGTTATTGGTTCTGGCCCTGCTGGGCTGTTTATGCCTCCGATTTACTCATGAAGTCCGGCCGCACCGTGGAAATCGACCTGTTTGAGCAGATGCCCGCACCGTTTGGCCTCATCCGCTCAGCGTCACTCGACCATCCCCGCATTAAAGGAATCGTGAATTCCTCCATGCCGTCGTGGAGAGCAACGAGGTTCTCGGCAATATTGAGGTCCAAACCATCACCGTCGAAAAGCTGCACGAATACTACGACGCTATTAGTCTTCGCCACCGGTGCTGTTGCGACCGCGACCTCGACATCCCCAGCGAAAACTCAACGGATCCTACGGCGCAGCAGACTTCGTAGCTACGACGGCAAACCCCCGATTCCACCGCACCTGGAACCTCACCGCCACCCGTATGTTGCCATCATCGGCGTCGGCAACGTCGCCCTCGACATCTCCCGCATCCTCGCCAAAACCGCCAACGAACCCACACCACCGAATCCCCGACAACGTCTCACCAAACCCTCAAAAGCCCAACCAAAGCCACCCACATCCACATCTTCGGACGACGCGGACCAGCCGACCAAATTCATCCCCACTCGAACTCAAAGAACTCAGACCACTCACGCACATCGAAGTCATCGTCAACCCGGAAGACATCGACTACGACGAAGCCAGCATCAACGCCCGCCGCGCCTCAAAATCCCAAGACCTGGTGTGCCAAACCCCTGGAACAATACGCCATGCGCGACCCCAGGCGCACCCCTACAAACTCACCATCCACTTCCTGGAGAGTCCGGTCGAAATCCTCGGTGAGGACGGCAACGTTGATGGACTCCGCACCGAACGCATGGAACTAGACGGCACCGGCAATGTCACCGCGCACCGGCAAATTCACCGAATGGCCAGTCCAAGCAGTGTACCGGGCGGTCGGCTACCGGTCGGATCCAGTCCCAGAGGTCCCATTCGACCAAGCCAAGGCCGTTATGCCCAATGATGGCGGGCCACGTTCTCGACGACCGGCATCCCATCCGGGCCTATATGCCACCGGGTGGATCAAGCGCACGCGGTCGGACTCATCGGCAACACCAAATCCGACGCCGAAACGATCGAAATGCTGCTGGCCGACTATGATGCCGGCAACCTGCCGAACCACTGCACCCGGACCCGTCGGATATCATCACTACCTCACCGACCGATGTGGACTGGCACCACGTGGGCGGGGTGGCATCGCCCTGATAACGCGGAGCAGAGTTGGGCGCCCCGAGCCGGGGAGCGGAAGAAGATTGTGAGTGGGAGGACATGGTGGTCCACGCCCGCCACCAAAGCCACGACTAGAGGACACGGATCGGTCCACAGGCCGGCCGGAAACGTGCACGTAGCTGGCCGCTTCGGTGGCCCAGCTTCCAGGCGGTGACCGTCTTCCGCCGTCGAGATCTCGCTGCGTCGCATGGCGAGCGATTCGGGTTTACTGAAGTCGCACATCGGTTTCCGGCACCGCAAGCGCCGACGCCAACCTGCTGTAGTGGGGGCGGTCGCGTCGGTGCCGCCGTGGGATGACCGCCGAGGCACCTGGGAAATGCAGGTCACGTCGATGGAAGCCTGAGGATTGCCCGCGCATGAAGGGCGAATTCGCCGACCGTTGGGTGCTTAGGTCACCATGCGCGGTATCGTGGGGTGGGGATACCGGAGAAGCACGCTTCGTCCCCGGAGATAAAGAGTTCCACGCCGAACACGCCGCGGCCGCCGAGGGCGTTGGTGATGCGGGCGGCGATGGACCTGGCCGAGGTCGAGGGCGGCGGGCGAGAGGGCATGGGACTGCCAGGATTCAACATAACCGCTGGCGTCTTGGCGGTGGCCGATGGGTTCGCAGAACCACGTGGCGAGTTCACCGGTGGTGCGGGTCGATGGAGCGCACCACCAGAAGATGATCGAAGTCGAAGTCGATAAAGCGTTCGACGATTACTCGTTCGGGTCGGCCCCCGGTTGGGCGGTCTCCAGGCGAGTAGCACATCGTCTTCGCACGGACTACGGTTTGTCCTCTACCGGAGGTGCTCATAATGGGTTTGACTATGCAGGGAAACCGCGTGGCGATGATGGCTGCCCGGAAATCGTCAAAATCGTCGCAAACCAGTAGGCGGCAACGGGCAATCCCAGTTCCACGGCCGCTAGTTTCGACGCGTTGGCGATTCATTGTGAGTCGGGTGGCCCGGGCGGTGGGGACGACGGTGCGCCCGGAATCTTCTAGTTCCACCAGGGTGGCGGTATGATTTCTTCGATTTCGGGCACGATGAAATGGTCAATATAGTCCTGAGCTCCGCAACGGCTTTTCCGTCGGTCAGGTCAACTTTCATAGGCGAAGTGGGCGACTTGGTGGGCGAGGGCGTTTTCGTATCGATCGACTGCATGCACTTCGACGCCAAGTCGTTGAAAGGCTATTACCACCTCTTTCCCCAGCTCCCCGACCCCATTAGCATGACGCGCAGGGCCCCCTGCTGAGTGGTGTCCCAATCGTTTGCGGAGTATACATACTGCTGTTCTAGCTTTTGCTTGGCGATGTTTTCCTGGTTTCTACCAAAGTTGCCTCCTCCATATCGTCGGCTGATTCCGTATCTTCGTTCGAATAGAGTAGCGCAGCTACCAATACCACGCGCAGGACAGCACCCGCGGATAACAGTATGAGCGGCGGAACTGTTTAGGAATGACCCCAGTCATGATTGCTGTGAATCGACGACGGATCCGACGAGGACCGCGACTCGCATGATGGGATAGCGATCGCCGAAGAGGTCATCACCATTATGAGGATGCCGGCGGCGGCCGAGGTCGGCGCCGCGCACCCCCGCGAGCCATAGCACGGCGACGGCCACCACCGATAGGGTTCCCCGATGACCGGGTCTAAAGGCTTTTCCTAAAACCACAATCCCACACTCTTACAGTCGGCTGAATATTTGATTGCAATTTTACAGCTCCGTGTGGGTTTTTCCTGCGTTGCCCATCTCGCCCCCGGAATCACCCCAGGTTATTCAGCAGAATTGCTGCTTAATGTAGGATAAGCGCGACCAGTCCCGTCGGTCGAGATGTCGGCAAGCAGCCCCGGCAAGAAGCCCTGCCTGGCCGGCGCGCTATCGGTTAGGCCATGACGTCGTGAAGCACGATTGTCGGTCCCGCCCTAACCCCGATGTAGGAGATTCGGCACCCGGAGAGTTCTTCAAGACGCACGTCAGTCTTGGGCTTTTTGCAGGCAGGTCCGCGAAGCTGCGGCACCCGGTGATGTCTTCGTCCCAGGCGGGCATGGTTTCGTAGATGGGCATGCGTGGTGGAATTCCGATTGGTGAGCGGCATCTCGTCGTGCCGCACCGTCCACGTCATAGGCCACGCAGATGGGGATTTCCCCAATGCCGGTGAGCACGTCCAGTTTGGTGAGGAAGAGGTCGGTGAACCCATTGACCCGGGAGGCATAGCGGGCGATGACCGAGTCGTACCAGCCGCAGCGGCGTTTCTGCCCTGTGTTCACCCCGATTTCTCGCCGGTGGCCTGCAAGAATTCGCCCCATTTGTCGAAGAGTTCCGGTGGGGAACGCCCCGGCCTCACCGGGTGGTGTGGTGCCTTCACGATTCCAGGGAGCTGGTGATGCGGGTGGGCCCCGGACCCGGCGACACAGGCGCCGGCTGAGTCCGGGTTGAGGAGGTCACAAAGGTGTAGGTGCCGTGGTCCACGTCGAGCATGGTGGCCTGGCCCCCCTCCATGAGCACGTGTTTCCCGGCGTCCAGGGCTTGGTTGAGCACGAGTTCCGCGTCGATGACCATGGGGCGCAGCCGGTCGGCGTAGCTGAGGAAGTATTGGACGGTTTCTTCCACGTCAATGGCCTGCCGGTTATAGAGTTTCACCAGGACTTTGGTTTTTCACGTCCAGGGCGGATTCGATTTTTGCCGCAGAATGGATTCGTCGAAAATGTCTTGGACGCGAATACCCACGCTGGATACTTTGTCCGCGTAGGCGGGGACCGATACCGCGGCCAGTGGTGCCGATGGCACGTTTGCCAAGGAATCGCTCTTGCACCCGGTCAAGGACCCGATGGTAGGGGCGACCAGGTGGGCATTATGGCGATCGCAGCCGGGAGGCGATCGGCGCCACGGCTGGTGAGCCCATCATCTCGGCAAACAAGGCTTCGAGATTAATGACACACCGTTGCTGCCGAGAATGGGGTGGCGTTTTCGGAGAGCACGCCGGCGGGAGCAGTTTGAGCTCGTATCTTCGCCGCCGACAACTGCCGTGTGCCCGGCGTTATTGCCACCGTTGGGTTTGACCACATAGTCGACTAGGCCGCCGAGGATGTCGGTGGCTTTTCCTTACCTCGTCGCCCCGCATTGGGCACCGACAATGACAATTGCTGCCGCCAGTAACACGTCCTTAACTTATATCCAGTGAAGACGTTGCATCATTCTATCTTTGCTTGGCCCGTTCTACACCCTGCTTTTCGACGGGCAAACTGGAAAATGCAGTAGCCTGCAAAGTAGTGGCAGAGTTTTCGATGAGATGTTGATAGATGTCGATGACGAGAGATGCTAAAAACATTTACGACGATATTTATAGCCGCTACGGTCGATATGGCGACGATGGTCGATTCTCCCCAGTTCAGCCGGTGGAATCCACGCCCCGAGCCGCCGAGGTTCGGCCAGATTGATGAGTCGTGATTCACGCCCACTATCAACAATCGCAACAGTCACAGCCGCCGCCCGACCCCACCATCCCGGTTGAGGCCGGTGGCGCCCCCACCCCGCCTTCGCCGAAGAAAAACGCCGCGGCCGGTGTGCTCAGTGCAGTGATTATTTTTCTGATTCTCACCATTGTGGCCTTGGCCGCCGTCGTGGTGGTGTTATTGATGCAGCACCGCACGGCAGCCGCCGCACCAACGCCGGTGGCGGTGCCGACAACGATCGACACGCGTTGCGACGTCGACAAGCACAGACGCAACATCGGCAACAACCACCCTTCGACTTCGACGTCGGCAGCAGCACCACCCCACAACCACCTCGGTATCGGCGGAGGAAGCGTACCGCAAACTTGTGTCGGATGCGGGGCTAAAAGCGACCGGGTTTAATTCGCTGGGTTGTCTGACCAACGACAAGTGGAAGTTTGCGTCGATTTCGACCGGTGGAAAGCATGTTCTCATTTGCGAGTCTACGGAGTCCGGCAAGCTGTATTACACGCACGACTATATGCCGGAAATTTTCACCGCAAGGAGGTAACCTCCAGCGACACCGATACCGGCACGTTTCCAGATTGTTAATGACGATGCCACGATTGATATCACGAAGACGGGACTGGTAGTGAGAGTCAAAGAAAGGGTAAAGTCTCACTGGAAAGTACGTTTTGAACAATCTTTCACGGAATCCTTACCCTTAACCGGGTTTATGCGTAATACCGGTTATCGGAAAATTCCCTAAAAATTAATCAGGGATATTTCCGGTATATTTATTACGCCTCACTCCATGGTAAAAATTCCTGTTGCACCATGGTGAATCACAACAAGACTCTTGAAGGACTGCACGACTGACCAAAACGACCAGAGCGAAAACAACTCTAGTATTTCCGGCCGCGTGGAGCGGATCATTCCCACCTCTGGGGAAGATGTTGTGCAGCCGTTGTCGGCCGACCGGATCGCCGCCTATTTAAAGGCAAAAGAACTGATGTTTAACCGTGACGATGATGGTGACGTGTTCATCAACTTTGACGGCAATGGGTTTGTGCTGCTGGCCACCGGCGGAAGCAGGAAATCCTGGTGGTGCGGGGTGTTGGCAGGTCACCGCACCGATCGAGATGCGTGATCGCCTCGTGGATCTGTGTAATGATTGGAACCGCGATAGCTGTGGCCGAAGACCCTATGTCACGAGTGGATGACGCCGGTGCGGTGCGGGTGCGTACCGAGTTGAACATTGACATGGAGTATGGGGCCAGCGATTTGTAGCTCAAACAATCCCTCGACTGCGGTATTGCTACCTCCATGAGTTTCTTTGAGTCGCTGGATAAGAAGTTCCCCGATACTCGGTTCGCCCAGTAATGCGGTTAGTGGTGCTGCGCTGCGGCACTGATATTGCGGTCCCCCCGTCCACGCAGCTTATCGACGTCAAGGTCGTGCCCACTCGCCAGGAGTTGAAAGCCCTGGACTCACTGGCCGCCGAGGTGTTGCCGGAGGACCGACCCCCAGTTTGACGGAGATCGCAGCCCAACCCGATGTGGCCCATTTGGGTACCCCCAATATGCCCCCAGCCGATTAGTGACCCGCTCGGGTGGTTGTTGTCGGCTCGGATGCGCGGCTTGTCGGCGGTGCTGACCCGGCTGATGCGGGCCCGACATAATGTGGGTGGAGGTGGGATTCGTCCCCACCGATGATGACTCCCCACCGCCGACTATTGGGGTATCGCTAATCTGAGTGTTGAAGAGCAGTTCGATTGTGCGGTTTTCCGGTCGAGTGCGGCCACTGCCGCTCATTCGGGATGATACCGCCACCGCGGTGGCTGGCAGGGCTTCGGTTTCGGATTGGGAGAATCGAGGGCTCACCGCCGAAATCATTGTTGATGATGATGTTTGGCTCGTCACCAGTCGGGTCGACGGATTCCCCGCACCAGGGATTTTTGAGCCCAGGTGCAACCATTGATGGATGCGCGGGGTTGGCCGGGTTTGTGTTGGACACCCGGTGATGCCGGTGCGCCGGGGCTTGTTTGGCCGGTTCGAAAAGCGAGTACGGTTCGATTGCCGAAGCTCTCGGCTGGTGGGCGGGCGTTACAGAGCCGGCGGGGAATCGCTGCGGGTGATGGTGGATGGCGTGTCCCGAAAACGACCGGTGGAGCGGGTCACGTTTTACCGCCATTTGCGGGATGCCCAGGTGGTTCGGGCCCTGATTTAGGTTTCTTCTGTGGTTTCCGAATCGGCACCATATTGGGGGTTAAAATACGTTTGCCACACCTCTGGATGATCCAAGTCAAACTGCCGCAAACTCATGCGCATCATGCTGACGCTGCCGCTCGACGAGCACTCGCAAGCAAATCCTCACGATCAAACCAACGCTTCCCATCAACCCACTTCTTAGAATCACCGCCTCACCTGGATATCCCCCGGATCACCCCCAGAAAGCTCCAGCACCCCACGCTCATTATCAACACCATCCTCCTCCAGGCAACCACGACATGATGAAACACCTCCATCCGAGGTATCAAAACTTCAATCAAGAACAATGAAACTCGTTCTTATCTCATATTCAATTGGTATCCCCCATACATTTCATGAAGTTTGGCAAATGCTCCCTGAGAAGTCAATGATTCAATCATATTGGGGGTAAGAACATACTTGTCGTAGCTGTTTTATGTCCGTATCACGGAATACAATCCGAACTATGTGAACCAAAAATATGGCCGGGAACAAATCATTCGTCCTATGGCTTTCACATGTGACCAATAACTTCTACTCGAAGGCGAGTGTGATCTCATGACCAACAGTTATCAGCCGGGTTTCGACTCCAACTATGGTACGGGTGCGACAAGCCTCCCGCTCCAGGGCGCCTCCCGGCAAGCCCCAATGTCGGGTAAACCGAATGATTACCTGGTGTTGTCCGTGCTCTCCTGTATTTTTGGGTTTTTCCCGCTGGCTCTCGCCGCAATTCTTTTGTCATCGCGGGTGGATGTTCTGTGGGCTGTCGGCGACTACAATGGTGCCCTCGATACGGCGCAGCGGGCCAAGAAGTTCGGCATATGGGCCATCATCATCCAGGTCATTGTCGCGGTGATCGCGTTCATAGCGTTCCTCAGCTGGTTTGCGTTTCTCATGAGCATGATCCATTCGACGCTCCAAGGTATCTCCAATATTCCGGGCGCTACCAGTATTCCCAGTGGTAGCCCCATGCCCTTGGGTATAACGACTAGTCTTCGATATCCATATCCCCAGATTTCTGGGGGTTGGGCCGGGTGCTGCAGGTGGGGCGCAGTACCGCCGCAGCCGATTTCCGCGATGAGCCACAGATTTGCAGCAGGTCCACGATGATGGATCGGGATTGGCCCAGGATGACCTGCGCGGAGAGCACGCGCCCTTCGGCGATTTCCAGGCCAACGCGGCTGCCCAGTTTACGGAGTCGATTAATGAGTTGCGGCATGACCTCATGCCCCCGATCCACACCTTCAAACAAGCGCTCTAATTCCGCTGCAATGTCGGAGAGCTCGGAGATGATGGCGATTTGTTCTTCGGAAACCGTGTCGTTGTCTTCGGAGAGCACAAGCGCGCGACGGGCGAGCACCCGGGTGTTACGGATGGCATTATCAACGGGGTGCAGTATGCGTTTCAGAGATCGAATCTTGCCGCGCTGCCGCCACAAGATGGGACTAACGGACAGGTTTTCTTCCCCCGGTTTTGTTGCGGCAATCATGTTATTGATGCGGCCTTGGGTACCGCGAACGTTCTGGAGAGCATGACGGATCACGATGATGTCGCCACTGTGGAGGGCAGCGGCCACATCCCGGAGCACATTGGAGGTAATACCCATGAGTCGGGCGATTTCCCGCCGACCGGCCCGCAGGGGGGACTCGGGGAAGAGTCCGATAACGATGAGCCCGACCACACCACCGATAAAGGCATCGGTCATGCGTTCGATTCCGTCCGCACTGCCGGGTGGGGATATGGTGGCTACCAGCACGGAGGCGAAACCCGCCTGGTTGGCGAGGAGCACGCTGCGATCGATAAAGGTCCCGAGGGCGATGGCGATGCCAACGGCGACGGCTATCTGCCACGTCCCACTACCAATGTTGGCGATGATGAGATCACCGAGCCCCACCCCAAGGCTGACGCCGACCACGAGCTCGACGGAGCGTCGAAAGCGTTCACCACCGGTGGTGGAGAGCACAATAATGGTGGCCATAGGGGCGAAGAAGGAATGTCGTGCCCGAATACAACATGGGCAGCCCAGTAGGCAGCACCGGCGGCAATGGCGACTTGGAGGATGTAAAACCATTTGGTTTGCAGTCGCATCCACCCCTCATGGATGCGGGATTTGGCGTAGCTGGCTTGTTTGGGTACTGGGTTCGGCATGGGTCCTGGTGAGAGTCAGTAAAAAGACATAAAGTATAGGTTTTTATTATCTTATCGACGATCAAAGCGCCACCACAACCTAGTGTGGTGGCGCCGAAAGTGCTGGTCAGAAACCGTCACATTATGTTACTTGTTGAGGGTGCTCCCAATGGAGTGCAGGTCGGTGCAGGCTTCGACCACACGGTCAGCCATGCCCTGCTCGGCAAGCTTCATGTAGGAACGCGGATCGTAGGCCTTCTTATTGCCCACTTCACCGTCAATCTTGAGCACACCATCGTAGTTGGTGAACATGTGGCCGGCGACGGGCCGGGTGAAGGCGTACTGGGTGTCGGTGTCCACGTTCATCTTGATGACACCATAGCCGAGGGATTCTTCGATCTTCTCCTTCTCGGAGCCGGAGCCGCCGTGGAAGACAAAGTCGAAGGGCAGAGCATCGTCGGGGAGACCGAGCTTGGCGCGGCCTACCTTTTGGCCTTCAAGGAGCACTTCGGGACGTAGCTTCACATTGCCGGGCTTATACACGCCGTGGACGTTACCGAAAGTAGCGGCCAGCAGGTAACGGCCCTTTTCCCCGGTGCCGATGGCATCAATGGTCTTTTCGAAGTCCTTCGGGGAGGTGTAGAAGTTAGCGCCAGCGTGAGCAGTCACGCCATCTTCCTCACCACCGACAACGCCGATTTCCACTTCGAGGATGATATGGGCCTTGTGGGCCTTCTCCAGGAGTTCTTGGGCGATGACCAGGTTTTCATCAATCGGAATGGCGCTGCCGTCCACATGTGGGACTGGAATAGCGGGGGCAAACCCTGGTCGACTCGCTCTTGGGAAATGGCGATGAGCGGACGAACATACTCATCAAGCACATGCTTTTGGCAGTGGTCGGTGTGTAGAGCAATGTTAATGTTGTAGTGCTTGGCAGCTTCGTAGGCGAAGGCTGCTAGGGCACAAGCACCACTACCTTGTTCTTCACCGAAAGGCCGGAGCCGAATTCAGCACCACCGGTCGAGAATTGAATGATGCCGTCGGATTCTGCCTCGGCAAAACCACGAAGTGCGGCGTTAATGGTTTCTGAGGAGGTGCAGTTGATAGCTGGGAAGGCAAAACCACCTTTCTTTGCCTTATCGAGCATCTCGTTATAGACCTCAGGGGTTGCGATTGGCATATATCATCCTCCAAAGAGATTGTTATTTCGGCGGAAACCGAAAACTGATTGTGACAGTCACTACCCATATTGAGGGTCAGTGACGTACCGAATTCAATTATGCCAGCAACAAGCCACGAGCGTTAGAGTATTTATGGGTGAAAAAAACCACATTCGGGCACTACATATCACGATTGAGTCCCCCATACGGTGGTTGAGCATGCAATAATGCGAACCCCCATTGGTGACCGCCGTCCGGCCACCGAAGCAAATAATCTCTAGTATTGAACCCATGACCAGCCATCTTGATGCCATTTTGGGCACAGAGTTTCCCACACTACCTGGGGCAGACTACCCTGATGATCCTGTGGGTCGGCAACTGTTTTTGGCGTTTGTTGACCCGGATCGGCTCCCACATAGAGTGCAGGCGATTTTTGGATCAGAATTGCAGCGTCTCAAAGTGTATTTGGGGTACCAACGCACCCACGACCTGTTCGAGCAGGAGAATCCCGAACTGTTTCCATTCACGCTGTCGCACGCGCAAATGCAGTATTTTTTGGGGGTGCGGCGCGTGGCACACGAGCTCATGACCGGCAATAATGCCGATGTTATAGGCGGCTACCGCTGGCAGTGGGGGCCTTGCGCAAACTGGGCGATCACATACGGGCCCAGCAGTTATGGCGACATATCACCGTCATGGAGGCGAATATGGCCGCAGACGAGGAGGATGCGGCAATGAACTACCGGTTCACCCGCGATGATCTAGAGGAATTAACGTCGGTGATCGACGATTTCCGCCACGAGATGTTGGCGCAACAGCGTCATTAACCAGCTTTTCGACGCCCGCACGTTTATGATTAAGCCATGCGTCGTGCCCTCCTCACCGTGTTGCTCATACCAACTATTGTGATAGGCGTAACCAGTTGCGCCCTGCCCACACGCCCACCCCAACCCGCAGCCCCTACCACGCCGATTGTCACACAACCGGATACGCCATTACCCGCGCCGGGACCTACAAACCCGAACGTCGATAAGCTGCAAACAATTGTGACACGGGTGGAACAGCAAACGGGCGCTAAGATCGGCATTGCCACCAGCACCGAAGCGGCGGGATCAATCAGCACGGGCCCAGCATGGTCCACGGCAAAGGTACCAGTAGCAATCGCGGCGTTACGGAATAATTCTGCTATCACACAATCGAACATGTGGGCGGCTATTACCGCCAGCGATAATCAAGCCGCCGCATCATTATGGGAATCATTGGGCTCCCCCACTACCGCGGCAAGTGCCACCGACCAGGTATTACGTGATGGTGGGGACGCTACGACCCACACGCAGTCACAAGTTTTACGGCCAGGCTTTTCAGCCTTCGGTCAAACACAATGGCGACTCATCGACCAGGCCGGTTTCGCGGAACACATGAGCACCATCGCCGGCGGCAGCGACGTACTCGTAGCCATGAGCAATATCGCCGCCGATCAACGGTATGGGCTAGGCACTATTCCCGGCGCGGTCTTTAAGGGCGGCTGGGGCCCGGAGCCAGAAAACGGCTATGTAGTGCGGCAATTCGGGCTCATGCCGGGGCCAAAGCCATATGGGATTGCGGTAATGGTGGTAGCCGATAATTATCAAAGCGGGCAGTATGCATTAAGTTTGGCGGCTAAGTATTTGCAGGCATGAGTTTTTTGTGACACAATAAGCACATACACTATCTTGTGGTTTTACTACCCCATTTCTGTTACCCCGAGTCGTTGGTATCTTGAGGGTGCTTGTTACTTCTTTAGTGGCATGACCCTAAGAATATCGACCAAATTATAGGTTAGGTTCAGTTTTATGTCAGAAAAGTCGCAGTCGCTTGCCGGCCCGGCAAAGCCAGTACCCGCCAGACCCTGATGATGCGTCTTCGGCTCACAGTCAGACGCCGTCATCACCATCGGCTGCGGAAACCACTCAGTTTCCTCGGGTTGAGGATGAGGAATATGATGCCGCAGGGGCTGATGATAGTTTTGCCGATGATTCGCAATCCGTGGAGCGTTCGTACCATACAGATTCGTTTGAAAGAGTATCGGACAGTTCCGCAATGACTGTCCCCCCGTCGCAGCCTACCCAGCACCCGCAGCAGGGCCCATACTTCCCAACCACAGTATTCCCAGGAACCAAACGTGCAGCAATATCCCGAAGGCTACTATGCGCCTCAACCCCAGCAACAACCGCTGGCCCCGCCCCAATCCAATAATTCCGTACACGGGTTGTTGATCGCACTCCTGGTAGTGATGACAATTCTGCTGCTTATCTGCGTTCCTGTTGTGCTGCATCTCACGGGGGTTATTAATATCCCGTTCTTGGGTTCGAATACGTCGAACAGCGCATCGGAGAATCAGAATCGGGTGGTGCCTGATAATCAGGGTCGGACCACCGCGCCGACGAAGGTGAATCGGCCAACATCCCCGGCATTGCCGGCCGGGGCGGTTCCGGCGAATGCGAGCGCGTGGAGCAATTCGCCGGGCGGAAAAATTCGAGAACGCATATGTGGGCTCATCGGTCACCAGTAGCGAGTTCGCTTCCGAGGTGCAGAAGTCGTTCTTGATCCAATACCAATTATCTAAGTCCACAACGCAGACACTGCATGTTGTTTCCCCGGTGACCGGGCAGCTTTACGAGATGAACTGCACCGATAACAGCCAGTATGTGACCTGCACCGGTGGCATTAATGCGGTGGTGTATATCACCTAGACCACGTCAAAAGCATGACTGTTATTTGGAGAGCCAACGGTTGAGCGAAACAACTGACTGCACGTTACCGTTGGTGTCCGTAATGGTCATGGTGTCCTTTTCCAAAACAGCAACATGGTTTTCAGTGTTGACCACATAGGAGGAGTCCACTTTTTTCGCCTCCCCTTCGGTGAGACCATCATCCGACAGGGCTTGGAATAAATACCCAGAGTCGGTTTTGCACACAGATAGGTAGTCCTTGCCGTTTGTTGCGGCATAAACATAGTTATCGTTGTCGCACCAAGTGGCGGGGATGGTGATGTCGTCATAGGTGTAGCCAGATGATTTCGCGGTGGAGCTGCTTGGTGTGTTATCTAGTAATGTCCCAAGGATAATGAGTAGCACCATGGCCGCCACCATTCCGCCTCCAACGTAGGTGGCCGGCCGGAGCATGCCCTGCAGTTTGGTTGAAAGGGCGGACCACGCGGTTTTTACCCGGAGTTGTTGTCGCTCAAGGTAGGGTTTTCCGCGCGACAGTTGTTGGGTGAGTTTAGGTTTCGCATCTGATGACAGGGTAGCGTTTTCCACGCACGAACCATTGGGCTAGCTGGCCTTTCGCCTGTAAAAGCTGGTGTTCTATCTGTTGGATGAGTTGTTGAAACCTGCGGATTGCCGCGGCCCGGGGTCGTTGCAACTGTTGGGTTTGAGGGTAGCGGGGGTTGCGGCTGGATGGGTAGCCCCACGAACCGGTTGGGCTGGTTGCTGCGGCGGGCGCTGCGGAATCTGTTGCGGAGCCTGCTGTGGGCAGGGTGATGACTGCGACCGTTGCGGGGTTGCGGCCGCTGTGGGGTTGTGATTGTTGCGGCCGCTGCGGAACCTGCTGCGGGGTTGTTGGCGTTGCGGCGGCGGGTTTTGCGGCGGCCGCCATACTTGTTAGTGGTGGTTGGGGTGGCCAAGACTGTTGTGGATATTGTGTGGCCAGGGCGGGGTTGTTGCAGGCGCTGCTGCGGGTTGTGGTTGTTGTGGCCGCTGCGGTTGCTGTGATTGTTGGGGTAATGGTTCGTATGGGCGCCGGGGGCTGGTTGGGGTTAGGGTTGGAGTAGTTGTATGGGTTATTCATTATTTTTCTATCCTGAATATTTTTGAGTATTCGTATTTCCAGTCGTAAAGGGGGATGGTACGAACGATGTCCCCATTGGAATCCGTGACCGTGACGATCCCCTCATGGACCGTAATCATGTGGGGATCAGCGTCTACTATGTAGTGGCCGGAACCGACTTTGGAGGCAGGTAATTCCAAGTCACCATTCTCGGTATGTGCCCGGTAAAGGTATTTCGACCCCGACCGGCATATCGACACGTAGCTGCCGTAATAGTCCGCCATACCCGCATAGTCGTAGCTGCCGCACCGCGTGGCCGCAACAGTGAGACTGTCGTAGCTTCGTTCCGGCGCGTTTCCCCCACTATTTGTGCTTGTCGACGCCTCAACAGGGGCTGCCGGCACCGGAACCGTCCGTGGTGGGGCCTGGTCCGCTGAGGTAGTGGCCATCTCTTGGTTTTGGAGCAGTACCGAATCGTGCTCCTGGTGGGTAGCTGCCCTGCCACTTACGAGGATCACAGCAACAATCCTACGGTCACTATCACGAGGATCGTCATGATAATGATGCTGGCAACCATGATGGACTGGTTCCTGTTGGGAGCAACCACAATCATGGAGGATGGTTGATAGGGACCGTGGGGCATGGCGCTACTCATTGGTGTGTCTCGTTTCGGATATGTGCCTATATATAATTTTGTCTTAGCCACGCCAATTGGTCATGGGGACGGTAAGAACCGTATTGCCGCTAGAGTCTTGGACAAACACGGCTGCCCCAGAGACGGTAATGGTGTGGGGACTGGCGTCCACGAACAGTCCCGAGCCACCAGCGCTGGCTGGCCGCTCAGGTAGCCGTCGTTCACGTATGCCTTGTAGGTGTAGCCCCCGTCATTGCATACGGATACGAAATCGCTTCCGTTTGTGCCGGCGTAAGCATAGTTGCTGCATCGGGTGGCAGGAATGGTCAACGCATCATAGCTGCTGCTTCCAGAGTTGGAACTATTTGATGCACCACTGTTTCCGGCGGGAGCGGGCACAGTGACGGTCACCGGCGCGGCGGGTGCTGCCGCTTGGGGTGCGGGTGCCGCATTATTGACCGGGGCGGTGGTTTCAATCTCATCCTGGTTTTTGAGCAGTACTGGGGCGTGCCCCTGGTAGGTGCGGTTGAAATACAGCCATCCGATGAGTCCCAGGACCGCCACGAGCAGAATCATCAGCACCACCATGATGATGCCGAGGCCCTATTCCTAGTTTGCGGCAACCACAATCACTGGTTGTTGTTGGGGTTGGGGTGCGGGCCCGAATGGTTGGGGGATTATTGGGTGATTGATAATAGTTACTCATGCGATGTGTCTCGTTTCATCAGCAGGGGGACGTGAAGTCGCCGCTGTTATTCATGGTGCGGGGGTTTCCGCCGATGCTGGCGGCGGCACGGCACAACCTATCGGTGTCAAAACCGTAGTCAATAACAATGCCGTATACGTCATTACCGTCGAGGGATGCCCGCAGTGAAGAGCAGGCGCCGGGTTGGAGCAGTTGAGCGCCAGGGTTGGCGGTGAGCACGCTTCTGGCTTCCGCGGCGATATCTTGGCCAGTGTCGACGATGGAGTGGATAATGAGGACGCCACGGCCGTCGCAGGGAATGGTGGCACCGCTGAGTTGGGTGGCGGTCCGGGCTTCTGCCTGGGGTTCCGGGGTTGCGGTTGCCGTAACGGTGACGGTGGGGTTGCCGCTGCGACCGCTGCGGGCGGCGTAGGGGACGTTATTTCCGGCGCTGGTGGCGGTCGCGGGGGATGGTTGTGGCCACGCCGCCGAGCGCGATCGTGGTGTTGGTGACGTGCTGATAGATGGATACGCCAGCCGCACCGATTCCGCCGAGGAGGACACCGCTGACAATGATAGCGATGATAAGCCCCCAATTCCGACGTTGTTTAGGCATTATCATGTCTTGCTTATCGACGCCCAAGATTGCCGATGTGGTCGTGGGGGAATCATCGCCGCGGTTGGGGTGCCAAGAGGTCATGATACTTCTTTCCAAAAGTAGGTGATAAGGTGCAGTAATGATTCAAACATTAGTATAAACTTTGAGATTTGAGCAGGGTATGTTTTTGGGGAACGTTCCCCACGGCTCTTAGCTGTTAAAGATCGGAGAACATGGTGCAAGAAGACAATTTTGCACACCTGGTGAAACAGGACTTTGAGGTTTTAGAGACCATTGGCGCAGGTGGCATGGGGGTTGTTTATAAGGCAAAAGGACGCCAACCTGGAAAAAAATTGTGGCAATTAAGGCCTTGCCCTCCCATCTTTCGGGGTTAAATTTGGCCGCCCGGTTCAAAAAGGAAATGCAAAATCTAGCGAAACTGCGGCATCAGGCGATCGTACAAGTTCATTCTGGGCGTTCCTTACCCAATGGACAGTTGTATTACGTCATGGATTATGTGGAGGGCACGGATCTGGCGCATCTTATTGCCCAACGGCAACAGCAGAATAGGCCGTTTACCGTCGAAGAGACGGTGGAGTTATTGCAGCCTATCGCAGAAGCGTTGGATTATTTGCATTTTGAGGCGAATCCTCGGATTATTCACCGGGATATTAAACCGGCGAATATTTTAGTTCCGGCGGATAGCGATTCCCCGTCGAAAAGCTTATTGACGGATTTTCGGGATTAGTTTGTCGACGGATACGACAAGCTATTCTGATTTGAGTTTGCAGTTGGGGACGCCGAATTATGTGCCGCCGGAGTTTTATCAGCCGACCTCGACGCCGAGCGAGTCCGGGGATAATTATGCGTTGGCGCTGATTGCGTATGAGATGCTGTCGTTGGATAAGGTGCGGAATACGATGAGCACCACGGGGTGGCAAAACAACAAACCGGATGATTCCGAACATACGGTCGACCATGCCCCCGGGGTTACGGCTGATGGGGCGGCCGCTTCAGCGGGTGTTTGCGCGAGCGTTGGATACGATCCGGCACGGCGGTACCGGAAGGCAACGGATTTTATTAGAGCCTTGCAGTCCGCGGATCCACGGCGGTATCGGATGCGGGTGGGGGTTTGGGGCACGGCGACAGCCGTCATAGCAGTGGCGCTGGTGGCAGGAACGATGATATTGCATCACCCCACCGATGCTGGCCGGCAAACGTCCCGCAGTTCGACGACGTGGCCGGAGGAGCAGGCGCAGGTCGCCAAGGTGTTTCCCGAGTTATTGCCAGCCGGCCCGGATGATACTGGGTGGGATGGCATGAAATGCCAAGCGGTGGCGAATAGTCAGCGTTTGGGGCTGGATTGCGCAAACTACCGGCAGCGGGTGTGGGTGTACCGATATAATTCCCAGGAAGATCGGGATGCCACGGCGAATTTTTCCCATAACGAGAACCGATGGGTTTTGAACGGCGTAAAGTGCAATGCTGAGGTGCTGTTATCCGACAGTGGTGATGAGGCGTTATTACTTCCGAAGGAAGATTTGTCCGAGTTTGCGATTTCAGTGCAGGCACGGGACGCCAAGCGAACATTGGAGCAGCTACCAATATGCACATAGGAGGAAATGAACCATGCCCGCATCACACCAGGATGAGCTTATTATCAGCGTTGCCCGTAACCACAGGCAGGTGTTTCGTACAAACCAGGAAGCATATGTGGGCCGCGAGGGTAATGTGCGGATTGGGGCCGATGATGCGAATCTGCACCGGGTCATGTTCGTGATCTGGCATAACGGTTCAACCTGGATGATTGGAAATAAAAGCAGCTATCTTCCGCTTACTATCACCCCAAACCTGCAACATTCCCATGCGGTCACCACCATGGGGCCAAAGTCGGTAACATCGCTGCCACCGGGTGAAAGCCGAATCACGTTTTCCACGCAGACCCGAAGCTACACGGTGATGGTTTTGATTCCGGTGCATGTGATGAATAGGCCGTCAAAAATGCGGGCAGTGTCCGGGGATTTGACGGTGCTGCCGCAGCGGTTTAATGAGGAGCAGGAGCAACTACTGAAGATCCTGGCCAAGTTTCAGCACAACACCAAGGAAGTGCCTCCAGTCAAGAAGATCGCCGCAACTTTGGGGTGGACGGATAAGAAGACTAATCAGAAGATTGAACGGCTCGCCAAGAGCCTTGCCACGCAAGGTGAGCGGTTGTTTAAACCGTATCGGCAGTGTGTGGCGGAGTATGCGGAGCGCACCGGTTGGCATAACCGGTGATGCTAAAACCAGTAGTATTATCCCCCATGAATGAAAGCTTTGTGTTGGGCCACATCATGTCGCGGAATAGTGACCCAGAAATGGTGGAACGAGCAGTAGCAGAGTATCAAAGCACACCGAATCTTACCAATTTTTGCACATTGCTGTTCATTCCCCGGCGGACCTGCCGGCCACGGTGCTTGACGACGTGCCGGGGCGGTTTACCGAGCTCACCCAGCTCTTGGTGGATTCGGAGCAGACGGCGACGTTTCTGCAGGATCACGCCTCCCAGGGTTTCCCGTTTACCTTATCCACGTGGCAACTCCAGTATTGGACTGGGGTGCTTAGAGTATGCCATGGGATTTACCAGACGAACATACCGTGGGTGCTGGCCGGCTATCAACTACAGATCCTGGGCCTGGTGGGCCGGGGAAAACGTGATGCAGCCCGGGAGCTATTTCAGCAACTATCCGCGGCGCAGGAAGAATACGGCGCCGAGGTGGTGAAGCTAGAGGAATTAGACCACTATATTCGCCATGCGGAAACCGTCGATAAGCAGGCGCATCGAGCGTCGAACGCGGTCATTATTTATTCACCATTTACCGGGCAGCTGGTGCCGTTATCGCAGGTTTTCGGAGTCGTTTGCGGAGAAATATGCGGGCAAGGGCTATGCGATCTACCCCAGTGAGGGCACGCTACAGTCACCGGCGGCGGGACGATTACCGCGATTACGTCGCATGGTGGGGCATATCGGCTGAAAACCGTGGACCCGCTGGGGGCGGATGTTGAGGTGCTCATCCATATTAGTGCCCACCCGTGGGATCTGAGTAACGATTATTTTCAGGTGGCGGTGCGCGACGGGGGCGCAGGTGGCCGCCAAACAAACCCTCTGCGAGTTCGACATGGAGGCCATGAACAGCAACGATGACCATAACAGTAGTTCGCCGGTGGTGATTAAGAATTATGCGGGCAACGGCACTATCCGACCCATCCCTAGTTTTAGTTCGACGAAACAGATTAATGCCGGCGACCCGCTTATCATGATAACCACGTAATCGGTTAACATAACTTCTAGGTCAATCACGGCTTCTACTAAGGACGACAAGTAGTATTGGATCCATGCGTGAAATCTTCGTTCTCAATCACGTTGCATCGAGCGCAACTAACCCCCGGAAGGTTGCTCAAGCGTTGGCGGACTATGAGCAGTCGCCAAGTTTGACGCATTTTTGCGTCCTGCTCTTTATCGACCCCCGCGACCTACCCGCAAAGTTTTTTCAGGATGCCCCGGGGAAGTATTCGGAGCTCACCCAGCTGCTCACCAACCGTTCGAAGGCCTCAAAGTTTTTAGAGACCCGACTGAAAAATGGGTTCCCGTTTAACCTCACCGCCATGCAATTGTTGTACTGGGTGGGGGTTATTCGCGTCACTCATGCCATGTACCGATCGGACATACCCGGGGTGCTTTTGGGGTATCAGCACCAGGTGATGGGGCTGAGCCGGCTGTGGGGAGTTGGCGCACGCACGGCAGCTGTTTCACCATCTTGTGGCGGTGCAGGACGCCTATGGCATCGAGGTGGCGAAGGTGAATGTGTTGCAGCAGCATTTCGCCGAGTTCGACAATCACGCCCAACACCCGGACGACGCACCAACCGCAGAGACGCCCCCACCAACACCCTCCGCGGAGGGCCTGGTGGTGTATTCTCCGTTCAGTGGCAGACTGGTGCCCCTATCGCACGTGTCGGATAATAATTTCGCCCGCGGCCTGGTGGGCAAAGGCTACGCGGTGGAGCCGAACGAGGGCCGCCTGTACGCACCCGTGACCGGCACGGTGGTGGCCATTAATTCGTTTGGGTATGCGTCACGATCAAGGCGCTCAACCCTAACGGTGCTGGGGGTGCGGAGGCCGGACCGGAGGTCACGATCCTCATCCATATTGGTATTAAAACGTGGAAGTTGAGCAGTAAGCATTTCCGGGTTGCGGTGGGCGTGGGTGAGCAGGTCACCGCGGGGGATCTGCTGTGAATTCGACCTGGATGCCATTAATAATGCTGGTGGTGGAGACATTTCTTCGCCAGTGGTCATCACTAATTATCGGGCATCCCGGTCGTTTAAGCCGGCACCCAAGGTGTCGCTGCCAGGGCATATTAATGCGGGCGACCCACTCATGATTATCCCCCGCAACCCATGACATTGTGCCTCCCCTAGAATGCGGGGTGGCATGGACATGATGGACGGGCGCGTCACACCGGTGGGTGGCATAGTGGCAGCACGGAGATGGTGGCGTGACCCGGTGACACACTAGTGGGGCCTTTGTGGGGTCAAGATAGGCTTTGGGCCCGATTTTCTTTTAAAATTATGTTCCATGCGAGGGATTGTAGAACCACCACCGATCATTACGGGTGACACTGATATTGAATTGATGGTGAATAACTTTTATCGGTGTCTCAAACGCCCCTACCCCGAATCGGTGTTGGCTTTCGCCCCACTTATTTTTATCGACCCGCACCAATTGCCGGCCGACGTGCTGGAATACTTTCCCGAGCATTTCAACTATCTGGCCGAGATATTGAAGCCGCAGCAAAGATGGGCTCATGCTCAACCAAATATTGCAGGACAAATATCTCCCGGTGAAGGCCACCCCCGAAGAGGTGTTGTATTGGATGGGGTCGGTGCGCATCACCCACGGCGTGTATTCGAACACGTTAACGGAAATATTGTTGGGTTTTGCCCACCATATTCGCAGCCTGATTGATGCCGGGGATTACCGGGAGGCCGATGCCATTATCGAACACGTGTATAGGTTGCAGGAACGCACGGACACCTGGCCGGTCGATATTGAGGCGTTGGTGACGCTCCTGGAGGGCAAGAAGGCCGCCGATCAACGAGATTGGGAGGGGGGCTTAGCGGAAGACATAATGGAATACGCTACTGATTCCGATGACACCCGCACTGCCGCTGCCACCGAGCCTGACGCCACCCCACTCAAGGGGTCCACTACCACAGAGCAGCACACCGCCCCGCCATCGCAGCAACCACAGCAGCAGGCGACACCATCACGGACTGCTACCACCGGGGTCAATATTGCCAGAGTATTTTGGTGACGCATTGGTGAATAATCGGCTCGCGTTAACCCTCATTGAGGGTGACAGCATCCGATTTCATCCAGGATTTCGATGGCATGAGTGCAACAGATGTGTCGGAGCTCATACCCCTTATCATTAAGGTTGCGCAAAATGAATTGCGGTTGAATCGGCCCGCCAGCATCCGGTTTCTGGGGGATATTGATTCGGGCATGAATAGCGCCTGTTCCGTTCCGATAATAAGGAGCAGTATTCGGATTATGATACGGCCCTGGCGAGTTGGTATGCACTATTGTCCACAGCGCCGGTGGGCATATATGAGCTTTTTGAGTGACCGGACCGCGTATTTTGCGTTGCAGCAGTTCGCAACCCTGGAGTTTGATCCCCGCGCGATAAATTGGATGCGTTGCGTAGGTTCGACCTGTTGCGGACGTAGCTGCGGCCCGGATGGAGGATTACACCACGTCGCTGGATGCCGCCAATAAGAAGATGCGTTGGGCGCAATTGGTGAGGGATAATGTGGCGGCGTTGGCGGCGGCGGAGGACGCCTACCGGTATTCCCGCGAGCTACTCAAGCAGGGCTACACCGAGGTGATTGCCCAGGCCTTGTGGTCGACTCGTAGTTTTTCCCAGTTGAGTTCGTGGTTTAAGAATAAGGTGCAGGCCGCGGATCTATTGCTGTCGATCCCTAAGGGTTCCCGTTTAACCAGTTGGATACGAAGTCGCAGGTGAATTATATCCTGTCGCGTATCGAGTTGGCGGGGTTGTGCCAGGAGGCGGGCCAGGAACGATCGCGCATCACTCTTTTGAATGAGGCCGCGGATTTATATGATTCGATCGGCTATTTCAATGATGCGTTGAAGTTGCGCGCCCAGCATAAATTGTGAGCTTGTCGACGCCCCAAGGTGCGGGCGTCACTCCCCTATTTCCGGTGCTTTTTCGACGTATTCCGTCACCAACCGAATGGCGTTATCCAATTCTTCTTGGGCGGTCCATTTGCCAGGCTCTTCATCCAAACCCTGTTTATTAATATCCTTCTCGGTCCAGGAATGCACCTGTTCTAGGGCATCATCCCACCGCTGCTGGTGCAACAGCACAAATAATCGCGCTCGATGTACACTATAATGCCAAGCCCAGTATTTGCTCTGGAACATCTGCTCGTAAAGATCATCGGCAACGCTTAAATCCGCCCACGCTACCGGCAGGTCACGATCAAACCGCCGCAATACATTACTCCACTGACAACCAATTATTTCCTTTTCCAGATATATGGAAGGCCTAGCCCAGAAAAAACCACATCTACCAGGCACATAACTTTTAGACATCGCAAAAACACCTTTACTACGACTGTTTGGCCCTGTTGGTGGAACCGAAAAGCTACTATTCTTCTGTGGGTCAACGTGTAATTTCCCCAACTTTGGTAGCTTAGCGTAATACGTGATACTTGTTCTCCAGCTCGTCAGATCAGATTGGAATGGTGTGGCGGTGATGCTCAATTCGAACAATAAATCACCCTGCTGCAGCCGGTAATAGCACATGCGGGTGCCTACACGCTTATACCCACGTTGAATGAACCACGGATCAATCTGACTATATCGTCGTGCCACAGTAACACCTTCTCATGAGCTCGCGACCAGCTGCCTTGGTGCGTCGTAAAGCATGAGCTACCGGTAGCCGAACCGGTATTTATTGCTCGGCAGCCACGCGAGAATCGCCCCGCCGATGCCCAAGAGGGTGATCGGCCACAGGTCAGGGAACCACCACGACGAGAATCCCCACTATGGTGACCGCGACCAGCCCCCACCTGCCCCACAGTTGGGCTTTCATCATGCCCACCACCAGTGTCGTCACCCCGGCAATGAGGAGGAATAATAGGGCGCCCGCAATGGAATTAATTCTGTGGGATTCCTCGTAAACCCGGTACACCAGCCACAGGATATAGCATAATTCCAGCATGTAGCAGGCGCTGGCTGCCCACAATAACAGTGGCGCGTTCAACCCCGAGGTGGCGCGAAACCCGGGGCGGAAACTGCGGCCGGTATGGCTGACCACCGAGCGGGAATAATCATGCCCCGCAGAAGGCACGTATGTGGCCGGCCCAGGGTCGGCGGCGAAGGGGTCGTCAAACGGATGTTGTTGACTCATTGATATGTGTCTTCCTTACCCATGAGCACCCCAAACCGGCCCAAATGCCACCGCACCGGGTCCAACACCCGGTAGGGGGCGATGCCCTTGCGGTCTAAATCCTGGCCTTTCGGGGCTTCACCCAGCGCGGACACCGCGAAATAGGAGTATTTGCTGGGCTCGTTAGCGTATAATTCCTCGATCGTATTGAGCAGCTCGTGGGCCTCAAATTTCCGCAGCAGGGACTGGATTTCCAGGTGCAGAATCCACTGGTTGTGGTACTGGTAGCTCCAGCCGGTGTCGCGGCTAAACGCCGCACCCTCATTGGCCATGATGCTTTTCCACTTATTATCCTGCACGCTCTTTTTCGCCAGCGACTGCAAAATGTCGAACTTGGCAATAGTCACCGCGAGTTTGGGCCGCTCGTCGCCAATCAATCGAGCTATATTATCCAGCACGCGCTCCGGCTCCCCACCGGTCTGGCTTTGCCGAGCATACATGCCCTCCAGGTAGGGGGCGATGCTGCGCACCCGGGTGGGGTCGAACAGGAAAATCACCAGGTCGGCGTAGCGAAAAAACTCCATGGAATTGGGGTCCAGGTTGGGGTTTTCCAAATCTTCGCCCGCCACGTCGCGGATCACTAAATAGTGCTCCCGCAGATCATTATTGGCGTCCGGCCATTTGCCGAGCTTAAAAATGAATGGGTCCCGCTGGTAGGCGTCACATTGGCACTGGTGGGGGTGGGCGCCATGTGTTTCATTTCCTCATACAGGGGGCGCTCATAGTTCTCCTTATAGCGTTGGCGGGTAGATTCATCGGCGGCCTTAATGGTCACGCGCGTAAACCGCTGCAACGCCATGAGCTCTAACTGTTTAATGAGCACCGCCAAATACAGGCTCTTCCCGGATGCGCGCGCCCCCGCCATGACCACACAATGCGTGACGGAATCCTCCCAACCCGGTAATAATGGGTTGCCATTATAGGTGGTTGTTTGACCTGGCTCTAAAGGCTTATAGGTTTCTGGACACCTGGCAAACATTAGTTACCTCCGAACGGGTTAGCGGGCTGGTTATCGCCGACGCTTGTCGACGCATTAAGCGCAGCCTGCACCACGGTCGCATAATGGTGAAAGGCCGCATGATTGCCTGATTGTAGTGCCTCTTTTTGCGCATCATCAATCACAATGATGTGCAATGGTTGACTCTCCCCATAGGATTTCTGGTACACCCAGGCCTCCGGGGTGGCCTGGTTGCCCACCACAAACACCAAGGTAGGGACTGGAAACGTCGACATGTAGGGCCTAGGTGAATTGGTCACCACCGCCACTGACGCCTGCGGATTGATCGCCATTGTCGGGGACCCCACCCGGGAGGGAGCTTCCGCCTGGTACAGCCCCAATTGCGACTGCAGGTCGCCGGCCACATCAATATCCAGGTGGTAGGCGATCCCCCGGATCACATTATTGACGATCTCCAGGTCATCCGGCGCCACCGACGCATTCATTGATGCGGTGGCATCAAAAACCACCTGCAAACTTTTCGTGCTGGTGTGCGACACCCCTTGGGCCCGCAACGCCGACACCACGGTCATTGCCTCCCGGGGCAGGTTACCGCCATCACCGGACTGGTAACGTTTGACCAGCACAAAATCCTCATCCACAGGGGTAATCTCCCCCAGAACCCGTTCCGCGGCCCCCATCCACCCAGGCTTCCTCAAACTCCAGGCAAATATGCTCCCCCGCGGTTGGTTGGTCCACCATGAGAATCACGGAATGATCTGGCGGGAATTCCCACCCGACGCCGGCTTCACAATGATCACCCCAGCCCCGACAGTCGGTCACATACAGTTGGGCATCATTGGACCGGTTATAGCTCACATCCCCGCTGACCTCCAGCTTAATGCCGCTGAGATCATCGGGCATGATCCAGGCCTTGAGGCGAATGAAGCTGCCAAGCGCAATGGTGTGGGACTCATTATTGCCCAAGATAATGGTGTTAGGCGCCATGACGATGATCCTTTAAAAACTAGTATTGCGGGGATGATGGTGGACTGATTCGGTTTTTCAACTCGGCAAGCACCTGGGTTTTTACCGCCTCCAATAACCCAACCAAATCCAGGTTATCGTAATACGTGTTGGTTTCGGATATGCGCTGCTCCCAATTATCGCGGGACAGTTGATACGTCATGAAGCTGCACCACATAGTTCTTTGCCGTGGTCACCAGGGTGGTTTTTTCCTCCGCGGTAAGATGCACGAAACTGTGCACCCCGGACCAATACTGCGGCACCCCTTCCAACAGCACCAACGCCAAAAACGCCGAGCGCACATGCAGCCCGGTGGCGTCGTTCAGGGTCCAGGGTGAGCAGCTCGTGCACCCGTACCAGTTTTGCCGCCCACGACGTTAGATTATCGTCCAACTCATTGAGGATACGCAGGTAGGAGTAGATTTCCGGGGATTCGATAATCTGCCGTTCGAACTCTTCTAACCCCATCACCCTACTGTTGAGGGGCATGGTTTGGGTGTTGAAGTTTTGCTGCAACGAATCCGTGGTTGCACCCCCCAATGCTGGCTGCAACCGGTAATCCAGCACCGATTGCTCCGACAGGGTCGATAATTCCGGCAGCTTCGTCAAATCCACCGTGGACAGTTCCGCACCAGGCGGCAGCCCGCCGCCTGCCGCCGGATCGGCGGCAGCACCACCCATCGGGGGCCGGCGTCCAGGCTGGGAATCTCCATGGATAATAAATCCGAATTTTCATTCGATTCGTAGCTTTCTAGCTCCGTCCCAGTCCGGGTCATCCGACCTAATAAACAGGGCATCCATAGCCGCCACTTTGGGGGCCACGTGGTGGGCGTGGGCCACATCCACAATGCTGAGTTTGCACCCGGCCCGGAGAATGTATTCGATACGGTCCGCCGTTTCGAACGTCGAAAAGCTAAAGTCGCGGGAATACGCCGTGCTGCGCGCCACCGCCGCCACCCACAGGGCAGACTCCGCCAGCGGACAGGCCAACACCACCTGTTTTATGGCGGTAGCTGCGGCAATAGCTTGGGCGAGCCTGCGACGATCTGCCGGCGTCACCGCCTGAAAATACAGCGGCAGCGGGCTCCTACCCGACCATCCATCAAGGAAATGGTCTAAAACCTCCGGCGTGATCGGGCCGGGCAGCATTAACCTTTCGGGAATCTCGGCGCGATCCACCTGGTTTTTGCCAAACGGAATGGGGATCTCCTCGGAGTATAAAAACTCCGTGGGCTGATACACCCCATCGAATCATCATCGCACACCTGTACGAAGGTAAAGACGTTGCCGGGGCGGTTCGTGGAATCCTTCCCCGCCTGCGCCGACGCATAAAACGAAAACCCGGGACCAGCATCCCCATTGGGCAGCCACGCAAACCGCCGGGTCAGCTGGGCGACCACCTCCTTCGACGGGTAATTCCCCGGGTCGACACCATCATTAATCGACGACGGAATCAACTCCCGTAACCGATGGGCCTGGTCGAGCGTGATATCCCCCTTGAGCTCACCAATGCCCCAACCACCATTTCGTCCCGCGGTACGAGAAAACGATGCAAAACTAAATGCCCCTGCCATTATCACTCATCCCTTAACTTCACTAACTCTTTAATAACCTCGCTGGTAGAAATAAGCAGACCACTTACCATCATCCAGATTCAACGAGTCAATGGCCTCATCATCAATGAGTACCACGACGCACCTTTTTCCCGTTGCCGCATCATCCGAATCCGGCTGGATAAATAGCCGGATAAACCCACTGGTTTTCGCATTCGGCCCTCGGAAGGCAAATCAATCAACCAATACTCGCCCCACGATTTTGCCTTGTCAAACCCGTGGGCCAACGTGTCCGGGTTCAAAAACGGCGCGGGCTCCCCGAGGGGCGCCCCGCTGATCGTTGGACAGGGCGCACCGGATGACTTCCTCCCCATCTTCGTTATAGAGTGGCAGACGATCTGACCGGTATACCAGGGAAAATCGGGGGCCTGGTTTCGGTCTTCTAAATCCTCACGCCAAATCCACAGTTTCGGCAACACACCTCCCCGGCTCCTGCGGCACCTCAATCTTGTAGGCGTACAGTTTCAAGCCGAGGTAGTCTCTGCTGGTGGCATGGTCTGCCTTCGTGTAGCGACCCTCGTGAATGGCCTTGGGTAGCAGGGTCACCTTGTCGTGCAGCGGGTTGAGGTGCAGGCGAATGCCGCCCTGCCGCCGGTAGTCGTCCTCGGTGAGTTCCAGCATGGGTTTTTGTTCCTGCCGCACCTCCACCATTTGTGCCCCACTAGAGCCAGTCGAATGTGATGAGTTGGCTGTCTACCGTTGGATCAGGTCAGAAGTCTTTAATGGATTCCACGCGGCGGATCTGTTTGGGCTCACCCACCATGGATTTTTCCCCCACCACGTTGACGGGCACGCAATACACCTGCGACCAGCCGGCCGGCCACGAGAGTTCCTTAATCATTTCCTCGCCAGGGTCACCCTCGTAGGATTTACTCCATTCGGTGTTGCCCAGGGCATCGTCGTCGTCGAGGTAGCTGCTGTCCACCTCCTGGCCAATCAGGTCGGGGCGGGTTCCGTTTTGGTGAGGTAGATTTTGACCTCACCGGTGGGGGGATGAATATAGCTGAGCAGGATGGTGTCATTACCGGACCCACGGGTGCCTTCCTCCCGCACCATGAGGCTGGCTTCGAGCAGTTCGATCTGCTGAATGTTGGCGCTAATGGTCAGTTGGCGCACCTCGCCGCCCACGCCCCGCATGGTGTTGCCCCGGAACACGATTTCGGGAAACAGTTGGAAATCATAGGTGACGCCGCGAACAGGCACGGTGTAGCTGAAGCCACGAGCATCCACCTTATCCCGCAACCGGTTTTTCGGGCGGGTCCAATGGCCGCCGGTCCGAAGATTGCCGCACGTACACCCTGACGTTGGCGTGACCCCGTTTCGGCGTCCATGTGCCGGTGACCACGCCGTCAGATTCCACCACCTTCAAATCCGAGGGCGGCAGGGCAATGGCGTTTTCACCGACGAACACGGGCTGAACCTTCAACAACTGCTTTGGATTCGCTTCCGGAGCGATATATGCCCACACCATGTAATGGCGCATGCCGGCATCCTCGTTGATGGTTTCCCGGAAGGCGGTCCCCCGAGTTACCACGAGTTCGTGACCGTTTTCGGGACTGGGTTCCTGTTCGAAATCATCCCCAACCAACAGGTAGAGCACAATCTGGTCGTCGGGGACGTCGACAGGATCCCAATAAATGAGCATGGTGGGGGCGTGTCGGCGCCGTCATCGGTGTTGTACAGGTTTTCGGGAATGATGTGGACGGTGTCGCGGGTGACTTCCTGCGTGCTCCAGTCAGTAGTCGGCGAAATAGCTCCGATCAATGTCTTCAAAATCGTTGGGGGTCGACCCGACGCTGCCGCTCTATTTCGGCGTCTTTGGCGGCCTTGAGCATGGCGGCGAGCGAAAACCACCTCTGCTGCTGCTTGTCGACGCGGTGGTCGCCGCAGGTGGGGCGGCAGCGTGGCCGGCGGGGCCGGGGTGGCGGCGGGCGGGTCTGTTGCGTGTCCGGGTGCCTGCGTCACCGGTGGTTGGTTGGTATCGCCGGCGGGCTCGGGGTCACCGTGTGGCGCATCCGTGGACGTGGTTTTCCGACTCACGTCCTGGTCCAGGGTGGTGTCGGATGGGCAGGGTTCATGGGCACGTCGGCGGTTCCACCTCCTGGGGTGCTGGCGCGTCGTGGTCGGATGTTTCCTCGAAGTCCTGGAACAGCGACTGTTTTTGTCCCCACTGCGGTAGGCGCCGGCGGGCTCCGACTGAAACACGGCGGCGGACTGTTGCGCATTGTGGATAATGGTGTCGGGTCGATCAAACACCACGGTTTCCTGGGTGTCGTGATCAGGTTGGTGATCCACGGGCGGCTCCACCGGTTCGACGTCGACAAGCTCATCGGACTCGTCCTGGTCCGCATGCCCGTTTAATAATGCCACGAGCTTATCGACGACCTCATCGGGGTAGCCTTGAGGACCTCGGTAATATTCGCCCGGGTGGGGTTGACCAGGCTGGACACCTTTAACAGGTCGGGGAACGGAATCGCGGAAATTGTGTTGTACTGAGCCACTATAAATCTACCCTCTTGCTTAAATCGTCCCGTCCGAGTCATCAAAATTGAAACTGGGTGCACCAGCTCCCCCCAGGCCAAACGGGTTGGTCTGGGGGTCTGCCGAGTCGGGGACGTGGAATTCCACCGGCCCACTGGTGCGGGCCTTCCCGGTGCCCACCAGGTACCCCAATGGTACCGCCGGACCGAATTGGGAGACGGTGACAAACCGGGGTGAGGTTGGCGCTGGAGGGATCTTTGGCATCCGTGTGGGAGAACGCCGGCCCCACATTTGTAGCCCCCCGGTTCACCCCCACCGGGGATACCGATGCGTTCGAGAACCGCGACTGGGACACGTCTGCCTGTTGCAGGGCGAACAGGAATTGTTCCCGCGGAACCCGTTTCAGCTCATTATTTTCGTAGTATTCGACGGTGTTGAGGGCCTGGTTGATGTGGGCGATGACCGACTGGTCGAAATGGCGGTTTCCCAATTTTCGTGGATCCGGTCCAGGCGCCATTTCAGCCCAATGGCCCACGTGACAACCGGTCCAGGGTGGAATTGCTGCGGAACCCTGGCTGCCCATACAGTTCCTTGATGCGGGACGGGTTAATGCCCTCCTTCTGCTTGATGATGGTAAACACATCATCGACAAAGGCGGTGAGCGCGGTGCCTGCCCAACTGGTTTTGGAACATTTTCGACCGCACATCATTCACCAGGGACACCATGGCGTTATCATCCACAACGGCGCGCCCCAACTGGGTGGGCAGGGCATGCCATCGGTGGGGATGGGTGGGGCTGACGCCTCCTTGTGGGGTTTACCGAACGGTTGGGATATTACCCGCCCCAGCAGGGTACTCACGACAGGAACTGATAGTAGGCCGAGGCGATCCGCACCACGTCATTATTCGCATTGAGATAATTATCGCTCGCAATGGTGAGGTTGCTTTCCAACAGTTTTTGCGTTCGATCTCATCAATGATGCCGCGTCTGGCGCGCATGAAAATCTGCATTTGGATGCCCATGATGATAACCGTGGTGATGAACACCAGAAACAGGGCCCACCGCCAGTCGATGCCTTCCCAACTGGGCAGGAAGAACCGCCAATCCGGCTGGTAGTAACGGCCGGTGCAGTAAATCTCGATGAAGAACAACACCACCCAGGTAAAGGTGAGGTACCGAAGGGTTTTGGCCAGCTTCCGGTTTTTCGGCATCATAATCTCGGCTGGTGAGTTCTTTCAGATAGTGCTGCAATTCGCCCAGCCGATACCAGGAGTTCCGGGCATTGGTCCGGGCCTCGATCCAGGAGTCCGAGGAGTTTTTCCCCAGTGCGCCAGGCGAAACTCGTGGACATTTTCTCCCGCCAGGCCGCAAACTCATTATTAACCCGGGTCACGGAGGCATCCGCGGTTTGAGACAGGGCGTAATCCAACTCACTCTTAAACCGTTGCGCACCATACACATCAAAGGGCAGCACCTGGGAGTCCTCTGGGACATGCCGGAAATGTCGGCCAGCACCGGATGGTAGCCATCGAAGGATTCCGTCACGTCCGGCACGGAATCATTTCCCTTGCGCACAATTGCCGGGTTGCCGTTGTGGTCGCGGGGGCCGGCCAGGTCGTCTTGCAGTCGATCCGCCCCATCCACCAGGGTGAGCGCCGCACTGGTGTACCCTTCCCACAGCACCGATAGGCTGGGGGCGGCTCCACCACGAACCCTTGCTGGCGGGTGCGCTCCTGGATCATGAGCGAACTGTTTTGCAGGTTATCCAGGGACACAGACTTGCCGGAGGAGTTACCGATCACCACCTCTACCACGGATTTCTCCCCGTAGAGGCCGTTTTGAATGTTCTTGGCCACCCGCTCGGACACGGTGTTGGTCAGGGCCTGCTTCCACATGGTGGGGGTGCCCACCACGGCAAGGAAGAATTCCTTGAGGAAGGACCGCACCGCGGCGAACCCTTCCTGCCGGATAGTGCCCTGATTATTCTCCGGCATCATTGCGCTCAATAGACTGCTGTGGTGTTGGTGCAGCAGGCGTTCCGCGTGATGTCGTTCACGGGGCCAGCATCGTTAATGTACACGGCCTGCCGGCCGTCAGCCAGGTTAGTGAGCGGCAGTTGTTCGCTAATGTCAACGACGCGTTTGAGTAATTCCTCTTCCACTTCAGATGCGTCCACGCTGCGGTGGTAGGCGCGGGCCAGCCGGAACGAGCCGCTTTGGCCGGAGGAAATTTCCTGCCCGGAGGCCTCCAACAGGGGTACGCTGGTCGAACTGCTCCACAAGCCGGCAAGGCTCACAATGGTGGGGGCCACCACCTTGGCCACGGTGAATGGGTCGTCGGCGTGGTTGATGGGGCTGGCGGATGAGTGGGGGCTGTCGGAATCCTCCGGGGCGATCGCTATGGTGGACCAGGCGCTCCACCGATCCCAGTCCACCGGGGTAGTGGGCAGGGGCAGACGGGGCACCAAGAGCTGCACCTTGGACACCCGACCAGACACCCGGGTTTCAATTGCGTACGTCCACGTGTCGAGGGGCGTCGAATTGGCGATCCGATATGTCGTCCAGGGTGTCGAGGGCAATCACCAGTTTCACGCCGGTGATTTCCCGTAACGCCTGGTCCAGGGTTGATAAACGCCTGGCTGCCGCTATCACGATATTCCAGCACCCGCACTGCCGCGTCGGACAGGGCCGGTGGCGGTGTCGATCAAAACGATCGACGCACCTGGTTCATGCGGCCACCAGGTCGGCCACGTGCGATCGAATTTTCTTCGAACACGCTCCCGTGGCCCAGGATTATCACATTGGCATTTCCGTATGTCATAGTATGCCACCACCAAAGTCGAATTCTTTCGCGCGTTCGTGCTGGTTGCGCCGCCGAAGTATGCTGATTGGGATCAAACACCGGTTGGGTTTGTTGCGGCTGCTCTGCCACCCGTTGGGCTTCGTCGATAAGCGAATGCACTGGGCTGACATTTCCACCACATCCCTGGGCAAAGTCTCGATAGAACGGCATTTTGGCCGCGTACTCCCGATCTGGCGGCAACGCCCAGGGTTTATTGGCCGCCGCTGCGCCCGGGAACCCGAACGTGGTGCTGGGGATGAATGGTTGGCCACCGCACTGGTTTTTATTCAACGCCGCCCGAATCAATTGTGCGCGTTCTTCAATCGATTCGCCCACTATTTCGTTTTGTCGGGCGGGGAACACGCCGGTGCGCATGAACTCCGCCATGACCTTGACCGCGGGGTGTTGAATACCCGAATCCTTGTTGGTGGGCTGGTAGTTGGAATCGTCGTAAATGCCGCGCAACACCCGGTAGGGAATGAGCGAACCGGCCAGCCCGCCGTGGCCGTTCTTATTATGCGAATCGGCGTAGGCCAAGAGCACCGATTCGATGACCGCCGGCATCCAGTCCACCGGGTTCCGCATATTGCCCGGCTCGGTGAGTAGTGGGTGGGGAATTTCAACCATTCGTTGTGCTTCGCGTCAAACACGTAGGCGCGGGCGTCTTTCTCCCCTGGTTGTACACCAGGACGCGGCCAACCGCCAGCCCCAGGATCCAGCCGGCCACCATTGCCTTGCGTTCATCATTCGACAGCGGCAGGGCACCGGTGAGCGGGCGGGCCCGGCGCAGTTTCCAGGCATTAACCCGGTCCATGCGGGACGCCCAATCGTCCGAGATGCGGGGCAGCAGCGAGCTGAACACGATCGGTGAATAGTTCGGGTAGGAACCAAAAATGTCGATGTGCTGCACTTTCTTCGTGTCCGACAGGGATTTTTCAAACACGTCCTTGGTGTGGTTGTCCAACGCCCTGCACCCCGTCAAGCACGGAACCCAGTTCCGCGGCGGCGCTGAGGTCCCGGAAGGGATTTCGAGAGCTGTACCGGTAGGTCACGTCGGTGCCGTGCACCAGGTTCACCATGGCGGCGTTCACTGCGGCCAGCGGCCGGGCCTGGCTTAATGCCACTTCGAATGCGGCCCGCAGCCGGTTGATGCGCTCGTGGTATTCTACATCGTTCACGGACTGGTCTTGGCGTCGTAGGAGCGCAGGTCCATGCCGATGAATCGTTGGAAGTGGTAGCCGGGCGGTTGATCCAAATGCGGGCCCGCCCAGGAGGTTTTTGGGCGGATGAGCGCCCGAACACGGCCGGACTGGATTCCCGGGTGGGCAGGCCCGACCCGAGAGGCGGGTTTTGTAGGTGTTTACACACCCACCCGGCGCGGTTGCCTTTGACTTCGGGCCGGAGTTGGGGGGCGAGGGTATTTTTGGGTGCTTTGAGGGCGTCGGTGGTTTCCCAATCGCCGAGGATGACAGAGCGGGCGGCAAGCCGGGAGGCTTGGGTGACGTCGAAGACGGTGGGTTCGGAGACTCGAACGGTTTCGACCAGGTGGGAGTCGTAGTCTTGAGGGAAGGAGTCGACTTCGGTGATGAGTATTTCGTTGTAGGAGCCGTGGAAGCGGTCGCTGATGCGTTCGTCGAGGTCGGTGGGCCAGGCCACGGGGTCGTCGGTGGAGACGTCGGCGAGGTTGGTGTTGATGTCTTTGCGCCGGTCGGCTTCGATGAGGTCGGCGTGGGCGTCGTTGATTTCGCGGACGAGCCGGCTGAGCCCGGAGACGCGGAAGTCGTCGAGGACGGGCATGAGGTTGCGGGAGAGGGCGGACAGGAACCCGGTTTCAGAATTGGCCGCGGTAGGCGTAGGCGATTTCGCCCATGGTTTCGTCAAGGTTGTCAGCGCGGCCCCGGCCGTTGATGGGTTGGAGTATGACGTCGACTTGGCCGGGTTTGGCGAGGGATTGTAGTTGGTGGTTTTATGGCTGATGTTGTTGAGGGCGGGAGGATGCGTTGTTGGATGAGGTCGGTGATTTCGTTGAGGACAGCTTCGACGAAGGGGACGCCCTATGGTTGCGAGTTCTACTCGCAGACGCTGATGAGGTTGTTCATGAGTTCGTCGGCGTAGGCGCAGATGGCCGTGTAGGCGGCATTGTTGAGGTCGGTGGTGATAGTGGCGGCGAGGGCCGGGTGGGCGAGCCGATCGTAGACGGCGGCAGCCCATTCTTGGCCGCGTTGGCCTTCGACGTATTGGGGAGGCTGTTGCGGAGGGTAGCGACGCAGGTGTCGGCGGCGGTGGCGAGTTCTTGGCCGAAGATGCTGCGGAGCCATTAGCCGATCATGTGGCCGGTGGGTTGGGTGGTCCGCATTTGGGGGAGGAATTTAAGGGAGGTGAAGACGTTGAGAGTCGTTCTTCGAGTCGGGCTTTGAGTTGTTCTTCGGCGGTGGCGGGGTTGACAGGGGTCGAGGTGGCCGCGGAGGAGCCGGTCGAAGGCGGAGCGGGCGAGGCGTTGGGCGGCGTATTCGGCGTATTTGTCGCGGCCCATAGAGAGTTGAGCAAAACCCATGGTGCCCCAGGGCATGCCGTCCCAGGGAGGCCGTTGGGTTCAGCCCAGCCGAGGTAGTTACGGTTAGCGTCGGGGATCCAGTGTTGCCGAGGGAGTAGGCGACGAAGCTTTTCACATGCTTGTTCGGAGTACATGAGGGGCACTGAGGGCGCGACCCAGGCCGCGGTAAACCCCGTTGGAGCTGCCGTCACCAAAGACTGCGCCTTGGTCACCCATACGGTTACCTATGGGAACATTCGTGCGAAGGTAAAAGGGTTCGTTGGCGCCGTTGATGCCGAGGGCGGAGAACAGTGCGGTGTCGGATTCGACGGCGGCCCCGGATTGGCGGCGACGGCTTCGCCGAACATGGCGAGCGAGTTAGCCAGGCGCCCATCATCATTTCTTTTGGGTATTTCGGAGAACACCTCGGGGGTGAACATGAAGACGCCGGTGTGTTGGGGTTTGGAGTTGGGGAGGGTGGAGAGGATGCGACAAACGTCGAGGAACATGGAGGCACCCGCGCCGCCGGGCCATGGAGGAGATGATGAGTATGACGGGGGATTGCAGGTTGGCGTCGGCGCGTTTGCCGGTGATTTTGTAGTTGAGTTCGTTGAGTTCTTTGATGGTTTCGGCGTTGTTGAGGACGTCGAGGAGAGTTTGAGTCCTTCCTGGATTTTGACGGCGGGGATGGTGAGCATGCGCCCAAGGGCCCGGTATTGGCCGGCGCCGTCAGAGACCGGGGTGGCGATGGAGCCGGGTTGGCGGGGGCCCAGGTGGCGATTTCTTTCAGGCCCCCATTGTTGACGAGTTCGCTGGAAACCCCAATGTCGAAGGTGGAGTAGCGTTGTGCGGATCCGATGCCGATGTAGCGGCCTGGCCTGGGGGACATTGGGGAGTTTGCTGAGGGCCGTTTTCGGGGTAAGAGGCACATCAATGGTGACGAATTGCCAGCATTTTGGCAGTTCGGTGCGTTCGGGTTCGATGTTGCGCATGAGCGCTTTTAGTTGGTCCATCATGTAGGCCTGGGTTTTTGGCTCCAGAGCCGCCGCAACCGACAACTCAAAAACTTCCGCATTGTCTCTTACCTCCGTGGGGTTTTTCCGTTCGGTGCGTGGGTTACGCAAACGGGTCGTTACTGTCGTTTCTCGGTGGGCCGGTCGAGTGACGCTGTCCGGTGCACATCGTCGTCGTCCCGGCTGGGCTGGGGTTCCGGCTGGTGCGCGGCGGTTGCGGTTTGCTGGGGGCGCCACCGAAGGGTCGGGTTTCGCACCCGTGCTTTTGCGACGCTGCGACGTGCGGCCCGTCCGCCCCGTCAGCGTCGGCGGGGGCTGGTTCGGGGAACCGGTCAAAAGTAGTCCTTGGCCTTGGCCTGGGCTTCGGCGGCGAGGGCATCAATGTCGGGCTGTTGAATGTTGGGGTCGACAATGACAAGAAGTTGGGCCCTTGTCCTTGGTGTATTTGTCGGCGTAAAGCACCCAGGTGCGGCGCAGGGCGAGCGGCAGTTTTGCCCGGCCTTTGACTTGCCGACCCAGGTTGCCGATGGAGGGGCCGTCTTCCGCCGCCGCGTATGCGAGCTGAACGGGTTGAACCCGCAGCGGGCCCGGATTTTTCTTGCCGGCGAGTACGACTTCGCGGGATTGCGGTTTCACCCCGGGGTGTTGAGCACCAGTTCGTCGAAAAGTGAACGTGAGGTTTTGGCCAGTATCTTCCCGAACCAGCCGGCCGTTCTTGATGGCCACCAGGGATGCTCTTGGCGTGCAGGGTGGATTGCACCAGCAGGCCGGTGAGGTATTTGATGAGGTAGAGGATGATGAGCGGGATGAGGATGGCCAGGATGAGCACGAGTACGAACACGCCGGCAAACACGGGCTTGTTCACAGGTGCCTGCATGGTGCCGGTGAATTGGACGGCGACTTCGCCGTCTTCACCGGTTTTCAGGCTTTCCAGTTTCACTCAAACTATTGACCGCAATTGGCCCGTCGACAAAGCTTTGTCGGTGCGAATAATCAGCGGCAGGGAGCCTTTTGCCCGGCCTGGAGGGTGAGAGCTTTTTCGCTGCTGTTGTTCGGTGCTTCGAATTTCAGCGGTGTTGCCCCCTCCGGGGTGGTGATTTTCGTGCCGGTGGCTTTTTCGTCGATCCACAGTTTGCCGGGGCCTTCCACGGGGACCGAGACCTGGGTTTCCAGCTGGTTGACTTTAATATCAACCTGACCAGCCACCTTCGGGAAGTTGCTGGGGCTGATTGCCACCGGGTAGCGGGCCACCACGGGTGTGAGTTGGGTGCCGGGCTTGTTGTCCTTGCCCTTGGTCACAATGGCAGTGCTCAGGGTGATTTCGCCGGTCGATGGCTTGTCAATGACTTTCAGCGGCACAACCACGGGGAACCCGTCACCGATGGAGGTGGGTTCAATGAGGTTGATGGGTTCGGAACCGTCGGCGGGGGCGAATTTTGCCTCCAGTTTGGCTTCACCTTCAAGTTTTTGGGGTTGCCCATCCCGATTCACCAAGGCCACGTGGATGACTTCGTTATTGCTGAGCCCAATGACTTCCTTTGTCGTTGAGTTCTTCAGCAACGGTGGTGAGGCCGGGGAAGATTTGGGCTTTTCGCCGAGTATTGGGTGTTGGTGCCCTCCTTGGCCTGGTAGCCGAAGAGCCATTCCCCGGCCCAGTCGCCGGCCTGGTCTTTCGACATGGTGATGTCCACCATGCCGGGCACGCTGTCGCCCCGCTCCACCTTGATGCTCACATCATCGTTAGAGGCGGAACTGCCCTTGAGGGGATTTCCTGCCCCGGGGGTGATGAGCACGGGATGAGCGCATCATTGTCGACAATCTCATTCGGCACCGCGGAGATTCGCACCTCGGTGATGGAATTGTCCAGCATGAACCGCATCTTGCTTGTTGTATTGCCGTGGTGTTCCACCACCGCGTTGTTCGGCAGAATGGATCGGAAGGCGCTAAACAGCGATGCCGCATTGGATTCGGCGTTGAAGAACGCCCCATTGGGCACGGTGTCGATGGCGCAGTCGTTGCCTTCCGACATGGATCGCAGGATTTGCTCGGGCGATTCTTCCCCGGAGGATCAGGCCCACGGTGAACAGTTGAATGTTGGCATCCCGGAGTTTTCTTCACCTGCCCGTCGGCGGAACAAATAGCTTTCTGGGCCACAATGTCAGCCTTTTGATCCCCCTGGACGGTGAGTTTCCCGTCGGTGAAAAACAGGATGGCCTTACAGCTTTCCGGGTCGGGCCGGCTGGCCAGGTCCGCCATGGCGCCGTTGAGGGCAGTGCCGTAGTCGGTGAACACATCATTATTACGCTGGTCGAAGCCTTGGATGGGTGGGGTGAGGTCCCCCGCATGATCCCGCACATTGACCCAACCACCGTACACGTCTGGCTGCGACCGGTAGCCCTGACCGAACCCGGACAATTTCACATTAATGTCCGCGTTGCTTTCCTGGGCGAATTTTTCCTAGTTGAGTGACCAGGTCCCTGCATGGCGGGAACACGTATGTTATTGGGGTCGGTGGCGGGTTTACCGCCGTGCCCCTTGAGCGACGCCGATTCGTCAATCACGAAAATCAGGTCGGCTTTTTTCTTATTGTCAATGCAGGTGTTGAGCTTTTTAATGTTCTCCCTACCCGAGGGGGACACTTCGGCGTCTTCCGCCTGGACTACGCCGGGCAGGGCCAGTACGCCGATGATGGCGATGACGGCGAACGTGGAGAGAATCCGCCACAGAGGTGGTGCAGTCAAACTTTTCATATTGGTTCCCTTTTTACCCGTTTTTACCGACTGTTTTTGATAACCACAAGGCGATTTCGAACGCGGTGCCCACAACCGCCAGCGACCCAATGATAATGGTGGCCCGCATGAGCACATATTGCATGGGGTTTTCGATATAGAAGTTTTTCCGCTTTGTCGACGATTGTCCGCACGCATGTGCATCCCAATCAGGAGGAAACCCACAATACCGGCCATGACCCAGCCGCAAATAGCATAATTGTGGAACATTGTGTCGGTCGCGCTCCCACCAACAGCGAACGCCAATATAGCGAGCACCGCGGCAATCATGGCGGCCACGAATGCCGGAATGACGTAATACCACGCCCACTCACCGGAGTACGATGCGCCACGGGGGCAGCGGTGTCGCCGAAGGTATCAGCCGGTGTGCTGGGGTTGGTGGTACCAAAAGGGTCAAATTGGCCTTTTTTCGGACAGTAGTGTCCCCAGTTTTTCACCGGTTCCACCTGGGAAAACGGGTCGTGCGCCTGGCTGGGGGCAGAGTTGCTAAACGGGTCGCCAGCGCCACCGCCGGTTGAAGCGGACATGTGCGGTATTCTCCTCAAACTGATAGTTGGTTCCTGGGATGTGCCGATAGGTTTTCCGGCCCTAAACCCAAGTAGTCCCCTGCATGAAAAAAACACATGCGAGGATTCTAATAATTTTACTGGTCAGGGCCGGAAAACATAAGCAAAACCGTCCGCTGCTGGCGATAATCATAATCAAGTCGACAAACACCCAAATGCTTAACGCAATCAACAAGGGTATTCCTATGAGAAGGAAGGAAAACAACCACCCCACAAGCAAAAGCACTAGCTGCGCCGCCCCCATCCCGTTGAACCCGGTATAGAAATTATGCGCCCCAAAAACACCGAAGAACAGGCAAAACAAGATAGCAATGGCTTTATCTTTCGGCGGGTTCTGCTGGAGCGGCGCCGCATAATACTGTTGCTGCTGCGGCAACACCCCATATTGTGGCTGCTGCTGCGGCACAGGCACCCCATATTGTGCACTGTAATCATAGCCAGAGGCTGGCTGCTGCCAATCGGTGCCCCCCACAGGCGTAGGATTATAACCATAATCTGCTACAGGATCGGGACTATATGAAGGATTAGCGGCAAGACCATTAGGGTCATACTGCGACCCCAAACCACCCGGTTGGCTACCCAAAAATGGATTATTCACCGAATCAGGTTGCTGACCGCTGTTGTAAGGGTATGTCATGAGGTTGATCTCCAATCACTTCCAGTTTCCCACACGTCAAATCTTAGCCACAGAAAGTATCCGGTGTCTCGATATGATGTTATGGATACACTCGTCATCTTAAGCTGAATGCCAGACATCCGCTTTCGACTGCTACAGCCATTCCCGAAGCTTCTTTGAGGCACCCAGAAAAACCACAGTTAAAACCCTATTTAAAATACCTGGTTTCTGCTATCCCCGCACCACCCCCCATGACGCAAATCTCACACCCCAACCTCTTTCACGAAAAAGATTGGGGTTAGAAACAAACCTCTGGTTATTCTCCCTCCACCGGGTCAGCAGCCGAAATTCGCGCGGCAGCCTCCAACAGCATCCACCCGGAAAGCTGCACCGACAAATCCCGCTCATCAATCCGCACCAACCGCACATAATCACTCAACGGTTTCGTCGTCAACCCATAATTATGCGGCAGTTTCGCATCACCCAACCAGTCAGAGGCAAACACCGGCAGCCCATCAACCTCCAGGCGATGATTCCACACGCTTTCCGCACTCGACAGCACCAGCTTCCGGGCCAGCTTCTTCGCCGCCACATTAGCCTCACTATCGTCCGGCAGCCGCACCGCAACATCAGCTAAATACCGGGCCAGAATCCCCTTAAACAGGCCGCCATCACCATCACGGGTATCCCAGTTAATCACCCCCGTTGGTGTGGCCATGTCTTCTCCACCGCATGCAACACACTCCGCACATGCGCCTGATAGGCCATGGAATCCTCATAGGTTTCCGGCGACTCCCGCAGCCGCAACGTCAATTCCAAACAGGCACCCATCATCACCCCCTGGCAATAGGGGTGCAGGTTTTTCACCACTTCCGGCCCATTCATCGACATGCGAATGCCATCCATCACCAACCCATGGTCGTCGATAAGCTCATCGAACACCCAATCCACTAAAAACCGCGCCTTGGCGACCTGGCCGGTGCGCGCCATCAGAATCGCACCGGGGCCATTCGTGGGAACGTTGAAAAACATTTCCCCACCCGCCATGGCAGCACCGCCATGACCGGGTCGATGCCGTCCAAAAATGTTTTTCCTCTAACGCCACCAACGACTTCTTTTTCGTCCGCCGCGGATTCAGCACCTTATGGGCCCGCCCCAACGCTAACGCCAACCACAACTTATCGTCATAATAATTATTGCGGGTAAACTGGCCTAAATTACGCACCCGAATACCAGTAATAGTCTGCTGAATCCGCTGCTTACGGGCCTTAGTGGGGCGACGAATGGCGGCATCAACCAAGCAATCAAGATAATGCGCCTGCCACCAATAATGCCAACGGTAAAACAGTTTTTTCCTTCGTATGCGGCGGCCAGGCGGCAACCGCTAAATTCGTGTTGGGAAGACCCCACACCCGGCTAGCATGACGCTCGTTGATGGCGGATTCAGCGAGGTCGGCACGATGGAGCCATTTTTTTCATTCACTGATTATTCTCCGCTTCTGTCACCTAATTAATTTTTAAGAAAATATGTCGTTAAACAGCTCAATAAACTATATAGCTGGACTTTCAAAAATATAACATAAAGATAACGGATATGCTGGACATAATTCCAATTCTTGCAACATTTTTCACTCCTCCCCACCAGTGTGACAACCCGGCACACCAACCGCACCATAACGCATGCATTGCTAATCATTCAGATGAACTAGCTACCCCCGAACCACACCATATGCCACCCCGCCGTGTCACCATGCCAACGACAAATCGGCATGCTGCCGAATCCACGCATGCATGGCAATCCCCGCAGCCACCCCCGCATTAATCGACCGGGTCGACCCGAACTGGGCGATGGAACACGTCATCACCGCCGCCGCCTGCGCCGCCGCCGTCACCCCCGGACCCTCCTGGCCGAATAACAACAGGCACCGCTTCGGCAATTCCACCGTCTCTAACGGCACACTCCCCGGAGTGTTATCAATCGCCACCACCGTCAACCCGTGCTCCGCAGCCCACGCCACCACCGAATCCGTGGTGTCATGGTGCAGCAAATGCTGATACCGATCCGTCACCATCGCCCCCGACGATTCCACCGGCGCCGACCCACAATATGCACCGTATCCACCGCAAACGCATTTGCTGTTCGCACAACAGTACCAATATTGGCGTCGTTTTCGAAATTCTCAATCGCAATATGCAACGCATGCCGCCGCGTATCAATATCCGCAACAATCGCCTCCCGCCGCAGGTAACGATACGCATCCACCACATTACGACGATCCCCATAGCCAACAGCTCAGGGTCATAACGCGGATCATCAACCGGGGCCAGCTCGCCCGGATGCTCAACCTCCCACGGGCCCACACCATGCTGGCCCTGACCCCACTCCGTCGGACCCGGCGTCGCCGACGCCTCCGACTCACCCATATTCGCGCTCATGCCCCAAAACCCCAACCGGCTACAGTCCCAAATCCGCCAACCCCAACACATACCGGTACTCCAGCCCGGCGGCTGCAATCGCATCCTGAGCACCAGTATCCCTGATCCACCACGGTGGCCACCCCCACCACCTCGGCGCCGGCCTCCCGCAACGCCGCAACCGCGGTCAACGGCGAATTTCCCCGTCGTCGTGGTGTCCTCCACCACCAACACCCGCTTACCGGCCACATCCGGGCCCTCAATGCGGCGCTGCATACCATGCTTCTTCGCCTCCCTTACGCACCACAAACGCATCAATCGGCCGGCCATCGGCATGCATAATGCTGGTTGCCACCGGATCCGCCCCCCAACGTCAACCCCCACCGCGGCATAATCCCAGTCAGCAGTAAGCTCCCGCACTACTCCCCAATCAACCGGGACGCCCTGATGCTCCAATGTAGCCCGGCGTAAATCCACGTAGTAATCCGCCTCCTTCCCGGAAGACAAAATCACCTTGCCGTGCACCACGGCCAACTCCCGCACCAATTCGGCCAATTCCTGTTTCTTCGCCCCTGGTTGACGTTGATTCATTCAGCATGAATCCCCACTTTAATCCTTTTGCTTACCATCGGTAAAAATAGACGGACCCTGCGACGTATCCCGAATCACCCGCGTCCCAAAAATAATCATTCGGATCCGCCGGCTTCCCCATCCGCAATCGGCGACACATCATCCATACCCACCTGCCGAGAATTCACACTCCCCGCGACTCCTCCCGCACCCGCGATGGCAACACCACCGGCTCTCCTTCGGCCGCAACTGCGGCATCGGCGGGTCACCTCGGCTCATCCTCATCCTCTGGCAGCTCCGGGGCCTGCGGCAACACCCGGGTCGGATCACTATCCTGATAGCTGATCGGCGGCATCGCACCCAGCGCCGGCGGCAACACATAGGCGGCATCCGCAAGCAGCGCCAACGGCTGGATCATGGCATCCCAATCCTCCTCCACGCTCCCCTTCGGCGTGGCAGCCAGCACCCAACTCGACTCCAACCACATGGCGGTCACCTTCGCCGGCATTGTGGCAAACGCGGTCCCCACCCGGTCGTCAATGAACCGCTGCGCCGCGCCGGGATTATTGGAAAACACGTGGAAACCCTGGAACGTGGTCACCGACACCAGGTTTTTCGAACTTATAGTGTCCGACTGCAAAATCCGGCGAATGTCAATAACCACATCGCTGGTAGCTTTACGACGCATGGCCATCACCGTCACCTGACCCAAATCTACCAGCCATAATTCGTAACCAGCGGCAAACCCACTGACCACATCCTTGGCGGTGAGATTGCTGGAGGCAAACCCATGCGACCACTCGTCACTCAGGTAGGGGTCTTCCTTCTGGTATTCAAACTCGTGTTCTTGGGCCCAATTACGGCGGGCCCGGGTAGCAGACCGCAACAGTCCGGTGAACGCCGACTTCGGCAACCGGGCATGGGCGGAAGGCAACACCATGGGTGGGGCGACAGTTTTCTTCTCCCGCCCAGCCGGTACCACCGACGCATCAGACTGGGCCGCAGGTTGTTGGGCCTGACCAGTGGTGGTAGTGGTGTCTGGCGACTCATGCCCTCCCACCCCGCCGCCTAATCCCCCGGGCCGCCAGGCTCCTCGTCGTGGAGTCGGCATCGTGATCGGCACCCTGCCTCCCCGCCGGAACCCGCGACGCCGGTGGTGCCGCGAGCCCCGGTGGGACGGGTGATATGCGGGGTTTTTGTAATGGTGAACGGCTGGCGTTCCGGGGCGGCTGGCTGCTGCGGCACCGACTGTGGTGTGGGCCGCTGTGCCGCCGGCCGCGGGCGCCGCTGCCCCGGCTGACCTGGTTGGTTCTGCTGGCCCGCCTGACCGCCCGACTGGCTTGATCGCCCGGCTGGTTCGACTGGTTTGGCAGATTCGGCCGCCCAGAATTCGGCCCATACGCCGAGCCCCGCCGAGACGCCGGCTGCGCCGGGCGGGCCACAGGCTTCGAGGAAACCGGCTGACCATAATCGGTTTCCCGCACCGGGCCCTGCCCCACATCAAAATCGTGGTGGTCGGCGAACGCTTCCGCCTCATCACCGGCGGGTTCTATAGGATCAGGGCCATGGTCCCTGAGCGGAATCGTCGTAAAGCTCGGAATCATCGGCCACCTGGGCACGCTTTCGGCGGGCATCAAGATACAGTAAATAGCCGCCGAGACCGGCGACAATAATGGCGGCAAGTACAAAAACATGCCTTTAAGTCTAAGGCAAATATGACAAAACTATCCCAACCACCGCGGCTTTCGTGGGATAGTTTTTCGGTAATATGCCTGGCAAAATCTGCCGGGACGTGTGGTTAAACGCCACGCTCCACCGGATTATTTCGGTTAGCGCACCACTGTGACCAGCCGCCAACATAGTGACGGGGCGTGCCCAGGCCAGCAATGTTCATGGCGGCAATGACCTGCGCAGAATGGTTGCCGGAACCCGAATAAATGATGGCATCGGCAATGGTATCCCGGGTCACACCGTGCCTGGCGAAAATCTCCCGCAACTCTTCGGCCGGTTTAAAACTCTGTTTCGGGTTCATCACCGCACGGGTGGGAATATTAATGGCGCCCGGAATATGGCCGGCCTTCAAATCCAAATACTCCTTACGGCCGGCAAACCGGTTGGTTTCCCGCGCATCAATGAGCAGCCCGGTGTGGGCCTTCACATCCTGAATGGTGGCGGTGGGCATGTGACCGGAGCTGGGGACAATATTGTCGTAGACGCAAGGATTACCCGGGCCGGCGGCCATCGGGTAGTCACGGCGCACCCACTCCTGCTGCCCGCCGTCGAGGATGCGCACATTACTCACACCCGCCCACTTCAATGTCCACCAGGCACGGGCGGCGAAAAACCCCCGCTTGTCGTCGTAAACAATAACCTCGTGGGTGTCGTCAAGCCCCAATATTTAAACCACCTCTCCAGGATGGTTTTTAGTGGGCAAGGGTTGCGGCCTTTTGGATGCGCTGGGAATGTCGGCGAGTGCCAATGCGGCGTCGCAGAACCGGGCGGTGGGAATGTGCCCCGCCTTGAAATGCTCATAGTTACTGTGCTCGTCCGGCTCCCATAGACTAGCTAGGACAATCTGCTTTTTGCCTGTCCGAACGCGATATTCGAGTTCATCGGTGCTGATGATGGTGGCTGTCATAATTACTGATCTTAGGGTGCACTTGATGCCGAACCCGTAACATGCACTCTAGGCTTTTCGACGCCCGCCGCGCCGGGTGTGCCATAACGTCCGTGTGTGTTGAAATCTGCTTTCGTTTTTGGTAAAAACCAGCATTACCCCAGGTGGATTATGTTCACCCGCAAAACATGGGTGTGATGTCCATCCCGGGGTAATTCGTGGGTGATTTTTATCGCTTTTCACTGCGACCGGACTGGCCGCAGTGCTATATGGCTATTTCACTCCTACTTGCCCACAGCGAGGCTGTCGGTGGCGGTGTTCACAGTAACGTTGACCGTGTCACCGTCGCGGATCTCGCCGGCCAGGAGTTTCTTGGCCAAGGCATCACCGATAGCCTGCTGGATGAGCCGACGCAACGGTCGGGCGCCGTAGGCGGGATCGTAGCCACGGTCGGCCAACCATTCCTTGGCATCATCGGAGACTTTGAGGGTAAGGCGACGGCTGGCAAAGCCGTTCGGCCAGGTCCCGGATTTGGATGTCGACGATGCTAGTGAGTTGGTCCCTTGCTGAGCGGGTCGAAGATCACCACATCATCGAGGCGGTTGATGAATTCGGGTTTGAAGGCCTTCTTCACCGCATCCATCATCTGCTCTGGGTGCCGCCGGCACCCAGGTTGGAGGTGAGGATCAGGATGGTGTTGCGGAAGTCCACCGTGCGACCTTGACCGTCGGTGAGGCGGCCGTCGTCAAGCACCTGCAGGAGAATGTCGAACACATCCGGGTGGGCCTTTTTTCCACCTCGTCGAACAGCACGACGGTGTAGGGGCGGCGGCGGACGGCCTCGGTGAGCTGGCCACCCTGGTCGTAGCCGACGTATCCGGGAGGGGCACCGACGAGGCGGGCGACGGCGTGTTTCTCCGCGTATTCGCTCATGTCAATGCGAACCATGGCGCGCTCATCATCGAACATGAATTCGGCCAAAGATTTGGCGAGTTCCGTCTTACCCACACCGGTGGGGCCGAGGAACAGGAAGGAGCCCATGGGCGGTTGGGGTTCTGCAACCCCGGCGCGGGCGCGCCGAACTGCGTCAGCGACGGCCTGCACCGCTTCGAGTTGGCCGACCACCCGTTTGCCCAGTTCGGTCTCCATGTGAAGGAGTTTTTCAGTTTCGCCTTCAAGCATTTTGCCGGCGGGGATGCCGGTCCAGGCGGACACGACCTCGGCGATGGTGTCGGGGGTGACTTCTCGGAGAGCATTGTGGGTGCCAGGGATTGTTGTTCCAGCTGCTCCAGCTGTTTTTCCAGCTGGGGGATGGTGCCGTAGCGGAGTTCGGCGACCTTGCCGTAGTCGCCGTCGCGTTCGGCGATTTCGGATGCTTGACGCATTTTTTCCAGTTCTTCCTTCACACCCCGCACCTTGTCGATGGCGGCCTTTTCATTATTCCACTGGGCCTTGAGTTCGCCCAGACGTTCGCGCTGGTCGGCGAGTTCTTCCCGCAGTTTGACCAGGCGGTCACGGGAGGCGGCGTCGGTTTCTTTGGTCAGTGCCATTTCTTCGATTTCGAGGCGGCGGACAATGCGCTCTAATTCGTCGATTTCCTGTGGTGAGGAGTCGATTTCCATGCGCAGGCGGGATGCGGCTTCATCCACCAGGTCGATGGCTTTGTCCGGCAGGAACCGGGAGGTGATATACCGGTCGGACAGGGTGGCTGCGGCAACAAGCGCGGAGTCTTGGATACGCACGCCGTGGTGGACTTCGTAGCGTTCCTTGAGCCCACGGAGGATACCGATGGCGTCTTCGACGGAGGGTTCACCGACGAAGACTTGTTGGAACCGGCGTTCTAATGCAGCGTCTTTTTCAATGTATTTGCGGTACTCGTCGAGGGTGGTAGCACCAACCAGTCGGAGTTCGCCGCGGGCCAACAGGGGTTTAATCATGTTGCCGGCATCCATTGCGGAGTCGCCGGAGGCGCCGGCACCGACAATGGTGTGAAGTTCGTCAATGAAGGTAATGATTTCGCCTTCGGCTTCTTTGATTTCGTCGAGGACGGCCTTGAGGCGTTCTTCGAATTCACCCCGGTATTTGGCGCCGGCCACCATGGAGCCCAGGTCGAGGCTGATGAGGGTTTTACCACGGAGGGATTCCGGCACGTCGCCGGCGACGATGCGGCGGGCGAGGCCTTCGACGATGGCGGTTTTACCCACGCCGGGTTCGCCGATGAGCACCGGGTTGTTTTTGGTGCGGCGGCTTAAGACCCTGGACGACTCGGCGGATTTCGGAGTCGCGGCCGATAACGGGGTCAATTTTGCCTTCGCGGGCGCGGGCGGTGAGGTCGGTGGAGTATTTTGCCAGCGCCTGGAATTGGCCCTCAGGGTCTTCGGTGGTTACTTTTTTCGATCCGCGGACGGAGGGGAAGACGCCTTTGATGGCGTCATAGGTGGCGCCGCGTTTGGTGAGCAAGTCGGCGGCGTCGGATTTCCCGCGGGCGATGGCGGCCAGGAGGACTTCGGTGGAGACGAATTCGTCGCCGAGTTCGCCGGCGAGTTCTTGGGCGGCGTTGAGCACGTTGAGGCCATCGCGGTTAAAGTTGGGGTTAGCCAGCCCGGAGCCTTCGGCCTTGGGGTAGCCCCTTCACGAGCGCCTCGGCTTCCCTTGCGGACGGTTTCGGGATCCACACCGGTGGCGCGCAGCACGGGCGCGGCTATGCCGTCTTCTTGCCCGAGAATGGCGGCCAGCAGGTGGGCAGGCCGAATGTCGGGGTTGCCGTTTGCGGAGGCTTGTTGCAGCGCGGTTTGTAATGCTTCTTGGGTTTTTTTGTTGTTGGTTTAAATGAACTCATTATTGTCCTTTTTCTGTCGTATTCCTGTTTACCAGTTCTCACTATTTTAGGTCCGACCAACCATAAGGTTGAGCGGGTATTACTCAAGTTTGTTCCTAGCATACACCACTCCCTCAAAAAGTTAAGTCTCTTAGGCTCAACTTTCTGTTTTTTTGCTGGTTATTTTGGCTTTACGACGTTATCCTGACGGGACTAACCCCCAAACCCGAGGATCCTCATGACCGACACCTTTGTGTTATTTCACAACTTTTGTTTGTCACTACGACCAGTTGCCGCTGGTAGCAAAGCGTTACCAGGAACGGCTCGCCCAGATAGCCGCACTGCCTGGTCACGCTATTGTCCTGGCCGCCGAGGAGGTGTGTGGCCTTGGCCGCGAGTCACTGATTTTCGACCTGCTTATCAAGGAAATTCTCGACGAACCCTGGACCGCGGAAGAAGCCGAATCCTATTCCACTTTTATGCTCACCACCATCATTGACCTCCCCTGACGATGGCACCGATGATCCAGTGTGGGATGTCATAGACTTATTAGATTTTGACTATTTCGACGACTTTCCAGCCATCGCCCCCACCCGCACCACTGCGGTGCTCATGACCCCCAGCGGTAATGAGTTCCCCAATGACTGCAGCTATAACTAGGAGAAAACAGAATGACAACTATGCCACCCCAATGCTTCATGACGTTTTTTGTGAGCCGTTACGATAATCTCGTGGCAGCAAAACACCATTATCAACGCCGAATAGATATGGTAAGACAGCGTTATCAGGTCGTGTTTGCTCCTGAACAAGCCTACGGTGATGGAAACGATAGTGCATTGTTTGACCGGCTGGCACACAGCACTACCGCATACGACGCCGTCCCGGAGAATGAGCACAGTCTCTTCGTATTTTCCGCCATTATCCTGGTCCCCGATACGGCAGTCGAGGAGGTTGCCGGCCTGCTTGATGCGGATCCGGGGAATTTCGTGAGCCACACCGAGGTGATCCGCATGTCCCCCACCGGGAGCGATGTCCTCACCCCGATCAGCCGGCAGGCATAGAAAAACCGCAGGCCCGTTCGTCGTCAAGCATGACAACCGGACCTGCGGCTAGCGGCTAGATTATTTGCCGTCGCACTCATCCCAGTGGCCCTCGTGGGCGCGGTGACGGTGACCGTCGTGAAGATAGTCGACGTGATCGCCGTGCTTGACCGCTTCGTGGCCGCAGTTCTCGCCGTGAACGTGAGGATGGTTTTCATGGATATGGCAAGTCATTTTCAGTAAGCCTCCTTAACACTACTGACAGTTACGGTCGATGACCTCCACCGACTATACCGCCCATGCAGTTACGGGCCAAAAAAATTATGTGTCGGGAGGGATCACCTGGCAATACCCTTTTACCGCACAACCGTTTTTCAGTAGCCGCAGCCGGTGGCGTCGAAAAGCATCCGGCTACTTGGAGAGCAACATGTCTAACGTGTCGTGCAGCACAGTGACGCCATCTTCTCGCACTTTCCAACCGGTTTCGGTGTCGGCCTTTTCCAGCAGTAATTTCACCGGCACCGAGTACTGGGTACCATTCGCCTCAAACGCGATATTCATGTCAACATTCCAGGTTTCATTGCCCATGGTTTCCAACCCCGCGGCTGGGTGGTCACGGTGGTCACCCCGTGCTTCGCATAGAGGTCCGCAAGTTTGGTGCAAGCCGTCGACTTGTGCAACTCAACCGCCTGACTGCAGGCCGCGGCATCGGGGAAACTGCCTGCTTGGGGAAGTTTTTCCCCGGACGTTAGCGAAGAACGGCGTAGGCTGTTCTTCCGCCTGTTTGGAGCAGGCTGCCAGGATCAAAGCGAGGCTTACAACGCCTAATGTTTTGGTGAAATTCATGATGTTTATCTCAAAAAATCGTAGGTTTGGGAAATGTCGTGGTGGCTGATTGGGCTTAAGATCCCGGCGTCCATGCTGAACACCTGGTCGGAATATTGAATCGCCAGCGGGTCGTGGGTGACGCACAGCACTGTGCTGCCCTCTTGGGTGAGCTGGTGAAGCAGTTCGAAGAGTTTTGTGGAGTTTTCGCTATCAAGCGCGCCGCTGGGCTCGTCAGCGAGCAGCACGGTTCGGGTGCCCGCGATGGCCCGGGCGATACCCACCCGCTGCCGCTCCCCACCGGAGATTTCGGCGGGGAACCGGCGTGCCAGATGACCAATTCCCATTTTCATTAGCGCCTGCTCTGAGGCTGTTATTGCCGCGGTTCGACTCATGCCGTTTGCTTCGAGCGGTAGCCGCACGTTCTCTAACACTGTGAGTTCGTTAATGATGTTGTGGTCTTGGAACACCACCCCGATGTCGGTCCTGCGCAGGGCCGCGCATTCGTCCTTGGTGAGCGCAGCAATATCCTTGTCCTGGTACCAAATGGCGCCGGTTGTGGGTTTCAGCAAACCGGCGATGACCGACAGCAGCGTGGTTTTACCCGAACCGCTTTTGCCGAAGATGGTGCTGAGTTTCCCGGCCGGGAACTCCACCGACAGCGGCCGCAGTGCGTGAACGTCACCGTAGCGTTTCGACACGTTATCCAGGGTGATTGCCGACATGTGTAATCCTCATTTCCGTTTTTCGCTGGAGATCCGCAGCACCGCCAACCCGAACGCCAGGGCAAGTGCCGCCGCCAGCCCGAGGGCGACGAACCCGTAGGTTGGCCACGATGTGGCGACCGGCAGCGCCTCCGTCTGCTGCACCGGCTGTAGTTTCAGGATCCACACCCCCACATATCCTGCGGCCATGCCGGTGAGAATGGCCGGGATGAGGGTTGGGAAGAGCGAGAACGCCAACACTTTCCCCGCCCACCAGCGGTTCACACCCAGGGCAAAGAGGCTGTCGAGGTGTTTGGATAGTCGCCCGGCGATCCCCAGGGCCAACACCAGAATCCACACACCCATGATGATGGTGCTGACCAGGACCAATACCTTCAGGTCGGGGGGAACGGAAATGTGGTGGAGTTCGTTATGCACATCAATGGCAAGACTCAGTATGGAAAACTGCGGTTTTTGTTGCACCGCACGTGTTTGGGCGGCTTCGTCGAGATTCGGATACTCCACAAATGCCGGACCCAACGGTAGGTTGCGGGTTTCAGCGAAAGATCGAAGCGCGATCGCTCGAACGTTCATGCCTACCAGGTATTCGCGCGGCAACTCCACCGGGGCGGCGGTAACCGTTTCGGTGCGGGTCGTCCCGTCTAGCGACGACACGTGCACCGGGATCACGCCATCGCGGGCGTCAACGCCTAGGATTCCGCCGCTGTTGAGGGCTACTTTCTGCTCCGGGCTCAGCCCACCCAACCACCGGTCGATATCGGACACGGATTCGAATACCCAGAGCTGTCCCATTCGGAACGCGTCGAAGCCGACCTGAATAGTAGTTTGCGGCGGTACCGATTGTTCCTCAGCAACCCGCCGAATCCGAATGGGTTGCTGGGGGAACTCGGCGTCAACCTGGGCTTGGAGTGGTTCCGGTATTTCCATGGGTTTCCCCAATCGATCGGCCATGGTGACCCGAACTGTGTTGGGCGGGACGCTATCAATTTGCGTAAGATTTATGGTGTTTTCGGTGGTCACGGCCGTGGTGACCAGCATCAGGGGGATACCGACGATGATGCCGCATAGCAGCCAGGTGATGGCACCACTGAATGCGTCCCGCTCCTTCATGCGGCGGCTGAGTACGCCGGCTAAGGAATCAGGCCATAGGCGTCGGGTTTTTGTGAGCCACAACGCCATGAGTGCCGAGGCCATGACCACGAAGCTGGCGCCAATGATTTGGTTCTGGTCGTCAAGAATGTCGGGGAATAGGAAGAGCGCGCTCAGCGCAAGAAAGCCGAGGCAGCTGATGCCGCCCATGACCCAGATGGTTCCCGCTACCCCCACCGCTACCTTGCGCTTTCGTCTTGCCCACACCCCCGCGACCACCAGACCAGCAGCAATCCCACCGGCGATGGAGAGCAGGAAGAGTGGGAACAGGTCCCAGGGGAACACGAAGGTGGACAGCGGTAATTCATATACCCGCGACAGGATTATTCGAACAACAGTACCAATACCTAAGGCGATGAGGGATGCTGCCGCCAGTGCCGCAAGCCCCATGATGGTCAGCGCCCCAATGATTGCCAGAATCAGCACCGAATCCTGGATTCCCATCGCCGCCAGTGTGACCTGTTGTTTCCGCAGCCAGGCGCTCAGAAGCAGAATTGCCATAATCACCACCAGCGCGGGCATGAGGACCGCCGGCCAAACATAAATCACCGGGTTCCCGCCAATCACCGGCCGGTCGCCGTGAAGATCAGCGGCGCTGAGCAGCACCTGGGCGCTGGTGGCGGCCGGCAGCTCCTGCAACGCCGCAGAGATACTATTAAGCACCCTGAGCTGCGCCAATACGGGTTCCGGGCTGGGCGCCGACCAGTACAGGCTCCCACCGAGATATTGGGGGATGCCGGTCAGGTCTTCGATGCGGCGATACATCGCTCAATGTGCCGGGTGCCGCATAAATGGTGGCATCGTCAAGGTAGTTGTCGGCAATAATGCCGGTGATTTTCCAGCTGGTATCCACCCCGGGGACCGCAATCCGCACGTCACCACCCACGGCACCGCCGGCAGCCAAGGCGGTGGAAATAGCTATTTCGCCTGGTGCGGATGGGTATCGGCCCTCGGCAAGCGAATACCGTTTGGGGTACGGAGAGGTGGCCCATGGTGTTTCGGAAACGCGCAGCTCCCGGTGCTCTTCCGCCGCCAAGCCTAATCCGGTAACCGGCATGGTTGTGATGAGTTCGACTCGCCCCAGCGTCGACAGGTGGTCGAGGTTGAGCTTCTTATAGCCGCGGACTGGCACGTCCGGCATGTTTGCTGTGTAGTCGGCAACCCCCAGGGAATATTCACGCTCCTGGTCCGGGCTGAGTTTCATCGAGGTGACACTAATAATCAGGGTCATGATTGCGGCCACCACCACGGTCAGAAAGACGGCAGAGAGGCGCCAGGCCGGGGTCCGCAGCAGGGCCGGGGCAAACCTAAGAGCCGCTTTGACAAAGCCTAAGTTTGCTTTCGACGACATTAGCAGCCAATCCCATTCCGTTGCGATACCACGATGCCCAATATGTCCATGCGCCGCCCTGCCCCACACCCATTTCATAAGAACGAGAAATGAAAACCTGAGCAAGCAATCGTTATGTGGGTTCAACTTAACAAAGTTCCGGCCGAATGCAAAAGTGTTTTGATAGGAAAACCAGAAATCAATTATTTTATTCCCCAAAAAGCTACCCCCTGCTTTTCGGCTATCTAGCCCTTCGATTGCTAGATTATTCTCGAATCAATGCTGCCCATTAGGTAATAGTTAGGTTATCATTAGTGAATCGTGCCCGCCAGAAAAATCACTGGTTTCACGGCCACTACCTGTTCATATAATGAATATTGCATATATTTTGTTCACTGACCTATAATTTATGTGATTTCTATAGCCCATTACAACCATGGCCGGAATCGGCGTCGACAAGCAAATTAATCACAGACCGACTGCCGCATGCCCCACACCGTTTTCAGTAAATCATCAAACCATCAATAATGCTGGCACGCTGGCATTATGATTATTTCCAATAACAACAATGCTTTTTGCGGGTTCCCTTTTAATAAATCTTCTACTTTTTAAAATTCGAGTTTATCGCTTATTTCAGAACCAAAAAGTCACGCATTATTTTTAAACCACTACAAATGGTTAGAATATTAAATGTGACGATAACTACCCCACCAAACCAAGTAGCCGACCAGCTACGATTGATCGGCGACGGTTTTTCCCGTGAGGTATTCACTACATATTTCCGCTATGTTCCCGATGCCCAATTAATCGTAAGCCCTGATTATCCGCTCGGGGACGCATTAGTGGGACTATTTCACGGCTCAGATAATGAGGGCAATCTCTACCCGGAAACCATCGAACACTTGCGCGATGTTACAGAGATTTTAGCTGCCCATGGTTTCCGCCGCTACCGGCCACTAGCGGATGCGATTTCGCCGGTGCTGGATCGGTATTGCCTCGACATCAGCGCCTACGATGTGTTCATTATCAAACGGGCCGTGCGACAGGCCGCCGAGGTCATGGACGAAGCAGCCGCATTATGTCCCTTCCACCCGGTCATTGGGCAAATTGTCGAGGTGGAAAAACGCTGCCGCAATATTGCGGTGGTGCGGCTCATCGTGGACACCCCCATCGAATACGAGCCCGGCCAGTATTTGAGCGTCAACACCGACTATTCGGGCGGCCGGTGGACCAATCTGAGCCCCAGCATCCCCTGTAACGATGCTGGCCAGATCGAGTTTCACGTACACGCGCCGTCACTGCTGTCTACCGCCCGGCAGGGGACCGCATCCGCATTGCCGCGGCCGGCGGCGGCTACAACCTGGACTACGACCAAGACATGCTGCTCATTGCGCACGGCACTGGCCTGGCGGAGGCCCGCGCAATCATCGTGGACATGCTCATGAAGGGCCGCACCCCACACACCCACCTGTTTTTGAGCGCGGACTATCCCGGTGAGCTCTATGAGCTGCAAGGCCTGTGGCAGCTGGCCAGCACCGCACCATGGCTGTTTATTCAACCGGTGGTCACCCACGAATCCGACGCCTGGTGGGTGGGTGCTACCGAATCGTCCCAGCCACCACGGGGCCTGCACCTCACCCAGGTGGGTGACGTGGGCACCATTGTGGCTAGTTTCGGCACGTGGCTGGGCCACCAGATCATCATTACGGGGCCGAAAAAGCTGGTGGCGCGTACCAAAAAGAAACTGCTGACCCGGGGCACCCCCGAAGAACTCATCCAAACCCAAAACTATCAGAGCGCCTATTTTATTTAGGGTTTTCCACTAGACGCTTGTCGACGCCGTGGGCAGCCCAAAAACCGGGCCATAGCGCACCGCCCGACAGCGTCTAGCTATTGTGTTCGAATAGTTTTCCACAGGCCCAGCGTGGCGGTAATGGACACAAAATCCCAGGTCGCCGGCGAGGTTTTCCACAGGCCTGAAAATTATTCGGGTGGGGTGGCCGCAGCATAATGGGGCGCGTGGAATAAAGGTATGTCGTTCACATCATTTCACCCCGATGCCCATTTTCACCCACGAGCCTGCGCCCCACTGCCCACCCCGGGATTATCGGCCAGCCACACAGCGCAGGCGCTCACCCAGTTCCAGTCCCGGCTAGGGTCGGCGCTCACCCACACGGACGATTCGGTGGCGGATCATCTGACTCAACTGCACCGGTTCATTAGCGACCAAACCCGTATCGACGCCGACACCAGCCAGAGCCTTTGGGGGCGGGCGCTCATGTTCCCGCTGAAATCCGAGGAGTTATTTGCCGCAGCAGCGGAGCACCAGAAGTTCGCGCAGGCCGCGACGACGGCCATGAACAGTCAACAGCAGGGGTGGGATGCGGTGTTTGCCAGTTCGCTGTCCGGGCCTGGGTTTCGACGCCGGCCAGCGAACCCTGGGAACGCTAGTGGCGAACTATGCGTCGCAGGCGCAGAAATCGGCCGACCTGGCCCAGGTGTTGTACCAGACGGGGCTCGCCCAACGAGACATCGAAAAAGCAGCCGAGAGGGTGAGGCAGGGAGCGAAGTCCTTACTATCGGCGGCTCTTCACCGCGGCACTATCCTTACCGACAAGGCCATCGACTCGCTTCCAATCTGCTACCAAATTCTTATGTTTCTGCACGGCATCAGTTTGATACTGGACAAGAAATGCGCCCACCAGATTGGTTGTATCGCGGTCGAGCACGATGATCCCCACGGCGTGTACCTGGGGGATGATCTCAGCCTCACCCCGGAACAACTCAACGCCCAAGCGTTCGAACATATTCGGCCCGAGGTGCGCCCCCTGGTGGACGACCCCCACATTGCTGGCCAGGATGACCACACGGGAAGGAAGAAACCCCAGGCGATACAGGTTATCAACGGTAAGGCGGCGCTGATTTTCGGCGATCCCGCCCAGGCGAAAACGATCGTGACCGTGGTCCAGGGGGTGACGTCCTCCAACCCGGACACGATCGTCACCAGCGTGGCCAATGTGTCGGATTTTTACGAGGACCTCAACCGGGGCAAGGGCGATGTGGCGGTGGTCATGTACGACTATGCGGCGCCGAAAGGCGTCCCCAGCGGTATCTATCCCTGACTACGCGCACAAGGCCGCCAACGATTACCAAAGTTACAAGAAAGCACTCCGCGCAAAATACCCAGACGCCCAGCTCATGGACGTGGGGCACAGCTATGGGTCGGTGCTGCTCGGCACCGCGGCACAACGACCGGGTGGGTTGGAAACCGATGTGCTTATCAACGCAGGTAGTCCCGGGATGAATACCCGATCGACGCGGAATCTCCACCTTAATAGCAGCAACCCCGAGGTGATTTCCTCCTCAACGACGCCGACCCGCCCGGATGCTGCACACTCCCGACCTTGGGGTGCACGCCCGGATCCGACCGACAAACTATTCGGCGCGACGGAGGTGTGGACGGGCACCGGCGGCCACGACTATCTGACCAACCCGGACTTTCGGGCCCACATGCGGGACAAACTCGCCACATACCACCGGTAACCCCTGGGGCTGGTGTGATTACAACGCGGCACTTGCCACCGCTGCTACCTGCGGATACTGCCGAAATAACCCCATAATGCCCACCCACTCAGTCCCATTACTCGACGAAAGGATTTCTTCATGGATTTACGCATTGACTTTGCCTCCCTCACCAGCGCCGCGGGAAACCTCCAGGGCATACTCGATGCCGCGGAGCACTCGTCGACACTGGCCCAAGGCACGACCCCTAGGCGCCGGCTATTCGGGCATGCCGGAGCTGTCGGCATTGGGGGCCGCCCACGGCGCCGTCCTCACCGGCGGCGCCGGCAGCGCCCTCACCATCCTCAAAAACTTTACCCAGCAAATAGACTGGGGTCGCTATAACCCTAGAGCGCAACCATGACCTTTTCGAAAAATCACGAATTGGGCTTCGCACAGGCATTCGCCCACGGTGACCTGGGTGGGGCGGTCCACGCCATCAAGGACCTGGCCACGGCCCGACCCGACGGTGGATTTGGCAACTTCAGCTTTCCCACACCCGCCATCACCCCGAACGCCTCACTTGCCGACGTCATCGCCAAGCTCGCCAGCACCGACACCGGCCAGGCCGCCCAGGCCGGTGAGTCGTGGAATGCTATGTCCGCGGAAGCAGCCACCATTGCCGCCCAGCTCACTAACACCGCGCCCAACTCCAGGCCACCAATGACGGCGATGCTGTGGATGCTGCCTGCCGGGTCATCACCGACATGGCCCAGGTGGCCACCCAATTTTTCGGCAAACGCCGCCCACATGGCGGCAACCGTCACTACCTGGCCACCATTCCCGCCGCCTTCACCCCCAGCCTGGTCGCTATGAAAACCGCCACCGACATCATCCAAGACCCGGTGGAGAAAACCGCGGCCGAAAAAAACTCGCCCTCACCCACTTCTACAGCGTGTACGCCCTGGCCATTCAGGCGGCCATACCGGCAACCCGAAACCTCACTCAGCCGCTCCCCGGCGGGGGGCGGCGGCGGTGGGGTCGCCGGCATGACCGAGCAGATGGGGCAGGATTTTCCCACGGTGCAGCAACTACGCCACAGCATGGCCTCCGGGGTGGAACAGGTGCACCAGCAATACCACCCGACCCCACGAACCAGCGCATGTCGCACGCATACGAGTCGCACCCAACCACGCCCCACCAGGGACCACTGGGGCAACCGGGACAGATGGGACCAGCAAACATGCCCGCCTCCCCCGGTGGCGGCGGGATATCGCCCCACTACCACCCGACACCCGGCCACTACGGTGGCCTGGGAACCACAAATGCTCACCAGATAGCCACCGAACGCGCCGCCTATGCCCCACCCGCAGAAATCACAGGGTGCTGGGCCCGCCCACTCCACAAACCCTCTTGGTGGTGGACAGGCCCCCGCGGCTCCGGAGATAGGTGGTGTGATGGTCGGCCGATGCCCACCGGTCATGGCGGGGTCGGGGGCATCGGCGGACTGGGCGGATTCCCTGGCGCACCAAGGCTTGCTGCGCCGCGCGCGCGGGTATTGGGGCGTCTGGCAGCGGTGGTGGTGGCCCTCGGGAGTTAGCTCAAACTTTCGAGAATCGTGCGGTCGCGTGGGTGGCGCGGGCACGGGCAGCACGGGTGCGGCCACCACTGGTCGTGGTGGCGTTGCCGGTGGTGGCGCCATGATGGGTGGGGTCCCGCCGGGTGGCTGGGGCGCCCGCGGCGGGAGTAAGCGTCGTAAGATCACCTGCGACACCACCGTCAAAGGGGTGTTACGGAGGGTGGAGCAAACCCAGAATCAGCAGGAACTATTGGGCCCGCGGCCTGCCACCGTTCCCGGGGTGATTGGCCACTGGGTGCGGAAGGCTCCGCAGGAGCGAACCGCGGCAGATTACGGGTGTTAGCTTTGCTTTTTACGCCTCGGCCCCCGCCGAGACTCCCACATCACTACCGCGGTGGAACGGGGAACGTGCACGATTTCGCCGCGATGCCGGTTGTGTTTGAGTACCTCGTTTTCGGCGCGAGCCTCCTGCAGTTTGGTGCGGAGTTCTTCGTTTTCTTTCTTGAGTTGGATGATGGCCTTAATGCCGGCGAGGTTGACGCCGTCTTCCTGACTGAGCCGCTGCACGGTGCGGAGCAGCTCAACATCTTCACGGGAGTAGCGGCGGCCACCCCTGCTGGTTCGTTGGGGGTCACCAACCCCATTCGATCGTATGTTCTGAGAGTCTGGGCGTGCATGCCAGCTAACTCAGCTGCAACCGAGATCACAAAAACCTCGCCCATAGACTCTTGGTTTTTGTTTTTTTGGACATTGTCGATTTGTTCTCCCTCACATGTTTACTAGTTCGATGGGTCTTTCATGGTCATGACTCATTTCCAGCCCAGGTGGCACGGGGTCGAAGCCCATGTGTTTCTCCGCCTCCATGTAGTTGCGAAGTGCATCTTTCGCATCATCGGTCAGGTCCTTAGGCACCCGTATCTTCACCTTGACGTAGAGGTCGCCGAAGCTACCATCGCGTTTGGGGACGCCCCGACCCCGAACCCGCAGCACCCGGCCGTCAGGAGTGCCGGCAGGGATGCGTACCCGCACCGGTTTTTTTCCAGGGTGGGCACGCTCACGGTGCCGCCGAGCGCTAGTTCGCCAAACGAGACCGGCACCTCTACCTCCAGGTTGTCGCCGTCCCGGGTGAATACTTTGTCGGGTCGGACGTGAACTGTGACGAATAGATCGCCGGCGGGCGTGCCGTGGGGGCCAGCTTCGCCTTGACCGGCAAGCCGTACTTTCTGCCCATCAACCACGCCGGCAGGGATACGCACGGTGATGGATCGGGAGCGTCGTACCGTACCGGTGCCGCGGCAATCCGGACAGGGGTCGGTGATGACTTTGCCGGTGCCATCGCAGTCTGGGCAGGGTGCCGAGAACGCGAAGGCGCCCCGGTTTTTCGGTAACGTACCCGGTGCCGTTGCACTTTTGCAGGCGCTGGTGGCACCGGTGCGGGACCCGGAGCCGTGGCAGGCGGCGCAGGGGGCGTCGCCGGTGAGTTGGACCGGTAGTGTGGTGCCTTTGGCTGCCTCGCGGAAATCTAGCGTAATTTCCGTCTCCACGTCGGACCCCCGCGTCGGCCGAGCCGATCGGCGAGTAGCACCCCAAGAACCGCCGAAGATGTCACTAAAACCGCCGGTAGAACGACCTCCTCCAAAAATATCCGAGAAGTCTTGAAAGGATTGGCCGCCGCCGCGAAACCCACCGCCGACACGCAGCATCTCCTTAAACTCGTCGTATTCTTTCCGACGGGTCGGATCGCCCACGACGTCATAGGCTTCAGCAACCTTTTTAAATTTCTCCTCCCGGATCGCGTCGCCCGGGTGGGAATCCGGGTGGTTTTCGCGCGCGAGTTTCCGATAGGCCTTCTTAATGTCTGCATCCGAAGCGCTAGATGTAACACCAAGGTCAGCATAGTAATCTTTGTCTACCCATTCATTCTTGGCGGCCAAGTTTTCCTCCAGTATTATTGCCAGTTATTATCATAGTTGAGTCTAACAGACTAAAGTTTAGCGCATTCCGCGCCATTCACCACCATTGGTTCGCCGTGAGCGAACAATTATTCCAAAGTTTTCGAATATACATTCGCCCAACCTTACCGCTAGCATTTCGCTTATCGACGCCCAAGTGGCGGCCAGCCGCACAGAAATATGACGCCACCGGAATGGGGAACCAGTGGCGTCATAGTCATTCATTCAGATGTGTCATGAGCTCTTCACACCCATGAATCATCGGGCAACCGGGGATGCCACACCAGGCACGGTCAACCGTGCGATTGGTGTCGCACCCATGGCCGCCCAGAGCGATGGTAACACTTGCGGAAATCACGCGGTCTTCTGCCATAGAACATTCATTCGTTCGACGGGATGCCAGGGGCAGCCACGATCGGGGCGGACAGGAGCAGCTGGCCTACCCCGGCTACCCCCACATGAGGCTGACGGAATAGTTTTCTTTGGTCAGCCCGTCCCCCACCAGGTCGGCGGGAATTGCCTCGTCGATGAGATATCGGGCTCGGTCCAAGATTTTCCTCATCGCCGGTCGCCGTGTACAGGCTCATCAGCGATTCGGCGAGGCCGGCAACCCCATGGCACACCGACAGCCCCAGGTGGTCGACTGGTGCCAGCAATCCAGGCCGAATGGCGCTGAGTAGCGACTCGCCAGCCGCCCGGGTGTCGATGTGATCACACGTGTGCGGCCAGGAACCCGAACCCGGCCATGCCGTGACACCAGCCCTGGGAAACATTCCCGGTGGCGTGGATGGCCGCGAGAATGGCCTGAACCTGCTGCTCGACCAGGCCCGTGTCCACGGTGGCCCCGCACAGGTGGCTGGCCGCAAGGTAGGCATCGAGGATGCCGGCGGTCGAATGGGCGTAGCCGGCATCGTCAGGAGACTCCGGGTAGTTGCGCAACCATTTTCGGGTCACTCGCCTGGTAACGCGGGCGAGTTCCCGCAGGTTGGGCCGGACCTCCGGGAGGTATTCGGCGATCTCAGCGTAGGCACGCAGCTGGCTGGCCAGCCCATTGATCGCATCCACGTTCATGTCATCCAGGTTGGTGTCCCGGGCGTGAGTTGCCACCGCGATCGCGCCATTGGCGCACTGGCGGGCAATGTGTTCCCGCCCACCGGACACCCAACCGATGGCGTCACCGCAGGCCACGGCGGCCAGCAGCAGTCCGCTGCTGCCGGTACAGAGCCCGGTCGGGTAGTCGGCTTGGGGCGGCTCTGGGTGGTGGCTGCCACCATGCCCGCAACCGCTTTTTCGAGTAATTGTTCGATTCGGTCACTGGGCACCCACTGGCGGTAGGAGTGCTGCATGAGGTGCGCCAGGAAGTACAGGGTGCCGGCGCTTCCCCATAGAAGTCGTCGTTACTCGGCCCGACCTGCCAGTTTCGGTCGAATTCCTCCCCACCGTGGCGCTCAAGAAATCGGTGCCGAACACGGCCTCATCGTTCGCACCAGCGGCCCTGCAACACCATGCCGACAATGTGGGACACGAGTTTCGAACGGGGATGCGACACGTTGCGGGCACTGTCGGTAGCGGCGTGGATGCGGTTCTCCGGGTAGCGCCCACGAACGACGTTTCGAGCCACCGGCACTGTTCGGCTAACCCACCGGCGGTGGCGTCGGCAAGCTTCGACTCCAGTGTGCCGCCGGGGACGCCGATGCCACCGGTTTTTTTCCTGGGGAACGGCAGCGGCGCGCCGTCCCCCAGGACCACCTCCGTATCCGTCATGCCCATGGTGAACAGGGGAATCTCGTCGTTCATGAGGCCGCCCACTCCGACCGCCACACACCATCGTTCCCCCACAGGCTGATTTGCGCACAGGCTAGCGTGAACAGGAACGGGTCGTCCGCAATGGCAGGATGCCCAGCGGTGGCAAGCACCTGCGCGTACCGGAATGTCGGCGTGAGCACCACCCGGGTACGAATCCCCCGCGCCGCAGCCACGATCTGCCGCACCTCATCAAGCTTGTCGACGATCCGCCGTGCGGTGTCGATAAAGGCCGATTTCACCTGGTCTTTCACCCGATCAATCTCGGGGATGGTGGTGCCCAGAACACCGTGCCCTCCGGGTCGGCGGGCAGGGTATCCTCCTTGATGAAGGTGCGGGAGCCGTCGTCAAGCGTACGCACCATAAACGAAGGGAACGGATGCCGGGCGCCAGGGGTGGGACGGCTGCGGACCAGGCCCACATCAATCGAATCAGGTCCGTTGCCGATCCGATACGGCAGCACCCCCATCGGCAGCACCGAGTTTGCCCACCGACGATTATTGGGCGCCATCAGGAACGAAAACTCGGGCTGGAAGAATGTTTCCAGGTCGATGAGCCGCGGGGTGTTACCAACCGTAATGAAGTTTTCATTGTGCAAGTCGTTGGCATTGAACAAATAGCCCACGGCCGCCCAGGCGCCGACGGCGGCATAAAACTCGGCCTCATCGGTCACTCCCGGTCCGGCGGTCAAAAACTCGCTCCACCCATGATCCCCCATGTCGAAGGCGTGCGGCGGTTCGGGCGCACCCACCAGCCGACAAATGTCGGCAATCACCTGGTCGGTAGCCATGGAGTGGGGCCGGTAGATGAGCTGACGATCCGCGAATTCCACGCGGGCCACAGTCTGCTGCCGCGAATGGGCATCCCCCAATCCTAAAACCACCCGGTTTGGGGTGTCCGGCAGTTCTTCGGCGATGCGCTGCTCCAGGCGGGCCGCGGCCGCACCAACATGCCGATGGGCCATCACCAGCCGAATCGCCAACGCCGAATTGCTACGAACCCGATATTTGGAGGCGACTGCTAGGTCGTTGTACCAGCGGCCGGCAATCTGAGCCACCACATTGCGCCATTGCCTACCTGCGGCATCCGCCACCACCTCGCTCTGCGGCCACTCCCCCACCTCGTCGATTTTCAGCAATTGGTCGTGCATGGCTGCGGCGAAGTTGGCGCGCGACAGATTGCCGGCAATGATGCGCCCCAAACAGTCGGACACGGCATCGGAAGCCGCCCGCCGGAGTTCAATAGGAATCTGGGTCAAAAAGTCCGCCGTTCGATTGCGCACTTCTGAAACGAAACGTTCTGGGGGAATATCCCGCACCGGCCCGGCAACGGACCGCAGGCGAGCAAGGAGCTTATCGGCGATTGCACGTTCGAGAGTCATGATCCACGCGCCCCCTACTCGTCCCGAGTCATCTTGGACTTATTGAGCGCGATGGCCAGCGCTGCAAGCCAATCGTCACCACCAGGAAGTATCCGACACTCACGGTGGGATTCCACATGAACCATTCCATCGGCGGATTTTTCGAACACCCGTGTGCCATTCTTGAACGGAAGCAGGCTATAAAGAATCCGGGTGGATTCGTCCGCGCCATTCAGCATGCCCTCAATCACCAACACCCACATGAACAACATGGTGAGCGCGGAAGACAAGTTATTGGTGAAAAATGGCCACCGCAACCCCAAAAGCAACAGTGCCAACGGCAATGATCGTAATCATCACGCCCAGCTTCAGGTACTCGGCAACGCTCGCGCCAACGAACCGCTGCCACGGCTGGCCGGTAAGTGCCAGGCTGCCCAACGACCGCGGTGGATAACACCGCCATGACCATCATGGATGCGATAGCAATGATGGTCAACCACACCCATTTGGCCACCCAGATCGCAAACCTATTGGGCAGGCTTAACAGTTTCAGCTTGGCAAACCCGGTGCGTTCCTCACGCAGCAGGTAGCGGGCAATCCAAATGAACAAGCCGTACATAGCGAATTGGAATACTCCGCTGATGGCAGCCCGCGCCGAAGGGGCAGCATCCTCACCACCATAGCGGATTACCAAATTACTTGAGGCCGCCGACCAAGCCACCGTAATCACAGTGGTGAACAGAAGAATGTAGAAGCCGGCGGCATCAAATCTTAGCTGGGACCATTCCCCACGCAGAGCACGCAACAGCGGAGGCTGGGTGGCGGCAAATGCCGAGGCATGCGCAGGCTTCGACGGGTGCGGCATTGGGTGGGCTGCCGGATGCACCGACGATCGGCGAATGGATCGGGTGGCGGTGCGGGAAGTGATGCGGGAGGCAGAGTGAGTTGTGCTCATTGAAATTCAACCTGTCCTTCAGAAATTTGTTCGAATGCTTCGGCAAGGGTGATACGGGAAACCGTGAGATGCGTCAAATCCACCTCGGCAATTCGCGCAGCGATAGACACATCCTCTGGGGGCACATTGACCTGGACTTTTCCATCGGCCAATGGGGTGATCTCCAGGCCCGTGTACATCGCATGCAGTTGGGACGCAATGAGATCATTGGCGTAGGAAGCAAACACAGTATGCCGGGCGCCTCCGGTGAGTTCGGCGAGCGACCCTTCCCACAGGGTTTTGCCCTTGCCCAAAATGACTACCCGGGAGGCAATCAGTTCGGAGTCGGCAAGAAAATGGCTGGAAAGCAGCGTGGTCCCCCCGGCCTGAGTGTGGGATTCCAACAAGTCATTGAGCCAGCGCATGCCGGCCGGGTCCAGGCCGTTAACCGGCTCATCCAGGATGAGTAGCTCCGGGTCCCCAGCAGGGCAGCGGCAATGCCGCAGCGTTGGCGCATGCCCAGTGAAAAGTCGGAAACCTTGCGGCCGGCCACACTGGTGAGCCCACACATTTCTAGGCAGTTGGCAACCCCTACGGCGATGGATGCCAGCCAGGTCAGCGAGAACCCGCAGGTTTTGTTCCGCGGTGAGGGCGGTATCCAACCAGGTGGCGTCGAGAAGCGCCCCAATGGTGTGTTTGGGGTCGGAGAGCTGACTGTAGTGCCGGCCCATGATGGTGATGTCGCCCTTGTCGATGGTGTCTAGGCCACAGATCATGCGCAGGAGGGTGGATTTGCCGGCACCATTTGGCCCGGCAAGCAGGGTGACTTGGCCTTCCTGAACATCGAATGATACGTCATCAATGACCTGGTGCGATCCGTAGCGTTTGTACAGATGGGAAACGGAAATTTTGGTTGCAGTTGTTGTTGCAGTTGTCATAGGTTGTTAACCTCGGCTCTCCATCAAGTTTTTGAGATAATCGGGAGACTCGGTGACGATGGTGCCGTCCTCGGTAAAGCGGAGAACGGTGTCGTCGGGTCCAGCCGCAGTGGGTCGGTGCGCAATGCTGATCAGGGTCATATTCAAATCGCGGAGAGCAGCGGTGATGGCACGTTCCGTTGGCACGTCGACGGCGCTGGTGGCCTCATCCAGCACAAGGAGCGATGGTTTGCCGGCGATTGCTCGACTGAGGGCGAACCGTTGCCGCTGGCCGCCGGAGAAGGCGCTACCCATGTCACCAACGGGGGTGCTCAATTTGAGGGGGAGTTCCCGCACAACGGAGTCCATTTGGGTGATCTTGAGGGCCGCCCAAATTTCTTTGTCGGAAATGTCTCGACCAAAGGCGATATTATCCCGGATTGTGCCTGAGACCAGGTAGTTTTTCCTGGGGGCAAAGCCACGTGACGAGCACGCGCTTCGGTGACATATCAGCAACATCTATGCCATTGATTCTGAATACTACCTGACGAGGGTTGCACCAACCCCGTAATGAGTCGGGCAAACGTGGACTTGCCGCCGCCTGATGCGCCAACGATGGTGTTGTGGGTTCCGCACCGGATGCTGAAGTCCAGTTTGTCCAGGGAATTCTTGCCGCCCCTGGATAATGGTAGGAGGCCTGGTGGGTGGTGATGGGGTAGCACAACCGGGATCCTCGGTGCCAATAGGATCTTGTTGCATGTGCAGCAGGTCATCCACCCGGTCGATGGAAGCCTGCACGCCGGCCAGTCCGGTGACCCCGGTAAACACCTGGGAGATGGCGGAGATGAACACCGAGAACAGCCCGCTGGAGGCGACAACGCCCCCAGGTCGGACACCGAGTCGGGGAACAGGGTGGACAGTACCAGGGGAATGAGCGGCCCAAACACGGTCAACGCCATGGTGGTGGCGCCGCCGATGCCAGACCACACGGCCTTCTTCGTGGTGGCGCTGAGGAAGCGTTCGTTGGCCACAGACCATTTGTCAAAGAAGGAATCCATGCTATTGGTCATCCGAATGGGCGTCATAGTGACAATAATTTCTAGCTGTTGGCTGGAAAGGGCGCCACCGGCAGACGCCTCCTCACTACCGTATTGGGTGATTTTAGCCACAGTGAGGGTGAAAACCCCGATGAGCAGGAAGAACACCAACACCAGCACGAGGGCCATGAGCGGCAGAGGAAGGCGACCACCCCCAGGAGGGTGATGGCGGTGAGCGCATTAAACGCGGTGGTGACGCCGTTGGTGAACAGTCCGGTGGAAACCATAGAAACCGACCCCAACGAATACATCATTTCCCCAGGTGAGTGCGTGGAAAACGACTCCAGCTTCGCCCCCATATTGCGGCGGATGCCCTCGATGCTGAGTTCCTGGAAGTTACCTTGAGCAGCAGGGCCTCGACAAGGGTGCGGCCCACCGCCAGGCCAATGAAGGTGACGATCGCCGCCGCCAGCATGAGCGCTGTGGCCTGGGTGGGTGCGGCAGATTTGCCCTGCAGCGAGTTGACCAGCGCAGAGATCACGAGCGGCGCGCCCCCGGAGGCGGCAAGCAGGGTGAGGCTGAGGGCGAAAACACCCAGCAGCAGCCAGGGCCGAGAAACAAGGGTTCGTTTCACGATGCGCAGCGAGGGGAGGTGCGCAGGTCGCGACACATGAGTCGGGCACGCCGGAAGGCGGTACTCATGCCGGAGTCGGGCATGATCCACCAGGTGCGACCGATCTTGCGGATCGCGTCCTCGCGGCTCATTTTGACGCGGCCGCGGCCGGGGTCGGCAGAGCTGCACCCATCGGGAGTCGACGCTTTCGACAAGGCAGAAGTGGTCACCGTCAACATGGACCATAACCTGTTTCCCTGTTTGAGGGCCTCACCGATGACCCGGACCCGCCCTTTGTGTTGGAAGGATGGGACATTGAAGTCGAGCAGAAGGAACCGGATGGCGGTGGTAGACATGCCGTCCCGACCAACCTCGTATTGGGTGCGAAGCCGGTGCAGGTCGGTGTCGATGCCCAGCCGACGCAGGATCATTGCGGCGCATGCCAAGCCGCATTCGGCGGAGCGCGATTGCAGAAATAATTGGTACTTCATACGAATTTCTTCCCTTTCATCGCGGCTCTAGTTTCCAGCGAAAAGCGGCCGAATCGACCCATGGTTTTCGGGGTAGAGCGCATGGTAGGTGCCACCAGGCCGTTGAGATACCCCATGTCATGGATGTTGTTGGGGTATCCGAAGCAGATGGGGGCGGTGAGCGCAATATGCTCCACATAGGCATGGAATTTGTCGACAGTCTTCGGGTCGGCGTACCCAAAATCACGCAATAATTGCAGGGTGCTCAGCGTGCCGGCCAGGCCATGGCAGAGGGACACGTCGATACCAGCTTGGTCATTGTCGCTGGTGGGTTCGGCGGTTTTCGCCTGGGTGGCGGTCAAATAAGTGTCGACCAGACCCGGATAGTGGGACAGGTACCCGGTAATGGCGAGGGCACCGGCGATACCGGAGGCGCCATTGCACCAGGCCAAGCCATTAGTGATATTCGGGTCGGTAAGCATGGTGAGCGCGGTTTTGGCGATGCCGTCGGCGATAGTGTCCATGCTGCACCGAATGGTGTCGGGTACGACCAAGTTTCGGGCACGGCTAAATTCCACGAGCCCGTGCGCGCCCAGCAGCAGGCCTGCGGCACCGTGGGCAATGCCGGCATTGGTTTCAGGTTGAGCGGCTTGCAGCTGGTGCCCAATGAACGTCATGGCGCTCTTCACGATTGGCTGCGGGTTCACATCAGCGGTGACGTGCGCCAATGCGGCAAGCGCCGCGTCAATGCCGCCGAGAAATCAGTGGTGGTGTCCATCGAGTCCATCACACCGGGCAGCTTGTCGACGATCGTAGCGTCGCCAGCCGCTTTCTGGGTGACAAAGCAGCGAGGTTCCGGGGCCGAATCCCACGAAGTTTGCTGGGACTTCGGGGCTTCCCGCACGAATTCCTCCCACCGGTTTTGCAGCTCGTCTGCGTCACTGAGCGCCCAGGAGGTGCCGTCGCTCAGCGAGGAAGGAAATGGACTGAGCCTCAATGGTGAGATCTTCGTCACCGATACCGAAGCAGAGCCACCGATCACCCCCAGAGTCGGGTAGCGCAGTTGATTTTTCAAAATCTCTTGTCGCATGTCTGGCTCGGTGACTCGCGCAACCGTATCGAGTGGCTGGTGGAGGGTCAGAGCGTGGGCGTTGGCGTCGAGAACCTGCGCGTAGGCCGGTCCAGCAATGCTGGTGAAGTCGGCCAACCTACTGCTGGGCAGGGAGAACCGGTCGGTGAAGGAGGCCTGGCCCACGTGATGTCCAGCACCGTCATAGACTTTTCCGGTGGCATCCATCTGGAAGAACGGCACATCGCCATCGGCAAGCTGTAGTCGTTCCTGCACGCCGATGGTGGGACCGTCGACCATACCGCGCGGCCCCTTGTCCAGTAGCGTGAGCGGATCATCCAGGCCAGCGAGGGCTGCCGGCATGAGTGATGCCTCCAGGAAGGACTGATAGGTGCCGGTGGCTCGCAGTACCTGGCGCCAACGCAAGACGCGTTCCATATCCCGAACATAGGCAGCCAGGGTAGGCGATAATGCTGCCTGCACCCGAGCCTTTTCGAAGCTTTCGATGAGGATCCCCATGGCCTGAGCCGGATCGATATTTTGCAGATCCGCAACGATCGGCGGCCGGGGGTGCTGGTAGCTGACCCGCAGGAAGGCCACGGCGTCGGTGCCGGAATCGGTGACGGCATGTTTCACGCATGTCGCGGTCTTTTCATGGGGGAAGAAGTTTAGTCCAGAGAAGTGCCGCCAGAACTCGCTACGGGAGAGCACGGTGGGCAGCATGCCGGAGGCCAACACGTCGGTCGCGTCAAGGTTCAGGCCGGCTGGAAGCCGAAATTGGAGGGCGGTTTCACCATCAATGATGGTGGGAAGCCCGGCGGAGGAGCAGCAAATATTGTCGACGTGCAGGTCGGTAGTGCCCAGAATATGGCAAGCAGCCAGCAGCGTGCCGGCGGCCCGCATATAGGCGGGGACGTCGACCTCACCGGTGGCCGGCGGGTTAATAAAGAGCTGCCAACAGTAGTCCCCAATGTCAATGGTCGGCGCTACCAGGGAGAATGGGGCGGCACCTAGGTGACGGCACACCATGTCGATGGCGATTTCTCCCATGCCACTGCGGGGCTTGTCACGACCACTGCCGAGTCGGTGGTGACGACAATGGCGGTGCGGCCATGGTTGTGGGTTTCTTCGCCATGAAAGCCCAGGGAAACGATGGTGTCGTCCGCCTTGACATTCAGCATGGCCAGGTGGGGACGATCCTCGTAGAAACGCTCGATGGCCTCAACAACTGCATCGACGCTATGGGAGAACACTCTTTCTTGTAGTTGGCCAGCTTTAGGGAACCGGTCATTCACCAGGGTGGTGCGCTGGTTGGGGTCGAGAAGGAGCCGATTGAAGTCGTCATAGGCAGTACTGGATTCGGCATTATCAGGATAACCTGTGGTTTCCCGCCATGCGTGAAAGGCATCGATAAGCGCACGCTGGGCGAATTCTGCGCTTCGTGACAGGAACCAGTTATTGGCGTCATCAATGAGTGTGCCGGTCACGGGGAGATCGGCGGAGGTAAGGCGGTTGAGCAACGTTTTCTTAAACGATTTACTCAACACATGATAGTAATTGGGAAATTCGGAATGCATGCTTAATCCCTTTAAGTCTGTTGTTATGTATTTGAGGATAGAAAAAGGGCCCAGTTACCTAGAGTGGAAGTAACTGGGCCCTTAATGGTGGTGACTTGCGCCCTCGAAGCAGGAAACTACTGCTTGCGGGCAGATTTCCTAGCCAATAAGTAGCCGCAGATTCCAAAGAATGCGGAGAGCGCTCCCATCATGTAGTTGCCTTGGCCGAGGGACAAAGCAACCGCGACGCCAAGCGCCAAGCCAATGGTCGTGTATGCCCATTCTTGTTTGGTATATTTCTTCATGGTTTTTCTCCTTCAGATTCTCAGGATTGCAGCAGTTTCCGTGGAACACCAAGCCTACTCTTTAGCACCGCCGGCTGCACCGGGTAGTGGGGCACAAAGCGATGGAAATGGGGATGAGGGTGCTGGGGTGAGTGCCGCCGTCGACGGCTTCTTCGTTTTTCGATCATGGCTCGCAGCTCATCCTGCGAGTAGTTCTGGACACGATCGTGGTTGGAGGTTGCTGGTTCATAGTGAAAAACCTCTTTCTTGGGTGTTGTGTTAGTTGCAGGAGGGCATGCACTCTTTGGTGATGGTGCACCAGCGCCCGTTGTTTCAAGCAGGCGGCTGAGGCCGAACATTTCCGGTTCCAGCTCTTTGATGATTTGGGCTTCGAGCTCTTTGTCGAGCTCATCGAGGATTGTGCTGTCAAGCACGGCCGTGAAGGCGTTCATGAGAGATTCCTTCAAGTATCTCGGGAGTGAATGGTTTTTTGTATGTCACGACTATTGGTGACCGTGACGGCTCGCTTTTTACAGGCCTGACAATGCGCCACGAGGCGAGGGGTGAAGACTGTCAGTTTTCTTAGGAATTACCTACTTCATTAAATCCTAGTCAAAAGTATTGGTAATCATTCTGCGATTCTTTCTTAGGTTTCGCACTGAGTTTGCTCCTTTCCGGTGTTTCTGTTGTTGTTTTCTTGATCTGAGTTTCGATAATAACGAACACGGCAATCAATGTCCATGCTAGATTTGATATATATCAGTTCTGCTATCTCTTTGAGGGAGTAATTTGAGGCGATTATAAGCCGCTGAGCAGGGATTATTCACAGAGCACTAGGGGTAACCATATAGGGGTAGTTGACAGGCGCACATACTATCAGGGGGCTTTTTCGGCAATGTCAGCAGAAGTGCAGCACAACATTATGGCAGTATCACTTTTGCTAGCATCCCACGGCAAGATGGATCGAAACCGGGTTAAAAATACTTAAATTTTACTAAACTTGAGTTTAAAACTCCCCGCTGAAGAGAATAATACTGCTCCAAATTTGCACTAATGAGCAAGCAATAGCACAGATATCTTATAGTAAGATTCAATTTCTATTGCATGAATTTGCCTAGAGTATTTTCCAGCACGAAAGGTTGCAATGGATCCCATATCCCCTCGTTAGTAGCAATTTATCTACTATCGCCACAAGCATAGAAAAGTAGAAGAGGTGCTAATTATGGTTTTGGGTTCCGAGGTTCTCGCATCGCAGCCGCTAGCCGTGGGTCTCTTCACCGATCGTTAAGCTTGGCGAGCTGGATTGGTAGCGATTATTCGGCGGTAAAGAGGTCGCCGGGTTGGCAGTCGAGGGCGTCGCAAAGCGCCACGAGCGTAGTAAATCGTACGGCTTTGGCACGGTTATTCTTGAGCACGGACAGGTTGGCGACAGTGACTCCGACCTGGTCAGCGAGGGCGGCAAGCGTCATTTCGCGGTCGGCCAGGAGTTGGTCGAGGTGGCAGACCACTCTTTGTAGCTTTACCAATCAGATCAACCCTTCCTGGTCTTCTTGCATGGAGATCCCGCGGCGAATCACTACCGCTAACAGCACCAATGTTTCTACGAACAGAAACATAGCAATATAATCCAAGCTTTGTGCCTCAGAGTAGTCAAACCAGCTGCGCAAATTCAGCTTTGCGGCCATCTCATTGGCCCCCATATTCTGCACGAAAACGCCCAGGAAATAGACAGCAAGCGACAGCGACCCAATAGTGAAGCATTTCACATTATAGCGGTGAAGAACTGGCCCTTAAGCAGCTGCCGGGCCAGCAGAATCAGCGTCGTGGCCACCACAACAATGCCCAGGAGCGACAGCAGGAAACCACTAATGAGCAGTGACTTTGCGACGGAGTCAGCCAGGGAGAGCGGGATCATGCCCTCATCTGCCCGCTCCGCGAGCAGCACCCCGAAGGAGTGGGGAATCCGGTGCCAGATCACGAGATCGAGCAGCCGGCGGCCCAGCAGCACCAGCATCAGTGTGTAGATAATCATGGCGACGAGGATTTCGTTGCGATCTTTTTGTCAACGTCCATGACGTAGTCCTTGCCCTTCCTGCAATTCCCGCTTATCTCCGCGAGAAGCATATCGTTTTTCGATATATCGTTATTCAATATGTTATATCGTTTTTCGATATGCCGCAAGAGTCCTCCCCCATGTAGGTTCAAGCTGGTTTCAGGGGCGGCTGCAGGGCTGCACCTGGGCAACTTCAGGGCAGTGCAGCTTGGTTTTTCGCTGCTGCTGGTCTTACCAGCTGCAAGTTGGAACTCCAGCTCAGGAAACCTGCTACCTAACGAGGCTGCAGGTTTGGTGGGCTGGGACTTGGATAGGTCGTTCTCTCGAATGCCTTGACAGCACCGGCAAACCCCAGCCCACCAAGTTTGCAGCCCCACTGCATGGCCAACCAACTCTCCGTCACAATCATGCTTCACAAGTACTGAGCTATAGTTTCAAATCTGCTGCCCCCATACGCCCAAGAACCCAAAGCGCCTAAAACCAGAACTCCAGCTCAGCAAAACCACTACCTTCCAAACCTGCAAGGCTTCAAGTTTGGTGGGCTGGGGTTTAAAGACAGGCATGTCACAGCATCACCAAAATGCTGGCAAAATACCGCGGAAGCATCACCTCTCACGTGCGAACCCCAGCCCACCACATGTGCAGCTGCACTGCATAACTAGTCAATACCCCGCCGCAGCCACACTTCATAAGTGCTAAGCTGTAGTTTCAAACCTGCTGCCCCCTATACGCCCAAGAACCCCAAAGCGCCTAAAACCAGAACTCCAGCTCAGCAAAACCACTATCTCCAAACCTGCAAGGCTTCAAGTTTGGTGGGCTAGGGTTTGTCGGTGTAATCAGGACACACAAGGTCACAAGTTACTCAAACCCTAGCCCACCACATGTCAGCCCCCACCAGCAACAGATTTCAGCGAGCTTTGCCCTTCCCTGTCCCACACTCTCGCTTACCGGAACGTCCGGCGGGCCACCTCGGCGGCAATAATGCTTGATTGAATGTCTTCGCCCGTGACATCACGATATTCCCGGGCAGCTTCGACCCATGTTTCGGTTTTGGCGAGATAGAGGAATCGTTCAGAGCGTGGTTCGTCAAAAGAATTCTGTCACGCTCTTGTCCGCAAAATGTGTTGCGATAAATTCAGCGGCATCTCTGGGCCATTTTGGTCCTCGGAAAATGTTGCCCAATTTCATATTGTTGTACCTCCTTGGGCTGGGGAACGCATTATTTTAGCTGCCTAACTGGCATATATTTGTCTTGATTATGTTTCATTCTACGTGAATGCTCTTACCCTCATGGCTGGTGAATATAGTTCGAGGCTTATTCGACTGGTGGGAAGCGTGGGTGTACTTTCCACCGTTGTGAATAAAGCCTCGAATGATTTAATGAGCGAATAGCAAGGCCGGTCATTGGCCACACTGTAGATGCAACCACTCGGTTGCTGCCTGTTCCGGCCGGTCGGTCGACACGTCCGGCGCGATCAGGTCTTCGGAGAATTCTTCTCCGGTGCGGGCCACGTCGTTAGCAGTAGTGACCATCAAGCCGGCGCCGTCGGGCATGTCAATAATCAGGTTGCCGCTGGCACAGCCGGCGCTGGGCTGCAAATGTGCGCGTGTTTTCCAGACCACGGAAGCTGAGGAGAGTGGCTTCGCCGGAGCTGGCGGTAACGTTGCTGGTGAGGATGGCGACCGGCACCCGGAACTTGTCTTTCAGCCCCACGGTGGTGGGTGTGCCACCGCCGGAGATGCTACCGTTGTTGAGGGTGACCGGGCTGGTCGAGTTTTTGCTCTTGAAGCTCAGGAGGGTCCCATCGGGCAGAGAGTCCTGACGCCGGCAAAACGCATGGGAGCCCATGTCGCCACCATCGTTTTTGCGGAGGTCGAGGATGACGCCACAGGAATTCGGAACGTTTTCGGCCAACCCGTTCGCAAGTATGTCCGCATATTTTTGTCCGACCGGCCCAAGATTCAGACTTGGAAGCATGAGCGGTAACGATATTGTCGTTCTTGGTTACGGTTGAAGTCATTACCCAAGTCATTGCTGGTTGCGTTGTCTTCTGGCGAAAGAAATTGGAATGCTTCCCGCCAGCCACCTTGAGGTGTTCTTGATGATCAGGTAGGGTCTCCTTAACCGAATGGACGTTCGCAATTTCCGCTAAGCTTCCTCGTAGGCTGCGGTGGCTTGCGGAGTGTCCGCGTAGATCGCAAGCTGCGGCCAATGTCAATGGCGGCCTGTCCGCAGCGGTGCGGCGTGGAAACCATGAGGATCGGCCGACCGAGCAGCGCGACCCCTCAAACTTGGCCCAAAGAACCAGGTGATAGCGCCGGCGAGAACAGCGATCACAGCAATGATGATAGTGAGAGTCTTGACGACTTTCATGGCAGTAGTCCTTCCGCGACGAGTCGCAGTGCCTGACGACGGGCGGTTGGGGCGACCCAACCCGCCTGGTTTTGCGCAATTGTTTTTCGAGTTGCCCCTACTGTTGCACACCAAGCTTTGCGACGGACCCCGCAGCGACCGAGGCTTCATGTACAGGGGGAATCCCAGGCTGGCCCACAATGCCGTTGCACCCTTACCTGTGTCATTCATGATGTTCATGATTTCCTTCCTTTCGACAATCATCCGCATATCGTTTTTCGATATATCGTTATTCAATATGTTATATCGTTATTCGATATGCCGCAAGTGTGCCTTCTCCCCCACCATTGCATGCAAAATTGCTACTACCGGCACAAACACCCATAACCCCGGTATCGAGTGGTATAGATCATATTTTTCGCGCTAGTTCCCCCACCGCGATCATGCTTCGCAAGTGCTGAGCTGTAGTTTCAGAACTGCTGCACCTATACGGCTAGGGAGCTGAGACGCCCTCGACCAGAACTCCAGCTCAGGAAACCTGATACCTAACGGGGCTTCAGGGTTTTGTGGGCTGAGGACTTATAGAAAAAGCAAGCTCCACGGCATAACCACACCAGCAAACCCAAGCCCACCAAACTTGCAGCCCCAGCGCATGGCCAACCGACTCCCCGCCAAAACCACGCTTCACAGGGTGCTGAGCTGTAGTTTCAAAAATGCTGCTCCATACAGCCAGGGACCAGAAACATCCCAAACCAGAACTCCAGCTCAGCAGAACCGATACCCTTCGACCCCATGGAGCTGCTGGTTTGGTACGCTATCGCATATGGACCCCTACATTGGCATCGTGGTCTTTGAGCTGGAAGCAAACCCAATGGCGGCACAGCCAAGTTTCTTCCGCGAAGATTTTTATATCGTCTATGCAGACACCCAAGAAGAAGCATATGCGCGCGTTGAGCGCATAGCGAAAGACCAGGAGATTCCTAAAGACCCTGATTCAGATTGCGTCACTTGCCGACTACAAGCGGTTTGAAATGAAACTCGGTGGTCTCGATCCGCTAACCGGAACTACGCATCCCGAACCATAAAGGCTTATTCAGCTGCTAACATACATATTGTTACGCTTCCCCACAACAAGCATAACGACAAGAGTCCCATCAAGACCGGTCTTGATGGGACTCTATTCAAGAGATAGCTAAAGGCTTGGGATTACAGGTCTACGTCGACGAATCGGTCAATGTAGTTCCAGTCTTCGGTGAATACGGGAATGTTATGGTCGACATGCCATTGGCCCTCGTCATCCCGAAGGGCACAGGCGCCCCGCTTCTGGGGCGTGGGCGCATCCTCCCAGCTAATGCCCTTGGTCTCTAGCATTTCCTGGATTTGCTGGCCATGTTTTCCCGTGAAAGCTCACGCGGGGAAAAATGGGCTTGCCCCCAGCTAGCGATACTATTTTTTAATCGCGTCCTTTTTGGCGCCACCAGAAACAGTTGGCCACTTCTTCACGGGGGATGTTGAAGGCACGACTGTCGAAAAAGGGCCAAGTTGTCGATACAGCGTCGTAAAGCATTGCAGTATTTCGGATCAGTCTCGGTCTCTAGCTGGGCTAATGCGTGCTTTTTGAAGGACTCGTTGAAACACCGCTGTTGCCATGGAGGCGGTAATGCTCACGATTTTGGAAATGTTGTTATCGAACCATGCCGCGGTTTCAAAGGTGGCGTAGTCGACGAGAAGCAGGGAAATCTCGTCAGACTGTCGGTAAGCCAGCATGCAGTTCTGGCTGTTTTGGGCAAGGTACAGCATGGTGTCATCCATGGCACTGTTAAAAACCGGGTCAAAGGTTTTTTCAGACCGCGGGTAAACGTATGGAACGCTTTGCCATCAAGGCGAACAATAACCGGCATTCGGCATGTGAGGTACGTGCGGGTTACATATTCATATTTCTTCATCCTGGTATCTAAATTCATAGGAAACATATACTATATAATTTTCAAAATGTCAAGTGGGTCACAGAAGTAAGATGTCTGAGTTTTTGGAAAATGCTGGAAAAAGCGGGTTTTACTCCAGGAACACGACCCGACATAAATGTGATAAACCCTATAAATATCGAGACTGGTAACAGACTTCAGAATGCCTAAGCTGGGGTTTGGGAGGCGGAGGTGCAGAGGTTCTGGATGAAGAGCCTGGAGAGTGGAGCTTAGATAATGTGAAGCCCTTGGCACCAGCCCGCCGCTGCCAAGGGCTTCTGGTTTGCTGAGCTGGGGTTCGCGGTTTCTTACCTGCGTCAGGGGCGGGATTTCGCACGAACTCCAGCTCAGCAATCATGAAGCAGAAGCTCATCACACCAGCTGCGCCTGTTCTAAGCTATACTTTCTCGATTCAGCACCAAGCTGGGAGTAGCTGCAAAACCAGAACTCCAGCTCAGCACACCCACTACCACCTACCACCAGCTAGCAGCAAGCTTCAAACTCAATCCCAGCAGAGATGGAGCGCACATCGGGGACTGGTCGCACCTGTTCTAAGCTCCAGAACCCACTCCAAGAGGCCTGCGCATCAATTATTCGCAGGGTTGTGGAGCTTAGATAATATGAAGCCCAGGCACCAGCCCGCCACGGCCGAAGGCTTCTGGTTTGCTGAGCTTGAGTTCTGAATGTGCTACACCCAAATACCCAGGAACCGCCTCCGCCCCAAATCGGAACCCAAGCTTAGGAAATCCGATACCCATCAACCCCCACCGGGCTGCAAGTTTGGTGGGCTGGGGTTTGCTGAAATACTGCCTCTGGAACCTGGCTATACAGGTAAACCCCAGCCCACCACATGTGCAGCCCCATCGTTTGTCGAGGCAAAAACTGCCGCAACCATGCCGTATAAGCACTGAGCTGGAGTTCGTAATTTGCTACCAGACTCAGGAATAGCTTTTTATACGAACTCCAGCTCAGTATCTATGAAGCAGAGGCGTTTGCATCTGCCGCATTTATCTGAGTTTGGTTTCCAATTCTGGAGCTTCTTACAAGATGTGACCCAGGACCAAAAACCCAAACTCATCTAACATGCTACCCACCAACCGAAGCTGTCCACAAAATAGCAGCACAAGTTCTAAGCTATACTTTCTCGATTCAGTACCAAGCTGGAAGTGGCCGCAAAACCGGAACTCCAGCTCAGCACACCCGCTACCGGGCCCGCCACCCACACCACAGCACACATCGCTGCCACCACACCGCCGTACGCGCGCCACGCACACGCCACCGCACCCGCCCACTCCACAGCTCAACCACGCCAACCAGCCTCCATCCCCTACCACCCGCATCCCATCGCCGAGCCTCACTGCTCCCAATCCCCACCTAGGAACCAGCAAAACCGGTATACTAAGGCACCTAATACACCTATATACTCTTGATGTGAGGGGATGACTCATGTTAGAACCCGGGGTGAAAAAACTCATTGCCCCAGCACGGAAGTCGATGATTACCACGGCGATCATCACCAGCATTGGTGGGATGTGCGCCATCGTGCCATACATTGCAATCACGGAGATAGCGGCCAATTGGTTCCGCGGGTCACCAAGCGGCACCCTATGGTTGTGGGTCGGGGTGGCCATTGTTGCGGTGTTTGCCAACGGTTTACTGTACGGAATTGGGTTGGGGGTCACGCACATTTCCGAGGCGAACCTGCGCTACCAGCTGCGGCGCCGGCTCGTTCAGGCGTTCGGCCGGATTCCCTTAGGCCGGGTGGATCAAACCTCATCAGGGTCTATTCGTAAAATGGTATGTGACGACACCGCCGCGATTCACGCGCTGGTGGCACACCTGGCCGGGGACGCCATGAACTCCATCACCGCCCTAGTGGTGGGAATCGGATATTTGATGTGGGTGGATTGGCAGCTTACCCTGCTGATTCTTGGGGTGTGGGTGCTGATCTTTGTGGTGGTGACCGGCACCATGATGCGTGGTCTTTCCGAGTCCACAAGCCAGTTTTCCAGCGCCAAAACGGAGTTATCGGCAGCCACCGTTGAAATGGTGGAGGGCATTAAGGAGATCAAGAACTTTCAGGCCGCGGCAACCGCTCGCACCCGGTTCGACAAGGCCAGGCGGTATTTCGCAGACATCTCCTACCAGTGGTTGGCAGCGTCAGGAAACCCATGGCGATCATTTCGTCGTTCTTCCAACCGGCCGTCATTTTGGTGACGATCGCACCACCGACCGTGTGGTTCGTGTCGAAGGGCTGGTTAGAGCCCGCCTATGCCCTACCGTTCTTCATGGTCGGGGTGGGGCTGCCGGTCGGCTTTTTGCAGTTCGTCCAAATCATGCAGCACCTGTTTACCGCCAACCAGGCGGCCCAGGACACGGCGGACCTGCTGGATATTCCACACCAGCCGGACGGGCCGCACACCGATGGCCCGGGGCCGAAACCGGGTGAAGTGGAGCTGACCAATGTGAGCTTCGGCTATAACCCCAAGAACCCGATTTTACGCAACGTGAATCTGCGGATTCCGGCGGGCTCGGTCACCGCCCTGGTGGGGCCGTCGGGTGGTGGGAAAACCACGATCGCCCGGCTGATCGCCAGGTTCTATGACGTGGACGCCGGCGCGATCAAGGTGGATGGTCTGGATGTTCGGGAGGTGAGTAACCAGTGGTTGCTCAACCAGATAGCCATCGTGTTCCAAGACATCGCCCTGGCTCACGACACCGTGGCCAATAACATTGCGTTAGGAAATCCGCAGGCCAGCCGGGATGAGATCGTCGAGGCCGCAAAGTCCGCCTGCATTCACGACCGCATCATGCGGCTACCGCATGGCTACGACACCATCATCGGTGGTGACGGCGGTTTTCTATCCGGCGGGGAGAAGCAACGCATTACCATTGCGCGCGCCTATCTGCATAACGCGCCCATCCTGATTTTGGATGAGGGCGACCGCCCAGACGGATCCCCAGTCGGAGCGGGACATTCACACCGCACTGGCGGCCCTGGCGAAGGGCAAAACCGTCATTATTATCGCCCACCGGTTAGCGACCATCGCCGCGGCGGATCTGATTGCGGTGATCGGCGAGCCAACGGCGTCGACAAGCGAAACAAGCGTGCTGGCAATGGGAACGCATGCTGAGCTGCTGGAACGCAGCGAAACGTACCGCACGATGTGGGAGAAACAACAGGAGGTGGCAAAGTAAATGTGGCGGCTGTTAGGAACCATTGTTGACGATAAAAATCTGCGCCAGCTTATCGCCATTTTTAGTGTGTCGGCGGTGTTGCAGGGTGTTGCGCTGGCCATGATGATCCCGTTTTTGCAGGAGCTTTTGGGCGGCGGACCCCAGGTGGGCACCTGGTTGGGGGTGCTCGTTGGGCTGGCCGTAGTGTCGTTTGTGGTGGAGTTTTATGGCATTATGCGGTCTTACCGGATTAGTGTGTATGACGTGTGCGATGCGCTCATCGAAAAGATTGCGGACCACACTTTACAACTGCCGCTAGGCTGGTTCGACGCCAAGCGGGAGGCGCAAATCGCATCCGCGATGTCCCGGGAGATCGACACCCTATCACATGTTGCTTCCATCATTATTCCCGCCCTGGTCAAACAGTTTGTGACCCCCGCGGTCATTGTGATTGCGGTGTTGATCGTGGATTGGCGGCTGGCGCTCATTATGATTGCGTGCATCCCATTGCTGCGGTGGGGCTGGTTGTACATGCAAAAATCCATCGTGAAGGTGGATGAGGTCCAAGCCCAGGCGGCTGCCGACTCTGCCGGACGGCTCATTGAATACGCTCGCCTGCAACCAATTTTACGCGCCAATGGGGTGACCCAACGGGGGTGGGGGCTGTTGGAGGATGCCCTGGCTCGGGAAAACGACACGGTCCACGAATCATTGCGCGCAAAGGGTCGGCCGAATATCGCCTATTCCAGCATTATTCAGACGGCATTTGCCCTGGTTATTATCGCTGGTTTGGTGTTTATGCTTCGGATGGACCTGGACCCCATCAGCTATATTGTGATCGCGGTCATTTCCGTACGGGTGGTGCAGCCACTCACCCTGTCGGTCATGTATGGCTGGAAATCCATGCGTCCGAGGCGGCATTGCATACGGTCAACGAGATTCTCACCGCGAGGCCGCTCCCCAAGCCGACCCCGGAGCAGGCGGTCACCAGCCTGGGAGTCACCACGATCACCGTGACGGATGTGAATTTCGGCTATGTGCCGGAGCGGAAAGTCGTTCACAATGTGAATTTCACGGCTCGGCAAGGCACGATGACGGCGCTGGTGGGCCCTCGGGCTGCGGCAAATCAACGATGCTGCGGCTTATCGCCCGGTTTTTGGGACGTGGATTCCGGCTCCGTGCGGATCGGCGGCGCGGACGTTCGCACTATCCCACCCCAACACTCATGCGCAATATTTCCATGGTATTCCAGGACGTGTATCTGTTGACACAACCATTCGTGAGAATGTGCGCATGGCCCGCCCCGACGCCACCGATGCGGAGCTGGAAGCCGCTGCCCGTGCTGCCCGACTCGACCAGGTGATCGCGTCCCTGCCGGACGGGTGGGACACTCAGGTGGGGCAGGGCGGTTTGAAGCTGTCTGGCGGCGAGCGCCAGCGGGTTTCCATTGCGCGCGCCTTTGTTAAAGATGCCCCCATTCTGCTGCTCGACGAGATCACCTCTGCCCTCGACGGCGAAAACGAGGCGGCGATCACCGCCGTCATGAAGGAGCTCACCCGCGGTCGCACCGTGATTGTGGTTGCCCACCGCCTGTCGACGATTCGGGATGCCGATCAGGTCATTGTTTTCGGCAAGCTTGACGACGACCCCACCAACGGTTATGGCATCGTAGAATCCGGCACCTTCCCGGAGCTGGCCGACGCCGGTGGCCCTTCAGCAATTTCATTGCCGCCTCCACCAGCGCAAAACGGTGGTTGGTCTGAGGCAGGGAAAGTGGGGTGTGCCGATGGTCTGACCTGGCCCATCGGCACACCCCACTGAGTGAAAACAATAGAACACTACAAGACACCGCCTCGTGATGGTGGTATCCTCGCGTACATGGTGGCTAATGACGGTAAATTTTTCGCTCTTTCGAACAGTCGGGCTCACACGTTCGTCCTTTCCGACGAGGAATTATTGAAACGGCGCGGCCTTTTTCACTGGTCCACCATCATTTTCGGCCATGTGGGATGGCTATGCTCCGTGGGCTGAGGCGAAGGATGCGATCCAACGAAGCATCACGCCCAACCCAGGCGCAGCGACGACCTAACCTGCTGGAATAACAACCATTGCCACCAATTATGTCTATAATCAACCGGATCTCAATCGCCTGGACGCTCATAGCCTTGTGCTGGATAGCCGACCCAAAACTCGGCTCTGGGTTGGGACTATGGCTCCTGGGGTACCATGAATCGCCCATAGACGATCAATACCCGGCATTGGTGTCTTGGGTATATTATCTGCTCCTTGGCACCGCTGTCGGTTACGGACTCTATGTTGGCTGGACTGAACGAAGCCCAATCCTCATGATCGCATCGGTGTTGACCATCTTCAAGTGGCTGATTATTTTCCTCTTCATGGCCTTGCTCTTGACAATGGCTGGAGTATAATCGCACCCCTCACCCCGTCAATGCTGGCTGCTTAGTGGAGTGGTGCCTATCAAACCAGGCCCGCACCTCGGGAGGCGGCGGGTTATGCACAACCGGCTCGGGTGCGGGGATGATCGGCAGCGGACCACTGTGGGGGCATCGAATGAGCACGTCATTCCCGGCGGTGTCTTGGGTGGTCGCCAATCCTCGATCATCGCAATATTCACACGAAGCAATAGCGTCGTGACGCGCCTGCTTCTCCGCCATGGCCTGCTGGGTGAACCACTGTCTGGCCTGACCACATGCTCGACAAGCCGGTACATGCTCCCGCGGTAGTTTCGCATGATCCCGGCAACGCGGATCCTCTGGCGTCGACCAATCCGCGGGGTCGTACCCGTGACCGTGGGCTGCGGCGTTCTCTGCTTGTATACGACGCTGCGTCGGGTGCGGTGTTTCAACACCCGGGACCGGTTTTGGCCGGCGCGTTTCCGCACCTCAGCATGGGTAGCGGCCTTGTTCCAGTCCTCAAAGTCATGAAACCAATACCCTGGCTCACCATCACATTCACCCCGCTCCCACAGGCCCGCCTCCACTAATCGGTCAGCGTCCCGCTTTCTGGCGCCCAACCGCCCCAGGCAGCTGTGGGGCACGAAGCCGTCGGTGAGTTTATCCCCCACCCAGGACAAAGCGGTGATCCACAGTCCCCGGGCGCTCAGACTGCATTTGAGGAATTTCGGGTGGTCGTGCAGACGATCATCAACGCGGGTAAACATGAAAACTCCTTCTTTGCTATTGGCATGAACTTTACAAGTTTTTTAGCAATCATCAAGGATGGTAGCCCCAAAAATGGTTGAAGCTTCATAATATTCGCAGGCCAAAGGCGTATAGCATAATGAAATCCATGAATATGAGGGATTGGATTTTAAGCCTGCCGGGTTCTCCCCTGCCCACTCAAGCGGCCACTGCTGCTGGCATCGACATCAGCACCATCAGCCGCCAGTTGAAGCGCAATCATATTTCGGCGGAAAACGTGATTAAGCTTTGTAAAACCTTCGGCAAATCCCCCATCGACGGCCTCATCGAAACCGGCTACCTTTCCCCCACCGACGCCCGGAAATCAGCATCTCCAGCGCGTTGCGCGATGCAACCAATAGGCAGCTCGCCGCCGAGGTGACCCGCCGCATGGATATAGGCCTGGAGGCGAGCGAAAAATTGAGCGAAGAATAACCCCCCTACTACCTAAAGGTTTCCAACAACCTTTACCCCTATTTCTAGGTTCTAGGGTCTAGGTTCTAGGTTACGGCGTTGTAATGCATTACACCCTCACCAAAATAGGCTTTTGAACAGTCATTTTAGCGTTTTTGCTTGGCAAACTACCGGCCGGTCTTCGTCATCATTCTGGCCGTACCCCGTCACCAAGTTGGCTTGTCACTGGCATGACAATCCCCATCATCTACTGGGCTAGATACGCCCCTGAACACCCCGTCGACAAGCGGTTTTGTGTTGGCTGGGAAACCCTCCCCACTCAACCACGACAGGGCGAAATTTCCCAAACCCCAGCTAAAAGCAAAACCGCAGCGCAAGACGCTTAAACACCAAAATCTGTGTGAGCGGCGGACCGCAGGCCTGGGGCGACAACCCGACGAGCATGAGCTTGGGTTCAGCACAAAACGACCAATTCTTGGCGGGATTGCTGGCGTTTCCCAGCTAACGCACGACCCGACCTGCGGGCTTCGAAGTTCTAAGCTGTACTTTCTCGATTCAGATGGTAGATAAAAATGCAAACAAATTCACAACTCTAGCTCAGCAAATTTCCTACTACGCTCTGCGAGTACGAGACCCTCCGCGCCCTCAACCCAAATTTGCAGTTCAGCAATGGTTCTACCAGGAAATATCAATGTATAGTGCCCCTATTTTTATGGGCATGACAACTGCGGTCGTAATAAATTCCCCCAAAGTTAGGGTAAGAGATAATGAACTTATGAAAAAAAGCTGTGCGGAAGCAAGTGCGTGATGCTAATTTTTTTCGTTGTGCGTAAAACACTTATCACCTTCACGATTGCCATGAGCTTGGGCTTCTCCTCCACCATTGCTAACGCCCAAGACGTCACCACCGATCCTTCCCCGGTTGTGGAAGCCGAAGTAACCCAAACGGAACAAACCACCCAAAACACCACCTCCGACGCCACCGTGACCGGCAGCGACGAAGCCAAATCCAGCAGCAGCTCTCAGGAAACAAAGCCCGAAGCGCCGGCAGCCCCGAGGCCGAAGCCGAGACCACCTCCGACGAGGGCCTAGTCGCAGAGAAACCGGAAGTGGATCCGAGCTCCCAAATCAAGGATCAGCTGTCCTCCTCCAAAGCTCAGCAGCAAAGATGAGAAGTCCGCGGACAAGACCGAGGAGAAGTCTGAGGATAAGTCCGAAATTTCGGATAACAGCTCTTCGTTGTCTTCCAAGAAGGATGAGAAGAAGCCGGCAGGAATCACGCAAACCGCTGATGAAGCCAATAAGAGTCAACAAGCTAGTTCGAATCCTGCCCTGCGGGTTGCTGGCGTCATCGCTGGCATCGTTGGTGTGCTGAGGGCTCATTGGCGGCGGCATCTTCTGGGCCCTCCAGCAAAACCTCATCAACATCCCGGGCCTGCCTAACCCGTTCGCACCAAAGCCAGCTCCGGCACCTGCACCAGCCCCGGCACCACAGCCGGCCCCCGCACCTGCACCTGCCCAAAATCAGCCAGCCCGACAGGTCCAGGCCCAGGCTCAGCCGGTTCGCCACCAGGCCCCCGCACCTGCTGCCTCCGGCAAGCGCTACAAGAACTGCCGTGCCGTGTGGAATGAGCTTGGTCGCCCGATCCGCAGCAATGAGCCCGGCTATGGTCGCCACCTCGACCGGGATGGTGACGGCGTGGAGTTGCGAACGCCGTCCTCGCTAATATCTAACGCTTATCGACGCTGTGCGGGCGTCGATAAGCAAGAAGAGAATCACCAGGCTTTATATCACCCCCAGTCTTAGGTAATTCACACAAAAACCTATCGAAGATCATTGGTTCAGTGCTACTTTTTGACTATGCGTAAAAATAGTTGTCACCTTCACCATTGCCCTAAGCCTGGGCGCAGCCTCCACTATTGCTAACGCTCAGCCGGCAGCCCCAGCAACCAATGCTTCCGCTGCCGCATCACCACCGCAGCCGCAAATAATAATCAAACAACCGCAGCTAAGACCAGCACTCCCGCTGCGGCACAAAGCTCAGCTGCGGCATCGTCCTCCGCACCGGCTGTGGTCCCCCCGAAGGGCGACAATAAGTCCGACAAGGATCCATCCGCCGACAAAGACAAGCAGTCCAACAAGGATAAGTCCGGCCAAAACAAAAAGTCGGGCAATAACGTTGGCTCAACACTCGGCATTATTGCCGCCATCGCCGCTGTTCTAGGGCTTGTTGGCGGCGGGATTTTCTGGGCCATTCAGCAAAACTTGATCCCCAACATTCAGTTGCCGAACATCCCAGGCCTGCCCACCAATATTCCTAACCCGTTTGCACCGCCGGCACCGGCTCCGGCACCAGCCCCGACTTCGAGCGCTGCACCAGCACCTGCGGAGTAACCAAAACGGGCCACAAACCTCCACCACAAACCCCAACCATAACAAGGATGGTTGGGGTTTCATTGGTTTTTAGATGCTACATTCAGGGCCTTTATTCGGTCGGAAGCAGGTCAGCAAAAAGAGGATGGCCATAAACCCCGTACCCAATACACCGAACACTTGAGAGCTAATGCTCAGAGTTTGTCCTCCACGCTGCTCTGATGAGATGGCTGCTGTGGTTGAGTAGTTTGAGCAGCAACCGGGGTGACGGTGGCAGCCGCCATCACCGCGCACACGGTAACCGCCGTCACCTTCACGTGACGCTTCAAAGCATTCACAATATGCTCCTTTGATTGACAATTCCTTCTCCAACTAAGCATCAGCCTAACGCCGAAATACTGGCCCTGACCATTACATTTATCACTTTTACCTACAGTTATTTCATAAGAAAACCCCAACCCATAATCAGATGGGTTGGGGCGTATACTATGGCGCGCGTCGGTCACGCCGATAACTGCCAGTAAGCGTTACTGCTGCTGACGTGCGAAGCCTACATCACACGGAGACTCGCCCCGTAGGGTACAACCTAACCGGTCAAACGCACCCAGGATCTTCTGGATGAATGGGACAACTAGCCCGCCCACGGCAGTAGTGCTAAGCTGCAAAACCTTGGTCAGCTGATCCAAGCTACCGTTTGCCGTATTCTCCGTGGATTGGGTGGTAGTGATCGGGGTCGTGGCCTCCGTGGTTTGAGCAGTGGCCGGAGTAACGGTGGCGGCCAACACGGCACACATGGCAACCGCTGTGACCTTGGCGCGACGCTTCAACATATTCATAATGAACTCCTTAATGGTGATAAGTGAAGGTTCCAGGCAGATCAATTACCAATCAATCACCAAGAGCAGGTCCGGGGATCTTTCAACGTGCAGGAGATATACCACACAAGGAAAACCACACCCGTGCTCAACAAACCACCCATTTGCTCACTCATAGCTACAATCCGCTCCATGCTGCTCTGATTCTGAGGCTGGGCAACGGCCGGGGTGACGGTGGTGGCAGCCAATGCAGTACACATGGCAACCACTGCAACCTTAGTGCGACGCTTCAGCGCATTCATGATAGGAACTCCTTACAAAAATCTTCTCTCCAACTGGGTTTGATCTTACCATTCAGATTGGGAATACTCATTGCATTTATTAAATTTCCCTAAAAAAACCTGAGTCTGAGAATATCACAAATCATCGTTCCACCGGCAATTAGTAGCAAAAGTTCCACCTTAAAAAGATCAGCACCCTACCACCTCCAACCTGATATTACAGGTTCCCCTCAGGTAACCCAATTACCCCTAAAATTAGGTAGAACGCCACGATTTTACATAAAAACTATTTTCATAGTAGAAAAATACTGCTAGTCTCTGGGTGTGCGTAAAACACTTGTCACCTTCACAATTGCTATAAGTTTGGGCTTTTTCCGGCACTATCGCCCAACGCCCAAGAAACCGCCCCGCAGTCCGGACGCCCAGGTCGCCGAAGCCGAGGCAGCCCCGCCCCGCGGACGCCGCAACCATCAATAACACCGAAGCCACGACTGAGGCAACCACGACCGCCGAATCTGAAGCTGCGGAACCTGCCAATGCGGAAGCCGACCAGCCCGAAATCACCCAAACCGCCGACACCGCCAACCAAAGCCAAAAAGGCCAGCTCTAATCCGACGCTCAGAACCGTTGGCATCATCGCCGGCGTCGTCAGCCTGTTGGGCCTCATTGGTGGCGGCATTTTCTGGGCCATCCAACAAAACCTCATCAACATCCCGGGCCTGCCAGGGTTGCCCAACCCCAACCCAGCACCCGCCCCGGCTCCCCAAGGAAGTACTATCCCAACTGCAAGGCGGTATGGGATGAACTGGGCCGACCCATCCGAAATGGGGAACCAGGCTACGACCGAAACCTGGACCACGATGGTGACGGCGTAGGCTGTGAACAGCGCCCACGCTAGCCACCCACGCTAAGATTTGGTCACTATAGAGCCACTGTAGAACGTCGAAAAGCGGGACCCCGGAATGGAGCCCCGCTTTTCTTGATGTCTAACTCTCGTCGGATTCTGACTCGGAGTCAGCAGGTGGGTCAGCAATAATCACCATAGCAGTGCGCAACAACCGGCCATTGAGCTTGTAGCCTTTGCGCAGCACCGTGCCTACGGTCTTGGTGTCGCCGGTGGACATGTCCTGGACCGCCTCGTAGGTCTCGGCGTCGAACTCGTCCCCGGGATCGCCGAAGGCCTGTAATTTCAGACCATCGAGCACATTCATGAACTTGTCGTGAAAGGCCTTCATCGGGACCTTCGGCCAGGTCACCGTGCTGTTCCGCAAGACCGAAATCATCCACGATGGGCGGGAATCGCATGACCACCTGCGCCTTGGCGTTTTCGATCACTTGTTCGCGTTCCGCCTGGGTGCAGCGCCGGTAGTTGGCGTATTCTGCACCCAATCGTTTGCAGGTCATTGGTGCGTTCCGCGAGTTGCTCCTCAAGGGAGGGCTCGGTGGATTCCGCTTCGGCGTCAGCTGCCACCTGATCAAGCGCGGCAGCCACTTCGGCAAGGTCGGCCGTGTCAATGCCTGCGTCCAAGGCGTCGGCGTCACCGTCATCGTCGGCAGTATCAGCAGTGGCTTCGGCGTCCTGGATGCGTCCTGGTCGGCATCCTTGGCGGCTTTCTTGGCGTCGGAGCTGAGATCGATCAGCTTGGGGTTGGCGTCAACGTCGGTGTTATCCTCGTCGCGCTCCACCTCGGGCTTGTCATCGGTCACTTCTTGTCCCCATCCTCGTCAACAACTTCAGCGTCAACCACGTTATCGTCACCGGACTTGCTGCCAGCATCGGCGGCGGTGGCGCCACCGGCCTGGGATGCAGCTTCTTGCTCGTAGAGCACCTTGCCCATTTCTTGGGATGCCTCGTTCAGCTTGTCCAATGCCACCTTGATGGCATCAATGTCGTCGCCCTTGAGGGCTTCGTCGACGTCATCGGCTGCATTGAGGATCTTTTCCTTCAGATCATCGCTGAATTTTTCGCTGTTATCGCTCAGGAAGTTGCGGGTTTGGTAGGCCTGGGATTCCGCACCATTGCGGACTTCCTGCTCCTCACGGCGCCGCTTGTCTTCCTCAGCGTGAGCCTCGGCGTCCTTAATCATCCGGTCGATTTCTTCCTGAGACAGGCCGGAACCGTCCTGGATCTTGATGGTGTTTTCCTTGCCGGTGCCCTTGTCCTTAGCGGTCACGTGCACAATGCCGTTGGCGTCAATATCGAAGGTCACCTCGATCTGCGGCACGCCACGTGGTGCCGGGGCAATGCCGCCCTAGTTCAGAAAAGAGCCCGAGCAGCTTGTTGTGCTGGGCGATTTCGCGTTCGCCCTGGAAGACCTGGATTTGCACGGAAGGCTGGTTGTCTTCGGCGGTGGTGAAGGTTTCCGAACGCTTGGTCGGAATGGTGGTGTTACGTTCGATGAGTTTAGTCATCACGCCACCCTTGGTTTCGATGCCGAGGGATAGCGGGGTGACGTCGAGCAACAGCACGTCCTTGACCTCGCCGCGCAGCACGCCGGCCTGCAGGGCAGCGCCCACGGCCACGACCTCGTCGAGGGTTCACGCCCTTGTTGGGCTCGCGGCCACCGGTGAGTTCTTTCACCATCTCCGTGACCGCTGGCATACGGGTGGAGCCACCCACCAGCACCACATGGTCGATGTCGGAGATGGCAATGCCGGCGTCCTTAATCACCTGGTTGAACGGTGCCTTGGTGCGGTCCAGGAGGTCCTGGGTGATGCGCTGGAACTCGGTCCGGGTGAGGTTTTCGTCCAGGAACAGCGGGTTCTTGTCGGCGTCGACGGTGATGTAGGGCAGGTTAATGTTGGCGGTTTGGGAGGAGGACAGTTCGATCTTGGCCTTCTCTGCGGCCTCGCGCAGCCGCTGCATGGCCATCTTGTCCTTGGACAGGTCCACACCGGAGGATGCCTTGAACTTTTTCGACCAACCAGTCGACGATGCGCTGATCCCAGTCGTCGCCGCCGAGTTTATTGTCGCCGGCGGTGGCGCGCACTTCCACCACGCCGTCGCCGATTTCCAGCAGAGACACGTCGAAGGTGCCGCCGCCAAGGTCGAAGACGAGAATGGTTTGTTCCTTCTCACCCTTCTCCAAGCCGTAGGCGAGGGCTGCCGCAGTGGGCTCGTTAACGATACGCAGCACGTTCAGGCCGGCGATCGTGCCAGCTTCCTTGGTGGCTTGCCGCTGGGAGTCCGAGAAGTAGGCAGGAACGGTAATAACGGCGTCGGTAACTTCTTCGCCCAGGTATGCTTCAGCATCGCGCTTGAGCTTCATGAGCGTCCGGGCGGAAATTTCCTGCGGCGTGTACTTCTGCCATCAATATCAACGCTCCAGTCGGTACCGATGTGCCGCTTCACGGAGCGAATGGTGCGGTCGACGTTGGTGACCGCCTGGTTCTCTGGCCGACTGGCCGACAATAACTTCACCGTTCTTAGTGAAGGCCACGACGGACGGGGTGGTCCGGGACCCCTCCGAGTTAGCGATAACGGTAGCGTCGCCGCCTTCCAAAGCGGAAACGACCGAGTTTGTGGTGCCGAGGTCAATGCCTACTGCGCGTCCCATATGAAAAATTCCTCCTGAGTAAGATGGTAATTCTAGTTTTATCTTTAAGTTGATCCTGTCACGCTCAACTGCTGACGTCAGCCCTACCAGAGCACACCTACACTGTCAACAAAATTGAGTAACATTCACTCAACTTTACTGTTTTTGCTGCTAGGCTTGTCGACGCCCATGGTTACCAAGACCGCCACACGGAAAAATTTCTTCTTCCCGTAGCCGATTTTTTGTGGCAGAGTTAAAGCCACAATGAGTACTAGAAACGCCGCGCTAAAAATGCGCCCTCTAAACCAACAAATTCGCCAAATTCCCCGAATAAGGCGGATTCGGCGCGTCGACAAGCTGCAACGGCTTCGCCGACGGACGATCCTGCGGAATTTCTCACTAACGTGGTGGAAGACGACGCCACCATCGAGGAGAAACCCAAGGTCACCACGGAACTTGCCGAGACCGACCGAGCCGCTATTTTGGGCCAGGATGGCCGCTGGGCTGCCGGCTGGGCTCTCCGGTTCATCATTATGGTTGCCGCCGGCTACCTGTTGTGGCGGGGCCTCGCACTCGTGTGGGAAGGTCTGCTACCAGTACTGTTAGCGATTATCGTGTCCACCGTGCTGTGGCCACCGGTGCGCTGGCTGCGAAAGCACAAGGTCCCCTCCGCCCTGTCGGTGGTGATTGTCCTCATCACCTTCTTCGCCATTTTGGGCGGCATTTTTCACCGCCATGGCCCCCAGCATCACCACCCAATCCAAGGATTTGGCCGAGCAGGCGACCAGGGCATTGAGCAGCTGCAACAGTGGATACAAGGGCCGCCGCTCAATATTGATCTCGGCCACTATAACGACATCATTGACCAGATCTCCACATTCCTGCAAAACCGGGTCACCGATATTGCATCCCGGGTGGTCAGCGGCATTTCTACGGCCCGGCTCCATCGTGGTCACGTTCGTGCTCATGCTGGTGCTCACATTCTTCTTCCTGAAAGACGGCGAGGGCTTCCTGCCCATGATCCGCCGGACCACCGGCTATAATGTCGGCTGGCACCTGACCGAAGTGCTGACCCGGATCTGGAACACACTCTCTGGGTTCATCCGGGTGCAGGCCATTATTTCCTTTGTCGACGCCAGCTGTATCTGCATTGGCCTGCTCATATTGCACGTGCCGCTGGCACCGGCATTGGCCGTGATTACGTTCTTCGCCAGCTTCATTCCCATTGTTGGTGCTCTGGTTGCTGGCGCGTTGGCGGTTATTATCGCCCTGGTTTCCAATGGGGTAACTAATGCACTCCTGGTATTAGCAATCATCATTGCGGTGCAACAGTTGGAGGGGCATATTCTGCAGCCGGTGTTGCAGTCCAAGGCCATGAACCTTCACGCCGCAATTGTGCTGCTGTCCGTGACCATTGGTTCCACCATGTTTGGTGTGGTTGGCGCATTCCTGGCCGTCCCGGTGGCCGCCACCTTATCCGTGCTGGTCCGGTACCATTTTCGAACTGGTGGCTGCGCGCCGGCGAGATCACCATTGACGATATTGAAATGGCCACGAAGGAAGGCCAGGTCACGTCGGGTAAGGGCGATGGTGCGGACCAGCAACCCGACGACGCCAACCTGACGAGCACCCAACGCGCATTCCAGGCGTTCCAACAGCGGCTGGCCCGATGGGGGAAGACCAGTCCAGAGAAGAGTTAGAGACAGTTCTTCAGCTACGGTGCCCCGGACCTGGATGTGGTTCGGGGCACTACCATGAACTGGGTGGGAATAAATTCGTGGGGGTGGTGGTTACACTAGGGTGCCTAGAGATAACAATCATGGGGATTTTTACCCCCAGATTGTTGACATATCAACAAGATGATTGGAGGATGACATCGTGAAACGATTCAGATTCTTGAGTTTCGGGCACTACAGCCTGAAACCCGACAAGACCGGCAAAATATGGCGCCCAGGAAGCCCTCAAACAGGCGGTGGAACTAGGGACAGATTGCCGACGAACTCGGCGTAAACGGGGCGTATTTTAGGGTGCATCACTTTGCCCCTACAGTATTCCTCACCCATCCCGCTGCTCAGCGCCATTGCCGCCACCACCAACACCATCGAGGTTGGCACCGGGGGTGATCGACATGCGGTACGAAAATCCCTGGGCCTGGCCGAAGAGGTGGCCGCCCTCGACCTGCTCGTCCGACCAGCGCATCGCCATCGGCGTGTCCTGCGGGTCACCGGAAACCGCGCTGCGCGGCTGGGAAGCCTTCGGCTACGGTGGCCCGGAGCTGGCCCGGGAGGATCCCAAAGGGTGCCGCGTTGGCGGCGGAAAAAATTCGACACATTCCTGGCCGCCTTGCGCGGCGACGGCATAGCCACCGCCGCCCCTTTGAGCAGCAGTATCCCCCAAATGTTTCGCTCAGGTGCCCAGCTGCCGGTACTGCCGCACTCCCGGCGCCGACCGGCGGATCTGGTGGGCGCCGGCACCCATGCGTCCGCGGGTTGGCCGCCCGCAAGGGTGTCAACCTCGCGAGTTCCACACTGGTGTTCGAAACCGATAGGGCTTCGTTGGGTGATGTCCAGGCGGAACAAATCGCCCGCTACCGGCGGGAATGGGAGAAGGCTGGGCACGATTGGGAGCCGCGCGTGTCGGTGTCGCGTCCGATCTTCCCCATCATCGACGGTAGTGACGCCCAGATTTTTGGGCGGCCGGCGTGGTGAATCCCACGACTCCATTGGGGTGCTTGACGACCAGCGGGAATCTTCGGCCGCACCCTGGTGGACACGCCGGACAAGATTGTCGAAGCGCTCAAGAATGATAAGGCGGTCGCGGCTGCCGACACCCTCATGCTCACTATTCCCAACCAGGCCGGGGTTGCCGTCAACGCCCGGATTCTGGAGAACTTTGCCCAGCATGTGGCGCCGGAGCTGGGGTGGGAGCCAGCGACGAGGGGTTAATCCCACGCCCACGGGTGGGCGTCGACAAAGCGAAGCGGCTGGCCCCAAATAAAGTTCAGGGTCAGGGCCGCGCAGGAGGCGATGAGCGCGGCGGCGGGCAGGGTAATCACCCACGCCAGGGCGATCGGCTTCATGAGCCGCCAGTTTGCGGAACGATTCACAATGCCGATGCCCAGGATCGCGCCGATCAGGATGTGGGTCGAGCTCACCGGCAGGCCCAGCATCGACGCCGCCATGACCACCAGTGCGGCTGCCAATTCTGCGGCAAACCCCGAGGCTGGGTGCATTTTTGTCAGCCCGGAGCCGACTGTGTGGATCACGTAGCGGCCGATGAACCACAGACCGGCGATCAGCGCCACGCCGCACATAATCATTGCCGCCGACGGCACCGTGCCGCCACCCTCGATACTATTGGTTCGCAGCACATCCAACACCGCGGTAAACGGGCGATAGCGTTCGCAATATCGTTCGAACCGTGGGAAAAAGCGAACGCCGATGCGGTAAACACCTGCATCCAGGAAAACACGGTAAACGTTGCCGGGACAGCTCCTGCCGGCGCAGCGTGCGGGCGAACACGAACACCGCCATCCACACCATGACCGCGATCATGCCCAGCATCAGACCATTACCCAAACCGGACATTTCGAAGTGGAGGTTTTTAAGTCCCTTGAAGATCATCATCGCCCCAATGATGACCGCACCACCAGCTGCCAAGAGGGGCACACCGGTTTCTAACGCCCGGTGCGTGTTGAGCGAATCTCGCCGCTGGTTGAGCGGTGCAGGTCCCGATAGTAGTCGGATTCCAGCTCTTCCGGGTCGAAATCACGTTCGGCAATCAGTGCGGCATCCCGCGTCATGGCATTGGTGTAGGAAAGCTGCTGGACCTCGGAGAGGCGTTCAGATGAAGATTTGAAATCTTTGTGGAGTTTAATGCGTTCCTCTTTGATCTGGCGCAGCTCCGCGTCCGCTTTGTCGTTAAACACTAAAATGCGGCGCTTGATCGCGCCGAAGAGAATAAACGCCGTAATCCCCCCCAATACGGGGGAGAGCACCCAGGACACTGCGATGCGACCAATCTCGCCCCACTGCACCATTTCTAGGCCGCCAATGTGTAAAAAGAACCCCAGGGTGAGTGAGGCGCCCACAATGCCACCAATGATGGAGTGCGTCGTGGACACCGGCAGCCCTAGTTTGGTTGCGATGAGCAGCCACACGGCCGCGCCCAATAATGCCGCCATCATGATGAATGCAAAATGCATGGCGTCAAGGTGGATGGATTCCAAATCCACAATGCCGCTCTTGACGGTTTCGGTCACCTCACCGCCGGCCAACACTGCACCCGACACCTCAAAAATAGCGGCGACGACGAGCGCCTGCCGCATAGTCAGCGTGCCCGCACCAACCGAGGTGCCAAAGGAGTTAGCAACGTCATTACCACCAATGTTGAACGCCATAAAAACGCCAAACGCAATGGTAGTAATGAGAATAACCTTATTCGCCTCCGGGCCCCATAGTCGAAAAGACCAAAAGAGGAAGGTGATGAGGGTGATAACCAGGAGGCCACCAAAGCTTAAGTGCCACCACTTATCCGACGGTACCTTGAGCGGCGGCGAATCTGCCTTCGTGCTGCTAGACATCCAATGAACTTTCTGTATACAACATTGCGAAAAATAGCATGCCCCGATAACGTAACCGAATAATAAACCCCTACCCCGGATAGGGGATAAGTACGTATCGTTTGTGCAGCTTATAATACTACTTCACGCCGGAGCTTATGCCATTCACTGCACCTAGCATCGCACGTGTTTGCGTGCTTGTCGACGCCCCGCCGCGGGAAAATCGTCAGATTCATCACATGGCACCTCGGTGCTCATCACCACATGTGCCTTCCGGGATCGGCGCACCCCACGCCACGTCAAAATCACACCCGCTACCACCGCGTAGGGCCAGCTATGTGGGATATTCAGGCTGATGAGTGCCGTCCCCACAAACCCACCCAAGATGATGGGATTCATGTGGTGAATCAGCCACGCCGACAGCGGTGCCGTGAGTACTCCGCCCAACAGTAGGCACAGCACCGCCACCGCATTGGTCTGTAATTCCTGCCACAATCCCAGGGTGAACCCCATTGTTGCGGCCGACGCCACCAAAAATTCCGCCGTATTCACTGTGCCCACCACCCGGCGCGGTTCCTCCTTCCCTAACGACATGAGGGTGGAGGTGGTGATAGGTCCCCAGCCGCCACCACCGGTTGCGTCGATCAGGCCGCCGAAAATGCCGAGGAATATGAGGAATGGGGTTCGGTAGGGTTTGGGGTGTTGTGTCGGGCGATAACGCCACGGGAGAACCGCCACAGGAGGTTCACGCCGACGAGGGCGAGGATGATGGCGGTGATAGGTTTCGCGGGAATCGGTGGCAATGTGGGAGAGGAGGGTGGCGCCGGTGGCGGCGCCGATAGCCCCGGGCACCCGAGGGGTGAGGACGACCCGCCAGTTGACGTTGCCGAACCGCCAGTGGCTCAGCCCGGAGGCGAGGGTGGTGCCGACCTCGGCGGCGTGAACGACCGCGGATGCTTGGGCGGGCCCCATGGAGAGCAACAGGATGGTGGTGGATGTGACGCCGAAGCCCATGCCGATGCCGCCATCGACTAGTTGTGCGAATGCGCCTGCGAAGATGATGAGCATTGTAACCGCCGTTTCACGATGGTTGCGAGCTTCCCCCATGAGCGGCGGGGAATAGCTCAGGTGTTCGGTTGGTGGGTGGTGGGTTCGTAGTTGGTCGAGGAGGAGCCCGTGGGAGACGAAGAGGGGGAGTATGTGGACTCGGTGGTGGGTGGTACGGATGTCGTCGAGGTGCGGCCGGTGGGGGTGCCCCGGGTGGCGAAGAGGGTTCGCCGCCGATGGTGTGGGCGAGCTTTTCGACGCTCCGGTTGGCTTCGGGCGTGAGGATCCGACCGCGTAGAGGATGGGATGGGCACCGGCCGGGATTTGGCTTCGAGCAGTTCGGCGACGGCGGGCCCGGTGCCGAGCCCCAGGGGTAATGGTGATGTCGAGTTGGTCTTCTTTCGCCACTGTGTTCGGAACGTCAATGGTGTGGTGGTAGGCGTTGGTGAACAGGAGGGGAACCACGGTGGCCCGGGTGTGGCCGCGGCTGCGCAGCTGGTGGCAGGCGTGGTCGAAGGTGTGGTCGTGGAAACTCAGGTGGGCGGCCACGGTGTGCCGGCCGGTGTGGCGGTGGACGGCCGCGGCAAGCTGGTCAATGCCGGCCGCGGCGCGGCGATGCCGGGAGCCCGTGGGCCAGGAGAATCACACCGGGGTCGCCGGCACCGGGGACACGGGGGTCATGCGACCAGGCCGGCGGCGAGCGTGCTACCGGTGTGGTTGTCGACGAGCAGGAACGATCCGACCGCCCCACGGGCCGCGTACGAGTCGATGGGAAGATCGTGCTGCAACTCCACGGTGGTGTGCACAATATCATTGACCGCAACCGAGTCGGCGACCCTGGCCTGACCAGGCTGGTCCCATAGCGAAGGTGCACCACATTATTGGTGGTGACCGGGGTATCATCCAGGCCGATGATGGTGGCGGCGAAGCTGCGAATATTGGGGGGCCGGTTGGTGGCCAACAGGTCGCCCCGGCTGAGATCAATGTCGTCGGCCAGTCGAAGCGTCACGCTGTCGCCGGCGTGCGCGCTGGTGGCGGGCCCATCCGTGGTGTCGATGGCGGTCACGGTCGTGGAACCGTGGGGAGTGGTGACGCTGTCCCCCACCGCAATGGTGCCGGTGGCGACCTGCCCGGCATAGCCACGGTAGTCGGTGGCCCGGATCACGTATTGGATGGGGAACCGGAAATCGAGGCTACTATCGCCGGGGTCGACAGGAATGGTTTCTAACAACTCCAAGATGGTGGGCCCAAAATACCAGGGCAGACGAGGCGACGCATCCACCACATTATCCCCATGCAGCGCAGAAATCGGGATGGCGTGGGGGTCGGCGATCCCCAGGTCGGCGGCCACAGCCCGGAACTCCCCTCGATCGCGCGAAACACATCCTCGGAATAGTCGACCAGGTCGATCTTATTCACACCAAGAATGACGGTGCGGATACCAAGGAGGGCGGCGACGGTGAGATGCTTCCGGGTTTGGTCAACCACACCGTGGCGGGCGTCGACAAGCAACACCACAACCTGGGAGGTGGAAATACCAGTAACCGTGTTGCGGGTGTATTGGACGTGGCCGGGCGTGTCCGCAAGAATAAACGTGCGGTTGGGGGTGGAAAAAAATACCGGTAGGCGACATCAATGGTGATGCCCTGCTCCCGCTCGGCGCGCAGACCGTCGACAAACGCGAAAGATCCAGGCCTGCGAAACCGCGGCGGGCGGAAGTCTGCTCCACCTGGGCGAGTTGGTCGGCAAGAACGGACTTCGTGTCGTGCAGGAGCCGACCCACAAAGGTGGATTTCCCGTCATCGACAGAGCCGGCGGTACAGAAGCGGAGAGTGTCCATGTGTCAGAAATATCCTTCCTTTTTACGGTCTTCCATGGCGGATTCGCTCAGCCGATCATCGGCACGGGTGGCGCCGCGCTCGGTGAGGGTAGTGGTGGTTATTTCCGCAATCACCTGGTCAATGGTGGTGGCGGTGGATTCAATCGCGCCGGTGCAGCTCATGTCGCCGACGGTGCGGTAGCGAACCCCTGGTTTCCACCGCCCACTCCCCCACGGGCCGGGAGTAAGCCACATGCCGTCGCGGTAAAACACCTCCCGCTGGTGGGCGTAATAAATAGGGGGAAGCTCGATACGCCGGGCCTTGATGTACTGCCAAATATTGGCCTCGGTCCAATTCAGAAATAGGGAAACACCCGAATGTTTTCGCCGGGCAAGTGGGCGGCGTTATACAGCCGCCACAGCTCGGGGCGCTGCCGGCGCGGGTCCCAACCACCAAAACTGTCGCGCACGGAGAAAATCCGTTCCTTGGCGCGAGCCCGCTCCTCATCCCGGCGGGCGCCACCCAAAACCGCGTCATATTTTTGCTCCGCAATGGTCTCCACCAGGGGCACGGTTTGCAGCGGATTACGGGTATGGTCGGGCGTTCCTGAGGTCACCCCGATCAATCCAATCCTGGACGTGGGCAACCCGGAGGCGGGCACCGGTGCGGGCCACCAGTTGGTCACGAAAATCAATGACCTCGGGAAAATTATGGCCGGTGTCGATATGGAGCAGTTCGAAAGGAACGGCGGCGGGGGCGAACGCGCGGCGGGCCAGCTCATACACCACCACGGAATCCTTACCCCCAGAAAACAGGAGGGCCACATTATCGCACTGGCCGGCAACCTCCCGGAGAATATGGATAGACTCATCCTCCAGGGCTTTCAAATGGGGTGATAGGTGTGTCTGGGTTTTCACAGAGGCACTCATTGAGGGTTCCTTCTCTAGATTTAGGTGTGGAGGCCACATTCGGTCTTAGCGTTCCCCGCCCACCTGCCGGCCCGGGGATCCTCCCCGGCGCAACGGGAAGCGTGCAAGTCGCGCACCCAATCGACGGGTAGCCCTGGGACGTGAGCGGATGCCGAATCAGGTCATGCGCCTCGATATACTGTTCGGTTTCTTCCAGGGTCCAGGTGATGATCGGGGAAATCTTCAACCGGCCAGTCCGATCCAGACTGAGCGCCGGGGCGGTGGCGCGGGTCGGACCATCGGCACGCCGCAACCCCGTCACCCAACCCGCATAGGGGCTGAGCGCCACGGCGAGCGGCTCCACCTTCCGCATGCGGCAACAGGCGGTTGGGTTAGTCAGATACAGGCTGAGGGCCGTACACCTTATCCTGCTGGGCGCGGCTGAGCTGGGCTTTCGCCGTAATCAGGCGCTGGTTGGGGTAGCGGCCTGCAACCTGGCGGGCAACATCGAGGGTTTCGGCGAAATGATATTCGGTGTCGAGGAATAGGAAATCCGCCTCGGGCAGATGGTGGGCGGCAAGCTCGGCGAGAACCGTGTTTTTCCATGCTGAGGGTGACGACGATTGCGCCGGGGGCGTGGGTGCAGGCCCAGTCGAGGATGGCGTCGGCGGGGGCATCGTGCAGATGTTCGGCATATTGGTCGACGAGTTGTTGGTTGCGGCGGGCGGTGTCGGGGTCGAGCGGTGTGGTGGTGCGGGGACCCGCAGGGGCTGATGTCGGGGTCCTGGTAGACGGCAGAACCCGTGGCTGGTTTAGTGAGGTTGATAAAGGTCATGGTTGAGTGAGGGCTTTCAGTGCGTCGGCGGTGGAGAGGCTGGCTTTGGGCGCTGCCCCGGGTCGTTTTTGGCCGTAGAACATGACGGCGAAAACGGAGGCATTCACGGCAGTTCAGGCGAATTCGGTCTCAACATCAGGAATAGGTTTTCGCTGGCACAGTAGGGGCAGTACAGGGGTGGTTACGGTTGGGGTTGGGGGCGCGGCGGAGGCTCATGACAGGTCCTCGTCGGTGGCGCAGCACCCATTCGCGGAATTGTTCCCCGTCGTGGCGTTGCTGTTTGTACTTTTCGACGACCCGCACAATGTAGTCGCCGAGTTCCGCGGAGGTGACCCTATGGCCCTGAAGTTTCCGACCCCAGTTCAGCCCGAGGCACCGCCGAGATGCGCTGGAAGCCTTCCTCGCCCCGGACGATTTGGCCCTGAGGCCCAATGTCGGAGACCTGGGAGCGGGCGCAGGCGTTGGGAGCAACCATTGAGGGAGATTTTCAGGGGAACATCCAGGTCGTGCAGCCGCTGCTCTAGCTCGTCCACCAGTTCGATAGCCCGGGCTTTGGTGGTGACGTGGGCGAGTTGCAGAATTCCAGGCCGGTGCAGGAAATAATGCCGCGGCGAAACTCGGAGGGTGGGTGTACAACCCGGTTTCGGCCAGGGCGTCGGATAGGGGTTGCAGGTCGGCCTGGTCGACGTCGAGGAAGAGAGTTCCTTGTCCGTGGTGGTGCGGATGCGGGTGATGCCAAACCGGTCGGCGACGTCGGCAATGGCAATGAGTTGTTCCCCGCTGGCATGGCCGACGGTGGGTTTGACTCCCAAATAAAATTTTGCCGTCCTTTTGGGGGTGAATCCCAATATGGTCCCGGTAGCCGTCGTGCTGCGGCACTGGGGGGCCGTCGATAAGCGGCGCATCCAGGTATTCCGTTTCTAATATGTGGCGGAATTTTTTCCACGCCCCAATCGGCGACTAGGAATTTCAGGCGGGCGCGGTTGCGGAGGCGTCGATAGCCGTAGTCGCGGAAGATGCGGCCGACGGCGGCCCACGTCGGCAACCTGGTCGAGGGAATCCACACCCAAATCCTGCGACAGCATGGGGTTGATGGACAGCCCGCCGCCGACATAGCAGGCGAAACCGGCGCCGTGTTCGGGGTGGATGGAGCCGATAAACGCAATGTCTTGGATTTCGTGGGTGACATCCTGCCGCGCATTGCCGGAGATGGCGGATTTGTATTTCCGCGGCAGGTTTACGAATTCGCCGCTGAATAGGTGCTTGTCGACGATTTCCTGAATGGCGGGAGTGCCGTCAATGATTTCATCGGCCGCGATGCCCGCCACCGGGGGCCGAGAATCACACGGGGCACATCGCCGCAGCCCATGAGGGTGGACAGGTTGTGTGCCTCAAGCTTGTCCCAAATGGTGGGGACGTCTTCGATGCGGATCCAGTGGAGTTGAATGTTCTGCCGGTCGGTAAAGTCGGCGGTGGATCGGGCATAGTCCCGGGAAATTTCGCCCACGACGCGCAGCTGGTCAGGGGTGACGCGGCCACCGTCAAACCGAACCCTCATCATAAAAATATTCGTCCTGCAATTCGCTGGTGGTGAGCTTGCTGGTGTACTCGCCACCCAGGTCTTGCCGGCGTTGGGAATACAGCCCCAACCATTTGAACCGGGGCGCTAAATCCTCGGCCGGTATGGATGCGAACCCTTGTTTGGAATAGATGTCAATGACCCGCTGCTTAGCGGACAGGCCATCGGCCTCCTGCTTGATGCGTTCGTCATCGTTTAAGGGGTCGTATCCGTCGATTTTCCATTGGCCTTCCGGCTTTTTCTGGCGGGCCGGCCGGGTCTTCGTACTGGTGCTTGGTGTCATGATTGCGCTAATTTTCTTCGGTAATGGTTGTTAGGTAACCACCTAACCGTACCGATTGGTCTATTTCAAGAATACCGAGCGGTAGGTGACAGATTTTGTTTACAAAATCGGCTTTGAGCTTGGATAATACCGAACAAAAAAAGTGTGAATAAAATTATTGTTGATGCGTAATTGAATTTAATTCTTGCACTTGCCGCAGCAACTGCCTACATTTTATAGACCAAGCAGTCTATCAATTGGTCTATTGTTTTGAAAGGTATTTTATGACCAGCCCTACCGATCTTCGAGTCGCAGTTATCGGCGCCGGACCCGCCGGCATCTACGCCTCCGACCTGCTAGCCAAACAAGGTGTCAATATCGACCTATTCGAACAAATGCCCGCACCGTTTGGCCTCATCCGCTACGGCGTCGCCCCCGACCATCCCCGCATCAAAAGGCATCATTGCGTCCCTGCACCGGGTGCTCGACACTCCCACCATTCGCCTGCTGGGAAACATTCACATTGGGGAAGACATCACGATCGCACAACTCCACGAATATTATGATGCTGTGCTGCTTGCCACCGGTGCTGTTGCCGACCGCGACCTCGACATCCCCGGCGAAAACCTCAACGGATCCTACGGCGCAGCAGACTTCGTGAGGCTTCTACGACGGCAACCCCCGATTCCACCGCACCTGGAACCTCACCGCCACCCATGTTGCCATCATCGGCGTCGGCAACGTCGCCCTCGACATCTCCCGCATCCTCGCCAAAACCGCCAACGAACTCCACACCACCGAAATCTCGACAACGTCTCACCAAACCCTCAAAACCAACCAAGCCACCCCATCCACATCTTCGGACGACGCGGACCAGCACAAGCCAAATTCACCCCACTCGAACTCAAAGAACTCGACCACTCCCCCAGCATCAACGTGGTGGTGGATCCCGAGGATATTGATTATGACGAGGCGTCCATTGCTGCGCGCCATGCCTCAAAATCCCAGGACTCGGTGTGCCAAACGTTGAGCAATACGCGATGCGGGAGCCCAAGGATGCCCCCGCACACCCTTCATATTCACCTATTCGAAAAATCCGGTCGAAATCCTGGGCGAGGATGGCAACGTTGTTGGGCTCCGCACCGAACGCATGGAACTAGATGGCACCGGGCATGTGCAGGGAACCGGCAAGTTCACCGAATGGCCAGTCCAAGCAGTGTACCGGGCGTGGGATACCGGTCCGAAGCAATCACCGCCGTCCCCTTCGACCATGGCACGGCGGTCATCCCCAACGATGGCGGGCATGTTGTGGACCCGGCCGGGGAGATAGTGCCCGGCGTGTATGTCACCGGATGGATCAAGCGCGGCCCGGTCGGGCTCATCGGCAACACCAAATCCGACGCCAAGGAAACCACGGACATGCTGATAGCGGACGCCCTAGCCGGCCGGTTGACCCCACGCACCGCAACCGGGGACATCACGGAATACCTGGAGGCCCAGGGAATCCCCTACACCACCTGGGATGGGTGGCATAAACTCGACGCCCACGAACGCAGCCTCGGTTCGGCCGAGGGTCGGGAGCGGAAAAAAAGGTGGTGGAGTGGGACGAAATGGTCGCCCACTCACGGTCATAGGCGGTTGAGCGTTTGATTAAGCGTTCGGATCGCGCCTGCGAGATCGTGGGCGCCGCGATCGACCGCATCCACCCAGGTATCGGCGGCAGCGTCATCGGCGTTGTCGCTCACCCTGTTTGATGAGGGTGCAGGGAATCCCGAAATGCTGGGCAACGAACGCAATGGCGTAGCCCTCCATGTCGCATAGCTGGGCTTGCTGCGCCAGCCGGGCGCGGGTGTCGGGATCGTTGACAAAGCTATCACCGGTGGCAAGACGCGCGGTCGGAAGCGTACTCACAGTGGGCAGATCAATGCCGTTGGGGAAGGGCTTTCCGATTATTTGTTCGATCACCTTGTGGTCGAAATCGTGTTGAAACACATGGTCGATCTCGAAAATCCCGGTATTACCGCTCAGGGGAACCGGCGGTGCCGAAGTTAATAATACGCTCGGGCAGCTTGTCGGCGTGGGCCAAATACTCTGTGAGGGCCAAGGTGGCGCGAATGGTACCAATGCCGGTGACAATGAGTGGATAGTCGCTGGGAACCTGGGCTGCCTCACCCTGGGTGGCGGATACATAAAGGATCATCGTTTCATTGTAGACCAAGGTGTCTATAATTTTATTCACGTTTTGAGCTGGCAGTTTAGGCCATACAGACGAGAAATAGACCGATCCGTGCTAAATTCTAGACAAATCAGTCTAGAGCTTTGAAAAGGGTTCTGATGCCTCACTTACGTATCGCAGTCATCGGCGCCGGCGCTGCCGGTCTCTACACCTCTGATCTGCTCATGCGTTGTTCCATCCCATTGCACGTCGACCTGATCGACGCCGCACCCACGCCCCTGGGCCTGGACCTCCACTACCGCAGCCCCCGCCGCACCAAGTCAACGGTGCGGGTACTCGCAACGTTGCGGTAAACGTCGACAAGCTTCGGCCGCTTTACGACGCCGTTATCGTGGCCGATTTCACCCACGACTTCGCCGCGCAATTCGCCGTATCCACCGCAGTCTTCGGCCCGTCACACCGCACCGACTACCGCGACGTGACCGACTACCTCGACGAACAGGGCGTCCCCTACACCGAATGGCTCGAAGCCCTCGACCTGCCGACTGGACGTAGCCTGACAGACTGGCGGCACACCCTGAAAATTGCCCGGGGCGTACCTGTCTGCGTTTAAAGCGGACTCGCATAATCCTTCCAGTGATTCATAGGGGATACCTACAGGATGGTAATGCATAGTTATCCCCATGAGTAACAAATTCTGGAAAACGTCCTTCCCGCTCGCCTCCCTCATCTTGGCTGGCGGGCTCACCATCGCCAGCTGCACCACCGGTACCACCGACACCGCGACCGCGCAGGGCGGGACCTCTATCGTCCGGTAGGGTGGCCGACACCACGTCGACAAGCAAGGGCACCACGAGCCAAACCATCTCGGACACCGCCAAGGCGGCCGAGAATTCCTGAGCACCCTCAGCGATGAGCAGAAAGAACAAGTCCTTTACGACTACAACGACGAAACCAAATCCACCTCCTGGTCCAACTTTCCCGTCACCTTCGTGGAACGCTCCGGGATAAAACTCGGCGACCTGAGCGAAACCCAACGAGCGGCGGCGCTGAAAGTACTCAAGGCGCTGCTGAATGACGAGGCATACGCCAGGTCACCGGCATCATGGCCGGCGACCAGTACCTGAAAGACAACGCCAACGCCAGCGATTTGGGCAACACCCAGTACAACATTGCATTCTTCGGCAGCCCCAGCACCACCAACGACTGGTCCATCCAATTCGGCGGCCACCACGTGGGTATCAACGCCACATTCAGCAACGGCGCCATCACATTCGCACCCACACACTGGCACCCAGCCCACCACCTACACCGACAGCAATGGGCAAACCCAATCCGCCCTCGGCGACATGTACCAAACCGCTTTCGACTTCTATAACTCCCTCACCGACGAGCAAAACAAAAAGCTCTACCAGGGTGAAGAGGTGAAAAACCTCACCTGCGCACCTGGCGACACCTGCGACTATCCCACCGGCACCGGGATCAAGGGCTCCGAACTGACCGACGAGCAAAAACAATTGCTGCTCAAGGTGATTGCGAACTGGACAAACCTGGCGGACTCGCAAACGACACAGGCAACCATGGACCAGATCTCGGCGACCCTGGACGACACCTATGTGAATTGGTCAGGCGCAACCGTGTATGACACGTCTCAGGGGAAGGGGATTTACTTCCAGATTTCTGGGCCCAAGGTGTATATCGAGCTGGCCAGCCAGGATAACGACGCCGGAGGCCACCGTGTCCGGGGTGCAGACCTCCGGGTGGGGCCACATCCACACGATCTACCGGGATCCCACCAATGATTACGCAGGCAGCGTGACACAACAGAGGAGCAGCGGCCCGACCGGTGGCGGACCTGGTGGATCGGGTTCAGGTGAGCCTGGCGCTGGGTCGGGTGGGCCTGGCGGTCCTGGCGCTGGGAACGGTGGGCCATCTGATGCTCCCGGCGGGTCTGGTGCCCCGGCTGGCGCACCTGGAGGGAAGCCGGGTGACAACGAATCGGGTCAAACTGGCTCAAACACCAGCAAATCCACCAGTAAATCCGCAACTGCCGACTCCTAAGCTGAACTTGCCGGGCTAACACTGGACCTGGAACGCCCTCGGCAAGACCATGGGTGTTCTTTTCGCTAACAGCATGTTTGCTGAGCTGGGGTTCTGGTTCATTAGGGACTATATAGGGCTGGGCTGGTGGCAAACCCAAGCTCAGCACTTCTGATGCCTGCCGGAGGACCAGGGGACAGCACAAGTTCTAAGCATGGTCTTTCCCTGACGGACATACCAGCTCTTGGGAGTTCGGGGCGGCAGATTTTGAAAACCATGCTTAGAACATATGCAGCAGAACACCGGCGACTTCTGGGCATGACCTCGAAACTGCTTTAGCTTGGATTCCGCTCTAAAGGCAGGCATTTGGGGCGATATCAACCGGAACCCAAGCTAATGGAAAGGCCACTCCCCAAGCGTCAAGTTTGCTAAGCTAGAGTTTCAGCCGATTCAGTTCACAAGGGTTTGGAGAAACCTCAAACTCAAGCTCAGCAGATCTAATACCCGCTGATGTATCGGGCGTAGCACAAGTTCTAAGCATGGTTTCTAGTTGTTGGCCCATATTCTTCTAGACCAACAAGAACCACCAAATGAAAACCATGCTTAGAACATATGCAGCAGGATACCGGCGACCTCTGGGCATGACCTCGAAACTGCTTTAGCTTGGATTCCGCTCCAGAGACAGGGATTTGGGAATGTATTAGCCGGAACCCAAGCTCAGCACTTTTAATACCCGTTACTCCGCCTCAACTGCATATGTTCTAAGCATGGTTTCCGTTTTTGGCCCATCTTCGCCCTGGGGCAATGAAATGTCGCCGATAGAAATCCAAGCTTAGAACATATGCTGAGGGCCGACCCACCCACACAACTAGCTGCTGTATATGTTCTAAGCATGGTTTTCAAAATCTGTCGCTCCAAACCCCCAAGAACCGGCATACCCACCAGGGAAAGACCATGCTTAGAACATATACAGCAGGACACCGGCGACTTCTGGGCATGACCTCGGGACTGCTTTAGCTTGGGTTCCACCCCAAAGACAGGAATTTATGGCACTTTCACCCGGAACCCAAGCTAACGGAAAAGGCAGGCCACCTCCCCAGCTTCATGTTTCCTGAGCTGGGGTTCCGACCAATTCGGCTCACCAAAGATTTGGAGAAACCCCAGAACCCAAACTCAGCACCTCTTCTAATCTCGGGTTCTATTCCATCCAAGAATCAGAATGAAGCATCATCCTCCAGAACCCAAACTCAGCAGATCTAATACCTACCGGTCCACAGGGCACAGCACAACCTCTAAGCATGGTTTCCGACTTTTGCCCCATCTTCGCCCTGGACCAACAAGAGCCACCAAATGAAAACCATGCTTAGAACATATGCAGCAGGACACCGACAACCTCCAGCGAACATAACCCCAGAACTCTTTTAGCTTGGGTTCCATCCCAAAAAGCAGGAATTTAGGGCACTTTCACCCGAAGCCCAAGCTAACGAAAAGGCCAAGCCACCTCCCCAACCTCATGTTCACTGAGCTGGAGCGCGAAGCACTCGATCCTGCCCCCCGATCACTGGCACTGGGCCAGGCACTGCCTTGCCACCGCACCCAAAATGTGGCAAAAACCATGGTTGCGTCTTCGCCCCACTCTGCTATATATAGGGATATGTTTGCACTCGGCACACTCGCATTCATTGGTATATCGCTGTTTATGGTGCATGAATTTGAGGAAATTATTTGTGTCCGGCCGTATATCAAACGGCATCGTGAAGACGAAAAATTCGCCGCCGAAATGTTTTGTCGCAGGTGGGGACCAGGTTTATCCCTCGACAGAGAGCATTGCTCTGATGATCGGTGAAGAGTTCGTACTCTCCGTCATCATCATGTTGGTCGGCATTGCTGTCGGATCCATCGAGATTGTGTTAGCCCCATTTATTGCCTTTACCCTGCACCTTATTCCGCATGCGCTTGAGGCACTACGCTTTCCCGGTTGGGCACCAGGCAGCCGGACGGCGGTGCTACTGTTCGTACCATCGGTGGCGATCATTATTGCCGCAATCATGACGCAAACCGATTCAACCATTGTGGTTGGCCGTGGACCGTAGTCATTGGCGTGCTCCTTCTGCCAACCTGAGGCTCATGCATATGGCCGCCGGGGCTTTTGCCCAAAAACTTCGCTAGCCCCTAACTCACCACCAATAATAAGTTGTATAAGTGAGCACCCTGACGTAGCGTTGGGTTTTATACAACAATTGGTCATATAGAACTCAAAGAAGCGCCCAACTATTCCAATTTTTTAATCGTGTGCGGCTTTTTACGTGCGGAACGAGATATGACTCGTGCACAGTGGCCGCTCGGGTTGATGTGAATCCGCAAACCATTGGTGCCCTGGAACGCGGCGACCACTCCCCCAGCCTGGATTTAGCCATGCGCATCTGCGAGGTATTCGAACTTCCAGTCGAGGCGGTGTTCAGCCGAAAACAGTTTGAGCCCATGTCCACTCACATCTATAACCGGGATGATTATGCATGGGTGAATTTACGCAGCACATGGTCGTTTGGGCTCATCGCTACCAATTACGACGAGCGGAACGGTGGCAGAAATACTACGACCTGTCGGCAACCAAGTTTCTCAAGTGGCGCACGTTACGACGTCGTAAAGCATTGATCGTCATATACTACCTGACGATAGCAGTCATGCTGGCCTGTTGCGTAGCGCAACTATGGTGGCAGAACTGGCTGTTTGTGTGGATGCTCTGCACCCCGGTCGCAATGATGGCGCTGCAGGTATTGCGCTTCAGCATCAGGCTCAAGGACTCGGCACCCGACGATTTTTTGGACGAGTACGAGTACGCCGTCATCACCACATGGCGGTCGATTTCGCTGAAATTAATTGGCTATCTCATGCTTCCCATAGTGTACGCGCTGGCGTTCATCCCCTTATTCATACCAGAAATAACCGTCCAGGTGGCATTCACCATCGCGCTCCTGCTCACACTCATCATCATTATTACCATGACATTACCAACGGTCGCATACGCCATCACCTTCACCGAAGGTGCCGAAAGTGAATCAGATAGTGGAAACGGAGGATATCAGTGACCACTCTAGAAGTACGCAATTTACGCAAAAATTTTGGTGACGTTGCCGCGCTCACCGACGTGTCGCTTACCGTAAAACCCGGCGAAATTTACGGGTTCGTCGGATCCAATGGCGCAGGCAAGTCCACAACGATGCGCATCATCCTGGGGGTGCTCGCCGCTGACGCCGGTGAGGTGCTGTGGGATGGCAATCCCATCACCGCCGATAATCGGCGCGACATCGGCTACATGCCAGAGGAGCGGGGTCTGTATGCGAAGGAGAAAATCCTGGACCAGCTGGTGTTTCTGGCCCGGCTGCATGGGCTTGGCATTCAGGAAGCCACCACGAACGCCCAGGGGCTTTTGGAACAGCTGGGCTTGGCGAACGAACCACCAGCCAACTCACGGACCTGAGTCTCGGGAACCAACAGCGGGTGCAGCTGGCGGCGTCGCTGGTGCACAATCCCGATGTCTTGGTGCTTGACGAGGCGTTTTTCTGGCCTGGATCCCATCGCCGTCCAGGTGATGAGCGACATGCTTATTTCCCGAGCTCAACAGGGCACACCGGTGATATTTTCGTCCCATCAATTAGATTTAGTGCAACGATTGTGTGACCGGGTCGGGATCATCAGCGGCGGGAAAATGCGGGCACAGGGCACCGTCATGGAGCTCCGCACCCAGGGGCCGCCCGATGAGGTGGGTTCCCCCGTGCTGGCACAGGAATGGTGCCCGGCAGGGTGCCGAATCGTCGCCGAGGAGCCGGGCCAGACGATCATCGAAAACCCGAACATGTGAGCGATCAAGATATTCTCGCCGCGGCGTTAGCGGTGGGGCCGGTGCACTCGTTTACCCGGCGGGTGCCCGATTTGGTGGACCTATTTAAGGAGTTTGTGTCATGAAAACCATTCAGATTGTGGCGGGTCAAGAGATCCGGGCACTGCTGCGCAGCAAGGGCATCATGATTACGGTAGTGACCATGCTTGTGGTGGTGATAGCAGCCATATTCGGCACATCGTGGTACCAGAAGAATCAGGACCAACTACCAGAGCTTGTGGTGGTGGGCGTTGACTCCGCACCGTTTGCGGCTGGAAATAATCTGACCGTGACCACCGCCCCAGACCGGACTGCCGCCGAGCAACAAGTACGAGAAGGCAAGGATGCAGCACTGGTTGCTACCGATCAGGGGTTCGACTTATTGGCGGATGGTGCGCCTTCCGAAAGCCTCGTCACCACCGTCACCGCAGCAGTGCAGCGCATGGCCCAGGAACGAGCATTGGCGCAGCTTCATATCACCGAACAACAGTACAGTCAGGCCACGCCGCCATCCGCCATCACCACGGTGAATGTGGGCAGGGGACATCGATGCGGCAAACGTGTTCACAACCCTACCTTGGGGTGTTCATCATGATGACATTCATTATGACGTTCGCAGCCATAGTGGGCAGCCGGGTGACGGAGGAAAAATCGTCCCGGGTGATCGAAATCATCCTGTCCAGTGTGCGGCCGCTGAATTTTCTGGCGGGAAAGCTCCTGGGCAGTTTGATTATGGGAGCGCTCAGCACGGCAATCATTATCACGGTCGGTGCGATTGCGGTGCAGTCCACCGGTCTGCTCAAGGGTACGACCATCAGCTATGGCATGATTCCGCTGCTCATAGTGGGTTACATCCTGGGGATGCTGTTTTTCGGCAGCCCTGTACGCGGCGGCCGGGTCGATGGTGTCGCGCACCGAGGATTTGCAGTCCACCAGTCGCCCATCCTGATTCTCATGATGGCAACAATGTATGCGGCCGTGTTCGGCCCTCAACGTATCGAGCCCGATTGTGCAGGTCTTGGCGTGGATTCCCCCGTTCTCTACGACCCTGACACCCATCTCCTATGCGGCTAATAACATGTCCCTCGTGCAGCTGGTGGCGTCGTACGTGTTGTTAGCGGCGACGACCGGCGCAGCCCTGTGGCTGAGCGCCCGGATTTATCGCGGTTCGATCCTGCATAACGGCCGCAAGGGGTGGGTGTCCGCGCTGCGCTAGCCGCACGCTTGTCGACGCCCAACCAACGGCCGATCGCGGCACCGCACCTATTTGGAGCGGTGCACCAGGATGGCGGAAAAATCATGGTCACCCCGGCCATGATCCTGTTGGATAGTAAAGGATTCCACCGCCGCCTGAATGCCGGGCAACACCTGGCCAGCGGTGTCCAGCATCAGCTTGCTGTCCTTGCACAGGGCGTCGACGGTGAAATCACCCGGGTCGGTGCTTCGGTCGCCAAGCACAAAATCACGCTTCAGGTTGGCCATAAACGACAGGCCGGTGGAGTCGAGCAGGTCCAGGGTTTCAGCCGCGGTGAGGCCGGTGGCGTCCCCAAACAAGAGAGCCTCTTTCATGCCCTCGGCACTGATCGCTAGGGCCAGGTTAGCGAGAAGTTTCCCGATGGCCGCCTTGGGTTGGGAGTCCACCACTTTCAACCGGCTCGGGTCCGCCCAGGGGGATACGATGCCGGCAGCCAGCTCCCGTAGCTGCGGATCGGGGCTGCCCACGTACACACCAAGTTTTCCGGCGCGGGCCGGACCCAGGGTGCCAACCACCGGGCAGGCAATGGGTGGAAACGTTGGCGGCGAATTCCTCGGCGTCTTGAGGGGACACGGTGGTGGTGTCGATCCAGGGATACCTGCGGGAATAAGGTCGGGTTCGATGACCACGCTGCGCACGGTTTTCGGACCGAAAAGGGCCGTAATCACCACGTCAGCGCCGGTAACGGCTTCGGCGGCGGTGGGGCATGCGGTGGCGCCGGCGTCGACAAGCGGAGTGGTTTTTGTCCAGCGTACGGTTCCAGACCCGCACCTCATAATCATTGTTAGCGATCAGATGCTTGGCCAGCTCGGTGCCCATGCGACCGGTTCCTAGGAAAGCAATTTTCATGTCCTCCAGTGTGCCAGATATATTCAAGCAAAGGGTTGCCTGCGATGTGCAGCTCACAACGCCATAGCGGAAAAAGACCGGCGGAACCTCTTGGTCAGTTGTGTGGGCAGACGCATATACTTTACGCGTCCCTCCGCTACGACTCATAGAGGTTTTGCCCCATGCCGGCTGTCACACCAACGCTCATCATGGGGGTGCTCGGCATTGTGCTGTCAGCGCCCGCGTGGGTTTTTATTCATTCGCGCCGCCCGCCGCCTGTACCTATTTATTGCCGCTGGTCAACCCGCACCCGACCGCACGAACAGGCCGCTGCGCCGCGGGTGCAGGTGCTTATGAGGTGTTTTTCCACACCGAACTGATGCGGCGTCCCGCCATTGCCGTGGCCCACTGGTTTGTGATGGTGGGCTTCCTCATTGGGTCGCTGGTGTGGTTCGAAGCCTATATCCAAACGTTTAACCCGGCCGGCGGGTGGCCGCTGCTGTCCCAGTGGTCGCTGTATCATTTCACCGAGGAGGTCCTGGCGATCGGCACGGTCCTGGGCATTGGGTTCCTCTTCGCCATTCGCTTGTCGACGGGCATGCGGGAGCGGTTATCCCGCTTCTACGGGTCGAACGCGCTTTCGGCTTTCTTTGTGGAGGGTGTGATCTTCCTAGAAGGCGCCGGCATGCTCCTAGTGAAGGCCGGGAAGATAGCCACCTATGGTCACTCCTCGCCGTGGGCGGACTTCCTCACCCAATACTTGGCCCGGTTCCTCCCCGCCAGCCCCATAATTGTAAGTGCCTTTGCCCTGTTCAAACTGCTTGTGGGCATGGTGTGGTTAGTGGTGGTAGCCCGCAATCTCACGTGGGGTGTCGCCTGGCACCGCTTCCTGGCGTTCTTCAATATTTTCTTCCAACGCAACCCCGACGGCGCCCCCGCACTGGGTAAGGTCCTGCCGCTTTACGACGGCACAACCGAACTCACGATCGACACCATTGAGGAGGATTCTTCCCTTGGCATTGGGCATCTCCAAGACGCCAGCTGGAAGATGCTCCTGACGCGGCAACCTGCACGGAATGCGGCCGCTGCCAGACACAATGCCCCTCCTGGAATACCGGAAAACCACTGTCGCCAAAGCTGTTTGTCACCGACATTCGGGATGCGGCCGTCGCCAATGCTTCCTACCTTCAGGACCCAGACACGTTTGCCACCGACACCACATATTCCGATGTTGACCTGCTCAAACTCGTGGGCGAGTCCAATGTTATCCACCCGGATGTGCTGTGGTCGTGCACCAACTGTGGCGCCTGCGTGGAGCAATGCCCGGTCGACATTGAGCACATCGACCACGTGGTGAACATGCGCCGCTTCCAAGTGCTGGCCGAGTCGGATTTCCCCTCCGAACTGGTGGGGATGTTTAAAAACCTTGAGGTCAAGGGCAACCCCGTGGGGGGCGTAATAATGCGGAGCGCGCCTCGTGGATTACTGAGGCCCGCCGTGACGGCATTGAGGTGCCGGTGTTCGGCGAGGATGCGAAAAGCTTCGATGATATCGAATACTTGTTCTGGGTGGGGTGTGCGGGAGCGTTTGACGATGATGGCAAGCGCACCACCCGCGCCGTCGTCGAACTGCTCCACACAGCAGGTGTGAAGTTCGCGGTTTTTAAGCAAGGCGGAACGCTGCACTGGCGACCCGGCGCGGCGGGCAGGTAACGAGTTTTTGTTCCAGCAATTGGCCCTGGAAAATATTGACACTCTTAACGGGGTGTTTTCCGAGGTTCCCAAAGGTCAGCGCAAGATTATTACGACTTGCCCGCACTGTTTTTAATACGTTCCGAAACGAGTACCCGGATTTTTGACGGCTATTTCGACGTTTTCCACCATACGCAGCTACTCAACCGGTTGGTTCGGGATAAGTTGCTCACACCCTATTCCTCGGGGTCCGAAGGACCGGAAGCCGATCACGTACCATGATCCGTGTTTCTTGGGTCGGCACAATACAGGTGTTCGATCCGCCCCGCGAATTGTTGGGAGGCCACGAGGGGCTGATTTGGTGGAGATGCCGCGGAATCGTAACGAGGGTTTTTGTTGCGGTGCGGGTGGTGCGCGCATGTTCATGGAGGAGAATTTGGGCACGCGCATTAATGAGAATCGGGCCGCCGAGGCGGTTGCTACGGGTGCGGCGGAGATCGCTGTGGGCTGCCCGTTTTTGCAATACGATGATGGTGTCCGGGGTGAAGGCGGTCGCGGATGCTACCCCAGCCCCGGCGGTGCGGGATGTTGCGCAGATGCTGCGGGATTCCGTGCTTGTCGACGGCCACCTCCCGGACCCGCGCCCCAAGCAGTTCCTGCAACCACCCTATCCGGGAGAGGCGGGAGGAAAAACCGGAGCCGAAGCCGGCAGGGGAAGAGCGCAAAACCGCAGGCATCTCCGGCGAAACCTGCGTCACCCTACGACCGCTGTGAGGAAGGTCCCACAGCCCTGGCGTTTTCTCCTGTTGTTGCCCCCACCTGGGGCGGCGAAGCCAGCAGCCCCAGGGGCTGCGGCACCGGGGCGGCGATTCCCGGATCGGCGGTACCACCAGCGCCTGGCGCGGCAATACCCTGGCGGGCGATGCCACCAGCAGCAACACCTCCGGGGGCAAAGCCACCAACAGCCCGGCCTGCCACCCCGGCGCGGCGATTCCCGGGTGCAGCAATACCTGGCGCAGCGATCCCACCCAGTGGCAACACCTCCAGGGCCCGGCTGGCAACACCCACTCCCCGGTGCGTGCTGTGCCCGCGCAGCAGCGCCTGGATCCGCGGTGCCACCCTGCGGCAACGCCGAAAGCAACACCTCCGAAGGCGGCACCCCAACGGCGCAACCTCCCGTGGCTCACCCCCAGCGGCCACAGCACCTGCCACGCCTGGGGTTCGGTGCCGAAAACCGTGGCCCCGGGGGCCACGATCCCGGGAACGGCACGTCCCCAGCCGCCAAAGCCACCCTGCCCTACGCCGCCAACGGCCAAGCCCCCTGCCGCTGTTCCCCGGTGGCGAAACCACCAACAGCGACCCCACCAGGGCGATGCCCCTGGGTCGAGGCCTGCGGCATCGCCCGTCGCAAAGCCTCCCGCGACAAAACCCCCGGTGGCGCAACCGCCCGTCGCAAAGCCGCCGGTAGCGAAGCCGCCGATGGCGAAACCACCAATGGTACCGCCTAGCAAAGACATCAGTCAAGATACTGATAAAGATCAGGAACAACCCTGACCTGTTCTAGGGGTATCCGGGTATTCATGCGCGTTGAGCTGCGGAAACGCCGATGCGTTTATTAGGGAAATTTCAGGGCAAACCCCAACAGACAATCGGCGTACGCATCGTTACGCTTAAAAGCATGAGCCAAACATTCAATTCCGATTACCGAATCAGCGATACCGAACGTCAGCACGCAATGGACGAGCTGGGCAAGCACTTTGCCTCCGGGCGCCTCGACATGAACGAGTATGACACCCGCCTCACTTCCATCGCAGAAGCAACCATGAAGTCCGAACTCACCCAGCTTTTCGACGACCTACCGTTGGCGCCTTCCACCCCAGCCAATGTTCCGGCCACCGTGTCAGAACCCATTGATCTCATGGAGACGCCGGCCATGCCGTCCGTGGAAGCAATGCAGCTGTATCGCAAGGGTCGGAATATGAAGATTGGTATTGTGCTCGCAACCTTCGTGGCCAGCTTCATGATGCTTGGTATGTCCGAATTTCTTGGCAACTTCATGCTGGGCGTGGCCTTCATTGTCGCCATCGCTTTGTTCCTCATGAAGCTCGGACCAGCATCGTGGAATTATCCGAATCCACGGAAGATCATGCGGGAGCAACGACGTGGCATGGCTATGGCACAGGCAACCCAGGTAATGCAGAGGCAGGGTCTGTAATCGAGTGAATGTGACTGCCGCAATCGTAGATCAACCCTTTAAGGCAAACAAATGCGGCTTCGCTATCATAAAACACCACTATCGCTAGTATCATGAACCAGCCATTGAATCCGCTTAGTCCCCAAAATAACCCTAGTAACCAGGACTATCGTATCGGTGACGCCGAACGCCAGAAGGCAATGGATGACTTAGGCAAGCATTTTGCTGCCGGCCGGTTGGATATCACCGAATACGATAATCGTCTCACCAACGTTGCAGAAGCAACCATGCGGTCCGATTTGATACCAATTTTCTCGGATCTTCCAGCCATTACCGATGCCAATACCCCGGTCACTATACCGCATGCCACCGGCATTCCCGACGAGGTCACATTCACCAGCAGCGAAATAGAGGAAAGCTACCGGTCTGGGAAACGCATCAGGCTGGGGATTACGCTGCTCATGTTGCTCCCCTTCCTTGCCACTTTCCACTTGGAGACACTTATAAGCGGTATAACATTCATAGCTTTTCTTGCCACATTCATCATGTTGTAGCATCCTGAGTTGGGAGCCGAAGTCATGGCATCAACCAAGCCCCCGTGCCTTGGCACGGCAGCGGCAGCGACAAATCGCCCAGGCCCGCCATGCAGGTGCAGGCTATGGAGCTGGCGAACGCGCAACAAATGGCGCAGCAGCGACTCGTCCGGCAACAACGGCAGGCGGAAATCACCAACGCCGCCTTGGAAGTGACCAACCAGTACGTCCAACGGCTCCGGAACCGTCACAGCCGCTAACACTCTACCAGGACTGTGGTGTGAGTCAGGCAACTAAAAAGCCACCACTACCATTGAAAAATATGAACCCGCAGGTAACCCAGCCCTATCCCTAAAATCCCGTTTCTAAATTGGCTAGCTGGGATTATGGCATTGACAATACTGAACGATGGTATGCGAAAAACTGCGTTAGATTGGCATTATGCAGCTAGTGGGCTACACCCTCGTGGATTATAACAACCGGTTGTCCGCCATCATGGTGGCCACAATGTGGTCTCACCTGGTGGCGGTCTTCGCCGATCTTCCGGCACCCGGCCCCGCTTATGACGGTGGCCAACTATTCAAAGCATGCCGGAGAACACAGAAAACGAACTATACACCGTTCATGGTGGGGATTACTTTTTGTTCATAGTGTGTCTTCCGTTCACGTCATTTGTATTCATGTCCGGTGACCCCACACTAATCATGATATTGCCCGCACTATCATGGATTATGGCAATAGGTGCTGAGGTAGCAAGCAGAATTGCACGCTGTAATTTCATCAAACAGCTCAATCCCCAACAACGCGAATTCTTGCATGCTGCGGAACAGGTACGGGCAATCCGTTTATGCTCACAATAACAACAGCGACTAAACAATATAAACAGCTGATGCGGGTGACTCTTCCGCTAATCGCTTCACTATTATTAGTGCTATGACATCGTCTGTGCCCCCAATCAATCCCCGTAACCAGGACTATCGTATCGGCGACGCCGAACGCCAGAAGGCAATGGATGACCTGGGTAAACATTTTGCTGCCGGCAGGCTAGACATCACCGAATACGATAATCGCCCTCACCAATGTTGCAGAGGCAACCATGATGTCTGATTTGATACCAATCTTTTCGGATCTTCCAGCCATTACCAACGCCAATACCCCGGTCACTATACCGCATGCCGCAGGATTCCCCGACGAGGCCGCATTCACCAGCAACGAGATAGAAGAAAACTACCGGTCTGGGAAACGCATCAAGCTGGGCATTACGATGCTCATGTTGCTCCCTTTCCTTGCCACTCCGCCTGCAAATACGTTTGTAAGCGGTATAGCATTCTCGGTCTTTCTTGCCACCGTTATCATGTTGTACGTGCTGAAGCTGGGGCCGAAATCATGGCATCAACCAAGCCCCCGCACCCTGGCACGCCAGCGGCAACGCCAAATCGCCCAAGCCCAAGCCATGCAGGTGCAGGCCATGGAGCTGGCGAACGCGCAACAAATGGCGCAGCAGCGAGCCCTCCGGCAACAGCGACAAGCAGAAATCACCAACGCCGCCTTGGAAGTGACCAACCAATACATCCAACGACTCCGCAACTGACACCACCCGCTCACAACCTGCCGGTGATGGGGTGCGAGTGTGTGGTCAGGCAACCGGGAGCCCACCACTACAATTGATAGGTATGAATCCGCAGGCACTCCCACCCCTACCCCGAGATCCTGTTTCTAATTCTAAGTTCGCTAGCTGGGATTATCCCATTGGGAACATTGAACGGTGGCATGCGAAAACCTCGTTGGATCAGCATTATGCGGCTGGCAAGCTACAGCCTACGGAATATGAAACCCGGATGGTTGGCATCATGGGGCAACCATGTGGTCCCACCTGGTGGCGATCTTCGCCGACCTTCCGGCACCCGGCCCCGCCTACGATGGCCGGCAATTGCTCAAGGCATGCCAGATGGCACAAAGAGCACAACCCGTGAGCCCATCAGTAATAAGATTATCCATTGTAATACTTTGGCTTTTATTTTCTTCGCCCCTTATGCTCATTACTGACCCCTTAGGAATCATACTTTTCCATAGCAATCTCAATATTCGCGCTATGTATTGTAATTTCTATGGCTACTGTGGATAAATACAAACGTGTATACCAGAATTTCAGTAACCAGTTGAACCTCCAGCAGCGTGCTCTCTTAGATGAGGCGGCAAACGAAGAATACGCACAATACTACTGGAGACAACAACAGCAGCAACAGATTCAAAACATGTTTAACAACACAAACAGACAATACTAGTGCCGCCCACGCTAATAACTTCACTATTATTAGTACTATGACATCGCCTGTGCCCCTCAATCAACCCAGGTAACCGGGATTACCGCATTGGTGACGCTGAGCGCCAAGAGGCAATGGACGCTCTAGGGAAGCACTTCACCGCTGGCCGGCTTGACGTCACCGAATCACGACAACCGGCTCGCCAGCATCACCAACGCAGTCATGCAATCCGACCTGGCACCAGTCTCGCGGACCTCCCCACTAGTTTCGCCTCCCCACTCCCCCACCATCGGTAGGACCAGTCGCAACGACAAACGCCCCTCTATCCCCCTAACGCTGGCTACAAACCGGAAAAACCGCACCAAAGTCTTATACCGGTTCCTCGTGTTACTGCCACTGTTTATGCTGGCCAGTATGGCAATCACCCCATTCCTGTACCTGTTGGGCTTTGCCTTGCTCCCACTGATTCTCGTCGGCTTGATCGTTGCGGGGGTGAAATTTTTGGGGCAGCCCACGGAACCACCGCAGCCGCCACAAATGATCGATCCCTCAGCAGTTGACCTCCCAACAGTATCAGCAGATCCAAAATCACCCAACAACAGGTGACCACGGACCAATACAACCCGCAACAACTACGGTACAGCGTTATCCGATGGCGGTATAACAACGATTGACGCTAACCGAGGGTCAGCCCACCAAAGCATGGGCATGTCACATGTGGGGGCGTTCATAAGTTTCATTGCCTCACCCGCACATGTCTGTGTGCGCACTGGGGCAAAAAGTGGCAAAATTTAACGAATGAATAACAAGGAACCCCACAACACCCCAACTGAAGCACCTGTCGAAACCCCCACCGAAACCCGCACACCACTCCGCCGGCCTCAGCGTCGGCGCATCTTCGACCAGTCGGAGAAAAATGAAAAATGTGCTCTACGAAATCCGGGGCCGGTGGCTGAGGAGGCAGAAAGATTAGAGCTTGACGGGCATCGCATTCTCAAGCTCAACACCGGCAACCCCGCCATTTTCGGGTTTGAGGCCCCCGACGTGATCGTGCAGGACATGATCGCCGCCCTCCCATTTTCGCAAGGGTATTCGACTTCTAAAGGCATTATTACTGCCCGCCGCGCCGTGGTCACCCGCTACGAGGTGATACCCGGGTTCCCAAAATTCAGCATTAACGACGTCTACCTGGGTAACGGGGTGTCCGAACTCATCACCATGGTCACCCAAGCCTTGCTTAACGACGGTGATGAGGTACTCATTCCTGCACCTGACTACCCGTTATGGACCGCAGCCGTATCCCTGGCCGGTGGGAAACCCGTCCACTACATCTGCGACGAGGCCGCCGATTGGAACCCCGACATAGCAGACATGCGGGCCAAAATCACCGAACGCACCAAAGCCATTGTGGTCATTAACTCCCAATAACCCTACCGGCGCAGTATACTCACCAGAGACACTCAAACAGATTGTCGAAATAGCCCGGAATATGGGTTACTTATCCTGGCTGATGAAATCTACGACCGGATTCTCTACGATGATGCTACCCACACATCCATTGCCTCCCTCGCCCCCGACCTGCTGTGTATCACTTTCAATGGGCTTTCGAAAACTTATCGGGTGGCCGGTTACCGTGCCGGGTGGATGGTATTGACTGGCCCTGAAGGACCACGCCCGGGGTTTTTATTGAGGGATTGATTTATTATCGAGCACCCGTTTGTGCGCCAATGTGCCGGCACAGCATGCAATTCAGGTAGCCTTTGGGGGTCGGCAGTCAATTTATGATTTGACTTCGCCCATGGCCGGCTGACAAGGCAACGTGATGTGACGTGGGAAAAACTCAATGAAATTCCGGGTGTGAGCTGCGTAAAGCCTAAGGGGCGTTGTATGCTTTTCCCTAAGTTGGATCTCGAATATTACGATATCCACGATGATTCCCAATTGATGCTGGACTTGTTGCGTGCCGAGAAAATTTTGTTGGTTCATGGGACTGGTTTCAATTGGCCACAGCCCGACCATTTCCGGGTGGTGACCCTACCGTGGGCCAATGAATTAGCGGAAGCTATTGATCGCCTGGGAAATTTCCTGTCCAGCTACAAGCAGTAGGAGTGATCCGATGGGTAGGCATAACCACCAATTAGAATCAGAGTCAGAGAACGAACCAGAGTCGCCAGCGGAGATTCGGCGGAATCGACGGTCGAAGCGCATCACACCCGCTGCCCAACAACCGGCAAAGGGGTCGAAGTCCGCAAAGGCAAAGCCGGCTGTGCGCCCCACCAAGACGGCGCAATCGTCCTCGCCGCAGTCGGCGGGTGCTGGTCGCCCGGCCAAACGGACGGTTCGGAAAGTATCCCAACAGCCTGCTGATGCTGCCCCCGCCACCCCGAAGGGGTCGCGGGTTCGAAGCCCCGGCCGGCGAAGGGAACCAAGCCTACCCAACCCACCCCCGCTACCCCGTGGCTTTTCGAGCAGCCGGCAAAGCCGGCGAAGCCAACCAAACCAGCTAAGCTGGCGAAGCAGCCTCGGGTGCCCCGGTCACAGCGGAAAACCAGAGGCTGAAAGCCCAGCTGTAGACGTCGATAAGCAAAGCAAACCGAAGACCCAGACCTGACGTTTACGCGCATCCCTGCTGGTTGCGTTTATTGCAGCCTGGGTTGGCGGCACCATTTTTCGGCGTGTACACCATGTGGCCGGGCGATAAAAACCCAATATTTCGCCGAATTTTTATACCTCATTCAGCATGAGTCATGCGCAGGTTGAGGGCACCGTATTATTCACCCAACCAGGGTCATGCACGTCGTCGGAAGTCGGCCGAGTGTTCGACACCTCGCCGCGGGAATCGCCCGGGTCGGATAATAACTGCCAGTGGTATATCACCCAAATCGACTCGGGCACCAACAAGGGGCAACGCACCTATTGATTAATTCGCACAACCCCGGCGAGCCCTGAGCTGCACAAGAATGACCGGATTCTCCTCATCGAGGACAAGGCAGCCGATGGGGCCATGTCGTATGGGTTTAGCGACTTCCAACGCACTTACCCGCTGCTGCTGTGGGGACTCATTATCGCGGCGGCGATCGCCGGGTTTGCGCTGATCCGCGGCGTGCGGGCCCTCCTGGGTTGGGCATCACTCTGGTTGTGGTGGTGCTGTTTACCGTCCGAATATTGCTGTTGGGCGCCTCCCCAATTTCGGCGGCGGTCGTCAGTGGGGCCGCAATCCTCCTGCTGGTGGTGTTTATGGTGCACGGGTTCAGCTGGAAATCCGCGTCGGCGCTTGGTGGCACCCTCTTAGCACTCGTCATTGCCGCATGGCTGGCCACCATCGCCATCGACAACAACGAGCTTCGCGGCCTCGGCAATAGCGATAACCCTGTCCATCATTGTGAACCTTCCTGACGTGTCCGTGAAGGGCCCTCATGCTCTGCGGGTTCATCATTGGTGCCCTGGGCGTGCTCAACGACGTCGCTATCTCCCAGGCTTCCACCATCAACGAGCTAGCTGACCTGGACCCGCAGGCATCACCAGCCCGGCTATTCCTGGGGCCATGAAGGTGGGCCGCGACCATATTGCCTCCATGGTGTACACCCTGGTGCTACACCTACACGGGTGCATCCTTGCCACTCCTGCTGCTGCTGTCGGTGTCGGAACGGCCGCTGGTGCAAATCCTCACCAGCGACGTTGTAGCCACCGAAATGCTGCGTTCCGGGATTGGTGCACTCGCCCTCACGCTGACCGTACCCATCACCACGGTGATCGCCGCATACACGGTGCCGAACACCAGCAACAAGGCCGACACCACCACCGATGAGGGTGCTGATTCAGAGGCCGTAGCGGACCCCGCCCCAACGACCGCATAATCCCACGGTAGGAGCGTCGACAAGCTCGTAAGAGAGGCCAAAGGCCTGCCACTTTCCTCGGCGGCAGGCCTTTTTGCTTGCTTGTTTCTTTTTGTCCGGGACGCGTCGCGCCCGGCTGCGTAATTGCAGATGTGCCTCCAGTCGTTCTGGGCTCATTTTCCACATCCGCCGGTCAGCATTGCGCTGTGCCAAAGTGCACCTCCTACGTTTCTCACCGGTGCACCAATACTGTACCACGCGCCCCTAGTGGAACAGGGACACTTCCTTGCCCCGGCCGCGCAGGATCCCCACCCGCCCACGGCGCCGATGCTTGCCACTATTGCGGCAACCATAGCCCACGTCCATAATTGGCCGGGGTGGAATTACTGCGCACCATAAACCTTGGTGATGTTTTCGACTGGGACTCTCGGCCACAGCTTCTTGCCGCTTCGCGTCCGTAGCCGCCTGACCGGTGAGGTTATCCACAAACTTCGGTACCGACAAGGGTGTGCCCGACACCGCCAGCGAAATAGTGAACTTCAACGGTTGCGTGTTTGCCGTGGCCTGCGGACGGTAATACCGAAGCGCCACCCACTGCTCCCCAGACAGGAACTCGCCCACACCACTGCCCTGCTCCTTCTCCAGGTTCGGCCACTGGATCGGATTGGTGACGGTCTCGATCCCCACGGCCTGCTGGACGACACCGACACATTATCGTACGGCACGTTATCAATCGTGCCCGTGGTCATGACCGGGTTAAACGTGGGGCCCACCACCCGCCACTCCAGCGAAATAGGGCTGACTGGTGTCCGCATTCCGCTCCAGCTCAATGGGCGACGCATTCACATCCACATGCAGCCGCTGCCCCTCCGACACTAAAACCTTGAACCATTGCAGTTTATTGGGCTCCAGCGTGCCGGAATAGTTTCCCGACCCGATTAATTTCGCATTCTTGCGCTCGTCCGCCATGGTCAACGGCACCGCGGGACTATCATCCGTGGTTAATGTCGCGCTTGTCGACGCCGCAGCCGTTGGTTCTTCCGACGTCCGGGGAACCTTCCACAACATGAATTCGAATGGAATCTCCATGGATGGCTCAATGGCGCCCCGGCGCTCTAGGGACACTTTAAATTTGCCCGGCTTGCATTCCTGGTCCTGGCCGCCCACCCTGGGGGAACTAATATATCCCGTAAATGGGGCGGCAAAATTCGTGTTATCTTCCTGATCGGTGCTCTTTTGGGCCACACAATTGTGGCCCTCCTGATCGATAATGAATGGGATGATTTGCAGGGTCGAATCCATCCGCTGAATCCCCTGCTTAGGGGCACAATATAGCTGAAGGCAAGCCCGCTCGTCCTCCTTCAACTCCACATCCCAATGGAGCAGACCGCAGGGCCGTGGCAGTATCGGTGAATTTATCCTGAAACAGCTTGGGGTACAGTTTGCCGTCAATCGCACCACCCGGAACTAGCAATGGTGCTTTCTGCGGGTCGGTGGCGCCATTTGCTGCCTCTTTAGTCTCCTGGACATCATCGGTTTTGTGGACACCTTTGAAGGATCGGCCGTCGCCGGAGCGGCCGTTTCCTGGGATGGTTGGCTGCTCGCACTCGCGCCCGCGGTGCTGACAGTGGTGCTCGTGCTGGTGGTGCCGGTATTGCCGGTGGCGCCCGTGCCGGCGCCAGTACCATCCGCCGGGGTACCGACCGAATTCCCGCCACCAGGTGTAGCAACGGTGGAGCCGGTGGTGTTTGCTTGCTGCGTGACCAGGCTGGGGTGCCAATCCCAACGCCATGATGGCGCATAATGCGGCGGTGGTCACGACCGCAGCTTGTCGACGTGTACCGGTTCTTAATCCACTGTTGCGCATGTATGTAAGCCTAAACAGGAAACCGTGAGACGTTAAGCCGGTTCACTATTCCATATCAGCAAATCTAGCCCTAATATAAAAATTTTTCCCCAGATTTTTACTAAATATAACTAGATGCAAATACCAGCCTTTATGAGATTTTATGCGCCAAAAATCGTATTTTTTACCCCTGGTTTTTGCCGGCTATTTCTGAGCGTTACCAAGCGATAAACTCAGCAATAAAAATGCTCCTTTTCTACACCCCTATCACCCCCACGGGAGGCGTCGATAAGCGAGTCAGGAAAAATTCAGATAGGGCGCGCGACGGCGTGGGGCCTTCCTGGCCCTGATACTTCGAGACCAGCACGCTGGAACCATATGGGATTTCGGCGGGGCTTGTCATTTTGAACAGCGCCAACTGGCCGACCTTCATGCCCGGCCACAATGTGATGGGCAGATTGGCCACATTCGACAACTCCAGGGGTGATGCGGCCGGAAAAAGCCCGGGTCTACAAACCCGGCGGTCGAATGCGTGAGTAGTCCCAGCCGACCCAGCGAGCTCTTGCCCTCCAGGCGGCCAGCCATGTGCGCGGGCAACTCAAAACCCGCTCCAGCGTGGAACCCAGCACAAACTCGCCTGGGTGCAGCACAAACAGCTCATCCTCGGCGACCTCAACCATGCTGGTCAGATCATCCTGCTGCTGTTTCGGATCAATGTGGGTGTATTTGGGATTATTGAAAACCCGAAAATGCCGATCCATGCGCACATCCACACTGGAGGGCTGGACCAGTTCCGGGTCGAAGGGTCGATGATTAAATCGCCGGCATCGATTGCTGCACGTATGTCACGATCGGAATAAAGCACCTTTTAGTGTAACCCGGCATGGGATTCCAACACATCAACGAAAAGGGTTAGCGATGAGGCATTGTGGTGTCGGGATGCTGGCGGCAACCGGGGAGCATCGAAACCCTAGACAATAGCCTGGTTCCGACCTGGGGTTACCCATTTTTCTTGCCCTAAATTGCCCCCGCAGGGATTTTTAGATGCTAAACTGTACTTCGTTGTGAACCGGTCAGCCTTGTTGGCCTGGCTCTTGCAGTAAAATTAGTATTGCCGATGTAGTTCAATGGTAGAACTCCTGCTTCCCAAGCAGGCGGCGCGAGTTCGATTCCCGTCATCGGCTCCAATAGGACGCTCATCTGGATACAAGGTATCCTGGTGGGCGTTCTTCGTGTTTTCGCCGGTATTCCGGGGTTTCCGGGATAGCCGGGTGAGGGCAGCTCGGTGCCCGTAGGGTGGAGCTGGTGAGCCCTGATGAGGAATGCTGCGGCTGGTTCTGAACTCTGCCGTGAACCGCGCGTCAAAAAGGTGCGAGGCGATCGTCCAAAAAGTATCGGCCGTCACAGGAGTTTCCTCCTGCCCGGGTGTACTCACGGCCCTTGTCACGGCTTCTGCGAGAATGAAGTGACGCGTGGAACATCGGGAAGGTAGGCCGTCATGAGTGGATCGCAAGAAGTCATCGAGGTGACTCTGCTGGACGGCTCCTTCGCCGGTGCTCAGGAAGTCCGGGTGGCCTCAGCGGATGTCTCCTACCGGCTCTACATCGTCCCCGCCCGCCAGATCCGTGACTTCCGCACCCACGAGCACATGAGCAAGCCCGGCATCTACATGATGCTCGGCGACCCCACGGACAAGAGGCCTGAGATCTATATTGGGCAAGCCAAGCGCCGCAAGAACGGCAACGGCACCATCCACCGGATCATCGAACACATCAACCAGGGCGAGCAACTGTTCTGCCAGTGGGCCATCATGCTGGTGGACAGCCCCCGCAAATTCGGCCCCACCGAACTGACGAACCTCGAGAACACCTTTACTCTCGCCGCCCAAGACGCTGGTCTGACCCGTGTGCGTAACGGCTGCGAGCCTTCCAATAGTGAGCTGACGCTGGCGACCCGGCTGCGTTTGGACAAGGTCATGGAGACCACTCGCCTCATGCTCGGCGCGCTTGGTATTTATATCTTCGACCCGCACCCAGACGGCGGCTCGGCTGCAAAGAACGCTCAGACCAGTAGCGCCACTGAGGCTCAGGGCTCAAGCGTGCCTGCGGCAAACTTGCTGCCAGACGGTGAGCCAGAGCTGGTCCTCTACATGGCGCTGCGTTCTGCTGAGAAGCCTGCGGTTGCGCACAAGATGAGCGACAAGGTCTGGGTCCTCAAGGCTGGCTCACCCGTGAACCCAACCCCCCACCAACGACACCGGGCGTGCCCTGCGCGCGAAGTATGACAGGCAGATCCGCGACGGCCACACCACCGTCGACCTCGTCTTCAGCTCCTCCAGCACTGCCGCAACCTATGTGGCCGGCTCCAACCGCAACGGCAACGCCACCTGGCGCACCAGCGACGGTACCCTCCTCAAAAACCTCGGCTGACAGCGTTCGGTATTGAGGTGCGACCCTAGTTTGGTCGTAGGTGATGCTTCGGGTCAGTAAGCGATGGAGGGTGCCAGCGTCCACGACGTACTGTCAGGGTTGCTGTGCCTCCAGGGTGATGACCGTGTCGTAGAGGCCGAGGATGCGCTGCTGCTCGGGGTGGGATCGGATGCCGGTGTAGTGCAGGGAGGCGTCCTCGTAGCGGCGGAATGCGAAGACCGCCTGGTTCATGTGGATGGAGTTGAAGACTCCGAGGTTCACGAGCAGGTTGAAGTCAGCCACCGATAGGCCGGTGACCTTCTTGAACAAGTCCGGCTCGATCTTGGTGATGACGTCGTGGAGCGTGTTCTCCCGGAAGTCGGTGAGGTACATGAACGCGGGATCCGGGTAGCAAACTTGATGAGCTTTTCCTGGATCTGCTTGCGCTTGGACTTGTACTCCTTCTCTTCCTCGGTGAGTTCCTTCTTCTCCTTCTTGGTCAGGTCGCCGCCCTTTTCCTTCTTGGTGGCCGAGACCTTTTCGCTCTTGTTGACGACCGTTTCGAAGAGATGTCCGGCGCCAGCGCGCGGGAATCCTTCGATGTTGCATGATGGCGTCCATGGCTGCCTCGTTATCCATAATCTTGCGCAGAGTCATGTTGTCCACGTTCACCAGGATCGCGGACTCCCACTTCTTGGCCAACAAGGTCGCTGAGGTACCGGACATGGCAATATCGAGGATCTCGCCAGCGTTGACTTCTTTTCATGTTTGCGCCGTCATAGGCAAGGACGGGAAGGAACTTCACCAGGTCCGCCACAGCCCGCTCGGGGCTGTCAGCTGTGAGGGTTCAGACCGCTGGCGTAGTCGGCCATCTGCCGCAGTGCACGGGTGGGGCAAAAGTCGAAGACGAAAAAGCAACCGGTTTGAGATTTCTTCCTCGTTCGGGTTGTCGCCGTTGGGATTGGTGATTGCCCACGGGGACTGCACACGGAACGCGGCCTGGAAGTACGTCTCAGGGCTGGTGAGGTTACGCAGCATGAGGATAGAGGACCACTGCTTCACCGTTACACCGGTAGTGAGCTTGCCACACGAGAGCGTGATCGTCTTGGTGTCATGACCATCCTCGATGGCTGCACGCACGGGCGGCAGCGCAGCACACCAATCCCGGCCTTCGCCCCTGCGGCCACAACTACGTCGTAAGAATGCCAGTAGGTGTTGTGGCGGGCATGCAGCATGTTCGCCATCGCGAAGCACGAGGCTACCGAGGGAAGGAACCAGAACGAGTGCTGCATGTAGGGGCGGCAAGCGAGCATCCGCATACGGGAAGGGCGGCCTGCTGCCGGCTTTGAGTGAGTCGAGCTGCGTGGGCGCATGCTCGCCACGAATGAGGTCGAGCCACTTCTGCACATCGGACTCATGGACGAAGCGTGCCGAGTCGCCTTCTCCAGTGGCCTCGAAGAAGGCATTGAGGTCAAACTCGTCGAACTCGCCTTGTACGGCAACCGAGAGGATGTCGTCAGGCATTTGGTAAGTCAGCAGACGCATCTCTGGTAGCGAACCGTAAGGGTTTCGCTCACCGGGGTGCTCGAGCTCCCAGCGGGCTTTGACTTCTTGCTCATCGGTGTAAGTCCAGTTGAAGATCTGCTCCTCAATGAACTCTCCTGTTGCCAGAGCCTTGAAGGGTGTGCCAGACAAGTAGAGGTAGGTGCGAGTGGTGATGGGCAAGAACTCTGCCTCGTCACTGCCCAACTCGTCGAGCTCGGTGTCGAACGTGTCCAGCGCGCCGTCGGCGAACTCAGCAGCCAACTCCTTGTCGGCCACCTTCTGATCCTCGCCCTCGAAGAGAGCCTTGGCTGACTCGCGCCACGCACCGAAGTGGTACTCGTCGAAGATCACCAGGTCCCAGTTGATGGTGTGCACCCACTCGTTCTTCGACTTGATCAGCCCGGTCTTCTTGTCCCTACCAAGCAGATCCTGGAAGGAGCCGAAGTACACCAGCGGCTTGTCCGGGTCGCCGGGGCCCTGCTCAGCCATGAGAGCGGTGTTGCGGTACTGCCAGCCATCAAAGTCAACATGGCTGGCCAGGTCCTCGTGCCACGCGTCCTGCACTGCCGGCTTGAACGTCACCACGAGGACACGTTTGGCCCCCATGCGTTTGGCGAGCTGATAGGAGGTAAAGGTCTTACCAAAGCGCATCTTCGCATTCCACAAGAAACGCGGTACTGCGTTCGGGTCTTCCTCCCAGATCGACTCGAAATAACCGATAGTCCGGTCCACAGCTCGCGCCTGCTCGGGACGCATTGGAAAGGTCTGGTAGTGGTGACCAGAAAAGATCTCGCCCTTGCGTAGCTCCGTAATTGCCGTCAGTACGTCAATGGGCTTGCAGCGTACCCACTCGGACGCCGAGCCGAAATGAGGGTTCTCAAACCCCTTGGCCTTGAGGCGTTCGATAACGTCCTTGTCACGGAAGATTGATCCATCTTCGCGCTTGGCCACCACATCGGCGTGAAGTGTGAACTCTTGCTGAACTTGGCCTTGAGACTCACGGATGCGCTCGCGGACATCCTCACGTGTGGTCTGACCGACCTTAATCAGTCCCTGATACTCCGGTGATGGGCTCTTGGGAGACCATGCGTAAATCCGCAGACGTGCCGACGAGCGAGGAGGAAGCAGATCCTCGGCGGAGCGTCCCATCAGTCATCCTCCATCGGACGCACAATCGATTCAATGAATGCGATCTCTTCGTCATTGAGTCCGTACTGGCGTACAACGCCTCATCCGTCCAAGTCCGATCCCATGTTTGCTGTGGAACGAATGCATATACCTGCTTAAGTGCGTCCTGAGTTGGCTTTCGTAGAGAAACAAGGAATCGAAAGAATCTTGTGCGAATGTAGGATGCGACACTTGCGACCGTTGACTTATCTGCACATGGTCCAACGATCAAGTGGGTTTCGGTACAGGCGGTTCCTGGACCCTCGATAATGGGCTTCGACAAAAACTTTGTCTCAACTGCTGCACTCGTTCCTGGATACGAGTCATCAGGACCTTCCATTGATCGATGCAGTCTTGATTTCTTGAGATCTCGCTCGGTCGACCCAAATAATTGACTGATTCGCATAGACGCGCACTGGATCGCTCAAACCGGTCGCGTCTTTCTTGCCCTATGAAGTTTGTCTGCTAGCCCGAAGAGCTTCTGGCTACTAACCAGAGCATCCATGGTTGGCTCGTTGGAGGCTAAAACCTTTTCTAGGATCGGAACCGCTTCGTTTTGTCGTACTACGATGTCGAACTCATCCAAGAAACGGATCACAGGTTCACCGACAATTTCCCCCATCGATACGGGTGGTAATTTCGCATGGTCCGTTGTGGTTCTTCGACCATATGAAATACGATGCGCCTCCACGAATTTTCACGCCTGGAAAGGCGTCATAGAGTTTCGGGAAGTCGACCAATGCCACTAATTTATGTTCCGTCGCCATCTCTGTACGGAATTGATTCAGTCCCATTCCGCCAGAGAGCCAGCGAGAAGGTGTAACTCAGTGATCAGATAGTTTGGTTCCAAACATTTCGCTTGATTAACGAAAGTTGGTAGATCGGTGCGCTTGGTTGCCGTGACCCTCCGTTGAAAAGCTGGTACGGAGGGTTACCGATCACGATGTCGAAGTGCATGGCGGCTCCAAAAATTTCGTTGATACGTTGCTTGATGTCGTCGGTGTGGATGAACGCGTAGGCGTGCGTTTCGAGGGCGTCGCCTCGCCCGTAGTCGTTCTCTCCAGCGCCGCAGTAGGAGCACTTGCGCCCCGTGTAGATGAAGATTTCCTCCCCGGTGAGGGGGTCTACTCGGCTCTCGCGGGTTCCGCCTGTCCAGGTGTGTTCGGTGCGTTCGAACCAGATGTTCCCATGCGGGTGGTCGAAGCTGGTGCAGATCGAGTGCTCGCCATCAGCCCGCTTGGAGCAGTACACGCTTCGCCGAGCCATGAGCGCCGTGAGCTCGGTGATCGCAACCTCGCATCCCTGCTTGGTCAACACGTGGTTGACCCGCTCCTGCAGGTCTGGAATCTGTGCCTCGAGTCCTTCGACGAGGCGGCGAGTGATCTCCCGGAGGAACACGCCTGTCTTCGTGAACGGGTCGAGGAATGTCACGTTTGGGTTCGCCCAGAGGTTCTCGCCGTTGTGGTCGGCTGCCCACGCTTCGGCGACCATGTCGAGCATTGCGCTGGCCATCTCCGGCGGTGTGAAGACCCTCATCGTTGGAGAGGTTGGCAATGCAGGTAAGTACGTCAGGGTTGTGAGTACGTGTCAGGAGGTTTTCCATCTCACGCCTCCAGCGCGGCGATGTCGGCCACGCTCATCACGGGAAAGGATGTGGTGGGGGTGAAGATGCCAGCGATTTCCATGTTCCCAAACAGGGTGTCCTCCCCGAAGGCGGACCGTTTGGCCAGGTCGCCATAGAGGGAAGTCACGGCGCTGGAGCGCCCCTTTACCGAGGTAACCCCACTCGGCGAAGGTAATCGGCTCGCCGCTCGGCAGCTTCATCGTGAGTGCGTCGGCTTGGACGATGTTGGTCTTAAGCACTACCCGGGCTGCCTGTGCCCACTCGAGCTTTGCGTCTGGGCCGAGGAAGTCCACGATGATTGCGTGCAGTTTGTCGCGGCAGATCTGGGCGTTGTCCTCGAGCAGTTCGATGCCGTAGATGCACATGAGTCCCAGCAGGGCGTAGTGGTTGCGCTCGAACTCGTTCTTGCCGTACCTAGCTTGGCAGGTTGTGAGTTTGCGCGCAGTACCTCCTGTAAAGAACGCGCCTTCACCGCAGGCTGGCTCGAGGACTCGGGCATCGATGCGCTCAGACTCGTCTTTGACGAGGTCGAGCATGTCGTTGACCATCCAGGAGGGAGTGAATACTTCACCATGGTTGGCAACTCGCTGCTTGGATTTCACGAGGTTGTCGTCTTGGCTCATTCGGGCTGCTCCTGGTCGGGCACGCCGCAGGTATCGGGGTGACCAGTGGCGTGGGTGTTGTTGGCTTCTTTTGCGCACGATTGTGCGTAAAGACTGCTTCTCAAATTATCACCATAACACCTTCATAGCACCGAGGAAGCGCCGCATGGTTTAGATGTCCCGACTCAATCTCTGGCGAACAGAGTGTTCTGCTCCTCTTCGCTGCCATCCTCGTTGTCCCAGTCGGCCTCGTCTTCGCGGGGGTGACAAGTACGGTGCGGTGCAGACGCGCGTGAACGAGATTCTCTGCCGGCCGCCCCGCACAGCCGGGCCCCGCCAAGTCCGCGACCCCGCACCGGCAGCCGACATTGAGGCTCTGGTGGATGCGGTCATCCGCGGCGAGTACGGAAACGGTGCTGAACGCCGCAACCGTCTCGGCCACCTCTACGACGCCGTGCAGGGCGATCGTGAACCACAAACTCGGCTACTAGCCACCAGCACGCAACATCACGGCGCCTCCTCATCCCAACTCCCTGGGGTGGGTGGGGGCGCTGTGCCCTACCAGGCAGCGCGTTGTCCCCGAGGGAGATGTGGAGGAGTTCGCGGGAGTCGACGTCAGCCAGGCTGTCAGTCCACTGGGGTGGTGGAGACGGTGGCGAGGATGAGGCTCGCATGAGGTGACGTCGACGGCACTGACCTTCCACGACGTCACTGCCCATGGTCGCGTGGAAATCGTCGGTCAGATCAGGAGCACTTCTGAGGGGTGCTCCCGTCCGGCAGCGCGAGGTCTTGATCGTCAGGCTCTTCGCTTGGGCGGCGGAGGCCAGACCGGGCGTGGAGCGGTGGACCGTCCAGTCCTGGATGGGGTGACGACCGAAATCCCGCACGATCGAGGCATACCCCATCTCGCCCCAACAGAAGGCACGCATACCATCCACGTCATGCCACAGGTAGAAAGGCGCGTACGCATTGCTCGCCGCGCCACGAGCCTTCTCCTGGATGCCCGTAGACCTCGGAAGCCGAGCCCATCGAAGCCGTCCATCAGGTGGCCCGTCCGTGCGACGCGCTCACGGATGATCGACATGTCGTAGTCGCTGGGAAGCGTGATCCGGTACTGCATGGCATACATGTCCAAAGATTCCCTTCTACTCGTTGCGGACTGCTGGCTGCTCAAGGCGTTAGCGACTGGAGGCACCGCGCACTGCGGCGTCGAATGCCGCTGGATCCTGCCCGGCCTGAGCCAGCACATACCCGCGCCCTGGATGGTGGCCACCGGCATGGATGCCACCTCGCGCGCATCAACGTCAGCCGCGCAGCTGCCCGCATTCGATCCCTTCGGCGATGACATCCGGCGAGGGCCGCCACCAGCCACGCCAGGGTCTGGGCGACCGGGGCGAGCAACTCGGGGAGACGAGCACGTCCGTGTCATAGGTCATGCGCCCGATCCGACACCCTTCAACGAGTCGCGCTGACGCGTCAGATACGCCCTGACCCGCTCCACGGGTGAACCCTCCCCATGCAGGAGTTCCTCGGCGCTGGCTCTCATGCCCGCGGCTGTCTCCTCAGGGCGTGACAGCGAGGTCCTGCTTGCCAGAGAAGTGGTGGTACATGCTGCCCTGGCCTGCCTCAGCCTTCCGCAAGATGTCCTTCGGACTCATGGCCGCATAACCGCGTTCCCACGCAGATCCTGCGTCGCGGAGATCAATCTTTCTTTCGTTCCCACACCACCACTGTACATACCAGTAGTTACAGTCGCTAACTTTTGCCTTCGCGCTCTCATCCACCTCACCGGTGGGTGGGGCGCTATTGCTGTTCTGGGGGTTATCAAACCGGCCTTCTCGTGGCCCTGGGGGTGGAACAGCAATCACTCACCCCGAGGAGCCACCTTCATGGATGCATTGATACGCGAGAGGATCATGGAACTACGCCGCCGCGGACACTCCTACACCCTGATATCGCGCGAGACACGGGAGTAAGCCGAGAAACGGTCAAAGTCGCTGTGCCGGCGTGCCAGGATCAGCCCTGACGAAGCAATACCGCCATCGCGTGTGTGCGAACGCTGCGGAGAGGAGCTGAGCACCCGTGCAGCGGTGAGGTTCTGCTCAACTGCTTGTCGGCTTGCCTGGTGGCACGCGCACGGAGCGCCTGAACCGCAAGGCCATCTACTCCTTCACCCTGTGCCGGGTGCGGGCAGCCGTTTAGTGCCTCACGGCAATCCAACCGCAAGTACTGCTCGCACCGCTGCTACATCCGCACCCGCTTCGGCACCTGCGGTGGCAGAGCAACTAGTTCGGCAGGCACCCAGTGAACGGACAAGAGTTGCAAAAGCCCTCGCAGACGCTGCCTTCATTCAGAGCTCACGCAGAAAGGGCTACTCCAGGCACAGGCCCAAGCATGCATGCGGACTCTGATAAAGACGTATCCAGAGTCTCTGGCGGCGTTTATGGGCGGGTGGGCGACTTGATAATCCGGGCGTCTAGAGCGTTCATGTAAGCAACACACAAGGCGCGTAAACCGTGCAATTCCCAGGGAAAAGTGGAGGTAGTGACGGTTGGTCAGATGGTGACAATTCCACCCGCGCCCCGGGTGAAAACCAGGGTGAAGGTGGCCGCCTACTGTCGTGTGTCAGACCTGACCGGACGTCTACCGGGCTCGCTTGCCGCCCAGGTCGCCAGCGCGGACCTACCCGAAGCGACCAGCCCCAAGCCTGCCACCGCCGCGTAAGGAGGACACCCATGGCTAAAGTCACCGCGATCCCAGCAACCAAAACCCTGCCAGCCCATAGCGCGGCCACGCCACTATCCGCACGCCGTCGGGTCGCGGCCCTACGCCCGCGTGTCCACCGACCTGGAAGAACAACAATCCTCCTACCAGGCCCAAATCGACTACTACACCGGCTACATCACCTCCCGGGCCGACTGGGAGTTCGCCGGCATGTACTCCGACGAGGGAATCAGCGGCACCTCCACCAAGCACCGTGAGGGCTTCCAGAACATGGTGGCCGACGCCCTGGCAGGAAAGATCGACCTGATCATCACCAAGAGCGTGTCTCGCTTCGCCCGCAACACCGTCGACTCACTCACCACCGTGCGCTCCTTGAAAGACGCCGGGTCGAGGTCTACTTCGAAAAAGAGAACATCTGGACCCTGGACTCCAAAGGCGAACTACTCATCACCATCATGAGCTCACTGGCCCAAGAAGAATCCCGCTCCATCAGCGAGAACGTCACCTAGGGACACCGCAAACGCTTCGCCGAAGGCAAGGTCCAAGTCCCATATGCCTCCCTCCTGGGCTACAAGAAAGGCCCCAACGGGGGCCTGGTCATCGACGACGAGCAAGCCGAGATCGTCCGCCGGATCTACGCCCTCTACCTCGCAGGCAACTCAGCCATCTCCATCGCCAAGACCCTCACCGCCGACGGTGTACCCTACTCCGCTCGGCAAGAAAGTGTGGTCCTCGAGCACCATCCGCTCGATCCTGCGCAACGAGAAATACAAAGGCGACGCCCTGCTGCAAAAGACCTTCACCGTCGACTTCCTAACCAAGACCAAGAAGAAGAACGAAGGAAAGGTCACCCAGTACTACATCGAAGGCCACCACGAGGCGATCATCGACCCGCTGATCTGGCAAGCCATCCAAACAGAACTCGAACGTCGCCAGAATGGCTGCTCCAGCCAACGCCCTTTCGCCTCGCGGATCCAGTGTGAAGATTGCGGGGATGGTTTGGGCCGAAAACCTGGCACGCCGGAAGTCGCTACCGCAAACGGGTCTGGCGGTGCAATGACAAGTACACGTCTGGCCCCACTCCATGCGCCACCCGGCATGTCACCGAGGAGGAGATCAAGCAAGCCTTCGAGCAGGCCGTCGCCGAGCTCGCCCCGCCACCATCCCAGGACGTCCTCGACATCGTACTCGAACAGACCTGCCGGCTTGACGAACCAGCGGCTAAGAAGACCAAAGCAATCCAGCGCCTAGGGCAGGCGGTTTCCCGGCTCGAACAGGCAGGAGCACGCGTGCACCGCCACGCCAACAGCGAGGACGACATCCGCGCCCTCGAGGCGCTCGAAGAGGACTACCGCCGAGCCCAGCAGACCGTTGAACAGCTCGGCCAAGATATCCAACAAGCCACCGGACGCAAAGCCCAGATCGAACTGTTCTACGAGCACCACCGCCAGCACCCCGAACCTGAGTACAGCCCGCACGCCTGGACCACGCTCGTTGACCACGCCACCGTTCACACAGACGGCCGCATCACGATCACCTTCAAAGACGCCGCCATCGCATTGCCGTGACAACCCTGCGGCAAGCAGCGACCCTCACCTCTGAGTGCGAGGTGAGGGTTTTTCATTGCACTCCTGCGTAAACCCCACATGCACCCGCACCCGGCAAGCAAACGAACCTGGCGTCGATTTGTATCCGTTTGACTCTCCCTTTGGTCTTCTATACCCCATGCAATTTGCGTGGGGTTTTTGCGTCACGGTATTGACGCATCAAACACAGTTAGTGTTCTGGTAGGAGCACTATATTTACCATAGCCCTGCACCTGACTCCATGCAGGGGTATGCGCCCGGGCTGCTTCCTTCAGGGGAGCACTTTGTGCGGCGTCACATCAATAGCATGGTCCTCAATAATCGTGATGGCTTCTTGCAGTAGGTTGGCGGTTGCATCACCGGAATGGTATCCAGTCAAATACCCACCACAAGTGTCAATAATCGGGTCGAAGTTTTCGAGCGTCCACTGCCCGCCGAGCAAAGCGGTATTACACACAATTCCACCCCGCTTCAGCACCGCAAATGAGTGCCGAATCGCGGACGGACCAATCAGGGTCCAGAACGCAGTCAAAATTTTTTTCAACGGGTTGTTCCAGCAATCACGGCATTCGAGGTAAAAGCGCCCGGACCAGCTGGATTGTTGCGACCCCCACCCCTGAGGTTGCTGCCCGCACCAGCAATCGGCTGTCCGCCCGAAGCTGCAACTGTTTCATCGAACCCAGGGCAGTAACAAAAGTTTCCGGCACTGCACCGAGTTCTTCCCAGGTGAAAGAGGTGTGGATAGGCCAAATCCGATCATTTGGCAGGAGAACGTATTCGGCATATCCCCCATCAAATTCTCGGCCCATGCCGCCCAGCGAGCCACTACTTTCTGCCCTGGCACCAAGGTGGGGTGGTACTATCCGCCACGACTCTCACATTCAATTCCCAATATTCGCGGGAAGGTAACGGTGGGGAAAGCCCCTGACGTGAATATTTCCGACCGGTTGACGCTTTACCGCCTGCACTTTCACTAACGACCATCCTGACCGTACAGCAGGTGTGGGAATTTCTTCATAGCACAATACCTCAGGTGGTCCGGGTTGGTGCACAACAATTGCTTTCATGAGTGGTCCTTCCAAGGACGGTTATGAGTCAGGGCTTGAAGCCTGCCAAAAATGAGGTCGAAGAAGAATGTGATGAGGATAACGAGCAGTGAGCCACACAGCATGAGGGGATAGTCGCGGGTTTTCAAGCCAGCGAAAATATATCGTCCTAATCCAAAATCTGATGTGTAGGCGACAAAGGTCGCGGTTGAGCTTGCCGGAGGCGGCCTGCCGGAAGCCCCCACAATCAGCGGCAGTGCCAGGGATTTCTATCTTCCGTACCTGCTGCCACCAACTATGGCCGGTGGCACGAGCACTCTCATGATCCCGGCGTCGATAGCCATTATTCCCGAGTAAGCTCCTATGAACAGTGAGGGGAACACCAATACGATGAGCGCGAGGGTAGGTGCCAGCACCCCAACACCCTAACCAGAGCCCAAAAAGGATCAAAAAGCCAGGGATGGTAGCGCACGGGCACTGTTCAGCGAGGATGCTTGCGATCACTTCCCCGGTCGCACATGGGCACACCAGATTCCGAGGGAATGGCCAAGACCGAACCGATGATGAGTACCACGAGTGTTAATACGATGTGCTGCTCACTGCGCATAATGAACCCGGAGTCGCCGCCCCAGCGTTGTGGGTCCATAAGAATCGACAGGGCATCCCGCAATCATTGAGGCAGCCTTTCCGCCCAGGGGTCAGTAGCTTTGTGGCAAACCGGAGGATGGCGTCACAGAGTAAAGCCATAGCACAATTGCTGTGATCCCGGTGACAACTTCGACGGTCAGTGAACGTTGGAAACCATCTGTGAGTAGTGTCCCCAAAGACGACACCCCACCAATGCCCCAATCGACGCCAGTGAAACTGTTGACATTGTTGCGACCCGCAGCCCAGCCATGAGGACTGGTAAGGCTAGCACGCATCGAACCCCAAACGTGATACGCCACGGCCCATAACCTAAGGTTTCTGCCGACTGAAGATGAGTGTTATCCACCGAGGCAAATGCGTCGATACTGGTTCGAATCAAGTAACGCCACGGCATAGAGGCCCAGTGCCACCATGACAGTTACCGGTGAAGTAATGGAAACCCCCAAAAAGATCGAGGGTTATCACTAGCAACGGTAGTGAGGGAATGGTGTAGAGCAGCTGACAGGCTCCCCGATTATTTCCTGCGCTCGTGGATATTGGGCACCCAGCGCCCCAACGAACACCGCACAGATGAATGCAACAATCAGAGGGGGACAATCAGCACAGTATGGTTCAAAAATAATTGGCCGATAAAGCTGGAATTTTTGCATGACCCTAATTCATTTAATCCACCTTCAAGGGCCTGGTAGCTGAATGAACTTTTTCGACGAACGGGGTTGCCGGGTGAGTCAGAATCTCACGAGGTGTTGCGTGTTGCTCGATATGGGCGCGAACGCTAAGAACAGCAACAGTATCCCCAAGGAAACAGGCCTCGCTAAAGTCATGGGTGACCAGAATAATTGTTTTATGAAAGTCCCGTTGCAACTGGGCCACCATTTCTTGCAGCCCATGCCGAACGATGGGATCTACCGCAGCAAACGGCTCGTCCATCAATAAAATATTGAGGGTCGAAAATTAACGCCCGTACCATCTCACCCGTTGTGCTTGGCCACCGGAGAGTTGGTAAGGGTATTTCCGCCCTAGAGCAGGGTCCAGTTCCAGGCTTTCCATCAAATGGTGAATGCGATCCGACGATGCTGGTGTACCAAGTAGTCGCGGAATGGTATTAATGTTGGCTTCGACAGTAAGGTGGGGCAGCAATCCGCCGCTTTGCATGACATAACCGATTGACCTGCGCAGCGATATGGGATCCTGCTGTGCCACATCAACCTCATCAATGAGTACGCGGCCTGACGACGGGGTGACCATGCGGTTTACCATCTTCAGAAGCGTAGTTTTACCGCAACCGGAGGATCCAACAAAGCGCAACACACGCATGGGAAGGCACCTCAAGGGAAAAACTGTCTACTGCGGGTGCGGAACCATATTGTTTCGAAACCGATTCGAAGGTAATCACTGAGCTTCTTCCACCCTGACGTGGTTGTTAGTGCCGACTGGCTTTGTTGATGAGTGGAAAGCCACTGTGAGGCTATATCTGAGGCTTTTGCGACCCCAACACTATCAACATTCATGGCAAGAAGATCCTCCGCTGTAAGGCTCTGCTGGATAGAGTTGATAACATCTTGGGCTTTCTGCGGGAGTCGATCCGAAACCAGTGGCACAACATGCGATGCCAGCATCAAATGCTTGGGATCCGAAAGAACCACAAGGTTATTGGTATGAATATCCGGTGATGCGGTATTGATCTTGGCCAGGTTAATGGTGCCATCCTTCAGGGCTTTCATTGTGAGCGGCCCGCCAGAATCTTCAATCGGCACGAATCGGGTATTAATGCCGTACGTTTCTTTCAACCCAGTGGGGCCATAGGGACGCGTTTCCAGCTCTGAGTTACCCCCAAGGGTTAATTCATCAATCCCGGAAAGATTATCGAGGCTTTGAATATTATGTTCATGGGCAAAGTCTTCTCGGACCACATAGGCATCCTGGTCTGTGGCTTTAGCGTCGTTAAGAACGGTGAGGCCGGCAGGAACAGCGGTTTTTAATTCGTCATAGACGGCTGTTTCATCACGGGCTGTTGTGTCTTTTTTCCAATACTGGAGCAGGTTCCCGGTGTATTCCGGAAATACGTCTATTCCACCTTTTTCGATTTCTGGAAGGTAGGCTTCCCTGCTGCCCAATGCGGAATTTGCGCTGCACCGTATACCCATTTTTCTCCAAGCTCTGTGCATAAATTTCGGCAATGATTTCGTTGGAGTAGTAGTCTTGGCTTCCTACGACAATCGCGTCCCCTGGGTTATCCTTCGAGTTGGAATTGTTTGCTAAAGGATCGGATTTCAGTCCACACCCCACTAGGCAGGTGAAACCCAAATGCCATCGTTATGATTACAATGAGGCTCTTCCCTGAGCTGTTTACTAGTCGTTGCTATCATTATTTATCTCCTTTTGGGATCTATATTTTCTTCGCCACAAGATAACCGACGAAGCATATCGATGAGCTGAAGATGTTCTTCGGTAGTAAGTGAAGAAAAAGAATTGAGTGGTTGCCTCGTCAACATGTGTGCGAGCTTCTTCGAACGCAGCACGTCCTTCAGGGGTCACTATAATGACTTGTCGACGCTTGTCCTTCTCAAAGGCGTTTCCGGATAACCAAAGCCAATTGATTCCAGACGTTCACACAGTTTCGACGTTGCCCCATCGGTAATTCGCTGTATCCGCGCAAGCTCAGTCACTCCCAAACCTTCCGGATGATGAAGAATGTTTTGGAGGATAAGGTATCGCGCAGCATTCATCCCTGGGATAATTTTGGCAGCTTTTATCAATCTTGGACCAGGCACAAATTTGTGCATTTACGAGGGAAGAAAAACAACTATTTCAGAACAGAAACTAGACGAAAACATCCGTAACGAACTTGCTTTCCATGGGACACATCATAACAATACTTTCCATGGAAAGTAAATAGGCATGGGCGTTCTAGCCATTCCGTTGCCTTATACTCCATCCAGAACTGGTACAGGGCATTTTTTGGACCAACTACCTAAATGTGAGTAAAATTATACATTTCCCCCTTTCCAGACAGGCATCACACTTCACACTTTTTGGCATTTTTGCCACTCAACATGATGCCATATCAACAAAGCAGCGCATCCACCTGCGGTAATAACCACTACACCACCATGGCACTTTGAGGCACCAACTCCATTTCACTACGACTGCCATACCTGCTACCTGTGGTTCTTGCTGGCCACCTACAGCCAGCGAGTCGATTTCAGCGAAAACTAGCCAAACAGATTATGCTGAACAGCTCAATAAAATTCCAGCGGGCCAGACCCTGACTCGCAATCCTTTGCAGCTAGTAATACAGCTAGTAATTTTATGGTTTTCTATTGGTTTGGGAATATTTTTAGAAAAATTTTCAACATTTTTCTTTTTTATATTACCAGCTGCATAGCCAGTAGAGGACATGTCAACTCAATAAACCCATCGAAACGAACAATCATTGGTTCCTACCAACGATTTTTAGGTGTAAGGTTGATTGAAAGTTATTTACTACTGATAGTGAGGTGACTGGAGTGAAAAATCTAGCACTTCATAAAGCGCACTACAGAAAGGAGCCTAACTGCCATGACCATTCTTGATTTTCAGCCTAAAAAGCTCTCTCTCGGTGGGGGACGCTTTTCACTACATTCCTGCAAACACCGCAGGAACGCACCAGTGAATCCAAGCGAGCAGAGACCGGCGAAACTGAACGCATCCCAGTCCTGCACGCATTTTATGCAGCAGACCCTGAATGAGCACCGCGGCAGCAAAGCTTGACGACGCCCCTGCCGACCTCAGGATCCTCTTCGTCTCCGACGATAATGCTGCACGAACCCACATCGCCTCGGCATACACCGATGGCTCGGGCGAACAGTGTTCGTCCGGTCCGCTGGTTTGACCCCGGCATATCATGTTGATCCATTAGTGATTGAAGTTCTCAACGAGCGTGGCGTCCTACCGACGACCTCAAACCCAGAACTTCAACCCTCACACCTTGGGCAATATCGACGAAATCATTATCTTCGATGACGACGCCCACGTCAGTGACGACGTGAAAACCTGGAACATCACCAAAAACATCAGCACCAAGGCAGACATCCATGCCATAGTGCGACGAGGTAGAAGTACAGGTGCGGAAACTCCTCAACACCCTGGGGATCACCCCCACCTCCATAAAAACATCATCCCGGAATTCCTAGCAGCCTAACTGAAGGATGCTGAAGGATCCCGAGAGTCAGCCAGCCCAGCCCAGCTATCGCCCCACAACCGGCCGATAGCTGGGCTTCGAGTTTTTCGGCATGATTCTGGACGCTGACCAGGATATTGAGGTTTATCCCAAATATCCTGGTCTTTTTGAATGATTTCCCAAATATTTCCGGGTAGTCACACCACCTACCACATGGGTGTACACAAATCATTTCCGCTACGCATTGTGGTGATGCACTGGCATATATTCGACGTGAAGATAGTTTCCTTTTCACTATTTTCAGCAGAAAGGGAGCTTCACATGTCGCTAGCTAGTCGTCTGCGTAGGCGTAGGCATGAGGCGTGAACGGAAAAGCTGGAAATCAAGGATAGGGAGATTCTTCCTTACTTTGTTAGAAATAATTACAGCCTAGACAGAATTAGCTCTTGTCCAATGACGCCTTGGTTCTCCCGGTTACATATTTCCCACAACATGATTACGCCCATGGCTGCGGCTGCACATGCCCTAAGCTAGAGTTTCATTCCTAGCCACAGTCGGGTAACGCTTCTGAATCGAGAAAGTCAAGCTCAGCAAACATGCAGCGGCGGCAGACCTGGCGCTGCGTGCTTTAGCCTGGGTGCCGGTTGATAGCACTCCCTAGGGACAGCCCCCTCAACCCCTCACAGCCAATCTAGCTGCGGTTTTTGCTTTAGCTGGGGTTCGTGATTATTTCCGAGTTTTTCGGGGATCGCTGGGCCAGAACCCAAGCTAAAGCAAACGAGCAGCTCAAACCGGTAAAATGAATTTGATTCCCCGGCCCCGAAGCCAGGCACGCGGCCACACACAAGACCCGAGCTGGGGTCTGATCCCGGCAATCGCTAAACCCGGCACCGCCCGGCCGTCGTCAAGCGTGAGGAGTTAGGTGCACTTCACGATGGGCGAGGGGTTATACACCGTCGTGGTGGTTTTGCGGGACAGCTCGTTGCCGTTGAGGTCCTTCACAATGCGCGTATCGGAGGTGGTGAACCCGGGCGCGCCGCTGGAGGGCGAACAATCTTTGCCTGACAGACTGATCGTATTCGGCTGTGTGGTGGCCCAACGGCCGCCGTTTCACGGACTCCACATTGACCACCTTCACGCCCGCATGAGCTTCACGGTCACCTGGCCGCCACCAGCGGAGGTCACGATGCGCACCGGGTAGTGGCTGGTGTTCTTAAACGCCAAGTCGATTGCGCCTTCGAACACGGTTGCCTCACGGCCGGCCGGGTACCGGGAAATATAGTAGCTGTGAGGTGTGTGGGTCACGTCCTCCATGCCGCCAAAATAGGCCGCATTATAGAGCGTGGTGGCGAACTGGGAGATGCCACCACCCACCGCCTTATCTGCATGGCCGTTCATGATAATGCCGGACTCCACGAAGCCCTGGGCGGTGCCACGTGGGCCGGTGTAACCGTTGAGGCTAAACGTGTCGCCAGGTGCGACCATAGCGCCATCCACCATTTCTGCCACCCGGGCAATGTTCACGCCGGACGCCTGGGAGTAGCCGCCAGTGGTGAATTCGCCCACCACCTGGTCGAAAGTGGCGGCGTTGGCCATTTCGGTGGTGAAGCTGGCTGGTTCGTCAATCGTAGGTGGCGTCCCAGGTGCGGGGTCATCGGCGATGATGCGCTCGTTGATGTGGTCGAACGTTTTCACCCAGTCGATGTGTACACCATCGCTGTGGGGTGTGACCGTGCGGTCAGGCCGTGGAACGTAATATTGGCGTTGACCCGGGGTTTTTCGGTGGTGATGAGTTTTCGGCGAAGATTTCACGGGCCCTGATCGTAGCTGAAGTCGATCTTGAACTCGTCATTTTCAGGGCGGAAGGTCACCACCTCGCCCATGCGATCGACTGGGATTTCACCATGTATTGTCCCGGCCGTGCAGCACCAGGGGCGCGGACACGGCCTTCTTCCCGGGGCCCTCCACAATGGGCTGCACCTGTTTCTCCCCGTACTTTGGGTGGGAGATGGTGGCGTGTTCCTTCACGCCACCGGGTTTCAGCCAGCCGGTGAGAATGGATTTTTCCACCTGTTCAGCGTCGACAGTTTGGCCGTCGGCGGGGGCCGGATCCACTTTCACTTGGCCGCCGGTGAGCACGATGCCGGCGTCGACGGGTGCGGGGCTGAGCTCCTTGGTGACCCGATCGACAGCGGGCCGGAAATTGGCCGGATCAGCGTCGGAAACGATAGGAACCTCGGTGTCTTTAAAGAAACCAAGGATCCGTTTAATAGGGTTGAGTGATTGGGATTCCACAGAATCTAAGGTTTTATCCCAGTTGACCCTCAGGCCGGCCGCCCGAGGGTCGATGATTGAGGTGCGTTGACCTGCTGTGATAGTGACGGGCTTGATAATTTCGTCGGCAAGCTCTTTTTGCAAGAGTTCTTTCGCTTCAGCGCGTTTCATGCCGCCGACCTGCACGCCACCGATCATGGTGCCGCGGGGCATGGTACCTTGGCTGAGAAAATAATCGACACCGTAACCAGTGCCCAAAAGCACAAAAAGCCCAAGCAGTATGCCGCCGAAGAATCGGGCCGGCATATTGCCTGAAGTCAGCTCAGTATCCTGTTCGATCACTCTTACCAATGTAGTAGACAATTCCTAGTGTTTTCGAATCTATTCTGCCCCCACTAGCGCTGATAGTGGCTTACGCGCTCAGCTTTTGCGAACACATCTTGTTCACTTAAGGCTCCCTCAGCAATCCGTTTCATGGTGGTGTCGATCGCTGGCAGGAGCGCATCGGTGGTCAACCAGAGGGCTTGGTCGGCTCCAGCAATGATAGCGGTAGCCGCCGCATCCTGCGGAGTTAGTTGGTTACTAATAGCTTTCATACCTGAAAGATCATCGGTGAAAACCGGCCCGTCGAAGGGGCGGCCGCCTTCGTAACTACCCGACCGTAGCAGCTGATATGCAGCAGGGTTGATGGAGGATGGGGTTTTACCGTCGCCCAATCCTGGCGTCGCCATGTGCCCCACCATGACCCCAACACCGGGGGTAGCCAGAATGCTGCGATAGGGGACGAGTTCGAAATTTTGTAGTTCATTCAGCGGCGGGGTGACGACTGTGCCCAGGTGGGAGTCGCCGCTGGCCCGGCCATGGCCCGGGAAATGCTTGAATACGGGCATGACGCCACCATCAAGCATGCCCTGGGCGAAGGCCGAGCGTATTCGGCGGCAATGGCGGGGTCGTCGCTGAATGCCCGGTCGCCCACGACCTCCAGGCCGGCGCCGTCAATATCGACCACGGGGGCGAAGTCGACGGTGATGCCGTGGCGGGCCAGCGAGGTGGCCATGTCGTAGGCCATGCCGCGAACCTCTTCGGGTTTCTTCTCCTTGGCCATGGTGCGGGGCGAGGGGAAGGTTCCCAGCACCTCGGGGTGGCGAAGCACCCGCCCGCCTTCGAAGTCAATGCTGACGGCGAATGGCCGGCCGACACGGTTGCGGAGCTCGGCAATGTCACGCCCGGGCGTGGTGAGAATGGCAGCTTCGGTGTCGGAACCAATAAAAATGCCGCCGGCGCCCTGCTCCAGCGCAGCCAGGGCGTCATCGAAATTGCGGACGCCCACCATCATGAGTTGCGCGACCTTGGTGCGCAGTTCGAGTTGGCGGGCGTGGTTGAGGTAGTTGTCGGCGCCACACTGCTTGTCGACGTCGGGGCCGTGGTGGTGGTTATTTCACTCGTTGGTGCGGCTTGGTCGGTTGCATTATCGGTGCAGCCCACCAGGGTGGTTGTTACCGTGACCGCAACCAGGAGGGCCAGAACGGGAAATTTCTTCATGCCCTCTACAGTATTGGAAACGTTTTCACCAGCGGAATCTTCAACACGCATTCCCCGTGTGTTGGTACCCCGCCCCTGGGGCATCACCCACGGTTCAACAAGTTTGGGGGTAGTTTTCCCTCCTGCGGAAATCGAACATATCCCAAGCATATATAGTAAAAACTTTCACTACTAGTGTGGTATCCACATCGAACCCTGACCTCTAACAACTGCTAATGTATAAAAGTCGCACTACCTCATAACTAAAGGTGATTGCAATTTTGTCATTTCAATAACTTCATTTGGCCGGACACTATATGCACATTTTCCCCAGAAAGTTGGTTTCCATGCGCACCCTGTTGAAGATCACGAGTTCAGTAACGGTCATTGGGCTTGTTATTTATGGGGTTTTCACTACTGCAATAGGCCAAACTGCGGCACCACCGGTGCCATTGTGGTATCACGTCATGGCGCTGCTGGGGTTTGAATTGATGACGGCCGGGATCACCGGAAGCATCGCCGTCGGGGTCACCCGAAATAGTGTTCTCCCCACCGGTGGATCGGTGGGGGTATTGCAGCGGTTCGGGCCGTTCTACCTGTTTATGTTGGGCCTGTTCGCAATTGTGAACATGTGGGGGTTGGGGTTTTTCGCCACCTCCGTACCGAATAATACTCATGCCCTGTATTATGCGGAGCCGTTAGGGCATTAACGCGTTGTTGGAAGCATCAATCTGGTTATTTTTTAGGGTGGGGCTGTATTGGGCATGTTTCAACTGGTGCGGGGGTTAATATGGGAGAGAAGGAACCTTCGGTCGTCGTAAAGCGAGAAAGTTAGTCAAATGCGCGTTTCATATACGGCATGCAATGTGGCATTGAGCATTGGTTTTGTCGTGTTTATCGCCTACCTCAGCATTGCGATCAGCCCCAATTCACATGAGCTCATGGCGCCGGTGCTGCAATACAGCATGTCGATCATTGGGTGCGAGCTCATGTGGGGCGGCATGCTGGGGCTCATGGCCACCACCATTACCTCCAGCGATCCCCGGCCGGGCATTGCCACCCGATTCGCCGCCCCCTACCTCATATTATTTAGTGTCTTCCTGTTTTTTAATTTCTGGTATTTGGGCTACATTTACACCCGAATGCAGCTGCTCATGGGGATTTCGGACCCAGCTCAGCTTCTATTTGAACTCATTTTTGCTGGGGCTAGCGATCGGGTTTATGTTGAGCGGGATTATTACCGCGATCGGCCAAACGTTGGGGAGGCGGCGGCGTAAAGGGCAGAAAAGCCCCCAAGACTGCGCAGGTAAGCCCACCGGTCAGCCCGCAACCACCGGAACTGACCTATCGCCGCACCTCCGTGTTCGGCTAGCCGCCACCGGTAATACGGGTGGGTTTCGCCATGCCCCCACCACACCCCACCTGGTTACCCCCACCCGTTCTAAGGTGAGAATCGTCAAAGGTATTTTCCCTAAGCTTGAATGCTGCTATCTTTGCAATTATGGCCTATGACTCTGACTCGTTAAACCGTAGAACGCTTGGTCCAGCCATTGCGAGCGCTGTGGTTGGTGTCACGCTGGGCATTGTTGCCGTGGTGGGGTGTCCATTTTCACAACAGCGCATTCCCTGCCCGAATCTGGTGCGGTAGGCATAGACCGACCAGTCTTGGGCGACCCGGAGTATGGTTCCCTGCAATAACTAAACCAACACTATTACATTTGCTGCACCGCGTACCGTTTCGGTCCGCAACCATCATCAGCCCACGAGGCAGCCACCTGACCGGCTGGATCCTTCTGGGGCTGATAAGTTTTTTTCAACCCCTGGGCTATATCGCCGCCGACACGAAACACGACCTACTGGCCAACCCCGGTAGGTTCCTCGCCGGCGCCCAATCCGCCTGGACTGACACGTTTACCCTCGGGCAACTCCAAAACCAGGCATACGGTTATTTATTTCCCCACGGCGCGTTTTTGGCTTTTCGACGCCTTCCCGGACGCATTCACCCAACGCCTGTGGTGGTGGCTAGTACTGGTGTCGGCTATTCGGGGTTCCTCCTACCTCCGCCGAATAGCCGACACCTCGAGCATGGCAGCTTTCACCACCAGCTTCGCCATGGGGCCGCGTTCCTTTATGCCCTTTCCCCCCGAGTGCTGAGCACGCTCACCACCATTTCGTCGGAAACCTGGCCGGTCATGCTGGCCCCCTGGGTGTTGTGGCCGCTCATCACCCGCCGGCTCACCCTGCGCAGCATCGCCATGTCGGTGCTGGCCATCGGCATGATGGGGGCGGTGAATGCCACCGCCACCCTGGCCGCCTGCACCCCGGCCGGCATTTTTCCTCCTGTGGCGGCTCATGGTGGCGTTCCGGTGGCGGCTCATAGGATTCACCATGATGTGGGGCCTGGGGGCGGTGCTGATTAGCCTGTGGTGGATCCTGCCCCTCCTGGTTTTGGGCCGCTACGCCAGCCCATTCACCGACTATATTGAAAACGCCACCGTGGTCACCCGGTGGTTGAACCTGCCGAAAATCCTCCGCGGCACCACCAGCTGGTCGCCGTTTTGTGGACGCCGAACGGCAGGCCGGCCACGCCCCGGCCACGGACCCCTACCTGATTATTTTCACCCTGGCGGTGGCCGGCCTGGGGCTTTATGGCCTGACCCGGGTCCGTAACCTTCGGGGTTTCTGGTTCACCCTGCTGGGGATAGGGCTCATCGTGCTGGGCGGCGCCCACCACGTCACCGGGTTTCTAGATGGGGCTGGGGTGGCGCTGCGGAACATCCACAAATTCGACCCCCTGGTGCGGCTGCCCCTATTGGTGGGATTCGCCCAGCTCTGGCAACTATTTCCCGCTCCCAAACCTTACGCAACCCGAGCGCGCCTGAGCGGGCCGCCGAAACCGGTGGGGCATCGGTGGGGCGCGGCAATTCCTCATGGCCTGGCTGCCCTGCCACCCGCGGCGGGCCGCCGCCCTGGCCCTGATTCTCTTGGTCAGCGTATCCGCAGTCTCCCCGGCCTGGGCGGGTCGGCTCCTGCCGTTGGGCGCCTACCGGTCCGTGCCCAACTATTGGGCTAAGGCCGCCGAATTCCTCAACCACGAAGCCCAAGGCACTCGAACACTTATTCTCCCGGCGAGTTCCTTTGCCCGGCAAACCTGGGGTTGGACCAGGGACGAACCGGCCCAGCCCCTGTTAGACGTACCGTGGGCAGTGCGTGACGCCATCCCCCTAGTCACGCCGGAAGCCATCCGGGGACTGGACGGGATATCCGCCTACCCCACCCCGGAGAACCCTGGCACGACTAGGTATCGGGGCGGTCATCGTCCGACACGACCCTGGCCGCAGCACCCGAAACATGTCGGCGGAACGCCTCTTTCCCTCAAGCCAAAAATCCACCGATTCGGCGAGGTGGAGGTGGTGATCCTCAACCGCAACCTGGGCATGACCGTGGTCGATTCCGACCGCATCCCCACGGTTGCCGGCGGCGGGGAATCGTTGGCGCTGCTGGGTTCGGGGGCGTATCGGCTGGTGGGCCAGGGGGCGAGCATCGTCACCGACACCCCCTGCTGGTGGGCCGCAACCATGGGTCGTTGAACTCGGTGTCCGCACCCCTGGCGGACGCCGCCGAGGCCAAGGATGTGCACAATCGGGTCATTGACTACCCGTCCGTTGGCCCCTTCACCAGGTGGTGGAATCCGGGGGCAGGTGCGGGCCTCGTCGTCGGCGGGGGATGCAACCAGCTTCGCCGGGATCCCGACCCGGGCGGGCAGTGACCGCTGCGGTCGACGGACTCGCCACCACCGCCTGGTGGCCCCGACCCGGAACCCAACGGGCGAATGGATCGAACTGCAACCCGACACCCCCTGGCGACCCGGTGCTGGAGGTATTACTCACCGCCAGCAAACCTGTGCGCCGAGGTCATCGTGACCGCCGACGACCGGAAGGTAACCAAACGCATGAAAACTGGTGAGCGAGTAAAAATCCCCCATACCTGGCGGCATGGTCTCCAAGGTGCGGCTCACCCTGGGGGACAGCTGCGCCCCATCAGGGGTCTGCCGAACTCGCCATCGCCCACGCCCCCAATCACCCGCAACGTCACGGTCCCCGACACCTCACCACAGGTGCGGCAATTCGTGTTTCAACCAGGTATTTTTCCTACACGGAGCAGTTGCAGCGCCGCTTCACCGTCCCCCGAACCATGCGGGTGCGGGTAGACCTGTCCGCCTGTGTGCAACGCGTCTATGTTGACGGCGCCCGCCACGAGTGCGGCGACACCGTACCCTCACACCCGGCGTCCACCAGATTCGAACAGGTGCGCAAATACTGAAGCTGACCGAGGTGGGTTTTCGACCCCACCGGCGCCCCCCACCACACCGCTCACCCACCTCAAACCCGCCACCCGTGAGCGCCTCATCATCACCAACCGGGCCGCCAACGATGGTCTCATCGGCACCCTGGACGGCACACCCCTCACCCCAACCACCATCAACTCCGGTATTCAGGCATTCATCGTCCCACCGGGCCACGGGTGGAGAATTCCACCTGAGCTTCGCCGGCGACCACCCCTACCGGCAGGGCTCATCATCGGCAGCATTACCGCCGGCATCACCGCCCTGCTTTGCGCTGTCGCCACGGTCCGGCGTCGACAAAGCTCGCCACGAAGTGCTGCGCATCACCGGTGGCACCTACGGCACCGTCATCGTTTGCGGGGGGCTCGCGCTCACCACCGGCTGGCCCATCCTCATTCTCATACCGCTCACATGGCTGGTGCTGCGCTACACCCTCATCGGCCGCGGGCTGCTCATCACCGCCACCATGACCATGACCGCCATGTGGCTGGCCCGCGCCCCCTGGCCCGCCGCAAACTATGCCGGCGACTCGCCGCTGCTCGCCTGCGCCTGCGCCATTGCCGTCATCACCATGTGCATCAGTCTTCGGCGTGGCTCACCCGAATATCCGCAGCCGAAGACACCGAAATCGGCACCACCTCCTGGTCCTCACTCTGCTCATCCTGAACCTGAACCTGCACCAGCCCCGCCACCGGCGAGACGCACCACCGCAAGCACCGCCCCCGGCGTGATACTGTTCTCCGCCAAATAACGCAGCAGCTCCGAATCACCGTCATGGATCTGCTCCACCACCACCTGCTCCCCGGCGCGATAGAATTCAACGACTGTTTCGGCAGCTCCCGCAACATTCCCCGACTCGTCCGGGATCGGATCCCCATGCGGGTCCCGGGTCGGATGCCCCAGCTTTTCGTCCACCCGGCGTAAAAACTGGTCGGACACCGCATGCTCCAATAAATCCGCCTCGTCATGCACTCGTCCCAGGAGTAGTCCAACACCCGAACCAGAAACATTTCAATCAGCCGATGCCGGCGCACCATCGCCAACGCCACCTGCCGGCCCGCCGACGTCAACACCACCCCGCATACCGTTGATGCTCCACCAGGGCCCCGCGCCGCCAGCCCGTTTCACCGCCTCGCTCGCGGTCGGGGTTTTTCTGGGCTAACGCCCCGCAATCGCGCTTAACGACGCCGGCTCACCGGTTCGTTCGACGATATCCCAAATGCATTTGAGGTAATCTTGGGTTTTTCTCGAGGGTGTCCATGACATGCACAGTATCCATCCTAATGACCGGCAACCTAAATAAAACAGGCCTGCTACCACCGCGACCATGCCGCCGGCCGATAAACTCTGCCACACGGCCAGCAGCAGCCCGGTGATCCCAATGCCCACACCAGCGACGCCCGACCACAGTATGAGCCCCGCAAAGTTCCGCACAAACACCTGCACCCCGCAGCCGGCGCCACCAGAATGGCGATCGACAGGGATCGAGCCCACCGCCGGAATCGCCACCACCATGCTTGCGCACAATAATCCCAGTGTGATTCCCTCCATGAGGGCCAGCCACCAGCAGGGAATTCCGCACCGCCACCCGGAATGCTATGGGGTCAAAATAATAAAATGCCAGGCGGCGGCCGCAGGTCACCAATGCTATTACCGCGAGCACCAGAATGGCTGCGGCCGACAGCACATCCGTGTGGGATACGGCCAGGAGGGACCCGGTGAGGAACCCCTCCACTTTGAGCGGCAGCGGTTGGAACCAGCAGCGCAGAAACACGCCCAGCGCGTAGCCACCGTCAGCACGATCCCGGCGGCGGCGGTGGGGAAATCCTCCAGGCTGGCCGGGTATCGCATCAACCACGCTAGTGGGATGCAGAACAGTGCGGCGCCGACAAAGAGCCACAGGCTGAGGCTGCTGCTGGATGCCCCATGAATTGGCCGATCACCACGCCCAGCACCGCACCCGGAAACGTGCCGTGGGAGAGCGATTCGGAGAAAAACACCGCTTGCCCACGATCGCCAGCGCGCCCACGATTCCCAGCAGCACGCCGACCGCGACCACTTCCGCAATGGGGAGGGTGAGAATGCCTATCATGTCGCTACTCCTTGGTCCGTGCCTGCTGTGGGCTTTGTTCGCTCTGCAAGCTTTGCGACGCGGGTTTAGCCGCTTTGCCCCCGCCCCGCCTTGCGGAAAGCCGAACGAGCGGTGGTTCGAAGAGTGTTGAGGGCTATCGCTATCTACAAACACCACCACCAGCGACAAACTCACCGCCGCCTGGGGGCTAATCTGATGCCCCACATCAACATTCATCGCCACCACCCCAATGACCGCCGCGGTCAGGCCGGCAGCAACCGCAATCCCCACCATCATCGGAATGGTTCGGGCCAGAGCGGGCGCCGCCCCGGAATAATCAAATATCCGATCACCAGCAACACCCCCACCGCATGAACTGGCCACCACCACGACGGCGGCGATCGCGGCATTAAGAGCAGCATCGATCAGGGTCACATTGGTGTGCTGAGCCACCATGAAATTCGGTCAAACGCCACCGCCACCCTGTTTCCGCCACGTCACCAGCAATATCACGAGCGCGGCGGTGCTCAACACCGCAGTCTGAATGAGCCGGGTATCCGTCATCAAGGCCCGGCCAAACATGAGCGCATCCAACTGGCCGGAATGGTCCCCAATGGCCAGACTCAACACCAGCCAACCCCGCATAAAAACTGGTGAGCACCACGGCAGTACCGGCCTCGGCGGCAGCCCGCCTGGTGACAAACGTGAGCGCCGCAGCGCAACCGCCGCCACCACGGCGAGCGCCGGGCACAATACCATCAATCCCACCCAGGGCCAAGCCCCACCACCATGCCGGGGAAACACGGTGCACCAAAGCCTCCACACTGGATTCCAGCAGCGCAAATTAACGAGCACCCCACGCTGCCCACGATTCCGAGAATCAGCAACAAAATGAGGGGGCGCTGCAGGTACGGGAGGTGAGAATATCAACGAACATGATGCAACAGAGCTTCGGCGGTGTCGTAAATGGCGACATGACCATCGGCAAAAACCGCGGTTTGCTCGCATAGTTGTTCGGCAAGACTGTAGTCGTGGTGGACACCACCACCCGGTTCCCTGCTGCTTAAGCTCCGTGAGCACCCGCAACAACATCTCTGCTCGTGGTGTCGAGACCGTTGAAAGGCTCATCAAGCAGCATCAGCCGGATTGGTGACAATGGCCCGGGCGATAAGCACCCGCTGCCGTTGCCCACCAGACAGGCTACCGAAGCGTTCCGTGGCCTTCTGCTCCCAAATTCACCCGAGCAAGCGCCGACGAGATTTTATTCGAAATCAACCCGGCGCCACCAGGGGTGGTGGCGGACAGTCCCATGGCCACCACCCCTGGGCGGTCACGGGGAAACTCGGATCAATATCCTGGTGTTGTGCACATACCCAATATTGTTGACACAACGCAAGACACCAGTGGTGCGACACATGCCCAGGATGCCTTTGAGCAGCGTGGATTTGCCAGAACCATTCGCGCCGATGAGCGCGAGGGCGCGCCAGGGCCTACGGTAAGGTTGACGTTTTCCAAAATGGTGGTGGCATCGTAGCCCAGGTCGAGGTTTTCGGTGACCAGGACCGGGGGTTTCGTAGCCGGCGTTGCAGCCGGCGCCGATGATGGCGGGTGTCGAGGCTGGGGTGGGCGGGGTCATGGGTGTCATGGGTAGTGCCCTTCGTTGCGGTTATTTGGCGTTGTGGATATCTCGGGTGGTAGTGGGGCGGCGTGCCGTCCCAGGCGGTCACGAGGGTGGTGACGTTGTGGATGATGGAGCCGATGTAGGTTTCGCCGGGGCTGCCGGCTGGGCCTAGCGAATCGCCGTATAGGGCATCGTCGTTAGTGATGGCTTTCACACCTGCGGCCCGGGCGATGGCTTCGATCGACTTGGAATTACTGGAGTTCTCGGCGAACAGGGCTTTGGCGCCGGATGCTGACCTCTTCCGCGGCCTTGTTGATGTGTTCGCGGTGGCGTCTGCTGGTGGTTGAAGTCGCTGAGGGCGGCACCAATGAACTTCACGTCGTAGGCGTTGGCAAAGTAGCCGAAGGCATCGTGGGAGGTGAAGAGCACCCGGTTTTCTTCCGGCACGCTGGAAATGGAGTCCCGGACCCACTGGTCCAAGAGGGTGAGCTGGGCCTCGTATTTTTCGACAGCGGCCTTAATGCTATCGGCGAGCGGCGGGTTGTCCGACTGGGTTTCTCCAGGCGGTGCCGATGTTAAACACCTGGACGTCGGCCTGCTTTCACGTCGGTCCACACGTGGGGTCGTGGGTGAATTCCGGGCTTTTCGCCGGGCGTGACAAACGGCCACGGCCGGACGTCTACTTTGGTCGCCGAGTTCAACGGTGTAGCCGTCGCCCTTCTCTTCTGCGACACCCCTGAGGTGACCGACATGGTTCCCCAAAGCCGGAGGATTTCACCGCCGAGTCGAGAGAAGTGTTGAGGTCGACACCGTTAACAAAGAGCAGATCGGCTTGTGCCAGCGCCTTCATCTGTTGCGGGTCATTTCGTGCTCGTGCGCAGACGCGTTGGGGCGAGCAAACAGGTGAGGTTTAACGTGACGTCGCCGTCCCCACTGGTGGTTTCGTGACCAGCGAGCCGGTTTGACCAGTTTCTTTCATGCCGTTGTTGGCACTCTGGGTGAGGCAGTCACAGATTTGAGTGGTGGTGGCTACAGGCACGAATGCCTTTGGCGTTAGCGGCCTGGTCGGGGTAGTGCTGCAACCAGCCAACGCGAGGGGCAGCAAGGATCCCCGGCAAAAATATTCTTCTGCACGATCCTCATTCTAGACACCCCCAAAGCAAAAAGTTCAAGTCATTGAACTTATGGTTTTCAGTGATCACTTTCTCCCTGCTGACGACGCCCTCCCGGCCGAAATCTCCCCACCATCACCCACCCCTACCACCCACCCCCTGGCAGCGCCTTCGCGTTAGCTGGGTTCTGCACATAACCGACCCGAACTCCGCCCACCAGGAGCAGAAACCAAGCTAACAGACCTGAAGCCCTATCCACGAAGTCCTCACAATCCTGCCGCAAACCTTCTAGCATGGTTTCATTCGACCACCCTCTGCGTTTGCACAGGACCGCCATCAACCCAAAACCAGAACCCAAGCTTAGAACCTATCGCAGCCACGGCGGAAAAGGAATAGTAGATGTAGTGAGCTGGGGCTCGCCATTATTCCGACCTCGCAACCCCTAGTAAGCCCGGAACGCAGCTCAGCAAGAGTGCGACATGGTTTTCCACAATCAGCGAAATATCCGCAACAGGGTGAGTTTTCGCGGGCTCAGGCACTCGAAAGTGCGGCCATTCCACCAGGACATGCCCACAGGATCACTATGAAGATCCGATAAACGTCAACGGCAGCACAACCGAGAAAACCGCCGGTAGATGCAGGAATCCTCAACAGTGGCAGTACTGCCCCACTAACACCGCCAAATGCCACAGGAAAGACGAATAGCTAATCCTGCCAGGCAGTATGAGATGATTCGCCAATCCAAAAAGCTGGGGCTTTGGGTGAAACGCATACGGCAGAAACACGGCTGCACGCACGTCACCGTCCCGGCGCAACCCGCAGCGCAAAACTCCCTGCCGAAGGGTGCTCAACCCGACCGGTCGAAAAACTCTGGGCCGAGGCAAGCCACATCACAAAAACGCGACCAGCCACCAGGCCTACCGGTATTGGAATGACCTTCACGGGCTTTGTCCATCACCCCCGCGGCGGCGGCATGACTCCTCCACCTCGCGCGCGATCAACCCCACCACGCATACCAGCAGAAAAACCCGGGAGATCTGCATATTGGGCACGTGCTCACGGGGAGAATCCACACAACCGGCGAAACGCCCACCCCAGACTCAAGCATGCCAAACCGCAAAACACCATGATCCGTTTTGCGGGCCCCATATTCCGAAGCGCCCAACCAAGTAGGGCATAACCGAGTAAAAACACCACCTCCACGCACAGGGACCACAGGTGGGTCATCCCACCAAGAAAACTCTTCGCGTCAGATATGTTTGAGTAAAAGATAAGGTGAGAGAACAGACACCCAGCTGGCGCAAAGTAGCTTCTGGAACGAGAGCAGCACCACAACCACATATATGACCAGTATGCTGGGACAACACGCCGACCGGCGGTGACAAATAGGTCACCAACATGCCCCTGATGAGGTCCATTCCTCGCCACGCAATGGGTATGCCGAGAAGGCGAAGAACACCGCCAGGAAATAGTCAGATCCGCCCTAGAATCGCCCTGTCAATGACTGTGGGGATCAATGCCCGTTTGGAAGGAAACATGGGTTGTCATGATCGCCACAGCGGACACCCCGCAGAGTCCCCTCCAGCTGGGGTTTGAAGCCCTGCGATGCTGGATCCCGCTGGCACCTGGGGTGGTGAAGACGATGTGGTTGGGGCTGATGGTGGGTACGATAGGCTTACTGTTGTTGAGCTTTACTTAGGTGGGTTGCTCAAGATAATGGTTTTGTGCTTCATGGTTGTCTCTTGCAAAGATGATAAATGAATAGGAATAACCAACATGGGATCAGATACAGCGATAAGGCCACCAGCTGACGCCGCGGCCAGGGCGAAGCAACCACTACGCAGCCTGGGCGTCGATAAGAAGCGAAAGGCGAGGCGGCGAGTGCCTAGCCCTCGTGGTAACCATTATGAGCGCCATTATTGCGTTTTATCATTGCGCAAAACGTCCCGGGCTGGTCATTAGCACGTTAAACCGTTGCCCATTAACACTACCCGAACCATTCAAACCGAACCGGCACCGACAATCTTTTACGACCCCTCGTTAACGTGTTCCGAGTCGGATGAACGATTGCTACATTGCGGAGGCGACCGCTGGTGGACCACGCGGTGCTCAATCGCTTTTCAAAGGACAGGTGATCGACACCAGGAGCCGATGAAAAACGTCGCCCAGCTGCCGACGTTGCCCAAAAGCTTATTCGAGACAGATTCGGCGGTCCCCGCTCGTCAATATCACGCGATAAACTGCATTTTATTGCGTGCGCTCTGCCCACATAGTCGCCCACCTCCGCAAATGGAGGTCACACCGCCTGGGGTGAACTTCAAGCACTGCGCACCCTCGCCCGCGATGGTCGTAGTATCCTGCCGTCTGCAATGCACGGAACGCCGCTCTTATTCCGCCTTTGACGTTGTTGTTCGCCCAGGCGCACGTTTCCCCTGGATTATGTGCGGCGCGAGGCGCCGTATCATAATGATTTAGTGCCGGACGGTGATGTGTGTGTTCAACACCAGCAGTTGCGGTCATGCAGATCTGGCATCGGCGGCCGCCCGCTCGTTCAACCACCCTGACACGACATCAGCGACGCGGCGAGCGCGATTATCGAATCGGATCTGCGCACAGCGGCGAAGCGGAGCAGATCGGGAATATGCTGCTCACCGCCCGGAGTCGAAATTTCCTGCTCCGGCGGAGCGACAGCAGTGTCACGCTGGCACTGCCGTACGCGGCAACCCGCACAGCTGTGGGTGGAGGCGTCCAGTGATTGCGCTGTGGACGAGCAGGCGATGCACCTGTTCTTCGCCATGGATCCCGCCGACGGGAGAAAACCGCCACGCGGCGTGAACATATACCGCACCATACTGCACATCGAGCAACACGTGGAATCAGGGAGACGAAGGATTCCGCGAGGCGCCATGGGCGGAACCGGTGGTGAGCATTATGTGTTGGCTGCGGTTTGGGGCGTTGTGCGCAAAGTACTACCTGGCCGGCACACTGTTGATTTATGGGTTCTGGCGGTGCACCCAGACTGTGCTTGCCGCGCAAATACTAAGCCCGGCGTCGCCCACCGCCTCCTGCCGGAGCCACCAGCTTCACCGAAAGCCTTGAGTCCCACACCACAGGGCCGCTGCGGTGGCAGAAATGCCTGGTCGTTGGTTACGCGCCGGTTTCCTCACTGTCCTGTTGCTGGGTGTACTCTTCCAGCCGGGCGTGTTGCTGCTGCGCCGACAGCGGCGGTGTTGCGGCACCGGCCTGCCCGTACGCCGGCGCGATGGGGTTTGGGGATCTGCGCAGCCCAGAATGCGCCACAGGACGGCCTCTGGCGCTGAGGTGGGAATGGTTATTCCGGCCTCGTGGTTTGTCTCGAATACTGCTGAGCGGGTCGGCCGCGGTAGGCGCAGTGAGACTTGCGCGCCGTCTGGCAACGCCGGCGGAGCTCGCCAGTGGATGCGTGAACGGCGGTGCATCTCCGTCAGGTGGCGGCGATCACGGTTACATGGTGAATCCGTTCGTGGTGCGGAGCGGCTGACCAGGGCCAGTGGTCCGTGGCGATGGTGGCGTGGTGACTACCGCCCGCGGTGGTGGCGTACCGCGCCCGCAGCTGTGCAGGTGACCGCGCTGGGTGTGCAGCGTCATCCACCCACCGGCGGTTTCCTGTGGCCGCTTCATCGTCGCCTCGTTTCCGCCTGCTGTCGACGCCGGTTCGTGTGCTGTTTTCACGGCACGCCCTCGCGCCTTCTCCCGTGGCTAGTGCGGTATGATGCGCCGCAACCTCCGCCGGAACCTCGGCGTTTCTGGAGGCGACCTGAGGAGCTTTGTGGGCGCGTTGGGAGCATTTCCTGGGATTGGGAGGCGTGTGGGAACGCCGCAGCCGTGCGGCCTCCCGGAACGTAGGGTTCAGCCGGTAGGCCCGCGATATTGGCCCGTCCCTGCTGGTGTTAGTTCGGCGGTGGCGGTGGTGGCGCGCCACGGCTTGGTGCTGGTGTCGTGCTGCTGGTGGCGGTAATGAGGGTTGAACCACGCTCCCGGGGTTGGCGTTGTTTCATTGTGTACTCGCAGTGGCGTTGTTCCGCACAATGCCGGAGACCCTGTGATTGGTGGCGGCCGGATCGGGGCGGCGTGCGAAGCCAGCTCAGGTCCGGGTGATATCAGATGGTGGCGCTCATGGCGGTGCTTCAGGTGCCGGATGCCCTCGTGGCGCTCATGGCGTGCGACCTCCGAGCCTGCCATTGTTGTCCGGGAAGTGGTGGCGCTGGCCGACCGGGGATGTGGCAAACATGGATCCGACGGCACTGGTGGTTTACGCGGGCGCGAACCGTGAAGTTGATCCCGCGTATAAGGCTGCGCGCATCGGTTGAGGCGGGCCAATTGGTGGTCGATGGCCAGGTGGTTGATCCCGCCTCGTCGCGGTATCATGTGGCAGCGCGGTCGGCGTGGAAAGCACGCGACTGCGACCCAGCTGGCAAAAGTGCGTGTCATGGTGGCTGACGGACGAACTCATTGATCTGCGCAATGGGCCCGGTTGGCCACACCGTGAGTGAGGTTCTATGCCGGGCTGAAAGTTGCTAGCTAGCATGGCTGGCTGCGCATCTCATTGCTGCCGCCGGCGTGGCGGCCCGGCGGCGGTAGCATCTGCATCATGCCTCATGCGGGCTTGTCGAGAGCTCGAGTCCGAATCCACGATCAGCCCGCAAACCGTGTGCAAACTGGCTCCCGGCGGCGCCTCCGCCACGACAGCCCAGCGGAGAATGTGTACCCGGTCGCGGTCACACTGAGCCTGCAGATTTGCCGAAATCCTGCCTAACTTTGGGATAGCGGTCCTCCCATACACCGGTGCAAGCTTAACGCATCCATGTAAGTCTCGGTAACTAGAGGGACTCGTGGGCGCGACCTCCGGAAAGATCCACCGCGCACTCCCACACCACGCCATCGTGAATCCCGTGATCACTCCAGGTAGAAGAGCGAGTGTTCTTCACAAAGAAACTCAGCTGGACCAACCCGATCGACGATGGTCCGACCCCATCCACGATCGTGTCTTGCGCAAACGCATAACTCGGCGGAAAAGTGCGCATTACTTTCCATCACACCATCTGAGTTCCCGCAGGGATGGCTTTACTTCCCCATCGCCTCCAGCAGTGGCAGCGCCGGCCGGTTTCCTCCCAGAGTGGTCATGGGCTTTCAATTGCGCGCGCGCTGCAGGGTGGCGCGCGGAAGTCGTCGTCGATAAGCGGGCGCTGCAGGCGGCCCTGGAGCCTCGATGGGGTCGTCACCAGCAACCCGGTCAGCCCGTCGTCGATGCGTCGCGAGAGACGCCGCGCTGGCATGTTTCACGACGGTGGTGGGCACGCGATGCTGGCGCAGCTACCACCACTGCCAACACCCTCTTTGGGGAGGCGCGTGAGGTGGACGGCGGCGCGGGCGGAGGCGCATGCTCATGGTCCTCTCGGTCACTCATGGCCGTGCAGGGTGATGCGCGAATCGGCACCGCCGCCGATATAGTCTGCGAGTTTATCCTCCCGCAGCCAGACCGATGATGTCGAGGCACCACGTTAGTGCAAATGCGTTAGACCCGCACCGCATCGATTGCGTGTTCGATCTGTTTGTGGGGGACCAGACGCGATAGCGTCACCACTGCGGATCCGACCGTCGTCCTCTAGCTGGGGCGGAGTTGGCGGATGGGATCCAACGCCATTATGGATAATGGTTATATTGACCGAAACCCCAGCGATGGTACAAGATCCCGTTTGCTTGCGCCGAAAACAGTCACCACTGAGTGTTACTGATGCACGCGCGGCGAGTCCTGGATTCAAAGAAACCAACCCAGGCTGGCCAGGAGTTTTCCCGCAACCGGCCACTGCTCGCGGTGACAATGCGCGTGAGCAACGCTGTTGGTTTCCGCACGAAAACTGTCGCAAAACGGATACCGTTCTGCGGTCGACCACAACGTCAGCGTCTCTTCGGCGAACCGGATGCCGCACCGACCCAGCAAGCATCATGATTACGCGTGCGCGGTCGACACCTCAGCTTTCCACCGACCAGAAGGTAATTCAGCCTCGAACGCTTTTACGACGACAGTCGCGCAGGCGGCGGTACGATCAAATCACTCCCACGCGTCTGCGGTCGCTCATGCGCGGGCGACATGTTCAAGCAGATGCCTGCTTCGCCACCACCTTGGTGGTGCATCACGCCAGCACAACAAGAGGATCTTTCAGCACTTTCGTCTACCCTTGCACGCATCACGAACACTCGGTTATGTGCTTCTCGCCGACGGGCCAACATTACGACGAGTCAACCCAATTTGCTTTCCTCGACGGCAGGGCAGAACAATCCGAGCCCAGATTATTTCCTCATTCCCACCTGGCGAAAAGACGCACGGGCTGGTGACGGCGCTTCATCGAGAACACTGCGTAGTTTAGCGACGTCTATATCGTAGGTTTCGGGTACTGAGACGTCGGTGACCGGGGTATTTACGCGGCGGGAATTTGCCGCCCAGCGCGTGACTATGTTGGCCCTAGAACCCGATGTGAGATGTCAGCGGCCGGGTTACGGTAGCTAACTCGTTTGCGATGGCATGGCGCTCGTTTCGGAATAATTCCTTCGACGTTGTATATTCATCAAACGTTGCCGAGCATATTCCCCACCCTGGGTTGTGAGTACAAATGTATATGTAAACCGGGTGGGCTCGTAATTTTAAGTTATACCGTGCGAAACTGCCGCACCTTGGCGGCTTACATGAAACCGGCTTTTGCACATGTGGTCTCGGCGGAAATTTTCAAGCAGAGACATTACAGACCAGCATGTGGCTGGGCCTATGTACTTTGGTATTTCGCTTTTCGACGTGTCCTGTCCGAGCGGTACTGATGGGCTCGACATGACCAGCTGCCAGGTAGTGACCCGACTCCCGCTATCACCCGGAAAGTGGGCATGGTGGTCTCGTTTCGATGCACCCGCTTTCGAGAATTTTGTGAGTCATCTTGTAGATTGTGTTGCAGCCACACCCAGAGGGCAGATAAAATGAAAAGCCCACTCATAACTCGTGACTTTTATTTTGTGTTTACCAGCACAATTTCAAATCAAAAATAAAGCCCGCGTAAAATTGCTTTGACGTTAGGATGGTTCCGTCTCAGAATACCAGAGGTCCAATCAAGGATCTGTTTTCATTTCCGGTATTCACACTGGTGGGAAAGCCATATTTATAATGGTTACCTGCATCGATACCCACCTCCTTTCTCCGTTGGCTCACGTATAGACCGCGGGGGTTTTTCGATCCTCAGGAAACCGCTGCGAGCTTACAGCACCATGAATGGCCAACTACAGGCTGAAGCCGCATTTGCATCCGAACACCGCATTGTTGGACCCTCATCTCTGAGCTACCCCCATCACATATGGATAGCTGTAAGTTTGCAGCCCTCTATGGGCTGCATACAGATACCGCTGAAAACTCTGGTTCACTGCATAAGATTTCTTCCACGTTTTCTCCAGAACAAACGATATCATTCCATATCGCCTCAGGTCATCGAATGTCGCTCAGCTGCTGGGCTTGGGTTCCTAATCGGAACAAGACTGCGCAGGGTGTCTGAATCGAGAAAGGTACTGGCTCAGCATTCTTGCAGCCACCATATTTCTTTGGCTTTCTGACCAGCTGCACCCAAGCGGAGGCTGGAGTTCTACTTCGGAAGGCACGATTTGGGAGTGGTATCGGGCCGGAACCCGAGCTTTAGAACACCCTGATATCCCACGCTCTGCCCATCAGCGGCATTTGTTCTGGCCGGTCTGGGCTCTCGATATGGCGATGATGCGCCCTGCAACGGCGGACTCATCAAACAGAAACCAAGCTTAGAACTTATGCAGCTAGTCAGCTAGGACTCTCGCTTTAAGCTTGGGTTCGAGTTGGCAGCTCGTTCACGGAAGAAACCTCCGAAATCCGATCTATAGCAAAAGCAAAGAGGCGCAGAAACTCAACCAACAAACTGACCAACCATCCCCTGAAAATCTCTCCACGATCCCTACCGCACTGCTTCTAAGCTTCGGTTCTGGACGTTGATCGGACGCAGTGCAAAGCCTTTGAAATGGAACGAGCTCAGCACGAAATACTGTCCTGGCAAGGCGGGGATTATCAGTGCTCTAAGCTTGGGTCGCACCTCAGGCGATGTCTCCCTCGCCAGCTCAGCGACAATTAAACCAGAAACCGAGCTTAGAACTTATGCGGCAGGATCCCAGCTAACCCTCGACTGAGCATCGCGTCGCTTTAGCTTGAGTTGTCATCTGTGTAACGGCTCAGATCCGCTCGCTTGAACCGACCCAAAGCTCAGCACAGCATGCAGCTGAACAGGCAGGACTTTTTGCTTTTGCTGACGCTGAACCAGCCACGCCGGTTTTCGACCAGAAAGAAACTCCTGAAAGCGGAAACCAAAGCTAAAAGCAAACGCGGCTCAATCGGCCAGAAAAACCGGCACCACCACTCCGGCTGACAGCCCACCGAACTGTCAGATTGACCCGTTTCGCCGCGGGAAGCAGACGGGACCGTTGAGTGGGTTGATTAGTTGAGAAAGGCGTCCTCAGTGCGCTTGCGCAGGGCGGCGAATTTCGCCGTGAACCTCGGACGGTACCGCGCTGCCCAGGACTTCAGGTGAGGCCTCGTTTGTCGCATCGGGCGGTCTGCAGCGCATGTTCCGCGCACTCAAAGGCCCTCTTCCACGCCGGCCAGCGGGGAATCAGTGCTGTTCAAATCCAGGTCCTCGGTACGAAAGCGGTGGTATGAACGTCTGGCTGCTGGGTATCTCAGCCTCAACCCTCGATGCGATCCACGATCCACTTCAGCGCGCGGCTGTGTACTGCCGAAGCCGGGCCATGAGAACCGACCCGTCGTGACCGCGACGGAACCAGTTAACCAGGAGAGACCTTTGGGCATCTTGTCGCCACCCTTCTGCCTGGCGCGTGTCCACCCGTGCTGGAGGTAGTCGCGCCAGCGTTGTAGCCAATGAACGGCAGCATAAGCCATGGGGTCGTAGCGCGGGAGCGCCGACGCTCGCAGCTCTTCGCTGCAGCCGTCTGGCTGAAGAGACAGCAAGGCCCGATCATGGGTACCATGGTTGCGAGCTGAGGATTCCGGCTCACGCGGCACGGTGTCAGGGGCGGCGAACCACCGGAGCAGAATGGCGTCGATCTTGATGCCGTGGGCGTCTTCGAACTCAGGAGTGCGACGGTCGGGCATTGTTCAATCGGGACCGCATAGCGGGAGTTCGGGTGACGGCATCAGTATCGGATTCAGAGTCCAGTCATTGCCATGCGCAGTCGATGAGGATGACTGGCTTTTCCTTGGTCGCTGCCTTCCCGCAAATGCTCGCTTCATCGTCGGCCGCGGCACACGTTGGTGAACATGGTGTTGCCCGGTTCCATGGTGCGCATGGCAATGGGTTCAGATCATCGTAGTTCGTGCCAGGGGCCACACCGAGGAGCCCGTGTTTTCGGGGTTGATGGCGTGCCAGACCATCTGCCCGCAGGTGCGTCCAGGCGATAGTCGTCGCCCACCCGCCGGCCTTCCAGCCGGGAAATGCAGTGAACCAATCATGGCGAGGTTCACGTCTTTGCCGCATGCCGACGCAGGCTGTACGCACCATGCTGCTCTTGCCTTCAGAGGTGTGAGCTGCGATGAGCATGTGCTCCGCCATCCAGCCTTCTTCGCCCAGCCGCTAATGGAGGCGCGATGCGCAGGGCCAAAGCACTTCTTCATAAGGATGGCATTGCCGCCATAGCCGGAACCATAGGACCAAAGTCTCTTTGGTTTCTGGGAAGTGGGTGATGTGCCGGGTGTCGTGCAGGGCTATCGTGACATCCGCGCGGCCTGGCTCTAGATGACCCACCGAGTGGAGGCGTCGCGCGAGGGTCGCCGTCGCCCAAAACGGTCAAGCGCGCAGCTTCTGCGCCATGCGGGTCTCGTGATGCGCATGGACGTGACCGCATATTCGTGAGTCCGTCACGCACGCAATCATGGGTCATCGCATCAAGTGGTCCCATACCAGGCGGCTTACCGCCCATGGTGCGACCTCAGCATGCTGCCCTGGATATGTTCGAACCATTTCCGCTTATCTTGATCCGTCGGCGCAGTGGTTGATGTCCGGCGCCAACTGTCGGTGGCTTCTGAGCGAAATGGATGTCCGTGATTCAGCCGGAGGCCACGTCGGAGGGGTTAGGGCAGGCCAGGAACGAATTGGGCGCTTTTCGTCGTTCAGACGAATGAGGGTCCTGATCCACTAGCTTTGGGAAACACGGTCCCATTCTTCCTCTCGTGAGCCGTCGGCAAGACCACCTCGTCAGGCGTAAATGTACCTGCAGCATCGGCAATCCAACGCAGCGATGCTTCATTCTTGGTGGGAACTCACTCATACCAAGTCCCGGGATTTTACACTTTGGACATTAAATCCTCCTGTCATGGCTTCCGGGTTTCCGTTTTCAGCAGTAGCGAGCAAATCACTCAGGTATGGCGTGGTCTAGCGAGACCACCGTCATGAATTCCGTGGGTTTATCTTCACAACCATTTATGCCTATAATGGGCCCTGTCCAGCGGAAATAACTTTTGCACTTATCACGACGTTCGTGCTTCGGGGTTCAACAGCCGAGAACAGCATTTCGCTTTCGCTAAACAGAATTGGCGTGATTTTCGGTCATCCTGCGCGAGGGTCCGGCGTCGACAAGCGTAGTACGATCCACGGCGGTGCGAGCAGCGCCATTCTTCTTCGCACTATGTGGCATCCTACCGACGTTGCCGACAGTGAAACCAGCATGAATGAGACCGCATGACAAAACCGACTGCAAACGAGCTTTTCTTATAACGGCCTGGATTGCTGACCTGGCGGCGTCAGCGCTTTTCGGCGCGGGTCGCTGCGATAGTCAGGCCGCCATGTGACGAAAGTGTTGGCCCCACGCTCGGCTCACGCACCGCCGATCGGATCGCCGACATCGACGACCGGTTTGGGCGCAGTGCCGCGAAAACCATTGTGGAAAAGTCGGCCTGGCACGGCACCGCTCAACCGCGGCCATGGCGCCGCACGAGGCCGACACACACGCAATATCATTGCCAAGTGGAGCTGTATAAAGTCTGGGCTATTAGGAAAGCCACTCGGCACCATCGTGCGGGAGAACATCATCAACATTCGCACATGATTAGCTGGCGACGGCGTAGAAGATACTCACTGACATGTTCGAGCGTACCGTGGATGGTGTCCGTGATGCTCTTCCCAGACCCGTGGCCCAGGGCTCTCGACACCATAAACGTCGCATCATTCAATCCGGCGTATTAAACCTGATCGCTTAAGCAGGCTTCAAACCCGGTGAGGTATTGCACGTTGCCACCGATCATGCCGATTATGCTGCATGGATTGCCGAACTCGCTCAAGGTGGGAACCACTGTGGAACACATGGGGTGGCTCCTGGCCAGGACTGCCTACAATTAACCGACCGGCGAGGTCATCACTAAGTTTGAGGGCAAAAGTTTGGAAGCCAGAGACCACTACCATCACCGAATTCCTATGCGGAGGCGATACATGAGTCTGAGGTGAATTTTGATTCCGGGAACTTCACGCCCACGCGGCACGGATCCACAGCTCGAACCCTGAGCCAGTGGGCGACGACACGCTCCTGTTGGTGGGACGCAACATCGACATGGGGTTGGGGCGCCATTTTGTGCCCGCCCACCGCCAGCCCACCGGCGGTTTCGGCACGCCATCGGCCAGAGTGGGTGCTGGGCGCGCGGGCGAGGTCAGCCCACCCGCCACCGGGGTTCCAGATCGCTCGCCTGAAGCCACCCGTGTTCACGCAATGTGGCCCCAAACGGCACGGTACGCCATCCGGCCGTGGGTGGAGGCACTGCGCAATGTCGGGTTCGCGGTGTTCGCCAGCCCAGCCTCACCGAGACGCGAACGTCTGACCCGGACATGGCGCGCACATGTCGTCACCGTCACCGCCGAAGGTGTACTGCGCGGCGTCATCTCGTGGCCAGCGCGGATGAGCCAAAACTTCCGAGGAACTCGCACCGACACTGCTGGACGAAGGCATCCTGGCTGCCATGCTGGGATTCCACGAACACACCAGTTGAGGCGGTGAACCGATCTTCACATATCCCGTGGACCTGGAGGAAAGTCGGCGTGATTCCGGGAAGCCGCTGCCGCGCATCAGCCTGGATAATCTGCCAGCGACCGGGCCTGGCTGCAGCCGTCCGACCGCTGTCCATGCTGCTGTCCGACAAGTAGCCAGGCCCCGATCGGCAGAAGGGATGTGGTCACCATGTTTTCGCTGGCACAGGTGAATTCGCCTACCAGCAGCGACGCGTTATTCCGCTCGTGGTTGTACTGAAACCATCATCTTGTCTGCTCTGCATTACCTGGGATGCGGCTTTCTCGGACCGCATGAGGTCAAAGAGGTGGGATGCCCAGCTCCGACTCCATCGACCCGCCGCCGCCATCCGAAGCGCCGAACGGTTTGTGTGAGCGATATGTGCAGACGTCATCCTGCTGTTTACTGCTGCCGAGAGCGGCACCGTTGACGAGTCACCAGAGTTTGGGGCACATCGAGGAACTACCTGGACCAGCCTCACGCCCACCACCCGCGACCAGATTGACCGCATCGCAGCTGTTTCGACAAGCGGGCCGCACCGGCCCATCAGTCGAGACCGACGCACCGCCTTCGCCGCAATCGCGTTGAAAGGGGACGGGGACCAAACCCCTGAAAGACTTCGGGCCATCTGGTCCAACTCCCGCGCAGCGGCAGGATGTTTCCTGGCGTATCGGCACGCAGATGGCGGCCACGCCGCGGCGGATGCCCTGGATGAGGGCATGGCCAGGATATTAGCCGGGCCGAATTCTCGCGCTTACCAGCCGTAGCATTGCTGCTTCTTGTTGTGTTTGGGTCCCTGGTGGCGGCCTCGCATGCCGCTGATTGTGGAGGCGGCCCGTCCGTCGTCCGGGTCCCTGGGGATGCTTTATCAATGCCTGGCCGGGTTCACGCAGGTCATCAATGTGTTTGCCCACTCGCCCGGTGACCCTCTGGGGCTGGGGCCAGCCATCGAGCTATGCGGCTGTTTATGGTGTCCCGGTTTCGGGAGGAACTCAGCGTGGCGTGGCAGGATGTGCGCACCGCGCGTCTGGGCGAGCCACCGGCACTGCGGGCAAGACCGTGGTGTTTTCCGCCGCCATGAGCAATGGCGGTGGCCCCGTCCGGTTGTTGGTGTTTTCCACAGGCGTGAAATCCGAGTGGCCGTACGGGCGAGTCAGCGCCGTGGGATTGACGACGGCGGTCCTGTCGGCGATCATGCTGTCGGCATTATTCGGCCTGCTTGGGCACGATATTGATTAAGTTCATGATGCGCCGACGTGGAGCGGTGGCGATGGAATGGTTGCGCACGCCTTGGGTCCGGGGCAGGCCAAGGTGTGGCCAGGCTGGGCAGCGTTCCGCCGCAGCGCGGGCGTTCCCGCGCTTACCCCCACTCCCGCACTGCCGCAGCCCGCGCCAGCCCGCAGCGCGTCGAGAGGATCCCGAAGAAGCTCAGCGAAACCTGGTGGTATCGGCTGCCGAACTGGTCGATTACTGGCAGCACGGTGCGCGTGACCGCCTGCGCCGTTGTCGGTGGCCCTTAAGCTCATGCCGGCGCGTACCGATCGGCGAGACGTGGAATCTGGTGGCATCAACGAAAGACCTACTTGCCGCCAACCACTCGGTGCGCACGGCGCAAAGCACATTCGATCGAGAAATTTCCCGGAATCTCCGCACGGAGCCCATCAAACTGCAGGTGAGTCGCCGACGCCGGCAATCAGCTCCGGCACACGGAATGTATCCGCAAACAGGCCGCCCAGGTCGAGGGTCAACCGGACGATTCACTCACCGTCAGCCACAAAAGAGATGGCATCCACGCGCTATCACGGCGGGGATCGTGGATTTGCGCAGCCAGTCGGTTGTCATGACCAGCTCGGGCAAGATAGGAGACCGCCACCCGTAGTGGTGGTATATGTTGGCGTCCCGCAGCCTGGAAATCGACAGATCTATCGAGGCTTTGTTCGACAAAGCTGCCGCTGATTGAGTTTCCATGTTGTACTCGCAACCTATGCTGTGCTCTGGCGGCCCTGGTGTTTGGCTCACTGGTGCTGCCGGCAAAGGCAGTCATCGCGGCGTTGTTGGGCATGGGCGCTGCTACGATTGGGCCTACTCACCTGGATGTTTAAGCGTCGATGGTGTGGCGCAACTCACCTGGCTTCGACCACCCAGGCCCGCTCTGAGTCCGGTGCTGTATCAATGCTCGTCGCAATCATTTATGGGCTGTCCACTGACTATGAAGGTAAACCGCAATTGTCGCGTAGTGGAGGCGCAACATCGCGCCATACTGATAGCGCCGTCAAATTCAGCACCACCCACACCTGGCCCGGGATTATCAGCGGCAATATCCGTGTAATTGTATTAGCCGCGGGGCGTTCCGGGTTTTCCGTTTCATTATCATGATGAGAATACATTGCCCTTTGTATGATCTCTTACATCCCTGTACCGACACCATCGTCCGAATGATGCTGGTCCCGGCTTGATCCATGCCTACTACAGGAACTGACGGTTGGTGGGCGCCCCATGGGTGAAGAGTCCGCGGCCGGGGCGCTGCATGAGACTTGGTTCCCACAGGAGACAGGGCCAGGGCCAGGTCAGGGTCGGGGCGAGCCCAGGACGGCCGAAAGCCGGGCGCCCCGGCCCCAGCCTCAGCCTGCAGGGCGCTCAGCCACGACAATGGCCAGGGCGGTGCGCCAAACCTCAGGCAAATGTTCCCAAACAGAAGGACTCCCGTGCTGAGTGTTTGGTCAGGAGCGGGACCAGGGCGGTCGTCAAACAACAGTCAAGCAGCCAACATCACGCGGCGGGAAGAAACGATGAGTTGGCAACGGGGCTTGCACCCAGCCGCATGTTCGATAAGCTCACTTTGTAACCCAGGTACCCTGGCGACTACCCACCACCGGCGCAACACCGGCAAAGTTACACCCTTCGGAGACACCGCTCAACGTTTGGGAATCGAAGACTAAACTGTAACACCACAGAAAGGATCTTCTTGACAGTCAGCCGAAAAGTCCACCGAACCCCAAGACCAAAGCGCCAGCTGAGAAAACCAGATTGCGTTCCTCAGACCACTGGTCATCACTTGAGATCATGGCCTACTGCTACGCGACAAGATGCCGTTCTCGCCACGGCTACCAGGAAGTTTAAGTACTATAAACCACCGGTCTGGTGCTCGCGTTCCTCGCGGTGATTGCCTCATAGTGGTCATGGCCGGTGATGCACACTTTCTTTCAATGCCGGCAGCATAACGACGCGCTCGCGGGACTTTTAACTCCGAGCTCCACGTTTATCGCGCTGCTCCTGGTCGCTGAAACGTTTCCGAAGGCGCCAGCATTGTCAGCCAGTGTACCAATTCACACCATGCGCAATTGAAATTCAACGATGTGGTTTTCCTCTCAGGATTTTATTGTGGTGTCGGCGCTGTCACGCAGTGTGGTTGATTACTGGGGCCAATTTCGGTATTTTTCTTCGGAGCGGTTTGTTACCAGCCCGTAATGTTAGGGGTCAGTGGCAATCATGCTGGGGCTAAGCGTCGCTGTGTGGTGGGTCACGGAATCACGGAACCAGCAAAACAGTTTGTGGTGGCGGTCATTGTCCGGGCTGCGGCAGGATTGTGCCAGCCGACTTCGCATCGACACAACATTGACCGACATTTCAAGGTAACGACGCGGTATCGCTTTCACTCAACAAATTCAGCTAGGTTACCTCCTGCCAGCTCATAAGATTGGGTGTTCATTGATGGCAGTCTGGCTCTGCGTCTGGGCGTAGCGCGGATGCTTCAGGGTTCAGGCGGTGAAAACAACACAACGGTGCTGGGTGTGGTGTTGGCGTTTGTCACTGCGAAAATCGTGGGCACCGGCACGATCCGCCCACAGACTGGTACGGTGGGCAGCCATGACTGGCAACTGGTCGCGGTGAGCGTAACGGCTTCGTCGGCGTTTGGTGTGATGAATTTACCAGTTATTTCCTTTGATGATTGATCCTTCTGGGTCGATGTATATTTCTTCCGTTGCCGCGGTGGCGACAATGCATGTAGGAAGCCGCGGAGTTCATGAAAACATTGATATTGAACATTATTGCCAGTGCTGGTATTTTGATTTTGGCAGGAAGTACCCACGGTGGTTTTGAGGCTCATGATTGCGGACGCGTTCCTGGCCGTTTGCCGCCGACTCCTGGTGGGGACGAGGTTACCACGGCGGTTGCGCTCCGGGGGCGCAGGCAGCAGTGCCGTCCGTTATGGCGTGATTCAGCCTTGGCTGATGCCGTGCTCACCCGGCAGCGTTTAGGCGGCGCGCCATGCAGCGGTTCCCCGCCTGTTCGATGGTAGCCAGCGTACAGCGCCAACCTCTTTCTTCTCAGGTGGCGCGCGGCTGGCCGCTGGTTGCCCGCCGTCAGTCTAACCCTCCCGCTTTACGACGCCCTCGGTGGCTGGGCGGGTTGAGCCCAGCCACTTACCCCCAGACCGCTTTAGGTTAGGTGACTGTTTGCACTCAGTAGCTCTCCTTTTGCCAAATAGGGCTTTTCGCGCTGGGTTCTATTTAGTAACTCCGGTTTGCAGGAAAACTCCTGAAACCGGGACAGCATTCAAGCAAACACACAACTCAACCCTGAGAACCGACCGTACTGCCCGACCCTCTACATTGTACCGCGCATCTTCCAGCTTGGACTCTCATTTTCAGGCCAGCATTCCCTGGGACAACAAGAACACCGACAGAGACGAGCTTAGGAATATGCAGCAAAGTCGGCCACACCCTGGGTCTAACAAAGCTGTTTAGCGGTTTCCGCACCCAACAAACAGTTCAGAGCTCCCTACACAGGCCCCAAGCTTTAGAAGATGCGCAGCCCTAACAAGCAGGGCTTTTGCTTTGGCTGAGTTCGACCAGCCCTTGGTTTACGGGAAAATCTCTGAAACGGAACCCCAGCTAAAACAACACACAGCTCAACCAAGAAACCGGCCATACTCGAGCCAAAACCCTCCACGACCCTTGCCACATATCTATCAAGCAGTTCCTTCAAGGGGCACGCATTTAGGACGCTAAAACCCAGAGACTAGGCTTAGAATTTGGCTCTTTACTACAGGCAGTGGGATATCAATCTTCCTGAAACTTGGACTCATTCAGGTAACATTACCTGGGACAACAGGGCGCAGAGAGAGGCTTGGCAGAACTCCTGCAGCTAGATCCCAACAGGCCCCCGACCGGACTTATTACTTTAGCTGGGTTCCTCCATCAGCGGTCAGATCACCCACTGGAATCAAGACCCAAGCTCAGCACAGCACGGCATAAGCAGGGGTTTTGCTTTGCTTGGGTTCCGACCATACTTGATTCCTTGGAAAGTCTCCCCAAGCCAGGAATCCCAAGCTAAAAGCAAACACGCAGCTCACCCCGCAAGGCCCGCTAGCTCAACTAGGCGGAAACCCGGTCAGCCTTCAGAATCCTCAGTCCTCTCGAATCCTTGGATTCCCCCAAGTCCAACAGAGCAGGTCGTGTTCCGGTCCAGCCAGGTCTACTGCGCCAACCAACATAACCCCTGATTTGGGAGGGTAAATAATTCGTGAACTCACCCCCTTTGGCATAGGCTCTCGTCCACTTAAGTGGCCGGATTCGGTAATGCGGCCGTTCGATGGAAGTGATTTTGTCCATCTCATCCACCGGTGGATGCCGGTGGGACACCACGATCCCGTTGTTTACCCGTGATGCGCTGCCGCAGTTCCGCAAAATCACCTCCGCATCACCGTGGGCGTCGATGGAACTGGTGGGCTCGTCAGAATCAAATCCCGGGGTTGCTGCAGCCGGTCGAAGCCAGCGATAGTCTTCTTTTGCCCACCAGACGGTAACACCTCCCCGTTGTTCACCCAGTTGCTGGTCCAGGTCGTGGACGAACGCGTCACCAAAAATCCGACTAGGAACTTCGGTGAGGTCGCCCCGGGCGCCAGTCGGAGGTTTTAGGCGACAGGTGAGCCCGGAATCGGGGAATAGTCCTGCGCTTGGCATCCCAGAAATAGCGGTGTTTCTCCGCGAAGGAGCGTGGGTGATGTCATTGCCGTCGTGGTCTGGTGCCGGCGGCCTTGGGCGGGTGCCGACCAGGGCGGATACGGTGGTTACCGGCACCGTTGGGTCCGACGCTGAAGTTGGCCTTGGCGGGCGTGAGGTTGACGTCATCCAAGAGGCCATCGGTAACAGACAACGCGACGCAACGCCGGATGTCTCTAATACCGGGAAGAGCGGCTCCACCTCGGGCAGTTGAAGAACCGTTGTAACGTGAAACTGATGCGGTGGTTTCTTGCCAGGCATGCCCACCGGACCAGCAAACGTTATATGGATGGCGAAAAAAGGCCATGGAGATGCGCCTGGGGTGGCAGTCATCACCGCCAGTGAAGTGTGTCAGTGCGCACGAGGCGGCGGCGCAACGAAAACCGCGGTGTAACCGGGAGTTGTAGAAGTTCCGTTTCAGGATGCTACGCCAGTGTGCGCGCTGCTGCGGTCGGACTGGCCACCTGTCGCGATGAGTTTCAGCCTTCGCAACGCAGACCATTCACGCAGGCGTCGAGGAGGCGGATTCCGTAGCCCATCACTTGTAGATCGTTGCTCACACAGGTAGTTTGCGTAGGCGGTATTGGTCGTTGTTTTGTTTCACCATTATTCGGCCAGCGCAGGGAACAATAAAGTTCCACCCAGGGGAGGAATGACGCCAGTATGGTAAACGCGGTCCACCGTTGGGTGGACGATAAGATGCGAACAAGGAAATGGCAACCATGACCGCAAAATGACAGGAGATGCTGTGACCGCCGTAGCCTGCGACAGGTTCCATTGAACACCACCCAGAAGCTCGGCGCACCTGATACCTGGTTTCGGTGTGCGCCAGCCGTTCCGCAAAACGGGCGCGACACTTGCGGTCGACGGTTTTGCGCCCTGGCATCCAGGCGCGCGATACCTCGCCGGAGAATGCTGCCGGGAGCCAAATGTCCTACCGCAGAGGAGAGTCTCGGCGATGAGTAGGGCGCATCGCAGGACGCCAGCGCACGTAGGTGGCCTGCGCGGACCAGTTTCGATAGCAGACCCAGGCCAGGTAACACCAGCCACCTGGGCCGCGAAACCTCCGCCAACACCAGCTGCAGCGCAGCATCACGCAGGGCTTCGGGGCGCGGTGCGGGGCGCGGAATGTGGCGCGCAAACCAGCTCGATGTGAAAGATGTTTTCATTTGTCACATGCTTGGATTGCTCTACCCTCACGCGGTGGACTTTCTGCAAAACCTCACGCGATGTCGACGCCACCTTCAGTTCCTGACTCCTTCAGATTGAGTTCTACAGGCCATGGACTTTGATCTTTGCGGTAGGAATCACCAGCCCGCCCATTCCCGGTTGAGGGTTGGGGTCGAAAATTAACGTCAGCGTTGAAAGCAGCAAATTTCCTCGACCACCAGAGTCTGGGGAGTCCGTCACCACTCGGGAACCGGTGCCCTGGGGAGCAAAAGGGGACGCATGTCGTTCTCGATCGGCAGCGGCAGCGCTGAGCAGGGCGGCAATCGCGCTCCATGTGCGCACTGGCGGTGCGCAGTGCGCAGAGCCGCACCAGTTCACCGGACCGCTGGTGACGGCAACACCTACCTATGCTCATTCAGAACTTCTCCGATGCGCGCCGGATTTTCCGTGCTGACACCAGCCGGGTCGCGAGTGCACAATGCTACCGCACGGATGACAGTGGCAGCACAAGGAGCGGGTGGCGCTCAGCAACGTCGAGACCAGGCCACGGCAGGCCAGGCGCCTTACAGGGACTTACCGGCGACGTGAGGGGCCGCGCCGCCGAGTTGTCCACCTATCTCATGGCGGCATTCGCCACGCCTGCGGCGATGGCGCAGCGCAGCACGTGGCGCTCCCCGACGGCGAGCGCGAGGATCGGGCTGGAGCGTATGGTCCGAACGTCCATGGCGGGCGTACATGATTCGAGATTCTGGAGGTCAGCGAGACAGGGGCTGGATTTCTTCGATAAGATTTTCGATTTCCGTACCGTGGACCGAGCACGGTCCATCTTTCGTCGAATATAACCTGGGGCTGATGGAGCGGGCTGGTCACCACCGCAGGGCTCATATTTTCCGCTCGTTCGCAACCGATGCGCAGCACGCACACCGCGCTCATCACCATTTTGCGAAAGATGAGCGATGCATGTGGTTCCGGCGACCGCATTACCCTCATGGTGGGACGCCTCCTGGCTGCGAAAGGTCCTTTCTGCCGAATTCATGGGCGCCGACGCGCCCTCATTTGCACGCAGCTGATTCATCGAGATGCCTGGCGACTTCGCCCACGGCAGCCCGCAAAGAACTGGGCCTATGCGCAGGATCGGTGCGACCACCACCCCATTAAGGCGGGAGATTCCTACGACGTGGTGTGACCCGCCAAAAGCTTCAGCAGCTTCCACCTACACCAGTGGCGACCGCCGCATTAAAAACAGCTCATTGTGCATTTGTTGGGCGTCGATAATTTCAGTGTACAGCCGCGCGAGTCACTTCCGCCAGCACGCATTTGGCACCGCCGACCTTCGACTTCCTCATTGCCGCGTTGGCCAACCACACCGACCAGGGACTCTCACGACTGGTCAAAGCGGTGGCTAGGCATCACTGAAAGGCCCGACCGGCTCATTTCACGAAGTCACCACCTCCGAAGGTGCGCCCGTCAACCGCTAGCCGCTCGTAGCAGGCAGGTCACCGCAGACGCGCGCACCGGCTCTGCGTTTTCCCTGTTCCGCGGCGCCCGCTCGGAACGCTACCACAGCATGGACGTTCGTCGACATCGCCCGCAAAACACGAGACTCACGAAGCCCACGGCCTCCCGCCCCGACCTCATTCTTTCTCCTCAACGACTGACGACCATCACCTGCGCAAAATCGGCTTCGCCCACCTCACGTGACACTGACCTGTGTGCTGCGACTGTAGCTATTACCGACTAATGTGTCCTGCGCCATCGATTTGGACCCGCCCTCTGAGATCTCGCCCGACATGAACTCCCCGCCCAAGACTACATCATCGACATTTGTGATGCTCCACGGGGCCAACGAACCCAACCCCAGCATGAATCGAGGCCCGCGTTCGCCAGTGCTAACATGTGCCGCCACGGGGTTCACCACTGCCGACCCCACCGTCATCGCCGCGACCTGGTGTACAGCCTTTGGGACCTCATGTGCCAGAGGCAAAGCCCGGATCCGCACCAACTCGTGCTCGTCGCCGCCATCACCGCCCTGGCAGCCGACCGCAAACCAGGCAGCGCCTGAAAACTCGGGAACTCTGCAGGGCGGCCACGCCTCGCCGGCTCCGGTGCTTTCTCCCCCGACATTCGGTGGCGCATCATCGCGGCCCCTGGCCAGCCACGCGACGTGTGACCGCCCAGGAACTCCTCGCTCGCCGAACGTAGCCGACAACACCTCGACGTGCCAGGCCTACCGCCTACCTCCGTGCAATGTGTCTCCTACCCGCACGCCAAACGGCAGGCTCTTCGACGATCCTCTCGCATGCCATGGACTACTCCGGCGAAGGAGGTCAACGCCTGATCGCGGCTTCCAGGCGCCGATCACGGCACACCAGGCTACCACACCACAAGCACGCACTGCACACGGCCCGACGCGGGAATTCTCGTAAACATCAACCACATCTGGGCCGAATGCCGATCGAAATCGCTTGCAACCGGATCGTGCGCGGCCTCTAGCCCGGAAAACCGCCGCGGCCCGTGGCCAAACCGAAGAAATTTCTGGAGACGGAACTGCGCGCGCGCTGCATCCGGAATTGCTGTTGTGCAAGGATCAGGGTGCGACGGCGAGTTGGGCCGTAACCGAAGATTCAACAACTCGCCTCCCGAGCGGCATCGCCGGTTCGGGCGCCTCGACTTTTGCTGCCGTCAGATTGGCGGCGGCCTGCTCAGCTGCCGTCAAAGCATGATGGTGCCGACCGGCTCAGGGCGGCGTGCCCAGCGCGGCGCGTAAGCCAGCCGGCCGCTACTGTTACTGGCTGGTGAGGGCCCCTGCGGATGGCCTGGTGGTCCGCGACTGCCGTGGCCGGGGATTTGTGCGGCGAGCAACCGGTCGCGTGAGCGCCGGCGAAAGATGCAGCTCCCCTGGCGCGATGGTCAGATGCAGTGCGAAGATGCAAATCGCGCGTCCCCACGGGACCTAGCGGGCCCCTGCTTCGCTGGCTGAGTAGGTGCAGGCGGCGCACGGGCGGCTTTCTGGCCTCTGATGAGCGATGCGAAGAGCGGCCGATTTTCAGCGATGCGCTTTCCGCGTTTCGATGATGCGAAAGACGGCTGGGGTGAATTCGATGAGCCGGTGAGCGGCGAGCTGCTGGCAACCATGCGCGACGGGGCTGCGAGATAGCCTGCCGAGGTCGGCGAGCTGGTAGCTGCCACTGTAGAAACGCGCGCGGCACCGGTGGCTCGTGCGGAAGGGCGGCGCGGATGTGCCTGGACCACGCAGTCGGTGAGTACGGTCATGGTTGATAGGCCTCGCCCAGTGGCAGGATGGGTGGTGAGTTGAAGCCGGTGAGTGAGCAGAAATTGCCAGCGGTCACGGTGCCGCCGGCGTGTTCGCGCGTTCCCGCAGTGAGCGTAGCCCCGTACCTTCCGGTTTTTCGCGCTTGTCGACGCGCCGTAGCCGTGATCACTGTGCCTTCCCACCATCGCGACGGTGTCGTCGGTGGTGCTGCAGTGAAAGTGGATTGCGGTGGGGTGGCCGTGGCGGAAGCGCTGGCGGCACGCACGGGCGTGCGATGTGGAGATTTCTATAGCCGTGAGGGATGGCTGGTCCTCGAGATGGCGGGCGTGACCGTGAACTCCGCAGCCGGTGCTCGAAAAGAGTTTGCGATAGCGATTTCGTGTCTACCAGTTGGTTGGTGGTGTGCGGTGTGGTTGGTGGGTCCGAGGGTCTCACCCCAGCGTCGACAGGTCGGTGAGTGCTTGCTAGGTCACGGTGTGGGCGTGTCTGGAGTCTCGCCAGGCGGCTTCCTTCGTTGGTGGGTTTGAGTGCTTTTGCCACGTTGAGAGGACATGGTGATGGCGACCGTGCTGGCCTGAGGCGTCGTGGAAAAGTCATGCGCGGGCGGCGGTGAGCGGTTTCTGCCCTTACTCGCCGCGGCTTCGAATTAGCTAGCGCGCGCTCGCGTTCGGCGCTAGCTCGAGGATGCCAGAAACCAGAGCGAGGAACAGGTACAGGATGAAGAGGACGTAGCGGAGCCAGTAGTCACGAGATGACCCGCCCGGCCGGCAGATGCCCTCAGTATATGGGGGATGGGCCGAAAAGATTATGAAAGGCGATAGTGAGCCCTGGGCTGACGCGCATGCTGAAATGAGGCGGTACACCACCCATCAGGCCACGGCCAGCACGCCGGGAGGAGGATGGTGACGTCACCGATGATGAAAGTAGCAGAATGTTGACGATGGCGGTGGCGGACGGGCCGAGAAAGTGTTAGTCAGGTCGCCCGGCAAGTGTGATGACAGGCAATGATGATGAGGATGCGGCCGACACGTTTGGGCGTCTGATATGGGAATGTGTGATAGCCGGTAGCAGGCCGTTTCCACGATGGCGAGGAACTACGTGACTCGGTGAAAAGCTGCGACCGAGAAGTTTCAGCGTGTAGCCAGCAAATGTCACGCCCACACTATCGCAGGCAAGGAATGGATGAAACCGCATGCAGACTGACGTCGACGATTTCTGCTGGCAGGCATCCCACGTGGTTTTCACGATAACTCGGTTTCGGTGAGCTGGTGAAAGAGCCCAAAATCACGCCCGATGCAGGAAAAGCTGTTGTCGACTCGCCGACGCGGCACGGCCCACCCTGGCGCCCGGCGGTGCTGCCCTGGCAGTGTTTGATTCCTGCTGACGTCGTGGCTGGGAAAGCCCGCCTGCAGGATGAAATGGGCTGAGTTTTGCGGGCTGAAACCCAGCTAACGGGTTGCGGGCCCGGGGTTTGGCTGCGTTGGCGCAGAGCGAGTAAGTAGGTTACGCCTGCAATCAGGGAGCATGACTATCACACACTCTTATGCTGTCACGAAAGCGAGCCGCCCAGTGGATGCGATTCGGTCATCTCGGCAGATACGCAGGATTGGCCGCAGCTGCTGCGAAGGCGAGTTCGTAAACATTGATGTCTTTACCGAGGGGGAGCGGACAGCCTATCGTTTGAGTATCAGGAGCCGGCCACCGGTTTCAGGGCGTCATCACCCGCAGCATCGCGCGGGAGCCGTTGGGCAGACCCAAGAACTCTCCGCAATCACCGCCAGGCCCGCGGCTGAGCCATTCAATCATCAGACGCAATGCATGCGATAGTGACGGTTGATGATGTCACCGCATCCTGCGACGCCGCCAATGCCGCCCGACGACCTACGGATGGGAACGCATCCACGGTTGGCGGTGTTGCTGTCGCAGATGCTGAGTGTCGATAGGTGCCGCTGTTTCGTTCGGCGTTTGCGATGATGTGGTTCGGGCGGATCACCTGGTCCCCATGATTTGTTCACCACCATGCCGCTAAACAGGTGCTGCCCCACCCCACGACCGAGTGTGGATAGCTTCTCACCGGATTCGGATGTGAGAAAACCGCGATTGGTCACGCAGAGGCGCGAGCGGGTTTAATATCCCCGATGGGTTGAGGGTTGTGCATGGGGCAGCCGGATATTAATGCCGCACTGTCTGCGCTTCAGGAGGCCACCACCGTGCTACTGTTTGCGGGCGGTGTGAATATTCCACCTCCCACACCGCTGATGGGGTTGCCGTGAAACCCCGAGTTTCGGCATGGGTTTGAGTATTGCCCCACCGTTTTTGGCGACTCCCTAAATGGTGCTGCGGCTCACGGAGATCAGCCCCGTGTAGCGTCCCGTGACCCTGAGGCGTTAGCTGGGTTCCGCGAAATCAGATGAGAATCGAAAACCCCGAAACCCAGCTAGACGGAAATGGGCTGGTCGGGCGATCGGGAAGGGTGGCGCTGCGGCGCCTACGCGCCCGCCCCTGCGCCTACATGGGGAAATGGTGTGCTTCTTCGGCAGGGTCGCGCTTTGCCTCGGTCTCCAACTGGCGCAGGGTCTGCCGGAGGGACCAGCGGTTTGGTTGGGCTCAATCATGGCGTCAATATAGCCGCGCTCAGCCGCAACATAGGGCTGGTCATGTTCTGGTCGTAAAAAGTCCATGAAGACTTTTCATGTAGGCGCGCTGCTCCGGCGGGCGGCATCCAATCGTTTGCCCTGGATCATCACCACCGCGGCCGCGGACCCCATCACCGCGATCTGGGCGGTGGGCCAGGCCAGTTGATGTCGCCAGACAGGTTTTCGACCCCATGACCGCGTAGGCCCCGACCATAGCCTTGCGCAATCGGAAACCTTCGGCACCGTGGCCTCCACCAGGGCAAACGCCAGCTTGGCGCCGCGGTGAATCAGACCCACCTCAGCTGCACCCCGGGCAGGTAGCCGAGGGTGTCCACGACGAAGATCAGGGGATGTTGTAGGCGTCGCAAATGCGAATGAAGCGGGCGGCCTTATCGGCGGCGTCGACATCAATACAGCCGGCGGATTCGATGCTGGTTAGCCACCACCCCACCGATCGGCCATCAACTGGGCGAAGGCGGTAATGATGTTGGGGCGAATCGGTTGGACCTCTGCATCGTCAGCGTCGTCGAAAAGCTGGGCGAGAAGCTCATGCATGTCGTAGCCGGCATTCGTATCGTCAGGCACAGAACGAGATCGCAACTCGAGGCTGTACGCAACCTCGGAATCGGGCTGGCACTCACACCGGGCCCGGGTCGCGGCAGGTCAGGGGCAGGCGGCGAGAAGATCGTGCACATAGTTGAACGCATCCTCCTCATCGTGGGCCACACCGGAAATATTGCCGTTAGCTCCTGCTGGCGAGCCCCACCAAATCGGCGGACGTGATGACCTCGGTGACCTCCTAATCACCGCAGGGGCCCGTGATATCATTTCGGCCTTCACCATCAACCGCAACAACAAAATCCGTGGTCACCGGCGCACACGCCCGCCGGCGGATTTGCCCATCATGATGGAAATCTGAGGGCTGCGGCCGCTGAGCGGCAGCTGGCGGCAGGGCAATCTCGGAATACATGGCCAGCGACGTCACCGCGTCCTGGATGCGGGCCCCACCGGAGTCTTGGATACCAGCCGACCGGGCAGCCGATCTTAATGGCTCATCGTCCATGACCTCGCACACTTTCCGGCCGAACGTCACGCCCACGCTGCCGCCGTACACGGTTTTGTCGTGCGCGTACACCACCACCGGGCGACCATCAACTCGCCGTAAACCAGTAACAACCCCATCCGTAGGGAGCATCCGGCTCGTCAGGGAGTGCGCCCAGGGCCCCGATCTCCACAAACGAACCAGAATCCACAGCCTCGTTGGATGCGCTGGCGGGAGTGGTGCGCCCCGCCCTCATCGCGGCGTTTCCGGGAGCTTGCCACCCGGTCTTGTGCGGCTTCTCCAGGCGGGGCGCGCAGGTCCGCCAGCCTGCCGGCTGTGGTATCCAGACCCATCATCACCTCTAAAGTTTGCACTTACATGTGGAGATACGGGAAATACGCTCGGTCAAGCGTACGCCCCACCTTGCTGATTTCCGGCCCGTCCACCACGGCCAAAGTGATCGCCGGCCAGTTGAACAATCTCCAGATCATTTTACGATGCTGACCAACCGCCGTCGTGAATGAATCTCCGCGTAGGTCGGCTCCCAATTCGATAGCCCCATCGTGCATGCGCTCCGACCGGAACAGCATGACCGGCATCGTCCACGTCCTGCCAGCGGTGCTGTCCACCGTGTCCAAAATCCGGTTGTCCACAAACGACGCCCGCTGGTGCTCCAGCACACCGGCGCTCAGCCCATGCTCCGACGGGTCGGTGTTGGCCAGGAATTCCGCCATCATAGTGAGCAGGGCGTCCTCGCCGGCGGTTTCGAGAATCTCGTACGGCACCGGGAAATCCAGGTTGTAGGTTTTCTTAGCGAACTTGGAATAGCGTTCCCAACGTTTTCTTGGTTTCTCCATGCGTGTCCGGCGCCGGGTGGCGGGCTACCGTGTCCAGCAACGCGATGGTGGCGACCTCAACGTTGGTGTTCCGCAACTGGTGTGCCACCTCGTGGCCAGCACGCCGCCGAAACTCCACCCGCCCAAAATGACCGGGCCGGCCATCGCTATAGCGTTCGATTTCGTCCAGGTAGGCGGCGGCGCGTTCCTCAGGATCGCTTCCAACCGCTCCACACCGTAGACGGGAACTTCCTTGGGCAGGCGGCGCATCAGCGGCTGGTACACCACCGAGAGCCACCGGCCGGTGGAATACACGCTCGGAGCTGTGGATCCGGCCGGGCGTTCCTGCAGCACCCGAATGTTTCCCGACACGTCGGACTCCAGCCCCTCCGCACCAGGTTAGCGAGCGGCTCAAAGTTTTCCGCGCCAACACCTGGTCGGCGGTGATCTCCGTGCTGGCGCGTTCGTTCAAACGTTCGGCAATTTTTCGGCAACATCGCGGTGATGTCCGGCAAATTCCGGTGACGCCGGCGGCCGCCGCCCCAGTGAGCCCAGCCCAGGTTGCAAACACGAGGCGTTCCGACGCGTCCCGCGACGCCACACCCACCCGTGGGTTGCTTTCTTTCTCGCTTGACGACGCCCTCCGCTGCGTTTCTCGCTCAGCAACCGTGGGCTTTCTCGTCAGCCGCTTCTGCGGCTCAGCCGCAGGCTCCTCAAGAGCCTGGGCTGTCTCAGCCGCCTTGGGGCGTCGAGCAGGCTTGGCGGACCAGGTCGGGGCGGGCGCTCATGCTGCACCGCCACCAACTCCTCCACCATTCGGACCGCGTCCGCAACTGACGCAGTCCACAACGCCTGCACCTGCAAACTCGGCAGGGAGAAATCATGCTCAATACGGTTCTTAATCCGCATGCCCATCGAGGAATCCAACCCAGGTCAATCAGCGGCAACTCGCCGGGCAAATCCTGAATGTCATGGCCTGCGGCCTCGACACAATCGGCCGCATGCGCTGCTCCACCGTCTCCCCACTGGTCGGATCCCACTCAACGACTCCGACGACACATTATCGCTCAGCGGGCTCCGACGCCTCCTGGCTCTCCACCACGGCGGAGTACCAACACCGCTCCACATTCCCACCCAGGAAGAAGCAAAGCCCTCGGCAACAAGCATCACCGTATTCCCCAACACCTGGTGAATCGCAATGGTCAACCCACCCAAAATTCCGGGAAGCCAACACCGACAACTCACCCGACGGCGGCAACGTGGCCTTCTCCTCCACCGCAACCAACGTAGCGCCCGGCGCGAGCTCCCGCGACGACCGCCTCCATGAGGGCGATCGGGGGACGGAACCGTGAAACCGTAAGCGCATGGAACGCAAACGTGCCATCCGGGAGGATACGCTTCTGCCCAGCAGGGAACCGGAACTGCCGCCGGCGGCCGGCCGGGCCGAAGTCCAATAGCGCTGCTTCTTCCACGGCATGGCGGGGGCGTGCAATACGGCCCCGCCCCGCAAAGGCGGCGAAATCAATGAAGTGCCGGCAACTACAGTTTGGCCAACAGGTCCGGAATGGTGGGTGTCAGCGCTTCCGGCGAGGGCGTAAAGAGTTGGCATCCGGCTGGTGCGCGCACGCTGAAGGCGGTGTTCATCTGCATGCCGCAGATCGCCACCGGGTTCGGGGCGATCTCCACCAACGTGGTTGGCCGGCGGCGAAAGCTTGTTCGATAGCGTCCTGGAACCATACGGACTGGCGGGTACACTGCCCCAATAGTCGGCGTCGGCACGGTCTCACCGGGCTGGTACACCCGCCCCGATCCACGGAGCTAAACAGGGCAGCTCGGGTGCCTGAATCTCGCAATCGCGGCAGCAAGCTTCCCCTGAGAGGCTCAAACTGCACTGAGTGTGGCCGGCACCTTACATACATAGCCGGGCGTCTTCCTCCGCCTCCAGCTTTGGCCACCAAATCAAGAACCGCTGCCAGGGACCACCAACGGTGGTCATGCCCGACCTGCGTAAACGGCGGGCCCAGCGCCGGCAAAATCAGGTTTTCGGCACGTAAATTGTCGAGCTGCTCCACCGAAAAACTCCACCACCGCCATGGCGCCCGCTGATCCTCGGGCAGGGACTTTTCTCCCCATGAGCCGGGACCGGTGGCAAGCAATGAGCATAGCGTCCTCGGCGCTGAGGGCGCGCCGGCGGCGTAGGCGGCGGCAATCTCGCCCATGGACATGCCCACCACGGCAGCCGGGTGGCTCCCAGGTGGCGAGGTAGTCAGTGAGGGCGATCTGATGGCGGTGATGGCCACCTGGGCGGTTTCCGTGTCGTACGTTTGTTCCGTCATCATGATGATGTCCCGGATCGACCAGCTGGATTCGAAATCGACAATGCGGTCAAGTTCGGTGAGGCGATCCCGGAAGAAGGGGCGGGCGAACAGGTCTGACCATTTTGCGGCTGCAGACCCGAAAACGGAATACACAAACACCGGGCCGGTGGGGGCCGGCGAGTCGGCAAGGGGCACGCCCTGGACGACCTTCCCATCGGCCACATAGCGGAGCAGTTTGGTGGCCTCCGCCACCGTGTCGGTTGGGACGACCGCCCGGGAACGGGCGTGGTTGCGGCGGTGACGGAGCGGGCCAATGCCGGCAGGTCGGTGTCATCAAGCGTGGTGACGAAATCGGCGGGGTGGCGGCTGGTAGCGCGCAGGACGCAGCAGGCCGGATACTGGCAGGGCAACCTCGGCGCGCCAGGCGGGCTCGGCGGGGCGGGTTGCGCTCGAGTCCATAGTCGGCGGGGCTGAAGTCGCTGAGCACCACGTGAGCGTTGTGCCGCCGAAGCCGAGGCCGCTCACGCCAGCGAGTTTCGTGCCGGAGTATTCGGGCCACATGCGGGGTCGGCCACCACCTCCAGGTGTTCGGCGTCGAAGTGATATAGCGGTTGGGTCTCCGTGAAATTCAGGAGGGCGGCAGCACGTTGTGTCGCATGCTCAGCACCACCTGATAGCCGGCCGCGCCCCGCGGCGGATTCCGGTGTGCCGAAATTAGCTTTTCGCGGAGCCAGGTAGGTGGGGGTGGCCGCGTGCGGTGGCACCAAAACCGCACCCAGGCGGTGGCTCGATAGGGTCGCCCAGAATAGTGCCGGTTCCCGTGGGCTTCCCGTAGTCGACCTGATGGGTCCACGCCGGCGTCGGCGTAGGCGCGTTGCAGCACATCCACTTGGGCCTCCGGGTTAGCGGTGAGACTGTTCGAATGCCCGTCCGAATTAATGGCGGATCCTTTGATGACGGCCAGGATCGTCCGCCGTCGGCAAGCGCATCGGAAACCGTTTCAGCACGAGCATGCGGCGCCGTCGGAACGGGACAAAAACCGTCAGCATCGTCGGAAAAACGCGTGAATCTTGCCGGTGGGGCAACACGCCGAGCTCACCAAAGGCGGTAGAAACCCAGGGCGGCCAAAATATTCACGCCGCCGGCAAGCGCCACATCGGCACTCATGTTCGCGTAAATCGCGCACAGCCCTGGTGCACTGAGACCAGGGAGGAGGAGCAGCGGTGTCCACGCTGATGGAGGGGCCGCGGAAATCGTACACGTAGGACACGCGGTTAGCGATGATGCGAGCTGGTGGTGCCGGTCAGGCGTAGGTGCGCCTCGGCGAGTCGGCGGCATGAGCACGCTGTAATCATTATTAGAGGAACCCACTACGCCGACCGGCTTTCGCGCAGTGGGTATTAGCGGAATCCGCGCGTTCTCCAGGGCCTCCCAGGTGAGTTCCAGCACCAGGCGCTGCAGTCAACGTTCACGGTTTCTAGTGGTGAGAGGCTGAAAAATTCGGCGTCAACGCGGAAATGTCCTCCAGGTAGCCGCCGAGAGGTTGACTCTCCATGCGGCGCCTCATGACGGACGTTGGCGTATTCCGACCAGCGGCCAATGGGCAGCGGGCCACGCCGTCCCTGCGTCAACGAGAAGTCGCACATTTCGGTAAGGTTGGGCGCCCGGAGCGGGCGGCCATGCCCACCACGGCAACTATCGTGAACGCTGGGGTCGGTGGCGCTAGTGGCATGAGCGGTGCGGCTGCTGGGCGGCAGCCGGCGCGTTCACCCTGCGCGCCTGCCCCAGGCCTGGGCCGCCGGCAAGGAGCTGCTGGGCGAGCGCCTGAATGGTGGGATATTGATAGGCAATAGTCGCATCAAGCTGCTTTATCCAGCAGGTTTTCTAACTCCCCGAGAGGATCACCACGTCGCGTGAGGATAGCCCAGCGATTGCATTGGCTTTGTCATCGGTAATCTCTTCGGCGGGCAAACCGGTGGTTTTTATAACCCATTGCCGAAGCCATTCGCGTAATTGTTCTACGGTCATGGCGCCGACTGGCTGCTCCTGTGTCGTATTTTCGACTCAGTCAACGTAATCCTTCACTCGCGCTTGAAAGCTAATCCCAAAAATCACAATTTCGTATAATTTTTATATCGAGTGAAACATACTAGATGTTTCAAACTCACCTATCGACTCGTTCACTCCATGTAAACGTAACACTGAGCAACATTAGCGCTAGCTGGGGCTACAATCAAAATGTTGAGAGGCTGCATGTTTACTGATCCTAGCTGACGCCCCAGAGGTGACCCTGCAGGGGTAAATTCCCAACCCCTAGGCCCCTCCCTCCGCGGCCTTCACCGCCGGCGGCGTCGGAGAGCCTGCCAGGGGTGGCTCCACCGGGACCTCCGCCCCAGACGCCAGAAGCCCCCGCTCACCTTCCCTCACCCGCCGCACCCTGCCGCCCCTGCTCGTTGCGTTAGCTGGGTTTCTCCCAAAACCAGCCTAAACCACCCCAAATCCAGGGAAACCAAGCTAAACCTCCGGCAGCACACCATTCCACCACAGCCACAACCACGCCCACGACCACCGCTCGCCTCGCTTCGCCCCTGGCGCGCTCCCACATGTTCACCCGCCAGTCCCACTGCGCCGGACCCACCAGTTGCAGCAACCAGCAGCAGCTGCCGCTGCGTTAGCTGGGAAACCGCCTGAATCAGCCCTGTCTTGGACCATTTTGCGGGGAACCCCAGCTAACGCGGCGTCACAGACAGCCACACCGCACACCATGCGCTGCACCCAACTCACCCCTGGCCTGCCTCCCATTACCCACCCCCGGAACCACAAGCATCCCCACCACAAGTAGCACCCGGTGGAAATACGGCAGCCAACAAGGCCATAAAAATGGTCAGACAACTCACCGAAAAGAAATCGGGGCAAATGGCGAACATCATATTGCAGCGTATGCAATACAGGAGTAAAGCTGAAAGAGAAAGCGCTCACCAGGAGAAATAGTGAAATGATGCCATCACCAGGCAGGTCTGGAACGCTAGTGCTAGTGCACTGCCCGCAAAACTCACCCCTGAATTTACCACACCCACATGCGACTAGCCGGATTCTGGTGGGTTGATCGGACAGGCTTTACCGGCGGGCACCAGCTCTATCGGAGGTTGGAAACAAAATGTCGAAGCGGTGAGTAGATCCCTCCGGGAAAGGGTCATCAGCGGGATGGCGGCTGCGGTGATTCACAAGATCCCTATCCTCAATGAGTCACACCGCTCCCCGGTGGACGTCACCCCACAGCGAGCAGCGGAAACCCCTTCTAGATCCCAATGGCCGGCCATTGTTCACTATCGGTACGCGGATTTACCGGAGGAAGACATCACTGAAATTAATGGCACCAGAGTCACCACGATCGAACGTACATTCGTAGACATTTGTGCCATGAATGGCGAGGTGGAGGACTAGCTTTCCTGGAGGCCGCGATCCGCCGATTCGGACGTCGCAAAGAAAAGTTTTGGGCACACCTGAACCATCACCACGGGCGTTGGGGCACTCGCAAAGCTTGCTAAAGTACTCACCCAGGCGCTCTACGGGATTGATTCGGTGCAGGAAAACTTTACGCACGGTACGCCATCACGCACGCGCTACCCGCTGACTGTGGACGCGCAGGCGATTTTTAGTACCCCCAGCAAAAATACAAGTCTTTTACGACGTACTATCGAGCGGACCTGCTCGTCAATAATTGGCTCATAATTGAAATTGACGGCGCCATCAAATACCAAGGCACACCCGAACAACGCGCGGAAACATATGCAAAACAAATTGCGCGCGAACAAAGTATTGCCAAGCACGGATATTATTTTTTTCGGGTCGCGCCATCCCAAATTGACCGGCGCTCATTAACCACATTAACAATCTCACCACCCATATCCACTTTGATGACCAGCTCTCCACCAACACCAGCTGGTCAACCTGAGCGTGACGCCCCTGGTGGCAATTGCGTGAGGAGCGGATGAGCTGAAGGTAACCTAGGAAGTTTCGGGGAGGGCTCAAGGTGGCGTGAGCCGACGGGGGCTTTTTGGCATGCCTCCTAAAGGGAAATCGAGAAATCAGAGAGAGTTAGGAGAGTTGAGGCCCCTAACACCCATCATGAAGCATCTCTGCGCGCACCCGCACCCGCCAAACACCTGCTAAGTGGGCTGGCTACGCCCAGCTGCAGCCAGCAGCGACTGCCTTCTGCGACCGCCGGCACCAGCGTTAGCTGGGTTTTCCCCGGAAAACAGGCCAGATCAGAGCTGAAACAGGGCAAAACCCAGCCAAAGAGTTAACGGACCGCGGAGAACCACAGGCCACGATCCCACCGGAACGTCTAAGCTACACCAACAATGGTGAGCGACCGGCGATCCTCCCAACCACCAACCCCAGCACCTTCTGTTTTGCCCTCTCCCTACGCCCTCTAGTCTCAGTGTTAGCGGGTTTCTCCCAGAAACAGGCCAGATCAAGGCCGAAACAGGGCAAAACCCAGCTAACGGGCTGACGGGCTGACGAGCTAACGGCTGACGCGGACCAGTAGACCAGCGAGCCAGCGAACCAACCACACAAACCACAATCACAAACTACCCTGGAGCCCCTGGCACCAGGCACCTGGAGCATGGAAAAGGGCCTGGCTCTGCTCGCAGCGTTGGCAACATTGGCCAAAACACAAGCCAGGCTCCATCAGCCCCACCCAGCCCACCGGGAAGAAAGTTTCGCTAGTCGGCGGCAGCCTCCCGATAGTGCTTCTGTTCACCCGGCGAGCAATCTTACCGGCGGAAGAACGGATGATGGTGTCCGGGCGGGATACGGATGTCGGCAGGAACCGCCGAGCGGCTTCCGTGACGGCGGCACGGATGGCGGCGATAGCATCAGCATCATCGGCCCCAACCTTTGTCAAGGTCACGCTCCGCAAGGATGATGAGCTGTCCACATCATCGCCCTCAACAGCGAAGGCCGCAACGGCGGCCGGCCGGATTTGGGCCGAGGCGTGAGCAACCGTGTACTCGATGTCCTGCGGATAGTGGTTACGGCCGGCGATGATGATGAGGTCCTTGAGTCGGCCGGTGATGTAGACCTCGTTGTCGACGATGACGGCCAGGTCGCCGGTGCCAACCATTGGGCGTCGGCAGGCGCCGGAAGCCCGGGAATCTCCGCCAACGGGGTCACCAGGGCATTGCGGAACGTCTCTTCGGTTTCCTCGGCGATTCAGGTAGCCGGCGGCAATGTTAGCGCCATAACACCACAGCTCACCCACGGTACCGTCGGGAACTCGGCGCGGGTTTCGGGGTCAACAATCGCAAGAAGTTGCGGACGCACCACCTGGCCGTTGGAGGCAAACGACACCGAATCATTGCGCGCAACCACCACGCCGCGCCTCGGACAGCGCCTCCCGATCAAAATAGTTAATCAGGGACGATTCAGGTTTGTGGCGTCGTGACCAGCAGCGACGCCTCAGCCAGGCTGTAGGAGGGGCGCACCGCAGCCCGATGCAACCCATGCCCGCAAACGCCGAAATGAAGGCCTCCATGGACTTTCGGTCACCGCTCGGAACCCAAAATCAGGCCATCCACCTGGGACAGGTCCAACCGTGCGGGCGGCCGGCAGCCCGTAGCGCATGGCCAAATCCATGGCAAAGTTCGAATAACCGAATACACGTTTTCGCCCCTCATGCTCCGCATGCAGCTGGTTCACCCACCGGGCGGGCTGCTGGATGAAATCGTGGGGCGACATCAGGTCCGTTCAGGCCGAGAATGGTCACAAAGGTGGCCAGCACGATGCCCATGTCGTGGTGCAGCGGCAGCCAGGTGACCAGTCGGAGGGGGTCTTCAACTCGTGGCGGTGAAAATCTCGCGCACGTTGGTGAGAATGGACCGGTTGGTCAACACCACGCCGGCCGGCACCCGGGTGGAGCCGAAGTGTATTGCAGGAAAGCGGTCAAGTCCACCGGCAGCTTGCCGCTGGCGGCCAGGAATTGCTGGGCGGCGGGTTTTTCAGAGGGTTGGTAAAGCCGGTCAGGGAGTCCGGCAGGAATCCACCGACAGTACAGAGGCCGCTCCCGGCCGGGAATGTCGGCGAAGAACGTCCGCATCGCACCGGCGGACCGGGCATTGGTGAGCACAGCCTTGGGGGCGGAGTCCGAAATCACCGCCTTGAGGTGGTCGGTGCGGGCGGGCTCATTGGGATCGTACAGCGGCACCGGCACCATGCTGGCATACATGGCCCCCAACATTGCGAACACATATTCGGGGAGTTATTGGGCGGCGATGGCCACCCGGTCGCCAATGGTGCCTCACCTGCTGCAACCCAGCCGCAACAGCCTTAATGCGGGTATTGATCTGGTCACGGAGTATTCCACGATTTCCCATCGCGGGACCGCGAGAAATCCCAGAATCGCAAGGTCTTTTCGACCAGTGGTGCCGGCCGCCTTCTCCGTCTGGTAAAGGACTTCGCACATGCCGGCGAGCGTCACCTAGGCTGGAGGGTGATCTCACCTTTCTCGTCTGAAGAACTGGCCGATAATCGCATGTAAACCATGTGTCTCCTCGATAGAAATCGATTGAAATTGCGCTTCTGGTTACTCCATCGTAACCAGCCACCAGTGTACTACTTGCAGAGCAAAATGAACTCTCATTCTCCCAACTGACAGCAAATTTCCAACCTCAGACTTGGGGCATGAGCAGACTCATTGTTTCGCCGGTCTGCCAGGCGTGGGCAAACCACCCAGGCACGATTGCTGCCGACGCGCTCGCGCCGTCTACTCCGCCTCGACACCCTGAGGCACCTTCATCCGCATGGCCGACAACAACGACCTCAAGGACTACGGCTACCAGGCCATCGCCCACCTGGCGCGGCGACAACCTAGAGCTGGGTCGCACCGTGATCATTGATGCAGTCAACCCCATGCACCACCACCCGGGCCATGTTCCGGGATCTGGCCGAACAGCATCGGGCGAGGCTCATCCACGTGAATGTGTGCCCCGGACGAGGTTGAGCACCGACGGCGCGTCGAAAAAGCGAGGAACCTCACTGGGACGAGGTGCTCGCCATCACCGCCTACTACGAACGGTGGGACGAACACCTCGACGGTCGCCGAAAACATCATCGTTACCGGTTAATGAGCCCTTTGCCCATTCCACAACCCACTGATTTGCGGTGGTGTCCGGAATCACATAGGGGCTGGTGGCGACACCGAGTGCACCCTATTGGCCTGCACCATTTCGGTGGCGCGCCCAGGGCAGTGCGCTGATCTCCCCGGGGGCGTCACAATGGCATCGTTCGGGGCGCACTTTTCGAACGTGACGATCGTTCAGGGCGCCGAAGCGCCTGCCGGGGACCCCGCATGGTGGCGCGGGCACGACGGGCTGCACCAACAGGTTGAGGGGCTAGGGGCGATTTCCGCAACCCACACCACCGACCGCGCTCACATGCTGGCCCATGCTGGGTTCCCGCCGACCGTCGGCGATCAATGCCACGCCCCGGATCCGCTCCGCTGGAACCACCCCAGTGCCGAGTGCTGATCTTGATTGGCAATGTCCCTCAGCAATGACCGCACCCTGGGAGAACCCGGTGAGGATGTAATCGGTGAGGGGCATTCCCGGAACACGTCCCGCATTTCTGGTCTCTCATGGTGGCGATGCCTTCCTCCGGATTCGTCATACGGCATCCTCGTTTTGGGAGTTAGTGTTCTTGAACTGCGCCGTGTACGGCAAGGGTCCATACACTTCACCGTGGGCCGGATAGGCTTCCCTGCAACGGCTCGGGAAACGTTCAACACTGAACGATTTTGGGGTTCGCTGTAGGGTTGAACGGGTCATCGGTCTTGAGGATTCCCGTGCCGGGCGCGATAAGCACTCAACCCGGGGACAGTGGTCGGTTGGTCACCATGGTTGCCGAGGTTTCGCGGGCTGACCTGGGGCCCCTTATTGGTTTGACTCAACCATTGCTGCGCACCTGCAGCAACCACAATAATCACCACAAGCGCGGCAAGAACGGTGAGAACTTTCTTCATGAACTTCCTTGGATCGGCGTTAAGGCAATATGTTTGCGTGCAAACGTTTCAACTCAGGGAAACGGTCTCTTCGGGCGACAGCGAGGTACGCTTGCTCACCACTGCTCCACCGACCGCCTGCACAGCCTGCGGAATTGGTTTCTGGCACTAAAACCGGGCGGCGCCGATCATTTGGTTTTCGGCGCCTTCCACCTCAATACCACCAGCCGAGGGCGTCGAAGTAGGTCTTGTCCGCATCGCTCAACTGTTGGGCCGGCGTGGAATAGACGATACTCTTGGGCTGGCCCATCAGCCGGCGGGGGCGGCGTTACTCGCCTCGCCGGCATCACCGAGCCACCAGCCCCGTTAGCCCCACTAGCGCCAGCACCAGCGCCATCGGGAGGCCCCCGGCCGCACCTGAAGTTGTACCCGAACCACCGGAGCCCCTTCAGGGCGCGATGGGGCTTTTGGACGCGATGCCGTAGCATCATCGCTCACGAGTGGAACCACCGCAGCGCTGAGGCCGGCACCAGCGGTTATGACGGACAGTAACAAAATTCGTCGCTAACAGGCGTTTTCACTAATTTTCGCTCCTCGCGGACTTTGCCATTGGATTGACTCATTTTTACCACCCCTGGAAGGTGATGGAACCGCTAGCAGACTCCTGATCGGAGGTGGGGTAGCCATATTCACCCCTGCTCTGTAGCCCTTTTCGCCCCAAGCCTTATAAATGTCACCGTAGTAGATAACGTGAGCGCCGGTGGCGGGGGACCAATAAATGTTGCTGTTTTCGAGACTCTTGGAAGGCGCCACCGTTGATGGACTTCTCATCAGAGGTGGCAGCTCAGCTTTGGACTTTGGCGGTTTGCAGCTCACCGTACTTGCGGCAATGGCGCCTGCACTCAGTTATTAGCACCCTTGGGGTTACGGGTGACATAGCCGCTTTTGGAACTTCTGCACCAGGCCACCGTTGTGTTCGGTAGCTTCGGGCTACAGGTAACCCAGGTCACCGTTCTCCCCATTTGAGGTCGCCCCACTTGTTCACGATGTCAGTGGGTACGGCAATGGCGTCGGTTTGCAGGGTCCAGTAGATATTGCCCGTGTTCCGAAGGTGACGAACCGGCCACCGTTTCTGCGAGCCCGCGTTCCGTGGAGGTGGGGAATCCCAGCCAGGAGCCGGGGCCGCCAAGCTCGGTGTACACGGTGCCGATGCGGCCGTAGAGGGCCTGGGCGCCGGTGTTCGGGGACCAGAAGGCGCGACCGTTGGTGAAGTCCTGACCCTTGCCGCCGGCCCGTCGTATTCGTTGTTCACGCAGTTGCCGATGACGCCGCCCTTGGTAGCTTTCGGCGATAGCTCCGACGGGGTGCAGTCGGCGCCGCGGTCGGATTGCGACAGGCTGAGGGCCCCGGCGATGTGCGGCCAGGCTTGCCCCATCTCAAACTGCCAGTAGGGCCAGTCGTGCACGCCAGAGGGCCGGAACACCGAGGTAACTTCCACCCCGTCCCGGCGGGCAAAGTCGACAAAGGTTTGGGTGGTCATGCGCGAAATAACTTCCAGCCCAATACGCGGCGGCATTCGCCGGATGCTTTGCGACGGAGCCAGCTGGCCGAAGTCATCTCGGCCGGAGCCGTCGACACATACACCTTCATCCCCTTCAACGCCTTAATGCCCAGCTTGAGGTCGGTCGATCCACTGTTGGGAGCCGTCCCAGCCCCAGCATGGCTTCTCGCTGTGGTATCGCCAGCGTCCTGTTGGGCGGTGCCGGATGGCATCGGGCATGCCGCTGGTGGTGTCCAAATACCCGGAGAAGGAGCCCACAAACTTAAACAGGTCGATTACGTTCCGCCAGGTTCATGAGCGGCGGTACACGCTGGACAGGCCGAAGATGGCCTGGTCACACGTTGGCCCGATAGCCGTTCTTCAGCACGGGGATAAGCTCATTGAGTAGGAAAGACTCTCACATAGTGCTTGCCGTTGTCTTCGGACTGCCAGTCGGAGTAGAAGGAGGATTCGCCGCCAACAGGCAAGATCACATTGACGTTCTTGTCGGCGAACAGTTGTTCAATGTTGGTTTCGCTGGTCCAGCCGCTTTCAATGTCGGTGGCCCGCAACCCGTCGAGGGCCCACACCTCGGGGAATTTCCGATTCGGCTGGGAATGCCAATCGCGGGCCAGCAGCATTTGCACCTTGACCACGTCTTTCGGCATGACCTTGGACTTAATTTGCAGTTCGATGCGCCTATCGGTGATCCACTTGACACGCTCCACCGACACCCCATCGGGCAGACCATTGATTTAGTCGTCGTCCACGCGAATAGGTGCGTTCCACTGCATTGGTATCAAGGTAGTCGGTCAAGCCATTCAGAGAGGAGCTCCCAGGCTTCCTGAGCTTGACGAATTACTGCTACGGACTGCTAGTGCTCGTGCTAGTTGGCTTCGCGCTGGTGGTTGATTGCGCCACCGCAGCGGGAGGAAAATAGCAGAGAGACTCTCAGCCAATGGCCACCGGAAGAGCAGCTATTTGGTAGGAAACGACGTTGAGTTACACGCATTATGTTCAATCCTTCAAGTTTTTAGTACTGAGCTGATTCACCGGGATTCCCTGCCCTGGCGATTGTAACGGTCTGTCGGCCTCACAGGAATATTCGTCGAAAAAGCTCACAAATGTTACCTGCTGGCGTAAAGGCACCATAGTGCCTTGCTGTGCGGCGCACCGGTAAACCGACAAAAATGCTACCGCATCGCAGTCCCAACAATTCGCGATACCCCTGGTGACTTCTTTCCGTTATGTGTGGATTACCAAGCTTGCATGACGTCACACGCGGTTCTTGGTGAGGTTCAACTGGTAGTTCCACTGCAACCAGTTGTGGATGCCCTGCTGCCGGATAGTTAACGGTCACATTCACGCCCTCAGCGCGCGCCTTGGCCTCCCACAGCGTGGTGGTGTAGGCTGAACGCCTCCAGGATGGAGCCGGTGATCCGGTCCTTCATCTCGTAGCGCATGATGTCGTCAGCACTCCAGAAACCGCTGGCTGCGGAAATATACACGTCCTTACCCCTGAGGGCACCCATGTTCCAGAAGGGTCGTTTCTCGCCACCGGTTCGCTGAACATCGAACCGTACACGTATTACAGTTGAAGCCGCCCAGGTCCAGCATAGCTAGACGCACCAGGGTGCTCATGCCCGGGCCGGACATGGTAAGGTAGCCGGACCAGCTCATGGCCTGCTTGAACATTGCCGGGTTGCGGGCTGCCAGGGTTCAGGCGGCGGTACCACACCGCATGGACGAGGCCGGCGATGGAGTTGTTGTTCCTGGCAACACCGAAGTTGCCCTCCAGGTAAGCCGGGAGTTCCTTGGTGAGGAAGGTTCCCACCTAAAACAGCGGGCCGTCACCGGTGTAGTTAGCGGGCCGCAGCCAGTCTTGCAGAAAGTACCTGACCACTCAACGGGCATCACCAGGGTGATGTTGTGGTTGGCGTGAGCTCCGGGGCATTGGAGTCGGTGGTCCAGGCATTTTGCTCGTTCGGTGGCGCGAGCACCGTCAAGCAGATAGAACCCAGCGTTACCGCCTCGTTGTGCCGGCTGAATTTGCACGGTGATGTTCCGGTTCATGGCTGGGGAAAAACACGTCACAACGCTGAACCCAGAAGCCAACCCCATCCCATTCACAAGCCCCGGTGGCGTCAGGACGCAACCAGTCCCGCGGGCCAGCAGTAGCTACGCCCTGGCCCGCCACCGCCAGAACGGAAGCAGCGGCAACTGCGGTGACAGCCGCCGCCACCTTCTTTATCGCGCGTGTCGCGAACTTCTGCTTCTCCTATGATTCAGGTCAGATAATTCACTTCCTCATTGAAACTTCTTGCTCTTAGGTTTTGTAGTGGTTCACAGCAAAGAGCCAACTAAATGCCCTAAACTTTATAACAGGGATATAAATTAGTCCACCTATTTTGTTACCTAACCATCCACAAAAATTTTGGTAGCAGACCTATCAAATTCATTCACTACCAGCAGTAATAATAAAATCACCCACTACACCTATAGTTGGGTTACAGGGTAATTTCTTGGGGTATATAGGGCGAGAAACTCAGGTGATTTTCGTCGATTTTCACCGGCATTTTTCGACAATCACGCAGCCGAATCTAAAGGCAGTCTCAGCCACCCGTAGGGGCAACTCTTTCCTAATCTTGGGTAACGTTCACACTTTTTGAAAACTGCTTTTTAACCATCGTGCTACCGTCCCCAATCGAGGTTAGCAACGCTAGCTGAACCGGATCCAATTTGATGTCCCGAGGCCAATTTATCGGAAGCGGATCCACTACGGGCAGGGGGCCTTTTGGTAGGCTGCCGGATCCTCCTGGAACTGGAGGGTCCGCCCTGCTCCCAGGCTGAAGTTTTGATGTTGGCAAGGAAGCGTTTGAAGGTGAGCGGGCTTTCGGTACGAGGCGAAAAGTTTTTGGTACCCGTGTACAAAATCTCCCGGGCACGCTTCACGCATGCTTTGTCCACCCAACTCGGCACGGCGTCCAGCGGCACTGCCGAATCCGCCACCTGCCATTCCAAAGGGCAGGTTCTTGTCGTGCCCCACCCGCCCATTGACGACCGGGGTTGGCGGCCAGCCAAGGGGCTGGTCAGGCCCATATTGTCGAGCACCCGCACGTCCAGAGGGGCGTTCATGCTGGTCATGCCCAGATTAATCATGGTGAGCGACAGCGGCATGTCAGCCAGGTCAGTGTGTTCGGTGCGTGAGCCCGCGCTCCCACGACAACACCAAAGGATGCTGACTCAGGCGAATCTGAAACAGTTGGCATCATGGGCGGCACGTCCCCGCTCCAGCAGGGCACTGAAATTATTCATATTGCGGGCGGTGAGGAAGTCCTCGGCGTAGCGGGTGGGCTGGTCGTGCAGGTGGCCAGCTGCCAAAAATCCGCTCATCCACGATGCGCAGCGGGCTCGTCCGGGAAGCTGGTAGGGTGCCCACCTAGGACCGTCGCAAAGCTCCAGCCCATGCCGGCGATAAACAGCCGCAGCCGCCACAGTCGTCGGAATCCGCTGCCGATCAATCACCACAACGCTCACCGGCAGCAGCAGCGTAAACAGCGGCAGCAGCAGCATGCGCCCATGCACGCGAAATCGCCGCCCACGCGCAGCACATAAAGGAAATGAATCAGCGCCGCCCCACACGTCATCCCAATGACCACGGTGCGTCGATTCACGCTTATCGACGCCTCCGCGTGGCGTTCCACACCCGCAACCCGGCAGCGGCCTACCGCAATGAGCACCCCAACCACAAATGGTATGGGGTCACAAAATCCATGAGGTAAAACCAGCCATCACTCGCACTGCGACCCCCGACGCCGACTTCGCCACCGCGGTGTGTGGCACCAACAGGCCGTGATAGCCCATGCGAAACACCTGGTGAGCCAACGGCACCGGATCGCCACAGGATCTTCCACCACTTTTTCCGATCCATAATCAGCAGCATCAGGCCCGACAAGCCCCGCCTACAACGCCAATTCTGGGCGCACCAACCAGCTCAAGCCTGAACAAAACGCCAACAGATAGCTGTATTTAATCCCCACCGCAGCTTGGCATCCTCCACCCACTGAACCACGAGGAACCACCACGTGCAATCCACAGCAGGACAGACCCCCACTCCAGGCCCGAGGTGGCAAAAATCCCGGGCTGGCGGCAACGAAATGTACAATATCCCCAAAAGGCAGGAGCAGCAGCCGATTATTGCCCCGATAGAGTTTCGCGGTGCTACGGCCGCAATGAACAGGGCCACAGTGGTGAAGACCAACGCCGCCCACAAGGCAATAGTCTCCAACCGGGAACCACTTATCAATGCGCCAATATAAATAATGTATTGCCACAGGGTGGAGGTGTTTGTTTCCACCCGCCCCGCATTAAAAACCGCCCGTTCCCAGCGAGAAGATTACGGACCGTGCGCAACACAATCAACCCATCATCGCTCATCCAGACGCTGCCAGCCGCCGTAAAACCCGAGGGCGGCAACAACGACTGCTGATATAACACCGAGAGCGTGGTGAGAGAGCGGGGCTGTGGTCAGTAGGGAAGATATCTTTAGCAAGCGGCGAGTTTGAATCCGTCATCCCCAACGGAATGAGCTTGAGGTTTGGAGCCCTAGGGTTGGGGCTTGGGGTTGGTTCCGAACGCCAGGCACCGCGGTGGCTGCCACAGGTCCCTGCGGGTGCAGGCGCGGCGCGAGCAGCCCTGAGCGTTAGCTGGGAAAACCTCCTAAGGCAGCCAAAACCGGCCAAACCAACGGGAAACCAAGCTAACGCAGGAGGGATATGGTGAGGAATCTATAGGAGGGGCAAGCATGGCAGCCTGGCAAACCCTGCCAAAACCATTAGCTGGGAATCGTGTAAACTCAAGCCCGGTTTCCTGCACCTCAACGCGAACCCGAGCTAACGCCTCGGGCCGGGAAAATGGCGGAAAACTACAACGCCGGGAATCCGGCCTCCTCAACCCTCATGCAGGGAAACCAGGTGAAGCCGGCTCTCCCAATCAAACACCCAGCTTGAGCGTTGGCTGGGAAACCTCCCTAAGGCAGGCCAAAACCGGACTAAACCAACGGAAACCAAGCTAACGCAGGAGGCCCCGGGAGGCGGGAGGCGAGGGATCCCGTGGGAGAGGTGAATGGGCTGGTGCCGGGAGGTGGCGTCGAAAAAGCGGGCTGTTAGCCCAAAACCGGCACCAAATACACGGCAGCACCTATACAAGCCAGCCATGCCACGGCCAAAAATTTGCAGGGTCCGGTCGCTCAACGCCAACTCGTCGGGGCGCCGCCGGCACCGCGGTCAACATCCGCCGCATACCGAAGAATCGCAACCGTGAACGGCACCATGGACACCCGATACCACACGGCGGCGGTACCAGCGGCCTGGCGGGCCATCTCGAAACCCCATAGGGCGTAGGCGATCACCCACGGAGGTGGCGACAAAGTCCGCCACAAACCGCAGGTATGTGACGGTATACCCCTCCAAGGCTTGCGGATCTTCGCGCCAGACTCCTGCGCCAACAGAATCTCGGCGTACCGCTTGCCTGCGGCCATGAACAGGGAACCGAACGCGGCCACCAACAGGAACCACTGCGACAGATAGATGCCCGCGGCTACACCGCCCGCCATGGCACGCAGCATAAACCTGGAGCTCACGCAGGGCAATATCAATCACCGGCTGGTGCTTCCACTCGAAGCACAGCCCAGCTGCAACACGATATACACCACCATCACGATCACCAGCCGCGGCCGGATGATGCAAGATAGCTCACCACCACCGCAGCAAGAATCAGGACCACTGCCAGCACATACGCCAGCTTCTGGGGCAGCATCCCCGGGAGGCAATAGGCCTAAAACCGCTTTCGTGGGGTGCGCGCCGGTCGGCCTCAATGTCGCGGGCATCGTTAATAAGGTAAATGGAAGATGCCGCGAGCAGAGCCACAAAGGCAATGGCAACGTCCCACAAGTGTGCTGGTGGCGAAGAGTTTAGCCGCGCCGGCGGAGCGCGGCGCCGCCAGGACCAGACACGTTCTTCACCCATTGTTTGGGGCGCAGGCCTTGATAATGGCGTCTACTAGATGGGCGGTTTTTCCCGTGAGTATCATCGGCTGACCTGCTGCCGGGGTTGCCGGAGCTGCCGGGGTTGGTGCGCGTCGTCAACGTGCGACTCGGCAGCCCCGCCTCAGCCACCTCGGACCCTGCCTCAGCCTCGGGCAGCGACCCGGCCTGTGTGTCAGCCCTCTGATTCTGACTTCTCTGGCTTCTCGCTCTTGAGCTATCCTTCTTTCCGTTGCGCACGAACCCCACATTGGCCGCAGCCGGCAACCTTTCCGGTCGATAACCTGCGCGTTATGGCCCCACATTGCGCCGGCCAGCACATCGGTAGGGTAATGAACACCAGCACCATACGGATAGCATCATCACTGGCACCCTGAGCAGCGGCAACGGATCTTCTAGTGATTTTCGCCAACGTCACAAGCGCCGCCGTGGTCGATGTCGGCATGTGAACTGAAACTCAGCTCGCTGGGGGTTCCTACGCCCACTTGAATGGGATCGTGCGGCCGTTTCCGTCGCACAATTCGCTTGACGACGACACTTAGTGCGTGGCTCGCAAACGCCGCCGCATCAGTTTGAACCACCGGCCCGCGATGGTTTTTATCCACCAACGCCCTGATAACCTCAATCCCAACCACCCGCAAGGAGTGCTCCTCGAAGTGGCTTAAACCGCGAGCAATGCGGAGGATGCGGGTGTCGCTAAAGCGGTCTTGGAGGACACGCAGGATGTCAGACTCGTTTTCACTAATCGCTATTCTTTCTCACTCAGCTTTTTGGTTTAGCTTTTCCGGTTTCTGCTGTTGCGGCTTTTCCCGATCCAGCTTTTTCTGGTTCAAGATTTTCGCCCAACTTTCCCGCTCACCAAAATCAGGGTGGGCTGCCCGGTATTGTACCCGCAGCACTTGGAAGCGTTCTTGGAGTTGCTTGTGGAGGGCCCGGGTCTGCTTTGAAAGGTCTTGGCCGGGCCAGATCAGCGTTTCGGAAGACCACTCCCGACCGTCGGCGGTGGCCACGGTGGCGCCGTCAACCCGCAGGAGGGAGAACCATCGCGGCCTCGATCAGGGGCGAGGTTGGCCAGAACCTCGTGGTGTGCCTTATTTTCTCGGCTGAGGGAGTGTTTGATGCCTTTGGCCAGCCACACGGCCTTTTCAAGGGGCGAGCCGGCCGCCAATATCCTTGATGGGCACGCCGGGGATGCCGGTGGGGCGGGGCAGTTCGGCGGCGGAGGGCAGGATGATGGCATCGAGTGTTTTTCCGAATCGCGGCAATCCGGGGCAGGAGGATTCCAGGATGTCAAACAGGTTGTCGGGCCCCCGGAGGAAGTCTTTGATTGATTCCAATTGAATGGCCACCGTCAGATGCCCAAGCACATGAGGTGTTTGATGGTGGCTTTCAGCATGCTGCGGATGATGCCGTCGATGGGACCATCGTGGTGCATGGCGGCCACCACCAGGCGGTTGCGCAGGGTGGGAAGTAGGGCCTGCCAGTCGATGGCGTCGTCTTTATCGCTCCAGGCCATGTGCCAAATGGCAATGCCGGGCCAGGTGGCGGTGGGGTAGCCGTGGCGGGCAGCGCGCAGCCCGTATTCGGCATCGTCCCATTTAATAAAAGAGTGGAAGGGCTGGCTCGATTTCTTCGGCAACCAGCCGGGGGATCATGCCATCCACCAACCATTGAATTCCGGCGTCGATGCGCCGATGCAGGTCACTGGAGTTGAGTGATCGGGCTTGTCGCCGGGTTTGCCAAGGTCGAGAGCGGGTGGGCGGCAAAGTTGTGGTCGTAGTGGACGTGGGGTGCGGAGGTCCACATGAAATCGCCCTCGGTTGATGATTTCGCATGGTGTGCAGGTGGCTGCGTTCTTGCAGGTTGAGCATTTGGCCACCGATGAGCATGGGGGATTTAGCGTAGCGGGCGGCGGCCAGGGCGCGCAGCACGGAGTCGGGCTCGATAGCGATGATCGTCATCCATATAAAGAATGTGGGGATTTTAGCGGCGCCGGCCGCCTGTCCCCCCGAGGGCTTCGTCCATGATGCGGAGTAGCCGCCGCCGCCGAGGTTGCCTTTGGCGGAATTCGTGGAATCGGTCGCCGAAGTGGGCGACGGCATTTTTGTATCCGGTGGTCGGCGGGGTGCTTGTGCCCTGGTCGGGCATGATGATCGTGTCATGACGGCATCGACTTCGGGGTCTTGGGCGAGGGCTTCGAGGGCGCAACGGCGTCGTCAGGCCGGTTGAAGGTGGGAATGCCCACGGTCACCCGCGGTTCAGAAGAGCCAACTGAGTGCCGTCGGGAAGCGTCTGCGCTTTGGGCGCGTGGGGGCGTACCAGCCGGCCTCTTCCACGGTCACGTCGGTTTCGGCGGTGATGTCCCACCAGAGCCACCCGCCGATTTTCGAAGGGGGCGAGGGAAAGGTTGAATTCGACCTCACCATTTTTCACCTGTTTACCCTCGACACCGATGCGGGCACCGTCGAATTTAGAACGGTAAACGTCGATGCAGGGCGGCCCCGGTGACCCTGACTTTTAAGAATAACGGAATCGAGTTGGGACCAGCGTCGCAATAGCTGGCGGGGAAGGCATTGAAGTAGGAAAGAAAGCTGACCTCGCTACCGGCGTAATAGTGATATCTGCGGTCGGTCCACATGGCGCGCTGCTTTGTTGTATTCGGATTCGATGAGGTACAACTGCGCACATCGTGACGGCTCACCAACGCGAGGCAGTAAGAGCGCTGCAACCGATAGTCGTTCATAAAAGTTACCTTCCTGGTAGATCCTTAGGATAAGAGTTCTCCCTCAAAGGGTAGTGCGTAGTTACTGGTTGCCGCTAGCTCCCACATCAGTGTGGGTAATTGGGTGGTAATTATGGTTTTACCCAGCAATGATTGCCTTAAGTAGGTTTATTATTGGAAACTTGTTTAGACGGGTTTCTTTCTCGCTTTTCGACGCCCAAATTCTGAGGTAAGCCTTTTTGCTGCTATGCCATGGCTCTATAATTTTATTCCAAATGAATAGAACCTTTTCTACAGCTAAGAGTTCGACGGTTTTTACTGGATAACCGCGATATATTCGCCAAATTTTATCTATGCTGGGCTATAGGCGTTAATCGCTTCACAAAAAGCTACCAATACCAAAGACGCCAAACGGGGTAGGTATTTGCCCCATAACCCCTAGATTGAGGTAGAATTGAGAGATATTTTTTATAAAAGAAATCCCAGTGAAAATGGTAACGGTTCGGTCTCGATGAAGAAAATGAGAACATTTTAATCAACCCATAAATCACCCTCGGTTTTTAAAAACCACAACAACGATCGAACATATGTACAACATTAATACACCTAATACTCTATATAATAAATGGGTTAAAGTGCTGTTTTGATGAATAATAGATTGAAAAATGAGTTAGTTTTTCACTCCTAAAATATGGATATTTCCCAAATTACCCATCAGGGGGATATTTCGTGGGTTACGGGCCCATAAAATGTCCGATTAGCATAACTGATATGTATGATTACGTTTCAAATCACACCTCTGAGGGGCAGTTTTTCAGATTGATTTTCCATCAACATCTAATTCTTGAAACGGTTCCAAAGGAACCATGCGTTAGTGCCAGCGCATTACCTTAAGAATCCGTTATCAGGTATCAAGTTCGCCTTATCGGTGACTCGTCTCAGCGGAGTCGCCAGAAAACGATGGGTCAATGCTTTCTCAACATAGTCTCAATCAGGCCGGTCCAAGCGACTGGTCAGCGCAGTGGCAGCGTTGTCACTATTTTTGGCGCAGCTCAGTAGCACCTATTGCAAGCGCACGGGAAATCGGCGCCACATTCAGCATCACTGAGGGACAAAAAGTGATGACGGCCAGGATATCGGATCAACGGTACCCTTTAATGGCCAGTCCAAGAATGGAACTCTTGCTGAACTCTTTGTAGCCACCCTCAACGCAGGTGGTACTCATTGCGTGCATATTGTAATGAATTGGAAGTGAACTTCCACAAGGTTGATAATGCCAAAGCCGCCAAATGGGAAAAATTTTTCCTGGCGAAAACAAGTTCAAGACTGACGAGAATGTTCGTCAGAAGATCAACTGATCGCCGCCAACAGCTACCCGCCGTCAGCTATGAAACCGTGCTCCAAAAGGCTGGTGGCTTTACCGAAAAACAGGTCTCTAAGAAATCGTAGATCGCTCAAACCCAGGCAGCCATTTGGCATTTTTGGTTCAGATTTTCAAGTATGAGGGTCTTGGCCGAAGGTACCGCCGAAGAAAAGGCCAACGCCAAGAAAGTCTATGAATACCTGACTGGGAGTGCTAACACAGGGCGTGCAGAATCAACCACTGTGGATGTCCAAGTTGGTTTTGAGGGCGAGAAAGACGCAAAGCGCCAGCCCAATGGCACCTATGGCCCGCTTCACCCTGAAGACCAACGCCGAAACCGTGGAGTAACCGCCGAAACCGGCCAGGTTGTTGACAAGGATAGCAAGGCCTTCCCGCCAATGAGATCAAAAAGGACCAAGAGTTCTACTTCAAGGCAGAAGAAGAGGCGGGCGAAGCCAAACTGATCGCCAAGGCTGCTTCCTCTGAGGTCAATGGTTCTATCATCATTTCTCCGAAAAATGGTGGCGGCCACCACCAAAACCCCTGATTGTCACCCACGACAAGAGCAAGACCAAGAACGCTGAGCTCTATATCAGTGGAAAGGCACCGACGCCCGGATCTCCACCACCGCCCACAAGGAGGGTGACGAGCATTCGCAGCGGGTGAAGTCCAGGGCGGCACCATCATTGACGTTGTCGCTCGAAGGCCTGATCGTTGGCAAGAAGTACACTCTGAAGGGTCAGCTGTACAGAGCGGGTCAAGAAGAGCGACGAGCACCATCGAAGCAGTGGCAACCGACATTAAGGCACAGAAGGAATTCACACTAGCACAGCCCTAATGACGAGGTCCACCCTGCAATTTGAAATCCCCGAGGGCTACGCTGGCAAGACCCTGGCTGTATTCGAAGAGGCCTATGGCCCCGACGGGAAGCTCATCGCCAAACACGCTGACATCAACGACGAGAACAAACCATCTATGTCAACTACCCACACCAGGACATGAGTAGCGACAGCTCTGCTGCCAAAACCGGTTCCGCCGGTGCCATGTTCGCTGGCTCCTCCAAGTGCTTCTCCGGTGGCGCAGCTGGTGGGTCTTCCAGAAGGAAGACAAGAACAAGGGCTCCTGGGCGACCTGTTTGCTGGTTCCTCCAGCCTCTTCGGTGGCGACAAAGACAAGAACAAGGGCGGTTCCGACAGCAACGGCGGTTCCACCAACGGTGGCAGCAGCAACGGCCAAGGTAACGGTGGCTCCAACACCCCAAAACGGTTCTACTGGTGGTACCACCGACTCTCTCTTCTGACAAGGACAAGAAGGACAACGGCCCACCGGTGGCAGTGACGGCAATGGTGGTAGCAACGGCGGATCCAACACCCAAAACGCTCTGCACTGGTGGTACCACCGACTCCTCTTCTGACAAGGACAAGAAGGACAACGCCCAACACCAGTTCCTCCGGTGACAACAAGGGTGATGGCAAGGGCGAGGTGGTTCCGACGGCAAGAGCGGGTCCAACATCAACTCCACCTCCGACACCCAAGACCAAGGGTGGTTCCGCTGGCGGCGCCGGCTCCTCGGGCAACGACCAAGGCAATGGTGGCACCAATGGTGGTTCCACCGCTGGCTCTTCCGGCGAAGGCAAGGGCAACGGTGGCGCCAATGGCGGCCTGACACCCAGAATGGCTCCGACTCTGGAGAACAAGAACGGTTCCGCCGCTCTGGCTGGCAGCACCAGCGGCGCTGACTGCGGCGCCCTGGCTCTCGGAGCCCTCGTTATCGGCGGCCTGGTCCTGACCGCAACCGGCTTCAGCGTCCTGCCCAAGAACGCAGCCCCCGCTCCTCTGGCCGGCGCAGCCGACCCGAAGAGCGACACCAAGGGTGCTGCCCCGGCTGCTGGTGATCCGAACAACAAGAACGCCACGAACTCCAACACCAAGGGTGCTGAGCCCAAGGAAAAGGGTGTGGCTCACAAGGATCCCAACACCTCCAAGATGGATGTCAGAGCGCAAGCCCCGCTAAGAGCAACTCCGCACTGGCCAACACCGGTGTGAGCGGCATCCTGATTAGTGCTGGCAATCGCCGCGGTTGCTGCGATTGCTGGTGGTGCACTGATCTTCTTCGGTCGTCGTAAGAAGAACTAAAAATCTAGCATCATCCATATCGCCTCAGAGATCCTCGGGGTCGATTTTTATTGCGTACATTGGGAGGTAACAGTATCGGACGACAACAGGCATCGTCGACTCGCCAAACGCCGAGGCAATATCCGAGGGCATGGCAACCAGCACTCCCATCCGGTTTGACTGACACGTCAGCAAGGTCAAGCGCGATCCGCTCAGTCTGCGCGTCGAAGGGTCGCCGGCACCATAGTCCGCGGCCAGCACCCGGTGTCTCGCATGGTGATGGTGATAAATTGTTCCCGCATCGGCGAGCTGAGCAGCGCAAACGTCACAGTCCGATCGGTCGGCAGTACCCCGGTGTGTTGAATCAGCCCAAGCTGCTGCCCGGCGTATTCCGTCACTGCGGCGCTGCTGACCAGCGGCAGCCCGTCGTCAAGCTCGCTGGTAATCGGTCGCACTGCCTCCATGACACCGGTTTCTTCGTCGAGCTGACTCGTAGCTGCATCGTGAGTACACGATCGCCCCGCTTGTCGACGCCCCAAAGGCCGACGCCGGATCCTCACCACCCCACTCCCGATAGCATTCCTGGTGGTAACGACCTCTTCCCGGCGCGCCCGCCCAGCATTATAGGACCCGGCGTCACCCCCACGCCGACGCCGCCTGCGTCGCCGATCCCGCAGCCGCTCAGGGTAGCCAGAACCGCCAGGATCCCCATCACCAATGTTGTGTTCTTCATGATGGCCTATAGCGTAACCAGTTCAACCGAACCATCAAAGTGGGATGTTTCCTCCTCATTTCTCATGGCGTTAGCTGGGTTTTGGCTCAACGACGCCTCATTTTTGGCCTGGCTTTGGTGGGAACCCCAGCTAACCGATTCTCACCATTAGCCCATCACCCCGTACCGCCCTACCTCATTCCGCATCTCCCCGCCCTTACTCTGTTCCGCCCCGCGCGTTAGCTGGGTTTCCGCTCTTGCCACTTCATTTTTGGCCCAGCTAAAGGGGTTTCTCAGCTAACGCGCTGGGGAGGCCCAGCACGATGCACGCGTTCGGTAGGGTCCGGCAACACAATAAGGGCACACCCACTCCGATGAGTTTCTTTTTCTGGATTTTTGGTTCCTGCGTTAGCTGGGAAACCTCCCGAGAAGCCCAAAAATCACCCGCTGGTGGGAACCCCAGCTAACGCAGACCAGGCGTGCGATCGGATGTCTCCTCGGGCTTTGTCTCGGCCATGGTTTTGAGCGTTAGCTGGGGTTCCGACAAACTGGCGTTCAAAAGGCCTTGATTTTGACCGTCCTGAGCGAAACCCCAGCTAACGGACACCGGATCAGCAACGTGGCAACTGTGGTGATGGCCGGATTCCCTGAACGCCCTCTTCAACCCTTTCCTCCTGGAGTTTCCCGGCTTGAGCGTTAGCTGAAACCTCCCACAATCGGCCGGAAACATCCCAGAAAAAGTCGGAACCCCAGCTAACGCTCGGGCGTGAAAACCCTGCCGCTCTACAACCACCCGGCAACCCAGCCATCGCCCCCTCCCCCACTAAACCTTTCTACTGGGTGATGTCCATGTATTTTCAGGTAGGCGTCAACCTGTTCTCGGGTGGGGATGCCGTTGCGCCAGAAGTACATGGTGAAGTTGTCTTTGGGATAGTAGACATAAATGTATCCCCCAGTCGGATTTGGGGAAGGCCGCACCGATTTCGGGTTTGGCCCCGTCGGCTTTTTGGATGTGCATCCTGGTGAGGGTGTTGAGGTCGCTCGCCAGAGTGGACCTGCTGATTCGAGTTCGTCTCGGGCGGCTTTGGCGTGTTCGCCGGGCACCCAGTAGTAGTTGCCGACGCTCACGTCGTGGTCGAGTTTGGGGAGCATCGGGGTCTTCTGCCAGGGTGCATTTGTAGACGGGGACGGGCATGTATTTGTCGTGTTCGTCGGCTTTTTCCGGTGCATTTCTGGGAGGCGTTGACGAATTTTTCCGGCAGGAATTGATTGCAGTGTTGTAGCGTTCGATGAGGGGGATTTCGGCGTCACCGTTTTTCGGTATTAACGGCGGCTACTTTGCTGACGGTGGGATGTGCGGATGTGGTCGGTTGGGTTGTGGTAGCTCCGGCGGATGCGAGTGTGGATGTGGTGGCCGGTTTGAGGTGGCTGCCGCGGGGGCTGGGGTCCGCGGTGTTGTCGGGCTTTTTCTGGGTGATGATGAAGTATCCGGCGGCAGCGAGGACGCCCACGCAGATGAGGGCGAGGATGGTTGTCAGCAGGTAGCGGCGTTTTTTTCGGCTTCGATTTTTGTGGGGGCGGCCGGCCCTGGTGGAGTAGGCAGGTCCACTGGTTCCGCTGGGGTAGCCGTCGGGTTCGCCACGGGTTCCTCGGCTTCGGCCGCTCTCAGCGGGAGTAGCGGGTTTGACGGCGGGGAATGCTTCGGTGCCGCTGTGGCGGCGTCGGTGGTGGAGGTCCCGGATGGGGGGTAGTGAGGCCTAGTTGGGTGGCGGCGATGGCCCCGTGGGCGACTGCGGTGCTGGGGTCGTCGACAAGCGTGACGGAGGCGATTTTTCGAGTCGGGTGCGCAGGCAGGGGATAAGGGCAGAGCCGCCGGTGAGGTAGAGGGGGTGCCGAGGTTGAGGAGGGGCAGGCGAGGTCGGCGACACGCCCAATCACGCTAGCGATAATGTGTTCTGAATTCGGTGCGGGTGAGGTGGATATCGTGGCGGTGGCGCCGGATGGCGATGGTGATGGTGGTTTCGGTGTCGGTGGAGAGTTGTTCTTTGGCGTTGTGGATGGATTGCTCTGACGCCCGCATGATTTGGGGCGGTGCCGCGTGGAGCTCGGCGGCGAGTGTGGGTGGTCACGTTCGAGGCGGCTGATGAACCATTGGTAGAGCAGGTTGTCAATGGTGAGCCCGCCGAGGCTGCTGTCGCCGGTAGCTGCGGTGACGCGCACGTCGCCGGCGGGTTCAGCCTGAGGGTGGTGATGTCGAGGGTGCCGCCGCCGAAGTCGCATATTGCTATTTGCGGGCCGGATGCGCTGTGGATTGCTGCGCCCGGGTTCGGAGATGATGCGGATGGTGTCGCGGTTGATGCCGCTTGTCGACGCCGCTTCGACGAGCGTCATCACCCGGGGATGGTCCACGGTTCAGGGTGGGTGATGGTGACGGTGGTGGTGGGTGACCGGCGTGCTGGGCGCGGCCGGCGTCGAGGGCGGTTCGGAAGGTGGCGCCGATGATGGTGGCGAGCGGCATGGTGGCACCGGCAACGGGGACGAATTCGTGTTCGATATAGCGTTTGGGGTAGGGGATGAATCGCGGGGTGGTTTTGCCGGTTGCGTGGGCGGCGTCGCCGGTGATGATGCCGTGCTTCGGAGACGTATGTTGCGGAGGGAGTGACCAGTAATGTTGCGATGGCACCGGTGGGTCCGGTGGTGGGCGGCGACGGTGGTGATGGTGCCGTAGTCGAGGGCGAGGTGCCAGGGTTGCTCATTATGGTTGTGCTCTCTGTGAGTATCCCCATCGGAGGGCGAGGGTGGTTGCGGCGCCGATGAGTCCGCCGGCTAGGACGTCGGTGAGCCAATGCACGCCGAGGTAGAGGCGGGCGACGCAGACCGTGATGGCGATTGCCCAGGTGACTCCGGCCAGCCTGGTGGCCCAGCGGGGTTTGTGGGGGGATGAGGCTGATGGCGGTAGCAACGGCGATGATAGTCATGGCATGCCCGGAAGGCATGGAGTAATTATATTCTGGGGCTAGTTGGAGGTTCAGAGGCGGCCGGGGTCGGTGCACAATGTGTTTGGTTATTGGGGAGATGATGTTAGTTGCGACTGCGGTGAATAGTGGCGGTAATGCGTAGCGCATGCCCCAAAGTTTCGCACTGATGATCGACGCCCAAATCAGCACCAGCGCTGGTCGGAATATGACCGATAACCCAATGAGGATATAGGTTATGGCGCCGGTGCGGCGGGTGACAGAAGTCGAGAACCGTCTGATCCACTAGTAGTCCAGGTTAGTTGGTTTCGAGTTCGGCCTTTGAGTTTGTTGTCGAACATGCCAGCGCGGAGGCGATGGCCATGTGCATGTCGAGGTATTGGTAGGGTGCCGAGACGGCCGCAGCAGACGCGGTTGGTTTCGGTTTCGCCTCGGCTAGTTGCCGGTATTTGAGGAGTTTGGCCCGATCTTCGGGGGTGTTGATGGGATAGTAGGGTTCGTCGCCTTCTTCCGCGAAGCGGGAGTCCTTCATGATGACGGTTTTGTCTTTTGGGGTAGCGGTCGTCACGTTCGGGGTGGAAGTGCTGAAATTCGTGGATGCGGGTGTAGGGTATTCGGCATCGTTGTAGTTCGTGACTGGGGTGCCTTGAAGTCACCGGTGGGGAGCACTTCGGTTTCAAAGTCAGGGTGCGCCAGCCGAGGTGTCCGGCAGAGTATCTGAAATATCGGTCGAGTGGACTGGTGTACACATGGGCGCTTTTGGGGCTAGCGGCGCGTAGTGTTTCGCGGACGTCAAACCAGTCGGTGTCGAGTCGTACTTCAATGTTGGGGTGGTTGGGCCATGTTTTTCCAGCCAGGCGGTGTAGCTGTCGACGGGGAGACCCTCGTAGGTGTCGTTGAAGTAGCGGTTATTGAAGTTGTAGCGCACGGGCAGTCGGGTGATATTGCCGGCGGGTAGTTCGCGGGGGTCGGTTTGCCATTGTTTGGCGGTGTAGTCCCGATGAAGGCTTCGTAGAGGGGTCGGCCGATGAGGGAGATAGCTTTTTCTTCCAGGTTGGTGACGTCGTCACTGTCGATTTCGGCGGCTTGTTCGCGGATGAGTTCGCGGGCCTCGTCGGGCGAATAGTAGCGACCGAAGAATTGGTTAATGAGGCCGAGCCCCATGGGAATTGGTAGGCACTGCCGTTGTGCATGGCAAATACGCGGTGTTGGTAGCCGGTGAATGAGGTGAACTGATTGACATAGTCCCACACACGTTTGTTCAGTGTGGAAAGAGGTGGCCCGTATTTGTGGATTTCGATGCCGGTTTCGGGTTCGGCTTCGAATAGGCATTGCGCCGATGTGGCTCCTACGTTTCGATGATGAGGACGCGCTTCCTGAGCTGCGAGGCGGCTTGTTCGGCGATGGTGAGGCCGAAAAACCGGAGCCGACGACAATCAGATCATAGGTATTCATGGTGCTTGCTGTATCACTTTTGCTGACGCCGCACCGTGCGTCGAAAAAGCCACAATTGGAAAACATTTTATCTTGGTCACATTTTTGTGCGGGAGACACGCCTGGGAAAAATTTTTTTCGGCAGCTTTCGCAGGTCGCCCCCTATTTCGCATTAGTAACATCCTTAACATTAGCTTCATTATTCACATAAATGCACTATTGTTAACTAGAGTCACTAACCTTAAACTAAACATTTAAAGTTATCCGCGAACTCAGGGAGACCACAGTGAAACAACGACGCCGCCTCATAGCAGCGAAATCGCGGCCAGTCACAGCCACCATTATGGCTGTCGCATTACTCGCCAGCGCCGCCGTGGAATAACCGCCACCAATATCCTAAAAACCAAGGAAGACGGCATTAAACCCATCGACCCAACCATGACCACCGCCAGCCTGGCGGATGGCAAAAACGTCGTCGTCAACGACCCTGCCATCAGCAAACAAGGCGATGGCAACACCAACCGCACCGTCAAAGAATTTAAACGCGACGAGGCGTTCTCCCAATTCGGCCTCACCTGGGACGGCAAAAAAGACATCGCCGCCTTCGTCCGCGGCCAACGAGCCGACGGAACCTGGACCCCATGGTTCGACACCGACCCCCTCGACTACGGGTCCTCCAAACCCTTCTGAACGCAAGGGCACCGACCCTCATTTACATCGAGCCCACCAACACCGTCCAGGTGTCTATAGCCGGCGTTGACCTGCTCAAAGACAAAACCGCCAAAGACCTCAACGCGGTCTTTATCGACGGCGGCAAATCCACCCCCACCGACTCTGGCATTAAACTCGCCGCCGACTCCGACGGCCTGCCCAAAGTTATTTCCCGCGCCGAGTGGGGCGCCGACGAATCCCTCAGGTGTGAGGAACCCGAATACACGGACCACACGTCTGCCATTGTCATCCACCACACCGCAGGGTCGAATAACTACAGCGAGGACGAGGCCGCCGGCATTGTGCGCGGCATCTACAAGTACCACGCCCAACAGTTAGGGTTGGTGACATTGGCTACCACAGCCTGGCCGATAAATTCGGCAACCTCTACGAGGGCCATTACGGCGGCATGAATAAGTCCGTCATTGGCGCCCACGCCGGCGGCTTCAATGAGAACACCCTAAGCGATCTCCATGCTCGGCAACTACCAGGAGGAAGAACCCACCGACGTCATGATAAAAAAGCGTTGGTGAGCTGGCCGGCTGGCGGGCCAAGGTAGCGGGCATCGACCCGCTAGGAAAGGCACCCACACCTCCGAGGGCACCGAATTCACGTTCTACCCCTATGGCACCAAGGTGGAATTACCCAATATTTTTCGCCCACCGCGACGTCGGCAATACCGAATGCCCCGGTGACTACGCCTACGCCAAGATGGACCAGATTCGACAAATCGCCAAGGCCAAGTTCGATTCCTGGGCGGCAAGTCCATCGACCAGGACATCACCGGCGACAACAACGGCGCCTCCAATAACAGCAATAACAGCGGTGGCAGCAATGCCGGCACCGGCACCAATAATCGGGGCGTCAGCAATAACAACCAGAAGAGCGCCGATAATGCCGCCTCCCTGGTGCAGGGGCTGCAACGCCAAGGCAAGTCGGATAACAAGTCCGGACACCAATAACTCCAACTCGCTGGTGGGACTGATTCTCAAGGTGCTGTCCGCCAACGGTGGCCTGATCGGCACGCTCAGCAAGCTGGGCACCATCAAAATCATCAATGGCCTGGACCTGGGCAAGATCATTTCCCTGGCCCAAAAGCTCGCACCCCTATCGAGCAATAATCAGATTTTTCCGCACCGCCAATACCAACTATCCTTCCTTGGGCGAGGCTCGCACCAAGGAGGTGACCCTACACCAACGGTTACGACCAGGAGGTCACCCTACACCTTCTTCGAGAACGGTATCGTGGTCGGCACCCCCACCACCGGCACCCACGCTTTGTGGGGCCCCATCGGTGACACCTGGGCGCGCAAGGCTTCGACATGGGCCCGCTCGGGTTGCCGGTCAGCGAGGAAGAGGCTAATGGCGAACTCGTGCGCGTCGATTTCGAGGGCGGGTACGCCACCTACGATTCCGCCACCGGCAAAGTCGACGTGAAGACCAACGAGAAGGGCAACGCCCGCAATAACGCGGTCCAGGCCGGGACGACCGCCGGTGATAGCGACATTGCCGCCGCAGCCAGCAGCGCCAACAGCGCCACCTCTGCAACCCCCACCGCGGCCGCTACCGCCACGGGCAGCGAGGCCGCCGGCGAAGAAGCCGCAGCCCACGCGACCACCGGTGCTACCGGTGCCGCCGCCGGTAACGCCGAACCCACCGACGCCGATATCCCGGTTACAACCGAAGAATAAAAACTTGTTGTCTCCGATATAACGAGCAACAACCGCCAAAAGCCCAACCCGTCCTCTAGCCTAACGGGTTGGGCTTTTGCGCACCTCCGGGGTCCTATAAGTCCCTCATAGGGCCCCTATGGGAATCTATGGGAACAGCTGCTCCAACACGCGGGCCACCCCGAAATCATCATTGCTGGTGGTGATCTCATCGGCGGCCACCTTCACCCGCTCGTCGGCATTCCCCATGGCCACCCCCAGGCCCGCCCACTGCAACATTTCAATGTCGTTCGGCATATCGCCAAACGCCACCACATCCGAAGCCGGCACCCCATAAAACTGGGCCACCGCCATGAGGCCGGCGGCCTTCGTCACCTGTGGCGCGGATATTTCCAATAGCCCCTCATCCGTGGAGAAGGTTATATGGGCCAACTCGGGCGGCACCACCAGCTTAATCAGGTGATACAGGTCCCACGCGGTCTTACGATCGTTACGCACCAAAAGCTTCACGGCGGATTTGGCCGCCAGCTCGGTCTTATCCACCACCGTATGCTCCTCCGAATCCCACAGGTGCAAAAAATCCGGGGTGACCAGGAATAATTCCTCACACTTATCGAAGGCCGACGCCCCAACCCGCTCCACGGCGTAGCTGACCGGCAACACGTCGTCGATAAGCTGCATGATTCTGGTCAGCGTGGCCGGCGGCAGGGTGCGGGCGGTCACCACCCGATCAGTGTCGGAATCGTAGAGCACCGCGCCGTTCACGCAAATGCAGATGGGGCGGATGGGAAGCTGGTCGAGCACCGGGTAGATCCAGCGCGGCGGACGACCGGTGGCAAGCACCAGCTCGGCGTCCTTTGGTGGCGGCATGGGTCACCGCATCCCGCAGCTCGGGGAGTCACTCGCTCCGCGCTGGTGATGAACGTACCATCAATGTCACTGACTATAAGATGCGTGGGCATAATGAGTATTTTTCCTATTCTAGGGCGGTATTCCCAAGCCCTACTCCAAAGCGGGGGCACCTCCACCAAGAGCTGCTGGCCGCCAATATTCGCCCCCGGGAAAGGGGCCGTATTCAGTTTCGTATTCGCTACGAAGCCTATCAAGCATGACCTTCATGGTCTCCCGCAACTTTGCGGTATCGTCCTCCACCACCCCGGTGAGCGCCAGCGCTCCCCACCTGCACCCACACGGGAAAATGATGCCGACCCAGACGCTTCTATGGCCCTTGGTCCACACCCGCTGCGAGCCCCACAACACCACCGGAATCAACGGCACCCCTGCCTCCTTGGCGATCCGCGCCGCCCCAGTCTTAATGTCCTTAATCTCAAAGCTGCGGGAAATCGTGGCCTCGGGAAAAATCCCCACCAGGTTACCGGCCCGCAAACTCGTGACCGCCGCATCAAGCGCACTGGTGCCAGCACCGGCCGACCGGTCGACGGGAATGTGCTTCATTTTGCGCATCAACGCCCCCCACCACCGGCACGTCAAACACCTCTTTTTTGGCCATAAACCGCACCAGCCGGCGACCATGCAGATTCGCAGCCGTACCCCCTGAAAATAAAATCAAAATAGCCGGTGTGATTCAAGGCCAAGAGCGCCCCACCCGTGTCGGGAAGATTTTCACCCCCGCAACCGACATTTGGATACCCTGAAACCGAAGCATAGTTTTCATCAATCGGATAACAATCTGGTTATAGAAAATCTCCCGATTCTCGGCTTTATTGATCGCAGTGGGCCGGAACCCGGGGCGCACCCAATACCAACTTCCGTGCTTCTGCCAACCCGCACGTACCTTCATAAATCGCACAATCTTTCTACTTCAGTTTTCCTACCCGCATTTTTTAGAGCTTGTCGAGCTTGGCGACGCCCCTCCCGGGCCACCCACCAGCCACCCGCCACCTACAGGCCGCCCTAGCGGATCGGCTCAAACACTTCCTGCCCACAAACGGCCGCAGCGCCTCCGGCACCACCACGGACCCATCGGCCTGCTGATGATTCTCCAAAATGGCAACAAGCCACCGCGTGGTAGCGAGCGTCCCATTCAAGGTGGCCGCAATATGCGCCTTACCAGCCTCATCACGATACCGGGTACGCAGCCGGCGGGCCTGATACGTCGTGCAGTTCGAAGTAGACGTCAACTCCCGATACGTATTCTGGGTCGGAACCCACGCCTCGGTATCAAACTTGCGGGCGGCGGAAGATCCCAGGTCGCCGCCGGCAACATCAATAACCCGGTAGGGCACCTCAATGGCAGAGAGCATGTCACGCTCCATCCCCAGCAACTCCTGATGCTGGGCGGCAGCCTCCTCCGGCTTGCAGTAGACAAACATTTCCAGTTTGTCAAATTGGTGAACCCGGATAATGCCGCGAGTGTCCTTTCCCATAGCTGCCGGCCTCCCGACGGAAACACGACGACCACCCCGCATACTTCCGCGGCCCATTACTCAAATCAATGATCTCATCCTGGTGATATCCAGCAAGAGCCACCTCGGATGTACCCACCAAATATAAGTCATCTCGTTCAAGATAATAGATTTCTTCCGCGTGTTCGCCCAAAAATCCCGTACCGGACATAACCTCGGGACGCACCAAAACGGGGGGAATCATAAGTTTGAATCCGGCAGTCCGAGCCTTCTGCGCGGCAAGAGTCAACATGGCGAGTTGCAGAAACGCGCCATCGCCAGTGAGATAATAAAACCTGGCGCCGGACACCTTCGCGCCCCGATCCATATCGATAAGACCGAGCGAGATTCCTAGATCCAAATGATCCTTAGGCGTGAAGTCAAAACTACGCGGTTCGCCCACATGTTCGAGCACAACAAAGTCGTCTTCGCCGCCGGCCGGCGCCCCCTCAACAATATTGTCGATCCGCATCTGCAGATCGGTCACAGCCGCCTCGGCTTCTTTCCGCGCATCTTCCGCAGCCTTGACCTTCGCCTTTAGTTCATTTGCGCCAGCGAGCAGCGCCGGCCGATCCTCAGGGGCAGCCTGGCCGATTTTCTTACCAAAAGCGTTCTGCTCGGCCTTGAGCTCGTCGGCAGCTTTGATGGCAGCGCGCCGGGATTCGTCGGCAGCAATGAGCTGATCCACCAAAATGGGGTTAGCGCCGCGGGTGCATTGGGAGTCACGTACAAGGTCGGGATTCTCACGGAGGAATTTCAGGTCAATCATGCATTTTTAGTCTATCTGTTATGGATGATCCCCTGGAACTTGTTGTAAATTCGTTGTAAAGGTGTCGGAGCATAGCCCCTAGAAACAACCTTATGGGGGAAGAAAATGAACAAAAAGTAGCCCCATAATTATGGGGGGTCTGTACTGGTTATGACCGCTAGGAGTAGTATTAGGGTATGACTGATCCTCCTGTGGAGCTACCCATCAGGACCCTGACTGATGAGAGTGACGCTCCAAAACATCAACAACTCAGGGAGATCCTCGAAGACGTATGCATTAACTACTTAAACCCGGGCGACATGTTGCCGGGGAGCGAGTGCTAGAGGAACAATATGGCGTTTCTCGTATCACCGTGCGCCGGGCGATTGGCGACCTTGTGGCCAGCGGTAAGCTGCGGCGCGCCCGCGGCAAAGGAACATTCGTTGCGCATTCGCCGCTGGTGGCGCGAGTACATCTCGCCAGCTTTTTCCGACGAGATGGCGGCGCAAAACATTACCTCTTCATCAAAGATTTTGCTCTCGGCATGGACAACGCCCCGGAAGAAATTCGGATTTTCTTCAATTCACCGTTGACCAAGCCGCACACGCATCTACGACGCCTCCGGCTGGGCAATGGGAAACCATTCTCCATTGATGACGGTTGGTATAACTCGCTTTTCGCCCCCGACCTACTGGAAAATGACGTATACAAGTCCGTGTACGCCATTTTTGGATGCCCAATATCACGTACCTATCACCGACGCCGAACAAATTGGAGCGCTATCGCAGCGGGCAGCGATGATTCAGAATTCCTGCAAGTGGATAAGGGAACCCCCTCCTGAAGGTGGTGCGGTTCTCCCGGTCGAATCTGAAACCCATCGAATGGTGCTCCTCGCTGTATCGTACCGACCGTTATGCTTTGCACACGCTGATTACTAAAGCATAATAGAAGGACTATGAAAAACTTGGCGTACCACGGATGTCCTTCGCATTCTCATTGTGGCAGTATTAGCAGCAGCCGCGGCGTTCGGAGGCTACTATCTGATGTCCCCCACAAAAAAATAGTGACGGGAAGACCACACACGCCAGTAAGGCTGATGACGGCAAATCCACGAAACCAGGTGTAGCATCCTTCACTTCTGCGGATGCGGGATCTTGCCTTACCTGGCAGGACAGTGGCACCACCATTACCGCTTTCGAACAAACGGACTGCGGCGGCCCCCACCGGTTTGAGGTTTCCTCCCGGGAAGATTTATCCACCTACCCCAGCTCCGAGTTTGGGGCGAAAGCCGCGATGCCGAATACGACCCGGCAGGCCCAATTGCGGGAAGAATTGTGCATGGACCCCACGATGAAGTATCTGGGGGCACGTTCGACCCATTGGGGCGGTATTCGGTGGCGTCGATTTTGCCACCGCAGGCCGCCTGGAATGCGGGTGACCGAACCTTGTTGTGTGGTATTCAGGCCACAGATGAGGCGGGCAAGGTGATTACTACCAATGGCAAGGTGGCGCAGCAGGACCAGGCCCGGATTTTTCGGGGTGGGCGAGTGCGTGGCCGTGGATGGCGCAAACTCCGAAAAGCAGATTGATTGCACGCAACCTCACCAGTTGGAGGTCACCCAGATCGTGGATTTGTTGCAGGTGTTCCCCAATAACACCCCGTCGATCGAGGACCAGGATAATCACCTGCGTACGGTGTGCACCCAGGCGGCGAAGGATTATATTGGTGGCGACGACCAGCTCTATAAGTCCACGTTGCAACCGCTGTGGGCGACGATTCCGGCGAATTCGTGGGATCGTGGTTCGCACAGCGTGAACTGTTCCCTCATGTTTAACGATAACGGCCACCTGGGCACATTGGCTGGCTCGGTGAAAGGCCAGTTCACGATCAATGGGCAGCCGCCCGCGGAGCGCCCGGATCGTGCCCCCATTGTGAACCCCGAGGCGCTTCAGTCCGTGCAGCCGAAACCCCAGTAGAGGTGAATACCCATGATGGAGATCAGTGACGAACGGTTCGAGGAGCTTGTCGACCAGGCCCTCGCCCAGATTCCCGACGAGGTGCACGAGCACATCAAAAACGTGGTGTTTCTGATCGAGGATTATAATCCCCGCTCCCCCTACATCTTGGGCCCAGTACACCGGGGTGGCCTTTGCCTAAACGTACTTTTCGACCATACGGGTTTTTCTGCCCGACACGATTGCAATTTACCGCCAGGCCCTGAAGGATTATTGTTGGTCCGAGGATGAGCTTATAGAACAGGTGCGCATTACAGTGATGCACGAAATTGGCCACTATTTTGGCTTGGATGAGGACGATCTCCACCGCCTAGGCTACGGCTAATTCTCCCCTCTCCCCTCCCCCGCTTTACGACGCCCTCCCGGTGGCACCCTGCGCCTGGCCAAGCCCGACCAATCCCGGCCACCCGGAGGGATTATTTTGCCCGCCTCATCTTGCCGACCCTCAGTCTCGAACCCGGCCCTGCTGCACGCACCGCCGCACCGCATGGGCTTGAGCGTGGGTTCCACCCAGTCGCACCCCAATCCCCCACCCCTAGCCCTAGACACGGAACCCAAGCTTAGCATTCTTGCAGCCCGCCAAGCAGGACGTTTGCTTTAGCTTGGGTTCTGTTTGCTAGTTCTGGTTTACCCAGGAAGAAATCGCCCGAAAACCAGAACCCCAGCTAAAGCAAACACGCAGCTCAAAACAAGGAAACAGGCCATCTCCCCTAATCTCTCTGCAACCCCTTACCACACATCCTCTAAGCTTGAGTTCCGCCCCAAAATGCACACATTCAGGGCGTTATCAACCGGAACCCAGGCTTAGAACATCTGATATCCCCACCCTGCTTGCGGCAGCATTTGTTCTAAGCTTGGGTTTCAATTTCAGGCCAACATTCACCCTGGGCAAACAAGAGGCACCAAATAGAAACCAAGCTTAGAAGATATGCAGCCGGAGCCCCTGACCCAGCACCAGCTTCGTTTTTAGCTTGAGTTCCACACCCAACAGATGGATCCAGACCCCCTAAACACAGACTCCAAGCTTAGTGTTCTTGCAGCCCGCCAAGCAGGACGTTTGCTTTAGCTGGGGTTCCGTTTGGCTGCTCCAGTTTGCCCAGGAAGAAAAACTCCCTGAAACCAGAACCCCAGCTAAAGCAAACACGCAGCTCAACCCACAAAACCAGCCATCTACCCCAACGTCTCCACAACCCTTACCGCGCATCTCCTAAGCTTAAGTTCCGCCCCCAAAGGACACGCATTTGGGGCGCTATCAACCAGAACCCAAGCTTAGAACTTATGCTGCGACAGGTAGGAGTGGAGGTAGCAGGTATTCTAAGCTTGGACTCTAGTTTTAAACCAATATTCTCCCTGGGACAACAGGGTACGCCAAATGGAAACCAAGCTTAGAAGATATGCAGCCAAATCCGACCTGACACTAGACTCGCTTTAACTGGGATTCCGCATCCAGCCAGACCATAAGCCCAGGAAACACACCCACCACAAACCAGAACCCAAGCTAAATGAATCCGGCTGCACATCCCCTAAGCTTGGATTCCTTGATTCAGATACCCCACAAACTGCACATAAGGACGGAACCCAAGCTTGGGACACCTCCAACCCGTCAAACAGGGCTTTTGCTTTAGCTGGGGTTCCGTTTAGCTGCTCCAGTTTGCCCAGGAAGAAATCCCCAAAACCCGGAACCCCAGCTAAAAGCAAACATGCAGCTCAAACCCAGAAAACCGACCACACTCCCATCCCTCCCACACCCCGAGCTTTCCCAAACCCCTCAGCACAACACAGCACATTTCCTAAGCATGGTTTCCATTCTCGGGGCACCATGAATGCCCCCAAAACCCCAGATGCTCCCCCACCCGCAAAGGAAACCCAAGCTTAGAAACTGTGCAGCACAATTTGCCGGGTTTATGCGGCCTCGCGGAGCCGCACACCATATTCAGCCCGAAAACCTTCGTGCCGCAAACCAGTGTGAAGTGCTATAGGCCCAGAATCCAAGCTTATCGAATATGCTGCCGTTCTCCCGGAGAAACAGCAACCACGCCCATCCTCAGCAACCTGAACGCCGGGACACCAACCCGATCTTTAGCTTAGAAACTGTGCAGTCATATTGTCGACGGCCTCCCCACTCTTCTACTGAGTTGGCGAGTGTCATAGAATTAAGCTACGGATTATTTTCATAAGGAATTAGGTAATGAGAGGATTATTGCGGAAAACTCATATTTTCGACCACTTCCCCATAGTGGCTTGCACCAGCATGGTTGATTTTAATTCACAATGTCCCTCAACAGCAAAAATAATGCCAACAAAAGTATCCCCTTAAAATACCGAGGGCAAAATAACCAAAATCAATAAATACGGGATTCTGGCACCACGTCAGAAGAACTATTGATACTGCCGAATGTCACCCACATTAATCGCACAGGTTCGTGAAGTTCGTGAGGCTTGTGGGCCGTGTTGGACAGCATTCGAGGGTTCCTTGGGTGCCATAATAATGAATAGGCTTTCAACCAGGAGAAACGTCGAAAAGCAAGAGAGAGTAGCCATGAAACGATTGCTTGCAATATTCGTTGCGGCGTTGCTAATCACCGGATGCAGCACAACCGGGGGCCGAGAGAAACAGGAGCAGGAAACACGGCAGGTTCAGCCGCAGAGCAGCCCCCAAAGCAATAGGGAGATCATCGACACGCCTAGCGAGTCCCGCAACCCAGCAAGCGTTCCTGGTTTATACCGAACCTGCACCTACCAGGCAAAACGTGACGATAGTAGGAAGTCACAACCTGCCTCTGCCGCCACCAATGCCGATTTGCCGCTTATCGACGGCGCGGCATTGTCAACCACCGAGAATGGGGTGCGCGCCGTCATCCATTACCGGGGCGACCTGACGGATGACCAGTCTGCCTCGGTAGATATTTATAGTTCCGCCAAGCAGGAGCATTTTATTACCGTCACCCTCATTGGCACAAAGGTGGTGGCGGTCAGCCACTGGGGAGGGAAACACCCGGCGCGATGACCAGCGGGAATGGCTGGAGCCGCAGATTGCTTCGGTAAAGAAGGAGTGGGTGGAGATCGCTTTGAATGCGAAGCTTACCCGGTATTTTTGGTGACCAATCCTATGTGGTGATGCGGTCGCCGGCTTCAACGTCGCAATGTCATGATGGGAAGAACAGCGACATGAGCTTGCCGGAGAAGCCAGCCTCCACCAGCGAGGCTGTGTCCGCTGGTGAGCCTGCTACCGCCGTGCCGAATTCTGCGGGTGCGCAAGGACAGCAGGGGCAACAGGGACAGGGCCAGCAGCCGGTGCCGTCCTCATCCCGGCAGTAGCCCCACCACTATGATGTCATGCGACCTTAATGTGTTGGTTGGCGGAGTCGGCCACGAGGTCGGAGTGGGTGGCCACGACCACGCTTGCGCCGCCGTCGGCAAGGTCGCGCAAGTGAGCAATGACCCGCAGGGAGTTGTCGTGGTCGAGCGCGCCGGTGGGTTCGTCGGCGAGCACTACCTGGGCGGCCGCACGAGGAGTCGGGCGATGGCGACCCGCTGCTGTTCACCGCCGCTGAGTTCGCACACTTGCCGGCGCTCGTACCCGGCCAGCCCCACCTGGTCTAGTGCCTGGGCAATCTGGGTGAGCATTGCTTTGGTGGGGAGGATTTTGTTGGGTCGGGCAGCCAGGTTGATGTTGTCGTAGACGGTTTGATCTGGGATGAGGGCGTAGTCTTGGAAGAGGTAACCCACATAGTCGCGCCGGTATTTTTCGGGCTTTGCGATATCCCAGCTTGGTTACTTCGGTGCCGAATACTTGGATGCTGCCGGAGTCGGGGGTTTCTAGCGCCCCAATGCAGTTGAGTAGGGGTGGATTTCCCGGAGCCGCTGGGCCCGGTCAGGGGCGGTGACGGAGTGCGGTGGGACGTCGAGCTCAGGTTTTTCCCAGAGGGCAGCTGCTTGTGAAAACTTTTTGTCAGGTTTGATACGGTAATCATGTGGGGTTCTTTTGCTTGAAGGTTATTGGGTGTGCCATGCCCGGGTGTAGCGTCGTTCGGCCAGCCAGATTGCGGTAATGAGCCAGAACATGGCGAGCCCTATCGTCAATGCCACAATGGTGGGGGTGACTGCCGCGGACCGGCTGAATTCAGCGACCATGGATGGGTTTGATGCGAGTAGTGCGTGGTAGGAGGCATTCCGATACCATAGGTACCCCAGTGGTACCGCCAGAATATTGCCTCGGCGATGAGGAACCCTAGGTAGGCTCGGGTGAATGGCACTCCTATGAGCAGGCAGGCGCGCAGCCGGTCGCGGTGCCTGAGGGAGAAGGTAATGATGCACGCCAGTATTGTGGCCGCCAGCACGATGAGGAGTATGCCCAGGTTGAATGCGGTGGCTCGGGTTTCCACTGCGAGTTTCGACGTTTGTTCCTGCCACTGGTCTTGTGCCGGCCGCCACCCGGCGATGACTCCCTGGAATGCTGGGTCTTCGCTGAGTTCTTTCGCCGCAGCCTTGTCTTTGAGTAGCACGTATCGTTGGGTGGACCATGCTGATAGGTTTCGGTCGGATTCCATATCCAGGCCCGGCGGCAGCACTGTTACGACTGGTCGTTTCAGCATGAGATCATAGGAGAATGCACTGTATTCGGACTGGTAGCTGAAGGCGCTGAAGTCCGCCGGCTGGGGCAGTTTTACCACGCGCAGCCCAGGGTATCGTCGCTGAACATGCCCTACCGCCTTATCGACGTCCGCTGGGGGCGCATCGTCAGGATAGAGGATGCGCGCAACATTGGGTTCTCCTGGTGGAAGGTGGAGTTCCCGCTGGGCATAGTAGGAGTTCACGAGTAGTTGCGTGAGGTCTTCTGGGGAGTTATTTAATCCTATGTTCCAGCGCGGATAGGCTAGGATGAGTTTGTTTTGCCGCTCCATTTCCCGCAATCGTGCGCCCAGCTCGTCAGCATAGCCGTCACGTGCGCTGCCTGCGATAAAGAGTGCGGTTACGTCACTGCGGTCGCCCCACAACGGTATTTCTTTGGTGCGCAATGAATTCTGGGTCATGAGTGGCACCAGGGAGAAGGACAGCCCACAGGCAAAGAGCACGATGCCAAGTCGCACCACATAGGCGCTCCACGCTAGCTGTTTTCCGGGGACCGCTCCTTTGATTGCCGCGATCAACGGCGTGATGGATAGCAGTTTTGCCGTTAACCAGCAGGTCACACCCATGGCGATGGCGTAGACGCCGAGCAGAATGAGGAAACCGCTCAGTAGAAGCCCGAAGCGGTGGAAGGAATTGTACCAGCCTAAAAACCCTAATGCCACGGCCACTAGACCAACAATGATCGGCCATACCCCGGCAAGAGCATTGATGATTTCCCAGCACACAAACGTTGTTGTCCGCTGCCCTATCATTGTTGCTATTGCTAGGTGGCGGGATCGAATAATGATATGAATGGCGGACATTGCCACGAGCAGAACCAGGATCACCACGATGGTGAGGGCGGCGCTTTTAGTCCGCAGATAGTCAAAGCCATTAAGCTGGGGCTGCGTACCATCCATGCCGTATCCCTTGGCCATGGTGAAGAAGTTTTTGGCCTGCTCCCCGTGGACCATCGATATGGTAGAACCCGCGTGGATCGTTGACATGATAGTCCGAAAGATGACGAACAATCATTTCTGCGTCATTACTGAAGGCGGGGTAGCCATCCTGTAACCATTGTGTACCATTTGATGTGGGTGATGCCGGCGCAATGTACAGTATTCGTTTGGTTTGGGGGCTGTTTGGATCCGATATTGTTAGGAAGATATCAATATTGTTGCGTTGGGCATACTCCGTCACGTGTGACCGAAACTCCTCAGCTGTGGTTTTTCCGGTGGAGTCCTGAATCAGAACTACTTGATTACCAATGAGCCCTGCAGCCTCGTCTGACGCCTTGACCAGCAGAAAGCTACAGATGAATGCAAAAATGATAGCGCAGGTGAGGCCAAGAGCAAGGAGTGATTTTAAGCGCACCCAAATCATGGCATCATGCTTATCGACGACGGAACGTGGCCATTCTCTGTAATTACCATCATTAGCGACGAAGCTAGCAATATGGAATATTATTTGTCAAGTAGCAAAAAGTTTAAGGGCAAATATTACACCCTAATGAGCAGGTTTCATCACAATAGTCCGAATATAACCCTCCCTAAACTCCATGGATAAATTTATCATTATGCATATATGCACTTTGTGCTAATTATAGGTAGCACTAGAGAATCAGGGTCATTGCTGCCAGACCACACACTGGTGGATTATTAGCGGCGGTAGCGGTTGCGGTTCCGAAGCCGTTGGACGTACTGGTTGGTCACTTCCAAGGCAGCATTAGTGATTTCCGCCTGCTGTTGTTGCCAGAGAAGTCGTCGTTCTGCCATTTGTTGGGCATGGGCTAGCTGCATGGCCTGCACTTGCATGGCCTGGGCCTGGGCGATTTGCCGTCGCCGTTGCCGCGCCAAAGCGCGGGGGCTGGGCTGATGCCATGACTTCGGCCCCAACTTCATCACATACAACAGAACAAACGTGGCAAGAAATGTCATCATCGTTGTGAAAGCTACCAACTTATCTTGCAGGATAATGGTTGAGCTCACAGCAGCCATGAACATGAGTATCATAACGCCCAGCTTGATGCGTCTCCCAGACCGGTAGCTTTCTTCTATCTCGCTCCTGCTGAATTTGTCTTCTTCAGGGATTCCTGTGGCATGTGGTATGGCGGCCGAGGTGTTGGTATCAGTAATGGCCGGGAGATCCGAGAAGATCGGTATCAAATCAGACCACATGATTGCTTCTGCAACGTTGGTGAGGCGATTATCGTATTCGGTGATATCCAACCGACCAGCGGTAAAGTGTTTGCCTAGGTCATCCATTGCCTTCTGACGTTCGGCATCACCGATACGATAGTCCCGATTACGGGGATTATTTTGGGGGCTACGTGGATTAAAAGGCTGGCTCATGACACTAATGATAGCGAAGCCGCATGTAGCCGTCTGCCTATTTCAGCCTCGATAGGGGTAAGGCGCCCTAACCAAGAATGCGGGCGCCTGGCGTCTAACCACATCACATATCACTGATAATCGGTGTAATAAACAGGTTTCATCTTACACAATGAGGTTCAGCACTCTGGCAGCGCATACACCCGACGCACCTCGCTTCAAGGGATTCTAAGGAACCCTGTTTATCGACGCGAGGTTGCAAACCTCGTCAACATCGAGGAAGCATGCATTCTTACTGAGGGGAATCGTCACTATTACCTTGTTTGGTTCAAACCACGATCGAATAGAAACAGCGTCTTTGCTTTGAATCCCAAATGATGGTTCACCGAACCGAGAATTAACAGGGATAAAATTATTATTTGTAACGTGGTTCTCTTTGGAGAATCCCTCTAACTGCCCAGTGAATGTTGGCTTATTGTTCAAACGCTCGTGAACATAGACTCGGCCATCCTCGGTCGCATAACCACTATCACCATGCCGAAGAGCATAGGTGGACACAAAGTCTTCAGGCAATGACTTTGTAAAATGTGATACGGATAGCACATGTTTAGTGCTGGCATGGTTCTTCTTCAACTCAACTTCAAACGAGGTGAAATCTACTGTATGACCACGCTCGCCTTCCACTACTCGATCCGCTTGCAGAATCTCAAACCGATCATTCCCGAGATAATTAACATATGAATAAGGGAAATATGGAGAATCAAGCCGGTATTCATCGGGGAAGCTAGTTTCTGTCACATGACCTTGGTCGTCAACCAATAAGAGCCGCTTTTCTGACGATAAATACCCAGCAACCAGCGCGTAGTCTTTCCCTACTGCTAAAGAAATAGGCACAATATCGGTGGAAAATTTGGTTGATTTCCCATCACTCTTCAGGGTCAGAATGTCGTATGCGAACTCTGTTGAAGAAGCGTTAACAGCGGCGACGCCAAAGGTCCCAGTCTCAGAATTACTAGAATATTCGATAGGGTCATGGGCATTAATGCTTATCTCATGGGTGTATTCACCCGCCTGTTTGATAGCATCAGCAAAATAGAGATATGACCCTTGCCGTGTCGGGATAGCGATAGGATAATAACTACCTTGTTGGGTTGTTTCATCCAGCCATTTTCCATCAGGAGAAAATACTTGATATGTGTTTTTGATTGTATCAAGGTATGGTTCCCGAACCGGACCATATCCCATAATATAGTTACCTGATTTCCCCCAACTAACGGTGTTTTCGGGGAGTGAGCGACGATTCGCCGCGTATTTCCCAGCGAACACGACCATCACGATCAAACACACCACTAGGGCAAGAACGCTGAGGCAACCGCGTTTCACCAAGCGTGCAACAGGACGCATCCAAACCTACTTCCTCACTATGGGATACCCATGCCTGCTCGGTGCTTTAGGCGTCGTAAAGCGGGCTAGTCGGTGCTGGCCCACATGGGGCAACGCCACCGGCCGAACTCGCCGACCGGCTCGATTACAGTCAACGAACCGTTATCAATGTGCGGGCCGGTGATGCTCGGGTCGGCCAGGGCGTGCACGCACAGCACCCGGATCGCGGCACTGTGCGTCACCACGAACAAGTCTTTGCCGTTGGCGCGCTCGTAGGCGTCCATCAATGCCGGCACATAGCGATCCAGCATTTCACCTGCGGTTTCCCCACCCGGGAGCCCCGCCGACAAGTCCCCGGACTGCCAGCCTTCGAACGCAATATCGTACTGGCGGTGGGCCTCGGGGAATCCACATCATCGTAGTCGGCGCCCACGAAAATCTCGTGGATGCCCAAAATAACCTCCACCGGAATATTGGGTTTGCCCACGCCCGGCACATCCAGCGGCATCGCCCCATAGCCCAACAGCGCCAGGTTGAGGCTTTGCTGCGCCCGCATGGCGATCGAGCACACCGCCAGCCCAATGTCCGAGGTCACATTCCGCAGGCGGCGCCCCGCATCAAACGCCTGCCGACGACCGATTTCCGTTAATTCCGCACCTGGGGGTCGGGTGTCCAAAGTGTTTTCGGGCATTCGAATACGTCCGCCCGTGTCGCATGAGGATCATGCGTGCAACCATGTCACGTCATCCTTCCGGTTTGTGCCGCAGAAACCCACGCCTCGGCCTCCACAAGCAGGTGATTATTGTGGTGAAGTTGTCGCTCGCGCTCGGATGCGGTAGGGGCTGCCGGCCACGAACCTAAAAACTTTATTGACTCACACCGCACATAGAGTGCGCGCAATGCTTCCGCCACCATGGGTTGGGTCACATGCCCATTCAAGTCCACGTGGAACCGGTACGTCCCCAACCCGTTTTCAATTGGGCGCGATTCAATTCCGGGAGAGGTCGACGCCCCGCACCGCGAACTCCGTCAACGCAGCCACCAGGGACCCCGGCTCGTTCCGCAGGGTAAACACCACCGCGGTCCGATCCACCCCGGTGGGTGCCGGCGACATGCCGGTCGGGCCCACCACCACGAACCGGGTGCGGGCCCCGGCCACGTCCGCAATGTTCTCCGCAACCACGGTCAGGTGAAACAACTCCGCCGACCGGGCCGGGGCTGCCGCAAGGTCAGCGCCGCCGTCGGCCACGATTTGCGCCGCGGCCGCATTGGAGGAGGCTGGCACAAAAGTGTGCTCCCCAATGGTGTCGGCAAGCCAGGTTTTTACCTGCTGGTAGGCCACCGGGTGGGTGGTGACCGTGGTGACCTCCGGATAATGACATTCCGGGGCGCATCATCATGGCGAACGCAATGGGCAAATCCAGTTCGGCATAAATCTGTATCCCATCGGCATCAAGAGCATCAAAGGTGGGGGTCACAAACCCATCCACCGAGTTTTCAATAGCCACAACCGCATAATCGGCATCCCCGGCGCGCAGGGCGGAAATGGCCTCCCGGGGCTGGTGCAGGAAGAGGGATAACATTGTCCGCGGGGGATGCGGCGGGCGCGCCCCAGCCCCCGCCTCGGCGCCTGCTCCCCGCCGCTGGTGGCGTCGTCAAGCATTGTTTTTGTGTCGGTAACTGGGGTAGTCAGGTGGCCGCGGTGGGCGAATTCCCATAGCGCCGCCTCGGTGAACGTACCGGCGGGTCCTAAATATGCCACAGTTACACTCATAACTATTATCTTACGGTAATGAATAGGTACGCTACCTACATGCCTGAGTCCCTTCGTCGTTTGAGCTCACTCGTGGCCGCTTTGAGCCCACGGGAGCATGGTTTCGCATATTTCGACCCGGATGCCGCCCAAGCGCAATGGCGAGCGCAACAGCATCGAATGCAACGGTCCCAACGACTCCGGCGGTCGCGGGGGTATGGTCGGCTCTCTGGGTGGATTATTCCGGCGAAAGACTTATCCGATGTTGCGGGCATGCCCACCACGTTGGGAAAACCGGAGTCGGACGTATATGGCGACGGAAACGGACCCGTTTCTTCTCAGCTGTCTTCGGCAGGGCGCCATTATTCCGGGGAAAACTTTGGCCCTCGAGCTGGGGCTGACCGCCTACACCGAGCCGGTGGGGTTGCCGCACCCGGATAATCCCACGCTGCCGGGGCACACGCCGGGCAGGGTCATCGGGTGGTGCCGCGGTCATGGTGGCGCGGGGGCTGGTGCGGGCGGCCCACGCCTCGGATGGTGGGGGTCGATTCAGATTCCGGCGGCGTGCACGGGCATTGTGGGCTATAAGCCGCCGCACGACACGGGGAACGCAAACCCGGTGGCGCAGGGGTTTCTTGCCGGCACGCTCACCGACTCGGCGTATGTGAATAATGTCACCGTCCCGGCGCGGGTGCCGCGGCTGCGGGTGGGGGTGCTGATCGAGCGGTGCATGCGGAGGTTGAGGTTTCGGAGCATATGCTTTCGGCGGTGGATCGGGCGGCGTCGGCGTTGAGTAAGGCCGGGCATGATGTGATGATGGTGCGGCGGCCGTATGGGGATGCCCCGTTTGCGGCGTTTCACGATATTTTGTCGTTGCGGTCGGTGAAGGTGACGGGTGAGGCGTCGCCGTTGGTGTCGTGGCTGCGGGATCGGGGGTCCCGGATTGGGGAGCATCGGAAGGAGGCGGTGATTACCGAGTTCATGTCGGTGAAGTCGCAGGTGTTGCGGGCGTGGGATGTGGATGTGCTGCTCAGCCCCATGTTGGCGTTTGATCCGCCGCCGATCGGGTATTTTCGGGCCATGTCGCCCGAATCTGATTTCTATGCGCAAACCCAGTGGACGCCGTGGGCAACCATGTTTAATATGGCAGGCTTGGGCGCATTGGTTTTCCCGTTTGAGAATATTCGTACGCCTATTCATGTGGGTGCGTTGCGGGTGTCGCCGGCCCAATTATTTGGGGTTGCGGCTACGTTATATGGTGACTCTGATAGGGCGAATAACACTATGATTACTATTTCTAATAACCCCGCAACTGACCAGCCGGCCGACACCAGGCGGATTCGGCAAGAAATTGCGATCGTGCTGGTGGTGACGTTCGGGCTGGAGTGGCATGCGGGCCGCCCTGCGACTGCTCAGCGATCTCATGCAGCCAGTACCGCTCAACCAGCAGCAGACCACGCTGGCGGAACACCAGTCGGACACATCCTGGATCGACCTGGCCATGCAGCTGTGCAGCTCAGCAATGCTGTTTAGCTGGGGGTTTCTAGCCCTGTACTTGCTGCGCGAGTCGATATTTTCCCGGTGGCGGCCCAAAGCAATCCTGGAAGGCGCGGGCTTGGCGGCACTCATCGGCATCCCCGGCCTGGTGTTTTACCTTTCCGCGGTGCATTTTTGGGTTCAGCAAGCGGGTGGTTCCCAGCACGCTTGACGACGCCTGGTGGGAGATCATCGTGTTGCTCATCTGGTCGGCGGCAAACGCTTTTAGCGAAGAAATCGTTGTGGTGATGTGGCTCATCACCCGGCTGCAACTATTGCGGATTCCCCGTGGGTGGCCCTGCTGCTCTCCGCGGTGCTGCGGGGCAGCTACCACCTGTATCAGGGCTGGTCGGCCGGCCTGGGGAACATCATCATGGGGCTCATATTCGGCGCATACTATTTGAAGACTCGCCAAGTCTGGCCGCTCATTCTTGGGCATTTTCTTATCGACGCGGTGGCGTTCGTGGGCTACTCACTCTTACGAGGGCATTTGAGCTTCCTGGGACTCTAACCCACCCCTGTTACGGTATTCTTAAAGAATAATTCAGGTAAGACCAGCGTCAAATGTTCTATTTTTCGCTGGTGTCCCGTTATTGTTGGGCCCTATGGATCCGAGAAAGGTGACCACAATGCTATCGCACATCGTACAGGTGGGGTTGTCATGGTAGATCGTTATGGTCGGCCCATCCGAGGCCGCGAGGGGGCCACGCCGCGAGGACAGCGGCCACAACGACCGCAACAACCGCCGGCGCGGCAACCCCGCCAAACCGGTGGCGGGCAGCAACCCCGGCAGGGGCACCCCCACCAAAGCGGCAGGCCACAGCAATACATTCCGGACCCGGCCGAATCCCAGCAATACTATGAGACACAACAATTGGGTCGGGATGGTGGTGCACCCATGGGCCAACAGCGACAAAGCCAGGGGCAGCGCCGACCCCGAACCGCCGGGCAAGGCCAACGTCAGGGGCAGGGACGGCGAACCCCCAACAGCGCTCCGGCCAGCGCGCACCCGCAGCGGCGCCCCCAACAGGGACAACAACGCCGCCGGCCGGCTGGAAACCAATCCCCCTGGGGCAACTTTGGGTAATTTCCGGCTGCCCCGACTCCGGCCCCGCGGCTGCCTCTCCGGCCTGGCCTGGACCCTGGTCGTGGTGCTTGTGCTGGCTGTTGCCGGCACATTCTGGCTCGATAGTCGGCTCAACCGGGTGGCCGCCGACCCACCCCAGCACATTGCCGCCACCAGCGGCACCAACTGGCTCCTGGTCGGCTCCGACTCCCGCACCGGGTTGTCCGAAGCAGACGCGCAACGCCTCGGAACCGGTGGGGACATTGGGTCCATGCGCACCGACACCATCATGCTGCTGCACATCCCCCTCACCGGCAAAGCCACCCTGGTGTCCCTACCCCGCGACTCCTACGTCAACATTTCCCGGCTACGGCATGGACAAAATCAATGCGGCCTTCACCTTCGGCGGCCCGCAACTCCTCACCCAAACCGTGGAAGAAGCCACCGGGCTGCGCATCAAACACTATGCGGAAATCGGCATGGGCGGGCTCGCCAACGTTGTTGACGCGGTGAGCGGCATCGAAGTGTGCCCCAAGGAACCCATCCAAGACCCGCTCGCCCACCTGGACATTCAGGCAGGCTGCCAAAAAGTCGACGGACCCACCGCCCTAGGCTACGTGCGCACCCGCGCCACCGCCATGGGCGACCTGGACCGGGTGCAACGCCAGCGGGAATTCTTCGCCGCCCTCGTCAAAAAGGTGTCCTCCGCCGGAACCCTGGCAAACCCATTCCGACTCCTGCCCACCATCACCACCGTGACCGGCAGCTTCACCGTGGGCGAAAAAGACCACGTGTGGAACCCTGGCCCGGGTGGCCCTCGCAATGCGCGGCGGGTCGCCACGGAAACCGTCCCGGTGGGCGGGTTCGGCAACTATGATGTGGGCTCCCGTGGTGCTGTGGGACGAGGAAGGCTCCCAGCAATATTTAACTCCCTGAAATAGCCGCCAGGGTAATCACCGCACCCACCAAGGCCACCACCAGCCCCTTGCCGTAGTAGCCGATCAGGGTCGGGGGATATCATCGCCCCCAACCCGGAGTCAACAACCTCCGCGCTGGTGGCGGCCCGCGGCCGGGACCGCACAACCCCCACATACACCACCATCACCACGGTTGCCACCAGGGCCGCCGGGTTTACCGCCCGCCAGGTGACCCACAGAATCAGGGCCGCAACCAGGGCATGCCCTGCTACCACAACCCACAGCACCCGCGCAGTTTCCGGCGATCCCCACATCCCAAACCTGGCGCACCGGGCCACCCCCGCCCCCAGGATCGACCAGGCCAGGAGGAACACTACCGCCGCCACCTGCGGCCAGGTGGGCGCCATGCTCAACGACAGGCACACAATAATGACCGCCAGCAGGGAAGATAAAACCGGCGCCCATATCTGCGCGCCACCAGCAGCCACGGGTTTCCGGCCGGCCGCACGGCCAACCACACCTTCGGGTTGTTGGTGATGGCACACTGGGCGAACGCCTGGCTCACCAGTTCGGAGTCCCTGCACGGACAGGCCACCCAACCCCACCGACCGGGTAACCCCGCCGCCAACAGTTGGGCGAGCGTCCAGTTGCGCATCCCCATCATGAATCGGGACAACACTGCGATCACCGCATACTGCCACCACATGCCCTGCCCCACCCCGACGAGGGCTGCAACCCCGCCGACCAGCCCCAACTGCACCCACGACAGCCCATCGAACCCGGGCATGCGGCGCGCCGGGCAGGGCGGTATACACCCAATGCGCCTCGGAGAGCGCCCGAAGTGGGAGGATTCGTTCCAGGAGCAGGTTGAGGGTGAGCAGGCCGATGATTGCCAGGGGGAGTGCCCAGGAGTGCGGCACCCGCGCCGCCGCCGTACCGAATGTGTGTCGAGGTGGGGGTGAGTTTTAGGGCGCCCCTGCACCACGAAGCCGCCGATGATGGCGGTGACCACCAGGTAGTAGAGGGCGTCGATAAGCTTACCCATGGTGCCCCACCACGATGCGATGGTCGCAGGCAGCCAGCATGTCGGCGCTGTGTGTTGCCACCACCACGATCCGCCCGGCACTGGCGAGATTCCGCAGTTCGGTGGTCAAACATTGCTGCCAGTGCGTGTCCAGGTAGCGTTCGGGCTCGTCCATGAGCAGCACCTGGGTGGGCAGGTACAGTTGGATGGCGAGGAACGCCCGCTGCCGCTGACCACTGGAAAGCTGCGCCGGCGGCAGGGGCAGGAGCTCCCCGAGCTGCCAGGTGGCGAGCGCGTCAGACAGGTCGAGTTTGGTTCTGCGTTGCATGAGTTCGATGTGTTCCCCCAGCGATAAATCTGGCAAAAATATCGGGTCGCTCACGCGCACAATGTTGCCGGCATTAGTCACGTCTCCGGGCGGCGTTCCGCCAAACGTGACCTCGCCAGACACGGGTTCCAGCTCCCCTGCGAGAGTAAGTAGCAGCGTTGATTTGCCCGCACCGTTGCGGCCGGAGAGCGCATACATCACACCAGGTTCGAAAGTGTATTCGATATATTCGAGGGCGGTTTGTCGCCCGATCTCCCCGGCAATTACTAGCTTGTCGACGTCCGCCACGCGGGTTATCCTCCTTGTTGCACGATACTTATCGCAACAATTCTAAGCCTCCACCGTGACTGCAGGTGACTGGGATGTTTTCCGCTCCTGCACCCAAAAGTCCGCGTTCTTGATCCCTAGTTTTTCTGGGTCAAACACTGGGTCGAGCCCGGCCTTCTTCTGCCGGTGGTAATCCCACAGGGCCTTGTGGGCCGGGATCTGCAGCACCACGATCGCAATGATATTCAGCCAGGCCGTGGTGCCCACCCCGATGTCGCCCAGGGCCCAGGCGTTGCCCGGGGTGGTCATGGCGCCCACCACAACCGACACCACCACCAGCACCCGAAGCCCCCACACGAATGCCAGCCGCAGCCGCCGGCTGTGAATCCACCGGTTGAAATAGGCCAGGTTGGTTTCCGCCATGTAGTAGTAGGCCAGCACCGTGGTGAAGGCGAACAGCCCGATCGCCACCGCAACGAAGCTCGTGCCGATGCCGCTGGTGAAGCTATTGAGGCCTTCCTGAACGAAGCCGGGCCCCACGGGCACGCCGTCGGCAAGCTTGCCGGCGTAACGCACCGCGCCGTCCTCGCTCTGGTTTTCGAACACCTTATACATGTCGGTGGAAATGATGATGAACGCGGTCGCCGAGCACACAAACAACGTATCCACGTACACGGCGAATGCTTGCACGAACCCTTGTTTTGCCGGGTGCGACACCTCGGCGGCGGCCGCCGACTGCGGACCGGTGCCTTGACCGGCCTCGTTGGAATAGATGCCGCGCTTGACGCCCCACATGATGGCAGCGCCCAGCATCCCGGAGAACATGGCCTCTTGGTCGAATGCGGACCGGAAGATCAGGGAAAACACGTCGTCAATCCGGTCGAAATTCACAAACATGATCACGATCGACGCCAAGATGTACACCACCGCCATGAGCGGCACCACCAGGGAGGCGAAGTTCGCGATCCGCCGCACCCCACCCATGATGATGACCGCCAGCAGGATCCCCAACACCACCGCACTAATACGAACATCTGTTCCCCAAGCATTATGCATGGCGGCAGCCACCCCATTGGCCTGAATTCCGGGGAGGAAATACGATGTGGCCAGCATCATCGCCACGGCGAACACCACCGCATACACCAGCATGAACTTCCCGCCCGGGTGTGCTTATACGCTTTCTCAATGTAGTAGGCGGGCCCGCCCCGATACTCGCCGGTATCCCGGTCCTTCTCCTTATAAATCTGGGCGAGCGTGCATTCGATAAACGACGTGGCCGACCCCAACAGCGCCACCGCCCACATCCAAAACACGGCCCCCCGGGCCACCGAACGCAATGGCGGTGGCCACCCCCGCAATATTCCCCCACGCCAACCCGGCCGGCCAGGGAGATCATCAGGGATTCAAAGGAGGACACCCCGGAACCGGATTTTTTATTGCTCACAATCTGCCACATCATGTCGGGCAGGCACCGAACCTGAAGAAACAGCGTGGTCAAGGTGAAATAAACCCCCACCGCCAAACACAGGAACACCAGTGCCGGCGACCAAATAACGCTATTGAGGGTTTCGAGGAGTGCAGCAAAACTCATGGCACCTCTCCATTCTTTGTGACGCGGAATACATCTGCTCATTATGCACGAGCCGCCCCAGTTATGAGCCCCAAGTCACAAAAATGCCCCAGATTACCCTAATCTGGGGCTAATTTCAACAAAAACGCTTATCTATCGGTGCATAGAAACCGATTATTGGGGGTTGGACTTACCGTCAGTTGCTTCTTTGCTGTCGCTGTCGCCGGCCGCACGCTTCGCCGCGATGCGTTGCTCCATCGCCCGGACCGTCCAGAAGTCTGCGTTCTTGATTCCCAGCTTCTCCGGTTCAAACACCGGGTCGAGCCCGGCTTTCTTCTGCCGCTGGTAGTCCCACAGGGCCTTGTGGGCCGGAATCTGCACAATGGTGATCGCAATGATATTCAGCCAGGTGGTCACGCCCACCCCGATGTCGCCCAGGGCCCACGCATTGCCCGGGGTGGTGGTGGCACCAATAACCACCGAGGCGACCGCCAGCACCCGCAGGCCGATGAGCAGCGACACCCGCACCTTATGGTTGGGAATCCACCGATTGAAATAGGCTAAGTTGGTTTCCGCCATGTAGTAGTAGGCCAGCACCGTGGTGAACGCGAACAGCACGATGGCCAACGCCACGAACCCGGCGCCGATGCCGGGCACGAAGCTGTTGAGGCCTTCCTGGACGAAGCCGGGTCCCACGTCTACGCCGTCGGCAAGCTGGCCGGCGTAACGCACCGGACCGTCCTGGCTTTCGCCTTCGAACACCTTATACATGTCGGTCGAGAGGATGATGAACGCGGTTGCCGAGCACACAAACAGCGTGCCCGCATACACGGCGAACGCCTGCACGAAGCCTTGCTTCGCCGGGTGCGACACCTCGGCGGCGGCCGCCGACTGCGGACCCGTGCCCTGACCTGCCTCGTTGGAGTAAATGCCGCGCTTCACGCCCCACATGATGGCCGACCCCAGCATCCCGGAGAACATGGCCTCCCGGTCGAACGCCGACCGGAAGATCAGGGAAAACACGTCGTCAATATGGTGGAAATTGACGAACATGATGATGACTGCGGCCAAGATGTAGATGATGGCCATGAACGGCACCACCAGGGAAGCGAAGTTAGCGATCCGCTTCACCCCGCCCATGATGATGACACCCACTAACACCGCCGACACGGCCGCGCTGAGCCACACGTTAATCCCCCACGCATTGCGCATGGCGTCGGCCACCCCGTTCGCCTGAATGCCCAGGAGGAAATACCGCCGGACAGCACCATGCATACCGCGAAAATAATGGCGTACACCAGCATGAATTTTCGGGCCCGCGTGTGCTGGAAGGTTTTTTCAATATAGTAGGCCGGCCCACCCCGGTACTCGCCGGTATCTTGGTCTTTCTCCTTATATATCTGGGCGAGGGTGCATTCCATGAAGGATGTGGCGGCGCCGAAAATGGCGACGATCCACATCCAGAACACGGCACCCGGGCCGCCGTAGGCGATGGCGGTAGCCACCCCAGCAATATTGCCGACGCCGACCCGGCCAGCCAAAGGAGATCATCAGGGCCTTAAACGACGACACCCCGGATTCAGGAATCATCATTGCCCACCATCTGCTGAAACATGTCGGGAATACATCGAATCTGCATGAACAGCGTGCTGATGGTGAAGAAAATCCCCACGGCCAGGCACACAAACACCAGTGCCGGCGACCAAATAATAGTGGTGAGCGTATCGAGAATAGTGGCGAAGCTCATAACTTTTTCCTATTCGTGACGGAGCGGACGATGTGGAAGATAGTGTTCATTATTCCGCAAGCACGTTAGTTATGCGCTAAAATTCTCGGAAAAATTAGATAATTTTACCTGTTTTATTAAATGGTCACCTGACGAGACTTAATGTTCTCCAATTGCCGACGCTCCTCCGAAGACAGCTGCGCATCGTTATCCAGCTCGGCAAGAATGGCCTTGTCCACCCGTTTCAGCTCGGCGGCATAGTTGGTGTAGTCCCGATCCGGATCCAGGTCCCACACCGGCACCGCAATGCCGTGAGTGCGGAACACGCCGGCGAATTTGGTTTCCTCGCCCAACTTCAGCTCGCCGCGGGCGGCTAATCCGGGCCAGGGCGCGAACCACCTTGTCTTCGTTTTCGGTGCGCACCCACCGGATGTGGGCCTTGTCGCCGGTGTCGATCCACCAGGCGGCACCAGCAATGTCGGTGGTGATGCGGCGCGACGGCATCACGGAATCGTTGGCGGCCTTAATGGCCTGCGCATACTGCGGGTTGACCTCTGTGCCGGCGGGAATCCACCAGGTGAAATCGTCGAAAACCTTAATGTCCTCGGGGGCCATGGCGGGGATGAGCTTGTCGAGTTTCGGCTCCACGTTCTCGGCCACGGCCGACTCCAATTCCTCGCCCGGCTGGGCGGTGATCGCCCACTCCAGCGCCCGGGTGAGATCCCGATGCGGATTATACGACTGGTTGCGGGTTTGCAACGCCACATAGGCACCGTCGTCCCGCACCAATACCGCGCCGCCGCCGGGTAGCACGGTGCACAGGTACACGTCCCGTTCCGCGCCTGGCACCGCCACTTTCACTGTTGCGGACGGCACGAACTCCTGCAATGCAATCAAATCCGCCTCAAACGGCAGGTTTCCCGTAGGGTCGCGGGTCCCGCGCCAATGCGGCACGCTCCGCGCCCGAGCAGCCAACTTTGCTTGACGACGACTCATGCCCTCGGGCAGCTGCTCCTGATTCTTTTTCCGTTTAGCCATGGGTTACAACTTACCCGATCCCACCACATCCAAGGCAACGTCGGGGAAATCCGTGGCCATCACCGAAATACCATGATCCCTGGCCCACGCCATGTCCGCCGGCTCGTTCACCGTCCACATATAAGTATTGTCGGTGATCAGCCATGGGCTGCTGTGTCCGCGCGCCACCGACAGCCCCAAGCCTTTCGACGCAGACAGCCGCACATCCTTGGGGTTCACCCTGGCCTCCCAGTTGCGGCGCAGATAAAACGTCTCAATCTTGGGGGCCAACGCCCGCATGCGCCGCATCGCCACGTGCGAAAACGAGATCACGTGAATGCGGCGACTCTGCAACAGATTATGGTAGCGCAGCCGCAACACCAGTTGTTCCTCCAGCATCCGGCCGGCCCGGCTGGGATGTTTGGTCTCTATGTACAGGTGCTTATCGTCGGTGGCGAACACCATGTCGAGCAGCTCATCCAGGGTGAGCAGGTGCTGGACCAGAGGCTGTCCGGCCGGTGGCAAGCCTGCCGGGTACCGGGATGATGCGGGCGCCTCCGGGTTGGGGGCAAAGGTTTGGGCGATGTTGAGCTTTTTCAACTGGCCTGCGGTGGCCTGCGATACCACCGTGGGGTCGCCGGCAACCCGCTCCATCGTGCGGTCGTGGGTGCACACCACCTGCCCGTCGCGGGTAAGCCGCACGTCACATTCCACGCCATGAATGGGGAGTGTGAGGGCTTGTTCATAGGCGAGCGGGCTCATTTCCGGGTAGCGGCCTTTGAAGCCACGGTGTGCGATGATGTGCATGTTGTCACTGTTCCAAAGCGTTATGAGAGTGCATCAGGTCACGGGAGTGCCGACCGAGCTGGGTGTGTTACTGTGTTACGCACCAGAGCTCGGGTTCGGCACTGTCCTGTCTTAAGGGTACCGCGGGTACGTCAGGGAACGGGTTTTTGGACGCCTAATACACCCTAATGAAATTGATTTGGCCGGTTCTGTCTCAACTATGTTTATTGACAGCATCCTTCAAAGCCACGTGGAATGCCTCATGATTCGCGGGCACATCATTCCCCAACAGTTCTTCCGCATTTCTGGCGAGATTTGTGAGTAATGTATGCGAGTAATCAGTCACAAGGCCATTCTGTAAAACGAAATCAACCGCTTGAGCATAGGTATCCCGCCACCACGAGATGTTTTCCTTTGTAAAATAGTCTTCACGGATGTGCGTGATCGCGTCAGCGGCCTGATCCGGTGACTCCACAAGAATATTTTTGGTCACCGAATCGGGAGCAATGGTGACTTCTGGCGTTGTGCCCAATGAAAGCAGCTCTTGTACGGTGGTTTTTATCCCTGCATAGGCGTTGGTGTGGGACACCTCGGATGTCCACCGGGGAATATGCCACCCTTGCACTGCTGCCCGGTAACGGTTCACGATTCCTAACCGTGATACCGATTCCGGCACAGCAAGAGCGATAAACGAGCACCGGTATCCTGCCCGCTCAAAATTTTCAGTCTCTGCAGCCATGATCTCTGAACGCACAAAAAGTGTTTTCGATAATAACGTTGAATCTTTGCTCCCGGATATGGGTAATGAGGGCTTTCGTCCATTCCCCCACCGGACCATTCGATAACACGTCCATTCGAAGTGGATCTAATTGCAGAAATACACGCGATGTCAGGGTGCAGCAATCGTAGCTCGTCAGAATCTATCGCTAGCCCATCACCCATGCTCTTGAGAACATTATTGATGGTTCGGCTCTTCCCCGAACCAGGCTGCCCACCAATGAACGCTACCTGCGGCACATCATGAGGTTGAAGTTTCTTCCCTCGAATAGCTATTTGCAAATACCGTTGGAGTATGTGTTTTTGTTGTTCAATGGATACTGGAAAATCTTGAGCAGTTAGATTAGTCATGATGCCCCCTCCACTGGTGGGAGCCCGATGCCGCCCATCATGGCGATTTCCGCATTGGCTAACCGCGCAATCGCAAGCATCTCCTCGGGATTACTATCATCTACTGTTTCGAGAAGTTGCTCGGCAGCTGCGAATTTGGCGGTCCACCACTTGTCCGCGGCACTGTTCTCATCAGCAATGTTCCTATGAACATAGGCGGCCTTCAACGCACCCAGAGCATCCTTCATGGCATCGAATTCCGCAAACCCAATATTCCTATTAGGGGTTTCAGCGCCCGTCTCATTATTGCTGGTATCACCCATGTTTCATGTATACCACGGGTATTAGGGAGACGAGCGGGAGGGCGTCGACAAGCGAAATGGGGCTACGCGCTATCCCACTGCCGCAGGGAGGAAGCGTCCGGGTATCGGGAGGTATCGAACTGGAACAGGGGTTTGCTCTCCGCCGACGCCACGCCATCGCCCAAGGTCACCGTGTATTTATTATTGGAGACCTGAGCGTGTCCCCGCAGGGTATCCAGCAGGATGCGCCCAACCGTAGCCACCGTATCATTCGGAATGTTGGCCTGGGCCTTAATATTCCCGGAAGGCATATAGGTGGTGTAAAAATCGTACGGCATGCCGAAGTCAATGGAGGCGTGATTCGTGGTGCCATTCGGGCCGGCCTTGGAGTCGCCAGGCAGGGCGGTTGGTGCCTGCACCGGCCACGTCGATTCGCGCCGATTTTCGCAGGTCACTTGGGATTCGCGGATAAATGTGCACAGAACCGTCCCATCCCCCATGGCGACCTCGGCCAGCTGCGTCCCCGAATAGTCTTCAATATTCACCTGGTGATTCGCATTGCCGTATGGCATGAGACTGATCGAATCTGTGGGCGGATGGTTCTTGGTGAAGTCAAACTTGGCGGACGTATCGCCCTGACGTTGCGGGGGAGCTAAGCACCATCCGCTTGCCCTCTAGCTTATATTCGGCCTTCCGCTCCTCATCAGCCTTCTGGGGAGTGTATTTAATCGTGATTTTCTCGCCTTGAACAGTAACATCATTGACTTCCTTGGCGTATAAAATGGCGCCTCGGTGAGGAACTTGTCCTTGCTGAAGAACATGACTGTCTGGCTGGAAATATCTCCCGACAATGATCCCCCATCCATGACCCCAGATGTACCGTCCAAGGTCACCCAGCTCAACTTCGCGCACGGATCGAACTGGTTATCGACCACATCGAATTTGTAGAAGCTTGACCGCAAACTGGTGGGGATCATTTTCGGCGTCAGCCAATAGCCGAAGGCGGTTTCCGCTAAATCCAATTGTGGATTGGTGCACGACTCCGCACCTTTTGCGTCACTTTCGGTTTCCTGCGTGCCCCCACCGTCGCCGCTGCTGGGGCTGGCCGCGGCCGCGGTGGATTTGGCAACCACGGCGGCTTCGGAAGGCGCCGACTGTGGCATAATGAGCGCCCCGAAGTTAGCGCAGGCGGATAAACATAACGCAACTACCGCAATAGGAATAACGGTGAAATAATGTTTGGTTGTCATCTAACATATCCTCAATATTTTCTATTCAAAGCCCTATCAACATACGCTTTACGACGTCACGCCAAGCGCATCACCAGCAAAACCACGGCTATTATTTTGTATAGTTATTATTTTTCCACATTTTTAATGTATATAGCTCTACCTCTAGCTCATAAAGCTGAGGGAAGTAGCGCAAGAACTAATAAGATTAGATTTACACCCATCAGATAAATAACGCCATAGCTAAAAATGGGAGCAATTTGTAAATTTTTACTAAAACACTACTTCAGACATGGTAAACCTTGGCGACCCTCACCAATCCCGCACGATAATGGCTACCCCATAAAGGTGAAAGCATAAGTGATAAATTGATCTATCTTACAAAATTTAATTCGTGTTCACATCATTTTAAGCAATTATTCAATAGGTATATAGCCACGATATTACCCGATACCGTCACTGACATTACCCCCATATAAACCATCCATTGACTCCCTATAGATCATCTGCCACACTTCATATTTTGGCAGGGCAGACCAAATTTACCCATTAAAAAGATATATCTAATAATTTAGCCGACGTTTATCCATTACAATTTTAAGAAAACATATTATGCACTATCGAGAACTAGCCGCCAATCAGCGTGGGTTCTTACTCCGGTCCCAACTCACCGAAGAGGAAATAAAGGAAGCACGAGACACAGGATTCATTATTGACACTCCGCCGCTGTGCCCTGATTGTCTCTTCTATACCAAGTTAAATATTTCTGACCGGACTGAAATGTTCTATGAATGGTGGTTAGCAGCATTCCCCACCATCCCCCCGGAGCAACGAAACCCTATGCCTTACCTTGCCGGCAGTGAAGCACTCCAAATCCGGGGAATTGGCCGGATCGGCAGTGGCGACCCAACCTGTATTATCACCCCACCAGAGCTCATGCCCTACGCCAACATCGAAGAAAAAGTCACCGACGAATTCATTGTTGATGATAATATCCAGCCCACCGACTGGTCCCTCGTTGATAACACCCCAGTGGAGAATATTCTTCCCGCGTTGCGGAAATACCTCATGACTACTGATGATTTCGAATACTCCGCTGACGCAACCCTCGATGCACATCACTACGGCTGCTCATGGGAAGAACTCGCCGAAGTACTAGAAGTCTGTACCGGACAATGGACAATCTACGAAACCGGAGAAAAAGCCAAAACCGGCAAAGAAGTCCTCGACCAATTCCTCAACGAATACGCCAGCCCAGCCACAAGCAAAGACGAAGAAGATGATTATGACTATGACGAAGACGATGATTGGTAACCGCAATAGCTACTAACCTTTATGGTAAAGCAGCAATCACAAGGAATGACCCACATGAATTCACGCATAAACAGAACCATCTTCATCATCGCACTCACCGCCGCCCTCACCGGGGCGGTAGCACCATGCTGGTGCGCAAGAAACCTCCCCAGCGCTCCCGGTTCCCCGACCCGTTGGGGCGCTGCGGCACCCTCACCATGATCGCCAAACTATCAGCGGATGTGGGTATGGGGGTTCTCACCGGAGTAATCGACTCTACCGGGTGGCTTTTTGGTTCTATTGATTTCCAAAACCCGGACGGGTTGACCGTCAAGGATCGGCTCATCAATAAAACCCATGCCTTCCCCCATCAGCTCATTGACATTCCCCGGCTAAACCAATCCGAGCGGGAACAGCGCTACGGGCAATACTGTTAGTTACGGATCCTCCCACGCTTCGAGCGTCGATAAGCTTCAGGCTATTCCCACGGCGCTAAATTATTGGGAAACCTGGAAGTATCCAGCTTGACCAGGGGTTTCTGCTCGGCGACCGCGACGCCGCTGGCAAGAGTGACGGTGAACGCATTATTGGAAATCTTCACGTTGTCGCCCCGGGTATCGATCAGGTACTGGCCGACCTTAGTCACCGCCTCGTCGGCAATAAGCTCACCGGCGGTGGTATTGCTGGGGAACGAAAAAGACGTGTAGAACTGGTTTGGGGTTCCGAAAATAATGTGAGCATGGTTGGTGTCACCATTACCACGATCGGCACCCGCATCATCATTGGGTGGGGCGATGAGCGGCCATGTGGATTCCTGCTGGTTCTGGCAGTGAATCTCGTTGGGTTTGTGGGCGATGTCGCACAAAATCTGGATATCATCCATGGGCACCCGCGCCAACACCCCGGATTTCACCTCATAATCCCATGGTTTCTGGTGCACATTCCCATAGGGGCTAATCACACTGTGGGAACTCGGCGGTGGGTTCTTGCCGAAGTCTAGGTCTAGGGCCCGAATGTCTAAAATCGGGTCGGTTTTTTGTTCGAGCTTATCGCCCTTGAGTTTATAGGTGATGGCCTCCCAATCCCCATGCCATTCGCGGGGATAATTAGGGGAAAACTCGGCGAACTCCACTGTGATTGTATCCGGTTCCACCTTAATCTTGCCGATTTGCGGTGCCACCAACTGGTGCACGTCGGTAATCAACTTGTCGTAGTGGAAAAACACCACGGTTTGGGTGGCATCATCCCAGGCGGACTGCTGTTCCTCCCCCACCGTCTGGCTCACACCCCGCAAGGTCACCCAGCTCAGCTTGGCGCACGGGTCGAAATGGTTGTCGAGCACCTCGAAATCCCACGCCAAGCCTGCCTCCTGCTGCGGGATCTTTCTACCCTGCAACCACAGGCCAAAGGCGGTTTCCGCTAGGTCAAGCTTTCTGCTTCGGGCACTGCGGCGCCGCAGATGCGCTGGTGGTTGTGTCTGGATCGTCATTCTTCCCAGCGCTACTGCAAGATACCACAAGAAACGCCGTGAGCATCAACAATGCTATGGTGCGAAGTTTAGCTATGTCCATGATGTGTTTCTTGTGTGTTATCCGGTGGTGCGATGAGAAATAGGGATAGTGGTGGAAAAGGGTAGGAATGTTTGTACGGTTAAGATTTGGGTTAGTTGGTGGGTTAATAAAAAGTATCAGAGCGGTTCGGGGCAATTTTATTCATGGCATTAACCACCAGTATGCAATCATATGGGGCTGCTACACAACTAATCAACTAGATATGGGACAGATACAACAAGACACTAACCCCATTAGAGGTAAGTAGTCTGAAGTCTTGTCGACCAATGGCAATATGGCACGAGTGGCGCTTATAGCGGATGTGCCGGTAGATATATGGGCGGTTCCAGCCTGGGCCCATGTCGGAACCCCCAGCAACCCCCACGAAACCAAAAACCAGGAATGTCGAGGCTTTGGCGAAGAAGCCACCGACATTTCGGCAACGGAGGCAAGTAAAGGGGGATGCAGCATTGATACCGACATTACCCACTGTGAAACCGCCCGCCGCCAAGCAATCCGCTACGAAAGCTGCATCAGCATCAGCACAGGAATTGACACCAAGAGTGTCAATGCCGGCTCACTCAAGCACCATGCTGACGCTAGTAAAAATCATGAATGAGACAGCAACATTATCTTCGTATCAAGCATGATAGGCGCATGGACGAGATCATCCATGATGTGCTCATAAACGATCATTGAGTGGCGCAAATCATATATGAAATCATAAAAGAATGATGCCCCAAAATGCTTAAAAATAATCTTGTTATTTTATTAGCGCATGTTTATAGCATGCTTTTTCTGGAGGAGATGAGATGATTCATCAATCCATGGCATAAAAGCCACCCTTGGCGGCATTGCCGGTTTTCGTTCTTGTCATGAATCTTGCTGGTTGTGGCGATATTTCCAGTACGACATCCGCGGCTAGGTCGTCCGCCAATGCGATGGCAACCCATATAGATAGCGGGTTATCCGGTGGGACACAGGATGATGCTGCGCAGATCGGGACTGTAGGCGATTCCGAGGAGGGCTCGGGCGATACCGGAAGTGGTGCCGAAAACGTTTCACGCGAATACAAGAATGCGCTTCGGTCGGCAGAGTCATACCTCAAGTATTCGGATTTTTCCAAAGCCAAGCTATACGATCAGTTGACTAGTGAATATGGTTCAAAATACCCGGCAGATGCTGCGCAATACGCTATTGATAATGTGAAAGCCGATTGGAAGGCCGAGGCTTTGGATGCGGCGAAGGCGTACCAAAAGTACACGCCCATGTCCGATTCCGAACTCTACGACCAGCTGACCAGCGAGTATGGGAGCGGTTTCACCCCTGAGGAGGCACAGTACGCTATAGATAATCTTGATAAATAGGCCCTTGCTTTTCGACGCCCAAAGGTGCCCAACATTCCCCAGGCACGGACACAGACGCAAACGCCCCCGCTGTTCTCACGATGAGTGGCGGGGGCGTTTGTTGTGGTCAGGGCAGCACTGGCACGTGGCTCAACCGGAACAGGATTGGTCAGATTTTCCTGTTCATGACCATTCCCGAAAACAACATACTGATCCATATAATCCAGAAGCTAATAATAGACAAAATATAAATTAAGATAATATGCCCACAAAAATAATGGCTTTTACATGCATAAAGAAAGATCTATACTTAACTCAAAGCTGCAACATTGCACAATAAATTAAGAATAACATATGCAGATTCCTTGATTTAATAAGGTTTTGATGCGGCTTATGGTTACCACCTATCTAAGTGGTATTGACTCTTCAATAGGATCTTCTTAAGAAAGGGTAACTAAACCATGCCTATTAATTTTTGATTGGCGGAATTTACAACAATACGCCATGCCCGCACTAGGGATCGTATCACTACTGGTATCCGCCATCATTGTGATAGTAAGTGGGGTAGGGGATGAATATGTAAAATCATCATCCCAAGGCCCCTCCTCGGATGACGACGCCAACGTTATGTTCCAAGTCATAGACCAACACGGGATACCACGCTTCTGCCATGTCATCCCACTACTTCCCCTCATGATGATAAAAGCCAGGTACACCTCACCCATCGGATATTACGGTGTGAAAGCAGACCCGGGCACAACCGTCACCGTCGCTTTTGACTGCAAAAATAACAGAAATGGGCACCCAAACCGCACAGGCATCTGCCGTCGCCCCAGAAACCGGCGTCGTACGGCAGAAGGTGGTAATCCCTAACCCTGACTCGTTGTCGTCAAAATTGAGCTCTCAGCAGCTCTGACGAGAACAACGAGGAAGATGAATAGTGCTTAGTACTTGCTGCTAGCTTCTTCAACTAATTAAGCCCATCATGCCATTCATAAAGCATGATGGGCTTATTTTCGAAGTTCATGCGGGAATATTTGCAGTAAGTGATTGCATTGTCGGGTACAGGATACATAGTTCGGACGCGCAAACGCCCCCGCTGCTCTCACGATGAGTGGCGGGGGCGTTTGTTGTAGTCAGGGCAGCACTGGCACGTGGCTCAACCGGAACAGGATTGGTCAGATTTTCCCTGTTCATGACCATTCCCGAAAATGGCTCAACCACTACCCGACTACCCAAGAATTTACTTGGAATTGGGGAAATTACCTGAGACTACTTGGCTGGGAAGAATTCCTCCTGGATTTCGCGCAGCACCTTAGCGGAGTGCTTGAAGCGCTCCATCTCATGGTCGCTGATCTCCAGCTCCACCACCCGGCGAATGCCCTACGGTACAGAATGGCCGGGGTGCCAATGTAGATGTTTTCCTCACCATATTCGCCATTGAGCAAGGCAGACACCGGTAGCGCCACATCCTGGTTTTGCAGGATGGCACGGGTGATACGGGCCAAGCCCATGCCGATACCATACGAGGTTGAACCCTTGGCCTCAATGATGTTGTAGGCAGCATCACGGGTCTCTTCGAAGACTTTTTCGAGCTCACCTTCGAGGTTGGGGTCCCTCTCCAGCTGCTTCCGCATCGACACACCGGCAATGGTGGCGGACGATAGCACCGGTAGCTCGGTGTCGCCGTGCTCGCCAATGATGTAGGCGTGAATCGAGGTGGGGGCAACAGCATAGCGTTCGCCCAGCATATAGCGGAACCGGGCGGAGTCCAGCACGGTGCCGGAGCCGACAACCTGGTGCCAATCCAGGCCCGAGTACTGCCATACGGCATAGGTGAGGATGTCCACCGGGTTGGATGCGACCAGGAAGATACCATCAAAGCCATTGGACATCACTTCGTCCACGATGGACTTCATGATCTTCATGTTCTTGCCAACGAGCTGCAACCGCGTTTCACCAGGCTTTTTGGGCGGCACCGGCGCAAATGACGACCATAGCGGCGTCGGCGCAATCCGCGTAGGTGCCCTTTGACACCCGAGTCCGCGAAGATGCCCACACCACGCCGTGGTTGAGGTCCCTTGACGTTGCCTTCCAACTTCTTTTTCATCGATGTCGATGATTGCCAGGTGATCGCACGTGCCCTGATTCACCAGAGCATACGCGTAAGCGACGCCCACATCGCCTGCGCCAATAAGCACAACTTTATTACCAACGATATCTTTCATATTCTGAAAGCACCCTTCCTGACGACATATCTATACCGCCAAGTATGCCCGATTTTCTGTGACTATGCCCGATTTGCGGTAGTATTGTGAACAATATCGCAGAATTACTCAGCCAAAAGTAATGGAATACAGATGAACACCTGGGGATGGCGCAATGGTGATAAGTTCTGGATCCCCATTATCTTTACGAATAATATCCACTGTACCATCACCAGTGATATCGAAAGTTTGTTCAGTATCATCGGCGCGTTTAACCGTAACAGTTCCCCGCCCAGATGCCTGCAATTGCACCCAACGGGCCTGGTAGTGAAGCTCCACCGCCGCCCCGTCGCTCCGGGGCGTGATGTCCATGGGGTTGACGTCCCACTCGCCCTGAAGCGCATAATATCCCAGCGGCGGAGTTCCCGAAACCCGGTACTGTGACCGGGAGGCACCCAGGTAGGTTTCCGGGGATCGCGGCTCGGTGATGGCGTGTTCGTCCTGTTCAATGGGGTTTGGTAGTGCAATGCCCGGATTGCGCTCCTGCAAGAGCTGCCGCACCACTCGCTCGGTCTCCGCGTATTTGCCCTCGCCTTCGTGCACCTGCCGCAGCCGACCGGTGTGGTCCGCGAGATAGTGCGCCGGCCAATAGCGGTTATGGAAGTTTTTTCCAGGTGGCGAAGCTATTATCCTGCGCCACCGGGTACTTGATGTGCTGCGCTACGATGGCCTTCCGAACGTTGTCCGCATCCCGTTCGAATGCGTATTCGGGCGCATGCACGCCGATGACGTCAAGGCCATAGTCCTTGTAGTGGTCGTAAAGCTTGACGACGTGCTCGTTGGCACGTTGGCAGTTGATGCAGGCATAGGCCCAAAAATCCACCAGGGTCACCTTCCCCGAGGTGGCCGGATCAATGGCCTGGTCGGTGTTGATCCAGTTCTCTAGCCTGGATAGTTGCGGCACTGGGCCACAATCGTGTGGGGTTCCGGGGTCGCCCTTGCGGCAGGACTCCAGGTCTTGGTTTCCGATGATGTGGTTTCCGAGGGCCTGTTGGGCACTACTGGTCCAATCGGGCACGAGCCGTTGGAGGGCCGTTGGGGCGTCGACAGCAAGCAGGACCGCCATGGCGATGACGACGGCACCGGCCGAGCGTCGAAAAAGCGGTGTGGTGGGATCGAAACCAGTCGCTCATGCGATTGCCGCCGAGGGCAAACATGGACAGCGGAATGGCCGCACCAATGGCAAACGCGATGGTCAAAGCGATGATCGAGGCGTCAATCTCACCGGTGGCCGCGGCAACGGTAATGGCGGCCAGGACCGGCCCGGCGCACGGAACGTACACCGCGCCCAGGGCCAACCCCACCATGAAACCGCCCCGGCCCTGCGCCTTGGTCAGGAGCGCGTGGAGGCGGGGCAGCCGGTCGAATGGCGCCTGCACCCACTCGCCCAGCACCGGAATGAGCATGCCCAAGCCCACGAGGACGAGCAACCCAATGCCCACCCAGCGCACCGTGTCCTGGGGCAGCCCCAACAAATTGAGCACGATCGAACCACTGAGGGTGATCGCGGCGAAACTGACAACCATGCCGGCCACCACATAGTAGGGGCGCCGCTTATCCCCGGCACTTACGGCCAAAACCAGTGGCAGCACCGGGATAATGCAGGGAGAAAGACTCGTTAACACCCCGCCGATAAGACCTATCAGAATAAGAGAAACCATGAGTAAAGTCCTTTCAAAGTTCTTGTGGGAATATTCGGCGCCAACCACCGCTTTGGATTGGACCAATCCAAATATTCGAGACTCCGAACTCTTTTATGACCGCCAAATCACGGCGGCTACCACATACGATAAGGAGATAATCATGACCAACCGTAAATTTATTGCCATCGCCTGCGCATTGGGACTGGCCGCCACGGGTCTGGTTGCGTGCGATAAAACTGGGGCGATGTCGCCGGCGTCCGCACCAGCCATGTCGCCCGCAATGTCTATGTCGAACACACCATCGGATGCCATGACGCCGTCATCGTCAGAGGCCATGAGCCCGTCCGATTCCATGGCGCCGTCGGGGATGGATTCTCAGGAAACCACGATGATGACCGAGGAAAAATCGGGGCAGTAATGATGAGTGGTAAAAAGCACAAACCTGTGTGGGGCGCTACTCTGGATAACCATGGATCTATCCAGCGAAGAGCTACTTGTGCAGGTCGCCACTGGTGACAAGCGCGCATTCGGCGAACTTTATGATCGGCTAGCAGCCCGGGTCATGGGTATCTGCATGCGGGTACTCCGCAACCGGGCCATCGCCGAAGAAAATCACCCAAAGAGGTATTTGTGGAAATCTGGCGCACCGCCCCAATGTTTTCCCCCGAAAGAGGGAGCGCGCAGGGGTGGGTGCTGCGCCTAGCCCGCTCCCGCGCCATTGATAAGCTTCGTTCCCGCATGGCGGCACTCGCGCGTGATGAGCGCACCACCATGCTTGAACAGCTCACCCGCTACATTGATGTGGAAGAAGACGCCATAACTAGTGTTGAGGGTGAGCATTTGCGTGCCGCGGTAAACGACATTGGGGAGCCGCACCGCACCGCCATTATGCTCACCTATTTTGGTGGGCTCACTCAGCAACAACTCGCCGACCACCTGGGCATTCCCCTGGGAACGGCTAAGACCCGGGTCCGTGATGGATTGAAAAAACTAAAATCTGCCCTGCATGTTACTAATAAGAAAGAGGCACGATGACTACTAAGGACCAATCCTGGCTACCCGACGAGAAATTAGCCGACGCTGAGCTTGCCGACGCCCTGGCGTTGTCCACGGTGCCGGTCACCCCGTCGGATTCCCTGAAGGATACTGTGCTGGCAGCCATCGACGGGATCGAACCGGAGGGGATTCCGGCACCCCAGCCACCGCAGGAGCAGACGCGGTGAAGAGCACTGACACTGCTGCCACGGACCCGGATGCTGTGGAGCCTGCGGATGTGACCGCGGCCAAGGCGGATTCGGGTGGGGCCGGTGCCAGCGAGGCGAGTGGTGCCGGTGGCGGGCGCGTTATCAACCTGGGCAATTGGCGGTTTCGCCTATCGAAGCAACGCATCATGTTCATTGCCGCAGCGGCCGCGGTGGTCGCGCTCTTGGCCGGCAGCGGATTCCTCCTGCCCAAGCTGCTCTCCGCCCCCAGCACCGGGCCTACCAACCAGGCGATGTCCGAGATCATGCAGTCCGCGGATGCCCAGAGCATCACCATGAGTTCCAGTGGGTGCGACTCACCTGGTGTCATCCACCACCATGAATAAGGCCGGGGCAATGGTGCAGGGCACCCCCGAGGTGAGAAAAGGCATGGGAATCCAGGTGTGGAGCGTGAACCAAGCCGGCCGCATCAATTCGGCCGGGGTAATCACCCCAGAGGAACATAAAGACGTGTGGATGCCATTCGAATCCGCCACCTCCAAGGTGTTTCTGACCGAGGAACCGGTGGCCGGCAGCGACAAGCCCACCGGAAAGATCCTGGAGGAAATGCAGCTATAGCTGCGGATAATGTACCGGGGCGTCGACAAGCGAGCTTGTTTGCAATAAACCGTAACGACCACTGGCATGCGGTGGTCGTTACGGTTTCTTCGTTGGCGGAAGCTCAATGCCTTCCGCATTAGCCAACCGCGCAATCGCAAGCACTCCTCCACAATGCTTGACGACGGACTCTCGTGGGGAAGACATGCAAAAATGAGCAGAATCATAAGATTCACCCTGACGCACTCCGATAGGGTCGTTCGTAAATTTTTACCAAACGCAACGCCCAACACAAGGCCCCATTGTCTTTATGCACATTGTGCACCATATGACAACCATCCCATAACGGGAAAGCACAAGCAATAAAAATAATCACTCTTACAAAAATTTAATTCATATTAACACCATATTAAGCAGCAATTAAATTAGCACATAACCACACCAATGAGCTGCTCAAATGTGCTACCACCCCATATAAGTCAATCATTGACACCTTTATTGGTTATCTGTCACAATTCAGTAATTAGTGGGAGAAAAACATTTCATTAAAGCCTCATTTAATAAATAATCTACCGTTCTATAAAACACTATTGGAAGTAATGTTGAAAGGAAACATCATGTCGTATCGGGAATTAGCCGCTCAGCAGCACGGATTTCTCCTCCGATCTCAGCTCACCGAGGAAGAAATCCAAGACGCTCACCAAACTGGGTTTATCATTGACGACTACCCGCTCCAGTCCGAATATGTTTTCCCCACCCAATTAAGCAGTACCGCGACTAACTATGGGTATTACTGGTTATGGTTACTGGCTTTTCCCACTGTTCCCCGAGACAGCGGAACCCCATGCCTTATTTTGCGGGTGGCGCAGCTCTCGATGTCAGCAGATCGGCTGGGGTAGTCGTGAAAGTCCGGTTTTCATTGTGATGCCGCTACAACTCACACCTTATATCAATGCTGATGATGGCATCGTGGATGATTTTATTGTTGATGCCAAGATTCAACCCACCGACTGGTCCCTCGTCGACGGCATTCCTGTAGAAAAATATCCTACCTGCTTTGCAAAAATATCTCCTCAGCAATGATGATTTTTGAAAACGCCGCCGACGCGGTTTTTTTGACGCACATGATAAAAGGCTGTTCCTGGGAAGATCTCGCCAGCGTTTTGGAAGTATGCACTGGACTATGGCCGAACCGGGAGACCGGGAAAACACCTCAAACTGGCAAAGAAGTCCTCGAACACTTCTTCCAAGAATATGCGCTTCCCGACCCTGACCTGGAAGACGATGATTATGAGGATTTCACCGAAGACGAAGATGATGCTTGGTGGTCATAGTCAGGCCACATAGCAACCATACAACCACAGAAGGAAATAACCATGGCATATAGCGCAGATGTTCATAGGCTCCAGGAAGACGCTAAGCAGCAGGTTCTCTCCCAACATCTTGCTGTACAACTATCCTATTATGCGGCTCAACCCACGAGCACAAGAAAACGACTTGGTAGGGTTGTTATCAGTGGAGAAACCTCCCTTTCGTTCCGTGTTCCCCATGCGCGCGTCTACCGGAGTTTAGAGATCATCACCTCCATTAACCCTCATGATATGAGGCGACTTCTCGAAGAAACCATGTCACAAGATGACAGCGATCCCTTCACATACAAAATCTTCAGAACAAAAGACATGGCAAGCCGACCAGGTAAAATTTACTCGATTCGGGTTTTAGATGATGAGAATGAATATGGTTGGATCAAGATGCAAGCCACCAGGGGCGTTGATGTAGAGTACGAGGATACCGAGGAGATGCAGATCAAAAACCCGTTGGTAGAATCGCGTGCTACCACCACAATAAAATTAATCGACGTAGGAAAATACCTTGCTGAAAAAAATAGTATCGGTATTCGGATAAATCAGCTGGGGAAGCAATCCATTATTACGATTGCTTCCCGCTCATCCCTCTGGACAAACCTCAAGGAGACTTTCATGGGCTATCAGGAAATAGCTGCTCGGCAGCGTGGGTTTTGCTCCGGTCCCAACTCACCGAAGAGGAAATCAAGAAGCACGAGAAACCGGGTTTATCATTAATGAACATTTATTGTATACCAAACAAGCTTTTTGAAACCCAACTCAGCGGATACTCAACCAGCGATACCTACTACTGGGCATGGCTATTAGCATTCCCCACGATTCCCCGAACAACGAAACCCTATGCCCTATATGGCGGGTAGCGCAGCACTTCGAATCCGAGGGATTGGCCGGATCGGCAGTGGTGACCCAATATATGTCGTTGCTCCACCAGAGCTTATGGCTTATGCCGATACCACCGAGGGTGTTAGTGAATTTATCGTTGATGATAATATCCAACCTACGGATTGGTCCCTGATTGATAACACCCCCGTAGAGAATATTTTGCCCGCGTTGCGGAAGTACCTCATGACTACTGATGATTTCGAGGACTCCGCTGATGCAACCCTCGACGCACATTACTATGGTTGTTCTTGGGATGAGCTCGCTGAGGTGTTAGAGGTTTGTACCGGGCAATGGACAATCTATGAAACCGGGGAAAAAGCTAAAACTGGTAGGGAGGTTCTTGATCAATTCCTCAACGAATACGCCAGCCCTGCCACAAGCAAAGACGAAGAAGACAACTACGACGATGATGCACCTTAGAGCGTCGACAAGCAAGCTTTTCTACAATTAAACTGGCATGCGGTGATCGTTACGGTTTCCTCGTCGGCGGAAGCTCAATGCCGCCCATCATGACGATTTCCGCATTGACTCACCACGCAATCACAAGCATCTCCTCGGGGTTACTGTCATCTACGGTTTCGAGAAGCTGACCAGCAGCTATAAACTGGCAGTCCACCACTTGTCCGCGGCACTGCTCCCATCAGCAATGTTCCTACTAGTGAACACTCCCAGGCTTGGTGGGTGGTGGTGATCTATCCCTGATGTGGTGACGATATTAGCCAAGGTAAGAAGATTATCCGTGGTGAGTGTGCAAGCAATCAGCGGTACGGGGTCAATAGAGTATTTTATTTTTGTACACACTTTATAGGTACACTACAGGCCTCGTTTTCTCGTGCTTTCGGGGTGATTGTTTACCAGGTGGCTGGGTCGTAATTCAAACATCTGAATAAGCTTCATTTTATGGATTATCGAGAAATAGCAGAAAAACAACACGGATTCATTCTTCCTTGCCAAATCACCAAAGAAGAATTTAATGAGGCTGCAAAAACTGGTTTCATTGGCGTCCCACCACAGGATGAAGAGTTTATGAAGTATGTGTATTACACCGAACTTGTTACATATAATCTTGCTGATGATGCCTATCGAGATTGGTTGATAGCATTCCCCACTATCCCACCGGAAAAGCGACACCCTATGCCCTACTTCGCTTGTGATTTAGCATTACGCATCCAGCATTTTTTTCTGCCAGTTGGTCAACAGCACCATTAATGATGGTAGCTCCACCAGAATTAATGCCCTATGCGAATAAGGATTTTGGTATTACCTACATTCCAAATGAGAACATTACCTCTGATAATTGGGTGCTTATTGATGATATCCCAGTAGAAAAAATCATCTCTGCCATGCGAAAAATACTATGAGCATGTTAGAAGTGATGACTTTGATGATGCCGTTGTTATGGCATTCAGTGCTCACCGACGTGGCTATTCCTGGGAAGAAATCACCTGGGCCCTCGAACCTGCGTCTGGAGTATGGCACAGCTATAAAACTGGTAAAACCCCTATCAACGGCAAAGAGGTCCTCGACCTGTTCTTCGAAGAACATACGCCGCCTCAACCCACAATTACAAAATCTAGAAAATCAACAAAAATAATCCCAATTTACCATACAAGATCTTCGGAATTTTGACATGAAAATCTGGGAGGTTAAGGACACTACAACAGATAAAAACACAAGAAGCTCACATGGCGCTTTTGATTGTGAGTGTAACAAACATGTCAAGCTTTACGGATGCTAAATCTACATATTACATGACTGATCCCAGAGAGTTAATAGAAGCTGGCATACCCTGCCCAACTAATGTTAAATGAAGGCTTGGAAAAAGAGGAAGAAGTCATGTCAATTCAGGAAGAGCAATGGGACGCCGAAGAGGATGAGGAATGGCTCGCGATGAGAGAAGATAATGATGAAGATGATGAAAATGAACTTGGCTTGTAATCGAATAACATTATGAAATACATTCCACTGGATCCCCCATCGCTTCATCGCGGGGCATTGCCGAAGCGTTGACCACTCTAGGGTGATGCCCCGACACTACCGGCTCGACTTGAGGTCCTGCGGCCACCGGGATTTGTCCAGGGTGAATAGTGGCTCGTCCCGGAGCTCCGCCACGCCGTCGCCAAGCACCACGGTGCTGGAATTATTCGAAATCTTGACGGTATCGCCGCGGGTGTCTACAAAATAGGGGCCCACTTGCACCACGGACTCGTCCGGGAATGTGTCCTCAGGGGTTGATATTCTTCGACGGGAAATAGGATGTGCGCAATGATGGTGGTGGGCTGAACGAGAAGGATGCGAAATTGGTTTTGCCCTCACTGTTGCTCTTGCTGTCGCTATTGGTTGGTGCCTGACCGGGGCCCTCATTGACGATTGGCCAGGTGGCTTTCTGCCGGTTCGTGCAGCTCGGACCGCTGGTTTTCTGGGTCAGGTAGAAATCGCAGAGGATTTTTCCGTCGCCCATGGGGACGTCGGCAAGCACATTACCCTCATACGTTTTAATTGCGGGCGAGTAATTCGCGTTACCCAGGGGATGGTGATGGCGTCGCTCGCGGGCGGGTTGGTGTGGAAGTCCAGTTTCAGGGGTTTCACGTCGATGGTGGGGTTGGTTTCCTGCCGCAGCGCCCCATCCGCATATTTATAGGTGATTTTCTGGGTGGGCCCTCGGTCACGCGTGGGTAGGCCAGGGCTTCGTAGGTGACTTCCAGCTGGTTATCGGCGACCGTGATGTCGCGCGCATCATAGGCGAGGAGGAAACTCGCGTCAGTAATCAATTGGTCACGATGAAAAAATATGAGGGTGCGTTGCGCGGATTCCATAGCCATGGGATCGTAGTGCGCCGGGTCTTGTTCCACGCCCTGGAGGGTCACCCAGCTGAGGTCGGCGCAGGGGTCGAAGTGGTTGTCCTGCACTGTGAAATAAAAACTGGTGGCTGCTGCCCTGGATGGGGATTTTTCTTAGCGGTTGCCCACAGTCCGAAGGCGGTTTCGGCCAGGTCGAGTTGGGGGTGGCATTCGGTGTCGGCCACCTGTGTGCCGGTCAGCCCGGTGCCGGCGCCGTTGCCGAGACCCGCCATGCCGGTCGGTAGGGCGCAACCGGATAGTCCGCCCATGCCCACGGCACCGGCAAGTATGGTCGCTGTTACCGCCAGTGCCGCGCGCAGTTTCATCACAAACTCCACATCCGATAGTTGCCGATAAAATGTTTGTAATACAAATCCTATCGGAGATTGGGGGCTGAAACCAGACGTTTCGTGCCGTGTTTCACACAATCGGGTGATTATTTACTGCGGCTGCCGGCCTTCACGACCCGCTTGGTGGTTTTCGTCGGTTTCTTCACCGCCTTCTTCGTCGTGGTTTTCTTCTTTGCCGCGGTTTTCTTCGTGGCCTTCTTTTTCGGCCCGCCGTCCGCGGCCTCTTTGGCGCGCCGCTCGGACAAGAGTTCGTTGGCCCGCGCATCCGTCAGGGTGAGCGGATCGTCACCCTTGCGTAGCGACGCATTGGTTTCCCCATCAGTCACATAGGGGCCGAACCTGCCGTCCTTCACGCTCATGGGCTTGCCGGACACATCATTATCGCCCAATTCCCTTAATAGCCTGCTGGGTGGCGGCGCCCCGACCCCGGCGTTTCGGCTCCGCATAAATGCGGCGGGCCTCATCCAGGGTGATGGTGAAGATTTGTTCCTCACTGCTTAGGGATCGGGAATCCGTGCCCTTCTTCAGATAGGGGCCGTAGCGGCCATTTTGGGCGGTAATCATCTGGCCGTCGGTGGGATCCACTCCCACCTCCCGGGGCAAGGAGATCAGTTGCAGGGCTTCCTCCAGGGTCACCGTGGACGGGTCCATGCTGGAGAACAAAGAAGCGGTGGCCGGCTTCAGGGTTTCCTCAATGATCTGGTTGATGCGTTTTTCCTTCGCGGCAATCGCGGTTTTGGTCTCCCAGTTTTTGGCCCGCTTGCCCTCAGCGGCGCGTTGGGCGTCCTCCGCGGCCCGCTCCTCGGCAACAATCTGTTCCGCGGACACCGCAACTTTTTCCTTCTCGTCCGCACCCATGATTTCGGTGACATAGGGCCCGAACCTACCCTCTTTGACCACAATAACCCGGCCGTTGGCGGGGTTGACGCCCAGCTCCCGGCCCGATTGGGGGGTGGCGAAAAGTTTCTCGGCGAACTCCAGCGTGAGCTCGTCCGGGGTGGTGGTGTCGGAAAGGTTAGCGCGCTGGAATTCGGGTTCCCCGTCCGATTTCACCCCGATTTGGCGTTCCAGGTAGGGGCCGTACCGGCCCACCCGCACATAGATGGGTCGGCCCTGGTCGTCGTCGAAAAGCGGTAGGGAGTTGACCACTCGCGCATCAATCTGCTCCAGGTTGCTGCCCACCAGCGCTTTCAGACCACCCTGGCGGGCGATGGTTTCGGCGGTGGCGTCGGAGGCGTGCTTGTCGCCGAAATAGAACCCCTGAGCCAGTTCGCACCAACCTCGTTCCCTGCGGCAATGTCGTCGAGCTCATCCTCCATGGAGGATGTGAAATCATAGTCCACCAGGGCGGCGAACGATTTCTCCATCAACCCCACCACGGCGAACGCCACCCAGCTGGGCACCAGCGCATTGCCACGCGAATACACGTAGCCGCGGTCCTGAATGGTTTTAATGATGCTGGCGTATGTGGAGGGCGGCCGATGCCCTAAATCCTCCATCTTTTTCACCAGCGATGCCTCGGTGAGCGGGCGGGCGGGTTCGTGGTGTGCTCGTCGGCGGCAACATCGGAAATCGCCACCTCGTCGCCGACTTTCAGGTGCGGCAGCCGGCTTTGGTTCGCGTCGGAGCTCGCGGCGGCGTCGGCAATCGCATCCGAATAGGCGCGCAGGAACCCGGCGAACGTGACCGTGCGGCCCGTCGTGGTGAACTCCACATCCTCGTTACCGATCGTGACCTTCATGGACACGCCCTTCACATCCGCCATTTGCGAGGCGATCGTGCGCTGCCAAATCAGTTCGTACAGCTTATATTCCTCCGCATCCAGCTGCGACCGGAGCTCCGCCGGGGTGGAAAACTGCTCCCCGGCCGGGCGGATAGCCTCATGGGCCTCCTGCGAATTCTTCACCTTACGGTCGTAGCGGCGCGGCGCATCCGCCACATGATCCTTGCCGAACAGGGCGATCGCCTGCTGCCGAGCGGCCTGCAAACCCTGCTCAGATAGGGTTGTGGAGTCGGTACGCATATAGGTGATGTGCCCGTTTTCGTACAGTCGCTGCGCCACCCGCATGGTGCGCTCCGACGTGTAGTGCAGCTTCCGGCCCGCCTCCTGCTGCAGCGTTGAAGTCATGAACGGCGCCGACGGTTTCCGGGTGTACGGCTTCTCCTCCACGTTTATGACCGGCAGAGTCACGTGCTGCAATTGGGTGGCCAGCTGTTCGGCCTGCTCCTTGGTCACCACCACCGCGTCACTTGTGAGCTCGCCGCGGTCGTTGAAATCCCGGCCCGCGGCCACCCGCTTGCCGTTGACCCTACTCAACCGGCCCGCAAACTTCCGGTCGTCCCCGCCGTCCGTGCTTGTCGACGAGCCTTGCGACGCCGTGCCCGCCGACGCGGGGGCCGTGAACTCGGCCGCCAAGTCCCAATACTCGGCCGGCACAAACACCATGCGGTTGCGTTCCCGATCCACAATCACCCGGGTCGCCACCGACTGCACCCGGCCCGCGCTCAGCCGGGGCATCACCTTCTTCCACAACACCGGGGAAACCTCATAGCCATACAGCCGGTCCAAAATGCGGCGGGTCTCCTGCGCATCCACCAGGTTATTGTCCAGCTCCCGGGTGTTTTGGGCGCCGCTAAAATCGCCGGCTTGGTGATCTCATGGAACACCATGCGCCGCACCGGCACCTTGGGCTTTAAGGTTTGCAGCAAATGCCACGCAATTGCCTCGCCCTCCCGGTCCGGGTCGGTGGCCAACAACAGCTCATCCACATCCTTGAGTTTGGCCTTAAGATCCGCCACCTTTTTCTTCTTATCCGGGCTCACCACATATAACGGGGTGAAGTTCTTATCCACATTCACCCCGAGTCGCGCCCATGGCTCCTTCTTATATTTCGGCGGCACATCAGCAGCCCCCCGCGGCAGGTCACGGATATGACCCACCGACGCCTCAACGATGTAATTGCTGCCCTAAATAGGGGGCAATCTTTTTGGCCTTCGTCGTGGACTCAACGATGACCAGACGCTTGATGTCATTGCCTTCAGCCATGAACCGAATGAACCTCAATCTCAATCTCAGTGTCTCAATGTGAACATAAAAAAATTACAGACGATTCCTTATAATACGGCTGCACCTGACATAAATGTCCAACGCCCCCATAAAACCCCCAGACCCGGGGGCTATTTTTTCACGCAGCCACCAGGGGCAAGCGTCGAAAAGCTTACTTGCTCTCACCCCACAAGAGCAAGGATCACCAACCAATTACCGAATCACACGAACGTTCAATGCCTGGGTGCCCTTAGCCCCGCCACCCACTTCAAACTCCACTACCTGATCCTCCTCCAGGTATCGGAACCCATCACCGTTGATTTCGGAATAGTGCACGAACACATCAGCCGAACCATCCTCCGGCTCGATAAACCCAAAAACCCTTCTCAGCATTAAAACCATTTAACAGTGCCTTTAGCCATAGTATTTTTCCTTCATATATAGTCAATAAGAGATTGTTATCAGGGCAGATCAAGCGCGCTCATCTCGGCAACCTATCATTGCTGAACACACGCCCGACGCCACAAACCATGGGGCAACACAATAAATCAGAGGCACATCACCTTGCTACAATGCCGCGAAGATACAAAACCTCATGTGACAACCATCCTCTAGTGTTCCATGTTTACCCCCAAAGAATAGATCAGTGGCCTGATTCACACCCCTTATGCTTAATGGTTGTACTTGATTCTTTGCCACCAAGGACCATCCATGACCCCCACCTACCGCACCACCATCACCCAGCCGCCCCGACCCGCAGTCTACGGCGACTGGCCCACCTGGGCATATCCCCACTCATCACCCAGCTTGCCGACGAATACGGCATCACCCGCCCCTACCAGCACCAAAGCCTCACCGCCACCACCGCCCACGATGGGCGCCACGTCAGTGTCGCCACCGGCACCTCGTCGGGGAAATCATTGGGCTACCAACTCCCCGCCCTCACCGATCTGGCCCGCGACCCGGCAGCCTGCGCCCTCTATCTCACCCCCACCAAAGCATTGGGAAACGACCAACTCACCGCAATACTGCGGCTCTGTCGGGCCCGACCCGGCGCTGGCCAGCATCAACCCCGCGCCTTACGACGGTGACACCCCACCGAGGCCCGCCGCACCATTCGGGCCACCAGCCGCTACCTAGTCACTAATCCGGACATGCTCCACGGCGGGATTCTCGCCTACCCGGACCTGTGGCGGCGGCTGCTTGCGAACCTGCGATATGTCATCGTGGATGAGGCCCACCAATACCGGGGTGTTTTTGGGGCGCATGTTTCCCTGAGTGCTTCGGCGGCTGCTCCAGCTCGCTCGGCGCGCACAGCAGCCACGGGGAATGTGAGGGAAGGCAGGCGTGGGAGTGGGGTTGGGGCCGGCGGGCATGGTGGGCCGAAAACTGGCGGGCCGGTCGTGATTCTGGCGTCCGCCACCAGCAATAATCCGGCCCAGCATGCGGCACGGCTCATTGGCGACCCTGATGTGGTGGCAGTCACCGAAGATGGGTCGCCGCGGGTCGGCGCACCATCATTCTCACGGAGACCGGGCCGCAGGATTCTCCCGGCGGAGCCCTCGGCGAGGACTCCGGTGAGGGCTTCCGGTGGGGGCGTGGGGAAGGCTTGGCGGTGGATGCGGGGGATGCGGGGCGGCAAGCCGATGTTCACCCTGGTGACCGACGGCGTTCCGTGACCACGGAGGCGGCACTGCTCATGGCGGATTTCCTCGTCGAGGGTGCCCGCACCCTGGTGTTCACCAAGTCCCGGGCCGGCGCGGAGCTCGTAGCGTTGCGCGCCCAAACGGAGTTGGCCCGGGTCGGTAGACCAGACCTGAGTGCCCGGGTTGCCGCCTACCGGGCTGGTTATTTGCAGGCCGACCGGCGGCGGATCGAACAGGCACTCGACGATGGTGAGCTATTGGGGGTTGCTGCCACCAATGCCCTGGAGTTGGGGATTGACATTGGGGGTTTGGATGCGGTGATTACGGCCGGGTTTCCGGGAACTCTTGCGAGTTTTTTTGGCAGCAGGCGGGGCGTGCCGGGCGGCGGAATCAGGCCGCCACGGTGGCGCTTATCGCCAGTGCGGATCCGCTGGATGCGTATTTGGTGCACCACCCGGATGCGCTCATCAGCAGGCCGGTGGAGGCGGCGGTGTTCGATCCCACCAATCCCCACATTCTTGCCGGCCATGTTCTGTGCGCGGCATTGGAGGCGCCGCTGACGGATCGGGAAGTTGCGTGGTTTCGGGCGGGGCGGTGGTGGACCGGCTGGTGGCGGACGGGTGGTTGCGGCGGCGACCGCGGGGATATTATGCGGCGGTGCCACCGGGCAGCCGGACCCACATCGGGTGGTGAGCGTCCGGGGTTCAGGGCCGGGAGGTCACGATTGTGGAGTCGGCGACGGGCGGGTGGTAGGCACGGTCGATGTCGGCCAGGCGGCAAGCCAGGTGCATCCGGGCGCGGTGTATTTGCATCAGGGGCGTAGCTATGTGGTGGATGAGTTATCGCTGGCGGAGGGTGTAGCGTTGGTGCACGGGAGGTGCCGGATTATTTCACGCAGGCGCTGTCGTCGACGACGATTCGGGTGGTGTCGGCGCCTGATGCGGCATGCGATGAGGTGGCGCCGGGGCTGCTGGTGGCAAATATGCTGGTGGAGGTGACCCGGCAGGTGACGGGCTATGCGGTGCGGGATCCGGGCGGGGCGACGCTAGCAGCGGTGCCGTTGGGTATGCCGCCGGAGTCGCTGGTGACTCGGGCGGTGGCGATCACGATAGATCCAGTGGTGTTGGCGGAGTTGGGGATTCAGGATGTGCCGGGCACGTTGCACGCGATGGAGCATGCGCTAATTGGGCTTTTGCCGCTGGTGGCGACCTGTGACCGGTGGGATATTGGTGGGGTGTCGACGGCGTTGCACCAGGACACGGGGCTGCCCACGGTGTTTGTGTATGACGGATATCCGGGCGGGGCGGGGTTCGCGGACTGCGGGTTTTCCCGGTTTGGCGAGTGGGTTTCGGCGACCGCGGTGACGGTGGCGGGCTGTGGGTGCGAGTCGGGGTGCCCGTCGTGCGTGCAGTCGCCGAAGTGCGGGAACGGAAACCAGCCGTTGGACAAGCGCGGCGCAATCACCCTGTTGCAGAAAAATATGTTCGATGTTAGATGGTTAGCGTGGGCGGCGGTAGCGACGGCGCGGGCTGACGCGTTGAAAACGGTCACGGTGACGTCGTCGCCGCTGGTGGCGCAGTGGTCGAGGGTTGCCGCATTACGACGGGCGATGGTGGCGGCCGTGTCACAGGGGTCGACACCCGTGTAGGCAGCATAGGCGCCGGCCACGGCGCTGAGGTCTGCCACGACTTTGGCGTGGTGGCTGGCAATGGTGCCTCGGATGCCGTGGGTGAGGGCCAGGAACACGAGGATGAGGGCGACGATGAGGCCGGCGGTGGTGATGGTGGCGCTACCATCGTCGTCACGCAGGTGGTGAGCCCGCTCATGGCGTTCCGAATTCTTGTTCGATGGGAAAGACAGCGCGGGCGGTTTGGGCCCCCAAGGGGCTGGGCACGACGGCGGTAGCGGTGGCCAGCCCACCGGATTCGGTGATGGTGACGGCACCCCGAGGCGGCTCGTAGGGCACACCAATGGTGTAGGCCCGGGCAGCCGCGCCGGCAATGTCGATGGCAGCAAGATGAGCGCCCACGGCCACCAGGCCGGCGACCAGGGTGGTGAACACCGCGATCAGGGCACCGGTGGCAATGGCGGTTTCAACGGTGACCGCACCATCATCGTTCCCCAACATGGCGGTTAGGGGTGTTGGAAGGGCGTTCGTGATAATGCCCTGGAGGGCATCATGCACGGTGGGTGAGGTGACAATCACGTAGAGGACGCCAGCGAGCGCGGCCGCGGCGAGGGCCGCCATGGCGTACTCGATGGTGGTTGTTCCTCGTCGTTATCGAACCGACCAAGGCGTTCGAACGCATTGGTGAGCAGATTCATGGTGGCGGCCATGAGGGTAGTAGTGGCAGTGACAGGGAGATGCATGAGGGCGACTCATGATGGGTTCCTTTACAAGAAACTAGTGGGAGGAAAGAATACTGGTTCCCAGGCTGATGACCATGGGGGCAAGGCCCAGGAGGAAGAAAGCCGGCAAATAACACAGGGTCATGGGCAGGGCGATGAGTACCCCGGCGCGCTCGGCCTCGGCGGTGGCATGGTCGGCACCGTCGTCACGCAACCGCGCCGCGATCCGTGAACACCCATTCGACAACCCGGCGCCGGAGTGGTGGGAGCTGCGCGCCAGGGCGGCCAGCTCACCCAAACCGGGGGCCTGGGCGAGTTCCCGCCACGCCCGGTCGGCGTCGACCCCCAGGGACAGGAGGCTGGCGGTACTCCGCCACGCGGCACAGGAGCTGGTGGTGGCGACCGCGGCGGCGCCCGCGCCGGGCTGAGGCCGGCAGACAGGCACGCGACAAACAGTTCCAGGTCCGCGGCGGTATCGAGCGGGTTGGGGGTGGGGGCGAGCTTCGCCAGCCACCACCGGTAGAGCCGCCCGGCCGGCCCGGCGGCGCCCACGCGGCACACCGTGATCCCACGCCCCGCCGACCAGCATTCTCTGCCGGGCCTAGCCGGGATGCGGGCCGGCCGCGGGTGAGGGAGAGGGCGCAGAGGATGAGGAAGGAGCTGACGATGAGCATGAGTGGGCTTTTCTGAATAATATGATCGGACCAGAGAATGCCGGCACATTCGGCGCTCACACCGGCGATGAGAATAAGGCCACCAACGCCACCACCGGTGAGGAAGGCCGGCACATTCACCCCAATGGCGTGCCCCATCACCATGCCCAACAGGGGCAGAAGCGCCAACACAATGGCGGTGGCGTTCGCGCCCTGAAGTGCGGCCTTGGTGCGGGATTCGTGCCGGTTTTGGTGGTCGATGCGGTGGCGAATGTTGTCGAGGACCCCGGCGAGCGCCATGCCGTTGGTTTCGGCGATGCGCCACGCATGACCCATGAGGCTGAGCGCCAGGATGGAGGATTGTTCCAGTTCGGCGCCAGCGGAGCCGCCGGTGGCGCAGCGGCGGGCGGCCACGGTGATTTCGCGCCGGAGTTCGGGTTCGGTGAGGGTCGGCAGGCAGGCGGTGAGGGCGGCACCCATGGTGGCGCCGGCCTGCAACTCCCCCACGATGAGCGTGAGCATGGTGGCGCTCTCGGCGCGCTGCCGGGCTGCTTTGACGACGCGCCCGCATCCGCCGCAGCATCATCATCGCGGTACCGCCGGCAAAAACAGCGGCAACCAGGGTGGGGAAATGCTGACCCACCGTGGCGGCCCTCACCACCACGCCGCCGATGGCCGGCTGGTACGGGTGGTTGCGCACCACTCACTCAGCCGGGCCACCCACCGGTGGCGGGGCGTCGTCAAGCGACCAACCCCGCTGGTTGGGGCACATAGCAGCAGGCCCGCCGAGCCGAGAGCGGCCGGAACCAGCATGGATATCATTGCTGCACCGCCGCCCAATCAATATTCGGCTGGGCCATGGTTTCCACATCCCACAGCACCGTCACGGTGGTGGGAATCCCGAAAGCACCCCGATTTGGTGTAAGACCCGCCGGCCGTCGGCCTGGCGTCGCATAGCAAGCACCACGGGTTTCGCGGCGGCGAGCTGGGACATGAGCTGGTCGCGGCCCATATTGCCCCGGGCAGCCAGCGCCTCCAGGCGGGCCGGCACCTCCAGCAGGGAATTCGCGTGCACGGTACCGGCGCACCCGTCGTGCCCGGTGTTCAGGGCGGCCAAGAGGTCGATGACCTCCGCGCCCCGGATCTCCCCCACCACAATCCGGTCAGGCCGCATCCGCAGGGACTGCTTGAGCAAATCAGCCATGGTGATCGCCCCTTTGCCCTCGGTGTTGGTGCCGCGGGACACCAACCCCAAAATGTGGGGATGGTTCGGCCGCAACTCGGCGGTGTCCTCGATGCAAATGATGCGCTGTCGGTGGCTCACTTCCCCAACAGGGCGGCCAATAATGTGGTTTTGCCGCTGCCGGTTCCCCGATGACCAGGAAGGAGCGGCGCCGCCACCAACTGCTGCAAACACGCTTTTGTAGGCCCGGACATCGTCCCGCGCTCGCACAAAGTTTCGAGACTGGTGACGGCGTGGCGTAACACCCGCAGCGAAATACACGTCCCGCCCCTGTGCCGGCGGCGACAAAATCGCATGCACCCGCACACTGGAACCATCATCACGCGACAACTGCCCATCGGCGAAACACTGCGTATCATCCAGCCGGCGGCCGGCCGACACCAAAAGTCGGGTGGCCAACTGCCGCACCTCCCGCTCCGACGCAAACCCAATATCGGCGGCCTCCAGGCCACGCCCTCGATCAAACCACACCCCTGGGTGCCATTCACCAGCACATCCGTAACCCCCGGAAGGGAAAGCACCTGCTCCAACGGCCCTCACCCCCACCGAATCGTGGCGCAGCTTCCGCAACACCGACAACACCTCGACATCGCTCATGCGATGCCGCCCGCCTCCGCCCGAATGGTGTGGGCCACATAGCCGGGGTCGCAGGCCTGCTCCGCAGGCACCGCGGCCAACACCCGCTGCACTTTGTCGGCAATAACCGCAGCATCAACCGGCATTTAGGCCACCTCCTGCGGCAACACGCATCGAACAGCCTTACGAAGAGCGCGGGGCAGCGCCCCCAGGGTGCGAATCCCGGTGGTCTCCGCCACCCGAGGCACCTGCGACACGGTCCCCAACTCCCCCACCACGTCGACCCCAACGATGTCCGCAACATCATGGGCGGTCAGGCCGGACCAGCCACGATGCCGCACAACCCCAACGGTGTCGACGCGCCGGGCGGTCAGGGAGTGGGCGATGCGGCTGGCGGCAGCCGCGGCCCGCACTTCAGCGGGGATGAGGAGCACCACAAAGTCGCAGGCATCCGTGAGGGCGGCAAAGAATGGGGCGGTAGCCGGGAGGTCCACGACCACGCAATGAGTGTGGTGCATGGTGCCGATCACCCGGAGGAGTTTGTCTTCGGTGATGCCGCTGGTGCCGTTGCTGCCGCGGTCGGTGGTGAGTACCGGCAGGCCACTCTCGGTTTCGGGGAGGGCGGCAATCAGGTCGGCGGCGGCAATGGAGCCGGAGCGAAAGCTCAGGTCCGCCCACCGAATGCCGCCGGTGGTTTCGCACCCGAGGAGGAGATCCATGCCTGGCGATACCGGGTCGGCGTCGACCAGGACTGTGGGAACGATCTCGTGCAGTTGCAGGGGCGAGGGCGACCGCCAGAGTGGAGGTGCCCGCCCCACCCACGGCCCCGGTGACAGCGATCACCGAGGCCGCGGCGACCGGTGAGGGCGAGTCCGGGGCAGCAGTGGTAGCAGCGAGGGTGGCGAGCAGTTTATTGGATTGCGCCGGCAGGATCACCGCGTCGGCGGCCCCAATGCGCACGGCCAGTGTCCAATCAACCGGCCCGGGCTCGGGATGCAACAGAAACAGGTGCCCGCGGGGTGGATGCCGCCGGCGTGGGTGGCGGTAGTGGCGTCCACAAGGATGGCGGCGGCCTTGGGGGCGTGCCGCACAATGTCGCGCGGGTCACTGGTGTCGATAATATCCATGCCGGTAGCTGCTGCGATATTAATCGCCCTCAGGGTGGAGCACAGGGTCGGTGACGCTCACGAGAATGGTTGGCGTGGTGGTCATGCTTTCAGTTTCGCCCCATCGCCCCCGGCACGCTTGCCAACGCCGCTAGGCTGTGGAAAACCCACCATATTGTTGATGAGGACCACAAAATTCTGTGGATAACTTTTCCCACCAGCACCACAGGCAACACCAATAACGGAAAACCATGGGGTGGCTACCCCCGGGCGGGGTCGTCGTAAAGCATAAAGGGCGACCCGCGCTAAAGGGGGGGACTGCGCGGGCCGCCAAACCCGGCCGATTACAAAGGGGGGTTTGAGGCCGGGGCAGGCCACACTGTATATCGGGGCCTTGCACGGACCATTATGTCACAGGTTTTCGAAGAGAGCAATACCACACGATAATGACATGTCCTACCCTGGGAATCACCAAAAACGACTACACTTATTCAAGATGATAAGGCCAACACAGAACCACCGCACAACCCGTGGTGAACTCATGCGCCTACCCACCACCACCGCAGCGTTTTTTTCGACCTGGACAAAACCGTCATCGCCACCCTCCTCCGCCTACGTTTACGGCAAGGAATTCCTGAACTCCGGGCTCATCAGCCCCAGCACCGCCTTCTCCATGTCACTCGCCAAAGCCAGCTACATGGTTTCCGGGCATTCCAGCGAACAAATGGATGCCAGCCGCGACCAGCTCAGCAACATGGTCACCGGTTGGGACGTCAACCAGGTCAAACAGATTGCCGACGACACCCTCCACACCGTCGTCGCCCCCACCATCTACGCCGAGGCCCGCGACCTCATCGCCCACCACCTCACCGCCGGCCACGACGTGGTCATTATCTCCGCATCCGCCACCGTCCTCGTCGAACCCATCGCCAAAGAACTCGGCGTCCGCACGGTCATCGCCACCAAACTTGAAGAAGCCGACGGCAAATTTCACCGGCAATATATCCTTCTACTGCAAAGGCGCCGCCAAGGCTGAAGCCATCCGCACCCTCGCCGCCCAAAAACGGCTACAACCTTGCCGCCAGCTACGCCTACTCCGACTCGGCCACCGACCTGCCCATGCTCGAAACCGTCGGCCACCCCATAGCCGTCAACCCTCGACCGAGCGCTCCGCAAAATCGCCGCCGAACGCGACTGGGACATCCGCACCTTCCGCAACCCTGTCCCCCTCATCCCCCATGCCCACCGGCAAAGAACTCAGCATCGGCGGGGCGTCATCGCCGGCATAGCCGCGGTCAGCGCCGGAATCTGGTGGTGGTACCGCAGACCCCACCGCGCCGCTTAACGACGCCCACAGGCAGGGCCACCCACACCCGACTGTTGTGCCGCATTCGCAATCCCCCGCGCCTCCACCACCCCGGCGCGCATCGCCGCCAAATAATAGGCCACAAACGGCACCACCCCCGGCCGGCTGCGCAAACCCCGCCCCCAAGGCCAGCAACTCCGACCGGTGCCGGTTATAGTACACCTCCGGCACCGCTAACCCCCGCGGGTCAAAACCGCTGGCCACCGCGCTCACCCGGGCGGCCGCCAACCCCACTGCCATGCTCCGCGGCCCAAAGAGCTCATGGGCAATGATCTCCCCCTGCACCACCGCCGGGATCACCGCCTGGTGCGGATTAGTGGCCACAATCTTCCCCAATAGGGCCAACCGGCCGGCAGCCCGCTCGTCACGAGGCCGGCCGGAACCGCCCACCAGCACATCCAGCCGCGCCAACACCTGCAGCGGGGCCTTGGTAAACGTGCGGGCGTTTGCTCCCGAACATCCGGGGCCAAAACGCTATAGGCGTCGACCAGCTGTGTTTCCGGCGCATTCCCCAAGAGGGCGGCCAGCCGGGCGCCGCGAAGCACCCCCTCGGAGCTCGTCACCCCCGAACCCCGCGCGGTAGCGGGGTGCCGGTGGAGGGCCTGAAGGTCGGCGGTGGCGGCGTCGATAAGCGAAGCAATCGTGGGGTGGGCGGCAATATGGGCGAGCAGATCCATAATGCGTCGTAACAATAGAGAAAAACAAAGAATCAGCAACAATCCACGCAACTAATTCACGTTTCAGGGCAATTCATGGCACCATTGGCAGTGACTAAAAATACTCTGGAAGGAAAACCCACGTGAGTAACGACGAAGGAATGTTCACCGGCGCGAAAAACCCCAGGTCAACTCCATTCCGCTTTCCGACGTAGACACTAACACCAAAGGCTCCATTGGGGAACTCGTTTCGAACGCCACCGAACAAATCTCCTCACTCATGCGTGCCGAAATCGAACTGGCCAAAGCCGAAATCCAGGTGGAGGCCAAAAAGGCGCCATCGGCGGCGGCCTGTTCACCGTGGCCGGGTGATCGCGCTTTACAGCTCATTTTTCTTCTTCTTCGCGCTTGCCGAGGTGCTGAAAAAGTTTGGCTGTGGGCCTGGGCCGCCTACCTTATTATCTTCTTCGCCATGCTGCTCTTCGCGGCCCTCCTGGCGTTCATTGGGTTCCCGGAAAGTCAAGCAAATCAAGGCACCAAAGAAAACCATCGAATCCGTTGCCGAACTCCGCGCCCTCCGACCCGGCAACGCCGAAGCCGCCCTCAACGCGCGCAGCACCGATCGGTAACCCACCATAACCATGCGACGCAATCTTTCCCCAATGCGGTCGCACTCGACGGCGAATTCCGCCACGACATGGTGCACACCCGTGGCCTGCGGCCCACGCAGCCACCGCCGGCAACCCGGCCGACCCCGCAATCGTCCTCCTTCACGACGCCTACACCTGCTGGGCCGACTTCAAAGATGTCCTTCCCCTATTGGGGAATTTAGGGCTCCATGCCATCGCCGTCGACCTCCGCGGCTATGGCATGTCCGACAAACCACCCATGGGGCACGACCTTCGGCACCTTTGCGGTGACATTGCCGGCGCCATCCGCACCCTAGGCTACGACAAAGCCCACATTGTGGGCATGGGTACCGGCGCCACCCTTGCTTGGACCATGGCAACCGGCTACCCCGACCATGTGGCATCCATCACCAGCTGTGGTGCCATCCACCCCATTGACATGCGGCGAGCCACATTCACCCATCCTGGCTGTTCACCACCCTCCTTATCACATCGGGGCTCTTCCGGCTGCCCAGCTGGCTTGTCCGTAACCTTTGGCGCACCCGCGGCCGGTTCATCCGCCGCGACCTGCGCAGCAACACCACCCTCCAATTCCCAACATTCCCCGCCTACCACGACAATCTTCACCTACGCGCCACCGCCCTGGCGATCGCCAACACCGCCGCCGCAGTCATCCGCACAGTTCGGCTCCCCTCGCCATACCACCAGTGAAATGGGCCACCTCAAAAGTGCAGGTTCCCACCATGATGCTTGTCGACGCCTCCCGCCAATCCCGCTCCCTCATCCGAGCCGCCCACAACCGCTGCCTCACCCAACTCACAATCGCCCACATCCCCGACACCAGGCTCCGCCCACACTTAGAAAAACCCTGAAGGGTTCACCACGTTTGTGGGTAGCTTCATCCAAGGGACAGACTCCCCCACTAGTTGGACTTTTTTTCGGGCCAAAATTTCCAATTTTCTCCGAAATTGTTACCAAATTCACAAATTCTCCGTGTATTGGGGAAAATGATTCTGAAAATTCCCAGCAAATCTTGCCCACCACCTGGGAACTCCCTAACGTTAACAGTATGGAAACCGTACTCAGCCGCCTCACACAACTTGCCCCATTGGGGGCCGTGTTGCTGGCTGAGGTGAAATCCTCCTCACTCACCATTGGGGAACTCGCGGCACAGCTAGATGTGGCCAAACGAGAAGTCAGTATGCTCCGGGCAATCGCCAAGGTTTTTGACGCCGAAGAATTAGCACAAGCCACCAAGCTGCGGCTATCCGTGTCGAAACTGCGGCTCATTTCCCGCACCGACAAGCAGCTTGCCAACCCAGACATCAACCGGCGAGACTTCCGCCTGGACCTCATGAAAAACCGCCGTCGACTGCACCGTGGATGAGCTGGCGGAACACATCAAATCCCTCATTGGAGAGCTCAATGCTGGCTACAATCGGCGGCGCAAATGGTATCTGCGCTGCTCCGAACTGGCGGACGCCGACAATATGCGGCACATTATCATGAAGCTGCCATCCCACGTAGCCACCCGCATTATGAACTCCCTAGAGCCCCAAGGCAGACAATGGGTACAGGAAGGCCAGGCCGTCGACAAGTCAGAAGGGTTAGCCAAGGCACTCGCCGATCGGGTCCTCCACGGCATAGACGTGACCACCCTAGAGCAGGTTGAGGCCACCGAAAACCCCAATAACCCACGCGACCTACGCCAACGCCCGTGCTTTCTTGTGCCCATTGCCAACATCCAGTCACATAACGACGGCACCATCACCAACACTGACGGCGAAAGTGTCAACATCCGCGAGCTTGTCGACGCCCGCCTCGCGGAATTCGGCTTCGCCGTGGCCTGCTACAACGGCCCCTGACGGCAACCCCCGCCCCCAACAACTATTGGAAGTCAAGCGGCTCGCCGACGCCGACGACCGCTTCATCAGCATCGTCTCCCCACCTCATCTGCCAAAACCCCCACTGCCGTATTCCCGCAGTGCGCTGCGAAACCCACCACATCATCGCCTACTCACGCGGCGGCGAAACCAAACCCGAAAAACCTCTGCCCCTCTGCCGCGAACACAACCTCACCAACGATGATGACCGCCACAAACCCCGACACGGGCACGTCTTCACCGACCCCGAAACCGGGGCCGTCTACTACCGTATGCCCGACGGCACCATCACCCGCAATAAATCCCGAGCGAACAGCAAAAACGCCCTCAACTACGCACAAAACATCCTAGGATGCCACCACGACTGGTACCCGCTCAACTAACGGACCACGCACTCCTGCGTACCCACCGGCGTATCCAACGCCGCAATATTGCCGATAGCCTCCTTGACCTCATCGGCCGTCAACGCATACCCAATATCGCTTTCGTCCGCGCTAGCACCAAAAACCACGCCCAACACCTGGCCGTCCAAATTCAACATTGGACCACCGGAATTTCCTGACGAATCGAGCCCCTGGCAGTGTAGGCTTCCCGTTCCACACGACCCGTCGCATAAATATTGGGGCCCGCAATCTTCAACCGTTCGCTAATACGCGCCGGAGCCGCCTCAAACGGCCCACTATTGGGGAAACCCATAACAATGGCGTCTTCACCCGTGACAGCAGTCGCTGAGGCCCATTGGAGCGGCGCCATGGTTAATTCCTCAGAACGCAACACCGCAATGTCCAATTGGGGATCATAAACACCACATCTGCCTTAAAAGTCCCCAATACGGTATCGAGCCATACTTCCTCCGTGCCGGCAACCACATGCGCGTTGGTAATCACATGTTCTTTATCCGCAACAAAGCCGGACCCCATGAGCCTGCGGCCACACGCTTGTGACTCCCCCACAACGTGAATGACAGACGGGCGGACACGCTCAACCAACGCCACGTCTTCCACCGCAATAGCGGGCGCATCCACCGCCACATTTTTCGACGTGCTAAAGGGGGAAATCAGCGGCGGCAACCCAGTATCGGACAACATGGCGGATACCCGACTGGGCAGATTCGCCAACATTGAGGGTGCGACAGCATCCACCCGCCCCAATATGAACGAATTGCGAATGCCATTGGCGGCCGAACCTGGCAACCCCGCCACCAGGGGTATCGCCACCAACCATGTGGCTATAAGCATCGCTAGCGCCTGGAAGACCGCGCCAATCACCGAGTCAATAATCAACGACGATCTCAGTTGTATACGTTCGCGTAACGACGACCCCAGGATCCACCCACCAAACTCCCAATAGCGACCAGGAGGATGATGATCCCTAACGCCAGCAGAAACCGAATGGCAACGGAATTTGTTAGCTGCATGACAAAGGGCGCAAAGGCCGCCCCCACACCAGTCCGGCTATCACCCCAATGGTGGAAAGGACTGAGGCGAAGGCGCCCTGCCGCCAGCCAGCGTAGATCGCAAAACCGACCACCAAAATGATGAAGCCATCAACGATGAGACTCGATGTACTAACGCTGCCCATCCTGATTGCTACCTCACTTTTCCTTAAAAATGTCGTTCGTTATTTCGCGATGCCGCGAGTGTCTGCGCTAAATCGTAGTGCTTCTCTCGATCCCATTCGAGTTCCCAACCGGCATGGGCAATGAGCGCATCAAGTATATTGCTGGTGAAACCCCAAATAACATAGTCGTTGAATCGAAACGCGGGACCGTTCCATGCGCCGCGACTAACAGTAAAACGGTTCATGGGGTCCCGTAGTTCCCCAATAGGGGCGGCAAAAACTTCATCTGCCTCATTGGGGCTCACCACCCGCACGTTGTCGTGCAACCCGGGTTTTCCCCAATAGGCGAGGATGGGGTAGACCGGATAGCCGCTGGCTTGGATGAAGATTTTCCCCAATTGGGCGAGGGGGGTGACTTTGGTGCGGTCGAGGCCGGTTTCTTCCCAGGCTTCGCGGAGGGCGGTGTCGACCGGGTTGATGTCGGTGGCGTCGACGCGCCCGCCGGGGAATGCGATTTGCCCGGAGTGGTATCGCATTGTTGGCGACCGATGGGTGAGCAAGATGGTTGCGTCATCGGGAAGCGTGGGAGTGGTTTGGCCGTCGAAAAGCATGAGCACCGCGGCTTTTTTAGGCCCACTGTCGGCACTCAACCCCGCTTTACGACGCAACGTTCCGTCAACCTCCCCCGACCGGATTTCCCCAACAAGGGGAGTGAGCCATTGGGGGGAGTCCTCGGGCCGCAACATAATGTTGGTTCCGGGCTGGTCTGGTCGCTGTTGTTTGTGCGTCATTGGTTCACCATTTCCCCAATAGCAGTGGCGAGATCATTGTAATGGGTGAAAGCCCGGGGAATGACCCCTAGTTTTTCTGACCCACGGAATACAACGGTTATTGGCACCACACTGGGCAAACCGAGTGTGCCGGCGAAAGCATTGGTGTCGTCTTGGTAGCTGGGGAGGTCAATGCCCAGGTCGGTGAGCAGTTGGGCGCCCCGGGCGGCATCCTGGTCGGCGTGCACCCCCACAACCGCCCATTGGGGATTTTCGGCAGCCAACTGCTGCATGAGGGGCAGTTCGGTACGGCAGGGCACGCACCACCACGCCCACAGGTTGACGACCGTGATGTCTTTGCCCTGGTTGTTACGTTCCGCCCCGAGGCAGGGCAAGTCAATTTCCCCGATAGGGGGACAGGAGGGGCGGGCGGCTATGGGCTGCTGCGTCTCCGCCTCCGTGGTAGCCGACTGGGATTGAGTGTCGCGGGGGGTGAGCATCATGGTAATGAGGACCGCCAATATGAGGAGGAACCCCGCGGTGGAGATAATGATGGTTTTTCGCATGAGTTCAGTAACCAGTGGGCCGACCCGCTTCTGCCAGTTTGGGGGTAGCACGCTGATCTATTAGCAGGATTCCTATTGTTGGCATGGGGTGGCGATTGCCTATTGGGGAGGGGGTGCGTGACATAGTGATGACGGCCTTAGTTGTCATAATATCCTTCTCATCGGGTTATGGTTTAGGGTATGTCAATCCTTTTGGTGTTTGTAATTCCCATCGTGATTGCGATATTCCCGATGGTGATGGACTGGTTAGAGCGGGCCGTAGTGTTTCCCGATTTGATAGAGCCGCTCGATGTAAACTTGTCGACGGTACCCGCCGGGGCAGTGCCTCAAGTCTCGGAAACGCAAGGTTAATACCCCCTTTAGGGCCCCTCATTTGACACTTTTGTGACACAGCTTTTTTTTGGGGTGCGAAAGTGACGTAAGACATAGTAGAGTTGTGGGCAGTAGATACCAACTTATTACATGTATGAGGAGTGCTAAGACGTGGAAGGCGTGCATGACATCCTATCTCGCGCAGGGATTTTCCAAGGCGTCGACCCGGTAGCCGTCACCAATCTGATTGAGGATTTAGAGTCCGTCAGATATCCGCGCGGCGCCACCATCTTTGAGGAGGGCGAACCCGGTGATCGCCTGTACATCATTACGGCCGGCAAGGTGAAGCTGGCGCGTCACGCCCCCGACGGCCGGGAAAAACCTGCTCACAGTCATGGGCCCATCCGACATGTTTGGGGAGCTATCCATTTTTGACCCAGGCCCCCGCACTTCGTCAGCAGTGTGCGTGACCGAGGTGCATGCCGCAACCATGAATTCGGAGATGCTCCGCAAGTGGATTGCCGACCACCCCGAAATTTCGGAGCAACTCTTGCGGGTGCTGGCCCGCCGATTACGCCGCACAAATTCGGCATTGGCGGATTTGATTTTTCACGGATGTGCCCGGCCGGGTGGCAAAAACCTTATTGCAGTTGGCCAATCGGTTTGGCACCCAAGAAGGCGGTGCCCTGCGGGTGAATCATGATTTGACCCAGGAGGAGATTGCCCAATTGGTGGGGGCCTCGCGGGAAACCGTCAATAAGGCACTCGCAACCTTCGCATATCGGGGTTGGATCCGCCTAGAAGGCAAATCGGTTCTCATTATTGATACGGAGCATTTGGCCAAACGCGCCCGGTAACAAAAAGTTTTTTCACCCTACCCTCACCCCACAGTCATGGATGAATGTGCTGTGGGGTTTTGGGCCACTATTCGGCCAGGTAGCGCAGCGCCACCCGGGTGGATTGTTCGGCGGCTCCCCGAAGTACCGGGTCGACGTCGTCGTAGATTTCGTCGATAAGCTCTTTGAGCGAAGCGTCGGGGCCGAGTTTGGCCTGGGCAGCCTTGAGTTGGGTGAGGCGTTGCTGGCGGCGTTCAATATACCAGTGGGCAAAGCTGGCCACGTCGAAACCGTCGGGGCCGTGACCGGGGAGGAGTTTCACGCCGGAGCCGCGTTCCTCTAAGAGCGCCAGGGTTTTTAAATACAGGCCCAGGTCGCCGTCAGTTTCGGAGATCATAGTGGTGTGGCGGCCGGCAATAGTGTCGCCGGTGACGATGCCTTCGAGGGTGGATTCATGGGGCACGCCGGACCAAATGAAAAAGCACACAGAATCACTCGTGTGGCCGGGGGTATAAACAACTTCGATTTGGGGGGTGACGTCTTCAAGACTGATGATTTCCCCATTGGTGAGCCGCTCCGCCCCAATACAGTAGGCGGGGTCCCAGGCCCGCACAGAAGCTCCGGTGAGTTGCCGAAACCGGTGGGCCCCATCGGCGTGGTCGTGGTGGCGGTGGGTGAGTAGAATGAGTCCGACCTCTGATGCTTTATTATTCAGCACATTGAGGTGTCCTTCATCGGTGGGGCTGGGGTCGATCACTATGCTGTGTGTGTCTTCTGGTGCCCGTATCACCCACGAATTTGTGCCTTCGAGGGAGCTGTAGCCGGGGTTGGGACATAACACGACGGATGCTGAGGGGGTTACCGGTCGTAGTTGACTGTAGGCTGGATGCTCCATGTGTTAAAGCTTAGCCATGAAAAGCTGTTTACACTATCAAAATTGGCTAAACCTCAACGATTATTTCTATTTCTACTGGTGACGATAGCGGCAGTTCAGCAACCCCAACAGCCGACCGCGCATGAGCTCCGGCTTCGCCAAAAATTTCCCCAATAAGGTTGGAGGCACCATTGACGACGGCAGGTTGTTCCGCAAAACCATCGGCGGATGCCACAGCCCATAATTTTCAGCACCCGTTTGACATTATTAATGCCAACAAGTGCGTCGACGGCGGCCAATGCGTTGAGTGCGGCTTGGCGGGCATAGTCGGCCCCTTGTTCGACAGTGATATCCGCCCCAAGCTTGCCGACGGCAGGTAGTTTGCCATCCACAAATGGGAGCTGACCCGAGGTCCACACCTGGTCTCCTACCCGAATGGCCGGCACATAGGCGGCCACGGGTGCGGCCACCGCCGGCAGGGTAATACCTAATTCGCTCAAGCGTTCGAGAACGGTCATTCGGTAACCTCCCGCTTGAGGTAGGCCACCACGTTTTCCGGATTCATACCCGGCACGACCGTAACGAGCTCCCAGCCGTCTTCACCCCACGTGTCCAAAATTTGTTTAGTGGCATGAACTAGTAGCGGTACAGTAGCATATTCCCATTTCTTCATGCACCTACCATACCGGACAATATCACCCGTCGAAAAGCTCTCAGCGTGACTGATCTAACAGTGAGTTGTTATATGCCGACGAGCTCTCCCCCATTGGCTAAATATTCTGCCCACGACGTAATGTGGGGATTTTTTTCCGCAGTAGGGCCCGGCGCTGGCGCTCGGTAAGCCCACCCCACACCCCAAATTCCACCTTATTATCTAGCGCATCTGCCCGGCATTGCACTATGACCGGGCATTGGCGGCAAATGACGGCGGCCCTGACGCTGGGCTGCGCCACGAACGAATAAAAGCATCAGGATCACCGTTTCGGCAATTAGCCTGCATGACCCATTCACCGCGCTCAGTATTCACACCCTCCGGGCTAGTTAGGAAAGGATTGCGCGTTATCTCGCTTCCCCGAGGTGCGGACATCGTAGTTCCTCCTGGCTAATTAAGGATTGTTACATGTGATATCCGGCAGTTTTACACATCCGAACGTATGTAAGTGTATTCACACGAAATATCCCAAGTCGAATGCATCACACATTGAGGGGTGATTGGTTATTCCCCCCTATGCCCGATAATCGCTAGTGTATTAAGGGTGCCTGTATGGAAACCCTTGTCACAGATTATTGGCGCAGCAGTCGCCGTCGGTTTGACGGCCGCTGTTGCGCTCACGCCTATGGCCGCTTTAGGCGGCGTTGCGGCTAAACGCACGAACGAAACGATGCAGTCTAACCTGCAAGATCTTACCGAAGGCGCCACTCCTGGCGTCACGACGATCACCGATAAAAACGGCACGCCCTTTGCTTGGGTGTTTGGCCAGCGTCGGTATGAGATTAAGTCGGAGGATATCCCGCAGGCGATGAAGGACGCCATCGTCTCTATTGAGGACCGTCGCTTCTACGAACATAAAGGTGTCGATATCCAAGGCAATATCCGTGCCGTATTGACGAACTTTGTGGCCGGCGGGGTGGAGCAGGGTGCGTCCACCCTGGATCAGCAGTATGTGAAGAACTATCTACTGTTGGCCACCGCCCGCACCGATGAGGAGCGGCAGGCTGCGACCGAGCAGTCGATTCCTCGGAAGTTACGGGAGATGCGAATGGCGTCGGCTATCGACAAAATGCTTTCCAAGGATGAGGTGCTGACCCGGTATCTCAACTTGGTGCCGTTCGGCAATCACGCCTATGGCATAGAGGCCGCAGCCCGGGTTTATTTTGGTAAGCACGCGAAGGAATTGAATGTGCCACAGTCCGCCATGTTGGCGGGCATGGTGCAATCATCAAGTGTGCTGAACCCCTATACCAATGAGGAGGGGGTGAAGGAGCGTCGCAGTACCGTGTTGGACGAGATGGCCCGGCTGGGGAAGATTTCCCAGGAGGATGCCGACAAATACAAGAAGGAGCCGCTGGGGGTACTTGATGAGCCGCAGCAGATTGATAATGGCTGCATTACCGCCGACGATAAGGGCTTCTTCTGCGACTATGTGTTGAAGTATTTGGACAGCAAGAACATGAGCCTGGATGATATTAAGCGTGGTTCGTACACCATTCGCACCAGTTTGGATCCGGATGTACAGAAAGCCGCCCATGAGGCGGTAACCCGTAACGTGGATCCGCAGACCGAAGGTGTGGCGGAGATCATGAACGTGGTGGAGCCGGGTAAGGAAACCCGCTACATTCGGGCGATGACGTCGTCGCGGAAGTATGGCCTGGATGCGGACAAGTACGAGACGATGCTGCCGCAGACCGCCAGCCTGGTAGGCCACGGTGCAGGTTCGGTGTTTAAGGTTTTCACCGCGGCGGCCGCCCTGGATCAGGGCTATGGCATTAATACGCCGTTGGCGGTGCCGGCACAGGTGAATGTGGCCGGCATGGGTTCCGGCGGTGCGGCCGGCTGCCCAGAGGGCCTGTATTGCGTGCGGAACGCTGGTTCGTATCCGGGCACGCTGACGCTCAAGGATGCGTTGGCCCAGTCGCCGAACACCACGTTCGTGAAGCTGATTGAGCAGGTGACGGTGCCCACCGTGATGGATTTGGCCGTGAAGTTGGGTATGCGTTCGTACGCTAAACCCGGCACTTGGGATGGGGAGAAAGAATCCATTGCGGATCATATTAAGAAGCACAATATGGGTTCGTTTACCTTGGGTCCGACCGCGGTGAATGGGTTGGAGTTGTCGAATGTTGCGGCGTCGATTGCCTCGGGCGGGGTGTGGTGTGAACCGTCCCCGATCGAGAAGGTGACCGACCAGAAGGGCAAAGAGGTGTTCATTGACACCCCGGCGTGTGAGAATGCGTTGAACGAGGATGTGGCCTGTGCTCTGTCTGCCGCATTGAGTGGCGATGCGGTGGGCCATGGTACTGCCGCCCAGGCCGCTCGGGCTAATGGTTGGAGCGTTCCGGTGTCCGCAAAGACGGGCACCACCGAGGCGCACGAGTCGGCCGCATTCATGGGCTTTAACGATAAGTTTGCAGCCGCTACCTATATTTTTCAACGACGGCACGTCATCGTCCCCAATTTGTTCCAGCCCGCCCGCCAGTGCGGTTGGGGCGACATTTACGGTGGTTATGAGCCCGCCCGGACCTGGTTCCAGGCCGCGAATGCGGTGGGCGCCCAGTCGGGGTCGTTGCCGTCGCCAAGCTCGGAGTTTAGTTCGGGTCGCACCCAAGCGATGAGCCAGAAGTATCAGGGTCGTAATGCTGAAGAGGTTGAGGTGACACTCCGCACCGAGGGTTACGACGTGCAGAAACAGGCGGTGCCGGGGAATGGCGCGCCAAAGGGCACAGTGGTGAAGGTGATTGCTAATCCGCCGCTGCGCCGGGGCAGTAAAGGTTACGCTCCAGGTGTCGGATGGCACCGGCGGGCAGCTAATCAGGACAACCAGAATGAGGAAGACCTGAATAAGCTGCAGAACGATATTAATAACATTGCCGAGGAGTTGAAGAAGCTCTTCGGTGGTGGATAGCCCACCGGATAGGGGTTATCTACTGCAAGGCCGCACGAACGGCCGCTGACAGGCGCTTACCATCGGCGCGGCCAGCGGCCGTTTTTGTTACCTGCTGCATGACCGGACCCATGAGTTTCATGCTGATGTCACCGCCGGCGGCCACATCGGTGATGGCGGCCTGGACGAGTGTGGTTACTTCGTCGTCGGTGAGTTGGGTTGGTTGGTATTCCTCCAGGACCGCTACTTCGGCGAGTTCCTGATCGGCAAGTTCTTGGCGACCGGCGTCGGCGTAGACTTGGGCGGATTCTTTGCGTTTTTTGATTTCGCGGGCGAGGACTTTGAGTACCTCGTCGTCGTCAAGCTTGTGTCGGACGCCGGAAGTTTCCTCGGCGGTGAGTGCGGCGAGGAACATGCGGAGCGTGCCGGTGCGTTGTTTGTCGTGGGCTTTCATGGCGGTTTTCATGTCGTCCCGGATTTGTGTTTGCAGGTTACTCATAGCTTTTTTATTGTATGCGTTCCGGTATTGTTACGTGGGTGGGAATAATTTTGACGCTTGACGACGCCGTTCCATCGGCCGCTGACCGGTTTCGCCGAATCGGCCGAATCGCTGGAATCACCGCAATCACCGCTAGCGTGGCCGCTGCCGGGGTAACAGCCTGGGCGGTACGGGAATGCCACCAGTTCCAATTGCGACGCTTAGAATTGCCGTTATTGCCGCCTGGTACATTGCGGGGCAAGCGGGAGTTCCGGTTGCTGCATATTTCGGATCTGCATATGGTGCCGGGGCAGCGGGCCAAACAGGAGTGGGTGGCCGGCTGGATCAGTTGCAGCCGGATTTGGTGGTCAATACTGGGGATAATTTGTCGGACCTGAAGGCGGTGCCGGCCACGTTGCGGGCTTTGGGGCCGCTCATGCGGCGCCCGGGCTTATTTGTGTTTGGTTCGAATGATTATTACGCGCCGACCGTGGTGAATCCGCTGTCGTATGTGGTGGGGAAAAAGCGGAAGGCTTCGCGGGTGGAATTGCCGTGGCGGGGCATGCGGGCGGCGTTTATTGAGCACGGATGGCAGGATGCCACGCATCGGCGGCTGGAGTTTAAGGTGGGTTCGGTGCGGATTGCGGCCACCGGCGTGGATGATCCGCATCATGATTTGGATGACTATGGCCAGGTGTCGGGGGCGCCGAATGCAGAGGCGGATCTGCGGTTGGCGTTGGTGCATTCCCCAGAGCCACGGGTGCTTGCTCAGTTTGCCGCCGATGGTTACCAGTTGGCGTTATGTGGGCATACCCATGGGGGCAGATTTGTTTGCCTGGAGGGAAGACATTGGTGACGAATTGTGGCATCGACCGGGTCCGCGCGTGGGGACTGCACGAGTTCGATGGCATGATGTTGCATGTCAGTAATGGTTTGGGAACGTCTAAGTTTGCACCAGTGCGGCTGTTTTGCCGCCCGTCAGCAACGCTGATTTCCCTCGTTGAGAAGCCGGATTGGCACGAGAGTAGTTTGCCGACTAGCATTGCTTTTCGACGGGATATGGCGCAGCTTGGTAGCGCACTTCGTTCGGGACGAAGGGGTCGCAGGTTCAAATCCTGTTATCCCGACCATAGCACTCTCAGTACCTAGTACTGGGGTGCTCTTCTCTCCATGAAAACTCCACACAAGAAAAGAGGTTTCGGTCGTTCATGTCCGTTCTTCGGCAACCGCAGCTGGTGCATTCAGAGTATCGGTTTCGCACTACGATGTTGTTTGCTAGCTTATTGTGCGTGCTAGCGGTGGCTATCATTCTCCGGATTGGTGGCATTCGACTCCTCTGGCATGATGTCGACGATGGTGGCTTTGAGTGCGGTTGGGCTGCTGGTCGCCGGTATCGTGGAGTTCAGGTAGGCTTCACGACCCGAGAGCGAAACCGGCAGGAAGACCAACCAAGTCTTTCCGGAAACAGGTAGCTGTCATGGTAGCCCAGCGTTACCGCGTTTCTGACGCTGGGCTACCGTAACGGCATCATGATTCCCGGTTAGAACATCCGCATGACGGCGAAGAAGTGACCGGTAGCGGCGTCGTGTGCTACGCCAACGCCGATGCTGGTTGGCCCGTGGGCCAACAGGTTGGCGTTGTGGCCGGGAGAGTTCCGCCAATAGTTGAAGGGATGGTACATGGCGTCAGGGTTGTTGTAGCCCCAAAAGCAGGTTTTCCCAGCAGTTGCAGGTGGGGTCGTGGTGGTAGCCATTAGGGGTACCGCTGAAGTTGCCGATGTTTTGCCCCAACATAAAGTCGGCATAGCCCTGGGCGGAGGCCTGGGCGGCCGGGGTTTGGTTCACCATGGGTAGACCATTTTGGGCCCGATAGGCATTGATCTCGGCGATGGTGCGGCCAATGACTTCGCCCGCGTTATATCCACCAATTTGGGGTGTAGCCGGGACTTCGGGGACGGCAGGAAGCGCCGGCACCTGAACCTCGGGAACGGAGTTTATCGCCTTGTTCGCTTCACCGGTCAATTGGTTGAGAATGTCGGAGGAGGAGTCTAGTGGGATGTCCGGAATATTGACGGGAAGCTGAGCCCCACTGTTCCAGATGTCCGTGGTGGCTCCATGCTGGTCAAGGAGGTTATTGAGTTCATCTGGGATGGAGATTTCCTGTGCTGCTGCGGGTTGCATAGCGCTGATTCCGACGATGACGGAAGCGCTGGCGGCCATGAATTTAGCAGTAACTTTACCGTTGAGTCTGTTCATTGTTCCTTTAGTGTCCGGGTTGAGGTCTTCGGGATACATACTCCCAATACTATTGAAAAATAACAATTGTATCACGATGACCAAGCTTTCGATTGTGATCAATCCAAAATTTGTTGACAGGTCTGGCGGTAACCCGCATTGGCCTATCAACCAACTGGCTGCAAGCTATCATATCTGGTCGACTGAGTGTTAAATCAGAATAAATTAGAGAGAATGTTTGAATAGCACATTTGCTAAAAATCTAATTCAGTAAACTATGAGTTCAATTGGGTTTTATTCATTGCTAAGTCATTCGAACATTGCATCAATAGTAATTTTGTTTGAAAAATTGTACCGGGGGTAGAACACGACTTGAGCTTCTTAGGTTAGTGGACTCATCACCCTTTTCCTTACTAATGAATTTAATTGTCATTAAACGGCAAAGCTCTAGGTTATACAAAAAACACCTCATCAGTTCTTCTGACTGGCGCTGCCTATAAGATAAGAAGACATCAGTAAACCTTTAGCTAAAAACCCTCACTACCCCCGCTAAGCAAAATATCATGAATAAAATCGTGGTTACTGAGGGGAAATGGCATATTTGATATACGTAGGATTTACTTTTCGGCAAGCATGCTTATGCGCCTAACATCTTTTAGTTAGGTTCAGAAATCATTTGTTATATGCTTGTGATCTTAACGCCATTGCTAATAACAATATGTCAGGTTCCACAGAGATTTGGGACCGACACGCCGATCGTCGAAAAGCCCCGGTAGCACCATATCTACATGCCCCCAAACGTGCATATGTGCGATATTTCGCATGGATACCTTTGGACCGGTGACACTACCATGGAGGTGGTAATCATCACAACAATGGAGCCCAAAATGAGTTTTCTCCAATCTAAATATGGCACACCCACGCTCACTTGGTTGCTTGCCGAAGCCGCGACGCCCGCGATCTATCAGCCGGCGACTGGTGGCATGCAGAGAACCGAGCCCGCCACAGAGCGGGATGTAAATTTCCAGGTCAAGCTCGACAACGATGATGCTACCGTCCAGTTGCTCTATGAGGTGGATGTACCCGCGGCACCACTTGTCATGCGGCTCATGCTCATGGAAACCTTCGACTTAGCCGGCACCATGTTCACTGCCGAAGACGAGGCCCACATTGGCGAGCACGTGCGCAGTTCCCAGGCGATTCAGGCGCTCAATCAACAAATGCAAACATTCGGCACCATGTTCGAAGTGCCGCACCCAGTCATCGACCCCCAGCAGATTTAGCCGCGCCTGTCGACCCTCAACCAACAGCCACGCAACACCAATCACCAGGGACAGAACAGTGTTGCGTGGCCTTATTATTATTCCGCTCAAACTTTTTCTCCTATAAATGATCCGATTATTTCGGTTGCATTGAACATGTCTGATAACTCATCCCTGTGGTTGCGGAACTGTTGCGGTTTGTCAACCCCACCCCCATCCCTGTAATTGGCGTCACAAAGACTACACTAATGACCCATGTTGAACTCGTATCGCGCAGTGCTTTTTGACCTCGATGGGACACTTGTCGACCACAGCAATGCAGCCCGAGCAGGCGTTGTAGCCTGGAGCCAGGAGCTGGGGATTCCCCGACCCGGCACGGTGGCAGGCCTTGGAACAACAGTGGTTTTTGGCCCTATGAACACGGCAAGCTGACCCATTCAGGGCAGCGGGCGGCTCAGGTGCGGGAATACTTGCATGAACCAAAGTTATCCGAGACGGCGGCTCTGCAGCTCTTTGACGGGTTTTTGCACCAATATATAGCTTCTATGCAGCCGTTTTCAGGCGCCGCCGAGGTACTCGAACAATGTTTCGATTGTGAACAATTAGTTGGGATTGCAGCAAATGGCGCCGCCAGCCCACAAACCACGAAACTTCGGACCACCGGCCTGTGGGACGATCGGCTCATCATGTTGGCCGCGGTCGAAATGGAAGCCGCCAAACCCAACCCAGAGTTTTTATACCCGCGCCCTCGACATCGTGGGTACCGCCCCGGCGGACACCATCATGGTGGGCGACACCCTCCCCAACGATGTCCTGGCCTCCATCGCCGCCGGCATCGCGGCAATCCACGTCGACCACGCCGGCACCGGCACCACCGACCCACGGTATCCCACCATCCGGGATCTATCAGAGCTGCTTAACGCTCCGTAATGGGTTCGAGGCTGTCATCGGTACCGTTTTGAATCGGATGGGTGGGCTTATGCGCCGAGGTCGGCTTAGCGGTATCCGCCCCGCCGCCATTACTGCCGCTACTGCTGCTACCGCTGCCGCCGCTGGTGTCGGCCTTGACCGTCATTTCCATTCCCTGGGCCCGATGCCCCGCAATGGTGCACCAGCCGGCCATGTCGACGCTAATCACTCCAACCTCCAGGCGTTTCTGCTCGCCCGGATTCATGCGGCCGGTATGCGCCCCATTGTCGAACTTCAGGTCGTGGGCCATGGTGTCGCTATTGTGCACGGTCAACACCAATTGGTTTCCGGCAGGCACGGTAATCACATCCGGGCTGAACCGCAGCCCCTTCATGTCCAACGCCACTTCGGTGGTCTTTTCCGGTGCCGCCGGCGGTAACTACCCCGGAGGACCCGCCGGAACCCCATCGACCAAACCACCGAACGAGGCGATCACCAGCGCCAACACCGCCAGGGCCGCCGTGATCTGGTTGGTTTTCGGCTTCTCCGCCAGCGGGAGCGGCTCCCGAGTCTTACGGATAACCCCCAATTGGGCACGTACCGCAAACGGGGTGAGCACCAAGAACACCGCCAGCGACCCCATGGCCAGGATGGACAACACCACCCGCAGCCACGAATTTTCGGTGTATAACCAGCAGGCTAGGCCCACATTCACCAAGGTAGCCCGGAACAAACCAGCCCGATCGTAGACAAGCATGCCGGTGCGGGTGGCTTTGGGGCCACCACCAATATTGCTGGGCAGGATATTGCTCATCACCCCGATGAGGAGTTGGGCGGCAAACCCAATGAGGAATGGCATGGTGGGCAGGGAAATGGCGGTGGTACCCAAGTCTGTGGCGGCCCGATAGGCCAGCACAATCAGGGTGCCGCACAGCCACAATGGGGCGGCGGCGACCGACACCGCGGCAAACGTGACGCGATCCCGGGGATCACGCAGCACGGTGACGACACACGGCCCCCAGCTCATGATCGGAATGATAATCCCAATGAGGTAGGCGACCAGCCCACCGGCCACAATCAGCCCCTGGCCGAAGAGTGCCCCACCTGCGGCCGTCGTCAAGCCAATGCTCATGAGGGCAAAGGTCAATGGTGCGCGCTCATAGTGGGCCTGGGTGCGCCATATCGCGGGAAATAGCAGCATGAGCGAGCCGATAGCGGCAAACCCCACGAACCCCAAAATATTGAGAATCAGGTGGGTGAGCAGCAGCCGCTCCTGCCACGGATTGGGGAAGCCCGCCGCCAGCGCCGCGCCAGCCAACGCCCCCAACGGCAGACAGCAGGCGGAACAAATATAGGCAATCACGCTCGGGGCGTACCGCTGACCGCGCTTGGCCTGCAGGTATTGCCGCCCCAGATAGCCGGCGTGGAAGGCAAGCGACCCGCCCACCACGGTGGCGCCCACGGCGGTAATATGCCAGTGCTGGGCAAACATGTCTTTGGTGAGCTGGCCGGTGATAATCAGCAGGATCCCAACGTTCAAAATGGCAAACCGCCGCAACTGCCATGGGCGGGTCTCCTCGAGGGAGCTGGCGGTGCAGGAATTTCTCGGTGAAATGCTGCGACCACAACATAATGGAGTTGGTGACAATCCCCAGCGTAAACATGTGGATCAGCACCCACCGGTAATTCGGTAGCGCCCAATGCACAAGGCTGATGAGCATTAATGCGGCCATCCACACGGTGACGGGTTTGCTGGCCTTACGGTGCCAGGCGGTTTTGGCCAGGCGGTTCATGGTGTCTCCTCGCTACCCTGCTTATCGACGGGGTTTTTAACGCACAACTACTATAACCATCGCGGCCGACGAGGGAAACACCGACAGCAAAAATGCCACCACCCAGTGAGGGCAGTGGCGTGAGTAAAAGTTACTTCACCGCGGCGGCGTAGCGGGCAGCAACCTCATCCCAGTTGAACACGTTCCACACAGCGGCAACATAGTCCGCCTTCACGTTCTTGTACTGGAGGTAGAAAGCGTGCTCCCACATGTCGAGCAGCAACAATGGCACTAGGTCGATAGACAGGTTGCCCTGCTGGTCGGTCATCTGCTCAATAACGAGCCGCTCGCCGATCTTGTCGTAGGCCAGCACCGCCCAGCCGGAACCCTGCAGCCCCAAGGCAGCGGCGGCGAAATGCTTCTGGAACTCGTCAAAGGAACCGAAATCCGCATCAATGGCTGCGGCCAATGCGCCGGTAGGCTTGCCGCCACCATTGGGGCCCAGATTCTCCCAGAACAGGGAGTGATTGGTGTGTCCACCCAGGTTAAACGCCAAATCCTTCGACAGTGCGGTCACGACGGCCGCGATGGAACCATCACTTGCGGGCGGCCTCCAGCTTCTCCAGGGCGGCGTTGGCGCCATTGACATAATTTTGGTGGTGCTTGCTGTGGTGCAGCTCCATGATTTCCGCCGAAATGTGGGGCTCCAGCGCATCATAGGCGTAAGGGAGCTCGGGAAGTACGTATTTCTTGGCCATAAAAACTATGATCCTTTCCTAATGGGTGTTTCTAGCCATGATAGGGCAAATCTGTTATATTGCAACGTCTCAGCAGCGAATAATCATCCCAGCCGACCGACATCACGCACAATAATCATGCGTTTCGTACGTCATATCGGCCCCTTTTATGCGTATTCTGTCACAATGGGAATCAAATCCGTCCCAGTATCGTTAATAGGGTATATAGAGTCAATAATTATAACAATCAAATTATCCATCAATAGTTCACCCATTCACCATGCTCACCACGAACATGCCTGAAACACATCGCCAGAAGAGGGCCATCATTATGGATTTGTTATTCGGTAAACCAGCACAACTTGTGAGCGTCGCAAAAAGCACTCAAGGGCAGCATTCATCCGGTGCTCCCCCACCCCGCCCCGCACGCGGTCCTGGGAACCCTATCACCGGACCATGGAAGGACACTCAAGAAACCCTCTACGTTGGCCTCGGCTGCTTCTGGGGCGCCGAAAAACTCTTATGGAAAACCCCGGCGTAGAATCCACCGCAGCCGGCTACGCGGGCGGTGTTACTCAAAACCCCACCTACCGCGAGGTATGCACCGCCGCACCAACCACGCCGAAGTAGTTCAGGTCGTCTACGACCCCCAAAAATCACGACCGAACAGTTAATCGTGAAAGTACTCGAAGCCCACGACCCCACCCAAGGCTTCCGCCAAGGCAACGATGTTGGCACCCAATACCGCTCCGCAATCTACACCACCACCACGGAACAACTCGAAAATCGCCCGCCGACTCGTCGAACACTACCAAACCAAACTCACCGACGCCGGCTACGGTGACATCACCACCGAAGTCATGCCCCTCATCGACACGCCCGCCGGCACATTCTATCTCGCCGAGGCCGAACACCAACAATACCTAGACAAAAACCCCGGCGGCTATTGCCCCCGCCACTCCACCGGTATCCCCTGTAACTAGGGTAGCCGGCACCGTTAGGCAAAATCTGCCATGCTCGGCAACCCGGGCGCACCTGCCGCCAAAAACCGTCGCACCGCGGCCGTGGCGCGACAATCATCACCGTTATAGCTCAGCAATGCCGCCCGGGCAGCCCAGCGTCCCAGCCAAATACAGGCCAATGCTGGCCTCGCCATCCACATCCTGCTCATCCCAGGAAAACCCGGTCGCCCGGGCCACTATCTTGAGCCCCAGCCCCCGCGTCCCCAAGAGCTCCCGCCGCACCAGCGCAAACACGTCTAACCATTCCGGGGAAGCAATAAACCGCCGCACCTCTGCCATCGACGGCAGGCCGGCAATATCCGAAAACTCTGCCTCAAACTTGCGGGCGGACGACAGAAGCCAATAGTTCTCCCCCATGGTTGGAGTAACAAAAACACGCCCACCGTTTTTCCCGGCCGCATGGGCGGCGCGCCGAGTGTTGGTGAGCCAGGTCCAGAAGCGGGCGAAGTTTTCGGCCTCGGCGCGACCACCGAGATCATCCCAGGTGGCGAATGGGTGGTAGGTGGTGCCGTCGTAGGCGCCCCATAGGTACACGCCCCGGTCAAGGTGAGCCCTCGACATCGATGTCGATTTCCAGGTCGAAGCTGGGGGCGGTGGTTTCTGGTCGGCGTTTCACCAGGTGGCTACCGCGCCGGAATGCTCGCGCCAAAATAATGTCCGGGTTGGCCGGATTCCCCGTGGGTTCTTGGGCCAGGTCGGCGACGGTAATAATCCCTCCCGCTGGTATTGGGCGGATTTGTCCCCGGCGAAGAGGAGACTCAGATCATCGCGTTCCACCAATTCCGCCTCGCAGAGGGGCCAGAATCGGCAGGTGCCGCATTCTTTGACCCGGTGTGCGTGGGCGGGAATGGGCTGTTTCAGGGCCAGTTGCAGGCCCTGTTCCAGCAGTTCCGTGTCGAGAATGACCGCGATTTCGGGGTCTTGGCCGATGAGGATACCGCGTTGGGCGGCATGCCCAACATCGGCCAGGGCGTGGTTGGCGAGCGCCAGGGTGAACGAGTCGGCGGAGTGGTGTTTCAGCCGGTAGTGCCCAATGTTTGGGGTTCCCAAGCCCAGCCTGCGGGTGCTCATGACCTGGATGCTGCGGTTGGGGTCGGGGCGGATGATGCGGTGGTTGGTGATGAGCACCGGCATGTAGTTGCCGTCAGGCCGGCGGACGAGGGCGTCGATAGACACGGCGAAGGCATGCCCACCGCAGGTGGTGTGCAGCATGGCGTCGGTGATGATAGTTGCCTGGGCGGCCAGGGCTTCAAGCGTGGCAAACCAGCGGTCTTCGGCGTCGTCAAGCGTGCCCAGATCGACGCGGTGGAAGAGTTTTTATCGCCTCGCTGCGGGTGGGTGGGCAGTAACGCGGTTGCTTGACGACGAGCGAGCGCCAGGCGTCGGCGGCGAGCATACGTCGTGTCGGTCGGGGGATATCGAGGGTGCCGCTGCTTCTGCGACAACCGGTAGCGGCAGCCAACAAGATCGGATGGTTGCAACAACATGATATCTTCCTCCACAACTATGAAAGCCTAAGCTAGGAAGCAATGTAGTGTGGAATTGATGTCTTACAGAGCAAGGAGCTTATCGAAACCCATGGGACTATTAAAAACCATTTTGAAACGGCGTGCCCAAACAAAGATCGAGGTCAAGGCCGCCCAGGCGCGGGCCCGGCAGGAAATCAAGTCGGCCGCCCAATTGGAACTCCGCCGATCGAAGCTGCTGGCCGCTGAGGAGAAAAAACTGCTCAAGAACGAGAGCAAGCTCCTCAGGCACAGCGCAAGCATCGGGGAAAAATGGCTACTGCGGAATTGCAGCGGCTGCGCAAGGGCCGCTTGAATTCCGGCAAGGTGCTGCGGTATTCGGCTGCGATCCGGGCCATGGCGCCGCTGCTTCTACCACTGGTGTATAAGGCGGTGGTGATGGTGCGTGACGCAAACACGAAATCCCGGGCCCAGCAGTTGGGCGTGTCGGTGGACGAGTTGGCGCAGCATTCCGGCCCGGGGGCGGATTTGAAGGCCCGAATCACGGGGATGGAAAAGTCACTGGCCACCTATAAGCTGCCGCAAGGTTTTCAGACCGATGTTGTCGAACGCCTGCAGGCCTTGCGGATCGCCGTGGAGAACGCTGATCGGATGAGCCCAGACCAGCGGAAACGCGCGCACCGGACTATTTCTGCGGATTTGGACGAATTAAACAAAGAAGTATTAGCCCGGCTCCTATAGTTCTCCGATAAACCGTAATTCTCCTCACTTGTCTGTGGCGAAACTCATGGGTTTCAGCGATAGACAAAGTTTTTATTTTTCCCTGATTTATTCGGTTAAAAATCGTTATCAACCTGCCAGGGAATAGATAAACAATTTCTTATATTTTCAGGTCAAAAATAATTATATTCATCATTTTGCAGCCGGAGTAGATTGCGCAAGAATGCAATAAGAGCCACACAAGAATGACCCAAGAATCATACAAGAACCAACACATCCTCCTCATATCAGATTCGCTGCACGCAATTAAGGATTAAACCAAACTCCATAAATAGGCCGATATTCCATGTCGTGTATTGCATTTATTGAATCTTTATCTATACTAATAGCAAGGAATTGCCGTGTAGCTTTTTATGGTTGCTGACAAATTCATATCTCCTACCTACCCACCATTTAGGCCAAGTAGGAAATATTTTTAGTGAAGTATTGACTAATTCATAGGTATTAGAAAGGTGATTCGCATGGCCCGGCGCGAAATAACCCAGATATATGACGACTTGGATGACAAGCCGCTTCAGGAAACAGATGTGCATGTTATCCGGTTCAGCATTGACGGATCCAGCTATGTCATGGATGTCTCCAAGGAGAATTGCGAAAAATTCCGCAATGCCATTGTGGAGTTCATTGATAAAGCCCGCCCGGAATCTATAAGTGCCCGGCACCTGCCGAATCAAAAGTATAATGCAAAAGACGTGCGGGAATGGGCCCAAGCCCGAGGATATGAGGTCGCGGTGCGCGGAAAACTTTCCCGGAAATTAATCGACGATTATTTGGCCGCAAACACCAATTAATATATCGAAGCGCTAATTAGCTATATTTAAGAAATCTAAATAATTGCTTAAGTAAAGTTAATCAGCGCTAAGTGTTCCGGCCTGGTTGGTGCCCTGATGTCCTTGTGTCTCAGTGCCGGTGGGCTCTTGGCTATAGTACGCCTACAGTACGCCCTGTTTCCGGGCGGCTGCCACCGCCGATGTCCGCGACCGCACTCCTAGTTTGTCGTAAATGTGCACCAGGTGGCTTTTCACCGTGGCCTCCGATAATAATAAGGTCCGACCAATCTCCCGGTTGGACGACCCCGACGCCACCAGCTTTAAAACCTCCAACTCCCCGGGAGTGAGCGAGGTCCGGGGAGTACGCACCCGGGTCATGAGCCGGTTGGCCACCGTGGGCGACAGGGTGGAATCCCCCTCGGCGGCGGAACGTACCGCTGCTAAGAGCTCCTCCGGTGGGGCGTCCTTGAGTAGATAGCCGAGTGCCCCGGCCTCGATGGCGCCCAGAATATCGGCGTCGGTGTCATAGTTGGTGACGACCAACACATGCGGCGGTTTCTCCATGGTTCGTTTGATTTCCGCGGTAGCATCGGCGCCGGTGGCAAGCCGGGTGCCTTCAACCCCTGGGCCAAATCGCAGGTCCATGAGGATGACATCTATGCCACCGGCCTGGGCGGCGGCGATAGCCGCTTCCGCGGTGGCGACCTCACCGATCACTTCGATGTCGTCGGCGCTTTCTAGTACTGCCTGTAGTCCCAGACGCACGATCTCATGGTCGTCGGCAAGCAAAACGCGAATCATAACAGGGTCCTTACTATTGGATACATCAAAGCCAAACTAACATAGCTCATGCTTACTCGGTACTCTCAACCGGCAATGCCACCGTCACCGCAGTACCCTCACCTGGTTGCGACTCTACCTCCAGTGTGCCACCTAATTCCCGCCGCTCGCTGCCGCATAGCATTAATTCCGATATGCCCCAGGCCAGCCGGGCGATCCGCAACATCCTGTGGCACGAAAACCGTCGCCGTCATCCACCACATCCAGGCGGATTTCGTCGGCGGAATAGGTGAGCGTGACGGCACACCGGGTAGCATTCGCATGCTTTGCGACGTTTCCCATCGCCCCCTGCCCAATCCGCAACAAGGCGGCCTCAGTCTTCATGGGCAACTGGCGTTCATCGCCATCCACCTGAATGCTCCAGTCCACCCCCACGAAGCTTTCCGCCACCCGGTGCAGCGCCCCCTCCAGGGAGGTTTTACTGAGCGCCGCCGGCTGTAGCGCCGCAATCGCGGCGCGGGCCTCGGAGAGATTATCAGCCGCGGTGTTCCGCGCCAATTCCATGTATTTGAGCACCTTGGTTTTCTCCCGCCTCGGCGAGGGCGGACTGTTCTATCTCCTGCTCCCCCACCCGCAGCAGCATTTGGATGGAGGACAAGCCCTGGGCTAGGGTGTCGTGGATTTCGTGGGCGATCCGCTGGCGTTCGGCAACAATGCCGGCGGCCCGTTCGGTTGCCGCCAATTGGGATCGGGTTTCGATCAGCTCATCAATAAGTTCTTCCCGCTCCTGGCCCTTTCCACAGGGCTTGGAATGCCAGGTGAATACCAATGACTACCAGGGCGATGCGGTTGGCCCCATCACCGCCCCCATAGGGTGAGGTGGGCTCTAAAAGTGAGGATTGCCACGCAGGTCGCCCCGACGACGGCGATCATGCCCCGATAGTCCGGGAGGACCCGTAGGTAAAGGAAGAAAAGCGGGAAAACGCAGTACACGCTGACGGGAATGATAGGCAGCATAATCACCCAGACGGCGGTCAGCCCGGCCAGCCACATGATTTTCAGCATGAGCCGGTCCCGGATGCGGGTCACCGCCATGGTGTAGAAGAAGGCGAAGAGAATACAGAGAATGACCGCCACAATGGCGGCCTGCACATCTTGAGTGCGCACCGCCGCCCCCAGCGCCCCAATGAGAAGCGCCACGGTTAATATGTTCATGGCACGCCGGTAGTTGGCGGCCCCCGGCTGTGAATCGTAAGTTGACACATCTCCCGCAGCAATATTGCTTTTCGATGCTTCTAGCTGGTTCGATTTCATACCCGAACTATACTCACTCTAGGCTATAGACCATGAATCGTACTGCACGTTCCGGCATGGTTCTCCTCGCCCTGCCCTCACCTGTTTTGTTGGTCTTACCGGACTCACCGGTTGCAGCAGCTCAGGTGATATAGGTAATGGTACTGTGGCCGCCTCGACTTCCCGCGGCCCCTACGGCCCCGGTGTTGGACAGTAATCTCCCGGTTGATGCCCTCCCGGTGATACCTGCTGGTAAGTCCGAAATGGTTCCCTGCCCCTACCTGGATACCCAATGGGTGGCGAACACCAATGGGCAGCGCATGATCGGCCAGGGTGTCGACGCCCGGTTTAACACCCCGGCCTGCGTGTTTTGGTCCTTCCCTGACGAGCCCCAGGCCACCGTGATTGTGCGCCACATGCCCACCGAGCAGGCCGCCATCAATGTGGTGGATTGGGCTGCCCCATCACCACCACCGAGCCGGTTGATGAGAACGGCTGGTCGGGTGGCTGCAGCGGCAACCCGCAGGGTGCGGTTTATGCAGTGCAGAAGGGACCGGTGGCCGTGGTGGTGTTTAGCAACCAGGAGCAATCCCTCAAGGCAGAATTAATTGCCAAGGAGACCATAAAAAATCTCAACCTATAAGAGACATAAATCATATTGCATTCTGGCCCCTCCGGGAGTAATGGTGGAATTAAAATAGCTTCCCACCCTGCGAAGATAGCAATCATGCCACCCCCACAGACCCGTGTTTCCCGCACCACCTACACCACTTATACTTATCGGCCCCGCCGCACCACCTCCGAAACTGCCAAGTTCCAGGCTGCCAATATCCAACTTGCCGGCGGCTGGTGGATGACCAAACAGAGCTACCACAATCTTCCCAGCCATAAACGGCTCGACACCCACGCCCGGGCGGTGGGCGCCACCAGAAGAACCGGCGTTATCAGTGGTTTTGCCGCTGCCAGCCTGCTGGGCATTGGGGTGTTGAACCTGCACCACATCACCACCGTTGATGTCACGCTTCCGGGGAAGGCCCAGCCTCCCTCCCGCAGCCAGTGGCCCAGCATTGTTCACTACCGGAGCGCCGACCTCCTGCCCGAAGACATCATGATCGTCCACGGCTATCGGGTGACCACCCCGGCCCGGACGTTCACCGATATTTGCACCATGCATGGGGAGGCCGAGGGCCTGGCGTTCCTGGAATCCGCCCTCCACGCCTATGACCTGCACTATTTCCAGGCTTACGTTGCCTGCCACCACAGCCAGTGGGGCATGGTGCGCGCCCAACGGGTCCTCAACTGGGCGCTTTATGGCATTGATTCGGTGTATGAGTCCTACGCCCGCTACCTGATTATTACCCAGCTGCCGCATATATCCGTGGACGCCCAGGTAGTGTTTTTCTTCCAGGAATCCGACAACTATTACCGCGTTGATTTGCTTGTCGACGATTGGCTCATAGTGGAAATCGATGGTCGATTCAAAGAACAAGGCACCGACACTCAGGTGAAAACAACCCTCCTCAACCAAAACCGACGTGAACACTACCTGGAAAAACCTCGGCTACCATGCTCCGCCTGCATCCTGACGAGCTCACCCACCCATCTCATCCCCCACAATAACCCACCTCACCAGCCTCATCCACCACACCCGACCCTTAACTGAGCATGTGCCCCAAAACCTGAAGAGTCGCCCCTGGTGGTCCACCTCCAGGTACCGTTAGCTAAATTTTTGGCCCCTCTGAGGGGCAGTCTGCCCTTTTCCCTCGATTTTTCCAGGCCTAACGGCCTTATTTTTTTATGCCCTCACCACCTCCTACAGAGGGCCCACCAATCCCCTACTGATCCCCACCAACGCCCACCCGCCGCGCCAATGCCCCCTTTCCACCCGGCTTCACATTTGGTGGGCTGGCATTAGCCTCCCACGGGGTGCTCATCCCCTAGGGCGCCGCCCAAACCCCCAGCCCACCAAACCTGAAGCCCCCACCACAGGGCGGCGCAAAGCGCCACAGGGCATCAGTACCAGCGGCCATAAGGCCCACATAGCTACAGTGCAGCCCCGAAGTGGGCCGCGGGGCGGCCTTCGGCTGGTCGGAGAGGGCTCACTTTAGTTCGTCGACAAGCGGGAAGCATCCAGCTTCACATTTGGTGGGCTAGGACTTGCCAGCACCCACCCCATGCATCGCAGGCAACAAAAACAAAACCCCAGCCCACCAAACTTGCAGCCCAACGACTGAAACGATTCAGCTCAGGGCAGCTCAGGGCGAGGCGAAGCCAGGCGGGGCCACAGGGCAAAAGAAGGGACCGGCGCCAGGGCATAGCCAGGGCCCAATGCCTACACGGACACGTCGTTGTAGGGCATGAGGGTAGAAACCCAGGGGAACACGTATTCCATTAGCACAAGGAACACAGCCACCAATAGAACAAGCACTATCACCAGTTTTACCCACCAAGGCCCAGGCAGGGAACGCCATAATAATCCATACATTTGCAAAATCCTCACTGTGAACCTAGCTGCTTGTTAGCGCCGGTGGTCGGTAGTTTTCTTCCTTGGGATGCGATTCCACCAACATGGCGTGCACAATCATACGCTCGGCGTTGGAGAACTGCGGGTGGCAGGTAGTCAGCGTCAGCACCGGCTCCATGGTGTCGGCGGGCGTGTGATCGTTGATGCCGGGATGCGCGCCAATAGTCGCCACATTGGTGGGAGTGGTAATGTATCGGCCCTGCACATCGGCATAATCACCACCGGCCACGCGCGCCACCTGCTCTGGTGTGAGGCATTGTTGCGCCTCGGAAAGCCGCTGATTACCAGTAACGTCAATGGGGAGCACCCGATAGGTGTACCAGGCGCTCTGGGTCTCCACCACAATAGCGTTGCAGGCCTGAAGCTTGTCCAAATCATTGAACGGCGCACCCTTGCCCACCCGGTGTCCAGCAACCGCAAAATTGCCTTTCTCACCGGGAAGCTGGGAATCCACATAATGCCCCGGACCCGCAAGCAGCGCAGCATCGTCGGTGCCGTGGACGATGGCAAAGTTGAAATCAGACCCGAATGAAGGAATATACATTTCGAGCGAATGCGGTACCGAGTTCGGGCTGGATTTTTCGCCGTGGGTTCACCCGTTTCTGCCATTTCTGGTCGAGGTCATGGCTCACCTGCGTCTGAATTTTGGCCGATTCAATGTTGGTCCAATATGCCTCATAAAACGCGAAAAGCAGCACGATTACCCCCATGGTCAGCATGAGTTCTCCCAGCACCAGTGATACACTTAGCCTGCTTTTCGACTCCCGACCTTCCGGCCTCGCAGCCGGACCCGTCGATGGTAAATGACGACCCATGAACCTCTTCCTTTTAAGTACCATTGTGTAGTTGTAAGCCGTTACCGAAGAAATTTTAAGTCAGGAGTGAGCGAAGAACCAATGCTAGGCATCTTCATGTACCCCGTTTCGGGAATCATGAAACTGTGGCACATTTTGTTGCACTCGGTTTTAGGCATTAATGATTCCCTGGCATGGGTGCTCTCAATTTTTGGCCTCATTATTGTGGTTCGTGGCCTTAGTGCCCCAGCTCAATGGTACATTCTTCACTCGGGTCGCCTCACGGTCATGATGCGGCCGGAGATCACCGCCCTCTACAAAGAGTACGAGAACGAAACCTCATATGAAAAGATCTCCGAACGGGACCAGCGGGAGCGGGAGATTCGGAAATCGTACGGCTATAAAGTGTCGGCAGGCTGCATCCCACCGCTCATTCAAATCCCAGTATTTTTAGGTTTATATCAGGTTTTGCTGCGGATGGCTCGCCCCAAAAATGGGTTAGATTCGCAAGTGCATGACCCCATCGGGATGCTCAGTTCCGCAGATGTGTCGTCGTTCCTGCACGCGAGATTCGGCAGCATCCCGGTGTCGGCATATGTGTCGATGACCCCGCAACAATTTGCGCGATTGGGCACGAATTATGAAGAGGTAATGCGGTTTGTGGCACCATTATTGCTGGCCACGGCGCTGATTACTTTCATCAATATGTCCATCACGGTGATACGCAATTATCTCACCATCGACCACCAGTCCCGAACGGCAATTGTGGTGATGCGCATGGTGGCCGTGGCCACGGTGTGTACCCCATTCCTGCTGGTGTCCGGCGGGTTGACCGGCCCGGTACCAACCGCAATCGTCGCATATTGGGTGGCCAATAACCTATGGACACTGGTGCAGAACGTCACGATCTACCTGATTTTGCATTACCGGTTCCCACTTAGCCCCGAAATTTTGGCGTTCCAACGCGACCAGCGCCACCTGCGCATTGGCCGCCTCCGCACTCGCCGGGCACACCGGTTCAAGCGTGCGTTGTCCCTTGTGGGCATCGTGGTTGTTCCCTGGCTTTTACGACGACCATAGGCGGCGAATCCATGAGGCCAATGCCTATTTTTCACCAGGATCGGGCCGAGCGGAAAGCCGAAAAAGCCCGCCGGAAGGCCATCAGCTCTGAGCGTCGTAAAGCGAAAAGCACTCACCTCAGGGAGAGCGCGGAGCGGGCGATTATTGAAAAACGGCAGCGAAAAAACCAGTCTCAAATGGAGTAATCCGCTGGCGGGGCGCCAAAAAGCTGCACGGCAAGGTCCCGCGCCAGCTGGAGGGCTCAATGCTTTGCGACACGCGTCCGCCTGCCAAACCACCATCAAGGAGCACCAGCAGCTGCAGGGCCTGGCTGCGCCCCGGATAGCCGTTCTTCTCGGTGAGCAGATCAGTCAGGGTGGCCAGCTTCCACTCCCGATGGTCAATGACCGCCTGGATAATGCCTCGCTCCGCATCGGTCTCGGGGCGTGGAAACTCGGTGGCCGCATTCTGGAAGTGCGACCCCGGAACTGTTTCGCCGGCTCCTCTTCGATCACCTGGTCGAAAAACGCCAAAATCTTCTCATCCGGCGTTTTCAGATCCGCGATCCGCTCCTGGTAGGCCTGCCGCCACTGCTCATCCATGCGCTTCAAATAGGCAATCACCAAAGCGTCTTTCGAACCAAAGAGCGAATACAGCGACGCCTTTGCGACATCCGCCTCCCGCAGAATCCGGTCAATACCAATGACCCGGATCCCCTCAGTGGTGAACAACTTCGTGGCGCCATCAAGCAGCGCTGCCGCGGGTGGGACGACTCCGCCGGCGGCTCACCCCCGAGGTCGAAGGTGCGGCACTTCCGGCCTTTGCGAGGGGCATGACACTTCGCTCCTTTGAAAACTAGACTACCACTGAACAGATTAGTCTATTTTAAGCATAATTCCACGTTCACCAAACCACCCCAACCCAAAAATGCAGGTCAGCCCTTGCCGTTTTTCCAGACATCTTACTAGCCTTAATCTCATGGATGAGCAGGGGATTATTCCAACACTCTCGCTACAGCAACGCATGCGGATAGCCCGAGAACACCTAGGGCTGACCCAAGCCAAAATGGCGAGACAGATAGGTATCAGCCGAGCGACCTACGCCAGCACCGAACAAGGGGTGCGGCAACCACGCCCAGAAGAACTAGCGACGCTCGCCGCCGTGACTGGGATCAGTCAGCATTGGCTAGAGACCGGAGAAATGGAAAAAGGGGAGCAATAATTGCTCCCCTGACCAGGCGTGATATTACCTCTTCTGGAAATACTGTTTGATCGAGATCACAACCACGGCACCTATCAGGCAGGTGACGAAGCTAAAAATCATGCCTTTATTGGCCACATCAACACCGAAGAACTTCAACACATACCCACCAAGAACACCGCCGAGCACACCCATAACGATGTTCATGAGGATGCCTTGTTCAGCATCGTTTCCTTTGATCTTTGAGGCGATCCAACCGGCCAAGCCGCCGATAACGATCCAGCCCACAAATCCTAATGCCAACATTTTTTTACTCCTAACTATTTAATGTCTACGTGTTTGCCAGTAGCACCTCCAAGTATAGGGGTAGCCCCACCATCATTGGGTCGTAATAGAGCTACAGTTAGATAACATTTTCTACCGGATAAACTCGGTAATAATAAGTAGCACATTTTGTGGGCTGGCATTTGTTCTTGCCATTTGCCGCACTTTGCCGACCACCAACCAAACCCCAGCCCACCAAACTTGCAGCCCCGCTACTCGTGAGCCATCGGCACCCCCAACCATAAAAGGCTTCACATTTGGTGGGCTAGGGATTTGTCGGCAACCACTCCACCCACAACAGGTGGCAAAAACAAACCCCAGCCCACCAAACTTGCAGCCCTACAACAGCCCTACAGCTGAAACGATTCAGAACGACAACGCGGCCCACAGGCCCCACAACCACATCCATGAGTATCCCCCGCTTCAGCACCACTACCTAGTGCATAAAGAAAACCCCGGTGGTGAACCGGGGCTCAGCAGCACGCGCTACAACCGCTACAACCTATTTGTCTGAATTGGAGGCTTTCGGCTTCTTCAGCGATTTGAATGATTTGGCCTGCTTGATTGGCTTGGTTGGTCGAACCACAACCATGGGGCAAGGTGCTTGCTGCAATAGGGCTCGGGAGGTGGAGCCCGAGGAGCATGCCCCGGAAGCCACTCGCGTCCGTGGGAGCCGACCACAAGCAGTTGGGCGTGCTTTGCTGCGTCGACAAGCGCCCGGATGGGCCGGTCCCGGGTGATAACCATGTCTACATCAACATTGGGATATTGTTCCAGGAGGGGAGCGAGGCGTTCTTGCAGCAGTTGGGTCTGCTCTCTTCCACCACTTTCCATTCTTGTTGCGCGGCAGCCAGGCCGGCCAGGGAGGCCTGGACCTGCATGTCTATCCACGTGTGGATGGCCTCAATCTTGGCGCCCCGAGCGTCAGCTTCGGCGAAGGCGAATTCGGTGGCCTGCTGGGACACGTCTGAACCATCGACACCTACCACGACAGGGCCATATTTGTTTTCTTCGGTGAGGTGGTTGTCTTCCCGCACCACCACAACTGGGCAGTGGGCGTGGGATACCACGGCAGCCGAAACGGACCCCATCACCATGCCGGAGAGTCCCCCGAGGCCGCGGGAGCCCATGACGATCATTTTGTTGGTTTCGCTGAGCTCCAGCAGCATGTCGATGGGGGTGCCTTCGGCAATGGTGTAGGCGATTTTGAGGTCGGGGTTGACTTCTTCAGCGATTTTTTTGGCTTCTTCGACAATGCTCATGGTTTCGGCCTGGAGTTCGTCGAAGAGTTCTTGGGGTGGCACCATTCCTTCTGCGTAGAGGAATTGTGGCATGGTGTAGCTGGAGGCTATGCGGAGCGGAACGCCACGCTTTGATGCGGTGTTAGCTGCCCAACGTACCGCATTTTTGGCGGCGTCAGAACCATCAACAGCTACTACGACGGTGTTTTCGGCAGTCATATTTGGGACCTTTCTTCACGTAGAAGCGGTTATATACCACTTATTTTACCAGTTGTGATACTGGTTAGAACCACTACGCGCTGTGAATTTGGCCCCTGCTTTACGACGCCCAAAGGTGCGCGTTCGCCCCTACTTGCCGGGAGGCGGGGTGACCGCGGAGGTCTCTGTGGTGGCGGCACCAGCATTAGCCGGGTACAGGGCGTTGTAGATGGCCCGGGCAAATTCGGCAATCATGGCACCGATACCGGTCGAAAAGAATTTGATGGCAGGTTCAATGATGGCGTTAAAATCCATGGGGGTTCTCCATTCGTCTCGGACTTAAGCTTTCTCTTAATCTACTCGCCGTAATAGCATTAGCAAACATGAACGTATCCGACCCCCACCCAAGCAGGCCACATTCACGGCGTCCGCAGCCTCCACTACCCATCCGGGATGGTCTGAATCCGAGTCAGGGCGCAGGTAGCGCCGGCGGCTGCGGGGATGACTGCGTTTGATTTTGTGTGGGAGTTGAAGCGCACCCAGCAACGTCGGCATCCGGCGGACACGGAGGCTGCCCTGCAGGCGAGTTTTCGCCAGGGTGAGGTGCGGGCGGGAATGTGGCCGAAGGACCGGGGATTGGCGGCAGAGACGCCGCTGCGGGCGAATCAGGAGGTGTGGTTTTATCGGATTCCCGCCCCTGAGGTTCCGGTGCCTTATCGGTGTGAAACCATTTTTTGAGGATGAGCGACTGTTAGTCGTCGATAAGCCGCCGTTTCTTGCCACCATGCCGCGGGAAAAACACATTACCCAGAGTGCCACGGTCCAGTTGCGGAAACTCACGGGTAACGGGGAGCTTTCGCCGGCGCATCGGTTGGATCGATTGACGTCGGGCGTGTTGGTGTTTACGAAGACCCGGGAGGTTCGGGGGGCGTATCAGCAGTTGTTTGCGCGGCGGGAGGCCGAAAAACGTACGAGGCGATTGCGCGTTACGATCCGACGAATCCGATGGCCCAACCGGGTATGGTATGGCGGGATCGCATGGCAAAAACCCTGGCGAGCTGCAGGGCTATTTTGTTCCGAGGGAACCGAATGCGATCACCACAGTGATTGCGGTAGAGCCTGTACCACCTGAGCGTATGCGGGCGCTGCGGGCCACGCATGGGTTGGAGCTACCACAGCAGGCCAGGTACGTGTTGCAGCCGGCTACGGGCCGCACACACCAGCTGCGGCTACACATGTGGAAGGCAGGGGTGCCGATCCTGGGCGACCCAGCTTATCCTACGGTGCTCCCAGAGGCTGAGGAGGACTTTGCGGTCCCCATGCATCTTCGGGCTAAGACGTTGCGCTTCACCGATCCCCTCAGTGGGGTGGAGCGGGAATTCCGCTCGTTATCTATTTACTAGGTGTTGTGCTGGTTTCCACGAATGTGACGCAGCGGAATGAGCCTTCAACATCAACCTCTTTGTTTTTCGTTGTTTCCGGTGAGTAGGGCTTTGCCTTTGTAGTTGTAGGTTTCGCCGTCCTTGGTGGTTTTCCATGGCTGCGAGGCCACAATGGTTTTATTGGAGTTGGCGTAGATATTGACCATGGGTTTGCCGCCCTGGTCGATGAGCGTGAGGTTCACAAACCGAGGGGTCTGCCTGATTCGTGGATGATTGATCCACCACTGCCGATAGTCCGCCTTGTGCGTCTTTTGCACATTGCACTGCGTCCCCCATGAATTGCAGTTTCGCACCCTCGTACGACAGGTTTAGTTCATTCATGGCTGATGAGGAACCACAACCAGAAAGTACCAGTATTGCTGTAAGACCAGCAGCTATTTGAGCTCGTTTCATGAAGATGAGTTTAGAGGATTTGTTGTTGCTCATGTGATTTGCCGGATAACTTTCTCATAAATCCTGCCGCTTTTCGACGTTTAGGGTGTGCGAAAATGGGGTGTGTGAGGACCTTCCGGGATAACCCCGACAGGCCCTCACACCCCATACATCATGATTAAGTTATATGTGTTGGCGGTGTCTTACTCTCCCACAACCCCACGATTGCAGTACCATCAGCGCAGTCAAGCTTAGCTACCGGGATCGGAACGGGACCGGGCGTACCCTCGACGCTAAAACCACCAACACAAACCTTTGATACAAACCACCCCCACACCCCACTAGGGGTACGGGCAGCGTGTTGCGTCAAACACTGTACAACAAACACAAACACAATAATCATTCTTCTTTTGCGGCAAACACATTATTCTCGGCGCATTACTGCTCTTCTCAATTGCCCACACAATAAATGTGTGTTTTTTTGTGTCGGTATATTAGTACCAGTCACCTCCAACACGTCACCATGCTCACAGCCCTGGCCTATCAACCCCATCATCTACAGGGAACCTCAACAGAAACCTCATCTCAAAACAGGCTTCCCGCTTAGATGCTTTCAGCGGTTATCCCTCCCGCACGTAGCTAACCAGCCATGCCACTGGCGTGACAACTGGCATACCAGAGGTACGTCCATCCCGGTCCTCTCGTACTAGGGACAGCCTTCTTCAAGTTTCAACGCGCGCGGCGGATAGAGACCGAACTGTCTCACGACGTTCTAAACCCAGCTCGCGTGCCGCTTTAATGGGCGAACAGCCCAACCCTTGGGACCTACTCCAGCCCCAGGATGCGACGAGCCGACATCGAGGTGCCAAACCATCCCGTCGATATGAACTCTTGGGGAAGATCAGCCTGTTATCCCCGGGGTACCTTTTATCCGTTGAGCGACACCACAACCACACGTCGGTGCCGGATCACTAGTCCCTGCTTTCGCACCTGCTCCACCCGTCAGTGTCACAGTCAAGCTCCCTTATACACTTACACTCACCATCTGATTGCCAACCAGACTGAGGAAACCTTTGGGCGCCTCCGTTACCATTTAGGAGGCAACCGCCCCAGTTAAACTACCCACCAGGCACTGTCCCTCAACCCGGATCACGGGCCAAGGTTCAGGTACCCAATCACACCAGAGTGGTATTTCACCTGCGACTCCACCACAACTAGCGTTATGGTTTCACAGTCTCCCACCCTATCCTACACAAGCATGACCAAACACCAATACCAAGCTATAGTAAAGGTCCGGGGTCTTTTCGTCCTGCCGCGCGAGAAACGAGCATCTTTACTCGTACTGCAATTTCACCCGGGCCTGTGGTTGAGACAGCAGGGAAGTCGTTACGCCATTCGTGCAGGTCGGAACTTACCCGACAAAGGAATTTCGCTACCTAGGATGGTTATAGTTACCACCGCCGTTTACTGGGGCTTCAATTCTCCGCCTCGCACACCTAGGCGTGCTCACGGGTCCTCTTAACCTTCCAGCACCGGGCAGGCGTCAGTCCGTATACCTCAACTTCACGTTTTCGCATCGGACCTGTGTTTTTTAATAAACAGTCGCTTCCCTCTCTCCTCTGCGACCACCACCAGCCAATTCGCTGTCAGCAACCAGTAATGGTCCCCCTTCTCCCGAAGTTACGGGGGCATTTTGCCGAGTTCCTTAACCACAGTTCACCCGAACGCCTTAGTATTCTCTACCTGACCACCTGTGTCGGTTTTCCGGTACGGGCCATGCACGCACTCGCTAGAGGCTTTTTCTAGACAGCACAGGCACACTAACTACCACCACAACTGGGTGTCCGCATCACGCCTCACTCTTTTATATGTGGGCGGATTTCCCAACCCCACAGGCCACACGCTTGCACTCCAATCCAATAAGGAAGCCTAGCTACCACTCTGCGTCACCCCATCACTTGACTACTACCCACGAAGATCCCACGCACCCACACACACCAACCAAAAAGACCAGTGCACGCAGGCGGGCGGTTAGTACCATAAGATTCATCACTTGTCGCACGCACACGGGTACGGGAATATCAACCCGTCATCCATCGACTACGCCTGTCGGCCTCGCCTTAGGCCCTGACTCACCCTGGGAAGACAAACTTCACCCAGGAACCCTTAGTCATCCGGCGGATATGTTTCTCACACATCAATCGTTACTCATGCCTGCATTCTCACTCGCACACTCCACCACCTGTCACCAAATAGCTTCAACATGCACGACGCTCCCCTACCCAACACACCAAACAGTGTGTTGCCGCGTTTCGGCGGTGTACTTAAGCCCTGCTACATTATCGGCGCAGAACCACTCGACCAGTGAGCTATTACGCACTCTTTCAAGGATGGCTGCTTCTAAGCCAACCTCCTGGCTGTCTTCGCGATCCCACATCCTTTTCCCACTGAGCACACCCTTAGGGGCCTTAACCGACGATCTGGGCTGTTTCCCTCTCGACCAACGGAGCTTATCCCCTGCAGTCTCACTGCCGCACCCACATTGCTGGCATTCGGAGTTTAGCTGATGTTGCTAAGATTATCGTCCCGCTCAACCAACCAGTAGCTCTACCTCCAACAAGCACACAATGCGACGCTGCACCTAAATGCATTTCGGGGAGAACCAGCTATCACGGAGTTTGATTGGCCTTTCACCCCTACCCACAACTCATCCCCTCAGTTTTCAACCCTAAGTGGGTTCGCGCCTCCCACAAAGTCTTACCTCTGCTTCACACTGGCCATGGGTAGATCACCCCGCTTCGGGTCCAGAACATGCCACACACACCCTAGTTAGGATTCGCTTTCGCTACGGCTCCCCACACTCATGGTTAACCACGCAACATGCCACTGACCTCGCAGGCTCATTCTTCAAAAGGCACGCCACCACCCCACCCAAAAAAGGGGGCTATGACGGATTATCAGCACATGGTTTCAGGTACTCTTTCACTCCCTCCCGGGGTACTTTTTCACCATTCCCTCACGGTACTTACTCCACTATCGGTCATGCTAAGTATTTAGGCTACACCGGGTGGTCCCGGCAAATCACGACAGATTCCACGAGCCCGCCGCTACTCAGGAAACACAACAACCCCGTAAGTGAGTGTTTTCGTGTACCCGGACTCTCACCGTCTCTGGCAGGCGATTCCACACCACTTCCACTAACACACACCAACAACAGCACCAGCCAGGTAGAACCAGTACGCCGTGCTCCTCCAACCCCGCATGCGTAACCCCTACCCGGTATCACACGCACACGGTTTAGCCTTATCCACGTTCGCTCGCCACTACTAGCAGAATCACTCTTGTTTTTCTCCTCCTACGGGTACTAAGATGTTTTCACTTCCCGCGTAACCCCCAACCAACTATCTTCTTCACTGGCGGGTGACCACATAACCATGGCCGGGTTTTCCCCATTCGGACACCCTCGGATCAACGCTCATCAGGCAACTCCCTCGAGGCTTAACGCAGCCCTATCACGTCCTTCATCGGCTTAGCATACCCAGGCATCCACCATGCGCCTAAAAACAAAAAAACACACATTTTTTTCACGCACAGACAACAAAAAAATACCAAGAACAAAACCACAAAAAAAGAAAAACAAACAACAACAATAATTATTGTTACTATTTTTATCGCATTCGCGTCCACTATACAGTTCTCACACAACACACCACCCCACACAACACCCACCAACCAACAGTCAGGGATCCTGCCTACCAGGGGTGATCCATAGAACAACACTCGTGCTGCTCTAGACACCCAACAGCATGCCAAACAACAAAACAAACCCGAACACAAACACACTCATCCTTGTTTCACTGATCCCAAACCCCACACATGAAATGCGTGCGATACCTGTCTTCACCTGAAAACAAAAAAACTCTGTCACCAGCCCTAGTGCTAACCAGCACCCAACCAAGTAACAAAACAAATACTCTATTCTCCTTAGAAAGGAGGTGATCCAGCCGCACCTTCCGGTACGGCTACCTTGTTACGACTTCTGTCCCAATCGCCAATCCCACCTTCGACCACTCCCCACCAAACGGTGGTTAGGCCATGGGCTTCGGGTGTTACCAACTTTCATGACGTGACGGGCGGTGTGTACAAGGCCCGGGAACGTATTCACCGCAGCATTGCTGATCTGCGATTACTAGCGACTCCGACTTCATGGGGTCGAGTTGCAGACCCCAATCCGAACTGAGATTAGCTTTCAGCGATTCGCTCACCCTCACAGGTTTGCCGCGCGTTGTACTAACCATTGTAGCATGTGTGAAGCCCTGGGCATAAAGGGCATGATGATTTGACGTCATCCCCACCTTCCTCCGAGTTAACCCCGGCAGTCTCTCATGAGTCCCCACCCTAAACGTGCTGGCAACATAAGACAAGGGTTGCGCTCGTTGCGGGACTTAACCCAACATCTCACGACACGAGCTGACGACAACCATGCACCACCTGCACACCAACCACAAAGGGAGGTACGTATCTCTACAACCGTCTGGTGCATGTCAAACCCAGGTAAGGTTCTTCGCGTTGCATCGAATTAATCCACATGCTCCGCCGCTTGTGCGGGCCCCCGTCAATTCCTTTGAGTTTTAGCCTTGCGGCCGTACTCCCCAGGCGGGGCGCTTAATGCGTTAGCTACGGCACAGAAACCAAAACCGGTCCCCCACACCCTAACGCCCACCGTTTACAGCATGGACTACCAGGGTATCTAATCCTGTTCGCTCCCCATGCTTTCGCTCCTCAGCGTCAGTTACTGCCCAGAGACCTGCCTTCGCCATCGGTGTTCCTCCTGATATCTGCGCATTCCACCGCTCACACCAGGAATTCCAGTCTCCCCTACAGCACTCTAGTTATGCCCGTATCGCCTGCCACCCCGAAGTTAAGCTCCCGGAATTTCACAGACGACGCAACAAACCACCTACGAGCTCTTTTACGCCCAGTAATTCCGGACAACGCTCGCACCCTACGTATTACCGCGGCTGCTGGCACGTAGTTAGCCGGTGCTTAACAAAAGGTACCGTCACCACACCCAAAACAGGTGCGGCTTCGTCCCCTAACGAAAGGAGTTTTACAACCCGAAGGCCGTCATCCCCCACGCGGCGTCGCTGCATCAGGCTTGCGCCCATTGTGCAATATTCCCCACTGCTGCCTCCCTGTAGGAGTCTGGGCCGTATCTCAGTCCCACGTGGCCGTCCACCCTCTCAGGCCGGCTACCCTGTCGACGCCTTGGTAGGCCATTACCCCACCAACAAGCTGATAGGCCGCGAGCTCATCCTGCACCAAAAAAACATCTTTCCACCATGAGACACTAAACCATGGTCCTATCCGGTATTAGACCCAGTTTCCCAAGCTTATCCCGAAGTACAGGGCAGATCACCCACGTGTTACTCACCCTGTTCGCCACTCGAGCACCCCCCACCAAGGTGGGGGCCTTTTCCGTTCGACTTGCATGTGCAGCACGCCGCCAGCGTTCGTCCTGAGCCAGGATCAAACTCTCCAAAAACAAACAAAAAAACAATAACAGGCAAAAACAAAGAAACCAACAAAACAAAAAAACAAACAAACACCAAAAACCATTCAGTGCCCTGCGTGTTCATGTTCATATACAAACAAAGTTTGCTTCATCAAATGACACACTATCGAGTTCTCAAACAACACCACCACCCACAACCCAACACCACAAAAAGCACAGGGCCGTAAACAGCGACCACACAAATATACAAACCCCACCACAAAACCACAAACCACCACGTCACAACAACAAAAACCGGGAAAAACTATACAAAGTTTGCTAGCTTGCACTCTTGATGTAACTAACACAGGTACTTGAGCTCATACTTCATAGATATAATTATGGTGGCCGCAAAGTTGTACGCTGGGGCTTTGAATGTCGTGTCGACTTGCAGCTTGCTTTAAGGCATGCTTGATATTAACGACTTAATTTAGCTATTTAGACACGAAAGAAACATCAGGAGCCATGCTTGAACGCACACAAATCTTTGTGGATACGTCGTACCTTTTGGCGAGCTTTTTATAACTCGTGGGAAATTGGTGCCCTGAGCACAATTAGAAATAGATCTACCTGCCGTGGTTCGAACATTAGGAACCATGGTGACTGAACAATTTGAACAGCCCGTTCACCGGCAGTTTTGGTATGACGGGATTCCCGACACCGGGCCGCATCGCTACCAGCGCGCACTGCGTACCTGCGATGGGGTGCAGTTGCGGGCCGGACAGCTCATCGAATGGGGTGAGCGTCGTACGCAAAAAGCCGTCGATACCCGGCTGGTTGCCGACATGGTACTCACCAGTGTTCGTCAGGAAGTCACCGATATTGTATTAGTATCGGGCGACGCCGACATGATTCCGGGCGTGCAAGAAGCGGTGAATCATGGGATTCGCGTGCATCTTTATGGGTTTGGTTGGGATTCCATGTCTTCCGCCCTGCGGCACGCCTGCGATTCCCTGGTTATACTCGACCCGCGCGAGGATTTCGGCGATTGCATGCAGCTGCATGTGTTGGAAGGCCCCCTGCCACCAATTGTGCGCACTGTGGATGATCCGCTTGACGACGAAGAAACCAAGGTGGTTGCCATCGAAGTGGAAACCACCGAACCCGAGCCTGATACACCCGCTGAACAAGTGGACCCCGAGTTTTCGGAACCAGAACTCGACGACATTAATACCATTACGGTCAGCCACACCACCATGGAGACGCTTACCGACACAGCCACTCCATTCGACAAACTGGGCAGATTTTCGCTCACCATGAGTTCAGAGGGAAAACCGCCGAAACCCCATCGGCAGCTTCCGACGGCAAGGCAAAACCCTCGCCAGCCGATGCGCCTACCAGGCGCCCCAACCCTTCCATGATGGCCCCCCGGCGCAAGCTCCGCTCGCATTATGTGCCCCTGCATAATGAGGTGTGGACTTCCGCCGGGTTTCTTACCCCGTTTGATGTGGGCCAACAATATGCCATCTGGTGGTATGAAAACGCCGCCACCAGCGAACAGCGGGATTCCGCCCATCTACTTTCTGGCGGGGGTTTGCCCCCAGAAATCGACCGGCCACTGCTGCAGTTTGCGTGCGATGCGCTGCACGAATATACCTTGACTGAAACCCAGCGGGTGCAATTGCGAGATGGGTTTCACACGGGTATTCGGGGATTTTTGGTGAATAATCGGTTTGACTAATCGTGGCGGGGAGTGCGGCGCACTGCCCCGAATACGAAAAAGAACACGATGATGAGCACTATGATGCCGATGGCTGCCAGCCGGGGCATGCCCAAGAATGCCATCACGGTGCCCAGGGGTGCAACGGCCACGCTGATGCCGCCAGCCCATCCCTGCAAGATGACGCGGTGGTGGCGCGGTACGGCGTCGACAAGCAAAGCACCGGTGGCAACCATCACCGCAACCTTGCCGATGCCTAATATCACAATGGCCGCGAGCACCCACATGGTCTCGCTGGCCGCAACCACTAAAATCAGGCAACCTATCACCGCCAGGCCGTAGCCTGTCGCCACCACCCGGGTGCGCCCCAGCCGATCCGCTACCACGCCGAACAGGGGAGACATGCCATATCCGATCAGGCTCGACAATATTTGGGCTGCCCCCACCAGCATCAATGACTGCGTGCCGTACAGTTCATTTTCGGAAGACACCACATAGACCGTGGTTGTGGTCCAGAGGAGATCGATCACTAAGATCATGGCGGTGAGCGTCACTATTGCGGCGCTTGCGCCTGGCGCTTCTATAAACCGAAACCGGGCATCATTATCTTCGCTCAAATGTTCGGATTGCTGCATGGTGCCCGATATGGGATGGAGGCCAAACCAGAGAATAATGACCGATACCATGCAACACAGCATGCATAGCGTGAACCCAATGACCCCAAGGGGAATTTCCGCCTGTTGCTCCAAATAATATGTAGTTCACCACTGGTGACCCCAGGGCCATCCCTATGGCGGTCATACTCAGGACATAGGAGAAATCGCTGGCACGCGATGTTTTTGAGGAGAAATCCGTGGCGGCAAATGGGGTGTACCAGTTCGCGGCCAACCCCGCCCCCAACAGGAAAGCAACAAGGTAGAGCAGTAAATCCACGTCGAGCAGGGCGGAGACTAACCCCAACACGCTGGCCGCCAACATGAGCCCCATACCCGCTACCAACGCTAATCGACGTCCCTGCCGCAGGGTGATCCTTGTAAGTCCAACGATTGCGGCTACGCACCCCACCTGGGACACAATGCTCAACCAAGACACTCCCGACGCCTGATGATGGTGCGCATACTGCAATTGGATGAGCGCGGTCACCATGCCCAGGGGAAACGCAGCAAAAAAACTGGGAGAGCATGAGCACTCCCAATACCCGACCTCGATATGAATGCCCCTGATACGAACGCGACGCATCACGTGTGACGTGAGCACCCGGCGCATTCGTCACGCGCGCCGAATGCGCTGAATGCGCCGAGTGTGATGAACGCTTCGGGCGGTTTGAGCTGCTATAAGCAGGGCTTCTCCTAGCCGAGGATCCATGGGCCATGAAAAAACAGTAGCATTACCCACACGCCTGAGGAGCTTGTGGTAGGTGCGCTACCCCCAGAGGAAACCAACGAAAATTGGGGTGTTTTTCGCTGGTTATTCCTGTGGCTTTAGAGCTCTTTGTGTTGTGGCCCGGGGAGTTGGAAGCCGTTACCAGTAGTATTGCTGTTTCCGGCGCTGCCGGTGCTCCCGGTATTTGGGGTGGTTTTTGGCTTGGTACCGGCTGGCTCGTCGGTGGAGTCTTCCACCACATCGGCGTCGTCAACGTCGAGGGTGTTGGTGACGCTGGTTGTTCCAGAAGAGCCTGCGGGTTTAAAAGGGTTTTGGTCTGGACCCACCTCTTCGAACACAGGTTCTGCATCCATGGGGGTCGTGGAGACCGACGACGTCTCTGTTGCCGACGTCCCTGTCGCCGGGATTCCTGTTGCCGGAGTCGTCGGCGCCGAGCTGCCCGTCACCGGAACGCTCGGGGCCGAGGTGCCTGCTGCCGAGGTATTCGGAACGCTCGGCGTCCCTGACATCGGGGGTCCCTGCTACCGCCCACCTGCTGCCGGCCCGCCCGAGGCCGGAAGGCCCCGTCCCCCAACCCCAGCGCTCCCAGTTCCGGTATTCCCGCCCCGAAACCGGATTGCGGCGTCGTTCCGGCGTCGACACCAGTATTAGTGCCCACACCGGTATTCATGCCGGTACCTGCGGGTAGTTGGGGGCTGGTGGAATCGGACCCAGCGGTGAGCTGGCCACCGGTGGCGCTGTCGCCGCCGTGCATTTGGGCGCGGATTTCGGCGAGCTTTGCGGAGGCTTTCATGTCGTTGCTTGCCGCCTCGATTTCAGCGAGCCGGTCGCCAACGGAGTTTTCCAGCAGCTCCTGGGCGCCCATGGCGGTGGCGTAGCGGGATTCGATTTTGGCTCGCACATGGTCGAGAGTGGGAACGCTGTCATCAGGCTTGAGCTGGTTCATGGTGTCCATGGCCTTGGTGGCGGATTCCTGCATCTTCGCCTGGCGAGCCTGATTGAGCAACTGATCGGCTTCAGCCAATTGTTGCTTGAGCCGTGCCTCGGATTGTTGCACTGGCGTTTGGCTTGTTCGGCGTTTTGGGTGGCTTGGGCGTGGAGGGTTTTTGTTTCCTCTAACTGGGTTTCGACGCTCCATGTTGGGTGGCGTAAATTTCGGCGGTGGAGCTGAACTCTTGGGATTTTATGGCATCTCCCTGGGCGTTTGCCTGGTCAGCAAGGGTGAGGGCTTGGCGGGTTTTATCGGCAAGTTTTTGTTGCTCTTCGATCAACCGGTTGAGTTTCATTTCCAGTTGGTTTTTGTTCCCTATCACCGCTGCGGCTTGTTGGGAGATTTGCTGGTGCTGTTTTTTGGCCCCTTCGACGGCCCTGCCGAATTTGAATCTGAGGATCGGCGTTTTTCATCAATGCTTTTGATCTAGTGACGCCTGTAAATATTTCCACCCTTTAGAAAATGGGTTCGCCATGATATATGCTTCCTCCGCTAGTTGTTACTAAATTCGATACAGGGTTTCGAAGGGGTGGAACACATATTTTTTATGCCGTAGGCCCCTCGCAACCATGCTGAAAAGCATCTACTAGTGTAGTGCGAAAGCCCATAGCTGTGTGATGAAGGTACTCGGACTCACACTGGGGTCCCATGAAAAACCATGATGATGGTGGGGAATCCCGAAGATATCTCATAATTATGGGTCCGCGGTTTCCCACAGACCCATAATATTAGTTGTTCGTAGCGTTATGTTCTGCGATTTGGCGTCGCACATCATCCATGTCCAATGCGCGCACTTGTTCGATCACGTCTTCCAATGCTGCGGGCGGCAGGGCGGCGGACTGCCGGAAAACCATGATCCCATCGCGGAAGGCCATGATGGTGGGGATGGCTTGATTTGCGGGCGGCGGCCAGGCCTTGGTTTTCTTCGGTGTTGAGCTTGGCGAAGGTGATGTCTTCGTGCTTTTCGGATGCCTTCTTGTAGACGGGCATGAATTGCCGGCAGGGTCCGCACCATTCAGCCCAGGCGTCGACAAGCACAATGCCTTCTTGGGTGACCGTGTCGTTAAATGTGTCTTCGCTTACTTCTACGAGTGCCATGGTTGCATTCTCTCCTTCAAAGTAGTTATCTAAGTTCTAGTCTTCCCTAACATTCAGTAGTGTCCACATTATTCCCGTTAGCGAAGATTTCGTCGCATTTTTATTTGGGTTATACCTATAACCAGCGTAAAGAGAGGAATTCCCATGACGAAAACTTACCAAGTTGAAGGCATGACATGCGAGCATTGCGCAGCTTCCGTCCGCGAAGAGGTGGGCGAAATCGCCGGTGTTACCAAGGTTGATGTTGATGTGGCTTCCGGCCAGGTTGCCGTGTCGGGCTCAGATTTCACCGACGCCCAGGTGAGCGCTGCCGTTTCCGAGGCGGGTTATTCCGTCAAGGCTTAGCAGTCAGCCCTGCGCCACGGTCTCGTTGCCGTGGCGTTTTTCTTTGCTTGACGACGCCCAAAGGCTCCCAACCCAGTCCAGCCCCAAACCCCATCCGCAAAACCAAGCTCAGCACTTCCATAAGCTTGGTTTCCAATTTTCGGCCAACACTCGTCCTGCGCAAACGGGAGGCCACCAACAGAAAACCAAGCTTAGAACTTCTGCGACACAGACCATGGGCACGTTCACACCGGCTGCACGTTTGCTGAGCTGGAGTTCCGGCCAACTCGGGCCCCTCAAAACCCCGGATAATCCCGAACCCAAGCTCAGCATTCATGCAGTAAGCCTGGCTGCAAACATGCTGAGCTATACTTTCTCGATTCAGTGACCCAATGTAGGCATGTCCAGGAACGGAACTCCAGCTCAGAACACTTGATACCCACCATCAACTGTGGCAGCGCATTCGCTAAGCTTGGTTTCCCATTTCTATGGCCACCAGCTCCTGGGGTTTGTCGCCTTGCACAAAAACACCATGCTTAGCAAAACCTGCAGCCCTCTTTGAAAGCGGTAACACCACAGCCCCATCCAGGGCTTCATACCTTCTAAGCATGGTTTTCAGAAATCTGCCACCCCCAAATCCCCAGGAGCTGACATGCCCGCCAGGAAAGACCATGCTTAGAACATGTGCAGCGCTGCCCTGGGTTGTTGGTAGCGTTTTCTCAAGCTTGGTTTCGTTCAAAACAGGGGGCCACAAACCAGAAACCAAGCTTAGAACTTTTGCGGCACAGGCCATGGGCACATTCACACCGGCTGCACGTGTGCTGAGCTGGAGTTCCAATTCACCGGACCCCCTACTAGTCCCGAATAATGACAAACCCAAGCTCAGCACTTCCGCTAAGCTTTGGTTTCCCTTTTTCGGCCAATACTCCCCCTGCGCAAACGGGAGGCCGCCAACAGAAAACCAAGCTTAGAACTTCTGCGGCACCCGGCGCCCGCCCCGGCAGTCCCCGCCAATCCAATATCCACGGGAATTTTTGCCCAGCAGGCATGGTTATACCTGATGGTTTATTTACATGGAGGTTCTATAAGTGATAACAGAAAATACTCCAGGACTCATTAGTGTGGACCTGGGTGTCACCGGCATGACCTGCACATCTTGTTCCGGTCGGGTGGAGCGGAAACTGAATAAGGTTCCGGGCGTCAATGCCACGGTGAACTTCGCCACGGAAACCGCCAATGTGCGCTACGATCCGGCATCCGTGAAGATACCGCAGTTGATTGATGTGGTGCGGGGCGCCGGCTATGATGCGTTTGAAATCACACCAGACAATGACGCTGGCCCAGGCCCAGAGCTTTTCGGAAGCCTCCGGCACGGATGCCACGAGTGCGGCCCGGGATGCGCATGCCGCGGATTTGCGAAAGCGTTTGATCATTTCTGCCGTGTTGTCGGTGCCGGTGTTGGCGTTGTCGATGATTCCGCAGCTGCAGTTTGATAATTGGCAATGGTTGAGTTTTTGCCCTGGTTGGCCCGGTGTTTTTCTATGGGGGCAAGCCCTTCCACGTGGCGGCGCTTCAGAATCTGCGGCATGGGGCGTTCACCATGGACACACTGATTAGTTTGGGCACGTCAGCCGCATTTTTCTGGAGCGTGTGGGCCCTGTTCTTCGGCAATGCGGGCATGAATGATATGCGCATGTCGATGAGTTTGTCGGCGCATTCACATGAGGGCATGGACCAAATCTATTTGGAATCCGTGGGCATGGTGATTGTGTTTCTGCTGCTGGGCCGGTGGTTTGAGACCCGCGCAAAGGGCCGCAGTTCCGAGGCATTGCGGGCGTTGTTGGACATGGGCGCGAAGGATGTTTCCGTGCTTGTCGACGGCGCCACGCACCGTATTCCGATCAGCAAGCTCGCGGTGGGGGATATGTTTGTCGTCAAGCCTGGCGAGAAGATCGCCACCGATGGTGTGGTGGTTGAGGGCCATTCGGCGGTAGATGAGTCCATGCTCACGGGCGAATCGGTGCCGGTGGAAGTGACGAAGGATAGTGTGGTCACCGGGGCGACCATGAATTCTTCGGGCCGGCTGGTGGTGCGGGCCACCAGGGTGGGGGCGGACACCACGCTGGCACAGATGGCGAAGTTGGTGAGCGACGCGCAGGCGAAGAAAGCTCCGGTGCAGAAGCTTGCCGACCGGATTTCGCAGGTGTTTGTGCCGGTGGTGATTCTGGTGTCGGTGGCCACGCTGCTGGTTCATGCTTTTTGTGTTGGGCCATGGGTTGGCCGAGGCATTCACGGCGGCGGTGGCGGTGCTGATTATCGCCTGCCCCTGCGCTTTGGGGCTGGCCACCCCACCGCCCCTGCTGGTGGGGACCGGCCGGGGCGCCCAAATGGGATTGTTGATTAAGGGCCCTGAGGTGCTGGAACACACCCAGAAAATCACCACCATTGTGATGGATAAGACGGGCACGATTACGACGGGCATCATGTCCGTGAGCAGCATACAGCCGGAGGCTGGCTTCGAGAAAGATGAGGTATTACAGCTGGCGGCGGCCGTGGAGAATGCGTCCGAGCACCCCATCGCCCGGGCCATTGTGGCGGAGGCCACCGATATCCCGGAGGTGACGGAGTTTCAGAGCACGACCGGGGTGGGCGTAAGCGGCATGGTTGATGGCCGTCGGGTTGAAGTAGGCCGGGCCGAATCGGGCGGCGACACCGGGGCCACGGTGGTGGCGGTGCACGTCGATAAGCAGTTGGCGGGGCATATTTCGGTGATGGATCAGCCCAAGGAGACCAGCGCGGCGGCCGTCGACAAGCTCAAGGCGATGGGGTTGACGCCGATCCTGCTCACGGGCGATAACGAGGGGCGGCGCGGCAGGCGGCGACCAAGGTGGGGATCGACACGGTGATTGCTGGTGTGCTGCCCGCGGATAAGGTGACGAAGGTCGCTGAGCTGCAACAATCGGGCCAGGTTGTTGCCATGGTTGGCGACGGCATTAACGACGCCGCAGCGCTGGCGCAGGCGGACCTGGGGCTGGCCATGGGCGCGGGTACTGATGTTGCTATCGAGGCGAGCGATATTACGCTCATGAACGATGACCCCCGCGGCATTGTCGACGCCATCCGGCTCTCGCGCCGCACCTTGGCGACGATCAAAGGTAACCTGTTTTGGGCGTTTGCCTATAACATTGTGCTTATCCCGGTGGCTGCCATGGGCTTTATTGAACCCCATGTTTGCCGGGGGCCGCCATGGCGTTTTCTTCGGTGTTTGTGGTGAGTAATTCGCTGCGGCTTCGGGGATTCACCTCGGCGTTTTAGCTGTGCTGAAACAAGTTTGGGAAACACATGATAACCAGCGAAGAATTCCTCGCATATGTGGCGGAAACTGTCCGTGATGAGCTGTGGATCGACCACCACGCCTATTACTTTGGTGACGATATTTATATCCCGGCCTGCGTATCCATGTGGTATGGCTCCTACTACGAGTTTTATATTCGTAACGCCAAGGTGGAACTCCGCCACTCCAATCAAAAACGCCCTTTTTCAAAGGGTGGACTGTTGATCCTAGGGAAACAGAGCCGTTTTTATCTGTCCCATAATCAGGTTCGGTTTGTCACGGAGGAGTCGGATTTCGGTGCAACCCGAAACGCCGAACTGGTGTTTTCCGGGGAAGAGTTTTTCGTCTCCACGTGCCAGTACCCGAATGTTGCTGGGCGGTGGCAATACCCGCTGCCGGGGATGAGCACCGAAACCGTTGAGCAGGTGACCCGGTTTAAAAAGCTTGTTTTCCCCAAGGATCTGCCCACGTCAGCACCAGTGGCGAAACGGCCCGCGGAATTGGTTCTCCACTACCACGCGGTGCCCGGACGGGTGTTCGATAATCTTTGCTATTCGCCCACCTACACCCATGACGCCCACCAACTCATGCATCAAACCCGCTACCCTTCGATGGCTATCACCCACCATTATTGGGTGCCGCTCATGCTCCTGGGGTGGGGTGCCGACCCATTGAATAGCATGATAACGGGCTGGTGCTCTTGGGATACCTGGGTGACCGTCAATGATCCCAAGATCGTCATCACTATCATGGCGGATTTGCCGAATATGAACCTTAAACCACTACAGGGGCCCAGCACCCATTTGGGGGTTCCCGACGGGTGGGCGATGGACACGTTTACCAGGCTCAAACGGTTTTATGGGGCCGCGGCCCACCGGGGCGATGGGGTCGTCATCATTGCCGAATTGCGGGAATAAGGCCGCGAGACTCCCATAAGACGCAAGAAAAATCCCCACCCGAAAGTGGGGATTTTTGGCGTCGCAAAGCTTAATTGGTAGCGATGATCCATTCGCTCACTTTGCCGTCGGCGCGCTTCAAATAGGCGCGATCACCAGCGGCATTGAAGTAGATGTCGGATTGCTTCATGAACGTCTGGAATTCTTCGCTCTGCTTCTCCACATCAATTTGGCAGCCGCGCAGAGTTTGCATGCCCCAGGCGGTGGTTCGCATCGTATTGCCGTCAAACCACACCGCGGTCTGAACCGCGTTGCAGGTCGGATCGTACGTAAGCATTCGCAGGCCTTCCGGCACGTTGCCGTTGAATTCCTTCTTGATCTCCTCGGTGCCGTCAAAGGGCTGGGATTTGCCCATATAGATCACGGCATATTTGTTCGCGGTGGAGGTCCAGTTGTGCGACATGAATTTACTCATGTCGGCCTTGGTGGCGGGATGCGTGCCGGCCGGCATATCCATCGCCACCGGCCGCAACGGTTCCGGTGCTGCATTCACTGACGTGCTCGGGGCCGGCACCCCGGTGGAATCCGACGAGGCGGTCGAGGTTGGCGTCGAGGTCGGCGTCGAGGGAGTCGGCAGCGGCTTCGGGACCGGCTGGTGCAACCCGAGCAGGCCTAGTAGTCCGGTAACTGCCGCGACTATCAGGGCAAAGAGTTTGAAAATCATGGTGTTTCTCCTCCAAAAAGGTGGTGAAAATTACTTGCTGGCTTTGGGAGTTGGGTGCTCGTTGTACTTCCACTCGCTGACGGTGCCGCCGCCCTGCACATACACATAGGTGGCATCAGCGTTGAAGTACAGGCTGGGCCTGGAGCTGAAATGCTTCATGATGTCCTCATCCAACAAGGTCTCATCACCGCAGGCCTTTTCGGTCATTGGGCCCCAGTACACCTGCATCACGTTCTTTTCGAACGCTGCCCAGGACACAGCCGTGTTGCATACCGGAATGCCGGTGAAGCTGCGGGCATCATCGGGCATGAAACCAACGTCGTTGGGTGTCGCGTTATTGTCATTTGCCCGGCGCGAATCCAGTTCATTGCCCTTGGGCATGAAGCGTGTCGATTCGTAGAAGTTCAGCGAAGCCTTCTTGTAGGCGGTGGAAATCCACTCGTTGTGCATGAACTTCTGAAGGTCGGCATCAGTGGCGGGGTGCGCATCGGCCGGCAGTGTTGCCCCACCGATCGTCTTCGGCACCGGCACTGTTGGCGTGGGGGTGGCCGGGGTGCTGGTGACTTTCGTGCCTGTGGGCTGCGGTTGTACCGTGGTGGCGTTGCTTTGCGACGCCGTCGGCTGTATCGTCGGTCCAGGCACATTCACGCCTAATAGCGCTATTATGGCTGCGACAATCATGTCAAACAGTTTGAAAATCATGTTTCCTACCTCACATGTTGGTTATCAGCTAGTTTCCATTCATTGACGGCACCATCTGAACTTCGTTTCAGATACATGCTGCTGCCATCAGAGTTGAAGTACACAGTGGAGTGGTCCAAGAACTCCCGGAATTCTGTGTCTTCTACCGCCAAGACCTGCGGGTCACAGGCAGTTTTTATCGAGTCTCCCCAGGCGGTGATGCTGATGGTGTTGCGCGCCACCAGAACGGTTCCCTGCACCGTGCAGCACTTGGTGCCACCGGAGAATACTCGGCGGGGACTACTTGTGTCGTGGTTGGTGGTGAAGTCTATTTCGGCGTAATTATTGACCCGGAAGATCAGCGGGCTGGTGGAAACCCACCGGTGAGTGGTAAGTTTTCGCATTTCCGCATCGGTTGCCTGGTGTAAACCGCTCGGCAGATCCGACAGCGCCATCAGTGGTGGCCGGGGCGGAATCGGGGTCGATGTCGCCGGTGCGCTGGTAGAGGTGGGCTGGGCCGGTTTCACGGAAGCCTCCGGTTGCACTCGTCCGCGTAACCTGCGTGGTCGGCATGGTTGGTTGCGACGGTTGCTGGTGCAGCCCTAATAAACCCATGATGAATGCGACGATTGTGGCAAAAATCTTGAAAATCATGAGTTTGTCCTCGCTGGCATCTTCCGTGGGTTAGCTATGGAGTTTCCATTCGCTGATGGCACCATCGGTGTGGCGTTCAACATAGACACGGTCACCTGCAGCATTGAAATACAGGGTGGCGTTCTTGAGGAAATTTTGGAATTCCGTATCCTCAATTTGCGGAACCATCCCGCAGCCTTTGGTTGGGTATGTTTTTCCACCAGCTCATGGTGTGGATGCGGTTGCCCTCAAACCACGCCAATCCCCGCAGTTTGAGGGCACATGGTGCCGCCCACATAGCTGCGGGTGTTGTCCGGCACGGTTGTGTCTTTCAGTTGTTTAGCAGTCCGGGGCCCGAAGTCGCGCAGGAAATCTATTGGGGGATAATCCTTGTACAGCTTCGATTGGGAGAAGTCGATTTTTCGCATCGGTGCTATTGGGGACACCCACAGGCTGGTGACGAATTTCTGCATGTCGGCCTCGGTGCCGGGGTGCGCGTCGGCAGGCAGTGCGGGAATGACCGTCATCCCTGAATTCCGGCACCGCTACGACCGGCGCTGTGGTAGGCACCGATGTGCTCACCTGCGTCGATGTGCTGGTGGGTTCCGAGGTTGCCACCGCGCTGGTGCTGGTGGTGACCGTGGGAGGCGTCGAAGATGTCGAGGGTTGTTGCAGTCCTAAGAACCCCTAAGACGGCCGCGAGGAGGGTGGCGAAGATTTTTAAAGATCATGACCGATTCACCGTTTCCGCATCGGCGAGTTTCCAGTGGCTGACGCCCCGTCCGAGGCCCGCTTCAAGTACATGTGGTCGCCGACCTCATTGAAGTAGATAGTGGATTGTTTCAGGTAGGTTTGCAGCTCCCGGTCCTGTTCCTCCACCTCTTTTTGGCAGCCGACCGCAATGGTGGGGCCCGCATCAATGAACCGCATTACGTTGTCGTTTTCGAACCACACCAGCACCAGGCTGCCCCGGCAGGTGGAGCCGCCGCCAAACGTGCGGGCGGTGTCCGGCACATCGCCATTGAATTTCTGCTCCGCTTTGCGGAACGTGGTCCGAAATTCGGCTTCGTTCCCCTTGTACAGTTTCGACTGGGTGAAGTCGAGTTTCGCGGTGCTGACGGCGGACACCCAATTCTTGGTCACGAATTTCTGCATGTCGGCGGCGGTGGCGGCGTGGGTTCCGGCCGGCATTGTGCCGCTGAGCGGCGGAACCGGGTGCGGTTTGTGCCAGTCGTCGATGATGTCCTGGGGGGTTGCGGTCATGCTCGTCGATACGCTGTCGCTGGGCTTATCGACGCCCATTGCTGGGATCGGCACCAGCACCCCCACAGTCACGGCAGCGATGCCGGCGGCGAAAATCTTCATCTTCATAGGTTTTTCCTTACGATCCTTCGTTTTGCCTATAGGCCGGATTCCCAACTGCCGGACCATAGGTTTTAACAATTAGAATACGTACTAATATACCTACGCTATGTGCCATTGCCCCAGATCGAGGGGAGTTATCCATAGGATAAACGTATGACGTATGACCTCTTAGTCCCCCGGGTTGAGGCATGTTAGCCGCGCACCTCTCGCCATTGGCTGACCTTGCCGTCTGCTAGCCGCTTCAGGTACATGGTGCCGTTTCCATCGAGGTATACGGTGGGGCGGCCCACAATATAGTTCAGGGCTTCCGCATGCTGTTCATCGCTGGCGTTGTCGCATTCCCGATGCCATTGAGCACCCCGGTCGGTCAGGTAGTAGTGCAGTTCAGCACCCTTGAACCAGGCGATTCCGGCACCGCGACCGTTGCAGCTGCTACCAGCGAAGGCATTGATGGCGTCGGCCTCGGGGATTTTCTCCTTTGGCGGCTTGGCCGCATAGTACTGGTGCAGCCAGTCCCAGTCGCTGCTGGTGGGGGTGCCTTGGAATTTCAGCACGGTGTTGGCTCGAACGGTGGACTGCCAGTTTTTGGTGCGAACCTGGGCGATTTCCGCTGGGGTGGCCACATGGGCAGTGGCCGGCAGGGTGGTGTCGAGTGCGCTTCCTGGGATGGGCCCCTCGCCGTCGCCGGGTTCCCGACCATTGAGGAGATCCCGACCGTCCTTTTTGGCGGTGCGTACCAGCTTGATGGCGGAGTCGGTGGGTTCCGTGGCCTTGATGGTCTTAAGGTTGGGGTCTTCGGGAATAGTTACGCCACCGGATTGAGGGGTGACCGTGACAACGGTGGTTGAGTCCGTTGGCTCTGCGGCTGCCGGCTGGGTCAGGGGTCCTACGGTCGGCCTGGTATGTCCTTCAGTTATTGTCGTGGTGGGGGTCGGCGTCGATAGGCCAAAAAATGCCAGGATCGCCGTAAACAGCGTCATGAGAAACTTAAGAATCACAGCAAAAGCTTCCTATCAGTACTATCAGGAAAAATAATGTTCTAATTCCCAACGTACAAGATCAGCTTTTCGACGTTTCACCCACGGCAACGACAAAGCCGGCAATATGTACGACGTCCTGCATCGTTGCATATTGCCGGCGATAGCAACCATGACCTATTTGCTACCTCTTCCGGGGGGATCAGCGTTATTTCACCAACCAGGGACGCTGCCATTCAGAGGCCACCCCGTCGGGGCGCTTGAGGTAAAGGTGACCCTGCCCATCCAGGTAGAATTCGGGGTTGGCACTCAGGAAGGCCTGAACATCCTTGTCGCGGGTATTTGCCACTTCTGGGCAGGGATTATTGGTGACAAGGATCTGGCGGGTCTTGTGCATCACATTGCCGTCAAACCATACCCCGCTGGCGGTCCCATTACATGATGCGCCACCCGAAAAATGCTGTAAATCGGCTGGTGCATTGCCACCGAATTCTTCCCCAATATTCGGCAGTTTTTTCGGTGCGTCGCGGTAATAATCCCCGAAAAACATTGTGGTGGTTTGGGGGCGAACTACAGACATCCAATTGCCGGAACGCACGTCTTTCAACTCGGCTGCCGACACCGGATGGGCGTCGGCAGGCAACACGGTGTCGAGTGTTTTACCGACGGTAATATCGGAAAACCAGTGTTTTACGTCATCATTAAGCGGCACGATCGCGCCGAAAAACGCCACGATCGAGGCGAGAATAGATGTAAATAATTGGAATACCATGTGAACCCCGCTTGGATGATAACAGATTATTCAAACAAATAATATCCTGATTTAATATTCTTTTTAAATATTTCGCAAAAACGCCACCCCAAATAGGGGTGAATTATAATTGCCGGGCCATATCTTTAAACCGCGAGAAATGCAGCTGATGTGCCACCCTGCACAGTATCAATGGGGCCACCACGGTGCTTCGCCACAATGATATCTGCTTCGCCCGCCCGCGTGTCGTCTTTGTCCTGACTATCTGGACGATACAGCAACATCACTATGTCCGCATCCTGTTCCAGGGAACCCGACTCCCGAAGATCCGCAATTTGAGGGCGTTTATCCGTACGCGACTCCGGCCCCCGGTTCAATTGGGAAATCGCCACCAATGGTACATCGAGTTCCTTCGCCAAGAGTTTCAGCTGGCGGGAGAATTCCGCCACCTCCTGCTGCCGCGACTCGGTTCGTTTGCCGCTGCTCATCAGTTGAAGATAATCAACCACAATCATTTGCAGGTCTGCTACCTGCTTGAGTTTACGTGACTTCGACCGGATTTCCATCATGGTGAGGCTGGCGGAATCATCAATATAAGGGGGAATGCTCGATCGTATCGAGCCGATTCACGAGCTTCGCCCAATCCTGGTCGGTCATCCGCCCCGACCGCATGTCCGACAGTTTCACGTCGGCCTCGGCGGATAATATGCGCATGACGATTTCGCTTTTCGCCATTTCCAGGAGAAAATGACCGCGGCCTTGCTGTTCTTGATCGCACAGGAGCGCACAAAGTCCAGCGCCAGGGTGGATTTGCCCACACCAGGCCGGGCCGCGACGATAATCATTTGGCCCCCATGGAGCCCATTGGTGAGATTGTCGAGGTCTTCAAATCCGGTGGGATGCCCCGGGCCAGCCCGCCCCTGCACAGAAATCAGGTCAAGTTCGTCCATGGTGGGTTGGATCAGGTCGGCAAGCACGGAATAGTCTTCCACATGATGCCGCTGGGCGATATCGAACACCTGTTGTTGCGCCATGTCGATCACGGTTTCTAACTCGGCGCCTTCGGTGCCTTCGTAGCCGAGCTGCACCACCCTGGTGCCGGCAGCCACCAGCCGCCGGAGCACCGCTTTTTCCGCCACGATTTCCGCATAGTAGCGGGCATTGGCGGCGGTGGGCACTGCCGACACCAGCGTGTGCAAATAGGTGGATCCGCCAATACGTTCGAGATTATTGTCGCGGTCCAGCCGGCCAGCAACGATCAGCGGGTCGATCTCCTTGTTATTACTGAACAGGTCGATGATGGCGTTATAAATGAGCTGGTGGGCGGGCCGATAAAAATCATCAGGCACGAGGGTTTCTATGATGTCGACCACAAGGGTGGGGCTCAGGAGCATGGCCCCGAGGACGCCTTGCTCCGCATCAATATCGTGGGGCGGTTGGCGAAAAATCGTCATAGTTTTGGTCGTCGCCTCGACCGTTGGTGCGCCCACCTCGGCCACTCCAGCTGCCTCGGCCGTCTCGGCTGCGGCGAGACCCCTCGGACATGGATGGCATGGATACCAAGGATGCCGGGGGTTCTGCTGGTTCGTCGCTAAAATCTGGTTCGCTGGGAAAGTCGCTGCTCATTGCCGATTCACCCCTCATTATTAGCTGTGGTTGGTCTGGTTGGGGAAAAATTTTCTCTCTATCATTAGTACCATCACTGGGCCCGCGCAATTGCATCGACCGCACGTATCACTCCGATATGTGAGAATGCCTGCGGAAAATTCCCGGCCAACCGTTCCCGCACCGGATCGTATTCCTCCGCCAGCAACCCCAAATCGTTTGCATAGCCAACCAGCTGCTCTAAGAGCCTGGTGGCGGCATCCAGGTGGCCGGCCCGCGCATAATGCTCGGCAAGCCAAAAATTGCAGATGAGGAAGGGGTATTCCGCCCGGGGGCCATCACTGTTATAGCGGTATATGAGCCCATGGTCGTCGCCAAGCTCCCGCACAATGGCCACCACCGTGTCGTGCATGCGCTGGTCGGTCACCGCAATAATGCCCGTGTGTGGCAGCTGCAGCAGCGACGCATCGACGCCGGGGTTGTCATAAATCTGCCTAAACGTGTTCCGCTCGGCGTCGAAGCCGCGGCTAAAAATCTCGTCATAGAGTTGGTCGCGGTATTTCCGCCAAGTTTCGGTGTCCCCGGTCAGCGTTTCATGCTTTGCGACGGCATCCAGGGCGCAATCGAATGCCGCCCACATCATGGCCCGCCCATGGGTGAAATAGTGAAGCTCCCCCCGCATTTCCCAAATACCATGATCCCGGCGCTCATAGTTTTTGATGCAATAATCCAACAGCCTTGTTTGTAGCCGCCATGACTCCTCAGTCTCCGGGATTCCAGCCTCCCGCATGTGCCGACAGACCAAGAGAATCTCCCCCACCACATCGGCCTGAAACTGGGATGCGGCGGCATTCCCCACCCGAACCGGCAGGGAGTCGAGATAGCCAGGCAGATGGGCTAGGATGCGTTCCTCCAAATGGGTCTCGCCCCGCACCCCATACACAATCTGGAGGTTCTCGGGGTCGATGGTGCGCACCAACCAATCCCGCCACGCCACGGCCCGCTCCCGCACCGGGGCCCGGGTGTAGCCGTTCTGCTCCGCCATGAGGAGGGCGTCTATGGCGAACGCGGAATCCCGGAGCCAACAAAACCGGTAATCCCAATTATGGTCGCCCCCGATGATTTCCGGGAGGGAGGCGGTGGGGGCCGCAAGAATCGCCCCATTGGTGAGTGCCAAGGCGTTCAGCACCATGGCGGAGCGTTCGGCGAGCCGCACCCACTGGCCGTTATATGGGGGCAGGGGCGCTTCCCGAAATTCCCTATGTGGCGCCGCGGTTTCGCCCAGGGTCCAGGTCAATGTGGTTCCGGCCGCCAGGTCAAAGGAGCCGACAAAATCAGCATTCCTGCCGGTGTGGTGCAATTCGGGCCCGTGGAGGGCCGTGACCGCCTCCCCCTGACGGTCAACGAAGCGGAAGTGATCGTGCCAGGCTGGGGAGCGCGAGCCATAGTCGGTGCGAATTTTCAGATCATGGCGTACGGTGATATCCCCGGTGGTGCAGGTCACGGCGCGCACCAGAGTGGTTCCCTCCAGGTAATCCACCACCTCGGCGGTGCCTGTGGCAGAAAGCCATGTGGTGTGGAGAATCAGGTGATCGGGGTGATCCAGATAGGTGCGGGCGGTCATATTCGCATCATCAACAGTAATGCTCCAGCTGCCGTGTTTTGGTTCCCCCAAGAGGGCCGCGAAGGTAGCAGTGTGGTCAACCTGCGGACAAAACCAGTCAACCCGACCGGCGCGGGAAATCAGCGCCACAGTGTGGTGGTTGGCGATAAGTGCGTATTCTTCTAACGGCACGCTATTGGTTGGTGTGAACATTCTCCCTACCCGATTGTAGCAAACCCGCAGGTCATGACTTTATGAATCCTAGTCGAATATCGAGACGAATGCTTCTCCGCCACACGACTACCCCCATGCCTGAGTTTTTTTCCTTAACATGCCATGGGTTTCATGTTGCATATGGGGGATTTTTTTCTACTCGGAATCAGGGATTTTCTACACTTTGCTACCAGCATTATGCACAGCCTGGGGATAAAGTTATCCACAGGGGCTGTGGAAAACGAGTGATCCTTGTGGATAAACTTGCTGCAAACTTATTATCTACGCAGTTCAGAACATATTTTCATCTTGTGGATAAATCGGTTACCAGCGGGTTTGACATTGGGTAAAACTATGATTTTGCTACTACCTGCGGGGAGTTATCCACAGGGTTATCCACAGGCCCCCCAAGTGTGGGAACCTTACTCATCAAGGAAACCTATATCACCAGCTGATTTTTTTCTTAAACTTTCCGCAACATATATGTAAAATAAAACGAGCCGGCGCTGAGGCTGGCTCTGTTTTTGTGTTGTTGTCGTTGGGTCACAAATGTGACCGTTGTAGCTGGTTGTTAGGCAGCTACAACCTGAAGTTCACAGTTGCTGCAATATCGGAGTGCAGCTTGACGTTCACGGAATAGGAGCCGACAGTTTTCACGGCACCCTTCTGCAACTCAATGCTGCGTTTGTCCAACTTGGGACCACCAGCAGCCTTAATGGCAGCGGCAATATTGTCGGCAGACACCGAACCGAAGATCTTACCCTTTTCCGAAGTCCGCACAGAGATGGACACGTCAGTAAGTGCTTCGAGTTGTTCTTTGACCTCACGAGCGTGATCGAGGTCGCGGATGGCGCGTTCTTCTTGAGCACGCTTCATGGTGGCGATCTGCTTCTCTGCGCCACGGGTCGCAACAATTGCGAGATTGCGCGGAAGCAGGTAGTTACGTCCGTAGCCGTTCTTCACCTCGACGATATCACCAGGGACACTCGAGGTTCTCAACGGCAGCGGTGAGGATCAGTTTCATGACCCCTGCCTTTCATGGAAATTATAAGGTTTTCACTGGGTTTTAGAACGGAGGCTCATCATCAGCGCCCCCGAAACCACCATTGGCTGGTGGTGCGGATGACCAAGGATCATTGGCGGGTGGTTGCTGCTGTTGCTGCGACGACCGTTGTTGTGGTTGCTGCTGCGATTGCTGTTGCTGCGGTGGCTGCGAATATTGCGGCTGCATCTGCTGCTGTTGTTGCGGTGCAGACTGCTGTTGGACTGGGGCCTGCTGCTGTTGCCGCATTCCGCCGCCCTGATTGCCGCCAAAACCACCACCGTAATTGCCGCCGCCTTCACCACGGGGATTACGGGTAACTTGTGCCGTCGCATAGCGCAGTGACGGACCAACTTCATCAACTTCCAGCTCCATGACCGTACGCCGATCCCCATTCTGGGTATCGTACGAGCGGGACCGGAGGCGACCGGTAACAATAACCCGCATGCCCTTAGTCAGGGTTTCCGCAATGTTCTCGGCAACCTGCCGCCACACATTACAGGTGAGGAATAGCGCTTCCCCATCAACCCATTGACCGGACTGGGAGTCATACCGACGCGGAGTCGAGGCAACTCGGAAGGTAGCAACCGCTGCCCCAGTTGAGGTGAAGCGGAGCTCCGGGTCAGCAACTACGTTGCCGACAACAGTGATATTCACGTCTCCTGATGCCATGTTCGTTAGCCTTTCTGCGTATTTTTCAGTTACTACAAGCAACCTTAGTCATAACCTTGGACACGCAAGGTTTTTACGCAAGGATTTTACTTGTCGTTGCGCAGAACTTTGTGCGCAGAACGCTGTCATTCAGGGTCAGAACACGGTCAAATTCCTGAACGGTAGCAGACTCGCAATGAAGGTTCACGACGACGTAAATGCCCTCTTCCTTCTTAGCGATGGGGTACGCCAACCGACGCTTCCCCCAAATGTCAACCTTTTCCACGGTGCCGTTTTCCTTGCGGACAATTTCAAGGAACTTGTCCAGGGACGGGGCAACGGTGCGTTCATCCTGGATTGGATCCAAAATGATCATAACTTCGTAGTGACGCACGGACCTCATCACCTCCTATGGTCTTTCAATATCGTAGTTTCGGCCGCAACCCGTATTGGTTGTGGCAGGAGGGTCGTTGCGTCAGCAACCCGTCAAACATACCTTATTTACTGCTCAAAGTCGAAACATGTTCCCCGCAACCCGGTAAACCCCCACCAGCATCAACCCAACCTAGGCAGCATATGTTCTAAGCGGGGTTTCTGGCTGAACTGGTACCTTTTAGGTGGCCCAAAACCGGAAACCATGCTTAGCGGAAGTGCTGAGCTGGACTTTAGATTTCTGTCCGCCGACTTTCTTGCTGGTATGCACACCTGCTACCCCAAACTCAAGCTCAGCACTAGCGCAGCCAACTATGTAGCTTTTTCTCTAGCTGCAAAACCCTCTTGGGAGCAAGCTTGAAACCCCGAGTTTCGGTGGAAACGCAGCTTAGAACACTCGCTATCCGCGCAGCTCCACGACAGCCTAGAGCAGCAACAGTTCTAAGCTTGGTTTCCGTCTGAAACTAGTACTTGTGGGTGGCCCTGAAACCAGAAACCATGCTTAGAACATGTGCTGAACTTGACTTTTGTTCTCCGGTCCTATCCGAATCCAGGTGTTCCACGAACCTGTTACACCCTGTAGCACAACACCTAAGCTGCAAAACCCTCCCAGAGACGCTTTCAAAACACCACGTTTTGCCGGAAACGCAGCTTAGAACACCTGCTACCAAAAACCCCGCCAGAACTGTAAAACCCCAAGCGGGGTTTCCAACAAGCCCACACCACCCACCCCAACTCCCCACACCACAGCTCACCCCAAGCAATCGCAGGCCATAATCCGAAGCTAAAAAAAGTAGCAATAACGATCGCTTAGCAAATCCGGGCATTATACAATCACTATCATGACGGAATCAGAGATTGCGCAGCTCGCGCAACCCGCCCCCAGAAGGCGGGACTATTCCGATCAAACAATCACACAAAAACCACCTGCGCTCACCGAATTAACCCTGCTCCGGTACATCACCCTCATTGGACTGGCCACATATATTACGAATATCCTCTTCAAGTTCAGCCCATTTCTGGAATTTCTCAGAAACAACCACCGGTTTATCACATGGACCAATAGCGCCTTTGTCATTTTCTCCTTGAGCCTGGCGAGTTTATTGTTCGCCATCATTATCAACAAGCATCCGATCTACACCATCATTATCTCCATCACCATGGTGGCTTATCTGCAATTGGCTACCATTCAGATCACCGAGCTCATCATTTTTCACGACTCCCCTTGGGACCAACTCCACCTGGGAGATTTTGCCGGCATCCCCACCTGCCTCACGGTGTCCATTCTGCACCGGAAACTCGGCAAAATAGGCATGATTATGGCAATCATTATCATTCCGGTAGTTGCCACCAGCCAAAACGTCAACTCCATCATGCTGCGCCCCTACGTGTTTGATGTACTCTATTCCACTTTTATCGGCACCCCATGGATGTACATGGTGCACCATGTGGTGGCCACCAGCCGCAGAGCAGACAAGGCGGCGTTTGACGAGTACCAGGCACTCACCAGTATTCAACGGTCAAACCAGTTGAAGGAGCTAGAGACCACATCACTAAGTAATATTCACGACCGAATATTGTCCACACTCAATAACATCAACAAGGGGGTTGCCGATCCCGAAGACATCCATACCATTGATATTTTTGACCTGATGCCAACAGGTTCCATGCCGCTCACCACATTTATCCAAAACCTCAAAACCCAGGTAGGAGACGACACCCGGGTCGTCATGCCGGAATCCACCAGTAACACGGTGGCGATTCCCATGGAAATCGCGGCCACAATGCTAGCGGCCATCGAACAGGCCTACACCAATTCCATTGCGCACGCCCCACAGGCCCAACGGGAACTGGTGGCAACATGGGACGAATCCCAGTTGAGCATTGTGTTTGCGGACACCGGCCCTGGGTTTAACGTCGCAAAGATCCCGCATCACCATGCGGGCGTGACCATCACCATGCTTGAGCGACCCCGAAACCACCCGGGCGTGTCAGCGCAGCTCACGACCGCGCCGGGGCAGGGTACCCGATACCGGTTGACGTGGCAGTTAGTTCCGCAACAAGAGTTAGCGGCCACCGCTGAGCCGTTGTCGGTGTCAAAACTGATTGGTGTTGCAGATATTTTTCGGCCACGCTGGGCGGTGTATGCGTTTCTGGTGTTTTTCGCCGACTCGTACCGTTACGACCATGAGGGCAGGTGGCCGGCGTTTATTATTGGGTCGGCGTTTTTTGCGGGCGGGCTGTGGGCGTTGACGAGTACAACAGAGTTGAAGTTACCACGGCGGAACACCATTATTTTGTCGGGTTGCGTTGTGGGGTTGGTGTCGACCGGGCAGTTGGCGCATTATAGCCCCGCTTATGCCGTATCATTCGCACTGGTTTTTTTATCGTATGGGCTTATTTTTGGTGGCTAATATGGCATTGCGGTTGCGCCCTATTACGACGTGGGTAGTGTGGCTGAGTCTTACCGCCGCCACGTTTATCGTTGACGACATCATGAATATTCAATTATCCGCCTGGCCAATCAGCTTATTTGTGGGAATTACGCCTTTGTGCCGGCAACATTGGTTCCGTCCCAGGTGGCGTTGGCGGTTCGGTCGCTTCCGGCGTTGGAGCGGGTGCAGCGGAATGAGCATTTGAGCTTGCCCGCGCGCTCACGCAGAAGCAGTATGTGCAGGCTATGACCGGTTGGTTGCGTTCACTTTTGTCGCTTGTCGACGACCCGGCCACCGCGGGGCTCATGCAGAAGCGATTGCGTGACGCTATCCGGTCCCCACTGTTGGATGTTCCCGAGCTGACGGCGGCGGTGTGGCAGGCTCGGGAAGCCGGCACCGAGGTGGTGCTTATCGACGCCCGAAGCGAGCAAGACCCCAATCCCGATCCGGTGGAGCATCCCGCCATCATTGCGAACGCTATCGCCGCCCTGGAGTCTCGACCCAGCAAGCTGACGCTGCGGCTTTTTGCCGCCTGGCCGGAGCCGCTACGCCACCTTAGTGTATTACTGATCCGCTGGAGGGGGAGGCATCCGGGTCGGGGATGACAACCGTGGTTTCAGCCCGGCCAGTCTCTGGGGCGACAAGGGTTGCTTCCACGTCTTGGTCTTCGGAACCATTACCACACATGAAGATGATCGTCAGCGGATATCCGGGTGGCATGGTGAAGGCGAGTATCCCCTTGGGGCTGGTGTATTTTGCCACATCGGTTTGGATTGCGTCTTTTTCTTGGTATAGGCATCGTCGGCCGTGACCGTATTGATCGACTACCGTGAACACGATGTTTGCGTTGGGGTCGATGGGCTCGCTGCCGCCGCCGAAGATGCTGCTCGCGATTGCGATGATTGCAGAGAGCAACAGGGATACGATCCCTAAACCGGATAGGGCGTAGTGGCGGAAGCTCCGCAGGGTAGGGATAATGGGAGGCATGGTATCTCCTGGAGCATATGTACTGGACTGACTATAATTTTCAGTGTAATCACAGTATTTATATAGCTTCTCCACAGTGCCCTAATTTTCATGGTCACCTAAATGACCCCCGCTATGACAATCATCCTTGGCGGACCATGGCGGCATTATGAATCGGGTTACATATCCAATAACTTGGGGATATTATGCACCTGTAGTCGCATTTTAAAGGTATACAATCGTAGATCATGGAAAGTTCGGTTCTCGCTCGTGTGGCCCAGCCCGCGCCCAAGATCCGTCAGTATTCGGATTTGGCGGCCCGTACCCCACCCCGACTTGCCGAACTCACGCTCATCCGGTGCATTACGCTCGTGTGTTTTTTTGCCTATCTTGGGTATTTGACGCTGAAGTGGGAAATACTGCGAGAGTATCTTGCAAAAGATTTTATTTTTCCGGTGTGGACCACGGTCTCCATATGGTTATTCGTCATCACGCTTGCGGGTTTGGTGGTTGCCGCAATTATTAATACTCGGATGGGTTATGTTGTTGCCCTGACCGGCTCGGCCGTGGCCTACAGTCAGTTTCCGCTGATTCAAATGATGGAGCTGTTCGACCGGGGAAATTCCCCGGTGGGAAATCTGCACTTGGCGGACTTCGGCGGCATCCCAACCTGCCTATTGGTGACGGTTTTTCCCAATGTGTATTGCTATATTTTCTGCCTGCTCAGCACCTGCATGATGGTGGCCTTGTCGGACGGCTATTTACCATTTTGGCATTACGACGATTTCAATGGCGCCTTCTATTCCACCTTGATCTGCGGCCCAGCTCTATTCATTGCGTACAATGGGATTCGGGTCTGCCGTGCGGCGGACCAAGCGGTGTTTCAGGAGTATCAGGCCACTACCGCGGTGTTGCGGTCGCGCTACCTGGCCGAATTGGAGGCCTATTTCATCCATCACATTAACGACAAGGTGCTCTCGACCCTGAATGCGGCCGCCGCCGGACTCATCCCCATCAGCGATGTCACCAAGGCGGATATCACGAATGACACGAATGTCGGCACCATACCGGTGGAGAATTTTTATTGCCTCATTGCAGGATTCCGTCGACGAGTCCACCCGGGTCATCATCAATAGAACCGCCGACGCATCCACGCCATTGCCGCTGAAAACAGCTATTTCCCTGGTTGATGCCATTGGCGAGGCGCACCACAATTCGGTGCGCTATGCCCCGAATGCGCATCGTGAGCTGATGATCAATTGGGATGGCACCATCATGTCTGTGGTATTTCGGGATACCGGGCCAGGGTTTCGCGTCGATAAGGCGTCGCGGAAGCACACGGGTGTGAACATCATTATGACGGACCGCCCGCAAATCTATGATGGGGTGACGGTCAATCTCACGTCCAGCCCACGGCAGGGCACTCGCTATGAGGTAACGTGGGTGACGGACCATTCTGCCAGGTCACCGGGTGTTGCCGATAAACAAGACACGTATGTCCCGTCTGATGCGGAGTTATTGGGGATCAATAAGCTGTTTCGGATGCGGTGGGTGATAGTCATGCTCGCTGCGTTTGCGTTTGACACCATACAGTACGATCACACTGGTCAGTGGCATATTTTGCTTACCGGCACCGGGTTTTTAGCAGGGGGGTTGTGGGCGCTCACGGATAGCTCGCAGGTGCAGTTGCCATGGCGTAATACCATCATTTTGGTTGCGTGCGTTAGTGCCCTTATATTTGTGGGCCAGTTGTCGCATTATCCCCCGCCCCATACGAGACCAGCATTTTAGTTGGTTTTTATCGTATGCCCTGTTGGTGACCATGTATTTGGCGTTGCGGCTGCGGCCGGGGGTGGCGTGGTCGATGTGGCTGGGGTTTGCGGCGATAACCTATGTGGTGGATTCGTTGTTGGGGTTCTATTTGGTGGCACCGGTAGGCATGTTTTTGCGGTGTATTCCGTTGCTTATTCCGGCGACGCTGGTGCCGCTGCAGGCAAAGTGGGTGGTGCGGTTGCTGCCTGCGCTCCGGCGGGTGAATCGCAATGAGCATTTGCAGTGGGAAACGGCGTTGGCGCAGCAACAGTATACGGCAGAAATGACCGAGTGGCTGCGCTCCTTGCTTCAGCTTGTCGACAATCCGGCGACGGCGAAGCTCATGGAGGTGCGGATTCGTGACGCCATCCGATCCCCCCTGTTGGATGTCCCGGAGCTCACGATGGCGGTGTGGCGGGCCCGGGCGTCGGGCACCCAGGTTACGCTTATCGACAGTCGGAGCCCCGCCGATCCCGACCCCGAGGAACACCAGCGCATCATTGCCGACGCGGTGGCAAAGCTGGCTGAAGGCCCGAGCACGGCCACAATCCGGCTGCTGCCGGCGGGCGGGACCGGTACGCCACGCTTGTGGCGCGGTGACGGCACCTAGCTGCTGAATGAGGCCGATGGGGAGTTCGGATCCGGGATCACTACTTCTGCAGGATTTTTCCATCACCTTGCGGTGCGATGGCACTGGCCTCAACAACCTGGGTGCCTGGCTCCGACGGTTTGCAATCAAAAATCCGGGTCACCGTGGAACCTGGTTCTACTTTCACGCCGTACGTTCCCAGCTGTGAGGTGTACACTATGTTATCGGTGTGAAGAGCACCGGTTGGCTTAACGTGGCAAACACGCGGCATTCCATGTTGATCCACGACTTTGAAGACGACATTGGCATCCTTGTCACTGTCATCGAGTAATGATGATTGTGTGTTTGCCGATGGCGCATTGGGGTTGGGAATCACGACTTTTTGCTCTAGCACACCGGTCTCTGGGGCAACAGCGGATACCTCCACGGTGTTTTTCCTCACCATCTTCGTTGCGATCACAGCTAAATATTCTCGTTACTGTGGTACCAGGTTCTGCTTTTACCGGCAAAGTTCCGTCTGCTTTATTAAAGTATATCCTATCCAATTGCAGATCCCCTGTCTGAATAACCTGGCAAACACGCGGCATTCCATGTTGGTCCACAACCTTGAAAATAACGTTAGCGTCTGCGCTACCTTTTATCCGGAGAGGAACCACCCAAACCTAACCCACCAGCAACCGCAATGATCGCCGACACCAACAGGGACACAATCCCTCAACGCCGGCAGGGCATATTGTTGCAAGCTCCGCCAATCAAAAATGAACAGGCATGATTGAAGTTATCCTTCCTAAAAAATAATGCCGATAACTGCCTGAGTGAAAACAGTGCTATTGGCCACATAAAAACCTTAATAACATTAAGATTTTCTTTGCATTATCCACAGACTATCGCATAGAGCTGTGGCTATAACATAGAGCATAGCCCTACTCTTCTCCAGGTAAAAGCCCATATTTTTATGGGCTTCCATCCTAAGATATCTTATTGTATATTCTCAGCTTAGGGTTGCCACAAAAGCTGAAATAGCATGTTAACCCTGACTATCATTCCCTGCCCCAGAAGATTAGGGCCCTGATTAGGGTTCCTAGCTTGGGAAGACCCAATAGAATCTCAAGAATGAAGGATTCGGATTTGGTTCAGCTCGCACGCCCGGCACCGCGAAGTCACCATTACTCCGATTTCTTTATTCCTCAACAACCACGAATCACCGAGTTAAAGCTAATCCGCTACATCACTATTATCTGCTTGGTTTCTTACTGCGGATATTTGGCGATGAAGTCGCACTTAATTTATTCATGCCTCTCCGCCAATGACAGTTACAGCGGGTGGATCATGGTTGCCATGGTCATGTTTGCCGGGTCGCTGGCATTTTTTTGGCGATTGCCATCATGATGAATAAGCGGGTGCTGTACCTTCTGGCCCTGCCAAGTTCTGCCCTGGCATATGCCCAGTTCCCGATGATTCAGATAGCGCAATTGACTCATTATGGGCATTCGGCAATCGGGGACATGCTGCTGGGGGATTTCGTGGGGATCCCAGCGTGTTTACTCATGATGCTATTTCCGCACTGGTGGTGGTTTGCCACCATGCTGATGACCACCTCGCTGATTGTGACATTGCACGATAATCAACTGCCGTTTTGGCACATGAGTGATTTTGACGCGCCCTGTATTCCACCCTGATTTCCGGGCCGGTGTTGTTCATGGTGTATAGCGGGATCCACACGAGTCGGCAGACTGATGCGGCAATTTTTCAGAGTGCTCAGGCCAATATGACATTCTTGCGGTCACAATCGTTTTCCGAGCTGGAGAACTATTTTACTAGCCGTATCCACGACAAGGTTTTGCCCACATTGAATTCCACCGCGGCAGGGCTGACGCCTGTCACCGATGTGCCAAGCATCAATATCATGGATGTGACGCAGGCGGACACTATGTCGGTAGGGAATTTTATTACTACGCTACGGGATTCCGTGGCCGAATCTACCAAGATCACCATTCATGCTGTTGCCGATCTCACCATGCCGTTGCCGTTTAAGACCGCCATGGCCCTTATTGATGCGGTGGCTGAGGCATCCCATAATTCGGTGCAGCACGCCCCACAGGCCACGCGGGAGCTCACCATTAGTTGGAATGGCACCGTGATTAATGTTGTGTTTCAGGATTCGGGCCCGGGTTTTCGCATCGAGAAGGTCTCGCATAATCATGCGGGCGTGAAGATCACGATGCTCAAGCGCCCACGAATCTACAATGGGGTATCCGTGAGTCTCACATCCGCCCCGGAACAGGGCACCCTGATATGAGATTTCTTGGACTGTGACGGATACCGTGGCAGAGCCCTGAGGAGCCGGAAGAGCAGCAGAACATACTTTTTATACCAGGTGCGGAAGCTGGGATTTGATCGGCTATTTCGGCCCTGGGTGGCAGTGTATGCGCTTGCCATCTTCACTTTCGATGTAATGCCCCTACGACCATACGGGGCAGTGGCATGTGCTGATTATCAGCATGGGGCTGGTGGCGGGCGCATTATGGTCGCTCACGGACCGATCCCAGTTGCGGCTACCATGGCGGAACACCATTATTTTGATTGCGTGCGTGAGTGCCCTCGCGACGATTGGACAGTTTTCGCATTATCCGCAGCCGCCGCAGCTCCAACGCTATGGCTGGTTTGTCTCCTATTCGGTGGTGCTAGCAATGTATTTGGCGTTACGGCTGCGACCGGGGTGGCGTGGGCGATGTGGGTGGGGTTTGCGGTGATAACGTATGTCGCCGAGTCGTGGCTGGGGCTGGACCTTTTGGCGTCGGCAAGCTCGATTATTGCGTGCATACCGCTGCTTATTCCGGCGACGATTGTGCCGCTCCAGCTCAATTGGGTGGTCAAGTCGCCGCCCTACGCTCCAGCGGGTGGACAGCAACGAATATTTGGAGCCGGACCTGCAACGATACACCTCAGAGATGACGAAGTGGCTGCACTCGCTGCTCCAGCTTGTCGACGACCCCACGGTGGCAAAGCTCATGGAACTGCGGCTACGCGACGCTATCCGATCCCCGCTCCTGGACGTCCCGGAGCTCACGGCGGCGGTGTGGCGGGCCAGGGCGGCCGGCAGCCGAGTCACGCTTATCGACGACCGAAGCCCCACCTGCGCCGACCCCGAAGAGCACAGCAAAATCATCGCCAATACCACCGACGCCTTGGCAAAGAACCCCCACACGTTAACATTGCGGCTGCTGCCCGCGGGGCGGGACCGATATGCCTCGCTGCGCTGGAATTAGGGATCCGTAGGACACCGAAGGATGCCGCTTTTAATCCCCTCCCGAACCAGGAGGACTCTCCCTCGGGAGTGCTGCCCTGCCCTGGCGAAGCTGTCGCGGATTCGATTAATATAATCCCGAACCGTGTTGGGGGAAATGCCCATTTTTGGCGATCATTTTGTCGGTTTCCCCGGCGGCCATGAGTTCCAGTACGGTTTTTTGCTGATCCGATAATTTTACGTTCAGTAGCTTATAATTGCTGTCGATGATGGATGCCCATTCGGCGTCGGAGAAGGTATTCCCAGCAGCCACGAGTCGAATGGCGGATAATAATTCTTCCATGGATCGGCTTTTCAAAGAGCCCGTGCGCCCCTGGCACCGAGGACGCTTCGAATCGGAAGGGGATTCCAGGGAGGAGTAGATGAGAACCTTGAAGCCGAGCTTGATAAGAGCAATGGTGTTGTCGTAAGGGTTTGAGGAGTCCGCGAGTCGTAAATCCAGGAGTACCACGTCCACCGGGTAGATCACTGCCTTCCGGGAGGGTCCGTACACGTTTTCATAAAATTCTGGGAGGGTGGCGTACCCATTATAGAATTCCATGTCGTTAGCCTGGTTGACCGCGGTTTTTACCCCCAAAATAGTTGATGGGTGGTCATCAATCATTGCTACTTTTATAGTTCTCATGAACTCACCATATCGAAATCAGTACTGATAAATAGGGGTCTTCACCAGAAGACCCCAGAATAAAGGGCACCATTTTTGTACCCATGAGCAGGTGTTTAGTTCCGAGGATCGGATGGCCCAGGCAAAATACCGCTGTACATACCCTGCTTAATCAGTTCCCCCCTCCCCTCGGTCTCGCAACCCGCCTGCGCGAATTTGGTGCGGATACGGTTGACATAGTCGTTGACCGTGCTTTGCCGAATGTTGAGCATTTCGGCGATAGCTCGGTCGGTTTCCCCAGAGGCAATGAGTTCTAGGACCTCTTGTTGCCGTGGGGATAGGTCCACTCCTAGCGCCTGGTAATTACTATCAATGATGGATGCCCATTCAGTCGTTGCGTGAGTGTTTCCGGCGCTCACGATTCTGATGGCATCCAATAGTTCTTCGGCGCTTCTATTCTTTTCGAAGACCCCATGGACGCCGGCACGTAATACGTCCCGAATAAGATAGGGAGATTCTAATGATGAATAAACTAATACCTTTAGTTTTTGGTCGATGAGGGCTTTGGCATTGTCGTAGGGCATGGAGAGGTCCGCCAAGCGCAAGTCCAAGAGGACCACATCGACTGGGTGGAGGGCGATACCGGTTCGAACAAACCGAACATAGTCAAAAAAGGCCGTTACGGTGGGGAATCCTTTGACGAATTCTATGTCTTTCGCGTTCTCAAGCATGCTCTTCACCCCCAAAATGGTTGTCGGATGATCTTCAATGAGCGCCACTCGAATAGTCATAGGCTAAGAGTATCGAATCTTAGGAAAGAAAAACATGGCTTTTAAGCTTAAACCCCTCAGAAATTGGGGCACCAAACCTGCATCAATGCCTCCGGTAAAATGACGAGTTTTCCAGTGTTTTTATGCGATCTTTTTTTCATAATGTCACAGGTTATCAAATTAATTATCGAAAAACATGAACGGTATAATTGAAAATAGTAAATCAGCTATTTACCGACATATTCCTTATTAATCTTCCGGTTTTCCGGTAATAACCAGAAAAACCGGCACCGTCTTCTCAGCTATATCGAGAAAGTAAACCATACCATATAGATCATTGCATAATACACAGCTAGAATAAGCTGGGAAAATAATGGAATACTCCCAAGTTCTGGGGCATGCGATAATATTTAGCATACATCTGAATGACGGGGCACCATCACTCGGGATCGTAATAGAAAATATTTTCGATTAGCTCTATTTTTTCATCACACTTCATCACACCATCAACGCAGCGAAAACTCCACCTGTCAACCACGTGGGTACTGTCCTGGTTTTTATTCAGTCAGTTCTCGCCGGCCTCCGGCACCTCCCCAGTCTCTAGCCAATGGCTATCAACGCCGGTAATCGCCGCGATGGCCAGTAATTCCCCACGCCGCGGTTCACGAACCCCTTGCTCCGTCTTGGCATACGTGGCGCGGCCAATGCCGATCTTTTTGGCCATTTCTTCCTGGTTGAGGCCGGCGTTTTCCCGGGATATCCGCATGCGTTGCTGTAGTGACATCACTGGTATAGATCCCCTTGATTCCATATGGCCAGGTTAGCTAATCGACTGGAAAAGCACAATGAAACTTATTCGGTGACCAATAATAATTAGGAGGTATCGACTCCGGTGGCCAGTGCAATCAGTAGCAATGTGGTTCTGCGTGGCTTAGGGAAATATAGGTGTTCACACTGGTGTTTTATCGCTTTATGGTTTCGGCGGCTCCCGACGTCTCGACGATTTTCATTGCACACCATGCAATAACTGCGAATGGCGGCCACCCGGACAAGGAGCCGCCATAGCGCAAGATTTATTGCAATTATGAGTGCTTGGTGTGGGCCTTCAACTTGGTCACTAACTCATCTAGCTGGGATTTGAGCTGGTCATGTCCGGCCTCAACGTCGTGCTTCACATGCTCCTCAAACTTGTCGAGCACATTCTTGAGTTTCGTTTCAATAGCGACATGATCCGCATGTGACTGGTCGTCATCACCAGCGTGATGATGCTTCACGTGCTCGTCGAACGCCGCATTGACATCCTGTAATTGTTGTTTTAAAACCTCATGGTCATGGGGGCCTGCCTGCTGCACGTGAGAGTCCAATGTGGTTTTTACCTTATCAATGAGCTGCTCTAGGTGTTCGTGTTCTTGATGTTCATTGTGCTTAGTCATGCCGCCCATTATGGCACGACGCCGAAGAAAGCTACAGGGCACATGAATAAAACACTTTAGACAACGTCGTAAAGCTATGGGGTGCTGGCGGAGAACACCGCCAACGTCACCGGGATCACCGTAATCAGCACCACGGCTATGGCGAAGAGTCCCCAGGTGAGCTTCGCCGGCTTGTGGTACATGTAGCTGGCGAACGACCCGCCGAAGCAGAGAAACCCATAAAGACGCTTCCCATTGTGGCGATTGTGGTGCTGTCCATGTGTGCTTCCATAGGCTCGGCGGCGAGTTTTTGGGGATGTGAGGAATATTGTCACGCAGCATCACCCACACCAGCATTAATAATAAACCGCCGCGGATAATCAACATGAAATCCAGCATGCCGCCCGGCAGCCCCAGGTGGTCTTTTCCTAACATATGCAGCGCCTGCACATACCACAGCACTGCTTCTACCGCCCCCCAGGCAAAGACCAGCCGCCATTTCGGCACCGCTAGCACGATGATTGGCACCAGCCATAGGGAAAACTGGGAACTCCACTCTTTCGTACTCAACAGCCACGCAACAAGTAGCAGGAGCGTGACCTCGGGGACACCGGGTGTGCTGGGGGATTGGCAGATCACCGCGATAATCATGACCAGCAGGACTGAGAACATGCCAACCGTCACCAGGTTGAGTGTGGTGGCGCGGTCAAACCCCAACCACCTCGTCTCCCGGATCAATAGCGCAAAACCGGACCGCCAGTCCCACATTTGTAGGTACACGTCAACGAAATACCGAAACCATGTGTGCGGAAACAGTACCGCCACCGGGATGTTGATGGCCGCCCAGCTTAGAATGGTGAATTCTGTGCATCGCAGGGTCTCCCACCACTGGTCGTTCCGGCCAGCAATGATATACAGCGCAAGTAGTAAAAACACCGGCCATATTTGGGCGCTGATGCCCAGGCCAATGAACACACCCGCGTACCCGAAGTGTTGGCGGGACAAGCACCATAATGCGCCCACCACGGTGGTGATAGACAGGATTTCGCAGTGAGTGAATGCGTGCACAATCACCACCGGTGAACAGGTGAGCAGCAGCGTGTCCCACACCCGGCTGCCCGTCAGGTCTACCATGATCCGCACGGTAATCATCCACAGTATCGATAGCGTCACCGCGGTCACCGCGAAGTACACCACCGGCGGCGCTATCTGCAAACCCACCAGCCGCACCACCACACCGACCATGCCCGAAATCCAGTACATGATCCACCCGAAGAGTGTCGACAGGACTGGGCTTTTGGGGGCGTCCGCTACAGGCACATTGTAGGGGAAGCTGTAGGAAAACTGGGTGTAGCCGGCAATGGTATCGCTATAGCAGGCGGCGGTATATTGGCGATTCCCGGACCAGTTCAATAGCGCATCCCCAGCCCGGGCGGTATCACCTGCCCCACCGCTACTACCAGCGCTTCCTACGCCGCCGAGGCCGGCACCTGGCAGTACCGATTCCAGGCAGTAGGCTTTACTGAGGTATGCCAGCCCTAAAAATATGACCGCGAACATGAGAAGCACCCGCAGAGGCGTCCAATATCGTTGCGTCCCCACCTGGGCATAGCGGCCGAGTTTGCCACCAATGAATTCGATAAAACCCGCAGCCATGGGTTCCTCGACTGCGGGTGAGTATCGGTTGTGTACGGTGGCGTTCATCGCGCTTTAGCGTAGCGCAGTTTTACCCCGTTGGGCGGTTACGCTCGCCATAACCGCCTCATTATTCTTCAATCTCATTGATTTTGGGTGGTGTTCTGCCCTCGGGGATTCTCTAATTGTTGCTGTAAATCTTGGAGATTCCCCGGCATGGTGCCGGGCATGTTGTTGGGCACATTATTGGTCACATTCCCCGGCAGGGTAAATGTCCGGCAGCCCAGGAATTTCGATGGTTTCCCTGCCGCCCGGTGTTGGTGTCCGGCGTGTTTGTCACGACAGGTGCCTGATGGGTCGGCACCGACTGCGGTTGCGCAACCACCGGCCCGATAGCGCCACCGCTGCGGGTGAAGCCCATGGATTCCGCGGCCGGGAAGGTTTCGGCCGGCTGCCCTTCGAGCGCGCCATCCATAATGTTTTTTTCCACACGGTTGCGGGCAGGTTAGCGCCGCAAATATCGGCACCGTATTGGCTAATCAGCGCTTCACCGCTGTCGGTGCCGGCCCACACTGCGGTGGCGAGTTGCGGGTGGCGCCGATCATCCAGGCGTCCTTGTTTTGGCCAGTGTCGCCCAGCTGGGTGGTGCCGGTTTTCGCGGCGGAGGTGCGACCGGCAAGGTTATTGCCGCCAGACCACCCGGCGATAGGGAGCCATAGCTTCGAGCACGTTGGTGGCTACCTTTTTGCTAGACGACGCTCGCCCGCGCCGGCATCGAACTGGTAGAGGACCTGCCCGTCCGCGGCTTCCACCCGTTCCACGAAGTGTGCGTCATGGTAAACCCCCAGGTTAGCGAGGGTTGCCAGGGCGTGGGCCATGTCGAGGGGCCTGGACTGGTATTGGCCCAGGGTAATGCCTTGAAGGGGCTGCCCTGTTTTCGGTGAGGGTTTTTCAATGCCGGGCAAGGACTCCAGCGACGCCGAGGGCGTGGGCCATGTCGGCCGTGTCTTGGTGGTGGGGCCAGTTCCCCTGCAACCGGAGGAATGGGGGTTGAGTGATCGTTTGAGGGCTTCCACTGGTGCAGCTGCCCCGGCACCCGCCACCGGGCACCACGGTATTGGGGAGTTGGTAGCTGGCGTCGAAAACCACCTGGCTAGTGGGGATGCCTTTGGGATACCGCAGCTGCCAGGGTGAAGATTTTGAAGGTGGAGCTGGTTTGCAGGGGAGCATTGGCGTAGTCCCACCCATTGCCGTCGTTACCGCCAAAGTAGGCGCGAACCGCCCCGGTTTTTTGGTTCCACGGACACCGCGGCCATCCGCACGTTTTTCCCGCTGTTTGGCCAGTTCGGCATTGACCATGTCGACGGTGGTGTTTTTGGGCTTTCATGTCGATAGTGGTGGTGACCTTCAGACCCCGGGTTTGGACTTCACTTTCGTCAATACCAAGATTGCCCAGCTCGGCGAGCACCTGGTTTTTTTAATGAGCCCATTGGGCCCAGAAACTCGGGCGCCTGTTCCGGGATGGTGGCTGGGTCGATGGTTTCGGGGTAGGTTTGAGAAGCCTGATCGAGGCTGAGCCAGCTTCTTCAGCCATACCGTCGAGCACGTACCGCCAGCGTTCCTCCGCCTCGGCGAAGTTGTTTCGGGGGTAAGCTGGCTGGGCTGCTGGATACAGGCCGCCAGCACGGCTGCCCTGGCTGGCGTTGAGTTCCTGGACGGGATGCCGAAGCAGGCGCGGGCAGCAGCGTCGATGCCGTAGGCGTTACGCCCAAAATAAATGGTGTTGAGGTAGGCGCCGAGCACTTCTTCTTTGCTCCACTCGTTGGCCATTTTCACGGAATACACTAATTCTTTGGCCTTACGCTTAAAGGAAGACTCGTCGCCCACTAAGGTTTTCTTCACATATTGCTGGGTGATGGTCGAACCACCACCGGCGGAAGAATTGCCGGTCAGCTGGCCTAATATAGCGCGACCAAACCCGGTGAAGGAGAAGCCACTGTTGGTGTAAAACTGCCGGTCCTCGGCGGCCAATACGGCGTGCTGCACCACTTCGGGTATTTGTTCGAAGGGCACTTCTTGGCGGTTACCATCAGCTGGAACGATGCGGGCCAATTCGGTGGTTGAATCGCTGGCATAAATATGGGAGATCTGCTTGTTCTGTAACTCACTGGGTTTCGGCACATCCGCCATGAGATAAGCAACCATAAAAAGAAGAAATGGGCTTAAGAACATGACGAGTATAGTGCTTATGACACCAATTTTTAGCCATTTATTGCGGTTTTTCTTCTTGCTGGTGGGCCGCTTTTTATTGCGGGGTCGACTAGGCCGCGAGCCCACGGGTTTGCGAGTGTTGCGTTTGTTTGTCACGACAGTTCTTCCTCAATGTTAAGCAGCCTTGATTAACCTATGACTTTAGTATGTTCTCTAGCGTGGTCACACTCCCGTTCGAGATGGTTTTAACCCCGTGTGTTAGCATAATCACCACTCAGGGGCTTTATGTGTTAAGTATCACTTTTATAAGAAGGAGCTGCAATTGCAGTCAGCGAGTAACAATTCCATTTGCAGTTCGTGCACACCTCGACTCGGTGGACGGTAAAGGTTAATCCGGCGGCTGCAAATTGTTCAATTTCTGTAAGTGATCGAGCACTGCCCGCCGCTCGTTTTAATTCGTCGCCATAGACCCACAGCACCTCTCGAAGGTTGGTTTTGTTACAGATAGGACAGGGAGTGGATGCTGAACTCCATGAAACTTAGCCGCAGCTAGAAGCAAGGAATCAGCATCGCAAATAGTATCTTGTTTCACCTTGTTAGCCCGCCAAGCGGCGAGGGTTTTAGCCCGGGCAAACCGATGTGAAATTTGGCCTTGAAATTCCACCACCCTGCATACAGTGTAGCGTCATTGATGCATACTCCTAATCTTTACCACAAAAGGGAAAATTACCCCCATCTGAACCAAAGATTCTTCTGGCATTACTGTAATAATGCAGCCTATTAAAGGTTTATAAAATACCTTGGAATCAATCATAAAATCAAAGTTTTTCGGGGTTTCTGGCACCTCGGGCGGTAGGTTTGTTGACAAACCGATAGAATGTGTTTCATGACATCACAAGCACATCGAGAGTTGGCGGCGCGGATTCGGCCCGCCCTAACTAAGTTGTACGTATTATATTTCCGACTAGCGGAAACGTCCGATCTCACGGGTCCGCAATTAACGATTTTGAGCCGGCTCGATAATGAGGGCCCGGCGCGCATCAGCCAGATCGCTAAGGCTGAGGGGATTCGTATGCCTACGGCATCGAATGCTTTGCACCAGTTAGAGGACCGCGGCATGATTGAGCGGATTCGGGAGGAGACTGACCGTCGTGGTGTTAAGGTGCAGTTGACGCCGTTTGGTAAGTCTGAGTTGGAGCGGGTTGGTAATGAACGCACCGCCTACCTAGCAAATATGCTGGCAGCTTTGCCGGAGGAGAAGCTGGGCGATATCACCAAACTGGCCAATTTGATCAATGAACTATCAGAAGCCTATGACACCGAAGAAGCACTTAAAGCGTTCGAAAAGGCATCTCGCCGCTCCAATGTTCAAGCGATTTTTGGACGGCACTCGACAATAACTAGTGACGCTTTTCCGCAAGCGCCAGGGTATATAGGTTTACCCAATGGCGCTTTTTTGATACTTTAGTTTGATTCTATTTTCCCTTGTTGATCGCTATAATTCGGGTATGATCCCCCACGCAATTGTCACCGGTGCTAGCCGTGGCGTGGGCCTGTCGGTCACAAGGTTATTGCTCGATCGGGGCTATCGAGTATTTGCCCATTACCGTACTGCCCCGCCAATCTCCAGCATTCGCGGTTGACATGGTGGCAGGCGGATTTTTGGTTCCGCTTTGACGACGCCGCCCCGGGCGTCGACAAGCTTGATGCGCTGGTGCATTGTGCTGGGATTGCGAGCGTTGGGCGGGGCCAGTCGCGGGAGGTTGCGGCGCAGCACATGGCGGTGAATTATTTGGCGCCGGTGGAGTTGACGCAACGGTTCTTGCCGGCATTGCGGGCTGCGCGGGGGACGATGGTGTATCTCAATTCGGGGGCGGGCAGGCAGGCTGCGGCCGGCTGGAGTGCCTATAGTGCCAGCAAGCATGCGGCGCGGGGTGGTGTGATGCGTTGCAGGGCCGAGGAGCCGGAGATTCAGGTGACCAGTGTTTTTTTCCCGGGCGGATTGCTACGGATATGCAGCGGGAGATTCGGGGCCCAGGAGGGGTTGCCGTATGTCCCGGATGAGTATCTCGATCCGAATACCGTTGCCCGCTGTGGGGGACGTGTTAGAGACGCCACGTGATGCAAGTCTTACTGATGTTGTTGTTCGCCCTGCCTTGCCCCCGTTGTTGTAAAGGGATCCCATGTTGAATCAATCGTATCTCGATCACCCAGAGAATGACCTTATTACCGACGCCGATTTCACCAATATGATGCGGCCGGCGCCGCGTGATTTTGATGAGTTGGCGGATGCCCCAGACCCGTTGGTGGTGGCGCAGGCGAATCGGCGTTCCACTCGTCAGGCTATATTGTGGGCGGTGCTCACGCCGGTGGTGACGTTGCTGGTTGCCGGGTTCTTGGCGGTGGTGGCTCGGATGCAGGGTGGGGAGTATTGCGAGGCTGGGACGGCCACGTGGTTTTGTTCGCGGCAGTCGGAGATTTGGTGGCCGTTTGCCACCAGCATGATTCCTATCGCCAGTATGTTCGGTACGGCGATTATGATGTATCGCAAATTGGTGTCGTATACCAGGTGGCGGCCGTGGATGGGCACGTTTTGGTTTGTCATCCCCTTTGCCATGCTGTGGATGACCACGACGTTCCAAATGGCACTAGTACATCATTAATAGGTGAAACCTACATTATTGGCTTGTGGTAACATAGAGACCAACGGTTTATTACGATAAGATCGGCCCCGACCAGCCGTTACTGAATTATATTTTCATGAAGGCTGGTGTGCTTTCTTATCAATGAAAGGTCCACCAATGAAAGCCACCCTCATGTTTGGTGCCGGTGATGTGCGCATCGCTGATGTTCCCGAACCCACCATCAAACACCCCACCGACGCCATCGTGCGCACGGTCCGCGCCTGCGTGTGCGGCTCCGACCTGCACCCCTACCACAACATGCCTCGCAACGATGCCGGCAACCCCATGGGCCACGAACTCATCGCCGTCGTGGAAGAAGTCGGTAGCGACGTCACCACCGTCCGACCCGGTGACTTCGTTATCGTCCCCTTCGCCTACCAAGACAACACCTGCGTCTACTGCCAAGAGGGCATGCAAACCTCCTGCATCCACGGCGGCTTCTACGGCCAACCCGACCCCGGCGGACTCCAGGCCCAATACGCCCGCATCCCCCTCGCCGACGGCTCCATGGTGAAAGTCCCCGACATCAACCCCGACACCGCCAGCGACGAACTGCTCGCATCCCTGCTCACGCTTTCCGACGTCTACCTCACCGGCTACCACGCCGCCCACATGGGCGAAGTCACCCCCGGCAAAATCGTCACCGTCATCGGCGACGGCGCCGTCGGCCTGTCCGCGGTACTCGCCGCCAAATCCCTCGGCGCCGAACGCATCATCCTCATGGGTCGGCACAAAGACCGCACCGACCTGGGCCGCGAATTCGGGGCCACCGACGTGGTGGCCGAACGTGGCGAAGCCGGCATCGCCCAAGTCATGGACATCACCGGTGGCTACGGCTCTCACGTGGTACTCGAAGCCGTAGGCCACATGCCCGCCTATGACCAAGCGGTAGGTGTGGTCCGCCCCGGCGGCATCATCTCCCGGGTTGGGGTTCCCCAATACGAAGAAGCACCCGTCGGATTCGGCTCCTCTTCGGCAAAAAAACGCCCTGCCTGGCCGGCGGCCCCGCACCAGTCCGCAACTACCTCGAAGCAGGCATCGTCGACGTGCTCTCCGGCAAAATTAACCCCGGCAAGGTCTTCGACCTCACCCTGCCGCTCGAACAAGTAGCCGATGCCTACCAGGCAATGGATTCCCGCACCGCCCTCAAGGTCATGCTCACTCCCCAAAAACGCTTCCGTCTGCACCGTCAACGAAATCGTATGATTCTCCCGGCCGGATCACTACTCCCTGATAATCCTCACCCAATAGTGCCGACCCACACACAAAATGCCGCCACTCGTCACCAATATCGGCAATAGTGTTCTCACCCGGGTTCCACACCACCACTCATCCGCCGCCGACGAACTCACAATAATGCGACGCCGTAACCCCGGGTCGGAAATCACATACTCATAATCCCCACCCCGGGTAATGCGATCATACTCACCAGCCGTAAACGTCAAATCCCCCTGCTGGGTCACATGCGTCTTCGTGACCGCGTCATACACATCGGCGCCATCCACCCCAGACACCGTCACCTTCTCCACATCGGCAACCCGGAAATACGGGTGAAACGCCAACTGGATCTTCCTAGGCTCATCACCCACATTCCGGGCACTATACGTCATGGTGAACCCAGTCGCATGATCCACCACAACCACCTGAAGTTCCAGACCATCCTTCGTGATCCGTGCGGTAGCGTCGTCGATAAGCTGCCACTGCGACACCCGGGCCCACCCGTGCTTCGGCTCCTGGCCGGTGAGCGCCGCAAACCACGGCCCAATAATCGGCACACCGCCACGAATCGCCCCTCGGCCCATCAAGTTTCGCAACCGGGCTCAACCACAATAATTCGCCAAGCTTATTATCGACGCTAGTCACATGCGCGCCATGCGCTAAAAGTTTTGATGCCATGGTAGACATTTTTCCATCAAAACCCCACCCCATGGGACGAAGGTGGTCAACACCTCACCAAATACTAACCCGCCACAGCAGCCACCTGAGCAGCAACTCGGCACACTCCTCCCGGCCGCAATGCTGCGTTGCCGGGTTCGCATAACAATCCTCACACATCAGCACCAAATCCCGACAATTATCCTCATTCACACAATGCTCAAACTTATTAGTTGGCTTACCACACTTACAATGCCCCAACTGCACAAACCCCGGGTCCTTCGTGCCTAACCCAAACTCCATATGCATGCGCTTGTCAAACACATACAACGACCCCTCCCACAAACCATGGTTCCCATACTTCTCCCCATAGCGCACAATCCCCCATCAATCTGATACACCTCGGTAAACCCACGATTCTTCATCAACGCCGACAAAATCTCGCACCGAATCCCCCCAGTGCAATACGACACCACCGGCCGGCCCTTCATCCAATCATATTTGCCGGACTCCAACTCCCGAATAAAATCATGCGTCGTCCGCACATCCGGCACCACCGCATTCTTAAACTTACCGATCTGGGCCTCCATCGCATTCCGCCCATCAAAAAAACACCACATCATCGCCGCGATCCGCAACCAACTGGTTCACCTCCTCCGGCTTCAAATGCACGCCCCCACCAACAACACCATGCTCATCCACCTGCAACTCCTGCGGCGCCCCAAACGCCACAATCTCATCCCGAACCTTCACCGACAGCTTCGGAAAATCATCGGCCCCACCAGCCGACCACTTAAACTCCGTATCCTTAAACCCCGGATACTCCCGAAACTTCCGCACATACCGCTTACAATCCTCCATGTCACCCCCCAAAGTGCCGTTAATACCATGCTCCGAAATCAAAATCCGGCCCGTAAGACCAAGCAGCTCACACAGGTCACGCTGCCACAACCGCATCGCCTGCGGATCCGCAATAGGGGTGAACTTATAAAACAGGAGAATCTTGCCAAGGCTCATGTCTCCCCAGCCTAGTAGCCAACAACACGGCACCCCAAAACTCACAAAAACCTCCCCGAACCCAAAAAGTCCGGGAGGTAACACGCGCCCTAGGCGGCAAGCACCAACAAGCTCACTACGAAGCCTCCACGCTGCCGGAATGCGGACGCAACCCATCAATGGATGTGGTTTCGCTCAAATTTATCCTGGCGACACCACCGGTAAACTCGCGGCGGAACAAATCCCCGTCACGAATCACATCCGAGGTGGGATCGCCAAGATCAACCTCGGGAACCAACGGCACACCATTGAAATCATCGGCGCCAGTCGCCGCAACCGACACCTCACGCTGCGGAAAAACACCCACGCCGCCGCCAACGCCAACCCCAAATGGCGAATATAGTTACGGTTCGCGCCCGGGGCCCGGAGAATAATCTGCCCTCGGCCTCATTCAAACGACGGGCCTGCTCCACGCACTCATCGGCGCTCAACCACCCATCGCCGGCGCCGCCCCAACCCAACCAATTGATTCGAACACGCCACCGAAGCGGCCCTGACCCCGCCAATTACCATCCCGAGCCGGGAAATTCGGCACAACTATCTTCCCCATGGAAGTCAACCGTTCACCAGCCCGATTGAACAGCTTTTCTATGCCCTCATACATTTGTTCTCTGTCTAATTCGTGGCGGAAAAACTTTTCATCAAGATCAGAATCAACCACCACCCCGTCGAACGGGCTATCGACCATCTCCGCGGCAACACCACCCAACCAAGCCTGCTGGTAGGTGAGATCCCACACCCGCTGGTGGTCACGACCCTTGTGCGAAACGCGCCGGGTCAGCTGGGCGCTCGTACCCAGATTCTGGGCCATGACTGGATGTATGCCGGAGGTGTAAATCGGGCCTTTTTCTTCGGCCGCGGCGGTGGGCACCGAGCTGAGATTCTTATAGGCCAGCACCTTCATGTGCGGGTTGTGCTTTTAAGATTGTGGGCGGCACGAAGCTCCCACGGGTTCAGAATCGCAACATGGTACCTACCTGCGGCCTTTTTTTCAACTGCCACGACGATATCGGATGCCCATGCCGAACCCAGGAAAGCCGGGGATGCGGTTTTAATGGTTCCCCGGATTCCGCCGGGGTTGTCTCTGACGCTATTTCCGACTCGCTGGTCGCCGATGCGACACGGCTGAACTCGGGGAACGGCACGGCATCAATGGCGTCAGCAAGATCGGTTTTGGATGCCGCAGCGGCTGGGAGCCCTCGGCGGAGTTCACCGATTCGGTGCCCCCAACCTCGGCTGATGCGGCATCGGCAGGCGCAGCGTCTGCCTCAGTAGATGCGACTTCGAACGGTCTTCTGATGTGGAATTAATGGGTGAATCTTCAGGCGTAGAGATGTCAGCCACCTCCTCTAGTAGCTGGTACGAATGTGGTTATATGCTCACTGCTGTAAGCCACCAGAACCGCCACGAGCAGCACACGATGCAACAAAATTCCGTCATGATTGTGCCCCAGCATTGTTTTCAACAAAGCCATTGCACAATCAATAACGTTTCCGCGGCACCATGTACAACCGCAGCATCATCACGGCACCATCGCCATGCCACCAATTACTTTGTGTTTCCCTGCCCCAAGATTGCGATAGATCGCGTTATAGCGACGCATAACCTGTGGCAAAAGGTAAAAAGCCTTGATGCGAGCGAGGGCATTTTCATGCCATGCACGATAAAGTTCTGGGCTTTGCGTAAGCTTTGCCATAAGTGTAGCAAGAGCCGCTGAATCACCGGGGGGAACTAATTCCCCACTTGCACCAATCTTCTTATGCTGCGCATCCGATAATTCTTCGGTGACTAGAGCGTTCATGCCGCCCACGCTGGAACCAATAATCGGCACACCCATGGTCATGGCCACGAGTGCCGCATGGGGTTGGCTCTCCTGGAAACTGGGCACTACCAGTGCATCGTATTCGTGCATCACGTCACGAGCGTCTTTCACATCACGCAACCGCACATAGTTTTCCACCGACAATTGCTTAATGTGAGCAACACAACGCGAATAATATTCCGGTTCGTCGGTGGTGCTGCCGTCGGCGGGCTTGAGCAGGTCGACGCGCACATCGGTTTTTCCCGCCATCCACCATTATTTTGACCGCATCAATGAGCTCAATGATGCCCTTGCTCGGCTGGAAATCTCCCACAACTGCGAGTTTTCCAACTGATTTTGCGCTCCAGCTTTGGCACTGCCTGCTGCCGCCAAATGCGGGGAATCTCCAGGTCTTCCCACTCGATGCCGTCAGGAAGAACTTCCGCTTTCTCCCTGGGCGCCGCCTAGCTCTTGGGCATCGGTAACAGCCTGCGGATACAGGTAGTAATCAACTCTGCTTCCGCATAGTTTAATGCCCCAAGTTCGAGCCACCACTGAGTCCAGAAGCGTTCGAACGTATCTGTGGTTAGCTTTAGTGGTGCTTCACTAGTAACCCGCCGGTTGAGGTCCCGCTCAATAGTTTGTTAATGGAATCACGAATATTGAGGTTGTGCTCGGTGAGGAAGAATTTGCCCTTGTTCTGCACCGCACCTGCCGCGGCCACGAGGCCGGCATTGCCACTGGAATGCGCGTGATACACCCGCGCGGTGGGCAGCACCCGATCGAGTAGCGTATAAATCCGCAAGAAGAAATTATAGGCGAGATCGAAGAGCTGACTGAGGCTAATATCATCGGCTTTACCTGCGGCTTTAATTGCGGCGTTCATGAATTCCCGATGCCCAAGCGCGCCCCACGCCGACCATGTGCGGGTTTGCGGGTTGATGGCATTCTCGTACAACGCATGCATCGGTTCATGGTTGCCAGTCACAGATGATTCAATAGCGTCGAGCACTTCTCGGACTTGCTCATCGGTGACCGGTGACGATACTAAGCCGGAGAATTTTTTTCCGAGACTTCCGTTGATTCAAGATAAATCACGTCAACCCACTTCACGTTCGCGGGAAGCTCAAACATGCTTTTTCGTAGGTGCGTTCGAATTATCTGCGATGTGGATCACGCCGAATGTGAGGTCCGGGTTGTGCCGAATAATGTTCTGCACCGACACCGCAGTGTCACCCGCCGTAAACGGATATGTGGATTCCATCACAACCGCAATGTCGACCTCCTGCAACACCTGACTGTCGCCTGAAAGCGGTACACCAATGATGGCCCGCCCACCTTGGATTTCTTCTTATCCTGTGGTTTCTTTTGACCCCAGCTGTGGCATGGACGCCCTAAGCGCCCCACTCGCTCAATTCGGCTTTGAGCTTGTCGACGTCCACAGGTTTCCGCGCTTTCGACGGCTTTACCGGCGGAGCCTCAGGGACGGCGGGCGCGGGAGTGGTGGCAGCCGTGGGGATCCTGGCTGGCGCTGGTGCCGCCGGTGGCGTCAGAGAATCCGGGGCTGCCGGAACTTCCGAGTGCCTCCGGCACAGTCGACGCAGTTGGCGAGGTTGGCACAGTTGGTGTTACCTGTGTCACTGATTCTGAGACCTCTGCTACCCCCAATGTGGGGTCCTGCATGGCTTCGGGCTCGGGCTCCGGCGACGCCAGGGGTTGCCGCACTATTGCGGAAAACGGGTTGGTGGATGGTTTCAGATCCGCCTGGTGTCCAATGATGAGCGGCTTTATGACCCCCAACTCGTCGGATGCCTCCGGCTCTTCCGCTCAGGTTCGGGTTCAGGTTCCGGCTCGGGTTCAGGTTTCGCCGCCGACTCGGCCTTCGACGCCGCCACCTGGGCCCTCCCAACTCGTTAAAGAGCGGGGTGTAGTCGAAGTCATCGTCATCATCGAAATTAGTGATGGTGGGAGGCAAGGGGGTAATGGGTTTCAGTGAGCTGAAACCATCAGTCCATATGCTTGATGTGGCAGTTCTTCCCCAATGCCGATGGTTTCGGGTCTTCCGGCACTTCCACCGCCTCGGTTGGTTCGACAGCTTCAGTTACTCCCGTTGCTTCAGACTCAGGTGCTTCGGCCGCCGCCACGGTTGGTGTTGGTGGCTCGTCAGGTTCCGTAGGCTGGGATTCTGGTTCGGGGGCTTTGACAAAATCAAAGCTGCCGAGCATAGATGATGCCTGTTCGTGTTTAGGTAATTCCGGCTTGATGGTTGCGGAATCCGACGTGTCGGACACGGCCAACGTGTCCGGCGCATCCGATGTTTCAGGTGCATCAGGCACGTCCACGTCCGAAACGTCCGGCGTAGATGGTGCGGTCGGCACGGTTGGTGTCGATGCCGCCTGCTGCGGGACTGCCGGGGTCTTGGATACCGGTAGTGCCGATTGCTCGGGTGGTGCAGGTGCCGGCTCGGGTTCCGGCGTGACGTCCACGGTGGGCGACACCGCCTCTGGCGCCGCGGGAGTCTCAGCCACCTTGGGGGGCTTCGGCGCCGCGGGAGCCTCGGGCTGCACCTGAGGAGCTTCAGCCTTTTGGGGCGGGCTCCGGCTCGAATCCGGTTCGGACTTCGGCTTAATGAACTTGAAATCATCGAAAATAGATGCGGGTCGATCCTGCTTCGACGTTTCGGGTTTCGGTCGGGACGCCGGCTTCGGTGGCTTGGGTTTCTGTACCGGTGGTGGTGTGGGATTATCCATCATCGTGAACCCACTGAAAATGGATATCGGATCGTGCGACTGGGTCTTCGACTCGCCGAAAACCGCCGGTAGACGGGAACAGCGGCTTGTCCGGGATGTCGGGGCCATCACCAGATGATCGTGGTTTGAATTTGACGATGGGAACAGCGGAGTCTTGGGCTTCTCGCATCAGAGTCATTTGCCGAATGCCGATTCGGGTTTGTTGACGATGATCGGGACGGGAACAAAGGTTCGGATGGCTTGCCGTCTCCATGGGACGTGTGGGGGCGCTCGTTATGCCATGACGGAAATAGGGGGTACGTGGCGGCTCGGGATCGGATTTTTCCGACTTTTCCGAATGCCACGACGGGAACAGCGGAGTGCGAGGCTTCTCCGGCTCATCGGCCACCTTGGGAGGGTGGGCATGTCGGTGCGGGAGGGGAATAAGGGTTCCTTCCGCAACTGCCCACCGCCTTTAATAGCCGATTTAGGGTGTGGTTGGTCGGCTTGCCGGCTTGGGATGATTGAGTTTTGACGCATCCCGCGATACGTCCGTCGGCAAGCTCGATGTGTCTTTCTCGTTTTCATTATTGGGCATCATGCCACCGCCTTTTGCCAGAAGAGTTCATATGGTGCATCAACCACGCTGCGCTCCACTCGGACCGCCGCCAACATAGCCACAACCGACGAAACCAACAACGCCATAACCAAACCCACCAATGGTGACAGGAATGCGAACGCCACCGTCACCAACACCAAATAGCCGCCAGCGCCAACCGCCGCGTTCACGTGCCGCCGCACCTGACTCAACTGCGCCATACTGACATATGCCGCCACCAACGTGGCCGGCAACAAGAACAGCAACAAACTGGTGTACCCATGTTGAATGCCAAAAACACCACCCATGAGCAACGAGCCTAAACTTGCAGACGTGCTGACCGCAATAGTGCTAGCCACCAAATAGGCCAGGTTCCCCGAGAATTTGAAATATCGCTCCCCAATTGCGACAACGGCCGGTGAGCCACATCATCCACCAGCTGGTCAAAACTGTGCTGCAAGTCCGGGAACTTCGTGGCGTTACACACCGCGAGCGTCACCGTGACGGGAATAATGGCGGTGTACGCCAGCCAAAGGTTTTCCTCGTTCGGCGTGAGCACCAGAACCAAGAATTTATCCATCCACAGCACCCCCACCAATGAGCACCCCATACACGGCCTTGGCCAGCATGCTTTGCAGATCCATGGCGGGAGCCTGGAATAAACCAAGCAGGCCCTTCCCAAGGAAGGGGATTTGCAGCACCGCACCGGCGAGGGGGGCCAGGTACCAGAACCCGGGGAGGAAGAAGAACACCGCCCCGTAGGCAACCCAGCCGGCCACGACCGCTTCCTTGCGGATCTCCATGGTGGGTATGAGGCAATGCAGGAAAAACACATTACTCATGACGCCGGCAATATAGAGGCCAATGTTGCCGGCGGACCAACCACAGATAAGAAGGAGAAGCGAAAAATCCCCCACCGGGATGAGCGTGAAGACCAGCATGAGCAGCCAGCCGCGGCAGAATTCCCGAACAAAAATCCTGCTTGGCCTGTTTATCCGTGCCGGACAGCCGGGCCACCGGCCGGAACGCCGGCAGCATTGCGGTACCAACCAACCATGGCGTGGTGATGGCCACAAGCACCACGATGGTGGTTTGCGCACCAAGTTGCTTGGTCACAAAGGGCAATATTGCGAGCAGTAAGGCCGTGGGGGCTAGATTCATGATGATCTGCCAGGCACGCCGATTTGCCAGAGCGCCGCCGCCACCACTACGACGGCAACGATACCGACAATGAGTGCCACCATTCGCTCAGGTGGGTAGGTGACATACCAAGCCCACCCGGCGCCGGTACCGATCAATGCGGCCACTGCAATGACCAAATACACGATTAGCGGCAAGCTGCGGGTTGTGGGGCGCTTACTGGACACGAATTTCTCCTTGTTCGACAAAGCAACTGCTTGTGGTCAAGCACGCAACGCGAACCGGATGTTTCTATATCAACTCCGATTCTGTGAGTTCTTAAGCTATGCAGTTACTGCCTAAGTTTAATAGTGGCTGTCTGAAACACCCACTGCGACCCACCTAGGGGTAGGGCATAATACTGGCATTTATTACTTTTTTTCTTGCCCCCCACGATGACATGCCATCCATAAGTCATGGTTTATACGAGCACGGTACGAGGGCATTCCCCAATTCGCGCCGCACCCCCGCAACACCCCCATAACCCATTCTGAACAGGAAGTTTATTAGGGGTACCCGCCCTCCCTCCTTCCCTCCTTGCTTGACGACGCCCTCCCGCACGCAAACCCCTCCCCAGCGCCTGCCGCGACCGCACATTTGCCACATGCCGAACATTCCAGATGTACCAAATGTGCCAGATATGTCTTGCATATGTGGAGGCTGACACGGCCATATCACAATGCTACATGCTTCCTGAGCAGGGAATCTGATACAGGAGCCACCCAACGGCACCGCCCGCGACAGAAACCCCGCTTAGCACCCGTGAAGCAATAGGGCTGCATATTATCTAAGCGGGGTTTCTGGTTTAGGCGCCTTGTTTCGGATGAAGCGTGTTGGCCCACTGGGAGAAACCCCGCTTAGAACTCTTGCAGCTCCAGGCTGTGGCGGGGCGACGCGGATAGCAGGTGTTCTAAACTGCGTTTCTGTCAAAACGTGGTGCTTTTGAAGCGTCTCTGGGAGGGTTTTGCAGCTTAGGTGTTGTGCTACGGCATTGGCTGCACTAGTACTAAGCTTGAGTTTGGGGTAGCAGGTGTGCATACCAGCAGGAGTAGCAACAGGCAAAAACCCAAAGTCCAGCTCAGCACTTCTACTAAGCGGGGTTTCTGGTTCAAGGAGCACCCAAAGGCATCAGTTTCAGGCGGAAACCCCGCTTAGAATAAATGCAGCCACGAGAAAACACGAGTAGTAAGTGTTCTAAGCTGTATTTCCGGCAAAACGTGGGGTTTTTTTGAAGCGTCTCTGGGAGGGTTTTGCAGCTTAGATGATGTGCTACGGGGTGCAACAGGTTCGTGGAACACCTGGATGAAGAGGAGACACGGCCAAAGTCAAGCTCAGCACATGTTCTAAGCAGGGGTTTTCGGTTGGGTACGGTTCAATTCGCCTGGGATAGCACGAACCTGTTGGGAGAAACCCCGCTTAGAACTCTTGCAGCCCCAGGGAGAAACGGGTAGTGCATGTTCTAAGCTCCACTTCCGCCAAAAACCCAAGGTGCCCAAGCTCAATCAGGGAGGGTTTTACAGCTTAGGCGTAGTGCTACATAGTCAGCTGCACCAGTACTAAGCTTGAGTTCGGGGTAGCAGATATACGTAACAACAAGAGAAGCATGGGAGGGAATCCGAAGTCTAGCTCAGCACTTCTGATAAGCGGGGTTTCTGTCTGAAACCGGTACCTTTGGGTGGCCCTGAAACCAGAAAACCCCTGCTTAGCACCCATGAAGCCCCGGCCAGGGCGCAGGTAGTAACTGTTCTAAGCTCCACTTCTACCGAAACACAAGGCTCCCAAACATGCCCCAGGAGGGTTTCGCAGCTTAGAAGAACAGCTACAGGCAAGCTTGGTGCCGCACAAGTGCTGAGCTGGAGTTTGTAGCCGCTGAGGTGCTGGGGCTGGGTCCGGGAATCTCCCATGAAGCATGTGGACGCAATGCGGTTCCACCGCTCCACTAGTAGACATGCTTTGGAAGGGAATCGGACTAGACTACACACCTATGCCTGAAGGCCACGTCATTCATCGTCTTGCCCAACATCTCAATCGTGAATTCACGGACACCAGCCCAATAGTCACCTCGCCGCAGGGCAGATTTGATGCCCAAGCCCGAACCCTGGACGGTCAACCATACCTGGAGTCGGATGCCTATGGGAAGCATCTGTTTATCGAGTTTGATGTTTCCCAACCGGAGCGCATTATCTATATACATTTGGGGCTCATCGGTTCGTTGCATTTCGAGGACCCTGCGGAAACCAAGGGGCAGATTCGGCTGCACATGGCCACCGATACTATTGCTGCAAACCTGCGGGGGCCACAGTGGTGTCGGCTGATTACGGCGGAGGAGAAAGCGGTGGCCGTCGATAAGCTGGGGGCGGATCCGCTGCGGGCCGATGCGGACCCGGAGCCCATTAAAGAGAAGGTCAATAAGTCGAACCGGAGCATTGCGTCGCTGCTTATGGATCAGGCGTTATTTCCGGGCGTGGGTAATATTTACCGTGCTGAGACGCTATTTCGGCTGGGAATTGACCCGTTTAGCAGCGGTAAGGATGCGGATTTCGATGCGATTTGGGCTGATTTGGTGCAGCTCATGGCCGAGGGTGTCAAGGCGGGGCGCATCGACACCGTGCGACCTGAGCACACGCCCGAGGCAATGAACCGCCCGCCGCGTGTCGACGACCATGGCGGGAGGTATATGTGTATAGGCGTGCCGGTCAGAAATGCTATATATGCGGCACACCTATCAACGAACAGGTGATGGAAGGGCGGAATCTTTTCTGGTGTCCCACCTGCCAAAAAGGTGACTAGCCTGTGCTTTCTCTTTTATGCTTGGTCACGACGTGTTTTTGGATGGCGTCGAGCGTGCCGAATTCGGCAAGCAGCTGGTAGGCGGTGGATAGGTCATCGTCTTCCTCGGTCACCCCGAATCCTTCCACTGCTTCTATGCGACGCCGTAACGTTTGGCGCTCCTCCAACCAATGCTCAATTATTTCAGAAAGCCGGGTTCCGGTATCGGCGAACAAGGCATTTGTGCGATTGAGCTGGATGATTGCCCAGGTCTTGTCGCTCATGCCGACGGAGTTCATTTCCTCAACAGTTGTTCCGAATAATTGTGCGATTGCGAGGGCTTCGGCAACCCTAGCGATTCGGTCGCCTTTTTTTCAATCCGCGCCAACACGGTGGCGTGCATGCAGTAGCCGATTTTTGTCTAATTCACGCAGCAAATCGGCTCGGGTCCACCCGCGAGCTTCACGCATTTGCCGGACTGTATCGCCGAATGACTCGGAGTGGTCGACCCATGAAGTATTGTTCATACCTCAATTTTTACCGGAAAAACCAAGCCAGCATTTTAGGTGTCTCACCTGTTCTCTTTTTCTTTAAGCCTATTTAGAACATCTTTTTGAATAGCTTCAAATGTGCCAAATTTAAGTAATAATTGATGAGCAGTAGATAGATCTTCATTACCTCGGCTAATCCCAACTCATTAGCCCTTTCACATGTTGTTGCAATGTCTGTCGTTCTTGTAGCCAAGAACTAACTATCTCGGTAAACCTCGCCCCAATATCTGCGAATAACGTGTTTGAATGTTTGAGATAAGCAAGCAGCTGCTTTTCCTCATCCATTCCTACAGGACCCATCTCTTCAACAGTCACACCGAATAGTCGGGAAATGATGACTGCCTCATGAACCTTTGCTATCTGCTCGCCTTCCTCGATTCTTTTTTTAATGTGGTTGCGTGCATGTAGTAGCCGGTTTTTCCTAGTTGTCGTAAGAAATCTGCTCGTGTCCATCCTTGTGCTTCCCTGTAACCGCTTAATTGCAACACCGAATGATTCAGGATTTTCACTTATAAATACCGGTTCAGTCATACCCTAATTTCTACCGCATGACAGCACTAGCCCCAGAGCACTCACACCCGTTATGGCACAATCACGAGAATCTAATTAGTATGTGATTATATAGGAACGTATCGTAAATACCATTTTTAGCTGCACATATGATGCAGTAATCGCCTCTGGCAACAATGAGGAGCCCACATGTCCATCTATTTTTCCGGTCGACGTCAATTTCTACGACAGTCCCGAATTCTTCTGAAGTCAATATGTCCGCCCGCGGCCTCTGGGTCACCTGCGGCACCTGGTGTAAACGACACCTCACCGATGGGGTCATCCCTCGCCAAAATCGTCCGCCATCTTGGCGGCACCGTGCGACAAATTAAGACACTCATCAAGAACAATGTATGGGCAGAATCCGAACAAAATGGAACCAAAGTGTACATCTTTTGTCACTGGTTTGAACACAATTTGTCCCTGAGAAGAGGTGGAAGAACGGCGCAGAAAATGGCGGGAATCAAAACAACGATCACGCGCCAAAAACCGTCCTGAGCAGCGAAAACCAGCAAAACCGCAAAGCGGCCCTGCCCCAGGATGTCCACCACGATGTCCACGATGACGTCCCTCGCGTAGGGAGAAGAAGTAATAGAAGAGAATAAGAGAGGAGGGGGACAGGTCCCCGCCGATCCCCCTGCCCAACCCTGCCGCGCCCGCTGCGCCAACCATGCGCACATCCCACCAAACGGCTACGTGCCGGCATGCCACGCATGCCGGACCGAGCGGGAAAGAGCCGAAGCCTTGGTGGTGGAGTGGGAAAACCGGGAGGCTGAGCGTCGTAAAGCGAGCATTGCAGCGTGCCCGCACTGCGACGACTGCGGCATGGCCCAAACCGAAGACACCAACGGAAACAGCCTGGTCATCCGGTGCGCGCACGACGGGCCGCCCCTCAATCATGCCAGCGGCGGAACCCGAACGCCACACGCCCCCGCCGCCAGAAGTGCGCCGAATGATCGCGGGGTTAGGGCGACGTGCAGCATCGTAAAAACCGTTATCCTGGGGTCATGCGATGCCTATTCCGTGCAGGCCATCCGGGACGCTGAGGCACCGCTGATCGGCCCCGATGACGCACTCATGAAGCAGGCCGCCGGCCATGTCGCGCAGGCAGCCGCAACGCTGTTAGCCGAGATGCTGCCGAATGGCGCCTATCCGGGAAACGTGCTGGTCGTGGCGGGATCTGGGGGCAATGGTGGTGATGGGCTGAATGCCGGCGCCGAGCTGGCCCGCGCCGGGCATCACGTCGAGGCGATCAGAGTCAGCGCCCGAATTCACGAACGCGCCGCTACGGCATTCGGAACATGCTGGCGGCCAATTCGTCACTAAGCTCGGGGGATTATGACCTGGTGATTGATGGCATTATCGGATTGGGTGGTTCGAAAGGGTTATCGGATGATCTGGCCGCATTGCTGGCCAGGTGCGCGGGCACGCCGATCCTGGCCATCGACGTCCCCAGTGGTATCAATCCCGATACTGGGGTGCCGATGGGGGCGCACATAACCGCGACCGCGACGGTGACGTTCGGGGCGCTGCGGTACGCCCACGCAGTGTCCCCGGCCTGCGGCGAAGTGGTGGTGGGCGACATTGGGATCGCACCGCAAGGAAGCCACGTGCAAGTTTACCGGTCGGTGGGCACAGGTCGGGCATGGCCGGACGGGCTGCATCCGATCCCGCGCATCCCCGCAATTGAGTCCCTGGAGCCGGGCCCGGACGACCACAAGTATTCACGGGGCGTGGTGGGGTTATTGGCTGGCAGTGAGCGGTATCCCGGCGCGGGTGTTCTATGTGTTCAGGGTGCAGTTCGGGCCACACCTTCGATGGTTCGTTACGTTGGTGCCGCCCGAGATTTCGTGTTGGATGCCACCCCGAGGTTATTGCCAGCAGTCTTGCGACGGCCGGTAAGGTGCAGGCATGGGTTGCCGGGCCCGGTGGCGCTACGACCGCAGAGTTGCGGGATTTGCTTAGCCGTAACATTCCCCTGCTTATTGACGCCGATGGCATTAAACTCCTCGCCAAAAACGCGGATCTCATGGAATTGTTGGCCAACCGGACGGCCACCACGGTGGTCACGCCCCACGACGCGGAGTTTGCTACCCTGGCCGAGGTTGCCGGAATCTCAAGGACGGATCGGCTCACCGACACCCAGGCGTTGGCTGAACAGTTGGGGGATCATTGTGGTGCGGAAGGGCCGGTTCACGCTTGTCGCCACCCCCGGTTCGGAGCCGATCACCAGCATTAATTCCGGGCATTCCTGGTCGGCCACGCCGGGGAGCGGTGATGTATTGGCCGGGGTGATGGGGGCCTGGTTGGCGCGGCATGCGGCCTTGGGCCGGCCCCTGCATGAGGCGGCAATCATTGCGGTACATCTGTGTGCGGATGCCGCCTGGTTGGCCGCCCAAACCCCCTATGGTCCGGCGCCGACGTCAGCGTCACCCATCGCGGCACATGTGCAGGATGCCACGGCCCGGCTCACTGCCACCACCCGCAGGTAATCCCGTTATGGCGGACAATCGTACCGTTGAGCAGCGGCTTTGCCGCGGTGGCGGCCTCGATGATGATGGCCGGCTACACCATGACCGAGGCGGATCGGGAGGAGTCCCGGAGGATCCTTCGGGGTGAGGTTTCGGCGGACGAGTCGGTTCGTTGGGTCCTGGCGGATGCCGGCCGTGACACCGCTGATTTGGTTGGGAAAACCGCGTTTCGGCGGCTCAGCGCGCTGGAGTCGTCACGACCCCTGACGGTGTTCACCAGGAAGACGCTGCTGATAACGCACGCCTACCTTTGTGGTGACGTGTATCCGTGGGCTGGGACGATCCGAACCGGCGAGGTGGGAGCCATGGGGCTCGCCATGTGCCGGGCCGCATACGTGGACCAGGAATTAGACCGGCTCTTTCGGCGCATTGAGCAGAGCCCGCCGTCAGCAACAGATCGGGAGGCGGCCTCGCGTACGGTGGCGGAGCATTGGGGAGAGCTAACGATTATTCACCCGTTCCTGACGGGAATTCCCGAACTCAACGGTATTTTTTTCGACCACATGCTGCGCCACGCCGGGTGGTCGCTCGATTGGCGCCGGATTGCAGCCGCCGAGGTGCATGCGGCCCGCTACGTTGCCGCCGCAACGCTGGATTCTTCCCTGCTTGTCGACGCCCTCCGACCGGGTCTCTCCACAGGGGAAAGACCGCCCCAGCTACCGACCGAACCGGCTGCCGTGTTGTTTCACCGCATGATGGGGTTTCGACGTGCCCATCCCGCATGAATCCTTCCACAAACTATTTTTTTGCGGACAAACAGTCGGATAAGTTGCGGCAACCAGCCCGCGATAATCAGGATGGGTAACAGCCGAATGATTTGGACAGAAGCAACAACCGGGCGGAATTGGCTTCATTTGACAAGGCCAGCACGGCTTCCAGGCCGCCGGGTGTGGTGGCTGAGATAAGCATCAAGATAGGATACGTCAAGCCAACCGTGCAGTAGCCACGCCATTGCCGCGCACCCGGCAAGGAGGGTCGCAATAAAGGCAATGGTGATGGGGAGTTGACGCGCAAAAGCTGGTGAGGGCAGACGTCGATAAGCCACCACCAGCCATCCAGCCAATAACAGCGAATGCCGCCACCAGCACCGCATCCGGCGGGAGCAGTGATAGTCTGCCGGCAGCAGAAAATACGCCACGACCGTGAGAACCAGCGGCGTAGAGAGCCCTGCGGCAGGAAAGTGGAGGAGTTTACCCACCCGTTCGCCGAAAACAACGATGAAGATCATCACTGCCCAGCTCATCCACGTGAATGCGCCATGAGGCTGCGTGGCAACAGCACCCCTGCGAATGCAGACCCTAATAATGGTGTGATCAGCGGCAAAAGTAATGGTAACCGTGAACAGGCGTAAATACTGGGAGAGCGCAACATAACGGTAATCCGCCCCCAGTTCTTGGGCTGAGGGGCGGCATTATGGACGCCCCACCCGCCAGCAACGATAAAATTGCTGTCTCCTGGGTGATCTCGCCCGAGCTCGCCCGTGCGAGCACGAACCCACCTACAAAACTCATGACCAGAGTCACGGCGGCGACCATGAGACCTGGAAGAATAAAGAGCGCCAACTGCTGTGGTGGGGTTGTAATCAATGGGACTGCCGTAATCATGGCGATCAACGCCTTGGCGAATCCTTCAACTTCAGAGTGGACCGCCAGTTCACGGCCGGTCAATAGCGCGCACCCGCCGGCACAGAGAATCGCCGCGAGAATCCATGCGGCAGGAACATTCCACCTGTAAAAGATAAACCCCACGGCAATGCTTAACGGAGCAACCGCAAGCCAGCGTTTATCAAAAAAACGGGAAGTTCGGGAATTTGCTTCACTGTTTTTAAGTGTAGGAGGCGGTGCTGCTTTGCGTCTAAAACCCTTGGTTGCTCACCTGAATATCTAGGCGCCTAGGACTCATCCGTGTCTCGGGACCTTGGCGGGTATTCTTCGAAAAATAGTTCGAGGATTTCTCTGCCGTTAGTGGCATGTCTAGACCATATTCCAACCGCGGGTTCGAGTGCCCTAAAGCAATTTCCTCCCAGGAATAGCCGCGATAATAAGCCCCATACGCTATATCCATGGCATTCTCAAAATCATCAGGCACAGCATATTCGCAATATTTACGCATGGCGGGAATGATTTTCTCCACCGGGGTGTCACCAACAAACACCCAATCATCGGAGGTGATGTTTTCATCCACAAGATAGGTGTAGCCATATTGTTCATTGATATGGGGCATGAGTTCGGGTGGGGTAACTATGGCTGACGGGGCAAAGGACCCACTGGTCCAAAAACCATGGATTTCTAATGCTTTCCTACCCGCAATATAGGGCGTGGGGTGCCGTTCCTCTGGTGGAACAAGAAACGCAATCAACCAATCCAGGTATTGGGTACGATCACGGCCGCCTTCGACAAGCTCGGTTGAGTACACATACCCCATAAGCTCTCGATACTCTGACGGTATGCAGATAAAACCGCTCTTGGCTGCCTCGACAAATTCCTCATCAGTCAGCTGGCATGGGAGGATGAACCCGTGTTGTCGTTCAGCTATTTCCCGATATCCCACGCTTACCAGGAAGCTTATTCAAGCGTTTTTAAATAGGCCCCTCACTACCCGGTAGCTGATCACCCCCGAAAGAACAGGAAAACGAGGCCGGTAGTGTACTTATAGTAAGTGTGAACAAAAACAAAATACTCTATCGACCCCGCACCGCTGATCCTAGCACACTCACCACAGATAATCTCCTCACCCTAGCCAATATCATCACCACATCAGGAATAGACCACCACTGCCCACCAAGCCTCGGAGTCTTCACCAGTGTGCAGATCACCATGCTCTACCTGCAAGAAAACCTAAGGCAACAAACCCTAGCTGGTATTTTTGGTACGTCCCAACCCACTATCTCCAGGGCGATTAATACTGTGTTGAACATCCTTGATGTAGTGCTTCCACCCCCACCACAACCAGTGGACCTTAACCCTAATAGGTTGTATGTGCTTGACGGCACGCTCATACCGTGTTGGTGGTGGAAAAACGCCAGGAACTTGTACAGCGGGAAACATCATAGGGCAGGGCATAACCTGCAAATACTCACCGATCAGGCAGGTGAAATATTCTATATTTCTGAGCCATTACCAGGATCAACGCATGACATTACAGCTATAAGAAACACTGGTTTATTCGGCTATATGCAGCCCTGGCACTGTACTGCGGATAAAGGATATGTGGGGTTAGGATGTGATACGCCTTTTAAGAGAAGACCAGGCAAACCTTTACTGGACTGGCAGAGGCGATTCAACAAGGGGATCAACCAGATCCGGTATGTTGTCGAGCGATCCATAGCTCATCTGAAAGTATGGCGGATCCTTTCTACCCCTAGCAGGCTCCCCCGAATCACAACCATCCGGGCAATCAATGTGATACGAAAAATAATGTTCTACCAACCACCAACCGAACCATGTTTTCCCAGCAGCTGAATAAGCTTCCAGACCTCCTCCGATTTGCGGGCTTCTTTACCCAAGGGAACGGGGGTTTCTTGATGCCCAGCGAAAATACTTCGTTTTGGTCGATTGTGTTCTCCAGCTCCTCCAAGTAGCAGTCACGTTGCTTTCGGGGCAGGAATCTGGAGATCGTCAGCAGGGCAATGAACTGGGCCTGCTTGTGTTTCTCCTTAAAATCATAGTTCCGATACTTCCGCATCAAATCTTTGGACAGTCCTGGGCTTTTTCGGCATGGGGCGCATCCACAGCCGTTGGTGATGAAACAGGAGGTTTCGGGTGATGCCGAAACTTTCAACGGCGGTACCAAAATATTTCGCCGTAATCCCCAGCTCGCCGGCGATTGCTTTAAACAGTGGGTCTTCCTGCGACTGCACGCCACAGCGCATAATGAACTTCCCCAATGTGCCCATCGAAAAAGCTATCGACGACCGCCCACAACGGTAGCCCGCTGCAAAGCTCCAGCCACAGCTCGTGTTCGTGGTTGTCATACACTTTTGGCCGGTCACCGGTGTGGGTTTTTGCCCATTTCCTATCCAAGTGCTCTGCCACATGGGGTTCGCCACAGCGGGAAATGCTATTGAGCAATGCTCCTTGCAGGCGTTTGTCATCCCCCTTCCTGCATGCGCGTCCACCGGCTGATATCCAGGTAGCCGTCGCCAAAGCTGGTGGCCTGCGCAATAATGCTTCAGCGTCAAGGGCCCGAAGATTCAGCTCGGCCGTGCGCATCCATGGCATCAAAACGGCCGCTAATTGGGCGTCCGCCCTCAACAATCCCCGAATATTGCTGAGGGTTTTTGGGTTCAGTGATTTGGTTTTGTTCAACCAGCAACTGGTAGTTGCGCGCATAACTAATCAGGTAGTGGGGGTTAATGAAATAGAGCCACTCACGGTCATCGTCAGATATGTCACCTTCTATCAATCCCTTGGAACGCAGGTAGGCTTCTCGGTTTTCCGGCAACAGATAGGGGCTCACCATGTAAAGTTTTTCTATCTTCAAAGACTAGAGGGCCCCCAGGAGGCGCATCGTTGAGAGGCGTTGGGGGTGCTGTTGCACTCAGTATAAACACAAAACCGGTTTTCCACCAGACCATATGCCATTTGTCGCATTTCCCCACACCTGAATGAAAAGTCACACGCCTGGGGTTGGCGTCGCAAAGCTTGGGCTAGGGAACCTCTTTCAGATGACAGAACGCATTCAGGCCGGTGCTGCACGGCACATTGCTCACAAACACCAGGATGATGAACGCGGTGGCGGCAAGCAGCGCCAGTGTCGTCCACACCAAATGCCAGCGGGGACCGAACCAGTGTGCGAATAGCGCACCGACGTAGGCGCCAATGGTGTTGCAGATGAGGTCGTCAATGTCGGTGCGGCCCACGGAAAACACATACTGGGCAACCTCGATGGCCAGGCTAAACAGGAAACCTGCGATCACAACGGTGAGGATCCGCCGCGACCGCGACCTGGGAAGCACCATGTATAACATCAGCCCAAATGGCACAAACATGCTAATATTCCCCAGGGTTTCAAACAGGGGATAAAACCAGTGCTTTCCACTGAAAAACATGTCGAAAGGCACAAGCTCTAAGGCCCGAGCATGCTGCCGTTCCGGGCGCCACAATTTGCCGATGCGGTAGAAAATCTTCAGAGTCGTGAGGGCGACGATCATCCCCATTGTGGAAACCAACGCCAGATACTGGAGCTTCTGTCTCATAGCACCAGGGTAACGAACCCCACATCCCACAAGACGCGGGTACCCCCAGGTCAGGGCCTATTTGGGGCTACCGGTTGCTTATCGACGCCCAAAGGGTGCGCGCATGCCAGCCTGCATCAACCCATGTTTTGTTGTTTGATTTTTCGTCTGAAAATCACCCACATGCCAAAGGCACCCACGGCCGCAGCCGCCACCTGCAGCGGGGACGATTTTTGCAGAATAATCGTGATCGCCCACATGATCCGGCCGGATTCATACTGGTATATTGCGCTCTGCCCCACCATCCACATGGCCAACATAACAATAGCGGCATTCGCGCTCAAAAATCGCAGCCAGCGGGAAATACAGGATCAGGGACACGCACAGGTTCCGGGCAATAAGCGACTCCGGGAAACCACCAGCGACACCAATAGTGATGGGGCCACCAAGAACATGACCACAACCATGTCGGCTATCCACCACGGTTGCGCGGATTGATTTTCCCACGCTGATAGGGAAGCGGTAGCGAAAATACCAACAGCGGCAGTAATCATTAACGCCAAGGCGGAATCCACAGTGATAGGTGGTGCCACCGACCAAAAAATAGGCGGCAGCGGCAAAAATCGTGCTACCACCGATCACGGAAAGAGCATAGGACATAGCCGCCAACAGCATGACTAGCGGTAAACCGATGCCCCTTCATATAACACTGCAACTCATGCATCATTGAATCGTATTCTTAGTAGTTCCGCCTAACTCTACACCATTATAATCCCCCATCTGCCAGCGGTTTTACTGACACATCCGGTGTATCCGGTAGCCGCTGGGGAAACATCGACCGCGCGAACGCCGCCACCAGCGGATCCGCATGCGCATTACCCCGCAGGGCTTGCGGCGAATTATCAAACCGCACCGCTCCACGGTCAATAATCACCACACGCGCAAACGGGCCAAGAATATCCGTCGGATCATGACTCGACACCACAAGATTCACCCCAGCACTGACCACCATCCCATACAGTTCCCGCAGCATCTCCTTACTCAACGGGTCCAACGCCGCGCCGGGTTCGTCAAGAAGTACCAGTTCAGCCCCAGAGTTGAGCGTCATAGCAAGCGCCAGCCGCGACTGTTGCCCACCACTGAGTTTCTGGCAGGAATGCCGTTCGTAGCCGTCGAGCCCCACAGCGGCAAAGCCAGCGGGGTGCTTCTACTTTCGCTTGTCGACGCCCCTGACCGTTCAGCCATGCCAGGTGGGATACATAGTCCAAAACATGTGAAACCTGGTACCGAAACAAACTTCTGCGGCAAATAAAGCACCCGCCCGGGGCGGTGAATCTTCCCGGATTTGGGCTTCAATAACCCCGCAGCCAATCGAAGAAGAGTGGTTTTCCCAGCACCATTTCTACCAAGCAATAGCATTGGACCAGGGCAGAGCGTCAAACTCAGATTATTAATAATGGGATCACTACCACGCGAATGCTGATAGGAAATATTATCTAAGTAGAAGGTCACCGCTATTAGTTAAGATCTATTCTGCGGTTTCGTCAACAACAGGCAGCCAACTGAACATATTAGAAATTCTTCTATTACCCCCATTATGTACGGTTCCTGCCTCACCAAAACCTGTACTAGCGACCATTTCCTCGAAAAACCCTCATTCGGGGTGCTGGACCAAGCAGGTTTGCAAGAAAAAAATACACGAACAGTCACTGTAATTTTTTTCACCCCTTTGGGGGTGGACAACATCATCACAGTAACTTCTTAATATTCCCACCACAGCTCTTTTTACAGCCGCTGAAAATATTCAGCCGCCACCAAGAACGTAGCTATCAGGAAAATTCTGGAAGACAATGGTTACTCTAGGCGATAGTTACTGCAAAGCATTGGCCGAATCATGAGCAGTCAATGAAGCTTACCTAAACTAAAAGCTAGTGAAATATATAGCAAAAATAGGCAGAAGCATTCAGACCCGTACTGTCAGCTGTTGAACGCGGGGGTGGCTATCTTGACGTAAGGAAAATCGAATAAATATCCTTGTACCATGCTCAAGGTGCAATATCCACATGCACAATGGTTTTCTAAATCTTCTACCACGAAACTGCGGGAATCATCATGGATCTAGGGAAAAACTCTTCAGTACAGCGGATATGTTCTCATGGTCGTATCTATTCTGCTGGCCATTATCAGCGGAAACTTTACGCTTATGCTGACTACAATCCTCATAGCGGTGTGCCTGTTAGCATCATCATATTTCTTGTTCCGAGGCATCCCCACGGAGATTCCCGAGGGGGAAATCCCAGATCCTGCGGTAATTAAGCAATACCGCATCGACCACCCTGGGACCTCAATCCAGGACGCCATGACCGCCCTCATGACGAAACATAACGATAAGGCGTAAGCGCTTTAGGGCCTCGTCGACAAGCTCAATGAGCTTCTGGAAGGTCTTGCCGTTGCGGATGGTCAGCTGCTTATAAAAACTGGCCTTGAGCAGCTTCTTGTGATAGTTGGACTTGAGATAATCCGCCTGATTGGTGTTGCTGTAAAAGAAGGCCGTGTGGCCGAAATGCAGCCGCTCCGTGTCGGTGGCCCAATCCGCGGTCACTGCTTCAATCTCATTTTTTTCTTCGCCTCGGGCAGGTAAAAGAGCACATCCCGCCGGTAGGCTGTCTCATCCCGCCACCAATCCGGCACCTGGGCGGCCTCCTTGCGGAGCGTGGCAGCGCTGATGAGGATAAACGGGAGGGAAAATCATAGGTGCTGCGGAAATAGTCCATCAGGGTTTCCGTGATCTTCGCCTCCCGGTTTTCGCTGTCAAAAACGAGGTTGCCACTATTGATATAGGAGACCGGGTTTTGAAACCCCAGCTCCGCCAAATCAGCCTTGAGATCAGCCATGACTACCTTGTTTTTGCCGCCAACGTTGATGCCGCGGAGCAGTAGAACATAGCGCATAATTTTCCCCTTATCGAGTCGGTAAGTGATAGCAAAGGAGGCTTATTCAGTTGCCGAGAATTTGAATAAGCCTCGAATATAGCAGCCATATGGCGTTGCTGCACGAAACATGATACTTCGCGAGCAACGCCACCGTACTCGTTGGTTGTGTTCTTACTGGTTATTGCTTACGACGGTTGATCACCGCGATAACCCCCTAGCCACAGGGCGCCAACGACCACGACGGCGGCACAGTATCCCACACCCACCGATGCGAGAGTATCGCGCACAACATCGCTGTAGCTGCCGCCCTTGACCAGGGAGCAACCAGCACACAATAGGCAATCACCCCCACAATCACGGCACCAAATGCCTTGAGAACCCGCCGGGGATCCATGAATGATTTCTTCATCATAACCTCCTCAAATATGATTAAATTTTAAGCATAAAAAACATCCAAAGTAAATGACGTTATCGAAACTTACTCATTTTTTATTGTGGCTTAATGAAGCTTTATTCAGCTGTTGGGAAGAGCTATTCGCAACAATAGACAACAAATTTACCATTCACCTTGCTTTTCCTTGCTTTCAGAAAGCAATCATGCATATTACATATCAATGCCTTGGGGATACTAGACCACATTTCCCCAACAGCTGAATAAGCTTCATGAAAAGTATTGTCGTGGGACTATTACATTCCTACAACAACACTTTTTACCTTAGCGCTATTGCTCACGCCGCTTCAGTACTGTGATAATGCCTCAACCATACAGCACCAATGATTACAGCAGCGGCACTATATCCCACACCAACGGATGCAGAGTATCGCGCACAATATCACCGTAGTTACCTTCTTTAACTAAAGGGTGCAACTACTACACAGTAGGCAATCACCCCCACAATCACGGCGCCAAATGCCTTGAGAACCCGCCGGGGATCCATGAATAACTTCTTCATTATTTATACCTCCCACAAATTTTTTTGCATCATTATGATTGATAAGTATAACTATTGATATTTACAGCATCAACTCCTCATTAAGCTTCTAACAACCATACAAGGAGCTTGATCACATTCACAAAAAGAATTAGGCAAGCTATTCAGATGATATACTTATCATTGCCGTATATAAGTGATCTCTTCTTAACAAATTTATAGAACTAAAAATCACCCTACATACTTTATTCAATAATGACCTTTATCCCTAAGGCCACTGGGGCAATGTCAAACACTCCCATAACAAGGAAACCTCCTAACAATTCCTCACTTTCCACAATTCAAACCCAATCAATGGAACAGTCTGATTAACCGGATTGGTCACACATTCAGAAGTTGACATATTACGAATGGAAGCTTGAGCTGGGACAGCTGGCACCACAATCATCAACATTGAGGTTATTGCAACCACAAAGTACTTTTTCATAGAAAATAGCAAAACCCTTCATCGGATCAAACACATACAGTATCAGCATGGTGACGTTTAGAGGGATTAGTGAGGAATAATCACACCATGAAGCTTATTCAACCGCCGGAAAACCCATCTACACCAACAGGTAGAAAATCAGAGAGAACACACTATCTAGCTTGGTCTTCCTTACTTACAGAGACTAGTCACGTTTGAGGACACTGAATAAGCTTCCATTAAACAGTGAATCATTAAAGTATGACCTCTGCCTTGCTCCATGATTTTCAAGAATGATCATATATCTTAGCATTCTTAAGAAACTTCATCATTAATTAATGCAATTATTTCTCACAATTTCCCTTGATAGAAATTAAGGCATACTTTTGAAACAAAAGTTACATTAACTTGATTCTTTAGATTTCCTCCTTGTATCATACCTATTATTTCATGATCTTCATTGACAACAGGAGCCCCTGAGTCGCCTGGCTCTGCTCGTAAATTTGATACGGCTACAGTAACTCTGATGTTTTTCCATTTAGGTAGACTCATCGATTTTTGAATTAAATTTTCTTTTTCCCAAATCCCTGGTTCAAAGGTATTCGGTGACAATATTGCCAGAAAATTATGCCCCTGTTGCACTTTTATATTCCTGCCCTTTATTAAGAGGAATCGCACGAATATTTTCTTTCAATGAAATACGAGCTGCATCTACCCCGTTACCATTTTGAAGAAAATTATCTACTACGGACCCAAGAACCTCTCCTTTTTCATTAAAAACCACACTTCCCACATCCCCGCAGTGTCCAGCAGTAAAAGCAGATCTAGTGTCAAAAACAGTTACACGACAATTTGATGTTTTATTCTCATTATTAGAGACCAGAATCCTCTCGCCATTTTGAAGAGAAACCACATTATTTAATTCCCGTGCAGACGATAGACTCAAAGACGATACTGATGCCAAAAGAAAAGTCATTACTACAGTACCAATAATCTTGGGAATCATCAGATAGAAATTATCTCCATACACCAGAAATACATCCTGCAGATATAAAACTGTTTAAAACAAATTTTGGATTCCTCATCGTATTGAGATTGAACTGAAAAAGCCTATTCGGAGAATCTGATCATATTCTCGGCAATTGAATAAGCTTCTCCAACCCGAGATCCTTCAATCAGTTATCATAGAATTTATTAAAAATATCATGAAAATTGTTAAGGGTAGAATTAGAGCCAATATCAGTTCAATCATCAATACTAGGTATTGCCCCCACTAACAGTTACGACCAAAAATTCATTGCATCTTCGGCGCCAGCCCAACCCAGACCACAAGCAGCACCGCCAACAACAGTTGCAACACCTGTGGCTCCGCAAACCAATGCCCCTGCACCTCGCCAAATCCATTTACCGGCATTAGCCTTTTGCACATTGATATGGCAGCTCTGTACCATCACCAAAATTTGTCCGCAGATCACCCTTTTTCGTAAGAGAACTTCCCCTTCATTTCTTGCCCATCGACAACAACTGTTGGAGAAACAAACTTACCGATCAAAGCCCCATCTTTCTCGTAAAGAGTAACGCTTTGTCCATCTTTTGGCAACTTCCACGCGGTCAGTTGCTTGCAAGTTCAAGTGATTACTAAGACCAGCCGCATGGCCTGCACCATTATCGCTCATTTTTTTACTGTGCGCGTCACTCCATCACGTCCCACAGCAAGCACTTTTTCATCCGAAGACACGGTCTTCCGATTTCCAGGCAGGAAAGACCCGAACTTAAGCTTGAAGTATTGCCTTCTGCATGTGCCATGATTGGGGACACGGTAGAAGCTAACATGATTGCTCCTACAGCAACAACCATCTTTTTGCATCCATTGCGACCGACGAACGTTATCTCGTGAGAATGTCTTCACGTGATAAATCCTTTCTTAATATGACTGGCATGGTGTTGTTTCACACCAAATGGAATGAAGCATTTGAATTAATGCTCCAACATCGTTTGGATGTGACTATGACGATAATTGGTTTCTTTCCTTGAGGTCAATAGACTAGCTATTAATGCAAAAATGAAAAATAATATATTACCCCTATTATGATTTGGCCAGGTCCTTGATTTCCAACATAATTAGACAAAAATTTGTTTTCATTCAGGGAGTGAACCAACTTTTTGATGAGTATATTTTTGATGCTAAAAATATATTCATTAATTAGCATAATTGCTGCTACTTATGATTGACCAGTATTATCAGTTGATGATGCATGAAGAGTGACACAACCTTACTCCACACCCCGCAAACACCCCCATAATCCCATGGCTAACCTTAAAAAATGCTATCAGCTTAACAGTTGATCTTTCCACTCTTTTCGGGGGTATTTTTGCAGACGATGGAAGCAAACCGCTAAAACCACTCACCCCTACCGAACTACCATACCTCCAGTTCATACGCCACTTTTGTCAAAAATAGTTACGCGACACCCCATCCCAGCCAAACGTGCCTAAACTGAAAGAAAACCAAAAAGTGAGGAGACACCATGGGTTTTCCCGAAGGATTCTTATGGGGTGGCGCCACCGCCGCTAACCAAATCGAGGGCGCCTACGCGGAGGATGGCAAGGGGCTCAGTGTGCAGGATGTGCTGCCGGGAGGCGTCGTCAAGCCAGCAAGTGCGGGGCCCACACCGGACAATTTAAAGCTGGAGGCGATTGATTTTTACCACCGCTACCAGGAGGATATTGCGCTGTTTGCGGAGATGGGGTTTAAGGTATTCCGCCTGTCTATCGCGTGGTCACGGATTTTCCCGCGGGGCGACGAGGCGGAGCCGAATGCGGCGGGGCTAGCGTTTTACGATCGCGTCATCGACGAATTGCTTGCACACAATATTGTGCCGTTGGTGACGCTCAGCCACTACGAGCTGCCGCTGTACCTGGCGCAGGAGTACGGCGGGTGGACGAACCGGAAGCTCATTGGGTTCTATGAGAATTTCGCCCGGACGGTCTTTGAACACTTCCGAGGGCGGGTGCAGTATTGGCTCACGTTTAATGAGATCAATTCGATTCTGCACTTCCCCATCCTGGCCGGGATCGTGAACACTACTGACAAACAGGACCTCTACCAGGCGATTCACCATGAGCTGGTGGCGTCAGCTCGGGTGACGAAGATCGCTCACGAGGTGGACGCTACCAATAAGATTGGTTGCATGATTCTGGCGATGCCGCGTTATCCGCTCACCCCGAACCCTGACGATGTGTGGGCGCACTCGATGCCGCCCATGACGATTTCACGTTCGGCGACGTGCATGCCGCGGCACCTACCCTGGCTATTTCCTGCGCAAGCTGCGGGAGGCTGGCATCGAGCTCGATATTACCGAGCAGGACCGTATTGACCTGCGTAACACGGTGGATTTCGTGTCGTTCTCTTACTACATGTCCGTGTGCGAGTCGGCGACGGACACCACGCGCGGCCCCGGCAACCTCATCGGCGGCGTCCCCAACCCCACGCTCGCGGCGTCGCAGTGGGGGTGGCAGATCGACCCGGTGGGCCTGCGCATCATCCTCAACGAGTATTGGGATCGGTGGCAAAAACCCCTGTTTATTGTGGAAAACGGCTTGGGTGCCCGCGACGAGCTTGTCGACGGCACGGTGGCCGACGATTACCGGATCTCCTACATGAATGACCATTTGGTGCAGGTCGGCGAGGCGCTGAGCGACGGCGTGGCGGTGCTGGGCTATACCTCCTGGGGGTGCATCGACCTGGTGTCCATGTCCACTGCGGAAATGTCCAAACGCTACGGCTTCATTTACGTTGATCGCAATGATGATGGTTCGGGCACGCTGCAACGGTATCGGAAGAAGTCGTTCTACTGGTACAAGGATGTGATCGCCAGCAATGGGGCCACGCTCACACCATGATGGATGCCCTGCTCACCGAACTCAACCGGTCTGACCTGGACATTATTGATGCACCCGCGCTGGCCCACCAGTTGCAGGCTCTGCCGCAGAAGCAAAGGCCAGCCGCACCAGTCCGGGACGTGTCTTCCTGGTTTCCCACCGAATACCGGGTGGCGCAACGGCTGATCGCGCATCACCTGCGAAACGCTGACCCTAACCTGGTGGCATTGCACCTGGTGGCGGCCAGTGTTGTCGGCGGCACCGTGGCGGACGCCCACCTCATGGCCGCCGAACTCGACCACATCACCCGCCTGCTGCCGGTGCAAATGGGCATGAAGTTCCTCACCCACGTGCGGCTGTTTCTCACCCGGGTGTTGGGCGGCCAGCAGTTAGACACCGGGTTGAGTGCGGTGCGGGCTTCCCTGATGGCAAACCACCCCGAGGCCATGCGGGTGGGCTGCAACATTGCACGCCTGGTGGCCGACGACCTGGGGGTGGACATCACCGAGGACGAGGAAACCTTCCCTCGCCCTGCACGCGGCCCGGCTACTTGACCACTAGGTTCACCATGCGGCCGGGCACCACGATCTGTTTCACCACCGTCTTATCCGCAATGTGGGATTGGATGGTAGCGTCGGCAAGCGCGATGGCGGCAATCTGGTCACGGTCAGCCTCGGTGGGAACCATGATGCGGCTGCGCACCTTGCCGTTGATCTGCACCGGCAATTCGATTTCATCGTCAACCAACCACTTCTCGTCGAAGATGGGGAATTTGGCATAGGTGATGGTGTCGTCGTGGCCCCAGCGCTGCCACAGTTCTTCGGCGATGTGGGGGGCGATCGGGGCGATCATGATGACGATCGGGGTGACGGCCGCCCGCGGCACCGGGGTGGTGGCGAAATGCTTGGTCAGGAAGTTCACGTACTCGATCGCCTTGGCCACCACGGTGTTGAGCCGCAGATTTTCGTAGTCGTCCCGGATGCCGGCGATGGTGCGGTGGAGTGCCTTGGAGGTGTCGTCGTCAAGCTCCGCGTCGGAGACGGTCACATCGCCGGTTTCCTCGTCCACCACCAGGCGCCACAGGCGTTGCAGGAACCGTTGGGCGCCCACAACATCCTTGGTGGCCCAGGGTCGTGACGTGTCCAAGGGACCCATCGCCATTTCGTAAACCCGCAGGGTGTCGGCACCGTAATCGTCGCAAATCTCGTCGGGGCTTACCGAATTTTTGAGCGACTTGCCCATCTTGCCGTACTCCTGGGTGACCTCCTCACCTTGGTAGTAGAACTTGCCGTCGCGCTCCTCGACCTCGGCGGCGGGCACGTACACGCCTCGGGAATCCGTGTAGGCGAATGCCTGAATGTAGCCCTGGTTGTACAGGCGGCGGTATGGCTCGTAGGAGGAAACATAGCCCAGGTCAAATAGGACTTTATGCCAGAATCGGGCGTACATGAGGTGCAGCACCGCGTGTTCGACGCCGCCCACATACAGGTCGACGCCACCGCAGTCGCCAGGGAATTGGGGGCCGGTCCAGTACCGTTCGTTTTCCAGGGCACAGAACTCGTCGGGATTCTGCGGATCAATGTAGCGCAGCTGGTACCAGGAGGAACCGGCCCACTGCGGCATGACATTGGTGTCCCGCCGATAGTGCTTCAGGCCATCGCCCAGGTCCAATTCCACATTCACCCAGTCGGTGGCCTTGGCCAGCGGGGGGTGGGGGACGGAATCGGCGTCGTCCGGGTCGAAGGACACCGGCTTGTAGTCTTCCACCTCGGGCAAGACCACGGGCAGGGACGATTCGGGCAGGGCGTGCGCCACATCGTTCTCATCGTACACAATGGGGAACGGCTCACCCCAGTAGCGTTGGCGGGCAAACAACCAATCGCGCAGCTTATATTGGATTTTTTCCGTGCCAACATTGTGCGCAACCAGCCAGGCAATGGTGTCCGCAATGGCGGTGGGGGTGTCCTTGCCGTTGATGTCAAGGCCGTCGGTGTTGGCGGAGTTAATGTGCGGCGCGTCACCAACAAACGCCTCGGTGGTCACGTCCCCGTCGAGCACCGGCACGATGGGCAGGCCAAACACGGTAGCAAACTCGTAGTCGCGGGTGTCGTGCGCGGGCACGGCCATGATCGCCCCGTGCCGTAGCCGGTGAGCACATAGTCGGCAATAAAGATCGGCACCTGCTCGCCATTGACCGGGTTGGTGGCGTAGGTTCCCAGGAACACGCCGGTTTTGTCCTTATTCTCTTGCCTTTCGACGTCCGACTTTGCGGCAATGGCCGCCCGGTAGGCGGCCACCGCCGCCGCGGGAGTCGCCTGGCCGTCGGTCCAGCGGGAATCGGTACCCTCCGGGTAGGGAGTATCGGCCGTGAGGGCGTCGACAAGCTCATGCTCGGGGGCCAACACCAGGTAGGTTGCACCAAACAGGGTGTCGGGGCGGGTAGTAAACACCGTGATCGAATGGCCTGCGGCGGTGAAATCCACCTCGGCGCCGCGGGACCGGCCGATCCAGTTCCGCTGCATGTTCTTGACCTTATCGGGCCAATCCAGAACCTCAAGATCATCAATAAGCCGGTCGGCATATGCGGTAATGCGCATCATCCACTGGGACAACTTTTTGCGGAACACCGGGAAGTTACCGCGCTCGGAACGGCCGTCGGCGGTCACTTCCTCGTTCGCCAACACCGTACCCAGGCCAGGGCACCAATTCACCATGGAATACGACCGGTAGACCAGCCGGTATTCGTCAATCACCTTGGCCTGCTGCACCTTATCCAACTTTGTAAAGTCCGAGGTGCCGAACTCCTGTGCGAGTTTCTCCGGGACGGGTCGGGAACCGTCCTCCAGGAGGGGGACAAGTTCGGTGATGCGGCGCGCCTTGTTTGATTCAGTGTCGAACCAGGCATTGAAGATCTGGAGGAAAATCCACTGGGTCCAGCGGTAATAGTCCTCGTCGGTGGTGGCAATGGCGCGGCGCTTATCGTGCCCCCAACCCCAAACGCCCAGCTGGCGCTCCATGTTTTCGATGGACTCCTGCGTTTTTGATCGCCGGGTGCGTGCCGGTTTTGGATGGCGTATTGCTCCGCCGGCAGGCCGAACGCATCATAGCCCAGGGTGTGCAGCACGTTTTTGCCGAGCATGCGGTTGAACCGGGCGAATGTGTCGGTGGCAATATATCCGAGTGGGTGGCCCACGTGTAGGCCGGCACCGGAAGGGAATGGGAACATGTCCTGCACAAACAGCTTATTGCTGGGGAGCTCGTCCCCGGTGGCGAGGGTGCCGACCGGGTTGGGGGCCTGGAACGTGCCGTTCTCCCGCCATAGTGTTTGCCATTTCTTCTCGATAACACCCGCTAGTTCCGGGGAATAGCGATGTGCTGGTACCTCACTCGGATTGTTCATGGGTAAATAGTGTAGTCGGTTTGCTCTAGCACTGTTCCCACCCACCGGCCATGGCATAAACCCGCAGCTGGGGGCGGGTTTCCTCGACCTAGAATAGCGGATAAGCCCTAGAAACCAGTTGGTCTCTAAGGCTTATCAGGGCCACTACAGCGGGACGCTTCCAAGAGAGGCGGCTGCGGGAACTACTCATCTGAAGATATTTCATCCCACCACATACCGCAATAGCGCTTGGGGCAAGAGTCATTTTTCGGATATCCGTTGTGAAACTATAGCCATCGGAATCTATTGCGCATCTCGTGATTCCGATTCCTACGATGGCTTCTAATGTCCCATCATTGGTTTTTGTCACACGGTACACCCAGACGTCAGTTACGGGGGCGCTCAGGGTCACATAGTCACCGCGCCATTTGAGGTTGAATCGTTCATACTGGGTGAATGCGGCCCAGCCTGGGGGCATTCCGGGAGTGATTTACTGGATTTTGGACAATGCTCCAGGGTGCAGTCCTTATCCATCCATTGAGCGTCGAGAAGTTTTTTTCGTATTGTTGGATGGCGGCGCCTACCGCGTTGATCCTCTTGTATTGCATGGTGACCCAGCCCCCGGCTACAACCAGCAGGATTATTGCTACAAGCATGCACCGTTGACGGGTTTTTCGTTTTCATGGGCCGCCAAAAGCCTTACGCAATGAATCTCGATTATTCACGTCATTACCTCACCGCTTGCGACCCTACGACATATCCACCGTGCCGTCTAGATTCGGCCGGCAGCCTGGGGCTAGCATCGAAAACGTGGTCGACATGCGATAGGTCGCGCTTATCAGGAAACCGCATGGCGCCACCAGAGGGCTTTATGCCGCCATTATCTCGCTATCAGTCGAATATATGATCGCCATGACCCCACCCCCGCCGCTACAAAAGCAGATGACCACATCCCCCGCAACACGAACCAAACCCCCAAAAAAAGGGGCATTGATAGATTTGACCTTTTTGGATTGATAAGATGAGGAAAAAAATATTGCGGATCAAATAAATTAGGAAAAATTGATGGGTCAACTTTTTCGTACTGCCCTACTATCCTGCACTGTAACACTCACTTGCCTCACCTGCCTTACTGGCGTGGCCCAGGCGCAGCCGCTAGCGGCGGAAACCCGGGCCCCCAACTGTATTGAGATGAAAACCGAATGGGGTTTCGTCCAGGCCTACAACAACTGCGACACCACAAAAACCCTCAACCTGAAAGCCAAAAATGGCGTTCGGCCCGGACACCAAATGCCTGCCGGTCAAACCCGGAACCAGGGCAAATATTGGCCCAGCCTTGGGCCGCTTCGATGGGGTAGTGGTGTGCCCCGGTGACTACGGCACCGAACCGGAAGGCAGCAACCGTGACAGTTTGGGGATGTTCACGGTGAAATGCCCCATGATGAATCCCGCACCGGGCAAGCGCAACGAGGTTGTGGGTTACATTGTGGGCACGAGCGACAAGAGCGTGAAAGATGCGGAAACCGTGGCCGACATGTTCGCATCCCTGGTTGTGACCAATCAGCAAGAAACCGCCGTGAAGCAAGAATGCACACCGCAGAAACAGTACATCGCCATGGGCGCCTACAACGCGAACGAGTTAGGAACCTAGCCGCACTAATCAGGCAGGCACGATCAGAGGTCCGCCGGTGACCGGGCATTCCACCACCACCGCATCCAGGTCGAATACCTGTTTGAGCAGCTCGGGGGAGATAACGTCCCGTGGTTTCCCCACCGCCTTGAGGCTCCCGTCCCGCATGACCACCAGGTTATCCGAATAACGCAACGCCAGGTTCAGGTCGTGCAATACCATCACAATGGTGCGGCCGTGCTCCCGACTCAGACGGTGCACCAACTCCAGCACCTCAATGGAATGCGATAAATCCAGGTAGGTGGTGGGCTCATCCAAAAACAGGATGTCGGTTTGCTGGGCCAGGACCAGGGAAATCCACACCCGTTGGCGCTGCCCGCCGGAAAGCGAATCCACCGTGCGGTCCGCAAGGTCATCCACCTTGGTCATGCGCAGGGCGGTCATGACCTCGTCCTTGTCGTCCGACGACCATTGCCGGTACCAGGCCTGGTGGGGGTGCCGGCCCCGGGCCACCAGGTCGGACACTATCAGCCCATCCGGGGCAACCGGGGTTTGCGGCAAAACCCCCAGGCTACGGGCCAGATCCCGGCGTCGTAAAGCGCGAATGGGGGTGCCATCCAACGTCACCTCACCCGCCTGCGTCGGCAGCAAATTAGCCATAGCCCGCAGCAGTGTTGATTTGCCGCAACCGTTCGGGCCGATAATCGTGGTGACCTGCGTGTCTGGGATCGCAACATCGAGGGAATCAATAATAGTTTTCGGGCCATAACCAACCCGTAGTCCCTGTTGCGGCTAAACGACTCATACTGTGCTCTTTCGGTTTGTTTGGATGAGAAGGTACACCAGGAATGCCCCGCCGATCGCCGACGTGACCAGGCCCACCGGCAATTCCCACCGGCAGCCCCGCCCGGGCCACCAGGTCAGCCACGGCCAATAATGCCGCGCCGCAGAGTGCCGAACCAACCAGCGGCGGCGTGGGGGTTCCCGTAAGTCGCATCGCCAGCTGAGGGTGCCACAAACGCCACAAACCCAATCGGGCCCGCCGCCGATACCGCCACCGCAGTGAGCACCACCGACACCAGCAGGAATAGTGCTTTATGCTTATCGACGCTCACCCCCAGGCCGGCGGCCATGTCATCACCGAGCGTCATCGCCCGCAATTGAAACGCCATATACCCAATGGTCGGCACGATCAGGGCCAACACCAGCAGCACCGGCAGGTTCCGGTTCGCGCTCGACGCCACCAGGGAACCCGTCAGCCAGGTTTTCGCTATTGCCGCATCCGAAATATCGGCGCGCAACAACAACCAGGTGATATAGGGACTGCAACAGGGCCGTAATCATAATGCCCTGATAGCACCAGCCGGAACGTGTCCATGCCCCGCCTGCTCCCCAGCAACCAAATCACCACCGCAGCCAGGGTGGATCCTATCAGCGCCGCCACCGGGAGGCTCACCGCCCCCATGGTGCCACTACCCAACACGATGATCGTCACCGCGCAGGCCGACGCGCCCTGGGAAATCCCCAACACGTCCGGGCTGGCCAGCGGGTTCCGGGTCACCGACTGGGTGAGCGCACCCGCCAACCCCAACGCCAACCCGACCGCCACCGCCGCCACGGCACGATGCAGCCGCCACTTGAGCACCACCGTGCGTTGCAGCCGCGTACCACCACCCATAAACACCTCGAATACTTTTTCGAGAGTAATGGGGTGGTCGCCAATCGTAATGCTCGCCGCAAACGCCAACACCGCGGCGAGCACCAACACCACATTGACCACAATAATTCGGGAATGTATCACCCTCACAGGGCCACCAACTTCCGCTGCACCAACAAATACAACACAAACGGGGCGCCCACGCCGGCCAAAACAATACCCACCTGCAACTCGCCGGGCCGCGCAATCACCCGACCCAATATATCCGCCAACAGCACCAAAATCGCACCACCCAACGCGGAATATGGCAATAACCAGCGGTAATCCGGCCCGGTCACCACCCGAATCACATGGGGGATAATGAGCCCCACAAACCCGATCGGGCCCGCACCCGCTGTCGCGGCACCCGCCAGGAGCGCAATAATAATCATGCCCACCAGCCGGGCGCGCCGGGTATCCACACCCATGGATGCGGCAATATCATCACCCAGGTTCAACACATTCAACTGTCTGGCCGTCACCAGTGCGGCCACCACACCCACGACAATGAACGGGGCAACCCCTGTAAAAACCGTCACATCCCGGCCGGCAATCGAACCCGCATTCCAAAACCGCATGCGGTCGAGACTGTCATCGTTCGTCAACACAATGGCGCTCGTCATGGCGCTCAGCACCGCCGACAAGGCCGTGCCACCCAGCAAAATACTCACCGGGTTAATGCCACTAAACGAAAACACCATGATGGTAGCGATAATGGCGCCCACGAACGCCGCAATAACGGTGCCGGTAACACTGGTGACCTGCAAAAAGGTAAACGACACCACCACGGCAAACGCGGCACCGGCATTAATGCCGAAAATACCGGGGTCGGCCAGCGGGTTTCGGGTATGGCCCTGAATCAACGTGCCGGCGGTGCCTAAGGCCGCGCCGACAACAATGCCGAGAATAGTGCGGGGAATCCGAAGATCCTGAATAACCGCGGCATCGGCGGCATCAATATCGACACCATTCACCATATCCACCAGGGCGCTCAAAGCAATGGTGCGGGTACCAATGACGATACTCGCCACCACCAGCAGCACAAGCACCCCTAGGAGGAGAAAGAGTCCACTAAGACGTCTATTAAGCACTATTGCAACTTTAGTTAACCCTAAGCTACATTCAAAAGAATGAGTAATAAAATTTCGCGCCGGGGCTTCCTGGGCCTGGTTGCAGCAGGTGCGGTCGCCTCTGTCGGCGTGCTTGCAGCATGCGGCAAAACCAATAGCACCAACGAAGCAGCTAATACTTCCGAGGCCGCCGGCGACACCCAACGGGTGGTGGCGCTCAACACCAGCCAGCTCGATAACCTCCTCATGCTGGGCATTGTCCCCTGTGGGCGTCGCGGCCGCGAAAGGGGCCGAACTCATACCCCAATTCATCAAGGACAAATTCGGTTCCCAATACGATCTAGACAGCATCGCTAACTGTGGACTCCGCCAAACCCCCCAACGTTGAGGCGATCAGCAAGCTGGAACCAACCCTGATCTGCGCCAACGAACGCACCGACGAAGAAATCCTCACCAAACTCCGCGATATCGCCCCCGTGGTGACCGGCAAAGGCGGCGGCGAAAACTGGAAAGACGACCTGGCCACCATCGCCGAGGCCGTAGGCAAGAAAGATGAGGCAAAGAAGCTTCTCGACGCCTACCTTGCGGACGCCGCCGACTTCAAAGGAAAACTCCCAGCCGAAGTACCAACAGTGTCATTCCTGCGCACCAAAGACGACGCATTCCAGGTGTATGGCACAAACTCCATAGCCGGCACCGTGGCCGCCGACTGCGGCCTCGCCCGACCGGAATCGCAACAATTCACCAACAAAGCCGGCAAGGACCTTTCCGCAGAGGTCCTGGACCAGGCCGACGCCGACTGGATTTTCTATGGGGTCCAATCCGGGGCACCCTCACCGGCAGACACGCCGCTCTGGCCCAGCCTCAAAGCGGTCACCGACAACCATGCAGTCGAGGTTGACTACGAATCCTGGTATTTGAACGCCTCCCTGCTGTCCGCCCAAATCATATTGGAAGGCCTGCACAAAGTCCTATCATAATAGGGTAAATTGTTCGCCCACCCTGGGGCGATCCCGCAGGGACACGGCACACAACCTACGCATAATGGTGGGTTTCCGGCCCGGCTTATGCCAGGTGGTTTGCTCAATGGTGCAATCCAAAGTGAGTTCCGGGCCGTGGCTGGCCACAAGCCCCGTGACCTGCCGCACCTGCTCGTCGGTGGCCTTAATGGCGTAGGAAGTACCATCAATCATGAGGAAAATCGTGTCCGAAGACCCCTGAAAACCATCAAATTGGAACACATCTTCGATGGTTTCGGTGACGACTCTTTCTCGTCTTAAACTCCGTGATAAGACCCGCCACATGCTCAATATTGCCCGAATAGTTGATGGTATCCGTTCCGCGTTGTTGCAGCGTAACACTGAAACTATGATGCCGCTTCGCCATAACGCTTGCGGCATTCGCCAGGGGGCGCTGCGCGGCATGCGGCAAGCTGGTGAGGCTGCGGGAATCGTCGAAAAGCGTATCGACGACCGTGCGGAGCGCAACATCATCAATATCGTGCACCACAAAATCCAACTCCACATCGGCCGGATCCTTAGGGCGGGGCGCCGCCGAAAGCCTAAACCCATCATGGGTTGCCGTAAACACCAGTGGGCGAGCATACGACCCCTGCGCACCGATGGCCTCGGCCTGGGCCTTTGCCGTAGCAGTAATGGCGGTAGCGATATTGCCGACCAGGGACGCAAACTCTGGGGGCCTGAAGCGAACCGGTGGTGAAAATCGCCTCAGCACGTTCGGAAACAGTCATATCAAAGCACCTTTCTTCTCGCGGGAAAGTTTAATGCACCCCACCCCCGATAATCCCGAACGACGCAAACCGTATAGTGGGCCGCAACCACGCTAAATCAATAAAGCCATGCATAATGGGCCTATCCTATTGGCTATTTTGGGGGTAGTGTAGGAAGACGCAAGCCCACCAATAGGAAGGACAACAGCATGGCAACTACCCCAGTCAGCCAATCCGGCGTCTACACCAACACTTACACCGACCTACCGATCTCCAAGGAAGCCACCACCTCCCGCGTCCTCGTCAATAACGATGTATTGCGGCACGTCATGTTCACCATGGACACCGGACAGGTCCTCACGGAACACACCTCCACCCGGGCCGTCATCATTAATATCCTCGAAGGCCGATTCCGGTTCACAATAAACGGCAAAGACAACGAAGTCGCACCCGGCGACGTCATTTACCTTGCACCCAATGATCCCCACGCGGTCGAGGCCCTCGAACCCTCCCGCATGTCCCTCACACTCGTCGTGGTGTAGACGCGGAAACGCCAAAAATGAATGCTGGTGCGTCGAGGGCACCAGCATTACCACTAAAACCTAACGCCTAACGCACCGTCACCGAACTGCCCAGCAGCGGGAACGTGCCCGTCGTGCCGGAAATAGTGCCCAATTCACGGCGCACCATGGAATCCGGGCCCACATCCGCCCCGGTCGACACCTCGGCGGTCACCGCCCACGTCCCATTCCCGCGCGGCTCCAACCACGGGTCGGCCACCGCGACCTCCACCACGTTATATTTTCGCCGTCGCCACCGCAACACCCCGATACCGGATAATCCCATCGCCGGCATCCGCCGCCCGACTAAACGTCACCCGGTCACCATCCCGGGCCGCACCATTCTTCGTACTGATATTCCCACCGGCAGCATTCGCCACTTGCGCAATGGTGGCGGCATCAATGGTGAAATCCGGTGTCGCGGCCGGCGGCGTGTTCGGCCCCGGATCCGAAGAAAACGGAATCGGCACAAACGTTTCCTCCGCCGGATTCACCGAACCGGCACCCGCATACACATACACACCCCACCGGTCACCAGGTGTTTGGGCCGGTGGATCCACCACCAGGCGGGCGGTGAACGTGCCGTCAGGATTCATGGTTTGCGTCTGGCGGGCAATCGACCGTCGAAAAGCCAACGGTATAGACTCCAACGTTCCGGCCGGCATCATCCACGCAATACCCCTATCATGGGGGTGCTTTCGGTGGGATTCGGCGCATTCTCACTCGGTTTCCACCACTCAGGAAACGCCGAATACACCACAAACACCCCATTGGGGGTACCATGCGGCACGGGGATAGGGAACCCGCCCTTATTAGCCTGCGGATCAAACCCCGAACCATGAACCAATAACACATCACCACGATGAACCGGCCCAGTCACCGGCTCACCAGACTCCGTAGTAACAGTGATACGGGTATGTTCCTGGGCCTGATTATTATCCGGGATAGTCGGCATGCGGGTCTCGGCCGCGGCAACCAGGGGGACGGCAACAGTAGCACAAACGGTAAACAGAATCGTCGAAAAGCCCAATGCTAGTCTCATAGTTAGTGAAGTCTAACCTAAGGAGATAACCCATGGGAAGCCCCAGGAACCTAGTACTCATCGGCGTATTCTGCTGCGTTTATTTTGTAGTCATGTTCTCCGGTGGAATGCTCGGAATCTTCTCACCCATCATGATTATGGTCGGCGGAATCATCAGCACCCTCATCAACGGCATTGTAATCATGCTCTACCTTGCGAAAGTGCCACAATTCGGGTCACTCACCATCCTCGGCCTCATCACCGGGCTGGGCATGATGCTCACCGGACACGTCTGGTACGTTGTCCCCACCGCCATCATCACTGGACTCATCGGCGACACCATCGCCCGCAGCGGCAATTACCAGGGAAAACTCACCAACCCCCTGGCGTACGCCGTCTTCCAACTCTGGTCCATGGCACTCGTCGCACCCATATTTATTAACTCCGACGACTATTTCGCCGACATTGAAGCCCAAATGAAAAGCGCCGAATACGCCGACACCATGCGGCACGTCTTCACCCCAACCATGATCCTCATTTGGGGTGTCGCAACCTTCATCGTCTGCCTCATTGCTGGCTTCATCGGAATGCGCACCCTCAAAAAGCATTTCACCCGCGCCGGGATAGTGTAATGACCGGCAACAACACCACCGCCAACACCACTCACGCCGATAACGAGAGCACGCTCGGCGACTCCAGCAGCCCCCGCACCAATATTGATGCCCGCATGAAGCTGCTCTACCTCATTGTCTGCAATGTGCTGGTCATGGGCCTCAATACTCGATCAACTCTCTGGCCCATCATCATCTGCCTGGGGATACTCATTGCCTGCGATATGTCCCGGAGATTCTTCCTGGGATATCTGGCCATTATCCTCATCAGCTTCGGGGCAACGCTACTCCCCGGGGTGCCGGGAATGAATAACTGGCTTGGGGTGGCCCTCGGCATTGTCGGCTATTGGGTGCTGCGCTTCACCGTCAGCCTGTCTGTGGCCATATGGATGTTCAGCACCACCCGCATCAGCGAATTCACCACCGCATTCCACCAAATGCGGCTCCCCAATATGATTGTCATTCCCCTCAGCGTCATGTTCCGATTCTTCCCCGTCGTCATTGACGAAATGCGGGGAATCGTCGAAGCGATGAAACTGCGGGGCTACCAAAAACCCTGGCTGCACCCCATACGCACCGCCGAATACATTGTGGTACCCCTGCTCTCGGCAGTGGCCCGGATCGCCGACGAGCTCGCGGCCGCAGCACTCATTCGCGGGTTGGGGGCGCCGGGTCGACCAACGCAGCTGTCTACCCACAGGTTTGGGGTGTGGGATGCGGTGATGGTGCTGGCCATTCTTGGTTTTATTGGCCTGACGATTGCGCAACGATCATAACGGGAACTGGAGGTAATGATGGCGGACACCAGCGCAGACACAAATGCGGCAACAAATGCGGAAGCAAGCATGGTCAACATAGATGATGTCAGCGTGACCTACGCCGCGGCACCGGAACAGCCGGTGCTAGAGAACGTGAATTTCGCCCCGCAACCAGGGATTACCTTATTATGCGGCGCCAGTGGCAGCGGGAAGTCCTCGGTGTTGCGGTTGATCAATGGGCTGATTCCGCATTTTCATGCGGTTACCCAAACCGGCACGGTGCGGTTAGGGTCCAAATCGGTTGCGGACATGCAGCTCTACGAGATCGGGAAGTCGTGCGCAACCGTGTTTCAGAACCCGCGCACCCAGTTTTTTTCACCACTGAGGTGGATTCCGAACTGGCATTTGCCGGCCAGAATTTCAGGTTCCGGCGGATGAGCTGCGCAGACGATCGGCCACAGCATTGCGGGATGTGGGGATCACGGATTTGACTGGGCGGTCGCTGCGCACCTTATCGGGTGGGCAGGTGCAGAAGGTGGCCTGTGCCCAAGCCGTGGCGCAAACCACCCCGATCATATTATTTGATGAGCCCACTTCCAACCTGGATCCGGCGGCAATAACCGAGTTTGCGGCGCTCTTGGGCCGGCTGAAAGCGCAGGGTAAGACCATTATCATTGCGGAACACCGCCTGTATTTTTCTCCGCGGGCTGGTCGACCAGGTGCTGCTGATTGTAGACGGCCGGGTTGCCCCACGTACCCGGGGAGGAGTTCTTCAGCCTTGGCGCCAAGGCCCAAGAGTTAGGGTTGCGCACGCTCGAAAAACCGCAGCTGAATAAGGTTCCCGAGCCGTCTCCGACGGAGCGGGGAGTGCATGTGCGTGGGGTGCAGGTGTCGTTTGGTGGCAGGCGCGTGCTCGACATTGCCGATATGTGTTTCCCAGAAGGCAAGGTCACCGGCATTATTGGCCCCAATGGTGCCGGTAAAACCACCTGGCCCGGGTGCTGTGCGGTTTGCAGCGTGTGCAGGCCGGCACGGTTGAGTTTTTCGTCGAAGCCGGGCCGGGCGTTCCTGGTCATGCAGGATGTACACCGCCAACTGTTTACCGAAAGTGTTGCGCAGGAGGCGGGCCCAGAATTTTTGGCGCAGCTCGGCCTGGACCAGTTGGCGGACCGGCACCCGTTGTCGCTGTCTGGCGGCCAGAAACAACGACTGTGTGCGCCACCGCCCTCAGCATGGACGTACCAGTTTTGCTTTTTCGACGAGCCAACCTCCGGCGTTGACTACCATCACCTCAAATTGGTGGCCGAATTACTCCGCGGCCTGGCTGCCGATGGAAAAACCGTGATCGTCATCAGCCACGATATTGAATTCCTCAATCACTGCGTGGACCACATTGTGCAGCTAGCACCGCTTGGTTAGCGTTTTTGATAAAGCTTCTTGCGTTGGAACTTCGGGTCGGAGGTCACCAAGATGCCCAGGTTGCGGAAGATGGTTTCATCCACCGAGCCCAAAATGGTGGTGGTGTGACGTCGCAACCCCGGAGCTGTTTCAGCTGCTCCAGGGCCAGTCAGGGAATCCTCATTGCTGGCGGCGGACACCGACAGAGCGATCAGCACCTCGTCGGTGTGCAGCCGGGGATTACGGCTGCCCAGGTGCACCGTTTTGAGGGTTTGGATCGGTTCGATGGACTCCACCGACAACAAATGTACTTCGCTATCAATGCCAGCAAGATATTTCAGAGCATTCAATAGCATGGCGGCGGAGCACCCCAGAAGTTCCGAGGTGGCACCGGTGATGATGGTGCCGTCGTGAAGTTGGATGGCGGAGCCTGGCTCCCCGGTTGCGGCCTCCACGGCACGGGCGGGGGCCACTACCGCCCGCTTGTCGACGGTGATGCCGGCCTTCGCCATGATGACTGCTGCCCGATCGGATTGGGTGGAGTCGGAATTGTCCCGGGCTTCGTCGACAAGCGCCTTGAAATAGCGGCGAATGATCTCCCTGGTTACTCGCGTCCCAACAAACTTTATCGTCCACAATGCAATAGCCGGCCATGTTCACTCCCATGTCGGTAGGGGATTGGTACGGGTAGTGCCGGTCAGTCGCTCCAGCATGCTTTTTGAGCAGGGGAAATGCCTCAACATCCCGGTTATAGTTCACGGTCTGCTCGCCGTGGGCGGAGAGGTGAAAATGGTCGATGACATTGGCATCGTTCAGATCCACGGTGGCGGCCTCGTAGGCAAGATTCACCGGATGTTCCAGCGGCAGGTTCCAAACGGGGAACGTCTCAAACTTGGCGTAGCCGGCGTTCACACCCCGGCGGTGCTCGTGATACACCTGGCTGAGGCAGGGTGGCGAGCTCCCGAACCCGGCCCCGGCGCGGTCACAACCACCAGGTCACGGGTGGTTTCGGCATATTCGTTGCGGCCGAATCCTTCGGGGGAGACGATCAAATCTAAATTGGTTGGATAGCCGGGAATCACACGGTGGCGGGCGACTTTGAGCCCCAGGCGTTGCAGCCGTTCCACAAAGGCGACGGCCAGGCGATTGTCGTCCTCCATTTGGGTGATGACCACGTGTTCGACGAGGAAGCCTCGATCACGGAAGACATCGACGAGTCGGAGCACGTCATCCTCATAGCTAATGCCAAGGTCGGCGCGCATTTTATGGCGTTCCAGGTCCTTGGCATTGATGCAGATGAGGATTTCCAGCTCGTCGCGTATTTGTTCCAGCATGGCGATCTTATTGTCAGGGGTGAAACCGGGAAGCACCCGGCTGGCGTGGAGATCGTCGAAAAAGCTTGCCCCCCATTTCTAGATAAAGTTTGCCACCAATTTCGGCGCGGCGCTCCTTGATGTGTTGGGATTGCAGCTCGATGTATTTTTTCCCGATCGAAACCTAACATGGAATTCTATTAAACCATAGAATTACCGGGTTTAGCATCTTTGACAGGTTCGGGCGGGTAGGGTGACTCGCCGGTCTCTAACCAATATAAATTCACCCCGGTGGCGAAAGCTATTGCTATAAGCGCACTTCGGCGGGGGCACCGTTTTGCAATTTCCCAATTGCTCACCGATTTGCGCGACACGCCCGCGAGTTCGGCTAGCTGTCCTTGTTCCAGGCCGGCATGCCGCCGGGCTCTTTGGATTCGATCCTGGAGCTCCCATTGCGGCACTGCCCCCACATCATTTCCTACGTTCATTGAAGCACCCATATGGGAAATTTTTAATCAAGAAGATAGTCCTATATCAATCAAGATTCTTCAAAAATGCCTTGCGAGGAAAAAGTGCACATATGGCATATATTCTTATATGGAAGCTTATTCAGTTGCTGGGGAAATAGGGGTTCAGCTGGTGGTTGGTAGAACATTATTCTGCGTATCACGTTAATTGCCCGGATGGTTGTGTTTCGGGGGAGCCTGCTAGGGGTAGAAAGGATTCGCCATACTTTCAGGTGGGCTATGGATCGTTCTACTACATACCGGATCTGGTTGATTCCTTTGTTGAATCGCCTCTGCCAGCCTAGCAGGGGTTTGCCTGGTCTTCTCTTGAAAGGTGTATCGCATCCTAACCCAACATATCCTTTATCCGCAGTACAGTGCCAGGGCTGCATATAGCTGAATAAACCAGTGCTTCTTATAGCTGTAATGTCATGGGTTGATCCTGGTAGTGGTGGTGAAATATAGAATATTTCACCTGCCTGGTCTGTTAAAACTTGTAGGTTATGTCCTGCCCTATGATGCTTCCCGCTGTACAAGTTCCTGGCGTTTTTCCACCACCAACACGGTATGAGCGTGCCGTCAAGCACATACAACCTATTAGGGTTAAGGTCCACTGGTTGTGGTGGGGGTGGAAGCACCACATCAAGGATATTGAGTACGTTATTGATCGCTCTGGAGATAGTGGGTTGGGATGTACCAAAAATACCAGCTAGGGTTTGTTGCCTTAGGTTTTCTTGCAGGTAACCCATGGTGATTTGCACACTGGTGAACACTCCCAGGCTTGGTGGGCAGTGGTGGTCTAGCCTTGATGTGGTGATGATGTTTGCTAGGGTGAGGAGATTATCTGTGGTGAGTGTGCAAGCAATCAGCGGTGCGGGGTCGATAGAGTATTTTGTTGTTTTTCACACTTACTATAAGTACACTACCGGCCTCGTTTTTCCTATGCTTTTCGGGGGTGATTGTTCACCGGGTGGTGGGGGTCGTTATTTACACGCCTGAATAAGCTTCATGGATTCTAAAGAATATGCGGGATAAGGGCCAACGCTTTCTACAAAGCATAACTGCCGATGCAGAGAATCCTGTCTACGAAAAATGCCAATGTTTCACGTGAAACACTTGAGTTTATTCAAAGCTGTTTGTGGGGATGATTATGTTGATGGATAGTGAATTCTTGATTGGCAGAAAGCAAGTATGAGTGTGTCAGGTTGGGAAACCGAATGTTGTTTCTCGGTGTTCAATAAATTTTTGTCGTGTTACTGGAATGGTTTCACGTGAAACATCAATCCTCACAACAACTGGTAGGGAGGGAGGCACACTCAAAGCCATCCCTAATAACTCAACCACCAACCCACCACGTTTCACGTGAAACAATCGCAATTACAAAATCACGAAGGGAAAGCTGAAAATCGCCGTTTGGGAAACACACTTCCCCCTTTCCAACTATTCCCACGATCAGTGTTTCACGTGAAACATCAATTGATCTTTCAAGCTGTCACACACATCGAAGCCTCAAAATCCCACAAACACATCCAAACAAATTACCTCAATTCCAACAGCCCTCACGTTTCACGTGAAACACCAAGCCTCAGCAACCAATAGGGGAAAGGCAACGCACCCTAAACGCTATCTCCTGCAACTCAACCATCCGATCATGTTTCACGTGAAACCATTCTTCCATATTCCGCACTCAACAAACTTACGTTTCACGTGAAACATCGGGAAAGCACAAAAATAAATAACCGACTTTCAGTTTCAGCATTCATCCGTACAAACATGCCCCACATATTCCTCAAAACAAGCTTTATGATTTTAAACATGTAGAGAGATACCAACATTTTCTGCAAAACAGGACTGTAGTCGCAGAAGATTCTATTTACAAGCATTACCAGTGTTTCACGTGAAACGGTGAGGCTGATTCAGCGTCTCCACACATGAGTAGTCTCTGGACGTTAAGGAAGACCAAGATAGATGGCATGTTCTTTCTGATTTTTCCACTTGCTAGGGTAGATGAGTTTTTCCAATGACTGAATAAGCTTCAGTGCAGGGTGATGAGAAAGATTCTATCCATTAGTGGAATAGTTTCACGTGAAACATCAAGCAACTAAAAACTCCAACCCCCACAACAACCGGTAGGGGAGAAGTGACGTAATCAAAAATCATCCCCTCATTCTTCAGCATCACACACATCCCCACCCACGTTTCACGTGAAACACCGATATGTCACCATGAATGAAATAGTGATTTCTAGGATTCCTGTTTCACGTGAAACCACTCCCACATTATGTGCCCACCAAACCTACGTTCCGCGTGAAACACCAACCATCCTCAAACGTAACAAGACCACTCATCCAACCACTAAGGCAACACGATCCCAACCCACAAAACCACAACAACCACCCCAAACAAACCACCACGTTTCACGTGAAACATCCCCAAACACACAACCAACCACAACACAAAAACCTTACAGTGAAGCCCACACAAAAGGATCCACAGCAAACAAATCATCAAAAGCAGTCACACATCGAAGCTTATTCAGCCGCTGGAAAAAAATCCATTCATGCCAACAGACGACAAACTGGAAAGAATACGTTATTGTCTTACTTTTCCTTGAAGTTTATTCAACATCCCCAAACATGACTAGTCTCTGTAGGTAAGGAAAGACAAGCTAGATAACATGTTCTTTCTGATTTTCCGTCTGTTGTCGTAGATGGATTTTCCCAGTAGCTGAATAAGCTTCCTTACTTCTAAAAAGTAGTCATGCATGTCAATGCCTTGAGACGCTGAACCGCATTTCCCAGCAACTGAGTAAGGAAGCTTATTCAACGTTCCCAAACATGGCTAGTCTCTGTAGGTAAGGAAGACCAAGCTAGATAGCATGTTCTTTTCTGATTTTCTGTCTGTTAATGAAGATGAGTTTTTCCCAGCGGCTGAATAAGCTTCAAGATTCAAATTTGATTTGAATCTTTCCAAACCATAGCCAGCCCATAGTGTTCATATCTGATAATGGGCGCTTGCGATTAAGCAGTCGCTTTCTGGGTAGAAACCTGCGGCAATGGGGCCAATCTCACTTTGTCCCCAGCTATGCAACCAGATAGCGGCACGATTTCGTGTTGCGCGCATGAAGTCTCTCGCGATAGAGGGGTGCATCATGTCGTACGTGTTTAGAAACACTCGAATTCGCGAAAATAGATCTGGCTGCTTTTTGAGTATCCAAAGATTTCTCGCCATTACATTTGGTAATGATTCGAAAAATAGTTGGATGTAAGCCGCGAAGAGCTTCCTGCATGACGGTATAGTCATACGAGCCTACTGCGCAGGAGAGCTTGGGTTGCCATTTCAGCTGCGCGAATGTCCAACAAAAAAAGCGCGAGAATGGAAGAAAAGAAATATTTGCAACCACAGTATCCTTGCGTCTGATCTGTAGAAAAGGAAAATGCGAGAGTTCAACCTCTGTTGCACCTCGCATTGAACTGGCTGAATGACATACCAGCTTAGGCAAACCTGTTGTACCAGAGCTGTGTGTTACAAGCATCAGTGTATGGCTGTCCTGTGGCACAGACATACGGGGGTCACGAAGAGTGATTTCTTCATTGTCGGATAGCGAGGTGAGTTCCTGCACTGACAAAAACGGACGTTCTATGCTAAGCGCTTGGATCTGATGATCTGTGTAAGAATCAAACCGACCACCAAGTAGAACGAGCTTTGGGTTTGTCTTTTGCAACTAATGCTTGGAAGTCGTCATCGGATGCTGAATCGGACACGACTATAGGAACAAAACCTGCTCGAGAGATAGCTACCGCTAGAACCACAACGTCGAAATGATTCTCTTTAATAAAACAGATTCGGTCACCCAGTGAAGCTTTCCCTGCAGTTCGTTGGATGGCATTAGCTATTTCGTTAACACGGGCATCCAAATCATCAACGCCATAACGACGATTTTTCTTGGGCAAAACGTCCGTAGGCGTGTCCACTAAGAATGTTGCTGCACTGGGGTACTCGGAGCTGAACAGCTTGCTTAGATGTGGACTAGGGTCCTGTCGCAGTTTCAACGCAGAAATCATCACATTGTTCCAACATTAAGAGCGAGAACTACCGCACTGAGTGCTGTCATGCCAAGACAATTAACCCAGAATTCTTGCTTGAGGAAACCTGCCTTAATGTGGGCGATGATGGCGAAGATGAAGTATCCAAGTACACCTATAGAAACTGTTGTTGTAATCGAAGTATCACCGATGGTGGCTCCTGCAACTAGACCTGTTGCTGCGAGCGACTTGATCCCGATGAGCGCCCACCACCAGTCCTTAGGGAAATTGACTCCGCTTAGGCATTGGCTAATGAACTTCGGAGGCTTAATCGACATCAGCGCGTCGCCTGCAAGAACCGCAGCCAAGAGATAGCTGCCACCTACTGCAAGTGAACTCATTTAGGTACCTTTCTAAAGAAAATGCTTGATGATGGTTACTTTCCCAGGGAAGATAAATTTTCTTTACCGAGAGTATCCATAAGCTTACACTCAAAAAGCAAGCATACTACCCATAACTAGCAATTTTTTACTATTTTCACTCTACGCAGTGATCTGTGTCAATTGGAGTTGTCCACAAGTTGCGGGCATCTTGTGTGGTTGCGGAGGTTAGGCAGATATCACCAACGTAGACTTGATTGGGTTCAGCCGCGGTAAAATTCCGCTGAACCAAATCAGGAAACACCCTGGTGTGAACACGCTTTACCAGTGGTGATGACCTTTAGGTTTGTAGGAAAACCCATAAAGCCCTAGTAGTTTCATGATCCTAGCAACCCGCTTATGGTTGACAGAGGTCATATTTTGCTGTGGGGGTGTGTGGTCGAGTGTTCAGTTGGCTGGCGATGGCGTTGTGTGTGTTGCTGGTAGGTGGCAGATTGGTTTTCTTTGGTGTGAAGTGTCCTAGGTTTTGTTCTGTTTGAGTAGATGGGAAATTTTTCGATTATGTCGGAGAAGTTTGATCAGGGTGCGAAGGATCGTGTGGTCGGTTTAGTTGAGGATCGAATTCTAGCAGAGGCTATCTTTTATGTAGGAGGCGTGTAAGATTGTGGCGCCAAAAGTTGGGTATTTCTTGTCATACAGTCCGACAATGGATGCAGGCAGCTCGCTGTGAGGGTTGTGTTGTTGAACCGGCACCTTTGGCCTTGTTGCTGAGAACGCATGGTTGTGTCGTGAGGTTCAGCAGCTGCGGAACACCAGCGAGTTGTTGAAGGCTGCGTCGGTTTTTGCATCTAGACTCGGCCCTGTAACGTCGGAGATGATTTGGTTCATCGATGAGTACCGCGGATTGTTTCTGTGTTGAGTTTATCTGCAAGACGTTATACACCTATCGTATTGGTGGTTTTCTCACCTGTGGTGGGTACCGCCAGCACTAATCCCGTGGCATGAGTGCTCGCTGTCTTCATAACGCCGCCCCTAGTAGAGCACATCCGTGAGGTTCACGCCGCGAATTACGGCGTGTACGTCCATCTGTAAGATGTGGCATGCTCCTTTGCCGTGAAGGAATTAATAGTGGTTGTGAGCAGACTGCTTGTTTGATGCGCCTTGCTGGGGTCACCGGTAAAGGCAAAGGCTGCTGTCCTGTGACAACTCGCAGGCCTAAAGGGGGTCGGATTATCGCCCGGATTTGGTCGGCCGTGAGTTTCGAGCCACTAGGCCGAATCGGTTGTGGGTAGCTGACATTACCTATGTGCGCACTCGTTAAGGGTTCGTGTAGAGGGTGTTTGATGGTTTGTGTGTGGGAATCTATCCCGCATAAGGAGATAAGCCAGAATGACTACTGTGGCACGACGAGATCCGGCTGATAAAGCCAAAATTGATGCGATTGAGGCAAAGCTGCTTGCTAACCCTGAAATTGCGAAGCTGATTGACGAGCTAGGCATGTCCACCACGGACGCTAATGACTTGGTTCGTGGTATGTTGCAAGCCTCGATTACTAGGGGCTTGAACGCGGAAATGGACGCCCACCTGGGTTATGGCCCTGGTGACCGGGACGTTAAAGCGGCTGTTGGTACTGATAATCACTGCAACGGAACGTATTCAAAGACCGTTGATTCCAACTACGGGCCAGTGATCATAGACGTACCCAGAGACAGGGCTGGAACGTTCCTGTTGACGATGGTTCCCAAGGGCTCGAGGTGTTTGACTGATGTTGATGACATGATCATCAGTTTGTATGCCGGCGGGATGACCATCCGCGATAGTCAACACCATATGGCGACTGCGATGCGGGTGGATATTTCCCATGAGCCGATCTCCGCTGTGACTGACGCGGTGTTGGATGAAGTCATGGTGTGGCAAAACCGCCAGTTAGACGAGTTCTACCCCGTTGTATTCCTCGACGCTTTACGTATCAAAGTCCGTGACGGTGGCCGGGTGATCAACAAGTCTGCCTACATGGCCATCGGCGTTGATATCGAGGGGATCAAGCACATCCTGGGCTTGTGGATTGCCAAGGAAGAAGGCGCGTCGTTTTGGGCACAAGTGTGCTCTAACGTGTCGAACCGTGGGGTCAAAGACGTCTTCATTGTCTGCTGTGACGGGCTTAAAGGCCTGCCTGAAGCAGTAGAGGCTTTCTTGGCCAGGTTCGATGGTGCAAACCTGTGTGGTGCACCTTATTCGTGCCGCCAACCGGTGGGTAGCCTACGGGGACCGTAAGAAAGTGTCAGCGGCGTTGAAGAAGGTTTATACCGCCCCTGATGAGGCCAGTGCTGCCGCGGCGTTGGAGGAATTTGCAGGCTCTGAGCTGGGTGAGAAATACCCCAGGTCCGTCAAGGTCTGGCAGGACGCGTGGGAGCGGTTCGTGCCGTTTTTGCAGTTCCCGCCGGCAGCCCGCAAGGTCATCTACACCACGAATTCGATTGAGTCGTTTTAACAATGAGCTGCGTAAAGCTACCCGCAACCGCGTCCAATTTACTAATAATGAGTCGGCGTTGAAGACATTGTGGTTGATGATCTGCAATATCAAAGATAAACGCTCAGCTAAGCGAGCCAAGGAAGGCCAGCAAGTTGCCGCCTCAACTAGCCGCCTTGTCGAAGGCGAAAAAGTCTCCAGATGGAAACAAACCATCAACCAAATGACTGTCGCCTACCCAGACCACTTCGACAAACACCTCTAAGAAACCAACCCCCACACACAAACAACCAGACACGCTCGGTTCGCCAATTGGATGATGTGTACTTCTTTCGTGCACCGGTCTACCAAAGTGGCAACTTGGGAAAAGTTCGTTCCTAATACGAGGTCGCCTTCCCAATGACCAGGAATGAGTCGGTTGTTAGCTTCTGTTGGGCATTGATCAATACTCTGGGCATTTTTGATCTGCGATCGCCATTGACCACGAGTGAAATAGTATTTGCCGTACCTTATCGGCCGACAGCAGCGTAAACAGTGATAAATACCCTTTGGTAGCACTGCATGAGACTTGCGCAGATAAATCGCCCGATAGATAGCTTCATGACTGATATGCATGCGGGGGTTATCAGGGTATTACAGCCGTAATCTGCCTGCAATCTGCTCAGGAGACCAGTAGCATTTCAGCCTTGCTATCACATAGTTTCGTAAGACAGGATTCTTCTCAAGACGGTAGCTTTTGCGGTCGCGCGCGGGCACGAATAGCACGGTCTTGAGCATCAACAGCACGGTAGTTCTCACGGCCTTTATTCCGACTGATTTCTCGGCTGACACTCGACGCAGCCCGATTAATCCGTTGGGCAATCCCCAGATTGATAGTCCTTTTGCTAAACCTCGTGATATTTCCTCACGTTCAGCCAAAGTCAAAGCACTAGCCCGGGCGGTAGGTTTCGGATAGTAAATTCCTCCCCTAGATTGAAGAATGGAAAAAATTGATCCGGGCGGCCGATCCACCAAACGAGCAATCTCAGAAAACGTGTGTCCTTGTTTCCACAGTTCCCACACCCTACGACGTTGATCATCAGACAACCCAGGACGCCCGATTTTAGCCATACTCCACCTCTAACATCTCAAAGCAACCACAGTGTTGCACTCACGATCTGAGTCTAAGGCCGCTTTTTTTTAAAACGCATTCTCTGCTTCCAGCTCAAGAAGTCGTTTTTCCATCTGCTCCACCGACATACCACCAGCAGCAGTGGTAGTGGTGCTGGTGGTTTTTGGCCTGGGTTCACTGGATTCAACCCACCGCTGCACTGTGCTCAACCCCTACCTCGTAGGTAGCAGCTGCTTCCTTCTGGGGCATCCCCATCACAGTCACAGCATCGATCACAGTCTGACGCAAAACATCAGGATACTTCCTAGGCATAACAACGATCCTTCCATGTGAACAACTGCCCAACAACAAGATCACACGCCACACTTTTTGCGAAAAATAACCATGGTACCAACAAGGAGCCACCGAGCCTACCCAACCTATTCCGATGATATTATGTTTTAACGTTACAGCGTTTTTAGCTGTTTATTGTTTTAACGCTTGAGTGTTTTTCTTTCGTTTTTCCAGGTAATCGGTAGCGAGTTGTTCAACAAGCTGGGAAAGATTAGTACCGTCTTCTATTGTGGCGATTTTTAATTGCTGCCACATATCAGCATTAAGATATATCGTTGTTCTTCTGGTGCGTTTATTTTCCCCTGTTTGCAATGTGTCTTTTACTGTGGTGCTGGATGTTTTCACTTTTTGGTTTACGAATAGTATCAGCCAGTCGGCTGTTTTTTTGAGTCATAGTTGGTTTCACTCCTCAATCTCTAGAATTTCTGAACAGATATCATCAAAGGTGTATAACTGACGCGGGTTTGTCCCGAAGACTGTTTTTATCTCTTCCCTTTCCGGGATAGTGTTGTAAAAAGTAGCAACTCCTTGCTCTTCGAAGAGGTTTCGGGTCTCGCGGTATAACCGTCGACGCTCGTGCACCCTACCAACAGCACTCCCACCATTCGATGCTCAATTGCTTCAAGCGTTGGCCACACCCTATCAAGATCCATAGGGGATGGATGCATGGGAACTATGACCAAATCCGCAATATCGATAGCAGCTTGAATTTCAGCGGCACTACCTGGAGGAGTGTCAATAATATGCCACCCCGCAGAATCGGAAGAAAGATTACGTAAAAACTGCGCATTAACCCGTTTCACCTCAAAGCCAAGCGGATCATCTCTAGCAATCGCAACTTCCGCCCATCGCGATGCCGACGCCTGAGGATCCGCATCATACACAACAACAGGTATCCCTCGTTTCTCCACAGCAGCCGCAAGCATGATAGATGCCGTAGTCTTCCCTACCCCACCTTTTGTATGAGCAAAAGCAATCCGCATATTCAACACCCTTCCCACTAGCACCACAACACACTAACGCTTAAAAGCTACAACATTATAACATACTAACATCATAGCATTAGAGCGTTATGTGGGGTTGTCCGCAAGTTGTGGACATGTTGTGTGGTTTTTTGGGGGTTAGGTAGCTGATTTAGCGTCTTGTGTTTTACAGGTTATTCGGGTTTCGAATTCTATTGGTGGGATCATGCCGATTGCGGAGTGGCGTCGTTTGTGGTTGTAGAAAACGTCAATCCATTCGGCGACGGCTCGTCTTGCTTGGTTCTTGGTGGGGTGTGTCAAATTTTGTTGTCGGAAGCTTATTCAGTTGCTGGGGAAATAGGGTTCAGCTGGTGGTTGGTAGAACATTATTCTGCGTATCACGTTAATTGCCCGGATGGTTGTGTTTCGGGGGAGCCTGCTAGGGGTAGAAAGGATTCGCCATACTTTCAGGTGGGCTATGGATCGTTCTACTACATACCGGATCTGGTTGATTCCTTTGTTGAATCGCCTCTGCCAGCCTAGCAGGGGTTTGCCTGGTCTTCTCTTGAAAGGTGTATCGCATCCCTAACCCAACATATCCTTTATCCGCAGTACAGTGCCAGGGCTGCATATAGCTGAATAAACCAGTGCTTCTTATAGCTGTAATGTCATGGGTTGATCCTGGTAGTGGTGGTGAAATATAGAATATTTCACCTGCCTGGTCTGTTAAAACTTGTAGGTTATGTCCTGCCCTATGATGCTTCCCGCTGTACAAGTTCCTGGCGTTTTTTCCACCACCAACACGGTATGAGCGTGCCGTCAAGCACATACAACCTATTAGGGTTAAGGTCCACTGGTTGTGGTGGGGTGGAAGCACCACATCAAGGATATTGAGTACGTTATTGATCGCTCTGGAGATAGTGGGTTGGGATGTACCAAAAATACCAGCTAGGGTTTGTTGCCTTAGGTTTTCTTGCAGGTAACCCATGGTGATTTGCACACTGGTGAACACTCCCAGGCTTGGTGGGCAGTGGTGGTCTAGCCTTGATGTGGTGATGATGTTTTGCTAGGGTGAGGAGATTATCTGTGGTGAGTGTGCAAGCAATCAGCGGTGCGGGGTCGATAGAGTATTTTGTTGTTTTTCACACTTACTATAAGTACACTACCGGCCTCGTTTTCCTATGCTTTCGGGGGTGATCAGTTACCGGGTAGTGAGGGGCATATTTAAAAACGCTTGAATAAGCTTCATGGATAAAAAAATGATTGAAGAGAGCTTATGGAATCAATGAACTATTAACATTTTTAAGAATATGTTCTTGAAAATACCCTGTTGTCTTAAATAAGAAATATGTCTGATTCGGACATAACCCAAACACTTCCAATTACTACATGTTGTGTGCCCGAGTATGTTAACAATACGGGTAGGTCGATCAATCATCGATGCCGTCCCGGGTTAGAGCCGGATCATCTCCCCACTCACCCTCCCGCGCGGTAAAGGCAGGCCTGGACGCGCAAAACAGTGATTGGTGAATCAATGCGAGATACATTGAGGAGAGCCAGTGAACATCCCGGCCCTGACGTTAGCAGATCAATTTCCTGTAACGTGCAATAAAAAAATGCCGATCGACCGACTAATGGAAAGTTGAAAACATCAAAATTTTTTTGCCCAAAAGCCTTTAAGGGCAAAAGTCTACCTTCCTCCCTTCTTCCGGAAAGCTATTACGGCAGTCCACAGGGTTAGTAGCATACGAATACCGTATTATTCTCACGCACAAAACCACCAGTTGAAAAACTCAACCAGCCTATTTCAGTCATGAGCACTACCCAATCAACAAAGATAATCATCCGGCCCTATCTCGTATCGGGGTTACCCGTTTCGGTGATATAAACCGGCGCATTGCCGGTGGCGAGCCATTCACGGTCAACCCCGGTCGCTGATGCGATGATCGTGATGGTTTTCTTGCGTGGTTTGGTACGGCCTGTCTCCATGTTTGCAATGGAGGTCCTGCTCAACCCAGTTTTATCTGCCAGATCATGCTGCTGCATGCCGGCATATTCTCGGGCAAGCTTCACTCTATGATTGATCCCAAATTGGGGTATAGCACCAGTTTTTCCAACTAAAACCAACATATGTCAATTATATGGGGTATTTTTTTAAATTTCTAGGCACCCCCAGTTCTGACTGAGTGGAAAAGTGGCCGACCACCCAACCTTTGCAAGGGGTCGGCCCGTTGGTGCGTCGTTAAGCTTCCTTACTGGTTGCCTGGTCGGCAGATTGCTGGTCTGCTCCTCCTTCCGCTTCCTTTTCCTCTGTCTCCTCGATGCCCGCGATGGCTGCGGCAAGCCCGAGCTCATCATCGTCGTCAAGTTCACTGCGCTGGATCGTGCCTTTCGCAAGCTTGTCGATGACCAATGCGATAGCACCATCGCCGGTAACATTGCAGGCGGTGCCGAACGAGTCGATCGCAATATACGCGGCAATCATCAACGCCACCTGGTCGTCGTTGAACCCCAGGCTGGCGCTCAGCAACCCAACCGCGGCCGTAATCGCACCACCCGGCACGCCCGGCGCGGCCACCATGGTGACGCCCAGCATGAGAATGAAACCCACGGCCACGCCCAGAGGAATGTGCATGCCGTCCATGAACATGACAGCAAACGCGAAAAGCGTGATCTTCAGCATCGACCCCGAGAGGTGGATTGTTGCACACAATGGGATGACGAAGCCGGCGACGGATGCGGACACCCCGTTTTTGCGGGTGCATTCGTAGGTGACGGGGATGGTTGCGGCCGACGAGGAAGTGCCCAGGGCGGTGAAGTATGCGGGCATCATGTTTTTCAGGCTGCGGAATGGGTTTTTGCGCACGATGGTCCCGGCGATGCTGTATTGGACGATCAGCATGACGAATGAGACAACAATGGCGAGCACCAGCACCTTCGAGAATGCGGAGAGCACGTCGACGAGTTTGCCGTTCATGCCGAGGGAGAGGAACAGGCCGAAAATGTAGACGGGCAGCAGGGGGATAATCATGACGGTGATGACTTTCATGACTACGCGCCGGAGGTCGGCAACCCCACCGTAGAGGGTGTCGGATTTGACGCTGGTCATGGCGACGCCGACGACAAAGGCAAGAATGAGGGCGGTCATGACCTCCATGGGTGCTGGCATGTCGACCTTGAGGTAGGGCTCTAGGGCGCCTTTTTCAATGTCGCCGGTTTTGACGCTTTCTTGGCCGGCGAGGAGGATGGGGTAGAGGACGGTGGCCAGCCCCCAGGAGATCAGGCCTGCTACCAGGGCGGAGAGGTAGGCGATGGCGGTGGTGACGGCTAACCATTTGCCGGCGCCGCGGCCCAGGCCGGCGATGGCCGGGGTGATGAGGGCGAAGATGAGGACGGGGACGAAGAATCCGAGGAAGTTACCGAACAGGCCGTTGAAGGTGGCGAAGACGCGGGCGAGCCATACGGGGAAGAAGAAGCTGCATGCGATGCCAAGAATGATGGCCACAACGATTTTTGAAGAGCAGCGATGAGGTTATTCGCTTAAGGTCCATGATGGATGGCTCCTTGTGTTGGGTATTTTTGGTCAGGTTTTAACCTAATTGGTGTACCCCACATTCTCCTATTTTTGTGTTAGCCATATCGCATTATTGGTTTTGGTTTGCGGCATGGTTATGGCACTTCTGCGGTGTGTTGCCGGTGCGCTGGTGGCGTGTTGGTGGCGTGGTTGCGGCACGGTACAGTGGTGTCCATGGTCGTTCTTGGATGTGTTTTTGCTGCTCTTGCCGTGGTGTTGCTGCTGGTTGGCGCGTTGGCGTGGACTCGCCATTTGCCGGGCAATAAGTATGTGGGTATTAAGGTGCCGGAGGTGCGGGAGTCCCGGGAGGTGTGGGATGCGGTGCACCAGTTTGCCGGCCCGTTGTGGTTGGCGTCTGGGGTGGCGATGGCGGTGGCCGCGGTGCCGCCGTTTAGTGGTGTGAGCTGGTTGTTGATTATTTCACTGGTGGGGGTTGCGGCGTCGGTGTACTTTTTTTGGTTTGGGTTCGAGCATGGGGGCGCGGGCGCCGGGGTGTTGGTGCGGGAAGAGTCGTCGGGCGGCTGCTGCGGCGATGACAGCAGTGATGCTTCTGATGCGGCGCCTGCCCCCAGGTTGATTTTTGATGCGTTACGACGTGCGGCTGGTGCCGCCGACGCGTAATCGGTTGCGCGGGATCGCGACAGGGGCTAGAATTTTTAAGCTATGAACACGATGAAGAAACTTTTGGTGGTGGCGCGCTAATAGCGGGCCAACTTTAGTGACTTTCATCATTCAGGCCCAATAACCACAGCTGACCACGGCGGCGATGGGCCTGTGAGGGAACCTGACCCGCATGAAGGAGGTTCCCGTTACCATGACTCATCCTCGTCCTACCCTGATTGATGCTTATTTCGGCGAGTATGGCGGCCAATATGTGCCCGAGGTGTTGTATCCGTCGCTTGACCAGTTAGAAAAAGCGTATGTGGATGCGCTGAATGATCCCGAGTTTTTGCGGGAGCTTGACGACCTGCGCCGGAATTATTTGGGGCGACCCACCCCCATCACCGAGTGCGCTAACCTACCGCTTTCCGGGAACGCCCGGATATTTTTGAAGCGTGAGGATCTGCTGCATGGCGGCGCCCATAAGGGAAATCAGGTGCTTGCGCAGGCGTTATTGGCGAAGCGCATGGGCAAGACCCGGCTTATTGCCGAGACCGGTGCGGGGCAGCATGGGATGGCCACCGCCATGGTTGCGGCGCTCATGGGCATGGAGTGCACCATTTATATGGGGGCGCGGGATGTGGCCCGGCAGCAGCCGAATGTGTATCGGATGCGGCTGATGGGGGCGAAGGTGGTGCCGGTTTCGAACGAGCACGGTGAGGCACTGTCTGATGCTATTGATGTGGCGTTGGCGGATTGGGTGGAAAGCTTAGGAACCACCCACTATTTGTTGGGGACGGCCGCCGGCCCGCACCCGTTCCCGAAGCTGGTGAAGCAGTTCCAGAAGGTTATTTCGGAGGAATCCCGGCAGCAAATGCTGGAGCGCACCGGCCGGCTGCCGGATGCGGTGGTGGCGTGTGTTGGTGGGGGATCGAACGCCATTGGGGCGTTTGCCGAATATTTGCCGGATGAGGGGTGCGGCTCATTGGTGTGGAACCCGCCGGTGAGGGGCTGGATTCCGGGAAGCATGGTGCACCATTGAACCGCGGCAAGGTGGGGGTTTTGCATGGGTCGAAATCGTATGTGATGTTGGGCAGCGATGGTGAGGTGATGCATTCGCATTCGGTGTCGGCCGGGTTGGATTATCCGGGGGTTGGGCCGGAGCACGCTTATTTGTTGGATAGTGGTCGGGCCGAGTATGTTGGGATCACGGATGCGGAGGCGTTGCAGGCATTTCGGATGCTTAGCTGGTATGAGGGGATCATTCCGGCGTTGGAGTCGTCGCATGCGCTCGCGTATGCGTTGAAGCTGGCGGAGCATGCGGATCCGCAGGGGGAGCCGCTGAATATTTTGGTGAATTTGTCGGGCCGGGGCGATAAGGATGTGGATTATGTGCGGCATATTTTGGGGGATTTAGCCGCGGAGGATCCGGCAACCACCAAGGTCACGGACCCGCATGTGGCGGAGGTGTTGGAGAAGATGACCGACGAGTCGAATGCCCGGGAGGGTGTGGGCCGGTACGCGCACCATGATGATGAGCAGGTGGGGGAGTAGGCATGGTTCAGGTGATTCGAGTTCCGGTGCGCTACCACGAGGATGCGTCACTGCTCTTTGCGCATCTTGGCGGGGTGGCCCGGCCGGACACGCTGCTCCTGGAGAGCGCGGATATTGATTCGAAGAAGAACACTGGCTGCATTGCGGTGCTGGAGGCTGCGGCCCGGGTGACGTGCCACGGCCAGACGGTGACGGTGGCGGCATTGACTACGGCAGGCACCCACATTACCGAACGGTTGTGCGACCAGTTGGGGGAGTTTGTGTCTGGTCGTGACGAGCAGCCATTGGTGGCCACGTTCGAATTCCCACCGGTGACGGTCACCGACGAACGAGAACGATTGCGGGCAATCAGTAACGTGGAGGTGCTCCGCCAACTCCAGCAGCACGCCGACTACCAGGGGGAGGTGTTGCCGCTGCTTGGCGGCGGGTTCGCCTTCGACTACCTGGGCACCTACGAGCAGCTGCCACCGGTCGCCGACGGGCCGAACACGTTCCCCGACTACCAGTTCCTGCTGGCCGAAACCGTGCTCACCATCGACCATTTGACCAAGGAAGCGTTCGTGGAATCGCTGAACCCGGCGTCGGCAGGCGAATGGGCGGCACGCATCGCCGACACCCCACCCAGCTTTGCGACGGACGCGCCGGCGGGGGCGGCGTCGCAAAGCACGGAACCACTCACGGTGCGGGCCAGCATGGACGACACCGAATTCCGCGGCCATGTGCGTGACATGCAGGAATACATCCACAACGGGGATATTTACCAGGGCATGCCCGCCCGCATGTTCACCGCCGACTGCCCCGACGCGTTCGCCGCCTACCGGGCGCTGCGGGACACCAACCCCAGCCCCTACATGTTCTACCTGCACGGACCCGACTATGAACTATTCGGCGCCTCCCCGGAATCCAACCTCAAATTCGACGCCGCCAGCCGGCTTGTGCAGGTCTACCCGGTGGCGGGTACCCGGCCGCGCGGCACCAACCCAGAGCTGGACATCCGCGCCGAACTAGAAATGCGCACCGACAGCAAGGAAGTCGCCGAACACACCATGCTGGTCGACCTGGCCCGCAACGACCTGGCCCGGGTGGCGGTCCCCACCACCCGCAAAGTCGCCGACCTGCTCCAAGTCGACCGGTACTCCCGGGTAATGCACCTGGTCAGCCGGGTCACCGCAACCCTCCACCCAGACTTTGATTGCCTCGACGCCTACCGGGCGTGCATGAACATGGGCACCCTGACCGGCGCCCCGAAACTCCGCGCCACCGAACTCTTACGGCAAGTCGAAGGCCGCCGCCGCGGCTCTACGGCGGGGCAATCGGCTACCTCAAGGGGGACGGCTCCATGGACACCGCCATAGTGATCCGCTCCGCATTCGTCCGCAACGGCACCGCAATCGTGCAGGCGGGCGCCGGGGTGGTGCGGGACTCCCAACCACAATCCGAAGCGAACGAAACCCTACACAAGGCATACGCCGTGCTCACCGCGATCGCTAGCGCACAAGGGAAGAAAGTAGAGGTACTGCGATAATGCCCACCACCCCAGCCCCCACGAAACGCATGTGGTCATGATCGACAACCAAGACTCGTTCGTCTACAACCTGGTCGATGCGTTCGCGGTCGCCGGCTACCGCCACACGGTGTTCCGCAACACCATCCCCGTGGCCGACGTGCTCGCCGCAAAACCCGACCTCATTTGTCTCTCACCCGGGCCCGGGCACCCCCGCGACGCCAATAACCTCATGGGCATCCTCGCCGCCGCCCTCGACCGCAACATTCCGGTGCTCGGCATCTGCCTCGGCTTCAAGCACTCCTCGAACACTTTGGCGGATCCGTCCGCCCCTGCGGGCCAATGCACGGGGTCACCGACATCATGGAGCTCACCGAAGCCGGCCTCACCAGCAAGCTTTTCGACGGCCTCACAGTCGACGCCGGGCCCGAAAACAACTTCACTGGAACACAAGTTCCCATCGCCCGCTACCATTCCCTCGGCTGCCTCACCACCGAAATCCCCACCAACCTCACCCCACTCGGCACCTCACAAGCCACCACCGGGCCCCGTCGTCATGGCAGCCACCACCAACACCACCGAAGGCGCAGCAATCGGACTGCAATTCCACCCAGAAAGCATCCTCAGCCCCACCGGCCCCATCATCCTCGACCGGTGCATCACCGCCCTCCTCAACCAACACTAACCACCCCAACAAACCCCTGAAAGAACCAGCATCATGGACCCTCATCGACAACCCTCATCACCCTACCTCACCAACCCCAACCCCACCGCCGACGAAGCCCAAGCCGCCTTCGAACCCCTCACCAACGGCGACTACTCCGACATCCACATCGCCGCCCTCCTCGCCACCCCTCAAAGCCCGCGGCGAAACCGCCGCCGACATCACCGGTGCCGCCCGCGCCTTCCTCAAAGCCGCACGGCCCTTCCCAATCACCGGCGCTGGCGTCCTCGACACCGCCGGAACCGGCGGCGACGGCGCCAACACCATCAACATCTCCACCGGTGCCTCCCTCATCGTCGCCGCCGGCGGCTGCCGCGTGGTCAAATGCGGCAACCGATCCGTCAGCTCCCGCTCCGGCTCCGCCGACGTCCTCGAAGCCCTCAACATTCCCCTCGACCTCAACCCCGAACGAGCCGTCCACCAAGTCGAAGCCTCCAACTTCACCTTCCTCTTCGCCCCCGCATACCACCCGGCCGTCGCCCACGTCATGCCAGTACGACGCGCCCTCCGCATGCCCACCATCTTCAACACCCTCGGACCCATCCTCTCCCCGGCGCGACCCGCCCTCCAAATCATGGGCATCGCCAACCCCGACCTGGGACAAATCATCACCGAAGTATTCCTCGAACTAGGGCGCGAACGAGCCCTCGTCGTCCACGGCTCCGGCGTCGACGAAATCGCCGTCCACGGGCCCACCACCATATGGGAACTCCCGCAACGGCACCATCACCAACTACACCATCACCCCCGAAGACCTCGGGCTTTCCCGGCACCCCTCGCCGAACTCGCCGGCGGCGACGGATCGGAAAACGCCGCCATCCTCCGCGAAATCTTCGCCGGCCGCGGCACCCCGCCCAACGCGACGCCCTCGCCGCCTCCGCCGGCGCCATGTTCTACCTCCACGACCGCACCCCACCATGCGGGAAGGCGCTCAACTCGCCCTCCGACTCCTCGACGACGGCACCGTCGCCACCTGGCTCCGCACCCACGAAGAGGCAAACTATGCATAACCACACCCCCGACGCCACGCCCACCATCCTCGCCGACATCGTTCGGGCCTGACGCACCCACCTCCCCAACATTGCCCACCGAATCCGCAACATCCCCGAACCCCAACCCTCAACCCGAAGCCTCTACCACAACCTCAAGGCCGGGGGTGCCTTCATCATGGAATGCAAATCCGCATCCCCATCCCTGGGGCTCATCCGGGCCGACTATAACCCCAGCGCGATCGCCCAAATCTACTCGCAGTACGCGGCCGGCATCTCCGTGCTTTGCGAACCCGAACGCTTCGGCGGCGACTACGACCACCTGGCGGCAGTGGCCGCCACCACGCACCTTCCCGTCCTCTGCAAAGACTTCATTATCGACCCCATCCAAATCCGGGCCGCCCGCCACTATGGTGCCGACGCCATTCTTCTCATGCTCAGCGTCCTCACCGATGCGGAATACCGTACCCTCGCGGCCGAAGCCCACCGGTGGAACCTGGACATCCTCACCGAAGTCATCACCGAGACCGAGGTGGCGCGGGACCATAAACCTTGGGGCAAACATTTTCGGCATCAATAACCGCAATCTTCACGACCTCAGTATCGACCTCACCCGCACCCCCACGTTGGCGCGGCACATCCCCGATGACGCCGTCATCATCTCCGAATCCGGCATCCGCAATAATGTCACCATCCGCACCCTCAAACCGTATGTTCATGGATTCCTTGTTGGCTCCCAGCTCACCAGCCAGCCAAACATCGACTATGCCGCCCGGGAACTCATCTACGGAACCACGAAAATCTGTGGCCTCACCAGCCCGGCCGCTGCCCAAAGCCTGCCCGCGCCGCCGGCGCCACCCACGGCGGACTCATTTTTTGAACAAGCCTCACCACGCGCCATCACCCCTACTACCGCCCGCACCATTATCACCGCGGAGCCCGGCCTGAAATTCGTGGCGGTGTCCCGAAGCACCAACCCGGAAGAATGGGCGGAGCTGGCGGCAATCCCCGGAATCGCCGCGCTGCAAATCCATAGCCCCTACCAGGGCAGTAATGATGCCGAACACGCGCTCATCGACACCATCCGGCAGGCCACCGGCAACCGGGCGGAAAATCTGGCGGGCCGTCTCCATGACCAGCCCCACAGGCACCGCCGGGACCGCTAACCAACCGGGCGAATCCGACCAGGCCGGGCCAGCCAGCCAGGCAGAGGCCGGCCAGGAGTGGGCCCGAGCGGTAGCTGACCGCGTCGACAAGCTTGTTCTCGACGCCGGCGATGGCGGTAGCGGCACCAGCTTTAATTGGGAGACCATCCCCGCCGAGCTGGCCGGAAAAACCCTGCTTGCCGGCGGTATTAACCCGCAGAATCTTGCGGAGGCGCTCGCCGCGGGGACGGTTGGGCTGGACCTCAACTCGGGGTTTGAATACGCGCCGGGGAAGAAGGACACCGGGGCACTTAATAGCGCTTTTGATATTATCCGCGCATACTATCCGCATGATCCGCGGGCATAAGGAAGGACGATAAGCATGACATTATTGCCAGCATATTTTGGGGAGTTTGGGGGGCAGTTCGTGCCGGAATCCCTCATTCCCGCACTCGACCAGTTAGAACAAGCATTCGTTGATGCGCAGAATGATCCAGAGTTCCATAAAGGAATTTGCTGGTTATTTGCGGGATTATTTGGGTCGGCCAACACCGTTGACGGAGTGTTCGAACTTACCGTTGGCTGGTGCCGGCCGGGGTTATGCCCGAATTTTTCTCAAGCGGGAGGATTTGGTGCATGGGGTGCGCATAAAACCAACCAGGTGATTGGTCAAGCGCTGCTTGCCAAACGTATGGGGAAAACCCGGATCATTGCCGAAACCGGGGCGGGGCAGCATGGGACGGCGACGGCGCTGGCGTGTGCGCTGCTCGGACTGGATTGTGTGATCTACATGGGGGAAAAGGATGTGGCGCGGCAGCAGCCGAACGTGTATCGTATGCAGCTCATGGGGGCGAAGGTGGTGCCGGTGGATTCCGGTTCGGGCACGTTGAAGGATGCGGTAAATGAGGCGCTGCGGGATTGGACCGCAACGTTCCACGAGTCGCATTACCTGCTAGGGACTGCGGCGGGCCCGCACCCGTTCCCGACGATAGTGCGCGAATTCCATAAGGTCATTTCGGCGGAGGCCAGGCGCAGCTGCTGGAGCGAACCGGCGGGTTGCCGGATGTGGTGGTGGCCTGCGTGGGCGGCGGTTCGAACGCCATTGGCATGTTTGCCGAGTTCATTGATGATCCCGATGTGGAGCTGGTGGGCGTGGAGCCCGGCGGTCATGGCCTGGATTCGGGGAGCATGGGGCGACCATTAATAATGGTTCGATTGGGATTTTGCATGGGGCGCGCAGCTATGTGATGCGCACCAGCGAGGGCCAGGTGGAGGAGTCGTACAGTATTTCCGCCGGGCTGGATTATCCGGGTGTGGGGCCGCAGCATGCGCACCTGTCTGACACTGGCCGGGCCAGCTATGTGGCGGTGACGGACGCGGAGGCGTTGCAGGCGTTCCAGTTGTTGTCCCGCAAGGAGGGCATCATTCCGGCGTTGGAGTCGTCGCACGCGCTGGCCTACGCGTTGAAGCGGGCGGCCGCGGCCGAGCGCGACCAGCAGCCGGTGACCATTGTGGTGTCGCTGTCGGGTCGGGGCGATAAGGATGTTGAGCATGTGCGGCGCACGCTGGAAGCGCACCCGGAACTAGTATTGGAGAATATGTAATTATGGACCGTTACGCAGCTCTTTTCTCTCGCTTGTCGACGTCTCACGAGGGCGCATTTGTCCCCTTCATTATGCTGGGCGACCCCGGCCCGGAGGAGTCTTTGGAGATTATTCGCACCGTCATTGCCGCCGGCGCGGACGCCCTGGAGTTAGGGGTGCCGTTCTCGGATCCGGTGGCCGACGGCCCCACGATCCAGAAATCCCACCTGCGGGCGCTCGATAATGGGGCCACGGTGGCGGGCTCTATTGCCCTCATCACGCAGGTGCGGGCGGAGTTCCCCGACATCCCCATTGGCCTGCTCATTTACGGGAATGTGCCCTTCAGCCAGGGGTTGGATAACTTCTATCGGGAGTTCGCGGCGGCGGGCGCCGACAGTGTGCTCATCCCCGACGTGCCGGTGCGGGAAGGCGCCCCCTTTGTGGCCGCCGCCCAGAAGGCGGGCATCGCCCCCATCTTTATTGCACCGGCCCAGGCTTTGGAAACGACCCTCGCCGGGGTGGCGAAAGCGTCGGAAGGCTACATTTATGCGATCTCTCGTGACGGTGTGACCGGCACGGAAAAGGAGTCATCCACAGTGGGCCTGCGCGACGTGGTTGCCAATATCACCCGATTCGGCGGGGCACCGGTGCTGTTGGGCTTTGGGATTTCCACCCCCCAACATGTCGCCAACGCCATTGCCGCCGGCGCTCGTGGGGCGATTACCGGCTCAGCGATCACGAAAATCATCGAAAGCCATTGCGTTGGCAACCACCCAGAACCAGCGCATATTGACAACATGGATGAGCTAAAGCGGGAATTATACGATTTTTGTTAGTGTGATGAAGTCGGCCACTATACTAGGGGAATGACTTCCCATAACCATACGTGCAGTCGCCGGGCATTCCTGCTTGGGACGGCAACCACATTCGCGGGCGCCCTCCTGGTGGCCTGCGGTTCTTCTGGAACCAAAACCGCCGCCAACGATGTCCCGGTGGGTAGCGCAATAATCACTGGCGACGCCATTATTGCCCGGCCAACCGCCGACGAGTATAAGGTGTATTCCACCGTATGCCCTCACCAAGGCTCACCCATCACCCAGGTGTCTGGCGACACCGTGAAATGCACCCGCCACGGCTCTGTGTTCTCTATCAAGGATGGCTCTGTGATTTCCGGCCCGTCGCAGGCCGGCTTGAGCCCCAAAGAATTCAGCAAAGATGGTGACAGCATCGTGGTGAAGTAGCCCAATCGCCCGATCGCCCAACCATCTTCATGACCGCACATCCGCCCCAGCCCGCCTCGCGTTTACCACGAGTAGGGGAGGGGCGGTTTTTGCGGCTTCAACCGTATCCCCCGGATTTCACAAACACCTATCAATAGTCATAATAATGTTAAGGTAGCATTATCACACCGCATTGCCATAGAATCTGGAAGCACCAATAATTAGGACACTTTACTTTTTTTGTCATATGACTTTTTACCTGTAGACAATTACATTGCGCTATGTCGCGTCACATGTTTCACGTGAAACGTCAACCCCCACCCGGCAGCCAGTAGGGGAGAGGCAATACACTTCAACCGCTATCTCCTACGCCTCAACTATTCGGCCGTGTTTCACGTGAAACATTGAGAACCTAGTTCAAACATCGAGGAACATAACCCTGACTGCCCACGACTGCCAAGCTACTCAACCAACTCTTTGGGGAACAGGGAGCACGAAACTGGATGGCAGACCTTAAGTCAATTCAGCGCTTATTTGCATGCGCCACCCATCCCTCGAAATAAGCCATATGGATTCCAAAGAATATGCGAGATAAGGGCCAACGCTTTCTACAAAGCATAACTGCAGATGCAGAGAATCCTGTCTACGAAAATGCCAATGTTTCACGTGAAACATGGTGGGGTTGGTTGGTTCGCAGGTTGGCTGTTTGAGAGTGTTGTTTCTTCTCTATGAGTTGCCGGGGATTAGGGTGGGTCTTTTAATTGAACGTTTCACGTGAAACATCAATCCTCACAACAACTGGTAAGGGAGGGAGGCGCACTCAAAAGCCATCCCCAACAATTCAACCACCAACCCACCACGTTTCACGTGAAACAATCGCAATTACAAAATCACGAAGGGAAAGCTGAAAATCGCCGTTTGGGAAACACACTTCCCCCTTTCCAACTATTCCCACGATCAGTGTTTCACGTGAAACATCAATTGATCTTTCAAGCTGTCACACACATCGAAGCCTCAAAATCCCACAAACACATCCAAACAAATTACCTCAATTCCAACACCCTCACGTTTCACGTGAAACACCAACCATCCTCCAACATGACAAGACCACTCATTCAACCGTTAGGGAAATACGATTCCACCTCTCAAAAACCACAGCAACTAATCCCAACAAATCATCCCAAACAAACTTCCACGTTTCACGTGAAACACTCCATTAAAAGCCCCATCCCCAATTCCCCAACAACACCCCCAAAACCATAACCACAACTGTTCCACGTGAAACACCAACAACTAACAGAGAAGAAACAACGCTCTCAAACAGCCAACCCGCGAACCGATCAACCCCACAGTGTTTCACGTGGAACGCGACAACTCGCTCAATAAACTCACCACTCCAACTACGCCAACTCATGTTCCACGTGAAACCATCTCGGTAATGCTACGTAGTTTATTAAGCCCTGGGAGTCGTCGTGTGTTTGGGGATAGTGGTGTTTCACGTGAAAACTACGACAGGATGGTTCAACCTTATTTCAAGAGACAAGAAGGAAAGGACCACCCTGACAAACGCTAAATCAGCAAAAGCAAGCCATCTAGTCTGCGTCTCCCGGTTCCCAAAGAGATGTCATACGCTCCAGCGACCACGAAAAGCTGGATCACACGTCTCCCCAACAACTGAATAAACTTCCACGTTTCACGTGAAACATTGCCCCCCCGACAGCACATGGGGGAAGTGGCACTTTTCAAATTGCCAACCCCAAGGCTCAACCACCCCACCATGTTTCACGTGAAAACATGCTAACTACCTTGGGGCGTCGTAAAGCAGAAGCAATGTTTCACGTGAAACATCACGAAACTAACCCCCACACGCCTCGGATATGGCTGGGAGCAACCGGCCAATCTTCGGAGGAGGCCAAGCTCGCGGGCGGCACGGAGGGGCCACTGAGGCTCAAAGAGTGCGGCGCGCCCAACGTCGATGGCGTCCGCCAGGCCGTCGACAAGCACCTGCTGGGCGGTGAGCGGATCCCCCAATTCACCAACGGCAACAACGGAATGCCTGCGGCCTCACGGACAGCATTTGCCAATGGAACTTGGTAACCGGGGCCCGTAGAAATAGGGGCAGGAACGAGCCCACCACTGGAAACATCGATCATGTCTACCCCATGTTCCCGGGCAAGCGTCGCCAACTGGATCGTTTCAGGGATACCCCACGACTCCACACCCGGCACATTCTCCAGCCAATCAGTTGCAGACAATCGAAGCAATAATGGCATGTCAGCAGGGATGACCTCGCGGATAGCGTCAATAATTTCGATCACGATCCGGGCCCGATTATCAAAACTTCCACCATAATCATCGGTGCGATGATTCGACACCGGGGAAAGGAACTGGTGCAGTAGGTAGCCGTGGGCACCATGAATCTCGACCGTATCAAACCCAGCAGCAACCGCCCGGCGCGCCGCCGCCTGGAAATCCGCAACAACGGCAGCAATATCCGAAACGGTTAGCTCCTGTGGCGGCACATACCCGGGGAAAGGCTCCGGGCTGGGGGCCTTTGTCACCCAACCGCCTTCTTCCAGGGGAACCGTACCACTGGCATACCCGGGCAACCCAGGGAAACTAGAGGCCTTACGACCAGCATGAATGAGCTGCACACCGATTGCCGCCCTTAGGGAATGAGCGAATTTTTACAATGGGCTTCCATGCTTCAGCCTGCTCATCGTTCCAAAGGCCGACACAGTTCGGGGAAATCCGGGCTTCGGGGAAACGCCGGTTGCCTCAACCATGATGAGCCCGAAGCCACCAGCCGCCCGAGCACCATAATGCACGAGGTGCCAGTCGGTAGGAATGCCGTCTTCACCAGCCTGGTATTGGCACATTGGTGGGAGGAAAATGCGATTTTTTTATAGTGAGCCCGCGGAGAGTGAGGGGAGCAAAAAGGGGACTGATAGTCATTCCCTGATGCTACCTGCGATAACGGTAAGGCGCCAGTATTTCATGCAGGTTTATACCACCACCGAACCTAATGTTTACGCTGTTCAGAGTACGTAACCAGACTGTAGAATGTTACATTGACCACTATTACGGTCGCCCAGCTATTGCCAGTCCGGCACCGCCGGCTGCGGTCCGCCGAGGTCCGCCCAGCTCGCCACGACGCAGCCAGGTCAACTTCGCCGCGCCGGGTCCACCTCGCAGGCTCCACCACCACACCCGCCACAATCCATCACATCCCGCAACCCGCATCCCGAATCACGCACGTAACCAGCGGTTTTCCCGAGTTTTCTCACCTGACGCCATAGAATATAACTATGCTTAGCAAGTTTGGTAGCAAGGTGAGTTCCAGATTTGGCAGCCTGGATCCGCTCATCATTTTTATTGTGCTGGCGGTGATTGTTGCGATCTTTTTCCCGATTTCAGGGGCGGCCCGCAGAGTGGTTCAGTACCGCCACTGTTGTTGCTGTGGCTGTGCTATTTTTCCTTTACGGTGCGCGGTTATCCACCAGGGAGGCACTGGATGGGTTAACGAATTGGCGATTACACGCAACTATTTTGGCGTTTACGTTTGTGCTGTTTCCGCTGATCGGAGTGACATTACGGCCGGTGGGCATGGCATATAATCCAGAGCTGTACATGGGGGTGTTGTATTTGACGCTGGTCCCATCGACAGTGCAGTCGTCGGTGGCGTTCACGTCGATTGCGCGTGGCAATGTTGCGGGGGCGATCGTGAGCGCGTCGGCAAGCAATGTGCTTGGCGTGGTGGCGACACCAGCATTGGTTATGTTGCTCATGTCACAGCGTAGTGGTAGCGGCAACGGTGTGGTTATTGATGCACACGTGTTTGGTGATATTGCGCTTCAGCTGTTATTGCCGTTTATTTTGGGGCAGTTCGCCCGCCGGTGGGGAGCGTGGCGGAGTTTGCGGCAAAGAAGGCAACGAAGCTGGTGGACCGCGGGTCGATCGTCATGGTGGTATATTCGGCGTTTTTCAGCCGGGGTGGTTGCCGGAGTGTGGTCAACAATTGGGGTGCGGGACATCGTGATTTTGTGCGTATTTTCGGTGGTTTTGGTGGCCTTTATGCTGTGGTTGTCTCGGTTTTGTAGCATTACGGCTAGGGGTTTGACGATGCCGACATGAAAGCGATTCAATTCTGCGGTTCAAAGAAATCATTAGCGTCTGGTTTACCCATGGCTGCGGTGATTTTCGGGAGCTCGTCGATTGGTTTATTAATTGTCCCCTTGATGATCTTCCATCAAATCCAGCTAATGATGTGTTCGTGGCTAGCCTCGCGCTATGCTCAACTACCATAAGTGCTATGTCTACGTTATATATTCGGGTTGATTTGACCGTACCGCAGATTGGCGTGAGCACGCATATTGCCGAGTTGGTGGAGCAGTCGCCTCAGTTGTGCGCTATGCAACGCATCATCGAGCTTGATCCCAGCGGCGCAATCCAAGGTGCCGCAACGCCCAAGGTCACCGTGGGGATGGCAAGTGCGCCCGAGCCGATTGTGCCGCACCCCGACACGTATGCAGACTTCCCCGATATTACGAGCACCCCCATTGACGTAGAGCTTTTCGACGCCCTCTGGGCCGAAGCCATCGCCAAGTTCCCCGAGCTCGCCTAATCTCCAGCTTCTAGCCTGTCGACGCTCACCTCTCGGCAATGAGAGGTGGTAGGTGGGCGACACACCAAGAACACATACCCTCCTGCCCTCCCATAGTTCTTTCCACATCATCCCAGTTCAAACCCTACTTCACTTATGCTACCAAGTTAGTTTTGATTCAACACTTTATTTCACGTTTGTAATAGTTTCACGTGAAACGCTGCGCGTTTCTGGCATTTCCCCAGCAAATAATAAAGTCATGTGACGTAATCGCCCCAACCCTTTTTCTTTTTCCACGGTTCCCCTTCGTGATCCTTCAACAACCTCTAGCGAGCCCTCACCGCCTTCGCCTTCACTCCTTCGCTATCTGAACCGGGAGTGTTCACGAGTCCGGTGTTTCACGTGAAACGTCAACCCCCATCCGGCAGCCAGTAGGGGAGAGGCAATACACTTCAACCGCTATCGCCTACGCCTCAACTATCCGACCGTGTTTCACGTGAAACCACTCTCGCATTGCGCACCCACCAAACTTACGTTTCACGTGAAACATCGCACCCCGCTTTACGACGCCCACAGCAACCCACCATGTTTCACGTGAGACGTGGAGAACCTAGTTCAAACACCAGGAAACGCAACCCAGCCCCAAGACAGCTAAGACACGCTCCACCTATCCTTCGAAATAAGCTCTCTGGATTTAAACATGCGGAGCGACGCTAATGCTTTCCACAAAAACACGACTGTAGGTGCGGAGAATATTGCTTGTGGAAATGCCGATGTTTTCACGTGAAACATGGTGGGGCGACGAGAAGGATTCTTTCCATTAGCGGAATGGTTTCACGTGAAACACCAATCCCTCACAACAGCTAGTAGGGGAGGGGAGCACACCCCAAAGCCATCCCCAACCCACTATGTTTCACGTGAAACACCAACAAAAACATGAAGCAATGAGGCTCATTCAGTTGCTGGGAACTGCGGTTCAGCCTCCCAAGGTATTAACACGCATAACCACTTTTTAGAAGTAAGGAAAAGCAGGCTCGATGACACGCTCTTTTCTAATTCCCACCTATTGAAGCTTATTCAGCCGCTGGGGGAATGGGGTTCGGTTGGTGGTTGGTAGAACATTATCTTCCGTATCACGTTGATTGCCCGAATGGTTGTGGGTTGGGGGAGACGGCAGGGGGTGGATAGTATCCGCCAGGTTTTGAGGTGGGCTATGGATCGTTCGACAACATACCGGATTTGGTTGATACCTTTGTTGAATCGTTTCTGCCAGTCTAGTAGGGGTTTTCCTGGTCTTCTCTTGAAAGGTGTGTCGCATCCTAACCCAACATAGCCTTTATCCGCGGTTATATGCCAGGGTTGCATATGGCCGAATAGACCAGTGTTTCTTATAGCTGTGATGTCATGGGTTGATCCTGGTAGTGGTTCGGAGATGTAAAATATTTCACCCGCCTGGTCGGTGAGTATTTGCAGGTTGTGTCCTGCCCTATGATGCTTTCCGCTGTATAGGTTTCTAGCGTTTTTCCACCACCAGCATGGCATAAGCGTGCCATCGAGTACGTATAGCCGTTGGGGATGTAGGTCTTTCGGCCTTGGCGGTGGCGGCAGCACCACATCAAGGATATTGAGTACGTTATTAATCGCCCTGGAGATAGTGGGTTGAGACGTGCCAAAAATACCAGCTAATGCCTGTTGCCTTATGTTTTCTTGCAGGTAGAGCATGGTAACCTGCACACTGGTAAGCACTCCCAAGCTTGGTGGGCAGTGGTGCGGTATCCCTGATGTGGTGATGATATTCGCTAGGGTGAGGAGATTATCTGTGGTGAGTGTGCTAGGATCAGCGGTGCGGGGTCGATAGAGTATTTTGTTGTTTTTCACACTTACTATAAGTACACTACCGGCCTCGTTTTCCTATGCTTTCGGGGGTGATCGTTTACCGGGTAGTGAGGGCCCTATTTAAAAACGCTTGAATAAGCTTCATTGGTATAGATGAGTTTCCCCACCCGCTGAGTAGACTTCCAAAACACGGTGTTTCACGTGAAACACCGATCTGTCGCCATGAATGAAATAGTGATTTCTAGGATCCCTGTTCCTTCACTTGGGGAGCAAATATAACTTATCCAAACAGAAAAGAATCACCACAACACACCACCCAACCTACCCACTAACCATCACCATGGACAGCCATAAAAATAGGCAGGAGAGATGTTCCACGTGAAACACCACCCCCTGACAACTCAACCATCCGACTACGTTTCACGTGAAACACATTGACATCCTTGGGACGTCGTAAAGCAAAACCAATGTTTCACGTGAAACACCAACCACTCTCAAACACGACGAAACCACAACAACCAACCACCCCGATAAACCACCACGTTTCACGTGAAACAATCGCAATTACGAAATCACGAAAAGAAAACCGAAAATAGCCGTTTGGAAACGCCACTCTCCCTTACCAGCTATTCCCACGATCAGTGTTTCACGTGAAACCTCATTTGATCCACCAATCTAGCCCAAAAAGAAAATTAGTCAGCCATCAAAAATACAAGATCTACATCCCATGTAACACGTCCAAACAAGTTACCCGAATTCCAGCCTCCCCACCCACGTTTCACGTGAAACATGGAAGCTTATTCAACGTCCCCAAACATGACTAGTCTCTGTAAGTAAGGAAAAGCAAGCTAGATGGTTTATTCTCTCTGATTTTTCCGCTTGTTAGTGTAGACAGGTTTTTTCCCAACTCCTGAATAAGCTTCTAGGTAGGAGAGATGTTCCACGTGAAACTACTCCCACATTCCGCAGCCACCAAACTTACGTTTCACGTGAAACGTTGAAAAAGCTTCAGGAAAGCACAAATCCAAATGGCAAGCCCCTAGCAATTCAACACTCACCATACGAACACAACACACCCATCTGCTAAAACAAACTGCATGAATTTTTAAAAAAATATACGGGATAAGATCCAGCATCTTCTACAAAAGCACGACCATAGACGCGAGGGATTTTCATTACAGGTATTACCCATGTTTCACGTGAAACACGCCATTAAAAAGACCCACCCAATCTCAGACCGCTAGCAGAAAAAGAAACAACCACCCCCACCCTGCGTTTCACGTGAAACATCCAAACCGTCATGAAACCAGTAACGCTTGGTCAGCTGTGAAGAGGACGCAATCCAACTTCCATATACATCCGAATATGGAAGCTTATTGAGTTGTTGGTAATTTTATCCACGCCAATGGGGAACAAATCGAAAGAAGATACCATTCAGCTTGCTTTTTCGAAACATCCAAGGAATGGTCACATGCATCAATGTCTTGAGAAGCTGAATCATATTTCCCGGCAACTGAAGCTTCCATGTTCCACGTGAAACATCCACCTCCAACAAGAAAAACTAAAACCCAAAACACCACTCCCCTACAACAAAAACAACCAACGTTTCACGTAAAACAATTGGGTTATTGTAGAAACGTCGTGTTTCACGTGAAACATCGAGAAACTTTCAAGCACCAAGAAACATGACTGCAGTCGCAAAAGGTTTCCTTTACAAGCATTGCCCATGTTCCACGTGAAACCACCACATCACCATAAAACCAAAAAGAACGAAACAGCCCAGCTTCCCATAAACACACCTCCCCAACCCCAACACGTCACGCACCCACGTTTCACGTGAAACACTGACCCCTCGATAGCGTGTGGGGGAGAAGTGGTACTTTTCAAATTGCCGACCCCATAGCTCAGCCATCCCACTATGTTTCACGTGAAACACCGACTATCCCCAACCACGCAACGAACCCCAGGACTCAATGAAGCTTATTCAATGTCCTCTACACATGGCTAGCCTCTGTGTGTAAGGAAGGCCAAGTTAGATTCTGATTTTCCGCTTGTTAATGTAGATAGATTTTTCCCAGTAGCTGAATAAGCTTCAATCATTCCCACAAACAAATTTGAATAAGTTCCACTAGTCCACCGATAATTCAGCAGAATGTTTCACGTGAAACACGACAACCCACTCAATAAAACCCACCACTCCAACCACAACACAAAAACCCCTACGGTGAAGCCCACCCAAAGAAACACACACCAAGCAAATACACCCACAGAAAACGAATTACTAAAAAGCAGTCACGCATTATGACCGACAGAGAAGTCGAACCGCATTCCTCCAACGGTCAAAAAGAACTTCCGACTATTCTCCGGTTCCACGTGAAACAGCCAAACCGCCATAAACTCAGTGAAGATGCGATTTGTTGCTCCACCGAAGCTTATTCAGCTGCTGGGAAAAATCATCTACACCAACAGGCGAAAAACAAAAGAATATGTCATCTAGCTTGGTCTTCCTTAACTACAAAGCCCAATCACGTGTGGGGGCGCTGAATAAAGCTCCACCACTCCGCATTCTTTCTCGGCGTTTCACGTGAAATAATTGGTTTGTTGTAGAGACGCCATGTTTCACGTGAAACATTCCGCGGAATATCCACCAAATCCCCAATGGCACTCCACATCGCTCCAACCGACTTATCCCTGATACCGATTCCGTTGCGGGAGAGGCTCTATTCCCCTAAAAGCTATGGCAACCGGGAAGAGTAAAATGGGCAACCTGTTTTCGTGATTTACCGTTTGCTAGCGTGGCCGCTTCGTACCTGAATGAGCTTTCACGCACACCAAAACGTCAATGTTTCACGTGAAACACGGCCGGCTGCTATAGACGTCGTAAAGCAAAAATTGGTGTTTCACGTGAAACATGGGGTAATTCTCGCCCAGGCGCGCAGGAAACGTGCTGAAAAAGCGGCAATGGCATAGCTTGTCGACGCATAACGTCACCCCAAATATCCACGCTACCTGCGGCAGTGACATCAGAGGGAAGACAGGGGGCAACATACCATTCGCCGGCCGCAATCTCCTCATCAAGCTGTCCGGGGCTCCACTCGGCATAACCTATAAACATGCGCATGCCGGTAATATCCGCCTTGACCTCGGAAGGAGGCGCACCAAGGTCAACCAAAGCGAGACGGTTAGCCAGCTTCTTAAAAATAGGGTCGGGAATTAATATCCAGGTCAGGCTTAGTCACGCACACGCCAACCGCCGACTGAGGGCTGACCGGGCCACCGGCATACATGGCCTGCGGCTTAGAAATGCAATCCACCCAATCGGGGAGCACATTCGCCACCGCGATGTCCATGCGGTGGGCAAGGTCGACGCCAAAGGTAGTATTGGCATCATGCTCCAATAATAGAACAACAGTTCGAGAAAAGGCGTTCGATTGCATACCAGGGGCTGCGACTAAAAGCTTTCCTGCCGCTGGTTCTTCTCGTTCCATGCCATTAAATAACCGGTCGGCAAAAAAATTTCTGACACGTGATTCCTCCTTGAGAGTCTTTAGGCCTTACGTTACCGCTCATCCTGCTGGACTTGGTGGATTTGTTGGTCTTGTTGCTCCTGCTGACCTTGTCGATCCGCCCACCACGTTGTTAACACTTTAATCGCTTCGTCTCGATCCAACGGGCCCCGCTCCAGGCGAACCTCTTTCAAATACGACCATGCCTCCCCCACATCCGGGCGGGCTGCAATCCCAAGATTGCCATGATCTCTTTACCATCCAAGTCTGGGCGCACCTTCGCCAAGTCTTCCTTCGCCGCAAGATCAGCAATACGCTCCTCAAGCTGCGCATACATCTGCCGCAACCATGCTGCCTTTCGTTTATTCCGCGTCGTGCAATCCGCCCGCACCAATTTGTGCAGCCGCGGCAATAAATCCCCCGCATCCGTCACATACCGGCGCACCGCCGAATCCGTCCACTGGCCCTCCGAAAACCCATGGAACCGCATGTAAATATACCAACTGGCTCACATCCCGCACCATGGCCTTCTGAATACTTCAACTTCCGCATTCGATTTCGCACAAGTTTTGCCCCAACCACCTCATGCTGGTGAAAACTCACCCGACCGTCCTCGGTGAACTCCCCGCGTATCCGGCTTGCCGATATCATGCACCAGTGCCGCCCACCGCAACACCAGATCCGGCTCGCCCGCAGCCTCTTGATCCATCGCCTGCCGGAGCACCTGCAAGCTATGCGCATACACATCCTTGTGTTGGTGGTGCTCATCCTGCGCCAGCTGCAACCGTGGCAACTCCGGGAACACATAATCCGCCAACCCCGTGGTCACCATGAGATCAATCCCCAACCACGGCTGCGCCCCCAACAGCATCTTATCCAACTCCACCTGCACTCGCTCCACCGTGATCCGCTGGATCTCTGAAGCCAAATCGGTCATGGCCATCCGCACCCGATCGCTCACCGCAAACCCCAACTGGGAACTAAACCGGGCAGCCCGCAGCAACCGCAATGGATCATCGGCAAAACTCTGGTCCGGTGCCGCCGGCGTATCAATCACCCCTTCATGAGATCCGCAAACCCACCCATGGGGTCGAAAAACTCCAACTCGGCCGCGGCAGGCGTGGCACCTGCGGCATCGGGGGCCGACGTGATCTCCACCGCCATGGCATTAATCGTAAAATCGCGGCGCACCAAATCCCCCGCCAATGTGTCCCCAAACACCACCTCAGGATTGCGGGATTCCCCATCATAAATATCGGAACGAAACGTGGTAATTTCTATCTGTTGCCCCTGATTTTTTCCCGCCGACACGGTGCCATATTCAATACCGGTATCCCAAGTGATATCGGCAAAGTGTTCTAGAATTTCTAGTATGGTTTCTGGACGAGCGTCGGTAGTGAAATCCACATCATTGCCCAGCCTGCCAAGAAGCGCATCACGAACCGATCCCCCCACCAAATACAGGTGATGACCGCGAGTGTTGAACTCAGCAGCCAAAGGCTGAATGATGGGCATCAGCGCCGAAAACGAGGCTTCAGCACGCGCAAGGACTTCGATTTCTTGTGGTTGTGTCACAGGGAATGATTCTACCCGTCTAGGGAAGGTATCATTGAATACTTCAATATTCCACAGGAAGGGCCAATACCCCACTACAACTTATTTAAGGATTACGATCACAGGATGACTGAGAAGAACAACGACACCCGCGAGGCACGCTCCACCCGACGGCGTAACCGGCGTCGATCCCGGCAGCGCACCCTCAATCTCAGCCACCCACCACAACGCTTGTCGACGCCACAACCTCCGGTAAACAAGCCAAAACCAGCGGGAAAACCAGTGGCAAAAAAACGTCGAAAAAGCAACCAGCACCAACCGATCCCGGTCCGCAAAACCCCGCACCGCCGAAACCAGCATGGAAACCCGCAACGAGACCTCCGCCGGCGGGCTCGTTATTTCCGGCCTCTCGGAAGCTGTAGCGGCCGACGGCAGCGTAGACTTGAGTCGTGTCTACGTCGCGCTCATTGGCCGGCTAGACCGCCGTGGCCGCCTTCTATGGTCCATGCCCAAAGGACACGTCGAAACCGGGGAAGACATTACCGCAACCGCCGCCCGCGAAGTTTGGGAGGAAACCGGCATCCACGGCGAAGTCTTCGCCGAACTTGGCGTCATCGACTATTGGTTCGTCTCGGAAGGTACCCGCATCCACAAAACCGTGCACCACCACCTGCTACGCTACGTCGACGGCGAACTCAACGACGAAGACCCCGAAGTCACCGAAGTCGCCTGGATCCCCGCATCCGGCCTCATCGAACGCTTCGCCTACGCCGACGAACGCAAACTCGCCCGCATCGCCCACGATCTGCTACCCGACCTGGCCCGTGACGAGCAGGCGGCGGGGAGGTCCACACCCGATGACCCACCATATTCCACGCCTATCAATCGCCCACTCAACCGGATACGACGCCGACTCCACCACAATATCATTCTCGGGCTCACCGCCCTCACCACAGCCACCGCCACCACCTTATGTAGCACCAGTGCCATCCCCGCTGCCCACGCCGACGCACTCCCTAATTTTCCCACAAACCCCATAGCCAAAGCCCGATGGGTCAACCCAAACCTCCGCACCGGCGAAGAAACCAGCAACTACAAAATCGAAATCCTCCGCGTCCCCCAACACATCAAACTCGGCGAAGAACTTAAGGTTACTCTCAAAGTTGTTAATAATTCACCCGAATCAATTGCGGGCTTCAAAATTGTTCCCGCCCACGCCGACGCCCCCAAAGATCTCGCCACCGCACGCATCGTATTATCCCAAGAACCCGGGGCATACCCTTATCAAGCCAAAACGATTAGTAGGGATGATATTATTGCACCTGGTCATAGTGTAGATATTGATGTTATTATTCCTACAGCACCCGGAGCGACGGGTGGATTCAACATCAGTGAGGCAGATTTTTTTATCCCGTGTTATTCGCGTTACGGTCATTAGAGAACGATGCACTGCTCTACACACAACGCTTCCTCCTCAACGTCAACGCCAAAAACACCACCGGATCGGGGGCAACCATGGGAGCCACGCACCAAGGGAACTCCGGGACAAATACCGGCAGCCAAACCGCCGACACTAATTCGAAAAACCAGTTCGCAATTATCGCCTGGGGTGACCGTAGTTTATCCCTCACCGCCACCGTCGATAGTGTGGGCGGTGAAACTGGTGAAGCACCAAACCACCCACCCCTCATCCTCGAAAGTGAACAACTAGCAGAACAGCTACGATCCGGCGGCCGCCTTGACACCCTCCTCAAAGACTATTCCACCTACACCAAGGCGTCGGAAAGCCTAGCCACCGCAACCTGCCTCGCCATCGACCCGCAACTCGTCAGCGTCGTCGAACGCATGGCCGGCGGGTACACCATCGCCCACGACCGGCCCAGCACCGTATCCCAAAAACGCCGACTCCGCGACTCCTGGGGCACCGACGACGAACCCGAATCCGGCACCCCCGGCACCGGCGCCGACGATGCCGGCCGCTGGCTCGCCGAACTACGGAAAACCGCGCAACACGCCAAATGCACCATCGCCCTCCCCTGGGGAAACACCGACCTCAACTCTGTGGCCGCCACCGGCAACGACTGGCTCATGCGAGAAGCCGTCCAAACCGGACCGGGCATTATCGCCAACATCCTCGGTATCACCCCAGAAACAAACATTGTGCTCCCCGGGGCCGGCTACGTCACCACCCAAGCCGCAGGTAACCTCGGCTGGGCCGACCTCGCCCCCTACCGATCCCGCAACGAATACCCAAACATTTCCGAAGAATGGCAAACAGACTCCAAACAGGTAGGCGCCCCCGTCCCTACCGCCCCCGTAGACGTGCTAGTCGCCGACAACACCGTGTGGGGAATCCCCAAGGTCGATAGGTTCGGGGTACTCGACACCGCCGGGGCAACCAAAAACGCCACCACCAACAGCAATATCGGCGGCGGCATCCGCGCCGTCACATATTTAGGATCCCTCGCTGCCTCCCTCGCCGAAGCAACCGACACCGCAACAACCGTCGGATACAGCAACTATAATGCCCGCTTCAACTACGACCTGGATTCCCTGCCTGCGCGGCGGGCGACCGCCACTTCCGCACTGCAAATGAGCATTATGAAGGCCAACAGTGAAGGGAGTGCGAATGATTCCCAGGGCGACTCGCCAGTATCCGGGGCGAGTTCACCGCAGCCACTACTGGTACAACTGCCGTCAGCGATGTCCAATACGGCACAATGGCTCGATGCTCTTGCAAAAATGTTCGAATCGAATGCGGCCACCCCCATGAAGCTGTCGGACTATGTGAACCCCTCCCTACAACAGGTAGAACAGTTGGCAAGCATGGCGGCGGCCACCTCAGCTGCGACCTCCGCGGCAGCTGATGCGGCAACCGAGGCGGACGAACAACAACGGCTCACACAGTCATCAGCGCAGGCAGTACAGTCAGGGCGATCTGCACGGCTGGCAGGCTCGGTGCGGCCGGCGAGTTCGGTGGACTCCCAGCGGACACAACGGGCGCCGGCGCCAACAACAACGGCAACAGGCACGACAAGCGCCGCAACTACGGCGGAGCAGTCGCAACCAAACTCCACCCCATTTGGGGCGCCACACGAAGATCCCGGCGTGATTTCCGACTCAGAAATCTTCCGGGCCACCAGCCTCCTCGAATCAATCGACAACCTCACCCAACTCGTCATCAGCGACCCCACCATTGCTCTCACACCCTACGGCTTCACCGAACCCCTACGACAAGATATTTTGCGGGCACTCAGCCGGGACCGACGCCGGGCCATGTCCACCTACGACACGAATGTCCGAGACGTACAACGCCTCCTCGACAACGAAGACATCGTGCTCAAAGAACTACGCAGCTCGGTAGCCCTGATTCCGCCGGGGAATGTATACACCCGAATTTCAGAGTCATCACCACTCCTTATTGTTGCCCGCAATGGGTTACCGTTGCCGGTCGATACGCGCATCCACTATTGGGGCCCAACGGGGCAAAGATTAATATGCCAGAAACGATTTTCATACCAGCCAAAGGTTCAATTACGGTACAAATGACCGCCAGCTTGCCGACGGATACTGCGTGGGATGAACGCACCGATCTGAACCTATGGTTAGCCACAAATAGTGGGTCACGGTTTTCGGACGAGATTACGATTGGGGTACGAACCCGTTCGGGTGTACTTGGAACATCCGGTAGTTTAGCCAGTTTGGCAGTCATAGTGTTGTCAATTGCGCTACTAGGGACGGTTAACGTTACGACGTCGTAAAGCTAAATCTGAAGCCGCAGCCGACTCAAAGAGTACAGTAAGCACAAATTCTGACTGATAATCTGAAATATTCCATAAAGATTATTAAGGAGTATCCCTTTGAATGACAACGACCAGCAATCGGGATTCCGACGTCGAATCATTCCGCCGGCACCCCCTCGCCGGTGCCTGCTCGTCGGGAGCTTCGTCGGCGACGACCGGCAAACGACCGCTCGCTCTTTAAAACAAGCCCCCTCCGCGGAGGAAGCACCTGGGCTCTTAGCGGCAATGCACAACGATGCGGCGTTCATGCCTGCCGGGACGGCGGTGAAAAACTAGGCCAAGCCGGCCAGCCGCGGAGGCACCACCCGACGACGCCGACGGCGACACCGGCGACGACAATGCCTCGGACTCGGAGGTCCTGCAATCATCCGGGTCCATGGCGATTGCCACGCTGCTGAGCCGACTCACGGGTTTCCTCCGCAATATGCTCATCACCGCCTCACTGGGTGGTGCAATCGCGTCGGCGTTCAACACAGCGAATCAGCTGCCCAATATTATTACGGAAATTGTGCTGGGTGCGGTGCTGACCTCGCTGGTTGTGCCGGTGCTGGTGCGGGCGGAAAAGGAAGACCCCGACCACGGTGAAGCGTTTATCCGCCGGCTATTTACCCTATCGGTGTCACTCCTAGGCGCTGTTACGATACTCTCGGTTATTCTTGCGCCCAACCTGGTGAAAATGGCCCTAAGCTCCGAGAGTAAGGTGAACCTTGCTATCTCCACAAGTTTCGCCTACTGGCTGCTGCCGCAGATTTTTCTTCTACGGGGTGTTTGCGTTGCTCATGGCCGTGCTGAACACGAAGAATGTGTTCAAGCCTGGGGCATGGGCTCCGGTGATTAATAATATCATCACCCTGACCGTCTTGGTGCTTTATTGGGTCTTGCCTGGGGAGCTCGACCCCCAAAGACCACAGCGTGGGCATTTTCAACCCGCACGTGCTGCTGCTGGGTATCGGCACCACCACCGGCGTGATCGTACAGGCGCTCATCATGCTGCCCTACATTAGGAAATCCCGGGTGTCCCTCAAACCCCTCTGGGGAATCGACTCCCGCCTGAAACAATTCGGTGGCATGGCGGCCGCAATCGTCGTCTACGTGGGTATTTCCCAATTCGGCTACTTTGTGACTTCCCGAATCGCAGCCTCCGCCGACGCGCTGGCCCCCAACATTTACCAGCAGGCATGGCTGCTGCTGCAGGTGCCCTACGGCATTATTGGTGTTACCCTGCTCACCGCAATCATGCCGCGGCTCTCCCGCAACGCCGCCGACGGTGACGACAAAGCCGTGGTCGAAGACCTGGTCATGGGCTCAAAGATGACCTATATCGCGCTCATCCCAATCGTCATCTTCTTCACCATTTTCGGCACCGACATCGCCAAAGGCCTCTTCGCCTACGGCAAATTCGACGTCGAAGCCGCAACAGTGCTGGGCTGGACGCTCAGCTTCTCTGCCTTCACCCTCCTGCCCTACTCCACGGTGCTCCTGCACCTGCGGGTGTTCTACGCCCGGGAAGAGGCCTGGACCCCCACCTTCATCATCGCCGGCATCACCGTGACCAAAGTCGCCCTGTCGTGGCTGGCAACCATGGTGAGCACCGAACCGCAGAAACTCGTTATCCTCCTGGGTGCGGCCAATGGCTTCGGCTTCGTGGCCGGCGCCCTCATCGGCGGCTTCCTATTGCGACGCCAACTAGGGGACCTCGGCACCAAACAAGTTACCCGAACATGTGTTTGGGCACTCATGTCCTCCCTCGTGGGCGGCAGCATGGCCTTCGGCCTGCACTACCTACTCAAATTCGCAATGCGGCCCGTGATTATGCGGATAGGCAGCATCGGCTTCATCCTCGACCTGGCCATCACCGGTGTGGTCTTCCTCGTGATTACCGGCATCGTGCTCTCCCGATCCGGCCTGCCCGAACTATCAGTGCTCTCCCGGGTGGCCCGCCGCATCCCCGGCCTCAGCCGGTTCATTGCCGAACCAGAACGCAACGAATACTACGAAGAAGTCGCCACCCCGCAGCTCCGGGCAGCCGCCACCTATGTGGACGACACCTTCAACGCCACCCCGGTGCCGCCGCCCATGTCGGCTGGTATTGTGCGCGGGCCGCGCCTGGTCCCCGGTGCGGAAGTGTCCGACGGATCCTTCCGCCTCCTGGCAGACCACGGTTCGGTGCCGGGTGCCCGCTTCTGGCATGCCCGGGAAAAAGCCACAGGCAAGGAAGTAGCCCTCACATTTGTGGACACCTCCGGTTTGGCTCCCCATGGCCCCGGCAACCCCGGCTGCGCCCGGGCAGCTAGCGAGCTTGTGGCGGCACGTACCATGAAACTGGGGCGAATCAATAATGCGGCCATTGCCTCAGATATCGAGGTCCGTTCCTACCGCAGTGGCTGCCTGGTCATCGCTGAGTGGGTGCCGGGCAGTTCGCTGGCGGCAGTGGCGCATGGTGATGTGAACCCGTATGCGGCAGCTCACGCCATGCAGCCCCTGGTGGAGGCATCCCAGGTTGGGGTGTTGGGCTTGGATAATCACGCCCGGATCCGCATTAACACCCAGGGGATTGCGGTGTTGGCGTTCCCCGCGGTGTTGGAGTCAGCGTCGCATGAGAAGGATCTGCGCTCCATCCGTACCGCACTCAGCTCGCTTATCGACGCCCCAACGGCGCCCCCCGGCATCCACAATCTTTTGACCTGTGAGCTGGAGGATATGCCGGAGGCCTATGCCGCCCTGATGATGAGCCCATCACCAGCCACTAATGTGGAGCAACCACTAGAAATCGAAGAAGAGGAAGTCCCACAAGTGACGGCCGCCCCCGGCTTCGGCCGAGGCTATTCCCGGATGACCACAGGCATTGTGCTGGTGGGGGCCACGATCCTGGTGATTATTGCGGCCATGCTTACTGCCTTCCTCATCACTCTATTCAACCAGAACAAGGATTCCCCGCTGCGGCAAGATTCGCTCACCTCCCGGATTGCGTCACCACCAAAGAAGCCGGACGAGTTGCTGCCAATCAAATCGGCTTCCGCCTGGGGCCTGGAGAATCCGACCGCCGCCTACACCATTGACGACAATCCGGCAACCATGTGGGAAACCGGCCCGGAAACCGGCCTGGTGTTGAGCCTGAATTCGGCCCATCGGATTAAGACCGTGGTGTTGTCCGGTGTAACCCAGGGCACAAACGTGCAGGTGATTGGTTTGGATACGACAAATCCAACCCCGAGTCCCACGAGTTCAGCCCAAATCACATCAGCGATCAACCAACTGTTGGCGAATAATGTGATTGGTAGCACTGATGTGAACAGCACCAAGATGAATGTTGACATTAAATCCACCAAGAAGTTCAATCAGATCCTCCTGTGGGTAGTCACCCCCAATGGCAGCCCTCTGGTGATTAAGGATGTCACGATAGTGGGCGAGCCCTAAGCGCCCTAGTTTGGTCGATCCCCGACCCTAGCCCCAGCCTTGTTCTTCGGCTGGGGTTTCGCTATGCCCGCCAGCCGCCAGCCCCACAACCGCAAGGCTTCACAGATGCTAAGCGGGGTTTCTGCGCTAAGTAGCGCCTTGTGGCCCGCCACAAACCGGAAACCCCGCTTAGAACATTTGCAGTAGGGGATAGGGTCTGGCAGCACTTTCGATAAGCGGGGTTTCTACCCGGGGAAGCTCCGCAGGATGGTACCTGATGGAGAAACCCCGCTTAGTAAGTGTGCAGCAACGCCGGGGACGGGGGCTGTACTTGTTCTAAGCGGGGTTTCCGGTTTGGTGCGGGCTGTGGAATATGGCATGCCGGAGAAACCCCGCTTAGAACATTTGCAGCGGAGGAGCGGGATTGCCGCCCCGGGTCCGCTTAGCGGATATGAAGCTGGATTGGTGGGGGCGGGAGGGCGTCGTAAAAGCAACCGGATGCAATAGGGAAGCATGGGGTAGAGAGATAACCACCATTAATTATACGAATGCATGTGCTATAATTTTTAGAAGAGTGCTACCAGGTTGCGGCAAACATGAAGCAGTAAAATACGCATTATACCTGCGGCTTTGCGCGCACCACTCCAGTTACAAATGTATTGGGAAATTACCTCTATTCCAGAGTGCAGTAAGCGTGGTTGAATATTAATCAAATCAATGCAGCACCTGTGTAACCAAGAGGTCAACATGAACACCAGAGAAGATGAGCGGCACCTCATCGCTCAATTGGCGGGCAAGAGTCTCTATCACCGCCTCAATAATCTGCCAAAATCCTCACCGAACTCAGCGACAGCGAACTCGTCACCGCATACCTGGATGGCAACACCGCTGCCTTCACCGTCATCGTTTCCAGGTATTACCGGCTCATGCTGTGGGTGGCACACAAGTACACCGACCGGATCATCGACGCCGAAGACCTGCTACAAGACGCCCTGCTTCGGGCCGCGAAGGGCCTCCACCTGTACCGGGGCGAATGCAGCCTCGGCGCCTGGCTCCATCGCCTTGTCGCCAACGCCGGCTACGATTACCTGCAGAAAGAGCCCACAGCGCACCCGGCAGCGCTCGACGACGACAACCAACGCCGCACCATCGAAGGCATGCTGGCGCACAACCCGGTCGACATGGAGATCGTCGCCCTCGAAAATCCGGCGGGCCATCAACTATCTCACCGGAATATCCGCCGAGCTCGGGGAGGTGTTCATACTGATGGATTTAAAAGGCTACAACCAGCATGAGGCTGCCCGCATCACCGGGGTTTCCGGCAGCACCGTCAAAACCCGAAGATTTCAAGCCCGAACGTACCTGCGTGACGCCCTCGCCGCATAATCCTGGGTAGGGCTGGATGCCGGAAACAAGCCCGGCGGGAATACACCAGCATTTGGGACTGTTACTGTGGTTAGCGAAGAATAACCCATAAACAAGAACCCAGATGAAAGGTTTACCGTAACTATGACAGTGCATGATGTCATCATCATTGGCTCAGGTCCCGCCGGCTACACGGCCGCACTCTACAGCGCCCGGGCCGACCTAAAAACCCCTGGTCTTTGAGGGGATACGAATACGGTGGCGCGCTCATGACCACCACCGAGGTGGAGAATTTCCCCGGCTTCCCAGATGGCATTATGGGACCAGACCTCATGGAGGCAATGCGGAACCAGGCGGAACGGTTCGGCGCCGACCTGCGCCCCCGAGCTGGTCACCAAGGTGGATCTTACGGGGGACACGAAAAAGGTGTGGGTTGATGACGAGGAATTTCAGGCCCGCGTCGTTATTCTCGCCACCGGTTCGGCAGCCCGCTACCTGGGGGTTCACGGGGAACAAGAGCTCCTAGGGCATGGGGTTTCCGCCTGCGCCACCTGCGATGGGTTCTTCTTCCGGGACCATGACATTGCGGTGGTTGGGGGCGGCGATTCTGCCATGGAGGAGGCTATTTTCCTCACCAGGTTCGCCAAGTCCGTGACCATTGTGCACCGCCGGGAGGGGTTCCGGGCTTCGGCAATCATGCTGGAGCGCGCCCGGGCCAACGATAAAATCCGGTTCGCCACCAACAAGGTGGTGGAGAAAGTCCTGGGTGAGAGCGCCGTCACCGGGCTGGAGCTCCGCGACACCCAGACCGGGGAAACCTCCGTCCTGGATGTGACCGCCATGTTTGTGGCCATCGGGCATGATCCACGCACCCAACTGTTCCGGGATGTGATCGACACCGACGAGGCCGGGTATGTTACGGTCCAACACCCCACCACCAAGACCAATATTCCCGGGGTGTTTGCCGTTGGTGATTTGGTGGATAATCACTACCAGCAAGCAATCACCGCAGCTGGCAGCGGTGCCAGGGGCGCCATTGATGCCGAACACTACCTGGCGGCGCTGTAAAACCTGTGGGCGTCGACAAGCAAAAAATAAGGAGACAACATGAAACCTATTGAAGTTACCGAAACTACGTTCCGCTCTGTCGTGGTGGAATCCGACAAACCTGTGCTCGTGGATTTTTGGGCAGAATGGTGCGGCCCGTGCAAGAAGCTGGCGCCGGTCATTGACCAGGTGGCGGAGGAATTCGACGGGCAAGTCGTGGTGGCGAAAGTCAACGTTGATAATGAACGCAACCTGGGGGCCATGTTCCAAATCATGTCCATCCCCACCCTGCTCATCTTCAAGGACGGTAAAAAGGTCGAGCAATTCATAGCCCGCGGTTCCAAAACTGAAATCGTGGCACAATTGAAGAAACACCTTTAGGGGAACTCCACTGTGCTACCGGATTTGACTGGTATCCTGACAAACAACATAGTTCACCCGTGAGGATAGGAGAAGCGTGTCTGATGTTTTAAAGGTGGGCGATAATAGCCCCCGTGTTGCTGAAGTGCGAAAGTCGCTCGCACGTTTGGGGTTGCTACCTAACTATAATGAAAGCGGCAACCCCGACCACGCAATTTACAACGCGGACACGCTTTTTCGACGACGAACTAGAAGCAGCGCTCCGCGGATTCCAGCAAGCCCGCGGCATCATCGCCAGCGGCGAAATCAACGAAATGACCCTCCGCGTCCTTAGGGAAGCATCCCTACGAGCTGGGGGCCCGCGTCCTCAACTACCAGCCGCATAACGAAATGAGCGGCGACGACGTGGTCCAGCTGCAACAACAACTGCAAGAGCTCGGCTTCTACTCCGACCGCATCGACGGCCACTTTGGCGAACACACCTACCGGGCCCTCCTGAAATATCAGATGAACTACGGGCTCAATATGGATGGCATTTGTGGACCCAACACCATCAGATCACTGAATCGGTTGGGGCGCCGCATCACCGGTGGGTCACCCCAAAAACTTAGGGAACGCGAACGTATGCGTGCCGCCGGACCCCGCCTCACCGGCAAACGCGTTGTCATCGACCCCTCCCTGGGCGGGCCGGACAAAGGCATGACCGTCCGCGGCCTCTACGGCGAAATCACCGAAGAAGAACTCATGTGGGACCTGGCATCCCGGGTGGAAGGCCGCATGATCGCCGCCGGCATGGAAACCATTGTTTCCCGACCCCGGCACGATAACCCTTCCCTCCGGCAGCGGGCCGACATCGCCAACGCCTTCAACGCCGACCTCATGATCTGCCTGCAGGCCGACCGCTACCAAAACGACAAGGCCTCCGGCTGCGCCACCTTCTACTTCGCCTCGAACAAGGCATTACTCCATGACCGGGGAGCTCCTCTCCGGGTTCATCCAGCGGGAGATAGCGCACCGCACCAAGCTCGTCAACTGTGGCAACCACGCCCGCACCTGGGATCTACTGCGCATGACCCAAATGCCCTGCGTGGAAGTGGTCACCGGCTACCTCACCAACCCTGGTGACGTGCGGATACTCACCAACCCCGCCAAACGCGATGCTATAGCCGAATCCATTGTGGTCGCCGTGAAACGGCTGTACCTCATGGATAACGACGATAAACCCACCGGCACCTTCAAATTCAGCGAGCTGCTGGCCCAAGAAATGCTCAGCTAGCCGGCGCCGCTGGCGTTCAGCGTTGGGGTGGGTGTTTGAGCACCTGGCGCCCACCCCGGCACCCGGCCACAGCGTGCCCAGCCTTATACCATTTGCCGCCAGTTTTGGCCACCTTCAGCACACTTGCTTACCCCCGCTGTTTGCCCCCTGACACGCAGCCCCATTGGTCAACCCCGCCCTGGCACTCCCATAAGGTGGTTGGTGGAACAGTTACAATTGGTGGCCTGGCCTAGAAAAACCGCAGGTGCCGGCGTCGCAAAGCCGCGGCTGGAGTGCCTCGGACACCTTCTGAATACCGCTATATACAGTTAACAAAACGACTGGGATCGTTACGGTTTGCCCTATGAGGAGGCTCCGTATTTCCTGCGATTTCTGCTGCATATCCAGGTTGCGCAGCTGTCGTGCCGCACGGCGGTGATTAGTTGCCTGGCGGCGGCGCGGGTGCACGGGATCCCCACGCTGAACCGCGAGCACTCCACGGTGGTCGAGCTGAACCTGCCGGGCCACGGGAAGCCGTCGTCGACGTACCCGGAGATTTTTCATTACCGCTGCGCCTACCTGCCCGAATCCGACATTACGGTGGTGAATGGATACCGGGTAACAACGATAGAGCGCACCTTTGTGGACATTTGTGCGGTCAACGGCGCGCTAGAGGGGCTGGCGTTTATCGAGGCAGCGCTGCGGCAGGGCTTCCGAAAACGGCAATTCCAAATGTATTTGGATTCGCATCGAGGCAGGTGGGGGATCACGAAAGCCCAGGAGGTGCTGGACCAGGCGCTGTACGGGATTGATTCGGTGCATGAGACGCACGCCAGGTATGTGATTATGACCTGCCTGCCGCAACTCTCCGTGTCCGCCCAGGTAGTTTTCCACACCCTGAACTCGTATTATCGGGTTGATTTATTGATCGCGGACTCTTTGATCCTTGAGGGTTGATGGCCGCGAGAAGTACGCCGCCCCGACAGGCAGGCGCGCCAGGTCTACAGGAAGCAGATCGCCCGCGAGCAGTTCCTCCTCGACCTGGGCTACCACGTGGCACGCATCCACCCAGACGAGATCGCCACAAAGCTGGTGAACAAGGTGGCGTTCCTTACCAACAAGCCCCCACTAGACCGACACGTGATTGTGGACTTATACCATCAGCCGCCCTGGTGGCAGCGCACCCTAGCTCGCTTTACGACGCACTCTGCACCCCATCCCACAATCCGGGACCCTCCCTGAGTCCCCGCGCTCAACCCCGCCCAGCAGATCTGCTGGGCGGGGTTTTTCGGCATTGCACCACCCCGGAGCCCCTACCGCACAGGTGCTAAGCGGGGTTTCGGGGACAAACAGCACCCCACAACCCGCCCCAAGCCAGAAAACCCCGCTTAGAACATATGCTACGCGGGAGAGCGGGTGAGGGATTACGCCGTGGGGGCGTCGTAAAGCCAAAAATGCGGGGGCTGCACAGGGGTTTCTGCCACAACATACCCCACAACTGTGCGCTGCGAGGGGGAACGGACTGGGCTGCACGGATGCTAAACGGGGTTTCTCCGGTGAGCGGCATCCTGTGGCGCCGTTTGGGACGGAAACCCCGCTTAGCACAAGTGCAGCGGGGCGGGGCGGGCTATACCACGATGCTATTCAGCAATTCTTCGGCGGCCTGCACAGTCAGCAGCTCGCGGGCCGGCGGCAAATCCAGGCGCAGCTTCGGCAACACCCGATGGTCTTGCGCAACCACAAACCCCGCGGCCTGGAGCACCTCAACGTCCAACAAACCAATATCATGAGTGCGGGCCAAAATATCACACTGGTCGGGCGGCAGGGGCAGGTCCGGATCCTCCACAAAATCGGCGTAGTAGCCGAAAGCCTCCAGGGCGGAAAGATCGGCGGCAACCGCATCCATGATGACGGCATCCAACAACACCGCCTCCAGGCCAATACCAGCATAAACCGGGTTAATGTGCAGGGAAGACACCAACCAGGCGTCATCAGAAACGGGGGCGGACGGAAGCTGCGCGGCACCCGGCGCGAACGTAGGGGAGCAGTACAAGATGGTGGCAATGGCGCGCAGGGTCGGTATGCTGTCGGGGCGGTCGTAGCGCAGATTAAACCCCCGGCACACACCATCGAGCATGCCGGTCGCCAACCACGCCTCCTTCTCGAACATACTATCGAGATTTTTGGTGTGCTGGTTTTGGGCACTGAGCTCCCAGAACACACTGCCGGCACACTCGTGCTGCACGAGGGGATAGTTTCCGCGGTCAGCGCCTGTAGCTGCACATCCATCGGCCAGGGCTACTCGGGGCATCCGCAGGATCCGGGGAATCCGCAGGCGGCAGCACGGCGTCGGTGATTCCCGCGGTTTCCGCCAAGTCGGCGGCTGACCCGGCACTTTCGTCACCGCTGAGCAGCCCCATGATACGTTCGAAATCGTCTTTGCCGCCGAACTCCACCACGATGCGACCTTTGTGTTTGCCCATAGACACGGATACCTTCGTGTCCAGGTTGTCGGCCAGGGATTCCGCGGCCGTGGTCAGGTATTCCGGCATGGGGGCTTTGGCGCGTTTCCGCACCGGCCCGGTTTCCCCATGGCTGAGCAGCACCACGGCCTCCTCGGTGGCCCGGACGGAGAGCCCTTCGGACACGATGCGGTTGGCGAGTCGTTCCTGCCCTTCCTGGTCCTCGTTGATGGCGAGGAGCGCCCGCGCATGGCCGGCACTAAGAACCCCGGCGGCGACTTTTTGCTGCACAGCAACCGGCAGTTTGAGCAGCCGGAGCATATTGGTGACCACCGGCCGGGACCGCCCCAGCTTGTCCGCCAGTTCGCTTTGGGTGACCCCAAACTCTTCGAGCAATTGTTCGTACGCTGCGGCCTCTTCGAGGGGTTGAGTTGGACGCGGTGCACGTTTTTCCAGCAGCGCGTCGCGGAGCATGGAGTCGTCATCAGTTTTGCGGACAATAGCGGGAATGGTATCAAGCCCGGCCTGGGTGGCGGCCCGCCAGCGCCGTTCGCCCATGACCAGTTCGTACCGGTCCCCGGATCGCCGCACCACAATGGGCTGGAGCAGCCCGAATTCCTTGATGGAGTGGACGAGCTCGTCAAGGTCGAAGTTGTCAAAGACTTTGCGGGGATTTTTTTGGGGTTGGGGTCGATGAGGGTCGGTGGGGATTTCTTGGTAGTGGGCGGCGAGCTCGGTTTCGGGCACGACCTCCAGCTGCGGCCGCAGTGCCGCACTTGTGGGGGTTTCTTCGGCGTCGGGGTCTGGCCTACGGGCACCGCCGATAACGATGTCTGCGGCATTATCACCCAGTCGGGAGTCTGGTTGGTTAGTGATGAGCGCAGCCAGCCCCCGCCCTAAACCACCTTTTTCGAGCGGTCACGGTTTTCCCTTTCTCTGGTTTTTAGCTTGTCGACGAGCGTTGCCCGCCTCGCTACTTCACGAAGCGAACATCTCCCCGGTTGGCGAGTTCTTTCGCCGCATCCATGTACGCCATGGACCCGCGGGACCCGGGGTCATAATCCAGCACGGTTTGGCCGAACCCGGGGGCTTCAGACACCTTCACGGATCGGGGTATTCGGTTGCGAAGCACTAGTGCCCCGAAAGTGTTGCGCACGTCGGCGGAGACTTCTTCCGCCAGTTTGGTCCGGCCGTCAAACATGGTGAGCAGGATGGCGGAAATGTGCAGTTGGGGGTTGAGCTGGTGCTGCACCATTGTTATGTATTTGAGCAGCTGGTTCACGCCTTCGAGCGCATAGTATTCGCACTGGATGGGGATGAGGACTTCCTCGACCGCGTTGAGGGCGTTGGTGGTCAGAAGCCCCAGGGAGGGCGGGCAGTCGACGAAAACATAGTCGAAGCCGGCTTCTTTGATGAATTCGGGGCTGAGCGCGTCCCGAAGCCGGTATTCGCGGCGAACCTTGGACACCAGTTCGATTTCAACAGCGGCCAGGTCGATGGTGGCTGGGATGCAGAACAGATTGCCGTTGGCGGTGGACCGTTGGATCACCTGTTCGGGGGTGCAGGCGCCGAGGAGGAGTTCGTAACTGGAGACGGTTCCTTCCCGATGCTCCACCCCTAATGCTGTGGAGGCGTTGCCCTGGGGGTCGAGGTCAACCACCAGGATTTTTCAGCCCGTTGCGGGCCAAGCCTGCAGCCAGGTTGACGGTGGTGGTGGTTTTGCCGACCCCGCCTTTTTGATTGGAGATGGCCAGGCGCCGGGGGCGTTCCGGGCGGGGAGTTTCAGTGCATGCGGCGTCAATATTTGGGCTGCACGCTGGGCTTCCGCAGCGATGGGGGTGTCATCCCAGTCTTGTTCTTCCATGACCACCTAACTACCTGCTTGTTGTGTTTGTATTAAGTATCAATTCTAACATCACCGTTTCTTTGGGATGTCGATCACGGTGGTGGGTTCCGGCAGGTCGTTTCCTACGGTGAATATTGTGGCGGTGCCGCCGCCGGCTTTGCGGATTTCGCCCCTGTCCCGGGCGAGTTCGTCGTATACGGAGGCGCCTTTCATGGCGAGCATGTGGCCGCCGGGTTTGACGAGGGGAGTGACCAGCCGGCGAGTTTCCCCAGGGGGGCCACGGCCCGGGAGGTCACGACGTCGACAAGCCCAAGGGCGGCTTTGACCTCGCGTTCTTCGGCGCGGCCGCGGATGACTGTCACGTTTCCCAGCCCCAGTTCGTGGACAACCTCGGTGAGGAACGTTGAGCGTTTCAGGAGGGGCTCCACCAGGTAGATGGTGAGGTCGGGGCGGGCGATGGCGAGGGGGATGCCGGGCAGGCCGGCGCCGGAGCCAATGTCGGCGACGGTGAGGCCGGTTGCGATGGCCTCGCCGAGGACGGCACAGTTGAGGATGTGGCGGTCCCACAGTTTGGGGGTTTCGCGGGGGCCAATGAAGCCGCGGGTGGTGCCGGTGGTGGCCAGCAGGTCGTGGTAGCGTTCGGCTCGCGCCAGGTTGTCACCGAAGATGCGAGCTGCGTGCGTCATGGGGTCTCCTTGGGATGAGTGAGAAGCCGCCGCATATGAGGCTGTGCGACGGCTTCCTCTAAAGTTAGCGTTTCCGCTTCTTCTTTTTGGTTTGGTCGGTGGGTTTCTGCCCAACCTTGGGGGCGGATGCTCGTTTGGCATCTTTCTTGGCCTGGAGTTCGGCTTCTTCCTCAGTATCCATCAGTTTGAACACCCAGCGTTGTTGGAAGAAGGTCCACACGTTATTGGACACCATGTAGAACAACAGCCCAATATGCCAGAAGGTGCAGGTGAGCAGGATGGTGCCGGGCAGGAACCACAGCATCATCTTGTTCATCATGTCGGCCTGCATTTGCATTTGGTCGTTGGCCGCGGGTTTTTGTTTCCCGGACGCGATACGAGCCTTCTGCCGGTCCACGGACAACCTGGCGTTCATATGGATGGCCACCACGATAATGACCACCAGGGGGGCCGCCAACATGATGATGTTGGTTTTGGTGAAATCCCCGGGGAAGGCCTGATACATGGACTCCGGCATGGAGATATAGGCCGAGAGCGGCACCTTAAACAGGCGGGCGTCCAGGAAGGATTGCACGTCTTCTGCGGAGAAGAAATAGTTGGGGGTCATCCGGTTTTGTTCCGGGGTGAGCCCTAACTGGCCGGCACCGGTGCCGGTGCGGTTGAATGAGCGCAGCACGTGGTAAAGCCCGAGGAAGACGGGCATTTGCACCAGGATCGGCAGGCAGCCGGCGAGCGGATTGAAACCCATTTCCTTTTGCAGTTTCTGGGTTTTCCTGCATCATTTTCTGCTGGTCGTTCTTGTATTTATTGCGGATTTCCTGCATTTGGGGCTGGATTTCCTGCATTTTCCGCATGGAGCGCATTTGGTTGATTGTGGGGCGAACCAGGAGGATGCGCACGGTGAAGGTGAGCAACACAATGGCTAGCACCCAGGTCAGACCGGAGTCTGGGTTGAGCACAAAACTTAAGGCTTTGTGCCATAACCAGAGTATGACCGAGATTGGCCAATAAACGAAGTTAAGCACAGGGGTCGTTACTCCTCGAATTGGTAAAGGGTTGTTTGCGGCACTGGGTCGAAACCACCCGGATGCCAGGGCCCGCACTTGGATAGTCGCACCAAGGCTAACACTATGCCTTTGAGGGCGCCATGGACCCGCACTGCGGTAATGGCATACGAACTACAGGTTGGTTCGAACCGGCAGGAGGGCCCGCCTTTGAGGCCGGAAAGATAGTGTTGGTAAAAATGTCCCGCGGCAATGAGTAGTCGGGCGGCCGGGCTGACGTTAACGCTCCCGGATTTTTGCGAGTGCTCGCTGCACATCGTGGCTCAACTCCTCCGAATTTGCGTGTGCCGCTGCTGGCAGGGCGCGAATGACAATGAGCGTGCCGAGCGGTAAGTCGTCGAAAAGCGGGCGGATGATGGCGCGGAGTTTCCGGCTCACCGCATGCCGGGTTACCGCATTGCCAACGGCTTTGGATACCACTAAACCACAGCGGGGCTTAGGGGTCAGCACATCTCGGGAGAATAATACATGAAGCACAATGGTGCCCCCGCCTGCACGCTTACCACTCCGAATGGTTTTTCGAAACTCTTCGGAGGAAGTGATTTTGTGCTGAGACGGGAGCACCGTTATTTCAAGGGTGACAAGCCGACTATGCGGTCAGCTTTGCCCGACCCTTGCTTCGACGTGCGGCGACAATTGCGCGGCCGGCACGAGTGCGCATCCGAATGCGGAAGCCATGCTTACGTGCGCGCCGCCGATTATTCGGCTGGAACGTCCGCTTACCCTTGGTCACGGTAGTTACTCCTATATATGTTGCAAGACGTATCAAACGCCTCAAGCTGAATGATGATACGGAGCAGGCATATCCATTGTGCTTTTCGAATCTTATTGCTAAAAACCCAGCTCAAGCACATAAATGCGGCAAGTCCGCACAATAATTTCCTTACTCCAGACACGATCGGTATCTCGATATTTCATCGGTTCCGATGTGACAGACCTGTACAGACTACGTGAATTTTCCAGCTCAGGCCAAATCGCCCCATAAATACCCCCGATATACCCAGTAATTACAAATCTGTAATTAGGGATCTTTTTAGTAGTAGGTAGTGCTTATATCCACCCGAAAGGTCACTAATAGGTAACAATCCATCACCCCACCCGACCACCCCCGTCACATCGGCACCACCGCCGCTCCGCAGCCAAATTGCCGCCACACACAAAGTAGCAATTTTTGCCACTGGCGCCTCGAATTACACAACTGTAATTCTGCTCCCTGTGGATAACTTTTGCCGTTTACCGCTATAATTTCCCCGATATTAAAAATAAGCGCAGCTAAATGGGTGTGAATTTTGCCATAGATTTATCCACAGCTTTTCCCACACCCTGTGGATAACCATGGGTTTTCCCCACCCGCCCTGGCTGTGGATAACGCGCGGATATCCACCCAGCATGGACCCTCTTCGCGGCTGCCTGCGGTCCGTCACACCGCAAAACGGCCTACGCTGGGTGCCATCCCCGCCGAAAAATTTGATAACAAAAAGATATAGACGGGTAGCACTACAAAGTTAAGGCTATTTTTAGTCCTCTTAGCTTTACGACGATAACCCCAGGTAATTCTTGCAGTTTCTCGGAAAATTTTTCAGCCCCAAATTTGAAATGAGGAAGAGCATCGGTGACTTCGAGTGATTCAAACCAGGCATCCCAAAAAAACCTGGAAATCCGTTGTCAAGGAATTAATCAATGGAAGCGAACAATCCGACGACCTCCATATCGAACCAATAGGCCCCTCAACAGCGGGCCTATTTAAACCTTGCCCGACTCATTGGGCTCCTCGACGGGTAGCGGTATTGGCTGTGCCGTCGGCAAAAAGCCAAAAGAATATTTAGAGGGTAACCTTTACGGGGTAATTTGCATGGCCCTCAGCAATAAGTTTGGGCGGGAATATAGCCTAGCGGTCACGGTCAATCCGACGATCGGCAAGCGCAGAGACGAGCCCGAAGAGTCTGAGGACGCAGAACAACAAATGTTGGATATCGCCACCCCAACATCGGGGGCCGGGGGTCGAGAGCGCAACAACAAAAAAACAGCCGCGCGGAAGACGCCCCGAAATTCCCGGCGGGGAAAACCGCGGCAAAACCCGCCCCAACACCGGCGGCCGCGGCGCCGCAAGCGACAACCCCATCGGTGTCGGAGCCGCCACCAGCCCAACCCCCTCGGGCAAATCCGTGCCCAGAAAGTCCGCGGCAGCCGCCCCAGATGCATCACCCCAGCTAGAGCTGGACGACCGGGATATGCTCACCATCACCGCCACCGGCTGGACCACGAGCCACACCGACCAGGCCGACAATCCGGTCACCCCACAGCCCGCAACTACGGCCAGGGGCCACGCTGCGGTCCCGGGAAAAGCCGGCCCACAACCCGCCCAAGACGATTCCCTCAACCCCGATACACCTTTGACACCTACGTCGTGTCGGATTCGAACAAACTTCCGACCTCGGCCGCGATTGCGGTGGCGGAGAAACCGGCCCGCGCCTATAACCCGCTCTTCGTGTGGGGATTCCGGCCTGGGGAAAACCCACCTCATGCACGCCATCGGTAACTACGCCCAACAGTTGGACCCGAACCTGCGCATCAAATACGTGTCCAGCGAACAGTTCACCAACGACTACATCAATTCGGTGCGGGATGACCGGCAGGAATCCTTTAAACGCCGGTACCGTAACCTGGATATTCTCATGGTGGATGATATTCAATTCCTCCAGGGCAAGGAGGGCACCCAGGAGGAGTTTTTCCACACGTTTAACGCCCTACAGCAGGGCGGCAAACAGATTGTGTTGAGCTCGGACCGGCCGCCGAAACAGCTCACCACCTTGGAGGATCGGCTGCGCACCCGGTTCCAGTCGGGCCTGATTGCCGACATTTACCCCCCGGATTTGGAAACCCGCATCGCCATTCTGATGAAGAAAGCCGAGGCGGAGCAGATTAGTGGCATCTAGGGATGTGCTGGAATTAATCGCCTCCCAATTTAGCTCCAGCATCCGCGAGCTGGAGGGGCATTTATTAGGGTGTCGGCGTGGGCGTCGCTCAATAATCAGCAGATCAATTTGAAAACGGCCGAGCAGGCGCTGGAAGACCTCATGCCGGAGCACAGCGTCCTGGAGGTCACCACGGACACGATCATGGCGATGACCGCAGAGTTTTTCGGCTTTACCATCGCCCAACTATCCGGCACCAGCAAATCCCGCCCGATCACGCACGCCCGCCAGATCGCCATGTATCTGTGCCGCGAGTTGACCGAACTGTCCCTGCCGAAGGTGGGGAGCGGTTTGGCCGCGACCACACCACCGTGATGCATTCCGAACGCAAAATCCGCAAAGAACTCGCCGAGAAACGCGACACCTATGATGAGATCCAAAAGATCACCACAATGATTAAAAATTACGGTCGTGGTTAATAGCTTTACGACGGTTACCCCGTGACAAATCCTATATATAGAGGTCATCAAGCCTCAATATCATCGTATTCATGCGTCGTATCAAATTAACTATCGTTGCCACATGCGCTGCAATCGCAGCCGCAACCATCACTCCGCCCACGCTGCGGAAGAGCAACACCGCGGTTCTGTGGAAACTAGCGTAGATGTGCTCAGTGTTGCGGCCGAGCCAATCTACGGACCAGTCATCCGCTACTTGCTGTGTGCCAGCGGGTCGTCTCATGGGCTGCCATCGGTACCTCCCGGATATTGTCTCCGGGAAGCCCTATCCTACTAAGGGTTATCCACAAACCCCAGTTCAAACCATGAATCAGCGCTAAAACATAAGGAGTTACCATGCGCCGTATCAAACTCGCCATCGTTGCCACCTGCACCGCAGTCGCAGCAGCCACCATCACCCCGCCCACGCTGCGGATGTCGAGCCCAATACCCCTGGCCGCGCTCAGCGAAGAAGTCAAGGAAAATGGCGTGCTCAAAACCGCCTATATGGTGCTTTGGGAGGTCGCCATGCTTCCAGTCGCACTCTCGATCTCGCTATCCGTCGAGCCTGGCATGATCTAGGACAGGAAACCCAGCTCAAACCATAAGGAGTTATTATGCGCCGTATCAAACTCGCCATCATTGCCACCTGCACCGCAGTAGCGGCCGCAACCACCATCACCCCGGCCTACGCCGCGGATGTGGAACCTGATACCTCGACTGCGTTGAGCCAAGAAATCGAGCAAAAATAGTGTGCTCAAAACCATCTATTCGGTTCTTTTGGGATATCGTTACATTCCCGCTGGCGCTCTCGATCGTACCGCTCATGAAGCCAAAGATGGCCCCCCAATTCTAGGAGATCACCATGCGTTCCCTCAAAATCGCAATCACCACAGCATGCCTGGCCTTGGCAGCAACTTCATTCACCCCAGCATCCGCAGGAGAGCAGTTTGAGCTCCCTGCCTCTGTGGACAGTAGTCTGGATTTCCTCAGCCTCAGCGCCCCTGCCAATCTATGGGCCAGTCATCGCCTATATGGTGTGTGCCAGTGAGTCTTCCCCAGGAATGCCTCCCGGACATTGCCTGCGGGAAGCCCTAGCTGCCTCCTCTTACTAAACAGTATCCACAAGCCACAGGTGAGTACGGTCTTGAGTGTGCCGTGTTCGGTGAAGCCTCAACCACGCTCAAGCCACCCAAGAGATATACACAAACCCCAGCTTAAAGCGTATTTTGGCTGGGGTTTTACTCTGTGTATAGCCCATGTGCAGCCAGGTTTTCCACAGTCATGCACAACCCAGGCGGACCGTCCGCCATGGGGACATGTGGATAACTCACCAGTTTTGCCGGTTTTGCCCTGCTCAAGGGGTATTTTTAGGCATTGTAACATGTCCATCCACAAGCACAGGCGGCGATCATGACCAATGGTGAGGCAAAAATGCGGTGTGAACTGGGGAAATATCGAGTTATACACAGCCCGGGCGGCCTGGGCGGCCCAAAACCGACAAGGGGTAATTGCATGATCTGCACCACATTTATCAAGTTTGCTATTTTTCCAAAATCACAGCCTGTGGATAACATCATTAGATAACTATTGAACTGGTAAAATACCTAGTTATACACAACGCGAAAAATCATAAAAAGATCCCATAATCCCCACATGCTGCCGCAAACCTGCTAAATGGCGAAAAATGGCCAAAAATACGGCTGCAAACCCGATATTATTTATCCACAGACCTATAAGTTGTGCGCAACGCACCCCCCGTCGAACAGGGAAAATGCGCCAAAATCGACCTGTAGCAAACTAGTTATCCACAGTTTTACCCCCGCTGTGCACAAAAGAGGGTAGAAATCGACTTTGCAGCCTCGGTTATGCAAAAAAGTCGACCTGGAGTTTTCCCCAGCCTGTGGATAAAATTGTGGATAAATTTTTGCGTCTTGAGCTGCGGTTATCCAAAGTTATCCACAATGTCCACAGGATGGTTATCCACAAGCTATGCAAAAGTGATTCCGGTCACCACGTTGCTGCAAATGTGCGTCCACAGGGGTGTGGATAACTCCAAAATTTCTGTGGATAACTGGCCGATTTCTGTGGATAAACTTGTGGATAAATCTGGGCCCAAAAAAGTTATCCACAGGTTTTCGAAGTTATCCACATTAATTCCACAAGTTTATCCACAGGCACTCACATGCTCTGAGCTGCGAAAAGGAGGGTTTTCCACAATATCCACAGGACCTATTACTACTACCAACTACATACCTAGGTAGATCTTTGGTAACTGTAGGGACTTCGCCGCAAACTTGCTACTTCGCCGCCGCCCCGATTTTTCGCCGTCGAGATCTTCCGGGTAAGTTTGGAGGCAGCTGCGGCCCCTACTGGCCGCCTGACCGTTTGGCCGTCGATAAGCCGTCGAAAAGCGAACCGCACAAAGGAGCAACCCGAACCCATGGATCTAGGCGCCGTGTCATTTGTCGTTGCAAAAGAAGATCTCGCCAGCGCGGTATCGTGGGTAGCACGCAATCTACCTACCAAGCCTGCACAACCGGTTCTCCGCGCAATGCTTATCACCGCCGACGACGATGGCCTGGAATTTGCCGGATTCGACTACGAAGTGTCCACCAGGTGCGCATTCCCGCCGAGGTCAACCAGCCGGGACGGATCGCTGTCGCGGGCAAACTCATCGCCGACATCACCGCCACCCTGCCAAACAAACCCGTCGAGATCTTCATGGACGGCTCCACAGTGCAGCTCAAATGCGGTTCCTCTCGGTTTGAACTCCCGTCGATTCCCCTCGACGATTACCCAACCCTGCCCACGCTCCCCGAGGTCACGGGCGCGATCAACCCCCGGCTATTCATCGACGCGGTGACCCAGGTCGCCACCGCGGCCGGCAAGGATGACACGTTGCCCATGCTCACCGGCGTGCACATGGAGATCGAGGGCGAAGACATCACGCTGACCGCCACCGACCGGTTCCCGGCTCGCGCTGCGGCGGTTCCAATGGATTCCCGCCTTCCCAGATGCCCAGGCCAAGCTGCTTATCCCGGCGAAAAAAATTTTTGTGGAAAACGCCCGCACGCTCGACGCGAATTCCACAGAACCGGTGGAAATCGCCGTGGGCTCCGGTGACTCCATCGGCGCCGAAGGGCTGTTCGGCATTCACGTGGACGCTCGGCAAACCACCACCCGGCTCCTGGATGCGGAATTCTCCCAACGTTAACCCGCTGCTGCCCAAATTCCACAAGTGCCTGGCTAGTGTGGAAATCTCGTCTCTTCAGGACGCCATCAAGCGGGTTGCCCTCGTGGCGGATCGGAACGCCCAAATCCGCATGCACTTCACCCCAGGGGAGGTGCTGCTCTCGGCAGGGCGGCTCCGATGCCGGTCACGCCGAGGAGTCCGTGCCCTGCGAATTCATCGGCACCGAGGAAGAACTCCTCATCGCCTTCAACCCCGCCTACCTGCGCGATGGGCTGCACGTGGTGCGCACCCAGCGGGTTGTGTTCGGCTTCACGGAATCCTCCCGCCCCGCGATCCTCATCCCCGAGCCGGAGAAGCTGCCCGAGCTCAACGACGACGGGTTGTATCCCACCCCGGACACGGATTTCACCCTACCTGCTCATGCCGGTGCGGTTGCCCGGCTAATCCGGCCAGCGTGTTTATTCGAGAGCTCAGCCTGCGCGACTTTCGCTCCTGGCCCCACTGCCATGTGCGGCTCAACCCGGGAATCACACTGTTCGTGGGGCGCAACGGCCACGGGAAAACCAACCTGGTGGAGGCCATCGGCTATGTGGCCCACCTCGGCTCCCACAGGGTGGCCCAGGATGCGCCCCTGGTGCGCCACGGCCAGCCCAACGCCCGGGTGTCGGCAACCGCGGTGCGGGACGACCGGGAATTGACTGCCCACCTGCTCATCAACGCGTCCGGGGCCAATCAGGCGAGCATTAACCGTACAAGGTTGAATTCGCCCCGGGAGCTGCTGGGTGTGGTGCGCACGGTGCTGTTTTGCCCCGAGGATCTGGCGCTGGTGCGAGGGGAGCCTGCCGAGCGCCGCCGCTACCTGGATAACATCATTGCTACCCGCCGGCCGCGGCTGGCGGGCGTCAAGGTGGACTACGAGAAGGTGTTGCGGCAACGCACAACCCTGCTAAAAACGTCCTCATCGACCCTCAGGCGCGGCTATTCTGGCGATGACGGGTCATTGGCCACATTGGACGTGTGGGACGCTCAGCTGGCCCGTCAGGGGGCGCAAATGATCGCTGCGCGGCGGGCCCTGGTGGCGGAGTTGGATCCGCTCGTCCACGAGGCCTATGCGGGCATCGCCCCGGAGTCCCGGCCGCCCACATCGCCTACGAATCCACAGTTCCCGACGTGGGCGAGGATCCCGCGCTGATCGAGGCCGCCATGCTCGCTGAGCTGGGCAGGATGCGCCCCAAGGAGATTGATCGAGGTCGCAGCCTGGTGGGTCCGCACCGGGACGATCTGGTTATCACCCTGGGTGATGTGCCGGCGAAGGGGTTTGCGTCGCATGGGGAAACCTGGTCGATGGTGTTGGCGCTGCGGCTCGGCGAGTTCCAGCTGCTGCGCGCCGACGGCACCGATCCCGTGCTCATCCTCGACGATGTGTTCGCCGAACTCGACGCGTTACGACGCGAACGCCTGGTCCACCTCACCCAGGACGTAGAACAGGTACTCATTACCGTGGCGGTGCCGGACGACCTGCCACCGGACTTGGGTGATATTCATCGCATTCCCGTCGTGATGACCGACCACACATCGGTGATTAGTAGCAATGAATCATAGGGAGCCACCATGACCGAATCACGGGATTCAGTCGCATATGCGTTTGAACGTATGCGTCAGGAAGCTTTACGACGAGGCACCGTGCCCAGACTTATCCGACCTAGGCGGTCGGTCCGGCGCTTGCGGGCGTCGACAAGCAGGGGCAACCGACCGGCCTGGACGGGCGGGCGATCCTCAGGCCGGACCGCAATTTGGAGGGATATCTGCGCTGGTAGAGCAGGAAATCACCGCGCGCGGTTGGCGCACTAAACTAGCCGGCGGGTGGATTCATTCGCATTGGTCGCTGCTGGTCGGCGACCGCATTGCGGGGCACACCAAGGTGGAGAAATTCGCTGACAAAAAATTATATATCAGCTGCGATTCGACCGCTTTGGGCATCGAACCTCCGCACCATGCAGCGAAAATATTTTTGAGCACCATTGAGGAAAAAGTGGGGCCCAACATCGTGACGGAATTGCGGATTTTCAGCCCCTAAGCCTCCCAGCTGGCGGTATGGGCGCTGCATGTCAGGGCGCGGGCCCCGCGATACCTACGGCTAAGCCCGAGAACTAAGCTAACTTTGCCCTAAGACGCGAGCAATGTCTTACCATGTAGGTCCCTAGGCAGTGTAGAATAGAACGGTCTAAATGCTATTAAAATTCAAAGGAGTGCTAGTTACGTGGCTACCGCTGAACACGAATATGGCGCCTCATCAATCACCATCCTTGAGGGACTAGAGGCTGTTCGTAAGCGTCCCGGCATGTACATCGGTTCCACCAACGAGCGTGGCCTACACCACTTGGTGTGGGAGGTTGTGGATAACTCGGTGGATGAAGCAATGGCCGGCTACGCCGACAAAGTCGAGGTGACCATTCTTGCTGATGGCGGTATCGAAGTCATTGATAACGGCCGTGGCATTCCCGTGGAAATGCACCCCTCCGGTGCTCCCACCGTTCAAGTTGTTATGACCCAACTGCATGCCGGCGGCAAATTCGACTCCGAATCCTATGCCGTGTCCGGCGGCCTCCACGGCGTGGGTATTTCCGTGGTGAACGCCCTCTCCACCCGGGTCGAAGCTGATATTAAACGCGACGGCAAGCACTGGTACCAGAACTTCACCAATGCTATTCCCGAAGAACTAGTGGCAGGTGGGCCCGCCGAAGGCACAGGAACAACTGTTCGATTCTGGCCGGATCCTGAAGTTTTTGAAACCACGGTTTTCTCCTTCGAACTGATTGCTCGCCGCCTGCAGGAGATGGCGTTCCTGAACAAGGGACTCACTATCACGCTCACCGACAAGCGGGCCTCCGAAGAGGAAATCGAGCTGGAAACGTTGGCGGAAGAAATCGCCGAAGGTGACCCCGAGACCGCGGTCGAAGCTGCCGAGGAAAAAGCCGTCAAAAAGAAGGAAAAGAAAAAGACCTTCTACTACCCCAATGGGTTGCAGGACTATGTGGAGCATTTGAATAAGTCCAAGACGGCGATCCACCCCACGATCATCAGCCTGGAAGTCAAGGGCGAGAACCTTGAGGTCGAGGTGGCCATGCAATGGAACTCCGGCTATGCCCAAAGCGTCACACGTTCGCAAACACCATTAACACCATCGAAGGTGGCACCCATGAAGAAGGCTTCCGGGCGGCGCTGACCTCCTGATGAATAAGTACGCCCGCGAGCACAAGCTGCTCAAAGAGAAAGAACAAAACCTCACCGGTGACGACTGCCGTGAAGGCCTGGCCGCCGTGATCTCGGTGCGGGTAGGAGAACCCCAGTTCGAAGGGCAAACCAAGACGAAGCTGGGCAACTCCGAGGTGCGGGGCTTTGTGCAAAAAGCCATCAACGAACATGTTTCCGACTGGTTGGACGCCAATCCGGCCGAAGCCAAGGTGATTATCAACAAGGCGGTATCCTCGCCCCACGCCCGGGTGGCAGCCCGCAAAGCCCGGGAAATGGTGCGGCGGAAATCCGCCACCGACTTGGGCGGACTCCCCGGCAAGCTTGCGGACTGCCGATCCAAGGACCCAGCCAAATCTGAGCTCTATATCGTGGAGGGCGACTCCGCAGGCGGCTCGGCCAAAGGTGGTCGGGACTCCATGTATCAGGCGATTCTGCCGCTGCGGGGCAAGATCCTCAATGTGGAAAAAGCCCGCCTGGACAAGGTGCTGAAAAACAACGAGGTCCAGGCCATCATCACTGCCCCTGGGTACTGGCATCCACGACGAGTTCGACATTCAAAAACTCCGCTACGGTAAGATCGTGCTCATGGCCGACGCTGACGTGGATGGTCAACACATTGCGACCCTGTTGCTCACGCTGCTGTTCCGGTTCATGCCCCAGCTGATCGAGGAGGGCCACGTGTTCCTGGCTCAGCCACCGCTCTACAAGCTGAAATGGGCGAAGGGCGATCCCGGGTTCGCCTACTCCGACAACCAGCGTGACGAGCTGCTTGCCGAGGGCCTGGCCGCCGGTCGCAAGATCAACAAAGATGATGGCATCCAGCGCTACAAGGGCTTGGGTGAGATGAACGCCTCCGAGCTGTGGGAAACCACCCTGGACCCCCAGGTGCGTATCCTGCGGCGGGTTGACATGAATGACGCTCAGCTTGCCGACGAACTGTTCTCCATCCTCATGGGTGATGACGTGGCTGCTCGCCGGTCATTTATCACCCGCAAGGCCAAGGACGTGCGCTTCCTGGACGTGTAACAGAATGAATGGCCTTTTGCTCCCCATAGTCATCAGCGCCTAAACAAAGGAAGAATCTATGGTTATTAAAAGGTGGCGGTCATTGTGCCCATTGAAGATGTCGAGTTATTAGACGAGTTAGAAATGCGCGCGGATGTTGAAGCACTGCGTCAGGCGCGCGCCGAAGACGATGGGACTCGTATTTCGCTGGAAGAATTTCTAGCAGAAGAGTCCTAGGCCTCACGGCGCGGTGTAATCCTGGGCGTGATTATTTCACTCGAATACATATTCGGAAGGCGCGTTTATCGTATGCCAAAAAGCTTGGCAGCATATCTTCTAAGCTGATAAACCGGCGTTTCCCTACAACATCAACGATCCCAAAACTGAAACCCCGCTTAGATAATGTGCAGCAGTAACCGATAGGGTAGTGCATATTCTAAGCGGGGTTTCTGCTGAAAACAGTTCGTCAGGGGATCCTTTTACCCAAAACCCCGCTTAGTACATATTCTACACCGCAAAGGTATCGTGCTTCACATTATCTAAGCGGGGTTTCCGGTGTGAGCGAATAAATCTGGCACTCCCTCAGGCGGTTTGTCAGCTTAGATAATGTGCAGCCCCGTCACACCACAACGCAGGTGATGCTGGCAGGCTCGCCAAGCTGACAAACCTGGCATTTTGGTCCCCCCGAAGACGACTTTGAACCGGAAACCCCGCTTAGCATTTCTGAAGCAAGATTGTAGGGAGGGTGCTAAGCTGCAAAACCGGTTTTGGGAGGTGGAAGAAGCGGGATTTTTTGGGGGTTTTGCAGCTATCAAATGTGCGGCAATTGTTGCAGCATGAGTGCTAAGCGGGGTTTCCCAGAATTTTGGCTGTGCCGGTGCCTACCAGAAGCAGAAACCCCGCTTAGATAATGTGAAGCAGGAACCGGCGGGGATAGCGGATGTTCTAAGCGGGGTTTTGGGTGAATGCTGGGGTGCGGGGAATAGTTTCGGTGGGTTTGTCAGCTTAGTAGGTGTGCTACGTTCAGGGGTAGCGGGTTTGGTAGCTGCAAAACCGGTTGCAGGCGGCTTGGGCGGAGGGCTAAACGGGGTTTTGCAGCTATCAGAAGTGCTACGCGGGCGCGGTGGGCATGATGAGAAAAGCCCCGGCGATGAGGCGGGGCCGGGGCTAGGGGTTGGTTGGGGTGCCGGGAGGTGGACGTCGTAAAGCGGGCTAGTCGTCGAAGTCTACGTCGCTGTCCTGGGCGTTGTTGATAATGTCGGCAAGCTTTTTGGGGGTTATTGAACCAACTCTCGATCACTTCCCGCAGGTGGTCCAGGATTTCGTACGTGCCAATCACGGAGAACATGCCGGCCTCGGGGTCGAAAATCACCTTGTCGGAGAAGCCGCGCTGGTCGGCATAAAACTTAATGAGGGAATGCCAAAAATAGCCATTACCCACAAACCCCGCGTTACGGATAATCTGTGCTACCGACTCCGGGCCCGGAGCCTCAAAAATACAGCGCGGTAACGCCACCGGTGCTGACCAGGTGCACCCTGGAGGCCGTGTCGATCGCCTTCGCCTGGGCGGCACGCTCGTAAGGGGAAGAGGAAATCCCCAGTTGTGGGGAGGCCGCGCCACGCAGGAGACCGTAGTAGCGGAGCGATTCGCCCAGCGCTTCCTCCAGCATGGCCAGGTTAGCGGTTCTACTTGGGGAAACCCAGGCGCCGGCGGGGATTTCATGCACGCCAATGCTGCGGTCCTCGCCAGGCAGTTTTTCGTAGATGAGTCGCTGCTTGAGCGGTATGGGGGATTGGGTGCCGGTGGCGTCGGGCTTGTCCATGGGGACGAAGGCGCGCTCGTCCACGTTCCATTTATCGCCGTTGGCGTAAAAATAGTAGTGGTCCAGCACCCGGGCCACAGGGGCGTCCTCCAGATTATTGACCACCAGGAAACCGGAGGCATCAAAGGCCTGCCGGGGAATATCCATGGGCGGTATCAATAGGTCGTTGGATTCCACCAGCGGGAAATAGGAGGTGTCTTTAGGGTTGGTGATGATGGTGCGGTAAAAATGCACCAGGTGGCACATACCCAGGTATGAGTCTGTGAGCACCACGCCGGCGGGAATATACCCGTAGTCAGTTTTTACCAGGCATAGGCTGCCTGGATGTGGTCGTAATCCCGCTTGATTCCACGCCGAGATAATCACACACGTCTCCCGCTTCAACATAGATAACATTGGTTGCGACTATAATTGTACGTGCGTTGGGATGGAAACGAGCGGAAAACCAGTAATATCCGGTTTGGGGCGGTAAACTACAAGCTCATTGCGGGTTTCTGCTACCGCCATATGGTGGTGGATGCTTGACGACGCCCGCCCGGGTGGTTGTCTACATCTTGGATACGTTGACAATCAGGTTGAACAGCTCTGCGGTCATGCGGTTGCCCACATTGGCGTAGGCGGAGCCGCCCTTGTGAATCCCATACACGGTATTGGTGTCGCTCAGGATTGGGCCCCCGGATTGGCCCCGGGTGGTGTCAATGATGTGGGTGATCTCTATCGGGGTGATACCCGTGATGGTATTGCGATCCTTCCACAGGGTTGCCTCCGGCTTGCCGGGGTAAGTGGTTGGATAGCCAATCACTGTGGCTTGGCGGCCAATGAGATCCTCGTCGTTGGGGATAGCCATCCCGAACCACCCAACCTTGTCACCTATTGGGGTGTCTAATTTGATAACGCCCCAGTCTTGTTGGGGTTGGGCAGAAAAACCTTGTTGTCGTACCAAATTTGGGTGGCTTTTCGCCGTGGGGAAGGGGTGGCGTCACCATTGACACCGGGAGTGAAGGTGATATCGGACACTTTCCCTGACACGCAGTGACCGGCGGTGACGACCGTATCGCTGCTGACAAGGAAGCCGGTGCAGTGGTTCTTGCGCCCATCCTCCATAGTGAAACCCACCCTTCCCAGCCATCGGTAGGGGGTTTTGGTGGTGTCGGTAATCTGTTCCCGGTCATCCGTTTCGATAACAGCCTCGGGGGTGGTGTAGGTGCCGGGGAGGATTCCGTGTGAGTGTAACCCGGGCTCTTCACGAGGTCTTCGGTTTTTATTGTTATTGGGTTTCCCGTGCTTTTGCCGTTCACGATCTTAAATCCAATAGGGGTGAGCGGGCCATCATAGAGGTCAGTCGCTCCGGCGACAGTGGTCGTCGCCATGGGGATGGCGAGGAGCAGGAATGCACATAATAGTGTTGCGCGGATATTTATGGTTTTCACGTTTTAAAGTATTATCTACTTTTTAAAAATGAGCCATGCTTTTCGTGACCAATGCGCGTGTCGCACGCCCCCATAAGAGGTAGTTGGGATCAAACCTTAAGAATGGAAAAGCGTACTCGCACCGTAGGTAAGTCCCACCATGGCGGCAATGGAAAACACTATCGCTATTGCTGTGCGGATGTGGTTATTGACCTTGCTGTCCAACAGAAGCGCTATGGAACAGCCAAGGGCCAGGCCCAGGCCGGTGGTGAGGCTTTCATATGATAACCGGCCGCTACCTGTCAAGAAGCTAATGACGACGGACATGATTTGCGACACCAAACCCAGCGCGATCCCGTAGAACGCCAGCCGCTTGAGGGCAATGTTGAGCGTGGGTTTGGTGGAAGAATCGAACAGTGTTGACATGATGACCCGCCTTCAATTTCATATGAATATTTCACCTATTTTAGCAATAGTGTTCTGTCGGCACTAGCGAAAACCCCGATATTGGGGCAAAAATTCCCCGGCAATTGCCGGGGAATTGTGGGAGGTCTTAGATGGTGGCCAGGTCCTGGATGGGTCGGCGTCGAGAGGCTCCCAGGGCGGGCAGCGCGGCCGCAACCAGCCCGGCCACGCCGGCACCAACCACGATCAACCCGATTTGCGACCATGGCACGTACAGGGTGCAGGGGCAGCTTCGCCATGCTAGCGCTGATGGACAGAATGCCCGACCAGCCGAACGCCACGCCCAGGATCGTGCCGCAGATCGCCGCAACCACCGCGGTCAGGGCGGCCTCAATCATCACCATCACCACCAGCTGGCGGCGCTCCAGGCCCACCGCCCGCAGCATGGCCGACTCCCGGCGCCGCTCAATGATCGACAAGGCGGTGGTGTTACCGATCCCCACGATCGCAATGATAATGGCTACTGCCAGCAGGGAAATCATCACCACCAGCACCGTATCCAAAATCTTGATGTAGTCGGCCCGCTCCTGGGCCCCGCCGCCAACCTGGAAGTGGGGGTTCAGGGAATTCAGGTCGGACACAATGGTTTGAATCTGCTGCGCTGACAAACCAGAATCCACCTTCATATACATTTGGTTGGTGTGCAATTTGGTGCTGAGCTTGGCCAGGTCGGCCTGGTTCAAGGCAACCGCCCCGTTTTCGCCCTTGTCGGATAGGTCCAAGGCCACAGGCAGGGAACCCGTATCACCAAACACGGTCACGGTGTCGCCGCTGCGCATGCCTGGGAAATCATGGGTGTTGGCCTTCATATGCCCCGGCTCGGGGGCCAACTGCTTGGGTGCGTGCAGCACCTGATCCAGTTGGGCCTGGTCCATGCCCTGGGCCATCAGCTTCTTGTCTCCACCGGAGGTGGCCGCCGTGATCGGGGCGCTTTCCAGGGATGCAGTAGCAGTGATGCCCTGGGTTTGCTTGATACCGGTGATCTCTGCCGGGGTGAACGAATCCGTGGTGCGCACTACCAAATCGATTGGCCGTTGGGTGTCGATCTCCGAAGTGATCGACTCCCGCGTGGAGGTAATACCCGTCACCAACAGCACTAGCACGGTGACGCCAATCAGCAGGGATGTGGCGGTGGCCGCGGTACGCAGCGGATTCCGCATCGAATTCGCCGCGGCCAGCTCCGTGGTGGGGCCTAGCGGGGAGATCAGCATGCCCACCCGGTGGATCAGTGGCGGCAGCACCACTGCGCCCAGCATGAGCACGCCCACCAGGCAGACCATGCCGGCGCCGATCCCCAGGAAGATCGCGGCGTCACCACCCATGCCCCGGGCCGCCAGTACCAGGCCTGCTACGCCCGCCAGCACCAGGAGGCTGCCCAGGATGATTCGGGCCCGCGGCACCGTGTTCTGGGTGGTGGCCTCCATGGGCTGCAGCGCCGTGATCGGGCGCACCTGGGTGGCTTTTTCGGGCCGCCCCATAGGCGCAGGCCACCGTCGCCAGGGTGCCCGCCACCAGGCCAGCCAGCGGCGCATAGCCGGGAACCACCAGGTGGTCAATGGTGAAACCGCTCCCTTTGGCGAGCTGCACAAAGAGGGCCGAAATCCCAATGCCCAGCAGGGTTCCCACAGCGGACGCCACCAAACCCACCAGGGCGGCCTCAGCAAGAATAAGCGTTCGAACCTGCCGGCTTTCGGCGCCAATGCACCGCAGCAAGGCCAGCTCCTTGATTCGCTGCGCCACCAAAACCTGGAACGTGTTAGCGATAACATAACCCGCCACAATCAGCGACAACCCCGCAAACGCCGCCAGCATGGCCAGCAGGGAAGAACTACTGCCCGACAGCTGCTTCACCTGCCGATCCGCGGCCTCCTCCCGGGTTAACACCTGGAGATTCTCGTCTGAAACCGTCTGCTTGATGCTGGAAACCAACTCCGGCGTGGTTGTTCCGGGAGTGGCGTGCACAAGCAATTCCGTTGTTGCCATTGTCGGCGACTGCAACGCCGCCAACCCCTCATGGGTGAGCGTCAACACCGGAATGCCCATATCCATGGCAGATGAACCAGACGTGATCCCCACAACTCGCACCGTTACTGGCTCTGAAACACCCAGCGGCGTGACGACCATCTTGTCACCCACCGACACCTTCATGGTCTCCGCAGTGCCCTCAGAAATACTCACCTCATCCGGCTTGGTGGGCCACTCGCCCTGGGCCAAGGAATTCCACTGCAAACTGGGGTCCACCTGCGCTAGCAGCCGGGCATTACTTCGGCGACCATCATGGTTGACTTCGCCCATGGCCATGGTTCGGGGACTGACGGCAGCCACACCCGGCAGCTCCCGAATCTTCTCCACATCCTTGACCAGTTTCCGCTCCAACTCGTTGTTGAGAGCATTCGGTTGGGGTCCCACCCACACATCAGTGTTGGCCAATTCGGCAGTCAACGACTTCGTTATCGAATCTGTGTACGAAGCCATAGTGATAAGTGTGGTGACAATAAACGCCACCGACAACACCACCGCCAACGCCGTCGCAAGTAGGCGGCCCAGGTGGTTCCGCATCGAAGACAAAAGCAGGAACTTCATCGGTTACACCGCCACATCCACACGTCGCAAAGCATTCATGATGTCGTCCAGGCTCGGGGCGGTAAGCTCCTCCACGATTCGGCCGTCGGCAAGCATCACCACCCGATCCGCATACGACGCAGCCACCGGATCGTGCGTCACCATAATCACCGTCTGATCAAAATTGACCACACTATCCCGCAAAACCCGCAGCACCTCGGTGCCGGAATGCGAATCCAGGCTACCCGTCGGTTCGTCCGCAAACACCACGGTCGGCCGGGCCACCAACGCCCGCGCAATCGCCACCCGCTGCTGCTGGCCGCCCGACAACTCATGCGGCTTATGCTGCACCCGCTGAGCAATCCCCAACGTTTCCACCACGCTGGCAAACCACGCCTCATCAACTTTGCGACGAGCCAACGTCAGCGGCAACACAATGTTCTGCTGGGCGTCAACGTGGGCACCAAATTAAACTGTTGAAACACAAACCCCACATGCTGACGACGCAGCCTGGTGAGCTCCCGATCCGGCATCTTCGTGATCTCGGTGCCCCCAATAAACACCTGACCCGAATCCACCGTATCCAAACCGGCCATACACTGCATCAACGTCGACTTCCCCGACCCCGACGGGCCCATGATAGCGACGAACGTTCCCTTCTCCACCGTCAAACTGACATTATCCAATGCCGTCACCTGGGTGGCCCCCTCGCCATAACGCTTTACCAAGTCCACTGCGGACACATTCTCATTCTTACTCATGAACTTCATTCTGCCCGCATGAGCTGGGAAAATAATCGAACCCGGGTCGGAAAACTCAACTCCGACCCAGGTATGATGAATCCGGGCTGCTTATACGTAAATGGTGCGAAACCGGGCAAACCCCAGGCGGATAAACGCCTTCATCCCCGGCTCTGGGTAGGCCGCCACACACAACATTTCCGCCGTCTGACTCGACAAAAACCGCCGCGTCAACTGGTACGCCATGCCCGTGAGCGGCGGCACACTCTTATCCATTGCCACCGCATACTCCACCAGGTTCTCCACATCAACCATGGTCCAATCGTCCCGCTGAAGCCGCACCAAACGCTTCGAAATCTCCGCCATGAGCTGCGGATCCACCTGCTGGGCTCGGTTATCGAAGGAAGTTTTGAAAAACCCTAACTCGGAAAACAAAATCGCCAACTTATGCTTCCGCTGGATAAACCCCAAGGCTTCGAATTCCTGTTCGGATTTGAGGATTTCCTCCGCCTCCATATACAGGTCGTGAACAGTCTTCGACAACGGTGGCGACTTCATCATGGCCTGCTGCTTCATCTCCAACAACCGCGCCCGCTGCTGCTGCAACTTAGCGATCTGCTGGTCCAGGCTACGCAGAGTCTGATCGTAAATCTCGCAGTCACAGTCGGCGGGGGCAGCGGGGTCGGTCGCGGCAGGGGTGGCGGTGGGTGCGTCGACAAGCTGCGTTGAAGCGGCAGCAGGGGCCGGCACCGCCGCCATCACCGCGGTCTCTGCCGCCGACAACTCCAGCCGAATATCATCCAACCGCATGCCCGCCTGCGCCATACTCCGAATCTGAATCAACCGGGCAACATCCGCAAACTCATAATCCCGCCACGGCCCCCTGCTGCTTCGCCGGCACCGGCAACAACCCCAAATTATGGTAATACCGAACCGTACGCACACTACACCCGGCAATCTTCGCTGCATCTGAAACACGCATAATACCTACACCACCACATCCCGTTTGCTAAACATTATAGTGCCAACTAGCAGGGAACCTAGCCCAATCGCTAACAGCACAATCGCGCCACGATAATGATCCACCGTGTGCGGAGCCCACGCAAACACCGACAAATCCAACACCCACTTATCCAACTTCAACAACTCCCCAAAAAATGACAGGAAACCCGAAACCGCCACCGGCAGCCACACCACCGTCATCGCCACGGCACTAGTCTTCGCCGTCACACACAACGCCACGCACAATGCCGCAAACCCGCAACACATGATCGTTGGCGGAAGCACATCAAGCGTGGACCACACCACGGTGCCAAAATGCTCTGACGACACCCGGGAATCCGCACTTGCTGCCATCGCCGAAAGAAACGCCGTAGGGACTACCGCGAAAATAGCTGCCAGCGCGGCATAGCAGAAATTCCGCAGAAACATTGCGCGCCGGGATTGGCCGGTGGTGAGCACCAACGTGAGCAGGCCCTGATTCTCGTCCTTATGCATGGACAACACCAATTGGACGGTCATGCAGCAGGCCAGGATTCCCACCATGATCGCCATCAGCTGGGCGTACACATCCCGAAGATCCTGGATGTTTGGGGCGATTTGGTTGAAAAGCTCCGAGGTGCCGGGGGATTCCGTGAAAATGTCCGACATTTCCCCGGTCATGGCAGACAGTCCAATGGAGACCACCGCAATGGCGACCGCCCACCAGGCGGCCATGGGGCCTTGGAGTCGCCACCAGAGTGACCACGGGCCCCAGCCGGCGGCCCGGTATTTGCGAGGTTGGGGTTGCACCCATTGGGAATGCAGATCCCGCTTGACCATCACGATGGGCAGGGCCATGAGGACGAGCACCAGGGCAAATACCAGCAGCGGCGCCCACCGGTCCCCATCGTGCTCGTAGGGTTTGACCACCTCAAACCATCCGACAGGCGTGAGCCACCGCAGCCAATGCTGGTGATACACATCGGCAACAATCCGCACACCAAACGTGACAAGTAGCACCAGGAGCGATGCTTGTCGGGCCGCACGTACCGAACCGAAGGCCTCCCCGGCAAGAATGGCCAGGAGACCAAAGAAGCCGACACTCATGAGCGACACGCCCCCGGTGATCAGACTTCCCTTCAAAGTGAACTGGTCCGAAAGAGCGGAATTCGCCCACAGGCTGACTGCCACCAGCACGCCCCACAAGACGCTGGTGAGGATGGTGACGGTGAGTGCGGCGCGGCGAAGTACGCCGGCGGAGAGGCCATTAGATTGCAGCAGTTCCGCCTGGCCGCTTTCCTCCAAACCCCGGGACACGCTGGAACCCAGGAGAATATTCATGATGGCGGCAAGAATAATCAGCCACGATATGGTTTTCCAGGAAGTCCAGGTGGCATAGTTGAACGGTTCCGGAATGGTGCCATAGAGCACCACCGGCCCCAGCGTTCCGCGCATGGAAGCCCCCACCGCGGCCAGCGAACCTTCGTCCGGGTAGCTGCTGATATATGTTCCCGGTGAGGTGGCGGCCAGCAGCACAAGTGGTGTGAGCCAGGCGAGAAGGAAGAAGCGGTGGGTGCGGAGGTGGATTTGGATGAGGTTAAGCATGGCTGGCCCTCCTTGTTGCTGGCCCTGGTTACCTTGGGCTTCCTGCTGCTGGGCGGGTTTGCCTTGTCCGTCTTGGTAGAATTCGAGGAAGAGTTCTTCGAGGCTGGCGGGGGTGATGGTGATGTTTGATGCGCCTTGGTCGATGAGGTGTTGGAGGGTGGGGTTGACGCTGTCTTGTTCGTGGATGTGGTCGTAGTCCGGGTTGGTGGCGCGGATTCGGACGCCGCGGATGTGGGCGAGTTGTTTCAGGATCCGGATTCGACGATGGTGCCGTTTCGGATGATGCTGATGTCGTCGGCGAGTTCTTGGACTTCGGACAGGATGTGGCTGGACAGTAGGATTGCTGCGCCTTCGTTGCGGCGTTCTCGAACAATGTTGATGAATGTTTGTTCGATGAGTGGGTCGAGTCCGGAGGTGGGTTCGTCGAGGACGAGGATATCGACGTTGGCGGCGAAGGCGGCGATGAGCATGACTTTTGCCGGTTGCCTTTTGGAGTAGGTGCGGATTTTTTGGTGGGGTCGAGTTGGAATCGTTCAATGTATTCGGCGCGTTTTTTTCTTGTTGTCACTGGTGGGTCGGAGTTTGGCGAGGGTGTCGAGGACTTGGTTGCCGGTGAGGTTGGGGAAGAGTTCTACATCGCCGGGGACGTAGGCGACGTTGTGGATGGTGGTTTTGGTGGGGTCGGTGTTGTTGATGCGGCAGATTCCGGTGGTGGGGTGGATGAGTCCGAGGAGGCAGCGAATAGTGGTTGATTTGCCGGCACCGTTGGGTCCGAGGAATCCGTGGACTGTGCCATGGGCGACGGTGAGGTTAACATTGTTGAGTACCCGGGTTTTTCCCGAAATGCTTACTGAGCTGCGAAATCTCAATCGGATAAGCGTTCATGCCTTCACTATAAAGTGCGACGTTACGTTACACGCAAGCCCCCGCCGCTTTACGACGCCCTCCCGGGTGTGCATGCCCACACCCGGGACCACTGGCACCGGAAACCCCGCTTAGCTGTTCTGAAGCACAACACCTTTGCCTTGCTGCACATTATCTAAGCGGGGTTTCTGGCTTGGGTGGGTGAATGCGGGGTTCCTGTAATTGGTTTGTCAGCTTAGATGATGTGCTACGGGGCGGTGTAGCATGTTTGATAGCTGCAAAACCTCCGAAGTCCTCACTTTTGAGACCTCCTGAACGGAGTTTCGCAGCTATCAGAAGTGCTGCTGGCTGGGCTGCACCGATTCTAAGCTGACAATCCCGGTTTGCGGGCTCCTGGGGAGAAGTTTTCGGGAGAAACCCCGCTTAGATAATGTGCTGCGTGGGGTGTTGCGGTTTGCAGCAGGTTCGATAGCTGCAAAACCGGTTGAGGGGAGCTTGGGGGAAGGGATTGAACAGGGTTTCGCAGCTATCAGATGTGCTGCAGGCTGGGGCAGCGGGGCGGCGGGCCGGGAGGTGGGCGTCGTAAAGCGAGGGATGCAAAAAGCCGACCCGGGTTCACCGAAGAAAACCAGGGTCGGCTTTAGCTAGGTTAGGCGGAGCCCTAATTAGGCGGCCTTCATGTGCTTTTTCGAGGATGTCGCCAAGCATGGGAACATGCGGCTTCATCAGGTTAGCAGCCTTGGGGCGCACCATGTCGTAGATCTTCTCCAGGGCAGCTTTTGTCGGCCTTCTTGACGTTTGCATCAGCAACAGCCAAGATGTCATCAATCGCAGCATCGGAGTGGGTGTTGAGGTAGGTGCCGAAGTCTTCCACATCGGAAGCCTCGTATTCTGCCCAACGAGGTTGTAGGGCTTTGAGCAGTTCCGGGAGAACCCGGTTGACGCCCCCTAGCAGCAATATTCTTGTCTTTCAGCTTGAGGGCGCCGAAACCGGTCTTGGCTGCAATGCCGGCATCATTGATGGCGGACTCTGCAACTTCTGCTAGCTCGGCTGCGACTTTTTCGCGCTGATCGCCGAGAAGAACAGAAAGATCAGACATACAAATATCCTTTCTAAAGATAAAAAACGTGGCCTGAGATCTAGTGACAAGAATAAATAAAAAACGACCGCAATGTCAGCGTTACCAACGATTGCGATCGTTTTGTTGCAATTCTTCCGCCACAGTTCTTAAGTAACACTCCTAGCGATTATAGGGGACGATAACGATAGATTTCAGTCACCAAAGGCCACTCTAATTAACTGTAATCACAACTGTCACAAATGTTACAGGAGTTATCCCAGATGGCGCAATACACCGGAAAAAAACTTAGTGAATTGCCAGCCGGATCACAGGTGCTACCTGCATATAATTAGACATTTCCCGGGTTATTTCGGGTGATATCACGAGTGCGGCGGCTAAAAAGTGCCACGAATAGGGTGCCGTGAGTGCGTTAGCCAAAGAGCTCTAGGTAGGCCTGGTATACCAGCAGCACCTGCTCCGAGAACTCCGCATTGCGGTCCGTGAGTGGGGCCAGCTTGATGATCGTCGCTGCCAGCGCCGGCCCCACTGTGTCGGGGGTATGCACGCGAATGCCGGAAAACTGCGCCCGGGTCACGCTCGCTGCCGCATACAGCGCCGAAAAATCCGCCACGTCCACGTCGTATTCCGCGCAAAACACGTCCGCGATAATGAGCAATTGCTCCCCGCTTAACGACGGAAAACCCATGGTTTACCCGCGGTTTCTCCGAATTCGGGCCGCCAACACGGCCTGCTCCGGGATGATGGTTTCCGCGAGTTGGGCGATGTGGGCGTCGGCAAGCGTGCGTTGGGCGGAGACCACGATGGCGCGCACGGCGGCCTCTTGCTTGCTGCAACCCCAGGCGTCGGCAAGCAGGGAGAGGGCGCGATCTTGGTGGGAATCTAGTCGAAGCGTCATGGCCATGGTATCACTATGATACCACTGGTTGGGCACACGGTATCATGGGATGCTGTGAATGATTATGATCGTATTCTCCCCATCGACCTCAACGAGGAGATGCAAACCTCCTACATTGACTACGCCATGTCGGTCATTGTGGGTCGGGCGCTGCCGGAGGTTCGGGACGGTCTGAAGCCCGTCCACCGCCGCATCCTCTACGCCATGTACGACTCCGGCTACCGGCCCGACCGCGGTTATGTCAAGTCCGCCCGGCCCGTGTCGGACACCATGGGCCAATTCCACCCGCACGGCGACTCCGCTATCTACGGCACCCTGGTGCGGCTCGCCCAGGACTGGAATATGCGCTACCCGCTGGTCGACGGCCAGGGCAACTTTGGTTCCCGCGGCAACGACGGCCCGGCCGCCATGCGGTACACCGAGTGCCGGCTCACCCCGCTCGCCATGGAAATGGTGCGGGACATCCGCGAAAACACCGTGGATTTCTCCCCAACTACGACGGCAAAACCATGGAACCCGACATTTTGCCATCCCGGGTGCCGAACCTGCTCATGAACGGCTCCAACGGCATTGCCGTGGGCATGGCCACCAACATTCCCCCGCACAACCTGCGGGAGCTGGCCGACGCCATCTATTGGCTGTTGGAAAACCCGGATGCGGACGATGCCACTGCCCTGGAAGCCTGCATGGAGCACATTAAGGGCCCTGATTTCCCCACCGCCGGCCCTCATCGTTGGCACCCAGGGCATCAAGGACGCCTACACCACCGGGCGTGGTTCCATCCGCATGCGCGGCGTGACCAGCATCGAAGAGGAGGGCAGCCGGCAAACCATTGTGATTACCGAACTGCCCTACCAGGTCAACCCGGATAATCTGATTTCCAGCATCGCCGAGCAGGTGCGGGACGGCAAACTTGCCGGCATCTCCAAGATCGAGGACGAATCCTCCGACCGGGTGGGCATGCGCATCGTGGTTACGCTCAAGCGGGATGCCGTGCCGCGCGTGGTGCTCAATAACCTGTATAAGCACTCCCAGCTGCAAACCAACTTCGGTGCGAACATGCTTTCGATCGTTGATGGGGTGCCGCGCACGCTCCGGCTGGATCAGATGCTCCGCTACTATGTGGCCCACCAGATCGAAGTGATTGTGCGCCGCACCCAGTATCGCCTGGACGAGGCGGAGAAGCGGGCCCACATCCTGCGCGGCCTGGTGAAGGCCCCTCGACATGTTGGACGAGGTCATTGCGCTGATCCGCCGGTCGGAAACCGTGGATGTTGCCCGCCGCGGCCTTATCGACCTGCTCACCATTGACGAGGTGCAGGCCGATGCGATTCTCGCCATGCAGCTGCGGCGTCTGGCCGCCCTGGAACGCCAGAAGATCATTGATGAGCTCGCCGAGATCGAGGCGATCATTGCCGACCTGAAGGACATTTTGGCTTCCCCGGGCCGGCAGCGCGCCATTGTCCGCGATGAACTGAAAGAGATCGTGGACAAGTACGGTGATGATCGCCGGTCGCAAATCATTGCCGCCACCGGTGACGTGACCGAAGAGGACCTGATCGCCCGCGAAAACGTGGTGGTGACCATCACGTCTACGGGGTATGCGAAGCGCACCAAGGTGGATGCGTATAAGTCGCAGCGCCGCGGTGGCAAGGGGGTGCGGGGCGCCGAGCTGAAGCAGGACGATGTGGTGCGGCACTTCTTTGTGTGCTCCACCCACGACTGGATTCTGTTCTTCACCAATTTTGGTCGGGTGTACCGGTTGAAGGCCTACGAGTTGCCAGAGGCGTCCCGGACGCCCGCGGGCAGCACGTGGCGAACCTGCTGGAATTCCAGCCGGAGGAGCGGATTGCTCAGGTCATTCAGATCCAAAGCTATGAGGATGCCCCCTACCTGGTGTTGGCGACGGTTCAGGGTCGGGTGAAAAAGTCCCGGCTGTCCGACTATGAATCCGCTCGTTCCGGCGGGTTGATTGCGATTAACCTGAATGAGGGAGACAAGCTCATTGGCGCTTCGCTGTGTTCCAATGAGGACGATTTATTGTTGGTGTCTGAGGAAGGTCAATCCATTCGGTTTAGCGCCGACGATGAACAGTTGCGCCCCATGGGTCGGTCGACGGCGGGGGTAAAGGGGATGCGATTCCGGGGTGACGATCATCTGCTCGCCATGACGGTGGTTCGGGACGGTTCGTACCTTCTGGTGGCGACCGCTGGCGGCTACGGGAAGCGGACGTCGATGGACGAATATTCCGTGCAAGGCCGGGGTGGGGTCGGTGTTGTAACATTCAAATACAACCCGAAACGGGGCAAATTGATTGGCGCGTTGGCGGTCGATGATGACGACCAAATCTTTGCCATTACCTCCGCCGGCGGGGTTATTCGGACGGAAGTAAACCAAATCCGACCAAGCTCTCGTGCCACAATGGGAGTTCGTTTGGTTAATCTAGAAGACTGGCATTGAGCTCCTTGCCATCGACCGTAATGTTGAGGGCGAAGGCGAGGAGGAAGTAGAAGCCGTGGTTACTGCCAAGTCGCGCGCTCCTAAGCAAGAAACCATTGAGGAAGAAGATTAATGGCTACTCGTGAATACACGGTGCAACGTATTGCCCCGATGTCGGCGTTCCGCACGGCGTTTTCGCTCTCTATCATCGGCCTGGCGGCCTGGATAATTTGTGCTGTGGTGCTCTATTTAGGCATGGCGGCGTTTGGGGTGTGGGACCAGGTCAATCAGGTTATTGGTGGCGTGGGCGGCGACCAAACCCTATCGTTTGGCGTGGTGATGTCCCTGGTGGCACTCATTGGTGCTATTTTTGCCATCTTTTTCTCCGCGCTCGCCCCGCTGACTGCGGTGCTGTATAACGCGGTGGTGGATTTGTTTGGCGGCATTCGCGTGACACTCCGCTACGAAGCAGAGTAGAATAGCTTTACGACGCTGTAACGCAGGCGAAACTAGGGCCCCTGAGCAGGCGATTTGCCAAGTCCCGGTCATACTGGGTAAAGTTCTATCTCGTTCCCCGGGGCCTATAGCTCAGTCGGTTAGAGCGCATCGCTGATAACGATGAGGTCGCAAGTTCGATTCTTGCTAGGCCCACTGGAACATGGGGCATTAGCTCAATTGGTAGAGCATCTGCTTTGCAAGCAGAAGGTCAGGAGTTCGATTCTCCTATGCTCATAATAGGGGCCGTCAATCATAATGATTGACGGCCCTAAAACTATTGGAGGATGAGGTGGTTAACCCTAAAGTTGGGGTAAGGGTGGGGGTGATTGCCGGCCAGATATCATTAAAAAACTATGCAAGTTAGGCAATCCAAACCTCCCTATCGGCTCAGTGCCCAAGCCCGGCTTACCATTGTCTGTTCGGTGCTTTTGACCCTGGCTTTCCGTCGTGGGAATGTCGTTATCCATCATGGGGGCCGGGGCCGTCATTGATGGGGGTGGCAGCGAGCTGATTCTGTGGGGAGTGATTCTCACGTTTGCCACCATCATGATCCGCACCATGGTGGTGGCCCGGGGTCATATTGCCGAAGAATCCCGAATCCGGCACCGCATCATTGATGCGGTCTTCACCAGCGGACCGGTGGACAGCACCGGGGCCGTGGTGTCGCTTGCCACCGAATCCAGCGAAAAGATGATGGCTCTCCGGGTGGGATTCGTCGGCCAAATCGTCGCCTCCCTCACCGCACCCCTGGTGGTGTTGGGGGTGATCGGCACCATGTCCGGGCGCATCGCCCTCATCCTGCTCGGCATGCTCGTCATTGTGCCGCTCCTCATATGCGGCTTCCGCAAGATCATTTCCGCGGTGTCCTCCGGCTCCCAGGACGCCAGAAAGGCCCTGGCTGCCGCCTACATGGACGCCCTGAAATCGCTCAGCACTCTCCAACTATTGGGTGCCGCCGGCCGAATCTCCGACCAGCTGGCCGCCACCGGGGAACGCAACCGGCAGGCCGTCATGCGGCTCCTCAAGGGTAACCAGCTCATCCTGTTTGTCATGGATGCCGCCTTCTACCTGGCCGTGGTCACCACCACCGCCTACCTTGCGTTGAGTAGCACCACCCTCACCACCGGCCAGGCCATCGCCATCATGGGGTTGAGCATCCTGCTCCTGGAACCCATGGACCAGGTGGGTGCCTTCTTCTATGTGGGCATGAGCGGGCTGGGCGCCCAGCGCGGCATTTTCGGCTTCCTCCGTGGTCGCAGCAAGGCCCGCCGCCGGGACGTTCCCATCGACCCACACCAGGAGGCCGCGGTGTCCATCACCGACCTGTCGTTCGGCTACGACGACCGGGACGTGCTCTCCCACATCAACCTCACCATCGCCCCCGGCGAGCGGGTGGGGATCATTGGGCGGAGCGGCCAAGGCAAATCCACCCTCCTGGCCCTCATGGGTGGCGACCTTATTCCCCGAAGTGGGCAGGTCACGCTGCGGGAGGCGTCGGCAAGCGTGGCGCAAACCACCTGGCTGTTCACCGGCACCATCGCCGACAACCTGCGCATCGCCCGCCCCGACGCCACCGAGGCCGACATGTGGGCCGCGCTCGAACGCGCCCGCGTCGCCGACGAGATTCGCCGCATGCCGAGCGGGCTCGACACCCAACTCGGCGAGCAAGGCCTCGGCATCTCCGGGGGCCAAGCACAACGGATATCGCTCGCACGTGCGATTATTTCCGGGCGGCGCATCATCCTGCTTGACGAGCCCACCTCCCACGTCGACCTGGCGTCCGAGCGCGAAATCCTCGCCGCCATCGACGACCTGGGCTGCGACCACACTCTCATTATGGTCACCCACCGCACCACCACCCTGCGGCACATGGACCGCATCATCACCGTCAATAACGGCACCCTCACTACCGACAATACTTTGCAGAACACCATGGAACCTACCGTTAAACAACTCGTCACCTGGCTCATTAGCATCACCCGACCGGTCCTGGCCCCACTGGGCATTTCCACGCTCTGCCGCATCGCCAACCAAGTGCTCGGCATACTCCTTTATGTGGTCCCCGTCTACGCGCTGGTTGCGCACGCCGTCGCCATGGGGGCCGTCAACGGTGGGGGCAGGGGCGAACCTACCCAGCATCCCGGCCGTGATCGGCTTTTATGATAGCCGCGCCCTCGCCAAAGCCTCCTCCGGTATCTCGAACATTATTTCGGACACCCTCGTTGCGTTCAAGGCCCTCGAACTCATCCGGGTGCGGGTTTTCCGCGACATCTACCCCCAAGCCCCCGCCATCGTGTCCGCCACCGGAAACCGGGCCGTGGGCAGCGGCGACATGCTCACCCGCTCACCCGCGACATCGGCCAAATCGAGGTGTTCTTCGCCCACACCACCGCCCCCGTCATATCCGCCATCATCGTCCCCACCTGCGTGGTCGCGTGCGTGGCCGTCATCGCCCCGTGGCAAGGGCTCATCGCCGCCATCATCCCTGCTGATCGTCACCCTCATCACCATTGACACCAGCGCCTACCGGTTCGCCGTGCGCGTCACCGGCCGCCGCGGTGCCCTCGCCCAACATATCACCGACTCCGTGGGTGGGGTCGCCGAAGTCATCGGGTACGACGCCGAACAACGCCGCCACCACGAACTATCCGAATTAGAAATACCCCTGCAACACGACTATGTGCGCCGCAGCGCCCTGGTAGGAGCCCGCACCGGGGCAGTGGCCGCAGCCCGCCTCGCGGTGCTGTTCATGCTGCTGCCGGCCATCGACAACCTGCCCGTCACCGTGGCCGCCATGTTTGCGGTGCTCCGCTGCTGGGATATGGTAAACGAGGTCGCCGACCTGGGCAATCACCTCTCCCAGTCGCTCGCAGCCGCCCGCCGGGTGTGGATGCTCTCCCACGCCGGGCTCGCCCCCACCTCCGGGCCCGCCCAGTTGACGCCACACGGCCCCGGCCTGAGCGTGGAATGGCGCGACGTGTCCCTACACCTATGCGGGCAGCCCCCGCCGGTCGTCACGGGGGTAAACCTGGCCGTGCCCGCCGGCGCATGGGTGACCGTGGTAGGCACCACCGGCCCGGCAAATCCACCCTGGCAAAAACTCCTACTACGCTATTGGGACGTTGACAATGGTGCTGTGCTTATCGACGGCCGTGACCACCGGGAATACGACCTCGACTCCTCCGGGCCACTGTGGCGGTAGTCACCCAAGACATTCGGGCCATGAACACCACCGTGGCCGACAACCTCCGGCTGGCCCAGCCCACGGCCTCCGACGTTGACCTGTTGGCCGCCCTCCAGGTGGCCTGCCTGGACGAAGAGGTTGGGTTGGCCGCCCCGGTGGGGAGGGCGGCAGCGCGCTTTCGGGGGGTCAACGGCAACGATTGTCCCTGGCCCAAGCGCTCTTGCGGGGCGGTCGGGTGCTGGTGCTTGACGAGTTCACCGCCCACCTCAACCCCGCCCTCGCCGCCGAGGTGCGCCGTCGGCTGCACGCCGCCCACCCGGATGCCACCATCATTGAAATCGCCCACGACCTGGACAACATCACCGACTCCACCTGGGTGGCGGTCATGGACCAGGGCCGAATCGTAGAACAAGGCAGCCCCGCCGACCTGCTGGCCGAACAGGGAGCCCTCTACCATTTGCAGCACCGGGATCGGGAAGACCAAGAGAAGGAGGAGGTTTCGGGAGTTTCCGGGTCGTGTTGAGCGAGGTATGTGCTTGGTCGGAACCCATATGATTAGTGATCTTGTCGGAAGTAATACTATGAGTTATACTTAACTTACGACGGGTCGGTTACCGGAACGTTGTCGCCTGAGCTATGGTATAGCTCCAGAGCTTTTTATTTAGGGGATCCACTTTCTTTCATATACTAGAGCTGAACCTAATGCGTTAACTAACCTTGCCGTCGCTCTTTTTGATTTTTTACTTACACTCAATTCTTCTCTGTCACGACGTAGAATATAAACACACATATCAGCTGCTTGAACTCCCCTTATTCGACGTGAATCTACAAAATTAATATTGCCATCAATATTGAGCAAGATCTGACTTTTGTACCCGGGTGTGCCCATTATCTTGAAATTTTTGGATTGCGTCATTGTATTCGTCTTGATGAGGAACTGAATCTGCAATTATCTTACATTTCGTATTCTCTTTCGCACAGTGCTCATTGACTCGTTCTAATAGGTGTCGTAAAACTATTTCGTGTGGTTTGTCTGGATAACGATATCGAGCATTAAGTCGTTTGGTATCGACTCCTTCAAGATAGACTCGTGCTCCTGAATTTTGAACGATATGCATTACTTTCTGGTAGATAGCAATTCGTGCACCGATATGATCCTGTAGACTAGTCCAATCATCGAGAGCGTTCATCAGCCGATGTCCATGAAATTCAGGTGGTTTTGACCACTGATTGCGTTTTTGTAGTTTATTGGCAAATTCATCTAGATCAGAGTTGAGCTTTTCTTTTTGCTTATCATCAACTAAAACTCCTGCTAGATAATAATGATCTCGTTTATATGATTCATCGATAAACAGACTAAGCACAACAACGAGTATATCGTGCTGCATTTTGGTACTGGCACTTCTCAGGGATGGTTTGCAATATCATCAAATAGCCAAGCCTGTCTCCTGTTTGGCTGGTAGGTGCACTCAGGCCACGGGTTTTCTGTATCAATATTCGGTGGGGTATGGATAGTCTCAGGATCATACTTCCCCGAGACAAGAAGACAGTGGAAATCATGCCTGAGCGTAGCCATGTGATACCGCCATATCTGATTGCTGGAACCTGCGCAGCCCTCTCATCTACGGGAAAAATTTTATAAGCAACTCACGCAATATTTGATCTCATTGACCGCCCAGTCCAGGGTGTCGTCATCGTGGCAGCCGAATCCGAACACAATACTGTTCTCTCACCCTGGCCACCCCAATAGTCGTGCAGGGCGGTGACCTGGATACCGCTGCGTTGGCAGGCGTCAACCACTTGGTGGGCTGGGGCGTCGCACAGCAACACCGCGTGCAGGCCACCCGTGATGGGGCGCAGGCGGCAGCCGGGGGTGTCGGCAAGCAGGGAGGTAATCAGGTTGCGTCGACGGCGATATACTCGGCGTAACCGCTGGGTGCGGCGTCGTAAAGCGCCGGTGGCCAAATATTGGGTGAGCGCGTGTTGGGGATGCCGCCGACCGCCGGGCCCAGGGCTTCGCGCAGGCGGGTGAGCGCCGGCAGGAGCCGCGGCGGCGCAACGATATAACCGCAGGCCAACGCCGGTGACAGCACCGAGGAGAACGTGCCCAATAGCACCGTGTGGTCGGGGGCAAGCGTGGCAAGTGCCGGCAGCGGCTGGCCCACATACCGCAACTCGGAATCGAAATCATCTTCGATTATTACGGTATTGGTGTGCTGTGCCCACGACGTCAATGCCACCCGGCGCGACCCCGACAGCGACCCGCCGGAGGGGTATTGGTGGCTGGGGGTGACCAGCACCCGGTCCAACCCCTGGAGGTGTTGTAGCTCCGCGGGATTGACTCCATAGTGGTCGGTGTGCAGGTCAACAATGGTGTGACCGAGGGCGGCGGGAACTCGTCGGAGGCTGGGGTAGCCGGGGGATTCGACCCCGATGGTGCCAGGGCCGAGAACATTGAGTAGTAGGGCTAGCCCATCGCGGGCACCGGCGGTGACGATAATGCGGTCGGGGTTCACCACCAAACCCCGCATGTGTCGTAAGTGTGTGCTAATTTCTTCCCTGAGTTGTGGGGTGCCGGTGGCGGCGGGTTCCGTGCCGGTGACGCTGGCGGTGGTGCAAGCGTCGCGCCAGGCGGCCCGCCAGGTGGAGTCGATGAGGGTGTGGGTGTCGGGCATGCCGGGGATGAGTGGAAGCAGACGTGCGGCGGGCGTATTGGGTACGCTGGGCGCGCCGGGTGTTGTGCCGTCGATGCGGCGCTCTGCAAGCTGTGCAAGGTTTGGGTTGACGCGGGTGCCGGAGCCGTGCGCTGATACGGTGAGTCCCTCGGCGGCCAGCAGTTCGTATGCTGCTACCACGGTGCCGCGGGCGACCCCGAGTTGCCGGGCGAGCATGCGGGTGCTGGGCAGGTGGTCGCTGGCCGCCAGCACCCCGGTGTGGATGAGGGTGCGGATTTGGGTGGTGATCTGGGCAGGGAGCGGATTTTGGGGGTTGCCTGGGGTGCCGGCGGTGAGGTGGAGGGGGATGTCGGCAACAAGGTCGGGGCGCATGGTTGTTATCCAACCCGCCAAAGTGGTCTAGTGCAACTTGTGGTATTTGGATCTGGTGGTAAACCACTTACGCAGGTTTGATAGATCGCATGAGTATTCGTGTGAATCGGGAACCAGCCCAGTCGTTGAAGGGTGGTGTCATCATGGATGTGGTGACGCCGGAGCAGGCGAAGATTGCCGAGGCCGCCGGTGCGGTTGCGGTGATGGCGTTAGAGCGGGTGCCCTGCCGATATTCGGGCGCAGGGGGTGTGGCGCGGATGTCGGATCCGGGCATGATCGCTGAAATTCAGGAGGCGGTGTCGATCCCGGTGATGGCGAAGGCCCGCATTGGCCATTTCGTGGAGGCCCAGATTTTTGGCGGAGTTGGGCATTGATTTCATTGATGAGTCCGAGGTCCTGACCCCGCCGACTATGTGAATCACATTAATAAGTGGGAGCTGTCGATCCCGACGTTGTGCGGTGCGACCAATCTCGGCGAAGCTTTACGACGCATTGCCGAAGGCGCCGCAATGATCCGCTCCAAGGGGGAGGCCGGTACAGGTGACGTTTCGGAGGCGGTGCGGCATTTGCGGACCATTCTTAACGAGATTCATCGGTTGCGTACGTTGGATAAGGATGAGTTGTTTGTAGCAGCCAAGGATCTTCAGGCCCCCTACGATCTGGTGCAGGAGGTGGCGGAGACCGGGAAGTTGCCGGTGCCAATGTTTGTGGCCGGTGGCGTGTCTACCCCGGCGGATGCTGCCCTGGTGATGCAGATTGGTGCGGAGGGCGTGTTTGTGGGCTCCGGCATTTTCAAGTCGGGCAACCCGGAAAAGCGGGCCCAGGCAATCGTTGAGGCCACCAAGCACTATAATGACCCGGCGGTGATTACCCGCGTGTCCCGAAACCTGGGGGAGGCCATGGTAGGAATTAATGTAGCTGATCTGCCGGCACCGCACCGGTTGGCAGAACGCGGTTGGTGATTTATCACAAAAAACTTGGGATTGTGCTTGTGATGATCCAATCCCGGCCGGTGTCTGATGGTTTGGTTGCTCCGGTATGATCAAACCATCGTTCCGGCAAATTTTTTTATGCCTATTAATACCCTGCTTAGCCCCTCTTAAACGGTAAAGACATGAGTGAAAAAGTTTGACCCAGGGGTAATTATCAGACACCATAAGCTCATGAGGACTTTACGAAAAATCTTGAGTGTAATTATTGGGGTGACACTGGTCGGAGGGTTAACGTCCTGTTCTTCCACCGGCGGCAGAAGCGCCGAAAATAGTGGTCTTGAGACCCCCCGCTATGTTGTAGCTATGATCACCCACGGGGCCCCCGGGGACACCTTCTGGGACCTGGTCCGTAAAGGCGCCGAAGACGCCGCCAAAAAAAGACAACCTGGAACTCCGCTACTCCAACGATCCCCAAGCTCCCAACCAAGCAAACCTGGTCCAGTCCGCCATCGACTCCCAAGTAGACGGCATCGCCCCTGACCATGCCGAACGCCGACGCTTTGGGACCCGTCGCAAAGCGGGCAGCCGACTCCGGTATCCCCACCGTCGCCCCTCAACGCCGGCATGGACGAATACCGCGACTATGACGTAACCGCCTTCTTCGGGCAAGAAGAAAAAAATCGCCGGCGAACAAGCCGGCAAACGCCTCGCCGAAGAAAAACGCCGGACACGTCCTGTGCGTCATCCACGAACAAGGCAACTCGTCGCAAGAATCCCGCTGCGCCGGCATCAAAGAAGGCCTCGGCGGTGGCGAACTCGACATCCTCTACGTCAACGGCCAAGACCTCACCGCCGCCCAGGCAACCATGCAGGCCAAACTCGCCCAAGACACCAGCATCGACTGGATCATGGGACTCCAAGCCCCCGTTGCCATGCGAGCCATCGACGCCGTAACCGCGGCCGGCACCAACACCAAAATCGCCACATTCGACACCAACGCCGAACTCGTCGACGCCATCCGCACCCAAAAAAATCGTGTGGGCCGTCGACCAACAACCCTACCTGCAGGGCTACCTCGCAATTGATTCCCTCTGGTTAGCCAAGCGCAACGGCGGTGTCATGGGCGGCAACCGACCGGTCTACACTGGACCTAGCTTTATCGACGCCGGCAACGTCTCCAACATTGCCGATGCAGCACAGAAAGGCCTGCGATGACCCTTAGCCGACTCATTCGACGCCCCGAGCTTGCCAGCGCCCTGGGTGCCCTCGTCATCTTCATTTTCTTCATGATCGTAGCCCCGGCCTTTAGGGTCGCTCGACGCCTTCGCTACCACCCTCTACGCCAGCTCCACGCTCGGCATCGTGGCGCTGGCAGTGGGACTCCTCATGATCGGCGACGAATTCGACCTGTCCTCCGGCGTGGCCGTCACCACCGCCGCCCTGGCCGCAACCATGCTCAACTACAACCTGGGGCTCAACTCCTGGGTGGGCGCATTCTTATCCCTCATCGTCGCCCCTCGGTATCGGTGCACTCAATGGCTACCTGGTGACCCGCACCGGCATCGCATCCTTCCTCATCACCCTGGCGGCATTCCTCATGCTCCAAGGCCCTCAACCTGGCGGTCACAAAACTCATCACCGGTCAGGTTGCTACCCCCCGCATCAGCGACATGCAAGGCTTTGACTCCGCCGAAATGGTATTTGCTGGCGCCGTCACCATCTTCGGCGTCAACGTCCGAGTCACAGTCTTCTGGTGGATCTTCTTCGTCATCCTCGCATCAATCCTGCTGTTCAAAACCAAATTTGGCAACTGGATCTTCGCCGTCGGCGGCAACCAAGAATCCGCCCGGGCCGTCGGCGTCCCAGTCCGTAGGGTCAAAATCACCCTCTTCATGTTCGTCGGCTTCGCCGCCTGGTTCGTAGGCATGCACACCCTCTTCGCCTTCGACTCCATCCAAGCCGGCAATGGCGTCGGCAACGAATTCCTCTACATCATTGCCGCAGTGATCGGCGGCTGCGCCCTCACCGGCGGCCGCGGCACCGCCATCGGCACCGCCATCGGCGCCCTCATCTTCGGCATGACCAACCAAGGCATCGTGTACGCCGGCTGGAACCCCGACTGGTTCAAATTCTTCCTCGGCGCCATGCTGCTCTTCGCGGTCCTCGTCAACTCCTCCTTCGGGAAAATCACCACCGGACGCCAAGAATAGGGGAAGGGTACAACGTCATGAGCATTATCGAACTACGCGATATCACCAAAACCTACGGCGCCTTCACCGCCCTCAACGGAGTCAACCTCACCGTCGACGAAGGCACAGTCACCTGCGTTCTCGGCGACAACGGTGCCGGCAAATCCACCCTCATTAAAAACCCCTTGCCGGACTCCACCCCCAACCTCCGGCAAAATCCTAGTCGACAACAAACCCACGGTATTCGGCAGCCCCCGCGACGCCCTTAACGCCGGCATCGCCACCGTGTACCAAACCCTAGCAGTTGTTGACCAAATGTCCGTGTGGCGCAATTTCTTCCTCGGCAACGAACTCACCACCAGCCTCGGCCTGCTCCGAGACGAAGAAATGAAAACCATCACCAGCAACCAGCTGCACGACATGGGCATCGACCCTGCCCAACGTTGATGTAGAAGTCGGCCAACTCTCCGGCGGCCAACGCCAAGTCGTCTCCATCGCCCGCGCCGTCCACTTCGGCGCCCGCGTCATCGTCCTCGACGAACCCACCGCGCCCTCGGCGTGAAACAATCCGGCATGGTGCTGCGCTTCATCGCCGCCGCCCGAGAACGCGGCGTGGGCGTGGTACTCATCACCCACAACCCCCACCACGCCTACCTGGTCGGCGACCACTTCACCATCCTCAACCTGGGGCGGCAGTACTCGACGCCGACCGGGACGAAGTATCCCTGGCGGCACTCACCCAACAAAATGGCCGGCGGCAGCGAACTCGAAGCCCTAAGCCACGAGCTGTGGGAATAACCCAACAACCCTCAAACTAACCCCTGGGGCTGCAAACCCAGCAACCCCAGGGGATACCCCTAGTCGTTCGACTTATGATCCTTGAGCTGCTCCTCAAGCGCATCCAACAACTCATCATCCCGCTCGGCGGCACTCACACCAACCTCCGGCGAAGCAGGCTTCGCTTGCGCCTCAGCCTCAGGACCCTCCGACCCCTCATACTCGCCCACAGTCGGCGGCTGCGTACCATACCCTCCGGGGCAGACTTCGGCCACAACACATAATAAACCGCAGCACCCACACCAAAACCAATGGCCGTCAGCACCGTGAACTTCACAAACTTCCGGCCCCGCTTCCGGCGAGCAAACTTCGCATTCACCTTCCGCTCCGCCTTCCGAGCCGACTTCTTCAGGGCCTTCCGCTCCTTCCGAGTCTTTTTCTTCCCCAACTCGGTCAGCTCCGCAAACTTCTCCGAAGCCTTCTCCACGGCCCCCTCAACATTGATGTCCTTCCGGGCGGCCTCAATACGATCGAGGGCTTTTTCCGACAACGTATTAAACCGCTTCTGGGACTCGTCGATAAGCTCATGCACATCAGCCTTATTCGCAGCCTCAACCAGGGCCTCATACGCCTGCTGCGCCTTACGGTTACGGTAACCGGCATAGCTGCCATAGGCGCGCCGGGCCATGCGGGTAGTAGTTCGGAGGGTAGAAAGATTCATGATGACTCCTTGGAGGATTTAAGACGATATTTTTATCAAGCCTAGCGATGTTCTGCGATTCGTGCCTATGATGGGCTGCATGAGTTTAAAGACTTCAACTGCAATCATGCACACCAACCATGGTGACATTAAAATCGACCTCTTTGGGAACCACGCACCGAAAACCGTCGAAAAACTTTGTCACCCTCGCTGATGGCACTGCACCCTACAAAAACCCCCAATGCCTCCGGTACCACCGACGGCCCCTTCTACGACGGCGCCGTATTCCACCGGGTCATTGATGGTTTTTATGATCCAGGCGGCGACCCCACCGGCACCGGTCGAGGCGGCCCCTGGCTACCAATTCGCCGACGAATTCCACCCCGAACTGGTTTTCGATCGCCCGTTCCTGTTTGCCATGGCTAATGCTGGTCCCGGCACCAACGGTTCTCATTCTTCATCACCGTTGCCCCCACCCCCACCTGACCAACCACCACACCATTTTCGGTGAGGTCACCGACCCCGAGTCTCAAAAAGTGGTGCTGAAATCTCCAAGACTGCCACTGGCCCCGGCGATGTGCCGCTCGATCCTGTGGTGATTAAATCCGTTGAAGTAACCAAGTAGCTTCTCTGCACAGTTTTTCCGGGTTTCGGCGGTAGTGTGACATAGCATGATCCGTAACTACGCACGCCAGCCCCCCGTCACCATGGCCTTCTCCTTGGTCATGGTGATTATTTGATTGGCCACCGCCGCGCAGGCTGGTTCGCTTGCCAACAATGCTGATTCATCATTGGGTGAGCAATTATTGCTCTATCCACAGCAGCTGACCCCCGTGTCCATCGTGGGCAATATGTTTATGCATTTTGGTGCCGCCCACCTGGTTATGAACACGATTATGCTGCTGTTGCTTGGCCGCGAGATCGAAATGTCCCTGTGCGACCCCTGGCTGTATGCCGCGGTATTCCTCGTCAGCGGCCTGGGTGCCGACGCCGCCATCGTCCACTTCCACCCCAACTCCGTTGTTGCCGGGGTTTCCGGTGTGCTGTACTCCTTCATGGCCCTGCTCGTCGGCATCGCTTTTCGACGCCGTTCCGACCTGCGTGCCCCCATCATCCTCATTGCCGTCAACCTGGCCTACAGCCTTCTCGCCCCCGGAATCAGCCTGTGGGGCCACCTTGGTGGGCTTTGCGCCGGGGTTTTCCTCATCCCTGCAACGATCTGGCCCCAACGCAAGGTAGTGCAGTGGATAGCGGTCCTGACGGTTGGCGCGGCAGCCCTGGGGCTGACCCTCCTCCCAGCCCTAGCGTCCCCACCCCATGCTCCATGCCCGCCATGCTGGTATCACGTTTGATAGCTGCGAAACCCCTCTGCCCTCAGCCTCCCAGACCCCTGAAATACGGTTTGTGCGCTATCAAAACCGCTACCTGGGTGGACGGCATGTCACGAGCTCCTAAAACATATTCCCCACGCGCTAGCACATCTGATAGCTGCGAAACCCTCCCAGGAGCAGCCAAATGAACTGTCGTGGTTTTTTGGATTGTTGTTTTTCCCTATCCGTTTGGGTTATTTATACCACGAGTGCTTGATACCTAGCATAGATCGGGGTACGCCCACCGAGTACTCCTTGCAGCCTTGTCATGTTATACCAAGTAATATATTCACGAATAGCAGTGATTAACTCATCCGTACTCGTGAAACACCGCCCATGGAACATTTCCGCTTTCATATGGCCGAAAAAGTTTTTCCATCACCGCGTTATCCCAACAATTACCTTTCCGCGACATCGACTGGATACCACCAAACATGTCAAGCACTCCACGCCAGGACTCATGCTGGTAGTGATACCCCTGATCCGAATGCACCACCACCCCATGAGGGCACCCCGCCTGAGTAAACGCTTGTTTCAAACTCGTCACCGCAAACTCAACCGTCGAAGTTAGCGATGTGGAATACCCGATAATACTACGGTCATATAAATCCATGACCGGCGATAAATACACTCGTTTCCCCGCCACCTGGAACATTGTCACATCCGTCATCCATGCTTTATTCGGCCTAGCTGGTGTGAAACACCTGCCAAGAACATTCCCGGCGATCTTTCCCTACCCGACCCCGGTAAGACTGGTATTTCCTGCGTCTGATAACACACCGCAGCCCCATAGACCGCATCAGGGTATGCACCAAGTTTTTCGATACCACCCAGCCGCGGTTCAAAAGCGCAAGCCTGATTCTGCGGCACCCATATACTTTATGGTGCTCGTGGAACAACCGGAAGATTTCTTGTTTCAATCTAGCGTGCTTATCATGATGCTCCCGGAGTTTTTTCAGGTGGTAGTAGTAGGTAGACCTAGCAAGCCCTACCAGGGTAAGGAGCGTATCAAGCCGGTAGTTTGCCTTAAGAGATGCCACTATATAGGTGAGTTCGCGCTTGGTGGATTCTCTCTTAAGGCCTTGAGTTTTTTAGGACATCAACCCTGCATTTGTAGGTAGTAGTTATCGCGTTGGAGTTTTTCTACCTCGGTCAAAGGAGTGGTTGGATCCCCGGCCGGTGGGTATCCTTTCATGCGGGGTCGTAGGGCCACGTCCCCACTAATTTTCCATTTCTTCACCCATATACGGATCAGCCTGTCCGAGCTGATGTTGTATTGTTTTGCTAGCTCGATAGGGTTATCGCCTTGTAGGTACCGGGTTACGACTTCTTTTTTCGTTTCGAATGGGTAGTGTTTGTTTTTCCTCCGCATAAGGCATAGTTTGCCATGGATACGCCACATACGGCTTAAGAGTTCTACTTGGGATTGGTTGAGTTTCAGCATCCTAGATACTAGAACGTACCCATAGCCTTGCTCGAATAATCCTACTGCTTGTTGTCGTTGGATGAGCGTGAGTTTACCCATAACCACCCGGCCCAGGGCCGGTTTCCTTTCCTATCACACAGATTCTCCTACCAGGGGAAAGGAAAACACCCGTCCAAAAACCAACGACACTTTCAAAAATGCGGGGCGTCAACAGGGTTTCGCAGCTATCAGATGTGCTGGTTTGGCTGTGTGCGGGTTCTGGCCGCCAAGTTGGCTGGAAACCGCAATGGTTACGCAGCTATCGGGTCTTCTGCCGGGAGTGTAAGCATGTAAATCGGCCCTGAAATCCCCCGGTTTTGCCGATTGCAACCAACCAGAAACCTCGCTGCATATTTGATAGCGTACAAACCGCGTCCAGGAGGGCAGGAAACACGGCTCGGAGAGGGGTTTGTACGCTATTAGATGTGCTGGTTTTGGGCTGTGTGTGGGCCCACCACGGTCCAGTGTGATAGCAGGATTGATAGCTGCGAAACCGGGTTTGAAGGGTCTCAGAAGGTTGGGTGCGGAGGGGTTTCGCAGCTATCAGATGTGATGCTGGTGGGGTCGATTATGAAGCCGCGAAACCAGGGGCGAGGTTGCGCGGCTTGAGTTGGTGGTGGGCACCTTTGGGCGTCGTAAAGCGAGGGGCTAACGCCACCCCATGGTCATGAGCAGGCCCACAATAAACAAGCCAAACCCAATACCGTAATTCCACGGCCCCAGTTGCAACATGAACGGAATTTGGGGCCCAGCCAAATAGTTCACAATCAGCCACAACAAGCCCGCAGCCATCAGGCCAAACATAATAATCTTGTACCACAATGGGGTGCCGGAAGAATTAATCTTCACCGGCGTGCGGTTCGTGGTAGTGGAAGAAACCGGGAGTGACCCCTTCACGATCTTTTGACTTAGGCATAGCTCTTAACCCTCTCTCAACTTAACGTCCAATAGCGGTGATATCGAACTCCCACAATTGCACTGTCACAGTACCATCTTTCCGCACCGGCGAACCAGCTGCCGGGGTTTGCTGTGCAATCCGACCACCATTGACCAGCGCACCGGTCTTCACCGGATCACCCAAGACAATTTGCGACCGATTACCCTTCCAACCTGCCGCCTGCAGCGCCGAATATGCCGCATCCACCGTCATATTCGTCAGATTGGGCGTTTGAATCAGCGACCCGTTGGAAACCTTCACATTGATCTTCGACTTAGCGGGCATTTGTGTACCCTCACCATCAACCGAAATCACCGTGCCATCCGGCTCCGAGCCGTCAACAAACTCGACCACCGGTTCGAACCCCAGGAGGTCAAATTGCCCTCAGCCTGTGACCATTGCATGCCGGTCACCACCGGAACCCGGGTGGTGGCCTCGCCGGTCGAAACCGTGATCGTCACCTTCGAACCCTTCGACACCTGCGTGCCAGCTGACGGATTCTGCTCCATGATCTTGCCCCGCTCCACCTTCGGAGACGAGCCCTCACGAACCACCGGGTCCAGGTCCAAGCCCTTCTTCTTCAAAATTGCCGATGCTTCCGCAGTGGTCTTCCCCGACAGGTCCGGCACCGACGTGTTTTTCCCGGCCCGACGACACCGTGACCGTGATCGTGGAACCGCTCTTCACCGTCGAATTCGCCGTCGGATCCGTGCCCACCACGTGATCCTCCTGAACATCCGCGCTGGCGTCATTCACCACCTCGGTTTTCAGCCCCAGCTTTTCCAGGGTGGCCAAGGCGTCTTCCTTCGTCTGGTTTCGCAGATCCGGCACCGTCACATTGTTTTTTGTCGGGAGAATCGTTGGCGAAAAATACTGATAGGCGAATGCTGCGGCGACACCCAGCGACAAGACCGCCACCACAATCAACGCGATCCGCAGGCCCTTCCGCGGCCGATCCTCATACGAATCATAATCATCCGCATCCAGCTCAGCCCGCCGGTGTCGCTGCACCCTGTCCAGCCTGGGCCGCATGCGCGGAATGTTGACCAGCGGCGCGACCCTGCGGGTTATGGCTCGGGGACATGCGTGGATCGGCCGGTGCCGCATGCGCTGCCCTACGCGACTGCATTGGTGGTGTCGGCCTCGGAGGAAACTCCTCCGACACCGCAGGCACCACTGTGGTTTCCGTTGCATCGACGGCACTAGCCCCGACCCCAGCGCCGGTGCCGGCAAACCCAGCAGCCTCCAGCCCAGCAGCGCCAGCAGTGCCAGCCGCACCGGCAGCTCCGGCGGCGCCAGCTAACCCGGCCGCCCCGCCCCGCCAGCAGCGGCCAATTCCGCCGCCGCAATACCGGCTGGACCAGGCAAGCTTGCCGCCCCCTCGGGATCATGATCCACGTATTGCCGCGCCGCCATTGTCACCAGGTTTTTCTCCAACCTTTGCAGGTCGGCAGCCATTTCCACGGCGGTCTGATACCGATCCCCGGGATGTTTCGCCATGGCGGTCAACACCACCGCATCAACGTTTAATGCGGCGGTGGGAGAAAGGTCTGGAATGAATTCCGATGGGGGTGTGGGATCCTCTTGCACATGCTGATACGCCACCGCGAACGGGGTATCCCCATCAAATGGTGGGTGGCCCACCATGATGTCGTACATCAAACAACCCAGGGCGTAAAGATCCGACCGGCCATCCACCGGCTTCCCCTGGCCTGCTCCGGCGATAAGTATTGGGCGGTGCCGATCACCGCCGACGTTTGCGTCATGTGCGAGGTCACATCGTCGAGGGCCCGGGCGATGCCGAAGTCCATGATTTTCACCACGCCGGTGTTAGTAATCATCACGTTTGCGGGTTTGATGTCCCGGTGCACAATCCCCGCGTCGTGGCTGACCTGCAACGCCTCACACACCGGGATGAGTGTTGTTGCGGCCTCGTCTGGGCTGAGTGGCCCTCCGTCTGCCACAATGTCTTTCAGATTCCGGCCTTTGACCAGCTCCATCACAATATAGGGGGTGCTTTGGCCGTCGTGAAGCGTCTCCCCGGTGTCGTAGATGGCAACAATGGCGGGGTGGTTAAGCCGGCCGGCATTTTGGGCTTCCCGGCGGAACCGCTCACGGAAATTTGCATCCCGAGCAAGTTCGCTGCGCAGCATTTTCACTGCGACTTCGCGCCCTAACAGCGTGTCGGTGGCCGAGTACACCACCGACATGCCGCCACTACCCACTACGGACCCAAGTTCGTAGCGGTTGGCAATTAGCTCACTCACTGATTTGCTCCTGGATTATTTTTGGTTATTTTGGCCGCCACCACCGCCGCCGCCATTGCCGCCACCACCGTTACCATCACCCGGGTCCGGCTGTGCTGTCGGCTCGGTGACGACTGGTGGTTGTACAGCAGTGGGAACTGCGGTTGGGAGATCCGTAATAACCACTGTGGGGGTTGGCGTCGGCTGTGCATAGGTGGGTTGGTATGAGGGGGTTCCCACCGTGGACTGATTATTGTGCTGCACAGTTGGCTGGGATGGTGCCTCGTACTGGTTATTATTAGTATAATTATCAGGAACCTGGGGAGCCTGTTGCACGGGCGTGTCTTGGGTAACTGTCACGGTCCGTGGGCTTGATGATGTGGTGGTTGCCACCACCGATGAGCTTTTTCGGCTGTTGCTTACCCGTCCATTTGCCGCCCGAGAAATAGTACATGCCGACTATAACCGCAATGGCCAGCACTATCGAAATGCCAATCCCGGTGATGAGCCCGGTTGTGCGCGACTCCTCCTCCGGTTCTGGTTGTGGATGCGGCCGAGGTTTCCGGGGCGGCGCAATGGTTGCCGATGCCGCCCGCGCCGGTACATTATTGGCTCGCGCAGGTGGGGTAGTGGGGGATTCGTGCGCGCCCGGTGGTTTTCCTGCGGCGCTATGGTGGTGGCGTCGGTTGCCGGTATTTGCGAGGTTTGGGCGGTGGCGGAGGTTTCCTCCATGCTTTGCGACGGTGTGGCGACGCCCACCGGTTGTGGCGGCCGTTTGCCTAACCGGGCTGCCGCCACGGCCTTTTCCAACTCTGCCCCATCGGAGTACCGGTGTTCCGGTTCCTTGCGGAGTGCAATACCGATGAGCTCCCGGGTGGGGGCGCTAATCGACGTGGGGAGGCCGGGGGCCTGGTTGATGTGTGCAATGGCCACCGACACTGAGGAATCCCCCGAGAACGGCCGCTTGCCGGCCAACATTTCGTAGCCGACCACCCCCAGAGAGTACACGTCGGTGGCGGTGGTGACGTCTTTCCCCTGGGCTTGTTCCGGGGACACGTATTGGGCGGTGCCCACCACCATGCCGGTGCGGGTGAGTGGGGCGGCGGCCGCGGCCTTGGCGATACCAAAGTCGGTGATTTTCACCTTGCCATTTTGGGTGATGAGCAGGTTGCCGGGCTTGATGTCCCGGTGGACGAGGCCGCGTTCATGGATGGCGGCCAGGCCGTGGGCGGCCTGTTCCAGAATGTCCAGGGCATCGGGTTCTAAGAGCGACCCCTTCCTAATGAGCATATCCGCCAGGGATTCGCCCCGAATGAACTCCATGACAATGAAGCAGAAGGTCCGGCCGGAATCGTCGGTGACTTCCTTATAGTTGTAGGTTTCCACCACATTGTCATTGCGGATGTCTTCGCTGGCCAGGGCCTCATTGCGGAACCTGGAGAGGAATTCCACATTGTCGGAAAACTCCGGCCGGAGTACCTTGACGGCTACCTCGCGCTCGTTCTCGATGTCGTCGGCAAGCCACACGGTGGACATGCCACCGTTACCAACCACCCAGTTGAGCAAGTATTCGTCGCCCAAGAGGTCTTGCAGCATGTCTTGTTCGCTCATTATTTGCCTCCTTGGGCATTCGCAGCCTGCACGGCTGAGATGACGGCACGCCCAATGGGCGCGGCAACGGAACCGCCGGTTGCGGCTTGGCCCCGGTCACCACCGTTTTTCACCACGACCGCCACGGCAATGTCTTCACCGGGAGCGAAGGCAATATACCAGGCGTGCGGGTTGGAGTTACGGGAATCTTCGCCGTGTTCGGCCGTGCCAGTCTTCGACGCAATGTTGAGGCTGCTGCTACCGCCCGAGGTGTGCTGTTCGGATGCGCGCATGAGCTGCGTGAGCGTCTCCGCGGTTTCCGGCTTAATGTCGTGGGAGAGCTCCTTGGGTTTCGTTTCGCTGAGGATGGACAGGTCGTTGGCGCGCACCTTGGACACCACGTGGGGTTCCATGCGCACCCCACCATTGGCGACGGTGGCTGCAACCACGGCATTTTGCAGCACACTCATAGACACGTCGCGCTGACCAATGGAGGATTGGCCGAGGGCAGCATTGTCGGGGATGGGGCTGAGCGTGCCCTTGGACATGGGGAGTCCCAGGTCATATTGTTCCTCCACCCCGAATGCGGCAGCGGCGGTGCGCAGCTCGTCGGTGCCCACGTCGATGGACATTTGCACAAAGGCGGTGTTGCACGAGTATTGAAAGGCTGTGAGCAGTGATACCTGGTGGGATCCGGCGCAGGTTTGGCCACCATAGTTTTCCAGTGTGGAGGTGGTGCCCGGCAGGGTGATTTGTGACTCGCCGGTGAGTGTGGAGCTGGGATTATATTTGCCGCTGGCCAGCGCGGCGGCGGTGGTAATCACTTTGAATGTGGAACCAGGGGGCAGAATGTCTTGGGTGGCGTGGTTAAGCAGCGGCGAACCCTCATCCTCGGTGTATTGCTTCCAGGCTTGCTCCGCGGTGTTTTTCGTCGGCGATTTTTGCCGAATCATACGACGGCGTAGAGGCCATGGCGAGGACTTCGCCTGTCGACGGCTTGATCGCCACCACGGCGCCCTCATATCCAGCATCGGACATTTTGCTGTAGGCGGTCTGCTGCACGGAGGGGATGAGGGTTAATTCCACATTTCCCACCACTTTTTCATTGGAGATAGCTTTTTCCACCACAGCTTGGGGGAATTAGCGGTGCCGCTCAAAATATCGTTGTAGGAGGATTCAATACCGTTCGAACCATACACGTCGGACAGATAGCCCTCCACGATGCCGAATTGCTGCGATTGGTTGGGGTATTCCCGGTGGTAGAAGCCGTTTTCTTCTTCCTGCTTGGATTCGGCCAGCACAATGCCGCCGGCGGAGATTTGGCCGCGCGGTTGCAATTTTGCCTTAATAAACATGCGCCGGTTCAGGGGATTATTGGCATATTCGTCTTCTTTAAACACATGAACAATGCTTAAATTTGCCATCAAAATAATCACCATGATGAGCGCAAAAAAACATGATGTTTCGGATGGGTTTATTCATGGTCATCGTTTCACCACCTGTTGCCCCATGGAGCCGGTTCGGGAGGCATCGGAAATCCGCAGCATGATTGCCAGCAAAATATAGTTAGCCATCAATGATGATCCGCCTTGTGACATAAAGGGCGTGGTCAGACCGGTCATGGGCATGAGTGCCGAAATGCCGGCAGTCACCACGAAGATTTGCACCGCCAGGGTCAGGGACAGGCCGGAAGCCAGCAGCTTGCCGTATACGTCCTTGGCCTTGAGCGCAATATTCATGCCCCGGCTAATGAAGATCGTGAACAGGATCAATACCGCAGCCAGGCCCACCAATCCCATTTCTTCCCCAATGGCGGCCAGAATAAAGTCCGACTCGGCCACCGGCACATTCTGGGGGAACCCGGAGCCGAACCCGGAACCGGTTACCCCGCCGGTGGACATGCCGAACAGGGCTTGGGAAAGTTGGTAGCCGGTGGTGTCGTAGTTCCCGATTGGGTCGAGGAAGTTAGAGAATCGATCCTGAATCTTGCTCGAAACCTGGTAGACGGCGGTGCCGCCCACCGCAACCAAAACGGTGCCGATGAGCAACCACGATACCCGGTTTGTCGATAGATACAGCATGCCTAGTACCGTGCTAAAGAGCAGGAGGGCGGGCCGAAGTCGTTTTCGCCGGCCATGATTAAAATGGCAAAGCCCCACACACCCAGGATGGGGGCGAGGTCACGCAGGCGGGGAAATTCCAAACCTAAAAAGCGTTTACCAGCAAGATTAAAAAGCGTTCGTTTTGTTACCAATAATTGGGCAAAAAACAGCAATAATAAAATCTTGGAAAATTCGCCCGGCTGGAGGGAAATCGGGCCGAACGACACCCAAATTTTCGCATCCGAATGTGCGCCCTTGAACGGCCACCACAGGGGCATGGCCAAGAGGAACAGGCCAATGGCACCCAGCACATAGGAGTAGCGCTGCAAACTGCGGTGGTCCCGCAGGAACACCAGCACCGTAATGAGCAAGCCAATGCCCACCACCATCCACATGACCTGGCGGGACACCAGGTGGGTATCTTCCGCCAAATCAATCCGGTGAATCATGGCCAACCCTAACCCATTGACCAGCGCGGCCACCGGCAGCATAAATTGGTCGGCCTGAGGGGCGAGGAAACAGAGGGTCAAATGGGCGATGGTGAACACCCCAATGAAGCCGCCAATGACCCACCCAATATCGCTATTGAGCTTGATTCCCTGTGCCGTATACAGGTTGAGCATGACGACAGTAATGATAATTGTGGCCGCGAGAAGCAGCGCAAATTCCGTGCCGCGGCCAATGATTCGGCGGAAAATATTCATAACTAATTCACCTCCCGGCAGGTTACTCCTGGAGTGTTGAGATTGCCGTCGTCTACTACTTGCTGTGAAGTTGTGGGGGTAGGAACTGGTTCAGTTGACGTTGGTGGTTCCTCTCCTGGGGTGTTGTTGGAGCGTGGTGCCTCACTTGATGTTGGTGGCGTTGGTGGGGCTGGTGTTGGTGTTTCACTCTTGCGTATCACACATGCTGGGAGTGCTTCGGCTGCAAGTCGGTGGAGTTGTTGCAGTACTTCACTGTAATCACCACCGGGAAGTGAAGAAATGGAACCTCGGGCGGTTTCCTTTAAATCATTTAAGCCAAATCGGTGACAGGATTCAATGGCTCCCACCTGAATGGTGGTGAGATTATCGTTAGCATTCAGACATGCTTCTTGGTAGGGGGTATTCCATAGACCACCCAATATATCCGAGCTCATTCCCTGGTTAATGACGATTTTGTCGTTCGCATTGACCGTGATGAAATACCGGTCTTTCATGTACTTGTCAACAAAAAAAGAAACAGGTGACTAATACAGCAACAATGATAATGAAGACGAGTCCCACGATCCAGCCGCGGCGACTTTTCCGGGTCTGCTTTTTTTGGGGTTTTCTTCTTCTTTTTGGCCTTCTTTGTTGCTGGTTCGTCCGCCGCGTCATATTCGTCGTCGGCATCCTCGTCATCATCGTCACCATCGCCATGAGCGCTGGCGGCGCCGGCTGCGGCAGCTGCACCTTTGGTCTTGGCGCCCTTGCCTCCATTGGCATTGCTCAGGTCGCCCTAGATCATCTAGGGTCATCCATGTCGTCGGGATCCGGCACCTCCGGGATTTTGGGGTCCGTGGGGTGTCGTCGTCAAGCGATGCTGCTGCCTGACGCGCCTGCTGTGCCTGTTTGGCTGCTCGACTGCCGGCGATTACGGCGGCGGCGCGGGTCGACGAGGTGTCGGGGCGCGGATCTAATTCCTGGCCCGTGTTGGGGGCGCCGGCGATCAGGGGCTCGGTGGGCAGGGGGTGTCGGCATAATCGTCGGCAACCACATCGGCTACAATCACCGTCACATTGTCGGGGCCACCGGATCGCAGCGCCAACCCTATAAGCTGTTTCACCGCACCCTCGGGTGTGCCTTCGCTGCTTAATGTGGTCTCAATGGTGGAGTCTGTCACCGGATCGCTCAGGCCGTCGGAGCAGAGCATAATCCGGTCGCCCGGCCGCGCATCGAGGGTTTTCAGGGTAGGCTCAACCACCCGCCCGTTGTAGGCCTTGAGGATCATGGACCGTTGCGGGTGGGTGGAGACATCCTCCGGGTCTAATTCGCCCCGGTCAACCAGCGACTGCACATAGGTATCATCGGTGGTAATGCGCTCTAGGTTACCGTCGCGCATTCGATAACCCCGTGAATCACCCACGTGGCACAGCCCAAACTCGGTCCCGTTAAACAACAGGGTGGTGAGCGTGGTGCCCATGCCGTCGGTTTCGGGAGATTTTTTTATCCGGCGGGCAATGGACCGGTTGGCTTCGTCGGCGGCAGTGGCCAGCATGGACCGCATGTCGTCATTGCCGGGGTCGATGTCGAGTTGGGAGACGTGTTCCACCATGAGTTGGGAGGCAACTTCTCCCGCGGCGTGCCCGCCCATGCCGTCGGCAAGTATGAGGAGGTGCGGGCGGCATAGGCCGAATCCTCATTATTCCCCCGCACAAGGCCTTGGTCGGAGCCAATAGCATAATTTAGTTTCATCTAGGCAACCAACCTCACAGTGGTGCGGCCGATTTTAATATCGGAGCCGCTGGTAACCCGCACGGGTCCTTCGATTTTTTCCCCATGCACAAAGGTGCCATTGCGGGAATCTAGGTCTTCCACAAACCACACGGAGTCGCGTTTAATCAGTCGGGCGTGGCGGCCGGAAGCGAAATCATCCGACACCAAAAAATCGCAGTCGGGGGCGCGGCCGATGGTTATTTCGGTGAGATCGCCTAAATCCATTCGGGATCCGGTCATGGGGCCATCGACGATCGTCATCTGTTGGGGCATGCCACCGTGATGAGCGGCCGGCGGCACCGATGATGCGCTACCCCCACTACCAGCCCCCCGATTAGGGGAGGACGCGGCGATCTTTACATCTTTACGCATGGAATTAAGCGCAAAGAGAATGAACAGCCATAGAACTACGAGTAGTCCTATGCGCAGCCCAAACAGAATCACTGAATCCATGAAAGTTCCTTATTAGTTAAATTAGTTCACGATGCGAACTTCGATATGGGAGTGGCCCACGGTGATGACGTCGCCGTCAGCTAGCAGCCAGTTTTCAATCGGAGTGTCGTTCACGGTTGTGCCATTGGTTGATTGTAAATCCACTAGGATGGCATCTTGACCATTCCAAATGATCTCAGCGTGTTTTCGAGACACCCCTGTGTCTGGGAGCCGAAAATCCACGTCATTGCCCCGGCCGATAATGTTGGAGCCTTCATTAACGTAATAGGTGCGGGAAGAACCATCTTGTAAGAGCAAGCTGACAGCCGAGGTAGGCCGCGGTTGGGGGCCGGGTGCTTGGGCACTCATTTGCTCAGTGATGGGGTTATTGCTCACTTCTGGCTCGCTTTCATTGGAAGTATATGATTCGCTGTATTGCTGATCGTATTGTTGATCTTGATAATCCGACTCCGCCCATGCCGCGTTTGATGTGTTGTTCGGTGTGTTCGAATAATTATTCTGGAAACTGTCTAAACCTAAAAACCCACTACCATATTCTGGTGTATGGCTGACTGAACTATCTGCGCGTCTTTGCCCGGTGCGAAGCGAATCATCGCTTTGGATGGTGACGGTGACTGGACCTGGTGTTATCCACCCATTATTACGGAAATATCGGGTAAGTTGATCCGCGAAATCAGTGCCGAGGTTGGGGTGTTCGTTGGACAGGTTAGCGAAATCTTTCGGGCTAATCCGAACCGCAAACACGTTTGGTGCTTCAGTTGTGCCTTCGTACGTTCGTACGAGGTTATCTTCGGCCTCTTGTTTGAGTAATTCTTCAATCTCTGCGGGGACTACTCGACCACCAAAGACATAGGCAAAGCTATTGTCCAGCCCACGTTGCATGGCACTGTCGAGCTTTTGCGATTTTGCCCATAAAAGACATTATTGCTTTGCCTCCTTCTACACCACTTTTACCGGAATATCTGACACGTGATTCTATTAGTATAGATTTATTGGACCCAGTGGCCTACTTCAAGTGAGGGTAGGTATATAAAGATTTTTCAGATAAGCTGCCGATTTGACTTCCTGCCCCACCCTCATGATATGTTATCTGAGTCGCAAAACGTGGTATTTTGCACCGCCGCCCAGGTGGCGGAATTGGCAGACGCGCTGGCTTTCGGGTGCCAGTGTCCGCAAGGACGTGGGGGTTCAAGTCCCCCTGGGCACACGTAATGGAAACCTCACACTTTTAAGGTGTGGGGTTTTCGCGTTTCTCGCTTATCGACGCCCACCTGTCGGCACTTATGTAGCATTGGTTCTAAGCCGGTAAATCTTCATGAAAACCTTGGGTGTCGCTTTTATTGCATTTGTAATCGTGTGGCCCCACCGACCCCTGAGAACCGCGGGGCCAGGGCTTCAGTTGCCACCATTCCCGTAAAACCTCACCCTCACGGGGGTAATTTATAGAAATACTATAGTTTCTCTTATTGAATATTTAAGTTAGTGCGATATGTTGAGGTTCGTCAAACATCTGATGAAGGGTTATTGTAGTGACATACCTCTCAAGAATCGCCATAACTTTCGTTCTGGGTGCCACAATGGCGCTCACCGCCTGTGCGCTTCCCTGGGTGGCAACATGAATGCGCAGATTGCTACCCCACTTTGCCCACCGATTATCCGACCGAACTGCCTACGAATTACCCCACGGAATTGCCCACCGAGCTCTCTACCTCCATCGCTGCCACCCCAACAACCACCAGCGCCGAGCCCAAGCCGGTCGAGATTCCCCTCACCAATATTATCTTCGACGACCCGGAAACCCAGGACCATATCGAGGTACTGTCGATCATCCGTAATTTCCCGTCCGACGCCCGTGGTACCGGCAGGGAAACAGTGTTATTGCAGGTCAAGGTGATTCCAGGGGAGGTGTACACCAATATCATTTCCCGTGGCGACTTTAGGCTGAGCTCCAAGGAAGATAAGCGGGGTTCCTCGCCAACTAGCTATCCCGAAGAGGCCATGAAGAAGGCCGGGCACACTCCCATCGGTGACGTGAAGAGCGGTGATGGGGAACGGGTCGGTTGGTATGGGGTTATTGCTGGCAGGAATGTTGATTCCTACACCCTGACCTATACCCGGCAGGCTGCCGAGATCCTGATGCCGTCAGCTTCAGACAAGAAAGAAATCCCCAAATTTGAAAAGTCATTTGAACTGCCCGCTGCGCCAAGCAGCAAATAAGCAGTGAGTAGCGACACAATAATAGTGGGTCGGTTGCATTGTAGAATACATTTGATCCGAAAACACATGATTACTAATCAAGGAGCATCCCTGTGAACCTACTGGCAACCAACTATTTCATCGCTACCGAAGCTGAGCTCCCGGAAATATATGCCGTTTACCTGGAAAAATTAGCCGAGATCAACGCTAATCCGGGAGTCACCATTGTCTTGCTGTCGGATACAGAGGAGCTTGCTGAGCATCAGTCCGTGTATGAAGAACTTCTACAAAAATACGCTGAAATACACAGCATTGGCGGGAAGAAGCTGGAGCTTTACCAACTGGATACCGTCGTCAAGCTTGATGGGGTAACTGACGCGGCGCAGGCACACAAACTGCTCACGGAATTCGCCCCCACCGATGACCGTTATCCCAGCGTGCTCAGCAGCAAAGTTCTTGTCGAACTGCCGTGACCAATATTGTCGGCGTTGCCGTAGACGCGTACGGTCGCTGCGCGCACTACCACAGCGACCGCGACATTATTGCGAACAAATGTGCGACCTGTCGCCGCTATTGGGCCTGCTACCAATGCCATGACGCACTTGCCGACCACCCATTCGGGCGCATGCCGCTGACCGAACCTGCGGTGTTATGCGGGGCGTGCGGCACGGTGATGACCTACTGTCAATACCAGGCGGTGGATAGCTGCCCAGGCTGCGGCCACGAATTCAATCCTGGATGCTCGGCGCATCGACACAAATATTTCCTTACCCCTAATTGAGTAGGTTTCACCCGCGCCCGCATGATGTGGCGTATTCCTTGTAGGTAGAAATGCCTTATCACCAGGAGGAATGCAGCAATGGTGGAGCTGAAACTAGTGTGGTGGCCGCAGTTTCCAACCGAGGAATTCGAATACCACTACTTGCCCCTGACCGCGACGGTGGGCACCCCGCGGTTTGAATACGAGGAGGCGCCGTATTTTCAGCGGCTGCTCCTGCACGCTAATGCGGCGCAGGTGACGCGCAAGAAAGCGGTGATTAGCTGCCTAGCTGCGGCAATGGTGCATGGGATTCCGGTGCTGAACCTGGAACGATCCACCCGCGTCGAGCTGAATCTGCCGGGCAAGGCGCGGCCGCCCTCCGGATACCCAGAGATTTTTCACTACCGCGACGCCTACCTGCCGGAGTCCGACATTACGGTGGTGCGGGGGTATCGGGTGACAACGGTGGAGCGTACTTTTGTGGACATTTGCGCGGTCAACGGTGAGCTTGAGGGCCTGGTGTTTCTGGAGTCGGCCCTGCGGCGCGGGTATACCAAGGGTAGATTTCAACAGTATCTGGATAGTAATTGTGGCAGTTGGGGTATATCGAAAGCTCAAAAGATTTTGGCCAAGGCGTTATATGGTATTGACTCCGTGTATGAGACCTTTGCGCGCTGCCTCATCGAGGAATACTTTTCCACACCTCACGGTCGAACCCCAGGCGGTGTTTTCCACGCCAAACTCGTATTATCGTGTAGACCTATTGGTCGCGGGTTTTTTGATCCTGGAGATTGATGGTTGGGAAAAGTATCGGGGTTCGGACAAGCAGGTGCGAGCGATCTATGAGCGGCAGATTGCCCGCGAGCAATTCCTGTCGGATGCGGGCTATCATGTGCTGCGGGTTCACCCGGACGAGATCGCGTCGAAGCTGCTGCGGAAGATCGCGTTTCTCACCGACCATCCCACGCTTAATAGGCACCGCGTATTAGATTTACATAATCAGCCGCCGTGGTGGAATAAATAGCGGACGTACTGGGGGTTGGGGTGGGTTTGGCGTGCCCGGATGCCGGGGATACCGTTTTTCGTAGGTTTGCAGCCCTTCCGCGCGCCATTGTCGCACATTTGATAGCTGCGGAACCCCCACAATGCCGTGTTTTCTGCCCCGCCAAACCTGGTTTCGCAGCTATCAGAAGTGCTGCAGTGGTGCTGGCGGGCGTCGTAAAGCGTTATTGCTTGCTTGTCGACGCTGGTCCGCGCTGTTTCCGTCTATCCTTAGCCCAGCACGGCCCCGGGTAGCAAGTTTGGTAGCTGCAAAACCCTCACAATGCCGTGTTTTCCGCTCCACCAAACCTGGTTTCGCAGCTATCAGAAGTGCTGCCGGGTGCAATCCCCGCGAGCTGCCAGCCCGTCACCACCCTACGAGCCGGGGTAGCAAGTTTGGTAGCTGCAAAACCGGGTTCAGCAGGGCTTAAAAGCGGGACAGTATAGTGGTTCCGCAGCTATCAATGGTGCGGCAGGTTGGTGCTTGTGTACATTATTGTGCGGTGTACGCGATACATAAGGTATCTACAACCTTTAGGGAGTTATGTATGACCAACAGACAAGGCGAAACGCGCGTGGCAGCAGCCACTATCATCGGCACAGCCATCGAATGGTACGACTTTTTCCTCTACGCTGCGGCGGCGGGGCTGGTGTTCAACAAAGTGTTCTTCGCATCCAGCGAACCAGCCATAGCAACGCTCCTATCCTTTCTCACGGTGGGCCTGTCGTTCCTGTTTCGGCCGCTCGGCGCCTTTCTGGCCGGGCATTTCGGTGACCGGATAGGTCGGCGCAAGGTCCTCATGATTACCCTGTTTGGCATGGGGATCGCCACCACCTTGATCGGTGTGCTGCCCACCTACGCCGCCGCGGGTATTATAGCGCCGCTGCTGCTTATCTTTTTGCGGATTATCCAGGGGATTTCCGCCGGCGGCGAGTGGGGTGGGGCTGTGCTCATGGCGGTTGAGCATGCGCCGGAGAATCGGCGGGGGCTGTTTGGGGCGTTTCCGCAGATTGGGGTGCCTATTGGTCTGCTCATGTCGTCGGGGGTACTGGCGGTGATGACCATGATTACGCCGGGGGAACAGTTTTTTGCAGTGGGGTTGGCGGGTTCCGTTCCTGCTCAGTTTCATCCTGATATTTGTGGGGCACTATATTCGGCATCGGGTGGCCGAATCGCCGGTGTTTGCGGAAATATCTGCCCGGAAAAGAGGTTGCTAGCAATCCTATTGGTGCGGTGCTGAAACGCAGTTTTTTTCGGTGGTGCTGTTGGCAGCTATCGTGTTTGCCGGCAATGGGGCTTCGGGGTATATGACCGCGGGCGGGTTTATCCAGAAATATGCTACCGGGAATATGGGGTTAGAGCGGGGGCCAGTGTTATGGGCTGTGACGGGTTCTGCCGCAACATGGTTGGTGTTTACCCTGCTTGCCGGCATTGTTTCGGATAAGATTGGTCGGCGAAACACCTATATTCTTGGGTTTATTGCGCAGATCGTTGGTATCGCGGTGCTGTTCCCACTGGTGAATACCGGTGATATTACGAAGCTGTTTTTGGCCCTGGCCCTGCTGACCGTGGGTTTGGGCTTTACCTATGGCCAGCAGTCCGCGTTTTATACCGAGCTGTTTCCCGCTTCGATGCGGTTTTCCGGGGTGTCCGTGTCGTATGCCATTGGCGCAATTTTGGGTGGTGCGTTTAGCCCAATGATTGCGGCGTGGGTGATTGAAAAAACCGGTTCTACCAGCGGTGTTACCTATTATCTTATTGCTATGGCGGTGGCTGGGCTTGTCGCCATCTGCCTGTTTAAGGATCGAACGGGCATCCCCTGGACCCGGATCATGAGCCGGAGCAGGCGGTGTCCCCGTTGATTTTCGCCCGCGAGCAACGGTAGCAGGTTTGGTAGCTGCGGAACCCCTGTAACACCGTGTTTAAGGCCCCGCCAAACCCGGTTTCGCAGCTATCAGAAGTGCTTCGGGTGTCGGTGGGCGCCGTAAAGCAGGGTAGCAGGTTTGGTAGCTGCGGAACCGGTTTGTGTGGGGTTTGTGGCGGGGCGTTTTGATGGTTTCGCAGCTATCGGTTTTGCTATTGCTTGCTTGTCGACGCCGGCCCGCGCCGTTTCCACCATCCTCGGCTGCCGGTGGCCCATGTAGCCCCGGGTAGCAGGTTTAGTAGCTGCGGAACCGGTTTGTGTGGGGTTTGTGGCGGGGCGTTTTGATGGTTTCGCAGCTATCGGTTTTGCTATTGCTTGCTTGTCGACGCCGGCCCGCGCCGTTTCCACCCATCCTCGGCTGCCGGTGGCCCATGTAGCCCCGGGTAGCAGGTTTGGTAGCTGCGGAACCCTCGTGACACCGTGCTTGAGGTCCCGCCAAACCGGGTTTTGCAGCTATCGAAGTGCTGCTCGTGAGGGGCGGGCCAGTGGCGCTAGGGATATCGGAAAGCCTCCGGGTTGGATGGGTACAGAAATGCGGCCACGAGTGCGAGGTAGCCGGCGAGCGTGGACTCCAGGTCTTCCAGGTAGAGGTGTTCGTCGTGGGAGTGGAGCTGCCGGTGGATTTCCCCTAGGGTGCGTTCGGGATTGTGCACGGCAAAACCGTAGCCAACGCCGCCGAGTTGGCGGGCGAAGCGCAGGTCGGAACCACCGGCGGCGATGGTGGGCACCACGGTGGTGTCCGGGAAGAAGTCCGTGAATACGGCGGATATGGCCCGGTAGAGGGGTGGTCGGTGGGGGAGATGGTGGCGTCTTCGGTGATGAGGGTGTTCGATTGTGTATTCGATGTCGGTGCCGAGGGCGTCGTCAAGCACGGAATCAACGTAGTCTTGGGACTGCCCGGGTAGGGTGCGGATATCCAGCTCTAACCAGGCGTGGGACGGCAGCACATTGATAGCTTAGCCGGCGCGCAGCACGGTTTGGGCGATGGTCAGGTGGGAAATCGCGTCACCGTAGGCGGCTAATTCGCCCTAAATGTTCGTATCCTTTGCCTTGTTCGACGAGGGCGGTGTTGTTGGGGTCGAAGCGGAAGGCCGCGACGAATTGCCGCCAGGTGTCGGAGTCGGTGACCGCTGGTTGGGCGGCGGCGAGTCGGCGGGCTATCTCGCCAATTTTGACGGTCGCCAGGTCTTTGCCGTAGGGTGCGGAGCCATGCCCGGGGTCGCCGTACACATGGATTCGACGTTGCGCTGCGCCCTTTTCACCCACGTAAACGATGGTGGAATCCGATCCGTCTTGCCCGTGGATGTGGGAGCCACCGGTTTCGCCGACGCAGTTTGCCCAAGAGAACGCGTCGGGGTGGTGCTCCGCGAGCCATTTGGCGCCCAGCCCGCCCCGCGCTTCCTCGTCGGCGACCGCCACGAAATGCAGCGTTCCGAGGTTCCCGCCCTTGCGCGCCACCTCGCGCGTGACCACGGCCATGGCTGCGGTGATAAACAGCATGTCAACAGTGCCGCGACCGTATATTTTCCCGTCTTCGATCATTCCTTCGAACGGTGGCTTGGTCCAATGCTGCTTATCGACGGGCACTACGTCGGTGTGCGCCAGGAATGTGAGCGGTTCGGCCTCTTGGGGGTTGGTGCCGGGAACGGTGACCACCAGGGATACTCGTCCAGGTTCCGGCTCAAAGCGCTGGATGTTGATCCCAAGGGTGTCGGCAAAGAATTCGGTGAGGGTGTCGGCGTTGCGGACTTCCTGGCCGCTGCCGGGGGTGAAGTCGTTGACGCAGGCGTTCTGGACCAGGGCTATGAGTAGCTCCAGGGTGTCGTGGTAGAGCGGGTTGTCCGAGGGGATGTGGGAGGAGGTCATGAAACCCATTGATAGCACAATCCTGCACATTTGGGGGTGATTAAATTCAAATTGTTGGCCGGAAATGACACATACTTGAACACTATTCAACTACAATCGCTTGAACACCGATCAAGAGATCAAGAATGGAGACTCACCCCATGCCCCTCACAGAATCCGCGAAACCCACGGATATTTTAGAGCTTGCCCGCACCAAAGTCTTAGACCAAGGAATTGGTCTTGACCAGGGCGAAACCCTCCAGGTCCTACAACTCGGCGACGACCGCATCACGGAAATCCTGGAATTAGCCCACCAGGTACGCCTGAAATGGTGCGGCGAGGAGATCGAGGCCGAGGGCATTATTTCGCTCAAAACCGGTGGCTGCCCCGAGGACTGCCACTTCTGCTCCCAATCCGGCCTGTTCAGATCCCCGGTGCGGTCCGCCTGGCTGGACATTGCCGGACTCGTTGAGGCAGCCAAGCAAACCCAAAAGTCGGGCGCCACCGAGTTTTGCATTGTCGCTGCGGTCAAAGGTCCGGACGACCGGCTCATGAACCAGCTGGAGCAGGCCGTGGCCGCCATCAAGGCTGAGGTGGATATCGAGGTTGCCGCCTCGGTGGGGATTCTCACCCAGGAGCAGGTGGACCGGCTCAAGGCCGCCGGCGTGCACCGATATAACCATAACCTGAAACCGCCCGGTCGTTTTTTCCCGAATGTGGTGACCACCCACACGTGGGAGTCCCGCCGCGAGACGCTGCGCATGGTTGCGGAAGCCGGCATGGAGGTGTGCTCCGGCGGCATTTTTGGGCATGGGGGAGTCCCTGGAACAGCGGGCCGAATTTGCGTCCGACCTGGCGGAATTAAACCCCACAGAGGTGCCGATGAACTTCCTGGATCCCTCGCCCCGGCACACCGTTTGCCGACAAAGAGGTCATGGCCACCACCGATGCATTGCGGGCAATCGGCGCGTTTCGGTTGGCGCTGCCCAAGACGATCCTGCGGTTTGCCGGCGGCCGGGAGCTCACCCTGGGCGACCTGGGCACGGAGCAAGGCCTGCTCGGCGGCATCAACGCAATGATTGTGGGCAATTACTTGACCACGTTGGGTCGCCCGATGGAAAAACGACCTCGATATGCTGGATAAGTTGCGCATCCCCTTGAAGGTGCTGACCACCAGTGTCTAAGGAATCCACGGAACTGTTAGAAGCCTTACTCGCCGGTGACGCACCCCGGTTCCACCCCAATACCGGCCAGAATCTCGCCGAAGATGGATCGTTGAAGCTTTCCCCATCCGCGCGTGCTGGCCTGGAGGCGCCCCGCTATTGTCAGCTGTGCGGCCGGCGCATGGTGGTCCAGGTGCGTCCCGACGGGTGGGACGCCCGCTGCTCCCGCCACGGCACCATTGATTCGATGTACCTGGATAACCGCTAGCCAGCTTTACGACGCATTACGCAACGCGGGTGCGATGCGCCAAAAAATTACCGAGCGACTGAATCCCCTGCACCACCACAACCAGGATCAGCACGGTAATCACAATGGCCGGGGTATCAAACTGTTGATACCCGTAGGAAACCGCCAGGTCGCCAACACCGCCGCCCCCAATGGTGCCGGCCATGGCGGTGGCCCCGATCAGCCCAATGGTGGCGGTGGTCAGGGCCAAAATGATGGAGCTTTTGGCCTCGGGCAGCAGGAAAATCCGAATCGTCTGCCACATGGTCGCCCCCATGGAATCCGCCGCTTCCAGGATGCCGGACCGCACCTCCAACAGGGAGGCCTCGATGAGCCGGGATATATAGGAGCGATGAAGATCGTGAGCGGCACCAGGGCGGCGGTCGTGCCAATGGACGTGCCGGAAATCAGGCGGGTGAGCGGGACGATAGCCACCATGAGGATGATAAACGGCACCGACCGGATGATATTCACCACCACATTGAGGATGCTGTACACCCATTTGTTGGGCTTTAAGCCCCCGGGCCGGGTCACCACCAGGATGATCGCCAGCGGGATCCCCAGAAGCGCCCCAATGAACAGGGAGATGGAGACCATGTACACGGTTTCCGTGAAGGCCTTGGTGTATTGGTCGACGGTGACATTGGTGTCGAAAAGTTGGGTCATGGCAGGATCTCCACTTCGAGATGTTTCCGGGAAATGAAGCCACTGTAGGGCCTGATCTATAACGCCGCTGGGCCCCCGCAGGCCCAGGATGATGATCCCCACCGAGGTGTGTCGCAGTGAGGCATCCACCGCGTGGAGGAGCTCCACCTGGATGCCGAATTCTTTCTCTAGGTGGGAAATGACGCCCCGGCCGGCGGCATCGGTGTGGACCACACGCAGCACGGTGTCCCAGGCGCCGGCGCTGACCTCCTGCACCAATGTGTCGGGTAGGCGTTGCGGCACGACGGTGCCCACGAAATTGCCGGGTCAACGCCTCCCGCGGGTGGGCGAAAACCTGTTCGACCGGTCCGTGTTCGATGAGGTGGCCGTGTTCCAGCACCGCCACTGGTCGGCGATGGCGGCAATCACATTCATTTGGTGGGTGATAATGAGGATGGTCACGCCCAACTTGGTGTTGATCTCCACCAATAAATCCAGGATTTGGGCGGTGGTGATGGGGTCGAGCGCGCTGGTCGGCTCGTCGCAAAGCAGCAGATCAGGGTTGGTTATGAGGGCCCGGGCTATGGCAACCCGCTGCTGCTGGCCGCCGGAAAGCTGGCCAGGACGATGTTCGGCGCGCTCCGCCAACCCTACCAGCCCCAACACCTCGGCGACCCGCTCGTCGATCTCGGACTTAGGGGTTTTCGACAACACCAGGGGATCGCAAACATTCTCCGCAACTGTTTTTCGAACTGAGCAGATTATAGTGCTGAAACACCATGGACACGGTACGCCGCAACGCCCGCAGGTCCGCCTCATCCAGCGGCGTCCCCAGGACCGTCACGCTGCCCGAACTGGGGTCTCCAACCCATTGACGGTGCGAATCAGCGTGGATTTGCCCGCGCCGGAGGTCCCCACCACGCCGAAGATACTGCCGGTAGGCTGATCAAAGGTCACCGAATCCAGGGCGGTAAAAGTCACCAAAAACCCGACTGACCTGGTGGAATGAAATAGCCGTGCTCATTATGGGACGTACCAATAATTATTGTCGTTGTGCTTTTTCATGTAGTCCTTGAACTCCTGGGAGGCGTAGGCTTCGCGCACCGCCTGTGCCCATTGGGAATTCACCTTGTCCTCGGTCGTGGTGGCCACCAGTATGAGCTCAGGGGCGCAGCTTCTCCTGGAATAACTCCAGCTGGGAATCCACCTTGGAGCTGTAAGAAATCGAACCGGGGATCACCGCCCAATCCAAATCCGGCAGGGAGCGGGGGATGGTGGCTGAATCCATGGGTCTTAATATCGAGGTTGTGGGGGTTGTCCGCTATATCGTTTTTCGGTGACGAGCGCCAGGTTGGCGTCGGGTTTGAGGTGATCCACCCGGTGGCGGCCAGAATATTGTAGGCGCGGGACTGGTTGGAGGCGTCCTGCGGTATGGCCACGGTGTGACCGTCGGCGACGTCGTCAAGGGAGTGGTGGCGGCTGGAGTACAGGCCGGCGGGCACGGTGGGGATTTCGGTGATGGCGGCGAGCTTCGCGTTCTCTTCCTTGTTGAACACCTGCATATAGGCGGTGTGCTGGTCAACGTTGAGGTCGATGCTGCCCTCGTTTAAGGCAACGTCGGCCTGTTTGAGCACGGAAAAATCCTGGTATTCAATCTTGTAGCCCTGGTTTTGCAATATGGGGGCTACGGCATCTTTGAATAGCTGACTATAGGGCCCGGGTGACGTGCCTACCTTAATGCTTTTCGAATCATCGGGATTATTACTACTCTGTGAGCATGAGGTAAGCCCAAATATCAAGGGTAAACAAATAAGAACGGTACCAAGCTTCTTAAACATACTAGACAGTCTAGACCTTATAGACCGTTCGGTCCATTCGCTACTGTTTGTATGATTTATTCTGTGTTTGATGCCCACGAATCGGCGCTGCGCTCTATCCGCCGCGTTGTCACCGAAACCGCCCCGCCCACGCCTGTCCCGATGGCGGCTGCGGCCGTCGTCAAGCAGTTGCAGGCCGGAAACGTGCTGGTTGTCACCGGCGCCGGGGTGTCCACGGACTCTGGCATTCCCGACTATCGGGGCCCGGGCGGCTCGCTCCGTCACCATCGCCCCATGACCTACCAGGAGTTTCGCGGCGATGACCACGCGCGCCGCCGCTATTGGGCCCGCTCATACCTGGGGTGGCGGCACCTCGCGGGCGCCCAGCCCAACTATGCACCGCTGCTTATCGACGCTCGAAGCCGCCGGCCACCCTCACCGGGATCGTCACCCAAAACGTTGATGGTCTGCACCAGGCCGCCGGCAGCCGCACTGTGATTCCGCTGCACGGCAACCTCGCCACCGTTATCTGCCTGAGCTGCGGCGCCCGCGAGGATCGCCGCGAGTATGATGCACGCATGACCATTGCCAATCCCGGATTTGCCGAGGCCATCACCCTCGACCCCGCCACTATCAACCCGGACGGCGACGTCCAGCTTGCCGACTCCGCCATTGATGGTTTTCACGTGGTCGGCTGCGCTCGCTGTGGTTCCACCCTCATGAAGCCCGACGTGGTCTACTTCGGGGAGCCCGTACCCGACCCAGAAAACAGCAGGTCGCCGACCTTATCGACCAATCCGACTCCGTGTTGGTGGTGGGTTCGTCTCTGGCGGTCATGAGTGGCATGCGCATCGTTCTTGATGCGAGCAGCACAAACAGGTGAGCGTCATCAACGGCGGGCCCGGCCGCGCCGACGATCGGGTCGACGTGCTGTGGCGCACGGATCTCGCCACCGCCTTCCGACGGATCATGCCGCAGCTGGTGTAGGCGGCCTATGCTAGGACAATTTTTCCAAAGGAAATAAAATAGAGAATTGTGACAATAAAAGAGTGCACGAAGAAGAATGTTATGGGAAAAATGGCCGCGCATAATGCCAAAACCACGCAGCGAACGCTCCGCGATAATATGGCCAATATTCCCGGGATAATGCCCAAGGGAATGGTGTAGGCCAGGGCGGAAAATATCCCTTGTGGAAACAGCTGAAATGCCATGTGCCCTATGAGTGGGCACAGCACTACGAGCACGGAGCACAGCCCCGATGCTATTTCGTACTGATTGCGTGGGAGAAAATATGTCGGGAAAAACTTTTGGGCGGGAGACATGACGGGCCTCCTAGATGTTGTGCTGGTCTGATGTTTCTAGCATAGCGTGCGATGAATAATCACAGGGAGGCTGCGGGGGAAGTAGGACGAATGTGGGGTAGGTCCGCCAAAAGTCAGACAGGTTTCTTATTGTGTAGTACATATACTGGTGGGTGGTATTGAGTGGTGATGGTTCATGGGTGTAGTTGATAGGAATTATGTATGGCCGCGTCGTCGGGTAAAAATCCTCCAGGTCGAAAAAAATCCCTGGTCGTTATCCGCGAGGTCTTCCAAGTCTTCTAAATCCTCGCTGTGGCGTCAGATAAAAACCATTGGCATTAGCATTATCGTTGTCTATTGGTTGGCGTCGTGTTTCACATTTGGGACAGGTGATTTTGAAATCTTTGACGAGGGGCACTGGGTGACCGCGAAGGCCCGCGCCGAAAAGGTCGCCGCTTTCACCGCGGAGCACCCAGAGGCATTCATTATGGATGTGTGGGGTTTCGGAGATAGAACGAAGATAAACCCGGTGATAGCGGGTGCGGATAGTGGGGTGCGGGTCTGGTGCATTAATTCGCATGAAGTCACGAAAACCGCTGCTGAGGCGGCGCAAAAACTCTGCAAAACCACAAAATCAGGGCCGACAACCATTGCCATTTATGGCGGGAATTTCGCCAACGTGGATTTCTCCACCAATACCTCGGGAAGCGGCAGTCTTGAGCTGACGGTACAGCAGTGGGGGAAGAATAAATATAAGGGCCTGGAAAAAATGTTTGCGGGATTCCACACGGTGGAATTTGCGGATGATGCAGGGCGTCCCAGATCTCAGCCAAGCCACCTCAATTGAACAGGGTATTCGAAGATGTTGAGTCGATTATCGGTGATTTAAATAAGTGGGATGTGAGTCATATTGAGAATTTTTCCTCCGTATTTCACGACTCGCAATTCAATGGTGATATTTCCAAATGGGATACTCGAAAATGCCACCACAATGAGGGACATGTTTATGAGTGCCCTTTTTATTTTTAATGGCGATATTTCCCGGTGGAATATTTCCAGGGTAACGGATATGCGAAGCATGTTTTTCCAAGCCGCGTCGTTTGATCAGAACCTGTCCCAATGGGATATAGCGCAGTTAAAGTTGGCATATGATATGTTCGACGAGTCTGGGTTGTCTCCCAAGAATTTTACCGCCACGCTCGATGGCTGGGCTACTCGGCAGCCGCGGCAATTTGTTCACGTAGGTGCCCGGACGATTCACCATTGTGGGGATCGGCAGGTTGGACTGCAGAAGCTGCAAAAAGCTTATGGTTGGTCAATTCAGACGAGGGCGCAACAACTGATTGTGATCCGTTCTGGATCAAAATGGTGGATAAGAATGCGTTTCAAAATCCCGTCGAATTGCCCACATCTGTGTTGTTCAAGGTCAATAAAAAACTGCAAAAGTCGTCCAGTGAATGCCAGATGTATGACGAAAAGAACCTGGTATTGGAATGCGCCATCAATGAGGCGGGTACGCATACTTTTTGGGTGGAGGATTCGGAAGCCAGGCAAATCACTACGGATATTCATGTGACCGAATACGTGGACTCCGACGACTAGCATGCTCTCGCTTGTCGACGCCGTATCAGCTTGATAAGGCCTCATATGGGCTGGTATCGGTCCAACCACACCAACGGCAGCGGAATAAGCCTTAGTGATGGATAAACATTTATAATAAAATTTTTGTATGTTGACAAAAATGATTGGTGTTGTTATCTTCGTTCTTACCTGATCATTCGGTTAGGAAAAAGATCAAAGCTATCAAAACATATGGCCGTTCCCTGAAAATAGGGAAGAACAAGGGGTGTTTTATTGTGATGATACGACGAGCATGCATCACTTTTGCTCCAGCGGCGATGGTAATGACGAATGCTGCTGATTCCTTGTTATGACTCGCCCAAGTTTAAAGTTATTACCTACCTCCAGCCTTATCTGCGCTATCGTCTTTGCTTTTTACATGCAGTTTTTGTTAGTGAAGGTGTCAGATGAGGCTGGGGGCTCTTGGTAATCAAACAGTTCTCATTGACCAATCTACAGGGCAGACCACAGCCGTAGAATTTCAGGGAAAAAGATTGTTCAATTTGCTCAGCAGAACCATGTGGATATATCGCTCATCTTGCCGGATCCAAATAGCCCACAAAGCAAATGGGATCTCTATATTGCTTCAGCGTCCTCCACCTCCCTTGGTGGGCAATGGTTGTCACAGGGATACCCTAACTTCAGTCGAGATGCGCTCATTACTACTCATTCGCTAGCTGATTACTACATCAATGACCCGCGGGGAACGTTTTCTCTCAATGGCCCACCACAGTCTGATGAAAAAAATTCCTAGCAATGGCTAGGGAACATGGCTTGAATGGTGAAATACAAAAAGCAAACGGGTTTAACTATCTTCAGACCAAGCTCTGCCATCACCCTGGTCGTGATCTTTGTGCTTCTGGTTGTGGTGTCCGCCATTTACGCCATCATGCGATCCCGCCATTTAGCCATTGCCGCCATGATAGGGCAGCACACTCATATTCGTGGCTAAAGAATTTCTTGATGTCATTGTGCGCATGTGGATTATTATTATAGCGCTCGCTATAGTGGGATTAGGGTTTCTAGGGTGGTATAATTCTTTCCACCGAGTTGGACTATTTATAACCGGGTTCCTTATTCTTTTAGCCACTTATGTGGTGGCCATGTTCCTCTCATGCTTGGGCATGGCCAAGTTACTGTCTATCACCCCGCTGATTGCCGCGATTAAAGGCGCCGTGCCAGGAAAACAATTAGCGTGGAGCGCCTATGCTGTTCGGTTCTGTGTGGTGTTGTTAACCTGCGGTTTGTCGTTCACCCTGGTGTCGTTTCTCGTTCAATATTCAGCACGCAAGAATGAAGCTCCCCTGTGGCAGGAACGTAGTGGGGTCGCAGCACTCTTTATTTCTGGGAGTGTGCGTTCAGATTATTATGAGACACTTGGCCCGGCTCTGCGGGCTGCGGAGCGGGAAAACAAGCTCATCCTTGCCCAAATCGGCTGGAACCTGGGGCTATATAATTCCCCGGATGACCTACCACAGTTATTGGTCAATTCGTATTACGCGCAGCGTGAACTCAGCTTGCCTGCGGGGAGTCTGATGTGGTGCGGGTGGTTTACCCTACGGACGCGTCAGAGGAGGATGTGAACAAGGCTGTTACCTCTATCGCTCAAAATGATGATTATCGTGGATGGCGGGTAGAAAATCCCCCAACCGGCGGATTTTTAGCGCATTCAGCTACGAGTCTGGATACAGTTGGTTTTCTGCTGATCTAATGCTGCATCGTCCGGTTGTCACGGTGCTGCCGCCAGGGTTGACGAAGGTTTCTGATCGTAATCTGGCGGCATGGTCCACGCAACGGAGTGTACTGTTGAAAGATGTGGCGACGGCGCAACAATTCGCCGATGATCCTGCACTTCAGGGCATTATTGCCGGGTGGCGGCCCGTTCAGGACCAGTGGCAGGCCATGACCGCCAAGCTGGGGGTTGAGACCCGAGCCGCAGTCTTGAACATAGGGATTCTGCTGGCGGTGCTGATATCTATAGTAGTGGCCTGTGCCCTCACATTCTCTCTGCAATTCCGCGACCGGTTGCGTACATGCTTCGTGGTGGGGGTGTCATTCTCTCGTGCCTACCTGGCGTTTATCGTCGTGGAAATAGTGTTTGCCCTGGTGCCATTCGGTTATTTGCTTCGCCAGCAGTCGGATTACCACGCGCAGCTTGCCGTGGGAACGCCGCGTGCCGTTGAACTCAGCAAATCGTGGGCGGTCACACCAAACATTGTGGCGTCCTTTGCAGTGCTAGTAGCAGTGTCACTGGTTGTTGCTTTCTGGTTTTGCTTATCGACGCTACGTTCGAGCGTGGCGAGCCCAATAGGAAGGAGGAAATCATGATTCAGGTATCACATTTAACAAAAAGCTTTTAACAAGCAGCCCCCATTATGGGAGGACATGAATTTTTGAGGTGCCACCACATTCGGTGACTGCTTTTACCGGACATAGTGGTTCCGGCAAATCCACGCTATTGAACTGCATTGGCGCCTTGGAATCACCAGATTCCGGTAGCATTCAGGGTGTTCGACATGAGGTGACAAACCTCAACTATCAGCGGGCCCGGAAATATCAGCGTGATTATGTGGGGTATCTTTTCCAGGATTATGCCCTGATTCCAGATCAAAGTGTTTACGACAATATTAGTTTGGCCGCTCAACCGAATCGGATTTTTAAATCTAAAGGCGCTGCTTGAAAAAGTGGCAGAGGTTCTTTCCCAGGTGGGATTGGCCGGATACGAGCGTCGACAGGTGTGCGAGCTTAGCGGTGGTGAACAGCAGCGGGTCGCTATCGCGCGGATCCTGGTGCGACCACCCAGGGTGGTGTTGGCCGACGAACCTACGGGTGCGTTAGATCATGACAATTCCTTACGGGTCATTAATCACCTTCGTGAGTTGGCCGATGGCGGTGCTTGTGTGGTGGTGGCCACCACTCCGATATAGTGGCAGGGGTCTGCCGATCAACGCATCATGGTTCACGCGCCGGGCGCAGACAGCCGCTCATAGGCCAGCTGGTAAAAATCCCGGTTTGGTTCGGCCGAAAACGCGGTTCTGCCGAGCCGAACCGCGGCAACCGATGCTGAGCACAGGCCGCCGAAGGGCTCCCACAACATCACCAGGGGTTGGTGGTGGCGTTGATGCAACGTTCCATGAGGTCGAGTGGCTTCTGGTTCAGGTGGCTGGCACTCAGTTTTGTTGGCTTGTGGGTGCGTGGGGCGCTGCGCCGCATGGATCCCCGGTAGCGTTCCGAATTCCGCAGCGGGGTCGTTCCCACATTGGTCACCCCGTGCTCGTGATGCCAGACGCTCCGGGTTGCGGCCCATTCGGCGGCCGACACCGGGGTGGTGCCGTCGAAACTGAAGTAGGGTCTGCCTGCGGGGTCGCCGAACCGATTGGCGTGGGCGACCAGCTGCATCATGACGTCGACAGGCGGAAAATACCATAACCATCCTTGGTCGAAATATTTTCTCGTGGCCGCGTTCTTCACGCCGCAGGCCTTATTGGCGTCGGCTTTGGGCGGCCCGGTGCGCAGCCACTCGCTCAACAGCCATTCCTTCATGTGGATGAACTCCGGGGAACCGGGATGCCTGGGCAGCCGTGGGGTGCGGGTGTAGAACGCGCACACCTCGGTGACCACTGGGAATCGTCGAATAGTTTTTCGAATTCACGTTTCCGGCAATGTGTCCGGTTCCCTTATTCCAAATGTTGAGGGTTTCGTACTGCCACCCATGGTCGGTGAGCAGGGGATGAATGTTCGCCCACCCGATTTCGGTATTCCACAACCAAAGTGTTGTGGCCAGTGTGGCCTTCGCGGACCACGCGGCGATGTGTGGCTCGTACCAGCGCGGCAGCTCCGCCGGGGTTCTGGGGTCTCCCGGGGAAGCCGCCCACGCCGTAGGCGCCGTCGGAAATGATGGTGGTGGGGGTGTCCCAGGTGTCGTAGAAATCGAGGGCATCGCCGCAGGATAACCGCCATTCGCCGGTCACGACCGCTGGCCCCGGTAGACGATAAAGTGGCAGATCGGCCCGACGATGGGGACGCACAGGGCAATGATAACCCACACCGTTTTCATCTTGGGCGTCTCGGCAGAGCGGGACAGTGTGAATAAAAACCCTATGAATAGCAGGATTGACAACAGTAGTCCGAACGAGAAAACCAGGTCATAGAGCAGCATATTTGTCCTTTTTTGATAGTTATTATACATAATTACCGCCGTCCTCGGCACCAAAACTCTATGCCGGTTACCCGGTGGCTGAACTGGACATGGCCCGCACCGATGCTGGCCTGGAATCCGCCGGGAAGGTCGATGTGACATGGCAAGACTTCGGCGTCGAATCACCCAACATGGGGTTCGGTTCCGTGGTAGACGCTGGCAGCATCGAATTTTTCCGGAAATTCACCAAGTAGCAACCCCGAACATACGACTTCCCTAGTAGCATCGCAAGAAACGGGAAGGAGAACGATTCCGTGAGCGGGTTGACACCGGCGGCAGCCGTCGAAAAGCTCAAGCGACACTATGACACCGTGACAGCCATTGCACGCACCGCCATATACGAACCCCATAAATACCCGCAGGTAACCTATCCAAAACTTATAGTTGATATTCACAGCTGGCATCCCGTCGACCGCACCGAACCCTTCGGCTACGTCGAAGAAGCCGGAACCTACACCGCCCTGCCTGAGCAAACCCGCGCTCATGGAACCCTTACCTCGTCGAACAACTCGAGACGGCTTGCGCGCAACTATGACTGCACCATTACCGTCGGCGACTCCGGCGTGCGCATCCCGCCCGAATTTATCGACGGGCTCGCCGGCGCGGTCGGTGCCAAACGCGCCCCGAAATCCCCCGCCCCACGCTTGACGACGTCGACGATGCCATCATCGACGGTGACTGGGATGCCTTCCACGGTCCGGAGAAACCCCTCTTCCACTTCACTCCCTCAACGGTTCGATATTGCCTGCAGAACGCATCGAACACTACACCGGGCCTTCCCGTGGAAACCGTGCAGAAATATATTCTCTTTACCAATTACGGCATGCACACCAATGAATTCCTCCGCTATGGGCTTGCCGAACTGCACACCGATAGCCGCTACACCGCACTTGTGCTTGCCGACGGCCGAACCATCACCAAAGCCCAGGCCGCCACCATGGACATGAGCGCCCTCACCATGGAATCCCGCTACCAAATGCCCAGGTACGACCTGATTTCACCCGGCAACCGGGGGATTACCATGATTAATATTGGGGTCGGGCCCTCCAATGCGAAAACCATTACCGACTGCCTGGCCGTGCTGCGGCCCGACCTGTGGATCATGATTGGCCACTGCGCCCGGCCTCGATGGCCGCATGCGCATGGGCGACCTTATCTTAGGAAACGCCTATCAACGGAGTGATCATTTGCTCGACACGCATATCCCCACGGAGTTTCCCATCCCGGCCGTCCCCGAGGTCCAGCGGGCCCTGGAATCCGGGGTCGCCGAGGTCTATGGCGCCGACCTGTCCCTCATGCGCACCGGCACCGTCATCTCCACCGACGACCGCAATTGGGAATGGCACACCCCCAAGGCCCTGTGGGAGTGGTTGCGCTGCTCCACCGCCATTGCCTGCGACATGGAATCCGCCACCCTGGCCGCCAACGGCTATCGGTATCGAATCCCTATGGTACGTTATTGAGTGTTTCCGACCTGCCGTTGCACGCGGTTCCTAAACTTCCCGCAGCCGCACAAGCTTTCTATTCATCCTCCAGGAGGCGCACGTGATGTGCGCCGTGCGAGCCGTAGAAAACCTCGCCGAATCCCCGCACCGATTGCGCACCAGAAAACTGCGGCGCACCGTTGCTGAAGTCCCATTCAGGTAATCACTAATCCCAAGGATCCCATAATGAAACGCCCCCTTACTCGTGTCGTCCTCGCTGTCTGTATTCCAGTTGGCTTGCTGCTTTCTGCCTGCGGCTTTGGTGGTTTTACTCATTCAAACACCACCGATGTCCCTGCGCCGGCCGATGCCGCTGGCGCCACAGACAGTCCAGCCGCCACCGAAACATCCCCACCGCCGCAGCTTATTGCCACCGACCGCACCGGGGTTGCCGCCGTGCAGAAGCTCGTGAATAAAGGCCGATTTCACCGTCGTGGTGGCCTCGAAAACAAATTCGGGCGCCGGTGCACAAAAAGCCAAAAGAATTGCAGGCGCCCCTGCTCATTGATGACGGCACCAACACCGACGCCATCGCCACCGAAATCAAACGGTTGAAGGCCAAAGGAAGAACGAGTGGCGGATGCGGACCCCAGCGCGTCCGCGGCACCTAGCACATCCGCGGCCCCGAGCGCGCCGAGCACATCGGGCGCACCCACTTCCGCTGCTGCCGCCCCGGCCACAGCTGGCCCCACCGTGGCCCAACTGTTGGACGGCTACACCCCCGGTGGCGACACCACGATCGCCCTGGTCACCGACACCACCGACGCCCCCAGCGTGCTGGCGGCCATGGCGGGCGGCCTCACCGTTGAGCGGCTCGCCGCCGCCGACCCCCGCGCCAGCGTGAGCCTCATGGCGAAGAAACCCGCCACCTACTACGCCCTCGGCGCCGACTTCGGGACGGAGACCGACTTCGCCACCCGCCTAGAGCTTGCGGATGCCGGCCCGGTGCCCTAGCGGTAAAAACCGGGCTGGTATTCCCAGGCAGGCGCATTATTGCCCTCTACGGTCACCCCTCTGGGCCGGCCCTGGGCGTCATGGGGGAGCAGCCGCCGCAGGAGGCGGTGAAACGGGTCAATGATTTGGTGCGCCAATACCAGGAGCTCACCCCGGACACACCCACCGTGCCGGCGTTTGAGGTCATTGCCACCGTGGCGTCTTCCTCTCCCGGGGACGATGGCGACTATTCGAACGAAGGTACGGTTGAGGAGCTGCGGCCCTATGTGGAGGCCATCGGCAAGGCCGGCGGGTTTGCCGTCCTCGACCTCCAGCCCGGCCGGGCCAGCTTTTTGAGCCAGGCCCAGCGCTACCAGGAGCTGCTCGCCCTGCCCTATGTGGGTTTGGCGTTGGACCCGGAGTGGAAGATCGGGCCGGACGAGAAACCATTGGGCCGGGTCGGTAACACCACCGCCGCTGAGGTGAATGAGGTATCGGCCTGGTTGGCGGATTTCACGAAAACCAAGAAGCTGCCCCAAAAAATATTCATCATGCACCAGTTCCAGTTGCAAATGATCCGCGATCGGGAACAGCTCAACCTTAACCACCCGGAGTTGTCGTTTGTGCTGCATGCCGATGGTCATGGTGACGCCCACGACAAAATGGCCACGTGGGACAAGATGCGGGAGGGCCTCCAACCGCAGATCTTCATGGCGTGGAAGAATTTCATTGATGAAGACACACCTATGTTCGATCCCCGCCAGACGCTTGGTGTGCAACCAACCCCCTGGTTCATCAGCTACCAGTAGCGTTATCGCTAGCCCCCATTCCGGCGGTGGTGTTAGATTTTGGATAAGATGAACCTCCACAAGCGGGAAGGATATTATGAAATTTCTACGGATTGCCGCCATTCTTACCACTGTGAGCCTGGTGCTCACTGGTTGTTCAAGTCTGCCGACGAACCCAAGGCGGGCGGCGGTAAGGCGTCGCAAAGCGGCAAGGGCACATCGGCGGCCCCCGGGGCGATTACCATTAAGCATGCGTTCGGCGAGACCGTGATTAATAAAAAAACCGGAGCGGATTGCGGCCGTGGCGTGGGGAAACCAGGAGGTGCCGTTGGCGCTTGGGGTGGTGCCGGTGGGCATGCAATACGTGTCGTGGGGGAGTGACACGACGGGCATGCTGCCGTGGGTGGCGGACAAGGTGAAGGAACTCGGCGGCGAACCCCCGAAGCTGTTTGAGGAGACCGACTCCATCCCGTTTGACCAGATTGCCGACACCCACCCGGATGTGATTCTGGCCGCCTACTCCGGCATGAGCCAGGACGACTACAACAAACTGAGCGCTATCGCCCCCCACGGTGGCTTACCCCGACAAACCATGGGGAACATCTATGGAACAAATGATCGAAATGAACGCCACCGCCATGGGCAGGAGGCCGAGGGCAGAAGCTTGCCGCCGACCTGAAGAAGCAGATTCAAGCCTCGGTAGCGAAGCATGCCGCCCTCAAAGGGTAAGAAGGTGCTGTTTACCGCGTTCGGTCCGCAGAACAGCTTTAATAAGCTGGGCTTTTACCGTTCCAGCGACCCACGTGCCGGCTTCCTCTACGATTCCGTGGGCATGGGGATACCCAACGTGGTGGCGGAGGAATCCAAAAAATCCGGCAACGACGCCTGGGTGGAAGTATCCGCCGAGGACCCTACGGTCTTTGACGACATCGACATGATCGTCGCCTACGGTATGGACAGCGACGAGGCCAACCAGGAATGGTTGGGGAAGCTGCAAAAAGATCCCCTGCTCGGCAAGATTAAAGCCATTAAGCAGGGGAAGGTGGCGTTTTTAGACAACGGTGCGGTGGGTGCCGTGGCCAACCCGTCGCCGCTGTCCATCCCGTGGGGGTTGGATAAATATTTGGATGTGGTGGAATCCGCGGCGATGAGCTAACCCGCTAACCGGCCACCGTGGGTTGCGGTGCCGCTGGCTTTTCGACGGCTTCGGCGCCGGCGGGTGCCTCGTCAAACGCCGAATGGCCGTGCTCGGCAGCATCCCACACGTCCTGGTCCAGGATGCCTTCCCGCTTTGCCACAATGACCGCCACCAGGTTTTGGCCGGTCACATTCACGGCGGTGCGGCCCATGTCGATGATCGGTTCGACCGCCAGGAGCAGGCCCACACCGGACAGTGGCAGCCCCAACGTGGAAAGCGTGAGCGTGAGCATGACTGTGGCGCCGGTGGTGCCGGCGGTGGCTGCCGAACCAAACACCGACACCAGGATAATCAGCAGGTAGTGGGTGATGGTCAGGTCCACATGGTAGAAGTTGGCCACGAAAATAGCGGCGATGGCCGGGAACACTGCGGCGCACCCATCCATTTTGGTGGTCGCCCCCAGCGGCAGTGCGAACGAAGCATAGGCTGGCGGCACACCCATGGACTGTTCGGCCACCCGCTGGTTGACGGGCATCACCCCATGGAGGAGCGGGTAACAAATCCCAGCGACGTGACCGGCCAAACCCGCTTGAAGAAGCCCAGCACGGGGATGCGATGATACGCCAGGATCGCCGGGTAAATGCCGAAAATGACGACGGCCAACCCCAGGTAGATGGCGATCACAAAGCTTGCGAGTGACCCAATGGCTTCCCACCCGTAGGCGGCCACGGCATTACCCAACAGGGCAGCGGTGCCGATGGGGGCGAGCCGGATGATCCACCACAACACCACCTGCACGATTTTCAGCAGGGATTCGGTGAACCGCAGGAATGGGTCGGCGGCCTTGCCCGCCTTGAGCGCGGCAATGCCGATGGCCATGGAGATCACGATGAGTTGCAGCGCATTGAAATCCAGGGCGACGGAACCGTTCTTCAGCTTGGCGCCTAACCCCAAAATATTGCTGGGAATAACGGAGTTTAAGAACCCGAGCCACGACCCGGTGGTGGCCGGCTCCTGGGCGGCGCTGGCGTCCACGCCGGCGCCCACGCCCGGCTGGATGAGGATTCGAGAATAATAGCTGAGCTTACGGCGAGGAATGCGGTGACGGCAAACCATATGAGGGTGTGTGCGGCCAGCCGGGCGGCATTGGTGACCTGCCTCAGGTTAGCGATCGACGTCACCACGGCGGTGAATATCAGCGGCGCTATCATCACCTTGAGTAGCTGCACATAGGTATCGCCCAGCCAGGACAGTGTGCCACCCAACCAGCCTATATTGCGCGCAATGAGCCCGAGGATGATGCCGGCAATGAGGCCAATGGTGATCTGCACCCCAAAATTGCCGAGTTTCTTACCCACAGTGTTGTCTCCTTTTCTTAGACTAATCTGTCTAGCGATAATAGTCATACAACACTTGCAGTCCCAAATCATGTGGGCATATTTTTATTCATACCTAGCTTTACGACGTAGGCAGCCCACCTTACGGTGGGCTGCCTACATTCAGTAGGGGCTTTAGCTGATCCCCATACCACCAGCAACATCAATGATCGTGCCCGTCACATAGGACGACCGGGCGCTGGCCAGGAACGTCACCACATCCGCCAACTCCTGCGGCTGACCAATCCGACCCAGGGGAATATCCGCATCCACAGTATCCTGGAAAAATTCCGCCAAGGTCGCGCCGGGGGCGCGCTTGTCCCGAATATTGGCCCACTGCGGGGTTTCGATCACCCCAATGTTGACACCATTGACCAGGATGCCGGCCGGCGCCAACTCGACCGCCCACGCCTTGGTGAGGTTCACGCCGGCCGCCCGGTGCACGGACGTGGAGAAAAACGCCGGGGAGGGGGAGTGAGCGTAGACGGAACCAATGGTGATGATGCGGGCCTGGTCGCTCTGCTTCAGGTAGGGCAGTGCGGCCCGAATCGTCCGCTGCCACGACAGCACCTTGATATTGAAGTCGGCCTGGAACGCTTCATCGGTGATGGACTCGCCCGTCCCGGGGTGGGCCCCGCCAGCATTATTGACCAGAATATCCACGCCGCCGAGGGCGGTGGCGGCATCCTTGATAAATTGTTCCACCTGCTCGGCGTCGGTGACGTCGGCAACAAAACCGTGGGCGGTGCCGGCGCCCCGAGTATTCAACTCGGATTCCACAGCTGCCACCTCGTCGGCTTTGCGGGCACAAAACGCGACGTTGGCCCCGGCGTCGATAAGCGATGTGACCGTGGCAAGCCCCAGCCCTTTGCTGCCACCGGTCACAATGGCGCGCCGATTAGTAAGACCAAGATCCATAAGAACTCCTCAAATTTTATAGGAAAGCATCATCAATGGGGACTTGCAGCCCTTGAACCAGCCGGTTCGTCTTTGCCGCTACCCCAATGACTGCATGGAGTTCGGTGAACTGCGCATCCGTAAGCCCCAGGTTACGCGCGGCCGCGGTGTGGGAGCGGATGCAATACTGCAGCCTTGCGCCACCGACACCGCAATATAGATGAGCTGCTTGGTGAGCACATCGAGCTCGCCGTCCGCACCGAGGACGCCTTTCACCTCTGCCCAGGTTTGCTCCAGCAGCTGCGGATCGTTGGCCAACACCCGCCAAATATTATTCACAAAATCGGTATTGCGGGTGGTACGAATATCGGCGAATACCGCCGCGGCCCGCTCGGATAGCTCATCGTCACGTAACACCGGCAGCAATGGATCAGGTTGTGACACTGACATCAGAAACTCCTTTTCAACAGGGATAATCGGGGAAATCTAGCGGGGGATGATGGCGAACACCCGGGCGGGGAACCCGGTGCCATCCTTCGGCTTCGGCCAGGTGGCGCAGATCAGGGCGCCGGTTTCGGGAACCTCGGAAAGGTTATTGAGCAGCTCAATCTGCCACCGGTCCTGCTGTAACCAATATAATTCGCAGGCGAAACTGCCGGCATCAATAGACGAGCCGGGATCCGTGTCGGTGGTTTCATGCCCAATGGCCACCACGCCCCGCTCGTGCCGCAAAAACTCCAGCGCTTCAAGCGACCAGCCCGGGCAGTTGCGCTTGCCCTCGGCGTCAATGCCATAAAGATCATCCGTGGCCCACCGCTTCGACCAGTCGGTCCGTAGTGCCACAAACGCCCCCTCGGGAATTTGGCCATTGCGGGCCTCCCAATCCTTGATGTGATCCACGGTCACCGCAAGATTATGGAACTCCTCCGCCTCTTTGTGCAGGTCCAGGACCGCCAGCGGCAGGATCATTTCCTCCACCGGCAGCTCGTCGAGCGTGCGCGCCCCTCCACGAAGTGGATGGGTGGGTCGACGTGGGTGCCCCACTGGCCCACAATGCTATAGCGATCCACTTCGAAACCTTGTTCGGCCACGGTGAAGAGCCTTGTGGTTACCTGGTCTTCTAACATGCTGAATTTGGGTTGGCCAGGGTGGAAAGAATGGGTGAGATCAACATAGCGGTAATCATTGCGCAGGCTGGTGGCTATATCCCAGAGCTTATGGTTCGACATGCGTATCCTTACGGCACTTATGGTAACGGTCTAAAAATTTTAGACTAAGCTGTCTGCAAGCTTGTCTGTAGAACAGGGTAGCGATACGTACGCGGATTGGCAACCGGCCACGATGGCTGGAGTTTTGTGGTTGTTGATTGTGGGTCTTGGTGCCTCGGTGCAGAAAAAGAAAAAGCTCCCCAGGGGATGAACTTTGGGGAGCTAAAGGATGTGAAGCAGCTTGCGCCTGCCGCAGCCCTGTGACTCAAAAGTCACGGTCACAAGCCAGACTCTTCCTTCCCGCGAAAACTGCGAAAATTTAGCGTCCTTGCTTCCAAAGACTATTCTAGTCAAAGTGACGAGAAGTCAAATAACGAAGCCTGGAGTGGGGGTGACGCTCGGGCTTTATTCATTTATGAGGCCTGCCAGCCACAATAACGCTGGTGTGATTTGTGTAGTTTATGGTGGTAAGGAACATTGTGGTTATTGTAGCTACGCCGTCCTTCGCGTCTGCTACAGATTTACTACTTTACGGGCATTGCAAAGTGGTAAACCTGTAAAGGATCAACGAGCGCCAGTGAGCTGGTGGCTATGGTGCGAGTTATGTGTTGTCCTTTTTCACTATTCGACGCGTGACTGCTACAGCATAGGGTACCGGGAAAAAGGAGATAGAAAGGGATCTTGAGGTAGGGCTCTACGTCTTCGAGTTCTAGCACACGTTCTAACTGGCTGCCTTTCAAGATGAATTCTGACCAGACCCAGATAACAATTTGGGTTCCTAACCAAAACCAATAATAGGACCAGGAAAAACCGAAGTGATTTCATTTTATGGACTACAATTTCCTTTTGCTGCAACAGGGGTAATTATCCAACAGGCAGAGCGGCTATATTTTTTTCCAGCAGCTACATAAGCTTCCTTTAACAGCTGGATTAACAACAATAGTCGGTTCAGCAAGATTCTCCAGGAATATGGCTCTAGAACTGGGCTGCTCAACACGAATAAAAGCTCCCAGGGGATGAATCTTGGGGAACTAAAGGATGTGAAGCAGCTTGCGCCTACCGTAGCCCTGTGACTCAAAAGTCACGGTCACAAGCCAGGCCCCTCTTGATGCATTGCAACAATCAAGCACCCTTGCTTCCGAAGACTATTCTAGTCAAAGTGATGAAAAATCAAATAGCGAAGCCTGGAGTGGGGGTGACGCTCGGGCTTCATTGAACGAAGGCAACAGGCATGAATGCGACTGTGTCCCAATTTGTAGTGCGAGTTATGTGTTGTCCTTTTTCACTATTCGACGTGTGATTGGTACAGCGACAGTCAACGGCCAAAGGAGATAGAAAGGGATCTTGAGGTAGGGGCTCTACGTCTTCGAGTTCTAGCACACGTTCTAACTGGCTGCCTTTCAAGATGAATTCTGACCAGCCCCAGATAACAATTTGGGTTCCTAACCAAACCAATAATAGGACCAGGAAAAACCGAAGTGATTTCATTTTATGGATTACAATTTCCTTTTGTCGAAACAGTGTTGAAGCGATGAGCGCCGAATGCAAGCTGGCATAGCCGACCAACTTGTACGCGCCTATACCTTGTGCTTTCAAGGCCTAAAGTTCCGGGCTATACAAATTATAGCTACACCCTAACTGTGGGTAGCCCGAGCAAGGAAAAATAAGGCGGATGACATGCTTTTCCGATTTGCTATTTGTTGGTGCAGGTGGATTGTCTCAACAGATGAGTAAGCTTCCAGGTACTAACTCCTTTGGAGAAACTCATGTCATCAGAATAATCATAGGCGATATCGAAGTGAATATTTATGTTTGGTTATGGTTTCCCTCAAGAGCTCCAAGATGCAATTGATGCTGCCACCGTTAAGTTCGGGCCCATAGAATGCGCTAAAAAATTTTTATTTTACTTCATGACTGAAAGTGGCGTGCATGATGGTGAAGTATGGGATTGCCTGGCGGAACTTTCGGAATCATCCTATAATGATCCCCCAATATATAGCGAAAGTTGAGCAACTAACCGATAAATATAGTGAAGATGCTTACTCGGATGAAAGGCTCGAACCAGCAGATATTACGCTGGTAGTACACATTTCCGTTATGGAAGGCATTTATGATGGGTTAAAAGCACCCATTGAAGAGTTTCCCTATAATGCCTGTTATGATGCGGTAAATAACGATTGGGACTTTGATAGAATTATTGAAAGTATTCAAAAATTATAAATCATCAAGTGCGGGCCTCAATAACCTGCTTGTGCTTTTTCGACGCCGGGTGGGGCGGGCAGGCTATTGAACACCTATTGCCGTCAGGAGATCATGAACCAAGAAATGAACTGTTGTGAGAGCCCCGGCTTTTTCATGGAGTTCGGCAATCGGAGTATCACGTTGTATTCTTAGCTTGTTCGCGCGGGATAGTGCATCATTAACCTGATCTAACGTTATTGGCAGTGCTTTCCCCTTTTGATAATTTGGTTTGCTTATCGCGCAACGCAGCCAGGCACTCACTTTTAGTCACTATCCCAGCGCCATCGCGGTAATGGAGTAGAAACCACCATTCGAATTGGGGTTTTGTGTAAGCAATAAATCTATCGTGTCGTTTGGCAGCCCATGTGTCAAGAGCTTGAAACTCTTCAGATTGAGAATTATCATCATCGAGAACCAGCCAAGCAGAATCACCAGAGTGTAGTTTCTTGGTTTTTATAAGGCTCTTGAGCGTGTTTTCCATTGATTTCAACATTGATTGCGGATCGCGTCCATCTTTTGATTTTTGCAGATGACTTGAACATTTACATCGCTATCTTCTTGAGGCTTGAATATACCCATGGTGAAATAAGCTCGCTCAGTTTCGCCCTCGGTGATGATAATAAAGCGCTTTTTTATTTCCCGTGTACTGACTGACCGGCTTGAAGCGCGCGACCCTCCCATCTGGTCACGATATCTTTTACTTGACATCGATCTATTCCTTCAACGCAAAACCATCTAATTGAGTGTGCCGCCAAAACGTCCTTCAAGATAACTTTTACGAATATCCTTATCTGACCTTATGCCACGATATTCTGGTAACCCAATGAGAGTGGAATCGCCGTCAAGAGATTTGGCTGTGATCCAAATTTCATCTCGACGAAGATAATCAAGATCCATGAGTAATAAATCGTGGGCAGTAAAAATCAGTTGTGTGCGTGTGTCATTTGTGCATCCATGGAGAAAGCCTTGGATAAGAGCTTTGGCTAACTGCGTATGGAGACTGTTATCTAATTCATCCACCAATAATATGGGAGGATCAACTGACCGCACAGCTATCCAGAGCCATGGTAACAACATGATTATTTTTCGAGTGCCTTCGGATTCCTGGTACCAATCGAGGAAATACTCATGATCTTGGCCATCATGGTGACGAAAACGAATATGCGTTACCTCAAGTTTTCCTTCCGCATCATGAGCGATCGAGTAAAGCTTCCTATTCTTGATGCGAAGTTCTGCGATGTTTGCATTGGTGGAATCGCTAAAATCTTTCAATTCTTCTTCAAAGAAAGGATAATCCTCCTTGGAAAGATAGGTGAACTCTAGGCCAATGACACCAGTATCTAGAGCGCTAAGAGCATTGCTGAGGTTGCTATCATCATTATAAAACGTTGGAATAATAGGTTGATGTGCATTAGGTGAAATCCAGATTATTTTCCGTAGGAAAAATAGGTGGAATTGATTTCATCGTATTCTTCATCATTACTGAGCACGTCAGCTATGCGACCAGCAAGTGTGCGGTTATTGGGGACTTTTTCGGCTATTTTAGCAAGTAAATTGTCATCGTCCCATTTTTCGCCAAATTCTATGCCATCTACGGTTCGGTCGAAAAAGTAGCATTTCCTGGTCTGCGGTTAGTAATGCTAGGTATTCTTCGAGCACATCACCGTTACGGATCGCTAAAAAATACGAATACATTTTCTCCTTGAACATGAAAACCAATTTGAATAGTGTTGGCTCATTTTCCATAGTTGAGTCAAGGGCAAAAATGTAATCATGTTGCCAGCTCGTCGTCTTATTTCCCCGAATTGTGGATGCCAACCGGAATAATGATTCAAGGATTGTGCTTTTACCGGATGCGTTGGGGCCATATATGGCGGCTATCGGGTTGATTGACATCCGGTAACGGGATTGGAACCGGGGTACTCGATTACGGAAGCGTTGTTCCTTTGTGGATTTCATATTGAGCGAGAGAGCATGCTTGTATGGGCCATAGTTAGCAACCCGATATTCGACCAACATGATATGTCTCCTTGCTATGTCGCATCAATATCCAATATACAGAAGTTTACGGGAAAATCTCCACATTTCCACGCAGATATCTGTTGGTGGTGTGCATGAAAAAAAGAACATGCTATCTAGCTTGGTCTTCCTTACTTGCAGAGACTAGTCATGTTTGAGGACGCTGAATAAGCTTCCGTTAACCCAATGTGGTGGCATATATGAGAGCCAGTTGTCCCTGGATATGGCGGTAGTGTCTCCAGCATTGTGCGTGACCACTCATGTCATAAAACCTTATATATCAGTATGAGGATTAAGCCTGTCCACGCACGCAGGAGTGACATATACGGAAGCGGTAGCTATTAGACCGGTACAGTCAGAAATGCTTTCACAGGTAACCCCAATCTTCTCATCTACATACTCCATCAAATCGACCACTATGGTGGCACCACGACTGAAGAGTCGAGCGACCTTGTTCGCATCAATCGCGTCAGGTACAGAGGTTCTACCCAAAGTCGAAGTCTTTGAATAGACTGATGAAGGAACCTCCCTATCCCTTCATGTCCACACGAATTTAAGTAGATCGAGTAAGCGGTGACTGGAGTAACTCGCTGAAGTAGGAGAGCGAAAAATCAACACGAGAGACAACACAGTCAGTAAAGAAAGTCCGCTCTTTGAATCAATTCTGCACTGAACCACTGAATTCATCTCCAGAAGGCCATGTCTTCAGCCGCCAAAGCCAAACTGGAGTGAAAAGAATACCTATAATCGCCACTAACATGGCTATCCCCAGGGAAAAGACAGTGGCAAGAACTCCTCCGAGCAAAAAACCCGGAACCTCACCCCCAAGAGCAACTGTACGTTCCGTAGCCGCTATACTGCCCACCATAGAATCAGGCGAACATTGCTGTCTTGCTGTGTTAAATAACACAATGCATAACACCATACAGAAACCGAAGACGTACTCACCTAGCCCAACTAAACCAATTCGTAAGTTGTTCGAACCGCTATATTGAGCAAAGAGCATGAAGGAGATACTCAGAGCTGGAAGCGCAATAGAGATCGCATAAAGAGTCTTTGCATTCTTCGAACAGAACGACGTGCTTGCAGCCACGGCTCCGCTAAGACCCCCAACCGCACCGGCTATCCCGACGATAGATAACGCCCAGGGGCTTGAAGTCCAGTATCTGCACACAAAAGACGACAAACATGGCCTGAAAAATCGAGCTAAAAAAATTAAAGTGGAAAGAGGTAAGAGTGAGCTTCCTTAAAAAGCTATTACCGAATATATATTTGAGCCCACTGAAAATTGATTCTTCCCCCTTCCAACCGACTGGTTCAACAGCACTTTCCCGGGCGGATGAAACAACATCGTTGTCCTTATTTTGACGACTCAGAACAAGCCAAAGACGAAACGAGAGAAACAGGGCGAGGCCGAAGCTTAACGCGCTAATCGCCATCGTCTCCCCGAAAGTCAATAGAGGTCAATGCAACGCCACCCTAGCGCAATTCCCCTAGCTCAGAAATTACTCCAGAACTACGAAGAAGCGAATTTACCCTATTAAGGGACTTGGTGCCGCGCCCGACGACAGCCACCACCGTGGAGTTGACACCAGCTTCGTTTATCAAACTTGACACGCCGAGGATAAATAGACAAACGAACAGAATCGAGAAAGATGGTCGCGTGAAAAAGAAAAACAGCGACCGAAATGCAGGCAATCAGCCGAAGAAAAATTTGCGACTGTTATTGCCCTAACGCCCGGCAAACGGTCTATAGATCCCGCTACCACAAGACCAAAGACCAACGCCGCGGCAGACTCCATCAGATTGAGACAGGCAACCTGCATTGGTGTGGCTTGGAACATTTCGAGAGCAATCAGCGGAACAGCGAATACCGCAACTTGCATTCCTATTGCGCCCCATAATTCAGCACCGGCTAGCACGAATACGGGGCTCAGGGACCATTTCTTACTGCTGTTTTATTACCAAAGTAGACCACCATGGAGTATCGTTCCCAGGATTGACTATAATTCTGCTCTACCTGATGATAATGGTCGCCCGCCAAATGCATGAAAGCCACAGTTCCAGGCATCATACAGGAAAAGATCAGCCCGAACCTTCGAGCATTACAGACATCGGGAGAGCGCAAGCCCGAGAGTGGACCTCGTATGGCAAATGCGTCATTTCAGGGTTTCGATTACCTTCCGTCAACTCAATGCGGCGGCATATATCAGAACCAGTTTTCCCCTGGATATGGTGGTAGTGTCTCCAGCATTGTGCGTGACCACTCATGCCATAAAACCTTATCCCTACCCGTCATACTCACAACCCGCATGCCGTCTTCCCCGAAATGTTTAAACACTTCCGCGTTTTTCATATCGGTCGTGTACACCGCACCATCGGTTTTATCAACAATACAATTATAGAATGGTTGATTAGGCACTAGGTGTTCCCATGCCGAATAATCTTGAGACAGAATCGCTACCACCAGAAACTGTGTAGGCGACTCAAACCCCCACGTATCGAGCAGCGTTAATGGGCGATCCAAATCCTTCCGGGCAGCCACCGCCTTACGGGCATCAGCTAACGACGCAATAGGTGTAGAAAACGTAATAGCAGGTGGGTGAAAATCAGGTATCCCTGTTTCGTTATCTAATTCCGCGAAGCTGTCTTGTATCCGCTCCTCATCCCAACACAACCCCTTCACGTTGTCGCAAATATCATAAGGCAATTGTGATATGGGATATTCTGAACTATATAAAAACACTGATGAGCACATCGTTCTTCGTAAAGCATCTGATGCTCTCCTCTTCAGTACCTGCTGAATCTTCGTCCATGATTTTTCGCGTACTTCGCATAAAAACTGCTCGACTTTATAAAAATATGCAGAATCCTCAAAACAAGATTCCGGTAGTTCCATTAAACACTGCCACGCATCACCATAGGTTACGCCGTTTTCCGCATATAGTGAAACAAAAACCGCTTCGCCAACTCCAACGGGCCATACTTAGCCACCCCGGCGTCGATAGCGGCGTTCAGCTCGGGAGAAAAACCAAAATACATAGTCGATAGCTTTCTATCATGAAGATTATGTGGGCTTATTGATAAGAGACCGAACCGACTACCTAGCCTTTCGGGTACGGTGGTAGTGCTTCTAGTCGCTTCCGTGACCACTCATAAGCATTGGGCAGGGCACACGACCTTTTCTACCAGTCTCCCATCCCACATAACCTTTTGCATCGAACTTGTTTTCTATTTCTCGGTGGAAAAATACCCGCACCATTCCGATGCTTCCCGAAACCTATCCCGGTGCATTACCCCGACAGGTGGTGAATCGGAATACAGATCCTCAAAAGCAAGCATATATTGCGGCGGCCAATGAGCTTCGCTTTTAGTTGCTGGTGGCGCGTTGGATGAGGTCCGCCGGGCCAGTCTGCCACACCGGGGTCATGGTCATGGCGGTGATCCGCCACCCGGCGTCGTCAAGCAACCGAAACTCATAATCGCCGCCCAGCGTCCAAGTTTCGCCAGCATACTGGTGTGTCGCAATAAACGACGCGGTCACGGTCGCCGCATTCCCGCTGGCCGTGACCAGGTGATTGCCCACCAAATGCTGGTGCGCGTCCAACGCAGTAAACAGGGGCCGCCACATGGACACAATATCGGTGGGGGTGAGCGTTGCCGGCTCACCGTAATCAAGCAGCACCTCTTTGCCTAAAACCTTGGGGAGTGTGTCCCAATCATGGTGGTCGACAGCCCAAAACAGGCGGGTGATGACGTCAATAATGTCGTTACTCATGGGTTTTGCTCCTATAGTGTGTGCCGGAAGTGCTCAACAACCGCGGCAACCGCCGGGTCGACCTGTGCCGGCTGGTCATAAAAGTCCAATTGGGTTCCTGGCAGCCAGTCAATATGTTTCGGGCCGGGGAGCGCATCGAAAAATAATTGCGCACCATCGGGTACCGCGCCGTCGTGGGAATGAACCATGTGCACCGGGACGGTGACCTTCGGGGCGGAGTCGATGGGGTTGAACGTCAGCCACGGCTCCCACGACATGACGGCGATTTGCTTATCCCATTCGGGAATATCCCCCCGCTGCGGGTCCAGGTAATAATCAAACGGTCCGAACATAGCTGCGGATTCGTCGGTGGTGGAAATGGCGGGAATGTAGCTCACCTCCCCGGTTTCCGCATAGCGGGCTGCCGCGGCACGCGACATGTCGATGCGCTCCGTTACGCCGGCCTCCCCACCATAATATGGGGCAACAAGCTCCCGGTTGTGCAACCAAGGCGCCACCAGGGCGAGCGAACAAACCTGCTGGTCGTCGGCAGCATTCACCGCCTGGTAGCCGGCGGAGGCGCAAATCCCCAACGCCCCAACCCGGGTATATCCCTTGGGAAGCCGCGAACGAGACGGCGGCGCGAATGTCTTCGACCTTCCGCGCGGGATTCTCCCAACACCGGGGGTTACCCTCGCTCTGCCCGAAACCCCGGAAATCGAACACCAGTGTGGTCAGTCCCGCCGCGGCTAGTCGACGCGCATAAAAGTCGGCCTGCTGCTCCTTCACGGTGGTCCATGACCCGGTGACAATGACAATTGTGGTAGCGCTCTCGGCATCCTGGCCCTGCGGTTGGTGCAGATCACCAACCAGAACATCAGATCCACTAGGAAACCGAACGCGGGTGGTAGTAAAAATCATGCACCCCAGCCTAAAACGGCTGGTAGGCGGTGTCTAATACTTTTTGCTATAGCGAAAAAGCATCACTGGATGCGCCACCCATGATCCGGGCGCATGGGCAATGATGCTGCGGTCATCCGCCGCTCGCCACAGAAACGCCAGCCGGGCGGCGGTAAATCCACCACGGGCAGGAAACACAATCCCTCCCGACCATACAGTTGGGCATTCCCCGCCGCCAACAACACCGACCCGCGGCCAGCGGCGACGTTCTCAGGGCGGCATCTGCAGTCGTCGACAAGCAAGAAACGGTGGCCGGGCACGTGTCGTCGCGGGCATGCTCCGCCAACCAAAACGAACGCAGCACGCCAGCCTCGGCAGGCAGGGCCACCAGGGCCTCCTGCGCAATATCCGCAAACACCACCTCAGGGCGCGCGGCCAGCCGGTGGTCGCTGCTCACCGCAATCATGATCGGCTCCTCCGCCACCACCACATGGTCGCACTGCGGGTCCGTGGTCGCCCCCAACCAGGCGAAACCCGCATCGCACTCTTTCGTGCCCACCCCAGCCAGCGGGTCCGACCACGGAATATTCCGGGCCTCCAGCTGCCACCCCACCTCCCGCAGCCCGGCGGCCAACCGGCCAGTCAACCCGCGACCGATACCAGTCTGCAACCCCACAATCAGCGTCGACGCATGCAACTTGCCCAGCCGTGCCAGCTCGGCACCGGTCTCGTCCCACTCCGCCAGCAGCATGCGGGCCCGCCCGAGCAAATACTCCCCCGCGGGCGTCAGCCGCACCAACCGATGGTCACGTTCTAATAATCGCGCCTGCACCATGGTCTCCAGCCGGGCAATCTGCCGAGACAACACCGGCTGGCTGACGAATAAACGTTCGGCCGCCTTGCGGAAATGAAGCTCCTCGGCCACCGCAATAAAATAGCGAAGATCCCGCACGTGAACATCCACAACGCCCAGTATAGGGGCCAGGATGGTTCATGGTGCGGGAAACCGAAAACAGTCGAATCTACTTGCGAACAAACACGCTCTTGGTCTTGGCGAGCAATGCATCCCGACGCTCTTTCAGAAGAGATTGCGTGGATGCCAATGGGGAGCCACGGAAATCAAAATGATGATGACCGAAATGATCTCGATGTTAAAGCCCATGTCATGAAGCTTTTTGGCCGATATGGTAGCCGGCATAGGTGAACAGAGCTGTCCACAAGAACCCGCCCATCAGGTTATAAATAAAGAACGTGTGGTAGTGCATCTTGGAAACCCCAGCAACAATCGGGGTGAAGGTACGCACAACAGGAACAAACCGGGCGAGCACGATGGCTTTAGAACCGTGCTTTTTCAAAAGAACGCTTCCGCCTGAATGAGGTACTTCTGCTTAAAAACTTCGAATTTGGGCGCTCGAACAGCTTCCCTACCCACGCGGGCACCGAAACTGTAGCCCACGTTATCGCCCAAAACCGCGGCCAGAAATAGGAATAGCACTAGAAGATGAATATTGAGAACAAAGGTTCCCTGCTGCGTTAAGAAGCCTGAGAGAAACAGGAGGCTATCACCAGGCAGGAAGAATCCGACGAGCAGCCCAGATTCGGCGAAAATTACAGCAATAACGGCGAATATCCCCAGGTGGACGATATATTGCGCCAACGCTTCCATCATGTTTGTGTTCCTTATATAGAAAGTAGATTCTGTAGCATCGGTTGCTAGTCTTGTAGAGTGTACCTAACTTCCTCCTAGGTGGCACTTATCCCCCTGGTGATAGTGGGGTATCAGGGGGTTACCAAGAGGCCAGCACATGGTCAGCACACTTCCTATTTTTGGGGTGTTTGTGCTGCGTAGCACGGGTATCCACCGAAATGCCCAAGAGGACCTATCCCCGGCACTTTATGGGGTGGTTCGAGGGTACTGCAGGCATGGCCGCCATGGGGTACCTTTGGCGTTTCGGTGTCACGCCTGATTGCTCATTCGAATGAAAAACTGCATATTTTGCGGGCCTATCACGTAGGCATGTCGTGCTGGCATGTTGTGCTGCCCTAGGACCCCAAGCCTGGAGCCCCACGCCGGGAATCATGCCGTTAAGCTAGGTGGATACCCCTTGCGGGCGGAAACCGTGGGATGGTTAGGAATCCAAAACCGCAACGGAGCATCGGTATTCTTACTGATGCCGATCCTGGGGCCAACCACGATCTCCGGCTCGGCTACCCGATTAATAAACCCCAATCGGGCACTGAAAATACTGACCCCATTCAAGCCCAAGTCCACCCCCAGGGCGGCCCCGAAATTCCCGGGGCCCTGCGCCAGACGGTTCAGCGGCCGTAGGCCGCGCCGGTCCAGTGCCCGGGGAATGCCATGGATGACCTCGCCGGCCCGCAATAAACATCCCTGACCATCCCCCTCCGGGGCGCACACAATATTGCAGGCCAAATGGATGCCATAGGATCGGTACACATACAGCCGCCCAGGTGGGCCAAACATGGCTCTATTCTGTTTTGTCATGCCCCGGTAGGTGTGGGCGGCCGGGTCGGTGGCGCCCAGGTAGGCCTCAACCTCGGTGATCCGTATTGTCACATCGCCATGGCTGAGCGCTGTCCCTAACAGCTGTGGTGCAACAATGTCGGCCGGCTGCGTGAAATCAATCATCACCTTATTACTTTAGGGCGGGATTCCTGTGGGCGGAAAACCGGCGGCAGACACCAGCATCCACCATCATCGGGAATAAAAAGCGTAAAGTTTGGCGTTAGGGGGTGATGTAAGGGCCCCGGTCGGCAGGCCATACGCTTCCGTGACATGTTGTATGGCGGCCACCCTGCCGGCAACCACAGCCCGAAACCGTAAAACCTATATCTTCAAGGAAGTGCACGTATATGACGCTTAATGTGAACGATGCCATTAAAAACCGGCGGGCCACCCGGAAATACACTGACCAGGAGATCACCGATGAGGTGCTGGACCGGGTGGTGAATCTTGCGTTGGAGGCCCCCAGCGCCTTTAATGCGCAGCGCGCCGACCTGGTGGTAGTGCGGGACCAGGCGGTCAAGGACGCCATTTTCGCCGCCTCCGGCCAGGCACAACACCGGGACGCCCCAGTGGTATTGGTCACCATCGCCCGCACCGGCAAGCCCACCGACCTGACCGAGATCCTGGGCCCCGACCGGGCCGCTTATGCCGACGAAAATTTTTTCGGTGTTTTAGATGCCGCCGGACTGCGGGAAACCGCCATGAAAGACGCCATGCTGGTGTCCGGCTTTGCTCTGCTCGCGGCGCAGAACGAGGGGCTGGGTACGTCGCCCACCACCCCCTTGAATGAGGCCGGGGTGCTCAAGGCCGTGGGCCTGGAGGGCAGCACCGACCATGGTGTCGCCATGGTGATTTCGCTCGGGTATCCGGCGGAACACCCAGCTCACCCGGGTCGCCAGGCAAACCGTCGTGTCAACGACACCTACTAATTGTGGGCGTCGATCATGACAGGTCCACTGATTCTGCCATTCAACGGCAAGGTGCCGCGCATCCATAAGACCGCCTACATCGCCCCGAACGCTACCATCATTGGTGACGTGGTGATTGGGGAGCACGCCTCGGTGTTCTATAACGTGGTGCTGCGCGGCGACCTCAACCGCATCACCATTGGTGATCGAACAAACATTCAAGACAATTGTGTGCTACACGTGGACGCGGATGCGCCCTGCACCCTTGGCGACGACGTGACCGTGGGGCACCTCGCCCTGGTACATGGTGCCACCGTTGGTAATGGTGTTCTCGTCGGCATGAAAGCAAACCTGCTTTCGCACTCGGTGGTGGGTGCTGGTTCGCTGATTGCGGCCGGTGCCGTGGTGTTAGAAGGGCAGGAAATTCCGGCGAAGTCGCTGGCCGCGGGGGTGCCAGCCAAGGTGCGCCGCCAGTTGTCCGACGAGCAGTCCGCCGGGTTTATTCCCCACGCGGCGCGCTATGTGCAGACCGCCGCCGGCCAGGCCATGGCATTTCTGAGGCGTTGAGTCTCGCCGAGGTGCAATTCGAATAGCCACCGATGCGAGCTTTTCGACGCATCTAAATGGCGTACTCATCAATCAGGAGTGATAATTGTTTCGAAAACGTGAGCGGATTGGTGAGGAGGCCACTTAACGCTAATGCCCGGGCTGCGGCTCGGGCATTATCAATAATGGTGGGGATGACCCGCACCTCGACACCGCCGATTTCCTGCAAGGCTCGACCTACCACTTGGGTGTCGGCACGGTGGGCGAAGGCGGATCCCGCCAACACCACAGTATCTGGTTCGGTTCGCGCGGTGAGGTCCAGCGCCGCCGCAGCGAGAGTCGGGTATTTCCCAATATTCAGATCGATCGATTCCACCGAGGTGCGGGTGTGGATGGCGGCCCCGGTGGTGTCGTCCACATAGAAGATAAGGCCTCGGTGATCGGCCAACGGTTCGGAGCCAGTGGGCCGCAGCGGCGGCTCTTGGGTTTGCTGCTCAGCACCAGCAATGGCTTCTACCACACTGGCCACGGTGATGGGAACGTCGAAAAGCCGTGCGAAGGGGGTGACTATGTCTTCGCTATCCCAGCCAAGATTTGGGGCGGTAATAAATTTTTGCTCACGCACAACACCAGAAGCAGATATGCCGATATTAGCCAGGGGGAGTTGGGTGCTGGCAACCATGGCATTGATATGCGGAATGATTTCGGCAATAAATGCGCTCATGCGATGCTTGGCGGGGGTGATTTCTACGAACTGTTCTCGCAGTAATTGTCCTCGTGTGCCATAAATGCCCAGGTAGGTGGATTTTTGTGCCTAGTGCAACTCCGACATGTACCCAGGGAGTCGGGGGTCATTTCTAGGGGATCTTGGGCGGCCGGGACCTTCTGCAACGATCTTATCTGGGCGTTCCCGCACCAGGTGAGCATCTATAAGGGCGGTCACGGCACGGGCAATAGTGGGTTGCGAGTGGGTGGAATGCTGGAAAAAGATGAGTGCGGGTGACCGGTTGCTTCAGGCGAATGACTTGGAAGCACACTGCGGCCGGTGTTGTTGGGCGCGAAATACGGGCGAAATATTAATGGCTGAAGGGGGCACATGAAAAGAATTTTTACGGCTAACAGACAATTCTGTCTAGTAGATGTATAGGTAAAAGTATTTCAAATCATATATCGAGGGTTTGACCGTTTTTGAGGGTAATTCTTGCCGGTTTTCCACTTTTATTCGGGGAAAATGTGGTTATTATTTCCTGTATTAGGGTAGGAAACTTGCGTTTTTCGTTCTCAACACCATCGTTGGCCAAAGTGCTAATTATAGAAGAAACCTACAAGATGGAGTTTGTGCTAAATTATTATGAATAAAAATCTATGCAGGTAAATGATGTTTATGCGCGGTTGTTATGACAAATGCCGACGATGGGTGTATAAGGGCGGCGTAGATTAATACATTTTTGGCGTTAGGGGACATATTGTACCTACCGATGTATGGAAAACAGATGATTCAATGCTTAGAATTACGACAATAAAACTGGGATTAAAATAATTGCTTCCTTGAAAAACCAATGTTCAACGCCTGTTGAGGGAAAAATACTTATTCAAAAGACTGCAATATAAATAGTAGAGATATTGTAGCCATATAGCGACTATTAATGAGATTAATAATGAACGAACGAAATAAAGTATGACGTTAGGTTACACTCAAAATCCGTGGTGGATTTGCAGCTTTGTATCATCAGATAATGACAATTACCGGTAAGATAATTCTGAAATAATAACAATACCTGACCGGTAATAACCAGTTAGATAAAGAAAAGCTAAGTCTCGGTTAAGTTTTCCGGGATCTGTGGGCAAAGCTACCCCTTTACCTCCCCTTACCCCCGTGACTCTTGCACCTTTGCCACTAACTCCGGCAATCCCCGCGCCGCAGTGGTGGCCCAACTCACAGTCGCTAAGGGGTGAGGTCCGTGGCCGCAGGGCGAAATCTCTATGATTGGTGTGCCGCATTCATATGCAATTCGGGGTAAAGCCGCAGCCGGATACACCACCCCGGACGTCCCTACGACCACCACCACATCGGCGATCATCATCCACTGTTCCGCTAACTCCCACTCCCGTTGCGGTAGCGACTCCCCGAACCACACCACCCCCGGCCGTACCGGATTATGGCATAGCGGACACTCCGGCGGCGTCAACCGTGCCGCAGGCTGAGTAGGTAATTCCATAATCCTATAGGGGCGGCCGCAGATACTGCACCGCCACGCAAATAAACTGCCGTGCAGGTGGGCGATATGCTGGGAGCCAGCCCGTTCGTGCAGGTTATCAATATTTTGGGTGGTAACCAGCATGCTATCGCATAATTGTTCCCACTCGGCTAGTGCGATATGTCCGGCATTCGGTTGCGCATCCTCGGCCATGTGGGCGCGCCACAGATACCACGCCCACATGGGTTCGGGATCTCTCGCCCAAGCATCAATACTAGCCATGGCCTGTGGGTCAACATTCTCCCACAAGCCGGTTTTATCGTTGCGGTAGGTTTCTAACCCAGATTCCGCTGACATGCCAGCCCCCGTAAACACATGCACCCGGCGCGCCTCGCTCAAATTTTTCGATAATGGCGGGTGGGAAATCGGCGATGGTTGTGGGTCGGGCGGTCATGATTCCATTGAGGCCTGGTTTTCGCCCAGGTGGGGCCGGGGCGAAAAACCAGGGCTGAGCAAAGTTGGGGCGAGGTCGGGGCTGCGGCAAGTCGTGGTGAGCTGCGGTGAGCTGCGGCAGTCGGTGGCAGGGGCATCTTGGCGCGTGGGCGTTTGATAACCCGCGGATAAGCCTGCGAATAAGTTCCGGGAATTGTGGCGGCGAGACCATAATTTTATGACTACGGTGAGCGGTTATTGGCTATAGGGCTTAGTATTATTTTCTATGACCTTTAAATTTGATGCGCCTGAGGTTGCCGGCGTGAGTGCCCGCGTCATGACCCCGGCCGCCACGAATGTGCGGGCCCACGCCTATTTGCGAGTCCTGAACCGGCTTGCAGAGCGGTATACTTTGGCCGATGTGACGGATCATTTCCCCGTTCGCCCCATATCTCACGTTTGATCCGAGCCGGGGCGATATGGGCCTGATTTTAGAAGACGAGCGGCGCCTGCCGGTGGCGAGCATGTGGGTGTCGTTTATTACCGCCAAAGGGTTCATTGCTGATTCGGTGCCGGAGATGGTGTTGAGTGTGGAGCCTAATTGGCGAGGTAAGGGCATTGGTGGTTGGCTCATCAAGCAGGCGGTGAATTACGGTCGGACTCACGGGTGGCAGGGGATTTCGGTGAGTGTGGAGTCGGAAAGCCCGCCCGTCGCCTTTACGCCCGCAACGAGTTTGTGACCCAAAGCGATGAGGGGTGATGTTACGTACACTCAGCCCACTCATTACCGCGGTCGCGGTGTATTGCGGTTCCGTCATGGGTGAGCGGCCCGAGTTTGCGGAGGCCGCCGCGGAGCTGGGCGAGGAGCTTGCCCGCCGTAACATCACCATGGTGTATGGGGGCGCCAGCGTGGGGCTCATGGGTGAGGCTGCTTCTGCCTGTTTGGCCGCCGGTGGTGAGGTTATTGGGGTTATGCCGCGGGGGCTTGCCGATTTAGAGTTGGTGCACCCGCATTTGAGTCGTCTTGAGCTTACCGACGACATATTGGCGCGGAAAACCCGCATGGAGGAGCTTGCCGACGCGTTTGTGGCGCTGCCCGGGGGCATGGGCACCTTGGAGGAGGTTTCCGAGGTGTTGGTGCGGCAACAGTTGGGGCCATACACCGCCCGGTGGCTCTTTATAATGTGGAAGACTATTGGACCCCCTTCCTGACGGCGCTGCGCGCCATGGAGGAAGAGGGTTTTATTTGGGAACGCTATTTAGATGCCATTGTGGTGGCCGATTCCCTTGATGGGTTGTTCGATGGGTTTAATCGGTGGGCCAACCCCTGGCCTGAAGTGGCGCAAGGGTGGGCTCCGTAACCATTGAGAACAGTTGTGGGTTGGGGGTTGTTACACGCCGATCGTATCGCCGCCGTCGTGTAGGGTCGTCGTGGCCCACCTGGTGCAGGTCGTCCGCTTCGACACCGAAGTCGTCGATCATGGGGGCGATATTATCGGAGTGGCCGGCGCTGAAGTCGTCGAGCATGCCGTCCCCGTCGGCGTCGGTGAACATGCCATCGGCGTAGCCGTCATGGTCCTGGTCGACGAGGATGGTGTCGATGTGGCCGTCGCCATCGGTGTCTTGGTGCTGTACGTCGACGCGACCATCAAAGTTGTCATCAATGTTGATCCGGTCGGCGACGCCATCACCATTGGTGTCGTAGAGCCACCTGGTCGGCGTGCCCATCAAAGTTGGTGTCCGTGTAGGTGACGTCGGTTATGCCATCGTGGTTGAGATCGACGCTGACTTCATCCATATGCCCATCGTTATTGTGATCGGCGGCCACGGCGTCGTTGAACCCGTCGTGGTCGAGATCAATGTCGAAGGCTGCGGGGGTGCCGGTGGCGCCGCTCTGGGCGAGCGCCGAGGTGTGGTGGGTGTCGCCGCCTGGGTCCACATTCACGGTGTCGACCCCGTGGTTAGCGGCCACCGCCGAGGCCTGGGCGGAGGACACATGGTTGGTGCCGGAGGTGGAGTCCACCACACCATCCCGGTCGTTGTCGTATTCGTGGTAGTCGGAAACCCCATCGCCGTCGGTATCGTAGGCCACCGAGTCGGTGATGCCATCATTATTGGTGTCCCGGATTTCCACATCGGGTTGGCCGTCGCCGTCGGTGTCGATCTGCTTCACATCCATGTCGCCGTCACGATCCTGGTCTTCGATGGTGGTGTCCAGCTTGCCGTCGTGGTTCGTGTCGAAGGATGCCTCGTCTATGCGGCCGTCGTTGTCGTTATCTTGTGGGTGGGCGTTGACGACACCATCATGGTCGGTGTCGTAGTCGATGGAATCAATCTTGCCGTCTTCGTTGCTGTCAACCACCTGGGCGTCGGCGAAACCATCGCCGTCGGTGTCGACGGAGTAGGTGTCGGTCTTACCGTCAGCGTCGCTGTCGACGGACCCCATCACCCTTCCCGTCGTGTGGGTCCCATCCACATCGGTCAGGTCGATCATGCTGCTGTCGGTCAAGTGGCTATTGGTGTTTTCGCCGGACATTTTGCTTCCTTTCGGCGTTCTCTCTTGCTCTGTCGTGAATGGAATACTGCGATTGCTGGAATTGTTCCCAGGGGTCAAAAATTTCCATCACCGCGATCACCAGCATAATCACGGGGAGACGGTGGTCAGTCATCGTTGGTTGTGTTACTAAAGTAGGAAGTAGTTTTATCACCACTATCCCAACAAAAAAAGTTTATGGTCACGAAAACCCAACGCACCCCCGTAGAATCCGTCACCCGCGCCGCCGAAATCGCTCGTCGATACGGCAAAACCGTCGCAGCTGACCGCGCCCTTGCCACCCTCACCGCGAAATTCCGCGCCGGCACCGTTGTCGTCATTGGCGAGGTGAAACGCGGCAAATCATCGCTCGTGAATGCGCTCATCGGCTACCGCAACCTCTTGCCTGTCGACGTGCTCACCTGCACTAGTGCCCCCATTCGGGTGCACATTCAGGGTGGGGACGAAGCCCTCGAATACCCCCAGGTGGCGCTGGTCCGTGGTACGGAACGCCAAACCGTGCACCCCAACGACCTCTACCAGTGGGTCACTCAGGCCGGCACCCAGGCCAGCGGAAACCTGGAGGCTGAACTGCCCAGCGCCGCCGAAATTACCTTGCGCTGCGACAGTCTCGCCGGCATCACCCTGGTCGACACCCCCGGCGTCGGTGGCCTGGACCAGCAGGCCGTGAAATCCGCCCTCCTGGAGGCCCGAAACGCGGGTGTTCTCCTCATGGTGTGCGATGCCTCCAGCCCAATCACCGCCCCGGAAATGGACATTCTCCGCGAAGCCAAGGAAACCGTCGGTGGGGTCATCGTTGCGGTCACGAAAACCGACAAAAACATTCGTAGATGGAAATCCATCATCGCCGACAACCGGCGGCTCATCAACGACCACCTGGGCCTGGACCTGCCGGTCATTGGGGTGTCCAGCCTGCGGGGCTCCGACGCTGGGAAATCCCCGACCCCACCCGTAGGGGCCCGAAATCGAACGGCGCAGCGGCATCACCCGAACTCCGCGAAGCCATTTTTGGGCAGCTCAAGCAGCCCGCCAACATTGGGGAACGCGCAGCCCTGCAATCCATGAAAACCGCCCTGACCAGCATCGTGAAGGGTGTGAAGCAAGACATTGCGCTGCTTGAGGGTTCCAACGACACCATGGCCGAGCTCGAAGCCGAACGCACCAAACTGGAAAAAGCTCCGCGAAGAATCCTCGAAATTCGAGACAACGATTCCAACGCGATCTGGCGGTGGCCCGCAATGAAGTCACCGACATGCTCGACAAAAACCTTGATGACATCAAACAAAGCTGGCAGGGACCAAATCAACCGGCAACAATTCCGGGTGCTGCGCTCCAAACCACAGGTGTTTACCAGCCAGATCGAAACCGAACTCAAAGCCCTCATGGAGCAAACCATGGTCGACATGGTTGCGGCCATAGCGAAAACCGCCAACGCCCTATTCACCGACCAGCCCGAAACCATCGACGAAATCCTCGCCACGGCCGTTGCCTCCCTGGCGCCAGCCGACATATCGAGTCACAGCGTCGAAAAGAAAACCAAAGACCTGTTCGACCCCACCCTGGTGAGCATGGGCGCCATCGGTTCCAACATGCTCATGCCCATCCTGCCCTTTGCCCCGCTCGCCGGTGCCGTATGGGTGGGCGTCAACCTGGGGTTCCGCGCCATGCGCAACGGGAAACAACACCTCATCATGTGGCTGCGGGAAACCACCGCAACCACCCGCATAGCCACCGCCCGCATGCTCGACACCGTCATCACCTCCGCCCGCACCGAACTCATGCTCCGCTACCGGGCAGACCTACGCACTAAAATCAAGGAACTCCAAACCCGCATCGACGAGGCCCGCAAGATCGCCCAAACCTCCGAAACCGAGGCGCCGCGAACGCATCACCCGCTCCCAACGCAACGCCGCCATCATCGACGGCACCATCGCCGAACTCGACGCCCACCTCGCCCGATCCCTAGCCAGCACCCCCACATTCATCGCGAACCCTTATCACAAACAAGCAATCAGCGACCTCACAATCCTCCTCAGGCAAGCCATCGACGCCCTGGAACAAAGGCGGACCGGAGCTTGTGGAACCCGCCAAAGAACTCAGGGAAATGGTCACCCAGCCACCCAGGTCGCCATCGTTGGCAGGCTCAAATCCGGGAAATCTACCCTGGTCAACGCACTCACCCAACACCGTATCGCCGCCACCGACTCCCTCGAATGCACGCTCGTCGTCAGCATGTACCTCGATGGGGCGCCCGCCCGCGCTGAAATCATCGGCCTCGACGGCGAATCCATCAGGAACCCCCTCGGCAATGGGCGCTGCAAAAACTCCCCCGACCCCTCGATGAAATTGATTACGTCCGCCAATATTTGCCCAACGTGAGCCTGCGGCAGCTCTCCCTCATCGACACCCCGGCACCGCCACCCTCACCGTCGAAAACGAGGAACGCACCCGCCGCATGCTCGTGGATGGCGGCCAGGACACTCGCCGGGCCAGCTCGTGGGCGGACTGCGTGGTGTTTTTGTCGGATTCGGCGCCGCGGGACGATGAGCGCACGTTTCTATCCCAGTTGGGTATGACCCCGCTCACCACGGTGGGGTGCTCTCCCGCGCGGATTCGTTTGGCGCCGGGGCGTTTGGGCAGGTTGACCCCATTATTTTTGCCGGCGAGCACGCATATAAGATTGCGGAGCAATTGCGGTCGGTCGTCGAAACCGTATTACCCCTATCAGGGGCTATTGGCGGAGTCGGCTTCGGTGGGTCGGGTCACGGAAACCCTGGCGCGGAACCTGGGGTCGCTGGTCATGTTGGATCGGGACCAGGTGCTGGACTTCATCGAGGTCGACGACCCGGGGGTGATTGTGCGTGGTTTTACCCCGCAATGCGGGAGGATTTGCTGGATGCGGTGGGGAGTACGGCATTATGGCCGGTCGGGGCGTGGCCCACCAGGCGGGGGCAACGGGGCTATTGAAGTGGATGCGGGAGGTTTCCGGCATTGAGGCATTAACCCAGCTACTCACGGGTGACATTGTGTATTTTGCGATTTTGCAGCGGGCGGTGCGAATGCTGGATGCATAGAAGATATGTCCAATAACTACAATGTGAGGAACCATGTTCGGTGGGTGCAGGAAGTGATTTTATCGCAGCCCGGTATGCATTTCGTCCTGCTGTACCGTAGCTACCGCAATACGTATGCTTCGAATCCTAATTCGGTGCTGCTCCCTGCTTTGCGACGGGCGATCACCGCCACGAATCCCGCCGAGGTGGCCGGCCTCACGTCCAGCGCCGATCCCGGTGTTGTGCGTGCTAAGCATGAGGAAGAACTCGGTAAACTGCAAATGTTAGCTATGACACCGTTATCTGCTGCTGAAGATGAGGCCCGGGAACGGTTGATTGTGGCGCACCAGCATGCGCTACGGTCATTAAGGTAATAGAGCGAGGAGATCATGAATAATCCATGGCACTTGGCCATTGATTTTGGGACATCAAATTCGGCGGCCGCCCACACCGCGCCACTGACCGCTGCGGTGGAGACATTACCCTTGTCGCACCGCAGTAACCTGGTTCCCTCGGCGGTCTATGTGAACGATGACGGTTCCGTGCTGTATGGGGAGGCGGCCCTATCGCAGGGGCGCCGAAACCCGTCCCGCATGGTGGTGTCCCCCAAACGCTATATTGGCCACGAGTTGGTGCAGCTTGCCGGCAAAGATGTGCCATTGAAGGATCTCATGGCCGCCCTGTTCCGGGGTGTGCTAGAGAAGGGCTGCGCCCAGCACGCCAGCCAGACCCCGGCCAGCATCACCATCACCCACCCGGAATCCTGGTCGGTGCACAACGTGGACACGTTGCTGGGGGCGGCCACCAGCATTGAGGGTGCCCAAGGATGTGTTGCGCACCATCACCGAGCCGCGGGCGGCAGCCATGCACTATGCGGCCAAGCAGAAAATCCCGCCCGGGTCGCATGTGGCGGTGTTCGACTTCGGTGGCGGCACCCTGGACATTGCGGTGCTGCGGGCGGAACCCACCGGTGACTTTAGGGTGATTGCCGCCAAGGGCGACAACAGCCTGGGCGGCCGCACCATTGATAACCTCCTGTATCGGTGGGTGATCGACCAGGTGGAAAAAGGACGACCCCTGACCTGGCCGACGAATTGCACTCCTCCCAAGTGTCGATCATGCATTCCCTGGACGAGTCCATTAGGGAGGCCAAGGAAATGCTGTCGGACACGTCCTCGGCGACGATCACGGTGTCCACCCGCACGGGGAGCAGGATTTCCTCATCACCCGGGACGAGGTTTAACGAGGTGATTTCCGGGGTGGTGGACCGGGCAGTGGAGCTCACCCAGTCCGCGTTGCAGCAGGCCGGGGTGGATCGTCGCACCCCGATCTATATGACCGGCGGGTCGTCGAGGATACCCTATGTGCAAAACCGGTTGGGCGAGGTCGCGGTGGTGATGACCCTGGATGACCCGAAGACCGTGGTGGCCCGGGGCGCCCTGGAGGCCACAATGCTGGGGTTCACCGAGGGCACCGGCAACATTGTGGTGCCGAAACCCACCCGGCCGGATAATCCCTTCGGCGAGGGGCCAGGTACCTTGAGCTCGGTGACTGCGTCGGCTACCGCGGCGCCGAACCTCACCACCCAATTCCCCACCCAGCCGGACCAGTCGGGACGAGAGGTGGCCACGCAGGGCGCCCAAACGCTGGCTACAACGTCGACGGCCACGCCGTCGAAAAGCAGAAAGGCGGCAAGAAAAAAACTCGTCATTGCGGTGGTCGCGGTCGTGGCGCTGCTGGGCGCGAGCGCGGTGGCGTACCGGATGCTGGGCACGAAATCCACCATCACACAGGTGAACACTACGGCGAAGGATTCGGACATTCCGCTGCTAGAACGCTATAGCACCGCGAATCAATTCTTGCCCGCAAAATTACTCAATGTGATGCAGCGGTGCGGTGGCAAAGCCGACGAATACAACGATCACCTCACCGTGCCTGTCTACCAGTGCGGCCTCAGCAACGATGATGACGCCCCCAAGATGGACGACAGTAAACCCAGCTATATTTATTGGGTGCCCGGCGACCAGTCCGAAACCGCCCACACCGAGCTGAAATCCGGCAGGTGCTGCGCGCCGACGACGATTCCACCATCCACACGTCACAGTTGCAGGAATCCAGCAGTTCGAAACCAGAGGTGGGGTTGGCCTTCCCCAAGTCCGGCAGCGGGTTTGTGTACATGTACTATCCCCAAGGATAAATTCACCCTGTATTTTGAGGCCTACGGCCAGCCCAGCAAGACCGAAATCACCGAGTACCTGAAATACCTTGGTGTCATGAGTTAGTAGTACCCTGATAGGGAAGCCTCCCGAAACTGCGGCAAGCTGCGGCGGATAACACAAGCGGTAGCAGTTTCGGGAACATTTTTTTGAGTGAGGGCATTTCACCGTAGACGAGCGCGGGCTCGTGGTCGGTGAAAGGAGGTGACATCATGACACAGTTAAACGATGCTAATAATGATTCGATACTACCGCCATTAGAAAATTTATTCGGCGATGTGGCGTTAGCGCCACCGGAGTTGGGGTCGATGCTTGATGTGGCATTCGACCTCAATACTTTAGACCCCGGCATTGATATTCCCACCAATGACGTTGATTTAGGGGAGCTCGATAACCCCGCCGGGGATCTGGGGGCGGTATCGGATGATGACCTGGATACTTTATCAGACCATTGGCCACGATGATGATAATCTAGGTGAGGAACATAATGGCGGTCAGGAGAGTGTTCACGACAGCGATGACCCCTTCGCGGTCGATACGCATGATCTACATCATGATCTTGATGATCTTGACGATCCAAACCATTTTCGGTGGCCTGGACCATTTAGACCATCTCGATCACTCATTCGACAACCTCGACGATGGGGGCGATGATTTGCTGGGAGGGCTGGGACATGATTTCCAATGACCGTGAGACGGAATTGAGCTCATTCGACTGCACAAGCGGGCGATCAGCGGGCCTTCAGGCAGCTCATACAAGAGGCGCATTCGCGCATGGGCGGTGTGCCTATCCACCACCGGGAACCGGCATGATGCCGAGGACGCCCTGCAGAAACGCCCTCACGAGCATTTGGCGCAATATCGGCAAATTCGAGCGCGCGCAAAATTCTCTACCTGGGCGTACCGCATTGCCTCCAATGCCGCCCTGCATGTGATTCGTTCCCGCCGCGACACCCTCGACGCCGACGCCGGCATGTCCGAGCCCGACAAATATTCGCTTGTCGACGACCAGGTTACCGCGAGCATCGTCATCCGCAGAGCCCTCCAAACCCTCAGCCCGGAATTCAAAGAGGCCATCATCCTGCGGGAATACGCCGGAATGAACTATCAGGAAATCGCGGAACACCAACAGGTGGGGGTTCAGACGGTGAAGAGCCGCCTGAATCGGGCCCGCACCCGGCTGCGGGAAGCCCTAGAGGAAGCCGGGGTGAATCGGGCGTAGGGCGTCGATAAGCCTAGCTGTGCTCCAGGTTACGGACCTGGGTGCGCGGCGTCAGGCGGGTCAGCTGCGTCACATGCTTGGGGGACAGCTCGTCGATGGTCTCTACCTGCAACAACTGCATGGTGCGGCGAACCTGCTCCGCCAGGATTTCGATCGCCCGGGTCACGCCGGCCTCCCCGCCAGCCATGAGCCCATACAGGTAGGCGCGGCCAATGAAGGTGAACTTGGCCCCCATGGCCATGGCGGCCACAATATCGGCGCCGTGCATAATGCCCGTATCCATGGTGACATCCAGGTCCTTACCGACCTCACGAACCACCTCGGGGAGCAGCCAGAACGGCACCGGCGCCCGGTCCAGTTGGCGGCCACCATGGTTGGACAGGATAATGCCGTCCACACCTAGGTCGGCGAGCTTTTTGGAATCCTCCACGTTCTGCACACCCTTGACCACCAGCTTGCCCGGCCACATGGAGCGAATCTCCTCCAGATCCGAGAACTGGATGCTGGGATCCATGGCAGAGTTCAGCAGCTCACCCACGGTGCCGCCCGGTGCTGCTTAACGATGCAAACGACAGCGTGGGGGTGGTGAGGAAGTCAACCCACCACCAGGGGCGCGGAATCGCATTCGCCACGGTACCCAATGAAATTTGCGGCGGAATGGAGAAACCATTGCGCTTATCCCGCAGTCGGGCGCCCGCAATTGGGGTGTCTACCGTGAAGAATAATGTGTCAAAACCGGCCGCAGCGGCGCGTTTCACCAGCCCATAGGAGATTTCCCGCTGCCGCGTGAGCATACAGCTGGAAAAAGTTTCGGCCGTGCGGGTTCGCGGCCTTCACATCCTCAATAGAGGTGGTACCCAAGGTGGACAGGCAGAATGGGATGCCGGCCTTCCCGGCGGCGGAAGCGCCGGCCAGCTCGCCCTCGGTCTGCATGAGCCGGGTGAAACCCGTCGGGGCGATACCGAACGGGAGGGCGGACGGGCCGCCGAACACCTCGCAGCTGGTATCCACATTGCTGACATCGTTGAGGATGGAGGGGTGGAACTCCACATCCTTGAATGCCTGGCGGGCCCGATTCATCGAGATTTCGTCGTCAGCGGCACCGTCCGTGTAGTCAAAGGCAGCCGCCGGGGTGCGACGCTAGCGATCTTGCGCAGGTCATCAATGGTTTGGGCGTCGCTGAGGCGCGCCCGCTTGAGATTGAGGTCGAGCTTTTTAAACTAATCAGATCAAAAAGTTCGGTTGGATGCGGCAGCTGACGCTGGACTTTAGCCATGAGCTTTCCTTCGTGACATGGGGTGTGCGCCCCACGATGGCAGCAATAACACCATGTGGGGTAGCACGCAATGCTATTTACTATTCACCTTACATAAATCAGGAAAAGCTCGCCTAAGTTGGCGTAGTTAATGCTAACTATCCTGGCTTTTCGACGGTTCCAACCGGTGCGAAGCGCCGTGATTCAGGGGCGCTCCCGGAGAGATTCGAGCTGGGCGCCGGCGTAGAGGGCGTCGACAAGCCCAGGGAAGCGGGCATCGAGTTCGGCGCGCCGGAAACTCACCTTGCGGTCGCGGCCCACAACGGTGGTCGTGGTCAGGCCGGCCTCGCGGAAAATCTTCAAATGGTGGGAAACCGTCGATTTGTGCAGGTTGAGCTCATCTGCAATATCAAGGCAGCTTACGGTGCCGTTGGTGACGAGCCGGGTGAAAATATAGAGGCGGGCCGGCTCTGCGAGTACATACAAGATTCGGCTGAGCAGCACATCATTGGCGTCGGGCTGGGGGAGAATCGCTGGTTCCACACAGCAAGTGTAATACGTCATGCTGCGGCGTTGCCGGTTATGGTCCAACCTCAATAGTTGGATAATCTTGCAACTGTTTGATAGTCATAATATGGTTGGATTCATGTCAAACAATATGCCGTTGCGGATCCTTCTCCCGCTCACCATCGTGACCTTCGCCGTCGGCACCGACACATTCGTGATCGCCGGCCTCCTCCCGGCTATCTCCCAAGAACTCCACGTTTCCCCCACCAACGCTGGGCAACTCGTCACCGCCTTCAGCATCACCTTTGCCCTGGCCGCCCCCATACTGGGTGCCATCACCGGTGGCCTCCGGCGTGACACCGCCCTCAAACTCGGGCTCATCGGATTCATCATCGGCAACGCCGCCACCGCGCTCGCCCCCACCTTCGGCCTCGCCCTGGCCGCCCGCATACTCACCGCCCTCGGTGCCAGCCTACTCACCCCTCCGCCTCCACCATCACCCGTCGCCCTCGCCCCGCCGACAAACGCGGCCGCGCCCTCGCCATCGTCATGGGCGGGCTCATGTCCGCAACCGCCCTCGGCGTTTCCCTCGGTCTCATCATCGGGCAAGCCAACTGGCGCCACACCATGTGGGCACTCACCGTACTCGGCGCCGCCTCTCTCATCGCGGTCTTCCGGTGGATTCCCCCAGTCACCCTGCCGGCCATCCCCCTCCGTAATCGGCTCCAACCCCTCAAAGACCTGCGGGTTCTCGGCATCGTCGCCACCACAATCCTCGTCGTGGGCAGCAATATGCAAATCTACGTGTACACCGGGCTCATCACCGGCGCCGCCGGGACCATGCTCATCATCGGCTTGACGACGTTCGGCGTCTGCACCATCATCGGCAACTTCGTCGCCGGCAAACTCACCGACGCCCTACACCCCGCAACTCGCGGTCCTCGTCAGCATCATTGGCCTGGCACTCAGCCAAACCACCTTCAACCTGGGCGTCCACCTCGGTATCATGCTGATTGTCCTCGCCTGCAACGGCTTCTTCGGCGGCATGCTCACCGTGCCGCAACAAGCCCGAATCGTCGCCGAAAACCCAGCCAACGCGCCCCTGCTCATCGCACTGCTGTCCTCCGCGGTCTATACGGGCTTCGCCCTGGCTGGTGCCGTGGGAAAAATTGTCGTCGACGCCGCGGGGGCGGGCATCATCCCCTGGACCTCAGCCCTCATGCTGCTTATCCCGCTCCTGCTCACCTTCACCATCAAGACCCCGGCAGCGCCGCTGGCAACAGAGGAGCAAGCGGACTGAAAATATCCAGCTAGAAATCCAGTGTGCTTTGCAGCGCCGGGACGTAAGTTAGCAGCAGCCGGTCCTTCACAACCTCGTCGGCCATGGCCATAAAATTATTGAGGAGGGTTGGGGTTATATAGTGAAGCTTATTCCGTGTCCCACACATGACTAGTCTCTATAAGTAAGGAAGACCGAGCTTAGATGGCATGTTCTCTCCGATTTTTCGCCTGCTGGTGTAGATATTTCCCAGAGGTTAAAGAAGCTTCAGTGGTTTGTGTTTTAAAAAAAGAATGCCCATAGATGGCGATACGAAGCCATGTAGTTGCAGGAAAACTACTATGCAATTGCTGAATTTTACAAGCATTCAGCTGGCAATCTGATGGTTTTGTTGTCGTGTGATACAATCAATGCACTTCTGGATTGGTTTTCTTTAAGCTTGTTCAGTTGTTGGGAAAATATGGTTCGGATGATGGAGTGGGGGTGCCATGTTAAGCACATGCGGAATGCTGCTAATGGTCTTAGAGATGGTTATTTAGGGGTTAAAAATGTTCGTTAAGGTCTGCTTTCCTGCAGGTAAAACATAGTGATCTGTACTCGCCCAAAACATGGTGGGCGGTGATGGTTTGTGTCTGACGTGGAGCTAGTTGTAGAAGATTGTCGTGGGTGAGTGTACAGGTCATTGGCGATGCGGGTTGATAGATTATTTTGTTTGATTTCACGCTCTTGCCAAATGCACTGTCACCTCGTTTTCCTGTCCTCAAGGGAATTTTCAACAGGTGACGTGGAAGAATTTTCTCAGTCGATAAATAGGCTTCCTTATCTGATGGAGAAAAAGTTTGCCAAAACAAAAGTTTAGAATATAAAATGATTGGTGATAATATAACTAACTAGTTCTATTATTACCGCTAAATTTATAAAATTGCGGGATGGAATACTCTATCCCCTGATAAAGAAAGGTATTTTCATGCAAGATAATTATAATGAAACCCACTTTGCAACCAGGAAGTTTCTACGTTCTCTTCAGCCACAACTTGATGATTTACGTATATCTGTAGTGGAGGCGATGGAAATGGTTAAGAAACTTCCTTATGGGAAGGAGTATGTGACTACCTATCCATCGCTTACTCGGGATTGTCTAGTGGTTGCATTGTATAAAAAATTTTGCAAAACAGGCTTGGGCGGACTGCACATCATGTCGGGTTTTCCACAAAGTCTCCGTTTCGCTGGCCAAGGGATTACTCTTGTGGTACGTCGAGAAGGAGGTTTCCGTAATACTTTCAAAGACGCACCTTGCCAAGAAAAGCCCACTTCAGGAAAAATTATCCTTGTTTTGCTTTGGGAATATCCGCAAGAAGGCCAAGATGTGCTCAGTGCCTTTAAACTTCAAGCATTTGAAGACACGAATGATCTAGAAACGGCTCAACCACTCAGCCAACCATTTAATATTGTAATTAACCCTGAGGAACTCCCCATCGGGTTATTCGATCCCCAGGATCATGCCCAAATGAGTCTTGATTTTGGGTAAACCGTAAAGACGAACTAAGGATATGAGCTGTGGCTAATCAAGGATCTCAAATCAAGAATTTCCGGCTGTTACTCGGAATAACCCAAAGCGAGTTTGCAAAAGAACTTGATGTCTCCCAGCCGTACCTTTCTGCAATTGAACGCGGAATACGTCTGCCAAGCGAGCAACTTCTAAGCACGATTACGTTTCGTTATCGCATCCAGCCTAGCTTTTTAAGGAGAAAATTCACTATTATCAAAATAATGAACTGCAATACCGCATTACACGGAATAGTGTGACGCATCTTACACAAATAACCACTGCTTTTTCCATCACGGAGCACTATCTTTGTAAAAAATTCACTCGCGCAGAGAGTGACTTGCCGTTATTTAGAACACTCACTCATGCACCTTTAGCACGCCCAGTGATTGAAAAATTAGCAGCACATTGTCGTGACTATTTTTGTGTGCCATCAAAGGCTCCCATCAAAAACATCACGAAATTATTGAATGACCATAATGTGCTGGTGACTACATTACCGATACGTATTAATGATGACAGTATTTTTCGACGGAGTATCCAGTCCCACTATGGACCACAACACTGCTGTTATTGCACTTAATCGTAATCGTAGTGGTGACAGATACCGATTTAGTGCAGCACATGAGTTAGCGCATCTACTACTCCACCGTGGGTCTGGTCGAAATGATGGTATGAAGATGGAAGAAGAAGCCAATGTTTTTGCGGGCGCATTCCTCATGCCCCCAGAACTTATTGAGGCTCATATCACCCCAGACCTTACGCTTATGGGGTATATCGAGTTAAAAAACCAATGGGGATATTCTATCCAAGCAATAATTCGAAGAGCCTATGAAGTTGGAGTTATCGATCACGATCGTTATCGCAGTCTTCGAATGCAAGTAGCTGGACGCGGATGGCGTATCAATGAACCGGAAATGTTCTATTAGAAAATCTCTGGGTGCAACCTCCGGCTATTTTTATCGAATGTAATGAATGAGCCAGACGATGATGCGTCCATAGCATCAATTAGCACTTTATCCCCAGGAATCGGAACAAATAACACATATTTGAGAGAAAACGGTAAACTATGCCCCATGACACTCATGAACCCCCATCAACGCAAGGCGTTCCTAACGGGGATCGGGAGTATCCTCGACCTACAAGGAACGACAACGTACAACCGGATACAGAAGTTAATGCCTCCGCCGGCAAAACCTCAGCCATCTGGCCTGATGTTCTTGCAAGCCTCGATAAAGATGAGCAACACCGGGCGCTTCTACAAATAACAGCGTTACTACAAGAATCTCATTTACACGTTCCTACCCTCTTGCCACCGCCAGAAGAGGCTGCCAGATTAAAAGAACAGGCTCCTGAGCTGTATCAAGCTTATATCAACAAGCTAGAGGCTGAAACTCGTGCGGAAGAAATAAGTCGTACAGCTCCTTATGTTAATCCAGCAAAATACACAGCTCGGGGTCAATATTTTGGCCTGATTGCTGTCTTAAGCGTGCTTCTTTTCTGCGGATATTGTGTGTATATGGGGCACGTGGTTACGGCAACTATAATCACATCTTTTGACCTGGTTGCTTTGGCGGCCATTTTCATTATGGGAAAAAGGGAGGGTACGGATTTCAATCAAGATACCGATGAATCTCAGTAAGTTCTGAGCATCAATTCCAGCATGGTTGGAACAGGGCAAAAGCTATCTTTGCAGGATAGTTGATCTGTTACATCGCGGTTCGATAGATGATCTCGCGATTGAGGCCGAAGTGTTGACAGCTATTCCCGAAATGGTAAAGAAATGGAGAACCTCAAAGCTTCTCCCAGATTAATGATGGACTAGTCGGGGGTTAATGCGGAAAACCGCTCCGCCCAATCATCCGCGCTGGTGACAGCCGCGCCGGGCAGCAGCACCTGCGCAATGTGGTGGGGTGCGGTAAAGCGTGCCATGTGGCCTCATGGTGAGGTGGGGGAAATAACTTATTTTGCGGCAAATTTCCCGTCGATGTCGCCGCCATTGTTAACGGGCAATATGAAGTAATTATGCGTCACCGAAAACAAAACTTATAAAATAGATACTTGTTTGATTAAGGGGGAATTAATGGGGTTAATATTCCAAATAGGCCGGTAAATTTGCAGTTATTGCAACACGCCGGATGGAAGACAATACAAAATTATCTCCATATTCCACCCTAGAATAGGTGTAATTTTATCGGGCTTGTCGGAAAAATATGGCCGAAAGGTTGTTGGAAATATGAAGATCATGGACGTCAATAGTTACTCCCGGTACACGCATAATGTGCCGCTGCTCACGCCTATACAGTCGGCCTTTTGCTCCACCCGAGGATCCCCGGTTTCCCGTTCGGCGATTGAGCTATTTTTGATAAGTCCAATTCGGTCATCGTACCTATTATCTTTGCCTGCTGTCGGTGCTGATTCTTGACTCGGTGAGTCGCACCTTGACGGTGCTGCGCACCCCCTATGTGTTTCTGCCATTTCTGGGGGTGGTCATTGTCCTCATGTATAAAACAAAATTTGCTAACACTGGTTCGCTTATTATTGGCAACACTGGCGTAAATGTGCGGACCAAAGCCAATGAGGGTTCTTTATTAAGTGGGGTGAAGTATCAGAGTTTCGGGTCGTGTGGACCCTGACTGGACGCATGGTGGAATTTGACTATCGAACCGTCATGCCTGGGGATACTTCGCAGGTATACCTTACTCGACGACTGTCACACACCCAGGAATTCCGGGTAGTACAGTTAGCAAAACTGCTCAATAGCTATCGGTTTCATTACTCCGTGGGGCATGTAGCATTATAAGTAGGCTGTATGGCAGAAAGGCGCGCTCATGGATGCTACAGACTATCCGCCCCGAGAATTTCTTTTCGAACAAAGATTTGCAAAGATTGAGATTATAGTGGGAATCATCCTCTTGCTGGTGGGGGTGTATCAAGCGGTTTCCCTGTATCGCAAAGACATGGTGTTTGCGCTCGCCTCCTTGGTCGCGGGGTGCGCGGCCGCTGGCATATTCTTGATGACGTTTTTCCGACAGCCCCGCCGACTTACCCTAGATGAGCAGGGGATTACGGGTGAGCTATCCCGCTAAAAAGGTGGATATTATTCCCTGGGATACCATTGGGGAGCTCGTGGTGGTTGATGATGGTGGTGTGCCGTGCATTGGTTTGAGTGCCGAGGCGCGCCCCGAGGAATGCCTATGTGTCCCGCCCGGATATCAAACGAACGAGTTTGCGGTTCTGCTCAATAGCTACCGGGAGTTCTACGCCCCGAGGCAATAATTGTGAAAAACGTCAGTTACCGCTTCTGCCACTGCCCTTAATGGGGTTAAACCTTGGGATGGTACGTGCCCCCTAAGGTTGCGTGCAATATGATTGGGAGTATGTCCGCACAACAACGGCTCAATAGTCAAATTAGTTTTCAGTTCTACACCGGTTCGCGGTTGATGCAGCGAATGTACCGGCCCTATCTCGACGAGATGGGGCATTACGTACTCTCAATATTTGGTATTGGAGTGCTTATGGGAGGAGGATGGTCAAACCATTGCCGACCCTATCAATCCCCTGGATCTTGATTCGGGAACCTTGTCGCCACTGCTCAAGCGCATGGAAAACGGCGGCTTCGTGCGTCGACAAGCGGATAAAACCGATTATCGACGCGTCCTCTTTTTCCTCACCCAGCGGGGGCAAAAACTGCAGGACGAAGCCATCGTCATGGAGCAGGAAATCGTGAAAATGCTCAACTTTACCGATGCCGACCTAAAAGGCCATTGGTACGGTCATGGCGAAAATTAATCCAAATGGCAAATTCACCGACTAATACCTGACGCCTATATGTGCATGTGACGACCTTAGCTTTTTTGGCTTATTGGGGTTATCGGATGCGTTAGTGCCGCGGCGATTCTTGCCGCCGAGCTTGCCGACGCCGCCGCCCAGGCCCGCAGCACCGCAGCCTGCTCCACGCTGGTGCCCGTGGTGCGCGCCTGCGCCACCTCCGCGGGGTAAAACCCGCCCCCAGCCACGCCGCCACCTCGGTGCGAGGAATCCCGCCATCCCACCAGGTGCGCAGGATGCTGAGCGCATCATAGCCGGCCTTCGCTAATCGGGTGGCCTCGCCAGGCTGAATGCCTAACTCCCGGTACACCGCCGCCTGGGTGGGGTTAATGCTGGCCTTCGCCCACGGCACCGCGTCCACCCCTGCCAACCGGTGTCTATAAACATGCGGGCGGCCGCGGCCGGCACCCCGGCCTGCAATAACACCTGCATTGAGGCGGCAGCCGCCGGCGGCAATTGGGAGGTGCCGCTTCGTGCCGGCCAAACAGTTCTTTCCACCAGATTCGTGGCTGGGGTTTCTCCCCCTTGATATGCCGTGCCAGCGCCTCCGGGGGCGAATATCCTAACTCCCGCCAGTGCACTATATCCTTCGGCGTCATACCGGCCTGCAGTAGATCCGCCACCTCGTAGGGAGATATACCGGCCTCCTGCCAGGCGACCGCCTCCTCTGGGGCGTAAACCCCGTGGTTACGCCACTGGTCCGCGGCGGCGATTCGAAAACCCTTGCCAATCCACCGGCGGGCCAAGCCGACGCTGAAACCATGGGTCGTCCACTGGTGCAGGCGTTCGGGCGGTAGCTGGGGTGACGAGGGCTGCTGGGGAGGTGGGGTTGAGGCGACCATGAATGCTCCTTTTTCAGTTGTTGGTTCTCGATGCTATTCATCAATGTTGACGGTGCGCGCCCACCATGGGATGGGGTATGTGCTGGTGGGATCTCGACGCGGGGTTCGGATCACCGCGATGATGACCGGTATCGATGGTCGACGGTCCGGCCAGGGGTCTCGCCATCCGTGAGCACAATAATCAGGGTAGGCTGCGGTTTTGGTTTACTAGCTGCAGCGATGCCAGCCGAATATCCGTCCCGCCGCCGCCTGTCAATAACGGCATGTGGCCCGGCTCGGATGGTTTGCGGGGGATGGGCAACCAGGTCGCAACAAATCAACCGGATTTGCCGCAGGTTAGCGTGCCGGGTGATTCCAATAAGCTCCGTCATGATCGTGTTGAGCTGCTGGCCACTCACGCTCCCGGAGGTGTCCACCACCACGGCGATCTCCGGTTTTGGCGCCACCATGGTGGGCAGTATCACCCCGTCGGGTGCGGGCGGCGGGACGGGCGTCGATAAGAATAATCCACCTGGCCGGTCCCAACACGCAAGCCTTGCCGTATCGTTGCGCGTAGCGTGGCTCGCCAATCTATGGTTGGGCGGAGCTGCTGCTGAGCCCACCGCCGCCACCCACCGGGAACAGCGGTGCGGTTGGCCACCTGCTGCTCAATGTCGTGGGCGATGCGCAACTCTAGCAGGTTCCGCGCCAAATCGGACATGGGGTGGGTCCCATCGTCGGTGCCGCCCGTATCCAGGCCGCCATCGGCAATCCCGTCGGCGGCCTGACCACAGTCAATGAGATCCGCGACATGGCTGCCAGCAGCCAGGTGCGCCTCATCCAAGACCTCGATGAGGGATAAATATTCTTCCGCGAGTCGGCCCTCGGGCAGCCCCAGGGCCTGCGGGGATACGACGCCTGGCGGTGAGGCGAGACCCAGGGCCTCCAGGTCATCGTTGACTTCCGCGTCGGCGGCCTGGTTCCACCTGCGGGCGGCCAGGTCATCGGTTTGCTCGCCGACGGCGTGGCGGGACCGGTCGGCATCATGATCGTGGGCGACCGGGGAGCGTGCGGCATGGTGGCGGCACAGATGCCCAATGTGGTGCAATAACCACCAGCCAAACTCCGGGGTGGAGGTGACAAGCGCCGTACCAGGGTCAATGTGGATGCGCCAGTGGGTGTCCGCCGGAAACGCCCGGAATTGCGGGTCCGGCACCGGCTGCCGAACGCCGCCCGCCCGATCCGCCTGGGTATCCGGTTGTGGTTCGGAAATGTTGGGCTCCAGGATCACCGGCTGCAGTGCGAATAACGCCGAGGTCAGATAGGGGGCGGCATGCGCCGCCCACAGGCGGGCCTGGCGAAACCGGTTTCGTGTTTCGGCCGCCCACGCTTCGGCGGCATCAGCCCCCAAAGGTTTTCTCGGGTTCCGTAGGGATTGGTCATGGCATTAATCCGGCCTGCCGCAATATTGGTGCCAACTCCAGCAGTTCGGCGGGCAGTGGCGCGCCCGCGGGACGGTGCTGTGCTAGGGACCGGGCGGCGGTGGCCGCCACATCCGGGGTGGTGCGGGCCACCCGGGTGATCACCCGCCACGCCTGCCGCCAGGTTTCCCACGCAACATCGCTATCGTGTGCGGTGGTTTCCGCCAACTCGGCTTCCTCCAGCTCGGTGACCGCAACAGCGACAACAGCGCTGAGCAGGGCGTGTAACCGATCAACCTCTACGGGCAATGCCACCCCATCCGGGTCCCGCAATATTGTTTGCGGGTCGGGCAGGTCAAGATTCTTCAACCAGGATAAGGCTTCGAACCCGGCGGCTTCCCCCACCGCCCCGATGAGCAGGGTAGCGATGACGTCCTCGCCGGCCCCATTAGCCCAGCTAGTAGCCACCGCAATGGCAGCCATCTCCCAAGTGCGGGGCGAGGGGCCATGCCTGGCCCGCCCGATCCGGGGAGTCGGGGATGACCGAGACGAGCTGGGGGCCGAACCCGCAGAAACGTGCCGATATGTGTTTTCGCCGCGGCGATTTGCGCCGCATTTGGCGAGACGGCTGAGGCTGGTAAACCGGGAAACCCACTGATAAACCCGGTGGCGATATCGGCGGCGGTGGGCTGCCATTGCAGATGAATGAACCGGTTGGCCAGCGGTGCGGCCAGGTCCCAGCCGTCGGCGGCCACGCTGGGCAGGTTAGCGGCGGCAATGATCCGCACTTGTGGGGAAGCCTGAGGTGGCCAACGGTTTTTCGAGCACAATCCGCAACATGGCTGCCTGTACCGCGGGCGGTGCGGTGGTGAGCTCGTCAAGAAAGAGATGCCCCGGCCCTGCTTGGCGAGGCGTTCGGCCCAGTGCGGTGGCGCAAACCAGGTAGTGGTCTCGCGCACCACGGGCAGGCCGGTAAAGTCGCTGGGCTCATGGATGGACCCAACAACGACCTCTAACGGGAGGTCAAGATCGTAGGGCGAGGGCGGTAATCATGGAAGTCTTTCCGCTGCCCGCGCGCCCCACAGGAGAATGGGGAGTTTTCGCTGCGATAGCGATGGTGAGTGCAGAGTGGATAGTGATCATTATTTTTCTCGGTACAGCAGCCCGCGGCCACCATACTTTTTGTGCACCGCCTGTTTGGTTACCCCGAGCGCGGCGGCAATCTGCTCCCAGGTGGCGCCCTGATTCCGGGCGCGGCGCACGAGCATTGTTTCGCGCCGCTCTAATTCGGTGCGGAGCTGTCAGGGTGGCTTCGAGGCTGGTTAGCGGGTTGATGTCCCCGGTTGCTGGTGAGGTTGATGAGGGCTTTCGGAATCCACACCGTCAACTTTAGTTGAAGGCTGCGGTGCATTGGTCCACGCTGAGCCCCATGTCGTCAAGCTTTTCGACGACCTCCGGTTCCTTGATCCGTAACACGGCGAGCCCCAGGTCTCGAGGGAGTGATGTCGGTGGTGGCCTGTGTTGCGACGGTTCGCACCAGGGATTGGGCATGGGGTGTGAAGCCTATGGGGTGGCGCAGGCTGTCCCAGAGGGTCGGGGTGTGGGGATGGGCATGGTGGGGTGAAGCTCGGTGCCTATGGCCAGGGCGGCCAGGAGGATGTCGAGGTGGTTGGCCTGGGGGACGCCGCGGTTGCAGGGCGACGAGTCAGGGAGGTTTTCAGCGTGTGTTTGGCGGCGGTGGTGAAGCGTGGTGTGGTACTCATGCCGTCAACAATAGTTGACAAGCCTGGAGATTGTCAACCCTATGTTGACTTGTTGTGGTTTTTGTTCACCCCGCTTCGTTCAGGGCCGTCGCCACCGCCGTCAACGGATCCACCGGCCATGGATGCTTGGGATACTTCCCCCGCATCTCCGAACGCACATTCTGATACGGCCCCGCCCAAAAACTCGCCAAATCATCCGTAATCGCCACCGGCCCGACCCGCCGGCGACAACAACTCAAACACCACCCGCTCACCCCCAAACACCGGCGAATCCGCCAACCCAAAACACTCCTGCAACTTCACCCGCACCCGCGGTCGAGTCCCCACCATAATCAGCAAAACACCACGACCCGACGGCACCACCAACTCGGCCGGCGCCAATTCATCAACCGGCTCGCCGCCGGCCACAGCAACACCCGCTGCAAAGCCGAATATAAGTCAATATCCTCCACCTTTGTGCCCGAAGCAACCAGATCAATCTCCGGGGCCAACCACTCATCCGCCGGCAGCGCCGCCACATCCGGCCACGGATCACCCACCCGATGCGCCAAAAACCGCAACCGATTCCACAACTGCGCAGCCCGACCACTCATCGGAAACAACCCCACACCCGCTCCCGCACCACCGCGGCCACCGCCGCCCAGGGCCACACCGGATCCGGGCGCACCGGGGTGCGCGACAACACGATCGCACCAGCCGTCACCACCCGCGTCGCCCGCACCCGACCATCCTCAAACACACATTCGGTTTCCTCCGACACGCCAATAACATCCAGCGCCACCGACTCCGTGATCGGCGCCACCGCCGCAACCCGCGCCCGACCCGAACGCTCCAGCCGCACATCCGCCACCGCCAACCATTCCTCACCCATAAGCCCGAACTCCGCCGGCACCACCACCCGCGTCCCCTGAGCCAACAAATACTCCCCGTCCGCCACCCGGCGCTGCCACCAAATGCGGAAACGCATGCCCAATGACCTCACCCGGGGCGACCTGCCGGGATCCGCCTGGGTCGGCCAGCCGCTGAAGACGTCGAACCTCCCGCTGGTCAGGGCGTCGCAAAGCAATATTGCCCGTCTCGCCAAGGCTGAGCAGCGCCACGGTAGGGGGCCGCTGCCGGGCCGAAAATCCAGCAACGCCTTCCCGAGCCGCGGATCCACCGGCAACTGTGCCAGCCGGGCGCCACCTGCGGATCCGCCGCCCCAATCGCCGCCAACGCGGCCGTGGCCTGCGCAAACGCGGCGGCCGGCGGCTGGTCCAACAACGGAAACTCGGCCGGCGCAGCACCCCAACACGACAACAAGAGGGCAAACTCCGTCAGATCGGCCGACCGGATCTCCGGCTCGGTATGCGGTGCGAAATGCGCATAGTCCGACCGCGAATAGCAGCGGATCACCATCCCCAGGGCCCTCCCGGCCGGCACGACCCGCCCGCTGCACCGCACTCGACTGGCTACAACTCACCGTGACCAGGCCATTCATGCCGCGCAGGGTGTCGCGCTTGGGCACCCGGGCCAGAGCCCTGCGTCAACAACGGTGCGCACACCCGGCACCGTCACCGACGACTCCGCCACATTGGTGGCCACAATAATGCGGGGCCCAGCATGCCGCAGCGCCCGATCCTGCTCAGCGGGGACTGGCCGCCATGGAGAGAAACACCGGCACATCCGTGATCCGGCCCCAGCTCGGCGCAGCACGCGGTAATGTCCCGCACCCCAGGAAGAAATACCAAAGTCGAATACGTGTTCGTGTTCTCGGCGGCAATTCGGGCCACGCCCGCCACAAACTCGGCCCACACCCCGCCCTACCGGGCAGCGGCTCATACCGCTCCGCCACCGGAAACATCTCGGCCGGGGTCGAGATCACCGGCACCCCTCAACAGCGCAGCAAACCGTTCGGCATCCGCGGTAGCGGACATGCAACCACCCGAAGCTCCGGGCGTAACACGGCAAGCTCCGCAACCATGCCCAATAATAAATCGCCATCAAGCTGGCGTTCATGCACCTCGTCTATGATGACCGCCCCACCCCGGCAAGCTCCGGGTCCCGCAACAGCCGGCGAATCAGCACCTTCGGCGTCACAAACTCCACCAGCCGGCCGGGCTGAGCGTCGCCCCGAATCGTGTACCCACCCGATCCCCCAACCACGCTGCCATCCAGTAAGGCCAACCGGCTTGCGGCCGCCCGCACCGCCACGCGCCGGGGCGCGGTCACCATAACCTTGCCCACGGTTTCCGAAACTTCGTTCGATATCAGTGGTGGGATGAGGGTGGTTTTTCCCGGTGCCGGGCGGCGCCTGCACCACCACCGACCCGGCGTCGCGGATGGCGGCGAGTTGCGCGATGCACGGGCAGGCCTGCGCCGATGGTGTCAAGATCAAACGTTGTCGCGTTCTTCGTCACAGCAACCAGGGTAAGGCACCGGCGTAAGGTGGGGCGTATGCGGATTACCACACATCATCCAGAGCTTACCGAGTCGGGTCTTGTCCGGTGTGAGGATGGTGGGCTGCGGCCACCGTGGGCGGCGGTGAGCGATGAGCTGCGCCATTACTACGACACGGAGTGGGGTGCGCCGGTGACGGACGAAACCCATATTTTTGAGCGCATCTGCTTGGAGGGGTTTCAGTCGGGCCTGAGTTGGCAAACGATCCTGGCCAAGCGGCCGCTGCTGCGGAAACTATTCCACGGTTTCGACCCGGATGAGGTGGCCAAGTTTACCGAGGCGGATATTGAGCGACTCATGCGGGTTTCGGGCATGATCCGGAATCGCCGCAAGATCGCGGCGGTGATAGCGAACGCGAAGGCCACTATTGAGCTCCGGAAATCTGGCGGTCTATCTCACTTGGTGTGGTCGTTTCGCCCCACGCACCACGAGCGGCCCACGACGGTGGCGGGGATCGCGTCGACAAGCCCGGAATCCACGGCGTTAGCGAAAAGAATTAAAAGCGACATGGTTTCCAGTTTGTGGGCCCCACGACGGTGTATGCGACGATGCAGGCCATCGGGCTTGTCGACGACCGGGTGGTGGGCGCGGCGCCGCTGGTTCGCTATGGTGAACATATGAGTGAGAAAACAGCAGTAGTCACGGGTGGGTCGTCGGGGATCGGGGAGGCCGCCGCCCGCGCGCTGGCCGCCGACGGGTGGCACGTCATTGTGGCAGCCCGCCGGCTAGAGAACCTGCAACGCATTGCCGAGGAAATCGGCGGCACCGCCATTCGGCTGGATGTGACGGATGACGATTCCGTGGCCGAGTTCGCCGCCCAGGTGTCCCGGTGTGATCTCTTGGTCAATAATGCCGGCGGCGCCAGGGGCTGGATCCCCATCGCCGAGGCGGATGTGGCCGACTGGCAGTGGATGTACGACACCAATGTGATGGGCACCATGCGGGTGACCAAGGCATTATTGCCGCGGCTTACCGAAGCCCACGGCCACGTAGTGAACATTGGTTCGATTGCCGGGTTGCGGAGTTACCGCGGTGGGGCCGGCTATAATGCCGCCAAACACGGGGTGCATTCGCTCAGCCATGTGATGCGCATGGAATTCGTCGACGCCGGGGTGCGGGTGACCGAAATCAACCCGGGCGGGTGCAAACCGACTTCTCCCTGGTCCGGTTCAAGGGTGATGCCGAGCGCGCCAACGCCGTGTACGACGGCCACCAAAACCTGGTCGCCGACGATATTGCCGAAACCATTCGGTGGGTTGCCGGCCTGCCCAGCCACGTGAATATCGACCAGGGTGGTGGTCACTCCGCAGGAACAGGTGATTTGGTAAGGGGGTTCTGCATGTTACCGGCCCTCCCCGCCGGCTCCCGGGAGGGCGTCGTAAAAGCTATGCTGGAGACAAAATTCAGCGGCAGAAAGGCACCAGAATCATGATTGTTACCACCACAAATAACATTGACGGGCAGCAGGTGGCGCAGTATCTTCGGGTCGTGTCCGGGGAAGTGATCGTGGGCGCGAATTTTTTTCAAGGACATTGCGGCGGGGTTCCGTAACATTGTGGGCGGCCGGTCGCAGGCGTACGAAGGGGAGCTGCGCACCGCGCGGGAGGGGGCGTTGGCGGAAATGGTTGAGGCGGCGCAGGAGCTGGGCGCGCAGGGCGTCATCGGGGTCAAACTGGATTACCAAAGCATTGGTGTGGACGGCGGCATGCTCATGGTTGCCGCAACCGGCACCGCCGTGACTTTTCGCTAGAGGGCATCGCGTAGACTAACTGTCTATGCAACCCGTAACAGTCACAATTTCCAGCGAAACCATTAAACTTGGCCAGTTCATTAAGCTAGCCAGCCTGGTGGAAACCGGTGGTGCCGCTAAGGAAGTCATCGCCGACGGGCGGGTGACCGTCAACGGCGCCACCGACACCCGGCGCGGCAAAACCCTACGTGATGGGGATGTGGTGTGCGTCGACGACATGTGCGCGCAGGTGCAGGTGGGTTCGGCCGACGATGATTATTTCGACGAGGCGACCGCGAACGATGATTTTGACCCCGAGCAGTGGAGGAACATGTAAATGCCCGCTTTCAAGCCGAACCCGGCATGCCGTACTGGATCGACCTGACCAGCTCTGATATGCGGAAGTCGTCCCATTTTTATTCGCAGGTGTTGGGGTGGGAGATTGAGGAAATCTCCGAGGGCTACCGCATGGCCCGGCTACAGGGGCTTCCGGTGGCGGGGTTAGTGCAGCGCCCCGAGGCGGAGAACCAGCCCGACACGTGGGTGACGTATTTCCAGTCCGACAATATCGACCATGATTGCGAACGCGTGGTCGAATTGGAGGCGGGTGTTAGTAGCGCCGGTTGCGGTGCAGTTGGGGAAGCTGGCGGTGCTGGTGGATACCGCAGGTAGTGCGTTTGGCCTGATCCAGCCGGCCGGGAGGACTCCTTCATTGCCGCGGGCGAGGCGGGCACCCCGGTGTGGCATGAGCTGACCGCCACCGTTTCGTATGCTGAAGCGGTGGAGTTTTACGAACAACTATTCGGATGGGTGACCGCCACGACTGATGCCCAGGACTACACCACCGCGCTGGTCGACGGCGCCGCGTTCGCTGGAATCTTCGACGCCACCGGCAAATTCCCGCCCCACGTGCCGAGTTTTTGGCAGTCCTTCCTGGGGGTTGCGGACGTGGCGGCCGCGGTCGCCCAGGTCCGGGAGTTGGGCGGCGATGTGATTCGGGAGCGTTCGATTCGGGTTTCGGCACGATGGCCATCATTGTTGACTCCACCGGCGCGACCATTACGCTGTGCGAGGTGGCGCCGTCCGTGCCGGAGGAAGAACTGTCGGAGTCAGATTCCATCCTGTAGTGATTTTGGGCAGCCATAATGATCGAGCTTGACGACCTCACCGAGCGGGTGCTCGCCCTGTGCGACAGCATTCCTCAAGGGCAGGTTGCGAGTTACGGGGATGTTGGTGCGGCTTGCGGCACCACGCCCCGGGTGGTGGGGCGGATCATGGCCACCCATGGGCAGCTCACCTGCTGGTGGCGGGTGGTGCGGAGCGATGGCACGAGTGCTGTTGCTGACCAGGCGGTTGCCTATTGGGATGCGGAAAATATCCCCCACCTGGGGTTACGGGTTACTATTCGTGAGTGCCGCGCGCAATTGAAATGCTAAGGTAGAACAGGCACGTACCAAGCCCACAAGTCATGTATTGCGCCAACAATCGTGTATGAAAAATCTTGTGGGCTTGGGCGTGTGAACTCTAATCAGTGTTACCTCCTGATATGTATGCCTATGTGCCTGTGGATTCGATAATATGGTACTTAATGTTATTTTGCAACTATTTTAAGTTTGTCTTTTTATAAAATAAATCATCACTTAGGTTGACAACTTTCACAAAAACACCACCTTAACCAGATAGCAAAATAGCGAATACCGCCGGTATTAACCCTGCTGCAAATGAATGACACATATGTAGTTTTAAGTTTTTAAAAAGCCCGATCGGCGGCTCCCATGCAGCTGAGGGGGTATTATTCAGGATCGAATAAGGGGTAATGTTCGGCAATATGTGCTTATCGACGACGCCCGCTTGGCGGATATGAAGCCCATCTTCAGGGGGCCTAATATGATGCTGGTCACATTATGTAGGGAGAATGTGGGGCTAGTGTGGTCCACCCACCCTATGAATACTCATGAATAATTCCTATGATAATCAAATGGCAGACGTTCTCCTCATGCTCTTTCCCCTCGTGGTGCTGCTATGGATCGGTTCCCGGCTCCACGCAATCCTGCACGAATTGCGGAAAATAACCGCACTTCTCAAGGCCAGAAAACCCATGACGAATAATGATATTTTTGCCCTGAAACTCTCAAAACAAGTATGGATCTTCGCCAGCGTTGTCATGTTTATTATGGTGGCCTCCACTATCGCCACCTGTGTTTATGAGGACTATCGCTATGAAAAACAACAGGCACTCATTGGTCCCACGCTTCCCCAAGAATCCGCGGGTACGTCCGTAGACGAGTCGGTGGGAACAGCCATAACAACGTACCTACAAACCCTCGACGCAGAATGGTCCGATAAAAGCTGCTCCCTGAAACATTGCCCAAATTCCAGCAAATCACTACCTGGTGTGCCACAAGAACGCACCATGTTCACCAAATACGAGCGTTTGAACGTGGAGCTTCGGGGAAAAATCATTTCTGACACCACCGGTGTGCCTGTGAGTAGCTTCAGCCTCTATAGCACGAAGCGGGAACAAAACGGGGCAATAACCGCCATTGTCAATATCATGATTGTGAAATGCTATTCGTCCAAGCAGCCGGACTCCTACAGCAATGCCACCGACACCCACAAAATAACGCTTGGTCCCAGTACCACTCAGCCTGATGACTATGTGGTGATGGAAGATCAAATACTTGATCCCATCAAATTCCCACTAACAGCTTCTCCTCGATCGCTGTACAAATATAATCCCGACCGGGAGCCGCAATGCCCCACCGCCATATAAGGTGGGGCACCAGGCTAAACACTCTTGAGGAATTCGGCCACATCCATGACTCGCTGCCGGGCAACCTTGGGCGTCGACACGCGATGCTCCGACACGTACTCCGTCACTTTGGCCGCCAGCGCCTCCGCCCACTCATAGCGGCCCGCGATCGTGTCGTTGCTGGCCACCTGGATGAACGTCGGCGGCAATGTGGTCGGGAACTCGTCGACGCCGGCCCGCACGTCGTCAGGCAGTACGGTCAGGTCAAGGTGGGGGAACGTCAACGCCAGGGCGTCGAAAAGCGGCGCGCACAAGACCGCCAACGCGCCACCCGACGAATAACCCCATGCGCCCACCCAGTCAGCTTGACGACGAGCCCACGCCGCGGCGTCCGCAACCGCCGACATCACCTCCGGCAGCGACGCCTCAGGCACCAGCGGATAATCCACATCCACCATGGTCACGCCCGACAGCTGGGCCACCGCCGCAACCTCCGGGCGCCACGCATTCTCAAGGCCACGCCCGAACCCTTCCACCAACCACCCGGATGCAGCGACACCGCATACCGGCCATTCGGCGACTCCGGCACAAACACCTGAGCATTGATCTCCGGCACCGACTGGGCGTCACACCCTGCGCAAACGCGACACCCGGCATGCTGTGATCCACCGCCGCCCCCAACATCAGCATCGCCGAATGCGTCAGCCGGTCCGGCAACCGCGCATCAAACGTGTCGGCCGCCACCGGGTCCGACGGATCATCAGACCACGGCGGATTCTTCGCCGGCGCCTCATAATGGGCATGAATATACGTGGCAAGCTGCTCTAATTGCTGCTCGGGGATAACTCCCGGTCGACGCCGCCCACCTGGAACGCCGCCCGATCCTCTTCCTCCCACGAATCAGAAACCTTATCGTTTTCGTTCATGGCATCATGGTAGCTAAATACCCACCCCAGAGAAAAGGAAACCAACCATGGAACGCATTGCGAAGATTCACCCCACGGCCACCCTCAGCCCCACCAAAGATGAAATCCTCCACCAACAATTCGGGCGGTTACCAGCATTGGTGCTTTCCGATTCGTCGACCCCAACGGCAAGGTTGGCATCGAAACCCTCCTGGTTCAGGAAACCACCAATGGCGTCTTGCTGCAATTTCCCGTCACTTACCGGGAACAATGCATTAGTGATACGCACGAAGTCGGCACCACCGAACACAGCGATCTCGGCACCCGACACATTACGAAAGTCGTCGCCGACCCCGTTGCTGTGACCGAGATCATTCGCGTCATTCTCGAAGGCGACACCAATGTGCAACGATCCGACGGCAAAACCTCACCTTATGAAATCCACGGCACCGGCACCGCCGGGGTAGACACCCTCACCTTGGACAATATCCACCTGAAAAAGATCGCCGACACCGTGGTCACCGGCCACATCGATGTTAACGGCGACCATAAAGCCTTCTCGCTCAGCCTGCCCACCCAAGTGCCGGTCATCCCGGCGGCCGCCGCGGACAAGAGTGGGATGCCCGAAACCGCACTCATCGGGTTGATCCTGAAACCGGCGACCACTACGTGTTTGCCGAACTCACCATCTAGCGGGCAACCCAAGCTGGGATTGGGCGGGTGGCCTGCTGCCACCGGGGGCTGGTTACCAGATGGTCACCCGGTTCTCCGGGGCGATAAACATGGGCGCATCCGCCGGCACCTCAAACGCCTCATGCAACTCGGCCACATTCCCCGCAATCACATTGCACCGGAACTCCGAGGGCGAATGCGGATCCGACGCCATCAACTGCACATCCAACTCCGGGCGGGTCTTCGACCGCCACACATGCGACCACGCCAAAAACAGGCGCTGCAACCCCGAAAACTCGTGCTTCGCCAACTCTGGCGAACCACCCTCGGCAACAAACGGGCGAACCGGGGTATCCGCCAAGGTCAAACCCCGATCGGCCAAATACATGCGGTAGGCCACAATGGCAATGCCCAAACCGCCCAGGTCGCCAATGTTCTCGCCCAGGGTGAACTCACCATTCACCCCGGTGGTTTCAATACCGGCCTCCCGGACTGATGTGGGAACAAGGCCCTGGAACTGGTCCACCAGCTTCGCGGTGCGTTCCGTGAACGCTGCCCGATCCTCATCAGACCACCAGGAATGCAGATTACCGTCACCATCATATTGGGAACCCTGGTCGTCAAACCCGTGGCCGATCTCGTGGCCGATCACCGCGCCAATCGCCCCGAAATTCTCCGCCGCATCGGCGTCAGGGAGATAGAACGGTGGGCGTAAAATAGCGGCGGGGAACGTAATATCGTTGACCGTCGGATTATAGAACGCATTCACGGTCTGCGGGTGCTAAACCACTCCGAACGATCATAAAGGCTTCGAAACTTTGTTCAACTCATAGTCGTGCAGGAATGCGGAACCCCGGCGCACGTTTTCCACCAAGGCAGCCCCATCCGACTCGAACTCCAGGCCGGTGTAATCCCGCCACTTATCCGGGTAGCCGATCTTGGCCTGGAACTAGGCCAGCTTCTCCAGGGCTCGTTCTCAGGTTGCTGGGGTCATCCACGACAACTGGCTGATCCGTTCGTGGTAGGCCTTGACCAGGTAATCTACCAACTCCACCATTTCGGTTTTTGAACTTTCCGGGAAATGCTTGGCCACAAACAGTTGACCAATCTCCTGCCCCACATAACTGTCGGCGAGATCCAGGCCGCGCTTCCACCGGTCTCGCTGCACCGGGGTGCCGGTGAGTACCGTGCCGTAGAACGCGAAATTCGCCTGGGAAATCTCATCCGTGAGCAGGCCGGCCCGGCCGCGCAACACATGCCATTTCGCCCACGGCTTCAATCATCCAACCGGTCCGCCGTGAGCAGGCCCGCCACATGATCCAGGAAAGACGGCATCCTGGCAATGACCTTGTCCGTGGTGCCCTGGAGGATTCCCACCATCAGGTCCCGCACTGGTCCCGGAAGATCCGCAAGCGCGGTGGGGTTATAGGTTTTCACCGCATCCCGGGTGGAGACCACATCCCAGTGGCCGGCCGCAATATCTTTCTCCAGGGCGACGACCCGCTCCGCTGCGGTGGCATCTAGCCCCAAAAACGCCAGCATGGTGCCCACATGCTGCTGGTAGGCAGCCAGGGTTTGCTGGTGCATCGGCTCCCGGTAGTAGGCCTCGTCGGGCAGGGCCCAGGCCGGCCTGGGCCAGGTAGGGGATGGCGTCATCGGAACCGGAATCCTTGGCGACATACGCGCCCACCGGCACGTCTACGCCAGTGCGACATAGCTTCACGAAAGCCGCAACAAGCTCATCAACGCTGGTCACGGCGTCGATAAGCTGCAAATCGAGGGTCAAGCGGTGCGATGCCGGCGGCCTCAATTGCCTCGGTGTCCATGAACGAATGAAACAGCTTGCCGGCGCGAGAATCTGGAGAATTCTTCACAATCTCATAAACATCCAACTCCGCCTGGTCGCGCAATTGGTAGAATGTGCCATCAATCGGGCGATCATCGGGAATGGCGTGTGTGGCAAGCCAACCTTCGTTGACAAACCGGAACAAATCAGTCATCAAAATTGTCATGGTGTCTAGCTTAGACAAAAATGATAACTACAAACCGAAAACTATAAAAGCCTACTAAAAACACTGTAAATTTGGAGTCATGGCGTTTTTATCGTGTTAGCCCCATCAGGACCACCAAAAACCTGGCTGGGGTTCACCGGCCTCGTACTGTGCGCGCTACTGTTGCCGGCGGTACTTTTACCTCACAATCCCCGACAACGACGGCGAAACAATACCCGTCACCCTCGGGCTTGAGAGTGCCGACTGGGCAGTCCCCGTCACCGACCAACACGACACGAAACTGGAATGCCCCGGCACCGTCTCACTGCTTGAACAATCCGGCACCTGGACCTGCGGAGTCAACGGATAGCCGTCACCTCGAAAATCATTGAATCGGGCGGGAACCGGAACGCACCTTCCGGCGGGCCATCCGCGGCCACCTGCAGCAAATCATGGACATTGACTACCAGATCAAAGAACTCGGCAATATTCGATACAGCCAAATGGAGCGGCTATCGCGGCAAGGGCAAGACGAAAGCCAAACGGTCCTCATCCTCACCGGTACCGGCGACAAAGACGGCTAAAAGCCTCCTGGTGACCGTGACCGGTGCCCCAATACAACGCCAATCATTGGCGGAATTACTGATGACAAACCTGGTGCGGGAAGACCGACACCTTCAGGGTGACAATGTGGATTACGCGGCGGCGGCACGAATCGTTGCCGACTCCGGGGCGGCGGAAATTGCGGCAGGCAACCCTGATGCTGACGGTGGGTCCGGCGGTGGGTCGGCTCTGGCGGTGAGCCTGGCGGTGCTGGTGAGGGTGATGGCAATGGCGGCGGTGACATGCTTCAGCCGCTCATCAAACCCATGCAGGGAGAACAGGAGTTGGGATTCTAATGCTGCGTTACGGAAAAACCGTGCTGCTGGTCAGCATGATCCTTGGGGTGATTGTCTCACTATTCAGTATCGGCATGAGCGCCTTCCTGGTGGACGCGCCGGTAAGCCTCATCAACCTGGCCGGATTCATCGCCTACCTGATAGTCGGTACCGCAATTTTTCGGGTATCGCCCATGTGGCCGGAAGAACTCAACTGGAAATGGTACCTGACCTGCCTACTTTGGGGTGGGTGCGCCTCGGTTGGGGTGGTGTCGGTGATCGGCTCACCCATCAGCACGGTGCTGAAGCGGCTCAACCTGATGTTTTTCGAGGCCGCCCTTGGCGGGGCTTACCCGGAAGAAATCTCCAAATTATTAGGCGTCGCCCTTATTCTCATTGTGTCGCAGCGATTCAGCAGGCCATGGCACGGGTTCGTGGTCGGCGGCATGGTGGGCCTGGGTTTCGAGGCTTTCGAAAACATAGTCTATGGAAGCTTCGGGGCGATGATTGACCCGAATTCGGATGTGGATGGTGCCCTATCCGTGTGGGGATATCGCACGGTTGCCGGGCCTGGCCTGCACATGTGTTTGACTGCGATTTCCGGGCTAGCGATCGGCTATGCCATTTACCTTGCCGACATTCCCATGCGCAAGCGATTAGCATACATGTTCGGTGGCTTGGGGACGAGTTTTCTCCTCCACTTCGCCTGGAACACCATCATTTCTGCCGGAAACCTCCAGATCGCGTGGTGGGTTGGTGTTGCCATCGTGCTCTACGGCACATTCCTGTCGTGCTGGGTGCATTGCGTCCGCCAAATCAAAAACCGAAGGTAGCAGCCCCATCACGGTTCCCCACTTGCCGTTGGCCTCCCTGGAAGAGCCTGCGCCCGATGCGCCCCCCGCCACGCAGGTCATGCCCGGTGTCCAACCCCCCGAAGGCTTTTCGACGCAATAACCTCCGGCACCCCACCCTTAAGCTTGGGTTCCGGGGAGACCGGCAACATGGCAACACGGCGACACCGATCTGGGCGTGGCAATGCGCCAAAACCAGAACCCAAGCTTAGGTCGGTTTTCAGGGGTTATCGGAAGGAGGGTTTTTGCAGCTTAGGAGGAGTGCTGGTGGATGTGCATTCATGCAGCTGTGGGCTGCATATGTTCTAAGCATGGTGTTTTGGAAACCGCCACCCTGACCCCTAAGAGCCGACACGTTCCCAGAGTAAACACCATGCTTAGAAGGTTTGCTGCTTGGGTGGTCTGCCACAGCTATTGGGGGTAGTAGATTCGATAAGCATGGTTTTGTTCTGATTGGCGTATTGATCCCAGGGGATTTGAACTATCGTTGATAGAAGTCCAAGCTTAGAACATGTGCTGGTGATGGCCGATCTGTGCACCTGATTACTGCAAATGTTCTAAGCATGGTTTCCGCTCCGGGGGCATGTTGTTCCCAGGGGATTTGGGGTGGCGGTTTCCAAACACCATGCTTATCAGACATGAAGCCACAACCTGAACTGTGGACGGACAAAACCCAAGCTTAAAACAGGTGCAGCTCATGATTATGATGCCAGGTATCACCTCAAGTCCTTGATGTGGTATCGGCTTTTCTAAGCATGGTGTTTGGGCGTGGTGGAATGTGGCCCCAGGGGATATAGGCTGGTAAAAACGGAAACCATGCTTATCAGACATACAGCCCCATTCATTTCACCCAACAGCGCAAACGTTGAGCTTGACTTCACACTCCCTCCCGCTTAACTCCTAGTAGGTAAGATCTTTGCTACCCCAAACCCCAGCTCAACATCAACACAGTACAATTCCTAAACCGCAAAACCCCCTCCAGGCACCCCGGAAAATCCACTCTTTTAAACAAAAACCAAGCTTAGGGGAAATGCTACAACAACCCAGGGTAGCGCTGCACATGCTCTAAGCATGGTTTCCATCCCGAGAGAGTGTTAGTTCCTGGGGGTTTAGGGCGGCAGATTTTAAAAACCATGCTTAGCATGTATGCTGCACGAGACGCCTTAGGGGCAGCAGATTAGATAAGCATGGTTTCCGTTCTGGGGGCGTACTGACTCCTGAGAGTTTGAACTGTCGCCAATGGAAGACCAAGCTTAGAATATGTGCTAGGGGCTGGCCCACCTGCATACCGGACTGCTGCACATGTTCTAAGCACGGTCTTTCCCTGGCGAGCACATTGACTCCAGGGGATTCAGGCTGGAAGTCCTCAAACACCATGCTTATCAGATATGAAGCCATATTCATCCCACCTGGCAGCACAACCTCTAAACTGCAAACCCCCTCCAGGTGCCCTGGAAGTTCACCCTTTTGAACGAAACCAGGCTTAGGGGAAATGCTACGGCAACCCAGGGCGGCGCTGCATATGTTCTAAGCATGGTTTCCACCCTGAGGGCATGTCAGTTCCAGGGGATTTGGGACGGCAAGACTCAAACACCATGCTTAGCATGTATGCTGCATACGGTACCTTGGGGCAGCAGGTTAGATAAGCATGGTTTCCGCTCTAGGCACGCACCGGCTCCTGGGGGTTTGAACTGCCACCAATAGAAGACCAAGCTTAGAACATGTGCTAGGGACTGGCCCACTCGCCTATCTAACTGCTGCACATGTTCTAATCATGAGTCTTTCCTGGCGGGTATGTCAGCTCCTGGGGGATTTAGGGCAGCAGATTTTGAAAACCATGCTTAGAAGGTATGAAGCCCTAGGCAGGGCTGTGGCGTTGCCGCTTTCAAAGAGGGTCGCACATTTGCTAAGCATGGTGTTTTATGCAAAGGCGACAAACCCCCAGGAGCTGGTGGACATAGAAATGGGAAGCAAGCTTAGAACATGTGCAGCGCCGGGGGCAGGGGGTAGGGGGCAGAGGGGGCGAGGCGCGGGCGAGACAGATGGGGTGGGAGGGGCGGAACGACGCCCACCGGGAGGTGAGCGTCGTCAAGCGAAGGACTAATTCAAATAATCCTTCTTATCCGTATCAATATTCTGGTGCCCCGGCGACCACCAACCCCACCGGGTCTTCGTAGTCCGGTCAATGCGCGCCACATCTGGCGTCTGGCCCTGCGAATTCGGGCGCAGCGCATAGAGTTCAGGGAACCCCAGTCACGCAACCAGTCATCCTTGGCGTAACCCGGCAGCTCATAGGAATAATTCACGGACTCCGCGGTACCCAACACGCCACCACCATGATAATCCTCGAAGCTGGCGCCCGAACGCTTCCCCTTATAGTCCGGCAGGATACGGAACGTGGGAATCTCCGCAACACCCGCATAGTGGCTAAACGGCCGCTGGCACGTGAACTGCAACGGCACCGACCAGTCCAACAACCCCGGCTCCGTGCTGCCAACCACCGAATTCAACGATCCAGCTTCGGCACCCGCGGCGGCGTCACCACCAGCCACTGCTCCGGGTCGAGCGAATCATCCTCAGCATAGATACGCACTGCATCCGCCTCCTTCGGCAGATCATCAATAGGAAGCCGCAGGTTACGCCACTTCTTTTTCGGGCCAATATCCAGCATTTGGGTTTCACCCAACTTATCCACCCCACCGGAAGCATTCTTCTTGCCGTACTCCAACAGCAACTTCCGGCCCTCCTGGGTGACGCCATCGGCGTCAACACCCTCAATAATGCCCTGCCGCCGACACCACAATCAGTGGCGCCTCCGGCGTGGACTTCGGCAAGTCATACCAGTCCGTGGTGATCTGCGCATAATATTGGCGGCCCACCGTATACGAGCCCATCACCGGCACCTTCGCCGGATCCAGGTTAAACGGCAACACCCACTTCGAACCATTCACACCCTTCGTAGTGCTGCGGCCACCCTCCACATTTAGGCGATCCCCCGCACTCACCAGGTCCGGCAGCTGGTCGCTCCCCCAATTGGGGAATCCGATCCGGCTCAAAAACCCCGGGTTTTCTTATCCACCTGGAGGAATCCCCCAACTTACTGGTGAGCGGCTTCAAGAACGACTCGTTCGTGTTTGTCTCCACCAACACGTAATCCGCCAGGCCACAGGTCTTCCCCACAACACTATTCATATTCCCCAACCCCACCGAATACGCCGGATATTGGGTGATAAACGCCTTCGTGAACGACAGCATGGAAAACAGGATCGCCACCAGGCAAAACGCCGCAATCGGGCGGAGAATAATAACGTAAACCGGCTGGGTTTCCGGTCCGCCTTCTTATAGGCTGCCGACGCATCATCCAGCTCCGTGGCCAACCCCACCCGGAACGATTGCACAATACCAACCAGCAGCACAATCACGGAAATCACCATGACCACCGTGGACGCCTCAATCGCCTTGAACTGGATGGACTTATCCCACCACGGAATACCGTAACTGGACACATACCACCAGCCGTTCGTGCCCGACAGGGCGAACGCAAACATAAACAACAACCCGCCCAACACCAGGGTGCGGGTGTGCCGCGACCGGTTAGCGAACTCGCTCAAAGCAATCGCCCCCAGGCCACCCAAGGCCGCCGCAATACCAGCCCACACCCCAAAGTGGTGGGTCCACTTCGTCGGGTGAAACTCAGCAAAGAACAGGGTGCCGATGAAAATCATCATCAACCGCAGCGACGGGCCCCTGGCTCGACCCCGGCACCTTACCGTTCCGCAGCATCGACGCGAACACAAACACAATGCTCATGAACGCAATCAACACCGCAAACCGGCGGGAGAATGACCCATCCACCTCCTGCTGGAACAGCACCTCGTAGCGCACCCACTCCTGGAACCACTGCAACGATGGGCCCTTGTCCGCACGCACATAGGTGGACTCCCGCACATTCGCCAACGTTTGATCCCCGAACACGGCAATAAACACCGACGTGCCGGCCGCCATAAACGGCGCCAACATGGCCGTCCACCCGCTGATCCGCTGCCACCGGGTGGAATCCTCTGTCACCCCGAAATAGTCCAACCACCGGTTCATGATCCGAATCAGACTCGACAACGTCGCCAGCAACGCCGACACCGCCATCAGGCCGGTCGGGCCACACGCCAAGGTGAACGCCGCAATGATCGTGCCAATAGCCGCCGGCGTCAACCGCTTTTGTTCGATGGAACGTTCGAACGACACCCAGGCGGTCAACGTGCCCAACGCAATGATCGGCTCCGGGCGCAAACCATTATTATAGGGAAGCCAAAACGCCAAAAACATGAGCGCCGCCGTCCAATGCGCAGCCCCTACGGGCGGCAATCCCCGCACCCAGGCGCGGCAATACCTCCCGGGACACAATCAGCCAGATCAACAAGCCGGCCACCAGTGACGGCAGCCGCATCCACGTGGACGCGGTCGACACCCGGGTCATTAACGCCAAGAAATCATAATAGGGCGCACCGAACGGGGATTCGGGAACCCCAAACCACCGGTAATAGTTGGCCATATGGTCCGACTCCAGCGACACCCGGGCCATGGTCAAAATAAACCCATCGTCCGACGTGTTCGCCCCGAAGAAATACCACAGCACCAACACCCCGGCCACCAGGCCATCCAAGGGCGCGGCCGGAAACCCTTCGGCCAGAACGGATACCGGCCCTTACCATCCAACCGGTCAATGCGAAACAGCGCCCACAACGCCACCAGGGTGCACAACACCCCGCCGATCATGGTGAAATATTTCAGCACGGTGGGGAGGAGGTATAGCGGGAATTGATCTCCACCTGCACATTCAGCCCAGCCCGGATGAGCGGCTCCGCATCCCCGGTCAGTTCGGTGTAAATGCCGGAAATTTGGGGGCGCAGATCTTCTTTATCGTCCTTTTTGTCGTTGGCCTTGCGCAGCGGCTGACCGTTGGCGTCGGTGGCGCGGGAATTTCCACCAGGTTTCTTTCAGCCCTGAGTGGATTTTTCAGCACCGCATCCCGCGGCAGGGCGGCCACTTCCTCGGCATCCATTTGGAAAAACACGTTATCCCGCAGCACCACGTCCAGCGCGCCCTTGTCGGAGCGCACGAACAGGCCACGTTCGGTCGCTTTTTCGCTTGTCGACGGCAGGGTGCTCACCACCGTGGTTTCGTCCTCACGCAGGGATTTCAGCGCGGAGATCGGCACCGTGATATCAAGGTTTTCCGGTGCGTACGACACCAGGGGTGCGTTGACGCTATTGAGGTTCCCGTTTTGCGGCCAGGTCAGGGAGGACTGCACCTGGTCCACTGGCATGAATGGGGTGAGCATGAAAAGCACAAATCCCACCACACCGCTGATGGCGGCCACCCGTCGTAACATGGCGTTTTGCCGCCACACTTGGCGTCGCAAAGCGTCGCTTGCCTCGGGCGCGACTTGCGGGTCGATTGGGGTATCGCTCTGTTTCTCGTCTACGTTATCCATCTTCTACCTTGCGTTATCTCGCGAAGCTTCGTACTGCCACCACAAATGGGCCAATCTGTTTGACTTCCCACTCCGTGCCGTCGCCCACGAACACTTCCGGGTTGAACCGGAGCCCGTGGAACCGCACATTGGGATTATTCGGGTAAATGTCTTCGGCCAGGTCATACACCCACCCGCTGCTGTCTTTACCTGCGGCTTTGTCCTGCTTATAGGATTCCAGGTCCGCCCGGAACACGAATGCCTGCGGGGCTCGCCACTTTGCCTCCAGCATTTTTGCCAAGAATTTTTCGGGTGTGTTGGCGTTTTCCCAACTGCCCAATGCCCACTCCGTAATCGTTTGGTTGCGCACGTCAAATTCCCCCAGTGGGTTGGCATAGTGGCTGGTAAACGCCTGGAAACCCCGGTATGGGTAATACGACATGAAGTTTAATTCGTCCGTGAGTACCACGGTTTCATTGCGTTGTAACCCCATGTGCTTGTCGATGAACTCCGCCACCTGCTTGTAGTACTGGGTAGAATCCGGCGGATACCGGTCGGCCCGCTCCCCGTAACCATCCGTGTCCGAATATGCCCGTTCAATCGGGTCCGCATTCTGGTTCGGAATGTTTTGCGCATAGCTGAGGCCGCCTACCACGAGGATCGCCAGGAATACGCAGGTAATCATCCGTGACGTCTTCGTCGAACTCTTGGGGGAATAGCCACTGGTGGATCGCATAAATCCGCAGCTCGGCTACGCCCAACACGCCGGCCGTCGCCAGGGTAGTGGCAATCACCACATCCATGCGGAACCCAAGCAGCGTCGACCCTATGAGGGTAAACACCATGGAAGCGCCACCCAGCCGTAGAACACTAGCAGCGCCACCCCCAGCATGCGCACATCATAATTACTGGACCGCACAATCAAATACACCAGGCCGATCAGGCATAACAGCCCAATCACCGACGGCGCCAACATGGGCAGTGGCACCCGCGTGCCCTCCAGGGGAAGATAATGCGAGGCGGTCGCCCCCGACACCGGGCGCCCCTGAAGAATGGCTAGGAAGTAGGGGGCCCACCAAATGGCCGCGATCGCCATGGACCCCACCCCGATAATGACCAATCGGATAATGGGGTTATCGACTTCAACACCACCCCGAGAATAGGGCGGCGATCACCATGGTGCTGAGCGCCACCACCGCCGTATATAAGGTATGGGATGACGCCGAACATCCCAGGTAGACAATCAACCCCCACCATGGCCATGTTCCGACCCACCAATGCCCGGCGGGCGGCCACCACGGCAGCCGGCACGCCCAGGGAAATAATGGCGGCATAGGGTTCCTCGGCGCTCATCACCAGGGTGACGCACGTGCTGACCAGCGCAATCGCGGTGGCCACCGGTAGGCTGCCCACCAGCCGCTGCCACACCGGCACCAAGGTGGAGCCGGCGGCGGCCAGGGATATCAACGCCCACGGTTGAAACACCTCCCAGCCCGGTATGCCCAAGAGGTTTGCTAGCCGGCCCCGAACCAAAAACCACATGGCCGGGTAGAAGGTAGGCATGTCAATATAGTTCATGTCCGACAGGCCCCAACCGTCGGCCATGCGGGTCATGAACTGGGTGCGGAATCCCTGGTCCACCGTGATGCCATCCAAATACAGCCGGGTGGCCGCCAAGTGAATGGCCAAAGTGGTGACGATCAATGCGGCGGGGGACAGGTAGCTGACCACATAGGTGATCCAGGTGCGCCACCGGGGGTGTGGCTGTTGCTTCTTCTCATCCAACACCCACAATAGGGTGAGCCCGGCCACCGTGAGCAAGACCAGCACAGTCCCAAACGTGCCAACAGCCTTGGTCACATTGGAAGGCCCCAAAGGCCGGCAGGTGCGTGGTTTTTCAACGCAAACCAGCACCCCAGCGTGAAGACCGCACCGCCTAGAGCTGCGGCAATAATGCCGACGACGGTGCGGGGGGTGCTCAAGACATCGGGACCATATTCCTGTAACCGTGAGGTATCAACGAAGTCCCGTTGACCTGATTCCGTTAAAGTCATACTCACTAGTCTTTCACATTGCTCATGACAAAGCCCCCTCGAACATTCCTAGCTGCGCTAGGAATATCCTCAAACGGGGCGGAAAACCTTGAAGACGGCTGAAAACCGGTGAAAACCGGTTAGAACGGCAGTTTACGGAAAAATCTTCTGCGGAATCACCTTAAACGCCAACGAAACCGGCTGGAACAACGGGTGCACGAAGATTGCTTCCTTATGCGACACCACGGCGTCAACAACCGCCTTGGCCACATCTTCCTTGTTCACGGTCAGCGGGGCCTCGGGTTCACCGGCAACGGTGGACATCTTGGTGCGCACTGACCTGGTCGAACCACCAGCACATTCACGCCGACATCGCGCAGGGCCTCGCCCAGGTTCACATAGAAACCATCCATGCCGGCCTTGGCGGCGCCATACTAAAAATTCGACCGGCGAACCCGCTGGCCAGCCACCGAACTCAGCGCAATAATATTGCCGTGGCCCTGAGTCCGGAACTTCTCCGCCAACAGCACACCTACCGACACCGGGCCGGTGAAGTTGGTTTGCGCCGACTCCACGGCCAGCTTCTGGTCGTGCCACAGGGCCTCCTGGTCGCCCAGGGTGCCGAAAGCCACGATAGCGATATCAATGTCGCCACCGGCAAACGCCTTGTCAATGACCTTCGGATGGTTGGCGAAATCGGTGGCGTCGAAATCAATGACCTCTACCTCGGAGGCGCCGGCGGACTTCACCAAGGCGACAGAGCTGTCAAGCCGGGGCGAATTCTTCCGAGCAGCCAACACCACCTTGGCCGGGCCCTTCGACAGAAACTCCGTGACGATAGCTAGGCCGATCTCCGAGGTGCCGCCGAGCAATAGAATACTTTGGGCTTGACCCACAGCGTTCAACATTTTTACTTCACATGCCTTTCTTGTTAGTTCAGTTCCAGTCGACGGGACATATCGGAGGCGAACACCCCGGTGGGGTCGATCTCGTGCCGCAACTTCAGCCAATCGCTTCAAACCTGGATACATCTTATGGAAGTTCTCGGCGGAGGTACGGGACTCCTTAGCCAAATACAGCCGGCACGCAAACTCCATGACCCGACGGTCCAGATCATCCAAGAATGCGCCCGAGGCCCTTCTTGATCAGGGAAGTCCACGCACATTCCAGCCCGGCATCGGGTACGACAAGGGGCACGGTTACCCGGACCAAACAGCTTGAACACGTTCAGGGGCCGAATAGTGGCCGGAACGCTGAATATCGCACAATCTCCTTGAACGGCTCCACCGCATCGGTGGGCACCACGAACTGGTACTGCAAGAATCCCTTGGAGCCATAGCCACGGTTCCACTCCCCAATGAGGTCGAGTGGCTGGTAGAACTGGGTGAGGTTTTGCACCTTGTTCTTATAGGTGCCCGACTTGAGCCACCACAATTCCCCAATGGCAATCATGCTGAGCTTATTCATGGTGAAGGAGGGAAAATATCCGGCACCGTCACCAATTGGGGAGCATTGAACTTCAAAGGTTCCTTGGCCAGCTTCGGTGCCAACTCCTCCAACTGGGCCAAGGTGGCGAGCGAACCGCGGGAAATAGCGGCCCGGCCCAGCTTCGGCTCCGGGAAATCGCATCGAACCAGGCGGACGAATAGGTGTAGTTGTGCTCGGAACCATCCGAGTGGAAGGCCACGGTTTCATCCAGGTTGGCGGTGAGGTCGCCATCGGCAATGAAGTAGGCGGTCTCGGTCTTGGTCATCTTGATGCGGGCCCGCAGAATGATGCCGGTCAACCCCATGCCACCAACGGTGGCCCAGAACAGGTCACCCTTAGGGTCATCGGGGTGCCTTCCGGCTCAAGATGCAGGATCCGGCCGTCGGCAACCAATAATTCCATCGACACCACATGGTCACCGAAGGAGCCGGCAGAGTGGTGGTTCTTACCGTGAATGTCAGGGCCAATGGCGCCACCAATGGTGACCTGGCGGGTGCCAGGGAGCACCGGAACCCACAGGCCATACGGCAGGGGCGGCCTTCATCAATTGGTCGAGAGTGACACCACCATCCACGTCGACAATGGCGGTCTCCGGGTCGATGGGTGAATGTGATTCACCGGCTGCATGTCAATGACCAGGCCGCCAGCGTTTTGGGTCGGGTCACCATAGGAGCAGCCCATGCCCCGGGCGATCACACCCGCTTGAGGTAGTCGGGTTTATCGGCGTTGGATTCTGCCACCAGGGCAACCGCACGAGCAATCTCTTCCACGTCCGGGGTGGCAAGCACCTGGGCGGTGGTGGGGGCGGTCCGGCCCTCAACCGGTGAGTTTCTGTGTGGTTGTGGAAAGGTTTGGACGTTGCGTCATTCGGGTCTGGCCCACCTTCTCTATGCTTCTTGGGTTAAGTTCAAATTTTTCTCACGCTCAACCCTACCTATTTTTTGGGTTTGACTACCGGGTAAGCGGGAGCATGAAAGCGAGATCACCTCAGCTCGCCTGCTGTCTGATTTCGGATTTCCTCCCCGTTTCGAGGGGTAGCACACAGCAGAACGTGACGTATCACTCATAAATGGGCGGATGAGTGGGACTACAGGTCCATGAGTTCGCGGATCTCCATGGGTAATTCTTCCTGGCTAGTGATGGTTGGTCCATCATAAGTGTTGAGAATCTCATACACCCGAATACGTGATGCGGAATCCAAGAATGGTAGCTCTTGTGCCATAAGGGTTGTCATAAAATTGTCGAGCGGCAGATTTGTGTGATCCGCGGCGGCATGGTCAGGGGAAATATTCTTCTTAAACAGGCCAAACATGATGTATATGCTATCTGGTGGCGGGAAACCGTGGGTAAAAAGCGTCGAAAAGCTCGGCGGAAAGCCGCCATAAAATTGCCCCCATTTAACCCCGTAAGCAAGAGTGATAACACATGTTTCTTTTGTGTAATTCTCAGACTGTTTCGGCAATTTTCATTTTTCGCCACTACTGTGGGTACCATGTCCACCCCAGTAAGTAGTAGCCGTAGCGGCACTGCGGCAGCTACCTATGCGCAGTCAACGCTGATAATCCAAGCTCAGGTTGTATCCACCGACCACGAGATTATCCGCCATATCGGTGTTGATAGCGCCGTAACGGTGGCGGAATTCTTTAACATCATTACGATTTGCTTCGACCTCGATAACCCGGAATTTGACCGTTATTGTTGCAACTTCGGGGGTACTACCTTAGATCCCGACAGTTTATTATGGGAGCATTTACAAGCCGATGGTGATGAATTTCATTGTGTGGTGGGTTTATGGCAAATCCGTATTCAACTTATTGAAATTATCGCCCGTGATAATGGTACCCCCACCGCATTATGTGTAGGCGGTTTTGGGTCCATGGCGGATCTCCTGTTTGACGACTTCGATGACCACGACGATTTCGACGATTTCTACGATGGTGACGCCGGCGGGCCAGGCGGTAGTCCTGGTGGTCCGGGTGGTTCCGGTCCCCTGGCGGCCCCGGCGCGTCGGTTGCTTCTGGGTTTGCGGGCGCCATTGATGCCCACGGTAACCCAAGCGCTGCCCCCGCCGGCAATTCCGGCGCCATAGATCGCATGCGGTTATGCGCCACCTGCCAGGACAGCTTCGACCTCACAAGGATCAACACCCGGCTCACCGGCGCCGAAACCATCGAAACCGTGCTGGGACGCACCCGACCCGAGCCCGCTAACCTGATTCGGCGCTCCGGCATTTTTGGACTTTGTGCCGCTGCTGCAGGCCATTGATTTTTTCCCGCACCCCGACATCGACCCGGAGGTTGCCATGATGTGCGCAGTGCTGCCGGTGGAGGAAGACCCGGTGCAGCAGGATGCGTTTTGGGCGGTGGTCCTGGGGCTCAGCTGCATGAGCGATGAGGAAGTGACCGATGCGATTATTGAAAGTATCGTGCAGGCCCTCGGTTGGAACAAAACAGCGAACGAGGTGCGCGCGCTGTGCCCGAACTCGCTGAAACATTTGCGGGATATTGGGGGTTATCGTCCCCAGTGGAGCGCATTGAGATTTACCGGGAACTGCTCCGCCTGTAACCCTGGTGGCTTATGACAGCAACCCCACCAGGCACTCCTACCACGTCAGCATCCATGCCTTCGAATCACCCGAACAGTCCACGCAGCCAGCATCGTCGGCATCGCCGCAGCTGGCGCAGCGATCGCAGTCTGATGGTTCGCTGCGACCCAGCTTGTCCGGTTCATTGCGGTGGGCGTGGTGTGTGCTGTCATCGACTACGGCACGACCCTGCTACTGGACTATGTGTTGGGGTGCCCCGGGGGTGGGCTAAGGCAGTGGGGTGGGTTGCTGGCACCACATCTGCCCTATTTCATGAATGCAAAATGGACGTTCAATTCAGAAACTTCCGCGAAGGCAACCGTGGCCGTGGCCATCCTGTACCTGTCCACGTTTGCCGTTCAAAACATTCTGTACAAGGTAGTGCCGATGCCGCTGCACTCCTTCGAGCTGCCCAAGTTCGTCGTGGACACGATTTCCTTCGTCATCGCCCAAGGCGTGGCTACCGTGACGAACTTTTGTCATGCAGCGGGCATTTATTTTTAAACAACGCTAGCCCGCTTATCGACGCTTCCCGCGGTCGGATCATGCCCTGTTGCCGGAGAAAACCCTAAACAGCCGTTTTGGCTGTTTAGGCAAGTATCAATGTTCTGGGTCATGATGTCGTATAGACCACCTCCTTTCGTCATGTCGAGTACTCCATTTATGGAATGGTTTTTGTACGAGTCGCATTGTGTGCAATAGGGTGGGAGGGGAGCGGGTTGGCGTCGAAAAACTCAGCATGAAGGACGGCAATGGGTAAAAAGCATCTGGTGTGGCGACTCCTCTGCAGCGACTTCCTGTCTAACCTGGCCACATCGCTGGCGGCGAAGATCATTAGCCTGTGGTTCGTCCTTGCGGTGTTTGGCGAGGAACGTTCCGTGCCGTGGGTGAGCGGGTTCCTGACCGTCATCGCGGTTGCCCAGCTGCTCGCCGGACTGTTCACGGGTGCGGTGTCGGACCGCCACGACCCGATAGCCACCATGACCATGGCGTGCCTGGTGCGGGCGGTCGCGAGCGCCGGGATTATTGCGATCCTGGTCTTCTGCCCGACCGGGGGTTTTGCGGCCGTTCTAGCGGTTATTGCCCTTGCCGTCATCGAGGCCATGTGCGATACAGCCTATTTGCCGGCCGCAGCCTCGGTTTCCCACCGATTGGCGGACGGCCAGGAGCTTGTGCGGCTGCTTGGCTGGTTGCGGTTTTTCGCCTTGCTGGGGTCCATGGCGGGGCCAATTTTGGCTGGTATTGGTGCTGATCGGGGTTGGTTTGCCGGCACCATGGCGCTGGAAACCGTGGCGTTGTTCGTGGCGGCGCTGATTCTTGCCCCATTCGTCACAGTATGAGCGACAAACTGCCGGGCCCGCCGAGGGGTTTTGGGCCACGTGGAAAGCCGGGCTCCGCGCCATGGTCGGTTCGGAAAGTTACCGGGTGATGCTGCCCTTTGCGATATTGGAGGCTGTCAGTTCGTCGGCGTTGAGCATGGTGGCCATTTATTTTTCACCGCCACGCTGCATGTTTCGGCCACCTGGTATGGGGGTGTGGAATGCTCTGGTTGCCGCAGGTTATGCGATAGGCTACCTCACCGCCCCGTGGCTGTCGGAGCGCATGAGGTTCTTCAAGCTCCTGGCGCTCAGTAATCTTGCGGTGAGTTTCCTCCTGGCTGTCATTTCAGTGACGGATTCCGCCCTGATCGCCGTCGTTGTCGGTTTTAGCTTTGCGACGAGCCAAGGGGTGCTCAACCCACCATTCCAAACAATCTTCGTCCAGGCCGTTCCATCCGAAAAGGTCGGCCAGGCAATGTCGGTGTTCATCAGTGTTGTCGGTGCGGTGGGCGCCTTGGCTGTCCCCCTGTGGGGTGTGGTTGCCGACACGCTTGCTCGGCATCAGCCCACAACAGGGATTGATCCGTATCGAACCATCCTGCTCATCATTGTTGTAGTGCACGCCGCCATGGTGGTCTGTGCCCTGGCGAACCGGCGCGTGCGCGCCATCAGCATTGATTGAGGGCCGAATGTTGGATAGACCTCAAGCTTAGCGACCGTGCTCCCGCTGCGCTTTCACCGCGCCCGCGCGTAGCACACATGCTAAGCATGGTGTTTGAGGAATTCCGACCTGAATCCCCTGGAGCCAATGTGCCTGCCCGGGAAAGACCATGCTTAGAACATGCGCTAGGGGTTGGTCACCGAGACACCTGATTGCCGCATATGTTCTAAGCTTGGACTTCTATCGGTGGCAGTTCAATCCCCTGGGATCAATACGCCAATCAGAACAAAACCATGCTTATCTAATCTGCTACCCCCAAGAGGCTGTGGGCTGCACACTTGATAAGCATGGTCTTTAAAACAGGCCAGCTCAAACCTGCTGGACAAGCATCCAACCACAATCAAAGACCATGCTTATCTAACTTGCTATATCGCCGAGAGTATTAGGGTAGCACCAATAATCATGAGCAGCATATCTGATAAGCATGGTGTTTGAGATCTGGCCCATCAAGTCCCCTGGAGTCAATACGCTCGCCAGGGAAAGACCATGCTTAGAACATGTGCGGCAGCTAAGTATATGGCGGACCAGCCCCTAGGACATGTTCTAAGCATGGTTTCCCACCGACAATGCCTCAGCCGATACACCATCGGAACAGAAACCATGCTTATCAGGTGTGCTGCATACGGCATCTTGGGGTAACAGACTAGATAAGCATGGTTTTCAAAAATCACCACATCAAACCCCCAAGAGCCAACACGCCCCAGAATTAAAGACCATGCTTAGAACTTATGCAGCCAGGATTCGTGGGTAACTCAAGTAGCAGCACTTGTTCTAAGCATGGTTTCCCACTGGTCGCATTTCAAACCTGCAGGAGCCGACTTGGCCTCAGGGCAGAAACCATGCTTATCTAACCTGCTACCTACAGCCAAGGGCCTTGGGTCCTGGGTTTTCGCAGCGGCGTAATCAAGATCATCAACCATAAACCCCGCACCATGTCGGCGCATTACAGTGCGCATTACAGCGCAGGGGTTGTGAGTGTGGGGTTCGAGGCTGTTTACATTTATACCTTTGCCTTTATGGCCGGAAGAATCGTTCTTTGCGGCCCAACCGGTGGAGTTTCAGCCATTCCCAGAAACCTTTGGGGTCTTTTTGTTGCACCAGGAAAAACCAGCCGAATCGGGCATATTCTTGCGGCAGGAGGCGGCGCATGCCAGGGCTGGTTCATGAGATAGCCGCGGTTTCGGTAGGTGAAGAATCGTTTTCCGGGGTTCTCCGGGTATTGGGTGTGCATTTTCCCGCCGAGGATGGGCCGGAATTCTTCGGACCCGTCAGGGTGCAGGTAGGCGGTGGTGAGGCAGGTGCCGAAGGGGAGTCCGGATCGGTGTAATCGTCGGTGGTATTCCACCTCGTCACCCCTAATGAACAGTCGATAGTCGGGGATGCCGATAACCTCCATGGCTCGCGTGGAGATGAGGGCCCCGTTGAAGAGGGAGGCGATACCGGGGAGGAGGTCGTCGCCCAGGTTGTTGGCGGTGTCGCCGACTTCGGTGCCGCGCGGGTCGGTGAGTTCGCTACGGAGGCGGCGCCATTCCAGTCCCCGGCGGAGTGGGAACGCGAGGCGGTCGGGGTTGTCGAGGTTGCAGACCACGGGCGACACCTCGGCCAGGTTGTGGCGGACCGCGCAGTCCTGGAGGGTGGCGAGCACGTCGGGGCCTTCGGGTCGACCATCATCATCGGCGCACCATACGGCGTCGGCGCCCTGTGCGAGCGCAACCAGGAATCCGTATGCGAATCCGCCAGCGCCACCAAGGTTGGTTTTGCTGGGCAGATATATGCCCCGGTCGCCGGCGATCTCAGCAAAGGAGCTTTTTCGACGGCCGGGTCGGCGCCGTTGTCCACCACAATAATCCAGTGCACTGGTCGGCTTTGTTGCGCTACCACTTCCAGAGAGGATCTCAAGAGTTCTACCCGGTTATGGGTGACAACAACAGCGGCGACTTTATCGGTGGCGGAAAGAATCATGGTTCTATTGTTTCATATCGAGCGATAGAGGTTGGGGCTCATTGAGCTTCCACCTTTCCGTGGGCGGTGAGGTAAAAGCTACCTTATATTGGGATTTTGCGTTTTGTACCCCTATTTGTATGCTTATTTGGTATGAACATCACTATCAATAAGCGCTCCATTTTTGCCGTGATTTTGGGAATTTCCCTGGTGGCGGGTGTGACCGCTTGCGCCGTCGATAAGCAAGGGAGAATAAAAAGCTCACCGTTTTTGCCACGACTGGTTACATTGGCGACACAGTGAAAAATATTGCCCCCGACGCAGACGTGACCGTCATGGTGGGGCCCGGCGGCGACCCGCACACCTACCAACCCACCACCCAAGACACCGAAAAAAATCTCCAGCTCCGACTTGGTTTTCTGGTCCGGCCTCCACATGGAAGCCCACATGATTGACCAGCTCAAGTCGCAGGGTGACAGGCAGGTAGCGGTCGCCGAGGCGATCCCCAAGGAAGACCTGCTTGACTGGCCCGACTTGGGCGAAAACGGGGAAAAACTATACGACCCACACGTGTGGAATTCCACCGACAACTGGAAATACGTGGTGCAGGCCATCACCGACAAACTCGCATCCACCGACCCCGCCAACAAGGACAAATACCAGGGAAAACGCCAAAAATACGAGCAATCCATGGACGAAACCGCGGCCTACGTCCGGGAGAAAATCAATGCGATCCCAGAGGACAAACGCATCCTCATCACCGGGCACGATGCCTTTAACTATTTCGGTAAACAATTTGGGCTAGAGATTCGCGCCACAGATTTTTGTCACCTCGGAATCCCAAATTTCCCCAGCGGAAATCAAGGAATTGGGCGAATACATTGCCGAAAAAGCAGATCAAAACCATTTTTCCAGGACAATCTTGCGAACCCGCAGGCCATTAACTCGCTGCAAGAAACCGTGAAGGCCGGCGGCTGGGAAGTGACGATTTCCGACAAGGAACTCTTCGCTGACTCGCTGGGCCCCAACCCGCCGGTCGACACCTACCTCGGGGTGATGAAATACAACGCCGACACCATTTCCGCAGCCCTAGCGAGCTAATACATGGACCCAGCGAAGCCAACAAAAACCGTAACACCAGCCCCGGCGACCCCATCCACGCAAGCAACCCCGGCAATGTCGGTGACCGATGTCACCGTTTCCTACGGGGCAACCCTCGCCATTGAACACGCCACCTTCACCGTGCCGGTCGGGTCCGTCATGGGGCTTCTCGGCCCGAACGGCGCCGGTAAATCCACCATCATCAAAGCCGGCCTCGAACTCATGGACCACACCGGTACCGTGCGGTTTTTCGGCAAACCCCTCGGGGAGGTGCGCCGTAAGGTGGCCTACATGCCGCAGGTTGCCGCGGTGGACTGGGACTATCCCATCACCGTGGAACAGGTGGTCACCATGGGCATGTACACCGAACTCGGCTGGCTGCGCCGCGCCAATGCCGCCCACCGCGGCCGGGTGATGGAAGTCCTCGACCGGGTAGGCATCGCCGACCTGGCCAAACGGCAAATCTCCGAACTGTCCGGCGGCCAGCGCCGCCGCGTGTTTGTGGCCCGCATTCTGGTGCAAGCCCCGGAACTCTACCTGCTGGATGAGCCGTTCGCCGGGGTGGATGCCGCCAGCGAACGGGTGATCCGGGGCGTGCTTCACGAGCTGCGGGACCAGGGTGCCACGATCGTCATCGTGCACCACGACCTGTCCACGGTTGCCGAACTCTGCGACCATGTGACCATCCTCAACCGGGAAATCATCGCTACCGGCCCCACCGGTGAGGCGTTCACCAGGAAAAACATCACCAAGGCCTTCGGATTGGGGCTACTGGAATGAGCCTCATCGAGTTCCTCTCCGAGTTCTCCTACCGGCGAATTGTGATCGGTACCATGCTCATCGGGGCCTGCTCCGGGGCCATGGGCACATTCCTGTATTTGCGCCGCCAATCACTCATGTCGGACGTGATCGGCCACTCCGCCACCCCAGGCGTGATGGGGGCATTCCTGATAGTCAGCCTGATTTTCGGCGGGTTTGACGCCAGGTCCATGCCGGTGATCGTGGTGGGGGCGCTCATCACCGGCCTGATAGCGGTGGTGCTGGCCAATAAGGTGGCGGACACCACCCGGATCGGGATCGACGCCACCATGGCGGTGGTCTTGTCGCTCTTCCTGGGCGGCGGCCTGCTGATCTTGCAGGTCATCCAGCGCTCCCATATTCGGGGCAAAGGCGGAATTGAGGAACTCATGTTCGGTAACGCCGCCACGCTCACAAACCTGGATGTGCGAACGATCGCCGTGGTGACGTTTGTGGTATTTCTTGCGGTCGCGCTCCTGTGGCGACCCATTACCCTCATGACCTTCGACCCAACATTAGCCAAGGTCAGCGGCCTTAAAACCGCGGTTCTATCCCCCACACTCTTCGGGCTGATCGTGCTGGCGATCGTGATCGGGGTGAAGGCGGTGGGCCTGATCCTCATGATCGCGTTCGCCGTATTTCCGCCGGCCGCGGCCCGACAGTTTTCTCGAACTGTTGGTCGGATGACGTTTCTATCCGGCCTGTTTGGGGCGGTGGCATCGGTATTGGGAACCTATATATCGGTGACGATGGGCAAGGTTCCAACCGGCCCGGTCATCGTGCTGGTGCTGAGCGGAATCGTGCTGGTCTCCATGATCGTGGCACCCGGCGCGGCGCCATGCACCCTGGCGGAGGTGAGCGTCTATGAGTTTTGCGGTATCGGTGGCGTTGCTTGCGGCGGTGGTGTCGCTCACCACGGCGTTGCCCGGGGTGGTGCTGGTGTTGCGTCGACAAGCCATGTTGTCGGATGCGCTCTCGCATGCGGTGCTGCCGGGCATTGCGATTTCGGCGCTGTGGGCGAGCAGCCCGCGCGACCCAATCCTGCTGGTGGGGGCCACAATTGGCGGGGTAGTGGTGATTGCCGCCACGGAATGGTTGCAGGGCCCGTGGACGGTTCACCGAGGATTCCGCGACCGGCCTGATTTTCCCAGCGTTTTTCGCCATCGGCGTGATTTTGATCTCCACCAGGTTTGCGGGCAGCATGATTTCGGAGCACACGGTGCTGGTGGGGATTTGAACATTGCGGCCATGTCCCACTGGATTGTGGGCGGCTACGACCTGGGCCCGAAGGAGCATGTGGATTGTGGGCGGTGCCGGCGTGGTCACCCTGGTGGTGCTGATTTTGGCCCGCCGGCCGTTGACGATCGCCACGTTTGACCCGGTGTTTGCCCGCACCATTGGGGTGCGGCACCGCCTGCTGGACTACCTGGTGATGGTGCTGTCGTCCCTGACCGTGGTGGTGGCGTTTAATGCGGCCGGTGCGGTGTTGGTGGTGGCGCTCATGATTGTGCCCGCCGCCACAGCGTTGTTGGTCACCCACAGCCAGGGGCGATGCTGGCGGTCACGTTATTGGTGGCGCTATTAGCTCCCAGGTGGGGTTTTGGGCTGCCTATAGTTTAATACGGCGACGTCCCCAACCATGGCGTTTGTCGACGGCCTGATCTTCCTCGCCGTGTGGGTGGTGGTCCGCCTGCGGTCCCGCACGTAGCTTGACGACGCCCTTACGAGTGCGATTGGGGCGTCATCCACACCAGTTGCGAACTCTTGTTCTTCGTGGCGGTGACGGCCAACTCCAAAGGTGAGCACGTCGGTCACATCAACCTCCTGCGAGGTCACCGGCTCATTCTTCTGGGTAGTCTTCTCGAAGATGGGCTTCCCATCCGCAATGAGCGTGAAGACCGCCACCTGCTCCCGGGTGGCGCTGTTATCTTCTATGCCAACACCGAAGGTGAGCTTGCGATATTTCTTCTCCAGGTTATAGCTGATTTTCTTTTGGGTCGTACAGTTTGAATCACACTCGGCCAGGATCGAATGCACGTACGGTTGGCCGTTCACTTCGTAAGTCTTGTTGTAGTACACAAGCGAAGCATGTTTTAGGACGTTCAATTCCGCCAGGTAGGGGTCGGTGCCTGCCGAAGCCGCGTTTGCGTCGGTGGCGGTAGTTGCTCCGGTTGTGGGAGTTGTGGGCGTTGCTGCTGCAACACTACTGGTTGGGATGGCTGTTGGCATCGATGCGGGCGGCTCGGCGGTCGTTTTGGTTGGAGTCGTTATTAGGCACAAAAAGGCCAGCAACGCACAGGACAATGGCAATGCCAATGAAGAGAACGCCTACCCGTCATACTGTCTTCATTTTTCATCAGATCATCACATGTAGCCGCTAAGTAATGGCTCATTTTTCTCATGCCTATACTTAAGAAGTAGCATCAAGCCGTGACCCGTCATGCCCATAAAAAAATGAGGTCGGCGATGCAAAAACCCTACTGGTGACAGCTTTCCCGCCATGATTACGCAGAGTTTAATAGAAAGTTTGAACCCTATTTTACAACTAAAGAACACCCCAAAAATGATGGACGGGGAAGATTTCGCTGTGTTTTCCCTTCAATAGGGAGGGGAACAAATAGGACACCACCCAACCCATTGGGCACCCAAACCCATCATCTGGCTGCGCTGCTACCAGCAGAAACGTCAAAAACGCGATCTAATAGTCGAAAAATCATAAATAGCAGGCACCCCCGTTGGCTAGAAACGGAGGTGCCCACTACCTAAATCATAACGTGAAACTTGAAAAAAAGCACCTAGTTGGCATCCTTGTTACCTAAAAATAGTTCATTTGATATCAACCAGAGACCTAGGGCGCAAGCATGCGCATCCCCATAACCCAACGCAGACACCGCAAAAACCCCAATAGATTTTTGCACCCACGGGTAGCAGTTATCCTACAAGTGGATTGGGTACATCCACATACACATCACCCCGCGCCGGGTCCGCCAGCATGCGCGAAATGCCTTCTGCTTCATCGTTGGCGCCAATAGCTGTCGACGTCCGCCTGCGGCGGATTATGCTCGGCAATCAGATCGGTCACAATGGACCGGACCAGCTGCCAATAATGGCGCGGATCACCGGGCAGCTGATCCACAAATGCCGCCAGATTGCCGGGAATGGCGGCATAATATCCCTTGGCGATGAACACGTCATAGTCATCAGTCATGGTGATGGCGCCATCCCGGATGGGCACAGCCGTGGCCCGGGGCGGTAGGCCCGCAGGCCGGAGAAATCCCGAGGCAGATTCCCTGGTATTGGAAGTCGTCATCCACATACACCAGGGTGTTTTGCAAATGCGCTTCCAAGGCAATGCCCGCATGCCACATGGTGGGCAGCACCGTTGATAGTAGGTCGCGGGCGTAGCGGGAAAAGAACTCCTCTGTCACCGTGGGCAGTCCCCGCAGCGCGGCTGCCGTGATGGCCGTCCGGGGTGTGGACTTGCGGATGAGCGTGCTTAATCCCCGAACCGCCCGCGGATTGGTCTTTGGCCCGTCGTAGGCGCACCCAGCGATCTCCGGCAGCAGATCGCATGGCAATCCCAGACCGGCCGGGTGGGCGGCCACCAGCGGGGTGCCCAGGGCGGAATCCCGCGACATGGACCGCCGCGTCGATGTCAATGTTGCATCTACTGACGTCTTGATGAATAGCCGGCGCCCCGACGTCCCCGGATGGAACGTCAGTGCGGTTCGGAGCGACAGCGTGGGCAGCACCGGCAGCGTTGCCCCCGTATCCACGATCGTGCCGGCGGCGATCTCCCGGGCGAATTCCGCACCGATCACGTGTTCCCACTGCCACGGATGGACGGGAACAATGCGCAGCGTAGTATTCGGCGTATTCTCGGAAACTCGGCCCTGCAGTATTGCCGTCACGTCCCCGGTCTCGGCGAGCAGATTGGGGTGAACACCAATCAGTTTGAGATTGGTGGGCCGGAAATTTTCCGGCCCGTACAGTGCGGAATCTTTCGCATCAAACCCCAGGCGCAGCTTCGCCAATGGGTGCACATTATGGCCGGTGATCGCCAAGGAGTCGGCAACAACGCCACGCAGCTCCGGGGGAGCGGTGGAGATCAGGTCTGCCGGTGACCGGTAGAATCGGAGCCGACGATCGACAACCTGTTTGACATGGGCCAAGGTGGTCACCGCATTATCCACATCGCATTCGGGGAGTTGTGTGAGGCCTTCCACCGCCATGGTTTCGGTGAGGCGTTTAGACACGTGTTCGCGCGCCCACGGGAGCTCGTCGACAAGCGGAACCGGTGGAATCGGATTGGGAATCCGCACGTAATCCTGCTCCGTCACCGCCCCCGACAACCGCATGCCAAACATGCGCTTCCGTGGCAGCATCGGGGGCAGATTATCCAGGGCTATCGTACCCGGATCAATGCCCGCCGCCTCGCACAACCCCAACACCAAATTCGTGACCATTGGATAAATCAGCTTGTCATAGGCGGTATCGCGGTTGCTCAGGAGCGCGGTGCCCTCCAGGAAACCCCAATCGTATCGCTGGCCGAATGCGGAATCGCGCACAATCCGGCACCCGCCGAAATCCCGTACCGTCACCGCATACGGCCAACCATTTCGCAGCTCAATGACCGTGTTCTGTGGGTGCGGCTCCATCGCCAACCCTTGGCCTAAGAGCGTGAGCGCCGGCTGGATCAGGATTGTCGACAATCGATCAAACCACTCCGCCGGGGTCGCCCCCGACTCCGCCAAAAACTCCGCGAAGAAATTCTCCTCCGTGAGCGGATTCGTCGCCAACAGGGCGCCGCCGGAATCCCCTGGGGCGGCACTCGGACGATCGCCCCAAACGAACTCCCATCCGCCTGCGGCACCCGCACCCCGCCAAGTCCCGCGCCACCCGAAACGCCGGCGTATCGTCGCTGGTGTGGGAAATCCCCGACGTGCGCATCAGCTGTTCCGCCCGCTCGGCAATCACCGGCCCGCCAACGCCGTGTACGAAAATCCCCCGAATCGCCCCGGTCAGCTGAAACCCCACACTGGTTTTTAATGTGCACGCACCCGGTTTCGTCGCTCACCCGCAGCGTCCGCACGCTCATGAGCGGTTCTGCTGCTATCGACGTGGCCAGCTCCCGCACATCATCGGACAGCGCCACCTCCTGGCACGGGTGTACCGGCACCACCACAAACCCCGGCGGACACTCCGCCGCCAACCGGTCGGCCAGCCCCGGAATCTGACTGCGGAGCGCCGCAATGAGCGGCATTCCCGAGGTGCGCGCCAGCTGTTCCCGAACCGCCACAAACCGCAGCTGAATCGTTTCTACCTGCTCCGGCAGCACATCCTTATAGGCGTCCCCCAGCCCCAGCGACGTTTTCGCGCACGGATGCTTCGGGTGCCCCTCGCACACCAGCTGCTCCATATTGCCTAACGACGTGCGGCTTTGATAGCGTCGCGCCACGCCCTCACGCGCCCGCGCCAACCCCACCACACTATCCGCCAATTCGGCGGCCGCCCGATCAAAATTTGTGGCTGGAACCGTCAATTCGGATCGAAGCTTGCGTAACACCATTACCGGGTCTTCATCTGGGGGAATTGGTGTATCTGCTGGAATCAACTCTTCTTCTCGTAGCGCCGTAATTAACCGTGATCGAATGGTTTGTCGAGCAGCCGAAATATCCATGTCTCTATCACACCATTTCTTCCGCCCCACAGCCAACGCGCAGCCAAACCCTATGCAGGAAACCCATGAACTCCGACCACGTGGCGACTAGGATAAGGCCATGTTGGAAACTCTATAGCCACCAAGCACCCTCCAAATCCGGGCGGGTGGCCTGCGCATCGTCGCCATCACTGACGAGCACCTACCCCACGTGTGCACCATGACATTCGCGGATATTTACGGCGACACGATTCCCGATCATGCGTTCACCTGGCTTTTCACCTCAACCCCCGTGGCCGCGGCCCAATTCCGCTGGTCCAATCGTGCGAATATGAGTTCGAAAGAATGGTCGTTGGACCTTGCTGCTTTTAACGAACATACAGGCGAATTTATCGGTGCCACAGACCTTCGATCCACCAACTTTGCCACCACTCGCTGCATCAGTACTGGTTCCTGGGTGCTCCACAAGCATCAGGGACGCGGCTATGGCACCACCATTCGCCGCGCCATCTGCGAATACGGCCTGGTCACCCTGGGCGCCACCGTCATGCAAACCGTCTGGATAGCTAGCAATCACGCCTCTGCGGCGGTGTCCGCCAAAGTTGGTTACCGGGTGGTCGAGTCGGTCACAGCCCCTGCCGGGCCGAACGGTACTCCACTACCCGCGGTCCTGGCCGAATTGCGGCGTGACGACTACATCCCCAACCCCGACGTCGTCATCACCGGCCACACCCCGAGCCTTCACGAATTCCTCACCGGAGAACGTCCAGGCCCCGCGCCATCCGAATAATTCAGATGACCAGGGCCCGCCGCCGGGCCCGACGAAACCCGCCCAGGAACCGCCAAAACCCATCGGCGCAGCCAGCCTCGCCACAAACTCGCCCCACCCTTATTCAGGGGCGGCGCTCATGTTCTCTGCATCCCCATTATGCAAATCCTCGATAATGCGTCGCACATGTTCTGCGGCACCCGGACCTTCATAAGATTCAACGATATCTGGGATCGGGCTGGCTTCCCCGAACCCTCGCCGTGATCTATCCACAGGGCGGTGTCGCAGAGTTGGGCGAGAAAATCATTGGAGTGGGAGGCAAACACCAAAAATACCGGAGCGTTTCACCAGCTCCTGGAGGCGAGCCCGGGCCTTGGCCATGAAGGCGGCATCCACCGCCCCGATTCCCTCGTCGAGAAGCAAAATTTCGGGCTCAATGGAGGTCACCACCCCAGGGCCAACCTAATGCGCATGCCGGTGGAATAGGTGCGCAGCGGCATGGAAAGGTATTCGCCGAGTTCGGAAAAAAATCGGCGATTTCATCCATTTTTTGCTTCATTTGTTTCCGGGTCTGGCCGAGGAATAACCCGCGGATAATGATGTTCTCATACCCGGAGATTTCCGGGTCCATACCCACACCAGATCGAACACTGGTGCGACCCGGCCGTGGATGTGTGCGGAGCCGCGGGTGGGCTCGTAAATGCCGGACAGCAGGCGCAGCAGGGTGGATTTACCGGCACCATTATGGCCGACCAGCCCCACCCGGTCACCCTCGCGGAGATGTAGATTCACATTGCGTAGGGGCCTCAACTACCACGGTGTTGTCTTTATTGCGGCCGATGGCGCCGCCGGCCGCCCTGAGAAGGCCTTTTTCATGGAGCGGGATTTCGCGTCGAAAATGGGGAAGTCCACGCACGCGTTATAAGTATCAATCGAAACCATGAGTCATGTCTCCTTCAAAGTTATACCCAGTAGCTGACCCGGAACCGCCATTGCCGCATGGCGAGCAGGGCGATGATGAGTCCAGCAACGGTACACCCGAGCACAACCCACCAATGGTAGACGGGCAGGGTCGGCGCCGATAAGTGGGGCGCGGACAACCTCCATGTAGTGGTAAAGCGGGTTGAGTTGGGCCAGTTTCGCCCGGTCGGAGATGGTTCCGCCCTGGTCTTTCAGGGTTTGAGTCATCCACACAATGGGCGTGACATAGAATAATAGCTGGGTGCCGGCTTCGAGGAGGGGTGCGACGTCCCGGTAGCGGGTGGCTATGATGCCGAAGAACATGGACACCCACACGCCATTGGCAATCAGGAGCATAAGCGCAGGTATGGCCAGGAGGAAATCCCACCCCAATGGCCTAGGGAAAATAACCATGAGGGCAACCCAAATAATCAAATTATGCCCAAGGAAGAGGGTTTGCTTCCATACGAGTCGGTAGACGTGGACAGAAGAGCGGAAGGCAGTTGTTTAATTAGGCCCTCATTATCAATAAAAACTTGCGCGCCTTCCTTGATACAACCTGAGATGAACGTCCACATGATAAGCCCTACCGTCACATGGGGGAGGAATTGCGCTACCGGAATCTTAAAGAGAACTGAATATAATAGTCCAAGTGCGGCAGCCATCACACCAGTAGCAATGGTGATCCATAGCGGTCCTAGGACGGATCGGCGGTATCGTTGTTTAATATCCTGCCAGCCCAGTTGGAGCCACAGTTCGTGTTGGTGAAAACCACGCACGAGGTCATGCCAGGCGGCGGCGAAAGTCTTTGAACCTGAGGGTTCAGGGTCCAAGTCGGTCGCATTGGTGATGCGGTTGATCTGTTCTGAGAGCGTCACGGACGTAGTAGTCTGCGGCGGTTTTGCCAGTTTTTCTTCATCTTGATGATCCTGCACAGATTTCTAGCTTAGTGGTCTCTGTGCGCACAATGGATACGGTAGGCATACTATTAAAAGGTTGATTATGGACATGCTGAAGGAGTCCCAGATGGTCTTTGACGTAGCGCGAGTGCGTGGTTTGTACACGTCATTAGGCGATGGTTGGACGTATTTGTCCGCTCATGCCCAGCCGCAAATCCCCGAACGAGTGTCGTCTGCGGTGGCCCGCGGATTCCGTCAAGCGCCGGTTGTAGAATATGTGGAGCCCAATACGGGTAATCATGGTAATCATTCTGTTGCCCCCGAAATGGGGAGGCTGGGGGCCGAGTCGCAAATGAAGGCCGCGCGGCAGGCGGTCGCCGATCTTACTGGCACAACTGCTAATGCTGTGATTCTTGCGCCCAGCATTGATGTTCTTTACCAACGGTTGGATACCGCGCTTCGGCCTGTGCTGCGTCGCGGCCAGCTTTTAGCGTCGCGGGCGGATACCCATCAACTCACCAACGATGATATTGCTTATGCCGAACCGGATTTGGGGACCGGTGAGGTGCCGGCATGGCAGTACACGAATCTCGTGACCGGTGACACGCGGCTGGTGACGTTATCGGCGGTGCATCCCCAGGTAGGCACGGTGAACGATGTGTCCCAGATTTCCGAAAACGTTCGGGAACATTCCCGGGCCTGGGTGCTTGTCGACGCCACCGCGTTGGCGGGATTCTCGCCAATCACTATAGACGACCTGGGGGTGGACATGGTGATCGTGGACCGCACGGCCATTGGTGCCCCCAGGTGGCGGCGTTGGCGTTTCGGGATACCTCAATGTTTCCCCGCATCGACATGGCCGCGTTCGCTGAGGATGTGGCCCCAGGCCTTGTTGCTGGGCTGCCTGCCGCCGTGGATCACCTTGCCGGGTTGGTAGAGCAGGATCACGGCTCCCGGCGGCAGCGGCTGGAAACCAGCCTGTTTGAGGCTGGTCTGTATTTGCGGCGCATGGCCGACTATCTGGCGGACTCATTGAGCAGCATGACTCGGCTGCATGTGTTTTGGGGTGACGGGCGAGATCGCCTACGGGTCGACGAGCCACTCGGGTTCCCCGGGTGACCTTTTGCATTCCGGGTGTTCCGGCGTCAACGATCCGCCGCCGACTCATAGATAATCGCCTGGTCACCACGGTGGCGAAGCCGGATCCATTACTGTCGGCCATGGGTTTAGAGGACACCGATGGGGCGATCACGGTGGGCCTGGGGCCATATAACACGACTCACGACGTGGATCAGCTCATCCGAGTCCTTGCGTCACTCGCATAAATATTCGATTAACCTTTTGATGCCTCGTTCGAACAAACGTTCAAAACTAGGGTTCCGGTGACGGCACCGCTGCGGAGCAGTTCGTGGGCGCAGGGCGGCATCGGCAAGCGGGAGAGTGGCGTGCAGCTGATGTGTGATGGTTCCGTCGGCCAGCAGCGGCCACACATGTTCGATGGTGTCCGCCACGATTCGGGCCTTGTCGGCGTGGCTGCGTGCCCGAAGCGCCGTCGCCGAGATCGTGCCGCGTTTGGCCAGCAGCTTGCCAATGTTGAGCTCGCCCTTGACTCCGCCCCTGCATCCCGATGATGACCATGTGCCCGTCCGGCGCCAGCGCGGTCACGTTCTGATCCAGATATTTCGCCCCAATGATGTCGAGAATCCGGTCGCACCGGTTCTTGAGCACGTCAGCAAAGTTTTCCTCCCGATAATTGATGAGGATGTCGCGCCTAGGGCGTCGACAAGCTTCAAGCTTTTCGACGCTACCCGCGGTGACCGCCACCTGTGCCCCCAAATGCTTCGCCAATTGGATAGCAAACGTGCCAATCCCACCCGCGCCCCCATGAATCAGGACGGTCTGGCCCGCCGCTAACCCGGTGAGCATGCCCAAATTCGACCACACCGTGGCCGCCACCTCAACCACCGCAGCCGCCTGTTCATAGGAATAACCTTCAGGAATGGGCAGCAGCTGGCCGGCCGGCACCGCCACATATTCGGCGTAGCCCCGCCCGCCAGGAGGCACGCAACCTTCTCGCCAACCTGACGGTCGGTGTCGCCCGTATCCACGATTTCGCCGGCGCACTCCAACCCCATGATCTCTGATTCGCCTGGTGGGGGCGGGTAATAGCCCGCGGCCTGCAATAAATCCGCCCGGTTCACCCCGGTCGCATGGACCTTTGACGAGCACCTCCCCGGCCCGCAATTGTGGGGTGGGAACCTCGGCCAATTCAGGTTTTATCAGCCGTAACAACAATCGCTTTCATGCTTTTACAGCGTACCGACTTTTTGGTAATCTTTCCTTGTCATAGGGAAGTGTGGCAGAGCGGCCGAATGCACTGGTCTTGAAAACCAGCGATAGGAAACTATCCGGGGGTTCAAATCCCCCCGCTTCCGCCAAACATAGCCCCCAACTCGCATCGTACGGTGTGACCTGGGGGTTTATTGTGCTATGCGCCCGCGCCGGAACCATTCAACGTGGCGATGGCGGCCTGTAATGTGTCAATCACCTTGGTGAGCCGGTCGATTTCGGCATCCTTGTCAGCGAGTTGTTGCCGCATAAACCCAAGTTCCTGTTCTGCTAGCTCTATCCTGTGCCGCAGTGAGGCGTCCCCCAGATCATTGGCCGCAATCTGACTAGAAAACTCCTGCCGGGCCCGCATGAGCTCATGGTCTTTCTCCCGGAGCGCTTGCTCTAAATAGGCTATTTTCTCTTGGTCGGTCATGTGCGACTCCTTATATATCATAAGTGGATGAGGGTTGACCTGGTGCTGGCAGGTTTCCTTATTATAGCCTAGTTGCACGCAGAACATTGCTTAGGTTTTTACTATTCAACGGTTCGTCATTTGTAGGGTTTTGTTTTAGTGGGGAAACTCATGGCGGGTTTCCTGCTGTTCCATTTTGACGCTAAAAAAGCTTGACCTGCACTGATTTAAGAGTTGTCCGTAAGAACCCATTGGGGGCTTCGACGTGATCCAATGTTTTTGATTTTCTTATCTCGTCTAAGCTTGGGGAACGCGGAAACTGTACGCCTTGGTTGTGCTGCTACCAGTATGTGTACGGAGCATACTTCTTCTGGGGACTTAAATCCCTAGCCGGTGTATGTCTCGGCTCCCTGAGTGCTGCGGCCGATGGGGGCTGTTGAGTTTGGTCAGCTACCTAAATTGATAAAACAGGGCGCATAGCACACATGTTTGACTAAGCATGCCACGCGCCCTGTGTATAGGTTTGAGCACCCTCCCAATACCCTCCTTGATTTTGCGTCCCCAATCCGGCGAGTGCCGCACCCACCAAGACTGCCGCGAATAATCGGGGCAGGCGGACAGGGGACAGCGAGAAAGAGGATTGACATCCCTAGGGTGAGGATAAATTGTGTACTACTGTAATGATGGATGTGTCATGCGGATCCATCAGAGGCAGCGTTCAAAGTGAGGGTGTTACCGAATCGGCCTAATGTATTGGTAGAGTTTTGAAAAACACCCCCAGATTGATATGACGACTCTCACATATTGATACTAATGGTAATAAATTTCATTTAAGAGATTATATAAGATGGTCGCCACATGAGGGTGGTATTAAATAAACTTATCCTATGGATTATTGGGTCGATTATCCGTCGGAACCCTCCGTGATTTCTCGCATTGTGGGGCTGTGGATGTGGGGGCTTTAAGGGCTTCATTATGCCTTTCGGGTGGCGTCGAGTTTTGCTTCTGCAAGGATAAGAACTTCTTTTACAGATATTGATAATGTGCGCAGATTGCTTCAAGTTCATCAAGGTTAATTGCCCTGAATTCCACGTAATTGCTTTGATAGCTGGGATTGGGAAATACCTGTGGATTCTTGAAGTTGAAGTTGCGAAACATTGTGGTTTTAATCGTGCGTCGTTCAGGATCTCGGCGACGATTTTTCCAAACGCTCCAACATCATTTCTTGATCTACTTCCCATGATGTTGAGCATGTCAGTCGCGCTATATGGATGTCAAAGAGATTAATAGATAAAGTTTATTTGGACTGGATTAAATATCGCCAATTGAACTAATGACTTGTAAGTCGCATAAAAATAGTAGAGCAGAGATTTTGATTGCGACACAGAACACATTCCCTCACTAGGGGGTGCTACTCATATTGAGGGCATGAATGTCAAGAATCGTCATGCGGCAAGCATGTGTGGCGACCATTCAAAAATTGCAAAAATAGCTGATATTCCATAAGTTCCCGCACTTTGGGCGTCGATAAGCACACACATGCTTGTCGACGACCTTACGGCGGAAACCCAGGCCACCCACCATCGACTAGCGAAACCTATTGCTGTCCCCGGGCCAACTCCGCTTCCTCCAGAAGCGACGTAATCACCTTCGTCTCCCTTGGTAACGCTGCATGCGCCACCGAACCATCCAACACTATAACCTCCCCAAACTGGGAAAACTTCGGATTCACCGTCTTATCCGCCGTGGAAATCACCGAATACACCTTCGTAGCAAGATCCACATCATCCACCTCAAACGGGCCCCGTAAATCCTCATACGCCTGTCCAAACAACTTCACCATATGCTTCCCCTTCGTCGGCAACCCCCGCCACGGCGTGCCCAAACCAATGATCGTCGACACCTTTCCCACAAACTCCGGCTGCCGCAACAACTGGAGTCCTACAATGCCACCAAACGAATGGCCCACTATGTCAAACGACCGAAACCCCTCACAAATGGCCGTCATCCCGAAGCCCATCGACAAACGCGCCCGTACCATAATGCGCATAATCGGGAGCTATAAACGGCCGCCCCTATCTCATTCAACGCCACCGCCAACGCCCCAAACGCCTTCGGGGTGCTATATGCGCCATGCAGCAACACCACAGGCGTACCACTAGTACCAGTCGATGACGGTAACGCCTTACGCGGATCCAACCGCGGAATCCAGTCGAACAAAGCCATTATTCCTCCTTGCGGGCGGCAAGTAATTGTCAGGGCAGCACGCTGCATATCTGCGATCGAAAAGTCTGGCACATATGCAGCACTCACCGCTAATCCTATCGCTGGAAGAGTCGCGGGGTCGGTATACACCAGGAACCACGGCGCATATTCTGGCAAAAATTTTCGCTTAAACGACGCCAAACTACGGAACCCATACAGCGGCTCCAATGTGCGGCCCAACACATCCGTCACAATATTCAACGGATTTTCTTCACCAGACGCCTCATGCGCCAACGGCGCACCTGACAAAGAAATCCAGCCTAAACCATCCTCATGGGCCTGCACCAAAGTTTCCGCAATCAAAAACTCCACCACCGGCCTAAACCCAGCTGGATCCCGCCGCATGAAATCCAACATCCACCCGGCAAGCGCCCCATCCTCATACACCGGCAACCAACTCGTCACCCCGTGTAAATTATCGTGCTCATCCAATGCCAACATCAACCGCACTTCCGGGTCATGCAATGTGGAAAGATTCCCCAATGTGAACCCCATCTCCGGCAGTGACTTATCCGATACCCACTCTTCCGATAACGCCCGAATCTGGCTACGAATCATCGTGCCGGCATCATTCCACGTGGTCCACACCGCCCGAATCCCTTCCTTACCGGCACGATTCCGGGCAGTCCGCACATCCTGAAACTTCTTCCCCCGAAACGTCACCAACTCCGTCGAAACAATCGACTCCTCAGCCACCTGCAACTTCGACGTACCCGGCCGGCCCGCGGCAAACTCTGCCCCCACCGAATACCACGCCAACGTCCACCCCTGTTGCTCTGCAAACTTCCCAAACTCATCGGCAAGTGACTGGGCTGTGGCATCACCCGAATTCACCACCGGCTCACCCAACGTAAGCACTGTCGACGAATGCAGCCGATATGCCACATAACCAGCGCCATCCTTGGCTTCCCACACCAAATTGCCCGGCCACAATGTCATCCACGACAAATGATCCCCACCCCGACCAGTCGTCAAAATCTGGTGCATCCGCTGATGCTTTGCATCATCCCCCAACTCCACATGTGTCGACCGGCACGCAATATACAAGAAAATTGCAACCGCGATCCCCAACACCGGGCCCCGGCCACAACCCCAGCCACCAGCCCAACTGGTCCGCCGGATGAATATCCGCCGTAAACACCCTCGACAACACCGGCGGCAATAACACCACCCTGCAGGGCCTTTATCGTCCCCAACAGTGACACATGCGGCTCAAAATGATCCCGCAACGCCATGACGCTCCCAACCCACAAACAACACACCAACACCGAAAACGACGAAATGCGCAATACCAGCAGCTTTGTCGTGCCATGCCCGCCGGCGCCCGGAAATCCCGCCAATATACAAGCAACACCACAATGAGCACCAACCACGGCAACACCGTCAGCAACCCATACGAAGCCATAAGATTAATAGGAATATCTGTTTCCAGCTTCGTAATCCGAAACGCCTCAAACAGCAGCCCCCGCAATCGTCGCCCACAAAAACACCTGGGCACCCCACCAGGCAATCCGCCGGCCCCGGGCCAATCCGATCGCCAACACCACCGCAATAATCAACGGCACCAGATTAAAAATCGCGCCCAACACCCCGGCCTCACGCACCGTCACCGGGCTCTCCTCCCACGTGAGCAGATAAATCCGCGACAACGGTGCATCAGAATCCGGATTCACCGACGTCATCAACGGGCCCGCGGCAATCATCACAAACGCCGCGGCAATGAGCAGCCGAAACTCCTGAAGCGAACTCCGCCGCAACGAACCCCGCACCGGCGTCCGTGACATCACCGCCCCAGCAACCACAGCCATCAGCCGCGCCACATCCGCGGCAGAACCCGAATACAACACCATCGACCCGGTAATCACCAACAACACCACCAACAGGCGGCGCCGCCACAACCTACCAAAATGCGATGACGCTACCGTCGCCACCCCAAACACCCACGGAATCTGCGACAAAAACGGCTCGGTCAACCATGCCTTCGCCCACGACGACCGGCACACCACCATCACATCCCGGGTCACCAGCATGCCAATCACCGAAAAACACCTGCAGCACCAGGCCAAACCCCAAATACTGGCGGCCTCAACATGTATCTCGGCGGCGCTCCCCAACACCGCCAACACCACCGTGGCAATCAACAATGCTGGGAGAGTCTTCTCCGTCAACCCGGAAGTGAAAAACCGCCACGACTGGCCTCGCCATATCTGACGTCAACCCCATAGGCCCGCTGCGGCGACGTGTTGCGGGCCAGTAGCCACATCACCCACGCCACCACAATCAACACCGATGTGATTGGCACCCGGCGCGCCACCTGAATAATCCACGTCACATGCCGCAGGTATGCGAATAGTTTTGCTCGGGCGGCGCCGGGGGCAGCGGTTGCGTTGTCGGTGTTATTGGCGTTGTTGGGTGCCTTGGCGGCTGCGGCGTCCGCGGAGGCACCCTGATCCTGCGACCTCTTGGTTTTTCCGAAGCGACTGCATTAACGATTTCATGCTGCCCGCCCCTTGCGTGCTAGCGGCGGTGGCGCCGCTGTCAGCGCCCTTGTCGGCCACGGCAGTGAGCCCACCTCGTGCCGCCGCAAACGGCAATGTTTGACCAAACCCCGTCCGCCACACGCGGGCCGTATGGGGAACCGGGAATCTCCGTGTACCGCGAATCAATCCCAGCATTCTGGGCAATCTCGTGAAGCTGACGAAGCGCCTGCTGCGAATGCTCATCGGCAGTGCCGGCAATAAACCAGCCGGCCAACCGCCGATATTCGGCCCGGCGCTCTGGAGTGGGATGTTGTAACAAATTCATAGGATTCACGGCCTGAAACGCTGCCTCGTCATTATTGAAGAACATTTTTTAGAGTAGTCGTATGGTCCTTATATATGGGCTCGCCCCTGACCAGCATAACTAATGAAAGTACCGTACGAGCTAGGCGAATTTGTCACCACTTGAAGTGCACAAGTACCCCCATACGATAGCCCCCCAATGGTCCAGTGATTCTGGTCACCGTCTCACGGTGAACATGCGTTTGATGCCGGTTGGTACGTCGTCGGCAAAGCCAGGTGTGCACCTTATATTCCGGGCCATCAATGCATAACGGGTTGCCGTTGGTCGAACCGGTGGCGTCAATGGAAAACACGATCGGCGCCACCCCATGGTGCGCGGCCTGGAAACTCTGCAACGCTGCCTGGGCATTCAGCGGCCCAAACCATTGCCCTGGTGAACCGGGATTGCCCGCCATCATCACCACCACCGGCAGATGCGCCCCCGACCAATACGCTGGCGGGATGTAGGCGAGCGAGGTGCGCGCCGGGAATCCGCTTTTCGACGCCGGGATGTCCACGCTCACCAGCGCCCCGACCGGATTGCCGTCGATGGTGGGGGCGGCCTGTTGGTGTTGAAATTCCTGGTAGGTGAGGGGCACTACGTTGCGGCTGGGGAGCAGGTCGGCCAGGGTGGCGTATTGGTCGTAAGCGGCATTGGTGAGGCCCATGGCTGGGAGGATGGTGGCGGCGATGGCGACGATGCCGCGCTTGTTGATGCTCAGCGGGATGATGAATGCCAGGAGGGCGATACCCGGGTAGAGGATGGGCATCAGTTTTTCCATGTACGGGATGATGATGACGTCGTAAAGCAGCCAAAAAGCGCCGGTAAACAGTGCACTTATCAGTGCGGCTCGAACGAGTATGCGATAAGGTTTGTGCCAGCCCACCCAGATGGCGAGGGCCACGAGGGCGGCGAGAAACAGCGTGACCGCGGCCAGGTTAGTGATGGGAATGCTGAGCCATTGATAAACGTGTGCCATAAATTAGTCGGTGATTACGCCTACAATCGCTGTCACATGCTGATAATGACGCTGCTTATTACAGCGTCCCAAAACGAATCCACGGTGAGCCCAATGCCGAAATGGTGGGCGACTTCGGACGCAACCAGCAGCGTGACAGCATTGACCACCAGGAGAAACAGCCCGAGGGTGAGGATTGTGAAGGGAGGCTGATGATCCGTAGTACCTTTTCCCACGGTGGCTTGGACCACATACAGTACGGCCCCAGCGAGGAGGAAGACGACGTAATAATCGTAGTGCCCGTCGCCGACCAGCGTGTGTGGGGGCATGGCCAGATTGATGCCTGGCACAAAATAGATGGCGCACCACAGCGCGAGGGCGAGCGTGATGATTCGGATTGCTAATCGTCCTAGAGTTCCCAGCATTATTATCTCCTAAGCTATTGCGTGATTGAGTTCCATGCTGCCAGAAATCGGTTGGCCTCCGCGTGGTCGGTGACGGTGATGCGCACGCCCTCGGGGAAGGCCCGGACGATAACCCCCTGGTCGGCAAGCTGTTGCGCTAATGTGGCGGCGGTTTCAGTGGGGATCCATACGAAATTGGCTTCGGATGGTATGGCGCCAATAGCTCGGGCCACCCGGTCGCGCTCGCTCACGGTTTCGTTCGTGCGTTCGAGAAGCTGCGCCGCCCCTGCCAGGCTGGCAATCGCCCCGGCCTGCGCGACAGCACTCACCCCAAACGGGATCGCCACCTTATTGAGCGCCGTAATGATCGCCGGATTGCCGAAAGCGTACCCAACCCGCACTCCCGCCAGGCCGTAAGCCTTGGAAAACGTTCGCAGCGCCACCACATTTTCATGCTTTACGACGACTTCCGTCCCCATTGGCGTGTCCTGGGTGCGCACAAATTCAAAATAGGCCTCATCCAAAGCCACCAAGGTGGTGGGCGGCACCACCGCCATAAACTCTTCGAACTCCTGTTTGGTGATGGTGGTGCCGGTGGGATTATTCGGATTACACACAAACACCAGCCGCGTGGCCGGCGTGATCGCCACCGCCAGGGCCGGAAGATCCACGCGATGATCCGCCGTGAGCGGCACCGGCCTCGGGTGGCTCCCGCCACCCGGGCAAAAATCGGGTACGCCTCAAAGCTCCGCCAGGGAAACACTACCTCATCCCCAGTTGTGCAGGTGATCTGCACCAACTGTTGACACAAGGCCGACGACCCGCACCCCACCGCAACCTGTTCGGGGCGCAGCTTCAGGTGCTTGGCGATGGTATGAATAAGATCCGTGGCTCCCCATGTCAGGATAACGATTCGCCGCGGCGGCCGCCTCCGCCATGGCGGCCACCGCGGCTGGCAGTGGGGGATGGGTTACTTCATTGCTGGAAAGCTTGAGTGCATCGGCCAGTCGCTTTCCCGGAATATATGAGGAATCTCCGCTATGTCAGCACGTACTATCATGCAGCACATCATAATCCGCCCACCAGCCTGACGAGATCAGATGAGTTCAGATGAGGCGGGGGTATATACATAACCAGCCTGTTTGTAACTAAAACGTCCGTTGAGTAACATTACTCAAGATTCAAAAAAATTTGAATTGGAGACGTGCCAGAGCGGCCGAATGGGGCTCACTGCTAATGAGTTGTCCTCTTAACGGAGGACCGGAGGTTCAAATCCTCTCGTCTCCGCCACGCGCCCGTAGCTCAACGGATAGAGCATCTGACTACGGATCAGAAGGTTGGGGGTTCTGAATCCTCCGGGCGCACAACCACGATAAAGACCCCGGTTAATATTATGCATTGGCCGGGGTTTTTGGCATGGGTGGGGAAGGGCTGTGCTCTTTGTGCGGGGACAAGGTTGTGGTGGGGTGAGGGGTTGGGTTGGGAATGTGTTGGTTGCCTCTTTAGCATTGTGTGCAATGATGTGGATGGGGGCTTCATGTTTGCTAAGCTTGGTTTCCTGTTTTTATTGTTGTCGGTTCCTGGGGGTTTGAACTGGTTTGCGTCAAACACCATGCTTAGAAGATATGAAGCCCCGGGCGGCTTGTAGCAGCGCCGTCCCTCAAAAAGCTGCATGTTTGCTAAGCATGGTGTTTGAGGTTTGTCGCCTTAACCGCCCTGAATAATGACTCGCCCAGAACCAAAAGATCATGCTTATCGGATTTGCTGCCCTAATGGTTGTGGTGGGTGGACTATACCCACATGCAGCACACTTGATAAGCATGGTTTCTGGGTTTGGCGGTTGTCTTCTCCTGGGTTTATGAAGTGCCATAAACAAACACCATGCTTAGAACGTGTGCTGTATTGAAAGGTGCTGCTCGCTGTGGATTCGGGCTGCATGTTTGCTAAGCATGGTCTTTTAAATCCACCACCCCAAATCCCCAGGAGCTGGTGCGCCCACAGGGAGAAAACCATGCTTAGAACAAATGCAGTTGGCGGCCATGCAGGCAAATCGTTGGCAGCGCACCTGCTAAGCATGGTTTTCGGTTTTGGGGTGTGCTGGCTCTTGGGGATTTGAAGTGCCGTCGGCGGGAATCCGAGCTTAGCAAGTATGCTGCCACGGTGTCTTGTGGGGTAGCGGATTGGATAAGCATGGTCTTTGGTTGTGGGCGGAAGAATTCCCAGGGGATGCCTGGCGGTAGAAATGAAAACCATGCTTAGAATAAGTGCTGCCGCCGGGGTTGGAGAAGCTGAGTCGCAGGCAGGTTGTCGGGTTGGCGGCCTGAGCGCCGGGGTGATGAGGACGGTCGGGAGGGCGTCGCAAAGCGGGCGGAAGGCAGTGCGGAGGAGGCGTTTTCTCAACTTAGTTTATGCAAACCCTAAAAGCTCACAAGGGTAATTTATGCCTAACCTAAGAGACCATTACCACACAAATTTTTCGGGCTTCCCCAAACTCTCGCTATATCCTAGATACATACAGCCCATAAATTCAACCACCCTCTTCAAACGGATTTGGAGTACCCTAATGTCCGTCTCTGCTACCGTTACCACATCCCGTTCGCTGCTCTCCGAAGGCAACGCCGCCGCACTCGCCGCACTCCGCGACGCCCTCGGCAGCGGCGCCACCGTCAGTGACCGAGAACTCGACCGCATGGCCCTCGCGGTCGACGCATCCCACTACCTGCACGCCCCCGACGCCGTGATGCGCGCCCGATCCGCCGCCGACGTGGGCATCGCCATGCGGGTCGCCGCCCAAATGAACTGGCCGCTCACCTTCCGCGGCGGCGGCACCAGCCTGTGTGGCCAAGCCCTCTCCGAAGGGCTCACCGTGGACGCCCGCCGGCACTTCCGCAACATGGAAGTCCTCGACAATGGCCGCCGCGTGCGCGTGCAACCCGGCCTCACCGTCACCCAGGTCAACACCGCGCTGGCGCGCTACGGCACCAAACTGGGGCCCGACCCGGCATCATCAATCGCCTGCACCATCGGCGGCATGATTGCCAACAACTCATCCGGCATGACCTGCGGCACTACCGCCAACGCCTATCGCACCCTGGAATCCATGACCATCGCCCTCCCCAGCGGCACCGTGGTCAACACCGCCGACCCCAACGCCGACGACATCCTGCGCTCGCACGAACCCGAGCTGGTTGGCGTGCTCGAACGACTCCGCGACACCCTCCGCGGCGACAAATACCGTGCCGACATCGAACGCCGCTACGCCATCAAAAACACCATGGGCTACGGCATTAACTCCTTCCTCGACTACGACACGCCCGCGAAAATCCTCGAACACCTCATGATCGGGTCCGAAGGCACCCTGGGATTCGTCGCCGAAGCAATCTTCCGCACCGTCCCCGTGCCCAAGCGCACAGCCACCGGCCTGCTCATGTTCGACTCGCTCGACGCCGCCACCGAAGCTCTGCCGCAAATCGTGTACTCCGGCGCCGAAGTCGTCGAGCTTATCGACGCCGCCTCCATCCGGGCAATGGGCCCCGACGCATCCTCCGTCCTCCCCAAGGGCTTCAGGTGGGCGAACACGCCTCCCTGCTCGTCGAATACCAGGCCATGGACGACGACGGCATCGCCGAACGCATCGCCACCGGCGAAAAACCTTCGCCCAACTCGGTGGGCTCTCCACCCCACCCGAAATGACCGGCGACGTCAAACGCCGCAACCAAATGTGGGTCATGCGCAACGGACTCTACACCAAGATCATGCGCAACCGCCCCCAAGGCACCATGGCCCTGCTGGAAGACATTGCTGTCCCCATGGAAAAACTCGGCGGAGTCTGCACCGACCTGCAAGAACTCTTCGACAAACACCACTATGACGGCGCCGTCATCTTCGGACACGCCAAATACGGCAACATCCACTTCTCGTCACCGAGGACTTCGCCGGCGAAGAATCCCTCAACCGCTACGACCAATTCACCGAAGACATGGTGGACCTCGTGCTCCGGGAACAAGGCACCCTCAAGGCCGAGCACGGCACCGGCCGAATCATGTCCCCCTTCGTGCAACGCCAATACGGTGACGACCTCTACCAAGCCATGGTTGACGTCAAAGACGCCTGCGACCCCAACCGGATCCTCAACCCGGGCACCATCATCACCGACGACCCGCAGCTGCACCTCAAATACATCAAACCCACCGAAACCGTCCGAGACATCATCGACGACTGCGTGGAATGCGGCTACTGTGAACCCGTCTGCCCCTCCCAGCACCTGACCACCACACCCCGGCAGCGGATCGTCATCCAACGCGCCATCGCCGCCTGCGAAGCCTCCGGGGCCTATGACCTGGCGGAACGGCTCAAAGCCCAAGAGGTATACGATGTGGTCCAAACCTGTGCCGTGGATGGCATGTGCCAGACCGCCTGTCCGGTGAACATCAACACCGGTGACCTGATCCGGGCAAAGCGCCGGGAAACCCAAAGCGAAACCCTGGATAAGGGCTGGAAAGTCGCCGCTGAGCATTGGGATATGCTCCTGCGGAGCGCGTCGGTAGGCATGCACATGGCGCATGCGCTGCCGACCGCACCGTTGCGCGGCATGCTGGGCATTGCCCGCAAGGTGACCAGCGACGATATCGTGCCCACCCTCACCAAAAGAAATGCCGGGTGGCGGGAAGCTGCGCACGGTGCAGCCGGCGCCAAACCCGGACGCGATCTTCCTGCCGGCCTGCGTGGGCTCCATGTTTAAGACCGACCACGCCTGCGGGCAGGGTGTCGAGGCGGCAGTTCGGCAACTTGCTACCATTGCGGGGCGCACGCTCAGCACTCCGCAGGGCGTGCGGGATCTCTGCTGCGGCACCCCTGGAAGTCGAAGGGGCTGGCGCAAGGCTATGAGGTGATGAAAAACAAGCTTACAAAGTGGGTGGTGGATAATACCCTAAACGGGCAAATCCCTGGTGTGCGACAACGTTTCCTGCACCGAAGGCATCATTATCGCCCTGGAAAACGCCGGGGTGACCGGAATCACCGTGATGGATGCCACGGAATGGGTGGCAACGAATGTGGCCCCATGCTGCCGCCGGTGATTCGGGCCCGCAAAGCTGCGGTGCACTCAACCTGTTCCTCCACGCACCTGGGGGTCAACGACGCCCTCATGATGCTCGCCGGGCTCGTTGCCGAAGAATGCGTGGTTCCCGACGGGTGGCGGTGCTGCGGTTTCGCCGGCGACCGTGGCATGCTCCACGAAGAGCTCACCGCCACCGCCACCCATGACGAGGCCCGCTCGGTCCGCAACGACGACTTCGACCTGTTCCTCTCCTGCAACCGGACCTGCGAAATCGGCATGACCCGCGCCACCGGGAAGAAATACGTCCATGTGCTGGAAGAACTAGCTGCCCGCGTCGCCGAATAATCCGCTTTACGACGACGCTACGACGGAGAAGCGGGCCCATGCCACGCGCTGAGCCCGGGGCTTCCGCTGTTCCTGCTGTTCAGGGGTCTGGCCAGGGGTTTGGGTGGCCGCGTGGTTGGTAGGGCTGGAGCGGGGCAGGGCTGCACATGTTCTAAGCATGGTTTCCATCCTGAGGGCGTGTCGGCTCCTGGGAATTTGGGGCGGTGGATCTGAAAGACCATGCTTAGCGGGTGTGCTGTTTTTATTGATGGGGGAGGAACCTGGCCTAAAACCCATAGTGGCTGGGTAGCAGGTTAGATAAGCATGGTGTTTGGCTATGGTTGGATGGATTTCCAGAGATATCAGGCCGCCAAAATGGAAACCATGCTTATCAGGGTTTGCTGCTTTGTTGTGTGGCAGATATTCCGGGCTGGGCTGCCAGAACCGTGAGAGCAGCAGATTGTCTAAGCATGGTCTTTCCCGGATGGGTGTGTGGGGCCCAGCGGATTTGGGGCGACAAATCTCAAAGACCATGCTTATCAAGTCTGCTGCCGGGTTGGTGTGGTGCGGCGGAGGACTCTGTGACATAGTGCAGTGTAGCGGGACCAGTGCAGCGCGGGCTAGCAGGCGGGGCCGCTCCCACCTGGATCACCAGAATTGTGGTTGCTCTGGGGAGTAAAGGTTGTAACCAGGTAATTTGGCTGATTGGTGGTAGCGGTGTAACATTCAATCGCAATGAAAATTTCATCATGCGCCCGTAGCTCAACGGATAGAGCATCTGACTACGGATCAGAAGGTTGGGGGTTCTGAATCCTCCGGCGCGCACAAAGGAAAACCCCAGTGAGCAGCGCGTGTCGACTGGGGTTTTACCGCGTTTGCAGCCTATTATTCGGTCTTCACAATGTGTTTGCCGATGGTTGCTAGTGCATTCCAAATGCAGGCAAGAACAACGATGACCAGCGAGATTCCAGAGATCATGAAGTCGATGATGTCGTCAGGCCCGAAGTCTCCGTGGGTGGCGAGGAACCCCAGCAGGCTGACAATGAAAAACCGCAATACCTAAGCCCGCAACCACCTTGGCAATGATTTGCTGCTCATTAAAAGACACCGACGCCGGTACCTGAAATAATGACGGTTGCGCAGGCGGCGTCGGGGGTTGTTGTGCGTATTCCTGGGGTTGAGGCTGTGGTTGAGGTTGTTGGTATTGGTATTGTGGAAAGTCTTGTGGTTGTTGGTTTGTCATAAGTTTCTCCTTTTCCGTGATGATGGTTGGGGCCGGGAGGGCGTCGTAAAGCGAAGATATAATATGGTATGGTTCAGCGTTTCAAACCAATACCAGACGACCGCCACATCACCAGCGAATTCGCCACGGGCCACCCGGGCGTGGACTTCGGTAGAGACGGCGGCTCCGGCGACCAACCTGTTTTCGCAGCTCAGGCCGGGCTCGTAACCCACGCCGGTGCCGCGCAAGGATTCGGCGGACCCGCGCCCGCAGGCTGGATTGTGATCGACCATCCCACCGCGGCAGGCAGCGGCACCACCGTCTACGGCAGCATCATCGCCGAAGTCGCGGAAGGCGAGTGGGTGCGTGCCGGCCAACGCATCGCCCGCATCAACCCCGACCCTAACACCAACGGCGGCACCGCGCCCCACCTGCACTTCCAAGTACACCCATTTGTGTGGCAGCCCGGCTCGCAAATAGACCCTGTTGCTTGGCTTGACGACGCCCCCGCGCCGACCCCCGCGCAAAGTAACCCGCCAATCTGCTACGGTGTGGACCTCTCCAACCACCAGCCGGACATCAACCTGAAGACCATAGCCGAAGAAGGATCTGAATTTGCCATCCTCAAGGCCACGGAGGGACCTGGCTGGACCCCTGCTTCCAACAGCACTATTCCGCAGCCCGGGAGGCCGGACTCCACACCGCCGCCTATGCGTACGTACGTTCGGAAACCAGCCTGCAGGAACACGCCGACGCCCTCTGATAATGTCGTTCAGGCGCCGCCGGCGACATGAGCGTACCCATCTGCCTCGATATCGAGTCGGGCCCGGCACGGACCCCTGACCAGTGGCGGGCCATCCACGACGAGTTCACCAGCCGAGGCTACCAGGTCATCCTCACCTCACCTGCCCCGCTGGTATTGGCAGCAGGTCGGCAGCCCCGATCTTGCTGACACCGGCCTACCGCCCCTGTGGTCCTCCCACTATGTCGAACCCCAGCAGGGATACGCCTCCGCCATTTACCAACGTGCCGGCACCGGCGGGTGGCGCAGCTACGGCGGGCTGCTTGTTGACCTGTGGCAGTTCTCCTCCGAGGCCACGGTTGCTGGTCACACCATTGATGTCAACGCCTACCTGGGGGATCCCCGCGACCTATTCGGGTGAGGGCGGCTGGGTGCTCGGCGGCGGTGCCCGTGCTCACCCCGGCGGCGGTGCCGACTCGGCGGTGACCCAACGCAGGTCCAGCCCCGCAGCACCCGGCACCAGTCCAGCACCACAGCAGTGCCCGCGCCTACACCACCTCGATGCGGGCCCCCGTGTTTTCCGCCTGGATCAGCTGATTCACCCACTGCGGGCCACCCGGATGCAGCCGAAACACCGGCCGATTCGAAATATGTGTCGGGCTCACCGACTGCTCCTTATTCAACCCTGACCTAGCCCTCGAATCGAATACGTGAGCGATAGCCGTTGTCCACGAGGTCCGCGAGCGAGGGATCCTCCATGAGGAGATGATCCCGGGCGTCGTTCAGCAAGCTTAGCGCCTCATCCAGCGCATCGAGGAGAGCTACATGGTTGGTTTCGCACATTGCCCGCACCAGGTTCGGCGCGGTGCCAGCCACCCGCGTGCCGTCGCGGAAACTGCTTGCTGCCAGTGACAATGACAGGGCGCCACCATTATCGCCAACAATGGCCAGGGTTTCCGCCAACAGGTGGGGGAGGTGGCTGACCCTGGCGACCGCGGCATCGTGTTGGCGAACCCGGGCGGGGATGACCTCGGCACCAACCTTGCTGGCCATGTGCACCACATCCACCCAGAGTCGAAGCCAGTCGCGGCTGGGGTCTGCGTCGATCGCATGGTCGAACGTGACCACCCACACGGCGCGGCGGAACAGGTCGGCGTGGGATGCGGACCAGCCGGAGTGCGCGGTGCCGGCCATGGGGTGACCGCCCACATACCGGTCCGCCATGCCGTATTCCTGAACCAGCTTGTACACCTCGCCTTTCACACTCACAACATCGGTGAAACCGCAGGAGGGAGCATGCTCGGAAATGACGTCGAGCAGGCTGGTGATGGCGGGCATGGGGGTTGCTAAGACAATGAGTGCCTTGTCGATTTCGGCGCGTTGCAGGGTTTCAATAAGGTCATTGCTGACGTCGTACCCTTCGTTTCTGGCGGTGCTGGCTGCGGAAGGGGAACGGTTATACCCGTAGACAACCAGGTCGCCCTGATCGTGTTGGTGGTCCCGTCCAGAGTCCACCTGGCTCGCCTGGGCGAGGGCGCGCAGCAGAGAACCGCCGATGAGGCCGAGGCCGAGGATGCAAATGGGGCGGGAAATTTCATTAATACTCACCTGACAAGTGTGACACAGAACGACTACGGTTATTCGATATGGAACGTAATTTTGCAGTAACCGTGGCCCGTCTTGGTTCTAGCTGGGATGTCAGCACCTTTCATGATGATTTTTCCACCGTGGATACCGCAGTAGGAGCGGTGCGTAGTTTGCGCGCGGAGTCCGCGGCTTTTGCATTGTTATGCGTGGATGACGAATATTTTGTTATTGTGCGACCTACCCCCAGTGGCGTGCGATTATTCCTATCGGACGCGTCCATGGGGGCGGTGGATGATTTTGCCGCGAGCATTTTAGAGGAATTAGACGTTGAGGTGCCGGACATTGCGGAGGAAGATTTCGCCGACACCGAAGGGTGGCCTGAGGGCGATTTTCGACATTCTGGTCGATGTTGGCCTGAGCGAGCAGGTGCTTAGCGTGATCGTGGACGAGTCCGAGTGGTGGGCGTCGGAGCAGCTGCAGCGGATTGCGGAAGAACTAGGATTCGACGACGCCCTGGCGAAGGCCGTGGGCTAAATGTGTCCCGCGTTGCGACGCCCAGGCTTCCGGGTGGCGGCCGAAGCAAAAATGCGTCACGCATTGGCGGTTCCCACCCCGCTTGGCGACGTCCCAGTGGGGGCGGTGATCTTTGACCCGGATGGGAATGTGATTGGTCGGGGAAGTAATCGTCGAGAAGCGGACGGCGACCCCACCGCCCATGCGGAAATCATCGCCATCCGGGAGGCGGTGCGGAACTTTCACGACGGCTGGCGGCTCACCGACTGCACCATCGCCGTCACCCTGGAGCCCTGCTGCATGTGCGCCGGAGCCCTGGTGGCGGCGCGGATCGGCACCATTATTTTCGGCGCCTACGAACCCAAAATGGGGGCCTGCGGCTCAGTCTTCGATGTGGTGCGCGACCCACAGGTTTTGTACCAACCGCAGGTAATTGGAGGGGTCCTTGCAGACGAATGCGCTGCACAACTGGGGGTATTTTTTCGGGAATGTCGATAAATTTTTGATTATCCGTGACATTAATGTGGGATTTGAGTAGGATGGACACGGTATTACCCCCGACCGCATTGTGAGGAGACACACATGGGCGCATTTGATGAAATTAAAGGCAAGGCTAAAGAAGCCGCAGGTAAGGTTACCGGCAATGAGCGCCTCGAAGACGAAGGCAAGGCCGATCAGGTCAAGTCTGACGTGGCAGACGCGGTCGGCGACGGTGCAAATAAGGTTGTTGGCTCATTCAAGGACGATTCCGACAAGTAATTTGCGTTAGAGCACCAATATGCCCTAGGATTTTTCGCGGTGGCGTGTCCGAGCGGCCGAAGGTGCTCGCCTCGAAAGCGAGTGTTGGGTAACCCCCAACCGCGGGTTCAAATCCCGCCGCCACCGCCATATCACGGCTAACCCCGGTGCGTAATAGTGCACCGGGGTTTTGCGATTTCATCCATAGTGAGTTGTAGCATAGGTGAATATCTCTATGGAAAGGGCTAAAGCGTGGCGAAACTGCTATACCGCTTGGGGCGATTTTGCTACCGGGCGAAATGGATTGTGATTATAGCCTGGCTGATAGTGCTGATCGCATTGGGCGGCGGCTCGTTGGCTCTGGGTTCCCACTACAACGACGTGTTTACTATCAGCGGCACTAAGGCCCAAAAAGCAACCCACCTATTGCAGAAAAACTTTCCCCAAGAGAAAAACCCGGTTGCTGAGGCCGGGGTGACTATCGCGTTTAAAGCCCCGCCCTGGGGAGCGGCTGGATAGCCCCAAAAACTCCGCCGCCATCGACAAGGTCATCAAACATATTCAAGACAATCTTGACGGTTTGATACCGGGCCAGCGGTTCGGCAATCCGGTGACAAAAACCCAGAGCTGCAAAAATTCATTATCGAAACTTCCACGAGCAAAGGCCTGCCGGAAGAAAACGCCAAGAAAGACGCCGAAAACCTCAGCCTGGTCAGCGCCGACGGGCGCATCGGCTTTCACCGCCTTCTCCGTGGATGTGGCGATCCCGCCGACGTAACCACGGAGCAGCGCAAAGTCATTGCGGACGCCATGGACCTGGGCGGGCCGAAGGCCTGAGGTAGAAGCCGGCGGGGCCGGCTATGGTGATCCCATCCGGGTGGAAGAAGCCTCCGAAATCATTGGCCTCGCGGTGGCCGCCATCATTTTGATCTTCACATTCGGCTCCCTGGTGGCGGCGGGCATGCCGCTGATTGTGGCCGTGGTGAGCGTGGCCATCGGCTCCCTGTCCATCACCCTGGCCACCTCGCTGGTGGCATTGAACAACATCACCCCGGTGTTGGCGGTGATGTTGGGGTTGGCCGTGGTGTCGACTACGCCCTGTTTATCCTGTTCCGCTACCGACACGAGCTATCCCGAGTGAAACGGGAAGAAGCGGTGGGCATCGCCATTGGTACCGCCGGGTCGGCGGTGGTGTTCGCCGGCCTGACGGTGATCGTGGCCCTCGTGGCCCTGTTTGTTGCCAACATCACCTTCCTCACCTACATGGGGTTGGCGGCCGCCTTCACCGTGGCCATGGCCGTAACCATCTCCATCACCCTGTTGCCGGCCATCCTGGGGTGTTGGGCCCGCGGGTGTTTAAGGGGAGATCAAGTTCATTACCCACCGGCCGCGCACCAATCCGATGGGGGAGCGGTGGGTCAAACTGGTGCACAAAATGCCGTCCCTGATCGTGGCCGTTGTGGTGTTTGGCCTGGGTTCGTTGACGATCCCCGCCGCCGACCTGCACCTGTCCCTGCCTTCGGACGGGCAGTCCCCAAAAGAAACCACCCAGCGAAACAGGCCGAAATACTCTATGAGGGTTTCAGCCCAGGTGCCGACGCCCAATTCATGGTCGTGATTGATGCTCACACCGTCAACCCCGACGCGGAAGTGCTCCAGCCGCTGATTCGGTTCCAACAGCCGCCGGAGGGCTCCCCGAAGCAGCAAAAATTCGACCGGAAGCGGGCGGCGGCATTTGCCACATACATGTATGTGATTTCCAAATTCGGCAACACCCAGGACGTGAAGCACGTTCAGCTGATTGGGGCGTCGGATGACGGTATGGCTGCGAAACCAGCGATCACCCTCGAAGAAGGCGAACATTGATCCGGCCACTAACCAGCTGATTTCACTCGCGCATCAAGGAAGAAGAAGTGATCGCGGCCACCGGGGTGGATTCCGGTATTACCGGCCTGGTGCCGGTGCAGCAGGACGTGGTGAACCGGCTCAGTGATGCGTTGCCGCTGTACCTTTCCATCGTGGTGGGCTTGGCGATCGTGCTGCTGCTCATTATTTTCCGCAGTATTCTGGTGCCGCTAATTGCCGGCATTGGCTTCCTTCTGTCGGTTGGTGCGGCGTTTGGTGTGACGGTGCTGTTTTTGGCAGAAAGGGCCTGTGGGGAGTTGTGGGCACCCCAGGCCCGATTATTGCCTTCATGCCGATCTTCCTCATCGGCGTGTGCTTCGGTTTAGCCATGGACTACCAGGTGTTTCTCGTGTCCGCCATGCGGGAACATTACACGCATGCGCACGGCAAAGGCGAGGGCAATTACAACGGCACCGAGGCATCGATCATTCATGGTTTCGCCCAAAGGCGCCCGCGTGGTGACCGCCGCCGCCATGATTATGATTGCGGTGTTTGTGGCCTTCATTGGTCAGCCCATCCCGTTTATTAAGATTTTCGGGTTTGCCCTCGGCGCCGGCGTGCTTTTCGACGCCTTCTTCATCCGCATGGCCTTCGTCCCAGCGGCAATGTTTCTCTGTGGTCACGCCACCTGGTGGATGCCCGCCTGGCTGGACAAGATCCTCCCCAGCTGGATATTGAGGGTGCCAAACTGGAGCAAGAGATCGAAGATGCTTTCGAAGTGGCCAGCACCGGCCGCCACTGGAAGCCAGCTGGCCAAACCGACTCATTCCCCGCCATCAAACCGTAATCAATCCCAGCTGCTGTCGAGCTTGCCCTCCCTTAAGGCCTTGAGCGCTCTTAAGACATCTCTTTCCATCCGCAGGCGGTAGTTTTTCGCGTCGGAGCCTCTCAGCTCAGTCTCGGCGTCGGTGTCGGCGTTGGTGCTGGTGGGCTTCCTCATGCGCGGGTCGATGCCCGCGTCCCCGCTGGTCTGCCATTTCTGCGCCCATTTGTGAATGAGCTTCTCCGATTTGATGCCGTATTCCTGTGCCAACCAGTCAGGGTCGTCTCCATCAAGGTAGTGGATGACGACTTCCATTTTCGTGTCGAACGAATAGCGTTGGTTTTTCCGGCCCATAGGCCATAGTTTGCCATGGATGCACCTCCCGCCCACAACCAAGCGGGCAGCAGAAATGCTAAGCATGGTTTTTCCTTGGCGGGCGCGCCGGCTCCAGGGGTTTGGGGTGGTGGATTCTGAAAGACCATGCTTATCAGATTTGCTGCCCCGGTGGTGTGGGATAACAGAGTTGCGGAGGCTTTCCCGGGTTGGGCTGTAAATGTTCTAAGCATGGTTTCCGGTCTGGTGGGCGGATTATTGTGGAGTATTTCCCGGAAGTCCAAGCTAGCAAGTGTGCTGTGTGCGGTTGTTGAGGCCGCCCTGGTGTTGCCGTGGCATCCCGGTGGGGTAGCAGTTCAGATAAGCATGGTTTTTGGTTTTTGGCCGGATGAATCCCCAGGGGATTTGGGGCGGTAAAAATAAAAACCATGCTTAGAACTTTTGCTGCCCTTGTGTGGTGGGCGCCTTCCGCCCCGGAGGGTCGCGGCGGGTGGGGTAGCGGATTAGATAAGCATGGTTTTCCCTTGGCGGGCGCGCCGGCTCCAGGGGTTTGGGGTGGCGGATTTGAAAGACCATGCTTATCAGATTTGCTGCCCCGGTGGTGGTGTGGTGAGGAAGCGAGAGGGATGGGTGCCGGGAGGTGGGCGTCGATAAGCAGGGGAGAGTGCCACCAATAGCTGAAGGGTGACCATCCTTCCGAATGCGTCAATTAACCCCGAATTAGCGTACTCTCGTACCCTATGACCACAACGGCGAAATATGTAGGGCTAGGGCCTATGGGCGAAGATCGCTTCATCACCACCCCCGATGGGCGAAAAAAATACGGGCAATGATCCACGGAAACGGGCCCACATTAGTGGTGCTCGATGCTGGGCTGAGCCAACGGCTTTTACTGGAGTAAAACCTATAAACTGCTGGCCGAAAAACTCCCCAACGTGTGCATTGTCGCCTACGATCGGGCGGCATGGGTGCCAGCGACCCCGACCCGCGCCCCCGCACCCTCGCCCACATGGCTGACGACCTCGACACCATCATCGACTCGTTCGTCCCCCGCCAGGTTTTTCCTCATCGGCCACAGCTGGGGTGGCACCCTCGCGCACTCGCCGCCGCCCGCCGCCGCGCCGCCGGGCGCACCATCACCGGCGTCATGCTTGTCGACTCCAGCACCCGGACCAACCAGTACAGCAGCCTCAAAGTACGGACCAGCGTTGCCCTCGCCCCACCCGTCCTGCGGCTACTCGGCCGCACCCGGCTGGCCAAATTAGCAATGTTCAAACTCGGCGCCGGCCTACCACGGCCACTCCGCAACGCCGCCATCGCCGGCAGCGCCAGCCGCACCGCCACCGAAGCAGCCGCGGCCGAAGCCGAACTTTTCCTCTCGGAAATCGACTGGTTACAAGCAGCCCCTTCGGCTCGACGGCGTGGATGTGTGCGTTATCTCCGGGATGAAAGGGTCGAAAATCATCGCAAAAATCCGCCGGGAGCTCATCGCCGCCCACCAAAAAATCGCCGCCGCCGGCCGCTGGGTGCCCGCCACTAAATCCGCGCATAATATTCCCCTGAGCGAGCCGGAACTCATCGCCGAACAAATCATGAACATGGTGGATCGGGCCCGGGTCGCGGCAGCCCAAGAGCCGGTGCTGGTTTAGGTTTTGGGGAGGGTGGCCCTCAGCAACAGTCCCAGTTGTACGCTGCGTTGTGGAAATTGCGCTGCGTTAAATCTTCACGAGTGATAAAGAAATTCACGACACCCGCATCGCCAAACATGACCTCCACCCCATTATCCCTCTCCCAATCTAACTGAAACAGCAGCTCAAGCTTGCTATCGCCATCGCGCGGATCCTCCTGCGTAAACGTTGCCCACCCCGCGCCGTACACCGATTGCGGAAACTCGTACAGAGAGCTAAACATGGCCTCAATCTCTGGGTCCTCCGAATACCAGTCGATCCCCGTCACGGCACCGAAATCCTTATCCTCGGAGTTGGGCAGCTGGTCGTACAGCACGCCGTCAACGGTAAAATATCCGCCCGACACCGGCGTGTACTCGCTTTGCGACGCCTCCGCCAAGCGACCCCGGCCCAACTCTGACGCGGGAATCAACCGAACCACAAACGACCCAGAGCCACCGGCCAACTTGTTATACTCCAAACCCAATAGGTCATCATCCGCAATAAAAAAATTGCAGCAGTCCTCGGTCGGATAGCCCTCAAGCGGCGGCAGCTTAGCCAAATTCAATTGGGCCAAAAAAATCATGCGACCACCATCACTATCCCGCGCTCTGGGTAGTCATCCGTGACAAACGCTAACCCGCCCACGCGGCTGCCGGTAGGCTCGGCGGTATCGGCGGTGCTCATATTTTCCGGGACCCCAGTCAGTTGCAGGGCCACCACGCGCCGGGCGTTGCGAGTGAGAACGTCCCTGATACTGGGCGGGAATCTTGGTGATATCTGGTCGCATAATCGTCGTGACCAGCACCCTAATGTGTCGATTGGACACCACCCACTAAGGATTCTGAACATATATTCTTGCAGTGTCTGGCGGGTTCGGTAGGGTGGAGAATATGTTTACACACACGGAAGGAATTTATGCGGCAGCAAAAAATTTCGGTGGCGATTCCCTTCAGGCTTGGGCCGACGACATTGCCCAAAGCGCGAAGCCCGCACTCTGGTTCACTCTCCTGGACCCCGCAGGAGCCGAAGGCGCTCCAACCGCGGAACCCCCGGTGGGCAGTAGCTATGTTGGTGGTCGCCCCGACGTGACGGCGGACTTCGTCTGGCCCACCCAGGACGAAAAACCCCTGACCTTTCTGTTTCAGGTTGACGCTCGGCCATTATTGCCTTACCGCTTGGCGGTCTTCGCCGGGGAACCCAACGAGCCCGGCGGGCACCACGTGGCGTACTTCGACCCCGAGGCGCCCACCGAACGGCGGGATTATCCCGCCAACACGTTCCTCTCCGAATGGTTCATGGACCCGGAATTCTTCGAACGCTACCATCCGGTCATACCCCACCAGGGTTGGATATACCCAGGTGGAGTTCCGAGGCACACGACCAGCTCATGGACATACTCCAGGCTCGGCTCCCCGAAGAAGACGACGAATTCGAAGACTTGTACGAAGATTTCCGGTTGATGGCTGAGCCCGATGGTGAGGCGATTATTCGGGTTGGTGGCTACCATGCAGGCATTGGTTTCGATTCCGCGGCGGATGCCGTCGATAAGCTGGGTGGGGCGGTGTCGGACTGGTGGCACCTGGTCACGCTCGACTCCACCCGCGACATGTGCATCGGGGACGCCGGCTATTTCCAGGTGTTGCGGCGCGATCTGGACGGGGCGACATTTGCCGACACGGAGTCAAGCTTAGGCTTAGGGCATGTGTTCATTATGGATTTTGCCGTCGCTGACGCTGACCGGCCAGCTGGTTCGCCCTCGAACCCCTCACCCTCGACCACGTTGATGCGCTGCGCGAGGCCGTCCGCGACGGTGAGCTGCACACCGCATGGTGGACCTCGACGCCGAGCCCCGACGCCATGGCCGCCGACATTCGCAATAAATTGGCGCTGCGGGACGCCGACAGCATGGTGCCGTTCGCCCTGCATTCGGCTTGTCGACGGCGTAACCGTGGGCGTGACCACATATTATGACCTCTCCCCGGAGGTTCCCCGACTGGAAATCGGTTACACCTGGAGCCGGGCCAGCAGCCACGGCACCGGCACTAATCCAGACTCAAAACTATTACTGCTCGAATACGCTTTCGAGGAATTGGGGTGTCAGCGGGTGGGAATCCGCACCAAGTGGTCAAAACCACCAATCCCGGGCCGCAATCGAACGACTGGGGTTAAAAACGCGATGGCATTCTGCGATCCTATGCCAGGCTGCGGAATGGTGTTGTCGATGATGCCGTGCTGTACTCGGCCCTCCCCACCGAATGGCCCGCCATCAAGGCCGGCCTGACGACCCGGGTGAACCGCCACGTGACCCATGCGGCACGCGACGCAGCCCAGTAATTGCGTCACCAGCGTCCCCAACTTGTACACTACCTTGCATGGCAGAGAAGGTAGACACGAGCTTCACCGTGGGCACGGAGTTCACGGAAAATGGGCGCACCGGCACGATCCACACCCCGCATGGCGACATTCACACCCCGGCGTTTATCCCCGTGGGCACCAAGGCAACCGTGAAAACACTCACCCCTCGAGCAGGTCAAAGCCACGGGTGCACAGGCGGTGCTGGCCAACGCCTACCATCTCTACCTCCAGCCGGGCCCGGACATTGTTGACGAGGCCGGCGGCGTTGCCGCCTTCCAAAACTGGGACGGCCCCACCTACACTGACTCCGGCGGGTTCCAGGTGATGAGCCTGGGCGTGGGTCATAAAAAGGTGCCTCGCGATGGATCACGTGAGCCAAGAACCGGTGGCCCGCACCGAAAAGAAAGACCGCTACGCCCTGGTGGATGAGGAGGGTGTGAACTTCCGCAGCGTGATCGACGGCTCAAAACACCGATTCACCCCGGAAATCTCCATGCAGATCCAACACCAACTCGGCGCTGACATCATGTTTGCGTTCGATGAGCTGACGGTGTTGGCGGACACCCGGGAATACCAAGAGGCCTCGGTGGACCGCACCCATCGGTGGGCGAAAAGGTGTTTGGATGAACACGATAAGTTGACTCGGGAGCGCGTCGACAAGCCCCTACAATCCCTGTGGGGAGTGGTGCAGGGCGCCCAGTACGAGGACCTGCGTCGCAAAGCAACCCGCGGACTCATAGAACTTTCCAATCAAGCCGAGGCGGAGGGACGGCGCGGCTTCGGCGGCTTCGGTATCGGCGGCGCGCTCGAAAAAGAAAACCTCGGCACCATTGTCGGCTGGGTGTGCGACGAACTACCCACCACCAAACCCCGCCACCTTTTGGGAATCTCGGAACCCGACGACCTCTTCCGCGCCATCGAAGCAGGCGCAGACACATTCGACTGCGTTGCCCCCACCCGACTCGGACGACGCGGCGGAGCATACACATTAGACGGACGAGTCAATCTCACCGCCGCCCGATTCAAACGAGATTTCGAACCCATCGACGCCGAATTCGGTGGCTACGTGTCGGAAAACTACACCCGCGCCTACATCCACCACCTCTTCAAAGCCAAGGAATTCCTAGGCGGCACCCTCTGCACAATCCACAACGTGAGCTTCATTGTGCGCCTAGTCGACAACATCCGGGCCGCCATCAACGGCGGATACTACGAAGACTACAAACGCGAATTCTTAGGCAGGGTACTATCATTCGTGAGCCTTGATGCGGCGAATAACCAGGTACGTGATCGGCATGACCGCCACCTCAACCAGCGTCTTCCACACAAAACCCACCACCACATAATTCGCCGTATCGCCAACCGTAGAAATCCCGATAACCGGCGCGGCGATCAGACAAAAAAATCAGCGTGTCGCCAAACTCGCCCACCACAGTCGACCCCAACAGCCGCTTCCACAAACCCCGCTCGCCCAGCCGATCCTTCATCAACGTGAGCAACCACGCATTGAGCAGCTGCCCCGCCGCATATCCGCTTAACGACGCCACCACAATCCGGGGCACCAACCCCAGGGTGACGGCAAACGCCGCCTGCCCCTCGTAAAACGACGCCGCCGGCAGCAAAATTGCCACATAAAATGTGGAAACCGCAATAATCATGGCGAGAAACCCGGTCCACACCGCGCGCCGGGCCGCCCGAAACCCATAACACTCACTTATCACATCCCCAATTACATAAGCCGCCGGGAACAGGAAAAACGCGCCATCCGTCACCAGTGGACCCATCTGCACGCCCTTGGTGGAGACAATGTTAGACAAAACAAAAATTGTGGTGAACAGGGCAAGCAACACCGGGTAGGCAGACTTCTGCACCGGAATATATGAAGAACCTGAAGGCATAGCGGATATTCTATATTTTCCTATGGCGCATATCATATTGCGGTTCGGGTTACATGGGAGTATTGCTGAGGATGAAACCACCTATGACCAGGAAAAAAATATCAAAAAAATGCTGACCATGATTCGCCATCATGACGACACCTACGCCTACGAGCCCCTCACCCGCAGATGGAGCACCCCCAGACTCGACTACGAACAGGCCCCCGCCCACGAAAAACTCGACCTTCACACCAGAGTTGCCGCAGCCTCCGTGCGCACTGCCGTCATCACCGGCCTGGCCGCCGGAATCCTGCACCACATTCCCATACTCAACCACGCTAACCAGGTAGTGGTGCATCTCACCCCTGCCCGGTCGGCAACAGCCGCCGCCCAGATCCCAATGGGAAAACAGCATCCTTCGCTACCGATACGCGGTGCTCCCGGATACCGATATATGCCTCATCGGCGGCAACCGCGTCACCACCCTCGCCCGCACCTTCACCGACATATGCACCATCAACGGGGAACTAGAAGGGCTCGCCTTCCTTGAAGCCGCCCTCCACATGGGGCACAGCAAACAAGAATTCCAGGCCTACATAGACCGAAACGACCACCGGTGGGGCATGGTCCGCGCCCAAAAAGTTCTTGACCAGGCCTTATATGGAATCGAATCCGTGTACGAGACCTATGCCCGCTACATTATCACCACCATGCTGCCGGCCCTTCAGGTTGATCCGCAGGCGATCATCCCCATTCCCAGCAGGTGGTATTATGACGGGTTTTCGCGGCGGCGGGTGGATCTCCTGATCGAACGGTTCATCATTATTGAGATTGATGGGCGGATAAAATACCAGCAAAGCCAAGACAAACTCATCGAGGTGCTCTCCGACCAGATGTATCGAGAAAAGCACCTGATTCGCCACGGCTACCACGTGCTGAGATTTGCTCCCTGGGAACTCAAAACCCTTTTGATCCCCACCCTCACCCAAACCCTGGGTATGTTGCACTGCGACCACGCGCCTGACGTCCACCAGATTCCCAACCTACAGGCCGGGCACCCATCGTGGGATAACCGGTTCGCGGTCGCCCTAAGCTAAGCAAGGCTGTTGTGGTCCGGGGGTTGGGCTGGGGTCTGCTGAGGCCGGGCGGGGGCTTGGGGTGCGGTGGGCGACTAGCTTTGCGGCCTTTTTGCGGCTTGGGCAGCCGTTTTTCCCTTGAAACTCTGATCCTCGTTGCCCTGAATTGGGTGCGGGCTTTTTGTTTGGGGTGTGGGTGCAGATTTAATAAGCATGGTGTTTGGTTTTTGGGCGGTGATCACCCTGCGGATTTGGGGCAGGCAGGAATGAAAACCAAGCTTAGAACCTGTGCAGCCCCGGGTGGTGGCGCTTCCCGGTGTTGGCAGGTGGGGTTGGGGACGGTTGGGGGTGTGGCTGCAGGTTTGATAAGCTCGATTTCCGGGTGTGGGCCCTCGGGCTTGGGCTTGTTTTGGAGCAAAATCCGAGGAAGAAGGAGAGAGAGTCTGCGATCCAGTAGCCTGAGGGGTTGGAGGGGTAGGAATTTGGCTTCATACTTGATAAGCATGGTCTTTGGTTGGCGGCAGGAATTTTCCTGCGGATTCAGGGGTGGTGTGGGCCGGCTCAGGAGAAAGACCAAGCTTATCAAATGTGCTGCCGTCTTGGGTGCCGGGGACGGGGTGGTATGGTGCAGGGGGTGCGCCAGCGTGAGGTGCTACCGCCACGGTCATGGGCACTGCCACGGGCGCCCTAGCCCGGCCCGACCGGTGGGGGATAATTAGGGATATATGCCATGACAGATTTTTGTAGGTGCGGGGCGGTATGCGCCCAGTCCCAGTGGGGACCTTCACTTTGGGAACTTCCGTACGGCGGTGCTGGCCTGGCTGTTCGCTAGAACAACTGGTCGAGCATTCTATCTCCGGGTGGAGGACATTGATACTGGGCGGTCGTCGGCAGAGTCGGCGGCCCAGCAGATCGCCGATTTGGCGGATTTAGGCCTGGATTGGGATGGGGAGGTGCTGTACCAGTCGCAAAGATTTGAGGATTATGCTGCGGCTTTGGTGAAATTACCGCACTACGAATGCTATTGCTCTCGGAAAGAAATAGCCGAGGCATCCCAGGCGCCGCACAGTATACCGGGCCACTATCCGGGGACCTGCCGGGACCTCACGGAAGACGAACGCATGTTCAAACGGGCCGAATTGATTGGGCAAGGGTCGGGTGCCGGCCCTGCGGCTCGGGCCGAAGTCACTAAGTGGCAGATCCACGACTATTACGCCGGGGAGGTGGTGGGAGAAGTCGATGATATGGTGCTGCGCCGGGGTGGGTCGCAACCAGACTGGGCATATAACCTGGCCGTCGTCGTAGACGACGCTCTACCAGGGGTGGATCAGGTGGTTCGGGGCGATGATCTGCTCAGTTCTGCACCACGGCAGGCCTACCTGGCGCATCTTCTTCAGCTGCCGGTGCCGGAATATGTGCATGTGCCGCTGGTCATGAATGCGGCCGGCCAACGGCTGTCAAAACGGGACGGGGCGGAGGTGACCCTGCGAAGCATGCGGCCGCAAGAGATGTTCCCGCGCATCGCGGCGTCGTTAAGCTATGGGGCGAAAAACACCCCAAGAGCTGCTGAAACAGTTCCAACCGGAGCGGCTTTCGCGCGAACCGTTCGTGCTAAAATAACTCGGTAGCCTCATCCGCATCAAACCGAACACCCGCATCGGCCGCAATCGCCGCAGCCGTCGCGCGGATCGTGGACCGGTCGCAGGGGAGGGCGAACAGGTCAATGTGGGACAGGAGCTTCTTCGTGATCGGGCGCTTCGCATCCCAAAAAACCAAGGACTGGATAAACGCCTGACACTCGGGGCTACGGAGGATTGCCGTGACCAGGGCCGCATGCGTGCTGTTTTCAAACGGCAGAAAATAGCAGGTGTCGTCCAATACCACCGGCCGGGCACCACGCGGTGTTTTAGCCTGTGTGACCAGCTGAAACCGGGACTCCTTGTGCATGCCAGAACAACTCACCTTCAAGGGGGCAAACGTGTAGTCGCCGTGGCCGAACACCGAAAACCGGGGACGATTCCGGTAAATCATCGACTTGCGATTGTCTAGGGCGGCGGCGTGCCCAATGAGGTAGCGCCACACCTTCGGCGCCGTGTATTGCAGGTGGGCGGTGTCCTCACCAAATTTGTGCTGCGGCACCAGCACCCACCGGGAGGGGTGCTGATGGCGGCCGCGAAACACATCGGTGCCCTTGAGCAGGGGGTAAATGTATTCGGACTCCAAATTCTCCGGGAACGACGTGAATTCGAACACCCGGGCGGCATCATGCTTCAGGCCAGACCGCCACGTATAGGGACTAGGGCCGTCGGCGGAGCGAACCAACTGGTAGGCATCAAGATCCGACACGAGCGTGGTCCCGACAACACCCCAACGGCGGGCAATCTTGCCGGCGCCTTCGAATAGGTTTTCGTGCACATCAATGGCGTAGTTTCCTGGGGAGTGCTGGGTCGATGGTGAGCGTGAACCAGCAGGCGTCGACCTCCGCGTTAAACCAGCGGCGGGCGTTGATGGGGTAGAGAGCGGCCGTGGCCACCTGGATGCGGGCCCGCGCACACTCCACAAGAACATTGCGCGCAACATGAGTCTTGCAGAGCATGCCCAGGCGCAGCGGTTGGCCCCGCAGCTCCGTGAGGGCCTTGAGAATAATGTATTCGCACACGTCAAAGTTGGAGCTTCCCAGCAGGGCGGCAATGCCCGGCATCCCCTTATAGTTTTTTTCTTCGGGGAATATTATTCGATCCCATGCGGTTGAGCTCCGCGGCGGTGACCCACGGCGGATTCCCCAATAACGAACAGCGGCGCGGTCGGGTCCGGCCAGGAAATGTCAGCCAGGTTGCGGGTAAATATGTTGGCGTGCGCCACCGTGCCATAGTTGCGCGCCACCCTGCACATAGTCGGCGTTAATGTCGATCCCGTACCTGATCGACGTCGGGTTTCGCTCCTGGGCCGCCCGCAGAAACGCCCCCGCCCACACGTGGGTTCCAGCACCCGAATCGGCCCATGCTGCGGCAACGCCAGCACCTCCAAGCAGCGGCGCGCCAGTGCCAGCGGGGTTTGAAAATCGCCGAATTCATTATTGGGCATACCGCCACCGTAATTCCCCGCTTGACGACGAGCTCACGTGGCTAACCCTAATTCTGGGGTGGCAGCTGGGGAAATACGAAATCAGTAATTGCTTCAGATTCCGAATATATGTGCGGGGCGCCTGGGAGTTGGCGTGATTTTAGCGCCAGACTCATGCAATTCTCCCCTTACGGGGTGGGCCTGATGGCCGTTGCGGCGGATGATCGGAGCGCCCTTCCGCCCCGGCAAGTGTCCCCAAGAACTGAACTTGAAAAAGGGTGTTTTTGGTTGGCATACTCCCCGATTCGGGGGTGGAGTGGGGAAGGCGACATTGAACCAGTCAGGGGTGATGGGGAGCACTGTTTTTCTGGAGGTTTCGGCCGGGAGGTGGGCGTCGCAAAGCAAAAACCCCGGCTCTGGGAAAGAACCGGGGTGATAGAGCGGAGGATGTGGGATTTGAACCCACGAGGGGCGTTAGCCCCGCACGCGTTCCAGGCGTGTGACATAGGCCGCTAGTCGAATCCTCCAACGTACATGCGTATGTACCACGGACACTTTACCTAACTGTACAGCAACTTCCAAATCCACCCGCGCGCCCGGCCCTGTCCAGCGGAAACGGCGGCTGGTTGGGTTTATCGGCAACTTTCGGCTAGAGTCAAAGTGCAGGACTTCGCATGGCGTATATCTCGTGAACCCCCAGGGCAGGAATGCAGCAAGGGTCAGCGGGCTCTGACGGGTGTGCGGAGTCCCCTTTTGTGTTTTTTGGGGCAGGGGTTTGGGGGTTGCTGGAAACTAGCGGCGAAAACTGGGGGATGACGCTAAAGTTTGTTGGAGAAATCCCAACCATACTGTTACCTAAGGTGGATCATCGTGACCCTACGTGACTATGACGCTGAACGCCTCGCAGCCTTCACTAAAGACATCAACGCAAAATACGACGAGCTCAAGGCCCGCAACCTCACGCTCGACCTCACCCGCGGCAAGCCATCCGCCGAACAACTGGACTTCTCCAACGCCATCCTGGCCCTGCCCGGTGTGGACGACTACCGCGCTGCCGACGGCACCGACTGCCGCAACTATGGGGGCCTCATCGGCATCAAAGACATTCGCGCCATCTGGGCGAGGCCCTCGGCCTGCCGGTCGACAATGTGATCGCCGGCGACGCATCCAGCCTGAACATCATGTTCGACCTCATCTCCTTTGCCTTCATGTTCGGCACCAACGATTCCGAGCGGCCCTGGCGGGACGAGCCCAAGGTCAAATGGCTGTGCCCGGTTCCCGGCTACGACCGACACTTCAGCATCACCGAACTGTTCGGCTTCGAGATGCTCCACGTCCCCATGACCGACGACGGCCCCGACATGGCCGTGGTCAGGGAACTGGTCAAGGATCCCGCGGTCAAGGGCATGTGGACTGTTCCCATCTTCGGTAACCCCACTGGCGTGACCTTCTCCGAGGCCACCTGCAAGGAACTCGCCGCCATGGACACCGCTGCCTCCGACTTCCGCATTATTTGGGACAACGCCTACGCCATCCACACCCTCACCGACGAATTCCCCGGTCATCCATAATGTGCTGGAGCTGTCCGCGGCGGCCAGCCACCCCAACCGGTTCTGGTTCATGTCTTCCACTTCGAAGATCACCCACGCCGGGTCGGGCGTGTCCTTCTTCGCGTCCTCCACCGCCAACCTGGACTGGTACGCCAGCTACGCCAACATTCGGGGTATCGGGCCGAACAAGATCAACCAGCTAGCCCACGCAAAATATTTTCAGGATGTGGCCGGACTCAAGGCCCTCATGCAGAAGCATGCCGGTTCGCTCGCCCCCAAGTTCGAACGGGTGCTCACCATTTTGGAGGAGCGCCTCGGCGACTACGGCGTGGCTACCTGGACGAAGCCGAAGGGCGGCTATTTTATCTCCCTGGATGTGGTGGATGGTACCGCCAGCCGGGTGGTGGAGCTGGCGAAGGAGGCCGGCATTGCCCTGACCGCCGCCGGTTCCTCCTACCCGCTCAAGCAAGATCCCAATGACCGCAACATTCGGTTGGCGCCGTCCCCTGCCGCCGGTGTCCGAGCTGGAGGTTGCCATGGATGGCGTGGCTACCTGCGTGCTCAAGGCCGCCGCGGAGAAAGCCGCAGCCAGCTAAGTCGCTTTACGACGCGGCGGGCGTGGCCGTGGGCGGCTGGTGGTCGGCGCCGGTGGGGCCCAACCCCAACCCGCAAGGCGCGTGCCCTGCCGCACCGCTGCGTTGCTGCCGCCGCGCCGCACCATCGCCGCACCATCGCCGCGCCGCGATTCCGAGCCCCCGTAACCTAAGAAAGTATGCAATGGATATTCATGAAACCGCCGCCTGGATCGATGGTCTATTCGATGGAGAAATGAGTCTTCACGAGGCGAAACGGGAGAAGGGCATCCCACCATCCTGGCGACTTTCGAAACGGAAGAACAAATATCCTCTGCTCGACCATCGGATTTAACGAGGTGGACACGGGGCTGGAATCGGGCGGGCTCGATGTGAGGTGTGAGTTTTTCACGATCACGGAAGCGTCGCAAAGCGATGCCATGCACGTCGTGGACGCTACTGTGCAAACGCTGGTGCAGGCCAATGGCACGCTGCATGCGCAACCCGACACCATTATCCCCGGCATTGGCCTGGCGGTGCTGCCCGAACATCTCACCGTTTGCCATGGCCTTTTTCGTGGCCCCGGAGGTGTGGGGGGCCGTCGGTGCCGCAGTTCATCGAGGAAGATCGGTGGACGCTCATGCTGGAATTGCTGCTGATTACCGAGGACGAGTTCAACTACGCCGTCACCTACGGCGCACGAGACCTCCTGGATGAGCTGGAAAAAACTGGGGTTAACCTGCTCGATTGGCAACGGTAGCCCAGTTACTATTGTGTCCGCATGTGGTAGGCGTCATGCGGTAATCTGGAACCCGTGGCTTTATATCGCAAATATCGCCCGGGTTCCTTCAACGAACTGGTCGGTCAAGAACAAGTAACCGTGCCACTGTCGGCGGCGCTCGACAATGGCCGAATCAACCACGCCTACCTTTTTCTCCGGCCCCGCGGTTGCGGCAAAACCTCCTCTGCCCGCATTATGGCCCGTTCGCTCAACTGTGTGAATGGGCCCACCTCAAAACCCCTGTGGAAAATGCAACTCATGTGTGTCCCTTGCCGCCAACGGGCCCGGCAACCTGGACGTGACCGAGCTCGACGCCGCCAGCCACAACGGTGTTGACGACATGCGGGAACTCCGCGACCGCGCTATGTTTGCGCCAGCCGAATCCCGCTACCGCATCTTCATCATCGACGAAGCACACATGATAACCAACCAGGGTTCGAACGCACTTTTGAAAATTGTGGAGGAGCCGCCCGCGCACCTCATCTTCATTTTCGCCACCACCGAACCCGAAAAAGTGATCGGAACCATCCGGTCCCGCACCCACCATTATCCCTTCCGTCTGCTCACCCCCAGGCCATGCGTGGCCTGTTGGAACGCACCGTCGCTGCCGAAGACGCCATCATTGAAGAATCCGTGTATCCGCTGGTCATCCGCGCCGGCGGTGGCTCACCCCGCGACACGCTCTCCATCCTCGACCAACTCCTCGCCGGCACCGGCCCCGACGGCCTCACCTACCAATACGCCCGCATGCTCCTCGGCGTCACCGACGACACGCTTATCGACGCCACTATCGCCGCCCTCGCCACCAACGATCGTGCCAGCCTCTTCACCACGGTCGATGATGTCATCGAGGCCGGCCTGTCGCCCCGAAAATTCTCCGAAGACCTCCTCGACCGCCTGCGCGACCTCATGCTGCTCCAGGCCGTCCCCGATGCCGTCAACCTAGGACTGGTCGACGCCCCCACGGATCGGGGTGAAATTCTCCTGCAACAAGCACAAGAGTTCGACTCGCAACGAATTCCCCGGATCGCCGGCATTCTCAACGATGGCCTCAGCAGTCTCAAAAGGCGCAACCAGCCCCAGGCTGCTGCTGAAATCCTTTGCGCAAAAAAATGCTCATAGAGCCGGGAGGACAAGCGGCCCCCGCACCTGCGCTATCCGCACCTTCTGCGCGGCCTACGCCAGCCGCTCCCGCATCGACACCATCATCAAAATACGAGCGGCCCTCCCAACGTCGCGCCCGCGAAGCCCAAGAAGCCCGTAACGTGGCCGAAAAACCCGAGGTTGTCGAGGCAGTGGCCGAGGCGAAACCCCGGGAATCCGAGGAATCCCCGAAACCCAGTCGACGCCGCCCCAGCCGGCGTCGACAAGCGTGCACGTGCAACCCATTGACGCCATCAAAAACGCCTGGGACAAAATCCGCTCAACAGTATCGAAAACCAATGCGGTTGCGGGCATCCTCCTCACCGGGGTCCAGCCTTTGGGTATTGCGGATGAGACGCTGGTTCTGGGGCATAACACGGGGCGCTGGCTTCGCGGCTCAACGCGCCCGAGCACAATGCCACAATCCAGAGTGCTGTTTTGGAAAACCACCGGGCTAGAGCTGGAAGTGCGATGCGAGGTGGGCACCAACCCAAAAAGCGTTCGGCTTTGAGACCGACAGCCCAAAGCCCGTATGGAACCCCGAACAGGATGCCGGGGAGACTGGCAGTGCCGGGAATGCCCAAGAAACCGCTGTACAAGAGGCGGAATCGACCAATCCAGTAGCGGCCGAGCAGGTGGAACCAGCGGAATCAGGGCACACACCGAAGCTGGCGAAGTCTGACGTGGATTCGGGGCTCGTACAGTTGCCTGAGGATGCGACAGAACCGGAAGCCACGCCACCCTCGCCGCCCACGCCGGAGCCCGCACGGGAAGTCGCGCCGGAGCCCGAGCCGTCTGCACCCCCTGTACCACCCGCGCTTGCAGCTCCGGAAGACACCTGGGGTGAACCCCGCGCGACTCGGCGGAGCACCAGAATCCGCGCCTGACATGCCCAAATCAGACAGTGCTGTCGTTCCTGAAGACGCTTCTGAGGCCGGCACCAACCCTGCTGCCCAGCCCAGCCAGCCGCCCAGTGCCGCCAACCCTGCTGCCGAATCGGCAACCAGCATTTGGGGGCAACCGGCACAGCTAGGGGGCGGTGGAGGCCCTGCCTACCAGCCTGCCCACCAGCCAACTCACCAACCCATCTACCAGGCGCAGCCCGCCCAACCGGCACACGAACGACCCGCGCCCCCAAGCACAAACCCAACCTCAGCCATCAGTAAAACCCACGACCTCAACGTGGCGGGAACGGGCGCGCGGGAAATAAACTCCTGGCGGAGCAACAGAATGCGCCCCGGTTCTCGGATGGAACCCCGGCACCGCCGGAACCATCGGAACCATGGGACGCGCCCCCGCCGCCCCCACTGCCGGCTGAGGTGCCCGAGATGTCTGCGCCAGAGCTCGGAGCGGAGGCTGGGTTCGGGGCTGGGGCAGCGCCGGTGCCTGAGCTGCGCCCGGTCAGTCGGTGCCGCCTGCGCCCGAGGGAGCACCCGAGCCTCCTGAGCAGCGGGAATCAGTGGTATCTGCGGCTCAGGTGGGTCCCGCGGGTCCGGCGTCGCATGGAGCGTCGGCGCCCACGTCTGTGGCATCCGCAGCCCCCACGCGGTCGTCCCAGAACGCAGACCCTGCCCCCACCCCTGCCTCTGGTAGCGGCAGTGAAGCGGCCCTGGTGCCGGCACCGCCGGCGCCCCCACCAGCAACGCCCCATCCCACCGGCGTACCCACCACCAGCACCATCAGTCCCGCCAGCCCCACCGGCCTGGTGATGAGGAGGCCGAGATGATGCACCAGGCGGCCACGGAGCTGGGGAGCACGATCATCGTGATGCCATGACCATTGCGATTTCCCTGGTGGAGCAGGAGCTTGGGGGGCGCGTCGTATAGTCGTCGTATAGCGAAAGCGTTGTGGCCCGGCGCGTGTCTGAGTATGCATGATAGCTGCTATGGCAGGTACACTTGAGCGGCGAAACTCTAGAGAAAGGCAAAATGATGAGTCAACCTGATATGTCCGATATTTTGGCCCAGGCGCAGGAAATGCAGGCTAAGCTGCAGGCTGCGCAGGAAGAGATTATGTCGTCCATTGTGATTGGGCAGGCTGGCAATGGTCTGGTGTCGGTGTCGATGCAGGGTTCCGGCACTGTCACGTCGGTGAACATTGATCCGAGGTGATCGACCCCGAAGACCCCGACACTTTGCAGGACCTCCTGGTTGGCGCCTACAACGATGCGCACGGCCAGCTCGCCAAGATCGCCCAGGATAAGATGGGGCCCCTGCAAGGCGCCATGGGTGGCTTCGGATTCTAGTCTGCATATTATGCATCCCCGGCCCTTTGTGGTCGGGGGTTTTCCTTTGCTTTACGACGCCCTCCCGGCCGGCCGCCCCATGCCTGCCTCTCGCATGCCTCCGGCAGCATGTTTGCTAAGCATGGTTTTCTGTTTCTGCTGTGCTAAACCCCCAGGGCCAGCTCACCCTAATACTGGAAACCATGCTTAGAACTTCTGAAGCCAAGGTGGGCTGGCGGTGGTGCTCTTGCCCTTGGGAATAGTAGTTATGCTAAGCATGGTCTTTATTTAGATAGAGTCTTGTGGAGGACTGATTTGACCGAAGACCATGCTTAGCAGTCGTGAAGCAGGGTGGGTTGATTGGTCTTCTGCTGGGATGGTTTTTAGCTCTCGGCCATGTTGCATATCTGCTAAGCATGGTTTTTCTTTTTCTGGTGCACTAAATCACTAGGGGTCGGCTGGTTCTAAAACTGGAAACCATGCTTAGAACTATTGCTACCACCTGAGGGTAAAGATACCTTCATCAGCCTGCTTAAGCTTCAATTCTTCTAAGCATGGTGTTTGGTTGCTGTGGTTGGTTTTCCCTGGGTTTTGCAGCTGACTGGGATGAAAACCATGCTTAGCAAACGTGCTGCATAGTTGTGGTGTTGGTGTGGGTGCTGCCGCCCAGTAGCAGCCCAATCAGCTCACTTTGCCGCATACTTGCTAAGCATGGTTTTGAGTGGAATCCGGTTGCTACAGGGCCGCCAGAACATGGAAACCATGCTTAGAACACTTGAAGCTCCAAAGGAGTCGCACCATGCCCCGCACCACTGTACCGCCCAGCGACGCATCCACTCTGTAACCCCGCCCCGCCCCGTTGTTTCATCGTCCGGGCGGTGTGGGAGAATCGACGTCGAGTGATGAAAGGATGAGGTGCGGTGTTTGAAGGCCCGTTGCAGGATTTGATTGATGAATTGTCGCGTCTGCCTGGGGTGGGGCCGAAGAGTGCGCAGCGTATCGCGTTTCACCTGCTGCATGTGGATCCGATAGACATTACTCGGCTGCAGGCTGCGCTGGGGGCCGTCCAGCAGGGGTGAGTTTTTGCCGGATCTGCCACAATATTTCCCGGGATGAGGTGTGTCGGATTTGCGCGGATTCGGGCCGGGACCGGTCGACAATTTGCGTGGTTGAGGAGCCCAAAGACATCCAGGTTCTCGAACGTACTGGCGAATTCAATGGGCGGTATCATGTGCTCGGTGGGGCGTTGGATCCGCTGAATAGCATTGGCCCGAAGGAGTTGAACATTACTGCTTTGTTGCAGCGGATCGGCGGGGTGTTGCCGGATCGGGAGTTGGCGGATTCCACCCCGGAGCAGCCATTATTCGACACCACCCCGGAGATCACCGAGGTGATTCTCGCCACCGACCCCAACACTGAGGGGGAGGCCACCGCGAGCTATTTGGCGCGGCTGCTCAAGGATTTTCCGGGGCTGGTGGTGTCTCGTCTCGCATCCGGCATGCCATTGGGTGGCGATTTGGAGTTTGTGGACGAGCTCACCTTGTCGCGGGCGCTCAGCGGCCGGCTAACGCTGTAGCCGTTCCCTCCGCAGCTTGTCGACGACCGGAAGGTCCAACGGCTGCAGTTCGGACATGGGCATGTCCAATGCCCATGCCAGGAGAAGATCCGCCAGTTGGGGGTTGCGGGCCAGGACCGGCCCGTGCATGTAGGTGCAGATGATGCTGCCCTGAACTGCGCCTTCGTAGGTGGGCTGCTCGGTATCGGAGTTGCCCACCCCGTGGGTAACGATGCCTAATGGTTTCGCATCCGACCCGAGAATGCTGGAGCCGAAATGGTTTACCAAACCCGGTGAGCGGTTCGGTGAGGCCGACGGTGATGCCGCCATCGTTGGGATGGGGGGTGGATTGGAGTTCTCCGATGAACCGCTTTTTCAGGCTGCCGGTGGTAGCGTCGATAAGCCCGGCGCCGGTGACCATCCTATTGTCGGCGCGGAACGATTCACCAAGAACCTGCAACCCGGCGCAGATCGCCAGGATGGGTCGGCCGGCCGCCGCTGCTTTGTGCAGGCCACCGTCGGTGTTGATGTGCTCCGCGGCAGGATTTGGGCGGTGTCTTCGCCACCGCCGAGGCAGTACACGTCGAGGCTGGTGGGGATGGGGTCGCCAAGGTGGATGCGCACGATGTTTGCGTCGAAGCCGCGCATGCGGGCGCGTTGGCGTAGTACGAGGGCGTTGCCGTCATCACCGTAGGTGCCGAGTACGTCGGGCAGAACCAAACCAATCTGTAGGGTGCTCATTTAATGTGTCTCCGCTTCAATCCGGCGCACCAATGCGCGTTTAAGATCCCGAAATGCCGTATAGTTGGCCAACACTTCCACTCGGCCTTCCGGGCAGGCTAGAATGGCGTCCATCATATTGTGGACGAGTTCATGTTGAATGTCGGCGTAGGTGAGGCGCACCGCGAGGTCTGTGCCGCGTTCCCCGGAGGCTTTCACCGCGAGTTCGCCAAAGTCTTCAAATCGGACATCCCACAGCCAGGACAGGTCTTCCCCGTCCGCAACCTGGCCGTTGACAGCAATAACGAGGCCGTCGGCGGTGCGGTCCACCATGGACATGGCTTCCTGCCAGCCGGCCGGGTTTTTGGCGAGGAGGAGGTGTATGTCCCGGTTGCCGAGCCGGAGGGTGGAGTATCGGCCGGCCACATCGTCTACGGTTTCGACCGCGGACACTGCCACGTCGAGGGGGATGCCGAAGCATTCCACGGCTGCCGCGACCGCCTGGGTTGCGTTCCCCCGGTTGGCGGTTCCCGGTAGTTTCAGGGCGAGTGGCGCTATATCGTTGGTGGGGGTGTGGATGCCTTCTGGGGTGATGGTCCAGGTGGGTTCCGGTCGGCGGAATATTATGCCGTCGGCCAGTGGTTGGACGGCTTCCCACGTGCCGTCCGGGTGGTGGATGATGCGCCCACCGGTTCGGGGGCAGGACACTGAGTCGCCTTTCCAGCCGGCGCCGGCCGACACCCACACCACGTTTTTCGCTTCCCACGCCACCGAGGTGACCAGCACATCATCACAGTTGGCGATGACGGTCATGGTTGGGTGATTGAGGACGCATTGCCGGAGGGCGCGTTCGATTTTTATTGATTTCGCCCACCCGGTCGAGTTGGTCCCTCGACAGGTTGAGGAGCACCAGGCAGGATGGTTGCAGCCGGTCGGCCACCGAGGGACGTGGAGTTCGTCGCATTCTAGGACCACGTGGCTGGCTTCTTGGCCGGCCATGAGGGCGGTGATAATGCCGGCGTCCATGTTGTCGCCGCCTTCGTTGGTGGCTACTTGGTGTGCGCTGCGAATCGCGGTGGCGAGCATTCGGGTGGTGGTGGATTTACCGTTGGTGCCGGTGATGAGCGCGACCGGCCGGCCGAATCCCAGGTTTTTTCATGATCTGGGGGTCGATTTTTTTCCGCAACCAGTCCGCCAATCATGCCGCCGGAGCCACGCCCGGTGGCACGAGAAGCGAAAGTAGCAAGCCGCGCCAGCCCAATGGCCGCCCTGGTGCGCGCGCGTAAACGAGGGAACTTCATGAGGAAAGAGTCTAGTCCTAAACTATCGCCTGGAAACTCGCCGACCGCCCTTTTTCCGTGGTTGGCGTGTTGATCGCCCGGTAATTGAGCGAAGTACCGGCGAAGTTTCCGGCGGCGGGGTTGGTTCGCCGGGGTAATTTGTGTGGTGGTAATTAGCGTGAGGAACTCATCATCTGCCGCGAGTGGCACGCCTTTTCGGGCCGCATGCATGGCCTTGCCGGACAGGTTGTTTCGCTTGTTGCATACCACCAGCGACGTTTGTCGCGTCACCTTTTCGGAGTAGGAGAGGTCGTGCGTGGTGATTGCCTGAATGATGTCATCGGGGTCTGCGGTGATTTCAGGGGGCCACGACGATTTGCATGCCCTGGACCAGGGTGCCGGCGAACACGCCCGGGTTGTGGGAATTTTCGGGGTGGCATTTGCCGCGGCCACCCGGATGTTGGAGCGTTGCAGCCCGAACCGGTCTGGTTGGAGTTCGTCCGGCTTGACGACGACCACGTGGTCGGGGTCGCGGAAGAACATGTCGGCCACCAGGAGGGTTTCCGCCCGGGTGACGTCGAATTCTGGTTGGCGGGCCCGTTCCACTGTTGCGGTTGCCGGCTCGCACTCCACCCCCAGCATTCGTGCAACCGTTCGAATGCGGGTGTCGGGGAGGTCCACGCCCCGCCGCCGGGCGGTGGCCAGCATGTCGACGATTCCCACCGGCCGGGGCACGTGCCCGACGCGTTGCCGGCGCCGGGGTTTTCCGCGGCTTCCCCGCCGCCGGTTTGCCCGGGCGGCCGCCGTCATCGCCCGCCGCGCTTCTTTATGGATGAACCCCCACACCAGCGGCACATTATGGGTGATCATGGTGCGGCCATCTATGGTTTTGCCCAATGCCTTCAGGATGGAGCTGAAGGATTTCCGTCGGCGATTTCCTCCCGGGATAATCCGTGCATGTGTTTGGGGCCCGGATCGTCCGGCACCGATAGCACCGCGTGGAAGTCGGAATCCGGCTCCCCGGAGGCGGTCAACACGACCGCATCAATGACCACCAGTTGCGCGGTTGACGGGTGAATCCCTCGTGGTTTTCACGGTCACGGCCACAAATGGGGTGCGGGCCATCCTCGCCCTGCTCCTGGGACACCTCCCGGGGTTTTCGGGGTGGCTGCGGGGGATTGCGGCTGCGGTTGGGATTGGGATTGGGATTGGGGTTTGTGTGCCGCGCCGCCCGACCGGCGGCGCCGAGAACGCCGGCGTGGATCAGTGGTCATAAGGGTTTAGTGTAGCCGGTTGCACCGGCTTTCCCACCGTTGGCGCGTCGTAAAGCTTAAAAAGCCTGGTATGCGCGGTTCACCGCCGACGTGACCGCCTTCAGCGACGCATAGGTGATGGATCCGGCAATGCCCACGCCCCACACCTTCTGGCCGTTCACGTCGGCGAAAATGTAGGCGGCGGCCTCCGCGTCATCACCCGCGGTCCGGGCGTGCTGGGTGTATTCCTGCACCTCAACATCAATCCCCAACTGCTCCAGCGCATTCGCGTACGCCGCGATCGGACCGTTGCCCGTGCCGTTGACCGTCACCGATTCCCCTTGGAACCGCAGCTCGGCCGTGATCTTCGCCTGGTCCCGCTCCGTCACCGCCGCATCCACACGCATGGCCACCTGCTCCAGGGGGGTGGTCGCATCCAGGTAGGTTTCGGCGAAAATGTCCCACATGGCCTTCGACTCGATCTCGCCGCCCTGCGCATCGGTCACGTCCTGCACCACCGACGAGAACTCCACCTGCATGGGCCGCGGCAGCACCATGCCATGATCCGTCTTCATAATGTAGGCCACGCCGCCCTTGCCGGATTGCGAATTCACCCGAATCACCGCCTCGTAGTTTCGGCCCACATCTTTCGGGTCGATCGGCAGGTAGGGGACCTCCCACAGTTCGTTCCGCAATTCCTCCCACTTCACATCGCTGTGGTTCGCGCCCGGATGCACCCGGGCGGCCATCGCATCCAGCCCCTTATTCACCGCATCCTGGTGCGACCCGGAGAATGCGGTAAACACCAGGTCACCGCCGTAGGGATGCCGCTCCGGCACCCGCAGCTGGTTGCAGTACTCCACCGTGGAGCGAATCTGGTTGATGTTGGTGAAATCAATCTGCGGATCCACGCCCTGCGTCAACAGATTCAACCCCAGCGTGACCAGGCACACGTTGCCGGTGCGTTCGCCGTTCCCAAACAGGCAGCCCTCGATCCGGTCCGCGCCGGCCATGAACGCCAACTCGGCGGACGCCACCCCGGTGCCCCTGGTCGTTATGCGGGTGCAGCGACAAAAATAATGGAATCCCGCCGGTTCAAATTCCGGTGCATCCACTCGATCGCATCCGCATACACGTTCGGGGTAATCATCTCCACCGTGGACGGCAGATTAATAATGATCGGATTCTCCGGGGTGGGGTCCATGACCTCCACCACCGCGTCCACCACTTCCTTCGCATACGCCAATTCGGTGCCGGTAAACGACTCCGGGGAATACTCCCACCGCCAATTCGTGTTCGGGTATTCCTTGGCGATCGTCTTAATCAATTCGCCGGCATCCGTGGCCAACTTCTTGATTGCGGCTTTGTCCTTACGAAACACCACATTCCGCTGCAAAATCGACGTGGAGTTATAGAAGTGCACAATCACATTCTTGGCACCCTCGCAGGCCTCGAATGTGCGGCGAATCAGGTGCTCCCGGGCCTGCACCAGCACCTGAATGGTCACATCGTCCGGGATCATGTCCTGCTCGATGATCTCCCGGACAAAATCGAAATCGGTCTGTGACGCCGACGGGAACCCCACCTCAATCTCTTTGTAACCCCATCTGCACCAGCAGGTTAAACATGCGGCGCTTCCGCCCGGGCTCATCGGATCAATCAGCGCCTGGTTTCCGTCCCGCAAATCCACCGCACACCAGGCTGGCGCGTGCGTGATCTTATTATCCGGCCAGGTGCGGTCCGGCAGGGTGACGTCCTCAACCTCCTGGGCGAACGGCTGATAGCGGTGCACCGGCATGGCGGAACCGCGCTGCTTATTCCATTTCGGCTGGTCTGCGGGCGGCTCCCCGGCAGGTTTGGTGATGTCACTAGTGGGGGCGGAAATAAAAAGTGTCATGGATGGCCATGGTGAAAATCCCTCTAAAACAGTTGATGTGATATGTCACGGCCGGCACTTGAAAAAGTCGATGCGAAACCCCGCGACGGGGAGCGGCCGTTGATCCTCAACAGATTCTAGACCCAAGACCCGCCGCGGCTCAGAAGGAGGAGGCCATGAAGGCGGCCCGCACACGCACGCAGCATGCGTCACATCATACCGCAATTTGTTGAATCCGGCATACTTTCCCTTCCCCACTCCGCTTTACGACGCCACCCAGGTGCGTTGCCGGCTGAGCTTGGGTGGCTTGGGTGGCAGCCTGGCGGGGCCTGGTGGCAGGGCGGTGTGGTCTGGTGCGTGGCCAGCCTGGCGGTCTGGCGGCGCCACCGCCCCACCTGTGATCCGGCAGCGTATTTGCTAAGCATGGTCTTTGAATTTCACCACCTCAAACTCCCAGGAGCAATAGCCCACCCAACTCAAAGACCATGCTTAGAACACATGCAGCCTTTGAAGGGGTTGGAGCTGCATGCTCGATAAGCTTGGATTGCGCGTTTTTGAAGGGCACGGTGAACTCTCTGGGATCGGAAACCATGCTTATCGGTTTTGCTGCCAGGGTTGGTTGTGGGAGTCATGAGGCTTCAATGGTTCTAAGTATGGTGTTTGGCTGTTGTGGGTTGTTTCTCCTGGAGCTTTGTAGTCTGTTGGAACGGAAACCATGCTTAGCAAACACGCTGCCGGAGGTATACAAGGGCTGCACAAGCCCCCAAAGGCCGCAAGTGTGCTAAGCATGGTTTTCTTTTTCTGCTGGGTTAAACCCCCAGGAGCCAACTCGCCCTAAAACCGGAAACCATGCTTAGAACTTCTGAAGCCCAGGTGGGTTGGCGGTGGCGCTCTTGCCCCTGGGGGTAGTAATTGTGCTAAGCATGGTCTTTATTTAGATGGGGCCTTGTGGAGGGCTGATTTGACCGAAAACCATGCTTATCGGTTTTGCTGTCTGTCTGGTTTTTAAGTGCCGCTTCCATGACTTATCATGCTGCATTTCTTCTAAGCATGGTGTTTTGGGTGTTGTGGGCTGTTTCCCTGGGGTTTTGTGACCTGCCGAAATGGAAACCATGCTTAGCAAACATGCGGCATGGTTGTGGTGTTGTTGAGGGTTGAGGCTGCCCAACAGAAGCCTCGATCGGCTCACCGTGTCGCATACCTGCTAAGCATGGTTTTGGGGGAAATCCGGTTGCTGCAGGGCCTCCAGAACACAGAAACCATGCTTAGAACACCTGAAGCCCCGGGCGGATGGTGTGCAATGGCGCAGCATGGGTAGCACATCATGAGAACCGCCGAAACAATTGAAACAACCGAAATCGCCGGAACCATCAAAAACACCCAACTCTGTGGGGGTGTACACCCACCACCAGGATGCGGGAAAACCTGCGATTATGATTGAGTGGAACACGTGAGTAGCAACAGTGTGGAATCCGCAAAGGAACCGAAGTCACCGAAGGAACCGGTAGAAGCGGGCCCTAGGCCCCTGGGTCCCACGATGCCCCCCAAAAATCCCCGAGATATCCGAGACCCCCGCAAGCCCAACAGCACACCCACCAGCGCACATACCTGCACAACTGAACGCATCGGTCACACCCCTATCACCGCCACTACCAGGGATCATCGGCCGAATCCTGGCCATACCCGGCTGGCAGCCACAACCATTCGGCTGGCGGGACTGGGGATCGCCGCCATACTATTCGCCGTCACCTCCGCAATCAGGCTGGGAACTCTGCGCTCCTCACCTCCACGCACTCCTTCACCGATGTGCTGCAACAATGGGACGCCCTCCACTTTGTGGACATCGCCCAATACGGCTACTTCAGCAGCGACGGCCAAGGCGGCCCCGAACCGGACGTCTTCCAGCAGCGGCTCGCCTTCTTCCCCGGCCTGCCGGCACTCATCCAACAAGTCCACCTACTCACCGGCCTGGGATATGTAGCGAGCGGCTGGCTGGTCGTCGCTATCGCCGGCATCGTCATGACCGCCGGCATCATGGCCCTGGCCGCCCTCCTGGGCGCGGGTTACCGCGGCCGGATCCTCGCCGGCATCCTCTTCCTGGGCGCCCCCATGGCCGTCACCTTCAACATGGTGTACACGGAGGCCCCATTCTTGGCCCTGTGCGTGTGGGCGCTGATTTTCATGATCCAGGAACGCTGGTGGCAAACCACCGTCCTCATCTATCTGCTGGGGTTTGTGCGACTCACCGCCATTGACCTGGTTGCCACATTCGCCATCATTGTGCTGCTCTACGCCCGCACGAATTGGCGCGCCTGGCTGGGGGTCGCAGTTTCCGGCCTGTCGCTCATCACCTACATTCGGTTCGCGTCCGCATCCACCCAGGACATTGGTGGCTATTTCGGCATGCAGTCGAAAGGCTGGAACTCCACATTCGACTGGGGGGTTGCCACCGTCGACTGGGTGTATAGTACCCTCACCGAATTCAACGACATAGGTTACATTCTTTCCGTGGTGTCCATCATCGGCGCCCCCATTGCCATGCTCATCGCTTTTCGACGCCTCCCCTGGGCGTTATGGGTCTTCGGCACCGGAATCACCGCCAACGTTCTGCTTTCGGACGGCATCATGCACTCCCGACCCCGCCTCCTCCTGCCCGCTCTGCTGCTGCTCCCTGCCGGTGGTGTTGTGGCTGGAGAAATTATCGCGCCGGGTTGGGTGGCACACCGTTTGGGTGGTGCCGGCGGTGCTATGGTTTGCGTTCGGCACCCTGTTTTTCCCGCGTTTATGCTGGTCTTTTTCGAGTGGGCGATCTAGGCTCAGGCGTCAGGCGTTGCCGCGTGCGGACAGGGCGAATGTGGACAGGATCATGGTGACGAGCGCTATCCCCATGATGGCCCAATTCCACCCGTGCACCTGGAATTTTTCCCCCAAGACGGCATAGCTCAAAATGAAGGCGACCACGGGTTCCAAGGTGGTCATGGCCGGCAGGGAGAGGCGCAGCGCCCCCACATTGAAGGCATATTGTTGGATGATGGTGCCAAGAACAGCGCAGGCGATGAGGGCGTAGAACTCCCAGGCGGTCAGGAGGATGAGCAGGCCGCCATGGTTGAACACATTCACCGCCGCTTTGGATAAGACGGCCACAAACCCATAGACAATGCCGGTGATGATACCGAGGGATAATCCCCGGTAGGGGGTCGACATTCGGATGGATGCTGCATAAATAATGCCCATGACTATCGCCGTGACAATGATGGCGGGCAACCAATCGTGGAAGGTGACTTTGCCGTGGAAGGGGACGGGTTTCCCCAGAATCACCAGGGTGGCCACCGACACGGTGAGTAGCGTCCCGCCGATGATTTCGTCCATGGTGAGGCGGCGTTTCTCATAGAACGCGGTCATGGGGAAGGTGAACATGAGGGTCAGGGCCAGAACAGGCTGCACAATGAGTAGGGTGCCGAACCCCAGGGCAAGCACCTGAAACCCATAACCGGATAGTGCCGTGAGCAGGGCAAACCACCAGAGGGGTCGTTTTGCGGCCGCCACGATGGGGAGTCGCCGTTGTCAGGCTGGTGTGCGGCAATGCGATGACGCACGACGGTGCCCCAGGCAATAACTAAGGCCGCAATGAGGGCGAAGCCTACGGCTAGAAGATTGTCATGCACCAGTCTAGCCTAACCGCTACAGTCCGGCGTCGAAAAGCTTATAGACTGGTTTCCCGCTACCTTAGCTTGTATGCTTGACTTTCGTTAGGTTGATAGTTTTATGAGGAAGGGCGTGGCCCGTGGCACTTATCGTACAAAAATACGGTGGTTCGTCACTCGAAAGCGCGGAGCGAATTCGCCGAGTCGCCGAACGAATTGTCGCTACCAAAAAAACAGGGTCATGACGTGGTGGTCGTGTGCTCAGCAATGGGGGACACCACCGATGACCTGCTGGATCTTGCCGCCCAGGTCAATCCGGTGCCGCCGGCGCGGGAGATGGACATGTTACTAACGGCCGGCGAACGCATATCTAATGCCCTGGTCGCCATGGCCATTGCCTCGTTCGGGGCGGAAGCGCAATCATTCACCGGGTCGCAGGCGGGCGTGCTCACCACCGAACGGCACGGCAATGCGCGCATCGTGGACGTCACCCCAGGCCGGGTGCGGGACGCCTTGGACCAGGGCAAAATCTGCCTGGTTGCCGGCTTCAGGGCGTGAACAAAGACACCCGCGACGTGACCACCCTGGGCCGCGGCGGCTCCGACACCACCGCGGTGGCCCTGGCTGCGGCGCTGGGGGCTGACGTGTGCGAAATCTATTCGGACGTGGATGGCGTATACACCGCGGACCCCCGCCTGGTGCCCGACGCCCAAAAACTGAATCAGCTATCGTTCGAAGAAATGCTGGAGCTTGCGGCATCCGGCTCGAAAAATCCTGGTGCTGCGCAGTGTGGAATACGCGCGCGCCTTCAATGTTCCTATTCGTGTGCGCTCGTCGTACAGCAATGACCCCGGTACCCTCGTGTCCGGTTCGATGGAGGATATCCCTATGGAAGAAGCAGTACTCACCGGTGTGGCCACCGACAATTCCGAAGCTAAACTATCGGTGCTGGGCATTCCCGACAACCCGGGTGAGGCTGCCAAGGTGTTCCGCGTGCTCGCCGATGCCGAAATCAATATCGACATGGTGATCCAAAACATTTCCTCCCTGGCGGATAACCGCACCGACATTACGTTCACCTGCCCCCGCGCCGACGGCCCCCGCGCCGTGGAACTCCTCATGCGGCTGCAAAACGACGGCACCTGCCGTAATGTGCTTTACGACGACCAAATCGGCAAAGTCTCCCTGGTGGGCGCCGGCATGCGGTCGCATCCCGGCGTGACCGCCACCTTCTGCGAAGCCCTGCGGGACGCCGGCGTGAACATTGAACTCATCAACACCTCCGAAATCCGCATCTCCGTGCTCATCCGGGAAACTGAACTGGCGAAATCGCGAAAGCCCTCCACGAAGCTTTCCGAACTGGGTGGCGACAAACAAGCCGTCGTGTATGCGGGAACCGGCCGCCAACCCGCCCTCACTGTCACCCACACGGCCAACTATTTATAAGGAGACACCTTTTTCATGACTACTGTTGCAGTCGTCGGCGCCACCGGCCAGGTCGGCCGGGAAATGCGCCGCATCCTCGAATCCCGCGACTTCCCGGCAGACACCTACCGGTTCTTCGCCTCGGAACGCTCTGCCGGCAAAGTGCTGCAATTCCGCAGCCAGGACATTGAGGTAGAAGACGTGGCGAAAGCCACCGAGGAATCCCTCCGCGGCATCGACATTGCTCTATTCTCCGCGGGTGGTGGCACCTCCAAGCAATACGCCCCCTGTTTGCCGCCGCCGGCTCCACCGTGGTCGACAACTCATCCGCCTGGCGCAAAGACCCCGATGTGCCCCTCATCGTTGTGGAGGCCAACCGGGAGGCTGCACAATCTGTGCCCAAGGGCATTATCGCCAACCCGAACTGCACCACCATGGCGATCATCCCGGTGCTGGCCGTCCTCAACGATGTTGCCGGCCTGGAAAAACTGCACGTCTCCTCCTACCAGGCCGTGTCCGGCTCTGGGCTGGCCGGTGTGGACACCCTGGCGAAGCAAATCGCCGAGGCCGGCGACCGGGCCACCGAACTGGCGGTCGACGGCTCCGCCGTATCGTTTAGCGACCTGGGCCCCTACGTGGCGCCGATTGCCTACAATGCATTGCCGTTGGCCGGGTCGCTGGTCGACGACGGCAGTGAAGAAACCGATGAGGAGCAAAAACTCCGCAACGAATCCCGGAAAATCCTGGGCCTGCCCGATCTCAAGGTGGCCGGCACCTGCGTGCGGGTTCCCGTGTTCACCGGCCACACCATGACGGTGCACGCCGAATTCGCCCGGCCCATCACCCCGGACCAGGCCCGGCGAGTATTGGCCGGCGCCCCTGGTGTGCAGGTCGTGGATGTTCCCACCCCGCTGGCCGCCGCCGGCAAGGACGACTCCTGGTGGGGCGCATCCGTCAAGACCAAACCGTTGACGACAACAAGGGCCTGGTGTTCGTGGTGTCCGGCGATAACCTCCGCAAGGGTGCTGCCCTGAACGCGGTCCAAATCGCCGAACTCTTGGTCTAACACATGTAGCGCACAAACCAGTGCACATATCCCCGGTGGCCTCGGGAAATCCGCGGCCGCCGAGGGATATCGTCTATCATGGGACTTCATGTCTCATATCACGCTTACCCCAGCATTGCCTACGGATTTCCCTGAACTGAAATGCCGACTCCAGGCCGCTTTTGCTCCCGCGGTCATTGCGGAGTTCGGGGATTCCCTGACCGAACCCATTCCTTCCGACGCGGAATTAGCCGAATCGTTTACCGCACCGGGGGCTGAGGTGTTCACGTTGTCCACGAAGGAAATCCGTGGGTGGGGCGGTGGTGTCCACCGATCATGATGGCAGCCACGGCAATCTGGAGTTCTTTTTCCTCGACGGGGTCAGCCAGGGTAGCGGTGTGGGATTTGCTGCGTGGCAGGCCATAGAGCGGCGGTATTCCACCGTGCGGGTTTGGGAAACCCACACCCCCTATTTTGAAAAACGAAACATTCATTTCTATGTGAATAAGTGCGGCTTCCACATTGTGGAATTTTTTCACCCTGGACACCCAGAGCCCCACGAGTCCCCGGAAACTTCGCAACATGAAGCTGATGGTGCTGGTGTTCCCGATTATTCGTTTCGGTTCCAGAAAAATCATCACCAGGTAATGCGATAGGGCCTGTCATGCCTGACTAACCACCAATATCACATTTGATTAGGCTTCCCTTTTAATTTTCCATGGTTGAAAAGTTATACCTTTCGAGTGTAGGCTATAAATCAGACTCCAACCTATAGAAATAACCCAATATTGATGGAAGGGATGCCATGAACACCAATGATATTGTGACAAACGGCATGGGCCCAGAGCTCACCGGCACCACCCACCAACACGGTGGTCGACCGGTTGCCAGCGAAAAACGTTTCCATTACCGCCGGCCCCCAAGGCGCCACCGTTCTCAACGACATTCACCTCGTTGAAAAGCTTGCCCACTTCAACCGGGAACGGGTCCCGGAGCGGAACCCTCACGCCAAAGGCCACGGGGCGTTCGGTGAATTACACATCACCCACGACGTGTCCGCCTACACCAAGGCGCAGCTGTTCCAGCCCAACACCGTGACCCCGGTGGCCGTACGGTTCTCAACGGTCGCCGGCGAGCAGGGCTCCCCCGACACCTGGCGGGACGTGCACGGGTTTGCCGTCCGGTTCTACACCGAGGAAGGTAACTTCGATATCGTGGGCACTAACACCCCACGTTCTTCCTGCGTGACGGCATGAAATTCCCGGACTTCATCCATTCCCAGAAGCGCATGGGTCCCACGGGCTTGCGGTCCGCCGACGCACAATGGGACTTCTGGACCCGCACCCCGGAATCCGCCCACCAGGTGACCTACCTCATGGGGGATCGGGGCACCCCGAAAACCTCCCGCCACCAGGACGGATTCGGCTCCCACACCTTCCAGTGGCTGAACGCCAAGGGCGAGGCCTTCTGGGTGAAGTATCACTTTAAGACCCGCCAGGGTTGGGACTGCTTCACCGACGAAGAGGCCCAGGAAATGGCCGGCAAGAACGCCGACTACCAGCGCGAAGACCTGTTTAATGCCATTGAACGCGGCGACTATCCCATCTGGGACGTCAAGGTGCAAATCATGCCCTTCGCCGAGGCCGAAACCTACCGGTACAACCCCTTCGACCTGACCAAAACCTGGTCGCACAAGGACTATCCCCTGATCGACGTGGGATATTTCGTCCTCAATCGGAATCCGGTGAATTATTTCGCCCAGATCGAACAGCTCGCCTTCGACCCGGCCAATCTGGTGCCGGGTGTGGGTCTGTCGCCCGACCGCATGCTCATGGCCCGGGCTTTCGCCTACGCCGATGCCCACCGCTATCGGATTGGCCCCAACTACCGGCAGCTGCCCGTCAACCAGCCGGTGCATCCGGTGAATACCTACGCCCACCAGGGGCCGATGGCCTACCAGTTCAATCCCGCCTCGGCACCGGTCTACACCCCCAACCGGTTCGACAAGGGTGCCGGCTACCTGGACGATGGGGTGTCGTCCAACTCCGGCTATGGGGCAGCCGACGAGCTCTTCATTAATCCCGACCCGCACGGGACCGACCTGGGCGCGCCCCTATGTGGCCCACCCCGAGGACGATGATTTCGGCCAGGCCGGCATTCTCTACCGGGAGGTCATGGATGATGGGGCGAAGGATCGCCTAGCGCATAATATCACCAACGCCATGGTGGGGGTCTCCCCGGAAACCGAGCAGCGGTGCTACTGGTATTGGGATCAGGTTGATCCGCAGCTTGGCGCCGAGGTGCGGAAGCGGTTCGCCGCCAAGAAATAATCCCCCCGATTGCTGACCCCACCGGTGACGGTGGGGTTTTTCGCTTGTCGACGTGTGAACCTGGGAAAGAAATATGCGCCGAGATTATCGAAAAAAATTAAACCTATTCTTGGGTAGCATATTTCCGTATTAAGTGGCGTGAATCGCAAAAAGCCCGTAACGATTGACCCTGAATGGGGGTAGCTAAGTGGGGTGAAAAAGAACCGCACCGGGGGTCTCCGGTGCGGCACGATGGGTCAGGTATCAGTCAGGCAAAGTTACTTCAGCTTCATGACGGCGAAGAAGTGCTTGGTGTTCTGGTCGAAGGCGACTCCCACGCCGATGCGGTGCACGTCGGCAAGCATGGCCCGGTTATGGGCGTCGGAATTCTTCCAGCTTTCGAATGGGTCGATCGAACCGGGCTGCATATTGTGGGCCCACATGATGTTTTCGTAGTGGTCGATGCCCGGCTGGTGATGGTAGTTAATGGGCTGGTCGGAGAAGTTCGACGTGTTATAGGACTTCATTTCGTCCGCATAGGCCTGGGCCTTGGACTGTAGGTCGTTGTCGAGGGTGACTTCGCCGAGCCCGTGGCTCTTGCGGTGCTGGTTGGTTTCATCAATCACCTTGGAGGTCATGGTGATGAGCGGGTCATTGCCGGCGGTTTTGGTCAGGCCCTCGATCTTATCCTGCTGTACCTTAGTGGTCGCAGGTGCCGCGGCCGCTGAGGTTGTTGGCTCCTCCGGTGGTCGCTCAGCGCTGGTGGTGTTCTTGGCGTCCGGGACCGTGGGCATGCTGGTGAAGATTGGGTCGGTGGTGGAGGCGGTCGAGGATGCCGGGGAGGTGGGGGATGAGAGTGCGCTGGTGGCGCTACCCGAGTGCTGGAGCCCCGTGAGGAACCTTGGCCGCTGCTGGAGCTGTCGGAAGAACCATTGGAGGAGCTAAAGCCCGAGAACAGCGACTTGAACCAGGCGAGAATGCTATTGAGATCCCGGGTTGCGGTGCTGCTTGCCGCGGTGGGGGCAGGGGCGGCCGGCTGGGCGCTGGCTGCCGGGGCACCGATAAGGGTGCTGCCGGACACCGCAACGGACGTGGCGATAGCGGCGATGGTCTTTGGTCAGGGTCATTTTTCTTGCATTGTGTTGGCGCATGGTGCACATAGTAACGACAAGAAAAAGAAAAAGGCTGCAAATGTGATTTTAATTTGATTAATTCTTTTATAAAAAAATTTTTTACATACATCTTTTGTGCAACTTTATGATAGCAGAAGTGCGTTTGCGCTGCTTGCGTATGCAACAACCGAAAAAGGCGCAGAAAAAAACCGCCTAAGCCAGAAGAGCTTAGGCGGAAAATCTTCCCTGGTTTGTGCCGATTATTACCGGCTGGCCTCGATAGTTAGGGCCTGGGCGATGCCCTGGACGATGGCGGCAACCTTGATGGCCTCGAAAATTTGTTCTTTGGTGAAGCCAGCTTCTTTTAAGGCTTTCTCGTGAGCAAGAGTGCAGTGCTCACAGCCATTAATTGCGGAAACGGCGAGCGCCCACAGTTCGAAATCTGGCTGTTCGACGCCTGGCTGAGCGATGATGTTCATGCGCAATCCCATGCGCACCTGGGCGTAGTCGTCGCCCTAACCACGCCTTGGCGCGGTAGGCCACGTTATTCATGCCCATGATGGATGCCGCGCCGTAGGCGGCTTTCACTGCGGCTTCACTTAGGTGCTGCTGAGCTTCGTCGGCGATTTCGGACAGCACAACCTCGGAGCGAGTGGCGGCGGCGGTGGATAATAGGGTGCCCCACAGCTGTTGTTCGGTGAGCACATTCCCCTGAACCAGGGTGCCGATATTGAGCTTGAGGTCTTTGGCGTAATCAGGGGAGGCCGGATTTCAGGTTATCGATGGACATTAGTTGAGACCTTTCTGGAGTTCTGCGAACCGGTCGATGTTTTTGGTGGGGTCGTTCTTTTGCCAATTGCAGGCGCATACTTCTTCGGACTGTAGGGCGTCGAGCACCCGGAGGACTTCGTCCACGTTCCGGCCCACGGCGTCCGGGGTGACGGACACGAATTGGATAATGCCGTCTGGGTCGATGATGTAGGTGGCGCGGTCGGCGGCACCGGTGGCGTTTTCGACGCCCAAGGCCCGAATGAGATCATGCTTGATGTCAGAAAACATGGGGAAGGGGATGTCTTTGAGCTCCGGGTGGGTGGCGCGCCAGTTGAAGTGGCAGAATTCGTTATCGGTGCTTCCGCCCAACACCTGGGTGTCGCGGTCTTCGAAGTCCTCGTTGAGCTTGCCAAAGGCCGCAATCTCGGTGGGGCAGACGAAGGTGAAGTCCTTCGGGTGAAGAACACAACCTTCCACTTGCCTTCGTATTTGTCTAGGGAGACGGTTTCGAAATAATCTTCCGGCGCTGCAACGTTAGCCTCGTGCAGGTTGCCGCCTTTTAAGGCGGTGAGGGTGAATTCGGGGAATTGGTCACCAACGGTGAGGATCGGCATAATACTTCCTTTGAAAGTCGTTCCTTATGGGTTGAAGGAAAGTGTTTCACAAAAGTTTACTTATACCGTTAACATGTGTCAATACGTTTTTTTCTTGATGTTTTCCGTTAATAAATAGGGTATAGTTTTAGCTGGCACGCGGCCTCAACCCTGGGTGCCGCCCTGATCCTTCTGCCGCACCGCCGCAATAATGTCCGCCCGCGCCCGAGCCACCCGCGACCGAATCGTGCCCACCCGCACATCCGCGATCTTCGCGGCCTCCTCATAGCTGTACCCCAACACCTGCGTCAAAATAAGAGCTTCTCGACGCTCGGCCGGGAGGGCGTCGATAAGCATGCGCACATCCACCCACTCCGACCAGCTCGATTCCGGCACCCGCAGCGCCGCCACCGACTCCACCTCCGCGGCCGACTTCCGGGGCCGTGCCCGATCGTAACGCATACTATCCGCCCACACCCGGCGCGCCAACGACAATAACCACGTCATGGCCGACGACCGGGCTGCAAACCTGGGCAACGCCCCCATCACCCGCAAATAGGTTTCCTGCGTCAAATCATCCGCGCGGTCCGTGCCGCCCAAATGCGCCAACAGCCGCCACACGTCCGACTGTGTCGCCTTAATAAACTCGGTCAGGGCTGCCCGATCGCCCCGACCCGCCCGCAATGCCAATTCGGTGACATGATCAGAAGAGCCCATGCCAACCGATTTTACAAGAAACCCTACGCCGGCTCGTCCTGCGACTCCGCCTGGTCCGCCTCAACCGCTACGGCCAGGAACGCCCGCCCAGCAGGAACGCGCCCAGCGCCAGCACCACCAGGTACGCCACCACCGCAATGAGCGCCCGCGCCACATCGCTGAACACAAATCCGTGCCGGCTGATGTCGTAGGCCAATTTGGCGAAAATTAGTAGTGGTATCGCCACCCCGGTGGTGGGGCCCCAACATGTTCGCCTGGGTTTTGCGCATCCGGGGCCCGCCATAACCCCACCATGGTGACCACCATGATGAGCCCGGCCGCCACCGCTAGGATGCCCGCGAAAAATTTCCGCAATTATCATGGTTACCGCCGCCCCCGGGAAATGATACGGGCCATCGACATGGTGGGCAGAATGCCGCCCACTACCGACGCCAACAGAATGATTTCGTATGCGATCTGGGTGCGGTTATACATGCTCCACACAATATAAAACCCAATCATGGAATAGAACACCAGGTCGGATATTGCGACGATCACGTATTCGTCCCGGGACCGGACCATGAGCAGCAGGGTGCCCAGAAGCGCCACCGCGATCAGGCCTAACGCCACCCACAGAAAATATTCGAACATTAATTCACTCCTCGGTTTCGAGGCTGCTGGGCGCGGCGCCGGATGATACGTTGCCGCCCTGCTCCAGCTGGTTATCAATCCCCGCAACATGTGGCGCCAGGGTTTTCCTCCATGCGCTAAATCCTTGAGTACTGCCAGCGGGTCGGAGCCCGAAAATGGCGTGCACCATGAGCAGCCGCTCACCTGATGGCCCCTCATCCAACCCGATGGAAATCGTGCCCGGAGTGATCGTAATGGAACACGCAAACGCCGTGATCTGCCAATCCTTCGTCACCCGCAGCGGGTACGCCACCACGCTGGGGTCCAGTTTCTATTGCCGGTGAGTGTATCCACCAGCATATCCCGGGACGCCAATAATAATTGGCCAATCAACCAGGCGGAATAATAGCCGGCGTGCAATAAGCCCTTCACATCATTCTCCTCACATCACAAACCATTTTGACACCACCCGATTAGGAGTCCTGCAGGGGCGGGATGCCCACCGCGTCGGCCAGGTCATCACCCAACACCGCATGCTGGTAGTCGGCAACGTTTACCAGCGAATCGGCCGCATCCCGGGTGGCCTGCACCATGGGCCCGGCGGCAAGAAACATGCCCACCGATATCAGCATCAGCACGCCGGCCGGCGCAATCCGGTAGGCGGGAACCCGCAGATTCTCCGGGATACGCTGCCGGTTCATTTCCGCACCCCAAAACACTTTCCGCCACACCCGCAGCATGGAAATGAACGCGGCGAAACTCGTCACAACCACCACCGCGATCACCAGCCACGCCACCAGTGACCCGGCTTGCGCAATACTAGTCACGGTCAGCACCTTGCCCCACAGGCCGGAAAAACGGCGGGAACCCCACCACCGAAAAACGCCCCCGCGGCAAACACCGTGGCCACCCACGGGTCCCGCCGGGCCAGGCCCGACAGCCGGGACAACAGATCCTCACCATAGGTTTCCTCGATCGCGCCGGCGGTGAGAATGAGCGACCCCACGGTAATCATGTGGTGCACCATGTAGAAAATGCCCGCCGCCAACGCCACACTCGGCTGGCCGTAGCTGAACGCCAACATCACCACGATCAGTGGGATGCCACCCACCATTTGGTAGGCCAACACCCGGCGCAGCGACTTCTCCCCCAACCCGGCGAACGACCCCACTACCATGCTGACCACACAGAACCCAACGATCGGCCACATCCAGCGGGGATCCAGGTCAAAAATCACCACATAAATACGGAATAGAATATAGACGGCAATCTTGGTGTGCACGCTGGAAAACAACGCCATGACGCTTGCCGACGTCTGCGGGTAGGTTCGCGGCAGCCACGTGTGCACCGGAAAAAGGCCGGCCTTGACCACCATGGCCAACACCACAATACCCACCGCCACCGTGACTGGTCCATTGCCGGCCGCTGCCCCCCGCAGCGCCGCAATGTTCACCGCCCCCGCCGTGGCGTAAATGAAGCACACCCCGATGAGTAGCATGGTGGATGCGGTCAAATTCACCAGCACAAACGTGCGCCCCGACGACATGCGGGCCCACGTGCCGGTCATCGCCAGCAGGCCGTAGGACGGCAGCAGCATCACCTCGACAAACACGAAGAAGTTGAACAAATCGGCGGTCAAGAACCCGCCCATGCACCCCGCCAATAGCATCAGCGACAATGCTGGATAAAACCGGGCCCGGGTTTCCCCCACGATGATCGCAAACCAGTTCGCCACGAAAATCACCACCGAGGCGGTCACAATCATCAACGCCGAAAACTGGTCGCCGGGCAAACGGGATTGCCACCCGCCCACATAGAGGCCCACCGAGTGGGCGATCGTCCCATGGGCCGCGGTGTAGCTAAACAGCCACGCACCCGCAGCCCCGGTAATCAGAGGACCCACCAGGCTTAACGCATTCCGGGCCTGCCGCCAGGGGGCCAGCACCGCCAACGCCATGAGCGCCAACGGCACCCCCAAAAACAGCGGCAAAACAGCTGGGGGAGTGAGCGGCTGCCCCGGAATCGGCCCCACCGCAGCCTGGGCGACGGTGACCGTTGCGGCCGTCATTACTTGCGACACCACCATGATCTAGTGCCCTTCCTTCCGCTGGGCCTCCTGGGCCCGTCGATAAGCAACCTGCTCCTGCTTCGCCGCGTGCGCATCAGCCGCCGCTAACTCCGCCATCGTCGTCGACCGACCCAACGTCTGCAACGGCGAATCCTCATCCGCTACCGCGTGCGCCGTCGTATCATCCGAACTCCCCAACCCGGACAGCGTCAACATGTACGTTGTGGTCGCCATGGCAATCACGATTGCCGTCAACACAAACGCCTGCGGCACCGGGTCAGCCGCATCCTGCAAATCCGTCAACGAGGGAAACGGCTCACCCCGCCACGTTGTCGTCCCCGTCGACATGATGAACAAGTTCGTGGCGTGACTGAAAAAGCGTCATCCCCACAATAATCCGCAGCATACTCCGCTGCATCACCAAATAAACGCCACCACCAGCAAGAATGGCAATAGAAAGGGAATAATCACGATAACTCCTCCGGCCCGGTCTTCGGCGCTTCGATGCTTCCGGTAACCCGCCCCCACCAGGATCCCCACCGGGTCGGCCCCCGGGATCACCGGACGCCATGATCTGCGCAATATGCCCTCGACGAATCCAACTTCAACAACGCCGCATCCCGCCGCGCCTGCGCCACAATCCGCTTATGCTCCGGGGTTTCGGCGCCGCTCATGCTGCGCATCCACCCCCACCACCGGCGTCGACACCAGCGGTGAATCTACCCGGGTGAAATTCAAATCCTCATACTCCATGCCCGGACGCAAATAACCACCCAACACATTCACCGCCATGCTCAACATGCCCAACACCGCCAAATACACGCCCAAATCAAAAATCATCGACGTGGTGAAATGCTGCCCCAAAAATGCCCATGAATCGGGAACAAAAACGACCCCTTCATAAGGCCCAACACGCCGGAAAACACCGCGGTCATAATGCCACACCCGGTAAGAATCACCGGCACATTCACCTTCGCTACCCGCTGATCGCGCGGATACGAGAAATACACCAGCATGAGCGCACCACCCGCCACCAACGCGGCAATAAACCCACCACCAGGCGAATTATGGCCCCGCCAGAAAATCAGCGCACTCAACACCCCCAAAAACGGCAGCATGATCTTCAGCAGCGTCTTCATCGGAATCGTATTCAACTCGGCATGCCCAATCGGCGCCGGATGCGTCCCCCGCATAAACGGGTACCGCGGCATCGACGTCACCACCGCCGCAATCACAATCGCCGCCATGCCCAACACGCTCAACTCGCCCATGGTGTCGAACGCGCGGAACTCCACCAAAATAGTGTTCACCACGTTATCGCCCTTCGGTCACCTTCGGGCCGTTCTGCAAATACCACATGGCCAAATCGCTCCGATCATTCCGCCCCACCAGCAGATACGAGCCCAAGAACGTCACAATCCCAAAGCCCACGGCCACCACAATCGGCATGCTTTTCGACGCCGCAGACTTCCGATGCTCCGGGTGGAACCGCTCCGGCTGCTGGCGCACCACCAGCATCATAATGACCACCGTCAACGACTCCACCAAAAACTGGGTGAGCGCCACATCCGGGGCACCCAACATCAACACCTGCAATGTCACGCCCACGCCGGCAACACCAATACCAGCCACCGCCGTCAACCGTTTCGGGGTGCGCACAATAATCACAACAGCCAAAACAATAATCGCCAACGGCAACAAGTCGGTTACCCGATCCGAACCGGGAACCCGCGGGTGTAACGGCACCCCATCCACGCCGCCCCCCAACAGGCCATTGATGCCCACGACCGTGCCGAACACAATAAACAACCCAAACAGCAACGCGAGATGCCGCGCCGGGCTGAGCGTGTCCGCCATCCGACCCAATGATTTCCCGGCAGCCGACAGCGACTGCAACCCCAGCTTGAGCAGCTGGTTCCCATCAACCGGCAAGAACTGGCGGTGCGTCACTGCCCGCCAAATCCGTTGCCGGTACCACACCCCACAACCCCAAGAACCAACACCACCAGGGACAGCACAAACGGCGTATTCACCCCATGCCACAACGCAACATGCGCCCGCGGGTCGGTGTTTGTCATAGTAATCACGGCGGCATCAATCGGGCCCTCCACCACAGACGCCAACACCGCGAGCGGCACCGTCACTCAATCCAGGGAGCGCGGCCGGGAACCACAACAAGAACGGGGGCCTCCCGCACCCCACTCATATCCCGATCCCCATCAATAAACCCATCGGCAACAATCCGGGCGGAATACGTAAACGTCAACAATGCTCCCACCGTGGCCGCCCCCAGCAGCACAACCACCCCAACATTATCCAATGGGGCCTGCTCAAAAGCGGTCAGCATGCTCTCCTTGGAAATAAACCCAAACGTGGGCGGCACCGCGGCCATCGCGGCACACGCAATCACCGTGGACGTGAATGTGAACGGCAACTGCCGCCACGAACTCCCCAACCGCTCAATATCCCGGGTGCCGGTCTGGTGATCCACCACGCCCACCAGCATGAACAACGACGACTTAAACAACCCGTGGGCGATGGTGTGCACCAATGCGGCAGCCAACGCGAACGGTGTTCCCACCCCAATCGTCGCCACAATCCACCCCAAATGCGACACCGTCGAATAGGCGGTCAGCCGCTTCAAATCGGTCTGGCCAATAGCAAATAATGACGCCATGACCGCGGTCAACATGCCAATAGTAATCAGTAAATAATTCCCACACCGCCACATCGTGGAACACCGTGGAAAAACCGCAACAGCACATAAATACCGGCCTTCACCACGGCCGCAGCATGCAGAAACGCCGACACCGGGGTGATGGCGGCCATCGCCTCCGGCAGCCAAAAATGGAACGGAAACTGGGCGGCCTTCGTAAACGCACTCACCGCAACCAACACCGCCAACGCGGCCGTCAGCCCCGGCTTATCCACCCAAAAACTCGAACGCAAAATCCCATGAATAGAGGTAGTGCCGGCCTGGGTGGCGGCAATACTCATGGCCACCAACAGCGTCAAACCACCAATGAACGTCAAAATGAGTGTGCGCTGCGACCCCGCCTCACCGCCACGCCCACCAGACCGGGCAATAAGCATAAACGACGCCAGCGACACCAACTCCCAGGCGATGAACAGCAAAAACACGTCGTCGGCAAGCACCAGCAACAACACCGAAGCCATAAACGCCGTCATGAGCGTATAAAAATTCGTGGCACCCGCACCCCGGGCCGGCAAATACGCGGCGGAATACAGGAACACCACCGCCCCAACAACCAACGCAAGCAGCGCAAAAATAGCGGACAAACCATCAAGCCGCACACTAAAACCAATATCCGCCAGCGCACCAGGCACCCACGGGTAGCTTATGGTAATAGGGCTCCACCAATGCTCTGGGTAGCTCGCGGGACCAGAAGAACAGTGTCGGCAAGAGCTAGCATACCCAGCGGATATCCCGCCTTCGTGCCAATAAGCTTCACCAAAACAGGGGAGAGGACGATCGCAAACCGCTGCCACACCAAGTATAATTATTAAGGACACAGATTTTTTTCACCCCCAGCACCTGTCACCAGGCTGGGTGGCCCCACCGACCCGCATAAAACACGTATGACAATCCGGGCGAGCGGCGCCTTCTTTCATGTTTGAACGACAATAACATTTGTTAATCCTACCAGTCTGCCGCGGTGCGCCTCGCTGAGATTCCCTAAAGAAATGGTTACATTTCAAGGTATGAAACCCGGGCCCATCGTCGTTCGCCGCGCCATCGCCGCACTTATCGTGGCACTCCCCGTGCTGGTAGGAGCCATGTACTCCCTCGCATCCGGCATCGACCCCGCCGACACCTGGTCAGACAGCACCGCCCGCGCCGGGGCCCCAACCGTTGTTGACAATTCCGTGCTTGTCGACGCCCGCCGCGCGACGGGTGAGGCCAGTTCCCAGGCCGGTTTGCTCACCGGTGGCACCAAGCAGCTTGTCGACGGGTGGGCAAAATCACCGGCGGCACCGATGATATATCCACCGCCCTCACCAACGGCAAGGAGGGAACCCAAAAACTTTCGGACGGCATGACCCAGTTGCAGGCCGCCACCGGGCAGATGGGGCAGGGCGCCACGAAGGTCGCCGACGGGGTGGAGACCGCCGTCAACCAGGTGACCGGGTTCGAAGCGGTGCGTGGCCAAATCGTGGTCGCTATCGATGGCTACCTGGAACGCATCAAGGACGCCCAAGACCCGGACACGGTGAAGCTCCGTGAGGATTTGGGAACCCTCCGGCAGCAGGCCACCACCTTCACCCTGGACGACACGACGAAATCCCAGCTAGAGGAGATGAAAACCGGGTCGCGGGAGATAGCGCAACAATTATCGGAGCCCGGCCAGGCCTACCATGACGGCATCTACACCGCCACCAAGGGGGCGCAAGACCTCAACACCGGCCTGGGGAAGGCCACCACCGACCTGGAGGCCGCCCTGAAAAGCGTCGATGATTTGCGTACCGGTTCCGCCCGGATCGACACCATGGCCAAAAAAACACCCAGGCGAAAATCGGGGAAATCCAGCGGGCGCTACCAACAGCCCAATCCCACACTGACACCGACACCCGAACCCTGGCCCCAATGTATGCGGTGCTCATCGCCGCCGGGGTGCTCTTCGGCGCCACCATTCGCGGCAGCGGCCGAATCCACACCAAGGCAACACTGCTCACCGTGGTGGTGACGCTCGTCGGGTTGGCGGTCACCGCCAGCCTGCTGTGCCTCATGGTGGGCTTCGGCCTGGGTGCGGGGCAGGTGGCCGGCATCACCGCAATCACCCTGCTGTTGGGAATGATATCGATCCTCACGGGGTCGCTCATGGTGCGGATTTTCGGCGGAATGTGGGGCAGATCGCGGCCCTCATGACCGCGCTTGCGCAGGTGGGGATCGTGGGGTGGGCCTGGAACCTGGCCGCAACCACCGCAATCCCCACCGGTTGGCTTTTAGCCACCAGCCTCATGCCGCTGCACTACGCGACCTCGGGGCTGGTGGCCTTCGGTAACTCCGGTGGGTCGGCCAGCCACATTGGCATATCCCTCGGCGTCATGATTGCGTTGTGCGTATCGGGATTGGCCGGGCTGAAGCTGCTGCAACCCACCGTTGGGCGTCGCAAAGCGAGCTAATCGGCGGGCTTGCTGGCCTGAGCCTTCGGAGCAATGCTGGTCTGCAACCACTGGTACAGGCCGAAGCACACCGCGGCAAACACCACAATGCCCAAACCGTCGGCCACGCCGCCGAGATCCACAAGGGCCAGCGGCTCTTCCTTATTGGCGGCAACGATAATGGCGGCGTAGATCACGCCCAGCAGGGATTCGCCCACCACCAAACCGGTGGCCAGCAGCGTGCCCATGCGGCGCAGCGACTCAGAATTCTCGTGCTTGTCCGCCCACTTGTTGTACAGCACGCCCAAAACCGCGCCAATCGGAATCACCAGGGTCAAACTGATTGGCAGGTACATGCCCATGCCCACCGCCAGCGGCGGCAGGAACCGCTTCCCACCAGTGGTTTTACGCAGAACCTCGTCCACAATAATGACGCCCACGCCAATCAGCGCGCCCAGGCCAAAAATGTTCCAATCCAACGAATTGCCGAAAATACCGTTCGCCACCGACGACAATAATGCCGCCTGCGGTGCGGCCAACGCGTCCGGGCTGGCGCCCGCCATGCCATCGAACCCGAAGGCCTGCAGCATCACCTGCAACACCGGCGGAATCACAATCGACCCGAACACCACGCCAATAATCAATGCCACCTGCTGCCGCCACGGCGTGGCATCCACCAACTGGCCGGTCTTCAAATCCTGCAAATTGTCGTTCGAAATCGTGGCAATACCAAACACCACCGCCGCCGTGAACAGCGTGTACGCAACCAAGGCCGGGGCGTTCGTCTCGTGCTCGTTTCCGGTCACCACCTTAATGAGCAGCGCCGAAGCCAACACCACGATGATGCCCACGCCCGAAATCGGCGAATTCGACGCACCAATCAACCCGGCCATGTAGCCGCACACGGCGGCCACCACCAGGCCGGTCACCAGCACAAACACCACGCTCAAAATCACCAGTGTGGTGGTGTGGTGCGAAATCTCTGAATCCTGCACGAACAGATACAGCAATAATCCGGTGGGCACCATGCAGGCCAAAATCACGCCCATGACAATGTTGAAGGGGATGTCCCGCTCCGTCAACGCCACGGTTTCCCCGGACTTGCGGGCCTGCGACGATGCCAGCGAATCCTTAATGCCTTTGATGATGGGGCCGATGATCTTCACGAGCGTCCAAATGGCGGCCACGGTCATGGCGCCGGCACCCACAAACCGCACTTCCTGGCTGAATGTGGTCTTCACGATTTCGGAAATATCACCGGAGCCCATGGCGTCGGCGGAGAAGACCGGCAGCAGCACCCGTAGGAGATGAGCAACCCCACGATCATGGCGATGCCGACACCCAACCCCACCAGGTGCCCCACACCAATGAGCGCCAGCGACAGCGACGTGGCCACGGTCGATGCCCCGCCGAACAGTGGGAACACCGTCTTTGACGCTGCCGGCCACCACCTTGAGATACGACAAGAACTGGTAGCCTGCCGACGCCAGACTGCCCACGATAATGACCCGCAGGCCCACCTTGTTTTTCCTTTTGGGCCTCGGCGTCGGCGTGATCGTCACCGACCTTTAACACCTCGGCCGCAGCCACCCCTCGGGATATGGCAAATCCGAGCCGGTGATGAGGGCGCGGCGCAGCGGAATGGAATACATCACCCCTCAATGTGCCGCCGACTGCGCAAATAATGGCGGTCGTCCAATAGGGGAACCCCGACCAAAACCCGATCATGACCAAACCAGGCAACACGAAAATAATGGCAGACAATGTGCCTGCCGCCGAGGCAATCGTCTGCACAATGTTATTCTCCTGGACCGAATGGTCCTGGAATTTCCGCAATATCGCCATGGAAATCACCGCGGCCGGAATCGAGGTGGCGAACGTCAACCCCACCTTCAACCCCAAATACACATTTGCCGCGGTAAAGATCAATGTAATCAACCCGCCGAGAATAATCCCCCGGACGGTCAGCTCTTTGATGCCGCTTCTGGGCTTCGCCGGACCGGCAGCGCTTGTGGCGCCTGTGGGTGTCATTGCCAGGATCCTTTCTCTATTCTATGTTCCGTACGGTTTTGTACGATTGTGACGGTTTTGTGCGATCAGTTATTAAACATACCCGCACCTATATGTGATCTATTGTTTTTATGCGGAGAAATGTGACCAACAGAATAAAATAGGTGCAATTTTTTTGGTAAGAACTACACCAAACGGGGGTGGGTATTGGGGGTGATTTGTTGGGGATGATCCTACGAACGGTCCGCCAACGTTGGGCGGATAGGCCGGGCAATCTGCGTCATCATATTCCGACCCCGCAATTCCACCGACTTCATGAGCGTCCACCGTGCCTGTTCTGCTTCATTGGCTTTTTGCCAACGTGCCAGCATTGGTAATCACTCGACCGGGGGTGCCCTTGGCGATTTCCGTCAGCCGAGCCGCCGTATTCACCGCGTCCCCAATCACCGTGTACTCGAACCGGTCATGTCCCCCAATGTGTCCCTGCCACCACGCGGCCGGCCGCCACCCCAATGCCCGCCTGAAGCCGCATATGCTGCAACTCCTGCCGCAGCTCCCGCGCCGCCTTGAGTGCGTGGCCGGCCGCATCGGACAGCGTAATCGGTGCCCCAAACACCGCCAGCGCCGCGTCCCCTGAAACTTATTAATAATCCCCTTATTTCGGTGTACTACCGCAACCACATGTTCGAAAAAAACTTATTCAACTCCACCACCACCTCCTCCGGCTCATGGGTCACGGCAAACGTGGTCGAACCAATCACATCCACGAAAATAACCGCCACCTCCCGATCCTCACCCCCAACTCTGGGCGTTCCTCTAGGGCGCGTCGAGCCACCTCCATGCCCACATACCGGCCAAAAATGTCCCGCACCCGCTGTCGCTCCTGCAGCCCTCGCATCATCTCATTGAAACCAGCCTGCAACACCCCCTAGCTCCGCGCCATCGTAAATATCCACCGCAACATCCGTTTCCCCCCGGCGTACCCGATAGATAGCACGCTGCAATTCGGTGATCGGGTCCACCACGCTCATGACCACCAGCGTGGTGCCAATAAACCCCAACACTAACGACGTGAGACACAACACCACGATTGCCGGTAATAACTGTGCTAGCGACGCGGGGAAAAACTGGGTGTAGTGCGCCCACGCCAACAACAAAACCCCACCGATCGGTGCCGCGGAAGTCAACAACCAGGTTGACCGCAATCGATACGTGACCGGTGGCTCCAGCGTGGAATCCTCAAACCGGCGTGCCAACACCAAGGCGGCAACCGGCCGCACCAGTCGCTCCGCTTCTAAATATGTCACCATGGCTGCCATCGCGCCCCCCAACGAAGTGGTCACGCCCACCGTGATCGCCAATGTGCTCGACCCCCGGGTTGCGAAACCGGTGATGATGGCAATCCCCACCACCCACACTAATGACGTGAGCACCGTCTGATAAAATGGGATGCGCATCACTAAATTCCGCACCATATTTGGGTCATGTCGGTCGGGATGCCGCTGCCAGTCAAGTACCGGTCGGAATAATGCGAAAGAAGTAACGATGCTGATAATGGCTGCCACCACAATATAGGCGACCCCAACTCCTAAGACCGTGCCAGAGACCTGCAGGGGAATGATATCCGGGTCGATCACCGATAATGGCAGGAGAAACTCTAGAAATGCAATGACGCCCACCGCGGCCAAAAGGTTAGTGCCCAACACTGCTGCCGTATACAACGGCCAAGAGGTTCCTCCCAGCCAACGAATGGCACGCCACAGTCTTTGCATGCTCACTACTTTAACCGCAAAACCACACATTCGTGGTAGACCTTCATCCCGAATCACTCATATTATTAGAGAGTGGACAATGATATTTTCGCCCAAATGGGTGTAGCAGCTGTGGTTGCTCCCACCCTTCGCGCCGCCGCGGCAGCCGCCCGCCGTGGTACTAACCGTGGTGACGGTGGGATGGGAAGTGCCGATCATGACAGTTATGGTGAGGGTGCCGGTCGTGGCGGTAGTGGCGGGAGCAGCGCGATGACCCACGCCTGGCTCTTCACCGCCCACCCGGATCCGGCCGATCCAACGCCGCCGTCGCCTTCGCCGCCGCCCTCGAATGCACTGACCCACACATCATCGGCTGCGGCACCTGTGAACAATGCCGCAAGGTGCAACGAGGTGCCCACACCGACGTGGTGCACATCACCCCCCGAGAACTCACCATTGGCGTCGAAACCATGCGCACCGAAGTCGTCACCCCCGCCGCCATGCTCCCCACCGTTGGCAAATGGCGCATCGTCATCCTCGACAACGCCGACCGGCTTACCGACGCCGCCGCCAACACCCTCCTCAAAACCGTGGAGGAGCCCCCGGCGCACACGGTTATTATGCTCTGTGCCCCTCCACCGACCCCGAAGACATTATTCCCACCCTCCTGTCCCGATCCCGCCACTCTACATTCCCCAACCCAGCATCGACGACATCGTAGCCATCCTCACCCGCACCGACAACGCCACCGAAGCCGACGCACGCCGTGCCGCCATGGCCTCGGGAAACCACATTGGGCGGGCCCTGCCACCTCCTGCACCACCAGGAATCCCAGATCCGGCGCACCAACATTCTCAACCTTGCGGAACTCATCTTCCACGGATCCCTAAGCCTTCCAAGCTGTGACCAGCCTGGTGAAAACCGCCACCGATGAAGCCAAAAACTCCCTGGCCGAAACCAACGAACAAGAATTAGAAAAACTCCGCACCGCCCTCGGCATGGGAGCCAGAGGACGCGGCGCCCACAAAGCCCCTCCGGGGCAGCGCCGGCCAAATCAAAGAACTGGAAAAACTCCAAAAACGGCGCGAAACCCGCGCTATCCGCGACGCCCTCGATACCCAACTTGTCGACCTCATCGGAATCTACCGTGACGCCCTCATGATCGCTGCCCACGCCCAGGTGAGCCCCATCCACCCCCGACATGCAAGGGCTCGCCGGTGAACTCAGCACCATTGGCGAACCCAACCTCCTGGCCTGTATCGAAGCCATCAGCCACTGCCGTGACGACATCACCCACAACGTCCGGGCCGAAACCGCCATGGACGCCATGGTTGGCCGAATCCGTAAAGCATGCAACGTGCAATAACATGCGCGAACACCAGGAACACCACCCATGGTTTTCTAAACCGACACGCCATAAGGTACAATCACCGCTTGAACCAATTACGGTTCGTGCCGCCTTAGCTCAGTCGGTAGAGCGCTTCACTCGTAATGAAAAAGGTCGTGGGTTCGATTCCCACAGGCGGCTCCGCTAAAACCCCAGCTCAAAGTGCGTGTGAGCTGGGGTTCTTTGCGTGCTTTACGACGCCGGGGCGGGGGCAGATTCGTGCAGGTAGTAGCATTCTCCGCGCATGCAGGGTGGGCCGATCGGCTGGGAGGCGTTGGCCTGGGCTGCTAGGGGCGGTAAAGCCCATGGCTAATGTATCGGTTGTCGAAGCTAATTCGGTTGCCGGGAAATGTGGTTCAGCTTCTTGAGGCATTAACATGCATGACCACCTTTTGGAAGTAAGAAAGACAGGCTAGATGACGTGTTCTTTCTGATTTTCCACCTGTTGGTGTAGATGAGTTTTCCCAGCGGTTGAATAAGCTTCCTTCCAAGAGGAATCACTTAATGAGTGGCGTGGAAGCGTCTGTCTTCTCACCAGTTGAATAGGCTTTATCATGAGGGATTGGAAGTTGTGGAATCTTCACCCCATAATTCGGCCATAAAATCCAGATTCCAGAGCCAAATTTGGCCTATTTTTGAGAATCATGCTATAAAAGACCCAGCTCATTTAGGGTATTCTCCGCGCACGCGGAGGTAGTTCCCATGACCAGCTTTGGCCGAGTCTACAGCCTCCGTATTCTCCGCGCACGCGGAGGTAGTTCCCACAAATCCATCTCGGCAACCACGCTACCAGTATTCTCCGCGCACGCGGAGGTAGTTCCATGGGGAGATTATCGAGTGTGAAGCTGTATGAGTATTCTCCGCGCACGCGGAGGTAGTTCCTAGGTAGCGTTCCTCGTAGTCAATCCTATAATGTATTCTCCGCGCACGCGGAGGTAGTTCCGTGTCGTGCACCCGCTGGATCAAGCCGCGGGGTATTCTCCGCGCACGCGGAGGTAGTTCCCTAGCTCGCCCCGCTTCTCCAAACCCCCTAGCGTATTCTCCGCGCACGCGGAGGTAGTTCCACTGAAGGAACACACCGCTTTCCCCGCCTGCGGTATTCTCCGCGCACGCGGAGGTAGTTCCATGGCCTGTGCCATGCGGAGGGTGTCATGGCTGTATTCTCCGCGCACGCGGAGGTAGTTCCCTCAAGATGCGGTGCAATCACCTCATAGATGCGTATTCTCCGCGCACGCGGAGGTAGTTCCATATCCCCCAAGTTTACTGTCCGGTGTGGTGAGTATTCTCCGCGCACGCGGAGGTAGTTCCTTCCTGGGTTCGGCGCAAATTGTTCAGGATGCGTATTCTCCGCGCACGCGGAGGTAGTTCAAGCGTGGTCGTCCCCGGTCAGAGCGGGATCAGTATTCTCCGCGCACGCGGAGGTAGTTCCGTATCCTCCGCCAGGGTGATGGTGATTTCTGGGTATTCTCCGCGCACGCGGAGGTAGTTCCGGGTTGTCTGATTACGCCCAGGCATACCTGACGTATTCTCCGCGCACGCGGAGGTAGTTCCTCACGCCAACCAGGCAGGATAATATCAAGCATGTATTCTCCGCGCACGCGGAGGTAGTTCCAACCCAACACAACCCCGCACGCGCCACCCTAGGTATTCTCCGCGCACGCGGAGGTAGTTCCCACCGCCATTACGGCTCTTGGTTTGATGCCCCGTATTCTCCGCGCACGCGGAGGTAGTTCCATCCTCACGCGAATAGCCACCATGGAAAGTGGGTATTCTCCGCGCACGCGGAGGTAGTTCCTTCAACTTAAGCGGCGGTACCACGCAAGTAACGTATTCTCCGCGCACGCGGAGGTAGTTCCAGTGTGGGCCCAGCTCTACCCGCTCGAAGCCGGTATTCTCCGCGCACGCGGAGGTAGTTCAGGGTTATAAGGATCACGGGGCATGGAGGATTGTGTATTCTCCGCGCACGCGGAGGTAGTTCCCACCCGCCCACGAGGACACCGCGGCGCTCGGTATTCTCCGCGCACGCGGAGGTAGTTCCAGTGTGGGCCCAGCTCTACCCGCTCGAAGCCGGTATTCTCCGCGCACGCGGAGGTAGTTCGGGTTATAAGGATCACGGGGCATGGAGGATTGTGTATTCTCCGCGCACGCGGAGGTAGTTCCCACCCCGCCCACGAGGACACCGCGGCGCTCCGGTATTCTCCGCGCACGCGGAGGTAGTTCCGTTATCTGATGCCGCCCACTCGGCGATGGTGTGTATTCTCCGCGCACGCGGAGGTAGTTCCCAAGCCTCCGCCTCCGCCTTAGTGCGGAACCCGTATTCTCCGCGCACGCGGAGGTAGTTCCCACCACGTGCCGAGGTTGAAATCAGCAGCATGTATTCTCCGCGCACGCGGAGGTAGTTCCCAGCCATGACAGCTTTTGGCCGAGTCTACGGGTATTCTCCGCGCACGCGGAGGTAGTTCGTTTTGCCCCGCAACTGGCGACAAAAGCCTGGTATTCTCCGCGCACGCGGAGGTAGTTCTGATTCTTCCAGCCGGTCGCGCAACCGGTCAAGTATTCTCCGCGCACGCGGAGGTAGTTCCTACGCACCGCTGGGCACCAAACCCATCGAAAAGTATTCTCCGCGCACGCGGAGGTAGTTCCCAGCCGCGGGGCCCGCACCGCAGCAGGGCTCGGTATTCTCCGCGCACGCGAGGTAGTTCCAACAACCATGCCCTTAGGCAAAGAGTTTTCGGGTATTCTCCGCGCACGCGGAGGTAGTTCCGGCCAATATATGGCCGGCGGTATGTTCCAAGGGTATTCTCCGCGCACGCGGAGGTAGTTCCCGAAGTGACGACCGAAGCGACCCCCAGTAAGCGTATTCTCCGCGCACGCGGAGGTAGTTCCTTAATCAGCTATCGGATCAGATTGCTGATATTGTATTCTCCGCGCACGCGGAGGTAGTTCCTGGATTGAACGCAATCCAAGCATTGCAGCAGGTATTCTCCGCGCACGCGGAGGTAGTTCCAGGGATTCCAAATGCTCGCCCAAGGCGCGGGAGTATTCTCCGCGCACGCGGAGGTAGTTCCCAGGCTGATGTTAGCCCGCATGATTCGCGCGGGTATTCTCCGCGCACGCGGAGGTAGTTCCTAAAAAGCAGATGATGGGTGACTCTTGGGGGCGTATTCTCCGCGCACGCGGAGGTAGTTCCTTGCCCGGCCCTGATGTGAAGCAGATAACAACGTATTCTCCGCGCACGCGGAGGTAGTTCCGCGCCCCATCGTCTTGAGCACTACTCGCATCCGTATTCTCCGCGCACGCGGAGGTAGTTCCAATAGGAATCGCGTTTTGCGTATCAATCGTAGGTATTCTCCGCGCACGCGGAGGTAGTTCCCTTAGTCAATCTTGGACATGCGAGGCCCGGGGGTATTCTCCGCGCACGCGGAGGTAGTTCCTATTCGGCTGGTGTGCCAAGCGCCACCGATGTGTATTCTCCGCGCACGCGGAGGTAGTTCCGATTGATACCACGTGTCAACCAGAATATCGTAGTATTCTCCGCGCACGCGGAGGTAGTTCCAGCATGAAGAGCATGCAGACTGAAGAGCAGAAGTATTCTCCGCGCACGCGGAGGTAGTTCCGATGGTGGCGGATCATATGCCCTGGCTGACACGTATTCTCCGCGCACGCGGAGGTAGTTCCCACAATTCAAAACGCTTCGCTAAATCAATTAAAGTATTCTCCGCGCACGCGGAGGTAGTTCCCAGGTTCGCGCACGAGTTCCGCAACCAGATGCGTATTCTCCGCGCACGCGGAGGTAGTTCCATCCGTGGCCTGCGCTTTTTCCCCCAGCTTGCGTATTCTCCGCGCACGCGGAGGTAGTTCGAGTGGAAAGAATGTCGATCAGGTGGAAATTGGTATTCTCCGCGCACGCGAGGTAGTTCCATCAACACCGATACGCACTGGCGGTGCCTGGTATTCTCCGCGCACGCGGAGGTAGTTCCTGGTTTTGGACGGCACCATCAATCACCCCAGGTATTCTCCGCGCACGCGGAGGTAGTTCCGTCACCAACGGTTTCCCGGTTTGGGCTTGCAGTATTCTCCGCGCACGCGAGGTAGTTCCCACCATGCTATATTGCACGCAATCAGCGGTGAGTATTCTCCGCGCACGCGGAGGTAGTTCCGCGGCTGGTGAGTAGTTGATCCTATCGGTTGCGTATTCTCCGCGCACGCGGAGGTAGTTCCGATCACCGGAATCAGCGGAATGACTGCCTCAAGTATTCTCCGCGCACGCGGAGGTAGTTCCATTTTCAGAAAGGAAGAATCGTGACAGCTGTCGTATTCTCCGCGCACGCGGAGGTAGTTCCGGCACGATTTTTAGCTTTTTCTTATGTGTCGGGTATTCTCCGCGCACGCGGAGGTAGTTCCCGATGATAAAATCATTTACCACTGGGATAACAGTATTCTCCGCGCACGCGGAGGTAGTTCCATCATCATTGATAGGCAGGGTAGAGATTGCGAAGTATTCTCCGCGCACGCGGAGGTAGTTCCCTGGCGCACGATGCCGATGCTGCTAGGTTCAGTATTCTCCGCGCACGCGGAGGTAGTTCCATTATTGGCGCATATAAAAAAACACCCCGGTTTGTATTCTCCGCGCACGCGGAGGTAGTTCCACCGTGGCCGCCATTGCCGAGAAGCAGGCATGTATTCTCCGCGCACGCGGAGGTAGTTCCCATAAGCTGTACAAAAACAAGATTACAGTGACTGTATTCTCCGCGCACGCGGAGGTAGTTCCATCAATGCCAACAGCAGACACAGCCCCGACACGTATTCTCCGCGCACGCGGAGGTAGTTCCGACAGTGTGACCCAGATTCGCCCATCAATCAGGTATTCTCCGCGCACGCGGAGGTAGTTCCGCGACCGAAGGCATGCTATTGAGGATATTGCGGTATTCTCCGCGCACGCGGAGGTAGTTCCCGAGGCGCCCATCCCCGCCGCCGCATAGCAGTATTCTCCGCGCACGCGGAGGTAGTTCCATGGCAAAGGAAATTGCTATGATTCAACGCTCGTATTCTCCGCGCACGCGGAGGTAGTTCCACATGCGATTAGATGATTCGTTTAATCAGTTTGTATTCTCCGCGCATGCGGAGGTAGTTCCGCGAAAATAGGGGTTTTTAATCGCTTGGGCGATGTATTCTCCGCGCACGCGGAGGTAGTTCCCTGCGGAAACAATACGGTGCGGCGCTGCAAAAGTATTCTCCGCCCATGCGGAGGTAGTTCCACCCCCAAACTACGAACTAAACAGCATAAACCCCAGACACTGTAAGCTGGGGTTTATACTCTATGGCAATATTCCAAAGGCGAATCAGCTTCTGTACTGGGCGGATAAAATCCCCTGGGAAGCCATCTCCCGGTTGAAATTACGGCGAGCATTCACCAGATCACCCAACCAGCCGAACATAAACAAACCGAAGGTGCAGGTGTACAGCAGCCCTCTGCCAATATTGCCGGTGTAGTAGTGGTGTGCGCCAATATACCCACCAAAAGCCAGGCACATCATATACACCCCAAAACTCTTAACGTGCTGCACCGGTTCGGCACCAGCCATGCCCTGAACCTGAGCAGCCGTCAGATTCACATTCACAACCTGCTGAACATGCTGCGGCATACCAGCATTCATAGCCGGCTGCGGTTGCTGCGGCATTGGACCAGGACCACCCGGTTGTTGTTGCGGAGGGCCGAAAATTGAGTCGTGTTGTTGGAAATTAGGGTCACCAGAGTTATATGGTGAAGTCATATGATCCTCCTGTGAGAACTAGAAAAACTCTGAATTTTAAGTGAAGACTACTAAATCCAATTTTCTTTGGCTAGTGCTCATGTACAGACACCTCCATATGGAGGTGTCCTAAAAATGCGAAGACTATTGCTAATCATGGCGCAAAGCTACTCTTTTTCACATGCTTTGCTAGTGTGGCGTTGGCGTCGATAAGCTAACGTCGCCGGCCACCTCCACTACTACCGCCGCCGCTGCTTCTACCGCTACCAGTGCCACCACTGTTTTTACTGCCACCACTATGGTTGGGCGTCGAATTATATCGCTTCTGACTCGGGATTTTCGGCACGACATTATTACCCGGATTGCGATGCATAAACAACTTTGGCTCCGAGCGATAATAACCTCCCACTCCCGAATCGTAGTCATCTTCATAATCATCTTCGTAAGAGTACCCATCATAGGGTTCGCTATCCTCCAGCGATCCACCGGCCTCCTGCGTCCGTGGCACCGTGGTCGTCGAGACCGCGTCTGAGACAGAAGGTGTAACGCTGACGGTAACTGTGCGAGTCGCAGTCGTGGTCACCATCACAGTCACCGGTTTCGCCGTCGGCGCCGGGGTGCTGTGTGCGCTTTGGCAGCCTGCTAAAAACACACAACCCAACGTAAAAATTGCAGCATGTCTACGCATGAATATCACCCTGCTTCTTTGCTTGAAAAATTACCCTAACGAGAATTGCCCGGGACTGTGCGCTATCCGAACTTACTGGCACTACCGCGCACGCCCATGTCAACTGCACTATCCCGGAACGTTGCGGCAAATCCACATACCCGGCAAGCACCCACCCGGGTGGGTTTGCATTCGGCCGTGCCGCAAACTCGGATTCTGACTCAAACGTTGCCGATTGGGGTGACCGTAACTGCTGGGCAACCCTCCTATGGCACAGCTCACGAGCCTGAAATACACTCCACCCCCTGATTTTTCTCGTTCGTTCCCCGTCGTGCCGGTCATGTTTCTTGTGTCTTCCGTTAAATCCGAATCGGAAATATCTGGCTCGGCAGACTCGGACGCATAATCTTCGCTGGCGGAACTGGTCGATTCGCTCACACTGGATTCATCCGAATACGTTGCGCTTGTTGAGCTGCGTTCGGTTGTGGAATGCGTAGAGCTTGCGGAATCCGTGAGCTGCGAAACGCAGGAGATAAACACCGGCACAATAATAAGAAAGAAAAGAACACCAGTTATCACTATTAGCGGTATGAGCCGGTGCTTCGTGCGGGAAGCCGGTGCCGTGCCGGCCGCGGCAGCGCCCCGATACTGTGAGGTTGGTGGGGCAGGTGGGAACTGGGCTGATTGTGGGCTTGGGGCCGATGCCGCGAAATCCTGGCGACTCGCATTACGCGGCGGTGCCACATTCGCCGATGCGGAAGCCGCTTGGGCCTGGGGCGCTGCCTGAGGCTGGGGCTGCTGGAGTTGAGGTGCACGTGTAGGTTGCGCTGCTGCCTGAGGTGGCGCAGCAGGGGAGGGGCGGCGTGATTTCTGATACCGCCCAGGTATGTGATAGTCACGGGGATGTTTTCGATAAGGCGCCAAGGTGGGAAGCGGCGACACCAACGGTTTCCCCGTTTCCTTATAGGTTGGATTGACATCCACCAGCACATCTGGAACATCAATGGTGGCGTGACATGCGACAACAAGGCCTTGCTTGTCGTAAGATTCCACGAGTGCGCGCATGTTCTCGCTCGTAGAAGCCGGCAAGGTGCCAATGTATTTATCGTCAAGCCGGATTTCAATGCCACCAGTAATAAGGTGGAGGGTAACAAGATAATGCCCGCTATCTCGGTTTTTTTCGCCACTTTGAAAATCTGCCGATCAGTGATTGCGGTAATGGCTGTACCACGAGGAATCAGCACCCACTGTGCTAGTGGCGGATCATTCAACGGTACGATTTCGCCCGCCGGTTGCACCCCAACCGTGACCGTGAACTCCTCAGAGCCCGGCGTGTGGCTTGGGTCGTCCATGTTCGTCCACAATCGCGCTTTGACGACGGCGTCAACTCCGCTGGCAGCGAGCCGGGCCAGTTCGGGGAAATAAGGTTCAATGTCGGAATCGGGAAGATAGCCAAGAACCTGGCTTTGCCATCGAACTGATACCGCATAGCCTGATGAGGCCTGCGGGTTGTCGATTTCCAGCACGAGGGTGGCGTCGAAAAGCCTAAAATTGCCGCTTCGTGGCACATGCGCCACAATTTCCCGCAACACCATGGCGTGGTCCGCAGTCGACACAACTCTTTGGCCGTACCAGTCGGTCGTGGGGCGTGCATCATAACCGCTTGGGGGCATGACCGAATCCTTTAAAAATTTATGTAAATAATGTTTAGAGAAATTTTATCCAGCCATGAGCGGTTTCTATATGGGTGTGGTGGAAAAATTGCTTAAATACCCCCTTTATGGGTCGGGCATGTGGGGTGGTGTTATTGATCCAATCGTTTTGCAAGCTCCCCGGCGTGTTCGTCGGTTTCGGCTAGCGGTATATCCGTAATCCCCAAGCCTGCCCACGGCACCGTCACCGAGTCAAACACCTCATGTTGTCGTGGGGTTTTCGGTGGCCAATATACCGCGGTAATGTCGGTGTCTTTCGCCAGGCTAATCACATGATTATCGGTATGCAGCCGGCCGCCTTTTGTGCGTAGCTTATCGATCTTGAGTGTCCATGCCTCCACCATGGATATGGTTTCTTGCGGGTGTAGGCTCTCAAACGAAAAACACACTATTGAGCTCGAAAAACGTTTGCGTTTTTATAATCACCAAATTCAGTGGTATCTCAAACCCGTCAACATCGACCGATGCGGGCAGATACATGTTCTTTTCTAGCTGCTTATGGCGCCGATATGTTGCCTTCACCATGTCCCGGGCCTGGATTTCTAATTGGGAATGCTCCAAATAGTGTTCGTCGCCAATGAGTGTGACGAATAATAGCTGGGTTGCCTGCTCGATCGAGGTCGAATCCACCTGTTTTGGCTCGTCAATGATGAGCATGTTATTCCAGTAGTCCATCAACGATGCGAGGTAACCATTGACGCTTAATTCATGCCCAATACTGTGTCTGTGATGCTGGCAGGCGAGATGCACCACATGTTGCTCTAGCTCGTCGGCGAGCCGCATGATGGATTGTTGTGACTCCATGTACGCCAATTGGGAGGAATCCTTTTTAAACCTTGCGGCGATCTCCCCAGTGGCCATGTCTTCGACAATGACGCCAATGCCAATGGTGGTGATGCTATTAGCGCTGGGGACCGCGCGTACCGTCCAATACCGTAATTTCATGGCTTGCCCCTGAAAAAACCTTTCTTTACTATGTGCAAAACATTTGGAAAGCAGTTTAACTGATCTACCTGTACATTAAACATATGCACGTTCTCGTTACCGGTGGTGCCGGTTTTATAGGTTCACATCTGGTTGATTTCCTTGTTGCTCACGGCCACAGTGTGACTGTTCTTGACAATCTCTCCCGTGGCAGGATGTCTAACCTTGATAACGCGCTCGCCTGCGGTAACGTTCGGGTCATTACAGAGGACCCTACTCGACTCGGACCTGGAACAGCTCATTGCCGACGCACAACCAGAAGTTATTTTTTTCATCTCGCAGCCCAAATTGATGTTCGGCGCTCCGTCGCTGAGCCGCTTTTCGACGCCCATACCAATATCATATCCACAATCAGGCTTGCCGAAGCCGCCCGAAAAACAATGTTCGGAAAATTGTCTTCACTTCATCCGGCGGCTCCATATACGGCAAGCCCGAGCAATTCCCGTTGCCGAAAAACACCCCTATCGACCCGCATTCCCCTACGCTGCCGCAAAAATCTCCGGCGAAATTTACCTCAATACCTTTCGCCACCTTTATGGTCTTGACTGCTCACACATAGCCCCCGCGAATGTGTATGGTCCGCGCCAAGACCCTCACGGTGAGGCCGGTGTGGTGGCGATTTTTCGCTCAACGACTCCTGAACGGTCACCCCACCACCATTTTTTTGGCGATGGCGGCAATACCCGCGACTATGTTTATGTTGAAGACGTGGTGCGCGCATTCTACCTGGTGGCCGCCCCATCGGTGGCGGTGATCGCTTCAACATTGGCACCAGCATAGAAACCTCTGACCGGGAGCTCCATACCCTAGTGGCCCGGGCCGCCGCGCCCCTGACACCCCGACTATGCTCCCGCCCGCCTTGGTGATGTGCCCAGGTCGGCCCTATCGTACCAGCATGCCCACGACGTTTTGGGTTGGGAACCGCGGGTAAGCATTGTCGAAGGCGTGGCCAAAACCGTGGACTATTTCCGTACCACCCAGCAGCTTCACTAGGGAGTACAGACGGGCCTACCTGGGCGGACAACCCCCACGTAATCCCGTATGAACTTTCGTCGGCGTTAACCTTAGCGTTGCGGTGGAACCAGTTGCCGCGGCATGACCTTGCCCGTGGCGGTGCGGGGAAGGGAATCCACAAAATGCACGTCCCGGGGCACCGAATGGGCTGCTAGTCGGTCTAACACCCAGTTTTGGATCGCCTCCGTGGTGAGGTTCTGCCCTGCATAATCATCGGATCGTACCACCCACACCGCGATGCGTTTGAAAGTTTCCTCATCCTCGACGCCGCCGGCATACATGTCCGCAATGCCCGGCATCTCCTCCAAAACTTCCTCCACGCTGCGGGGATACACGTTCTCCCCACCCACAATGATCATGTCGTCCGCGCGCCCTACACAAACAAGAACCCGTTCTCGTCCAAATAACCCCGGTCGCCGATCTGGATTAAATGCCCATATTGGGTCATGGGAATATTCGGGTCGGTATAGCCACGCAATGTCACCGTGTTGTAGCAGAAAATCCGCCCCGGGGTGCCCGTCGGACAAGGACGATCATTCTCATCCAAAATGATGAAATCCGTGCCAGTGCAGATCGGCCCCGACGTGGTTGGGTGCTGCGCAATCTCCTCCATAGAGGCTACCGCCACCGCCGAAATTTCCGTCGACCCATAGAGGTTACATAAATTCTTCCCAAACCGGTCATGCATTTTTCCACGAGCCAGGGTGATAATGCGTTGCCGGAAGAGAAAAATAAACTTCAAGCTGGAGCAATCATACCGGTCGTTATCCGGCAGATTCACCAAATCCTTCAGGAAAAATCGGTGACGATAACATGCCATCCAATTTGCCCTCATCAATATCCCGGAATACCCGTTCCGGGTCGAAAATCGGTGCGTCACAATAGTGCCCCGCATCCCTAGCGCAATGTTGAACACCGCCCACCCCCACGCATGGAACATTGATGCGGTGATCTGTACCCGCATCCCGGCGCGCCACGGTACCTTTGTCAGGATTCCCGCCAACACCGTCGGCGCCACCGGTTCTACCCGCACAACCCCCTTTGGCGTGCCCGTGGTCCCCGAGCTCATGACTACAATCGGGCCGTGTTTCGGGAAGAACGGTAGGCGTTGCTGCGGAATATAGGTTGCGATGATTGATTCTAAGTCCGGGTAGCCGTAATCCTGGTTCGAATCCCGATGCGCAATAATCACCGGAATATCCATTGCGTCGGCATCAAACCGGTCGATGAACTCCTCATCAATGACTAGAATGTTGACGCCGTCCCGTTTCAGACAATTGGTCAATTGTTCCTTTGACGAGCCAATATTTTGCAAATATATGGTTGCCCCAGCGAACCCTTTGGCCGCCATGGGATAAATAATTCCTCGACCATTGCGTGCCATTACCCCCATGTGGATATTGCCGTTCATGGTGTCCCGCAGGTAGGCGGCAAATATTCGGGCGTTAGCCCGCAATTGGGAGTACGTCAGTGACCCGGAGTCGTCGATAAGCGCAGTGCGGTGTGGACAAGCAATCGCGCCTTGTTCTACCTCTCGTGCCGTGGTGAACCGATACCGTGCAAGCACCAGTGGCGTTGCCAGCATTGCTTTTAATCCGCCTTCGGTGGAAATGACCCCAGACTTCAACAACGCTGGCACTAAATCCTTGAGCTGTACCATGGTGCGGGCAAATTTGGTAAAAGCAAGTTTATTCATAAGCGGCGTATCTCCGTAATATAGTTCAAGGCCAATGAGGGATTGACACTGATCACAACGGTGAAGAAGCTAACCATGGGTAGAAATTAACCGTCATCAAAAGTATCTTTTTGTTTACTTATCGACGTCTGCTGTGACAGAGTTACGCTGCTACCTCCAGCATCCTATTGTGCTGATTGGTGTGCAGCGGCCTAACCATAGCATTTCCTGGGAATTTACTATCAGAAGATACCTATTACAGCCATGAGAATTACCCCCGAAAAGGCATGGTGTTTTATTAGCGGCGTACGCCATTTATGCCGGTGAATGATCATGTTTTTCTAGTAACCATCCATGGCTGCCTTGGAGTAGCAGCCCACGACAGCTATGCGTGACTAGGCACTCTTTGTCTTGGCCTTTGCCTTGACCAGTTCCGCTTCGATGACCTGCCGAAATACCTCGATGGGTTGGGCTCCGCTCACAAACTGGGTCCCCACCAATGCCGCTGGCACCCCATCGATGCCTAACGATGACCCATACCCTTGCGCTTTCTTAATTACTTCGTCGTATGTGCTGTCGGTGGCTTGTTCTTCGAATTTTGCCAGGTCTGGAACCCCGGCTTCTTTGGCGAATCGCACAAAATCGGCGGTCTTATTTTCTGGATGCCCCTTCACCCCCGCAGAGGCTTGGTATAACGCATCGTGGAACTCGTGGAATTTGCCCTGGGCTGCCGCTGCCCGTCCCGCCTTTGCCGCGGCAACCGCGTTAGGGGCCGTTGATGGGAAAAATCGTTCCACTCTAACCGCACCAGCCCTTGATCCACATATTCCGATAGAATCTGTTTTCGCGCACCATTGACGTATAGGGCACAAAACGGGCATTCAAAATCGGAAAACTCGGAAATGACGACTGGCGCATCAACCGCTCCCACCGCGAATGGGTCTTTTGCGTTACGCCGATGAACATTGAGCACGTCGGCCTCTGATTTAATGTCCCCACCGGGGCCTACAATGAACGCATCCAACTGTGCCGGGTCCGATACCGGTTTCACGCTGCCGGTGCCTGCCGGTGCGAGATCTTTCCGTTTTGTGGTTTCGGAGGTTGCTGGGGCGCGCAAATCCGCCTGGTTGTGTTGCCCAGTGGAGGCTTTATAATACCCCGCATAATATCCGATCACAGCAATAACAGCCACGATGATGGCGAATATAATGACAAGGCGCACCACCCTTGGAAGGGTGAGCCGCAAGCGTTTTTGTGCCATGCATACTCCTTAGATCAGCCAAAACTGGCATTAGTTTAATGGCCTGGCCACCCTAGGTGAGAAACTCTTCCTCCGGCCGTACCGCATTTTTGTAGTGCTATCGCCCGGGCTAGCTGTGCGTATCGTAGTTCTTGCTCTCGGAACCGAATCCACGTTGACAATGTGGTAAACCCAAATGCCATGATGAGCACATAGAGCATTAAATCCGTGCCCCGGGCGACCCCCACAGCCTGCGCCACAACCGTCACATCGTCTGGCCGTAGCACCGCCCAAATCGCTAATAACACCAGCAGCACAAACCCTAGTTTCACCCCGGCTTTTGCCCGTGCTTTACGACGGTTCGTGAGGAAATATAGCACCAATAAAATCGTGGTGGCCAGCAATAATGCCTGAACTATAGTTGTCATATCAAATTTTCCTTTACCAACAGCCCGTCAGCTAGAATGTTGACCCCGTTAATCAATGATTGGCCCTTACTCATCGAGTATTCGGTGTACAAAATATCCACCGGTTCCTCCGATACCCGCCACTGGTTGTCCACGATCTGTGACACAATTTCTGATGCGTGCGACATCCCGTTCATCCGAATATTCAACTCATCAGCCACTCGTCTATTGAAAGCCCGTAACCCATTATGGGCATCCGTCAACCCTAACTTGCGGGTTTTCCGTGATAGTAGCACCACGGTTTGCAGCACTAGGCGTTTAATCCACGGAACCTGATCGTGGTCCGATTTGGGGCGCCCAAACCGGGTCCCCACGATAATGTCCAGCGGTTCAGTGCGTAACCGTTGCACCATCCGTATCACGTCTTTCACCTGGTGTTGGCCGTCCGCATCAAACGTCACGAAATACCGCGCCCCCGGCTGTTGGCGGGCATATTCCACCCCGGTTTGAATACTGCCCCTGACCCTAAATTCACCGGGTGGTTCACCAAATGCGCCCCACCCTGCATGAATGCGGTAAGCCGAATCATCGTGTGAACCGTCATTCACTGCAACAATGTTAGGGAAGACAGCCCGAGCATTTTCAATGACACCTTGAATGACCTGGCCCTCGTTATAACACGGAATTATCAGCCAAGTATCAGAAAAATCAGCTGAATTATTACTGTTCAATTGGTATCGCATTGTCATAATGGACTCATCGTACCGCGGGGGTAGCGGCTGGCTTACTGCGAAGAACGGTGAAACAGCAGTGAATAAACACGTTTAAGAAGCCCATGGGGTATTTTTCGATAGGACATACGAATGATAAAATTCCCCAACCGAACGGGGGTAAGAAACCAGGCCATAGGTAACTAAATTACGCTGCAACTGCCGTTCTGCCGCCCACATACCAGCACTGGTTCGTCGTCGGAACTGGTCGTCTGATACTCGGAAAAATGTTAGTGGCTCCGGGATGTTATAAAACCGGTAACCGTGGGATAACAGTCGGGCAAATAAATCATAATCCTCCATGAAATGTACATTTTGGTAACCGCCCACGGCCTTCACAGCCGAAACCCGCATCATCACACTGGGGTGGTTTATCGGATTATTAATCTTGGCGTAACGCTGAATCGCTTCGTGGGTTTCCGGTAACGCACGCACATTATTGGTGTCTCCCGGATGATGGTAAAACTCCGATACCGCAGAGCCCACCACATCAAGATTCTGGCCTGTGGTAAAGCACGCCAACTGGCGAGCAAATCGTTCCGGTGCGGCAATATCATCCGAATCTAGTCGGGCCACGAAATCCGTTTCAATGGTTTCTAACCCAGCCTGCAATGCTGGGCCCAGCCCCTGATTCACCGGTAGCGGTAGCCGTCTGCTGGTAGGATGCTCGCGGCAATGCTGTTCTAGCACCTCGTATAATTCTGGCGTGAGTGGGCCGTCCTCCACGATAAGAATCTCATCGGCGCGGCGGGTTTGCTGAAGCAAGGAATCAATGCGGCGGTCAACTCGTCGGTACGAGTGTTGCGGTATACGCTCATCAACACGCTCACTGTAGGTGTTGATGCTCCCGGTATGGGGGTGGCGGATTCAGGGGGCACGGACGTGGGCATAAAAGCACTAGCCTTTCATATTGAACATCTTTATAAAATGTTTCGTAGTAGCTTGCCGTACCCGGATTTGTCCAATCGTGCAGCCAAAATTTGCAGCTGTTCGGCATCAATAAACCCAGATTGGTAGGCGGCAGCTTCCGGTGAACCAATAATAATGCCCGTGCGTTTCTGCAAAACTTCTACATAAGACGATGCCTCACTCATGGAATCGAATGTTCCGGTATCCAACCACACGTCACCCCGTGCTAGTTTTTGGACCTGCAACTTTCCCCGCCGTAAATACGCTTCATTCACGCTTGTGATTTCTAACTCACCTCGCGTGGAGGGGGTAATGGTGTGGGCAATGTCGATCACCGAATTGTCGTAGAAATATAATCCCACCACCGCAAAATTTGATTGCGGATGTTGCGGTTTTTCCACAATAGATAATGCTTGACCGGACTCATCAAACGCCACAACACCATAACGGCTAGGATCCGACACTTCATAGGCGAATACGATGCCTCCCTGTGGATCCCGGCATTGACTTAACGATGCCGAAAATTGGGAACCATGGAAAATGTTGTCCCCCAACGCCAAGGCCACACTGCTATCACCAATGAAATCTGCCCCAATAATAAAAAGCTTGCCTAGCCCTTCCGGTTGCTGTTGTACCGCATACGTCAAACGAATGCCGAACTGCGAGCCATCGCCTAAAAAGTCGCTGAAATGCACCTTGGTCTTCAGGGGTGGTGATGACGAGAATGTCGCTGATTCCAGCCTGAATGAGTGTCGACAGGGATAGTAAATCATTGGCTTGTCATAAATGGGCATGAGCTGCTTGAAATCCCCTGGGTTATTGGGTACAGGCGAGTGCCGGTACCACCGGCAAGAATAATGCCTTTCATCACTCTGCCTCTTCACTATTGAACGATGATGGATCAGGCGCCACGAGATTCCTCACATATTCTTCCAGTCGAGCCTCCCACAGCGGTGGAATAAACCCGGTCGCTTCGATTTTCGCCAATGACAGGCACGAATTTTTTTCGGCCGCACCGCCAGCACCGGCGTCGGTACTGCTGCTGTGGCCGGCGCCGTCGGTGTGGGCGATGCCGTAGAAGCCTGGGCGGAAACCCGCGCGGTGTATTCTTCCGTGCTGCACTCCGTCACGTGGTTAGGATCAACCCTGGACGATTTTCGAAAACCCGGCGAGCTATCTGCGCCCACGACTGTGGTTGGCCACTGTTACTGAAACCATAAACCCCATAAGGATGCTCCCCGGCCAATAAATGCGCTGTTGCCTGGGCAATATCAGTGCTGAACGTTAATCGTCCCACCTGGTCATTCACCACGGCTGGATGAGCTCCCGACTGCGCAAGACGCACCATGGTGGTCACAAAATTCTTACCATCCCCCACAACCCAACTGGTACGCACAATATAATGCTTCGTGGTCAACGCGATCGCGGCATCCCCAGCAGCCTTGCTCGCCCCATAGAAATTACTGGGAGCAATCGGGGTGGTTTCATCCTGATCCCCAGGTGCATCGCCGGAAAATACATAATCGGTAGAAAAATGCACCACCGTAAGATCATGATTTGTCGCCAGCCGAGCCAGTTTTGCCGGACCTGCTGCGTTCACCGCCCAGCATCGGGCCCTATCCATCTCGGCATGGTCCACCACGGTGTAGGCTGCCGCATTAATAATCACCGCATACTCATCCCAATTCACTGCATCCTCAAGAGCTTGATAATCCGCGGTGAGGTCAAAATCCGAATGGTTACACAATGTTGCGTCGGGAAACTGGGTGGCCAAAGCCCGCCCCACCTGACCATCCGCCCCGGTGATCAGAATCTTTCCGGGAGGCACAGCGGTGGCGTCGGCAAGCAGCGGATGAGTGCGATCAGCGGCGGAAATTTCGGCCTTATCCAGCGGAATTGGCCAGCAAATACCTAATGCAGGGTCCGCTAAATTGACGTGACTGTAATGAGCTTGAGGCGACCAGTGCGCATCCACCAAATACGTGTAGATGGATGACTCTAATGCTTGAAAACCATTTGCCACCCCCGCGGCACGAAAACTGCCTGCTCAGTAGTGATTCTAGTGCTGAAAACCTTGCCGAAAGTGGGGGAGTCGGCACGCAGATCACACCACACGCCAAAAAAACCTCGCCCTGAGCAATAGTGACAAATTTGTTCCACGGTTCAGCATGCAAAACCCCGAGTAACCCCTGGTTGGGCGTTGAAAGAAATATTATTTTGCACCGGGCGGAATTCCCGGCATGCCTGACTGAGCTCCGGGATTGCTGCGATCTTTTCCCGCTGCCAATTTTTCTTTAAACCAGCCACGATTATCCGGCCGCACATCTAAATGCAGGACATATAATCCGGCGATAGGGTGGGTGTTGCAGAAAAAGGTGGGTGACTTCATGGTTATTGGCACTACTTTCCGGCTATTGCTTCGAATTGGTTTCCATTATTGTCCGGTCGCGGCGTAATTTGCTTCAACCTGTGCTTTGAGCGGTTCCCACCACGCGCGATTTTCGGTATACCAGGCGATGGTTTCCGCTAACCCAGTCCGCATGCCGGTGTTGGTGTCAGTAAAATGCGGCTGCCACCCCAATTCGGTGCGTAGCTTTGTGGAATCCATGGCGTAGCGCTGATCGTGCCCTGGGCGATCACTTACATGTTCGTAAGCGTCGGGGCTGAGCCCCATGAGTTCGCAAATAAGTGAGATGACCTGCTTATTTGTTATATGGTCATTATCGGCGCCAATGATGTAGCTTTCCCCAATAGTGCCGTTATCAAGAATGAGCTGTACCGCTGAATTGTGATCGTCCACATGGATCCAGTCGCGGATTTGCGCACCAGTACCATACAGTTTCGGAGTCCGGTGGGTGAGAATATTTGTGATTTGGCGGGGAATGAATTTCTCAATGTGCTGGTAAGGTCCATAATTATTGGAGCAGTGCGAAAGCGTAGCAGGAATATTAAACGATCTGATCCATGCGCGAACCAGATGATCCGCACCAGCCTTCGTGGCGGAATATGGTGATGATGGGTTATATGGGCTGGTTTCCGTGAACCTGCGGGGGTCGGTGAGCTCCAGGTCGCCAAACACCTCATCCGTGGAAATATAATGCAGCCGAGTATCATATTTTCGTATGGCTTCAAGCAGCGCAAACGTTCCCACAACATTACTATGCACAAACGCCGCCGGGTCCCTGCAGCGAAGCATCAACGTGGGTTTCCGCCGCGAAATGCACCACAACGTCCGAAGCTTTTACTAGCTTATCGACGAGCTCCCGGTCAGCAACATCACCCCTGCACGAGGTGAACATCAAGTCCCGTGAGATTACTGCTATTTCCGGCATACGTGAGTTTATCCAAGACTGTGATCTCATATTCCGGACGAGTAGCTAGTGTGCGCCGCACAAAATTGGTGCCGATAAAACCGGCGCCGCCTGTAACAAGCATCTTCATAAGAGTTAATGATACGGGGTCCAGTCGGCAGAAAAACGACACACCCCACGGGGAAGAAGTAGCATATTTATAGAATTCCACAGGCATTCGGGTGTAGTGTGACTTAAATGTGATTTTCATTTATGCAGCTCAAGATATATGTCTAGAAAATAGCACCTTTACTTGTGGATAACTTTTGTGCTACTTAGCGAGCATGGTTGCGCGCTGATTAATCTGGTGCTAAAGGGACAAATTCCCAGTCCACTACCAGTCACCATATAGGTCTAAGGAGCACGATGACCATGTCACGCAACCGCAAAAACCACCGAAACCATCAAGCTCGCCGAAACCAGCGTCGACAACGCCAGGCAGCACTTCGTCAGTCCGCGCTAGCAGAATTTCCCGCAATTGTTGAAACACTCGCCCCCGATATTGCTGATGACAATGAAACCGTATCATTCAAGTCATTTAAGACTGCCACGCAATACTACAATCGCGCTGTTTTGGACCATCTCCTGCAATATCAGCTGATCTACGACGAACACTACGATGAAGCACTCATGCTGATTTGTGATGGTTTTGGACTCACCAAAGCCAACGGCAAACATTTGTTGACCACTGCACACATTCTTACCATTCTCCCCGACATACGTGCCCGTATTTACGATGCAGGCACGGCTGACCTGGAACGCCTCATCATCATAGGGTAAACAACTTGCTGGTCTCAACGATGACCAAATAATGGAGGTAGAACCAGCCATCTATAATCTATTCACTAGCGATGAGGAAACATATGAGTGGGTGAAAACCACCATCATTCGCGCAGCGCTGAAAGCCGCTCGCCTCGATGTGGATGAGGAAGCCAGGGCGGCTGAAGAAGCTCGGGTTGCAGCCCGAGAAGAGAAGAAACAGCAACAACAAAGCCGGTTGGTGCATCATGAACTGAATGACGGCCGAACGGAAATCATCATCCGTATAGACAAGGAAAACTCACCCCAATTCAACCAACAGGTAGCTGAGGCTGCCCAAACCGCTGGTAAAGAAGTCGCCGATTACCTGTACGATCACGTTCATGCGGTTGTTGACCCAGATGTGACACTCTTGGCGGTAGCGGATGACAAGGGCAATCTTGTGGTAGAAGGATGCCAGCCAATGGTGGTAAAAAACGTAATTGACCTGCAAAATGCTGTTCGAGAGGCCCGCAGATACCGGTTGTCGAAACTGCGTGGCCTGATCACCACCCCGGAAGCACCGGAACCAGGTCCCGCAGATCCAGACTCATCCGGGCATGCGGCTGCCTAAGCTACAGACGTCGATAAGCTTGATGAGTTCGTTCGTGCCGTAAAAATTCCTACCATATGCACCACCAGCCCACAGAGCGGGCCAATGCATAATGCTAACCAGGCACCATTTTCTAGCGATAATGGTGAAGCGAGAAAGCAAATACCCACCAGTGTGGCTGTTGCCCATCCCCAAAGGTAATACTGGTGCTTATCGATACTCATTGCGGCGGCACCAGTAATCATCAGTGATGCGGTGCATGTTGCGCCCAGGGTGAATAATGCGAGTGATCGACCTGAAATAACATACGCATCACCCAAAACGGCCACCATGAGCCATGGGCCAATCAACCATGCGGCAAAACTTCCCAATAACCCAACAGACCATATCAGCAAGAATGGTTGCGATAGTGCCCGCAGTGGTTTTATTACGATGCTGGACAAACCGGACGACCAAGGCAGATAGAAACTGCTGCAACGGCACCAATAATGGTGCTCTGGTCAAGATTACCCCATAAGACACCACATTGACTGACACCTCACCAACAGGTGTGACATCAGGATGGGTGAATTTTGCCAAGGTCGGAAAGCCCGTAATAAGTACCGCGGTTGCCCCGGAAGCCGCCATGGCGAAACCCGCACGTTGGAGAAACTGTTTAGTGGAAACATCCGCACGTAACCGCAAAGTCTCACGCACCTGGGAGCTAAAAGTTACCAACACCAGCCATGATGCTGCCCCAGCACAGTGACCACCAAGAACGCCACAAGTTTCCAGCCAAAAATCCAGGCAATAATCGCTAACACCATCCGTGAGACGGAATCCAATGTGATGAGTAACGCGTAACGATTCCATAATCTAGATGCAGAAATGAGGCCAGCGATAGTGGCTTGTACGGTATAGCTTTGCTAAACCAACCGCCATCAGGATAATGCCCACAAGGTTATGCTGCGACAGAATCCGCGGCGACCACAGTGGTGCCACAACAATGACGGTAAACCATGGTGACCAAGGCGATCCACAAACCAATAATGATAGGTTGAGCCAAGTTTTTTCCCGTGGATGTGGTGATGGGATTTATTCCGTGTGAATCATCATAGTTATCTCTAGGCTTTTGGGTTTCCAAAGCTGTAGTGACTGCCCGAGTAGTTTCCTGCGTCAGACCGGTAATAATTCCCGTAATTGTAAAAAAATAACCCCAGTAGGCAAGGAACTCTATGGAGATAGTTGATTCTTTACCGAAAGCTCGACCGGGAATAATGACCACGGCAAAGCCGGAGATACCAGCAATGGCAGTAGCAACTGATAGCCACCGCATTGATTGTTCCACTTGAGGTTGATGTGGTTTCACATCATTCAGCTTTGTGTCATTCATGTTTATATCTTTTAGTTGAGTGGATTTGTGATTCACGTTTCACTGATGGCCAGCTACATATAGCATTACAGCATCGCAGAAAAATGGTATGAGATGAGACACATGGTGTTCATCAAATGGGAGAAAACTGGGGCATGGGGGATCGGGGTAAAAATAGGGTGCTGAGGGTGTCTGCTGATGTTTTGCATGTACCACTATTGCGTTATTCCATCAAGTTGCGTGTGGTTGGAGGCCAAAGAGAGATACATGCGTAAAACCCCACTAAACGCGGTAAATAGTGGGGGTTTTACGGGAGTAATAATGTTACTCCTGGCTTGCCTCTACTGAAATGCAGAAAACCAGTTACTATTTTTAGCTGAAAGCCTTCTCAAATGTTGGCCATGAATCCCGCAGATCTTGCTCCCAGTACGACCAAGAGTGCGTTCCGGTGTTACGCAAGACAAAGTTAGCTGGAATCTTCATGCTTTCCAACTTCTGTTTGAGGTCATGCGTGCAGGCGTTGGTCGCTGCCTCAATAGTGCCACCCTCAACGACGAGAATCGAGGAGCTTACGGATGCGACCAAGGGATCGGCCTTTCGGAGCTTAGGGCCATAGGGCATGTCCCATTCACCGGCCAGGCCAGTGCCATTGGATACGTAAATTTGGGAGCCACGCAACCCCTCAGCTTGAACGTGGACGTCATTACGCTGCCATTCCGGTCCACCAAGGGGACCCCACATTTGTTCCCGGGAACTGCCACCACGATTGAGAGTGACATTGACGAATTCAGCAGGAATTGGCTTGGAAGATGCATAGCAGCCCGAGAACGATGCTACGCCGTCGTAAAACTTCGGGTTGTGCTCAGCAAGCAACATAGAGCTCGTCGCAGACATGGACATGCCAGCGATGGCCCGTTTGCCATTGCCTTTGAGTAGTTTCTCCAAGGGGCTAGGGAGTTCCTTGGTTAAGAAGGTCTCCCACTTTTGTTTGCCGCCCAACTTGGCTGAATCACTGACCCAGTCGGTGTAGTAAGAAAACTTACCAGCCATGGGGATAACCACGTTGATATTCTTTTCTTTGTAGAAATTAATAACGTCTGTTTGAGCTATCCAGTTAGCATTACCTTCACCACCATCTGCGCCATTGAGGAGGTAGAGGACTGGTCGATTGGCGTCGGCGGCTTTGATGACAACAAGTGGGACCTCTCGGTTATCCATGGCGGGTGAGGTTGCCCACATTTCGGTAACCCGATTGTCGTTGGCATCCAGTTTCTTCCGCCATGCAGGGTCTTCGCCTTCTTTTTTGCCCACCTTGATTACGGATTGCGGAGTATTACCGGCGATCTGTGCAGGTGTCACTTCGGAGGCAAAAGCAGCACGTGGTGTGGCGGCAAAGAGGGAAAGTGCGGCAATAGTAGCGGCTAATGTACGAGTGAGCTTCATAGACGAATTTTCCTATTGTGTGTTTGACTGATTCATTCAGCCAAAGCTGTGATCATTATTTGAGCGTGTAAGACGTTACAGATGCTGTATTTACCATCGGTTGTTTGTGCTTAGTTGTTAACAGTGCCGGAAAACATCAGCTTGTGACAACACGCACTCATCTATAAGTCTTATCGACTTAAAACAATTGAGGATAAGGCTGATGATAGAGCATCGAGTCGCAAAATATCTATAGGTACCCCTGTTTATTACATAAGTTAAACCAGCAATACGCTGGACCTAGTGAGAAAGTACCCCTGCCACCTGGGGGTAGTAGCATTCCATGAGGGGGTATTGTCTTGATACTAATGGAAACTTCAACGATTTTCGGTTGGGCCTGCAGGCTACCATGATGTGTTAATAGATAAGGGGGACCAATTTGGGGGGAGAAACATACCCCATGGTTGCATAGTTACCATGTAACGCTGAAGAATGACAGTGGTAATAAATAAGAAGGAACGAGAAGAACACATATTCGTGTGATAGCTCATGTGGTTTTTCCTGAATGGATCACATGCTCTATACATGAATTGTTCATGTCATCACTGTCAAAGGCTTCAAGCCACATTGATCTAAGGAGAAACTCATGCGGGACCTATCTTTTGTTGAACTCATCACCATCAAACTCAATGAAATCTTGGGTGTTCTGTTGAACTTGGGATCTTCCACCTCCAGCACGTTGAGCGAGAGCCTAGGTATGCTTTTTAAAACCCTGGCAACCAACTACACAGTAAAACTTCAGTCGAAGCGGTGGAAGATGATGGTGGTTTCCTGCAGCACGCATGAGCAAGAGCGTGTGAATAGGGTTCCGTTAACTTAGCGACCGTGTAACGTTCGGGCGAAAAATGCGACATTTTTGTGATTTTTTCGTATTCTGGATACGTGACTGAACATTTTGACGTAGTAGTGCTTGGTGCCGGTCCTGGTGGCTATGTTGCCGCTATCCGCGCAGCTCAGCTTGGTAAAAGGTTGCTGTTGTAGAAAAGCAGTATTGGGGTGGTGTATGCCTCAATGTGGGATGCATTCCATCAAAAGCATTATTGAAGAATGCAGAAGTGGCCCACATTTTTAACCACGAGGCGAAAACATTTGGCATCTCGGGTAATGCCTCTTTTCGATTTTGGGGCTGCTCATCAGCGTTCCCGCAAAGTGTCTGAAGGCATCGTGCGTGGCGTGCATTACCTGATGAAGAAAAACAAGATTACCGAGATCAATGGTTTAGGTGCTTTTAAAGACGCTAAAACCATTGAAGTACGGGAGGGCAAAGATACAGGCAAAACAATTACCTTTGATAATTGTATTATTGCCACGGGTTCGGTTGTGCGTTCACTGCCGGGCGTGACAATTGGTGGGAACATTGTTTCCTTTGAAGAACAGATTCTTCACTCCAAAGCACCAAAGTCAATGGTGATTGTTGGTGCTGGTGCTATCGGCATGGAATTCGCTTATGTGCTAGCTAACTATGGCGTGTCCATTACCATTGTGGAGTTTATGGATCGGGTATTGCCGAACGAAGATCCCTGATGTTTCTAAAGAAATTGCAAAACAGTACAAGAAACTTGGTGTCAAACTACTCACTGGCTACAAGACCACCGCAATCCGTGACCTGGGTGGGAGTGCAGGCGTGGAAGTAGACGTGGAATCCAAGGATGGTTCCAAGTCTGACACTATCAAGGCTGATCGAGTCATGGTATCCATCGGCTTCGCCCCACGAGTTGAGGGGTATGGTCTGGAAAACACCGGTGGAAACTTACCGACCGGGGTGCCATTGACATTGATGAACGCATGCGGACAAATGTTCCTGGCATTTATGCCATTGGGGATGTGACCGCTAAGTTGCAGTTGGCTCACGTCGCTGAAGCGCAAGGTGTGGTTGCGGCAGAAACCATCGCTAACGCCGAGACTCAAGAACTTGGCGACTACATGATGATGCCACGGGCAACATTCTGTAATCCGCAGGTTGCTTCTTTCGGCTACACCGAAGAACAGGCAAAACAGAAGTTTGCAGATCGTAAGATTAAAAGTGCCACTTTCCCATTCTCGGCGAATGGGAAGGCACAAGGTTTAGCGGAATCCGCAGGTTTCGTCAAGATTGTGGCTGATGCCGAGTTCGGGGAGCTATTAGGTGCCCATATGGTTGGTTCAGGAGTGTCTGAAATGCTGCCAGAGCTCACTTTGGCACAACGGTTCGATCTCACCTGTGAAGAAATCGGTCGGAACGTTCACACCCACCCAACGTTGTCTGAAGCTATGAAAGAGGCAGCAGAAGGCATCATGGGGCATATGATTAACCTGTAGTTAATCTTGGCCCACTGCACCCGTAATTAGTTTGCGACTAGTTCAGTTAGTTACGGAGGTTATGCCCTTGGTTTACTGCTATAGCAGTAAACCAAGGGCATAACGTATCTTCGAACACAACACAGATAGTATGCAGTTCAACAGTCAGTTTGATACCCATCTCAGCGTCAACATTTCGATTGATACCAAACGGGTGGGATTTAGCTAACACAAAAATTTTGGATCATTGTGGGAACGTCAAAGAGATGTCACTTCACGCTTTTCCAAAACCCCTGTTAGTGGGGGTGGAATCACTGCAATGGCCAACATATTTCAGGCCAGGCTACCCTAAATTGCTGGTAGTTGGCTATTTTTTTCTATATGACATAAGACACATAGCGGTGAAGTAGGTAGTTGGAGACCTCAAAAGCAGAATAAAGTAAGGACGACACTGGAGGTGCCATGACTGTAAATAACATCGATCGTGACGCAATCGCTCACGGCAAAATTACTGAAAAACCGCTTCGTGATCGGCCGAAACACCCGACCTGGGTATTGAAATTATCAATGGCCGTCACCGGCCTGCTCTTTGCTGCTTTTGTGGTATTCCACATGGTTGGTAACTTAAAAGGTCTTCTTGCCTGCGTACGAGGACGGAAGTCGTCCTATTAACGTGTACGGCAAGTGGCTGCGTGAGATGTTCTATCCATTGCTACCCCATGAGGCTATGCTGTGGATTTTCCGTATCGTGTTGCTAGCTGCCATCATTCTGCATATCTATGGTGCATTCGTACTTACCGGGCGGTCCCGCAAATCTCGTGGCAAATTCCGTCGCACCAACCTTATTGGTGGAATGAACTCCTTTACCAGCAAGACCATGCTGGTTACGGGTATTGTGCTGCTGGCTTTCATTATTTTCCACATCCTTGACCTCACCCTGGGCGTAGCCCCTGCCGCACCGACTGCCTTTGAACACGGTCATATTTACGCCAATATGATTGCTAGCTTCTCTCGCTGGCCAGTTGCAATCTTCTACATTCTGGCTATGGTTGTGCTTTTCCTGCACCTTTCCCATGGCATCTATCTGGCGGTTTCCGACCTCGGCATCACCGGCAAGCGCACCCGTGCGGTCATGCTAGCACTGTCCTACTTGGTTCCGGCCGTTGTGATGATTGGCAATATTTCCATCCCATTGTCTATCGCCCTAGGGTTAATCCACTAGGTTATAAACGGACGAAAAGGTAAATAATCAATGAGCACTCACTCTGAAACCGTAACTCGACCCGAGTTCCAACATCCTGCTTCCATTGTTCCCGGTGTTGTACCAGGAACCATCCTGGAATCTCACGAGCCTAAGGGCGTGCCCACCAAAGAAATGTGGCAATACCATAAAGACCACATGGAGTTGGTTTCCCCACTCAACCGTCGTAAATTCAAAGTTCTCGTTGTCGGAACTGGGCTGGCAGCAGGCGCTGCCGCAGCTGCACTCGGCGAATTGGGTTACACCGTTAAGGCTTTCACCTACCATGATGCTCCCCGACGTGCCCACTCCATTGCAGCCCAGGGCGGCGTTAACTCCGCTCGTGGTAAAAAGTCGATAACGACGGCGCATACCGCCACGTGAAAGACACTGTCAAAGGCGGTGACTATCGTTGTCGTGAGTCCGACTGTTGGCGGCTAGCCTACGAATCCGTTCGGGTTATCGACCACATGAACGCCATTGGCGCTCCGTTCGCTCGGGAATATGGCGGTGCACTAGCTACCCGCTCTTTCGGCGGTGTGCAGGTGTCTCGTACCTATTACACCCGTGGACAAACCGGCCAACAGTTGCAGCTGTCCACAGCATCAGCCCCTGCAACGCCAAATCCACTTGGGAACTGTGGAAATCTTCACTCACAACGAAATGGTGGATTTGATTATCACAGAAACTGATGGTGAGAAACGCTGCGAAGGCGTGGTGATGCGTAACCTCATCAACGGTGAACTTACAGCCCACACTGGCCATGCGGTCATTCTTGGTACTGGCGGCTATGGCAATGTGTTCCATATGTCTACGCTGGCGAAGAACTCTAACGCTGGTGCTATGATGCGAGCATTTGAAGCCGGGGCATATTTAGCATCTCCTTCATTCATCCAATTCCACCCCACCGGTTTGCCGGTGAATTCTGAATGGCAATCCAAAACCATTCTGATGTCGGAGTCGTTGCGTAACGACGGTCGAGTGTGGTCACCCATCAAACCCAAAGACGATCGTGACCCCAACACCATCCCCGAAGAGGAACGCGACTACTTCCTGGAGCGGCGCTACCCGGCATTCGGTAACCTGGTGCCTCGTGACGTGGCTTCTCGTGCTATCTCCCAACAAATCAACAAAGGTCTCGGGGTCGGGCCGCTGCATAACGCAGCCTACCTCGACTTCCGTGACGCTATTGAACGATTGGGACAAGACACCATTCGGGAACGGTACTCCAACCTCTTCGAAATGTATGAAGAAGCCATTGGCGAAAACCCCTACACCACTCCCATGCGCATTGCCCCCACCTGCCACTTCACCATGGGTGGCCTGTGGACTGACTTCAACGAAATGACCTCAATTTCTGGCTTGTTTGCCGCCGGTGAGTGCTCCTGGACATACCATGGTGCTAACCGTCTTGGCGCAAACTCGTTGTTGTCGGCATCTGTGGATGGCTGGTTCACTCTGCCGTTCACTATCCCCAACTTCCTGGCTCATCACCTTAATGAGCCACCACTTGCTGAAGACGCACCTGCTGTTCAGGTTGCTCTGGACCGCGCTCAAGCCCGTATTGACCGGTTGATGAACATTAGGGCAGTGATCCACACGCCCCGAGTACTATCACCGCCAATTGGGTGAAATCCTGTATTTCTCTTGCGGCGTGGCACGTAACATCGAAGACCTCAAGTCAGGTATCGAAAAAATTCGGGCACTACGCAAAGAATTCTGGTCCAACCTGCGTATCCCTGGTTCGCAAGACGAAATGAACCAGGTGCTGGAATACGCTGCCCGTGTCGCAGACTACATTGACCTGGGTGAACTCATGTGTATTGATGCCCTTGACCGGGATGAGTCCTGTGGCGCGCACTTCCGGGACGACCACCTCTCACCAGAAGGCGAAGCCGAGCGCGACGATGAACATTGGTGCTTCGTCTCTGCCTGGGAAGCAGGTAAGAACGAAGGCGAGTTCATTCGTCATGCCGAGCCGCTCACCTTCGAAGCCATCCCTCTGATGACAAGGAACTACAAGTAATGAAACTCCATCTTGAAATCTGGCGTCAGGCCGGTCCGTATCACGAGGGACACTTCGAATACGTCACCGTTGAAGACGCAGTTGCTCAAATGTCCATCCTCGAACTCTTGGATCACGTTAACTCTGGGTTGATCGAAGAAGGAAAGGAACCTTTCGCATTCGCATCTGACTGCCGTGAAGGTATTTGTGGTACCTGCGGGCTCCTGGTCAATGGCCGTCCTCATGGTCTGGAACAAAACCAGCCAGCTTGCCAACAGCGGCTACTCAACGTCAAAGATGGTTCTACCCTTAAGATCGAACCATTCCGTTCCGCTGCATTCCCCGTGATCAAAGACATGGTGGTCGACCGGTCTGCCCTGGACCGAGTGATGCAGCAAGGTGGTTATGTGTCCGTGAACTCGGGTACCGCTCCCGACGCCGACACTCTGCACATGAATCACCAAACGGCAGAGCTTGCCCTTGACCATGCTGCATGCATTGGTTGCGGTGCCTGTGTGGCCGCGTGCCCCAATGGTGCCGCCCACCTGTTTACTGGTGCCAAGCTGGTCCACCTGTCACTCATGCCCTTGGGTAAAGAAGAACGCGGTCGCCGTGCTCGTAAGATGATCGACGAGTTGAAACCAACTTTGGCCACTGCACCCTCTACGGTGAATGTGCCGATGTCTGCCCTGCAGGTATCCCATTGAGTGCAGTGGCTGCGGTGAACAAAGAACGGGCTCGTGCGTTCTTTACCGCCAAGGATGCGTAGACGCATAAGTGCTTATGAGCTCGTGAGTAGTCTTGGTAACAATATCGAAAGTAATGCCTGAACTTTGGTCAGGCATTGCTAGACTGATAACATAATCTCTTGATTAATACCTCGATTTTTCGCATTTAACTCACACTGCTTAAAACTTCAGAAAGAAAGGCACGTCCATGTCAGCCGAAAACCAGATGGCTGAGTACCCGGTCTTCGACGGCCAGGTTTCTAGCCGCATGAACTACATTGATGGTTATGATCCATCAAGCCTGATGGCTCCGCATTCTTCCCTGCTACGTACCAGCACTGGGTTGGCATGGGCCTTGTCCTGTCGTCATTGGCGGCGATCGGGCTGACAATATTTGGGGCAGCCAGTTCGGTGTATCATATCAGTGATTATGCATCCACGTATTTGATTATTGGCTTGGTACTAGCTGCGATTTTTGTTAGTTGGTGGTTTTGGCCTCATTCAGTATGGTCGTCGTTATTACTACCAGTATCGCGCTGAAACTGGTCGCGTAAACTAACCAAGCGTTTACATCTAGAAAACCCCGCTTCGGCGGGGTTTTCGACATTCAAGATGGTTCATGCCGGATATAGGCAGACATGCGATGTTCAAAAGGACCTTACTGAAATCAGCATCGACAAATAAAAACAGGGATAATAGCAAATATGGAAAAACCCGTAATCACCGCCACACAACGGTTAGCAGTGCCTGGCCCTCACCAGAAATGGAGGCACTCAGACGTACTGAACTACGACGGTATAAGGCGTTAGCCACCGGATTGCTGCTTATTGCCGCTGTCATATTTTTCGGATGTCGTTGGTGGGAGGCACAAGGACACACTGGTGCTTGGGTTGGTTTTGTTCGTGCTGCTGCCGAAGCTGGAATGGTTGGTGGCCTGGGCCGACTGGTTCGCAGTGACCGCACTCTTCCGTTACCCCCTGGGCCTAAAAATACCCCACACAGCTATTATCCGGCGCAAAAAGGACCAAGTTGGTGAAGCACTCAGCGGTTTTGTGGGTGAGAACTTCCTCAATGCGGAACTCATTACCGAAAAAGTTTCTAAGGCCGAAGTGCCGGAGCGTATTGCCAAATGGCTTGTTGAACCAGATAATGCGGAAAAAGTATCCAGGGAAGTAGGTAAATTTGTAGCCAATGCCGTTAACGCTCTTGATCCTAAAGATGCAGAAGCCGTTATCCGAGCCTCACTCATCGATAAACTCTCCAAACCGGAATGGGGGCCACCACTAGGTCGAGTCTTGCAAAAACTTGCCGATGGTGGCCAAATTGAACCCTTAGTCGATCAATTTGTCGCCTGGATGCATAAAAAAGCGCTCACCTCAGAAGACTTCATCACCCGAGTGCTTGATGATCGCGCCCCTGATCTGGGCTCCCCGTTTTGTCAACGAACTTGTTGGCGACCGAGTATACCGTGAGCTCATCACCTGGACTGCCGCGGTCAATGCCGATAAAAACCATGAGGCCCGTCACGCTATTCGCCGCTTCATCAACCAATTCATTGATGACCTACAACACGATCCCACCATGATCGCCCGCGTTGAGGAAATCAAAACCGACATCATGAATTCCTCTGCCGTGCACGACGCCGCCGGAACTCTTTGGAACAGCGCCCGTGACGGTTTGATATCCGCAGCCCGTGATGACCAATCCGTACTCCGCCGTAAAATTGTAGAACTATCCATGACATGGGAGAAAAACTCAAACAGATGACGAATTGCGGTACTCCGTGGACCAGCGAATCACTGGTGCAGCGGCCTTCCTCGCTGATAACTATGCGGACGAAGTAACCAGCATTATCTCTGAAACCATCGAACGGTGGGATGCTGATGAGGCAAGCGATAAAATCGAACTCATGGTGGGCAAAGACTTGCAGTACATTCGCCTTAATGGCACTATCGTGGGGGCGCTGGCAGGTCTTGCTATTTACACTGTTTCGTATCTACTCTTCACAATCTCCCCGTTGTAACCCAACCATATATACAATAACCCGTAGAACCATCAATATTGCAGGGAATTAAAACTGTGGCCATGAACATTGAAAAGCATCCTCAACCAAGCAATTCTATTCGGCTATTGGCTTATAGCGATCTTCGCGCTCATTGGGGCGCTACTGGCAGCTACCACTCGTGAAGATGCGTTCACTGTCGCTGAACGTCAAGGAAAATTAGCATGGGTTGGATTGCTTCTTCTATCAGCACTAGCCATAGCTATCGCCATGCCGTTCCTATCATGGATTGGCATAGTCATCACCGGATTGTATTGGTTCGATGTGCGACCACAAATCAACGATATCCTGAGCGGAAGTACGGATGGTAGCTAGCATAAACACTGGTGAATGCCGCGCATGAAAATCTATCGCACATTCCTCACCCCTCAGCCGGAAGAAATCATTGCGGCGTGCGCTGCCAGCCATAGCGTCTGCGTGCCCCCAACATGTTGGATTTTTGCCACAGGTGACGTTGCCAGCTTCGCTGGCTACCCCACAGGTAACCACCATCAACTTGTCAAAGCCAGCGAAGCCCGGCTAGCGGCACAACAAGGCGCACGACTCATTATCGCCGTCCCCAGCATCATATCCGGCGCCATGCTTGGAACAACCAGTACGGGTATTCATGAACCGCTCATGGCTGAAATTGTGTTACTGCGAGAAGCTGTACCACATCCAACCACCTTAGCCATTATGATAGATACCCAAAAATTTGATGATGCCCAAGCCCTTGCCTTAGCCACCGTTGCTAAAAACCAGTGGTGCCGATGCCATCTGCACGGGTGTGACTGAATCCCGACCCCACTCCCACCCAGTTTTTAGCATCAGTAGCTTCCTGTCATTGCCATTGGGCGAAGCTCCGAATGTGCCCAGGATGCCGCCATATGGCTCAATACAGACATTAATTCAGCGGAATAAAACTGGGTAACCACCATGTGCTGCACAGCTCTGTGCCATGATGCCTCAAGCAACACCGAACACGTTAGGCAGCAAATGGTGAGGTAGTGAATCAACCTGGGTTCGGCTAAGAACTCAGGGCGGCGGTTCTCAAGCTCTCTAAGCCTATTGAGAGCCCCCACCAACTCCGTGCTCACTCACCCTTACAGATAAACCCCAATCCAAACCAATTCCTTGTGGCGTCCGGTGCGCAGGGAACCCACAAGGAATGATTTTATTGTGGTTGGTTTATTGTGTCTGCATTGATTGGGAAGCCGCCGACAATTTCACGTTTTGGCTACTCATCTTAATCCGCAGCCCACCATCAATAACTGTCACCTCATCGGTGGCCATGCCATTAGTATTCACCTTGGAAATGTTCTCGTTCAGGCCCTTTGACACGGTTTCCGTCACCTCAGACGGCAATGCAAAACCAAATAATGCTGTGTTCACCGCGTCAAAACCCAAATTGCCATCCTGTACCTTAGGCTTCAGTGTTAATGTGGCCGCCCCATTAGTAAACTCCACATCAATCGTGGAATTTTGCGGATTACTTGTCACCTTGGTAACCTTCACCACCTGCTGCAAAATCCCCTGCAGATTCGCCTTCAAATCAGACGCATCCGTTTGACCTGCTCCATCCTGCTCCGCCACGGCTGATTGCACCATCGCCAGCAGAAAGCATCGTCCGGCTCTACCTCCAGCGTCATGGTGCGAGCGGTGGGATTCTCTGCATCTAATAGCGATAACCCATCAGCAACCATGCGAGTCTTGGGTACCCCGGTGATTTCGCTAATGGTGGAATCAGCATTCTTTTTGATATTTATCGTTGATGGCGTATCCAGTTCAACGCGAGAATTTCCCCCTTGACCAGGCCCAACAATAGAGGTGATGTGCCAAATGAGATTTTAGGCTTCTCTTTTTGCTCCGATGAAGTTTGGGTGTCTTGCGTTGCCAGGGCCTGCACCACCTGATTACCAATAAACCAGCGCAGCCCAAACTCGGCGAGCAGCAGTAGAACCGCTATCACGATGATTATTGTTAGGAGGATTTTCCCAGCAGATGAACGTTGTTTCATAACCATCTAGTGTGGCTGATAAACCTCGATTGTGCCACAATCAGCACCACAAGATCACAAAAAAATACAGTTGTTTCTGGTTCAACCACCGACCATGGGACCGTCAAAATGTTGTCCCGAAGCAGCCGTGGTCGTGGGATCGGCAAGTGTTCACGCAATAACTTTTGGGTTTCCCGCCACCGGATTCGCGGCCCAAATGCGGCCAAACCATTGGTTTTATCCCAACAGTCGTCGCAAAGCTGCAATAATGAGTGAATTTTTCTGCCCCGGTATATTCCGGTGGATCAGTATTTTTAGGTAACCGTTCTGCCACATCTGAGGGTTTCGCCACATCCCACGGTTGCCACGCCAATGTCAGCGACACCGGCCCCGTCGATCAAGCAACACCCAACTAGCCCGCCTACCCAGCTCATCGCATGTTCCCTCAATGAAAACCCCACCCGGGGCCAGCCGGCCGCACACCATACTCCACGCATCCGGCACCTGCGTCACATCATATTGCCGCAACACATTAAAAGCCCGCACTAAATGGGGGTCGGTAACCCGCCAACTCAAACCCACCCCGCTCAAACCGTACCCCATCCCGCGGCGGCAATACCCGGCTGGATCAATCTCAACCCAACCACCGATATGTGCGGGTTTATGCGACGTAACCACCACGCCCATTCACACGTCGTCGTGTAACTATCCCCATAGCCCACATCAATGGCTAACGGTGCCGCAACCGCATGCGGACGTAGTTTCTGGTGCAGCTCAGGATGATAAAAACCCACCGGTCTACCTTCCGCAGCCGGTTAAAACCAGTCGTGCCGCGGGTGATGGTCCCAATGGGCTGTTGTGAATGACGGCGAAACTGTGCGCGCTGATTATGCCCATGATTCGCCATAAAATCTGCAAAAATTAGTGTGAGGCCACCCGGTCGGAGTGATAGCACCCTCGTTGCAAACAACTCTCCTAGCGCCTCAGCCACCTTCGGCTCGATGGCCGGCCCCATGAAAGGAATATTGACCGTGACCTCATTCGCATATTCGAGAGTCGTTTCGTCACCACTGCCAGATAGGGTTGATGGTGCCCTTGAAATCCACCGGTGTCCCCTTGACGTCAGCAGTGTACGACAACGCAGCGGTTTCCCCGTCAGCGGCCCTACCTTGACTACCCGCTTGACTTTGAGTGCCTGACTGATCATCGAACGCACAGCCTCCGGCAAAAATTTCCAGCAGCAACACCTCGTACAGGGTGATTTCCGCACCACCGTCTGTAGGTACAAATTCATGCACCTCGCCAGGCTCGGGGGACAGAGTAGCAGCCACATGAGCCCAATATTCTTCGGTGGTCAAAGCAGCATGCACCGATTGAGCTGGATGTTTAATGGTTACAATATTCGAACTACGCGTAGTCATGCATACAGATTACCCTTAATATGGTGACTATGCTCGCGGAACCACTATTACAGCTTTTCGACGCCCATGTTCGCGGCGTCGTTGAGAAAGCGCGATGATGTACAACTCGTCGATACCACTTTCGCTCAACTCACCACCCTCCACCTTGGGGGACGACCCGCCCACACTACGCTGCACCACCCGTGATGCGGTTGTTGATATTGTGCAACTCCTCGACAAGCACAACATTCCACTTCTCGTCGTTGGCGGTGGCTCCAGCCTTGTCATTGCCGACGGCGATATTCCCCTCATCGCGGTCATTGTTGCCTGTGACGAGATCTACTTGGACAAAGAAACTGGTGAACTTGAGGCCGACGCCGGTGCCGTGTGGGACACGGTTGTTTCCCTCTGTCGATCAGGGGTATGGGCGGCATCGAATGTCTCTCTGGCATACCCGGCAGCGCTGGCGCTACTCCCGTGCAGAATGTTGGGGCATACGGTGTAGAAATCGCCGATGTCCTCACCGAAGTGGAGCTTTACCGCCGTGACACCGGTGTCCGGGAGTGGGTGCGCTCCGCCGACCTGGAACTTTCTTACCGCTACTCCAACCTGAAATTTACCAACAAAGCCGTCGTGCTCGGAATTCGACTGCGACTCCGCAATGATGGTCTATCAGCACCACTACGGTTTGGGGAACTCGCCCGGGTCCTTAACGTATCCGTGAACGAAATTGAAGCACGCAGGCTCGCCACCACCGTGCGTGCTGAGGTTCTACGGCTACGGAAAAAGAAAGGCATGGTGTATAACCCCGACGATCACGATACGTGGTCCGCAGGCTCATTCTTCACCAACCCCATCGTTTCCCCAGAAGTTGTCCAACACGTTCGTACCGTCGTCGAAAAAGCTCCACGGCGCAGACGATCGCCGCCATGCCATGTTTCGACGCTAGCGGTGGGCGGAAAAACTCTCCGCCGCCTGGCTTATCGAGCGCGCCGGTTACCCCCAAAGGCTATCCCGAAGATGGCCCCGCACGGCTTTCCACGAAACACACTCTTGCGCTCACGAATCGCGGCAGCGCCACCACCGAAGATCTGGTAGAGCTCGCCCGTACTGTGCGCAATGGGGTGAAAAACCTTCGGTGTGAGCCTTGCCCCCGAACCTGTGTGGGTGGGTGTTGGTTTATAAACTTGCGGATAAGTTCAGCCTGGACTTCGCGCCGCCGAATTTTGCCCATTTGGTCCCGTGGCATGTCTTCAAAGTGGTAGAACGTGCGTGGCACCTTGTAGCGGGTCAACCGGCCGCGGCAGAACTCCTTCAATCCCTCTGGATCCAATGCCGCGCCGGGGCCGAGTGTGATGGCGGCAACCACGGATTCTGACCCGTCTTTGCGTGGCATGCCTACCACGGCGCAGTCGGTAATATCCGGGTGTGACAGCAGTGCTTCTTCCACTTCTAGTGGGTGCACATTGAAGCCACCGGTGATGATGACTTCTTTAATGCGCGCTACTAGGCGGATAAATCCGTCTTCTTCCATGATGCCCACATCACCGGTGCGGTACCAGCCGTGGTGGAATGCTTTTTCGGTGGCTTCTGGGTTGTTTAAGTACCCGGCGAATACTTGTGGTCCTCGGACCAGCACTTCGCCTTCTTGCCCGTCGGGCATGGTCTCATCCAAATTTTTGGGGTTGCCGATTCGTATTTCTGTGTCTGGGAATGGGATGCCCACATAGCCAGGTCGCCGATTGGAATTCATGGGGTTACCCACAATGATGGGGGAGGTTTCGGTGAGGCCATAGCCTTCTACCAGTAGTCCGCCAGTGAGTTTTTCCCATTGTTCCACCGTGTCTACCGGCAGTGTGGATGCACCCGAGAAAGAATTTCGCACCCCGTTAATGGAAATGCCATCGGCTTTCGCCGCGTCCACAATTTTTCTGGTACAGCGTCGGCACTCCCGGGACCCATGTGGGGGTGCGTTTTTTCATGATCTGCATGATGAGGGGGATTTGTGGTGCTGGCAGGAGCATGATTTCGCCACCAATATAGACAGCCAGGTTCAGCACAATAGTGAGCCCATAGGCGTGGAAGAACGGTAATGCCCCCAGTAGCCGTTCTTCGCTGCCGAGATCTTTCACCCAGGCTTTGCCCTGTAATAAGTTAGCGAAGAGTCCACCGTGGGTGAGTTGGGCCCCTTTGGGATCTCCGGTTGTTCCCGAAGTGTATAGGATCACCGCGACGGATTTCGTGGTGACGTCAATGTTTGACACCACATCGTCGCCGTTGCCGCCTAGGGCTGAGCTGATGAGCAGATCCCACGGGATGGAGTTTGGTGCAGGGTGCGGTGAGTGCCTCTCGACGTTTGGTAATCATTGGTAGCGGTAGCCCGAGAATGAACTGTTTTGCCTTGGGCATCGCATCAATCATGTTCACCGACACAATGGTTTCCAGCGGGGTGGTTCGGCGTAGCTTTTCCAAGGTGGAAGCGGCTTTATCCCAAACAATGGCTACTCGGGCTGCATGGTCGTTGAAGGGGATTCGAGTTCGTGGGTGGTGTATAGCGGGTTATGCTCTACCACGATTGCCCCGAGTTTTAGGACCGCGAAATATGCGGCAACATGTTGTGGGCAATTGGGAAGGACGATGGCGACGCGATCTCCTGCCCGTACCCCTAGAGCGCGGAGACCTGCGGCGGCAGACCGTACTTGTTTATCTAGTTCACTGTAGGTTTGCGTGCGGCCGAAGAAATAGGTTGCGGGTTTGTCGGCGTTGAGGGAAAGGTTATTGTCGTAAATATCCAGCAGCGTGGTGTCACCATAATCCAGTGAGTGCAGAGTCCATGGGCCATAAAGATCAAGCCAGGCTTTTGTTTCATAGGCCTGTGGTTTCTTCTGCCCAGCGGTTTCCTCGGATGCTGCTGATGCCTCAGATATGGCTGGTGTTTCCTGCGTATCTTGATTCAACGTTTCTGGTTGTGCAGCCTCATGACTCGGTGAATTTTTGGGATGAGGGTTCCTGTTTTTGGCATTTGTGTCATCCTTACGCTACATGGATTATGGGTGATAGCTATGAATAGCGTAGTGTGTCTCAACGCAGAGTGGAGCATAACTACCACATGAAAATATGTAGTTAGAAGCATACCCCACAACGTGAGCATTTCCTTACGAAGGATTCTGGAGCGTAGCGCAGTTACTGCGCAATGATGATAGTTACATTCGTGCCAGTAACCATAACAACCAATAATTTAAACACCCAATGTAAAAGCCGGGATTAGGAAGAACTACACTGAAAATATGCGCGTTGCAATGATATCTATGCACACTTCCCCGCTCCAACAGCCAGGCATTGGTGATGCCGGCGGCATGAACGTTTACATTCTTAATGTAGCGATACACTTGGCAAAGCTGGGCGTTACGGTGGACATTTATACTCGGGCTACCCGCCCCAGTCAGGGGACAGTGGTGCAGCTACAACCCAATTTGCGGGTTATTAATGTGGTTGCTGGGCCATATGAGGGGCTGAGCAAGGAAGAGCTGTGCACGCAATTGACGGCGTTTGCCCGAGGGGTATTGGAATTTGTGCGGGAAAACCATATTGATTACGACTTGGTCCATAGCCATTATTGGTTATCAGGCCAGGTGGGGTGGTTGATTCGGGATGTGTGGCAGGGTGCCACTGGTGCATACTGCCCATACTTTTGGCGGCTGTGAAAAATCACCACCGGTCAGTAACGGATACCCCGGAGTCGGAGGCGCGGCGCATCTGCGAGCAACAATTAGTTGATAATGCAAACCTGTTAGTGGTGAATACGTCGGAGGAGTCTAATGATTTGGTGCATCATTATGATGCGCAACCCGCCAAAAATACGGATGATGACTCCAGGCACAGACACAGAATTATTCACCCCAGGCACAGAGCGAAATACGGAGCGGGCCCGGCGCGATTAGGAATCCCATTATGCGCGAAAGTGGTGGCGTTTGTGGGTCGGCTGCAAGAATTTAAAGGCCCGCAGGTGTTGATTCGGGCGACGGAACGGTTAGTAGCGCGGGATCCGAATCGAAACCTGAAGGTATTGATTTGTGGTGGGGCATCGGGTGCTGGTGCCGCGTTGGAAAACTACATTGGGTTGGTGCATGAATTAGGGCTAGAGCATCGAGTTCGGTTTTTAGATCCCCGGCCGCCGGAGGAACTGGTGGAAATTTATCGGGCAGCCGATATCGTTGCTGCGCCCAGCTATAATGAATCGTTCGGGCTGGTGGTGATCGAAGCGCAGGCGTCCGGTACTCCGGTTGTGCGGCCCGGGTGGGTGGGTTACCGATTGTGGTGGCGGATGGGGAAACCGGCATTCTTGTTGATGGTCGTGACCCAGACGATTGGGCTGATGCTATTGCTCGCATGCTTGACGACGACGCCATGCGGCTTGCAATGGCCGAGCAAGCGGTAACCCACGCTGCTCAGTTTTTCTTGGCAGTCATCGGCAGCAGCACTGGTGGAAATTTATCGGGAGGCATTAGCCGACGTGTCTACCCTAGTGGGCCACGAGTTGGGTGATACGGCGGGCTACCCGGGTGGGGGCTAGGCGGCGGGCGTAATAGAGTACGGTGTCTGCCACGGAAACCCCCATAATGGAGTTTTCCGCCTGCCATCGGTTGTGGGGGTGGATTGCCTCCCACACGATGTGCGACCTGGTTAGGGGTGATGTGGACGCCAAGACGTTTGATGGAACCTGCGTTAGCATGAGAGGACAGGTCGGTTTTTAGCCCAGAGCGGCCACAGGTCAATGACTCGAATATGGTGTTTTGCCCACTCCAAACTGAGGGGCTTCGGTAAGCCCAGCCACGAAAAAAATTTAGTGGCTGAGTAAACGGCGATGGTGGGCTGGCCGAAAATTGCCGAGGCAGAACCCATATTGACAAGGGTGCTGCCAGTCCTGAGGTGTGGGAATGCAGCATGTGCGCCGAGCGCTATTCCAGTGCAGTTCACGGAAATTTGGTGTTCGATAGCTGCAGGCGAAATATCAGCGATGTTACCAGAGGTGAGAACCCCCGCATTATTCACCACAACGGTGATAGTGCTGGTGGGGAGTGGGCGGCGAACTCCGCCAGGGTGGTTTGCCACGACTGGGCGTCGGTGACATCGAGAACACCAGTAATAAGATTTGGATGGGTGTAATCGACGGTATCAATGTCGCAGGCGCCGACGATCCAACCCCGGTCGAGGAATAATTCGGCGATCGCCCGCCCGATTCCACGGGCCGCGCCGGAGATGAAAATGGTGGACATAATCCCCAGCGTAGGCTGAGGATATGAGCGATACCACCATGATGCAGGTTATAAACCCCCGTACCGGGAGTGTGTGTGCCACAGTACCGGCATGTTCCGCGGCAAAAACCTTGGCAGCGATCCAGGATGCTCGTGCAGCCCAGGCTGCGTGGGCGGCCCGGCCGGTGGTGGAGCGGGCAAAAATCCTCATGCGGATTCACGATGCTGTGTTGCAACACCGCGATGAACTGTTAGACATCATCAATTGGAGACTGGGAAGAATCGGGCAAGTGCGTTAGATGAAGTGATGGATGTTGCTATCAACGCCCGATACTATGCTCGGCATGCGGCACGGTTGTTGCGGCCGCGGCGGGTACGGGGCGCATTACCGGTGATGACCCGCACAACTGTGGTTCGGGAACCACGAGGAGTTGTGGGCATTATTGCCCCATGGAATTATCCGTTGACCCTCACTATCTGATGCTCTGCCGGCGCTGGTGGCTGGTAATACAGTGGTAGTAAAACCGGATGCGCAAACCCCGCTATCGGCTCTCTTGGGGAGCAAATCCTCCGGGAGTCAGGCGTACCATCAAACGTGTTTCAGGTGTTGCCGGGCACAGGTGCGGTGGTGGGGACCGCGATAGCTGAAAATGCGGATTACGTCATGTTTACTGGATCCACTGTCACGGGGCAACAATTGGCGGAACGTACTGGGCGGCGACTCGTCGGATTTTCCGGGGAACTCGGCGGTAAAAACCCGATGATTGTGACCCAGGACGCTAATATTCGCAGCGCAGTGACCGGGGCAATCACTGGGTGTTTTAGTAATTCGGGACAACTATGCGTTTCTATCGAACGGATTTTAGTGGATAAAGCCATAGCCACCCAGTTTACGAATCGCCTGGTAAACCGCATCGAAAAGCTCAATATTGGTACCGGCGGGTGGGCGGAAGACATGGGGTCATTAATTTCACCGGCCCACGTTACGCATGTGTGTCAACTCGTTGACGATGCAGTAAACCGTGGTGCAACCTTACTCACTGGCGGGCCGCGGCCAGATCTGGGGCCAAGCTTCCTGGCGCCTATCCTGTTGAACGATGTGCCGCCAGAAGCCGCACTATACCGGGAAGAAGTGTTCGGCCCAGTCGTATACATAGAAACCGTCAATAATGAAACCGAGGCTATTGCCAAGGCCAATGACTCCAACTATGGCCTAGCCGCCAGTATCTTTGCCAAGCCTGTGACAGCGCGACGTATTGCCCGCCAATTGCATGCAGGCAGCGTGAATATCAACGAAGGTTTTGCTGCCGCATTCGGATCAGTTGCTGCACCCATGGGCGGGATGAAACACAGCGGCATGGGGCGCCGACATGGTGTGACCGGATTATTGAAATACACGGAACCAAAAACTATTGCTGAACAACGTATCATGCCCATCGCTGGGCCATGCCTGCTACCACGCCGACTGTATGCCGCCACTATGACCAAAATGCTACGGCTAGGCAAATATTTTCTGTAGCCAATACGATCCCATTCGTTGATAGTAGAACACCTATTCCGTTAACGGGGGTACCCATTTTATCACGAATACCACCATGTACTATCAGGTATTTATTAGCTTTATGTAGGGTATAGGTGTACCCTGACGAAATCACACAGAAAATACACAAAGTGAGGTAAACACCATGGCGCAGCAACGCTCGGAGGTGGTTGTACTCATTGGTACTGGATCCATCGGCCAAGCCATTGCCCGCAGAATAAGCGCCGGTAAAATACTCATCCTCGCCGACAGCAACCTTGACAACGCCGAACTATCTGCACGCAGCCTCCTCCAAACCGGCTTCACCGCTGTTCCCACCACCGTCGACGTCACCTCCCGCGAATCCGTTCAAACCCTTTGCGATTTCGCCATCAGCCAAGGACACCTCACCCACCTCATTCACACCGCCAGTGCCGCACCCACCCACACCACTGCTACCGACATCCTTACCGTAGAACTCTATGGAACCGCCCTCATCCTCGAAAAAAATTCGGCGATGTTATCACGGCAGGAGGGGCCGGCATCATCGTTTCTTCCCACGCCGGACACCGTCTTCCCGCACTTTACGCCGCCGAAGACCGACAACTCGCCATCACCCCCACCGAAAAACTCCTCAACCTCCCCATGCTGCGCTACATCACCGATCCCGTACACGCCATGCAAATCGCCAAACGCGGAAACACCCTCCGTGTCCAAGCCGCAGCAATGACCTGGGGGGCCCGTGGTGCCCGCATCAACGTCATTTCACCCGGCATCATCATGCCCCCATGGCCCGCGAAGAATTCTCTGGGGCCGGCCGGCGGCAACTATCGAGAAATGATCGAAAAAGCCCCGCAAAGGGCGCCGGAACCCCCGAAGAAATTGGCCAACTCGGCGCTTACCTATTGAGCCAAGACGCCAACTTCATCACCGGAGCCGATTTCCTCATCGACGGCGGCGTCACCTCCGCCTGGTTCTATGGTGGTCTCCAGCGAAAACACACGTAAAAACCAATAAAGTGTAAGAAAGTCCACAATAAGTTTAATGTTCGGACGTGAAAATTGTGGCACGCGGGTTATGGCTAACGGAAAACTAGTGCTGCTCCGGCACGGTCAAAGCGAGTGGAACGCCTCCAACCAATTCACCGGATGGGTTGACGTCGACCCTAACCCCTCAAGGCGAGGCAGAAGCAAAACGTGGCGGAGAACTCCTCAAAGAAAAAGGTATCGTCCCTACTGTCGTTTACACCTCATTGCTCCGTCGGGCTATCCGCACCGCAAACATCGCCCTGGATGAAGCAGACCTACTCTGGATCCCCGTCGTCCGCAATTGGCGTCTCAACGAACGCCACTACGGTGCACTGCAAGGGCTCAACAAAGCAGAAACCAAAGAAAAATACGGCGATGACCAATTCATGGCATGGCGCCGCTCCTACGACACTCCGCCGCCAGCCATCGAAGAAGACAGCACCTACTCCCAGGCACACGACCCCCGCTACGCTGACCTCAGCGAAGTGCCAGCAACTGAATGCCTGAAAGATGTAGTTATCCGCTTCGTCCCTTACTTCGAAAAAGAAATCCTCCCCCGAGTCCTCGCCGGCGAAACCGTCCTCGTGGCAGCGCACGGTAACTCCCTCCGTGCCCTCGTGAAGCACCTGGACAACATCTCCGATGCCGATATTGCCGGACTCAACATCCCCACCGGCATCCCCCTGGTCTACGAACTCGACTCCGAGGGCAAAGTCCTCAACCCTGGTGGCACCTACCTCGACCCCGAAGCCGCAGCCGCCGGTGCAGCCGCAGTTGCAGCTCAAGGTGCTAAAAAATAACGCCTAAAAACTATCCGCCAACAATAAAATAGGACTTAAGGCGGGAGGCAGCCAAACAATGCAGCCTCCCGCCTTAAGTATCCCGAAAAGCCATCACTGTTGCCGGATGCGGATTCAGCGCCGCCGGCGGCAACCCTTGGGCGTCGAAAAGCGTTGCACGCTCTCGCAAATGCCCAGCTAAAACCTCAAAACACTCATCACCCATGAGTGTCCGTAACTCTGCCTCACATGACTGCCATAACGGTTGCGCATTCTTATGACAAGCAGGAGCCGTCGTGCAATACCAGTCAAAATCCTCCCCACCATTACCCCAACCCCGCCGCTCATACTCGGTAATGGTCGTACGCAAAAATCTCCTCACCATCCGCACGCTCTTCCCACGCCTCCAACCGGCGCAACGGCAACTGCCAACACACCTCCGGCTTCACCACCGTCAAATCCTCCCCGGCAGCCACCGCCCACTGATGCAAAGCACAACCCACCCCAGTTGGCCAGCCCGGGCGATTCGCAAAAAATACATGCCCCCATCCACCAATGCGGTTTTCAACGCAGGCTCAGGATTGCCATCCTCATCATCCAACTCATCCCACACCAACCACGGCTCCACATCCGAAGCGTTAACGATTGTCGGGTCCGCAAGAAACGCCGCAATCTCATCGGAATAAAACTGCCAAAACCGTCGAGGCATCCGCGACACAGCATCAAATAACTGATCCCGATCTGTCTCATCACATAAAAATGCACCGTGGTGACAGCAGCCCACACTTGGCAAATCAGCTAAAATACCCCGACATGCGGGGGTACCAAACCCGCAGGAATAATGTGATTCTAACCACGTTAAATCAATAGAAAACACATGTTTTTCATCACTAGGATGAACAAACTCTAACCATTGCCGGGGAAAATCCGGTGCAAGCTCCTGACCAGCAAGAATAGAATGGGCGGCCGGGGAAGATTTCGGAAAACCAAGATATACAGTCTCTATGTCGGGGTGGTTCACAATTTAATACCGTAGACCGTCTAACCTTATTCTTGTGAGATTAGGTGTATTAGACGTGGGCAGCAACACGGTTCACCTCGTCGCCGTAGATGCGCGCCGGGGTGGGCCGCCGACACCCATGAGTGACTGGAAAACTAACCTCAAGCTGGTTGAGTATCTTGACGAGGATGGTGCCATAACGGATAAGGGTATAAAAAAGCTCACCGATAATGTGGCAGAAGCTGCCGCCTTGGCCGATCAGCTTGGCTGCGATGAACTCACACCGTTCGCAACATCTGCTGTGCGTTCCGCAACCAACGCGGAGCAAATATTAGAACATGTTCACGAAAAAACCGGGGTACGACTGACGATTTTATCCGGTGAGGATGAGGCGCGGATCACCTTTCTTGCGGTACGTCGTTGGTACGGTTGGTCCGCTGGACGTATCATTAATCTTGATATTGGCGGCGGTTCCTTGGAAATGTCTACTGGAGTAAATGAAGAACCCGATTGTGCGTTTTCGTTGAACCTCGGTGCCGGGCGACTGACACATAACTGGTTCCATACTGACCCACCTGAGCGTAAAAAAATAAATCTGCTCAGGGACTATATTGATGCAGAGTTGGTTGAACCCACTCGAACAATGCGTAACTATGGTTCCGCTAGGCTGGCGGTGGGAACTAGTAAAAACTTTCAGGACGTTAGCACGATTAACCGGTGCAGCACCCTCATCGGCGGGCCTCCATATCACCCGTGAGCTCACGGCACCAGGTTTGCGGCAGCTTATTGCGTTTATATCCCGCATGACAGCGGTTGACCGTGCTGAACTAGAAGGAGTTTCTCCCAGTCGTTCGCAGCAAATTGTGGCGGGTGCACTGGTTGCAGAAGCAGCAATGCGCGCATTAAATATAAACAAGCTGGAGATTTGTCCCTGGGCGCTACGCGAAGGAATTATTCTCCGGCGAATTGAACAGGGCGATGGTCCTGTCCGAAAAGTGGGAAGGCATAAAGACAATGAGTGAGAAACAACTTACTGTCGCCGAACTGCTGGCGAAAGCTGGCCGAGAAGGCGAAGGAGGAGGCGAGAAACGCCTCGGCGTCGGCGGCGCCGAAGCGTTGACTCTGGCGGGGTTTCGGTTGCTGAGCTGACTGGTCGCATTCCAAAAGTCGAGGCAAAACCCACCGAATCCCGGCATTCCAGCAGTCCGCTTGACGCGGAAGAAACCACCTATACTGGCCCATTCAGTGCGGTTGCATCTAACTCGCTATTTGGCGATTCGCCGACAGAAGCTGGGCACGTCACATCGCTTTTCGACGACCATGGTGATATCGGCCAGGATGGTCGAGGGGCAGGCAGAACACTCTGACCCATCAGAACCGCCAGCGACCTTGTCTTTCTTCAGTAAAACCGACAATCCTGGTGGGGCCATAGGAGATGGTCATGGTGGCTCAGGGTGGCTCAGGTGTTTCAGGTGGACCCATTTCCGGTGGAGCCGGGAATACCGGTGGGATAGGCGGAATGGAGGGGTCTTCGTACACTTCTTCGAATTCGCGTGATGCGGTTCCGGTCGCAGCCGCCCATCAACCTCCGGCAGCCACTGCCCCCAGCCCGGCTGCTGCGGCCAGCTCCACTATTACAGGTTCTGCACCGGCAGAGTCTGCTGTTGTTGGTTCCGTCGCTGGTTCTTCGGCAACAGCTAAGACCGCTCCATCGGCATCTCTGCCAACTATGCCGAAACCCATGATTCGGCCGGCCATGAAGCCAGTCATGAAGCCGGTGATGAAGCAATCATTGACGCAGGATCCTGTAACTCCCCTGACCCCTGAAGGGGAATCGGAACGGCCTTTTGCGGATCTTACCCCTGGTGACGATTCCACCATTGTGTTGTCCGTGGTTGATGAAGGTGGTCCGGTGCGGCTTACGACTGGCACATTCCCCCGGCTGAAGGATCACCATTTTACTAAGGCATCCGTGGAGGATCTAGCGCAGCCACCGGAGCTGCCTATGCAAAAAAAGATCGCCCAACCAACTCGGGCGGAAAAAGCGCTCACGGAATCCTTCCAAAAAGTGTCAGACGAGTCGGAAACCGCAGCACGTTTAGGCTATCGTACCGCCGGCCACGATATGCGTCGGGGCTCATCGGGCGAGTCAGTGGCTGATTCGATGACATCCATGAATGACACAGCTGATGCCTCGGTAAACACGTTCACAGATGATTCAGAAGCCGATGCGTTAGACCACACCATGGTAGTTGGATTCCCGGCAATCGCAGAGTCCGAAGATGCAGCAACCAGCGAATTCGACGATTCCGAGAACATGGGTGAAACTAGCATCGACGAATCGGACATGGAAGAGGTCGAAGATGACTACGACTACGAAGATTCCTACGATTATGATGACGTTGACGATGATGCGTATCCCGATGAAGCCTATGCCGGTGGCATGTTCACCAACGATGACTTTACTGAGGGCGAAGACGTTGACGATGATGCGGATGTGACGGATGATTCCGATACGGAAGCTGATATGGATATGAGATGCTCCAGACGCCACAGGTGTGATGGAATTTGAAGAATCCCGGTTCGATATGGGGCGCTTTGAAGAATCGCACGACACGCATGATGATGAGCATGGGCGTTTCCCATATCGTCATTCACGGCTATCCCAGCCGCTTCAGATGCAACAAGACGATGATGTGCAGGAGGCTCTACAAACTGACCTGCAAGATGATAACGACACTGATGATCGTGATGACATGGATCTGGGCCGTCCGGGGCGGGGGCGGTTATCGAGCGCTCGTAACGACATTGATGATCCCGCGGACGACCCCTTCATTGATAACTTCGATGAATTCAAGAAGAATTTGAAGATGATTTTGATGAAGAATCGTCCAATGAGAAAAATGTCCGTCCCTAGCCATCCTGGGCATGGCGGCTGTGGGTGTTCTAGTAGGCGTGGGCGTGTTTGCCGGGTTCCAAGTTCTGTGGGATAGCATCAGCAATAAATTCATTGTTGCTGGGCTTGCCTGTGTAGCCATCACCATAATTGTTGGTGCCGTGCACATGCTGCGTACCTCGTGGGATGGGTTTTTCCATGACACTTGCAGGTTTGGTTGGTGTCACCATGACATTCGGTCCGCTGGCTATTGTGAACATGTCGGCATAAAAGTCCCCGGCGAAGCTATCTTGCGCTATCGTCCCTGCCGATTCAGGCAGGGACGGCGGGAACTCTCATACGGGGCGCGGCGTGGCAGTTAGATATAACAAAGATTATTCATGCAGAAGATGCAGAAAGGGATGCTATAGAACACTAGAAAATAACCACCGTAACCACTTCGCTGGCCTTCCCACACTATGAAAAGCGATGGTTACGGTGGTTTTTATGATCCCAGTGCTTGTTTTAGGGTGGGGATGTGCGGAAATCATATTTCAATTATCAGTATTTTGCGCTTGTCGACGCTGCCCGGTGACGAACTGTCATTCCATAAATTTTTGAGGTGTACAAGAAATATGAGTGATTTTTCCGGTGATCATCATGTAATGCTGCGTGCCCGGTGAATTTTTGGCATGGTGGAATTTATGAGTTCCATAGCAGTAATCGGTGGCGGAAAAAAATTGGTGAAAGCGCTCATCGTTGGCTTGATTAATGGGGGCATCAACCCCAAAAACATTCATGTGACCAACCGTGAACCTGAACGTAACCAGTACCTCAGGGATAAGTACGCGGTATTGACGTTTGACGATAACATCCTCGCAGTTGACGGTGCTGACGTGGTTTTTCTTTGTGTGAAACCTAAAGTAGTGGCATCCGTGGTCGAAGAAATAAGCGACAGAATAGACAATAATGAGGCCACGACAGTAGTCTCCATGGCAGCAGGAATTAGCATTGCCGTGGTGGAGGAGGGCCTGGCTGCTGGCGCCCCAGTGATTCGGGTGATGCCCAATACCCCAATGCTAGTTGGTGCCGGTATGTGCGCAATGGCGGTGGGAAGGTTCGTGGAAGCAGAACAACTGGCCCGGGTCAAAGATCTGCTCAGTATGGTTGGTGCGGTACGAGTAGTCGATGAACACGATATGGATGCGGTGACTGCAATGTCAGGTTCTGCACCTGCTTACCTATTTCTATTAGTTGAGGCAATGATTGATGCAGGTGTGAATTTAGGGTTTAACTCGGGATGCAGCTCGGGAATTGAGCACCATGACCTTCTACGGTGCGGCAAAAATGCTATTGGATACGAGTGCGGAGCCTGCGGAATTGCGGGCCAATGTTTCATCTCCTGGTGGTTCCACCATTGCTGCTATCCGAGAATTTGAGGAAGCAGGTTTGCGGGCAGCAGTATATCGTGCCACTGAGGCATGCGCCCGTCGTTCGAAAGAACTTGGTGCTTCCTAATGGATTTGACCTAATAACAAAGCCTATTGTGGGGGTTTGAACGAACCCCCACATAGATATTTTAGTGACCGTTATAAATCCACGATACATCTAAAAAAATAATAATATGAGACATATGTCACTCATTTTTGTATGTTTGCGGAAACCCCAGCGACTGGCGTTTTCCCATAGAACTATAGGGCAGGATTTCTATCTCTTTGGCATATTTTCGACACAATAGGTCGCACCAGTCACATGTTTCACGCTAAGCTTCTATTAGCACGTGCGTGTTTATTCTGCGGGAGGGGAAGCCTGCAGCGCGCCACTTGCTGAAGGGTAAGATAATTATGGCTAGAGAAGATAATGGAACCTTCTTGACAGTCGCCGAAGTCGCGGACATTATGCGCGTTTCTAAGATGACTGTATATAGGTTAGTTCACTCAGGTGAACTACCTGCGGTCCGTGTAGGACGGAGTTTCCGTGTTCACGAGACGGCAGTAAACAAGTATCTTGATGCCTCATATTATGAGGTAGGATAAATGATGTTTGGGTAGTGCCTGATCGAGCTCAAAGCGGCGTTTCGTGACTTGTTTCTCATTATAAGCAATGGGTAGCGGGTGGGAACGTCGCTTTGGTTTTTGTTGGAAGCCTGCTAGATCGGTAAGATAAGGCCATTCGTGTCAGCACCACGCCTACATACGGCATTGTTTGTTGTTCACTATTGAAACAACAACGACTTCGCGGGTGAAAGTGCACTTCGGCTGTGATTTAGCGTTTTGGTCCGTGCGGGCGGCTGACAAGAAAAGTACGTACATCTAGAAAAGTAAAGCGAGGGAAACCGTTATGGGGTCTGTGATTAAAAAGCGTCGTAAGCGCATGTCCAAGAAGAAGCACCGCAAGTTGCTACGTCGCACCCGGGTCCAGCGTCGTAAGCTCGGCAAATAATCTCCCTTACCGCCCTTGATTGGGGCGGTTTTGGTTATTTTTCAGGGATGGTTCAAGGTGATTATTGCGGCAGTATACCTCGGTGAAAAACGGCGCTTCAATGCCTGCCAACTAAATATCGCGGTTACCAATGCGGGGATGCCGAATGTTCGTATTGCCTTCCGAAGACTGCGGAAATCCTCAATTTGCCAACCACGATGTTCTGCCTCTTTACGGAGTCTACGGTCTGGATTAATGGCAACTGCGTTTCCGGTCATGGATAGCATGGGTACATCATTGATGGAATCTGAATAGGGCGGTGCACCGACTCAAATCGAGTCGTTCTAGGGGCGGCTAGGGGCGGCGACGGCGTGACGTTTACCAGGGCCATGGAGGATATCCCCCACAAGTCGACCAGTAAATACTCCATCTTTGACTTCTGCTACTGTTCCAAGGGCGCCGGTGAACCCTAATCGCTTTGCTAAAATCTGCGCGAGTTGAACTGGGGTGGCAGACACTAGCCATACTTGGTGGCCGTTAGCTATATGGGTGTCAGCCAATTGTTTGGTCCCCAGCCATAACTTCTCGCTCATGTTTTTATCAACGATTTCTTCACATAATGCCACCAATTCGGCTTCGCTGCGTCCCTTAATAAATGCTAGCGCCTGTTGGCGTCCTTCGGTAACATCGTCGGCGTTTTTCAGCACCCGTGATACGAAATTTTTAGTTTGTTTCCATACCACCGGGAGTATCTCTGATAATTTGAGGTATCGTTTTTTGGCTAGGCCTATAGCAAAAACGATTAATGATGATCCTTGGATGAGCGTGTTATCCACATCAAAGAATGCCGCAGCTCCAGCATCCTGCGGTATAGCCGGGTCTGGGGAGTGAGCGTGACATTCCTGCGGCGGTAAATGACCCTGATACTGAATCAAGTCCGGAAGTAAATTCACTGAGATCTAAATCAAAGAGTTCCGCCACAGCTTTTGCGGCGGCAGCTTCACCAGCCTGTTGTTGGGTGTGGTTATCAATGGGGGGAAGGGCAATGTCTTCAAAAAACCGCCGCAAATTGCCACGAGAACTAGACCAAGCGGCAAGAAAATCTTCAGGTCGTTGGTGCCAATGTGGATCAAGTGGGGACATGGCGCGCACTTAACCTTTCCAAGGTCACTATCAAATCCTATCTAATGGTAGTCTTCTACTGCGTCGTAACTGTGTATTAGCAGCGCAGGGCGGGAATATCCACTGTAATCTATATGTTGGGCAGTGCGATAGGGTGAGTGAATGAGCAGGGAAGAAAGGAAACGCTGTGGTGCATGTGGTTGAGTTGATGGTGCGAGAATCATGTGGTTCTTGTAGTCGCGTATCAAAGCAAATCGCCCCCATTGTGGCTGCGGTGGGGGCAGATTTGGTGCACCGTGATGTCGATTCCGATTTAGAATTATTTGCAGAGTATGGTGATCGGGTACCAGTTGTAGTGGTTGATGGTGAGGAATTCGCATGTTGGGAAGTGGATAATGCTGAGTTAGCCAAGGCTTTGTTGTGAACTTATCGACCCCCTACTACGGTGATATGGATCAGAGTAGCGTCAAATAGTCAACCTAAAGTTTGAATTGGACTGTTACAGTCATAGCAGGAAGGTAACAACCTGACATGAATGCCGAGCCTAATCGGTGAGAGGAACACGGTGATGCAAGCGTGAGTGTGCTGGTAGTGGGGATGTCCACCGCTCCGCGCCAGTGGCGTTGCTGGAAAAATTAAGCATGGATGAGTCCGTGCGACACCAAACCGCCTTAGCTTTGATTCGGCAGCCAGCATTGACTGAATCAATGATTGTGTCCACCTGCAACCGACTTGAGGTTTATTCAACAACAACTAATTTTCACCAGGGTGTTTCTGATGTGGTCGATGTGCTTCACGACATGAGTGGTGTTCCCATCGACGTTTTTGCGTGATTATTTGTATGTTCGATATGCAGATGCTGCTGCTGAGCATTTAATGTTGGTGGCGGCAGGTCTGGACTCCCATGGTGACGGGGAGCAGCAGATCATCGGTCAGGTACGTACTGCCTACCAATACGCGGCCAATTCGGGTACGGTGGGGCCGCAACTGCATGGATTGGTACAAGCAGCTCTTCGTACCGGCAAGCGAGTTCATACAGAGACTGACATTGATAATGCTGGCGTGTCCATGGTGTCGTTTGCTTTCGATGAGGCTGTCTCCCAGCTGGGGGTGAAAGATGAATCACAACCATTCGCTGGCCACAGAGCCCTGGTCATTGGTGCCGGCGCGATGGCATCACTTGCTGCCACACATTTAGGCAAGCAAGGCATTGATGAACTGATCATGACGAATCGCACTCGGGAACGTGCGGAACGGTTGGCGCAGCATGCACGGGAAGCTGGTGTGGAGGCTACCGTTGTAGATTTTGACGAGCGTACCGTGGTACTTTCTCACGTTGATATTGTGGTGTCGGCTACGGGTTCTCAAAATTTCACTATTTCGCGGGACGATATTCCCACCGACCACCCATTAATGCTGGTGGATCTGTCATTGCCGCGAGACATTGATGATAATGTGATTCGAGGCACCCAGGCGCGGCTGGTGAATATCGAAAAGCTCCGATTGTTGCACCAAGATGAGACTGAAAGTGATGGCGCGGCATTACGAATTATCGCTGAGGAGCTGCAAGCATACAGTTCCCAGCAGCGAATTAAAGATATTGCTCCCGCAGTTACTGCTTTACGACGCCATGCCGCTGACCTTATTCAAACTGAATTGATAAGGCTCCAATCGCGCACTCCTGACATGGATGACCACGAATTTGAAGAAGTCAGCCGCACCGTGCGTCGAGTCGTCGATAAGCTTTTACACCAACCTACGGTTCGAGTAAAAGAACTCGCAGCTAACTCCGGGGTAGTGAGTTATGAAACCGCACTGCAGGAACTCTTTGGGCTTGATAATGACTCTCAACCTGTCAAAGTTGATCTTGACATGCTTCCCCGATGCTGCGAAGCTGGCAGACCATCACTAAAGGCAGAAACATTGCAAAAGCAACATAAACAGTTGCGTCAAACTCAAGGAGTGTAAATGCCCATCATCGGCACACGTGGTAGTTTACTGGCGACCACTCAGGCTGGACATGTTCGTGATGCCCTTACCTCACATGGGTATCCCAGTGAGCTCCGTATCGTGACAACCACTGGTGATGTCAACCTAGCTCCGGTGGAACGAATTGGTGTGGGAGTTTTTACCCAGGCGCTTCGTGACTCATTATTAGCAGGTGAATGTGATATAGCGGTGCACTCTTTCAAAGATCTTCCCACAGCTGTTGATGAGCGTTTTCACTTGGTCGTTCCCCACAGGAAAATGCCCGAGACTGCCTTATCGCCCGGAATAACCTCACCCTTGCTGAGCTTCCCACTGGTGCTGTGGTTGGTACCGGCGCTCCTCGGCGAATTGCGCAGCTTAAGGCGCTTCGCCCTGATATTCATACAGTTCCATTACGCGGCAATATTGATACTCGCATGGCGAAGGTTCATGATGGTGAATTAGATGCTGTAGTACTGGCTTACGCTGGGTTGTCGCGTGTTCATCGTGCTGATGAAGCCACTGAAGTTTTTCGACCCATTGGAATTCCTTCCTGCTCCAGCCCAGGGGGCCCTGGCTGTTGAATGCCGTGCGGATGATGCAGACACGATAGCCGCAATAACCACTATCGCTGACCCCAAAGCTTATGCCTGCGCACACACTGAGCGGGTAGTGTTGGCGCGGTTGGAAGCCGGTTGCACTGCCCCCGTGGCCGCATATGCCACGGTTGCGGCCGACAACATTATGACGCTTCATGCCGCAGTGATTGCCGTGGACGGTAGCGCTACACTTCGGGCCACTGCTGCTGGGCCAATAGATACTGCCGAAAACCTCGGGATGACCGTCGCACGCGCGCTCCTGAGATGATGGCGCTTCCTCATTGCTTGCTGCATCGCTGACCCTACCGTTACATGGTTGGAAAGTGGCGGTATTGCGCAGCCCAGAGCAATCACACTCATTAATAACCCGCCTGGAAACTTATGGCGCTGAGGTTATTAGCATTCCTACTATTCGCATTGTGCCTCCCGTTGACCTCACACAACTACACCATGCGGCACGTCAGCTACGCGCAGGCACCTACGAATGGGTGGTATTCACTAGCGCAAATGCGGTCCGCTGCATAGCAGAGCGCATGACCGGTCCCTTAAACTCACAGACTCGGGTAGCCACAGTTGGTCGTGCTACGGCCCGCGTAGCTCGTCATTACCACCTTGATCCGGTTTTACAACCACCAATAACTAGGCAAAATGCCTTGGGCCTAGTTGAGGCATTTGAACCGGCAAATTCTCGGTCGGAAGAACGTCGTAAAATTTTAGTTCCCCATGCCAATATTGCCCCATCAACGCTGGTAGATGGGCTCAAATCACAAGGGTGGATTGTGGATGATATCATTGGCTACCGCACTATTCTCGCGGATCCACCCCCACCAAATATTCACGATCTATTAGTAACTGGACAAATCACCGCAATCTGTATCACTTCGGGTTCCACGATTCGCAATCTCATCACCATCGCGGGACGTCCACACCCTCAAACATTGCTAGCATGTATCGGGCCATCTGCTGAAGCAGCTGCGAAAAAACTAGAGTTGAATGTAGCAGTGGTGCCTGAGGTTTCGGAAGCAGAGGCCCTAGCTGATGCGTTAGCTACCTATGCGCGGCAGAAACTTCAACCATAACTACAGGCACCACCCTATCAGGCAGTACTTTTACGGGAGGTAACCATGACTGATAACCATGAGCCGACTAATGGCGGTTTTCCGCTGCGCCGGCCACGTCGACTTCGCACCACCCCCATAATGCGAGATATGGTAGCTGAGACTCATGTTGCCCCAGCAGACCTTATTTATCCGCTCTTTATTGCTGACGGTATCACTGCTTGTCGAAATCTCATCAATGCCAGGTCAGTATCAGCATACGATACACACCCTGAAAAATATTGTGGAACAGTCGATTGATGCTGGTATTCGGTGTATAGATTTGTTCGGTGTAGCCCTTGACTCCGATAAAGATGCTTATGGCTCCCAAGCATGGAGTGAAACTGGAGTCTTGAATGCAGCAATTGCAGAGCTCAGGCAAGAATTCGGCAACGATATTCTTATCATGGCGGATACCTGCCTGGATGAGTTCACTGACCATGGTCACTGTGGAGTGCTTGCCGAAGACCGGTGGGGAAATACCTATGTCGACAACGATAAAACGCTTGCGCTTTACCAAAAGATGGCAGTTTCCCAGGCTGCTGCGGGGGCGCATATAGTGAGCCCATCAGGGATGATGGATGGGCAGATTGCGTATATTCGTCAAGCACTTGACCAGGCTGGTTACCAAGATGTGGCTATCATGGCGTATTCCAGCTAAATACGCTTCAGCGTTTTACGGACCGTTCCGGGAAAGCAGTCGGGTCCTCTCTTGACGGGGATCGTCGAGCATACCAACAAGACCCAGCGAATTTGAAAGAATCGCTCTTAGAAGCAAGCCTTGACATTGCTGAAGGGGCAGATTTTGTTATGGTTAAACCAGCAATGCCTTACCTTGACGTGATCGCAGCGGTGGCACAGCGATCGTTAGTGCCGAGTGGCTGCATATCAAGTCTCTGGTGAGTATGCCATGTTGCATGCTGCTGCTCGCAATGGGTGGTTAAATCTTGATACTGTCATAATGGAATCGTAACCTCAATTAAACGAGCGAGGGAGCAGATCAAATACTCACCTATTTTGCGCTGGATGCGGCGAGGATGCTTCGCTATTAATAAACTAATAATAAACTTGTTGGTTTGTTGCTAATATCCTAGATAAGTCATGATGGAATTGCTCGTATAAATAAAAGTGCAGAGAGGAAGAATAGACTTGGTGAACTCACCGAATATCACCGATCCGCCAGCCTCGACGGGGCGAAGGCGGCGTTCTTCCACGTCAAAAAAACGCTTGGGAGTCCTAATACTAAGACTCCGAAACATGCCCAAACGGATAATGGAAGACGAGACATAAAGGATGAGCTGGGTGACCAGAAACCGTTGTGTTAGCCGTAAAAGGCATGGGCGTTTGTCCTGTTCTTTGAAGTAATTCATCAGATCATTGAAGTTATAGAGAAGATTCTCAATCGAGAAGAAACAGCTCATCAGATAATCCAAAAAACCGGTGACCCACAGATTAATTCCGATGCTACACAGCAGTTACATGTTGTAGTATTCAGCATTATTGGAGGGAGCCATAGCAATAGTGTTTGTTGGCATTATCTTTGCGCTTGTAAATAGCTTCAATAAAGCCACGAAACGGGCTTTTTGGGCTCGACGTGCTCTTGCTTTTTATGGGTTATATCTGGGGGTGCGAATAGTTTTTATCTATACTGAAATTAGCACGATTCCGGCTAACTCATTGCCAATAGCATTTTCTGCTATTGATGGGGCAATTGCCATTACGGTTGGCGTCATTGCATTGGTGGCGGTGGTTTTGGGTGCGCGTGATGACTCCCTAAAATGGGTGGGGGAAACACCCGTAGGATTTTCACCACCGCCTAATGGCAATGGGCACGATGAAAAGAAAGACGAACGCAAAAAATAGCAAAAGCAACGTATGTTAGTAAGTGCTGAACATATTTGTCCAGCCTTATCCTCTGAATACCGCCATTGGCAGCAGCGTAGTGCCATAATGGCGGTATATTACGTTCAACCACTATTCAGGAAGCCAGGGGGTTGTTGTTGCAACCCCCGAAAATATTTACATATTAGCTTTTGTAGTACTCATTGGGAAGGATGACATCATGGCGGAAACTCCCGCAGCAGCTAATGTTTCGGATTCTGCCGATCGCATCTCACATGCAACATATACATCCGTATCTAGTGCGATATCGCGGGCAAAACAGGCCGCAGCAGATGTTGGGATTAACACAAATGATCTTCACACATGAATTTTCTGAAGAGTATTTCAGGGTCGAACCTCTTTTGCTTTCGAACTTACCGGGCTAGACAGTGCCACTAGCATAGGTGAAATCGAAGAAGCCTTGGAACAGCTCAATGGTGTGAAAGCCCGGATCGTTTATACATCGAATATGGCGTGGATTTCCGCAAACCGTGGTGTGGATATTTCGGCACTAGTAGGCATCTTCAAACACTATGGTATTGAGGCAAATTTAACTGATTCATCGTTACGCCCTGGCGAATGGCTGGTCCGATGTTGAAGAAGGCCGGTATAGGAGGGTCGCGGCAGCAGCACCGCCGTAAACGCCATACTAACAACATTTTTGCATAAACAAAGCGCTGGGGAGGGAAAAAAACAGCTGAATACCTACGCAAATCTGGTTTTCTTGACGGGGCAGAACAACGATTTGTCCATAAAGAACCTACAGATGTGCTTTTTACCGCTCGGAATCTCATTACTAGGTGGCGGCTATTCGCCAGCGCATTCCTCACCATTCCGGTAATCGTGATTTGCTACGTGCCGAGTCTGCAATTCAACTATTGGCAGTGGTTCGTTGCTCTGCTTAGTTTCCCAGTAGTGACCTATGGTGCCTACCCATTTCATCGGTCATTTATTGGTGGGCTTCGACGAGGCATGTCTGCGCTAGACGGCGCTAGCTCTGTTGCTATTACGCTCGCATGATTTATGGTCGCTAGCGCTCATTATCTTCACTGATGTGGGGGAAGATATCATATCGGAGTGACTCTGAACTTTTTGCTATCAAATTGGCAGCATTCGAAAATGGTGCACTATTCTTCGACGTTGCTTGCGTTATGACGTTTTTCCTATTGGCTGGTCGAATTTTTGTGCGTAAGAGTCGGGCCAGTCTTCCCGTGGAATTATCCCAATACAAACCTGTTCCAAATAGCACTGTTATAGTGGTGAAAAAACTACGTAATAATGGCAAATCAATAGAACAAGAAGTACCAATACAAAAGCTCAATGTTGGTGATGACATTATTGTGCCCGCTGGTGCTATCATCCCTGTTGATGGGGTGGTTATTGGCGGGTCAGCGATCATTGATGCATGCGCTCTAGGGCTAGGAAAAATCGCTACCAAAGTAAACGGCAAAGTTTATGCTGGTTGTGTTAATGGTGAAAAAGCACTAAAAATCAGAGTTGTTGCCACAGGACATCGTACCTGGCTTGCTGCAGTTTATCGGTGGGTGGCTATTTCCTCAATAAACCAAGACCATTCTGATGCTCTTGCAACAAAAACTGCCTCTTTTTAGTCCCCAACAGCCATAGCCATCGCGTTCACGGATTTTTAGCCTTTGGGCGCTTGCTACGAACAACGTCAACCAGGCATTCGCCACAGCACTAGCCGTTTTTAGGATGCGTGGCACCTGTGGCGTGGCGGTTTCCGCATCCGTTGCCATGCGTCAAGGTATTGAAAATGCGGCACGTAAAGGTGTGCTCATTCGAGATGCCCAAACGGTTCGCAGGCTCGATCAAGTCGACACTATTATCTTCAACCGGGTGGGGGCGTTGAGTGAAGGCGAAATGACGGTGGAGACGGTCACCGCTGGTCGTGGTGAAAATCCTGATTTAGTGCTTCGTGTCGCAGGCGTTCTCACCCTGGAATCCGATCATCCTGTGTCGCGGGCGTTAGTGCGCGCAGCTCGGGAGCTGCGGGATTCGTCTTCTAATAGTTCTATCCCGGGTTGGATTGAGGTGAGTCAGATTGAAGTTGATGAACTTGGTAATTTCACCGGTCTCATTGAACTTCCCGTGAAAGATTCCGAAGGGCATGTCGAAAACCGCAGTGTTGAAGCAAAACTATGGCGACCTAGGAACCTTTCCGACCTGCAAGGTCGGTTAGCCGCCGCCGCAGTGTCTGACGGCACCCCAATAGTGGTTCGATGGAAAGGCAAAGACCGTGGGGTCATCACTCTACATGATGAAGCGAAGCCTGATGCCACAAGTTCCGTAGATGCACTTGAAGCAATGGGCATTGAAACCATGATGCTGAGTCGAGACACCTACCCGGTTGCCCGCCGTTACGGTGATTCGGTGGGGGTTTCTCATGTATTAGCTGGTATCCAACCTGGGCAAAAGGAACAAACTGTCCGCAGCGTACACAACCATGGTGCAGCTGTGGCAATGGTTGGCGACGATAGCGTGGATGGCTGTTTCAGGGTTGCATCTGTAGGCGTCATGGTTGGGGCAATGACTGGTCTGCCTAATCCTTCCCATTTTAGAAGACACCGCTGCAGACGTGGTTCTGCTTGATGGTAAAACCAGCCCAATCCCTTGGCTATTCTCTGGTGCGCGACGCATGAACCGGCTCATTCAAAGTAACTTCCTGTTTGCATGGTTATACAACGGTATCGCCATCGCTGCCGCATGCCTGGGATTATTGCATCCTATGCTGGCAACCGTATTGATGTTGGCGTCATCACTGTTGATTGAGTTCCGATCCACGCTATCTCGAACCTTCTAAACAGGGTTCATCAATCAATAATCAGGCCATAGTACGCTTCCCAATGTTGATAAGGATGAGTAAAATAGTTGGTGCTACAGAAAGAACTAGGCTACCTGTTTCGCCGAAGTATTTGAGGCCTTTCCTGCCAGGGACTTTCAGGGGTTTCTGGCTCGCCATTGGTTTCATCGATACTTCGGCATTTCCGGCGTCTCTGGTACCTGCGGCACCCCTGCGACGACTTCGACATTTCTGGTGCATCCAAGATGCCAGTAGTACCGGAATCGAAGCCAGAAGTCACGGGGCGCATCCGCCTGCGTAGGGGTCATGGATGTCACGGGGTCAACCCCAACGCTTGCAACTGGGCAAGTGACGTGTGGTGGATAGCAGCAGCAACATCCTGAAAAATCATCCGCGTTACTGACCGTAAAGGTGCCCAGCCCTCAATCATTAACGCACCATTGTGATCCGTGGCGCCTAGAAGAGTAACCGGCGGATCCGCCAAGCGAGTCACATAATCATGGAGAAGCTTCTCCACAGGCTGCTTCGTATGGGCAGCCGCAGCTGTAATACAGCGGTGAAAACCGACAGCTTGCTCCTTAGTGATCCGTAAGGTGAGTTCCGTGACCCCACTCGGTAATTCGGTCACAACAACCGACTTGTCCTTATTCGCCCGAGCCGGGCACGTTTTTGCGCCTGCGCCTCGGCTTTCTGCCGTGCTTTCTCATCCACCTTGATCCGTGCCTGAATCAGCATCGACCGCAAGGACGCAGGGGTGATCCATTCCGATTCGTCACATAACGCATGAAGCTGGGGCTTCATTTGCTTGAACTGCGCTTTTGACAGCCCGGTGAGATGCTTGCCAATGATCGCCAGGCGAGCAATATCAATAGTGCCATTTTTGTGAATGGCTGCGCAGATAGTGGGGTAACGGCGCAGCATTGTGACCGCCGTAATGAGATAAACCGCGTGAGCCTTGACCACACCAAATGTGCTCATGATGAGGGCACACAGTGCGGTTTGGCTGAGATTATTTTTCTTCTTCGTCACCGCCAACAAGTGGGCGAAGACCGTCCGATTATAGTTGCACGTTGCAGCCTGCATGTTTGGCAATTCGGCAGGGTTCTTCTGCTGGCGCTGACGAGTGTGATTGCGATGGGACATGATGATAGTGCTCCTAACACTGTATTTGAGGGAAAACTTTGGGCGTCGAAAAGCAAAAGGTTAACCAATAAGGCCTGTCCTAAAATCGTTGGGTGTGCGTTCCTGCGGATCAAGGCGTACCCATGTTCCAATCACGCCAGGGACCGTGGGTGGATTCTCCCCAACAAATCGCAGGGCATTAGGAGTTTGTGGCATGTGCTGCAAAACCCCATGTACCTTTGCCCTTCTTTGGCGTATGATCCGCGCTTACTTCGGGAATCACAGATGGTTGCTGTACCTGCCGTTGCGACAGAGACATTGCAGATGCTGTGGTAGCCATGTGCGCCACCGCATTCGAAGTTGATGCCGAATGAGACGATGCAGCATGACGAACCGGACGACCATGAACACCGCCCAAAAATCCCGGAAAACCAGTGGCAGCGCCTCGTGACCCCACCTGAGAACCAGTAGATACAGCCTGGGCATCAACCCCCGCAGGCTGCGTTGCAATATGTGCCGCAGTAAGCGCCGAACCCCCTAAGGCCCCAAGACGCGGCGACCCTAATGGCGTGGAAGAACTACCGCCAAGGCATCCGCACCACCCGCCGATGCTTCAACCGCCCCCGAAACGACGACCCCACAGAGGCACTCACATGCGAGCCTGCGTAACCGCCACCGCCACCACTAGCAGCATCGGTATTCAACTCTGCCATCGATTTTTGAATCCACATGACACTCATGTTTGTGGGATTGTGGCTGCGCCAACTCAACAGCAGACTCCGACATTTCATGCCCCAATTTCTCAATCGGGGGCTGGCCGTTAGAACCACCAGCGAGCTGAACCAGTCCGTCACCAACAACGGAAAGCACCTGAGTCAAGTTACGAATAGCCGGCACCGCACCCATGAGTGCTTGGCCAAAAAGCGCCCGAAACTTCACCAAAATCGCCGCCTCAATGCTCTCACGCTCCGCAGGCTCCGGGATCGCTAACAACAAAGTTCGGGCAGTCATAAGCCCAGGAAGAAACGCTAAAAGCGATTGCCGCAAAGTAGCCGACAGTGCCAGCCATGCCGGCACTCGTGAGAAAAATGCCTCCGCAGTTGCCGCCATGGCAGTAAGATTCTTATGAGCTGCGCAAATAGCATCACCACTATTTTCTTTAACTAAATCATTGGCGATGCTACTGAGTTCGGCCGAAGCCTGATGCGAGATCGACGACATGGTAGTCCACGACGTGAGGGCCTGATGGGCTTGCTCATGATTAGTGCTGGTAAGCCTGGCAATGACATCATCGAGTGATACTGGAATCGTGGGAATGGGGTCGGAAACTGAAATCCGCAAAACATGGAGTAGGGTTCGGAGCATACGTTGCGCGAATCTGCTCAACCAAATGTTGAACATCACATGATGCCAGGGCTTTGCCGAAAACACAGTCTTGCCCCAGGAATGACTGCCGATTGAGGTCAAGAGTGTGACGGCCCCAATCAACCTGTTCCGCCAACGACTGGGCGACCGTTATGGCACTTCAACACTTCCGTATAACACACACCCATGGGTTTGCGCCGAGCTCGCTCAGCTCCGACATGCCAGAATATGAGCCGCAAAGAGTGTTATTGCTGGCAGTATCAATGAGCGAATGGGTGAGGTCAACGACATTTTTGAGCCGTAGCACCCCATGGGAAAAGGGACATTGCGTTAATAGATAAGTTCATGGGATTCTCCTCGAATGACTGCTGGGATCGTGAGGAAGACAACGCGGCCTATTAGCGGCTTATCGACGAGCCATAGGTGGCCTGTCAACGGCGCCAAGGGTGGAAACCGCCATTTTCGCCCTCATATAGTTGGACCGAAATTGGCCACTTTTTGGCCAACATAATTCATGTGATTTTCGTCATACATCTTGGTGGCTTGTCTACCAATAAAAAGTTGTGTGTGGGGGTAGTGGGAAAGGTGTGGCTTGCTTTGCAAAGGTTGGGGACACGGCATACTTTTGGCTATGACTTTTGTTGCGCGCTCTTCACGTAAACGAACGATTGACCAATGCGCCATTGATTGACGCAATTACTCCTGGCGTGCGGGAACAACGACGTGCCGTGTGGTTTATGCGGCAAGCGGGCCGGTCGCTGCCGGAATATCGGCAGGTTCGCGCCGGGATTGACATGCTTGATTCGTGTTTTATGCCGGAACTGTTTAGCTGAGATTACGTTGCAGCCGGTACGTCGTCACGATGTTGATGCTGCGATTCTATTTTTCCGATATTGTGGTGCCGCTGAAAGCTGCTGGTGTGGACGTCGAGATTGTGTCGGGCCGTGGTCCGGTGGTGGCGCAGCCAATTCTTAGCATGTCGGACGTGGATAAATTGCCTGTTTTTAGACTCGGATATTGAGTGGAGTTATGGCAGGTGTAGGTATTATTATAGATAATCTTACCTCGTCGCAAGCAGTGATTGGGTTTGCTGGGGCTCCGTTTACTCTAGCTAGTTATCTGGTTGAGGGTGGGCCGTCGCGTAACCACGAAAAGACCAAAGCGATGATGCATGCACAACCGGAAACATGGCATGCGTTGATGCGGAAGTTAACCCCGACGATTACTCATTTTTTGTCCATGCAGATATCGGCTGGGATTGACGCTATGCAGCTTTTTGATTCGTGGGCGGGCTTCTTGACGGAGCAGGATTATCAGGGAATACGTACTGCCTTATTCCATGGAGATTTTCGCGGCGATTGCTGGGGCGGGCATCCCAGGATCCATTTTGGGGTGGGTACCGGTGAACTTTTTAGGAGCGATGAGCCAGGCTGGTGCTGATGTGACTGGTGTGGACTGGCGGGTGCCGCTGGATGTGGCTGCGCGGCGTATTCATCATGCAGTAGGGCCAAAAGTCGGTGCGAGGAACCTGGATCCGGCACTATTATGTGCGGGCGAAGAAGTGGTGCGTGCCGAAGTGACTCGGATCTGTGCTGAAGCGGATCGTGCTATTTCTGCTGGCCATACGATTGGTCATATTTTTAATTTAGGGCATGGCGTGTTGCCAACAACGGATCCTGAGATGATTACCCGTGCGGTATCGTTGGTGCACGAGATCACACCACCACAAATATAGGGTACTATCTAATAATAATTAGTCTGGTTAATAGGGGAGTTTTATATGCGGGTTGCAATCATTGGCGCTGGCCTATCAGGGCTTACTGCGGCATGGGAGATTCATCATCAACACCCCGGTGTTGAGATAGAGATATTTGAGGCAGCCGATCGTATTGGTGGCAAACTCTATACGGTGCCGTTTACCGCGGGGCCTACTGATATGGGCGCCGAGGCATACCTGGCTATACGTGCGGATGCCACAATTTTTACCCAATTAGGGTTAAAGGGATGAGCTGGTAAAACCATCAGGATTACCATCATTATTGTATTTCAACGATGCGGTGCATGAGATGCCTCGGAATACTGTGATGGGGATTCCCGCATCGGGCAGTACCGTTGCCAAACTTGTTGATATTCACACGCAGGCACGCATTGATGATGAAGCGGATCAACCAGGTATTGCCTGGGTTGCCGAGGGTTACGGAAATGTCTTTGGGTGGGTTAGTGCGGGCCCGTTACGGCGATCAAATTGTTGATCGTCTTGTTTCGGTTTTTCCAGGGTGGGGTTTTCTCCTGTATCTCTGATGATCTAGGAATTCGGGCCACTATCCCGCAATTAGCTCAGACCTTGATGATATGGCGAGCAGTGGTGAGAAAGTGACCCTCTCTGGTGCCGTCAATCGAATTTTTAGAGCGACAAAAGGCCGATCATACGAAGCATGCAAAAATTACCGCCCACAGGTATTTGGTGCCTTCCGCCAGGGTACCAGCAACTGTATGAGACCTTGGCGGAGCAATCAGAGCAACCATCCACATTGATGCGTTTATCTCTGGTGTGGCGAGAAAAACCGCAGGGGCTTGTGCTGAAAAGGCGCTGGTGGTGGCTTCTATGACAGGATATTATTCGCCACGCCGGCCCCAACCACTGCGATGCTTGTTAAAGACATCATGCCTGCTGCCGAGGCGCCGCTGAAGGCTGTGAAGTTAGCATCTTCCGTTGTTGTAGGCATGAAGTTTTGCCTCCGATGAGGGCTGCCGGATAATTCCCGGAATTTTTGGTGGCAACGAACGAACCTGGTGTGAAGGCAAAGCTTTCACATTTTCATCAAAAATGGCCGCATATCGGTGAGCGAGGTGGGGCCCTGGTGCGGGCTTCTTTTGGCCGTTTTGGCGATGACGCAATTACCCGATGGGAGGAGGACGCCCTGGTGGATCAGGCCCTTGATGATTTGCGAACCATCACCGGTTTTGATGGGCGTGCAGCCGGGCTGGACGAAATTTATGTACAGCGCTGGTTCGGCGGACTGCCGGTGTATTCGCCCACTCATTTGGCAACGGTCGCCGAGATCGAAGCGGTGGTTGCTGATACCAAAGACGTGGAAATAGCGGGTTCCTTCATGCGAGGTGTGGGGGTACCCGCGGTGATTGCCGATGCGCGAGCCGCCGCCCACCGCTTGTTCAAGTAATCGGTCATGGTTGCGGGTGTGGGGGTTGTTGGTTACTGGTGAGACCGGTGCCTGATGCGGATGCGGAATAAATTTCGCCCCACCACCGCAACGTATCCAGCACCGGTTTCAGGCTTGCCCCTAACTCTGTGAGCTCGTATTCCACCCGGGGCGGTACCTCGGCATAGACCGTCCGGGTTAACAACCCATGCTTCTCCATTTGCCGCAGATTACTGGTGAGCACTTTTTGGGAAATGTGCCCAATGCTGCGTCGTAATTCATTGAACCTGCGTGGCCCATCCATGAGGTCGCGCAGAATGAGCGCCGACCATTTAGTGCTCAGGAAAAATAGCGTGGTCTCTACTGGGCAGGTGGGAAGATCAGGCTTTTTTATTTCCATGCTTTTGCCCCTTGACCATTAATAGTATCTATTCGGTTCCTACGGTACTTTATAGTGCCGTCTTCCCAAAGGATACTGCTCTCTTTATGCTTTGGAACACACCAGAAAATATTCCAAAGAATTCGAAGAGAGGAACACATGCGCATCGCAGTCATTGGTGCTACCGGAAAAGCGGGAAAACTCATCGTCCAAGAAGCAGTCAACCGTTCCCACGAAGTCACCGCAATTAGCCGACGCCCTCACCCAAATACCCCAGCACAACACACGCTTGTCAAGAACGTTACCGATCTCACCACAACAGATTTCAAAGCCGTTGACGTGGTCATTTCCGCCCTAGGGTCACAACAAATTGTTGAACTCACCACCCACCTTGGCCAGATCCTGTCCGGTACCGATACCCGACTCGTGGTTATTGGTGGCACCGGCACGCTTTACACCACCCCGGCACGTACCGAGCGGTTGGTTGATTCCCCGGATTTTCCGGCCGAATATCGAAAGTACGCTGAGGCTCATGCCGCGGCTTCCGCTTCTCTGCGCGGTATCACTGGTTTGAAGTGGACCGCTATCAGCCCGGCGGCCAATTTTCTGCCCGATGCCCCGGCTCGCCATGATTACGAGTTTGCAGGCGATGTTTTTACCGTCGGCGCCAGTGGCATAAGTGAGATCAGTTATGCGGATTATGCATCCGCGCTGGTTGATGAGGTAGAAAACACCACCGGGGCCCATATTGGCGAACAAATCAGCGTGCGTAATCGCTAACGCATCCCACAAAACCTACAATAGGGTGCATGACTTTTTCCCCCGCATATCCAACTTCAGCGCACGTAGCTCGTTCTCAGGCATTCATGGAGCGCGCTCAACATGTCATTCCGGGTGGCGTGAATTCACCAGTTCGAGCTTTTGGATCAGTTGGGGGGCAGGCTCGGTTTATTGCTAAGGCACACGGTTCGAAGCTTTACGACGTTGATGGCAACCAGTACGTTGATCTTGTGAATTCCTGGGGGCCGATGCTTTTGGGGAATGCTCACCCGGAAATTCTTGCTGCTGTGACTGAGACCATGGCGAATGGTTTGTCGTTTGGCGCCCCAACCGAGGCCGAGATAGATCTTGCGGAAATGATTGTTGACCGTACTAGTGTGGCGAAAGTCCGCATGGTCAATTCCGGTACTGAGGCCACCATGTCGGCGGTTCGTTTGGCCCGTGGGTTTACCGGTCGCCCTAAGATCCTGAAGTTTGAGGGCTGCTATCACGGCCATGTAGATGCGCTTCTTGCCGCCGCCGGTTCGGGGGTTGCTACTTTTGCGTTGCCGGATTCTCCTGGTGTTACCGGTGCAACCGCCTCCGACACCATTGTTGTGCCCTACAACGATATCCAGGCTGTCGAACAGGGCGTTCGCCGAGCATGAGGGCAGATCGCTGCCGTTATCACCGAGGCTGCCGCGGGCATATGGGGACCGTCGCCCCCTCATAATTTCAATGCCAGGTTGAAAGATCTGTGCCATGACAATGGGGCACTTCTCATTCTTGATGAGGTAATGACCGGGTTCCGTACCTCGTATTCCGGCTGGTACGGCGTCGATCATGTTGCCGGCGACCTCACCACCTTCGGCAAAGTCATCTCAGGGGTCTCCCCGCGGCCGCGTTTGGTGGCCGCGCCGATATCATGGACCATCTTGCCCCGGTTGGCCCTGTCTACCAGGCTGGCACATTGTCCGGCAACCCCTATCGCCATGGCGGCCGGGAAGAAATCTCTTGAACTAGCAACCGAACAAATATACGATACTATTCGTGTTCATGCTGATCGGCTTGCCGATCTCATCCATGATGCGCTTGGTGCCGCAGGCGTCGCCCACCACATTCAACGCGCCACCACCATGCTTTCCGTGCGATTCGCCGACGGGGAAGGCCATAATTTCTCCGACATGAAACAGGCGGACACATTCCGTTACGCACCGTTCTTCCACGCCCTTCTCGACAATGGTGTTTACACGCCACCCTAGTGTTTTTGAAACCTGGTTTGTGTCCGCAGCCCTCACCGATGATGACTTTGACCGCATCGAAGCAGCACTCAAACCAGCAGCTCAAGCCGCTGCGGCAGCCCAAGAAATCGGCTAACACCTATGACAAGTGGCTCAATACCTAGCCGCCACATACCCACATGGTAACTATTAACGGAAAACGGAAAGCGTCCCACCCATCATGTCCCACACCATCATTCATCTCGTCCGTCATGGTGAAGTCTACAACCCTGATCGTATCCTCTATGGTCGTATCCCCGACTATCATCTCTCTGCCCGCGGCCAATCCATGGCCGCCGCCACTGCCCAATCCTTCGCCAACCACGACATTGCGCTCCTCTGGTCCTCCCCCTTGGAGCGTGCACAAGAAACCGCCGGCCCAATCTCCGAAACCACCGGTGTCGATATCACCCTCGACGATCGTCTCATTGAGGCGGGTAACCGGTTCGAAGGCCTCCGCGTCAACTCCTGGCGCTCCCAACTCATCAACCCGATCCGTTGGCCCCTCATGTGGAACCCTGCGCTTCCCAGTTGGGGTGAACACTACGTTGACATTGTCGCCCGCATGATGGACGCCGTCGACTCCGCCCGTCGACAAGCAGCCGGGCATGAAGGAATACTCGTCACACACCAACTTCCCATCGTGTGCGTGCAACGTACCGTCCTCGGCCAACCTCTTGCCCACAACCCCAGCAACCGGGTATGCGACCTGGCCAGCGTCACATCATTAGTATTCCGCGGCGACCAACTGGTAGATTACCGCTACAACGAACCAGCCCAGGAGATATAAATGCCGCACCCCCGCTGCCTCATAGCATCACTCTTAGCCGCCATCACACTGGTGCTCGCCGCATGCAGCACCGACACCGCAGGTAAAGACGCAGTAGCAGTAGGGGGAACCTTCCAATTCCACTCACCCGGTGGCGAAACCGTCATCACCTACCCCGAAGCCGATCGCAAACCCTATTGCTGACATCACCAGCCCTTCCGTCACCGACCCCAATACAGAAGTCAAACTCGCCGACTACCAAGACAAAATAGTTGTTCTCAATGCTTGGGGCCAATGGTGTGGCCCCTGCCGCACCGAAGTCGACGACCTCGAAGAAGTCCAAGAACACCTAGCGAAAACTGGCGGTACCGTCATCGGCATCAATGTCAAAGACACCCAGTCACTAGCAAAAGACTTCATACAAGACAACGGGATTACCTACCCCAGCATTTATGACCCGCCCTTTAAACTAGCTGCCTCACTCGGGGGTATACCCGCATCGGTTGTCCCCACGACAATCGTGTTAGACAAACAACACCGGCCTGCCGTAGTCTTCCTCCGCCAAATCACCGCGCAAGAACTACTCGACGCCATAAAACCCCTCGAAACAACATAAAAACCCCAGCATAACAACCCGCCTGGGAGCACACCAGCCTAGGAATACGCCACAAATGCTTACCACCGCCGCCATCGGAACAACTTTCGCCACCACCGCAGCCACCGGGCCCCTCCTCCTCGGCATCCTTGCCGCCATGGCCGCCGGACTTGTCTCCTTCGCCAGCCCCTGCGTCATCCCCCTCGTTCCCGGTTACATCAGCTACCTCGCCGGCCTCGTCGGCGGCACCGTCACCTACCACGACAATCACGGTCCCCTTGTCACCAAACAAAGCCGACTTAAAGTCACCACCGCCGCCCTTCTCTTCGTTCTCGGCTTCACCACCATATTCATCCTCACCAGCGTCACCGTCTTCGGCGCCATCAGCATCCTCACACTTAGTAGTGCCATCCTCATGCGTATCGGCGGCGCTATCACCATCCTCATGGGCATCATCTTCCTCGGCGGAATCCCCTTCCTCCAACAAGAAAAACGCATCCAGCCCACCACCACCTGGTCCACCTGGGTAGGCGCTCTCCTCCTTGGTGCGATCTTCGCCCTAGGCTGGACCCCCTGCCTCAGCCCCCACCCTCGCATCCATCATCTCCGTCACCGCCGGCACCGAAGGAATGACCGCCGCCCGCGGCATCCTCCTCATCATCGGCTACTGCCTCGGCCTGGGCATCCCCTTCATACTGGTAGCATTCGGCTCCACCAAAGCCATGACCGGCGTCGGCTTCCTTCGCCGGCACAGCCGCACCATCCAACTGATCGGCGGCATCACTCTCATCCTCGTTGGCCTAGCACTCATCACCGGACTCTGGGGCGACTTCATTAACTGGATACGAATCATCACAAGCGAGTTTGGGGCAACCCTCATCTAACCGCTAGCGTTAACCCTAACCACAACTGGTTCACCCCCAACAAACCAGTAACCACCACTAAAAACCACAAGGGAGCAGCGTGAAAAATCCTTCTCGCAGCAATCAAAAAGCATGGCATTGGCTCACCAGCATGCGCACCGCCCTGGCCCTCATGTTCTTGCTCGCCCTGGGCGCAGCACCCGGCGCCCTCCTCCCACAACGCTCCCTCAACGAAGACAACGTCACCGAATACCTCAAAAATAACGGCAAAATCGCCGAAATCTACGACAAACTGCAACTCTTCGACGTTTTCAGCTCCACCTGGTTCAACTCCATCGCAGTCCTCCTGTTTATATCCCTCATCGGCTGCATTCTGCCGCGCTCCCTAGACCACTACAAGCAACTGAAAACCCGCCCAGTGCGGGCACCGAAAAACCTCAGCCGGCTCCCACTCAACGCCGTCGGCACCGTAAACAAATCCCTGCCAGAGGTAGAGCAACACATCACCACCCTGTTCAAAGGCTGGCATCTTGCCGCATACACCAAAGAAGAAGACCGTGCCGGTCAACGCTCCTTTTCCGCCGAAAAAGGCTACAGCCGGGAGCTCTATAATCTGCTCTTTCACCTGGGGCTCGTGGGCATGCTCGTTGCCATGGCCATCGGCCGCATGTGTACTACGAAGGACAAGTCATCGTCATCGCATCCGACCGGGACGATGTCAACTCCCAATTTTGCAATACCGCCACCGCGAATTTTGATTCATTCCGCGCCGGGCTGCTTTTCGACGGCACCGGCCTGAACACCTACTGCCTGGATGTACACAACTTTTCCGCCAACTATCTTCCCAATGGTCAGGCGGATTCCTTCCGCTCGGACGTGTCCTATGCGGTCGGTGACGAGATCAACACGGATTCCGCCACCTGGAAGCACCAGGAAATATCCGTGAACCACCCGCTGCGGCTTAGGGGCGACCGCGTCTTTTGCAGGGTCACGGTTTCGCCCCCACATTCACAATCAAATGGCCGAACGGGGAGGAACGCACACAAACAGTCCAGTTCCGTCCCGACGACCTCACGTTTTTCCTGTCCTCCGGCGTGGTCCGATTCGACCCACCGGCCGGAATGTACCCGGACCTTTACGAACGCAGGCAACACCAAATCACCATCCAAGGCCTCTTCGCACCAACCGCGGCCTGGAGCGGTGACAATAACGATATTCTTTCCTCCAGCTACCCGGCCATGAACGACCCGGCGGTGGCAATCGACATTTATCGGGGCGATAACGGCTTGGACTCCGGTACCAGCCAAAACATTTTCACCATCGACCCGACGCAAGTCCACACTGGCCAGCTACAAAAGATCGAACGAGTCAACCTGACGAAACAACAGTCGGTGACCTTGGACGATGGCACGGAAATCACCTTTGTTGGTGCGGAGGAGTTCGCTAATTTCCAGGTGTCATACGATCCGACACAATACTGGGTTTTGGCGTTCACGATCGTGTCGTTGGGCGCTTTGGTGGGGTCACTGACGGTGAAGCGGCGGCGAATTTGGGTGCGGTTAGAGCCGGTGAGTGATACCGAAACCCGGGTAGAGACCGCAGGTTTAGCACGCACGGATCGCGCCGGGTGGGGGGAAGAATACCACAAAATTCATCGGCAATTATTGGGGTTGCCGGATCCCGACGATGACGATGATGACGACGCCGGCCAGTGATGAATATTGGTGTTGGTGGCCAATAATGCCCCGTGACGATGGTGGATGGCGGGTATGGTGCGTCTAGGGCTTTGGTTATGCCGTTAGTGAGAGTATTCTCTAATCAGCATCGCATACCCCCAATAATGTGAGGTTATTACCTATGAATGTTGACCACACGCTTGCGTCGTTTTCGGATTACGCGTTTTTCAGTGCCTTTATTATTTACTCGTTGGCCTTGGTACTTTCCGTGGTGTTTTATATTAAGCGGCAGGGATTGGTTGATCTGGAGCAGGGAGCGGCAGGAACATGAGGATGTTGCATCTCATGAGCATCAGCTGGTGTCGGTGGGTTCGGATTCCGCCCCGGTGGCCGCTGATTCCACGGCCTCATCCGCATCTGATGCGTCGGATGATGCTGAAGAAGATTGCTGGTCTTATAGCTGCGCGGGAGGCTTCGGCCGAGAAATTTGCTGGCATGACTCAGTCGGTGGTGTGGCTGGGAATCATGGTGCATGTGACGTCGGTGGTGTTGCGCGGGTTGTCGGCAGGTCGGTTCCCGTTTGGTAATCTTTACGAGTACATCACTGAGATCACGATGTTTACCATGATTGTGGCGGCGTTTTATTTGCAGCGTAAGGACCTGCGGGTGTTGTGGCCGTGGGTGCTGACCCCGATTTTAGCGTTGCTGTTTTTCGGTGGGACGAAGCTTTATGTTGATTCCGCCCCGGTGGTGCCGGCGTTGAAGTCGTATTGGCGGGCGATCCATGTGGGGTCGGTGTCGATTGGGGCGTCGATAGGCATGGTGTCTGGTGTGGCATCCTTGCTGTATTTGTTGCGGATGTGGCAGCCGGTGGGGAAGGAACACGGATTCTTCGGTTCGGTGGCGAAGCCGTTGCCGTCGGCGAAAACGCTGGATGCGATTGCTTACCGCACGATCATTGTGACTGTGCCGGTGTTTGGGTTGGGTATTGTGTTGGGGGCTATTTGGGCGGAATCGGCGTGGGGGCCGGTTTTTGGGCGTGGGATCCTAAGGAAACCGTGTCGCTGATTACCTGGATGCTGTATGCGGCCTATTTTGCATGCGGGCGACCGCCGGGTGGCGGGATGCCAAGGCCGCGTGGATCAACATTTTAGGCCTAGCGACCATGGTGTTTAACCTATTTTTCATTAACCTGGTTGTGTCGGGTTTGCATTCCTATGCGGGCTTGAACTAGCCGGGTGCTTGTCGACGCCCACCGTTGCGGAGGCTCGCCCAATCCTTTTATGGTTGGGCTTTAGAGCGAATCAATGAGTCTATGGACTCGTCGAAAGGTGTCGGGCACGAGCTTGTAGTAGGCCCATTTGCCGGTTTTATGGCGGGTCACCAGGTTGGTGTCCATGAGTTTTTCATGTGGTGGGTGACGGTTGGCGGCGATACCTTTAGGGCGTCGGAAAGCTCAATGGCGCAGATATTGGTGCCTTGATTTTGCGCTAGGATATACAGGATTTGGAGACGGGTGGGGTCGCTGAGAGTCTTGAATAATTGGGTTGCCTTCAGCCGTTGCAGGGGAGCGTTGTCACACTCGGAAACCACCAATGATGAACGCATGCTATCACTATAAAGGCAAGCTTTAGCTAAGTAAATTAAGGCTACCCTGTGATTATTGGCGGGTTTTTATGCGATTTTCCCAACACCAGCTGGTGTTTTCCTACGTGTCGGAGGTGTCGGGCCGGGGCGAATTCTTGTCACTTGCTGCCGGTTTTGTGTCATCCGAATTATTATCCGCAGCAGCAGTCGTGTCGGTGGGGGAGGGGCGATTATAGCGGGCTTGAGCACGCCGAATCCGTTCCTCTTCCTGCCGTTGGGCTTCTTCCTTAGCGCGGCGTTGCTTGAATTGCCGTTTTTCCAATTCCCACAGGAATTCTTCATCATCATCGGGCCCTTTGATGAGGGGTTCCTGGGGTGCGTCGAAAAGCGTGGCACGTTTCCACGACTGTGGCCCAAATGCCCGCCACACCAAATACACGGCTGCAACAAGCAGCAACAAAACGATAATGCGACCCACGGTAACATGCTCCTTGAATCAGTGTGATGGTTAATGATATTGATGGGGACAATTCACCAGTTTAGGCACAAATGCACTACTTGACACGCCATAGTTGCGACTAGCTTGTTTGCATGTCATTGAGTAGGGTTTTTACACGTGAGCGAAGACCCAACTCCACATGAAGATCACACCCAATCAAGCGCCTCACCCGATCCGGCATCAGCACCCCCGAGCGGGATCCCCAATTACGCCGTGAGGCACGCAATAATGTCATCAAATACGGCGCCGCCAGGTTTGGCTATTCTTGGCCCTCACCATCTTAATCCAGCTGGTTTCGGCCCTCGTTGTCGACCCGCTGCCAATTTATATTGCGGCACTGTTGGCGCTTATCGTGGCCTTCCCCCTGTCTGTTTTCGTTTTTAAGAACCTGCGGCTAAAAACCACCGCCGCCGTGGCCGAATGGGATGCGCAGCGCAAAGCATACAAGGAGTGGGTGAAGCAGGAACTATCCTCCAGGTAACCACGCTGGCGCACCACAAAAACTGGCGTAGCCGTTAGCTGACGAAAATGAGCACAGCGGTGGTGAGCGTTGCCCACACCAGCATTGCCCGCCCGGTCGTGCCTAGCACCGGTATCAAAGCCGGGCCGACCGCACCGTACCGCACCGGGCCGCTGGCCACATACACAAGTGGAATAATAACCAGCCCGAGTAGCGCCCATGGGGTGACCACTACCGACAAAATTATGGTCACCACCAGCGGTGAGATCACCAACAGGTAATACAACACCGGGTCTTTGCGTCCCCTAGCCGCACCGCCAACGTGATTTTGCCCGTCTGCGAGTCCGTGGGGATATCCCGCAAATTATTGACCAAGTTGATGCTGGCCGACATGGCCCTCAATCGCGCACGCTCCCACCACCCCGGCGATATCCACCCGTCCCGCCTGAGTGAACTGCGTGCCCAACACCGCCACCAAAACCGAAAAACACAAACACCGCGATCTCCCCCAGCCGCTGTAGCCGTAAGGATTTTTTTGCCCCCGGTATAAAAACCAGGCAGCAACGATACACACCATGCCCACCAGAATGAGCCACCAGGAGGACAACAACGACAACACTGTGCCTGCCACCGCGGCCACCCCAAACGCCCCGAACGCCGCCAATTTCACCTGCAATGGTTGGGCAATCCCCGACCCCACCAACCGTAGGGGGGCCACTGCGGGTATTATCAGTGCCCCGAATCCCATCGGAGTAATCATTGGCGTAGTTCACGCCTATAATCAGCGACCAGGCCACCACCCCGGCCAGAAACGCCCGCCACAGGTGCATGCCTCCCTCAGCAGTACCATAAACCGTGTGGATTGCTGCCCCAGTTCCAACAACGACGGGGGCGAATGCATTCGCCCAGGGTGTGGGGTCGCGCCCCCGCCAACCATTCACGCAATGTGGGATGGTTATGTTCCCGCGGATGTGCGGCGGTTGTGGTCTCTGTCATGCATACCATTGTGCTGTGCACACCCGCCGAATCACAAAGCCCACGCTGGTGCCCCACAATCATCACACAACCACCCCCAAAGCGGTGTTGAAACTCCACAAAAATCTAGAATAATTGGGTCACCTTGTTGCGGTCGATTTTTCCCCAAACTTGTGCGCGGTAGTTCGGCCACCCGCTGAATATGTTTGGGAATCTGCCACCGTGGATAGTCCTGAAACGCCGCAATAATGTCCTCCATGTTGGCGGAACCCGTGTATGCGGCCACGATGGCTTGCCCCAGCCGCTGGTCGGGAATCCCCACCACACACACATCATCCACCCCGGCAATGTTAATGAATACCTGCTCCAACACCTCCGGATGGATTTTTAACCCCCGGAATCAATGATGGTGTCAATCCGCCCCGTCACTCTCAACACCCCATTCCGCAACAAACCCGTGTCTGACGTGCGATAAAAACCAGGTCGGGAGAACGCCTCATGGTCTGGGAAGTTGCGGTATCCCTGCGCCACCATTGGTCCACCGACCATGATTCTTTCGTTTTCCAACCGGATCGTCACTCCGGGCAGCGGCAATCCGTTATAGACGCACCCACCTGTGGTTTCTGCCGACCCATAGGTGGTCACCACTCTGATCCCCAGTTCGCGGGCGGCCCGCCGATCATCATCAAGCAGAGGGCCGCCACCCACCAGGATGGCGTCGAAAAGCCGCAGTGCCTCAATGCCCTGCAACGTGTCCATGCCTTTGAGCAGCTGCATTGGGGTGAGGGCGGTATAGCAACGCGCCGCATCCGCCCGCAGTTCCTCCGCCGCGTCCGCGAACTCCGCCACCTGAAACCCCGTCGACAAGTCGACGAACGTGGGGTCAATGCCCGCCACCAATGATCGCACTAGCACCTGGATGCCGGCTATGTGGTGCGCCGGTAACGCCAACAGCCATGCCCCCGCACCGCCTAAAAACTGGTGGGTGGCATCCGCCGACGCTACTAAATTCACCGCAGTGAGTTGTGCCCCTTGAGGGGATACCGGTCGACCCGGAGGTGGCCACCACTAACGCCACCTCCGGGTCGATTTCCGTCCCGGCGCGTAATTGTTCCGTAAGCAGCTTGGTGCGGTCCAGGTCGTCGGCGGGGATGGGCAGGAGCGTTCGGGTGCCGGCTATGGCTTCTTCAATAGCATCGAGAAACGGGTAGGGGTCGGTGGGGAGGACCGGGAACGGCTCAAGCAGGTGATTATCCGGGTTATTTGCGTCGCTGGTGGCGTCATCGGGTCTGTCGCCGTCACCCGCATGCGGCTCATCACCCTCATCACCGTCACAATCGGCCACGCCCGAATTCGGGGAATCCAGCGCGGGGTCTGCCAGTGGGTTCGTTGCCGACCCGGTTGGCGGTTCCGCGGGGCCAGGCGTGGGATCCGGCGTGGGGTCGGGGAGTAGGTTGTGGGTCATGGTTTTAGCTTTAGTAGTAGTAGGGGAAGGGGACCAGTCTGGGTCGCGTTTTTCTAGGAAAGAGTTTTTTTCCCTTCGACAGCCCTCATCAGTCATGTAGGCGAGCCGGGTGGCTTTCGCCCGCGAAAAACCTGTTGCCCCCATGAGGGCCATCGTCGGTGAGGTTGAAGGCGAATTTGAGCATGCGTTGCGCGGTGGGGGATTTCCCGTTGATTTCTTGGGCCATGGTGATGGCTTCGTCTTCCAGGTCGGCGTGGTCGGCAACAATGTTGACGGCGCCCATGCGGTGCATGGTTTCGGCGTCGTAGGTGCGGCCGAGGAAGAAGATTTCTCGGGCAAATTTTCTGACCAACCATTTTTGGCCAGGTAGGCGGAGCCGTAGCCGGCGTCGAAGGATCCCACATCGGCGTCGGTTTGTTTAAAGCGGGCTTCTGCCGGGAGGCGATGGTGAGGTCGCACACCACGTGGAGGGAATGCCCGCCGCCGGCCGCCCAACCGTTTACGACGGCGATGACGATTTTTCGGCATGGTGCGGATGAGTCGTTGGACTTCAAGAATGTGGAGTCGGCCGCCTTCGGCTTTGGTGCGGGCTTCGTCAACGGTGTCGGCGGTGTCCCCGTGGGCGTAACGGTAGCCGGAGCGGCCGCGGATGCGTTGGTCGCCGCCGGAGCAGAAGGCCCAGCCGGCGTCTTTCGGGCTGGGTCCGTTGCCGGTGAGGAGAATGCTGCCCACGTCGGGGGTTTGGCGGGCGTGGTCGAGAACCGTGTAGAGTTCGTCGACGGTATGGGGGCGGAATGCGTTGCGGACTTCGGGCCGGTTGAAGGCAATGCGGACAATACCATCTCTCCGGTGGGTGCCGATATGCCGGTGGTAGGTGATGTCAGTGAGGTGTTCGAAGCCGGGAACCGGGTTCCAAAGTTCGGGTTTGAAGGGGTTTGGGGATGCTGGTGTGGTTGTTGGCGTGGAAGCAGTCATAGCTGTAAAGCTTAGCGGGCGTGCGGTTTCTGTCACTACTGTTATAACTATGAGCGGACACAGTTTTGGCGGTATCAATGTTGAGGATATGCTGGCGCGGGCGCATGTGGTGAGCTTGCCGTTGCGGGTGCGATTCGGGGGTGCGGGAGCGCGAGGCACTGTTGTTTGAGGGCCCGAAGGGTGGGGGAGTTTTCGCCATTTTTTTGGAGTATGGGGTGCCAGAGTCGGCGGAGTGGCTGCGGTGTGGCCTGGAGATGGCGTTTGCGGGGCCCCCACCACGGTTGCGGGACAAGATTGCGGTGAATGCTACGGTGCCAGCTGTGGCGCCATGGCAGGTGGATGAGGTGCTGGCGCATTTTCCCGGCTGCCAGGTGGTGAAGGTGAAGGTGGCGGAGCAGGGGCAAACCCTGGCCGATGATGTGGCCCGGGTGGCGGCGGTGCGAGCGTATGCGCCGGATGCGAGTATTCGGGTGGATGCGAATGGCGGCTGGTCGGTGGCGGAGGCGCTAGCGGCACTGGCCGAATTGGGCCCGTTGGATTATGTCGAGCAGCCGTGCGCCACGGTGGAGGAGCTAGCGGAGCTGCGCACTAGCTGGTGCATCGGGGGTTTGTATGTGCGGGTGGCGGCGGACGAGTCGATTCGGCGGGCGTCTGACCCGTATGCGGTAGCGGAGCGGGGTGCGGCGGATGTTGCGGTGGTGAAGGCCGCCCCGTTGGGGGGTCCGCGGGCGGTGCTGCGGATCGCGGATTTCATGCGTACCCGGGGCCTGAACATTACTGTTGCCAGCGCTTTGGACACTGGGGTGGGGATGAACGCCGGGCTGGCGTCGGTGGCGGCATTGCCGCAGCTTGTTGATGATTCCCATGTTGCGGTTCCGCCCGCCGCCGCGGGTTGGCGACGCAGCGGCTCTTCGTTGCCGATGTGACCCCATGGCGGCAGCTTGTCGACGGCTACTTAAGCACGGAATTACTGGCCCCGGAGCCGGAACGCCTGGCGGAGTTTGCCGCCTCGGGGGAGCGAAAGGATTTCTGGATCAATCGGGTCACCGAGTGCTGGAACTACCTCAACCAGGACTAATGCGAGCACTAACGGATGCCGAAGTTGCCGTGTTGACGGCAATGATTCAACACGCCCCACCGGACACTGACCCGGAATCAGTGACAGAGGAACGACGTGCGAAATGGTTAGGGCAAGTGTCGAGGGTTTCGTGGCGCGGGAATGCGGTTGCGGCACATGCGCATCCATCGAATTCGCGCTCGATGGGGTGCCAGTGTTACCGTTGCGGTCGGATGAAACCTTATTAGCTCACGACGTGCGGCAGGATGCCCTCGTGATCGTGCACATCATCAATGATGTGATTTGGGAATTAGAGGTGGCGCCAGTCCAGGATACGGTTGTGACCACACCAAACCCGGCCGCACTGGATTTTAGCGGTTGAGTGAACCATAGTGTGATGGCAGAATCAGGGAGTCTGACCCCACACAACACCCACGATAAGAATTTGGATTCATGACTGCTTATTCCCCAGCCGCACTCCTCCCAACCAATTGCGGAAGCCATTGTTGCAGACATCGCCCACTATGTTGATGACGTGGTGATCTGCCCAGGTTCCCGCAACTCCGCCCTGTCCCTGGCGTTGATTTCCCGGCCGGATGTTCGGGTCCATGTGCGGATTGATGAGCGGAGCGCAGCCTTCCTCGCGGTGGGGATTGCCCGAGTCACTGGGCGGCACGTGGGGTGGTGACTCACCTCCCGGCACGGCGGTCGCTAACTGCCTGCCGGCGGTGCTGGAGCGCAGAACGCGCACATACCCCTGGCGATTATTTTCCGCCGACCGGCCCAGACTATTTAGTGGGCACTGGGGCGAATCAAACCATCGAACAGCGCGGCCTGCTGGGGTTAGAAACCTACGACATTGCCGACCAGCATGACCTGGGGGACGTGTTTCAACACCACCAACAGGTGCATATAAACGTGCGGCTGGCCGCCCCACTGGTTGAAGGCCTGCCGCAACCACCACAACCAGTGGTTAAAATACCAACCCTCAACCTTTATAGTCGACCATGGGAAACCACCATTGACCTGTCCCGTCGCACGCTCGTGATTGCGGGGACGAAGCCTGAGAAGTTCCCGGCCTGGAAGACGTCCCCACCGTGGCAGAGCCCACGCCCCCGCCCCATACCATCCGGTGCACCCCTTGGCCGTGCAAACATTCACCAACGAATACGCCGAATACACCAAACCGGAACACATCATTGTGGTGGGGCACCCCACCCTCAGCCGGGACATCATGGAACTCGTGGCGGACGACACCATAGAATTGACCATCCTTTCCCAAAAACCACGCAGGTCACAAACCCGTGGCGTCGTAACGCAACTATCGCAACCCGGGTGCGGGCCATGAACGAACCCACCGCAGACTGGATACGGATTTGTGCCGCCGCCACCGACGTGGCGCACAGAAAAGTCCGCACCGTTCTCGCCGATGAAACATTCGGCTTCACCGGACTGCACGTTGCCGCCGCTGTCGCCGACAGCCTCAGCACAAACGACTACGCGGTGTTCGGCGCCTCAAACCCAATCCGGGACGCCAGCCTCGTCGGACTACCATTCCAGGCAGTAGACACTTTCTCGCCCCGCGGTGTCGCAGGCATTGACGGTACCACCTCACAAATCATGGGCATCGCCCTCGCCGCCCAGGCGCAACACCCCACCGAAATCCGGGCCCCACGCACCCTTGCGCTCATTGGCGACGTCACATTCCTCCACGATGTTGGGGGCTCTCACCCCAGAAAATTCCCCTGCTCCCCGAAAACCTCACTATCGTGGTAGCCAACGACAACGGGTGCGGTATTTTCCACGCCCTAGAAGTCGGCGACCCAGAATTCCAACCCAGCTTCGAACAAGCCTTCGGCACACCACACAACACCAACATCGCCGCCCTATGCGACGCCTACGGGTTGGAATACCAGCAGGTCACCACCTCCCAGGCCTCATCCACGCCTTGGATGACGCCACCGAAACTACCGGGCTGCGCATTATCGAAGCAGTCACCACCCGCGCCACCCGCGCCGCCCTCCACCACCAACTCTCCCACTAGCGCACACCAACCATGACCGACCCACACGCCCGCGAACGCCGCATCTTCCGCACCCGCCGCCGCATTAAACAAACCATCCTGGCCTGCTACGCGGCGGCTATGCTCGGCTGTGCCAGCCTCGTCATCGGCCCCCGGCATCAACGACTACATCATTGAATCCGACCCCGGGCGTGTCTCGCCCGCGTCACATCCGTCACCAGCACCAAAACCATCGTCGAATTCCAAGACGACACCAACACCTACCACTCACCCCCGGCGGTCTTCTATCCCACGGGCTCGGCCCTCGGCCAACGCGTATGGGTCACCTACGCCCGCAGCAACCCCGAACTTGTGAAAGTATCCGGCCGCAAATGGACACTCGCCATCATCCCCGCCCTCAGCTCCGCGGCCGTGACCACCCTCATCACCAGCGCCCTCTGGTTCGCCATCCTCGGCCCCTCGACATTTCCGGCGTGCAAAACACGCAAACCACAAAAACCACACCAACCCGAAAACCCCCACCAACACCACAGTCATCACTAGCACCAGCGCCCCCGACGCTACCGACACCACCAGAAGAAAGCAACCCACATGAGTCGCCGACGCTACCGCGTCGCCATCGTGACCGAATCCTTCCTCCCCCACCATCAACGGCGTCACCAACTCCGTCACCAAAACCCTCGACCACCCTCAACAAACACCACCACGAAGCCATCATCATCGCCCCCAAACAACCAGGCACCCCCACCACCTACCGCGGCTTCCCCATCATCACTATCCCCACCATCAACCTCAACCTTGGGCTCCCCATCGGACTCCCCACACCCACCATCACCCGCACCTCCGCAACTTCCAACCCGACATCGCCCACCTGCATCCCCCTTCCTCCTCGGCGCCGCCGCAGCCTTCGCCTGCCAACACCTCACCATCCCCACCATCGCAATATTCCAAACCAACATCGCTGACTACACCACCCGCTACCACCTTCCCAAACTCAAAACCGCCGCCTGGCGCTGGATTACCCACATCCACAATCACTGCGACCTCACCCTAGCCCCTCCACCAGCACCATCACCGAACTCCGCAACCACGGCATCACCACCATCAAACACTGGGGCAGAGGCGTCGACACCACCCTCTTCAACCCCGACCACCACCAACCCGACCCCACCAACCACATCATCGGATACGTTGGTCGCCTCGCCCCCGAAAAAGGCCTCCACCGGCTCCAAGCCATCACCAACCTCCCCAACACCACCCTCACCATCGTCGGCACCGGGCCCCTCGAACCACGCCTCCGTAAACTCCTCCCCACCGCCCGCTTCCTCGCCCCCAAACCGGCACCCAACTCGCCCACACCCTCGCCACCTTCGACATCTTCATCCACCCCGGCGAATTCAGAAACCTTCTGCCAAACCGTCCAAAGCCCACGCCGCAGGCGTCCCCACCATCGCCCCCCAACGCCGGCGGCCCCCAAGACCTCATCACCAATGGCCACAACGGCTACCTCCTAGGCCCCACCAGATTCGAACGCGACCTCCCCCACGCCATCAATGCCATCTACGCCAACCACCACACCATGTCCCATAACGCCCGCGCCGGGGTGGAAAACCGCACCTGGGAGACCATCTGCTCCGAACTCATACACCACTACGAAGCAGTCATTCACAACCCAACCCGCTACACTAATCTGCGTGGCTAAAGCATCCCTGGACAAAAACCCATCGAAGTACGACGCATGTTCGACGCCGTAGGAAAAAACTACGACATCACCAACACCGTCCTCGCCGCCGGACTTGATGCCCGATGGCGTCGCCGCACCCGCGAACGCCTCCAACTCAAACCCACCGACAAAGTACTCGACCTCGCCGCCGGCACCGCCGTCTCCACCGTGGAACTCGCCAAATCCGGGGCCTGGTGCGTCGCCTGCGATTTCTCCCAAGGCATGCTCGCCGCCGGCAAAAACCGGGCCGTCCCCAAAGTATGCGGCGACGGCATGCACCTCCCCTTCGCCGACAACACATTCGACGCCGTCACCATCAGCTACGGTCTCCGCAACATCTACGACCCCACCGCAGCACTCCGCGAACTCGCCCGCGTCACCAAACCCGGCGGCCGACTCACCATAGCCGAATTCTCCACCCCGTCATCCCCGGGCTCAAACAGCTCTACCACAACATCGCACTCAAAAACCCTACCAGCCATAGCGAAACTCGTATCCTCCGACCCAGAATCCTACGAATACCTAGCAGACTCCATCCGCCAATGGCCCAACCAAGAACAACTCGCCACCATGGTCAATAACCACGGCTGGTCACACTGCGGGTGGCAAAACCCTGACCGGTGGCATCGTCGCCCTCCACTCCGCCATAAAAACCCGACGCAACCCCGATCGCACCCAAAGCCGGAAACTAGCCCCACAACGCGGCCCTCAAACACCCCAGCAGCGCCAGGCCGAGCAGCCACCAACCCCGATCGCGCCACCGCACGATCGGCAACAAACCGACCAGCCGCATGCCACAACCGCGCCACCACATCCCGATCCGCATCAGTCACCAAATTCCCCATCAACCGCGCCGCCACCGGCATCACATGCCGCCCCAACGGGCGTCGCAAAGCCACCGGGCCAACCACCGGCAACAACTGCGGGTACGTCAACAACCGCGCCAACATGCGCGCCAACCCAAACGCCTCACCATACTCCCGCCGCAACACATCCGGCCACAACAACGTGTAATCCTTACCCGCCCCCAAACACTCCACCGCCAACCGAGCCGTCTCCATTCCATAATCAATCCCTCCCCATTCAACGGATTCACGCACGCCGCCGCATCCCCAATCAACATCCAATTACGGCCAGCCACCCCACTCACCGCACCACCCATCGGCAATAACGCCGACGCCACCTGATCCGGCGCACCAAACCCCCACTCCGGCTGACACTGCTGCGCATACAACCCCAATAGCTTCTTCGTATTAATCCGGGCGGTCGCCGATCCGTGCTTAACGCCCCACACCCCACATTCGCCAACCCATTACCAAGCGGAAAAATCCAACCATAGCCGGGTTGTACCACCCCATCCGCGTCCCGCAGTTCCAGGTGTGAATGAATCCACGGCTCCTCAGACCGCGGCGTCGTGCAATACGAACGCGCCGCAATGCCATACACCTCACCCTTATGCCATGTGCGACCAAGCAACTTACCAATGGGGGACCGCACCCCATCCGCCACGATGACCTGCTTGGGGCGCACCCACGACCCATCCGATAACTCCACCGCAGCAACCGACGCACCCACCGAAGCGGCATCCCCTGACACGGTGCCGCTCTCGGAAATAACGCTGCCGGAACCAGCCCCCACCGGCGTCGACATGGACACCGCAACCGCCCGCACACCACCCAAAAAAACTCCACCGACGGATACGAACGCGCGCACCCCACCAAGAAATTATCAAACTCGCGCCGGGGCATTGCCGACCCCACCGTTCCGAATGCGCTTTCCGGCCAGGGCGCCGTCACCGAGCCCCCAAACCCGTGCAGTTTCAGCCCGTGGGAGCGATAACGCGCCACCACGGAATCCGCCAACCCTAACAGTTGTAGCTGGTGGATAGCGCGGGGGTGAGGCCATCGCCGCAGGTCTTGTCGCGGGGAACGGTTGGGCGTCGATAAGCAGGGTGCTTATGCCGCGGCGGCCGGCATGAATGGCGGCGGTTGCGCCCGCGGGCCCGGCCCCAATGATGAGAAGCTCAACGCTTCGGTTCCCATGTTGGTGAATGGTGGGGGTGGAGTCAGTCACGACCACTATTGTTGCAAGCCGTAACCGTCTCATGCCACCCGCATATAATCCTGAGGGTGTATGTCGGGCGGGTAATGGACTACGGTTAAAGGGTTAGTTGGATGAACTCGTTCGGCCCGATTCGGCAAATTTGCTGGTTGGGCGCAGTCCGATCCGTATGGGAAAAAGGTAGACACAGCATGAACAATGGTGCCGTAATTCGTCAGAACCGTGGCGATTCCACCATCGGCGCGCGCATTGATTTGAGCGATGACACCCTCAACGAACATGTTCTTCGCGGCATGGAAAAATGTCGAAGATAGGTTGCGGGTAGAGCTGGAAAAAAGTCCAGACTTTCTTCAGGAGAAGGTGATGCACCTGACCAAGGCTGGTGGTAAGCGCTTCCGCCCAATGTTTACGTTGTTGGCGTCGAATTATGGCCCGCGACCCATGTGCGAGGACGTGTTCAAAGCCGCCGTGGTGGTGGAAATGACCCACTTGGCGACCCTCTACCACGATGATGTGATGGACGAAGCTCAAATGCGGCGCGGCGTGCCTTCTGCCAATATGCGATGGTCGAACTCGGTTGCGATCTTATCCGGGGACATTCTCTTGGCGCATGCTTCTCGGATCATGAGCGAGTTGGGCGTAGACACGGTTGCGCACTTCGCGGAAACCTTTGGCGCGCTCGTGACCGGCCAAATGCGGGAAACCGAAGGCCCCGGCACCGGTGATCCGATTGAGCACTACATGAAGGTGATTAATGAGAAAACCGGTGTGCTGATCGTCGCCGCTGGCTACCTGGGGCGTTGCATTCGGGTGCGGACATGGAAACCGCGGTATGTTTGCAGGCGGTGGGGGCCGCGGTTGGCATGGTGTTCCAAATCGTCGACGACATTATCGATATTTTTTCCACCCCCGAGGATTCCGGTAAAACACCCGGCACCGATTTACGGGAAGGGGTGTTCACGCTGCCGGTGCTGTATGCGCTACAGGAAGACACCCCGGTTGGGGCGGAATTACGGGAACTGCTCACTGGTCCGCTTGTCGACGACGCCAGCGTGGATCGGGCACTGCAACTCCTGGCCCGTTCCAATGGGCGGCAAAAAGCGCTTGCCGACGTCCACCAGTACCTGGCTGAAGCGGAGGAAAAATTAGACCAACTCCCCGACAATCCCACCACCCGGGCCTTACGCCAGCTAGCTCGGGTTACGGTAGCCCGTGTGGGATAGGGGCGAGGCGTAGTTATTGGCACCAACCTGGAGATTTGTGCTTTTATCACTATCGGTAATACAATTCCCTAGAGCGCGCTAGGTTGCCCGAGCGGCCAAAGGGAGCGGACTGTAAATCCGCCGGCGTTTGCCTACAGAAGTTCGAATCTTCTACCTAGCACCAAAACCAACATGAAGCCCCACCGCGAAATTTACCGCGGTGGGGCTTTGGCGTTGCAGCGCTTTCACATGGATCATGTGTGCCAATACTAAGGTGTGATTTTAACGGCTAAAGGTGGGTAAAACAGGTTTTGTACTGGTGATTTGTTTTCACCGCTACGGTCGGGGTACAGTATTGAAAGCTTCAACGGAGCAAAACGATGAGGCTAAGCCCCCTTAGCTCAGTCGGCAGAGCGTTTCCATGGTAAGGAAAAAGGTCGACAGTTCGATTCTGTCAGGGGCTCTGTTTTTCTTTTATGACTTGTGCACATGATCGTAAAAAGTAAACGGTTGGGCGGTGTAGCTCAGTGGTAGAGCAAGCGACTCATAATCGCTGTGTCGCGAGTTCAATTCTCGCCATCGCTACTGGATAGGTTGTTATCCAAAAATAGGGGCGTAGCTCAAATGGTAGAGCAACGGTCTCCAAAACCGTAGGTTGCAGGTTCAAGTCCTGTCGCCCCTGCTTCACACTTGAAGGGCATTCGCCATTATGGCGGGTGTCCTTTGCATATGTGGTGTTGGTGGGGTTAGTGGATATTGGGGTCCGCTAGTTTTTTGGTATAGTCAAAGCGCTTTATAAAAAAACGTATTCGAGGAGAGCCGTGAGCGAGAATCAGCCAAAGCACGGGGCGGGTGCCCGCCCCACGGGCAAGCGTCAGCTGGCCGGGGTGAGTACTACTCGACTGCTACTTACAAGGGCAAACAAGTTGTTGCCAATGACGATGATGATGCGCCACGTCAGAATAAAGTTGTGGCATTCATGCCCGAGGTTGTGTCCGAAATGCGGAAAGTCATTTGGCCGACCGCCCGGCAAATGCTGAATTACACCATCATTGTATTTGCCTTTTTTTGATCTTGTTGACTGGTTTGGTGGCTGGTGTGGATTTCCTCGCTGGTATCGGAGTTGAGAAGGTACTGGTCCGATAGGTAGTATCATTCGTATAGCTTCTATAGCATCCCGCCGAATTCCTTGTGGAACGGCGGGATAATTTTTACCCCACCGGTGCGGCGTCTGGAAAGCGTCGACAAGCGGGGGCGGTAGCATAGTAATAATCAACGAATGTCAGGAGACCCCTCATGAGCGAAGAAACTCAGGATTCCCTCGCCGCGGCCATGTCCGAACTGTCCGAGTCCGAGGCAGCTGAAGCGTCGGAAGCGTCACAGTCGGCGCCGGCAGGTGAGCAAAAATCCGAAACCGTGAAGTCCGAAGGGCTGGTGAAACCGCAGCCCCCGAACCAGGGGCCACCGAAACCGCCGATGCCACAGAAACTGGGGAGACCACTGAAACCGATGAGGATGGTGAATACCAGGTACGGTTGCGGCGATATATCCGCGAACTAAAGAAACAGCCGGGCCAGTGGTACATCATCCAGTGCTATTCGGGCTATGAAAATAAGGTGAAGGCCAACCTTGATATGCGTATCCAAACCCTAGAGGTGGAGGATTCCATTTTTGAAGTTGTGGTTCCGGTGGAGCAGGCGTTAGAAATCCGTGATGGTAAACGCAAGATCGTCAAGCGTAAGTTACTGCCCGGCTATGTGCTGGTGCGCATGAACATCAACGACCACGCCTGGTCCGTGGTGCGGGAAACCCCTGGTGTGACGTCGTTCGTGGGCAATGAGGGGAATGCGACGCCGGTGAAGCCACGGGATGTGGCGAAATTCCTCATGCCGCGTGACACGAAGCCTGTTGCAGAGAGCACGCAGGCTGCTGGTGAAACCCCAGAAGGGGAGAAGGTTGTGGCCATGCCGACGGATATGGCAAAGCCAAAGGTTGTGGTCAATTATGAGGTGGGCGAGGCAGTCACCATTCTGGAAGGGCCGTTGGCGTCGGTGTCGGCAACCATTTCGAAGATTGATGCGGAAAACAGCAAGGTTGAGGTGTTGGTGTCGATCTTCGGTCGGGAAACACCGGTGGATTTGACGTTCGACCAGATTAAGAAGATCGACTAGAAAACCCAGAATTTGGGTGCAAGCTGGGGTTTGCTATAGGATGTTCGATTGCGTGTGCATGTTTATGAATGTCATGCGTTTTCGATCGTTGTTTCCCGGTGGCTTGCGTAACGCAGGCATCCGGACAGGCTGCGGATTCGCCATAATCCGTGGCCTGTTATCAAGGAAGTAGGTAACATCATGGCCCCCAAGAAAAAGGTCTCTGGCCTCATTAAACTTCAAATCGAAGCCGGTGCGGCGAACCCTGCTCCGCCTGTTGGCCCGGCCCTGGGTGCGCATGGCGTGAACATCATGGAATTCTGCAAGGCCTATAATGCGGCCACAGAATCCCCAGCGCGGCAATGTGGTGCCGGTGGAAATCACCGTGTACGAAGACCGGTCGTTCACCTTCAAACTGAAGACCCCGCCCGCCGCTAAGCTGCTGCTGAAGGCTGCCGGGTTACAGAAGGGCTCCGGCGTTCCACACACCCAAAAAGTGGGCAAGGTCACCATGGACCAGGTGCGGGAAATCGCCCAAACCAAGCTGGAAGACCTCAACGCCAACGATATTGATGCTGCCGCAAAGATCATTGCCGGTACCGCTCGGTCCATGGGCATCGAGGTCGAGGGCTAAAAAAATATTCCTGTGGGAGGGCCAGCTTCGGCCCGTTCCACCACATATCTTTCACCACAAATTTCAAGGATGTAAGACATATGAGCAAAAAAATCAAAAAGCCTATAAAGCACTGGTAGAGAAGCTGGACAAGGGTCGGCTGTACACCCCGTTGAAGGCCGCCCAGTTGGTCAAGGACACCTCTTCGAAGAATTTCGATGCCTCCGTTGACGTTGCCATTCGCCTGGGCGTTGACCCCCGCAAGGCCGACCAGCTGGTGCGTGGTACCGTGTCGTTGCCGAACGGCACCGGTAAGACCGTGCGTGTTGTCGTGTTCGCCGCTGGCGAGAAGGCCACCGAGGCTGAGGCCGCCGGTGCCGATGTGGTCGGCTCCGACGATTTGATCGCCCGGATCACTGAAGGCTGGACCGACTTCGACGTGGCAATCGCCACCCCCGACCAGATGGCTAAGGTGGGTCGTGTGGCCCGCGTGCTGGGCCCCCGTGGCCTGATGCCGAACCCCAAGACCGGCACCGTGACCACCGATGTTGCCAAGGCAATTGCCGAGGTCAAGGGTGGTAAGATTTCCTTCCGCGTGGATAAGGCCGCTAACCTGCATGCGCTGATCGGCAAGGCATCGTTTACCGCTGAACAGCTGGCCCAAAACTATGGTGCTTTGATTGAAGAAGTGCTGCGGTTGAAGCCGTCGTCCGCCAAGGGCATTTACCTGCGCAAGGTGACCTTGAGCTCCACGATGGGCCCCGGCATCCCGGTTGACCCGTCCATCCAGAAGGATTTCACCGAAGAGTAATCCTTACACCGCCAAGAGCCGGGGAGCGTCATGCTCTCTCGGCTTTTTGCTTTTCGACGCCTTAACCTCCCGGAACCCCGGCTCGTGTGGGGCAGTAGGAGGCCACATGGAGAAACTACGCTATTATGACCCAGCACATTCTCTAAAACCTACTATCGAAAAACCTGTTTGCTCACGGTGTTGTGGTGGTACTTCACACCACCATTACTGATTTCTTTTACCCTACCAGGGGTCGTCACAACACACATGAGGAATGAACCCCTGGCTTTAGAAAAACCGCGAGGTAACCTTATGTGATGGTGGGGTAATGAGGGCAAAACTGGCAGTTGTTGTTGCATAACACCCTGATAAGCCATAATGTATTACGCGTGCAACTATCTTAGGAGCCCCGGTGACACGAGGATTACAGAAAACCACTATTGCTATTTGCGCAGCTCTTGGCCTTACACCACCCCAGTAACCGCGACCGCGCAAGAAATATCCCTAGAACCGCTCAGCAGCGATATCATTACCAACCTGCTGACCGGTGGCTTTGTCGTCACCCAAAAAGTCTTTGTTGACGGCAAACCCTGAGGCTTCCCCACACCCTTTAAGGGTGCGCTACACCTGCAAGGCCATCACCGGGGAACAAACTGGTGAACTCACCGTCACCACCGAAACCCCAGCTCGCGTCGACAATATACCTTTAGGCACCGAATGCGAACTATTCGAACAAGACGGTGACCGTGAGGGATACACCAAAAACCGTAGGCTTCGATAAACAGAAGTTCTTCGTCACCGACAAGAACCAGGTCATCACCGCTACCAACACCTATGCCCGGGAGCAGGGCGTTTTCAAGATAACCAGCAAGATTGTTGGTGCGGAAACCGGCCGGAAGTTTCGGGTCGACTACTCCTGTATAGACCCGAAAGTGTCGAATGGTCAGGGGCCGGTCACGAGTTTCCTTGAGGTCGACGGCGAGGCCACGTCGCCACCCCTATCGCTTGGTTCTATCTGCACCCTGACGGTTCCAAATCAGCAGCTCCCCGGCTACGCCCTGGACAAGATCGACATTGAACCCAAGCCCGAGGTGGTCATCGGTAGGGAACCCGTCGATGTCACGCTCACGAATAATTATGTGCGTTCCACCGGCAGCATCAGCATTGCCCAAAAACTCCAGGTTGACGGCAAGCCAGCCAACCCCGATGCGAGCATTAAGGTGGGCTACACCTGTGGTGGTCTCACCGGCGAGGCGGAATTTAAGAATGGTAACCCGGCCCGCATCGAGAACATTCCCACCGGCACCCAGTGCGAATTCACCGACCTGGGCGGCGACCGGGCGGGCTATATAAAAACAGCCAGTTCGACAAGCAGAAAGTCACCGTCACAACCAAGGAACAGGCTATTACTCTGACGGAGAATTATAACCGTGATGCCGGTTCGCTCACCATTAGCAAGCGGGTGACGGGGAACGCCGTTGCTCTTGCCCCCAAGACCTTCAAGTTCGACTACCAGTGCGCGGCGCAGCGGGGCACCGTCGAGGTGCGGGCCGGCGAAACCGTGACCATCCCCACGCCTGCGGTGCCCGGCCTCACGTGCACCGTGACGGAGCAGGACGCCCAGGTTCCCGCCGCCACCGTGGCCACCACGTATTTCGTCAACGGTCAGCCCGCCGGAACCCAGGTTCCCACCAATGCGAAATTCCTTTCGAGCAGCGACTACACCGCCAGGGTGGGCAAGTTCACGGTGAGCAAGAAGATCACCGCCGACATTCCCACAGGCCGCAATGATTTCCCATTCACCTACACCTGCCAGCCCGCCTATGATGGCGCCTTTGCCCCCGTTGACCAGGTATTAACCATTACCGGCACCTCTGCAGAAAGCATTGATCTTCCGCTCGGCACCACCTGTACCGTGACCGAGCAGGACGCCCCGGTGGCCGGGTACACGTGGAACGCACCGGCGTCGCAAAGCGTCACGGTGGGAGGTTCCGTGCTCTTCGAAAACGTGTACAAGCGCCAGACCGCACAGTTCGGCATCGCCAACACGGTGCGGGTGTGGGAGCCGTTGCGTAACGGCACCATTAACTTCACCTATGAATGCGTCGATCCGGCGCACACCAAGATCACCGGCACGCTCGCGGTGTCCGGCAACGGTCAACAGGCCATCGCGCCGGAAAAGCTTCCCGTCGGCACATTATGTACCGTGTATGAGAACGCGCAGGACGCCCAGCGCACCGGTTTCCGCCATTACGCGCCCGAGGCGTTCACGTTCACGGTGGGGGAGAAGGACGTGAATAAGGTCATCGGCTTCAACCAGACCAGCACATATGTTCCCGTCGTGCCATTTATTGTGCCGGTGGTGCGGTTGTTGGCAGCCCCCATCATGCGGCTTTTCGACGCCTAAAGCACCAGCTCAAATCCACTAACTGTAGAACGTGCCACTGTTGACCACCTTGTCGTGGTCGTCAAGCAGCTCCCATTTGTACAGGGTGTTTTTCGTACGCCTTCCCGAGTTTGCCGGAGGTTGTTGGCCAATCATCTCGCGGCCGGAGCCTGGGGGCAGGGCCGAAATCCGAATCGAGGGGTGTGAGCTGGATGGAGCATTGCATGGCGCCACGCTTGTGGTATTTGATCGTCATCATGAAATCGTCAAATTTATCCAAGTAACTGATGTAATACTTGATGCACCCGCCAGCGGAAACCTCCGTTTCCTCGATATCCCTCGCAGATGCGACCGGTGTGGTCGCCACCATTGTGGCTACAGCCACGGCCCCGGCCAGAATCGCGCGCACGGTTTTGGGTATAAACATAAGTGGTATCCCTTCGGTGTAAAAAGCTCGTTACCAGCCATTATAAAAAAAGGAATAAAAACCCATTGTGTTTGCATTATAAATGATGACAAATTGCACCGCATTGAGTGGTATGTTTTACCATATTGCGCATTCATGCAATCATGGTATTTTCTGGGTGAAAAAGATCCGACTAATCACCCCCATGGATCACTATAGGCTTCGATTTTGTTTTTAAATTTCGCCTGGGAAAGGGTATTCCCTTGGATATTTGTTCAACGGTTTCCAATTGGGCTTGGGTTTGATTTTTTTGGCATCTGTTTTGGTTCTTCCGTCAACTCAAAAAGCTGCCAATTGGTCGGAGATAACTTTTTCCTGAATGGATTGATAATGTTTGAAACTCACGCCTAATTCATGAAGCGCAGGGGAAGGGCATCAGGGACGAAATTGCCAAAAGTGCATGAAATACAGCAACTCTTCTTCTTTGCGTTTGAGGAGAAGAGATGCAATATCCTCCAACGGGAGCATGTCGAATAGCTGCTCTAAATCTGGGAAGAGGGGAGGAATCTTTCCATTAAAACATCTTTGAGTGCTTGTTTTTGCCGACTCGAACTCTTGCCAAAGCAATTCGGCTGCATTTTTGTCATCCATTCGTCTGCTTCCCCTGTCTATGTGCTCGCCCAGCGCCGCTACCTAGACCAATCCTACCTATTTGTGGCCCACGGCATCCCGGTGAGCTGCCTCGGCAGCATTTTTCTCATCCGCAATAATCGCTTGGCTTAGTCGGAACTGTTCCGCCTCAGCATCATCCCGATATTCCAGCACATTGCCGCCAATTTCCAATAGAGCCTGCTTCACCTCTGCCGGCGTGACATAGAAGAACTCTCGGCGATTATTGATGCGATTTACCTTTGCCTGTGCAAATCGTTGATGTAGCGCAGTCTCAATGCCCACGGCATCATCAGAAAAATGCAATGCATGAACATCAAAGTTAAACGGCACCGAAGCATCACCCAATTCCCGAACCCGATCCATCGGATCTAGGCGCCGGGTCATGCCGATCTTGACCATGCGCTCCCCAAAACTACCAATATTGGAAATCACATAAACGTAGCCAGCCCGAATATTTCCATGCCGATAATCGACGTTATCAATGCCCTTATTGATCTCGACAAGCTTATTTTCCAGATCCGCTATCTCGTCATCACGCCCCGATTCTCGTAGCTTGGCAATGGCGTTTTCGTAGTGGCTCTTCTCCTTTTCCAAACGCTTTCGCTCGGCTTCCAACTCGGCCTGGGCTTTCTTTTCTTCCCGCAACCGTGCCCGCTCTTCCCGCTCCGCCTCCTTGGCGGCCTTCTTCGCCTCAAATGCCGGGCAGCTAATTGCAGTTCTCTTATCCTGAGCGCGTGATACTCATTCGAGATTCGCAGAGCAATCATAGTCCCCATCCGCTCTACCTGCTCCTTCGCCTTCACGAGTCGCTTTTCCGCAGTTTCCAAGCTGCCCGCCTTGAGCTTCACGATCGCGTTTTCTACCTCGGCGTTGTATGAGCGCAGCGCCAACTTGGACATTCTTTTTATAAAAATTTTTTTCCCCTCACGTGCGGAATTATTGAAGGTGAATGCCATTGTGGCGGTGGTGGCTTGTCCATCGCGCACCAGTTGTCGTGCTCGGTCGCGGGTATCCTGAGTGCTTGTTCCAACTGGACCGATGCTTCCGCGGGATTCTCGAATTCAAACCATCCAAAGTCTTGGAGTTGCAGTTCATCCCGAGCATTGATGATTTCCGCATCAAGTTGAGTTATTTCGGACTTTAGGTTTTCCAACCTGGTGATGGCGGTATCCCGCATTTGTTCGAATTCCTGGGCGGCACGTTGACGGGTTTGTTCCAGCTGTGTGAGCTCTTGCGATAGCTGCATCCGATAGCTCTGCATGCGCATTATGTCCCCGCCGCCCAGGTTTGCTAGTAGCTGTTCCAGTTGCGCAATTCTATTTTTGAGCTCTGCGTTTTCGCGTTTTGCGGCACTGCCAAACATGGGTCTCCTTAAAAGAAGAAGGGTTGGATAAATGATAAAGATGAAACTTCACTTTACAATAGCGCTTATCTGTTGCAGATTTTTGAGATTTCCTTCAGGCCCCGTCTCGGCCCCGTCGTCAAGCAGACGTCAACTCGCTATACCATAAAACCGATTTGCATTCTGATTTCGCCCCCACTATAGTGGCCACGGAAGTTTGAAATAGAAGGTAGTTCCGCAACCTGTTGCCGGAATTATCATCGCTCAAGTTTCACCGTAGACCGTCGGTCAGCCGCTACACCCCATAATGGGAAATGGAGCGGCTCGAAGATGTCTAACAAACCACACGTAATCACACAGTGTGTCGCGTTAGGCTGGCCCACGCAGGAGTCACTTTTGCGCCGTCCTCCTTCTGGAGTATTGTGCCCTGTGCTCTTGTACGGGGCTTTTGGTTTCTCGGGTTCCATTCCTTAAGCAGGGTTACGCCTCAAAGGGATCAACCTGGAGGCCAAAAACGCTCCGGCGGATAACCTCACATTGTTATGAATTCAGGAAGGAGGCGAAGTAGTGGCAAATCCCAAGAACGAAACATCGTTGGCAGAGCTCAAGCAGCGGTTCGCCGACACCGATTCGCTGGTGCTCACCGAATACCGCGGCCTGACTGTGGCACAAACCACCGAGCTGCGTAAGGCTCTTGGTGCTGACGTCCAGTACTCCATCGCCAAGAACACCCTGCTGAAGTTGGCTGCCAAGCATGCGGGCGTGGAAGGCCTTGACGAACTGTTCGTCGGCCCCACCGCTGTTGCCTTTATCCAAGGCGAAGCCGTTGATGCTGCTAAGGCACTGAAGAAGTTCGCAGCCGAAAATAAGGCTCTTGTTGTCAAGGGTGGTTACATGGATGGTAATCCATTGACCGCCGAACAGGTTGATGCCATCGCTGAGCTGGACAACCGCGAAACCACTTTTGGCAAAGCTGGCTGGTGCCATGAAGGGCAGCCTGTCCAAGGCCGCCGCACTCTTCAACGCTCCGGCTTCCCAGGTTGCTCGGCTGTCTGCCGCGCTTCAGGAGAAAAAGGAAGCGGAAGCCTAATCGGTTTCCGCCCACCACCCCCACACCACTATTTTTCTGTTTCACCGAAAGGAACACCATTATGGCTAAGCTCACCGAGGACGAGGCTCATCGAGGCTTTCAGGAAATGACCCTCATCGAACTTTCCGAATTCGTGAAGGAATTCGAAGAGGTATTCGACGTGACCGCTGCTGCTCCGGTTGCTGTTGCTGCCGCTGCCGCTCCGGGCGCTGCTGCCGCTGCTGAGGAAGAGAAGGACGAGTTCGACGTCATCATCGAAGATGCCGGCGCTAAGAAGATCGGCGTCATCAAGGCTGTGCGTGAACTCGTGTCCAGCCTGGGCCTGAAGGAAGCTAAGGAACTGGTTGAGTCCGCTCCTAAGGCTGTCCTCGAAAGGCGCCAACAAGGAAGACGCCGAGGCTGCCAAGGCTAAGCTGGAAGAAGCTGGCGCTAAGGTTACCCTCAAGTAATCCTTATACTTGTGCGACCCCCATCGTGATCGGTGGGGGTTATTTTTTGCTTGACGACGCCCACGGCCACCCGCCGCAGGGTCGGGAAGACCCCCGTCGTTACCCCGACCAACCAACCGATGAAAAAGTAGCGGTTTTTCTGAGCTGGACTTTCTCGATTCAGCACCTATATGCAGGCAGTATAAAAACCCAAACTCCAGCTCAGAACCTTTGCTATCCGCATGCAGTTTGGGTAGCTTTAGGGCTACCCGGGTGTGGGGATTGGGCGCCGAGGGCGTCGTAACGCGCGAAGGGGAGGATCACGGTGGGAAAGCGTATGAGGTTTGCATTAGAATCAGTACCCATGCTTCCAAAGTCACGTATTGTTTCAGCCCTTGCGATTGGTCTTGGACTAGCGCTCGTGGCGTGGGGGTGCTCTTTCCGCGTATTGTTCCCACCGATGCTCGCCTGCCGTTGTCATTGAAGCAAACAACCATGACTTTGGTCGACCAACATGCCACGCAACGTATACCTAACGATGGCACAACCTACACCGGCCCCATGACCAAGCAGTATCATGCCGAGCTGTTGCCGCCGGTGGACCAGGAGGTGGCAACCGCCCGCATTGGTGTGAGTCTCATGCGGGGCGAACACGGTCCAGAAGGGGCGATTCAGGCCTCTGACCTCGATCGACTCGTGGAAGCCACCGTATGGACCTACACCTTTAAGCGCACCACCGGTATGAACACTTCGCCGGTGAAATTCGTGAACATGCCGGCCACTGGTGCCATTGACGTGGATTTTTCCGGCTATTGGGTGAAATTCCCGCTCGACGCGAAGCAAACCAGCTATGAGGTGTTTGATGCCACGCTGCGTCGGACCGCGCCCGCCGTGTATAAAGGATTCCCAGGAACGCAACGGCCGCACCATTTACCACTATCAGCAAAAGATTGATCCGACGAATACCGCGGATTTGTATTCCACATTCTTTACCACCATTAAGCTGCCGATTAAGCCTGCGCCGCCGGCCGACAAGCCGCAGGACATTGAGGCGTACCTGTTTCATTCCGGGGTCCGCGACTATTACGTGGATCAGATCAGCGGCATGATCGTCGACATGTCCGAAAATATTATCGATTATTACGGTGATCGTAATGGCGGCAAGCTTGCCGACGCCCACCTGTTTGCCGGCAAGATGAGCAATGAGCAGTCGGCGGCCATGTTGGCGCAGGCGGCGCAGCTGGCGACAGGGCATATCATGCGCATCATTACTTGGGTGGTGTTGGGATTAGGCGTGGTTATCACCTTCGCCGGCATCATGGGGGCGTTCGGGGTAGGGCGCCGCCAGGACGAGTATGCCGAAGACCTGGAAGAAGTCTAAAGAAATGTAACGTCCCCCACTGTTATGGTGATTATTTCCGTGGATGCTGCTATGGTGTGTGCTGAGCACCCAATGGTGATAGTCAGAGCAATTTTTAATATAATATCAACACAAACAGAGTGATTTCGGCGCGAGCGATCGGCACATCTCGGCAGCATCTGAGCAGTATTGACAGATGTGCTTTACAAAAGTAGAAAAAGTGTATATCATGGTTCTTTGCGCTGGAATCTTCTAAGCCTTTCATGTCACGACCTTGTTCAACCGGGTAGCAAAAAACCCAATTTGACAAGGTCATTCAGTGCTATTTACTGGCGCTTGAGGTTTAGGGATTCCCTTGCAGACCAAATTGCTCATTTACCAGCGGTTTTGGTGGCCAATATTGCGGGGTCACCATCCGCGTGAGGTGCTGGAAGGACCCATCTTGGCAGTCTCCCGCCAGACCAAGGCCACTATCCCTGGGGCTCCCGAACGGAAGTCGTTTGCGAAGATTCAATCACCCATCGAAGTCCCAGGCTTTGTTAGATATTCAATTGGAGTCTTTTGCTTGGTTGATCGGTTCGCCGGAGTGGCGTGCCCGTCGTCAGGCCGAATTGGGTGAAGACGTTCGAGTAACCAGTGGGTTAGAGGATATTCTCGAAGAACTCTCACCGATTCAAGACTATTCCGGCAATATGTCCTTGTCGTTGTCGGAACCCCGCTTTGAGGAGATGAAAAACTCCATTGACGAGTGTAAAGACAAGGATATCAATTACTCCGCGCCATTATATGCGACCGCCGAGTTCATCAATAACGAAACCCAGGAAATCAAGTCCCAAACCGTGTTCATTGAGGGATTTCCCAATGATGACCGACAAGGGCACATTCATTGTGAACGGCACCGAGCGGGTGGTGGTTTCCCAGCTGGTGCGTTCCCCGGGCGTGTATTTCGACCAAACCATTGATAAGTCCACCGAGCGTCCGCTGCATTCCGTGAAGGTCATTCCGTCGCGGGGTGCGTGGCTGGAGTTCGACGTGGACAAGCGCGATACCGTGGGGGTGCGTATCGACCGGAAGCGCCGCCAGCCGGTGACCGTGCTACTCAAGGCGTTGGGGTGGACCACCGAGCAGATAGTCGAACGGTTCGGCTTCTCGGAAATAATGATGTCCACGCTGGAAAACGACGGCGTGGCCAACATGGATGAGGCGCTGCTGGAAATCTACCGCAAGCAGCGCCCCGGCGAGCAGCCCACCCGAGACTTGGCGCAATCGCTGTTGGAAAACTCGTTCTTCCGACCCAAGCGCTATGATTTGGCCAAGGTGGGCCGGTATAAGTTCAACCGCAAACTCGGCCTGGGCGGCGATCACGATGGGTTGATGACGCTCACGGAAGAAGACATAGCCACCACCATCGAGTATTTGGTGCGGTTGCATGTTGGTGAGACCTCCATGACCTCACCCACCGGCGAAATCATACCCGTGGAAACCGACGACATTGACCACTTTGGTAACCGTCGGTTTGCGTACCGTGGGCGAGCTGATTCAAAACCAGGTTCGGGTGGGCCTGTCCCGCATGGAACGGGTCGTGCGCGAGCGCATGACCACCCAGGATGCGGAATCCATCACCCCGACTTCCCTGATTAACGTGCGGCCGGTGTCCGCCGCCATTCGGGAATTTTTCGGCAGCTCCCAGCTGTCGCAGTTCATGGACCTCAATAACTCCCTGTCCGGCCTGACCCATAAGCGGCGCCTGTCCGCCCTGGGCCCGGGTGGTTTGTCCCGCGAACGCGCCGGCATTGAGGTGCGTGACGTGCACGCCTCCCACTATGGCCGCATGTGCCCGATCGAAACCCCGAAGGCCCGAACATTGGGTTGATCGGTTCCCTGGCATCGTATGCCCGGGTGAATTCCTTCAGCTTTATCGAAACCCCGTATCGCAAGGTGGTTGACGGCGTGGTCACGGACGAGGTGGATTACCTCACCGCCGACGAGGAAGACCGCTATGTGGTGGCCCAGGCCAACACCAAGTTTGACGAGAACGGGGTCATTACCGAAGACCGCGTGACCGTGCGCCTGAAAAAGGGCGATATCCAGGTGGTGGATGGCAGGGACATCAACTACATGGACGTGTCGCCGCGGCAGATGGTGTCCGTCGCTACCGCCATGATTCCGTTCCTGGAGCACGACGACGCGAACCGTGCCCTCATGGGTGCGAACATGCAGCGTCAGGCCGTGCCGCTGGTGCGTTCCGAGGCGCCGCTGGTGGGCACCGGCATGGAGCTGCGTGCCGCCTACGATGCGGGTGACCTGATTATCAGCAAGAAGGCCGGTGTGGTCGAAACCGTGTGCGCCGACTACATCACCATCATGGGTGATGACGGGGTGCGCGACACCTACATGCTGCGCAAATTCGAACGCACGAACCAGGGCACCTCGTATAACCAGAAGCCGCTCGTGGACGAGGGCGACCGGGTGGAGGAAGGCCAGGTCGTGGCCGACGGCCCCGGCACCCACAACGGGAAATGGCGTTGGGCGCGGAATCTGCTCGTGGCATTCATGCCGTGGGAGGGCCACAACTACGAGGACGCCATCATCTTGAACCAGCGCCTGGTGGAGGAGGATATTTTGACCTCCATCCACATTGAGCAGCACGAGATTGATGCGCGCGACACCAAGCTGGGTGCCGAAGAGATCACCCGGGAAATCCCGAACGTGTCCGAGGACGTGCTCAAGGACCTGGACGAGCGGGGCATTGTGCGCATCGGCGCCGACGTGCGCGACGGCGATATCCTGGTGGGCAAGGTGACCCCCAAGGGTGAAACCGAGCTGACCCCGGAGGAGCGCCTGCTGCGCGCCATCTTCGGCGAGAAGGCCCGTGAGGTGCGTGACACCTCGATGAAGGTGCCGCACGGTGAGACCGGTAAGGTTATTGGGGTGCGCCGCTTCTCCCGGGAGGATGAGGATGACCTGGGCCCGGGCGTCAACGAGATGATTCGGGTGTATGTGGCCCAGAAACGGAAGATCCAGGACGGCGACAAGCTGGCCGGTCGGCACGGCAATAAGGGTGTGGTAGGGGAAGATCCTGCCGCAGGAAGACATGCCGTTCCTGCCCGACGGCACCCCGGTCGATGTGATCCTCAATACGCACGGTGTGCCGCGTCGTATGAACATCGGCCAGGTGCTGGAGGTTCATCTGCGTTGGTTGGCGGCTGCCGGCTGGAAGGTCGACGTGAACGATCCCGCCAACGCCAAGCTGCTGGAGACCCTGCCCGAGGACCTGTACGATGTGCCCTGCCGGCTCGTTGACCGCCACCCGGTGTTCGACGGTGCCACGAACGACGAGATCGCCGGCCTGCTCGCTAATTCCCTACCCAACCGCGACGGGGACGTGATGGTGAACGCCGACGGTAAGGCCCAGCTTTTCGACGGCCGTTCCGGCGAGCCGTTCCCCTACCCGGTGTCGGTCGGCTACATGTACATTCTGAAGCTGCACCACCTGGTGGACGAGAAGATTCACGCCCGCTCCACCGGCCCGTACTCCATGATTACCCAACAGCCGCTGGGCGGTAAGGCCCAATTCGGTGGCCAGCGCTTTGGTGAAATGGAGGTGTGGGCCATGCAGGCTCTACGGCGCCGCCTACACGCTGCAAGAGCTGCTCACCATCAAGTCCGACGACGTGGTGGGCGCGTGAAGGTGTATGAGGCCATTGTGAAGGGTGAAAACATCCCCGACCCGGGCATTCCCGAGTCGTTTAAGGTGTTGCTCAAGGAATTGCGGTCCCTGTGCCTGAACGTGGAGGTTTTGTCCGCCGATGGCACCCCGATGGAACTGTCGGGCTCCGACGATGATGATTTTTGACCAGGCTGGTGCCTCAATGGGTATCAACTTGAGCCGCGATGAGCGTTCCGACGCTGACATTGCCTAACGGTATTTCACCACACTTCTTTAAGAAAGGGAGCTACGTGCTCGACGTCAACTTCTTCGAAGAGCTTCGCATCGGCCTGGCGACCGCTGACGACATTCGCCGGTGGTCGAAGGGCGAGGTTAAGCCGGAGACCATCAACTACCGTACCCTAAAGCCCGAAAAAGGATGGCCTGTTCTGCGAACGGATTTTTCGGTCCCACCCGGGACTGGGAGTGCGCCTGCGGCACGTACAAGCGGGTGCGCTACAAGGGCATCATTTGTGAACGCTGCGGCGTGGAAGTCACCAAGTCCAAGGTGCGCCGCGAACGCATGGGCCATATCGAATTGGCGGCCCCGGTCACCCACATTTGGTACTTTCAAGGGTGTGCCGTCCCGCCTGGGTTACCTGCTGGACCTGGCCCTCGAGGATCTCGAACGCATCATCTATTTCGCGGCCAATATCATCACCAGTGTGGATGATGAGGCCCGCCACAACGACCTCACCACCCTCGAAGCGGAAATGCTGCTGGAAAAAGAAGGATGTGGAGGCCGATGCGGAATCCGAGCTTGCGGAGCAGGGCCCAAAAACTGGAAGAGGACCTGGCCGAACTAGAGGCCGCGGGCGCCAAGGCGGACGCGCGTCGTAAAGTGCAAAAACGCTGCCGACAAGGAAATGCAGCACATTCGGGAGCGCATGGAGCGGAAATCGACCGCCTGGAGGAAATTTGGCAAACCTTTGTCAAACTGTCCCCCAAGCAAATGATTATCGACGAAACCATCTACGAGGAACTCGTCGACCGCTACGAAGACTACTTCACCGGCGGCATGGGTGCCGAAGCAATTCAAACACTCATTCGGAACTTTGATCTTGATGCGGAGGCCGAGGAGCTGCGCACCATCATCGCCGAGGGCAAGGGCCAAAAGAAAAATGCGGGCCCTCAAACGCCTCAAGGTGGTGGCCGCTTTCCAACGCTCCGGCAACGATCCCGCCGGCATGGTGCTCGACTGCATTCCGGTCATCCCCCCGGAGCTGCGCCCCATGGTGCAACTCGACGGTGGCCGCTTCGCCACCTCCGACCTCAACGACCTGTACCGGCGCGTCATCAACCGCAACAACCGCCTCAAGCGCATGATCGACCTCGGCGCCCCCGAGATCATCGTCAATAACGAGAGCGCATGTTGCAGGGAATCCGTCGATGCTTTGTTCGACAACGGCCGTCGGGGTCGCCCCGTCACCGGCCCGGGCAACCGACCCCTGAAATCCCTGTCCGACCTGCTCAAGGGCAAGCAGGGTCGGTTCCGCCAAAACCTGCTGGGTAAGCGCGTGGACTACTCCGGGCGTTCCGTCATTAGTGTCGGCCCGCAGCTCAAACTGCACGAGTGTGGCCTGCCGAAGCTCATGGCACTGGAACTGTTCAAGCCGTTCGTCATGAAACGGCTGGTCGAACACGACTTCGCCCAAAACATCAAGTCCGCCAAGCGCATGGTGGAACGCCACCGGCCCGAGGTGTGGGATGTGCTGGAAGAAGCCATTGCCGAACACCCGGTGATGCTCAACCGTGCCCCCCACCCTGCACCGCCTGGGTATCCAAGCCTTCGAACCGAAACTCATCGAAGGCAAGGCCATCCAGCTGCACCCGCTGGCCTGTGAAGCCTTCAACGCCGACTTCGACGGCGACCAAATAGCCGTGCACCTGCCGCTGTCCGCGGAGGCGCAGGCGGAAGCCCGCATCCTCATGCTGGCATCCAATAACATCCTGTCGCCCGGCATCCGGCAAGCCGCTGGCCATGCCCCGCCTGGACATGGTGACCGGCCTGTACTACCTCACCATGGACAAGCGCGAGGACGAATTCGGCGGCCAGGGCGCCTACCGGCCCGCCACCGCCGACGGCCCCGCCACCGGCGTGTACTCCTCCGTGGCGGAAGCCATCGCGGCCAGGACCGCGGCGTGTTGGGCCTGCAAGCCAAGATCAAAGGTGCGCATCTCCCACCTGCGGCCCCCCGCCGACATCGAGGCGGAGCACTTCCCCGACGGTTGGGAGCAGGGCCAAACCTGGCTGGCGGAAACCACCCTGGGTCGCATCCTCTTCAACGAGCTGCTGCCCTGGAACTACCCGTACCTTGAAGGCGTCATGGTGCGCAAAGGCGGCGGCACCGACAAAATCATGCTCGGCGATGTCATTAACGACCTCGCCGCTAAATACCCCATGATTACCGTCGCCCAAACCATGGACAAGATGAAGGACGCCGGCTTCTATTGGGCTACCCGCTCCGGTGTCACCATCGCCATGTCCGACGTGCTGGTGCTGGACAACAAGGAAGAAATGCTCGAATCCTATGAGGCCGAGGCCCAGGAGATCGAGCGCAAATACTGGGAGCAGGGTGCTCTCACCACCCGCGACCGGTACGAACGTCTGGTCGAATTGTGGAAGCACGCCACCGACACGGTGGGTAAGGCCGTGGAAGAGCTCTACCCGGACGACAACCCAATCCCCATGATTGTGAAGTCCGGTGCTGCCGGTAACATGCGCCAAATCTGGACGCTGGCCGGCATGAAGGGCATGGTGGTGAACTCCAAGGGTGACTACATCACCCGGCCGATCAAAACCTCCTTCCGGGAAGGCCTGTCGGTGCTGGAGTACTTCAACAACTCCCACGGCTCCCGCAAGGGCCTGGCCGACACCGCCCTGCGTACCGCCGACTCGGGTTACCTCACCCGTCGTCTCGTGGACGTGGCACAGGACGTCATCGTTCGGGAAGAAGACTGCGGCACCGCCCAAGGCATCCGCGTTCCCATCTCCGAGGAAGTCAAAGACGTTGAGGGTAATGTCGTGGGCTCACACCGCATCCCATGATCGAAACCTCCGTGTCCGGCCGTGCTCTCGCCAAGGCTGTCACCCAAGGCGACGAAGTGTTAGCCGAAGCCGGCGACTACCTCACTGACGAACTGGTCACCAAACTCGTCAACGCCGGGGTGGATCAGGTCCGGGTTCGCTCCGTGCTCACCTGCCAAACCGCCACCGGTGTGTGCGCCAAGTGCTATGGCATTTCGCATGGCCTCCGGCAAGCAGGGTCGATATTGGCGAAGCCGTGGCATTGTGGCCGCCCAATCCATTGGCGAGCCCGGCACCCAGCTGACGATGCGTACCTTCCACCAGGGTGGTGTTGGTGGCGACATCACCGGCGGCCTGCCCCGCGTGCAGGAACTCTTCGAAAGCCCGCGTGCCCAAGAACCGCGCCCCCATTGCTTCGGTGGCCGGCACGGTACACCTGGAAGACGAAGGCAACTTCACACCCTCACCATCAGCCCCGATGATGGTTCGGACGATATGGTGTACGAGAAACTGTCCAAGCGCCAAGGCCTGGCCAACGTGCGTGTGCCCATGAGCTCCAACCCGGGCGCCTGGATCGAACGCACCCTGGCTGAAGGTGACCACGTGAACGTCGGCGACCGCCTCCTGCGCGGCCCCGCCGACCCCCACGACGTTCTGGAAATCCTGGGACGCCGCGGTGTGGAACAACACCTGGTTGATGAAGTGCAGGCCGTGTACCGCGCCCAAGGCGTGGCCATCCACGACAAGCACATCGAAATCATCATCCGCCAAATGCTGCGCCGCGGCACCGTGATCGAATCCGGCTCTACCGAATTTCTTCCCGGCACCCTCGTCGACCTGGCGGAGGCCAAGGCCGCCAACACTGAGGCCATCAAGGCCGGTGGCCCAGGGCCGCCGAGCTGCGCTCCGAAATCATGGGCATCACGAAGGCCTCCCTGGCCACCGAGTCCTGGCTGTCGGCCGCATCCTTCCAGGAAAACCACCCGCGTGCTCACCGACGCAGCCATCAATAAGCGCTCCGACAAGCTGATTGGCCTGAAAGAGAACGTGATTATTGGTAAGCTCATTCCGGCCGGCACCGGCATCGCCCGGTATCGCAATATTGCGGTGAAGCCCACCGAGGCCGCCCGCAATGCCGCGTACTCCATCCCCACCTACGGTGACGCCATCTACGGTGACGATGGGTACGGTGACTTCACGGGTGCCTCCGTCCCGCTGGACGAAGCATTCGACATGTAGTCAGCCAAGAATCCGCAATTTCTGGTCTGCATAACCCGCCCCACCTGGGTAACCGTGGTGGGGCGGGTTCTCTGTTTCCCGCTTTACGACGCCTAAAGCACCCGCACCGATGCTACGCCGCATCCTCTGTGTCTTCCTCGTCTAACTCTGGCTCATCATCCTGCGGAACCCGTGAAGTCAATAACAAACCATCCATATCAAACAGCGGGCGCGACTGCGGGCCTGTCATCCGAATATTGAAACCCTGCTCCCGCTCATGGCAACTATGCACCAACGTGAACGAACCCACAGTGATAGTCCCATCAATCCGGGCCCCAAAGATTATCAAGCACCACCGGGGAAACAATCCCCACATATAACCCAGTCGACACCTCGGAAAAGAACCGAGTGAGAAACCCCGCACATGATCGGGAATCGCCGTACAACTAATAACAGCAAACATCACATTCCCCTAACCTGCGACTAGGCGTACTGGGTATGCCCAGCAACCTCACGATTACGACCACCAATAAGCCGATCATCATTCCGCGCCGGAAGGTAGGGGGTCAAAATCGTCATGAGAATCTGGAGCATCTCTTCGAGAATCTTGTTCTTCACAATAAGTTTCCGCAGATCACTACGGACCAGTGTCGCATAGTTATCCGAACGAGCATGCTTAAACGCCAAAGGGAATCGATATATTTCGGCTTATACATATCGGCCAGGTCAAAAAGCAACGAACGAATATCACCCCGGTGAATGATCCCCAACGCGGGATTCACACCAATTGCGGAACAAGCAGCTGCCGCACAACCATAAAGAATAGAATTCGCCAGATTGAGGGATTGATTGATCGGATCCGGCGACTCGGTGTTGCGCTTGAAATCCTTGACCTTATAGCGGGCAGCCACCTGCTTATAGGTTTGGCGCATAAAGCCGCCCCTCAAGCCCCCGCATGGTGGCTATGGATGCATTAGTAGGCATGACCTCAATGCCCAACTGTTTCCGATATAGAATGACAGCGGCCTTCCGCTGGTGAGCCTCATTAGCCACCAGCCGTGCCTGGGCGATCGCCCACCGGGCCGACGACGTGAGCGGCGTCGCCAGACTATAGCTGGAACCCCACCGCCACCACAATACAAAATTGCCGTGCCGGCCCGGGCACACGACGTTGCCGCTGGTTGACTAATGCTGGTTCCCGGACCCAACATCAACACCCCCAACCCAGCCACCGGAAGCTGGATACGGATCCGCTTAGGGGAATCACTGGGATAATCCCCACGTTGACGTGCAATAACACCCGTACGATCCTGCCGCACCTGACAATACTCCAGGTAAAGGTACGAAACCCGATCCTCCAACCGCACCTGGTCTTTTGTCGGGATTGTCGAGAACGCTAGGGCTTCCTCGGAATAGGCCATCAGCTCTCCTTAACGGGTATGAGCCCAAGCCGCTGATCGTAGAACCTGCTGGCATTTTCTACCACCTTGTAGCGGCATAGGATGGATGAATTACTGGTAATGTCTGTGGCCTCGCTGGTCATCGCCTTATAGCTGCTGGTGTCTGGGATTTCACGACCGCCCGTAGCGCCTCCCGAATAGCTTCGGTCATCATGCCATGTGATGCTGTTGAGCTCCGCAATGCTTCCCGTCCAGGCGCCGGGAATCGTCCCGGTCGGGTCGTGCAGGATTGCGGGAATGGTGATCCGGTCGATGAGCGGGTGGCGGTCTCGGCGAGCTCATCTTTATGAGTGATGGTGAAAAAAATCGGTGTTTGTTGCATCGTCGGCAAGCACCGTGGAGAAAATCAATGCGAGCATTATTACCGGCGTTGATCTTGTGGATAAGCTCGGCGATCTCGTCCATGCCGCTCGCATTATCGTCTTCGTCGTTGTTCAGGGTGGTAAACAGTTCGGTGAGCCCCATGGACGATTGATTGATAAAATCCTGGATTTGGTCGGGAAAGCGCAGCGGCTTCTTCCCATCAACCTCATCAAGCGCAGCAATCCAATGGGCTACCCGGTCGAGTTGTGCCGCGAAATACGGCTTGGTCTGCCACTCCTTAGGATTATCGATGGCGGCAATGGAAATGGTTTTATGCGCCAACGCAGGCACCCGATCCGCCCGGTTGGCATCGTCACGGCGCCAAAGCCGCCCGGCCCGCTGAATGAGCGACTCCGCCGGGCAAAGCTCGGTGCGGAGCACATCAAGGTCGATATCCAGCGACGCCTCTATCGCCTGAGTACCAACCACAAGCACGGTCGTTGCCTCGCCATTCTTACCGATACTTTGTTCGAGTTCCTCGGCGTTCCGTCGCCGATGCTCGGCGGTCATACGCGAATGCAACAACACTGGCTTCTCATGATCGAATGCCTGCACGATTGCCTGCGCCCGGTTCACGGTGTTGCAAATTATTCCGATGCGGGCCTGCGGATACGCCTGGCGTTGGGCCTGAATCCACCGGATATGGCTGTCCACTAACTGGTCATAAGGAACCGGATCAACAGTGAGATCAATGGTGTAAGGCTCCGTCGGTATTACCACGGGAGGCGCGTCCGTGGCCGGGTCCGAGTCGATCTCGTCCCCCGACCGGGGAAGCCACGTGGTGAAGCTGGGGAAGCGCGCAGGGTCGCTGTCGTGCTTGCTGTAGGCCTGCTTGAATTTTTCTTGCTGCCACGCAGGCATGGTTGCGGTGAGGAAAGTAATGGGGGTGTGGGTGGCCGCCCACCAGTGCAGCAAGTCTTCGAGCAGCTCGGATTGGTAGGCATCTCAGGGTGTGCACCTCGTCAATGACTACGTGAGCGTTGGCGAGGGCCAGGAGCCGCAGGTGATTAAACTTGGTGGGCAGCGATCCTAGAATCGCCTGGTCAACGGTGCCAACGCAGACCGGCGCCAGGAGCCGCGAGGCCCCGGACTTCACAAACTCGGTGGGGAACAAGCCGCCGTTATCCTGATAATTATCTCCCACCATCACGTCGGACACCGAAATGTTCTGGGAATAGAAATCTTCCGTGATTGCTAAACCATGAGCCAACGATGCGACATTGGTGGTGCCCTTTAAAAGCTTTCTGCACTCGACGCATGATGGCGTTTGTGGTGGCCTGGGTGGGGAGCAGGAAAATCAGGCGTTCATTCCGGGTGGCGTGCCGTAGCAGTGCCGCCTCGGTCTTGCCGGAACCCGTGGCCGCCATGACGTTCCACAGTCCCGTCGCCCTGCTCCAGCGCCGCTGCCTGCGCAAAGCGGGGCGGGAAGCCGTCGAGAATGTCTGCGCGTGCGGCCTCCCGCGTGGGACCAATTCTGGTAAAAGTCCCACGGTTTTCTTGATGATCTCCACCGACTCCGCCGCCCGATACGTCACCCATTGTTTCGGGTCCGCCAGGCTAATGATCCCTCTCGTCCATCTCGCGTTGCGCGGTTTGCGTCCAGTCAATTGTGAGGCGATGCGGTCGGCCAGCACGACAAGGCCCAGAGATGAGCACGGTCACTGTGGGGAGACGTGATCGGGGAGTTCGTCTCGACTCATCCCCTACCCCGAGTTCCACTTGCGCTATGAGGGCTTTATGGATCTTGCCCCACGGGGTGGCATCGAAAAATTTGTTTGATTTTAGTGATCTTGAGATCGGTTGCTCTCGTGGGATTAAACGCGGCAAATTTTTCCGTGATGCCCCCACCAATGCCAGCGCTAGCCAAGAATCCGCTGCATCCATATCGGTTTCGATATCTTCATCCAGGATGATTGCGGAATGATTCTCATGCCGTCGCATAGCTCGTGTTTCCGAGAAATAGCTCATGTAATCCGGGCTCACCGTAAGTCCGTGCCGCCGGAGGTTTTCCCGAATCGCCGTAAAAGTCTCCCCCTGTTGCTTGTTTTGTTGCTGGAAATGTGGATTGGCTTTCCCAATGTCATGCAGGCCCGCCACGAGCATTAAGAGCTTGTCGACGTGTTCCCCTAGCTCGTCGACAAGCAGGGAGCGTAACCCCGGACGCAACCAGCGATGATACAGTTCACCCATAACTGCGCTGGTGTCTAATAGGTGCCCTAGCAGTGGGTAGGGTGTTTCGAGCCCCCGCTCTTTGGCCCACACCACATTCATATCCACACCCAGCGGCGACATTATGCGGCCCTTCTCGCGGTGAGGAGTCCGCAACCATAGGCTTTTGCGCGGCCTATGCCGGCATGCATGATGTGTTCCAATGCTTGGCTGTCGGTCACTACCCCCGTGCAATCAAAAGTATCAATTTGCAGAGCCCTGGAAACCTTAGGGACTTGTAATACTTGCCTATTATGATTGAGGAATTCTATCCCTTGCAATGCTGTGGATAGTTTATATGCTACATGCTTTTCCGCTGGATTTAATCCGGTTTCCGCATCAAGCGGCTGCAGTGCAATAGGGGTGATAACTTCTCGTTTTCTACCGTTCGTTTCGATGGTGCGTCGGGTAACCGTATTCAGTGCTAGCCGGAAGATTATGGGGGTTCCGTTTTCGTACGAAGGGTATTCCACCTGTTTCGTTTCTATCACCCCTTCCAAGTCTGGTGCGACCACATCGCAATCCGATTGCACCAGGAAATATGGTGCTTGACCTGGTATGAATTCATATCGAAAGAGAATATTATTTCTGGAGCGCGCTGATTATCCTCAAAATCCGAAATAGTCCCATCACTGCCCGGTGCCGAAACTCGGGATCATCCACTCGCCACCGCTGGGTCTTTTCCGGTTTTCGCGCTAGGGCAACATGGACCGGAAACTTGGTCAAATAAGTCATAAATGACATGTGAGATGCATCTCCTTATCTCGCACTGGGGCTTGGAAAGAAATGATGTCAACGGGGGTAAATACCTCTGTGCAATTTTCTCTTGACTAGCAGTGTATCAGACGGTTAACGTTAAGGATAGAATTATTTAATTTTTGGTATTGAGGAGTTGTCCATGGGTCCTATGCCGCTCACGGAGGTAAAATTTATTAGGGACTTTTTACGGGATGAGCCTGTCGATATGACGGTTGAAGAGGTTCTCAAACATGCAACTGACCCAGATTTCCGATTAAACCTTGATGTTTCCGGCATGGAATTCATGTCGATTATTCGGCTTCTTTTCGCATATTGGTGCCCGTATGCTGCAGAAGGATGATTCTCTTCACCGGAAACGTGAAAGAAGCCGTTGCCTGATGGGCTTATTGTGGAAACTTTGGCGGAGCTGGAAGCGGATCGGCCGCTTTTATGGCGGTAAACAGAATTTTTCCAGATCCCGGATTCAAAAAGGGGTGGTTGGCAGGGAAAACAGCCTACCTCTAAGCTATCGCCCACGGCTCCGGGGGATAATTCGCGAGCCTATTGGGATCGTGATAAACACAAGCCTGTAACCCTTTCGGCCGAGGAGGCCATGCGGCAAATACTGATTTTCAGCATGTATTCTTCGGCTGGAAATAATAAGTTTGAGAACCGTAAATGCCAGAATGGTTCCCCGGGAATCCGATTTCTTGGTGCCGGAAATACTGCGACCGAAGTGATGGTGCAGTCGAAAAAAATTTGTGGGATAGTTTGCTATGTTCCATTCCAGCAACTTGGGTGGCTGGATCCGGTATGCCTGCCTGGGCAGATCCAATGGGGGAGCAGTCGAAAACTGATACCGGCATGCATCCGTTGTGGCAGGCTTCTTGGATGCCTAATGGTGTGAGCGGTTATTGGGAGGGCAGAGAGCTAGTAGGCGTGGGGGTCGGCGGGGTACCCCCACAATATTTGGGATCATTCTCTAAAGTGTGGAGCCCCTATGGCGATAAGGACGCTAAGGAGTCTTATAAAGCCTGGTTTAAGCAGCGGGACACGGAAGACCCTTTCTACCTGTACATACGGGATTCCAAAACGAATGATCCCAAGGCAAAACGATTGGATCTCAGCAAGGATCTCATTCAGCTCGCTGTGGAATGGGCTCGGGAGGGGACTATTTCCAAGCTTGATAGCCTCATGGCGGGGCGGGTAGCAGCCCCCAATTTTAAGCATGACAAGCTGTTATTTGCGCGACATCAGATTGGCGGTAACGCCTCGACGCCGGTTATTCGGGAATCGGTGACCACCAATACTGCATCATCGCTGTGGTGTCTTGACCAAGATCCAGAGGTGCAGGCCAGGATCATTGGCCAGGCGGAGTTTATCGATACCCTCAAACAGCGGGTTTGCGCACCATTTCGCAGGCAAAGCGATAAGGACCACCCCACCTTTGATGATCTCGCAGATCTCCGACCCATGATGGAAACGGGTTTTGGCGCCGCATCACTCCCTGTGTACGAGGAAGTGATTAGTACCGCACAAGCGGCGGATTTTAATGTGGTGGAGCTGTATGAAAAAGGGGTAGCCGCCACCATTGCCGCACTTGATGCAGTTATTGATCCGTATTTGCTGCAGAATCCTAAGCGAAATATCAATGTCAAAGAGCGGACAATACGCTTCCTTTATGCACTACTCAAGGATAAGAAAGGTCAGTAATGTCAGAGCTCAATATTTATCACTTCGTGCAACACATTATTCGTCAGGCAAAGCGGAAACAGGAATCGCGGGATTCCCAGGCGATAAGGGAAATAGCTGCGCTTCGCTCTGGAATGTCCATCACCACGGAATATCGGGCTTATCCCTATGTGTTGCCAGATCTTGGTGATGCGTCGCCGCGGGAGCGTATGGTTGCGTTGCGTTGCGCCGCCATGATTGCGGAATATGCTGATCTAGGTGCTGATTCGGATGATGCGTCGCCGTTGCGGTTTGGCGTCTGGGCAAATCATCTTGCTCGGAAGATTGGTGATGATGATTCGGTGGATGGCATGATCGCTTCTCGCCTGGAGTATTTGCATACCCAGGACGTAGAGGAAGCCATCACTACAATCCGGCGGATTCTGCAGTACGCCCAGAGTAATAGCTTTACCCAAAGAGTTGATTTTATTCAATTGTTTAAAACCTTTTGGTACTGGGGGAATGGCTACAACAATGATTCCCTGAACCGCCGCCTGCAAATCTTGCGAGATTTCTACGGCGCATCGAACCCCGTCACTACCAATTAAAGGAGGAAACTCATGTCCCACCATCTAACCCTGCATATTATTGCCTCGGTTCCTTACTCCAATCTGAACCGTGATGACACCGGTACGCCCAAGCACGTTCGTCGTGGTGGGTAGTTAGCGGCGTTACTGAGCTCGCAATCTATCAAAAAGGGGATCCGCACGAAATACGAGGCGAATTCGCTGGTAACATCTGTGCGTTCCGGACAGTTGGATGCTGATGTGGTGGATCGGGCGCTTGCTATTAATCCCGATGCTGATGAAAAAGCGTTGCGCAAGAAAGCTAAAACCCTACTTGGTAAGCTCACCAAGGCAAAGGAATCCGATCCAGAGAAGGGTAAAGAATCCGATCGGTCCATTTGGTTGAGTAGTGAAGAGTTGGAGACAGCAGCGGCACAAATTCTAGAAGATGTTGACGGTGATTTCCTGCAAGACTACAAGACAGGTTCCCTCGCCATTGCTTCTTTCGGTCGCATGTTTGCTGCCGCGCCGCAGAAGGGTACGGAGGCGGCGCTGAGTGTTTCGCCCGCGGTCACCACGCATGCGGTTGCTATCGCTACGGACTATTTCTCCACCATTGATGATATTAAAGAAGCCAATCGTGATACTGGCGCAACCTATCTTGGCGTGGCCCAGTACACGACCGGGGTGTTCTATCGCACCGTGACTATTGATAAACAACAGTTGCGTAAGTCCTGGACCGGTTTTGATTCCCCCGATAGCGATGAAAGTCTACGATTGCTTGTCGACGCCATCATCTACGGGCTTCCCCGAGGTAAACAGCATTCCACGGCGCCTTTCGTGCAGCCTGCCCTGGTTCTGGCTGAAGAGCAACGCTACCGTAGTGCTTATGATTTCGAAGCACCGGTCCAGCCAGACCGGAAAGAAGGCGGGTATTTGAAGCCAACATTGGAGGAACTGGATCGGCAGTATACCGCTGCACGGGCTTTTGACCGGGATAATTTTGATGGGGTGGAATTTGTTGCTGGTACGGCAGCGGAAGTCCAAAACCTTTTCAAAGATGCTGAACACGGCTCCAAAGACGAGCTCATTGACGCTGTGGTCGCCTGGATTAAGCAATGATAGAAGCACTGTATATTCGTCTTGCTGGCCCGTTGCAATCATGGGCGGGGCCAGCAATCACTGACAATTTTGTTCGAACGGAACCACGACCTACTCGTTCGGGGCTTGTGGGATTGTTGGCGGGTGCTTGCGGCTATGGTCGGGGAGAATACCCCGAATGGCTCACCCAGCTGCATTTCCAAATCCGGGAAGATAATCGTGGGACTCTGGTTGATGATTTTCACACCATCAATCCGCGGGACACGGAAGAGGAATTCCGATCCAGGCTCCTTCTTGCTATGGGACAGCGACCAACAAAGAAGCTGCTTAATAGCACGCCTGATGGGCAGGGCCTCACCGCTATCACGGAACGAACCTATATCGCTGACGGTGAATTCATTGTGCAGATTAAGGCCGGTTCACGGGAGCACCAAGAGCTCTTGGCCGAAAAACTGCAGCAGCCCCATTTTGTGACGTACCTGGGCGGAAAGCCTTTGCGCCATCGTTCCCCTTCTACCTAGGCGTGGGTCCGGACGACACTCTCGCGCGCATCCCTACCGTAGGTGGGGAAGAGCCCAGAAGGTTCTGCGTTTTTATGCGTTGGATGATTATGGCTACACCACCACAACGGTTCCCGTTGTAAAGGACCACAAACAATGGTTGACGGAAGTCTCTGAGATCTTCTGAGACACTAACCACACCCCAGCTTGCTTTTTCGACGAAGGCAGCTGGGGATTATTGCTATATGAAGCTTATTTAGTTGCGGGGAAATAGGGAAGCTTATTCGGCGTCCTCCCACACACATGACTGGACTCTGTAAATTAAGGGAGACCAAGCTAGATAACATATTCTTTCTGTTTTTTGCATGTTGGTGTAGATGAGTTTTTCCCAGCGGCTGAATAAGCTTCACGTTGGGAGAATGATAACCCGAGATACCATGATGGGGGTGATGCCGATCATTATGGGGTCTTTTGTGAAAGAGCAATAGATATACCCCGTTGGTCGAGGCTAATGGGGCGAGTAACTAGCAGCGCCAACGGCCAGTACAGGTGAGGTATCCGAGGATTACAGTGTCGATGGCGAGCAGTACAGGTGTGATGATAGGAACGTTCTTGCTGCAAAGGGTGGTAGCAACTGCGGCGCTGTATGTGACAATCGCTGCTATATACATAGGTCGCACTTTCATGGTTTTTTCTCCTTTCTCGGGGGGTCTCGTGGTAGGGTGATAGGGTCTTGTTAAGGTATTTTTTGGATCCCTGAGATCACTATGAGGACTATCTTCGTATATGCGGAGAATACTAGCGCATTAGGTCGTTGATATTCACGGATTTGGAACTACCTCCGCGCATGCGGAGAATACGACCGTTGACAATCATAGATCTTCTTTCCTAGTTTTTGGGCATAGAAAAACCGACCTCCAGTTTGAAGGTCGGTGTCAGTTCTTTAGGGAATCACCAGAGTGGAAAGTCTGGTGGTGGTAAAACAGCATCTTTATATTTTTCTTTCCGGTCGCAGGGCTCCCACATGCGGATGCCTGCGAGTACGTCCACATATTCCTCGGCGCGCTCGCGTGGCCACCCCATGGCGTCCATATAGGATTGGACGATCACATCCCATGGGGAATCGATAGGGACATCTGTGAATAGCATGGCTATAATATTACAGCTGGCCAAAAATTCATCAAGAGCAGGCGCAATATACTGGGCGAATTCATCATCCTGCCACTGCACTGATTTCAGAACGTTTTGCTGCCCCCGATGGAAATCAAGAGTGTTCACCAACTTTGGCGCTCCGGTTTTAGTTGTCACCCATTGGGCATATGCGCGAGCAAAGAGCTCATCGTCGCTCAATAGATAGCTCTGCATACGGCTCTCCACAAGATCTCCCCTATAGTTTTTCAATCCTGCGCGTTGAAGGAGTTTGACGGATCGCCGCAAATACAGGTTTGATCTCCGGCCGGGTTTCGTATTTCCATTTGATGAGATGCCCCAGCTCGTGGATGGTGGGAACTACCTCCGCGCACGCGGAGAATACCAAGATTACAGTGACTTACTATCTGCCTAAACGGAACTACCTCCGCGTGCGCGGAGAATACGGCTGCTTGCTGGAGGCTCATGCCATCCTGATGGAACTACCTCCGCGTGCGCGGAGAATACCCCTAGCCCAAACCACAAACCTGCGCTGGAAGGAACTACCTCCGCATGTGCGGAGAATACTCAACAATCGGCGGCAATAGCTCAGTAATCAGGGAACTACCTCCGCATGTGCGGAGAATACATGCGTAGGGCTAGCCGGTAGCGGCGCTCACGGGAACTACCTCCGCATGTGCGGAGAATACCACTTTTCAAAACCAATAACTACCATAGGAAGGGGACTACCTCCGCGTGCGCGGAGAATACGCCCCCGAATACAAGGCCGCAAGCGACCCATTGGAACTACCTCCGCGTGCGCGGAGAATACTTGAAATTTCGTTGCGCGTCGGCGAGTAGATCGGAACTACCTCCGCGTGCGCGGAGAATACCAACACGCCAATATGATTAATCATCTAAAAGGGGAACTACCTCCGCGTGCGCGGAGAATACAGTTGATCCTATCGGTTGCCCCAGCCTTCGGGGAACTACCTCCGCGTGTGCGGAGAATACACACTAGCACTATTGATGTATCCGCCTGTTGCGGAACTACCTCCGCGTGCGCGGAGAATACATGCGGAGATGAAACGCCAGCAGCGACTTTGGGGAACTACCTCCGCGTGCGCGGAGAATACATCAAAAGCCTTAGCCTCTGACATGATCTCCCGGAACTACCTCCGCGTGCGCGGAGAATACACCACGCTGTGATCGAGTTCGTCTTGAATGGCGGAACTACCTCCGCGTGCGCGGAGAATACTCAAATGCTGAATCCAAAGGTACCACTTCGGCGGAACTACCTCCGCGTGCGCGGAGAATACTGGGGCGTACCGAATCAAAAATCAGATTGATAGGAACTACCTCCGCGTGCGCGGAGAATACCCCCCATGGTCCGCAACGACCGGGGCAAGAATGGAACTACCTCCGCGTGCGCGGAGAATACTGGGCTTGATTCGATGCTGCAAGGCTTGCAGGGGAACTACCTCCGCGTGCGCGGAGAATACGCAACATGTGGAACCTTGCAAGCTCTTTCGCCGGAACTACCTCCGCGTGCGCGGAGAATACGATAGCACCTACACTCACGCGGGCGTCCTGCGGAACTACCTCCGCGTGCGCGGAGAATACTTCACGATGAATCGCATGTCACGCATCTGATTGGAACTACCTCCGCGTGCGCGGAGAATACGATATGATCGCGCACCATCAAATATGCATCGTGGAACTACCTCCGCGTGCGCGGAGAATACAGTGGGGGTTGGTGTGCTATGTGCAAGCAGGGGGAACTACCTCCGCGTGCGCGGAGAATACTAAAGCCGGTCAAAACAAGTAACCCGAACCCACGGAACTACCTCCGCGTGCGCGGAGAATACGGCAAACCAGGACGTGGGCTAAATCACAATCAGGAACTACCTCCGCGTGCGCGGAGAATACCCAGTCCGATGGGATCATTTCTGGGGGTAGGGAACTACCTCCGCGTGCGCGGAGAATACAGGCGAGCTTCGCAACCTCGCTAGCGGTCAAGGAACTACCTCCGCGTGCGCGGAGAATACGCCATGGAGAAAGCCCGCCTGGTAGAAGAAATGGAACTACCTCCGCGTGCGCGGAGAATACGTTACGGAATTCACGCCGTCCAGCTTGGTGACGGAACTACCTCCGCGTGCGCGGAGAATACGATCGCCGCTATCCAGCGGCAAACCACAGACCGGAACTACCTCCGCGTGCGCGGAGAATACCGTTTGCGGAGGGTCACGGGCATCTTTTGGGGAACTACCTCCGCGTGCGCGGAGAATACGCGGGTGCGAGTATCTGCCCGACCCTGATTGAGAACTACCTCCGCGTGCGCGGAGAATACACTTCCCAATCAACCTTGCTACCATCAAAAACGGAACTACCTCCGCGTGCGCGGAGAATACTTATCGGCAATCCACCGCACACCAGACCACGGGAACTACCTCCGCGTGCGCGGAGAATACTTGATGTTTTTGGTCTGGAACCAAAACCCATCGGAACTACCTCCGCGTGCGCGGAGAATACTGCTGAGGATGAAACCAACATTTTTGTGGAACTACCTCCGCGTGCGCGGAGAATACCGATCGAATGTGCGCAATAGTCCGTGCAGGTAGGAACTACCTCCGCGTGCGCGGAGAATACAGCAGGAAAAAAATGCTTCCCGAGTGTGCCAAATGGAACTACCTCCGCGTGCGCGGAGAATACTCGCCCAAAAAGCCCGCATCAGCCGGCGGCGAGGGAACTACCTCCGCGTGCGCGGAGAATACACATTCGTGTCGCGTACAACACAATCTATGCCGGAACTACCTCCGCGTGCGCGGAGAATACTGGCTGGTGGCGTCATCGTTGCAGGGCAACCCGGAACTACCTCCGCGTGCGCGGAGAATACAGATTCATGTAATCATTCCGCAACACATCAGGGAACTACCTCCGCGTGCGGAGAATACTCGAAAATCACCGCAACCCCTACGCGGCCAAGAAGGAACTACCTCCGCGTGCGCGGAGAATACGCGGGGGACTGAACAGGATAGATAGCGAGATCAGAACTACCTCCGCGTGCGCGGAGAATACCCTCGGGTTCGTATTGATAGGCCAGACGAATTGGAACTACCTCCGCGTGCGCGGAGAATACCGCAAACTGATAGTATATTCATCGAGAATGCCGGAACTACCTCCGCGTGCGCGGAGAATACTTGCGCTGGACATCAATAAAGGTAACAAAATCGGAACTACCTCCGCGTGCGCGGAGAATACGTGGGGTGACCACTGTGGTGGGGGGGTTGTGGGAACTACCTCCGCGTGCGCGGAGAATACGCCAAACCAAACCACCTTCCGAAAGCCATATCGGAACTACCTCCGCGTGCGCGGAGAATACTTTGGTGTCGAATGCCTGGGTTGGGGTGACTGGGAACTACCTCCGCGTGCGCGGAGAATACCCTAAATGAGCTGGGTCTTTTATAGCATGATTCTCAAAAATGGGCCAAATTCGACTCTGGAATCTAGAATTTATAGCCGAATTATGGGGTGAGAATTCTGCCACTAACAATCCTCCATGCCCCGTGATCCTTTATAATCCCGCCAATACATTGCACTGAAGCTTATTCCTCTCGTAGCCATTCAACGCTTAGCAGGAGCATGCTTTCCCAGCAGCTGAGCTTCATTCAAACCGATCCCCCGCGTTTTCGGTTGCCAATCGTTATCGCCAACCCCGCCACTAGGAGGGTGATAGTTGTGGCCCAAATGAGCATGTGCGTGGGTATGGTAGTGGAGGTTTAGAAAACTAGATTCCCGAGCGGCATCAAGGCTGCAGAGCTCGTGGTGACGACCGCAATGACACTGCCCATCTTTTCTCTCGGGATTTCGCGTTGTAGCTGGCTGAAGAGGCTGATGTTGTAAACCGTCACGAGTGCGGTAACAATCGTCAGCGAGATAATGGTTGCCCATATCCCAGCAGTAAGGCATAAAAGCAAGGCCAGGGCAATTGGTGCCATGAGCTGGCTTGCACGGATTCGCCGCAACCATACCGCGATGATTGCGGCAGTGAGTGCTGCGGTAACCGCCCCGGCCGCTTCGAAAAAATTCGCAAGCCCGAACATGGATGCGTTCGCACCGGTCTCTGCTATACGATTCAGCAGAATGAACGTGTTGCTCGGCAGGAGGAAGTTGATACTCAATGCGCCTAGCACTTCACCCCGCAGAATCGAATGTTTGGTGATAACGCGAACGCTTTGGAAGAATGTACGTTCCTTTTGCTTGTGTTCGTTGGCCTGGCGTGGTGGGTCTGGCGGGAGCGGAAGCATGAGGAGAAAAGAAATGATAAAGGAGATGCTGTTTACTACAAGGCTCAGCGGGAAGGCTTCCGATCCCCCAACCGTGAGTAGTAATGCGCCCAGTCCTGGCCCGGCGGCGCGAGAGGTTTCGCTAAAACCCGTGTAAACGCTGTTGTATCGCTCCAGTCCTTCTGTGGGGACCATTGATGGGATGAGCGCTCGACTGGCTGGCGAATACAAACTGGCGACTGCTGACGTTACGACGGCAACGACCACCCCGGTGAAAACAACGCTGCTCATCGGCACTAAGAGCAGTACCGCAGCGGCGGCGAGGCAGACCACAGCCGCGGAGACATCGAGTAGAAGAAGCAGGGTTCGTTTGTCGAATTTGTCCAGCCAGAAGGTGGCGGAGATTCCCACGAGAACGATGGTGAAGCCTGCGGCCGCATTCACCCAGCCCACACTGTTATTGCCCCCGGCTTTGCTGACCGCCCACGTCATCACAACGGTGTAGGCGAGTGTGCCGATCCTTGAAAATGTGGTGGCGCCGATCAGCCAGTAGGGCCCAAGTTTCTGTGGTCCGATCGTCATAGGGTAAGGGTAGCCTCGCTGCGGAGTGTGGAGTGGCTTGCCGGCCCGTTCCGTTGAATGGCGCCCGTCGTGCCATCACCATAAAACCCAAGCCGGGCCGGTGATTGAGTTAACGGTCTTTTGCTGTTGTGTTGGCTTGTTCGCGGGCGAGTATGGATGGGAGTTTTTCGGCCCATTTGAGTGAGTCTTTCACCCCGTCGGCGATGCTTAGCTCGGCCCGCCAGCCGAGGAGCCGTTCGGCCTTGGCTGTCAGGGTCGCGCACCCTGCGACGTCGCCGAGCCGTGGGGGTGCGGTTTGTACGTCGAGTGGTTTACCGGTGGCGTCCTTGAATGCGTCGATAAGCTCGAACACTGTTGTGCCCGTTCCGGTTCCAAGATTGATGATGTCGAAGCCGTCGATTGCGGAGCTTGCGATGACCTTGTCGAAGTTTTGGAGGGCTGCCACATGGGCCCGGGCGAGATCCCAAACATGCACGTAGTCGCGGAGCCCGGAGCCGTCCCGGGTGGGCCAATCAATACCTGTGACGGTGAATACTCCCTCGCTTTGGTATGCTTCGATCATTTTGCCGAGGGCGTGTGTTGGTTTGGGGTCTTGGAGGCCGCTACGCATGGCCGGGTCGGCGCCGATGGGGTTGAAGTAGCGTAGCGCGATCACGTTCATGTTACCGGTGGCGGCGAAGTCACGCAGGATGCGTTCCAGCATCCATTTCGATGCCGAATAAGGGCTTTGCGGGGCGATTGCTGCGGACTCATCGACCATGTAGTCATCCCCGGCCTCGTACATGGATGCGGTGGAGCTGAGGATGAACCGGCGGACGCCGAGAGCCGAGAGCTCGCGTAACAGCGTAATAGACTTAGCGACATTGTTTTCGTAGTAGGCCAGTGGTGCGGATACGGATTCCGGGACCACGATTTTTGCGGCGCAGTGGATGACGGCATCAATATCAGGGTGTTCGGACAGGATGCGGCGGATGAGGGTGGTGTCCGCGATGTCGCCCTCGTAGTTCGCATACGGCCGCGCGAATTCCCGGAGCCCTTTGCTGTAGTCGTCCAGGATGACGGGTGTGATGCCATTGTCTGTGCAGCATGCTGCGATGGTAGAGCCGATGTAGCCTGCGCCGCCGGTGATGAGAACCTTCATGAGCTTTCCTTCTGTCGAATGGCCGCCATCATCAGGCGCGCCCCAGCAAAGATTCTAGACGACGCTGGTTGGTGTGTGCCGAGTTTAGCTTATCGACGGCCGACCGATCCGGCCCTTGCTCAACGTGTGGCCTGGCCAGGCTCTGGAAAACCTGGGTAATTATCATATTTATGAAGCATGTGGGTTAAAAAAATGGTTTAGCGCTCGTCCTAAGCAGGTACGGCAGGCAATGGATTATCTGGCATATAAACTACTTCAACATCATTCGGGGGCTCACAAATCGTGGCTTTATACCGCAGCTTTTTCACCGACTCGAAAATCTTCCGCTGCAAGTCTTCTTGCTCCTCAGGAACAAAAAGCAGTGTATCCAAATCCCCATCACTATTAGCTCCGTAATCAAGTGAAATAAGAACACCATCTAAGGTACGGATATCATATGCTTCAGGATCTTGATTACGAGCAATAGTATTCTCCGTATATGGCTCCTGTAGTAAAAGATTAACAACGTCTTTAATTGGGGCATCTGACATCACATAAAGGCTCATTGGGCAAACTCCTCCTCACCATCATGGGGACCTCCACGCACGCGGAGAATACATATAGAGTTGGACGATCACATCCCATGGGGCGGAACTACCTCCGCGTACGCGGAGAATACACCAGCAACACCAGCCGCAGCGCCGGCCAAGAGGAACTACCTCCGCGTACGCGGAGAATACTCTTCAAACGGCAACTACCTAAAGACTGGATGGGAACTACCTCCGCGTACGCGAAGAATACTAGATTGCCTATTGTATTCAGGTTGTCTAGCGCAGAACTACCTCCGCGTACGCGGAGAATACATCGCCATAAGAGTTTTACCGGAGCCGGGGTGGGAACTACCTCCGCGTACGCGGAGAATACGTTCTTCTGGCATGTACGCGATTGTGGGGTGCGTCCACTGGTTTTGTTTCGGAGTTTTTGTTCACCGTTACCGCGTGCACGGGGGAGAACATGTCAGTGAGTTTGGTAAAGCTCAGTCACATTTGGGGTGGCGTAGCCTTCGGAGCATACCCCCACGTGCCCGTTTTTGATGACGAATTTGAACGTTTCCACCCTGACTTCGTCGTGGTTTTTGATGGGATTTTTGCCATAGGTGGCGATGAACATGTGGGTCATGTCCAAAAGTTTGGGGCTGATGGTTTCGGGGAGCATTTGCTTTTTCCTATTTTTCCGCGGGGTAATGTAGCAGCAGGCAATGTATTGGAGGGCGACGAGGGAGGCGGCGGCTACGGCTTCCCGGGTTTCATCATTCAGGCACTTGTTGGACATGAACAGCCTGTGTAGTTTTTCTGCTTTTTTCACCATTTCTGCCCCCGCGTAGGTGAGGTTACCGGAGGGGATTTGTTGTTCAATCACGAACTGGTTCAGTCTTGCCTGTTTCATGAGGTCCGGGGTGAGACCTGCTTCCAAGTCACTGTCTGACGGGTTTGCTGCCGCGTATTCAAGGCCGCAGGTTGCCCGGTCGACTTCCTCCATCGCGGCAGTGTAGAACACTGCGGACGCGCACAGGCCGTTTTTCAATTCGTCGACGGTTTCGCTTTCTTGCAGGTTGTCTAATTGTTCGTTGGCGATGTCGTACATGAGGGCCCGGTAGGCGGCGTAGGTGTCCAACAATAGTAGGTGTTTGTCTACCGGCGGGTCCGCTGGGGGTGTGGGGTTTTGGTGAATGAGGTGGTTTGGGTACGGCTCATATTTTTCAGGGTGAGCTCACTTGTGAGCATTTTAGGGGATTGTATTCTGTCATACCCTGATTATAGTCAGGCGGTCATTGGGTGAACTACCTCGCGTACGCGGAGAATACCTGAATGAGCTGGGTCTTTCATAGCATGATTCTCAAAAATGGGCCAATTTTCGCTCTGGAATCTAGAATTTATGGCCGAATTATGGGGCAAAAATTCTGCTACTGACAATCCTCCACGCCCCATGATCCTTATTCCTGCCCACACTCCCTCCTCCCACGCTTTTCCGCTAACTCCCTCCCATACGTAATACTTCCTGAGCCGGGGCAGGGCGCTTGATGGTGTTTGATCCGCCGATGGCTAGCATCGTCGAAATCGGTATCAGCATCAAGCGGGCTGGCTTGAGCCCTGCCCCAGGTCTTTCAAAACCTGCCCACGTTTCTTCGGGTTTTAGGTTCCAACAAGCATCCCTGTGCGGCACCACTCGCTTCTATGCGGCGACGCCGCTCCCTCCACGGCATCCCTCGCTCCTCCCTACTCCCAACGCATCCAGATCAACACACCACCACCTTTCCCACCCTAATGTCGGTACTCATTACACCAGCTGGAATGGGCTGCCGTCGGCGGCCCGGGCCTGCTGGATCACCAGGTCGAATCCTTGTTCGGATACCAGGTGTTGGAGTTCGGGCAGGTGTTGGGAGATGATCGAGTCCCGCCACAGGGTGGTTCGCAGCTGTAGGTCCACACCGGCGTCGACAAGAAGGTGCAGGCTGTCCCACACCCGACCGCTCACGGCGGCCGAGCATCCAGTGACTTCCGGCATGTGCCTAGGGGTGCCTTAATGTCCAGCCCCACCCAGTCCGGGGTGCTTTCCGCCCGCTCCAGGAGCCGACCGATTCGCGCCGGGCTATAGCCGCAGGTGTGCAATCCCACTGGTAGGCCGGTGGTTTCGTGCACCGCGGCAATGGCGTCGGCAAGCCCGGGGACGGCGGTGGGTTCGCCGCCGGAGATCACCACGCCGTCGATAAGCGATCGCCTGTCGACGGCTAACGCAACGCCTCCGCAAAATCGTGACTGCCGGCGCCGAACGCCTGCAAGCTGGGGATTATGGCAGTAGACGCAGCGCAGCGGGCAACCCTGGGTGAAGATGGTGATGGTGATATTGCCCGGCCAGTCGGTGGCGGAGAACGGAATGATTCCCGCAACCGGCAGCGTGCGAGCCCCAACCTGGCTGCGGTTACACGTAGGTTTCGCTAAAGTACTGACGCTCATGGAATTCGCCTTTTTTCCCGATGTTGAAGCTTTCGACCGGCCGGAAGTAGCCCATGACCCGAGTCCACATTTCGGTGGTTTGGTCGCAGTGCGGGCAGTGGGGTGTTCCCCGGAAATATAGCCGTGTTCTGGGCAGATAGAGAACGTTGGGGTGATGGTGATGTAGGGCAGGTGGAAGTTTTCCAGGGCGCGGCGCACGAGCTTGGCGCAGGCCTTACCGTCGGACATGGCTGCCCCCATGTACAGGTGGAGGACCGTGCCGCCGGTGTATTTGCTTTGCAGCTCTTCCTGGTGTTCGAGGGCGGCGAAGGGGTCTGGGGTGTGGGCGACCGGCAGTTGGGAGGAGTTGGTGTAGTAGGGTTCCCGCTCGGATCCGGCGTGGATGATGTCGGGGAATCGTTTGCGGTCTTCTTTGGCGAACCGGTAGGTGGTGCCTTCCGCCAGGGGTGGCCTCCAGGTTGAACAGATGCCCGGTTTGTTCCTGCGCGGTGACGATGAGGGCTATTGATGTGGTCGAGTAGCCGGGCGGTGAGGGGCTTTGCCCGGGGATCGGTGATGTCGTAGGCGTCGTGGGTGAAGTTCCGCACCATTTCGTTGCAGCCGTTCACACCGATCGTGGAAAAGTGATTGTCCAGGCTGGGCAGCCACCGTCGCGTGTGGGGGTAGAGCCCGTTGCGTAGTTGTTCGGTGACGAATGCCCGCCGGCGTTCCAGCGTGTCCACCCCCAGTGCCACCAGGTTGTCGACGGCGGCCAGGGTCCGGCTTCGTCGCCGGCGTATTGGTAGCCGAGTCGGGCACAGTTGAGGGTGACCACCCCGATGGAGCCGGTGAGTTCTGCGGAGCCGAAGAGCCCATTGCCGCGTTTGAGGAGTTCCCGCAGGTCGAGCTGGAGCGGCAGCACATGGAGCGGATCATGCCCGGGTCCAGGTCAGGTTGATGAAGTTTTGGAAGTAGGGAGACCGTATTGCGCGGTCATGTCGAAGAGGGCTTCGGTGTTGGGGGAGTCCCAGTCGAAGTCCTTGGTGATGTTGTAGGTGGGGATGGGGAAGGTGAACGGTCTGCCGTCGGAGTCGCCCTCGGCGAGGACGGCCAGGAATGCCCGGTTGATGAGGTCCATTTCGGGCTGGAGGTCGCCGTAGCAGAAGTCCATGATTTCCCCGCCGATGATGGGGGTGTGGTCGCGGAGGTCCGCCGGGCAGGTCCAGTCGAAAGGTGAGGTTAGTGAATGGGGTTTGGGTGCCCCACCGGGAGGGAACGTTGAGGTTAAACACAAACTCCTGCAACACCTGGTACACCTGTTCGAAGGTGAGTTGGTCGATGCGGACGAAGGGCGCCATGTAGGTGTCAAAGGAGCTAAAGGCTTGCGCCCCGGCCCATTCGTTTTTGCAGAGTACCTGGAAATTCACCACCTGGCCGCAGGCGGAGCTTAAATGCTTCGGCGGGGCGGAGGAAACCGTGTTGGGGACGCCCCCGAATCCCTTCTTCGATGAGTTGGCGGAGCGACCATCCGGCGCAGTATCCAGAGAGCATGTCGAGGTCGTGGATGTGGATGTCACCGTCCCGGTGCGCCTGCCCCTGCTTCGGGGGAGAATACTTGGTCGAGCCAATAGTTGGCTATGGCCTTGCCGGAGGTGTTGAGGATCAGGCCACCGAGGGAAAAGTCCTGGTTAGCGTTGGCGTTGATGCGCCAATCGGCGTGGGATAAGTATTCGGTGATGCTGGAATGGTCGTAACTCTGCATGGTGAATAAGATTACCGGATCGACACCCGCAAACCACTACATATGTATAGATGAAATATTATTAATCCCATATCTTGTGGTATGGGTGGGTTTGTTCCCGAGTTTCAATCCAGATTTAGTATAAGTGCAATTCGTTACATCGGCGTGTCGGGGTGATTCATGAAATTATTCCACCGAAGTATCCCAGGGTCACGGATTTCTGCGCCGTTGGGCGTCGTCAAGCAGGGAACGGTGCGGGAGGGGGTAAACCTCGCCCGCGGCGAATGACGCTAAACCGCAACTAATATTTCCGTTAGAGATCGTGCTAGCATGCGCATATTTCTTTAAAAGCCGCCGCCCGCACACATTTTTCTTTTGTTTGTTGACCTACCCCCGAATTTTTGGGTGCGGTAGCGTTGAGGTATCTTCTAGCTGACTTACACCTCATAAGGGAGCGACAAGGAAAAGAGAATCGGCATGGCTCAGGCATTGATCGAAGGACAAATCGTCATGTACGTGTTCTTTGTGCTCGTCGTTGTGGCGGCGGTTCTCCCCTGGGTCACCGACGACCCCACCCGCCTCAGAGACTCCATTGCCACCCGCTTACGGGTCTCGTTTTATCAGCGCCGGCATCATGACATTTCTCATGCTGTGGATCCATGTTGGCGACGCCTACACCACCCACGGTTACGGCGATAAGGTTTCCTGCAACTACGGCTATCCCCAACATGCTGGACACCAGTGTGCAACGCCTCATCGGATCCTACGAATGCATACTCAATAGCAGATTCGCCATAGCGTTGTTTTTCTTGTCGGCCCTCGTGATCCTCATGCTGGAACGCAAAATCCTGCGTTACTTCATTACGCAACGCGGTTAAAGGGGCACCAATGAAGCACAAAAATCCTTGCCTTATGTGGGCTCATTCTGATGTGCTACGCCTGTAGCTTATCGACGGCTACCGCAGCGCCACAGTCCGCCACCACCGATAACGCCGCCATCACCACCGCCGTCAAAACATACCAAAGCGTTCTCGACGCCCAATGGACCAACACCAGCTGCACCCTCTCCCGGTGCCTCAGCTCCAGCAGCAGAATCGTCGGAACCCCCGCTGGCCGGGACACCTTCACCCAGGTGGAGCGCGAAAACCTGAAAAATCCGTGACGAACTCCTCGCCGATGGCACCTGGTTCGCGGTCGCCAAAAAGCGACGTCACCATCACCCAAGCCACCCCCAACCCGACGGCAGTGCCTTCGTCATCGCCACCATCACCACCACCCTCACCGAGGGCGGCAAAGACGGCAAACCCACCCCCGGGAACCTGAGCGACGCCCACACCATCACCCTGAAGCAGGTCGACGGCAAATATTACGTCATGGCCGACATCCGCAACGATTCCGGCTCCACCTCATTCCTGAGCTCCATCACCATCAAAGGCCAGATCGTTACCTACGTGTTCATCGGCCTGGTGGCGCTCGCCGCCCTCCTGCCGTGGCTCGCCGCATTCCGCGGTCGCGGCAAACACCCCATCGAAAACAAACTCTTCGTCTCCCTCACCAGCACTCTCGTCATGACCTACATGTGGTGGCTCACCCGCAACCACGCCCACGTCACCGGCGTGAACGGTGCCCGGCGCGTCTGCAAGGGCAGCTATTCGTTCATGCTGAACCCCCGGGTGGCGAAGATTCTCTCCTGGTCGAACGACTGCATCACCCACAGTTGGGTTGCCATGGTCCTCATCACCGCCGCGGCCCTTGCGCTCCTCTTCCTGGAATTATGGGTGACTCGCCGCTATATCGCGGCGCCCAGCGTCGCAAAGCGGGCGGCTAGGGCGGCGGTAGTGATCGTCACCGCCGGCACCCCCGAATGCTCGTCGGCGATTTCAAACCCGGCAAACCGGGGTGATCCCCAGCCGTTTATTCGCCTGGAGGCTGTGGGCGATCCACAGGAGCTCGCCGGCCGAAAACGATGTTCGGTTCGTCGCCATGATCTCCGCCCGGATGTCCACCGAAAAGAGCCCGTCGGCCGTCGGGTCCGGCCGGAGCACCGCGTCCGCGTGGGCGAGGGTTTTTCGCACGGCAATAACTCGTCCAGGCTGGATATCAACGCCGAATATTCGAACGCCACCTTGGGGTTGTTCATCACAATCTCGTCGTGTGGCCACGCCGATTTGTTGACCCTGGACACCTCGGTGACGAACTGTTCCAGCGACAGGTATCGCCGCGAACCGAATTCCCACCGTATATCATCCAACATGGGGACCTTCCTTAAAACCGTAAAAACTCGTGATTCCTCCCCATTGTTCAAGGAAAGCCGGTGAAGCCGGGGAGCAACTCGCGGGCGGCTGCGAAAAATCATGCCAGAAACCAATACCCCAGCATGATGTGGGATGGTTTGCGCCTTATTAACCTCAACAGTCATGACTGTGCATAAACGATGGCTCATCCCGTTTACCGAGGAGCTGGTGACCTGGCGCCAATATGTTTTTATCGCGTTGATGATTGTGCTCATTTTGATTATGGGGGTGGGTGATTCTGAGGCTCGGGAACCGATTTACCCCGCTTCTGTGGCCACGTTGGTTGTTGTCATGGAGATTATTGGGTTTGCCCTGTTGGCCTTGGGGTTGATAGTGCAGCTCACCAGGTTTGAGTTGGGGACTGGGGCTTGTGGGCCTGGGGTTGTTTTGTTCATCGTTTGCGGTGTTTCCTATACAATTCGTCGCCTATCCGATTGTATGCTATCAAACTGCGGTTGCGGCTGCCCGGCTGAATTTTCGCCGTCGCCTTTGGCTCACCATCATTATCGTTGGCAGCCTCTACGCCAGCGCATATATTTTGATCGTTCCCGAACTGTTCCAGGGCAAGAGCAGGCCGCACTGGTGGCAGACGCTGCACCTCTATAACGTCATTCTCATCATTGGTGCTGTTATCGTCGGGGTCCTGGTCACCATTGGGTTTTTTTCTGGCTGGTCGGCTCCGGGATTCGCCGCCGCTATCAGCGCATGCAGGATCTCGAAGCCAGGGCCGACTATGCCGTGGTTCAGGAGCGCAACCGGATCGCCCGCGAAATGCACGACATTATCGCCCACTCGCTCACCGTCATGATCGCCCAAGCCGACGGCGGGAAGTTCGCCGGCAAAAAGAACCCGGACATGGCGATCACAGCCCTCGATACCATTGGGGATGTGGGCCGGTCCGCCCTGGCAGAAATGCGCCAACTCCTCAGCGTGTTGCGGGAAACCGAAACGCCGGAACGCAGTCTTGCCACCACCCCCGGTGTGGCTGGTATCGGTGATCTTATTAAAGAGACCCGGCGCGCCGGGGCGGAGGTGGACTACACGGTGACCGGTACGCCCCATGTGGTGCGGGAATCGTTGGGGTTGAGCGTGTTCCGCATCGTGCAGGAGTGTCTCACGAATGCCCTCAAGCATGGGAGTGCGAACATTATCATGTCGCTTGACTGGTTGTCGGACCGGTTGATTATTGTGGTGAAAAATGACCTGGGCGGGGGGTTGGTGGATCCCCAGCAGCTTGCCGACGTTCCAGGTGGTCGCGGCCTTATTGGTATTGCGGAGCGGGCCAAAATTCATGGTGGTGCTGCGCATTGGGGGCCGCATGCTGGACAATGGGTTGTGGAAGTCACTCTACCGTTAGGAGAATAATGATGTTTACCGTTGGGCTTGCTGACGATCAGCAGTTGGTGCGGGCCGGGTTTTCCATGGTGTTGGGCTCCCAGGATGATATTGAGGTGGTGTGGGAGGCGAATAATGGCCGGGAGGCCGTGATGTTGGCGCAAAGACAGCCGGTGGATGTGATTCTCATGGATATTCAAATGCCGGTGGTCAATGGGATTGATGCGACGAAGGAGATTGTGGCGCAGCGGCTGCGGGGTCCCGGCGGGGAGCTCACCCGCATCGTGGTGTTGACCACGTTTGATACGGATAATTATGTGGTGCAGTCGATTGAGGCGGGGGCTAGTGGGTTTTTGTTGAAGGATACTTCCCCGGAGGAGTTGATTTCGGCGGTGCAGAGCGTGGGGAGTCGTCGGCGGTGATTAGCCCGGCGGCGACGGCAACCCTGTTTAAGCGGTTGCGCACCCATATGGCGCCGACGGTGGATCCGATGGTGGCGCTGAATCGGGGGTTGGTGGAGCCGTTGACGCATCGGGAGGCGGAGATTTTTACTGCTGATTGCCCGGGGTTGTCGAACACGGAGATTGCCGACCATTTGGTTATTTCCCTGCCGACGGTGAAGACCCATGTGGGGCGGGTGTTGGCGAAGACCGGGTCGCGGGATCGGGTGCATGCGGTGCTATATGCGTTTGACCGGGGGTCATACCCAAAAATGAGACCGGGGCATGATGTAGTACGGGGGCCATGGTGCCACAATAGGGAGGCATTGGCGATAACGCAACAGGGTTTTTTAGTAGAAAGGTGGTTGTTGTGATTATTGTGGAGGGCCTCAGTAAGAAATATGGTTCGAAACTTGCGGTGAATAATGTGAGTTTCACCGTACCGGACGGCCAGGTGACGGGGTTTTTAGGCCCTAATGGTTCCGGCAAGTCCACGACGATGCGGTGCATGTTGGGGTTGGATGCCCCCACCCAGGGTCGGGTGATATTCCGCGGTGAGTGTGGGGGGAAGGCTTATGATGACGAGTTCGCTAAGCTGCGCAATAAGCCGGCGGTGGCCGGCGCGATTTTGGATGCGGGTGGTTTCACCCGAACCGGAGCGGCCGGAACCATTTGCGGGTCATTGCCCGGGGTGCCGGCATTTCCGACGATCGGGTGGAGCAGTGCTTGGCGGTGGTGGGTATGACGGAGGCCGCTAATCAGCGGATTGGCGGCTATTCGTTGGGCATGAAGCAGCGCATGGGGGTGGCGACCGCCTTGTTGGGGATCCGCAGCACCTGATTTTGGATGAGCCCATCAACGGGCTGGACCCGGAGGGGTGAGCTGGATGCGGCGTACAATCCGCACTCTGGCGGAGCAGGGGAAGGCGATCGTGGTGTCGTCGCATTTGCTTGCGGAGATGGAGCAGACCGCGGACCGGTTGGTGGTGATCGGCAAGGGCACCATGATTGGCGAGTATTCGATGGCGGAGTTTTTGGCGGACGGCACGATCGTGGAGGTAGAAACCCCCCAGGCGGATGAGTTACAGCAGCGGTTGGCGGAGCGAGGGCTGACGGTCGCTCACCATAGCACGAACGCGCTGGCGGCGCAGGGTGTGTCGGTGGTGCGGGTGCCGGTGCCGGCCGACCACGACGACATGAAATTGCGCACAATCATCGCGGAGGTGGCGTTGACGAACAGCATTCTGGTGGTGGGCATGGCCACCCACCGGGAGAATCTGGAGCAACGATTCCTGGAGGCAACAAAGAACGTGCAGGAATACCACACGGATGATGCGGTGGCCGCCCCGCCCCCCACGAACTAAACCATTCACTTACTCAAGAAAGAGCATTATCATCATGTCTGCTTTTTTCAACGCTGTGCGTTCGGAAACCCTAAAATTCACATCCCTCACATCCTTCTGGGTGTATCTGGCGGCGCTTATCGCCAGCCTGGTCAGCCCCATTTTCATTTACACCATGTTTGCCGCCGGGCCGAAACCGGTGGGGTGGGATGTGGTCACCATGGGTGGGCCGGTGTTTACCCTGATCGCCACCGTGTTTATGGCGTCCGCGGTGGCCGGTGAGGTAGAGACCCGCATGAATGCCCACGCGTTTTTAACCCAAGACCGCCGCGGCCTGTGGCTGGGGGCCCGCATCCTGGTGGCCATGGCCATACTCTTGGCCGCCTACATTGCGGCGATGGTCTTGACGATCCTGGTGCTGCTGGTCATGGGCCTGAACCTGGACCTGTCGAACCTGGTGCCGTTGTATTCCAGCGTGGGGAGCCTGATTATGGTGGGCCTGTTGACGGCCGGGGTTTCGGGTATGCTCGGCTCCCGGCTGGGTGGGATGACGCTCATGGTGTTGTGGAACATGATGCTCACATCTTTGGTGAGCTATGCCGCCCACATGTCACCGAAGCTGGTGTTCCTGTGGTTGTTGGAGCCAGCGAACCGCATGGAACAGTTGGCGAACCAGCTGGTGCACACGTCCGGGCTGCCATCCGGTTGGGATTTGGCCAGCATGCAACCCATGGTGTTTAACATCGGGGTGATTCTCGTGTGGCTTGTGGGCATGGTGTTCGGGGCGTTTGTGGTGAATGCGCGCCGGGATGTGCGTTAGATGTGCTACCAATTGTTACCCGCAATGGGGTAGTGGCCTCGGGTGCTGGTACGTTCGTATTTTATGGAGCAACAACAAAAGCGTGCAAAACCGTATAAGTTGATTATTGCCTGCATCATGCTGGTGGGGTTCGTGGCGGTGGGTGCCGTGGTTGCTTATAAGTGGCAGCCAATCATGCACAAGGTGCGGTCCGCCACGAACACGTCGGATATTGATCGGACCCGGGGTGAGGCAGAGTTTCCACAGGTTGATACGTCACAGTTAAGCCCGGTGCGGCAGCGGATTTTTATCATTGGCCAAAACCGAGTTTGAGGCGCAAAATAAGGGCACGAAATATAGTGAGGGCACCGAGGAGGCATGGTGCGCGGATTTCGTGAGTTGGGTGATGCGGGAGGCGGGGCGCCGCTGAAGAATGGCAACACTGGCGGGTGGCGGATTCCCGGCACGTTCACGTTGCAGGAGTATTACGAGTCGATTGGGAAGTTCCAGAAGGCTGGGAATGGATACCAGCCCAAGCCGGGGGATGTGGCTATGTATAATGGTTCGCCCATTTTCGGCGACCACACCAATATTGTGGTGCAGAATAACGATGGGGCATTGGTGACCGTGGGCGGCAACGAGGACGGCCGGATCCGCGTGTATAACAACACGAAGAAAGATTACGACGGCCTGCTGGGGTACGGTGTCGTGGACTAGGCAACGCTAGCTTTTCGACGCTGATTAGACGTGCACCACCTTGATCTCTATCTCGCTGAGGGCATTCGTGCCGGTGAGAATGAGGGTTACCGGTGGTGTGGGGTTCGCCTGGCCGCTGCCGGTGTTGGTGGCGACCGATGAATAGTCGGTGGTGGTTTCCGCAAGAATATCCGTAATGTTATTTTGTATTTGAAACTGGTCTGGGACGATGAGTTTTAGGGCGGCCATCACCAGCGTGATTTTCAATTCCACCTGGGGGCTGGTGAGGATAACATTGGTGAAGTCGAGAACCAGTTCGGAGCACACCCCGGTGACGGAGTGAGTGGGGCCGCATGTCCAGGTCCCATACCGGTCGGTTTCGCTAAGAAAAGCGCTGGTTTTCACGAGGGCCTGCCCGGCCGAATTGGTGGGCACCAACCATCGTGCCTGGGTGGGTATGTTCGCCACGGCGTTGGGGGTGGGGACCGCTAACGCATTCGACGCGGCTTGTTGCCCTTCGGGTGGCGCGGAGTGGATTTTGTCTACCTCGTCCGGCATGATCGGCTGCGGGAATCGAGCGGACACCTGTTCGAGGAAGTTATCCGCGTCGGGTGCGGGAAGGTGCGGCCCCAAATCAAGGTCGGCGACCAGGGGCTTGAGCTCGTCCCGGTAGGTGGCACCCAGGGCCGTGTTACTGCGCTCCGTGTATTCGGCGAAGTCGAGTTGGCCGTCGTCAAACGCGAACCGGAGGGCGTTAGCAATCGTTGATCGTTGGAAACCGCTGGCGCGTTTACGGATGTCATCACTCATAACTAATTTTTATCTCTCAATATTTTGTGAAAACACGACAAATTCATCTTACTCTGATTAAATAGAACATAGTCGTAATCCTGCGGCGATAAGCTCCCGGATAATACGGGAGACTTCCACTCGGATCGTTCGGCACGTACCCGCCGATGGAGGATTTTTATTATGGCATCTGTGACCCTATGAAGCCGTCACCCTGGTGTACCCCAACGCCAAAGCCCCTACTGTTAATAATTTTTGATCTGGAAGTCGCCGATGGCGAATTCCTAGTGCTCGTTGGCCCGTCGGGTTGCGGCAAGTCCACAACCCTGCGCATGCTGGCTGGCCTGGAGGACGTGACCGCCGGCCGTATCCTGATTGGTGACACCGATGTGACGACCGCGCCGCCGAAGGAACGCGATATCGCCATGGTGTTCCAAAACTATGCGCTCTACCCTCACATGTCGGTGCGGGAAAACATGGGGTTTGCCCTCAAGATTGCGGGCATGCCCAAGGATCAGATTGACAAGCAGGTTGAGACCATGGCGAAGCGCCTGGACCTGCTGCCTTACCTGGATCGTAAGCCGAAAGCGCTCTCGGGCGGCCAGCGGCAGCGTGTGGCCATGGGCCGCGCTATTGTGCGGAAGCCGAAAGTGTTCCTCATGGACGAGCCGCTTTCGAACCTGGATGCGAAACTGCGGGTGCAGACCCGTACCGAAATCGCCGCCCTGCAACGCGAACTCGGCGTCACCACCCTCTATGTGACGCACGACCAAACCGAGGCGCTCACCATGGGTGACCGCATTGCCGTGCTCAACGGCGGCATTCTGCAGCAGGCCGGCTCCCCCCGCGAGCTTTACGACGCCCCCCAGAATGTGTTTGTGGCCGGATTCATTGGCTCCCCCGCCATGAACCTCCTCGAATGCACCAAGGACGAAGACCACATCGCTCACTACGGGGATGCCCGCATCCCGATCCCTGCCGTGTCCGAAACCGAAGTGACCGTGGGCTTCCGCCCCGAATCCATCGAATTGGTGTCGGATTCCGAACCGAACACCATCCCCATCAAACTCGATTTCGTGGAGGAGCTGGGCTCCGACTCCCTACCTGTATGGGCACATCACCGGCACTCCGGAAGATTCCACCCAGGTGGTGGTCCGCACCCTTGCCGAACAGCGCGCCGGCGCCGGGCTCGGTGTTCCACGTTCGGATCAATCCGGATGAACACCACGTGTTCGCCACCGCTACCGGGGAGCGCCTACCGGTCTAACCCCCAGCGGTTTTGGGCATACTCGCGCACATGCCGGCGGGAGGGGTAGCCTCGTACTGATTACCCCCGCTATCCGCATCACGGCAGAAAGGAGTCTCGGGTATGCCCCGCTACACCATTGGCGAACTGCACTCTCCCGAGTTTAATAACCGGTACTTTTTCGACGGCATCCCTAGGTGCATTGCACGCAGTCGACGGCACGACGTTTCGGCTGTGGGCGCCGACCGCCTGGCGGGTGGTGCTGAACGTGCACTCCGGTCCCCGCCGCGGGAACCTACCCCATGACCCCCGACCAACCCCATCCCGGGGGTATGGGAATGCCGGCTGTCGGGCGACCAGGACGGCGCCGAATACACCTACACACTGGTGTTCGAAGCCGGCGGTTCGGGGACCGAGTCCGTCGATCCCCTACGCCCGCGCGGTCACCGCCAACGGGCAGCGCGGCGTCGTAGTGAACGTCGACAAGCTTTTGGGGCAGGCCACCCGCATGCCCAGCTTTCGGGCCGGCATCGGACGCCATCATCTACGAACTGCACGTCCGCGACCTCACGATCGGTCCCGGAGAACGGCATCACCCACAAGGGCAAATTCTGGGCCTCACCGAGGCCGGCACCCGCACCGCCGCCGGGAACCTTTCGGGGCCTGGACTACATTGCCAGCCTGGGGGTCACCCACGTGCAGCTACTTCCCGTTTTTGATTTCGGGTTCGGTCGACGAGACCGGGGACCTGCGGTTCGGCGCCCAATACAACTGGGGGTATGACCCGGTGCACTATAACGTGCCGGAGGGATCCTATGCCACCGACCCCACCGACCCCACCAGTCGCATTCAGGAGTTCCGGCAGCTCGTGGATGCGTTTCATGCCCGCGGGATTCGCGTCATCATGGACGTGGTATACAACCATGTGTACGACGCGGCGGATTCCCCCTGGAACGCACCGTTCCCGGCTACTATTTCCGCATGCGGCCCGATGGCGGCTTCTATAACGGCACCGCCTGCGGCAACGAAACCGCATCCGAGCAGCTTATGATGCGGAAATTCATTGTCGACTCCATCACCTATTGGGCCACCACCTTCGGCCTCGACGGGTTCCGGTTTGATCTCATGGGTATTCACGATGTGGACACCATGAATGCGGTGCGGGCCGCCGTGGACGACATCGACCCCGGCATCATTCTCCTCGGCGAGGGCTGGGATTTGGGCCACCACCCGGACGGGGTGGTGCCGCCCACCACGGCAATAGCCGACTCATGCCGGGGTGAGCTCGTTCAACGATTTCTACCGGGACATCATCAAAGGCTCCAACTTTTATCCTCTCCGACCCGGGCTTCGTGTCCGGCTGCGTCGGCAGCTATGATTGTGTGCAATCCAATGCGGGGGCGTTATATGATGCCCTGTTGGGAACGCCCACGAACCGGCAATTCGCCTCCGCCGCCCAATCCGTGCTCTATAACGAGGCGCACGACAATTGGACCATGTTCGACAAGCTGCGCGGCACCTACACGCTCATGTGGGCGCGGGAACCCGATATCGTCAAGCGCCACATTTCTGGCCACCGGCACCCAATACATTGGTCGGGGCGTGGTGTTCATCCATGCCGGCCAGGAGTTTCTGCGCACCAAAAACGGGGTCGAAAACTCCTACCGCAGCCCCGACTCCGTGAACGTGTTCGACTACGATCGGGCCGGCCGGTTCGCCAATGAGGTGCGCTACTTTAAGGACCTGAATGCGTTCCGGAAAACCTGGCCCTGGCTGCGGGAATCCGACTATGAAGTGATTAAGGCCTCGGCCCAACTCATCACCGCAAAGGGCCTGCATTTAAGCTACCGGGTGGCTGGCGCGTTCGGGACCGGCCGGGATGCCCTGGTCATGATCAACGCCAACTATTCCTCCTGGCACCACCCCTGCCGGCCGGCACCTATAAGGTGCACATCAACGACGGTGTGGTGCATTTCGACCCGAAAGCGCAGGAGATCAATAAGAAACTCGTGGTGCCCCCACTCCGGTTGGCGGTGGTGGAGCACATTAACTAGGGCAAAGCAAAAGCGTCGAAAAGCTTCGCGCGGGTGTAGTAGTAAGCTTTTCGACGCCCTGTTAGCTCAATTGTACGTATCCCAGCCCCGAGGAGACATGGGATTTGTCACGAATTATTCGGCGGTTTCCAACTTGGCCCGCAGCGGCACCTCCTTGAGGAACATAACCGTCACAAACCCGGCGGCGATCATGGGGATGAGCAGCAAAAATACCGGTGTCAATGCATCGTTATAGGCGCCCACAATCACGTCGTGGATCGCATCCGGCAGCTGGTTCACCCGGGCCGGGGTGAGCGAATTCATGTCCATTTTCCCGCCACCCATTGCGGAGGCCACGGCCGGGCCCAAAGCGGACATACGTTCGCTCAGCAGATCCGTCAGCCGGGTCGTGAACTGGGCGCCCACAAACGCCCCACCCAGGGAAGCGCCGATCTCGCGGAAGAAGTTATTCGACGCCGTGGCCATGCCCACCTCATGATCGGAGAAGGAATTCTGCACCACAAGCACCAGGATCTGCATGCCCAACCCAATGCCGGCACCCAGCAGGAACATATAGCTGAGCAGCACCCACAGCGGGGTTTCGACCGTGAGGGTGGACAACAGCCACAGGCTGATCGCTAACACCACCATGCTGGCGATCGGCATCCACTTGTATTTACCGGTCTTCGAAGCGAGCGCCCCCGTGGTCATTGCCATGCCCATCAACCCGACAACCATGGGGAACATCATCAACCCCGAACCGGTCGCATTCACCCCGGTCACCATTTGCAAATAGGGTGGGCATGTAGGCCAGCACTCCGAACATAGCGATGCCGATAAACAGCCCGGTGATAGTGGCCAGCACAAAGTTCCGGCTTTGAAACACCTTCAGCGGAATAAGCGGATCCGTGGCCGTCGCCTCCGCCCACACAAACAGGGCAGAGAACACAATGGCGGTGATAATGAGGTTAATGATCGTAGCGGAATCCCACTCGTACTCCACCCCACCCCAGGACGCAATAAGAATGATCGAGGTCACGGCAACCGCCATGGTGAGCGTGCCCCACACGTCGAACGTGAACTTGGTGTCATGCTTGGGCAGCTTTAACACGGTGGCCGCAATGATAATGGCGATTATCCCCGATGGGCAGGGTTCATCCAAAACACCCAACGCCACCCGATGCTCTCGGCGAACCAACCACCCAGCACGGGGCCGACCACTGGACAGGCCGAACACGCCCCCATCACACCCATGTATTTTCCCGCGGTCCCGGACGGGAACAATGTCTGCAATAATGGCCTGCGATAAAATCATGAGCCCGCCGCCGCCCAGGCCCCTGCACCACGCGGGCAATAATAAGCCAGGTCATATTGGTGGCGAACCCACCAATCACCGACCCGATGAGGAACACGGTGAGCGCCCCCAGGAAGAGCGTTTTTCGGCCCATCATGTCGCCTAATTTGCCGTAAATCGGCATCATAATGGTGACGGCCACCAGGTAGCCGGTGGTCACCCACAGCATGTGGTTCACCCCATCGAGCTCACCCACAATGGTGGGCAGCGCTGTGAAAATACCGTCTGGTCTAATGCCGACAAAAGCATCGACACGATGAGTCCGGCGAAAAACCATTAATATTGTGCGTTTATCCGCCTCCTGGCCGGTGGGGGATTGTGGCGGCACCATCGGCTGAGGCACGTCCTCTATTGCTAACTTCGTTGTCATGGTAGCTAATAATAAGCAGCTGATTGATAAGTAACATCGCCTGGGAAGGTGATCTTTCCGCACCCACGCCTACCCCACAGGGGTATACGGTGGTGGATATTTTTAGCCCCCGGTGCTACCAGGCCGCTCTCGTAACCAACAATCACCAACTGCGCCCGATCGTGGGCGCCCAGCTTCGTCATAATATTCCCCACATGGGTCTTTTCGTCGTATGAATGGAAATAACCAGCTCGTCCGCGATCTCCTGATTCGACAACCCCTTGGTGACCAGCCGCAGCACCTCCCGCTCCCTAATCGTGAGGGCATCAATGAGCTCCGGGTTCGCATACGGCTCCGGGTCGGTCTCGGTGGGTTGCAGCATGCGGGTAATCAAACTCCGGGTCGCCGAGGGGGACAACAACGCATCCCCGTGCGCCACCGCCCGCACCGCCCGGGCGAGCTCCTCCGCTCCGACCCCTTGCCGATAAACCCGCTGGCCCCGGCCCCGCAGCGCCGCCACAATATTCGTGTCATTCTCAAACGTGGTGAGAATCAACACCCGGGTGGCCGCCAAATCCGGGTCACCACAAATTTTTTCCGTGGCCGCAATACCATCAAGCTCGGGCATGCGAATATCCATGAGCACCACATCGGGCTGGAGCCGCTGCGCCATGGCGATAGCATCCAACCCGGTATCACCCTGGCCCACGATAGTGATGTCGTCGGTGGCGTCAAGCATGACGGAAATGGCCTGCCGGATGAGCGCCTGATCGTCGACAAGTAAAACCCTAATCATAGGGTGCTTCCCTGAAACGGGAGGGTGGCGGTTACCCGCCAATCATTATCCACCAGCCCGGCGGCGATAGTGCCCCGCACGCTGGCCGCCTGCTCCTGCAACCCGATCAGGCCGAAAACCCTGCCCGGTGGTTTCCGGCTGGGGGCTGGCCGGGTTCGTGACGGTGATAGTGAGGGCGGAATCCGTCAGCCGCAAATCCACCACCGCGTGCGTGTTATCGCCATGCTTATAGGCGTTCGTCAGCGCCTCCTGGACGATCCGGTACGCGACCCGCCCCACCGCGGCCGGCACCCGATCCCAGGTCGTCGGGTTTCTGCACCACCACCCGCATGCCCACCTGGCTGAACTTTGCCACCAGCCCATCAATGTGGCTTATCGACGGTTGGGGCGTGGTATCCAACTCCCCGGCGCCGCCGGCCTCCGTGCTGCGCAAATGCTCCAGCAGGTTCCCGATCTCCGTCAACACCGACCGGGCGGCATTCCGCACCGTCGCCAACGACTCCCGGGCCTGCTGCGGGTGCTTCTCCATCATCTGGGACGCCACCCCAGCGTTGAGGCTAATCACCGAAATTTGGTGCGCCACCGTATCATGCAAATCCCGGGCGATCCGCAGCCGCTCCTCCGTCACCCGCCGGGCCGCCTCAGATTCACGGGTTTGCTCCGCCCGAATCGCCCGGTCGGTGATGGCCTTAATATAGCGGCGGTGCATGCGCACCGAATCGCCGGCGGCACCGGCAAACGCCACGCTGAAAATCGGGTGCAGCATGTGGTAGGTAAACACCGCACCCACAAAATGCCAGGTAGCCACCTCCATGGCAATGAGGGCGCCGATCGCCACGGGAATGCCAACATCCATGCCCCGCCGGTAAAAACAACCCAGCTATTGCGATAGTGACCGCTAACAATAACCCAGGGTTATGGTCCCGCGCCCACACCGACCCCATAACAAACAACCCCACCATAGCAATGGCGATAAGGGATCGGCGGCGGCGGCGCATCAACAACAATCCCGCCGCCGTCACCGACAACGCAATCGAAAGGGCCGAGGGGGCTGATATGGGTGGGCGGGTCGGCAGTGAACGTGACGCTAATGACCAGAATCGTGACCAGCACATCCCGTAACCAATCAGGCATGGGTTGGGGTAGGGAATCCGGTCCAGCACGCATGCCGTCATTGTACTACCCGAAACTATTACCGCCCCATCCCGGTATAACGCCAACCAGCAGCCCGCCAAGCTCTAGGATTGAGCGCGTTCCGGCCGTCGATAAGCTGGGGGCGTTCCACCAAATCAATCGTCGCCTGCGGGATCCAAGTGGGAAAAACTCCTGCCACTCCGTCAACAACAACACCAGTTCGGCGCCGGTCAAAGCCGCGGTAATATCCGACTCGGTGTGCAAAATGCGGGAAACTCCTATGCACCCCAAACAGTGCCTGCGGATCCGTCACCGTCACCTCCGCCCCCTGATCGTGCAACCTATCGGCCACCTCCAGGGCGGGAGAATCCCGAATATCATCACTATTGGGCTTAAACGATGCGCCCAACACCGTCACTTTCTTGCCTTCCGGCTCATCGCCCAACAGCTGCAACGCCCGATCCACTACCCGGTCCCGACTGTGCTGATTAATGGCATCCACATGATGTAAAAACGACACGGTATCATCGACTCCTAGTTCGGTAGCACGGGCAATAACTGCCCGAATATCTTTCGGTAAACAACCCCACCAAATCCAATTCCTGCGCGCAGAAACAGCGGCCCGATGCGAGCATCCAACCCCAATGCCTCTGCTAGCAATGTCACGTCCCCACCAGTGCATTCGCATAATTCCGCCATGGTATTCATAAAACTAATCTTTGTGGCCAAAAATGAATTAGCTGCCATTTTGACTAGCTCCGCCGTGGCGTAATTCATCGTCAGTCGCGGCACGTCAGCCGCCAATATAGATTCATACACTTGATCGAGAGCATTTTGGGCGCGACACGCCGTAGCCGGATCATCCGGTAGCCCATACACTAACCTATCCGGGTGTAGCGTGTCTGCGACCGCGAACCCTCCCGCAGAAATTCCGGGCTCCACACCAAAGCCCGCCCACCAAGCTTGTCGACGAGTCCCGCCGCCGTCCCCACCGGCACCGTGGATTTCCCCACCACCACCGCATCCAGGGAAGCAACCGGAAGAATGCTATCAATTGCGGCATGCACAAAACTCACATCCGCCGCCAGGCCATCCGCCACCTGCGGGGTGCCAACCGTCAGGAAATACACCTCCGCCGGCGTGGGCTCTGTGGCAAACGACAGCCGCCCGACCCGAGTGCCTGCGCCAACAGCTCTGGCAAACCCGGCTCAAAAACCCAGCCTCACCACGAGAAAGCCGCTCAACCCTGGCCGCATCCGTGTCGACGCCCACCACCTCGTGCCCGAGCGTCGCTAAGCAAAGCGGCATGCACCGTGCCCTAAATAGCCGCAACCGATAACATTAATCTTCATAACGCCTTACGAAAACGTTGCAATCCCACTGAGCCAACCACGACGACGCCTGCGGCCGGAAACTATACACACGCCACCCGGCGCCGCGCCGCCTCGTAATACGCCGACAGCCGCGCCGGGCTCACATGCAGCGAATCCGCCAACGTATGCACTGAATCCACCATCACATCCCGGGTGGCATCATTAATATTGCCCTGATACCACCGCAGCTCCGCATAGGCCAACACATTGCCCAAATCCGCCGCGGCCTCACCCCGCGCCAGCGTTTCCAAACTCACCAAGCTCAGCCGGGACCCATCAAAAAAACAGGTGCTTATCATGCAAATCACCATGCAACAACACCTCCGGGTCGGGAGTACCACTGGTCAAACCGGCAATCGCCTGATCCACCGAAATGCCCGGCACCTTATCGGCCCACCACCGCAACACCTGCGCCTCATCCGCCGCCGTGTGCTTCTTCACTGGCAGCTGAAACGTCGTAAACTGCGGCCACAACTGGGCAAAAAAATCACCCACGCCGGTGCCGCCTCATCACCAAAGTCATACACCGTAATTCCCGGCAGCCGATTCAAAATCACCATCGAATCCGTGTGCGACAACACCCGGGCCACATTCAAATGCGCCACCGTGCATTTTTGCGCCAATAACGAATGCGCCCGAATGATCGCCCGATTCTGCTCCGGCAACATATAGCCGTACACCCGATCCGCATCCATAATCACCGCATGCTCATGCCACTTTATGGCTCACAATCCCATCGTGCGGCGTCAAATCCGGCAGCTTCTCATCCACCCCATAGTCGGCCATCTCCCACACCCCATTCGGATGAATCAGACCGGCCCGCACCCGGGAATCATCGTCGACAAGCTCCACAGTGATACTGCCATCATCATGCGGCCAACTGCGGCGCACCTTGGGCAACTGGCGTAACGTGTCCAACGCGCTCATATACAAGCTCCTTTACTGCATCAAGCTCAGCAAAAATTTCGGTTTCCCAATCAGCATGGCCTTGCCGCAATGGATCCGCAATACGCAAAAGCTTTGCCTGGGCCCGAGCATGCCGCAATGCCCGCGCATTCGGGAGCTTGCCACCAGCCCGCGTATAACCAGAAATGAACCGTTCACCAGCTTCTGAGTCACTCGTCTCCACATACGACCCCACATCCACCGCAGCCGGCCCACCACAAGCACGCTCAAAATTGGTCAACCACAATTGCGTACCATCAGTCAGCACCCGTGCAGGAGAAGCATCGCCATGACTAAATACCGGTGTACCACCCTAATTCTTCAACATGTCCCCGCAATCCAATTCAGCCGCGCCGCCAAAATCGGATTCAAATACCGAAACAGCTGAGCCAACGCCGCCAACCGCCGAAACACATTCGTGCACGGACCCTCCGGCGGCTGCAACCGATGCAGCCGCGCAAACACCATCCCCGCTATCGCATCCAACTCCGGGGCATGCTCCGACGACAAATCCCGATCGGCTGCAAACTCATGCACCACCAAATGCGGATCCGCCACCGGCCCCTAACTTCCGGGGCGTCGGCACCCCAGTAATCTGATGCTGCGGAAACCGCCGATGCGACACCTCAATCACATGATTACCATGCCGCAACACCACCCGCTTCGACGGCGTATACCGCAACACCCGGGTTGAACCACCCATCCCCACCAGATGCGGCGCTAACTTCTCATCCGCCTTCAGCTCCCCCTGCTGCAATAAAATATCCCGCGACAACTGCGTCGTCGACTCCCACAAATGATAATGACGCGCCCAATCCGCCACCCGCTTCGCACTACTATGCTGCGTCGGCCACAGCACCCGAGCCCACCGATTATCCGCCAACCCCAACACAATCGACGTATCCGGCGCAACCTCCACCTGCGTAATTGCAGTATCCCGCCCAATAATTCGGCACGGTCTTGATCGTTCAACAACGTACGAAGCACAGTCGAGGTATCCATGATGCGGTTATTCCTACTTCTTTATAATTCCTGATGATTCTGGCTGGTTATAGGGTTATGGGTTGCAAAAGGTGGCGATGAAAAGGTTCGGCTAGCTCATGACGCCGTACCCCGCATATGCCGCCCTCTATGTCCCCTATGCCCTATATGCCGGCGCCACCCCGACATACCCCGCGACTGGCTCACCAAAGCTTGAGCCAGGGTGCTGGCATTAGAGCCCGGAACCAGCACCCCGGCGTCCCCCACCGCGTGCGGAATCTGCCCAATATTTGAAGCCACAATCGGCAGACCCGCGGCTAAATACTCATAAACCTGCAATGGGGAAAAATAATGATGCGCGGACACTGTTTCCGGGTACGGCGCAACCCCAATCGCCGAACCTCGCAACTGTCCTGGAATCTCCGAAGGGCTCACCGCACCCCGAAAATCCGCATCTACACGCAATTTCTGCGCTAAGTTCATCAATGGCACCCGCTGCGGGCCATCCCCCACAATCCGCAACTGCCACTGCTCCTGGGCCACCGTGGCCGCCCAAATCGCATACTCCACCCCGTCCCGGTGTGCCCGCTGCAGATCCAATAGCAGCGAATTCACCTCCAATACGCCGGGCTGATTCACCTCCGCAATCACCGTGCTGAATAGCGAATACCGCTCGTAAACCAGGTCGGACCCCCGCCGGGTAGTAAAAATGGTAACCTCATGCCCCTGAGCTGCAAATTCGCGCACAATTTCCTGGATGTGGACGCTGGCACCATGCGGACCAAAGACCGACACCCCGGGGTCGACACTAACATAAGCGATACGCATCGGTCATAAACCCCCGCCGTTCATAGGAAAAACCATTTTTATTAATGTGGCGTGCCGGCGGAACTAGGCTAGGGCCCGCGAGGGAGTCCGTAAAACCGGTAGCACTCATAATGATCGTTATTCCTCAAAAAAACTATTGTGTAACAGGTCGGTAAATATTTTTTCACCGAGATTAATACGAAGATTAATCGGTGAGGTTATCCACTTTCCACGCTAGTAACTAGGGGAAATAAAGTACAGAATCATGAAAGAATTAAAATATACCGAAATGATCTCTATGAATGTTTATTTGTTCGTTATCCTTGGTCACGGCGAATTAGCAAATCTGCAACACGCTTGGAGTATGAGGGTTTATTAATGTAGCAAAAGGGCTTTTCATATGAAAATAGCCACGGAATGGGCCGTGGCAGTGGTGTGGATAGGTCAGACTATTTATCTGTATCAACAATCGCAGCGGCGGTGGGCGGCAGGTGCAGCCCGGCCTCGGTGAGCTCAGCCCCGCCGATCCCTGCGACCATGGTGCCATTGGCGTCCGGGTAGTCGAGCGGTTGCGCGCTGGGATTGATAACAATGGTGAGGTGGGAGCGTCGATAAGCGAGCAGGCGGGGGTGCGGCGCGGGCAGGAACTCCAGCGGCGCGCTGGCTTGCAACGCGGGCGTGGCGCGGCGAATCGCAATAAGCTGCCTGGTCAGCGCCAATAACTGCGGCTGCTTGTCGACGCTCGGACCGCCGGAAACCGGCAAATACAGGGACTCTGGCGCGGCGGTGGAAAACCCATAGTTGGGCTGGGTGCTATCCCATTGCATGGGCGTGCGCGACCCCGTGCGGGCATACCCGCCTTCCTTCGTGGGAATCTTGACGTACTCCATGCCGATTTCGTCACCGTAATAAATGGTGGGCACGCCGGGCATGGTGAGCAGGAAGAAGAAAAACGCCATCCGTTCGGCCTCGGTGAGGCGCGGGGCCAGGCGTGGGGTGTCGTGATTCCCACTGATAATGTTAAACAATCCATGCCGATACAATGGTTCGTATTGCACAATGAAATCGGTGGCCGGGGTGTCGGAATGCTGAGCGAAAAAGCTTCGATCATGCGTGCGATCCAACGGATCCGGGGACTCCCTGGTGAGCAGGTGATACCCGTTGTCACCCCAATCCAAATAGAAGTCCATATCAAACCCCGCCTCGTGCGCCAGTTCGGGCTTGCCCCATTCCGACACCAGGATCGCATTCGGATACATTGCGCGCACTCGGCCGATCATATCCTGCCACACGGCGATGGTCGCCTGCTTGTCCTCCGTGTCGAACTTTACGAGCGAATCCGCCATATCCACCCGGAACCCGTCGCATCCCAGTTCGAGCCAATGCTTCATGACCTCCACCATGGCCTGCCTGGTGGCCATGGGTCCCGGTGCGTCTGGTGACTGCTGCCATGGGCGATTCCGCTGGTGAAAGCCATAATTCAGGGCCGGCTGCGACTTGAAGAAGTTCAAAATGTAGGTGCCATTCCGATCGTACTCACCTCCGATGAATGGCAAACCCGCCCCATTATCGAAGGCGTGTTCGGTCCAAATGTAGCGGTCGGAGAATTCGTTCGGTTCCGGCTGCGCGCTCTGCTGAAACCAGGCGTGCTCCTCACTGGTGTGGCCCGGCACCAGGTCGAGCAGCACTTTTCATGCCGTGGCGGTGCGCCTGCTCCACGAGGGTCACGAGGTCTTCCGTGGTGCCGTACCGCGGCGCAATCCGGTAGTAGTCGCGCACGTCGTAGCCGGCATCTTTGAAGGGGAATCAAAAATCGGATTGAGCCAGATCATGGTGATTCCCAGGTCAGCGAGGTAATCCAGCTTGCTGGTGATGCCGGCCAGGTCCCCAATGCCGTCCCCATTGGAATCGGCAAAGCTCTGGGGATAAATCTGGTAGAGGATCTCGGACTCCAGGTCCAGGCCGGGGTTTGATGGTGGGGGAGTGTTGCTCATGCTCCCCAGGGTAATGCACCCGGTCCCTGCCCAGGTCCCAAGGTCACCCAAGGTCGCCCAGGGCCGCCCCAGGGTTGCCGGGGCTGCACTTCTTCTAAGCTGGGGACCTGGTGGAGTGGCCATGTGGCTCCAGCGCAAATACTCCGCCCGCAGCCGGGTCCCCAGCTTATCGGGTTTGCTGTTTGTTCCCCGTTCCCCGTGCCCTGGCTGGGCGTGCCTGGTGCCGCATAGTTGCTAAGCCGGGGACCTTCCTGGATGTGCCTGTTTTCCCTGGCCGTTTGCCTGGGTGGGGGATTGAGGTCCCTAGCTTATCGGGTTTGCTGCAGCTAGCTTTTACGACGTCTCCCAGGGGCCAGAATCCCTGTTCAGGGACATGTAGCGAGGTTCCCCTGCCAGGCTGCACTTCTTCTAAGCTGGGGACCTTGCCGAGGTGTGGTGTTTTCCCTGGTGGAATGCCGCCTTGGCAGGGGAGAAAGTCAGGGTCCCCAGCTTATTGGATTTGCTATCGAGGGGCCAACCGGGAGCTTACTGGGGCCTGTCGGGGACTTTGGGTGGGGAGGTCTTGGTGGAGACGGCCTAATCACGGAAAATCACATCTGCTATCAGCCGAAAATGGGCGGTAGCAGATGCGATTTGGCTATGTGGGCATGGGGTGGCTCAGGGGAAGGCCGCCCAATCCTCCCGTTATTGTTGGTGAGACCAGTAGGGGATGGTAGCCGTCAGGTCGTAGACGGTGTGTCTGGTTGGTGGGGCGGCCGGTCGGAGTTGGAGGATCCGGGCAATGGTGGGGATGAGGTATGTGGCTATTTCGGCCGGGGTGAAGCGGAGAATGTGGTAGCCGTGGCGGGAAATGTGGACGTCACGATGGATTTGGTTCTGGAAAATATTGAGCCGGTGCTGGGGAGCGCCAATGTATTTGCTGTGTCCGTCGATTTCGATAACCAGCCAATTGTCGAGTAGGAGATCCACACGTTTGAACGACCACCTACCAACGATGGTGCGGTGGGGACCGGGATGACGGCCTGTGGGGTAACTAGTGTCGTGGGCAGTTGGGTGATGATGGCGTAGCGGGCCCGGGTTTCCTGCACGGATTCGATGCCGTAGCAGGCAAGGTCGAGAATGCGCTGGAGTTTGACCGTGTTCCATTGCCCATGGTGTGTGGTGAGGTAGTCCTGAAATTCCTGCTTGGTGTGGCCCCGGTTGAGGGCGGATTCGAGGTAGACCAATGCTTCCAATTCACCGTGGCGGGCATAGATGTCGGTGAAGGTGCGGGGGATGGTGGTGACCCGGTGGCCTGCGATATTGGTGATGTCTTCCGGCGGGAGGTAGGCGTCACGGTAGTAGAAAATGAGGGCCATTGGGTGCGGGAAGGGGGTCTATGGTGGTGGGGCAGAGTCAGCTCGACGTGGGTGTCGTGATCCTGGTTGAGGGTGGGGATGCCCTGGATGAGGGCTGCCGCCAGGCCGCTGATGACGGCGGTTCGGCAGGAAATCGTGGCCGCCTGAATGTGAACGACAAGCTGCTGTTCGGGGGTCGCATTGGTGTAGTCGAGTCGGGGGACGCACCATTGCTTAGTGAGGAGGAGTAAATCAGTGGCCTGAGCTGGCGACGCCGAGGCGGCTGTGACACCGGTGGGGGTGATGGGGTGGTGGTGCAGGGGATGAGCGTGAGCATGGGATGGGGCTGGTGTTGTTGCAGTTGGGAGGGACTTGGGCCCAGCTTTAGTCGTCGTAAAGCGGGGGCGCAATGTGTTGTAAGTAACAGGGGTGGGGAGAGAATGTGATTCTTGTCCTGTTTTTTTGGACATTAGTCTTAAATAATACGATTGATGGGGGTAAGATGTGATCTATTCTGACTGTCTCATCATTGGTAATGAGCATCACTAAATGCTATGTGAAAATTTCAGTGCATACTGAAGGAAAGTGATGATTTATGAAGCGTACGGTTATAGCGGCAGTAGGCACTGCGCTGCTAGCCTCCCTTAGCCTTAGTGCCTGTTCTGCTAACTCCGGTAATAATATTGAGCTGACTGTATGGACCAGTCAGGAAGACCAAAAAAATCAAGACGCCTGGCTGCAAACCATGCAAGCCTGGTTTGAAGAAGATCACCCTGAACTGAATATCACCTGGCACAACTCCGTGGTTCCGCCGGATTCCGCTGTTGACACGGTGGGGCAAGACCCCGCTGCTGCCGCCGACGTTTACCAATTCGCCAATGACCAGTTGGGAACCCTAATGTCCGCCGGTGCTGTTGGACAACTATCCGACAAGGGTGAGGCGATGTTGAAGGGATACGCCGAGGAAAGCCTGCTCAACTCGGTCAAGGGGACCGACGATCAGTATTATGGCCTGCCCTACGAGCCCAACACCTGGTTCGTCTACTACGACAAATCCAAACTCAGCAGCGAGGAAGTCAACTCTTCGACCTCATGCTGGAGAAAGCCAAAGTCTCCTTCCCGCTGTCGAACTCCTGGTACATGCCCGCTTTCTATGCGGCTACCGGCACCACCTTCTTTCGGCGAAGATGGTCTCGATGAGAATGCCGGCATCCAAGCCGGTGACAAAGCCGTTGATGTGACAAAATACCTGGTCAAACTGGTTAATAACCCCAATTTCATCAACGATAATGATGGCGCTGGTTTAGGCTCGCTCGGCAAAGGCGTTGATGTGGTGTTCTCCGGTGCCTGGGATTCTGAAAACGCCAAAAAGCCCCTGGGCGATAATCTTGGGGTGGCCATGGTCCCCTATGTTCAACATTGATGGGCAAGACACCCAAATGAAGGCGTTTGCCGGGATCCAAGGCAATCGCCTATAACCCGCACACGAAATATCCCCTGGGAGGCCGCCATGTTTCGCAGAATTCTCGCCTCTGCGGAATCGCAAAAGGTGCACTACGAGAAGAACGGGGTGATTCCGGCGGATAAGAACTTGGCCTCAGATGAAAAAAATCAGTGCAGATCCGGTCGCTATTGCCCCTCATTAAAACGGTGACGAATGGATCCATTTTGCAGCCTACGATCAAGAAGATGACCGATTTTTGGGACCCCGCTGAAAAACTTTGGTCGAGCTCTGCTCAACCGGGAGGTCACTGAGGAGAACGCTGCAGAAAAAGACTGATGCATGGTTCAAGGCTTATAAACAACCGAAAGACGATTTGAGGACTATAGGACTATAAGTCATGCTTTCCACGTTGAAAACCGTTCAAACGAACGGCGATATTTACACCAAACTCTCCCTGTTAGTGTTTGGTCTTGGCAATATGAAACGCGGCCAGATGGCCAGGGATTAATATTCCTCGCCATCGAAATTGCCGCCCTGATCTGGTTCTTCACCATTGGCCTGCAAAAAAATCCTGGAATTGCCAGGACTCGGCAGCAATGGTGCGCAAAACGAAAGAAAAAAATCGACGGATACTGGCATTACGACCAAACCACGCCCTTCGGTGGTGGTATTGCTCTATGGCGTGGTGGCTATCTGCTGCCTCGTCGCCCTGATTTGGTTCGCCACCGTCTCCTGCCGCAGCGCCTACAAGGCCCAAGAAGCGCAGATGCGCACCGGCACTGTCCGCAGCTTCCAGGAGGATTTACGGCAGCTGACCAACGATGATGCGCACATCACCTTTATGACGCTGCCCACCCTGGGAATTTTGCTGTTCACCATTTTGCCGCTGATCTTCATGATCTCCATGGCATTCACCAGCTACGATTCCCGCCATACTCTGTATTTCTGAATGGGTGGGTTTTTGAAAACTTCGGTAAGGTGCTTTCCAACAGCGGCGGTATTGTGAACCTCAACCTCTTTGTCGGGGTGCTGATTTGGACCCTGGTGTGGGCGTTCTTCGCCACCTTCCTGAACTACTTCCTGGGCATGTTCGTGGCCATGATGATTAACCGCCGCACCACCGTGGGGAAAAACGTATGGCGCGCAATTTTCTCCCTGTCCGTGGCCGTGCCGCAGTTCGCATCCCTGCTGGTTATGCGCTCCATGTTGCAACCGCAAGGTGCCATCAACCGGTTGCTCATGAGCTCCGGGCTTATCAACGACCCCCTGCCGTTCTTCACCGATACCACCTGGGCTCGGGTGACGGTCATTGTGATTAACCCTATGGATCGGCATTCCGTTCACCATCATGCAGATCACCGGTATTCTGCAAAACATCCCGGGTGAGCTCTACGAGGCTGCCCGCCTGGATGGGGCATCCTGGTGGCAAACCTACCGGTTTATCACCATGCCCTACCTGCTGTTTGTGACCACCCCGTATCTGATTACGACGTTCACCGCCAACGTCAATAACTTCAATGTGATCTACATGCTTTCTGGCGGTAACCCAACCCCGTCGGGGCGTCCGCAGGTAAGACCGACCTATTGATTACCTGGCTCTATAAACTCACGGTGGACCGAGGCGACTATAACGTGGGTGCCGTTATCGGTATTTTTGACATTCATTGTGCTCAGCGCGGTTGCCCTCATCACCTATCGCCGTTCCGGCTCGTATCGCAATGAGGAGGGATTCCAGTGACCGACAAAAACCACGGGTGCCGCCGTTGTCACCGATGCCAATCAACCAAAAACTTCACAACCAAGTCGCATCCCGCCGGATTACCGACATCGCAGTCCACGCGCTGCTCGGGATCCTGGCCATTATCTGGGTCATGCCCATCGTCTGGGTGGTGTTGGAAAGCTTCAACAAGGACACCGCTCCTTACCAGCAGACTTTCTTCCCCACCGAATACACCTTTGAATAATTACGTGCAGTTGTTCACGGAAACCGAGGTGCTGAACTTCCCGCGCATGTTCATGAACACGTTCATTATTGCGGTCTTTCACCTGCGTGATTTCCGTGAGCTTCGTGTTGCTGGTGTCGTTCTGCCTCTCCCGGCTCCGGTTCCCCTTCCGACGCATCTACATGAACACGGCCCTGGTGTTGAGCATGTTCCCCGGCATTATGGCCGTGGTCGCTATTTACTTCATCCTCAAGGCTCTGCGGCTTACGGGCGGCAGCACCACCAACATTGCCCTGATCATTGTGTATTCGGCCGGCGCAGGCATGACCTTCTACATGATGAAGGGCTACATGGACACCATTCCGGCCAGCCTGGATGAGGCCGCCTACCTGGACGGTTGCTCCAAGTGGCAGGTGTTCTACCTGATTATTTTTGCCGATCGTCAAGCCCATGATCGTGTACCAGGCAATCACCGGCTTCCTGATTCCCGTGGCTGGACTTCGTGCTGGCCCGCGCAATCGCCCGCACGCAGGATAACCACACGGTTTCCTGGGCCTATGGCGCATGCTGGAGCGCGAATATATTCAGGACTGGTTTCGCCCGGTTCGCGGCCGGCGCCGTCTGCGTGTCGATCCCCATTGTGATCCTGTTCATTCTCATGCAGCGGTTCTACCAGGAGTCCATGGCCGGCTCCGTGAAGGGTTAATATAGAAACGGTCATTCTATCCTGAAATAATGTTTGATTCGGGGCAATGAATTTTGCCCCCGATAGTGGGCTGTTGAGTCGCTACTTTGGGGGTGGTGGCGAATGGGAAAGTTGCAGTGTCGTGCAAAAATTCTCCGGTAGCCGACGAGCTGCTTATTGGTGAAATAAGCAGCTTTTTGCTTTACGACGCCCTTACCTCCCCCGCTGAGCCGGTAGCATATTTTCTAAGCTGGGACCCTCCGGGTGGGGATTTTTCTCTGGGGAAACTCCTGTGACGGACCCGTCGCGACGGGTCCCTAGCTTATCGGATTTGCTGCGTAGGGGGCTTGTGGGGTTTCAGGGCGTTGAAAGGTATGGATCCGGCCCCTGGGGACCGTCGCAAAGCGGGGGTAGCAAACCAGATAAGCTGGGGACCCGGTTGATGGCGACCCTCGCCCCAGGGGGTTTCGGGTGGCCCAGCGAAGGTCCCCAGCTTAGAACAGATGCAGCTTTGTGTGGCGACAAGAGAACCTCGGAAAACTCGCCTAAGGTAAGAAGACGTGAAACAACAACGACGTGCCGGCATCAGCACCACCCGCTATATGCTCCTGGTGGGCGTATTCATAAGTCTGTCTATCATTGCCCTAGGGATTGATAGCTAATACCGGCCGGCGCGGTGGCAACGGCCGACGTTGATACCTTCGGGCCCCTGGTCGGAGCGGAACTGCTGCTGGCATTGCTGGGCCTCATCGCCTGCCCCATTGCTGCATGGCTCTACCTGGAAGAATGCCAAACCAACAACCAGTGGCGGCTACTTTGGGGCACATGCGCCCTGGCGCTCATCACCGAACCGTTCTACGACCGGGTGGTGACCGGGGAATGGTTCGGATTCGCCACGATTCGACCGTCGAACCTGGCCTGGGCTCTGGTGGTGTGTTTTCTGGTGGAAAAGTTCATCACGCACCAGCCGTGGCCGATCCAGGTCGCGGTGGTACTCGCGGGCCTGGCGTGGCTGGTGATATTTCAGGTAGGACAATGGCTACCATTTATTCCGGCTGGCCTCGTCATTTACGCCTTTTTTTCATCATGTTTCACTATTTACAGGGACCGGGAGAATACCATGATGCTCACGGCCGGAATGCTGGGCGCGTGTGTTTCATTACCCCGGCACTGGGGGTGGCGTTATTGCACTACCGGGCGGGGAGAACAACCTGGGGACACCCCTGGGCAAGGTCCGGGGCAAGCGCGGCGGCCGAGTTTCTGGTGGTTGCTGTGGTATCCGGTGGCATTCGCCTGCTTGACGTTAGTGGTCAGTATCAGATAGTATTACCCGATAGTCCCACATGTTTGTGGTGGGAGTCTTTAAGTTTTGCCTGGTAGTACTCCCCATTATGGTGAGGTGGTATTGCTTGGAAGTAAGGCCTTGGTCGATTGGCTAATGCTTTCAAAACTTACCAAGACACACGGCAGCGGCCCCGGTGAAGAGCCCCTATTTTTGCTTGTTTATTAGCGATAATGGGGCAGGGACCTATGTCTTAGCGGTGTCTGACAGGCAAAAAATAAAAGCACAATACCGAAAATAGAAAGACGGTTCATGCCAACTATTCAACAGCTGGTCCGCAAGGCGCCATGACAAGACTGCAAAGGTGAAGACCGCAGCACTGAAGGGGTCTCCGCAGCGTCGTGGCGTGTGCACTCGTGTGTACACCACCACTCCGAAGAAGCCTAACTCTGCTCTGCGTAAGGTTGCCCGTGTGCGCCTCACCTCTGGCATCGAGGTGTCCGCATACATTCCAGGCGAGGGCCACAACCTTCAGGAACACTCCATGGTGCTGGTTCGTGGTGGTCGTGTGAAGGACCTCCCGGGTGTGCGCTACAAGATCATTCGTGGCGCACTCGACACTCAGGGTGTTCGTGATCGCAAGCAGGGTCGTTCCCGCTACGGTGCAAAGAAGGAGAAGTAATCTAAAATGCGTAAGAATGCGGCTCCGAAGCGTCCCGTAGTCAAGGATCCTGTATATGGTTCCGAAGTTGTGACGCAGCTGGTGAATAAGGTGCTCTTGGACGGCAAGAAGTCCGTTGCTGAGCGTATTGTTTATGGTGCTTTGGAAAAGTGCAAGGAAAAGACCGGTACCGATCCGGTTCTGACCTTGGAAAAGGCCTTGGGCAATATCAAGCCTGAGTTCGAAGTTCGGTCGCGTCGCGTGGGCGGTGCTACCTACCAGGTGCCGGTTGAGGTGCGGGCTGCTCGCGCCAACACCCTGGCTCTGCGCTGGTTGGTGACGTTTACGAGACAGCGCCGCGAGAAGACCATGATCGAGCGTTTGGCTAATGAGATCTTGGATGCAGCTAATGGTTTGGGCGCTTCCGTGAAGCGTCGTGAGGACACTCATAAGATGGCTGAAGCAAACCGTGCGTTTGCTCACTACCGCTGGTAATTCGTCGTAAAGCTTTGAGCTTTTCGACGCACGAAATCATCTATCAGATAGGAATATCGTGGCACCTCAAGAAGTGCTTAAGGACCTCACCAAGGTCCGCAATATTGGCATCATGGCACACATCGATGCTGGTAAAACCACCACAACCGAGCGTATCCTCTTTTACACCGGTATCAACCGTAAGGTGGGCGAAACCCACGACGGCGCTTCCACCACCGACTGGATGGAGCAGGAAAAACAGCGTGGTATCACCATTACCTCGGCTGCCGTGACCTGTTTCTGGAAGAACAACCAGATCAACATCATCGACACCCCTGGTCACGTGGATTTCACCGTTGAGGTGGAGCGGTCGCTGCGGGTGCTCGACGGTGCTGTTGCCGTGTTCGATGGTAAGGAAGGCGTGGAACCGCAGTCGGAGCAGGTGTGGCGTCAGGCCGCCAAATACGATGTGCCGCGCATCTGCTTTGTTAATAAGATGGACAAGCTGGGTGCAGACTTCTACTTCACCGTGCAAACCATCATTGACCGCCTGGGTGCTAAGCCCTCGTGTTGCAGCTGCCCATCGGTGCCGAAGACACTTTCGACGGCGTTGTGGACCTTATCAACATGAACGCCATCACCTGGCGTGGCAAAGTTGACGTTGGCGCCGAACCGGTCATCGAGAAATCCCCGCTGACCTGGTGGAGCGTGCCGAGGAGTACCGGGAGAAGTTGCTGGAGACAGTGGCAGAATCCGATGAAGAGCTCATGGAAAAAGTACTTCAGCGGCGAGGAACTCACCATCGACGAAATCAAGGGCGCCATTCGGAAGATGACCATCAACTCCGAAATCTACCCCGTGCTGTGCGGTACCGCATACCACAACAAAGGTGTGCAGCCGTTGCTCGACGCCGTGGTCGACTACCTGCCCAACCCGTTGGACATCGGCGAGGTTACCGGCCATGCCGTGAACGACGAATCCCAGGTTGTGACGCGGAAGCCCTCCGTGGACGACCCGTTCGCGGCACTCGCCTTCAAGATTGCCGTGCACCCGTTCTTCGGTAAGCTCACCTTCGTGCGCGTCTACTCCGGTCTGGTTGAGCCCGGTGCCCAGGTCACCAACTCCACCAAGGCCAAGCGGGAACGCATCGGCAAGATGTTCCAGATGCACGCCAACAAGGAAAACCCGGTGACCGAGGCCCGCGCTGGCAACATCTACGCCTTCATCGGTTTGAAGGACACCACCACCGGTGACACTCTGTGTGACACCAACAACCAGATCATCCTAGAGTCCATGGACTTCCCGGACCCGGTTATTAAAGGTGTCCATCGAGCCGAAGACCAAGGCCGACCAGGAGAAGCTGAGTATCGCTATTCAGAAGCTGGCCGAAGAGGACCCGACCTTCACCGTCGAACTGGACTCCGAGTCCGGCCAGACCGTGATCGGCGGCATGGGCGAGCTGCACCTCGACGTGCTGGTTGACCGCATGCGGCTCGAATTCAAGGTGGAAGCCAACGTGGGTGCTCCCCAGGTGGCCTACCGCGAAACCATCCGCAAGCCGGTGGAGAAGATCGAGTACACGCACAAGAAGCAAACCGGTGGTTCCGGCCAGTTCGCCAAGGTCATTATTGCCCTGGAGCCGTACGCCCCCGATGCATCCGAGCTGGAAGAAGGCGAGTCCGCCATCTACAAGTTCGAAAAACGCTGTTACCGGTGGCCGCGTGCCGAAGGAATACATCCCTCGGTGGATGCCGGTATTCAGGACGCCATGCAGTACGGTTACCTCGCCGGCTTCCCGCTGGTGAACATCAAGGCCACCCTGCTTGACGGTGCGTACCACGAAGTGGACTCCTCGGAAATGGCCTTCAAGCTGGCCGGCTCTCAGGCCCTGAAGGAAGGCGTTGCCAAGGCAAAGCCGGTGCTGCTGGAACCGCTCATGGCGGTTGAGGTCATCACGCCGGAAGAGTACATGGGTGACGTGATCGGCGACATTAACTCTCGCCGTGGCCAGGTTAGCGCCATGGATGATCGGGCTGGTGCAAAGGTCGTGCGGGCCCGGGTGCCGCTGTCCGAAATGTTCGGTTATGTGGGTGACCTGCGGTCCCGGACCCAGGGTCGCGCTAACTACACCATGATCTTCGACTCCTACGCCGAGGTTCCGACCAACGTGGCAGCCGAGATCATCGCCGAGCGCAACGGCTCCTAAGGCTTTTCCATAGCCTGCGCCGCCCACTGTCTTGTCGTGCCAAGCAAGATGGTGGGCGGGATAAGCTCGAATGATTTTTCGGTAATGGCCTTGTTGACCGTCACGCATTATCCGGTGCGGGTGCCTGAGGGAAGCGCCCTGCGGGTTCCGATCAGGGTTCCCGTCGGAACCTCGCCGGGACTCCGCAAGGATTGTGACGGCCGCCACGGCCATTACCAAATGAATGATTCTTAAGAACTTGATGCGAGTTGGTTCGAGTTAGTTTGAAAAACTCGCGGATAACGCATAAGATCGTGTAATTGGCACATTTGTAATCGCTGTTCTGATGAGTTGCCGAATGAATAATTCAAACGGTGAATCAGAAGGTTCAGCATATCAACCCGTGGCTGCGAGGTTCGTAGCCACCATGAAGTCCAGGAGGACATACAGTGGCAAAGGCTAAGTTTGAGCGTACTAAGCCTCACGTAAACATTGGCACCATCGGTCACGTTGACCACGGTAAGACCACCACGACCGCAGCTATCACCAAGGTTTTGGCTGACGCATACCCCGACTTGAACCAGGCTTTCGCCTTCGACTCCATCGACAAGGCTCCTGAAGAAAAAGAGCGTGGTATCACCATTAACATCGCTCACGTGGAGTACCAGACCGAAAAGCGCCACTACGCACACGTGGACGCCCCTGGCCACGCTGACTACATCAAGAACATGATCACCGGTGCCGCTCAGATGGACGGCGCTATCCTGGTCGTGGCCGCTACCGACGGCCCGATGCCGCAGACCAAGGAGCACGTGCTTCTGGCTCGCCAGGTGGGCGTTCCTTACATCCTCGTGGCACTGAACAAGTGTGACTCCCCGACGTTGATGATGAAATCATCGAGCTCGTGGAAATGGAGCTTCGTGAGCTCCTTGCCGATCAGGAATACGACGAGGATGCCCCGATCATCCAGATCTCTGCCCTGAAGGCCCTGGAAGGCGATCCCAAGTGGACCCAGTCCATCCTGGACCTCATGCAGGCCTGCGATGACTTCATCCCGGATCCGGTTCGTGAGACCGACAAGCCCTTCCTCATGCCTATCGAGGACATCTTCACCATCACCGGCCGTGGCACCGTGGTGACCGGTCGTGTTGAGCGCGGTTCCCTGAAGGTGAACGAAGAAGTCGAAATCATCGGCATCAAGGACAAGGCTCTGTCCACCACCGTTACCGGCATCGAAATGTTCCGCAAGCTGCTGGACTACACCGAAGCTGGCGACAACTGCGGTCTGTTGCTCCGTGGCGTTAAGCGTGAAGAAGTTGAGCGTGGCCAGGTTGTGGCTAAGCCCGGCGCTTACACCCCTCACACCGAGTTTGAGGCTTCCGTCTACGTTCTGTCCAAGGACGAAGGTGGCCGCCACACCCCGTTCTTCGATAACTACCGTCCGCAGTTCTACTTCCGCACCACCGACGTTACCGGTGTTGTGAAGCTCCCTGAGGGCACCGAGATGGTCATGCCTGGCGACAACGTTGACATGTCCGTCACCCTGATCCAGCCGGTCGCCATGGACGAGGGTCTGCGGTTCGCTATCCGCGAAGGCTCCCGCACCGTCGGCGCTGGCCGCGTCACCAAGATCATCAAGTAATTGCTGGTCTAGGTTATAGATAAGAATCCGGTTCTCGTCCTGGGGGCCGGATTTTTTCTGTTTTACGACGCGCACCCCAGCGGTAGCAACGTCGATAAGCTGGGGACCTGAACTGTCTCATGAATATTTCACCCTAAAACCCCAGGGATTTCGGCAGACATAATAAGGGTCCCCAGCTTAGCAACAGTGCTGTAGGGCGGGGAGTGTTCCTGGGAGGCTGCAAACTGCTCAGACGATCGCCAGCAGATCTCCTAAGCTGGGGATCTTAATTTTTCTTCCCAAAAATTCCCTGGAGGTCAACCCATCACAGACCAGGTCCCCAGCTTAGAGGAAACGCTATTCGGCGGTGGGGGCGGGTAGTTGTTCCGCGAAATCATCCAGTAATTCTATTGACGGGATGAAGAACAGGTGCCGGTGGTCGGGTAGGAAAAAGTCCAGGATCCGGTCATAATTCCCGGTGGGTTTGCCAATAAACATGTTGGTCAGCATTTCCTCGGTCACTGACACGTCACCAGAGTAGCCGGCGAAATAGGTGCCGAACTCCTGTTCTTTGAATGAGCCGAATGGCATGTTGAGTCGGTAAATGTCGCTGTCAACATCATTGATGGCCACGTGGGAATTATTTGGCTTGGTGGCGTCGTCTAGTTCCACGTTGTCCAGTTTGGTTCGGCCAATTACTTTCTCCTGCTCTTCGGTGTTGAGTTCCTTCCATGCATTCATATCGTGCAGGGTATTTTTTTGCACAATCAGGTATGAACCATTGATGTATGGCGAGGTGGACGGGGCGGAGATATGAACTGCGTCTTCAGCGTCACTGTTTTCCGGGTTTTCGGTGCCGTCAACAAACCCGAGTAAATCCCGGTTGTCGAAGAATTTAAACCCATGGGTTTCGTCAACCACAGTTGCTACATTGGCGAGGCGATCCATAACAATACGGGCCAGCTCCCAGCACATATCCACACTTGCTGCCCGCAGGTGCAGAATGAGGTCTCCCGGCGTAGATGGGGCCGAATGCTTAGCGCCGCGGATCTCCCGGAATTCGTGCAGTTGCTCGGGGATGGGTGCGGAGGTGATGAGCGGCCACAGTCGGGCGCCTATCCCAATCACACCGTAAAGATCGGCGTCGGGGTAGCGGAACGATACGGTGCGGTTGAGCCCCGGGAAGTCCGCGAATAGGTCCCGAACCGTGTCGATCGCATCTGGCGCGGTTTCGTCGATGGTGAAGACCAAAAATAATGCCGCCGTGGATGGCGGGGCAATGATGGTTTGGGCTGGCATGCCTCAATGATCCTTTCCAATAGTCAAGCAAAACGGTGAGTCTATTTTCACCTTACCCGAGGCATTGTACGCGTGAATGAGTGCTTCCCATCGGTTGTGCAGCCTCCCGCTTTGCGACGCCCCAAGGTGCGGAACATCCTCTGATCCCGGGTAGTACATTGTCGAAGCTGGGGACCCTCGTGTCTGGGCTTTGTTTTTCCTGGCGCATTTCGGTTTCGTGGCTAGGTCCCCAGCTTATCGAATCTGCTGCCTGTACGGTTGGGGTTTTGTGGGTATTCTTCCCTGACCAGGGAACCTGGCTGTATATTCTCTAAGCTGGGGACCTAAATTTTTCCTTCCAAAATTCCCTAGAGCCCGACCCGACACAGACTAGGTCCCCAGCTTAGAACAAGTGCTGCTCACGTGATTGGTTGCTGGTGATTCCTCGCGCGGGCAGCGCCACTCAAGCCCGGACCTGAGCATGGCAGCCCACCAGCCGCAGCCCCAGGGATTTTTCACGATTCACATGTTTGTCGATTCATGGTGCGGTACAGTGTCTGTCATGGCTTCCCTCACCGATGCACTAGATGAACTACGTAGTCTTCCAAGCAAGGCGAAACAGGGCTTAGCTTTTGAGAAACTCATGGTTAATTATTTCAAGACCGACCCGGTGTTGCGTTCCGAATACGATGAGGTGTACCGGTGGGTGGATTGGCCATTGAATGGGGAACATCAGATCAGGGAATTGATTTGGTGGCGCGGCGTAGAGAAGATGGTCGCTGGGCGCGGTGCAATGCAAGTTTTATGCCGAGTCCACCACATTGCAGAAGCAGCATTTGGATTCGTTCTTTGAGGCTTCCGGCCGGACCTTCGTAAATTCTGGATGGAAACAGCGGAGGGGCTCTCAGTTTGCCCATCGTTTGATTATTTCGACTACTGATAAGTGGTCGTCTAACGCGGAAAGCATGCTGGAAAAACCAGCTGATTCCTACCAGCCGCATTGGGCTTTCGACTATTGCTGAATCTCCCATTGATTGGGATATTGTCTATCCGGGCTCGGAGATTTTCATTCAACCTTACATTGCGAGAAACCTATGAGCCTCGCCCGCACCAGGTGACGGCTATTGATAAGACGCTCGCGGGTTTTCAAATTCATGATCGGGGCAAGCTCATCATGGCTTGTGGTACTGGTAAGACTTTCACTGCGTTGCGGCTTGCGGAGCAGTTTGCGGAGAAAAAGGTGGTAAGGCCCGGATTCTGTTTCTGGTTCCATCTATTTCTCTGTTGTCGCAAACTTTGAAGGAGTGGACAGCTCAGGCCCGCCCTGGATATGCGCAGTTATGCTGTGTGTTCCGATAATAAGGTGGCGAAGAAGGCCGAGGATATTGCCACCTATGATTTGGAGATCCCGGTTTCTACCAATGGTGAGGATATCTACAAGCGCCTCAGCCATGGTAAACGCGCTAAAGGGGCTTACGGTTATCTTTTCTACCTATCAGTCGCTCGCTGCGATTCATGATGCCCAGCAGCATGGCCTCGAACCTTTTGACCTGATTATCTGCGATGAGGCGCACCGTACCACAGGTGCGACGTTGTTAGGTGATGAGCCATCGGTCTTTTCCCGCATCCATGATGCGAATTACATTGCGGGCACAAAGAGATTGTATATGACTGCCACCCGCGGCTTTTTCGACGACAATGTGAAGGGAAAAGCCGCAGAGCACTCGCGGAATTGTATTCCATGGATGATGAAGCCATCTATGGGCGGAGTTTCACCGGCTGGGTTTCGGTGACGCTGTGGAGATGGGTCTGCTTACGGACTATAAGGTTTTGGTGATGACGGTCGACGAGTCCGTTGCCGCCGATGCCATGGCTAGATTCACCGGTGGTAGTGGTCAGGAGCTGACGTTGAGTTTGGCCTCGGCAATGATTGGCGCCTGGAATGGCGTCGCTAAGCGTTCCGGTAAAAGAGCAAGGTACCAGCTCTGGTTTTGCTGTCGACGCCGAACCGATGCGTCGCACAGTTGCGTTTGCCAAGGACATTAAGACCTCCAAGGAGATCACCGAAACATATCCGGCGTTGATCCGCAATTATCAGTCGCTGCTGCTAGAAGCATCAGCTGTCAACGATATTTCCCTTCATAATGTTGATCTTCGCATTGCCGCCCAGCATGTTGATGGTGGGATGAACGCCATGCAGCGGAACACCAAGCTTAGCTGGTTGCAATCCACAATGCCCACTGATGAGACCCGGATTCTCACCAATGCCCGTTGTCTTTCTGAGGGGTCGATGTGCCAGCGTTGGATGCCGTGGTGTTTTTCATCCTCGAAATTCCATGGTTGACGTGGTTCAGTCGGTTGGTCGGGTTATGCGTAAATCTGAGGGCAAGGACTACGGATATATCATTCTGCCGGTGGCGGTCCCGCCCAATGAATCCCCGGCCGCGGTGCTTGACGACAATAAACGCTTCAAGGTGGTGTGGCAGATCCTCAATGCGTTGCGGGCTCATGATGAACGGTTCGACGCCCGGGTAAACTCCCTAAGCCTTAACGAGGGAGATGCGGATCTACCAGTAGAAACCGACCATACCGGTCCCATGGTTGATAATGCCCATGCCGAAGCCTTTAGTGATGGTAGCGAAGTAACTCAAATGGTTCTGTTCAGCCTGGAGGAATGGCAGGAAGCGATATACCCAAATTGGTCGACAAGGTGGGGTCACGCACTTATTGGGACAAATGGGCTGAGGACGTGGCCCGGATTGCCCAAGCGCAAATAACTCGCATCACTGCAATCGTTGAGGATGCTAACCCGCGTCTGCGAAAAGAATTCGACCGTTTTGTTGAAGGTTTGCGGGGAAATCTCAACGATTCCATCACGGAGCAAGATGCTATCAGCATGTTGTCGCAGCATCTCATCACTGCCCCAGTGTTCAATGCCTTGTTTTCTGAATATGATTTCGCCAAGCAGAACCCGGTATCCCAGGTTATGCAACGCATGGTTGATGCATTGTCAGACCATAATGTGGAGTCGGAAACCGACTCGTTGGCTGACTTTACCAATCGGTTCAGCGCCGGGCGAGGCAGTCAACAGTGCCTCAGGGTAAACAGCAGGTGGTCAGGACCCTATACGAAACATTCTTCCAAACCGCATTCAAGAAACAGTCCGAGGCGCTCGGTATCGTATACACCCGGTTGAGATCGTGGATTTTATTCTCCGCGCTGCCAACGATGCCATGTGGAAACATTTCGGACGCACGCTTTCCGACGAGAATGTTCACATTCTCGATCCATTTGCCGGAACCGGTACCTTCATTGTTCGGCTCCTCGAATCTGGTCTGATTCGACCAGAAGATACGGCACGTAAATACGCCAAAAGAATTGCATGCTACAGAAATCATGCTGCTTGCCTACTACGTTGCTGCCGTTAACATTGAGATGACCTATAATTCTCTCCGGGTTGAAGCAGCCAAACGTGACGGGAAGCCTGAGCCGGAATATGTGCCCTTCAATGGGATTGCTCTAGCGGATACATTCCAGGTTCATGAAGACGATGATGCCCTGGACCTGAAGATTTTTCAAGGAAAACAACGAACGCATCGAGCGGCAAAAACTGCCCCTATCCAGGTCATTGTGGGGAACCCACCGTATTCAGTCGGGCAAAAAGAGCGCTAATGATCTTAATGCTAATCTGGAGTACCCAACTTTGGACGGCCGTATCGAAAGTACATATGCAGCACGTTCTGCGTCCACCAATGTAAAAATCACTCTATAATTCTTATTTTCGTGCATTTCGATGGGCCACCGACCGGATAGGTGATCAGGGGGTAGTTGCATTTGTTTCCAATGGGGGATGGTTGAATGCGAATAGTGGAGATGGTGTGCGACTGTCTTTTGTTGATGATTTCACTGATATTTATGTGTTTAACCTGCGGGGGAACCAGAGGACTGCGGGGGAAGAGTCTAGAAAAGAGGGCGGGAAAGTATTTGGCTCAGGTAGTAGAAATACAGTTGTTATCACTATTGGAGTAAAAGACCCTAATAAGTCTGGTTGCGAGATTCATTATCACGACATTGGGGATTACCTCACTACCGAACAGAAACTAGATATTGTGGATCATTCTTCTTTGGAAACAATAGAGTGGGATTTGATCCGGCCTAACTCCCACGGTGATTGGTTGCAACAACGGTCCGTTGACTTCGAAACATGGCCTGTGATCGGAGACAAAAAGAAAAGCGGAACCCAAAAGGTATTTTGTAGTCATGGTATGGGTTTGGGGACAAGTAGAGACGCATGGGTCTACAACTTCTCTTTAGATCGATTGTATGATTCGGTCATCAAGATTGGTGAAAATTATAATCGTGCGGTTGCGGATTTTTGGTGAGAGAGCATCGGATTTTTACCTCAGGTCCGGGAGAGAAGCGTGTAAATCAATTTTTGAAGAAGTACCCTCAATATGCCATAGACACAGAGATCAAATGGAGTAGAAGTCTTCGTGCCTCTGTGGCTAAAGCGTTGATTTTTCGAGCTGAATGATGCTGAGTTTACTCGGTCAATGTATCGGCCATTCCACAGACAACATGTTTATTTTGATCGTCTTCTTAACCATGAGCGTTCTCAACTCCCTTCCGTATTCCCAACCTCAGAGCATAAGAACATTGGGTTTTATGTGGTGAATCCTGGGAGTGCTAAACCCTTCTCGGCATTAGCAACAGATTTGATCCCTGACTTAGCAATGTATGGTTCAAATGCGGGCCAGTTCTTCCCCCGGTTCACCTGGGAGAAGGTGGATCCTGAAGATGGTGGGTTGTTCGGTGCGGTAGGCGTCGACAAAGCGAGAGGAAAGCAAATATGGTGTAATCGAGAGGAAATTGCTGGCTACGTGCGGGTGGATAACATCACTGAGGGACATCAAAAAGCTTTTACCGGGATGCGTTGGGAGGGCTGACATTACAGGCGACGATATTTTCCACTTTGTGTATGGAAAACTGCATGATCCTGAGTATCGGGAGACCTATGCCGCTGACCTTAAGAAGATGCTGCCACATATCCAGACTCCTGCGACGCGGGAGGAGTTTAACAAGTTTATGGTTGCAGGTGAGCGGCTCATGGAGCTGCATGTTGGGTATGAGAATGTGGAGCCTTGGCCACTGACGATTGATGTTTCGGCCGATGCGGATGATCGGGAAACGTGGCGGGTCGCCAAGATGAAATGGAAAAAGCGGAAGGATCCAGAAACCGGCAAATTGGTTGATGATGTTACAACCCTGATTTACAACCGGAACGTGGTCATCAGCGATATTCCAGAGGAAGCCGACCGCTACATGTTGGGGCGCGCTCGGCAGTGGCATGGCTTATCGACCGTTATCAAGTGAGGAAGGATAAATCAGGGATTGTCAATGACCCGAACGATTGGTGTGATGAGTGGAAATCCCACTAGTATTGTGGACTTGATTGGCAAGGTTGTGCGGGTGGCGGTGCAGAAACCGTGCGGATTGTGGATGAGTTGTAGCTGGGGTGGATGGCTGAGTAGACCCTGGAGAAAAGCTCAGCGACCAGTTCACATTAAGTGTTCTAGTCGCCGGAATTGGCGCGGTACGCATATTTCAACGCCGCCACCACGCGAGAAATTATATCACCATATGGGTTTTGGGAAAAGTCTGCTGCATGGTTGCTAGCCGGGGACCCTATTATTCTCCCCGAGATGTCCTGGGCGTGTTTTTCGTTGCTGACAGGTCCCCAGCCTATCAGTTGTGCAGCCTCCCGCTTTGCGACGCTCCAGGTGGAGCATGCCCTCTAAAGCCAGGTAGTACATTACCTAAGCTGGGGACCTGTTTTGTGGTTGGCGAAATGCCTGAGGAAAATCGTGTCGGTTTGGGTCCCCAGTTTAGAACGAGTGCTGCTTCTGGTTTTGGAGGGGTCTTCGACCCCAGAACACGTCGCAGCATCAGATAGCACTTCATCTAAGCTGGGGACCTAAATCTTCCTTCCAAAATTCCCTGGAGCCTGACCCGCCACAGATCGGGTCCCTAGCTTAGAACGTGTGCTGCCAGCGTGGTTGATGCTCCGCCGGGATCCCCAGCTCATCATCTCCTATAAATTTCCCAACAGCCTTTAGTCATGCGGGAATCAAATAATATCCGGCATAATTAATAGGCACGCCATTATGTAATAAGGCGGCCAAGGCCCAGCAAGTCGTAGGAGGCACAACAGTGAGCAGTTTCGAGCCCAAGTCCGAAAAGACCAACCCTAACATCCCTGAAAGATCGGGTGAAGAATCCCCGTCCCAGACCCTACCGCAGGTCCCACCCCAGACCCAGCAAATCCCACGCCAACCTCATGCAACCCCAGACCCCGCAGCAAGCGCAACCCCATCCCCACCGTTCGGGAGTTTCGCCATAGGGCGGAGGTCCCAATGCTGGTCCTTGGTGGGATTCTGACAGTCCTGGCGGTGGTCGCCTGCATTTTTGTGATTCTGCTCGGCATGTCGTTAAGTGAGTTTGGCCAAGGTGTTTTGGTTGGCATTCTTGCCCCGGCACTCGCATTCTTTTGCTATCCGATGGTTTTTATTGGGCGCCATCACTAATGCAGTGGAGGTGACCCCAGCCCAGTTCCCCGAGGTCTACACCATTTACCATGACCTTGCCCAGCAGATGGGCTTCCGCCCTGACGCTGCCGGGAAGGGGATCACCCGCCTGCCCCGGCTGTATATCAAAAATGGGAATGGGGTCATGAATGCATATGCGTCGAAATGCCAGGTGTCCCGCGGATATGTTGTCATCCACTCCGACCTTGTGGACGTGGGCTACACGTATCAGGATTGGGAGTTTGTCCGGTTTGTGCTGGCCCACGAGCTGGGGCACATCAAGTGTGGGCATGTGGATTTGTGGCGGTCGATGATCCGCCCGGTGACGACGGCGCTTCGCCTCCAGGCCTCGGTCATTCGCGCGCAGGAGTACACGGCCGATCGGGTGGCGTTGTATTACGCCCCCGCGGGCGGGAAGGGCATGATCCACCTGTACTGCGGCAAGCATCTGGGGCATCGGGTCAACATGGACGAGTATTTTGCGAGCGTGCACGCGCACAAGGATGGTTTCTGGATCGAGGCGGCGAACTTCTTGTCCGACCACGCGGTTGGGTTCCGCCGAATGGCCGCGCTTCACGAGGCGGAGACGAAGGCTGGGACGTGCATGGAAAAATGCTGTAGCACCCCGCTTTACGACGCCCACCTCCCGGCCTATTGCCAAATGCATTCTGGGGTTTCTTCCCCTGTATCGGACATGAGGAATGGTCGCGTGTCTCCGGCGGGTGATGACTCACACCAATCACCCCACCGGCACCAGGGGCCCGAGCGCCCCGGCGCCGATACACACGTGCGCCTGCGGGTCGGGCCCGGTCACCATCACCCGCAGGATCTGGCTGCCGCCCGGCACGCACCCACTTCGTGCCCAATTCCGTGGGCGCCGGTACCGTGATTGCTCGACTGTTTGTCGCGGCAATGGGCTCCAAACCGTTGGGCGTGGTGATGGTGACTTTCATCCCGTCAGTGCTGGCCAGGGAGTTGAACTCCCACACCCATTCGCCAAACGGCACCCCTGGGTTGATGGGAATGTCCACGCTCCCACCCGAATACACCCGGTAGCCGCATTCCGGCTCTGGCCCCAGCTGGGAGTGGGACACTGGTTCTATTCGCGCCGGGTGCAGCAGGCCGTGAGCGTCGAAAAACCCGGGGCTGGGTGGTGGCGTTCACTGGTGTGATGCCCACGATGGCGGGAAATCCAATTATATGGGTGCATCAGGGGCGTTAAGACTTCCAGGGGGGTTTGCTGGTTCAGTATGGTGTCCCCTTCGCGGGCCAGGGCGGCACGCACGTTTGGTAAATATTCCCGGCTGGGGTCGGTGTGCCATGCCACGATCCACGTGCCGGTCGACACCATGGATGAGGCCACAAACACCCAGGTGAAAACCTTGATGATGCTGGTGTTGTGCAGCCGGAGCCCGGCCACCCCCACCAGCACGGTCATGGACCACCAGTCCACGTAGTAGTGCATGCTGCGCAGCAGGGTTTCGCTGAGTTTCCTCCCGCCGCGGGCGGTGAAGAGGAAAAACCAAATGGTGATGAGGTATCCGAGGGTGGGGATGAGCAATAACACGCGCTGCGGGCGTCGTAAAGCAGCGGGAAACATGAGGACAAACAGCACTATGACAGCAATGATGCCAAGTGCCATGTTGGGGTCGGCGAAAGCTTTGCCGGGGATCCAGCGGGACCACTGCCAGGGGCCGCCGAACGCGCCGGGGATGATCGCCTGGAACAGGGCGGTGGGCAGGCCGAAGGTGACGGTTCTGGTGGTGCCGCCCAGGCCAAAAGTCGAGGCGCGGCAGATACACTGCCAGCCAGCTGGCCGTCACCACCACCAGCAGGAGGATCGATAGTTTGTGCGAGCGGATCTTGCCGATGATGAGTAATAGCACCACAATGACCGGCATAATGGTCAGGGATTTTTCGGTAAAAACTAACCCCACAAGCAGCACAATGGCGGCGAACCACGGGTGTCCGCGCAGCACCAGCCATAGCACTCCCGGCGCAGGTGCACTGCCAGGCGTAGGCGTTGATCGCGGTCGACCACCACCCGGCCGCATCCATGAGAAACGGCGAAAACCCCAACAGCGCCAGGCCCGATAAGCCGCATCATCGGTCGGTCCGGTGCCAGTGCCCGCAGCGCGCAAACCCACAGCAGGAAACTGGCCGCGGTGAGCAGCACAATAATCAGCGCCGGCAGCCACCAGGACAGGGGAGCGGCCCGGGCCACCAGCACCTGCACCAGCGCCGAACCCGGCATGAGATGATTGTCGTACAGCCCGAACAGGCCGGTGAAACTGAGCGGCGAAAATTTTCGCCGGAATAACTAGATCATCCCAGTACAGGGTGCGTTGCGAAACCTGCACGCACCGCAGCACAACAAGCAGCCCGCCAAGCACTGCGGGAATGCCGATGCGAAGGTCACGTGGAAAGCTCATGGTAACAACAGAATACCGGCTACCGCGTAAAGTATGCCGTAGATCAATTTGAGAGAGGACATTCGTGCACATGCGACCCATTTCGCGCTCCGAGGTCATGGCAGAGCTTGCCGACGTGTGGGAAAGCAACCCCAGGCTCACCCTCTACGAGCTTTTCGACGTCCTCCGCCGCGCAGGCCTCGCCCCGGACAGCACCAACTATGAGGCCCTCAGCCTGTGCTCCTATCTCACCAGCCTCCGGCCGGCCCGGGTGCCGCTCACCCGCAGGGGCAGGCCACAACCCCCGCCCTGGTCATCATGGGAACCGGGACGCATGCGGTGCCCTCTACCCGGACTATTTCATTTTCTACGGCGATGGCCGGCAGCTCTTCGCCCGCCGCTACCGCCGCATAGGTTCGGCCCGGCTGCACCAGCCCCTTCGCCTGGTCGATGATGGGGGCACCGAATGGTGCGACGTGGACGAGCCGATTATCGCCATCGAAATGATCGACATCATCCCGGACCCCACCGCACCATACGTCTTTCATGTTCGAAGACGAGAACGTGTTGGGCTTTCTGGTATCAGGGTCGGCTGCGGGTGGAGCAGCGCGGCCGGCGCAGCATCGACATCACCGAATACCAGTTCCCACTGGTGCGGGCACCCCAGGTGGGGGACGATACCCCGGCCGGCATCATCCGGGCCTGCTTCAAGGCCGGGAACGGTGTGGACGCGCACGACTAGGGCACCAGGGGCAGCGTGTGACATTCTTTGACCGGATACAGGAGTTGGCCATATCGCAACTCGCCATCGACCCGGCGCGCATCCCCGTGGTGATACTCAGCGGGGTGTGTATCTACCTGGGGTTTTTACTGCTGGTGCGGGTGTTTGGGGTTCGCGTGTTGGCGAAAATGACCACGTTTGATGCGGTGGTCATTGTCATGTTCGGGGCGGTGGCCGGCCGGGTGGTGATCGGCCACCCACCAACCCTGGTCGCCGGCATCATTGGGTCTGTTGACGCTCATGGTCATGGAGGCCCTGTTTGGCATGGTGCGGGACCTGCAGGGGATTAAGACCGCTCTGGTGGGGCGGCCGCAGGTGTTAGTAGGCCCATGGGGAGATCATTGCGGAGCAGTTGAAGAAAACCCATGTGCGGAAGGCCGATGTGAAGCATGCGGTGCGGCGGGCGGGGATTCCCAATATGAAGTATGTTCAGCTCATGATTTTAGAGCCGACGGGTGAGATGTCGATTTTCCGCACCGGTGAGCCGGTGGACCCGGATTTACTCAAAGGGTGTGGCCGGGGTGGAATACCTCTATCCCGTGACAACCCACCAAAACTTGTCAGGGGTTTCGCCTTCAGCGTCGGCGGCTTCGGTGGGGTCGGCGAAGTCGGCGAGTTTCGGCATGGCCCGCAGCGCCGGGCTGGCCAGGCTCATGGCGAGGGCGATGGTGAGGGCGCCGGTCGCCCACCCCATGGTGGTGGCGAACCCGTAGTGGTCGAGGGTGACGCCGGCGAGCCACAGGCCCAGGGGTGCGAGGATCATGCCGGGCACCCCGGAGGCGGTGAAGACTTTCCCCACGTGGGCTTCGTCGCTGACGGCGAGCGTGTACGAGGTGATGGCGGAGTTCATTGCGGGCAATGCAATCCCGGAGATGAGGACGATGATGGCGCTGACCCAAAAAGTGGTGGATGGTGACCAGGAGTGCCAGGCTGGTGAGGGCGTATATGGCCAGGGCCGCCTGGAGGAGGGTTGCGAGCGGGAATCGGTTGGTGAGTTTTGCGGTGAGGGTGCGCCGAGCAGCACGCCGCCGCCGAAGCAGGCCAGTATCACGCCGATCAGTGGGGAGGGTGCCGAGGGTTTCCAGCTCGGCAAGCAGGATGAATGATATGGGCACCATGCCCAGGTTGGCGATGCTGGCCACATAGGTGAGGTGCCGCAGGCCCATATTGCCCATGACCAGGGCGAATCCGGTCTTCACATCCTGGAGGAAGTGGGGTTTCTCGGGTTGGTCTTCGGGGTCGGTGGTGTGGGCGTCGCGCACCGGGGGCACGAGGAAGATTGCTACCAGGTGGAGGAGGGATTGGATGCCGAAGGCGATGTGCCCGCCCAGGGTGAACAGGGCGCCGCCGACTGGTGTGCCGATGAGTTCCCATGGTGGAGCCGCGGGCTTCGGTGATGGCGGTGGCCTCGCCGAGTTGGTTTGTGGGGATGATGCGTTTGAGGATGACGAATTCGCTGGGCCCATCAATCGCCCCCACGGCGGAGGTGACGATGGCGAGGACCGCGATGATCGCCACGTTAGCGGTGCCCCTGCCACAGCAGGAGGCCGAGTAGCCCCACAGGAGAAATTCCAGGCCGAAGCTGAGCCGCAGGAGAAAGCTGGGGTTGCTGCGGTCTGCGATGGCCCCGGACATGATGCCGGCGACCGTGCTGGCGGTGGTGGCGAGGGCGGTCACCAGGCCGGCGTTTGTGGCGGAGCCGGTGAGGTCCAGGATGACGAGGGGGATGAGAATGTAGGCGATGGTCACGCCCATTTCATTGCTGGCGTAGGCGGCGGTGAGCCGCTGGAATGCGGAGTTGGTGCGTAACCGGGCCATGGTGGACCATACTATAATGTTTCTATGGCTTTGCTACAACTAAAAACCTATGCTGAATCGTGGTTGCCGCCAAGGCCGGGCCATGATCTCATGGCGGAGTTTTTCCCCTGGGTGCGGGAGCTTTCTCTATCGGATCAGCGGTTGTGTGCGCGGGAGATCATGGCTGCGGCCCGCATGTCGGCGGCTGAGCTGGTCATTTCCGAGTTGCGGTCGTGGTCGGAAACCGCTTCGGCCATTGCGGCGGGTTTGGGTGATGTGAGGTCAGGTTGGTTGGCCGTTCCTAAGCCGGTGGGGCGCCCATAAAAAGGCTGCTTTACGACGCGGCTGTCGTCGTAAAGCAGCAAGGGCTACGGATTATTTAGCCCAGCCGATGTTTTCTTTCGGAACAACGGCGAAGGCGTAGGCGCCGAAGTTCGCCAACCCCTTCTTCACGCCGGTCAGCTGCGGGCCGTTCGCGTACGGCATGATGCCGTACTGGGCGAATGCCTCTTTCTCTAGCTCGTTGGCCTTGGCGATCTGCTCGTTTTTGTCCGAAATTTGGTAGAGTTCGTTGATTTTCTCATCAAACTCGGGTGTGCCAGTGCCGGAGTTATTGAGCTCCGAATTGGAGGCGTAGTCTTGCTTGAAATACAGCACCCCGAACGGGTCGCTGGAGCCGAAACCGCTCATGATGAGGTCGAAGTCTTTCTCCGCTAAGACTCGGGAGAAATCCGAATTTGGGCGTTCTTCAACCTGCATGTCGACCCCGATGTTTTTTCATCATTTTTTTGCAGGCCAGCCACGCTGCTTTTTTTATCATTTGGTCATCGCCAAACGTGACATAGCGAAGCTTGAGTTTCTTTCGCCGTCTTTTTCTCGGATGCCGTCCCCGCCTTCAGCCCAGCCGGCCTCGTCCAGCAGTTGCTTGGCCTTGTCCTGGTCGTATTGCGCCACGGAGCTGAAATTATCCTGGTAGCCCTCCTGGTTTTGGAACAGGAAGATTGAGCCGGGCAGGTCTTCCTTATAGTCCAAACCCATTGAACCGGATTTGCGCCAGGGTTTTCCCGGTCGACGCCCGTGATGAGGGCTTGCCGCACCTTGATGTCCTCCAGTATGGGGTTTTACTGTTGAGGGTGAGCAGGAAGTTTGACGGCTGGAGGGCGCCGAGAATATTGATGTCTTTCATTTGCTTTGCGACGGCCAGGTTATCTTTCGTCGCCACACTAGCCGCATCAATCTCCCCGGCCTGGAATGCGTTAATGATAGCCTGGGATTCCATCTGCCGGTACGTTACCTTGTCCAGTTTGGGTTTTTCGCCCCACCATTTTTCATTGGGCACGAATGTGACAGTGCCGCCGTTGTAGTCGAAGGTGTCCACCTTGAATGGGCTGGCGCCCCACCCGGGTGCGGGTTCTTCAGATAGCCCCTCGTTGAAGGTTTGTGGGTCGGATACCGCCGGGTGCATGAATTGGTTAAACAGGGCCTGCCACCAGGCGAATGGTTGTTTGAACGTGACCACGGCCTGCTTGTCGGATTCGCCAGCGGTGACGCTTTCGATTAGTTCGTAGCCGTCGGTGCTGGACACGCTGAAATCTTTGTTCTCCCCGTTGCTGACCTTCCAGGTGGTTTCGAAAGGCCCGCCAGTCGATGGGGGTGCCGTCGTTGAAGACTCGCGTCCGGGTTGATGTCATAGGTGACCACGGTTTTCCCATCCACCTCCCTCATCCTTCACGTTGGTCAGGTAGTCGGGTTGAGGTGCCCGTGCCATCGCCGTCGAAAAGCACAGGGTTGGGGGTTATACCAGCGCCACAGGGTGAGGGTGTCCATCACCGAATTGGCGTGCAGGGAATTGGACTGTTCGGAAATCTCATAGATGGGGAGGGTGAGCTCGCCACCATCCTTTGATTTGATCGCGCTCCATCGAATTATAGTCACCCTTGATGTTAATATGTACCCCACCTGCGGAATCCGAGGATGCCTCCTGCTGTTTCGTGCCGGAGCACCCGCTTAGTGTCAACGCTGCCGCCGACAGTAGCGCGATAACCGCTAAACCGTGTCGTTTTTTCATCATTACTCTACTTGGCCCAGCCAATGTTTTCTTTGGGCACTAGGGCGAAAGCATACGAACCGTAGTTCGCCAACCCGTTTTTAGTTGCATACAATTGCGGGCCGTTGACGTACGGCATGATGCCATACTGTTGCAGCGCTTCTTTCTCCAGTTCGTTGGCCCGCTTGATTTGTTCTTCTTGGGTGGGCAGCTGCTGGAGTTCGGCGATCTTTTTGTCCATTTCGGGTGTGCCGGTGCCGGACTTATTCAGCTCCGAATCGGAGGCGTACACCTGTTTGAAATAGGCAACACCATAGGGGTCGTAGGAGGTGAAACCGCTGGTGAGTACGTCGAATTCGCGTTCCGCTATCACCTTGGAGAAATCCGAGCTGGGGCGTTCTGCAACCTGCAAATCCACCCCGATGTCTTTCAGCATTTTCTGCATGGCGGCCGCGGTGCTCTTTGTCAGCTGGCTGTCGCCAAACGTGACGTAGCGGAGCGTGAGTTTCTTCCCGTCCTTCTCCCGGATGCCGTCCCCGCTCTCGGCCCAGCCGGCTTCATCGAGGAGCTGCTTGGCTTTGTCCTGGTCGTAGGTCACGAGGCCACCGAAATTATCCTGGTACCCTTTCTGGTTTTGGAACAGTGCGAACGAACCCGGCAGGTTCTCCGTGTAGTCCATGCCATTGAACCGAACCTGCGCTAATGTTTCCCGGTTAATGCCGGTGAACACGGCCTCCCGCACCTTCACATCCTCCAGGGTTGGGGTCTTCGCATTGAGAGTCACCAGGTAGTTTGACGGGCGCAGCGTGCCCCGGAGGGTGGTGTCCTTCACGGTTTTCGCCACCGCCAAATGATCCTTATTGGTGATCTCTACCGCATCCACCTCGCCGGCCTGGTAGGCGTTAATGGTGGCCTGGGATTCCCATCTGCCGGTACGTTACCTTGTCCAGCTTGGGTTTTCTCGCCCCACCATTTTTCATTGGGTACAAACGAAACGGTGCCGCTGTTGTAATCAAACTGGTCCACCTTGTATGGGCCGGCACCCCACTCCGGGTGCGGATTCTTCAAGTAGCCCTCGTTGAACGTTTGGGCATCCGCCACCGCCGGGTGCAGCACCCGATCGAACAGAGCCTGCCACCAGGGGTATGTCTGCTTGTAGGTCACCACGGCCTGCTTGTCGGATTCGCCGGCAGTGACGCTTTCGATCTGGTCGTAGCCGTCCGTGGAATTCGCCACCACATCCGGGATTTTTCCGCATTATTGAATTTCCACATGGTTTCAAAAACCCGCCAGTCGATGGGGGTGCCATCGTTAAACACCGCGTCCGGGTTGATGTCGTAGGTGACCACGGTTTTCCCATCCACCTCCTCGGCGTTCACATTGGTGAGGTATGCCGGGTTGGGGTGCCAAGTGCCGTCGCCGTCGGCGAGCGTCATTTGCGGGTTATACCACCGCCACAGGGTGGTGCCATCCACGATGGCATTCCCGTGCAGCGAATTGGATTGTTCAGGAACCTCCAGGATTGGTAGCGTCAGTTCGCCACCATCCTTGATTTGGTCGCGCTCCAGCGGGTTATAATCACCGGTGGGTTTGATCTCTACCGTTGCCGCCGGTCCGGAATTGGCGTTTTTCTTATCCGAGGTGCAACCGCCGAGCAGGAGGCCGGTGGCCGCCACCACAGCAACCACCGACATCACGGATGATCGTCTCATGGCAATCAACTCCTTTATTTACTAGTGCCGCACACCTTGCGGGTGTGCGGTCAAAGTGAAAACTGTGTGCGGTCGCTACTTGGCCCAGCCAATGTTTTCCTTGGGCACAACGGCGAACGCCATCGCCCCATAGTTAGCGAGCGTCTTCTTCGACGCCACAAGCCGCGGCCCATTCGCATACGGCATAATGCCATACTGTTTCAAAGCCTCTTTCTCCAGCTCGTTGGCTTTTTGAATCTGCTCTTCCTGGGTGGGCAGCTTCTCCAACTCCGCAATCTGCTCATCCAACTCCGGCGTGCCGGTGCCCGACTTATTCACCTGCGAATCTGACCCATAGGTGTACTTGAAATACATCACCCCATAGGGGTCGTAGGAGGTAATGCCGCTGGTGAGGAAATCAAAATCCAGGTTGGCGACCACCTTGGAGAAATCCGCGCTGGGGCGCTCGAAATCTGCAAATCCACCCCAATATCCTTCAACATTTTCTGCGTCGCCGCCGCCATGCTCTTCCCCTGGTTATCGTCGCCGAACGTCACATAGCGCAGCGTGAGTTTCTCGCCATCCTTCTCCCGGATACCGTCGCTACCAACCGCCCAGCCGGCGTCGTCAAGCAACTGCTTGGCCTTATCCTGGTCGTATTGCACCACCGACCCGAAATTATCCTCATAACCTTTCTGGTTTTGGAACATCACAAACGACCCGGGCAGATTCTCCTTATAGCCCAACCCATTAAACCGGATCTGCGCTAACGTTTCCCGATTAATGCCGGTAAACAGGGCCTCCCGCACCTTCACGTCCCCCAAATTCGGTGCCTTACTGTTGGCGGTGAGCACCCAGTGGGTGGGTTGCAGTGTGCCCTGAATATTCACATCCTTCATGCTTTTCGCCACTGCCAGCCGATCCTTATCGGACACCACCGTGGCATCAATCTCCCCGGACTGGAACGCATTAATAGCGGCCTGCAACTCCATCCGCCGATACGTCACCTTGTCCAGCTTGGGTTTCTCGCCCCACCATTTTTCATTGGGAACAAACGAAACAGTGCCGCTATTGTAATCAAACTGGTCCACCTTATACGGGCCCGAACCCCACTCCGGGTGCGGATTCTTCAAATAGCCCTCGTTGAACGTTTGGGCGTCCGCCACCGCCGGGTGCAGCGGCACCGAAAACAGGGCCTGCCACCACGGGTACGGCTGCTTAAACGTCACCACCACCTGCTTATCGGATTCGCCGGCGGTCACACTCTCAATCAGGTCGTAACCATCCGTGGCATTAATGCTCACATCCGGGTTCTCCCCATTACTCATCTTCCACGTGTTCTCAAACACGTGCCAGTCGAAAGCCGTACCATCGTTAAACACCGCATCCGGGTTCAGGTCATAGGTGACCACGGTTTTCCCGTCGACCTCTTCGGCGCTCACATTGGTCAAATACGCCGGATTCGGGTGCGGTGTCCCGTCGCCGTCGGCGAGCATCAACTGCGGGTTATACCAGTACCACAGGGTGTTCGTATCCACCACCGCATTGCCGTGTGACGCATTCGACTGCTCCGTCACCTCACCAATCGGCAGCGTCAACTCGCCGCCATCCCTGATTTGGTCACGCTCCAGCGGGTTATAGTCGCCGGAAAGCTTAATTTCCACGCCACCCGCCGAATCCGACGACGCCTCCTGCTGCGACGACTGGGAACACCCAGCCAACACCAGCGCCGCCGCCGACACCACGGCCACTATAGCCGCGCAATACCGTTTCCTCACCATGATAACTCCTTGAATTCAATACACAGGTGAAAGTATGTACAAGAAAAACCACGCATCCCGGCCCCGATGCCGGCCCTCATAGCGTCTAGTGCCAGGCCAGCACCGGCAGCCCGGCTACTTGGCCCAGCCGATATTTCTCCTTCGCCGGGAAGGCGAACGAGGTCGCCCCGAAATTCGCCAGCGTCTTCTTCGACGCCACCAACTGGGGACCATTCGCGTACGGCATAATGCCGTACTGCCCGAACGCCTCCCGCTCCAGCTCATTCGCCTTCCGCGTCTGCTCTTCCCGGTCCGGAATCTGTTCCAACTCGGCAATCTTCGCATCAAACTCCGGGGTGCCCGTGCCCGACTTATTCAGCTGCGAATCCGACCCATAGGTGTACTTGAAATATGTCACCCCAAACGGTTCCGACGACGTAATGCTCATAGTCACCACATCAAAATCCCGATCCGCAAACACCCGGGAAAACTCCGAACTAGGCTTCTCCACAATGCTCAAATCCACCCCAAGATCTTTCAGCATTTTCTGCATCGCGGCCGCCGTGCTCTTCACCAACTGGCTGTCCCCAAAGCTCACATACCGCAAGGCCAGCTTCTTGCCGTCCTTCTCCCGGATACCATCGCTGCCAACCGCCCAGCCGGCGTCGTCAAGCAACTGCTTAGCCTTCTCCTGGTCGTATTGCACCACCGGGCTGAAATTATCCTCATACCCCGGCTGGGTTTGATACAGCACAATCGAACCCGGCAGCTGCTCCGTATAATCCAACCCATTAAACTGGATCTGCGCCAACGTCGACCGGTCAATACCGGTAAACAACGCCTCCCGCACCTTCACGTCCTCCAGGCCCGGCGCCTTGCTATTAAACATGCCGAAATACTGCTTCGGCCGCAACGCGCCCCGAATATCAACATCCTTCATGCTCTTCGCAATCGCCAACGTGTCCTTCGTAGCCACATCCGTGGCATCAATCTCCCCAGCCTGGAACGCATTAATGGTGGCCTGCGACTCCATCTGCCTAAACGTCACCCGATCCAGCTTCGGCTTCTCCCCCCACCACTTTTCATTGGGCACAAACGAAACGGTGCTGCTGTTATAGTCGTACTTATCCACCTTATACGGGCCCGCCCCCCACTCCGGGTGCGGATTCTTCAGGTAGCCCTCGTTGAAACGTTTGCGCGTCCGCCACCCCAGGATGCATCAAAATGGAAAACAGTGCCGGCCACCACGGGTAGGTTTGCTTAAACGTCACCACCGCCTGCTTGTCGGATTCGCCGGCAGCAATGCTCTCAATGAGATCATAACCATCCGTGGAATTCACCACGATGTCCTTATTCTCCCCATTGCTCAGTTTCCACGTGTTCTCAAACACCCGCCAATCCAATGGTGTGCCATCATTATAGGTAGCATCCGGGTTGATGTCGTAGTGACTACCGTCTTTCCCATCCACCACCTCATCCTTAATATTGGTCAAATATGTTGGATTCGGATGCCACGACCCATCCCCATCAAGCAGCACCAACTGCGGGTTATACCAGTACCACAGGTTCGTCGTATCCACCACCGCATTCCCACATGCGACGGGTTCGACTGCTCCGCTACCGCACTCACCGCCAGATTCAGCTCCCCGCCATCCCTAATCTGGTCGCGCTCCAGCGGGTTATAGTCCCCCGTGGGTTTAATCTCCACGCCGCCCGCCGAATCCGTCGACGCCGGACCCTTCGACGAACCCGAACATCCGCCCAACACCAGCGCCGCAGCAGCCAGGCCGCCACCACCGCCATGCGATACGGGTTTTTTCACCACCATGTTCTTATAACCTCCCTTAATTACTTTCTGGCTTTTTCGACGACAAACCGCTGCCACCGCATCCGGGTCATACTTCACCCGCTTCTGTGTTCGAGCCACCTGAGGGTCCGGAATCGGAATAGCCGACAACAACGACTTCGTATACGGGTGCTGCGGATGGTCGAAAATATCATCAACCTTCCCCACCTCAACAAACTCGCCCTTATACATCACCGCAACCCGATCCGACAGGTGCCGAATCACCGACAAATCATGGGCCACAAACAAATACGACAACCCCAACTTGCGTTTCAAATCCTCCAGCAGATTAATCACACCAGCCTGAATCGACACATCCAACGCCGACACCGGCTCATCCAACACAATCACCGACGGATTCGTCGCCAGCGCCCGAGCCAACCCAATACGCTGCCGCTGACCACCCGAAAAAGTGCCCCGGGAACCGGTCAATCTGCGACGTATCCAACCCCACTAACGCCATCAACTCCTGCACCCGCTTATTCACATCCCCTCATAACCCAACGACTGCAACGGCTCCGCAATCACCTCCCGCACCGTCAACCGCGGATTCAGCGAACTCATCGGATCCTGGAACACAATCTGAATATCCTTCCGGGCGCCCGACGTTGCCGCTTCGTCATCGTCGACGCATCCCTGACCATTGAGCACCACCGTCCCCGACTGCGGCTGCAAATCCATGATCTCCAACAACGTCGTGGTCTTACCACACCCCGACTCGCCCACAATCGCCATGCACTCCCCCTCACGCACATCAAAACTCACACCCTTCACCGCCTGGAACGTCCCCACCTTCCGCTTCAGCAGTGACCCCTTCATAATGGGATATTCCTTCTGCAAATCCGCAACATGCAGCGTCACCTTCCGCTCATCCCGGGGCTTACCGGCCAAAATATCCTTCGACAACTCCGGCACCTGGAACAGTCGCTCCCCATTGATCTTCTGATCCCAAATCTCACCGGAACGAATACACGCCGTGGCATGACTCACCCCCTTCGGCGCGTCGGCAAGTGGCAAAAGCTTCGGCTCCCCCGACAAACATGCAGGCTGCGCCACCGGGCACCGCGGCGCAAACTGGCACTGATCCTGCAAATCCACCAAAATCGGCGGATTCCCCACAATCGGCGTCAACGGCTCATCACTCGACACATCCGGCCGCGGCGTCGAACCCAGCAGCCCAATCGTATACGGCATCCGCGGCTGCGAAAACACCGAAAACACATCCGACTTTTCCACCGGGCGGCCCGCATACATCACCAACACATCGTCGGCAATCCCCGCAACCACACCCATGTCGTGCGTAATCATGATCGTGGCCGCACCGGTCTCCCGCTGCGCCACCTTAATCACATCCAAAATCTGCGCCTGAATCGTCACATCCAACGCCGTGGTCGGCTCGTCCGCAATCAACACCCGCGGATTATTCGCAATCGCAATAGCGATCACCACCCGCTGCCGCATACCACCGGAAAAACTCGTGCGGAAACGCTCTGATCCGCTTCTGCGGCTCCGAAATCCCCACCAAATCCAGCAACTCCACAGCCTGCTTCTCCGCCTGCTGCTTCGTCACCTTCTGGTGCGTCACAATCGCCTCAACCAGCTGCGTCCCAATATCAAACACCGGGGTGAGCGCCGACAACGGGTCCTGGAAAATCATGCCGATCCCCTTCCCCGAATCTTTCGACATCTCCTTATCGGTTTTGCCCAATAATTCCTCGCCGGCATATTTCACCGACCCGGTCACCTTCGCGTACTGCGGCAGCAACCCCACGATCGACATGGAGGTCACCGACTTCCCCGAACCCAGACTCGCCCACAATGCCCAGGGTGCGACCCGGATACAGGTCAAAACTCACACCCCGCACCGCGGCAACCGAACCCGCCTCGGACGGAAACGACACATTCAAATCCGACACCTCCAACACCGGCGTGCCCTGCGGCTCCCGCGGGTTGCTCGATTCAGCGGTGGTAGTGTGGTCGGATTCGTGAGAATCATGAGTGGTCGAGGTCATGCGTTGCCTCCAGACTTCGAGTTCGGGTCGAGGGCATCGCGCAGACCATCAGCAATAAGCGCCATCGACACCGTCGAAAAGGGTCAAAACAGCGGCCGGGAAATAAAACTGCCACGGCGTGGACACCAACGAAGCGGTACCACCCGTCAACAACGTGCCCAACGACACGTCAGGCAATTTCACACCCAACCCCAGGAAGGACAAGGCAGTCTCAGACATCACTGTGCCCACCACGCCCAACACGAAATAAATAATCAGCAGCGAACCAATATTCGGAATCATGTGCCGGGTAATGATCTTCGCGTACGACACACCCATGTACTTTGGCGGCCCGCACATAATCCTGCTCCCGAATCCCCAGCGACAGGGACCAAATCACCCGCGCCGGGTAATACCAGCCGAAGCCGATAAGCACGATGATGAGCATTTTCCAGTCACCACCGGAGCTGGACACCATGAGCGCGATCAGGAGGAACGCGGGGATGGCCAGCAGGAAGTGAATAATCAGCAGGGTGAGTTTTTTCCACCCATCCCGCCGAACAGGGCTGCCCCGGCGCCGATGACCGCCGAGAGAATCGAGGTGCCCAACGATACGGTCACGGCGATAATGAGCGAGCGCCCTAGGCCGTGGGCGGTTTGGGCAAACAGGTCATTGCCGGAATCGTTTGTTCCGAACCAGTGTTCGGGTGATGGTGGGGAGGAAATGTTGAGGAAGTCCGGGTCGTCGAATTTCCAGGCGGCACAGTATTCGCCCACAACTGCCAGTATCGCCAGCAGGACGAAAATCACCAGGCCAACAACCGCGAGTTTATTGCGGAAGAACCGGCGAACATAGAGTTTGAGCCGGAGGTACCGCGCACCACATCGGCGGCGTCCTCGGCGGTCAATCCGTCTTCTACCTCGGGTTCTATGTCGAGGCCGAGATCGTTGGGATTCTTGTCGATAGTCATTTAGCTCACCCGCACTCGTGGGTCCAGGGCAACAACAACGAGGTCGGAGATGATGGCGCCGACGGCGGTCATAAACGCACGAAGGCGGCCACGGCGACGGCGCCGTTGATGTCATTGCGGTTAATGGTTTCGATAAAGTAGGTGCCCTGCCCTGCCAGGCGAAAATACGTTCGGTCATCACGGCGCCGGTGAAAATGCCGGGCACCGAGAAGGCGATGGAGGTGGCCACCGGGATGATGGAGGTGCGCAGCGCATGCTTGCGAATGGCTTCGGTCCGGGTGAGACCCTTGGCGCGGGCGGTGCGCACATAGTCGGCGCCCAGGTTGTCGAGCAAGAGGGTGCGCTGGGTGATGTGGTAGCTCGCGTACGAAATGATGAGCAGCGATATGGTGGGTAGGGCTAGATGTTGCAGGTAATCAATGAGTTTTGGCCCGAATCCGGTCACGCCGGGGGAACTGGCCCCGGTGACGAAGAAGATTCGGGTGCCGGCAAGATCATTGATTTTCAGAGCGATGGCGACGACCACGATGGACACCACAACGATGTGCGTGTTCAGGGCGATGATCGAGAGTGCCTGCCAGATGCGGTCGCCTAGTTTGTATTGGCGGGAGGCGGTGTACGCCGACCGCAATGCCGAGGATGATGGAGAGGATCGTGGCGAGCAGGAGGAGCTGGGCCGAGACCCAGATGCGGTAGGAAATCTGTTCGTTGACCGACTCGCCGATGGGGGATTTTCCCCAATCCCAGTGCAGCAGAATGTTGGTGAGCCAGGTCCACCATCTCTCCAATATGGGTGTTTCGGGATTGAGGTTATAGGGTTCTAGCAGGCTGGTTATCTGCTCGGGCGTGAGCGGTGGGCGCCTGCCTTGGTAGTTTGACCTGGGATCTAGAAAAGCTAGATGCCAGGAAGAACGTAAGATTGGTTGCCAGGAAAACCACGAGCGTCCAGCTCAAAGTTTTTCTTACCAAATACATGACCATGTCTGGGTTCTCCGTGGATTCTTCAATAGACAAGTTCCTGTGGGTTTTATCGCTAGGATACCTGGCGAGTTGTCTAAGTCACAATTGGCATGTGATGCGCCACGGAAGCTTGTCGACGCAACCTCACGGCAAAAAGAGCCGCTAACGGGGTTGATAATCTTCCCGAAACACTAATTTTAAGTGAATAAAATCTCTATTTCTCCTCACATATGGGGGTAGTATTTTGATTGATTTTTGACCCCAATGTCCGATCGGATCGTCGTCACGCATGGGCGACTTGCATTAAGTAGCAGCTTCGTGTTTAAATGTTCGGGTTGCTTTAACACGGCGTTTGCCATGGTAAAGCAAACATGACCCGGAATTGGACACGGGCATGGCAAATGAACAGCGGCAGTATGTGTTATGAAGCGATCACGCGATCTTCTTCATGGCGTGACATTTCTGACAGTGGTGAATTTGCTTTGCCGCTGTCGAATTTCAAGTCGAGTAACAGGCTGACGTTGCGCCATGACCGGAACCGGTACCGGACAACGTTATAGAGTAATAATGAAGCGATTCCCACCAATCACAATGTGATGTGGGACGAGCGAGGAAGAGGATAAGCGTGGCGGGACAAAAGATCCGCATTCGGCTGAAGGCCTACGATCACGAGGCGATTGACGTGTCTGCACGTAAAATCGTTGAAACTGTGACCCGTACAGGGTGCACGTGTTGTCGGCCCGGTGCCACCGCCAACCGAAAAAGAACGTATACGCCGTTATTCGTTCTCCCCACAAGTACAAGGATTCTCGCGAGCACTTCGAGATGCGCACACATAAGCGCTTGATCGACATCCTCGACCCGACGCCGAAGACGGTTGACGCACTCATGCGCATCGATCTTCCGGCCAGCGTCGACGTGAATATTGCGTAATCGACGACATTTTTGGCAGCGGAGAACAAATAATGAGTGAAACTGAGATCAAGGGCCTTCTGGGCAAGAAACTTGGCATGACTCAGATCTTCGACGAGAACAACCATGTTGTTCCGGTAACCGTCGTTGAGGCTGGTCCATGCGTGATTACCCAGATTCGTACCCAAGAAACCGATGGCTACACCGCTATTCAAATCGCCTACGGCGACATTGACCCTCGCAAGGTGAAAAAGCCCCCAGCGGGTCACTTTAACAAAGCTGGTGTTACCCCCGGCGGCACGTGGCGGAAATCCGTATGGATGATGTTTCCGGCTACGAACTCGGCCAGGAAATCACCGCAAACATTTTTCGACGGCATTACGTTCGTCGATGTGACTGGCATTACCAAGGGTAAAGGTTTTGCCGGCGGCATGAAACGCCACGGCTTTTGCCGGTCAGGGCGCAGGCCACGGTAACCAAGCATCCCACCGTCGTGTTGGTGGCATTGGTGCTTGCGCTACCCCGGGTCGTGTGTTCAAAGGCAAGCGCATGGCTGGCCGCATGGGTCAGGATCGCGTCACTACCCAGAACCTGAAGATTCAAAAGATTGACGCCGATGCCAACCTCATCCTTATTAGGGTGCGATCCCCGGCAACCGGGGCGGCATCGTTACCGTGAAAACCGCAGTGAAGGGTGGTAACCGCGCATGAGCCATCTAACACTAGATGTCCAAACCGCTGCTGGTAGCACTGCCGGCCAGGTAGAACTACCTGCTGAAATCTTCGATCGTGAAGTTTCCATTTCGCTTTTGCACCAGGTTGTCAACGCCCAGTTGGCTGCCCGGCGTCAAGGCACCCACTCCACCAAGACTCGTGGTGAAGTGCGCGGCGGTGGCAAAAAGCCATTCCGTCAAAAGGGCACCGGCCGGGCTCGTCAGGGCTCTATCCGGGCACCCCACTTCACCGGTGGCGGCATTTCCCACGGCCCCAAGCCGCGGAATTACAGCCAGCGCACCCCGAAGAAAATGATCAAGGCCGCACTCTACGGCGCACTGTCGGACCGTGCTCGTCACGCACGCATCCACGTGGTCGATGAGTTGGTCGCTGGTCAGAAGCCTTCGACGAAGTCAGCTCTCGCGTTTTTGTCGCGCCCTGACCGACCGCAAGAAGATTCTGTTCGTTGTGGGTCGGGACGACGTTACCTCGCGCTTGAGCGCCCGTAATCTGCCAGGCGTGACCATCCGCTACCAGGACCAGTTGAACACCCTACGATGTCCTCTACTCTGATGATGTCGTGTTCTCGGTCGAGGCTCTGAACGCTTTCATCGCCCGTACGACCGCTGCGGCCGAGAAGGCTTAACGAGGAAGGATAGAGAACAAATGGCTAAGATTCCCAACCCCCGTGACATTATTCTTGCCCCGGTTGTTTCGGAAAAAAATCTTATGGTCTCGATGGAGGAGAACACCTACGTGTTCTTCGTCGCCAAGACCGCTAATAAGACCGAAATCAAGATTGCCATCGAGCAGATCTTCGGCGTGCAGGTTGCTTCCGTGAATACCGTGAACCGTGAGGGCAAGCGCAAGCGCACTCGCACCGGCGGCTACGGTACCCGTAAGGCAACCAAGCGTGCCTACGTGACGCTTCGTGAGGGCAGCGATCCCATCGACGTCTTCGGCGGCTCCGCTGCATAAGAAGAAGGTCGAGGTATAAGGAAAAACTATGGCTATTCGTAAATATAAGCCGACAACCCCAGGTCGCCGCCAGAGCTCCGTATCCATGTTCGAGGAGATCACTCGCTCGAAGCCGGAGAAATCCCTGGTGCGCCCCCTGCCCAAGAAGGGTGGCCGTAACGTTCACGGCCACATCACCGTGCGCCACAAGGGTGGCGGACATAAGCGTCGTTACCGCATCATCGACTTCCGTCGCAACGACAAAGACGGCATCCCGGCCAAGGTTGCTCACATCGAGTACGACCCGAACCGCACCGCCAACATTGCGTTGCTGCACTACATTGATGGTGAAAAAGCGGTACATTGTTGCCCCTAAGGGCCTGTACCAGGGCCAAAATGCTGGAGGCCGGTCCGAACGCTGACATTAAGGTTGGCAACAACCTGCCGTTGCGTAACATCCCCGCCGGTACCCCTCATCCACTGCGTGGAACTCAAGCCGGGCGCCGGCGCCAAGCTGGCCCGCTCCGCTGGTTCTTCCATCCAGCTGCTGGGTAAGGCCGGTCACTATGCGGTGCTGCGCATGCCCTCCTCGGAAATCCGTCGCGTGGATATCCGGTGCCGGGCAACCGTTGGTGAGGTCGGCAACGCCGATCAAATCAATATCCGTTGGGGTAAAGCCGGCCGTATGCGCTGGAAGGGCGTTCGCCCGACCGTGCGTGGTGTGGTCATGAACCCCGTTGACCACCCGCATGGCGGTGGTGAAGGTAAGACCTCGGGTGGTCGCCACCCCGTGTCCCCATGGGGCAAGAAAGAGGGTCGTACCCGCAACCCCAACCGTTACAGCAATAACATGATTGTTCAGCGTCGCCGCTCGAACAAGAACAAGAAGCGCTAAGAGGAGGTAAGAGAAGATGCCACGTAGCCTTTAAGAAGGGGTCCCGTTTGTCGATGAGCACCTCCTCGCAAAGGTTGATGCTCAGAACGAAAAGGGCACCAAGCAGATCATTAAAACCTGGTCCCCGTCGTTCCACCATTCTCCCCTGACTTCATTGGGACATACTTTCGCCGTGCATGACGGCCGGAAGCATGTGCCGGTATGTAGACGACTCCATGGTCGGCCACAAGCTCGGTGAGTTCGCCCCACCAAGACCTTCAAGGGTCACATCCAAGAGAAGAAGAAGGGACGTCGATAAGCGATGAGTGATAACAGCGCACGCGCAACGGCCCGCTTCGTCCGTGTCACCCCATGAAGGCCCGTCGCGTTATCAACCTGGTGCGCGGCAAGTCCGTCGAGGAAGCCCTCGCCATCTTGAAGTACGCCCCCAGGATGCTTCGGTGCCGGTGGCAAAGGTAGTGCAATCTGCCGCGGCCAACGCCGAAAAACAACAACGGGTTGGACCGGCGGACCTTGGTGATCTCCGAGGCATACGCCAACGAGGGTCCCACCATGCGTCGTTTCCGTCCCCGCGCTCAGGGTCGGGCATTCCAGATCCGTAAGCGCACCAGCCACATCACTGTGGTTGTCGAGAGCCAGAAGGCAGGTGCATAATAGTGGGCCAAAAATTCACCCACACGGCCTCCGATTGGGCATTACTTCCGACTGGAAGTCCCACTGGTTCGCCGATAAAGAATATGCTGATTATCTTGCGGAAGATATCAAAATCCGCGACTATCTGACCAAAAACCTTGACCGGGCCGGCATTGCCGACGTGGTGATCGAACGCACCCGCGACCGGGTTCGCATCGACATTCACACCGCCCGCCCCGGCATTGTGATTGGCCGTCGGGGTTCCGAGGCCGACCGGTTGCGCACGAAGCTGGAAAAGCTCACCCGCAAGCAGGTCGCCCTGAACATCCCTAGAGGTCAAGAACATTGATGCCAACGCCCAGCTGGTGGCCCAGTCCATCGCTGAGCAGCTGACCAACCGTGTTGCCTTCCGCCGCGCCATGCGCAAGGCAATCCAGGGTGCCATGCGTCAGCCGCAGGTCAAGGGCATCAAGGTCATGTGTGCTGGTCGTCTGGGCGGTGCCGAGATGTCCCGCACCGAACGCTACCATGAAGGTCGCGTTCCCCTGCACACCCTCCGCGCCGAAATCGACTACGGCACCTACGAGGCCCACACCACCTTCGGCCGCATCGGCGTCAAGGTGTGGATCTGCAGGCGACGTTGTGGGTAACTCGGCGGAGAGCGAACTCAACGCACCAACCGAACGCCGCGGCCGCGGTGACCGCAACGCACGTCCGCGTCGTGGCGGTCAGCGTCGTCAGCGTGCTGAGCAGAAGCAGGAGGGCTAACACTATGCTTATTCCAAAGCGCGTGAAGTACCGCCGGCAGCACCGTCCGCACCGTGATGGCGTTTCCAAGGGTGGTAACCGCATTAACTTCGGTGATTACGCGATTCAGGGCTCTAGAGCCCGCCTATATCACCAACCGGCAGATCGAATCCGCCCGTATCGCCATCAACCGGCACGTCAAGCGTGGCGGTAAGGGTGTGGATCAATATTTTCCCGGACCGCCCCTCTGACCCAAAAAGCCGCTCGGCGTGCGTATGGGTTCCGGTAAAGGCCCGGTGGAAAAAGTGGATCGCTAACGTCAAACCAGGTCGCATCCTGTTTGAAATGAGCTACCCCAATGAGGAAATGGCTCTAGAAGCACTGCGCCGCGCCGGCCAGAAACTCCCCTGCAAGGTTCGTATTCTCAAGAAGGAGGACCAGTTCTAATGGCTAACGGTACCCCCGCACACGAGTTGCGCGAGCTGAGCGCTAAGGAGCTTGAAAACCGCCTGGCCGAGGCCAAGGAAGAGCTGTTTAACCTGCGCTTCCAGGCCGCCACCGGCCAGTTGACCAACAACCGTCGCCTGCGCACGGTCAAGCACGACATTGCCCGTATCTACACGGTTATTCGTGAGCGCGAGCTGGGCTTGTCTGTGGTTCCGGGAGCTGAGGCTTAATTATGAGTGAGGCAAACGTGAACAAGAAGACCAAGGGCTCCCGCAAGGTTCGCACCGGTTATGTGGTGTCGGACAAGATGCAGAAAACCATCGTTGTGGAGCTGGAAGACCGGAAACAGCACGCACTATATGGTAAGACCATCCGCACCAACTCCAAGGTGAAGGTGCACGATGAGAACGAGATCGCCGGTATTGGTGACCTGGTTCGCATCGAGGAAACCCGGCCGCTGTCGAAGGACAAGCATTTCCGGCTCGTCGAAATCGTCGAGAAGGCCCGGTAACTTTTCCAGTAGCACTTCAAGCACTATCCGCATTCGCCCCCAGCAATCATTGTTGGGGGCGTTTGTGCTGTTTGCTTTACGACGGCTCAAGCAGGGGAAATCCTGGTTCAGCTCACATGCGGAGGCGTCGTGATCATAAGATTGTTCCGTCCGGTGACTGGGTGACTGGGGAATCAATAACCCCGATAAGAATGTGATTTGGGTTAAGCTTTCGCTTAGGGTTTTGATCAAAAATATCAGGCGGTAACCAAAGGCACTGTTCTTCTGGCTATTTTTTCGGCTTTGTGATACGGAAGCGTGGGAAACAGTAGTCGATAATCTTGGATTTGTGCGTTTTCAACAATAATGTCTACGCAGGTTTCTGGTTAGCCAGTATTCGAAGAAGTCGATGCGGACACGTCACCTGAAACCCGGCACCGCTCGGAGGGTAGGTGAGGGAGTGAGGGTCATGCAGGCGGGCGCATCACATTATTTGGTGGTGAGCGCTAAAAATACGTAAGTCGGCAGTGGTTATAGGAGTGCGGTTGATGCGGCAATCAGGCCAAAGACGATCCCTGGCATGTTGGCAGCAGCCAAAGGCAAGTCACGCTGTTTTTGAACAAACCATAGATCACCCATAAGGTACAGTTCACCGCGGCCACAGATGGCTGAATAAAATCACCCTTGTGCCCACTCAGGTTGCTCATGATTTGTGGAATGTACGACACGTACATCATCACTGACATTGCAGTCGCAATCCACCCGAGGGTCTGCGCTTGCTTTTCATTCATATTTACATATCTCCTTTCATGATTCAGTTATTGCATATGCTCAAAATGCACATGAAGCCTGAAATCTAGTCGGCTGCTAGGGAAGATACCGTCCATGGTCTACGCTGGCATCGCCATTGTACTCCGATTTCTGCTGAGGCATAAGCCAGGTCAGGAGTGGGGTTTCTAGTGCTCAATCATCATGAACAATGCATATGCTGAAGTTGATCTGGCCCCGGAGAAACATGGTTCAGTGTAACTCGTGCAGCGATTCTCCAATAAAACCAGGTGACTAACGTGTTCTTTCCGATTTGCCACCTGCTGGTGTGGCTTGGTTTCCCAATAACTAATAAAAGCTTCAATGATGTATGACCCTAGTACCCTGGGGATTATGCCAATAAAACCACGTTTCGCCACCCAAGAAATCCAAAACCTGCTCGCGCATTTCCCGGTGGTGGCACTCACGGCGCCCCACAGGTGGGCAAAAGCGTTATCGCCCGCGACCCTGGCGGATAGAACTGGCGGGATCTTCGTCGACCTTGATGACCCCGACCCCTATGCGTTCGCCTCACCAGGAGCCGGTCGCATTCATCCGGCAGGCCCCCGGCAACCCTGCTGGTGATTGATAGTATCCACTACGTGCCTGAGCTCTTGGACCATATATGTGGCCTGGTGGAATTCGGCGGTTGGGATGGCCGCTCTCGTGGTCGATTCTGCCGGCTGTGGCATCGACCACGATGCTGCGGACATCGGTCACGTGACGGTTCATCCACTCAGTCAGGGCGAAATCGACGAGCATGCCACGCCGGAAGACTTCATCACCTGGATCATTGCCCGGCCACCGGTGGAATACCCGCCGAGAAGCTACATTAATAGGCAGGCCGTGACGCTGTGGTGACCCGCGGCGGCATGCCCGTGGCCCTGGGGTGCGCCACCACGAAAAGCCAGGCCCGCTGGTGCCGAAACTACACCCGCAACCTGTGTGCCCGACTGCGAAACGACGTGCTCCGGCGGGTTGTAGCCCCTGCTCGCCACCACGCCCGTCACCGAGATCGTGCAGGCGCGACTTTCCCGGAATTGGGCATTACCGAACGCGAAGCCCGGGTCGCCATGATGACCTTGCGGGCCGCTGGCGTCATTATCGACCTCCCCGGCTGGCACAGTGCTGCGAATAAACGTTCGGTAAGCGCGGCAAAAAGCCTCCTGCTAGACACCGGACTCACCGCCCAAAAACGTGGGCTTTAGCGCCGAGAGATCGACATACCCCTGCAGTAGAACATATTTTCGTCAGCTATTGGAGCAGTTTGTCGTCCAACAACTGGTTACGCAGCAAACCTGGAGCGCAACATCGTTTCGGCTGAGACATTTTCGCACCCGCGATGGCGCTACCGTCGGCGTTGTGGTTGAGCTTGTCGACGGCCGGGTCGTCCTCATCGACGTCACCACCAACACCCAACCCGCCATCGAAGACTTTCGCCACCATGGAACGCCTGCGGCAGGCGCTAGGCGATCAAGTCATTGCCGGCGTCATTCTCCACACCGGCATGCACTCACGACGCTACCGCGATTGGCAGTATCTTTTGCCCATCACCACGTTGTGGGAGCACCGCTAATAATGGCGGCCACCTGGGATAACACTTCCGGACTCACCATACCTGGATGCCGTACATTCGCGTGATAACTGGTGAGCGTACCAACGTGCGGCTCCCACGCGGACGCCACCAGCCGAGGGTCCCGCTCCGGGAGTTCCGCCGCCGCGGTCACGTGAATCAGCTCACCCGGATAGTGGGAAGTGTGATGATCCCGCATCAGGTAAGCATTATGTTTCACCATGGTTCGAATCCCATCCAGGGCGGTGGGCGGAAGCTCGGCAAACACGCCGCCCCGCGACCGCATTGCCGCCACAACCTCGGCGGGAGTGAGCTCACGATCCGCAGTGATACCCCGCCATGGCCAGCACCCCTGCCAAAGCTGCCGATCGTCCGGGGCGGGCAACTGCCGCCATACCGTTGCCGGATACGCATCCAAAAACGATCACATGTTCGACCTCAATCCCGCGTTGCGTCAACTGGGTGGCCACCTCGCGAGCCAGCACACCACCCACCGACCAGCCCACCAATGCGACCCGCGAAAACCCCATGGAACCGATAACGTGTTCGCAAATCCGGGCGGCGGAATCCGTGATGCTGGTGGCGCGCTCTGATCTCGTCAAGAATGCCCGGTGCCTGGAACCCAAACACGCCCCCGGGATACTCCCGATCCGCCAGCATGCGCACCAGGGTGGTGTAAGACCAGCTCAAACCGCCGGCCGGATAGAAGCACAACACCGGGGTGCCACCATGGTGCTCGTGAAGGGTGATGACCTCCGCGAAGCCGGCGTCGCCCGCGCTGGGGGCGTCGACAAGCTGGGCCAGGATCGGGCGGTCGGGTGCGCGAACACATCTGCGATATGAACCCCATCCAACGCCACTGCGACCGTGACCGCGCTGAGGGAACTACCACCCAACGCGAAGAAGTTCGCATCCACATCGGCAACCGGTGTGCCCAGCACCTCGCTGAACGCCTGCAACACCCGACGCTCGGCAGGGGTGGCGTCCGCGACAGTAGAAACCGCCTGCGGAGCGGGGAGGGAGAGCCGAGGCATCCAATTTTCCCATTGCGGGTCATCGGCAGCTCCGGCACGACAAGAACGAAGCTCGGAACCATAAACGCAGGTAAAAACCGCCTTCGTAGCCGTCAAGACCTCCTCGGGAATGGCCTGAGGATCGGCACCGGGGTGGGAACACAATATGCCACGAGCGCCTTATCGCCACCCACCTCCTTCACGGCAACGGCCGCCTGCGCCACACCATGCACGGTAGCGACTGCGGACTCCACCTCGCCCAGCTCCAGGCGCTGACCCCGCAGCTTCACCCTGACCATCCGACCTGCCCAGATAATACAACTCCCCACCATGCCACAACGCCCGATCCCCAGAATCGTATATTTGTTCGCCAGGATAATCCGGGTCTGGGACGGAACCGCTGCGCTGTTAACTCCGGCTGGCCCACGTAGCCCAACGCCACTTGGCAGCCGGCAATCAACAACGTACCTGGCACCCCGGGCGGAACCGGCTGGCCATACCGATCCACCACATAGATGCGGGTATTCCACACCGGCGCCCCAATGGGAATGATCCGATCCGCGTCCATGACCGTGTGGGCGGTCACATCAATGGCGGCCTCGGTGGGGCCATAAAGATTATGAACCGCAACACCCAACAAGGTCCGGCAGCGCTGGGCCACCCCCGAATCCAGGGCCTCCCCGGACGTGATAACCATACGTACTTTCGGCAAATCTGGTTGGTTATCCGCATACGACGCATAGGTCAAAAACGCCTTCAGCGCCGAGGGAACGAAGTGGCAGACGCTGATTTTCCCCACGCGCAGGTGGGCCAGAATCTCCTCAGGATTGCGGTGTGCCTGCGGCGATGCGATAGCCGTCGAGATGCCATGGGTGAACGGTAATAAATATTCCCACACGGACACGTCGAACGAACTTGGGGTTTTATGCAGCACCCGATCAAACGCCTGAGGACATAATAATCGCACATCCATTCCAACCGGTTGGCAATACCCACCTGGGAAACCCCCACGGCCTTGGGAGTGCCTGTGGAACCCGAGGTGAACAGAATATACGCGCACTCCGGGTCACCGGCCGCGGGAATCTCCGCTCGCCGCGTCACCCGCCAATTCGCGGCATCAATGGTGGTAATGCCAGTGGTGGCGTCATCGACCACCGTGTCGGCTACCGGTGTGAGCGTGACCACAGCCGCGGCGTTACTCGTTGCCACCATGTGGGCCTTACGGTCCGGGGGCAGGTCCGGGTCGATGGGACACCAGGCAATCCCCAGGCTGGCGGTCGCCGCCACCGTCAGGAGAAACTCCTCGCTGCGCTCCAGATGCACCGCCACCACATGGCCGGGCCCCAAGCCCAGGTCGCGCAGCACTGCAATCCGATCATCAACCGCGGCCCACACCTGCGCCCACGTGCGCCACGCAAACGTGCCCCGCGGGCCCCTGGCCGCTACTGATCTTGCTGTCGTACCATATGCCCAACGCCAGGACATCCATGGGAGTCCTTGTTCGATTGAACTCGATGAGCTCCGGCAGGCTTCGAGCGGGCAGCTCATGTGCTGTGTCATTTGCTGCCGCAATCTCTGCCAGCTCTGCTGTCGTGGCAACCGAAACACTATCAAAAATTTCCCTGCTCAGCGATTTTTCGAATCAGGTGGGCCAACCGGTTTGCATGTCGATGCACATCGAGCCCTCAGATTACTTCCCCGGGCCATGACGATGACTTCCAGGTCGCCATCCGGCAAAGATTGGAACACCAGTTCACAATCATTGATGGGGCCTACGGAGATCGTCGTCAAGCGGGCAACCGCCGATCCGAACTGAAACTCGGGCGTAAACGGGCGAATATTTACGTGTGGGCCAACCACATGCCGGTGGGGATCGGTCACCCCCAGGACCTGGCGTAACTGGTCGGTGCGGATTGCCGCGTGCGCACGCAACCCCCGAAACGCCTGCGCCACCTCCGGGATGGTCATGGGCTGCTCGGAAGAAGCCGGCACCACCAGCGGCAACACCGACACCATGGGGGTCAACGCCACCTGCGACTGCCCTAACGGCCGGTTCATGAGCGGCATGCCCAACGTCACCGTCGCCGCGTCGGGGCTAGAGAACGCGGAAACATAAAACGCAGCCACCGTGGCCAAGGTCTCCATCTCCACGGGGTGGATAGCGCGCAACTTTGCCCGTTCCTCCGTGGATATGACCGTGCTGGCCAGCACCATTTCGTCGTCCACGGGCTGGGCGGACATGATCGACTCCGGTGCGGACACCCCCGCGTGAGCCCAATAATCCGCCACCTCCTGTGCGGGCTCCGCATCCGAAAATAGTTGAATAATCACAGGTCAGGTGGTTTTTGGGCAAGGGTTTGCCTGCCACGCGCGCAGTGTAGGCCTCACCCAACCACGACAACAAGGCATTGATGGCAAAACCATCCCCGGTGATGTGATGGAACCTGGCCAGCCACACCACCGTGCCATCCGGCAGGGTCGCCAGCCAATGCTTCGTCAACGTGTCGCCCCGCAGTGCCGGATCCGCCACCTCGGTGATGCGCTGCGCCGCCCACTGCTGCACATCACCCGCAACCGTGCCACAGCACTCCACCGTGATGCGGTGCGGCCACGCCGTTGCCTCGTGCGGACCTGCATAATGCGCCTGAAACACCGGCAGCGTTTCCAAACAATCGGCAATAACCTGCGACAATACCTCCACATCCACCGTGGTGTCGAAGGTGAGTAGCTCCGCGCACTGGTATTCCGTGCTGGCCGGATTGGTTTGCTGGGCGAACCAAATGGCGCGTTGGCCGGGACTGAGCGTGAATGTGGGGGACAGCGGGGACATTATGATTAGTTATCCTTATGATTATTGGTAATTTACCGTGGCCGGCGGCAAGGTGCGCAGGGCTTGACTTAACCGGTGCGGCAGGGCCTCTCGCCACCAGGCAAAGTCGTGACCCCCATCCCATACCTCGAACCTATGTTCCCAATTGCGGCTGGTCATGGCGAAATGCAGGCCGTGCATGTGCGCAACCGACATTCCCTCCCGGATCCCCACATCCAAATAGGTGAGCGGAAGCATGTCGCAGGTGTCGGAAGCGGAATGCGCGGAATGATTGGAGGCTTCGGTCAATATCTGCTCTACCAGCCACGGCACATTAATAGTGGCGAGGTCGGCCGGTGTGCACCCATCCTCCGGGCGCCACCACAGCGATGGGGAGCTGGCGATCACGGACCGTATTCGGTCCGGGTGGCGCAATGCCGCCCACAGGGAGGTCAGTCCGCCAAGGCTTTGACCAGCAATAATGATGGTATCGTGCGCTATGGTATGGCCCGCCGATTGTGCTTGCCGCTGTGCGTATTCCACGGCGGGACCGGTAAGCAAAGCGGTCAGCTCATCGTTGGCGCCCAACAGTCGGCGTCGCTTTGCTGGATCGGTAAAACCGATGCCGAGTACGGCACACGCGGGCATGTGTCCCTGCGCAATGAGATAGTCCAACACCTGGTCCAACTTCAACCGTTGGAACCACACATCCGCATCAATCAGGACCACCAAGGGCAGATCCTTGTGCGGAATGATTGGTAAATACAGGTATGTGGGCAGCCCAGAAATCGAACCCGTGATCGACCGGCTTGGATGGGTTAAATCCACGTGTTGCCAGGCCGAAGATTCCGGCACCTCCACCACATCCGGGCCTTGCAACAAGGATAATCCATAGTCACCATCTATCACCAGATGCCCGTCACGGGCATGGGGGTCGCGTCGATGCGGATACCTATTATGCCCCGGTGGGCGGTGCTCGCCGGCATTTATCCGAAAACAATACGCGGCCCTGCAGACCAGGCGGCACCTCTACCGTCCGCGCCCACACCGTGGTGCCGGGGACGTTCTTCATAAACCCCTGCGCCACCCGCTCCTTGTCCGTGAGCCGATTAATCCAAACATGCACCGACTCCACATCCATATCTGATACGGCTGCCGCATCAAACAGGAACGTCATCCGCAGGGAATCTTCGTCCACTAACGGTGTGCCCTCGCGGGTGATGGTTTCCCAAATAGTCGACCACGTATTCGATGGATCAGTGCTTTGCGATATTAGCTCAATGAGCTGGTCATCTGTGTAAAAATAGGCATATTAGCTTTGAAACAGTTCGAACCATTCTGCTAGCGTCGTCCCGGGTGAGTATGTCTTTGGAAATCCACAGTCACGCCCTCCGCACGCCATTTTTCCACCAGCATGATGAGCCGCAGCGAATCCAGCCCGGCGTCCGCCAGGTTGGTGTCCGGGGTGAGCGTATCCGGCGCTACCCCCAGGGATTCCGCCACGTCTGTGATGATTTTTTTGTTTCGGTCATGATGCCGTCTTACATTAATTCGTTGATTCTTCTTGCTGTTGGGTTTTCGCCGAAAACATATTCCTGCACGATCCGACGCAATTCTCGGCGATTGGTTTTTCCCCACCCGGTCGTTGGGAAGCTCTCGGCAAATTCGAAATAGTCCGGGATCTTATAGTCGGCAACCCCACGTTTTCGCAGGTAGTCACGCAAAACCGTGGCATCCAACCGTGCGCCATCGGTGAGCACCACAAACGCATACGAACGCTCCCCTGTAGCCGGTCCGGTACCGCAATGATTGCCGCATCATGCACCAAATCGTGGGAAATCAGGTGGTCCTCGATCTCCTCGGCGGAGATTTTCTCCCCGACCCGGTTGATTTGGTCTTTGTCCCGACCCTCGACGATGAGATGCCCCGACGGTAGCTGTCGCACCAGGTCACCGCTGGCGTAAAACCCGTCCTCGGTAAAGGACTCCTGATCCGCCCCGCCCCAATAGCCACGAATCGTGTATGGGCCGCGGGTGAGCAACCGGCCGCGCTCACCAGGTGGCACATCATTGTCCCGCATCGTCAACCACCCGTACCTCGTCAAACGGCGACATGGGTCGGCCCTGCGTGCCAATGACCAGCTCTTCGCTGTCGTCCGGCCGGGTGTAATTCACCAGTCCCTCCGCCATGCCAAACACCTGTTGCAGCCGACAGCCGAGCTCTGGTGTGATGCGTTTCGCCGCCTCCGGGGTGAACTTCGCCCCACCCACCTGCAACACCTTGAGGCTGCTCAGGTCGGGGTGCAGCACCGGCGCCATGGCCAGCCACGCCAACGCCAGCGGTGGAACCAGCGCGCACAACGTGATTCGTTCCCGTGCCACCAGCGTAAAGCTTGTCGACGGCGTGGGCTCCGGGCACAGCACGATTGTGCCGCCCGACCACAACACCCCGAGAATCCCCGGGGAGCTCATGGTGAAGTTATGGGAGACCGGCAATACCACCAAGAATCTGGTCTCCGGGGTAAGTTCGCAAATTCGTGCGGACTCCCGCACCGAATACAGGTAGTCCGCGTGACTGCGGGGATGAGCTTTGGTATTCCTGTCGTGCCGCCCGACACCTGTAAGAACGCAATATCAAGGGGATCAACCTGCGCCGCCGGTACCGGTTTCGCCTCGACCCAATCCGCGAATGTGAACCTCGAAAATTCTTGCGGATCCTCCGCGACCACCAGCGTGGTGATATTCAGTTCCCGGCCAATTCCCGATGGTCAAACCCGTTCCACACGCCGGTCGTTATGAGCGCTTTCGCCTCTGACTGGTTCACAAAATGGGTGAGTTCTGCCTGTCGGTGCGCGGGGAGCGCAAACACCGGACGCGCCCCCAGGCGAAACACCGCCCCGATCGCCACCACGTATTCCACGATGTTGGGCAGCTGCACCACCACGAAATCCCCCTGTCCAACACCATGTGCGGCCAGGACTCCCGGCAGCCTGCGCGCTATAATCCTCCAGCTCACGGTAGGTCAGGCGATGCTCAACACCGGTATGGTCTGGTCCTACCACCGCCTCGGCGTCGGAAAACCGGTTCGCCGCATCGGCAAAAATGTGGCAAACGTCTCGTCTAACCACAATCCTTCCCGCCGGTATAACTCCACAAAAATCGGCCGGGTACAAACTCATTTGGTCACCCCATTGCTATCCCTCATTGTCTTTCTGTGATCGCCACCAAGCGGCCCTACAGTATGCCCAGTGCGGAGCGGATTGGGCCCAACTCGTGTGGGTTTCCTGCAGTTCGTCCGCCGCCACGGAGTCTGCGACAAATCCCGCCGCCGGCATAGGCGGTTACGGTATCTCCGCTGATGAGCGCGCTGCGGATCCCCACCCGCCATTCGCCATCGCCCCGGCCATTGGCCCACCCCACTGCGCCGGAATAGAACCCACGATCCGGTTCCTGCTTAGCCAAAAGCTCCGCGGCAATCTGTGCCGGGTGCCCGTGACCGCGGCCGTGGGTGGAGAAGCTGCGCCAAGTCCAGGGCCGACATGTCTACATCCGGCGCAAAATACCCTGATCGGGGTGCCCAAATGCCAGGTGTGGGCGGTGTGCATCACCAGCGGAATCTCTGGGATCTCTAGTTGCGTACACAAAGGGGCGAGTGCTTCCCCTGATGCCCGCGGTCACAAACGAATGCTCGTGTAGGTCTTTTTTTCCGAGGCCTGCAAATTGGCGGCGATTGCGCGATCTAATTCCGGGTCTGTGCTACGCATGGCGGTTCCTGCCAGCGGAAATGATGAGATTTCCCGACCCCTGCTTCTTTATCAACACCTCGGGGCTGGGACCGATAAAGAATTCGCCGCCCGCCAGCTCTACCAGGTATCCGAAACCCGTGCCGGCGCTCGCCATGTAGCCGGCCAGCACGGCCTCGGGGTTCACCGGACCGGTGAAATGAAACCGCTCCGCCCTGGAAAGCACTAGTTTGTCCAGGGTGCCGGCCTGAATTTCGGCGATGCACTGCTCAATGCGTTGCTGGTGCACAGACGGTGGCGGGAGGAAATCCACACTTGCAACCGCGGGCAGCGTGTCCGGTGATTCCAGCGCTACCGGTTCTGACGAGAATTTGTATTCCCGTGGGGCAAATAGTCGGGGCGCGTCGGCGCGATGAAATGGTAACGCCCCCACTATCAACGAAAGCCCATCATACAAATACTCGTTCGCATCAGAAATTCGGTCAAACTCTTGGGCCACCCCACACGCGGTGAGGGTTAAACCGGATTCGGTGAAGATAAAACTATGCACTGAGTACCTCCGCGGTGCTTATGACCATGCCGCTGCGTTTGGCCACCCACGACATGGCCTCGGCGTGTTCCGTGGCCGAGAAATCCGCAATGGCGTCGCCGACCATGAAGGGCTGAATGTCTTTCATGAAGGCATCCACCGCGGTTACTTGACATCCCATATGACCATACACTCCGGTGATAATAAGCTGGTTGCATCGGGTGAATGCCAGTGCCTGTTCCAGGTCTGTTCGTTCGAATGCAGAATATCGCCATTTGGTAATTACCTGGTGATGTGCGGCTGCGGGCTCTAGCTCTGGGATAATGGCTGCCTGGGCATCCGTGACGATGCCGGTGCCCCACACGTCGTTAAGCAGGCCTCGACGTGACCAGTGCTGTGCTGGCGGTTGCGCGGAGAAAAACACCGGCATGCCGTGCGAGTCGGCGAATGAAATAATCGATTGAATATTCGATAAAACCGTGCTCATGGGATTCGCATTACGGTCATATGCGGCAATGAAATATTCCTGCATGTCGTGGATTAATAATGCTGCACGCTTGGGATCGAGCTGCCAGTGTGCGGCCTGGTTTGTGGGCAGTGGGGGAATCTCGTAGGGGGAGAGTTGGGGAATAGCCATTATGCTCCTTGAATGGTGAGTGAGTTATGAGTCGAGGGTGGCGCCGCCATCAACCCGCAGGTCGTGCATGGTGATGTGCCCGGCTGCTGGGGAGATCAAAAACGCGCAGGCTTCCGCAATATCCGCAGGTTGGGCGAGTTTCTGCAGCGGGATTCCTAACCGATATTCCTGTGGTGTGCCGGCAATGACCTGCTCGGACTGGTCCGTGTCTGGTTGCCACATCCCCCGCAACATGGGGGTATCCGTCGATCCTGGCGAGACTACATTGCATCGCACCCTCGAACTGCGCAGATTCCAACGCCAGTGTGCGCACCCATGCCGTTACCGCCGCCTTGGACGCCCCATAACCAGCCATGCCGACGCGAGGTGTCGTGGCGGCGTTCGACGACACAACGACAATCGCCCCAGCTCGTTGCTCCTGCATGTGCTTTGCGACGACAGAACATACGTTCACCACACCCTCCCACAATTGATGGTCATATTCCTGGTGTTTTGCGGATTGGTAGCAGAGTCTGGTTCCATGACACCAGCGCAATGTACCAATGCAGCTACTGGTCCATGCTTGTCGACGTCCTGTCGGAACTGCTCTGTGACCTGGTGGATATCGGTGACATCTACTTCGGGTATATCCCATGTGCTTACTACATGGTCGTGCGACCGAAAATAGTTTAGTGCAGGCAGCGCCAATTCCGCCAGTAGCACCGGTGATGATAATGTGCTGGGGTGGGTTTTTCATGGTGATATGTCGATTGGTCATGTTGTGTGTTGTCAAAATAAAGATGAGCTGACATGCAGCTTTTTGGGGGCACGGGACTTGTCGAAAGGTTGGATACCTAAGTAATCATGCCCCTACATAGGGTAAACAATCAAATCATAGGTGAGCCTAATAAAGAGCGAGTTTAGCAGGTTTGCCGCCCTGATTTATGGGGGTAATATCACAGATTTGATTTTGAACTTTTTAGCCCATAAAATTAAGGGCAGTTGCCGGCGTTTTTGGTAATTCTGCAGGAAAAATTCTTTTTGATGCCCCCATAAATGGGGGCAATTTACAGCAGTATCAAACATAGAGTCTGGCCAACTGTCGGGTTTCTGACAGGAAAAACGGGGGTAATTTCAAGATTTTTTTCCAGCAATTTTCCAGCATTTTTCTTAAAGTTAGCTGAGACTCTATTTATGTAATTGCATAATGCTGTTTTTTTCAGGTGTTTACCATGCCAAACACATGTAAGTAGAAAGAACGCTACTGATGAGTCTTTACGCTTGGCATGTCTGCTACCAGCGGTTTCTGAGAATTTGGCGCGCGGGGATGATTTCCAAAGGCTATTGCGCTCTGTGAAGAAGCCTGTTTATGGTCGGTGATGACAAGCCACCACGGGGGCTGAAAGCAAAAATCTCTCATGAGATTGTTATTTGGTTCCTCCCCCCGGCTTGAGATGTCACATTGAACAGCGAGGAAAGTGATATGAAGAAGAACTTACTTCCCAAGACTGCAAGCCAGCGAGCAATCGCCGGGTTGACCTCCCTGGCACTTGTTGCCGGTGGGCTGACCGTCATGCCCTATGCTGGTGCGCAAGATGAACCTGCTGAACCAGTAGTTGCTGCAGCAGAACCCAACAACGACGCAGCAGCTGAAGAGGCCGCCCCGGCAGAAGCCGCTGCCCCTGAAGCCGCCGCAGAAGATGCAGCTTTGCCTGAAGGCGCCGCTGCTGTCGCACTCGCAAATGCACCACAACTAAATACTGCTTTGCCAACGGGTGATGCTAAAGGATTCATCACTGGTGGTACTGCAGCTGGATCAGAGGTAGATTTCCAAGCCACTGGTTTAGGTGACGGGAGATAAGATCGTTTCGGTTGGTACTGAGCATGTTAACTGGTTGCGGAAAGACCAATCTATCAATGCCATTGCCGATGCCGAGTGGAAATGTCACCATTAGGGGCGTTCAAATCCCTCGCTGATGCTAAGACCGGTGAGCATATCTATTTCACTTATCTGAAAGCAGCAGATAGTAAAGAGTATGAGGTAATGCTTGATGCCACAGTTACCTCTAGTACTGAGAACATCAATGTAGATCAGTACACCGGGGCTAAGCGTACGCTGCTTGCTGGCCTAACTGAATCTGCGTTTGATCCGAGCTCCAAGGAACTTTTCGTTACCCGCAATTCTACTACGGGGTATACGATCTATAAGCTGGATGCCAAGACCTTGGATGTTCTTGCCAAGAACGACATCGAAGAGAAATATGCCGCTGATGGCATTGCCGCAGATAATAAGGGGCAAGTTTGGGTCACCAATTCTAATGATGGCACCATTTCGGTCTATCGGCAGAGTGATTTGACCCATATCAAGACTTTCTCAAAGCAGATCATCCCTGAGGCAAAGAGTATTGTCATCGACAACAAGAACAATCTTGCCTATGTTGGTGCTGCTGAGGGTAAGATTACCGTCCTGGACATCAATCAGAAAAACCGATCGGTACCATTGAACTGGATGGTTTCGATCAAGTAGCAAGTTTGTCCTATGATGAACAAACTAATCAGTTGATTGCAACTTCGGGTGGTTCCCCTGATCCACAGGTGGCAAAGGTTAAGCTTTCTGAAGGCAAGAAAGTTGACCGCTATGCAGTCAAAGGTGCTGAGGGTGTTGTTGGCGCTGCATATGATCCGGCAAGCAAGAACATTTTTCGTTGGCACTGGAGCCAGTGAAGTGGCTGTAATCAGTACCAGGATGAGAAGATCATTGCGACCATCCCTGACCGGTGCCGCTGCTACAGATGTGCGGTATAACGCTAAGGACAAGCGGATCTATGTAGTGAACCAGAGCGGTGGTACTGTCTCTGCGATTGATCCAGCAACCAATAAGGTTGTAGCCAACCTGTCTGTTGGTGATACGCCTGTACATCTGAGTGTTGCCCCCAATGGTGCTGTGGCTGTGGTGAACAAAGCTGATAAGGATATCGGTGCGCAGGATCTTGTCGATGAGGTTTACACCTTCAAGTACAATGCACCGACTCCTCCGCCGCCGCCTACCACCACCTCTGAGTCCACCACTCAGAAGCCAACCGAGAAGCCAAAGCCGACCGAGGACCCGAAGCCGAAGCCGCCGAACGGCAGTAGTGATCTCAGCAGCAAGCTGGGCAAGTACCGGACTATCCTCATTGCGATCTTCTCCGTGCTTGGCCTGACCGGTATCATTGCTGGTGCAGTTGCTGCTATGGCACACGCCAACATGATCCCGAAGGAATGGCTCCCTCCGCAATTCCGGTAGGGGATCAGAAATCCAAATGAATTCATGAGCGTCATTTGGTAACTGAAGACAAGGTGTAGTGATGCCTAACCGCATCGCTACACCTTTTTGTTATGGGTTCCTCGCGGAGACGTAACGTCGTAAAGCATCGGTAGGGAGTGGGGGTAATCATTGTGTATCGATATGCATTGATGGATACATTTTTAGGTAGAAGTCTTTGCGGGGTATGGCTGGGGTTTGTCGTGTGGGAACCTTATTCGGAATAGCAGTTGACGTGGTATTTTTTGCTGGTTGATGAGCTATTTGGCACGTTACATGTTTTGGACTACGGGGATAGATAAGCGGGATAGTATGGCCCTAAAATAGGGGCGGTTGATGAGCGTTGTATGGACTAAATGGGTCATAATTTTGATCGAATTAGTGAGTTTCGGGGTGTTTTGAAAAATATTTTGCTGATATTTTTGCCCCTTGCTCTTAGGGATAATTTATATTTGGACAGTAGGGATATCGGATCATCTTATACTTTTGGTCACTGCTTATATGTGTAGTCAATATCTGAATGGGTGGAATTTTATTGACTTTCAAGTCTGCTACCAGGGGTTTTATTAGTTTTGAATTGGAGTTTTCTGTTGCGTTTCGCCGCAATGAATGCTTAAGTCTGTAGGCATAAGCTAACGGGAAGCTAGTCTCATATTGATTGATGCTATTAGCTGGGCCTTAGCTCTTTTGTTTGTTCACCCATATGGTCAATCTATGGCGATTAACCTAAGCCGTAGGGAAAGTACATAAATATGAGTAGGAATGTGATTGCTGGGGGTGCGGCTCAGCGTGCTATTGCTGGGTTGATGTCTTTGGCTCTTGTTTCTGGTGGTCTGGTTGTGCCTTCGGTTGCGAATGCTGCGGAGGAAACAGGGAAGGCTGTTTGCAATCTGAGGGGGTTGCGCCAAGGCCCAGAGGAGATGCTCCAAAAGGAATGTCTCTGAATCGGGATGTCTACAAGATCGGTGGTGTTGTCGAAATTAAAATTACTGGTCTCACCGATATTACTGCTAAAACATAAGTTGCGTTTAACACTGAGTGGGGCGCAATGGGCCAACGGATCAAAGTGCTGGTGATGGTTTTGGAGCGTGTTTGAGAGTCCCCAGTTCTTGATATTCCGACATCAAAAATTAAAAACGGTGAAGTTACTGTCAAAGCGGTTTTGCCTTCAGAATTTGAAGGAGTATTCAGGCCCGGCAAGAATATCCTCATTGCTCAACTTGAAGATGGCACAAAGGTTACAGGAGTAAGGCGTTGAGGTTTGGGTGAAATGAGTCAGGCAAAGCAGCCGGTGCCTGTGGTCCGGAAAATCCAAATGGAGATAAACCTGAGCGGAAGATGCCCTGCTTCTGACAGTCAGAGTGGCGAGATCAAGACACCAATCCTGACGATAGTAATCAGGAAATGGGGAACAACCTGGTAATGAAAAACCAGGATGGCAAGTCGGCTGACCAAGACAATAAAGACCAGGGCACTAAGCCCGCTGATCAAAGACAACAAGGATCAGGACAGTAAGGACCAGGGTGACGATAACCCATCTGACCAGTCCGGCAAAGATCAGGATGACAAGGCTCAGTCTAGTAAGGGTCAGTCTGATAAGGGTCAGGACGATACGTCCGCTGGCCAGGATAATAAAGACCAGGGCAGCAAGCCCACCGACCAAACCGACAAAGATCAGGACGGTAAAGGCAAGGATCAGGCCGACAAAGATCAGTCTGGTAAGAATCAAACGGTAAAGGACCAAGGCAGCAAGCCCACCGACCAAGCCAGCAAGGACCAGGCCAGCAAAGATCAGTCTAGTAAGGATCAAAATACCAAGGACCAGGGCACCAAGCCCGCTGACCAGGGTGGGAAAGATCAAGGCACCAAACCTTCCGGTCAGAACAAACTCCGCCGATCAGGCTGGCAAGGACCAGCCAGGCAAAAGACTCAGGACGGCAAGAACCAAGGTCCCCAGGATCCCAAAGACCCCAAGATTACTCCATCTACCCAGTTCTCCCCAGCTGAGTAGCGTTCGAGGCATTGTCGGCAGCATTTTTGCAGTGCTTGGGTTAACTGCGTTATTCGCCGGTGCCCTCGGCGTCATGGCAAAAATACAACGTCATCCCAGCTAACTGGATTCCACAACAACTTCGACACCTGAGCCGATAATCACATCACTCAATAACGTACAGCGGCGTTACAAAAAGTCGCTGTATTTTTTTCGTCTGTGACGAAATAATGATGGTGCACAACACGAAGGCAGTCAGGCATCGTTCGGGAATGCGAAAATAATACAATAGTTGGGGGTAGAAGATCGCCGATCGTTACGATGAACTTTGGCATTATTCTTCCGCTAGAAGATAGATTTTTAGTTCAATATTTTAGGAATAATTGGTATTTTGCAGATTTAAGATCATTGCCTGATCCGATGCGGGGTAACCAATAGTTGTATCATTTGTGGGTTTTGTCTGCTTCTGTCGTCTAGGGGTAGTGGGGAGGCAGCTTCCGCGATATAAGATTGCCAATGGGGGATGAATAGAATTCTGGGGGTAATTTGGAAAAATTTTTCACCCCCATGACGGGTCCCATTAAGGAAAGCTAACCTTTTATCGTCATCGAAACATGTGATGCTTTTTGTGATTAACCATGGTGAATGCTATCCATAAAAATAGTGCCAAAGATATGTCTTACTATAATTAGCAAGTTTGTTACCAGGTATTTTATTAGGTTTAAGGCATGCCTTACTATTGATAATTGCGCCTAACTTGTTTACGCTCAGAACGGCAAGCCGATGAGGTAATAAATATGTGGTGGTTCTTTCGGAGACCACATGAGTTTCCTCCGTGCTTTTCTTACCAATTCAACCAAACTGTCAGCATCTCCGGCATTATTTCTGCTGGATATGGTGGCAGAGGAAGTACATGATATGAACAAGACCGCAAATGCAAGAACTGCTACCCAGCGTGCTATCGCTGGGTTGACCTCGCTGGCGTTAGTTGCCGGTGGTTTGACAGTCATACCGCATGCTGCTGCGGAAGATAATACCGCAACCCAGTGCATTGCTCATGAACAGCGGAAAGAACGAGGCCAGGGTGCCATTTCGGCAAACCAGAGCACCTACAAACCTGGTGATGTTGTCGAAATCAGTGGTACCGGGTTTGCCAAGCGTGTTCACCGTGACACTGGCGAACAGCTAGAGGACACCTTCCTGGCAGTGAAGCTGGACAGCAATAAGGCTGATTGGCCGAAGGATCAAAAGTGCCGGCGATGATTTTTGCATACCAAGGTGGCGACACCCCGACTACGTTGATTGCTCCTGGTTCGGTTCTTGATGAGGATGGTAACTTCACCATTAAGGTGGTGCTTCCTGCAGAATTCACCGATAAATTCCAGGAAGGTAAGCATGTCATCACGGTTTTGGGTGGTGACGATAATGGCCCTGCAGGTTTCTACCAGCGTTGACATTTGGGTCAATGAGTCCGGGATGCAACCCAACCATGTGGTGCCAGAAGGCCCCACGGAAAAGCCCACCCAGCCCAAGCAAGATGACAACAAGGCTGATAATGGTAATAATGCCAATAATGGCAATAACCAGGGCAACCAGGATAACAACGCCAATAACGGCAATAACAACCAGGATGGTAACAAGCCCGACAACGGCAATAAACCTGATAACAAGCCAGCGGACCAGGCCAATAACGGCAATAATCAGGCAAACCAAGCCAATCAAAACAACCAAGGGAACAACAAACCCGACAATAATAAACCCAATAACGACAACAAGCCAGCAGAGCAGCAGTCCAAGGCCACCGGCGAAGCCAAAGCCACGGTCACCGCGATTGATAACCGCCGCGGCAAGAAGGGCGATGTAGCACTCAACCTTTCCCTAACAAACTTCCCCAAGGGCGAAAAAGTCACCGTTACCTTCAATGGTCAGGAAACAAAAAGCCGGTCGGGTGGCGCCATCACCGTTGGCGAAGACGGCAAAGCCCAAGGTTCCGTCACTATTTCCGAGGGCTTGCCGCCGGTAAATATGCGGTGAAGGCTACCGCCAGGACACCAGCGTGGAGATCCCTGTTCGAAGTCACCCCAGCCGGTGCCGTCAGCAATAATGCTGCTACCGGTTCGAAAGTGGAATTCCACGCTGCCGGCCTGCCCAAAGACGCCAAGGTGACCGCGGTCGGCACCGAGGGCGTGAACTGGCTGAAGAACCAGGAAGGCACCGCCGATGACAAGGGGCAAGTCACCATTAAGGACATCCAGGTTCCGGTAGACGCCCCCTTCGGCAAGGTGATTTCCTTCACCCTACACCGCCGGTGGTGAAACCAAGACCCTTGAGACCAACACCAAAGTAAATGCCAGCACCGAGTCCCTGAATGTTGACCAGTATTCGGGCGTGAAGAAGGAATTGCCGTCGGGCCTGTACCAGTCGGAAGTGAATGACAAGACCGGTCACGTGTTTGTGACGAGTGCACAAGGCACGAATAAGTCCACGATCTACAAGCTGGATGCTAAGACCTTGGATGTCGTCGCAAAGAATGATGCGCTAGAAAAGGACGGCGAGAAGTTCTATGCTGCTTTCGGCGTCGGCCTGGATAATAATAAGGGTTTGGTATGGGTGACGAACACTCAGCAAAATACCGTCTCTGTGTACAAGCAGGATGATTTTGAGCCATGTGAAGACCTTCCCGAAGGGTTCCGTGGCACACTCGCGTGACGTGGTAGTCGACGAGCAGACCAGCTTGGCCTATGTTTCCGCTGCCTCCGGTGATGAAGTAGTGGTTTTTGATGCCAATAAGAATGAGCCGGTGCGGCGGATCGTTGCCTGGTTTTTGAACGGGTGATGAGCCTGAATTCAATCAGGAGACCGGGGAATTGTTCACCACCTCCTTGAATGCCCCTAAGGCTGCCAAGATTGATGTTCGCAACAACGACAGGTGACCACTTTACGATCTGCCTAAGGACCAGGTGGAATCCGCTTCGGGTATTGCCTACGATCCGGTAAGCAAGAACATCTTCGTTGCGTCGCAGGGTTCCGGCAATGTGGTTGTGGTCAACACCGAGTCCAAGAAGGTGGTGGCAAGCATTCCGACCGGTGCCGGTTCGCTAAACGCGCACTACAACAAGGCCGACAAGCGGGTGTATGTGACCAACCGTGGTGGTGGCACGATCACGGTTATTGATCCCTGCTACCAATAAGGTGGTTGCTAACCTGCCGGCAGGCACGAATCCGAACCATGTGAGCGTTGCCGGTGACGGTACGATCATTGCGGTGAACAAGGCCGCCGCAGAGAAGAATGGTGAGCGCTTCGACGAAGTATATACCTATAAGTACAACGGTGCGGTGACGCCGGATCCGGGCAAAGCCAGGTAAGCCGGGTGACCGAAATTCGCTCGAAGATTTCAGCAGCAAACTGCGTGACCCCTGCTAACCTGCCGTCTCTGCGGAATCTCCTTGCCACCGTGTTTGCGGTGCTTGGTTTGACCACTATCTTTGCCGGCGCCCTGAGTGCCATGGCACGGTTTAACGTGATCCCAAGCAGCTGGGTTCCGCAGCAGCTCCGGTTCTAAAATTTCACTCAATAGCGGCAGCGATGTATGGCATCGTTGCCGTTTTTGCTTGTCGACGCCCGTACGCCTCAATCACCCCATTATTTACCCCTGAATGACGGATTTCCTCGGTCATGTCTGTACTGTTTTGTTGGTATTTTTTCGCCATGTGGGGGTAATTTTGGGATTATTTTTTTGGGCTGTTGGGGTATGTTTTTATATTGAAAACATCTACCGGCATATGGCGTTTACATCGTCTAATGTGATAACTATGGGTCACAATACTGGACAGTGTTCTTCGAGTATCTAATTTTTACCGGGTTTTTCGAAGGGTTTTTTCCCTTGCGAACCGGGGGTAGCTTCGTTAAACTCAAGACCCATAAGCAAAATGGGTAGCGATAACACGCTATTATTTGTTTGTTGCTATTTTCCCTCGTTGTGCTTATCTCCTTCTTCTTCTTTTCTCTGTTCAAATCCGTAAATCCTCCGCGACAATTTGTCGTGCAATCAGAAAGGTATGGCTATGAAACGTGCTATTGCTGGATTGATGTCGTTGGCTCTCGCGACCGGTGGCATCTTGGCTGCTCCCACCGCTCTCGCCGCTGAGCGCGCCGGTACCTGCAATGTCGATGCCGGTGCACCCGCGCAAAGAGGCGCAGGTACGATGACCGCCGACAAGAGCACCTATAAGCCGGGTGACGTTGTGACCCTTACCGGCACCGGGTTCCGGCCGCTTATCGACGCTTACCTGTCGTTGGATTCCAACACCGCCAACTGGCCTAAAGACCAGAGCGCCGGCAGCTCTCTGAAGATCTATGACGACTACGATCAGGCCCTGTACCTGCGTGATTCCGATCTTGGTGGTTCTTTTACCACCAGGTAGTGCTGCCCAAGCTTGACGACGACTTCACCACCGGTAAGCACACCATCACTCTTGTAGGCATCGACTATAGCGGTCGACCCACCATTATGAAAAATGTTGAGTTCTGGGTGAATGAATCTGGTGAAAGCACCGCCTTCTGCGGTGCCGATAACCACTAATACTGAACCAAAACCGTTGATTTCGACAGCGATGCGAATCCGCATCGCTGTTTTTTTATGGGAGAGCCCCTAAAAAAATAGGGGCCATTTGGGAGCTAATAGCAAAAAAATCTATGGTTTTCGTAGTTTCTGATTGACAGGATCATAGGGTAATTTTCAAAATATTTTTACGTGAATTGACAGGAGACTTTTAAGGAGATTTTTACCTTCTGTGAGTGGTCGTATGTATAGCTGATTCTTATGTTCTAGCGCGCTAAATGCCCGAGGGGTTCATGTCTAAAAGATTATTTCCCCACGTCGTGCGCATATCTGCTATATGGGATTTTATTAGATTTGAACTAGGCTTACCCCTTTGCGCATCATTGGTCGGTCTGCTTATGCTCATGACCATAAGCGGATGTAGCACTGACTGCATATGATTATTTGTAATATGCTATCAGTTCTTCTGTGCTTTTCTTCAGTTTTATCTATTTTGTAAAGGTAAATGGTGTTTACCCCCACTATTTACCTCTCTACGAGAGGACTGCTCATGAGCAAGAGCGTATTTGCCGGAAAGGCCACCCAACGGGCACTTGCCGGTCTCACATCATTGGCCCTGGTTGCTGGCGGTTTGACCGTGGTACCTTCGGTTGCCGGTGCTCAGGAAATCAAAGAATGCAACGGCAGCTTCGTTGGTCCAAAGAACCTGGGTCTTGAAGACTCCAACCTGGCCTTGCAGAAGAATACCTACTGGCCAGGTGACGTGTTGGAGATCTCTGCCGAGAATCTGGAACTCCTCAAAGATCCCTACCTGACCTTGAATGGGAATGCCATGACCGGTCTTGCCTGGCCTTACCAGGAGGGCATCGAAGGTGTACATGTTGATGGTAATAAGCTGATTATCGAAAATGTGGATGATCGGGGACATGCCAAGGAAGGCATCATTCGAGTCCAGGCTCAGCTTCCGTCAGAGATTGGTGAAGGCGGCCTTTTCATGGGCAAGAACGTCCTGACTCTTTCCGGCACCGATGATAATAATGACCAGGAAGTAACCCTCAGCCGTAGCGTTGACTTCTGGGTGAATAAGTCTGGTCATGAAGGTGATCCGTGTAGCTACACCCTCCAGCAGGAAGAAACGCCGACTCCGGAAGAGCCGGAGGATCCCGCCAATCCCTCCACCGAACCTTCGGCTAAGCCGAGTGAACCAACCGCTAAGCCGAGTGAGCCTACGACTAAGCCTACCGAGCCGGGTAAACCTACCACTAAGCCTTCCGAACCTGGCAAGCCCACCACTAAGCCTTCCGAGTCCACCAAACCGACCACCGAACCCAGCACCAAGCCCACTGAGCGGGCAAGCCTGGTGACGGCAATGGCAAGTCCGACTTCAACAAGTTCTTCGGCAGCCTGAAGGACAACACCAAGGGCATCCTGTTCGCGGTCGCCGCAGCCATCGGCATCCCGGCCATTATTGCAGGTGTGGTTGGTCTCCTGGCGCAGCAAGGCATGATCCCGAAGGAATGGCTTCAGGGCTTTAAGTTCTAAATAATTCATTAGAGGCGACAATGTAGCAACGTGATTTTTCACGTTGCTACATTTTTGTGTTTACTAAACAGGTTTACGAGAAGAAGTTGGTGGATGTCAATTCGCATTTCAATTTTGATGAATAAAAACATAGTTATACCTTATTAAGATAAAGTGATGCTAAAGAAAAGCCGACGATGTACGGCAAATGACATGGTTTAGAGGTCAATTGTGTCGGGGTAGGTGGGGGGAATCTCCTCTTCGGTGAGGTTTTCACGAAGGTCGCTGGTGGTTTTTCTAGCAACGGTGCCCGGGGCGCGTCGTAAAGCCCACGATTTTACTTGGTTGCCTGGAGTATTTGCGGTGACGATATAGTGATGATGATTATAAAAACGGCCATATTTTGGGGCGATTCCGTTGTCGCCGATGAAAAATGGGGGAGCAGTATCGTATGAATTTAATATTTGCAACCTCAATATTTAGACATGTGGCTAATGGTTAATTTGGATAAATACTGACTGTTGGGTAGGAATTATTTATAGTCAGATTTAATCCGTTATTTGAAAAGTGACTGGATTCTATGCCGGTTTCACCCCCAAGAGAGCCTAGGAATCTAGTTACATTGGTCTCATTTAACAGGGGGTAAAAACAGGGTAAAGTCCCGTATTTATGACCGATTGTGTGGTATCCAACATTTAGATAGCTACCCTAACTTTATGACCGCGAGAGATCGATAGATAATATGCCATCTAGCACTATAAATAGTGAATGGGCAACTAAATCAAAGGGTGGATTTGGGCGTAAAAATCGGCTTTTTTACCACCCCTCAGTGTGATCTGCGCCAATGGGTCTCTTGTTATTTTACAAAGGTTCACCTACTATCTTGATGGTGAGCCAAAGAGAAATTAGATTAGCCTTAATTCAAATATTGAGAGTATAATGTTTTTCCTTTGCTCTCGCTCTTGAAAAGTCGATCACGCCCGTGCGCAATCCAAAATCTCCTCCATGTGCGTGCGGGGGAAAGTGCGTGAATATGCAAAAAAATAAGATCTCTGCTACCGCAACTCGCAGGTTTATGGCTGGTGCCTTGTCGGTTGCGCTCCTTGGTGGCGGCCTTGCTGTCGTTCCCGCTGTTGCAACCGCGCAGGATGCACAATGTGTTGTCAATGAACCGCGTAAAGGCAATGGGGTGGGTGAACTATCGTTTGACAAGCAGACCTACAAACCGGGTGATGTCGTAACTATGACCGGTACTGGTTTTGCTGCTCGTCCTAGTGACGGTTTCCTTGGCATGAAGTTGAATTCCAATAAGTCGGAGTGGCCAGCAGATCAAAGCGCCGGTGATAATTTGGAATACAATGAGGGTAACGCCACGACATTGGAAATCCCGGCGGCAACAGTTGGGAATGGCAATTTCACCGTGCGGGTAGTATTGCCGGCATTTGATGCCAAATTCCAGGCTGGTAAGCAGGTGATTACCCTTCTGGTGGTAACGATGGCGGTCCGGTCGCATCCCGTAGCGCCGTCATTTGGGTCAATGAAACCGGTGATGATTCTGACGCCTGTGGTGCTACCCCAAGTGTGAAACCGCAACCAGATCCGCAGCCACAACCAGAGCCCTCGCAACCGGAAAAAGACTTCAGAAGCCCCAGCGCCAAAGCCAGATCCGCAGCCACAACCAAAGCCTTCGCAACCGGAAACGACTTTCAGAGGCTCCGGCACCGAAGCCGAGCAAGACCTCGAGCCGGAAAAACCTCCGAACCTGCAAAAACCTCGGAAAAACCGAAGCTTTCACAAGAACCGCAAAACAATCTTAACAAAGGCGTCGAGAACCTTCTGAACTACTTCAAGGACGGCACCAACGTACGCAAGGTCGTCATTGCTGTTGCCTCCGTTTTTGGGCATCGCCGGTTTGGCTACCGCAGTCTTGGGGTCACTGGTCAAACTCAATTTGATTCCCCGTGATTGGTTCCCGCCACAATTCCGGTTCTAATCATTAAAAATGGCAATAATCCCCGCTCATAGGCCTTACTGGTCATGACGGGGGTTCTTGCATCATTAATTTATAGGCAATAGCTGTGGATCTGCGCTTTTCGACGAGGCAAGGCGCTATAGATCTCGTCGAAAAGCACAGGAACAAAAAAATAGAAAGAAACATACTGTGATGAATAAAAAATTTAGCCGTCGTCACTTCCTGGGCCTCGCAGGACTTAGCGCTGCCGGGCCTCGCATTATCCGGGTGTAATGGTGGTAAAAAGCCAAAGTACAGGGTGGCAGCAGGACGGTAAAAGACCTCGACGGCAATGAGATTGAAGTGCCGGCAAGTCCGCAAAAAAAGTAGTTGCCATGTCCGAACCCACGCTTGATAATGCGTTGGCCTTAGGGTGTGCCACTAGTGGGATGCTACCGCAGGTCGTGGCCAATCAACCATCCCCAACTACTTGAGTGATAAGGGCAAAAGATATTCCCATCCTCGGTAACGTTGCGCAAACCCAATTTTGAGGCCATTGGTGCTGCTAAACCGGACCTCATCCTGGTCGACGGCACCAGCGTGAATAATAACCAGCCAGTGCTTGACGCGTTAGCAAAAATCGCCCCAACCGTGTACACCGGCTACCCGGGTGGTGATTGGCGGGAAAACCCTGCGGCTCACCGCCGATGCCCTCAACATGGTGGACGAAGCCGAAGACCTCATGAAGGACTACGACAAAAAGTCAAAGACGCCACCAAAAACTAGAAAAATACCAGGATAAAACCTTTCAGCATTATTCGCTGGCAAGGCAATAATGCTGCTCTGATCCTCAAAGAACTACCGGCCGGCCGGGCCCTCACTGACCTGGGCCTCAAACGCCCCCGGCGCAAGACAGGAAGGCAAAGGACACTCGGAACCAGTGTCGCAAGAAAACCTCAGCGATATCGATGCCGACTATATTTTCTTCGGCACCCTAGGCGGTTCCTCGGTGGGGAACACCCAGGCAGGCGGTTCCGTAGATACCGAAGGCGCCAAAGAAGCTATTGCTGAAGCCACCAAGGTTCCTGGTTTTGAAGACCTTTACGCCTACCAAGAGGATCACATCATTCCGGTTGACGGTTCCCTGTGGACTTCTACCGGTGGTGTGTTGCTCATGAACACAATCGTCGATCAGGTTGTCGAATTCCTGGTATAAAACTCGCCCTCACGTTAAGGATCGCACTATGGTTACTTCTCCTAAACCAGCTCGTCGAATACCCCGCCGAGCTCGGCGTACCGCCGCTGTTATCACAGCATCGTTGCTGACGTCCGGATTCTCAATGGCAAATGCTATTGCTGAAACCCCTCAGCCCGGTAATGATGCTACAGAAGTAACGAAACAAGCTGGTAACGTGCCGCATGAAACAGCGGATAATATAGGCGAATCAAAGCATGCCACTACTGATGCGGCTACTGAACCACCAGATAATCATGCCGGCATGACTTCGACCTCTGAGCCTACTTCCGAATCACCTGCTAGTGGGCAGAAACCTGATGCAGCAAGTACCGAGGGGGCAAAAGAACCAGTTGCATCTGAAACGGCAGACGCGACAAAGACGAATTCATCACCAGAATGTCTTCCTGACTCCGGGCGCACCCCAGTCCCCGAAATTGTTGGTGGTATTACCGCTGATAACACGATTCACATCAAGGGCAAGGATTATTGCAACGCGAAGGGCGGTGGCGCCAAGATTGCCATCAAAGTAGACGGGAAGAATACCCATCGCCTCCAGCCGCTTTCCCATACCATGGGATCCCAACAGCGACAAAAAGGGGACGATACCATTTGGTTCCTGGCTGAGGCCAACAATAATGGCGACTTTGACATCAATATGCCGCTTCCTAATGGAACAACAACCGGTGAGAACGGGACAAAAGAAGGGGCTTTTTGAAGACGGCAGGCACGTTATCCAATTTCTTAGCGGTTCCTTGCAAGATGATGACCCAGTATCTGGGGTAGAACTGACCTTTGTAAAAGGCAAATACCATCCGCTATGGGCTCCTGGCAAAGCCATTGCGAACAGTAAATTCACTCCTGAAAACCAGACTGTGGTCGCAGCCCAAGATGGTAGCAAGATAAAAGTCACTGTTTTCACTGGTCAATCCGGTGACTGGGTTTATGCCATCCCCTATGTTGAGAATAAAACTGTTGAGAATAAAACCGTATGGAAGAAACGAGAATGGTGGCCGACTGGGAAGAACGGTTGGCATCAGCTTGATGCCAATAAGCAATTCACCATTCAGGACACCAGCAAGGTGGAAGCTGGCACTTTTCGGTTAGCGGTTGTGAACGGTAACGAGAATAAATACGGGGAATTTATTGGGTGGACGCCTTTTTCGCTTCGAAGGTTCTTCGAATGATAAAGCAGGTAATCAATCTTCCGGTAATTCACCGCAAGATATTGATAAATCCCTCAAGGACGTCAACTCGCAGATAAAAAGGTTGATACCGCGTTTGATGGGATGCTGAAACCATGGGGCTTGGTGCTGCAGGTTCCGGTGGATCAAATAATGCCAAGAAATCCACAACTCCTACCACCACCCCTGCCCAGCAATAACCCCGATGCCGGTAATAATACGAATAATGCGACAGCGGGGAATCGTCCAAGAAGAAAAAAATCAAAAAGAAAACCACCACAACCACCAGCGCATCTGGTGGTAATGCGACCGTGGGGCGAGCTACAACTACCGGTGGGGTTCGACGGCAGCCACTACACGTAGTGGCGGAACTGTAGCGGGCGGCGCCAAACCTGTTACCGCTAGCTCTAGCAGTGCTACACGTACCACATCTGGCAATTCCCGCAGGTTCTCCTAACTCTACAGGCTCTAATAATTCTGGTGGTTCCACTAACACCAACAATGGGTCGTCGGCTGTTCTGAAACCGCAGCCGAAAAAAACACCAAAACCACCGGTGAAGAGCCGCGACCAGCTCACCAAGAAAAACGTCTTCGGGGTCACAGGAAAACTGAAGAAGGAAGTCCTCACCATGAAGATTCCCAAACTGAAGGCAGGTGACTGGGCATACCTGTACGTGTACTCGGCCGACACGTCGCAGAAACCCGTGGGGGTTTCCTGGATCCAGGTTGATTCCACCGGTGCGGTCAAACTGGACACCAGGATTTACCGGATGGTGAATACACTGTTGCCGCAGTTGACGAGAAAGGTGACCTGGTTGGCTGGGTTGATGTGAAGCTGGGCGACATTAAGAATGCTGCAGTTTCCGATGGCGACGAGGAATCAGACGATGAGATTGTGGCAGCCCAAGTAGGAATGATGGGTGCCGCCGACTGGTGGTTGATTGGCGTCTCTGTGCTCATCCCCTTTGCAACTGCTGGTGTTATTTATGTGTTTCACCGATCACGCCGCAGCAACTAGTTTTAGAGGATTAGAATGACTTTTCGAATACATAATATCGCTCGGTTTGCGGCTACCATTGGTGTTTTGGCTCTGTTTTGGGGTCTTTCCATATGCCTCTTGCATCTGCATTACCCCCGGAGGTGCGGCTACAGTCAACACCCCTGGTACATCTTCCAGCGTTTCACCCGATTCCGTAGAACAGTGCGGTTCTGTGAGCTACGAGGTGAGCGGCTTTCCCGCAGGTGAAACCGTGAACGTGAAGATTGATGACGGTAATGTTTCTGGCGGTGATAAAAGTGTTCAAGGCCAGGGTGTGGTTGATGAACAAGCAATTGGGAATGATGGTCGAGCCTCTGGCAGCGTCGAAATCTCTTGTGATTTTTCCTACCGGCATGCATACATTACGCTTTCTAGCCACCGGCGGACCACAGAACAGGGGATACTCTAACCGCAGCCCCGAATTTGAGGTTACCGCAAAATCTGGTGGGGGAGGAGAATCAGGGGATTCGAATAACTCGGACAGTGGCGCCTCTGACTCTAATAGTGGGGATAGTACCTCTGGTACCACTTCGGCTGGTGGGGCTCATAGCAATAATTCCCGCCTCGGGTGGCGGTACCACAAGCCGAGGCAACACTGCTAGCGGTAGTCGAGGTAATTCTGCCAGCAGTGATGATGACGACGATGATGACGAGGACGAATCCACCTCCTCCGGTGGTGGAGGTGGCGGTGCTTCGGGTGGGGCTGCCCGCGCCGGTGGCGGTGGCAGCGCGTCCTCCGGCGGCGGTTCTGGTGGTGCCAGTTCCGGCAGCACCAGTAATGGTTCCAGCCGTGGCTCCTCAGGTGGCGGAGGCAGCGGTGGATCCGGTGGATCCGGCTCTGGTGGCAAAAAAACTCGTCGTCAAGCAAAAACGGTAGCAGCGGCGGCTCACGAAAGCATCCGGCGCCAAAGCCGCAGGATCCGCCAAGAACGCAACCGGTAATAAGGCCAAGGCCAGCGGTTTCTCCAATAAAAAGTCGAAGAAAAAATCCACCAACAGCGACGGGCCATCCAACGGCGGCCTCTTCGACAAGGCTGCACAAGATGAAGAAATCACCCCAACCGCGAACTCGGTACCATACATTGGGTTCTTCGTTGGGGGCGTAATCCTGCTTGTTGGCATGACTGCCATCAACGCGTGGCTCTACCTCCAACGCAACGCCGCCGCTACCGCAGCAGCCACAGCCGCGGCCGCAGTCAATGCAGCCAACCAGCGCAACCAGCAGGAGCAATCGCGCCAGGACGATAACCCCTTTGACGTCTTCGGGACCGGAAACTACCGTTCATGAGTCGAAGCAATCGGATAGTAGGATTCATAGGGATCCTCGTAATATTAGGCGCAGCATGCCCTGGCATCAATGCTGTATGGGTCGAAAGCGATCTCCGCCAGCGACGTATTCCTGGCCATGCAGGGGCTGGGCGACCACGAAACCTATGTGGTGGTTGCCGAGCAGCGAGTACCCCGAACCTGGGTGGTCATCATTGTTGGCGCAGCCCTCGGCGTTGCCGGGGCCCTCATGCAGGCGCTCACCCGCAACCCGCTTGCCGACCCCGGAATCCTGGGTATCAACGCGGGGGCATCACTCGCCGTGGTTACCGCAGTCGCGTTCCTCGGCATACACGGCATCACCGCCTACGTGTGGTTTGCCCTGGTGGGGGCCACACTAGCGGCCATCGGCGTATACCTGCTAGGCGGCGCGGGCCGGGCGAACGTGACCCCCGCGAAACTCACGCTGGCCGGTGTGGCGATCTCCATGGCAATTTCCGCCATGGTGCAAACCGTGCTGTTGAGCAACCAGGAAGCCTTTAACGAATTCCGCTATTGGGCTTCCGGCTCGGTCGAAGGACGCAGTTGGGACGTGTTCGCCACAGTCGCTCCATTCATCGTGATCGGCCTGATCCTGGCGCTTATCACGGCACCAGCATTAAACGCGCTCGCCCTCGGCGACGACACCGGTAAAGCCCTGGGTGTGCAAGTAACCCGCACCCGCACCCTGGTCATCATTGGGGTGACACTACTCGCCGGCGCCGCAACCGCCGCGGTGGGCCCCATCATGTTCGTCGGACTTGCCGTGCCCTACCTGGCGCGCGCAATCTGCGGCACCGATCAGCGGCTAGTAATACCGACCTGCATGATTGCCGCGCCCGCGTTTCTGCTGCTTGCCGACGTTGCCGCCCGCGTCATCGTTATGCCCGCGGAGGTACAGACCGGCATCATGTCCGCCCTGGTGGGCGGCCCAATCTTCATAGCCATTGTGCGCCGTAAAAACCTGGAGACCTTCTCATGACCAACTTCGCAGTGGCCACCACATCGGATACCGGGCTGCAGGCCACCACGAACACATCCCGATTTCGCACCATTGCTGGTATCCGCCTGGAACGCAACACCGTCCTCCTCGGGGTCATATTGGTCGCAATTGTTTTCGTGGCTATGATTGGCGCGTTATCGCTGGGCGACTATCCCATGACCGCCTGGGAAACCGTCGCAAACCTGTTCGGTTTCAGCGATGATTATTTGGGTCAATTCTTCGTCCAAAGCCAGCGGCTCCCCCGAGTCATGGCCACCATCGCAGTCGGCGCTGCCCTGGGGGTGTCTGGCTGCATTTTCCAGCAATTATCCGGGAATACGCTGGGCAGCCCGGACATCATCGGGTTCACTACCGGGTCCGCCACGGGTGCGGTGGTGACAATCATCGTCCTTGACGGTTCCCCCATCGCCACGGCCGTGGGCGCATTACTAGGCGGCGCCGGATCAGCCCTGGCCGTGTACGCACTCACCCTTGAGCAACGGGAAACTGTCGGCGCCCGCCTGGTGCTGGTAGGCATCGGCATGGCATCAATCCTGTCGGCAGTGAACGCGCTGCTCATGGTGAAAGCATCAATCAACGCCGCCCAAACCGCCGCCCAATGGTTGGCAGGCTCGTTCAACGCCACCACCTGGGGTGAAGTAGGGTTTGCCCTGTCCACAATCCTGGTGCTGGTACCGGCGGCTCTGCTGCTGGCCCGACCGCTATCGGTCATGATTACCGGCGATGACCTGGCGATCGGTTTGGGCGTGGATGTAGAGCGGCGGCGCCGAGAGCTCATGATCGTCGGTGTGGCCCTGACCGCGATCAGCGTGGCGGTGGCCGGCCCAATTGCGTTCGTGGCGTTAGCGGCACCGCAGCTTGCGCGGCGGATCAGCCGGGCCTCCGGGATTGGGATGGGAAATGCGGCACTCATGGGCGCAGCCCTGGTGGCCGTGAGCGATATTATCGCCCAACGGATTTTCGCGCCCACACAATTACCTGTTGGGGTGGTCACCGGTCTGCTTGGTGGCGTTTACCTCGTGTGGTTGTTGGGCCGACAATGGCGGAAATGAGAAATAAGGATACTATGACCACTGCGACAACAACTCCGGCCCTTCAGGCACGTAATCTCTCTGTTGGCTATGGTGGTGCCAACATTATTACCGACCTCAACGTTTCCATTCCCACCGGTGAATTCACGGTCATTGTGGGTCCCAATGCGTGCGGCAAATCCACGCTGCTCCGGTCGCTGGCCCGGGTGCTGCCAGCCCAGGGGACGGTGCTGCTCAGGGGAAGACATTCACTCTATGGGCACGAAGGAAATAGCCCGCATCATGGGGTTGCTTCCCCAAAGTCCCACCGCCCCGGACGGCATCGTGGTCTACGACCTGATCTCCCGGGGTCGCTACCCCACCAGGGGATTCTGGGCCGGTGGACGCACGAGGATGAGGTGGCGGTAGAACGTGCCATGGCAAAGGCCCGGGTCTTTGGACTGCGCGACAAACGCATTGATGAGCTGTCCGGTGGGCAGCGGCAGCGGGTATGGCTGGCCATGGTGTTGGCGCAGGACACACCGGTGGTGCTGCTGGATGAACCCACCACATACCCTGGACATCACCCATCAGGGTGGAGGTGCTCAACCTGCCCGCGACCTGCAGCAACAAGGGGTGACGGTGGTTGCGGTGCTACACGAGCTCACGTTGGCGTTCCGCTATGCCACGAATCTTGTGGTGATGAAACAGGGCACGATCGTGGCGGAAGGCCAGGTGACGGAGGTAGTGACAGAATCGCTGCTGAAAGAGGTATACGCGCTTGACTGTCGACTGGTCGATGATCCCGAAACTGGTCGTCCCATTGTGGTGCCCAAAGCGTAGCAGGCTGCGGCCGAGTTGTTGTATAAAAAACATGTACAAGAGTGCGCTTTTCGACGCTGCGTTAGGCGTCGAAAAGCACTAGTCATAGTGTAGGGAAAAACATGTATAACAAACAGCTCGGCCGCCGTGCCTTTTCAGCCTCGCCGGCCTCACCGCGGCGGGGCTGGTGCTATCGTCGTGCAAAAACGCCAAAGCGGTACCCGAATCATAAAAACGCTTTTGGCGACAATATTGTGGTGCCCGCCGGGCTGGAACGGGTCGCCGCCATGTCCGAACCCACCTTAGATAACGCCCTCGCGCTGGGGGCGACACTGATCGGTGGTACGGCGGGTCGTGGGCAATCCACCATTCCTAGCTATCTAGAAGATAAAGGACATGGTGTTCCCATACTTGGCAATGTGGCGCAGCCCAGCTATGGGGCTTTAAAAGAAGCCAAACCGGATCTCATTCTTATCGATGGCACCAGCATTGGCACCGACCAACAAGCAATCGAATCGCTGACGGCCATCGCACCCTCGCATACACCGGTTACGCCGGAGGTGATTGGCGGGATAACCTTCGGATCACCGCGGATGCCCTCAATATGACGGGCGAAGCCGATGATCTCGTGTCCGACTACAATGGAAAGGTCAAGTCTGCCCAGCGGAAACTGGAAAAATATCGCAATAAAACCTTCAGCATTGTTCGATGGCAAGGCGATAATGCCTCCTTAATACTGAAGGAACTTCCCGCAGGTCGCGCCCTCACCGATTTAGGGCTGGATCGACCCCCAAACCAGGATCGGGATGGTGAAGGCCACTCCGAACCCGTACCTAGAGAAAACCTTGCCAATATCGACGCTGACTATATTTTTCTGGGCACCTTGGGGGGAGACGACGAGGTGGGAAGTGGGGGAGGCGCTGGTACAGTTGACGTTGAAAGAGCTAAGAAAGTGGTCGGAGAAGCCGCCAAAGTGCCGGGTTTTACCGGGCTGCGTGCCTACCAAGAGGATCACATCATTCCGGTGGACGGTTCGTTATGGACATCGGCCGGTGGTGTGCTTCTGATGAATACAATTGTCGACCAAATCGTCGGACTTCTAGTATAATAATATCCCCACAATATTTAGGATTGCATCATGGTCTCCTCATCAAAGTCTCATTACCCATCGCGTCGGTCACGTCGGACTGCTGCAGTTATTGCTACTTCACTGCTGACTTCGAGTGTCTCCCCGGTCACCGCATTTGCACAGGACCCTGGCAAAGATATTACATTTTGATTCAAGGGGCGACTGGGAACCTGCCGCAGGCACCTGCGATGCCGGGACTCCCCGCTGCCTCACCACCGGCAAACGGGGGTACTGAAACGAAGCCCTCCGATACGGCTGCCGCGCCCTCTGCGACAATGCCAGCATTGCCCAGCCTCGAAAACTCCTGCGCCCGCCGATGTAACCAAAGCCACCCAAGATGTTGTTGATAAGGTTGCACAGGGGATGCAGGCGCTCGATAATGCAGTCAAGGCTCCCGAAGAAACTTTCGAAGTTGAGGTGGAGGGCGAAGGTGCCGCCGACAAGGCTAAAGTGACCATCACTAAGAAGATTGCTGACCCCGCCAACGGTAAAGTGCATTTGAAGGGCGAAAACTGGAAGAATAAGGATAATAAAGGCTCAACCATTTTGGTCAGGCTCAAGGGGTATAACGCCCAGACCGGTGCTGAAACCATCTTCAAACAGGAAAACCCCGCAAGCCAACAATCGCCCGCTGATGGCAAGGCTGCCGACCCAGAAGTTTATTGGAAGATCGATGCCAAGGAAGACGGTACTTTTGAAGAGGACTATGACCTTCCCAAGAACCTCATCCCCGGACAAGGTCTCAAACTTGAGTTCGAAACAGGTGCCGCCGCTAATGACATCAAGCGGAACAAGACCACCGAATCCCTGGTCATTGGTGGCACAGAATACGTAGAAAAACAAGCGGCGTCCGCGCGAGCAGTGCCACGGGCTATCGGCTGCCGAAGCCGCAGCGAAAGCCGCCGAAATCGAATCCGCCGCCAAGGAAGCCGCCGAATCCGCAAAGGCTGAGGCTTTGGCCACGGGTTCTGCTGTCGCTAATGCGATGGCCCCTGCAGACTCCTGGCGGATCGGCGGAACCCACCGACTCGGACAAGGCGACCGCGTCCACTACTCCATCTGCCACGCCCAGCACGCAGCCTCCTGCGCCCAGTACTACACAAACGCCACCCTCCACCACCCCTCCACCTCGGGGACGGCCTCGTCTAAAACTTCGACACCCCCAAATAATTCGGGAACCTCACAGTCAACAACGCATCAACTCAACCCCCCAAGGACGACAAGAAACAAAAACGATTCCAGCTCCACCGACACCATTAAAGACATCAACTACCTCTTGAAGGAAATCAAGAATTTTGACAAAAGCATTCGAAAAACCTCCTGGGTGCGCGGCACTAGCTGCCCTCAGCTCATCTGGCGGCAGCAATATTCCCGGACTTCCCGGTGGGTCGAATAATTCGACAAAGACCACCGCACCCACCACCCCACGGGCTGGCGGTCAGGCTGGAAACACCGGCGGCAATAAAACCGGCACCGGTACCAGCGGCAACGGCACGGCAGGGAAAGCACCTACCGGGGGTACCTCGGGAGGCAAGTCGACCACAGGCGGCGCTGCAGCAGGTACGAAAACCACCCAAAAAGGCACGTCAACCAATGCTTTGAGTGGCCTAGGAAGCCTCAGTAGCCTGCTCGGTGGCACCGGTCAGGGGAACCAGTGTGGGCGGCACCCGGACCTCCGGCACGACAACTGGTGGCGCCACCCGTTCCACCAACGGAACCGGGGCTACCCGAACCACCACCGGCACTAATGGCACCAGCCCAGCCACCGGGGCCCGCGTCATCAATCCCAATACCAATGGGCGTGCCGCCGCCGGGAGCTCGCGCGGCCGGTGCTGCTGGAGCCGGTTCCGCCAAGGCAACCACCAGCAACTCCGCGTCGGCAAGCTCGAAGCCGCAGCCGAAACGCACCCCAAACCACCGGTGAAAACCCGCGACCAACTCACCCAAAAGAACGCCCATGGTGTGACTGGGACTCTCAAAAACGAGACCCTCACCATGAAAATCCCGCGGCTGAAATCCGGTGACTGGGCCTACCTATACATCTACTCTGCTGACACCACTCAAAAACCAGTCGGTGTCGCCTGGGCGCAACTCGACTCCACCGGCTCCGTCAAACTCGACACCAAAGACCCTGCCCGACGGCGAATACACCGTCGCCGCAGTGGACGAAAAAGACCAACTCGTCGGCTGGGTCGACATGAAACTCGGCGAAATCAAGAACGCTGCTGTTGAGGGCGACAACAACGACAAGGTAGTCGCGGCACAGGCCGGGGTCATGAGTGCCACCGACTGGTGGATGATCGGCGCATCCATGCTCATCCCACTCCTCACGGCCAGCATGATCTATGCGTTCCGACGTCCTCGACGCAGCTGACCGAACCCCCAAGGAAAAGCATGACTTCCCGCACGCATAACGTCGCAGCCGTTGGCGCTATAGCCCTGTTTTGGGCTATATCCACCACACCGACGGCCTTGGCCACGCCCGCCGCCAACCCTAAACCAGACACGCCCAACACGTCGTCCTGGATTTCCAGCACGTCCGTGGAACAATGCAGCACGCTTGATTTTCGAAGCGCACGGCTTCCCCAAAGGCCAAACCCTCAACATTGCGCTTGACGACGACCAAGAGGCTGACAAGCAGCCCATCGACGACACCGGCTCAGCGTCGGGAACAATCGAAATCCCATGCGATTTCCCCACCGGTACCCACCGCCTTCACTTCACCTCCACAGACGACTACACCAGCTACAGCCCCAACTTTGAAGTCACCGCAAAACCTGCGGCCACGAGCGAGGCCGCCAATAAGCCCAGCGCCACTCCCAGCCGCGATAGCGCCCACCTCGCCAGTGGAACCGGCCGAACTAGCAGCAACGCGGAACCGAACGCGGGTTCGAATGCCGGCAACCGGGGTGCGTCGCAAAAACCGTAGTGGAACAGCGAAAAACACGACGGAAACTGCTGCGCACAATAAAGTCAAAGCCACCGGCTTCACCGCCCAGCCCACCACCGTGCCCTAACAACGGTGGACTTTTTCGACAAAAAAACGCGGACGAAGCCATCCCCACCGCCATTTCGGCAGCCGGATCCATTCCTTATATTGGATTCTTCGTGGGTGGGGCGATCCTGCTCGTGGGCATGACCGCCATCAATGCTTGGCTCTACGTGCAACGCAACGATCCGCGTCGGGACCGGTACCGTGATCGTCGAGATCGTGATTGGGATCGGTGGGATCGAGATCGTGACCGCCGAGACCGCTGGGATGATGAACCACTAGACTAGCGCAGGTTTACTGTGAGGGGTTGCGGCGTGAAATGACACCGCCACCAATAATGATGGCGGGCTACTCATTTCTCGCACAGATCCCTTATGTGGCTATATCAACGGAATCGATACAGTTATACCTGAGTATTATTTTTTCGTAACCAGGGATAGAATGGTCGCCATGAAAGATTACTTTATCTCCGATCCACACTTTGGACACCGACTAGTTTCCCGGTTACGGGGCTTCGATGACCCTTATAAACACGACCGTTATCTTTATGAACAATGGATGGATAAGCTGCCATCTAATGAGCGAATTCGCCTATGGATGCTTGGCGACCTTTATTGCGGCAAACCTCCGGCGGAGGAAAAAGCCCTGCGATTTATTGCCCAATTCCGCGACGATCTTCTTTCCCGTAAAAACACCGACATGTGGATGGAAGCACTATTAGGCAACCATGACCAGGCTCATCCCATGAAGCGAAATAATTTACGCTCCTTACGCAACTTCAATCGAGTATTCGACAGCGTCCAAACCGTGGCGCGGTACTCGCTTAACGGCTCATTAGTAATGCTGCACCATTTCCCGTACTCCGGTGACTACGAGCCGGAAAAAACCATGCAATTCCGCCTGCATGATCTCGGGCAAACCCTTATCCACGGGCATACCCACTCCGGTGAACAAATCTCCTGGTCCGACAAGGGCACCCTCCAGGTGAACGTCGGGGTGGAGGCCTGCCCCGGTTTCGCACCGATGAGTAGCGAGGAGGTAGCCAAGGTCATTGCCGAGGCTAGCCGCCAAAAACCAAAATCCCCGCAAAAACAGTAGGTTTAGTGGGGTAGTGCGATAGCGTCAGTATGATGCTCGTATGCTGATGACAATCGCACTCGTTTTTATCTCCCTCGCAGCCTTACTGCACGTATACATCTTTTACCTAGAAGTATTCGCGTGGGAGAAGCCCGCCGCTCGAAAGGTATTTGGTGAGGCCTCGGCCGAAGAGCTGGCTATAACTCGATTCTTCGCCTACAACCAGGGTGTGTATAACCTATTGCTGGCAATCATCGCCGGCATTGGGGTGGCGATGCGCAATCCCGCCCTGATGCTGGCCGGGGCTGGTTCCATGATTGTGGCTGCTGCTGCGCTGGCGCTCAAGTCCCCGAAACATCGTGGGGCGGCCATGAAACAGTGCGTGTTCGCGGTCATCGGCGTGGTCTGCCTGGTGGTATCACTCCAATCCGCATAATGAACAAAACCATGCAGGAACAGGTAAGTCGTGGAGACTATCAAAGGCATTGTGCTTGCCTGAATATCGCAATAAGCTTGAGTTAGTTTTTGTTTATATTGTGAATTGAGGTTGTGTGTTATGAGAAAATTAGTTTCTCTTATTGCCGCAGTGGTGGTGTCCGTTGGGGCACTCACACCGGTGGCACAGGCAGATGATATTTTCAACGGCGGTCGCTCCAGCGGTGGTTCTTCGCAGTTGATCCCACCTGGCATTACGGGATCTGAGCTGCCGGAGATTGACGGATCGGTGGACCTTACAAAGTATGTGGGCAAGTGGTACCAGGTTGCGGCTGTTCCGCAGCCATATACGCTTCAGTGCGCGAATAACACCACTGCTGAGTACAAGTTGGTGAACGATACAACCATTTCGGTGCGTAATTCGTGTGGTACCTCGTTAGGCCAGCAGTCCGTTATTGATGGCTCGGCAACCGTGCGGTCGAAGGCTTCGCTGCGGGTGAATTTCCCAGGTGTGCCGTTCCAAAAAGAAGATGGCGCAACGAACTACCGGGTGACGTATCTGGCTGATGACTACTCGCTGGCGATTGTTGGTTCACCGAATCGGTTGGCTGGTTTCGTGCTCTCCCGCACGCCGCAATTGTCGAAAGAGCAGTGGCAGATGGTTCGTTCCACCGTTGAATCGCGTGGCTGGTGGTCGTGTGCATTCTTGACTGTGCCAATGGCAGGTGGCCGCGGTGACGCCGTGCCGGTGTGTAGCTTGTAGATTAAAGAGTACACGCTAGCGGTGCCGTTGATGCGGGTTACCCACACTGCACGCCCAGGTGGCCCCAGTGTCCCACCTGGCTGCACATGTGCTGAGCTGGAGTTTGGCGAGGGAGTAAACTCTAGCTCAGCATCTTTTGCAGCCACACTTGAAGGTGGTGCGTTAATGGCGAAAGATATATTTCAGCGGGTTACTGACGAAGCCCGTCCGCCTGCAATATGGGGTCGGCCAGGGTGCGACCCACCTGATTATGCTGTCCATGTGCTTTTGGATGATTTAGTGAGTCTGGTGCGTGGCTTGACCTGGAACTCAAAAGGCCGTTTTTGGCGTTGTGGGTGAATGATCAGGATTTCGATAATCCTGATTTAGATGATCCTATCGTTGCGCTTGGGCAATCGGATCTGCGCAAATTCGCAGCAATGGATCCGGTAGTTGACTTGGAATCGCTACGAGGAATGAAGGTGAAACTCTGTTACGACGATGAAGTATAGCTTCGTCGCAAAAACCCAAAGCTGGACTTTCTCGATTCAGAAGGGGCGCCGAGGCGTCGTAAAGCTAGAACTCCAGTTTCAGTCGATGTGCCCCCCGCGGTGTGAGCCCAGGAGCCGCGAGTCCGCGTCGGGAATATTTGCGAATTTTACCCCCAATGTGGTTGAATAGCGGGGTTGTTCCCATGCTGCATCTTCGCGTAATGGGGGCGGCATGTACATAGACCGCGTGTGGCAGTCCAGAAATCTGTCACACATAAAATTGAGGTCAGGAGACCAAAGTGATTCAGCAGGAATCGCGTCTGAAGATCGCCGATAACACCGGTGCTCGGGAGATCCCTGTGCATTCGCGTGTTGGGCGGTTCTACCCGACGCTTTGCTGGCATTGGCGACGTGATCGTCGCTACTGTCAAGGAAGCAACCCCGGCGGTAACGTCAAAGCCGGTGAAGTTGTGAAGGCTGTTGTTGTCCGCGCCAAGAAGGAAACCCGTCGTCCCGATGGTTCCTACATTCGGTTCGATGAGAATGCTGCCGTGATTATTAAGAACGATAACGAGCCGCGCGGTACCCGCATCTTCGGCCCGGTTGCCCGTGAACTGCGTGACAAAAAGTTCATGAAGATCGTTTCGCTTGCCCCGGAGGTGATCTAACTTATGAAGGTGCATAAGGGCGATATGGTTTTGGTTATTTCCGGCCCCGACAAGGGTGCCAAGGGCAAGGTCATCCAGGCCTTCCCACAGAAGGACAAAGTGCTGGTTGAAGGCGTGAACCGGGTGAAGAAGCATGTTGCTAACTCCGCCCCGGAACGTGGTGCTTCTTCCGGCGGCATTGTCACCCAAGAAGCCCCCATCCACGTGTCCAATGTGATGGTGCTGGACTCCGATGGCGTCCCCACCCGCGTTGGCTACCGGTTTGATGAGAACGGCAAGAAGGTCCGTGTCTCCCGTCGTACTGGGAAGGACATCTAAGCATGAGCGAGAATTACACTCCCCGGTTAAAGACCCGGTACCGTGAAGAAATCCGCACCAAACTCAATGACGAATTCAACTACGACAACATCATGCAGATTCCTGGTGTGGTCAAGGTTGTCGTGAACATGGGTGTCGGCGCTGCTGCCCGCGACTCCAAGCTCATCAATGGCGCCTTGGAAGACCTGGCCCTGATTACCGGTCAAAAGCCCGAACTGCGGCGCGCCAAGAAGTCCATTGCTAACTTCAAGCTTCGTGAAGGCATGCCCATCGGCGCCCGCGTGACCCTGCGCGGCGACCGCATGTGGGAAATTCCTGGACCGGTTGCTGACCGTGGCCCTGCCCCGTATTCGTGACTTCCGGGGTCTGTCCGACCAGCAATTCGATGGCCACGGCAACTACACCTTCGGCCTGACTGAGCAGACCATGTTCTACGAAATTGACGTGGACAAGGTCGATCGGCCCCGCGGCATGGACATCACCGTCGTGACCTCTGCCACCAACAACGACGAAGGCCGAGCGCTACTGCGCGAACTGGGCTTCCCGTTCAAGAAAGAGCAGTAAAACCCGCCGCGGCAGTCGCACTGCCGCGCGTTTGCCACCTTTAGGGGTGGCTTTTGGTGTTTTAGGATAAAGGTGCCTACCTGCGGGTTTTGGTCCCAAGGTTGCTACCGTTCATGGGCTACGGTTGGTATGACCAATGGTATGTCGGTGGAAAACCCAAGGAGGACGCCATGAAACCCGCAGCTGTTATCACCACACTAATTTTGGTTGTGGGAGTGCTTATATCCCCAGGGGCCGCCGTGGCCCAGACTGCCCGTGGTACCAATCCCTACCAGGTGCGATACAAGAATGGGCACTGCATATTCAGCCTCGATGAGACAAACCCAGAGGCCAGAAAATACCTGGCTGACAGCGATCTTATAAATCGAAGCTATGTCATGGAGGCGGTGGCGCGGGAGGTGCCCGACTTTGGCCCCTTGGTGGCGGATAATCCCCGGTTGGAAAATAAACTGGCCACCGATCCGACATACCAGAAACGGTGGGGCAAGGTTGTCGCAAAAGCTCAAAAAGTGCAGGATACACCAGTAACGACATCATGTGGCTGGATGCCATCACGCTAAAGCGGGGTGTGCGCGATCTGGATGAGGAGGTGGCTCATGCGATCACCCCACGGGAGGCGATGTTTGCGGTAAAGGCCCAGTCGCGGACTGCACGGATGTATTATGCACCATCGAAATTAGCAGCCGATGAGGTTGATGGGGAGCTGGCGCCGCAGCACTATTGGCGTCGTGACGCCCCTTACCCCGAGTTGTCGCAGAAGATCACCGGCCCCGCCAACGCCGGCTATCAGCAGCTCGTCGAGCGGGCCCGTACCTTCGCTGGCTACCGTTACGATGCGCTGATGGAATGCAGCGGCAAGGGGGAGCCACCGGCACCGAATCCGTCGCTTCGCAAGGATCCCATTGTGCAGTCGTATACGATTATTTCACAGGTTAGTCCGGTCCTGCTTCCTGCCTTTTAGCTTGCTTTTCGACGCTCGGGGCGTGCCTTTATACTAAGTATGGGAATTGAAGGAGAGGCATGAACACCACAACAACTAGGCTTATGGCGGCGCTTATCGCCATCACGGCATTAGCGCCTGCTCCGGCTCTCGCAGCAGATGGCACGAATCCGTATACGGTGAAGCTTGATAATGGCGTGTGTACCTTTGGAATCGACCTAAATAACCCGGAAGCACGGGCGTATTCCCAAGACAGAGGCTATATCAATCAAAGCTATGTTCTAGATAAAATCGCCAAGGAAGTACCCGAATTCGCCCCAGTGTGGGCTGCCAATCCTCGCCTGGAAAATAAACTCACTGATCCGGGATACCGCGTGAACTGGGATAAAGCCGTGGCCAAGCTCAAAGCCGCAGGTTACACGGATAACGACATCATGTGGATTGACCGGGTACTCCATAAGCGTGGCATGATAAGCCCATTGGCGGATGACACTGACCTCAGTAAGCCATTACCCCCGAAAGAGGCTAGGCGGCGAGCTGATATGGAACCTAAGGGCATTATGCAACACTATGCCTCCAAGATGTTGTATTACAACATTGATGAGAATGGCAAGATCGAGCTCTTCCAATATTGGTCACCGGCGGACAAACCATTGCCCGAGCTTTCCGAAAAAATCACCGACAAAGCCAGCGGTGAGGGGCACCTGCAATTAGTGAAACGCGCCAGGGATTTCGCCGGCTACCAACATGACATTCTAGAGGAGTGCGCGAAGCTCGGCGGGTTCGGTGCCGGCGCAGATACTTCATCACAATCAGCTGCCAAGTCGACTTCCGTATCTGGTCTGCCCATGGAACCCACCGTGACCAGCGGTTCCCGGGCAGCCAGCGACAGCATGTTTAGCAAACCTTCGCAGGATCGCAAGCCCGGTGGGGCGCTAGGCACGATTTACCGGATCATTAATTCGGTAATTGGGTTTTTCGTTCCGACATTATCCACCCCACTGCTGCCCGAATAGTCGGGTGCATCGGGTGCCAAGCTGGGGTTGTGGGGGAGGGGTGATTCGCGCAGCCGCCCAGAATACGGCGTGGCGGCCAACTCCAGCTCAGAAGATCTGAAGCCTCATTAGTTGCGGGCGTGACCCGCCCGCATGTTGGGCAAATCATGGGCATGATGGTCGGCGTGGGACGGTGCCTTGGTTTGCCAAGCTGTACTTTCTCGATTCAGGGCGTGTTGGCTGGGTGGCCTCAAGTCAGAACTCCAGCTCAGAACTTGTGATACCGGTAGATGACGGGGTAAAAATCTGGTGCGGGGGCGGCTAGGGAGGACGCCACCCTAGGGTATCGGGTGTTCTAAGCTGGAGTTCCGCGGCACGGGGAGTAATGGTGGTAGCACCAGTAATGCGTTTATGATTCGATATTTAGTAAAGTCCAATAACTTTGCCAAAGGATAATCATGAAAAATCGACTGGTGGCATTCATCGCCGCCGTGGTTGTCGGAATGTCACTGGTGCCACCGGTCGCCGGTGCCGAGGACGCCGAGGGCTAACCCGTTCACACTCACGTTCGCCAATGGGATGTGCAGCTTCGGCGTCGACGATCAGAACCCCGAAATGAAACTTTTCCGCCAAGACAGTTCCATCAACCGAAGCTATGTGTTTGACGAGGGTCACCAGGAGGTACCGAATTTGCCGAGCTTCGGGCGATGAATCTCAAGCTGGAGGACAAAACCGACCCAGCCTACCAGGCGAAATGGAAGTCGGTGGCCGGCAAGCTGAAAAACCGCCGGCTACACGGATGGGGACATCACCTGGCTGGACCGACAATTACGCAAAGGTCTGTTGCCCTATCCCTTGTCCGCCGCATACAAGCCCGGCAACAATCCCATCTCGCCCCAAAAAGCCAGAAGTGGATCGACAGCGAAGACAAAGGGCGAACCCAGTTTTTCGTGTTTAAAAACTTCCGCTATCTGCTTGGTGACGGGCCACAGCTGCACGAGTATGTCTATTGGCTGAGATGACGATCATGCGCCGCAGCCAGCCCCGAAGCTCTCGGCGAAAAATCATGGACAAAAGGCAATGCCGGGTTTGAATTGCAGCTGCATCGGTCAATACGCATGGCGGGCTATGGCCACGACAAGTTGGAAGAATACGCCCGCCTGGGCCAGTAGCGTTGGATTCTCCGAGCTCGTCGACGCTCAACCAGGGAAACGTCGACAAGCATGAACCTATGACCTGTGATATGGGATGCATCTATCATGGCTGTATGAGTTCTGAAACATTTTTTCCGCCCGCGGTATCACATCACACCGCCTCAGGGGCGCCTCAATGACCCCAATGGTGTGTTCGTCTCCCCACGCACCGGCCGGCTTCATGTTTTCTACCAACATGATCCGGCGTTTCCTTTGGTAAGAAACGCACCGGCTGGGGGCATGTCTCCGCCGAGCTCGACACTCTTCGGTGGTTGCATCATCCCGATGCGCTCTACCCTGATGTCGCCTATGACCTTGATGGCTGCTACTCCGGTGGCGCAGTCGTTGATGGCGAGCAGGTTTACCTGTTCTATACCGGTAATCTGAAAAGAACCCACTGCGGATGGTGGTTTTTGCGCGTCGGGCCACTCAAAACCGGGTGAATGCGGTTGACCCTGATGACCTGATGGGCGGCGTGTATCGGCGGGATGCGGCGAACCCGCTTATCGACGGCCCCGCTGCTGGATACACCGCCCACTATCGGGACCCCATGATTACCCGTGACCCCCACGATTCCCACGATGGGTGGCGCATGGTCATTGGTGCTCAGCGGGAAGACGAAACCGGGACGGTGGTGCTCTATCACAGCGATGATCTGCACAACTGGAATTTCGTGGGGAACTGGAGTTCGATACCACTAATGCGGCTCGGGTACAGCCCCAGACCCTAGTGCCGGGCGGCTACATGTGGGAATGTCCAAACCTGATTACTCTGCGCGATGCGGTGACCGGAGAAGACCTAGACATTCTGATTATCTGTCCTCAGGGCCTGGAACCGGTGACTACCGATACCGCTACTCACTATGCCAGCAGCGATCAATGTGGCTATATCGTTGGCAAGTTGGACGGCACCCGGTTCACAGTGCTTCGAGGATTTAGTGAATTAGATCACGGGCAGCAGTTCTATGCACCACAGATCACTGGATTCAGTGAAACCTCAGGTTTATTACTTGGCTGGATGGGATTGCCGGGACAGGACGATACTCCGTCGGTAGCAGCGGAAGGATGGGTGCACTCGCTCACCGTGCCACGGCGGGTGGAAGTACATAATCATGTGCTGCGGCAAACCCTGATTGTACCCGAATCTGTCCGGAATGGTGAGATTAATCACATGGATTCGGGAATTTTGTGGCATTCGGAACGTCTGGACGGACACGAAACCACATTAGTGATTACTGGGTCACAAGGGACAATAGGGGCAACTATTCACTATCTTTCGGGGGCAGATCCGGTGCTAGAGATTGATGTAGCAGGTGACGTACGCCGAGTTCCGTGCCCGCCTGGTGAGTTGACTGTTTTTTGTGGATCGTAGTGCGGTTGAGGTTACAGCTGCTGATGGAGCCATTGCTGCTAGTTTTGTTACCTTCCCAAATGTCAATGAGATTTGGAGCACAATCGCAAGAAACTGTGATTAGCTATTGTCTTTATGTTGCAATGATTGTTTAATAGAGGGGTAGATAATCGGGCTTCGCAAAAATGTGAGTTTGTGTGGTTTTTGGGGAGTTTCGATCAACTAAACATAGGGAGAAGTTCTTATGCAACATAAAGAGGTTGCTGACCGCGTCCTTAAAGCGGTCGGCGGCGAAGACAATATCGTCGCCGCAGCCCACTGCGCAACCCGCCTGCGTATGGTGCTCAAAAGATTCAAAAAGGTTGACCAAAAAGGCTTTTGGACAACGACCCGGATCTGAAAGGCACCTTTGAAACTGGTGGGATGTTCCAAATTATCGTTGGTCCGGGTGACGTCAACACGGTGTTTAAGGAACTCGACAACGCTACCAGCAAGAGTATCGCCGTCAGTACCGAGGAGCTCAAGGAAGTGGTTGCCAATAGTGGCAACGTCTTCACCCGCTCGATCAAGGTGCTGGCGGATATTTTTAGTGCCACTGATCCCCATCCTGGTCGGTGGCGGTTTGCTCATGGCCCTGAATAATGTGCTCACCGCTAAAAACCTGTTTGGCGAATTATCCCTGGTGGAACAATATCCGCAGATGGAGGACTGGCCGGTCTGATTAACCTGCTGGCCTCAGCACCATTCGCCTTCCTGCCAATTCTCGTGGGCTTCACCGCAACCAAACGATTCGGGGGCAACGAGTTCCTGGGTGCCGGTATCGCCATGGCCATGTTGAGCCCGGACCTGGTGAACTTCTACAAAATGGCCGAGGCCGAGGCTCAAGGAACCATCGAGCAGTGGAACCTGTTTGGCCTGTTCGTGGATAAGATCGGCTATCAGGGCACCGTGCTGCCGATCCTCGTGATCTCCTGGGTGCTGGCTACCATTGAGAGTTCTTCCACAAGAAGCTCAAGGGCACCGCGGACTTCCTTATTACCCCGATGCTCACGCTGCTCATCACGGGCTTCCTCACCTTCATCGTTATTGGCCCGATCATGCGTAGCCTCGGTACCGCCCTAGAGCCATGGACTGCAAACCGTGTACGAGGCGGGCGGCCCCTATTGGTGGTTTCCTGTTTGGTTTGGTCTACTCGCCCATCGTTATTACTGGTCTGCACCAGTCGTTCCCGCCGATCGAATTGCAGCTGCAACAACAGGGTGGTTCGTTCATCTTCGCTACCGCATCCATGGCCAATATTGCCCAGGGTGCCGCAACGCTGGCCGTGTTCCTCCTGGCCAAGGGCGAAAAGCTCAAGGGGCCTGGCCGGTGCCTCCGGTGTGTCCGCCGTACTGGGCATTACCGAGCCTGCTATCTTCGGTGTGAACCTGCGGTTGCGCTGGCCCTTCTTCATTGGTATCGGTTCCGCCGCCGTTGGTGGCGCCCTGATTGCCCTGTTGAACGTGAAGGCCGTTGCTCTGGGTGCCGCCGGCTTCCTGGGCGTTGTGTCCATCAAGGCTGAAGACATGGGCCCCTTCATGATCTGCGCCGTGATTACCTTCATCGTTTCTTTCGCCGCAGCCTTCGCCTATGGCCGCTACCTAGCACAACGTAACGGCAGCATCGACCCCGATGATGTGGGTGCCGCCGTTGAGACCGGCACCGACGCCGCACCCGTTGTGACCACCGAGGTTGCTGCGGAGAATGCCCTCCCGGTTATCGCCCCGTTGACTGGTGAAGTCAAGCAACTGTCAGCTGTGTCCGACCCGATGTTTGCCCAAGGCAAGTTGGGTGCCGGCCTGGCGATTGTCCCAACCGTGGGTAAACTGACCGCGCCGATCAGTGGCAAAGTTGTGGTGGCATTCCCATCCGGGCACGCATTCGCCATCCGTGGCAAAGGTGCCGACGGCAAGAACGTCGAGGTCCTCATGCACATCGGATTTGATACCGTGAATCTCAAGGGTGAGCACTTCAAACCTGCTGCACAACAGGGTGATGAGGTGCAGGCCGGCGACCTGTTGGGCGAATTTGACATTGATGCCATTAAGGCCGCAGGATATGAGGTAACCACCCCGATTGTGGTGTCTAACTCGAAACGCACCGGCCCGGTGATTCCTGCTGCAGGTTTGCCATTGCCAAGTAATATTACTGCTGGTGATGCACTCACGACGGTTGATCCGAAACCGGTCCCAGCCGAGGCTCAGTAATTGAATTGCTTTTTCGACGCCCCTAAGGGTTTGCCCTGAGCGTCGAAAAAGCATTATTTTTATATCGTAACCTCAGGGAAAAACTCAGACTCATACCACAGTATGAGTCCGGCATCAGGGTTTCCCCCCACCCCAAAAGCGTGCTAGGCCGTGCTGCACAATTGTTACTATGCTAATTTTACTTTCGATACCGTTAATTCAGGAAGCAGAAAGGCATAGCAGCAGTGAGAATAAAAACCTTAGTAAGCGTAAGGTGTTTTTCATTATCGCCGCAGCGGTTGTGATAATCACATTGATAGGCGTAGCCATGTATTCGTTCTTTGCGAATTCATCCGCCATCACATTAGCTTCCTCTGATGTTCAGGTTCTTGACAAGCGCGATAATTCGCAGCGCGTCGCCGTGTCCGGCAACGTAGAACCCCAAAAATCCATGGTGCTCTCCACCCGACTCACCGGCCCGGTCAACCAACTCAATGTCAAAGTGGGAGACCGGGTGCAGGCGGACCAATTGGTCGCCAACCTTGATGTCACCGATAAAGAAACCGAATTAGCGAAAAGCAAGGCACAAGCAGCCACCAACGAAGCCAATTCCATTGCCGAAATCAAGGGCGCTGAATCCCGCTACAACCGGTATAAGGAACTGCTGGATAACGGTATGAACCAGGACATTAATAACGCCAAGGCCGCATTGCGCACAGCCGAATCCGCTTACGATGAGGCAAACCGCAACTTCCAGCTGGAAAGTGCCCTGCGTGGCAATGGGAAGCAGCAAGACATCGCCGCCCAACAGTCCAAGATCGAAAATGCCCGCCAGGACAGCATGAACACTAACGTTGAGGCTGCTCGCATGGGTCTCAAGGCGGTAGGAACCCTTCAAGACCAGGACACGGAACGCCGATCACTGGCCACCGAGCAGAGCAATCTTGCGGAGCTCAAGGCCCAACTCGATGGGGCTAGCCCGGAGCAGCAGGTCCAGATCCAGGCGCAAATCAAGGCATCCGAAGAGCGGGTGGAAACCCTGCAAAACTCCGTAAACAAACAATACCGTAATACTATTGACTCTGGGCTGGATGCCGCCGACGTGACCAATAAGCTACAGGCTGCTGACCGGAACCTGCGGGAATCCCAGGACAGCTACGAGGCCACCCTGGCTCAGGCCGACAATAAGCTCGTCACCGATCAACGTAATGTCGCTAAGACGTTCGAAGAAAAAAAGGATGCTGCTACCGCGCTTGCCGTGGCGGAACGCAATGCCCAATTCCAAATGGAAGACAATCAGGCCGCCATTGATAATGCGGTGCGGAATGCTCGGGCTGCCCAGGCCTCCAATAATGCCGGCGATAACCAACTCAAACTCGATATCGCCTCCGCACAGATTCGCGCTCCCTTCGACGGGGTGGTCACCAATGTTGCCGCCAAGCGGGGTCGGCCGCGAATAGCGCCCTCATGACCATTGCCGATGATGCCCGCATGATTGTTCACGCCAATGTGAAAAGAAATCGACGTCGCCAAGATCGCCGTTGGTCAGCGGGTGGAATTCACCACCCCCGGTACTGGTGACAAGAAATTCCAAGGTAAAGTCTCCTTCGTCTCCACGGTTGCGGCACCACAGGAAACCCCAGCGATTCCCGCCAGCGGTAGTGGCTCGGCCGGTGGTTCCGCTTCCGGTGGATCGTCTGGTGCCAGTGGCAGTAATAATAAGGTGAACTTCCCCGTTGAGATCGAGGTGCTAGGCAATAAGGGAACCCTGCGGTTGGGCTCCACCGCCAAGGCCCGGATTATTACCCGGGAGGCCTCTGATAAGATGGTCATCCCCCAATCTGCCGTGTACGAAGACCAAGGCAAGAAAAAAAGTCCCTGGCCATCGCCGCCGACGACACCATCGTGGAACGCACCGTGAAACTGGGCAGCAAGACCGATTTCGATGTGGAGGTTCTTTCCGGCGAGGCAAAGAAGGGCGACAAGATCCTGGTGGATGCCGCGAAATACCGCCAATCCGTGGGGCAGAAAGCCACAGTCGACACCGCAGCCCCCGGGGGCGCGGATGGTGCCAGCGCTAGCGGTGCCAGTGGGACTGCAACAAGCACCGCCGCGGCAGAAGTACGATAGCCCCCGAGTCAGGGCGGTGAAAGGCAGAAAATGGCGAAGAAACGCAACCCCGCGGAGGAAACCGACTCCGACCTGCTCATCGACATGCAGGGACATTGTCAAAACCTTCAATATCGGCACCCCCAACGAACTCACAATCCTCCACGGTGTGAACTTTAACCTAGCGCGCGGCGAATTTCTTTCCGTGGTCGGTACCTCGGGCTCCGGCAAATCAACCCTCATGAATATTATTGGATTATTGGATAAGCCCACGTCCGGAACCTATAATCTCGATGGCGTCGACGTCCTGGAGCTTTCCGACGACAAGGCCGCCCTCTACCGTTCCAAACACATTGGTTTCGTGTTCCAGAACTTCAACCTGATTGGGCGCATCTCCGCGCGTCGCAATGTGGAACTCCCTATGATGTACGCCGGCGTAGACCGCAAGGACCGCACAGAACGTGCCAACCATCTACTAGAAATGGTGGGCATGCGGGAGCGCGCCGATCATTTGCCCGCCGAACTGTCCGGTGGCCAAAAAAACAGCGGGTAGCCATTGCCCGGGCGCTCAGTAACTCGCCCGATCTCATGCTTGCCGACGAGCCCACCGGTGCGCTCGACACCGCCACCGGTCGCATGGTCATGGACCTCTTTCACGACCTGAATCAAAACCATGGCGTGACCATTGCACTCATCACCCACAACCCGGAGTTGGCGGAGGAAACCACCCGCATTGTCACCATGAACGACGGCATACTGACCGGCCCACCGGCCCCCAGAACGGAATTGTGCCGGCGGTCATGCTTGCCCCCGCAACCGGCCCGTTTACTGCAATCACGCCTGACGATATTGCGGCCGCCGAGGCCAAGGCTGCGGCGGCTTCGCAATCACCGACAAATGCAACGCCAGCAGCTTCGACGCCGGCTGCCGGGGCATCATCGCCAACGCCGGCCCCCAAGCCAGCAGCATCAGGCAAAACCAACGGTGTCGACCAAGCCGAAGGTGCCGGCAAAACCAAAGGTGAAGAAGGCGAAATCGAAGTCGCAGCGGCATTCTACCACCGCCCAGGGGCAGAGTGGGGAAGTCTGGCGCGGCGTTACCACCGGCACTGGTACAGGTGCTACCTGGCCTAGGTTTGGTCAGTCGGGTGGGTCCGCTTCCGATTCCAAGGCCACCCCGGGAGGTGACGACTAAGTGAGTATTTTTGAATCCCTCACCCTGGCACTGTCGAACCTCCGCACCAATAAAATGCGGTCCGCCCTCACTCTCCTGGGTGTGATTATCGGTATCGCCTCCGTCATCACCATCCTTACCATTGGTGATGGTTTGCGTGAAGACACCCTATCCAGTCTCAACAACGATGGTGGTGTCGAAATAGTCGCCGAGCCCAGCCCATCCCCACGGAGGAAGAATTACAGCAGGCTGGTGGCGAAGAATATTACTACTATTCCGGCCGTCTCGACGACCCCTCCTACGAAATCACCAGCGATGACATTGATCGGATCAAAGACCTCCTGGGCGACAAACTAGCCGGGGTGTCCATTGGTGGAAATTCCTCCCTACAGCGGTGACCTCATCTATGATAGTAAAACCATCAACGGCTCCACCTTCTTCGTCAACCCCTACTACTTCGTCCAAAATAACTCCCAAATCGAAGTGGGGCATGGCCTCACCCAAGACGACATCGACAATAACAAACCTGTCGCGGTGCTCAACAATAAACTTGCCAAACAAATATTCGGTGACAATATCCAAGCCGCCCTCGGCAAAGAAATAACCTTCGAGATCTGACGACGGCCTCAGCGACTTCACTGTTGTGGGCGTGCTCAAAGAACCCAAGAAAGGCTTATTGAACGGGCGTGGGCTGGAATCCAGTAGCATGTATGTGCCCTACACCCTGGAATCCCGGCTCAGCGACCGGGCAGGTACCTGGCAGTCAGTCACATTCCGTACCACCCCGGCGGCCGCAGGAGATTTGCAACAAATCAAGACAACCATTGCAGACTATTTCAAACCACGGTTTGAGGGGAACCCCGAATACGAAATGAAGGTTCGGGATTACACCAAAGAATTAGAAAATGTCAACAATGTCCTTGGTGGCATCAGCGCCGCTATTGCTGGCATTGGTGCTATCTCCCTCATGGTTGGTGGCATTGGCGTCATGAACATTATGCTCATCACCGTGACCGAACGCACCCGCGAAATTGGCATTCGTAAAGCCCTCGGCGCCACCCGCAAAGACATTCGCAGACAATTTGTCATTGAAGCAATGGTGGTGTGCCTTATCGGTGGCTTTATCGGCATGGCCATCGGTGCCGTCCTCGGACCACTGGTATGCCAACTCATGTTCCAAACCATGACCATGCCGCCCATCATGGGTATGATCGGATCCCTTATGTTCTGCCTCGTCATCGGCTTGTTCTTCGGCTGGTACCCCGCCGGCCGTGCTGGCAAACTCGACCCTATCGAGGCACTACGATACGAATAATCTCCGAGCTTTTCGACGACCGGCTCCGTGTGGTTGTCGAAAAGCCTTCAGTTATTTCCCAGCAGTTCAATCAACTTATGCCGCAACTTTGCCACCCGTTCATCGAAACTATCGCCATGACAGGGGCGGGGCACATCCATTGCGACATCGGTAATCATCGTGTGCGAACCATACAACTTGGTGATATCGGACAGCACAACATGCGCAGTAACACTGGTGATGGTGTGCACTGGGGTAGGGGCTAACTCTGTGAGCCAGCCGGCGGTGATAGCCAACTGCCAAAGCGATAGGAAGATTGCTAATAGCAAGGCTTTAGATAATTATGGACCGAATGTGTGTTCGCTTCCCTGGGGTCGAGGCGGTCGTGGTTGCTGCGGTTGCGGTGGGAGTCGCTGGGTGGTCGGCGAAATAACCCTGGGCGTCGGCAAGTATCAACGGCGCCGCGTGGTGATGGCGGCCGCTGGTTCGCGGGGTTGTGACGCTGAGCGTGCAGGAAGCGAGGGTGGCGCGGTAGCCAACGCTAACACTTGTTGATGGTTCACGTGGTGAGAGCATAATAGGGTTTCCTGCGGCACCTCGCTTAGTTTTCATTGGTAGACTGATCGGTCTTAAAACTGGTATTTAACTCTAATTCATAGTGATCTATCCTGTCTACTTTTTCATGATCTCTGAGGGCGAATGGAAAAGCCTAAAAATTAATATCGCAGGTGGTAGGGACCAATTTATTTACGATTATCTGATTGTAAAAACCCATGAACCTATCGAATAAGGGCGCACTAAGTAGTATGCAAACCTGGAAATTATGTGTTAGTGTCGGTTCCTAATTCGATCAACGATGACACATTGAAGGAGTCTTACCATGAGTGACCTCACCCCTCAACCACAACCCAGGCGCACCCTCCAGCCCATCGACAAAGAGGGCCTCGCCAAGCTGCGCAGAAGAACATCGATAACCCCGAGGGGGCCAGAAGACCGTGCGCACCCACACCGAAGCTGACGGGCAATTCCGCAATTACACCAAGGTGCGTGGGCTTGATCCGGTGCTCGTGTCTGAACCTCCGGCGCTGTTAGGTGATGACTCCGCACCCAACCCAACTGAGGTTGCCCAGGCCGCACTCGCCGCCTGCATCTCCGTAGGCATTCAGGCCATTGCCACCCATCGTGGCGTTACCCTTACCGCAATCGAAATTGATATCGAAGGCGACATTGATATTTCTCCCACCTGGGGTGTCGGCGACCTTTCCGACGATAAGCGTCCCGGGGTCTCCGACGTTCGCGTCAAGGTGAAGCTTGAAGGCGACGCCGACCGTGACACCCTCGACCAAATTCACCGCGATGCCATCAAATGGTCGCCCGTGGTCAACACCTACACTCGTCCCGCTCGCCTCACCTCCGAATTGGTATAACCTATGACCGCTATCATCGAACAAGCTACCGCACCCTCGTCGTTGACCCCAGCATTCTCGAAACTGTGGTGAGAAAGCGAAGGCAGTTGACGCAGGTACTGAAGACGCACGTTATATCCTGCCGATCCTCGCCGAAGCCGGCCTGCTCGATACAGATCTGCTCACCGCGGCCCGAACTGTTCGGGAAATCTCCCGCCGCGACCTGTCGGTTGGGTTCACTATTTGGGCCCACCTCATGACCCAAACCTATCTGGCCAATGCCAACAAGCCGGCGGCGTCGGCAGTGGAACAGTCGCTGCGTTCCGGTGCCCGCCCCGGCATCACCGGTATGGCTGCCGCGTTCAAGGAGTTCGCCGGTTGTGGTGAGATCGAACTGGCCGCTACTCCGGTTGAAGGCGGATACCGGGTGACCGGCAAATTGAACTGGGCCTCCAACCTGTATGATGATGCCGTGCTGGTGACCGCGGTACGCACTGATGATGGTGACCGATTGCTCATCTTTGTAGAGAGCGGCGTTGAGGGGCTTACGTTTGGGAAACCGTTTGGTCTATTGGGTTTGAACGCCACCGCCTCCGCCTGGGTTTCATTAGAAAATGTGTTCGTGCCGGAGTCGCAGGTTCTTACCCACGATTTTGATGCGTTCATCCTCCAGGTGCGGCCTATGTTTGTGGTCCTGCAAATCGCGGAATGCATTGGGGTTGCCGAGGCTTCGATCGTTGCTGCTAGTGAACGATTGTTTGGGGTGAATGCGACCTTCGCCGATGAGGTTCAGGATATTGCTGCGAAAGTTTCTGACATTATTGCGCGGCAGGAAAACATTATTACCCGTGTTGGTAATTCGGATATTAGCCCCGTGGAGTTATTGGAATTACGGTTAGAGGCCGCCGAGGTTGCGGTTGCCGCCGCTAATGTGGAGGTGCGGGTTGCGGGCGGGGCTGGCTATGCCAAGAGCTCGCCGGCGTCGCGTCGGTTTCGGGAGGCGGCGTTTATCCCGGTGCAATCACCCTCGGAAGCACAGCTGCGGTGGGAGCTGGAGCGAGCGAGGGCCCATGCTTAGCACTATGAAAATGGTGGATAGTACATACTATCGACAAACCGTGGGAAATTATCCCTCAGGCGTGACCGTAGTGACCGCCCGTGACACCGAAACTGGGGTGGATCTTGGGCTCACCGTGAGTGCTTTTACCTCACTGTCACTGGAACCACCAATGGTGCTGCTCAGCATCGACGCTAGGTCCAAATCCCACCCCCACCTCATGGTGGGCGCACCCATCGGGGTGTCTGTGTTAGCCGAGGACCAGTTGCACCTGGCGGTACAGTTCGCTCGCCACGGTCTGGACCGGTTTGCCGGCGTGAACATTGTGCGACGTAGCTTACATCGTGACAATTCCACAAGCATTGATGGCCGGGATGATGTGGGGGTGCCACTGATCGGCGGCGCGGCAGCCTGGTTCCTCGGTACTGTCACCGATCGCTATGTTGGTGGCGACCATGTTATCCTCACCGTCACCGTGGATGATTGTGGTTGGGAGGAAGAAACCCGGCCGTTGATCTATCAGCGAGGCAAGCTCCACCACTGGCCTGACGAACTCGGCTGAAACCAGTCGGGCCAGGGTGTCAACACTGCACATGGGGCTAGCTGGGTTGGCCCAAACTGACAGGTGGTGGCGTCGAATTATGCTACATTGGGAAATCGACATGGGGTGCGCTCCTTGGAGCGCTGAGAACATACCCATTGAACCTGCTCTAGCTCATACTAGCGAAGGAATTGTCGAGGTCTTTTCACATTCATGCCGAATCACGCCACTAAAACTGCGCTTATCGCCGCCATTGACACCATGCGGAACACTCGTCCGCTCGTGCAATGCCTCACCAATAATGTGGTTACCCAAGTCACCGCAAACGTGTTACTCGCGGCCGGTGCCACCCCCGCAATGTGCGACACCCCGGAAGAATCCGCAGCCTTTGCCAGTGTCGCATCCGGGGTGCTCATCAACCCGGGAACCCCCTCCGCGGAACAATACGCCGGCATGCGGCAGGCCATCCTCGGCGCCAACAGCGTTGGCACCCCTTGGGTGCTCGACCCGGTTGCCGCAGGAGCCTTGCCGCATCGCACCGCTTTCTCCCGGGAAATCTTGGCGTACCGGCCCGCCGCAATCCGTGGTAATGCCTCGGAAATCGCCGCCTTGGCTGGGGTCGGGGCCGGCGGCCGTGGTGTAGATGCCACCGATGAAGTAGAAGCGACCATCCCCGCCGCCCGTGATCTATCGGCGCAAACCGGGGGAGTGGTGGCCATTTCCGGGGCCCAGGACGTTATTGTCAGCACTCGCCGGGTGACCCGATTGGTTTCTGGACACCCCATGATGCAACTAGTCATTGGCACCGGTTGTTCCCTGGGCGCTCTGGTCGCAGCTTACCTTGGTGCCCACCGCACTGCAGCGGCCGGCCAGGACGCATTCGACCCTGCATGATGCGGTAGTGGCGCCCACGCCCATAGTGGTGCCGCTGGTATGGTTGCCGCTCAACGGGCATCCGCCCCCGGATCCTTCGCTGTCGCCTGGATTGATGCGCTCTACCAGCTCACCTCTGAACGCATCGCTGAGCTTGTCACAATCGAGGAGGAATAAGACATGCAAGACATGCGCGAACCAATTTGGGACCTTTACCTCGTCACCGATCCCGGATCCGACCCGGACGCTGTGCCCGCCATTGTCACCCAGGCTATTACCGGTGGCGTGACTGTGGTGCAGCTGCGAGACAAACACGCCACCAAGCCCCAGATCCGCCAGCGGGCCCAAGCACTCAAAGACGCAATACAGGCGGTGACGGCTGTTTTCGAATGCTGACCCGAGCACGATCCCGCTTTTTCATTAACGATCATGTGGATATTGCCGCCGAACTAGGCCTCCACGCCCACATTGGTCAGGGAGACCCTGTCCTATGTTGCGGCTCGACGGCAGCTACCGGCGGAATTGATGTTGGGGCTCAGCATCGAAACCGCCGACCAGCTGGAACACGTGGTAGAAACTTGTCACGCATCCGGGGTGCGGCTTCCCGACGTGGTCGGCATTGGGCCGGTGCGTGCCACCGAGACAAAACCCGACCATGCGACGCCTCTGGGGGTGGCTGGGGTGCAACGGATCGCCCGAATGGCGGCAGCCCATGGGATAAAGAGTGTGGCCATTGGTGGCGTCGACAAGCATATCGCGGCCGAATTACAGCAGGTAGACGGCGTGTGCGTTGTGTCGGCAATCATGTCGTCCCCTGACCCCGCGGCGGCTGCCGGTGAGCTTCGGGCGGCCTTTGCTATGCGACGCCCATCGGTGCCGCGAGTACTCTCCATAGCCGGAACCGACCCCACCGGTGGCGCTGGTGCGCAAGCAGACCTGAAATCTATTGCTGCTGTCGGGGGCTATGGCATGAATGCTATTACCGCACTGGTGGCGCAAAATACGCATGGGGTGCGGTCGATTCATACCCCACCGCTTTCATTCCTGCGGGAACAACTCGATGCTGTGGTCTCGGACGTGACCATTGACGCCGTGAAAATCGGCATGCTCGGCAGTGCAGACATTGTGGCGTGCGTGCGGCAATGGTTGGCGGAGCACCCCATGCCTCTGGTCGTGCTCGACCCGGTGATGGTCGCTACCAGTGGTGATCGGCTTCTCGACCCTGATGCGGAACAAGCCGTGATCGAATTCGCTCATCATGTGGACATTGTGACCCCCAACGTGCCGGAACTCGCGGTACTCCTCAGCGCCCCGGAACCCGCACGCACGTTCGAGGAAGCCCCTGTCCCAGGCGGCAGAATTTGCCCAGAAATCGAATACCATTGTGATTGCCAAGGGTGGGCACCTTGACGGGAAGCTCGCCAATAACGCCGTGGTGTATCCCGATGGGCGCATCACCACCATCACCACACCCCGAATCGACACCACTAACACCCATGGCACCGGCTGTTCTCTATCCTCTGCGCTGGCCACCCGACTAGCCGCCGGCGACACCATCACCGAAGCAATCGAATGGGTGAGCTATTGGCTGCCGATTCTATCCGCGCCGGGGCGGCCCTGGAGGTGGGAACACCTGGTGGGCACGGTCCCATAGATCATTTCCACCAAGTGCGGCGGCAGGCGGCGTGCGCCAGTACAAAACCTTGGAAATTCACTGGTGAAGTGAGGTATCGACCAACCATTCCGGCGGCGGGTCCATATACCCAGTCCCTGTGGGATTCCATGGGGGAGGTGTGGTCGCAGATCATGGGGCTACCATTTATTATGGGATTGCGGGATGGCAGTCTTTCCAAACGGGAGTTCGATTTCTATTTGAACCAGGATGCCCACTATTTGGTGAACTATTCCCGAGCCTTGGCGGTGTTGGCGGCCAAGGCGGGTGAGCTACAGTACCAGGTGGAGTGGGCGGAGAGCGCCCGGGATTGTCTAGTGGTGGAGGCGCAATTGCATCACGAGTGGTTGGGTGGCATCAGTGGCGACACCAGCCCCGTGACCTTGGGGTATACGAACTTCCTTACCGCCACCGCCTATGGTGACGATTACGTGGTTGGGGCTGCCGCGGTCTTACCCTGCTATTGGATCTATGCCGAGGTGGGGGCGTGCTTAGCAGCCAGTAATCACCCAGATCACCCCTACCATGAATGGTTGAAAACCTATGGTGACCAGTCGTTTGTCATGACCACCGAGGCGGCACTACGCCGGGTAGAGCATGCTTAGTCCAGGCCACCGGTGTGCAGCGGGCGGCGGCTACGGCAGCATTCAAGTGGCGTGCGCGTATGAGCGCGAATTCTTCGACCAGGCGAGCCGAAGTGAGATCCGGTAACCTCCGAATGCGTGGCAAATACACCTCCTAAAACGTGGGTAGTTGCCAGCCACCCCAGTTTATTGCAACTATGATGAGGGCTGATGATGGGCCAGCGGAAGATTATCTACGTAGTTTTGTCTCTGCTTATCATTTCGTTCGCGCTGATTGGCGCAACCATTTACCATTTTCGGGTAGAAAAGCCCCGAATCGCCTCGATTAACAGTGCGATGACGGGGTATCAGAAGGTGGTTGACGCCGAATGGAATAATTCGGATTGCACGATAGTAAATTGTCCACAATCTAGTAAAGGGGATTCCGGGGGTTCCGATAGACCGGGAATTATTGACCGCTGCGGAACGGTTCAACCTTGAGATACGAGACAGTATGGCAACAGTTCTACCCATCACCCAGGCCCGGAGTGACATAGCTATTTATAACGTGAAGGGAAAAATCGACGGCACCGTCACAGCCATCATCTATGTGACCACCACCAAGCACTACCAGGGCGATGACAAACCCAGCAGTGAAACAATCCCCACAAGGTGACATTACTGCCCACCAAAGATGCGCGGGACGGTTACGTGGTGATGGCCGATGAGCCCCTGGACCAGGTGAAAGAGCACCTTCCCGATCTCGTACTCCCCAATGATTGAGGCGAAACATGACAGATACGAAACGCACGGTCGGCAACCTCATTCTCTTCGGCGGCGCGATTTTCCTCAGCGGATGGGTTGGGCTCCTCACCGACCGCTCACTGGCCAACCCGCTCCCACCAGCCTGAACGACTACCTCACCGGCGGCGAACTACCGCGACTCGTCCTGCCGCTCCTCACCGTGGTGGCGTTACGTGCCGTCGCCGGGGGTTGGCAGGATGCCGGCTTCGCCCCAAACCTTCGCGGCGCCGGCGCAACATACCTGTTGCTCATCCTCGCCTACCCCACGGCCCTGGCGGTCGCGCTTATCATTGGCTTCCTGGCCAATGCCATAGCTTTTCGACGCTCCACGCCGCCTTCTACCTGGAGGTTGTGGCCCTGAAACCTCCCATGGCTGCTGGTCACCAGCCTGGTAGGAGAAACCCTATGGCGTGGCTATCTCGCCAATCAACTCCTGAAACTACGCCTCGGTCGTGGCAGATCTACCTCATTGTCGCCGGCGTGTGGTGGGTGTGGTGGCTGCCCTTCTGGGGGCATCATGGTGATCAATAACAGCCACATTACCGAGTTCAATGTCACCGGGGCCACCATGGCGGTGGCAACCATCCCCATGTTTCTGTGCTGGACTGTGTTTTACACCGAGGCGTTTCGGGCCACCAGGTCGATCTGGCCTGGGGTCATTACCCAAGTTTTCATGAATGCCGTGATCCTGCGGCAATTCGCGGCGGAGATCGCCTCACCCAATCTGATCGTTCTGGGATTACTGCCGGCAGCATTCCTGTGCGTGATCGGATTGCTGGTGGGTCGAGCCTAACAACCCCCAGCTCAGCACAACCCCTACGTCCGGGTAGAGCAGGGTGCTGAGCTGGAGTTCGGTTTTAGTCCCCGCCGCAGCTACCCGATAAAACCACAACTCCAGCTCAGAACATTTCCTACTAGAATCGGAACATCTGCCGCAGTTGTGGCGGGGAACGCGAAAGTGGTCGCAGCGATGGTGGGCATGACAGTGGTGAGGAGCGGATCCTTTTACGATTCATCAAAAATTCCTGGCTTCGCTCGACTTTGGCTCTGGCGTCTTCACCGGATCATTCGTGCCAAACACTTCGTTGTACGTCTCTCCCGGTAGTATGGGCGTCGATAAGCGTCTGTACCCGGCTTTGGCCTTCGTCAATCGTTTCGTTGCAGTAGTCTTCAGCTTCATCTCGTCCCCGGAAGATGCTGGCAGGTTTTGCTTGTTCTGTGGAGTAAACAAGTGCGCCAGCTCGTCATATTCATTATCATCATCAGTCGAAAAGCTCATTTGCCTAATAGCACATTTTTCGGTAACGTGTCCCGCTGGACTATTTTTCACGTCCATATACCTAAAACTACTTTGTTGTAGGCCCCTCGCCTTGTGCGACCGTATAACTGTGGCAGCGAGCGCCCCACGCTATTGAGCATGGGAAGCGAAAAGTGGCCGGAAAATATGCGGTAACGCTATGCGGATTACGCAACGGGTCAAGAGGAACCGCAACGAGAAAGGCATAACAGGTCACGTTACTATGACCATGACTGATCCAATTGCGGACATGTTGTCGCGCGTGCGTAACGCAAATCACGCACACCACGACTCCGTGTCCATGCCTTCCTCCAAACTCAAGGTGAATATCGCCGAGATTTTAAAGAGCGAAGGCTACATTGCTGATTACACTGTCGACGACGCCAAGGTGGGCAAAACCTTGACGCTCGAACTCAAGTACAGCCCCACCCGGGAGCGCGCCATTTCTGGTCTGCGACGCGTATCCAAGCCAGGGCCTGCGGGTGTACGCAAAAATCCAATAACCCTGCCAAAGGGTGCTCGGTGGTCTGGGTGTGGCAATCATCTCCACGTCCCAGGGTCTACTGACCGACCGTCAGGCTTATGCGAAAGGTGTAGGCGGAGAGTTCTCGCCTACGTCTGGTAAGGGAGGCGCGCAGAAATGTCACGTATTGGTAAGACACCTATCGCCATCCCCGCCAATGTCGACGTCAAAATCGACGGCCAATTTGTCGAGGTGAAAGGCCCCAAAGGTACCCTGAGCCACACCGTTGCCGAACCTATTAAAGTTGCTATCGAGGACAACCAGATTCTGGTGACTCGTCCCTGATGACAACCGGAAAAACCGGTCTTTGCATGGTTTGTCTCGCTCGCTCATTAACAACCTAGTTGTGGGCGTGACCGAAGGCTACACCATCAAGATGGAAATCTTCGGTGTCGGTTATCGTGTGGCTGCCAGGGCAAGAATCTGGAATTCTCCCTGGGCTACTCCCACCCGGTGCTCATCGAGCCCCCGGAGAGGGATTACTTTCGCCGTGGACGGCAACACCAAGCTGTCAGTCTCCGGTATCGACAAGCAAAAAGTCGGACAGATCGCCGCCATTATCCGCAAGCTGCGTAAGGATGATCCTTATAAAGGCAAGGGTATTCGTTACGAAGGCGAGCAGATCCGTCGCAAGGTCGGAAAGACGGGTAGTAAACATGAGCAACAACAACAACGAGAAGCGGTTGCCGGTCGGCAAAGACATCTCTGCTCGTCGCCGCGAGGCTCGGGTGCGCCGTCACGTCCGCGTTCGCAAGACCCTGCGCGGCACCCCCGAAGCACCTCGGTTAGCTGTGTTCCGTTCTGCTCGGCACATGCATGTGCAGGTGATCGACGATACCGCTGGTCACACCCTTGCCGCCGCATCTTCCGTGGAGAAGGTTGTGGCAGCAGTGGAAGGCGACAAGAAAGCCAAAGCAGCCAAGGTTGGTCAGCTCATCGCTGAACGCGCCAAGGCAGCCGGCATTGAAAAAGTCGTATTCGACCGCGGTGGCTACAAATACCATGGCCGGGTTGCCGCTCTGGCCGACGCAGCTCGTGAAGGTGGTCTGAAATTCTAATGGCTACCGCAATTAACAACAACGGAAGGAACGCCTAATGTCCGGACGTGAACGGCGTGACGGCGGACGCTCCGCCGACGACAATAAAAACGAGCGCCGCGGTGGTGGCCGCCGCGACGATCGTCGTAATCAGCAACAAGACGAACGCTCCCAATACATTGAGCGCGTGGTGACCATTAACCGCGTGTCCAAGGTGGTCAAGGGTGGTCGCCGCTTCAGCTTCACCGCCCCTCGTCATCGTTGGCGACGGCAAAGGTATGGTGGGTGTGGGCTACGGCAAAGCCAAAGAAGTCCCCGCCGCAATCCAAAAAGGGTGCCGAGGAAGCACGCAAAAACTTCTTCCGCGTCCCCATGGTTGGTGGCACCATCACCCACCCGGTCCAGGGTGAAGCCGCAGCCGGCATCGTGATGCTCCGCCCGGCTGCCCCCGGTACTGGTGTCATCGCTGGTGGCGCTGCCCGCCCAGTGCTGGAATGCGCTGGTATTCAAGACATTCTGTCCAAGTCCCTCGGTTCTGACAACGCCATCAACGTGGTGCATGCCACCGTTGCCGGCCTGAAGCAACTGGTTCGCCCCGAAGAAGTTGCAGCTCGTCGTGGCAAGAGCTTGGAAGAAGTCGCCCCCGCTCGGATGCTGCGGCAACGCGCAGGACAGGAGGCTTAACCATGGCCCTGAAGATCACCCAGAAAAAAGGACTGGTTGGTGCTAACCCTAAACAACGCAAAAACATGCAGTCGTTAGGGCTTCGCCGCATCAATCACTCTGTTGTACGCCAGGACACCCCCATTGTGCGCGGCATGATTCAGGTTGTGCGCCACCTGGTGGTAGTCGAAGAAGTGGCAGGGGAATAACCAATGAGCGATGTGATTAAACTCACGATCTGCGCCCAGCAAAGGGTGCGAATAAGGCCAAGACTCGTGTGGGTCGTGGTGAGGGTTCCAAGGGTAAAACCGCTGGTCGCGGTACCAAGGGTACCAAGGCTCGGAAGCAAGTTTCGGCAGCTTTCGAAGGTGGCCAAATGCCCATCCACATGCGGCTGCCGAAGCTCAAGGGCTTCAAGAGCCGCAACAAGGTGATTTACCAAGTGGTCAACGTTGGCGACCTTGGTGAAGCCTTCCCAGCTGGTGGCGACATCACCGTCGCCGATATCGTGGCAAGGGCCTGGTTCGTAAGAACCAGCCGGTCAAGGTGTTGGGCGAAGGCGAATTGAGCGTCAAGCTCAACGTCACCGCCGACAAATTCTCCAAGTCGGCACAGGAGAAGATCGAGGCCGCCGGTGGTTCAGTAACCGCCGTAACCGCCAAGTAGGCTTTCGTCTGCCCTGATCTTGATTCACATTGCCGCCCTCATCATTATTGGTGGGGGCGGTTTTGTGCTGCATGCGTCCTCAAGCCTGGTAAAATCCACAGGATCCCCAGGCAGAAGTGACTGCATATTTTCTAAGCTGGAGTTCCGGCGTGGCGGCTTTTTCTCCTGGGGCAGCCCGGCGGTTCTGGACGGACCAGTAGGCACAAGGATGCCGAAGCCGGTTTGCATGAGTGTGAGGTATCCATCCGTTGGCTAGCACCCTCAGTGTGAACTCCAGCTTAGAACAAGTGCAGTAGGGTGGTGCGGCGGTATGCCAGGTGTGTATTCGGGGATTACGTCTTCTCAAGGCGTACCATTCGGTCGACTTCATGTCCTGTTGAACTTGACTTTCTCGATTCAGTATCCTCTTGAGGGGCCGGTAAAATACGGAACTCCAGCTCAGAACGTGTGCTACCCCTTGTCCTGCCGTGGCTGCATGTCTTCTAAACTCGATTTCCGTGGCGTAGACAAGGCATTTGGTCAGGAAAGAGTGCGATATTGGGGGATCCTCCAGCGGAAAAATCAGGCTTAGTGAATGTACTGAGCTGGGGTTCGTGGATTTTCCGGGTTCTTGAGCGTGCCTGGGCGACCGAACTCCAGCTCAGCACATATGCAGCAATGGGTGTGGGACGTGGTTGGAATGATTGTGGCTGAGTGAGTGTCCGCTGCAACGAGCACCAAGGGCAAAGCGGCGTGAGCTTGCCCTTGCGGACCCCAGCTTAGAACAAGTGCTGAGCTGGGCTAGCCAACCTCGACCCATCCTGGTTGGTCCCAGGAAACCTGAATGCTCATTTGGGCAATTCTAAGTTCGCGCCCGCATCTGGATAACCACCGCATGCCCGAGTCTCACAGATCCATTGTGGGCGGGGGCAGCGCGGGTGTAGATGGAACACGAATAGGGACACGATCATGAGTGTGATTGTTGGGAGACTGCGGTGAAACAACGCAAAACCTGGATTAGTAGCACCTCAGACACTAATGTGGATATGGAGAGGTCATAACGCTGTCTGCTGCAGGAAGACGCAGGCCACCGGCGGTTGGTGCAAGTCGGGCCGGGGTCGCACAACAACTCAAACAGGGTTACACCAAGGCGAGATCAGACAAAGAGAGATCACATGATCTACGCCACTACATCATGTGAAATAATAAACCATCAAAACCTCGGCAAGGTTCAGAATAGGTTAACTAGTGATTCTGTACAGTAAGCCTATGACTAAAATCCGTAACTCCCGTACCACTGGTATCAAAAAAACCTTTGATGAGCTTCGCGCCCGGTTAGGGGAGGAGCACGTTGACACCAGGGAAGTGTGGCTAACCTACATAGATGCGCTCATACGTGATGGTGACACCGAACACGCACTCACCGAATTGGCCCTGCTCATATCAGTCAGCGAACGCATGCTTGGCGACAATCACATATTCGTGGCCGGCCTCATCAGCAAATATGCCCACTACCTCATGCAAAGGGGCAAATATCAAGATGCTTACACCAAATTCCATCATGCGGCGCAACTCACATACCACCATTACGGGCCCACCAGTGAAGAATGGCTTTATCTCCGCGGAAAAACCGCCGAATGTATAACATACCTGGGAAAATACGAAGAAGCCGGTCAGATATTTTCCGAACTCCTCACCACCCGTCGACGCCTCTACGGAAATGACCATCCAGGCATATTAGGAACCTGGATAAACTACCTGGTTTGTTTAGAGAAACAGCGCGATTACCCCAAAGCCCTCGCCGAAGCCGAATTATTGCTCCCATTCTGCACCAAACTCTTAGGCAACCACCATAACTCCACCCTCTATGTGCGTAGTAAATATGCCGCAATCCTAAGGGGGATCGGGAAACCCAACCTGGCATTGATAGAAATCCACCGCCTCCTCATAGCCAGGCGTGACGACTTAGGCCCGGATCACATAGACACGCTCAATACTCGTGGCCACCACGCCGCCTGTCTCAGCGAACTCGGCCGTAGCAACGAAGCCTACGCCGAAATGACCAGACTTCTTGCCGACTACCGGCGAATTCTCGGACCAGAACACCCAGAAACCCTCACCGTGTGGCATAATTATATAGCCAGCCTCGCCAATGCCGGCTACACCAACGAAGCAGTGTCAGAAGCCCACACCCTCCTCATCGCCCGTCGGCGTCTCCTAGGCGCCGACCATGTTGAAACCCGCCAAACCTGGCGCAACTACGCCATCATGCTGGCCGATGCCGGCCGTTTTCACGAAGCCGCTGCCGAACTCGCCCAACTCACAGAAATATCGACAAACCAAAAAGGCGAATTCCACCCCGACACCGTGGACCTTCGCAGCCGGTATGCCCACTGCCTACTCGGAAGCGACCAAATCTTTGACGCATACACGGAATTCCAGCGTGCCAGGGAAGGCGCCCGCCGACTCCACGGCGAAAACGACGATCGAACCTTCTACCTGCGCATACGATGCACCGACTGCCCTCATGGACATAGGCGATTACGAAAAAGCCCTCTGCGAATGGGAACACCTACTCCACGATTCCCGCCAGGCGCGCGGCGAAGATCACCCCGAAACACTCAAACTCTGGAACGACTACGCATGGGCACTATTCGCAAGCGAAAAAATTGCCGAAGCCCATTTGGAATATGAGTTTCTCATCCCCGAATGTTGCGAATCCTGGGGAGCACGACCCGCAGACCGTGGCCTACCAGGAGCTATCCCAAAAAGTGGCGGAGTATTTCTGCCAGGGGTAGCGTCGAAAAGCAACACCAGACAACCGGGGTTGTACAGTTAAAGAATGATTGCAACCAGCACCCAGCTGAAAACCCATTTGGCGGAGCTTCAAGAGCGGTCGGGCATGCACCACCCGGACACCTATAGGGCCTGGAATGAGTACATTGATGCGCTCGTGGCAGAGAACCAACTGGATGCGGCGGCGGCGGAATTCAGCGCGCTGCTGACTGTGCAGGAGCAAAGCTATGGGAAGAAAAGCAGCGAAACCATCCCACTCCGCCGCAGATTTGCCAACTTCCTGTATCAGGCGGGTGACGTGCGGGACGCCGGCACACATTCGCGGTCCTCCAGGAAGTAGCGGCACACAACCTTGGGCCGGAACACCTCGAAACCCTCCACGCACAAGAACAAGTAGCACAATGCCTCAACCGGCTCGGCAATGTTGAAGGTGCCACCCAAATATTTTCCCGAGTGTATACCTCCCGCCGCCACGTGCAAGGCAAAGATCACCCCGACACCCTGACAAGTTGGGCACACTACACGGTATCCTTAGGCAAAACCGGGAAACACAAAGAAGCCCTGGCGGAATGCGAAAAACTCCTCCCTAGATTCACCGCCGTATGGGGCGAAACCGACGAACGCACCGTCATCATGCACGCCAAACGCGCCGCCGCCCTCCACGCACTCCAACGCTACGACGAAGCGATCGAAGAATACGAACAAACAATCGAATCCTATGTGCGGGTTTTCGGTCCCGCCGACCCCTCCACCTTTAAAATCCGCAACCAATACGCCATCTGCCTCAGCAACGCCCACCACGCCGACGCCGCAGTCGCCCACACCGCCGCATTACTCGATGACTCCCGGAAAGTCTTCGGGCCCCACCACCCCAAAACACTCCGATACTGGAACAGCTACGCGGCCGGACTCGCCAACCAAAACGAGCTCGAAGAATCCCTCATGGAATTCCACGACCTCCTCGCCACCCGACTCGAACTCTTTGGCGAAAACCACCCCGATACCCTTCACACCATCCTGGGATACGCCAAAATCCTCGACGGCGCCAACCGGCACGAAGACGCCGCCGAATTCTACCGCGCCCTCATCGACCTTGTTATCAAAGACCGCGGCGAAAACCACCCCGACGTGATCCGGCTCCGCACCATCTACGCCCGCAGCCTCCTCGCCGCTGGTAACTATGAGAAGGCCAGCACCGAATTCGACCTAGCCCGCCGCGCCGCCCGAGACGTGTTTGGAGAAACCCACAAGCGACATTTCGTCATTTGGTCCCAATACGCGACCACCCTGGTGTGTCTCGACCGATATGAGGAGGCACTGACCGAATTCGAGGGGCTCCTAGCGGTGTCCCGACAAATCAACGGCGACGACAGCCTAGAGACCATCGAACTCCGCTACGACTACATGCGCACTCTCTTCGCCCTGGGCTGGGTAGACGACGCCTGGTCCGAATACGACGCATTGGTGCAGGACTGCACCCGCATCTACGGGGAAGATCACTCAACAACCCGGCATGTCCAAGAGTTTGGGGCGCAGTTTGCCGGCGAGATCGCAGAACCCAAGAACCCTGTAGAGTGAAAACATGGATGAGACCCAGAACACAACCCCTGCACGAACCTTCCCGCGAAAAACCCCCACGAGCACGAGGCCCCCAAAGCTGAAAACCCCAAAGGTGAGCCCCCCAAAGCCAAGCCTCACAAAACTGAGGCCCTAAAACCGAGAACGCTGAAACCACCGCGGAGGAACCGACGCCGCTATCCCGGCTGGAACACATGCGGCAATCCTTAGGGGCGGAACATCCCGATACCCTCGCAGCATGGCGAGACTACACCACCTCGCTCATGGCCGATAAGAAATACGCGGAGGCCCGACCCCAACTCGGGAAACTCGTTGCAGCATGCGAAAAAAAGTGTTCGGTGACAAGGATCCCGTGACGGTGAATAATCGCGCCGACTGGGCCAGGTGCTTCGCGGAAACCACACTGTACGAGCCGGCGCTAGAACAATACACCACGGTAGCGGTGCGTCGGGAAGAACTATTAGGAAAGCAGGACCCGGCAACGCTGGACGCCCGGTATTCGGTAGTGGAATGCCTGCTTGCCCTGCAGCGGAACGCGGACGCCACGGAACTTCTGGGACCGGTGGTGGCGGACTGTCGCGCCGGGTTGGGGGACACGGACGAGCGGACCCTATTGGCGTGGGGAAATGGGTGCAGCTGTTGGAAGACCAGGGCCGGTACGAGGAGGCGCTACGCCAGTATAAGGAGCTGTCCACGCATCGGCAGGCAGCGGCCGGCACGAGCGGGGGCCATGGGAGTGGAAGCGTGGGGGAGCGGGTTGACGAGCTGATCGCGGAGACACAGCGGGTGTGCGGCCCGTATGTGGCGCGGACTCGGCGGACGCTAGAAGAAGCGGACGACCGGTATCAGGTGAGCAAGAAGCTGCGGACTTTTGGGTCGTTGATGCAGGGATAAATGGCGTTCGCGCCGCCAGGGCGAGTAGTCGCCATCGCTTGTCGACGCCTGCATGGTGGGGTTAGGCCTGGTAGGGAGGGATTTTGCTGGCGGCGCTGGCGGCAGGTTGGGTGTGCCGCATGAATTGATTGATTTTAGCAACCAATGAAATGCTTTTTGCTAGTGAAGTGAGGAATCTCTACAGTGAGAATGCGCACAGCTGGGAGAGGCTCTGCCTATATGTCGAGAGTTTTAGCGGGGTTATAGTCAGCTGGCAGCGTGGTGACGGTGATAATAATGGCGTCGTGTGAGGTTGGTTGGCAGAATTGGTGATAATGGGGTGAGGATAGCAAGATCACAGTAGGGATATTTTCGAAACCTATTTATGGTATTGAGCTGCTCTTATTGCGGATTGTTTGGCGGGGAATGGTTGTCTTCAGGTGGGCGTAACTGAAAAACAGAACCATGATTGGGTCAGCTAATAAGAGCCAATAGGGCGAGTGTGTACAGTGAGGTTATGGGACGAAATGCGGAAGATATCACCCAGGAGCTGAAGCAGAGATTTACCCAGATCTGGCGGCTTAATGGTGCGTATGATCCCGAAACTCTCGCGCCCTGACCTATTACGTTGCAGTGTTATTGGAATACCGTAACGAGCTTAAGCCCTCGGCGTTGCCGGCAGCCGCCACCAGCATCGCCGATCTGGTTGCTGAACTTCGCCATGACTATGGCGAATATCACCCGGCTACCTGTGCTGCCCGAACAAAAAACGCCGAGATTCTTCAGGCCATGGGCCAATATGAGAGGCTCGTACCTTATTCCGTAAAAGCGCAGATGGATTCGAACAAGCATACGGAAAAAGCGAATGTGTCGGTTTTGGATTTGCGGAATAAGGCTGCCGATTGTCTTGCCAAGCTTGGCCCGATTTTTCCGAGGCGCTCCCGGAATTTATGGATGTGCTTGAACAGCAGCGTCATATTCTTGGCCCCCATGATCCCGACACGCTCCTTACTTGGACCGAGGTGATGATTTGCCTTGATGAGGTGGGTCGTGTCACTCAGGCACTGGCCGAGGCTGAACAGCTTCTTGCGGTTCGCGTGCAGGTCTCTGGCGAAAATCACCCAGATACCCCTGCTGATTCGCTATAAATATGCGGGGCAACTTCGTGCCATGGGGCGGCCCGGCGAGGCCCTGATCGAGTATCAGGCGGTGTTGGATGGCCGCCGGAAGACCCTGGGGGAGTATCATCCGCGTACCTTTGTCGCCTGGGGTGCGGTGGGGACCTGCCTCATGGATGTGGGGAGGCTCGACGCGGCCATTGATGAGTTTGGTCGTGCGCTTCAGGCGCCCAAAAAATCCCTCGGAATCCACCATAATCAAACACTCATTCTATGGAATGATTGGATTGGGTGTCTGCTCCGCAACCATGATTTTTACCGGGGCATCTCGGAGCTGAAAAAGCTCCTTGCCGTTCGGAAAAAGGTAAATGGTCTCGATAGTCCCCAAACGTTAGAAACCTGGTACGCCTACGCCTATTACCTTTACGCCACTAAACAATTCCCCGAGGCTGCCCGGGAATTGCCAGATATCCTCGCTCGATTCGAACAACTCTATGGGACTTTGGATGAGGAAACCACAACGGTGCGATTGACCTACGCCCAAACCCCTTTATGCCACTCGCCACTTGGTCGGCGCCTGTGATGAATACCATAGGGGTGATTGCCGCGTATCAGCAGCAATCCCATCAGGACCCCATGAAATTTCTCGTTGTCCGCAGCGAATATTCCCGCTGCCTGCTAGAACTTGGTCGCTTTGAAGAAACCCTCACCGAACTTTCCACCATTGTGGAACAGGCCCGGCAGGTTTATGGTGATGATGATGAAGAAACATTCAAGGCCTGGAATAACTATGCATGGGGCCTTTATAAGGCGGGTATGATTTCCGAGGCCCAGTTCGAATATGAGTGTCTCCTGGATGCTACCGTCCAAAAATTGGGGCCGACGCATCCCATTATCTTAGGCATTCACGAAACATTATCAGATATAGCTACACAGCTTGGGTAAGGCGTCGATAAGTAAACCAGGTTTGAGCAGGCATAATAGGTTTTTTTCACTTCCAACAACGCTAGTTTGCGTTCTCCATTGTACAGTAAGGGCTATGAGCACCGAAAACCTAAAGCAGCAATTAGAATACTCCCAACAAACTTTAGGGCCAGAACACCCACAGACCCTTGCGGTGTGGGATTCCTATATCGAAAGTTTGATCGCCTCATACTGCATAGACGAGGCGATCGAGGAGCTCAGCAACCTCGTCGCCGTTTATGAACAAACACGGGGCAAATATCACCTGGAAACCAGCGTCGTGCGCAGCAAATATGCCTATTTTTCTCCGCCAGGCACAGGACATGGATCAGGCTTATGAGGAGTACGCCATAGTGGCAGAAGGTTTTCGGTATGTCAATGGGGAGCTGCACCCCGACACGCTATTTGTCCGGCAACAATTTGTCGAATGTGCTCTCGAATTGGGTGAATACGAAGAAGCGCTTCCCCTGCTGCAATCCCTGCTCAACGATTGCCGCTATGTTTTCGGGCCCACCAATCCTGCTACCATCACCACGTGGAAGAATTATGTGACTTGTCTTTCCGAGCTAGAGCGGGATGAACAGGCCTTGGCCGAGGGGCGAGAGCTGCTCCCTACCTGCCTGAACGTTTTGGGCCCCGACCATCGAGATACCGTGTATCTCCAGGGCATGTATGCCACCCTGCTTCGTAACTGCGGCCACCTTGCCGAGGCCGCCGAACAGTTCGGTTATGCCCTCGCGGGCCGCCGTCACCTTTACGGCCCCGAGCATCCCCGCACCCTCAACGTCTGGACCCAATACGCCAGCACCCTTGCCGAGGCCGGGCAGTTCAAACAGGCACTCCCCGAGTGCGGTCCCTCCTCGATGCTTATCGACGCGCGACCGGCGAGGACAGCCCCGAAACCCTGGAAGCCTGGAACACCTACGCCCTCTACCTTTACGAGGCCAGAGCCTGGTGGGAAGCCCCTGGCCCAATACGAAGCGCTTACCCAATTCCATGAAAAATAATCAGGGGAATACGGCCGAGACACCAACATTGCTCAGGGGGTCGCTATGTGCTCTGTCTTCGTGCAGTCGAACGCTATTTCGATGCTTTTGCCGAGTGCGCCAAGGTGGTTGAAGGCTGCCGGAAAGTGTATGGTGATAAGCATTTTGTCACCCTCCATGCGCGCACCGAATACGCTCATTGTCTCGTTGATCTGCACCGCTACGATGAAGCCCTGGCCGCTTGGGCGGCGCTGCTCGACGACAGTCGGGAGGTGAATGGGCCAGAATCCGAAAAGACGCTTTCCGTGTGGAACCACTATGCCTGGACACTCTTTCATGCAGGTAGGGTCTCCGAAGCTGAAGTTGAATACGAATTTTTGATCGAAGAGACCGTCCGTATCCTGGGCGCAGATCATCCTTTTACTAAAAACTTTCGAGAAGTAGCGCAACGCGTCGCCACCCATCTAGACAAAAAATAGGGTAATTTGTGGCGCGGGGGTCCCCCTGAATGGGCGGATAAGGTAACCCGTAATTATCACGGTCAGCGCAATAATCGGGAGCAGCACAATAAATAACCTCAATTTTTCCGGCCACGTAGGCTAGCCATACCACGAATTTATTGCTTTAAACTGACCACGGAGGCGCTTCTTACCGTCCGTGCGGAAATTTTGGCTTGCTCCGGCGAGTTGTTCCGCCTGATGGTATGGCGCTGACTACAATATAGCGCGCATACCGCGTGAAAAACCTACAAAGCGGGATAGCAACAACAGAAACTGCCATTTCCATTGTCACTATCCCACTTCGTTAAACAGCACCCGTCACTTGTATGAGTAGCAAGGGTCACGGTAGCCCCAGCGAGGCAGGAATCCAACACTGTTGGCTTCTTCTCGGATTCCCGCTAGTTATGACTACCCGAAACCACTAATACAAGTATAAGAGCCGGGTGCTGTTTTTGTATCACCTTTGCGAGGAGAAGGCAACCATTGTCAGGCCAAAAACCTCACCTGATTATCACAATAGATGATTATCATCATCGCTGAAATCTAAAGTCAGATGTAGCCGTTCAAGACACTTGGCATTTTCATGGACTTACCCGATAGAAGCCATATAATTATCCATGACAGAACCAATAATGGGGGAGGCTATGGGGTAATCCAAAAGGCGTAAAGCGTTAACAAGTATAAGTGCTTCTGTTTGATGCAGGGGTGGTAACTAGGGCCTTGTTCTAGAGGGCAAGCGCGGGTGTTGGATAGCGCGGATGCTGATGGTGCTTTGTGGCGCTATTTCGCCGCAGTTGGTTGTGCTCGTAGGCCTGGGTAATCGAGCTGACGTGGGGCAATGCTGGGCATCATTGGGGTTTTGCCTGCGGAGGTTCTTGCAGGCTACTGGATTTGTGGAATCCGCTCCCGTTTGGGTGGAGCATTATGCAACAGATTACCATGGGCATGGGAGCGAAGCGCTGATAAAAGCGGAAACTAGGGCATGGTATTGACCTAGGGATTAAGGATTTTTCTTTTAATATTTTATGGGGAGTGCTCACATACCTGACTGTGACTTAGTTTGACTCTGATGATAGAGTAGCAAGGTCAGTCAATTCTAAGTCGCCCCACGAAAACCGCGGGGTATCAACCAAACACAAAATTTTCCTGCCAGCCCTATGGCTGCGTGAGGAGCCAGGAGGCTAAGTGTCCGCCATTCTTCAGGCATTTAGGATGCGGATCTGCGCAGAAAATACTTATTTCTCTTGCCCTGATCATTTTGTACCGCATCGGTGCCCAGATACCGTCGCCGGGTGTTGATTACGTTTCCATTTCAGCACGTATTCACCAGTTGACATCCGATTCTCAGGGTGTCTACGCCTTAATCAACCTGTTCTCTGGCGGCGCCTTGCTGCAACTGTCCATTTTTGCCATTGGCGTGATGCCCTACATCACTGCCTCTATTATTGTGCAGCTACTTACCGTGGTGATTCCCCGGTTTGAAGAGTTGAAAAAAGAGGGGCAATCCGGCCAGGCCAAAATGGACCAGTACACCCGGTACCTCACATTGGCGTTAGCCCTGCTGCAATCGTCTGGCATTGTGGCCCTCGCCGACCGGGAACAACTCTTAGGTCAGGGCACCCGGGTGCTCAAAGAAGGCCGCACCCTCTTTGACCTCATCATCCTCGTGCTCGTCATGTCGGCCGGCGCGGTGCTGGTGATGTGGCTGGGTGAAATCATCACTGAACGGGGCGTGGGCAACGGCATGTCACTGCTCATCTTTGCCGGCATTGCTACCCGTATTCCCTGCTGACGGAGCCAATATCCTCCACGGTTCCGGTGGGCTCGTCTTCAGCCTTGTGCTTGCTGCCGTTATCATCCTGGTTGTGGGTGTGGTCTTTTGTGGAACAGGGTCAGCGTCGCATTCCCGTACAATACGCCAAGCGCATGGTGGGCGGCGCCAATACGGCGGCTCCTCCACCTACTTGCCGCTCAAGGTTAATCAGGGTGGTGTGATCCCGGTGATCTTCGCCTCCTCGCTGATCTATATGCCGGTGCTCATCACTCAAATCGTGAACTCCGGTTCCCCCACCCCGCCGGATAACTGGTGGCAGCGTAACGTCATTCAATACTTGCAAACCCCTTCGTCGTGGCAGTACATCGTGCTGTACTTTGTGCTCATCATCTTCTTCTCCTACTTCTACGTGTCGGTGCAATACGATCCGGCCGAGCAGGCGGAGAACATGAAGAAATACGGTGGTTTCATTCCGGGCATTCGTCCCGGTCGGCCCACCGCAGAATACCTGGGCTATGTGATGAACCGACTCCTCTTCGTTGGTGCCCTCTACCTGGGTGTGATTGCTATCCTCCCGAATATTATGCTGGACTTTGGGGTGTCCGCCCGGGCTGGCTCATCCACACCGTTCGGCGGCACTGCAATCCTCATTATGGTTTCGGTTGCCTTGACCACCGTCAAGCAAATCGAATCCCAACTCCTGCAAAGCAACTACGAAGGACTTTTGAAGTAATATGCGACTCGTACTCCTCGGCCCTCCTGGCGCCGGCAAAGGCACCCAGGCTGTCATTCTTTCCGAAAAACTTGGTGTACCCCACATTTCCACCGGCGACCTATTCCGTGCCAACATTGGTGACGGCACCCCCTGGGGCTTGAAGCGAAAAGCTACATTGATGCTGGCAAACTGGTCCCCACCGATGTGACCGCCCGCATGGTGAAGGAACGCCTGGCCGAGGACGATGCTCGTGATGGTTTCCTCCTCGACGGGTTTCCCCGCACCGTGGAACAGGCCGAAATCCTCGACGGGTTCCTTACCGAGGCAGGCGTTGCCCTCGACGGCGTGGTGAACTTCCAGGTTTCCGAGGACGTGGTGGTCGACCGCATGCTGGCTCGTGGCCGCGCTGACGATAACGAAGAAACGATCCGTACCCGGTTGCAGGTGTATCGGAGCGAAACCGCACCGCTTATCGAACACTATGCTGATCGGATTATCACAATCCCTCGCCGAGGGCACGGTGGAGGAAATTAATGCGGCAACTATGGCTGCATTGGGCAAGTAATTGATAAAAAAATTAGCTATAAAATACCAGCACTTATGCAGAAATGTATGTGATGCTGGTTTTTTGTTTGTGATAACATTTCGGTTCTCTTTTCGGCCGCGGTAATTGGTTGGTAATCTAATTGTTGAACGCTAACCAGACGGAAAGGGATAAGCTCTATGGCAAATAAACATTACGATTGGCGGTTCCGGAAACGTTCAGCACGGATGGTACTTGACACCGGGCGGCCAATCAGCGCGGTCGCCAAAGAAGTAGGCGTCAACCCCATGACTCTCAGCAGATGGGTGAAAATCCAATCCGAACTTGACAGCCGTGATAGCCGGGCGCCGCCCGGGCCCAAAAATTAAAGAACGCCGACTCGCCCGCCAACAACGCAACGAAGACCTTGATAAACAATTTCTGGCGGTGATGAAGAAAAACCCTGCCCGATCACGCCACTAAGAGCGAAAAAAATTCGACCTCATGGAACAGGAACGTGGCAACTTTGATCTCAGCCGCATGGCGCGCCTGCTAGGGGTCACCAAGGGCGGATTTTATAAGCACATAGAGGAACCTCGCCGCGAAAATCGACTCAAGCAGCAACGATTAAACGATAAACTTGATCTTTTTGTCTACCAGATTTGGTTAGACTCCAATGAGGTATTCAGGGGCGCCCGAATCGCCGCCCAACTCATGCAGCAATACCATTGGGAAGTAAAAATCAATGAGGTGCGGCGGTCCATGCATCGGCTCGGGATTCGTGGTAAAACCAATTCACCACATATATCAAAATAACGGGTAGAAATACGGGTAAGAAATGGTTTTCCGGAAGCGTCGTAAAATAATTCCTGCTAAAACGCCAGGTGAATTGGATGCGATGCAAGCGGCCGGGGAAGTCGTCGGCAAGGCGCTTCAAGCAGTTAAAGCAGCGGCAACAGCTGGGGTGAGTACCCTTGACCTCGATAAGGTAGCCGAAGACGTCATTCGCAGTGCTGGGGCAATTCCCACTTTTCAGGGGTATCAGGGGTTTCCAGCATCAATCTGTGTGTCGATCAATACCGAAATCGTTCACGGCATCCCCAACGATCGCACACATGTGCGGAAAGGTGATCTTGTTTCTATAGACTGCGGGGCTACCCTCGACGGCTGGGTGGGGGATTCCGCGTGGACGTTTGGCATTGGCGGTCAGGAGGCTCTGAAGCCGCCGGCTGCGGCGCTGAATGAGGCCACCGAATGGGTGCTCATGGAAGGCATGAAGGCCATGATCCCAGGAAACCGACTCAGCGATGTTTCGCACGCCTTAGAGCAGGCCACCCGCCAAGCTGAGCAACGATGGGATATAACACTTGGCATCGTCGATGGTTATGGGGGGCACGGAATTGGTCGGACCATGCATGAACAACCATGGCTGGCAAACGAAGGACGTCCTGGTCGTGGTCCCCTCATCCAAGATGGATCCGTGCTGGCTATCGAGCCTATGCTTACGCTGGGCAGCGTCGATTCTTTCGTGCTTGACGACGGCTGGACAGTGGTCACTGCCGATGGTTCGCTCGCCGCTCACTGGGAGCACACGGTGGCCGCCACCGCAACGGGGCCTCGTATCCTTACACCACGCTATAAAATAACGAAGTAATAACGGTCATATTTGGGTGTAATTGTTGCATTCGTTTTGTGGTGGGCGTCATATTTGCCCTTTGCCAAATTGTGACTATTGGTCCTGAACTGGGAGGATGGCGAAAATGATAAAAATTCACCCTCACTTGGGGAGGGTGTAGCCTCTGATTTTGCTGAAAATCAGGCTATAGTATTCAGCATGTATTTTTAAGTCACGTAATGCTCAGCCTTTTTACGATGAAGCGTCGTATTAAAGGTATCGCGGCTGCCATTGCCGCTTTCTCGGTGCTGGCAGTGGGAAGCCCCATTGTTGCTTCTGCGCAATCGGCGGGCGTACCCAACGCAGTCGACATTACGAACCAGATTCGCAATGATACCTGGAAGGCTCGCAACGATCTACATAAAGAAGCAGAAAAAGCTAGATCCCAATTCTGCCCAGAAGGCAAAAAGAACTCGTTGATGGTGCCGCTAATGCGGTGGCCCCCGGGATTGTCGACGAAAAGAACAAAGAAGCCCAGGAGGCCAAGGACCGGGCAGAAGCCGAGCGGTTAGCAAAAGAGCGTGAAAACTTTGATTATGGTTCCTGCCCTCCCTACCGCGGCTGCTTGTGTGGATTTAACAAAGCAACGCACCTGGTTGCAGAAGAATGGTAAGGTTTTTGGTCCGGCCCGGGACATGTCCTCCGGTGCTGTGGGCTGGGAAACCCCCAAGGGAACCCACCGCGTGGTTCGCAAGGTAAAGAATGAGGTTTCGCGGCCGTTTAATAATGCCCCCATGCCGTATTCGGTGTACTTCACCAATAACGGTATTGCCTTCCATGAGGGCAACCCCAACCTGTGGTCCCACGGGTGCGTTCACCTTCGGCATGATGATGCCGTTCAGTATTTCGATGAACTCCAGGTCGGTGACGTGGTATACGTCTACTAAGGAAGCCGAGCGTTATAGCTTTCCCGTTGATTCTTCACCGCCTCCCACAGTACTTGGGAGGCGGTTTTCATATGCCTCATGTGGCGAACTATTGGATACAAGGCCGGTCGGGGTGGTGGAATGCAGAAAATCGAAAGTGACGCTACCATGGTGACAAACGCCTTTGGAATGCACGTCGCAAAGCAAAAGCCCGAGGCGTAATTAGCCATCGTCGCAGGTTGTGTGTATTATTGTTGGATGGTGTAGAACATGTGTGTTCTTGCCATGGTAGAAGTAAACCTACGAACCGGCGGATATGCTGGGGAAATGCAGAGGATATGGCTAAAAAAGGAAGGCGCCATTGAGGTTGAGGGTCGGATTGTTGAACCCTTGCCAAACGCAATGTTCCGTGTCGAACTCGACAACGGGCACAAGGTTCTTGCGCACATCAGTGGCAAGATGCGCCAACACTATATCCGTATCTTGCCGGAAGACCGCGTCGTGGTGGAATTATCGCCATACGACCTGACTCGCGGCCGCATCGTTTACCGCTACAAGTAATTTTTCGCCTCCATGCCTAGCGGCAGTTTTGTGCGCCAATCACACCTTTGGTGACAGTGGCCAGAGCCCCGTGAAACTTAACCCACACTCCGGCATCCGACCGGACAAAGCGTTCTTTGGCGGGGATGGGCATGGAGAAAACCACTGTAACAACCGGAAAGGTACCGCCTTATGGCACGTCTTGCTGGTGTAGACCTCCCACGCAATAAGCGCATGGAGGTTGCACTCACATACATTTATGGCATCGGCCCAGCCCGATCCAAACAACTGCTCAAGGAGACCGGCATTTCTCCGGATCTGCGCACCGATAACCTCACCGACGAGCAAATCGCCTCGCTGCGTGACGTGATCGAAGCAACCTGGAAGGTAGAGGGTGACCTTCGCCGCCAGGTGCAGGCCGATATTCGTCGCAAGATTGAAATCGGCTGCTACCAGGGTCTGCGCCACCGGCGCGGCCTGCCCGTTCGGGGCCAGCGCACCAAGACCAACGCTCGTACGCGTAAGGGTCCGAAGAAGACCATCGCCGGAAAGAAGAAGTAATTCATGCCTCCAAAAGCACGCTCTAACGCCCGCCGCACTGGCCGTCGCGTTGTCAAGAAGAACGTGGCCGCTGGTCACGCATATATCAAATCCACCTTCAATAACACCATCGTGTCGATCACCGATCCGCACGGTGCTGTGATCTCTTGGGCATCCTCCGGCCATGTTGGCTTCAAGGGTTCCCGGAAGTCCACGCCGTTCGCCGCCCAGCTGGCCGCCGAAAACGCCGCCCGCAAGGCAATGGATCATGGCATGAAGTCTGTGGAAGTATTCGTTAAAGGCCCAGGTTCGGGCCGCGAGACTGCTATTCGTTCCCTTCAGGCTGCCGGGCCTGGAGGTCACCAAGATCTCGGATGTGACCCCCAGCCGTTCAATGGCTGCCGTCCGCCGAAGCGTCGTCGCGTTTAAGGAAAGGAAAAGGTAACTTACAATGGCACGTTATACCGGCCCAGTAACTCGTAAGTCCCGCCGTCTCCGCGTCGACCTCGTCGGCGGAAGCAAGGCATATGACAAGCGCCCCTACCCGCCCGGGCAGGCCGGCCGCAACCGGATCAAGGAATCCGAGTACCTACTTCAGCTGCAAGAAAAGCAGAAGGCAAAGTACACCTATGGTGTGCTGGAGAAGCAGTTCCGCCGCTACTATGCCGAGGGCTAACCGCATGCCCGGCAAGACCGGTGAAAACCTGGTGATCCTGCTGGAAGCCCGCCTGGACAATGTTGTGTACCGCGCAGGTTTGGCTCGCACTCGCCGTCAGGCCCGTCAGCTGGTTTCCCACGGCCACTTCCTGGTCAACGGTAAGAAGGTGAACGTTCCTTCCTACCGGGTGTCCCAGTACGACATCATTGATGTTCGGGATAAGTCCCGCACCATGTTGTGGTTCGAAGAGGCAACGGAAAACCTCGTCGACGCTGACAAAGTCATTCCTGCCTGGTTGCAGGTTGTTCCTTCCACCTTGCGCATCCTCGTGCACCAGCTGCCCGAGCGCGCTCAAATCGACGTGCCGCTGCAAGAACAGCTTATCGTCGAGCTTTACTCGAAGTAAGTTGGTTGGTTTCCGCTGGTTATTTCGCCGCTTATCGACGCCATACTGTGGCCGGTCGGTGGGCGAACCCGGCCGGTTGGTAAGCCAAAAACTTCATCGGGAAAAATTTCCGCCCTTATCGACGTCAAATAGTGGTCGTCATTTTTAGGAGAATTCAATGCTCATTTCACATCGCCCCCGGCTAACGGAATATCCAGTCGATAACTCCCGTTCGCGGTTTGTTATTGAACCACTGGAACCGGGCTTTGGCTACACCTTGGGAATTCGCTGCGCCGCACCCTGCTGTCCTCCATCCCGGGGGCCGCAGTGACCAGCGTCAAGATTGACGGCGTGCTGCACGAGTTCACCACCATTACCGGTGTGAAGGAGGATGTTTCCGACATACTCCTCAACATCAAGGGGTTGGCCATTTCCTCGGACTCGGATGAGCCAGTGGTGATGTACCTGCGCGCCGAAGGCGCAGGTGAGGTGACTGCCGGCACTATTGAGCCGCCAGCTGGTGTGAAATCCACAACCCGGATCTTCACATTGCGACGCTCAATGACCAGGGTCGCCTGGAAATCGAAATGGTGGTCGAGCGTGGCCGCGGCTATGTGCCCGTGTCCAGCAGCACAACCACCAATTCGGGCACCACCGAGATTGGTCGCATCCAGGTTGACCAAATCTATTCGCCGGTGCTGAAAGTCAGCTATAACGTCGAGGCCACTCGTGTGGAACAGCGCACCGACTTTGACAAGCTGACCATTGATGTCGAAACCAAGAATTCCATTTCGCCCCGGAATGCATTCGCTTCCGCCGGGAAAACCCTCGTGGAGCTGTTTGGTTTGGCCCGGGAACTCAACGTGAGTGCCGAAGGCATTGAAGTTGGCCCTCGCCGCAGGAAACCGAACACATTGCCGCCTATGGCATGCCCATTGAGGAATTGCGATTCTCGGTACGCTCCTATAACTGCTTGAAACGGCAGGAGATCCATACCGTGGGTGAACTGGCAGAATGCACGGAATCCGACCTTTTGGACATCCGTAACTTCGGCCAAAAGTCCATAAACGAGGTCAAAATCAAGCTTGCCGGCTTGGGCCTGACCCTGAAAGACGCCCCGGAAGATTTCGATCCGACACAGCTTGAAGGATACGACGCGGAAACCGGCGATTATATCGACACCGATCCCGAGGACGAGTAAACCATCACCTTGTGGGCAGGAGCTGCACTTTCTGCCCCTGCGCTCACTTTAACCTGTACACGAGGAGTACATCATGCCTACCCCAAAGAAGGGCCCGCGGCTCGGCGGTTCCGCGACTAACCAGAAGCATATTCTGTCGAATCTCGCGGGCCAGCTGATTACCCACGGGGCTATTAAAACCACGGACGCTAAGGCGAAGCTGCTGCGTCCCTATGTGGAAAAAGCTCATCACTAAGGCCAAGCGCGGCACGCTCTCCGATCGCCGCAATGTGCTGAAGAAGGTCCCCCAGAAGGACATCGTTGCTCGCCTTTTTCAATGAATTGGCACCTAAGTTCGAAAACCGCGATGGTGGTTACACTCGCATCGTGAAGTTGGAGAACCGCAGGGGATAACGCCCCCATGAGCCAGATTTCTCTCGTTCTGGAGGAAACCGTCTCTGCTGAGGCTAGCCGTGCGGCTCGGGTTGCTGCTTCCCGGCAGGCCGAGAAGCCTGCCGAGGCTGCCGCAGCGGACGAGCAGTAAGCCGTCAAGCTAACGTAACGAAACCCGCGCCCCACAGAACAGCGGTGGCGCGGGTTTTTCGATGCCATGGTGGTGCGGCGTCAAGCGTTGGGGTGTCCACTGGTTGGCTAGTTATGGGGGAGCACATTGGCGTTCGAAAGGTTTTATTTCCCCATTGGCGGGTTTCGGCGCCGGGGTAATGCCTTGATAGCCAGGCACCGGCTTGGTGACTTTCACCACAAGGTGTACGAGTGATGCGGTAATGAATTCCACGAAACCGATTGCGCGAGTAGAGCAATTCGTTGCGGCCTGGTTTGTGGTTTGCCCCAACTGGGTGGGCAGCATCGGGGTAGCTGAGGAGCATCTTTGGGCTTCTTGCTCGCTGGTGTGCCCGGCGTTATAGACGTCTTGCGACCATTTGAGGATTCCCACTTCGAATGGTTTCGGCACCTGGTGTGGGTTTTGTGCCGCCTGCGATGCGGGGGCAGGCTGGGGAAATGATTGAGCCATGGCGGCGGTGGGGGTGATGATGCCGCCGCAGAGCATGAGAGTCGCAACATAATATGTGGCGCGCTTCATCGGGGAAGCTCCCTTACAGCACGGGGGGATTTGAACTACTACACTGTTGACAATAATCAATAGATTCCGCATCAAAACTGCTAGCCCCTATATGGGGTGATATCACTAGTGCGATGTGGGTATTTTTGGAAACAAAAAGGTGGGGTATTGGGGTGGCCTGTGCGGGACATTGTCACGTCACGCTGGGAGGACTGTGACGCACTTCCCCTATATGGGGAGATTATGACTGTCGTAACGCATTATAGTTTTTGATTTACCTTTTATGGTAGGGTTGGCTAACCTTACCAACTAATGATTGAGGTGACTCATGCCGACATTCCACTATCCGCCCGCATCCCTGCATGACCGCTTGGTGACCCAACAAATTGATTGGGATCAAATCGACCCAAACGGCATTGCCGATGATGGCGATTTTTTTGGTGCATTCCCGCTGGCTGGGACACCATCCCCATGGGTTGGGGATCCGAGGGGACTGTGTGGGTGTCTCCCGAAGACAACGGGTGGTTTGCCCAAATGGCGACGGTGACCATCTGGCGGCTTCGAGGTACGCAATATCATCCACAGTTGATCGAAAACCCTCATCGACGAAATCCCTCGAGGGGCGCAGCAATACCATTACGATCGGGATACGCAGATCGTTGGCATAAAGGCCTGCTCTGCTACCTCGGTCATGGAATTTGGTTTCGACCATTCCCACTTCGGCGGGGGTACTTTCCACAGCAAATCCAAGGTGGACTTGTTCGAAGACATTCCTACCGGTGATGTTTTTCCTGGTGCAGCGAACCAGCGTGTGGGTGGAGGGCCAACAAGAGCTAGAATTTGGGGTCTGGACTGCCGCTGAAGGCGTCTACTCCCCACTATTAAAGAGTTTGCTACGGTTGGACTGTGACTCCCATCCGTATTCGCCTTGATTTGGCCTATGATGGCACGCATTTCCATGGTTGGGCCCGGCAGGGCCATTCCGAGCTGCGCACCGTCCAGCAGGTACTAGAGGACGCGCTGACCCTGGTGCTGCGGCAGCCCATCGCTTTGACGGTTGCTGGTCGCACCGATGCGGGGGTGCATGCGGCGGCGCAGGTGGCCCATTTCGACGTGCCGGCGGCCGCCCTGGACACCCGAAGCATTGCAGGTGACCCCGGCAGGCTCGTGCGTCGATTAGCTCGATTGCTGCCCACAGACGTGCGGGTTCATGCCGCCACGATCGCGCCCCCGACTTTGACGCGCGCTTTTTCCGCATTACGACGCCACTACGTGTATCGCTTGACGACGCACCCTCGGGGGGCGTTACCCACCCGCGTCACCGACACCGCGCACCACCCCAAACCCGTGGACCTGGCGGCCATGCAGGCCTGCGCCGCCGAACTCATCGGATTGCACGATTTCGCCGCCTTTTTGCCGACACCGTGACGGCGCCACCACCATCAGGGACCTGCAGGAATTCACCTGGACCGACATTTCCACCCCCATCGAACCTGACACCTTTGAGGCACACGTCACCGCCGATGCCTTCTGCTGGTCCATGGTGCGCTCCCTGGTGGGCTGCTGCCTCGTGGTGGGGGAGGGGAAACGACCCGCAGGATTTGCCGCATCCCTGCTGGCCGAAACCTCCCGATCCGCATTAGTACCGGTCGCCCCAGCAGCCGGATTATCCCTCGTGGGGGTGGATTACCCAGATGAGTCACAACTAGCTGCCCGAGCCCAGGTTACCCGTGCTCAACGGGATGAACTACCATCCGACCCGCCCTGTGGTGAGGGTTAAAGGGGTGGAGGAGCCGCAACAGAGGCTAAACTGCTATCTCGGTAGGATATTGTAGTTATTGGCTAGAGGGAGGCATCCGGGTGGAACTGTCAGTGTTAGCCCAACACGGACTGATGGTCGCTATTGCCGCCCTCATTCTGCCCGGAATGATCGTAAACTGGGTTTCCGGCCTCCGCATCCCCTGGGCCGCGGCCGCCGGCATCCCCACCACCATGGGCATCGTTGGATTCACCGGCTGGGTGCTCAGCTGCCGCGATATTCCCTTCAACCTCGCCAACGTTACCCACGCCTACTGGTATTTTCTTACAGCTGCCGTGATATGGCGGTTGCCGTTTCTGGCCGGGCAATTCTGGCGGTGGCGGAAAACATGGCAGCCTAACGGTGGCAAACCCCTCGACTGGGTGGGCAGTTGGTGGAAGAATCAGCGGGTTCACGACCCAAAACCCGTCCCCGCACCTACCGCAACCAACCCGCTGGTGGGGTGGTTGCGATCCCGGATTCCATGGTGGAAATCCCCAGGGGAAACCGTCGACAAGCGACGAAGAACACTGGTATGATCTGCCAGTATTCAGCAACGGGGGCATTTTCGATCCGCGATGGATTCTGCCGCTGGCCGGCGTTATCGTGGGGGCCGGAACCTATACCAGCCGGCTCCTGGAGATATACCAGGGGCTGAAATACGATTTCTCCTCGATCGTGCAGGGATGGGATGTGCATTGGCACGCCAGCGAAGTCCGATTCATTTTGGAACGCGGCATCGCCGACTCCACCCGCATGGGTGAAGCCCACAACATTGATGGCCATCAGGAACTGTTCTACCCCTCTGGGTGGCATGCCGCAACCGCATTACTCGCCCGCTACGAGGGATTTACCCCCATCCAAGCAATCAACTGGATGACCATTGTGCTGCCGTCGGTCACCATTCCCCTGTCGGTTGGGCTGATCGCTTGGCGACTCGTGGGTAATCGGGGGCTCACCGCCCAGATCGCCGCAGGGTTCTCGGCCGCCATCGTCATCGCCACCCCGGTGTTGTATTGGATCCCCGTGTATGTGGGCATGTGGCCGTACCTTGGTGCCATTTCTATGACTGGTATCGTTGCGGTCCTCATCACGTCCATTCCGACGGTGCCGGTCCGCATGTTTGCCGGCGTCATGGGGTTTATGGGAGTGGCGATCGCGCACCCTGCCCCAATCACTGTCGTGGTGTTCCTGGTGGGATTCTGGTGGCTATTCGGCCAGCTGTGGCATCCGGTGCGCCAATGGTGGACCCCGGCGGACTCGATTCCTGCGGAGGATTCGACCACGCCGGATACTACCACTGCCAAGCCGGATCAGGACTCCGAATCGGAATCGACGCAGCCAAAAACTGGAAGAGCAGAAGCACCCGGCGCGGAAACCACGTCAGGTCGGTGCCCGTATCTGGAGCGACTGGCGCACCAATAAATGGGCTGCCGGCACCATGGCCCGGCTTCGGGACTTCGGACTGCTCGCTGCCACCGGTGGCATTGCGGTGCTGCTGCTCTGGCCCCAACTGAAATCCGGTTTTGGCCAGTCCGAAGACGTCCAATCCGTTACCGCATTCGAAGATCTTTCCCGCAAGAAACGTTTATCAAAACCTTCTTGATGCGTACCCGACATGTGGGCGAATTCGGGCTTACCGACTGGACGTATCTCCTGTGGTTTGCGGTGATCGGTATGGTTGTGGCCCTTGTGTGGCGGCGCAATGTGTGGGGAATACTTTTTCCTGATTTTTCTCCGCGCTCATCACCATGAATGCTCTCACGATGTTCCCTGAGCCTTGGGGCGGGCTGCTCAATATCATCGGTGGCCTGCACTATGGCACCGCACACCGTCTAGTGATTCCCGTGGCCATGTTCCTCTTCGCCTACTGTGGTGTCGGGGTGGCGGTAGTTATTCGGTTCGTGTTTGCCGGGTTTGTGCGCAATAAAATATGGCGTGTCGCCTCTGTTTGCCTGTCAACCATTGCTGCCGTATGGATTACCTCGCTCATCGTGCCGTGGGCCAGCTACTCTGTGAGGGAGGGCTCCCGGTGGGCGATCGAATCCATGTACGAAAGCCGCATGGTGACCAAAGACGACCGTGATGCTTTCAACTGGTTGGCCAAACAACCGCATGCTTACGACGGTATCATTTTTGGCAATAGTGCCGATGGTTATGGTTGGATGTACGCCTATAATAAGCTGCCCTCGCTGGCCCGCCACTATGATGGGGTGTCCGCAAAGCCCGGTGCCCCCAGCCATGTTCTCCGCGACAGCGCCTATCTCATTGGTGCTGGCAATCACGGTGACCCCGACCAGCGCAATAAAGCAGATATTGCGGCAGAAAACCTAGGTGTGAACTTTATTGTGCTTTCCCCACCAAATTTCTGGTGGTTCCAACAAAAGCAACCTGGAAATGTCGGTCAAGCTGGACAAGGCACCTGGTTTGACCTTGGTGTATCAGAAGAATTCAATCCGAATCTATGCGGTGAACGCCAAGTTTAAAGATACCGAATTGACCCTGCATGCGTGAGTCTGGCCCGGCATCTAACCAATTGCCGGTGCCACAGTGCCCCTAAGGATTCGGCTGACGGTAAGGCTGCCGCGGCGGCGGGGAGACCACCCAGGTGGAATATGACCCGGAAACCGGTGAGCAGACCACGGTTACCAAGCCGAAACCCTGCTACCACCGGCCGTCAAAACCGGATGTTGCCCCCCGCGCAAATGATGCGAAGGGCAAGAGTCCTGTCACGCCCAAGAGCGGGGGCATTGATGACAATTCGAATAAGTACTCGGAGAAAAGTAGCCTCGATCTCACGGAGAAAGAAGCTAGGCGACGGCGTCTTGATAATGGTTACGCCCACAACGAGAAAGCTACCCTTCGGTTCTAAGCTCTTGGCGTCGGTGCTGCCAGCTGCGCCGTGTGCGTCTGTCTGACGTTGAGGGGCTGCTTATTGCGGTGGCTGCTCAGCTTGGTAGGCGTCCGGTGGGTGGTGCCTGGTAGATGATAGTTGCTAGGTGGGTGGTAGCCCAGCGTCATAAGTGCTGAGTTGGAGTTATGTGTTTCAGGGGTGCTCGAAACCGGGTGCTGGATCGGTAAAGTCCAGCTTGGGTTTCGGGGTGGTTGTGGTGGCAAGCATGGTAAACAAGCGATTTACTCAGGTGGCATACCCCTGAGCTGTACTTGGATGCGGCATGGCGCCGGGGTATCACAAGTGCTGAGCTGTACTTTATGGTTCAGCACTTTTGCCAGGTGCCTTAAGGTCTGCGGCTAATGAGAACTCCAGCTCAGCACCTATGATACTTGTGTAGGGTGGGGTGGCTAAGTGGTGTAGCAGAATCTCACCATGGGCCAGGCAACGCCTTGCCGCGTAGGCTGTGATAGTGAGGAGAATTGCTGAGCTGGAGTTCTCCGGGGCAGTACGAGGAGCTTACGGATGCTTGCAGAAAAAGGGTAGGTGCAAGCTCAGATTGGCGCGCAGAAAACCACCAACAAGAATGCGCCAACCCGGAGCAGTCAGTCTACACGTCGACCCCACATTAACTTGTGTGCCGCTAACAGGGGTAAAACTGCCAAATCCAGTGTAGGTTTGGTAACCTAAAACCACATGACCACCACAAACGATGGGGCTGGTGGTCATTCTGCGCCGCTTGCCGCCTACACCCAAGGCAGGCCAACATGGGCATCACACCCACCACTAAAGCCCAGATATCTGGGCATAAATTCCTCACCCGACGCCTGGAACACGGACTCGTCCTCGGCGACATCCGCATGATTCACGACCCACTCGCCACTCGCAACCGGGCACACGTCTTCAGTCTCGCCGCTACCGTACTCATATGCCTTGGCGCCCTTGCCATGGCAGTATTCAAACCCTGCCATCGACCCCGGCGATGCGGCCATTATTCAAGCGGAAAGCGGCCAACTCTACGTTCGGATCGACAATAAACTCCACCCAGTAGCGAACCTAGCCAGCGCCCGACTCATCGTTGGCGAAGCCGCCGACATTCACACTGGCAGCGACACCGTTCTTAAAAACCTCCCCAAAGCCATTCCCATTGGAATCGTAGACGCGCCAGGGCTCATCGCACCCCCAGACACCGCAACCCAAAAGCTCCTGTCCCACGCCTGCCACACCACGACAAAACCAGTGAATCGGCTTGACACGGCCCCGAGCCAAATCACCGTCATCATGCAGGAAACCGGTGCTAACCCGACGGACACCAACCAAACAACCCCCACATTCCAGCGACTCGCTGTAGACCACGCCATAGTGGGCCTGGTAGATCAAGCCGAATGGCTGGTCACCGCCGACGGCCGCAGGCTCCTCCCACCCGCCGACACGCCAGACGGCCGGAACATTCGCCATCGACTAGGCATTGCCCCAACCACACCACGCTGGAGCCCACCACCACAAGTATTCTCCGCCATCGCCGAAAAACCACCCGCAGCCATACCGACCGGCATCCTGGAAATCCTTCGCATCCCTGGTGCAAATAATCCGCAGCTCTGGGCGCGAACCGCCGATGGGGTGGTGCACCTGACACCGATTCAGGCCGATATCCTATTAGACGCCGGGATACACATGCGGGACGGCACTGCCACGGAATTAGGCGCAAACCCTGATTCGAAAAACATTAACGGATCTTCCCCTGCCAGATCGGGTGCCGAACTGGGTTGATCCCACCGCGCAACCATTGTGCGTAGCGGAACATGGTGAGGTAGAAACAGCTCCCCTCATTGAGGGGAAACCTGCGTGGGGTGAGGCGGTGGCGTTAGCAGGTAAAGCGGTAGCTACACATTTTGTCGGCCCTGGCTGGGCAGTAGGTGTGGATACCGGTAGCGGCATCCATGTGGTGTCGGCCCATGGGTTGCGGCATCAAGTAGAGAGTCAGGAAACCGCTGCAGCATTGGGGATATCGCATTTTTATTCGATTCGTTGGGATGTGTTGCGGCTTTTGCCTTCGGGAACGACATTGAGTAAACAGCAGGCACTTCAACCGTTATATTAGCCACCACGTATCACGAATCTCGGCAAGAAAAAAACCGACCCATGGTGACATATATCCCAGCGGTCATGTCCTGTGATTTTGCTGGTAACTGGGCGTCTCTATACCCAAATGTGATATAAACAAGTAAGTTGGAAAGAAAGTGGGCGTGCCATTCAACTGGAAGTGAGGTGGTTGCTTAATGTCGTCCATGCGTGAAGCAGTCGCAACAAAATTAGACGGAATCACCCGCTACCACGATCATATGAAGCAGAAACGCTTCGGTTTTCTGGTTCGACCAGCTGTTCTCATAATCGGTTGGTTTGTTGTCATTGTTGGCATTATTGCTATCCCGCTTCCTGGTCCTGGTTGGCTTATCGTTTTTATTGGTGTTGCCATTCTCAGTCTGGAGCTTCACTGGGCCACCCGCCTGCTTTCCTGGGGGATTAGGGAATATGAGCACGTCACCGCTTGGTATGCAAGCCGCTCCAGAGCCTTCCGCTATTCCTTCGCCACAACTAGCTTTTGTTTTTTGTGGGGAATTGTTGGTTTGACCGCTTATGTGGTGTGGCGAATGGGTGGGTTTTCTATGCTCGATCCAGTCATGCATGCGGTGATGTAACATCACGCTTTTTCGACGTTGTGTTCGAAGCTTTAATCCAAGAATCACCAGCACTATCACCACAACTATTCCCATGACCCACCCCACCCGCAACATGGGTATGGGAGACGATTTTGGCTGGGCATTGACCGCCACTACCCTCGCGGATGGCTGCGTCTCCATCACATACTGCACCACCCGACCAATGTCTAATGTGCCATTGCTCGGATCCACGCTGGCAAACAACATGTTTCGAATCTGCTGAGCACTGGCCGACGGGTGTCGTTGCCGCAATAGTGCTACCGTGCCGGTCACCATGGGTGCGGCAAAACTCGTGCCCTCAAACGGCAACACTGTGGTGTGCTGCACTATTCCCGTGCTCAACCCGGAGCCAAGCGGATCTAAACCCGCATAGACCGTTCCCAGGGCACTGATCGTGGGATGGGGCGATTTAATGGAATATTCCGTCGGTTGGTAAGAATCACTCGTGGCGGTCACCCCGACCACCATGGTGTGATGCGCCGGATATACCACGGATCCTTGCTGACAGTTGTTCCCCATATTGCCGGCCGCGGCGACGATAACGATCCCGTGTTCCTCAGCCCGTTGTATTGCCGCATCGAATTCTCGGGTGTCGATCGGTGGCGCGCCGGGCGGTAAGCAGGATACCACCGAAATATTGATGACCTGCACCTTTTTGTCGATGGCTGCGTTGATGGCGGTGGTGAGGGTGGCGAGTGTGCCACCGGTGTCAGTTTCTTTGGATTGGGAGCTGGTTTGCCTAAATGACATGATTGCGGCATCTGGGGCTACGCCCACAATGCCGTCTCCAGTATCGTGTGCTGCGATGACACCGGCGACAATGGTGCCGTGGGCGTCGCAGTCAACGGTGGCGCCTGCCTTGGGTTCGAGAAAGTCGCCGCCGTCCGTGATCGGTGGTAGCCGGGGTGCGGCGCGACACCGGTGTCGATAATGCCTATGGTGACGCCCATTCCGGTGGCGAGTTTGTGGACGTCACGATAGTGGTCGGATACGGCAGCCTGGTATTTGATGAGTTCCGGGTTGGCGGCGAATGTTGTGGCGCAGTCCGTTGGGCGTTTCGGCGCAGTATTCGGCGTTGAGGTGGTTGGTGGTGGGTCTGCCGCGGTTGTTGGTGGCGGTATTAGGGTGAGGACTAATATCCATAGGATTAGCGTGGTGAGAAGTCGGCGGATCATAATGCTATTCCACGAAGCAGGCTGAATAGGCCGACGAGATGGAGGGCTAGGGGGAGGCAAGCAGCAATGCTGAGCAGTTCGGCCCGTTCCACCCAAACCACTGTGGTGGGTTCCAGGTCGGTGAGGTGCTTTGCCCAGCCTGGGGCGGTGAATACTATGGTGGATACGAGAAAAGCTGCGATGATGAGGCCAGGGTGTGCGGGTGGTGCGGTGCTGTCTATGAGGTGGGGGCTTGCTGATAGTGCTGTACCGCATGCTGCCGCCATGGCTGGGATCCAGAGCGACCAGGTGCGGGGCGACCCGTGGTGCCGGTGGGCGTGTACGACAAGGCTGAGACACATGCAGACGGCTAGGGCAAAGCTGAAGTTTCGTTGTGGTGCCCAGCCACATACCACGATTATTGCGGGGCTGAGGACACAACCGAGCCCGATCATGATTCCGTCGAGGATGTGTTGGGCTAGGAGAGCTCGGCGTGGGGTGTCCGTCTGGTTCGCGTCCGATATTGATAAATCCTGCCCAGAGGTGGGGAGTTGTGGGACTCGGACGCCGGCGATTTTTGATCGATAAGAGGGCGAAAACGCCAGCGTGATTATTCCTACTGCGACTACGAGGGCGGCCGCATTGACCAGCCACGACCAGGTAGGATCGGTGAGCGCTATCAGCGGAGGATGATAGAAGCAGGCGCCCACTGCCATGATGATGAGGCTGCTTCCAATGGTGATGAGCGTACTAATGGTGGAGATATGCGGGGTGATAAACCTGAGCAGGAGAGTGCTAACAATCAGGACAATGCCTGCACACGCACATGCTAATGCCCACATGCGGGCAAATTGGCTATCGCTCATGTGTGCCCCCGTTGGCAGGGTGGGGGAGCCGGCTATGGCTATGAGGGTGGTGAGGCTGATCCCGCCAACGGTGATGGGGGTGAAGAAGAGCTTGCGTGTCCAAAGCAGCATGCCGAGAGCCGCTACCACTGGGATGAGCGGCCGCAGTATGAGCGGCACCCCGGGCAGGGTCGCCACCAAGAGTATGAGCCCTAATAGTCCGGCCAGTCCGGCGCAGAAGACTGTGCCGATTGGTGGTGGGGTGGCCTGGGTGAGGTTTTCCAAGAGTTCTGCCGCATCCCGGACAACCGGGGTGGGGGTTTCGGTAATGGGGCTGATGACCAGGATGTCGCCCTGGGTGAGGTGGCATTGAGCCAGGGGGATGGTTGGGTCGAGTTCCTGTCCCGCCACGGTGGTGGCGCACCATGGTGCGGGGTTGGTGGGAAGATTGGCAATGGCCAGGATTTCGTCGATTATTTCCGCCAGGCTGCTACTGGTCGGGATAGTGAGGTCTATGCTGGTAGAGGCGTCGAAAAGCTCGATGCGCACGGTGAGCCGAAGGGTGTGGGAGGTGTTGATGGTAGTCATGGTGAAATCTGGGAAAACTGGGTGGAAACATGGCTGAAAGTGAGGAATTCCCAATCGACTACCTCAGAAACATTCGTGCTATCTTTTGGGGGTAATGCTGAGTGCATCCCCATGCAGTGTGCATACCCACAAGCTATAACAGGATGTTCTTTTTCCATTGTGACGCTCTTTTTCTTATCTGTCTACCTTCGAAGCTGTGAAATTCGTCTATCAACATTATGAGAAAGAACACAATTAATTTTAAGGTGTTTGGGCTTATAATCAGTTTTATGTCCACTCTTGATGGGGATCGTGAGGTGGACTCCCAATAAAACTGCGCGTACGTGTCGTGCACACGCCCTGGGTAGAACCCGGTGTGGATGTTCACGATTCGCATGCGCGCACAAACAGGGGAGACCATGACTCAAACAATCCACGCATCAACCGAGCTCAAACCGCCTTTTCGCCCTGCGCGATCAGCGCCACATGGTGGTGGTCGGCACCGGCAAAAAGAACCTGACCTGCCAGATATGCCGCCACAGTCGGAAACGGTGAGAGTGGAGGAGTCGCCGCCGGCGCGATCAATACCTCCCATTATTCCCGCACACGAGCATCCCGTGGACGGCACCATTGTGCCACCCATTGCTACTAGCGAACGGGAATCTGCACCGCCGCTACCTACCGGGGTCATCACCCCGGAGCCGGTACCCGAGGCGCCGAAACCCCAACCAATCCCGATGATGCGGCTCATCATGCCCATCGTCATGGTTATTGCCGCTTTGTCCATGGTCGGATTGATGTTCATGATGGGTGGCCAACTGAACCCTATGACGCTGGTCTTTCCCCTCATGATGCTCATGAGCGTGTTTATGATGTTTAGCCCGCCACCCGGAGAAAACACCGACGAAATTCGTCGCACATATCTTCGACATTTGGGGTTGGTGCGGGAGGTCGCACGCCAGAATGCGGGGAGCAACGAGCACATCAGCTATATAATTACCCGGATCCTAAAGAGCTTGGTTCGCGCATAGGTACGACCCGAATGTGGGAGCGGTCCGACAGCGACATGGATACCATGACCGTGCGGTTAGGGTTGGGCATTGCCGACCTTTGCACCCCTATCGACGTGGGGGATCCTGGGGTTGCCGAAGACCTGGAACCGGTGTGCGCGGTGAGTCTCAGGCAGGCCGTGAACACCGTGAGTTTCCTGCCGGACATGCCCATTGTGGTGCAGCTTTTAGCTTTCGATGCCCTGGCATTGTCTGAAGAAACCCCAGCTGGAGACGCCCCGCCTGAGGATGCTAGGTCTAGGGATGCCGCCCTGGCATTGGCGCGGGCTATCATATGCCAGCTTGCGTTATGCCATGGTCCAGACACCGTGGGAATCGCGGCCCACGGCACAGGCCTGGCCTGGGCTAAATGGTTGCCGCACACAAGCCCAACCACGCTAGCCAATGCGCCCTATACCGTGTTGGTTGTCGACGGTACCGTGCCAACCTCGCAGCTGGAAGAGCTGCTATCGCAACGCGAGTGGACCATCGTCATAACCGTGAATAACAGCACACCAGTGTTGTCTGAGATCGTCATAGAGGACGGCCTATCGTTTACCGTGGGCGAAAGACTCATTGTGCACGTTGAAGATGCAGATGAAGAACTCGGTGTTCCCGACGGCTTGACCGAGGCTGAGGCCCCTGCTCTTTGCCCGAAAACTTGCGCCATTTTCCCGCCCCAGTGCCGATCCGCGCGACAGCCATGCCGGACTCCCGGCCTTGCTGGGAGTGCACGATTTCACTCCACAGACTCTCGAACGTTTGTGGCAGCCGCGGGGCGAACAACGTCTGAGCGTTCCCATTGGGCGCGACAGTGACGGACACAGCCTCATCGTGGATATCAAGGAGGCCGCGCATGGTGGTATGGGGCGCACGGATTATGCATTGGCGCCACCGGGTCGGGAAAGTCCGAGCTCCTGCGCACACTCGTGGTGGCGCTGGCCGCAACACATTCGCCACATTCCCTCAATTTTGTGCTGGTGGATTTCAAAGGCGGTGCCACATTCCTGGGCTTAGATGCCTTGCCGCACACCTCGGCGGTGATTACTAACCTGGCCGACGAATCCATACTTGTCGAACGTATGTACGATGCTATTTCCGGGGAGATGAATCGGCGGCAGGAGCTATTGCGCAAGATGGGAAACTTTCCCAACGTGGATGAGTATGAGGCCGTTCGACTGCGCGACCATCCCGAATGGGAGCCCATGCCAGCACTGCTGATTATCCTCGATGAATTCTCCGAGCTTTTTAGGGTCAACATAATGAGTTTGGCGAGCTCTTTGCCGCGGTTGGGCGCCTGGGCGATCATTGCACGTGCACCTCTTGTTGGCGTCGCAACGCCTGGAAGAAGGCAAACTCCGCGGCTTAGAGTCGCACCTATCCTATCGGATTGGGTTGAAAACCTTCTCCGCGGTGGAATCGCGGCAGGTGCTTGGTGTGGCCGATGCCTACCATCTTCCCAGTAAACCCGGGATGGGTTTCCTTAAAACCGATGCTGAACAGCTTATTTGCTTTTCAAACCGCTTACGTGTCCGGCCAACTCATGCGCCCCAAACCAACTTGCGACGGTGCGGCATTGGGCGACCGGCCCCACGTGTCACTATGGTCTGGCTACGCATCTGAAACCGCTCCGATTACTGCTGATGTGCTGATCCCTGACCCACGAGGCACACTTGTCGACGCCCTCGTGGCGGCAGCCCAGGTGGTGGCGCGCTCCTGGCACCAGAGCGCCCACACCATGTGGCTGCCGCCACTGCCGGCCGCAATCCCCCTGACCGATATCATCACGCAGTCCGTCACCCCCAATACATTATGCGCAACCATTGGTCGGATTGACCGCCCATTCCTGCAACAACAAGACCCCTATGTGCTGGAGTTCTCTGGCCAACAGGGGCACGCCATGATCTGCGGCAGTCCCCAGACCGGAAAAACCACCGCGTTACGCACCATTGTCCTGGCGCTTGCCTGCACCCATACCACCGATTACCTGCGGTTTTACATTCTTGACCTGTCTGGTAACGACCTGGAATCACTGTCGCTTTTGCCCCACGTTGCAGGCGTCGCTCACCAACACGACACCGAGAAGATCGCGCGCATCATTGATGAAGTGTGGGTTTATCGATCAGCCGGAACCGCGGCATACCTTTCTCATCGTTGACGGCTGGCATGTGCTGCACGGGGATCACGAGGATCTCATGGAAAAGCTGGGTCGTATCGTCGCCGACGGCTTAGCAGCCCGCGTTCACCTAGTGCTCACCGCAACCCGATGGTCCGTGGTGCGTCCGGCCATTCGTGACCTGATCCCGCAGCGCATAGAAACCAAGCTGGGGGAGCCAATGGACTCCCTGATCGACCGTAAAGCGCAGCTGAAGGTGCCGGCGCTGCCAGGACGAGGGCTGACAAGCAGCGGCGAAACTATGCTGATTGCATTATCCGCCCAACAGGATGTTGCCTTCATAGCGCGTTCCCTGGTCGCGGATCAGCCGCCGGTGCCCCGACTGAAGCTCTTACCAATCAGCCTCATGCTTGCGGATCTGCCGCAGCTAGATCCCGATCAGAATTCTGTGCTGCTGGGGGTGGGCGGACCGAAACTTGGGGCCGTGAACTGGGATTATCTTGCTAGCCAGCACATAGTGTGCATCGGAGCGCAGGAATCCGGGAAGTCGACGCTTATATCCACAATCATTGCTGGCCTGACCCAGATCGGTCGGGAACGCGCCCGACTCGTAGTCATCGACCATCGGCGCAGCCACCTGGGGAGCCATCGACCCGGACATGTTGGCCGGCTACAGTGCCAGCACCCAGGAAACCGAGAAACTCGTGGCGGTGATGAAAAATTACTCTGGAGGAGCGTCTGCCATCCGCCGAGGTCACACCCCAACAATTAAAAAGACCGCTCCTGGTGGACCGGGCCCGACATCTTCCTCATCGTTGACAACCTGGACCTGGTGGCTGACATGGCGTTTGCGCCACTGCTGTCGGTGTTGCCGCACGCCCGGGACGTGGGGTTGCACGTGGTGATTACCCGCAAATCCGGCGGCTGCGTGCGGGCCCTCTTCCAGCCGTTTCTGGCGGAGATCAAGGACCAGTCGCCGTTCATTATTGTGCTGGACGCGGACAAGGATGATGGGCCACTGTTTGGGGTGCGGTTGAAGCCGCAGCCACCCGGCCGAGGTGTGATGATCCACCATGGCACGCAGCAGGGCCTCATCCAGATTGCGGCAGCTGACATGCTGGAGGCCACGGAGGCGAAGGCATCATGAGCGCTCCCATTGACCTCACCATTCTCGTCTACGAAACCGCCATTGTGTTCGAAGGTGAGACCGATAGCTACCGCTATGATCTGACCGGCAGCGGCATTGTTGCCGGCACGCAGGTGGCTGATGTGATAGCAGAGGCCAGGGGGCAGTTGCATGCCCAATGGCCGAACGTCACCATCCAGGTCAAAGGTCCGGAGGAGTATTGCTATAACCTTGTTGTGGGGTTGCAAGCAGAAAATGTCACGGTGGTATCCGACATCGATACCTCTGCCACTGATATGGCCGATGGCGATTACGACTATTACGACGATGATGTGAACGATGATAATGATGTGACATACGATCCTGATGGTGTTGATGATGACGATGAGGATTCAGCGTTACAGACGTCGCCGTCGGCCGCGCCGGAATCATGTGATGTTGATAACACATTGCTGACATCTGTGTTCCCCGGATTTCCCGTCCGAATTCCCCGGAAGCTACTCGTGGCAATATTTACCTCTACCTCGCCATAGCCGGCGTCATCGTGCTGATCTGCGGCGTGTCCCTGTGGGCGGTCGGTCCGGGCTCGCCGCCGCCCACGCTCCCGCAGGCCAGCGCGCGTCCATCCCCAACGTCCCAGCTCGCGGCTGTTCCCCAGAAACCAGCGTCGACAAGCAATACCAGCACCATCACAATGGAGCATGGAAACATCCAGGTAGGGCTACCGCACGATTACCGCATCGAGGAACAGCCCGATAAACCCGGCATGCTCATTGGTCGCGGCGCCGACGAAAATCTGCGGGTCACCATGGCCATCGACCCGCTTTTCGACGCCGACCCCACGGCAATATTTGCCGAGCTGGATGCCACAATCAACGGTGATCCCACCCTCACCCCCGCCGAATCATTAGGAATCGGCCGCGGCCAGGAGAAAAACTACATCGAAAACCCCGGCGATGGTTCCACCGTCCACTGGATCGTGTGGATCGACGCCGGCCATGTTTTCGTTGGGCTGCCATACCCGAACAGCCGCCGCGAACCTGCCGCAACGCGCCACCTGTCGGAAGGCCGCCGAAACACTCACCATCCGTCACTAGCCCAAAACTGGGATTTTTCAGTCCAACTATATGTACACCAATTCAATAGAAAGGAACGAAAGTGAGCAATACTTTCCGCACCGAAGCCGACGTCATGGTCACCACCGCCGGACAGGTCGACAACACCAATAGTGAGGTGCAATCCGAGCTCTCTCGTCTCCGCGGCGTGGTTGATGGCCTCCGCGGCGCCTGGAGTGGTCAAGCCCAAGCCTCCTTCGACGAGCTCATGCAACGGTGGGATACCAACGCCAAAGACTTAAGCGATGCGCTCACAAGCATCGGCGAAAATATTCGCGCTAATGCTCGCGCCTTCGAAAACGTGGAAACCAGCAATGTGCAATCACTCAACCATGTGGGAGGCGGACTGGTCCTGTAACTCATACTTATAGACATCCCATCCACACATCACCTGCGGCAACCGACGCAACATTACGGAACATACCAACCTTGCCAGCGGTCACCATGATGGCTTCCCATCGAATTATTTGCCATCAGTGTGAAGTTGGCCCAACCACGTGATGACGGGGCATCGATCCCCTCCAGTGCCCCATCATCAGACCCTCATCAACCTACATTCAAGGAGTAACCCATGGACATCATTAAATACGGCTTCAGCGAAATTGATGCTGCCGCCGCGGACATCCAAACCACAGCCAGCCGTATCGGCTCACTACTGCATACCCTCAAATCACAAATCCAACCCATGGTTACTGCCTGGGAAGGATCCTCATCTACTGCCTACCAAGAAGCCCAGGCCAAATGGGATCATTCGGCCGATGAGCTGAATACAATCTTGGACACCATCGCCCGGACAGTACGAAACGGTAACGATGACATGAGCGATGTGAATCAGGGCCGCCACTTCGTCCTGGGGCTAGCCTGATGGTGTCCTCATCCTCCTGATTCGAGGACGTCAGGTCATGGTGATAAATCCCCACGGTGTCATGGCTGATGCCGAAATCATGATGACCTGCGGTGCCACCTAAAGTTCTCTGCGGGTTCCCAATCACCCCAATGACGATCAGGTCGGCACCGGTGAACGTTGCACCACCTGCCACAATGCCGCAGGCACAGGCTCCCAACCACTACCCGCCCCTGGCGGCAGTCGAAGGTGACAGTCGATGAATGGGCGTGAGCCCGTGCCCGCGGTGTTGCGGTGGGTAGTGCCAAACCCCAATATTTCGATTTTTCAGTACCACAACTTTGGCATTTAAGCAGCATTGATATAGGATTGTGAATCTGTGTGATTTAACGCCGAAATCGGGTCTCCACCGGCCGCCGATTTCTGATACCGGCTTCACACGCATAACGGCTGGCAGTTCTAGACAGACTTAAAAGGAGTCATCAGTGTCTACTTATCACCCCAAGGCTGGTGACATTACCCGTAAGTGGTATGTCATCGATGCCACTGACGTGGTGCTGGGTCGCCTGGCTGTAACCGCAGCTGACCTGCTCCGCGGCAAGCGTAAACCATATTTCACCCCCAACGTTGACTGTGGTGACCATGTCATCATCATCAACGCCGACAAGGTGCGTGTCTCGTCCAACAAGCGGGAACGTGAGTTCCGGTATCGTCACTCCGGTTACCCGGGTGGTTTGAAGGTCATGACCCTCGGCCGGTCCCTGGAACTGCACCCGGCTCGTGTGATCGAAGAATCCATCCGGGGCATGATGCCCCACAACCGGCTCAGCCGTGCCTCCGCCAAGAAGCTGCACGTGTTTGCCGGTTCCGAGCACCCTTATGCTGCCCAGAAGCCAGAAACCTATGAGATCAAGCAGGGTGGCCCAGTGGTGACAATAACGTAACCGAAAAACTTTGAGGCCGATGCAGCTGACATCGCTGCCGCAGCCGCCGCAACCGAAGAATTCACCAACACCATTGGTGAAATCATGGTTACGGAAACCGAGATTGAGGCAGACCTGCCTACCTACCACGAAGGCCCCATCCAAACCGTTGGTCGCCGTAAGCGCGCCATCGTCCGGGTGCGCATGGTGGAAGGTACCGGTCAATTCGTCTGCAACGGCCGCACCCTGGAAGAATACTTCCCCAACAAGCTGCACCAACAGCTCATCAAGGCACCCCTGGTGCTCATCGACCGTGACGGCCAATTCGACATTCACGCTAACCTCACCGGTGGCGGCCCCACCGGTCAGGCAGGCGCTTTCCGACTGGCTATCGCCCGGGCCCTCAACATCTATAATCCGGCAGATCGCCCAGCCCTGAAGAAGGCTGGCTTCCTGACCCGTGACGCCCGTGCCGTGGAGCGCAAGAAGGCCGGTCTGCACAAGGCCCGCCGTGCACCGCAATACTCAAGCGTTAAAACCTACGCGGAATACCAAAAACCGCCCGCCCCGGGGTTTACAGGGTGGGCGGTTTTTTACGTCGATAAGCTTACTGCAACGACGGCTTTAAATACTCCCATGCGGGCAGAATCTGGCTGGTAAACGTGTCATTCCACCGGTGAATACCCGACTGAATATACACAACCTTCTTATTTGTCATGCCATTACGATCCATGACCTTTTCCAAATCCTTAGTGCACTCCAACGTCACATGTTCCAATGTGGCACCCAACGACGTGTCATAGAACGGCAACCCGTTGTCCTTCTGGAGCTGCTCCTTCGTGATCTTACCGCTGGCATTAGACAAGAACACCGGCATGGACCGCAACCCCTCAGGGTGCAGCGTCACATCATTAGCCCGCCACTCCGAGCTGCCAAACGGTCCCCAAATATTGGATGGGTCACCATCCTGGCCCTTAATCGTGCTCTCAATCGTGGTCCGACCAAACTGCGACACCGTGGAATAACAACCCGACAGACCAAACACACCATGGAATAAGTTGGGATTCTTCGCGGCAATCCGAACCGCACCCGATGCGCCCATAGACAGCCCGCCGATACCGCGCTTGCCATTGAAGTTAATGCGCGAATCTGCCTGTGGAGCCTCCAAGACCCGCGGCAATTCCTCCGTGATAAACGTCTCCCACTTCATATAGCCCAGGCTCGGATCGGTATTCGACCAATCCGCATAGAAGCTACCATTGCCTTGGGTGGGAGCGACCACCGTCACGTTCTCATTGCCCAGCCGGTTAATGATATCGCCGGGACCAAACCATCCCGACACCCGGGGCGCACTCACCCCATCAAGCAGATACAACATTGGGGCTGGGGTAGCAGCATTAGGCTGTGCCATTACCTCAACTTCGACGATGCGTTTCATCGTCGGCGACTGAATCGACCACCGTTGTACTCGGCCATCGAATTCATCCTGCTTATCCACTACCTTGAGGTTCCATGATTGAATCATCCGTGGGCAATGGATACTCGGAATGGTGATCCCGGAACCGGTCTGGGAACTTCCAATGCCCCAAACCCAACAGGTTCAACAATCCCAATAAAAACTTCAACCCCTTACCGGTCGAGCTTTTAGCATTCGTGCCACTGGCTAGAATGGTGCGAAGAAAAATGCGCGAATGGGCCATAACTGGATGGTTCTGCCTTGGCTTTGGGATCATCGGTCTTGGAATTTGGGCCATGCAGCACATTATTGGCGCTGCCATTCTTTTCTAGACTGCCCTCCTTGTCCCGATCCTTATTGGCCAGGTTATCCGCTAACGACGATCCAGCATCGACGCTCCCAATCTTGTCTTTGTCACCCGAACTGCTGGAACCGGCTTTATTACCCTCCGAAGGATTTGTGCCTGATTGTGCGCCATTCGGCTGGTTTGGTTGGGCCTTAGGCTCCGTGCTTGGCGACCCCGGCTGGGCATTAGGGTCACCCTGAGTACCAATAGGATTATCTTCAGGATTTGCGGGTGTAGTGCTGGTGGCGCTAGCCCCAGCACCATTTATAGGAGCAGCAGGCTGTGCATATGCGATAGATGTGGTAGGCGAAATGAAAGTAGCAACCAAAGAGGCGGCAACGATTGTCGCCACCAAACCATGCGAATGCTTCACAATAACCATGCCTTCTTTTATAAATTCCATTAGGGAAGAATTAGCTTTTGGATCAGACTATCTCTTAACTTTAAACTTAAACATTTGCCAGAGGGAAAAACGCGCCCAGATCTGGCTCAAAATCATGATAACCCAGAATCACGCCGATTTTAATCAGTTTTTGCCCGGATGATTCTGTAGTCACTTATCCGATAATTATACACGCAAAATGCGGATATTATAATTACCTTGGGTTTATATGTGTAATTTATAAACAAGAAATATTGATGTAGGTGATCTGCTAAAAATTGGCCAAAAATAACCAATTTCAGGGGGCATGGTTTTATGAAAATTATTTAATGAAAGCCTTGATTATTAATATTTATATTACTGCACCATATTAATAGACGAAAGATTTGGGGGTATTTTAAGGGGTCTCCTTGTTCTGGCTATTAGATTAATAGTGGCTGAGATTGAATAGGACTGATGCTTTGATTGGCTTGCGGTTGGGGTGCGGGAGATATGTTTTGAGAGGTTTGGGGAGGGGCTTTAAAAGCTTCATAAGTGCTGAGCTGGAGTTCTGGTTAGAGGTGTTTCTATTTGTTCCAAAACCCCCAGGGTCTGAAAGTAGCATAGTGGTTACCCCAGCTTGGTACTCATGTGCAGGTGTGTGTTGTGGGGCTTATCTAGGATATTTGGCCAATCTGATGAATGGTCCGATAGGTGGCTCAATGAATTCAGTTTTTAGTGTTCTTGATGGGGGTTGGTGGAAGTTGGCGGGGGCTAAATTGTTGGTTGATATCGGATGGGTTTAGGGGCCACGTACTTACGTGAGGCGTGCTTATTCTGGAAGCGAGGAGGGCTCTGAGGGAATAATGAACGCCAGTTAGTATTTGTCTGAAAAGCCTGAATGCTTTGTTTTTTCTCTTGGGGGTGCGGCTATCCTATAGAGGATTGTCCGTAGACTCAAGGAATTTGAACACAATATGACTCGTCTTTTTGGAACTGATGGTGTGCGCGGCTTGGCTAATGAAGCGCTCACCGCTTCGCTGGCATTACGGCTGGGGGCAGCCGCGGCTGAGGTGCTTACCGTGGATCATCGGTCATCTAAACGCCGCCCACTGGCTGTGGTTGGGCGAGACCCGCGTGTGTCTGGAGAAATGCTTGCGGCTGCGCTGTCCGCAGGTATGGCCAGCCGCGGCGTGGATGTGTTGCGGGTTGAGGGTGCTGCCCACGCCTGCTGTTGCTTACCTCACGGAATTCTATGGTGCTGACATGGGAGTCATGATTTCCGCTAGCCATAATCCCATGCCAGATAATGGCATCAAGTTTTTTCCAAGGGTGGACACAAGCTGCCAGATGCGGTGGAAGACCAGATCGAAGTGACCATGGAGTCCTTGCCTGAGACCGGCCCCTGTGGGTCATGGTGTCGGTAGGGTCATTGAGGAGGCGGTGGATCGCAGCAGCACTACCTTGACCATTTGAAGGAATCCATGCCGCGCAATCTTGCCGGCATCAAGGTTGTTGTGGACTGCGCCAACGGTGCAGCTTCTTCCGTCACCCCTATGGCATATAAGGCGGCGGGAGCGGAGGTAATCGCCATTCATAACAATCCAAACGCCTATAACATCAATGATAATTGTGGCTCAACGCATATTGATCAGGTCAGAGCTGCGGTTCAACAGCATGGTGCAGATTTGGGGCTGGCTCACGATGGTGACGCCGATCGATGCTTGGCTGTGGACGCTGAAGGCGCTGTGGTGGACGGCGACCAAATCATGGCTATTCTCGCGGTAGCTATGAAGGAGAACGGGGAATTACGCAAGTCCACGTTGGTGGCGACGGTCATGAGTAACCTAGGTTTGCGACTCGCCATGGATAGCGTCGGAATTGTCTTGCGTACCACAAAGGTGGGGGACAGGTATGTGCTGGAGGATCTCAATGAGCATGGTCTCAGCCTTGGTGGCGAGCAGTCTGGTCATATCGTAATGCCCGATTATGGTACAACCGGTGACGGCACATTGACTGGCTTGGCCTTGATGTCGCGTATGGCCGAGACTGGCTTGTCTCTCAAGACGCTGGCCGAGGTGATGCATGTTTTGCCGCAGGTACTCATTAACGTGCCGGTGTCGGATAAATCAGTGATTGCCACACACCCCGAGGTGGTGGCGGCAATGGAGATGGCAAAGGATGAGTTAGGGAATGCCGGTCGTGTCCTATTGCGACCTTCCGGCACCGAGGAGCTGTTCCGTGTCATGGTTGAGGCGTCTAGCGAGGAGAATGCGCGCCGGATTGCAGGTAAGCTTGCGGCCGTGGTTGCTCACGTCTAGTTTTTTTGGTCGCCATCGCCCCCTCGGTGGGCGTTGAAGCCATATCCGGGGTTCGCTTCATAAGTGCTGAGCTGTAGTAGTGGATGCGCAGTATTATTCCGGCTGGGGCCACCTGGGGCTGCGTGGGGGACGCGGCGAAACTCTAGCTCAGCAGTTATGCTATGGGTGGTGGTGTGTGAGCCTGAAAGTGGTTTTCGGGTGGTTTTGCGAGGTTTTGCTCGTGGTTTCGTAGGGCTTCAGACTGGCTATTGTTTGTGGGGTGGGTTGCTGCAATTGTGCTGAGCTGGGGTAACGGCTGTACTACCTCCAACCCCTGGGGATTCGCGGCGTGTAGGAACGCTTCTAACCAGAACTCCAGCTCAGCACTTATGAAGCCATGGGGTTTTATGGGTTGCATGCATGGCTAAGAGCATTTGGTAGCCCAAAATTTGGTTCTGGCAGTCCAATTATGTAGTAGACGTGTTCAACTATAAGGAGATTGCCATGCCATTTGACTCAGTTGCGGTAGATCTGCACGAAGTCCAAACCATTTTCCAAGCCATTGACCACTATCTTGTTGCCCAGAAATCCCATGGTCTAGATACACCCGAGCTGGAGTCCACCGACTTAGGCACCGAGTTTGCGGATTTCGCCGCCCCACTACGGAATCATTATGCCCAACTACATGCGGACCAGGCTGCGCATGTTACAGCACTGCGGGAAGCGTGCGCTGCCGTGCATCGGGAAGTGCGGCGGTTCGCAGATCATGATGCTAATTTTGCCCACACGATGGGGGATGCAGCATGGACGCCTCGGTGACCATTCTGGCTGGTGCAATTGCTACTTTGGGCGAGGCTTCGGTGGTATTTATCGGAAGCCAGCATCATTCGATCGGTTGTGTTCTCTGGCTGATTGTTCGAAAACACCCAATACTGGTCGCCTTTTGTCGGCCGCACAAGGTTCTGGCATGGCGGTGTGTCCGGAAGAATTCACCACCCAGTTTCGTTCCGGTCTGACAAACGCCATCGGAGATTTCGCTGGACACGAGCTTATCCAGGGAATTTTCCGGTTAGTGGATGATTGGGCTCGACATGCCGAAACGATAAACACCGTGGTATCGGATGCTCATGCGGCAGCCGCCGCCATTACCACCATGGGGCAGGAAGCTGAACATTCATGCGAACAGATAGCGACGCAGGCTGCCAGCAGCGTGGATAAGGTATGTGAGGTGTTAGGTGGCATCGATTCAGCGAATAACCCCCACCAATTTATGAAGTTAGTGGCGTTAGGCGGCGCGGCCATCGACCATGCTATTACTGGGTCGTGCGGTGTGTATGAGCAGCGTAATTGTGGGATTGACAAAAGTACTCCATGGGCATGTGAATGTGTTGGATCAGATGCATGATGGAGCTGCCACCCGGCCTGCATCCGTGGGTATGGGCAGCATCGGTAATGCCGGCTTCCGTGGTGGGAACGACGCCGGTGAAGTGCCTGATATGGGACAGATGGTGGCGGAATTGCGGGCGGAGGTGCAGTTGGGGTTGCAAGCTGGACTGGAGGCCGGGTTGCATCAAGCCCATCAGGCCTTTGGCGGGTTTGAGCCCGACCCAGCCATCCCAATGCGTGATGCTGGTGTGATTACTGCGCAGCCGGTGCCAGCCACACCGGAGACGTCGGGGGTAAATACGGGGGAGACGATAGCCGTCTCAGACGATGGTGGGGGACAGGCGTTAGCAACTAGCGAGGCCCCCGCGCCTGAAGCAGTCCCCGATCTCACACCTGACCCTGTCCCTGATCCCGCTCCCATCCCCGAGGCCGCGCCCGAACCTGAGGCCGTACCTGACCCGCCGCAGGTGGTCACGCCCATAGAGGTACAGCAATGCGTTCCACCAACGGCAGCGCCACCACAGGACCCGCCGGCGCCGCCACGGGTTGGTTTTTCAACCGCATAAGGCGGGTGCATGGTCATGATGGATTATCAAGAGTTTGTGGATCAATTTCGGCAGGAAACCGCCAGGCAAATGGCCGAGTTTGAGCGATCGCTAGCAATGGTCACCGATGAAATACAAGCCCAACAGCGAGTCTCACGGCCGAAACCGGAGGTGGGCACGTCGAAAAAGCGGTGCGGTGCGGCGGCATCGGGGTCGAGTGAAGGGAATTCTACGTCGATGACGTCTGGGCAAAGTCGGCTTTTTCCAGCAGCTTCGAGCCGGTGAACGACACCACATCGGCGGTGTGACGGAATGGCACTGGATTCTTCGCATAGGCGTCGGCTGCGGTAAAACCCTGGTACTTTTTATCCGACCCCAAGGTAGCCAACAGGAAACCGGTGATGAGCCCACACCTTCTCTCGAACGTTCGCCTTCGTGCCCTGGCCAGTCAAGAGTTTCGCCACAGGGTCGTGGGCCAAAAGCACTTTGGTCGGCACCGGTGATTTCTCGATAGGCCACCTCGCCTTTCCATTTCGCCGCGATAGCTGCGGGATTGCCGAAATCAAGCACCGCATATTCCCCTGTGCCTAGGATGAGCCCCGGCGCGGTGACTGAGGCTGCTGCGGCTTCTGCACTGGGGGTTACCGATGACGGGTAGGCTGCCACGACTGCGCCCACATTGGGTCGGCCTGCCGCGGCCAGTACGGCGGCCCCGCCCCCCATGCCATGCCCCACCAGGCCTAGGCGGCCCGGGGCGACCGAGACGTTACCGTTGCCTAGTTTGACGCCGGTGGCGATTTGCAGGCAGGTTTCCAGGTCGGATGCGAATCCGCGATGATTAGGGTTGAAGTTTTTTTCGGTGTTGGGGGCGACCACGACGATTCCCCAACTGGCGAAGTGTCGGAGTGCTGCGTGGTAGGCCTTGACGTCTTTGAGCCAGTCGTGCCCAAAGGCGATGGCCGGCAATTGTTTTCCCTCCGATGGGGTATAGAGTTTTCCCGGTAATCCCACGTAGTCGAGGTTGCCGACCATGACTCGGTGCGGGCCGCGTTTTGACAGCTTGCTCATCAGTTTGGATAGATTCTCAGCCACGGTGTTAAGGGTAGTCGATATTTGGTGGTGAGTGGTTATTTTTCCGCTGCGTTCTTCACGCCAATTTGTAGCAGATATCAATGTTAGGCTGGAAGTAATTATGGCTAACACTAGTGATTATCACCCTCCTACTCTCACCGTGGACATGGTGGTGTTTTGCGTTGAAGACGCGCAGTTGAAGGTCCTGCTCATCAACCGTACGGCGCCACCGTTTCAGGGTGAATGGGCGTTGCCAGGGGGCTATAATGCTGCGGGGGAAACCACCACGCAGGCGGTGGAGCGAGTGATGAAAACCAAGGTGGGGATGGACATTGGTCAGCGATTAGGGTTTTTTGAGCAGTTGGTGACGGTAGACACGGTGGCGCGGGATCCCCGTGGGCATGCGGTGAGTGTGGTGTATTTGGGTTGTGGGCATGACTTGTCGCTGTCGGGTGGGGATTGCACGCATGCGTTGTGGTCGGTTGATTCATTGCCTCAGGTGGCGTTTGATCATCAAGAGATTATTGCGTATGGGCGGGATCGGTTAATCGCAAAGTTAAGCTATTCGAACGCAGTTTCAGGGTTATTGGGGGAGACGTTTACACTCAGTCAGGTGCAGACGGCCTATGAGGCAGTGCTGGGTCGGTTTGTGGATAAGCGGAATTTCCGCAAGAAGTTTCTGCGGCTGGGGTTGGTGACTGAGACTGGCGATATGTGGGCCGAAGGGGCGCACCGGCCGGCGAAGCTCTATCGGTTTAACTCTTCTGAGCTGGAGATTTTCAATTTTATTTCCCTGTAGCTCGCTTTGCGACGTTGGGGTGGGCGCCGCAAAGCTTGACTTAGTGTAAAAATGACACTTACTATGGGGGTATGCTCAGCGACTTCTTCAGCGTCACAAATATCGCCTTCGACGTGCTTGGTTATCAAATTAGCTGGCTGGAGCTTTCCGGTACCATTTTTTTAACCTTGCTGCAGTCATCCTGGCGGCCCGACGCAACATTCTCACCTGGCCCATTGGCATTATTGGTGTCATTCTCTTCGGCTTCCTCTTCTACCAAATCAACCTCTACGCCGACATGGCCGAACAAGTGTACTATTTCATCACCGGAGTGATCGGCTGGTACCTGTGGGCCGCCCGCACGAACTCCAAAGACGATCACAATAAAGTCACCATCACCACCATGCCCCTGAGTCACAACCTCATGTGGGTCGGCGCCATCCTTGTCAGCGGCATTGCCCTCGGGCTCGTCATCGCCAACATTCACCTCTGGCTCCCAGCGCAATTCCCCACACCCGCCGACTTCCCCATCCTCGACTCCATTACCACCACTACCGCGTTCGCAGCTCAATACCTCATGATGCGTCGCAAACTCGAATCCTGGTACCTATGGATCATCCTCGACGTCATCGCTGTCGGACTCTATTGGCATAAACACGTCCCCTTCGTCGCTATCCTCTACGCCATCTTCCTCATCAACGCCTTCTACGGCTGGTGGGATTGGAAAAACCACCAAAACACCCCGGAACCAACTGTGCACAAACAGAAAATCCCAGCGGAGGTGCGTAACTAAATGACCCACCACTATCCGCGTAGCGTTGTCATCGGAAAAATTCTACCCACCCCACGTCGGACACCATCATCTCATCGACACCGCCCTAAGAAACAGCGACCACGTTGATGTCCTGGTGGTCGACAACCCTGGTGAGAAAAATCCCAGCAGAACATCGCCGGGATTGGCTTGCCGCTGTCCACCCCGATGCCAATCTGCGTGTCATCCCGGACATTGGGAAAGATGACGATTCCATTGCCTGGGCCGCCCACACAACCAAATTTCTCCACTACGTTCCCGATGCCGTCTTCACCAGCGAAACCTACGGGGATACGTGGGCCTACCACATGGGTGCTACCCACATTTCCGTGGACCACAATCGAAACCGCTACCCCATATCCGGCACCAAAATTCGGGCCGACCTCTTTGGAAACTGGCAATACCTCTCCGATCCCGTGCGCGCCGGGCTTGCCGCACGCATCGTAGTTGTTGGCGCCGAATCCACCGGAACCACCACCCTCACTCGTGCAATTGCCGAAGAACTGGGCGTGGAATGGGTTCCTGAAGTGGGTCGATACTACACCGAATCCATCCTCACAACCGACTACACCTGGACCGACGATGATTTTCATCGCATCGGTGCCCTGCAACAACAATACGAAAACACCATGGCGGCTCGTAGTGATGGTGTCATTATCTGTGATACCAATGCTTGGGCCACTCTGCAATGGCAGCGACGCTATCTCGGGCACGTCACCGACACCATGCGAAACATTGCTAACCGCGACCGGGCTGACCTGTATATCATCACTGGTGATGAAATCCCCTTCGTCCAAGACGGTATCCGGGATGGCGAACACATTCGCCATGAAATGCACCAGTGGTTTTGTGGATGCGGCCGCGGCTGAAGACGTGCCCTCCGTGGTGGTGAGCGGTAGTGTTGCGGAGCGCATGGAACGTGCAATGCCATTCATCAAGGCTGCCATCACGGTAGCGGGACGGATTGTGTGAGTGAACGCCGGAATCGTCATGATTTTTCTGCCCCGCAGTCGTTGATTGTCCTGATCGCCTTGATCGCCCCCTCGATTGCCCCCTTGATTGCTGGTGGTAGCTTGAATGCTGAGCTGGAGTAGTGGCTGTGCGGCATTATTCCGGCTGGGGCCACCTGGGGTTGTGTGATGGCCGTGGCTAAACTCCAGCTCAGCAGTTATGCTACGGGGTGGTGTGGGGGTTTGAAGGTGGTTTTCGGGTGGTTTTGCGGGGTTTGCACGTGGTTTCACTGGGCTTCGAGGTTGCTATCGCTTGTGAGGTGTGTTGTCGCAATTGTGCTGAGCTGGGGTAACGATTGTGCTGTTTTTCTGCCTGGGGGTTTGTGGCGTGTAGGAATGCTTCTAACTAGAACTCCAGCTCAGCACATGTGATATGAGTGGCATGTGGGCACCAGCTAGTAGGCGCAGGGAGGCGTTGGCAGATGTTGGCAGACATCAGCAAGTGTTGGCATGTACTCGTCATGTCTGAAACCAGCTTTTGTACTTGACTGTTGCCGCAGCTCATTATGTAGTTCATTAGATTCCGATAGTAAAGCAAGCTTGGTGGCATCGTGAAGATGCTTTCAGTTCGGTGCTTTACGCTCCTGATGGCACAATGGTTGTCGTGAATTTGTTGGAAACCGTCATCGACCTAGATGCCATAGCAACCAATACTCGGATCCTCAAAAACCTGGTTCAGCCAGCGCAATTAATGTGTGTGGTGAAAGCGGATGGCTATAATCACGGAGCGATTCCCGTTGCTCGCACAGTCCTAGCTAATGGTGCCGACCAATTAGGTGTCGCCACTCTTGCCGAAGCCTTAGAACTCCCGCGAAGCCGGTATTACCGCTCCCATATTGTGTTGGATTTGGTCGCCTGAACAGGATTTTTGCTGCTGCCCCTAGACGCTAACATTCATCTGGCGGTGGTTTCCATGGCTCACGCTCAGGCCATCGTGAAGTATGCTGCTGGAAAGTCAGAAAAACTCGTCCAAACTACCATAAAAATTGATACGGGGTTACATCGTTCGGGCGTGGATGAATCCCAATGGGAGGCGGTATTCACCCTGCTTAAGGATGCGGGCACTGCGACTGGGAACATTGAGGTAACTGGGGTCATGAGCCACCTGGCCTGCGCTGATGAGCCCGGTAACCCGGCCAACGATACCCAAGCCGCCGCATTCAATCGGGCCATTGCCCTGGGTCGACAACTCGGTTTAGAGCTGCCCGTCAACCACCTCAGCAATTCGCCCGCAGTGCTCACTCGCCCCGATTTTTACCACGAGATGGTTCGCCCTGGACTCGCTGTTTATGGTTATAGCCCGCTCGCCGATGGCAACGATTATGGCTTGCAACCTGCAATGAGCTGGGTTGGGAAGGTAACCGTGGTTAAACCCATCGAACCAGGTGAAGGGACCAGCTATAACCTCACCTGGCGGGCAGCCAAGCCGGGGTACTTGGCGGTCATTCCCGCAGGTTATGCCGATGGGTTGCCGCGGCGCGCCCAAAATCACGTGGAAGTCACCATTGGTGGGCACAGGTATCCGCAGGTAGGGCGGATATGCATGGATCAGTTTGTCATTGATTTGGGGGATAATCCACACAACGTACGCCCAGGTGATGAAGCAATTATCTTCGGGCCTGGCGGCATGAGCGCCACCGAGTTGGCCTCAAGGATTCAAGACATTAATTATGCGGTGATTTGCGCGCCAACAGGACGCACCGTGCGCCGCTACCTTGGGAGGGTCAGCATGCGTGATATGTTCCCAACATCCGGTAGCCGCAGGCTAGAGACCCCGGAAGACACGCAGGGGTTAGCTGCCGAGCTCGGCGCTGCCCTGGAGGCCGGTGACGTGGTGATTCTCGATGGTCCGGTAGGGGCGGGTAAAACTACCTTCACCCAAGGCTTGGCTCGCGGAATGGGTGTGAAAGGCCGAGTAACGTCACCAACATTTATCATCGCCCGGGAACACCCATCTCTCAGCGGTGGTCCCCACGCTCATACATGTTGACGCCTACCGACTCTTGGATCACGATGCATCAGGTAGCCTCGACTCCCTGGATTTAGACACTGAGCTGGACGATGCCGTGGTGGTAGCGGAATGGGGCGGGGGGCTAGTCGGGCAACTCGTGCCGCAATACCTGCTTGTTACAATCGACAGGGAAGCTGCTGTCCGAGAAGACCCCAGTTCGCAAGCACGCTACATTTCATGGCGGATCGTGGAGACATCGGAAAGTTAGGCGTGCCTGGATGGCCCGCCCGCCTGATTTCATTGGATTTTAAGACGAAAGTGAAACTGATATGAATCTAAGCCCTACACTGCGCATTATTGTTGCGTCAGGGTGTTGCCGGCATGTTGTTGCTGGTTATTGGCATGATTTATTCGGCTCATACAAATACCGAACTGGCCGATCAAGAGGGTAATTTCGAAAGAACTATCGAAAAGCTTGATGCTGCGGGGTTACGGGTTTCTGCTGTGCGACTGGTTGATATTTATGGCGATAATTATGTGGCAGCCACTGTGGTGTGTCCCGGGGAGACTCGGCAGTCTGTTGCCGCTAAGTTTAAGATAGATGCTGCGAAACTTCACCTGCCAGAGAAGCCAATTACCAGCGAATATAATTATTTACTTCTCTCTGATAATACGTCAGGTTTTCGGGTGGAAAAAGCTGGAACGTCGGGTTGCGGATCTATGCACTCAGAAGGAGCAGTCGTTTAGAGCTGACTCGTTGTTGCCGTTGAAAAAGTCCCAGTCTGGTGCCTGGAATTTGGTGAGTTAATATATGAACATTCTTGCGATTGATACCGCTACGCCCGCGCTTATTGTGGGTGTGGTTTGCGATGGTGTTACCCAAAGCGAAACGGTGCTCAGTGATTCCCATGCGCACAATGAGCTTCTGGTGCCTGCAACATTACACATGCTTAACGACGCCCACCTCACATTCTCGGATCTTGATGCCATTGTGGTGGGAGTGGGGCCAGGCCCGTTTACCGGGCTTCGGGTCGGCATGGCCACCGCCGCTGCCTTTGGCGATGCTCGCCATATCCCCGTGTATGGTGTGCCTACTCACGATGCTATAGCCCATAACCTGGGAGATCCGGATAACCTTCTAGTGGCCACCGATGCGCGTCGTAAAGAAGTCTATTGGTCGTCTTATCGTGGGGGGCAGCGAGTAGCCGGCCCCGAGGTATGCCAACCCGCTCGGCTTGGGGAATCCACGCCGGAATCCGACTATCGACTTGATCGTGTGGATGTGATGAGTGTGCCGGCAAAACTAGCGCCGATGTTGCCTGCGGTGCTGCAGGAAACCACAGTAGTTTCGGGTGTGCCGCTTCCCGCGGATCTCGTGGCGGTGGCCGATTTTACGGGCAAACCCTGAACCATTGCAACCGCTGTATTTACGGCGCCCAGATGCGAAAGAACCCACCAAAAAGCGCCATCACCAGCGATAGTTCGGAAAGAATCATGAAGCTTCGGGAACTGACCCTCGCTGATGCCCCATGGTGCGCCGAGCTGGAACAACTCCTATTCCCGGGTGACTCACCTTGGTCTGTTGAAGAGTTTCAGTCAGAGATAGCCCATGCCTTGACAAAAATATTTTGGCATGGAAATTTCTGGGCGGCTTGTAGGGATACGCCGGTATGGCGGTGTTGGGGCCTCCTGATGATGCGGAATGTGAGATTCGCACCATTGCGGTGGATCCCACGTACCAAGGCCGTGGCGTCGGCAAGCTCTTTATGGATGCTTTTACCCGCATTGCTGACGCTCAGGACGCCCCGATATTCCTTGAAGTTCGTACCGACAATGAGCCAGCGATGGCGTTGTACCACAGCTACGGATTTGCGGCGATAGGGGTGCGGAAGGGTATTATATGCCGTCTGGTGCCGATGCATACACTATGTTGCGGCCACGATTAAGCGAAAGGGATAGGACAAAACCATGATTATCCTGGGCATCGAATCATCCTGCGATGAAACAGGTGTGGGCATCATCGACTTGGCGGCAGATGGCACCATGACCATCCTTGCCGACGCGGTTGCCAGTTCCATGGACCAACATGCTCGTTTTGGCGGTGTGGTCCCCGAGATCGCATCGCGCGCCCATCTGGAGGCCATGCAACCGGTGATGCGTGCGGCGCTATCTGAAGCTGGCATTACGGCCCCCGATGCTGTCGCCGCAACGGTGGGGCCTGGGTTAGCCGGTGCCCTGCTGGTGGGTGCGTCCGCAGCCAAGGCTTATGCCGCGGCTTGGGGTGTGCCATTCTATGGTGTCAACCACCTTGGTGGGCATGTCGCGGTGGCGAATTTGGAGGGTGAGCCTTTGCCGCATGCTATTGCGCTTTTGGTGTCTGGTGGCCACACGCAGCTCCTGGAGGTTACTGCGGTGGGGAAGCCTATGCGGGAATTAGGCTCCACGCTTGACGACGCCGCCGGGGAGGCCCTATGACAAGGTAGCGCGACTATTGGGGCTGGGGTATCCCGGTGGGCCAATTATCGACAAGCTTGCGCAGCAGGGCAATAAAAAGGCCATCGCATTTCCCCGGGGGCTGAAAAATAGTCCCTACGATTTTTCTTTTTCCGGCCTAAAGACCGCCGTTGCCCGCTATGTGGAGCAGGCAGAGCGAAACAACTCCACAATTTCTATCGAAGATGTGTGCGCATCATTCCAGGAAGCGGTATGTGATGTGCTGACTCTCAAAGCTATTCGGGCATGCAAGGACACCGGGGCACAAGTGCTACTTCTCGGTGGTGGCGTGGCAGCCAATTCTCGCTTGCGGGAATTGGCCGGTCGGCGCTGCCAATCCGCGGGCATTGAGCTCAGGGTTCCCCAGGTTTACACTGTGCACAGATAATGGCGTAATGATCGCAGCGTTAGCCGCCCAACTGATTCATGAAGGTGCTCAGCCGTCGGCATTATCGATTGGTACTGATACCTCTCTGGAAGTTGAAATCCCCCTAGTATCGGAGTGATTTTAGAATAGTGTAGTGTGCTATGTTTTTGGGTTTTGACGGTAAACTGAAAAGGTATGAATCCGTTAACACCACAGGCATATGATGTAGCGTTCATAGCACTCATTATCTTCAATGTGATTCTCACCATATATGTGATTGCATTGATTAGCGCTATTGATATACGTCTAGCAGAAAAGATCTTTGCGACCTGCATAGTGGTTTCTCTTCCTATTATCGCACCCGCTATGTTCATCTACACATACTTCCGGCGAAAATCCTAAACCATAGGTTATGCACTCGAACATCAGTGTGTATGTGTGGGGTTTTGGGGTTTTATGGTGGGGCGCACACGTTGTTTGCGGCTTATGCAAAGTTTGGACCGGTCGTGGGGTGCGGGGATGTGGTGCCAAGCTACCAAGCTGTACTTTCTCGATTCAGATGCTTTTCGTTGGTGGGCTCATCTTCCAAACTCCAGCTCAGAACTTGTGAAGCATGTGGCGTTGTGGGACGAAAAACTGTTACGGTGGGCGATGAAACCAGGGGAATGCATTACCTTACGTGGACATCATGATGATCGCATCATGCATCAAGCTGGGGTAACAAATGCGCTGCGTGATGGTGTAAGACTGAAGCTTATTCAGCTATTGGGAAAGCCCGACCATATCAATGATGACAAATCGGAAAGAACATGCTACCTACCTTGGTTATTCTTATCCTCAGAGAACAGTCACGTGCGTTAATGTCTTGAGAAGCCGAACGTATTTCCCAGCACCTGAATAAGCTTCACTTGATAAAAACCAAGACAATGTTCGCTGAAAGCGTAACTGCTTGAGCCTTAGCACTCGCGGGGGTAGAGTGCCAGTAGGTCAACAACCATAAGCATTAAGGAGAATATATCGTGGCAAAAAGTCAATATTAAGCCCCTAGAAGACCGTGTTTTTGATCCAAATCAAGGAAGCTGAATCCACCACTGCCTCTGGCCTGGTCATTCCAGATTCCGCTAAGGAAAAACCACAAGAGGGCGTAGTCATTGCCGCCGGCCCTGGCCGTTTTGATGGTGATGATCGTGTTCCCATGGACATCAAGGTGGGTGACACCGTGGTGTTTTCCAAGTATGGCGGAACCGAGCTGAAATACGACGGTGAGGAATACTTGCTGCTCAACTCCCGTGACGTGCTGGCCATTATCGAAAAGTAGTCAAATATGGCAAAACTTATTGCTTTCAATCAAGAAGCCCTGCGAAGGAATCCTCCAGGGCGTAAATACCCTGGCAGATGTGGTCAAAGGTGACGCTTGGGCGCGTGGTCGCAATGTGGTGTTGGATAAGCCGTTCGGTTCCCCCACGGTTACCAATGACGGGGTTACCATTGCCCGCGATATTGATATCGAAGAACCATTCGAGAATCTTGGCGTGCAATTGGTGAAGTCTGTCGCAGTGAAAACCAATGATATTGCGGGTGATGGCACGACCACCGCAACCTTGTTGGCGCAGGCGCTGATTACCGAAGGGCTGCGGAATGTTGCGGCTGGTGCGAATCCTATCGAGCTCAACCACGGCATTGAAATTGGTGCCGAAAAGGTTATTGAGCTGCTGAAAGGTCGAGCCACCGAGGTGTCTTCCTCGGAAGACATTGCCAATGTCGCCACCGTTTCTTCCCGCGATCCTGAGGTCGGTAACATGGTTGCCGCCGCCATGGAGAAGGTGGGCAAAAGACGGTGTGGTATCAGTCGAGGAATCTCAGTCACTAGAGTCCTACCTTGATGTGACCGAAGGTGTGTCATTCGAAAAGGGATTCTTATCCCCGTATTTCATCACCGATGTTGATTCCCAAAAAGCCGAACTTGATGACGCACTTGTGTTGCTTGTGCGTAACAAGATCTCCTCCCTGCCGGACTTCCTGCCGTTGCTGGAAAAGGTTGTGGAATCCAATAAACCGGTGTTGATTATTGCGGAAGATGTTGAAGGCGAACCACTGCAAGCATTGGTTGTTAACTCCATCCGAAAAAAATCCTCAAGGCGGTGGCGGTGAAGGCTCCGTACTTCGGAGAGCGTCGTAAAGGGCTTTCTTGGATGATCTTGCCGTGGTTACCGGTGCTACCGTCATTGATCCCGAGGTCGGGGTAAACATGCATGACGCTGACCTGTCCGTATTCGGTTCGGCTCGGCGTGTGACCGTAACCAAGGACGAGACCATTATCGTTGATGGCGCTGGTACCGCTGCTGAACTAGAGAAACGTCGTGATCAGATTCGTGCCGAGATCGCCAAGACCGAATCCTCCTGGGACCGGGAAAAGGCTGAAGAACGGCTAGCGAAACTCTCCGGTGGTGTAGCCGTGGTGAAGGTTGGCGCTGCCACCGAAAACCGAAATCTCGAGCGTAAGCTTCGAGTTGAAGACGCCATCAATTCCGCTCGCGCTGCGGTACAGGAAGGCATTATCGCTGGTGGTGGCTCTGTTTTGGTACAGATCGCCCAAGAACTGCGGTCTTATGCTGATGAGTTTTTCCGGTGATACCCAAGTCGGTGTATTAGCCCTAGCGAAGGCACTTGTGAAACCAACCTTCTGGATTGCTGAAAAATGCTGGTGTGGACGGGTCGGTGGTAGTTTCCCGGGTTGCAGATCTGAAGAATGGATTCGGTTTTTAACGCCGCAACCTTAGGATATGATGATTTGCTTGCTGCAGGCATCATTGATCCGGTGAAGGTTACTCACTCCGCAGTGGTGAATGCTACTTCGGTGGCGCGCATGGTGTTGACCACCGAAGCCTCAGTGGTTGATAAGCCCCAACCACCTGCGCCTCCGGCGCCTGGTGGACATGGACATCATCATTAGAGCAAATTACCAGCAGAGTAGTGCTAGCATTTACTCATCACCATTGGTCAGGTCGTTAGTTGATGGCTAGCAGCTAACGACCCCCAGACTAAGTGTTGTGGAACGCACGGGTTACAGGCTACCAAGCCAGTTCAACCCGTGCGTTTTGCTATCTCCGCACGCCATACATTTTCCCCGATCATTTGCGCCACAGGACACCAGAGGACATCGTGGAACATCATTGAGCCTGGGTAGCATGATTGCTGAGCTGGGGTTTGTAATGTGCTATATTGTTGCTCCTGCATTTGTCAATGTTTTGCGGGATGCAACCATACAACTCCAGTTCAGCAACTATGCTACCGGTTGCTGTATCAAGCGTTGTCGGCGGCCATGGGCATAGCTGACTGGAAAATCATGTTTACTACCTGTACGGATGGGGGTGTTGGGAATAACGCTGCGAAATGATCACTAGATAAAACACAGGTCAAGAAGGTCCTGCAACAAACAAAATCATATGTGGCGGTTGTCATATTGCTACCATATTGTGTATGAGTACATTCTTGGATGATTCTTAAAATAAAAATCGACTTTTACCAGGAAGAATCATCAATGATGCTGCAACTCGTGCGCCGGCCATATCGGCTCACAAAAGAGTTCGAACGTGCCCATATACAGTTGACACGTACATGGTGGACTCCACTGTTGGAGTATCAACAGGCTCGGAGTTTTGAGCAATTCGCTTTACATATTCGGGCGGTTAATCGGTCAATAAAAACCGCTGTTATTGTGGGTTTTGCTGCGGCCTATATACATGGAATACCCACACTTAATAAGGAAAAGTGCTTGGTAGTATGCCTTAATCTACCTGGCGATAGACATCCGCCATCGTCAAGACAATGCACCGAAATCATGCATTATCGAGATGCCGCATTACCAGAATCAGATATTACCGAGGTGAGCGGCAAACGAGTGACCACAATCGAACGCACGTTTGTTGATTTTTGTGTTATGTACGATGAATTGGAGTCCTTAGCTTTCGTGGAGGCTGCGATGCGTAATGGCAACAGTCATGAACAATTCCAGAGTATTTACATGAGCATGCCGGTCAGCGGGAGTCGCCAAGGCACAACGGATCCTAGACCGGGCATATGACATTATTGATTCAGTACAAGAAACTAGTATGCGCTACCAAATGGAAGCACAATTCCCCACCCATAAAATTTCCCCGCAGGTGATGATCGGCAACTATAGGGTAGATCACCTCATGGATGATTATATAATCGTTGAACTGGATGGGCGCGTAAAATACACCGAAGAATTTGCCTGGGAGAATGGTACAACTGTGACAGAAATCTTCCGGAAACAAGTAAGCAGGGAACGGTATTTATTATCCCTTGGCTATCACGTATTACGGTTTTACCCCGATGAGCTAGATGATTTACTGATACCAACTATACGGAGGATTCTAGCCCAAAACCCTCATCGCATCAGCCCAAATGAGCATTATGACCCGCATTCTGATGGCCCACCACCCTGGACTAGCCGGTGGGCGTCGTAAGTTTTGGCCTCATGGGGGTGATATGGTTGCCCCGTAAATAGCATGTATTCCTAGTGGTGATGGCGGCAGCAGGGTCGTCATCTCATGGGCGTTGTGGGTAATGTCTAGAGTGCTTGTAGGATAATAAGAGTCTTATGGGTTGTAAAGAGTGCAGTCAGTTAATCTCAGCTGCACTTTAAAGAAAGTGGAAGTATGGGCGACACCGAGAAACAGCTAGCCGGCTTAGTGCCGCTAGCTAGTCAGGGCGACTCTCGTGCTTTGCGTAAAGTAATTAAGATCATTTATCCCATGGTGCTGCGATATGCCCGTGCCCGGATTAGTGGTGGGCGTCATCCAACGCCTGAAGACGTCGCCCAAGAAATCTGCTTTGCTGTTGCTACCTCGATCCATAAATTTGTGGACCGGGGACGACCGTTCATGGCGTTCGTTTATGGTATAGCTTCTAATAAAGTGGCCGACGCGCATCGCAGTTATGCGCGTGACCTGACCAACCCAACGGAGGAAGTGCCAGATGAAACGGTAGATCATGAGTCCCCAGAGGAGTTAGCGCTGGTAGCAGCTGGTAGTAACAGAGTTCGAGAACTCCTCGATTTACTTAGTGAAAAGCCACGCGAGATCATTATTTTAAGGGTGTTTGTGGGGCTTTCAGCGGAAGAAACCGCTGAAATTGTTGGTAGTACGCCTGGTGCGGTTCGAGTGGCTCAGCATCGTGCTCTCGGAACTTTGCGCAAGGCGATCGCGCAGGAGAATGAGTGAAATGACAAACCGCAGTGACGGTCATGATGACGAGTTGGTGAGGGCTTTAGACGAGCTCTTCGCCGACGACGTTTTTTCTGACTGAATTGTCCCGCGGTGTTGATGTCAGTGACGGAGAAGACCCACTTGCTGACCTGTTTTTTTGGCATTACGCGATGAGGTGGAAAGCGACATACCGCCCGCCCCAGCCTTAGCAGATCTTGGCATCGACGACAGTGACGAATACTTCGATGACGACTATGATGATCAACTCACCGCCACCGATGTCTTCGTAGCCATTGACGAAGATGATTTCGACGATGATGATGACCTGGACGATTCCGAGTTTGACGACGAAGTGTCCGATGACGATCTCGTAGATTCGGAAGAAGACGCGGATGATGATCAGTCTGATGACGACGATGATGCCGATAATGTCATTGACCTGGACTCTCGCCGCAGGTGGGGTTTGGGACGTATCGCCAGTGGACTGATTGGTGCTGCAGCTGCAACACTTGTTCTTGCTGGTGCTGGTGGTGCAGTCATTAGTGCTCAAGAGGGTTCACCTTTTTATGGGCTGCACCAGAAGCTTTTTGGTGAACGGGCTGGGGCCGACAAAGCCGCCGTCATAGAGTTGGCTAGCAAACTTGAAGAGGTTACCAATCGCACCAATAAAGGTGATGTCAAGGGTGCACAGCAGTCCCTTCAAGAGGCCCAAAAGATTGTGGACAAGCTTCATAACGGACAAGATAAAGCCGAAGCGCAACAGAAGGTTGACAATACGAAGACAACTGTCACCACTGTGACTGTGACGCCACCGGCTGCTCCTTCCCCGGCTCCCGCCCAAACGACTACGGTTACAGTGACGGTAGAAGCAGTGCCGCCTGCGGTCGCTCCGGTACAAACCCAACAACAGCAACCACAGAACGCTGCAACACCTACACAGGTTGCCCCAGTACGGCCTTCTGACGGGGCACAAGCTCCAGGGGCCGAACCTAGCCAAGGCCAAGCACCAGCCGAACCGCCATTGCAGCTACCCGACGAATTCCGCCGTTAACCACGAACCTGGCTACTTGTGGCCCGTATCCTGGAATAGGGTGCGGGCCACAAACATGTCTGGGGCATGAGTCCTAAGCTTGACTTTCTCGATTCAGCACCCATCAAAGGCGCCCTCGCAGCCCACAACTCCAGCTCAGCACTTGTGATACGGGTGATATGTGGGTGGCCTGATGGCGGATTGATGATGGTTTTATGGGCGTCCGAAGTTGATATCACTTGTGCTGAGCTGGAGTTCTGGTGAGGAGTATTTCTACATGTCGCAAACTCCCAGGCCTGAATCTAGCACAACCGTTACCCCCAGCTCAGCACAACCACTACTTGTGGTGGATGGGGTTGTCGATGTAGAAAAATTCGGTGGGTGGGGAGAAAATGTGATCTTCGTCTAAATATGCCGAAAAACATGAAAAATCTTCCGAAAATTCCCCAGATGATGGCATCTACTGTTGTTGCAATAATGCGATTATCGACTGGTAAAAGTGAGCGACTCAGTAAATAAAAAAAGCCACTGAGCTGGAGTTGTGACCCATACTTTTCGACACTTATTTTTAGGGTCATTGATACCGAGGTATCAAGACAAAAACTCCAGCTCAGCAGCGGTATCTTCAAATATCCCCCTGCGGAGAATATTAAGTTGTGGTGCCCTGCTGATGCGTCAACATCAGCAGGGCTACGACGTGATGCTGGCGACCACAACCAAACATCGCGCCGGGCTTTTGGTGACTTCATGAAATTATAGGCCTATAAGGGGCCTAAGGTCCATGGTTTCGCAATAATTTCCAGATTTGAGGGTTAGTAATTGGGGTGGTTGAACGATTCAGAATTCATCCTCAACTGCAAATAATTGGATAGAGAGTCTGTGTTAATTCTCAACCGCGGTAATTCATCCCATCTAGGTAGCCAAGGCAATAATCCCAAGGTAGATAGGCATCTGGGTTAGGGTTAGCACTGGGTTCATGTACCGGGCTTAGCTCCCCAGCAAGCGTCGAACGCATATTTGCTGTCATGATGTCCCAATCATAAAAATGTTGTTGGTCACAATCCTCGCAGTAGAAGAAAATTCCGTTAATGCCACGTGGTTGTAAGGCAGCCTTGAATTTCCTCACTAGGATGAGATCACGCTCAATTTGGATTCGTTCTTCTTGAGTGAGTGGCGGCATCGGGTCGTCATCGTCGAAAAGCGAGGCTGGATCGTTAGGATCATCAGCGAACGGGTCACGGGGCATTTGCCAATCAAAAGTCACGCCCTTAACCCTAAAAGCCCTTATAAAGAAGTATCAAGCTTCACTATTTATGCTGCAAGAATATTTTGTGGTGGTGTGGCGTTATAGCTAACAACCGGCGCTGCAATTCTACTTCCGTTCATAGATAGCGCTAGGCTAGACAAAACACCACAGCAGTATTGAGGAGGACCTTTGATGACGCAACAGCGCGTGACCACCGGTGGCGATGACCCTAATAAAGTGGCCCTTATTGGATTGACTTTCGATGATGTATTGCTTTTACCCGATGCCTCCGATGTTATTCCCTCAGAAGTTACTACCACCACCCAACTCACTCGCAATATCAGTCTCAATATTCCTATCGTGTCTGCGGCGATGGATACCGTGACCGAGGCTCGTATGGCAGTTGCTATGGCTCGCGAAGGCGGGCTTGGGGTGCTGCACCGTAACCTTTCCATTGAAGAGCAAGCTCAGAATGTGGAAATAGTGAAGCGCTCTGAATCTGGGATGGTGACAGATCCCATTACTTGCAGTCCCGATATGACCATTGCTGAGGTGGATGCTCTCTGTGCTAAATATCGTATCTCTGGGTTGCCGGTGGTGGATGAGGCTGGCACACTAGTGGGCATTTGCACTAACCGTGATATGCGCTTTGAGGCTGATTACAGTCGCAAAGTATCTGAAATTATGACTCCTATGCCGTTGTTCGTGGCACCTGAAGGCGTAACGAAAGAAGCAGCGCTTGAACTGCTGTCTGCACATAAGGTCGAAAAGCTCCCTATTGTTTCAGCTAATAATAAACTCGTTGGACTCATCACCGTCAAAGACTTTGTCAAGACCGAGCAACACCCTAACGCAACTAAGGACGCTTCAGGGCGGTTATTGGTTGGTGCCGGCATTGGGGTAGGAGAAGAGTCTTTCCAGCGCGCTGGAGCGCTTGTTGACGCCGGTGTTGACGTGTTAGTGGTTGATTCTGCCCATGCTCACTCCCGTGGTGTTTTGGAAATGGTGAGTCGCGTGAAAGCAGAATTCGGTGACCGCGCCGATATCATTGGTGGCAATCTTGCCACTCGGGCTGCTGCTCAAGCAATGATCGAGGCTGGTGCCGATGCGGTGAAAGTGGGTATTGGGCCAGGGTCTATCTGTACCACCCGGGTGGTTGCTGGTGTCGGTGCCCCGCAGATTACGGCGATCATGGAGGCTTCTGTGCCTGCTCGTGCTGCTGGGGTGCCCATTATCGCCGATGGCGGTATGCAGTTCTCTGGTGATATTGCTAAGGCCATTGCCGCAGGCGCATCCTCTGTCATGCTCGGATCTATGTTGGCGGGAACTACTGAATCGCCTGGCGATGTTGTGGTCGTCAACGGCAAACAATACAAGCGATACCGTGGCATGGGCTCTATGGGGGCTATGCAAGGGCGCGGCCTGACCGGTGAAAAACGCTCCTTCTCTAAAGACCGTTATTTCCAGGCTGACGTGAAGAGTGAAGACAAGCTAGTGCCTGAAGGGATTGAAGGGCAAGTACCGTTCCGAGGCCCCATCGAGGCCATTACCCATCAATTGGTTGGTGGTCTGCGTGCCGCGATGGGGTATACCGGATCTGCTTCGATTCTGGACCTGCAACAAGCAAAGTTTGTGCAGATCACATCCGCGGGCTTGCGGGAATCTCACCCCATCACATCCAACAGACTGTTGAAGCGCCAAACTATCGGTAGCCAGGGAATTAGCGGTCTTATTGTAGCCACATTCGCATCTTAAGCTGGCTTGTCTGGGGCTCGGCTTCCTTGGCGTAGCAGCAGAGATGAGCCAATATGCCTTATAGCAATGGGTATCATGAGTGCTGAGCTGGAGTTTGGGTTAGCCCCTGTGCTGCTCGGGGCATCGTGGGTGGTTATTGGGCCATCATGATTGCTTTGAAGGGGCTGATTTTAGAACTCCAGCTCAGCACTTCTGCCATTGATTATGGTGATGGTGTTTGAGGCGTGCCCGGAATATTTTTTGGGTGTGGGAACCATCGTTTTGAGGCGTTTTCGGGGTTACTTTGAGATTTCAGTGGGCTTCAGGGGAGGTTGCAGAGTAATTGTGTGCAGGTAGAGATTGTGCTGAGCTGTACTTTCTCGATTCAGTAAGGTATTGGCGGTAAGAGCTATGAGGGAACTCCAGCTCAGCATGTTTACTATCGTGGCTTCTGTGGTAGTGGGAGTCTTCGGGATGATATTTTTTGACCATCTAGGTTGTTAAAAAGGAGATGTGGCCATTGATGGATTCTGTGATTTATGTCCGTATTCTTGTGAAACAAAAACATTTGTGTCTGAGGCAAAAATAATGTTAAAAAAACACCCGTACTTACCAGGAGGTAGAGAACGCTTTTCCTGTCTTATGCCTGGTCCGCCAATAACCCCTGAAGAGGGCAATTACGGTAGCAGGATGCCGACAACGGTAAAATGCGGTGTTTGCTTTGCCCTGCTTGTGCCCGTTCGGGCAATGTTAAATTGAACACGAGGCGTTCTATCACTGGTTTTGAGGGCAATCGAGGTAGGATTAGTGCGATAGTGCACAAGCCTTGAAGGAGGAAACCAGCTGATGCGGGATTATGTAGAAATTGGGATTGGGCGCAAGGCACGCCGAACATATTCACTGGAGGCAATCACAGTTTTACCCACTCGTCGCACCCGCTCCTCCAAAGAGGTTGACACATCATGGAATATTGATGCCTACTCCTTCGACATTCCTTTTGTGTCACATCCAACCGATGCCATTGCCGATCCAGAATTCGCCATTGAAATGGATCGTCTGGGTGGCATGGGAGTCATCAATGCAGAGGGCCTGTTAGGTAGGCATGTTGATGTTGAGGCGGCAATTGACCAGGTGGTCGCTGCTGCCCGTGATGAAAACGGTGAATTCAGCTATCACAATACTGATGCAATTGCCAAGTTGCAGGAACTTCATGCTGCGCCTTTAGACACCGACCTCTTGAGCGAACGCATCAGTCAAATCCGGGCGGCCGGTGCTACTGTTGCGGTGCGGGTCTCGCCCCAAAATGCTGCCGAGTTGGCCCCAGTTGTAATTAAGGCTGGTGCCGACCTGTTATTTATCCAAGGAACCCTGCTGTCTGCCGAGCACTACCTGTCCCAAGGAGAACCACTAAATCTGAAGGAATTCATTGCTTCTTTAGACATTCCGGTCATCGTGGGTGGGGTTTCTGACTACACCACAGCCATGCATATGATGCGTACCGGTGCCGTGGGGGTCATTGTTGGTGCCGGCGATGGCATCAATGGCGGCGAAGCCCTGGGCATTCAGCCTGCCCTGGCCACTGCAATTGCAGATGTGGCAGCTGCTCGCAGGGACTATTTGGATGAGACCGGTGGACGCTATGTGCACATCATTGCTGACGGTGAAATCTACACCTCAGGCAATGTTGTGGTTGCTATTGCCTGTGGCGCAGATGCTGTGGTTCTGGGATCCCCACTGGCTACTGCAAAAGAAGCTGCTGGTAAGGGCTATTTTTGGCCTTCGGCTGCGGGGCATCCTCGGTTCCCGCGTGGTCGCGTCGAACCCGTGAGTGAGGTAGATCCCGAGCAGCGGCCCAGCCTGGAAACCCTGCTGTATGGCCCCTCAAGCGACCCATCGGGAACCCAAAATTTCGCGGGCGGGTTGCGGCGTGCCGTTGCAAAGTGCGGTTTCCAAGACCTGAAGAGCTTCCAAAAGGTCGAGCTGGCCTATCGGATTGGTTTCTAACCACTAGCTTTTCGACGTCGCAGTTCCCACACAGCGGAAACAACCAAACACACCGCTAACATTCCCAAAACTCCCATGTGTTGATTCAGCAGGAGCTAGCCGGCGGTGGCAGCCACCGCCGGCTCCATGGATAAAAGAATGCCGAAAGTACTGGGAGGAAGGCGTCGTAACGCAAGAAATTCCAGCGTGTAAGGGACCAGTGATGCTAGTATCGCTGTGCCTATCGCTAGAAGTAGAAGATGCGCGTCAGTAGTTACCATGAATAAGTTTGCCATGCCAAGTGGAGTTGAAGGCAGGGATCCAATCAAAAAGTACTATGGCAATAACTCCAGTTCCCGTCACCTTTTTACCGGCATTGTCTGCAGCTAAAAATATAGAGCGCCCAAAACAGTCCAGCGCCCAACGCACAAAACCACCCCAATCGGGCGCAGCGACGACAACCCGAGCAGCCGCTCCACCCCAAACAACCCAACACCTACCATGGCCAATCCCACCTACAACACGTCCCGGATACTGTGAGATAGCACAGCCGATAACACCAAAGGTCCGATAAATTCAATCGTCACAGCTGTACCCAGAGGGATATGGCTGATTGCGACATAGAAAAACGCGTTCATTATTCCCAACGACAAGCCAAAGAATGCCACACTTACCCATTGTGATCGTGACCACTGGTGTGCCTGAGGGTGCATCACCAAGGTCAGAAGTAAACCTGATAGAAACAATCGGCATAGCGTGGTTGTCCACGGGCCCACGAGTGGGAAAAAGTGACATTGCTAGTGCGGCACCGAACTGCAATGACACACATGAGCCAAACACAAGTAAAATGCCTGTGACCTTGTGGGACTGGCGCATGGGGATAATGTTAGTGCCTTATTGGTGGCGCTGTTCCCAGTTATAGTGGGAAACCATCGGTACAATCGACCAAGACACTTCATGTCGAAGACACCATGGAAGGAAACACCGTATGCAAAGAATCGACATCCAGGTTCGTCCCCAAATGCCCTATTATTTCCATTTTTGGGTTCGCAAGACGTGCCAGAAACTATCACCATGTGGTGTGAAACCCCAGCGCTCACTACCTGTGATTCTCGCCAGGTTTCTGTGGGCATTGGTCAGATTCACCCAGATGATGATTATCCGGTCACGTTATTTGTGTGTAATACGATTCCCATTGTTGCTGAGGAGTTTTTCGCCACCGAGCTCACCCTTAAGGCTGGTGAGGTTGAGGTGGATGGAGCTGTCGCTGCCACGTCTCAAGGGAAGGCCGGTGATTCTGGCATGCGTTTTACATTGCCATGGCAGGGGCGCACATTACTACAATTTGCTGCCCCAAATGGATATAAAGAGGCTAAAGGCGGCATCCAGGTGCCGAATTCTCTCGACATTTACCTTTCTGCCGTAGCCTAGCGGCTAAGCAGTGGGGATTAGGGGTTGATTGGGGCGCGTATCCCAGAAAAAAAGCGTAGTTTTGGTCGTGAGTGCCGGACTAACTTAGTGATGTTGAAGTTCTTGATCGCACTGCCAAGCTGGGGTAACAAAAAGTGCTGTGTTCCATTCCAGCGGTTTCGGGATGTGAGGGATCTATTTTTCTGAAACTCCAGCTCAGCAAACTTATTATCGTTGTGGCTGAGGTGATTGGGGTGGTAATGAATGTGAGATTTTCAATCCGGTTTTGAACAGATCGGGTTATGAGCTGTACTTTCTCGATTCAGATAAGGGTGAGCGAAGCTCCCATTAACACAACTCCAGCTCAGAACTCTTGAAGCTCAGGTGTGGGCGATCCTTTGTAAGTGCTTATGAATATAAGTGGGGTTCTAAGGGGCCTGTAACCCCATGATTTTGTGCTGCAATCTTGCTGAGCTGGAGTATCGGGCTGGGGAAAGCTACGTTGAGGCGGGTTTCGGGGTTGATCGCACTGCCAAGCTGGGGTAACAAAAGTGCTGTGGTTTGCTCCAGCGGTTTTCAACCGGTAGAAAATCCGCTCATTCGGAACTCCAGCTCAGCAAATCAGCTACTGGTGAAATCTTCGGAAATCTTCTTGACTGTGGGCATGTTGCGGGCATTCACAGCCAAAATGCGGCGTAGCATTAGGGCCCGCACCGATCTCATGAGTACACTATCTAGCTGTGACGAAACAAACCCACCCCCATAACCCTCATAAACATAATCCGGTGTTGGTCGTGGACTTCGGGGCGCAGTACGCGCAGCTCATTGCGCGACGAGTACGTGAAGCCAAAATCTATTCCGAAGTTATTCCGCACACCGCCACGATTGCGGAAATCAAGGCGAAAAACCCCGCCGCTTTAGTGCTTTCCGGTGGTCCAAGCTCTGTCTACGAATCCGGTGCTCCGGCCCTGCAATCGGAATTGCTCGACTTGGGAATTCCGTCTTTGGAATTTGCTATGGCTTCCAGGCCATGACCCACGCACTAGGTGGCACGGTTGCTAACACCGGCAACCGGGAATATGGTCGGACCGATCTCACTGTTATCGACCCTGGGGTGCTCCATGCTGGTTTGGAAACCACTCACAAAGTGTGGATGAGTCATGGGGATGCCGTGTCGGCAGCCCCCGAAGGCTTCACTGTCACCGCTTCTTCCGCCGGCGCCCCCGTCGCAGCATTCGAATGCGCGGCTCGACGGATGGCCGGTGTGCAGTACCATCCCGAAGTGCTGCATTCACCCCATGGCCAGGAGATTCTGGTGCGCTTCCTCACGGAGATTGCTGGATTAGAACAGAACTGGACCCCCGCGAATATCGCCGATGAATTGATCGAAACCGTGCGCGAACAGGTGGGTGATACCGGCCGCGCTATCTGCGGATTGTCCGGTGGCGTGGATTCGGCCGTGGCCGCGGCCTTGGTGCAGCGCGCCATTGGTGACCGGCTGACCTGCGTGTTTGTTGACCACGGTCTATTGCGCGCCGGAGAGCGTGAGCAGGTGCAGACCGATTTTGTGAAGGCAACCGGGGCGAAGCTGGTCACGGTGGATGAGCGGGAGGCCTTTTTATCTAAGCTTGCTGGGGTCACAGACCCGGAGGCGAAACGGAAGGCAATTGGCAACGAGTTCATTCGGTCGTTCGAACGTGCGGTTGGTTTGGTGTTGGCCGATGAGCCGGCCGATACTGCGGGTGCCGTGGAATTTTTAGTGCAGGGCACGTTGTACCCAGATGTGGTGGAGTCGGGTGGGGGCGCTGGCACCGCGAACATTAAGAGCCACCATAATGTGGGAGGATTGCCTGAAGATCTGGAATTCCAGCTGGTAGAACCGTTGCGGTTGCTGTTTAAAGATGAAGTTCGGGCGGTGGGCCGCGAGCTAGGCTTGCCTGAAGAGATCGTGAATCGGCAGCCATTCCCCGGTCCTGGCCTAGGCATTCGTATCATTGGTGAGGTGACGGAGGACCGGTTAGAAACCTTGCGCGCCGCGGATCTCATAGCCCGCACCGAATTGACCAATGCGGGCTTGGATAATGAAATTTGGCAGTGCCCAGTTGTATTGCTTGCCGATGTTCGTTCCGTGGGAGTGCAAGGGATGGCCGCACCTACGGCCATCCCATCGTACTACGGCCGGTATCTTCAGAGGATGCCATGACTGCCGATTGGACTCGGCTGCCTTATGATGTTTTGGAAAAAATTTCAACCCGCATCACCAATGAGGTTGATGGGGTGAATCGGGTGGTCTTGGACTGCACGTCGAAACCACCAGGAACCATTGAATGGGAATAAGCTCAGGCTTGGGCTTTGAGTTGGAGGTGATTCCATTCCAATTCGATGCAATCGGGAATGCGCGCAAGATAGGCATCAATAGCGATGACCTGCTTGCGGGTGGGAAGAAACTCATCTTCCATGTCAAACTTTTTGACCTGGGTTAACCAGTCATAGACGTCGATCCAATCCCACACCTTTTGGCCAGCACCAATGGTGGAAAACTGGTGCGGGAAGGGAGTGGTGGTGAGCATGGTCCACTTTCGGACTGCTTCCTTGGTGACCCCCACCCGGTCGGCAATATCTGATAAGGACACCAAATCTCGATAGACGGATTCGGCTACTACCTCGGGGAATGCCAGAGTGATTTGGGAGATCGAGTCGGCGACAGTTGAAATGATATCGTCAGTGTCTTCGATAGTCAGAAGCAGCATGGTCACGTCGTTCTTCGTGGCCAGTTCCGCTCCCCATTGTTCGTAGAGGCGACAAGCAGTAGCGTCGTCGGACATGTCGAGTCCGGTTACGCGAAGAGGGATGATGGTAGTCATAACGCTGTGTCTAAACCGCCTTACTTTGATAACTAGCCAGTGGTGTGGTTGACAACTGGCAACTGATTTTATGCGGTTTAAACGCAAGCATCAAGCGCCGGGGCAGGCAGCGGGGGGAGGCTCACGCCTCTGACCAGCACCATTACCGGCGTGTGGGTGTTAGGGGGTGATAATTAGGAGGGGAGCGATCTCAGTTGACTATTAAGTTTGCGTAGTCGTTCCCAACATTGTTTCACGTCTTGTCGATCACGGCTTAAGGGTTTTAGCAGGGATCGGACATTGCGTGATTCATCGTTTGCCGCTTGCGACATCTCCGATATATTTGCTGTGCATATTCTCGCTCGGTTGGTGGGTAGTTTCTTTAATATAGAGGTCAAAGATTCTTCCAGGTCCTCAACCTTGCTAAGCAGCTCGTCAAGTTCGGTGTCTAACTGGGCGCTATCGAAAGCCTTCTCGGTTTCCGTTAGCTTCATCTGTATATTGGTGGCATTGATGAGCTGTTCCAGGTTATCGAGGGATTGGGTGACCTCTCTAACCGTAGAGTCCGCAAATTTGCTATGCGGACAGCGAACTATATCTTTGCGCTTGGATTTTAGAACATTTTCCTGGGCGCGCCCGGTGGAGAAGACTCGGAAAGAGCAGCAACCGGCGGGGCAGGTTAATCTAAAGGCATTGTGGTTGGTTTCCTCTATCAAGGTCCAACCGTGAAGCTTGGCCACATCGAAGAGTTCATTGACCGTTTTTTTGGGGTGTTTCGGCCATGACTGCTCGCTGGTGTAGTTTCTTTTTCCCATGATGTTACTACTCCTTATATGAGCCCCCGAAATAGGGGTATTGTGTAAATCACTCCAATGTAATTTAGTCTCAGTAATATTAATGAGTTGCAAAAACTCAAAAATGACAAAACTACAGTTGGAGCCCTTGTTAACTTTGCTACCATTCTAGCAATATTTGAAAAATGAACAGCGGGACACCAACGAAAACGGCTGATTATTTTCCAGATTTCCCGCCCAGGAACTTGCACAGAATCAGAAAATGCGCTAGTAAGAGTTAGAAAAAGTGAAGCTTTTTGACCGGGTGGGTTACGGGCATTAATTCCTCTTCATGATTCTTCAAAGTGATTATTACCCCCACCGTATTACCTCATTTGGGGGAGGGTGAGCGAAAAATGCAGGTGCTTTACAACGCGCATAATCGTCGTAAAGCACCTGCTACAAGACGACGTATCGGTGGTATGAGCCGTTATTTTGTATCCACCTTTACGTCGCCAAGATTTTTGGTCATCGTGATTGTTACTAACCCACCTTTGGCCTTGGGGTTGATGATGTCCTTCGGGCATTCTGCAATGCCAGAATTGTCGATGCATTCCACCTTGAACCGGGTCTTGTCCCCCAGCACCACGTGGACGTCGCCAAGATTATTACTGATGCTCACGGTATGATCCTGCTTTACATCGGAGAGCTTGGCGAAATCCGTAATGACGTCTCCCATATTGTGGTCATAGTTGCCTGCAATCTCCTGCTCCGTAGTGATCTGCGTATATTGGGTGCCCGTGGCTCCAACAACGCGACAAAGGTGCCAAAGATGATGGCTAAACCAATAACCACGCGGGGCCACCGGCTTTTCTTCTTTACCGGTGGCGTGGGAACCATCCACATTGTTGGGTCGGTGGTCACATAGTTGATGGACCCCGGAAAACCGGGGGTCATTGCCGGATTCCCGTATTGCTGATTCACCAGCGGATCCCACTGTGGCATCGTTGTGGTGGGGGCAACGAATGGGGCGACAAACCCCGGTGCTGGCAAATATCCCGATAGGTCCACTTGGTCGGAAAACTGGAGATTTTCCCGCCCCATCATCAGCCCCTCTGGCGGGTTAGGAACATGCTGGTTTAACGCCCACCAGGTCAGGGCAGCCACCCCGAATGTGGCAATCAGCACGCCACCGTTACCGATCCTTAGGGGGCCCGGTGATAAGAATCATGAGAATGAGGGCAAACCAGCCAACTCTTCGATCCCGGGAATACCGCTTATCCAGGGACCTGAAAAGCACTTCAATGGGTGCCTTATCCACGGAGTACCGGGGGAAGATAAGCATGCACATCAAATAAAGAGTGACCCCAGCCCCACCAATGAGGGTAATCATAGCGAAGGCCAACCGCACTATCGTGGGGTCGATACGGTATCTCACACCAATACCCTCACATACGCCACCAACCCAGTTCGAACCGTTTTGCCGCCGGGGAAACTGGGGCGGTCGGCTGTCCCACATGCGTCGCCACGTATTCGCGGTGGTGCCGGTAGGGACAATAAAATTAGCGTCTGGGTCGGTGACGGGATCATAATAATAAGAGTTGGGACCACTGGTGTTCATACTCTTTATTCTCCTGGGGACATAAGAAAAAACATCGGGGGTTGCCCTGATTTCCGCCCTGAGAACCAAAATCCGGGACTACCCTGATGCTTCTCAGCGAAAAATCATGGAAACATAGAAAGCATGACACTCGCCCCTGCATATCCCAAATATCTCCGGCGCCGCGATAGTGCGGTGGTTGCCGGTGTGGCCAGCGGCCTAGCGGCGCACCTGCGGGTTAACGTTGCCTGGATTCGCATTGCCTTTGTTGTGTTATCCGTACTCAATGGATTGGGCGCTGGGATATACATTGGCCTGTGGATTCTCTCAAAATCCGTGACCGAAGGTCAACCGATTCCAGATCGGTTTAATAAGCTCACATCACTCACTTTAGTGGTGGCAGGATTGTTGCTTACGTTGGTAGGCGTTTTCGGCGTTGCCGCCGTGAGCCTGTGGATTGGAATTCCGCTGCTTATCATAGCGGTGGGTTCATCCCTCGCATGGTTCGCCTATGACCGATTTGAATCCAAAGGCGCATCCATTGCCATTATCGCCGGAGCATTGTTGGTGATCAGCGGCCTATTATTGGCGGCCTACCACTGGGAAGAACGAACCACATTCAATGCGGCGGTCGGCACCGTGTTGTTGACCATTACCGGGATAGCTGCCCTTATCGTGCCGTTTGGCCTGCGGTTATGGGAAAAAAATTCTCCGCCCAGCGGGAGGCACAACTTATCGCCGACGAACGCGCCGAAATCGCATCCCGCCTGCACGATTCCGTGTTGCAAACTTTGGCACTCATCCAAAAACGTGCTAACAATCCCGAGGAGGTTGTGCGATTGGCTCGCAGTCAGGAACGCGAATTACGGCAGTGGCTTTTTGACCCCGTGACCGATGTGACGGTGCTTGCCGCATTACAACGAGCATCCGGCGAGGTAGAGGATACGTTTGGCGTGCGGATCACGCCGGTGACAGTGGGTGAAGACATTCCGCTTGACGACGCCAACCAGGCGTGTGTCCTCGCAGCCAGGGAAGCCATGGTCAATGCCGCGAAATACGCTGGTGACAGCAGTATCGATGTGTATGCGGAGACCTTTGGCGGGCTCACCATCTATGTGCGTGACCGAGGGCCTGGCTTTGATCTGGATGCGATCCCTGCCGACCGTCATGGGGTGCGCGACTCCATTTTTGGCCGGGTGGAACGTGCCGGGGGTGAAGTTACCATTCACTCCACCCCTGTGGCAGCAAACCCTGAGCAACATGGAACGGAGGTAGAGATTCGATTGCCAGCACAGTAAGAATAGATGATATGAAGGTATTCCTCGTTGACGATCATTCCGTGTTCCGCGCTGGTGTCAAAGCCGAAATAGGAAAGGCGGTGGACATCGTTGGCGAGGCCGGCACTGTCCTTGACGCCATAACCAATATCAGAAACACCACCCCAGACGTGGTATTACTGGATGTTCACATGCCAGATGGTGGTGGTGTCGCGGTGATTCAGGGGTAGTCAACGGGTCTGTGGCCACCATCCCGAAATTTTTGGCGCTATCAGTCTCCGATGCTGCGGAGGATGTCATCTCCGTTATCAGATCCGGGGCCCGCGGCTATGTCACCAAATCAATCTCCGGTCCGGAACTTGTGGACGCCATCGCCCGAGTCTATGATGGCGATGCCGTCTTTAGCCCCAGACTTGCGGGCTTCGTTCTCGACGCCTTTGCCCGGCCTGATGCCCGAGCCGGCGTCGGTGGTCGACGCCCCCGAACGAGACAAAGCGGTCGAACAGGGGCATCCCCCATTGACGACCCCTATAGTCGACGCCCTTACCCGGCGCGAACTGGAGGTGCTTCGACTCCTGGCCAGAGGCTACACATATAAGGAAATCGCCGGTCAGCTCTTTATTTCTATCAAAACGGTCGAAACCCACGCATCGAATATTCTCCGTAAAACCCAGCAGTCGAACCGGCATGCCTTGACCCGGTGGGCGCATTCTCGTGACCTGGACTAGCGTCCGTGGTCGGGTGCTTCTCACCCTGGTGGCGGTCCTGGTGGTGGCCATTGCCAGTCGGGGGCATCCGGTCGCACAGCAGTTTTTTGCACAATTTCCGCGGGTCCACGTGGTGGTCACCGCGTTTTTGGCGTTGGTGGTGCAATCCCCTGCCGTTCGTATTGGTGGGGTCTATGTTGTCTGCAACCGTGGCGCTGTGGATGACCCCGGATCGCTGGGCTCGCGTGTTGCCTCGGCGGGGGATAGTCGCGGTGCTGGTTGCCGCCCTGGTGGGGATATGTGCCCACCTGTGAGTGCTCGTCCGTGCCGTTAGCGAAGCGGATGATGAATTCGGGGGTCACGCCAGCTGCCGCGATTACGGTCATGTTGGCTGCACCGTCCGCAAACCCATTGGTGGTCTATGCTACGTTCACGGCATTCGGTGGGTGGGAGATGGCGGTGGCCCGACTTGTTGCGGGAATGCTTGCGGTCGTGGGGGTGGGAGTTTCCGTCATGGTGTGGGGTGGTCGGGCGTTTGCCGGATTAGGCCTGGTGGCGCCTCATGATGGTGGGCGTCGGTCCTGGTGGGGTCTTATGAGCCATGATGTTGTGGATTCCCTCACGTTTTTTTGTGCGTGGGGGCGTTCTTGGCTGCGGTCATTAATCTGGTGATGCCGGTGCATTTGTTGGTGTCGCTGAGTCATCAGGTGGTGTTTGCGGTGGTCATCATGATGACGTTGGCGATTGTTGCGTCGTTATGTTCCTTTGGTGATGCGTTTGTGGCGGCATCACTGGTGAGAGTGCATCCGGCGGGAATGTTGGGGTTTATGGTGGTGGGGCGATTATTGATATGAAATTGGCGTCGATGATGGAGGAATTTTTGGGGATAGGCCAACACGGTTCATTGCGGTGAGTGGCTTTGTGTCGGCATTGGTCGCTACCCTGACGGTGGCATGGCTATGGGGGTGGTGGGGGTGATGGCGCGGCGGGTTGTGGGCAGTTTCTGCGTGTTGGTGGGGGTGGCCCTGGGGTATGCTTCGATAAGTGGAAGTTATCGAGCGTGGGTGTCGCAATCGCCGGTGTTGATTGCGTTATCGAGCGTTGGGCTCGTGGTGGTGGGGCTGACCACGGCTTGCCAGCGTGAACATTGTGGCTGCGGAAAATCACGATCACCGCTGGTCACCGTGGGTGTTGGGGTTCTTGGCTGTCATTATTGTGGGGGGCAAGTCCTGCGGCGCTACAGCCTGCGCAGGTGGAGACCGCAAACCGGGTGGTGTTTGCCATAAATAATGGGGGCACTATGCCACCGTTGCCAGCTGGGGAGACGCCGGAATTAGGGATTCCCGATATTATAGGGCGGCTCATGGCGCCGGCGGACGATCAGCTACGCGGGAAGAAAGTGCAGGTCACGGGACAATTAAGTGTAGAGCATGGGGTGAGCTTATTGTCGCGGGTGGTGATCATTTGTTGCGCTGCTGATGCCCGTGCCTATCGGATTGAATTATCCGACCCGCGGCACAAGCTCCGTAACATTCCAGCCGGCACATGGGTGCATGCCACCGTCACATTATTGCCCGGGACTGGCACTGAGCAGCGCAATTGGGTGCCCATTGTGGTGGTTGAGGCGGCGGAGCCTACGGTCGACCCGGGCTATGGTGCGTTACGACGCTAGCCTCCGCAGCGACCGGGTGCCGTCGATGATGGGGAACACTATCCACATCCATGCGAAAATCCCCAGCCAGCATATGGCTGTGAGCCACCATGGGGCTGGGGCGAAAACCGGGACCAAGAGTAATGCAATCCAGACCACTACGACTGGCAGCATATCGGTGAGACGTGGCTGCGGTTTCACATTATGGCTGGCAAGAAACTGTTGGACCTGTTTGCGGTAGGGGTGGGTGTAGATAACCATTATGCCGACTGCGACGCATGTCACCATGATGATGGCCCGCATATTTTTGGGAAGATCGGTCGATAATACAGCAACTGCGCAGCTCAACAGCGCGGAGGAAACGATGCGGACCACGAGTGGAGTCTGAGGGGTGGCGGTCATGGTAACACGCTAGCATGTCCGACCTTGCGGTTTTGGGCTATGCGGTTAATGCTGTATGTCGATGATGAGCCTGGTGGGGTTTTGTTCTGTGTGGACTTTGTAGGGATGTTTGCTGTCTTTGAGGCCAATAACAAATTGGGCTTGTCCTTCGAATGTGCCGCCGGAACGCACTTCTGACACCGCCGACCCTATGCCTGGTACTGGGCTGAGATTTGGATCATCTCGCCCGACTTCGAACGGCATGGCAACGTTTTTTTGATGTATAGGTTTAGTGCATGGTCGCCATCGTATTTGATGGGTCGGCCGCTGCCCTGCTGGGTGGGGTTGTCGATATATTCGGCGGTCCATTCGGGAGTGTTGGTCCCGGCGAAATTAATGGTGACCTGGTCGTAGTCGTCATAATTGCCGACGATCATCCCAATGGGGACGAGTTTGCCTTCCTCGGTGTTTTGGTTTGTGGTTGGGTTCGTGTTGTCTTCAGCATTATTGCTTGCGGTGGTTGTGGCTGGGGTGCTGGGGCTGGTGGGTGCGGGCTGTTCGGAGGTGGGGGTGCGGTGGCTGAGGGGGTTTGGGCGGTACTGGCGGTGTTTGCGAGTTTGCTCGTGTTGCTGTCGCTGTTATTGCAGGCAGCGAGGGTGAGCGCCGCAACGGTAATGATGATGGCTAAGGTTCGGGGGTCAGATTCTTTTCACTCATATCACAATAGTAACTTCTGTAACAGGGATTGGTGAGTACGACTGCGTATTATCGGAACGATCGTTGTCAAAACCGATATGCTGCGGTTATGCCACTAACATTGCCCTTTTGGTCATATGACTCGATGACTGATGTGTTGGTTTATGGGCTAGCTCTTGCCAAGATGAGATGTGCTGGTTGAACGAGAAGCTAGCGAGAAGCTGTGGGAAGCGGAACTGCTGAGCTGGATTACCGCGGTGGGAGGTGGTTTTGCTGACTGCGTCGGCTGTGGCGGACGTGCCAGTTGCGCAGGTTTCCTTGGTTGCTGCGGTTGCTGTAGTCGTTGCCGGGGTTTGGGATGGGGTTGGTATGCCGGAACTGGTGCGTGTGTGCAGGTAGGGAATGTGCTGAGCTGGAGTTCTGGCCTGTGGGACCACCCGGGTTGGTGCTGAATCGAGAAAGTACAGCTTGAGGTCCGCGGCGTGGGTGCCAGATGGGGTGGCAATGGTTGATAACTCGGGCGGCAGCAGGGAGTAGTGGAGTGCTGAGCTGGAGTTCTGGTTAGCGAAGGTGCTATCGGCTGGAAGTCGCAGGTGGCAGAACAGCATGTTTGTTACCCCAGCTCAGCAGTTGCGCTAGCTTGGTGTCGGCATTCTGCGCGGTGTCCTGATCGGCGTTGTGGGTAGGGCCCTAGGGCAGGTTGTGCGTGTCGGGAGGTGCCGCCTGATTCGGTGTAGGACTGCTCAAGTTTCCTCCGAGCATGCTAACCCATACACTTAAGGAACCATGAATGCCGCCAACCCCATCGAATCCGCCGATTCCTATCCCAGTGCCGTGGGCTACGATCCCTTTGCTGCCAATGCCTGTGCGCTCCCCTCGTCCAGAACATTCTGTTCGGATGTTGCGGCAGAACCCCTGCCTGGTAGTGCTCGTACCGGTGGTGTCTTCGTTCTCTACGAGCATGCCGGTCCGTGGAGCCACGACATCCTCGACGGTGGTACCTTTAGTGCAGCCGATACCGAAACACTCAAGCAGCTCCCTGGTCTTTACCTCATCCGTAAGCCGGGGCGTATCGTCGACAGTGCGGTCCAGAACACAATACTTACCTGGTGTTTTTGCGAGCAGGGAATCACCAAGCATCTGATGATTAGCAGCATTGATGAGTTGGGGAGCTGGATCTTACCAGCCCCGATACCGTCCCGGAACGGGCGCGCGAGATCACCGAACCACAGCTTCTTGTCTGCACGCATGCCAAACGGGATCGTTGCTGTGCGATCAAAGGTCGACCCATCGCCCAGGACCTGGTGCGGGCATTCCCGGATATGCCGATCTGGGAATGCAGCCACACGAAGGGGCATCGCTTCGCCCCTTCCATGATGCTGTTTCCCTGGGCCTATTTTTATGGGCGGCTGAATTCCCGTGCCGCTCAAGACGTATGCAGCTATGCCCTGCAGGATAAACTGTTTTTTGCCGGGGAATCGAGGCCGGGGAATCTTCACCAGCCAGCAGCAAGTAGCAGAGATAGCGGTTTTAGAAAAAAATATTCGATCAGGGTGAGACGCCTCGTCCCGGCGTTCTTACCGTTGCGGGTGACCGATGCGGCCGCCACCAGTGTGGAGCCTGCGCCACAAGGCCAAGGGAGCAGAAAGCTGCTGGTCACCCATCGGGATGGTCGAGGGTGGCTGGTGACCCTGGAACAGCGGGAAGCTTCGGGGGTTATTCCCAGCTGTGGGGACCAGCCTAAAACCGCTCAGGTATGGGTGGCTACCAGTGTGCTAGGGCATAGCTGACTCCCAGCCAATTAGTCAACCACTAATCAACCATTGGCTAGCGGCGCATGATCTTTCGGGACAACCAGTTGCCCAAGAGCTGGGCGATCTGCACGATAATGATAATCATGAACGTGGTCACATAGGTGACCTCCAGGTTAAAGGCCCGATACCCCTTGGTGATGGCAAAGTCACCAAGCCCGCCGCCACCGATATAACCGGCCATGGCAGACATGTCCACGATGGCAATGAAACAGAAGGTATAACCCAACACCAACGGGCCCAATGCCTCGCGGATGATCACACCGGTGATGATTTGCCAGGGGCTGGTCCCCCATGGCCCGGGCTGCTTCAATCATGCCCGGGTCAATGGTCACAAGGTTTTTGCTCCACGATGCGTGCCACCCCGAAGGTTGCGGCGACCGACATGCCGACGATGGCGGCGTCCCGATCAATTTGGCTTCCCACCAGGGCTTTCGTCAGGGGCTGAGGGTGACAAGCAGAATGATGAAGGGATGGGGCGAACAAAGTTGACCAGGATGTTGAGGAGTCCGAAAATGAACTTGTTTTGAAGGATGCCCCCGGCGCGGGTGGTGTAGAGCAGCATGCCCAGGATGAGGCCGCACAGTCCACCAATGACGAGGGTGGTGCCGACCATGACCAGGGTGTCGACGATGGCTTCCTGGAATGGGCCGGCGAGCCGATTCCAATTGGTTTCGCCGGCGGCCAGAATAGCAGTGGTCATCGCAGGATCTCCTTAATGTCGGTGGTGCGCTGCAATCGGTTGTGGAAGTCGTCGATTGCAGATTTTGGGCCGGTCAGGCGGACCGTGACCTTGCCGAAGGAGTGGCGTTGCAAAGTGGTGACGCCACCATGCACAATGCCGATCGACGCCCCGTTGCTGCGGGCTTCTGCAGCGGCGGCGAAGAAGCCAGATTCTTCCGTGAGGTTGATGGTGAAAAAGGCGTCCTTCGTGGGAAAGCAGTTCTTCCGATTCGATGGTGTCGGGGGTGTTTCGCAGGGAGGTGGCCACGAATTTTTGGGCCACCACGGTTTTGGGGTTGGAAAAACACTTCGTAGGTGGTGCCGTACTCCATGATTTTGCCGTTTTCCATGACCGCTACCTTGTCGGCGATGGCCCGCACCACCTCCATTTCGTGGGTGATGACCACGATGGTGATGCCTAAGTCCTGGTTGACTTTCCGCAGGAGGTGGAGGACTTCATGCGTGGTTTCTGGGTCGAGGGCAGATGTGGCTTCGTCGGCAAGCAGAAGGGCGGGGTTGCTGGCGAGTGCGCGGGCGATGCCGACGCGCTGTTTTTGGCCGCCGGAAAGCTGTTCGGGGTAGTTATTGCCGCGATCAGAGAGGCCCACGAAGTCGAGAAGTTCGGCCACTCGTTTGTCTCGCTCATCTTTGGGGATGCCCGCGAGCTTGAGCGGGTATTCGATGTTGCCGGCGGCGGTGCGCGAATTCATGAGGTTGAACTGTTGGAAGATCATGCCGATGTTGCGGCGCACAGCTCGGAGTTCTTTTTCCTTCATACCCACGATGTTGGTGCCATCGAGAAGCACTTCGCCGCTGGTGGGCGTGTCGAGGCCATTAATCATGCGCACAAGTGTGGACTTGCCGGCGCCGGAGTAGCCAATGATGCCAATGATTTCACCAGGTGCTACGGTGAGATTAATATCACTGAGCGCAACAACGTTCTCAGCACCTTTTTTGCGTGATGGGAATGTTTTGGAGAGATTTTTGAATTCGATTTGGGTACCGATCACCTGAAGCCTCTTTCTTGAGGTTAAATCCCTAAAACCCCAGTGGTATTACCGGGGTTTTAGGTGTGGGCTGAGGGAATTATTTGTTGGACTGTTCTAACCGCTCCAGGATCTTTTGCAAATCCTCGGCGGAACGCGTGACCGGTATTGATGTGCCCTTGGAGTCCTCGGCGACGGCATCCTGCACCTCTTGGGTATGCCATAGCTCCGTCAGCTTCTGGAAGACTTCCTCATCCTTGCGGTCGTGTTTTGACCACAAAGGCATTGATGTGAGTTCGGCAACCTCCGACTTGGGGTCGTCGGCGAAGACAGATAATTTTGGATCGATATTGGCTCGGTCGAGGTAGGTGTTATTAATGATTGCCGGCTTGCCCTCGCCGTAGGCGACTGTGGTTTCGGCGGCGTCAACCGGCACGACCTTCACCTTGGATTTGTCCTGGTCGATGTCTTCTGGGGTGGGGGTGACAGTGTTTTTCGTGTCGTCTTTCAGCGTGACCAGTTTGGCTTGCACCAGCACGTTAATGGCGCGCCCCTGGTTGGAGGGGTCGTTGGGGATGGCGACTTCTTGTCCCATCAATGCCGTCGAGGCCAGTGTGATCCTTCCAGAATAGGGCCAAGGAACAATTTCGGTGGCGCCGACCGGGGTGAGATTGTCCTTGTTGGCAACATTATATTCCGCGAGGAATTTCAGGTGTTGGAATAGGTTCACGTCGATTTGGTCTTGGGACAGCGCTAGATTGGGGTGTTATAGTCACCAAAAGCTTGTGACCTCCAGTTTGATGCCGTTTTCCTTGGCCTTTTGTTCGAATACTTTCCCAGGCTTTCTTTTCCGCGTCGGTGGTGCCAATGCGGATGGTGGTTTCGCCATTGGCGCTGGTGGAATTGCTGTTGCTGGAGCAGGCGACCAGGCTGGTGGCGGCTATAACGGTGGCGGCGGTGGCTGCTATAAGGCGGGTGAAACGAATGCCCATAATGTTGAAATCTTCATCCTTAGGTATGCGTACATTTAACTAGCAGTTGACCCTAGCGCAGTTGCTCAAAAATGTACAGCTTGGTCTATTTGATCCGTGATATAATAGCGCTCTATTGTGCGCAATGCGGCGTCGTAAAGTGCGGTTTTGTGCCCATGGGTGCCGAATGTAACAAAAATTGATAACATGCTTGGTGGTGACAGACTGAGCGGTATGCTTTTCGACGTCCACTAAAGTGGAACCCGCTATGGACGAAACTCTCACCCCGTGTCGCCGGACCTGATTAAGGTGCGCTATCTTGCCCGCATCCCTTGGTGCATCATTGCTACCGGTGGTGCGGTTGTGTGGGCACGATATTTTGACGACGAATATTGGGGCATTCATTGGGGCTATTATCTCGCCATTATTGCCGGGATTTTTCTGCTGTGGCAGATTTGGCTCATCCCCCGCCAGGTTTATCGCCCTCGGCTGGCTCGAAACCGACAACGATTTACTGCTCAGCAAGGGAAAACTCTGGCATACCTTTACCGTTGTTCCCTATGGGCGGGTCCAATATCTTGATGTGAGCCAAGGACCAATCGAACGCAGGTACGGGCTGAAAACCCTGCGATTGCACACCGCCTCCGCCAGTGTTGACGCCAAAATCCCCGGACTCGATGCCGACCTCGCCGATGAGCTCCGGGCTCGCATTGCCCGGCGGGCAAAAGAAAACATGATTGACCTATAAACCCATGAACCATCGCGTCCATCCCCTGACCCCTGTGCTTCGCGCCTGGAGCTTTATCATCGCCTCCATTATTTTTGCCGTCACCACCTTTAGCGACTACACCTTCGATCTCGTCCACCGTCTCCTGTCCAACGACCGCACCGAAACTCTCCAGGCCGCGGGGATCATTGGCGCGGGCGTGGTGATAGCCGCAGGAGCCTCCCTCCTGTGGTGGCGGGCCACCAGCTACACCGTCACCGACATCGATATCGTCTTTCGTTGGGGTCTTATTCGACGCAAAATCCGCAGTGCCCGACTGGACCGAACCCAAGCCATTGATGTTGTCCAGCCTTTCCATGCGCGACTTTTCGGGCTGGCCGCCGTGCGGATCGAAACTGCTGAGCCATAACTCCCGCATTGAAGTCCGCTACCTGAAAGCGCCGCGCCGCCGAAAAACCTCAAGAAACAATTGCTCGGCCAGTTCACCGAAGGCGAGCTCCTCGTTCCCCCATCCCCATCTATCGTTCCCTGCTGGCATCGCTTTTTAGCCTGTCGGCGTTCGTATCCCTGGTGCTTACCCTCACCAGCATGGGGTTTGATATTCATTTGGCGGCACTGCTGCCGGTATTCGTCAGCACCATCCCCAACATTTGGCGCACCATTGATGGCTCCTACCAATTCACCGCCCATCGAGTTGGCGACACTATCAATGTTTCCTATGGGCTTGCTAACCTCCAACGCAAAACCCTCAACATGTCCCGGGTTCACGCGATCAGTCTCCGAAAAACCGCCCCTATGGCGGCCGTTTGGTTGGTGGCGGGTCCAGGTCACCGTCGCAGGCTACGGCGAGCGCAGCGACGGCATGACCATCCTCCCCGTCGGCGACAAACGCACGGCCATGATGCTGTGCGAACTGCTCACCGGGTGCCGGGTTGACCCCGACCAGCCGGCGCACCCTCAATTCCCGCAGCCCAGCTCGCGCATTCCTCGTGTCCCCATCGACTTTCGCCGCCAAACATTCGAGCTTACCGACGACTGTGCCATCGAACATCGTGGCTTTTTCGGGCATCGTGCCGCCATCGTGTTTCGTCGGCACATCCAAGAATTTGGCGTCTTCACTGGGCCTATCCAGCGAATCACCAATATTTCTACGGTGAAACTTCACCTGGTGCAGGGGCCGGTGAGCATGAGTGGACGCGACCTAAATCGAGACGATGCCCAGCGCTTGCTTTGGGCATTGCATGAGCATCGCTCACCAGCGCTATGACTTCTTGTTCCGGGTTCGTGGATCGTGTGGCTTGGGGACAGCCTTTTTAGGCGTGGCGTCCTGAGCTGCTTCGGGCTTTTTGTCCTCGGGCTTTTTTGCTGGTATCTGCCCCCGGCCTGCGCGCTGTTGGCGGGGGTGGCCTCGGCTTTTCTTAGAAGCCTCGACCTTGGGGGCTGCCGCCTCGGTTTCTGCGGTCGTGGAAGCAGCTTTGTGGGCTGTGGCCTTGGGAGCTGTGGTCTTAGCAGTCTCCGCTTTGCTGGGCTCTACCACCTTGTCGGCCGCAGTTTTGCTGGATGCTGCTTCGCTAGGCGCTGCTGGTTTGCTGGGCGCGTCGGCCTTGGAGTCGTTAGCCTTGGGGCCATCAGCTTCGGGTTTGCTGTCCTGTGGCTTGGACTCCGTAGCCTTGGGGTCGGTGGACTTAGATTCTGCAGCTTTGGGCTCGGTAACTTTGGGCGAGGCCTCAGGCTCAGGTGCTTCGGATGCCGCTGTTTCGGCAGGTTTCACGTCGAAATCTTCTCCGCGATGATCGAAATGGCGCCTAAATTCTGGGCATTCTCGCTGAAAACCTTCCGCATTGCCAAGACCCGCTTGCGTGCCTGTGGGTTACGGGCCAGATTAAACATAATCTTCAATACCCGTGGGCCCTCATCCTCAATCATTTGCTTGGGCTGCAGTAACCCCATGGGTGCCACCTTGATTGATAGCACCTTAAACCCGTTATTTTCCAATAGCTCGCTCCACTCGGTGGCAGTCAACGGGCGAGCATTCACCTTGATCGTTGTGGCCAGAGCCTTGCGCAGATTATCGGCAACCGTTTGATCGACATTATTAGGGGTAAGCAGCAGCTCGTGAATGGCATATCGTCCCCCCGTGGCTAGGATGCGATTCGCCTCGGAAACAATAGCGGCTTTTCCCTTTTCGCCCTGCATGGTGAGCATTGCTTCGCCCACCACTAAATCGGCAGAGCCTGCCGGCAAGCCAGTATCAGATGCCACACCATTGATGACCTCGGTAGGGATTCCCAGCCGAGCTTGCTTTGTGGACAACGTGGTTGCGGTGGCCGCATCCGGGTCTTGATCTACGCCGGTATACGTTTTTCGGGTTTCGATCCAGAATTTCAGCAGCTGTGATTCCCAAGCCCGGCGCAAATTCCACTACACGCTTATTTGTAGGATTCGCATTATCAATCATCCAATTGGTGAGTTTCTTTCCACCAGGACGAAGCACCTTTTTCCCGAGCTTAGCCAGCAACCAATGCCCTTGTAGATGGGCTTCATCTCGATCACGCTACTACTTGCCTCGTGTGCCATACGTGTTCCTTTCGGGGTTAGTGTAGGCAGTCTTTACTATCCCATTATGCAGATTGGCCGGGGGTGGTGGGGTAAAGATTTCGTAACCATAGATGTTGCGTATTGAGTCAAGTGGTATGGCCATTACGATTGTCGCGGTTGTTCCAGCCTCTGTGGTTGTTTCCGGTTTGTTGGAGATTTGGGCTTGGTAAAATTTGGCTAGATTGTGCTCGATGCGTTGTGGGAGTCAGGCATGGTGGGATCGGCTGCGCCGGGATAACCCAATTGTCGCCATACTTCGTAAATGGCCACGGAGGCGGCATTGGCCAGATTCATCGACCGGATCCCCGGCCGCATGGGAATCCGTACAATTTCCGTGATTCGTGGATGGTGTAATGCCGACTCATCCAAGCCAGTAGGTTCCGTTCCAAAGAGTAATACGTCACCAAATCGGTAGGTGATATCGGTGTGGGTGGTGGTGCCATGCGAACTAAACGCGAAGACTCGGTGTTGGTGCTCCGGTAAGGTGTCGAAACAATTCTGGAGATTTTTGTATACCTGCACATTGGCGAAGTCGTGGTAATCCAGGCCGGCACGCTTGAGATTTTTTATCCTTCAGATTGAACCCTAATGGCCCAGCTAGGTGGAGGGTTGCACCAGTGTTTGCGCAGAGGCGGATGGCATTGCCAGTGTTTGGGGGAATGCATGGTTGGTCGAAAATAATATGGGCAAATGACGCGAAAGGTTCAGTGGTCATGATTAAGCACTTTACGCCGCAACGGATGGCGTACTGATAATGCGACATAGCGTGGCACCGACAGGAGGTTGATAGGGAATGGCGTTGCAAAAATCTGACCGGCTATTGGTGAAGTCGTTCAATTTGGGTGATTTTTTTGGTTTTGCCGCCATGCTGAATCGTACGGGTATGCGCTCGGATGCCCACGGGGTCGGTAGGTTCCGGCAACAGCGAAAGGTTGGCGAAAGTACCGAGCTGGACTTTCTCGATTCAGTACCCATTTGCTGGGGCGTTAATTCTGAGAACTCCAGCTCAGCATATTTACTACTTCATAATGACGGCCTATATGCCTGCCGATTTTTCCGATGGGTTGGTTGAGTTAGCGCACAGTCAGGGAATGTAGGTGTGGGGCAATCGCATGGATGATTATCAGTGCAGGATTACGGCTCTTAGATTCTAGGCGGTGAATATAATGGCAACCATGACAGCAATCAAACTTGACGGCAATCTCTATCGGGATGAGATTTTTGCGGATCTCGCCACTCGCGTTCAGGCACTCCAGGAAAAAGGAATCACGCCAGGGTTGGCGACCGTGCTGGTGGGGATGATCCCGCCAGCCATGCATATGTCAAAATGAAGCACCGGGACTGCGAACAGGTGGGGGTGAAGTCGATTCGAAAAGGACTTGCCAGCAGATATTAGCCAGGAAGAATTGCATGCCGTCATTGATGAGCTCAATGCTGATCCCGCATGTACCGGGTACATTGTTCAGCTGCCATTGCCCAAGCATCTCAACGAAAATGCCGTGCTGGAGCGTATTGATCCGGCTAAAGACGCCGATGGTCTGCATCCAGTGAACCTGGGTAAATTGGTTCTGAACGAACCCGCCCCATTGCCCTGCACTCCTAACGGTGCTATTCATCTGCTGAAACGTTATGGTGTAGAGACCGTGGGTAAAAAGTTGTGGTTATTGGTCGGGGCGTGACCGTGGGACGGCCGATTGGGCTTATGCTCACCCGTAAGACGGAAAACGCCACGGTGACGTTGTGTCATACCGGTACACAGGATCTGAAGGCTGAAACCATTGCTGCCGATATTATTGTTGCTGCCGCAGGTAAGGGACATATGCTGACCGCTGACATGGTGAAGCCCGGCGCGGCGGTGCTCGATGTGGGCGTGTCCCGGGTTGATGGCAAATTGCTTGGTGACGTTCACCCTGATGTGTGGGCAGTTGCCGGCCATGTTTCCCCCAACCCTGGTGGCGTCGGCCCACTAACCCGGGCCTTTTTGGTGCGCAATGTGGTAGAACGTGCGGAGCAACAACTGGAGCAAAAATGGCTGACGCTGAGGCGACAGCTGCAACCGTTCCCGCTAAGGCCGAAAAAAACCCGAATCGTCAGAGCATAATCCATCGGAGGGGAAACCCACCAGGCAAAAACCGGCAAACATCCTTGATAATCCGCATGATGTTGGCCTCAAACCTTCCAAACTGCCTTTGACGGCGCAATACGGTTGTTTGGGACTCTTCCTGTTAGCGATTGTGGTGTCTGGCGGATTCGCGGTCATGGAGCACTGGCGCCGCGCCACGTTCACTCTAGGAGCTGGACTGGTATGGCTGTCGGTGGTGCGGTTAACCTGTGATTCGAAAGTTCTTTCGGTGTTGGCGGTGCGTTCTCGGAAGTTTGATGCGATCTTTACGTCTGTCGTTGGTGCTTTTATTCTCTTTCTGTCATCGTCCGTGGACTCCTTGGGGAGCTAGCCCAGGGAGCCGTGAGCCTACGAACCATCCTGGGAGTCTCAGGGGAGCCTGCTTGGTGAGCCTGCTGGGAAATCTCCCCAAGATGCTGCAGGTTTGCTGAGCTGGGGTAACAAATACGCAGCATTGAGGCTATAGGTATCTTGATGGTGGTCACGGCACTCTCGGCCGGAACTCCAGCTCAGCGAATCTGCTACGGAAAGCTGCCATCGTGGATTTGGTGAAAACTGGTCGGATATTTGCGTGTCAGACCCTGCTGTTATCCTATTGCGCCACCACATAATCGCACCACTGTGGCTATAGCGTAAGTGCTGAGCTGTACTTTCTCGATTCAGATGCCACTGTGGTGGGGCCTGGAGAACGCAACTCCAGCTCAGTAGTTTCGATACTGGTGGGGTGGCTGCCTTAAAAGGCGGGAAATCGGTTCGGCGGTGACTCGTGAAGGCCAGGTTTCTTATGGTGACAGGGGTCGCCGGGGAATGGGCTCGCTTGATCGTCCCGGATCCGTCATACTGACTCCCAGGACTGTGCAGGGTACAGCCCCAAAAGCCCTAAATGAAATACATATTGGCGTCTGTGCCATTGGCATCCGCCATGGTGAGAAAAATGCCGAATAATTCGGCTGACCTGTCGGCATTCCACCAAGAATGCGTCGTGTCCAACTGGTGAGGAAATCTTAGCCATCGCCAGTAAATTGCCCAAGTTGCGGGAGAGGTGTTCCTGCTGGTGGTAGGGGTAAAGAATGTCTGTGTCTACGCCGGCGATCATGGTTGGCACTTGTGATGCGGCAAGCGCCTTATTGAGTCCGCCGCGTCCGCGTCCGATATCGTGCCGGTTCATGGCCTCGGTCAGGGTGACATATGTGCCAGCGTCGAATCGTTCGGTGAGTTTTTACCCCTGATAATCAAGATAGCTTTGTACCGCGAATCGTTGATGGGGATCACGGTAGGGACCTAGCGGATTTTTCCCCTGGTTGGACTGTGGTGCCGAAAACGCTCGTCGATTTCTAGTTCGCCTCGGTAAGTGAGGGTGTGCGATGCGCCGGGCGCGGCCAAACCGTTGTGCGGGGTGGCTTCGGTGCGATAGTAGTCGCCACCCTGCCAGTCGGGGTCTTGTTCGATAGCGGATATTTGGGCGGTTTGTATCCCGATTTGCCAGGCACTGGCTCGGGCTGAGACCGCAAGCACGAGTGCGGCGTTGACGAGCTGTGGGTAGAGCAGGGTCCATTCAAGGTTCGGGCCCCACCCATGGAGCCGCCGAGGACCGCGAGTATCTGCGTTACCCCGACTTTTGTCGAGGAATTGTTTTTCCGCTGCCACCAGGTCCCGAATAGAGAGCGCGGGGAAGCGGGATCCCCAGTGGTTGCCGTCGGGTGCGAGGCTGGTCGGCCCTGTGGAGCCCATGCATCCGCCCAGGGCATTGGTGCAGAGCACACAATATTTATCGGTATCCAGGGCTTTTTCCCGGCCCGACCACGCCATCCCACCAGTCGAACACATTGGAATCCCCCGTCAATGCGTGTTCTACCACGATGAGGTTATTGCCGTGGAAGGTTCCCCATGCCTGGTAAGCGATGGTGACATCGGGAATGGTTGCGCCAGCTTCGGTTATAAACTCGCCGATGTCTACTTTATGCAGCGTTCCCGTGGTGTCGAGCATGAGGTTTCCTTTCGTGGTCTGAATGAACTCATGCTACCTGGACAGCTTGGTCTAGTCGAATATGCGTGGTAAAGCCACAGTGTCGGTTTCCTGGCCCCGTGGGTGTGCTTTGCGACGCCTGCCCATGGCGAAACTACATCGGATTCATGCTGGGCATAAGTCACACCAAGAGTGCTGTTACCGTCATCACCCCTGCGGTTGTGGGCCTGCCAAAGCGACCATAGAGATACCAACCTGAATGCGGCCGCAGCCTATTGCGACCACATTATTTGTTTTGCCGCTAGCGTGGTGGCGTCCTACGGCCCGACGCCGTGTCACCGATAATGCAGAAAACCTGCCCGACCTTATTTCCGAAAGGATAACCCTATGAAATATCGTGTGATGAGTGTGGCATTGGCCGTGAGTCTTGCTCTGTGCCCCCAACCCGTTTTCGCCGCCAAAGCGGGCAATGGGGACTTCCCCGCCGGGATGGTTGCGGCGGTAACTGGCGGAACGACTGCCGAGTACACAACCGGTACCAGCTCGTCAAGCTCTGGCCCCCTCGCGGTGGTGGGCAAGATCGGTGCTGATATCGCGCAGCAACAGGCGAGGGGTAGCTTAGCGGTTTAGCTCGGCTGTGGTTGCTGGTAATGTGTTCATCTGGCGAGATGCAAAAACCCATAATGGCCGTCCCTGTTGCAGGTGACGACCATCATGGGTTTTTGCGAATATTATGCGGCTGCGGAGGCCAATGGTTGCGCTGGGGTAGGGAGGGTCGTTGTGTGTGCTTTTTCAGCGTCGTGAGTCGGTAGCTGAATATTGCGATCACAAAGACGACACCGATTCCTAGGGGAATGTATTCCCATAGTTTCATTTGGAAATCCCCGAAATAGGTAATGAACGCCATGACCATGACGAGAATATTCACCGCAACAATGGAGTTTTTCTGCTGCTCAGCCGCATCAGGATTGGTCGAGTTCTTGGCGGGAGTACCAAAAACTAAATTATCCGCGGGGGTTTTGATGATGATTCGGGTGAATGCCAATAGGATGGCAATGGAGAGGATTCCCGAGAACAAGATTGCGGTGTTGCTGGCCAGTAAGAGTCCGGCAGCAATGAGGGCGGGTGGGAAGAACGCCGCCGTTCGCATGGTTTTTGGCGGGTGTTAGTGTGCCAAAATTATTCAGCACCGACCATAGTTTTTCGGGGTTGCCCATCATACGGGCCCCCTGAAAGACCAGGTAGGCTCCTGCGAAGAATCCGCAGAGATAAACTAATAATCCAGTGGCAGACATTGCCGCTGCTCCTTTATTTTGTTCATAGATTTGGTGTTCGTTGCGGAACGTCACAACTCATCGTAATAGCATTACGTTATATCTTGCTTAAAATTAGCTGCGTACTTCGCCTCATGTTTTCGGTGAAAATGGTGGTTATTCTTAAGGACTAGTTTTTCAGCATGCGAAGAATCACCATGGCGCATTATGCCCACGATAACATGGGGACTTATGGGGTACGGTGTTGCCATTCGGCGGTTTTTATGGGGCGAATTTCACACTTTTACACTCTTTGGTTACCTCCGGTTGAGGGTAGGCGTGAGGGCCTGATTTTGTTGTTGATGCGTGCAACAATATATCAAAGTGCCAGTTGAAACAGTAAATCGTTACGATAATGGCTGCTTTATACCTATATTCCAAATAATCTGCATCGTTGTAGTCTGGGTCACCTATATACTGAGTGAGTTCCGAATCACACGGAGATGCGTTTTTCCCGTGTTTCCTCGTGTGATCACCATGAAACCGTTGTAAAAGAAATTGAGTTTAATCATGGCTGAAGCTTCTACTGCTCCGCGCATTGCGGAACCCAAAAAACCTAGAAGGGATAACACCCACTGGCTTTATATCGGCGTCATTGTTGCAGTGATCGCCGGCATTGTCTTTGGTTTGGTTGCTCCCAATGTGGCCAAGGAATTTAAGGTGCTAGGCACCATGTTCGTCAATCTCATTAAGATGATGATCTCGCCGGTGATTTTCTGCACCATTGTGTTGGGCATTGGTTCGGTGCGGGCCGCCGCGAGTGTGGGGAAAGCCGGCGGTATTGCCCTCGGGTATTTCATCACCATGTCCACGTTTGCCCTTGCCGTGGGGTTGGCCGTGGGCAACATTATTGAGCCTGGCCATAATCTTAATATTGAGGCCACGAAAACCGCGGGGGCTGAATATGCCGCTAAGGCCGATCACGGTGGTGGCACGATCGGGTTTATCCAGTCCATTATTCCCGATACGCTGTTTTCCGCGCTCACTGAAGGCTCGGTGTTGCAAACCCTCTTTGTGGCGCTCCTTGTGGGTTTTGCGGTGCAGTCCATGGGTCGGAAGGGCGAGCCGATACTGGGTGCCATTGCTCACCTGCAACGGTTGGTCTTTAAGATCCTCACCATGATCCTCTGGATCGCTCCCATCGGCGCTTTTGGTGCTATCGCCGGCGTGGTGGGTGCCACCGGTATCGAGGCGGTCAAGCAGCTTGCCATTTTAATGGTTGCCTTCTACATCACCTGCGTCATCTTCGTGTTCGGGGTTTTTAGGGCTGGTTCTGCGGCTATTTACCGGGTTCAGCATTTTCAAATTGGCCAAATATTTGGGCGCGAGTATCTGCTTATTCTCGCAACGTCTTCTTCCGAGTCGGCCTTGCCGAATCTGATGCGCAAGATGGAGCATGTGGGAGTGGACAAGTCCACCGTGGGCATCGTCGTGCCCACCGGTTATTCCTTCAACCTGGATGGTACCGCCATTTATCTCACCATGTCGGCTATTTTCATTTCTGATGCCATGAACAAGCCGCTGTCGCTGAGCGAACAAATCGGCCTGTTGGTCTTTATGATTATCGCATCTAAAGGGGTGCGCGGGCGTCTCCGGTGCCGGCATTGCCACCTTGGCGGCGGGCCTGCAGTCGCACCGTCCCGAACTGCTCGATGGCGTGGGTGTCATTGTGGGCATTGACCGGTTCATGTCTGAGGCCCGGGCGTTAACTAATTTCTCCGGTAACGCGGTTGCCACGCTTCTGGTCGGAACCTGGACGAAAACTATTGATAAGCAAAAAGTTATGGATGTTCTTGATGGCAAGATCCCATATGTGGATAGCGGTAGCGATCATGATGTGGATTTCAAGAATCCCAGTGTTGTGAACCCTGCCACCGCAGAATTGCAACCTACACCGCAGGTGGATTTGGACGCATATCGGCACTAGTAGATTTTTGCGAATCGGTCACATTCCCCCTAAATGTGTGTCAACATACAAACCATATGCTACTGCGATTTGGGTCACAATAACCGAAAATTACCCTAGAAAGGGGGAGATGTGCCCACGTCCGATTCGCCGCACACTGCAGGCGTACCACCAGCCGCCACTGCATCGGTGGAGCTGCCAAAAATCCAGTCGCAGAGGCCATTGCACTCATGATGGCACTTTTGGTGGCGGTGTTTGCATTCCAATGAAATGCCTCCATGCTGTCACCTGCATTGAAGACCATGGAGGTGGAACTGGAGACTACCGAGGCGCAGATTGGCCTCACGCAAACCGCATTCTTCACAGCTGCCGCCCTATTTTCCCTGTTCTTGCCGCGGTGGGGTGACCTTATTGGCCGTCGTAAAGTTTTGGTGGGCATGTTAGCCATCACCGCTGTGGGCTGTGTTATTTCGGCAATAGCACCGAACGTGACCGTGCTGTTTGTCGGCCGTGTGATTCAAGGCGTTTGCGGCCCAACCATTTCTCTGACCTTGATTATGCTGCGGCAGCAAGTACCCAACGAAAAGCAATATGCGTTGCTGATGGGCATTTTGGCCTCCGTTAACGGTGGTATTGCCGGTGTGGACGCCCTGGCCGGTGGCTGGTTGGCGGGAACGTTTGGGTTCCGCTCGATTTTTCTGGGTCATGGCAGTCATCTGTGCTATCGGTGTGGTAAGCGTGCGGTTGTTCACGCGGGAATCCACTGCCGAAGAAACCATGCCCATGGACTGGCTTGGTGTGTTGCCGCTGACGGTGTCCATTGGTTCACTCTTGATTGCCTTCAACGAAGCCGGGAAGCTTGCCGACGCCAACTGGTTGATGGTCGTTGGCCTGCTTGTACTTGGTGGCATCGGTATCGCAGTGTTCTTGAAGATTGAGGCCAAGGTGCCGCACCCGCTCGTCACTGTTACGTATCTGAAGCAACGTAGGACCTGGGGCCCTGTTGTCGACAACCGTCCTCACCATGACCAGCGTGTTTGCCGTCATGAACGGCATTATCCCCAACCTGGCCCAAGACGCCACCTATGGCCCAGGCGTCGACACCAATATGGTTTCCTGGTACACCCTCACCCCGTATGCGTTGGCTGGCCTGGTTTTCGGGCCGATCGCTGGCACCTTTGCCGCAAAATTAGGCTATAAGCGCATGCTTCAGATTGGTCTTGTCGGCATGTTCATCGGCCTTCTGATCGCAGTGTTGAGCAGTGGCATGGCGAACGAATGGGTGCTGCTATTCATCGCCATCTTCATGGGCGTCACCTACGCCGGCACGGTCAACATTATGCTCAGCGGTTTGGGCATTGTGCTCAGCCCCTGCCGATAACCAGGGTTATCTTCCGGGCATGAATGCGGGCGCCTTCAACCTGGGTGCGGGAATCAGTTTCGCCGCCCTGTTCGCGGTGGTGTCGATGTTCAAGGACGCAGACGGCGGCTATGCTGCGGGCATCATCGCTGGTGCCATCATTGCGGCGATTGCGTTCTGCACGTCGATGCTCATTCCGAAGCCGGAAACCATTGACGACACCGTTGCTGCCCGCGATGCACGTGAAGCGCTTGAAAAGATGAAAATCGACGCATGACAACCGCAAAGCGAATCATTCTTGATTGCGACCCGGGCCACGATGATGCCGTTGCTATCCTCCTGGCCCTGGGTGATCCCCGCATTGAAGTGTTGGGAATCACAACGATTGGTGGCAATCAGACCTTGGAGAAGGTGTCCCGAAACGCCCGGGTGGTGTGCACTGTTGCCGGTGTCACCGATGTGCCCGTGTATGCTGGCTGCACCCGACCTCTGGTGCGTGACGTGGAAGTGGCCGCCGATATTCACGGTGATACGGGCATGGAAATCCACAGCTATCAACTGCCGGAGCCCGCGTTTGACCTGGCAGACGGGCATGCCGTGGATTTCATTATCGACACCATCATGTCCGAGGAGCCGGGTACCGTGACCCTGGTGCCCACCGGTCCGCTCACAAACATTGCCATGGCTGCCCGCAAGGAGCCGCGCATTGTGGAGCGGGTGCAGGAAGTCGTGCTCATGGGTGGCGGCTACCATGTGGGCAATTGGTCAGCGGTGGCGGAATTCAACATCAAGGTCGATCCCGAGGCCGCTTACATTGTGTTCAATGAAAAATGGCCGGTGACCATGGTGGGCTTGGATCTCACGCACCAAGCCCTGGCGACCGCTCCCGTGGAGGCGGAAATCGCAGGTCTCGGCACCGATCTTGGGCTGATTTTGTGGTGGGCCTGTTCGGATATTTCCGCGAGGCCTATAAGAATGCGCAAGGGTTTCGACGATCCGCCCGTGCACGACCCCTGTACCGTCGCTTACCTCATCGACCCGACCGTGGTGTCGATGCGACGCGCCGGTGTCCGTGGAGCTGACCGGCACCTTGACCACCGGCATGACCGTGGCCGATTTCCGCGCGCCCGCCCGCCCGACTGCCACACGCAGGTGGCGGTGCAGCTGGACCATGCCGGTTTCTGGCGGCTCGTCATTGATGCTTTACGACGCCTGGCGCCGCCGTCGTAAAAGCCTAGCTTATGGCGGCAAACCCGGCCTGCAAATCAGCGATGATATCGTCCACATTTTCGATACCAACTGATAGCCGTACGGTGGCTGGGCTTATGCCAGCACGCTGCAACTCCGCCGCATCCCCCTGGGAATGCGTCGTGGTTGCAGGGGTGCACCACCAGGGAACGCGTGTCACCAATGTTGGCCAGATTCGAATGCAGCTTCAGGGCATCAATGAACGCCCACGCCTCATCCTGGCCACCATCAATATCGAACGAAAGTACGGACCCGGTATATTTCAGGCCCAACTTTTCCTTCACCTTATACCAGGGCGAATCCGGCAAGCCGGCATAATTCACCCGCTTCACCTTGGGGTGCTGGGCCAAAAACTCCGCCACCTGTTTGGCATTGGCATTATGCCGCTCCAGCCGCAAAGAACAGCGTGTCCAACCCCTGCACACTCAACCAGGCGTTAAACGGCGACAATGCTGCCCCCATGTCCCGCAGCAGGCCAGCGCGCGCTTTCACACCAAACGCCGGGGCGCCCAAGTCCGCATATTTTAACCCATGGTAGGCGGGATCCGGGGTTACGAACCCGGGAAACACCGGCTCACCAGCGGAATTCTTGACGGTCCAATCGAACTTGCCGCCGTCGATCACAATGCCGCCGATCACCGAACCGTTGCCCGTGTAGAACTTGGTCAGCGACGCCACCACAATGTCGGCACCCAATTCCAAGGGGGCGAACCAAGGCGGCCGTAGCGATCGTGTTATCCACAATCAACGGCACATTATTGCGGTGCGCCACCTCGGCAATGGCCGGAATGTCCAGCACGTCAGCCTGCGGATTGGCGAACGTTTCCCCATAAAACGCCTTCGTGTTCGGCTGCACCGCGGCCTGCCACGATGCGGGATCGTCGGGATCCTCGACGAACGTGGTGCTAATGCCCAACCGCTCCAGCGGGCCAGTGAATAGGGTGAGCGTGCCGCCGTAAAGCCGAGGGCTGGCCACGATATGATCCCCAGCCTGAGCCAAGTTCAAAATCGCCGCGGTCTCAGCCGCCTGACCTGACGCAAACGACACTGCGTACACGCCACCCTCCAGGGCGGCCAGGCGATTTTCCAGCACCTCATTGGTGGGGATTGGTGAGCCGGGAATAGATGGGGCCAATATCCTCTAGCGCGAAGCGCTGCTTGGCGTGCTCCGCGGAATTGAAAACGTAAGATGTGGTGAGGTAGAGGGGAAGATTCCGGGCCCCGGTGTCGGAATCAACTGGTTGGCCGGCATGGATCGCCTGGGTCTCCAGGCTCCAATTTTGCGGTTTGGAATTATCGTATTTGGTTGACATAATGCATTCCTTCATTCGCCTCAACGAGGCAATAAAAGTGTTCACTGACTGAGTTCCGAAATTACTTGCTTAGTGCAATGAAGCGAAAGGCTCACGGTGATACCTTGTGGGAAATAGCGCAATTACCTGGTCATATTTTTATTCATGCGCCATTGGTGCCTTGCCAATGGTGGTGAGCTATGGGCGGCAGGGGAGCTTGGAGCAGGTCTAGGCGTGGCTCGTTGATGGCGTGGTGCTGCAGTGGCGATGCTATAGCACCATGCCGCCAGCAGCTTCACGAGTGCTGAGCTGGGGTAACGGTTGTGCTAGATTCAGGCCTGGGAGTTTGTGACATGTAGAAATACTCCTCACCAGAACTCCAGCTCAGCACAAGTGATATCAACTTCGAACGCCCATAAAACCATCATCAATCCGCCATCAGGCCACCCACATATCACCCGTATCACAAGTGCTGAGCTGGAGTTGTGGACTGCGAGGGCGCCTCTGATGGGTGCTGAATCGAGAAAGTCAAGCTTAGGAGTTGCTGGACCGGGGCGGAAAGGGCGTGTTATCCGTGGTTCGGCGGTGCTGATGGACAACTAAGGTCTGGTAGATAATGTGCTGAGCTGGAGTTCGTGTGGACAAGCAAGCGCCGGTGGGGGAACGGTAGATTGGTGCGGCGGGTCAGCGTGGCAGGCACCCACGGGCCAAGTGCTGCATGTTTGTTACCCCAGCTCAGTAAAGTTGCAGCCCTCAGGTTTACAGTTCGATGGTGGTCAATAAGTCGGGTCGAACGTAGCCCGGCACCTTGGTGGCGGTGAGAATGCTATCCACCAAGGCCTTGCCTTCGGCCGATAGGATGGCGTCATGAATGGGCAGGGATAATCGTGGCAGAATGCTGTGCGCAAATTCCACGGTTTCGGACACCTTCAGCCAAGGGGCAGCCACTGGCAGGAACAGGATCTCAATATCATTGAGCGAATGCATGGCAATGTCGGGAAATTCGTCACCAGGATGCAAAATACGCCCGTCGATGAGATACCCCAGGTTGGTCGGCCGATTGAGGCTGGGATGCACAACCGCGTGATAACCCCCCACGACACGTATATGATGCCCATCAAGCTCTAGTTCGTCGCCTGGATAAACTTCATGAGTATCGCAATCCGTCAGCTGTTCAATAGCTTCTTTCGGGCCATAAACCGGCAGGTTATGGATGATATCGAGATTGCAGTGGTCTGGGTGGGAGTGGGTAAGCAGCACATGCTCGGCCCCCTCCATAATGGCGGGATTGGTAAAAATGCCAGGATCAATCGCAATGCGGTCGATACGCACGCCGGAATGTCCAAAGAGGGTTATAGCGGTCATGGTAACTATCATAGAAAATCTTCTGGCTATTTGAGGTATGTTCTTGGGGTGTTTGCTCATCGACGGCTAAACTCGGCAGCCATGAATGCAACACAGTGGATCGCTCTTGGTATCACCATCATTTTGCTCATCGCCTGTATCGTGATTTGTGCCTGGATGGTGCGGTGGGTCATCAAGAATCTCAAATAGCCTACCCAATTTTCCAAAGGTCGCCTTCAGGACGGTCTCATAATGATTTTGTTATCATGCAATTAGTTAATGATCGCATTATTGTGATTGGCTATTTCTATAGCATGGTGATGCGCGACAGAGTGAGAATGGAAATCATCCAGACACCACCATGATGGTTTCGGAACCATGATCGGAGCCGGTGATGTGCACGGCTTGGCTATCGGTGATGGCTAGAACCTCGGGGTGCGCGGCGATAGCCTGGTCCACGGCCGATTCGAACATGGGATTATGCTTGAGCGGCAGCACCCTTGTCGTGGTGAGGCTCAAACCGGCAAAATCCGTCATGGAATGAAAATCAAAGGATTCGGGATCCTCCAGCGGGCGAATATACGCACAATCATCAGCAGCAACTGCGCTGCCTGCCGACTCCCCAATATATGTGGTTCCCTGGCGCACCGCTTTGACGATAAGAGAGCCCGCACCACTGTCCCGCAACTGTTTGATGAGGTAGAAGGTGTGCCCACCGGAAACATAGATGCAGTCCGCTGCGTCGATCGCGGCGGCGACGGTGGCGGCGTCCGCGGAAGCAATGTCCACTTCCCTGATGGTGGCGCCCAGGTCGGCCAGGGCCTGCCGGGCCTCCGCCACATAAAAATCCACATCCTCCACGGCGGCGGCCGTGGGAATGAACTGCGATAGTGCATTCTGCCAGCGGTTTATCAGAAATAGTCGGGAGAAGATGCGCGACTTTTTGCGAAATATGAGGTGAGAAAGAGATTCATGCGTCCCAGCGTAGCCATAGTCCCCCATGGGCAGTGGTCAGAAGTGTGATGTAGTAGATAGTTTTTGGTGTTAACCACTACAGTGAGGTGATGAATGAAATCCGATTTTATCGCGCCCACGACGACTATGGCTTCCTCTCTAATTTTGCCGCTTATCCCTTCGAACTGGATGGCAAACGATGGCCCACATCAGAGCATTATTTTCAGGCCATGAGTTCCTAAACCCGGAAACCCAGAACCTGATTCGGTCGCTAGACACCCCGGGCGGGCGGCTAAAGTGGGGCGCCGGGAAAAACCGCTGCGGAAAGATTGGGAATCCGTAAAAGACCAGGTTATGTTTGATGCGGTTTTGGCAAAATTCACCCAAAATCCTGATATTGCCCGCAAGCTCTTAAGTACCGGCGACGCCTATCTGATTGAACACACAAAAAACGATTTCTATTGGGCCGATGGTGGTGACGGCAGCGGTAAGAATCGATTAGGTGAGGTCTTAATGGCCGTTCGGGATTCCCTGCGAGCCTAGCAAAAACCATAAGGTGATTCCATAAGAAATATTTCCGCAGCTCAGGCCAATGTTTCGAATCCGCTACCCCCATGTGTTGGCTGGTGGCTAGACAATAAAGGGCCCCTGACGTAGGGTCGCAAGTGTATTTGAATTCGTCAACTAACGACCTGAACAAATATGAAGATATGAAATGGGGCCATGAAGCTACGGGAAACGAGAAATCATCCACGACTCACGATATTTCTCTGCTTTTTGCTGCTTGTAGCCATGGTTGCCATTATCTTTGCCATTGTTGATTATCTGCGGGATGAGCAGCCAGTGGTGGAACAACCCAGCGCACAACCAGGTCCTATAATTGCTCAGGAAACCGCCGGTGCCGAGGTGGACCGTGCAGTCGGCGCTGCCGTCGAACAATACCAAACAGTGCTCGACGCTGAATGGATTGATCCGGGGTGCTGGCTTTCGCACTGTCCCAATTCCAGTTGGGCTATCCGCGGCACACCGCCGGAGCGGGCCCTGCTCACCAAGGCAGAACGTGGCAATCTTGAGGCGCGGGATGACGCCCTACAAAGATTTCAGCGGATTGCGGTGGTAAGCACCATCTATGTGTACAGCGTGAAGGCCAGTCCGGGGAAAGGCGTCGAAGCCATAGTAAGCGTCATGACCAACAAATGCTACGACAATAATCGCATAAGCTCTACCGATATCCACCGAATGTTCCTGGCCGCCAGCAGCGTGAATGCGAAGGAATACGTTGTGCTGGCAGACGAAGTGATCTCCCCGGAAACCGGTAGGTTAACCGAATCCTACGTGCCGCTATACTCCTCCCGCCGGGACAAACCACCCTGTTTTGTACAAAAATAACCCCCGGCAAATCAGCGCCACCGGGGGCATCTCAACCACAAAACTATGCGGTCAGGCCATCAATAATCGCATTGAATGCCGCCGACGGCCGCATGACCGAGGTTGCCTTCTCGGAGGGCAGGTAGTAGCCACCCAAATCGGCCGGCGCACCCTGAACCGCCAATAATTCCGCAGCAATAGTGTCGGCCTGCTCCGTCAAAGCCGCAGCTACCGGGGCAAAAATGGCTGCCAACTCGGCATCCGCCGTCTGCTCAGCCAGCGCCTGAGCCCACGCCATCGCCAGGAAGAAGTGCGAGCCACGGTTATCAATCTCACCAGCCTTGCGGGAGGGCGACTTGTTTTCGTCGAGAAGCCGTTCCGTGGCCGCGTCCAAAGCGTCGGCAAGCACCGCGGCCTTCGGCGTGCCACCCGTGTTCGAGATGTGCCGCAGCGACTCGGCCAACGCCAGGAACTCACCCAAGGAATCCCACCGCAGATGGTTTTCGGCCTGCACCTGTTGCACATGCTTCGGCGCCGAACCGCCCGCACCCGTTTCGAACAAACCGCCGCCCGCCATCAACGGCACGATCGACAGCATCTTCGCCGAGGTGCCCAACTCCAGGATGGGGAACAGGTCGGTGTTATAGTCACGCAACACATTACCGGTCACCGAGATCGTGTCCTCGCCGCGGCGAATCCGCGCAATCGACACCTTGGTGGCCTCAACCGGAGACTTGATGGAAATGTCCAGGCCAGTGGTGTCGTGATCCGCCAAATACTTCTCCACCAACCCCTTGACGTTCCGGTCGTGGGCCCGCTCGGGATCCAACCAGAAAATCGCCGGCATCCCCGACAGCCGGGCCCGGGTCACCGCGAGCTTTCACCCAATCCTGGATGGGGAGCGTCCTTGGTTTGGCAGGCCCGCCAAATATCCCCAGCCTCGACCTCATGTTCGATGAGCACGTCGCCGGCGGAATTCACCACCTGCACAGTGCCGTCGGCCCGGCACCTGAACGTCTTATCGTGCGAACCGTATTCTTCCGCCTTTTGCGCCATGAGACCCACATTCGGCACCGTGCCCATTGTGGTTGGATCGAACGCGCCATGAGCCTTGCAGTCGTCGATGACCGCCTGGTACACCCCGGCGTAGGAAGAATCCGGGATGACCGCCAAGGTGTCCTGCTCCTCACCCGCGGCATTCCACATGTGCCCCGAGGTGCGGATCATCGCCGGCATCGAGGCATCCACAATCACGTCCGATGGTACATGCAGGTTGGTGATGCCCTTATCCGAATTCACCATGGCCAACGCCGGACCATTCGCCAAGGCGGCGTCGAAGGCCGCCGCGATTTCCGCACCATTGTCCAGCGAATCCAGGCCGACATAAATAGCGGCCAGGCCGTTCTCGCCATTGAGCCCATTGGCCAACAACACGTCACCATACTTATCGAATACGTCTGCGAAATAGGCGCGCACAACGTGGCCGAAAATCACCGGATCCGACACTTTCATCATCGTGGCCTTTAAGTGTGTTGAGAACAACACGCCCGTCGCGGCGGCCTTCGCTACCTGTGCGGCCAGGAATTCGTCTAAGGCCTTCGCCGACATGAACGTGCCGTCAACCACCTCGCCGGCCAAAAACCTTCAGGTTGTCGCGCAGCACGAGTCTCGGTGCCGTCCGCAGCCACATGCTTGATGGTAAGCACATCAGCAGCCGGCATGATGACGGATTTTTCATTATGGCGGAAGTCGTTGGCTTCCATTGTCGCCACGGTTGTTTGGGAATCCTGAGACCACACCCCCATGCGGTGCGGATGCTTCTTGGCAAAATTCTTGACCGCGCCGGGGGCCCGCCGGTCGGAGTTGCCTTCGCGCAAGACCGGGTTCACGGCTGACCCCTTGACCGCATCGTAGCGGGCCCGGATGGCCTGTTCCTCGTCCGTGACCGGGTTGTCTGGATAATCGGGAATCGCAAAACCCGTTCGCCTGTAATTCGGCTACGGCCGCCTTGAGCTGGGGCACGGAGGCGGAAATATTGGGCAGCTTGATGATGTTCGCTGCCGGGGTTTGCGCCAGTGAACCCAGTTCCGCAAGCGCGTCGGAAACCTGTTGGTCGGCGGGGAGATAGTCCGGGAATTGTGCCAGGATCCGGCCGGCCAGCGAAATGTCGCGCTCCTCAACCTCGACGCTGGCGGTGGCGGCGAATGCCGAGACGATGGGGCGAAGCGAAAGCGAGGCGAGCAGCGGGGCCTCGTCGGTGCGGGTCCAAATGATTTTAGCCATGGGTCTCCCTAAAGAATGTTTTGAGAAGTACAAGGAATCAGGATACCGGTTGCCCCCATTCTTTGCCCCGTCAGTGCCGGAAACTGGCCGCATAACGCGAATACAGTACGGTTGTCCTGTTTTTAACCGATGCTGTCACTCACCCTAATGGGGGTAGGGTGAGTGACCATGCAGATTACGACCATCAATGTCAATGGCATCCGCGCCGCCACCAAAATTCGCTCCAGCACCAACCGCGGTTTCCTCCCCTGGCTATTCGACGTCGTCCCCGACGTGGTGCTGCTCCAAGAGACTCGCGCCACCGACGCCGAGTCCCGAACCGCGCTCGCCCCGCGCTCGACGCCGGCTGGCATTTCTATAGCGCGCCCTCCATCCGCAAAGGGACATGCCGGCGTGGGTATACTCTCCCGCCGCGAGCTTATCGACGTTCGGGTCGGCCTAGCTGGTTTTGAAGACGTGGTCGCTACATCCAAGGCACTCTACCCCGATGATGATGGCGACGTTATTATCGCCCTCCCTCTACTTTGCCTGTTGGCGGGGCTGGCAGCGAAAAAGCAGGATGAAAAAAATACGAATTCCTCGACGCCTTTCGACCAGGTAATTTCCGATGCAGCAAATTCAAAAATTCCACATGGTCATCGGGGGCGATTGGAATATTTGCCACCGCGAACAAGACCTCAAAAACTATCAGGCCAACCGCAAAAATTCCGGGTGTCTGCCCTGACGAGCGGGCATTCATGGATCACATGTTCGGAACCTACCCGATAGTCAATCCCAGGTGGTGGGGGCGGGGGAGTGGTATGGGGCGTGAATTATCGGTCGAAGAAACGTCGTCAAGCCCCAAAAACTCCACAATGGTATGACGTGGTGCGACGCCTCCGCCCCGACGACGCCCCCTACACCTGGTGGACCTATCGCGGCCGCGCCTTCGGCAACGATGCTGGGTGGCGCATCGACTACCAAGCCGCAACCAAATCCATGTTCGAACGGGCGACGACGATGCGGGTCGACAAGGCCACCGACCATGCCGCCCGCTGGAGCGACCACGCACCCCTCACCGTGTGGTATCAGTGAATCTTCTATCTGCAAAAACTTGGCGGAGTCCCCACCTAATAGGGTAAATTAACAGCAGTTCACCCACAATTGTGATTCAAGGAGAATTGGTCATGTCTGCGCGCGCTAAAGGCGTCATCCTGCTCATTGTCGGAATCGTTCTGCTACTCATTTCCCGCACCCTGCTCGGTGCCAACGACGTCAACGGCCTCCTCGGCGGACTCTGTATCGGCATCGGCGGCGCCAGCGTGGTGAGCTCGCTCGTCTTCCTGCTCAGTAAAGAACCGGAAATGCAGTAAGACACGCGGTCGGTGGGTATACTGCTGACTTATGACTGAAGCAGCACCCACCGAATCCATGGAGAAAACCCAACGAATTCTCTCGGGCATCCAACCCACATCGGATTCCTACCATCTTGGAAACTACCTGGGTGCGCTCAAACAATGGATCGACCTCCAAGACACCTACGAGGCGTTCTATTTCATCCCGGACCTGCACGCCATCACCGTGGACCAGGATCCCAAAGAACTCCGCGCCCGCACCATCTCCGGCGCTGCCCAACTACTAGCACTCGGCATCGACCCGGATAAAGCCGCCCTTTTCGTGCAATCCCACGTGCCGGAACACGCCCAACTCGCGTGGGTCTTCACCTGCCTCACCGGCTTCGGCGAGGCTAGCCGCATGACCCAATTCAGGGATAAATCCACCAAACAAGGCGCCGACCGCACCTCCGCCGGGCTCTACGCCTACCCCATGCTCATGGCCGCCGACATTCTCCTCTACCGGCCGGAGATCGTGCCCGTAGGGCGAAGACCAGCGGCAACACCTCGAACTCACCCGCACCCTCGCGGAACGCTTCAACTCCGATATCAGGAAACCTTCCCCGTCCCCGAACCGTTCATCCCCACCGGTTCCGCAAAAATCTACGACCTGCAAGATCCCAACCGCGAAGATGAGCAAGTCCACCAGCAACCCCAAAGGCCTGATAAACCTGCTCGACGACCCCAAGATCTCCACCAAGCGCATCAAGAGCGCAGTCACCGACAACGACGGCGAAATCCGCTTCGATAAGGAAACCAAACCTGGGGTGTCAAATCTGCTTGTCATCCAGGCGGCGCTCACCGGAACCACCGTCGATGACCTCGTGGCACGCTATGCCGGGCAAGGATACGGTGCCCTCAAACTGGACACCGCCGCCGCATTGGAAGCATTCGTGGTCCCCCTCAAAGAACGCTTTGACATGTACATGTCCGACCAAGCCGAACTAGAGAATGTGCTGGCCCGCGGTGCAGAACGTGCCCGCGAAGTCGCCACCCAAACACTCGCCGACGTCTACGATCGCATCGGCTTTTCTGCCAGCCCGACAACCATAAAACCTTGCCGAAAACGGGCGGGATTGCTGGCTCCTGCTGATGGTTGCCACGCCGGGCTAAGCTCCCTTTCACCACCAGGCCCCAACCTGCAGCAGGTCAGATACCAAAAGGGGGGCTTTTGAAACCACAGAATGGTCACCCCCGTGAGGGGAGGCCGTTAGACTTTGACATAATAGCCGCTAAAGTTCTGTCCACATGTTCATATGACGTACCCCACTTTCACGGGTGGGCTCACAGTGGGGATCATCCCGGCTCATGACGATTCCCCAACTTACAAGGACTAACAACACATGGCTACCACAACCCAGTTCAACGAAAAATATGCCGACGAATACGGCATTGAACGCGCCAACCTTGATGACCCCGGTTTCATCGACAAATATCGGCGCCGTTGGGGCTGGTTTGACCATCTCATGCTCATGAACGAACGGTACACCTCCATCGGGGGGAACCAATTTGCGGCGGGCATCACCTACTTCTCTGTTCTCAGCATGTTCCCGCTGCTCATGATAGTTTTTGCCGTTGCCGCCACCGTGCTGGCCAGCCGCCCCGATCTGCTCGGCCAGATCAACAACCAACTCACCACGTCGATAGGTGGTGAACTGGGGAAAACCCTCCACAACATCCTCATCACCGCGGTTGACCAGCGCGGATCGCTCTATGGCGTGGGCGGGGTTACCGCACTATGGACCGGCACTAACTGGATGAACAACCTCCGATACGCGATATCGAAAATCTGGAACTACTCCAGTGACGCCAAAAACTTCGTCATCACCAAACTCGTCGACCTCCTAGAGCTAGTGCTACTGCTAGTTTTGTTGATTGTCGCAGTCGGCATCACCGCGGTGGGCAACTCGGGCCTATCACGATCCATCCTTGTGTTCTTGCGGCTTGACCACATACCGGGAATTGGTGCGGTAACAGTCGCCGTGGCACTCATCCTCGGCCTGGTGGCCAACTTCCTCGTCATCTACACGCTCATCAAAATCATCCCCCACGGAGAAGTACCGCGAAAATCTGCATTCCAGGGCAGCATCATTGGGGCCATCGCCCTGGAAATATTTCAACAATTGGGAAGCGTGTTCTTCGCCACCGCCATCACCAACCCGGCAGGCGCAACCTTCGGACCCATCATCGGCGTCATGGTGCTGTTCTACCTGATTTGGCGCATCGTACTCTATTGCAACGCGTGGGCAGCCACCACCAAAGAATCATTAGCGATCGCCCAGCTCAACACGCCAGCCCCAGCAGTCATTCATGTGCGTGAAGAAATCAGCTATGGAAACGGCAACCCCCAACGATTCACCACCGGCCTCGCGATCGGCGCCGGCATTGTGAGCGCCGCATCCATCATGCTCAAACTCAAAGGTCGCCGAAAACCACCAAAATACTAACCGCTAGTCGGTTTTCTTCCGCCGATCCCGTCGCCACAAGGCCAAACCAATAACGCTCGCCAAGAAGAGACACGAACCGGCAACAATATAAACAGCCCCGGTGGAACGATTCTTCATAAACTGTGACGCATACGTACCATCACCACTGCTGGCATGAACCTCCTGAATCGGCCGGGGGCTGGGCGTGGCGGACGCCGAGGATGCCGCGATGCCTGAGCCCCCGCCGCACCAGGCTGGGGAAGCATCCCAACATTTGCCGTCACATTACGATTGTCGTCGATAAGCTTTTGCGCCTGCTGCCAGGGGCGCCCCTTATCCACGGTGGTATCCAAAATCACGGCGGCGATTCGGCGATTTCCCACCTTTTTCGCCCCAACAAACGTGTGGTTCGCATCCGACGTAAAACCGGTTTTTCCGCCAATACCATCCGGGTCGTTCATGAGCAGCCCATTATCATTCCCAATGGGCCACCCCGGATTATCCTGATAACCAGGGAATTTATATTCATCCGTGCCCACAATCTGGGCGAACGTGGGATTCTTCCACGCATAATGGTAAAAAATCGCCATGTCGCGGGCCGACGTGGACATGCCGGGTGCATCCAAACCCGAATAGCTGGCGGCATAAGTATCGGTAGCGCCCAGGTTATGGGCGAGCGCATTCACCCGAGTCAGAGCCTGCTCGTTGCCGCCCAACTCTTGCGCCAGCGCGTGCGCTGCATCATTGCCGGATTGCAACAGCAAACCATGGAGCAAATCCCTAATGGTGTACTTCCCGCCCGGGCCAATGCCCACAGCGGATCCCTCCTGGTTGGCGGACTCGGCACTCACCGTCACCACCTTATTAAGGTCAAGATTATTAATGACCTCCATGGCTAATAGGACCTTAATAATACTGGCAGGTCGATATCTGCCGTGCGGGTCTTTAGTACCCAAAACCGCACCAGAGTCCAGATCCCAGACCAGCCAGGCGCTAGCGGTAATGTCTGGGACAACAAACCCAGCGGCTTTTTTTCACGCCGCAAGTGCCAAACTCGTTGGGGACCTGGGGAGCGGAGTAGGAGTGGCGGCACCAGGAACCGGCCGTTCCGAGGTGGTGACAGCCTTGGGCGGATGCTCCGCATTGGGACAGTTATTCGTATCAGGTGCGCTAGTTCTAGGGGCTGGGGTTATTTCGGCGTCGGGCATGCCCGGGGTACTGATAGGGCTGGAATTGGCGTTACCAGCAGGCGCCGGGGTGGAATTCCCACCCGCAGCCGGAGCCCCTGGCGTTTCCATCCTACCCGCAGCATTTGCGGTATTCGCAGCGTTTGCGGCCTCTGCGGCTGCCGCAGGCAGGGCGGCGGGAGGCGCGCCGGGGACGCCAGGCGAATCGGGAACCTGCGCCGCGTCGGGCGTGACGGGGGCTTGGGCATGGCCGCTGATCGGCATGGACATGCAGCATAAAACAGTCAGCATCATGGTCGCTGCTGAAAGTTTTTTCTGTTTCATTATCTAGCCAGCTTTCTTTTATCACTTACACTGGGGCCTATGGTGACAACCCCTGATTTTTCTACCTGAGAACAAAACTCTGACACCGGAACTGGTAGCCACCTTACCGAAAATATGCCTGCAAAGTCGGGGAGACTTAAGCACAATTTTAGCTCAGGCAAAGAATCGCCACGTGATGTATGTAGAGCACCTGGCCGCCGTAGCGGATGTGCCACGGTTGGCGAATATTGCTGAAGAATCGAGCATTATGGTGGGTTTTGTGGTTGATTGCACCGGTCCGGCAGACCTTGAAGCTATCATGGATGACCCTACGGGATTAATCATCGGAGCGGTAGCACATACCCCAGAAGTGGCTGCATTACTGCGAAATGCCCTGGTACCGTACGTCTACGATGGCAGCGTATTAGAACAGGTAATCTATGCCGCGGCACGCATCACTGATGCCATTGGGCTGGTGTCGGACTTCCAGCTCACCGATGACGCCGAGATTATTCCCACGGGCGCTGCGGTGTTTGTGCTCGACCGCAACCTGCCGTTGTTGTGTCAACCAGCGGAAGATATTCAGCAAGAAAAAATTGAGATAATGTCGGATCACCCATTAGTTTTATTGGATTCTATGGGGTTTAATGTTGCGGTTGATGACATGACCGCGGAGGTTATTGAGGCGACCGAACTAGAGATCGATCAATACTATCGGTTGCTGCATAACACGTTGGATGCGTCCTTTTTGCCGATGCGAACACGGATGGCATTGCGCGAACAGGTGATCGAACCTGCCTTTTGCTGAGCTTGTCGACGCCGCTACCGACGTATCCTCATCTTCACCCGCTTCCCAACAATCGGCACAGGAACCCCCAATCTCCCTCACCCCCGAGCAGGCTGCTACCATTGACCCAGCCCTGCTGGCGGAATTGGGCATCACCTGGGCGGATTTGAGGCCTGGAATGATGAGGCTCGCCGGAACCGGTGGCGTCGACAAGCGTCGGAAGCCCGCCAACTCGTGAGAAACCTAAAATTACGTCTAAACCTTGGCTTAGAATTTGGAGAACCGCTTGGTCAGCATGTCTTCAAGCTGCTGCCAGGCCTCCGCGTGTTCGTTAAACGGTGGCGTCGGGGTGTAGCCGGCATTATTGGTGTAGCCGGTGAGGTAGGAAATGTAGTCCTGCATCCGGGGATTCGCCAGGAAGAACGAGTTGAGGGAATCGTCGCCGGCCCAGTCGGCGGCGTCGGCAAGCAGCTCGTAGGCGCGCAGCAGCTGGTTGGAATCCACCTGCTCAGGACCCTTTTCTATGTCGCGGGTAATGCCATTGAAGGAATACACATTGTCTTGGTGGACCGTGACCCCGAGCTCGCCAGCATTGGCAACGGTCATAATGTCTTCCCATGTGGAAACCTTGGCGAGGTCGTGATCGTCGTGTTCCACCAGCCACCGCACCAGGGCCTTGGAAGAATTGAAGGTGAAAATCTCACCGTACTTCCCCAAGAAAACCGGCTTGGCCTGCACATATGTGCGCAGCGTGTAGACGGTACGGCCGTCGATGGAGATCTTAATGGGGTCGATGCCGGCGATGCCCCACACGGTATTGTCGTAAGGATCGACCTGTTCAGCCTCCTCCTTACGTTTTTGCTCTTCCGCCTTTTGCTTTTCCTCGTTGATCTTCTTCGTCTCTTCGATTCGCTGTTCGGCGTCCTTGATCTTGTCTTCGTCCACCTCTTTGACCGTCACCAGGTCATCGAGCTCGTCAATCACTGAATCCCAGTTGACGAGAACCACCCGGCCAATTGCGGTCCATTCGGACATGCCCGCCGGCCCGGAAAAATGTTCCAATCCGCGTTCGGCATTTCCCAAAATAGAATGTGATGAGAAAAACACCTGAATAGGTGTCGATGCAGCCACATCGCCGAGGCTCCGTGCGATTCGGAAGCACCGGGCCACCGCTTTCACATTGCTGCTTGAAGGCTTATCGGCAAGGGAATGCTGGTACCCCAACGAGATCGAATTCCTCTTTTTCTGCAGGCACGGCGCGTAGGGCATCTTGCGCGGAAAATGCCCCCATTTAGGGTGACTTTGCAGGTCGTGTTTCTCATCAGATTCCAGGAAAACCAAGAGTTCCGCGGGGGAGTGAAACACAAAGAGGTCATCGCCAGCACCGAGGAAGGCTTGCCATTCGGCGCCATGTTCGCGCCAAGAAGGTGCCCACAAGGTGTAGAAATCGCCCTTGGTGAGCGACAACTGGACAGGAACAATACCGTTATTAGCCATGGGGATACATCATAGTCTACTAATCGGGTCGGAAGTACCCTTTAAATTCCATGCCCAGATTCTCAGTGCGCATTGACCCCAATTGCACGGGATCGCCGGCCTCGATGATTTGGCCATTGCCGGCATACATGGCTACATGTCCCATTCCATACCAATAGGTCGCCGGCGATGAGCTCGTCGGGGAAACTTGGCGTCCAATGTTTTGATTTTTCCGCCAGGCGGGCAGCTCGACGCCGGCCTGCCGCCAGGCCCATTGGGTGAGACCGGAACAGTCAAAACCGGAGGTTGTGGTGCCACCCCACACATAAGGAGTGCCAAGAGCGGTTTTTGCCGCGGCGACGGCGCGTTGGCCGCGTTCCACCTGGTCGGACGATGCATGATGGGTGCTGGTTGTTGTCCCCGTTGGCTTTGTGGTTCCCGATGTTTCGTCGAGGGGAATGGCAACTCGGGCGGCGACACTGTGGATTTTTTTGCGGCATCCGTTGTAGCATCTGTTACGGTATGCGGCGCGGCGAGCTCTGACTTTGTTTCGGAAATTTGTTCTAACCGAGCGGTGAGGGCGCGAGCCGTTGCTCTAGGCCCCTGCAGATGGGCCACCGCCTGTTCAATATATTTATTAGGCATCACGATAAGCTGCTTGATGACTGCGACCCAATTGGCCCCGCTGCTGGCACACACCACCGACAGGGTGGCTGTGACCTCGGCTATGAATGATTGGATAAGATGTTCGAGAAAACGACAGGTGGTTTCGCACTCTGGTAATGCTTGGGCAAGCAACTGTATGAGCTCGTGTGAATCTTGGATGAGGACACGATGATCGGCCATAAACTGCGAAGGATTATTACCGAATACTTGTGCTAGCTGTGGGAGCTGGGAGAAGTCGGGAACGCTGGGGGCCGCCACGGGTTGTAGGGGCGGCCTGAGGTCGGCCAATACCTGAATGGTTCGGGTGAGATCAATCATCGCCATGTTCCAGTGCTTGGCCTAGGGCTGCATCATGCTCCTCGACAAGCCGCACGTAGTCGAGGGTTTTGGCCACTGCATCATCAACGTAGGCGCATTGGATGCGGGCTCGCAGAGTGACGCTATCGACGGCGGCATTAAAGGCGCTAATGAATTTTCCTACCCCCAGCATGGTCTCGCCAGGGAGGAATGTGGATGTTACAGGGGTATTGGCAATGGTCGTGAGCCCGGTAGCAAGGTTACGGACGTGCTGCGGATCAATGTGAAGATTATCGTTCATATCTAGTTGGACTGCCCAGCCGAAATTATGGGACAAGGAGATTCAAGATCGCTACCATAAAAATATGGATATTTTACTTGTGGACCATCCATTGGTAGCCGCCCGCCTCAGCATTATGCGTGATGAACGAACCAATAATTCCAGTTTCCGCGCCGCCTTAGCGGATCTTGGAACCATGCTGATTTACGAAGCATCACGCGACCTACGTGTTGAGCAATTCCCATTGACCACACCGGTTGCGGCAACTACCGGGACACGATTGGCCGATCCGCCAATTATTGTTCCAGTGGTTCGGGCTGGGTTAGGCATGATTGATCCGGCACTGAAAATGATTCCCGATGCCCAAGTGGGATTCATTGGTCTGGCACGGAATGAGGTGACCCATGAGCCAGTCCCATATCTGGAGGCCTTGCCCGATGACCTGAGTGGTCGCACAGTTTTCGTGGTCGACCCAATGCTGGCGACCGGTGGTTCGCTGTTGCACGCGGTGCGGATTCTTGCCGACCGTGGTGCCACGGACATCACCGCGGTATGCATGGTTTCCGCCCAACCGGGTGTAGACGCCCTCGCCCATTCGGGGCTACCAGTACGGCTGGTGACCGCCACTATCGACCCAGAATTGAACGATGATGCCTACATTGTTCCAGGCCTGGGCGACGCCGGTGATCGACTCTACGGGCCGCGAAATATTGATTTGTAGTAACAAAATAGCAGGTCATTACGGGTAGACCATGATCTAATCCAAAATCTGATAAGAAAATAGTAAAAGTGCTGGTAGTGGGATTTTTGTGGTCACTATATGCAGGTAGGTTCGTGTGAATATTATCACCCGTGAACGTTTGCATATTTTTCTTGTGCAAATTCAAAGTCTTGGGCAAACTAAAAACATGCGACTACTTATAAGAAGTGGTCTAAGCAACAAATGGGATACGTGGCCTAGCTATGGTCGCGTGTTTGGCGCCCGCTTACGGCTGCTTCGTGATATTCGAGGTATAACCCAACAGCGCCTTGGGGAGATTTGTGGTTTGAGTAGAAACCAGATATCCAATCTGGAACGTAATGATAATAATGCTAGAACCCCAGCGGACCCTAGCTTATCAACAATCTATAAATTATCCAGCGCACTTATGGTGCCGCCGGCGGTGATGCTGCCAGCCGGCTCGGAAATCGTGGGTGGCGTGTGTGATCTTGCGGAGCTTGTCGACGGCATTATCACCTTCGAACTCGTGTGGCCTCGCTACGCGAGCGACACCGAGCCATTCACCGAGGACCAGGCCTTTGCCATAAATGCGGGCATAAACGGGTACCGCGGTTCCCGATATTAGCCACGTGCCATATGCGTTCGGCCGTGGCCCTGGATCGTCAGCGATCTTGTGGCCACGGCCGCGGCTATTCTGAACGCCTTGTGGGGGAGAGCCGGTAGTGGGCGGTGGCAGGGGCGGAGGAATGTCTTGTGGCGACAAACTCCAGCTCAGAACATGTGATACAAGTTGTGGCTGTTGATGCCTTGATCGGTGTCTCTATGCCGAAAGCCGCTGCCGCTACAGATAGCGTTAATGCTGAGCTGTACTTTCTCGATTCAGCGGGGCCTGAGGCGTCATCCTGACCCGCAACTCCAGCTCAGCACCTGCGCTATCCTCCCAGTGCTTCCGTGTGTTCTCGTGGATCATGACCAGTAGGAGAGATGCTGAGCTGGAGTTGCGGTGGTGACCCCATGATCCGTCTTGGGGATAGTAGGCAGCACATTGAATACTCCAGCTCAGTACTTATGCAGCACGTTTATGCAGCGCATTCATGCAGTAGTTTCACGTAGCCATGCGGCACGGATTGGCCACGGATCGTTCACAATACTGTTTGCTAGCAACGCTGAGATGCGTTTTGCGGCCCAAGCACTATAGCTGACGTATGTATCTGGTTACTTCCCGGGCGATCCGCTGCAATAAGTCCTCCGCCTGGGTTCGGCTTGTAGCCTCGGCGATTTCTATATACAGCTTGGCCTTTGGCTCCGTGCCGGAAGCCCGGGCCCATACCCGAATTTTTCCTACCGGGCTCGGGCCCCTGCAGCAGCAGTCCGGTAGGCGTGCGCTCCCCACTGAACACAGCTTCGAATTCCAGGTTTATCCCCGCCAAGGTCGTGGGCGGATTTTGAATACAAGCCCCAATCAAACCGGTAGGATCATTCGTACGAATTGCGATTTGCTGGCCCACATAAATCCCATAACGCTTATACAGAGATTCGAGCTCATCCGCGAGAGTCAACCCCTGTGCCTTTAACTCCGCAGCCCAGGTGCAGGCAATAAGGGCCGTGGTGATGCCATCCTTATCGTCGACAAGCCAGGGGCGGGCGAAATCCCTATCGCCTCTTCATAAGCGAACGCCACGGTGTGCTCCCCCACCCTGCCGCATTGAGATTTTTAAACCCGGTTGGGGTGAGCCGTAAATCCCTAACCCCGATCTGCGGCGATTGCCGTTAATAATTGGGACGACACCATGGTGGTGGCAACAATAGGTTGTTCCCCCTCACCATCCCACGGCGCCACCATGCGAGTTGCCAGCAACGGCCCAGTTTCATCACCCCGCAGCATGCGTAGCGTGCCGTCCTTCAACCGAATCCCCACCGCACACCGGTCAGCATCTGGATCCAGGGCGATCACTATGTCCGCTGACACCTTTTTTCCCAACCGCAGCAGCTCCGCCACAGCTTCAGGTTCTTCCGGGTTGGGGAATTCCACCGTGGGAAATGTTGGATCCGGGTATTGTTGCCGCATCACCGGAAAGATTTGGGCGAACCCCGCCGACTGTAACGTCTGTATCATGGCCCGGCCCCCAACCCCATGCATGGCCGTCACCGCCACCTTAATATTTGCCCGCTCATTATTGACCCGCAATAAATCCGCTTGGCTGGGCATCACAATACTCGTAACTTCATCAATGAAACGACGCAACTGATCCGCGCAGGGGCGCACCGTCACCCGGGGTATTTCCACCGCCGCCGGCACCTGCTGGGCGATAAGTGCCTCAATCTCTCGGGCGGCGCTACTGGTCAACTGGCGACCATTATTCATGTACACCTTATAGCCATTATCACCAGCCGGATTATGCGAAGCCGTGATTTGCACCCCACCATCAAGCCCCCAACTACGCACCAGCCAAGGAATTAACGGCGTCGGGGAAGGAGTGGGCAGCAGAAACACCTCAAAGCCGGCACCTGCAAAAACCTCCGCGGTGGTCGTTGCAAACACGTGGGAACCATAACGAGCATCATAACCAACCACCACCCGGGGCGCCGGGTCATCATCGTGAAAATCCAACCCACCAAGCTCGTAAGGGCTTGTGGTAGCAAACTGTTCCGCCATGGAATAGGCTTCCGGTAGGTGGCGGCGTTCCGGGGAAATGATGCGGTGTTTCCCCAACCACATGGCCACCCCCGAAGTGATTCGTGTTACCCTGAAAAACATTCATTTGATGAGATGCCGGACCGATCGGGGCTCGCATCCCGGCAGTACCAAATGCTAGCTGTTCACTCATACCCCTACCTGGCCTGCCCTTCTTGGAATGCTCTTGAAATGCTGAAAAGTCGGAAAATATCAAAATACTTCTTAAAGCTTAGTCATCTCATTATGGGATTGGGTGGGGATGGGCATAAACTTAAACCAGCATCGACATTGATGAAAATAATGAGCAGTACACTTTTGGGTATTTCATGGAGAACACAGTGAAACAGCACCATTCCAGCAGCGATAATCACGACGAACATACCCCAGACAACAACATGCCAAATGGGTGCGAAACCTGCGACGCTACCGAAACTGGCACTACGGAAACCGCAGGAGACGCGGGGAACCAGCCACATCAGTGGTGCCGGCAACGTCGTTGGCGGACATCGCTCATGAGTGGCTAGCAGACCACACAACCGAACTTTACGAGTGGCGTTGGGATTTCCACGCCCACCCCGAACTCTCCGACCAAGAATACCGCACCACCGCCACCATCAATAGCATTCTGCGCGATCACGGGCTCACCCCCCATCTGTTTCCCAACACTGGGCTCATGGTGGACATCGCCCAGACACCCCGGAAAAAAATTGCGTTCCGCGCCGACATTGATGCGCTCCCCATTCAGGAGCACACGGGCTGCGAGCATAGTTCGCAAAAACGCCGGCGTCATGCACGCATGCGGCCATGACATCCATATCACGGTTGCCCTCGGGCTGGCGTGCGTGCTCGCGGAGGCGGACCGTCGAGGACTGATAAAAAAATCGGTATTCGCATTATCTTTCAGCCAGCGGAAGAGGTTATGGATTCCGGCGCCCCAGAGCTCATTCAATTGGGGGTCTTGGAGCGAATCACTAATATCTTTGCGATCCACGCGGAGCCAAAAATTCGCACCGGCATGATCGGGGTTCGGTAGGTCCCATCACCTCTGCCGGCGATGTTATTGAGGTTAAAGTCACCGGTTCCGGCGGGCATTCGTCTCGCCCGCACCTCACAAATGATGTGGTGTATGCTCTGGCAAAAATAGTCACTGACCTGCCGGGATTACTGACCCGTCAGGGTGGATCCGCGGACGGCAACGGTCATGGTTTTTCGGGGCGATCAACGCAGGTTTTGCCTCTAATGCTATCCCCGAGGAAGGGACGATCCGGGGACAATCCGCACGGGAGATATCCATGTGTGGCGGAAAAATCCAACCGCTTTTGGAAGAACTCATTGGGGCGATTGTTGCCCCAACCGGCGCGCAGTACCAGATCACATACGTGAAGGGGTGCCGCCGGTGATTAACGATGATGTGGCGACAGCCATACTCGCGGATGCGGCACGAATGATGGACCCTCAGGCGGTGGTGCAGGCGCCCCAGTCTTCGGGTGGGGAGGATTTTTCGTGGTACTTGGAGCACGTCGCGGGCTCAATGGCGCGGTTGGGCTGCTGGGATGGCGTGAGCGAGAAAGGGATTTGCATAAGGCGAATATGTTGGCGGATGAGAAATGCATTCCGGTGGGGTGCGGCTCTTCGCGGGCGTCGCGGATCGGTTTAATTCCCACGCCGATCAGGTGTTTGTGGTTTAGTCACTGCCAGGTATTGTCTGCTGTGTAAGCTTTTCGACGCCCATAGTTGTGTTACCTCTGGAGGACGATTGACCACTCATTCTGCAAAGCGCATTGTCATTATCGGCGGTGGACCCGCCGGCTACGAAGCTGCCCTTGTCGGTGCCCGCTATGGGGCAGACATCACCCTCATTGAAGATAATGGTCTTGGTGGTTCCGCAGTCATTGATGACTGTGTCCCATCAAAATCGTTTATTGCTGGTGCCAATGTGAAAACCGATCTTCGGCGTGCCGAAGACATGGGGCTGAGCATGAAACTAGCTGAGGATGCTGCAGGGGCAGGATCTATCAGGCTTGTTACCGCCCTGAATAGTCGGGTACGGCAATTAGCTGGGAAACAGTCGAATGATATTTATCGTTCGGTCGAACGCGCCGGGGTTCGGATCATCGCAGGTCGAGGGACTTTTGATGACTATAATTTGAACCAAACCGTGCATTATATTCGGGTAGAGCATGCCAATGGCACGGTAGAAACCATTGAGTGTGATTTGGTGTTGGTGGCGACTGGTGCGTCGCCTCGTATTCTGCCGGGGGCACAGCCCGATGGCGAGCGGATCGTGACCTGGCAGCAAATCTATAACATTACCGAATTGCCGGAGCATTTGATTGTGGTTGGTTCCGGTGTGACCGGTGCGGAATTCGTGTCGGCATTTGCGGAGCTCGGGGTGAAAGTCACAATGGTGGCGTCGCGGGATCGAATCTTGCCACACGACGACGCTGATGCTGCGGATGTGCTGGAAACCGTGTTGACGGAGCGAGGGTGTCCCTGGTGAAGCACGCGCGGGTCGATTCGGTGGTGCGCATGGATGATGGGGAGTGTTGGTGCGCACAAGTGATGGTCGAGAAATCCGCGGATCGCATGCGCTCATGACGGTGGGTTCTATCCCTAACACTCGAAACATGGGTGTGGAAAGCATTGGAATGGAGACCACCCCTTCGGGACATATTAAGGTGGACCGGGTGTCGCGCACGAATGTGCCCGGGGTGTATGCGGCGGGTGATTGTACGGACCTCTTTCCGCTCGCATCGGTTGCCGCGATGCAGGGTCGGATCGCCATGTACCATGCTTTGGGGGAGGGAGTTTCACCATTGCGGTTGAAGACGGTGGCGACGGCTGTGTTTACCCTGTCCGGAAATTGCGGCGGTGGGGGTGACCCAGCATGAGATTGAATCCGGCCAGGTAAGTGCCCGCACTGTCATGCTGCCCTTGGAGACTAACCCTCGGGCAAAGATGCGGTCGCTTCGGCATGGTTTTGTGAAAATGTTTTGCCGAAAGCACTCCGGCATTGTGATTGGTGGGGTGGTTGTTGCTCCCACCGCATCGGAGCTGATTTTACCGATTGCGGTGGCGGTGACGAATAATCTTACGGTGAATCAGTTGGCAGATACTTTTGCCGTGTACCCATCGTTGTCGGGATCCATCACAGAGGCGGCTCGCCAATTAGTGGAACATGATGATTTAGGCTAACCCAATCAGGCGCACCCAAAGGAACACACCTGATTGGCTGCACTTTATCGTGGGCACTCAAGCGCGGGTGCCCATTTTTAGGTCACCATACTGGGGTAATTGAAGAAAATATCAGATAGCTCCACCCAATTGGGGACACCAATTTGCAGGGTGCCTGTTTGGGGCGCCAAAGGGTGAGTGATAGAAGATCCGCTGCATTTGGCCCAGGTTGGACAGGAAGTGTTCTGCCTACATTTGGTAAGGCGTCGATAAGCATGAGCATGATCTACCCCATATGGATAACCAAATGAGTATAGTAGGAAACGGGGTGGTATTATGCGTTAAATCACCTCAATAAAACTGTGTTAAGCAGCATAATCATAGTAGACACCCATAGATTTCCCGGTGGTTTTTATCATCACTTGTACCGTACCTACCTGTGCGTATGGGTACCTCGCAAGGGAGAAAGGTCATTATGGAAAGCCCCGAGTCGTTCCCGTACGACCGTGAATCCGACGAGCTGGAAACTTCTTTTGTTGAACTCCTCATGAGGGCACGCAACGCCGATTATGGGGAAGAACAGATTCTCAGTTGGGAAGAGCTCGTTGGGAAAACCCGGTACATGAACGATGATGAGTTATTGCTCGATGCCCTGGTGGAGCTGGGTGACGCCTACACATATGGCGGGGGAATTGTGCCAACTTCCTACATCCTTTCAGGAGGCCCGCGTAATATTTTGAAACCCTCGACCTGGATCAACAGGCCGATTGGGCGCCTTACCTGGGAAAACAATATAAATATTATCTCACTGCGCTGCTTGACCACCCCGATACTCCTGTTGCTATTCTGCATAGAGAATTGGCGGAGCTTCGGGACTTCTGGTCCGCGCATGCGAGCTCCATGAAGGAATATTATTTGCGTGCCTACTATGTATTCCGGGAACTTGGCGATGATCCGGCTGCCCGGGAGGCGTTTTTCCCTCTGGCTGGCTGAACCACGGGAAGAAGGCAGTTTCTCCGAATGCCCCAGCTGCTCCGCAATCCACCATATCAAGGCATTATATGCAATGGGAGACACCTTTGATGCCGTGTCCGTTGGCGAACAGGCGCTCAGCCAAACCGAGGATTTTTGCAGCGCGCAGCCGGAAAATCTGTATTTGTCCATGCTGGAACCGTGGATTTACGCCGGTGAAGTGAAGAAGGCGCGGCGGGCGCATCGGAAAAACCCTCCGCCGCGACCTACACTCCCGCATAGGGACGGAATTTTATTCGCAGCATTTTATGTATTATGCGCTGATGGGTATGCGCGGATATAAGTTTCAGTATCACATTGGTGTGATGTTTTTTTGTGTCGCAATTGCCTTATTGGCTAGAAATGAAAGCCCTAGAATTCTTATGGATAGTGCCGTCGCTGCCGCAATATTATTGCGGCATTATCCGCGACCATCCCGGCGGCTACGGCTGAAATTTTCGGGGTCATCCCTGCCATGGATCATTTCTACGGATTTGGAGAATCCCACCGTTGCAGAAGCCGCCCAATGGTGTGTCGATATTGTCGAAAAATTAGCACACAGATTTGATTCCCGCCCCGGACTGGCACACCCACACACTGTTGTTGATATGCGACGCCGAATCTTTGATACCGAAATCCCCTCATAGCATCGTCGGCATACCACCATGTTGGACGGCCACGGCTTTTATGATGCGCTTACGCTGCTTCTGCGCTTAGTCATGTGATCTTATGCCGTCACGTCGGCTGCGTTATCCGTGCTATCCACCGAGGTAGCGGCACGAACCGCAGTGGTATCGACGTTGCTAGCGGGGGAAGAGGGAGGACTGTCGTTAGCTTCTGCAGTTTCTGCTGTGGCTACTGTTTCCGGGAAATATGAATCGACCCACCGGGAAATGATTTCCAATCCATCATCGGCCGCATCCTGCACGGTCTTGGGTGGTAGCACCGGATCGTTCGGTAATACCCGGTTGGGGTCGCCGATGGGGTGGGTAACAATATCGCCAAGAGCATGGTCATAAACCCCCAACGCCACCATTTCCACGCTGGTCTGCTCACAGATTGCCCAACAGTAGCGGTCGAGAGAAATACGGGCCATGCTGATGAAATCGTCCGGGTTTACCCGTAACTTTTTGAGTGCCGGCCGGTCATCAATACGCTCATCATCGTGGAGGGTCGTAGATAAAAACCGACCACCGTTTAATTCCATTACATCCATGGTTATCTAGCTTAGAACGAAGCCTTTATATGAGGGCTGAATTTCCGGCTTTTATCAATGAGTTTCTTTATCATGGGTATTCCGGGGGTAATTATGGTGAATGGTCATGCCACACTATCATTGGATCCCGATACCAGATAACTGCCGGTAAAACCCGGCGATAGCCGAGTAAATCTTAAAGAGCACGGCTATTATCGGTGATTTTCCTCCGCATTAGTGTGCATTATGCGCCTAAAGATAATTGGTAATTTACGAGTGAAAATATTGTGGATTGGGCCACCACCATAATGACTTATCCCCACCTGAGGTAGGCGTCGTAAAGCAACCGAAATAAGCAAAAACCCCAGTCGAGCAAAAGAAACCAACCGGGGTCGCAACTATATTGGATGCTATTCGGGGCGGTGGGGTAGCAACGTTAATGTCACCAACCCGGAACCGCAGCTGCTGGAATGATCCGAGCCACACGACAGGGCGCACTCGTCACAGGCGATGGTTTCCTTGCTGCTTTTCAGCATGCCCATGCGCTGCAACTGCTGGAGTGCCGCATCCACCGTGGAGGCGGACAAACCCGTTTGCCGGGAAATCTCCATCGTGGTGGTGGCCCCGTTACGAACCGACTGTTCAACCGCTGATAATGGACGCATTAGAACCACACCTTCAACACATTGAAAATCACCACTGCCAATAGCCAGGCAGTGCTTAACTGAATACCAATACCAATGAGCGTCCACTTGACCCCGATTTCTCGGCGCTGGGCCGCCAGGGTTGCCACGCATGGGGTGTAGGCCAGCAGGAAGACCATGAATGCCCACAGTGCGGCAATGGCGTGCCCGCCGGAGGTATCGTCAAAGTCCTGCCTGATGGCCTGCGCCAGGTCGGACTTGCCCTGTGCCTCAGGATCTTCTTCGCTCGGATCCTGCAGGCTGTAGGTTTGGGCCCACGTGGAGATCACGGCCTCCTTGGCCACGAAGCCGGTGACGAGCGTACCGGTGATCGACCAGGAACCAAACCCGGTCGGGGCAAACACCGGGGAAATTGCCTCGGACATCCGGCCGTAGGCGCTTTCCTGCGGCGGCAGCTCCTTATCGGCAAACCCATATCCGCTGGTCAGTGGGGTAGACTGCAGAACGAACACCACAACCACCGTGGCCACAATGATATTACCGGCGGTTTGCAGGAAGCCCCTGAGGCGGATCCACATCACCGAGAACGCCAACCGGGCACCCGGCAGCTGGTAGGTGGGCAGGGTCGATCACCAACGGCTCCGAGCCCATGCGCCGCCACAGGGTATTCCGCATGGCCAGCCCCACCAGGATCACCAGGGCAATGGAGATCAGATACATCGCAAACACCACGGTGCCGGCATTATCCGGGAAGAACGTGTTCGCCAGCATCACATACACCGTCAACCGGGCCGAGCATGACGTGAACGGGATCAGCAGCGCGGTCAGCAGGCGCTGTTTCGGCTTGCCCAACACCCGGGTTGCGGAAATAGCGGGAACGTTGCAGCCAAAACCAACGATGAGCGGGATGAATGCCTTACCGGGCAGGCCAATGGACTTCATCACCCGGTCGGTCACCACGGCAGCGCGGGCCATATAGCCGGAATCTCCAGCACTGCGAGGCACAAGAACATGAGCGCCATGAGCGGGGCAAACGATAGCACCATGCCCACGCCGTTGATGAGACCACCCACGAGCAGGCCGGTGACAATCGGATGATCGAAATGAATAGCGGTCAGGAACGCATTGGTCCAGTCGGTGACCGGGCCATTGAAGAAGTTTCGTCAGGGCGTCCTGAGCGGGCTGGCCACGGTGGTGGTGATTTGGAACACCAACCACATGGTGGCCAGGAACATGAGCGGGCCGATAATCGGGTGGAGTGCGAACCGGTCTATTTTTCTCGTTGAGGGTGGTCTTGCCGGCTTCCTTAATCGTGGTGCTGGCGTGGACCGCTGACTCCACCCATTCGAATCGCCGGTCGGCCAGGTCGAATTCGCTGGCGTCTGCCGGCACATCCCTGTGTACCTTCTTGGGTTTCTGCAGCTCTTCGGCGACGATGGCGCCGATTTTCTCCACATTCGAACGGTGTCGCGGGTCTACAGACACCACGGGGATACCCAACTGTTCCGATAGTTTTTACTATCGACTTCTTCACCGTTGGCGGCGGCGACGTCGGCCTTGGTCATCACCACGACCAGGCGATTTTTCCTGTTCCGTCAATTGCGCCACCATGTAGAGGCTGCGCGACAGGCTAGAGGCGTCAACGGCGATAATTACCAGGTCAGGGCGGTCTTGCTCGGCGGCGTCAATGACCAGATTGCGGGTGAGCTCCTCGTCCGGGCTCATGGGATCCAGCGAGTAGGCGCCGGGGAAGTCGATGACGTCGTAGGTAACGTCCTTTGGATTGCTTCCAGGCGCCGCGGCTCACCTCGACGGTGGTGCCCGGCCAGTTGCCCATGCGGGCTTTTGCGCCGGTCAGGCTGTTAAAAAGCGTGGATTTGCCGGCATTGGGTGCGCCGACGAGTGCCACGATGGGGGCGCCCTTGGGTGCCATAGCATGCCCGTGCGATTCGCAATGGCATGTTGTTGCTTTAGGGGCAGGGGTTGTTGTCATGATGGTCCTCATAGCTTTTGTCGCTTTACGACGTGATACGCAGCGATAATGCGCCCAAATCAGGCGGGGATCGGATTCACATGGAGTTGGCGCGCAGTGGGGCCGTCAATTGCATAGCGAGTGCTACCAATTTTGACAACCCGGCCACCACTGTTAATTTTTTTGGGTAATGGTGACTGTGATGCCTGGTCGAAATCCCAGCTCGGCGAGGCGTCGACGGGTGGCCTCATTCAGCTTTTTCTGTGTTGATGTCAGCAAGCACGCAGCGCTGACCAATGCTTACCGATGTAAGCATCTGGTCGGAGTGGGGCATAAGACAAACCTCCAAAGTTGAAATGATATAGTGCAAAACCTTGATAAGTCTTACCTACAATTTGGGAGTGAATCGTTCATATTCTTGCGCTTAGGCGTCACTTAGCGCAATCACCCATGCCACACGAACTTACCTATTTAGGGGTATTTTTTCGGGTTAGATAGTAGTGAAAAACTCGGATAAACTATCGAAAGAATACCCCCAAATTTTACGCCCCAGTATCCCGATAACCACGACGCAAATCATCTACAATGCGTTGATGGTCTAATGTGTTTGGATCCAGCTTTCGTGGTTGATTATCCAACCCAAAAACAGTTGCTGACGCTAGAACCTCCGGGGTGATAAACTTCACATCTTTTGGGAGGGTGGCGGGTAGCTGAAACGGCTGCGAACCCGCAAAACACGAATTAAATCCCCCAGTCCCCAAACGTGGGAACATGCACATGATATGGCACCACCGTGTGACACCCGGCCGCCTGCAACGTTGAATAGATTCGGGAAAACACATCTGGTGTGGTAAACGAGCTGCTTGACTGCACCGTCATAATCCCCCGCGACGTGAGCTGTTTGAGCAGCATCGCATAGAATTCCTCCGTATACAGCCTCCCCACGATCTCCGTATCGGGATCCGGTAAATCCACAATGATCGCGTCATATCGCTGCCCATCGCCCCCGGCGCGCACCCAGCTGAAGGCATCATCAATGACAACATGGACTTTTGGGTCTTTGAGTGCCCCCTGGTTATCGGCCAATAGCACCGTGTTGGCCGTCTCGATCATCATGGGATCCAATTCCACTTGGGTGATTCGGTGAATTGTTGGTACCTTCAGGAGTTCCCGGGCGGCCAGCCCATCGCCGCCCCCAATGATGAGCACCGATTCGGTGGTGTCCGTGAGGGTTGGATAGGTGAGTGATTCGGTGTAGCGGTATTCATCCCTGGTGGAATATTGCAGGCCACCATTGAGGTAGAGGCGCCGATCCTTCCCCCATTGTGTGACGACGATTTCCTGGTAGTTGGTTTGGGCGGTGAACACGATCGGGTATTCGTAGAGCCGTTGCCGGGCGGTGGTGATAATGCCGTCGCTGCGGATAAACAGCACCACCAGCACGCTTATTGCGGCAAGAAGACCGGTCATAATCACATAAAACTGTCGAACCTTGAGGTCGTGGCGGAGCACAATGATGGAGATTGCGAGGGCGCGGTGAGATTGAGCAGTCCAGCCGCCAGCGTGCCCCTGCATGAGCCCCAGGTAGGGGAGGAGCAGGAATGGCCAGGCCAGGCCGCCCAGTAACGCCCCCAGGTAGTCGGCGGCGTTGAGGGTGGCCAGCACCGAGCCGGAGGTTGCGGCGTCGACAAGCCGGGCCGCGTTGGAATAACGTCATGAGTAGCGGCAGTTCGGCACCCACGAACATGCCAATGACCAGGGTCGATAGGGTGAGAATAATGAGGATTGCCCGATGATAACGAACGTAATGTAGAGTAACATTGCGCTCATGCCGCCAATGAGCCCCAGGAGCAGCTCGATCATCAGGAACGAAATTTCGGCCCGGTGAAGCAAGGGGCTTTGCCGCGAGGGCGCCCAGGCCGAGGGCGGCAACGAACCCCGCCACAATGAGGGAGGTTTCTCGATGCTGCCCCCGTTGAGCACGGTGGATAGGGGAGATGAGGGCCAGTTCGTAGACCAGGCCGGCTGCGGCACAGATGGATACCGACACCAGCAGCAGAAACCGTTTTGCTGGCGATATTTCTACAGGAGACATGCGGCGTTAATGACTCCCACGACGATGAGAATGATGCCGCTGAGCAGCACTGATGGCCGTAATTTGGTGTCTTCTACCACGTAGCGGAATTTTTCCGGGTTCAACCATTCTAATAGCACTAAGAAAATGGTTTGCAGCACTAGTCCCACGGTCCCGTAGACGGCGGTGGCGATGAGTCCTGCTACCAGGTCGGTTGGGGAGGTTGATATGGCGGCGGCTAAAAACGATACCGATTGCTATGGCTTGCGATCCGGCCAGCACGCAGGCATTGGGGAGGTTGTCCACAAAGACTTGTTTGCGGAATTTGCCTGGTGTGAGCAGGTCTTGGACGATAAAACCAATGCCGAAAATCGCCATGGACAGGACGAAATAGGCGAGGGTGCTGATAACACCTTGACCTAGTGGCTGGTCTGGCGCAGGAACGTCCGTGAGCAGCGCGGTTGGCTGTGCGGCCAGCAGTATGTGATGCATGTGTTATCACTCCCTATCAATTATTGGGTATTCATCCCATTCATTATTTCACCTGTTTATTTCACACCACTGCCGGAGCCACCACCTCCGCCGCCGCTGCCGGAACCGGATCGGCCACCCGATGATGATCCTGGTGATGACGGCCCGAAACCTGGACCCATGAACACATAGGTGCCGTTATTGAGTCGTTTATGGCTTTCCACCACGATCAGGCATTGATTATTTTTTTGTTAGTACCTGCACTAAATTCTTGGGGTAGCGCAAATAGACGGTGTTGGTTTTGGGGTCTTCCTTTTGCGCGTCTGGCCGCCGTGGGCCCTTGGTAACAATATCGTTTGCTACCTTTTTGGCTCACCGGAGCAGGAGTACACGGCTTGGTCTGAGGCGAAACCTGACGCATTCGCCTTTTTATACGTTTTCGCAATATATTTACTGATGTCGGTGTTATCGGATGATACCGCATACCCCAGAACAAACGTGAGTACCGCACCAATCAGGCAGGCGATAGCGATCTTCAGCCATTTGCTACTTTCCATGACTTATGTCCTTACAGTCCCTTCGATCCATTAGAATTCCGCATTGCTAGCTTGTGGTTGTGCGGTGCGATAGCGGCTGAAACGTCGATGTGGTGTGCACCACCGTGTAGTCATTGGGGTAGAGATGATAGGTGTCCCAAAGCCATCCATCGTGCTGGGGCATACCAAATAGTGCTGTGATGTGGTATTTTTCCTTCTCAGGAAAAAGTCCCTACGAGCCAATCGTCATCAAAGACGGCACAGAGGTCCGTCGCGGCGGCGGCGAAACCTTCCGGGGAATAGCACAAATGCTCGGCATGGAAACGATATTGACCGTGGGAATGCGGCATGGTTCGTTCCTGGACATCGCTAATGGTTCCCCACCATGTTGTTGGGCGGCACACGAAACTTCTTCCCGAAACACCACGGTGTTCTTTCTATCGAGAAGCTCGGCAACATGTGAGGCCCCGATAATGCACAGGCGCAGGCAAAGGTATTGCCCATCATCGGATTGGTCTGCTGGTATGAAAAACGGTGTCGGCAAGTTGGTCTTCCGGCGCCGGACCGCCTAAACATAATCCCAGCGCGTCGGCAGACACGTCTTTTTGAGGAATGGTGAATTCGATCATGAACGTTCAATTCCCTTATTGGGCGGGTGGGAGCTGGGAAAACATTAAATTCACCTGAGGGTAACAACCTGGCCTATGGTGGCTTCCCACGGGGTGGTTGGCCCATATTTTTCCAGACCTAACCGCATCCCATTCGGGCCTTCGTAGTCCACGTAGCTCATGTCGCCGGCGGCGAGGCAGGCCGGTGGTGCCCTCGGTGGTGTAGCGGGCGCCGCCGCGTTCGATCTCCCGGTAGGTCACCCCATCAACTTCGATGGTGGCATGTGGGTCAAGGTTAAGGTCTTTCCGGGGATTCCAGAGCACGAGTTCTAATTGTCCCTCATCAACCTCGACGCTGAGCCATAGGCTACCGGAGCCACCGTCGATCATGTGTTCGTACCACACGAATGGTCCCTGGCTGAGTGTCACCGTGCCCCGCACCACATAGTCGATGCCGCCGCGGCTGAGGATTGCGCCGGGGCCTATGACTTGTGGGTTGAAGTCGTTTTTCCCCGGATACGCCAGCGGCGAAGGCGAGGGGATCGTTGCGTTGTCTAGCACCCTCGTTTGAGGCAGATTTTTTCGCTTTCCATGATTGGTAAAACGCAAAGAGTGCTACTAAAAGCAGGATGATAGCGATGAGTTTCAGTAAAAATGCCATGGTTACCATGGTACTTCAAACCAGCTTAGGTCTTTTCGGGGGTACACACATTGTCATATCTTTCTGATGTCAAATGTTGGTTATTGCACCATAGATTTTGCAGAACACGGGTTCTCTGATGTCTGTGGGGGTGGTGGCGTGTAACACGCGCCAAATTGGACTTGTGTGGCTAGGTGTGCTGGTAAAACAAACTGGTGTTCGTATGTGATTGTGGGCTTGTCGAGGGTGGGTCGTCCGGAGTTTGTCTGGTGGTGACTATGGGTTCCATTGGTTCCACTGAATGGCCCTGGTCGGGGGTGGCCCGCTATGTGTACTTGGTGATGAATACCAATATAAGACTTTCATGTGATATTTAACCTACAAATATCATAATATGGGCTGCATTCTTAATAAGAGAGTGTATAGTGAAGACCACTACCTGATAAATATTGTGAAATATATCTCAAAATGATAAATATTTGTCGATCGTCATGTTTATCATTTACTTCTTGGTAAGGAGAAAATTATGGGGAAGCCCCCCACAAAAGTGGGTTTTCGTGAATATGCTATCTACCAGATTTATCCGAAATCATTCCGGGACACGACCGGAAGTGGCATAGGGGACCTCCGGGGTGTCATCGAAAAATCCCTCTACATAGCCTCCTCTGGGATCGACATGATTTGGTTCAATCCATTTTTCGTCTCCCCACAACGTGACGGCGGCTATGATGTTGCCGATTACTACAACATTGATCCCGCCATCGGCACCATGGATGACTTCGATGAACTCGTGCGCACGCTCGCCGACAACGGCATCGGCGTGATGCTCGACATGGTACTCAACCACACGTCGACTGAACACGAATGGTTCCAAAAGGCCCTCGCCGGCGATAAAAAATACCAAGACTTCTACATCATTCGGCCGCCCGCCGCAGACGGTGGCTTGCCCACAAACTGGGAATCAAAATTCGGTGGTCCCGCCTGGGCGCCTTTCGGCGACACCGGCAACTACTATCTCCACCTTTATGATCCCACCCAGGCTGATCTGAATTGGCGTAACCCAGAAGTGCGCGACGAAATGGTAAAAATCGTGAACTTCTGGCGGGCCAAAGGAATCCACGGTTTCCGTTTTGATGTCATCAACGTCATCGGCAAGGCCGCGGAACTGAAATCCTCGGCACCGGGTGAAGACCCCCGCTACATGTACACCGACGGTCCCGACGTCAACGCTTACCTTCAACAATTGAATGCCGAGAGTTTTGGCCAGGATCCTGATTCGGTGACCGTCGGCGAAATGTCGTCGACAAGCATTCAAAAACTGCGTGGAGTACTCCAATCCGGATAACCATGAGCTCGACATGGTATTCAGCTTCCACCACCTCAAAGTGGACTACCTCAATGGGCAAAAATGGAGCAATGTGCGGTTCAACCCCATTGATCTCAAACGCACCCTCAACGAATGGGCGTTGGGCATGCAAGAAGGCAACGGTTGGAACGCGCTCTTCCTCAACAACCACGACCAGCCGCGATCCGTCAACCGCTTCGGTGACCCGACAACATATCGGGTGGAATCCGCAACCATGCTGGCCACCATGATCCATATGCTGCGCGGCACCCCCTACATTTACATGGGCGAAGAAATCGGCATGACCGATCCCGAATATCACAGCATCGACGACTATGTTGATGTCGAAGCCCGCAACGCCTACAACGCGCTCATCGACCAAGGTCTCGACGCGGCCGAAGCGTTTGCGATTGTGCGCTCCAAGGCTCGTGATAACTCCCGCACCCCCATGCAGTGGGACGACAGCCCTAATGCTGGCTTTACGACGGGCACCCCATGGTTACGACCCACCAACCAAGAGCACATCAATGTGGCGGCCGAAGAACAGGGCGGAAAAATCCTCGCCTACTACAAAAACTCATCCGCCTGCGCAAACAGCACCTTGCCATTTCCATTGGTGAATACCAACCGTACCAGCTCGAACACCCACAGGTTTACGCGTTTACCCGCACTCACGAGGACGAAAAACTCCTGGTCATCATCAACCTATCCGACAAGGAAATCGCGTACGACATTCCTGAAGACTTTGCAACAGGGGAAGTGCTCATTGCTAACTATCCGAATCCCACTGTTGCCGACACGATTCAGCTTCACCCCTATGAAGCTCTGACCTTTGAAGAAAGAGGTAGTTGCATAGTGACTAGTTCTACAGCACCAACCGCCGTTGAGGTGGTGGCACCTATTGCCGGCACTGTCATTGATATCACTGATGTGCCTGACCCAGTTTTCGCTAAGAAGTCTGTGGGTGATGGTTTTGGAATCAGTGCACCACCCGGCGGCACTCGTAGTTTCGCCTGGCAATCAGGGAACCAGCTCACAAATAAGTCCTGTATTGGGTCCGCATGAGGCCTGCATGGGTTCTGATCCCCATAACCGTCTGTCAATAATCTGCGGTGGCTAGGGGATCATTTCCAGTGCCGGCTCGGTCATCCATAGGTTTACATTTACCCGCACTCATGGGGATGAATAACTTCTGGTGATCGTTCACCCTATCCGACAAGAAAAATTACGTACGATATTCCTTAGATACTTCGCAACAGGGGAAGTGCTCATCGTTAACTATTCGCACTCCCTTGTTGTCAACACGATTCAGCTTCACCCCTATGAAGCTCTGACCTTGAAGAAAGAGGTAGTTGCATAGTGACTAGTTCTACAACGCCAACCACCGTTGAGGTGGTGGCACCTATTGCCGGCACCGTCATTGATATCACTGATGTGCCCGACCCAGTTTTATCGAAGAAATCTGTGGTGATGGTTTTGGAATCAGCGCACCACCCGGCGGCACTGTAGTTTCACCAGTGACCGGCACTGTCATAATGGTGGCGAAAACCCTTCATGCGGTGGGCTTTAAAACCGAGTCTGGCCTGCAATTTCTCGTGCACCTGGGCATTGACACCGTGGAATTAGAAGGCAAACCCTTCACCCTGACCATCGCCAAAGGGGACGAGGTGAAAAGCCGGGCAAAACATTGGCACCATGGATGTTGAGGCAATCAAAGAAGGCGGTAAAGATACCACCACCGTGGTGACGGTGACGAACACCACCAAAAAAACTCGATCACATCGACGTCAATACTGGTCCAGCTGAAGCCGGTGACAAAGTCGCTGTGGCCTACGTCAAGGCGGAACCGCCCGTGCTGCAGGCTGCACCCACCCCCAAGGAGCTGACGCCTGCCGAAAATCCCAACCGCCCGCGGAGCTCACCGGCTATGATGCCCTGGCCTGGGACATTATCGACAACATTGGTGGTAAAGAAAAACGTCCGTAGCGTTACATACTGCATCACTCGGGTGCGGTTCTACCTCAAGGACAGTAACAAGGCTAAGACCGACATCATCACCAACCTCAACGGTGTCCTAGACGATGGTGCAGGCCAGTGGCCAATACCAAGTGGTGGTCGGGCCCGAAGCGGAAGAAGTATATAACGCAGTCATGTCCCAACTTGGCGAAAGTCAGTAGCAGCGATGCCGGGACGGAAACTGCGAAATCGAAATCCGCCACCGCGTTGGATCGGGTGAAATCCCTCCTGCACGGTCGGCCTCAAGAAAAAGAAAACTGACAAAGCTCTTACTAAAGAATGATCCCCAGAACCGCTGTTGGTGGCTAGGGGATCATTCCCATTTTCACGTCAGGTGTTGATGGGAGAAAGCTCCACTTTCACCAATGCGCGTGTGTGCTCAGCATAGGTGGTAACCCAAAAAGGGAGCTTAAGGAAGTCGCTCGGTGGGGAATCGGGGAACCCAACCATTCCCGGAACCGCACTGCCAGCTCTAGTGATCTGGCCACCATTACCCACAAAACCTCCACAATGCTTCAACCTTGCTGAGCTGGGGTACTCATGGTGCTACATCGCTGTGTGGGGGATGCATCGTAGCCACATGCCTCGTCTCCCACAACCCCAGCTCAGTGAAACCGCTATTTGTGATGTCTGGGGCTATGAAGCCTTTGGTAATACACCGAAAAACACCCTGAAAGCCTTGAGCCGCCTTGAGCTGTCCCGCCGCGGAACCGCAGAGACGGCTGGGCATCAAATATGCTGAGCTGGAGTTGTGGTGACAGGCGACTCCCACCAAGGGTACTGAATCGAGAAAGTACAGCTCAGCACAACCGATACCGTTGCCGGTGGTGGTTGAATTCGGGCGACAACGGCGTGCAGACGCATGTGGGAGGTATGTAGGAGACGCATCCCCGGCCATGAAGCTCACTCAACTTACACCATTCCCCGGCGTTCATAGCCAATCACCGAATTCGAAAGCTCCACTTCCCAATGACACAACCCACAACACCGAGATCGCAGCACAACCGTAAGCCACAAATGGAGCTTTCAACACCATAGAACCCGGTGCGGAATGATTGAGAACAATAAAATCCGCCAACCCTCATCAATAAAACATGAGGATCGACGGACTTACACAACCTTGCTGTCAGCATCGCGCTGGTGCTGTAAACCCGGCAGGTTCACCAGCACCAGCCACCAGTTCACCGGCCAGTGGTCAGCAGCTCATAGTCAGCTTCTACTTCAGTTCCATCATGACCGAACCCTTGGTCACGCCTTCACCAGCAGAAACCGCCAAATCAGTGACCACCCCAGACTTATGGGCCTTCACCGGGTTCTCCATCTTCATGGCCTCCAAAACCACCACGACTTCGCCCTCGGCAACCTCCTGGCCTTCCTCCACATTCACCTTAATCACGGTGCCCTGCATCGGGAGCGGCCACGGCATCACCAGAAACACCCGCCTTAGAACCACCGGAACGACGCTTCTGCCTTCTTCTTAGCGCCACCAGCACCGCCGCCAGCCAACGCCAAATCACCTGGCAGCGCAATCTCAACCCGCCGGCCATCAATCTCCACCACAACCTTTTGGTTCGGGGTAGCCTCTTCCGCTTCCTCCGCATCCGCAGGATCAACATAGGGCGGAATCGGGTTCTCCCATTCCTCCTCAATCCACTTGGTATACACATCAAAGTGCGTATCATCACCAACAAAGGCCGGATTCTCCACAATATGCCGGTGGAATGGCACCACAGTCGGCATGCCTTCGATCACATATTCGGACAGCGCGCGCCGGGGCGCTGCAATGCTTCCTCACGGGTTTCACCGAACACAATCAACTTTGCCAGCATTGAGTCGAACTGTCCCCAACCACGGAGCCTTCTCGCACACCAGAATCCATGCGCACACCAGGGCCGGACGGCTCAACATATTTGGTGATCGCACCGGGGCTGGCATGAAGTTGCTGCCGGCATCTTCACCGTTGATGCGGAATTCGAATGCGTGCTCGCGAGGCGTGGGATCCTGTTTGATGTGCAGCTCTTTGCCTTCGGCAATGCGGAACTGTTCCCGCACCAGATCCAAACCGGTCGTGACCTCGGTCACCGGGTGCTCCACCTGCAACCGGGTATTGACTTCCAGGAAGTTAATGCCCGGTGGAATCCACCAGGTATTCCCACTGTGCCGGCACCGTAGTAGCCGGCCTCCCTTGCAAATCCGTTTCGCAGATTCATGCAAAGTGGTGCGCTGCTCCTTGGTGAGGAAGGGGGCCGGGGCCTCCTCCACGAGCTTTTGGAACCGGCGCTGCAACGAGCAGTCACGGGTACCGGCCACGATCACATTGCCGTGCATGTCGGCCAGCACCTGGCATTCCACGTGCCGGGCCTTGTCCATGTATCGTTCCACGAAACATTCGCCCCGGCCGAATGCGGCTAATGCCTCACGGGTGGCGGATTCGTAAAGCTCTGGGACTTCTTCCTGGTGTAAGCCACTTTCATGCCGCGGCCGCCACCGCCGAAAGCAGCCTTAATAGCAATGGGCAACCCGAATTCCTCGGCGAATGCTACCACTTCATTGACGTCTTTCACCGGCTCTTTCGTGCCTGGGGCCATGGGGGCCTTGGCGCGCTGAGCAATGTGGCGGGCGGTGACTTTATCGCCCAAGTCCCGAATCGACTGTGGGGACGGACCGATCCAGATCAAGCCGGCATTAATGACGGCCTCGGCAAAGTCGCCATTTTCGGACAAGAAACCATATCCGGGGTGAATGGCATTCGCCCCGGATTTCTTAGCAGCATCGAGGATCTTATCAAAGACCAGGTAAGACTCTGCGGAGTTTTGGCCGCCTAAAGCGAAAAGCTTCATCAGCGAGGCTGACAAAAGGGGCGTTGGCATCTGGTTCGGCATACACCGCAACGCTGGGGATTCCAGCATCACGAGCAGCACGGATAACACGAATGGCGATCTCGCCGCGGTTGGCGACAAGAATTTTAGTGATTTTCCTTGATTCCACAGTCACGTGAAGCTCTCCTGGTAAATTATGCGAGTTGTCAGCAGATGCGTCATACTTGCTATTGCCGTGGTTATTGGCGGGGGATAGGTTCAGCTAAGGCCTATGAAGCCTCCCGCGAACCATCACAATTTATTTAAGTATTCGGCGTACAATATTGTTACACATTTATCCCCCATGGGAAGCAAAATGTACAAAACCAGCCTTATAACATGTGGGTTCCCGTCCACGAAAGCGACATTTCCACATTATCGGGATCGGATCCTTTTCGAACAGGCATACGTATCATATTTCCCCATTCTGCCCATGAGCCATCGTAATTAACCACATTATTGTGTCCGAGCAGGTATTTTAATACGAACCATGCGTGAGCCGCCTGGTGTCCCTGATAGCAATATACGAACACTTTTTCGGCTTTTAATGCTGGCGCAAAGGCGGCTTTGAGGTCCGATACCGATCGGAATCGGGCATTCACGAGCACCGAGTTTTCCCAGCAAATATTGATTGCGGAGGGAATGTGGCCATGTCGAATTACCCTGAATCAGGGGAGTTGTCGGAATGTCCCCCATGTATTCTTTTCCATTTTCGGACATCTACGATCGCAATTGTGTCATCGCTCGGGTCAGGTGATTGGCCTTCTGCGCCATTCTTGGAAAGCTTCGTTATTCCGGCGAGCACGTCGGCCACGAAGGCCCGATTGGTTACATCGTCTCGCTCCACCACCGGGTACTGCGTGGGCGGGTAGTCTGGCACCACAAAAAGACGTGTCGCGTTCCTCCGCCATCCATGCGTCGCGCCCCCGTCGAGCAGTCGCACATCCTGGTGCCCGAATACCCTGAACACCCATATGGTAAAAGCCGCCCAGGAATTTGCTTTATCTCCATACACGACCACCGTGTCGTCTCCGATTGATGCCCTTTGCCGACATGAGCGCGGCAAAGCTTTCGGCGGTCAAGAGGTCTCGGGACAATGGATCGTTTAATTCGCGTCGCCAATCAATGCGGACTGCGCCTGGGATGTGCCCGATGTCATACTGCAGTGGGTCGGCATCGGATTCCACGACTCGCAGTCCGGGGGTGCCCAGGCGGGCTGAGAGCCAGGACGCTGACACGAGTCGCTCAGGATGTGCATAATTTTGAAATTGCGGCTGGGGGTCAAAAGAAGCGGGCATAGCGGGATAGCGCACCTTTCAGTTGCATGGAGATAATTAACACTTCTTAAATTAAGTAATCTAGTTCTCTATCGTAGAGAAAAGTGGATTGTTACCGTTTAGTACTATAAATGTGACCAAAGATATGCCGATTTTTGCTTGTCGACGCTAACCCCATAGGGGTTAACCATCGAAAAGGGCTCAATCAATGGGTGTAGTGGGCGGGGTAGTTACCCCTATAATGGCCTATGGTAGGGGTAATTATTAGTTGTAAATTACCCACGAAACTAGGGCATGTAACATTGTGTTATTGATTACTCCATCCCAGTGGGACTGGTGAATTCACTATAGTTTTCTATATGCCAATGCATGGTTTCACCGGTACTCACCAGTTGTTATATGAAACACGCAAAACAATGGCTCCAACTTATCAGTTCTTGTTCACCCCACTAATAGGTGAACAATAATTACCAGCGAAAGGGTACTGCTGTGCACAAAAGCATCGTGGTTTTTTTGAAGTCGAAGGTGGCTCCGACAAATTCATTGACGGGCACCGAAAAGATACTATGCCCATCGTTAATGCCATTAAAGATGCTGGTTGGCATGCTGAAGTAGTGTACTACCGGCCAGAATGGGCCGAAACCCTATTCGAATATGTTTCTTCGAATTTCGATGCTTATATTTCCCGCGTGAACCCCGGAAACATTCCCGGTGGGGAAAAGGGCTGCTGATCTGCTCACCAAACTCAGCGAAGCCGGCCTGGTGGGCATGTCCACCCCAGCCGAGATGATGGCCTATGGCGCCAAGGATGCTCTGGTCAAACTCAAGGACACCGATCTTGTGCCCTCCGACACCGCCGCCTACTACGACGTGGAAACCTTCCACAAGACCTTCCCCACCTCCCTGTCCTACGGGGAACGGGTTCTGAAACAAAACCGTGGCTCCACCAGCTCCGGCATTTGGCGCGTGCAACTTGAAGACAAAGAACTCGCAGCCAGCGTCACCCCGGAACCGCCCTGCCGCTTGACACTAAACTCCGCTGCACCGAGGGCCGTGGACAATCACACCGAAATCCGGGAACTCGGCGAATTCATGGATTTCTGCGATCAATACATCATTGGTGACAATGAGCATGCTCGTCGACATGCGGTTCATGCCCCGCATCGTCGAAGGGGAAATCCGTATCCTCCTGGTTGGCCCCCACCCGGTATTTGTGGTCCACAGAAGCTGGCCGCCGGCGGCGATAACTTCTCCGCCACCCTCTTCTCTGGCGCAAAATACACCTACGACAAGCCCGAATCCTGGCAAGACCTGGTTGACATGTTTCGCTGCCGCCCGCCCAGTCATCGCCGAAAAACTCGGCGGTGACAATATCCCACTGATCTGGACTGCCGACTTCATGCTTGCCGATGCGGAAGACGGATCCGACACCACGTTCTCGGGGAAATCAACTGCTCCTGCGTCGGATTCACCTCCGAGCTCCACATGGGCATCCAAGAGCTTGTGGCGAAGGAAGCCATTGGCCGAGTCGAGGCCAAGAACGCCTAACGAAGCTCGTCGTCAGCACAGAGAAACCCCCAGCACCCATGCCACATGTGCTGGGGGATTTGCACGCTCGGACACATACCCTGGTGGGGTGCGAGAAAACTAACCTAAACAGGGGAGTACTAGCGGCAAGCTCAGTACCATAGTGATCTGTGTGTAACACCACCACGCCAGTGACTAACCCCGGATGGTAGCAGCATTGCCGAAGCAATAAAACCAATGAATTACCATATCTGCGGTAAGATTTCTGCGGAGGTCTTGCTGCTTATATGGTGTCCAGGAACTAGTGTCTCAGTGGCGTATATTCACGACCACAATCTAAGCCATAACCTAAAGTCACAACGTCTGGGGAGATGAATGGAGCAACTCAACGCAAGTAAATACCGCTATGACCTCGATGGGCTCCGCGGTATTGCCATTGCCTTTGTGGTGCTCTTCCACGTGTTCGTCGGTAGAGTCTCCGGCGGCGTCGACGTTTTCCTCCTACTGTCAGGTTATTTTTTTCCCTCGGCGCCCAACTTCGCTATGCGACGCGGGAAGGCGCCAACCTCAACCCCTGGTGGCCATTCTGGCGTACCCTCCGACGCCCTGGTGCCCGTGCTCGTTGTTGTCTTAGGCGCCACCGTCCTCACCGTCGCCCTCATCACCCCAGAGCTACGTAACCTCAATCTGGCGTCCCAAGTATGGGCATGTCTTGGCTACTACCAAAACTGGATGTTGGCATCCCAAGGCGCATCATATGGTGCCGCCAGTAATAAGGTCTCCCCGCTGCAACATTTGTGGTCCATGGCGGTTCAGGGACAGTTTTATATTTTTGCTATCCTGCTGGCGACCGTGGTGGCGATTTTTGCCCGTAGACTTATCGCTGCGGGAAAAACCGCGAGTCCCCGCCGGTTAGCGGGTCCCACGCTGCTGCTGGTCACTATTGCCTCCTTCGTATGTGCCACCTACCTTTATATTTCGGAAAACCAGTCGCTGAACTACTATTCCACGTTCTCCCGAATGTGGGAGCTCACTTAGGGGCCTTGCTGGCGTTATTCGCCACCCGCATCAAACTCAATCCGCGGCTGCAACGATTCTTCAGCTGGATTGGGTTAGTGCTTGTGCTCACCACCGGTTTAGTTATGGATGGTGTGAAACAGTTCCCTGGACCGGCCACACTCACCCGCTCGGTGGGTGCAGCATTGGTGGTCCTCGGCGGCGGCCACGGGGTGAATTGGCTGGCCGGAAGGTTCATGCGCTGGCTGGGCACCATCGCATACCCGCTCTACCTGTGGCATTGGCCCATGCTGATTCTGGTCACGGTCTACTACAACAAAAACCCACCCCAGCATTCTCATGGGCGTCATCGTCATCGCCGCATCACTGTTGCTGGCGGATTTATCGCACCGGTTCATTGAGGAACCGCTACGCCAACACGGCAAACGCCCCATGGCTGGTGACCACCGTGCCATTGAAGCACTGCAACAATTAAAACAGGCATGGGCCGCCCGATTCCGCCTGCTCGGCGCCATCCTCATCGCAGTGCTCGTGGCCGTGATCGCCTACGTACCCGTCATTTGGCAAGATGACGTGCAGCGGGCATCACAAATGCGACTAGACCCGACACTATATCCGGGGGCGGCAGCCTTGGGAGCGGCCCGCATCCCCGAGGTCGAACCCAACCCGACCCATACATGTTGGCGGACCTGGTGTCACCAGCGTGGAAAGACGGTTGCATGTCGTTCCTCCACGACAATCCAGAAGAAATCGCTATTGATCGCTACCCAGAAAAATGCGTGTATGGGGATAAAACCGCCGACAAGCTCGTATATGTGGTCGGCGGATCCCACGCGGAACAATGGATGGCCGCCCTGGACGAACTCGGAAAACAACATCACTTCCGGGTTGTGCCTATCGTGCGTCAAAGCTGTCCGGCATTCGCCGAAGACCGGGACGATGGCTTCACACCCGAATGCGCGATTTTTAACCGGAAAATGCTGGAACGGCTCCGCACCGACAAACCCGATGTGGTGATTACCAACTCCACCCGGCCATTGCTGGAGCGCGGCAGCTTCCTCGACGAGGCACCCATTTCCTACCGCACCCTATGGGATTTCCTATCCCGCGAGAACATCCCGTTTGTTGGGTTGCGCGATAACCCATGGTTCCTCAACCCCGATGGTACGGGGCAGATGGTGTCTGAATGCTGGAAAGAAACCCACGATCTGCAAAAATGTGGGCGGCCACGATCCGATATCTATTCCCCAACGGATCCCGCTGCACATACTTGACCGCGCCAAACCAGGTGGCGGTGGACACCTCCCAATGGCTCTGCCCTAATAATTTCTGCCCACCGGTGATCGGCAATATCTATGTGTACCGCGACGGCAACCACATGTCCGATGACTATGTGCTGACGCTGGTCCCCTTCCTATGGGACAAGATCAAAAACGTCATTGAGGCCGCACCGGTTCGAGAAAAAGAACGACCGGTTACCGCTCAAAAAGGCGTACACAAGGGCAGCGCGCCTGCCACTGCAGCCGATAGTGCTGGTGGCGCGGGCGAAACTCGCGTCGGTTCCGGTCGCGGTCCCCTCAGAACCCGCAGTCGGGCTGCCAGGCGCCCCAGCTGCCCCGGGGGATTATCCGCGGCAGCTGACCAACACAAATCGGTCCCCAACAACCGCAACAAGCAAGGAACCCGCCAGCATTCCGGGCAATGCCGCTGAGCTGCACGATCTTAACGATTCCCTACTGCCCTAGCCGCTATGCCGCCTTTTACCGTGCTAGCTGCAAGCACAGCGGCTCAGCGCTATTTGAGTGGTTCGTCAAGCAGCGGTCCCACACAGTCCGGGTCCGCGTCGGACAACATCTGGCGACACCGGTCATACTCGGCCTGATCGCCAATCATTGCGGATGCCCGGGCCAGCGCAGCGATCGCACGCAACACGCCCTGATTCGGCAGATGCGAATACGGTACCGGACCCCAACCCTTCCAACCATTGGCGCGCAGCCGGTCCAAGCTGCGGTGATAGCCGGTGCGCGCATAGGCGTAGGCCACAGCCTGCGTTGTCGGATCGTCGGGGGTAGCAGCGGCCGCAGCGATCTTCTCTTCGGCGAGAGTGGCCCACGCTAACGGTGATGCCGGGTGTGCCAACACCACAGACTCGGTGATGGGGGTGGGCACCAGGTCTTTCGGCAACTTGATTGGTGGCGGGGCAAGCATGTCGTTAAATTGTGTCATTATTCTGCTTTTCGACGGTTCCAAAAATCGTGTACATCATACCCAAAATGGTACAGGGCACGCCGAACCACCGGCAGAGATAACCCAATGACGTTCGAAGGATCCCTTCGATACGATCAATAAAACCAACCACCCAAGGCCTCTAGCGTAAATGCGCCCGCGCACGGCAACGGTTCCCCAGTTGCGGCGTAGGCGGCAATGTCGGCATCAGTGATGTCTGCGGCAAACCGCACGGTGGTTGTCGCTGCCGCGCAATAGTTGGTGCTCGGCGCAATAATGTGATGGCCGGTGATGAGCTGCGCGGTTTTTACCGCGTTGCCTCGTGCCAGCGGTTTTATCGCCTCCGCTCTCGGTATGAGGCTTGCCCTGAAGCTCGCCGTCGAGCAGCAACATGGAATCTGCACCAATCACCACATCATGGGGATACTCGGTGGCAACCATGGTTGCCTTAGCACGAGCTAGCGCGAGCACCACATCCTCGGGGGCCGCGCCGGTGAGGGTAGCGATAATAGCGTCTTCATCCACATTGGCGGGGTGAAGCACGGGTGTTATCCCGGCGGATTCTAGAATAGATTTTTCGAGATGCGGATCCAGAGGCAAGAATAATACGCATGCCCATACTGTAGCGGGTTTCGGTTTATATCATGAAGCTTGACGACGATACTATCGGCGTCAAGCTAGCGATGAGTACTAGGGGCACGGGTCAGATTGACGTTGACTCACGTCAACATGCCCCTGTCCCGGATATTATCGATGTGTTCTTGGTGCCCTACACCTGCGGCAGCTGGTCATCCTTCGGGATAGGAGTCCTGGGCGCCTCGACCAGTGACAGCATAAGCGGCCACCCGCACCGCATGATGGGCGGCATCCAGGAGCGAATCTCCGGCATCCAGCCGGGGCCACCAGGGCACCAGCAGAATGCATCACCGGCGCCGGTGGTGTCCACCGCGGTAACCTTCGGGGAAAGGCACAAGCTCTGCTGCCCTCGGGGTAGCCACCAGGGCGCCGGCAGCCCCCAAGGCGAGCACCACAGAGGCGAAACCAGCATCCAATAGGTCTGCGGCCAGCTTCTCTGGATTCTTGCTGTCTTCTTCGGCGACTTCATGGCCTAATTGTTGCAGCACCAGGGCGGCTTCGTGCTCATTCGCCATGAGCGGATCCGCTTGGAGCAGAGCATCACGATCCACGGGGACAACCGGGGCAAGGGTTAATCACCACGCGGTGAGTGGCGGCATCAACTGCTGTCTGGAAACCCTCGGCGGGAATCTCACCCTGAAGCAACACGATATCGGCGGCAGCAATGTCGGTGGCATGCTGCTTCACCGCTTCTGCATCGACCCAGGCATTCGCGCCGGGTATTACGATGATGGTGTTTTCACCATCGGCCGAGATTGCGATGACGGCTAGGCCGGTGGTGTCCTCAACGTGGCTGATACCGGTGAGGTCGACTCCGGATTTGGTGAGGCATCGTAATGCGGGGGTGGCGTAGGCATCAGTACCGACGGCACCAACAAAGCGCACCGATGCACCCTGGAGTGCTGCCGCGACCGCCTGATTTGCACCCTTACCCCGGGGCTAATCGTGCCCCCGCTACCCATAAGCGTTTCGCCGGGTTTAGGGGTGACGATGGACCTGTACCGCCAGGTCGGCGTTGATTGAGCCAACAACGATAATGCTCATAAGAGCCCTCAAAACTATTAAAACGAGACTCCACAGTAATAAATCGCGTTTGCATAAGGCGTGGTAGAACCAGTGCGAACGACGAAAGTGCAGTCATTGATCTGCTTCTTAAAGTCTTCATGATCTATCTTCGTTATGGGCGCATCTGCCGGTAATGTGTTGATTATCACATCGGGGGTTTGGGTGGCGATGGTGACTTTTTCGATGACGACTTCTTTAAGAATGGCTTCGGCGACCTGTTCAAAGCTAGGGACCCCATGAATCAGCGTCAGGTCAATAATTCTTGCCTGGGGAGGAGCGGGGAGACCGCAGTCGCAGATGGCAAAGGTATCGGTATGGCTAGGCGGGCACTAGCCTGGTTCAATTGAGATTCAGCAATCCATCACGTTTCATGATAGTCACATTCTTGTTCTAGATCGGTCAGTTGAAGAGAAAGATTTTACTTAGCGTACTACTGAGTGAGCCTGCGTCGATAAGCCTATGCTTCTTGACGCAGGTAGGGAGAGTAATAGTGTAAGCAAAATATAGAAGCAGGTAGAGCTGGAGCACTCCACCCGCTTTGGTCTCAGGTTTATACCTTAGCTGCTGAACTTGTCAACATTCTCTTTCGTCGCTGCCACAACCTCCACCTGCATCTTCTTGGTGGCGGTTTCCCCTAACAGTTTCGAAGCCTCGATCACGGCCTGCTCCGCCATTTTTACGGGTTGCTGGGCAATCGACGCATACATGCGACCGTCTTTGATGGCCTTTAGCGCATCTTCGGCACCGTCGAAGCCGATTACCTTCACGTCTTTCCCCGCCTTGCTTCCTAATGCTTCAATGGCGCCTAGGGCCATCTCATCGTTTTCTGCGAAAATGGCCTTGACGTTCGGATGGGCTTGTAGCAGGTTCGTGGTCACATCCAGGCCCTTGGCGCGCTCAAATTCGGCGGTTTGCTTGGCAACAACCTTGATATTAGGGGCTGTCTTTGAGCCCTTCATCAAAACCCCTTGCCTCGTTCCTGGAGGCTGAGGAGCCGGTCTTGCCTTGCAACACCAGGATTTCGCCCTCCCCGTTGATGGCATCCGATAGGACCTTAGCGGCTTGCTTGCCGCCGGTTTCGTTATCGGAAGCAATATAGGAGGCAACATTCGCGTTATTGACGGCGCGGTCGACCGCCACGACTGGGATTTTTTCATCAACTAATTGTTGCACTGCTGATGCCATGGCGTCGGAGTCGGTGGGGTTGATAATCACCACGCCGGTGCCGGAGGCCGCGGCATTGGCCAACTGGTTAGATTGGGTGGCGGAATCGTCGGCTGCATCCCTGGAAATTGATGGCGCGCCCAGCTCATCCGCCTTTTTTCTGGGCGCTACGCATTTGCACAAAGAAGGGGTTGGCTTGGGTGGACAGGGCGAAGGTGATTGTCTTGGCGAGGCGCTGCCGGTTGCGGTGTGATCGCCGGTGGCATTGTTGCCGCCGGAGTCGCGGTTGCAGGCAGTGAGACTGGTGCAAAGCAAAGTTGCTGAGGCTATGACCGCAAGTGTTTTGCGAAGCTTAGTGCTGAACATACAGGTAGAACCCTTTCGGAAAGGGAAGCTTATTCAGGCGTATTGATGGGAAACAATCATATTGGTAGATAGTAGCTGGGCAGCAAAATACTGAAGGATATGGCTATTTACCTTGTGTTTTTGCCAATTCTCAAGTAACGGTTATGCATCTCGGTGGTTTTAGGACCACCAGAAGCATGGCGGGCGACCCGGGAACTGAATAAACTTCAAGAATAATTTGCAGCTTCTAAAATGAAGTCATATCAAATATATCGTGAAATATGTGAATTAGATACCGATTTCATTGCGAATGACGTCAAACCCTACCATTGGGGGTAGTGATAGCGATACCGATCATCATTGGGAAGCTTATTCAGGCGTATTGCGAGAAAATAACCGTTTGTGGTGGGAAATCATAAAAATATGTCGTTTACCTTGGTTTTTGCCGTTTCCAGAGGATGACCATGGGAGTTCAGCGCTCTTTGGCAGTCTGATCTGATCTTCTAGGTGGCTGAATGTGTCGTTTGCTGCCGAAATGATGACAGAAGCTGAGTAAGTTCCACATTCGCAGGGATTAAGACTATTGCGGATGACTATTGGCGAGGATTACCCTAGGCATGATTGCGGGGCTTTGCCGAAACCATCCACAGCATGGGAAACCAAAGGCAGGTGGGGCCGAGGCATTCCACCTGCCTTTAGTTTTTTAGCGGTATACCTTAGCCGCTGAACTTGTCAACATTGTCTTTGGTGACGGTCACCACATCCACCTGCATTTCCTTGGTGGCGGCTTCTCCCTTGAGCAGCTTTGAAGCCTCAACTACGGCTTGTGCCGCCATATCGGCAGGCTGCTGGGCGATAGAAGCATACATGGTGCCTTCCTTGATGGCCTTCAACGCATCCTCAACACCATCGAAGCCAACCACGATCACATCCTTGCCGGCCTTATCGCCCAAGGCCTCAATGGCGCCCTAGGGCCATCTCATCGTTTTCTGCGAAAATGGCCTTGACGTTCGGGTGTGCCTGCAACAGGTTCGTGGTCACGTCCAAGCCCTTGACCCGTTCGAACTCGGCGGTTTTGCTTGGCAACAACCTTGATATTGGGGCTGTCTTTCAAACCTTCGTCGAAGCCCTGGCCCCGTTCCCGGGAGGCTGAGGAGCCGGTCTTGCCTTGCAACACCAGGATTTCGCCCTCCCCATGGATTGCCTCAGACAAGGCCTTAGCGGCTTGCTTACCGCCACCCACGTTGTCGGAAGCAATGTGAAGATACTTCCGCGTTATTGACGGCGCGGTCGACCGCCACAACTGGGATTTTTGCATCAGTTAATTGCTTGACAGCTGGTGCCATGGCATCGGAGTCGGTGGGATTCACAATGACCGCCCCGGCGCCGGTTGCCGCAGCATTGGCCAGCTGGTTGGCCTGGGTGGCGGAGTCATCGGATGCGTCTTGGAAGTTGATGGTGAGGCCCAGCTCATCGGCCTTTTTCTGGGCTCCTTCGCGCATCTTCACCATGAAGGAGTTGGCTTGGGTGGACAGAGCGAAGGTGATTGACTTGTTTGCGCTATCACCAGCGGCATTGTTGCCGCCAGAGTCGCGGTTGCAGGCAGTGAGACTGGTGCAAAGCAAAGTTGCTGAGGCTACGACCGCAAGTGTTTTGCGAAGCTTAGTGCTGAACATACAGGTAGAACCCTTTCGGAACAAGAACAATTTGCGGCTTCTAAAATGAAGTCACATTAAATGTATCGTAAAACATGTGAATTAGGTACTGGTTTTGTTGCGAACTACGTCAAAAACCTACCGCGAGGGCGATAACGATGCCGATCACAATTTGTTGCCAGAATGATGGCACATTCAAAATATTGAGGCCGTTACGAATAACCGCTAGCAGAATTGCGCCCACCAAAGGTGCCGGAGGCTTGCCGGAACCACCAGCAAGTGATGCCCCGCCGATGACGACTGCCGCAATGGCGTCGAGCTCATAGCCCAAGGCGGCCTGGGGTTGGGCGGATGATAAGCGGCCCATGATAACGAGCCCTGCGAGGCCGGCGAAAAGGCCTGAAGACAGTACACAATTACTTGGATGCTTTTCACGGGGATACCGAGAGGCGGGCTGCTTCCTCATTACCGCCGATTGCGTACATGTTTCGGCCGATAACTGTGCGAGACAAGATAAAACCAGCAGATCACTCCTGATAATGCCATCATGACGATGGGCATGGGAATGCCGAAATAGTTTTTACCCAGCATGGTGACCGAAGGTGGGGCGGACATTGGCTGCCCTTAGAGATTACTAGGTGACGCCGCGGGCGATGGACATCATGGCTAGGGGTGGCAATAAAGGCAGTGAGGCGACCATAGGCGATGGCCAGGCCGGAGATCGCCCCGGCGAGAAGCCCTACGAGCAGGCCAACGATAATCATGAGCCAGTCGGGCAGACCAAGTTTGGCGAAGCATACGGCCGACACCATGGCGGAACATGCGGCCACGGATCCTACCGCGAGGTCGATGCCGGCGGACACAATAACGAAGGTCATGCCGAATGCCAGAATGGCGACGGTAGCGGTTTGAATACCCACATTGATGAGGTTTGTGGTGGTGAGAAAGTGTGGGGTGGCGATGAACAGTCCCACACATATGACGATGAGCCCCACGAGGGCGCCATTATTGATCATCCAGTTGATGATGGGGTGTGGGGCTGTGCTTTTTTCGACGCTGGTCTGGTGGCTGTGAGGGTATGGCTCGTGATTCCTCCGTAATTTCCTCTAAAACTGCATCTTGCAGTGCATCTTCTACATGTGAAACGGCTAGTGCCATAATGTCGTCCTGGGAGGATCCTGCTGGTAGTTCGCCGGCTAGTCGACCGCCGGACATGACGAGAATCCGGTCGGACATGCCGATGACTTCGGTAATTCGGATGACACCATGAGCACTGCACCACCCGCGCTGGTGATGCTATTGATGAGTTGGTAGATTTCCACCTTGCCTCCCACATCGACGCCTCGGGTGGGTTCGTCGAGTAGCAGCACCTGGGGTTGGCCAGCACCCATCGGCCGAAGACGGTTTTTGTTGGTTACCACCGGAAAGGTCTTTGACTGGCTGGTCAATTGAGGCCATGCGGATGCGTAATTGTTTCGCAACCTTGGTGGCTCGTTGTTTTTAGCCGCGTCGGTCGGCGAGACCAAAACGGGAGGTAGATTGCAGGGTGGCGAAGCCCTAGGGTTTTCATTGACACTGGCGCCCAGGACGAGTCCCTGGGCTTTGCGGTCCTCGGGGACATGCCCAATGCCGGCCCGGATAGCATGACGAATATCACCTAGTTTAAGGGGGTGATTATTGACCATAACGGTTCCCCCTGTGACGGGGTCGCAGCCGGCGATGGCGCGGATAACCTCGGTGCGTCCGGCACCCACTGAGGCCGGCCATGCCCACAATTTCACCGGCGTGCACGGTGAACGATACATTCTGAAATTTATCGTCGCTGCTTAAATCTTGACTACAAGGAGTGGGGCACCTATTGGGTGGGATTCGCGGGGATATTGATTGGTAATTTCTCGTCCCACCATGAGGCGCACGAGTTCTGCTTCACTGGTGGTGGCGGGTACTTCGTCGATAAGCTGGCCGTCGCGTAATACCGAGACCGTGTCGGCGATTTCGGCGATTTCGTCAAGGTGGTGGGAGATAAAAACCATAGCCACGTTTTGGGCCTTGAGATCACGGATCACCTTGAAGAGTTGTTCAATTTCGTGGTCGGTGAGGGCTGCGGTGGGTTCATCCAGGATGAGAATGCAGGCATGCATAGAGAGTGCCTAGCAATTTCCACCATCTGTTGTCGGGCAATACCCAGGTTGCCGATGCGATCGTTGAGTTTACATCCACACCAATGAGATCTAAGGCTTCCTGGGCTAGGGCATCTAATTTGCGGTGGTTAACCAGGCCATAGTGGGTAGGGAAGCGGCCAAGCATGACGTTTTCGGCCACGGTCATGGTGGGAACTAGGTTGAGTTCTTGGTGGATGGTGGCAATGCCCAGGTCTTCCGCGGCTTTGCTGGTAGGTAAGTGGGTCTGCTTGCCATCAATAATAATGGCACCGGAATCAGGTTGATATACCCCGACATCATTTTAATAAAGGGTTGATTTGCCTGCCCCGTTTTCGCCGAGAAGCGCGTGTACTTGGCCGGGGCGAACATTAATACTGACCCGATCAATCACATTGACGGGACCAAAAGATTTAGAAACCTCTTTGAGCTGGAGAATCGCTGACGAATCATCATCTATGTCAGCTGGTGGTTCGTTAGTAGATTGTGTGCGAGGACGTCTGTAGGGACTCGACATGTATGTATGCCTCCTTAAAAATCGTCACTACATCAGTGGTGAGAGTGGGAATGAATTGGGATAAATTATCAGCTAGAGCAATGGAACTAAAAAGCCGGCCCAAAACAACCTTTGTATATTTTAAGGTTGTTTTGTACCGGCTTCAAAGTTGTTACCGAATTGTTGAAATTTTGCTACGCCCGTTATGGGGCAAGCATTGTGGAACCACGACCCCGATAGATTGACGGGATTTTCATGCTCTTCGGCGACTTCTCCAAGGTGATGTAGTCGTAAAGCATTTCGAATGCTTTCTTACCAATGAGTGTGACATTTTTGGTCAATGACACTAAGCGGTGGGTTTTGCAGACGGAATAACTGTGTGTCGTCATACCCCACTAAGGCCACATGCTTGCCGATCTTGAGATTTTTCTCGCGCAACGCTTCCACAGCACCTGTGGTCATCATGGTGTCACTAGCTAAAATACAGTTCACCCCTGCTCCAACAGGTCTATGTGCCTTCAAACCCTGCCAATTCTTGGTAACCGCCGAAGAAGATTGTTGGCGGTTCCAATCCCATTTCTTCGAAATTTCTTTCACCAAATTGAGGCGTTCCTGCCCGGTCGAAGTGTCCTGGGGCCTGCCAGTATCCGATTTTTGCGTTCGGCAGCGAGGATAGCGCCATGAGTGCATCCGTGATGCCTGGGACTGCGTTTCGGCGGTGACTGAGGGATGATCGAATGGGGAATAAGACGGTCAGCGGCAACACATGGGCATGCCGGAATCATGCAGTTCCAAGGTTGCGCGAGCCGATTGGATATGAGGAACTACGATGATACCGTCGACTCGTTGGCGGCCCAGCATTTCTAATGCTCGGTTAAGCCGATCGGGTTTTTCGTCAGTGGCTCAGTAGCATCGAAAACCCGTTCTCATAGCTGCCTTGTGGATTGAGGCGGCTAAGGTAGAGAAGAAGGGTTTTTGGATATCGAAACCAGCACGCCGATAATATTGGTGCGGGCATTCCGCAAGGCGCGTGCCTGAGCATTGGGCCGATATTTTTAATTCTGCCGCTGCCTTTTCCACGATCTCTCGGGTAGGGCGGGGATAACAGGGTTGCGTGATAGCGCACGCGATACGGTACTAACAGACAGGCCAGTGAGTTCGGCTATGTCCTTCAACGTGGCACCATTGCCCCGATGTGCTCGGCGTCGACCAGGCGATTGCTGGCGGCGCTATGGGGACCAGTCTGTCGATTCTGCTCGGTGGGGTGTGTGTTTTCTCGGCCGCGTGGCGAGATGGGGTTATCTGCCATGGGATTAGCTTCTTCCGCGTTTTATCAGTATTGGGGGTCACGCAAACGTTTGCATGACTCTTAAAACACAACCTATCGTAGGCCGCCGAAAAAGACAATAGGAATTAGCCAAAAATATGAAAAAAATCTTTTAAGTTGTCGATAGCGAATGTGATGAAATCAAATGATTTTGACTAATTTTGCACACCATGCTTTTCGACGTCCCTATGGTTGGAAAACCACAAATAACCCTATATCATGTCCTTTTTGCATATCGACAACCTTGATATCAGTAGTGATTCTCATAAATTATGTGGGTGCGAATTGTGCCTAGGTACTCTTGCTACTTATAAGAATTTACCTGGTACCTCGCCAATTGAAAATTTGGTCACCTCCCCCCAAATAGGTGGGATAGAACACGAAATCCCGGTCTTTATCACATGTGATAAAGACCGGAATGTTATTTGAATGTCACTTAGTAGAAGCTGACATTCCTAAATGCCGATGGGTTATAGATCACAGGCCGATGCAGGCGTTCAGAGACATTTCCCCACAGGTTACGTTCACGCTCCGGGGCAGCAGCCGAGGCGGCGTTATTCGCCATGGTGGCAAATAACGCCGTGAGGGTGGCCACCTCAACATCACTGGGATTGCCCTTGATGATCCGTAGGAATGGTTTTTGGTCGGACATTGGGAATTTCCTCACGTCGAAAAGCTAGTTAGTTATAGCGGAATATTACCGTGCTTCTTGGCCGGCATATTCACTACCTTACGATCGAGCAGTCGCAACCCCTCGATGATTTGACCACGGCTTTCTGACGGTGGGATAACCGCATCTACGAAACCGCGTTCCGCAGCCATATAGGGGTTGACCAGCGTTGTTTCGTATTCCTGCTTCGTATTTCAGCGACGGCTACACATCCTCGCCCCGGTCGGCGGCGGCTATTGATTTCTCCGGTAAACAGCCCTACGGCGCCGGCAGCACCCATCACCGCAATCTGGGCGGTAGGCCAGGCGAACACCAGGTCGGCGCCCATGTCCTGGATCCCATCACGAATAAGCGCCACCGCTAGGACTTACGGCAATAACAGTAATCTTGCCGACGGTGGCTTCCGAGTAAGATACAGCAGTTTCGCCCCACGGCGAATGATGCCATTGTATTCCTCGCTGGTGCCGGGGAGGAAGCCGGGCACATCAACAAACTCGATGATGGGAATGTTGAAGGCATCACAGGTGCGGATAAATCGTGCGGCTTTCTCCGCCGCTCGAATATCCAGGCAGCCAGCAAATTCGGTGGGTTGATTGGCCACCACACCCACGGATCGGCCTTCGACCCGGCCAAAGCCAATGATGATATTGCCGGCGTAGCCTTCTTGGATTTCGAAGAAGTCGCCATCATCAACCACGTGGGTGATGATATCTTTCATGTCGTATGGCTGGTTGGGCGAATCGGGAATAATAGTATCAAGTTCAGATCGGAATCGGTGATGTTTTCCCTGAACCGATCCCACCATAATGTCAGCGGGCTCACGTGGTGCCCTCGGCACGGTTATGCTGGCAGGTGCTCACCAAATCCCGCACCCAGTCGAGCGCATCGGCATCGTCAGATGCCGTATAGTGCGTGAGGTGCCTCATGTGTGCGTGCGCGCCACCCAATTCCTCCTGGGTAACAACTTCACCGGTCACGGTCTTAATAACATCAGGCCCGGTGATAAACATCTTTGAAGTTTTATCGACCATGATGATGAAGTCGGTCAGGGCGGGGGAATACACGTGACCGCCGGCGCAGGCGCCCATGATGAGGGAAATCTGGGGATCACACCCGATGCCAAGGGTATTGCGGTAGTAATTTGGGCATAGAGGCCCAGCGAGACCACACACCTCTTGGATGCGGGGCGCCGGCGCCTTCGTTAATACCAATGAGCGGCACGCCAGTTTTAATGGCCAAGTCCATGATCTTGACGATTTTTTCGCCGTAAACCTCACCGAGCGCCCCACCGAAAATGGCCCCGTCTTGCGAAAAAGACGCACACTTTACGACCATCAATGGTGCCGTAGCCGGTAACCACACCGTCGGTAATGGGACGCTTGGCATCCAGGCCGAAATTCTTGGATCGGTGGCGAGCCAGGGCGTCGACCTCTGCTACAAAGGAACCATCATCGAGCAAATATTCGATACGTTCCCGGGCGGTTTCTTTCCTGCGTCATGGACTCGGTCTCACGGATGCCTGTCCCATGGGGGTATGGGTTTCGGCAATGCGGGCCCGCAGATCAGCGAGCTTTTCCGGCAGTGGTGGTTAAATCTGCTGCGGCACCTGTGGTGCCTGGCTGTAGATTGTTGCGGCTGTCATAACTTCACAGTGTAGGGGTAAGCCTCAAAAATTGTGAAGTGTTCGAAAATTTTGTGACTTATCGTCCTGAAAAACCACCAATCGGGGGTAGGTGCCTTGGGGTGATGCCGGTTGAGCAGCGATTATCCTTGTGGTGGATTGATGAACCGTGGGGGTAGGGCAAATTACACCGGTATGTTTGACGCCTGGGCATTTCCCGGTGGGCTACCCTGTTCGCGGTTGTTTTTTCGGGTGCCCCTATGCGGGTATCCCTGATGGAAGTGCACCTATTAAGGTCTACCTATCGGGACGCATTCGAATGTGTTCAACCATAAGGAGGGTAATGGGGGCATAAGAAAGTATGTGGGGCGTAAAAGGGGATAACGGGGGTAAGAAACGCCAAGAAAACCTACCAGCCCCATCACCATCAGCCTTGCGGATCAGTGGTTTCTGCATTCGCATGAGTCGCGGTTATTAAGGAGGCAAGGAGGTTGACAATCCCCTGAGAAGGCATGCGATGCACCCACAATACGAAGACGATTGCGGCAGCTGGCTAGGTTTTCGAGTCTCGAAATCCTATTCGATTTTGAGTTATTTATGATGGTGGTAGTGGCCAGCATTTTTGCCTGTCGCGGAGCTGGCAGCCGTCCCAGATGATTATTGGGACCACCATCAATGTCGTGAAGTACTGATTTAGAGCGGAATATTGCCGTGCTTCCGGGCCGGCTGATTCGCATGCTTATTCCGCAGCAGCCGCAGATTTCGGGAAATCGGCCGCGAGTTTCCGAAGGCAGAATAACCGCATCAATCAGCCCACGCTCGGCAGCCAACATACGGATTCAACATGTGATCCTCGTATTCCTTCTCGAACAGCTTCTGCAGTTCTTGCAGCTCGGAATCATCCAGCCCCTTCTCCTTAGCGGCCTTCAAATCCCGACGGTGCAGGAACCCGACTGCGCCAGCGGCACCCATCACCGCGATCTGGGCGGTGGGCCAAGCCAGATTCACATCGGCGCCCAGGCCCCTGGAACCCATCACACAGTAAGCTCCGCCGTAGGCCTTGCGCATGGTGACGGTGATCTTCGGAACAGTAGCTCACCATAGGCGTAGAGCAGCTTGGCCCCACGTCGCAGAATACCGTTGTGTTCCTGGCCGGAGCCGGGCAGGAAACCTGGTACGTCAACCAGCATTACGATGGGAATGTTGAAAGAGTCGCAGGTACGGATGAACCGGGCTGCCTTTTTCCGAAGCATCAATATCGAGGCAGCCAGCCAGGCAGGTGGGTTGGTTAGCAACAAACCCCACGGATTGCCCTTCGACCCGGCCGAAAGCCACCACAACGTTTTCGGCGCGATCGGCCTGGATCTCCAGGTATTCGCCATCATCGGTGATGGATTCAATGACCTCGCGCACATCGTAAGGAACGGTGGGGGAGTCCGGGATGATGGAATCTAGCCGCAGATCATCCGGATTCATGTTTTCCCCTAAAGAACCCTCCTCCGCCTCGAAATCGCTAGTGGGGGCGAACTCCCGGTTATTAGACGGCAGGTAACTCACCAGGTCGACCACGAAGTCCAAGGCATCCTCATCGGAAGAAGCCGTGTAGTGGGAGTTGCCAGCCTGGCGCATATGTACGCTAGCGCCACCCAATTCCTCTTGCGAAATATCCTCGCTGGTGACGGTCTTAATCACATCCGGGCCGGTCACAAACATCTTGGAGGTCTTATCCACCATGACCACGAAGTCGGTCAAGGCGGGGAATAGCATTGCTGCCGGCGCATGAACCCATAATCACTGAAATCTGGGGACCACGCCAGAAGCATTAATGTTGTGGTAGAACGTTTGGGCAATCAAATCTAAGGAAACGGCACCATCTTGGATACGGGCACCGGCCCCTTCATACAGGCCAATGAGCGGACGGCCGGTGGTAACAGCTAGCTCCATGAGCTTGCACATCGCCATAAACCTCACCCAGGGCGCCGCCAAATACGGTGCCATCTTGGGAGAACACGCACACTTCCCGACCATCAATCGTGCCCCAACCGGTGATAATGCCATCCGTAGCAGGTCGCTTGCTGCGCATACCGAAATCATAAGTACGGTGACGGGCTAATTGGTCAATTTCCACAAGGAATGCGGGTCAAGCAGATAATCCAGGCGATCACGCGCGGTGAGGCGACCATTGTCGTACCTCTTTTTCTGGGCTGCCCTACCACAGCGAGAAGCTGCATCAATACGACGAGCCTAAGATCAGCAATCTTGCCAGCAGTAGTGCTGACATCCGGTAGGAAGCACATCAATCAAAGGTGAGGAAATAGTCATGTTTTGGGACTCTAGATGAGGATTTTTATAGTTTCTAGGGGCTAAGGCAAAAAAGTTGAGGATTTCATCATGTTTTTGATTTAAAGTCGCTGCATAGTGCCTGTTTCGGTGGCTAAAAGTAATTTAGTTCACACTTTGAATTCAGTTGCTGCATAGGGTGCCCCTGTCTGTGGTGTCCGAAAAAGCCCATAATCATGACTAATCAAAAACAAAAACCACACTGAAATGTATTTCAGCCCGGAAATCAGACAAATTACAATGAAAATCACATAGAATAGCCGCAGAAAAACTAAGGTTAACCTGAACGTCGAAAAAGCCTAAGACCACGGCTAACCCGCACAAACCGGCGTCGACAAGAAAGCTGGGATAGATAGCACCCTGAAACATACCCCTGCCCCAAGTACACTCACCCTCGTCAATGAGACGGGGGTAACGTACCATAGTCGCCATGGATAACCGCGACCCCCTCGATATCGACTACCTTCGCACCCAGCTCATCGCCAACGGACCCTACCAACGCATCGAATACTTTCCCCGAAGTCAGCTCCACCAACACCGAACTCGTTGCCGCAGCTCATGACGGTGCCCCTGCCTGACCGCCTTCCTCACCGATCACCAAACCGCCGGCCGCGGCCGCATGGGACGCAGCTCAGCGCCCCACCCCTGCTCCCCAAATGCCCCTCCATCCTTATCCGCCCACCCCACGAATCCGTCACCCGCCTCGGCACCATGCCGCTCGCCACCGGTCTCGCACTCATCGACGCCCTCGCCACCCCCAAATCCAACTGAAATGGCCCAACGACCTGGTCATCGACGGCCGGAAACCTGCGGCATCCTCGCCGAAGCTGTCTCCCTCGGCGACCAACCTGCAGTCGTCATCGGACTCGGACTCAACACCTCACTCACCAAAGAGGAACTCCCCGTCCCCCACGCCACCTCACTCCACCTCGAAGGCATCCCCTACGAACGCAACGAACTCGCCGTCCGCGTCCTGAACGCCCTTCACCACCGCCTCACCCAATGGGAAACCAACGACCCTGCCCTCATGCCCGACTATCGCGCAGTCTCCGCCACCATCGGACAAAACGTTCGCGTCATCCTCCCCAATGACACCGAACTATTAGGAACCGCCGAAGGTGTTGCAGATGATGGCTGCCTCCAAGTCCGAGACCAAACAGGCACCCTGCATGAACTCACCGCCGGCGACGTCACTCACCTGCGACTTCAATAACAACCAATAACCCTGGTCGACTCTCAGGGGATAACATTGCCCCATAATCCACTAGGGCTTTTTAATTATTATGATGCCTAGCGAAGAACGACTCGAGTCGATGTCACCCAGCCCCTATATCAGCATGCTATTCCCCGCGCTGGAACTCATCATTATTACTGGCATCACCTGGATCATCATTGGATACATGGACTCCGACAAAGCGGCATGGTTCCTAGACACCAACATACGTAACCTTATGGTGGGAATCTGGGCGGCACTATCCCTTTGGCGGTTTGTCCTCCCCACCATTCGGCTACGCAACCGACGCATCATGGTTAACGACGAACGCATCATCATCCACAGCGCCACCCTCCGACCTACCACCCACACCATTCCGCTGAAATCTATCCGCGCTGTCAACCGCAAACGAAACGAACTGATTCTGACGGTCATAGGTCAGCCGCAGCCGGTGGTGCTCCGGGATGTCGCACACAGCCGGCGAGTGCAAGAAGAAATGTCGGCAGCAATGGCCCGCATCCCGGCGCGCCAAGAACAGGCCAGCTACTTTTAAGCTTGTTTGCTCCATAGGCTCAGAACCCACTAACGCTTATAACGCTTGTGCCCGCGCGGCAGGCCGAATGTGGGCGCCCATGCCGTCACACCCGTAGACCCAGTGCCCCCAACAACGCACCCGCTGCAACACACCAAACTCAGTCGGGGGCACCGTGATCGCAATATGCGCAACACATGCGTTGACCAGGTGACCTGGGGGAAACATGGGAAAGGCGGGTGGACTAGTGCGACCCACCCTGATGTTGGCCAATTCTTGCCATGATTCCTAAAGTGGTAAGGCGTGACTGATAACATCCACCCCACCTGTAATAATCCTGCCCAAAACGATGCCGCAGCCCAGGAAGCCGCCGCAGCCCACGACGTTTCAGGAAACCCGGCCGCGCATACTCCTGGCATGCCCATCGTTGCGGTCATCGGTGATGGCCAATTGGCTCGCATGATGCACACCGCAGCCATCGAGTTGGGCATATCGTTACGGCTCCTAGCCGGCGCACGGGATGCTTCCGCTGCGCAAGTCACTTCCGATGTTTTCCTTGGCGACTACACCAACCTTAATGATTTACGGCGCACGGTCACCGGCGCCGATGTCATGACCTTCGACCACGAGCATGTTCCCACCGAACACCTCACCACCTTGATTGCCGAAGGTGTGAACGTGCAACCGCAGCCCACAGCCTTGGTGAATGCGCAGGACAAATTGGTTATGCGGCAACATTTGGCGGCCTTGGGAGCACCGGTACCTCGATTTGTGGCAATCGAAAGCGTGGCTGATATTGAGGCTTTTTGGCGGCAGGTTGATGGCGAGGTGTGTTTGAAGGCGCGCCGGGGTGGCTATGACGGTCATGGGGTGTGGTTTCCAAAGTCCGAGGGGGAATGCGTGGAATTGGTGACCAGGCTGCTCGATGCGGGGATGTTGCTCATGGCCGAACAGAAGGTTCGGTTGGTGCGGGAATTGTCTGCCATGGTGGCGCGGACTCCGAGCGGGGCGACTCAGCCGTGGCCGGTGGTGGAGTCAGTGCAGGTGGATGGGATTTGTATGGAGCGATTGCTCCCGCCCCCGGGTTGAGTGCGGAGTTGCAGCAGGAGGCTCAGGCGTTGGCGGTGTTGGTTGCTACGGAGCTGAATGTGACGGGGGTGTTGGCTGTTGAATTATTTGAAACCATTGATGTGGCTGGTCGCCCGGTGATTTTGGTGAATGAGTTGGCCATGCGGCCGCATAACACTGGCCATTGGACTCAGGATGGGTGCGTGACCGACCAGTTTGAGCAGCATATTCGGGCGGTGTTGGATTGGCAGCTGGGGGATGTGGGGTTGACGGCTGGTGACGGTGATGGCGAACGTTGGGGGCACCGGAGGATCCAGCAATGCTGATGCCGGAGCGGATGCGTGAGGTGTGGCGTAGGTTCCCGCAGGCGAAAATTCATTTGTATGGCAAGACGTATCGGGCGGGTCGTAAGTTGGGGCATGTGAATATGTCTGGTGCGGATGCGGCCCAGGTGCGGGCGGATGCGCGGGCGGCGGCGCATTTTATTAGCCATGCGGTGTGGCGGAATAGGTTTTTGTGGTTGCGGGTTCAGGTCATGGCGCGGTAGCTGTGACCTGGCCCCTGTCAGGGATATGGGGGTAGTGGGGTAGTTGCTCTGTGAATTGCGGATTGATGATTTCAGTTGGGTTACTCGAACTACATTTGTGGGTAATATGGGGATTATTCCAACAGAGGCTGATGGACAAGGTTGTATTGAAGGGGTTTACATGACTGCACTTGTGGGTTTGATAATGGGATCGGATTCCGATTGGGTAACAGTGGAACCGACCGTGGAGGTTTTGGCGGAGTTTGGAATTCCGTTTGAGGTGGGGGTGGTGTCAGCGCATCGTACCCCGGAGAAAATGTTGGGTATGCGAGGGCGGCCCAGGGTAATGGGCTGAAATGCATTATCGCGTGCGCGGGTGGGGCGGCGCATTTGCCGGGAATGGTTGCTGCGGCGACGCCACTGCCGGTGATTGGTATTCCGCGCGCATTGGACACGCTGGATGGTATGGATTCCTTGTTGTCGATTGTGCAAATGCCGGCCGGGTTCCCGTGGACACGGTGTCGATTGGTGGCGCGAAGAATGCCGGCTTGTTGGCGGTGCGGATTTTGGGTGCTGGTGATCCAGCTTTGCTGGATCAGATGGCGCAGTACCAGGAGAAGATGCGGTTAGAGGTGGAGGAGAAAGACCGCCGGTTGCGGCGGTTGCTGTTAGGGGGTAGCTGTGAGCTTGTCGACGTCCGTTGCTGCGTTGTTGGACGCCCATATGTCCGAGGTGTTCCCTGGCCACCCACGCACCCTGGCATGCAGGTGGTCGTGGTGGACAAAGATTCGGTGCGTTATGCCCGGGCTTTCGGGGATGCGGTGTCAACAAATCAGGTGACGGGCATTGGGTCGCTCACGAAGTCGATGACGGCGTTGGCGATCCAGCAGCTGGGGGTAGATCGGCAGGCGCCGGTTACCCAGTATCTTGCGAATCTTCATGTGCCGGATTGGGTGACGATTGACCGATTATTAACACACACCAGTGGGATTGCTACCCAGGCAACGCTTGATAATATTATTGTCAACGCCCCGGGTGCGTTCGAATACGCTAACCTTAATTATCATCTTTTGGGGCTGGTAATCCAGGCGGTATCGGGGGAAAATTATGACTACTATATGCGTAAGCATGTTTCGAACCCTGGGGATGTGGAATACCACCGCGGATCTGGGCAGGGTCACTGATCTTCTGACCGGCCACACCCGTGTTTTTCGGGAAACCGGTTCCGTGGCGGATGGAACGGTTCTTCCCAATAGGATGAATAACGAAGCCCGGTGGGGAATCTATCCGCGGGTTTTGTGCTTTCACCGCCCATGACATGGGATTTATCTTCAGCACTATCTGAATAATGGTGTCCGGAGGTGCCGGATGGCAGCTACCGGGATGGGTGGTTCGGGATGGCGATCGAATATTTCACGCCGGCTCCTTGGAGGGTTATTCTTCCTTCATGATGCTGCTTCCCGAGCTGGGGGTCGGCGTTGTGGTTTTGACGAATATGCAGGATTAGTGGGAAATACCATGTCTGGGCTGCGGATAGAAGCGGGGATTACTAATATTCTTGCCGGCCGGCAACCTTCGCCTGTTGATCGTGGGCTTTATTTGCGACGCCACGGACTATTGTCGGCCCTGTACCTGACCATTATGGCGTTGCCGTTGGTGCGCTGCCGCCATAAAACAATATGGAATGTGGTGTTACCCACCGCGCTTTTGTCGGTGCCTCGTATTGTGAAGGCCCGGTGGGCCACAGTGTGGGGTTTCGCCCCGAACCTGTTGGTGAGCCTGGTTGCGTCTGCCACGTTGTTGTATGCCGGCTGGTTTACCAAGAAGACGAAGACCCGATAGGGTCCTGTGCTCCTGGGCGACCCCATGCCTCTACGAAAGCTCCACTTCGCCACCGACACTTGCCGCATTGGTGGGAGCCGCGGCCAAAGTGGAGCTTTGGGGTTTGTTGCTGTGGGACAGGCGTAAAGCCCCAATTATGTCGTGGTGGGCATTCCCAGCCTGGTGAGGACATTTTCCGCAGAGATGAGGCACATGGGAACCCCCACACCCGGTACCGTCGTGCCACCCACATGACAGTAGCCCCTTGACCCGGCGGGAAATATTCGTGCCGCGGAAAAAAGCCGATTGGCCCAGCGTATGGGCTGGCCCTAACGCCCCACCCAGCCACGAATGGTAGCGCTCCTCGAAATCCTGTGGGCCAATGGTGCGTCGAAGAATGACCCGGTCCACCAGATCCGGTGTGTTCGCCCATTCACCAATTTGCCGCACCGCCGCCGAGGCGATTGTTCGCACAATCGGTGATTCTTCCTGCCGGTAGGCATTGCCGTGGCCAATGCTGGTGTTTGGTGCCACCGGTATGAGCACAAAGAGGTTTTCGCACCCTTTGGGCGCAACCGTTTGATCCGACGCTGAAGGCTTTGATACGTAGATTGACTGGGATGCCCTGCAGGCTTCCTGGGTTATCGAACACCGCAGCGAAGTCCGCATCCCAATCACGGCTCATCAATAGGTTATGGTGGGCGAGCGTTGGGAGCTTACCATCCACCCCCAAGAGCACTAGTATCGCAGAGATGCCTGGATCCCGCTGGGCGAAATACGACTGGTCGTAGCTGCGGAATTTTGGTGGCAATAGCTTCATTTCCGTGTGCGAATGTCGGCGTTGGAAATCACCACATTGGCAGAGTTGGCCGCTGGGGATCCCCTGCCGGTTGACCATTTTCACCCCCTGCACACCCTCGTCATCAACATAAATCTCCGTCACTTCTTGCCCCAGACGGAACTGTACCCCTTCTGCTACCGCCAATCGGTAAAGGGCTGCCACAACCTCCTGAAACCCACCCGAGGGGTACTGAACCCCCAGGGTGAGGTCTGTATGGCTCATAAGATGGTAGAGCGCCGGAATGCGTTTCGGCTGTGATAGATCAAAAACACCGCTGGGTATTGCAGGATTTTTTCGCAGTCGATGATCCTGAAACTGGCAGGTTCACAAACCTGCGCAATGACATCCCCAACAGTGGTAGTCTCGACAGCATTTTTCGGGACAATAATGACCGGGGTGATGTGAAGTTGGTGTACAGATATTGCTGCAGTGCCAATTGGTACATTTCGGCAGAGCTGCGCAAATAGTCCCGAATCTGCGTGCCCGCACCCGGCTCCACCGATTCGAATAATTGTTCAAGTTCGGTGGCGCCGTGGGGGATATCCATGGGGTTTCGCCTTTCGAAAACATTCGATATCCAGGATCTAATGTCACCAGATTCAGTTCTGCTTCCGTCGATGTACCCATTAACGCGAAGAACCGGTCGAAAGCCTCCGGCATGAGATACCAGGATGGCCCCACATCCCACCGAAAACCATCCAGCGCCAGACTTCCGGCCCGACCGCCTACCTCATCATTTTTTCTCAATCACGGTGACCTGCACGCCTTGCCGAGCCAGCAATCCGGCGGTGGCAAAACCACCAATCCCGGCACCAATGATAACGGCAGAATTGGGTGGCATCCTTAACTCCTTTGCGTGATCTTCGATATGCCCGGGATCCGCGCCATTGTCGACAGGGCGAGCCGCCACAGACCTGGGCGATGATTCGGGCCGGGTGGTGGGGAGATAACCGCACCCTGGTGTTGCGGATCGTGCGGGTATCGGTGTGATCGAGTTGGTTGGTGAGCTTCGTAAAAACTGGGTTGCTAATTGCACACCTGTGCGAGAACTCGGTGCAGCAAGCCAATGGCGGTTTCCGCCGTCGCTGAAAGTCGGTGCGAATATCAGCGATGAGGGCTTTTTGGTTGCTCGGTCAGTTCCAGGGTGAAAGTATTGTCGCCCCAACGTTGCATGATCTTCCGGCATAGTCGCGGAGAAAATTGATTTTTGAAAGGCCGCCCCCTAGGGCTCTGTGCTCCGGTTGCCATGCGGGCCCGGCGCCAGGTCTCGACCTTGCGGCCTGCCAGAACACCGATACGCAGAGCAGGGCCAATCACCTCCGCGGAACCATAGATGTAGCTTTTGTAGCTTGCGGCATTATGCATAGATTTTTGCAGGTCGGTGCGCATTGATGCGAAGAATGCTCGAATATGTTCGGGGTCGAACTTGCATCGTCGGGCGGTGATGGCATATGCATGCAGGATGGGGTCTGGGTGGAAGCGCCGTAGCGGGGCGGCGAGAACCTGCCGTTCGTACTCCTCAAAGCAGCGCAGTGGTGGCGGGTATGTCGAACCCGGCTGCCTTGGTGGTGCCGTCGACGATTTCGTCTGCGATACGAACCATGGCGTACAGGTTGCGAATGTCAGTGCGCTGTTGTTTCCCTAGCATTCGGGTGGCGAGCCCAAAACTGGTGGAATAGCTGGAAATGACCTGCCTGGCTGCTCGAAAAGCCATTCGATCATAGCGGCGGAGATATAAATCAGCGTCGGGGTCGAGAGTGGAGGAATGCATAATGTACCGAGAAAGGAGCGATGAACAGTCTTAGTGTACTCGTTTAGAGTAGGGGAATGGCCATTATTGTTTTGGGATCCCATACTTACGAGGGCAGACCTGGGGCGGTTCTCGCAAGCCGCCTGCGGAAAGCCCAGTGATATTGCTACTCGATATCCCACGGAAACCATTGTGGTTTCGGTCAAGACGAAGCCCGGTGATGGCGACGTGGTTGATTGATAATGGTATCGACCCGGCACGTATCCTCATTGAACCGACCGCCACAAGCACGAACGAAAATTTAGAGCGGTCCTTAGCGCTTTTGCGTAGTTCCGGCCATCCCTGACCCAAGCAGGGGGCAACCATTTATGGTTGTCACGAGTGACTTTCATAAATTCCGCACCCTGGTGTGGGCTTGGCATTAGAATCCCAATTACGGTGCTGACGGCGGTAACGTTGCCGCCAGTACCGCCAGCTGGATTTTTGCCCGGGGAATTGACGGCGTTTCCGCACTCTCTGGCTCGGGTGTTGTGCGTCGGCTGGTGGCGTGGTGGCGGCAGCGGTAAAAATTTAGTCCGTCGGATTCGCCACAACACCAGCAGCAGTGTTACGCATAAAAATAAAATTATGGCTGGCGTCACCGCTGGTTCGGGCTGAAAAATATTGGCGACCGCATTGAGGAAAAACATCAAGGTAAAAACCCGACCATGCCTATGAGCGTGTCGAATACCATGAGCTCCTGGGGTGGAGCTGGGGTTTTCTGCTGGGTTTTTAGGGGTGTTCGCTGCGGCATATTCCATATTGTATAGACTGGGGAACAGGCACTGTAATTCGCGGAATACAGAAATAATCGCAGTAATTTTAGGAGTAGCCATGACAATTACCCAACGAGTTACCTTCGGCGCTGCCGCGCTTATTCTTACCATCCCACTGATGACCGCCTGCGGTAATAATGCTAAGGATGCCACTAGTTCCGCGCCCGCGCGAGCCAGCCAACCAGTGTCACCATTGACTACTGCCGAGAAAAACCGAGGGCCATGGCCGAAGCTACTCCAGGCTCCTACCTCCGATCAGCCGCCCGCCGATACTACAGACCCGGTCATTATGGCCCTGGAAGCCTTCGCTAAAGATCATGCCGGGGCGGTCATTGTGGATGTGGACAGGGAAGACCATGCGGATGTTGTAGAGGTTAGGTGGTTGACAACGATAAGGTGCAAAAATTCCAGGTAACACCAGATGGCATGGCTACCGAGGTTCCCACTGACGATACGAACGATGATGATGTTGCCAAAGCCAAGGCCGCTAAGGTTACCGCCCTAGATGCCGCCAAAGCAGGCCCCGTGCAAAGCAACAGAACGGGGCCATTGACAGCATCGACATTGAGGACGACTCAAACCCGGTGAGCTGGAAAGTCGAGTTTGACGACCCCAATGGGGTTACGGTTGCTCAGGAACTCATCCCTGCCCAATAGCACTAGTATTAGGCCTTCACACCACCAGCGGTGAGCCCGGACACAATGCGTCGTTGGAATGCCAACACCATGATGATGAGCGGGACGGTAACCAGTGCACCGGCCGCCATGACCGAGGCGTATGGGTATTCGAAATGGCTTTCCCCAGAAAACCTGGCACTGCCACGGTGACTGGTTCGGTGGCCTCCGTGGATAGCTGTTTGGCCAGCATGAATTCATTCCAGGTGGCGATGAAACACAGAATGGCCGTCGTAAAGAGCGCAGGTGCCGCAAGCGGTAGTAAGACAGTTCGAAACGCGGTGCCTCGTGATGCACCATCTACCCGGGCAGCCTCCTCTAATTCCCACGGCAATTGGCGGAAAAATGACGTTAACGTGTAAATCGTCAGCGGTAGCGCGAACGAAATATTTGGAATAATCAAGGCCCGATACTGGCCGATCCAATTCAAATCACCAAATAATTGAAACAGCGGTGTGACCAACGCAATACCGGAAACATGCTTGCGCCCAGCACAATCCCCGTCACAAACCCCTTGCCGCGAAACTCCATGCGGGCCAGCGCATAGGCGGTAAACACTCCACGGTCACTGCAATCACAGTGGTCAGCAGGCCGATGAGCAGCGAATTCCCAATAGCGTTCACGAAATCATTGCCCTTTGCCGTGGATAATGCTTCCCGGAAATTCTGCAATGTCACATACGTTGGCCACGGCGTCGTATCAAAGGTATGGCGTTTATCACGCAGCGCCGTAATGACCATCCAATAAAAACGGTGCCAACCCCACACTAAAATTAGAACCACCCAAATAATTATTGACCTTACGCACGACCTGCTCCAATCATCACCAATGGTTGCTGGGTAACACCGCCCAACAGGATCTAATTCGATATCCTGTTCGACGCGCTTTGCTCGCCGTAATTCCCGTTTCTCCTTATTGCCGGACACATCTGCCCCTAGGAATCGGATCATGATGAATGCCACAAAGAAAATCAGCAAAAATACCATCGTGGACAGTGCTGACGCCGAATTAAAGTTATTCTGCCGCATATCCGTCACCACCAATTGGGAGATCGTGGCCGTGGGAGAGTTCGCCGACGACGAAATCAAAATCACCGGCAGGTCATACATCCTGAGCGCATCCAAGGTACGGAATAGCACCGCCACCATCAGCGCCAGCTTCACCAACGGCAGCGTGATCTTCCAAAACTGCTGCCACGCATTTGCCCCATCCACCTTGGCCGCCTCATACACGTCCCGGGGAATCATTTGCAGCCCCGCTAAAATCAGCAATGCCATAAACGGGGTAGTCTTCCACACATCCGCAATGATCACCGCCAACCGGGCCGCCCACGGATCCGTCGTCCACGCCACCGGCTTGCCCAGCAGGGAGTTCACAATGCCCCGGTCGGCAAAGATAAACTGCCACAGTTTTTGCAGTCACCGCGGTCGGAATTGCCCACGGCACCAACACCGCCGCCCGCACAATTCCCCGGCCGGCAAACTCCCGATGCATCACCAACGCCATCAACATGCCCAGCACAATCTCCAGCGCCACCGTTACCACCGCAAAGAACAGTGTGACCTTCACCGACGGCCAAAAATCCGACGCCAACACTCCCGGCGGGCACGTTGCTGTCCCACAACGTTGCGATAACCAGTACACATAGTGGTCAAAACCGGCAAACCCACCCTGCACAAACACCCCGGTCACTGGGTCTAAATGCTTATCCGATTGGAACGATAAATAAACAGCCCGCACAATCGGATACCCAATAACCACTGCCAACACCGTGATCGCCGGCGCAATAAGCAACACCGCCGCCCGAGTAGAACCCTGCTTCATGAGCACATAATCCTCCACTAACCACGAAAAACCAAACACCCAAAACCCCTTATCACAAGCGGTTTTGAGTGTTGGTTACGACAACCTACTTCGCTGCCTCAATAGCAGCCTTCATGTCTTTGGTGGCATCATCCACGCTCTTGCCGGCGGTCAGCGCCGCATAAGCATTATCTTGGATAGCCTTCGAAATCTTCGGATAGAACGGGGAAGCCGGCCGCGGCACCGCATTCTCCAGCGACTGTTTCAACGCCGGGAAATACGGGTACTTCTCAATCAAGGCCTGATCGTCATACACCGAGGCCAACACCGGTGGGAAAGAATTCTCCGCAAAAATACGTTTGGTTTTTCCTCGTTGATGACAAACTCAATGAAATCCTTGGCGGTTGCCTTATGCCTCGAATTCACATTGATGCCATTATTGAAACCACCCAGTGTGGACACACCCACACCATCCTTGCCCACCAGGGGCTGCACCTCAAACTTATCCTTCACCTTCGACGGATCCTTGCCCGCCAGGTCAAACATGTACGGCCAGTTGATTGCGTACGCGGTCTTGCCCTCCGTGAACGCTTGGGCTGTCTCCTCCTCCGTGGTGGAAGTTGAATCCTTGGAAATATTCCCCGCAGTGTAAGCGTCGACAAGCGCCTTCAGGCCAGCCTTAGAGTTTTCGGAATCCACCACAGGCTTACCCGAATCATCTAAAACCCTTGCCGCCCCAGCCCTCCATGAAACCAATGGTATTGACTGTCAAACCCTCATACTGTTTGAGCTGCAACGTTAAGCATTCCTGCTTCGCATCCTTCGCCTTCGAACATGAATCCACTAGCTCCTGGAACGTTTGTGGGCTCTCCGGCATCACCTCAGTATTGCGGTACAGCAACTGGCCGTTGGTGTTCTGCGGTAGCGCATATAATTTATTGTTGTAGGTGCCAGACGCAACCGTGGATTGCAGCAGCCCTGAAGTGTCAACCGCTAAATCTCCCTCCAACGGCGCCAACCACTGGTTTGCCGCAAACTCAGCAGTCCACACCACGTCCAAGGCCATGACGTCAATGTCATCCCGACCTGCCTGCAACGTTTGCACCAACGAATCCCGCTGATCGTCAGCCTCACCAGCTAACTCTTTAAACGTCACCTTCTCATCAGGGTGGACCGAATTCCATTTTTCGATCACATGCTGTAGCTTTTCCGAATCCACCTTGCCCATGGCATAGGTAATAGGACCACGCCCACCCTCATTCGAACTACCACCAGACGAACTCCCGGTGGATTCCTTCGAACAACCACTCAAAACCAATCCGCTGACCAACACAACAGCTGCGATTGATTTCCAAGTACTGCGGAGAGCCATAAGGTTCATCCTTTCGATAAATTAGGATACTTACTACAAAATGTAGTGAGAAAAACGATGACGTGTGTCTTTTTAACCACAACAAGGGGTAAAATGATACGAATCACACACGAATGCCGCTTATTGGATCAAATAGGTGCGCCATATCGGGGTCAAACCCAACCTGAATCTCACACCCCACCGGCGGCGACTGCTTCGCCCGCGCCACCAGCATCACATCGCCCGCCGCCCGAATATGCACAAACCGTTCCGACCCCAACTCCTCTACCAGCACTACCGTTCCGCTTATCGACGCCGCTGCCGACGGACCAACCCCCATCCACATATCTGCTGGCCGCACTCCCATCATCACCTCCCGACCGAACACCACTCCCGGAAATAAATTCATTGCTGGCGACCCAATAAACCCGGCCACAAACATATTCACCGGCCGATCATAAAGCTCCTGGGGCGCAGCAACCTGCTGTAACACCCCATCCTTTAACACTGCCACCCGATCCCCCAACGTCATGGCTTCCACCTGATCGTGCGTCACATACACCGTCGTCACCCCCAACCGTCGCTGCAATGCCGCCACCTCCGTGCGCATATGCACCCGCAATTTTGCATCCAAGTTTGACAATGGTTCGTCCAACAAAAACACCTGGGGATTTCGCACCAGTGCCCTGCCCATGGCCACCCGCTGCCGTTGTCCACCCGATAGGTCCTTAGGTTTCCGATCCAATAACTCCGACAACCCCAAAACCCGGGCGGTCTCCTCGACCTTCGCCGCAATCTCCGCCTTCGGCATTTTCGCCAACCGCAGGGGGTAGCCAATATTCTTCCGCACATTCATATGCGGATACAGGGCATAGTTTTGGAACACCATGGCAATATCCCGGGCCGCCGGCTCCAACCCCGTCACGTCTTTCCCCCCAATGGAAACCTGGCCACTCGTCACTGGCTCCAACCCTGCTAATGCCCGCAACGATGTGGATTTTCCACACCCCGAAGGGCCCACCAACACCAGAAACTCACCATCATCAATGGCGAGATTTAACCAGTCCACACTGGGACGTGTCGCGCCGGGATACGTGATGGTGACGGAATCAAACACAACAGTGGCCATAGTTACCAAAATAACAGTAAAGCCCGGGTTCGTAGATGATAAGCACCATATTGAGTGGCAGAACCAGGCGAGTAGTGTGGGTAATATGAAGATCATTCAGTACTCAGATTTTTGGTGGCCCTGAGGTATTAGAGCTGGTCGAATCCGAGAAACCCTTGCCAGCAACCGTGCCACTCGATCGTGGTATGAATGTTACGGTTCACGCAGTCGGTCTCAATCCTGTTGACTATAAAACGTTCAATGGTAGCCTGCGGTTTCTAGAAAAACTGCAACGCATTATAAACCCCAAAAAATGGTTTCAACGCCGTTCCAGCACTTTTCCCCGCGGAGTAGCCCGTGATTTCGCCGGTGTCGATGATGCCGGAAACGCGGTGCTCGGCACCCTTACCAACCGGTCACGAACATCATGCGCCAAGGCGCCCTTGCCACCGAAATACTGATTGCGCCGGAAGATATGACCCTCAAACCTGAAGGTATTTCCTTTGAAACCGCCGCAGCTTTAGGCGTGCCCGGCCAAACCGCTTGCGGTGCTTTCCGGGCGCTTGATCTACGCGCTGGTGATGTGATTGTCATTAGTGCCGCCGCAGGTGGGGTTGGTTCTCTTGCTACCCAACTCGCGGTCCACCGGGGCGCAACCGTCATCGGTATCGCTAGCGACGCTAATGCCGACTACGTGCGTTCCCTTGGGGCAATTCCGGTTGCCTACGGGGAAGGGCTGGTAGATCGGGTGCGGGCGGCCGCCCCAACACCCGTGACGAAACTGCTCGACTGCTATGGCAGTGAATACATAACCCTAGGATTTTCCCTAGGCTTGTCCCGAAAAGCCATAGGTACACTCGTGCCCGGGCCAAAGGCAGCATTCCGAGGAGTGCACATCACGGGCATGCGGCACGCCCACCCGGCCAGCGACTTGGCGGAAATCGCCAGCCTGGTTGCCGATGGCACGATCACCATTGATATTGCACACGAATATCCGTTCGATATTGATTCTGTTCGGGCAGCCTACACGCAGCTCATGGGTGGGCACGTTCGGGGTAAACTCGTGGTCAAACTACAGTGATCATTGCCATTGCCTCGTCAATTATTCTGGGAGGCTGGTCGCCTAGGGATTATTGGCCAGTGGACCGTTAGTTAGGGTACGGTTGCTTCACCCCGGAACACATTGAATTGAGCACGTCAAAGTATCAAGGTAAACGTTCGGAAACCTTTTCGATATCAACAATCCTATCCAAGCGTTCCGGGGTGAGGCGATCCGGGTCGCCGGTGGCAACAACCACGGAACCACCCGCCGCCAATGGGGCCAAAACCTTGGCCACAAAATCCAACCAATCGGTCCAGCCCTGAACCAACACGCGACTGGTCGGGGAGAACCGATGAAGCAATTGCGGTGAGACATTAGTCACGATATCTGCCAACGACCGGGTTGGTTGAGCGAATTGGTCACCATAAAACCGTACGGTTGGGCCAAAGTCGATGGCTCCCGGTAATAATGTGTCACCGGTCTCCCTCGACACCGCGGCCAAAAGGATCATCCGTCACGATCACAACATCGCCCGAATACTCGCCTGGGCGGCAGCGCCATTTTCGACGGCATTTCTGGCAGTGTTCTGGACATCGTTTTTCGGCGATAAAAACTACGTCGCTGGTGGCGGCATCGAACAACGTGACAGGGAATGTCAGCCGCCAATGCCCCCAAAGCAACAGCAACAGCCTGCCACCCAGGGGGTAGATCAATGCTTATGAGCGAATCTTCGGTGAGATCTAATTCCTCAATCAGCATGTTGGCGACTTTCGCGGCCCAATTATCCAGTGTGATTCCGGAAAAATCCAGGCGGGCGCCAGTGTTTTTCGTCATATATGGTCAGTCGTGGTGTGGTGGGGTCCGAAGCCAAGATTTTTTGCAAGTAAATCCATGATTGTTGATAGTAGTCATCCGTGCTGGACCCAAGAAAACTTTTGCTATCAGCCCCGATTGATCCCCCGATAAACCCCCTATACGACTTATTTGTGACAAAGCTTACATTTGGGTGTGATTGCCTATGGATTTTTCTAAAAACCCTGGTCAACAAATTATGTTTCCCATTCACCCGCATTATAGATCACTAATTGGCAACAATGAGCGACAAGTGCTGTTATTACTCCGTAATGTCAATGCTTTTAAGTTTTGAGCCAAATAATCGCAGGAAAAGTAGAAAAATTGAGAATAACCTGGGTATAACACTTATAAAATATGGCAATTTTAGCCCACGCTTCTAAAAAACAATTAATCTCTTTCATAAGCGAAGGCCCTACTCTGGGCCAAGTCAATCTGAAAAACTTTATCCGCAAGGAGAAATAATGAAGCGCAAGATGATTGCGATTGCCTCCGCAGTCGCATTGGCATCGGCATCAGCACTGGTTCCCGCACAAGCACAGCAAGGAAACGGCAGCGGGGTGACCGTCAACTCCAATAACGGCAACAATAACTCGCAGTCCGGCGGCGGTGTCACCGACAAGTCCGGTGGCGGAGCTAACGGTGGTTCTGCCAACGGCTCCGCAGAAAAGGGCGGCACTGGTGTGAACAGCAAGTCCGGTGAGAAAGACGGTTCTGTAGTAGGCGGCGGCTCTTCTGAAAAAGGGCGGCAACAGCGGTAACAACGGTTCCGTCGGCGGATCCTCCGAGAAGGGCGGCACCAACAACAAGAGCAATGACAAGGCCGGAAGCGAAGGCAAGGGTGACCAGAAGGCAAACTCCTGGGCAACATCAATACCGGTAGCAGCGGCCTGGACAAGCTGCTCAACCTGCCTCAGAAGATCATCTCCGTCCTGAGCACTGCCTTCAAGGCCCTGTTCAGCGGTAACCTGAAGGGCTTCTTCACCGCATTCACCTCCGCACTGTCCAGCGGCTCCAGCGCTAAGGCCGGCACCGAAACTGGTTCCGACGGCAACACCAGCGGCAAGAATGATCCTAACAGCAAATCCGGTGAAAAAGACGGTTCCGTAGTGGGCGGTGGCTCCTCCGAGAAGGGCGGCAACAGCGGTAACAACGGTTCCGCCGGTGGCTCTTCTGAAAAAGGTGGCGCTAACAACGGCTCTGCCGGTGGATCCTCCGAAAAGGGTGGCGCCGGTGCTAACGGTGGCTCCGCAGGTAACGGCAACAACAAAGCTGGCTCCAGCGGCAGCGTCTCTGGTGGGACGAGCACCGGTTCTCAGGGCAAGTCCTCCTAAAACACATATATACATGTGGCCTTAAGTTGGGTAGGGCCGCATGTGGGGTCTTTATCATGCACCTGGCACTTTCTGAACGAAGAATCAGAGAGCGCCGGGTGTATTTTTCTTTCAAACATGCCGATCGTTTTTGATACCTGACGGTGCTTGGTGACATCACAGGTAGTGCTTGCCCTCATTTTTCTGCAGGTGATGTGGGGCTTTCACCCCGAAAAAAAGGAAAACCCACCATGTAGGGAAAGTCCAAACAAGATAAACCAATATTAGTCGAGGCGAGATTTCGCGTATCGAACCAGCGGCCAACGGTAATCAATGCGGCAACCAACGATTTGCCATTGAGATGCTGCAGGTTTGTAGGGTGATGAGCGAGATTTCATTGGTTTCATGCTGGTAGCGGCAAAATTATTCGTGAAGAAGCCCGAGAATGACAAAGCGAAAGCTCCACTTTCGATCACCGATTCGCTTTATTGGATCAGTACCCATAGAAGTGGAGCTTTTACCCTGGCGAATCCGGTGAACCATCCGGCGAACTTGGCCCCGAGTAAATCCGGCGAGGCACAGTCGAGCATGAAGAAACGAGCCAAGGAAGTAACAAGCGAAAGCTCCACTTAAAGAATTGGCATCAACATGTCGATGGATAATGTGGGCAAGATACTGGATAAAGGGAGCTTCCGAAAAACCTCACCGACCGATAGCATCATCAATTATGATCGATATGGTGAAATCATGATTGTAGCAGGTTTGTAGGCAGGTTTGCTGACCATCGGTGGTTTGGTTATCGGCCTGTCGGTTTCGGTTGAATGCGCAATGTTTAGGGGCACGCCAGGCACGGGGTAGAAGGTAGCAAGGTGGGCGAAACAGCCATAGAAAAACAACCACGCTAGGCCAGAGCGTCAGCTTGTTCTGCAGGCCGAAGCTCCTATACAGAATCCTATGTGGAAAGTGGAGCTTTGGCCTCATGCCTTTAGTTAATGCATCTAGGACTTGCGCCAGCATCAAGCACAGGGGAGCGCTGCTCTGCCTCCAAAGCCGCCCCTTGCTGCCCCACCACCTGGGAAGTAGTCGCTGGGGTGGAATTATTATTTCCAGCATCACCAGCATTGCCCGTAGGCCCGTTATAATCCGGCCCAGTAATCACCGTCAGCGTCGTATTATCCAGCGATGGGCTTGCGACCACAGGTAATCCGCCAAGCCGTTCAGCTAGGGCATGAGCATCCGGGTCGGCTGCATTGGCCGCCATCACCTGTGACTGGTTATAAAGCCCCTCCGGGGCATTACCGGTCTCAGAAATCTGGTATCCCATCTTCTTGAGCGCTTCCGCTACATTGCCGGCCAGACCTGTTACCGTGGAAGCATTCAACACGAGGACCCTGTTTTTCTGGATTGACAGGCTTTTTCCTGCGGTTTACTAGTTGGTGCTGGCTGTTTCGCCGGAGCCTCATTTCCCAGCAAGGTGGTGAAATATTTGCGCACCTCGGCTGGATCCACCGTCACCACAGATTCGCCATAGTCGCCCACACCATCAATCGACGTCACCGGGATAGTATTGAACTTCACATTACCGCCCGCCAGGTTTTGCATGTGAGTGGCTAACTGCATGACATCCCAATCCTTATCGATCGTGACCGACCGCGTGACTGCGCTACCTAAGCTGGCCAACTTGGCCGGGGACGTTAACGTACCAGTCGAAAGAACTTTCGATACCAGGGATGCCATATAGGCCTGTTGCCGCACAATCCGATCGAGATCACCCCGAGGCAAACCATGCCGCTGCCGCACAAATGCAAGACCCGTAGCCCCCGTCAAAGTCTGCTTACCCGCCGGGAAATTCGCCCCAGAAAAACTCGTCTTTCGTTGCCTCCTTCAGACACACTTCCACGCCACCCACCGCGTCGGTCAGCAACACGAAACCCAATAACCCAACCTCGGCGTAGTGGTCGACCGTGATCCCACTTAACTCGTGAATAGCCTTAATCAGGCCTTTACGACCCGCATCCTTCGCCTTCTCCTCCAGCTCCGGACCATCCTGCTGCCCAGACTGAAGTAGCCGCTCTTTTCTCCTCCGCCTTATAGGGCCGAATACACACCATTAATCTTGGTGTTACCAGCAACCTCATCATGAATATAGGTGTCGCGGGGAATAGAGATCGCGGTGGCCGACTTACCATCATTTGGGATACGAATCACCATGATAGTGTCCGTGTTATCAGCTTCCTCATCACCAGCATGGAGAAGCTCAATCTCCTGGGGGTGATGGGTTCCTTTGGGCGTCGCTACGCGAATCGTTACCCACCATCAAAATATCAATCGCACCATCAGGGTGCATCAGTTAGCCCCTGCAGCCCTAAATCCAACGAACCGGCGCTAGCAATATTGCTTTGCACTCGGCCGATGGCGAAATAGCCGACCCCGAGACAACAAGCACTAGGGCAGACATAAATGACACCAAAGGCTTTTCACAGCAGTATGGCCCTGTTGTAAGGTGTCAGGGCCATAACTTGATGGTGTACGAATAGGACGATTACGTCGAGTTTTGGAACCCATAGTGCTTCCGATACTCCTTTAAGGGGTAACTAGAAAACAGTTAAAGTGAATACAAGAATAACCTGTTATCTCCTGAGAAACACCTTGATGGGGTCGCGTAGAACTGCTTTTTGGGGAGCAAGCGCGCCGAGCACAGTAGAATCAGGCAGGTGGATAACAGCGATAAACAAGATAGCACTCAACCTGCCACCCAAACCGACGACACCCCCCACATTCAAGCCCACAATAATCTGGCGCATAATGACATAACACGTGGTGACGCGGCTCGCAGTAACCCATCACACGGTGATAGCGCAACACCTAATAACGCCCCCGTCAAGACACCAATCAGTGACACAGCTGTTACCGATGAGTTAATCACCAAACAGGAAAAACCATCACCACGGTTAGCAGTTATTACCGTGACCTACTCCCCAGGCAAATACCTCACCGACTTCCTTGACTCCATCCCCGCTGCCACCAGCCTCCCCACCCAGGTTTATCTGGCCGACAACGGTTCCACCGATGGTGCCCCGGAACAAGCCGCACACAATAATGACGTCGTAGAATTCCTCCTACCGGGGAAATGTGGGCTATGGTACGGCCATTAATATTGCTGCCCGCCATATCATTCCTCGCATAGAAGCTGGTGAAATTCATCCCGAATTTTTTTCGTTATCGCCAACCCCGATGTGGTGTTCGACCCCGGGCAGCATTGACGAGCTGATCGAATGCGCCCATAGATGGCCGAACGCCGCGGACGTGGGACCGTATATTCGGCAGGAAGACGGTTCCGCCTATCCGTCGGCACGCGCCATCCCCACCTTGAGTAATGGGATTGGCCACGCATTACTTTCGGAATCTGGCCCAATAACCCATGGTCAAAGGCATATCGAGACAATGCGGTAATGGACAAGGAACGGGTAGCCGGTTGGTTGTCTGGCTCATGTCTTTTTGGTGCGGTGGGATGCATTCTGCCGTATCGGCGGGTTTGACGAACGATACTTCATGTACATGGAGGACGTGGATTTAGGCGATCGGTTTGGGCGCGCCGGGTTTACCAACGTCTTGTGTCCCACAGCTCAAATTACGCATGCGGTGGGGCATTCTGCCGGAAAAACATCCAGAGAGTATGCTACCTGCGCACCACGAGTCGGCGTATCGGTTTCAAGCGGACAGACATCCGCACTGGTGGCAGGCCCCTATTCGCGCAATGTTATGGATTGGGCTAAAGATCCGATCAGTGGTTGTGGTGGGCTTTACTAAAATGAAAAAATAATTGGTGCTCAATGATTTGTACTGGAGGAACCGATAGTGACCGAAAATAGCATTGATGCTGTGGTGTTAGTGGGTGGTAAAGGCACCCGATTGCGACCACTGACAGTGTCAACTCCGAAGCCCATGCTACCGACGGCTGGTGTGCCGTTTCTGATGCATTTGTTGGCTCGTATCAAAGCAGCCGGGATTGAACATGTGGTGTTGAGCACATCGTTTAAAGCAGAGGTATTCGAAGATTATTTCGGTACAGGGGAGTCGCTAGGCCTGGATATTGAATACGTGGTTGAAGACGAGGCACTAGGTACCGGGGGCGGTATTCGTAACGTGTACGACCGGCTGCGGGGGGACACCACCATGGTGTTCAATGGGGATGTGCTGGGGGGCACAGACCTGACCGGTATTTTGCAGGCGCATGAGGCCAATAATGCGGATGTGACGTTGCATTTGGTGCAGGTGGGAAATCCACGGGCGTTCGGTTGTGTGCCTACGGATGCTACCGGGCGAGTGCTGGCGTTTTTGGAGAAGACAGAAGATCCGCCAACAAATCAGATTAATGCTGGCTGCTATGTGTTCCGCCGGGAGCTCATCGCCGATATTCCGGCAGGGCTGAGTGGTTTCGGTTGAGCGCGAGACATTCCCGAAGCTTTTGGAAGACGGCTATGCGGTGTATGGCTATGTGGATAATGCCTATTGGCGGGACATGGGTACCCCCGGTGACTTCGTGCAGGGGCAGTTCCGATTTGGTTCAGGGGCATTGCGCCATCACCGTTATTGATGGGGCGTACCGGTGAATCGCTTGTCGACGAGTCAGCGCTGGTAAAAGACGGAACGTTACTGTTGGGCGGTACGGTCATTGGTCGAGGCACTGAAGTGGGGGCGGGCTGTCGATTGGATGATGTCGTGGTGTTTGATGGAGTGACAATCGAGGCGGGGCGGTGCTGGAAGATTCCATCATTGGGCATGGGGGTTCGCATTGGGGCGAATGCTCGAATCAAGAATTGTGTCATTGGTGAAGGAGCACATATTGGGGCTCGGTGCGAGCTTCAGGATGGGCTGCGGGTGTGGCCTGGGGTAAAAATTCCGGATAATGGGATTCGTTTCAGCTCCGACGCGTAGATAAGTAGTATACTTTGATAATGGCCGCTGGTATAGGGCGGCCATTTTTATCTGATTTTTAGTGTTTTTCCTGGTCGGGATCTACATACATATTTTTTCCTCGGCGCACCATAATTGTTGCTCTAGCGTTATAATCCGGGGGTGAAGCACAATATATAGTACCCCCAAGAAAATCGCCCTCCTGGGGCGCAGTGTTATTTGTGTTACTAATGTGGTTTTTGTCTTGGGAAAATGACACCAATGAAAGAAAATTCATGCCATTGGGCTTGACTTGACATGTAGTGTGTTGTTCACTTGAAAGCAGATCCTTTATTATTACAGTTTGATGACGAGAAAGGCTGCTACCGGCGGTTTTTATAAAATTGTGGTAGCTTTAAGGCAATTCTCAGCGTTACATAATTGTATTTTAAAGAATTATTGTTCACGGCTTTTACCTCTGGTAAAGGCATAAAACATAAAATAACGAGAGGAGTGTGGCGTGGACTATAAGGCTAGTAACTCCGCGCCTCGCACTCGGTCAGGGCGCAGCATGTCTCTTGATGACTTGTTTGGTGCAGCCAGAACAGGAGTGGCAGGAGCAGGCGCTATGCGCCCAGACCGATCAGAAGCATTCTTCCCTGAAAAGGGCGGGTCCACACGTGAGGCAAAGCGTATTTGCCAAGCGTGTGCCGTCAGGACGAATGCTTGGAGTACGCTTTGCTCAATGACGAACGCTTCGGTATCTGGGGCGGTCTGTCAGAGCGTGAGCGGCGCCGTCTAAAAGCGAGATATCGGTTGATTGCTCTTAACCACAAGGAGGTAGCACCCACAGGGTACTGCCGAATGAAAACACAAAGACCAGCCTCATCTTTATGGTGAGGCTGGTCTTTGTCTCTTCCCCGGATAACTAGTCTCTAATAAGATCGAAAATGCGGGTCGATATCCTCGGGAGTAATGCCCAAGTATTGGGCCACTAACTGGGTGAGCACAATTGTTAATAGCTCTTGCCGTTCCTTAGCGCCCTGCACCCGTTGCTCAATTGGCATGCGAAAAATCACAATCCTAGCCCGAGTCGGATACCCGCGAATATCAATCCCGCCTGAATAATCCGGCCAAGCGGTACTGGACCATCAACCCACAACCTCGGGTGGGAACGAATCCCAATCCATGTTCAGGCGCATCCGAGGGAATAGTGTCGACCGCAATGTCGAGCGATTCAAGTTCTACGGCGAACTGCTGCTGAATGGGAGCGTAAGCCTCCAACACCGCGGCGTCGAAAAGCTCAGGTCGCCTGCGGTAACGGGGGATTTTAGTCGGCATGAGCGGGCCACGTACCCCGCGACCATGCCGATCACGACGATCATTCATAATGGTTAAGCCTAAACTGCCCTGCCCACTTTTGGGGCAAAGGGCACGCCGAAAATCGGGGTGGTACCAAAATAGTCACCCAAATCGGTCTAAACTCTGACACGTGAATCAATTTCGTCGTTGCTCTCGCCCCGGCTGCGGCCTGCCTGCCGTAGCGACACTCACCTATGCATACGCCCAATCAACCGCCTACATAGGTCCCTTAAAAGGCAATGACGACCCCCATAGCTGGGATTTATGCGCCGAACACGCCGAAAAAATCACCACCCCCATGGGGTGGCAGCTAATTCGCGTCCCTCCATTGAAGACGATGAAGATCTCATGGCGCTGGTCGATGTTGTTGCAGAGACCACTCACCACTACACCCCATTTGAGGGAATGCGTACCGGTGCTAAGGCCGAAATGCCGCCCCCAGATTTTGGTAGCGTCGCCCCTAACGCCCCCATTTGGGCATAAACCGGAAGAATATGTTCCCAACCATCCGGCACACCGTGGTGGAAAAAAACCCACTCAACGAGGCCATTTAACCATTGTTCCCGACGCTGAAGAGCTAGACGACGAACCAACCGATGACCCCTGATTCCGACACAAATACCACTTTCAAGTAATTCTTTTCGCAATCAGTGGGTAGAATTGGCTGAGTTTGACTCCACTAAAAAGAGAAGGCTTGAGGGATGCGTTCACGCGAAGAAGTGACCGACGTGATTAAGGCGTACGATGTGCGCGGAATCGTAGGGGAATCCATTACCCCCGAACTTATTACTGATGTAGGTGCAGCCTTCGGCCGCCTCATGCGTAAAGAAGAAGCCCACACCATTGCTATCGGCCATGATATGCGGCCCAGTTCACCCGAACTGGCCGGGGCATTTGCCGACGGTGTGCTGTCCCGGAATGGACGTGCTATTCCTCGGGCTCACCAGCACTGACCAACTCTATTTCGTCTCCGGGGATCAGGACATTCCCGGCGCCATGTTCACGCCTCCCCATAATCCCGCGGAATATAACGGCATCAAAATGTGTCGGTCTGGCGCCCGACCCGTTGGGCAAGAAACCGGCCTCGCCGATATCGTCACCAACCTGGTGGAAAAAATCCCCACCTATCACGGGCACCCCGGTGAACTCACCGAAGCGGATACCCTGGCTGACTATGCGGCCTTCCTGCGGAAGCTTTGCAGCCACTCGATGACATTCGGCCGTTGAAAGTGGCGGTTGATGCCGCCAACGGCATGGCCGGCCACACCGTGCCCGAGGTTTTCGCTGGCCTTCCGCTTACAATCGAACCCTTGTATTTTGAATTGGATGGCACCTTCCCTAACCATGAGGCCAACCCCCTGGATCCAAAAAACCTGGTAGATCTGCAGAAATTTGTCAAGGAGACCGGTGCCGACATTGGTCTTGCCTTTGACGGTGACGCTGACAGGTGCTTCGTTGTTGACGAAAACGGTGACCCGGTAAGCCCTCGGCTATTTGCGCCTTAATAGCCGAGCGTTATCTCAAGAAACACCCCGAGGCCACCATAATTCACAACCTCATTACCTCTAAAGCAGTGCCGGAAGTGATTGCCGAAAACGGCGGCACCGCGGTGCGCACTCGGGTGGGGCACTCCTTTATCAAGTCCCAAATGGCAGAAACCCATGCCGTGTTCGGTGGTGAACACTCCGCCCACTATTATTTCTCCGAATTCTTTAATGCGGATTCCGGCATCCTGGCCGCCATGCACATTTTGGCCGCCCTGGGCAACCAAGAGAAGCCCTTAAGCGAACTCATGGCTAGCTATGAGCGTTACGAATCCTCCGGCGAAATCAATACCCGGTTGGAGTCTCAGGAAGAGCAGCAGGAACGTACCCAGGCCGTCCTGGATGCCTTTGCGGATCGGACGGAAAGTGTGGATACGCTTGACGGGGTCACCGTGCAGCTTCGAGACACTCCAGCCTGGTTCAGCGTGCGGGCCAGCAACACCGAACCATTGCTACGGCTTAATGTGGAAGCCCCCACCAAAGATGAGGTAACAGCACTCGTCACTGGAAATTCTCGACATTATCCGCAAATAAAAACTTCCGTAGGATAGTCAAGTATGAGCAATGGATACGATCCTCTTGCAGTGGCATTCTACGATATCGCCCACGAAGGGCCCAGGTCAGGGCCATGGCGGGGGCGATCGAAGCAAGCGTGAAACCGCAGCATGATGAATTCGGGGCGGAAATCCCCGGACTTGCCTCCCTTGCTGGTGTGCGGGCTCGAAGCATTGTGGTGCTTTGTGCCGATAACCTCAGTTACCGCTGTGCGCAATTAGCGGCCAGCCTCATCCAACCCTGCCGGTGGCCCTGGTCATTACCGAAACCATCCCCGGCTATCTTGGTGCCCTCGACGTACTCATCGTGGTGAGTGAAAAAGGTGAAGATGCCGCCATTAGTCGTGCTATCTCCCAGTCGAGTGAGCTGGGCATCACCACCGTCTTGGTATGCCCGGGTGACTGCCCCATGGTGAGTGACGCTCCACGAGGCACAATCATTGTGCCCCATTTACCCTAATGCCTTAGGGGCTCAGTCCAACCCGCAGCGTGGTATCCGTGCTGGCCGTGTTGGAACTTGCTGACCTTGACCCGCTGCTTGTGGTGCAAAAACTTACCGACTGGGCGGAGGAAATCGACAAGGAGTTGGCATCGTGCTCCCCGAACGGGACGAGACCGTGAACCCGGCGCGGGAACTCGCCGTCATTACCGGTTCTCTGGTCCACTGTTCCGATAGCGTGCCGGGTGTGGCGTTGGCATCATTAGCATCCACCCTGTGGGCGATGCGAGGCCAGGGTCAGTGCTAGTTTGTCGCTTGCGGAGCTTTGCTGGCGCCTCGTTATTATCAAGGGCCGCATCGTGATATTTTTTTACGACCCACTCCTTGATGGTGATGGTTCGGTTGGGTTACCGCTCAAACCTATAGTGTGGTGTGCGGTGGATGCTGATGTGCCAGGGCTGCCGGGTGCCATTGCTGTGACCAGTGTTTCAGATAGCGTGCCGGTAAGTGTGTTGCGACTCTTAGCCCGGGCGTTTGCCGCTACCGTGTTTTTTTCTCGACAGAGTAGTGAAGCAGCTGGTTGTCGACATGCGTGGGCTATGCGGTGGTTTCGTGTCGACGCCGGGGTCTTTGGCCTGGCGCGCATTGGTCTGATGGGTTCGCTACCGGATGTGTTTCCCTATGTGCTTTTGGGTGCATGGTGTTGCCGGTGGGTGCTGTTCTTAGCGGGTGTTTTCCTAACAGATAATATCTGTATCAATTTTAATAACTATTGGCAGAAAGGCTGATATGTTCTCTCTCAATCCGAGTCTCCAGTCGTATTCGTGGGGGTCGAAAACCCTCATCGCTGATCTGCGGGGGGAGGAATCACCGACACAGCATCCCCAGGCTGAACTGTGGTATGGGGCGCATCCAGCAGCCCCGGCGGATATTGCTGGGGTGCCGTTGACGGATATTATTGCTGCGGATCCGGATCGGGAGTTGGGCGCTGCGGTGCGGGCTCGGTTTGGGGATCGTTTGCCATTTTTGTTGAAGATTTTGGCGGTAGCGGAGCCGTTGTCGTTGCAGGCGCATCCGTCGTTAGCGCAGGCGCAGGAAGGGTTTCAGCGTGAGAACGCTCAGGGCATTGATGTGCGGGCGGGGAATCGGAATTACCGCGATGATAATCATAAGCCGGAACTTATTGTTGCTTTGACACCATTTCATGCGATGGCTGGTTTCCGGCCGTTAGCTGCGACTTTGGAGTTATTTGCTGCGCTTGATTGTCCGTCGCTTGCCCGGTATGTGGGAATGATTGATTCCACCGGTGAAGAAGCTGTCAATCTGCGGATGCTGTTTACCACGTGGATTACGATTCCGGCGGCGGTGCGTAAGCAATTGATTGATGACATAATTGTTGCGGCAAAACGAGTGGTGGCGGAGGGGAGCGCTGCCGAGTGGCAGCAGGGAGACGCTGGCAAACATTATTGAGCTGGATACCCATTATCCCGGTGACGTTGGGGTATTGGGGCATTGCTGCTCAATTATGTGAGGCTGGAGCCGGGGAGGGATTTATCTGGATGCCGGAATCTACATGCGTATTGTCGTGGCTTGGGTGTGGAGGTTATGGCCAATTCCGATAATGTACTTCGGGGTGGGTTGACTGCGAAGCATGTGGATGTGCCGGAGTTAGCGCGGGTCTTACGGTTTACCTCGTTGGTGAATCCGCGCACGTCTAACGATACTGGCTGGTTTGAGGTACCGGTTGAGGAGTTCGATATGCGTATGGTTACTGCGACGGAGGAGTCGCCGTGGTCAGCGCAAATTCCTGGGCCGCGTGTAGTGTTGTGCACCGCGGGGCACGTTACGGTGACGGTGGGACCGGCAACTCAGGTGCTGCACCCCACAGAAGCCGTGTGGATTTCGGCTGCGGAGGAACCGCTGGTGCAGGTTATCGGCGCAGGTCAGGCTTTTGTGGTGGGGGTGGGCGCACGCTTGTCGACGCCTTAAAGTTGCGGATCTGCTAGTTGCGGGTCTGTCATGGTGGCATAGGCCTGGTTGGCGGAATCACCGGGGGATGTTCCCTGGGAGTAGGGGGCATGTTGGGGTGCAGCACGGTTGCGGGGAGGGAGTTGGGGTGGGTTCCGACGCCCGCTCCCGTTCGCGTTCTGCTTTATGGGGGCTTCGGTGCTGGTGGATGTTGTTGTGGGTGACGATGAGGTTGTTGTCGGGGTGCTGGAGGCAGGAGTGGTAGCGGAGGGGTTGGGGTGGTGTCGGTATCGCCCTAGGAGCGGCGGCGGTGGTACAGGATGGACGCGGGGGACGTTTTCCGCGGTGATGGGCGGAACGAACGTGTTTATTGCCGGAAGTATTTTTCGGCTGGTTACCCCGGTCAGGGGCGACATAGGCGCGTGGTGGTAGCAGAGGATCACGTTTGATATCATTGGGTTGCTCGGTTGGTGGGGTGGTTGTGTTATCATTTTTATCCTGATTATCAGGGTTTTTCGCGGCTGCCCCAGAAGAGTTGGGGTAGGTACCGGTAGGGGGTATTGTTAGGTTGGTGCCGCTCATTGCGGCAGGGACAGGACTATCACTTGTGATAGCTGCTATAACTCCAGCATCGCTGGTGGTTTGGCTGCTGTTTTGGACAACACCGAGTTGCCATACACAAGGCCAATCACCACAGCACCAGCAAAACCGCAGGAGACGAACGCAAAGAAGCGACTGGTTGTTTTGTCGCTGCTCATTCAGTACCTCCGGCTTCGGTAGCCTGTTTACGTGTGTACTTGGCGCCTGTGGTAGCGCGCCATAGGGTCAGTCATTGACCTTAACACAAACGTTATATAGGCGGGGCAAAGCTGTTGAATCGTGGGAGCGAAAATGGCGTACGGAATTCTTTTCGGAGGTTTTTGGTGATTTCCATGGAAAGCCTCGGCAGAATCCTCTAAGTAGCTGTATAAATGGCCTTAGGTACCTCTAGGGTGCCGGGTGGCATAAGCCTTGAAAGATACGATGCAGGAAGTGAATAATCGCACAATCGAGATTTTTCTTCCTCGGAGTGTCACAAAATGAATACAAACATGGTGAGAAAGCGATAACGATATGAGTACATGGGATATCGAAATTTTTAGCCGTGAGGCTAACACTGATTTTTGGATGAGCTGGCAACTCTGGATGATGAAGATATTGTGGAGGCCGTGGAGGACAGCTGTAAGCTGGTGCTCAGTTCTACGAAGCTTTCGGCAGAAGAACAGGAAAATGGGCTTTGTGCAGCAACAATTGCGGCGATTTGGGCGGGGGCCCCATTTTCTGCCAGTGAGGTTGCGGACGAGTATCCATTCCTGCGGGAATTAGTGGGGCATATTTCGGAAGAGCTCAGTGAAGCGGCTAGTGCGGTGCTGGAAGCTGCCAGAGACGAGACGGAAGAGGATTCAGATCTGGACATTGAGCCGTTCATTGAGGCTTTGGAATGATGTTGTAGCGCTCCAATATTTTGATGCTTGGGTTTGCCGAAGCACTGGTGGCTTATGAAGTGTGATATGCGATAAATAAGCTCACGATCTACCCCCTCAAAAGGGGGTAATGTTGGTTTTTAGAGTTTTTCATGCCCGAATTGTCATGGAACGGCAAGCCTAAATTCGGTCGGCTATAGTGAGTCACATTAACCGCTACTAAACCACCATCAAGGAGTCCGTATGACGTTTGATTACAAAGTCGCCGATCTGTCTCTTGCCGAGCTTGGCCGTCATCAGATTCGCCTGGCTGAATATGAAATGCCTGGCCTCATGCAATTACGCGCCGAATATGCTGATGAACAGCCGCTTCGGGTGCGCGCATTGCCGGATCTATCCACATGACCGTCCAAACTGCGGTCCTCATTGAAACGCTCGTGGCACTTGGCGCGGAAGTGCGCTGGGCTTCATGTAATATTTTCTCTACCCAAGATGAGGCTGCTGCCGCAGTCGTGGTTGGGAAAGACGGCACCCCCGACAACCCCGCTGGTGTACCAGTTTTTGCTTGGAAAGGTGAAACCTTGCCCGAGTATTGGTGGTGCATTAACCAGATTTTCAGTTGGGGTGATGGTGTGTTCCCCAACATGATCCTTGATGATGGTGGTGACGCCACCATGGCTGTCATTCGCGGTAAGCAATGGGAAGAAGCGGGCTTTGTGCCAGCCACCGAAATAGGGATTCCGACGAGTTTATCGCTTTCAGGACACTCTTCGAACGTGCTTGCTACCGAAGGGCTAAATGGGCCACCATCGCGAAACGGTGAAGGGAGTGACTGAAGAAACCACCACTGGTGTGCATCGTCTCTATCATTTCGCCGAGGAGGGCGTCTTGCCCTTCCCAGCTATGAATGTCAATGATGCGGTGACGAAATCTAAATTCGACAATAAATACGGCACCAGGCATTCGCTCATTGATGGTATTAACCGTGCCACCGACATGCTCATGGGTGGAAAAACGTTTTGATCTGCGGATATGGCGATGTGGGGCAAAGGATGTGCTGAGGCAATGGCGGGTCAGGGAGCTCGGGTGAAAGTGACCGAGGCCGATCCGATCAATGCCCTCAGGCCCTCATGGATGGTTTCCCAGTAGTCACGGTTGATACCGCTATCCGTGATGCTGACCTCGTGATTACCGCCACCGGAAACCTTGGTATCATCACATTTGAACAGATGCTAGAAATGAAAGACCATGCGGTGCTGGGCAATATTGGTCACTTGATAATGAGATCGATATGGCGTCCTTGTTGCACCGTGATGATGTCACACGGGTGAATATTAAACCCCAGGTAGATGAGTTCCATCTTCCTAATGGACGGGCAGTATTGTGCTTTCAGAAGGTCGTCTGTTGAATCTTGGTAATGCTACCGGACATCCCAGTTTTGTTATGTCGAATTCCTTTGCAGATCAGACCATCGCCCAGATTGAGTTGTTCCACAACGATGGACAATATCAGAACGAGGTGTATCGTCTGCCAAAGATCTTGGACGAGAAGGTGGCCCGAATTCATGTGGAGGCCTTGGGTGGGGAAATTACCGAGCTTACCAAGGAACAAGCCGAATACATTGGGGTTGATGTGGCAGGCCCCTATAAGCCAGAACATTATCGGTACTAAACAGCGCCCTGTGATGTGAGAAGGATTTTGCAGGGACTTTGCCTGCCACGGGTTTTATACCCGACCCATGATGAAAGCCGCTTGTCTGGGGCGGTGCCATTACCGTTGTCGAAAGCTTCATTTTCCCAATGTTCGGAAAGGGAGCTTGGGCAGTGCGCCCCTTCGTTACGATCTCTAACAATGGGACCACATAGGCTTTGCGGCTTTTAACGCACATGGGCCACGCAGCGAGACTGTGGCAGGGCCAAAGCTCCAGTTGTCGCTTCAAGATCCGTTGGGGTCGGGGCTCATAGTCTAAAGTGGGGCTTTCGTCAGCGAGCATAGCGATTGGCACGACTAACGGCCGCATTATGAATCAAGATGAAAGCTCCACTTCCGGTCCCGCACCCAAAGCCGGAAGAATAAGCAACCAGAAGTGGAGCTTTGCTTCAAGACCCAGCCCAGCATTGAGCGTAACAACCTCACGTTTCCTCCATTGCGCCAATTCGGATCAGTGGGTAAATGTTATTTTCATTACATTGTGGGGAAACCAGTCAGGCTAGTTGGCTGGTGATGAGACGGAAGAAACTGGGTGTGGTTTTGTGGCTTTCAGTTGCTGGTGCATTGGTCCTAGCGCAAAGCTTGCGCATCATAATGGTTATTAATCCTGCGGGCATGTCGCGATAGAAAACATGATTATGTGCCATTGAGGGGATTGACGGTGCCGGCAAAACCACGCTCCTTGCCACGCTCGGGAACAGCTGCACGCAGAGGTCATTGCGTTTCCCCGTTATGAAACATCCATTCATGCTCAATTGGTGCGGCGGGCGCTATACCAACAGATGGGGGATCTCACCGATTCGGTCTATGCCATGGCGACATTATTTGCCTTGGATCGTCATGAGGCCCGCGAATTATTGCACCCGTTTGTCGCATCAAATGCTTTGGTGGTTTTGGACCGGTATGTGGCATCAAATGCGGCTTATTCATGGGCTCGTCACGGGGATGAAACCATCATCGATTGGGTGGCTGAATTGGAATTCAATACGTTAGGGTGCCCCGCCCAGACCTTCAAGTAGTTCTTAACACTACACCCGATGTTGCTGGTCAGCGCGCGATAAATCGGGAAAAGTTGGATAGAGATCGAGCACGGGATAGTTATGAATCCGATCGGGCGTTGCAGCAGCGTACAGCCGATGCGTATGGTCAGTGGTCGCGCAAAATTGGCAATCACCGTGGCTTGTCGTAGAGCCAGAAGCAGATTACCTGCACGTCGCTGATCGTATCACTGCTGCTCTACAGTAGTATAGGTTGTGAAATTACTAGTTTTAGCTGTTTGTATTGTCGAGGGTGGAGGAAATCTTGACACAGAAAGTTCTCGTTGTTGATGATGATCCAGCAATCTCAGAAATGTTGACCCTGGTGCTGAGTACTGAAGGGTTTGCCTCGGTCGTAGTCAATGATGGCGGGCAGGCCGTGGAGGTATTCCAGCGGGAAAACCCTGACTTAGTGTTGCTTGATCTTATGCTGCCGGGCATGAATGGCATCGACATTTGTCGTGCTATTCGCCAGAATCCACCGTGCCCATTGTGATGCTTACGGCTAAGACCGATACCGTTGATGTGGTGCTGGGGTTGGAATCCGGGGCGGATGATTATATTCCGAAACCATTCAAGCCGAAAGAACTAGTGGCCAGGGTTCGGGCACGGTTACGCCGTAGTGATGAATCCTCCACCGATAGCATGGAGGTAGGGGATTTGCTTATTGATGTTCCGGGGCATTCGGTTTCCCGGGATGGGGAAGAAATCTCCCTCACCCCATTGGAATTCGATCTACTTCACGAATTGGCCCAGTAAACCAGGGCAAGTCTTCACCAGGGAAGAACTATTACAGCGAGTGTGGGGGTACCGAAATGCCTCGACACTCGCCTGAGTGAAATGTGCATGTGCAGCGGTTGCGTGCCAAGATTGAAAAAGATCCCTGAAAAACCACAGATCGTGCTCACTGTCCGGGGAGTGGGCTATAAGACCGGGGAGTAGCCAAGATTTTTAGTTCCCTGACCGAGCTGCTTAATAAAGCACGCAGCGCCGTTTTACACCGATGGCGTACTTCTCTGCAATTTCAGGTGATTGGTTCCGTCTTTGTTGCTTGTGCTCTCGTCATGATTGCGCTGGCCTACATTTTGGTGTCAATTGTGACGCAACGACTCATTGACGCCAAGGTTGATGTTGCCAAGACCGAAATTGACCGTGCCCGAGTGACCGTGGAACAGCAATTAAGTGCTACCTCCATGTCGTCAAGCACGCAGGTGCGCATTAATTCGGCCAGGGCGGCCCTCACCGCGCGTTCAGAATGGGAGCTCAGATTCTCAGGCGGTCTATGAGCCCATTTTGGTGGTGGATTCGCCTGGCGATGCCATCATCAAGGCGCCAGAGAATGCACTGATCCCAGACCGCTTGCGTAGCTTCGTCAGCCAGGGGCAGGTCGCTTATCAGTTTACCACCCCTACCAGGGAGGATAACTCTACCTATAAAGGCAATTATTATTGGTACCCCCACCAAGGCGGATATCCCGCATCTCCAGGTGTATTTAGTGCTATCCATGGAGAGCGAACAGGCCACATTATCGCTGCTGCGTGGCGTGTTTACTACGGCGGCGATTACCTTAGCGGTGCTGCTGGTGGCAATCACCTGGTTGCTCACCCAGCAGGTCATTACCCCAGTACGATCCGCTAGCCGAATTGCCGAGCGGTTCGCGGCGGGGCATTTACGTGAGCGCATGGGGTTGACGGTGAACATGAGATGGCGGTTGGCCATGAGCTTTAACGCCATGGCTGAGTCATTGTCGAAGCAGATTAATCAATTGCAGGAGTTCGGCAATCTGCAACGCCAGTTCACCTCCGACGTGTCTCACGAGTTACGCACCCCCCTCACGACGGTCCGCATGGCCGCCGACCTCATCAACGATAATTCCGACGAGCTCAATCCGGCGCTACAGCGAGCGAGCGAGCTCATGGTGCGGAATTGGATAAATTTGAGTCCCTACTCAATGACCTGCTGGAGATTTCTCGTCACGATGCTGGCGTTGCTGACCTAGCGGAATCCTCGATTGATATGCGCAGTTGTGTCACTTCGGTGCGGGATCAAACCGACCACTTGGCCCAGGAACTGAATGTGCTTGTCACATTGAACATGCCAGACGAACCGGTCATGATTACTGGTGACCGTCGGCGTATTGAGCGGATTCTACGCAATCTGCTGGCCAACGCTATCGACCATTCGGAGGGAAACCCGGTTGATGTGACTTTGGCCAGCAATGCCGAGGCGATATCGGTGACAGTGATCGACCATGGTGTTGGGCTGAAGCCGGGGCAGGAAGACCTGGTGTTTAACCGGTTCTGGCGGGCGGATCCCTCCCAGGGTGCGTCATTCCGGCGGCACCGGGTTGGGGTTGGCAATTTCGCACGAGGATGCGCTGCTGCATGGCGGCTCTCTGTCGGCCGTCGGCAAGCCCGGTGTGGGCTCGTGCTTCCGCCTGACATTGCCGATTACCCCCAACCAGCGCTACGAGGAAGACCCATTGCCGCTGGCTTTGCCGTCGCAAATCCCTGGACGAGGACACCGTGGAATATGATGTGCGCGCCGAATTTGAAGCCGATGATGATGGCGTGGTAGCAAATTGGGCAGAGCTTATTGAGCAGAACGTTACCCGCTCCAAGCATCGGCTTGACGACGTGGGACCCAAGGATCCGATTTACCCCATCAGTGGGGAAACTCCGGCAATCCCGGCAGGCATCGGGGAGAGACACCATGAACCGAATGAAGACGTTAGGGGCGGTGCTATCCGTAGCGGTCCTGGTGTCTAGCTGTGCTTCTCTGCCGAACAGTTCGGAACCACAGTCCCTCAAACGGTTGGACAACCCTTCGTCTCAACAGGATTCGGGTCCCATTTCCGGGCGGGAACCCGACCCTGCTGCTCCGCGACTTTTATGCGAATAGCGCCAATCCGCTCAAACAGTATGCGCAGGCACGGAACTATCTCACCCCCGATGCCAATAACCAATGGAAACCAGGCCCGGAAACCGTCATCATTGACCGCATTGGCATGAGTCGTAATAGCACCGCTGGGGCAGACCATGTTTCCTACACGGTCACCGGCACTATTGTCGGCACCTTGGGGGAGGGTGGGGCTTATAACCCTCGTAACGAGGATTACCGCGCGGTCGTTACTTTGGAGCGGCGGGATGGCAGTGGCGGATCGCGGAGCCTCGAACCAAGCCATTATTGAACGCACAGAATTGCGGAACCGCTACATTCCCTAGAGACCTGTACTTTTTGACCCCACCGGTAACACCCTCGTTCCCGACCGGAGATGGATGTTTGCTGGCACGAACACCCAGGACACGGCCCTGATTTCGCTGTTATTGGCTGGGCCATCACCAACACTAGCGCCTGGTGTTATGGATGAATTACCCAATTCGGCAGCCTATACCCGCACCAATAATGGTGTTTACGAACTCACCGGGCTGTCGAGTTTGTCGAGGCGGCCCGCCGTCGCCTGGCGGCCCAATTGACGTGGACGCTTGCGCTTGCGGAGATTTCGGAACCGTTTTCGTTCTCCATTGATGGCGATCTGGTCCGTAACGATCGAAATAATCCCAAACTTTCGGTCAATGACTTCCGGAATATAACCCCAGCGCTTCCGGCACTTCTGCCGGTGTGCTTTACGCCTATGACCAACGGTAAAGCCTCCAGCATTTTCTGACGGCAATGTGGTGGCCGTTCCGGGGTTCCTTGGCACCAATGGCGGAATTGAATCCATGGATGTGGCCAGCCTGAACCACACGAATGTAGCAGCATCAGTGGTGACCACGAACGCGGAGGGGGACAAAAAATCCCAGCTCTACATGGGACCCGTTGATGGCGACTCACCAAGATCCTCACGGCAGCCACCTTAACTAAGCCCACATTTGAGGCTAACTCTCAGGCGGTATGGACCGTGATGGACGGTAATAAGGTCATGCGGGTTGCCCAAAGTTCAAGTAGCAGCAGTATTTCTCAGACTGAGGTAGATACCTCAGAATTGGGGGAGAACCATGGTGACATATCGGTATTGCGGTTATCACCCACCGGGGTGCAGGCCGCCTTTATCGTGGATGGTCGGGTGTATGTGGCACGGTGGCTCGCCCAACTGCTGGGGATCGCAAATTAACCAATGTGCGCGAACTCGTTCCAGCCATTGGGGATTCTGCCATCACGTTGGAATGGTCGGTGAATTCCACCCTATTGGTTGGCACGGTAAGCACGGACACCCCGGTGTGGCGCGCCGAAGTTGACGGTTCCTCCGCCATCCCATTATCTTCGGGCAATATTGTCGCCCCGGTGGTGGCGGTCAGTTCGAACTCATCAACGGTTTTCATTACAGACTCCCGTGCGGCATTACAGCTTTCTACCTCTGGAAACTCCACTTATTGGCGGGAGGTTCCCGGTTTAGAAGGGGCCCGTAGCATCACCATTGTCCCTAGGTGACATGGGGTTTTCCGACTATCTTGCCGCAGCGCTGGAATTAGCGTTACCCAAAAACATGCGCCGGTTGCGGTGCAGGTGGGGAGTGGTTTTGTGTGCAACATGCCGACAGGAATGGTCGGCGATTCCGAACCAAATTTCGACTCGGATTGATCCGGGGATTCCGGTGTGGTCGCTCGGTGTTTTGGGTGGGGTGCGGCGCCGCACCATTATCAACCTGAAGGAACGAGGTCGGGTTGATGTGATCCCATATCTGGGTGCGGTAATGCGGGCCGCGGTAGAATATCTACAGGCCCGTGGGGAGGTGGATACCAATATCATCCCTCGTGCCAGCACCCACGAAAAAATCATCGGCCGCGGCACGCGGCGGAGACGTAGTAACACGAGTATGCTATGCCTCAGGACTTACCACAGTTCCAGTGGTGCACCTGAGTGAAACCGGCAAAGATGCGGTCGGATTATCGGCTGCCGAACGGTGGCGTAATCGGTTGGGTGCGGTCCAGATTGATGAGATAAAAGTGACTTACTGGTCATGTGCTTGTTGTCGATGATGTGATTACAACAGAGCGACGCTCAAAGCGACTATTATGGTGCTGACCAGCAGAGGGGTGAAAATACGTGGGGGATTGGGGTGGTCGAACGCCTAACCTGAGAATAATCAGCATGGCGTGAAGGTTATGACCAGCGTATAATTGGGAGGTGGAAGTTTAACCCGCCACTTTTTTCAGTAAAGGTGAGTAATCCACTCATCTTCTACTTAGGCGGCTGACACAGGAAGGTACGTGATTATGACCACGCCTGCTGGTAACGGTCCCTGAACCCCGACTTCAAAGTGACCATTACTGGACGCAATGTTGAGGTTCCAGAGCACTTCGCGGAACGTGTCCATTCTAAACTTGCCAAAATCGCACGATTAGACCCGACACTAACATTCTTCCATGTAGAGCTCCAACATGAGCGTAACCCGCGCCGTGCCGATGAAAGCGATCGCATCCAGATCACCGCCACCGGTAAGGGACACATTGCCCGGGCAGAGGCCAAAGAAGATTCCTTCTACGCCGCTCTCGAAACCGTCCTCTCTCGTATGGAGCGCTCGCTGCGCAAGGTGAAGGAACGTCGTTCCATTTCCCTGTCCGGTCACCGTGCCCCTATTGGTACTGGCGAAGCCGCTAAGGGCTTAGTCAAAGAAGCAGACAAAGGTGCAGGCCGCTGGTTCCGTAATGACCATGATCCTTACGCCGACCAGGTGGAGGATGTTTTGCCAGGTCAGGTGGTGCGCACCAAGGAGCACGTTGCGAATCCCAAGAGCGTGGATGATGCCCTTTCCGAAATGGAGCTGGTTGGGCACGACTTCTACCTCTTCATCAATAGGGAAAATAATCAACCGTCGGTCGTGTATCGTCGTCACGCTTTCGACTACGGTTTGATCTCCATCGTGCCTGAATAGCGGGTGACGGCACGCCGTCGACAAGCAATTTTGGACCCAAACTGATAGTTTGGGTTCTTTCTTTTATGCTTCTTAAGCGTACAATGAAAAAGTTATTGTCACGCGCTCAAAAACAAGCAAAGGAAGACTCGTGTTTGGACTTTCCAAAGTGCTCCGAATGGGGGAAGGCCGCAAGATTAAACGGCTGCAAAAAATTGCCGAAGAAGTGCTCGCACTCGAACCGGAAATGGCTGACCTCACCGACGAAGAACTGAAGGCGAAAACCGACGAATTTAAGGAGCGCATCGCCGATGGTGAAACTGTTGATGACCTACTCTGCAGAAGCCTTCGCAGTAGCCCGTGAGGCATCCCTACCGGTGCTGGGTCAAAAACACTACCTTGTGCAGGTCATGGGTGGTGCGGCACTCCACTTTGGTGGTGTTGCGGAGATGCGCACCGGTGAGGGGAAAACTCTGACCTGTGTGCTGCCTGCCTACCTAAATGCTCTGGAGGGCAAGGGCGTGCATGTGGTCACCGTCAACGATTACCTGGCTAAGCGTGACGCGGAATGGATAAGGGCGCGTCCACGGTTCCTGGGTCTGAAAGTCGGCGTGATCCTGTCAACATGACACCTGAAGAGCGTAAAACCGCCTACGATGCCGACATCACCTACGGCACCAATAACGAACTCGGTTTTGATTACCTTCGTGACAACATGGTGCACTCCTTGTCCGAGCTTGTTCAGCGTGGCCACCACTACGCCATCGTCGACGAGGTGGACTCCATCCTCATCGACGAAGCCCGTACCCCACTCATCATTTCCGGCCCAGCCGACGGCCCCTCGCAGCTCTACACCACCTTTGCGGCCTTAGCACCCCGAATGCGTGAAGGCATTCACTATGAGGTTGATCACCGTAAACGCACCGTTGGCGTGAAGGAAGAGGGCGTCGAGTTCGTCGAAAACCAGCTTGGTATCGAAAACCTGTACGCCCCGGAAAACTCGCAGCTGGTCAGCTACCTCCAATAATGCCATCAAAGCGAAAGAACTATTCACCAGGACAAAGACTATATTGTGAGCAAAGGTGAAGTCCTTATCGTCGATGACTTCACCGGTCGCGTCCTGGAAGGCCACCGCTACAACGAAGGTATGCACCAAGCCATTGAGGCTAAAGAGGGCGTGGAAATCAAGAACGAAAACCAAACTCTCGCCACCATCACGCTACAAAATTACTTCCGGCTTTATGACAAGCTTGCCGGCATGACCGGCACCGCTGAAACCGAAGCTGCCGAGCTGCAGCAAATCTACAAGCTTGATGTGATGCCGATTCCTACCAACAAAAAGCCGCAGCGGGTGAACATGACTGACCTGGTATATAAAACCCAGGAAGCCAAATTCGCCGCAGTGGTGCAAGACATTGCGGAACGGTGTGGCCAAGGGGCAGCCGGTTTTGGTGGGTACCACCTCCGTGGAGCGTTCGGAATACCTCTCTAAGCTGCTGCAACGCCGGCACATCAAACATAACGTTCTCAACGCTAAATTCCACGAGCAGGAAGCCCAAATCATCGCTCGCGCCGGTCTGCCCGGCCGGGTGACTGTGGCTACCAACATGGCTGGTCGTGGTACCGACATTGTGTTGGGTGGTAACGAGACGTGTGCCGACATCAACCTGCGTGAACGCGGCCTCGACCCCATCGAAACTCCTGAAGAGTACGAGGCAGCGTGGGATGAAGAGCTGGAAAAGGTGAAGGAAAAGGCCAAAAGGAAGCCGAAAGGTCCGTAAAGCCGGTGGCCTGTACGTGCTCGGCACCGAACGGCATGAGTCCCGCCGCATTGACAACCAGCTGCGTGGCGTTTCCGGCCGTCAGGGTGACCGCCGACCCGCTTCTACCTGTCCGATGCGTGATGACCTCATGGTGCGATTCGTTGGTCAAACCATGGAGAACATGATGAACCGGCTCAACGTCCCTGACGATGATGTGCCTATCGAAGCTAAAAATGGTGACTAATTCCATCAAAAGGGTGCCCAGGCCCAGGTGGAAAACCCAAAACTGAATGCGGAAAAACGTGCTCAAATACGATGAGGTCATGAATGAGCAACGCAAAAGGTGATCTATCGAGACGGCGCGGGAAATTCTCGAATCCGCCGACATCGCCGCCAACATCCAAGCCAGCGATTGACGAAACCATCACCGCTTACGTGCGTGGCGCCACCATGCAACGGCTATGTGGAGGACTGGGTTGGAATCCCTTTGGCATGCCCTGGAAACCCTGACGGCCTCCATGACGGTTGAGGGCTTATCGACGGCACTCAATTCGGTGCAGCCGGTGAGCTTTCCGCAGATGACCTGTTGGGAGCAGTTCTGTGATGCCCACACTCAATATGAACAACTGGAAGAAGCCGTCACGTTGATCGGTGGCGAAGCCCAGATGCGTAATTTGGAGCGACAGGTGATTTTGCCCATACTCGACCAAAAATGGCGTGAGCACCTTTACGAAATGGATTACCTGAAGGAAGGCATTGGCCTGCGCGCCATGGCGCAGCGGGATCCCCTGGTGGAGTACCCAAAAAGAAGGCGGCGAAATGTTTGACGCCATGAAGGACGCCATCAAGGAAGAAATCGTGCGGCAGCTGTTCATGCTGCGTAAACAATTCCAGGCGCAAGCAGAAGCCATGGCCGCAGCAGCCGAGAGGCCCAGGCTTAAACGCCACGGTGCTGCCGCTTTCATTGGGCCCATGCCGTGCTGCGTCATGGGCGGCAAAGCTTAAACTGTTGCGCGTAAAGCATCTGAAGTATCCACGGGGTCACGTGCATTTTCACGATGATGGGTTGCATGTGACCCCGTGGATTTTCATGAGCGAGTCATTATCAGCGTCAGTCACCCGTCCTTAACCACCTGATATTGGGCGAGACTTGGTGAAGTGTGGCTCCCCACGCCACGGTTGGGGTGGCTCTAACCATCCGCCCTGGACGTCATCTTGGCGGATGCCTCTGTAGGGAAGTGGAGCTTATGGACGGTGACGAGATGTGGGTGAGTGTGTTCTTTGGTTATGTTGCACTTATCAGGCTGAGGATACCAGTATAGTTCCGGCATTGTCTCCAATGGTTGCGGAAAGCTTATTTAGGCTGATTGGTGGGCAATAACCACACCGGTAGCTGGTGAATTGCTACAAATATGCCTTCTTCTTGCCTATACCAGTGTTTGGGACGTTGCTATCGGTTCATCATGGTTGTCGGGAAGATAAATTGCGGTTCCAGATGACTCTTGAAGTGACGTGCATCATAATGATGTGGTGTTGCAATGATGAGTGGAGGGTACGTGGCACCTGCACAGCACAACGGATAGGACAGGAGACCGAAAGCTCCCTCGATTTGAACCTTGCTAAACTGGCCATTTTCGATCGGAAGTGGAGCTTTTTGATTGCCTAGCCCATCCGCCAATGGTGGGATAGAAGATATGATGCTGGGAAGAGCAGGTGGTTTTGGTGCGCGTAGTCGACTGGTTTGGGCAGGGTGGTGTGGGCTACGTGCTCTGAAAGCTCCCTTTCTCCTTCCCCAGTGCATATTTGCGGCATCTTGGGGCAGAAGTGGGAGCTTTGTCAGGCCGAGCCAGCCCGGAAACATCCACAAGCATGAGTAGACAGCCGTATGGGTATTGACAAGCATCGGTGAGAGCCAGCAGAGGGTTGCAAACCCCTACGGCAGCGGGATATTTAGCGCCGGCAGGCTAGATAACCCTCAGGGTTCGCATTGTGAAGTCTGGTATCTGTTGTCGATTTCACCAGTTGGGCGGTGTAGCGCGGTGTTCATTTCCGACGCTTACGGAGCCAAAGACATCAATGAGGATGGATTGTGATGATTCTTTACGTGTATTGAAGTGGAATGAGTTGATTTTGAAATTACGGCGCTGGGCGGTAGCCCCATGGCGTAATCGGAAGTTGATATGCCTGCGTACCTGATTGGAATATAATTCGGCTCGCAGTATGGTTGTGGGACGTAGACCAAAAGCACAGGACAAGGCAACTGTGACCAACGCAGTAGCAGTGTTTTTGATATCAAAGGGAATAAGTTTTGGTTCGGCTGGTGGCATGACTGCTTTTGTTGCAGGTAGCAGGACTTTAAGCACAGAAAGACCCGGGATGGGCTCTAACATGAGTATCACTTTCCTTATTTGAGATTCCCATGGCGGGCCGCCGAAGGTGACAGTGAAGGAATAAAATTCCGTAAAAGTTTCATGTTGGGGATGATTCGCTGCACAGGTTATGCAAGAATATACCCAGGACGTGCCACAATATATGTGGTACTTCAAATCTTAACGTAAATATTTCTCTGCGAGGTGAACAATAGCGGTGCGTGGTTTAATTATTGACTATGTGGGGTGTTGGACGGTACTGAGTGAAGATCAGCGTCGGTGGCGCAACCTGCTAGAAACCGTTCGGCAGGTGGGCATCCCGACTGCTGTGTTATCGAATGATCCGGGTGGCCCTGGCTGCTGATCCCATTCGGGTGTTAGAGACACAAGGCATAGTAGACGCGGTGCTGTTGTCCGGTGAGATGGGGCGGAGAAGCCTAGTAAAGAAGCATTTCAAGCAGCTGCGGACGCATTGGATTTACCAATGCGGGATTGCGTCATGGTCGATGATTCGATTTTGAATGTGCGTGGCGCGGTCGAGGCTGGTTTGGTGGGGGTGTATTACCAGCAGTTTGATCGAGCGATTGTGGAGATCACCGGTTGTTGGATATTGAGGGTGAATTCTAGATGCGTGTATATGTGCCAGCAACTGTGGATATGCTCTGGCAGTTGAATGAGTCGGGGGAGCTGACCGCTAGGTCTGGTTATGGGTTTATGGTGACTCCGGCTGTTCGGGATTTCTTTATTGAGGGGGAGGAAGAGGATTTTTCGGAATATGTTTTTGACGATGCTTCACGGGCATCATTGCGTCTGCTTGCTACCGGTGAGGTGGAGAAATTCCCACATCGGCGGGTGGTAATCTCCATTGACGTGCCAGATTCTGCAGTAACGTACCGCCCGGAGCTGGGGGAGTCTGTGGTGTCGTTGGATCCTCCGACGTTTTCGTTGCAGTCGGTTGCGGCGATTCATGTTGACGTGGAGTCGAGCGAGCCTGCCACGCAGAAAGCAATTGCGGTGATTGATGCTGCCGATTTGGGTGATGAGGATGCAGAGCTCACCGTCGGTGATGCATTGGCTAATTAGTTGGCGTGGTTTGACCCCTCCGAGTTGAGTGTCATAGTGGAGTTGCTTTAAGCTTTTCGACGCTTCTTCCTGTGCGTTAGATGTCAAATAATGGGGCTAACGAGGTCTGATAACTTAGATAGATTATGCGAACTGTAGTTAGCCTGAAGTTTATGAAGAAATACATGTTCGGGATCCGCAGCTCATTGTGTGCGTTGATGCTTATACCATTATTGGGGGGTTGTTCAGCGGAGGAAACGCAGCCGACTCAACCACCTGCATCGGAGTCAGAAGCAGCAACTACTGCTGAAGCTGCTGATGCTTCTGAAAAAGCCGTCCCTGGTGGCAACGTCAAGGATGGCACGCGGATAGATTTGACGGAGTGTACACTGCGACGTCAGAATTCGCCGGAGATTTTACCCATGGCGCAATTGACGCCGGAAAATGAGCCGGCATTGCTTGGTGGTTTTGTTGCAGATAGTACCGATCACCGGCGGATGATTCAGTTTACGATAGGGAACATGCCCGACGATCGGGACGGTACATTCACCTTGTGGTCCGCTCCCGAGGGGAAGGATCGGGTATATATGCGTTTTGATTTTAAGCACCTAAGCATAGGCGACGGAATTATTACACCACAGTATGGTTCGGATGATCCGGCAAAGAATGATGAGGTAAAGAAAATCGACAAGGGCAAAAACGGGATCTCATCATTGGGGAATACCATTGTGGTGTATTTGGTGCCGGAGTTTGGCAAATATTTTACCGATAAAACAGTTATGGAAATAAGCAATAAGACAGTGGTGACCCAGTGTAAGGCCCCAAAGTCATCAACATAAGGGGTAGTTTCGGTAGCTGCTTGCCACAGCAGCTACCGAACAGAGATTCGCTTAATTATTGATATAGCGTGTTTGCTGTACGCCTATTCGAACAGGGTATCAATCTTGATATTGTTGGCTCAATGTGCCCTATTGGTCGGATGTCTTGAAGAATCAAATCTGATAAGGCTTTAATGGGGATGTATCCAATGATAGGTAATAGAGAGGATATGTCATGCGCGATATAGCATCTAAGCGATTAATCTTGGTGGCGCTTATGACAATGCCGCTGTTGGTTGGTTGTAATATGCAGGCGTTGCTCAATAATGCTATGGAGAGCACCCCCAAATCCGAGGCGGTAACTACCAATACTCCTACTTCTAGCACTACGTTACGTAGCACCACATCACGCAGTACAACAACCACCACAACGGCTAACACCAGCACATCACGATCCAACATTGAAGGCAATGGTTCGACCATAACTTCGAAAGAGAATATCCCGGAGGGGTTGTGGTATCAGGTAGCGAATACGCATTCAATACCTGTGATAGCAAATTCCCCAATGGTTTCCCCTCGAGGGCTGAACACTTTGCCGAACTTCGCGGAGGTTCCATCGCGCAACTTGAGGGATAATCGTGCCCGATTAGACCTGAGACATCAGTGGGTTTTTCCCGCTAACCCACCAGTAACCTTGCGTATTAACCCTAAGATCGCACCATTCCTTATGTGGTGAAAAATCGAGTTTAATGGCACAAGATTTCTTCCGTAGATTTTCGGTTGAAAATCAAGAAGATCTTGACAAGGTTCCCACCAATCGCCACCTTGACATAAGTATTAAGCAGGCAAAAGAGGACGGCAACGGGACACTCAAAATTTACCTGAACTCCGATATCGCTGATGATTTTGGGGAGAAATCTATAGTCCAAATGACCAGTGAACAAATAGACACTGTGTGTAAGGGAGCTTGAGAACCTACGGTCATTATTTCCACTCTACGTTGGAACGCAATGCGGCCAATAATTTTCGCACTGCTATGACCCGCCTTCCAGTAGGGGAATCGATATTGAATGAATCTAGTTGACATTCCGGGTCAGTTGGCGGTCCGGCATGAGTGCAACCACGTGGGCAATCGTGCACTGCTTCAGCCAAATCTTCGAACACTCCTACAACCGTATCTGCATTCACATGGGCCAGCCCAAAGATCGGATTCCCGGGGTATCAATGATCCAACCGTCGGTCGGCAACCGTAGCGCTACTGTTTGCGTGGAAGTATGTCGGCCTTTCCCCACCCCGGAAACCTCACCAGTTTCCCGCTGGGCGTGCGGAATAATGCGATTAACTAGGGTAGATTTTCCTACCCCGGAGTGCCCAATCAAGGCAGTAACATGACCACTTACAATGTCGAGGATGGGTTCTAAGTGATCGTTGATTCCACATATCACTACCGGCACATTCAACGCATCAAACTCGGTGGCAAATTGGGTGGGATCCGCCAAGTCGGATTTGGTTAAACAAATAATCGGTTGCAGGTTTCCTACAAACGCAGCAACCAGGGCGCGTTCCACAAACCCGGTTCGGGGTGGTGGGTCTGCCACGGCAAACAATCAAAAAGCTGTTCGGCATTGGCCACCACAATGCGTTCATATGGGTCGGTGTCATTCTGCGGTGCGACGTAGTACGGATTTTCGTTCAGCTAGCTTGACGATTCGCGCTAAAAGTATCTTTTCGCCCAGACGTATCGCCAACTATTCTCACCGGTCACCAACCTCTATGGGGGTGCGACCGAGCTCCCGAGCGCGCATGCATACTATGGGGTTGTCCTGGGCGCTCTGGTCATCTAACACTACTCCCCACCGGCCCCGATCCTTGGTTATCACCATGCCGAATTTGGCATCGTCATGCTTTGGTCGGTCTTTAGTTCGGGGCAGGAACGTTTAGATGGGCGGATCTTGACATCGGATTCATCCCAGGAACGTGTCATGGCATACCCATTTCGCACCATGTCTCGCACATGCGGTCAAAGCCCGGTAGGGTTTTGGCTGTTGTTTCGATGTTTTCTACTTTGATTCCGGGAGCGACTAGCCCAATGATGGCGCCGGTGGTCGCCATGCGGTGGTCGTCGTAAGTAGACCAATGCGCCCCATGAAGACTACCTGACGGTTTGATGGCCAACCCATCAGGTAGCTCGAGCACTGGCCACCAATTTTAGTAATCTCCGTTGCTAACGCTTGAAGCCTGTCTGTCTCATGACCGTGTAAATGCGCAATTCCCGTTAATGTTGATGGTGATTTTGCGATAGTTGCCATTGCCGCAACCGTGGGGGTCAATTCACCAATGTCCGACATGTCAATTTCTATCCCTGGGAGTGATCCCGGCTTTGGACCTGTCACAGTGAGATCACCATCAGTGAGTGAAACTGTACAGCCCATGCGTTCCAAAATATTTCGGATTGCGTCACCTGGTTGGGTGGTGGTTGTTGGCCAATCCTTCACCTGCACGGTACTGCCAGTAACTGCGGCAGCTGCTAAAAATGGTGTGGCATTTGATAAATCCGGTTCCACCCGTACCACCCCACCTCGAATTGGGCTGGGTGTTCGGACCATTGATATGCCGTTGTAGTGTCCACGCTAGCTCCAGCTTGTCGCAGCATATGAACAGTCATTTCAATATGCGGCATGCTCGGTAGTGTCTCACCTATATGGCGTACGGTTATCCCTTGGGCAAATCGTGGTGCTGCCAGCAATAAGCCAGAGACAAATTGGGATGATGCTGAGGCATCGATCTCTACCATGCCCCCATGGGAGAGCCATTGCCTGAAACTTTAAATGGAAGCTATCTCCTTGAACGGAAATTCCTAGTGCACGTAATCCATCTAAGATTCCTTCATGGGTCGTTGACGTGCATGCTCATCACCATCAAAAAACACATCACCATCAGCTAATGCGGCTAACGGCGGAACAAATCTCATCACGGTCCCTGCCAGGCCACAGTCCACTGTGCCGCCGGTGAACCCAGTTGGCTCCACAAAAATTGTGGCAGTAGCGGGAGTCAGGATCTGGCTCTGCTTGGACATCCACGCCAATACGTTTGAGGGCTTGCGCCATGAGTTGGGTGTCACGGGACCATAGAGCGCCGGTGATGGTGGTGGGATTTTTCGGCAATGGCAGCTAAAACTAAAGCCCGATTGGTGATTGATTTCGACCCTGGTACTCGCACCGTTGCTTTGAAGGGTTTATGAAGTGGGGTGCAAGGGAGCTTCCCAATATTTAAATGGGCGAGGTTTTTCTGTCATGTGAACCATGATAAAGGGATGCGCAGATGATTGGGGGCTTTGGTGATCTCTATAAGATCGAATTGTTTCTTGGGAGTCGGAACGAAAGCTCCCGTTCTGACCTAAAACCAGGAATAATGGGTCCAGTTATAAGGAAAGTGGAGCTTCCGTATATTTCGACAGCGTGAGCTGGGCTGGATGCTAAATAGAGCTAAGCTCCCTTCTGCAGGAAAATGCGTCAAAACTCAGTCTTTTCAGTCAAAAGTGGAGCTTTGTAATGAATAGCATCGGGTAGAAAAGCCATTGAACACCATGATCTGCAAAGAAAAACAGGTTATTTATGAGATGCGAGAAAAATGAGGGATAGAAAACGCAGGATAAAGTTATAGATTCACGACAAATTTCATGAGGCAAGCAACAATGGGCAGGTTTAGGTGAAGGATGCCCAAAGCGGTGGATTATTTAAATCAGGAACAGTGTGTTTTTCTGGGCTATGCCGGTGAGGATTTTGGTTAAGAACCACCGCGATGGTGGGAATAAGTTTGTCGATAAGTTCTGATGGATGGAATCGCAAAAATATGGTATCCCATGCTGAGAATGGCGGTTTCTCTGGCCCGTTCTTCAAATAAGACTCGGGCCGAGTCAGCGCCACCATATTTAATCCGGCCATCGATTTCCACCACAAGCCACCCAAATAACAGCAGGTCAACCCGGATTCTAGAATATAAACCGCTGGGCTTTTTAATGCTCATTTGGGCTTGCGCCTCAATAGAAGTCGGGGATAAACCTGGGCAGCCAAATAATAGGCAAGAGTTTCACTAGGAGAATCAATACCGTAGCGAGCCAGAGCAAGCACTTTTCGGGCTTTGGTGATTCCCCATTCACCTCGCCGGTCATCAAGATATTTCTGAAAAGTATCTTTTCGATATCCTGCACGTAGTGCAGCCTCAATGAAAGCTAACCCTTCTAGCTCACCATCAATAGCGCAAATGTCGGTGAAGGTTCGTTCAGGCGTGGTGATTCGATACCCACAGACCTCTTCCCAATCCGAATCAGGGAGACTGGCGCGCCGATAGTGAGCTATGATCGGCCATTGATTATGAGAAGGTGTGTGTGGTTTGCCCGGCAATGTTAATGTGACCCGGGTATCGTGCTGGAGATTGAGAATAGGAATGCCCCGGATAGCGGCGGCTGCTTTCCCGCAAATCACTGCAGCCCGGGTGCTTCTTCGGAGGGCCTCAGCGTGAAGGAGGAGCTTCTCAAAATAAGGAAGACAATCGTATTCTTTGGTAGCAACCCATTGGGTTTTAGTCAGAGATGTATGCCGCCCGTACCATCGATCATGAACATCGCGCGCTGGAGCGATCAGGGGGATCATAACTTAAGAAATACACAATGAAACCTATGGTGTAAATACCTTAAAATGTGGGTTTAACCACTAGTTATGCTAGCAAATCTGCGAAATTTGCACCTGTCACGTTTGCTAAGTCCTGTGGTGCGATTTCGATGTCTAGCCCACGGCGGCCCCCAGAGACAAAAATAGAGTCCCATAACTGTGCTGACTCATCGACAACCGTAGGCAATTGATGCTTTTGACCAATGGGTGAGATCCCACCGGGATATAACCTGATGACTTTTCGGCATCATGTGGATCCGCCATGATGGCTTTTGCTAACACCAGGCTACGGCCGCCTTTTTTTAGCGACAGTTGGTATGTTACTGGTAGGCAGCACACCGCCAACCGGCGTTTGGGTCCTTTCCAGCGCTAAGATCGATGACGAGTGTTTTAAATACTCGCTCTGGATCTGTTCCCAATTCTGCGACAGCGTGTTCACGCAAAATGGTCATTGCCAGCAGAAAAAGTATGCACCTCATGGGAAATTCCGGCATCCTCTAAAATTTTTCAGCGCAGGTGTTGCCGAATGTGGTTTCTTCTTGGACATAAAAACCAAGAATGAGGCGTAGTGCTTGTGCCCAGTAAACTAGGGGGCAGACGACAAGGAAGGTAGACCCAATCCCTGATGGTTGCAACTACACCGGAACTGCAAGAGCGATTTGAAGCCGAAGCCCTGCCACTTATTGATCAACTCTATGGTGGCGCGCTTCGTATGACCCGCAATCCGGCAGATGCCGAAGATCTGGTACAGGAAACCTATATTAAGGCATTTTCAGGCCTTTGAACCTTTTACTCCAGGTACCAATCTTAAGGCGTGGCTGTACCGGATTATGACCAATGCCTACATTAATTCTTATCGTAAGAAACAGCGGCAACCACTGCATTCTTCGGCAGAAGATGTTACTGACTATCAATTGCTTGATTCTTCCACTCATACGGCAGTGGGGTTGGAATCTGCCGAGGTGGCAGCATTGAAACGTTTACCTGACCAAACGATTTCTAATGCCATGAATGGTTTGGCTGAGGACTATCGCATGGTGGTGTATTACGCTGATGTGGAGGGATTATCGTATAAAGAGATTGCAGAAATTATGGGCACACCGGTAGGCACGGTCATGAGTCGACTCCACCGGGGAAGAAAACAGTTGCGAGAAACGTTAAAAGATGTAGCGCATGAATACGGCATCGATGTGAGTGCCGTCGAAAAGCAATAAGGAAGGTTACATCATGCACGAAACCGACTGGGCGGCCTCGCGCCCGCACGTCTCTAGCGAATGTAATTGCCATGACCTGCATATATTTCTTTACGAACTGGTAGATAACGAGCTTACCGACGAGGATTGTAGTCGGCTGAAACGTCATATCAGTGAATGTCCAGCCTGCGCCGAAAAAGTAGCTGCCGAAACCGCCTTGCGGGAGATCCTTCACTGTTGCGCTTGTGATGCGCCGAAATCACTGCGAGATAAGATCCGCGGTGAGCTTTCATCTAGGAATGAGTAATAACTGTGGTCCTTTGCTAGCCTACAATGTATGTCTCATAAACATATGTGCGCGTTAGCCTCACCATGGCTATCTCTACCAGCGTTATTGTAGCACCCAACGCGAGTGCTCAAAGCTCTGATCTGTCGTCTAGCAGCTCTAGTAGCTCCAGCGATTCCAATAAGTCTAGTGGGTCTAGTGGATCCTCTGATTTGTGGGAAAGAATTCTTAAACTCCTCGGCCGTTCCAAAATCGTCCCACTCATCATGCAAGTAAGCCCCGGAATCATCACCAAAAATGGGAGACATCCTAGGACGTGGCATCTCAGATCATGTGGGAGCCATGGCTGGTGATCTTGGCATCATGGTGCCCATCAACAAGAACAAAAGAATTCGCCATTATCTTTGGCGATTCTTTCAGCGGAAACGGCTTTGGCCAAGGCAATTGGATGAGCCCCATTGGTGCCATCGCTACCTATGATGATAATGGCCAAATTGTCGTCAAACGGCCCCTGAATAAAGGCGATAGAATTGAGCAATTGCTCAAATATAATCACGACAATAATTTGACTCTCATTCCTTCGGACGTCATCAACCTGGATGGAACCCTCTACATGCAGGGCATGTGGAACGAAGGGCTCGGTAATGTTCGCGGCACCCAAATTTGGAAGTCAACCGACCAGGGCAAAACCTGGTCGTCTGTCGCCACTACCAGTAAACATTTCATGAATGGTTTTGGTGATCTTCTCACCTGGGAACGTGGTGACGACGGTTACGTCTATGTCATGTCCAGCCGTTTCAACCGTAATGATGGTGTCTATCTCAGTCGTTTCCGACCCGAACAAATCGGGGACCGCAATACCTGGGAGCACTATGTCAATGGGAGTTGGGAAGCCAATGGGGGCAGGAATATCAGTCCTATCATCAAGGACGATATGAAAGCCGGTGAAATGTCCCTTCGCCGTATCGAAGACCATTGGGTACTGTGCATGTTTAATGAAAAACCGCATCCATCGAGGTTCGTATTTCTGACCGTATTGATACTAATTGAACGATATCAAACCTGCTCACGTTGTTGTTGCAGGTAATGGTGGGTGGGGCGCCGCACAGACCCCCAATAACTTCACTCAACTTTACGGTGGTTACATTGCACCAGGATCCACGATTGCCGATATGAATATCGTGGTTTCCCAATGGAACACCAGTAATAATAGTCGGTATATGTCCACGCAGTTTAACGTGAAAGGCCTGGACAAATTCTTCGGGATCACTCCCAAGGCCGAGGAAGTCGCCGCCAACGGTGCTCAGGCGAAGCCCGAATTGCAGAATGCGCCAGCACCCGCCAACCACGATGGAAGTGATAATCAAGGATCTGGCGTGGGTGATGATCGTCAGATTGAGGTTCGAGAATCGCCGGTTGACCCCGAAGTCAGTGGACAGCTTGCCGAAGAAAAAGCCGCTGAAGCTGCTGCCGATGTCACAGTGGTACCGCTGGATGAAGAACACCAGTAACACATCCGATCAAGGGAGCCTTTGGTCAAGTTTGGTTTAATGCCAATCTGCTACATCAATAGCAGACTATTGTTGATGCCCCACTGGTCACAATCGCGACTGGTGGGGTTAAAAACTATTCTCATGATAAGAAAAGCGATGTGGGAGCTATAGTAGGGGTCCAGGGAAGACTATTAGCACATCAGAACCTGGTGAATACGGTGAAACTCGCGCAGCGCAGATACTCATGTGGCAGCTTTATGGTGGTTTGCGGTGTTTTGGCGGTGATATGAATCACATTATTTGCGGTGGGGCTTGTGATGTATCGCAAGGAAAATGTTTTAAAGCTCCACTTTCCAATGAAGGATTCATGATTTTCCCAATAGTCTATTGGGAAGTGGAGCTTTGGCATTATGCCAGAGCTCCCACGAACCAATCAGACGATGAGTACGTGCTGTTTAAGCATTCATTGTGGTCCTGATTAGTGCCAGTTCGGCGTCAGCATGATCGGTAGGTGCCGGATTGTAGTCGATTTGAGACGAGATTCGATGGTGAGGCGAAGCCAAAAGCTCCCCTTTCATATCAGCATGGTGGGGCATATCACCAGCGATTACAGAAGAGGAGCTTTTGCTTAGGATTAGCCTGCGGCAAGCAATATGCTCCGCTTTGATCATGTCAGTTTCAGCCCTGACTTGGGCTAGTTCAACCGTTCTCGAAACTTTATATGAAGCCCCACGTGAGACTAGTCAGCAATTCGAAACTAGGTTCGAACTATGGGGTGGTTATGTCTTACAACCTCGCTATGCTCGCGGTAAAAACCATGGCATGATGCATCACAATACAGTTACAACTACGACGAGGATCCAATAGGAGGAAAATGAATCTGAAAATACCCCCTCACCAATAAGCCTGTCCAACGTGACCAGATCTGAGTATAAAGGGTTAACGTTAGTCCATTTCGCCTTACTCTCGCTCCGCCCCAATGTTTGTAATACTGGGATGCGGAATACTTCATCGCAAGGAAGATCCGTGAATATTGCTGCTATCGGTCAAGGTCGACCGAAGAAAACTACCCCACTCAATGCCATGGAATTTATAGGGCCTACAGGGAATGTGGTCGTGAAACTTGTGCCTAATATGCTGGTCAAAGCAGAAACCATTGCCATGAAGACGGCCGGATTATCACCAACTAGAAAACAAAAGGTTGGCTATGTGCCGCCTGCTTCAACTGGTTTCCCGGCGGCAGCGCTCGCGGCAGATCTTCAAGGCGCACAATATGCCCTGGACCTGATTCCTACGATGGAATGGGCCAGGCGCGTTGCTGGCACCGATGCTTCCGCTGTGCGGACCAGATTCGATACGCTGGATGATGCGCTGTTTGAAGCTGCGCCGCGGGTGATTCCACCGATTTTTGACGAACTAGCACGTATTTTCGCCAAGGTGGAGAAAAACACTTATGCCAGGCACTATTACGCCAAGGCACGGCAGGTTGAACGAGATTACGATCTTCCCATTGATACGTCGCAGCGGGCGGCTACTTTTGTCGAGTTTTTCAATCTGGGTGTTGTGGGCGTGCGGGAACTGCGCGATCAGGTGCGTGCTGATTCGCAGTCTTCCGTGCAAGTGCTGGTTGCGGTGATGCGCGCCGGGGTGGGAGCGTATGCGGGGGTGCTGCAGGATATCCCTGAGGATAAGCATCAATACTTTCTTGAGGCGATTCTGGGATCGTCAGGTTTCCGCAGGTCGGAGGCGGGCTTTTTTTCAGGAGACTCACGAGTCGTTGCGGACGCTGACATCGAAAACCCTGATTGTCGGGCGGTTTTTGCGCAAGTCCCGGCCGGCGCATCTTACGGCGGCGGAATTTTTTATCGTTGCTCCGATGATTGTGACGCTATCCCGACTCTAGCGGCGGATTTGGTTGATTGGCTGGAAGGTCTGGGATACAGAGAGTGTTACCATCTGATCGCAGATTGGTCGATGCGGTGCGGAGCATGTCGTTGTCGGGCTTGTCGCTTGTGCCCCCGTTTTTCAGTTTTTCCCATCGACCTTGTGGACGCATTGTGCAAAGCGGTATTGAGTGGAATGGCGATTTTGGTGAGGAACTGCGCTGGCAGGACTGGGCGAGCGACTCGAATCGGTGTGACTTGGCGGGGATTTGCTCCCACAAGCGGCTGCGTGGGTGGCTTGTCGCAAACCTGAATATTAGAACTATTGCGAACAATTTTGATGCGTTTGCGGCATCGAAGCCCGCTCGGCGGTTGGTGAGTCTTGTGTTGAACCGCTTGGTGAAGACAAAGCAGCAACTTGCTGGCTCCGGGCCGGAGTGGGATATTTTCCAGACTCGGCAGTTGGCATATGTGTTCGATAAGAGGTTTGTGTCGATGAATTCCAAAGCAGTGGCGCAGCTTCGAGACTTTGATCCAGTAGCAGAGTTGCAGTTACGTATTAGTCGTGGGGTTATGAGCGAATTGGCCTGGCTAATGCTTGAGCAGGTTTGCAAAAGCCATAAGAGCTTTTGAGCTTTATGATGCCTACCCCTGCAGTTGCGGTACAGGTAGGGCAAAGCATTGAGATGATTGACGGTGATGCCATTGTGGCACGTGGCCGGTTGCCCAAAGATTGTCGCATCCTCGATTCGGCTTGGTTGGTGGGGGAGCGGATCGCGGTGCGTTATGACGATGCTCATGGTGCCCGCCATTGTCGACTATTGGGGCCCGCACCCGCAATGACGGTGAGTTGCTTGCCCCTGGGGGTCACAGGAATGCAACGGCAAGGTTGTGGCACCGGGCCGCATTATGTGCTTGTCGACGACGTTGCAATGGTGTGGGAAACTGGGGAGATTGTCGACATGGATTATTTTTCACCACTTAAACGTGGCACCAGTGTGCCTGGCATAAAGATTACTGGGCTGCGGCGCACTAGAATTCCCGCCGATCATGAGTTTCTTATGTCGGATTCACTCGTGGTTTCAGCTCACCCCACCACGGCGGATGGCCCTTGTGGAGTAAGTAATGGCGCGCATATCGCATTGTCTTTTTGGGCCTCGTGACGGCACCGGTGATTATCGATTGGTCACACCATTGGGTAGTTTCCGGGCACCAGTTCCCCTGTGCGCGGCACTGAACCGTCCTGGCGGTGGGACATGGCTTTTGAGTCGGGATCGGATGCTTATCGATGTTGATTCAGGGCTTCCCATCGCTCAGGTTGCTGATGGTATCGGCGGGGTTCCGGTGGGGGCATTAAACCAGCTCCGACCCCGGGATCTTAGCATGAGCACCGCGCTGCGGGCCGTTACCACGGAGCAGGCTGAAGAGCTATGGGAAAACCCGGAACTGGCAACGATCGAAAAACTATTCGGCTCCAATTCGGTGATTGCGGAATCGCTATTATCCCTGGTTTCTAAGGTGCGGCAGCTCCATGGTTGGTTTGGTGCGACCGATTATTCCGAAACGAATGATATGAGTGAGGCGGCATTATCACTGTTGTTTACGGTGACCGGTCGCACCGGTCGGGGCTCCCGAAGCGTCAATCCGTACCATGAGGCCACCAAGCTTTGGGAGGTGCTCAGCCGCCTTGATTCGGATCCGATGCCGACCACCACAATGACATTCCGCTGGTTGGACTATATTGGCCGGGAGAAGACGCTTGTGGCAGGATTGGCTGGCCGGCATCTGGATCCCGACGTTGTTGCAGAGGTGTGCCGTTTTCCTGCTATGGGCTACAGAATTAGGAATATTTGGTTCCGGGTGGCAGAGCCGAGATGCGCATACTGGTCACTATGATGGTGACCGACATTGTGGTATAACCGTAACCGGGTTTTGGTATATCGGCCTGATTTGTCCGATTCCCGCCTCCCGGATCTTTCGCTCACCCGTTCGGAGTTCATCTATTATCTGGGGGTGATTCTGGCGTGGTCTCGGCACCCGGATCGGCCCGGATCGGTCGGCGCAGCTCGCGCCCATACCATTCTCACCCCGGAAACGTGCACGTATATGTTGGGCGGCCTTGTGGTGAGTCCCGGCGAAGGCGTGCCTGCGCCGGCAGTGCGAAACCGGTACGGGTTGAGTCAGCCGGATATGCACATTGCCATTCTTCAGTTGCGAGGCTTGACGCGGATTGATTACGTGCTTGGTGCCGGGGTCAGTGCGGATTTTTCCGAGACCGGGCTGGACATTGCTGCCATGGCAGCACAATTAAATGCAAATACCGGCAAGCCCATCATGCATATCACTGCTGCTCAGTTTCAGCAGGCAATGCCTCAGTTTGATGATCTTTCCTGGCTCACTAACGTTGCCTTATCCGAAACCACAGAGGTGCCGGTTGGTTTGGATGAATATTCCGCTGGCGATTATCTGGCGACATTGCTGCACCTTATTAGTAACACGAGCCTCGACGATCCTGCACGCGGAGTGTTTCGGGAGAAATTACAGAACCTGAAAACCTATGGGCAGCAATTGGATGCCGGAGAGTGGGAGGTCGGAACAATCGATATTGTGGGGGCGGCTGATTATCGGAATCTTGACTATTTTACCCGGAATACCATGCCCATTCGGGTGCTGTTAGAGGGCATCTTAATGAGTTGCTGATGGATTTGGGGCGCACCGGTGGGCCAGCGGGGGATCCTCATGACCCATTGGTGTCCGTCCCGGAGATTGTGGCGGAGGTGGCGAACCGATTTGCGGTTTCTACGGATAGCGCCAGGTATTTTCTGCAGGTTTTGGCGTTGGCCGATCCCACCGATGCTCACGTTCGTGCCTGGAATGGGTGGCGAAAATCGCAGCTTGATAAGGCCGCTGCGCCACTTGTAGCGCAGGGGCTCCTGGTGCAGGGTGAGCATCCTGGCGCTGGACGTGGCCGGTTCCTGCCGGGTGCTTGGCAGGACGGAATAGAGGCTAGCAAGGCTGTTCGATATTTGGTGTGGGAGGACATGGGGCCAATTCTCACGAAATGCCCACCGTTATGGTCTATGGATCGACTCTTCGCTGTGGCCTGGCGTGATTACATCAAATAGCTAGGTTGCGCACAAGTATTCGACCGCGGCATGGTGCACGCCTGGTTCGAGTGACGGTGTGTGAGAACTAGTAACGGGGCAAACAGGGTTTGCAGTGCGAGATTGTTTTGAGTGATTTTTTTCACATTGAAACCTACGGGGAAGTAACCTACGCTTCCGTAAAAGGTATTGCCGTTATTTTTGGCAACCCAATCGAAAAACCCTAAGTGAAGGAACGTGGAATGAACCTTTCCCCCTTGCATGCAATCACTAATGTTGGTGTGCTTCTCGGAGGTCAAGCTTCGGCATGGCAAAAGAACCTGGCAGCATTTGGAACGGACTCATACATCCGCACCCAATTGGAAAACCTCATTGATGCTGCTCAGCTCAAGATTGCTCCCGTTGTGCAGGGAAGTATCCCAGATTGTGCCAGGTGGCCTGACCCGGCTACGCCAGATCATTGCCGCAGAATCCGCAGATGACATCAAGCCGGAAGAAATTGATGCCGAACCGGCGGTATCGGTTCCGGGGATTCTGCTGGGGGAAATCGCTGCCGTTACCCAACTCGGTCAACTGGGTTTCACCCCAGAAAAATACACCGCGTACGGCCACTCCCAGGGTGTTCTGGGGGTAGAATGCCTCACCGAACTACCTGGTGACAATTGGGCCGATGACGAGAAACTCGTCAACTATGTGGCCTTTGCTTTCCTCCTTGGTGCAGCCGCATCCCAAGCCACCTTTGGCAGGATGATGTCCGTTCAAGGCGTGCCAGTAGAGTTGCTGCCCATCGCTCCCGGCGTGATCAACAGCCCCATTCGGGCAGTCTATTCCGGGGACAGCGCCGAATTGGCGGCAGTCAAGCGTGCGGTGACGGCAGCCGTCGATAAGTATAATGCCACCATTGACACCCACGAGCGCGGCGGGGAACATGTGGATGTCACCTTCGCCGACCTGGGAGTGAAAGCCGCATTCCACCATGAACACAACCGTGAGGCTGTCGCACAGGCGGTCGAATGGTCGGAGAAATGTGGCCTTAATGCGGTGGATGCTCAACGGCTCGGCGACTACATTCTCGTTGACCCATATGAGTGGAAAGTCGGCGAGCACGACTACCTGCTTACCCTCGACAAGGCGCTAGGCCAGATCACCTCCGAACAAACTGATGCCATCATCCTCGATGGCTCCACCCCGGCTAAGCGTGACGATCTCGCCACCCCAGGCACCGAACTGCCCAAGCTCATCAACTTTGATGATTTCGCGCCGCGTGTCATCGAGCTCCCCACCGGGGAGCGCAAGGTTCAAACCGCCTTCAGCCGGCTTACCGGCTTGTCGCCCATCATCCTGGCCGGCATGACCCCCACCACCGTGGACGCCGATATTGTTGCTGCCGCAGCTAACGCTGGCCACTGGGCGGAAATGGCAGGCGGCGGCCAGTATTCGGAGGAAGTCTTCAACTTCAATAACGACAATCTCCAAGCCCAATTGGAGCCCGGCCGTAGCGCCCAATTCAACTCCATGTTCTTCGACCGGTACATGTGGAACCTCCAATTTGGTCAACAGCGTATCGTTTCCAAGGCTCGTGCCGCAGGTTCTGCCATCAACGGCGTCACCATTTCCGCCGGCATCCCCTGAACTGGAGGAAGCCAACCAGCTCATCGCCGACCTGCACGCTGACGGATACCCCTACATCGCCTTCAAACCGGGCACCGTCGCTCAAATCCGCAGCGTTTTGGAAATCGCCGACGCCAACCCCGAAACCGACATCATCGTACAAATTGAAGATGGGCACGCTGGCGGTCACCATTCCTGGGTCGACCTTGACGATCTGCTGCTCGCCACCTACAAAGAGCTGCGGCAACGCCCCAATGTGGTCATCGTAGCCGGCGGCGGCATTGGTACCCCCGACAAGGCTGCACAATATATTTCCGGCGACTGGTCGCTGAAACACGGCCGCAAACGCATGCCTATCGACGGCATCCTCGTCGGAACCGCAGCCATGGCCACCAAGGAAGCCAAAACCACCGACGAGGTAAACAAAGCCCTCGTCAACACCCCTGGCATTAACGAGGGCTGGGTGGGCCGACTCAAGTCCGACGGTGGCATGACCTCCGGGCAATCACACCTGCTTGCCGACCTGTACGAGATCGACAACGATTTCGCCCGGCTTCCCTGACTCATTACCTCACTCGACCCCGATACCTACGCGGATCACGCCTCGGAAATCATCGAAGCAATCAACAAAACCGCGAAACCCTACTTCGGCGATGTCGAACTGATGACCTACGCCCAATGGGTCGAACGCTTTGTCGAATTGGCGTATCCCTTCACCGACCCCACCTGGGATGACCGATTCTTCGACCTGCTGCACCGCGTCGAGGCCCGACTCAACCCCGTGGACCATGGGGAAGTGGAAACCCTCTTCCCAGAGATTGCCGACATCGCGGACGCATCTGCGGCCGTCGACAAGCTCCTGGCCGCATACCCGCAGGCCCGCGACATCACCGTGCAACCCAGCGACGCCGCCTGGTTCATTACGCTGAACCGCAAACACCACAAACCCATGCCCTGGGTGCCCATCATCGACGGCGACCTCAAGCGGTGGTTCGGCCTGGACTCCCTGTGGCAAAGCCCACGACGACCGCTATCCGGCACGTGCAGTGCGGGTCATTCCCAGCCCCCATCTCCGTCGGCGGCATTACCCAGGTAGACGAGCCTGTCGCCGACCTGTTGGGTCGTTTTGAAGCCGCCTGCGTAGACAAAATCGCCACCGAAACCGGCGAAGTCGAACCAGCCTTCTCCCGGCTTGCCGACACCCCGGCGGACACCATCTTGAAGTCCCGCACCATTTTCCTGGCACGGCCACCTGATCGACAACCCGGCTACCATCTGCCGGAAACCGCCTTCGACCTCATCGAAGAAGACGATAACCAGTTCATTCTTCGCATCAACGCCGACTCCACCTGGGAGCACCTCCCCGAGGACAGCCGCCCCTACCATGTCAAACATGTCGACATTCCGCTGGAGTTGCCGGAATCCGTTGCTACTGGGGCCAGCCCGGTTGTGTCCCATGACCGCCTCCCCGATGCGGTATTCGCCCTGCTCGCAGGCGTCGCCGGCGTAGGCTCCGTCTCCGCAGCAGGTGACACCATCACCGGCCTGCCCGAGGTTGACAACCATGGTGACGTCCACGACAGCTTCCACCTGCCGGCCAAACTGCCCCGTACCCATGCCGGTGTGGCTGGCGGCAACCCCGCCGAAATCACCCCGGATGTTCTTGTCGCCCCCTGCTGGCCCGCGATTTATACTGCCCTGGGCACCGGAAAACTGGCTGACGGATACCCAGTTATCGAAGGTTTGCTCAATGCCGTCCATCTCGACCATGTGGTCGATTTGAAGGTGGATCTTGCCGAACTTGCCGATGGCCGCCGCATCGACGTCACAAGCCGTTGCGCATCCATCGCCGAATCCGCCTCCGGTCGCATCGTCACCGTGGAACTGGAACTGTATTCGGACGGCGAACAAGTAGCCACCATGATGGAACGCTTCGCCATTCGCGGTCGCCAATCCGGCACCAATACCCCGTGCCCGCCCCCCGCCTATGGTGGCGTCACCGGGAAATCGTCGACACTCCTCGGTCCTTCGTCGACCGTGCCGTGGTTACCGCACCCGCCGACATGACCCCATTCGCAACTGTCACCGGTGACTACAACCCCATCCACACCTCCTACAACGCCTCCCAACTCGTGGGTCTGCCCGCACCACTCGTGCACGGCATGTGGCTGTCCGCCACCGCGCAACAAGTTGCCGGTCGCCACGGCACCGTCCAAAGCTGGACCTATTCCATGTACGGCATGGTGCAGCTCAACGATGAGGTGGAAATCACCGTCGAACGCGTCGGACGCATCGGGCTGCAGCCCGCATTGAAATCACCTGCCGTATCGGTGGGGAAGTGGTCTCCCGTGGTCAGGCCATTCTTGCCGAGCCCGTCATTGCCTACGTCTACCCCCGGCCAAGGCATCCAGGCCAAAGGTATGGGGCAAGGCGATCGGCAGGCCTGCCCCGCCGCCCGCGAGGCCTGGGAGCGTGCCGACAAGCACACCCGGAAGTCCCTGGGCTTCTCTATCATTGATGTGATCGACAACAATCCCACCAAACTGGTGGTGGGGGACACCACATTCCGGCACCCCAAGGGTGTGCTCAACCTCACGCAATTTACCCAGGTGGCCCTGGCCGTTGTTGCCTACGGGCAGACTGAACGCCTCCGGGTGGCCGGCGCCCTGTCGTCACAAAACATGTATGCGGGCCACTCCCTGGGCGAATACACCGCCCTGGCATCTCTCGCAAACATTTTCGATCTCGAAGCCGTCATTGACATTGTGTACTCCCGCGCTCCGCAATGCACTCCCTGGTGCCCCGCGATGAACAAGGCCGCTCCAACTACGGTTTGGGCGCCCTGCGGCCCAACATGATCGGTGTTGCAGCCGAAGACGTCAACGACTACGTGCAACGCGTCGCCGAAGAATCCGGCGAATACCTGGAGATCGTGAACTACAACATCGCAGGTCAACAGTATGCTGTTGCCGGTACCCTCGCCGGGTTGGCGGCACTCAAAGACGCCACCAACCACCCCAAGGCCTTTGTCATGATCCCCGGCATTGACGTGCCATTCCACTCCGCAGTGCTGCGCCCGGTGTGCCGGCATTTGCCGAAAAACTTGACGAACTCTTGCCACAAGAGATCGACAAGGACGCTTTGGTGGGCAAATACGTTCCCAACCTGGTCGCACGCCCATTCGAACTCACGCAGGACTTCATCGACGCCATCCTGGCGGTCGTCCCCTCCACCCGATTGGCCAAATGGGATCTGGACAACGCCGACGAAAACAGCCTGGTTCGCACCCTCGCGATCGAACTCCCTCAGTTGGCAATTCGCATCCCCGGTGCGATGGATCGAAACCCAGGAACTGCTCATCAATAACGTCGATGAAATCGTCGAAATCGGCCTCGCGGCATCCCCAACCCCTGACCAACCTGGCACTACGCAGCATGGATGTTCTGGGCGTACACGTGCCAGTGTTCAACGTGGAACGTGACCAAGACGTGGTCATGCTGAACGACGTCGCCCAGCCGCCGGTCTTCGAGGAACCCGAAGAAGAATCCGCAGCCGAAGAAACTGCACCGGCTGCCCCGGCAGCCCCAGTGGCACCCGCTACTGATGCCCCGCCGCGGCACCAACCACTGCGCCTGCCGCCCCGGCAGCAGCCGCCGGTCCGGCACCGGAACTCAACTTCACCGCCGCCGACGCCATCAACGTGCTGTTCGCCTTCCAAAACAAGATCCGCGTCGACCAAATCGCCGGCAGCGACACCACCGAAATCCTCACCGGTGGCGTCTCCTCCCGCCGCAACCAGCTGCTCATGGACCTGTCCGCCGAGCTGGGGGTGGCCGCCATCGATGGTGCCGCCGACGCCGAAATCACCGTGCTGCACCAGCGCGTCAACATCGCAGCCCCCACCTACAAGCCCTATGGTCCGGTACTCACCGATGCCCCTCACCGCTACCCTGCGGCAACTCTTTGGCTCGGCTGGGGTCAAACCATCCTACGTCGGTGAACGTGTGACCGGTCCCTGGGCCTCTGCCCCAAAGCTGGGTCCCATGGGTGGAAGCGGAAGTGCTCTTAGGCACCCGCGAAGGCGAATCCGTCCGCGGTGGTGCCCTCGGTGAATTGCCGAACAAGGTTGCGAATAAGTCCGAGGCTGATGCCCTCATCGACGAAGCCATTCAGGCGGTCGCACGCCGGGAAGGTGTGAGCGTGTCCCTCGGTTCTGCCGGCGGTAGCGCCGGGGTGGCGGTGGACTCCGCAGCCTTGGATGAGTTCGCCGAAAAGATCATCGGCTACCACGGAATCCTGGCCGAAAACGCCCGCACCATTCTGGCGGAGTTGGGTCACCTCCCCGACCCCGAGGTGCAGAACCTCGATGATGACGACGTGTTCGTCGCCCTGGATGCCGAACTGGGTACCGGCTGGTTGCAGGATGTGCAGCCCGTTTTCGATGAGCGTCGGGCTGTCCTGTTTAACGACCGGTGGGCCATCGCTCGTGAAGAACTGGCCCGGGTAGCCTTGGGTGAGATCACCGCTGAGCCAGGCCGTTTCGCTGGTTTGGGTGACGTGATTGCCGGCCAGGCCCGGTGGTGGGCCGAGCGGCAACCGGAGCAGGCCGAAGTGCTGGAGCGGATTGCCGCCGAGGCTGCAGGTGAGGCCGAGGAACCATATCGGAATGATGTGGCCATTGTGACCGGCGCATCCCCGGATTCGATCGCCAGTTCGATCGTCGAAAAGCTGCTGGCAGGCGGGGCGACCGTTATCATGACCGCTTCGCGGGTCGATCAGGCACGGAAAGAATTCGCCCGCATCATGTTTGCCAAGCACGCATCGGTGAGCGCCAGCCTGTGGCTAGTGCCCGCTAACCCTGTCCAGCTTCCGGGACACGGACGCCTTGGTTGCGTGGGCTGGAACCGAACAAAAAAGCTTCGGTGGGCGGCACCACCCAGGTGACCAAGCCGGCGTTGATCCCCACGCTGCTCTTTCCCTTCGCGGCACCCAAGGTGTATGGTCTGTTGACCGATGCCGGTCCCGCGCAGAAAACCAAACCCGGCTGCTGCTCTGGAGCCTGCAACGCCTCATCGCCGGTGCCGCTGCGCTGCAGGAAGACAGCACTGTACATGTGGTGCTGCCGGGTTCGCCCAACCGCGGTACCTTTGGTGGCGATGGTGCGTACGGTGAAGTGAAGGCCGCGCTCGACGCCGTGGTCAACAAGTGGAAGGTGGAGAAGGGTTGGCCGGAAAAGGTCACCCTGGCGCACGCCCACATTGGGTGGGTCGCCGGTACCAACCTCATGGGTGGCAATGACGCCTTGGTGCCCATTGCCGAAGCCGAGGGGCATCCACGTCTACCATCCGAACGAAATTGCGGATGAGTTGCTGACCCTGGTTACCCGCCAATCGCGCATCCACGCTAAGGTTGCGCCGCTGGATGCGGACTTCACCGGCGGGCTTGCCGACGCCAAGATCTCGCTGCCAGAGCTGGCCGCACGTCTCGAACGCGCCAGCGAATCGACGGATGAAGAAGACAAGCCAGCGACCATCAAGGCCCCTGCCCACCCCCGTCTGGCACGAGCAGCCGGCCGCCATCGACACCAATGACATCACCCAGGACCTGGACGACATGGTGGTCATTGTTGGTGTGGGCGAAGTCAGCTCCTGGGGCTCTGGGCGCACCCGCTACGAAGCCGAATTTGGCATCAACCGTGATGGTTCCGTTGACTTGACCGCCGCAGGTGTGCTCGAACTTGCCTGGATGATGGGCCTGCTCACCTGGAAGGAAGACCCAGCCCCCGCCTGGTATGATGCCGACAACCAGGCTGTTGCCGAGGAAGACATTTACGATCGCTTCCGTGACGAAGTGATTGCCCGTGCCGGCATTCGGGAACTCACCGATAAGTACTTCCTCACCGGTCAGGGCTCTATCGACGTTGCCACGGTCTTCCTGGATCGGGAGATCGAATTCGTGGTGGACTCCGAGGCAGAGGCCCGCGACTATGTGGCGGCCGATGAAGAAGGCACCCGCATTTACCGCAATGAAGATGGTGAATGGGTGGTCCGCAAGCTGAAGGGTGCCATTGCCAGGGTGCCGCGCAAGGCTACCCTGACCCGTACGGTTGCCGGCCAGATGCCGGATGGTTTTGACCCCGGCTCGGTGAGGGATTCCGCCGGCAATGCTCGATGGTCTTGACCGCATTGCCGTGTGGAACCTGGTGACCGCCGTCGACGCCTTCCTGACCGCCGGCTTCAGCCCCGCCGAATTGCTGCAAGCCGTGCATCCGGGTGATGTGTCCTCCACCCAAGGCACCGGTATTGGTGGCATGGAAAGCCTGCACAAGGTGTTTGTCACCCGCTTCCTGGGCGAGGCTCGCCCCAGCGATATTCTGCAAGAGGCCCTGCCCAATGTGGTTGCGGCTCACGTGATGCAGTCCTATGTGGGTGGCTATGGTCAAATGATCCACCCGGTTGCCGCTTGTGCTACCGCTGCGGTTTCCGTGGAAGAGGGCGTGGACAAGATTCGCCTGGGCAAGTCCGATGTGGTGATTGCTGGTGGCATTGATGACGTGCAGGTTGAATCCCTGACCGGCTTCGGTGACATGAATGCCACCGCGGAGACCGCGGCCATGCACGCCAAGGGCATTGACTCCCGGTTCATCTCCCGGGCCAACGATCAGCGGCGTGGCGGTTTCCTGGAGGCCGAAGGTGGCGGCACGGTGATCCTGGCGCGCGGCAGCGTGGCCAAGAACTCGGCCTGCCGGTGTATGCCGTGGTGGCGCACGCCCAGTCCTATGCCGACGGTGCTCACACCTCTATCCCGCTCCGGGCCTGGGTGCCTTGGGTGCCGGCCGTGGCGGTAAGGATTCCCTGGTTGGTCAAGTCGCTGCGGTCCCTGGGCCTCACCCCCGGATGATGTTCGGGTGGTGAGCAAGCACGATACCTCCACCAATGCGAACGATCCCAATGAATCCCAACTGCACACCGTGCTGTGGCAGCACTGGTCGGGATGTCACGAACCCGATGTTCGTCATCTCCCAGAAGTCCTTGACAGGTCACGCTAAGGGTGGTGCCGCACTCTTCCAGATTGGCGGCCTGATTGATGTGTTCAAGAACGGTAAGTTGCCGCAGAATGCTTCCCTGGACTGCGTGGACAAAGCCATTGAACCAAAGGCGAAGTCCCTGGTGTGGCTGCGGAAACCGTTGGAGATCGGCGAGGGTGAAGGCTGGCGTCCTGACGTCGTTGGGCTTCGGCCACGTTGCAGCCGTGGTGGTGTTGGCTCACCCAGGTGTATTCGCCAAGGTTGCTGGTGAAGAATGGCGGGAGCGGGCCACGAAGCGGTTGCGTGACGGGCAGCGTGCATTTGAAACCGGCATGTTGAACCGTGGCGAATTATATGTGCAGCCGCAGGATCGCCGCCTGCCGAAGCAGCGCACTGAGGCTGCCGAAATCCAGGTTATCTTGGATGACGACATTCGGTTGGGTGAGGATGGGTTCTTCCCGCCAGCAGCCGACTAATGAGCATGTGAGCGCCGCAGGTATTTGCAGTGCTTGACAGCTGAAAGCTCCCATCCCGGGTTGTTCGGGATGGGAGCTTGTGCCCTCTATGGTGCTTAGGCGTGTGGGCTGGGTGGCAGGGCGTGGTTGGGTCTCATGGTGGTCGGCGACTACTTACTGCCGGGTGCTTTGTTTGGCGGCGTTTTGGCGGCTTTTACCTGAGAGGTGGGTGGCCGAAGCTCCCATATAGATTCCCTAGTCGGCGCCATGAGCTGACAAGATTGGTAGGGGAGCTTTGGGGCGTGGTGCTGGGGCCAGTTTCGCCGTTTCGCCCACCGTATGGATCACCTGGTGTGGCTCAATGATGATAATCGTAGGAGAGTCTCGGCGATGCTGATTTCGAAAGCTCCACTTCCCACCTGCGGTCTCCTGGTTGCTTGGAATTATTTGGAAGCGAATCGGTATGGGAGCTTTTAACTTGCCGCAGGGTTTTGGAATGCCAACGAACAAGCACCTCACACCATCGCATAAATAGGATAAAATTATATCTATATTATCATTTGTCGCATTTGGTTATAGTTGAAAAGCAATAAAAAGGAAGACACCATGAAATAGGGGTATCTTCCTTATTATTGGTTATTACGCATTCAAATTTCTTATGCGTTTGGACGTTTCCCGTGGTTAGCTTTCTTCTTACGACGATCTTTGCGCTTACGGCCACGCTGGCTCATGTGTGCTCCTTATTTTTAAGTGAAAGTGTTCAACAGCTGTCCACTTTACTTGGTGGCAGTAGTTGCGCGAAATCAGGGATTTTGCTCGCTAACTGAAGTTGAGTCGAGGAATATGAGGAATAAAACGATGATGATGGGATTAGGGGGTTAGATGCTGATACGGGCGCGGCCACGACCGCGATTCTTGCGCCGCTTTAAGGCGCGTCGCTCGTCTTCACTCATGCCACCCCCATACGCCGGCATCCTGGCCCAGTTTCCAAGGCCCAGGCCAAGCACTGGGAAGTGACGGGGCAACGGTTACATACTTTCTTTGCTGCGGCTACCTGAGCGAGGGCGGGGCCAGAATTTCCCACAGGGAAAAACAGCTCGGGGTCTTCATCACGGCAAACAGCCTTGTGGCGCCAATCCATGGGAACTCCTTTATATCTAATGATCTCGTTACAAGTTGCTGAACCATTCCGTGGTCACCATGAAGTTAATAGTCACGGTTGTAAAGACGCGTTCTGTCGAATAGAAGTCGGTGAACCCTGGGCACCAAGGTTGCATCCTGCCTATAAATTCATGCCATAGGGCGTGAGACGACTTTTACTAACATCATGGTTACACGGAACTTAACGAGCTTTAACCTTAGCCCGTTTATTTATCCTCGAACGATATTGTCATGTCTTACTTCAAAAGGCTAGGGGTTTTTACCAAAATGTGTCAAGGTTCACAAATATATATTCTTGTTACTGGCGGTAAATTGATGTTTTTTTGTTGCAAGGATTAGTTTTAGTGAACCTGCTAAGTGGTTTTGTGCTGCGGAAATGTATTTTTGTTACAAAGTATGTCAAAAAGATTCGTCAAATTTCACCCTCGCAACAAGTCGTATCTATTTTGCTATTTTGCGCAAAATTGGGCCAATAAACACTGTTTAATCCGTTTTTTAGTCGACACTATTCTTAAATTTATCTATGGGTTAACCTGAGGAAATTCTAATGTTCTGTCAAGGTTATAGAGTCTCCTCCGGCTTGAAATATTTGCTACCTACCCCAAAAAGAACATCTTCGGGGGTATTTTTCCGGGGTGATAGGAGGGTTGCACGGTTGAGGCCCCAGATTTTCGATAAGCGAAAGTAATAGAAAAGCTGGTGGAGACTCGCTACACTGATACCGTGACTGCGGAAAAACTACGCCCACCAGCAGTTGTGCGGTGGGCAGCCATCATTGCCATTATCCAATCAGCTATTGGACTGGGGTTCGCCATCATACTCATTGTGCGCGAGGCGACCGGCCAGACCGATCCCAATTTGGTCTATGAAAGTGCTCATGCGAATCGGTGGGTAGGCTATGGTACCGCTGTATTTTTCATCATCATTTTTGGTGCGGTTGCTGCCGGTGCCGTGATGATGTTTACCGCGCGGCGTTGGGGTCGGGGTCCGGTCATTATGCTGGAATTATTCCTGCTTGTGGCAGCCGTGTACATGTTTAATGCCCAACAATATTCGCTGGCTTTAGCTACTGCCGCGTCGGCGCTTCTTGGCTTGGGGCTGTTATTTAACCCACGAGCAATATCGTGGGCAGCCCAACACTATTAAGCCAATGCCACTAGAAAGGCAGTAAACCTACTAACTCATTCCCCCGTTTTTCGATAATTGTATTTCCCGTAAAACCTAAGGATACCGGTCCAGAATATCCATTCCGATCAACAGAAATTTTTCGAATAACTTTTCCAGTATCCCAATCCGCTACATTTAGACCAGATTCCGTGGGATAGATCAGCTGCTCGGACAGGGCTATCCCCGTGCCTATGGCATCGTCAAACTCTTGGGATACCGTCATCATACTAGGCAAAAACAGGTAGAGCCGTTTACCATCAAACCACGTCATATTATGTGGTAGATCGGCTACCTGCGCCCTAAAGACACCCTTGTGATCATGCACCAATGGGGATTCCGAAACCGCATGTTCATGCGTCATTTGCCCTTATGGTGTTGTAAGTCATAATGCTGGAGCGTTCGGGTGAATATAGCGCTACCGCGCTTTCGCCAATCGCTACGATTTCATTTTCCGGTGCCGGGGTGCAATATCGGAAGAAATTTCGGGCTTTCGGGATTCTTCCGGTGTGGTTTTTTGCAGTCGAACATATTCGTATGTGTTGTCTTCACCGGGGCAAGCCTCTACCACAGCTAACAGTTCTTGGCGGGTCAAAGCTGAAGAAATCTCACATTCCTCGTGAGGCTGTTGTGCGGGTTCCGCTTTGGCAGGGAACGTCACCATATTCCACGGTGCGCACGAGGTCGCTGCGCCATAATTCCACCCGTTCCTGGGATACAATGCCTACTCGATCATTCGAACTAATAGGAACAACATCCGTGGATGCTAGTGATGATCGAGTGGAGTGGTAGAGTGCCACTAGTGGAATTAATAGACACGACATCACCACACCCAACTCCCGTTCGGAAATCCGCCACTATCGTGTTCCAGGCTTTACTGAGTGAGCACAACGGCACATCCCTGGTATAGGTCCACACCACGGCACCATTGGATGCATCCAGGGCCTGGATTGTGGTGCTATCATCACCCTGATTTGTAGAAATCACCAGCCCATTGAGCGCTAACGGGGCGTGATTAATGCTGTCGGCAGGAGCCCGCCACGTTTCATGGTAGGTTTCGCCGATCAACGGGATTTGGGCGCCCTCGGTGTAGTCGGTGTTTGCCACGGTCAGGGTGGAATTTCTAATCGGTGCGGTGAGGAACACCCCTAACACCCCGAGGATGGCGACAGTGGCGATGACACCACAAGCAATCCAATCGCGGCGGCTACGCTGCAGAACAGGGGTGAGAGGCGTAGCCACTGCCTTTGCCTTTGGCGTTATGGCTTCGGATGATTGCGGTGGTATGGAATCATTGGATAGAACCTCGGTCGGCATCGGTGTCATTACCTCCTGGTGGTGCGGGAATTACCACGGGAATTGTGTGGGAATGGTTATTATACGACCGGGATCCGTGAGTACGACGGGAATCACCAGAACGTTGGTTTCGACCGCTCTGGGTGCCTCGCGCATTGCGGGCACCTCGCGGTTTAGCTAAACCGGCCCCAGGGCCGAGCCCGTAAACACGCTTGCTCGCCCCGATTGTATCCGTTGCATCTGCAGGAATGTCGAGGGCGCTAAATAATTCTGGAGAAGTGCTAAAACCATGGTGGTGGTTCAGGGGTTATCTAATTGCAGCTCATCATTAATGATTCGCCATTTTTGCAGCTCATCATAACCAACTAACGTGACCGCTGTTCCGGGATGGCCAGCTCTACCGGTGCGTCCGATGCGATGGACATAGGTCATTGGGTCATCCGGGGTCTGAAAATTAATCACATGAGTCACATCATCAACATCAATGCCGCGGGCGGCGACATCAGTGGCCACCAAGATGTCAACTCGATTGGCCCGGAATGCATTCAGGGACGTTTCCCGGGCTGCCTGACCCAGATCCCCATGCACCGCCCCCACGGAAAACCCTCGCTTTGCCAAGTCGGTGGCAAGATCAGCGGTACTGCGCTTTGTTCGGGCAAAAATAATGGTTTTTCCCCGATTATTGGCTTGAAGAATCTTGGCACATGTTGCCTTTTTATCCAAGTGATGCGACTGGAATACCACCTGATTAGTGGTGGTATGCGTCTGAGGTGCATCCACATTTTCCGCCCGAATATGCACTGGCTGGTGCAAGAACTCCCGCGCCAACGTCAACACCGGCCCCGGCATGGTCGCGGAAAACAGCATGGTCTGATGTCGATGTGTCAGTGCTGCCAGCAGCTTTTCGACGTCCGGAAAGAAGCCCAAATCCAACATTTCATCAGCCTCATCCAACACGAGGATAGCCACATGATCGAGACGCAATATTCCCCGCTTATGCAGGTCCAAGAGCCTCCCAGGGGTGCCGACCACGACATCTACACCGTCGTCAAGCACAGCCCGTTGCTCGTCGATAGGGCGGCCACCATATACAGTGGTTACGCGAATGGGGGTAAACATGGCGGCTTTTGGTCAGATCAGTGCTGACCTGGATCGCTAACCCTCGAGTGGGGGTAACCACAAGGGCACGGGAGGGTGCCATCTAATTCCGCAATATCAGCAGCATCAAAAACCCCTATCTAGCAGGGGAATTCCGAAACCATAGGTTTTTTCCCATGCCAGTGCGCGCCTGGCCGATAATATCCCGGCCATCAAGCGCAATGGGTAGTGTTTGTTCTTGGATAGCGAAGGTATGAATAATCCCTTGTTGCGCCAGCGCATTGGTGATTTCTATCGCCACTCCGAGCTCGAAAAATGTGGGCTGATCTTTGTTGGAAGACACCTTCACAAGTCTAGCCGAAACAGATAAATATTCAGTGTCACACTTGATTCTGTAATAAATAACCGGTAAAAATTAGGGATTACATGCGCATATACTAGTAACAAATGTTCTTTTATTGAGGTTATCTAAATTTTTTTAGACTCTATATTGGTATGGGTATTCAAGACTTTTACCGCGTGAGTCTAAAATAAGGTGCGTTTAAAATTATTAAAACGTGTGTGCTGTTGCCATCATAGGCATAAGACACACAATAACCATAAAATAATCTCACCATAATCAGGAGAAATAACATGGATATCAAAATTGGTTTTTCCGATTCCCCTAGGGAATTGGTCATCACCTCTACAGAATCCCGCGAGCTTATGTCCACTAAAAATCGCGGCGGCTCTCAATAACAGTAAGGGGGTACTGGAACTAGAGGATGACAAAGGCAGTCGATACCTCGTGCGCAATGAGCGTATCGCCTATGTTGAAATCGGCTCTGCCACCACCCGTCAGGTTGGGTTTGCTGGGGCCTAACGGCTCAACCAACCTCAAAGGCGCATCCATTTTACGGGTGCGCCGACCCACACGTTCTACTGTGTCCACTACCTTACCTGCTATTTCCCATGTTATCCCGCAAGAATTAGGCACCCAGCTGTGAATACACGAAACCAATTCGACGACGACGCTGATTACGATCATTACGACGACTACACCGGCTACGAGTACGACCAGTACGGTAACTATGACGACAATCGTTATGGTGATGGCCACTACAACAATGGTCATTATGGTGGCGAACAGTATGAAGACAGAGCGTATGTCGCTACTCAGGCACGGCGAAATAACGGTGACGACAGGACGCGTCCTAGGCAGCAGGGTCGACACGGGCAATCCGGGGTGGCGAATCCCATGAATCATGCCGCGCCAGGAAGGTCTTCCCGACGTGGCGCCACATCAGAACGATCGTCATCAAATGGTGCTGCCCCGGGCCGAATGCCGCGGGGTCAGCGTGCCAATACCTCTAGGCCTAATTCTGCAGGGACTCTTGGGCAACGTCTGAAGAACAGTTCGATCATTCAGGTGATTAAAAAATTCGTGTCAGCCTATGGTTGGCGAGCTTACGCAATCCCGCTATTGACGATCGTTACTGCTTGGGTGCTCATTGATGTTGCCTCTTCATCAAGCAGTCAGGAACAGCTCGATACAGTTGGTCGAGCTGTGGCAACCCAAACAGCTAAACCCACAGGGAAGGAAGGACCCGATCCAGCGAAAAGCTCCCTTCCCCAGCTGCCGCCTACGGAATTGCCGGCCGGCGGAAACTTCACCCTGACTGGGGACGGTACTTATCGGGTTGTGGGTACTCCTGGGGCGCAGTCCGGTGAAGGAAAGAAAAAACCTTCAAATATGTGATCGAGGTGGAAAACGGGGTAGACACGGCGGCCTATGGTGGCGATGATGCCTTCGCCACCATGGTTGATGCCACCTTGACTAATGTGAAAGGCTGGACTCATGACAAGGATTTTCGCTGAACACATTTCTGAAACAGCGGATTTAAAAGCCGGATTTACGGATCCAACTGACCAGCGTAGAAACCACCCGCATAAAAACTGTGGCACCGATATCGCCATGGAAACATCATGTTTCTCCTCGAAGGAATCGGGTGGTGATTAACGAGTCCCGATGGGTGCGGGGCGCCACCACGTTCCAGGGAGATTTGGGTAGCTATCGGCAATACCTACTTAACCATGAGGTGGGTCACGGAAGTGGGTATGCCAACCACGAGCCCTGCGAGGGGCAAGGGAAACCGGCACCAATCATGATGCAACAGACCTTGAGCGTGAGCAATACGGAGCTTTATAAGATCGACTCGCAAGAGGTGTACAAGGACGATGGCCTGGTGTGCGTGACCAATCCCTGGCCATACCCGCAACAATAATGGTTCCGCTACGGCACGCCATGCATGAAAGCTCCACTTCTGCCTCCGCATCTTTATGAAGTCCTCGTCGACTCTGATTGCTCGGCAGAAGTGGAGCTTTCGCCGGGAGCAGGGATGGGCGGTATGCCATTGGCCCAGGACATAACAGGACATAACGAGGGATCGCCGAGACAGCTCATGCATTCTCCACGGTTTTTCGGGGGCCAAGAGTTTTCCAAAGCTCCACTTCCAACTCAGACAAGAGATTCCGGGGCCTTCCGGTACGAAATCGGAGCTTTGACGCTAATAAAAGGCCTGCGTCGATGCCTCTGGTTGGCGATTTTGGCAAGAAACCCATGAAGCCCGCAGGGTGAAAGCTCCACTTTTGGACGATGCTGTAGGTCTATGACCAGATTGCGGTGGAAGTGGAGCTTTCACCTTTACCGCTGGGTTACCGCTTAGCCAATGCCGCAGCTACTACCACCATGACCCGTCACCAGCTGAGGCACTTACCGGCGCATTCACCAGCCACCGCATGATCGCTGGACGGCTAGCATTCACCACATCGCCTTATTCCTTCCCCGGACTCGGATTCGAACATCGGAAGACCCGCAAAGCTGTCAACCGATGGGTTTACGCCAGGGCATCATGAGCCCAACTTCATAACCCAAAAATATGGCGACCATATTTTTATAGCGAAAACCTTTATTCCTGTGTCGCCAACCAGAACTTCTTTCCGACATTGCGCTGCTAAAGCCGGGTTTTTATGGTACTGGGCCTTATGCTTTACACCATGACATACAACGATCATCACCCTCACCCTCCTCAACCCCTAACACCACACACACGACCCCAATTAGAACTCATCACCAATACCAATTACCGTGAACCGCAACACCAAACACCTGGGGTATCAACCTGCAGCGGAGCAGCGCACGGCGGTTTCCTCTCCCGCGATCCCGCAGCATTACCCGATCATGTTCGTGATTCCTTTCATGTGGACGCTACCTCTTCGGCAAAACGACTGGGATCGCCCTGGGATTATGGTTGGTTAGTACAAAATATAGTGTTAATCGGTCATCCACCCGGATCGTGCCGCCTGGTCATCGCGGTTACGGGAAAACCTGAAGGTTGATGGGGTACGCATCGTAGCCCCGGTACGCACTACCGATGGTCGATTTATCAATGCTGGGTGGCGGGCATCCGTTTTCGTGCCGGGAGAATTAGGGTGGCGGGGGGACGAAACCATTGCGGCAGCTCTGCGGCTAGACAAGGCGTTGGCCCAAATAACCATTCCTGACAGCTTTCACCTGATTGATCGGAAGGACATATTTTTCAGTAGCAGATCATGCGGCCTGGCGGGAGGAACATGACCCTAGTGGTGTTAGACCCCAAAGACCCAACCCATGAGACGGTGGCGGAATGGATGCCACAGATTCGTAAACTGATGCAACCCCTGGTAGACGCCAGTAATAATGCGTTGCCGAATCAGGTGACACATGCAGACATGTTTGCCACCACGGTATATGCTGGGGATCGCATGCCGGCGGTGACCGATGTGGTGGGGTAGCCCACCCTTATGGTTATACGGCAGCACTGGCATTGGTTGATGCGTTATTGATGAACGTGGTAGATGTGAGTGTGATTGAACGATTCCGACACGTGGCGGCATTGGAACAGCTCATATTGCGAGGACTGCTTTACCGACTCTATGTTCATGCCCTACACCCCGATGCTTCTTCGAACTCAGGTACTAATCTAGGCCTGGTGTGCCACACCATCATGGCATACATGTCGCAACGACATGGCACAATCTAAAGTTATGACTTCCCCTGACCTCACCGACCCCGCGCACTCTTCCACAGACCAAGCTGCCGAGTCCCAGCCGCCAATCCCGGGAAAAATGGAAACCCCCAAACTCACGGTTCGGCTGGTTCGTCGCCACGCCGAGAATCCGCGCCGGGATTGGGATAATGACCTTTACCACGCGGAACGCGTGCACATGGCGGTTGACCGGACCAGCCGGTTCCGGGGTTACTAGCTTGTTATTGGATACGGTTGCGCGTCGAATCGAGGCAGGGGAGGACCCGGAACGGATTCTCATTGTGGCGGCGTCGAAGCAGGCCGCATCGCGGTTACGTAGAGGCATTGTGGCGCGCGTCGCTACCTCACACTATAAATCGGCTGGCACCATGGTCCGGTCGGTGCACTCCCTGGCTTTCGCCCTGCTTCGGCGCATGCGGGACGAGAAACTCCGGCTGATTACCGGCGCTGAGCAGGATGCCGTGATTCGGGAATTACTTCAAGGCCATAGCGAGCTCACCGGGGAGGGACAGCAAAAGCAGGGGCCTCAGGTGCCGATCACTATCTGGCCGGAGGAGTGCCGGGACGGCATCGTCATGGTGGGGTTCGCCCGGGGGTTGCGTGACTTTCTGCTGCGGACCGTGGAACGCGGGCTTGGCCCTGAAGACCTCGAACGCTTGGGGAAGAACATCATCGGCCAATGTGGGTGGCTGCGGGCAAGTTCCTCCGGGAATACGAGCAGGTTATGTCCCTGGGCGGCACGCATTCCTTGAGTGCTTCGGAACTCGTATCCATGGCCTTGGAACACGACGTACCGCCGGAGATTTCCTATTCCACCGTGATTGTGGATGACGCGCAGCACCTTGACCCTCAAGTCCGCGGAACTCGTGGCTCGCTTCATAGACCAGGCAAATTTCGCGGTGATCGCCGGCGACCCCGACCAGTCGGTATTCCGATTCCGTGGCGCCCGACCCCAATTTTTGCAGCATCATCCGGTGGATCATGAGCTGCGGTTACACACGTCGTACCGGGTACAGGCTCGCCCCGGCGCGCCCGGTGTGCGCTTCCACCGGGCTGATTCGACCGGAAACATGTTCGAATTTGTTGCGGATCGGATTCGGCGCGCCCGCCCTGATTGATGATGTGCAGTGGCGGGACATCGCCGTGGTTGTGCGGTCTGTGGGCATGATTACCCCGATTCGTCGGGCGCTTCTGGCCGCCGGGGTTCCGGTACACATCGACCCGACGGATATCGTGCTCAGCCAGCAACGCATCGTATCTGCCCTGATCTTGGCGGTGCGCGCGGTTCACCACGGTTTGACGTTGGCCGAGTTGGAAGAGCTTGCGCTGGGCCCTATCGGCGGCGCCGATGCTGTTACTGCCGACGCCTGTTGCGGGGTCTGCGTCAGGTGGAGCTTCGGCGCACCGGTGCCGTGGCTGATGCATTTCAGACGCCTACCCGCCGATCCCTGGAGGTCCTATCCGAACTGGTGCTCGAACCCGGGCGGATCCCGGTTTGGTCGCCGAGGTGGAGCAGGTCCTCACGGATCGGGAACAGGATATTTTTAGGCCGAATTCGCCAGGTTATCGCCGCGGGCGGCAAGGCGGCAGCGTGGAGGAGGTGTTGTGGGAGATCTGGTCCGCCACCAACCTGGATAAGCACTTGTCGGCGGTGAGTATGCGTGGTGGTGCTGCCGGCTCCCAAGCCGATCGTGACTTGGATGCGGTCATGGCGCTTTTCGACGCCGCAGGCGACTGGGTAGAGCGTCGACCTAATTCCACTATTGATGCGTTTATCACCCACATCGAGGAGCAGGAATTGCCCACCGGTGTGCGGGACCGGCGACTGGTGGTCCCGGATGCGGTCAACATTGTGACGGCCCACGCTACCAGTGGTCAGGAGTGGCATACTGTGATTATTTGTGGGGTGCAGGAGGACAGTTGGCCGTCGTTAAGCGAAACAGGCACGCTGTTTGGCCAGGAAGAACTGGTCGACCTTATTGACGACGGCATTGCGCCCGGCACCACCATTGCGCGGGTAACGGAACAGCTGCGGGAGGAGCGGCGGCTGTTTCACATGGCAACAAGTCGGGCCACGAACACGCTCATTATCACTGCTGTCGACGACCCGGATGCCGCCGAGCCGCAGGAGCCGTCCCGGTTTGTGCGGGACTATATCAACCAGATTCCCCCGAGGATCGATGGGAGCCGCAGGAGCGCGTGGTTGGGGAGCAACAGATCGATGTGGATAATCCGCTTACCTATACCCGGCTGTTGTCCGCGCCTGCGATTGTAGCGGAGTTGCGGCGTGTGGTCACCAATCCTAATGAGACGCAGCGAGCTCGAAACCAGGCTGCTCGGCAGTTGGCCCGCCTTGCCGAGGCTGGTGTCCCCGGTGCCCATCCGGATCAGTGGTGGGGGATTGCCGGCCCTAGCACCACAAGGTCGTTGCCGGTAAGTTCGTTATCGCCGTCGAGGATTGAGGCGGGCATGGCGTGCCCGCTGCGGGCGACTATGTCCCGAATCTTCACGGAGGAAGAACTCGCCTTCCCGTTATTGCGAGTGAGGCTATTGCACGCTTTCGCCGAGGCTGTGGCGTTAAACGTTGATTCGGATGTGGCCAGGCTAAAGATTATGGATGCCTACCAGGAGATCCTCGCAGCCCCAATCTGGTTGCGATCCCATCGGCTCGACACGTGGCGTACTGTTTTGGATCGCACCAAAATGTGGATCGAGACTCACCGGCACATATTCGAACAGGTGGGTGTGGAGGTAGAGGCTGAAGTCACCATTGCCGAAGGCATGAAGCTGAGAGGCCGCATTGACCGTCTGGAAAAAACCATGGATGGCGACTATCACATCGTTGATTTCAAATCGAGGGACCAATCACCCCTCGGAAAAAAACGATAGCCGATCATATCCAGTTACTCACTTACCAGTTGATCCTGCACCATGGTGCTTTCGACGGCACAAAGATTCGAACTGCCCGCTCCACAGAGTCGGGCATGACCGTTGACGGTGCCACCTTGGTCTACCCGGAAAAGGAGACCAAAAACATTTGGTCCATCACCCAGGCCGCGAAAACCGAGGAACAGTTGGCCGAGTTTGAAAACCAACTTCCCGACTTATTGCAGGCATTACGGGGGCCAGAGTTGCAGGCGCAACGAAACCCACGGTGTGCTACCTGCAAGCTGAAACCTATTTGCCCCGTTTTCGATACCGGGAAATGGACGACCGAACCCACCACCAATGTGTCATAGGCCAGTGATACCCTTGGTTTCGTGCTCATTGATCCCATCGAACTCTCCAGGCTGCTGGGGCAAAAATACCCCCCGACGGAGCAACAAGCGACCGTAATACAAGCCGATCTTGGCCCCATGCTGGTGGTGGCCGGTGCCGGCGCTGGTAAAACCGAAACCATGGCGGCCCGGGTGGTGTGGCTGGTGGCCAATGGCCTCATAGACCCCGACCAAGTGTTGGGCCTCACCTTCACCCGGAAGGCCGCGCAGCAGCTGGGGAAGCGCATCAATGATCGGCTGGGGCAGCTTGCTGGTATCCCCGACATTGCAGCGCTTGATCCTTCGGGACGGCTAGCTAATCGACTGCGTTCCGCAGGCCCTACGACGTCCACCTATGACGCATTTGCGGGGAAGCTTGTTGGGGAATTTGGGCTGTTGTTGCCGGTAGAGCCTAGCGCCCGCATCATCAGCCAGACCGAACTGTACCGTATTGCCGTCCAGGTGGTGAATGAGTATGAGGTGAATTGTCCATGCGGCACACAACCGGTCACGTCGTCGATACGCTACTCACGCTCACCGCGGAGCTTGACAACCATATGGTGGACGAGCGGGAACTCAAAATCGAAAAGCCTGCTATTCGCACAATTGTGCGAGGAAATGCCACCGGCGAAACGACAACGGAAAAACCCAACCAAAAAAATCCTGGGATGGCAAGAAACCCAATTTCACCGCATCGAGTTGCTGCCGCTGGTCACCGAGCTGAAGGATCGACTCAAGGATGAAAACCTTGTCACCTTTGGGGAGCAAATGTCCCTTGCCGCCCGGCTTGCCGTGGAAAACCCCAGCGTCGGCAAGGTGCTGCGAAACCGCTACAAGGTTGTTATGTTGGACGAATACCAGGACACCAGCCACGCCCAACGAATGCTTCTTCGCAGTTTATTCGCCGGGGGTGCGGTGACCGCTGTGGGGGATCCCATGCAATCAATTTATGGTTGGCGAGGCGCTACCGCGGCGAACCTCAACCGGTTCGTTACTGACTTCGCTATCGATCCTCAAGAGCCTGCGGTGAAAAAAACGAGCTGACCATCGGTTTCCGTAACCCATCCGAGGTGTTGCATCTCGCTAACGCGGTTGCGACGACTGTGCTCGGTGCCCCGAGCGACCCAAACCGACCCGTGCAACCGCTGAGCTCACCACCGTCCGCGGCGGCGGGTGACATCCAACTCGGGTACTTTCCCACGATTGCCGACGAGCGGGAATTCGTCGCCGACACCCTGGCCGAACTTTACAACAACCGTGATACCGCCAAGCCGTTTACTGCCGCTGTTCTTGTGCGGAAAAACGCTCACACGGGTCCCATCGCCAAAGAGTTTCAACGCCGCGGCATCCCCTATGAAATCGTGGGCATCAATGGTCTTCTCGATGTTCCCGAAGTCGCCGACATGGTGGCAGTAGCAACAATGCTGATTCGCCCCACCGATTCCGCCGCGGCCCTACGCATCCTTGGAGGTCCGGCCGTGGGCCTGGGCGTGCGGGACATACAGGCGCTTGCCCGCCGCGCCGGGGAACTATCCGGTCGGGCCACCAGCGGGAAGGCCACGGATTCTGTGGACCCGGCCGTCAAGTTGGAGGAGGAAATCGCTGAGGTCCTTGCCGCGGATGCCGAAAACATTGTGGGGCTCACGGATGCCATTGCCGATTTGGGGGAGCCGGAAAAATATAGTGAGGAAGGGTATCGGCGTTTGGGCCGATTGAGTTCCCAATTACGCAGGCTGCGGCAGACTGTTGCCGCTGGCAGTAGCCTCCCGGATCTTTTTGCCGAAATTGAGCGGGTCATGGGGATTCGCACCGAGGTGTTGAGTCGGGAAAACCCACGTCTCGATGGCGCGGTGGGGACCATTCATTTAGATAAGTTACACCAGGAGGTGGCGAATTTTGCCACCATCCCTAATACCACGTTGTCGCAGCTTCTTGACTATTTCACGGAGGCCCGGCGTCAGGAGTCTGGCCTGGAATTGGGTGAGGTTCAGGTGCGGAGCGATAGAGTGCAGATCCTCACTGTGCATAAGGCGAAAGGCCTGGAATGGGACACTGTGTGTGTGCTGCACGCTAACAATAGGGATTACGACGAGATGCGGGCGAGTACATGGTTGACGAATCCGGCCATGGTGCCGTCGACGTTACGGGGCGATGCCGCAGAGTCGGGGGATACGGTGGGGTCCCCGGTGTTAGACACATCGTGGCTGGAAAACCGGGCGCAATTAGAGGCCGAGTGTGCGGCCCACATAGAAGAGTTTCGGCAGTCGTTGTCGGAGGAAAGCACCCGCTTATTTTATGTGGCTGTTACCCGGGCGGCTCAGCGGCTCATTGTGACCGCTTCCGCGTTGGATGATAATGAGCGTGACACCGAGCCGTGCAGCAATTTTTTGTTGATGAAGCGGAATGCATCGACGGACAGCATCGTGGCATGGCACGATCCGGCTGAGGCTGCCGCCACGGATACCAGTGATGGGCGAGTGAGGTGCAGCAATCGCCCACCGGGATGTTTCCGAAAACCCACCAAAACCGTTGACCTGCTCACTGGGGCGGATTTGGTGCGGAAGGCGATAGCGCAGCAGTCGGTGGGCGATCCCATAGCGTTCAACCAGGACAATGACCTGTTTCAGCTGTGGGAGAAGGATGTGACCGCGCTCATTGAGGAATATCAGCGGTTGCAATCAGACATTGTGGAAGTGGAATTATCTCCCGAGCTTACGGCCACGGATATTGTGGCGTTGAAGCAAAACCCAGAGCAGTTTGCCCGTCGGCAGCGTCGTCCGGTGCCGTTTAAAACCCAATCGGTATGCGAAGCGGGGCACTGAGTTTCACAGTTGGTTGGAACAACGATTTGGGGCACCAACGCTTCTTGATGAGTCGGAATTACCTGGCATGGATGAAGAAATCACACCAGGCCAGCTTCAAGAGTTGAAAGACAAGTTTGTGGCGGGCCAGTTTGCCGACCGCACCCCCATGTTTGTCGAGCAACCCTTCGAGGTATCAATTGATGGGATTGTGATCCGGGGCGCATGGATGCCGTGTTCCGTGATGAATCTGGTTGGCACATTGTTGACTGGAAGACGGGACAATTACCCAGCCGGGCCGATATGCGGTATTTGATGATGCAGTTGGCGGTGTACCGGATTGCCTGGGCCCAATTGCGAGGGATTGATCCAGATGAGATTCACGCCTCGTTTTATTATGTGCGTTACGACAAGCTGTCTAGTGCCGATAATTTGCCCAGCGAGCGGGAAATTGCGGAAACGCTGCGATTAGCGGCACAGCCCATCGAGTGATTGAGCATCAGATTGGGCAGTGGCAGCGCGGTGCCATGATCATGTGGGGGTCAGGGGTTGGCCGTGCCCTGGTGTTGGGTGGGTTCTGACTTGATCGAGACCCGGTTAGGTAGACCCCACACGGGCAAAAAGCTCCACTTTGGAAATATGATAGTGCCATCTGGCTACCATCCTGTTGGAAGTGGAGCTTTGACCACTGATTATTTCCGCTACCCAGGCAGTCACGGCGGGGCATGGGGCGAGGTGTGGCGGGGACTCGGATCAGCATGGAAAGCCATGGGCGGAGTGAGTGCCGGTGTTGGCTTTTCAAGCTCCACTTCTCTTTTCTGCATCTGGTTGGTCTTTGTGTTTAGTGCGGCGCGATGCGGAAGTGGAGCTTTTGCCCGCGGGCACTGATTTGGGTCAATAGAAATCCGGTAGATTTGCGGTCAAATCGGGCTTTTCCCAAAACCCTTCGTGCCGATTTTTATGGCGAAGATACGCCAAGGCGCGTAATGGGTTTCGGTGGCCTTCACACCCACGAGATGGTTGTGCGTGTCAAGTAAGGTACTTGCGGGATAATCCCGAAAAAATGAGTTTCTAGGTGAATCGGATCCAAATGACCATCATGCAGATGATACCTGCCGATACTGCAGACAAGAGAAGCAGGGATCGTTGCTTGCTTTTCACCGTTTCCGCATCACCAGACGACATTGCTTTTTGTCCTAGCGTAAGCAGTGATGCCATCACGACGAATTTGATGAGATACGCCCAGTAAGGAACATGATCATTTCCAAACAGGGCGGAATCAATGGTGAACATTGTTGATAGCAATAAGATCCAGACTACTTTATAGACTTTTTGACTTTTTCCATGATGGAAGACCTCAATCGTGAAATCGTTAGTTATTTCGGTTGTTACCAGCGCATTCCCTGCGGTATGGTGGCCAATAGTCGCCAGCATCTTGGACTAGTGGTGCCCCAGGCGGCGAACTATTTTCATCAGACTCAAGATCGGTGAAACCTTGATGACTTCTTTTCCTGATTAATTTGTTAGAACCACATCTTTTCCTTAGTTTTAACAGTGCGAACGTTGTTGTTATCGCTAAAATGTATTGATAGAATCTCTTGCCCGTTGATTTTTGCGGTCCCTAATGTTGGGGTATGATTAGTAAATTTTTCTTGCGGTATGGAAATTGGCAATAACCAATAGGCATGGAAATATTATCTTTCATATTTGTGTATTTATAAACGTAGAGCATTATTTGATCCCTCATTTGCTGGTACAATTCGTGCAAGTTTTTAGAGAAATCAAAACCTGATTTAAAATTGCTTCCAATTATATAGGTTGATTTTCACAAAAGATACCAAGGGGGTAAAGCCATGAAAAACAACCCGCATTCAATAGGTTCACGCCATATAAACAAAATGACTCAGGTCAAGAACACATATCTCTGATCTCTAGGCCATTCGATACGGCTTACATATGTAAAAAATAGCGGTGAATAGACCAGCGAATGTGCGTCAAGAATCTGTGTTACTGCAGTACTGCTACTGTGCTGGTATTGCGGTTATGAGCTCAAGTCAAGCTCCCACTCACAATGTGCTAAAGCTCCACTATCAATGCGCGAGTTACGTTGAAACCAGCTCAGCTATTTTCCGTTTTGGGAAGTGGAGCTTTGGGCCTGTCATCGTCGGGCTACTGCCAGGTTACCGTCAACTGGCAGTCAAATAGATGTCGTGGTCATAGGCATAATTATAGGAATAATCGTGGTTAGCCATGTGATTTGTGTGATACCAAGAATGAGTTTTGGGGCTTCTGGGAAACCGGTCGAAACAGACTATCCTGAAGCATTATGGTGTTCATGGTTCATAAGGACGTCCGAGGAGCAGAGCGTTATGCCGAGTAGGTATCCCCCCGACCGTTCGGGTCGGTTGAGTAATGAAGCCAGTAACCCTGATATTCCCCAGCATGCATTAATCAATATCATCCGAATTCCAGTGAACGTTCAGGTCAGCCCCATTGAGCTGATTGTGCGTCGCGTGGGGATCGCATTGGTACTCATCATCATGGTGGCATTGGTTGCCTATATGGAGAAAGATGGTTACTCCGAAAAACTATCATTTATTGATGCGTTGTATTACGCTGGCGTGACGCTATCAACTACGGGTTATGGCGATATTGTGCCGGTGACGCAGCTAGCTCGGTTGATTAACCTGTTTGTGGTCACACCGTTGCGGTTAGGATTCGTGATTCTACTGGTCGGTACCACACTATCGGTGTTGACCGAAGAATCCCGTAAGGCATGGCAGATTCAACATTGGAGGAAGAGAATGCGTAATCATACGATCATTATTGGTTACGGCACGAAAGGCAGGTCTGCGGTGGCGGCATTATTGGCTGATGGCACGTCACCGAAAGATATCGTGGTCGTTGACAAAGATTCCCGTGTGTTGGAGGTGGCCGAGGCGCAGGGCTTGGTCACGGTGAATGGTTCGGGAACCCAGTCGAATATTCTGAAACTTGCCGGAGTGGGTAAGGCAAAAGCCGTGGTGGTCGCACCAAGCATCGATGACACAGCAGTGCTAGTCACCTTGTCGGTTCGGGAATTAGCGCCGAGCGCATGGATTGTGGTGAGCGTGCGGGAGTCGGAAAACCAACACTTATTGGAGCAGTCGGGGGCGGATTCCGTGGTGATTTCATCGGAGACCGCCGGCCGCATGCTGGGGTTGGCGACAGTAACACCATCGGTGGTGGAAATGATGGAGGACTTATTGTCGCCCGACGAAGGCTTTTCCATTGCGGAGCGCCCATCGCCGACGATGAGGTGGGGCAAATCCCGCCATCTGGCGGATATCGTCCTGGGGGTGGTGCGCTCTGGCGAGCTTTACCGCATCGATTCGTTAGAGGCAGAGACGGTAGAGCCAGGGGATCGGCTGCTGTATGTCCGCCGCGTGTTTAGCGACGACACAAAGGATGACTAGTCATGCAAGTTTTTGTTTTTGATTCTGTGGGCCGCACCATCCCCACGCTTGTCGACGCCCTCCCGGGTGCCCCAATCTATCCGTTACCAGGTGGTGGGGGAGTGCAGCGGATCACCTCTGACTTGCTGCAGAAGCTAGCAGGTGGAACGCATATACAGCGGACCACGGATCCCCAAGCCCTCACCGCCTTGGCGGTATTGAACTATCGAGAAAACCACCCGCTTCGACCCGCTGACTGGCCGCCCACTGCTTTTTCGACGAACACGGCGCGGCCACCGTCGAACACGACCAGGGAACGGTCCAAGTATTTCCACGCATCAACCCCGCAGTCATCGGGCTCATCACCCTGGCAGGCACGGAGCGAATACTCCTGGGGAAAAACGTCAACCACCCGCACTATTCCCTCGCAGCCGGATACGTCGACCTGGGCGAAACCCTTGAAGCCGCCATGCAGCGGGAAGCCCAAGAAGAAACCGGACGCACCATCTACGACCTGCGCTACCAGCGCAGCCAACCATGGCCCTACTCCGGTTCTATCATGGTGGGCTTTACCGCCACCACCGACGATGAACACCCCACTATGCCCATCGACGGGAACTCTCCGAAACCCGGTGGGTGACCCGTGATGAGCTGCTCAACAACGCGCTGCCGCTTCCCGGCCCCGGCTCCCCTAGCAGCAAACCTTATTCATGAATGGTTACACCAGTGATAAATCTTGGCGATCTAGACGCGGACCAACAACAAGCAGCCACCGCCCCCCGTGGCCCTGTGGCTATTCTTGCCGGTGCCGGCACCGGCAAAACCCGCACCATCACCTATAGAATCGCACACCTGATCGACCAAGGATTCGTGGGGGGCAACCGGGTTATGGCGGTCACCTTCACCAAACGCGCCGCCGGCGAAAATGGCTCACCGCCTCCGACTCATGGGCATCGGCGGCGTCCAAGCCCGCACCTTCCACGCTGCCGCTATGCGCCAACTCGCCTATTTCTGGCCCCAGGTCGCCGGCAACCTCTCCTGGCAACTCTTGGACAACAAATTCCCGCTCGTAGGCCGGGCGGCCCGTAGCCTCGGCATCGACTCCTCAGTCGAAAAACGTACGCGATATCCTCAGCGAAATCGAGATGGGCCAAATCCCAGCTCATCAGCCCCGAACAATACGTGGCGAAAACCGCTCACCGCCACCCCACAACCAGCCCCCATCGTCGCGCAAATCTACCAACGTTACGAAGACGCCAAAATCAACCCCGATGTCATGCTCCTCGACTTCGACGACCTCCTCCTCCACGTTGCCGGGGCCATTGAAAACTCCACCGCCATCGCCGAAGAATTCCGGGCCCAATACTGCACCTTCGTCGTCGACGAATACCAAGACGTCACCCCTCTCCAACAACGAGTCCTCTCCGCATGGCTGGGCAACCGAGACGACATCACCGTCGTCGGCGACGCAAACCAAACCATCTACTCCTTCACCGGCGCCAGCCCCGAATTCCTCCTCGACTTCTCCCGCACCTACCCACACGCCACCGTCGTAAAAGCTGCAACGTGACTACCGATCCACACCGCAAATCACCGATCTAGCCAACACCATCATCAGCCAAGCAACCGGCCGAGTTTCCGGTACAAAACTCCAGCTCCGCGGCATGCTCCCCGCCGGCCCGGCACCCGTCTTCGCCGGCTACGACGACGAACCCGCCGAAGCCCGAGCCGTCGCCGGACACATCAAAAACCTCATCGAACAGGGAGTACCCCAGCCGAAATCGCGGTCCTCTACCGCATCAACGCCCAATCCGCCCCATTCAGAACAAGCCCTCGCCGACGCCGGCATCGTCTACCAAGTGCGGGGCGGCGAAGAATTTTTTCAAACGGCCAGAAATCCGCCAAGCAATTAGCACACTCATTCGACTCTCACAGCGGGAAGAACACCAACCACCCGACCTCATCGGCCCCCGCATACACGAACTCGTCGAATCCGCCCTCGCCCCCATCGGCCTCACCCCCAAGAACCCGAAGGCGCCCAAGCCCGCGAACGCTGGCAAAGCCTCCAAGCACTCGTCGAACTCAGCAAAGAACTAGGCAAAAGCCACCCCCGACCTCAACCTCATTGGGCTCCTGCACCAACTCCACCAACGCGACACCAACAAACACCCCCACCATGCAAGGCGTCACCCTCGCATCCCCTCCACGCGGCCAAAGGCCTGGAATGGGACGCTGTGTTCCTAGTCGGTCTCACAGACGGCAGTCTCCCCATCACCCACGCCATCAAAGCCGGCGTAGCCGCCATCGAAGAAGAACGACGGCTCTTCTACGTCGGTGTCACCCGGGCGCGAAAACACCTCTTCCACTCCTGGTCAGCAGCCCGCCAAGAAGGCGGTCGGCACAGCCGCAAACGCACCCGATTCCTCGACGACATCATCCCCGACACCAACAAAATCACCACCGCCAAACCGGCCAAACGGCATCGGCGCCCTGCCCGATGCAAAGTTTGCGGCAGCCCACTCGTCGACACACCCGAAAGAATCCTCGGAAGATGCAACAACTGCCCCTCCGACGCGGACCCACAAATCTTCGAAACCCTCCGCGTCTGGCGGGCCGGCGTGGCAAAAACCAACAACATCCCCGCCTACATCGTGTTCTCCGATGCCACCCTCAAGCCATCGCCGAAGCCCTCCCCACCAACACCGCCGAACTACTCAAAATCAACGGCATTGGTCAAGTCAAAGTCGAACGCTACGGCCAAGACCTACTAGAAACCGTCGCCCAATTCCTCAACGACGATGAGGAATGACCAACAACAACCAACCTGCCCACATCATGACCGATTCTCCCAACATACTGGGCAAATCGGATGCGTTCGAACAACAGTCTCCACCGCAGTACCCACAAACGGATTCACCTCAATACACACCCCCGGCGCATACGACGCATTTACCACCCCCGGCGCCGGATACCGCGGCATCAATAACGCTGCCACCCGGGCGGCCGTCGCATACTCCACAACCGGATTATGCCGAGGATTCAGCGGCAAATCCCTTAGTAACAGTCCGCCACTGCGGATCCGCAGAAATCCGATACAACTCGGCACACTGCAAACACGCCCCCTCACCCCGCACCCGAATTGGCCCTAATAACCCCAGAAGAATCAATAATGGTAGCGGGAATCACATCATCCCACCTGCCCAATCTGCGGCAAATGCTTTTGCCATACCCGACCTTGCCCACCGGAATTACCAACAACTCCTTAGGGATTTGGGCAAGAAACCGCTCCTCAGACTCGCCCCTGTCGCGGTTGCCGCACCACCACACCAAGCTCCCCAACAGGCGAATAACTGTTGCCGCAAGCGAACACCTACCTATCACCGCAACAACCATGTGTTCGAACAGGGATCAGTACGCCATGATTCAGTAAATCATCAATGAGCAGGCGGGCTTTGATTGCGGAAAGACCCGTCATCTCTACCCGACGGTGCAAAAACATCCAAACTGACCGGATTAATGCACGACATGAGAATCGGCACAAGCAGTCGCTGCGGCGGCCCTGAACCTCAAATACCCCAGCGGTTGTGGCATCAGCACCGCATTGAATACCCACGTTTGGTCGGCGAATAATATGTGCGCTGGGGCTCAATACCACCAGGTGCTTGTCACCATGTCGCGCCGGGGCGGCTTTTGAGTATTTCACCGGCGGTGAGTGGGGCGTGTCGGGTTCCTGTGGCTCGGCAAGGTCAAGGCTGGGTGGGTCGATGCCGGGAAGCGCCGCAGGGTTGGGTAATGGGTGGTGAATATTGGTTTTTCCCCGGCATGGTTCTACCATGTCATGAATTAGAATGAGACACCATGGCTGCCGTACCAAACACGTTTGATATTGAGATCATTCGTTCCGCCCGCCGCACCCGCACTGCTGCCGGCCGAATCGTTGATGGGCGCATTCAGGGTGCGCGTTCCTGCCGAACCTATTGCCGCATGAGGAAGCGCAGCTTGTTGATGACATTGTTGCAAAGATCAATCGAAAAACCACCGCCACCGCCCGGACTGATGCCGATTTGACCCGGCGTGCCCAGGTGCTGAACCGGACGGTTCTTGATGGTCAAGCCACCATCGGTAGCGTCAGGTGGGTCACGAACCAGAGTCAGCGGTGGGGTTCGTGTTCACCGGCCACGGGGGACATTCGGATTTCCCACCGGTTGCGGAACGTACCCGATTATGTGTTGGATTCGGTGTTGGTGCATGAGCTCACCCACACGTTTATCCACGATGGGCATTCCGCCGATTTTTGGTCGTGGGCGGACAAGGCGCCCCGTGCCGAACAGGGCCAAAAGGGGTTTTGGAGGCGTGGGGGCGGATGACTGTTGCCGAGGAATAATGAGGGAGTTATTTGTCGGAATCGTCCGATTTCTTGTCCTGGTTGTCCTCGGGTTTTTGATCCTTTGGCTTGGGCCATTCTTTCTGTTCGGCTTGTTCTTCCTCAGATTTTTTTGGGCCAGCATTTCTTCCAGGGCGGTGATTTCAGCGATGGGGTCGAAGTTGGCGGTGTCGGCGTCGTCAAGCAGGGAGTCGATGAATTCGGCGGAATTGTCCAGGTGTTCGGCGAGCGGCAGGAAATCGGGATGGTCCCATACTTTTATCGCGGCGTTCCTCGCCGACGGCCACGATCACGCGTTTCCATAGTTCTTTCGCTTCGCTTACTTTCGGGGCGGCGAATTCGATGCCGACCACTGAGGGCGAATGCTTTTTCGGCGGAGCCACCAGTGCGTCGGCGGCGTTGCCATGCTTCGTTGAGCGCTGCCGTGGCCGGCACCCGGTCGCCGAGCGCGTTTGTGACCACGAGTTCACCCAGCCTTCGACCAGGGCTAAGAGGGTTTCCAGCCGGGTTGTGGCGCCGGTGTTGCAGGACCGGATTTTTGGTTCTAGATCCATGCCCTGCATTTGGTTGAGGGCGTCTTGGATTGCTGCCGGGTCTTGCGACTCAGGTTGATGTTTCGCATGGCTTCTTCCATGGCGGAGTTATCCAATTCCAGGCCGGCCGCGTATTCCTCCACGGAGGAGACAAGGCGTTCGCTGAGCCAGTGCACATGCCGGAAGAGTCGTTGCCGGGCGGCTTCTCGTGCCGCTAGATACATGAGCACGTCTTGGGGCGATACCGCTATTTCGCGGGCGATGTGGTTGACGGAGTGCGGCAGCAACGCGGTGGTGTGTTCGGGGGCTACTTGGATTCGAAGTCGGAGCCGGATAGGGATTGGGTGGCTAAATCACCCAGGGCGTTGCCTAATTGTGCCCCGAAGTTTGCCGAGGACATTGAGCTAAATATGCCAAGGATTGGCCCAATGGCATCGCGCACTTCCTCCGGTAGTCCGCTTAACCGTGCTTCATTCATTTGGGCGACTACTGGATTAATCATGCGTTTCCACGCTGGTAGGGTATTGGTGAGCCAGTCGGTGGCATTCCAGGCGACGACTTTATTTTTCCGATGCCGGCAGGTAGGGTGGCGTCGTCAAGCCATAATTCTACGATCCGTACCGCATCTTGTACTTGCTGCTGGTCGGTGTTGGTTACTGGGGCGGTCTTGAGGCGCCGATTTGTTGCCGGGCAATGCGCTCCGTCATGGAATAGTTGACGGATTCCCCGTCAGAGCTATTCATTGATGAGCCTAAACCGGACAGCATTTGTCCGAGATCATTAAGGAAGTCTCCTATGCCCCCGTTAAAGTCGTTATTATCATCGTTGCCGTCGTCGCGTTTGCCGAAACCAAAATTAAAACCAAAATTACTATTCGCCATGCCTCACACGCTACCTACTGTTACCACGAAAATGCCATAAAACCACAACGCTTATAGCGAACACGTGAGCTACCACACGTGATGGGGAGCATTGCAGTTGAAAACACATACTGTTGAGGGCTAGTGGGATACCTAGTTTTGTCAAATCTCTGCGGTACGCTTAAGTACCGTGAATCGACGTTTTACAACCCTTACCTTTGGTGCTATTCCGGTTTTTGCCTTGGCTGCTTTGGTGAATTTGGACCATATTCCCGGCACAAATATAGCGCTGACCGTACCGTATGCGGCTGAGGGGTCGGGGCCCATGTTTAACACATTGGGCAAAGTCAATGATGGATGTTGTACAGATCACTGGCACCGATGTTGATCACACCAGCGGTAACCTCAATATGACTACCGTGTCTGTTCGTACCAATATGACGCTGGTTCAGGCGATTAGCCGGTGGCTGCTCACGAGCGATAATTTGGTGCCCATTGACCAGGTCATACCCCAAAATAAGACTGAGGAGGAGGTGAACCAGCTGAATCAGCAGGCGTTTTTGTCGTCCGAATCTTCGGCGACGACCGCGGCATTGCGGTATCTCAAAAAACCGTTAGAGGTGGAGATTGCGGAGGTTGTTGCTGGTTCGCCTGCCGACGGTTCCCTCTCGGCGGGAGACCGCATCGTCAGTATTGCTGGGGAAAAGGTCGATAGTGGGGGCCATGCCCAAAAGATTGTGCGCAGTAAAAAGCCGGGTGATGACATTACCGTTACGGTTCGCCACCAGGGCACTACCGAGGAAAAAACCATTACTCTTGCCGAACATCCGAGCGATAAAAAACTGCCCTTCCTCGGTATTAGCATGACTACCGTTCCGACCGGGGATATTACTGTGAAATATAACCTTGAGGATGTGGGTGGGCCATCCGCCGGCATGATGTTTGCGCTTGCGGTCATTGACAAGCTGTCCCCGGGCCAATTGAACCATGGAAAATATGTGGTGGGTACCGGCACCATTGACGACGACGGAAACGTGGGACATATTGGCGGCATTGAACATAAGGCCCGGGCCGCCGCCGATGATAACGCGGAATTATTTCTCGCCCCAGGATAATTGTGCCGACCTTCGAGGTAAGGATTTTTGGTGCTATGAAAATTGTTTCCGTCGCCACCCTGGAGGATGCCGTTACCCAAATGGATAATTATGCGGCCGGGAAAGACCTTCATCTTTGTGAATAATCACTGTTCGGGCTGCTCTTCCTCGGTGGTTTCCATGACTTCCGAAGTTTCGGATTCGTCCGCCAATCCTAATTGGTAGATCCGTTTTGTTGGATCCACGGTATCTGTTGACACCATTTGCTGCATCACCAGGCCTTTTTCGTTATCCACGACCGTGATGACTGCGGTGCTGCCCAGGGTTGACCAGCCCACCACAAGTTTTCCGGTGTCTTTAATCACCCGGGAGTTCCGCAGTCCCGTCAATAGTTGCGTTGATGATGCTGCTTTGGAATCCGATGCGAAGAATTGGAATTGCCCCACTTCCTTCCCGGAGCAGGCCAGGGATCCTTCCACACCATTAGGGGTGCAGACTTCGAACTTGTCAAAGAGCGATGAGGGTGCTAGCGAACCAAATGTCTTCCGGGCCTCTGCCACGGTTTCGTCTGGTTCCCCGGATTTTTCGGATTTGTTTTTAGTGTGTTTCGTTGATGATGCTGGCGTTGCACTGGTATCCCGTGGCAGCGAGGACCCCAGTGGTGATGTTACCGGCGTGACGCTGGGGGGCATATTGGTTCCCGTACCAGTATTGCCGTTCGTGCATGCCGATAACGTAATTGTGGTGAATAATACGGCCAATGACCTACCAGTCCATCGGGTGACCTGATTGATCTGGGATGGCCGGACATATTTTCCCATCATAACCTCCATATCCAAGCGCTATTATTCTACTCAAACGTAGCCTGAAGCGCCGCAATTACACCTGTTGCGACACCCGACCCGCCCCGGAGCTCACGACGATCGGGTGCCTGCGGATCCGATTCGGATGGCCGCAGTTGCAGCAGTGTCAGTTGTGCCATATTGTCTCGGAGTACCCCTGAGAATAATCGGGCTGGCCTGGGTGGTGTCGATGCGTTGGCGTTGGGATCAAGGAAGCGGATTTCTTGTGCTAGGATTGCGCCCACCACCCCGTCAGGCCAGGTGACGCGGCTGATATAGGCGCCTAATTCTTCGGATTCCGGGGTGAGTTCGCTGGGTAACTCCTGAACGACCAGGGTCAGCGGGGCGTCGTCAAGCGCGTCGTGAGCAAGTCTGATGAGTGCGGTAGGGACCAGCCCAAACAGGGTGGGAGGGGCGTCCCAACCTTTGGCGTCGACAAAATCGACGGCCTCTAACATGGCTTTGTTTAGTGCTTGCGGGGAGAGCTCATGGGAAATCCCTGCGTAAGGTTTGTTGTTCATGACGCGGCGTAGCCCTTCTTAGTACTTACTTGGTTAATGGCGGTATTGTAAGGAGTTATTGTGACAAGTCGTTGAATAATCATGAAATCAGAAACATAGATTAACGAATTTGACTAATTTCTATTGAAAAAGGAGTTGGCGTTGGCTACTGGCTCAACACCATCAGCCCCGCAAATCGGTCGACCACCCAAACTTGTGTCCATCATTGTGCTGGCTGTTTTCATACTCGGCACCATTATCCCTACTTTTATTGGGTTTTATACCGACTGGCTCTGGTTTGGTGAGGTAAATTTTCGGAGCGTATTTAACAAGGTAATCCTCACCCGGATTGCATTATTTGTTGCCTTTGGTTTTGATTGCCGCCGCTGCCGTGTGGATCACAGCAACCATCACCCAAAAGGGGCGGCAGAGTGATGAGACCCGATTTTTGATTCTAGCCCACAGCTCATTGCCTACCGGAAAAAAATTTGGAGCGCTCCACCATCCGCCTTATGCGTTTCCTCCCCGTGCTTTTTCGGAGTGATTGCCGGATTCTTCGGGCAGCAATCGTGGCGGGTTGTGCAGCTCTTTTAAACCGGCAAGACTTTGGGGTGGCTGATCAACAGTTTGGTGTTGACTACGGGTTTTACGCTTTCGTGCTGCCCATGCTGCGGCTTACCCTCAGCACATTGTCACTCCTGCTTATTATTTCGTTCCTCATCGCGCTCATTGGCCACTATCTGCTGGGAAATATCATAATTGGCAGTCAGGCAGCTGGGCAGCGTGGTTCCATTTCCCGCTATGCGCGCATCCAACTCGCTGTTACCGCTGGGCTGTGGATGATCGTCAAATCCGTGGGCTATTGGCTTGACCGGTTTGACCTGCTCATGAGTCGTGATGAAACCTTCTATGGTGCCTCCTACACCGATATTAAGGCGGTATTACCGGCCAAGATCATCCTCATGGTTATTGCCGCGCTGGTGGCGGTATCGTTCTTCAGCGTTATTGTGCTGAAAGACCTGCGGATTCCCGCCATGACCACCGTGCTCATGCTGCTGTCTTCGATGGTGATTGGGTATGCGTGGCCCGCCATGATGGAACGGTTCTCGGTGCAGCCCAACCGGGCGGAAAAAGGAATCCGAATATATTTCCGCATATTGAATCCACGCGCTACGCCTACGGTCTTACCGAAGACAAGGTGACCTACCAGGAAAATTGGGGGCCAAGGGGCAACAAAAGAAGCAGTGGCATCCGATGTGGCGACTGTATCGAACATCCGTCTGCTCGACCCGGAGATTATCTCCCCCACGTTTACGCAGCTCCAACAGTTGAAAAACTTCTATGGGTTCCCCGAATCCTTGGCGATGGATCGCTATAACATTGACAACGAGCTGCGCGATTTTGTGGTGGCGGCCCGAGAAATCAACCCCAATTCGTTGCGGGAAAATCAAAAACTGGATTAACCGGACACCGTTTACACCCACGGCAATGGGTTTGTGGCGGCCCGCGCCAACCAGGTCGACGAGGTGGCCCGCGACGTGGGATCGGCCCGCGGCGGTTAGCCGGTGTTTACCGTCTCTGACCTGCAAACCACCGACGAAAACGCCAAAAAGCTCGGCATCGTGGTGAACGAACCGCGCATCTACTATGGTCCGCTGATCGCTTCCGCCCGTGACGGGAAAGACTACGCCGTGGTGGGCTCCGAAACCGGCAATTCTGTGGAATACGACACCGATTCCTCCACATACACTTATGAGGGTAAGGGTGGCGTCGATATCGGAAATGTGTTCAACCGTGCCGCGTTTGCGGCCCGATACCAGGAAATGAACCTTATTCTTTCCGAGCGCGTCAACAGCAATTCCAAAATCCTGTTCGAACGTGATCCGCGGCAGCGTGTGCATAAAGTAGCACCATGGCTGTCTACCGATTCCACAACCTATCCGGCGGTTATTGATGGTCGCATCAAGTGGATCGTTGATGGCTATACGACGCTCAACAGTCTCCCGTACGCCAGTCCCACCAGCCTGAGCGCCGCCACCAATGACACCTCTGGCGATGTTGGGTCAACCCAGCGTGCCCTGGTCAGCGACGAAATCGGCTATATCCGTAACTCGGTGAAGGCTGTGGTTGATGCTTACGACGGCTCTGTGGACCTCTATCAGTTTGATGAGGAAGACCCAGTGTTGAAGGCCTGGATGGGGGTGTTCCCCGGCACGGTGAAGGCCAAGGGGGAGATTTCCAAGGAACTCATGGATCACCTGCGCTATCCGCAGGACATGTTCAAGGTGCAGCGCGGCATTCTCACCCGCTACCACGTCAATGATGCCCGGGACTTCTTCACAAACGACCGATTCTGGTCCGTGCCTGACGACCCCTCGGTAGCCGAAGCCAACCGGGCTGCCCAGCCACCCTTCTATGTGGTGGCCGCCGACCCGGAAACCGGTAAGCCTTCCTTCCAGCTGATTACGCCATTCCGTGGCCTCAACCGGCAATATTTGGCGGCCCACATGTCGGTGAGCTCCGACCCGGACAACTACGGCAAAATCACCGTGCGGGTTCTACCAACCGATACCCTCACCCAAGGCCCACAGCAGGCCCAAGACACCATGATCTCCTCCGACCAGGTGGCCCGCGACCAAACCCTCTGGAAGGAAACCACGGATCTGCGGAACGGTAATCTGCTTACCCTGCCTGTTGGCGGGGGAGAGATCCTGTATGTAGAGCCAATCTATTCCAAACGCAAAGGCCAAGAATCAGCATTCCCGAAGCTACTGCGGGTGTTGGTTTCCTACAAAGGCCAGGTCGGTTATGCGGCCACGGTATCCGAGGCGTTAGCCCAGGTGGGTATTGATCCGCGTGCCGCCCAGGATTTGGATGAGGTGCAAGATATCGAAAAGGTGAAGCAGGAAACCTCCAAGAACCAAGACGATAATAATAGCCAGCAACAAGCCGCCGAGGTGCCTACCCCCAATACCGCTACCCCGAATGAGGCCGAAGCGGTGAAGGGCATTAATGATGCACTTAATAAGGTGAAGGAAGCCCGAAACGGTAGCCACGAAGACTACGGTAAGGCGCTTGATGAACTTGACCGTGCCGTGGAAGAGTACCAAAAAACCCAACAGTCGCAGCAACAAGAGTAGGGGAATAATCCCTGCGGTTTCTGCCCCGGCTTAAGCCAAAATATTGGTTTTAAGCTGGGGGTTTGTGCTTTCGCGTCGACGTTAGTAAAGTTATTGGTCGTTGCACGGAATAAGTTTCCAAAGCAATCGACGCGGGGTGGAGCAGCTCGGTAGCTCGCTGGGCTCATAACCCAGAGGTCGCTGGTTCGAATCCAGCCCCGCTGTCAGAAAAACCCGGTATCTCAACGAAAAGTCGCTGAGATACCGGGTTTTGTTTTTGCCCCTGACGAAGCCGAATCCCTATGTTATTCCCCTACCTTTCAGCCAAACTCAGGCCCGTCGTCGAGGTGGGGGAGGGGGGATTGAGGGTGGAATCCCACTGTCGTGGGTTTGATGAGGTAGTCGATGTTGCGGAAGCTTTGGCATCGGCGTGCGTTGTGCTCCGTACGTTGTTTCAAAAACGGGTTTCATCAAACGGAACAAAAACCTGGGACACTTCATATCCCACCCCAGGCCTAATGACTTGGGTGCAGCGGCAACGCTCATCCGATTTAGGCAGAGTCGTTGCAGGATCCAGTGGGTCACCTGGTCCGTGGTCTTTGAATTGTCGGGCGCGCAGGCAAGGCCAGCACGGAAGATCTTCTGCAAGCAACGCTTGTTGGTGCACCGGTAGCGTGGAAGGCGCACATGAAGTTGTTGGGTGGCCGACGATGGGCAGATCGACCAGGCTGCGGATGACGTGGTCGCGGAATACTCCAGGCTGCCCGCAGGTAGGGCATTCATTGATCGGCTCGACGGGTTCGGCTTCAATAACAGTGACGTCACCGTTTTCTGTGGCACCGGTGATAGTAGTTCCTAGTTTTGCGGTGCGGCAGATGGTATCGACGATGACATTTCCGTTAGGCTGCACAGTAGGTCCTTAGTTTTGTACGGATGGATTAGATACCTTTTTTCCTACAAAGCCAAGGACCCCAATATCTTGTGCCACGCCCGAACCCCTCGGCGAACTAATCAATGCACTCTAAAACCGGAAGAGCCCTTTTAGTACTACTGGTGGATTTTCGGTTTTTGGTGGGGATTAACGCCGCCGGCTTCGGTTTTTTTCCGTTGAGGAGGTCGTTGACTACTTCCCGATGGTGAAATGGGTCGATGGTGAGGTAGAGAGGAACCAGTCACCTGGAAGAGATCGATCCAGTCGTTGGTGTGCAATCTGGGAGGTAGGGTCGCGGGGTCGATTCTCGCGAGCGCAAACCATGATTGTGTTTCTGAACGTGATGAAAACAACCCTGCCCTTCGGAGAATTTCCCCTATCCCGCGTCCCCGGGCAGTGAAAACGGTGTGCACCATCGCCTGAAAGGCTTTGCGCTGCTCTATCGGAATCTTCGGGTCACCCACCCGGCGGATCACTAAGATCCCCCCGTCAACGTTTGGCTGTGGCCGGAAAGCAGGCCTTGGTACCCGAGAACCCAGGTGAAATGTGAACCATGGGGACCACTGAGCCGTCATCATCGTGCTTGCGCCTACCCCCGGCCCGGCGGCGAGCGACTTCCCACCGCATGAGGAGTACAGCGTCAGTCCATGCTGGCGCATGCAGCAACTTTCGAAGAATGGCAGTGGTGAGGTGAAAGGGAATGTTTCCCACAATGACGCAGGGAGTGGCGGGTAACCGGAAGTTAAGGAAATCATCATGGACCACTTCGACCGCCGCCGAGGAGGTTTCTTGTGTGATTTTTGGCAGCTAGTTTTGCGTCCACTTCAACTGCCGTTATCGCCCTCCCCAAGTGGGCCATCGGGTGAGTGAGGGCACCGCTTCCTGGTCCGATCTCAATGATGGGGCCGGAGGTTTGTTTCACAAGGTCGATGATGGAGTTGATGATCTTGTGGTTGGTGAGAAAATTTTGGCCATGCTCGTGACGGCCGTGTCCGTATGCAGACATCAGGTGTGCTCCTTGGATTTGAAAAGGGAGCCGGGCATGACAAATAGCCGCCCGGCTAAAGGACCGGAGCGGTTTTTAACCTACGGGTAGGAAACCGCCTTAGCGGTTGGTGCGCAACCGCAAGAAAGCGGTACCTGAAATCAACATGGGTCTAATTATATCCATTAAAGGGTTAAGGGTCAAAATGTGTGTCTGGCTCGGCGTGTCGCGGGGGTTAGATTTGGCCTTTTTGAATGCCGATTGAGTGGGTGTAGTCGGTGTCGATAGCGTTGTCGTAGAGGGCTGGGCGTCCTGTTTCGTGGTCGGCTTGGTTCTCGGTTTGGGTCAGGGTGGATACTTTGGCGAGTTGGCCCTGGCCCCAGTCGGACTGCCTGGCGATTCGTACTGGATCGTCAGGCAGTTCCGTTTTTAAGTAGAGCCACCAATCCAGCATGCGGCGTTGTCGTTCGCCTGATCTGCCGCGGTGGGTTCTGGCGAGCAGTTTGAGCTGGGCGTTGATGCCGCCTTCTAAGCTGTTGGTGGTGGATTTGATCCGCTCGGGCGCAAGGACTCCTGCTGGCGGGTTGAGGTAGACAAACAGCATCTCGGACCGCCAAAGATGGTTGAGGCTGTTGTAGGCCTTGCGCACGTTGTGGTGGGTCCACACGCGGGTCCATGCACCTGTTTTGGGGTCTTTGATCATGGTTTTCTCGTTCATCCATTCCCGGTAGATCGTTGAAAACTCGTGCAGTTGCACACCCCACGCGGCGGCTTCATCCAGTGTGGTGATCCGGGTCAGTTTCAGCGCAAGTCGGTAGATGGTGCGCCCGGCATCGGTGCGTGGGTTGGTGGTGGTGTAGCGGCGGACCACGCGTTGGGCGTGGACGAGGCAGCGTTGAATTTTTCGTAGTCGGCCAGCACTTTTTGATTGCGCTGTATGTGCTTGGCCGCCGTCGATGACGGCGATGAGTGGGGCTTCGATGCGTTCAAGCAGCAGTTGGTAGTCGCGGGTGGTTTCGTGTTTGCACCAGTGCCAGGCGATCACGTGGTCGATGGTCGCCGCGACGATCAGGCAGCCACCGGCGGTGTAGGTGCCATCGAGAAATACCTGGTCGTAGATCCGCTTGTGGTGGCCGGCGGTGGGGTCAGGCACATCAACGAGCCAGCACCACTTGAAGCGCCGCTTCATGGTGGCGCGGCTAACACCGTTTCGTTTGGCTAGGTCGTCGAGTGATATTGCGGTGGTGCAATGCTCGATGAACTGGGTGAACACTGCCGCGTTGGTGATGTCGTTTCGACGTTTGACGCTGGAGGCGCCGCATTGTTTGCAGCGCCATCTGGTGGTGCCTTTGCTGGTGGTGCCGTTGCGTTTCATTTCACCGCCGCAGTGGCAGCGTGGTTGGTTCTTCGACATTGCGACACCACACCACGCCGCGCATAGCACATCACGGCTGCCACACCGAGGATTTCCCGTCGGGGGCTAGATATATGCTTCCGGAGCATATACTTTCCGGAAACCTACAGGTCAATCCGTGAAAATCCGCGATTCCGGACACACTTTTTGACCCTTAACCCGAGGGGACTATCGCCCAACATCGAGGACTATCAATCAACGCCCCTGCGGGGCGTAAGACCATCCTCACCCTCCGTATGTTCTCAGGGAAGGGGCGGAGGCGGGGGGTTTGTAACGCTTAATCGGGGTTTGTAACGCTGGTGTAACACCTAAAAATGCACAAGCGTTACAGCGTTTCGCCTCGTATCTCAACGAAAAGCTGACCTTGTAACGCTTGTAACGCCTAAAACCGAAAACTTTTATATATAGAAAAACACGGGTGAAGAAGTATTTCCCGTGCGTAATTTATAGAAAATAGGCGTTACAGGCGTTACAACATATAGTTTTGCTTTGATATACCAACGTTTAGAGCGTAACGCATGACGAAAAAAATAGGCGTTACACAGGCGTTACAAGCGTTACAACCAGCGTTACAACCTGCGCTGCCGGGGAGGGCCTCCTCACCCTCCCGCTCCCACTCCACGAGAACATGCAAGGGCAATAAAGATCATCCCCTGAGCGATAAATATCCTCCTCCCGCTCATTCCCTGAGAAGGTCGCAAAGCGACCCCTGAGCCACTCGTTGGAGGTGAGGTCGCCTGAGTGCGTCCTTACCCGAGCTGGGCTGCCCGGCCTCACCTCCACCTACTCGGGAGGTTGGAATGATTACTCAAACTACTGTTCGCCCATCAGTCTGGATCGGCTGCCTTGCCTGCTATAACGAAGGCATACTCAACGGGAGATGGTTCCCGGCAGAAGAAGCCGGTGAGGTAACACCTGAAGACCCTACACCTTGGCCTCACAGCTCACGACGAGCTATGGATCTTCGATCATGAGGGGTTCCCTCGCGGAACAGGTGAAATGTCGCCCGATACCGCACAGCTTTTGGGGTGAAGTCTTCGATGAGATCGGAGAAGAACAGTGGCCTGCACTGCTCGCATGGATTGAAACAGGCTGTTACGTAGCATGTGGGGATACACTACCGAGTTCATCCGACTTCAAGGGAGAGGTATTGCGGTTGCTGGGACTCGTTCGAGGACTACGCGACACAGCTCGCTGAGGACACCTGTTTGATGGAGGACTGGCCTGAGGAGGCGAAGCGCTACTTCAACTGGAAATCATGGATCCAAGACCTCGAATACGAGTACACAGTCACCAACGCGCCTGATGGTGGCGTCTTCATCTACAGATCCCTTTATAACACGAACCCCGGTTACCCTCACGGTAGCCGGGGTTCTTGTTTTCTCATCCTTTGCCTCAGAACTCCATCCCATCGTCTTCATGCTGTGTGACCTCAGGGACGATAACACCTCTCATACGGCGTGCGTCTCGTTCTTCGGTAGTCTCAGGTCGCGTTCGGGGTGAATGTGTCGAGGTCTTCTTCAGTTCGACACTCTCACCCGCAGGCATTGGTATTTCTGCCTTCCCCGTGAGCACATCGAAGAGCGATGGTGACTGTCGGGGTGAGGGTGGCGGAGTAGGTTGAGGGTGAGGAAGCGGAGGCTTCTTCTTGGGTGCGATCTCCTCCTCCTCTTCGTCTTCCAGAACCGCTACCACTTGTCGGTGAGCAGCGAACACATCTTGTGCCTTATCGGCGGTGAAATCTGGAGACAAGGCGCTTGCTTTCTTCCTTCCCCACTTGCCATTGTCGAGCCGCCTCATTTTGAAAGACCATCCATCACGATCCGTGACCGCGAGGCGCACGTCATGTTCAGCGAGGACTTCCTCAAACGACGCTTGATCCACCGAGCGCGGATCAGCAAGCGCGTCGTTGACGATGTCGCCAAGTTGTTGCTCAAAACCACCGGGAGAAAAGTCCTCTCTGCGTTGAAGCCACCCCGGCTTGGGCCTGGTTGGATCGGGGAGCACGCGGAGCTGTTCCTCACGCATGATCTGATCATTCAACTGGTGCAGTCCGTGACGCCACGAGGTATAACGCGAGAGCGCCTTGCCCGTGAGGTTGTCATGGTTCGTCACTGTGATATGCGCATGCGCATGCTGACCCTTCGAGTCCGTAGTGAACGGCAATCAGGTAGTCAGCACTGTGCATAGACTCTGTGAGCCTCTTCGCGACATCGCACACGCGTTGCATATCCTCCGGTGAGGTCACGTCGAACTCGTCCGGGTGAAAAGCGAGAACATAGGTGTACGCCTCCACCTTCCTCCCATGCAAGCGTGCGAGTGATTCAGCGCGAGCAAGGAACTGCTCCGGTGTCGAAGCACCGTCCGCAGTATGGATGGCGAGTGCCGCCGCCCGAGTGCGTCCCTCTGATCGGAGGCGAGAGCGCACCTTTGCGTCGGCACCATACAGCACGTAGTTCACCGCCGAGGCGGCGGACTTCGAGGACTTGACGTTGATCGTGCCTCATGACGTGATCACCGTCTTGTCACCAAGACTTGCACGCAGTCATCGACGGCGCGAGCGAGGTCTCGCACTCGCTCGGGGTCAATCACCGAACCGCGCCTGAGTGCTTGGTTCAGATTGACCCCCAAACGCCGCAACTGCTCAACAGCCTGAGCAGTTTGCGCCGACTCTGAGCCGCCGCCTGAGGCACTGCTCTCCAGAGGTGGCTTCGCAGCGTCGAGCACATGTAGTGCTGTTGCGCGAAGCCATGCGCTCACCGTAACGTTGAGCGGCAGTCGCACGACGCTTGAAGGCGTCGTACTCCTCCTCCGACACACGCACTGTGATCCCTGTGCGAACGAGCAGTCGGAGAACGTGGTAACGCCCCCATGCTGAGGCATGACTTTAGGCGATACCACGGTATGGCCAGCAGGGAGAGTGTCAGACAACGGTGGCGTGACCGCCCCCTGTCTGACATCTCTCGTTGGCCCACGTCCTCGTTCGCGTTGCTCACTGCGGGCGCGGGGACACTGTCCCTGCTACCCCTGACGGGGAGCAGGAGACGGTGGGAGCGAGACGCGCGATAGACATCCCCACCACGTCTCGCACCAGCTCCTGCGCCTCGCTGAGCGGAGTAGCAGGAGCTTCGTCACGAGGCATCACCTGACGCGGCGCACGCGCTGCACGCTCCGACAGCGAGGGTGCACCTACCCCGCCTCTCGCAACGCTTTGCGTGCCTCGTACACAGGGTCGTAGAACGTAGACGTGCTATCAGTACTCATAATTCGTACCTCCGTCCTGCTGGTCCTGCTCCGCCGTCGCAACCTCCGGCTGCGCGTCGGACTGCGCCGAACGCTTTCGCCCGAGAGGAGCGAGCCAGTCGCTCCTCTTCGAGGAGGCGACGCCTCCCTCATACTTCGAATACGTGTCGGGTGCTCCGTACGGATGATCTCCGCCGTGCGCAAGGCGAGGCGTTCCTCCTCCTGCGTGCTTGTTCACGCAAGCGACGAACGCGCTTCTGATAAGCAAGACGTTCCCTGCTTGATAAGGTCATCGAGAGCGTTGTTGCGATTATTCATTGTGCATCCTTTCGTAACTTGTTGCCGCTGCCCAGACGGCGAGGATTGAGGGCAAGTTTTGGGTCACTCGTCGTCAGTAGATGAAGTGCCTGCCCGCAGAAGCCCACGGGCCGAAACTGGCATGTTATGCGGGATCCCGATCTTGCACATAGAACCGCCTACAGGTTGGAGATCAAACCAGTTACTCAGGTCGTATTCCACAGCCAGAGGTTCATCACCGACAATGCGGTTTTGCGTACGCATGGATTTCTGCTTGCCGTCCGCACCATGAGGAACAACCCACCCGCACGAGGGGGTGGCATCAACGTATGCTGTAAGCCGCTTGTTAAACTCCCGAGAGCTGACTGCACGACCATTGGGAACCTCTTTGCGCATCCATGCGGAATACACCCCGTAGAGGAACCCCCACGGCAACAGGTCCCAAACGAACTGAGGCAAAAACCCTCAGCGAACTGAAGGACCGGATCATTCTCAACGCGCATCTCACCGAGCAGCTCCTGACACACCGCAGGCTCAATAAACGAATCGAACCACGGCCACATCAGGGCCTTGTGCGCGACGTACGCAAGAACCTCAGGCCGCTTCAAGTAATCGTTCTTGATCGCCTTGTTCTCATCCGCGCCAACATAGCGCTTGCGGAACGGAATGAGGATAAAACGGCGATAGAGCGACTCAGACTTGTCCTTCGAGGACGGCAACTCGTTGGCACAGAACACACACAAGCCACGACCCTTGATACTCGTCATTGGGCCGTGCTTAACGTTGAAGCGAGTCCAATCGTGAGTAACCCACGCCTTGAACGCCCCAGCTCGCTTCATGTAATCGCCAACCTCGTTCTCATCCGAGAGAACGCAAAAAGCGCTACGCAACTCCTCAGGAAGATACTGCTCTCCAAAATCAGACATTGAAAGCGTAGCCACTCGCTCAGCTCCCACGAGGTTTCGCATCAACTCAATAAGGGAACCCTTACCATTTGATCCGGTAGGGGAGTACAAGAGCATAGCCTTACCGAACGGGTGATTAGGGCGGAACAAGGCCGCAATGTTCTCCCCAGAACAGCTGCTCGACTTCGGGATCATTGTTCGCAAGCTCCCCTGAACCACTTGTCAATGTGCCACCCGTCAATCTCCTGGCACGAGGTAGCGTCTGCAAGGAAGGGACGAACGCCTTCGACGTGAGAACAACCTCGGTGAGAAATCACGCAGCTCCTTAGAGCGCACATTGAACAACCCGTTCGCCAATGCCACGACATCGCTGTCCTCGCTCTCCTTGAGCAACGGCACCGAGTCGCGCACACATTCCACGACAGCGTTGAGATCCTTGGGTGAGATCGTGTAGTGGTACTGACGAGCCAGGCTACGAATACGCTCCTCAGCAGGCACGTACAGCCCCATATCAGGCCCCTCAGCCTCATAGGTCATCAGCTCAGCCGTCGCTCTTGACTTACCAATCAGACCCGTGTGCTTAAGCTCGCGCTTGAGAATACCCTCCGCAATCACAGCAGGCGGAAGAGCCTTGAGCTGCTGATAAGCGTCCCTACCCTTAAGGCCGTAAGCCACGCTCTCACTGACCAGACGCGTGTTAATCCGGTTCAGTAGCTCCATCTCCACGTCCTCAGGGCTGCATGTGCTCTGGTCCCTCGTGTCGAAGAAGAGCAAGACCTCATCATGGATGAGCTGGTTAATTGGTGGCTTCCGTACAGCACGCCTGTCAGATGTGGTAGAATGGGTGCCAACAGAACTGATTGCCTCGGTGCTCTCCTTGGGGGTGCCGGGGTGATTTTTTATGCTCGTCATCGCTGGCCTCCCGTCGTCTCAACGCGGTTGGCACGGAGGAATGCATCGAGGTCCTCAGGGAGGTACACGATACGAGGACGACCAGGGCTTCCAAGACGCAAGTACACAGGCCCCTAGACCACGAACTCTCCAGTTCGCAAGCGTCTGAGGAGACAAGCCGAGATAGATTGCTGCTTCTTCGGTAGTGAGAACAGCAGGGGTAACGAGGGTAGTAGGGGTAGACATTGAGGTCTCCTAGATATAGAGGATCTAGGCGACCCGAGTGGGATCCCTCGGTTGCAACGGGTGTTACATCGCTTGGTTTTGTGGCGACGGAGGCCACGCCTACTTGCTTATTCAGCATCCCTTATAGCATGCCAAAATAATACCACCATATACCTACATTTGGCAACACATCAGCGTTAAATTGAACCACAATTGCTAGTCCCTATGTATAATTAAGGTATGCCTAGACTTCAAATCGCCTCAGGAACCAACACAATCGACTCCGTGACCCCGGTCCGTCTTGCCAACGGCAAATACCGCATCCAATGGAAAATCAGACTCCAGGATGGTCGTCTCCTCTCGCGTGACACTACAGGCTCAACCAAAGGCGAGGCCCGTGCACGTGCGCACGCAAAAGCTGCTGAACTACTCGCACAGGGAGGAACTGGGGGCACGTGGAAACCATCATCGCTTGCAACCGAATATCTGGAAACGGTATCCAAAACCCATCATCACCGAGTCCTCACGCCTGTCGCCCAACCCAAGGCCCGCTACAAGACTGTGCTGACCTACCTCACTGAGGCGTTCAAGGGGTACTCCATCGCCCTCAGTTGCCCGCAGGCGCACCATCGAAGAACTGCTCAAGGGCATCGCTGCTGAGCACGGCGCAGAAAGCGGCAGGCACGCCAAAGGAGTAGCCAGCAGGTACTTCTTCGAAGAACTCATCAAAGACGATGTCATTGAATTCAACCCTCTCGCAGGCGCACGGATCGACCTAGGAACGGTCAAAAGACCACGCGCCCTGAAGGAGGGCGAGCGCTCACTACAGCCGAATATGACCGTGTGCTTACCCATCTGCTCACCCTCGACCCCTGCCGAAGGTGTAGTACCACCCAAGCGAGGCCGGTACACGCTGGCAGACCGCGTTGCCGTCCACCGCTGCTGCATCGACCTAACCCTGCTCCAAATGGCCACAGGGCTGCGTGTGAGCGAGGCAAGAACTCTCATGTGGACGACATCATCACCGACGACCAAAACCGCCCAGCGTGCATTATTCGAGCTGAAAACGCCAAGACTGGCACCACCCGCGTCGCGGCTCTCGTCGAGCCTGCGGTTCTATGAGCACCCTCATCCGTAGACGAGATGAGGTCGGGGGAGCCTATGTTGTGGGCGCACCGCTCAACCCGGACACCGAGTGGGACAGATACAACGCCTCAGAAGGCTCTCAAGGCGTTCTATAAGGATCTGGCTTGCGACTGCGGAGTGCCTCTGTTGGAGACCCTACCGCACCCACGTCTGGAGAACCACCCTCAACACCATGTACCGCACGGACGTAGACGCGCTACTGCGTGCTCGAACGCTCGGCCACTCGGTCGATGTGAACGCTCAGGCATACTCAGACCTGTCAGACCTCACAACGCTGTACGAGGCAGCCCTGAGCACGGCGTAGGGAGGAAAAAGTAGTCCCTACCTTATTCCCTATCTTTCATGGGGATATGCCGGTAACTTCAAGTATCTTTAGGGAAGGATAACGGGACAGTTACCGCACGATAGCAACGATTGCTCGGCTGTATCTCACTGTTTCATTAAAAAGAGGTGCAGACCCCAGAGGTCGCAGGTTCAAATCCTGTCCCCGCTACTAAAGTTTGATTGGGGTCCCTTATCGAAAGGGGCCCCAATTTCATATCCCAGGGGAAGCTTCCGCGGCAACAAATCCATAAGATCAAGCTCAAAAACTCCGCCATCGCATAAACCTCCTCAATCGTCCACCGCGACTGCCCCCGCAACTTCTTACTCACCGCCTCCCCCTGAACACCAAGCGCCTCACCCAACCGCCGCCGAGTTATATTCCGGGTGAAAAGCAAGTCCATCCTTTGCCGTGGATATCCTATATGCGAGTTTTAGAAACCCTACTTGGGTTTGTTTCAAACTGAGTATTTTTTTAGTGATGCGAACGGACCCGTAGCATAGCCTGGCTTGAGTAGCGCTACTGTTGTTTGCTAATAGGATTGCTCATAAATACTACTCAGTCGCGGGTGGTGATCCCACCCCAGGATGAGGGATATCTTATCGAAAAGTCTGATCTGAACCTTGGCATGTTTGTTAAGTTCAGCTCATGAGTAAAAACAGTAAAAACCATTGGCGTTATTGCCGCCATCATGATTGTGGCTGTGGTAGCGTTTTTCCTTTTCCGTTCGATCTTGGACACGGTAATGACGAGTACAGTAGCGTCGTCGGATGCTGCTTCCAGCCTGGATAGTGGTGGCGGGTCGGAATCAGCTGTGGCCGAGTCGCCAGGTGGTGGGGAAGACTAGATTTCCGTTGACCCGAATGGTCGGCGGATTATCACGCCGGCTGTAGGGAATCCGAAGCCGCTGACAAAAAAGCCGGTTGAAAGTAAGAATCGGTGTGATATTTCCCCGGAACTAACGATCCAAACCATGGGTGAGAACGCTGAGGCGGAAATCATGTGGTCGAAAACGGCTGGCCCATCAAAAATATAACGGTGTGATCCCAACCGGGTATAGTGCGGATGCTACTGGTGCGGCGTTAGCGGCGTGGAACTACCGTACCCTGTTTTACGGTGGCGGAAAATTCACCGATACCGTTGTGCGTAATTATGTTGAATTCGGGCCCGAACAGAAGGAAAAAGCAAAGACTGAAGATTTCAGTAGCTATGTGCCTTACCAGGCGGGTTTTGGTACGTTGTCGCCGGTGGCGGCGCGGATTATTACTTGTAAGCCAGATTTTATGGTGGTTGAGCATGCACACAAGATGATAGGTGATGGGGAAAAGTTCTATGCTGAAAATGATCCGCATTATGATATTCATCGGTTCACGATGAAACTGTCAAAAGATGGTGAGTGGATTTTCTATAGCCGGGTATGGTGCAGGGGATTGCGGTTCTTCACTCTTTGGATGGGGGTGGACGATGTGGCAGTACTAGCTTGTGAGGGTTCGTCGCATGTTATCCGGCGTGTTGTTCTTGCGGTCATGTCGGCGTTTTTCATCGTGGTCGGTGGCATGGGGCCAGCAGCAGGCGAACCATTAGACAACCGTGAAGTTTATTCAACATGGGAAAACGTAGCCTAGCTTCTAGAAGTTTCAAGTGGTAAACACAAGTTAGAGACATGTTTTAGCGGCTTGCTACCATCATGCCTTCCTTACCGAAGAAGGCTAGAGATCGTACCCGGGTGATGTGGTGGTTCCGGGGGCGATTATGGCAGTATCTGTGTTGTAGATGGAATTTTGTCGCCCGCGGCGTTATCCACCAATGTGATCGGTGCGGAAGACATTGCGTGGAGCATTGCCGGGTTCGCGTTGATTGCGTCGTTCCTTGTAAGTGGCGGCTTGCTAACAAAGTAGCGCGATCACTCGCCCAACCGGTTGGGCAAGAGCAGTGATCTTTTCGGGTCTCGCAGTTTCAGGATTTTATCCGTGCTAATGATGGTGTGTGCGTAGTCTGTTCGTTGCTCCAGGCTGTTGTGGGTGTTGGTGGCTTGTCGTATGAGCCAGCGTCGGCCTTCTTTGATGTCTTTGATGGTCATGCATGCTGCGATGGCGGATTCGGTTTGATCGGGGTTGCCAACGTAGGTGGTTGGGAAGTCATCTCGGTAGGTGGGTTGGGTTGCTACCACAATGCTGTCACTGGGGATGTCTTTTTCCCAGAACACCATGTCATGATCGGCTGGATCATCGCCGATATGGGCAACGGTTCTTGTGTAATTTTCGTCGTTGACGTATGCGTTATCAACGTGGATGATGTATCCGCCATTATGGTGTGCAGCAATCAAATCCTGCAGGGCGTGTGCGTGATCGGGGTTTCCGAGAAACGACATGGGGCATCCTTCCAACAAACACTCATTACCCAGGCGGTGGGAAACCGGCCCGGAAGTGATGGACCCACCCATTATGCCACCAGCGCTGCTCCTGTGGGCGATACCAAGACACACACTACACAGAACGAAACTATCCCCAAGTAGCAAAGGGCGACCCTGAGCTTGTACAACCCAAAAAGAATGCAGAGGCATGCTCTTCGTTTTTAGGGTCACTGGTAGCCTATTAGTTCTATTGCTGATCGGGTGAATATTGACCTCAAGTTATCTGAAAAAATTACCATGCTACCAGCAATATTTTACTTTGGAATGAGTATAAAAACCATTCAAGAATAGCGCATAATATGATTCGAACTAATGGTCGTCTAGTCTTGTTTATGTTAATCCGTAAAAATACAGAGAAGATGCAGCGTAACTATCAGAAACTCTCAGTCCTTTGCCAGATTCGCGCGATATGAATAATAAGGACACTATAAGAACTAGAGTTAGGAAGTACATTCGCTTGCCAAGCTTGTGGGTGGGTATGTGCGCTTCCTTCTTCTCAATCGAGTTTTAAAGGAGAGTGCTGGGTGTCTACGTCTACACCTTCGCGCATTGTAGGGCTGGACATAGCCCGTTCACTTGCCATTATTGGCATGATTATCATTCATATGGCCTCGTTGCTGTGGAGCACTAAAGTCATTCTTTCCGGATTGCCTTCATCTTTATTTGCCATCATCGCTGGTATTACGCTGATGATTATCGGAAGGAACTACACTCTGACCACCTTCATGCGGCTAGTGGCTCGGGGATGCATAATAATACTGCTCGGTCTTGCCTTGTTACCGGTAGGTGGCGAGATCCAAATCGTGCTTGTAGCCATGGGCATCACCATGGTGATTGTTTCCTGGGTTCCCCCGCTCAATTTCTGGTGGAAGGTTGCGCTTTTCCTTATCGCTACCGTTGCAGCGACAGTACTGTATGCGCCACAGACTTTGCCACAGATTTACCCCTTGGTGGCGTGGATCGCTTACTTCATTGGTGGGATGCTTCTCTACGAAATTTATTTGAGCAACACCCATCATCGCGCCAATATCATGCATTGGGTTGTGACAGGCGTGAGCCTCGTCATTGCTGTGGTTGGTCTGTACTTCCGCTTTGATCCAAATGTACCAGGTTGGTTGCGCTTTACCGGACATACCGGTGTTGCGGGCGAAATTATCCTCTCGGTTGCGGTTGCTGCAGTTGTTCTCCACGTGTGTTTAATCGTCGGCAAGCGTATTCCGACGTTGGCTTACCCATTCGCTGCCCTGGGCTCAATGTCGCTTACCATTTATATTTTGCATGTGCTCACTGCCTACTATTGGCAGCAGAATGTAGCGTTGCATTCCACTATGTGGGCGTTGGGATTCGTAATTTTCTTCTTCATTATTGCCAGCCTCTGGAAGAAATTCGTAGGGGCGAGGACCTTTTGAGTTGCTTGTTTCTAAAGCCATTAAAGTCATTGTGCCAGCAGAAGGAAAGAAGGCTTAAAAATGAAATTCAAGAAACTAGGTGCAGCTATCCTCGCCACCGGAATCATCGCCTTGTCCGCAACTCCAGCGAATGCCCTTGAACACGGAGAGCTTGCCCCTGATACCCCAGAAAGCCGCACTGTGGCTTCGCTCAAGATTGGTCGTGTGGGTAACTTCGGTGATTGCACTGGTACCTTGGTTTCGGACCAGTGGGTGCTCACGGCACGCCATTGCCTTGAGTCCGTCAACAATAAAGGTTCCCAGGTTCAGCTGGGCCAGGAGGTATATGACGTGGATTCCTGGGCACTTTCCCCGCATTCTGACGCAGGCTTGCTCCACCTCACCCGTAAGGTTACTTCCATCCAGCCAGCCACCCTTGCGCAGGAAGAACCCCAGGTAGGCCAGGTGGGTACCCTTTATGGCTGGAGTAGTAGTTCTTCCATGGCTCGTCGGGGACAATTGCCGATGGCAAAATGGAGGTGAAAGAACGCCTTGGTGGCGCTCCTACTGGTGGACCCACTGCACCTACTGCGCCCACTGCCCCTGCTGCACCTACGGATGGCGAAAGCATCACCGCTCCCGCCATGCCACCTGTCGATGGCGAAAATGTGGTGATTCCCCCGGCAGCTGCTGGCGGTGAGAGTGTAGCTGTCCCTGGTACTCCTGCAGTGTCGGCTGAGGGTGAGAATGTGCCCGCTGACGCCGCCATGATGTCGATGGCGAGTACTATCCTGATGCGCATTCGCTTTCCGGTGCCGGCATGCAGGGTGGCGATTCTGGCGGCCCATTCTTCGTGAACGGTAAGCTTGCTGGTCTCGCCACCGCGGGAACTGCTAATGGCGACCCAGATTTGCCTTCGCCGAGCGCGGCAATTACTACGCTGGCGGCACCGTCGACTGGGTGAACGACGTTACTAGCGGTCGTGACACCAAGAGTGTCTTGACCGCGGAAAATACCCCATTGCCTCCGAAGACGGAGCAGACCAGCAGTGAGAATATGTGGGTGTACCTTGCCATTGCGCTCTCCGGTATCGTTCTTACAGCGGCATATAGCTATGGAATAGCTGCTCGAAAACGGTCGCGTTAGTGCAATCGAATTAAAGCTCCTCTTTTCAGAACGAACCTGGGTATATTTCCACTCTTGTTATACCTAGGTGCGGAAGGGGAGCTTTTCAGCATGTCTCACGGAGACTCTGGTGCTTGCCGTCAACAATAGGAATTGTTTTGTCAGGGTTTCTGGCACTCATTTGTGGGAGAACGGCTTTTCCCGAAAATTCGAAAGCTCCTAATCTCATTCAGGCAAAGAATAACGGCAAGAGGATCGATCGGAAGTGGAGCTTTGGGGTTTTCAGGCTCATGTCGATGCATCATAATGTCAGCTGCCTCATGGAATAATGATGCGCATGAGTGATGACAATCCCTACAATCATGGTCGAACAGATAATGTTAATATGCCTACGCACCTTGATTTGATTCTTCCAACACTGCGCGTAGTTGTAGAACTGGGTGGATCCGCCCATATTTCAGAAATCACTGAGGCCATCATTAATACATATCCTAATGGTGAAGAGTTGGCAGAAATTCGGTACTCTAATAAGCCGAACAAGTCGATTTTCCTCCATAGAATTGGTTGGGCGCGCTCTAAGGCAAAAAGATTTGGTTGGTTGGAAAACCCATCAAGAGGCATGTATCTCATCACAGCTGAAGGTTCAAACGTATTGGGGTTGTCTGAACCTGAGGCTTCAGAACTTATTTCTAATCTTGACAGCGAATATAATCGTGAATATAGGCGTCAGCACAATAAAACAGGCAGTAAGCAGAACATTGATTCTGTTGGACAAATTGCCGATGTTTCGCAAGTTCCTAGTGGTCAATCTCCAATGATGAAAACTCCCACCCCTAAGGTTCTCGTTATCGAAGATGACGCTGACGAATCAGACAATAGTAATGACCAGGAATATGATTGGAAAGATCAGCTCCTTGCGCGATTACACGAACTTTCTCCTGAAGGTTTCGAGAGGTTTGTCATCTATCTATTGCGTCGTTACGGTCTGCAGCTTCAACATGTTGGTGGCCCAGGAGACGAAGGTATTGATGCGATTGGTACCGCCCGTTAAGTCCGGTGCTGTCTTCGCGGGTTGCAGTTCAAGTTAAGCGCTATGCTCCCCAAGGAAAGACTATTGGCAGGGAAACAGTGGCATTATTTCAACGTGATGCCCAGATGAAAGGGGCTGAACGCGCTATTCTGGTCACGCTTGGTGGGTTTTCCCAGGCTGCTCGAAAAGCTGCTATTAGTGCTGCCCCTACTGTTGATCTTATTAATGGGGATAAACTTGCTGATCTTATTCGTGATGATGGAGACTCTGTGTTCAGCTTCAACCCATGGTCGATCGAGATTGGTTTTCAAAGTTTGATTAGCTGGTGAAGAGTATTCCTATTCAACTTATATTTTATAGTAAAACACATAAATATTGGCCATTTCCATATGGGGGTAATTGTGGTCGTAAATGACAAATTACATAATTGGCAATATATGCAATAGGTATCATCGCTCATATCGGCAGGATATTTGCTATCCGATATTATGAGGAGTCATTATGTTTTCCACGATGAAGCGTCATACCAAAGTTGCGGTTATTGCTGTTTGTACTGCACTGGTCGTCACGTCAGTATCCCCAGCATCTGCAGCAAGCCTCTAGTAAAAAGATGTGGAGGATACGGTTTATGGGTCTGCTCTATGTCTGCAGCATTCCCGGTTATGACTGCCACATTGTTGGCATGCGCCTATGCTAAACCGCTCGTTGCGGCAACCAGTGGTCCGGATTTCTGCACGCGTGCAGTCATGTAGTTTTGATGATTTAGGGAGTCATTATGTTTTCCATTATGAAGCGTCGCACTAAGGTTGCGGTTGTCGCTGTTTTGCACTGCATTAGCCGTCACGTCAGTATCCCCAGCTTCCGCAGCATCAGCACAAGATTTGGAGAATCAAGCGTTTTTTGGGTCGCTTGCCGTTGCTGCCTTGTCTGCGTTTGCTCCCATTGCACTTTCTGAATACGTGGGATGCACCCTGGTTCGACCGGTAATGGACGCAGCCAGTGGTCCATATATGTGCCAGCAATTTTAAAAGTTTTGAAGCCGGCCAAGCTTTTCGACGTTCTCCCGTGGGCATATGAGTTCGTATGCCCACAACAATGGGTGAAGTTTGTGGCCTAGATGAGTAACACATTAAAATCCCGCTTTCTTGTGCATACAGGAGGCGGGATTTTGCATGTGGGTAGCAGATTCTAAGAGAATCTTTAATAGATAGAAACTATGCTATCCAAAAGTATCGGGGGTAATGCTAGCGCTTCTAATAACTCAAAGCGCCAGGTAAATGACGGTCATGGGGTAAAGTGAAGTTGATGCTAGAACATATTGGGATTCCTGAGTAAATTCAGTTCATGAGGAGCTTAACCAAAGCTACTTTTTTCCTATATATCTTCCCAATTTTCGATTGGATTTTTCTATGAAACGCATCTCGCCTCTCCGCGCTCGCTGTCATTGCCTCGTTGACTTTCAGTGGTTTGACCGTCCCCAACGCTTTTGCCTCCAACCCCGAAGATTCTGCCAACAACGCTCAAAAACGCCTCGGCTACTCCCGCAAATGATGAGCTAAAAAGATGCTAAGAAGGCTGCTACCGAAGCTGCTGACGCTGTTCTTGCCTCGGTTAAAGAAACGACTAATCTTGCGAAGACCAAGGAGCAAACTGCTGAAGTAAAGGACGCAGTTGGGAAAATTGAACCCATCCGATCTGCTGTCGAGCAATTAAAGGGGCAGATCGAGGCGAAAACTGAAGTTGCTGGCGTGACAGAAATCAAGACCCAGATTGAAACAAAAAAGACTGAGCTCACCCAGCTAAAGACCGTGATTGAGAAAGCTGCAAACAAGCCTGCCGAGGATCTGACCGAAGCTAAGAAGGCTGCTACCGCAATTGCGGATGAGACTATCTCTCTCGCTGATGAAGCGGTTGCCGCTGCTGCTAAGAAGGACACTGCTGCTGCTAAGGATCATGTTGAAGGCCAATGCCGCTAAGAAGGCCGCACAGGAGGCAAAGCCGAAGATCGAGGCAGCCAAGACCGCTGAAGATGTCAAGACTCAGAAGGCAGCGGTAGAGGCAGGCCAAGGCTGATGCCCAAGCTGCTAAGGATGAAATTGTTAAGCTTGCGGACAAGAAGGCTGATACTGGAAAAAGACATCACTGAGGCTAAGAAGGCTGCTACCGCAATTGCGGATGAGGCTATCAAGGTAGCTGATGAAGCGGTTGCCGCTGCTGCTAAGAAGGACGCAGCTGCTGCTAAGGATCATGTTGAGAAGGCCAATGCCGCTAAGAAGGCCGCACAGGAGGCAAAGCCGAAGATCGAGGCTGCTCAGAACGCTGATGAAGTCAATGCTCAGCAGAAGGTGGTAGATAAGGCCAAGACTGATGCTCAAGCCGCTAAGGATGCAGTCGCTAAGCTTCCGGATAAGAAAGCTGATAGCGACAAAGACATCGCTGCAGCTAAAGACGCTGCCGCCAAGGCAGTTGATGAGGCCATCAAGGCAGCTGACGAAGCTCTTGCTACAGCCAAGAAGAAGGAACAAACTGATTCGCTGAAGGCTGCAGTCAAGGAACTTGAGACGCTCAAGACCAATCTTGAGGCCCTGAAGAAAGAGATTTCGAGGCCAAGACTGTTGCTGCTCTGAATGCCCAGAAAGACAAGGCTGAGAAGGCCAAAGCTACGGTGGCAGAGCAAAAACAAGTAATTGACAAGGTTGCCGACAAGAAGGATCGAGCAACATCAGCTCGGAAAACAAGAACGTACGCACCGCACTTGCCGTAGTCCTCGGCGTGCTGGGCGTGGGTGCAATCGTGGCAGCCATCTTCCAGTTCGCAGGACCTGCACTCAAGAACCTGAGGGATTCAACTGCCTAAGTTCTAAAAAACCGCGATCTTGGATCAACAGCCCCCGGCCGGATTTTGGTCGGGGGTTTGTTGTGCTTACTCACGACACCTATCGACAGAAACTATGCTACTCAAAACTAGGGGGTAGTTTCTTACAATTCTTATGTGACAAAAGCCCAGGTAGACCCTGTTTGAGGGGGTGATTTTAATTAAATGGGGATACTTAACGGAGCATATGGGTAGTTTTATTTAGCAAGGAAGTTTAACCAAAATTTCCTTTTCTTTAAGAGTCAACTTTGCTATATTTTGGAGTTTTCTAATGAAACGTATATCCCGTCTCGCTGCGCTGACTATTGCCACCTCTCTGACCGTTTCCGGCATGACTGTCGCCACCGCCGAAAAGCCCAAAACCCCTCCCGCGGCTGTTGAACAGGCTGCTGAAATCACCAAGGAGGACCAGGGAAATCCGACCACCGGTAATAATAACGGTTCCCCCGACACCAAAGATAAAAACAACTATGAGAATGTGAAAGAAACCATCACGGCTCTTGCTGACAGCGCGATCAAAACAGCCGATGAAGCGATCGCTGCAGCTAAAGCTAAGGATCCAGAGCTCGTCAAAGACTTTGTCAAGAGTGCTGAAAAAGCCAAAGCCGAGGCTGAAGCAATCAAAAAGGCGCTGCCAACAACCAACGATGAGCCGGGCCTGATGGAGCTCGTGAATCGGGCTGATGCCGCGAAATACCAGGCTGAGAGCGCAAAAGCGGATATCGAGAAAGTAACCAGCCCAGAAGACCTGGCGAAGGCGAGGAAAGCCGCAAATGACGCTGCTGATGCGTTCATCCGAGACATTGATGAAGCGTTGAAGGTTGCCAAGAAGAAGCAGCAAACCGATACCCTGAAAGAACTTGTTGCACAAGCCGAATCCGCCAAGGCCGATGCCGAAAAAGCTAAGAAGGCCATTCCGGGGATTACCTCACGACCGCCTTGAACGATCTTACAAAGTATCTCAAGGGTGCACGGATGAATTCGCGGGTTCGTGCAAACCATTGACACGGTTCCCAATGCTCAAAACAAGTCTTCTGGCAATTCGAAGGTGAAGACCATCATTGCTGTGCTCCTCGGCGTCTTGGGCTTGGGCGCTATGTCGCCGCCATCGTGCAATTCGCCGGTCCAGCGCTGAAGGCCTTGGCATTAACCTGCCTGGGCTATAAACCGATAATCAATGAGCCTCCGGTCTATCCTGCCGGGGACCTTTTGCTTGCTTGTCGACGCCCTAAAGACTTTCTTTTGATTTTTCGAGGGAATGCAATCTGATTGCATCAGGTGTGGATCAGCCCTTGCTTGCCATACTTGGATTGTTTACCGGCACGGAGATTCGAACATAGTAATTTTTCTATAGAACATATTGGGGTAATTTTCTACATTATAATACGGGCATAATTGCAGGTGAAGTATTGCTATGGGGTGATATCTTATGATATCTACCTCAACAAACTTTACTTTTACTAAGATGAATCAATGTAGCACTTTAAGCAAAATGTTATTTGCTGCATATCTGTTGCTTTTATCGGAGGTTATTTATAGTGTTTCCATCTCGTTATTCCGCGAGGATGATTGTTACTTCTCTTGCAGTTACTAGTGCGATGGCAGCTCATGCGGGTTTTGGCAGTTGCCGAAGATCTGGATGTTAATACGCAACTTGCTGATGTTATTGCTGATGAGCAGGAAAAATCTCACCAATGAGAATCAAAACATGAACCAACAAGATGCCTCTGGTAATGGTGTCATGAGCGAGCAGCAAGAACGTATTATTGCTCTCTTGGATGAGACCATTAAGATTGCCGATGAAGCAATCGCCATTGCTCAGGCGAAAGATCTGGGTAATGAAGGTTATACTGCGGCAAAGATCAAACAACAAGCAGCTGATCTTAAAGAGGCTGCTGCGACGACTCATGATAAGGATGTCCTTAGGGCATTGGAATTTCGGGCTAGGGTGTTGAAAGAAGCTGCTGTTGACGTAAAGCGGAAAGCTAGCAACGTTGGTGCCTCGAAGCGGATGTGGCGAAGGTTCGGCAGGAAACCTCTCAGGCAATCGATGCGTTTCTGAAAGAAATTGATGAAACGCTTTGCTATCGCGGAAAAAGAAAGAACAAACCGATAGCCTAAAAAACTATGTCCACCTCGCGCGAATGTCCAAGGCGAATGCTGAGCTGATGAAACAAAAGCTCCCCACACTGGGATTGGAAGAATTACAAGAGCTAAAAGATAACATTGACATCGCCTCTGTTGGTTTTCGCAATAATTTAGGGCAGCTATCAGGACGCTCCCGATAAGAGCGGTCAGGGCTCCAGTACAGATTCCGTGCGCGTGGCATTATCGCTGTGATTCTCGGCGTCTTGGGCGTGGGTGCCATCGTTGCCGCGATCATGCAGTTCGGTGGTCCAGCACTCAAAAACCCTTGGTGTGAACTCTGCCGGGAATCCCACAACGGTAGGGACGCCTCTATAGATAATCGACAGCATGTTCGATGAAATTGGTTTTCGGGAAATCGGTCAGGGTTTCTACTCGATTTGGCATGGGGTGGGTAATGGCATCCACCCCATGCTGAATTTCCTGGTGACCCACAGAGAGCGGCAAGTGACAGTGGTGGGGGAGTGTCAACGCCTGCGTTAGGCGTCGAAAAGCGGGAAAAATATGCCCACAATTTCCTCTTAATGGCGACAAGTTTCAGTATAAAAATGCGATATTTTTCACTAAAATGGGGGAGGCTGTTTTCAAGATAGTTACCAATAGAATAGTGTTCAGTGCCCTGAACAGCACAAAGTGTTTGGTCGGGCAAAACCCACATTTTTAACGAAAATATTTTTGCTTTCGGGTCGACATAAACCGAAAAACACCAAGCGTGACCGAAGATTTTGCAATAGTGTCAAAGCTATGAGTCCACGAAAAATTGGAGTTACCGAAGTAGCTCTTCGAGATGCGCACCAAAGTCTATTTGCCACCCGAATGGCCTTGGAAGACATGGTTGCTGCCTGCGATGATATCGATAAGGCCGGCTTCTGGTCGGTGGAATGCTGGGGTGGCGCCACCTTCGACGCCTGCATTCGCTTCCTCAACGAAGACCCGTGGAAGCGACTACGCACCTTCCGGGAGCTCATGCCCAACTCTCGGCTGCAAATGCTGCTCCGCGGCCAAAACCTTCTGGGCTACCGTCACTATGAAGACATGGTTGTCGATAAGTTCGTTGAAAAATCCAAGGAAAACGGCATGGACGTGTTCCGCGTTTTCGATGCGCTCAACGATCCCCGCAACTTAGAACGTGCCATGACCGCGGTGAAGAAAGTCGGTGGCCATGCCCAAGGCACCATTTGCTACACCGTATCCCCCCTACACGATGTCGACGGCTACATTAAACTGGCCGGACAACTCCTCGATATGGGGGCAGACTCCATCGCCCTCAAAGACATGGCAGCTCTGCTGAAACCGCAACCTGCCTACGATATTATTCGCGGCGTCAAAGACGCCTATGGTGATGACGTGCAGATCAACGTACACTGCCACTCCACCACCGGTGTTACCTTAGTCACGCTTATGAAGGCCATCGAAGCCGGCGCCGATGTGGTCGATACCGCCATCTCTTCGCTGTCGCTTGGCCCAGGTCACAACCCCACGGAATCTCTCGTGGAAATGCTGGAAGACACCGGCTACACCGCTGACCTGGACATGGATCGCCTGATTAAGATCCGCGACCACTTCAAGACGATTCGCCCGAAGTACCGCGAATTCGAGTCGAAAACCCTGGTCGACACCAATATCTTCCTGTCGCAAATCCCCGGCGGCATGCTGTCCAATATGGAATCCCAGCTCCAAGCCCAAGGCGCCGGCGACCGCATCGACGAAGTGATGGAAGAAGTGCCGCGAGTTCGTGCCGCAGCTGGCTACCCGCCGCTCGTGACGCCATCCTCGCAAATCGTGGGCACCCAGGCGGTGTTTAACGTGCTCATGGGTTCCTACAAGGTCATGACCGCCGAATTCGCCGACCTTATGCTGGGCTATTATGGCGAATGCATCGGTGAACGCGACCCCGAGCTCATCAAGCAAGCGGAACAGCAAACCAAGAAGCAGCAGATCACGGTTCGCCCTGCCGACTTGCTAGAACCCGAATGGGACACCCTGGTTTCCGACGCCGAGAAGTTGGAAGGCTTCGACGGCACTCGACGAAGACGTGCTCACCAACGCACTATTCCCCAACGTGGCACCGGGCTTTTTCAAGACCCGCCCCGATGGGCCGAAGAATGTGGGCGTAGATCCCAGCAAGCAAAAGAAGCGGGAGAACGAACCCGTGCTAGAGCCCATCACCTACAAGGTTAGCGTTGGTGGCCGCACCCAAAACCGTTCACGTCGAGCCAGCCGAATAACGTCGAAGTAATAAGGAGAGATCGTGGCTAATGACCCAACCATGGAGCAGCGTCTCGAACAATTGGCCGAAGCCCGCCATAAGGTTGAATTAGGCGGCGGCGAAGAAAAAAATTGAAAAACAACACGCCAAAGGCAAGCTCACCGCACGTGAACGCATCAATTTGCTTGTCGACGACGATACGTTCTTCGAAACCGGAATGTTTGCCAAGCACCGCACCACCCATTTCGGCATGGACAAAGCCGATGCACCCGCCGATGGTGTGGTAACCGCTCCGGCGCCGTTTTTCGGCCGCCCACTACACATTGCCTCCCAAGACTTCACCGTTATGGGTGGTTCCGCCGGCGAAACCCAGTCGAACAAAAGTTGCGGCCATGATGGAAGCGTCCGCCACGACCGGCACGCCATTCATCTTCATTAACGACTCCGGTGGAGCCCGCGTACAGGAAGGCATTGACTCCCTGTCTGGCTATGGCAAGGTGTTCTACCACAATGTGCTGCTATCTGGTCTGGTTCCCCAGATTTCCATCATTGCCGGCCCCTGCGCCGGGGGTGCCGCCTATTCGCCGGCCCTCACTGACTTCATTATCCAAACCCGGCAGGCCAATATGTTTATTACCGGCCCCGGCGTGATTAAGTCGGTCACCGGTGAAGAGGTCACCACCGAACAGCTGGCGGTGCCGATGCCCACGACCAAGTCCGGCAACATTCACTTCATTGCCGATGATGACGAACAGGCAATCCTGATCGCCCAAAAACTGCTGAGTTTCCTGCCGCAAAACAACACGGAGGAGCCGCCGGTGGTGGATCCCGATCCGGTGGTGGAACCCGATTACGAATTGCGTGACATTGTTCCCGTTGAGGGCAAGAAGGGCTACGATGTGCGGGAAATCATCACCCGCATTGTGGACCGTGGGGATTTCCTCGAAGTCCAGGCCGGTTTTGCCCGCAATATTGTGGTGGGCTTCGGTCGTATCGTGGGTCGCACCGTTGGCGTGATCGCTAACCAGCCCAACGTCATGTCCGGTGTGCTTGATATTGACTCCTCTGACAAAGGGTCGCAGTTCATTCGCTTCTGTAACGCCTTTAATATCCCGCTGGTCACCCTGGTGGATGTGCCCGGCTTCATGCCTGGTGTGGCCCAGGAACACGGTGGCATTATCCGCCACGGTGCCAAGATGCTCTATGCCTATTCGTCGGCCTCGGTGCCGAAGGTGACCGTGGAATTGCGCAAGTCCTACGGTGGCGCCCACCTGGCCATGTGCTCGAAGGACCTGGGTGCGGATCGGGTCTTTGCCTGGCCCACCGCCGAAATTGCCGTTATGGGTGCCGAAGGTGCCGTCAATGTGGTGTTCCGTAAGGAAATCGCCGACGCCGAGGATCCTGCCGCTAAGCGGGAAGAACTCATCGCCCTGTACAAAGAAAACCTTCTCCACGCCATTCATGGCCGCATCCCGGGGCTTGGTCGACGACATCATCGACCCGGCGGACACCCGTCGGCATGTTGCAAATGCCCTGGAAATCTTGGCGAATAAGCGGGTGCACCGGCCGAAGAAGAAGCACGGCCTGTCCCCATCATAAAAACACCACCAAGGCGAAAAATCATGAGTGAATTAACCAATCAAGAACTGGTTGAGCTTGTCCACAAGCTCAGTGCTCGTCTCGACCAAGCCGAGGCGGAGATTGCTGAGCTACGCAAACGCTCCGATGCTTCCATTCCAGAAGACGTCATCATTGCCATTTCGGCAGCGGTCAGTGCGTTTATGGGGAATAAGGGCAAGGTGAAGGCGGTGCACTACCTGCGGCACCGTACTTGAGCTGCCCAAGGTCGCTAATCGGTCCAGCAGCGCATGCTGGGGAATTAACGACTGAAATATCAGAAGAGGAAAACACATGAAACTCACCGTGACCGTCAACGGTATTGCCTATGCTGTCGAAGTTGAGGTCGAAGAAGAACACCGGCAGTTAGGCTCGATCGTCTTTGGGGGTGGCGGCAACGCCAACCATCAGGAACCGGCTACTGCATCCGTGCAGGGCGTGTCCGCTAACGCCGTCATTGCGCCGCTGGCCCGGGCCTCAGTGTTTAAGATCCTGGTTAACCAGGGTGATGAGATTGAGGCAGGGCAGGGTATTGCTCATCCTCGAAGCTATGAAAAATGGAGACCGAAAATCACAGCACCCTAATGCTGGTGTAGTGACTGCGGTGCATGTCGCCGTGGGTGATTCCGTACAGGGTGGGCAGGCACTGATCGAAATCGAATAATCCTAGCTCACGCGCATCGCTGCGATGGCATTCTGGCAATATCCTGTCAGGATCCTGGTAGCATTCTGGTGGTATTCTGGTAGCACTCTAATGACCCCCTGGCATAACCCTGATGGGGGTAGATGGTACCGACTAACTAAATTCCATGGCATGATAGCCACAGCTTAACAATTGACCCCCGTTTTTCTATGGGAGAGAGGCTTTGCTTCATGCATAAAAAGTCCACCTTTCGCTGCCTTGCTATCGCAGCGTTTGTGAGCTCGTTGGGGATGACAACCATCCCTAGCGCTGGGGCGCTTGAGCCGCCTTCTGCGTCTGATGTTGTTTCACAGACGGCTCAAGAACTGACGAATGCCGGTATCCCTGTCGACCCGTCCGTGACCAATGGGGCAGTCGCTGCGGCGCAAAATGCGCAGCAGGCTGTGGATTCCGCGGTGAATTCCTTTATCGGCTGCCACACCGGTTGCGCCTACCGTCCCGGAGGCCCCAGCTGTTCCGAATTTTACGCAGGATATTCCCCGGAGCAGGCAATGCCCGAGGTAGTGCCACGGATTTCTTCTGAGCTTTCGTCAGCGATTAACTCGGTGACTGGTAGCTCCCAACAGCCAGCGCCGTCGCCAAGCGTGCCCGAGACCGCCGTAACGCCAGAGACCCCGAATGCTCCAACTGTGCCAATGTGCCGAGCGTGCCCGCAAATGCGTTGGAGAGCGCAGCAAACATCGTGAACACGGAAAAAAATCTGAGAATAAAACTCAGGATACCGAAGCTGGTGCTGACTCGGATGAGTATGAGCCGGGGCGAACTGAAACTCCGCCACTCGTGCGCCGGTATATTGATGCCCAAATCAAAGAGGCTACTGCACCATCGGAACGAGCAATCAGTAGCGTGAGCCAATTATTCGAAAACATCAATAAGCTGCGCGATGGTTCGCTCAGCTCGACCGAGTATTCGGCGAATAAGCTGATGCAGCGGCTCAACATTAACCGCAATGCGGCTGAATTTGAGGCTCAGGTTGCCCAGTTTGAATCTCAGGTGGCCCAATTGGCTAGCTCTGGGGTGAACTATGCTGGGAGCCGTACAAGGAAGTAGGGAAGGACTATCGGCCCATCATTGATGGCCCGAACTACCACTGGCAGTACGATCCGTTCTCCAAGTTTATGGCGCAGCGGTTCACTGCAAACCGGGTATTGCATCGGGTGCCGGGCTCCTGGTTTGACCAGCCGGACACCCCGCTGGCCTCGGTGTTTACCGAACGGGAGGGTAACTCCCTGTATGGCCCATCCACCCCGGTATACGTCGGCGATAATCAGCTGTGCACCGTTGCCGCCACCGGCTATGACAAGCAGGGCCGTAAGGTTGCCATCACCGCCGGGCACTGTGGTAATCCCGGGGATCCGGTGAAATCCGCCGACTCTTGGCGGGTGGGTCGTTCCGGCACGGTCGTGGATTCGAACAAGGAATTGGATTACTCGGTCATCGAATTGGATTCAAATGCTCGGGTGAGTCGCCACTATAACAACGTAACCGTCAACCATGTTGGTGGGGAAACCCCTGGCCAGTGGAAGCGTGTGTGCAAGACTGGTGTTGCCAGCGGTACCACCTGTGGTCATGTATGGGTGGCTGATGAAGGCCGTAACGTATCGCAAGTGTGTGCCATGGCCGGTGATTCCGGTGCGCCCGTGATGGAAGGCGATCGCCTGGTGGGCATGGTGTCCGGCGGCGCATTGCCCGACCATAACCTGTCCTGCCGCACCCCATGGCAGGGCTCGGCCCACATGCCGACGATTTCCACGAACTTTGAAGCAGTGCGTCACGACATTGACGCTAAGGATGGCGTTGGTGCCGGTTTCCGGCTCCCGGACGACTAAATCCGCTCGCAGATAATCTTCGGAAGACAATGTAACCCGCCTCACCGGTCCATATGGGACCGTGGGGCGGGTTTACGCTATGGTGGTGGCTAAACGGTGAGGTTGCTCATCCACAAATAGAGCAGGGGACTAATCACGGTCCAGGCTGCGACAGCGGTACCGGCCACGACCACGCGACTGGATTGCACGACGGTGCCGCAAAACATGACCGCGACACCACTGAAGAAGGCGAACGGCATGTACCAGGTAAACGTGGCGATTCCCGTGACTGGGATCAATACTACGACGGCACAAAAGATAAGCAGGGCGGTCGAGGTGATGTCTTCCGAGCCGATGCGGTTATTCGTGCCATTATTGAGATTGTGGAACCGGAGGCGAGGCATAGGATTGTCCTTAATCTACATATCGAATTATAGATTTTTACTTTGTAGTATCTGTCGTATTTTTCCCTAAATCACCCAGCATCGTAGCGTAATTACACGGTTATATTGTTATTTACTGCGGTGCGTTGCGTGATTAATTATCACATCGTCACGGCGGTGGCGGTCAGAGGTGATATATTTTCCGGGGCAGATATGTGAGACAGCGAGATTGGCAGCGCTAACGCGGCAATCACGCTTTGGTATATACCGGCCCACAACGCCATAATGACGCCGAGCGCAATCACGGTTTTTAACCGCATGACGTGTCCCACGGCAATGAACATCACCGTGCTGATAACGCATAAGAAGGAATAGAGTTCCCCGCTGGAAAACCCATGGTCAATGAGGGGAAAAATGATGACCAGGAGTGCGGTAGTGCCCGCAACGATATAGGTAAGCAGACGAACCCCCGGCGAACGAAAATCATGCGGTGGTGGCGTGTCTGATGGGGATCTAGGGACAGTCACAATAACGCTCTTTCAACCAATAGCGAATTTGGTACTATTGTATCCAAAATTCTATAAAAAGCTAGCGTTATTGCCTATCTTGCTATTCCGCAGGACCAAGATACCGTAACACCTGGTCGTGCAGTAACCCATTTGTGGCTATCGCCGAGCCGCCATGTGGTCCGTCCACACCGCTTAACGACGTAAACCGCCCCCGGCCTCGGTCACCAACACGGCTAACGGCGCTAAATCCCACAGCGATACCTCCGGTTCCGCCGCAATATCCACCGCACCCTCCGCCACGAGGCAATAGGAGAAGAAATCCCCAAATCCCCCGGAGTCGCCAGGTATCGTCGGTAAGCTGCAGAAAACGGTCACGTATCCCTAGCTGCTGCCACCCTCCAAAGATGAGAAGGAAATGGAGGCATTTTTCTAGCGAACTAACATTCGATACCCGAATTTTCTTGGTGACATTATTCACCGACCGGAATGCCCCATGCCCGGTAGCGGCCCACCAACGACGGCCCCAAAGCTGGGGCCGAAATCACTCCCACCGTGGGGATACCGTCGACAAGCAACGCAATGAGCGTCGCCCACACTGGCACGCCCCGCACAAAGTTTTTCGTGCCATCAATAGGGTCGATAATCCACTGCCTACCAGCAAATTCCGCGGCGCCACCAAATTCTTCCCCCACAATTGTGTCGTTGGGGTATTGCTGCGTAATCAGCCGGCGCAACTCCTGTTCGCAGGCGACGTCGGCGTCGGACACGGGTGTCATGTCGGGCTTCGATGAGACATTCAGATCCGTTGCCTCAAAACGATCCACGGTGATAGCATCCGCGGTATTCGCAAGGGTGAGCGCAAAATCAATATCAGAGCGGTAGGGCATTCGTTAACCTTGGAGCAGTTCGATGAGTTCAGTGGCAGCCTGGCGATTGCCGGCAACCGACCATGTTACCCCGCCTGCTGCTACACGTTGACATAATCCGCCCACGCCGGCCACCAAAGCCCGCCCGGGAAGCCAATCCCAATCCGCAACGCTATGCTGTAGCCACACGCCTAACCCACCATCGGCAACCGTTGCTAAATCAATCGACCCCGCCCCCAACATCCGCAGCGTTGCGACCCGGGTTGCCACCTTATTCCATGCCGAAAATATTTTCGGATCAGCGAGCGATGACGGGTGAATATATGTGCCCAACGACACCATATTCAGTGGCTTATCCACCAACGGCGTTAAGGGTTTGCCGTCTTTAGTCGAAGAAATATTCGGCCCGCCAAACCATGTGTATCCCATGGCCGGCCGGTGCACCGCGCCAAAAAGCACCTCGGTGGGATCCGCCGGCGAACCCGACACCAACGCCACCGCCGAACAAAAATAGTCACTGCCGGACGCAAAATTATAGGTACCATCCACTGGGTCGATCACCCACGTCTTACCGCTCTCCGAGGCCCGCTGGGTGCCCTCTTCACCCAACACCCCATCCGCCGGACGGACCAACTCCAACACCCCAGCCACAAACGCCTCCGCGGCCTTATCCGCCTCAGTCACAATATCGGACACCGACGTCTTCTGCTCCGGGGCTTGCAGCCCCGCCTCACGCAATCGCCACGCCAACCGGCCCGCGTTATACACCAAGGCCTGAGCCAAATGCTCATCACTATCGGCCTCATGCCCCACCGCAAAGGTCTTGATCAACGCCGGAATCATCTCATGTAATGGTGTTGGAGAACTCATGATGTCTATTGTGCCCCTGTCACAGTGAAGAAAATCCATGCGCCTAGCAGTGCGATTACCATTTTTCCCCGGCAGCGTGCGATAAACTAGGTGGTTATGCGACCCGAGACTTCAGCCGAACTTACTGCGCTTGATACCACCCTGACCTCGATTGAAAAGGTGATGAACCCTGCCGATTTGAGTGATCGTGCCCGGGAACTAGCAGCAAAAGCCGCCGACCCCAGCCTGTGGGATGACCCCGAACACGCGCAACAGGTCACCAGCGAATTATCGCAAGTACAAGTCCAGCTGAAAAATTGCAATCACTACGCTCCCCGGCCCACCGACCTGCCCATCATGTATGAACTCGCCGAAGAAGAAGGCGAAGGCACCGACATTGCCGACGAAGAACTCGCCGACCTGCGGGCCGACATTGATGCCCTCGAAGTCACCACCATGCTGTCCGGGGAATACGATTCCCGGGAAGCACTCATCAACATCCGCTCCGGCGCGGGCGGCGTCGATGCCGCAGACTGGGCTGAAATGCTCATGCGCATGTATATTCGATGGGCCGAAAAACAGGGACGCAAAGTAGAAGTGTACGACATCTCCTACGCTGAAGAAGCCGGAATAAAATCAGCCACCTTTATCGTCCACGGCGAATACATGTACGGTACCTTATCAGTGGAACAAGGCGTGCACCGGCCAGTGCGTATTTCCCCTTTCGACAACCAAGCCCGCCGGCAAACCTCCTTCGCCGAAGTGGAAGTGCTCCCAGTGGTGGAAATCACCGACCACATCGACATCCCAGACTCCGAACTACGAGTCGACGTATACCGCTCTTCCGGGCCGGGCGGCCAATCCGTCAACACCACCGACTCCGCCGTGCGACTCACCCACATCCCCACCGGTATTGTTGTCACCTGCCAAAACGAAAAATCCCAAATCCAAAACAAAGCCTCGGCGCTGCGTGCTTCAGGCAAAACTCCTGGAACGCAAACGCCAAGAAGAACGCGGAGCTAGACGCCCTCGGCGCCGGCGGAAACGCATCATGGGGCAAACCAAATGCGCAACTATGTGCTCCATCCTTTCCAAATGGTGAAAGATCTCCGCACCGGCTTCGAAGTGGGGGATCCCCAAAAAGTGTTAGACGGTGACCTTGATAAATTCCTCGAAGCAGGGATTCGGTGGCGCAAGGGACAACACACCGAAACCAAATAAAACCCCTGCAACACGAGCATCATGAGCCCCAACAATCACAGGGCTTGGCTACAGTGGTCTAAGTGATCACCTTTGACAACGTCACCAAACTCTATAAAACCTCAACCCGCCCAGCACTCAACGAAATTTCGCTCACCATCGACAAAGGTGAATTTGTCTTCCTCATCGCCCCTCCGGCTCCGGCAAATCCACCTTCCTCGAACTCATGATCCGCGAAACCAACGTCACCTACGGCGACATCCACATCGACGACTTCCACGTCAATAAACTCAAAGGCCGCCAGATCAACAAACTACGGCAAAAAATCGGCTACGTCTTCCAAGACTTCCGACTCCTCCAACAAAAAACCGTCTACGACAACGTAGCCTTCGCCCTGGAAGTCATAGGAACCAGAAAGACAAAATCGCCCGCATCGTCCCCAACACCCTCGAACTCGTCGACCTTGCCGGCAAAGAAAACCGCTACCCCACGAACTTTCCGGCGGCGAACAACAACGTGTTGCCATCGCCCGCGCCTTCGTTAACCGACCCCTCGTGCTGCTCGCCGACGAACCCACCGGCAACCTCGACCCCGAAACTGCTGGACGGCATCATGGTCCTCCTCAACCAAATCAACCGCACCGGCACCACCATCGTCATGTCCACCCACAACGCCCGCGCTGTCAACGACATGCGCCGCCGAGTCATCGAACTCAAACTCGGCAACCTCGTCCGCGATGACGCCCACGGTGTTTACGGCGAAGCATAAAACCCACCAGCCACCCACACAAGCAGCACCCAAGAGAGGACAATCATGAGCTTCAACTTCGTCATCCGCGAAGCACCTCGAGGACTCGGACGTAACCTCACCATGACCATGGCGCTCATTATTACCACCGCCATCTCCCTCGCCCTACTCGCCACCGGCTTCCTCGTCACCACCATGACCGAACGCACCAAAGACATCTACCTCGACCGCGTAGAAGTCATGGTCCAATTCAACGACGATGTTTCCGCCAAAGACAAAGACTGCACCAGCAAAGAATGCACCGAAGTCCGCGACCTCCTCAGCAAATCCGATGGGGTAGCATCCGTCACCTTCCGGTCCCGCGAACAGTCCTACCAAAGGTACGTCGAACTCTTCCAAGAATCCGACCCACTCCTCGTTAAGGAAACCTCCCCCGATGCGCTCCCCGCAGCGCTCCACGTTCGACTCACTAACCCCCTCGACACCACACCCTCAATCCCATCCGGCAACTACCCCAGGTAGCAACCATCATCGACCCAGTCGACGACCTCAGCGATGCCACCAGCAACCTTGACGCCATCCGCAACGCCACCTTCCTCTTCGCCGCAGTTCAAGCACTCGCAGCCATCTTCCTCATCGTCAACATGGTGCAAATCACCGCATTCAACCGCCGTCAAGAAACCGAAATCATGCGCATGGTCGGCGCCTCCCGCTGGTACACCCAAGCTCCCTTCGTGCTCGAAGCCATCATCGCAGTCCTCGCCGGCCCCATCCTCTCCGCCCTCGCCCTCTTCGCCGGAAAAATCTGGGTCGTCGACAAAATCCCTCAAAGTCCTTTACGACTCCCAACTCGTCGCCCGAGTCACCACCGCAGACATTTGGCTCATCACCCCATCGTGGCACTCATCGGCATCGCCTTCGCAGCCATCACCGCCCAAGGCACTCTCCGCTGGTATGTCCGCAAATAGTGCAACCGCAAGCGGTGGGCGTCGAAAAGCTACAATGAAACAACTATGGCTAAAAAGAAGAAAAAAACCACAAACCTCAACCCCACCATTGCAACAAACCGCAAGGCCAGGCACGATTATAATATTTTAGAAACCTACGAATGCGGCATGGTGCTTGTTGGTACCGAAGTGAAATCCTCCGCGAAGGCAAAGCATCGCTTGTCGACGCCTTTGCGACGATCGACGACGGTGAAGTCTGGCTCCGCAACCTCCACATCCCCCGAATACTCCCGCGGACATTGGACCAATCACAGCCCGCGCCGGGTTCGGAAACTATTGCTCCATCGACGCGAAATCGACACCCCTCACCGGTAAAGTTCGGGACGGAAATAAAACCCTGGTGCCCCTGAGCCTTTTATTTTAAAAACGGTCACTTGAAATGCGAACTTGGGCTCGCCCAAGGTAAGCAAGCTTACGACAAACGCCAAGACATTAAACGCCGCACCGAAGAACGAGAAATCGTGCGTGACCTCGGGCGTCGGGTGAAGGGAATAACCGGTTAACTTGGCGTGTTATAATGACTGAACTGGTTGGAAATGCACATCCCGCCGACTAGTACACGGGGTCGATTCAGGTTTCGACTACGAACATTACGCCAGGGGAAGCGTGCCGGTGCAGGCTAGAGACCACCGCAAGCGTCGCAGCAACTCATAAGCGCCGAGAATACTCAGCGCGACTACGCTCTCGCTGCCTAATACAGCGATACGCGTGTCTGTCAGACCGGAATCGTCCCTGGTCCGGACCCTGGCATCGACTAAGGGACTTGCCGCTTTATTTGGTTAACGAGGTACAGCGGGACTTTCATCGTTAACTGTGGCCCATCATCCAGGAGGGTTCGTCCGAGCTGGAGGGTCAGAGTAAAAGATCGTGCACGAACTGCGCACGGAGAAGCCCTGGCAACATGGCGTAGGACCCGGGTTCAATTCCCGGCGGCTCCACGCTGAAGCCCCAGTTCCACCTTATGGAGCTGGGGTTTTATTGTTGGGCGCTCCTCCCATTGCGAGGCGAGGCGCGTCAGGCTCAGTATCAGGAGTATGTTTGGGCTCTTTCTGACGATCTGCATTTCACTCAGTCTCGCTCACGCTGTCGTCGTGTTGAAGCAGGCGGGAAGGTGTGGCACAACGTGCGTATTCGCTCAAGTGGGCGATGCGAGTGTACTGGCATCACCCCGCAGGTGGATTGGCGCCGTCCGTGCAAGAAGGTTGACATCATTGCATTGGGTAGACAAACGATTTTCGTCCCTGCAGGAGCACATGCTCATCTTGGGTGGGTAAGCGCCCCAGAGCGTCCCAAAAATGCGAAGACTGGTGTTTGAGAGTCATCATCTGAGATAAACGCATGGTGCAGCAGAGGCTGGAAGAGTTTTGCACCTGCTTACCTCGGTGATTCCCACATCAGTCAGAGCAAGAAGCACGTCGCAACCACCCCTGATAGAATTTGCCGCCTTGACCTTCTTGGCGACCGTCACAGTCTGATAATTGGCTCCCCCTGGGCCTCGTATGCAATCTTCTCTCATTCCCGTGAGAGTCCATCTGCTGAGGTGTTTCGAGTGCAGTGCCCTGCGTCGGCATCGAAAAACACTAAAAGGTAGCCCTGGGACGGAACATCAGCATCGTGGGCGCTGCCTTGAGGATCGAGCCGCACAACTAGATCGGTGGGGGACTCTCCGCTTCCCTCGTTATCTCTGTGTGGGCTCTATCGAAAGCAGTTCGCTTCCCGAGGTCTGTGAGATGCGCTCCTGGTCTCTGCAAGGTTGAGCACTATAGCCTTGAGATCCTCGTAGTCGGAACGCTTTTTCACACTCGTGTGCGAGGTGTTGTCCGACGATTGTGTTGAGTTTGGCTTACGTTACGTCGAAGCGTAGCAGCCACAGACTCAAGCGTTGCGTGCCTCAGCGATCAGGGCGTCCATTTGATCTGGGAAGTCGGCACTGATCTGTGGACCAATCTCCGGTCCCACCTGATCTGAGCCATCCCCGGAGATTGTCAGTCGATGGGTGATCTTAGTGCCATCCTCGACCTTCTCAAACTGATGGGCAAACCGTAGGACTAGACCGTTGAACTCAGTCTCGTCGGCATATCGTAAGCCCGGAACGAACTCCACGACCTTCGAGATCATGGTGTCCTGACCAGCCGGAGTGACGTGGATCTTTGTGCCAACCCCCTAGCGGACCCTCCGGGCGGAAGACATCACCACCAGGCAATACGATGCGACCCGAGTGTACCCTCAAACACTGACCATAGACGGTCAGTATCGACATCAGTTACCTGACTATGCTCCGTTTCCCACATCTTTTCCTCCCTAATTTGAATATCACCAATAAATAGCTCTATATAGATAGCAGGTTCTTTGTATCTGAGTCAAGTAGTTGGCAGGATTCTGGGTGTGGGAAAGTTGGGGATGGTGGGGTTGGCTGGCTCGCGGGAGAGCGTGTGCGGGCTAGCCTCAATGAGGGGATGACCTTCATGGACAGGATCGAGAGCGTGGCTAAGTTGTAATCGTTTGGGTGGTAGACATATTCACCCTGTCCGTGAACCTCGCCAGAACGGTCTCACTTCTCCCATGAAATGGCCATATCGGTTAGAAGCTTATTCAGCTTCCTCAAACATGACTAGTCTCTGTAAGTAAGGAAGACCAAGCTAGATAGCATGTTCTTTCTGATTTTTCTACCCTGTTCGTGTAGATAAGTTTTTCCCAGCGGCTGAATAAGCTTCCGGGGTTTATTGCCCCTATTGTGTCGCTTTGATTGGCGAGCCGGGGCGGTTAGTGTGCCAGGCTTTCACCTCCTCTGCGTCCCATAGGGGTGTGCGGCCATCGAGGTGTGCTACGGGTTGGGGTGTTCGACCGCCTGCATGATAGTTCGCCCAGGTGCGTGGGCCGATACCACAGTAGGTGGCGCAGTCGATGACTCGCCATAGCACCCGCCCTGTGGCTTGGTCGGTGATGATAGGGTTATCATCGGTCGAATTCCCGTGCTAGCAGGGTGATGATGCCGATCGTGTAGATCAGTAGCCAGAGTGGGTTCGGTCGGGTGTAGAGGAACACCGCAACGGCAACCGAGACGCCCCACCGGATTGATGTTTTCACCATTATCTCCTTTGAGAAAGAGTAGTGTGGAGGGGTGCCTCCCCGCCCCATATATGCCATGGTGCGGGGAGGCTACTTCTTCCGCTTTCCACGTCGGTATCGTTTCATATCTTTCTGGTGCTTCCCAGGCTTACCGCCTCTTGGGAAAACCATGCAAGGAGTTCCAGAATGATACCGGTCGTTTCCCACGGACTGGAGAACATCAGGGTGACTATAATCACCTCCCTCCGCTATTGAGTTCTCTCTTTGTTCCTTGGCGGAACAGCTAGCTATTATGCGGTTCTAGGACGTTACGCATCAAGTGGTATTACTATAAGAATCGCCCTTACTCGTGTTGATGTGGGGTAAGGGATGCTTGACTATAAAAAGTCTAGCTATGAAAACCGCGCCGGGGATTAAGGATATCTGCGATCCATCCAATCATGAACAATCCCGCTGTACAGGTATATAGAATGCCTTTTGCCAATTTTTCCCTACATAGTAGTAGTGAAGGCCTAGGTAGCCGCCGAAGAAGAGACAGAGAAGATAGATTGTATAGTTCTTGTTAGCCCTTAAACCTGTATTAGCTTGCCGGTGTCCCAGTCGTGACGGATTGGAGTAATGAGGTTTACCGTATTTCCGAACACCATATGCGTGATTATCTTCAAGATTAGGGCGGTATCGTCCGGGGACATTATAAGTGTAGGGGTCAGAAGCATAAGGCACTAGCTGTGGGATCGGGCATATATCAGGGGTGTATAGGTCCTTATCTGTTATCTCTTCGAAGGTCGCAGCCTTGAGGGTGACCTCAGCGGAGGTGGGCGTCTCCCTGAGATAAGCATGGCATGCAGTAATAAGTCCCAGGGAATCATAGTGCTCAATGATGGGGAGGAATTTTGCCCCCGTCGCCTTACTCAACTCTCCGATTCGCTTGCCGTCTAGTCGAACCTCGACCCCAGCCCAGCGGGTGCGGGTGCCGAAAAATACCTTGTGCAGCGTCACGAGAATGTAGGTTTTTGCATTCCCCAGCCCCGTATATGATTGCAGCACATCAAGGTGGTCTTTCTCCTTAGCGACCTGGCTAGTTCGTCCCCTAGGGATAACCGCCCATTTTTGTGAAGGAGGATTGTTGATAGGCGCGATCATGCCGGGTGGTTGTGACCCAATATGTACTGACATGTGAACGTCGCGGGGATTAAAGTTGGGTTGGGTTTCGTTTGTCCATAGTGTGGCTCTTACCCCGGCATCAAATCCACTGGCAGCCAGGCGTGCCAGTTCGGGAAAAGTAATCATTAGTTTTCCGAATCTGGTATGTGTGCGATAACTCGGTCCTGCCATCTGACAGATATCGCATGACCAGATTTGGAATGAGGGATTATCCATTTCCAGTACGAGCGTTGCATCAAATCGGCGAACATTATGCTCATTTATTGGAACATGTTTTCTAATGTCGTTAAGCGCTGTTCGATAAAAGGATTCACCTACGGTTTCCTGATCGCACCATTCTCTGGTAGATCGGGCATCATAGATGCTGGGCATGATTGTCTCCTCATGATTTTTATGAGTGTCCTTTGAGAAAGGCTACCCGTCAGTCCGTTATCCGTATATAGGTTTTAGATAAAGATTCAGTCACAGGGTCGAGGTTTCGTAGTGAGCATCGGTATGTGGTGTGACCAGCCTGGTAGCGCCGCTAGGTTTTTAATGTGTGCATGGGTTACTTCTAGCTCGGTGGCTATTGCTGTTGGTCTGAACTCGGTTTCGTAGGCTGTGTTGTATTGCTGCTTCGTGAAGAAGGTGGTCGGCTGCCCATTTGTCTGCTTTTATGTTCTGCCTGTTGCGTGGAACAGTCATGGGCGTAATGGGTGTGTCCGAGTTCGTGGGTTATCGCACACGTTCGCGTGACGGGATCGAGTCCAGCTTGAACGTAGAGCGTTCGGCCAGGTCGGTAAAACACCACATTATATGAGGGCATCTAATCGGTTACTTTCGATGATTGTGGTACCCATGAAGCAGAACCAAATTATCAATAGGTAGATTCATTTATACCCTCATATATTCTGTTATGTAAAGCTTTATTTAGCCGTTGGGAAAAAGTCATTTGTACCAACAGATGGCAAATGGGGAAGAACATGTCATTTGCATTGCTTTTCTCTTTTCAGGGAGTAGGCACGTGCGTTCATGCCTTGAGAGACTGAACTATATTTCCCCAGCAGCTGAATAAGCTTCATGATTTTGGAGCAACGAAGTATAAAGAACGAGGTTTATAGTCTGTTTTATGAGCGTCTTACGTGAAAAACCGCCCGTGTCGGGGAACAGAATACATAAAATGGGATCAGCTTTACGGGAAGACGGCGTTGTCGCTGCTCTCGATGACTGGGAAACCTATTTGCTGCATCAAACGGAAATTGTTGGTGAGTTAGTGAAGCAGTTGGGTGATTTTGCCGAGTCAAATTCAGCGGTTCTACTTGGTGGGGAAACGATGGAGAAAAAAATATTGTTCCTGGTAGTGGTGCCTATATGGTCAGTGGGAGGCTGAAAACTATAATTTCTCTCAGGAGAAATTGCGGCGTATGCCGAAAACTCCATTGGAAAGAATTCATGATGTTGCTGGTGCAAGGCTTGATTGTGATGTGACATTGACCCAGCAGCGACGCATAGCAGATGAACTATGTGATCTATTTACAAAATGCGGAGCTACACGAGTAGATATTAAAGACTTGAGAGATGGTTCACATTCTGGGTATCGAGCGATACATCTCCATCTTAGGTTTCCTGCGGGTTTCGCTGAAGTACAGGTGCGGACAGCATTACAATCGCATTGGGCGAATGTTTATGAAAGCGCTGCTGATATCTTCGGTCGGCATATCAGGTATTTACATGAAGAGAATCAAGTACCACTGTCGCTAGCAGCAAGGAAGGCTGTTAAGTTATTGCATGACCTATCAGCACATATCTCTCAAGTGGAGGAGAAGCATGATGAGTGTTCAAGTGTGCATTCTCGCGATGATTTAGATTATGATATGAAGCATCGTCAGGAAATAATCTCTGAATTAGAGAGCAACATTCAATTCATCTTAAATTTGTTAGACGAAGAATTTTCGAAAAATACGAGCAAGTCGTAGAAAGTAAGGGAGTCATGTCTAATGCCTGGATTTTTACTTCAATACCATCGTAAGAGCGGTGAAGTGCATGTAGAAAAGTTTGATTCGCCTAAGCATGCTATGCAGAAGCGTATAGCTTTGGAATCTACCACGACGGATGATGATGTTGAGATTGTTGTCATTGTGAGCCCTGATGAACAGATGTTACGAAAGTCTCACTCACGCTATTTCGCTATGAGCTAGCAAAAGCCTGCTTAGTCCCGGTGCAGAATGCGTGTGAACCACATTTATGAGGATTAAAACACCCCCAGCCCATAGTGAAATGAGCTGGGGGTACACTTCTGATTTAACGGATTTTAGTGTTCTTGGTCGCTGACGCAGAACACATTGCCTTCGGGGTCTTTCATGACGGTCCACATGAATTCACTATCCGGCAGTGACTGTACCGACTGCACCGTTGCGCCCAAAAGCCTCCAAGTCAGCTACGGCAATCTCGCGGTTTTCGGCTATAAAATCCACATGGATACTATTCTTGCCCGTGTGAGATCCGGTACTAACTGGAAACCCAGCCGTGGCGTGGAATCAAGGATGACAAAAGACCCATCGTAATCGTGAAGAACAGCGGAATCGGTGGCCTTAGCCCAAAAACTGGGCCAGTTTCCGGGGATTAGCGCAGTCAACAGTAATCATCTCTGGTTTAAGGACAATACTCATAAGGCTATTCTAGTGCAGAAGTTCATGATGGTGAAGAACTCGACCGTGAGTTCCGAACCTGTGTCAACCGCCATATCGTTTAGCACGGACCATAATCTGAGGGGAAACGTGCGCATAGCGGCGGCAGTTTCTGGTTAGGCCCGTATCCATCACCGCTATTGGGGTCGAACGTGGGGATAGGCTCCGGGTCCACGTAGTTATAGGTGTTGTTGTAGCCGTTGCCGGTGTTGGTGGGGGCGTTGACACCCATGATATCCGCGCACCATTGCGAATATCGGGAACTGTTATCTGACCAGAGCGCGTAACCGGGGTACTGGGCGAAACATTGGATGAAATAAGGCTCATCATATGTCGCTGCGGGTTCTGGTGCAGCAATGTTATTAGGGTTCCGGGGCGACGTCTTGTGGGATGGAATCCTGGGGTTCCGTTGACGTGGTTGTCGGAGGTTTCGTGCTTGATGTTTTTGTCGAGCTCGTCGATGTTATGCTTGTCACGCTTGTCAGTGTTGCTTTGGCGTGAAAATGTTGGGAGCTCGTGGTGTCATTGACGTTGCATGCAGTGAGCAGGAGCGTGAGGGATATGGTGAGTGGCAGTAGTCGTCGTGGCATGGGATAAATCCGGGGAATGGTTGAGGTTGGGAATGAGTAAATCCGAGCGGGTAGCCCTGTAATAGATTATGGCGTTTCGCTCGGATTTGGTGGCATGATGATGCTATTTCTTGGAGATGTCGGAGATGTCAGCGTTACACGATGCGCTGGCGAACTGCCCGGATGCGCTGTTTTCCGCGACGACTTGGCCGTCGACAAGAATCTGGCAGGAAACGGTTCCGCTGTCATTCACGCCGCTGGTGACGCTCATGTATGCGCCAAAGATTCCCTTGACCTTTACTTCTTTCTCCCAGCCGCTGGTCACACCAGAATCGGAAGCAGATTGACTACTGCCTGCCGTGTACGTTACTCGGATGTCTTGCGCATCGCCGCCCACACGGTACACGACGGTCTTTTTCCTGGTTGAGGCTTTTATCCACTTCGAAACGGTTTTGCCCATCATCGCCGTACAGCTTGCCATCCCAAGGACCACTAGGATGACCAAGATGAGCGGGATGAGGCAGCCAGGGCCGTTGATACCAGGGGCGTTTCGGCTTTTCGACATACATGATTTGTGGGGGAGGAGTGCCCATATTGGGGTTGGAGCCCATGTTGGGTTGTTGGTTGGACTGTGGATCGGGTTGGGGGCCTTGTGGCTGGGTCATGATACGTCCTTACAGATGAGGGTAACAGTTAATTGTCTGCGATGAGATTTTGAAAAAATTGGTTTAACTAGGCAATTATCGATCTATTATTCATAATCATTCCTTTGAGGCAATGTCTCTTGTTGAACATCTGATTTGAAGAATACCTATGGACGTCCCTCATTAAAAATTTTTCTTATATTTCCAAATGGGGGTAGTTTGCTGCAAAGGTAGTCATAACGCCTGTATGAATGGATTTTTGGAGAAATGATGCCCAATTTTAGGCGGGGAAAGCTCCCCATGCATAAGTAATTGCGCTTATTGCATTGCTACTGGTAGCGGATCTGCCGTAGGTGAGGTGAAGGTGCATGCTTAAACCCGTTCTTAAACTTTTGCGAGCTTTTCGACGGCCTGTCGGACTATCCCCCAATAGCCCCTGATGATTGTGATGCTTGCGACATTAATGAGTCAATATATTCTTTAAGGAAATTTCCTATCTTAGTAGGGTTATTATTGCTGATTGGCGGGATATTATCATCATAGTTATTTGCACATATATTAAGTATAGATAATATGAATTTTTCGAGAAAACGGGGATATAACTGAGTAATTTCTAGCGTTTTATCATTATTGCTTCATTGTGCGTTTATCACGGCAGTTGTAGGTTTAGAAAATAATATTTTCTGAACTTCTCAATGGAGGCGTATTCATATGGCAAATAGTTCATTGCCCCAAGAACAAAAAATGTATGACACTGCATTGAACCTTATTGGTGTAATCGCAAAAGTCCCGCTGGTGAAGGTGGATCGAGAACAATTCTTGCAGCAGCAATTTGCTAATTCACCTTATTTGGAGGAGATCCTGCTGCTGGGGCCACAATCGGTATACACGCCTAAAGCCTTAGAGAAAAAAGCGCGAGCAATCGTGCGGAGCAACACCAATAAAACTTCGGCGGTCTCGTTTGCCACTGGGCTACCTGCCAATCCTTTTGTCATGGTTCCTGCTGCTGGGGCTGATGTTGCCCAATATTTTGGATTCGCGCTCCATATGGCACAACAGATCGCTTACCTGTTTGGTGAAGATGAGCTATTTACTAACGGTGGAGAGCTGACTGAAGAAGCGAAAGTGCGTGTTATTGCCTACCTTGGTGTTATGTGTGGTGCAGCTGGAGCAGGCAACTTGATTGTCCAAACGTCAAGGGTGGTGGGGCAAAATGTTGGAAAGAAGGTTGCTGGACAAGCACTGACAAAGACCACGTGGTATCCGTTGGTAAAGAAAATTGGGGTATTGCTGGGTCAAAAGATCACTAAGAAAACGGTAGAAAAGACCATCAGTAAAGCGGTTCCGCTACTTGGTGGTGTGGTGTCTGGTGGGCTCACATTTGCAACATTTCGGTCTATGGGGTTCCGATTAACAGATGAATTTTTCAAGCTAGTGACTGGTGAAGATCAAGAAGAAATGGAGCTGAACCCAGAATTTCTGGCGAGCATCGTTGATGTAGATGGCCCCAATCATCGCCGGCGATAGTCCCGAGGTTGATCGTCGTAAAGTAAACAATAGGCGAATAATGTGGTTATTCGCCATATAATTGCTATAAGTTTTGTGCTGGACAATAATCAGCAGCATGGACGAAATAGATCGTGCGATTGTCGCAGCATTGCAGAAAGATGGACGACTAAGTAATCAGGATTTGGCGACGTTGGTGGGGTTGACGTCGGCGCCATGCTTACGACGGCTGCGCAAGCTGGAGGAGCGGGGCATCATTAAGGGATATCGTGCCATTGTGGATCAGGCCGCGTTGGATTGTGGATTTGAAGTAATCGTGCACGCGGATGTTGGGAAAAACGATGGGCCGGCGATAGCTGAGTTTGAGCAGCGTGTAGCTGCCATGCCGGAAGTGGTAGAGCTGCGGCGTATGTATTCACGGCCGGACTATTTTATACGCGTGCGAGTCCGTGACTCGAACAATACGAGCAATGGTTAACCAAAGGTTTACTGGGCAACCCGGGCGTTGCCCGGGTTGATTCCCGGATAACGATGAAGGTGATTAAGTCCTCCGAGTGATCAACAACAGTGAGATTTTGTTGTTGTGACGTGGTGGTTTGTGGTTTTGTGGTGGGGTTTGTATATTTGTGTGGTCGCTGTTTACGGCCCTGTGCTTTTTGTGGTGTTGGGTTGTGGGTGGTGGTGTTGTTTGAGAACTCGATAGTGTGTCATTTGATGAAGCAAACTTTGTTTGTATATGAACATGAACGCGGGCACTGAATGGTTTTTGGTGTTTGTTTGTTTTTGTTTTGTTGGTTTCTTTGTTTTTTGCCTGTTATTGTTTTTTGTTTGTTTTTTTGGAGAGTTTGATCCTGGCTCAGGACGAACGCTGGCGGCGTGCTTAACACATGCAAGTCGAACGGAAAGGCCCCCACCTTGGTGGGGGTGCTCGAGTGGCGAACGGGTGAGTAACACGTGGGTGATCTGCCCTGTACTTCGGGATAAGCTTGGGAAACTGGGTCTAATACCGGATAGGACCATGGTTTAGTGTCTCATGGTGGAAAGATGTTTTTTTGGTGCAGGATGAGCTCGCGGCCTATCAGCTTGTTGGTGGGGTAATGGCCTACCAAGGCGTCGACGGGTAGCCGGCCTGAGAGGGTGGACGGCCACATTGGGACTGAGATACGGCCCAGACTCCTACGGGAGGCAGCAGTGGGGAATATTGCACAATGGGCGCAAGCCTGATGCAGCGACGCCGCGTGGGGGATGACGGCCTTCGGGTTGTAAACTCCTTTCGTTAGGGACGAAGCCGCACCTGTTTTGGGTGTGGTGACGGTACCTTTGTTAAGAAGCACCGGCTAACTACGTGCCAGCAGCCGCGGTAATACGTAGGGTGCGAGCGTTGTCCGGAATTACTGGGCGTAAAGAGCTCGTAGGTGGTTTGTTGCGTCGTCTGTGAAATTCCGGGGCTTAACTTCGGGGTGGCAGGCGATACGGGCATAACTAGAGTGCTGTAGGGGAGACTGGAATTCCTGGTGTAGCGGTGGAATGCGCAGATATCAGGAGGAACACCGATGGCGAAGGCAGGTCTCTGGGCAGTAACTGACGCTGAGGAGCGAAAGCATGGGGAGCGAACAGGATTAGATACCCTGGTAGTCCATGCTGTAAACGGTGGGCGTTAGGTGTGGGGACCGGTTTGGTTTCTGTGCCGTAGCTAACGCATTAAGCGCCCCGCCTGGGGAGTACGGCCGCAAGGCTAAAACTCAAAGGAATTGACGGGGGCCCGCACAAGCGGCGGAGCATGTGGATTAATTCGATGCAACGCGAAGAACCTTACCTGGGTTTGACATGCACCAGACGGTTGTAGAGATACGTACCTCCCTTTGTGGTTGGTGTGCAGGTGGTGCATGGTTGTCGTCAGCTCGTGTCGTGAGATGTTGGGTTAAGTCCCGCAACGAGCGCAACCCTTGTCTTATGTTGCCAGCACGTTTAGGGTGGGGACTCATGAGAGACTGCCGGGGTTAACTCGGAGGAAGGTGGGGATGACGTCAAATCATCATGCCCTTTATGCCCAGGGCTTCACACATGCTACAATGGTTAGTACAACGCGCTGCAAACCCTGTGAGGGTGAGCGAATCGCTGAAAGCTAATCTCAGTTCGGATTGGGGTCTGCAACTCGACCCCATGAAGTCGGAGTCGCTAGTAATCGCAGATCAGCAATGCTGCGGTGAATACGTTCCCGGGCCTTGTACACACCGCCCGTCACGTCATGAAAGTTGGTAACACCCGAAGCCCATGGCCCTAACCACCGTTTGGTGGGGGAGTGGTCGAAGGTGGGATTGGCGATTGGGACGAAGTCGTAACAAGGTAGCCGTACCGGAAGGTGCGGCTGGATCACCTCCTTTCTAAGGAGAATAGAGTATTTGTTTTGTTACTTGGTTGGGTGCTGGTTAGCACTAGGCTGGTGACAGAGTTTTTGTTTTTCAGGTGAAGACAGGTATCGCACGCATTTCATGTGTGGGGTTTTGGGATCAGTGAAACAAGGATGAGTGTGTTTGTGTTTTGGGTTTGTTTTGTTGTGTGGCATGCTGTTGGGTGTCTAGAGCAGCACGAGTTGTTGTTCTATAGGATCACCCCTGGTAGGCAAGATCCCTGCTGTTGGTGGGTGTTGTGTGGGTGGTGTGTTGTGTGAGAACTGTATAGTGGACGCGAATGCGATAAAAAAATAGCAACAATAATTATTGTTGTTGTTTGTTTTTTCTTTTTGTGGTTTTGTTCTTGGTATTTTTTTGTTGTCTGTGCGTGATAAATGTTTGTGTTTTTTTGTTTTTTTAGGCGCATGGTGGATGCCTGGGTATGCTAAGCCGATGAAGGACGTGATAGGCTGCGTTAAGCCTCGGGGAGTTGCCTGATGAGCGTTGATCCGAGGGTGTCCGAATGGGGAAACCCGGCCATGGTTATGTGTGGTCACCCGCCAGTGAAGAAGATAGTTGGTTGGGGGGTTACGCGGGAAGTGAAACATCTTAGTACCCGTAGGAGGAGAAAACAAGAGTGATTCTGCTAGTAGTGGCGAGCGAACGTGGATAAGGCTAAACCGTGTGCGTGTGATACCGGGTAGGGGTTACGCATGCGGGGTTGGAGGAGCACGGCGTACTGGTTCTACCTGGCTGGTGCTGTTGTTGGTGTGTGTAGTGGAAGTGGTGTGGAATCGCCTGCCAGAGACGGTGAGAGTCCGGTACACGAAAAACACTCACTTACGGGGTTGTTGTGTTTCCTGAGTAGCGGCGGGCTCGTGGAATCTGTCGAATTTGTGCCGGGACCACCCGGTAAGCCTAAATACTTAGCATGACCGATAGTGGAGTAAGTACCGTGAGGGAATGGTGAAAAGTACCCCGGGAGGAGTGAAAGAGTACCTGAAACCATGTGCTGATAATCCGTCATAGCCCCCCCTTTTTTTTGGGTGGGGTGGTGGCGTGCCTTTTGAAGAATGAGCCTGCGAGTCAGTGGCATGTTGCGTGGTTAACCATGAGTGTGGGGAGCCGTAGCGAAAGCGAATCCTAACTAGGGTGTGTGTGGCATGTTCTGGACCCGAAGCGGGGTGATCTACCCATGGCCAGTGTGAAGCAGAGGTAAGACTTTGTGGAGGCGCGAACCCACTTAGGTTGAAAACTGAGGGGATGAGTTGTGGGTAGGGGTGAAAGGCCAATCAAACTCCGTGATAGCTGGTTCTCCCCGAAATGCATTTAGGTGCAGCGTCGCATTGTGTGCTTGTTGGAGGTAGAGCTACTGGTTGGTTGAGCGGGACGATAATCTTAGCAACATCAGCTAAACTCCGAATGCCAGCAATGTGGGTGCGGCAGTGAGACTGCGGGGGATAAGCTCCGTTGGTCGAGAGGGAAACAGCCCAGATCGTCGGTTAAGGCCCCTAAGGGTGTGCTCAGTGGGAAAGGATGTGGGATCGCGAAGACAGCCAGGAGGTTGGCTTAGAAGCAGCCATCCTTGAAAGAGTGCGTAATAGCTCACTGGTCGAGTGGTTCTGCGCCGATAATGTAGCGGGGCTTAAGTACACCGCCGAAACCGCGGCAACACACTGTTTGTGTGTTGGGTAGGGGAGCGTCGCATGTGTTGAAGCTATTTGGTGACAGGTGGTGGAGTGTGTGCGAGTGAGAATGCAGGCATGAGTAACGATTGATGTGTGAGAAACATATCCGCCGGATGACTAAGGGTTCCTGGGTGAAGTTTGTCTTCCCAGGGTGAGTCGGGGCCTAAGGCGAGGCCGACAGGCGTAGTCGATGGATGACGGGTTGATATTCCCGTACCCGTGTGCGTGCGACAAGTGATGAATCTTATGGTACTAACCGCCCGCCTGCGTGCACTGGTCTTTTTGGTTGGTGTGTGGGTGCGTGGGATCTTCGTGGGTAGTAGTCAAGTGATGGGGTGACGCAGAGTGGTAGCTAGGCTTCCTTGCTGGATTGGAGTGCAAGCGTGTGGCCTGTGGGGTTGGGAAATCCGCCCCACATATAAAGGTGAGGCGTGATGCGGACACCAGTTGTGGTGGTAGTTAGTGTGCCTGTGCTGTCTAGAAAAGCCTCTAGCGAGTGCGTGCATGGCCCGTACCGGAAACCGACACAGGTGGTCAGGTAGAGAATACCATAGGCGTTCGGGTGAACTGTGGTTATGAACTCGGCAAAATGCCCCCGTAACTTCGGGAGAAGGGGGACCATTACTGGTTGCTGACAGCGAATTGGCTGGTGGTGGTCGCAGAGGAGAGAGGGAAGCGACTGTTTATTAAAAACACAGGTCCGTGCGAAAACGTGGAAGTTGAGGTATACGGACTGACGCCTGCCCGGTGCTGGAAGGTTAAGAGGACCCGTGAGCACGCCTAGTGTGTGCGAGGCGGAGAATTGAAGCCCCAGTAAACGGCGGTGGTAACTATAACCATCCTAAGGTAGCGAAATTCCTTGTCGGGTAAGTTCCGACCTGCACGAATGGCGTAACGACTTCCCTGCTGTCTCAACCACAGGCCCGGTGAAATTGCAGTACGAGTAAAGATGCTCGTTTCGCGCGGCAGGACGAAAAGACCCCGGGACCTTTACTATAGCTTGGTATTGGTGTTTGGTCATGCTTGTGTAGGATAGGTGGGAGACTGTGAAACCATAACGCTAGTTGTGGTGGAGTCGCAGGTGAAATACCACTCTGGTGTGATTGGGTACCTGAACCTTGGCCCGTGATCCGGGTTGGGGACAGTGCCTGGTGGGTAGTTTAACTGGGGCGGTTGCCTCCTAAATGGTAACGGAGGCGCCCAAAGGTTTCCTCAGTCTGGTTGGCAATCAGATGGTGAGTGTAAGTGTATAAGGGAGCTTGACTGTGACACTGACGGGTGGAGCAGGTGCGAAAGCAGGGACTAGTGATCCGGCACCGACGTGTGGTTGTGGTGTCGCTCAACGGATAAAAGGTACCCCGGGGATAACAGGCTGATCTTCCCCAAGAGTTCATATCGACGGGATGGTTTGGCACCTCGATGTCGGCTCGTCGCATCCTGGGGCTGGAGTAGGTCCCAAGGGTTGGGCTGTTCGCCCATTAAAGCGGCACGCGAGCTGGGTTTAGAACGTCGTGAGACAGTTCGGTCTCTATCCGCCGCGCGCGTTGAAACTTGAAGAAGGCTGTCCCTAGTACGAGAGGACCGGGATGGACGTACCTCTGGTATGCCAGTTGTCACGCCAGTGGCATGGCTGGTTAGCTACGTGCGGGAGGGATAACCGCTGAAAGCATCTAAGCGGGAAGCCTGTTTTGAGATGAGGTTTCTGTTGAGGTTCCCTGTAGATGATGGGGTTGATAGGCCAGGGCTGTGAGCATGGTGACGTGTTGGAGGTGACTGGTACTAATATACCGACACAAAAACACACATTTATTGTGTGGGCAATTGAGAAGAGCAGTAATGCGCCGAGAATGATGTGTTTGCCGCAAAAAGAATGAAGAAATGATTGTTGTGTTTGTGTTTGTTGTACAGTGTTTGACGCAACACGCTGCCCGTACCCCTAGTTGGGGTGTGGGGGTGGTTTGTATCAAAGGTTTGTGTTGGTGGTTTTAGCGTCGAGGGTACGCCCGGTCCCGTTCCGATCCCGGTAGCTAAGCTTGACTGCGCTGATGGTACTGCAATCGTGGGGTTGTGGGAGAGTAAGACACCGCCAACACACTATAACTTAATCATGATGTGTGGGTGTGCCAAAATCCTCCAAGAGGAGGAGGCAGCACACCCCACACCTATTTTATGCCCTCCCTTTTTCTATTTGCGTTGGAGTACACTCCAAGGGTTAGGGTAGGGGGCTATGGACTACCTCACTATTAGTAGCGTCGCAAAGCAAACTGGGCTCAGCCCAGACACGCTACGCTGGTATGAACGCGAAGGCGTACTACCGCCCACCCAGCGCACAAGCAGTGGGCAGCGCGTCTACGACGAGAAAACCATCAAACTAGTAACACTCGTTGCGCGACTCCGCCGAACCGGTATGCCCGTCGCGCAAACCCGAAAATTCTTAAACCTCTTTGCGGAAGGCGCCGCAAGCCACGGCCAACGCATGGCCTTACTGGAAGAACACAAACAGCGCGTCCAAAATCAGATCGACCAACTCCAGGATGACCTAGGCGCAATCCAGGCGAAAATCGACCACTATGCAGAACTCATCGAACAAGGCCTGGACTGCAATAATCAACTCATCATTGACGACACCATCCTCGAACAACAACGGAAGCTCTCATGATCCCCACCATTACCCTTTGGCGATAACCTCACAGTCAGCAAGCTCGGCTTCGGCGGCATGGCCGTCACCGACACTTACGGCTCAACCCCTGACGAAGTAGCGAAACAAGCCATCCACACCGCACTCGACGCCGGCATCACCTTTATCGACACCGCCGACGTCTACGGCGAACCCCGCCCCAACACCACCGCCCCCGCCGGCACCAACGAAGAACTCATTGGCGAGGTCCTCGCCACCACAGGTTTGAAGCGCGACGAAATACAACTAGCCACCAAACTCGGCATTGTCGGCTTCGACCTGGAAAAACGGCATGAGCGTCCGCGGCGACCGCGAGTATGTGCGCGAAGCCTGCCACAATTCCCTACGCCGACTCGGCGTCGACCACATCGACCTCTACTACATGCACCGCCGCGAACTCACCCGCCCCATCGAAGAAACCGTCACCGCCATGGCCGAACTTGTGGCCGAAGGGAAAGTGCGGCACATCGGGCTTTCTGAAGTCACCGCCGACGAACTCCGGGCAGCCCACCGCATACACCCCATCACCGCGGTACAAAGCGAATGGAGCATCTGGTCCCGCGACGTTGAACACCACGTGGTGCCCGCAGCCAGCGAACTCGGTGTCGGCTTCGTCCCCTACTCCCCACTGGGGCGCGGCTTCCTCACCGGAACCCTCCAAAAAGATCGTGTGCAATCATCCATTCTTGCGGCGCAGCCCTCGCTACGACCAGCACTACGATGACAACCAGGCCATTGTCGCCACCATCCAGGACAAGGACATAGCCGCCGAATGCGAAGCCACCGCAGCCCAAGTCGCACTCGCCTGGCTCTGGCACCAAGGCACCGCCTACGGCCTGCCAGTCGTTCCCATCCCCGGCAGCCGCCGCAGCGATCGAATCCACGAAAACGCCGCCGCCGTAGACGTCCACCTGACCGAGGAGCATATGGCACGCCTCGACGCGGCACTCGCCACCGTGCACGGTGGCCGCAACTCACCTTCACCGACGACGACTGGATTTCCAGCGGCCGGGAATAAACATCCTGGCCCCGGCCCCGACCCAGGGGCAGTCCGCCGCAATGAGCTATTCCAACTCTAGCCGGCGGTACCGATTCACCGCAGCAAAAATCTCCTGCCGCCGGGGCCGAGCATAAAGCCCCGGATGCCCATTATGCGGAGACAGGGCATCAATCCCCTGAACATCCATTTCCCGGCACACGTCATCAACAAGCTCTGCCAGGTCACTGCGGCCATCCGACCATTCCATAATCATGTCGAATGTGTGAGCGAGACCGCTCACCTGGGCGGCGTCGACAAGCTGCGTGACCGCGGATAAATCCACCTCCTGCTTACCGTAACGGATAGCATTCGTGCCTGCGGCCTTCGCCGGCTTTCGCTCCAACCGTTGCTTCCGCAACCGCCGCCGCGGCTCCGGGCCGAACACCTTCGACGCTGCCGGCGCTGTTGGGTCATAATCCGCCAACTCATGCGCCGCCGACGTCACATCACTGGGCACATACGAATTCATGGCAATCACATAATCCGCAACATCAAAAAAACGCGCCCGAACCGCCGGCAACCAAAAATCGTCGACACCCCTTTTCCGTAAACAACGGACGAACCCGCTGCACAAACGGGGTGATGGGCTCATCCTTCGCGGGAATCAGCTGTTGCATCCGCTCGTCCCGAATCATGAAGTTCGTGGCAGACGTATCCTCATCAATGAGCAATGTTGATGCGCCCGCGGCCACCGCCTCCATGAGGTTTGCCGCCTGCGACGTCGAACCGGAAGCATTCGCCGTCATAAACGACCGCGTGTCCGCACCCGACGGCAGATTATTAATGAACGGGGAAATATCCACCCGGTCACCGGCCGACCATCCTCCGCCCGAATTGTCGTGGCATCCGCCCGCGTAATCACCCACTCGCGGCCATCACCCGCAATATGCGGATACACCCCCTGTTCAATTGCATGCACTAATGTTGATTTGCCGTGGTAGCCGCCACCGATAATCACCACGATCCTTCAGGAATCTCATGCCCGTCACCGTGCGCCCACTGGGAAGCGTGATCGAAACTTCGAGCGATTTCGGGCTGGTAAACGGCGTTGCTCCCTGCTCCAACGGTAGGTCCGAATTGCCCGCCTGCCGTGGTAAAATCGCCCCATTGCCCACGAATGCCACCAGGCCCAGGTCGGCAAGCTGCCCCCGCAGCGCCTCCTGGTCCCGCAGCAACGTAACCTGCGCCGTTGCCGCATCCCCGTCCAGGTTTCGGTACAACAGTGCCTGATCCACCGCATCCGGCAGATCCTCCGTGAGCATTCGCGCCGCCGCATGCCCGTGAATCCGCCGACCCCCAGCCGGCAGCTGCACCGTGATCCGCGCCTCAATGGTGCGCTCTGTGATTCGAATGTTAGTACGCTCAAGGATGGCCTGTGCCGGCCAACCAATGCTTATCGAGGACTCCCGCGTGGCGGCATGAAACTCCCGCATCAAAAAATCACTCACGGCCAGCCGGCCTTGGGCGTCGTCAAGCAACTCTGGGGGAATACCAGCGGTTTTTCGGTCAAGAATGATCCGCATCAACGACGGCGGCGCATAGGGATCCGATTGGATACGATCAATCGACAGGGTGAAATTGCCCATGTCGTAACTGCCTTTGAGACTCTTATAGGCGCCGTAACTTTTACCATCGAGTGAACTGACAGTGTGTCGGAGATCCTGATTGCGATAAGACATGACGCCATGGTACGGGATTTTCTATCGGTCGCGGGTTGTCTAGGTGGATAACCAGCGGGGATAGCGGCATCGCGCGGTCACGGGGGTAGCGATCATTCCACCCTAGCGACGCAATCACCTACCATAGAAACCGGTCAAATCAATAACATACATTTGGGAAAAGGATATCTGATGTATTCGAAAAATTCGTGCAGCTGCCATCTCTGGTATTGCTATTACGCTGATGGTCATAGGGGCACCGTTGGCGCAGGCACAGGGTCTGCCGCAGTTGCCGCCGCTGCCGAACATCAACCCGGAGACCGCTATCGGCACCATCTTTTGGGTCGCTGAGCTCCATGGCGGTCGTGTATCTCTTGGTGGGCACTGTCTATAACTATTTTGCCCGCCAGAACGGTAAGAAACAATACGACGGCTCGTACATTCCCAAGTTCTAGCTTTGCAATTATAACCGCGCACATTGCGCATAATGCCTCATCGGGGCAGCACATCGCTATGCTTTCGAGGAAATGATATGGCTAAAATTCAAAGTGCTGCTCGCGCAGTGAAATTGGTGAAAACCTATGGCACTGGGGACACCGCGGTCGAGGCACTCAAGTCGATTTCGATTAAATTCCGCAAACAACAATTCACCGCCATCATGGGCCCGTCCGGTTCGGGAAAATCCACGCTCATGCACTGCATGGCCGGTCTGGATCGTGTCACCCGGGGTGCTACCTTCATCGGTAACACGGATCTGTCCCAGCTCAACGATCGGCAGATGACCGCTTTGCGACGAGACCGCCTGGGGTTTATCTTCCAAAGCTTCAACCTGGTGCCCACACTCACCGCGGCCGAAAACATCACCCTGCCGATGAATATTGCCGGCAAACGTGTCGACAAAAATGGTACCGGGAGGTGACCACCAGGCTGGGATTGGCGGAGCGGCTGAAACACCGTCCGGCGGAACTGTCGGGTGGCCAGCAACAGCGGGTGGCCTGCGCCCGGGCATTAGTGGCCCGGCCGGAGATCATATTCGGTGACGAACCCACCGGTAATCTGGATTCGAACTCGTCCGCGGAGGTGCTGGACATCTTACGGACCGCGGTCGATGTGTACGATCAGACCGTGGTTATTGTGACGCATGACCCCACGGCCGCATCATATGCGGATCGAGTGGTGTTTTTGGCGGATGGCAAAATTGTGAGGGCATTATCGTCGCCCACGGTGGAACAGATTCTTTGGGTGATGGGCCAACTGGAAACCAGGGGGTGACTCATGGGGCGTCATGGTATGCCGAACGATCCACAACATGACCCGAGGCACAAACACCATAATGGGCGGCGTGCCAGGCAACAGGATGCGTATGAGGACGACTACGAAGAGTGGTCAGACCAAGCGGACTATGTCGAAGATCAGGCCGACGATATAGATGACACGGACGCGGCGGACTCGGACTATGACGACTATGCCTATGCGGATTATATAGACGATGCCGACGAGGCATGGGACGAAGACGACGAGTGGGACGACGAGGACGAATGGGAAGAACCCTGTCGAATGGGGTGAGGCACCCAAGAAAATCAAAAACCCCCAGCGGGCGTGCCACCATGCTGAAACTGAGCGTCCGCTCCATCATGGCGCACAAGCTTCGTCTGCTGCTTAGTGTTGTCGCGGTCATGTTGGGTACCGCCTTCGTGGCCGGTTCCATGATGTTCACTGCCTCGCTCAACGCCGTGTTCGACTCCACGGTCGAAGACACGTTCGCAGGTGTGGATGCGGTCATCACCCCGGATCCGGCCGCGATCATGGCCGAGGTGGCCCAAAACCCCGACGCTGCGGATTCCCTTGGGGGCATTCGGCGGTCGCTGCTCGACGAGCTGCGGAACGACCCCTGAGATCAAAAACGTCGTGATTCAGGACGGGTGCGGCTCATGCTGGCGGACGCGAACCGGAAACCCTTCCAGACCCGGAACGGTAGGGTGCGGGTCGTGCCCTGGTACGACGAGAACTCCGCCGTGGGTGTTGGCAATAGGCTCATCACCGGCAGCCTGCCCGAAAACCCCGACCAGGTGCTCCTTAACAAGCAGGCCGCCCAAACCTACAACATCAAGGTGGGCGATACCGTTGTGGTGATCGACCCGCAGAATCAGCGGAACATGACTGTCACCGGCATTTTTCGCCCCGGCAAAGGCCAGCGCCGAGCTAGGCGCCAATATCACCCTTGCCATTCCCGAAACCGATTTCCTGGACCAGTACACTGATGGTAAAACCGTCAAGTCTTTAGCTGTGTCGGGTAACACCAAACACGGTGCAGAGCTGGTCGACTACCTTAAGGGCAAATACCAGGGTGTGAAATACCAGTTGGGGAGCGAGTTGGCCGCCGAGCTCAATGGGGCGATTCGGGATGGGTTGAAGTTCATTAACTATTTTTCTGGTGGCCTTTGGCCTCATCGCCCCTCTTGGTGGGCACGTTTATTATCGCCAACACGTTCGCCATGATTGTGGCGCAACGGTTGCAGGAGTTTGCCCCTGCTGCGGGCCTTGGGTGTGTCACGACTGCAACTCACCACGTCCGTGATTATCGAGGCATTCCTGGTGGGGATTATTGGGTCGGGCACGGGGATTGGTGCCGGCATGGGATTAGTGCGGGGATCCAGTTTGCCCTGAAATATTTCAATATGTCGATTCCCGAGGTGGGGTTAGGGCTCACCACCACGTCGGTGGTGGGGCTGCTGGTCCTAGGGGTACTCGTGACCCTGATGAGTGCCTGGTCACCGGCCCTGGCGCGCGGGTGCGGTGCACCCGGTGGAGGCGATGCGGTCGACAGAGACGGCGGCGGAATCGCCGTTGAAGCTGCGGACGTTTTTGGGGTTGGTGCTGCTCGCTGCGGGTGGCGCTGCGGCTGCGGCCGCGGTGCGGGCGTCGATTGCGGATTATGACACGCAGACGCGGGCGTTGGCGGTGGGGGCCGGTGCGGTGTTGGTGACCATCGGGGTGTTTATGGTGGCGCCGGCGTTGTCGATCCCTGGTGGTGGGGATCATTGGTCGGCTGTTGGGGCCGCCGTTTCGGGCGGTGGGCAAGTTAGCGGCGACGAATTCGCGGCGGAACTCAGCGGCGCACGGCGACGACGGCGTTTGCGTTGACGTTGGGGGTGGCGTTGGTGACCACGATTGGGATGCTGGCAGCGTCGATGCAGCAGTCGGTGAAGGATCTGGTGAGTTCGGGGGTGCGGGCGGACTATGTGCTGTCTAGCCCGGGCGATGGGCGGTTCCCGATCCCGGACGATGCGGTGCAGAAAGTGCGGAGACCGCCGGGGTGGGGGAGATTACGGGGTTTTTCCCGGGTTCCGGTGTCGGTGGGGGTGACGCCGGATTCGTTTATGGTGGCCAATGGCATGGCGAAGACGTTGGTGGCGGATAATGATTTGACGAAAACCCTGGAGTTAGAAGGTGTGAGCGGTTCGATGAATTTGGCGGATCCGAACGTGTTTGTGGCTTTTTGATGATTATGCGCATAAGCAGGGTTGGAAAAGTGGGGGACATGGTGCCGGTGAAGAATTTAGCGGGGGATGATGTGGTTGAGGCGAAGCTCATCGGCACGTATGAGGAGAACCAGGTGATTGGGGATGTGGTGTTGTCGGCGTCGACGGTGGCGAATACTCCGTATGCGCGGGAGCAGGTGTTGACGTGGCTGATGGTGGTGGGCAATGGCGAGGTGTCGAAAGAGCAGTTGCGGGCGAATTTGCAGGCGGCGGTGGCTGATTATTTGGTGGTGCAGGTGCAGGACCGACAGGAATATGCTGGTGAACGGGCCGCGATGATTAATCAGATGCTATATATCCTGTATGCGCTGTTGGCGTTGTCGGTGTTGGTGGCCACGTTGGGCATTGTGAATACGTTGGCGTTGAATGTGATTGAGCGCAGGCAGGAGATTGGGATGTTGCGGGCGGTGGGGATGCAGCGTCGGCAGATTCGGTTGTTGATTACGATCGAGTCGGTGCAGATTGCGTTGTTTGGTGCCGCAGTTGGCATTGGGGTGGGGGTTGGTTTGGGCTGGGCGTTTTTGAAGGTGCTGGCGGGGGAGGGCCTGAGCGCGTTGGTCATTCCGTGGCCGCAGCTGGGGTGGATGTTTGGTGCTTCTGCGGTGGTGGGTGTGATTGCGGCGTTGTGGCCGGCTAGCCGGGCGGCGAAGACCCCACCGTTGGATGCGATCGCCCACTAGCATGCTTGTCGACGGTGGCCTCACGGGTTAGGGTCATCATGGTTCCGATGGTGAGGCCAAGTTGAAGGGCTGCCAGCCCGCCGATGATGGTGGCGGTGAGGTAGCCGGCGAAGAGCCGGTAGTTATGGGTTTTCAGTAGATGGCCCTAGTTCGTTGGCGAGGGTGGACCAGGTAGAGAGGGCGCCGGCGAAGCCGATGCCGCCGGCCGCGTAGGCGAAGGAATGCGCTTTCGAATAGGTGTGCGATTATCCCGAGGGTGAGGCAGGCGCACATGTTTGCGATAAGCGTACCAAGGTAGGGTGGCAGGGCTTTGCCCTAACAGATACCGGGTGATGCCGCTGAGGATGCCTCCGGCGAAGACGAGGATAATGGTCATGATGCGTGCCACCGGTGTCGGAGGGCGTCGCCGATGGCCCAGGCGCCCAGGCAGCTAGTGATGGTGAGCACACTGTAGCTGAGTGCGGCGGGCAGGCTGGTGGTGGCGGTGGTAAGCGCGAAGGTGGAGAAGCTGGTGAAGCCGCCGAGGAGACCGGGGCGAAGAAATTTTTTGGGCGACATCGTTGGGGAAAAGCCCAGGTGGCAATGAGGAAACAGCCGATCGCATTGATGATAATGAGCGCCGTGGGGCGTCGTAAAAGCAGGGGCGTGAGCTGCATGCGTAGGGTGGCGCCGCACCCGGCACCGAGGCCGACGGCGAGTGTTTGTTTCATAGTTGCGCAGCTTAATATGTGTGACTTTGTGCTGGAACTAGTGCGCGGGGGCGGAAAAAGGTAGAAGATGGAAAGTAGCTGTAAATTTTTCGTTTCTGTGAGGAGTTTTTTGTATGGCTCATGAGCGTGCCGGCCAAGTTGCATTGCCGGAAGACCTTATTGATATTGCGGAAGTGGTGACGGCGTACTACACCCGGGTTCCGAATCCCGATAATCCCGACCAGCAGGTGGTGTTTGGTACATCGGGGCACCGGGGGCGTCGTTGGATAATGCGTTTAACGAGAACCACATTTTGGCAACCACGCAGGCCATTGTGGATTACCGTAATGCGCAGGGTATTGGTGGCCCGATTTTTATTGGGCGGGATACGCATGCGTTGAGCGAGCCGGCGCAGATTTCCGCCATGGAGGTGCTGTTGGCTAATAACGTGGAGGTGCTTGTCGACGACCGGGGCCGCTATACCCCGACGCCGGCGGTGTCTCATGCGATTTTGGCCTATAATTCGCGCCTGTCGGGTGGGGTGACTGGCACCGATCCGAAGCGTGCCGACGGCATTGTGATTACGCCGTCGCATAATCCGCCGCGGGATGGTGGGTTTAAATATAATCCGCCCAATGGTGGCCCGGCCGACACGGATGCCACGGACTGGATTGCGGAGCGTGCTAATAATCTGCTGCGCGGCGGCCTGAAGGACGTCAAGCGAGTGAGCGTGTCTGGGGTGTTGGATCCCAAGGCCACGAAGTACAACTATATGGACACCTATGTGGCGGATTTGCCGAATGTGGTGAATCTGGATGTGATCCGGGAGTCCGGGTTGAGCATTGGTGCGGACCCCATGGGTGGTGCGTCGGTGGATTATTGGGGGCGATTGCCGAGGCCCTAAGCTGAATCTGACGGTGGTGAATCTGCTGGTGGACGCCACATGGCGGTTCATGACACTGGACACGGACGGTAAGATTCGGATGGACTGTTCCAGCCCGAATTCCATGGCGTCGCTGGTGCGGAACCGCGACAAGTACGACATTGCCACCGGTAATGATGCTGATTCGGACCGGCATGGCATTGTGACCCCGGATTATGGGTTGATGAACCCGAACCATTACCCTGTCGGTGGCCATTGATTACCTGTTTGCGCACCGGCCGGGCTGGTCGACGGATGCGGTGGGCAAGACCCTGGTGAGCTCGTCGATGATTGACCGGGTTGTGGCCGCGCTGGGTAAGAAGCTGGTTGAGGTGCCGGTGGGCTTTAAGTGGTTCGTGCCGGGGCTTATCGACGGTTCCATCGGGTTCGGCGGTGAGGAATCCGCCGGTGCCTCCTTCCTGCGCCATAATGGGACGGTGTGGTCGACGGACAAGGACGGCATCATCCTGGACCTGTTGGCCTCGGAGATCACCGCGGTGACCGGCAAGACCCCGTCGCAGCGTTATGCGGAGTTGGCCAGCGAGTATGGTGCGCCGGCCTATGCACGTACGGATGCGGATGCAACCCGGGAGCAGAAGGCCATTTTGAAGGCTCTGTCGCCAGATCAGGTGACCGCCACGGAGTTGGCCGGTGAGCCGATCATTGACAAGCTGACGAAGGCACCGGGTAACGGGGCACCGTTGGGCGGCCTGAAGGTTGTGACGGAGTCCGCTTGGTTTGCGGCTCGTCCGTCCGGCACGGAAGACAAGTACAAGATTTATGCTGAGTCGTTCCGTGGCGCGGAGCACCTTGCCGAGGTGCAGAAGGCTGCGCAGGAACTCGTGTCGAGCGTTTTGGGTGTCTAAAACATTCGGCCAACTGAAAGGGCAAAGGGCCGTGACTGCCTAGCGCATGTGCTGCTGCCTCAAGGGCGCTGCAAGCCGCGCTAGGCATGAGCCCACCATCATAGTTTGTTGATGTATCAACTTTATGGTGGTGGGAAACAGGGGAATGAAGCTGCGGTTTTGCCTACATGTTCGCCAAAGCTACCAATGAATAGATAAGCTTGGTGCTTATGACGAACGCGCAATCCACAATCGTTGCCGATGACAACGACATCGACGACACCTCTATCGAAGCAGACGCTGTGGAAGAAAAACCGCAATCCAATCGCACCACCCTGGTGCTGGACATCATCAGTTTTTCTCCCGCTTCGGGCTGGCCGCCACCTGGATTTGGGCGGGATTCCACAAGGTAGGCAGTGTATTAGAAACCGGCCAATCCATCCAGGCGTATAAAATCTTCACCCTGGAATGGTCCGTGTTCCTGGCCCAAATCATTGGCCCCCTAGAGCTCATGGGTGGGTTTATCCTGCTCATCGGGGTGTTTTTCCGGCAGGCCGGTTGGCTGTCAACCATCGTGTTGATGCTGTTCATCATCGGTATTGGCCAAGCATGGGCGCGCGGCCTGGTGATCGACTGCGGCTGCTTCGGCAAACAAGACCTGACCGACGGCGGCATGGACTACCTGCAAACAATCTTGCGCGACGTGGTGCTGATTGCCATGTCCCTGTGGACCGCGTACCGGCCATATCGACGATTCGCCATCTACCCATAGTCGTCTCGCGTTATTATCGGTGGTGCCCACGGATGTTTCTCTGCCGGTATTCACAGAATTATGCCAGCATGCTCCTAGCAAAAGGGAAGCATAACTGGCATAATTCTTAGTTTGAATTGACATCATCTCCTCAACCCCAACAAAAGGTGGAAAAATACATGAGTTCCAAGACCACAAAACGAGCCAAAATCCAAAGTCCCAACGAAAATGGTTCCGGGTTCATCTGGGCCATTATTGCTGTCGTGCTCGTAGCTGTTGCGGTCATCGCCTACGTGATTATTTCCGGCAATAAGTCGCAAGAAGAAAAATTTGCCGAAACATATAACGAAACCACCGCCTTTAATAACAAAGTTGATGGCTCGGCAGTGCAGTTGGTTTCCGACAAAGCCGATAAAGCCAAAACTGTGGATATTTACGAAGACTTCTCCTGCCACTACTGTTCCCCAACTGGCCAAAGAAACCGACGCGGACATGAAGAAGCTCAGAAGATGGCAAGGTGAAGGTGAACATCCGCACCATGAACTTCCTGGACAAAGGTGAGATCGGGCACTCCAATAAGGCCGGCACCGCCGCCTACACCATTGCCAAGGATGATTCCGCGCAGGTGTACTGGAACTTCCGCACCATGCTCATGACTGAACAGCAAAACATCTGGGGCAAGAAAGAACTCAAGGATTTCGCCGACATGGCCAAGATCCTTGGCGCCAAGGACGAGACCGTGAAGAAGATCGCCGACGGCACCTACTCCGACGAGTTTAAGAAGATTGCCGACGACAACGCCAAGAAACTAGAAAAAGATGGTGACGGCTCAGTATCCTCCCCGCGCGTCTTTATCGACGGCAAGGAGATCAAGGAAAACGCCACATGGCCCAGCCAAATCAAGTAAAAATAAGTCGCTGCCAGTGGATTTGTCGGTAACCAGTTTTGTACGGTAACCTGTAATCCGTTGCTGAAAAGCACGGGGCTATGGCGCAGCTGGTAGCGCATCACACTGGCAGTGTGGGGGTCACGGGTTCGAATCCCGTTAGCTCACGTTTAACCCCAGGTTCACATGTTGGATCTGGGGGTTTTCATTGTTTTACCTGGCATTCACGAGAAGTCTAGACGGGATTAGGGGCGGTTGGGTAGGGATGAAAACGGTTTCATTTGGCATGAATTTGGCAATATTTCATGCCAGATTCGATTACTCAATATGGAAGCTTGAAGTTTATTCAGCTACTGGGGAACCCATCGATGTCAACAGATCGCCGATCAAAGACTATGTGCTTCCGACCTTGGTTTTACTTTACTTTCAGAGACAGTCATGCAGACTAATGCTTGGGAAGTTAACCTTTATCTCCCCTAACCGCTGAATAAACTTCAAGCCTCAAAATATTAATTCTCTGATCGTTCTAGGGGAGTCATGACATATTCAATATATAATTTTTGCGAAATACCAAGGAAAAAAACCAAGGCCTTGGATCAAATGGCCTCGTATATTCACCACAACACCGACATGAAGGTCTATCTCTTCCTTACTTTGGAAAACTATGCCGAATTCGAGGTGATACAAGAGCATCATCATGGGCGTATCGTATGGGCTGTCAATGCCGCTGGCACCAGCCCTTTTGGGGCTCTGGACCCTTATTCGTTTGACGGGCTTGTGAAATTTGATGGAAAAAGATGTTGATATTGATCCTGGTGGCGCGTTCTACTCCACAGATATTTCGTTTGATGGTTTAGCCATCATGGCTGATACGGTTGATTTCCCCGAGAAAGCGAAGGAAGTTTTAGTCTCAGATGCTGCTGATTTCCCGGAATCTTTCGATGATTATTTACTTATGGTTCAGGAACAGGATGATGATCTAGATCCCATTGAGGCTAAGGTACTAGCAGCTGGCGCGTTATTAGTGTATTCGCTGGATATTTCTGACACGGTGCAAGGTGAAACCCCGGGAGAGTTGTTTCTTTCAGAAAGCGTGTGCGTTGGTGACGCACGTGGGGAAGCGTTAATGTACCGATTCTTTGACCCCAATGATGCTGACCGATAACCACCGGCAATGAACACATCTGAGCAGCCTATTTAGCCTGTCAAGCGTCAGGTTTTGTGGACACTTGTAGGAAGCTTATTCAGTTGCTGGGGAAATAGGGGCCGGGTGGCGGTAACATCACATCAAGCACACTTAAGATGCTGCCAGCGGCTCTGGAGACGGTTGCTTGGGAGGTTCCAAAAATGCCGGCCAGGGTTTGTTGCCGTACGCTTGGTGGCGTGGCCGGGTTTCCAGCAGCTGAATAAGCCTCAAAATATAATTTTCAGGAGGGAACTATGGAGTATTCGGAACATAGGTTTCGGCGAATTGTAGCGGAAGAAACTAAGCCGTTAGAGCAAATGGCATCATACATTCACCAGAACACTGATATGAAGCTATATTTATTCCTTACTCTGGATGACTATGCTGAATTTGAGGCTATACAAAAACACTATTATGGGCGGATTCAGTGGGTTGCCAACGGTGCTGAAATAAACCCTTTTGGTTCCATACTCCCGCCTTCATTTTATGGCTTGGTCGAATTTGATGGAAAAGATGCCAACATTAATCCCGGCCAAAGCATTTTATTCCACCCGTATTTCCTTTGATGGTATGGTCATTCTGGCTGATACGCCCTGATTTTCCTGAAAAAGCGAAAAGAAGTGTTTTTGCAGGTGAATTCCCAGAAACTTTTGATGAATATTTACTAGCCGTCCAAGCGGAAGAAGCCAAACCAGATCCTATCGAAGCTGAGTTACTAGCAGCTGGTGCGTCATTAATTTATTCTTTAAATTTGTCTGACACCATAACGGGTGATGCTCCAGGGGAAGTATTTCTTTCTGAGAGCGCATTTATTAGTGATGCGCGGGGTGAAGAGTTAATGTACCAATTCTTCGATCCTAAGGACACTGACTACTAAGCACTTGTGATGAACATGTTTCAGCATGGCAGTTTCCAGGATATGCCGGCGCGGGGAAGCAGAGAGTCAACCCGATTCCAAAGTCTCGTCTTCAGAAGGCAAGCTGCTTTACCAGGGAAGTGAGGGTCTCCCGGATTCCTTTACTTCCCGCTATTCCGGTATACCCTACAGATGTTGGGCACCTTTGGGCGTCGTCAAGCGGGGATGTGAAACATTACTCCAACTCAACCGGGCGGTAATCCGGATCTCTTCGGTGTCCAACCGCTCCTGAATCGAATGCAGCATTCATGTCGATCACGCCCTCGTTACGCAGGCGTTTGAGCACCTCACGCTGGTGACTAATGATCGCCAGCCGAAGCGTTCGCACCTGGCCCTGCAACGTTATGGCCTGCAGCTCCTCGGGGTGAGATCGGGATTATTCTGCAAAAACCGGCAGGTCTCAATGCCGGTATCATGCTGGAAATCCAGTTCGTAGCGAACATACGCCAATGCCTCTGGGCCGACATCATTCTGGGCGGCAAGATCCTCCAGGGCATCATAGGCCTCCTTATTCATGGTACCCACCGCGTTGAGGGTTTCCTGATGCTCGGTGTCGTCAGCGGAATCTTCGCCCACCGAATAATCGCCGGCAGGGACAGGCCCTGCACCAGCATCGACACCATGACCACGGCGGCCACCATGAAAATAATGAAATCCCGATTCGGCACCGACGTGCTCACCGACAACGCCACCGCCAGGGACACGCCACCGCGCAGGCCAGCCATGGTGCTCACCACCCGGTCCCGGTAAATCTCGCTCCGCACCTCAGGGTCCCGCATCGCAGCCCGGATCAGCCGACGCAATTCATGCCGTTCACGCAGCGGACGCTGCTCCTTTGCCTGCTCGGCCCGGTACTGTTCCTCGGCGCTAGCCTTAATGTCCGACAGCATGGCCGGCCGCATAAACAGGAACCGCACCAACAGGCTGACCAGCCATATTGCTGCTACCATGATGGCCGCGTGTGACTGCGAATAGGCGGTATTATTGTGCGCAACCTCGCTAATGTTCTGCCATGCCTCCGGCAGTTGCACGCCGACCAGCACGAAAACGCACCATTCATGAGGTACGACATGTAGGCCCAAATGGGCAACCCATAGAACCGATTCTGCGGCTTAATGGTGTCCACACCGTAATACGTCAGGTAGAACGCGGAAACCACCACCGCCACCACGCCGGAGCCCTTCATCCCTCGGAAACTTCGATGGATTCCGAGAGCAGGAAAGCGACAAACGGAATCGTCATCATGTAGATCACAAAATTCATGGGATTGGCGATGCGGGCACGCAGCTGGTTTTGCCACCCAGCCCACTGCCAATCCCACCGCAATGCCGCAGAGGAACGAGAACGCCAGCATGCCACCCGCGTGCGACACCGACAGATCCGCGCCGCCCGCAACCTGTATGGCCAGGGCAAACACCACCAGCGTGGTCCCGTCGTTGATAAGCGATTCCGCCTTGAGCACCGTGATGGAACGCTTGGGCAGTTTCCCGTTGAGCGTGGCCACGGCCGTAGCATCCGTCGGGGCCAGCGCCGCACCAATAATCAGCGCGGTACCCCAGTCGATATGGAAGAAGTGGGTGAGCACCCCAGCCATGGCGAATGCCGTCACAATGACCAGCACGGTACCAGAGGTAATGATCGCGCGGAGACTTTTCCGTACCTCCCGCAGCGAGGTGTTGCGCGCCTCCCAAAACAGCATGATCGGCAGGAATATTTCCAAAATCACATATGACGGCAGCCCAACCTCCCGCAGCTCATGCATGGCGGGCAGCAGCGCCAACGCCAGCCCTGAGGAAAAATAAGCAGGATCGCCGGAGTGACGCGGATCCGGTGGGCAAGCGTGTTACCGAGGAAAATCGCTGCTGCTAAGGCAATAATGATTTCAAGCACGATATGTCCTTGTCCGAATAGATACGTTCATAATTCGATATACACGTTACCGCTTGACGACGCCCAAAGGTGAGGCACGCCACTAACACGGAACAACCATGGATGATCATCGGCTTCACGCCGGTTGGGTCGCTACCACTGCTTGTGCTGTCTCTTATTGGCACTGCCATGGTAAGTCGAGCTGGAGTTTGGTTCGTAGCCGGACCAGTTCATCCCTACTGGATCGAGAAAGTCAAGCTCAGCAAGTGTGCTGCGCGGGGTGCGTGCTGCGATATTGAACAAGTCAGGTTCCTAACCCAGCTTAAAATCCAGATATCGCAGCACAGTAGTAAGCCGCACCATCATCATGATTGCTCGCAATCATCACAGCCACCCGGCTGCTTCCAACCATTTTCGGTAATGCTTCTGACTTTGCCGATCCCGAATCTGGGCAGTGGCGAGCACCATGGCCAGCGGGGCCTTCGGAACGGTCGTTTCCCCTTACTCAACCGGTGCAGCTGATGCTGCACCTGCACCAAACTCGCATACGAATTAATAGCCTTATCCTCAAACCGGGGTACGGGCATTGTTGGGGCCGCAGCCTCCCGAACCCGCCACGTGTTTGGCAGCCCCGGGTCCAGGGACAACGCCGTGCCCATGCCCACCATATCCACCTCGGTCGCCAACACCCGCTCCGCGGTGGCGCGCCGGGTGATCCCACCGGTCACCATGATCGGCATGGGGGCAACCTTAGCGATCTGCTCCGCGAACGTGAGGAAGTATGCTTCCCGATCCAGGGTTCGTTGATCCTGGCGACCCCTTGCATGCCCCTGCATGGCGGGGCTGTAGGTGCCACCCGACACCTCTACAAGATCCACACCCAGGTCACCCAGCATGCGGACCACCGCCGTGGCGTCGTCAACATCAAAACCGCCGCGCTGAAAAATCCGCCGAATTCAGCTTCACTGCCACCGCGGCACTATCCGGCACGGCAGCCCGAATTCGGGTAATGATCTCCCGAAGCAGGCGGCTACGATTCTTCAAGTCGCCGCCCCACCGGTCGGTTCGCCGATTCACCAGTGGGGACAGGAACTGTGACAATAAATAGCCGTGTGCCGCATGTACCTGCACCCCATCGAAACCGCTCTCAATCGCCCGGGTTGCGGTGGTCACAAACATGCCGATGACTTCGTCAATCTGCTCTTTTGTCATGGCGATTGGGGTAGCAAAAATTTTCGAATGAGCACCCATGTTCACGGGGATTGCCGACGGCGCGAGCTTAATGCCCGGCAGGCTGGCCGGCACCTGGCGACCCGGGTGGTTAATCTGCATCCACACCTTCGTGTCGGTCGTGCCATTCGCGTGGGCGGCCGCGGCCCACTCCTGGAACGGCTCCAGTAGGCTGTCCCTCGTTGAGGATAATGCCGTCGCCATTGGTGACGGCCCGGTAATCAACCATGACGTTCCCGGTGATGATGAGCCCCACCCCGCCGCGCGCCCAAGTGCGGTACAGGTTGAAAATCCCCTGGCTGGGCAGCATGTTTTCGGTGCCCAATTGTTCCTCCATGGCGGCCTTGGCCAGCCGGTTCGGCAGCGGGCCACCATGCTTGAGGGGCAGCGGTTCGAAGATCGAGGTCATAAACGGTGTCCTTACTATTAAGGGGTGTCGGGTTCGGAATGCCTCGCGGGGTCGCCGGGCGGAGGCACGTTGTTAGCCGATATCGTCGAGCAGGCAGTGGGCGAGGGCTTCGCTGGACGCCGGATTCTGCCCAGTGTACAGGCGGCGATCCTGCACAATGAATGGCCGAAACGGGATGCGCGCCTTGTGATAGTACACGCCGATTTCCGCCAGCCTATCTTCCAAATACCAGGGGATTTTCCTGCCGAAGGGGCTTAGCTTCTCCTCCACGGTGGATATTCCCGTGACTTGGTGGTCGGCGAATGGCGATGGCGCGCGGGGATTGTGTGGATTCTTCGCCGCGAGGGTTGCCGCCACACCATGACCCAGCAACGCCAAGGGCTTACCGGATCGCAGGCGCCGGGTAAGTAGACTGCCGGACGTTTCATCGAAAGCTAGATCCACCATGACTCCATGGCCACCCGGGTAAAACACCAGATCATACTGGGTTTCATCCACCTGATCCAGCGGAATGGGGTGCGCGAGATCCGCCGCGATAGCGTCAAGATAGGCGGTGATTCGCCTGCGGTGACCGGGCATCCCGCCGGCAATGCCGAGACTAGACTTCTCTGCTGTGGGCGCGACACCACCCGGGGTCGCAATATCAATGCTCCAGCCGGCTTCGCTGAAAATACGGTGCGGCGTGGCCAGCTCCTCCGCCCAATAGCCGGTCGGTGGCGAGTGCCGTCGGTCAACTCCCACATTCGCGCGGCAGACACAACGAAAAGCACAGAAGTCATACAACAAAAAGTGTAATAAGCATCAGTGCTTTACGCTTTACGACGGGTGGGTGGGCGGAGTGGCTAGGGGTGGGGGAAAGGGAGGTAGAACGGTTTCGTGATGGTTGGAAACGCTGGTTTAGCAGGAGATTTCTGTATTGTGAGTAACAATCTCTGGTGGTGTTACTTGTTTCGGTAGGAAATCCTGTATTCTAGAAGTAGCTCATTGACCATGTGTTGAAGGAGTATCCGAGGCCGTTTGCTCAGCAAGCGGCCTCCGCTTTAGAAGTTAGAATTTTTATTGTTGCTGTTGTTGATCTGCCAAAGCCTTTAATGCTTCAAATAATCGTGGTAGCGCCGATGAGGGATTTCTACCTATCGAATTGGCTTTTTACCCGCCCGTGCTGGTTAGCCCGTTTACATGCTTCTTTCCAGTTTTGAAATGGAAAATCAGGAGCAATAGTTTTCCCTTCGTCTTTTTAAAAATTTTGTTATCTTTTATTACTGCAATAGCGATCTAGACTATCAGAATCCAAGCTTTTTGTCGAATGTACTTTTGTGCCATAATAGCCACACTTCAAATTTGATATTACTTACCAAAACATCGATATCATTTATTTTGTGCAAGATGGATGGCCTGCATGAGTCGTGAGGGTTTACCTTTGATTGGATCATTCCAATGATCAACGTCTACAACTGCAAAGCACCTTACATAAGGGAAATCTTGATTCTTTTTAGAGTTTTCCCTTTTTTTCCTTTTCTCCATGCATTTCTTTACAACTTTCACTGGGTCTGAATGCTGCCCAGGAATAACGTCTAGCGCTACGTGGTAGAGTTCCTGGATTGATTTACTTATTCCTTCAGAAATATTGTGGCTCAGTGACAGCGCCTTCTGTGCAGATCAAGATTTTTAATATGTCTTTCTTGTTGCAGTTGTCGTTTGGGGGATTGGGGTCTGCGTGCACCTTTTGCCATTGTTGTTGGTCTTTCTCTGCAGGTGGGTAATGTGAGATTGAGCTAATTATAATGTAACCATGCATGAAGCTTGGTTGCATGCAATTAGAGTTAGGCAGGGGAAGGTGATTCGCTGTTGGATTCGTGTGCTGCTTCTAAGGTGTGTGTAGTGACTAAACCACGTAATATGGCTGGTGAAAAGGTATGGTAAGGCGCCATACCTACCACTTAGATAACGGCGTTCGTAATTTGCGTCACTATGATTTGGAAAATCCGCAAGCGAGTACAGGATGATTCACCATTTTGATTTTTCCATAAACCATATTGACTTAGTATCGAGCGATAAATCATCCATGTGCTCGATAATGTTTGTGTTATGTATGGTGAAAAATGAGTTGGGCGCCATGCTGATTAATTGAAGGATCAGTGAAGCATTTAATGATCATCTCAATTAACTTTTTGGTGCAAACTGGAGTCGAGTTCATCTGCTATAAGTACTGATCCCTCTCTTAATGTTTGCAGTAGAGTAGGTGCAGTTGAAAGCCAGGCAAGTGTACCAGCAGACTCTTCAGATAAAGTTAGGATACTATTAATTTCTCCGCTATGGGTGAAAACTAAGTTGTATATTACTTTTTCCGCCTCATCATTACTAAGAATTTTCATTGGATTTATCATCAAATTCTGTTATTGCTTTCAGGAATTTTGTATAATCGTTCTAATGTTTCAACTGGTATCTTTTCTTCATTCAGAGAAACAGATTCAATTCCAGTGTCGGCAGCTTTCATGAGCAAGGAAATCTCGTTTAGATCAAAGTGCTTCTTCCGTATTAATGATGTTGCCTGTTGTATCCGTTCTCTCTGGGCAAAGTCTCCTAATGGGAGAAAAGACAAAGAGGAAACCAATGCATATGCTATTTTTTTGCAGGAGTGGATGCTCATCGCGTAATGCAACTGATAATATCAGTTCCCGTTTGTCTACTTTACTAGCTCTTTCTGTAGGGTCTTAGTGATGTAAGAGTTGTTCCAGTCGATTTCTGGGGTTTCAGTGCGATTGCGAATGAATCCTTTGCTCCAGCGCTGCTTGGGGACATAGCTAACCACTCTTCCACGACCCCATCGCGCCCGTAGGTGAAACCATAAAGATAACAGGGTTTCGTCAATAGTGAAGTCGAATTCAAAAAGCTTGGTTGAGAAACAGTTTCCTTGCTAAGTTTAAAAGGGAAATGAGGTTGTGTGGGGTAATCGTCTAATACTCGCCAACTTGTTGCTGATCGAATGATGACATCGTGTGCAATTGTAATGCCTCAAGAAGGTTACTTTTGCCTGAGCCATTGGGGCCAAAGATTGCTGTAACAGGCTCGGTGATTTCTTTGACTGGATCCGTTAACGCGGTGGCTTCGCCAAGCTTTGGGGCGAGGTCCAGCGTCACGATGTCCTTGATGCTGCAGAAGTTCCCAACGCTAAAACGGAGTAAGCTCATTTTAATATGATAGCAATCTTTGCTACTACTGGTGCAGAATTGCACGAATACCGTGATAAAAGTCATGTTAATTTTTGGAAAGTCTCCAAATTAATTTCCTCCCCTGCCTCCACTAAGCTAAATGCGTGCTTGCTGTTGTGCTGAAACACCAGCCCCATCGACACCGTGGTGATCCGTGATGTCCCTGAACCTGGGGAACTCCGCGGGGAAGTGGTGGTGCGCATGTTGGTCACCACCTTCAACCCCTCCGATGCGGTGACGGTCTCCGGTGTATATGCGTCCCGCACTGCATTTCCTCCGTCCCCGGCTTTGAAGGCGTTGGCATCATCGACCGCATTGGCCCTGGCGTCCCTACCAGCGCGCTCGGCCAACGCGTACTGCCCATCGGCTCACCCGGCGCGTGGCAACAATACAAACGCATCGACCATTCCTGGTGTATCCCTCGTTCCGATGACATCACCACCGATGTTGCATGCTTCGCCTACATTAATCCCTCACCGCATCCCTCATGGTCGAACGCTTCTGCGACGGGATACAGTCTGCGCTTGTCGACGCTGCTACGACCACCATTGCTGGTCACCTGAAAACCCTATTGGAACAGCGGGGCGTGAAACGGTGATGGTGGGGCGGACGTGGGGAACGGTGGGCGTCGATAAGCAATTCGATGTTGCTTTCGACTGTGTTGGTGGGGAGATGGGTCGTAGGGTGGCACGGGCGGTCAAACCCGATGGTGTGGTTGTGCACTATGGTTTGTTGTCGGGTGAGCCGTTAGAGACTGGGCGGCGGGTTGAGATGTTTCGGCTGCGCGACGTGGTGCATGCGTGTCCGCGTTCGGAGCTGCCGGAGCTATTTGCGGACGTATTTTCGCAGCTACGGGCAGGTCGGTTGCGTAGTCGGGTGGCGAAGGAGGTTGATTTGGAGGATGTGCCGGCGGTGTTGCGGGAGTATCAGCCGCGGGAGGGAAAACTGCTCATTAGGATTGGGCATTAAAGGAAGATATTCATCGCGGCAGAACTGTTTCCGGTTGGGGAATTGTTGGTAGGGAAACTTGCGGCTCGTGGCTGGTCCGCAGAAGAATTTGCTCGTTTTATGGGGTTGCCAATGGAGCTTGTGTCTGGGATTATCTCGGGTAAAGGGGAGTTGACAGAGCAAGTAGCGACCAAGATTGGGCAGACTTTAGGTATGTCTGCGGGGTTGTGGCTTGGTCTCCACCATGATTATTTAGCGTGGAAGGGTGCTCAAGATGCGATCGTTGATTGTCAAAAGAAAACACATGCTAGGAACCATATGGTCGTCGCCTATTTCTTGAGCCTATGGTGCAGGGCCTTGGAGTAGCAAACGGTAACAATCACGCTTTGCAACATGACGAGGACATAGATTGGCAGTATTATCAGAGGTACAGTTTTCGTGACAAAGAGGATGACGCCACACACTACAGTGCTAATGCTCATCCAAATGATAAAGAACTTCATGGCAGAGCGACTGTTTAAGGCCATGACGGCTATGATTCCCCACAACACAATGGCAATGAAAACCGATAACAAAAATACTATGTCGGAGAATCTTCCATAAGCGGGGTGCAATATCGTGTCCTGGTCACCAAAATCGCTGGGAGCCCACACAGCATTGGCGACAACGGCAAATAGGTACCAGGAAAGACGATAAAGCCGTGGCATTCGATCGGGATTGCGTTTCTTAAGGTGGGAGAGGAAGCAGGTCATTATTGTGCTCTGAATGATGATAATGACGAGCATATAGGGGATAGTCATGATGAAAAATAATCCCAGCCAGCCATCAAGTCCTGAGCCAAGTCGGAGCATAAATCCCAGAGAAACTGCTAGGACACTACCACCAGTCCACAGGAGAAAGAGCTTCAGGTTGTTTATGATGATCTGCCTGCGTTGATGCAGCGGGTTATCGTGATTTGTTTGTGAGGTCATGGTTTTATTGGCTTCCTATGAGGATGGCTATGGCGATCCATAGTCCGATGGTGCTGAGGGTGGATATTCGAGTAGCTAGGCGTGCGAACTTATGTGGAGGATTGCGTGAACCGCTATTTGAAAAAAATTGGAGGTAGTGATGCGAAAATAACACTGATTGCAACGGCGAAGAGAACCCAGGGAGAGGATGCGAATTTGCATCATCTGGCCGAGGGGTTTTGGTTGGTGCATGTTGGCGAAAAAGATAGGTCATGGCTAGGGCTCTGGAGAATAACGCCAGCAAAGAAAGAGGAGCGTAGGAAATAATTAATGATGTGAGTGATACGGACAGCAACGTCGCTAATTTTGGGGGTTTGGTTGCTGTGACTGATAATGCCAGCGAGAAGAATCCCCAGGATAAGTGCTAATATGCTCATTCCAGTCCACTGGAGAAAGAATTGCAGATTAGCATCCATGACGTTCCGCCTCCGTTTCCTATGAGGGCGGCTATGGTGGCCCACAACCCGATGGTGGTGAAGACGGATAACTGAACATCAGAATTGAGAGTTACCCGAATCAATGCCGAGTGACTTGCCGATAGCTTCATAAAATGGATTCACATCACTCCCTGATCGGTCGCATCCTCTAACGTCCACAAAGCATGGATTACGGCAATAACGAGAATCCATGAGAATGTGTAGATTTGTGATATCTGGTCGGGTCCTGGTTGGTAGGTGATGAATAGATAAGTCATGGCCAAGCCTTGAATAACAAGGCCAGCGAAAAATTTCTGAGCTGGCGAATATGATAGAAAAGAATCCCCATCCGCTTATGCCAGAGATGGTTCGGAGATAAAATCCGCGGTAAACGCTAGGATACTGGCGCAGGTCCAGTATAGAAGAACTTGATGCCAGAGTTTACGTTTTTATCTAGCAAGAAATATCCCAGGAATAATGCTATGCAGGACCCACCACCAACACAGTGGAAAAAAATATGGTAGGGTATATCATAATCGTAGGGTTTTACGTTTTGCTCCCATACAATTCTCCTTAGCTTCATAGAATTGTTGTTTGACCATAATGATGGCTATAGCGATCCATACCCTATGGCGCCGAAGGCGGATAGCACGGTAATGAGCTTTGTGAATTTCGTAGAATCGATGCCGAATGATTGGCCGATAAGGCTATAAGGTGAGTCCTTGCGGTCGCCTCGTACCCAAAAAGATATGAATGACAGCGGCAAAGAGAACCCATGAGAGAATATGGATCTGTGACATTCGGTCGGGGTTTGGCTGGTAGGTTGCGAACAGGTAAGTCAGAGCCAGGCTTTTGAATGATAGCGACAATATAAATAGGAATATAGTTTATATTGCTGGAATCCTTTTTGCTTGTGAAAATAGAAGTAGATTGAAGGAAATATCCAACAAGAACTGCCAAAATACTGATGCAGGCCCAGCGTAGGAAGAACTTAACAGTGGTGTCCACGTCATCTTTAAGCATGAAGTATGCTGGGAAAAACTACTAAAGGAATCAAAGGGTAAATGAGGCGGATAAAGACAGTGATTAGTAAGGTAATCAGCTCGTAAAAGTCATCTCGCTTCTCCATGATGCTTCTGCCTTCATTGCTTTTGCCATGAGGACTGCTATGGCGATCCATAGCCCGATGGTGCTAAAAGTTGAGATGATGGCGATTGAACGTGAAATTTACGTGGTCGATTGCCTGTGTTTGAATCTTCAAAAAAAGTTTGCAGGTGGCACCATAAAACATGCTGGTTGCGGTTGCAAAAAGGATCCAGGAAAGAATATGGATTTGTGACATTTGGTCAGGGTCTGGGTGGCGCATGTTAGCGAAAAAGATAGGTCATGGCCAGACCTTGAATGATGAAAATAGCAAAGAATGGGGTGGACAAGGGGTAGATTGCGCAAACAAGAATACCCTTGACGGTGTCGGTGGGTTTGAAGGTGCGTTTACGAATATGGTTGACAATACTGACAAGGCCGATAAGGCCGAGGCTCGTGATGAGCGTTAGTATGCTCATTCCAGTCCATTGGAAAAAGAATTTGGTGTTGGCATCCATGGTGTTCCCGTTTCCTTTTCCTACGAGAAGGAGAGCTATGGTGATCCATAGAGCAATGGTGCCGAGCGCGGATAAAATGAATACCAGGAATGAAAACTCACTTACGTCGGTACCAAAAAAATTACTAATCGGACCATAGAGTGGGTGTGTACTTTTGTTGCCGCTAATCTCGCTTGATGCCCAAGCGGTATGGATCACAGCGAGGACGAGGATCCATGAGAGTGTGTAGATCCGTGACATCTGGTCAGGACTTGGTTGGTGAGTGACGAAAAGATAGGTTATGACCAGGCTTTGAACGATAATGACAACTAAAGTGAGCGGGGTAGCCATTACATAAAACGTGCTCCCAATTCCATCAAGGCCAGAAATGATTCGAAAATAGAGTCCCACAATGACTGCCAGAACGCTAACGCAAGTCCAGCATAGGAAGAACCTGGTACCAGTGTTTATAATTTTATCTAGTAGGAAATATCCCAAGAGTAGTACTATGCAGGACCCGCCACCGACGCAGTGGAAGAACTTGCTGATCTTACCGGGATGATGAAATTTATGTTTCTTATTCATGATATTGTCCCTACCTTCATAACATTTTATTGCCTGACCATGAGGGCTGCTATGGTGATCCATAGGATGCTTGCCCCAAAAGCTGATAGCGGCATGATGAGTTTTGACAATTGTGCGAAATCAATACCAATTGATTGGCTAATGGTCTCATAGGGCGTATTTTCAAGTCGCAGCCCCATACCCAGAGAGTGTGGATAATGGTGGCGAAGAGAATCCACGAGCATGTAGATTCGTGACATTTGGTCGGGGCCTGGTTGGTAGGTTGCGAACAGGTAGGTCATGATGAGACTTTGGCTGATGGCGCCAATGAGGATAGCCGGGGTGCATTTTTTGCCAGGAAAATGATTGACACCCATTAAAGTGGAGAAGAACTGGAATAAAAGCCCGATAGTAACTGTCAAAATGCTGGCGCAGGTCCAGCGGAGAAAGAACTCAGTAGTGACGTTCACGCTGTTTTTGAACATGAAGTACGCTAGGAAAAACGCTAAAGGACTCAAAATACAGATCAGCAAAATGAATAAAGCAGTTATAGCGCGGATTATGTTGATAATTGATTTCGGGGAAAGTTTTTGCTTCTCCATGATGCTCCTTAGCTTCAGCGGTTTGCCATGGGGGCGGTTATGACGGTCTACGGTCCTATGCTGCTGATGATGGCACCCCAAACCACCCACCCCTACACGGACTCGAACCGCTGCCAACCATCATCTTTTTCGAAAAATACACTCTCCATGTACCTATTCTACATCAATGAAATAGCTGGTCAGATCAATTTTTGCATGTCTGTTGTCAGAAGGGTGATATCTGAAGTCTCTGGTGAGTACACTAGGTTGATGAACAAGAATAATCCGCCGCTCACCCTTGACCAGCTACGCAATGGCCAGCGGGTCCGCGGCATTGTTCCAAACCAGACGGTCACTATCAAACACGTGGATAGACTCGATGATGTTACCGCCGAGGTAATTTACTGTGATGAGGCTGGGCATTACTCGCCGGTTATCCTCACCCCAGATCGTCTCGCCAGGGTGGAAATCGCTACCGAATCAGGCGATATACCTGCTTTCGATGGCAACGCCGACGATTTCCGGCTCGTTGCCGAGGCCATGCGCATCACCTATGCTGCCCGCCATGACCCCATGGTTGCTGTCAATAGTTCCGACGTTGACCCGCTGCCGCACCAGATTCAGGCGTGTATGAGGAACTGCTGCCTAGAGTTCCCCTGCGGTTTTTGCTTGCCGACGACCCTGGCGCGGGAAAAACCATTATGGCTGGCCTCTATCTGAAGGAACTTATTCTGCGCTCCAGTTGTGAGCGTGCCATCATTGTGGTGCCAGGCGGCCTGGTGGAGCAGTGGCGGGACGAGCTTGCCCAAAAATTCGACCTCCACTGAGGTTTTTCAATGCTGCCAGCGATGATTCCGCCGGCAAGAACCCCTTTGAAGCGCATCCTTATCTCATCGTGCGCATGGACCAGATTGCGCGCAATGATCGCCTGATGCGGTTGCTGGAGCAGGTGAAGTGGGATGTGGCCATCGTGGATGAGGCGCACCGCATGTCTGCCCACTATTCCCTGTGGGCCGGGGAAATCAATGCCACTAAACGGTTCAAGCTGGGGCAGTTATTGTCGGAAACCTCCCATAACTTTCTGCTCATGACCGCCACTCCACACTCGGGGAAGGAGGAAGACTTCCAATCGTTCATGTCTCTGCTGGACAGAGACCGATTCGAGGGCCAATACCGGCAGGGCATTCACCGGACGGACACCAAGGGTCTGATGCGCCGCATGGTGAAAGAAGACCTGCTCACGCTCGATGGCCGGCCCCTGTTTCCCGAGCGGCGGGCCTACACCGTTCCCTACGAGCTGAGCCGTGCCGAACGAGACCTGTACGAGCAGGTGTCCGACTACGTGCGTGACGAAATGGGCAAGGCCGACACCATTCAGGATGGGAAGCGCCGCAACAATGTGGGGTTCGCACTGATGGTGCTGCAACGGAGGTTGGCGTCGTCCCCGGAGGCGATTTTGCGGTCGTTAGAGCGTCGTAAAGCAAAACTGCGACGAAGCCAGAGAGAATACGACGCCCCTAATGACTACGACAGCGCCATGACGGAAACCAATTGGGCGGAGCTGGAACAGCAGGTCGACGAGGTGGTGGATCGCGCGACCGCGGCCCAAGACCAGGTGCAGCTCACGCACGAAATCGCCGTGCTGGATGGGCTCATTGCGACTGCCCGGCGGGTGCGCAACCAGGACGAGGACCGGAAGTGGGTGGAGCTGCGTAAAATCCTGGAAAGCAGGGTGCTGACCGGCACGAATGGGGAAAACCGCAAGATCATTATCTTTACTGAACACCGCGATACCCTCACCTACTTGGAGGATAAAATCACTACCCAATTGGGCAGTACCGACGCCGTTGTCACCATTCATGGGGGCACGCCGCGGCATCTTCGCCAGGCCATCCGCGAACAGTTCGCGCACGACCCCCGCACCCTCGTGCTGCTTGCTACCGACGCCGCCGGCGAGGGGCTCAACCTGCAGTGCGCCCACCTCATGGTCAACTACGATCTGCCCTGGAACCCCAATCGAATAGAACAAAGATTCGGTCGCATTCACCGCATCGGTCAACGCGAGGTCTGCCACCTCTGGAACCTGGTCGCCCGCAACACCCGCGAAGGTGACGTGTTTAACCGACTGCTCGAAAAAAATCGAGGTCATGTCCGAAGCCTACAACGGCAACCTATTCAACGTGCTGGGTGACACGGACTCCTTCGATGGTCGCCCCCTTAAAGACCTGCTTATCGAGGCTATTCGCTACGGTGACCAGCCAGAAATCAAGCAGCAGCTCGATAAAGTCATCGATGCCAGCGTCTCCAAAGGGCTTGATGAACTCCGCGCCAAACGCGCCCTCAGCGAAGACATATTCAGCAGCCGCGAACTTGACCAAGTGCGAAACACCATGCGGGACGCCGAAGAACGCAAACTTCAACGCGGATTCATCCGCTCCTTCTTTATTCCCGCATTCAAACGTTTGCGCGGATTGATTGATAAACGAGAATCCGGTTGCTACAAGGTCACGTATGTGCCGCCGCTGCTTCGGGACATTGCCAGTTGCCAGTACGAGTGCGTCACCTTCGATGTCGATTACAAGCACCCCGCCGGTACCCACCACGATGCCGCCCTCATTGCGCCGGGACACCCGCTGCTCGACGCGGTACTGGTCCGCACTACCGAAGACCTGAAACCAACCCTGGCCCAGGGCACCATTTTCGTGGACCGGAGCAGCAAACAACTCGCCGCTCCGGCGCTGCTCTACATTGTGGAACAGCGCATCACCGCAGGTGGGGACAAGGACACGCTCTACCACCACTTCGACTACCTGCTGGTCCCCCAAGACAGCAACACCAATGTGAATGCCCCAGATGATGGGGGCATTACCGTAACCACGACGCCGCCGTTCCTCGACTACGACACCCCTAAGGAGGAGGAACGCGCCATCATTCAGAACCTCATGTGCGACCCCATGCTCCGATCCTGGTTGCGCAAGGATCACGGCAGGATCGTGACATTGTGGGCGACCAAGGAAGGAATACAGCCGCGCATGAAAGAACTGGAGCGGCAACGTCACGCAGAAACCCAGCGGGTGTGGGACCAGGTAAAAACCGGCTGACCATTGAAATTAACTGTGGGAACGAATGATCAGCGAGCTGCGGTACCAGGAGCGAAATGGGCACGTGAACCAGCGCCTCGGCTCCAAGGACGCGGTGGCCAAGGTGGCTGACCTGGAGCAGCGGCTGGAGCTGCGGAGACGCGAGAAGAAGCAGGCGTCATGGTTGAGTGCGAAAACACCCTGATTCGCGGCGTGGCCCTGGTCATTCCCCGGCCATCTCATTGACGCGCACTCGGCGCCCAACGCGAAGAAACAGGCGACGACGTTTGCCAAGCAAACCCAGGAGGTGGAGCGTCGGGCCGTGGAAGCTGCCCTTGCCGCCGAGCGGTCCCTGGGTCGGGTTCCGGAGGAAATGCCGCGCAATAATCCTGGCTTCGACATTCGCTCCACCGACCCTGCCGATCCGCTTGCCCACCGGTACTATCTGGAAGTCAAGGGCGCATCGCGGGCTCGAACACGTTTACGATCACCAATTCGGAGATCAATTTCGCCCAAAACCATAAGGACACCCACCGCCTGGTGTTAGTGTCCGTACACCCCGATGGGCCAGAGTTCGACGAGGTGCGCTATGTCACGCATGTGTTCGATGACATGGATGCGTCCATGAGCACGCATTCTCGCAACGAGAAATGGTCCCACTATTGGGGGCAGGGTGGTGCACCAGTATAGTTATTGTTCAGCCACCTGATGATCCCTAAGGAAGACCGACATGACCACCGTGAAGAAGAAACTGATCGAGACGTCACTACCGCTCGAAGCCATTAATGCGGCATCCGCGCGCAGAAATCCATCCGCCACGGCCACCCCTCTACGCTGCATTTATATTGGGCTCGGCGTCCGCTCGCAACCGTCCGGGCAGTGCTTTTCGCCCAGCTTGTCGACGACCCGGCGTCGCGGCCCGACGAGTTTCCCACGGTGGAATCCCAGGATAAAGAACGCGCCCGCCTGCATGCTCTTATGGAAAAACTTATCATTTGGGAAAACAGCAATGATGAGAAGCTCCTGGAGCAGGCCCGGGAGGAAATACGTAAGAGCAATAACGGGAAATTGCCAGCGGTTGTGGACCCGTTCGCGGGTGGCGGCTCGATTCCACTAGAGGCCCAACGCCTGGGGTTGGAGTCGCACGCCAGCGATCTCAACCCGTTGGCAGTACTGATTAATAAAGGCGCTCATTGAGATTCCTCCGAAGTTCGCTGGCTGGTCACCGGTGTTCCCCGGTGTTGCGGAGGAACAATCATCATGGCTGCGCGCCGAGGGCTGGCTGCCGATGTGCAACATTATGGTCAATGGCTGCGGGACGAGGCAGAGAAACGCATTGGACACCTATACCCGAAGGTCACGGCTCCCGGTGGCACCGAGCATACTGTGATTGCTTGATTTGGGCCCGAACCGTCATTAGTCCCAACCCCGCCAACCCGATCGAAACCCCCTTAGTTCGCTCCTGGTGGTTGAGCAAGAAGAAGGGCAAAGAAGCCTGGGTGAAGGCCACGGTCGTTGACGGGCGAGTGCAGTACGAAGTGCAGCATAATGCGGATGGGCCGAAAAAAGGGGAGGATGGGACACGCGTTGGCCGTGGTGGTATCTCGCTTGCAGATGGAACTCCGATTTCTGCTGATTATATTAAAGAACAGGGTGTTCAGCGGGGTTTGGGATCTCACCTCATTGCTATAGTTGCTGAGGATAAGAAAGGCCGGTTATATCTGAGTCCTAATGCCGAACATATGGCCGCTTCACTCGTAAAGGCCCCTGACGATGTTCCACGACAAGAACTCCCATATGATCCACGCAACATTTGGACGCCAGCATATGGACTGACAAATTTTTCCGACCTCTTCACTAACCGCCAACTTGTGGCCCTCACTACTTTGAGCGATCTGGTTTCCAAGGCGCGCGGTAAGGTTCTTGAAGACGCTCTAGCCGCAGGTATACAAGCTGGTGAACGATTAGAAGATGGTGGCATGGGGGCTGAAGCATATGCTGATGCGGTGGCGACGTATTTAGCATTGGGAGTGAGTCGGCAAAGTAACAGGAGCGCCACGCTCAATACGTGGCAGCCGCTTGAGAGAAAAATAGTCCCAGGTATTTACTCGACAGGCTATTCCTATGGTGTGGGATTATGCAGAAACAAATCCATTTTCACATTCAACAGGGAATCTTGTTGGTCAGATGGAATGGATTAGTAAAGTTATTGCAAAGGCTCCAGCGCAAATGTCTGGTGAGGTAGCACAAATTAGTGCAATGTCTCGTGATTATGCTGGTCTGGTTGTATCCACCGATCCGCCTTATTATGACAACATTGGGTACTCAGATCTATCTGACTATTTTTACGTGTGGTTGCGGAAATCATTGCGTACGATTCATCCCTCCGTTGTGGGAACTATGCTCACCCCCAAGGCCGATGAGTTGGTGGCCAACCCCTACCGGCATGATGGCAAACAAGGTGCGGAAAAATTCTTCATCGAAGGCTTCAACTCTGTGTTCCACCGCATCCGGGAGAGCGATGCCAATCCCGATGTGCCTATGACCGTTTACTATGCTTATAAGCAGCAAGATCGCGGCAAAGACGGTACCTCATCTACCGGTTGGCATACCCTGTTAGACGGGCTCATTCAATCTGGGTGGGAGATCACCGCCACCTGGCCCATGCGTAGCGAAGCGAAAAATCGGTTGTTAGCGCATGGCACCAACGCCCTCGCGTCCTCCATCCTTCTGGCATGCCGGCCCCGTCCCGCAGAAGCGCGGGCAGTAGTGCGCCGGGCTTTCGTGGCGGCGCTGAAATCCGAACTTCCCGAAGCGCTCCGCACCCTCATGCAGGGCGCCATCGCCCCCGTGGATTTGGCCCAAGCGGCCATTGGGCCCGGGATTTCCGTGTTCTCCCGGTACGCCAAAGTGCGGGAAGCCGACGGGTCGGACATGAGCGTCAGGGATGCGCTGCAACTCATTAACGCCACCCTCGACGAGGTGTTGGGTGAGCAGGAATCCGACCTGGATTCGGACACCCGGTTCGCGGTGCGTTGGTATCGCCAATACGGGTGGGAGGCCGACAGCTCCGGTATCGCCGACCAGTTGGCCCTGCAGCTCCGACACCTCCCTCGCTGAGCTGCAGCGTGGCGGTATTTTTCGAAGCCAAGGGTGGTAAGGCCCGCTGCTGTCGCCAACCCAACTGAACGAGGCGTGGGATCCCGCCGCGGACGAGCACGTGAGCGTGTGGGAGGCAACCGTGCGGCTGGCCGCGGTGCTAGCCAAAGACGGCGTGGACAAGGTTGCGGAACTTCTGCCCGCGGTGGGGGAGAAGGTGAGCTTGGACGCGGTGAAAAGAACTCGGCTTCCTGCTGTTCCACGAGGCAGAGAAAAAAACAAAGACACCGACGATGCCATCCTGTTCAACGGCCTGGTGAGTTCCTGGGGCGACCTCAACGAGCAGGCTCGTCAGATTGTGGCGCATCCGAAAGCCCACCAAGAAGCCCTCACATTCGAAGAAGACTAGGACGCAATGAATCATGGCACTCAATAACCGGGAACGCATCACCAGAGCATTCGACCTGCTCCAGGAGGGTCTGCATGACCTTGTGGACGAGGTGATGACCAGGTATTTTCACACCAGTGACTGGCCGGAACGGATGGCCGCCCAGGACGCGCAGCGTTACGGCCGGAGCGCCGCAGGCTGGAGAAAACCGACCCGCAGGTGCAATTGCGGGCGATCACTGAGTACGGCCGGGAGTTCAGCAGGGAACTGTCCCGGGGCAGCAAAGTTTAGCGTCGGAACTGCGGGATACCCGAAACGAGTGGGCGCACGGTGCCGCTTTCAACTCTGACGACACGGGTCGTGCCCTGGACACGATCGAACGCCTGTTGCGGGCGGTCAACTCGATGGATTCTGCCAATGACGTGCGCAAACTACGCGAAGACCTGCAGCGCACGGTGTATGAGGACCGGACCCGGAAGCGGTCAAAGCCCACGAACACGGCGTCGATAAGCGCAAGTAAGGGGCTGAAACCGTGGCGAAATCATTCACCCGCACGACGATGTGGCGCGCGGTGATTTTACCGCGTCCGAATTTGCCGCCGACCTTCACGATGTGAGCAAGGGGCAGGCGAGCAGCGAATACGGCGACCCGATTGAGTTTTTTCAGCCGCACCTACCTGACCGAGGGACTGCGGGACCTGCTCACCCGCGCTTTGCGACGCCTCAGCGGGGACGCCAATGCTAGCCCGGTGGTGAACCTACAAACCAACTTCGGTGGTGGAAAAACCCACTCCATGCTGGCCCTCTACCACCTGTTTAGCGGCACCAAGAAGGACGATTTTCCGCAGGAAATACAGGACCTGATTCAAGACGCCGGCAACCCGCGGCTGGATGACCTGGGGGTACGGCGCGTCACCTTAGTGGGCACGTATTTGCAGGCAGGGGTCGCCAAGCATCAAGGAAGACGGCACTGAGGTGCACACGCTGTGGGGCGAACTCGCGTGGCAGCTGGGTGGCCGGGATGCCTACAACATTGTGGCCGGTGCGGACAGGGTCCGGTACCAACCCTGGCGAAGCATTGCACACACTCATTAGCGCTCACGGACCGGTCCTCATCCTGATCGACGAATGGGTGGCGTACGCGCGCCAACTCGTCACCGATAAGGAACTGCCCGCAGGCTCGTTCGATACTCAATTCACTTTCGCGCAATCATTAACGGAGACCGTGCGGGGCATCCCCGGGGCAATGCTGGTGGTGTCCATCCCCGCCTCTGACGGTGGGAAAGACGGGCGCGGTACTGACATCGAGGTCGGCGGCACCAATGGGCAGCTCGCCCTCGAACGGTTGCAGAACGTGATCCGGCGCGTTGCTGACCAGTGGCGACCCTCAAGCCGGGACGAATCCTTCGAGAATCGTGCGCCGGCGACTCTTCAAAGAACCCGACGCGCAAGGCCTCGCCGACATCGCGGTGGTGGCCCGCCAATTCGTCACCATGTACCGCAATAATGCGCCCTCATTCCCGCGGGACGTGGCCACCACCAACGACTACGAACACCGCATTCGGGCCTCCTACCCGCTGCACCCCGAACTGCTGGATCGGCTCTATGAGGACTGGTCCACCCTGGAGCGGTTTCAACGCACCCGTGGCGTGCTCAAACTCGTGTCTTCTATCGTGCACGAACTCTGGGTCAATAATAATGATGCTGCGCCGCTGATCTTGCCCGGCAATGTGCCGTTGTCCGCCACCCGGGTGAACACTGACCTCACCCAATACCTGGAAGACCAGTGGAAACCCATCATCGACTCCGACATTGACGGCGTTGGCTCCACCGCGCAGCGTATCGACGCGGACCGTCCCGCGCTGGGAGAACGGTCGATCACGCAACGCATCGCCCGCACCATCTTCATCGGGGCGGCCCCGCGCAGTAAAACCTCACACAAGGGCCTGGACAAGCAATATTTGTGGTTGGGCACCGCAATCCCTGGCGATCCGCTCGGCAACTTCGGCACCGCGGTCGAACAGATTTCCCAACGCTCCACCTACTTCTACGAAGAACAAGGCTTGTACTGGTTCGACACCCAGCCGTCGGTGGCGAAAGCCGCGCGCGACCATGCGGAACAGCTGCGGGAAGACCCGGACACCGCATGGAATGAAATCATCCGCCGGCTGAAGGCCGCGGAGGGCAAAGGTCGGGGCTTCTTCAGCCACATCCACATCGCGCCCGACACAGCCGCCGACATTCCCGACATGGATACTGTTCGGCTCGTGATCGTGCACCCCCGGCTGCGGCGTCGCAAGAAAGATGGGGCGGAATCCGAGTTGGTCAAGTGGATTCGCTCTGCAGTGGAATCCAAAGGTGCGGCACAGCGAACCCACCGCAACACGCTGATCTTCCTGGTCGCCGACTCCGACGAGCTGGAACGCCTCGAAAACACCACCCGCAACTACCTGGGGTGGAAAATGGTGCAAGACAGTGCGGAACAACTCAACCTGTCCAAGCAGCAAAGCAACCAGGCCGACAGCTGGGTGAAACGGCTCAACGACACCATTAACAGCAACATTCGCAGCACCTACATGTGGATGCTCTACCCCGAACAAATTGATCCCACTCGGCCCTTCGAACTGGTAGCCGAAAAAACCTCCGACTCCGACGGCAAAACACTCACCGAACGAGTGTTCACCAAGATCAAGCGTGACGGCCAGCTGATTACCGAGCTCGCCCCACCATGCTGGGCATGACCCTGCACAGCGAATTGGGTGCGCTATGGGATCGCGTGGACGACATGACCGTCGGTGACCTGTGGGGATACTTCACCCAATACGCCTACATGCCCCGCCTGGCCTCCCGAACCGTGCTTGACGACGCCCTCCGGTCGGTCATCGACGTCATGCTCATGCCAGGGGAACAGTTCGCGCTGGCCACAGGGAAAGACAGTGGGGATTTCGGGCAGGGTCTGGGCGGCCTGGGTTCGCGGAGTGGTCTGGGTGCTGGGGCTGCCGGAGCGGCCAGGGAAGGAGCGGCCCATTACGAGGACTCATCCTGCCACCATCCAGCGCCGCCACCGCACCAGTCATTACCGACAACACACTCGTGGTCAAGTGGGAGGTGGCCAAAGCACAGGCTGATGCCGAAGCCGCCGAAGCAGAACTGGCGGCGCAGCAGGCTGCCGCGGAGCAGGGAAGCCAAGCTCGGGGACAGGGAGACCAAGCGGTATTACGGGGTGACCTATCAGCCAGGGACATGCTTACGGCGTCTTACCATGGTGAACCATCTACTGTTGGGACGCGACCATCACCAAACGCATCTGTTGGTTCTGGCGGGCTTTCTGGTGGCCCGACGGTCGTGGAGCTACCGGACACCCACTACACCGGCTCCGTCGTCATCAACTCCGACCGGTACGTGCGCATGGTCAACAACATCATCGAAGAGGTCATCGACCGGCTAGCCGGCAGCGGTGCCGACCTTGAAATAACCATGAACATCCACGCCACCAAACCCAAAGGATTCACCGAAACAGAAAAACGCATCATCAGCGAAAACTCCCAAACACTCAAATTTGGGTACTACGGGTTTGAGAGGGGGTAGGTTAGGGAGATTATGGGTGAGTAGGGTCAGGGGTGCCGGCTGCGGCCCCGGTCTTGGCTCAAATAAAAGTAAGGTGCCTGCGCGCTGGTGATTGCGCGGGTGTGTGGGCACCCTGCATTTACCAATGAAATTGGAAAAACAAGTCGCATAAGCGAATGGAGGAATTTATAGCATGAATATATATGAACATCATGAGGTCTTAGGGTGGTTTTTCTTACCAGAAGATAAAGATAATCCAGAAAAATGGGTGCCAGGTGTTTTGAAATGGGATCCATCAGATGGTGGCAGAGCTACCGTAGAACTCATTGGTGGGTTTTTGCCAGCAGATGCTACAGAAAACAATATGCTTAAGCGGACAATATATCTCGAAACGGTGAGGGATGAAAAAGTATTCGGTTTGGGATGCGGTATCAACCAACTCATTGTCAAATGGGACAAAAACATATGAGGAGCATTGGTATTCAAACCAGATATATTTTGGTGATCACATATTACCTACAGACGCGAGCTTCACCAAAGCTACTTTTTGAACTTGATGAATTATATTATTTACTTGGCAAGATGCAACAGTTAGAGAAGGAAGATGGAACTCTTGAGCTACATTACAAAGGTACCAGCTGTTGACGATTGCCAAACAGGTATATTTGAAGGGATCACAAAAACGCCCATTATTCCATTGATACACTATCGTCTGAAAGGTCTACTTATCATCGTTGTGGACTGGTACATACAAGTTTTGTTAGTGCCAATGTCAATATTGCACTGCGAAATAATGAGAATGGAGCCGAGACTGCTTCGAACTATATCAAGGAGCTTGTACCAATACATGATTTAGTGAGACTTGCTGCCTTTCAACCTTGCGGGTAGCTAAAGTTGAACTGCGACAGAAAAAAATAATGGTGGCGGATACTTATTGAAAAAAATTTGGGTGTGGTCACGCAGCCATATAAACATCATGAGATTCAAGATATAGTTTTTACTCTCAACGATATCTCACTTGAAAGTTTTTTAGAGAAACGGGCATCCTTGATAGAAAAAGAAGAAGCTCTTGATTCTTGGATTATTCTAGTTGGTCTTTGTGGCTATTCTTCTAATTTTAGGGAAGAATATACAAATCAGTGCTTTTTTGCAGCAGAAGGATTTTATAAGTTTTGCCTGAAAAGAGGTAAAAGTAACCTAAGAGGTCAATTGCAAGATTTATATTCTCTCTTGCCTCAGGAGATTCAGGATCAGATAAATTTTGATGCTAGTAATTGGGCAAAACTTGCAAAAAAGATTCGTAATCGAGTAGCACATGGTGGACCAGCGGGGCGTAATGATTTTACAACTTCACCGAGCCGCTATGCTGTTGCAAAATCGGTACATTTAGTCACGTATCTTGTATTGCTGAAGGAACTGGGCGTTCCGTCGGAGAAAGTCTGTAATGCATTAAAATATCATTCGGGTCTTTCGTGGATGATGCATTACTGTGATGAAGTCCGCTTGATGCTGGAGTCATAAAGCTTGAGCAGGTGTTTTCTGGTGTAAGACGGTATTATAAGAATCACTCCATGGATGTTTAGGTGCTTCTATGACTAAGGCGGATGAGTGAGACAGTGTCGGCAAACGATGACATAATAGAACTGGTCCAGAGCCATGCTGATGGGGACGACAAGAAGTTTTACACCATAGCAATGCAAATAGCTGCAAAAGCTGCACGTCTAGGGCATACCCAGTTTGCGCAAGAACTGCGGGATTTGGTGACAGAATTGCGTCGAAAAACTCATCATGAAGCGCAGCTGGCGACGATTAAAACGCGGGGTGAGCTGGAGTCCTTCGCCACAATCAGCTACCCCGACGTTCGGCTCAACAACATGACACTGTCGCCGGACAACCAAAAGCAGCTGCACAACGTGGTGGTAGAGCAACGCCAACGGGATAAACTGATGCTTTATAACCTACGGCCAGTACAACAGTTACTATTTATTGGGCCTTCCGGCACTGGGAAAACGCTGGCCGCCAAGGCACTCGCGGGTGAGCTCAACCTGCCGCTCATCTCGGTTCGGCTTGATATGCCTATAGGGGATGCTGCGGCAAAACTACGCAGCATTATTGATATATCCCAGCAGACCAGGGGAGTTTACCTGTTCAATGAGGTTGATGCGATCACTGCTGATGGTGGCGAGGCTCGGCAGGCAATCAACCTGCTTCTGCAATTCGTGGAAGACGATTACTTGAACAATCTCATCATTGTGGCAACAAATCACCCACAATCGTTCGGGTACGCAACGCTTCGCAGATTCGATCAAGTCATCAAGTTTGAACTGCCCAGTGGGGATGAGATTCGGTCGGTGATTGAAAACCGGCTTGCGGTATTTACCCCAATGAAAGCCTCATGGGAGACCATCGTGGCGGCAGCAGATGGGCTAAGCCACGCGGACCTGGCTGTGGCGGCCACAAACGCAGTTAAATGCGCAGTCCTCAACGGAAAAATCGGCAAAAGCGCCGGGGACTTCGAGGAATGGACAGAATACCTATGCCACGAACTGGAAGAACGGAAGAAGTTTGGGAAGGAGGAGGGAGTTTAGGGGGGTTTTGGCTTCCATGGGTGGAGGAGTCGTGGATGAGGGCACTTGATGTTTGGACCTGGCGTCTAGGTGGTGCGTGAATTTGTGGATGGCGGGTGACATTGGGGTTGGGATTGAGGGGCGATCAATGATGATGTGATTTATTTAGTGAACATTTCGTGGGAGGGTGATGCGATATATTAGGTTGTGAGTTTTATGAATTTGCTTTTTGGATAGACAAACTGGAGACACAAGATGAATGATAATTCTGAAGATGCTATTAATGAAGCCCTTGAACTGCTCAAACAAGAAAAAAATGATAAATGACAGTTTGGCCAATGGTACGGGGCCATGGACTGTTGTTTATGACAGTTGGTCGGATGAAAATGGGTCTCGTGGGGGTAGATATGCTTGTTTCGCTAAGCCTGGTCAGCATGAAGAAATTATTAGCGATCCCACATGGGATTTTTGGGCCAGGTGATGGATGTCCCGGATTTTTCATCAGAATACAAAGATGGAAGCTTATTCAGCTGCTGGGAAAACATGGTTCGGTTGGTGGTTGGTAGAACATTATTTTTCGTATCACATTGATTGCCCGGATGGTTGTGATTCGGGGGAGCCTGCTAGGGGTAGAAAGGATCCGCCATACTTTCAGATGAGCTATGGATCGCTCGACAACATACCGGATCTGGTTGATCCCCTTGTTGAATCGCCTCTGCCAGTCCAGTAAAGGTTTGCCTGGTCTTCTCTTAAAAGGCGTATCACATCCTAACCCCACATATCCTTTATCCGCAGTACAGTGCCAGGGCTGCATATAGCCGAATAAACCAGTGTTTCTTATAGCTGTAATGTCATGCGTTGATCCTGGTAATGGCTCAGAAATATAGAATATTTCACCTGCCTGATCGGTGAGTATTTGCAGGTTATGCCCCTGCCCCTATGATGTTTCCCGCTGTACAAGTTCCTGGCGTTTTTTCCACCACCAACACGGTATGAGCGTGCCGTCAGCACATACAACCTATTAGGGTTAAGGTCCACTGGTTGTGGTGGGGGTGGAAGCACTACATCAAGGATGTTCAACACAGTATTAATCGCCCTGGAGATAGTGGGTTGGGACGTACCAAAAATACCAGCTAGGGTTTGTTGCCTTAGGTTTTCTTGCAGGTAGAGCATGGTGATCTGCACACTGGTGAAGACCCCGAGGCTTGGTGGGCAGTGGTGGTCTATTCCTGATGTGGTGATGATATTGGCTAGGGTGAGGAGATTATCTGTGGTGAGTGTGCTAGGATCAGCGGTGCGGGGTCGATAGAGTATTTTGTTTTTGTTCACACTTACTATAAGTACACTACCGGCCTCGTTTTCCTGTTCTTTCGGGGGTGATCAGCTACCGGGTAGTGAGGGGCCTATTTAAAAACGCTTGAATAAGCTTCATGGTGAAAGAATAACAACTTATTATCGGAATGATAAAGCCCCGGCATTTGAACCTCTTATTATCGTCCAAAGATTTTGTGATGTCGTACCAGATGCGTTGATTCTGTCTGAAGAATTCCGCCTCTTGATGAATCTTTGGCAGGATCCACAGACTGGAAATTATTTTTTGATTGGCAATGGTGATGCTAAAGATCCGGCAGTGCGGTTTAAAGATGGGAAGGTGGAAATCCGTACACCGATTTTGCGTCATTATCAGGCAGCACGACAACTAGACCTTCTTTTATTCACTGATTCTAGTGTGTTTACAAGGTGTCATGTCTCAGATGAATCATTGCATGATCTTCGTATTGAAGGGCCTACAGAAGAACGGTTAGGCTATATTTTCCGAGCAGCAGCTAATAGTAAATATACTTCTGATCTTGGTAGTTATTCCCGCGTTCTTATGAAACGTATTTTGCCACCACCGCAGGAAAAATCTGGAATCGGACTATGGGAAGAGCAACAGAAAGAATATCCCAAGTTCATTATTGATGAAGATGAAGACGGTAACCCAGTAAAGTACACTTGTGACCCGGATAAACTTGCTAATTATTTCGGTAAGAATCCTGATGCGCCACATTATCTTACACCCGTTTTCTTTAAGAGAAGCGTGCTGCAACCTTACTATGATAAATCAGAAATCTATACAGTTGGAAGTCATTATCTTCATTGCCTGCAAAAGTGGGGAGTTGAAATAGATAATGATAACTTAGAGAGAGTTGCTGTATTTCTTGGTGATCTTGGTCGTGATGTTCTATCAAATGACTGGCCGCATTGGCAATATCATAATATTCCTCCAGGCTATGGGATGAGTGACTCGCATATTTTAAATCAATTCACCTATAACCCAGAACACCAGTTTAAGCGTAAGTACTCTGAGCTTCAGAAGGTATGGGAGCAATCTTGGGGTTGGCGGCTACACCGGGAGCCGGCCAAACAAGATGCCGGAGTGATAAAGCGTCTGCGAGTTCCGCTCAATGAAACAGAAGCAGAATTTAAGCAGCAGTTACTCAATCTTGCTTTAGTCTTGGTTGACCTTCTTAACGAGAAATCTATTGGCAAGGAATGCCCTGAAGCTAAAAATGAAAAAGGAGGAGGCATCTCTAAGTTGGAATGCTTCCTCAAATACTATTCATACCACCACGTTGAACGGGATATTTCGGTATTGCGGACTGTTCAGTCGATGCGTTCTCGAATAGCTGCCCATGCCTCCGGGAGTAGCGGACAAAAATATCTTGATAAACAACTGAATGGTAAAACCACTCAGGAATACTTCGTGTTGCTGTTAGAGGAAGTAGTGACCATGCTGGATAGTCTTATCGCATTCGCGGTTGATAAAGCAGAACAGTCCAAAACTTAAACCATGCAGAAGTGTGGTGGGTTCTGGTTTTAGGCCGAAGCTCACCCCGGATCAGGGTTTAGGTAGGGATTTTCCTACTCACTAATCGCCAGCATCGAGGCACCAGAAGTCGATGTTGATCTGTGGACTCCCATTAACGTGGCCAACAAGGTGACCGCTGAAGTGGAGCAGTAAATGTTGGTGAGTCAGTGATGCTTCAGGCATGCCCATTCATCACAAAAACCTAGTGCTCTTTGAACTATATATTCCATTTGGCTACCACCCGCAGCTGTGTCAGCTGCGGGTAATTTTATTCGTGGCGGGGGCATTAATCCTTCTGGTTATATCCACTGTAGTATGGGAGGTAGAAAGGTGTTCTCGTAAAGAAAGATCAGAACATAAGGTGTGTAACAGACATGACTGACCATAACCACTATGGCGGTGACCCAGAATCCCTGCTATCCGTCAGCTATCCCAATGCGCAACTCAGCGACTTGGTACTCACAATAGAAAACCGTCGGCGACTCTGGAACGTCGTCATGGAACAACGACAATGGGACAAAATCACCCTCCACGGCCTACAGCCGGTCCGCCGACTCCTGTTCACCGGCCCGCCCGGTACTGGGAAAACGTCGACAGCCCAAGCTTTGGCGGGTGAGCTCGGAGTTCCGCTCTACACGGTGCGACTCGACCTGCTCACCACCCATCCCAAAGATGAGGGCGAAGCGGAATTCCGGCAGATGCTGGACACATTGAGGCAAACCTATGGCGTGTTCGTCTTTGACGGAGTGGCCGAGTTTACTGAGGAAAACCGGTGGATTCTGGTCATGCTCCAGCAGTTCCTGATGCAGGACACGTCGAAAACGTCATCATTGTGGCAAGCAACCGCCCCCTGACTGCTTGACGGCGTGATTTTTTGAGCAGTGCGACCGCATCGTGAACTTTGGGTTGCCCACAAGCGACGAGGCGCGGGCGATCATCGAGGGCAGCTTGCCATGTTTGACCTGCGGAATATCTCGTGGGCGTCGGTGCTGACCGCGGCGGACGGGCTCAGTCACGCGGAAATTTCCACCGTGGCCGGTAGCGTTGCCGAGCACGTCATGCTGACCAATGCCCCCTGTTTCCTGGGCGCGGCACCTGACCGCAGAATTGGGGCGAGCACGGCAATAACCTTGTAACCTGCGGAAAAGCTTCCGCAACAGTCGGCGTACCCGTGGCAGGGACGCTGTGACAAAGAAGCCTTGAGCGTGTTAGCGTGCCAAGTGTCGAACAATGTCGAGCATGCTTGAGCAAGAGGTGCTGCTATTTTGCCTGGTTAACGGGCTATAGACTGGCAGGACCTAGGGCGTACGATAAAACATTGCTGCCTTCACGGATCCCATCGGTGATAGCACTGGTGCATTCCAGGAGGGATTGGACGAACTCATCCGCCTTATTATCGGCCTGAACTGTGGTTTCGGCGGGAAACGTGAATGTGATACACAGGCGATGCAGCGAGGCCGGAGAAATATCGGGCGTGATGCCCGCAAAAACAGGACTCTGCGAAAACACCTGACGAATGAGCAAAATTGCCTCCGGGGTGGGGAGTGAATCGTCGAGATACACAAAGATCTTTAATTTGAAATCCATTGTCATTACCTATGTGACTTGAATGGCTGTGGTTATTACCAGCAATTATAGAACAGTTGATACCTGGGGTGGTTGGGGTGAAATGTTACAGTAGGAATTGGTGTGTTCCCTATGCGGGTTGAGTGTGGGGAACACCTTCCTCGTCGCTGCGCGGTAGGCCTGCGCGCGTGCGGGTGGACCGTGTAGCTATTTCGGCGAGCGGACCGCCTAACGATGATGGAGGATTGTCATGGGTAAACACAATAAACACCCTGATCGATCACCCGGTCGTAATAATAATGATCTTGCAGCCAATGAGCGGTCCAAAGCAAAATTGGCGTACAAGATCATCATCTTTGCGACCGCAACAGTGAAACTCATCACTGAGATACTTCACTGTATAGGGGTCGTAGACCCGCAACCCTTACCAGGAAAAGGGCAAACCGACCTGGTAGGGGTTGTTTTATATTAGTAGCAAGGATACTATCCTTAGCTGCCGCCCCCACTATATCACGAAACCTGACCGATCCGCCCAGAGCATACCTTCCCTAAACGTACAGCCTCCCACCAAACCCTCGCGCCCCAGCAACCCCATTAATATTCGTCATTGCTATTTATCCCTCCGGGAAAATACGATTTTGGTATGGACAAAACCCCTGCTGCAAGGACTCATTATCGCCCACCTATTCATGGAAAAACAGGGGACCTTGCCGGGGCCAAACGGGTCCTCACCACGCTGCCTCCCCGAATATTATGACGATCCACGCCAGTTGCTCATGCTCGCTAGGGTGGTGTGCCTGGAGGTGCAAGAATCGGAGGACTTCGCTGAGGCGATAACCATATTTCGGCAGGTAGCACGCTCCAGGCCGCGGGATGCCTCGATACTCGTCAACGTGGCGGCGCTGGCGCTCAAGATCGGATACCGGGACGGCAAGCATGCTGCCTGCGAGCGGGTGGCCGACCATCGGTTGGCCCTGGAAGCGCTCGTCAGGCAATCGCCGTCGAGCCCAAGCTGCCGGTATCATATCTGATTGCTGCCCGGTTGATTATTAACCTGACCCTATATGAGTCGGGTGGTGCGGAACTGGAATCCCTAGAGGTGGATGCCAAAGCGCACCTGGGCCAGGCGGAGACCTGGGCGCAGACTTGGCGTCGGTGGCGACACTGCGGGTGGCGTTGATGCTGGTCTTGGGCCAGCTGGATGCCGCCCGGGAATTCCTGACGGATACCCACCCGCAACCCCGGGCCGTGGCGGCGTTGCGGGACTACCTGGCGGAATTGGACCGGCCGCTCACCGATCGGGACCGTGTCGACATGGCGCAAATGTGGGCGGAGTTGCGGGAATTCCTGGCGTCGTTTCCCCACTTCATGGCGCGTATGGGTCTGTCCGAGAATGATGATTCCGCCGACTTGCGGGGCTGCATGCTCATGCAGGCCGCCCTGGACCTGCTCGATGACGACTATGGCGCATTCCCTATGCTGCTTCCCCCGGAGGGCCGGCAGCTGCTGCACGATTTTCACAAGCACACAATCATTGTGAAAAGTATGGCGATGGCGGCATGGTTCAGTCTGCCGCCGCTCTATCTGCCCGCCACACTTCGATTGTGTGCCGCCATTGTGGGGATGGTGAGCATGCTCGTGGTCGCCGGACTGTGGGATCGTCAGCTTCGGCGCGATGCCGCCCCATTGGGTTACGCACAACTATTGCGCGGAAACCTGCTCCTGCGGTTGGCGTTACGCCTGTCGCAAGTGGTTCCCGCGCTGTGTTTCGTGCCGGTTGCACGCACCGCGCTTCAGGGTTTCGGGGACCCCAACGTGATGACGCTCGTTGGGCTCCTCATGTTCTTTGCGCCGATGTTTCCCCTGTATTTGCTGCGAATCGCGCTGCGTCGGGCGTCGTAAAAGCTTATCGACGAGCCCGCCATGCACCAGCGGCCGCTAACCCGAGACCAACCACAATCCAGCACACCAGGACGGTGACGGGTTTGCCCATGGCGGCGCCGTCGAAAAAAACGCGGAGGAACGAATGGCGGTGCCGGCGGCCCCCAAGCGGCAGGTATTGGCCGAGCGTGCCCCACGGGCTGGGCAGCCAAGCGGCGCCGGTGGCCAGGCCGGACAGCGGGTTAGCGACAAACAGCATCAGGACGGCGCCCAGGCCGATGCCCGCGAACCCAAGCAGGGAATTCAGGCCCAAAACGGTGAGGGAAATCGCGGCGATGCCCAGCATAATGACGGCGGTGGTGGGGCCAGAAATTTGCCTCGAAAGCGCCAAACCCGAAGTACAGGGTTGCCGAAGCGATGAGGCCGCCCAGGATTGCCACACCGATTGCGCCAATGATCTGCTTGCGGCGGGACTTCTTAAACACGGTGCTGAAGGCGACTGCTGAGGACATGCCGCCGAAAATCATGGGCAGTGCCAGCATGCTGATGGCGGAACCGGACGGATCCTTCGCGGTGAGGGGTGCGACGTCGGTGTAGTGAACGGGCTGGCCGGTTTGGGACAGGCCCTCGCCGATCTGCTTCAAGATGGTGGAATAGGGTGCCGGCGGCGCTGGCCGTCACAATGGTGATGCCGTCGGGACCTGCGGTGATGGCGCCGATGGCCTCCCGGTTTTGCACGGCCTCGATGGCTTCCTCGGGGGTGCTGTAGCTGGTGACAGCGAAGGCGTCAGGGGATTTGGCCTCCAGGCCGTGGGTGATTTTGGTGGTCACCATGTCGGGGCCGCCGACCGCGAGCGGTAAATCCTTTGCCCCGGAGTTCAGCAGTGGCGTGATGAATGATAACAACATGAGCAGCAGAATGGTGCTCAACCCCAGGATGAGGCCGGCGAGCTTGAGATATTGCTTGCTGGCCGTGGTGTTTTCGGCGGCGTTGGTGTTGGTGGTTGCCGTGGTGGGTTCGGCCGTCTTTGCGCTGGTGGGCGCGGTTGTGATGGACATGGAATGGTCTCCTTCAATGTCTTGGAATTATCTTTAGTGGAGCATTTCGTTCCGCTTTATATGGAGCATAACGCTCCGTATAGTAAAATGCAAGCATAACGAGAAACACCGAGCTCATTGCGGAAAAACTGGGAAGGACAGCTGCACGCTATGCGGAAAGACGCGCAAGAAAACCGACAAGAAATACTCCGGGTTGCCCGATTCCTCATCGCCCAACAGGGGTCAGACGTGTCCCTGCGCACCATTGCGTCAACCGCTGGCGTGGGCATCGCCACCCTGTACCGTAACTTTCCCACCAGGGAAGACCTGCTGTTGGGCATTGTGCGGGAAACCGCGGAAGAGGCGGAGGCTGCCATAGCGGAATGCTTGGAAACCTGGGACGCGGACCCCGAGCAGGCGTGGCGGAACTATGCGTATGCCGTTGCCCGGCAGAAGATCGCCACGTTTGCCATGCGCATGGTTGAGGCCCCCGGCATAGAAGAGATCGTTGAGCAGATCAAGACGACACGCGCCCACGTGCTGGGCCAGGCAGAAGCAGTGCTGGATCGGGCGAAGGCCGCCGGGTTCGTTGGCCCCGACATGACTGTTCTGCAATTCCAGATCGGGTTAGCCATGGTGACGCGGCCCCTGCCGGACACGCCCTTCTTTGACCTGCCCGAAGAACGCGAATGGCTTATCGACGTCTACCTCCGCGGGGTGCGGGCGGAGTAGGGAGGGGAACTCCAGCTTTAGCGAGCAAGGCGGTGCAGTACATTTGCTAAGCTCCACTTTCTCCAGGAGTTTTGGGGGATTTGGATTGTCTGGGCGGGAATGGGAGCTTAGGGCATGCTCTAGGTCTGGCTTCATTTTTGCTGAGCTTGAGTTCTGATTATTCCGGGGGTGTTTCAGAGCTCCATTATCCCGAAACTCAAGCTCAGCACACGTGCGGCAGGGTGGTTTTCTGTTGTGGGTCTCTCGGGAGCGATGGTAGTAGATGCTCTAGCTCCACTTCCCAGAAAGCCGGGGTTCCTGGGGTGTGTTTGGTGGGTTTTGGAGCTTAGGCAAAATGCTACAGGTTGGGCTTCATTGGTGCTGAGCTTGAGTTCTGGGTAGCAAATATCCGAAAGCCCGGTGGAGAGAGCAGTAAAACGCAAAGTCCAGCTCAGCATGTGTGAAGCCTTGCGTGATCTTGTCATTACTACGAATCCTAAAAAGGCTGCACATTATCTAAGCTCCACTTCCTCTAGAGATTTTTGGGGATTCGGGTTGTCTCGACTGGGAATGGGAGCTTAGAAGTAACGCTACAGCTTGAGCTCCGAATTCTTCCGGGATGCTTAAGAGCTCCATTATCCCAAAACTCAAGCTCAGCACACGTGCAGCAGGAGGGCTGGGGAGGTAGCGAGGTTGCTAAGCTTGATTTCCCTCCCGGATGCATCATCGTGCCCAGGTGAACATCGCGGGATTTTCGGAAGTCAAGCTTAGAAGAAGTGCTGCCTTGGTTGAGGACTTGATAGCAGATATTCTAAGCTCCACTTTCCAAAAAATCGAGGGCTCCCCGGGCGTGTTGGGCAGGTTTTGGAGCTTAGGTAAAATGCTACAGGTTGGGCTTCATTGGTGCTGAGCTTGAGTTCGGGGTAGTAGAGATTTGAAACGTCTGGAGCGCCAACGGGAGGAAACGCGAACTCCAGCTCAGCACTTATGCTGTTTCGTGGGCGTCCAAGGGGATAGCAGGGCGGCAGGTGTCCTAAGCTCCACTTCTAGAATAAAGCTGCACGAATGCTGAGCTGGAGTTCGTCGGTGGACTACCGTGCTGCGCATTCTGCGCGGCAACCCCTCAACCCAAGCTCGGCACTTGCGTGGTCGCTACATGATCCCTCATAGACCTGCGCCTGTGGAGAGCGAAGCTCGTGGTCTCGGTCAGGTTAACCGTGAGCTCTCCGCTGGAGGTTTTCACCGTCACCAGTCCTGGGTATTCCTGATTATCAAGCTGTTTCACCAGCGCTTTGGCCTCGCCACCCTCCAAGTCGAAGGTTTCGCCGCAATAATAAAGAGTAATTTTCATCCATATCACCTCTCTTCTCAAGCTATAGACCCCCATTTTAGCAGGTGGTGGTGGTCGGCAAGGGTGAAAAAAAGTAACAAGTCGGATGGCAAAAAAGAATAGGGGATACCCACCCAAAACCATGGGGTCCAAGCGGTCACCCCTGTTTTTCATTGCGTGCGATAAAAATTCGGGTCCTGCCCTGCAGACTGAAGGGCATGAGCGATATCAGGATTGAGCATGTGGCCGTCTATGTTCACGACCTAGAGGCCATGCGGGAGTTTTTACCAAACCTACTTCGGGGCGAAAGCCAACGACCAGTACCATAACCCCACCACCGGGCTGCGCACCTACTTCCTCACCTTCGGCAGTGGGGCGCGCCTGGAAATCATGAGCCGGCCCGGCATGGACGTGCCGCAGCAACCCCAGCAGGTGGGGTGGGCGCATGTGGCCTTCTCCCTAGGGGTCGAGGGAAGCCGTCGACAAGCTGGCGCAAACCCTGGCGGATGCCGGATTCACCGTGAGCCCGCCGCGGGTGACGGGGGACGGCTACTACGAGGCGGTGGTTCAGGACCCAGAGGGGAACGCCATCGAAATCACCGTGTAACCCCTAGTCCAGGGGGATGGCTTCTTCGGTTTTTTCGATCAGTATAGACACGCGGTCATCCCGGATGAAGGCGAAGCCGCCACTGGTTTTGAACCGCATGTCACTGTTGTCGATGCCAATGATGTGGGCAATGCCGTCGCCAAGCATACTCACGTATGGAACGTGCCCGGGGTACACGCCGAAGGTGCCCATCTGGCCGGGGATAGTGGTAAATGAGGCTTTACCTTCCCAAATAATGCCGTAGGGGGCAATGAGCCGAACGGTGAGATATTTATCCATGCGAGGTTATCCTTCATATAAGACAAAGCTAACTCCCCCATGGTACCGCCGTTGTGGGCGGCAAAATGTCCGATCACCTGCGGCACTACATGGGGGTAATGTCCGTGAGCTGTGGCGACGTCATGAGAGTTTGATTTGTCACAGGGGGTTGTTCACCAGGTGAAGAGCGATTCGGTATTGTGGTCGACAGCTTCGAGGAGGGGCGGATGATTTTTGAGCCGGGAATGCTTTTTATACCGGTGGAATTTGCCGGTGTTGTCAGCCAATAAAGGGTCCATTTACCAGTGGTTTTGGTATAGCGGAATCGGGCAACGAATCTTTTTCATCCGCGTAATTTCGGTGGTTTCAGTGGGGATGATATCGACACGCACAACTGTGACGTGGATGTTCGTGGTTTGCGCTTCGAAATGTGACAGCGCCCCGTGTCTGCTGTGTTCTTTAAGCGCGCACCATTTTTGGATGTATTTCACATCGAGTTCGGGTAACACCATGATTTTTGATGGTACCGGTCCTTGCTTTACGGCGCCCAGGGCTGTTAAACCGTCCAACTGGACAGCAAGCGGCTGACGTGTTACGGTCTAATCAGACGGTTAAAAAGACCGATAAGATCAAACAGTAAGGAGCAATAATGTTTCCCCAATGACACCACCCCTTTCGGCTGGAACGGTCCCGACGATGATCCCCGTGACGGCGGTCGTGGCCTGCGTGGCCCTCGCGGTCGCCGAGGTCGAGGGCTCACGCGGATCCTGGGATGGCCCCCACCCAGGGCGTGACTTCCGCGACGGACTGGAGGAAGAAATCCGCGAATACACTCGCCGGGTGAAGAAAGAAGCCGCGAATACCAGCGTCTCCTAGAAGAAGAAGCCCGCGAATATGAGCGCATGATGAAGGACGTGGCCCACGAGTACCAGCGAGTCATGGATGAAGCGGGCCCAGAAGTCGTAGACGAAGAACCCGAGGAGCGTCGCCGCCGCCTTCACGACGAAGCCCAGGAACGTCGGCGTCGCCTCCACGAAGAGGCCCAGGAGCGGCAGCGTCGTCTTCACGAAGAAGCTCAGGAGCGCCAACGCATCCTTCACGAAGCGGCCGAGAACCGTCGTCGTATGCGGGATCACTACCATGATCGCCCCGGTCGGCCGGGCCGCCCAGGACGCCCTGGCCGCGGCTTCCGGGACGCCGAACACACCCGCCGCAGTGTGCTCGACGCCGCCATCCGCAGCCTCATCACGGAAGGCCTCGGCGTATCCATTCAGGCCATCGCCACCGCGGCAGGCATCACCAAGAGTGGGCTCATGCACCACTTCAACAACCGCACCGAACTGCTCGTCTCTGTCGCCGAAGACGCCATCGAAGACTTCCGCAACCAAGTCAATGACAACATCGACCTGGCGGAAAACCGGCCCGGCAAACTGCTGCGCGCCTACATCCGAACCCTCTTCGACAACCTCGAATACCAAGACTCCTACGATCCGGCGCAGCTGTGGAGCGTACTCGCCCCCATGCCCGAAATCACCGACCTGCTTATCGACGATGCCGCCCGCTGGCGCGATGACTTCATCGCCGACGGCCTCAACCCCGATCGGGTGACCGTTGCCATGCATGCGGCCAAGAGCTTCGTTCACGAGGCCCAGCTTGATCCGGGTATCAGCACCGAAAGCATCGCCCGGGCCAAGAGCGTGATCCTGGCGCTCACCAACGAGACCGGGCCCCTGGTGGATGTCTCTGACGCCGAAAACTCTTTTCGATGATGTCGAGGAAGCGGAAGTAGAAGAACTAGAAAGCGCCACCGACAACAAAGATTCTGGCGACGACTCAAGGACTCTTCCGTATAACCTTAAACACGTGACTGATAACACCACCCATTCACAACGATCCCGGAGGGCCATCCTCTGGTTGTATGTTCGACCACACCGGAAAACCCTGGCCTTCGCCCTCGTGCTGGGCCTAGGGGCCTCCGCGGTCAACCTCGCAAACCCACTGGCCACCCGGTGGGTGCTCGACTCCTCAGTGCGGCGGAACTCAACCTAGTTCCGCCGCTTGCGGCATTGACCAGCCTCATGATTCTCGGTGCCTTCCTGCACTGGTGGCAAGCCATCACCCTCGGAAGCCTGGCGGAAACCATCGTGTACGATGCCCGCAGCTCCATGATCCACCGCTATCTCACCGGCAAAGTGCTGCCGCTCACAAAGCCGGCCGGCCGGCGAACTCACCACCCGGGTCACCAGCGACTCCGTCCTCCTCAGGGAAGCATCGTCAGCCTCCCTTGTGGAGCTTATCGACGGCACCATCATGCTCATCGGCAGCCTCATACTCATGGCGGTCCTCGACCCCATCCTGGTGCTCACAACCGCGGTCACAATAGGCATCGTCGTGGTGATCTTCATCCGCATGACCCCCGCCATCGCCCGCGCCGAACAACAAGGCCAAGACGCCCTCGGCGTCCTCGGCGGCCAACTCCAGGCGACACTACGCGCCATCAAAACCGTCAAAGCTGCAGGAGCCCAAGGCCGACAAGAAACAAAACTCTTGGGCCTGGCCACGGAATCCCGGAAACAAGGCATTATCGCGGTGCGCCGCCGGGCCCTCACCGGGGCAACCGCCATGACCGGTGTACAAATAGCCCTCATGATTATCCTGAGCGCCGGCGCCTGGCGCGTCGCCCTCGGGGACATGACCGTGTCCACACTCGTGGCATTCCTCCTCTACGCCCTCGGTATTGTCGGACCCATCGAACAAATCAGTGGCAGCATCACCCGGCTGCAATCCGGCATGGCCGCGGCCGGCCGCATCCAGGAACTCGAAGACATCGACTTGAACGCACCCACGCCGCCGTCGCGGCGTCGACAAGCGAAAGCGGCGACACCATAGTGGAATTCGACCAGGTAACAGCCAGATATACCCCAGGCGGTGCCCCCATTCTTGATGGGGTGAGCCTCGCCGTGCCCCGGGTCGGCCACACCGCCATCGTCGGGCCTTCCGGCGCCGGAAAAAACCACCATGCTCTCCGCCATGCTCGACTTCATCCAACCCGAACACGGAGAACTCCGCCTCAATGGCACCCTCTACCCGGGGCTCGCCCCGACGAAATCCGCGCACACTTCGCCTACGTGGAGCAAGAAACCCCCACCCTGCCCGGCACGTTGCGCGACAACCTCACCCTCGCCAACCCTGGCGCCACTCCCGAAGACATCGATACGGTGCTGAAAACCGTGCGACTCGACGAGCACGTGGCCACCCTGCCACAAGGCCTCGACACCGAACTCACAGACACCAACGTGTCCGGCGGCCAACGACAACGCATCGCCCTCGCCCGGGCGCTGCTGGCCAAACCCGACATCCTCCTGCTCGACGAAGTGACCGCCCAACTCGACGGCATATCCGAAGGCGCAATCCACGACGCCATCACCGACTACGCCACCCGACACGCCGTGGTCACCGTCGCCCACCGACTCTCCACCGTGGTCGACGCCGATAACATAGCGGTCATGCAAGCCGGCCGCATTATCGCCCAAGGCACCCACCACCAACTCATGACCGACAACCCTCTCTACCAACAACTCGTAGCAGCACTTAGCCTGGACAAATGATCACCATTCACACCAATCCCACCATTAACCGACCCCTAACTCGCCCGGCTCTTCGCTGACGGCTTCATCGACGACCCCGTGTGGACCGCCATCATGCCCACCCGGCGACTCCGCCGGCACCTCATCCAAGCGGAAATCAACGCGGGCCTGCGACACGTGGGAACCGGCCGAGCGCTCGACGTCGCCTACCTCGACGACCGCATCGCCGGGGCGCTGCTCCTCACCCCACCCCGAAGACGGCGCCGAGCCCCCACCCGGCATCATCGAACGGGCGATGGCCAGCGTCGAACAGTTCGTGCCCGCACTGCGGCGCGGCATCAAACACCAAGAAGCAATAGACCAGTATCAACCGGAAGAACCCCACTGGTACCTCACCGATATTGTGGTTTCCTCCGACATGCAAGGGCATGGGGTAGGCAGTGCGCTACTAGAGCATCGGTTGGAGCTTTCGGGGGACGACCCAATATTTCTTGAGGCAACCACCGCCGGCAGCGCGCGGCTATACCAACGTCACGGATTTCACCCCCTGGCAACGGTATCGGTTCTGCCACGTACCGAGTCGGTTGTGATGTTGCGAAAATCCTAGCGTTACCGGGTAAAACTCGGTAAAACTTGAGGGTATGGCAACCATTGAAATCCTCAGCGCCGACCAAGCCCTGGCGAATTTGAGCAACCACAAGCTGGGGCGCATCGTGATGCACAGCCGCGACGGCCTAGAGATCTTCCCCATCAATTACGTCACTGATCGAATAAACCTCTATTTTCGCACCGCGCCGGGCACGAAACTGTCCGGCATCATGACCAATAGTGATGTGGTTTTTCGAAGTGGATCACGTGGAGGCCAACGAAGCATGGTCCGTAGTTGTCAAAGGTGATGCCGAACAGGTACGCGATTACAGCGAGAAATGTTATATCGACACACTGGATCTTACCCCCTGGGTGCCCACCCGTAAACAGAATTATATTCGCATTACACCACGGGAAATCAGCGGTAGAAGCTTCCGGCTGAGCAATCAAATCGAACGGTACTAGTAGGCTAAAAAGGTAGCACCTATAAATTACCGTATCGAAAGCTCATTCTATTGTGACATCTCACGACGTACCCTTATCAGATGTAGCGCAGGGCGAAGTCTTTACCAAACACGTTGACCAGCCGGATTCGGCCTACGCCGAGGCCGCCGGTCTCAATTGGCTCGGGGCGGCATCACCCCAGGTGGTGAAGGTCGTGGCAGTGAGCGACCACACCATCAGCACCACCAAAATCACCCCGAAGCGACCCACCAGAGCCGCTGCTGAGGCCGCAGGCGTGGAACTTGCCCGCATCCACCTGGCCGGTGCCCCCGCATTCGGCAGCCCGCCGCTAGGCTGGCCCGGCCCCAACTTCATCGGCACCCAAATCCAGGCCTGCGAACCAGACCCCGACTGGGCGCGGTTCTACACCACGCAACGGGTGCTGCCGTTCTACCGCAAGGCTATGGATGCCGGAAACATCCACGACCCAGAAAGAATCGTCGAACGCGCCTGCGAACTCATCGCCGCGGCGACCTGGGAGAGCGCCCATGTGGCACCCGGTGTGGCCGGCCGCATCCACGGGGACCTGTGGTCCGGCAACCTGCTCTACGGGCGCCCGGTCAGCAAAAACGTGCTCACCGAAACTGTCCTGGACGACGCCAGCACCGACAACGGCGGTGCAGCTAACGGTGGGGTCGAGCCGTTCTTCATCGACCCGGCAGCGCACGGCGGACACCCCGAAACCGACCTGGCCATGCTCGCCCTCTTCGGAACCCCATTCATCGAAGACGTATTCGAAGGCTACCAGTCTGTTCGCCCCTGGCCGACGACTGGCGGGACTTCATCCCCGTTCACCAGCTGCACCCACTCGCCGTGCACGCCTTCACCCACGCCCCCAGCTACGGCCACGAGCTGCTGCGGTGCGCCACCGACGTGGTGCAGCTCCTGGGTTAGCCTCGCGGCGAGTTACCGCGACTGCCGCCACCACGTGTCCTGCGGAATCACCGGCAAATGCCGCTTGTGGTGACCGATCTGCCACAGGTGTTCGATGCGTGCCTGCGCTTCCGCGGGAATGAGACCCGTGTTTTCCACATAGGTGTCGATGTCCGTATAGGTCACCCCCAGGGCGTCCTCGTCGGCGAGCGCCGGGCGGTCCTCCTCCAGGTCCGCGGTCGGCACCTTCCGCCACGTCGATTCCGGCGCACCCAGGTGACGGAGCAGCTGGGCGCCCTGGCGCTTTGCTCAAACCGAAAAAGCGGCACCAGGTCGGCGGCACCGTCGCCAAATTTCGTGAAAAAGCCCGTGACGTTCTCCGCCGCATGATCCGTGCCAATGACCAGGAGTTTCTTCTCGCCCGCGAGCGCGTATTGGGCGATCATGCGCTCCCTTGCCTTGATATTGCCCTTATTGAAGTCCGTGAGCTTCTCCTGCCCCAGCGCCTCGGCCACGGCCTGTGCCTGGGCGTCGGTAGTCTCCTTAATATTCACTGTGACCGTGTGGTCCGGCTGGATGAATTTTAAGGCGATCTCACAATCCTCTTCGTCAAATTGCACCCCGTATGGCAGGCGCATGGCCCAGAATTCCGCATCGGTGCCCACCGCCCGCAGCTTTTCGACGGCCAACTGTGCCAGCTTGCCGGCCAATGTGGAATCCTGGCCGCCCGAGATTCCCAATACAAAGCCTCTGGCGTGACTGTAGAGCAGATAGTCGGTGAGGAATTGCACCCGATGGGTGATTTCTTCCTCCGCGTCGACGCGGGGCTTGACGTGGAGAAAATTAATGATCTCTTGTTTGATATGTGCCGCGTGGTCCATGGCTTTTTATCCTAATCAGATTGGGTATTTTTGGTGTTTGTGCCCCGGGTGCGATACCATAGTTGCTCGTGTCCTTGGCTGATTGATGCCAAAAGTTTAATCAAGAAAGGAGCGCCCTGATGAAGGTCCGTAAGTCACTTCGGTCGCTAAAGAACAAGCCGGGCGCCCAGGTTGTGCGTCGTCGCGGCAAGGTCTATGTGATCAACAAGAAGGAACCCCGGTTCAAGGCCCGTCAGGGTTAATTCGGGGGTGCCGCACGGCACCAAAAAAATACATTGCAAGCAACCGTCTTTTGGGGTTGAGTGAGTAAAATCACCGCCCAAAAAGGCGGTTGTTTTTGATTCGAATGATGTTTGGTTTGGGGGTGGTAAAAATAAAGGGCGCTTCGAACGGGGTATCGGCGAAAAAAATCGGGGAATTATCAGGATTGCCAAGCCGTAACAGTAAAATGTTATTAAAGTTTTATTTAAATGATAAATGGGTAATTTCCTGCTTAAAAGGGTGTCATGTGCAACCCTTAGCATTTTCACTACCTACTAAAAACTAAAAAGAAGCTGAGTGATTAATGTCACCTTTTGAGCAGTTGATGGGGATTGAGCTGCGGCAATCTCGTGTTGGCAAAATTTAAGGCTCTCGCAAGGTCGGCGTCAGGCCGTGCGGCAACGTCAATATGTGGGGTGTTGACCGGTGCCCAGCTGAGGGATATCATTCCGGTAACTACTATATATAGGGTTTCTTGCACTAAAACACCACAACGTATAGTGTCTTTTGGTGTCGCCACATGACAGACAGCACCACGATCGAATGTTGTTTTGAAAATCACATGGCGGACACTAGGTACTTATCTGTTCAACACTCGTTGAGCTTCCGATATTCGAACATTGCTGAAGGATTTTTTAAAGCTATGTCTATTAAGCTATTCACTAAGCCAGCATGTATGCAATGCAACGCAACGAAGAAAGCACTCGACCGTGCCGGTTTGGATTACGAAGTAGTAGACATCAGCCTCGATCCAGCCGCCCGCGAATACGTGCTCTCCCTGGGCTATATGCAGGCTCCCGTCGTTGAGGTAGACGGCGACCACTGGTCCGGCTTCCGGCCAGAACGCATCTCCAGCCTGGCCAGCACGGTTGCGTAAGCCCACATCACATCTTAAGGCCGCCCTCTAGCATGAAGTGCATTCGGGGCGGCTTTTCGTTTGCCAGAAAGGTGACCAGCCCCCATGCTCGTCGTCTATTTTTCCTCAGCCACCCGCAATACCGAACGGTTCGTCGAAAAGCTCGACCTGCCCAGTAAGCGCATACCACTGCATAAAACCGAACCGCCCCTGGTGGTGGACGAACCCTACGTGCTCATTTGTCCCACCTACGGTGGTGGGGCGTCGATAAGCGGCGCGACGAACACCAAGCCCGTGCCGCCGCAGGTCATCTGGTTTCTCAATAACCCGCACAACCGAAACCTCATTCGTGCCGTCATAGCCAGCGGAAACTCCAATTTCGGTGTGGACTTCGGAAAAGCCGGAGACCCTCATCGCTGCGAAATGTCACGTCCCTTACGTGTATCGTTTCGAACTCATGGGACTACCCGAAGACGCCCAAGCGGTTCGCGCTGGGCTCCTCGACAATGCGGAACAATTAGGACTTTTACCGCTCGGCTAAGCCTGTCGGTACCTAAGCGCGCCGCCGCACCCATTACGCTTAACCCAAACCAACTACGTCAGTGAAGGTGTATTTGTGACCACAACCTACGGTAAGTCCGTGGCTGAACCGGCCAGCGAAAAAGAACAGCTCGACTACCACGCGCTGAACGCTCTGCTCAACCTGTACGACTCCAATGGGCAAATCCAATTCGGCAAGGACCGGGAGGCCGCCAACCAGTTCTTCCTCCAACACGTCAACCGCAACACCGTGTTCTTCCACGACCTGGAAGAAAAAAATGGAATACCTGGTCGAAAACAAGTACTACGACCCGGAGGTGCTCGCCCGCTACGATTTTGACTTCATTAAAGACCTCTTTAAGCAGGCCTACGCCCATAAATTCCGGTTCCGCACCTTCCTCGGCGCCTACAAGTACTACACCTCCTACACGCTGAAAACCTTCGACGGCACCCGCTACCTGGAGCGCTTCGAAGACCGGGTATGCATGGTTGCCCTCGGGCTGGCCGACGGTGACACCGAGCTCGCCCGCCACCTGGTCGACGAAATCATGACCGGCAGGTTCCAGCCCGCCACCCCACCTTCCTCAACATGGGCAAAGCGCAACGCGGCGAACCCGTGTCCTGCTTCCTGCTGCGCATCGAAGACAACATGGAATCCATCGGGCGGTCCATCAACTCCGCCCTGCAACTCTCCAAACGCGGCGGGGGAGTGGCGCTGCTGCTCAGCAACCTGCGCGAGGCCAGCGCCCCCATTAAAACACATCGAAAACCAGTCCTCCGGCGTCATCCCCGTGATGAAACTCCTCGAAGACTCATTCTCCTACGCCAACCAACTTGGGGCCCGCCAAGGCGCCGGTGCGGTGTATCTCAACGCCCACCACCCGGACATCCTGAGCTTTTTGGACACCAAGCGGGAAAACGCGGACGAAAAAGTGCGGATCAAGACCCTCTCGCTCGGCGTGGTTATCCCCGATATTACGTTCGAATTAGCCCGCAATAATTCCGACATGTACCTGTTTAGCCCCTACGATGTGCAGCGGGTATACGGCAAGGCATTTGCCGACATTTCCATCACCGAGCACTACCAGGAAATGGTGGAAGACCCCCGAATCCGCAAGAAAAAGATCAATGCCCGGGTGTTCTTCCAAACCCTCGCCGAGATCCAATTTGAATCCGGCTACCCCTATATCATGTTCTGAAGACGTGGTGAACCGCGCCAACCCCATCGCCGGCCGCGTCAACATGTCGAATCTGTGTTCGGAAATTTTGCAGGTGAATTCGCCCAGCACCTACCACGACGATCTCACCTACGACGAGGTGGGGGAGGATATCTCCTGCAACTTGGGCTCGCTCAATATCGCCATGGCGATGGATTCCCCCAACTTCGCCCAAACCGTGGAAACCGCCATTCGTGGGCTGACGGCCGTGTCCGAACAGACCAGCATCCATTCGGTGCCCTCCATCCGCAAAGGCAACGAGCACGCCCACGCCATTGGCCTGGGCCAGATGAATCTGCACGGCTACCTGGGGCGAGAACGCATCCACTACGGTTCCGAAGAGGCGCTGGACTTCACCAACGCCTACTTTGCGGCCGTGCTCTACCAATGCCTGCGTGCTTCGAACAAGCTTGCGCGAGAGCGGGGGCAGTCGTTTGGTGGCTTCGAGGATTCCGAATACGCCTCCGGGGCCTATTTTGATCGGTTCTCTCCCGCGGACTTCGCGCCGAAAACCGCCAAGGTACAGGAGCTTTTCGACGCCTCCAGCATCACCGTCCCCACCGCCGCGGAGTGGGAGGCACTCAAATCCGACGTCATGACCCACGGGCTATACAACCGCAATTTGCAGGCGGTCCCGCCCACCGGTTCGATCTCCTACATCAATAACTCCACCTCGTCGATCCACCCGATCGCCTCCCGAATTGAAATCCGCAAGGAAGGCAAGATCGGCCGGGTGTACTATCCGGCCCCGCACATGGACAACACCAACCTGGAATACTTCCAAGACGCCTACGAGATCGGCTACGAAAGTAATCGACACCTATGCCGCGGCCACGAAATACGTGGACCAGGGGCTATCCCTGACGTTGTTCTTCAAGGACAATGTGACCACCCGGGACATCAACCGGGCCCAGATCTATGCGTGGCGCAAAGGCATTAAAACCCTGTACTACATTCGGCTTCGCCAGGTTGCCCTGGAGGGCACCGAAGTTGAGGGGTGCGTATCCTGCATGCTGTAGTCCGGCGGTAGGCTGAGACACGTGAGTAGTGATAGTAAATGGTCTATTGGTTCGACCGATTCCTTCCTCAGCCTCTGGTCGGATAAGTCCATATTGTCGATCGGCTCCAAGGGGTCGGTGTTATCTATCGGATCAGTGGGTTCGGCCTGCTCTGTGCTTTCGGTGGGGTCCTGCCTGTCCATAGGCGGGGTGTTGTCATGTGCCACGATCTTCGGGATTTTGGCCTATGGGCGGCGTCGCTCATAGGCGACGCCGGTGCTGGTAGGTGGGCGTCGATAAGCGACAGAAAACCCGCACTGTTTCGCAGGGCTGGTGCAAAAACAGTGCGGGCTATTGGGCTGCACTAGGGTGAGTGCTGGAATTTAGCGCTTGGCCAGTTCGTTGTCGATGAAGAGAACGCCCAGGCCCTCGCCGGCAAAGTTGAGGCGGTCCAGGATGTCGCTCACGCTGGACTCTTCCTCGATCTGCTCCTCCAGGAATTCGTCCAGCAGCGGACGGGATTCAAAATCCTTGAGGGAATCGGAAAGAACGGAGAGTTCGCGGATCAACCCGGTCACCTTCTGCTCGTGGGCCAATGCTGCCTCAAAAGCGTCCTTGGCGGAAGCAACGTCAACCTTAGGCGGAGCGATGTCACCGATCTGCGGGGTGTAATCGCGGTCCAAGAGGTGCTGGGCGAAACTTCTGGGCGTGCTCCAGCTCCTCGGCGTGCTGCTTCTTCATCCAGGATGCCATGCCGTTGAGGACAGATCCTCAAGGATGTAGGACATTTGCAGGTAAACCATTGCGGCTTCCAGCTCGGCGGTCACTTGATTATTCAATGCGGCTGCGAGTTTTTCATTGATGCTCATGGTGTGAGAGTGTAACGAGTATCTTTTTCGGTTGTCAGGTAAAGTTAGCCCAGCTTAACCCGGGTTTTCAGGTATTGGATATCCTAAGTTAAGTACCTATTGGCGGAGTGGTCTTTAAAAGTAGACACCTATCTAAATGCTGTGGTGAACGCCGGTTTTTACCCAATTTTGGGGTCAAATACCGCGGTGAACAGGAACTAAAAGTGTACCGATTCTTAAGATAGGTAAACCTAAAAATGATCCAGTGATATGTGATGTAAATCATATATTTTTGGTGAGGTTGGCGGAAAATTGGCCGCGAGAATACGGTGAAAGACGCGGTTATAATCGAAGTCTCATTCAGCTACGAAGGAGTGCGTTTTTGCTCAACAGTGACGAAGATCAATACCTAGCCACCCACAAAGAACCAGTGCACGCCGTCAATTGGAACACCATCCCTGATGAAAAAGACCTGGAAGTGTGGGATCGGCTCACCGGTAACTTCTGGCTGCCGGAAAAGGTGCCGGTCTCTAACGACCTGAAAAGCTGGAGCACCCTCAATGAACTGGAAAAAAACAGACCACGATGCGGGTCTTTACCGGTTTGACGTTGCTGGATACCATCCAGGGGACCGTGGGTGCGGTATCCATGTTGCCGGATGCGGTGACGCTGCATGAGGAGGCCGTGCTGACCAATATCGCATTTATGGAATCCGTGCATGCGAAAAAGCTACTCCAATATCTTTATGACGCTCGCATCGACAAAAAGAAAATCAATGAGGCGTTTCGGTGGAGTGAGGAAAACGAGAATCTACAGAAGAAGGCCAAAATCATTTTGACCTACTATGACGGCGCCGACCCGCTGAAGCGGAAAGTGGCCTCCACGCTGCTGGAATCCTTCCTGTTCTATTCGGGCTTCTACCTGCCCATGTATTGGTCTAGCCACGCCAAGCTGACCAATACCGCCGACATTATTCGCCTGATTATCCGCGACGAGGCGGTGCACGGCTACTACATTGGCTATAAATTCCAGCAGGCTCTGGCAAAAGAGTCGCCGGCGCGGCAGGAAGAGCTCAAGGAATACACCTTCGACGTGCTCTACGAGCTCTACGAGAACGAGATCGCCTACACCGAGGACCTCTACGATCCCCTGGGCTGGACCGAGGACGTAAAACGGTTCCTGCGCTATAACGCCAATAAGGCGCTGAATAACCTCGGCTATGAGGCGCTCTTCCCTGCTGACGAATGCCAGGTGTCGCCCGCGATTTTGTCGGCGCTCAGCCCCAATGCGGACGAAAACCATGATTTCTTCTCCGGGTCCGGCTCTTCCTATGTGATCGGCAGGCCGAGAACACGACTGATGAAGACTGGGACTTTTAGGGATTTTTCACCCTGTTGCATGGCGGCGGTGTGCTTGCCGACGCCCGGTGGTTGGCCATCGATAGGCTGGCCGATGAGTTCTATGTACTCCACATTCGTTACTTGTCCTTATTGGGGTAATACCATGGGCTAATGGGGGTAGCGGGCATGTGGGGCTCCCGGATGGGTACACCCTTGTGTGTCTAACCTTCCGGGGGCTCCCTAAAAAGGTGTAATCTTATAGGTGCACCCACATGGCGTTAATCGAATGAGGTTAACCAAGTAGGGGTAACTGACAGGGTTTCCCTAAAAAGGGGCGAAAAGGGGCAAATGGTCGAGCTTCAATCTTTGGATTGACGCATACCGAGGGGTAATAAAACGGACATTATGCGGCAAAAAAATCGGAAAAACCCGCGAAAAATAATGTGTTAAAAGTCACATTCAAAATGTGGGAAAAAAATAGGTCATTATCGAGTTTTAGCCTATTGCCAATGAAAAACCGCTGGATTTATACCTTATGGCAGAAAAAGCCTTTTTCCAACGACGAAAATAACAGGTAGCATGCGGGAAAAAGCACACCCAAATGAGGTGGATTATCATTACCGATCTCCCCTAAAAATGAGGAAGCGTAATTTTGAGACACATTCCCTAATGATTCATTAACCACATATAGGTTGGTGTGTGTCTTAGTGAAAGTCAGGAGGATCGTATGACCGCTGTGGCACCGCGGCAGGAGAATTACTCCCAGCCCACGCGGCCCGCACCGACTGGCGAAGCCCGAATTGGCTCGCTAGCCTGGAAAATGCTCACTACCACCGACCATAAACAGTTGGGCATCATGTACATCATCATGTCCTTCTCGTTCTTCTTCCTCGGTGGGTTCATGGCACTACTTCATCCGTGCCGAACTCTTTACTCCCGGATTGCAGTTCCTATCCAACGAACAGTTCAACCAGCTGTTCACGATGCATGGCACCGTCATGTTGCTGCTCTTCGGCACCCCCGTCGTGTGGGGGTTCGCCAACTACATTCTGCCACTGCAAATCGGCGCCCCCGACGTGGCATTCCCCCGGCTGAACGCCTTCGGTTTTTGGATCACCCTCATCGGTGGTATCGCCATGCTCGCGGGCTTCCCTCACCCCCGGTGGCGCCGCAGACTTCGGCTGGACCATGTACATGCCCCTGGCGGACTCCATCCACTCGCCCGGCATCGGCTCCGACATGTGGATCATTGGTGTGGGCGCCACCGGTGTCGGCACCGTGCTCTCCGCCATCAACATGATTACCACCATGCTCACCATGCGTGCCCCAGGCATGACCCTGTTCCGCATGCCCATCTTCTGCTGGAACATCTTCGTGGCCTCCGTAATCGTGCTCATGATCTTCCCACTGCTGCTCTCCGCGGCACTGGGCGTGCTCTACGACCGTAAACTCGGCGGCCACATCTATGACCCGGGCAACGGCGGCGCCGTATTGTGGCAGCACCTGTTCTGGTTCTTCGGCCACCCCGAGGTGTACGTGCTGGCCCTGCCGTTCTTCGGTATCGTCTCCGAAATCGTCCCCGTGTTCAGCCGCAAACCAATGTTCGGCTATGTCGGCCTAGTGTTCGCTACCTCTCCATCGGCACCCCTGTCCATGGCTGTGTGGGCCCACCACATGTTCGTCACCGGCGCCATCCTGCTGCCGTTCTTCTCGTTCATGACCTTCCTGATCTCTGTGCCCACCGGTGTGAAATTCTTCAACTGGCTCGGCACCATGTGGAAGGGCCACATCTCTTGGGAAACCCCCATGATGTGGTCGGTTGGCTTCCTCACCACCTTCCTGTTCGGCGGCTTGACCGGCATTATGCTGGCATCCCCGCCCCTGGACTTCCACCTGGCGGAATCCTACTTCCTCATCGCCCACTTCCACTACACCCTGTTCGGCACCGTGGTGTTTGCCGCCTGCGCCGGCGTGTACTTCTGGTTCCCCAAGATGACCGGGCGGATGCTCGACGAACGCCTCGGCAAGGTGCACTTCTGGATCACCTTCGTCGGTTTCCATGGCACCTTCCTCATCCAGCACTGGGTGGGCAACATGGGCATGCCCCGCCGCTACGCCGACTACCTGGAATCCGACGGGTTCACCACCCTCAACCAGATTTCCACCGTGTTCTCCTTCCTGCTGGGCATGTCCGTCATCCCCTTCATCTGGAACGTCTTCAAGTCCTGGCGCTACGGCGAAATCGTGACCGTTGATGATCCGTGGGGTTACGGCAACTCCCTGGAGTGGGCAACCTCCTGCCCGCCACCACGTCACAACTTTGTGTCCATGCCTCGCATCCGCTCCGAGCGGCCCGCATTCGAACTGCACTACCCGCACATGGTTGAGCGCATGCGTCGTGAAGCACACACCGGCCACCACACCCGAGCCGGTGACTAAAAAGCCAGCGGCGGTCGCCAAATAACCAACACCGATCCTGACTGACTTCCCTTACAGCGGGCTAAAGCATTATAGGCTTTAGCCCGCTGTATTGCGTCGAAAAGCGAAAAACATGGCACAATAACGCCCGTGACCGAAACAACCGAACAATTCACCGTGGAACTCCAACCCGGGCTGGTGCCCGCCGTAGTCACCAGCATCGGCAACGACCAGCCGGGGGTGACCGCCGCGTTCTTCCGCGTGCTCGCCGCCAATAACGTGCAAATCCTCGACGTGGAACAGGCGCCATTCCGCGGGCACCTGTCGCTCGCCGCCTATGTGGGCATTCCCGCAGGCAGCCACGAACGGCTGAAAACCGGGCTGGCGGACACCCTTAAAGGCCATGGCCAAACCGTGACCGTGGAACTTCAGGACCGCGTGTCCTCCTCCCGCCCCCGCTCCACCCACGAAATCGTCATCCTCGGCAACCCGGTATCCGCCAGCGATATTGCCCGGGTCGGCCAAAACCCTCGCCGACTATAACGCCAACATTGACACCATCCGCGGCATTGCCGACTATCCCGTCACCGGCCTGGAGCTCAAAGTCACTGTGCCCAACCCCAAACCCGGCGGTGCTGTGCCCTCTACGCAAAAGCGCTCGCGCAGCTCACCGGGGAACTCAAGGTTGATATCGCCATCGAACGCGCTGGCCTGATTCGCCGCTCCAAACGCCTCATCTGCTTCGACTGTGACTCCACCCTCATCACCGGCGAAGTCATCGAAAATGCTGGCCGCCCACGCCGGCAAGGAAGCCGAAGTCGCCGCCGTGACCGAACGAGCCATGCAGGGCGAACTCGATTTTGAGCAATCGTTACGGGAGCGGGTGCGCACCCTCGCCGGCCTCGACGAACGCATCATCGCCGAAGTCGCCGCCGACATCACCCTCACCCCGGGCGCCCGCACCACCATCTCCACCCTGAAACGCCTCGGATACAAAACCGCCGTGGTGTCCGGGGGTTCATCCAGGTGCTCGAAGGCCTGGCCGCCGAACTCGAACTCGACTATGTTCGCGCCAACACCTTAGAAATCGTTGACGGCAAACTCACCGGCAAGGTTCTCGGCAGGGTTGTGGATCGGGCCGCCAAAGCCGAATTCCTCGCGGAATTCGCCGCCGACTCGGGCCTGGCCATGCACCAAACCGTGGCGGTGGGGGATGGAGCCAACGACATTGACATGATCTCCGCCGCAGGCCTGGGCATCGCTTTTAACGCCAAACCTGCATTGCGCGCATTGCCGACACCGCGGTGACCTCCCCGTTCCTCGACGAGGTGCTGCACATGCTGGGCATCACCCGCGCCGAGATCGACGCCGCCAATGAGCAGGCCGGCGCCGAAATCCGCCGCAACCCCTGCCGGAGCCCAGCGCGCCGAAAGCAAACGCCACAGATGGAGGCCAGAACTAATCCCATGACCGCTGAAACTAATCCCCAAACCCTAGACGTGGACCTTGACGTCACCAGCCCCTGAATTTAAAATTGCTCACGATCGACTTGTGGAGGTATTTGCCCACCGCTCCGCCCGCGGCACCGAAAACCCCGACGAGCCGGACACCGTCCAGGCCATGCAAATCGCCCTCAACCTGCCCAAGCAACACCCGCCCAGCCGGCATGATCTGCTGGCCGCCGCGCCTAGCCGTCGTCGCCGTCTGCCTCAACCCCCAGGCCGGCGCCGACGGCGAGTGGTCCGCCGCCCTGAACCGCTGGTACGATCACCGCATCCGCAAGGTCACCCGGCGCGCCCGCAACACTGGTTGGCAGGCCGTCCAAAAACCTCCCCGGGGTCACCAGCAGCGTTCATGGCGCGCAGGCGCGGGCCTTTATTCCCAGCGCCGTGCATGAGGTGGAGCCGCTCATCCGGAAACTCCAAATCAAGGGCACCGACCTACCTCTCGCCGACCACCAGCCGCCGCCGCGCCGACACCCCACCATCTATGTAGATGCCGGCCTCGGCATGAGCCTGGGCAAGGCCGCCGCCCAAGTCGGCCACGGCTCCATGCTGTTGGCCGCCCACCAACCTTTCGATTGGGTGCAATCGTGGGCGCGCCGGGGATTCGAACTGTGTGTCGCCGAAACCGACCCCGATGGTTTCGCCCAGCTTGTTGATGCCCCCGGCGCCGTCACTCATTCGGGATATCGGCTACACCGAGGTGGCGCCCAACACCGCGACCGTTGTTGCCAGCCCCCGTCCGTTAGCTCACTAATCGTTTGAGCGCCCCCGTCACCACTTTGGGGTCGGTGGTGCGCCAAAACGGTGGCAGCGAATTCAGCAGAAACCCACCATAGCGTTTCTCAATGAGCCGCTTATCCATGATTGCCACCACACCTCGGTCGGTGGTGCCGCAAGCCGGCCCGCGCCCTGCGCCATCAGTAGTGCCGCATGCGTGGCAGCCACCTCCATGAACCCGTTGCGGCCTGCCGCGTCCGCGGCCTCTTTCCGGGCCTGCAGCAGCGGGTCATCAGGGCGGGAAACGGGATTTTTGTCCATAATCACGAGCGAGCAGCTTTTTCCTGGTACATCCACCCCCTGCCACAGGGTTAATGTGCCGAACAGGCACGTGTTTTCCTGCTTGGCGAATCTATCCACCAGCGCCCCCATGCTGTCGTCGCCCTGGCACAGCACGTCGAACGGTAGGCGGCGCCGCAACGATTCGGTTGCCTGTTCCGCCGCCCGTCGTGACGAAAAACAGCCCCAGGGTGCAGCCGCCGGCGGCCATGATGAGCTCGTACATTTCGACAGGGTTTTTTTCGTGCAGCCCGTCTCGCCCAGGAAATGGCACATGTCGGGGAACATAGAGGATGCCCGACTTGGCCGGGTCGAAGGGGTGCCGGCATCGAGGTGATCCCAACTGCCGGCAGGTAACCCCCAGCTCGCCGCCATGGCGTTGAAATTGCCGCCAATGGTGAGTGTTGCGCTGGTCAGCACCACCGTGTTGTGGTCGAACAGTCTGCTGCGCAATAAGTCCGACACCGACAGTGGCGCCACCTTGAGCATGGTGCCCCGCCGCTCGTCTGCTACCGCCCATACCACATCCTCTGGCGCGTCAGCGCTCCCAGGAGGGTGGTTGGTTCCGGCGAAGTGGCGTCGTCAGGCGACAGGGATGGGTGGGCGGGAAACGCCGACAAAATGCGTGCCACCGCATCGTGCTGCTCCGTTAAATGGTTCGCCAAACTCAGCGCTCCGCGTGCCGTTCGGGCTCGTTGGCGGCCTCACCCTCGGGGTCCGCCCAATGGTTTGCTGCAACTGCCACAAACCATCCTGCAACGCCACCAGGGTTGGGCGTAATACTTCTGGGAGGGTGGTGAGCCGCCCCGGGTCGATGCTCATCATGACCTGCTCCCATTCGCGGGCCACATCAATGAGTTTCTCGTCGCGGCCCTCCGCGCCCAGCTTGCCGGCGCGCCGGGCGGACATGTTGAGCGCGGTCACCCCGATTTCCGTGGTGGCCATTGAGGTAATACGGTCATCCAACTCGTGGGCCTCGTCAATGATGACCACATCATGGTCGGGCAGCACATTGATGTCCAGCATGGCGTCGACCGCCAGCAGTGCGTGGTTGGTGACCACCACATCCACGTCGCGGGCTTTGTGCCGCGCCAATTCTGCAAAGCAGGAATCCCCGAATGGGCAGCGGCTGGCACCAATGCACTCCTTGGCGCCTACCGATACTTGCCGCCAGGCCAGGTCGGGCACTCCGGGTTCCAGGCTGTCCCGGTCGCCGGTTTCGGTTTCGTTCGCCCACTCGTAGATGCGGGCCATGTGCCGGCCCAGCCAGCTGAGCTCCGATTCATCCACCAACGCGGTCTGTGCGCCGCCTGCGTTGCCGTCGGCGTCACCACTGTTGGGGTCGTCGGCCTCCAGCGCCGTGGCCTGCGCCACCTTATTCTGGCACAGGTAGTTTTGCCGGCCCTTCATAATGGCGAAGCTGGGTTTATGATCCAACAACGGTTCCAGTGATTCGGCCAGGCGGGGCAGATCCCGATCCACCAGCTGCCGCTGCAACGCAATGGTGGCGGTGGAAACAATCACTGTGCTGTCGGTTTCCTGGGCGTGGGCGACGGCGGGCACCAGATAGGCCAGCGATTTACCGGTGCCCGTGCCGGCCTGTACGGCAAGATGCCGCTCGGATTCCAGCGCCGCGGCAACTGCCTCGGTCATGGCGACCCTGACCAGGTCTAGTCGCGCCGCCCAGTGCTGTGACTGCGGCGGCGAGCAATTCGGTTGCGGTCATTCCTTTATGACAATCCTTGGGCGAATAATCTTAAACAAAACCCACATAGCGGGTGCTAATGACCGGCTCGTCCTTGCTCAACGCCAGGCCCTCCCACGGCAGGGTGACAAGCTGGTGCGCAAGGTAAGCGCGGGATTCCTCCAGCGTGGGCTGCCCGGCAACGATTTCCCCATCCCGCATGAGCTCGGCGGTGAGCATGGTGGCCGTGAGATTACCGATCTCCGGCTGGGATGCGCGGAACGGGTAGATGATTTCCTCAACGGCCGTGCCCGTTGCCCGATGCGTGCGGATGGCGCGCTTACTGCCGCCCGCCGAGTTTTTGTTGAGCGATCGCTTTGCGACGGGGTACCCATCCACCTCCACAAGCTTGTACACCATGGAAGCTGTTGGTGCGCCTGAACCAGTCACCACGGAGGTGCCCACACCAAACCCGTCCACCGGATCGCCCCGCAGCCCGGCTATGGCGTATTCGTCCAGGTCGGAGGACACAATGATTTGGGTGTTATAGGCCCCCAATTCGTCCAATTGTTGGCGAACTTTCCGGGTCATGACCCCAAGGTCGCCGGAGTCGATACGCACCGCACCCAGTTCCGTGCCCGCCACCTCAATGGCGGTTTTCACCCCCTGGGTGATGTCATACGTGTCCACCAGCAGCGTGGTGTCGGTGCCGTGGGTTTCCACTTGGGACCGGAATGCCGCCTCCTCGTTGAGGGGTGCCGTCATCATTGATGTGCAGCAGGGTCCAGGCGTGGGCGGCGGTGCCGGTGCCGGGAATCCCATACCGGTGGACCGCCTCCAGGTTCGAAGTCGCGGTGAACCCGGCCAGGTAGGCGGCCCGGGCGGCTGAGACCGCGGCCAATTCATTGGTGCGCCGGGAACCCATTTCGATGATGGGGCGGCCGTCAGCGGCGGTAATCATGCGGGCGGCAGCCGATGCTACCGCGGAATCCGCATTGAGGATGGACAAGATCAGGGTCTCTAACACAACGCATTCGGCGAAGGTGCCGCGAACCAGCATGATGGGGGAGTAGGGGAAATATAACTCCCCTCCCGATACCCATCAATCTGCCCAGTAAACCGATAATTACGCAGGTAATCCAGGGTTTCTTGGTTGAGGAAGTCCAGCGACTCAATTGTTTTTTTCCGTGAACCGGAAATTCGTCACGGCCTCCAAGACGCGGGCGGTGCCAGCCACCACCCCATAGCGGCGCTCGTTTGGCAGTCGCCGGGAGAACACTTCGAATGCGCACATGCGGTGCGCCGTGCCGTCGGCAAGTGCCGACTGCAGCATGGTCAACTCGTACATATCGGTCAGCAGCGCGGTGGAAAGTGAATCGTACATAAACGCTAAGTTTAGCCCAAATGCTGACCTGCATTAAGCTAGCTCAGCTGCACCACAGCGTATGTGCGACCTTGGGAGCTGGCCACACCCACCCCAACCTTTGTGAGTTTTTTATCCGCCAAGGCCGCCTGGCTAGCCTGGTCTTTGAACCAGGTGTCGAGGAATTTCGAGGCCTTCGCTTCCTGATAACCCAATGCCGCCTGCACCATGACCACGTTTGCTGGGGTGGGTTTGAAACTATTTGTGGTAGCGTTGCGCTCCGCCCATTTTTGCGCCCGCGACCCCAGGTCGAAATCCGGGTTAAGCGGTTCCCGCCCGAATCGGTGCGTGACTGGTTGAGAATCTGCACAATATCGTTGCGGATGAGGGAATCATCCCAGATACGGGCAGTGTCGATCGGCTGCACGAGATCTCGTAATGTAGGCTTTTCCGCATCGTTCACGGTTGCCTGCTGTGATGAATTTTGCGGAGTCGAATCAAACGTGTGAAAAAATGCCCCAATCAGGGTGATGGCGGCCAACATGTAGGACAGGATGCGTTGCGCCTCGGTGATACGATCACCGCTGGGGCGGTTGCCCGAAAGTTCTTGAGAGCGTCGAAGAACTGCTGCATGGCCGGTTTCCTCCACCAATGACGGGTAATAAATGTGATTTCTCGTTAAATTTTAGCACTGAATTATCAACAAACCGACATTATATTTATATAGACAAAAATAATATGTGCGGGCGGTGGGGCGTTCTAGGTGGTGTTTGCTCAGTACCGTTACTATCCTTGTGAGACATGAAGACTTTGCGGAAAACCACCACACTACCTCAGCGCGGTGATGGCGACCCCAGGGCCCGCATCAACTCCGAATTCGACCCGCCACCTACTGCCATTACCCTATCATCGCCCATGGCAACTCCCGGCGTAGAACAAGAACTCGAAGTCGACATGGCAACCAGTGAAAATCTTCCCTGGGTGTGCATTGTGTGGATGATCCCGTCAACCCTCACGAGCTATGTGACCTACGTGTTCCAAAACCGTTCTCGGCTACGACAAAAACGCGCCATGGAACTCATGATGCAGGTGCACACCGAAGGCAAAGCCGCGGTTTCCTCCGGGGAAAAAGACAAGGTAGAGGCCGACGTGAAAAAGCTCCACACCCATGGGTTGTGGGCAACTATGCAACAGGCTGGCTGAGCATGCAAGCATGGAAACGAAAAAGAGCCTCTTCGGCCCGGCCAAATACCAGTGCGTCTTCGAACCCATCGAACGGGAAATCCTCGGTAACCTCGCTGCCACCGTCGCCAACGCGCTCATGGAACGCGCCCAATCCGCCCCCGCGACGAACTCGCCGAACTCACTGGCATGCCCTCCGGGCACAAAGACGCCCCCGACGACCCCTCCCTGGCCCGCCTGCTGCCCGATTTCGAACGTGAGGGCGATGAAGAATACGAGGGCGACAACTCCCTGCTGCGATCCCTGCACGAATCCGACATCACCAAAGGCAAGCTCATCAACCTCGCCATCATCGGCCAAGCTCTGGGCCCCGACGGTTCCGTAAACGTCACCATTACCGAAGACGAAGCCGACGCCTGGCTGAGCGGCATTAACGACCTGCGACTTTACCTCTCCGCCATAGACGCAGACGACCCGGTCCGGCGCGAAGAACGTGACAATCTGGTGGACTGGCTCGCCTATAACCAAGGCACACTCCTAGACGCAATGGGGCATGACATTGACATGCAATAACAAGCTTATCGACGTCCCCCGGCATCGCGGTAGGGCACAAATCCCTGGGGGACACCGGCTGCACCGTGATCGCGGTCCCCGACTCCGCAATCGCCGCCGTCGACGTTCGGGGCGGCGGGCCCGGCACCCGGGAAACCGACCTGCTGGCACCCCACAACACGGTGCAACGTGTCCACGCCATCACCCTCACCGGCGGATCCGCCTACGGGCTGGCCGCCGCCGATGGGGTCATGACCCGACTCGAAGAAGATCGAATAGGATTTCGAGTCCTCGACACGGATGAGAGCCCCATCGTGCCCATCGTGCCGGCCGCCGTCATCTTTGATCTCCTCGTCGGCGACCCCACCCACCGCCCACCCTGGGACGACGGCCACGCCGCCGCCCACGCCGCACTCACCGGGGAACCCGACACCCGATCCGGCAGCGTCGGCGCCGGGTGCGGCGCTACCGCCGGCCGGCTCCGCGGCGGATTTGGCCAAGCATCCATGCAGGTAGGGGAGTGGATCATGGCCGCAGGCATTGTCGCCAACCCCATGGGGGACGTCGCGAACCCCGACACCGGTGAATTCTGGGCGGATCCCCGCCGAAAGGTAGCCGTCGACAAGCTACCGGCGGCAACCCCCAAACTCAACACCACTATCGGTGTGATCGCCACCAACGCCCCCATCACCAAAGCCCAGGCCAAACGTCTTGCAATGGTTGCGCACGATGGGATTGCTCGGGCCATTCACCCCGCACACTCACCGCTTGACGGCGACACGCTCTTCTGCCTTTCGACCGGCGACGGCACCGGCGTCGACCTCGAAACCATGCTGAGCCTATCCACCCACGCGGCCGAGATTACCGCCGCTGCCATTGTCGATGCTGTTGTCGCCGCCGAACCCGGATTTGGTCTGAACACTTATTTCGAACTAACCCGCTAGAATATTGGTCATTATGGCCTTCTCGAAAAAAACTCACCACCAGGATCCCTACCAGGGAGCCTATCCGCCCACGGCGGGGGTGCCTGCTGCGCGACCGCAACAACAAGTAGCCCTCGCCAAACGACGACAACAACTCAAAGCCGGAATCAGCCACGCCGTCGGATTCGTGGTCGTCATTTGGGCCATCTTTATTATTAACGCCTTCGTGTTCGCCAACAACCTCAACTACTTTGGCATCCACCCGTGGGACACCTCCACCCTTTGGCACATCATCACCGCGCCCCTCCTCCACGGCAGTTGGGAACACCTTATCGGCAACACCAGCATCGGCGTGGTCGTGCCTTCCTCATCGGCTGGTCAGGCAAACGCGTGTTCTGGGAAGTCACCATCATTAGTACCATCGTTGCCGGTGCCTTCCAATGGCTCTTCGGCGGCATCGGCAGCACCCATACTGGCGCCTCCGGCGTTATCTTTGGCTGGCTCACCCTACCTGGTCATTCGCGGCATCTTCAACCGCAGCCTCTCCCAAATCCTCGTCGGCCTCGCACTCGTGTTCTACTACGGTGGGGTGTTCTACAGGGGTGTTGCCCAGCGAACCCGGCATTAGTTGGCAAGGCCACCTCGGCAGCGCCATCGGCGGATTCATCGCCGGTGCCTGCATCACCTCCGACGATCCACCCGAGCTGAAACTCCGCCGCGCCCAGAGAAAACAGCAACAGCTGCGGCGATAGGGAGACTGCCGCGCCGGACGTCATCGAACAAAAATAACGCGAGATTCCACCTCTTTGGGGAACCTCGCGTTATCGCATTTCTGTGCTATTCGACGGTCACAGACTTGGCCAGGTTACGGGGCTGATCCACATCATAGCCCCTTAGACTCGGCGACGGTGGCCGCAAACAGCTGCAACGGCACGGTGGCCAAGAGCGGCTGCATCAAGCTGGGGATTCGGGGATGCGAATCACATGGTTGGCGAACTGCTCAACCGCCTTATCGCCCTCCTCGGCGATCACAATCGTGATAGCACCCCGGGCCCGCACCTCTTGAATGTTCGAAACGACCTTCGAATGCAGGGGATTCACGGCCGCCCGGGGACGGCACAATGATAAACACCGGCTGGCCCTCCTCCACCAGGGCGATCGGGCCGTGCTTCAGCTCGCCGGCGGCAAACCCCTCGGCGTGCAGGTATGCGATCTCCTTCAGCTTCAGGGCGCCCTCCAGGGCGACCGGGAACCCGACGTGGCGCCCAAGAACAGCACGGACGTGGCGTCCTTCATGCTGCGGCCCAGCTCCTTGACCTGGTCCTCATTGTCGATGACCTTCTGGATTTTCTCGGGAATCTCCCGCAGCTCGTCGAGGATCTTGTGCACTTCGTCGGCAAACATATTGCCGCGCAGCTCCGCCAGGTACAGGCCCAAAAGGTACACGGCCGCAATCTGGGCGAGGAATGCCTTCGTGGAGGCCACGGCGATTTCCGGGCCGGCATGCGTGTACAGGCAGGCGTCGGACTCCCGCGGAATGGACGAACCGTTAGTGTTGCAGATCGCAATCACCTTTGCGCCCTGCTCCCGGGCGTGGCGGACCGCCATGAGCGTGTCCATGGTTTCACCCGACTGGGACAGGGCCACCACCAGGGTTTTCTCGTTCACAATGGGGTCCCGGTACCCGGAACTCGTGGGCCAACTCCACCTCGGTGGGGATACGGCACCAGTGTTCGATCGCATACCGGGCCACCATGCCGGCATAGGCGGCCGTGCCGCAGGCAATGACAATGATCTTGTCGATGCTGCGCAGCACGGTCTCGTCGATGTGTAGCTCATCCAATGTGAGTTTGCCGTTCTCGTCGAACCGGCCCATCAGGGTGTCGCGGACGGCGGTCGGCTGATCATGGATTTCCTTCTCCATGAACGAGCTGAACCCGCCCTTTTCGGCGGCAGCGGCATCCCACTCCACCTTGAATGGCTTGCCCTGGGCCTTATTACCAGCGAAATCAATGATGTCGTAGCTGGTGGCGGTGATGGTGACGATCTGGTCGTTCGCCATCTCCACCGCATTCTTGGTGTAGTCAATGAACCCGGACACGTCGGAGCCGAGGAAGTTTTCACCCTCGCCCAGGCCAATGACCAGCGGGGAATTCCGGCGGGCGGCAACAATCCGATCCGGGAAATCCGTGTGCAGCGCCAAAAGCGTGAACGCACCCTCCAACCGGTTGCAGGTCAGCCGCATAGCTTCGGTGAGGTTACCGCCGCCGGCACCGTGCACGAAGTCGGACAGCAGGGTGGCGGCCACCTCGGTGTCGGTTTCGGACTTAAAGGTGTAGCCCTTTTCCAATAGCTCGGTTTTCAGTTCCGCAAAGTTCTCAATGATGCCATTGTGCACAACAGCAAGCTTGCCGCCATCCACCACGTGTGGGTGAGCGTTGGCGTCGGTTGGCCCACCATGGGTGGCCCACCGGGTATGCCCAATACCCACCACCGCTTGGGGCAGGGGGTCAGCGGCGATCACTTCGTCGAGGGCAGCAACCTTCCCGGCCTTTTTCCGGAAGCTTATTTTTCCCTCGTTGAGCACGGCAATACCGGCCGAGTCGTAGCCGCGATATTCCAAGCGTCGTAAGCCTTCCAATACCACGTCGAGGGCAAAATACGCCCTACCAGGGACGTTTTTCGTCCCTACGTATCCAACAATTCCACACATAAAACTCGACTCTACCTTGATTTGTTAGCGATTTAAATAGACGGATGTGAGAGCCGTAACGCACACTATGAGTGGCACGTTACGGCTGGTGACTAAGACGAAAACGCCTCAGCTAATGATGTAAACAGTGGATGCTCCGGCACTATTCCCTAACAGACGTCGAAAAGCAAAAAAGCGAGGCCGCAACCTCGCTTATCGACGCCTAAAGTATGACTACAGGTGCTTGGCCAAAATCTCGGCCACCCCATCATTACCCTTATGCGTCAAATGGGTCGTGATGTTATACGGGTCGGAAGAATTATCAATAATGCCCGCAATCCACCGCTGATCCTTCGCTGCACACATGTCGTGGCCTGCGGTATCCTTCTCCAAATCAATCCAGCCCGTGCCCGTGGCCGCAGCCGACTGACGCTGCCAATCATGGGCCGCATTCAGGAATTCCGCACCGAAATCGTAGAAATCGGCGGGGCAGGCATATTATTTAGTTGCACCGGGCAGGCCGTGTTATTGGCACCCAAAATCGACGGGTAACCCACAAACGCAATCTTCGCATTCGGGGCAGCAGCCTTAATCCGGCCCACCTGCGTCTTCATCTCATTGACGAAATTCTCCGTCTGCACCGAATAAATACCCGGGGCCTTCCACGAATCATTCATGCCAATCTGCAGGAACACATTGGTCGTCCCCGCATTCAACTGCTTGCCCGCCAGCGCCAAATCTACCTCTTTGCTCAACCGCTTATTCGGCTCAATCGGGCGTAAGCAACCGCGCCCGTGCAGGCGAAATCCTCCACCTTAGCGCCAGAAATCCGGGCCAATGATGCTCCCACTCGACTCTGCCCCTGCGGGCACCTGCCTGCCGGCGTCGGGGCGTTCTTCGTAGCCTTACCCGGACCCTGCATTAGATCCGCAATAACATACGTGGGGTTGGCCATGATCGAATCACCAAACAACACCACATTCCGTTCCTGGGCAGACGCAGCCGGGGTAGCGACCAATCCCCCAATAAGGGCGGTCACAGCCGCGGTAGCAGCAACCGCGAAACGACGAGTTTTTAAAAACATTTAGGCATCCTCTCATTGGGGAACATTCAGTAATCTTTGTGGAAGCATGAAGCATCATCAAAGCATTGATTATATATTTCTTGCACTTAAAGAAGTTACAGCTACACCATAATGGGTAATACTATTGGGAAACCCGCAACCAAAAAAACTTACCCAAAACACAGGTGACACCATGAAAATAACCAATAATTCCCCAATAGGAATCTTCGACTCCGGCGTGGGTGGGCTCACCGTCGCCCGCACCATCATGGAGCAACTCCCCGGCGAATCCATCACCCTACATTGGGGACACCGCCCACAGCCCCTACGGTCCCCTCCCCATTGCCGAGGTCCGCAAACATGCCCTCCGCATCGCCGACGAACTCGTAGAACGCGGCAGCAAAATGCTCGTCATCGCCTGCAACACGGCATCCGCCGCCTGCCTCCGGGACGCGCGCGAACGCTACGACGTGCCAGTCATCGAAGTCATCCACCCGGCCGTTCGCCGCGCCGTCGCCACCACCCGCAACGGCCGCATTGGAGTCATTGGGACCAGCGGCACCATCAACTCCGGCGCCTATCAAGACCTGTTCTCCGTCAACCCCAATGTGGAAATAACCGCCCAAGCCTGCCCCCGCTTCGTTGACTTCGTGGAACGCGGCATCACCTCCGGGCGACAAATCCTCGGGGTCGCCCAAGCCTACATAGAACCCCTCCAAACCGCCGGCGTAGACACCCTAGTATTGGGATGCACACACTACCCCCTCCTCTCCGGCGTCATCCAGCTCGCCATTGGAGACAACGTGACCCTCGTGTCCTCGGCAGAAGAAACCGCCAAAGACGTACTCAAGCAGCTTTCCACCACCGACATGCTTGCCGACGAATCCACCACCCCAACCCACCACTTCGAATCCACCGGTGACCCAGAACTCTTTTCACAGTTGGCTAAACGATTCTTAGGGCCACATGTGACGCACGTCGAAAAGCTAGAACCGATGTAATCCGCGACCGGAAACCCCATAATCTTTTCCCTATTGGAGAAAAACATGGGAAAGTAGCAACATGAAGGTTATTGTTCTAGGAAGCTCCGGCAGCGTTGGCGCCCCAGGAAACCCTGCCTCTGGATACCTCATCCAACCTTCCAATGGGCAAAAGCTCTCCTCATGGACATTGGGCCTGGTGTTCTCGCTAAAATGCAAGAATACCAAAACCCCAATGACGCGCACATGCTTTTCAGCCACCTTCACCCCGACCACTGCCTCGACTTTCCCTCACTCCTGGTCTGGCGCCGGTACCACCCCACTGCCCCGGCGCAACACCGCAACATTTGCATGGGGCCACGCCACACCCCAATACACCTAGGGCGACTCAGCGCCGACATTCCCGACGAGGTCGACGACATGTCCGACACCTTCGACTTCCACCCCTGGCGCATCCGTCACCCCCACCCTATTGGAGACTTTACCGTCACCGCCTATCCCACAATCCACCCCATCGAATCCTATGCCATGCGGGTAACCGCCCCCAATGGCAGAATCATCGCCTACTCCGGCGACAGTGCCTACAGCACCGAACTCATCGACTGCGCCCGCAACGCCGACATCTTCCTCTGCGAAGCCAATTGGGGAAAATCCTGCGACAACAAAGCCCCCAATATGCACATGTGTGGCCAAGACGCCGGAATCATCGCCACCAAAGCCAACGCCAAACATCTCATCCTCGTCCACATCCCACCCTGGGGCGACCCTATTGGGGCAATGGAAGGCGCACGCCAACACTACGACGGCCCCATCTCCCTCAGCTATTCGGGAATGGAAATCCCACTCTAAACACGACGCAATCACAAACCCTAGTGTCCCCAATGTAGGCTCAACCCCATGACTTCATTCACTCGCGCCGACGGCCGTGCCCCAGACCAACTCCGACCCATCCGCATCACCCGCGGATTCACCACCAACCCCGCAGGATCCGTACTCATCGAATACGGCAATACCCGAGTCATGTGCACCGCCAGCGCCGAGCAAGGCGTCCCCCGCTTCAAAAAAGACTCTGGTGAAGGCTGGCTCACCGCCGAATACGCCATGCTGCCGGCAGCCACCCATGAACGCATGCCCCGTGAATCCATGCGTGGCAAAGTCAAAGGCCGCACCCACGAAATCTCCCGCCTCGTTGGGCGATCCTCCGCGCCGCCATTGACCTAACCCTATTGGGGAGAATACGATCAACATTGACTGTGATGTGCTGCAAGCCGACGGCGGCACCCGCACCGCCAGCATCACCGGCGCCTATATCGCACTTGCCGACGCCATTGCCCTACCTCACAGCCCAAGGCGTCGTCCCCGGAAACCCGCTCCTTCCCCCAATAGCGGCGGTATCTGTTGGCATCATCGATGGCCATGTGTGCCTCGACCTCCCCTATGAAGAAGACTCCCGCGCCGACGTTGACCTCAATGTCATCATGACCCAGGAAGGAAAATTCGTCGAAATCCAAGGCACAGCCGAACACAACACCTTCAGCCGGGATGAATTGAACGCAATGCTTGACTATGCGGAAAAAGGCTGTAAAGAACTCATCGAAGCCCAACTCGCCTCATTGGGGAAATAGGCATAATGAAAATTCTCCTCGCCTCCAATAACCCCAAAAAAGCCCACGAATTGCGCACCATACTTGCCAATAGCGGCATAGAAATCCTCACGCTTGCCGACGTCCCCCACTACGCCGAACCCATTGAGGACGGCCGCACCTTCGCCGATAACGCCCTCATCAAGGCTCGCGCCGGGGCACAACACACCGGATTGGTGACCATTGCCGACGACTCTGGTTTCACGGTGGAAGAACTCAATGGTTGCCCGGGTGTGCTCTCGGCGCGTTGGTCTGGGCAGCACGGCGACGACCAGGCCAATAATCTTCTCCTATTGAAACAGATGGCGCACGTGCCGGAGGAACGTCGACAAGCGGCATTCGTGAGCGTGTGCGCACTCGTAGTCCCCAATGGGGAGGAGCATGTGGTGACCGGACAATGGGATGGGTGGATGCTTACCGAACCCCGAGGTGACAACGGTTTTGGCTACGATCCGCTCTTTTTTACCCAATGAAGAATTCCCCAATGGGCGGAGCAGCGCGCAGCTGAGCCCCCGCGAGAAGAATGCGCTCAGCCACCGCGGTAAAGCATTGGCACAACTCGTGCCTATTGTTACTCAACTGTCGCAATTGTCGGAGGCGAATTCGGACTAGCCACCCCCGAATATTCATCCACCCGGTCGAAAAACGCCCGCGATTGTTCAAACGCCCCATACCGGGTCGGCGGCGCTTTGGTAAACCGCAATGGCTCATCCGGCCACCGTCGCCTTCCAATACGGCTTCGTCACCGGATCCTTCTCAATCCGACCATTGCATGGCTTTGGTTGGGTCGTCATCATTCTCCTTGTTATGCCGCATACACAACGGCACCATATTGGGGATTTCCGTCGGCCCACCCGCCGCAAACGCCTGAATATGATGAATCTGGCAATACCGCGCCGCAATCCGGCAATCCGGGTGCGCGCACGTCGGATACGCGGCCGTGAGCACCAGCCGCTGTGCATCATCGGCGAACCGCCGCACCTCAATGGGCTCTGAAAACTCGACCCCACCAGCAAAATTACGATACGGCACCGTCACCCACCCAAACGGTTCCAGCATCCGATCCGCATAGCCGCGCAAATCCACCACCGTACCATCCGTGGTCAGGTATTTCCCATCCCGTTTCTCCAATAGCCATGGGTGGCAGATCACCACAAACGGCCGATATTTAAACCCCAGCGGGTTATCTTCCCCGTTTACACCTTCGCCTTCGCTTTGCGACGCCTCCCGCTCGCCATACGTAATAACCCGCCGCGTAATAATGGTGGCCTTAGCCTCCGCAATGGAACAAGCATGCCCCTGATGAAACATGGCCTTGGCCTCATCATCAATAAGACTATTCATCCGGGCCAATGCTTCCGCAGAGGGCCTTAATATTGAGATACCCCTTACCATCACAATCAACAGTACGGCTAAACCTGGCCCAATCACTGCGGGGCTTATCCGCGCACTGCCGATTCAACGCCCCCACCACTTCTTTCAGATGCTCCTCCAGCTCATTGAGGGAATCCGCACCAGCCCGAGCAATCACATCGGCAAACAACCCCTCCCGATCCGCCTGACTATTGGAGAGCTTTCGCCAATACTTCCCAATGGTAAAAATGGTGTCGAGCGACAACCGGGCAGTTCGCATAGCGGCCAACTGGTTGGCGTCGAAAAGCTCGGCATTGCGCAACAACCGAGTAGCGGTAAGATGCGACGTCCCCAATAGGCGGGCAAGATCTTCGGGCTTAGGGACGCGATGCCTGCAACTCCACCAGCAGCCCCGCAGCATCATGCAGAACTCTGGCGAGCAAATCAAGCACCGGCGTCGTTGTCATAACCCATATTTTAGGCCCACTACCAGCGATTTTGTCCTTCCAGGGAACTTTCTCACATTTTTGCTTTTACCCTGTCCAAAATTTACGGCTGATCCAATTGGAACTTTTTCCGTCACTTCCTGCCGCCGCCACCGCTCCACAAAAAACGACAAGAATGGAATACAACCAGCCAACGCCGTCACCACCCACCGCAGCGGGGGCCACAACGCCTTCGTCCCCAAATTCAACGTCGCCAATAGGTACAAAATATAAAACAGGCCATGAACCTGCCCAATATAATGCGCCCAACTAGGAATCGACATCCCCAATAGGTATTGGGCAATCATGCGGGTCGTCAAAATCAGCAACCACACACCAGTAACCCACGCGGCAATGGAAAACCACCGCAACGCGGTCCGCACCCGCTTTTTCCGATCAGGGTGAATAGTGCTCATTGGGAATCTCCTTTACGACGGCGAGGTTGATTGAGCCGATTAAACTCCTCCACAGACAACTGTTCCCGCTGCGGAAGAAAAGACTCGTCGATAAACTGCGGTGACGCCCCCGTCGCCCCCTGAGCTCCCCGCGATGTCGGTGGCACCTGCGGCGTGGCGGAATCACCAGAATCATTATCTTTCTGCTGCTCCGCCTCAAACGCAAGTTTTTCCGACTCGTACGCCAAAAATCTTGCGATACGCAAACACAAAAACAACCCAAAAAAACGGCCATTGGAAGGCATAACCCAAATTCTGAAACGTCCCCGAACCTGACTGGAATCTAGTCCACTGCCACCACGCCAATGCCCAAGTGCACACAACGAGAACAGCAAGGAACACAATATGCCACGCCTTTACCCGAACTTTTCTTCACCGGTCGCAGCTCAGTAGGATCATCATTGGCGGAACTCACAAATATAGAGGATACCCCTTTCCCAGGGAATAAAACTCTCCAATAGGGATTTGGGTTTCTGGCGAGAAGAACGGTAGAGTGCTAAGGACAAGCGCCTGTGGCGGAATTGGCAGACGCGCTGGATTTAGGTTCCAGTGCCCGTGAGGGCGTGGAGTTCAAGTCTCCCCAGGCGCACGAAGGATATCGGAAATGAGAACCAGGTTTTTCGGACCTGGTTTTTCCTATTGGGGAAATTTGGCGGCCACTGCGGCAGCTAGCCGCGCCGTTTACGGTCGTCCCACCCACCGATCCCATCAATCTCACTGTTTGTGGTCGGGCCTCCCTTACCAGCCGCGACTCGCTCACCCCGCGCTAGCGTTACCGTGCTCCCACCTGCGCCGCGTCGCGCCCTGCCTACCTGCCCTGCGCCGGTCTCGCCAGCCGCCCCGGCGCTCAGCGCCCCAGCCCCTATTCCACCACGCCGTTTCTAAACGCCCAGATCACCAGTTGCACGCGATTATGTGTCCCCGTCTTTGCCATTGCGGACGATAGGTGGGTCTTCACCGTGGATGGCTCTAAAAACAGGGTCGCGGCGATCTCGTTATTACTCATCCCCTGACATAATTGCGCAACACAGTCTAATTCCCGCGGGGTGAGCACCTCGGAGCTGGAGGTGAAAATGCTTTTTCTGCGGGTGAATTCGGCGATGACGCGCCGGGTGAGGCTGGCGTCGACAAGCCCCTCGCCGAGGGCAGCCCGCCGCACGCCCTCAACCAGGTCCGTCATGGAGCTGTCTTTGAGGAGGATGCCGCACGCGCCAGCCTCCAATGCCCCGAACACGTATTCGTCCATGTCAAACGTGGTGATGACAATGACGGCGGGCGCGGGTTCGAGTTGTTGGATGCGCCGGGTGGCCTCTAGGCCATCGCCACCAGGCATGCGAATGTCCATGCACACCACATCGGGTTGGAGGCGTTGCGCCGCGGCGAGGGCTTCTTCGCCGGTGCTGGCTTCCCTCAATAACCTCGATGTCGCCGGAGGCTTGGAGGATTGTGGCTAGTCCGGCGCGGATGAGTGCTTCGTCGTCGGCGATGACTACCCGAATTAGGTTTTCCATGTGAGGGCCACTTTCCATCCGTCGGAATCAGGTTCGTTGATGAGTGTGGCGCCACAGTGGTTGGCGCGCTCCTGCATTCCGACGCTACCACGTCCCGGCACGATTCGTCGCGGTTCGCCGGGGTAAAAATTCCGTGGGTGGTGACCATGAGTCCGGCCTCGTCAAGGTTGATTGTGACCGGTGCCCCCGATGCGTGTTTACGCGCATTGGTGAGGCTTCTTGGATGGTTCGGTAGGCGCATTGTTGTTCGGGGGCGGTGAGGTCGGTTCGCAGCCCTGGCCCGGTCACGCGAATGCTCATGCCAAGGTTCCGGCATTCCGTAATAAGGTCGGGGATGCGTGCAATCGTGGGTTGGGGTGTGTGGGTGGCTTCCGCCTCCGTGGGGGTGCGGAGGGTGTTGACGGTGGCACGCACGTCGGCAAGCGCTTGGGAAATGCTGGTGGAAATGCCTTCAAGCTGCTTTTCGACGGCCGTGGGGTTGCTATGCAAGATCGCTCGTGCCGCGGTGGTTTGGATGGCAATGCTGCTGAGATGGTGCGCGGTGGTGTCGTGAAGCTCGCGGGCGATGCGGGTGCGTTCCTCCGCCAGGAGGGTTTGCCGTTGTGCCGCCACAAGCCGCTGGTTATTGGAGACAATGTAGCCGATGCCAACGCCGAGGGCGAAGGAGGCGAGCCCGCTGAGAACCCCAATACCCCCGCGGACCAGGAGGCTGCTTGGGGTGGTAGTAAAGCAGGTCCACACCAGGGTCAGCATCAGGGTGTAGACGCTGGTTTGTGCTATGAGGTGCGGTACTGGTTTGGGGGCGTAGCGGATCACCGCATAGCTGAGGAACGGTACGGCCAGGTTATTGGTGTTGCTATTATGGAGCCCCTGCATGATGGCGGTGCCTATCGTCACAGCCTCAGCAATGATACATATCCACAGCATGGAAATCGGTCGCGTGCGACGAAAAAAATATTGTTGTTGATTCAATAATGTAAGCCACGACCATGATAGACACCAGCACGAGTGTGGGTGCTGTCATGCTGAGCGGTGCCATATCCGGCGCGGCGTACATCAGTGCAATTTGCACCATCCCCAGGACGAAGATCGTCCCGGCGATAATCCTGTCGATAACCATGTTACAGATTGTAGGTCTTGATTCGGCCGAGCCCGATGATGGTGGCCAGTCCCGCCCAGCCGACGCAGAGCAGCATTCCCGCCATCGTTCCGTAGGCTGCGGTATTGCTGACCCCCACCGCCGACACGATGGATTGCAGCGGCAGCCACCCGTATGCGTGCGAGTCCCAGCCCAGCACGGTTCCCAGGGTGGTTACTGTGGCTTCGATAATGTAGATGACCCCCATGACGACGCCGGCGATTGGCCCGCTGTGGGTTGCAAGCGTCACCGCGGCCGAAGCAACTGCCAGCAGCGTGAGCGCAATGATTCCCCGCAGCCACACCAGCAGCATGTCGCTTGTCGACGCCGCCCAGTCGACCCCGCTCAGTGCCGTGGCGATGCTCGTCACCACCACCGTGATGAGGCAGCTCACGGCCACGACCGTGGCCGTGACTACCGCGACCGTGCCCAGCATGTTGAGTCCCCACCGGCCGCGGCCCCGCAGTACCTTCCACATGACGGCCCCATGGCGGAAATTACCGGCAACCAAAAGAATTCCCAATACCGTGACCACCACATAGGAGAGGCCAATGCCACTCGATTGGCTGGCGGTGCCGGTCACATCCAGGCCCTGAAGCTGAAAGTGTGGGCTGCTTGGGTCGCTGTTACCAATCACTTGTTGAATCTTGTCGCCGGTGGCCCCACCAATCTGAGGAGGGTCGATCTTCATAAGCGACCGCAAGACCCAGTGCAACACGGACCCTATGACCGCAGCCAGCAGCATGACCGCCGCCGTGATGCGAATTGCAGACAATTGAAATGCTGTGTAGAGTTCGGTTTTCATTATTGTGCTTCTCCCATGGTGTCGAAGTAGTGATCTTCTAAGTCATCTGTTGTTGGTCCCTGGAAAATTGTTTGGCCGGTCCGAATCATGGTGACCTTATTGGACATTGCGGCGGCCTCCGCCAAATGGTGTGTGGATACCACGACCGCGTGCCCTCGCTGCGCATAGTTCTTCAGGAATGTGGTGAGCCACCGAATTCCCTCCGGGTCGAGCCCGTTCGCAGGCTCGTCGAGAAGCAAGAGGTCGGGTTCCCCAATGAGCGCCGTGGCCAACGCAATGCGCCGCTTCATGCCCAGGGAATAGTGCTTGATTTTCTGGTCCGCCGCGTATTCCATCTGTGTGAGCTGCAGCATTTCGGTGACCTGCTTTGCGCTGAGATTGTGAGAGAGCGCCACGCTGTGGACGTGCTGCCGACCGGTGAGCCCGGGCAACAACCCACCCTCATCCAATAAAATCCCCACTTCACGGGTCAATTCCACGCTGCCGGAACGCTTCACCAAACCGAGCACCGCCTTGAGTAGCGTCGTCTTGCCCGCCCCATTGGGGCCGAGTAGCGCCACCACGTCGCCCGAGTCTGCCTGAATCTGCGCGTTGCGCAGCACGGTTCGGCCCGCGAACGAGACCGTTACATCCTGTGCTTTCAATACCGTTGTCATGCTTTCATTCTCCCGCTCTCGCATGGAAAAAAACATCGGCTGAACAGGCGAAATCTACATCTCCGCCATTTGGGGGAGGGTTAGACTTAGGGTGACCTGCCGGTTATTGGCGGTGTATGTCTTGGTGACGGTACTGCATACCCAAAACCTCCCCGCCCATAGATTTATGGGCAGACAGATGAGGGAGAGCGGACTAATCTTAAAAGCTAAAAAAATGCTGGTTATTACGCGGTTTTCCGCAAGCAAAAACGAGGTTCATGTCATGCGCAATATATGTCGGATAGTTCTGGCCATAACGACAGCGGGAATGCTGGCCGCGCCCCTCCTGGTGCGTTATCGCAGCCTGCGCCACCGGTCAGCGCTCCGTGTGTCGACCTCGATGTAATTTTTGCCCGCGGCTCCGGCGGAAGCTCAACAGCGTCGAAAGCCTACGGCTCCAAGCCCAGGTTGCGGCGGGCGCCAGGCGGCGGGCATCACCACGAACTTTTACGAGCTCGGTTCCCGGCCCGACCAACAGTACGCCTACCCTGCGGTTTCCGTGAACGATGAGAGGGCGCGCTGACCGCGCTCGGGAGCCAAAAGTTAGCGGCGGCCAGGCGTTCTGAATACGGCAGGAGTGTGCGCATTAGGGTGGCGGACGCGGTGCACTACATTGCCCAGCGCGTCGAAAAAGTGCAAGGATGCGCGATTCTTCATAAGCGGGGTGTCGCAGGGTGCGCAGGTCATTGGGGAAGCCTATCGGGAATTGCCGGATAACCTGCGGGAACGGGTGATTTTTAATGCGCTCTTCGGCGACCCCAAGCTGTATTTGCCGGAGGGCCAGCCCGAGCTGACGGCGGCGGGCATCACCTATCCGCGGTACGGGCGTGGCGAGCGGTCTGAGTGGCGGCGTGGGGTTCCCGACCCGTCGACGTTTGTCGGTTCGCTCGGTGCCCGCACCCCCTACCTGCCCGAGGGGTGGACGCACACAACCGGATTGTGGTGCAACGATAATGATTTCGTGTGCGGGTCCGACCTGAATCCTCTCGTTGACAGCGGTCACCACCAATACGATGTCGAGAACGGCCCCATTGACCAGGCGGTTCGTGAGGCCCTGGATCGGTACGCCCACCGCCTTGCCGTGACCCCGCTTGTCGACGCTCGAACCACGGGCAGGGAGCCCACCGCTGCCACCCAATCACCCGCCCTGTCCGTGTCCGTCAATCCCACCCTCGGCGGTACCCTGCTGTCCTGGGATGCCGCCACCAACCCTCCGGCGGATGGGTTGTGCAGGTTGACGGCGTTTATCTCGGCAAAACCCAGCCCGGGGCCCGGTCGATCACCATCACCGACTTTGCGCCCACCCGCAGCACCGAATTCAGCGTGGCCCCCATCAGCGCCGATAATCTCATGGGGATTGGCCGGGCGCGTACCTCCATGAGTGATAAGTGGTGAGGGAATGCCGGACAAGGCGGCGTCGTCAAGCATCGATAAATAATGCGTGTCCTTGCCGTGCGATATGCTGTTGGGAATTGAAATTCATTGCGGTGAGGAGCAATCTATGTGCGACCCAAAGGACACGGTAGGGGTAGATCATGTTGTGCAAATACTACGGGTATGCGGATTCAGTGTTGTGCAATACGATAAAGAGCATGACCTGGGGACGGATTTTCTAGCTTTTGTTCGTGACCACCAACATTTTGATCTTGGGGGATTTATCAAGGTTCAGGTGAAGAACAGGCTAAGTCTGACGGAGAGCCCCTCAACCGATAATGGTCGGGTCGGTTGGTGGGTTTGTGATTTCGCTTATCATGATGATCCTTTCCCACGGTTACTCGTGCTTTTCGACGAGAATTCCGAGGAAGCCTATTGGGTTCATGTCACGAAAGATAAGGTTCTGGGCACAGGGCAAGAGCAAAAAATATTTGTCCCCAAGGAAAATATTATTAATAACGAGTCTGTTGATTCTCTGGTTGCAGTTGCCTTCGGCAAGCTGCCCCAGCCAGCAGAACCGCTTGGGGTACCTGATGCGGACCGGTTACGATATGCGTTACTTGCTCCCCAGTTGATTGTTCCACACCCTCACTTACCACTGCGCACTCTTTTCGTCTGCTGAAGCCATTGCGCTTTTATCATTAGTGCAGATGCTGATGCTTAAGGGAACCATAGAATATAAAATTACTGGTGCATTGCGCAGCCACCATGATGATCCCTCGTGGAGGTTGTATTCCGCATTATTCAAATGGATTGATAAAAGACAAACCGATGCTATTTTGAGTTTTTCCATCGGCAAATGTGGAAGCCAATATTGCGGCAGCGGCAGAGGTAATAAAGGCAACGGTTCTATTTGAGGAACACTTGCCGCAGCGTGCTTGTGAGATTCTGAAGGATGCGCTAGCGGTGCGGGATGATTATAATCCTGTTGATTTGGCGTGGTTGCAAGTGCATTTAGCTCGGAACCTGATTGAAATCGGCGAATTTGATGAGGCATGGGACTTCGCATTAGAAGCATCACTCATTGGGCGGCGGAATATCAAGATCCCACAGCACGATATGTGGCTGGTGTAGCCATGGAGTTCGTGTTTCAACTGAATGATCTGACAGGGAGACAGGAAGCGGAGAACCTGTTTCGGACGATTATGAAATATTCCCCCGACTCATCGTCGTGGTTGAGAACCCAAATCTTGGCTGGTGGGCTTACGGATTTCAGCGAAAAGAACTATCCACAATGGCGCGATGCCGAAATAATTCTTGGGAAGGAATACGACAATACTATTTTAAAGGCGCATTCTACGAGTCTAATTACGGGGTTTGCCGCGGACGCCAATGCTTGGCGGCGTGCTGCGGCAGCATTTGCATGCTATTTCCTGTTGTCTGCTGACAGCATAGATGAGCTGGTATATGCTCTGAATATTCTGCGGGTAGCTGGGGTTCAAGACGAGTTAGAACTTGCTACCTCCCGGTTCCTTCATTTTTGGGCCTGCTGAACCACTCGCACAAATAATGAATGAACTATCGCTAAAAGATGCCACAAAAGTTCGTTACCATGTGACTTTGCACTAGTTGGGAACTGCGTGGCACTTCTTGATACGCGCACTGTGGATAACCATGCTCTCTGGCTTCTAAAAGAACTCAAAAATCCTAGTAAAACATATGTTTTTGGAATCTCTCGTTGGTATGAGAACGAGATCATTCAAGTACTCGCAAAGATCTATGGTGCCTGTTCCTCAGAGGTAATGGCCAAGATCCAGGATTATCTCATTACGATACCTGGCATCCAAGATTTGGAGCTTGCCGCATCCTATGCGGAGCTCATCAAGTCCATCATCGAAGATGATCTCAACTAGGGGGTAAGGAATGGGATAACGAGAAACTACAGAAATTGGTAACACGTGGCAAAATTGATAATGAGTTATTAAAAGGGACGATAGAACAGCTTCGGGCAGTTCACGATACCAATTATGACCGGCTTTTTGGAAAAATCCGGATTGGCGATCTCAATGCCCTAGCAAGTTGGCAAGATTTCGATAATTTACCAGACGGTATTGTCCAACGAGCAGTGCTTCATTTAGCAAATCTAGTTGATCACATCATCGCAACCGCAGCTTCTGGAACACTTCCTGGATCATATTCCAGAAGCTATAGCCACCTTTCTATTTTTGGTACACCTCAATATTTCGCACCCTCACTGTGCTAATTGGCGGCCTTGCCTCAGGATGTTCAATAATCATGTTTCTTCAATAGATTTGGTTCCGGGGATTGAAACAATGATCGATGAGTATCAAAAAATCCCCGCAGATGTTGCACGTGATATGAGGGAACCTCTGATGGGGTTGATGGGGGAAAATGAGAAGTTGAAGTTTGTCTATTTTCTTAACGATGCTGATGTTCGTGGTCCAGCGTCGGCATTATTAGGGTTGCTATTCCCCGAAGATGTTCCAATGACTAAAGTCGCCCAGATGCTTCGGGGAGACGCAAGTTTAGTGAAGGCCGCAGTAAAGATTCTAGCCCAACGCAAAGAAAAATTATCGTTATCTTTGTTCGCTAGGTTGAGTAAACATGATAGCTTCGAGGTGCGGGAAGCAGTCGTATCCGCACTGGTCACATGGGTTCTTGAGGACGTTCGCGCGGAAGAATCCTTTTCCCTGCTTACAGAGATCGTTGCAGATGCCAGTGTTTGTTTGATTAGCACCATATTATCTCTGGTATCTCAGCATCCCCGCTCTGATGCGGCCGAAAAAAACTACTAGGCTTAGTTGCGGAAAAGGACTATGCGGTGGTTCCCCGACAGCTAGAGATTATCAAGACAAAATGGGAGAGGCAGTGACCTCCCCGATTCGCTATGGCCCCATTAGTGCTGACAACCTCAGCACTCCATATTAATCTCGTGGCTATCCAGTCTGACCAGCACTTGCGCACACCGCGGCCACCCGGACCGTGGTCAACTTCACGAGCAGGCGCGCCAGTCCCCGGCGGAGCAGCTGCTGGTCGTCGACAATGAGGGCACGAATCTGATCAGTCACGTCACATATTCTCCGTCCGGGGCAGAGAAACATCCAGGTAAAACCCCGTGTCGGTGGGGGCCGGCGGTCATGGTGCCACCCAGCTGCGTGGCGCGTTTCCGCAACGATCGAAGCCCATAACCGTTCTCGGTGCTACTAGCTTTGACAGGCACCAATGCATGTTCCTTATCCGAATAATCCTCCACCGTCAGCGTGATGGAATCCTCATTGACCCGCAGATGAAAGTGGATCATCGTGGGCTGACCATGCCGGAGCGCATTCGACACACCCTCCCGCACCGCGATCTGGAACAGTTCCCCTGTGCCGCCGCCAGCGCATAATTATCGTCTGGTTTATCAATCTGAAACTCAGGCCAGTGCTCGAAAACGTTTGCGATAGCGACTGCATGGCTGCCACTAGCTGATCGCTGGTGTGCGGCGTGGGGGTTTCTGGCGGGTCGAGTGCCCGCACCCACCGTCGCAGATCAACCAGTGCTTGCTTTGCGACGGCCTGGGCGTTGTGTACCTCGGACCATGCGGCCTGCTCGCTTGTCGACTTCAACGCCTGTGCCACGTCGAGGGCCACAATGGTGGTGACTAATTGCTGGCCCAGGCCGTCGTGAAGCATGCGTGCCGACTCGGCCTGCTCCATGCTCACCGCCGCCTCTACCGCATATCGGCGTTCTTTCTCGGCGCTTTTCTCTAGCGCGGTGAGAAGCCAAGCAAATGAGAAGTGAACGATGACTATTGTCTCTAGGAATAAAATATAATGAATATCGTCACGTTGGTATTGGCCTGCTAACGATCGGGGAAGTGCCATGATGACCATGAGGATTCCTGCGATGCCCATGCACTGTCGCATACCGAATGCCTGCTGAATAACCCAGAACACAATCGCTAATGTCGCAGTCGAGTAAGAACCGCCTATTATAAATAACACAAAACTGGTGGCTGCTACTGCACTAGCTAGACATTTGTCATCGGGATTTCTTGTCCATCGTTTGATGAGGACCACATCAATAATGGTGGCGATAACTGCCACAACCATGAGGAAAATTGTTTGAGGATTAAGTTCATAGCAAAATATCGTGTCGCAAAACGTGATGAAGATGGATCCCAGGGCGAAGGCAATGAAATAAAAGTGGAGGGGGCGGCCAGCTATAGTCATGATCCCAGGTTAATGAGGAATATCATGGGAAAAACATGACAACAGTCATGACTTCATGACGAACAGCACAAATTACCCCCTTATGCGTGTCATAACCATTTCATGACGATTCACACTGGTTATTCCCGACATTTTGTTCGATCATAGTATTGATGGAGTTCTTCGGTAATCCTGTTTCGCAGTATTGCTGCTCCATGTTGTCAACCTAAGCTATCGCTATAAGGTGCGCCAATGAAAGTTCTCCCTATTATTCTGCGTGTTGTCATTGCGGCGGTGCTCATGTTCGCAGCCTCGTTTTCCGGGGTGCTGATGCAGTTCGTCCCTGGTTACGAGAGCATTCTTGCCGGTACGGCAGTGGGGCGTAGCACCACCGGCTTGCTGTTGGCATGCGGCGCAATGCTCATGCAATTCGCCTGCGCCACCGCCGTCGCCTACGTGGGGGTGCGACTTTTGATCCGCTACCTGGATCATCAGCCGCCTACCATGCTGAAACTACGCCCCACAAAAACCGGCATGCTTTGGTTTGCCGCCATGATCGGGGTGGCGATGGTCATATTGCTCATTGCCGGCGGGGTCACCATATTATTAGGCACCACCGGTGAGCCCTCGCTCAACACGGCGACCAGTGGTGGGTCACCCTGATCGCTGTGTTAGGCATGGCCTTCCTGCTGCAAGGCATCCCCGAAGAACTCGTGTGGCGTGGCTGGCTCCTACCCTCACTGGGGGCAAAAACAACCATGCGCTGGTCTGTGGGTCTGAGCGTGATCGTGTTCGGCACCCTCCACCTCACGTCGAACGGCGGGCAAAGCAACGCCATCGAGCACGTCATCTACCTGGTCATGCCGCTTGGGTTCGCCTACGCTGCTGCCATGGCCAGGCTCGCCGCCAACTCCACCTGGGCCGCCATTGGGGTGCACGGTGGATATCACACCGCCATGCTGCTTGCCAACGTACTCCCCATCAATAACTCACCAACCCTATGGGTGCTGATCGGCGCGCTGTGGTTTGCTGTCGGCCTTGCTATTCGAGCCTGGCGACGCCCGTTCGCACCAGCGCAATCTGATCCCCAAGAATCTGCGCCTGCGTGAGATCGCCCGTCTGAAGATACGCATCTACTGACTGCATTGCCGACCCCGTGAGCTCCCGCCAATAGGATGCCGATATCGGTTGGTTATAGGCCGCGGCCTCGGCAAAGACCGATTGCATCAACCCCAACACCTGTCGGTGCAGCGGGGACAGCTTGTCCTGGTCAATATAAAACACCGGCACGTTCGTGTCATCAACCCGTGAGGATGAAAGCCATATCGGAAATAACCCTGAGATCGCGCCAAGAAGGTACCACGCCTTGGTTACTGCAATCAGGACCGCTATCAGTGTGAAAAGCAGCAGCGTAAGAGTCACATGGAGCGCCATGGTGCTTCGCTTCTGCGGAAACCTATTCCGCTCGGTACCTATTTTCTGTAGGAACTCCTTCCTGTCTTTATACACCCACGCCGACTTTCCTGACGCCAGCAGTCCTATCGAATCTGCGGCCAGCGGCACCAGCGTCTTGCTTTGCTCCGGTGGGGTTTCAAAAAGCGCCGACAAGAATTCGCTATGATCCGGCTGGTTAGCCAGCACCCAATCGCTGAAATCCGCCACCGATACAATCGGCTTTCCATAATCGGCGGCCCGCCGCACCTAGCCGTCGTCAAGCTGTCTGCCACTACCGCGTCACAGCCGGTTTGCGACACCGCGGTCTTATACACCAGCCCCACCTCGCTGCACAGTTCGCGTAACTTCTCCCCCTGCGGTACCAATTCGTTATTCACCGTGATCCGGCCACTAAATGCCACCCGCGCCCCGGGCCGTAACACCTCACCACCAGATTGATAAGAAACCATGATTCCTCTCCTTGATGATTATTAAAGATTATTTTATGCATGGCTGATTATTTTTAAATCTGCCACATAAGGAAGACACGTTAATGGCGCTAGCAACCCTCTTATCGCAATAGCAAAATTCCTACTGTAATGAGGGGGAAGGTGCTTCTACCATTTACGATAATCGCAACGATGGTCAGACGGGGGTAATTTTGGGGTTATATAAGGGGGCGATGTTATCCATTTATCTATCGTTATAAAACTCCATACACTGCACATATAGATATGGCGGGGAAAAGATGAAGGAATTTTCATCGTGTCCACATGTTCTACTAATTAGCGATTACTAAGATTAATCACCGAATCGTTATGGCAAGATTTCGATTTTACCTCCGCAAACCAGTGCGGATGAGTGCAAGCAAAACATTAGTAGATAAAAACAGAAAAAGGCTGGTTATGGCCCTATATGGCTTATTGACTGTCGCAGCGTTGGCACTTATGGGATATGCGGTGACACCCCGGGGGCGGTCAGTTTTCTTCCGGAGATTCGCCGGGGGGACGCAATTGCAAATGGCATACCTTATGGTGTTTACCATTATCATCATCGCCCTCGTTGCCCTGATAGTCATCCATCATGCCACTCTCGCGGAAGAAGTCGCCGTTTTTGCGGCTTTAGCAGCGTGTTTTGCCCTCATTATCGCGCTATTGCGGAACCGGATTGCCTCCCCGCCGAAAACTGCCACCCCTTACACCGTTCTCACCGTCGGTGCCCACCCCGACGATCTAGAAATCGCCTGCGGGGGTACTCTTGCTCGCCTCGCCGATGAGGGGCACAAAATCCACGCTATCGTCATGAGTGACGGATGCGCAGGGGGCGATAATAGCGTGCGCCCCACCGAAGCCCGGAACGGCGCCGCTACCATGGGGCTGGAAAAAATCGAGATTCATTCCCTCACCGACACCCGGTTAGAGGACCACAACATGGAAATGGTGGACATTATTGAAGCAAAGATCAACGAACTCAAGCCCGACCTGATCCTGACTCACTCCAGTCACGATCAACACCAAGACCACAAGGCCGTGCACTTCGCCGTGCTGCGGGCCGCCCGTAAACAACCGTCAATTTTGTGTTTTGAATCCCCCTCCGTGACCAGCGAATTCAACCCACAACTCTTCATTGACATTACTAACTACATTGACATTAAAATCCATGCTGTCCAAGACCACCGCGACCAGGCCGGTAAACGCTACCTCCGGTGGGATCGGCTCAAAGGCATAGCCAATTTCCGCGGCGCCCAGGGAAACTGGAACTCGCCGAAGGATTCGAAATCGTCCGTCTCAAAGACTCCATCGCAGGATTGAAATAACCATATGAACATTCTCATCACCGGTGTCGGCGGTCCCGCCGGCCGTGCTCTCGTCAGCCAACTTGCCACCACCAGCCATAATGTTGTGGGCGTGGACATGCAGGAAGTTGCGCTCGCCGACATTGATTCTTTCGAACTGGTGCCCGCCGCCAACGATCCCGACATGATTAACCAACTTGCCGCACTGGTCGACCATTACGACGTGGATCTACTCATCCCCACCGTTGCCGACGAGCTTCCCATGGTGGCGAAAGCATCCCAACTGGGTCAGCTGAGCAACGCCCAGGTTGTCATTTCCCCCCTAGAGGCGGTGGAAAAATGCTTCGATAAGCTGCTGACCATGCGGGCGCTGCGGGAAGCCGGTGTTTCGGTGCCTCCTTCGGCCTCCCCAGCGATTTCACCTCCTCATACGATGTGTTCGAACAGCTCGGCGGTGCCATTATCACTAAACCGCGGGTGGCCCGTGGCGGTCGGGGGCTTCGCTATTCACACCAGCCCCGAAAAATTCCAGCTCGAATCGTACGACGACTCCTACATCATCCAGGCATTCGCCCCCGGGGAAGAATTCGCCCCCATGGTGTACATCGGCGACCAACCCGGCAACGAAACCGTTTCCATCGTTGCGAAAACCCAGGAAGAATTCTGCGAAACCGCCGCCCCCATCGTCCGCTCCGTCGACACCGCTAACGCCCTTGACGTGGCACTACTCGCCGTCAAGGCCTGCCACGCCCCTGAAGTTGAAAGGGGCCCATTGATTTGGATGTGCGTCGCATGGCTGACGGTCACCCGGTTGTGTTAGAAGTGAACGCCCGATTTGGTGCCAATAGCTCCCTTGCACCAGAATTATTGGCGAAGTTCTTAAGTCAGCCGCATAAAAATAAGGAAACACCCATGTCTGCGCTAGCAATCGTTGTTCTCATTGGGCTCAGCACACTCATTTTTTTGGGTGGGCATGATTAAGCTCCTTTTCATACCCCTGTCCCTCTATTTTGAGATCCGCCAAACCTGGCGCAACCACCGAAAAATAAAAACTGCCCTGGACGATGAGCCCCTCGTGAGCATCATCGTCCCCGGCTATAACGAGGAAAAAGTGTTGGGCGCCTGCATCAGCTCTATTCTGGCCAGCAGCTACCAGCACTTCGAGACTCATCATGGTTAATGATGGGTCCACCGACAGCACCGCCAAGGTGATGCGGGACCTCGCCGAGGCCAACCCCTACACCGTGATCTTTGTCGACCAACAAAACTCCGGCAAAGGGGCTGCGCTGAACACCGGCACCGCCTATGCCAATGGTGAGTTCATCATGTACGTGGATTCTGATGGAGTTTTCGGCAAAGACACCATTCGGCAGATGCTCAAGGCCTTTGATAGCCCCAAAGTGGGGGCAGTCAGTGGTGACGATCGGCCGGTGAATCTCGACCGGGTACAAACCACCCTGCTTGCGCTCATTTCTCATGTGGGCACTGGGTTTATCCGCCGGGCGCTCGCCGTGGTGAACTGCCTGCCCGTGGTCTCCGGGAATAACGGCCTGTTTCGGCTCAAGGCGCTCAAGGCCACCGGGCCACTGCGCACCGACACGCTGGGGGAGGACCTGGAGCTGACCTGGCGAATTCACCGCGCCGGTTACCGGGTGAACTTTGCCCCGCAGGCCGTCGTGTATGCCGAATCACCGTCCACACTGAAAGGGGCTATGGCGGCAGCAGGGTGCAGTGGGCACGGGGGATGCTGCAGGCCACCCGGATTCATAAGAATATGATTTGTAATCCCCATTATGGGGCATTCGGAGCATATTTGCTGTTTAACCTGCTCAGCATGATTATTGTACCGGTCGCGCAGATCTTTGTACTGCTGGGTATGCCTATCGTTATTATTACCGACCCCGACGCGCTTCCCACAACTGCGTTAGGATGGGTGGGGTTCCTCGGGTTGGCACTAGCGCTTGTTATTTTGATATATTCAATCGCACTAAACCGGGCCTGGGAGATTTACGCCACATATGGGTCTTTCCCCTTTGGCCCATATACTCCACACTGGTTGGTTTCACGCTTGGTTGGGCCATTATCTTGGAAGTGAAGGGGGCGGAAAAGAATTGGAACAAACTGGAGCGTACCGGCACCATTAGTGTGAGTGGCCTCAGTGTCGATAAGCAAGAAGCGAGTCCAGCATGAAACGCAGAACATTTTTAAAAACTTTCATCCTTGTCATCTATCCTGTCGTTCCTACCGTTTGGGTCTTCCTCCTGCGGAAAGGGTTACGAGCTGCGGAAACTCAAAAATTCGCCGCTGCCGGAAGAGCGTAGCGTGAACTTTGGTTTCGAGGATGTTTCCAATCCTCATTATGACTGGAAGGCCATGTCGCAGCGGCTTTCCAACGTCAATGCCACCGCCGCCTCTATCTGTGTGGGGCGGATCGAATGGGTGTGTTTCGACTGGGAGGGGCACCCAGATACTCAGGCCTCCATTAATGGGGGCCGACTGGGTGCAGGATGCCATTGATGCGCTCAGGCCGCTCACTGTTAACCTCACCATTGATACTTTAGTGCCCAATACGATCCATAAAAACCCCGAACTAGCTGGGGTTGATCCCGGGGGAGAGCGTTCCGATAAGTTCGCCTCGGTGACCGCTATCCGCGATGGGGCGGTGGGGGATGGGATTGTGGAGCTGGCGAAAACCATTTCGCACCGCTACAACCCTGACAGCATTTCCCTGACCGAGCTCATGTTTGACAATTACACGTTTGGGGAGGATGACCTGGCTTCGTATAAGAAGTTCTCCGGGGCATCCGACTGGCCGCGGAAAGACGGTGAGATCAATACTCGGGATCCTAAGCTGGGGGAATGGCGTTCCGAGGCGTTGCAGCACCTACTGACCGCATTAAAGGGGTCATCCCCAGCAATGTCGCCCTGGACATGGATGTGCGGGCTCCCTGGAACGATCCGGGGGCGGATCGGGCCATGTCCGGCCACGATTATGACCTGCTGCTCACCGAGGCCAGCCGCATTGCCGTGTGGAACTATAACGGCATGGAGCCCAGCGTGCAGCCAGATTATTCCGAGAAGCTAGCGAGAGCTTTAACCGACGGTTTTGGGGATAACCGTTACGTGCTGTCGACGGGCCTGTGGGCGGAGGATGAGGCCAATACTATCTCCGCCGATGATATGGCCCTTAACCTGCGGTATTCCGCCAAGGGTGGTGCGTCGGCGGTGTCGGTCACCCCGGCATCGCGGATGAGCGATGAGCATTGAAGATGCTGGAGTCTGCCTGGAAGGGCTGATAATAGCCTGGCGGCAAACTTCGTAGAATGGCCGGTGTGGCAGTACCACCGGCTGTTTTTATCGCCTATCGACGGATTTCCACCCCATAAGAGGGTAATTTGGTGAAAAATTAACATGATAATTGCCCACAACTATAGTGAAAAAGAGGCCAAATTCTTGCCAAGAGATGTCTGAACTAAATCGTCTGATCTTAAGCAAATCCCGAAAAAGTCCGATGTGAGTATGGTGAATAATGTCCGATTGGTTGGTTCGGGATTAATTTGTTTTGCCCCGGATAAGTCCATAAGGGGTGGGTAATTCTGTGAGATACCACAAAAACCGGTCATAGTTGTGTGGGTGGGGTGGGTGACTTATTACAATCGGAACCATTCGGGTCCGCAAAGTATTGAAGGAATAACATGCCAGAGTACATTAACCTCAACCCGGTTATCCGTGAGATCAGCGACGTGCAGAATAATATTCTTCTGCTCAACGGCAAAATGGACACCATGGGTGCGCAGGTTGGTGCGGTCACCCAAGACCTCAACACCACCCGTCAGAAGCTGCAAGAACTAGCGGAGGCTTTCGAAAAATTCTCGCGCAGGCCGAACGTATCGCCGTCGTGCAGCGTGCCGAAACCCAGCTCGGCAATCTCAAAAGCGAACTCGACCGGGTTTATGGGCACTACGCGCTCGTCCGCCGCACCAGCGTGGGCGTGCTCCAGGCTTTCGACGTGGGAAACGTCACCAATGATGTGGTGGCGCAGGTGTCTGAAGAGCTCGCGATCCAAAGCCCTAGATATTGGCTGGCGCCCGCGCTCGTGGGGTTGGCCGCCTGGTCCCGGGACGACAAGGCGATCTGCGAAAAAGTCCGTGCAAGAGGCCTTTACCCGCGATGCGGCAAAACCTCTCTCTTCTTTGCGCTCATCTTACGGCGCGTCAACCGCCACGACGAGGCCTACACCTGGCTCAAGCACTACCTCTATGAACTGTGACGCCACCAAGCTCACCCGCGAATTCGCCGTCATCCTGAGGCCACCGCCCGCGGTGCCTTTCGGAACCCAGGCGGAACAACTGCTCACTAACCAGCTGGGGAGTGGGACGCCGAACTGCGTCAAAAACGCCCAGCTGCGGACCGCCCAAGTGACGGCATGGGTGGAAGAAATCGCCAGCAATAGGGAACAGCTTGTCGTCGACGACTACGAGAATCTGCGCAAGCTCAGCCCCTGACTTTGATCGCATGCGATCACTGCTGGAATCCGCCACCGCCCTGGGGGGTGACCGCGAAAAAATACGAAGAAATCCGCGACCGGCTCGATGCGCCCGTCGGCAAGATCGAAGACCTGCTCGACGACCTGTTGGAGAAACTCGTCACGGAATACGATGCGGAAGAACTGCCGCTGCGTCGCAAAGCTGCCTATGCCGAAGCCGTCATTGAATCCAACGGCGACTTGGCGCAGGCGCAGGTCAAGACCGACAAATACGTGCGGGCGCTAGCGAACACTGTCGACGCCGTAAGCCTGCAAACCCAAGCCGCCATCACCCCCGAACGATTGGGTGTTTCTATCAGCACCCAACGCACCGCCATCGGCAACGGCCTCGACAACGTCGCGCCGCCATCGACGAATACACCAGCCGCTACCGGCGGGATTTCCTCCCGCCGCCACCATCATCCTAGATGGCACCCACTCCGGCTACGCCTCCCAATTCGGGTTTGTCGAATTCCGGTGCGCCACCAACGAAGATGAGCAAGCCGTCCGCCAGCGGCTCGGCGAATACTGGGAAACCCTCTTCACGCCGCACATCAACCAGGCAACCTTCCAACAGTCGGACATGATTATGCCGATCATGGTCGGCGTCATCACCTCCGTGGCGTTCCTCCTCGGCATGAAACTTCTCGGCCTGCTCATGGTGGTGCTGGTAGTCATTGCTGTGGCATTTTATATCCACCGGAAGAAAACCCTGGCGGAACGCAACATTGCCGAATTGCATGTGGCGAAAGAACAAGCCATCCAAATATCGAATAACGTTATTACGGAAGCCCGGGCGAATTCACCGACCTCATGCTGGAATTCGAAGACCGGGACGCCGAGCAGGCGGAACTCACCCGGGTATTCGCTACTTGGCCATCATCCCGCACCACCACCAATGCTCTTCATCCTTCCGCAACCCATAATGAGGTGCGTTAACATGACCCAACCATCAGAATCCCACCTGCCCGAACAGTCGAACCAGCCCCCGGCGAGAATCAACCCATATGCTGCCCCGCCGTCGGCGCCGGCACCAATGCCGCAGGCCGGGCGCCAGCACCTCAACAACCCGCCCAAACATCAGACCAAAGCCTGCCCACAATCCGCCGGGAACGGCGCCGACCCCTTCACCACACCCCACCACCCGAAAACCAACGACCCGGCGAAACCACCGTCCTCGACCGCATGAGCCTGCTCGGCGAACTTCACGACGACAACTCTCAACCAGCCTTTGGTCGCAACCGTAATATCGCCGGCAGCCTCCCCGACTGGTCACCCCAACCGCCAGGGAAATCCTCATCAATCGGAGGCGGCCTAACCATGGCGAACGCGTACGAAACCTGGGCCCGGGCCCTCCGCAGCTGGGCCACCGACCCCACCGCCACCCTCGATGGTCTCCCACCCATCACCGCGGGATCCTTCAACCCCTACCGTGCACCGTCGCCTGCTCAAACACATCGAACGGGCCCTAAGCATTGCTGATAACCGCTGGTCCGAAACCCTCACCAACCTCCCCGCCACTGCCGACTACCACGAATTCGAACGCTGGTGGCTCACCATCCGAAACAACCTGGCCCGCCGCATGCACCTCTGCAACCACCCAGGTCTCCCCGACGAGATACGGTCAACCCTGCTGAGCGACGCCCAAACCCGCATCGGCAATTGGCAACACCACATCGAAAGCATCCTCCGCCGCAGCTCCGTCGCTGGGGAACTCCCCACCGCAACCGAACAGCGCATCTACGACCTCGTCCGCAGCACCCCACTCACCGCTGTTCTTGACCCCACCTACGGCACCGCGACCCGCCTCACCCACGCACTCGAACAATCATAATCATGCCCAACTATCTCGAAACCACCGAAATCATCACCCGCTACCTCAAAGCCCGCGTCCCCCTCATCGTTGTCAAATCCACCGAGCCGGTCCGGGTCTTCAGTATCCTCCGCACCATCAGCACCAATATTCCCTCCCTCCCCTTCTTCTACTACTCTGCTGCCGACGGCCTCCGGGAACTCGCCTCCAACCAGCTCGTCCTCGAAGACCAATCCCTCGCCGCCGCCCTCGACCAGGCAAAAACCATGTTCAAAGCCCGGCGGAACGTGAACTTCATCTTCACCGAAATCGACCACCTCGACTCCGACACCCCCACCGCCCGACACTTCTGCCAAATGGTGCGCATCGCCGAAGAATACCAAGGCGCAATTATCCTCCTTGCCGACAAACCCGTCTGGTCCGGCCTCGCCCGGCTCGGCATGTCCGTCACCCTCGACCTCCCCACCACTGAAGAAATATTCGAACTGGTGTCCGGCATGATGAAGGGGCATTCCACCGCCATCCCCGTCGAATGGGCGGAATCCGACATGCGGGCGCCGCCGAAATCTTACCGGCATCACCGAAGCCGAAGTCGTCAACGTCCTAGCCACCATGCTTGTCAAAGGCGCAATCCGCGCCGAAGACCTCGCCGAACTCTCCCGATTCAAAGACTCCATCTTCGGCGAACTCACCGGCATCGAACGCATCCGGCTCGACGACAACTACCACGTGGGCGGACTCGACAACCTCAACGCCTGGTTGAAAAAAACGCAAAGCCCTCATGAAAACCGATCTCTCGGCACCAGACTCCACCCGCCCAAAGGCATCCTCCTGTGCGGCGTCCCCGGCTGCGGTAAATCCCTCTCCGCAAAAAAACATTGCCGTTCAATGGGAACTCCCACTCTACCGGCTCGACATGGGCGCCATCCTGGGCATGTACGTTGGTGAATCCGAACAAAACCTCCGCGAAGCCCTCGAAACCGCCGAACGCATGGCACCCTGCGTGCTCTGGATCGACGAAATCGAAAAGGGCCTCGCTACCGGCTCTGGCGATAGCTCCGTCACGAAACGCCTCATCGGCCAATTCCTCTTCTGGCTCCAAGAATCCCAAGCCAAAGTCTTCATCGTCGCCACCGCCAACGACGTCTCCACCCTCCCACCAGAACTACTTCGCAAAGGCCGCTTCGACGAAATCTTCTTCGTCGACCTCCCCACCGAAACCGAACGCACCGACATCATCGACCTATGCTTCTGGAAATACACCAACCACGCCATCCCCAGCCACCTCGTTGCGGAACTCGCCGAAGTCTCCGAAGGATTCGCCGGCTCCGACATTGACGCCGTAGTCCACGACATTGGTTCGGAAATGCTCTTCAACAACACCACCGAACTGCCCCCATCCGACTATATTCGCAGCCAATTCCGCAACGTTGTTCCCTTCAGCCAAACCAACCCGGAAGAACTCGCCGCCATCCGCGATTGGGGTCGCCACCGGGCGGTACCCGCCGGCCGCACCATCGCCGACTCGCCCGACAACAACTCCGTCTTCGCCGGCCGCACCATCGTCCTCTAACCGGCAATCATTGCGCGCAATTTTCCACCCGTTTGCGTTTTCGCCGATGGGTGGAATCCGCAACTATACGGCTCAAACTCCACCCGGGGCGGCACAAAACCCAACCGCCCCGCCAGCCATCCAACTCGGCCCGCACCCGATCCAGCACCTCACCCACCAGCGGCGCCACAAACACCACCAGCCGATCATCCGAATGCCGCTCCACCCGAAACTCCGAAACCCCAGGCACATACAAAAAACACCGCTCCACCATGTCCGGAAACACCGAAACCCGACCATCACCACCCACGGCCGGAAACGAAAACACATCATCCTCCCGCCCCTGCAATCTTCGCCACAACCGTCGTCGCCTGACCACACCCACACACCTGATCCGCCGCCAACGTCAACACGTCGTTAAGCCGATAACGCACAATCGGCTGCGACCGCCGTCGAAAAATCAGTAATAATCGGCACAAACCGGGAATCGTCCACAAACTCCTTCTCAAAATAACAAATATCCTCATTCAAATGCATCGACCCAAACGGGCACGTATACCCCAAAAACCCTCAGTACACTGGTACGCCTGAAAAAAATTACCTCCTGCCCAAACACCTCCCGAAACCGCCGCTCATCAAACGACGTCAACACCTCCGCCACCGAAATCACCCGCGCCGGGCATAGCCGCAACTCCCCAGCAACCACAGCATCCGCAAGCACACTCAACACCGACGGGGAGCCACCACCACAGTCGGCCGATATGACCCCAACGCCGCAATATGCTCCGCCATCGGCCGATACACATCAAAAAAACCGAAACTGAATCACCCGCGAATTCACCGTCTCATACAGATTATTATTCGCCCGCAGAAAAAAACGCGATCCGCTGCCCCGAAAGCGACGGCAAAAACCGCGCCAACACCGCACCCGCCCACGCACACCGCTCCCGATCGCTCACAATGAACAAAACCCCGATGCCCACTCGTCCCCGACGACAACCCCATCGAAACCCCACGATACGTAGGCGAAAAATCCCGGGACCGCTCCGCCGCCACCGCAATCTCCAACGCCCGATCCCGATCCAACCCCACCGTATTGAGCCTATTAAAATTCGCCATCATCGACTCCTTATCCATCACCGGCAACTTCCCTAAATCGGCACGAGAACCCACCCGGGAAGCGTCGCAAAAATACGGCGAATGCCGCCGCAAAAAAACCGAAACTGCCGCCGAACATACCGCTCCTGCAACCTGTCAATAGCCGCCCGCGACCGCAACCGCCGCCACCGACTCTGCGCAAAATACCCGGCAATCAGCAACGACGTCACAGCAGCTCCCGCCGATCATACTGCCCATGGCTGAAATACACCGGAATTCCCCGATCCACAACCCCCTGCACCAGCGTTGCCGTCTCCTTATACGTCTCATAATCCCGCTGAATCAACCTCGTAGGCAGCCGCAACTGCGACGAATATGGCAACAAATCATTCCCCCACGACGCATCCGTCGCAATAAGCAACCGGCCCGGAATATACGCCCCCACCTGGCCCGCCGCATGACCCGGCAACCGCACCAACAACAAACTCCCATCCCCAAACACATCATGACCAACAAGCCCCGTGTCCGCATCCTGCACCAACGACTGCACCGGCATCACCGACGCATTCTGCGCCAGCCACGACGGCACCAATGCCGGAAACACCAAATCCCGCACCCGCGCATTCCCCAACACCTCATACGCATCCGCCGACATAATAATCTCCTCTCGGGAAAAACTTCACCCCACCAATATGATCGGGATGCAAATGCGACAACACTACCCGCCGAATCTGCCCCACATCAATCCCATCCCGAGCCAACTGCGCCGGAATCTCATCCTCCGCCGTCACCCGCGTCGGAGTCACCTTGTTATACAGAAATCCCCGCACCCCAGAACGAAAAATATCCTGCGAATACCCCGTATCGAGCAGCATATAGCCCTCCGACTCGTGCTCAATCAGAAACACCCCAGCCGGAAACGCCCGACCAGGATCCATATCACGCGGCAACCCCCGATACATGACCCGCAAATTATTCATGCAATAACCGCACTGATAATACCGAACACTCTTAATCAATTGATTCGACATAACGCCGTATCCTTCATCCAAACTGACAATCGGTTCGTAACCCAAATCCCGCCGCGCCGCAGAAATATCCAACACCTGCGAATACGCCAACGCGCACACGGTATACCGAGTCACCGGCGGCTCACCCGGCAACCGCAACACCGCATAAACTAGCTCCAACAGCGACGCCACCCCATATAAGACGGTGGCGTTACGACGCCGATACCGCGGCACCGCCCCCAACAACGTGAACAACTCATCCACAACATCGGTCACCGGCCGCGGATCATCATTAGTAATGTTATAGACTCGCCCCGCAGCTGCCGGCGACTCCGCCGCCAACCGGGTAGCATATGCCACATTCTCCACGCAGGTTAAATCAATAACCGTCCGCCCCGGCTGGCCGCGCCGGGGGAATCGGGGAAGCCGGGGATGCGGCAACCGCAGACACCCCAACCGGCCCGATCTTTTCGGGAAAATCTGCTGGCGGCGGTGCCGAAACACCGGAATCCCAATGGTGTCGTTGGCATGCACGAGCCGCGGCACAATGCTCGTGTCACCCACGCCGATCAGTCCCCGGGGGCGTAAAATCACGGAACCCGAAAACTCCGAAGCCACCTGCTCGGCTCTAATCTTGCTCCGAATATAATTATTGAGTCGATTATTGGGGTCGAAATCCGATTCGGTGATATGAAACCGGTCGCCGCGCTGCGAATAAATGCTGGGGAGGAGATGAATATCAGACGGCGCACCGCATTGCGCCGACAGAAATCCACCACCGCCTGAGTGCCCCCACATTGGTGTGATAAAAATCCTGCCACGGGCCCCACACCGTGGACAGGGCGGCGGCATGCACCACCACATCGACCGACAGGTCAAGCTCCGCCAATTGCGCCAGGTCACCGACGATCGCGGTGACGGTTCCCGGATAGGTGGGGTCGGTGGGCTCCGCGGCGGCCTGGGCGGCGGTAGCGGCATCGACTAGCTGCTGCAACCTTGTGTTATTCCGACCGGTTGCGACAACATCATAACCGCTACGAGCAAATTCCGATACGACATAACCCCCGAGAAAGCCTGTAGCACCAGTAACTAAAACCTTCATTGTCACGACTTCTACCCTAACAAAACGATTCAGATATGCGAGAGAACTATGCCACAAGGCTACCGCAGAATTGCTGCAAAACACCCAGGTGGGGTGGGGGAGAGGTGGCGGTGAGCGCCGGGCAGACCGTCGTTGTGTGCGGTGGGGTGGCGTCGACAAGCTGGGGTGGGCAGGAGGATGAGCTGCACAGGGAGTACACCTAAAAGATGTGGTTGGGTCCGCAAACCAAGGTATGGTATTACCCATGCATATTGCCGTCTTTACCGATTATTATCTTCCTACCCTCGGTGGGGTACAAACCAGCATTAAAGCGCAAAAAGACACGTTGGAAGCGGCCGGACATCGGGTGACCGTTTTTTGCCCCCTGCACGAGCCGAGCGGCGACCTGACGGTGGTGCAATTACCAACCAGCAAGGTGATTAAACCTGACAATTATCCCTATACGTGGCCGCCGAAGCGAGCGAAGCGGTTTGCACAAAATTATATGGATAGTATCGAGCCTGTGGATGTGGTGCATGTGCACAGCGAAATGGCGGCTGCGGCGGCCGGTGTGCACGTGGCGCGTAGCCGGGGGTTACCGCTGGTGCAGACCATGCACGGACGTGTTGATGTGTATACCCAATGCGTGTTGCCGTTTCCCGCGGCGACCAGTGTGCTGCTTTCCTGGTTATATAACCGCAATAATCCGGTGCGGCCGGTGACGCTTCGGGATGCGCCGTACACACGCACCGCCCTGGCGCGTCGCATGTGGAAACTCATGGTCAACCAGGCAAATTATGCGGATCATGTTATAGTCCCTCCACCATTTCGCCCACAAGTTGCAGTATCAAAGGGTGAATAAGCCCTTGACAGTGCTGTCTAATGGGCTGGAATCCACCCTGTTGTCTCAATTGCGTGCGATAAAACCGCGGGAGTATGCCGGTGGCGATACGGAATTCCGCATCATGTGGTGTGGCCGGGTGAGCCAGGAGAAGCGCCCCATTGATTTCCTGCGGGCCATTCGGCAGCTGCCGGAAAACGTGGTGGTGAACATGTATGGTTCCGGGCCCGCCATGAAATCCGTGCGCCGCTACATTACCCGCCACAGGCTTTCTGGTCGGGTGACGCTTCACGGTCCGGTGCCGCAGCAAACCGTGTTGACCGCCATGCAGGAGCATCACCTGTTTGCGTCCACCAGCTATGATTTCGATAATCAACCCATGGTGCTTTTGGAGGCGCATGCTGCCGGCACCCGGTGCTACTGTGCGACCCCTGACCTGACCGAGGTGGTGCCGTCCGAGGGCACCGTGTTGACGGCCACCCCAGATTCGCAATCCATTGCGGCCGCGGTGCGGGAGCTCATGGCGCATCCCGCCCGGGTGCGGGAAATGAGCGATTACCTGCTGAAATCCTGCGATAGTACCTTGCAGCAGCCGCTTACCGAGCAGCTGTTAGGGCGTGTACGAAAGCGTGTTGCAGCCCTCCGCGTAGCGTCCTTGCCGTCGGATTGAGGGTGTTGGCCGGGCTCCCGTGAGGTGTTCCTGCCGTCGGGTCGGTCGGAGTGGGGTGGGGTTTGTCCCGGCATTCTTGGGGCCGAGTTTGCTTTACGACGACCGAAGGTGTTGGATTTTAGTCCCAGTAGGAATTATCCAGTTCTTCGTCAGCATATGGGTCGTAGATTACCGGATCTGATCCGCCGCGAGGCCGGCGCATGTACTCGCTGAAAGCGTCGCTGAGGGCTTCGGCGCCATCCCAGTCGAGCTCCATACCCCAGTCTGTTTTCCCTACAAAGGAAGAAGAAAATATCCTTGAGTAGGGATAGCGCATCCGAGTCCCGGGACTGTGTGACATCGATCTCGGCGATTCCAAAGTCACGTCGCTGTTTTATCGGAGTCACGAAAACCCGGACGCTTGGGAATCTATTTGCCGAGGAAAAATTTGAAGCAATGAGAGTCTTGGCTTGGGCCGCGACATCCTCGGGTTTTTCCGCAGCGTCCCGAATGATGATGGATGCAACATATGACATTTTAGCTCCATGTGTCAAAGGATCAGTTTTTGAAATTATTGATATCCACGCTGATTCCTACGCAAATTAACGGGGATAGACTGGGAACATCCCGCTAACGCGGGGATAACGGACGAGTTTATTCGGGACCTGCCGATGCGTGGAACATCCCCGCTAATGCGGGGAAACACTTGCGTAGTGAATCAAGCAGCTCCTTGTTCCCAGGAGTTATTTTACATTTGATTTTGATTCCCTGCACTAGAAGTGAGGTATTGAGGAAGCAATTCAAGGCTCTCAAATAACTGTATGGACTCCTCGTAAAGATTCCAGGTCAACTACCGGGTTCCTTGAGGCAAATGCCAACAGGTTTGCGTAATCAATGGCGACGATTGGATCACCAAGATCAGGATGGATAAAGACATCATCATCGTTAACCCACAACTCCAACAATGGCGCCTTGAGCTCCCGGGCCAGCCATGCATGCGATTGGATGAGATCGTCAAGCAAAGTTTCCATCACGTAGTCTTGTGATGGTAACCGTCCCACAACCACAGGAGGCTGGGCCTCTTCTTTCGATTCGCATCATCAGTTCAGAAATCCACAATTTGCCTCACAGACTAAAACATAGGAGTCATGAAAACCGGATGCTTGGGCAAGGAAAGAAATGATGAAAGTCTCGAAATATGGCATTTTAGCTCCTATTTCAAGGGATGCGGGTTTTTCCAAAACCATCAAGGAACCAACTCAGTGGGTGCCGATCTCCTTAGATATCCATGCTAGTACGTGTCGCTTGTCCTATTCCAGTGCGAATCAACGATCCCGTTCAAATTGTGTGCTCCTGATGATTCCTTGTCCAGATGCAGGACTAAATGAATATTCATCTATTGATTCGCTAATCGACTCGCCTTGGGGTACTACATATTAAGGTGAAATCAGCTTTGCGACAAGGCTGCTGAACTATCGGCATATCCATGTGCCTGAAGACCTGTTCGAATAATTATTTGCATATGTCAGAAAACTGGGAGTTAGTTCTTCTTTTTGGACCTTGGGTCCTGCTCACTACCACCCCGTCATGATCATGGTTCAGCCCTATCCCGCCATCCGGCATCTCTGCGGGTGATAGGACTTCTCTGGTAGTTAGGCACGATTTGAGGGGTGTTGCTGTAGCACCTATCCACTAGATCCCAGAGGGTCAAGCTCTGGTGGGATATGTTCAGGGACAGTTGCGCATGGGAAACCGGTGTGGTTAGGGGCTCTAGGGTGCTGTACGCGATTGGTTGCCCCTAAAACCGTCGATATTTTTGTTGCATGTGATTATATGTTCGAAAGGCCTAGCAATTGCGCAGTGTGCAACAATTGCTAGGCCTTATCCCCGCCAAGGCGGGGAATGTGTCCAGCGGTGTTTATTTAACGGAACATTCCCGAATAGAAAGCCAACAAAATCGGGAAAGTTGTGGACGACCCCTAGTGTATAAGGTCTGACCCGCCCTAGTCGAACATGGGACCTGCTAACACCCGCAATATCGGGGGTAGTGGGGGTAGTTAGCATGAGTTTCGATGCTAAGAATGAGGGAATCTATTATCGGTTATAGCTAGGCAAAAGCAGCTGACTTATCAACCATTTCTTATCTAGAGGTAGCATATTCTATATGCCATAATCTTCAACGCTTATTTAAGTTTAAGATTAGAACAGATGGGGGTAGATTTACCCGATTTTGCTCCACCCCCTGCCTTTACATTGCGCGCGAGATAAAAGGGGGATGGTTCAATACCTCCGGGGTTGCGTCGACAAGCAATCATTACCCCCGATACGCATGAATTCCTTGAAAACCAATATCTACCTATATACATTCGATGGTAAACCTATCCCCCCGAAAGAAGGACCATCATGTTTTACACCGCCCCTAAACCCACCCAAGCGCTCCTCGTCACCGGCGGATTCTTCTCCCGTAAAGACGTGCCATTCCGGGTTGTTGTGGGCCGCGGCACCTTCTATCTGCCGTTCATCCACAGGGTGTACCGTTTCTACATTGGTTCCCGCTATGTGCGGGTCAACGTTGAAGCCCAAACGCACCAGAATATTTCCGTCAACATTGAGGCCACGCTCGCCTACCGGGTGAATAAAGATATAGTCAGCATCGTTGAGGCCGGCTCCCGCTTTTTGGGAAGCAACGATAAGGCCATGAGCGACGTGATCTCCAGCATCTTCTCCGGCGAGGTTCGTTCGCTCGTTGGTGCCCCGCAGCGTGGAGGAAATCATCACCAACCGTGACGCCCTCAACATGGACGTGCTGACCGCGACCGGACCCAAGCTCATGGAAATGGGTCTGAAGATCGACAACTTCCAAATCAACGAAATCAGCGACGACGAGGGTCATATCAAGAACCTATCCCAACCCGAACTCAACCGGGTTCGAAAGATCGCCGAGGTGGCCGCTGCCGCCGCCGACACCGAGATCGAGCAGGCCCAGCAGGAGGCTGAGCGGAAGAAGTCACAGTATAAGAAGGACACGGATCTGCAGGGTGTCGCAAAACACCATGGAAACCGCCGAGAAGCGGGCCCAGGCCGCCCAGTCCGGTCCTATCGCTGAATCCTCCGCCCTGCTGGAACTCACCCGCAAGCAAAAGGAACTCGCCCGGGGAGCGCGCCGATCTCAAAGAAATCGAGCTCATCGCCGAGGTCATCAAGCCCGCCGAGGCTGACGCCCAACGGCGGGTTATCGAGCCAAGGCCCAAACCGAGGCACAGGCCATGTATAACGAAACCCTGGCCGCCAACGAACGCATCGGTTTGGAAAGCAAGATGGTGGACATCATGCCCGAGGTGGCCGGCAGAATCGCCACCGCCCTGGCTGGCAGCAATATCACCATGTTCAACGGTGCCGAAGGACTGACGAATATCGTCACCGAGGTGGCCGGCACCGCATCCCACCTTGTCAATGCGCTCAAGCCAGCCGTCCAGGACCAGGCATCACACAGGCGTTCCCAGTAATACCATCGAGCACCGGGCCGCACCCCACAAACGCCGTTGTGGGTGCGGCCCGGCCCCGGTCGGGCGTCGAAAAGCTAAGATGCTATGGTATGAGTCTTTCGCATCAATTTGATGAGTATTTAGCCGCCCGAGGGATCGAACCATCAGCGGAAGTCATTCCCGACCCTGCCCTGCCACGAATATGACCACACTGCCACGCCAAACGGGGGTGGCGCGGATCGGCGGGCCATAGCCGCGGCAGAGAACGTGCTCGCGGCGGTCCTGCGCAGCTAGCAACGGCCAATATCCGCCGGTACGCGCAGGCTTAGTAAAATTGACGCGACTTGTTTAAGATCGTAAAACAAGCAAAAGATGACACTTTCCTCATGTTTGTGGCATATTTGTTGGACAAATTAGTTTGTCCTGGCTTTGTTATGCCATGAAAAAAATATTACCGACTATTCAGGAGATTTCCTCGTGACCGATCACAGCATCAACGTGGGACTACGTGCGGGTTCCGACCGCCTAGTGGCCCGATTTGCCCAGGAGCCTTTCGCGTTGGTATTTTTCCGGCCAAGTTTCGACTGGTTAACCACATTAAAAACCGCGGTTAACCAAGGTGCCAGCCGCACCGTCGCACCACTAGTAGAACAAGCGAACGAACTCATCGCACCCGTAGTTGACCAGATCGCTGGCACCCGGACCGTTGGCTTCGACCCTATCGGGTGGGCCAGCAGCACCAAAGAAATCTCCTTCGACGCCACCCAGGCCGCAATAAGCGTCCCCGGCATCTTCGTCTCCCAGCTAGCGGTGCTCGACGTGCTGGAGTCCCAAGGCCTCGACGTCGACGCTGCCGTCACCTCCTGGGGCATTCCCAGGGCATACTGGGGGTTTTCGCCTGCCAAGACCTCACCCGCGCGGCCGAAGTGCTCGCCATCGCCCAGCTTGTTGGCGCCGCCGTCACCCGCCAGGCCCGCGTGACCGGGCTGGTAGCCCAGAGCGACGCCGGCCCCATGGTCGCCATCGGAAACATCACCCGGGAGCAGCTGCAACAGGCCATCGACACGGCCTGCGGCGACCTCGATGAAAACATTCGACCCACCATCGGGCTCCGTAACGCCCGCACCACCTATGTGCTGGTCGGCCGCCCCGAAGACAACCAGCAAGATCCTCGACCTGCTCCGCCACCAGGCCGCCAAGGACGCCAAAGCCGTAGAAAACAAACTCCGCGGCGGCGCCCCTTCAACCCAAACATCGCCCCCTGGACGTGCAGGTAGGATTCCACCACCCCGCCATGATCCCCGCCGTGGACCAGGTAGTGCTGTGGGCCACCGAGGCCGGACTAAACCAGGAACTGGCTCGGGAAGTCGCCACCAAGGTCATGGTCACGCCCGTTGACTGGGTCGAACAAGTGCGCGACGCCGTAGCCGCCGGTGCCCGCTGGCTTCTCGACGTCGGCCCCGACACCGGCGTGACCTTCCTCACCGAAGAAATCCTTGCCGGCTCGGGGCGCCACCCTGCCCGTGGCCAACCCCGACGGTCAGGCCCTGCTTTTTGACGCCGATCAGGCCCCGGAACTGCCGCGACCCTACAGCGACTACGCCCCCACCCTGGCCGACAGCCCCGCGGCCCCCGCCTGGTGACCAAATTCACCGAGCTAACCGGCCGTACCCCATGATGCTGGCCGGCATGACCCCCACCACCGTCGACCCCCGAAATCGTGGCCGCGGCGGCAAACGCCGGCCACTGGGCTGAACTCGCCGGCGGCGGGCAGGTCACCCCGAACTCCTCGAAGCCAATATCGAAAAAAACTCACCGGGCTGCTCGACGAGGGCGTGAACGCGGAATTCAACTCCATGTTCCTCGACCCCTACCTGTGGAAGATGCAGATCGGTGGAAACGCCTCGTGCCGAAGGCCCGGGACAACAGTGCCCCCATCGACGGCATTGTCATCAGTGCCGGAATGCCCGACCACGACGACGCCATCACCCTCATCCGGGAACTCCGCGACGGTGGCTTCCCATGGATCGCCTTCAAACCCGGCGCGGTTCGGCAAGTTGCCAAGGTGCTGTCCGTGGCCAAGGACGTGCCTGATATTCCCATCATCATGCAGGTGGAGGGCGGTAGGGCCGGCGGACACCACTCGTGGGCGGACCTCGACGAGCTGCTGATCGCCACCTATGAGTCGATCCGGTCCTGCGCCAATGTGGTGCTGTGCGTGGGCGGCGGCATCGGCACCCCGCAGCAGGCCGCCCACTATCTCACCGGCGACTGGTCGCTGAAGTATGACCTGCCGGCGATGCCGGTCGATGGCATTCTCATCGGTACTGCCGCCATGGCCACTCGAGGCCAAGACCTCCCCGTCGGTGAAGCGGCTGCTGGTAGAGACCAAGGGGATCAACGGTTGGGTTGGTGCCGGGCATGCCGACGGCGGCATGGCTTCCGGCCGGTCCCAGCTGGGTGCGGACATTCACGAGATCGATAACTCGTTTGCCCGGGCCGGCCGGCTCCTTGATGAGGTGGCCGGTGATGCGGAGGCCGTGGCTGCGCGCCGGGAGGAGATCATTGCGGCCATCGCAAAGACCGCCAAGCCCTACTTCGGCGATGTCGAACAGATGAGCTACCTGAAGTGGCTGGGGCGGTATGTGGAGCTTTCCGGCCCGTATCGGGGAAGTGGACGGATCCGTCGTGGTTTGAGCGGTTTGTGCAGATGGTGCGCCGGGCGAGGCGCGGCTGGTGGATCAGGATCATGGTGAGTTTGTGCCGTCGTGGTGCCCACGGTGTCGATGACGGATGATCCGGCGGCTGTTGTGGCTCGGTTGGGTAAGTTGTATCCGCGGGCAACGGATTTGGTGCACCCGTCGGATGCTGCCTGGTTCTTGGAGTTGGCGAAAACTCCGGGGAAGCCGGTGAATTTTGTGCCGGTGATTGATCAGGATGTGCGTCGTTGGTGGCGGTCGGATTCGTTGTGGCAGTCGCAGGATGAGCGGTATGACGCGGATCAGGTGGCGATTATTCCTGGTATTTCCGCGGTTGCGGGGATTACGCGGGTTAATGAGCCGGTCGAGGAGCTATTGGCCCGGTTTAATGATGCTGCGATCGATCTTTTTGTTCGAGCGTGGGGTGGAGTTGACGGATGCCTTCCCGGATCCGGTGCCGATGGTGTTGGCTGCGAGCGGCACGTATTGGGCGGGCGGCATCAACCGTCGGTGATTGCCCGGCTGGGTGATGTGGATGCGTGGGAGCTGCGGGAGGATCCCGAGGAGTACACGTCGGCGTATCATCCGCCGACCGGGGCGACGTTGGTGGCCAGCAATGGGGAGCAGTCGGTGTTGACCGTGCCTTTGGCTGGTTCCACGGCGTTTGGTACCACGGCGAATCTTGCTATCCGGTTTACTACGCCGATCATGGCGCCGCGGAATGTGGTGCCGCAGGTGATTGATCGGGATGCGGAGTCCGCCATGCGGGATTTGACGCGGATCGCGGCGGGCGGCAGCCTGGGGTTGAGCATGATGGGGTGGTGACGTGGGAGACCACGTTGGATGCGAACGATATTGCGGACTATAAGAATGTGACCGCGGGGTATTTGCCGAAGACGATTCTGCCGGCCGGTACCGCGCCGGATGTGTTAGTGGGTCGGGCATGGCCGGCGATTTTCGCGGCGGTGCAGGCGGCCAAGATTCCGGGGTCGCGTGGCGATTCCGTGGTGGAGGGCATGCTGTCGTTGGTGCATTTGGAGCATCACATTACGCTTGTCGACGACCTGCCGGACCCGGCTGCTGGGAGATCGTGGATCTGTCGGTGACTGCTCGCCCGGAGGAGGTTGTGGACACGGAGATCGGCCGGATTGTGGTGATTCGGGCGGAGATTTCGGCTGATGGTCGGCCGTTGGCGAAGTTGACGGAGCGCATGGCGATTCGGGGCCGGCGGGGAATTCGACTGCCCGTACGAATACGTCGGTGTTGCCCACCCATGAGCCGGCGCCCCGGTCGTTCCGGGCGTATGCGAAGGTCACGGCGCCTGAGTCCATGCACCCGTTTGCGGTGGTTTCGGGGGACCGGAACCCCATTCACGTGTCGAACACTGCTGCGAAGCTGGCTGGTTTGCCGGGTGTGATTGTGCATGGCATGTGGACGTCTGCCGTTGCGGAGTTGGTGGCGGCCGGCGGCTATTCGGATGAGACCGTGACTACGGTGCCGAATCGGGTGGCGGAGTACACGGCCACCATGTTGGCCCCTGATTCTGCCCGGCTCGAGGTGGAGTTTGTGGTGAGCGCACCGGCATTGATACCCGGCGGGCCGGGGCGAGGTGCGGGAGGTGACCGCGACGGTGGACGGTCAGGTGGTGCTGGTTGCTACCGCAACGTTGGCGGCGCCGGACACGTTCTATGCATTCCCCGGTCAGGGATTCAGTCCCAGGGCATGGGCATGGAGGCCCGGTCGAAGTCGCCGGCGGCGAAGGACGTGTGGGCGCGGGCGGATCGGCACACCCGGAATAAGCTGGGCTTTTTCCGTGCTGGAGATTGTGCAGAATAACCCCAGGAGGTGGTGGTTCGGGGTGAGAGTTCACGCACCCGAAGGGTGTGCTGTTTTTGACCCAGTTTACCCAGGTGGCCATGGCCTGCTTGGGGGTGGCGCAGGTCGCCCAGATGCGGGAGGCCCATGCGTTGAATCAGCGGGCGTATTTTGCCGGCCATTCCGTGGGTGAGTATAACGCCTTGGCCGCCTACGCTGCGGTGCTGTCGCTCGAAAACGTGATCGAGATCGTGTATCAGCGTGGTTTGACGATGCACCGGCTGGTAGAGCGAGACGAGCACGGCGTTTCAACTATGGGTTGGCCGCTTTGCGACCCCACAAGATGGGTTTGAACGCCGATAACGTATTCGATTACGTGCAGTCGATTGCGGCGGAATCCGGCGAGTTCTTAGAGATTGTGAACTATAACCTGGCCGGCATGCAGTACGCGGTGGCCGGCACGATGAAGGGTCTGAAGGCGTTACAGGCCAACTGTGAGGCCAAGGCCCTGGCCTGCGGGCGTTCATTCTGATTCCGGGCATTGATGTGCCGTTCCATCCCTCGCACCTGTTGGGTGGTGTGGATAATTTCCGCGAGCATCTTGACGATCTGCTGCCGACGGAGGTGGATTTGGACATTCTGGTGGGTCGCTACATCCCGAACCTGGTGGCCCGACCATTCGAACTCACCCGCGATTTCGTGCAGGCCATGTTGGACGTGGTCGATGCGCCCATTCTGCGCAAGGTGCTCAAGAACTTCGATGAGGAGCTGCGCCGGCCGGCCCAGCTAGCCCGCACCTTGTTGGTGGAGTTGTTGGCTTGGCAGTTTGCCTCCCCGGTGCGGTGGATTGAAACCCAGGATTTGCTGCTGCGACCCAAGGCCGACGGCGGCCTGGGTGTGCACCGGTTCGTGGAGGTGAGCGTGGGTTCCGCCCCAACCCTGGCCAATATGATGGCGCAAACCGCGGCCCTGCCGCAGTATCGGGGCACCGACCTGGAGATTCTCAACGTGGAGCGGGAAGCCGGCATTGTGTTTGCCACCGACGAGTTCCACCGCGAGGTGCCCGCTGCAGCCGGTTCGGATGCGGATCGGGATGTCGAGGCTGATGCTCCCGCCACTGAGGTGCCCGCGCCGGTGTTGGCGAAGGTGACGGAGCCGGAGTTGGCCCCGGCAGCCCCGGCCGTTGGGGTGCCGGCCGATATTGAGTTCAGCCCCTCGGACGCGACCGCCATGCTCATCGCCTTGTGGACCAAGGTGCGGCCCGACCAAATGACCGCCACCGATTCGATCGAAACTTTGGTCGAAGGCGTGTCGTCGCGTCGGAACCAGCTGCTGCTGGACCTGGGTGTGGAGTTCGGTCTGGGCGCCATTGATGGTGCCGCCGACGCGGAGCTCGCCGACCTGTATAAGACCGTCACCCGCATGGCCAAGGGCTACACCGCCTTCGGTCCGGTCCTGTCCGATGCTGTGGGGGATGCGCTGCGCCGCCTGACCGGCCCAACCGGGAAACGCCCCAACTATGTGGCCGAACGCGTCACCGGAACCTGGGGTCTGGGCCAGGGGCTGGGCGGACCATGTGGTGGCCGCCGTGGTCATGGGCGCCCGGGAGGGCGCGTCCCTGCGTGGCGGGGACCTGGCCACCCTGGCCCCGGCCAACCCCGGCACTGTCGCTGATTTGGACCAGCTCATTGATGCCGCCGTGCAGGCGGTTGCCGCGGACCGTGGGTGGCCGTCGCCAAGCCGGGTGCCGGCGGTTCCGGTGGGGAGTGGTGGACTCCGCCGCCCCGGGGAAATTCGCCGAACAGGTCACCGGCAAGGCCGGTGTGCTGGCCCAAACCGCCCGCACTATCCTTTCGAACCTGGGGTTGGCGGAGCCCGGCCACCGTGGTTGACCTGGACGATGCCGACGCGGATGCCGCCCCTGTACGAGCTGGTGGCCCGGGAACTGGGGTCCGACTGGCTGGCAGGTGGCGCCCAGCTTCGACGCGCGTAAAACCGTGCTGCTGGACGACCGGTGGGCCTCGCCCGCGAAGACGTGTCCCGGGTGGCCCTCGGGGAACTGGATGCCGCCGACCTGGACCTCACCGGTGCCGGCGAGGCGGTGGCCCAGCAGGCCGAATACTTCGGCCTGGACGATCTGGCCGCCCAGGCGCGGGACCTGCGGCCACTGGAGTTTGCCGACGATATCGCGGTCGTGACCGGCGCCTCCCCGAACTCGATCGCGGCGAGCGTCGTCAAGCAGCTGCTGCGGGGCGGGGCAACGGTGGTGGTCACCACATCGTCGCTGAGCCACGCGCGGTTGGGCTTCTACAAAGCAACTCTATGCGGAATCTGCGCGCGGCCAGGCGGCCCTGTGGGTCGTGCCCGCCAACCCTGTCCAGCTACGCCGATCTCGATAATGTGATCGAATGGATCGGTTCGGAGCAGACCGCCACGGTGAACGGGGCGACGAAACTCATCAAGCCCGCCCTGAAACCCACCCTGCTGTTCCCCTGCCGCCCCCAGCGTCTCCGGGACCCTCGTCGACGCTGGTGCACCCGCGGAAATGCAAATGCGGCTGCTCCTGTGGTCCGTGGAACGGCTCATCGCCGGCCCTGTCCGCCATCGGCACCAGCACCCACGTGGGCGCCCGCCTGCACGTGGTCCTGCCCGGCTCCCCCAACCGGGGGCCGGTTCGGCGGGGACGGCGCCTACGGGGAATCCAAGGCGTCCCTGGATGCGCTCGTCAACCGGTGGAACGCCGAAACCACGTGGAAACCGAACACCTCTTTGGTGCACATGCTCATCGGCTGGGTGCGGGGCACCGGCCTCATGGGCGGCAACGATCCCCTGGTTGAAGCCGTGGAGAAGGCCGGGGTCACCACCTACTCCACCGATGAAATCGCCGAACTGTTGATCGAACAAATCAGCGAGGACGTGCGTCGTAAAAGCTGCGGAACACCCCGTCGTGGTGGACGCCACCGGCGGCCTGGGCAAGAGCGACATCAACCTGTCCGAACTCGCCCGGCAAGCCAAGGCGCAGCAGCCCACCACCGGGGGCGACGCCGACCAGCCGGACACCATCCCGCCCTCCCCACCCCCTACCGGCCCATTGCGAAACCACCCCGACTTCACCGGGCAGGTCACCCAAGACCTCGACGACATGGTCGTCATCGTCGGCGTGGGCGAGGTTGGGCCGCTGGGCTCCGACCGCACCCGCTTCGATGTGGAACTCACCGGCGACCTCACCGCCGCCGGCGTGATCGAACTCGCCTGGACCATGGGGCTCATCCACTGGGACACCGACAGCTGGTACACCCGCGACGACGAACCCATCGACGAGGCCGACATTTACGACCGCTACCACGACGATGTGCTCGCCCGCGTGGGGGTGCGCCGCTACCACGACGACTTCGGCATGGTGGGCAACCTGGCGCCGGAACTCACCACCATCTACCTGGACCAAGACCTGTCCTTCAACGTTGCCGACAAGGCTACGGCCAAAACCTACGTGGACTCCGAACCGGACACCACCACCGCCAGCTTCGACGAAGAAGCAGGGGAGTGGATCGTCACCCTGCAAGGCCGGCTCCGCGGTACGCGTCCCCCGACGCATGGCCATGTCCCGCTTCGTCGGCGGCCAAATCCCCGAAGGCTTTCGACCCCGCCGTGTACGGCATCCCCTGCCGACATGATCGACAACCTCGACCGGGTTGCCATCTGGAACCTCGTGGCCACCGTCGAAGCCTTCCTCAACTCCGGCTTCAGCCCCGCGGAACTGCTCCGTGCCGTGCACCCCGCACGGGTGTCCTCCACCCAAGGCACCGGCCTGGGCGGCATGGAATCCATGCGCTCCCTCTACATTGATGGGCTGCTGGCGGAACCGCGGCAAAACGACATTCTGCAAGAAGCCCTGCCCAACGTCATGGCGGCCCACGTCATGCAATCCTACGTGGGCGGCTACGGCCAGATGATCCACCCGGTCGCCGCCTGCGCCACCGCCGCGGTATCCGTGGAAGAAGGCGTGGACAAGATCAAACTGGGCAAGTCCGACTTCGTGGTGGCCGGCGGCTACGACGACCTGTCCATCGAAGGCATCACCGGCTTCGGCGACATGGCGGCCACCGCCGATTCGAACGAAATGGCGGCCAAGGGCATCGACGAACGCTACTTCAGCCGGGCCAACGACCGGCGCCGGGGCGGCTTCGTGGAGTCCGCCGGCGGCGGCACGGTGCTGCTGGCCCGGGGGTCCGTGGCCGCCGACCTGGGCCTGCCGGTGCTGGGCGTGATCGGGTTCGCCGAATCCTTCGCCGATGGCGTGCACACCTCCATCCCCGCCCCCGGGCTGGGTGCGCTGGGTGCGGGCCGGGGCGGCACGGAATCCCGGCTGCGGAAACAACTCGCCCAGGTGGGTGTCGGCGTGACGACATCGCGGTGATTTCGAAGCACGACACGTCCACCACGGCGAACGACCCGAACGAGTCCGACCTGCACGAGCGGCTGGCCGCCGCCATCGGCCGGACCCCGGGCAACCCGCTGTATGTGGTGTCGCAAAAACCCCTGACCGGCCACGCGAAGGGCGGTGCCGCCGCCTTCCAAATGATCGGTTTGACGCAGGTGCTGCGGTCCGGCCAGGTGCCGGCGAACCGGGCATTGGACTGCGTGGACCCGGTGCTGGCCGGCTACGAATACCTGGTGTGGCTGCGCAAGCCCCTGGATTTGACGTCCCGGCCGCCGAAGGCAGGCATCGTAACCTCCCTCGGGTTCGGCCACGTGTCCGCCCTGGTGGCGATCGTGCACCCGGCGGCATTCGTGGCGGCGGTGCGGGCCCAGCGCGGTGCGGCCGCCGCAGCCAGAGTGGGCGGACCAGGCCCACACCCGGCAGCAGGCCGGCACCCGCCGACCCTGGACGCCATGTAGGTGGCCTGCCGCTCTACGAACGCCCGCAGGACCGGAACCTGGGCGGCACCGGCGCCCCGGCGAAGGAACGCGAGGCTGCCGTACTGCTGAGCGATAAGGCCCGGCTCGTGGATGGAGTACTGACCATCATCGACGATTAGGCTGAGGCCATTCCCGCGCGGCCGCACCCCATGGCAGCAGGTGCGGCCGCGCGTCGCGTTACGACGCCCCAACAGGGCGCGAAGAATGACACAATGAACCCATGAGCATCGGCATCGACATTGTGCACATCCCCAAATTCGCGGAACAACTCGACATCCCCGGCAGCAGATTCGAACAAGTCTTCACCCCCTGGAGCTACGGATCGCCGCCACCAAACCAACCAGAACCCGCAGGATGGAGCATCTTGCCGGCCGGTGGGCGGCAAAGAAGCCTTCATCAAAGCGTGGGGCCAAGAATCCTACGGCAAACCACCCCTCATAGGCGAAGACCAGGTTGACTGGTCGGAAATCCAAGTCACCCCGGACAGGTGGGGCGCACCATCATCACCCTAAGCGGGGCCATCGCGCAACAATGCGGCCACACCAACATCCAGGTGAGCATCAGCCACGACGGCGACTACGCCACCGCCATCTGCACCCTCCCCACGGGAAACCAACCCGGCTAGCTGGTTGCCACCGCAAACAAGTAGGCGATGAGCATCCGCTTAATCTCATCCACTGTGGCATGAAACATATGATCCGTCATGTGCTCATCATGCACCGAATAATTCAACAACGACACCATGGTGTGCACCAGCAGCCCCGCAATGGTCAACCGCTCATTCCGGCTCGCATTCGGCGCCAATGGCCGCAACACCTCCGCCAACAACGCCAACACCGGCTGCTCCGTGGCCGCCGCCGTCGCCCGGGTCGCCGGGGTGGACTGCACCGCATGCCACACCGCCCGCCGGGAAGGATCCGCCCGCCACATGTCGGCCAAATGGTCGATCAACTCATCAAGAATATCCGGCCATTGCAGGGCCGGAACCTGGTCGGCAAACCTCTGCAACTCGGCCACCGTGTCGGCGGTGTCCTCCCGATCCAACTCGCAAATCAGCACATATTTATTGGCAAAAACTGGTACAACGTGCCAATGGGTACCTCGGCCCGCTTCGCCACCTCGTCGAACGTAAACGACTCAAACCCCATATCAACAAGCACGCTCCGGGCGGCTGCGAGTATGCGGGAATACTTCGCCCGGGATCGTTGCTGCGCCGGCCGCCGGCGAGGTTGAAGAATCTTCTCCGCCGCATTCAGATCCAAGTCATCACCGCCCATCACCAGACCAGCTAAAAACCAAGCTCTCTTAATACCCGCGCCACATGACCAGTGGCACGCACGTTATATAGCGCCTTTTCAATCATGCCATCAGCCCCCACCACAAAAGTGGACCGGATAACACCCTGCACTACTTTACCGTAATTCTTTTTCTCCCCAAATGCGCCATACGACCGCATCACCGCCTTATCGACGTCGGAAAGCAACGGGAACGTCAACCCATGATCCTTCCGAAACTTCGCAAGCCGTTCCGGCGGGTCCGGCGAAATCCCCACCACCGCAACCCCCGCATCATTCAACTGCGCCAACGAATCCCGAAAATCACACGCCTCCTTTGTGCAGCCAGGAGTGTTCGCCTTGGGATAAAAATAAACGATCACCCGCTCACCTGCATAATCAGCCAATGACGTGGTCTCACCCGCATCATTCGGGAGGCTAAACGCCGGGGCAACAGCGCCAGGTTTCAGACGCATATTTTCACTCATGCGCCTAACTCTACCTGTTTGTCCACATTTCCTGAGTTTTTGGCTAAGGTGTAGGAGAAAGAAATACACAAATGACCAACAGGGAGTTTTTCCGTGGCACGCAATATTATGATATTCAGCGAGTATCGACCGCAATCGCCGCAATCTGGCCCAAACGCTAGACGAAATTATCGATCGCGCTAAGCCCACCAACGTCGCCGGAGACGTCAAAACAGTGATGGTCGCCATAGCTACAAGACCCAGAAATCCAAAAAAATTGTAGCGGGCGTGAGCGCCGTCGTGGTTGGCCTCGTGGGATTGACCATGGCGCGCTCGGCGAGCGTCGTAAAGAGCTCAAAGAACTCCGCCAACTACTTGTCGCCCGCGATAGTTAGCCCTTCCGTTACGCCAACTGGGCCCCAGCACCCACCATTTCTTGCAGCGCGGCCTCACCGGTCTCGTCGGCCACAGCCGCCACTCAAATCGGTGAGCACCCGCACCTCAAAACCCTCACGCAGCGCATCCAAAACCGTGGCCCGCACACAATAATCCGTGGCAATCCCCACCACATCAATGATGTCCACATCATGCGCCCGCAACCAGTCGGCCAACCCAACACCATCATTGGTTGCCCCTCGAAACCCGAATATGCGGCCGAATGTTGCCCCTTGAAAAACGCTGCGGTCACCGGCACATCCGCCAACGCCGAATGTAACTCGGCGCCGGCCGACCCAGCGACACAATGCACCGGCCACGAATCCCGAAAATCCGGCTCGGCATTAAAATGCGCACCCGGATCAATATGCCAATCCTGGGTCGTCACCACCCGGATAATCCTCGCCTTCACCCATTCGGCAATGCCCTCAGCCACCGCCGTTCCGCCGGCAACCCCCAAGGCGCCGCCGGGACAAAAATCATTCTGAACATCAACAATTACTAATGCACGCATGAGCTCCAGCATAGTGGAGGATAACAATCACCGATTAGGGGCATGAGGAGTTCCTGGCATCCCATAAGGTGCATGTCGCTGGCCCGCGCGCCGGGTGAGAACGGTGCGTGACCTTTGCGGTTAGGTGACGACGATGCCGCATTTTTGTTCGGCACTTGTCCGATAGCGTAGGGGGAAGTAGCAGTCGGCTATCCCACCCCCATTATGTCTGAACTGTGCTGTGGGATAAACCCCTGCATATTGCCGGAAACGGGGGTGAAAATATATAATGGCAAAAAGAAACCCCGCTGGTCACATGACCTAACGGGGGTAAAAATCAATTTGTGCGCCATCAGGGACTCGAACCCCGAACTCACTGATTAAGAGTCAGTTGCTCTACCAATTGAGCTAATGGCGCTTGCTGCACTACCTGGAAGTTTTTAACCTCCGGGGCAACGAAGAAAACAATAACAGCACTTTTCGAATTTTTGCAAAACCGGCCGAATATTGCCTGCTCACCATCAATTTTCCAAAGTGGGTTAGGGTGGGGGTTCATGGTAAGTTCGGAATAGGTTTGCGGCGAGTTTATGGCCGAAAGGGAAAGAGAATGGGGCTAGCGGGGTTGGCCTGCGTCCGCCAAGGTGACGCATCATAGGGTTTTTGTGTCTGAGGGCGATGCTGAGGTGGAGCCTGTGGTCAGAATATATGGGGGTGGATTCCTCTCTCAGACAGACCCCCGTGGGGGAGTCTGAAAAAATCCCCGTTTACCTGTGCCGTTGTTGTGGACGTGTCCGCTTCCGGTTACGATCTGGCAACAGTTCCTTAATAAATCGCGTTATGGCTAGAATTTGGGTTTAGAATATGACGCACAAACCGAACTGATTTTTAGTCGGTTCGGCTTTAGTCACTAGAAGGCAGGAAATCTGAAGAAAATGAAGGTCTCGCGCAGGTCTGCGAAGAAGACGATTGTGGCGTTTCTGTGCAGCTCGGCTTTATTGCTGGGTGCATGCACAGTTGAGCAGGGTCGGCCACCGATGTGGGCGACAAGTCTAGCGCGGCAAAAAGCCTCGGAAGCTCCGAAGGTCAATGCCCCTAAGGCTAGTGTGAAAGACGGCGCGACTGGCGTTTCTCCACGGGATACCGTTGAGGTAAAATCGCAGGACAAAGGTTTTAAAAAGGTCTCTATGACCAATGAGGATGGCAATGAGGTCAAAGGCAAGCTTTCCGACGACAAAATGTCCTGGTCTACCGCGGAGGAATTAGGGTTTTAACCGTAATTACACCATTACTGCTGAAGATAAGAATGGCAAAAGAGCACGACAAAGTTCTCCACCATTGAGGCGAATAATTTAGCGGAAAAACCTCTCTCCCCTAGATGGGTCCACTGTTGGGGTGGCCCAAACCATCGGGGTGCGGTTTGATTCCATCGTCCGTGACCGCAAGGCTGTGAGAAGGCCATTAAGATCGAAACCGAACCCAAGGTTGAGGGTGCGTTCTATTGGATTTCCAACCAGGAAGTTCGGTGGCGTCCAGAAAAATTCTGGGAACCCGGCACCAAGGTGAAGGTTGATGCCGATCTTTATGGTGTCAAAATTGGTGATAGCTCATATGCGTCTAACGGCAATAAAGCCTCGTTTACCATTGGTAATAAGGTGGAAGCCGTCGTGGATGACAACACCAAGATGATGACCGTGTACGAGGATGGCAAGGAAGTGAAATCCATGCCGGTGTCGTTGGGTTCGCCAGCATGGCCGACCCCGAAGGGCATTTACATGATTGGTGATTCTTACCCATCAATCGTGATGGACTCCACCTCTTACGGTCTGTCTCTGGAAAACGGTGGTTACCGCACCCCGGTGCAGTATGCTACTCAAATGTCGTACTCCGGCATTTTCGTGCACGCCGCCCCTTGGTCGGTGTGGGCACAGGGCAACACCAACACCTCGCATGGTTGCGTGAACGTCAGCGAAGAAAACGCAGCATGGTTCCAAAACTTTGTGAAGCGCGGTGACATTGTTAACGTGAAGAACACTGCTGGGGAACAACTAAGCGTGTATGACGGTTTGGGTGACTGGAACTTGGACTGGGCAACCTGGAAGAAGGGTAACGCCAACGAGGCTCCTTAAAGCAAATCGTTCATGACGTGAGCCACAATCTTGCTCATAAAAACACGGCGCCATCATCGGGTGGCGCCGTTTCCTTATTCCCCAGCCCACAGCAAAATAGCATATTTGCAGCTAGGGGGTAATGGGGGCGACTGGCGGCCTGGCTTCGTGCCACGACGCTACTATGGGGAGAAAAGTGAGGTGTGGAACATGAGCAAGGACACAACGCCGAAAATTTCTAGAGAAACCGTACCGCAATATTTTTTTCTCGCGGGTGGATCTGCGTCAGTCGCGGCTGGGATAGTATTGCTATCGAAAAATTTTTGCCCATTCCCGATAGGGTGATGCCCCATAGTGGTGGGGCGGCCGATGTGCTATATCGGCGCGACCGCGTCAAAGAAATCGAAGATTCATTCGAATTCAAGGTTGATACTTGGCGACGCCGGGGGCTGCACCGCGACGGCGAAACCCTCACCCACATCTTGCAGCAATTCTATGTCGACCCCAACTTTATCGGCCTGTCCAAAGTCGGATTACTTCGCGCCGCCCTCTGGCATTATGTGGAACGCGAATACCCCGACGAAAGCCCAGAAATCCAAAAATACCAGGTTGGCCTGCTCGGCGACTGTCCTGCCGACACCAAAGAACGCCTCATGGTGAACTACCTCCGCCACATGGGTACCAACTACGAGCAGCTGGTCAGCGCCACCGAAGGGCGTCGGGACTTCTACGTGTTCATCCTCTGGCAGGCACTCAATCGGATTGCCGAGGAATACCCCTACCTGCAAAAAGAGTGCCGCAGGCAATTAGCATTAAAGCGCAATGAAACCGGCGACTTCAACCCGCCGCGCGGCCACGCCCCTACGTGACCCGTGCTCACAAACACCGGTTGGCGCGGCGGGCGATCGCAAATGGCGGCGAAAATACCAACACCTGTGACAGATGCTACAGCGGTAACTCCACCCCGGTGTATTCCTTCAGTCCATGCAGCACCTCATCTTGAAACGCCGGATCCAACGTTGCCGAGTGCGGATTTTGCACCTGTTTATGGAACCAATAACCCCCGGTTCGCGGCACAATATCCGACTCCGGGGCGGTAGCCAACCAGGTTTGGGTGCGATAGCTCAAATCCAGGTCGTCGGTGGCCGATGGGCCACCCATGCGGGTCGGTACCCAGCCGGGATGCACGCTATGCACCATGACACCTGGCCAATGCCGAGCAAGCCCCATCATCAGTGCAGTCACAAACAGTTTCGAATTCGAGTAGTCGATGATGCCGGTCGCAAATGCGTGTGGCAGAGCCTCCGGCGACCCATTCACATGCATGACGCTGCTCACCGTCACGATCCGCTTCGGTCGCGTCATCAAGGCCGACAATACATAGGGGCGACCACATTCACCGCAAAGGTTTTCTGCTCGTTGTCCGAACCGGCATTATGAATCACCGCATCGAACGCGCCGTATTCGTTAGCGGAGGCAGCCACCGTCTCCACACCGGTGACGCTATCAAGGTCGCCGTACACCACACCCCGCACCTTATCGACAATCTCGGTGACCTCACCGGTGAGTCGCTCCGGGTTGCGGGCATGAATCACCACATCGTGACCATCGTCGATAAGCTCACGGGCGGTCAATAACCCCACGCCACTTGCTGCACCAGTAACAAAAACCAGGGACATAGTAATCACACTTTCATCTCTCGTTCGGGTGTGGCACCCAGTGTACACCCGCGCACCAAGCTTGTAGCTATTGTGCAGTAATAACTGTGGGGTGCGGCCGGGGTGGGTTCGGGGAGCGAGGTCAGCTGCCGCGGCATCCGGCCAGCTCGCAACCCATTGCCAATAACAATGACCTCCGCAACCTCGTGCACCAACACCACCGCGGCCAACCCCAAAACACCAAACAACGCCAGCGGGAACAACCCCACAATGATCGCCAACGCCAACCCAATATTGCCGGTCATGATCCGCCGACCCCGCCGCGCATGCGCCAACGCCACCGGAATGAGTCGCACATCCGACCCGGTAAACGCCACATCCGCCGACTCGATCGCCGCATCGCTGCCGGTCACACCCATGGCAATTCCCACGGTTGCCGCAGCCAACGCCGGTGCATCATTGATACCGTCCCCAATCATGGCGGTGGGGGACTTATCGACGAGCTCCGCAACGACCCGGGCCTTATCCGCAGGCAATTGCCCCGCCCACACCCGATCCGACGGAATACCCGCCTGCGCGGCGATCGCCTGGGCGGTCACCTCCTGGTCGCCGGTGAGCATGACCGACCGCATGCCCTGATCCGCCAATGCCTGAACCGCGGCCGCGGCCTCCGGGCGCAACTCGTCCCGAATCCCCAGGACCCCCGCTGGCGTTCCGTCGACCTCCACCACGACCACGCTCATGCCGGCCTGGGACATCTCCGCCACCCGGTCGGCCAATTCGCCAGCCCCATCTGTGGGAATCCACCGGGGGCTACCCACCCGAATACGTTTTCCTCTACCACGCCAATGAGACCCTGACCCGGCTGTTCCTGCACCTCGTGCGCTGTTAAGGCGGCATCGGTGTTGTTGGTGCCGGGTTCGGCGGCCGCGGCCACGATCGCCCGCGACAACGGGTGCGACGATGCCGACTCCACCGCCGCAGCCATGGGCAGGGGCATCGTCGACCACAAAGTGGGTGGCAACAACCCGTGGGTTGTTCTCGGTCAGCGTGCCAGTCTTGTCAAAGGCCACCGTCTGAATCGTGCCTAACTGCTCAAACGCCACCCCAGACTTGATGACCACCCCCAATTTGCTCGCGCCCCCACCGCCGAAATCACCGTCACCGGCACCGCAATCGCCATTGCGCACGGCGATGCCGCCACCAACACCACCAGCGCCCGCTGCGTCCACGTCGCGGGGATCACCAACCAGGAACCCAAACAACACGATCAGCAGCGATGCCACCAGCACCGCCGGCACCAGGGTCGGGCAATCCGATCCGCGAACCGCGCCCGCTCTCCCTTCGCCGACTGGGCCTGTTCCACCAGGCGCACGATCTGCGTCAACGAATTATCCAGGCCATCCGTTGTGGCCTGAATCCGCAGCGTGCCCGAACCGTTCACCGAGCCAGCCGAAACGCTACTACCAGGGGAAACTCCGACCGGAATGGACTCGCCCGTGATCGCAGACGTGTCCAACCACGACTGCCCCGCAATCACAGTGCCGTCCGTGGCCACCCGCTCCCCGGCACCCACAACCAGCACATCCGACGCCTGTACCTCCGATGCCGGCACCGTGGTTTCCACATCGTCGCGGACCACCCGGGCGGTGTTGGGCATGAGCGACAATAGTGCCCGCAGGCCCTGTTGGGCCCGGTCCATGGCCCGATCCTCCAGGGTTTCCGAAATGGAGAAGAGGAATGCCAGGGCCGCGGCCTCTCCGACGTGGCCCAACAGCACGGCCCCGACGGCGGCAATGGTCATGAGCAAGCCCACCCCCATCCGCGACCGCCCCTTGCTGGTCACGAGCTGCCGGAGGGAGCCGGGGATGAATGTCCACCCACCAGCAATGAGCGCCACCCAGTAGCAGGCGAGGGCGGCGGTGGGGGAGACTGCGTGGTCTAGGACGAAGCCCGTAATGCAGAACACGCCGGCGGTGATGGGGAACATGAGTTCGGTGTCTTTCCACCAGGGTCCGTGCTCTTCCGGCTCGTCAAATAGGGGCTTGGGCGTGCCGCAGGAGCAGCCGCATGCGCTGGTTTCTTCGCCGCTCATGCCTTCCCCTTTGCCGGTGCGGGGGCACAACAGTCGTCGACGCATGGCTGCGATTCGTCTACCATCAGCACCGCGTCCATGAGCGATTCCAACGCCCGCGTGATGTGCGGGTCCGCAATCTCGTAGCGGGTCCGCCGGCCCTCTGGGATGGCGACCACGATTCCACAGGCACGCAGGCAGGCCAAGTGGTTAGAAACGTTTGTTCGAGTGAGTTCCAGGTCCCGGGCCAGCTGAGGCGGGTATCCGGGTTTTTCTAGGAGTGATAGGAGAATACGTGATCGAGTGCCGTCCGCCATGGCTCGCCCCAGGCGATTCATGACGTCCAGCCGAGAGCAATAGTCAGCATATGGTGACTATACACTGCTTGCTGACCAATGTGGTAGGGGAGTGATGGCTGCTTTTTCCGGTACCTTCTGCGCCTGAGCCCCTGCCGTCTCTGCGTGACCTTTGTCTTGGCCTGCGAGGCCACAACCTAGTGGGGTGGTAGCGTCTGCATGATTCCGATGGCGGTGAGCAGGATAAGCGGTGTGGCCTCCTGGCAGGACGTGGTGGAAAACCCCTCGGCAGCCTTTGTCGGTGATGAAATGCAGCGCTTCGCGGATACCACCGGATTCCTTCACGTTCTGCGCCTGGCGTGCAATGCCTGTTTCGCCATGCTCTTCCAGAAATTTCACCAGCTGATCGAATCGTTCCTCAGCGACTTTCTGGCCGGGCATGGTACATGATGCTGACATATCTCCTTGCGTAATCGGGGTTCGTATCCCTGCTTTGGTTGTTTTAGCAGCTCACAGCGCCGCGAATCCGACCGCGAGCATTGGCCCTACCCCAAAAACGCCAGGTTGACAATCCAGTGCGCAATAACCATGGGCGCCAGACGCCTTTGCTTATGCACAATGATGCCGGCGGTAACACCCCACGCAAAGAACGCGAATCCATAAACCACCATGCCCCGAACGTCGATAGCAAACATGGTGTGCTGCAACCCAAAACAGCAGCCCCTGAATAATAATGGCAACCACAGCGCCATAGCGGTGCGTGAGACCGGTTTGTAGCCAACCGCGATAAATGATTTCTTCAATCGGCGCATTGGCCAGGAACATAATTGCGCTCAATATGCTTATTGTTGCGATGACGCCGCCGGGCAGTTGCGGGCTTGACTTGCTGAATATCTGCTCAAAATGGTTGAACATGTCGGCACCAAACATGAGGTACATTGCCCCCATCAAGGTGATAATCAATGGGATATATGTGACAACCAGCCAAAGCAGCCCCCACGCAATATCTTTCCCTATCCGATGCCTCTCAAAACCAAGATAAGCCCAGAACGAAGCGTTGTATTGACGAAACGTACGCCAAATAACGACACCGCAGATAATAGTGACAAACGGAAAATAGATAGTATCGGTCGGCGGAAAATCCCTGCTAATACCGGTCACCCTGAGGACGCCGTAGGTCGCAAGCGCCAATGCCGCCATGACCACTAGCCGGATGAGCACCAGAAAGAATGGCTTGGCCTGTTGTCTAGCGAATATATCCATCATAACCTCCATTGGTGTTAACCCGCGGTGATTTCCAGTGTAGTGACTGTGCATTGCCGAGCTTGACGATCGGTTTCCCCAGTTTCAAGCCTTGATCTACGGCAAGAATTCGGCCATAATGGAGACTAATCGTTCGGTCCGTCTCGACCTTTATGGTTGGGTGGCCGGATCTCTTTAAGGGGGTGAGCTTTCAATCTATTGTGGTAGCAGGCTAGTGTAATTGCTCAAGGGCTGCCAGTAACTTGTTGCGTACCATCTTGACCAAGTTTTGTTAAAAAGCCACTGAGAATCTTATCAGAGATGAATTTCGCGGCTTTGCGAATGCCGCCAGATTCTTTTTCTGCCTTTGCCCGTCTGCGATCTTTGTTTCGCCATATTGTTTGAGAAGCTCTATGAGTTTTTCAAACAGCTCATCTGCGGTTTCCACATGATTATTCTGTATTTGAGTATTGTTGTCTCCTTGAAACGCGAACTGGTTCACGTTCCCATGGATTGTGGTGTTGGTTGTGTTGGTGGGGAAGTTTCAAAGTGCGGCGGATTGCCTCTTGTACGCTGAGGCCGGAATCAACAACATCCTCTCCTTTTCGGAGTGATTGAGAAGAGTAAAACTCAATCCCTCTTTCCTTTGGTTCCCTTTATGAATTCTCGTTCATAAAGATGCTTTACTGCTTTTATCAACCTGTTCTGTTACTGGTAGGCCGGCATCTTTAAGCTCTTATTAGTGTTTTGCTGTCAGTGCAAGTCAAAATTTTCGCTGTTCTTTTTCCCCAGGATAGATACTGAAGAATCAAATCTGCAACTCAAAATTTATTCATACTATATTGTATACCATAAGGTTTGGGTATTGAACCTTTGGTTCCTTTATGAATTCTCGTTCATAAAGATACTTTACCGTTTTATCAACCTGTTCTTCTGTTACTGGTAGGCCGGCATCTTTAAGCCTTTGGCTAGTGTTTTGCTGTCAGTGCAAGTGATTTTTCACGCTGTTCTTTTCCCCAGGATAGATACCGAAGAATCAAATCTGCTAACTCAAATTTATTCATACTATATGTGTATACCATAAGGTTTGGGTATTGAACCTGGGTCCTCGTCAAAAGCGGGCAAAGAAAAAGGTGAGATAAAACCTCACCGTTAGGGGGTGACTGCGGCTCGAACCCGCGACACCCAGGATCACAACCTGGTGCTCTACCAGCTGAACTACAGCCACCATCACTGCCTTCAAGCAGTGAGAACAATGCTAACCCAAAAACCCAGAATTGTAAAAACCACTGGTAGTAGGGGGTGTGCAAGAAAAACGGGCGCGACATGCCGCGCCCATCAGGGTGACTAGCGGGAATCGAACCCGCGACACCCAGGATCACAACCTGGTGCTCTACCTATTGAGCTATAATCACCATTCCCGCCATGTCGGCGGAACATTTCAGGATATCACACGGAATTATGGTTGTAAATACTCCTGGTACCGTTCGATCGCGGCAGCCTGCGCCGACTCGCACGCTTGGTTTCGCGGATTTGCCACAAACAACACCCGCCGGTAAAAATCCAGCTCCCGAATCGACTCCACAATATCCGCCAACGCCCGATGCGACATGTCCTTCTCCGGCTGGTGATAGTACACCCGCGGCGCCCATCTGCGCGCCAACTCCTTCACCGTCGACACATCAATCATCCGGTAATGCAATGCCTCATCCAACCTGGGCATATACTCCCGAATAAACCCCCGATCCGTCCCAATCGAATTCCCCGCTAACGGCGCCGGATGCTCCGAGTCACAATGCTTCGCAATCAACTCCAACACTGCATCCTCGGCCTCCTGAGAGTCACCTTCGACTCCCTGAATCTCCGCCAATAGCCCCGACGACTCGTGCATGTTCGTCACAAACTCATTCATCCGCCCTCAATTCTTCCTCGCTGGCATGCACGACCACATCCACCCCTCACCCAACACATTTAAATCCGCATCCGTTATCAACGCGGCCACCTCCACAATGGTGTGCTCGTGAATATCCAAACCCGTCATTTGCAGGTCAATCCACACACTCGATCATGCTTATCCATATCGGCCATAGGTACTAGTGTACGTCGTCGTAAAGTAAGCTAAAACGACCCAAACAGAGGAGCAAGAAAACCATGACACTACCGGGCCCCTCCATAGACGCCCGCGCACTCGTCACCGGCGCCAGCCAAGGCATCGGCATGGCATTGCCCGCGACCTCGCCAAACTCGGTCACAACCTCATCCTTGTCGCCCGCCGCGCCGACATTCTCGCCCAGCTTGCCGACGAGCTAGAGCGCAAACACTCCATTATCGCCGAGGTCTACCCCTGCGACCTCGCCGACACCGACCAGCTCCACAAGCTTATCGACGACATCCGCGACCGAAACATCAATATCATCATTAACTCCGCCGGTATTGCCAGCTTCGGGCCCTTCATCAACCAAGACTGGAACTACGAAACCACCCAATTCGCCCTCAACGCCACCGCAGTGTTCGAACTCACCCACGCCGTCCTCCCCGGCATGATCCGCCGAAAAACCGGCGCCATCTGCAACGTTGGCTCCGCCGCTGGGAACATCCCCATCCCCAACAATGCCACCTATGTGCTCACCAAGGCCGGCGTCAATGCGTTCACCGAAGCCCTCCACTACGAACTCAAAAACACCGGCGTCAGCTGCACCCTCCTTGCCCCCGGCCCCGTCCGCGACGCCATCATTCCCGAGAACGAGAAATCCATTGTGGATAAGGTCGTCCCCCGACGTGTTGTGGACCACCTACGAGTCCTGCGCGAAAAGAAACCCTCGAAAGCCATGGCCAAAAAAACCGCCGCCGCGTCGACCCGGACCCCTCTCCAAAGCCATGAATGTTGTCTCATCGGTCGCCCCCACCCGCGTCCTCTCGCCGGTCATGGGCTGGTTCTACAAAAATGAGCTAGCCCGCCTGGCCAAAAATCGGGGCCCCGGGCAGTCCAACACTATGCGCACTGTTGGAACCACACTGCCTTATTCAGGAGGCCCCATGCCCACCCCCGACTCTCACTCTCACGTTTCTCGCCCGCGGCCAGCCCACCAATCCTCTACCCCGTAGTTAACTGTTCCGAAACCCTCACTGCCAGGCGGGTCCCGCGCCGACACGACCGGTACACCATCACCAACACCGATCACACCGCGTTTCCCTTGTGCCCGGGGATGTTGTCATTGCTGGTAGCGTTGGTGGCGGGGCTGGCGGGGCAGTGCTTCTGCCGCTGGCGGTGCCGCCCGGGCCGACACGTCTAACGCTTTTGCGGTGCGGGGTGTCAGCACCCATCGCCTCATCATCACCACCATTATCCGGCTCAACCAGGAAACCTCGTCTACGGCGACGCCCCCACCGACCCCGAACAACGCGCCAAACTGCGCGCATTCCTCCAACGCCGCGCCTACTCCTGCCACGTCGGCCGCCTCTTCTTCACCAGCTACTGGCCACCCGCATTCGACACCGGCACTTTCCGGGACTTCTTCACCGCCTGCCCCGCACCCGTCCACCACTACGTGCACATGACCCTGTCGGGCGCGCCGGGATACGCTGCTGCGCGACACCGATGTGGAATTCACCGAATGGGCGAACTGACTGCTCCCCGCCACCAGCGACGACGCCGACGACACCCATGGCGTCCACGTAGTGTTGCGGCAGCAGGATCCGGTGCGCTCTTCCTCACGCTTATCGACGCCCACCGGCACGCATACCCCGACCTGGCGGCAGCCGCCACCTGGTCTGAAACCGCTGCCTGGGTGCTGAACTCCCAGGATGCGGCCTTGTTGCGTCGCAGCCTGCGAGACGTGGGACTCCTCGAAGCGCTGTGCGGGGAGGCTGGGCAATTGTTGGGCGGCGAGCAATCATGACGCCCCCGGTGTGCATCACGATCAGTGGGGAACACCGGGCGGTCGGTGCCGCGGCGTGCCAACCATCTGGGGCCTGGCGCCCGGACGAGACAGGACGCCAAGGCCGGGCGCACCAGACACGTGGTGCCAGTGATACGGGTGAGATGAGTGTGTCACGTCGGTCTGGTGGCCTTGGTAGGGACGCTCACCCCCATGGGGGTGGTGGTGCCTTGAGCGAGGTCCTCCGGTTGCCGGAGGAAACCTTTCCCGCGGTGCCGCTAGCACCGAATTGTTTCTTCGTTTCCGCCCCGCTGCGGCACTATGCCCTCGATGTGGGGGATACCGTTGGCGCCGGCTGGGATGCCCAGGACCATGATCGGCTGCGGGTTACCGACGTATTGCTTGCAACCAGGTTGGTATGTGCGTGGTTATATTCAGGGGTTCGAGCGTGAGCAGGAGGTGTGGGGAGGAGCTGCTGGGCAGGAGTCGGCGTGCAGGCGGGCAATGAGTGCAGACAGTGGGGAGCGCCGCCACCGAGCTGTGCTTCTTGAAACGCACCGCGCAACGATTGGTCACAATGAATGATGGAGTGTTTAGGGCCAATGGTCCCCGAAATACAGTCGGCATCAGTTGATCGACATGTTCGATGCTGCAACCCGGGTAACCATTGCCGCGATGTTATGCCCCGCCGAGCGGCTTCGCTGGTTACGCGACTGGGTTGCCGGAGGCCGCTGCGGCGGATCCTTGGGGAGCAAAGGGCGCCGGTCGCCGCCGATCCCTGCACGTTATCAGGCGGGACGGGATCCAGAGTGGTTTGCTCGGGGCCTTGCTACTCCCCGAATTCCTGCGGCATATTCAAACCCTGGTTCGGGACATGCGGACTTGCTGATGCTTATCGAGGCGAGGGAATACGATAGGGCGGTGCGATGGATTCGGGCCTATGATGCGACACTCGCCCGATTAGCTGGGTAGCCATGTGGTAACCAGGTGGTAGCGCACCCGATAAAAAGTGGCCAATTGCACGCTATTGGGTCTCGTCAAGCCGGGTAATGAGTGCCAGAATGGGAATCATGGCTGAAGAATCAGACACTCATCACCTTTTGCAATTAGTCGAAGCCGAACACCGAATGGGGAGGATGCGGATGCCGTGCTTCGGCTTGGTGCCATGATTATGGCCGCAGGCACCGGCGGCTATCGTGTTATCCGAGCGATGAAGCGGGCTGCACGCGCCCTGGGTTTTGACCGGGTTGAAGCCGTGATCTCGGTCAATAATATAACCTGTTCCTTCCATAAGGGGGAGCTTTTCCGCACCATTGTGGTCAACCGGGATAATCCTGCTGTGGATGCTTCCCGCATTGAGGCGCTGGAAAACTTAAGCCATCACATGGGGAGCAGCTACACCGCGGAGGAGCTGCACCGGGAACTGGACCAGATCGAACAAAAGAGTCGGAAAGCGGTGGCCTGTGGGTGCAGGCCCTGGCCGCAGGCCTGGCCTGTAGCGGGTTTGCGGTGCTCAACCACTATCCGTTCCTAGAGGCGGTGGTGGTGGCCCTGGCCGCCGCGGTGGGGCAGATTGTTCGGCATTCGTGCGCCCGCCGCCACCTGAATCAATTGGGTACAACCGCCGTGGCTGCCGTGGTCGCCAGCCTCATGTATTTGTTTGTGGCGAAGGGGCTCGCCATGGTGGGGATTATTGATTCCCCACGTTCACCACCGGATATGTGGCGTCTGTCCTGTTCCTTATCCCCGGGTTTCCGCTGTTCTCGTCGCTGTTGGATCTGAGCCGTTTCGACCTGTTTTCCGGGCTGTCCCGATTGTGTTACGCCACGACGGTGATCTGCACCGCAACCATGGCGGCGACCGCGGTGTCGCTGATTACGGGGTTGCAGCCCCTGCCGCCGGATCCTGCGACGCCGAATCTCTTGTGGTACCTGGAGGCCACCGGGGCGACGATTGTTGGTATCGCCGGGTTCGCTAGTTTTGTTCAATTCTTCCCGCCGCATGGCGATTACCGCCACTACGATCGGCACGGTCGCTAACATGGTGCGTCTCGTGTGCGCCGAGGCCGGGTTGCAGCCCCAGTTTGCGGCGTTTATCGGGGCTCTGGTGGTGGGCCTGCTTGGTGCGCTTTTGACCAAGCGCATCAGCATTCCCCGCATCACGATTACGGTGCCGGCGTCGGTGGTGATGATCCCCGGCACTGCGATTTACCGCACCGTGTATTACCTCAACAGCGGTGACATTGACAGCGGCGTGGGTACCGCGGCGTCGGCAAGCTTAAGTATTATCGCTATCGGTGCCGGTCTGACGGTGGCACGTATGCTGACCGACCCCGATTGGGCGTTTGGCCGTCACATTGACCTGCACAAAAACGTCGACGACCGCTAGCTTTCCGCTTGTCGACGCCTAAAGCAGGTCCGTGCGGCCGTTCCGATAGCGTAGTTGGCCGGCGACCATGAGGAGCGCCAGGCCCAGCACCAGCCACAGCGCGGAGACGCCGCATTCTACGAGCATGAGGGCAGGTGCGTTCTCCCGGAGGGCGGCCACCAGCCAGGTTCCGGCAGAACCTCGCACACCCGCGGATTCCCGCCGGGTACGCGTGTGGGGCAGCAGTACGCCTGCCGATAGCGGCACCACCGCGGTGACGATATTGGCCAGCCGAAACGGGTCGTGCAACACGATCGTGCCGGCCGCACACACCATACCAACCCCCACGCTGGTGACTGCGGCAGTGCTGATACCGGCGAGCGTCAACGCATAGAGTTGCAGGTCATGGTGTGGATCCGCGACGAGTACCATGGTGGCCACGATCAGGTTTGTTGCCGTCACAATCCCAGCCAGGGCACGAATTTCGACACCCAATAGCGCAGGTGCAGGGGAACGGTAGCCATGATGTGAGCGAGAATCCCTGGGCTCGATCCCGAACCACCGCAGCGGTAATACCACCAGTCATAGTGGTGATTGTGGTTACGACCAGGCCGGCATCCGTCACAATGATGGTTTCTGGAACCCGCAGCCGGAGCGCGATAACCAGCAGTAATACGACCTCCAGCAAGGGTGCTGCCACCAGCGTGACCACCGCGGTACGTGGATTCGCCAGCGCCGGCATGGATTGGCGGGCGATCCGTAACGCCACATACCATTGCTTGCAATCGGACATCACGCCACCTCCAGGGTGCCGGCCACCGTTGCGCGCCGAAGCGCTATCCGGGCGAGCCATCCGCCACCTGCCAACCACGCTGCCGACACCGCTAGGGTGGCGACGATGCGGCCCGGATCAATGTTTGGTGTGGTCAGCACCGTGATCGCGTGGCTGGTGGGAATCACCCATCCCACCGCGGCAAGCTGGGGGAGTGGGGAGCCGAACACCCCCGACAGCACAATCATGGGAACCAGCAGCAAGGCCTCGTACGCGATGGCGTTGCGCGTAAACACGAACGTGGCCGCCACCACCACGCTGACCGACAGGCAAGCCAGCCAGTAGAGCGGCAGGCCAAACCCATTAATCACGCCGACCGGCTGGTGAAACACGACGGCCAGGCCCGCTGCCAGCGGAAATGACAGAATCCCAAAGCAGGAGCCTGCCGCCACTATCGGCCCGAGCGTGACAATAGGCGACCGGGGCGAAAACAGCACATGCACTAGGGTGCCCTGCATCCGCTGAAAACCAATCATCCCCGCCGACACCGTGCACACCGACCACATGCCCACCAGTGCCGCCCGCACCCACAGCTGCGGATCCTGGCCTGAAATCGGCCCGGTGGCGGCGCGCATCGCCAACAGTTGCAGCAGAAACATTGAGGTGGTTGACGACACTAGCAACCCCACGAAATATCCGACCCGGGCAAACTGCCGCAGGTGAAACCACACCATTCGCATAACGGAAATCACGATTGCCCCACCAGTGCCAGGTAGCTTTCCTCCAGGTTGGGCTTCCTGGTCATGACGTCAGTTACCGTCAGACCCACGGCGTCAGCCAGCGCGGAAACATCCGTGGGGGCGCCACACCAACTGATGAGGCCAGCGTGGTGGGCGGCCATCCGCACGCATGTAACGTGCGCAATCGAATCATGGCGGGTGAGAGTGGCGAGGAACTCCCTGCAGCCGCGGCTCCGCGCCCAGCGGGTGGTGAACGAGGTCACCGCGGTGATGCCGGCACGTTCGGCGATGTCGGCGACCCCGCCGGTGACGACGATGCGCCCATCAATGAGCACATGGATCGTGTCGGATAGCTCCGCCACCTCTGTGAGCAGGTGTGATGTGAGTAGTACGCCTGCACCGTCGGTGGCTAACTCCCGGATGAGGGCCCGAATTTCGACGGAAATCTCCGGGTCCAGGCCGTTGGTGGGTTCGTCAAAAAGCAGCACTTGGGGGCGAGACAGCAGGCCACGCGCGATGTGGAGGCGTTGCTTCATGCCGCGCGACAGCTCCCCAACCGGGTCGAACATGCGATCGGTGAGACGGACCTGCGCGAGGGCTTCCTCGACTCGGGATCGGCGGCTGCGTGACGGAACGCCCGCGACGTCGGCAAAAGAATAGCAGGTTATCTTTGACAGAAGCGTGCCGGTAGAAGCCGGTTTCGCCACCCAGGATGATGCCGATGTGTTGCCTCGCTTGTCGACGCCTTCGGGTGGCGTCAATGCCGCATACCGTGATTGTGCCGGATGTGGGTGCCAGGAGGGTCGAACACATTTTCACGGTCGTGGTTTTGCCGGCGCCGTTCGGGCCGACCAATGCCACAATCTGGCCGGGGTGAATTTCGAAGGATACGTTGTTGACGGTGGTGGTGTTTCGGAAGCGTCGTGTGAGTTGGCGTGCCGAAAGCACCGGGGTGGGTTGGTTCACAGTGAACTCCATGAGGTTTGGGAAAGCATGGGAAAATCGCCGGCGCCAGAAATGATGGAAATCAATAGGGCGCGGCGTGATATGCCCACTCAGGGGCGCGTCATGGGTTCGGCTGCAGGCCAACTAACCTTGCGTTGTGGGTTGAGGTTTGCTGCAGGGATCAGCTATTCCGCTACCCAGTGACGGTGCCTGTGCGGTGGGCGAGTCGGCGAACAATGATTGACATGTGGCATGCTCCGGTTTTCTGCGAATGATTGGATATATGGGATTTTAGTATAGGGGAGAGCACAAAGGTGTTTTCTTATTGATATGTTTGCTTGTCCAAGTTGAGATTGGATGTTCCGGTTGAAGTTTGATTATTTGCAGGGTTTTTGTATTTTTAAACCCCGATATACTGGGTCCTGACTTTGGATGATTGCTAGGATCACTGGGGTTGCTGGGGTTCGGCTCTGTGATATACTTGGGGATCTTTCCGCCCAACACTCATAACTGCTGGGGTTCGACTCTCAAATCCCTTGATATACTTGCTTTTGGTCGTCGGCAAGCCAGTCTTCGGCTGGGGTTCAACTCTCAAATCCCTTGATATACTTGTTATAGCCCCAAAAATAGGGTTTGAACAGGTAATATCAGGGGATTTTACTTTTAAAAAATCATAAGCTGGCTCGGTGTTTCCTCGGCTTTTGTTTCATCAGCGTTGGAATATCGAATAGTTTTTGACCATTGTGTATCCGTCACAGCCAAAAACCGCACGTCACCACCATGAGGTAGCTCGGTTTTAATACTCTTCGCCAGGATGTGCAGTCGAACACCCTAGTGGTAAATACTGCACATATACGCTGAACTGAGCACGACAAAAACCCAAGTCAAACAGGTGATTCCGAAACCGATTGGCCTCCGAACGTTGCTTCTTTAATCACCACAGCGGCATGGGCGAGAGGCACATCTACTTCGGAACCATCTTCATGCTTGCGTACATGGACATTACCTCGTTTATACGTCAATGACCCCTTGAAGTCACTGAAGTCGAGGACTTGCCAACCACTGTCACTCATTTCTTCATTTCACTTCCCAACATATTGGTAGATGAGCTGCGCTATGGAGTCGAGGACGCCCAAGCGCATCTCGGCGGATAATTTTGACGTGGCCGCTACTGAATAGTTTGTTTACAGTGATAATCCAACTACGATTATCAATAATCTTTTTAATTTCGGGATTGACGTTAGGTTTTAATCCCTCTTTGCTGAGGTAAAGAGGTCGGAGATTCAATCGGGTAACTGAAGTTAAGCCAGCAAGTCGCCATCGATTGACAGGACCATATTCTTCTCGCAACTTTACAATTCCGGGAGTATCAAATGATGAGGTATCAATGAGTAGTTCATCATCGCTGACCAGCCAGCCCAAATATTCCGCAGTGCCATTCGCTAGCGCTTTGCGTAGTAGTGCTTCACATGTTCGAAACACTAATAGTTTGTGGCTTGAGCTCTACGGTGAATAGGTCTTCTTTGCGGAATTTGAGAAGATCAACCGTGTACACCTGCATGAGACAATACTTGTATTTTTTGCCACTGGGAACGCGGAATAACCGCACATGATGATAATTACTCTCAGCTTGGCGAATCCATCCCGAATGGGAATGGATGCAGCGGCTACTGGGAACACCGTGATTTCATCGGAAGCCGTAAGATGTGTTCCATGAATCCGAATCGTTCGATTTGGGTTTTCCGGCAAGCCAGTCTTGGGGTCATAATCTGGGTCACGGGTCAACGCGCACCATAGGGCTTCGCTGGATGCCCGATCAATATCTGTAGTAGAGATTGCGTCACCCACCTTGAGCCGGGTTAACTTGCCAATCGTGTCTTCATGTGCCGCACCATTGCCAAGCCGCAGACGCAGGTTATGCATAACAACAATGCGATCTTGTACGAGTGCATTATTCAATAGTTCTGCTAAGGCCTGCATGCGGTACTTCCACTTGGTCCACTCAACCTGATGCACATGATCCGAGCCAGTAAATCCCCGCCATTGGGGCGCTTTGCGGCGCAGCTCCTGGAAGCTTATTCAGCCGCTGGGGGAATGGGGTTCGGTTGGTGGTTGATAGAACATTATCTTCCGTATCACGTTGATTGTCTGAATGGTTGTGGGTTGGGGAGACGGCAGGGGTGATAGTATCCGCCAGGTTTTGAGGTGGGGTTGTGGATCGTTCGACAACATAACCGACGGTTGGATACCTTGTTGAATCGTTTCGCCAGTCTAGTAGGTTTTCCGTCTTCTTTGAAAGGTGTACGCATCCTAACCCAACATAGCCTTTATCCGCGGTTATATGCCAGGGCTGTGGTATATGGCCGAATAGACCAGTGTTTCTTATAGCTGTGATGTCATGGGCTGATCCTGGTAGTGGTTCGAGATGTAAAATATTTCACCCGCCTGGTCGGTGAGTATTTGCAGGCTGTGTCCCGCCCTAGCGGATGCTTTCCGCTGTATAGGTTTACGTTTTTCCACCACCAGTATGGCATAAGCGTGCCATCGAGCAATGGCAGTCATGGGGATGTAGGTCTGCCTGGCGGTGGCGGCACCACATCAAGGATATTGAGTGTCGTTATTAATCGCCCTGAGATGGTGGGTTGAGACGTGCCAAAATACCGGGAATAAATAATGCCTGTTGCCCAAGCTTGTGTGTAGAGCATGGTAACCTGCATACTGGTAAAGTACCCCAAGCTTGGTGGGCAGTGGTGCGGGTGTCCTGATGGTGATGATATTCGGCTAGGGGTGAGTGAGGATTATCTGTAGGAGCGCAGGATCAGCGGTGGGTCGATATATTTTGTTGTTTTCAATTACTACGTTACTACCGGCCTCGTTTTCTCATGCCGGGGTGATCGCTACCGGGTAGCAGGGCCCATTTAAAACGCTTGAATAGCCTTGGTCGAATTTCGGTATTCGACCGTAGTGCTAACGTTTCCCGCAACATAATTCGACGTGAACGCAACAACCGCGGCATCTACCGCGTGATGCCGGCGATCCAACCGCGACTTACCCTTACCATCGACGAATTCCAATTTGCCGGAAATACCCGAGGCCCTTCGTGCCTCAGCCGTCAAAAGCACCCTTATACACCCGGACTTTTGTGTCACCATCCTTGAACTTTTGCGCAATCCGGGAGCGGAGCTCATTCGCCATCCACGCCACGGATTCCAAGGAACGAGCATCAATCGGCTCATCGGTGGCCTTACGCCGTAGCCGATCGCACACTTGCTTACGGAACTTATCAAATTCAGGTTTACGCAGGCCAGAATCCGTAACCCAGTGGTGAGTTCGTTCGATCGCTTTTTGAACAGAGACACCAGGTCGAGAGGTATTTTCTGCCCACACCGCAAAATGCGATATTAGACTTTGAACTGTTGCACTCACGGCACACTGCGACGAGATTATCCCTGGTATTGGTGGAACCTTCACCCGCTTGTGGGATGATGTGGTCCATTTCAGAATTCTTAAAGCTAATCTCTGCTCCGCAGTATGCGCATTTACCATTCTGCCGTTGGATTGATTGAAACCGCCAGACATCTGCACGGCTTGGTCGACCCTCGATGCCTAATTTTTCCTGCATCTCGGCCACCACTTTTACATTCCGCTTTGCACGCTGTTGATTGTCCCGGTCAAGTTCCCGCGCACTTGATTCACTCATGAAAGCAGCCCGTACGTGCTCAATATTGACAGACTTTGGGGCACCCCACTGGCGTTCCGCCGCGTTTAACCACCGAGCCGTTGCCTTCAGCACCCGATCAACCGCAGGATTTCCCACCCGCTCGCCGATTTCCGGTGCCGGCGGTGCCCAATCATTCGAAATCTTAAACTCTGCCTGCCGCGCCTCATATAAATCCATGCCCTCGCCAATCATGCGTTTGGTGAGGCGATCAAGAGTGTCCTCGCTATAGGCTGCGCGACCAATGGGCAGGTGAAGCCCATCAAGCTTTCTCCTGATCCTCGTCAGAAATACCGAAAAGAACTCCTGCACTTGGGCGCCAGCCTGGGAATCAAAAATCATCCACCTCAGCGTTCGACAACGCCTTCACCATGGCTGCCCGGGCATCGGCGTCGGCAGACTTCCACCACGTGGCAAGTGGCTTAATCTTCGTGTTTTCCATGATCCGGTTAGTATCGTGAACCGGTGGTTTAGCCCGCGCGCTCACCATCATCAGTCATGATTGCGGTACCCACCAGGTTGCCGCGGTCGATCTTGAGCTGTTCCGCAACCAGCTGCCACGTGGGCTCCTGCTTAGCAGGCAAGCTCCGCAGGTAATCGAAAACCAGCCTGGTTTCCTCGGTGGTGAGGCGCCGATTCCCCTTACCGCCGCGGATCCGCAAATTACCGATCAATGCCGCAATACGATACTGCTGGAACGCATCCGATGCCTTCAGTGCGCGCTTCTTCGTGGGTTGCAGGGGATCCTTACCCACCTGCTCTGCGGCTGAACCCTTCGGAGACTCGGCCGCAAACACGTGGTCAATGATCTGCCTTACCAGCTCGTTGGAAAGGCCTTGAACCTTGGCAATGGTATGAATCTCGTTGGCATTGTCACTTTGTCGTGGCCTGGCCGCTAACAGACTATTCTCGCCACGCAGCCTTGTCTTGCCCAGATTCATGCCGGTTACCAGTTGGCCTACCGTGATGGTTTCCGGGATGGTTCGCCCCAGCTGCTTCGCGCATTCCTCCTGCATTGCTAAAAAGGCATCTGATGGTTCCGTCACGGTATACAGGGCAGTGACCTTGCTGTAGGGGTTGCGCCACCCTCGGTGCCTGGCGATATGGCGCAGGGCAATGGACAGCTTTTCGCCCAGTTCTTGCTGATCGGTGATGGCGGTGGTGGCCAACTCGGCCCGCACCCGCCATGGGTAAAACGGGTCCTCGTACTTCTCAAACTCCTTGAGCGGCCAACCCTGGGAGCTAATAAACTTGTCGAGCTTGGCAAGACGCTTGCGTTTCCGCCGATAAAGCCGCTGGGTTCGCCGGGCTATGCCCGAGGTCGCTAGTCGAGTAGGCGGCGGATTTGGCGCTATCCGGGTCGACACCTGAGTCGTGGATGAGGGAGATAGCGCTGAGGATTTCCGTGGGTTTTCCATCATCATCGATGGCGATGGCCGCCATGCCAAGGGAATAAGACCCAACGTCGATTCCCACCCGGTAGTTCACGTTTGCCGAGTTCAAGGCGAATCCTTTCGTAAAAAGAAAGCCGACGGAGGTAAGTCCGTCGGCTGGAGCATTCTGCGCCGGAAACTAGCCGACACTTACTGAGGTTCAACTCTGCAAGCAATGATAAAAGGAAAAACCTTGATTCGCAAGACTTATTTAGAAAATCGCAAATAGGGGTAATTGAGGGGATAAATTACTGTGCAAATAACTATACAAAGTGGCGGAAGTGACAAGGCTCCATAGGGTAGAAGTTTTTTCTTTAGGTAAAATCCCAGTTAATGTTGACATTTCCACTATTTGGTTGGGAAAATTGTCCCAGATTTGTTGAGCAATTTATTCGTACCATTTTTGCTACATATTTGGTTATTTATAAATTATTCATCTTATTTTCCGCACTTTAGAGCGTCGTAAAGCTGCTACATGACTATCTTGCTAGCCGCAATTTGTGTGACAATTTGTCATTATTGCCGCGATTGGGTGCTACTCAACACCAGGGTGTTGCGGGAGATGCTTGTCCAGAGCCCCCCAATTCGGGTGTACCAATCAGTATTATGGGGCCCAACTACCACCCCAAAAATAGCAAATATGCTGGGGTTTTGCATAATTGGAGGAAATGCGATGGCAACCGTACTAGATTACAGCGCCGGGGTTCCCCAGGCTGCCGCCGTCCGTGACGCCGGATACGACGGCGCGGTGAGATATATTAGTCCGCCGCGTGCGGATTGGATGCGCGGAAAACCCATCCAACGTGCCGAAATTGATGATTTTCATGTTCATGGCCTCGACGTGGCTTTCGTCTGGCAATACGGAAAAGAGGCCGATTCCGACGTTATGCGCGGCCGCGACGGTGGGCTTTGCCGATGCTCGCGCCGCCAAACAAAAACTTGACGAGCTCGGCTGCAGCAACCATCCCGTGTTTTTCGCCGTGGACTTTGCCATCACGCTCGAACAGTGGAACGTAACGGCGGTCGAATATTTTTCGGGCCTGTTGCGAAATCCTGGGGCGCGAAAGAGTCGGGATCTATGGCCATTCCCGCGTAATCAGTTGGGCGGTCGAGGACGGCGTGATCGCCAACTTGGGCGGCGGAAAACACCTGGCGTGGCAGACAATCGCCTGGTCATGGGGCGAGTGTCTGATGAAGCAGTCCTGTTTCAGCGGGCTGGTCAGGTCACCGTCGGCGGTATCGAATGCGATGTTAATGACGTCTGGCACCACTACTGGGGCCAAAAACCCGTGTCCGAAGTTGCGCCACAGCCGCAGTCGCAGCCCGAGTCGTCCGGGCCGATCGTGGTGCGCTACGATGCCGACTTCACCGCGGACATGCCGGGCGTGGGTTACCGGTCGATCGACAGTATCCAGTCGATTTGCGTCCATACCGTGGAATGTCCACCGGAACGGGACGGGATTGCTGTGGCCCAGTGGCAGACAAACCCCGCCAACGGGTCAAGCTATAACGTGCTCGCCGGCGCCGACGGCATTTTAATTTTTGTGCAATACAGATGATTTTATGCCGTATGCCGCCGGCCCCACCGGTAATGCCCGTTGTCTCCACATCAGCCTCACCGGTTACGCGCGAATGAGCCGTGAGGATTGGCTTGACGACGATGCAAAGCTGCGGCGGACCGCTGAACAGATTGCCAGCTGGTCGCAACTGTACGATATTCCCCTGGAATTTATCGACGCCGACCGGCTGCGTGCTGGTGCCCGCGGCGTGCACGGGCATGCTGAAATCTCCGAGGCCTGGCGCGAAGTCAACCACACCGATCCCGCCCCGGATTCCCCTACGACGTGGTGCTCGGCTCGCCCAGGAACTCCGTAACACCCGCCAACCCAATAACCCCACCCCAACACCCACCCCGGAAACCCCGGAGCAAGGAGAAGAACGGATCATGATTCGCTGGATTTTAGACCAACTTGTCGGCCCCGAATGGGACACCAAGGGGCCACGGTTCACCGGGTGGAAAGCCACGGAAGGCAAAACTTTTGTCGACTTCGTTGCCGGCAAGATTCGGCTGATCCCCGAAATTGCCCGGACGGTAGCGACCCCTGCCAGAGCGGTTGGACCGGATCGAGAAGATGCTGACGGAGCTTCAGAAACAAAAAAATAGCTGCCGCGGTGGTGGGGGACCGGCGGCCCGAACTTGGCGGTGCGTCTGGTCGGCCCGGCGAGTGGCGGGCGGTTCCGGTAGAGTATCGAAAAACAGTTCGCTTCTGCGGGCCTTGGAACTACCAAAACCGTCACGAACAAAAATTCGAATTCCTGCGAATTCGGTGCCTGCATAACACCCACCATGTTTCATCAAACGTAAAACCCCACCGACTCGGCAAAACGCCTGGCAGTGGGGTTTCAAACGATGCCTCCAGCAGGATTCGAACCCGCGACCAACCGGGTAGAAACCGGTAGCTCTATCCACTGAGCTATGGAGGCGTAACGAGAAACAGATTAGCGCAATTTTTAACCCGCCGTTGAAATTTTTGTTGATGGGGCAATGACTGGATTTACCCCACCGGGGGTTGAGGCTTAAACGCATGGTCGAAACGAAGAGCAGTCGAGGGAGCGCGGATAACCTGGCCGTTATACCTCCTCTTTTTTCTCATCGCTGGTGTCACGGGGCGATAATTTCCTGGGGTTTCTTAACGGAATCGCTCGCTGTCCTGGGCATTCCCGACCCCGGCCCCCATAACCACAGCAGGTTTGCCACTCCTGCGGGCGGGGGCGTGGTTGCTCGCCGCGTTATCGGTCGGATCCTTCTTATTCGCAAGTTTCCTACTCTCCCCCGTCAAGGGGACATTCGGCAGGGCGTACCTGACCGTCGATGGTCTCATTGCGTCGCGCACGGGTGCGGTGGCGGCGCTTGTCTTTGCACTCATCGGGATCATTATGGTGCCGCTGGTGCTTTCCGACGTGTCGGGCCAGTCGATCACCGAGGCCATCCAGCCGGCGAACTGGTTTGTGGCGCTTAACCAGGTGGCGGATGCCAAGGCGTGGCTCATTTCGGCCATGATTGCTCTCGTGGTGGGTGGGGCGCGCTCATTGCGCCGCGCACCTGGATGTGGCAGCCCGTGTGGCTGGTGGGCGCCATCCTGATCGTCGCCCCCAAGGACTATCTGGGCACTCGGCGGCCGGCGGCGACCACGACTATGGGACGAACTCGCTGCTGTGGCACGTGCTGTTCATGATGTTGTGGGTGGGTGGCCTCATGGCGCTCATCGCCCACGGCCGGCGGTTAGGCCCAAGCCTGCAATTGGCGGTGCGCCGCTACTCCATGATCGCTGCCACTTCCATGGTCGCCATGGCCATTTCCGGGGTCATCAACGCCGCCATCCGGGTGCGATTCGAAGACTTGTTCACTTCCGATTACGGTCGGGTGATTGTGGCCAAGACGGTACTCACGTTCGTATTGGCGATTTTCGAGTGGTGGCACCGGACCGCCACCATTCCGCGCCTGACGTCGGGAAATAGCGGCCCCTTTATCCGCATTGCTGTCGTGGAGGTGCTCGTCATGGCTGCCACCATTGGTGTTGCGGTCTCCTTAGGTCGTACCCCGCCACCGCCGCCGCGGGTGGTGGACCTGTCGCCCATGGCCCTTACCATGGGGTATGACCTCACGTTTGAGCGACCGTGTGGTCCGTGTGGACCATTTGGCGGTTCGATATCATGTTCACCACCCTGGGGATCTTTCTCACCATTGGTTACCTGTATGGGCTGTATCGCCTGAAACAGTTGGGGAAAGCCTGGCCGTGGCAGCGCACTTTTGGTGGCTGCTTGGCAGCGTTACCCTGGCGCTGGCCATGAGCTCCGGGATTGGCCTGTACATGCCGGCCATGTTCTCCCATGCACATGGTGGCCCACATGATGCTGTCCATGGTGATCCCCGTGTTCCTGGTGTTGGGCGCCCCCTGCAAATGATCCTCACCGTCACCGCCCCCAACCCGGAGGAGCCCGGTTTGCATGAATGGGTGCAGGCCTTCATCCAATCCACCACACTCAAATTCCTGTTCCACCCGGTGGTGAACACCATCCAATTCCTCACCTTCTTCTACGTGCTCTACATCACCCCCTGGTACGACCTCATGGTGAAAGAGCACGCCGGCCACCTCATTATGAATTGGGTGTTCCTGCTGTCGGGACACATTTACTACTGGGACATGATCGGCTCCGACCCGAAAGCCGCGGGAAAACACGGTGCTGCGTCGCCTCGCCTGGCTGGTGTTCTCCATGCCGGTGCACCTGTATTTCGGCGTGTATCTCATGCAACTGTCGCAGATTCTGGCGGAAGACTTCTACCGAACCCTAGGGTTGCCGTGGGACATCGACCCTGCTGCACGACCAGGACGTGGGTGGCGGCATCGCCTGGGCTTCAGCTCATTCCCGCTGGTGGTGGTGTTCGGCGCCCTGTTCCTGCAATGGTTGAAGGAGGACCGGAACGAGGCCAAGGCCTACGACCAGCGCGCCGACGACACCGAAGATGAGGATTTGGAAGCGTACAACCAAATGCTGGCGCGGATGAATAAGAACGGGTCCTGATTGTGGGTTTCGGCCCGAATGGGTTGGGCAGGGGCGTCGAAAAAGCCCACAGTAGGCTGAGAAGTTGCAGTCGACTGCACAATAATAATGTGGATAACTCGGCAGCCGCAGGAAAGTTATCCACAGGCTGGACGAGTTACGGAAAATCCTCGACAACCGGGCAGCCGGCGGGCACAGTGGGAGGTAACAGCAGCAAAACCCCACGTGATGACCCAGTTCAAAGGAGCCCGCCCATGCAACAACAAACCGTCACCCTCATCGGCCACCTTACCGCCGAACCGTTCTACCGCGAGTTCGACACCGGCCGGAAATTCGCCAGGTTTCGGCTGGGCACCTCCCGGCGGGTGCGCCGATTCGCCGACAACAGCGCGCATTACGAGGAACGCGACCAGCTCTATATCGATGTGGAAACCTGGGGTGACCTTGCGGTCAACGTGCACGAGTCACTGTCGAAAGGAAACCCGGTGATTTGCGTGGGGTATTTGACCACGCAAGAATGGCGCGACCAGGAAGGCAAGCTGCGCACCAAGGTGGTGTTGCGGGCGCTCTACGTGGGTTTTGAGTTATGCGCCTATGTGGTGCGGTATTGCCGCAACCCACTGCCCGTCGCAAAGCATACCGGGGGCGCGGATTTGAGCAGGTTCAATTGCGAGCCGAAAAACATTACCCACTACGCCGTTGAGGTTTCCGCTATGACGCTTCACGACGGCAAACCTCCGGCACTGGAGGCCGCGTCGCCGACGCCGCCCGCCCCGGAAGCACCCTATTCGGAACCCATGCCGGACGACCCATCCCGCGGAACCGGTGTCGGAAGCACTGGTGGCTAGCGGCGTCTCGCACCCAAGCAGCACGGTCATGTACCCTCTTAGAAGCCAACTATTAACTTACTCACTTTAAGGGGAAACCAAACGTGGGCGAATTCATCTACACGATGAAAAAAATGTGCGCAAAAGCCATCGGCGACAAAGTCATCCTCGACAATGTCACCATGGCGTTTTACCCAGGGGCCAAGATCGGCGTGGTCAGCCCCAATGGCGCGGGCAAATCATCCATCCTCAAAGATCATGGCAGGCCTGGACCAACCCTCTAACAGCGAAGCCTTCCTCGACCCAGGTGCAACCGTCGGCATCCTGCTTCAGGAACCCCCGCTGAACGAGGGAAAAACCGTGCGGGAAAAACGTGGAAGAAGGCCTGGGCGACATTTTTGAAACCCTCAAACGCTACAACGCGATCGCCGAGGAAATGGCCACCAACTACACCGACGAGCTCATGGAGGAAATGGGCAAGCTGCAAGAAAAACTCGACGCGGCCGACGCCTGGGAAATCGACTCAAAAATCGAGCAGGCCATGGAGGCCCTGCGATGCCCGCCATCGGACGAGCCCGTCACCCACCTGTCCGGCGGGGAGCGCCGCCGCGTAGCGCTGGCGAAACTCCTCCTGGCCGAACCGGATCTACTGCTGCTCGACGAGCCCACCAACCACCTGGATGCCGAATCCGTCCAATGGCTGGAGCAACACCTGGCCAAATACCCGGGTGCCGTCCTGGCCGTCACCCACGACCGGTACTTCCTCGACCACGTGGCCGGCTGGATTTGCGAAGTCGACCGCGGCAAACTGTACCCCTACGAGGGCAACTACTCCACCTACCTGGAGAAGAAAGCCGAACGCCTAGAGGTCGCCGGCCAGAAAGACCGCAAGCTACAAAAACGCCTGAAGCAGGAGCTGGAATGGGTGCGGTCCGGGGCGAAGGCCCGTCAAGCCAAGTCCAAGGCCCGCCTGGCCCGCTACGAAGAAATGGCCGCCGAGGCGGAGAAATACCGCAAGCTGGACTTCGAAGAAATCCGATCCCCACCCCGCCGCGCCTGGGCGCCCAGGTGGTGAAGTCCACAACCTCAACAAAGGGTTCGACGGCCCGTATCCTGATCAAAGACCCTGTCGTTCACCCTGCCCCGCAACGGCATTGTCGGGGTGATCGGCCCCAACGGTGTAGGCAAAAACCACCCTGTTCAAAGACCATTGTTGGCCTGGAAGAACCCGACACCGGCGAAGTGAATGTGGGCCAAACCGTGCGGCTGTCCTACGTGGACCAGGGCGGGCAAACATCGACCCGGAAAAACCGTGGGAGGTTGTCTCAGATGGCCTGGACCACATTGTGGTTGGGCAGAACGAAATGCCGTCCCGCGCCTACCTGTCCGCCTTTGGGTTCAGGGCGCTGACCAACAAAAACCCTCGAAAGTCCTTTTCGGGTGGTGAGCGGAACCGCCTGAACCTGGCGCTCACCCTCAAGCAGGGCGGCAACCTGATCCTGCTGGACGAGCCCACTAACGACCTGGATGTGGAAACCCTGTCCTCCCTGGAAAATGCGCTGCAGAACTTCCCGGGTTGCGCCGTGGTGATCTCCCACGACCGGTGGTTCCTCGACCGCACCTGCACCCACATTCTGGCGTGGGAGGGGAACGTGGCCGAAGGCCAATGGTTCTGGTTCGAAGGCAATTTCGGTGACTACGAGAAGAATAAGGTCGAGCGGCTGGGCGCCGATGCGGCTCGACCCTCCCGGGTGACGCACCGGAAACTCACTCGATAGTGCGTCGATAAGCGCAGGCAAAAACCGACATAATGCATGCGTGACAAATAGCATTGCCCCCGGATGCACCCGGGGGTTTTGTTTTGCCGTAACAAGAACTCAGCTAGACTCGTTATGTTGATTGAAGCGTACACTTGATTACTTAACGATGAAGAAAGCATGTAACACCCATGGCAGAAACCCAGTCAAACAGTAGTATCCACATCGCTCAAGTGCCAGTTCGGTGGGGGGATTTCGATAGGTTCGGGCACATCACCAATGCCGCCTATGTGGAACTGGCGCAGGAAGCCCGCATGGCGTTCGCGCTGGAAGAGTTCGTGGGCGCGGCATGGACATGCCCAGTGTGTTTGTCCGCAAAATCGAGGCTGATTATTTGCGGCCGGTGTTGCCGCACAACCCTTATGTCACGGTGGAAACGCAGGTTGTTGAGATCGGTAACACGTCGTTTACCACCCGGCAGGAAATCAAGGATGGCGAGGGCAGATTTGTTGCGTGGTCGAGGTGGTGCAGGTCGCCATCGACATCATGACCGCCCGACCCCGCGCGATCACCGCGAAGGAAATCAAGGTGCTCACCCGCGCCGAGGACGAATAATGGCTACCGAAACCCTCACCGCTAGAACGCGGCGGCTGCGGACTCATATCATTGTTGCAGCGCGCGGTTGCGTTGCAGGATCGGGCCATGGCCCGCTTTTTCGACGGTCTCCGACGCGGCGGTCGACGTGTTCGTCACCACCCCTTCGCCGTCATCGCGTCCCGGCGCGTGGCCGGCTCCTGCTCCAGGGATGGGGCGGCGGTGCTGGTCAGCGACCTTTTGGCCGACGCCACCGACACCACCATGACGGCCGTGGCCATGGATGCGGGGTGGGGAATGGGCGCGCTGCCACCGACTACCGGCTTTGAGCTTCTCGACGAAATCCCCGCCGATGTGGTGCAGCGGCTGAGCGACCAGGGCGTGCCCTGGCCCGGCAGTTTTCGGGCCCGTTGGGTCCGCCGCAGTCGCTCATGGATCAGGCGGTGATTACCGTCAATGATGACACCGAGATCCCCATGCGGTTGGTGTTTACGCTCACCGCCTTGGGGCTGATTCCCGGCATGGATGCCCCGGCCGCGATTCCGCGGCATTTGCGGGTGTCGCGGAATAGTCGGTGGGTGCGGGTCGACGCCCCCTTCGGGTCCGCCTATCACTAGCACCGGGATTAATCTTTTGGCCCTATAGGGTGGGCTGGGGGTGGTTTTATTCACCCGGTTCTGCTGGGAATCGACGCGAGTGGACCGCTTAGTCTAGTATCTCGGAAAGGATTGTCTACCAATCGTGAACTTTTCCGTAAACGACATTGTTCAAGGAGCGTCGCCGATGAGTGCACCGAAGCCCCAGGGGTTTGCCACCGCCAGCATCCACACGGGTTACGACCCGGATTCCCTCTATGGGGCCATTAATACCCCCATCTACGCCTCCACCACGTTTGCCCAAAACGGTTTGAACGAGCTTCGGGGCGGCTACGAATACACCCGTTGCGGCAACCCCACCATTGCGGCCCTGGAGAAAACCGTTGCCGCGTTGGAGGGTGCCGCTTATGGTCGGGCGTTTTCCTCCGGTATGGCCGCCACCGACGTGCTGCTGCGCGCGTTGTTGCGTCCGGGTGACCATTTGATTTTCGGCCACGATGCTTACGGTGGGACCTTTCGGCTCATTGATTCGGTGTTTGCGGAGTGGGGCATTACCCTACACCGTTGTCGACACTACCTCGACCGACGCCATTGCCGCCGCTATCACGCCCGACACGAAACTTGTGTGGTTGGAGACCCCTCCAATCCGGCGTTGGCGATCACCGACATTGCGGCGGTCGCCGAGCTGCTCGACGCCCCCAGTTGGTTGTGGACAATACGTTTGCGTCGCCGTATCTGCAAAAACCCCGCTGGCGCTGGGGGCGACCATGTGCTGCACTCCACCACGAAATATTTGGGTGGGCATTCCGACGTGGTCGGTGGGGTAGTGGTCACGAATTCCGCGAAAGCTGGATGAGGAGCTGGCGTTTCTCCAGGGCGGGGCGGCGCGATCCCCTCGGTGTTCGATGCATATTTGACCGCCCGGGGCATCAAGACGCTGGCCGTGCGCATGGATCGGCACTGCGATAACGCCGAGGCCATCGCCCGGCATTTGCAGCAGTCTCCCAAGGTGAAGGCGGTTTTTGTACCCCGGGCTGGAAACCCACCCGGGGCATGAGGTGGCGTTTGAGGCAGATGCGCCGCTTTGGGGCGATGATTTCGGTGCGGTTCCATGACGAGGCTGCAGCCCGGGCGTTTTGTTTGGCCACGCGGCTTATCTGTTTGGCGGAGTCGCTGGGTGGGGTGGAGTCGCTGGTGGAGCATCCGGCCACCATGACGCACCAGTCCGTGACGGGTTCGACCCTGGAGGTGCCCCGGGATTTGGTGCGGATTTCCATCGGCATTGAGGATCTTGACGACCTCATTGCCGACATTGATGCCGCCCTGGCCGCGGTGGGAGTAGCGGCAGAGCAGTGGGGTAGTGGCGGGAGGCGAATGAGCGACAACCGGATACTGTTTTCCGATAAAAATTATCGCCTGCTCATGACGGGGCAAACCGTCAGCACGCTGGGAAATAGCGTGTCCAGTTTCGCGTTTTTCGCCTACACGCTGGCCCTCACCCAGTCGCCGTTTTATGCTGCCCTTGGTGAGCGGGTGCGTGACGCTGGCCATCGTGGTCATGGGGATCCCCGCTGGAATCTGGGCGGACAAGCATCGGCCATTACCGCTCATGCTATCGTCCACGATCCTGGGGGCGCGAGGGATTTGCGTGGTGGTGGCCAACCATTTCGTCCTCCATGCTCCCATTCCGCTGGTGTTGGCCGTGGCCGCCTGCCTGGTGGGGTCGGCGACGGCGGTGTTTTCGCCCGCGGAGAAGGCGGCGTTGAAAACCCTGGTCAGCCCCGAACATTTGGGGCAGGCGATGGCGATCAATCAAACAAGATATTCCCTGGGGACGGTGGCGGGACCCATCGTTTGGGAGCGTTCCTGCACTCCCTCCGGCCGATCGCCACATTCGTGTTTGACCTGTGCACCTACATTTTTGCCTTCTGCACTTTCAGGAAACTCCAGGTGCCAGACGTACATTCCGATGCGGCCGAAAATGATGCCCAGGCCGGTTATCGGGAGACGCTAAAGATTCTTCGCGCCGACACCGTATTGTGGGCTGTGCTGTGGTTTACCCCCATCCTGAATTTCAGCATGTCCAGCATTTTCAACAGCGCATTCACCCAGCTAGCCGGCGCAGAGAACGGGGCGTATGTGTTGGGCGTGTTCCAAACCCTATTGCGGAATCATGGGCCTTGTCGGTTCCCATGGCCGCCACAGTGCTGATCTCCCGGGTGCAGGGGCGGCGGGGGCTGGTGGCGACCGCGGCGGGTTCATTCTTTCGTTCGGCGGGTTGGCGCTGGTCTTTCACCACCGTGTCGTGCTTTCGTGTTCCTGGGGTTGTTTTGGCTGCTGTTGCCGCTCTTCAACTCGATACTGAGCGGCTATTTTTCTGGCCCGCATCCCCAACGGTTCATCGGCAAAGCGTCAGCCATGACCACGATTGCGGCGATGGGGTTCATGCCCGCGGGAACCTGGGTTTCGGGCTTTCATCAGCGAACGCTACGATCCATCAACCGTCGTGGTGGCCACCGCACTGCTGTTTCTGCCCGCTACATTGGCGTTCGTGGCCCGTGCGGACATTCGACGCTTGTCGACGCCCACCGGTGTGGGTCTCCCGGTGATGGCAAACACCACCACCGGAAACCCATTGAACACAATCTAAACGAGGGGGTTACTCGCCGGCATCCACCAGACGGTTGTGCAATGCCCGCTCCACCTGCGACTGGCATTCCCGAATCGTGCGGGCCACCGCCTCCGGGGCATCCTCCGTCAAGAACTCCGACGCGCGGCCCAGGCCGGCCTCGGAAATATCCCACCAAGGATACAGGCCCCGAATGATCGTGGTCGCCGTATCATTCGGCAGCAGCTCCCACACCGGCAACACCGCGTCGAAAGAAACTCCGAATTGAACTGCTGCATCGCCTCATCAGCGCACCCAAACCCGAACCCAGCCAGCTTGTAGCGGATAGCCACGTTCGACAGCTTCGTTGTCGCGTTCGTCGTCAGCTCGTTAAACACCTTCCGCTTCGCCTTCGACGTGGGCACCGCCGCCCGGGTGCGGGCCGCGCAAGCCCGACCGGTGGCGCTCGGATCCACCTCCAACAACACCGACACCTGGTGCTCCACATCGTGAAGCCCCGCGGCCGCCAGTGCGGTCAGCGCATCCCACCGCAATTGGTTATCCACCACCAGGCCCGGCAACGGCGAATCGCCCTTCACAATGGCCTTCAACAGCGCGGTCGCGTCGTCGTCAAGCCACATGGTGCTGAGCGCCTGCACAAACGCCAACTGGTGATCCGAACCCGGCTCCGCCGCCCGCGCCGCCGCAACCAGGCCGCCGCACAACAACTGCCGGCCCGTCGACGCCGCCCACTGCGGATCCGCATAGCGCCGCAACGCCGTCTGCGCCTGCCGCAACACGCTGCTCACCACGCTCATCTCCGACTCCGCAGCCGCGCCCCGCACCACCAACTGGATGTAGTCGCGCGCCCGCATCTCCCCGCTCCGGGTCGCCTGCCACGCCGCCGACCAGCACAACGTGCGCGCCAACGGGTCCGTGATCTTGTCAATATTCTCCGTGACAAACGCCAACGACTCCGCATCCAACTTCATCATGCAATACGTCAAATCATCGTCGTTGACCAACACCAGGTCCGCCTTGGGCAGACCCACAAACTCCGGCACCGACGTCGACGCCGAATCAATATCCATATCCACCCGATGCGTGCGCACCACTGCGCCATCTACCAGGGAATACAGGCCCACACCAATCCGGTGGGTGCGCAGCTCGCCTGCGCCGGGGGTCGCCCCACCCTGGGCCACGGCAAACCGGGTGTACCGGCCGGACTCGTCCACCTCAACGTCGGCGGACAGTTCGTTCATGCCGGTGGTCTTCAGCCACTGGTCCGCCCACCACGACAAATCCTTCCCCGAGGCCTCTGCGAGCGCCCCCAACAGGTCGTCGAACGTGGCATTGCCGAAGGCGTGGTGGGCGAAGTGGCGGCGCACCCCGGCGAAGAATGCGTCCCGACCCACATAGGCCTGGAGTTGCTTCAAAATCGACGCGCCCTTCGCATACGTAATGCCATCGAAATTCTGTTCGACCGTTTCGATGTCGTGGGCATCGGACGCCACCGGGTGCGTCGACGGCAACTGGTCCTGATCGTACGCCCACGCCTTCTCCACATTGGCGAACGTCACCCACGCCGTGTCATACTCCGTCATCTCCGACTGGGCCACCACCGACCCCCACGTGGCAAACGACTCATTCAACCACAAATCATCCCACCAGGTCATGGTGACCAGGTCGCCGAACCACATGTGGGCCATCTCGTGCAACACTGTCTCGCACCGACGCTCATAGCTATGGCGGGTGTGCTTCGAAAGTAAACACATACTCGTCCCGGTAGGTGATCGCGCCGGCGTTCTCCATGGCCCCACATTAAACTCCGGCACAAACAACTGATCGTATTTGCCGAACGGGTAGGCCGCCCCAAAATTCTGGTGGTAAAAAATCGAAACCCTGTTTGGTTTCCGTAAACAGGGTGTCGGCATCCAAATGATCCGCCAGCGACTTGCGGCAATACAGCCCCAAGGGGATCACCACCTCGCGCGGCTCATCCAAGTTTTCGGGATGGGCAGCCACCTCGCCCCGCCACTCGTCGGTGACCTTATGGTACGGGCGGCACACAACGCCACCAGATAAGTGGACAGCAGGTAATCAATGCGGGACGTAAACACCGCCTTGCCGGCATCACCCTCGACAGGGGACACCTCCTGCGGAGAATTCGTCACCACCGACCAGTCGGCCGGGGCAGTCACCGCCAGCGTGTAGGTGGCCTTCACATCCGGCTGGTCGAAACAGGCAAACACCCGCTTGGCGTCAGCGGTCTCAAACTGGGTGTACAAATACACCTCGTGATCCACCGGGTCAACAAACCGGTGCAGGCCCTGGCCGGTGCGGGAATACTCGCAGGTGGCGGTGACCACCAGCTCGTGGGAACCGGCAGTGAGATCATCGAGCGGAATGCCGAAATCCGGCCGATAGGTGACGTCGATAAGCTCACCATCAAGCGTGACAGACTCCACCGACTGGGCGATCAAGTCAAGAAACGTGGAACCGGGGGCGGCAACCTCAAACCGCACCGTGGTCACCGACGGGAACGTGGCATCGCCGCGGGTCACATCCACGGCAATGCCGTAATCAACCGCACCAATGATCGCCCGACGTTCTTGCGCTTCCTGGCGGGTCAGATTCGTAGAAGACATAGGCGTAAAAAACAACCTTTCATGAAGTATTATCGTGGCCGCCGACTCCCACGGTGACTACAGTGGAAAACGGTCACATAAGTACCCAAGTAACAATACAAGGAATAATAGTGAGCGAAAAAAAGTAACTTTCTGGTTCGACGTGTCCTGCCCATTCTGCTGGATCACCTCCCGCTGGATCAAAGAAGTCGAACAAGTCCGCGACATCACCATCGACTGGGTGCCCATGAGCCTGTCCGTCCTCAACGACGGCCGCGACCTCGACCCCGACTACATGAAGAAAATGGAAGCCAACTGGGGTCCCGCCCGAGTATTCGCCGCCGTGGCCACCCGCGAACCCGAAAAAAACTCGACGAGCTGTACACCATCCTGGGCACCAAGATTCACCACGGTCAGCAGGGTGGTAAACAAGGCTACGGTGCGTACAATGAACTCATTCGTGAAGCTCTCGCCGACGCCGGACTCGATCCCGCCTACGCCGACGTGGCTGACACCGACACCGTTGACGATAAGCTGCGGGCCTTCCACCAAACCGCCATGGACGAGGTCGGCAACGACGTGGGCACGCCCGTGGTGAAATTCGGCGACACCGCATTCTTCGGCCCGGTGCTCACCCGCATTCCCCGCGGCGAAGAAGCCGGTGAGCTTTTCGACGCCTCCGTCCGACTCGCCAGCTTCCCATATTTCTTTGAAATCAAACGTTCCCGCACTGAAACGCCCTCAATTATAAAAACCCTGCTGTTAAACTGCACCTATGCGAATTTACCTTGGTGCAGATCATGCAGGCTTTGAACTCAAAAACACTATCAAGGACCACCTGCTGGCGGGAGGATACGAAGTAATCGACTGCGGCGCCCACACCTATGACGCCAACGACGATTACCCAGCATTTTTGTATTGCGGCCGCCCAAGGGGTGGTTGACAACCCCGGGTCGCTTGGGATCGTGCTGGGCGGTTCCGGCAACGGGGAACAAATCGCCGCCAATAAAGTCAAGGGGCGCCCGCTGCGCCCTGGCCTGGTCCGTAGAGACCGCCCGACTGGCCCGGGAGCACAACAACGCCCAGCTCATCGGCATCGGCGGTCGCATGCACTCCGACGCGGAAGCCCTCGCAATCGTCGACGCTTTCCTCGACCAGGCGTGGAGTGGAAACCCCCGGCACCAGCGGCGCATCGACATCCTTTCCGAATTCAGAACCACCGGTGTGGCCCCCGAGGTCCCCGAAGCCACCAAATAAATAACCGGCCACCCTAAGAACAATAGGGAGACCGGTCGGTTCGGCTAGGTCGGCGGCTAGAAATCAAACAGGCCGCCGTCGCTCCCCATCACCACCAAAATCAAACAGGCCACCACCGTCGCCATCGCCCCCGCCGAACAGCCCATCGAAGAATCCGCCGCCGTCGTCACCACCAGCGTCGACCTCCGGAACATCGGGCACATCCGGCACGTCGGGCATGTCAAAAACCCCCATCACTGGTAAAGGCCGTGGTCAAACCCGGGCCCACGCCGGCCATGCCATGAAACAGTGACGAAAACAGCAGCGCTGACCCAGCAGCCCACATGCCGGTGGTGAGCGCCGACATCCACCATGGTTGCGAATACCAGCCAGCCGGCACCGGACGCCCAGCAACCGTGCCACCCGGGTAATAATTAGGGGTTTCGGCGGTAGCAACCGGGGATGCGGTAATCTGCTGCCCCTCATATTCAATAGTGCGCTGCTCCATCACCTTACCGGCCTGCTTTTGGCCCTCCAACAGCGGCAACTCCGGCCCCGGAGTCATGCCCATGATCTCGCGGGCCGCATTGATATAGTACAGACCCTCCAGAGCCGACTCGCGGGCCAGCTTTCGCCTGCTTGGTGGTGTTCGCCGTAGAAATCTGGGACGATGCTGCATTATACCGCTCGGAAGCATCAGCAATGGCCTGCGTGGATGCCGCATCGGTGCCGGAAAGCGATAACACCTGGGAACCCAGGCGCTCAATCCAGCGCCGGGCGTCGGCTATGGCATCGTCAAGCTCTGCTTGGTTTTTCGCCGCGAGCTGGGCCTTTGACTTCCTATTCGCCCAGAACGCGAAGCCTCCGACTATCGCTAACAGGAATAATATGACGAGCATAAAAGATCCGTTCTCCTTGGGACACCCAAAGCATCCCCAATGTTTTAGTGATTAATGGTTGGTCTATTGATTGCCTACCTATTCAAACGTGGTGGAAAAAGAGAAAGTTCCCAACCATCAGAAGAGCTGACAGCTGGGAACTGATCGAACAGGGGAAAGATATTCCAGCACTATCAAACATGGTGATGACTTGCTAGAATGGGGGCACGAGCGGAAGTCAGAAACGACTAGCTCGAAGAATTGAGTTCCAGGTAAACTTGAATAAAACTCCGATAATCACATTTCCTACAATGATTACTTGATAATCAAATAGGTATCCTTATGAATACATTCGGCTGGTTGATACCGGGTTTAAATAAGTTTAAATGGATTTCTCATTAATCTTCGGCCTTTGCCGCCTGACGCTCCGCGGTCCATTTGCGGATTTCGTCAGAATCCCACAATGTGAGACCGTGGTGTTTGGCGACTGGGACAGGGCGCGACCCCGCCCCGCATAGCTGGTAAAAGTGCCGCGAGCTGTACCGGAGAAAGTAGCGCATTCGATTGCGGTCCAGAGCTCCCGACCGGAATCTGCGTCAATGATTGTTGGCTTCATAAATCAAGATGTTAACCCATAAACTGAAAGAGAACCTAATTTTATTTTGATAGAATCCTTAAACGTTCATTTATGTGAAAAATCTGCTGGGTTTAAAAGGATTCTCCTATTGTTGAAAACCGGATTATTACTTAATCGTAAAAAGTAGCAGTAAAATCAGCATTTCCGCTGGTCATAAACGTGTAAACATAAACAAAAATACCAGGGGGTAATGGGTGTACCCATTAATCAATTTGGTACCTATCCTAGGTAGTTATTCCCCTACCGTTCTTAGATGTCCTAAAAAATATGGGCAAAAATGGGGGATTGGTTCGGTATTGATGACGGATTGATGATGCGATTTGAACATGCCCAGTGGATCGGTTACTGTAAGTCACAGCGCGGGAACGTCGTATAGTGGCTAATACCTCAGCCTTCCAAGCTGAAGACGCGGGTTCGATTCCCGTCGTTCCCTCTTTTCATGGGCGCCCAAACTGTTTTGGTTGGGCGTCTTTTATTTTTCCACCGATGCAGTTCCCCATAACGTGTCCGGACCACTCGTTACACTCGGGCCATGAACCTGGAACACCTCTTGCATGCACTCACCAACCACCCGGATATTCAATCCGCCACCTTTGGCCCGGCCCCAAACGGCCTGCTGGATTGGGACGTCATCACCATCACCTTCACCGACGACACCCTCCAGCTCCTCAATGTGAACGTAGCTCAACCCACCTATCCGGGAGAAACCGAAGCGGAATGCGTGGAACGGGTCCTGAAACTCGTCTTCAATTCCGAAGCCGCAACCGGCGTCAGGGAGTCATCGCTCACGGATACCCTACCGCTGGTGCGCAGCGCCGACTACTTCGCCGACCTGAAACAGGCATCACCCGAGGCCTTCGGGTGGCTGACCGACTTCATCGGCTTTGGCTAGCCTTTGACCTGCCCACAACGCTCCGGGTGGTGTCTACCCAAGACCTGCCCCCAGACCACGATGCAGCAACCAACATGGAACTATGCCACGCTGCTGTGGCGAACCTGCGGGCTCTAGCTGGAGAGGTAACGCTGAGTGATATCGGCCTGGGCCCAAACATCCTCACCATGAGTGAGCCCGCCGGCCACGAGCTCGCCTGGTTCGCCGACGTCGCCACCATGAGCGATCTCCTATCAAGCCTGCGCCAGCGCACCAATAGTGAATGGGTGGTCATTCCCTGCGCGGCGTAACCAAATACTCCTCATCAACACCGAATCTTCCGAATCCGAATGGTCCACTTTCCTGGACGTCATCGAAGACGCATTCCGCTACCACGATGTGGTCTATCCGGTGCCGCACATCATTGTGGACGGCCGGTGGGTGGAGCCGGTCTTTGACGACCCGACCGACGTGGGCGGCGGCTCCGCCGGCTCCAGATGGCGGCCCGGCACCAAACCCTACGAAGAAATCCCCGCATTACTTCGGGAACAAACCGGCTGCGAGATGGCATCATTCGAGGTTATGACCTCCGACATTGACGACTCACACTCCGTACCCGAAACCTACTCCATCGCGTACGTGGACACCAATTCGGCGGCCACCAGTGTGCCCGCAACCAACTTTATGGCATTTCGCCACAACACCGGCAGCATCTTTGTGCCCAGCTCCTTACTCATGGAACGCCTGCCGCGACTGTACCAGCGGCAGGAAGGCGTGTATCCGCCCCGATTCCTTGTGCCGCACCCCACCCCGGAGGAATGGCGGCAGCTGCAAGAATTAGCGTTGTAACCTTGCAGAAGACGCGGATGCCAACCGGCGTCGTCAAGCAGAACCCGAAAACCCGAAACCGGAAAAACCCGGGCGGGCGTGACAAATTCACTATGCTGGAACAGATAAGACCTTCATTTCCTACCAGCAGGATTACATTTTATGGACAGAGAAGAACTAATAAGGATTCTTCAACAGCATCCTGGTATCGCCAAGGTCACCGAAGAACCGCTACCCGCCGACCCCAACGAAGCGGATTCCATCGTCATCCATTTCGACGACGGCACCGTCGCGCACATGAACCCCGGTCTGACCAGCCCCCTTGTCCCCGACGAAACCAAAGACGACCTCATCCACCGGATCATTTCACACCGTGGACACCATGAAAGTCAACATGACGGACTTCGACCCCTGCCTCGTTGACGAACATCGTGCCACTCGTGCGGGCCGCCGACTATTTCGCCGACCATGGCGAAGGCAGCGCCGACGCATACGGCTGGTTGACCGACTATATTGGTTTCGGCCTGGCCATCGACGAGCCGAAGATTCTGCGCATCATCAACGATAGTCAACTGCCGGAAGGCCACGATGAATTCGACATTTTGCAGCTGCAAAGCCAGGGCGATTGAAAACCTCCACACCATGTCCGAATACCTCACCGTGTCCGAGGTGGGGTTAGGGGCCCAATGTAGTGGCCGTCAGCCGCCCGCCGACAACGAATCCGCCTGGTTTGCCGACGCCGCCGGCATGGAAAAACGCCCTCGTCGAGCTCTATAACCAAACCCACACCACCTGGCTTGTGATTCCCGCCCGCCGCAACCAGCTCTTCTTCGTGAATTCGGACGCCACCCCGGAGGAATGGCGGGGGCTGCTTGACCTGCTGGAACCCGCCCTCGATGCCCACGACTGCCTCCACCCGCTGCCGCACCTGATCGTGGACGGCCAGTGGGAGGAACGGCTGCCACCCACGGACACCGATTGGGGGCGCAGATTCCGGAAACTCCAGCTCACCGCCCAATCCCGCATCTATAACGTGCTGGCCCGAACCCTGGCCGCCCACATGGCCGGCCGCAACCAGGAACAACAGGGCCAGCCGTCCGAGGCGGGATTCGAAATCGCCGATTTCACGGTGTATTCCATCAACGACGAACTCTATTCCGTGGCGGAAATCACCGAAACCGCCCAGCGCACCAGCGTGCCCATTACCGACATGATCTTTATCGCCGACGGCGATTCCATGCTGTATGTGATGTTTACCGACCTGTGCCGGGAATGCCCACACCTTGTCGAGCGCAGGACGACCAGCACCCGCCCAGGGCCATTATCACCCGCCCCACGCCGCGGGACTATGAGCGGCTGCGCGAGTTCACGCTCGCCCTAACCGCCCGCGGCCGCCTGTCGACGCCCAACCGGTGCGCATCGCTATGCTGGGATGATGTGAATAGGAAAGAATTAATCCAATTCCTGCATGAATATCCCAGCATTGTTGCGGTGACGGACCACCCGAAGCACGACAACCTCACGGTGGAATTTGCCGATGGTACTGTAACCAAGTTCAACCCCAACATGCTGGGGGGACCGGATGACATCGACATTCTCCTCATCAAACGAATATTGCACGCAATGGACATTGCGATAGCGAACCAGGAACTCCCCGGCAAAGTATTATTGCCCGAGGCCCAGCCGCTGGTCCGCAGCGCCGACTACTTCCTCGAATGCGGCCCAACTACCCCGGTCGCGGTGGCCTGGCTCACCGACTTTATCGGCATGGGGCTTGGGGCTCTCCGCGACGATACCTTGCGGATCATCGACGAAACCCAGCTGCCAGAGAACCACGATGAATTCGACGACCTGCAGCTACGCAGCCGGGCCCTGGAAAACCTTCATGCGGCCTCCGAATATCTTGCCGTGGCCGAATTCGGGTTAGGGCCCAACATTGTGGGAGTCACTAGGCCAATGGACAACGAATCCGCCTGGTTCGCGGACGTCCAAGAGATGGAAATGGCCATGCGGCAGCTCTCGGAAGACACCAATTCCATGTGGGTGGCAATCCCCGCCCACGCCAGCCGATTCCTGCTGGTCAATGGCATGGCCTCGCCGGCGGAATGGCATGCGGTGCTCGACCTGTTAGAAGAAACAATGCAATTCGACAACAGTATTTACCCCGTGCCGCACATCATTGTTGACGGTCAGTGGGAGGAACGCCCCCACCACCGGACACGGATTGGGGCAACGATTCCGGCGGCTGCAACTCTACGCCCGGCAGCACATCTACCACTTCCTCGACCCCAGGCTGTTCGAAGACGACACCATTGCGGAAATCGGCCAATACTCCATCTATGCCATCAACGATGAGCTGTTTTCCCTCACAGTGGTGCCGGAACACGTGCCCTGCACGAGCGTGCCCCTCACCGACCTGATCTTCTTCGATCGGGGCGATACCGATGCAGGGGGCGCTGGTGCGGCGGGAGGAACTGGTCGAAAAACTTCCCCCACCTGATTCAACCCCACGAGGAAGTGCACCCGCCGCGGTTCCGGGTGTTTCAGCCCACGCCGGCGGAATTCGCGCAACTACCCCGGTGGGAATAGCCGGTTCCGGTGGGCAACGGGGGCGGCCGTGAGCGTCGCAAAGCTATGCTTGACTGGTATGAAACGGGAAGAATTCATCGAATACCTGCGTGCCTACCCCGGTGTGACGTCAGTGTCCAAAATCCAAAGCGACGACGCGCCCGAATGGTCCACGCTGGAACTGCTTTTTCGACGACGGGACGAAAGTCAACCTCAACCCCGACGTGCTGAGCACCTCCGACACGGACGACATTGACATTGGAGCCACCGAAAAAATCCTCCAGGCCCTGGACGCGGAACGCCGCAGCGCGCAGGACGGACAAGCATCCGTGCCGGTTCTTCCCCTGGTCCGCAGCCTGGCGTTCGCCATCCAATATCGGGAAATGTCATCCGGCGCGTTCACCTGGCTGACGGATTTCATCGGCTACGGCATAGCGCTCGAAGACGCCGAACTGCTCAACCCTCAACGCCAACAACAACCCGGCCGGCTACGATGCCCTCCAGCTACAAAGCCAGGCGTTTGACAACCTGCACAAAACCATGACCGAGGACTATTTCTCCCTCGTGGAATTCGGGCTGGGCCCCAATGTGGTGGCCATGCCCGCCCCCGAGGGCAACGAGTCGGCCTGGTTCGCTGACATTCCCGTCATGGAATACCTCATTGACTACCTTTCCGAGCAGAGCGGCACCCCCTGGGTGGTGATTCCGGCCACCCGCAACCAACTATTCTTCGTCAACACTGCCGCCACCGCAGAAGAATGGGGCGCCCTGCTCGATGCGTTAGAACCTACGATCGAATACCACAATGGCATTTACCCGCTCCCGCACAGCATTATCGACGGCCAGTGGGTAGAACAACCCATCGACACGGAAACGGAGTGGGGGCGGCGGCTCCACACGCTGCAATTGCAGGCCCGCACCATAAGCTACAACGCTCAGGCGGAAGTGCTATCGGCTACCGAAAATAACATTGCCAGCTACAAAGCACTCTCCATTACCACCGTGGATGGCGCTGAACACGATATGTCGTTTGCCCTCGTCCCGGAGGCCTGGATCACCACCAGCGTGCCCCGGACTGACCTGCTGTTTTTCGAATCCGGCAACTCGGGCACCATGGTGCCCTGGCAAGGTGTTGTCGACCGGTTACCGCACCTTATTGAGCAACAACCCGACGTCCATCCACCCCGCTATACTGTGAAACGCCCCACACTTCAAGAGATGGAGCTATTGCAATTGCTCGGCCTGTAGCGAGAAATTGTTTACCCCACGGCCAGCATTGCGCTGGGGAATCTTATTGGTGTAATGCGATGACTAGATAACAGCCATACGATCAAAGGTTCGAATTTTTATTGGGGTGGGGTTTGCGGGTTGGGGGCGGCATAGGATACCACAGTGTGCGCTCATCTGCGATTACTCTCTGAAGTATGGACAGAGAACGGCTCATTCGGATTCTTCGGGACTACCCGGGAATCACCCACGTGTCCACAAAGTCCGGCGCCCTGGCCCTGAAATTCGCGGACGGAACTACCGTGGACATGAACCCGAACCTGGCCAAGCCGATCACCCCGGGCGAAACCGAGGCCGAATGCGTGGATCGGGTGCTGCGTTCCATCGCCATCATGCAGCGCACCCCGGGTATGGGAAACACCGGCGGGCTGTCCCTTTTCGCACACGATTCCCCTGGTGCGGGGCGCCGACTATTTTCATGAGCTTCGGCCCAGCCGCCCCATCGCCCTCAGTTGGATCACCGACTTTGTGGGGTTCGGCCTGGCCATCGACCAGCCTGGCATGCGGTGCGTCATCAATGAGCCATTATTGCCCGCGGACCACGACAAATTCGACGCACTCCAGTTGCAAAGCCAGGCCATTGACAACCTGCATGCCCTGGTTCCGACCATCGTCACCGAGCAGACCGGGCTGGGGCCGGGGGTGCTGGTGGTCTCCCAGCCGACGGGGAGCGAAACCGCATGGTTTGCCGACGTCCGGGCCATGGGCGGCTGCTGTCAGACCTGGAAAACCCCGCCCCGACAGCGCCGACAGTGCCGGGGGCGGAGGCCGGCACGTGGGTGGTCATCCCCGCCAGCCGGCACCGGCTCTACCTGGTGAACACCGCGGTGTCCAACGAGATCTGGGACAAACTGGTGTGGGAGCTAGAATTCACCCTATCCGACCACGAGGCTGTTTACCCGGTGCCGCACACCATTGTGGCCGACCGGTGGGTGGAATGGCGGCCGGAGCCCACAACGAATTGGCGGCAACAACTGGGCATGGTGCGGTTTGCCGCCCAACAGCGGATCTACCAAACCCAGGCGCAACTCCTCCAGGAAGAATCCGGTCGCAGCGGGTACGACAGCAGCGACCACACCATCGCCCCTACAGTATTTACCTGGTGCAGGACCAGCCCCGGTCGCTCGCATTCGTGCCCGCGGCAACGCTCGGCCACCAGCATTCCCATCACCGACCTGGTGGTGTTCAGATGCGACAGGGTGGTGGCGCTCGTGTCCCCGGAAGAAAGCCACCCGGGAATTCCCGGACTTCATGATCCCCCAACCAGGCCTCCACCCACCCCGACTCCTTGGAGTCCACCCACACCCACCCAGTTTGCGCGACTGAAATCACTCGGCATGTGAGCGGGCGTGACCTGCGGATTAGGTAAAAACGTAAAAGCATGGCATGATCTTTCCTGTTGTTTCAACAAACGGGACGTGGCGCAGCTTGGGAGCGCATCTGCTTTGGGTGCAGAGGGTCGCAGGTTCAAATCCTGTCGTCCCTGACGGAAACCCCCGGGGAGCATGGAAAATTTTATGCACCTCGGGGGTTTAAACCAGTATAAGCCCGATTATCTCTAGGAGAATTGCTCGTGAAAAGTTCCGTCGAAAAGCTGAACGATACCCGAGTCAAGATGACCGTGGAGGTTCCGTTCGAGGAACTCACTAACGAAATTGACCAGGCGTATAAAACCATCGCAGCTTCGGTAAACATTCCCGGTTTCCGCAAGGGCAAAGCACCCCGCAAGCTTATCGACGCCAGGTTCGGCCGGGGTCCGGTCCTAGAGCAGGTCGTAAACGACGCACTGCCCTCCCGGTACGAGGCTGCCATAGCGGAAAACCAGCTTGTGCCCCTAGGCCAGCCCAAACTCGACCTCACCAAGATCGAAGACGGTGACGTCATCGAATTCACCGCCGAAGTCGATGTGCGCCCCGACATCACCCTGCCCGACTTCAACGAGGTGTCCGTGCAGGTGCCTGCCCTGGGCGACGAAGAAGAAGCCGTGAACAAAGAACTCGACCGGCTGCGGGAACGGTTCGCCGAGCTGACGGACGTAGATGAGCCGGTCGCCGAAGGCAACTTCGTCACCATCGACATCAAAGCCGTCGACGCTGAAGGCAACCCGGTCGACGACCTCGCCGCCGACGCCCTGTCCTATCAGGTGGGTTCCAAAGACCTCATGGACGGCCTCGACGATGCCATCATCGGCAAAAACAAGGGTGACGAAGTCACCTTCACGGAAAACGACAACACCATCACCGTCACCATCAACGCCGTGAGCACCGCACCCCTGCCCGAAGTCGACGAAGACTTCGTGCAGCTGGCCTCCGAATTCGACACCGTTGATGAACTCCGCGCCGATCTGCGGGAACAAGCTGTCGCCTACCTGAAGAACGAACAGGCCGGCGCCATCCGGGACGCCGTGCTGGACAAGGTGCTGGCCGAAACCCCCTTCGAAGTGCCAGCAGGTATGGTCGACGAACAGCCCACGCTGCCCTGCACCAAATCTTCGGCGAACTCGCCCACGACGAAGACTTCATGAACCGCGTCCTAGAGGCCCAAAAACTCCTCCATGGAACAGTTCATGGCCGAATCAAGCAGCACGCCGAAAAGGACCTGCGCGTCCAAATCTTCCTCGACGTGCTGGCGGAGCAGGAAAAGCCCGAGGTGTCCCAGCAGGAACTCACTGAGCACATCGTTTTCACCGCCCGCTCCTACAACATGTCGCCGGAGGAATTCATGTCCCAGGTGACCAAGGGCAACCAGCTCGGTGCACTCTTCGCCGACATCACCCGGGGCAAAGCCTTGGCCGCCGCCCTGTGCCGGGTGAACGTCACCGATGAAACCGGTGCCACCATCGACCCGAAGGAATACTTCGCACCCGAAGCTGCCGAAGAAGCTGAAGCCGCCGAATCCACCGAGGATGCGACGGACAACGCCTAAGGCGCGCGTCGACAAAGCAACTCTACTAAGCCCAGCGACCACCATATCGCTGGGCTTTTTCGACGCACCCACGCCGCCACGACGCTGATAGCGAACAATAGGGTTTTTCCCGCGACGTCATTGTATGGTGGACACCTAGAAACCCACACAAAACTGTAAGGAGTATTAGTCCATGTCCACACCCGGTTTCAACCTCAGCGACTCCGTTTACGAACGATTGCTCCGCGATCGCATTATCTTCCTCGGAACCCAAGTCGACGACGAAATTGCCAATAAACTGTGCGCCCAAATCCTCCTCCCTGTCCGCCGAAGACCCCACCCGCGACATTTCGCTCTACATTAATTCCCCCGGCGGCTCCGTCACCGCAGGCATGGCCATTTACGACACCATGACCTATTCGCCCTGCGACATTGCCACCTACGCCATGGGCCTGGCGGCCTCCATGGGCCAATTCCTCCTCACCGGCGGCACCAAAGGCAAACGCTACGCCCTGCCGCACGCCCGCATCATGATGCACCAACCCTCCGCAGGCGTGGGCGGTACCGCAGCCGACATTGCCATCCAGGCCGAACAATTCGCCCAAACCAAACGGGAAATGGCGGAACTCATCGCGGAACACTCCGGTCAAACCTTCGAACAAATCACCAAAGACTCTGACCGGGACCGGTGGTTCACCGCCCAACAAGCCCTCGAATACGGCCTCGTCGACCACGTTATTACCGCAGCCCAAGGCCCCATCGCCAACTAATAGAGGAACATTAACTACCATGACCAACGGAATGTCCAACGAAATGCACTTACCCACCGCCCGCTACGTGCTCCCCTCCTTTATCGAGCAATCCGCCTACGGCACCAAAGAAACCAACCCCTACGCCAAACTCTTCGAAGAACGCATCATCTTCCTCGGGACCCAAGTCGACGACACCTCCGCCAACGACATCATGGCTCAACTCCTCGTCCTCGAAGGCCTCGACCCCGACCGGGACATCACCATGTACATTAATTCCCCCGGCGGTTCCTTCACCTCACTCATGGCCATCTACGACACCATGCAATATGTTCGCCCCGACGTGCGCACCGTATGCCTAGGTCAGGCCGCATCCGCAGCCGCCGTCCTCCTGGCCGCAGGGGCCCCCGGCAAACGCGCTGCCCTGCCGAACGCCCGCGTGCTCATCCACCAGCCCGCCACCGAAGGCGCCCGAGGTCAAGTGTCCGACCTGGAAATTCAGGCCGCCGAAATCCAACGCATGCGCACCCTTATGGAGGAGACCCTCGCCCGGCACACCGGACGCAGTGCCGAACAAATTAGCGAAGACACAGACCGGGATAAAATCCTCACTGCCCAAGAAGCATTGGAATATGGAATAATCGACCAAGTTTTTGATTATCGAAAACTCAACGCATAATCCAAATACATTAAACACTCGCCACATCACCTCATCCGCCTAAAAACCGCGGGTGAGGTGATAGTGTTGGAGGGTAATTCAACGCAGCTCGCAGCGGCTAACTGATCAACGACTAACGACCAACGATTCACCATAGGCGCCAACAACCAAGAGCTTTAAAAAGAACAGAAAGAGGCTTTGACCTTTCATGGCACGTGCTCACGAAACCACTGATCTACTTACATGTTCATTCTGCGGGAAAAGTCAGAAGCAAGTGAAGAAGCTCATCGCCGGCGGCGGTGTGTTCATCTGCGACGAATGCATTGAACTGTGCAATGAAATCATCGAAGAAGAACTCGCTAAATCCTCCAAACCCCAAGAAGACCAAACCACCGGGCTGCCCCGCCCCTCGGAAATCGCGGCCTTCCTAGATAAATACGTTGTCGGGCAAGACGAAGCCAAGCGTATCCTTGCCGTGGCGGTCTACAACCACTACAAGCGGGTCCGTGCCGAAGACGCCCGCACCCTAGGCGGGCGCAAATACCGCGATGACGACACCGAACTGCAAAAATCCAACATTCTCATGCTTGGCCCCACCGGTTCCGGGAAAACCTACCTCGCCCAAACACTTGCCCGACTTCTCGACGTTCCCTTCGCTATTGCCGATGCCACCAGCCTCACCGAGGCCGGCTACGTTGGCGAAGACGTAGAAAACATCCTCCTTAAACTGCTGCAGGCCGCCGACTTTGATGTGCAGCGTGCCCAACGGGGCATCATCTATGTCGACGAGGTGGACAAAAATCTCCCGCAAGTCTGATAATCCCTCCATCACCCGGGACGTGTCCGGGGAAGGTGTGCAGCAGGCCCTGCTGAAAATCCTGGAAGGTACCGTTGCTTCCATCCCACCGCAGGGTGGTCGGAAACACCCCAACCAGGACTTTATCCAACTCGACACCTCAAACATTCTCTTCATCGTCGCCGGAGCATTCGCCGGCCTGGAGAAAAGTGATCGAAGCGCGCCGGGGCAAGAAAGCACTGGGTTTTGGTGCGGAAATACCCTCGAAGGCCGACCAGAATGACATGGAGATCTTCAAGTACGTGTCCCCGGAGGATTTGGTGAAGTTCGGGATGATCCCCGAATTTATCGGTAGGCTGCCGATCGTGGCAACTGTTGGAAACCTGGACCAGAAATCCCTGGTGAAAGTCCTCACCGAGCCGAAGAACTCCTGGTGAAGCAGTATCAGCGTCTGTTCGACATGGACCGGGTCGAGTTATTATTCGAAGACGATGCGTTGGAAGTGATCGCGGACAAGGCCCCTAGATCGCGGCACCGGGGCGCGGCCTGCGGGCCATCATGGAAGAGATATTGCTTCCGATCATGTTCGAAGTGCCGGACCGAAAAACGTGGAGCAAGTCATCATTACCGCGGCGGCGGCGCAGGGGAACAGAAGAGCCAATTATTATCGAACATGCTGGCGAACAGTCGGCTTGAGGGAGTTGTAATTATCGGGGTAATTCCCCCGTGATTGTGACACCGGAACACCGATAGGTTGGCGTCGATAAGCGGTCGGAAACCGGGACGGATAATTCGAAAATCGTCATCCCTTGAGCGCCAAAACGCTTGAGGGGATGAGCTGGTTAGAGGAATAAATTGGGGGAGATATCGTAGGCGGAATCTGCGGATACTTCCTCTAATTCCCCGGTTTCAATCATGGACACGTACGAAATCTGGTCGCGGGAACGAATATGCGATGTCAAAAACGCCAACACCGTATCCACCGCTAAATGCGCCATACCCGTGGTATTTGCGTCATCCATCATGTCAATGTTGTACAGATTAATGGTGGTATTTCGCACGCTTACCCGGAACATGGCGATGGAGGCAATGAGGGTGAAAATGTCCTGGGCGGAAATACCCGGCCGGAATGCCCCCATATCTTGCCCCTGCATGAGCAGCTTATCGAGTTGTAATGTGATGCTTGACTGGTCGGCAAGCGGCTGCCCCTCCAGCAAACTGGCGTGGTTCATGAGGTTTTCCACCAGCAGCAACCGCACCGCCTCGGGGTGGTTGGCGTACCGGTAGTACACGGCCTCAACGATCTTTTGCACCCCATCGACGGGAACCTCGGAATCAATTCCATCTCGGTAATGGTGGGGCGTAATTGCTTAATGGCCAGCACCAGACACCGCTGGTACAGTCCCTTTTTGTCGCCGAAATGATAGTGAATCATCCGCTTTGACATGCCAGATTCCTTGGCGATTGCCTCCAGCCTGGTGTCATTAAAGCCTAATTCGGCGAATTTTTTTAGCGCTACCTCAAGCACCGTTTCTGGCGTTGATTCAATGGTATTGCTCATCTTTGTGCTCGTATGAACCTCCATTCCTAACACATGGGGGTGGCTGTCTGTCATGATGAAATCTCCTCAGAAATGGTAGATCTTTGGAAAAAGGCGTGAAAAAGATGCGCGATTTCTTATGCGACCCTTATTGCCAAAGATAGTCTAATCTTTGTAGCTGGTCTGCTCCCGGCCTAGTAATCACGCAATTCGCACCCACATTTCAACCCGAATGGGGGTAATTTTGGCCCCGGTTGTGGGAATCTTAGGGATTTTCGACTATTGAAATGTGGTTTTGTCGGTTGTAGACGTCGCTCAGGTGGTTAAACATTTGTTCTAAGCGTGACCCAGTATAGCTTCGAAGTATGGCAAGAACCACAAAACGGGGGCAACGTGAACCGTCATGCGGGATGTGACAAACGTGGCACACAGTAACCCACCATTGGGCACATAATTTCGATAGGCTAAGAGGTGTTACGAAAACGCTTGGTACCAGGTTGCGTGCTACTCCTGGTAACTAGCGTTTAATTGTGAACCTATTAAGTTTCAAGGAGATTTCATGACCCAGACCGTCAAGAAGATTGCCGTGACCGGCGCAGCTGGCCAGATCGCCTACTCCCTGCTGTGGCGCATTGCCAACGGCGATGTGTACGGGCAAAGACACCCCATTGAGCTGCAACTGCTGGAAATCCCGGTGGCGCTCGGCGGCGCCGAGGGTGTGGCCATGGAGCTGAATGACTCTGCATTCCCACTGCTCAAAAACATTGTGGTCACCGACAAACTGGAAGAAGCCTTCGACGGCACCAATGCCGCATTCCTGGTGGGTGCCATGCCGCGCGGCAAGGGCCAAGAGCGCTCCGACCTGCTCGCCGCCAACGGTAAAGATTTTTCGGACCCCAGGGCAAGGCCATCAACGACCATGCCGCCGACGACATTCGGGTGCTGGTCGTGGGCAACCCGGCCAATACCAATGCCCTGATCGCCATGCACGCCGCCAAGGATGTGCCCAACGATCGGTTCAACGCCATGATGCGGCTTGACCACAACCGGGCCCTGTCCCAGCTGGGGGAGAAGCTGGGCCGCGACAAGAACGACATCAACGACCTGGTGGTGTGGGGCAACCACTCCGCCACCCAATTCCCCGGACCTCACCTACGCCACCATCGGGCTCCGATTCGGTCATGGACCTCATCGACCACCACTGGTATGTGGATGAGTTCATTCCGCGGGTGGCCAAGCGTGGTGCGGAAATCATCGAGGTCCGTGGCAAGTCCTCCGCAGCTTCCGCCGCCTCGTCCGCCGTCGACCACATGCACGACTGGATCAATGGCACCGAGCGCTGGTCCACCGCCGCAATCCCGTCCGATGGCTCCTACGGTGTGCCGGAAGGCCTGCTGTTTGGCTTCCCGACCGTTGCCCGCGGTGGCGAATGGCAGATCGTTGATGGGCTAGAGCTCAACGACTTCCAGAAGAAGCGCATTGCCGCCAACGCGGCAGAGTTGGCGGACGAAAAAGCCGCCGTCGCTGATTTGCTCTAACCTTGTTAGGCTTTACGACGCTGGCCGGGCGTCGTAAAGCAAGAACTATAATCTGCGCGGACCAGTGCCTTAAGATGTAGACCATGGCTGAAAATAACCGCGCAGACAAACTACCCAAATCGTGGGATCCCGCAACCGTCGAAAGTGCCCTCTACCAGGGAATGGGTAGACCGAGGCTACTTTCACCGCCGACGTGAATTCCCCAAACCGGCGTTTAGTATTGTCCTGCCGCCGCCCAACGTTACCGGCCAATTACACATGGGGCACGCCCTCGACCACACCCTCATGGATGCCATAGCCCGCCGCAAACGCATGCAAGGCTATGAGGTGCTATGGCTCCCCGGTATGGACCACGCCGGCATCGCCACCCAATCCAAGGTGGAGGCCCGGCTGAAAGAAACCGAAGGAAAAACCCGCTGGGACTACAGTCGGGAAGAATTCATCGCCAAGGTATGGGAATGGAAGCGCGAATTCGGCGGCACCATCGGCGAACAAATGCGCGCCATCGGCGACTCCGTTGACTGGTCCCGGGAACGCTTCACCCTCGACGAAGGGCCTATCCCGGGCCGTCCAAAACCATTTTTAAGCAACTTTACGACCGGGGGCTTATTTACCGGGCACACCGCCTCATTAACTGGTCGCCGGTGCTCGAAACCGCCGTCTCCGACATCGAGGTGGTGTACAAAAGACGTCGACGGGGAACTGGTTTCCATCCGCTACGGCTCGTTAGACGACGACCAACCCCATGTTGTGGTCGCCACCACCCGGTGGAAACCATGCTTTGGCGACGTGGCCGTGGCCGTCCACCCCGATGACGAGCGGTACCGCGACCTGGTGGGCACCCGCCTGCCCCACCCCTTCATCCCCGACCGCAGCATGATCGTGGTCGCCGACGACTATGTGGATCCCGAATTCGGCACCGGCGCCGTGAAAAATCACCCCGCCCACGACCCCAACGACTATGCCCTGGGCCTGCGCCACAACTCGACATGCCCACCATCATGGATGCCACCAGGGCATCATCGCCGGCACCGGCACCATGTTCGACGGCATGGACCGGTTCCGAAGCCCGGGTAAAAATCCGGGAAGAACTCGCCAAACAGGGCCGCATCGTCGCCGAAAAACGCCCCTACCAGCACTCCGTCGGACATTCTGAACGCTCCGGGGAACCCATCGAACCCCGGCCTCGCTGCAATGGTTCGTCAAAGTCGACGAACTGGCACGCATGGCCGGCGACGCCATCCGGGAAGGCGACACCACAATACATCCCACATCGGCCGAACCCCGCTACTCGACTGGTCGACGACATGCACGACTGGACCATTTCCCGGCAACTCTGGTGGGGACACCGCATCCCCATCTGGTACGGGCCCGATGGGGAAGTGGTGTGCCTCGGCCCCGACGACGAAGTTCCCGAGGGCTACACCCAAGACCCGGACGTACTCGACACCTGGTTTTCCTCCGCCCTCTGGCCGTTCTCCACCATGGGCTGGCCCGAGAAAACCCCCGAACTGGAGAAGTTCTACCCAACATCCGTGCTGGTCACCGCCTACGACATCCTGTTCTTCTGGGTGGCCCGCATGATGATGTTCGGCACCTTCGCCGGCCTCACCACCCCGAAATTCTCGGGTCCGGCCGGGACGGCGCCCCAAATCCCATTCACCGACCTATTCCTCCACGGCCTGGTGCGCGACGAACACGGCCGGAAGATGAGCAAGTCGCTAGGGCAACGGCATCGACCCCATGGACTGGGTGGCTGAATACGGTGCCGACGCGCTCCGCTTCACCCTGGCCCGCGGCTCCAACCCGGGCGTGGACCTGCCGCTCGGCGCCGACGCCGCCCAAAGCTCCCGGAACTTCGCCACCAAACTCTTCAACGCCACCCGGTTTGCCCTCATGAACGGCGCCCACGTTGCCGGTATCCCAGATGTCGCCGACCTCACCGACGCCGACAAGTGGATCCTCGGCCGACTGGAACAAGTGCGCGCCGCCGTCGACGACTACCTGGATCGTTACCAGTTCGCCAAGGCCAACGAGGCCCTGTATCAGTTCACCTGGAATGAATTCTGCGACTGGTACCTGGAAATAGCGAAAAGTCCAGCCGGGGAGGTCACCCAGCGGGTCTTGGGCTATGTGCTCGATACTCTCCTGCGGCTCCTACACCCCACCATGCCGTTCGTTACCGAAACCCTGTGGCGGGCCCTCACCGACCAGGAATCCCTCAACCTGGCCACCTGGCCCACCCCCTCCGGCATCGTCCTGGACGATACTGCCGCCCGGCGCGTCGCCGACGTGGAAAAAGCTGGTTACCGAGATCCGGCGGTTCCGGTCCGATCAGGGGTGAAGCCCTCCCAGAAGGTGCCGCCCAGCTGGATTTCGCCGCCTGGATCTGGACGGTCAGGAGCATGTGGTGCGGTCCCTCGCCCGGGTCACCGCGCCCGAGGCGGGTTTCGCTACGACCGCCGCCATTGAGGTGCGGCTTTCGGTGGGCACCGTGGTGGTGGCGTTGGACACGTCGGGTACCGTCGATAAGGCTGCGGAGCGGAAACGGTTGAGAAGGATTTGGCCGCGCAGCAGAAAGAACTGGATTCCACCAGCAGAAGCTGGCCAATGAGGCGTTTCTTGCCAAGGCCCCGGCCGCGGTGGTTGCGAAGATCACGGAGCGGCAGCGGATTGCCACGGAAGAGGTGGCCCGCATTAGTGCCCGGCTGCGAGAGCTTGAGGGGTAGACCATGGTGGAGTTTAACGATGAGGGTTTGAGCCTGCCCATTGATATGGGTGATGGTGCCGCGACGGATGCCGACAAGCCGGTGGTGCGGGGAGGTGACCGCGGCGGATATGGCCGCGTTGGCCGAGGTGGAGGCCGAGTTGGATCAGCGGTGGAATGAAACCACGATTGATCCCACCCTGAGCCGCATGGAGCTGCTCATGGATTTGTTGGGCAACCCGGAGCGGTCGTTTGCCACGATCCATGTGGCCGGGACGAATGGGAAAACCTCCACGGTGCGGATGATTGAGTCGCTGATGCGGGCGTTTCACCGTCGCACCGGGCGGACCACGAGCCCGCACCTGCAATTGGTGACCGAGCGGATCGCTATTGATGGTCGGCCGTTGCATCCGCAGGATTATGTGCGGATTTGGCGGGAGATTCAGCCGTATGTGGAGATGGCTCGATGCGGAGAGTGTGAAGCAGGGCGGGCCGCGGCTGTCGAAGTTTGAGGTGTTGACCGCCATGGCCTATGCGGCTTTCGCGGATGCGCCGGTGGATGTTGCCGTTGTCGAGGTGGGGTTGGGGGGCCGGTGGGATGCTACGAATGTGATTAATGCTGATGTGGCGGTGATTACCCCTATTGGTTTTGGACCACATGGATTATTTGGGGACACCATTGCGGAGATTGCCGCGGAGAAGGCGGGCATTATTAAGCAGCGGTGGGATCTTGATGACCCTGTTGACGCCGCCCGATAATGTGGCGGTGATTGGGGAACAAGATCCGGCGGCGCTCACGGTGGTGTTGGAGCGTGCGGTGGCGACGGATGCGGCGGTGGCCCGGTACGGCATGGAGTTCGGGGTGGTGGAGTCGAGTATTGCGGTGGGGAGCCAGCAGGTGACTCTTCGGGGGCTTGCGGCGAGTATCCCGATATTTTTCCTGCCGCTTTCTGGGGCGCATCAGGCCCATAATGCGGCGGTGGCGTTGGCCGCGGTTGAGGCGTTTGGGGCTGGCGCCGGCCGGAGCCTGGATCTTGATGTGTTCGGGAGGGGTTTGCTGCGGTGGAGTCGCCGGGGCGGTTGGAGCGGGTTCGGTCCGCACCTACGGTGTTTCTTGATGCGCCCATAATCCGCATGGGGCGCGTGCCCTGGCCCAGGCTCTCGAACGTGATTTCGATTTCACTCGGCTGGTGGGGGTGGTGTCGGTGCTGGGGATAAGGATGTTCGCGGGATTCTCCGGGAACTAGAGCCGTGCCTGCACGAGCTGGTGGTCACCCAGAACACGAGCCCCGGGTGTTGCCGGCCGAGGAATTAGCCGATATTGCCCGGGAGATTTTTGGCGAGGAGCGGGTTCATGTGGCCCAGGATTTGCCGGGCGCGGTGGAGTTGGCCGTGGAGTTAGCGGAGGACACCGAGGTGCAGTCGGGTGCCGGGGTGATTATTACCGGTTCCGTGGTGACGGCGGGGAGGCCCGAACATTATTTGGAAAGGAGCCCGCATGAGTGGGGCGCGTGGTGACGATTCGGTAGATGCATCCGGTGCGGCCCGGTCGGCGGCTGCTGTGGGGAGTATGGTCCGTTGGGGCCGGGTCACGCCCCGTGAAGGATCCGCTGAAGGGGCTGCGGGAGTGATGGCCGGCGCCATGGGCATGGAGGCCACGACGTTTTTATTTGGCGCTCACGGTGATTCTGCGGGTTGATGGTGGCGCCTATTGGACCACTGTGAATTGGGTGTCGATCACGGTGTTGGCCACCTTGATGCTGGTGATGAGTTTTTTCCAGGGCAAGTCGTGGGCGGTGCCGGTGAATATTGGGTTACAGGTTGTGGCCTTATTCGGATTTATTATCCATCCAGCTGTTGGGGTGGTTGCAGTGCTGTTTGCCGTGGTCTGGTGGTACATTTTGTACCTGCGGCGGAATCTACTGGAGCGGATGAAACGGGGATTATTGACGACCCAGCACACCTAGTCGCCGGTTGCCGTTCGCTGCTGTCCAAGCCGGTTGCCTTGCCCGCGGTTAGAGCCACCGGGTCGCCGGTGGGGCTGGCGGGATTGTTGGCGTTAGTGCGGCGGCGGGTGTGGTAGCCCATGATTCCAATGCTCACCAGGCTGATGAGGGCGACGAGAAGCAGTGGGCTGGCCATGGCGAGGGCGAGGGGGCGGACGAAAGCCCGGCCGGTGTGGGACACGATCGTCATAAAGGTGGGGATACGCCACCAGTCGGTGAAATAATCCCCCACAAACCAGATGATGGTGAAGCTCATGGCCCAGAATATGCTGAATGGCACCCAGGCGCGGCGGCGCACCGGACTGGTTTTAGGGAAGGCGAGTAGCACCATGCCTAAGAGCGCGAGCATGGGCACGACCGCAACTCCTATGGGCGGCAGCACGAGGGTGAACCCCAGGTCGGCGCCGAGCAGCGCCCGCACCCGAATATGCACGAGCGCCACCAGGTAGTATCCGATGACGGCGGTGCTGATCCACGCAAGCACCATGGTGTGCCGGTGGCTGCGGACCGGCCGGGGGTAACTGGCGCTTGTCGACGCCGCGCCGGGTGTTGTGCTTTTCGACGCCTGTCGGGCGCGGACACCCCGCACCATGATATAGGTGTAGGCTATTAATGCTAAGGCGCCGACGATGGTTGCGCACCACATCCACGCATGGGTGACCCCCAGGTTGGTGAGCCACCCTACCAGGGGAAAATACTGGTTGCGGCCGTCAATCGTGTCGGTGGGAAGCCAAATCTCCAACAGGATCATGGCCCAGAAAAACCCAAACGGGGCCCGTAACTCCGACCATAAATGCCGGTAGCCGGGTGGGAAAATCCACAGGATTGCACCGCTGGCAATGAGGGCCGGAATGTAGAGCGTGGATTGGTAAACCAGGCCGTAGAAAACCCAACCATACAGGCCAAAAATGGGGCGAAAGAGCAGGCCAATATTGGGCACGAGAATGGCGGCCAACAGCCACCAGAGCATCATGTAGTGGCGGGTGCTGCGGAGCCGACGGGCGGAGTAGTCATGAATGTGAGCTGAAGGTTGGGTGCTCATGGTGACAGGATAAGCACCCACAGACATTTATGTGAAAAAAGTTATGAATTGGTTATAGTTCAGGGGTAGCGGTGGGAGTTTTGCGATAGACTTTTTCCCCATGACTGAACGTACCCTTATTTTGATTAAACCCGACGGTGTGAAAAACGGCCACGTGGGTGACATCATTGCCCGCATTGAGCGTAAAGGCCTGAAATTTGTGGCCATGGACCTGCGGGTGGCCGACCGGGCCACCGCGGAAAAACATTATGCGGAACACGTCGATAAGCCATTTTTCGGCGAGCTCGTCGACTTCATCACATCCGTCCCGCTCGTCGCTGGCGTGATTGAGGGGCCGCGTGCCATTGATGCGTGGCGGCAGCTCGCCGGCGGCACTGACCCCGTGGGCAAGGCCACCCCCGGCACCATCCGTGGCGACTTCGCCCTCAACGTTGCCGAAAACGTGGTGCACGGTTCCGACTCGCCGGAATCCGCCGCCCGCGAAATCGCCATCTGGTTCCCCAACCTATAACCCCACCACAAACCCCGGTCCCGGCCCAGTGATGGTCGGGATTTTCTCGTGACAAATCGCATAGTGACCGGGGTGGGCACACCATAACCTGGACACTATGCGGGATTTCAATAAAACCACCATGGCGTTTACCGTGGTGTGGGTGATGTGGGGCATCATTAGCGTGAGCTACACCGGCTCCACTCGGGGTGTTTTTCTCCCCAGCCTCATGGCGTGGCTGGCGTTCTGCGGCACCCACTGGGTGGTTTTCCTCCTGGTGAAAAACCTCACCACCTGGGTTGTGGCCCTCGTCATTGCCATCCAGCTCATTTTCGCCATCATTTTGTGGCTGCTCATGCCCGGTCCGGTGCTCCTGTTTATCACCCCTTACCTCATCAACATGGTGGTTTTCACCCTGCCCGGGCTCAAAGCCGACCTGATAAGCGGCATTATTCTGCTGCTCATTGCCAGCGGCATCAGCTTCATCGGCGACAAACCGCCCATACGCATCATCAGCGTGCTTGTGGTGCTCACCGGCTATATTCTGGTCAGTCGGGTCACGGTGGAGCTCAACGAAGCAAATGGCAAAGCCCTCAGCAAGGCCCACCAGGAAGCCGACCGGGAACGCATCGCCCGCGACATCCACGACCTGCTAGGCCAATCTCTGACCGTGGTGGCGCTCAAAGCCCAAATCATCGAACGGCTTTCCGCCGACCCGCATAATAAACAACAGGCCGCAGAAATTACCGCCATATCTCGGCAGGCCATTGGGGAACTCCGCTACACGGTTGCGCAACTGCGCTGCCACACCATGGATGAGGAACTCGAAGCCGCCACCCAAGCTCTCGAAGCTGCCGGAATGAAGGTCACGGTGCATCGCAATGGGAGAAATGCGGCACCGGGAATTCAGTTGGGTGCTCCGCAAGGCAGTCACCAATATCATTAGATATTCCCAGGCCACGGAGTGCACCATCACCATGAGTAATGGCGGGCTACAGATTAGCGATAACGGAATAGAGGGAGAAACCGCGCACCATGATGCGGAATTCGCCGAAGTTGCCCAGCGCATTACTCAAGCCGGGGCAGTTTTCGCCTCGAACATATGAACGGAACAACGATTACCGCCGAATTACGCTAATGCCACAAGGAATACTCTATGCAGCGTCACTCCACCGCACTCATGTTCACCGTGGTTTTGGCTTTTTTGGTGTGCAATAACACTCATCAACCTGCCTAACCATCAGGAAAGAATGATGCCCAGCCTCTTTGTGTGGGCGCTCATTTGCATAGTGCACTGCGTCTTCCACCAGTCGTTTTCCTACCTCGACACCACACCGGTTATCCCACCCCGCTACCTGCTTATCCTCCTCACCATCCAGGTGGGGTTCGGCATTGCTCTTTGGGCGCTCATTCACGACTATGCCATTCGCGCTCTCGTCCCCTATCTCGCCCACCTTTTGGTGTTCTGTGTCGCCCGATTATGGGTTTCCCTGGTGAGCGGCAGCGCCATTATCGGCGTTGGCATTATGCTCTCTTTGCTTATCGACGAAGCAACCCACAAGGCCACCATCATGGACCTGGTCGATTGCTTCCTCTTTATCCTGGCATCACGGCTCCTCCTGGAATTCGACAACCGGCGTCGACAAGCGAAAGAGCTTCGCCAACGCAAACACGACCGCGACCGCATTGCCCATGACGTCCACGAACTCCTCGGCGAATCACTCTCCACCATTATCAGAACCGCCCGCAGCATAGAAGCAACCACCACCGATGACAGTCTCAAGCAACAAACCACCGAGATCATGGGCATCTCCCAGCAAGCCATGCAAGAACTCCACTACACCGTTGCCCAACTTCGATCCCGCACCGTCGAAGAAGAAATCGAAGCCGCCACCCAAGCCCTCGAAGCCGCCGGCATCACCGCCATCATCCACCGTGACGGTACGCTCACCCACCAAGAATTCAGTTGGGTGCTCCGCGAAATTGTCACCAATGTCATCCGTCATTCCCACGCCACCAGGTGCGTCATCAATATTGGCAATAACCACCTTATTGTGCATGACAATGGTGTAGGCATCGGCACGCACAAACGCGGCAACGGCATCACCGGGGTCACCGAACGAGTCACCCAAGCCGGCGGAACCATCAACTTCAACCACGCCAACGGCACCAAAGTAACAGCAGTCCTACCCGCAACAACACACATAAGATAATTATTATGAGCATCCGAGTTTTAATCGCCGATGACCAAGACCTCGTACGAGGCGCCCTGAAAGTACTCTCAACCTCGAACCCGATATCAAAGTCGTCGCCGAACTCGGCAGCGGTGTGGGAGTGGCCGACGCTGTGAAAAAATACCGCGTTGACGTCGCTCTTCTCGATATCGAAATGCCCGATGTTAGCGGAATTGAAGCTGCTAAGACCTTGAAGGGTACCGATTGTGCCGTCATTATCGTCACCACCTTCGACCGCCCCGGATACTTCCAACGCGCGGTCGACGCAGGTAGTCAGCGGCTACGTTGTCAAAGACACCCGCCTGATGAGCTTGCCGCCGCCGTCCGCCGCGTACATCACGGACTTCGCGTCTTCGATAACCACCTGGTCGAGGCCGCCCGCCGCGCTGGCAATAACCCCCTCACGCCCCGCGAAATTGAAATCTGTAACGCGGCCAAAGACCACGCCAGCGTCGCCCAAATTGCCAACCGGATCTTCCTCAGCGAGGGTACCGTCCGGAACCACCTCTCGAACGTCATGGCAAAAACCGGGGCCCGTAACTATCACGAAGCCATTCACGCCGCCATCACAAAAGGCTGGTTATAGCACAAACCAGTCACAGGGCGGCTGGCGCTAGTGATAAAAGCAATAGAATTATGGAACAATAGGAACTTGTGTGCATGTTACTCCCTACCCCAATGGGAGCGCCGAACCTATAAGCCACACGATAAAGAAAACTAAATAACATACGTACGATTTACAGATGAAATCTATCACCAATCCGTGTGGCAGCACCTAGCAGTTTTTGCGGCATCTTTGCGCCCGGACGCCTGATAGAAGAATCCTCGCCAGGAGGAGAAATGGCTATAACAACTACATTCGATCGCAGTCAACTAGGCGACAAAATTCGAGTCTCACCGACTCGCCCCCGCAGTGGGATTCAGCTCCAAAGAATTCGTCTCCATACTCGCCAGCATCGGCCTGAAAAAAGCGGCACAATCCAACCTCACCCGGGACGAAGCACTCGCAGTGCTGGACTACCTCGACAAACACGACATCACCCCCACCCCCCAGCCCGTGAAAGTGCCCGGCCGGAAACCCGGACGGCCCCAAAAACTCACCCAAACACCGGCGAAAGCTACAGCGAAACCAGCGGCGAAAAACCAGGCCGGAAACCAGCTGCCGCTACCGCTACCAAGCCCGCGGCCCACACCGAGGAATTCACCGAAGAAGACAAACTCCGCTACCGGGTGGAAAAAAACGTGGAAAACGAGCTCAACCAGCTCAAAGAAAAAGCCCAACGCGACATCAACCACCGCATCGAACAAGGCATCCTCACCGAAGAAACCCCCACGGCAAAACCCGCCGCCGAGAAGGCCACCCCGGCGGCCGAACCGGAAACCGTGGAAGAACCCGGATACACTACCCCACTCTTCGTCGCCCCCTCATTCACCGCACCCACGATACCGACGGCCCCAACCCCGACCGACCACACCGACCCATTCGAATACGACGAAGACGATGATGACCGGCCAAAACGACGCCGCGGCAAACGCGGCACCGGCCGGGGCCGCAGCAACAAAACCGACGACCTGCTCTCTGATATCATCGACGACGAAGACATCACCGACGATGACGAAGATGACGACGATTTCATCTCCGAACCTCTCGCGCTCAAAGGCTCCACCAGGCTAGAAGCCCAACGCCGACGCCGCATGGAAATGCGGGAAGAATCCCGCAAAAAACGGCACATCGTCTCCGAAGCCGAATTCTTGGCGCGCCGGGAATCCGTCAACCGCACCATGGTGGTGCGGGAACGCCAACGCCACGACCACCCGGGTATCGTCACCCAAGTGGGCGTCCTGGAAGACGACATGCTGGTGGAACACTTCGTCACCTCAGACACCCAATCATCCCTCGCCGGAAACATTTATTTGGGTCGCGTACAAAACGTCCTGCCAGCAATGGAAGCCGCCTTCATCGACATCGGCAAAAGGCCGCAACGGGGTGCTCTACGCCGGGAAGTCGACTGGCGGGCGCCAACCTGGGGGGCGGCACCGGAAAAATCGAACAAGCCCTCAAATCCGGCGACCAAAGTGTTAGTGCAGGTCGCCAAGGACCCCATCGGGCAGAAAGGCCCACGGCTCACCACCCAAATTTCTCTCGCCGGCCGCTACCTGGTGTACGTGCCGGGCGGAAAATCCGCCGGAATCTCCCGCAAACTACCAGCCCCGGAACGCAAACGGCTCAAGGCCATCCTCAAAAACGTGGTGCCCGCTGACGGCAGCGTCATCATTCGCACCGCGGCCGAAGGCGTGCCAGAAGACGCCATCGCGGCCGACGTGAACCGGTTACACTCCTGTGGGAACAAATCCAGGAACGCACCCTCAAAGAAAAAGGAATCCAAAAGGCACCAAACCGGTCACCATGTGAAGAACCAAACATGCTGGTGAAAGTGGTGCGGGACCTCTTCAACGAAGACTTCACCTCCCTGGTAGTCGACGGCAACCGCGCCTGGAACACCGTGCACGCCTACATCCAATCAGTGGCCCCCGACCTCCTCGACCGACTGGAAAAATTCGACCGGGAAGCCCACGACGGCCAGGACGCATTCGAAGCGCTGCGGGTCGATGAACAATTAAAGAAAGCCCTCAGCCGAAAAGTATGGCTCCCTCCGGCGGCACCCTCGTCATCGACCGCACCGAGGCCATGACGGTGATCGACGTGAACACCGGAAAATTCACCGGCTCGGGCGGCAACCTGGAAGAAACCGTCACTAAAAACAACCTGGAGGCCGCGGAAGAAATCGTGCGCCAAATGCGGCTCCGCGACCTGGGCGGCATGATCGTCGTGGACTTCATCGACATGGTGCTGCCGGAAAACCAAGACCTGGTGCTTCGCCGGCTCACGGAAGCCCTGGGTCGGGACGCACCCGCCACCAAATTTCCGAGGTCACCTCCCTGGGCCTGGTGCAGATCACCCGCAAGCGCCTGGGCACTGGCCTGTTGGAAACCTTCGCCACCGAATGTGAGGAATGCTCCGGCCGGGGCGTGCTCATCCACGACGATCCGGTAGAGCACCACATCGTCTCCGACCGGCCGGAACGACGCGGCAAACACGGGGTACCACACCAAGACCCCACCCGTCACCCGGCAGTACTCGCCATGGAACACCAGGACGAATCGGACGAACCGGAGCCCACGGACGACTTCGCCGAGGAACCACCATTCCGGCCATCCGAAACCTCTATCGAAGGACTGGCTGCTGCGGTGGTCGCCCCATCGGCGGAAGACTACCTGCCCGCTACCTATGAGGAAGCCGTGTCCGCCTATGAGGCATCACCGCGGCGAAACCGGAAAGTGCGGGGCAATTCACTCTCCGATGTGCCACCGCAAAAATCTGATTTTGAACCGCCAACCCCGGAACCAGAGCCCGAACCGGAACCCGAGTCGGGGTCGCGGCGGCGCCGGCGGGCGGTGCATAAAAAAGTCACGGAATCCGAGGCAGCACCTGCAGTTGACGTCGATAAGCTGGAGGAAACCACGCATCGAACCCGGAAACGGCGCCGGGTGGTACGGAAGACCGGGAGCACCGCAACGCGGCGGGGCGCAACCACGCAATCGCGGCGGAGTGCGGCAAGTGGAAAGACGAGTACCGATTCGGCTACCAATCTTCGTGGGCGGGGTCGGCGGCGGGCGGTACGGCGTTCGCTGAAGTAGCCGCAGTTTGTCTTTTTGCCGGGTTACAGGTAGTCTTTGACAGTCGCTGTTTTAAGCTCTGTACGTAGTTTAAGACGGAAAGTAAATGATAGTTGCATCGAGGGCCCGCCGATTCCAGGGCGCTCGATCCTGAGATAGATAAGGGGTAGCCCTCGTATGTACGCGATCGTCAAGACCGGCGGCAGGCAGTACAAGGTTGCCGAAGGTGACATCGTCAAGGTCGAGAAGATCGAGGGTGAGCTGAGGTTCGTCCGTGGCTCTCACCCCGGTTCTGCTCGTTGATGGCGCAACTGTTACTACCAAGGCCGATGAGCTTGCCAAGGTGAAGGTTTCCGCTGAGATCATTGACTCAGTCAAGGGCCCGAAGATCAAGATCCTAAAGTATAAGAACAAGACGGGTTATAAGAAGCGCCAGGGGCACCGCCAGCCGCTGACCGTGCTGAAGATCACCGGTATCAAGTAACCTCAACACCCTATAAGGAGGGAATCCACATGGCACACAAGAAAGGTGCATCCAGCTCTAGCAACGGCCGCGATTCTAACGCCAAGCGCCTTGGGGTGAAGCGGTACGGTGGCCAGCAGGTCAAGGCCGGCGAAATCCTGGTCCGGCAGCGCGGCACCAAGTTCCACCCTGGTGAGAACGTTGGTCGCGGCGGCGACGACACCCTGTTCGCGCTCAAGGCAGGGGGCGTGAAGTTCGCCATGCGGCGGAATCGTCGTACCGTGAACATTGTTCCGGCGGCGGAGCCCGTCACCGCTTAACAGGCTATATTCAGCTTTTTATCAGGCCGACCCCCAGATTTCACATCCAAATTGGGGGTCGGCCTGCATTCTGGTAAAAATGGCTAAGGTTTTAGCCTTAAAAGCTTTTCGACGATACTAGAGGAGAAAAACCCGTGTCCAGAAAAAAATCGCAACTGCCCTGTGTGCTGCCGTCGCCGTTGTAGCCCCAGTCGTGGCGACCCCTATGATTACACCAGCAGTGGCTGCGGAGTCGAAAAACTCCTCCACCCAGTCAATGAGTTGAAGAATAGTGCCGACACCAATGTTGGCAAGCTGAAAAAAACAGCGCTGATTCTAATAAGGGTTCCGCTAAGGATGGCTCCTCCGGCAGTCTCGACAGCCTTACCGATGGTTCGGATAAGGGCATGAGCTCCAAGGGGCGAAAAACAAGGCCAGTGGGCTGGTCAATGATCTATCCTCCGACCTGGGCGCCCCGGCATGAAGATTCAGCCGTAGCCGTCACCATTGCCGTGGTTTTGGGAATGCTCACCTTTATGGGCATGTTCACCAGCCAAATCCTGGGTGCTCTGGGAATTAAATTCTAGCGACAAATGCCGGCGTCAAAGGCCGGTTTTATTTCAGGCGGATTCCGATCGAAAAGATCGGGGTCAGACCCTAGAATGATTGTTGCTATTGAAGCTTATTCAGCTTCCCCACGCATGAAGCTTATTCAGCCGCTGGGGGAATGGGGTTCGGTTGGTGGTTGGTAGAACATTATCTTCCGTATCACGTTGATTGCCCGAATGGTTGTGGGTTGGGGAGACGGCAGGGGGTGGATAGTATCCGCCAGGTTTTTGAGGTGGGCTATGGATCGTTCGACAACATACCGGATTTGGTTGATACCTTTGTTGAATCGTTTCTGCCAGTCTAGTAGGGGTTTTCCTGGTCTTCTCTTGAAAAGGTGTGTCGCATCCCTAACCCAACATAGCCTTTATCCGCGGTTATATGCCAGGGTTGCATATGGCCGAATAGACCAGTGTTTCTTATAGCTGCGATGTCATGGGTTGATCCTGGTAGTGGTTCGGAGATGTAAAATATTTCACCCGCCTGGTCGGTGAGTATTTGCAGGTTATGTCCTGCCCTATGATGCTTTCCGCTGTATAGGTTTCTAGCGTTTTTTTCCACCACCAGCATGGCATAAGCGTGCCATCGAGTACGTATAGCCGTTGGGGATGTAGGTCTTTTCGGCCTTGGCGGTGGCGGCAGCACCACATCAAGGATATTGAGTACGTTATTAATCGCCCTGGAGATAGTGGGTTGAGACGTGCCAAAAATACCAGCTAATGCCTGTTGCCTTATGTTTTTCTTGCAGGTAGAGCATGGTAACCTGCACACTGGTAAGCACTCCCAAGCTTGGTGGGCAGTGGTGCGGCTATCCCTGATGTGGTGATGATATTCGCTAGGGTGAGGAGATTATCTGTGGTGAGTGTGCTAGGATCAGCGGTGCAGGGGTCGATAGAGTATTTTGTTGTTTTTCACACTTACTATAAGTACACTACCGGCCTCGTTTTTCCTATGCTTTCGGGGGTGATCGTTTACCGGGTAGTGAGGGCCCTATTTAAAAACGCTTGAATAAGCTTCCATGACTAGTTTCCAGAAATAACAAAAAGACAAGTTAGATAGCATATTCTTTCTGATTTTCCATCTGCTGGTGTAGATGGGTTTTTCCAGCAGCTGAATAAGCTTCAATGTACTAGTATTTTTAGAGCAGGGGATGTGTATAGAGGGGTTTCATTTGCTTTCTGGGAAACGTGATTCAGATCCATGACAGACTGTTATCTTATACCAGGAAATCTTATTGTCCTTGGGAAAATATTTCCTGTACCTCAGCGTCAGTGGTGTTTCCCCACCAGCAAATTGTACTGGGAGTGTTCTCATACACGTAGAATCCCATGCGTTCCTTGGGCCACCAGATGTTATCGATTTCTACGATAGGTGTGGAACCAATCTTTGCTAGCTCTTGGGCGAAAGATTCGGCGGGCATATTGGTAAGGTCAATGCCTTCGAATGTGTCGCCATGAAAGAGTGAGGCAACTTCAACGCATTCTACTTCTCCAGTGATTTCATTTTGATCCACCCCGATAAGGTAATTATTTCCGTCTAGGGCCAGGTAGCCTCGGATGGATCCAAAACCAATGGTTGTGACATTCTCTAATGATTCCTGGAACTTGCGAAACGAATCATTGATGGAATATCGGGGGATCCCGGTTATTTTAAAATCCATGAGTTTATTCTATTCCTTGGAAGATGTTCCACATTGTTTCGTTATTCGTCTTGATATACCTGTATACCATTCCCGGGAGATCATCGTAATCTAAAGAAAGAACAAAACTCTTACTACCCAACATAAACGACCACTCACCCCCAGGCTCTGCTGGTAAGCATTGAGATAGACAAATCATTTCGTCCATCACGTTGGTGGGAAAATCTGGGTCATTCGTGATCACAATGGATTCTCCTACCCACATGAGGTCGTCCATGGTCCGGTATAGGGCATTCGGGTATTGGGCGGTTTTATCGAACATGAATACTCCGGTGTCTCCGTATCGACCAAATCGCATGAACATTTCTTGTTTCTCGGTGGGGAAATACCCACACCACTTGGGGATAAGGTCTGGTGCTTCTTTAAGCCTTGTACCTCGCACGAATGGGTATTGGATGACGCATATATACATGTTCAGGTCTGGGTCAGCAAGCATATGGTCCACTAACTTGGACCAACGCTGATAAAACACATCAACGGGTTCTTCGACCCCGTCGTCGGAAAAACAACATCAGTTCATCCTTATCGGTCGGCGAATCACCATCTAACTTCAAGGTTAGTAAAGCTCGTCACGGGAGTCGTTGACGCAAAAGAATTCCATCCAATAGCTTGCTTTGCCAACCGGTTGATCGTAAATCTCTACCCTATAAGTGAATAACGCGCCGGCGTTGATGAGTTCTTCAGTGATGTTCAACGGTCCGGGCGCTCTTCTTCGGTCTCCATGAACGTTGCTGGAGAATGGTCGTAGGTGAGAAGGGGTTTCGCTTTGTCTGGGAATGTTGGGTCATCGCTCACCATTACCCTGCTTCCAAGAGCGGTAAAGAAGGAGTGAAAGAATGTGCCTGCAGGATCACTTTTTAGGATCAGAGCAGTCAAATTCCACCAACCCGATAATGGGCTTTTGCAATAGAAACCCGAGCGGTGTGTCTGTAAAATCCCAATGCCAGAGCAGTGTGCCACCGTATTGGCGTGTCATGTCGGAAAATTTTTGGAGCGTCTCGAACTTGAAGAAAATATAGAAATGCAGGTTGGTATCTTGCGCTACCTGGTGGCGCAGGACTGTGAGCATGTTCTTTTCGTCGCGCTTTTTTCGCCAGAATTCGTATGTGGAATACATTGAGCAAGACTTTCTTGTAAAGGTTTATTTGGCCACAGGGTACGTGACTTGTGCGGCCCTTTCCTATGCTTCGTCGAAGTTTTGGGGCCAGAGCACGTGATCCGGGGTGGGAACTACCGTGATATATCCGACTTCGAGGAAGGGGAATTCGTACGGCAGGGGGTCGTCGAGGTCGGGCTCTAATACAAGTCCAGGATATTGCGGGGAGACGAAGCATTCGCCCAGTTCGTTGTAATAGAACCCCAACCCTAGGTTTTCGACCTGGGTTGTGGGCATCCCAATGTGGATGATGTTTTGGAACGCGCCCTGATAGCCGGGGAGGGCGGCTATTCTGTCGATGCGGCAGGAGGGGATGTGCACCCGAAACTCGATGAAGCAGTCCACTAGCTCGTACACGATACTGTTGCGGCCATCCATCCAATAGTGCAGGTTTCCTGATGTTTCCTGGTAGTGGGTGATGTCGTCCCAGTAGTGGGCGAGGGGACTACCCAGCGTGATGCCGCCCAGGGATTCGCCGGGGATGATGTTGGTGTCTGTGTGGAAAGGCATGGGCGACCACCATGAGGTTGGGTACATGAGGTATGTGCGCATGCTAGCACACGGGAAACAGCAGCGTGGGAGCGTCGTAAAGCAAAAACCCAAGGAAGAATACTTCAGCGGGGGTAGCTAAGAAAGTAATAATTTTTCCAAAAGAGTACCGTTTGTGCCGGTTGCGGGGGTGATATTTATGTGCTACGGGGGGAGCATGCCTATGTAGCTTAAATCTAGATAACGTAACCATAAAATTCCTCTATGTTTAGAGTGAACTATTATCTATGTGTAAGGAGGGACGCTATGTCGCGCCTGAAAAGATTGACGGCGATTATCATGGCGCCGGTGCTGGGATGCACAGTCCTGGCCGCCCCAGGTGTTGCCGCGGCGGCGGAAGAAACCACGGATTTGAAGATGAACTGTTTTATCAAGCAGGGGCCGGCGAAATCCTACAGTAACGACGTCAACGGCGCGTACTCACAAGCGTGGGTATGGCAATTGGCGGAATACGACTTTTCCATGTCGCTCACCGCCGACGCGCCAGCAACCGCTGTGGTAGGGCAACCGGTGACGTATTCGATCAAATCCAGCCAGGTCACACTTAGTAACCCCATAAAGTGGCGGTCGTGGTGGTCAATGAGGTCACTATCATTCCAGGATCTGTCCCAAGGCCGGCTCCTCATCAACGCCCCGGAAGGCGCAACGAACGTGAGTGTCACCGGGGATAATGCGAAGCTGAACGGGAATGTGGTGCGGGTTGGCGGTGACACCGATACCGACCACATATCCGCGGGCTCCGACGCCCCTAACCAGATTGGCCAGCTGCAATCCGGTGGCTTGGCGGGCGGGCTGGGTCTAAAAACTACACCATGGACTTCTCGGGCTTCGACCTCACCTTCACCCCACCCAGGCCGGTGACCTGCAACCAATCCTGCCCCGCACCACCCTGCCCAGTGATGGGAAGAGCGGTGTTGCTGCATCCCAGGCCATGTTTACTGCCTTTGCCCATATGAAATACAACAACAAGGAGGAAGGCAATTACCTGTTCCGCTGCACCCCACGCGAGCCAGTGCAGCTGTCCAAGGTGCATGTCGTCCAGGTAGGCAGCGTCACCTTGGGGGCCCAGCCGAGCACGGTTGTGGCGGGGGAGAAAGTCACCTACACTGCCACGGCCCATGACACGGACGGCAACCCGGTTGCCGGGGCAAACGCCACCATTACCATCGGCGGGAAAGCCTTCAACGGCGTCACCAACGATCAGGGCGTATTACCCAAGAATTCACCACGGAGCAGCCGGGACAGTTGGTTGCCACCGCAGCCGTGGGCGATGCGACCTCTGATCCGGTGACAGTGACCGTGCAAAAACCGGCGCCGGTGGCGAAGAACATCAAACTGAACGTGCCGGAAACCGCCAAGGTGGGCGACGACGTGACCGTCACCGCCCAGGTGCTTGATGACGAAAATCAGCCGTTCGACCAGGATGCCGTGGATTTGACCCTGGGGGACGCAGCACCGGTCGCCATGACAAAGACCCAGACCGGCACGTTTGAATACACGTTCAAGCCGGAGACCGTGGGGAATCTGGCGGTGAAGGCCACGGCCGGCACGCTCACCGCATCGGGCATGATCGCGGTGTCGCCGAAGGATTCCGAAGTCGTCAACGAGCTGCGGGTCCTTCCCGAAACTCAGACTGTGACGGTGGGGGAGCAGGCCACGGTGACCGCCAAGGTGATTGCCAAAGACAACTCCGAAATGACCGGCCAGCCGGTGACATTCACGGTGGGCGACAAGTCCGTGCCGGCGGTGGAAAAACCAGCAGGTTCGTACACCTTTACGATGACCCCTGAAGCGGCCGGACAGACGGAAGTTGTCGCAAAGCTGGGTGATAAGCAGGCGTCGGCCACGATCATCGCCGAGGCTGCAGAAACCGTCGATCGGGTGACGCTTGCTATCGAAAACACGAACGATTCCAGCATCATTACGGTCAATGTGATCGGCACAAAAGGGCCTGAGCTGGCGGATACCGATGTGGTAGTGCATGTGGGCGACCAGCAGATCTCGGGGAAGACCGACGAGCACGGCCGGTTCCAGCACACCATCCAGCGGCCCAAGCAGGAAGTCAAGGTGAAAGCGGTCGCCGGCGGTAAAGAATCGGTCGAACGTACGATCGTTCCGGTCGGCAGCTCCACGAGCGAAGAGCCAGGTACTTCCGAAGAACCCGAGACCACGACGCCCACGACGAAGCCGTCCGAACCGTCCGAGTCGCAGGGCAGTTCGCAAAGCAGCGACCCCGACGATTCCACGAATGGCAGTGGTCCCGGCAGCGAACGTACCTGGAAGATCATTGCCGCGGTTTTGGGCGCAACGTTCATCGGTGGCCTCATCTACGCCATTGCCCGCTACCTGCGACTAACGCCGTAGCTTGCTTGTCGACGACCATTTTAAGGAGGAACATGTCTCGAAAACGGACTTTCATGGCGGCCATACTAGCCCCCATCCTGGGAGCCGCATTATGCGTTACTCCCACCGCTTACGCCAAAGAATCACACATGGAGGCTCAGTTCAAGTGTGACATTACGACAAAAGGCCTAAGTGGTTTCATGGCTCAGCAGGCCGATGGGCCGCAAAGCAACGACAAATTCAAGTTTAATTTCACGGTTGATGCCCCGGAGCAGGTCACCGTGGGAGAAGAGTTTGACTACACCATTAAGGGTGGATTTGTGGGGTTGCCCAAAAGCTTTCCCGTTGCTGGCGTTGCCACGGTGAACATTAAGACTGTGGAGCAAGCCCGACTGTTTGTGGATTTGCCCAACAATATCGAGGTGACGAACATTGCCGCCGCGGGCGGGCAGCAGGGGCATTAAGGTGGAGAAGCTGGCGGGGAAGAACCGGCTGCGGGTGGGCGGAAACGTCGACTCTGACCGCATGAATTCCCGTGACCCTAACACCATTAACCTGGCCACGGGCGACAAAGGGCATGGTGGGGTGGAAAAAGAATGGAAAAGTGGGCTTTGACCTGCCCACCATCACCGTGACAGCTCGCGCCACCAAGGCTGGTGTGATCCAGCCGGCCTTCCCCAAAGTCAGCAGCCCGGACACCCACCACTATCCCGCGGATCAGTCGCTGTTGTCGCTGGTGGCGCAGGCCAAGGCGAACGCCGGATGGTCTCGGGAGCTACGATGTCACCGCCCTCACGCGGTGCACCGTTGATAAAAGCAATGGGTTCCCCCAGGTGCGGGCCGTTGGTCGCCGAAACTCAACCCGCCCTGGTGACGATCACCGGTACGCCGGGAGTCGGCCAGGTGGGCGAGCATCAACGTTCACCTTCGCGGTGGAGGGAACCGACGGGAAGCCCTTGGCAAACACCCAGGTGGTGACCACGATTGGTGACAAGGCCGAAACTCTGACGACCGACGGTAATGGTGTGGCCACCCGCAGTTTCACCCCGACCACTCTTGGTGCGGTGCAGGTGACCGCTGTGGCCGGCGACCAGGACGCGGTGCTCACCTACCAGGTGAATCGAAGCCGGAGCCCACCACGACTGAACCCACGACGTCGGAATCGGAGCCCACGACGGAACCAACCACCGAGCCGACCACGACCACGACTACGACCGAACCCACCACAGCCGAGACCTACAACGTCGGAATCGGAACCGACGACAGAACCGACGACAGAACCGACCACCACGACGAAGTCAACCGAGCCGACGGAATCGACGGAGACCACCACCGAAACCACCGAACCGAGCACTCCCCAGGAGCCCGGTGATCCACAGCAGCCTTCCTACAAGGGGAAATCCTTGTGGCAAATCCTATCGGGGATTTTCGCTGTGGGCATTGTCGGTATCCTCGCCTGGCTTTGGGCTAGCCAATCTTGGCATCGTTCCGGCACACCAGTAAACCACAGGTAAAAACCATAAAAAGGCCACCACATCCGGTGGTCTTTTTCTGTTACCACAGCGCCACAAGCAGTCACCGCCGCAAGAAACCAGGCCTTGGTATCATTGACACTTAATAAGTATCAACTATAAGACGGTTTTTATTATGTATTTTAGCTATGGGTTTGAGCGGAGACGCGAAGCAGAAGGCCAAACACTCAACCGGTTAGCGTCGTGGGCGGCGCGGCACGATGATGCGACGCTCTCCCTGATTTTTACGTTTGGCGATCGCACGGAATTCGAAAGAATCGCACAAACGTATGGTGGAGCAGGTGGCGTGGATTCAGGACATTACATGGCGTTCCCCATGGACCACATCGTGGGACAAATATGTGGGACTCATCATGTTTGATTGCCGGAATCCTGTCGCGGACTCGGCGGGCGCATTCTTCTCCTCCGATGCCGCGCTGCAAGGGTTGGCGGTTATCGCTCACGGGTCAGGGGGCGTGCCGAAGCAATCCGGCCCATCATCGTGGCCGAGTACACTAAGTCTGCCAGGGGATGATCCGCGGGATTTCGTCGAAAAGCTCATGAATGCGGGGGTGTTGCTGGTGTATGCCTTGGACTTGCCGGGCACAGAAGTAGCTCTTAATGAGGTGGTTTACGTCAATGATGCGGCTCAATCTGACCACACGGACCTCGTCCAATCCCTGGGGAGACAATTGGACCTCGACAACCGGTTATGAGCGTCACATCAGCAGCCGTGATGTCGTGTTTTCGCCCGAAGAGAAGTTCGAAGAACCCGTCGAGTGTTTTATCGCTGCTGGTCACGGTTGGCGGAGCATGTACGTGCCAGCCCGAGCCTGAACATGTGTTGGGTGTTATCGACCATCCGCCTACGGCGACCACGACGTTGCGGGAAACGCCGGGCCTTACCCTCAGGTGGTGCAGACAGTTTCCCGCCGAGGAACAGGAGACGTCCATGCCGGGTACCGCCGGGGTGTTTCTGTTCGACAAGACTGCTTGCTATCCGAATGTGTTGCACCAGGCTATGGCCGGCGTGACCCGGGAAGGGGAGGTCATCGTGGCGACCAGCGACCCGGACTTCTCCACCAAGGTCATGGATGAAATGATCGGCATGCTGCGGAACCCAATGGACATGGATGTGCTGCGTCAGCTCACAAGTAAGAGTAAGAGTTTTATTTTCCAGTTTGCACTCAGCGATTCCCCGGGAGTGGTGTGTGGGTCCGTTTCGACAAATAACGAGGCAATGCGGAAGAGCTTCCACGGCCTGGACTAGGACGCCGCAGCTTATCGACGCCTAAAGCGGGGCCGTTGGGGCGTCGAAAAGCAAAAAAAACATTGCATTCCAACCCACGTCGGTTAGGCTATATTTTAAGAGGCCGACCATCGGTCGAATACCTTGAGGAGGCGCAAACCGTTATGACACCCACAAACCCCAACCGACGCGCGGAAATCATCGACGCCGCGGAACGCCGCTTTGCCAGCCAGGGCTACCTGCAAACATCGGTGTCGGAAATTATCGGCGACGCCGGTATCGCCAAGGGCACCTTTTACCACTACTTCCAGTCTAAAGAATCGGTCATGTACGCGGTCATCGACAAGAACATCACGCTGCTGAAAGATCAGGTGGAAAGCTATATGGCTGAATCCACCCAGCCGCCGCTAGACCAGTTCACCATGATTCTCGGCGGCGGCTTCGCCCCACGGCGACCCGAAACCACCGCAATCAGCACCGAGCTAGAGCAAGACGGCAACGAGCTCATGCACATGCGAGCCATCGACGCCACCATCAACGCCCTCATCCCGCCGCTCGCCGACCTGCTGGGGCGGGCCACCGCCAACGGCGATATCGACTGCCCCAACCCGAACATTGCCGCCGCTGCCATCCTTGTGCTGAGTGCGCAACTGCTTGACCGGGATCTTTTAGGCTGGGTAAAAACCCGCGACATTGCCACCATCCGCAATTTTGGTGGCGTTGCCGAACGGGTCATTGGCGCCCCCACCGGGACCTTCGCCCCCATCGTGGACAGTTTCATAGCAAGTATGCCGTGACCATCAATATCATCCAAGAATTCCGCCGCGCCCCGGCGGCCACCAAACCTCATGCTCATCACGGTGGTGCTCGTAACCGCGCTCACCACCATCGGTGCCGCAGCCTGCTTCCAAGTCATGCAATCCAGCGGTACACTCTTCACCCAGGTCGTCACTCGCACCTTTTACAAATACATGAAGGCCTCATTGACCGCAATTAAATATCGGCCTTTGTGGCCTAGTACCCAGAGATCACCGCCTTCGAAACCAAAGAAATCATCGGCATAGATGGTGCACAATTAGAACTGATGCCTGGCTGTATCGAAGGCAGCAGCTCTATCGAATACCTGGTCACCAGTGGCACCGTCACCATCGCTGGTCAGGATTTGGCCCAGCTGAGCGTGAAATAATTGGAGGAATTCCGATTGAACCACATTGGTTTCATCTTCTAACAGCTGCAACTACTCGACGGCGTGACGCTTCGGGAGAACGCGCTCCCTGCCCGCCTAGTGGCATTCAGAAACCGCACCAGCAGGCGGCGGCCGTTGATGCCGATCGGTGGTTTCGCGGATGAGTCTACCGGAGCCTTAGACTCCGAGAACGCGGCGGTGGCGGCCCCTAGCGCAGCGGATTATTACTGTGACGGATGGTGTGGTGCCGGTAGCGTAGGGCGTCGAAAAGCTAGAAAGCTAAGAGGTTTGATAGGATCGACACATCTTAGACCACAGTATTTTTCGAGGAAGGCTCCCATGGCGCGTTTTTGTTGACCAAGTAACCCTGCATCTTACTGCGGGTGATGGCGGCAATGGATGTGCCTCCATTCACCGGGAGAAATTCAAGCCGCTGGGCGGGCCCGACGAGGGGTAATGGTGGGCACGGTGGGGACATTATTTTTAGAGGTGTCGGCGCAGGTGCATACCCCTGCTTGACCTGCATTATCGGCCGCATCTGAAGGCGGAACGCGGGTCGAACAGGGGCCGGCGATCATCGCAATGGGGCGCGGGTGCGGATCTGGTGCTGCCGGTGCCGGTGGGAACCGTGGTACTCAGCGAATCGGGGGAGCAGCTGGCCGATCTCACGGCAGTGGGCATGCGGTTCATCGCGGCGCGCGGCGGCTTCGGTGGCCTGGGCAATGCGGCGTTGGCGTCCAGCGTGCGCAAGGCGCCCGGGTTTGCGCTTCAGGGGCGAGGCGGGGGAGCAGCACGACGTGGTGCTGGAGCTGAAATCCGTGGCGGATGTGGGCCTGGTCGGTTTCCCGTCCGCCGGGAAGTCATCGCTCATTTCGGTGCTGTCGGCGGCGAAACCAAAGATCGGCGACTACCCGTTTACCACGTTGCAGCCGAACCTGGGCGTCGTCGATGTGGGGCATGAAACATTCACCATTGCGGATGTGCCGGGGCTGATTCCTGGCGCCAGCGAGGGCAAGGGCCTGGGCCTGGACTTCCTGCGGCATATCGAACGTACGGCCGTATTGGTGCATGTGGTAGATACCGCCAGTATCGAGGCGGGCCGGGATCCGATTTCGGATATTGAGGCCCTGGAGGCGGAATTGGCCGCGTATGAATCCATACTGGTGGGCGATGCCGGCCTGGGGATTACGGATCGGCCCCGGATCATTGTGCTCAATAAGGCGGACATTCCCGATGCGGCGGAACTGGCGGAATTCGTCAAGGAAGACCTCGAACAACAGTTTGGTTGGCCGGTGTTTATTGTGTCGGCGGTGGCGCGGAAGGGGCTGGGAGCCGTTGAAGTATAAGCTGCTGGAAATCGTGCAGGAGGCGCGGAAGAAGCGCCCGAAGGAGAAGGCCGTGACCCGAATGGTGGTGCGGCCCAAAGCAGTTGATGCGGCGCGCGGCAAGAATGGCAAGCACCGTGATTTCACGATCGAGCCGGACCCGGAGAACACGGGTGGGTTTATCGTGCACGGGGAAAAAGCCGGCGCGGTGGATCATGCAAACCGACTTCGAGAATGATGAGGCGGTGGGCTATCTTGCGGACCGGCTGAACCGGTTGGGTGTGGAGGACGCACTCTTGAAGGCCGGCGCGGAGGCGGGTGCCCCGTCACCATTGGGGGCATCACGTTTGAGTGGGAGCCAATGACGTCCGCTGGTACCGCGCCGGTCCTCACCGGACGGGGAACAGACATTCGATTGTCGCACACGAAGCGGGCGTCGGCCGCGGAGCGGAAGCGGGCGTCGCAGGCGCGGCGCGGGCTTATCGACGAGCTGGATTTCGGCGATGGCCAAGAGGCCGATCGGAAACGCTGGGAAGGCTAATCGGGGCGGAAAACCATGGATGTGCGTGCCAACATTGCCGCAGCGAAGCGGGTCATTGTGAAGATCGGATCGTCCTCGCTCACGAATTCCGACCATCGGGTGGATGTGAGCAAGGTGGATCGGTTGGTGGATGCCATCGCCGCCCGGTGTGCCCGTGGCAGCGATGTGATCGTGGTGTCGTCGGGGGCGTTGGCGGCCGGGATGGGCCCGATGGGACTACATTCGAGACCCACGGATTTGGCCACCAAGCAGGCGGTTTCGGCGGTGGGGCAGCAGCATCTCATGCAAACATGGGCCACCAGTTTCCCGCCGCTATGGCAAGCATGTGGGGCAGGTGTTGCTCACGGCGTCGGATGCGGGGGTGCGGCACCGGGCGCGGAATGCGCAGCGCACAATTGATCGGTTGTTGTGCCTGGGTGTGGTCCCCATCGTGAACGAGAACGACACGGTGGCGCACACGGAAATGCGGTTTGGCGATAACGATAGGTTGGCGGCGCTGGTGGCGCATTTGAGCTGCGTGGATGCGCTGGTGTTGTTGAGCGACGTGGATGGGCTTTATGATCGCAATCCCAGCGACCCGGCGGCGCGGTTCGTCCCGGAGGTGCGGGACGGTAATGATTTGAAGTCCGTGGTTGCGGGCGACGGCGGCGAGGTGGGCACCGGCGGCATGGCGTCGAAAGTGACCGCGGCCCGCATTGCCTCCCGGGGCGGGGTGCCAGTGCTGCTAACCAGCGCGGATAATATTGCCGCGGCGCTTGACGACGCGCAGGTGGGAACGGCGTTTCATCCGAAAGAAAACCGGTTATCGGCCTGGAAGTTTTGGGCGCTCTATGCCGCGGATACGGGTGGTACGCTGCGGATTGATGCCGGTGCGGTGGCGGCGGTGACTACCGGCGGCTCGTCGTTGTGCCGGTGGGGATCACGGAGGTGTATGGGGATTTTTCATGCGGGGGAGATTGTGAAATCATTGGCCCCTGAGGGAGCGATCATTGGGCGGGGGCGAGGTTGCATACGATTCGTCAGTATTGACGGAAATCGTTGGGAAACGAACTGATGTTCTACCCTCAGATATGCAGCGGCCGGTGGTACATGCAGATTATCTTTCCCAGTACGCTTCCCGGGCATAGCGCAAAAAGATCCCCAAACCTAGCCATTTTCCTGCCTCACCGATAAGGTGAGCATATGGACACGCCACAAAAACCAACACATGACACGACCCGGGAATCCGAACGCTCCGAGGTATTAGCCAAGGCTGAGGCGGCGAAACGCGCAGCGCCCATCGTCGCAAAGCTGAAAAGCGGGGAGAAAAACGCGGTCCTGCTTGCCGCCGCCGACGCGCTGGAAACCCGCGCGGATGATATTCTTGCCGCCAACCAGGACGACATTAATGCAGGTAAAGCGGTGGGAATGTCGGAATCACTCATTGATAGGCTGCGGCTAGACAAGGAACGGATTCACGGTATCGCCGACGGGCTTCGGCAGGTAGCCGCCCTCACGGATCCGGTAGGGCAGGTGCTGCGCGGGTCGGTGATGCCCAATGGGATTCAGATGCGGCAAGTGCGGGTGCCGCTGGGGGTCATGGGCATGGTGTACGAGGCGCGGCCGAACGTCACCGTTGACGCCTTTGGGCTGGCGCTGAAATCCGGCAATGTGGCGCTGCTGCGCGGGTCGAAATCCGCCAACCACACCAACATGCAACTCGTGGCAATCCTGCAAACCGTCGCCGAACAACACGGTCTACCAGCGGAAACAGTGCAATTATTGCCCTGCGCCACGCACGAGAGCGTCCAAGACCTCATCACCGCTCGGGGGCTTGTCGACGTAGTAATCCCCCGGGGCGGCGCCGGCCTCATCAACGCGGTCGTCATGGGGGCAACCGTGCCCACAATCGAAACCGGAACCGGCAACTGCCACGTCTATATCGACCGCGACGCCGACCTAGGCCAGGCCATCACCATACTGCTCAACAGCAAAACCCGCCGCTGCAGCGTCTGCAACGCCGCCGAAACCGTCCTCATCGACACCCATCTCAGCGATGAGAACAAACTTTCGATTATTACTGCGTTGCAGGACGCCGGTGTCACCATCCACGGCGACCCCGAAGAACTCGCAGCCTTCGGCGCCACCGCCATCGTGCCCGCCACCAACACCGACTGGACCGACGAATACCTCAGCATGGACATCGCCGCCCGCACTGTCGACGGCATCGACGGGGCCCTCGACCACATCCGCCGCTACTCCAGCGGCCACACCGAAAGCAATCTGCACCACCAACATCACCACCGCACAACGATTCGCTGACGAAGTAGACTCCGCCGCCGTCATGATCAACGCCAGCACCGCCTTCACCGACGGCGAACAATACGGCATGGGCGCCGAAATCGGCATCTCCACCCAAAAACTCCACGCCCGCGGACCCATGGCCCTCCCCGAACTCACCAGCACCAAATGGATCCTCCACGGCACCGGACAAACCCGACCATAACCACACCAACAAGGTAGCGTTATCAGCATGGTTTACACCCCGACGGCTTCCCCACCACTCCGCATTGGCATCATGGGCGGCACCTTCGACCCCATCCACCACGGGCACCTCGTCGCCGCCTCCGAAGTCGCCAACCTCTTCCACCTCGACGAAGTCATCTTCGTGCCCACCGGCCAACCCCTGGCAAAAAAAGCGAACGAGAGTATCCGCCGCCGAAGACCGATACCTCGCTGACCGTCATCGCCACCGCCAGCAACCCCAGATTCAGCGTCAGCCGCGTCGACATCGACCGACCCGGCCCCACCTACACCATCGACACCCTCTCCGACCTGCACAATATCTTCCCCACCGCGGAACTCTTCTTCATCACCGGCGCCGACGCCCTCGAAAAAAATCCTCACCCTGGCGAGAATGGGAAAAAGCATTCGACTACGCCACCTTCGTCGGCGTCACCCGCCCGGCTACCTCCTCCGCGACACCAACCTGCCCGAAAAATACCAAGACCGAGTAGAACTAGTACAAATCCCAGCAATGGCCATATCCTCCACCGACTGCCGACGCCGCGCCCACGCTGGAAAAACCCGTCTGGTACCTCGTCCCCGAGACAGCGTCGTCCAATACATCAGCAAACGAGGCCTATACCAGTAACAACCCCAACCACAACCAACAAAAATCCAGGCGGGTTTCCAAAAAGTTTCCTAATTCATGAAAAACTATATAGGGTAGATATTTTTACCAGACGAAAAGATGTAGGGATTTGAGTGACTACAAGCGAAGATACTAAAGAACTAGCAATCGTCGCGGCCCGAGCCGCACACGAAAAACTCGCCACCGATATCGCACTCATCGACGTATCCAGCGTCATGGATATCTGCGAAATATTCGTCGTGGCCTCCGCCGACAACGAACGGCAAGTCCGCGCCATCGTCGACGAAGTCGAAGACGAACTCGCCAAACTCGGCCACGAACCCAAACGACGCGAAGGCAACCGCGAAAACCGGTGGGTCCTGCTGGACTACGGCATGCTCGTCATCCACGTGCAACGCGGCACCGAACGGGAATACTACCGGCTCGACCAGCTCTACCGGGACTGCCCACTCATCGACGTGCCCGGCCTAGAAACCATGGTGCGGCCCGACGACTGGTCCAGTGAAGTAGACGTACGCACGGTAGAATCTCTGGACGACATTCCCCTGGCAGATCCCGAGCCCAAAAGAGGAGCTATAACCCCATTATGACCCGCCGCCTCATCATGCTGCGCCACGGCCAAACCGACTACAACGCTACCCGCCGGATGCAGGCCACCTCAACACCAAGCTCAGCCCGGTCGGATTCGAACAAGCAGCAGCGGCGGCAGACTTCCTCACCAACAAAAAAACATCATCAAAATCGTTTCCTCCGACCTCGATCGAGCATTTGACACCGCCACCGTGATCGGCCAACGCCTCAACCTGCCCGTAGAAAAAGACGAACGACTCCGGGAAACACATTTGGGCCTGTGGCAGTCCCGCTCCCACGACGAAGTCGACCAACTCTACCCGGCATGCGGGCACTATGGCGGCACGATGCGACATGGGCACCCCCCGGTGGCGAATCCAGAGTCGAAGTGGCGCGCCGGGCCCGGCCGGTGGTGACAGAGCTCATGCAGTCGCTGGCGGATTGGGACTCCGCAACGGTGCTGCTTGTCGCTCACGGCGGGATAATTAGCGCCCTGACCTCGAATTTATTGGAGCTTCAGGTGCGGCAGTACCCGCTGTTTTCCGGGTTGGGGAACGCATGCGGGTCGCAGCTTACCGCCCGTCCGCGCTGGTCGGCCGCCGAGGATCAGGAGCAGTCGACGCCGCCGGAGTTCAGCCCCGCCACCGTGGCCGACGCCCAATGGTATTTGGATGGGTGGAACATTGGGGGTATCGGCATAGCCTGCGGGTTTCGGCGTATCACGCTTTTCGACGCACCAAGGTGGACGAACCTGGTAAACAGGGATAGTAGATCTGTTAAGTAGGTGAGTGATTTTATGCCAGTTCGAGTGGTGACTGATACCTCAGCGGGGCTGCCGGAACATGTGGCCCGGGATTTGGGGATTACGGTGTTAGACCTGCATATGGTGGGGATGAGGATGATAAATCTACCTCCGGCCTGTCTTCTTTGGAACTGGCGGCGGCCTGTGCCCGCCAACTAGAGCGTGGTGGCGACGCCGGGGGTGGTGGCGTTGCATCTTTCCAAAGACCTGTCCGCCACCTGGTCGGCCGCCGTGGCCGCCTCGGCGGTTTTCGACGGCTCCGTGGCGGTGATCGACACCAAAAGCGTGGGAATGAATGTGGGGGCGGCGGCCATGGCTGCGGCCCGCATTGCGATGGATGGGGCATCGCTTGCCGAGTGCGCGGAATTGGCGGAGGACACGCTTTCCCGGTCAGAGACCTGGATTTATTTGCACCGGATTGATGAGATTCGCAAGTCCGGGAGGATTTTCGGCGGCGACCGCCATGGTGTCGGTGGCGTTGGCGACGAAACCGATCATGCAGATTCATAACGGCCGAATTGAATTAGCAATCAAAACCCGCACCCAGGCGAAAGCGTTTTTCGAAACTCACCGAGTTGATTACGGCGCGTGCGGGGGGACTGCCCGCATTCGTGGCGATCCAACACTGTGAGGCCAAGGAGGCGGCCCGGGCGCTGGAGGACCAATTGAAAGCCAGTCTGCCGGTGGACTCATCCATCATGATGATGCCCATGGAGTCGGTGCTGGCGGTGCACTGTGGTCCGGGGGCGTTGGGCGTGTCCGTGGTGTTCTCCCAGGCGGAGTCCGAGGTGAACGCCGCGCTGGCGGATGATGCCGAGGATGCGGCACCCGACCCCTGGCCCGGAGGGCGAAATCGCCGATGATTCGGCGGCGATGGCGCTTCCCACCCCATCGCAAGCTCCCACGAATGAGGTAGCCCAAAAGTAGGCGGTTGGGGTGCTAGTTCCCTACTGTGACGGGAGGGAAAAGTTATCCACAGGTTAATGAACACGAGTTTTTCATTAACCGCCGGGTTATCCACAACACAACATTACCCCTGGTGGCGGCGCTGATCCGCGCCATAGTGTGGAGCTTATGAACGCCACCACCGTCAAAGCTCCGCCTCACGACCTCACCCACCCCACCGGTGTCGAAGACACCCTGAGCGTCGATTTTCCCAACAATCGACCCTTCCGGTTGGCCATCACCCCACCCGCCGCAATCGGGGTGGCAATACTCTGCGCCCTGGTGGGGGCGGGGTTTATCGCGTGGCATTTCTGTGCGCCACCCGCCAACCCCGCGGCTGGCGCGCGGCTCTCACCGCATGCGACCGTGCCCCTGGTTCCGGCGTCGGTGGCCGCCACCACCGCGAGTGCCCCCATGTCCGTGATCGTTGCGGTTGTTGGCGAGGTCGACCGGCCCGGCCTGCACACTTTCGCCCCCACCGCCCGGGTCGCCGACGCTCTGGCCGCGCCCAACCCAAACCCCAGGCCCCAAACCCTGGGCCTGAACCTTGCCAAAAAGCTTGCCGACGGCCAACAGATTGTCGTCCCTAACATTGACGCCGGGCGGTTCCACCCCACCATCAGGCATTTCCGGCGGGGTGCCGTCGCAAGGCAGCGCCCAGGCCACCGGCAAAATATCGCTCAATACCGCCACCGCCCAGGAGCTCACCACATTGACCGGGGTGGGGAGAAGACCGCCCAGGCCATTATCGCCTACCGTGACGCCCACGGCGGGTTCAATAGCATTGATGAGCTGCAACAAGTCAAGGGAGTTGGGCGGCAAAATTCGCCACCATCAGCCCTGAAGTCACCCTGTGACCATGGCCGAGCTTCGCCTCATTCCGCCTGCGGCACTCCTCTGGGTGGTCACCCTCATCATCATTGGCACCCGCACCCCCTGGTGGGCGTTAGCACTGGTGTTCGTCGTGGGGGTGGGCGTGGCGTTCTGGGATGTGGGTCTCGCCCTCACCACCACCGTCATCAGGGGCTCTCGGGGTTTTTGGTCACCAGCATCCGGGCCATGATTGTCGACACCACCACCATCCACCCCATGGTCACCGCCACGGCCGCGTCCTACGCCCACCGCACAAACACCGGGTGGATCCAGCAGTTTCGCATCGACGACTACCCCGTCACCCTGCCGGTCATCACCCACCAGCGCCCCGACATTCCCATCGGCACGCTCACCGAACTTCACGGCAACCCCATCGCCACCACCAATTTTGGTCTCGGGAACACCCTGTTTCTTGCCACTACCGCCCACCCCATCGGTCGTCCCGACCTCCTCCATCAATGGGGAACATGGGTTCGAGAAACCTTTGCCCACGCCGTGTCCGCCCACACCAGTGGCGACGCCGCCGCCCTCATCCCCGCAATGGTGCTCGGCGACGCCACCGGCCAAACCCCCGAATTCACGCAGCGGTTCGTTGCCACCGGGCTCACTCACCTCAGCGCGGTCTCCGGGTCCAACGTGGCATTGGTCACCACCGCGGCCGTGCTCCTCGTCGCCCACCGCAGCCCCCGCACTCGTGCCGCGGTCGCCGCGCTCGCCCTGCTCGGCTACGTCGTCATCGTCGGGCCCGACGCCTCGGTGCTCCGGGCGGCAGCCACCGGCATCGTCGGGCTCATCATCATGCTCAGCGCCACCACCAAGGCGCCCAGCCACACCCTCGCCCTCGTGGTCATCGGTCTCATCCTCTACGACTCCAGCCTGGCCGCCCACTACGGCTTCGCCCTTTCCGTCGCCGCGACCGGCGGCATCATCGCGGCGGTCCCGTCCCTTCATGCCCCTGATCGGCCGCACCGGCCTTCCGACATTATCGTGCGAGCCCTGGCCGTGGCGCTCGCCGCCCACCTGGTCACCATGCCCATCGTGGCGCTCATGAGCAACCGCGTTTCGGTCATCGCCGTCGCCGCCAACCTGCTTGCCGCACCCGCAGTGGCCCCCATCACCATACTGGGGCTCGTCGCGGCCATCCTCAGCCTGCTTCCCGGCGGGTTGGAAACCATTCCCCTTGCCATCATCGGGCCGCTCGCTCACTGGATCGGTCTCGTCGCCACCGGCGGCGCCGCGCTCCCCGGAGCCACCATCGCCCTCCCCGCTGCCTTGGCCCCGGCCTGGGCAGCGTTGGCCGTCGCCTGGACCATATGGCTCATCTATCGACAACACTTTCGAATACTCGTGGGTGTGGTGCTTATTCTGCTGTTCGCCCCGGGCATCCCCATGCTCACCGGGGCCCGCCGCATTGACCCCCACACCCTCATCACCTACACCGTCCCCACCAAGGACCACCTCATCACCCTCGATAAAACCGGCGGCATCCCGCCCGATGCCCAGCTCATCATGATCGAGCGGCCGCCACCTTCGGGGCGTCGACAAGCTCACCGGCCCAGGCCCACCGTGACCCGCACTGGCGTGCCTGTTGTGGTTATGGGCGTTGACGTGGATCTTTATGAGGATGGCATCCAGCATGCCGCGGACGGTAGTTTCTGACCGTATAAAGTAAAACCATGCCCACCCCCATCACGCCCAATCCGCAGGTGCACCTTATCGTCGGTGCCGAAGAGTTTCTGGCCGAACGCGCTCGCCTCGACATTGTGGCCCAGCTCAAACAGCAATCCCCGGAGGGGGAGAACCTCATGGTCACCACCTTGCGGGCTGGGGATGTGACCGAGTCGGAGCTCATCGAGCTGTGCAGCCCCTCGCTTTTCGGGGAGGACCGCATCGTGGTGCTCACCAAGCTGGAGGATGCGGGGAAGGAACCCGCCGATCTTATCCTCAAGTTTGCGGTGAATCCCGCCCCCGGCGTTGCCATCATTCTCATGCATAATGGCGGCGGCCGCACAAGGCGTTGGTGCCCAAGCTCAAGAAGATCGCCACCGTTCACCAGGCCGAGCTCAAGCCCCAGGAGCGGATGGGGTGGGTGACCAACGAGTTTCGGCGCCATAATGTGCGGCCCACCCCCGACGTGGTTCAGGCGGTGCTCGCCGGTGTGGGCTCGGATTTGCGGGAACTCGCCAGTGCCGTCAGCCAGCTTGTTGCCGACACCGGTGGGGTGGTGACAGCCCAGGCCGTCCACGATTATTATGCGGGCGTTGCCGAGGTTTCCGGTTTTGATATTGCCGATTACGCGTGCAGCGGTCAGGAGCAGCGCGCCCTGGTCAGCATGCGTCGGGCATTGCAATTAGGGCTGGAACCTGCGGCGTTGGCGGCAGCGCTGGCCATGAAGGTGTCCGGTATCGCCCGGCTTTATAGCCTGCGCGGCAGGGTGGACAGGTCGCTTGCCGGCAGCCTGGGCATGCACCCGTTTGTGTTAGAGAAAACCGCCCAGATTGCCCGTCGCTGGTCCGGCGATGCGGTCAGCGATGCCGTCATTATTGTCGCCGACCTGGATGCCACGGTGAAGGGGCAGGGGGGTGACCCCCATTTCGCCCTGGAAAACGCCGTGCGGCGCATATCCCAGCTTGCCAGGTAGCGTCCGCCATAATAGAAAGCATGACCGAAAAATCTATTAGCGCTGAAGAGCTGGAACAAAAGATACGCCGACGCTACCGTCAGCAATGCCCTCACCGATGAGGACGCCCAGGAATTGCCGCCCGAACTGCAGGGATTTTTGTCGACAAACTGTTCGAACTCGCCCGCACCGGCACGGTTCCGCCCGGTGAGCCTTCCGCCGCCGAGCAGCTTGCCGGCTATGTGGCCGCCGGCCTCAGCCCGAACCTCACCAATCATGAGGGCAATACGCTGCTCATGCTTGCCGCCTACAACGGTCACGCCGATATCGTGACGGCGCTTGCTCAACACGGTGCCGACGTTGACCGGCTTAACGACCGGGGCCAATCGCCGCTCGCCGGCGCGATTTTTCAAACAGGAAACCGCCGTGATCGAGGCGTTGTTGGCGGCTGGGGCCGACCCGCTGGCCGGGCATCCGACCGCTATTGACTGCGCCACCATGTTCGGCCAAACCGAGCTTGCAGATAGGTTAAACCTGATGCTTAACTAATGACTTATGCCATTAGCGCAACTTGGAACCCTAGTATTACTGAATGTGGCAGGTATGGCCACTCCCGGCCCCTGACCTGTTGCTTCTTACCCGTATGGCTACGAGATCCCGGCGGCACGCTTTGGCCAGCGTGTCCGGGATTAGTACCGGGTTGGTGTTGTGGGTTTCGCTCACGGTGTTTTGGGGCGGCAGCGCTGTTGATCTCCTACCCCGTGCTGGAAAGCGTGATTAAGCTTGTGGGCGGGGTGTGGCTGGTGTGGATGGGGCGGGGCATGATTCTTGCCGCCCGCGCCCAGTTCCGGGATCGCATGAATGCTGATATTGATGTGAATACGATCTTTGGCACGCCGTGGAAGAGCTACCAGCAGGGCTTTTCACGAATCTTTCCAACCCTAAAGTGGTGTTGTATTTCGCGGCGATCATTGCCCCGCTCATGCCGGCGCATCCCACCATGGGGATGCGGTGCTGATTGATGCTGTCCATTGTGGCCAGCACGTTTCTTGGCTTTTCGACGCTCGCGTTTCTCCTTTCTACCAAGGCCATGCGGAAAAGATTTGTCTCGGCAGGCCCATACATCGACATGGGTTCTGGGATATTTTTCGTCATCGCCGGTGCGTCACTTGCTATTAATGGAATTGCTACCTTGTTAATGGGCAAATAAAACCTGGTTGCCAGGGGCCCTGCCAGGTGCCGTTTTTATCGTTGCCGGTATGTTTACTCCCAATGACGACATCATGGAATCGCGGCAGACCATTTCGCGCCGCCGTGCGCTAGGGGTTGGCGGCACCGTTGGTCTTGCCGGCCTCATCGCCGCCTGCGCCCCCCGGAACGAAAACCACCAACACCGCAGCCAGCACCAGCACCAGTGCTTTTGCCACCTCGACGACGTCGGTGGCCGCCGCTGCCGCCAACGAACAGAAGCTGCGGGAACTGCTCAATGCGGCCCCCGGCTGCGTGACGACGCCCGAGGAAACCCAGGGTCCCTACTATTTTTGATGTGGATTCCATCCGCAGCAATATCACCGAGACCGCCCTGGTCTGCCACTGGAGCTTATGATTCGGGTGCAGAACGTGGAGGGCTGCGTGGTGGGATCGAGCGATAATCCGGTGGCCAATGCCGCGGTGGAAATCTGGCATTGCGATGCCGGTGGCGTGTACTCCGGTTTCGAAGTGTCCTCCCAGGCGGCCAATAATGGCGGCGCCGGTGGTGCTGGTGGTGGGGGTGCGGCGCCATCGGGCAACCCGCCGGCCGGCGATCCGCCTCAGGGCAATCCGCCATCCGGCACCCCGCCCCAAGGTGGTGGCGAGGGCGGCCCTGGCGGCGGGCGCAGGGTGATGGCGACCAGTCTACTAGTGGTTCCGTGTCCGACGGCAGCTATGCCGCGGGCGATAAGGAGGCCACGACCTCGGACGATGGCACCTATTTGCGGGGTGCCCAAATGACCGACTCCGAAGGGATTGTGCGGTTTACCTCCATTTACCCCGGCTGGTATGTGTCTCGAACCGTGCACATACACGTCAAGGTGCATATTGACCGCAAGACGGTGCTCACCACCCAACTGTTCTTCGACGACACCTTGAGCGACACCATCAACGCGGATGTGACCCCCTATAACGAGCACAAAAACCGCGACACCTATAACGACACCGACAAGATTTTCACCAAGGAAGGACTGGTGAAGGCCGAATACGACGGCACAAAGGTGCTGGCCGCAATCAACATTGGCATAGAGGCATAGTTCCCGTTACCCGCTGGGGTGCTTGCGGCGTCGTAAAGCACCCCAGAGAGCAAAGAACTCGCCCGCAGCGCATTCGTGCCGGGCGAGTTCTTGCTATGTCAAGTCCTATTGCGTTTTAGGACATTTTATTGAAGGCGTTTGCCATCTTGGACTTCTTGTTGGCGCCATTATTGCGGTGGAACACGCCCTTGGTGACAGCCTTATCCATGGCGCGGGAGGCAACACGCAGCTGAGCCTCGGCGGCAGCCTTATCGCCGCTGGCCACGGCCTCACGGAACTTACGGATCTCGGTGCGCACAGCAGAGCGGATGGCTTGGTTACGCTGACGGCGCTTTTCGTTGGTGAGCACCCGCTTCTTCTGGGACTTAATATTTGCCATAATAATCTACCTCTTGGGTCTTGATGGAAGACCACCCGGGCACACAATACCTCAAACCCCAAGGTCCTGGTTGATTCTGCCTAGGGTGTGTGTTGCATTGGGCAACGAGGAACTAGCCTAGCAGGACTCCCCAGCTAATTCCAACCATATTCGTTGCGCAGCCGGCTGGCGATCCGATTGAATCGACCCAGGGAATAACGGCCCCCTGGCGGCGAATGGCGGTTTCCGCCACCTTGATGACCTTATCGAGCCGCAGCCAGGAGCGGCGGCCTTGCTCGTCCCAGGGGCCCCGACCCGATGTCTAACCATTTTTCGTCGTCGGCATGTTCCGGGTTGGGCGAGGTGATGAGCCCTAGCACGTGGTCGCCGGTGCGGCCGATGACCACCAGGGCACGCTCCGTAAACTTCGGGGTGGTGTCATCGGTGGTGGTTGTTGATCTCGTCATTGGGGTCCGCATCGTGGTTGGGCACCCAGAACCATACAACCTCACCGGGATCAACTTGGCCGTCCATATTGGGGGCGTAGAAGATATTGCGGGGAAAGGAATCGCTGGTACATACGGTAAAATCGCAGGTAAAAGGCCTATCTGCTTTGGTTGGTTCGATGCCTTGCAAACCTAACCTGGAGTACAGCATGTCGAGACCTTCGTCGAGTGCACCCGTATGATCGCGGCGGAATGCCTCCAACACTTTGTCCAACCAGCGTTTGGGCTTTTTCTGGTCAGTGGGCTTCGGCTGATGAAGAATATGCCGGTGCCCACTTTCTTGACGCCGTAGCTTCATGGTCAACACTCTAGTCACCTCCACTGTAGTTATTAGGATTCGCGCCTTAATGCGTGGTTTGTTATTAGATTTACACTTTAATTATACATCGGTCCATAGGGGTTTATCCAAAGGGGGCTGCAATTTTGCTTTCAATATTTAGGGGAGTCTCAGCGTTCGTTAAAGGTGGTTGTGGTGGTATGGAGCAGTGGAAATGGCATGGTTGTCGCCCGTGAAACATTGGGTCACACCCACTTTAATAAGTGATACGATTAACATTCATGGGGTGGGATTTATAATTTTTTTATGATTGCTACCACATTGGTGAACCCGCAGGAGCGAATCACGGTGCGGTACGACGCGAAAAAGGCGTTCTGGAAACCGTCTACTCATGCGGTAATGTGAGAGGGATTTTTAAGGAGAAAGAGGATTATGGCCAAAAATTTCGCAGAAACAACGTTTACCGACCTGGAACATATCCGAAATTTCTGTATCATTGCCCACATTGACCACGGGAAATCCACCTTAGCGGACCGTATTTTGCAATATTCCAATGTGGTGGATGCGCGGGATATGCGCGACCAATACCTCGATAATATGGATATCGAGCGGGAGCGGGGCATTACCATTAAGGCCCAAAACGTGCGGCTGCCTTGGGTGCCCCTGTACCGGCCCATATAAAGGGCAAGAGATTGTCATGCAGATGATCGACACCCCCGGCCACGTGGATTTCACCTACGAGGTTTCCCGCGCACTCGAAGCCTGCGAGGGAGCAATTTTGCTTGTCGACGCCGCCCAGGGCATTGAGGCGCAAACCCTGGCTAACCTCTATCTAGCCATGGAAAACGACCTCGAAATCATTCCCGTCCTCAATAAGATCGACCTGCCCGCCGCTGACCCCGAAAAATACTCCTCGAAATCGCCCCATATTATTGGTTGCGAACCCGAGGATGTGCTGCGGGTTTCCGGAAAAACCGGCGAGGGTGTCGAGGCGCTATTAGATAAGGTAGTCGAGCTCGTGCCCCCGCCCACCACCGATTATCCCATGGATGCGCCCGCCCGCGCCATGATCTTCGACTCGGTCTACGACACCTATCGGGGCGTGGTTACCTATATCCGCATGATTGACGGCAAACTTATCCCGCGCCAAAAAATCAAGATGATGTCCACTGGTGCCGTTCACGAGTTGCTAGAGATCGGCATTGTGTCACCCACCCCCAAGAAGTGCGAAGGGCTGGGGCCCGGCGAGGTGGGGATACCTCATCACCGGCGTGAAAGACGTGCGGCAATCCAAGGTGGGCGACACCGTGACCTGGGCCAGCAAGGGTGCGACCGAGCCGCTTCAGGGTTACGAGGACCCCAAGCCCATGGTGTACTCCGGGCTGTTTCCCATCTCCCAGGCCGACTTCCCGGACCTGCGGGATGCCCTAGAGAAGCTACAACTCAACGACGCCTCCCTCACCTACGAGCCGGAAACATCGGTGGCATTGGGCTTCGGGTTCCGCTGCGGTTTCTTGGGGCTGCTCCACATGGAAATCACCCGCGACCGACTCGAACGAGAGTTCGGTTTGGACCTGATTTCGACCGCGCCGTCGGTGTCCTACCGGGTGGTTGCCGAGGACGGTTCCCACACGCACGTCCATAACCCCTCCGATTGGCCGGGCGGCAAGCTTCGAGAGGTATGGGAGCCCATCGTCAAGACCACGATCATTGTGCCAAGCGAGTTCGTGGGCAGCACTATGGAGCTGTGCCAGTCGAAACGCGGCCAGATGGGGGCATGGACTATCTTTCCGAGGATCGGGTCGAACTGCGCTACACCATGCCGCTGGGCGAAATCATTTTCGATTTCTTTGATGCGCTCAAGTCCCGCACCAGGGGTATGCATCCCTCAACTATGAGGAGGCGGGGAGCAGGAGTCAAACCTGGTCAAGGTGGATATCCTGCTCAATGGCGACCCGGTGGATGCGTTTTCGGCGATCGTGCACCGGGATTCGGCCCAATGGTATGGCAATAAGATGACCAAGAAACTCAAGGAGTTGATCCCACGTCAACAGTTTGAGGTGCCGATCCAAGCCGCCATTGGCTCGAAGATTATCGCCCGGGAGAATATTCGGGCGGTGCGGAAAAGACGTGCTGGCAAAGTGCTATGGCGGCGATATTTCCCGAAAGCGGAAGCTTTTGGAAAAAAGCAGAAGGAAGGCAAAGAAAGCGCATGAAATCGCTGGGGTCGGTGTCGGTGCCCTCAAGAAGCCTTCGTGGCGGCACTATCGACCGACGACAATAACAAGAAATAGGCGCCACCACCCCAAAATTTCCACCCCTCTGTTACCCCGCTATTTCTCAGTATGGGGTTGGCAGGGGGATTTTTAAGGGGTAAGGTCGATGGAGTCTAGATGAGATTTACATCGGTTTAATGTCAAATAATCTTGGTAAAAAATTGGGATATTTTCAGCTTTTTGGGGAAACTTTGCCAGATTTATTCGGGATTGGTAGGAGGGGATTGGGGTCTACCTATGGCGACAATTCGAAACCTAAACCCCCTATTCCGGGGTGATATAAGTGATGGTAGGGTCGCAAACCGCTCATGCGAAGCGTCGAAAGCGGGTGCGAATAATGGTGTCTAACGCCCCGCCTTGGGCGTCGGCAAGCTTATATTTCATCCAGCCAGTCGGTGAGGGCTTTCGCTAATGCCTGCGCCTGGTGGATGGCCATGCCTAGCTGCGTATCGCGGGCAAATAACCCCAGCACCAAGTGGCCGACCGGCGGATGCTCAATCCTGGCCATGCCTAGGAATTCGGAGTTTGGTAATTCAACGGCGACGACGGTTTCTTGCAGGTCACTTTTAAGCGGGTCAATCACCTGGGCCTGAGCCAGAGATACGCTCAACATGGAGGCGTTTAAGGCTGCCATGCGGGATGCATCATCGGGTGAGTTAAAACCGATTGAGGCGACGTGGATGCCGTCCCCGGTGCCCAAAATGATTGAGTGTATTCCCTGGTACTGGTTGCGCAAATGCGACAACAGCGGCAGAGCTGCTGCCGCAATGTCGTTTGCGCCAAAGTCACGCCCACGCACCCGACGGTGTCGAGCAATGAATTCGTCTGTCATGAGTTACTCCTGATAGCGAGTTCCACCACCGGGCCACATCTTCACGAATTCTGGGATCCGCTACGACAACTGGAGTGGGCGGCATGATCGGGATGGGTGGCATTCCCGGGGGCACCACAAAGGGTGCGGCACCGGCAATAGCACCATCGCCTAGATCAACTTTAGTCAATTGCTCAGTCAGTAACGTCTTCGTCATGGAGGTGATAGTGGCTTCGTCGATTTCAACGAAGTTCAGGGCGATACATAGCCGCCCCTTTTTCAGGGGGTTTTCACCTCTGGAATCCACTGTTCCAACTGTTCTTCAATCAGGGGTGGGGTCACCATACAGCCACAGCACTACACCCGCCTCCGGGTTATTCAGTGCCGCCCGGGTGGATTCAGAATCGGTCCTGGCCAGCCGTGCCAAACAGGCCGATTTCGGTGCCGTCATCGCGTTTCCAAATGCCGTAGTCGATACCCACGGTTGTGGTGGTCTTCCACCTAGGGATGAATTCGTCGTTTTCCGACCCCTTGACTTCCGTCATAATGGGAAGCACTGTGGACAGAGTTTCGACACAGGTGGTTTTCCCCCACCCCGACAGGGGCCTACGAAAACCACACCTTTAGTGGTAGGAGAGCCGATGATTGCATCCTGGGGTACGGAATGATAGGGGTCCAGGTCAAGAACGTCGAGTTCTTCGATCTTGCCATGACGCCGTTTGCGGAAGGAGTTCGATTGCATTGTCTTAATAATTCCCTAATCCGAATTTGATTTGACCCAATATCTTAAGTATTGATTAAGTAGCCTAGGTTGTCTAATCTGAAATCTAATCGGGTTCACCCGATTGGCGCGAGCTGGTTTTCCCACTATAGAAAATATAGCGAACGTTGAAACAGGTCCGAATCGAAAAGGAATTGGTGAATATGTCCCAACAAGATCATCTTAATAATTTTTTGAATAGCCTCGCAGAGGATATTTCTGGCTTCATCGGTGCTTCGGTCGTAGACCTGGGTACGGGCATGTCCCTGGCCTCAGTTGCCCGGGTGGCAAACTTTGACCTTGATGTCGCTGCCGCCTATAACTGCGAAATGGTGAAAGCAAAGCGGAAGACCATTCAGGCTCTGGGTATTGACTCTCACTTGCAGGATATGCTGCTTACCTTGTCCGACCAGCTTCACCTGGTGCGGGTGCTCAATAACGACCTGTTCGTGTACGTCGCTGTCCAGTCCTCACAGTCCAACCTGGCTCTGCTGCGGACCGCGGTGAACGCCAACATTGAGAAGTATAATCTGGTCTGAAATGGTCGCCCGGAATTAGCGGACCCCACGTCAGAGCCAGAATCCTCCACGGACGAATCCGTCACCGAATCTGCCCAATCCTTCGCCAGCCCGACGGCAACTGCTGCCGAGGCTGAGGCCAAGGTTGAGGCCGCGACTGCAACGACTCCTGTAGCTCCCGCTGCGGAGACCGATGTGGCCGATACGGCTGATGCTTCTGCGAACCCGGACGCTTCAACAGCGACACCAGCCATGGCAGCTGAAACCGTCACAGCGGTTCCAACTACCCCAACGACTGAACCTGTAGCAGTTGATGCACCGGAGCAGGCCCCAGCGCAGGTTGATAAGGAACCGGCAGATACACCAACAATGGTCATGCCAGCAGTGGTGCAACCAACACCACAGCAATCATCATTAGAGTCAGAGAACCAGAAACCGGAATCAGGCACTCAGGTGCCGGAATCGGAACCAAAAACATCGGGCGCTGATGATGACCCAAAACTCAAACCCGAGCCGAACCAACAGTCGAGGCCGAAACCAAGACCGAAGTCGAAAAAGCGGCAACGACGAAACCAACGACGAGCCCGAAAAAAAGCGGCTCACGGCGGCGGTAGCGGCACGGCAGCAGGGTCGGGTAATGAGTTACCGGCTGAGCCACACCAGGAAGCTACTCGGCCCGCAGAGGCGGAGCTAGCGGACCAGGATCGGTCGAAGTTGGCGTTTCTGGAATCGGAATACCTCATGATGGAAATACCACCTTTGGACCTGGATTCAACCACCGGAATAGACTTCTTGGCTGACAACGATGATTACTCGGACCCGGTCTTTGCCGCAGTAAAGAAAGACCTGGAACGAAAAGAACGAGAACAAGCAGCTGCCGCGCCGCCGCCGCAGCCATGGCAGCCGCCTCGGATCCATCATCGTCAGGGGGATAATGCCGCCGACAACGTGAATAATCCTGCGCCGGTCGATACCAATTCCAAGCCGCAGCAACAACCAGCGGCAGCGAAGAAAGTACCACTACCGGATTATCCCACCGTCGAAATGCATTTCCCTGCTGATCCCGGGAGTAACCAGTTAGACGAAAACCGCGAAGATGCGGTTCGTGATGCCACCCTATGATCCGGCACCCTCGAAACCCATCACCGCGGAATCTGCCAAACCGGCAGCAACCGCCACAAGCACCCCCACAAGCCAATAACCAGTCGGATGCCAGGTCTAACGGGCACCGAGGTTTGTGGAAGCGCTTATTCAGGCGACATTGAAGAACAACGACAACCGGTAGCCTAGTCGCCAGAGCGGCTGCTACCGGTACGTCAACCCGATGCCTTCATTGGGCTCGGGCCCACTCGCGCAGGCACGTGCCTCTGCCACAGAAGAGCGATGCGTGCCTGTGTTTCTAGTTTCTATTGAGTTTTGGCTGTGACCCGGTAGCTGGTGGATTTTTCGCCGTAATATTTCTGGGCCGGCTTAGTCGCATTATGAGAATTGCCCAAATATAGGGGCGATGGCTGATTGGCGTGACCTTGGGTTTTCCTGAATTTTATGGCAAATAGTCCTCATGGTCTAGGCTATATAAGGTTACAGCGAATACGAGCGAAATGCCGGGGTTCTTTTATAAGGGGCTCATGAATCTTTGCAGCATATCTGCCGTGGTTCGGTGGATGTTGTTGGTGGCATTTTTCTTCTAGTTTCATCTGGTTAACCCCGATAAATTCACTATAATGGGGGTAAAATGAAATAATGGTATTTGTTCATTGTTACGCATTTTAGATTAAAAATGGGTAGCATATTTATATAACTGTAATAGTGGTGTTTAGGCGGAAATTTAGATTTCCCTCGTTCATCTCTCATTTCTTTGTAAGGAGTTTCTTGTCATGAGCCGAAGGCTTGTCACAGCTTTGGGTACGTCGATCGTCCTTGCAGTGCCTATCATTGCTGCCGCCCCGTGGCCGGCGCCAATGAGGAACCGTATTTCACGGTCGCAATTAGTGAGGGAAAATGCCTGCTCAGCCTCAATCAGGCCAACCCTCAGGCGAAGCAGAATCAACAATTTCTCGCCTCGCCCACTAAAAACCGCATCCAATACTTTAATTCGAGGATTCCTGGTCTGGAAGCGCTGGTAAATGAGCTTGCCGACGCCCATACGTCGGAAAAAACCGCTTTGGCGGGGGGCGACAATGTGGGCATGACCAAGTCCGGTGATGCCCTCACCGCCACCAAGTCCAAGATCACCGAGCTGGTCACTAGAAGCGGCATGAACGAGAAAGACGCCGAAGAGATCGTCAAACTCGCCAATGACTACCGCAAAGAAGGCGGTCCCACCCAGGTCAGCTATGAGGTGGAGCAAAAGAAAATCGCCGCGGCCCTTACCGCCGCCACCACCGCCCTATCAACCGAAAACCAGTTTGCTAATAACAATAAATCCCTGCCGGATAATTCCCCCAAGTTCAACCAAATCAATGCCGAATGGGATGCGGCCTTCCGTAATGCGGTTGAGGGGCAACACAGTGGGCGGCTCACTGCCATTAAGGCCTGCCAGGAAAACCGGACCGTCACCGCTGGCGGTACCGGCGCGACCAGCGCACCCGCCACGACCAGTGGGGCGGCAAAAACCAGCGAAGCGCTACAGCAGCCGAGCAGCCCACTGTATAAGCTGCTCCACACCCTCTCGTCCGTGTCTGGGGTGGCTGGGACGATTATCACCGTGTTCCAAAAACCTTCTGAAAACCGGTGCTATCAAATTCTAGCCGGCCGGCCACCCCGGCCAGGTGGTAGGGATTACCTGCCGCCACCGCCGCTGATGTGCCGCCACGCGATGAGCAGCTGCTCAGCATAATACGGCCAGTTATGGGTGCCGCCATGCAGATAGGTCACCTGTTGGTGGGTCATGCCCTGCGCCCGCATTGCATCATCCAGGTCGTGGGTGCACTGATTTACCAGTTTCTCTAAAATCACCGACCCGGTGAGTGTGATCAGCCCACCATCTTTGGCAACAATATCCTTATCCCGCTGCGTCACCTCGCCATCTGCGGCAAACAGGTACACCGGCATGCCGCGCAACCCAGACGGGTTGGCGGTCACATCATTCCGGCGCCGCTCCGCCGATACCCCCGGCCCCCACTGGTTATCGGGGTTGCCGCCGGTCGCCGTGTTAATCAGGTTCAAAAACCCGCGGCCATCGGTGCTCGTAGGGGAGTAACATCCCGAAAACCCAAACGTGCCCCGGTACAGGTCCGGGTGCAGATTCGCCAACCGCACCGCCGCACTGCCGCCCATGGACACGCCACCAATATACCTGGTGCCATTAAACTTCAGGTCGGCTTCCCGCTCTAGCACGGTGGGTAGCTCGCTGGTCAAAAACGTTTCCCACTGCATCCGACCCAAGATTGGGTCATCGGACTGCCAGTTAGTGTAATTCGACCCGGTCGCCTCTGTCGGCATGATCGCCGTCACCTGCTCGCCGCTGAGTTGCTGCACATTGCCTTCCCGCAGCCACCCGGACTCCTTCGGCGCGGTCACCCCATCCAACAGATACAGCATTGGTGCCGGCCTGCCTCGGTCCTTCGCGTGCTGCACCTGCACCTGCACCACCCGCCGCATCGCCGGCGACTCTACGAACAACCGTTCGATACCGGGGTGTTGGGCGTCGGCCTCCCGCTTCGTCAACCGGGGTGCCGCATAGTCCCGCAGCGAGGCGGGCGGGTACGGGTTCGGCCGGAAATAGATGGGCGGCGTCGGCATATACCCAGGCGTTGACCCCAAGAGTCTTTCTAGCTCCGGGGCTAGCCTGGGATCCTTCGACATCCGCTCAACCGCGCTCGACGACCCCAGATCCCCCACATCCGCGGCCCCCGCCGTCACCGCCCCCAGGCTCAGGCCGGCGCTCACACCCGCCACGACTATCCCCCAGGATTCGCATCGCTTTTCGACGCATCAACCTCACCGCTTTCCTATCGGATAAATCATGAAATGATTATAGTCCGACTGTTAGGCGTCGAAAAAGCTTATTGGCTCATATGCCGCCACGCGATCGGCAACTGCTCCGCAAAAATACGACCAAAAATGGATACCACCCTGCTGATACGTGATCTTTTGGTGGGTCATGCCCCGCGCCCGCATTGCATCATCCAACTCGTGCGCGCACTCATTCGACATCTTCTCCAACACCACCGAGCTCGGGATTGCCGCATTCCCCACCGGACCGTACTTCGCAGTAATACTCCGATCCCGGGGCGTAATCACCCCATCCGCTGTAAACACATACACCCGCATATTTTTCAGCCCCTCCGGGTGCGCCGTCACATCATTCCGCAGCCGCTCCGCCGATGTTCCCGCTCCCCACTGATTATGCGGATTCCCGGCTCCCGCGGCCACTATCATATTTAAAAATTCCCGCCCCATATTGCTCGTCGTGGAATAGCACCCTGAAAGCCCAAAACGTGCCCCGGTACCGATCCGGGTACAAGCTCGCCAACCGCACCGCGGCCCCCGCACCCATCGACGCCCCACCAAGATACCGGGCGCCATTAAACTTTAAATCCGCCTCCTTCTCTAGCACGGTGGGCAGTTCGCGCGTCAAAAACGTTTCCCACTGCATCCGCCCCAACATCGGATCATCCGCCTGCCAGTTCGCATAATTCGACGATCGGGCTTCCGTTGGCATCACCACCGTCACCTGCGCATCCTGGTGCAATTGCTGCACCCTCCCTCCGTCAACCAGCTTGATGTGTCATTCGAAAGCCGCCCCATCCAACAAATACAACATTGGTGCCGGCTTACTCCGGTCCTTCGCATACTGCACCTGCACCTGCACCACCCGCCGCATCGCCGGCGATTCCACGAACAAACGTTCGACATTAGGTTCGTAGCCATCGGGCTCCCGCTTCGCCAACCGGGGCGCTGCATAGTCCCGTAGTGAAGCAGCGGGATACGGATTCGGCCGTAAATACACCGGTGGCACCTGCACATACCCCGGCTGCCCCCGATGCGCCGCCTCATACGCATCCTGCAACGCCCGCGCCAACTGAGGATTCCGGGACGCCTCAACCAACGGATCCTGCATCGGCGACAGCGATGACGGTGTCGGCTGCGCTCCCGCAACCATCGGCCCGAACGTGCCCAAAACCCGTGGTCAACACAGTTACTGTGGCCACAATGGTCAGCACGATCGCCTGTGTCTTACTACCCATAAACTGGTGAAACTTTTTATACGCCATAGCGGCCCTATCAACTTTCTACAATGAAACAGTGGTGACGAGAATCTGATCTATCCGATCTATCGACCACCAACCAACCCACCATTACATTGCACGCTAAGCTTAACCCCATGAGTATCGTCAAAATCAACGCCATCACCGCCGGACCCGGGCAAGAAGCAGAGTTAGAACGCCGATTCGAAGCCCGCAAACACGCGATCGACGGCCACCCCGGATTTGAGGGATTCACCCTCCTGCGCCCCACCAGGGCGAAACCCGCTATTTCGTGTTCACCCAATGGGCCGACGAAGAATCCTACCAAGCCTGGCGTGCCGCCGATACCGGGCACAGCAGGGACCCTGCCGAACGCAAAAAGGTAGCCCCGCACGCAGACCTCATGGAATTCGACGTAGTGTTCGAAGTGAAGGGGAATAACCCATGGAAGCCGCTGAAGTAGCATCATGGATGTTTGCCGCCGAGGTGCCCATTCCCGCTGACGTGAACAACATACTCATCCCCGGGGAGCAAGCCGTCGCCGCCTACAAAACCTTCCGTGATAGCGCTATTTTCACCACCCACCGCCTCATCGTCCGCGACTCCCAGGGCATCCGGGGTAAAAAGGTGGAGCCTATTCCTCCCATACTCCGCAATTAACATGTGGTCCAGCGAAAACGCCGGCACCCTCGACTTCACCGCCGAAATTGCCCTATGGACCCGCGCCGGGTACATCAAGATCAAGCTGGGAAGAGGCGTGGATGTTCGCCGCCTTGACCAGCTCATCGCCCACGTTGTCCTCAACAAATAGCGGTCCGGGGTGGGGTAGCGGCCGCTGCTGGAGGCAGGCCTGTTGGGTCTGGCGTGGCGGCCAGTCAAAGCCGGTTAGCCGGTTGCCGCAGCTGCGGTTGCCGCGATCGCATCCGCCAGGGAGTGGGGACAAAACCGAATGCCTGTTCTAGCTCGGTGGCGTCGATAACATAGGGTTGGGTGTATTGGTAGAGCACAGATTTGATTTCCCGCATCATGGGGTTAGTGAGCCCCGCGAGTGTGAGCCCCATTCCCGAAATCTGTTTCACCTTCCCCTTGGGGTTGAGCTGATAAGCAAAGTCGGTGAGGCTGACATTCCCGGATACCGGCCCCACCCAATACCTATCGCTCAACTGGGGGTTGGTGGCCAAAATGGCCAAGCATTCGCCAATGTCGGGAAGATACGACCAGGCGTGGGGGACGGTGGGGTCGCCAACCACCTTGGCCACCCCGCCAGCAAGAATGGGATCGATGAATTCGTCGCCGACAATGCTGCCAATGCCGCGCCCGGGCCAAAAATAATCACTGGCCCGCAGCTCGGTGACATAGAGATCATCGGCCTGCTTGAGCATGCGCCATAATTGGGCGCGGGTGGCGCCCTTGGGCTCGGTGGGTGATTCCAGGGACGCACCGGTAAACGGCCTAGTCTGTCGCCCAAACGGGTAGAGATTTCCCATGAGCACAATGCGAGAGCCGGTAGCGCGGGCGGCGGCAATCACCGATTCGATAATGGGCGGCCATTCCTCGGGCCACTCCGGGTAGGGCGGATTGACGCACACAATAATGGATTCGCAGTTCGTCGCGGCGGTGGCGAGGGCCGCGGCATCCGTGGCATCCAACCGCAGCGACAGGCACTGGGGAACGGGGGTACGCGACCGGGTTCCGACCTTCACCTGCTGATTTCGGCGAATGAGACTGTGGGCAGCAGCCCGGCCGGTGGGGCCGGCGCCCAGGATAAGGTGGGTGGACATGACGAACTCCAAAAACGAATGGTGCGCGCCGCGTCGCGCGTCGAAAGGCTCAAGGCTGACGCCCAAAAGCTAATAAAGTATCATAACAACAGTCGAACGTTAGCTCGATTAATCGAGATATCAGTACACCCGTCCTTATCTAGCTCACCTGACTCTTTATATACCGCATCCCATCCAGCTTTAAGCTGGTCACCATAATATTCCCACGCATGAACCCCACCATACTGGTAGTGGACAACCTGGTGGGTCATGCCAGCGTTAATCATGGCACGTTCCAAATCACGTGTGGAGGTGTACGAGGCATATTCCAAAATGGTGGCACCGGGTAAATCGAGGCGGGTGCGGCCGGTGTGCAGCTCAATATCGTATTTGGTGATATGGGCGTCGGCGGCAAACAGGTAGACCGGAATATTCCGCAACCCTTCTGGGTGGTCAGCCACGTCGTTGCACGCCCAGGTGGGGGTCGGTCCGGTGCCCCACGCATTGTCGGGATCGCTGCCAACGCACCGTAAAATGGCCAGGGTCATGCCGCGGCCCATGGCAGATGTGGTGGAGTAACAGCCGGAGAGCCCAATGGCGCCGTGATAAAACTCTGGGTGTTTCGCCGCCAGCCGGATTGCCCCGCTGGCCCCCATGGAGAGCCCCCCGATGATGCGGCGCCCATTAAATTTCAGGCCGGTGGCGGGGTCTTCCATGATGTTGGGAAGTTCTTGGGTGAGAAACGTGTCCCATTGGTGGCAGCCCACCTCGGGGTCGTCGGCCACCCAGTTTTCATAGAGTGAGCCCGATGCCTCGGTGGGCATGACCACTATGACTTGTTCGTTGTTTAAGGCTTTCTCTAATTGGCCTTCCCGCAGCCACCCAGAGCGGCGGGGCGCGGTAACCCCGTCAAGGAGGTAGAGCATGGGGGCGGGCTCCTCCGGTTTCGGGGGGAGCATGACTTGCACTTCAACGATGCGGCGCATGCATGGGGATTCGATAAACCAGCGTTCCACCCGGGGCGCCTCATCGAATACCCGTTTGGCTAATCTAGGAACGTCATAGTCCTGATTACTGGTGGCCGGGTGTGCGGTTTCATCAATATAGATGGGGGGAATTCGCCGCCATACGGCTGGGGATTTCTGCACCATTTTCACCCCAAAGGAGATGAGCTTTCGTGCCGTTTTAGTGTTCAGCACTGCGGCAACGAGGGTGCAATATCGCCGGGTGGCCATTCCCGGTGCGGGTGGGCTGACCGGGGTGTCCACAGTGGAGGTAGCAGTAGAGCGCATAGAAGTTGTATCAGTCATCGACTGTAAAGTTTAAGAGATTCATGAAAGGAAAACACTTTATAGGGGTATGGGGCAGAAAACTGGAAGTATTGCTGCGCGTCAATGTGCTCAACAGACCAATTTCGCCTAAAATCTAATGGCGGATTGCGGTCCCGGCGGTGTTACGGCATCGCCGGGTTTCTTTCTGTCTTGTCAGGTAGTGATCGCTTATCGACGCCCCTACGTGTCGCAGCTGGTTATCGGCCGAAAAAGAGCCGCCACCGTGAGCATCAATGGTAATGCTAAGAACGTTGACAGCAGCACCGTGTCCCGGGTGACCACCATGCCCCGTTGGTAGGTGGCCGCATAGTTGTACACGTTTTGGGCGGTGGGGAGCGACGACAAAATCACCACCGCATAGAGCTCGTCCCCGCGCAACCCGCACACAAACCCCAACCCGACCGCGATAATGGGCATGCCCACCACCTTGAGCGCCGTGGCGGTGATTGCTGCCGGCCGCTGGGTGGGGTCCCCCAACGGCCGGGCGTTGGTTAACGATGCCCCGAAACTCATAAGGATCATGGGAATGCTGGCCCCGCCCAGGATGTGGATCGGCTCCACAATGTCCTTCGGGATGGTGATCCCGGTGACGCCTATGATGAGCCCCAAAAACGCGGCGACCACAATAGGGCTGAGCAGGCTCGACACGATTGCCCCCACCCACCTTTCGGGCCCGGGACCCGGTGGTGTTAGTGTCACTAATGAGCGCCAATACGAGGGGGGTGAAGATTGTCATTTGCACCACCAGCAGCGGGGCCACATAGCCGGCGTTCCCCAACACATACATGCCCACCGGCAGCCCAATGTTATTCGAATTGACGTAGGCCGTGGCGGCGGCACCCATCACCGTGCTGGCCCGATCCGTGGGAAAAAACTTGTGGGATACCGCCACAAAGATCCCGCTCGTGACCAGGGCGGTCAGGGCCTCCACCAGGATAACCGGGCTGAAGAGCGCGTCCCGGCTGGATTGCGACACCACCATGAAAAATCAGCGCCGGCGTGGCCGCGTAAAACGCCACCCGGTTGAGCACTAACCGCTGGTCATCAGAGGTAATCACCCGGAATCTCGCCAGAAGATAGCCAATGAAGATCACCATCAGAATAATTGCGAATCCCTCTAACACGCCCTAACATGAGGTCCTCCTTACCGTGGGCTTATTACACTGGAATTCTATGAGCATGACCGATCGCGCCCAAGGCGTGCTATATGGCCAAGTCATTGGTGATAGTCTCGGTTCCCTGGTGGAATTCGCCTCGCCCGACACCATTGCCGCCGACTATCCCGGTGGAGTGCGGGAGCTTGCTGACGGCGGGCCGTTTCGGCTCAGCGCCGGTCAGCCCACGGACGATTCCGAAATGGCCCTCGCCCTGGCCCGCACCCTCGTGACCCATGGCTTCAACATTGACGCCATCGCCGCAGCCCTATCGACGATGGGCCAGTAATCCCTTCGACATCGGAAACACCTGCGCTGACGCGCTGCTGCGCGGGGTGATGAACCCGCAGTCGCAGGCCAATGGTGCGCTCATGCGAATCAGCCCGGTGGGGGTATTCTGCGCCCACGACCCGGACGCCGCCCGGGACTATGCCCGGCAGGACGCCCGCTCACTCACATCAATGAGACCTGCCAGGACCTGAACGCGGCCTACACCTACGCCATCGCCCGGGCGGTGGGGAGGGCCTGGGACGGGAGGCGGTCCTGGGCCTCTTGATTCCGACGATGTGGCCGAACCCGACGATTATCTCACCCACATGGGTTGGGTGCGGGTCGCCTTCCCCAACGCCCTCTACCAGCTCGCTACCGCCCCCGATTTTGCGGAGGCCCTGGTGGCGACCATCGCCCGCGGGGGCGACACCGACACCAACGCCGCCATTTGCGGCGCCCCTGTTTGGTGCGGTGGTGGGGGCCAGCGGCATCCCGAAGCGGTGGCGGGACGTGGTGGATCGGTGCCGGCCCGCCCCAGCACGCTGCGCCCCGGCCGGCGGAATATTGGCCCACCGACCTGCCGGGCCTTGCCGCTCGCCTCTTGGCGCGGCGGTGATCGCTACGGGCGCTACAGGTATGCCGAATCGGGCCGGTGCCCGAAAAATGGCGGTGCCAATCCGAACGCTCGTCGCCCCCTCGGCGATCGCCCATTCTGAAAATCCCCCGTCATGCCCATGGATAGCTCCGTAAGGCTCATGCCGTCCGGCGCGTCCGGTTGCAACTGGTCCCGCAGGGTGCGTAACTGTTCGAAGCTGGGGCGCACTACCGACTCCTCCGGGGAAAAACGCCGCCATGGTCATGAGGGCCTCGAACACGCAGGCGATCAAGCGTCGCCAAGCTCGGGAGTATTGCTGCAACCTCGTCGGGGGCGAACCCGCTTTTTGCGACTCGTGTGAAGTGTTCACCTGAATGAACACATCCAAGGTGCGGTTCGCCAACTCCAGGCGGTGCTGTAACGCCTCGGCAAGCCGGAGGGAATCCAATGCGTGAAACTCGGCCGCGAACTGGGCGATCTCCTTCGCCTTATTCCGCTGAAGATGCCCGATCGCGCACCACGTCACATCGACGCCGCGGGTGCGAAACGCCTGTGCCTTCTCCGCCAATTCCTGGGGGCGATTCTCTCCAAGCACGGTCATGCCGGCCTCTGCGGCCAACAATGCATGGGATACCGGAAATGTTTTTCGAAACCGCAATCAGGCGAATGTCCGCGGGGTCCCCGGCCGGCGGCGTGGGCGGCATTGGCGATCCGTTCGGTGACCGCCTGGTAGTTTGCGCGAAACTCATCAACTGTAGAGGGGGTGCTATAAGGTGGCATGCTTGTCAGTGTAGTCCCGCAACCGGGATGCGTAGAATAGCGTCCATGCTTACTTCGACCCCACCCGTACGTCATTTCGGTCACACCATCATCGAACATCGGCTGCCCGTGCCCTGGGATCCCGCCAGCCCCGATGACACGTTCGAATTATTTGCCCGTGAGGTTTATGCCGACGGTGGGGCAGACAACCCGCCGCTGGTGTTCTTCCAGGGTGGTCCGGGTTTTCCCGCCATCCGCCCCTACGGCGCCACCGGCTGGTTCGGGGAGCTGTTGGAGCACTACCGGGTGATCTTATTGGACCAGCGGGGACCGGGAACTCTCACCGCATTGATGCCGCCGGCGACCCCCAAGACCGCACCCTGGAGCGGCTGGCGGTGCTGCGGCAGGATTATATTGTTGAAGACGCCGAAGCGTTACGACGCGCATTGGGGATCGAAAAGTGGGCCCTGTTCGGCCAAAGCTTCGGCGGGTTCTGTATCACCGCTACCTGTCCGCCTACCCGGAGTCGGTCACCGAGGCCTTCCTCACCGGTGGCCTGCCCACCATCACCGACCCGGTTGACGACGTGTACCGCGCCACCTACACCAAGCTCACGTTCCGACAGGAACAGTTCTTCACCCAGGTGCCGTGGGCCAACGACCGGATCCGGGAGATCGCGTACCACCTCGACAATTCGGACGAAACCCTGCCCACGGGGGAGCGGCTCAGCTCCCGACGATTCCGCACCATCGGCATCAACCTGGGCTGGGGGACGGCTACCTGTCCCTCGCCTACCTGCTGGAAAATCCCTTTGTGACGGTGAAAGGCGTCAAGCGGCTGCGCCGGGATTTCCTGGCCTCGGTGGGGTCGCAAGTGAGTTTCGAAGGGGCGCCGCTGTATGCCGCCATTCACGAATCTATCTACGGCGGTGTGGGCGGCACTGCACCCACCAATTGGTCGGCGCACCGGATTCGGGAGGAAATCGCCGGCTACGAGGAAGCGCGGACCCGCGCACCGCCGACAAGTTCTATCTGACCGGGGAACATATTTTACCCGTGGCAGTTCACGGAGGACCCGGCGCTGCGCCCATTCGCCGAATCGGCGGAACAATTAGCGCAGCACGAGTGGCGGCGCAGCCCCTACGATGCGGACACATTGGGGTCGGCGGTCAGCCCCACCGCCGCCGCGGCCGTATATGTGGATGATGTGTTTGTGCCGTTTGAACTGTCCATGGCGACGGCCCATGCTTACCGGGATGTGCGCCCGCATATCACCAATTTCTATCAGCATGATGGCATTGGGTTTGGTGGTGCCGAGATCCTGGGCATTCTGCGGGATAAGGTGCGCGACCACTAGGCTGAATCATTAACCGGGGCGGCGAATCCACGTGGCCCATGGGCAAAAACCCGATAATCGGGGGTAGGGGTTACGCCCCCGATTTGGGTTTATGCTGATCCTGTCCTAAATTAACTCAGGCACCCATGCATATTCCGGTTGACCTTCACCACACCTTTGAACCCAGCCGGAATGGCGGTTACCCACCGACTGCATGGGTGCAATGTTATGTTGGAAACCATTACTGCGCACCCCATCGGGTTCTGGGCTACAATCCTAACCATGCGCGAAAAGATTGTGATTAGTGCAGCAGAAGCGAGTGAATTTGAGGAAATGACCAGCGTTTTTTTGAACACAACGAAGAACACGTCCTCAATCCAGCAATCCTCCTCGTGATCCAATCCTCTTAAAAACAACCCCGTGGCCTCAGCCACGATCCAACTGTGGGACCGCCGCGATAAGAGACTGCGTGTAAGCGTTCTGCGGCGCCCGCAGCACCTGAGCGGTGTCGCCTTTCTCCACAATTCGACCGTCATGCATCACCATGATGGTGTCGCAGACGCTCCGCACCACGCCAATGTCGTGCGACACAAACACCAGCGTCAGATTATGTTCCGCCACCAACGAATCCAATAGATTCAGAACACGTTTTTCGAACTGACACGTCGAGGGCGGACACGGGTTCGTCCGCCAGGAGGATTGCCGGTCGCGGTGCCAGCGCCCGGGCCAGGGAGATCCGTTGCCGTTGCCCGCCCGAAAATGCGTGCGGATACCGGGTCATCATGTCCGGCTCTAACCCCACCTCGGTGAGCACCTCGGCGATGCGTTCGGTGTCGGGAATGGGCGGGGTTTCCGCAATGATGTCCCGCACCAGCATCCGCGGGTTGAGCGACCCCATGGGGTCCTGGAACACCATGTGCATCGACTCGGACATGCTCACCGTGCCGCTCGTGGGCCGGGTGAGACCAGCAAGAAGCTTGAGCGTGGTGGTCTTCCCGGACCCCGACCCGCCGACGATCCCTAGCCGTTCCCCGGGACACGGTGAAGCTAATGTCGTCGACCGCGGTGGTGGACTTGAACTTTTTCGTCAGGTTCGTTGCGGTGATGACCACCTCGTCCGACCGGTTTGCGGGGCGGGGATCGGGCAACGTTGAGGCGTCGATAAGCGAACGCGTGTACGGCTGCTCGGGCGCGGTAAGGAGCTTGTCGACGGGGGCCTCTTCCACAACCCGGCCATCCTTCATTACCAATACCCGCTCGCACGTTTGTGCGACCAAACCCAGGTCGTGGGTGATGAATAACAGCCCGGTGCCGCGCTCCGCCACCAGCTTTAAAATCAGCTCCACAATGGCCCGCTGGCTGGTCACATCCAACGCCGTGGTGGGTTCGTCGCAAATAAGCAGCTCCGGGTCGTGCGCCAACGCCATGGCGATCAGCACCCGCTGCCGCTGCCCACCTGACAGCTGGTGCGGGTACCGATTGGCCATGTCCGCCGGCAGCTCCACCTTCCCCAACAGCTCCACCGCCCGCGCCATGGCCTGGCGTTTGGTCACCCGCAAATGCGTGAGTACCGCCTCCGCCACCTGCTTACCCACCTTCATGAGCGGATTCAACGCGGTCATGGGCTCCTGAAAAATCATGGCCACCCGTTTGCCCCGAATCGTGCATAAATCCCGCTCTGACAGCAAATCCAGCCGATCCTCACCCAGGCGAATCTCCCGGATGACCTTATCAGCCGCATCACCGACATTGCCGTGAGGGTTTTGCCCGACCCGGATTCCCCAATCAGGCCCACCCGCTCGCCCGGCGCGATGGAAAACGCCACATCATGCACCACATCCTTGACGCATAATGATTTGACCTGCAACACCGTCATCCTAGTTGTGCCTCTCGTCTCGTAACCGCGGATCGTAAAGGTCCCGCAGCCCATCGCCTAATAAGTTAAAACCCAGCACCGTGATTGCGATCGCTAACCCCGGCCACACCGCCAGGTAGGGGGCGGTGGTGAGTGATGATTGCGCCGACTGGAGCATCCGCCCCCAGCTGGGGTCCGGCGGTGGCGTCCCCAACCCCAGGAAGCTCAGGCCCGCCTCCGCGAGGATGGCCAGCGCGAACGACACCGACGCCTGCACAATAATCACCCCAGTAATGTTCGGCAGCACGTGCCGGGTGGCAATGTACAGGCTGCCGCGTTTTCGCCGTTCGGGCGGCCGCCACATAGTCGAGCGACATGACCGTGAGCGCCGCAGCCCGGGAGATTCGGGCGAACCCCGGCACGTTCGCTAGCCCAATGCCCACCATTGCGGTGAGCGTTGTTGCCCCAAACATGGCGGTGGCGATGATCGCCAGCAATAACCCCGGAAACGCCAACAGCAGGTCCGATGAGCGCATGATGATGGCCTCCACCGTGCCCCGCCGCATGGCGGCGATCACGCCCAGGGGCACGCCGATGACTGCTGCCACCACGACCGCCACCACGCCGACCGCCAGGGTGATTCGGGCCCCCACCATGATTTGGGAGAGCACGTCCCGCCCAAACCGGTCGGTCCCCAACCAGTGCTGGAGGCTGCTGGACTGGAGCCGTACCTCTGGGTAGGCGTGCAGCGGATCGTAGGGGGTCCACACCCACGACACCAGCGCCATGAGGATTACCGCGCACACGATTGCCCCACCAATCCAGCCGGCGATGGGGAGTTTTTTCATGATCGTCATCATGCTGTTACCTCGCTTTCGGGTTCGCGGATCCACCATCGCATACGCCACGTCCACCATGGCGTTGACGACGACCGCGAAGATCACTAAAACCATCACAATTGTTTGCACCGTCGGCAGGGTCCCGGTCGGTGACCGCCTGTAGGAGCATGCTGCCCAGTCCTGGGATGACGAATACTTTTTCGATCACCACCGCCCCGATGAGGAGGTTGGTGATTTGCAGCCCGGTGACCGTGAGCACCGGCAGCGCCGCGTTTTCGCAGCCCGTGGGCCATGAGCGCCTGCCCGGGATTCAGTCCTTTCGCCCGGGCGGTCCGCATGAAATCCTCATCCATCACGTCGAGCACCGCCGACCGCACGTAGCGGGTCATGATGGCCGCCTGCACAATGCCCAGCGAAATCACCGGGAGCACCAGCCGGGCCACGAACCCCCAAAGTCTTCGCTGGGCACTGACCAACCGTTGGCCGGCACCCATTTGAGCCGCACCGCGAACCAGGCCACCAGGAGGATGGCCGCCAGGAAGCTGGGGATGGCGATGCCGATCTGGCTGAGCACCGTGATGGCCACCCCTGTCCCATTTGCGGGCCCGCCTTGCCGCCCACACCCCCAGGGGAATGCTCAACCCCAGGGCCATGACCATGGCGCACCCCACTAGGATGATTGACACCTGGAGCCGGTCGAACACCAGGGGGGAAATATCCGCACCCGATGTGAGCGACATGCCCAGGTTGCCGGTGACCAGGCCCTGCACCCAGGTGACGTATTGTTGCCACAGGGGCTTGTCGATCCCCATGGTGGCCGACAGTTTCGCCACCGACTCGTCCGTGGCGGTCACCCCCAGGGCCACCTCAGCAGGGTTGCCGGGGATGACCCGCAGCGCAATGAAAATCACCAGGCTCGCCACCAGCAAGGTCAGCAGGTAGCGCAGCGTGTTCGCCCCAATTCGTTTCAGCATCATTGTTCTATGCCTCCTTCTTCACCCCGGACAACACCAACCCGTCGGCGACGGAGTTCCGCGGAATCCCGGTGATGCCGTTGTGGGTGACCACGATCATGGGCAGGTTAAACAGGGTGTCCGCCCCGGCCTGCGCCATGATTTCCGTCACCGCCTGCCGCATGAGCTCCGCATATTCGTCTTCCGGCGCCGCATCCGCTTCCGCCAGGAGTTCCCGCACCTTGGGGCTGTCGAACCCCAGGTAGTAGTCGGGGTTGCCGAACAGGTGGGGGATGTCCCGCGGTTCGACGTGGGCGATGAGCGACATGTCGTAGTTTTTCCCCTTGAGCACCTTGGCGAGCCACACGGCCGGAAACTCCGTCGACTCGATCTTCACCTTGAAGCCAATGTCCGACAGTTGCGAGTACAGGATTTCCGATGCGGATTGGGCGTAGGGGAGCGACGGCACCGAGAGGGTGATTTCCGTGCCCACTGCACCGGCTTCGGCCATGAGCTCCCGCGCCCGCGCCGGGTCGAACTGGTATTTGCTTTCCCCGGTGTACCAGGGGTCGGTGGGTGGTACCGGTGTGCCCCGGTCTCTACCCCATAGCCCTCCCACGTGGTGTCGATGATCGCCTGCCGATCCACCCCGTACATGACGGCCTGCCGCACCCGCACATCGGTGAAGGGGGCGCGCTATTATTCATGCTGAGCAGCACTTCACCGTTGGTGCTGCCTACCTCAACGACGAGATTATTGTCTGCCTGTAACGACTCCAATAATTCCGGGATTGCAGGGCCGATAGCTGCATCAATGGTGCCGGACCGTACCGCGTTGGTGAGGGAAATCGCGTCCCCGAAATAGCGGAAGACCGCCCTATCGTTGGCGATTTTTCCCACCCCCAATAGTCCGGCCGGGCCACCATGGTGAGTGAGGTGCCCACCGCCCACTTGTCGACCACATAGGGCCCGGTACCTACCGGCTTGGTGGCCAGGTTCGCCACCCCGTTGGGGGTCATCATGGCTCCCAACCAGGGTACCCATGGACCATAGCCACCCGTTCGAACGTTGTTTCAACACGACCTTGAGGGTGTGCTGGTCGACCACTTCGGTGTGGTTCACCACGGACATGCTGGCTTTCAGCCCATTGCTCCAGTCCGCCACCCGGTCGATGGAAAAACTTGGCGGTGTCCGCGGTGAACTCGTCCCCATTGGAGAATTTCACGCCCTCCCCGCAGGTGAAACGTGTAGGTGGTGCCGGCATCGTCCAGCTCCCACGAGGTGGCCAGCAGCGGTTGGATGGTGCTGTCCTGGTCGATGCGCACCAGGCCCTCGTACACATTGCCCATGAGGGCCTGGGGGATTGCTGCGCCGGAGGTCGTCGTAAAGTCCAACGATGCCGGCGGGGCCGTGGTGCCCACCACAATTGTGTGTGCGGCGGACGTTGCTGGGGTGTCGACCACCGCGTCCCCCACACCGCTGCTGGCCGTGCTACCTGCGGAACATGCCGCAAGCAACCCCACCAACCCGGTCGAAAAAGAATTTTTGCTATTTTCCGCATGATTATCTAAGACTCACCGCCGCTGTGGAATAAATTAAGTTCTGTGACGATTGTGCTGCGTACCTCAACAAAAAGTTTCTTCCGCTCCCGCACCGCCGTGTGCACCATGATCCTATCGAGCATCATGTGCCTGACCGCCACATTATTGGGCACCTTGCTTATCGACGCCCAAGGCTGGTGGCTTACCCTCGTTCTCATATCCCTCACAGTCCCCTTGGTAGGAGTGTTATTAAGCGTTTGGGGAATAATAACCAATTTCCGGCGATCTCGCCGACCTATTCTCACAATTGACAATAACGAAGTCCATATCACCGAAACCGGAATCCGGTTCCCCACCAACCAACTCCAGGTAGGATACCTTTTTCATCAAGGCGCCGACGGCATGCTGTTGCCGGACCATCCCATCACCGATGAAAAATTATGCCGACTACACCTTTTTCATTTCCCACCGGTCCCACCATGACCCCCACCCACTCGCCGATGCCCTCTACCATCGGGGAGTGCGGGTCATTTGGCGGGACTAGCCTGCTACCTTAAACCGGATCCGTTTCCCGAATGATCTTAATGCTGTTCCATGTCCGAATCTTCTCATTCGTCTGCGCAATCCGCCGTTGACAATCCTCCTTACGGAAGAAATCAATGCTTGCCCTCAATGGCCAGGCCCGCAAGGGCGGGGCCAGCCACGTGAAATCCGCATTAACCAACGGCAGCTCAATCGGTGCCCCCTGACTGCCACGTCACAATCTTGTCCACCATCGACCACAAGAACACGCCCCACGCGGGGATCGCAAACCCCCAATACAGCGGCAGTATCGGCTTCACCACCGCCCCGATGAGCGTCACAATGATCACCGTCATCGCCACCGGGTAAATAAACACAATGATGGGGGTGGCAATGCTAATCACCGTCTCCAGGCCGCCGCTGGCAATCCCAAACGACACCACCGCAAACGTCATCAGCCAGGTCCGATACGAGATTTTCGGCACCAAATAGTTGAAAAACTCGCTGGTTGCCGCGAGCAGCCCCACCGCCGTCGTCAAGCATGCCAATAACACCACGCCCCCCAACACCACCTGGCCCGGGAACCCTAACACCTGCAACGATGCGTGCGACAATAATGTTGCCCCATCCTTATACGACTGCCCTCGGGAATCCGCGACCCCATGATGGCCAACCCCAAATAAATAGTGCCCAACAGTGCGCCCGCTCCCAACGCCGCCATGGTGGTGCCGGGCAGTGGGTTAGCGATCTTCTGCTCCTTAATCGCCGAAATCACCAAAATGCCAAACGCCAACGCCGCCAGCGAATCCATGGTGAAATAGCCCTCCATCAGCCCCGCCGGAAACGGCGATGCGGCATACTCCTCGGTGGGGGCAGCACCCGGATTGTGCAGCTGGAACAGCGACAGCACAATCAACACCGCCAGTAGCGTCAGCAACGCCGGGGTGAGCACCTTCCCTAGCCGATCCACCAGCCCCGACGGGTTCAACGCCAACCAGGTCGCCACCGCGAAAAACACCAGGTTAAACCCGACCGACGCCGGCGTGCTCTCCCACCCGGTGACTGGGGAAACCGCCGTGGAAAAACTCACCGCCCCCGTCCGGGGAATCCCGAAAAACGTGCCGATCGACAAATAAATCGCTATAGAAAACACGATGGTAAACACCGTGCCCGCCCGGGCTGCCAACGCCCGAATATCCTGCCCCGACAACGCAATAGCAATAATCGCCAACACCGGCAGCGCCACCCCACTGATGAGGAACCCCGTCACCGCGGGCACAAAATTATCACCCGCATTAGTTCTCAACATTGGTGGGAAAAATCAGATTCCCGCACCAAAAAAACATGGAAAACAACATAAGCGCAATAGCAAACAGCGCTCGTTTGGACATCAGTCCTCCTTTGGGGGCAGCACAATAGTTACTTCCTCATAGATGCTATACGGGTCAGCGCCTGATGCAGAATTTCCCGCGACGTGGCGAAATTCAGTCGGACACAATCGGTACCGATCTCCCCAAACCAGGCACCATCATTCACCGCAACCTTCGCATGCTCCAATAAATACGTGGCCTTATTCCCCGGAATATCCGTCTCGGACAAATCCAGCCACAACAAATACGTTGCCTCCGGCACCCGCAGCCTCACCCCAGGCAACGCATTCGGCAACTCTGCTACCAAAAAAATCCCGATTCGCCTGCAAACTACTCCAATTCCGCATCCAGGAACTCCCGGCCCGATCGGTACGCGGCCTCCGCAGCCACCAACCCCAGAATCGACGCCCCATCCTTCGTCGCGTTTGTCAATCCTTGCCACACCCGCTCATCGTCCGCGTTGCTGAAAATAATCTGCGCGCACTTGAGCCCCGCAGTATTCCACGCTTTCGACGTCGCCGTCGCCGTGATACACACCCGGGCCGCGGTCTCACTCACCCCAGCCGCCACCACTGCTGCCGGCCGTCATACACCAACGGGGCATGAATCATCCACCAACACCCTGCGCTCCCAAACTCGGCCGCCAAATCGGTGATCCCCACCAACTCCTCCCGGCCAAACACAAACCCCAACGGATTATAAGGGTTACACAACAACAAACACCCGGCACCCTGCTCAAACGCTTTCCGCAGCTCCCCTAAATCAAACGACTCAACAAAAATCCCTCCCGGCCGGTGGCCTGCAGCAGCTGGAAAAAAACGGGGATAGGCCGGCACCGGCACAATCACCTTCGAACCCGGCGTCGTAAAGCGCTCAATGGAAATCAACAGCGCCCGCACCACATCCGCGACCGGATGCACCCACTCCGGCCGGGCCGCAAACCCATACCGGTCCCGGTAAAAATCCGCCGTCGCCTCGGCCAACCCGGACTGGTTCTCTGCCGGATACCCAAACGACTCCGCCGACACCGCCGCCTGAACCGCATCCACCACCGCCGGGCAGGTGGCAAAATCACTCTCCGCCACCCACAACGGAAGAACATCAGCCCCATAACGGGTCCACTTCATAGTATTTCGGGCCTGCAATTGATCGTAAGAAGGAAAACGCATGCGTCTATGGTAGTACTGATGAAGGTGCAGCCGCGACGGACTAAAATCACAACAAGGTATTATGCCTAAAAGACCGGCAAGAACACCCGCCTGAATTAAAATAACACCAAGATTATGCAGGCCCCGAACGCACACGAGGAAAGGCACACGATGCACACGACGACAAAACTCGGCACCATAGTTGCCATAAGCCTGCTGCTCGGTGGCTGCTCGTTCTTCGGCGGCGACGGCTCCGACGCCGCAGCCTCCGTCTCGGCATCCGCAGCCGCCAGCCCTGTCTTCCAGGCGAAGGAAGTATCACCGATCACCGCCGCCGAACTCGACAAACCCCAAACCGACCCCGGGCTCAACGTCGAAAATCACCCTCCAGGCTGCCGGCTACAACCCTGCCGGAAGCGGCTCCGTCATCTACGTTTTGGTGAAAAACCTCAACGAAGCCTCCCTCCCCACCGATGCCCTCACCGTCCACCTCGAAGGTGCGAACCCCATCACCGAAGGCACTATCGGCCTCGATCTGCCGCTCGGCCCCGGTGCCGCCGCCAACCTCCAATACGCTTTCGACGCCCCCACCAGCGCGCTCTCCAACGCCCGCTTCACCATTGGAAACATCATCTACCAGGGGGATCTCGCCAACGTGTAGCCGAGAGCGGGTTCGGGAATCTGGCGGCCAGGACGCCCCCATACAGGCTCATCGGTGCCACCGCCCTCAGGCCACTCACAGTGCTTCCCACCGCGTGTGCTGTTGTGTGTTTTGCCAAGCCACTGTTTAATGAAACCCATGACTGACGTAGTAGTGCTTGTCGATGACCACGGCCATCCCATTGGCACCGCCCCCAAAGCCACCGTTCACACCACCGACACGCCACTGCACCTCGCCTTCTCTTGTTATGTTGTCCACAATGGGAAAATATTGGTGACGCGCCGGGCGTTGCTAAAGAAAACCTGGCCGGGCGTGTGGACGAATTCCGCCTGCGGGCATCTCGCGCCGAAAGAAACCGCCCAGCAGGCGGTGCTGCGGTGGGTGCCACACGAGCTGGGGGTTCCGGTGCGTAACCTGCGGTGTGTGCTGCCGGAGTTCCGCTACCGGGCGGTGGATTCCCGGGGCATTGTGGAAAACGAGATCTGCCCCGTGTTCATTGCTGAGGTGTCTGGGGAGGTGCAGCCCGCCGCCGACGAGGTGGATTCGTACCAGTGGGTCACGCCCGCCGACCTGTTGGCCGCGGTTGATGCCGCCCCGTTTACGTTCAGCCCCTGGATGGTCGAGCAGCTAGCATTCCCCGAACTGCGGTCTGCGCTACTCGCTCTTTCCGCTTGACGACGGCCAAAGGTACGCTTGCCTTCGAAATGAATGGTCACGAATAATTCTAAAAAGATTGTCACGGTACCCGGAAGAAAAATAGTGCCTCACAGCATAAAAATTGAGAGAGCATGTATACCTATCGTGACGTAAAAAGTGGTGAGGCCTACCGGGGACTACTAGAATCCCTGGGCTGGAAGAAACCACGGAAAAAAGAAGCAACATTTACAAAAACCTACCCCAACGAGTTATTGTTTGAAGCTTATTTCGGTTACGCCACTTTCAACCATTACCCCGGTAATTTCTCTGGCATCCCAGTATTTCGGGTTATCTCACCACAATGGCGGAAACTTACGCGAAAACTCGGGCTTAACAGTACAGAAGGACGCCTTTATTTTCTAGATGTGACAAACCCTATCTATACGGATTTCGTGAATCAAGAAACCGAGATGTCGTATCTTACGTCTTTTGATGATCTCGATGTTGATTCGTTTACCCGATTTAACACGGCAGCCGATACGTTCATGGGTTCTTTCCAGGTAGCGAATTACATCACGCTCCCTATGCGGGAGTTTCGTATCACCTGGAATGACACGTCGATACCAGCAATGGTGGGATACCTAGCCATGATGGGTGACATGTCGTCAAGTAAAAAACTGTATGACCACACTATGGCTAATGGCGGCATAGACTATGCCCCATCACAGGAAGACCTCCAAACAATAGCCAACCACTACCACCTTGATGCAACAAGCTCAACAGGCCCGTGACATGAAAATTATTGACGATCCCCAGGAACTTCAGCGAATCATGGCGGTTCGTAATCGGATAGCGGCGGAGAATATTGTGAACTTCGTAGATAGTGAGGACGATATTCTCGCGGCTGTCTTCTCCGCTGAGACTTCTGGGCGGCTCATTGGCGTGTGCAATGACTATGACATTCACGAAGACCATGCAGTAATTGCGGAACCCGCCCCAAAGGATTTTTGATTTATTGGGTCGAGAATTCATCGGCCAATATTTCCTGCTGTTCTCCGAGGATGAGCGACCAGCGGTGCTGTTTATGGCCGTAGACTATAAGTTGATTGCTGGCCCGTTGTCGTTCTTGCATCGTGTCTTTCCGGATCTTTCCATGCAGAATCGGGAATTTATCGAGTCGAAGAACGAAGAACTCTCCCGCCCGCACTTTGTCGGGTATGAGCAGGCCCTGGAAACCGCTACCCGATTCATAGATTGGTTGGACTAGAGAATGATAACTGTGAATGATTTTTCTCGCCTATGTTGAGGAAAACCACCCGTAATGAATTATGGATCGATCATGATGCATACTATTTCGACGGTGATGTTTACATCGCAGCCGGGGTATCAACATCGTATCCTTCCTACTATGAGTTTTTATATCCGCAATGCGAAAAGTGGAGCGTTTGTATTCCGTTCAGGAGTATATCCTAGAATTATGGACGGTTGATCCTAAGGTGACGAAACCGTTTTACCCTATCAGAAAACACAATCCGATTCGTGACAGATGACAACGAATACCGTGACCCTAGGAAAACAGAACTCATATTCACCGGAGACGAAATCTTCGTCACCGCCTGCGATTTTCCAGTCGTAGGATGGGGAGTGGATTGGCTGTCCCCCAAGACCTGCCGGCGCGGGAGGTAGAGGAAGCAACCCGATTCCAAAAACTAATTTTCGACGACACAGTACCTGACTGGCCACAAGAACCAGGAAGAAAAACCGGCTGCAACAACGCTCCACTACTACCGCGTCCCAGCCCAAGAAACCAGAAGACTAAGCGAACTCAAAAAACAGTTCCCCGTGGTAGCAACTCGGAAACGACCGGATACATCAGGGTACCCGCATATGAGTATCACGAATAATTATTGGGTGATGTTAGAGCTTTTTATGGCGGTCGGAAACCCTGCCCAGGATGACAGTAGGATGGATGGCATGGAATAGGCAGGTTGCTTACAATATGGCGGAATATATCCCCGAGATGCTGCAAAAACTCCAGCAACAATTAGACATACTCGACACCACACCCTTGGCGTCGAATAAATGGGCAATGGACACATTCTGCCAACTTCGAGAGTTCTACCGTGCTGCGGCTGCCCAGGGGTGAAGGCGTAATCATTATTGGCGAACTACAAAGATGAAGAAGGCCAAGCTAGATGGCATATTCTTTCTGATCTTCTACCTGTTGGCGTAGATAGATTTTTCCCAGCGACTGGGTAAGTTTCAATCATGCATATTAGTAGTTTTAGGAGGTTTCTTGAATGTATTCCAAATACGAATTTTGGCGAAAAATGTCTGACGAAAAACACATGCTCACAGCCCTGCGCCACCAGGTATCGCAAGATGACAGCCTGCATTTGTATATTTTCTTCAGGCTCGATACGCTCCAAAAAAATTTTTCCGGCATGACGCATCAGTATGGTGGCACACTGCTCTGGCATAGGGATTTTACAGATATACCACTCGCGTTTTTATTGCAGAAGCCTGTTATCGGGTTGGTGGAATTTGATTGCTCTGATTCTAAAAGTGATCCCGCAGGCGCATTCTTTCACTCCCTCCGTACCGCCCTTGGAAACAGGGTAATAGTGAGCGATGACCCAACATTCCCAAACAAAGCGAAACCGCTTCTAACCTACGACTATGTGCCAATAGCGTTTATGGGAACCGATGAAGAAAAAAACCTGGCCCGTTTTTACATCACTGACGAACTCATGAATATTGGTGTACTACTCACCTATAAGGTAGAGATTTACGATCAACCAGACGACAAAGAAGACTATTGGATAGAATTCTTATGCGTTAATGACTCGCGTGACGACCTTTATTAACCTTGAATGTAGAAGATTATTCAGTGTCCTCAAACATGATTAGTGTTTGTAAGTAAAGAAGATCGAGCTAGATGGCATGTTCTTTCTGATCTTCTACCTGTTAGTGTAGATGAGTTTTCCTAGCGACTGAATAAGCTTCAAGGATGAAAAGAATGTTGTTTTCTGACGATGAATTCGAAGAACCCATTGACGTGTTTTACCAGCGCTGGTCCAAGCTCGCAGATCACATGCTTGCTGATCCAGACTTGAACATGTATCTATGTGTCATCCAATATCCGTTCGTAGGTGGTGCGAGGCTTAGGGAAGCACCAGATCTTATCCCTAAATGGTGTGGGTATTTTCCTACCGAGGAACAAGAAATGTTCATGCGTGTTGGTCGATACGGAGATACTGGGGTGTTTATGTTTGATAAAACTGCCCAATATCCGAATGCCCTATACCGGACCATGGACGACCTCATGTGGGTGGGAGAATCCATCGTGGTCACAAACGACCCGGATTTCCCCACCAATGTAATGGATGAAATGATTTGTCTATCCCAATGCGTACCAGCAGAGCCTGGGGGTGAGTGGTCGTTTATGTTGGGTAGTAAGAGTTTTTGTTCTTTCTTTAGATTACGATGATCACCCAGAAATGGTGTACGGGCATATCGAGACGAACAATGAAACAATGTGGAACATCTTCCAAGGAATAGAAGCTGCCTTATAGTCCTTTCCGCTTGACGACGGCCAAAAGCGTATGCTGCATTGAAATTTATTCAGCGGTTGGGAAAATCCATTCGGACCAATAGATGATGAATTGGAAGGAATACGCCATCTGTCTTGCTTTTTCTTACTTCTAGAGATTGTTAGCGCATTGAGGATCTGGGCTACATTTTTCCCAGTAGCTGAGTAGGCTTTACTAGCAACGTATGGCCTAAATCACTTTCTTAAGTTTCCCTGCAGCTATTTTTCCTGCATGACATTGCTTTTTATCCGTTTTGTTATAACAGGAAAATATTGGAAATATGAAAACACCTACCCAAACAGGTGAGCAATTATGAAGCATATAATATAACGGGGCTATGGTTTATGATTCTCCGATAAGAGTTGCAGGATAACCATTCCACTTGAAGCATTCATCGAGTAGCATACAGTGCTAATTCTTGAATTCACCCGACCTCTGACCAAAAGGGAATGTAATGATAATGCGTTACCCAACCATGCCCTATCCTAGATTTTCTTGTGGTTTGACCAGTATGGGTGTTCGAAAGCTTTCGGGGTAAAACGCCCCGTTTTTGCTTGCTATAGCACATCTTCTTCATTTCTTTCCTTTCCCCTTTTTTATTGTTCGTTTGTTTTTATAAAGGTTGTTGTTATGCCTGTTTTGCCTTTAAAGCCTTTTCTTGCTTATAAGCAAAGTGAGTTTCGAATTGGTGGGAATCCGGCTGAGGTGTTCGAGTTTGCCCGTAGGTGGCGGGTGTTTGCCGAGAACGCTTAACAACTGCTGCATCGTTGCGTGCTATTAATGATGGTGGGTTTTTGGGTGATGAGGGGGATCGGTATCGGGAGCTTATTCATGGTGAGTTTCCGAATCATTTGACGATTACTGGTGAGGCGCATCGTGGGGTAAGTACCGCTGTTGCTCAGTACGCGGAAGCCTTGACTACGGCACAAACCCAAATGAATGCTCTGATTGTGGTGGCGTTGGCGGATCATACGGCGGTGCAGACCGCGGTGGCGAATTATAACCTGTGTGAGGCAAACGTTGTCAGGGCCGCGGCCACAGCGAAGGTCGCTACAGCGACAGCGGTGGCGACTGCTGCCCTGCCTGGGGTGAATGCGATTACTGCGAGTACCGCTACGGCAGCCCAGTCGGAGTTGGCTGCGCCCAAAGCGGCGTTCGAAGCCGCGAAAGCAGAACATCTGCGGGCGACTACGGTGTTTGATGCGGACGTGGCAAAAGGTGCGGGAATCAAGGCCACACTGAGTATGGAGGTGAATACCGCGGTAGCTTGGATTAAAAACGCAGGCAAGAAGGCGGTTCGAAGAAAACCCGAGCTGGCTACAGGAAAAATGGGAGGCGTTTAAGGATTGGGTGACGAAACACTCGAAAGAGATCAGTGATATTTCAGACGCGCTGCAGCTGATTGGTGGGTTGCTGGCGTTTACCCCTGCTAGCACCGTTGGGGTGTTTTTAGAGCTTGTAGGGGTAGGGCTGAAGGGTTTGTTGTGGTTGACGGGGAAATTGTTCCCTGGCAGGAATTCAGGTTTGACCTGATAACGTGTCTGCCTGGGGGAAGATATTAAAAGCGCTAAAGGGGACAAGACCGGGGAAAGCGTTGTCGAAAGCGGCGAAAGCCGCGAAAGCAAAAAGCAGGCAAACACGGGGCGAAACTCTTATCCCGGGGAAGTAAGTGTAAACACCCAGGTTTGGAGCCGGTGGATATGGCCACAGGGGCGATGATTGATTCCACCACTGATATCCATATTGACGGGATCCTGCCGATGGTGGTGGCTAGGAACACAGACTCGGGTATGGACACGAGTAGGGTGTTCGGCCCTGGGTGGAATACGACATTGGATTGCAGGATTGAGATCCTCCCCGACCAAATCCTGATGATGACCCCTGATGGGGCATTGTTGGAGTTTCCGCCAGCCCCGGTGGACGGCACGGAGGTGGAGATGCGGGCCGCCCGTGGCGGCTGTGTTTTCGTGGACGGGGCGTACCGGGTACGCAATATCCAAGAAGGCGTTACCTATGTGTTCGGTATCGCGGGAAGTGAAGCCCAAGGCGGCATGCCATGCTACCAGCCTGACGGGCCAGTTCAGGACCACATTATCACGGGGGACGCGCCCAGGAATTATGTGTACTGCCTGGATGAGGAGACCGGGGAACTAACCCGCAGGGAACGAAACGTAGACGATGTACAGCATAGTGATGGTGTAGCAGATAAAGACCATAGTGATGGTGGGGCTGATTCCACCGGTGCTTCTACCAGACGTTCACAATTCCGCTGCTCCTGTGAACGATTCGGCTGTCTCGCAGAACAGTCCTGATAAGGATCAAGCCAATACTGATAAGGCCCAGGATGATTCCGATACTGATGCTGGTGGTTCTGGTGCGTGGGAAGCATCAAACTCGTTCGTAAACATGCTAGCGTCGGGTTCGGTAGCTGACACGTTTAACCTGGGTGTTGAGATTCAGTTGTCTACGGTGGTGCATCATTCTGGTGCGTGGATCGAATACGACTACGAACAAGAAACCGGCCACCTGGTTACAATGCGCCGAAGTGACGGCACCGTGTTGGAGTTGAAGTGGCACAACCGAATCAGCAGGCTGTTATCCATCTGGGTCAAGAATGAAGAAACCCACCCAGGCGGGGAACCCTTCCGGCTGGCATCCTACAACTATGATGGCAAAGGCCGCCTACTGAAAGTCATCAACTCCGCCGCCGGGGCATTGCGATACTACTATGATGACCAGCATCGTCCGTTCCGGTGGACGGATAGGAACGGGCACTCCTACCACTACCGATTCGACGACCAGGGTAGGGTTATTGCCCAGGTAGGCACTGGGGGCATGTTCCCCAACGTAGCCGTGTGGCTGAAAGATACTGGTGATGATGCCCCGGAAGACGGCACCGTGTGTGTCGCCCTAGAATGCGCTGGCGAGTTCCACGGTAACCCAACAGAAATCGGCGACACATGCATTAACGAATATTTCGACCGGTTGGGCAAACTTCCCCTAGCGAATCTCCCTGCGAGAAAAAGGGCCTTCAAGGTGCGGGACTTACCGGCAGGGGCCGGGCAGGTGTTAGGGATGACGCATCCTGGTCGCTTTCTGATGAGTTGCTGCGTGATGAGTTCTTGGGGGATATTCGGCCCACGGTGTATCGGTCGACACCGACGGGTGATGTGTGGCGGATCATTACTCCGGAAGGTGTGGTGACGGATCGGGAATTTGATGAGCACCACCAGGTCATCAAAGAGGTGTCGAACACGGGTGTGGTGACTACTATCGGCCGGGACGAGTACGGGACTGTTACCCGGATTGATTTTGGTGACGGAACCACAGAAACTATCACCCCAGGTGCGTGGGGCGAACCCGTCAAGGCCACTGGCCGGGATGGGCTGATCACCGAGTACGAGGTAGATACCGCCGGCATGGTCACCAGCATCACCGACCCATTGGGGGTTGTGACCAGGTTCGAGTACGACTGGCGGGCAACCGGTATCGTACCGAAGGCCACAATCACACCCAACGGACTCACCCACACGACAGAGTGTGATAATGCTGGTCGGCCCGTAGCATCCACGGATCCCGCGGGTAGGCGCAGTAGCGTGACCCGGGATGTGCGGGGCCTCGTAACGGAAGTGATCGACCCCGTAGGGAATGTGACCACAATCGAGTACTCGCCCGAAGGGCTGGGTGACCAAGGGTAATGAACCCTGATGGGAGCGAGCGGTCCGGCACCTATGACGGGGAAGGAAACCTCACCCAAACCGTGAACGAGACTGGTGCTACCACCACAACCCGATACACCGTGTTCGACAAAGTAAGCGACGTCACCTTGCCGAATGGTGGTGTAACAAAGGTATTCATATAACACCCAGATGGAACCGGTTGCAGTAACAAACGCGGACGGGCACACCTGGCAGCTGCACTATGACCTGAGACGGCTCCATTATCAAAGAAATCGACTACAACGGCCTTATCACCCAGTCACACACCACCCCGGACGGGCAACACCTAGACACTACCAATGGCATGGGGACTGTGACCACCATGTTTGACCCGTATGGTCGCATGACAGAAACCCGGGACGATCAAGGGAATGCTACAACCTACCAGCGGGATGCGCTGGGTCGGATCCACCAAGTAACCAATCAGTGGTGCACCACGGATTACTCCTATGATGAGTACGGCAGGGTCCCTTTACGGAAACCACTACCTTGTATTCGGGGTGAATCCCACACCATGGCATTCACCTACGGAGGTTGGGCGGCGTGGAGATGATCACCCACACGCTCCCGGACGGGAAACACATGTCGGAAACCCCATGTTTGATGATGAGGGTGTGCTGCGAACAGCACCCTACACACTAGAGACGTGGAGGTGGCATCCTTATCGTTCGGTGTAGACGATACCGGCAGGCGCTCCCTGGGCGAACGTAGGATCCCTTGTTCGGTCCTTTGACTACGATCAAAATCACCGCCTAGTCAGGGACCGGGTACACGTCCTCACACCAGGAAACAAACAGCATGGTGCTGATCCCACAAATGCTACCGCCCGTAACAGTGCTGGCCATAATGATTCCTCGCAGCATCAGGGTGAGTATCATGCTGTGGGTGTGATTGACCGGGTGTTCACATGGCGGGCCGATGATGTCATCACCCAGATCACCGACCAGATCCGGGGAGTGGAAACCTCCCTATGACGTAGACCCAATGGGCAGAGTCACACGTGTCACCCACCAACAAGCAAGTGGGAACACATCCCAAGGGAATCATGCTGGATCATCATCGCAAGCACAGTATTCACAAGCCGGTTTTGGGCAAAACCAACCCAACCAATGCATGCCTGGTGGTGAGGAATCGTATTCGTACAGCCAAGCCGGTGTACTCATAAAACTCCACCCCGACACCACTACACGGTGGGCGGATGATGTAGAACACCTATGGGGGCACCATGCCCCCACCAAGTAGGCCGCACCAGGTTCACCTACGATAAAGCAGGCAGAGTAACCCAAACCGTGACGAAGCGGTTGTCGAAGAAACCCTTGGTGAAGCATTTCTACTATGACAATGGTACCCAACCCGTAGGCTACGAAGACTCCGACCACCCAGGAACAGGTTGGCGATACCTGTATGACGGCGCATGCCGCAGGGTTGGGAAAGAACAAATCAACACCACAACAGGTGAAGTCACAAGCCGGGTCATGTTCCTGCATGAAGGGGATGTGCTTTTCGGCGAATATCATGCGGTCAATGTTATGGATCCGCATGTGGTGGGGTCAGCCATGTTGTGGCCTGCTGACCCTGGTACTGGGGAGATCCTGGGGCAGATCACCATCAACACCAACACCACTGGTTCCATGACTGGTTATAGTGATGGGACTGGTTATTATCCTGGTGGTAATGGTGGTGGCTCGGGTGCTGATAATAGTGTTGGTTATCCTTATAATCAGCACAACGATTCCCATAATAATGATCCTTATAACCATGATGGTTCTTACAACCATAATGATTCCACCACTGGTGATGGTGCTGGTGGTGTGTTGGGGTGGCCGCAGCAGCGTGTGGATGCGGTGTTTTACTCCATGGTCTGTGACCTCGCCGGCGCCCCGAAAGAACTCATCAACCCCACCACGGGCGAGGTAGTCGGCTATGCCACCCTATACCCTGTTTGGGAAACGGCATTGGGCAGGGATGGTGAGCACACCACTACTATTTACCGGCCAATACGAAGACACCGAATCAGGGTGGGTGTATAACCGGTTCCGCTACTATGACCCGCATGCCGGGGTGTATAACGCCCAAGACCCACTCGGACTACTCGCAAACCTCGGCACAGCACAAGGATACGTCACCAACCCCGTCACCTGGGTAGATGTATTAGGGCTCAAAGGATGTGGGCGTAAACCTAAGCTTGATCCTAAGCAAGCTACAGTTGCAGAAAAATCGTTAGACCTAAACAGGAAACTGCATGCAATTTATAACGCTGAAGAAGAGAGCCGTCTTGGGAAAAAATTTACACAGAATGTTGCGGGTGTGAGGACTGCTGAGGGGCCATTTTACTTCGGTATGGGTTCAACACGTGATTTAAATTTATCACTGCATGATAGCAACATGGGGATTTTGATTCAGCATGGCTTTACTGGAGGGCCAAATGAGGACTGGTTCGGACATCATGCAGAACAGGTACTTTTACGTCGTATTGAATGCGATGGATTAACGCCTGTCGAAGTCCAATCGATTAAAGATGTATGCCAAGATGGCCATCTTAGCTGTCGTGCGGTCTTGGAAGATAAGGGTTCATCAGACTTGATGATAATACCTATATGCTTGAGGAAGAACACATCAGAATGTTATCTGAACTCGATAAATTGAAAAAGAATGTAATTAAAAAGGTTGGTGAAAAATGATCGTACCACACTAAAAACACTAAGATATGTTGCATGGAAGTTGGTTCAGCGTCCTCAAATATGACTAGATTTTTGTAAGTAAAGAAGATCAAACTAGATAGCATGTTCTTTTCTGATCTTCCACCTGTTGGCGTAGATGGATTTTTCCCAGTGGCTGAATAAGCTTCATGCATTGATTTTACCAATTTTCAAGAAATAACCATGCATATTGGTAGTTTTAGGAGGTTTATTAAATGTATTCCAAATATATGTTTTTTGCGAAGAATGCCCGACGAAAACACATGCTCACAGCCCTACGCCACCAGGTAGCGCAAGATACCAGCCTGCATTTCTATATTTTCTTCAAGTTCGAGACGCTCCAAAAATTCTCCGACATGACACGCCAATACGGTGGCGCACTGCTCTGGCATTGGGATTTTACAGACACACCGCTCGGGTTTCTGATGCGAAAGCCCATTATCGGGTTGGTGGAATTTGACTGCTCTGATCCCGAAAGTGATCCGGCAGGCGCATTCTTTCACTCCCTCAATACCGCTCTTGGAAGCAGGGTAATAGTGAGCGATGACCCAACATTCCCGGAAAAAGCGAAGCTCTTCTAGCCTACGACTATTCTCCAGCGACGTTCATGGGGACCAACGAAGAGAAACCCAAGACGTTTAACATCACTGAAGAACTCATCAACGCCGGCGCGCTATTAACTTATAGGGTAGAGATTTACGATCAACCAGACGACAAAGAAGACTATTGGATGGAATTCCTATGCGTCAACGATTCACGCGACGAGCTCTACTAACCTCAAAGAAAGCTTATTCAGCATCCCCACACATGATTAGTCTTTTGTAAGTAAAGAAGATCGAGCTAGACGGTATGTTCTTTCTGATTTCCCACCTGTTAGTGTAGATGAGTTTCCCAGCAACTGAATAAGTTTTAAGGATGAAATAATGTCGCTTCTTGAGGAAGTTCTCGAAGAACCCATTGACGTGTTTTACCAGCGCTGGTCCAAGCTCGCAGACCACATGCTTACTGACCCGGACCTGAACATGTATTTGTGTATCAGCGATTACCCATTTGTAGAGACCGCAAGGCTTCGGGATATTTCAGGCCTCATCCCCAGGTGGTATGGGTATTTCCCCACCAAGGAACAAGAACTGTTCATGCGAGCTGCCCGAAGGGGAGACATTGGGGTGTTCATGTTCGATAAGACTGCCCGCTATCCGAATGCCTTGTATCACGCTATGGGCGGCAAAATTTGGGTGGGAGAGTCCATCGTGGTCACGAATGACCCGGATTTTCCCACCAATGTGATGGACACAATGATTCACATGTCCCAACACTCACCAGTAGAGCCCGGGGTTGAACAACAGTTTATGTTGGGTAGCAAGAGTTTTAGGCTTTCTTTTGAGCACAGTGACCTCCCTGGAATGGTGCACGGGCATATTCTGGCGAATAATGAAATAATGCGGAACATTTTCCATGGAATGGAATAAGAAAGCTTGAAGCCTCTTCATTGCTGGAGCAATAAGGCTTGGGGCCGGTTGGGAGATGAGGTGTATCGGCCGCACCTGGTGCCGAGGTAGCCCAAAGATGCCCCACGTTTGGCACCTTTGGGCGTCGTCAAGCGGGCTAAAGCAGCTTCTCGGCGGTACCCAACGGCACATGCAACCATTCTTTGCGATGGTTGTAGTCGTAATCAACCTCGTACATGAGCTTGTCCATGACATATGCATCAAGCAGCTTATGGTCGTCGGGGCTCAACGCGCCGTAACCGTCGAGGAAGTCGGAAAACTCCGCAACCTGCGCATAGTCGAAACTTCGTACCATGCCCGCCAGGTCTCGCATGGGGGAGTCCGGCAGGCGAGCTGCGCGAGCGGAACCGTGGGCTCACCCTCGAAATCAATCAAATAATACTGGCCGTCCGCATACAGGATCTGCCCCAAGTGCAGGTCCGCATGGATACGCTGCACCGGAAACGACCGCGGCAAATCCTCGTACGCCGCCAACGCCACATCCTGAAACTTGCGCACCACCGGGGTGCGCTCGCAAAACAGCTCCAACCGGTCCGTGAACTGCTTATATAATGTCTCCCGCGTCCCCACGCCGGTGGGAAACGCCTCGGCAAGATCCTCGTGGACATCCCCAATGACCGCGCCCAACCGGCGTAAATGCGGGCCCAAATCCGGTCGCAAATCCCACATGCTCACGGCATCGGTGAGCCGGCTGGACACAATCGCCGTCGTGTAATCACCATAGGTCAAATGCCCCAAATACTCCGGCACGTGCCGATGCAGCGCCCGCGTCACCTCCACATCCGGGTGCAGCCCCGGCTCGCAGGTGCGGAAAAACTTCCAAATCGTCGTGCGGGTAATAAACGACGTGTTCGTTTGCAACGCATTCACCGGCGTGCTCTCCGCCATCTCCGGGTCGTCCAGCAGCTCCGTCAGCTTATCGCCATGCACCTGAAACCGCGTGTCATGACCCAAACACACATCGGCGACCGGGTCTCCCGCCACGTCTTGAACCAAACTCTGACTTAATGTAATCATTTCATTCCTTCACGAATATAACCCAACGGGTCAGTAATAATGTCCGTGCTGCCATCCAGGTGCGCTACCAGCACTTGCTTGTCGACGCCATACTCCGGCCAATCCGGCTCCTCACCGTGAATAAAACCGGAGCGCCTTCTCGTGCACCAACTTTTTCCAACGGCGGGCAGTGTTTAATCTCGGGATATCCTGCGGGATACTGTCGAAATTGCCGAAAAACCAGGGAATGTCCGCGCAATGGTAGATCGGATCCTGCGTGGTTCCCCGATATTCCCAGCACCCACGTTTTCTTCGGATTCGCGTCCGCCACCTGGACCACAAACTTCCTAATCATGGCGTCACCGATCAGATAGCCAATCTCCCGCACCCGGTGGGGTGGCAGCCACAATGTGTTTGCCCCAAACAGTCGACGATAGAAGGGTCGCAACGCCCGGACCCCACCAAGAAGCATCCCGTTTCTGGCCGGCTGTTGACAATAGCATTTCTTCCTGGCTGCTTGTGACCACCAGCGGGATATCCGCCGACAACTCCTGGGCGCGAAACGGGTGCGCCCAAACCGCAGATCATTCAGGACGAGGCTCCGCATTCGGGCCTGGGCCTTCTTCAACCCTGTCGTAATTCACCTTATTGAGGGCGTCCCGCGTGAGCCTGGTGCACTAATATTTTTGGCCAGCCACCGTCGGAATGGGCGACGGGGAAACGCCGGCGACATTGCCCACGCCCGCCGAAAACGCCCCTTGTAATGGTCGCGGCGGCACAGCCACAGCACAATGCCCTGCCCCCGCCGACTGGCCCACTAGGGTCACATTTGTGGGATTACCGCCAAAGCTTTCAATATTTTTTTCTGCACCCACTCCAACGCCATCTCGCAGTCATCAATGCCGCGATACCGGTTCGGTTCGTCGTCATCAAACCGGGTGAAACCCGAAAAACCCCAGCCGATAGCTCACGCTCACCGTTACCACCCCGTCGCGGGCAAATGGCACAGCATTAAACCACGGTTCATCGTAACTACCGGCCCTCATAGGAGCGCCATGGATGAAACACCACAACCGGCAGGTCATCGAGTGGCTTTTTGCCGATGTGGGAGTGGTGATGGTCAGCACCAGCTCCCACATCTCTTGCCAATATTCGCCACACTTGTGCATATGCAAAGATCCTCATGCCGTGGAGAACTCGCCACATCGAAAAACGCGGTGCTATGCCGTACACAATCCGTTTGAAAACCGTGACGTCATCGGCGACCGTGGTCCCAGTGAACTGGCCAGACGGAGCGTTGACAATAATTTCACCCATGCAGGCGAGTTTAGCAACTACGATGAGTGTTCATGACCGTCAACCCGTTTGCCCAACCGTCGACGCTTCCCTACGAATTGCCGCCATTCGACCACATTAGCGAAGACCACTTCCGGCCGGCCTTCCGGGACGGCATGGCGCACCACGAGCAAGAACTCGATGCCATCGCCACGAATCCCGAACCACCCACGTGGGAAAACACGATCGAGGCCCTGAGCGCAGCGGGCGGAACTGCGCCGCGTTTCGGCGGTGTTCTTCAACCTTCTCGGCACCGACGCCACCGAAGAACTCGAAGCCATCGCCGCCGAAATCGCCCCCCAGCTTGCCGCTCACACCGACAAGCTATACCTGAACGAGCAACTCTATGGGCGGATCACGGCCATCACCCCACCCGACGACCCCGAATCCCGGCGACTCCACGACCATATCTTGCGGCAATTCCGCCGGCACGGTGCGGCCCTCGACGCCGAGGACAAACAGCGGCTGACCCAACTCAACGAACGGCTGAGCGTGCTGGCGAACAATTCACCCACAATCTGCGGGAAGAAACCACGCGGCTGGCCGTGGCATTTGAACGCGACGAACTCCAGGGTCTCGACGAGGGCGCATCGCCTCCGCAGCCGAAGACGCCCAAGCCCTGGGACAGACCGGTTACGTGATCCCGCTGGGGCTGCCCACCGTGCAGGAGGAGCAGGCTGCCTTAGAGTTGCCGGCGTCCCGCGCCCGCCTGTATGAGGCATCCCTTCAGCGGGGCCGGGGTGCGAACAGCCAGGTTTTGGTGGAGATCGCCCAACTGCGGGCCCAGCGTGCGGAGCTTTTGGGATACGCCACCCATGCGGACTATGTGATTGCGGAAGAAACCGCGGCCACCACCGATGCGGTGCGCACAATGCTGTTTGACTTGTCTCCCGCGGCGGCCACGAACGCCCGCAACGAACTGAAACTCCTGGTCGAAGCCGCGGAAACCGCCGGGGACGCCGAGGCTGATGGTGCAGGTGCCGGCGCCAGTGCCGTGATCGTGACCGATGCGGACCGCCCGTTTTTGGGAAAGCAAGGTGCGGGAACGGGACTACGCGCTCGACGAGGCGGCACTATCCCACTATTTTCCCGCTCCGCCAGGTGCTGGTCGATGGGGTGTTTTTATGCCGCCCACCTGCTCTACGGCATCACCATCATTCCCCGCCCGGATCTCACCGGCTACGCCGCGGACGTGGACGTGTGGGAGGTACTCGACGAGGACGGCACCGGCATCGGACTGTTCCTCACCGACTATTATGCCCGGCCGTCGAAGCGGGGCGGGGCGTGGATGTCCACCTTCGTCGACCAGTCCGAACTGCTCGGCACCAAACCCGTGGTGGTGAACGTGCTAAACATCACCAAACCCGCCGACGGCTCCCAACCATTGCTGTCGCTGGACACGGTGACCACGCTGTTCCACGAGTTCGGGCACGCCCTCCATGGGCTGCTGTCCAAGGTGCGGTATCCGAGTTTTTTTCCGGCACGAATGTGCCACGGGACTACGTGAATTCCCCTCACAGATCAACGAAAACTGGGCGGTGGACCCCACGGTTCTGCGCCACTATGCCCGGCACATGGATACCCAGGAGCCCATTCCCGACACGCTCGTGAATGCGATTCATGCGTCCCGGCAGTTCGGCCAGGGCTTTGCCACCAGCGAATACTTAGCGGCCGCGGTGATCGACCTGGCGTGGCACTCCCTCAGCGCCGCGGAGGCCCAAAACCTGACTGCCGATGACATCGACGCCTTCGAACAGCAAGCGTTGGCGGCGGCCGGGCTGGAGGTGACGCCCCGATACCGATCCACCTATTTCGCCCATGTGTTCGGTGGCGGCTATGCGGCCGGCTACTACTCGTACCTGTGGGCCGAGGTGCTGGACGCGGACGGGTTCGCCTGGTTTACCGAGCAGGGGGCCGCCGGCCCAGACGCCGAGGCTGCGCGGATGCGTGCCGCCGGGCAGCGATTCCGGGACGTGATCCTATCCCGAGGCGCAGCCGACGACTACGCGGCTGCGTTTACCGACCTACGCGGCCGGGATAAGGACATTACCCCGCTGCTGACCCGGCGCGGACTGCGGGGTGCACTCCCGTGACCGTGGTGGATGTGGTAAGCCAGTTTCTGATTACCAGCCCATTTTTGGTTGCAGGGGCTCATCATGTTTGTGGTGGTGGTGCCCCTGTGCGCCCTGGCAGATGGTGTGGCTGCGGCTGGTGGACTTATTGGCGCCACCATGTTCCGGGTTCGAACATGGTTTCGGTACCGTCGATAGCGTTCGGTTGCTTTGCGACGCCCAATGGTGGCAGGTGGGCCCTGAGGCTATTGGTGCTGTCGGAGGGCATACCACGATAAAATTGTTTGCAATGTGATTATTGCATGGGTTGGAAGTGAGTTGTTGTGGCGTCTTATGATGATGTGTTTTCTTCCGAGTTGATTGCGGCGATTGATTCTGCGTCTGCCCGGTTGGGCCCGTTTGAGTTGACAAGGCAGTTTTTGTATTTCTACATGTCGGAGCGGGGATTTTCGATGATGAGTTGTGGGGTGCGTGCATGATCTGTCGGAGTCGTCGTTTAGTGATGCTGACTATTGGAACAAGTTAGATCGGGTATATAACGAGTATGGTCCTGATTATTCGGATGAGAGCGACCTTGATCCTCGGAAGGAACCCGAACGGTGGAATCAGGTTGTTACAGGGGTGAAGGTTATGGATAGTCTTCTTTGTGGGGTGCGGGATTCTATCAAGAATCTCCCTTTCATGCCTGCTATAACACAAAAAGCTATGAGTGGAGTTATGACCGGATCCAGGAAAGCATCGAGAGTTTAGATTATGCCTCCAGATTCGTTCATGGTCTCCCGCCAGAATTGGTTGCCGAAATTGATGCTGCAACCGCGAATTTCGGTCCCCTCAACTTCGTTAAAAAATTCCTCTATAATCACCTGCTGGATCATGGGATCCATGGTGGTGAGGTGTGGGATTGCGTAGCGGAACTATCTGAATCTTCCTGTAAGGATCCCTTGTACATCGACCATCTTCACCGGTTATCGAAGAAATATGATGAGGATTATTACTCGGACATCAACTACGAACCGACACAGTTAAGGTGCTCGCCGCACACATGTCTGTGATAGATAGCCTTCTGTGCGGCCTGGATGGCCCCGTGGAAGAATTCCCTTATCATGCCTGCTATGCCATGCTGGATTCCCGCTGGGACTTTAGTGCGCTCGTCGAAAGTGTCAAACGCTTGTGATGATCGCTTTCGCAAGGCCGCTATGGGCGACATGGAAACACATAAATTATTTTTTATAGGTTGTATCGGATTGCATAGCGGGGGTAAAGCTTATTAATCTGGTTTTTGGATAAGCATGGGTTAATCGTGAGGTAAGACGACCTGGTAGCGCAATATGCTTTCCTTAAAACTTCCGGTCAAGACACCAATGAGCGGCACCGATTCATACCCCCATCCTGTTGATGGGCGCTAGACTACGCGCCGGGGATTGTCGTAGGGTCGCAGATACGTTGATGATTATCCCACAACACGCATCAACATCAGATTCTCTATGTCTATAGATTTTGGGAGCGTAAGTCATGACGTTAACACCTCGGATATGGCATGGGGTGAGGCCGATCCTCTTTGGTGACCGCTCATTGGGTTTAGATTTATGTGCGCCATGGGTGTCGTCGTAACGCTACCCGCTGGGTGAGTTCGAGGTTTATTGAAGGTTATTTATCTACAAAACGGTGGGGTTAGTGACGCGGTGCGAACAATAATAGCGGTGCTACGGACAATGGTGTTGTTGGCCCTGGTGGCAATGGTCGGGTATATAGCGGTATCCGGTTATCAGGGGTATCATAAGTCGTATCCGGCTTATCCCGAGCAAAAACTGCCGGTCAAAAGATTGACCAGGCGGTTGGCAGGGCGGTAGAGCACTGCGAGGAAGTGCTCGACAAGGAACAAAATAATCCTCATTGCACGCTATCGAATTGTCCGATTTCCAGTAAATTCATTCCCGGTGTGCCAGAGAACCGGGCCCTCTTCACCAACGCGGAACTCGTCAATTTTCGCAGGTGGGTGACCAAAGAGAAACCACGAAGCAGTATCGACCTGTATAGCGTGTCGGCAAACGAGAATGGTGTGGTCGAGGCGATCGTCTAGTCACAATGGTGAAATGCACCTCCCCAGAAAACGACTATCCCTACAGCAGCACGACGGATGTGCACCGAATGATTTTTGATTCCCAGCCACCACCATGAGGCCGACTAGTGGTGATGGAGGACGAATATTTCCCCATGATGGATGCGATGAAATACCCCGCCGCGTTCTCGCCCCTCTACACCAGCAGCGAAGACGAAGACATGTTTCCCGAATGCAGCGAACCCGGGTCGCCCCACAGGTTTGCCGGCTTAACCCGCAGCTTTACGACGAGGTGATCGGTGTGTTGCAGCAGCGAAGCGGAACCATCATCATCGTGGTGATCGTGGCGTTATTCGTCGGCTACTCGGTGCACACCGCGGTGGAAAGCTGGCGGACCCAGGGCGGTGGCGCGGGCGATCGAGGAATACATGGCGGTTCTCGACGCCGAATGGGTTGATGCGGATTGCATGCCGGATCATTGCCCGAAGTCGAGCAAGTTGCTTCCCGGGGTGCCCCAGGATCGGGCCCTGTTCACCACCACCGAGGGCGGCATCATTAGGGGTCGGGGCAAGGACATATCCACCGTTGCGCCGGTGCGAAGCAGTCTGGCCATTTATGAGCTAAAGAAAGCAGCAGGGTGGGAGTGGTGGAGGCCTATGGGATGTCACCATTACCCAGTGTTCGCTCGCGGGAACAGGTGACCCATATGAGGTGCTTCCCTGACCTGTACCGGATTACTCTTGCCCCTAGCGTCGTCGATAAGCATAACTATGTGGTCATGGACGACGAATACTTGAACCCCACCAAATACCGCCCGGGGCCTGGTGGTGTCGCCATCTATTACCGGGACAATGGGAGGAAGCCTCAATGCTTCGGGTAGCCAGCAGGATTATCGTGGTAGGTTCGATCATTCTGGTGCTCGTGCTGGTTGTGGGCGGGTGCGTGCTAGAGGATTTGCAGTGGCAGCAGATGATGCACCCGAATTGGCCTAAGCAGGAGACGGCTGGTGCCGAGGTTGATAGGGCGGTTGGTGCTGCGGTGGATCGGTATGAGCGGTGCTGGATGCTCAGTGGGGGACGCGGATTGTGTGGTGGAGCGGTGTCCGAAGTCGAGTAAGTCGCTTCCTGGCATGCCGCAGGATCGGGCGGAGTTCACCAAGGAGGAACGCTTTAACCTGGAGCGGAAAGCCCACTACCTGTCCCGCGAGCCTGTGAGCAGCACAGATTTATACAGTGTGGTGAAAACCGATGCGGGTGTGGAGGCCATTGTGTATGTGACGGTCGCCAGTGCTACAGATCGGAGGTGATCTGGGCCACGGACCCGCACCGCATGATGCTCGCCCCTCAGCACTAGTCGCGTCGGTGAGTATGTGGTGATGGAGGATGCCATCCTCACCATGAAGGAGTCAGAGAATATCCCGAGGCGTTCTCTCCGCTGTACTCCGGCCGGAAGGGAGGAACCAGACTGCTCGTAACACCCACCTTTTGTATGATGATGGTAGCAGTTGACCCCAAACAGTTAATGATTCTCGCTTATAAATAGAATATTAATGATGAGGAAGGTGGATTATGGGGGCGTCGGTGAATTGGGACCGCCTCGTGGTCGTCGGGTCGCTGGGTTTCGTGGTGACGATGGTGTTGGTCGGTGCGTTCGTCGTTCACGACGACGATGGGCCGATACGATATGCGACCCGCCCCGACCAGTATTCCGCTGGCCCGATCGTTGACCAGGCGGTCGGTCGGGCGATAGAGCAATACCGGGAAGGTGCTTGACGAGGGGAAGAACAGTCCCTGACTGCACCCTGGTCGGACTGCCCGATCGCCAGTAAATATATTCCGGGCGTACCGGAAGATCGGACGCTCTTTACCGATGCGGAACGATCTGAGCTGGGGAGATGTTTCTCCAGGTAAAGCAGGGCGCGAAGCGGGTTCAGCCCTCTACAGTGTGAACCGCCAGGATGATGGCATGGTGGAGGTCATCGCCTTCGTGGGGGCATATAAATGTTTTGATCTGCAAGATGGGGGTGGGAGTAGTGGCGGTACGTTTCTGCACCGAATGCTGCTCGCTCCCCAGTCAGGTGGATGAGCATGAGTATGTGGTCATCAAAGATAACTTCTCGCCCATGATGATGGATTCTGTGTACTCCGGTTCGTTTGATCCGCTCTACATCAGCCGCAGGAGCGCAGCAGAGTTGAAATGCTTTTAGGAGGAAGGAATTAATTGTTGAAAATTAATTCCTGAAACCGGGTGATCCGTTCTATCTCGGTCAGTATGTATTTTGTATTGATGATTGTAACTACTAGTATGTATGCTTGGTGGTGTGAATGCACGTGAACGTTTGGTGGATGCTACTCAAGAACTGTTATGGGAACAAGGCTATGCTGCGACTAGTCCAAAAGATATTCTTCATCGGGCTGGTGCAGGACAGGGTAGTATGTATCATCACTTTGCTGGTAAACAGGAGCTGGCAGTTACCGCCCTGAGGCTAGTGCAGCAGCGATGCAGTTCCGATCGTGGAAGCTTTGTTGGATGTGAAGAGACCAGCTATGGAGCGCCTCATTGCATATTTGGAACGTCAGCGTGATTCGTTACGTGGATGCCGCATGGGTCGTATGACATATGATGCTGACGTGCTAGCAACTCCAGAGCTGCTAGCACCAGTATCGCGGACCTTGGGCTGGCTGGTTGATACCATCGCCGAAGTGATCTCGCCAGGCATTGATGCTCAGGAATTTCCTGCAAGCGTGGATGCCCACCCAGCTTGTTTATGGTGGCTGCCACTGTACAAGGCGGTTATGTCTTGCCTGTGCTCAATGGAATCCAGCAGAATCTTGATGGGACATGCGATTATTGAAAATCATCCTGAAATCGGGTGGTCCGTCTCTATCTCGTCTGCGGTCATGCCAGGCTTTGAAACCCCTTGGTCCGCTTTTGCAGGCTTCTCAAACGAATAATAGTGCGGAACCACAAAAACTTACTGCCGGTAATCCTGATTTCCGCGGCGTAGGGCTCATCCATGCTGGTATCATCCGTCACAAATTGTATGCAATGATCCGACCAATAGAATGGTCGCTCTATCCGTGGGTCCACATCCCATTCCTCAAGAATGGTTCGATCGTGGGTGTGTATCAGATCAATGGTGGCGTCGGTAATGTAAAACTCATAGTGAGCGCCATAATATGTCCAAATGCCCGCCTTAATATAGACGTCATTGTCGAAAAACCAGGATTCGTGGGTAATCCACAGCTCATCACGGAATTCGTTATAGGCGTAGTCGTAAAAATCTGATACCGATATCATTCCCCCAATATAGCGACAACCCAGCTAGCGGCGTCGTAAAAGCTTCTTTAAACGCATAGGGAAACAGGATATACTGATTTTTGGGGTAGGCAGGCTAAACTAATGCGCAATCACATCAGGAAGGGAACCATGGCCAATCCGGAAGAGCTGCGCAAACAAGACCAACGCCTGCCAAAACCCTAAGCGCGCATACCCACGATCACGAGTGACCCAATCGCTGTATCTGCTGATAGCCATCGTGATCGTGGCCTGGCTGGTGTCGATGATTCCCTAATTAGTCGGCGCTGGGCGGTGGGATGCCTCCGCAATTTTATGGAAGAGCGGCATCTCGTTCAGGTCATCAATCAACACAATATTGCCCTGGGCGTTACGCAAGGGCACACACCAGTTCGGGTACTGCTCCTTCGCGGTGCCCGGCTGGTTTTGCACATTCTCGTCACCAACCATGTCCACCAGGGCCGTGCATGTTAGCGCCGCCGGCGTGTGTGCCACAAACCGGTGTGCTGCTGTCACCAGCACCTCCACGTCGCCCCGCTCATCCCGGGCCCGGCCGTGGAAATTATCCATGTGGAAGTCTTCACCGGCGAAACCACCCTGTTCCAGCACCCGGTTGAGCACCTCGGCCTGCCAGTTCAGGTCATTATTGAGCTCTTCGTCAAGATTGCTCTTGAGCAGGCCCAACTCGTTGCGCAGCGTGATATGCTTGCCACGCAAGAATCCCGCAGTGGGCGGCAGATCGTGCTGGTCACCGATGCCAAACATGCCTTCCGATACTCCTCCAGGCGCCGTGCCCCACCATACGGTGAACCTTCGAACCACAGCACGCTCGTGCCCATGATGCCGTACTGGTTCAATACGTCCCGCATCCAGGGTCTCGAACGTGCCCAAGTCCTCGCCGATCACCACGGTGCCGCCTCGCTCAGCCTCCAGAGCCACAGATGCCCACCAGTGCTCGGAAAATCATAGTTCACATAGGTGCCCGTCTGCGGCGACTGATTGCGGGCATCCAATACAGGCGGAACAGGCCTAAAACGTGGTCGATCCGAATACCACCCTGCGTGTCGCAAAATGGTTCGAAAGCATGTCGCGCCAGGGCTTATAGCCGGCCTCCGCCAACCGCTCGGGGTGCCACGGCGGCTGCGACCAGTCCTGACCGTATTGGTTGTAGTTGTCTGGCGGTGCCCCCACCGATGCGCACGGCGCCAGCACATTCGCCAGGGTTTCGGCGTCGGCACCGAAGGGGTGCACACCCACGGCCAGGTCGGCCATGATGCCGATCTTCATGCCGGCGGCAGTGCACCGGGCCTGGGCGGCAGCTAACTGCTGGTCGCAGATCCATTGCAGCCACATGTAGAAAATCCACCGGCGGCTCGTCTTCGGCATGATTACCGGTACCAAGCTTGGCGATTTCCGCTTTGCGCACCATTCGGCAAATGCTGTTAACCCGTCGCCTTCCCGGTGAATGTAGTCGCGGAATAGTTGCTCCCGGGTTTCGTCGCGGCCGGCGTGGAAGATCTCCCGCAGGGCCCGCAACTTGGCCTCATAAATGGGGTCGCGCTCAATCTGAACATTATCCCGATTATGCTCTCGGAACTGGCGTGCGAGCTCTGTCACTTCGGCGCGCACATCCTCCGCCAATAATTCGATCTCGGGGATATCCTCGATGCGAATATAGATCGGGTTGATAAACCTGCGGGTGGCAGGCAGGTAGGGGGAATCCTCCACGGGCGGAACGGCTGGCCGCGTGCAGCGGGTTAATGAGTAGAAAATCGCCCGCACCATTATTGGCCAAAGTTTCCCCCAAATAGCCAATGTCGCGGAAGTCGCCAATGCCCCAAGAATCAGAAGATCGTACCGAATACAGTTGCGCCATCACGCCCGCCACCGGATTATTGATATAGGTGTCAGTGGTGGATAGGTGCGTTGGCGTCACGACCAGGGTGCAGCTATGGGAGATATTGTCGGATACTAGGGTGATGGTGTGCCAGCCTTGTGGCAGGCCCGTGGGGAGCTGGAAGGTGGCTTCACCCCAGATCACGCCGTCGATATCGCGGGGTGGTTCCCAGTTTTCCAACTGTTCGGTGATCTCCAATACGGAGCTGTTTTCGAAGGTAATGAACAGTTGGTCAACGGGTTTGCCGTCGCGCACGTGCACGTTGAAGGCTTGGGATTCGGTATCGGTGGTCACGATACAGCGGGGGAGTGGCCGGGAAAACTCCTGGTCGTGGCGGCGTTGAAGCGCTGCCTGGACGGTTTCTTCGCTGGGTCGTTTATCGTAGTCGGCGCCGTCAAAGTCAATGGCGGCCAGGTCATCAACGCTGTAATCGATTCAACCCAAGGTCTACCCCATACAGTGGAGGATTTTTTTATCAGAGTGTCATCCGGTACCCTCAGTAGTGGCCGCCATAGGCGGTGTAGCCCTGTTGCAATGCTGTGCTCTGTAGCGAGTTCGCGTAATAGATCTTGATATCCCACACTTCACTATTGTGCCATTATGTGTGCCATTCCTCCCAGAATATCAGATTTTCTTTTATTAAATTAGGGTTATTCTTGGGAAAACTGCACGATAGCCCCCATAATATGGGGGCAATTTTTGCATGATATGCGGATGTTTGTAGCAAATAACACAAGAACAATGGTGCGCAATAGAGCCACAGGCATTACTGAGTGTTGTTTGGTTCTGTTCGCTTGTCGACGCCCACTCGGTGGGCGGGCCCGTGAGCCGATTCGCCAGGATTGTGACAATCGGGTGCCCCTGTAAGAGATAATAAGTTATTACGCACATTTTGGTAGCCACGGAAAGGGAACCGCGCCATGGAGGAAGTCCACACTCCCGCAGAATACGCCGTCGGGGAATCCGACACCTGCCTCACCGCCCTGTTGGGTAGTGCCGCAGCCCGTCCCTACGGGGTGATTTTCACGCGGCCGCAAAACTTCGAGTGGGTGAACGTGACCGCGGCCGAATTCATTGCCGAGGTGTACGAGGTGGCCAGGGGTTCATCGCCAATGGTGTGCAGCAGGGTGACCGCATTGCGCTGCTGAGCGAAACCCGCTACGAGTGGTCCCTACTCGACTTCGCCATTTGGGCCGCCGGGGCCGTGAGCGTTCCCATCTACGGCCCCTCCTCCCTGAGTCAAATCGAATGGATTATCGAAGACTCCGGGGCGGTGTTTGCCGTCACCGAAACCCGCGAACACACGGAGCTTATGAAAAACCTAGTGTTGGGCGAGGACGGCAAACCCCTGCTGCACGGCTCACGTCGCAGCTGCGCCGCATCCTGGAAATCAACGCCTCCGCCATCGCCACTCTCAAATTTGAGGGCCGGCCCATCGACGACGACCAGGTGGACGAGCGGATCCACGCCACCAAATCCCGGGACCTGGCATCACTGGTGTATACCTCGGCACCACTGGTCGGCCGAAAGGCTGCCGACTCACCCACGCCAATTGGCTTTCCGAGGTGCACGGCCTGCTCACCAACCCCATTGAGCCATCGCCCGCCCCGCCTCGGGTGCTCACGTTCCTGCCGTTGGCCCACGTGCTGTCGCGGGCGGTGTCCCTGGCCGTGGCCATCGGTGGCGGTACTCAATCCCACTGGTCGAATTTCTCCACCCTGGGGTGGAATTCCAGCGGCCCGCCCCAACCTGATCCTGGGCGTGCCGCGAGTCTTTGAAAAGGTCCACAATTCCCGGCGGTGGCGAATGCCGCGGCTGGCGGGCCGGTGCGGGCCGCCCTCTTTCATAAGGCACGGAACGTGGCCATTGAGTATTCCCGCGCATTGATACCAGCGAAGGCCCGTCGAGGATGCTCAAGCTCCAGCACAAAAACCCTACGACCGGCTGGTGTATTCCAAGATTCGGGCGGCTATGGGCACCTGGTGCACTACGCTATTTCCGGCGGTTCGGCCATGAGCCCGGAAATCCTGCACTTTTTTTCCGGGGCATTGGTGCCCCCATCTATGAGGGGCTACGGGCTGACCGAAACCACCGCGGCCGCCACCGTGGACTTCGTGGACCAGAAAATTGGCACCGTGGGCCCACCCATTGGGGGTATCGGTGCGGATTAATGACGACAGCGAAATCCTCATCAAGGGCACCACCGTGTTCGACGGTTATTGAACAACCCAACCGCAACCGCGGAATCCTTCACTGACGACGGCTGGTTTAACACCGGTGACCTGGGTGAAATCCTCGAATCCGGGCACCTGGTCATCACCGGCCGGAAGAAAGACTCATCGTCACCGCCGGCGGCAAGAACGTGTCCCCCGAACCCATGGAAGACGCCCTGGTCGCCCACCCGCTCATCAGCCAGGCCATGGTTGTCGGTGATGGCAAACCCTTCATCGGGCTGCTGGTCACACTGGATGAGGACGCCCTCCGGCGGTGGGAAACTCAACCGCAATATCCCAGAATCCCGCACCGTGGCAGAACTGGCCACCGACCCAGCCTCTGCGGGCAGAAATTCAAGATGCGGTAAACGACACAAATAAGATGGTGTCGCATGCTGAAGCGATTAAGAAATTCCATATCCTAGACCGAGATTTAACTGAGGAAGCCGATGAGCTCACACCGACCATGAAAGTAAAGCGTAACGTGGTTGCTCGTCGATACGCGAAGGAAATCGAGCACCTTTACCAGCGCTAATGCTTCAAATCCGATACTTATTGTGAGGTGAGATATTTTATGTAGATTTGATCTCAATTCGGCGAGGCATGAAGCAAATCATGACCAACTGAATTAAAGTCTTTCTTCGTAAGAAAAACCAGTTTCATTGGTAACCTCAGTGAATCTGACCGTGACAATGAGGGGTGACCATAAATAATGCAGGTATTGACTGCCACATTGCGCCACCGGGAATTGACCCAAGAAATCTTTTAACATCGGCGATGAGGTAGCAACTTTCATAGAAAATATCGCCGAAGCCATCGCCGACTGGGATGTCGAGCTGGTGGAGGACTGCGTCGCCGAATTCGAAGACATTATCGGCGACGCTAGGACCGACTCCCGCACCATTATCAGGGAACTAAAAGGAATCCGACAAGCACTGACGTCCGGGCTGGCCTCCGGCACTGTTGCCGCCACCATGCCCGATGGTGACGAGCAAATGAAGCGACCCACCCCCATGAACGCTCAGCTGCTGCGGAACCAATTCCCCATTACAAATAATTCGCCAGTCATGGTGCAGGAGATTAATCACATTCTGCAAGATCGTACCGAGCTTGTTAGACAATACCTGGCCCACATTGTGGATTGGGAACTGGCGGAAACCGAGAAAGCAGTTCGCAGCGCCGAAGACGAGCGCACATTACTCACCGTGTTCGGTTACACCTCCGACGCGGTGACCAGTGCGGCGAAGGCGTGGCGGGAAGCGGTGGTCGCCGACTATCCGGGGGTGACCCGCACCATGCGGGGTTCGCATCCGCCCGAATTTTTGAACGAACGCGCCCGCATTGATGCTGTTGTTGCCCGGGTCAAGGCAAAGATGGGACGTGCCGCCGGCGCTCACGTGTCGTAAAATACCGTCAATGTTTGGCGTCTATATTCACGTGCCGTTTTGTTCCTCCCGGTGTGGTTATTGCGATTTTAATACCTACACCCCAGGTGAACTGGGTACCTCCGCGTCCCCGGAAACCTATCTTGACGCACTCGAACAAGAACTCGAACTCGCCGAATTCAAACGCCCCGCCGACACGATTTTTATCGGTGGCGGCACCCCGTCACTGCTGGGGGCCCGGGGCCTGCGCCGCATCCTCACCGCGATCCGTAACACCTTCGGCATCAACCCCGGCGCGGAGATCACCACCGAATCCAATCCCGAATCCACCAGCCCCGAGTTTTTCGCGGAACTCCGCGACGCCGGGTTTACCCGAATCTCCCTGGGCATGCAGTCCGCCAGCGCCCACGTGCTACAGGTGCTAGAGCGCCGCCACACCCCAGGCCGGGCATTCGCCGCGGTCGCAGAGGCCCGGGCGGCCGGGTTCGCACACATCAACCTGGACATGATCTACGGCACCCCCACAGAAACCGACGCCGACGTCAGGCCACGGTAGAGCAGGTCATAGCGTCCGGGTGGACCACGTGAGCGCCCTACTCACTCATCGTCGAGGACGGCACCCGCATGGCGCGCAAGGTGCGGCGCGGTGAACTACCCGCCCCCGACGAGGACGTGTACGCGGATCGGTACACGCTTATCGACGCCGCCCTAGTGGCGGCCGGCTACCGGTGGTACGAGGTGTCCAACTGGGCGCAGCCCTGGTGGGGAAATGCCGGCATAACCTGGGCTATTGGCGGGACGAAGACTGGTGGGTGCCGCCCCGGCGCCCACTCCCACCTGGGCGACCTCCGGTTCTATAACGTCAAACACCCGGCTACCCAGCGCAGCGGCTAGCGTCGGGGGTGCTGCCGGTGGCGGGCGTCGAAAAGCTCACCGCGGCGCAACGCCATGAGGAACGGGTCATGTTGGGGCTGCGGCTGCGGGAAGGGCTGCCGGTGACATGTTTCAACGACAAGGAGCTCGCCAAGGCGCGGGAATTCCCGGCCTGATTGATGTGTCGGACCAGCGGGTTACCGTGACCGAGGCTGGGCGGCTGCTCGCCGACGGCATGATTGCCGATATCCTGGTGATGGGTGAATCGTAAAACCAATCATCGTGAGGAGGACGTCAATGGCATCCGCAGCCGAGGAACGCCGCCAGCAGGTGCTGCGTGCAATCGTCGCCGACTATATTGCCACCCAGGAACCGGTCGGTCTCGAAAGCCCTGCTCGATCGGCATAGATTCGACGTGTCCTCCGCCACCATCCGCAACGACATGGCCGCCCTAGAGGCCGAAGGCTATATCAGCCAGCAACACGCCAGCTCCGGCTCCCCACCCAAAAAGGGTACCGGCTGTTCGTCGACTCCCTCAGCGATATCAAACCCTCTCCGATGCGGAACGCCGCACCATACTGACCTTCCTCGAAGACGGCGTCAACCTGGAGGATGTGCTACACCGCTCCGCGCAACTCCTGAGCCAATTCACCCGCCAAACCGCCATCGTGCAGCTCCCCAACCTGCGGGCCAGCCACGTGAAACACTGCGAAGTGGTGTCGCTCACCCCCACCCGGCTGCTGCTGGTGCTCATCACGGACACGGGCTGGGTCGACCAACGCCATGTGGAATTAGACCACACGTGCGAAGCCGACCACATCATGGTTTTGCGGGACCTTCTCAACCAGGCCCTGGACGGGAAAACCCTCGCCGACGCCGCCGGGCTCCCTGGCCGCTATCACCCACCCCGACCCGGAGGTCACCAGCCACCTGTCTCGATGCGTCACCGTGCTCATCGAAACCCTGGTCGAACCCCCCAACGATCGGTTGATCCTCGCCGGCCAATCGCACCTCATCCGCATCAACCCGCACGATCTGCCCACCATCCTTCAAGCCCTGGAAGAGCAGGTCATTATCCTGAAACTCTTGGCCAGCATCCAAGACCTAGACCAGGTGAGCGTGCTCATCGGGGACGAAACCCGGGACGATCAGTTGCGCTGCACCTCGGTGGTGGCCACCGGCTACGGTTCCCCCGGCGCCCCACTCGGCGGCCTGGGGGTGGTGGGCCCCACCTACATGGATTATTCCGGCACCATGTCCAAGGTGTATGCGGTGGCCCACATGTGAGTCAGGGTGCTGTCCGAAATGCAAACCCTAGCCGGATCTCAGCGGCCACATGGGGTACGACGGGAGTCGGCGTGCCCGAAGCATACTGGGCACATGAGGGTGATGGGGACGCCGGTGGGTACGCCTTGAGCGAACATGACTCACCTAAGTGGGGAATACCGGACCATCATGGTTACAATAAACCCCGCAATAACCAATAAATCTGTCTCTTGTTAGCAAAGGAAGTTCGCCCATCGTGGCCTGGAGATTATTACGCAATACTTGGCTTTAACCCCAGACGCAACCGACAATGATATTAAAAAGGCGTACCGTCGGTTGGCTCGCAAATACCATCCTGACGTCAATAGCACCGAGGAAGCGGCCGAAAAATTTAGCGAAATCTCCATCGCCCAAGAACTCCTCCTCGACCCCGAAAAACGCCGCATTATCGACATGGGCGGGGATCCTCTCGCCGCCCTAGCGGTGCCCCCGGCAATATGGGTGGTTTCGGTGGATTCTCCGACATTTTTGATGCCTTCTTCGGCGGTGGGCGGGCACCCGTGGGCCCCTGCAGCCGTGTCCAGCCCGGCAACGACGCCCTGTTGCGCACAACCATCACCCTGGAGGAGGCTTACCCGGGGTGGAGCAGGAGGTCACCATTGACACCGCCGTGGTGTGCGAAACCTGCGAGGGAACCGGCAGCGAATCCAAACAGAAACCGAAAACCTGCACCCATTGCGATGGCATGGGAGGTGCAGCAGGTGCAGCGTTCCTTCCTCGGTAATGTCATGACTACCAGCACCTGCCCGGCCTGCGGCGGCTATGGGGAAATCATTCCCTGACCCGTGCCCCACCTGCGATGGAGCCGGTAGGGTGAAGGCGCGCCGGGAGAAGGTTATTCAAATCCCGGCGGGTATTAGCGACACGATGCGGGTGCGCATGGCTGGTCAGGGCGAGGTGGGGCACGGCGGTGGCCCGGCCGGTGACCTGTATGTTGAGGTGGACGTGAAGCCACACCCGGTGTTTACCCGGGAGAAAGATAACCTGCATTTGACGGTGCATGTACCCATGGTGGATGCCGCATTGGGGTCGACAGTGGCGGTGCAATCGTTGGATGGTACGATGATTGACTTCGTGATCCCCTGCGGGCACCCAGCCGGCAGATCGCCCGGTGGTGAGCGGCAGGGTATGCCCCGGCTGCGGGGCGAAGGCTTTGGGAACATGATTGCCCACGTGGATGTGACAGTGCTGCGGGAGTTGGACGACAAGTCTCGGGAGCTGTTGGAGAAACTGCGGCGGCACCGGGCGGAGGAAGCCGGGGTGACGCCGATGAGTCGGAGCACGGTTCGGTGTTCTCCAAGCTGCGCAACCGGTTCCGCAAGTAGGTTGCTCAGGGGGCTATAGGTGTCACGGCCGGTTTATGTGCAGGAGTTCCCCACGCCGCCCACCGTCGGCGAGGTTATCGAACCGACAGGCGATGAGGGTCGGCATGCGGTGAGCGTGAAACGCACCGGTGTTGGCGAGCAAATCGAGCTTGTCGACGGCCATGGCACCCGGGCCGTCATCACCGTGACCGGGGTTTCCGGGAAAGACCGGCTGACGGGGGTTGTTGACTGCGTGGCCAACGAACCCTGCCTCACGACCAACCGTGACGGTAATCCAGGCTCTGCCGAAAGCTGCCCGATCCGAACTCACGGTCGATCTGCTCACCCAGGCGGGCGCGGACGTGATCGTGCCGTGGCAGGCAGGTCGGTCCGTGGCGAATTGGGGAAAGAAACAGGACAAGGGGCTGGCCAAGTGGCGGGCCGCCGCTCGGGCGGCGGCGAAGCAATCCCGGCGGTCCAGGATCCCAGAGATCACCCCGGTGGTGGACCAGGCGGCGGTGGCGGCGTTGATCCAGGCGGCGCCGCTGGCCCTCATGCTGCACGAGGATGCCACCGGGAAAATCACCGACCAGCCCGTGGCCCAGGTGGATTCGGTGGTGCTCATCATCGGCCCCGAGGGCGGCATCAGCCCAGCCGAACTGGATGCATTCACCACGGCGGGGGCTCACCTGGTACGGCTCGCCCGGAAGTACTGCGGACGGCCAGTGCGGGCATGGTGGCATTAGCTGCCCTGGGTGCGGTGACCGACCGATGGTAGTCGTGGCACAATGCATAATGAGTGATTGGTTAACCACGAACAAAGATAGGTTGAATATTTAGTGACTGTCCGTACCGAAGCAGTACCACATTACCCGCACCGTGGCGCTCGACGAACGCTACTCGCAAACAATCCTGGGCATCAACGACGAAAACCTCAAGGTATTAGAAAACCAGTTGGATTGCCAGATTCATGTGCGGGCACCGATGTGACGCTCATTGGGGTCGCCCATGAGGTTGCCCTGAGCCCTCAAGGTATTGCAGGAATTGCAGGCCATCGCCCGCCGCGGCCATGTGATAAGCCCCGACTCGGTGAAAAACGCCATCCATATCGTCACTGGCGAAACCCCCAATCAGTCTCGAAAGTATTAGCGAATAACATTATTGTGCGGCGGGGCAAGGCGGTGCGGCCGAAAACCCTGGGGCAGCAAGACTATGTTGATGCCATTGACACCAACACCATTGTGTTCGGGTTAGGTCCGGCCGGCACCGGCAAAACCTACCTGGCCATGGCCAAGGCGGTGCAAGCCCTCCAAGCCAAACGAGTATCCCGAATCATCCTGACCCGGCCGGCCGTAGAGGCGGGGGAGAAGCTCGATTCCTCCCCGGCACCCTCAACGACAAAATCGACCCCTACCTGCGGCCCCTCCACGACGCGCTGCGGGAAATGGTCGACCCGGAAATCATCCCCAAACTCATGGAGGCCGGCATCATCGAGGTCGCACCGCTGGCCTACATGCGGGGCCGCACCCTCAACGATGCGTTTGTGATCCTCGACGAAGCCCAAAACACCACACCGGCGCAATGAAAATGTTCCTCACCCGGTTAGGGTTCGGATCCACCATTGTTGTCACCGGTGATATCACCCAGGTGGACCTGCCGGCTGGCCAAAAATCCGGGCTTCGGCTGGTCCGGGACATACTCGCCGGGGTAGATGACATCTATTTTGCCGAGTTGACCGCGGACGATGTGGTGCGCCACCAATTGGTGAGCCGCATCGTAGCGGCCTACGATGAGTACGAAGAACGCCACTAGTAGCGTCGACCACCTAAAGAAAAGCAACAGATGAGTATCGAAGTTGTCAATGAATCCGGCTACGATGGGGTCAACGAAGAATCCCTCGCCGACGTGGCCACATTCGTGCTGCGGGAAATGGACATCCACCCCAGCGCAGAGGTTACCGTGTCCGTCGTGGACGTGCCCACCATGTCGGAACTGCACCTACGGTGGATGGGACTAGAAGGCCCCACCGATGTGATGAGCTTCCCCATGGACGAACTCACCCCCAACATGGGTCGACCCGACTCGGCCGGATTCGGGCCGGCAATGCTGGGCGATATCATCCTCTGCCCCGAATTCGCCCACAAACAGGCAACAAAAGCCGGGCATGATCTGGGGCACGAACTCTGCCTCCTCACCACCCACGGCTGCTTGCACCTGCTGGGCTACGACCACATCACACCGGAACAAGAACAAAAAATGTTTGCCCTGCAAAATGAACTCTTGATGGATTGGTACGCTTACTGCGCTGACCGGCACATTGAATTCCAGCCCAAACCCACCGGGCCTGGGGCATTCCCCTCGGCGGCTGATCGGGCGGAACTCGACAACCAACTCGCCACCGACGAAAAATCCGCAGGCCAAGGCGGTATTCCCGCCATTGCGGAGCCTAAGGAAACCTAAATGAGTCCCCTGGTGATGGGCACCGTTGCTGTGGTTGCCCTGTTTTTCCGGGCTGTTCAACACCATTGAGGCGGCGCTTGCAGTCAGTTCCAAAGCCCGGGTGGCGCAAACAGCCAAAGAAAAAAATCCACCCGCGCTGCCCGCCGACTCCTGATCGTGCTTGACCACCGGGCCGAACACATTAACCTGCTTATCCTTGGGCAGAAACTCTTAGACGCCACCGCGGCCGTGTTCACCGCCATGCTTGCAATGGAATGGTTATCGCCGCGCATCGAATGGGCGCTCGTGGCAGCCATCGGCGGGGTGACTCTGCTCTCGTTCGTGATCGTGGGCGTGTTCTCCCGCACCATAGGGCGGCAAAACCCCTACACGGTGTCGCTGGTGGCGGCGTTTTTCCTCCGGCCTACCTTCCGAATCCTCAACCCAATATCGAAAGTGCTGATTGGTATTGGTAATATTTTGGCGCCGGGTCGTGGTTTCCAGGACGGACCGTATTCCACCGAGGTAGAGCTGAAGGAAATGGTGGAGATCGCCCAGTCTAAGGGCGAAATCGAGGTCGACAGTCGCATGGTGCAAAACGTGTTTGATCTTTCCGACAGCATTGCTAGAGAAGTCATGGTGCCCCGTCCCGACATGGTGTGGATCGAATCGGGGAAACTCGCATCCCAAGCGCTCAACCTGTGCATCAAATCCGGGCATTCCCGCATCCCCGTGATCGGGGAAAGCGTCGACGATATCGTGGGGGTGGTCTACCTCAGGACGTGGTGCAGCGCATGCACTCCCCAACCAAGGGCGACAAGAATCCCCTGGTGGATGAGGTCATGCGGACCGCTCATTTTGTGCCCGATTCGAAACGACTCGACGACCCTACTCGACGAAATGCAGCGGAACGATTCCACATCGCCCCTGCTTGTCGACGAATTCGGCGGTGTGGCCGGCCTGATCTCCATCGAAGACATCCTCGAAGAAATCGTGGGCGAAATCACAGACGAGTATGATTCGGCGGAAATCACCCCCATTGTGCAAGACCCCAATGATCCTTATAAATATCGGGTCGTGAGCCGGCTACAACTCGATGACCTGGTAGAACGGATCGAAGATGATCACCACATCACCATCAACTTCGACCCGGAAATCCTCGACCAGATCGACACCGTTGCCGGGCTTATCGCCTATGAAAAGGCCGGGTGCCGCTGCCCAATACCGAGGTAGAAACCTCCGGGCTGCGACTCAGCCATCGGCGGCCGGGACCGGCGCGGCCGAATCAGCGTGCGCGAGGTCGACGTCACCATGTTGGTGCGTGGTGACGACGCTGAGGAATCAGATCACAACCCGGACGATCCCGCCGACATGGCGTAACTCCCGCGCGGGGCGGCGTCGTCAAGCGGGCGAGTTTTTATTCACCGGTTGTGGCGCAAGATAGAAGCCATGGCAATTCTTTCAATCCAATCCCACGTTTCCTACGGGCATGTGGGAAACTCGCTGCCGTTTTTCCCACTGCAACGCATCGGGCACGAGGTTTGGCCCGTCCACACCGTGAACTTTTCCAACCACACCGGCTACGGCGAGTGGACCGGCGAACTCATTCCCGCCATGCAAGTAACTAGCATTATCGACGGCATTCAGCTCGCGGCGCATTCCCCTACCATTGACGCCATCTCTCCGGATACCAGGGCGGATCCGACATTGCCGACGCCATCGTGGACGCCGTGGCAAAAATCAAGGCCGAAAACCCCAACGCGCTTTTACGCCCTGCGACCCGGTCATGGGCAATGCGAAATCCGGCTGCTTCGTCTCCGACCTCATCCCACCCCTGCTTCGGGACAAGGTTGTGCCCGTTGCCGACATCATCACCCCCGAACCAATTCGAGCTCTCCCTACCTCACCGGTGTGGACGCTGACGACATTGACTCCACCCTCAAGGCCGCCGAGGCCGCCCGCAAGATCGCCCCCTGAAACCATCCTAGTCACCTCGGTGCTCCGGCCGGACCGGCCCGAACACACCATCGAAATGATCGCCGTCAACGACCAGGGTGCCTGGAAGGTGCAAACCCCATTCCTCGACATCAAACGCAACGGCTCCGGCGACGTCACCGCGCCCTGTTCACCGGGCATTACGTGCGCGACAAGGATGCCGCCGGCGCCCTGGCGAAAACCGCCGCCGCGGTCTATGAACTCATCGAGCTCACGCATGCGAAAGACTCCCGCGAACTCCTGCTTATCGACGCCCAAGAGTCCTACGTCCACCCCACGCACCAGTTCGAAGTGACAAAGATCGCCTAACCTGCCGGCGACGGCAGCGCCAGTGTTCGAAAGGGGCCTCCGATTCCCCGGCACCCGAGTCATAGGGTTTTCCGCTATCTATGTGATATAAGTCTGTGCTTACTCGGTGTTGGGGCGCTATGATAAGCGACAAACCACAAATGTGAGGGAAGCGGGTACTGGCGTGGGAAAGTCGGAAATCGGAGAAATCAGTAACGCCTCCCCAGCTGCGCCTGCGGTGGATGCGCGCCACCTCTACCGCACCTTTCGCACCACTGGGAAAGAATTCACCGCACTCGCCGACATCACCTTCACCATTCCGCAGGGGAGGCCACGGCCATTCTCGGCGTGAACGGTGCCGGCAAAAACCACCCTTAGTAAAAATCCTGGCCACCTGGCTTTTACCCCACCTCAGGCACCGTCAACATTTTCGGCGCCGATGTGGTGACGGCGGCCGCCCACGCCCGGCAACACATCGTGGCGGTCTTCGGCGGCGACCGCGGACTTTACCCCATGCTCACCGCGTGGGAAAACCTCTCTTACTTTGCCGCCATCCGCGGTGCCGCGCTGCCGAAATCCCAGCTCGCCAGCATCCTTGACAGCGTGGGGCTTTCCGACGCTGCTCACCGGCGAGTCGAAGAATACTCCAAAGGCATGAAACAACGCCTCCACATTGCTGTGGGCCCTCAGCGCCAACGCCCCCATCCTGCTGCTCGACGAACCCACCGTCGGCCTCGACCCCATCGAGGCAGCCCGGCTGCGCGGCACCCTCGCCGAGCTGAAAAACCGCGGCAAAAACCATCATCCTCACCAGCCACTAACCTCACCGACGTGGAGGAGCTCGCCGACCGGGTCATACTCATCCACGCGGGCCGCATCAAATACGATCTGCCCCTGGCACACTTCAAAGAACTTGCCGGCTACCGGTACCGCATTACCGCCACCCTCCAACACCCAACCGCCGAACCCGAGTTCGAAAAACCACCCCAATGTTGATGGCACCGTGCGCGTCACCCGGCTCATTACCAGCGACGAACAAACCCTCATCACCCGCATTCTCGAACAACTCCAACCCTGCGGGCTTGTCGACTTCACCATCAGCCCCGCATCCCTCGAAGAGGCCTTCACTAACGCGGTCCACAACAATGACGGCGACGATGGCGGTGCTGCATGACGACCACGCACCTGTCCGCGCAGCTCCGGGCCATCATCGCCTCCGCCAAAATACAACTCCTCATCGTTGCCAAACGCCCCATGAACATCGCCACCGGGATCATCACTCCCTGGATGTTCCTCTCCCTCTTCCTCATCCCCCGAATCGGCAACCTCAACCAGGACCAAATCACCCACGCCATCTCCGCCACCATCACCGCATCCTTCTGGGCCGCCTCCATCTGGAGCGGCGCCGGCATCATCCGTCGCGAAAAAAATGGATGGGTACCCTTGGCCATACCCTCTCCGGGCTGCTCAGCCCCATGGCCGCTATCTTCGCTAAAATGCTCGGCGCTGTCGCCTACGACGTCACCCTCATCACCATAAGCACCACCTCGTTCTGCCTTATCTTCCGCATCCCCTTCCACCCCACACATCCTTTCCTGCTGGCGGCCGGCATTATCCTCGTCGCCGTCTTCGGTGTGTGCTCCAGCATCCTCATTGCCGGGCTGCTCATCAACAGTCGCAATCCCTTCCACCTCACTCAACGCCTTCGGTACCCCCATGCTGCTCCTCGGTGGCCTGCTCATACCACCCAGCTACCTGCCCCCAGTCGTCTCCTGGGTATCTGTCCTCATCAACCTGTATTGGCTCAGGCAATTCCTCTCCTCCCTCACCACCACCCCAGACTGGAGTAGCCTACTCATCGGCTGCCTCGTCTCCACCTGCTACCTGCTCGGGGCCTGGCTCTGCATCCGCCACATGGTCACCCGGGCGAAAGTGAGGGGCACCTTTGAATTCACATAACCCACCCCACCAGTTATCGAACAAACTATCGGTAAAATGCCGGGCTGTGGCCGCAACATTCCGCCCTAGGGTTTGCCAACTCACCCGCGGGACCAGCCCCCACCATGCTGATCACCAGCCACATCATCCCCGAAATCCTCCGCATGATCACCTACGTGCTCATCGCCCGCGTCATCGGCGGCGACGCCGCACAACAATATGCCATCCCCGGGGTGATCGTGCTCGCCACCACCCGCATGACCATCAGCGAAACCAGCGGCCTGCCTGTCGACGACGTGTGGAACAAAACCCTCGGCAGCAACGTCACCGGCACCCTCTCACCGGCCACCCAATACCTCATCCGCTCCCTCCCGCTTGCCGCCGTCGCCATCCTCGACAGCGCCATCGTCTTCATCATCCTCGGGCCCATGACCACCACCGATTGGGCCACCCTCACGGGTGCATGGCTTTGCTCCCTCACTGCCGTCCCCACCGGGCTCATCCTGGGCCTCGTCATCTCCGTGGCGTCGCTCCGCACCGACCTCCACAACCTCGTCCACAACGCCACCGTTAGTATTCTCACCGTCTGCTCCGGGGCGATCATCTCCGTCGCCCACGTGCCGGTCTTTCACGCCATCGGTGAATTCCTGCCCCTTACCCACGCCATCCGGGGCCTCCGGCTCACCCTTGCCGGGCATTCCGTGCCCCATGCCCAACTCACCGAAAACCCTCCTCGAAGCCCGCAACGGCCTCATCCTGCTTGCCCTCGCCCACCTGCTATACACCGTCGAAAACCGCCCGGGCCCGCAGAAAAGGACAAACCTTCTTCTCGAGCTAACAACCCACCCCACCACCACTCCACCCAAGCTGCACCCAAACCGCCCCCAGCGGCATCCAGGCCTAATGCTACAGTGAAACCTACCAACAATAACCATCACCAACAGAAGGAGTCAGGTGGATTACACCAACACCCCAGAAGGCTTCCGCCCGGGTTCATGTGCTTCGTGGGCCGACCCAACACCGGCAAGTCAACACTGACAAACGCACTGGTGGGGCAGAAAATCGCCATCACCGCCAACCAACCGGAAACCACCCGGCACCCCATCCGCGGCATCGTCCACCGTGACAACGCCCAAATCATCGTGGTGGACACGCCCGGCCTGCACCGCCCCGCACCCTCCTGGGGAACGACTCAACGAAGTAGTCAAAGACACCTACGCCGACATGGATCTCATCGCCATCACCATCCCAGCGGACGAAAAAAATCAGCCCCGGCGACCGATGGATCCTCGACAACGTGCGCAAAGTCGCCCCCAAAACCCCACTCATGGGAATCGTCACCAAAATCGACAAGGTCAGCCGTGACCAGGTGGCCCTCCAACTCATGGCCCTCCACAAACTCCTTGGGAAGACAGCGAAGTAGTGCCGGTCTCCGCAGTCACCGGGGAACAACGCGACATATTATTAGACGTCATCACGTCCCTCCTGCCGGAAGGACCAAAATTCTACCCCGACGACCACGTCACCGACGACGACACCAACACCCGCATCGCCGAACTCGTGCGGGAAGCCGCACTCTCCGGCCTCAAAGACGAATTGTCGCACTCCGTGGCGGTCGAGGTGGACGAAAATCATCCCCAACCCGGACCGGCCTGGCACCCTCAACGTACACGTCATCATCTATGTGGAGCGACCCGGCCAAAAACAATCCTCATGGGGGAAAAACGGCCGACGCTTCAAAGGCATCATCCACACCGCCCGCCTCCCAAATCTGCAAACTCCTCGACAGCAACGTGTACCTGGATCTACGGATCAAAGTCCTCAAAAATTGGCAGTCCGATCCGAAGCAATTAGGCCGGTTAGGGTTTTAATGCCACGGGAATCCTATCGGGAACGCGCCCTGGTCATCCGCACCTACGACCTGGGGAAGCCGACCGCATCATCGTATTCCTCACCCAACACCGAGGGCTAGTGCGGGGCGTGGCCAAAGGCGTGCGCCGGGCTCGCAGCCGATTCGGTTCCCGGCTGCAACCCTTCGTCGAACTCGACGTGCAATTCTATGTCGGCCGGGAATTAGAGTCGGTGACGGCGGCGGACACCGTAGGGTTTTACGGCCCGGCATTATCGACAACATCACCTGCTACACGGCGGCGTCGGCGGTCCTAGAGGCCGCGGAACGCCTCTCGTTGGCCCACGACGAGCACGACGATCGGCTGTACCCATTGGTCGTCGACACGCTCAAACAGTTGCAACACGCGCCGGAACCAAAACTGCGGCTTGACACATTTTTATTGCAGGCCATGACCGTGGCGGGGTGGGCGCCTAGCCTGTACTATTGCGCCCAATGCCAGGCGCCGGGACCGCATCACGCGTTTCACCCGCGGACGGGCGGTGCCGTGTGTGGTACGTGTCGGCCGCCGAAAGCCGCCGACGTGAACCCGGAAGTATTGCACGCCATGTGGCTGCTGCAACACGACCGGTGGGCGGAAGCCATCACGCTCATCACCGCCCAGGAGCAGGGGGCTTCCGCGCGGGACTCGTCGGAATCGGTAACGTATGAGATTCCCTGTGCTACGGCAATTCACCGGCTCACCAAGGCCCACTGGCAGTGGCACACCGAACGGAAACTCGCAAGCCTCATGGTCTTGGATCAGACTTAAAAAAATTTGGCACAATACTAATCGTGACTGAAGAACTAACGCCACCAAACATCCCCGTCGAATTCCGGCCCCGCCACATTGCGCTGGTCATGGACGGTAACGGCCGCTGGGCAGAGCAGCGCGGGTTGAAACGCACCGAGGGCCATAAACGCGGCGAAGCAGTGCTGCTTGATATGGTGGCGGCCTGTCAGGCACTCGATATACCCTACCTGTCCGCCTACGCCTTTTCGACGGAAAAATTGGCGTCGATCCGCCGACGAGGTGCGGTTTCGCATGGGGTTCAACCGGGATGTGTTGACTCGGCAGAAAATGTGGTTGCATGAGCGCGGCGTGAAAGTTCGGTGGGTGGGACGCCGCCCTCGCCTGTGGCGCAGCGTGCTGCGGGAGCTGGAGTCCGCGGAGGAACTCACCAAAAACAACACCAGCATGACCCTGTTTATGTGCGTCAACTATGGTGGTCGTGCCGAAATTATTGACGGGGTTCGGGAGATCGTTCGTAAAGCGCAACGCGGGGAAATTCGACCGGATGATATTACCGAAAAAGAATTTCCACACCTTCCTGACGAGCCCACCATGCCGGATGTGGATCTCTTCCTGCGGCCCTCAGGGGAGAAACGCACCTCCAACTTCCTCCTGTGGCAGTCGGCCTATGCAGAGATGGTGTATCAGAATAAACTGTTTCCGACTACACTCCGCAAGATTTATTTGATGCGGTAGAGGAATATGCCAAACGTGACCGCAGGTTCGGAGGAACGAAATAACGTGATGCAGCAGGAATCCGATTCCCAGCTTTCAGACGACCACCCCACCAACCCGCCAACCCCGAAACAAAATTCGCCGGTGGCAGCAATACCTTGCCAACGAACGGGCGGAGGCCGCCGTGTACCGGGAATTGGCCCGCAACCGGGAGGGGGAAGAAAAAGAAATCCTGCTTGCCATGGCCAAGGCTGAGGAACGCCACGAGCAGTATTGGCGCACCATGTTGGGTGATGATCTGGGCTTCCGCGCGCGCCCAGCTTCTCCACCCGGATCATGGGATTTTTAGCCAAACGGTTCGGCACCGTGTTTACGCTGGCCATGATGCAAACCGCGGAGTCCCGCAGCCCCTACGCAGACGATGCTGACGCCACCGAACAAATGACAGCGGACGAGGCCATCCACGCCGAGGTGGTGCGGGGCCTGGCCGCCCGCGGCCGGGAGAAAATGAGCGGCAATTTCCGGGCCGCGGTGTTCGGCGCCAACGATGGCCTGGTGTCCAATTTTGCCCTGGTCTTGGGCGTCATGGGCGCAGGTGGCATTGACAGCAACATCATCTTATTGACGGGGATTTCCGGCATGCTGGCCGGGGCGCTCTCCATGGGGGCTGGGGAATACATTTCGGTGAAATCCCAAAACGAATTATTGGAGGCATCCCACCCGCGCCTGGCAACCAGCACCGTGGTGCCGCAATTGGATGTGGACGCCAACGAATTAGCGTTGGTGTATCGCGCCCGGGGAATGAGCGTGGCCGAAGCCAAGGAACAGGCCGATAAGGTGTTTGCCCAGATCGAACAGTCCAAGAGCGTGGACGCAGAAATGCTGGCCGGCGCGAATACTGCGGAGGATGAAACCCTCAGCAGCCCCTGGATGGTGGCGGCATCTAGCTTCCTGTGTTTCGGGGCTGGGGCACTGCTGCCGGTGCTGCCGTTCTTTTTCGACCTGCCGCAGATGATTGCGGGGGTGATCGCCACGGCGTTGGTGGGCATTGCCCTCATGGTGACGGGCGCCATCACCGGTATTTTATCCGGTAAACCACCGTTCTTGCGGGCGATCCGCCAGTTGGTGGTGGGGATGCTGGCGGCCGGGGTGACCTATGCGCTGGGCATGCTCTTTGGGGTGGCTGTCGGCTAGCCGCCAACCCAACGACCGGATGTTAGTTGCTGGCCAGGCATTGGTTGCAGAGGCCGAACACCTCGGCGTCGTGGCCGGTGAGCCGGAAACCGTATTTTCGTGGCGATTTCATTGGCCCATTGTTCCACCGCCCGCCATCGATCTCTATGGTGCGACCGCATTGGGTGCACACCAGGTGATGGTGGTGGTCGCTATTGCGGCAATGCCGGTAGAGGCTTTCGCCGTTGGACATATGTAGTACGTCGACCGCTTTGGCTTCGCTCAGCGACTGGAGGGTACGGTAAACGGTGGTCAATCCCACCTTGAGGTCGCGTTTTAATAATTTTGGTGGATGGTTTTCGCGGAGGCGAAATTTTTCCATTTCTCGCAGCACGGTGATGACTGCGGTGCGCTGTCGAGTGCTGCGCACGCCGAGTTTGGGTATGGGCTGGTCCATGATGACCCTTTCCAACAGAATGTGAGTGAGTAGCACAAGAAATATGGAACCCAATCCGGCTGGTCGTGACCCCAGGCCAGAAAGAACGATGGTCCCATGACGCTTGCCATAACCGATTCGTTATAGCAAGTTGTTTTTCAATCTTAAGCGTGCATTGTCAATAGCGCAACGATATTGTGTTGGTTTAGCGTGGTCACCACGGTGAGCAGGGATCTTATTGAAAAATTGCCCCGGCTCGGCGTCGCCGCAGGTCACGGTATTTGGGTGTCCTCCAAAATGGGGGGCAGGCGGGGCTTGATCGTGGTGTCTGTCGGAATAGCAGGTGGTAGCAGCTAGCTCGATGATGTCCAGGGCGGCGGGACAACGCAGCCGGTAGGTGATGAGTCTGCCGGAACGGTGATGTTCCACGATGTTCGCTTTACGCAAAATCCGCAAATGCTGGCTGATGAGCGGTTGGCTGCTGCCAAGGGTCTCTACCAGCTCGTAAACGAAGTGGTCACGCTGCGCCAAAAGATGGATTATTTGCAGGCGGGTGGGAGAGTCGAGGGCCTTAAATATCTGGGCAGAACTAGCCAGCTTTTATGGGATCAATGAGAGTTATAGGAGATTTATGCTGGTTAGCATGGGTGGGCTCGGGGAAGGGGGTTCCGGGAGCGAGGGTTCGGTCGTGCCGATAGTCATGGTGCCCTGCCTTACTGGTGCGGCCATCGTCGGCGATGGCTGCGATGGCGGAATGAAACGCAGCAAAAAAACATAGTGATAGTACAAACGTTAAAAATGGTGATAAATTGCTATTAACGTCGAGGTCAAAGCAATTGTCTGAATTCGATTACCATCTAACCTAGCATTTTTCAGGCCTCTAGCATAAGATTCGCATGGGTAAAATTGCATAAAAATATATGTCATTGGACAGCGTTTCATTAATGGTGCAGCTCCGTGGGGCGTCCTTGCTCATATTGCGGAAAAATTTGGTACTTTTGTTGCATAGTAGGCATGCAGAATTACCCTCATGTGTGGGTGATATGGAAAATGGTCGTTGTCTTCGTAAAGGCTGTATGAAAATGGTATCGAATAGTCCATCCATCATGTTGCCGCGGCTAAATACTTGCGTAATTATTGCTTTTACGACGCTCAACCTCTCGGCAAAATTGTGCAAAAAGATGGGCAAGAAACTGGTTTTCCGCTTTTTATCCATGAAATTAATGCAGAATTATAGAAATATTCCCATGAAAGCCAAAATTATTGCCCACCAGTGGTCCGTCGATAAGCAACATTGACTAAATGACTCGATCACGGTAAGTCGAGTACAATTCCACCCAGCTAGGTTTTTAGCCAGGAATTCGTGAAGGAGAACTATATAATCATGGCGAGCGTCATCGACAGTGTCGTAAACCTATGTAAACGACGTGGGCTCGTGTACCCATGCGGCGAAATTTATGGCGGCACTCGCTCAGCCTGGGATTACGGCCCGCTTGGCGTGGAACTCAAAGAGAATATTAAAAAGCAGTGGTGGCGCACCTTCGTGCAGGGTCGGGCCGACATGGTAGGTCTTGACTCGTCCATTATTCTGCCTCGCCAGGTGTGGGAGGCCTCCGGTCACGTGGAAACCTTCACCGATCCGCTGGTGGAATCCCTGCACACCCATAAGCGCTATCGTGCCGATCACCTCCTGGAGGCCTACAAGCAGAAGCATGGCCACCCGCCGGCAAATGGTCTCGCCGATGTTCCCGACCCGGAAACCGGCCAGCCCGGCGCCTGGACCGAGCCGCAAATGTTCTCCGGACTCATGAAGACCTTCCTTGGCCCGGTCGATAACGAGCAGGGCCTGCACTATATGCGGCCCGAAACCGCCCAGGGCATCTTTATTAACTTTAAGAATGTGCAAACCACCGCCCGCATGAAGCCCCCCTTCGGCATTGGTCAGGTGGGCAAGGCGTTCCGCAACGAGATCACCCCGGGTAACTTCATCTTCCGCACCCGCGAATTCGAACAGATGGAGATCGAATATTTCGTGTCGCCGAGCGATGCCCCGAAAAATTCCAGGAATGGGTGGATGCCTGCTGGGATTGGTTTATCGACCTGGGCATTAACCCCGACAATATGCGTCAGTTCGACGTTCCCAAAGAGGAGCGTGCCCACTATTCCGCAGGCACCATTGACTTCGAATATCGGTTCGGGTTCGCCGGTAGTGAATGGGGCGAACTCATGGGCGTGGCCAACCGTACCGACTACGACCTGGGCTCCCACATCAAGTATTCCGGCGAGGACCTGTCCTACTTCGATCAGGTCACCGGGGAGCGCTATGTTCCCTATGTTATCGAACCTTCGTTCGGGCTCACCCGGGCCATGATGGCATTCCTGTGTGACGCCTACCATGAGGACGAGGCCCCCAACGCCAAGGGTGGCGTGGATAAGCGTACCGTGCTGCGCCTGGATCGGCGGCTCGCCCCCGTCAAGGTTGCCGTGTTGCCGTTGTCGAAGAAAGACACCCTGCTGCCCACCGCCGAGGCGATTGCCGCCGACCTGCGTAAGCTCTGGAACATCGACTACGACATCGCCGGTGCTATTGGCCGCCGCTACCGTCGTCAGGACGAAATCGGTACCCCGTTCTGCGTCACCGTCGACTTTGACAGCCTTGAGGACCGGTCCGTGACCGTTCGGGAACGCGACACCATGGCCCAGGAGCGGGTCGCCATCGACGAGCTGCCCGCCTACCTCGGTGCCCGCCTGGTCGGCTGCTAATCACCGCTGCCTATCGACAGCAGGAACCACAACACATGGAATACACCAGCTGGGGAAACCGCGGCAAAGCCGGCGACACGAGAATCGTTCACCTGTTCGAGAAGTCAGATGGGGATATTGCGACCTTCCCCAGGTCAACACCGGCGATGCCACCGTGGGCGAAGCCACCTGGCAGCTCACCAGCACCCCCAACACACTCACCGCCGTCCTACCCGAGGGCGTCACCCTACACCGCCACCGTGCCGGCGAAAAAAATTCAGCCGGGCCAGGAAATCACCATTGATTTCGGCGACAAGCAGGTGCAGGCCATCAACGAGGGCGGCGCCGACTGGGGTATGTGGATGCCGCCGACAAGAAGCTCGGCCAATTCTCCGGCAGCAATAACGGTGTGCGCCGGTCAATCACCGAATTCGAACCCGACGTCACCCTCACCCACGACGAACAGGTGTTCCTATCATGGGTGACCCGCACCATGCTGGAATCCCGGCTTTGCGGTCACCACCATGATCGCCACCATGAGCCTGCTGCTCATGATTCCCGTGGCGCTGTTCGCCCTCATCACATAACTTTCGGTAGTCTGTGGGCATGACAGCCCACACCTATAGTTGGGTGGGCGACACACTCTACGATGATCGTCGCCACCCCATTGCCACGGTTGCTGGTAGCCAGCTCACCGTGGGCGATACCACCTACCGCATCACCAAAACCGGTGGCCGGGACTTTCGCCTGCGGGCCGACGGTGGGGAGTGACCTTCATTTTCACCACGGCCTCGCTCACCACCAACCGGCTCGAAGCCATGTGCGGCAGCCGGCATTATATTCTGCGCCGACCCCGCCCCTGGAATCCCGCCCGCACCATCACTACCCGCGACGGCACCAATTACGGCACCATCACCCGCACCTTCAGCCCCCGCAGCGGTGCCACCATCAAAGCCGAGCTGACCAACGCCGACATTCCCAACGCACACCTGGCGTTCCTGGCCTACGGCTGCAAGCTTGTCGACGCCGACACCACCAACATTAAAATCTGATTCCCGTAGGTGGCCGGAACCCCACCGCTTCGGCCACCTGCAGGCTAGAAGCTGCCGCCGCCCCCACCGCCGCCGCCGAAGCTGCCGCCACCGCCGCCAATGTTAAACCCGCCACCGGACGAACCGTAAGAGCCAAACCCGCTGCGGTGATGATCATTCATCATCTCGTTAAACAGTGCGCCGGCGACGAAAACTCCCTGCGCTACTGCCACTCGAATTATTCTGCCGCATCTCACTATCCACATCCCGCTGCGCCACCCGCAGCGCCGCCTGCGCCTGGGTCGTGGCATGCCGGGCATAGTTGATGGCATCCCGGGTTTGCGACGTCCGTACCGCCACGGCCTTCTCAAACGCCTGCTCCGCATCGGCCAACTTGGTGCGCGCATCCGAACGCACGTACCGGCCCCGGCTGGAAATAAAGTCCTGCGCCGCCCGGATCGCTGTCTGCGCCGCGGCGCTCTGCTGGTCAAACACCCGCAGAACCCGGGCATGGTCCGTAATCCCCGACTGGATTTGCTCCAGCATCTCATCCAACTGTGAATCCATGTCCGTCAACCGCGTCCACGCCGTCAGCGGATCATGATCCTTGATGTTTCGGGCCTCCTGCAAGGCCTCTCGGGCCCGCGTAAGGGTATTCGACACAGCATTCCAATCCAACTGGGTGCCCTGCGCCACACCCTGGGATTTAACCGCCTCGCCCTGCGCGATCTCCCCCTCAATCTCGGCAATCAGTGCATCCAGGTTCGCCTGGGCCGCCGCAATGTCCGACCGGGCCGACTCGATCGCCTTCAGCATTCGATCCGCCTGGTTAATGTCCGTCTCCGCGATGCGGATCGCCTCGATCAAACCGGCCTGCTCACCGGCAGGCCGCGCAGCCAAGTCCCGGCCCACATCAATCTGCTTTTTCCGCCTCTGCCAATGCTGCCCTGTGCGATCTCCACATTATGGTTGATCGACGACAAGGTTTCCGCCGGGAACGACCGCCGCAGATCCGCCATCTGCTCCATGGCCGGCGTGATCCGGGCCTGCAAATCCACCGTGGACTGCGTGAGTCGCTCCAGTGTTTGCGGCGCATTCACCAGGAGATTACGCATGTCCGCAAAATTCTTCGCCTCCTGATCCAGGACATCATCCGCCTGCCCACACGACGAAATAATCTCAATCAGCAGCGATCGTTTATCAAACTCGCTCGTGTACTTCCGATCATTAATCTGCTGTTGAATCGCAAACGCCTTCTGCAATGTGCTCTGCGAATGTTGCAACGCCTGCGTGAACTTTTCGGGTTCGCTCCGTCCCAAATTCGCCCACTGAAATATCCAACTCTGCCTGTGCCGCCTTAATCGACTCGTCGGTGCTAACCAGCTCCTCTGCTGCCAACTGCTCCAACGCCGCCGTACTCAACTGGCTCAATGCTGCTGTGTCCTTAGGGTCCAAGCGCGCCCTTGCTCCACGGCCTTCGCCGTGTCCCGCTTGGACTTTCGTTTAGCCGCATACACTGCACCGCCGCCTGCCGCCCCCAGCAGACCCAGGCCCCCAGCAAGATCGCTGCCCCCACAGCAGCCGACCCCTTTGAGTCGCTTGACGACGAACCGCCGCCCGCCACCTGCTGTGCGGTAGTGATAAACGACGATGCCGCCCCGCCCAATCATGCTGCCGCAAATGCGATACCACCGCGGTATCTACCTGCTTAAACGACTTGGCGGTAAATGCCTCACTATAGGCATACCCATACGTATTCGACCCCACCGCTAATAAAATATCGTAGCGGCTGGCGGCTATCGGCTTGAGTGCCTGCGTGGCCCACTCCTGCGCATCCATTCCGGGCGGGAATGAGTCCACAAACACAATATAGGCAATCCCATCGGTTTTATGCCGATAATCCTGCGCCAACTTATTGATGGAATCTATTTCCTCTTGGCTTAGCCTGCCCGCCTGATCCGTCACTCCCATTGATAACTTGGTGGCAGTACTCGTTCCCTGAGCCTGCACAAACACGCGTTCCCCGGCCAAAGCAAACGGTGAAATACCCTATACCCACCGTCATTGCGCACAACACAGCGGCGGCCGGGCGCAGCAGGGGAAAACGTCGAAAAGCTAGTTGTCGATTCATGACCTAAATACTAGTCGGAAACGCTACCCGTCATGCACCGCCAAAAGGTGGCACACTAGGAATATGAAATCACGCACCACGGCCATCATCACCAGCCCGATCCTGCTCGCCATCACCAGCATTCTTATTCGCGGAAGGTTCCGACCCACTAACACCCGCCACCGGTTTGACACCATCCTCGTGCTCGGCACCACACAATACGGCGGGGTGCCATCGCGGCAGTTCGCCGCCCGACTCCGCTGGGCTGCGGAACTGTGGCACATGCACGGTACCCAAAACATCGTCACCGTCGGCGGGAAACTCCCCGGTGACACCACCACCGAAGCCGAAGTCGGCCGCAATTACCTGCTGCAAGCCAAAGTCGACCCCGACTGCCTCATCCCCGTCCCCGAAGGCAACGACACCCTCGGCTCCTACCACGCGGCCCTCGAACGGTTGGGCGACGATTACCACGGCACCATCCTGATCGTCACCGACCCCAACCATGCGCTCCGCGCCGAACTGCTTGCCAAACAGATTGGGATGAACGCCAGGGTCTCACCCACACCCTACTGTCCGGCGATCTTCCCCACCAAGGGATTCTTCTGGACCCTATCGCACTGAGGTTGGAGGACTCATCGTGGTTGCCACCACAGCCGCCCTGGGGCGTAAACGAGCCGCAACCGTCGAAGACCCTGTTGCGCTACGCCCAAGGCATCCTCCGACCATCCCGCATCCACCGCCACAACGTGCTGCGCGCCAACCAGCAGGCGTCGCACGAGCTGGCCCACGAATCGGCAAGCAAACCCGCCGATAAGTAAACCCGCTACCTAGGCATCATCATGTACCACTACACCGACCATGACATCGCCCGCATGTACCACGAACCCGCCAAGCGCAGCATGCTCGTCTCCCACCAGGACGAGCGCGGCCCCCTTCGCCCGCGACCGCGCCCGGGTTCTCCACAGCGCCGCCCTCCGTAGCCTGGCCGACAAAACCCAAGTCGTGAGCCCCAAGGAAGGCGACACACCCCGCACCCGCCTCACCCACTCCCTCGAAGTCGCCCAAATCGCTCGGGGCATCGGCGCCGGCCTCGGCCTCGACCCCAACCTGTGCGAAATGGCCGGCCTCACCCACGACATCGGTCACCCACCCTACGGGCACAATGGGGAACACGCCCTCAACGAACTGGCGGTACACTGCGGCGGTTTCGAAGGCAACGCCCAAACGCTACGCATCCTCACCAGGCTAGAACCCAAGGTCCTCGACGAACGCGACCACTCCTACGGTCTCAACCTCACCCGCGCCGCCCTCGACGCCGCCTGCAAATACCCCGTCACAAAAACCAACCCCGATGGCACCACCAACCGCAAAATACAGCTGTTACGACGAGGACCGACACATCTTGGAGTGGGTGCGCGACGGGCACACTGATGGTCGAGCTGCAATGGAAGCCCAGGTCATGGACTTCGCCGACGATATCGCCTACTCCGTCCACGATGTGGAAGACGGCATTATATCCGGCCGCATCCACCTCAACGCGCTCTGGGATCAGGAAGCCCTGGAATCCCTAGGGGGCCAGCGGCGAGACCGCGTTTGGGGTATCTGCCGACCGCCTTGTCGACGCCGGTGGGCGACTGCGCAACCTACAGGTGGTGGCGGCCGCAGCCGAATTCGACGGCAGTCTTCGCGGCCGCCGCAATCTCAAGGCCATGACCTCGGAACTCGTGGGCCGCTACGTGGGCGCCATCATCGAGGAAACCATCGCCCACCCCAACAACCAGGCAGGGGAGGGCGGCGATATGAGCGCCGAGCATGGCGTCAATCCCAGCCATGCTCGCCTTGGCCGCATTCACGGCGACCCTCATCGTGCCCGACCAGGTGTTGGCCGAGGTCACCCTGCTGAAATCCCTCGCCGTCCTCTACGTCGCGAACACCCCGGAACGCAAGGAACGGCAACGCAACCAACGCGAACGAGTCGCCATGGTGTTCGAATACTTTGACGGCGGGCGCGCCGGGTGCGCTCGACCCGATGTTTCAACTGTGGTGGGAGCAGGCGGAAGACGCGGCGGCCCGGGAGCGGGTAGTGATAGACCAGATTGCCTCCATGACGGAATCCCGGCTGGCCCGGGTGGCGCAGGCGGCGCGGGACGCGGGCGACATGGACGTGGTGTGAGTGGTGGCTGTGGGTTTTTGGGTGCTGGTGGGGCGGAAAGCCGTAATGTTTCAGGAGGTTGTTCTGGCTAAAACGCCATGATGGTGGTGACGGAGCATGTCGATGCTTGGCGACGCTTCCTTCGGTGATTGAATAGACTCATGATATGAAACCAATTGATGATCCCCAAGAGTTTCAGCGAATCATGGCGGTTCGTAACCGGATTGCGGCTAGCCAGCGTGCGTTGTCCAGGAAATGGATTTCAGACACCGGGGTGTTTGCGATGGCGGCGGAAGGCATTGTGCATTTCGTAGACGATGAGTACAAGCTTTTTGCTGATGCGTTTCGCGCCGAAGCTCCTGGGCGCCTGTTCGGGGTTTCTAACGAAGATAGGCCTCCGGGGTGGGATCATGCTGTGATGGTGGAGCAGTCAACTGAGGACGAATTTGAGCAGCTTGAAACAGAATTCTATGGTCAGTACTTTCTGCTGTTCTCCGAGGATGAGCGGCACGCGGTGTTATTTACTCAGGCAGATTACAAACTCATTGCCGGCCCGTTGCCGTTTTTGCACCGGTTCTTCCCGGATCTTTCCGCACAGAAGCGGGAGTTTCTTGAGTTTAAGAACGAAGAGCTTTCTATTATAGGCACACTGTCGGGTACGAACAAGCCATGGAAACCGCTGCCCGATTCATGGACTGGCTGGATTGAGATGAAACGTTGGGTTACTAGGAGTGCGTTATCTGCCGTGATGGTTTCCGGCAAACTGGACTGCGTTTCTCTGTAGGTGAATAGGTTTCAGCGATATGCAGATAGTTAATGATGCCGAAGAGTTGGGAAAGATCCTGAGAATCCGAAACCGGATAGCGGCTAGCCAATCTGTGTTGTCCAGGAAGTGGATTTCGGATACCAGGGTGTTTGTGATGGCTGCGGAAAATGCCGTGCATTTTGTGGATGGTGAGGATGATATTCTTGCTGATGCTTTTCGCGCTGAGGCATCTGGGCGGCTCATTGGGGTGCGGAATGACCATGACATTACCGAAGACCATGCGGTGATTGTGGAGCCGACCCCGGAGGATTTTGACTTATTGGGTTGAGAATTCATTGGCCAATTTTTCCTGCTGTTCTCCGAGGATGAGCGGCATGCGGTGCTGTTTACCGCTGCGGGAGAATATAAGCTCATCGCCGGCCCACTACCATTTCTTCGCCGTGTCTTTCCGGATCTTTCCGCGCAGAAGCGGGAGTTTATCGAGTTTAAGAACGAAGAGCTTTCCTACCCACACACTGCGTGGGTTGAGCTTGTACTGGAAAAATGCTGTTCGATTCATGGACTGGTTGGATTGAGATGAAAGCGTTGGGTTGCTAGAAGCGTGTTATCTGTCGTGATGGTTTCTGGCAAACTGGGCTGCGTCTTGTTGAAGCTAGATAGGCTTTTGAGGTTTTCCGAAAGGAAGGTGTAAATGCGTCGCTACATAATGGAATGGGACCCGGAAAAAAACGGCAGGTTCCGTTACAAAAGATTATGGATATTTTTCACGAATTAGGTCAAGAGGAAGTGAAATGTTATGTACTGATTAAACCACAGCATAAAAACGTTATTGAAGAGTTGAAATCGCGGGAAGACTTGACCTTTTATTGGGAGGAAGATCTTGGATTAAGGGGAGTATTTTCTATTCTCATGAGTTAATGCCGGCATGGATTGGAGTGTTCTCTATCGACAAATTGGATTCTATTGAAGAATTTGACGAAATATTATTTTTGGGATGACTACTACCCGGTTGGGACAGTAGTTTTATCTAAAAAAATATAATGTTTTCCCTATAATATACGTAATCTTTATGCTGAGGTGTTGGACGGCACATTAAGGGCGGAGTTTTTTTCATGCGATAATGCTGTTTGAGGGGGTATTCTTGCTTATGACGTCACTCCTGATAGTGATTATTTTTGAGCCTGATGAAGGATATGGGACAGATGAGTTTCTCTTTAAATGGAAGGAATTACTTCAAAGAGCAGATTTATTTGACTGGTCAAAAATAATTAATTCTTATGAGGAATCGCTGGTTTTTGAATAACTATTTGAAGGGGAATGATATGTGGCCTTATGTGACCATGTGGGAATATGAAGAAAGAATTATTCCTCTGCGAAAAAAATTGTGGATATTTTTCATGAGTCATGTAATCAAAAACTCAAGTGTTATATTCTTACCTCTCCACTAGATGAAGAGCGTTTTTAGCGTGTTGAAGGCTCATGATGATTTGGATTTTCATTGGGTGGAAAGGTTGGATAATCAAGATTCAAATAACCTGGTGGGGCTTTTTTCTTTTAGGGAGTTAGATTCTGCTGATCGTCTTGATGAGGTTTATTTTGGTGATAGTTTTTCACCTGTGGGGACGATACTGTTATCGGTGCGTGCCCCGAAGTTTACGGAGTTGAAGGTTCCATATGTAAATTATCTTCGTGATCCAACTGAAAGGACTTCGTTTTATGAGGCCCTTTTATCTGAGGGTGATGTTCTTGCTTATGAGGTAGCTTATGGGGGAAGTTATCAGCCTTATGAAGGTTGTCGAACCGACCGGTTTGTTTTTGGATGAAAAGTTATTAGAGAAGCGTGATCTTTTTCTCTGGTCCAAAGTTATATCAGCGCAATGGTAACGGGACTACCCGGGGATAATGAAACTTGAAGCCTATTCGGCCGTTGGGAAAATATGATTCCGCTTACCAAGACATTGATGCATGTGACCATTCCCTAGAGGCGTGGAAAGGCAAGCTAAAAGGTATGTTCTTTCGATTTGTTCCCCGTTAGTGTGGCTGGGGTTGCCAGTAACTGAATAAGCTTTATTTAAAGGAGTGATGACAATGATGGATCGGGACGAGGAAAAATATCAAGGCTATTATTTGCCGCCAGCTTTAGGGGAAGCTTATTCAAGCGTTTTTAAATAGGCCCCTCACTGCCCGGTAGCTGATCACCCCCGAAAGAACAGGAAAACGAGGCCGGTAGTGTACTTATAGTAAGTGTGAACAAAAACAAAATACTCTATCGACCCCGCACCGCTGATCCTAGCACACTCACCACAGATAATCTCCTCACCCTAGCCAATATCATCACCACATCAGGAATAGACCACCACTGCCCACCAAGCCTCGGAGTCTTCACCAGTGTGCAGATCACCATGCTCTACCTGCAAGAAAACCTAAGGCAACAAACCCTAGCTGGTATTTTTGGTACGTCCCAACCCACTATCTCCAGGGCGATTAATACTGTGTTGAACATCCTTGATGTAGTGCTTCCACCCCCACCACAACCAGTGGACCTTAACCCTAATAGGTTGTATGTGCTTGACGGCACGCTCATACCGTGTTGGTGGTGGAAAAACGCCAGGAACTTGTACAGCGGGAAACATCATAGGGCAGGGCATAACCTGCAAATACTCACCGATCAGGCAGGTGAAATATTCTATATTTCTGAGCCATTACCAGGATCAACGCATGACATTACAGCTATAAGAAACACTGGTTTATTCGGCTATATGCAGCCCTGGCACTGTACTGCGGATAAAGGATATGTGGGGTTAGGATGTGATACGCCTTTTAAGAGAAGACCAGGCAAACCTTTACTGGACTGGCAGAGGCGATTCAACAAGGGGATCAACCAGATCCGGTATGTTGTCGAGCGATCCATAGCTCATCTGAAAGTATGGCGGATCCTTTCTACCCCTAGCAGGCTCCCCGAATCACAACCATCCGGGCAATCAATGTGATACGAAAAATAATGTTCTACCAACCACCAACCGAACCATGTTTTCCCAGCAGCTGAATAAGCTTCGGGGAACAAATTAAAAAGGCTGTTGCGCAAGTGGGGCCCATGGTTTTTGTGAAGCAAATGTTGACGTTTCGGCTTACGGAAGTAGGGTGCATGAGGGGAGGTGTGGGATGCTGTGATGCGGTTATCACAGGAAGCATATGAGGATCCGGAATATGTTGTCGAAAATTAATCGGCTGGCAGATAAGTATAATCTTCTTGCTGATGATGTATTTGGGTATCCTGGAGGCCCTGATGTGTGTATCGCATTTTTTGCTGTTTCTGATGGGTTAGTGATGGGGTTGGATGCGTCGCTTTCTGAACTGCCATATCTTGTTTGCGAAAGTCTGATTTGTCAAGTTTGGCCGGATGACAAAATGTATAAGGGTGTTGCGTGGATCATGGATCAGTAGGATTGGTTCCAGAATTTACGCTGTGGATAATTTTTATGGTAGAAAGTTGTTGACCTATGTATTTTGGTTTTTCTCCTGAGCTGAATGCTGCTATCGACGCCGGGTTGGCTAAGTATGGTCCAGTAGAGTTAGCGAAGCGGTTTATGTTTCACTATATGCGGGAAAAACGGTGTGACTTATGGTGACGCATGGCAGTGTGTAATAGAGTTGTCGGAATCTTCTTTCGAGGATCCTGTATATTTTCGTAAGGTTGAGCAGTTTTATGCGAAGTATGCAGAAATCATGAACGAAGAGTCAGCAGCTACTATGGGGGAGGATATCAGGTTCAGGGCAAAACATAATGTGCTACGGGGTATTGTGTGGGGTTTAGAGGTTCCTATCTCAGAATTACCCTACAATGCTATTTGTAGTGTACAGGGTTTGTATTGGGATGAGGAGCGGATACAAAACAGCTTCGCGGAGCTAGACAATGAAACCGGGATACCGGATTTTCACCCACCTGCTATTATTACATATTCCACCCCTATTGAGTCGTTGGATGATGCCCGTAAAGCCGTGGCCGCCCGGAAGGATTTGGATCGCCCGTTAGCATTATTTGATACGTGGGGGTTTGAATCACCAACACAGTTTTTGGTGGTAGCAATACCCTTTCAGGATTATTCAGAAACAGGGGAATACACGGTACCGAATCAACCATTCTATAACTGCATTGTTGATAAAACCGATGGCAAGGCATACACAACCGATCTGAAAAACACAGATATATTCGCGCATTTCGGGAAAAACGGTGTACGGGTAGTAAGCATGACAGGCAAAGATAAGGTTTTTATGGCATGAGTGGTCCCGCACAATGCTGGAAACGTTGCCGCCGTATCCGGGAGAAAGCTACTAATCCCTTGAATCTATAGTCATAGGAATATTATGGGTTGAATAGTTTGAAGCAAAAAAATAATCTTCAAGGTGATGATGGCTAAGAGTTTGTTTTAGCGGGTTGCTGGCGAAGCACGTCCCCCTGCGGTGTTAGCCAGGCGAATGTGCGCAAGTTTGCGGCAATAGAGGAGATGATTATTCCGTGATGACAGCAAAAGATTTCCTCGCCTATGTTGAGGAAACCACCCGCAATGAACTATGGATTGATCACGCAGCATGGTATCTAGGCAAAGACGTTTATATCACGGCCGGGGTATCAATAAACTATCCTCCCTACTACGGGTTTTATATCCGCAATGCGAAAGTAGAGCGTTTGTATTCAGTTCAGGAGTACATCCTAGAATTATGGACGGTTGATCCTAAGGTGACGAAACCGGTTTATCTGTCAGAAAACACGATCCGGTTTGTGACAGATGATAACGAGTACCTCGATCCTAGGAAAAACAGAGCTCATATTCACCGGGGATGAAATTTTTGTTACGGCCTGTGGTCTTCCTGCACCAGATCCCCGTGCAACATGGCAGTTTCTCCGGGACGACATGTCGGCAAAGGAGGTGGAGGAAATAACCCGATTCCACAAGCTCATCTTCGACGACGCCGTACCTGATTAGCCGCAAGATTCGTGGCGCTAGATACTTCCGGGTATCTGCGCATGAGCATTGCGAATAATTATTAGGTGCAATTAGCGCTTTTCTGGCGGTCAGAGCCTCTGCACAATGTGTTCAGCGACTAGCCTCGAACATCGCCCAGGTGAGGCATGCCCAACAAACCCGACACACCTTAATAACCCTCTACTTCTCAGCATCCGGGATGACGCAGAAGGACTGGTAGTGGTCCTGGGTGTAAAGCCACACGTCCGGGTCGGTTTCGCTCCCGCCGCCGGTCACAATGCGCCGCTTACCTCGATGATTCAGGCCGGGCGTGTCCACGGTGTATTCGCGGTAATAGTTACGGCCAATGTCGGGGAGTTGTTTTTCATGGTTGCCGAACCGTTTGTTGTCGTTCTCCGGGTATTCGTAGGGACCGCCGGCCAGAATGTCGTCAATGGTGTTCATGGCCTCCTTAGGCAGCGAATCAACCTGGCATTCCCGGAATTTTTTTCAAAACCCTTATTGGCTGTCTGGTTTTTTTCGTGTACGTGGGCGCAGCACTGGAAGCATTGCCGCTGCGGCTGCGATGCTGTGTGCCGGTTGCGGCGCGGGCGGTGGCGTTGGCCGTCGTGGTTTCCGCCGCCGCAACCGCCGACTGTTGGGACGATTCCTGTAGCGTGTCAATCCCAAAATATGAGGCCACCGCCGCCATAATGAGGCCGCCGATGATTACCGGAAGGGTCTTTTTCCTGTCTGCCATGATACGTATTGTTACACACCCCAAGCCTCACACATAGCAGTGGCGTGCCGTGGTTGACCGTCTTGGTACGCTTTAACCATGGCCAGAGGACGCATCCCCAACTCCGACATTCAAGCGATCCGCGAACGCGCCGCGATCGAAGAAATCATCGGCGAATATGTGCAGCTTAAGCCCAGCGGTTCCGATTCGTTGAAGGGACTGAGCCCGTTCAAAGACGAAAAAACCCCGTCATTCCATGTTCGGCCGAACCATGGCTACTACCATTGCTTTTCGACGGGCAAAGGCGGGGACGTGTTTAACTTCCTCATGGAGATGGAACACCTAACCTTCCCCGAGGCCGTTGAACTGGTAGCAGACAAGATAAACTATCACATCAACTACCAGGGGGGTTCGACCGGGGCGCCGGCAGTAGAGCCCGGCACCCGGAAACGATTGATCGAAGCCAATCGTGCCGCACATGCGTTCTACAGGAAGCAGTTGGAGACTCCCCAGGCGCAGGTGGCCCGCACCTTCCTTTTTGGACCGAGGCTTCTCTAAAGAACTCATCTATAGTTTTGAGTGCGGCTACGCCCCCGAGGGGTGGGATGCCGTGACGAAGCACCTGCTGAAAAAGTTTACGTTCCCCGAGCTAGAGGCCGCCGGCCTGTCGGTGATGGGTCGACGTGGCCCCATTGACAGGTTTCGGCGTCGCCTGTTGTAGCCGATTAAAAAAATATTTCCGGTGATGTGATTGGGTTCGGCGCCCGAAAGCTATTCGAGGACGACCAGCTGGGCAAATACCTGAATACCCCGGAGACACTCTTATATAGAAGTCCAAGGTGCTCTTTGGACTAGATCGGGCGAAGAAGAATATTGCCAGCAGCCGTCAGTGCGTGGTGGTGGAGGGTACACGGATGTGATGGCCATGCATGCCGCCGGGGTGGCAACAGCTGTGGCTAGCTGTGGTACCGCGTTTGGGGATGATCATTTGCAGATGATTCGCCGCCTCATGCTTGACGACACTTATTTCCGTGGCGAACTCATTTTATACCTTCGACGGGGATGAGGCCGGCCAAAAGGCGGCCAAACGGGCGTTCGAAGGAAACCAAAAGTTTACCGGCCAGTCGTATGTTGCTGTCGCCCCCGATAACCTGGATCCTTGTGATTTGCGGCTACAGAAGGGGGATGCGGCGGTTCGGGATTTGGTGGCCTCCCAGGTGCCCATGTTTGAGTTCATGATCCGGGCGGTGATTGCCGACTACCGGTTGGACACGCCCGAAGGTCGGCTGCAGGCGATGCGGCGTGCCGTGCCGATCGTGGCCAGCATTCACGATAGGGCCCTGCAGTCCGAGTACGCTCGGCGGCTCAGCGGTTGGGTGGGATGGATGGATGAGGACGAGGTGTTGTCCCAGGTGCGAGTCGCGGCCCGAAACCCGCGGCCGGCGGAGCTCGCCGCGCCGTTCGGTTCGATAGCGATGCTGCGGTGGCGGTGGATGCACCGCAGGCCCGGTTGCCGCAGCCCGATGCCAAGAGTATCCAGTTGTGGCCGCAGCGGGAGAGCTTGAAGCTGGCGTTGCAGTACCCAGGCGTGGTGGCCGATGGCTTTGATGCGGTCCCGGAGGCGGCGTTTAGCTTTGAGACCTACCGGGTGATTCGGCACGCCATCGCGCAGGCGGGCGGGTGTCGCGCCGCGGTAGTGGGGGAGTGGGCGGGCATGGTCGCCTCGGAGATTGACGATCTTATTGGCCGATCCCTGGTTTCGGAACTTGTGGTGGAGGACATTCACCTGCAGGGCGAGGCGTGGAAACGTATTGGGATCGCACCGTGGCCCGGTTGCAGGAACAGCAGGTAAGCAATGAGATTTCCCAGTTGAAGAGTAAAATGCAGCGCATGCGACCCAGCGATGACGAGCAGGCATATCGGTCCATGTTCGCCAATCTTATTGCGCTGGAGCAGCAGAAGAAGCAGTTGCTTGCCCGGGCATTTCAGTAATTGGTGATGGGGTGCCGCGCGGTAGGGCGTCGTAACGCAAAAACGACCCCGATCATTGCGGGGCCAGTCATGCTATCTATGCGTTTTTAGTGATGGGTTGCTTTCGTGGTGGGGGCGGCGCTGGACGTCCTAGGGGTGGTGCTTGTGGTTTGTTTCGGTGCGATTCCGCTGATAGCGGTCTCAATCTTGCGGTTGGAATCAATCTCGTTGGGTGGGGAGCAGGCGGCCAGGGAGGCTCCCAGCGCGATGATGGCGCACGATGTGGTGATGGAGCGGCGGAAGATACTGAGACATGGGGATCCTTTCGCACGAAAGTTAAAGATTAGCTACCCCAAATGTTACGCATTCGATATGAACTTTTAATTACGACACGCCCTAAATATCGTGGTATTTTACGAATTTTCCCCTATGGGCTTAATCGTCGTCCCGCTCCAGAATAGTAATATCATCCGATTTATTAAGCTTAGATTTATTGAGATTTTTTACTTCCTTCATGCGGGGCTGCGGATCAAGCTTATTGGCTATAGCCTTCCGGGTTGCCGTCAAAATCTGCTTGGTAGCTGAGGGAATTTATTGCGACCTGGTATCCCTTTTTAATTTGTTCGTAGCGCCGGCGACCCGCCTTGGTGCCAAAGACGTAACCCGCGGCAGCACCGATAACGAACTGGATCATGGAAAGTCCCACTCCTATATAAAAACTTGTCAAGGAAGAAAGTAGTGTGACTGCCACATTACCGAAGAAACCACAACGGTGGTTAGCGCATCCAGTAACCCCCGCTAGCCCCCATAGGCCCCGCAAAAGATTTCGGGGTGGGTCAGGTCGCACAAACACAAAAAAACCGCCTTGATGGCGGCGGTAGTGAAATGAAAAGCTCCCCCAACTGGACTCGAACCAGTAACCCTTCGATTAACAGTCGAATGCTCTGCCAATTGAGCTATGGGGAATGGGTTTTTGCCACACAATCACTGTGCTGGCAACGAATGAAACTATACAATGCCCCGCTGATTTAAGGCAAATTTGCTGGTCAATGCGATAAAATCCCTCATCGGCCGCAAGAATGATTCGGTGCCGGCGGGCGATGCGGTGTGCAGGGTGTTTCGGGGTGGGAGGAAAATTTGGGTATTCGGGTGTTGAGTTCGTTACTATGTGCTATGACCCGCTATACTTTTTCATTCGTGTCTTGCAATGGCTATTATGTAGCAGGATCGCTTTTAAATTTGGGGCTATAGCTCAGTCGGTTAGAGCTGCGGACTCATAATCCGTCGGTCCCGGGTTCGAGCCCCGGTGGCCCCTACAAACACACCCCAGTTCCACGCCAGGAGCTGGGGTTTTTCCCATTATCGGCGTGCTTTACGACGCCGTAACGGTGCTACCTCATTTGGGTAGCAGTCGTCTTGTACCGCGCCATGTGGGGGATTCCCCATCTTCATGGTGACCGCCTTGCGAATTAGTTAAGGTGGCGGCAATCCGTCAATCGCCGACAAATCATGGGAAGTGATGAATGCCGAACACCAACGACACCCAACCAATCAACGAGCGCACGCGAGCACAGGTTGTTACCGCGCGCACCGTGGCGGAAGCCGCCCGGAAAAACCGGGGAAAAGGTCCAATCCCGAATCATCATTGTGGAAAACCTAGCGGACACCTCACTGGTGATCGACCAGGCGGGCGACCCCAATGCGGCGCTAGAACCATCAACGGAACCATCCCCGGCGGCCGACCTTAGCCCCATCATGCGGCGCCTCGCCGCCCTAGAAAGCCACACCAATCTCGGCCGCCACCGTGGCCGAACAGGTGCAGGCATCGGCGCGGCTGAACCGCCTCGCCGACCACGCCGGCATCACCACCCGCGCCATCGGCATCGGCTGGGAAGACACCTCCAACGCGGCACGCCGCAACTGGTCCGAAATCGCCCGCACGGCGGTCACCAGGGGATATAACACCATCGACCTGGCCGCGGGCCGCCCCGAATGGACCCTCTTCCAGTGGCCGACCCACCCCGAATGGGTGTCGTTAGAACCGCAAGAAAACCCCCTCCGCGACGTGATCGCCACGCTCCGGGCCAACGGGATCGAAAAAATCTACCTCACGCTCGACATGATGGTGTCAACCTCGCTGGCGAAAATTCCCGGAATGGAAGGCAATATCCAGGGACGGTACCATTCGGAACATGCCCTCACCGGCGGCCCTCACCCGCAGCCCGATCCGGGACATGCTCGCCGGCGCCGTGGTGCAGGTTGCCACCCAATTCGGTGACGTCATTGACGGGATCATCATCACCGAACTCTTTTGGGACTCGGGTCGTTCTCCGACAACGACCTGCTGCTCTACCGCAGCGACACCGGCGCCACCGACTGGCCCCGCAGTGACGATGGGGCACTCCAGGAAACCCCCGAATACCAGGAATGGCTCACCACCAAAATGGCGGATTTCATTGCCTACTGCCGAAGCCTGACCGCCGGCATCCCGCTGGTCATGGACGTGCGGGTGAACTGGAACCAGCCACTAGCGGGCCGCCCAGACAGCGGACATGACTATGCCAAACTGCTGCGGGTGGCCGACGAAATCCAGCCATGGGTGTACTACGACACTGGGGAAGAATCGAAGGCGGTCGCCTTGGTGTCCGCCCTCAATAAGCAGTGGCCGGGGCGGGTGCGGCCCGCCCTCGGCTTATGGTCGGCAAGCCCAGCCTCGGTGGGGAAGACCCTCGTCGACCTGGCCGCCGCCCACCGGGTGCAGATCACCCCCTACTCGAAAATGGGAACCCTGCTCCACTGATTATGACCTGCGGCAGATCCGTCATTACCGCTCATTACCGCTCGTCGGGTGGCGATAACCGTTGGAAAACCATCACACACCCGCAGGCCAGCAGCAGCACGCCCGCGAGCGCCCACATGAGCGTCGAAAAGCCCATGGGCAGGCGGGCGGCAAGCGGGCCCAGGCTGGCGCCAATAAACAGCACCGCACCATTGACCGCCATGCCGCCGGCACGATAGGGTGCCGAGGCCTGGCCGAACAACGTAATCATGGTGGGCACGGCCATGGCAATACCCGCCACAAACACCAGGCTGGCGACAATAATCCCCCACAGCGTTGCGGACAACAACCCCTCCAACAGCAACCCCAGGGCGGCGACAATAAAACTGACGCGAGCAATGGTCCCTATGGGCACGCGGGCGCGATGCGACCAATAACCAGCGACACGCACATGCTCGGCAGGCCCGCGAGCCGCAGCCAAATCAATTGCGACTGCGACATCCCAATACTCCCCAGGTGCGGCCCCAACGCGGAATACATGGCCACGAAACTCATGAGCACAGTCACGTGCGCTAAACACAGAAATTGCGTGCGTGGCCGTGCGATGATCTGGCCAACCACCACAAAACTCTGCCTCATGCTGCCGGCCGTGGTGGCGTGGGGAATCTCCACCATGCGTCGCGTCGGGAAGAGTGACAGAAAACACAAAATAAGGAGAATCGTGCTGCTGAGGAAAACCGCCCGCCACGTGGCGAATGTGAGATTGATCGCAGCGGCAAATACCTGACCGACAATGCCGGCCACCAAGAACGCGGTGGACATGGCCCCGATCGCCGTGGGGCGGTGGGTGATTGGTAACGCCTCGGCAAGGTAGGCCAGGGCGATGGGGGCGAAAACTCGCGGCCGAAAAACCCCTGCAATCCCCGAAGCACACCAAGCGTCGGCAGATTGGGGAGCCATGGCGCAGCAGGCGGTGGTGAGGATCAGAAGCGTCATGCCGCAGAGCAGGATTTTCTTGCGGCCATACCGGTCCGAGATCGGCCCCCAGATGAGAAAACCGCTGGCGTAGCACAGGCTAAACGCGGTGGAGAGGGCGAGGGTGGCATCCCCGCCAAGACCGCGGCCGACCGGTGCGATCAGCGGGATGGCCAGATAGAGCTGGGTGAGTACCACAAGTGCGGTGGCCACCAGGAACACCACGGTGCTGGTGGTGGCTGGATACTCTGGTGCGTGGTCGGGCGACGGTGGTTGTGATGGTTGTTGTGACATGCGAAACCTCAATTCCAACTTTTTTGGTTGGAGTTGAGTATAGGTGACCGTGGCATAATTTCCAACCTTTTAGTTGGAATTGTCGCGGTACACTGCTAGAGACCGCGACACCACCGTTGGCATTGCCGCGCCCGCCTATCCCACAATCCCCTCACCGCAAAGGACCCTCATGGCCTGGGACATTGAAGGAACGAAAAACCAAAATCCTCACCGCCGCACTCGCCGAATTTGCCCACAACGCCCCTGACGGCACCACCGTCGCTAAAATCGCCGCTCGGGCCGGAGTCAATAAGGAACGCATCTACAATTATTTTGGCGACAAACGCCAACTCTTTACCCACGTTCTCCGGGAAGAACTCGCTAAGGTAGCCCAAGCCGTGCCCGTGCATTCCTTCGCTACCGAAGACATTGGCGACTGGGCTGGCCGCGTCTACGACTATCACTGCGTCCACCCCGAACTCAACCGACTCATGCGGTGGGAAGGCCTCTACTTCGACGCGGAAGTACCCGACGAGGAGCTACGTAGCACCTACTACAATCGGAAAATCCAGGCCATTCACGCTGGGCAGGCGGCCGGCACCCTAGCTACTACTATCGACGCCGATCACCTGGCCTTTCTCATCCTATCTATCGCCGGCTGGTGGTCTGCGGTCCCCCAAGTTGCCCGCATGTTCACCGGCCCCGAAACCGACGCCGAGCACGCTCGCCGCCGCGAATCGGTCATCACGGCCGCCCAATTATTGGCGGGCACCTACAATCAATAGCCGTGGGTGACGTAGATACCGTAATTCATAACCTCTATCAAACTTTCGACCTCATTGGGGTGGTGCTCAACGGCATCATCGGTGGCGCCATCGCCAGGCAACGAAACTTCGACTTCGTGGGTTTCGTGTTCCTCGCCTTATTCTCCGCCCTCGGCGGCGGCATGCTGCGTGATGTGCTTATGCAAAAAGGCACCGCCGCTGCCATCGCCAACCCCACCTATTTGCTCCTGGCCTGCTGCGGGGCAACCATCGCCCTGGTCACGCATTTTTAAGGGGAACACCTGGGAGCTCTTTTAAGGTGCACGGCGACGCCATCATCCTGGGCGTGTGGTCCGTCACCGGCTGCGTGAAGGCCCTGGTCTTCGACATGCCCCTCGTGTCCGCGGTCTTCATGGGTGTGCTCACCGCCGTCGGGGGCGGTATGATCCGGGATGTCGTGACCGGCCAGATCCCTAGCATATTCGGGGGTGGCACCCTCTACGCCGTGCCTGCCACTATCAGCGCCGGCGTCATGACGTTATTCTACGTCACTGGACACCAAGCCCTGGGCATGATTATCTCCCCAATAATAGGCGGTGGCCTGGTCATTCTCGCCTATCGGAAGGGTTGGGTCCTGTTCCGCAGCAGCGAGTGGGCGCCCGTGAATATGACCGCGGTGCAGCTCCGGGAACTCGCAAAACGCTCCGAACGGCAGGGGTGGAATATGGCGCGGCGGATAAAAAAGAAAATCGAGGGAGAGTTTTAACTGAGATTCCTTCCCGCAGGTCGGTAGCATATATCTCGTGACCAATGCGCTTTCCTCCCTCCTTGACCATCATCTTTCCGCTTGGCCGGTGCCGAACGCCGCCGGCGCGGTGTTCACTAACGGCACTACGGTGGCAACCGCCGGCGACCAAAATAGGATTTTTCGAGACTGGCGTCCGTGACGAAACTGCTGTCAGCCTACAGCTTCATGGTGGCAGTAGAGGAAGGCGTATTCGACCTCGACACGGTCATCACGGAGCAAGGCGCCACGGTCAGACACCTATTATCCCACGCCGGCGGGGTGGGGTTTAGGGAAGAAGACCCAAGAAAACCCGTGGGCACGCGCCGCATCTACTCCTCCTATGGCTTCGAACTGCTGGGCGATAGGTTGGTGTCGGAGACCCAAATGGGGCTCGGCGAATACTTCACCGCGGCCGTGTTCGAACCGCTGGGAATGGTGAACACTACGCTATGGGGATCGCCCGGGCACGAGGCGCGCTCCACCGTGGCCGATCTTCGTAGGTTCGTGGCCGAAATCATGGCCCCCACCCTGCTCGACCCCGCCACCGTTGCGGAAATGTGGACACCCCAATACCCGGAACTCAACGGCATTGTCCCCGGTTACGGCATGTTTAAGCCCTGCCCATGGGGGTTGGGCTTCGAAATCAAAGGGCAAAAACCCCACACTGGACCGGCACCCAACTGCCAAGCGACACGGTAGGGCATTTCGGCCAATCAGGCACATTCGTGTGGGTGCACCCACCCACGCGCCGGGGGCGATTGTTTTAACCGATCGAGCATTCGGGGAGTGGGCGAAGCCGGTCTGGACGCAGCTCAATGATGAGCTATGGCAGGGCATTGGCGACATAGGTACCCACCAGATCTTAGTAATTGACGATAGAAGAAAAAGATTTTTTTATAGGGATGATGCTAATAGGAGCGACTGAAATTTTGATAAAAAAACAACTGGTAAGAGGTCACTCTAAACTTTTTGGTTTAACTTTAAAAGACCTGGTTAAAGTGCAAGTTTAGAGTTGCTGATGGGGACAGAGTTGTAGTTGAATCGTAAGTAAATCAAAGTGATAGATGTTCATATTGATGCTGTTTCGTATTGGTGTTGAGGCTAGGCCGTTGGGGAAGACGATCCTCGTCTTAGCGGGAGTACCCCATGACTCCCGCTTTCACCATCAGTAGAGAAACGGTTGCTTACAGTGGAAAAAGAAGTGCAGCGCATTGCTGTCTTACACGTGAGCGGTATGCCCCGCGCCTACCGCCCCCGAGTAGAACAAGCAATGCTCGACGTTATCACCTCCGAACCCATGTCAGCAGCACCCGGCGCGGACGTTTTGGACGCGACGTGGTGCACCAGGTAACAGCGCTCCGGTGTTGCTGCCGGTGCCGTTGATTGCCGTCAGGTGCTAGCGGCACTGATGAAGAACTGAGATATATTCTCCGGGGTCATGAGCCTCATGGCCGGGGAGTACGGTTTCAAAGCCTATGTGGAGCTTGTCGGTTGGTTCGTAGACTGCTCACAAAAAGCGGAGCACGTCTGCGAAGGTGCGCATAGTGAGATAGGCTTCGGCGTTGGTTTTTACGCCGAAGGTTTGTTCGCAGCGTACCGCTAATTCAATAAGATCGAGGGATTGGAACCCTAGGTCGTCGATAAGCAGCGAATTATCGGCGATATCCTCGGTGGTGACTCCGGCAATAGATGCCATGAGGGTGCGGAGTTTAGTCGCGGTAGTGGCTTCGGCGCTGGTTGAAGCTGCGGCGGTGTTGGTGTGTAACGCGGCGAGTTGTTCTTGCAAGGAAGTCATAGTTTGACCTTAATAGAGACGGTTACGGGAATGCAGATAAGAATCAAATAGGACAGGGCAAAAAGGGTAATCTGGGACCCATGGTGTTTGCTCTTGTGACCAAGAAGTTTCGGGCCTGAGAATTGCCCGCAATACGCGGGGCCAGGAATTCAAACCGCCCCAATTCAGCCAGGGGCATCGGGTAGGGAAAAGCTACGCTACTACACCGAGGGTGACGAGAATTCGCAGGTCACCCTGGTTTTTGTACACGGTTACACATTGGCCGCGCAGGCGTGGCATGTGCAGGTGGCGGCGTTTGCCGACCAGGTGCGGTGTATAGCCATGGATTTGCGGGGGCACGGAAAGTCGGATCCCGTCCCGGCGTCGGAATGCAATATTCCTGATGCCGCGGATGATGTGATGGCGGTGTTGGACGATGCCGGGGTCACAACCCCGATTATTTTGGTGGGTCATTCGCTAGGCACCATGGTGGTGCTGAATTTTTACGACGCTACCCGCAGTTTCGGCTGCGGTGTCGGGAGTGTGGTGTTGGTGTCGGCATCGGCGCAACCGTTTGCTTCGGAAGGCATGACGCAACTGCTGAAACTACCGATCGTGAACTCGCTCCGGCATGTTGCCGAGGAAAACCCCGAGGACGTGCAGGCGTTACGGTCGGCGGTTACCAATGTGGTGGCGCCGGTGGTGACGGCCGCTGCGGCATTGGCCCACGAGGAAGACATGCGGAAACTACACATCAAACTTATCGACGACACCCCGCTGGCGACGATCATCAGCTTCCTGGATGATTTGCAGGGAGGAAGACGAAACCGAGTCCTTGGCCCAGCTGTCTAGCATACCGGGGGCGTGCTGGTGGGGGCCGATGACATATTCACACCGGTGGCCAGCTCGGAATACATTGTGCAGCATTGGCCGGCGGCTCGGCTGACGGTGGTGCCGTCGGCGGGTCACATGCTGCCCTTGGAAAACCCGGCCGCGGTGAACACGGCAATTTCGGCGATGCTGGCCGTGGCGACTCCATAACAGTGGGGAGCGATGAATCATTATCCGATTCCGCGGGATTACCCGGAATACCAGTCGCCCCCAGAAAAGGTATCCGACGGGCGGCGGTTTTCCATCTATGCGGCGCTTGATGCCGTGTTCATTGTGGTGGCCCTGGGGTTGGCGTTATGGTTGGCCTACATTCTGTTGGTGGGGTCGTTCGTGTGGTCGGTCAAACTGGTCATTCCCCTGACGTTTGGGTGGGCCACCCTGGCGTATTTGGCGCTCCCCAGGCTGCACCAACTCTTCACACTATTATATGTGCCTAACTATTTTTATTGGTAGGACGAAAACCGTGGATGGGATTTTAGGGGACCCGGTCAACCTGGCGTTCGACGGCACGGAAACAGACGTGCACGCCGCCATGCGGAACGCGGGGTGGGTGCCGGCCGACCCCTATCACACTACGGTCCTCGTGGAACATCATCATTTCGTCGGTGTTCGGAACCTCATACCCACAGGCCCCCGTGTCAAACCTGTACCTGTTTGACACTAAACAGGATTTTGCCTACCAGCAGGAAGTGTCGGGCAATGCGTCACAGCGGCACCACGTGCGGTTTTGGCGGGTACCGGAAGGGTGGGTGCTCCCAGGCGGGTACCGGGCGGATTGGTTGGCCGCCGGTACCTACGACCGATCGGTGGGGTTTTCCAGCTTCACATTCCAATTTACCCACAAGGTGGATGCCGACACCGACCTGGAGCGGGACTACATTGTGAAAACCCTACGGTTCAGTGACCACGACATTGGGGTGCAAGTGATTCGGGACTTCTCCACCGCCTACCACCAACGCAACGGCGGGGGCGACAAAATCAACACCGACGGAAACCTGCCGATTATCGACGTGCGCGATGCCGCCCATCGCACCCCTATCCCGGCACCCAAGAAACCACCCAGGAAGCGGCGCGACCCGGCCGACCATGGGGTGCCGCCCGTGTCACTCCTTGTTGCCGGCGGGCTGCTTGTCCTCAACATTGTGGGGGCAATCCAGCTGAGGCATAGTCGCCCTGACCGGCCAGGATTGGGGTTGGCTGCTTATCGACGATGGCGCCGACGAGCCCTGGTGGATCCTGCTGCTCATGCCATTCATGTCCCTCATCGAGATTTTCCTGCTGGTAGGCACCCTCCTGCGGCACAAATGGGCCCGCATCGGGCTCATGATGTTGTGCGTGATCTCTGCGGTACAAACACTCGTAGCATTAACGGGGGAAACCACATCGTTCCGGGCGTGCTGTTCGCATTCCTATCGGTGTTTTGTGGTGTTGGGGGTGAGTGGGGATAAAGTCCGGGAATGGGTGTCAGCGGAGCATACAACGCTGCGAACCAAGCAACGAGCATAAAAACACCCCTACCCCCGGCCGTAGAATCGGTGCTATGAACAAAAGATCCGTGATGGTATCCGCCATTCTCGCGGCCGTTGCGATTGTCACCCCGACGGCAACCGCGGAACCCACCAACCCCGACGGCCTGGTTGCCGCCTACCATCTCACCACCAAAGATGGTTGGTCCAACGATCTACAAAGCATCGTGTGGAACGAAAAAGCCAAACACTACGACCTGTACTTCCTCCACTCCGCCGACGGCGCCGAAAATCCCACTAGGGCCCAGAGGCCAAGACTGGTACCACACCACAACCACCGACTTTGTGCACTTCACCGATCAGAAACAAGCCATACCCGCCAGCGGTGGACACACCACCGACGGGTGGAAATCCGCCTGGACCGGTTCCGTCATCAACCGCGGTGGCACCCCACCGCCTACATTTCCGGCCTGAAGAAAACCGACGGTTCCCAAAACATTTTGGGCGTGGCCAGCACCGACGGGGGCGCCACCTTCACGAAACCACTCAACGACGGCAAACCCGTACTCGACATCACCGCCCCCAGCGCCTCAGTCAACCGTACCGACGAACGCGACCCCTACGTTTTCACCTACAACGGCAAAACCCTCATGTATGTGGCCGAAGGCGACCACATCGGGGTGTACCGCTCCACCGACGGCATCCGCTGGACCAAGGCTGACGCGGCAGCGGAAGCAAAAATCCAGCCGGCAACCTTTTTCCGCGGCCGCATCTGGTCCGATAACGCACCGATCGAATGCCCCGTCCTGAAAACCATGAAAACCCCCACCGGTGACAAACAAGTCCTCTTCTTCGGCGCCAAAGACGCCAGCCGCGGGGAAACCACCGGCACCTACTACACGGTGGGGCACCTCGACGCCAACGGCATGTTCGTCGCCGACACCGATACCCAACGCCTCGACCACGGTCCCGACTACTATGGTGCCAACTTCACCGGCAGCACCGACATCAGCACTGCGGAAGACACCATCACCTCCCTGGGCTGGGTGGGTAACTGGAACTACACGGCCGATGGGGTACACGCCGCCGACAATGGCAGTGGCCCCTACCTGCGCCGACTAGGGTCCTACAGTCTGGCCAGGGAGCTCACCCTGGGGGCGGACAATCGCATCACCCAAAAACTAAAAACCCGCGACCTGAAATACCGCAATGTGAAAACCCACACCGGCGTGACCAAAGACAAGCCCATCTCCGCCACCGGAAAAACCTGGGTTGATCGGAAAGACACCAACGGCGACGTGTACGGGCTTTACGACGTTCCCGACCAGAACGCCGCCCAAAAACACACCCTTCGCTTCCACAACACTGCCGGTAACTACACGGGTCGCATCTACATTGACCTGTGGCAGGGTGGCGACTGGGTGCGGTTCAACTACGATCCCACCGATGGCTGGTATAACGTGAAGGCCCGCGCCGGGGAGCTCGACAACAGCAAGAAGGGGCAGGATTCCACCCACTACTATTTTGATGGGCTTTTGGGTAACGGCAATGGGTACAGCGCCCAATCCTTGGTGCAGGATCAGCGGGATATCACCCTAGAGGTGTACACCGATACCACCTCGGTGGAGTTCGTGTTCCCCAACGGGCACACCTTCACGATCGCTAGGTTTTCCCAGTCGGATAAGCAGGACTTCAAAGTATTTACCGAGGATCCGACCGGTAAGAACACCGTCGACATTGAGGTGGGGGACGTGGGGAGGTAACGATACGAGGTTGGTGGTCGCGCCGCTAGAATCCCATGTTTACCACATATATGCCGCGAATACGTTCGAAGAATCCGAAGAGGATTCGGTACTGTGATGGAATTTGTTTCCGCTGTTCATCGGTGAGATAATCCAGGAAATTGAATGTGACATGGTAGTCCCGCACCGCGTCACTCCAATCCTGGGAGTGTATGGGTCTTTTACTTTAAACAGCATAGACGCTGGAGTACCATGTCGGGCGATTTGCTTTTTCGCTGCCACGCATCACCATGGGGATTCGGTTTCATACACCAGTCGGCCACCGGGAAACGCCTGGCCAAATGCATCAACCAGTGCCGCTACCTCGGGGATTGGCAAGTAATAGAACACCCCTGGAGCGACTGCTATGACGCCCTTCTCTCCAGATACTTTTGTTAACCATTCGTGATCCGTGGCGGAGTAGGGGAGATCAATCTCGTTGTCAGCCTTGGGTACCCACCGGTGTCGCATGTCGATGACGTCAGGGAAAATCCAGGTTATAGATGGTGCAGTCGTAGCCGGCAAGGTCCTCGGATAGTACGTCGAGGCCACAGCCAATATTGACGACTGCGGCACCCGGATGCGTGTCCAGGTATTGGGTAATCTCCCGAACGGTAAACAGGTGGCGAAGCCCATAGCATAATGTTGGAAAAAGTGCCGAGCGGCTGCGCGGGTGTTTTCTCCGTCGCCGCAATGTGCGCGGCCTGGGTGGCCCACGGGTCGGGGAATAGGTCGGGACCCATTGACTGGCCGCCTTGGCCCGGCCTAGTAGTGGGTAAAACAGGGTTTGGGAAACGTCTTCCATGGGGATTCTCCTTAAAAATCGACGCGAACGAAATACATGCCTTTATTCCACTTCAACATGAGAAAAATCAGGCGGTAGCTCATTGGCAATTGGGAGCGGAGCTTTGGGGCTAGCCGGTTAAGGAAACTAAACTCCACGGTTACGTTTGTGACGGTGGTGCTCCATTTCCGTGGTGAATATGGGTCTTTGACCTTAAACGGCATTTTCGCGGGGGTGCCCTTTTTCTCTAGCATGCGTTCGCTGCGCTTGGTGGCATCTGGGGATTCGGCATCATACACCATGCGGCCGCCGGGAAAGGCGGTGCCGAAGGCGTCGATAAGCGAAGAAACGTCGGCGACCTGGAAATGAGAAAAACACGCCCCCGGCCAGGGCAATAACCCCGCGGGAGGCGTCAACCTTACTCAACCATTCGTGATTGGTGGCGGAGTAGGGCAGATCAATCTCATTGTCGGCCTTGGGTACCCACCGGTGCCGCAGCTCGATGACGTCGGGAAAATCCAGGTTATAGATGGTGCACTCGTGACCGGAAAGGTCCTCTGCCAGCATGTCCAGGCCGCAACCAATATTGACGACCGCGGCACCCGGGTGCGTTTCCAAATATGCCCGTGCCTCCTGCACCAGAATCATGTGCCGCAGGCCGTACACCAGTTCGGGAAACCCATCCATTGGCTGGGCTGTGGTGCCTTCCTGCGCCGCAATCTCCATGGCCTTGTGCGCCCATGGGTCGGGGAATAGCTCGGGCCACCGGTCACTCGCTTGCGCTCTACCGAAGAGCGGATAAAAAGCGTTTGGGAAACATTATCCATACTGGCAAGCCTAGCCTAAGTTGGCGCCAATGGACGATGTGTGGACACTCAAACGCTATCCATAAATATTTTTCTTATTGTTGGGGGACTGTGGGGACGTTTTTGGCTGGTTGTCATGGTTGACATTGCCGTGTTCCCCACTGGATTTGGTGTGGCGGCATCAAATTTTTGTGGCTCCCACGCTGACCAAAACAGCCACCACCAGGAATAGAATCCACTGTCCCTGCTTGGCGTAATCCATCTTCTTGCGGCCTTTGGAAAATAGGATTGACAACAACCAAAACAGGGCATAGCCCAGGTACCAGAAAAATAGGGCGCTGAGTAGAGCCACATTGACTTCCATGAACTTGAAGCCCATGAGAATCAACAACGCCGCAGGCAGCAATGAGGTCTATGCTGCCCATTTTGGAATACCGCTCGGCCATTGAGCCATGCGGTGAATTTCTTATCACCCTCGTCGTCCTCGCTGCCTCTTTCTGGGCGCAGCGCAGCATAGGCCGCATTGCCCCAGATGAAGTGGTAGCCGAACAAGATAAGCAGCAGCACGCCGGCGATGGAAAAAAGGATATGGGATATTGTCATTATGCCCCTTCTGTCTTATGAACCAGCCACACAGAATACGCCGAAACCTGGGTGTCTGAAAGCGTTGGGGCAATGGTTAACCCCGTCGTCGAAAAGTAGCAAATAACTTAACGACGACGGGGTGGGAAAAACCTATTAAGCCTTGGTTGGGTCGGTCAAATTGAACCGTCGAGCGGCCTCAGCAGCCACCGAACGATCAATCTTGCCTTCCAGGGCCAAAGCATTCAGTGCGGCCACAACAATCGACTCCGCGTCGATATTGAAGAACCGGCGTGCCGCGGAGCGCGTGTCCGAGAACCCGAAACCGTCCGCACCCAGCGTGGTGTAGTCACCAGGTACAAAACCGACGAATCTGTTCCTGCAAATCGCTGGCGAAGTCGCTCACCGCAATATACGGGCCAGAGGCCTTCCGCAGCTGTTTCGTGGCGAATGCCTCCTCCGGTGGATTCTCCGGGTGGCGCAGATTCTGCCGTGACTTTTCGTGACCCTCACGAGCCAACTCCACCCACGACGTCACCGAGAAAATATTCGTGCCAATGTTGTACTCATCCCGCAGGATCTCCTTGGCGCGCAACGCCTGCTGCATGCCAATACCCGACGCCAACACCGACACCTCATGGTCGCCACCGGCAGCCTTCTCGTACAGGTAAATACCCCTTATGAAGGCCCTCAACATCCAGGTCGGCCGGCTCCGCAGGCTGGGAAATCGGCTCGTTGTAGATCGTCGGGTAATACATCACATCCTCGCCCCGGTCTGGGCCATACATGCGATCAATACCCTCCAGCAACAGGTGCGCAATCTCATAGGCGAACGCCGGGTCGTACGACACCACCGCCGGGTTTGTGGCGGCCAGCAGTGGCGAATGCCCGTCCATGTGCTGCAAGCCTTCACCAGTGAGCGTGGTCCGGCCGGCCGTGGCACCCAGGATAAACCCACGGGTCATCTGGTCACCTGCGGCCCAGAAATCGTCACCCGTGCGCTGGAACCCGAACATCGAATAGAAGATATACAGCGGAATCATGGGTTCGCCGTGCGTCGCATACGACGTGCCCGCCGCAATGAACGATGCCGTGGAACCGGCCTCGCTGATGCCCTCGTGCAGAATCTGGCCATTCACCTTCTCCGTGTACGACAGCATCAAATCGTGATCCACCGGCACATAGTTTTGGCCGTGCGGATTGTAGATACCCAATGGTGGGAACCACGAATCCATACCAAACGTCCGGGCCTCATCCGGCACAATCGGCACAATCCGCTTCCCCAACTCGGGATCCCGCAGCAGCTCCTTAAACGCCCGAACCACGGCCATTGTGGTGGCCACCTTCTGCTTGCCCGAGCCCTTCCGCAGGCCCCCGTAGCTTCGTCAACGGTGGCACCTGCAACGGCTTATAGTTCACCCGACGTTCCGGCAAATACCCGCCCAGTTCTTTCCGGCGGGCCTGAAGATACTGGATCTCCGGGCTGTCCTGACCTGGGTGATAATACGGCGGCAGGTATGGATCCTTCTCCAGCTCCTCATCCGTGATGGGAATACCCTGCTTATCGCGCAGCTTCTTCAAATCCTCCAGTGTCAGCTTCTTCATCTGGTGGGTAGCATTCCGGCCCTCGAAATTGCTGCCCAGGCCGTAACCCTTAATGGTGTGCGCCAAAATCACTGTCGGTCGGTCCTTGGTTTCCAAGGCCCGCTTGTATGCCGCATAGATCTTGCGGTAATCGTGCCCACCACGCGGCAGCTTCCAAATCTCCGCATCGGTCCAGTTTTCTACCAGCTTGGCGGTCCGGGGATCCTTGTTGAAGAAATGCTCCCGCACGTAGGCGCCATCGTTGGCCTTCATCGTTTGGAAGTCGCCGTCGGCGGTGGTGTTCATCAGATCCACCAACGCCCCTTCCTTATCGGCTTCGAACAGTTGATCCCATTCGCGCCCCACACGACCTTAATAACCGACCAGCCGGCGCCCCGGAAGAAGGACTCCAACTCCTGAATGATCTTCGTGTTACCACGCACTGGGCCGTCCAGCCGCTGCAGGTTACAGTTAATGACAAACGTCAGGTTATCCAGGTTATTTAGCGCAGCCATTTGGATCAGACCCCGGGACTCCGGCTCGTCCATTTCGCCGTCACCCAGGAACGCCCACACGTGCTGATCCGACGTGTCCCTAATGCCCCGGTTGAGCAGATACCGGTTGAACTTTGCCTGGTAGATGGCATTCATCGGGCCTAAGCCCATGGACACGGTGGGGAATTCCCAGAACGTCTTCATGCCGTGCGGGTGCGGATACGACGGCAAGCCGCCCTGCTCGCGGGACACCTCCTGCCGGAACCCGTCAAGGTCGTCTTCCGAAAGTCGGCCCTCTAAAAACGCCCGTGCATACATGCCGGGGGAGGCGTGACCCTGGAAAAACACCTGGTCGCCCCCACCAGGATGGTCCTTGCCGCGGAAGAAATAGTTAAAGCCCACCTCGTAGAGCGGGGCGGCGCCCGCATAGGTGGAAATGTGGCCACCGACGCCAATGCCGGGGCGCTGGGCCCGGTGGACCATCACCGCGGAATTCCACCGAATCCACCGACGGTACCGCTTCTCGATCTCTTCATCGCCCGGGAACTCTGGCTCCATCGAGGTGGGGATCGTATTAACGTAATCCGTAGACGTCATTGCCGGGAGTGGCACCCGTTTGGCCGATGCCCGTTCCAGCATTCGCAGCATTAAATATCGGGCCCGATCTGGACTGGCCTCCCGTAACAGCCCATCCAGTGATTCTAGCCACTCCGAGGTCTCCTCTGGGTCTGAGTCATTTAAGTATGACGCGACACCATCACGAATTAACGCGAAATTAGTGTCATCTGGGTGCTTCCCGGGTTTCGGGTCAGCCATTCCACACCTCCATGTGAGAGAGTCAGTCATAAAAACGATTGAGCCACAATAATCACGCACGGTCACACCGTCGATAAGCGTAAAAATGCGCAAAATACCGGCAACACCCCTACTCTACGTGTACTTGACACATCAGGGGGTAATTTTAGGCAGCCAATCTCCAAATACCAGGCTAAAAACCCTCATGAAACTCCCGCAAATTCCCGAAAAATCGGTGTAATACCAAAAAATTTCCCAGATAGGGTGTAATCCCGCAAATATTACTTGTATCATCATGCTTTGATGAACGTTCAAAAACCCGAAGGGAAAAACACCACTCTCACCACAACCGATGGAATCGCCGCCCGGCTTGGCGTCTCCCATGGATTGATAGTGCAAGAGGTAGGCTGGGACGAGGATTGCGATTCCACGCTCAGCGAAGCAATCGAAGATGCTATCGGCTCCGAATTGCTCGACGAAGACAGCTACGAAATCTGCGACATTGTGCTGCTGTGGTGGCGAAGCGACGACGGCGACCTGGTAGACGGGCTTGTCGACGCCGTCCGGCCGCTCGCCGACACCGGTCGCGTCTGGCTACTCACCCCCGGTAACGGAAAGTCCAATGCTCTGGCCCCCGGAGACATCGCCGAATCCGCGCAACTCGCCGGCATGGTGCAAACCAAAGCCGAGCGGTTCGGTGACTGGCAGGGAAGCTGCCTCGTCCGCCGCGGCAATAAACAATAACCAACCAGTGTTTTTGTGCACATTCGCGGTTTGCTGTTAACATTTATCACCGACGCTTTACCGCGTTGTGCGCGCCTTTAGCTCAGCTGGGAGAGCAGCTGGTTTACACCCAGCAGGTCGGCGGTTCGAGCCCGTCAGGGCGCACCAATATGTATGAGGCGGATGACGCCAAAATCACACAGAGAAGGCGGCGGCCATGACCCTGGGAATCTTCCTCGGCATGGCCGCCGATCGCATGCTTGGCGACCCGCCCACCACCATCCACCCCGTTGCCTTGTTCGGCCGCGCTGCCACCAAGCTAGAAAAAAAGTGTTCTATAGGGATTCCAAGCTGGCTGGCGCGTTCTACCTCACCGCGGCGGTCGTGCCGCCGGTCGTGGCCATCTACTGGCTGGAGAAATGCCATCCAACCGCCACGATGACCCTGGCATTATTCTCCGCCCTGGGCGGCACCACACTCGAACGCATTGGCGAACGCATGGCCCGGGCCCTGGAGGCCAAGGACATCGACCAGGCCCGCGAACTTGTTCCCTGGTTATGCTCCCGCGACCCCCAATATTTGGACGAACAAGGCATTATTCGTGCCACCGTGGAGTCCCTGGCGGAAAACACCTCGGATGCCGCCACCGCACCCATTCTCTGGGCCACCTGCGGCGCCTCGGGGGTGGTGCTGCACCGCCTGGTCAACACCCTGGATGCCATGGTGGGCTACCGGTCCCCACGGTACGAGAATTTCGGGTGGGCAGCCGCCACCTTCGATGACGTGCTAGCCTATCTACCGGCCCGCTTCACCGCCGGGGTGCATGTGGCCTACGCTGCGGCCAGTGGGGGACTGCCGCGGGCGCGGCGGGCGATGGCAGCCTGGCGGAATGATGCGCCGAAGCATCCCAGCCCCAATGCCGGCCCGGTGGAGGCGACCGCCGCCGGTGCCCTGGGGGGTGGTGCTGGGCGGGACCACAACCTACGCGCATGGGGTAGAGCAGCGGCCCCTGCTGGGGCTGCCATCCCCGCTGCGGCGGGCCCCGAAACCCCGCAACCTCTAAAGCCTCGGGGGCGCCCACGGTGGCGACCATAAGGGAAGCCATTCGGCTTTCTCGTTGCGTCCAATTGATTGCCGGGGTGGCCGCCGGAATCGCCGCGGTGAGGGTGGGCACGCTCCGCCGTCGGGTACGGCGCCGGTAGGCCGTCGACAAGCGTCTGCGGGCGGTAGCGGAACTGTTTTCTTAGACTTTCGGGTGCCGGTGGGAGAAATCCTGCTAGGCTATGTGGGGATGTATGACAACAGTGATACCAGCAAGTTTACTGCAATTAAGCAGTTGCCACAGAACGGCCGTGAACGCTGGTGTACGAATCCGAGCAGCGAATCATCAATTGGCTCAATAGCAATGTCGCTAAATCTGTGCAACGGATCGGTCGGATTGACGACCTGGATGCGCCCGCACCTAGCACCCTCCCCGACATTGTTGTGGACGATCGAACCGCGGTGATTAAGACCGTTCATTCGAAAGAATCCATAGTCAAACGGGCCGCGTGGGCGGTGCTGCAATCCCGCATGATGATCTTCGACGCCCGGGGCGCCGACGGCCCGGAACCTAGTGGGCGAGAAAGACATAGAGGCGGGCATGCGTCAGGCCGTGCAGGACTACGGTATGAACATCGACCTCATCATCGTGTTTAATAACGATGCGACCCTGTTTTGGGAGGCGGAATCATGAGTGTGCGACCCTTCATCGAGGTGGTTTCCGGGCGGCTAGAGCCTCGGTGGCGACCGAAACCATCGCTGGCATCCTGGGGTGGCCAAGCAAACCAACGGCCAGGCCGACTGGCTGCCGTTCGCCGGCGACCAGCGGCTCTATATCGTGCCGACGGTGGATGACACGGTGGCCGGCTACCAAATCCACTCGCTTGACGACCCCAGCATCCACGGTCTCTACGACCTGTTCACCACTTTGTGCGATCAGACCGACTGGCATGTGCGGCTCGACTGGGACGAGCTGGAATACCTCGACAAAAGCTTCCCCTACCGGTCGCTGGACTCCGCCGAGGCATAGCCGGATGCGCCCGGCTAGAACCGTTGATCGTCCCGCTTGGCGAATTTTTTTCGTAATGGTTGGGGTGTTGATTGCCGTAGCGTGAGCGCCGCGGCCGCGACCCCTGCGCCGCCGTGCTTGTGCTTTGCGACGCCGCCTCCGTCGGGGCCTGCTGGGCCACTGGTGCCGCTGCTGCCGCTGAGACTATCGGAGCCGCCGAGTCTGCCTGCGGTTCCGGGTCCGGCTCACGTTCCGGGGTGGCCGCGGCCTGCGCCGCCATCTCGGCCTCTTCTTCCCGCAGCCTCCGCCGTTCCCGGGCCTCCGACCAGAGGAAATACCCAAACCCCAGTGGGGCCATGATGCCGAAGGCAATCCATTGGAAACCGTAGGAAAGATGATTGCCCCGATCCAGCTTGGGGATGGGAATAAAATGCAGCAACCCCGGCTGGTTATCGGAAAGCTGCACATAGTCCTTGGCTAGCGTTAACCCTTCGATCTGGCCGATCTGCTCCGTGTTGATGTCATACACCTGCTTCGGATCCACATCGGTGCGGGGTGCGGTTTGGGGCTGTTGCTCATCGACCCGGGCGTGCGCCAGGATCGTCACCTCCCCGGTTGGTGCCGGTGGGATCGTGGTTTCTTTGTCCGCGGTGGTGGGCTCAAAACCTCGGTTGACCAGGATGATCTCCCCGGAATCCAATTGGAACGGGGTGAGCGCCTGCAACGCCGGGTGGATTCCACCGGCCGCAGCCGCAGAATCACCTCCTTGTCGGTGAGATACCGGCCGGTGAGGGTCACCCGCATCCACTCCTGATCGTCTTTAATCACACCGTCGCTGGTGAAGATATCCGAATAGGGTTTCGGATCCACGTTGAATGCGTCTTCGATGTGATTATTGCGGTTCACGATCTGTGCGTCCCTTGCCCAATTGCCAGGGCGACAAAATGGTGAAAGCCGCGTAGGAGAAACTGATGACCAGCAGGAAGGTAATGACCCAGCCGGGGGTGATAAAGACACGCCACCCGGTTTGTGCGGTTCGGGTGGTGCGAGAAATGCGTGCCATGAGTGTTGACCTGAGAGTAAAAATCCGAGAATGAGAATTCGCTGAACTGTTCTACGCTAGCCGGGGTTATTCCAGCTCGTGCCTGATCCAGTCGAGAATGCCGGGAACAGCCGCCTCGATTTGGGTGCGGGCCAGCTCGAAATCGGAGGCGTAACCATAGTAAGGATCCTCCACATTCAGGTCGCCTGCGGCCACGGATGCCGGGTCGAAGCTGCGCAGCAATCTAATCCGTCCAGGTTCTACCCCTATGGTGGTCAACCACTGTACATGGCGGTCATCCATGGCGATAATCAGGTCGGCGGCAGCGTGCGAATCGTCGAACTGAGCGGCCCGGTGGGCGCTCCCATCGTAGCCGGCCTTCGCCAACTCGGTGAGCGCCCGACGGTCGCCCCCTGGCCCACATGCCAGCCTCCGGTCCCGCAGGAATCGACGGTGACGCTGTCGGCCAACCCGGCCGCCGCCACCGCCTGATTGAGGATCACATCCCCCATTGGGGAGCGGCAGATATTGCCGGTGCAGATGACCGTGATGTGGAGTTTAGGACTGCTCGGTGTTGTAGCCCCAACCGCGCCTTTTCGGGAGCTTCTCCGGGTTCGTCGTCGGATTCGTTGGTGAGTGGTCGCGGCTGGAAACTGTGGGGGGACTGGTTGAAGTCATGAACAATTCCTTTCAATTCCGTCATGGTGCTAGCCGTGCGACAAGCCGCCTGCCATTCATCTGGACTGCCGTAACCCCAAGAAACCAACACGGTTGGTATTCCAAACGGTGTTGCCCCTTCGATGTCATGCATTCGATCGCCAATCATAAGCATATCCGAACCATCGGTGGGGAGATTCATTGAATCAATCACATATTGGATGACGTCGGCTTTGGTTGCCCGCGGACCATATTCCTGCGCCCCCGCAATAAAATCGAAATATTGTTCTATTCCGAAGTTTCGCAGCATGGTCTTAGCGCTCATTTCATTTTTGCTGGTTGCGACGCAGAGGGTGTGCCCATCAGCCTTCCATTCCGCCAGGGTCTCCGGCCATTCGGGATAGAGGCTGGAATCTAACCAACCGCTAAGCTCGTAGTGCTCCCGATACATGCCCTTGGCTACGCGGGCTTCGGCGGGGGTTAAGCCGAGCCGGGTAAATGTGTGCTCGATCGGGGGGCCGGGGATGGTCCGCAGCCAAGCCTCGTCTGGGATGGGGGTACCCAGATCCCGCAGGGTTGCGGTAAAGGATGCGCGGATCCCGGGGTAGGAGTCAATGAGTGTGCCATCTACGTCGAGAAGTAATGTGGTCATGTGCTCAAGTCTGGCATTGATTCACACATTCTGTCACCTTTCCCCTAAAAGTTTCGGTAGTAAAGTGTTACAACATGAATGTGCCAGCTTGCCCGCCGTCCCGCATTCACGGCGATATTGCCGCCCGCGGCGCCCGCATCGACTTCTCTGTCAATGTTGCTACTAGCACGCCTAGCTGGCTTATCGACGCTTTGACCAGCGAAATTGCAAATCTTGCGGCTTATCCCGATGCCGACCGCCTCGCGGCGGCGGAAGAACTCATTGCGGAATATCACGGAGTCCCCCCGGACTATGTGATGTTGCTTGCAGGAGCGGCCGAAGGCTTCGTTTTATTGCCCCACCCTGCCCACCACCCACCCGACTATTATCCACCCGGGGTTCTCCGAACCCGACATTATTTTCACCGACACCGGCCGCCCGTGGACCGGGTGATCCTGCCCGAACCCTTCAACGTGCTCCCGTCGATAAGCGATGATGCGGACCTCGTGGTCATCGGCAACCCCACCAACCCCACTGGCGTGCTGTGGAGGCCAGACGACCTGCTGAGCCTTGACGCCGGGCGGCGGTTCGTCGTGGTCGATGAGGCCTTTATCGACGTGGTGGGGAGGAGCATTCCGTCATTCCCCAGGTGCCGATTCACCCCCGCCTCATCGTGCTCCGCAGCCTCACGAAAACGTGGGCGATCGCCGGGCTGCGGGTGGGCTATATGGTGGCCGACCCCGACATCGTGCTCGGACCCCTGCGCCGCTGGCGCCCCCACTGGCCGATCGGCACCCTGCAAATCGCCGCCGCCGAGGCAGTCTTCACCCACGGCGTGACCACCCTGCCGGAACATCGCAGCCAGCTGCTAGCCGACCGGGAGGCGATGCTTCGCCAACTGGCCACCGTCGGCTGGCTGCCCGTGAGCGACTCGCGCGCCCCCTTCGTGTTGGTTCGTCCCGGCGACCTGAGCCCCGACCAGGCCCGCACCCGCTACCGGAAGCTGATGGCCCGCGGCATTGCCCTGCGCCGATGCGACACATTCCCTGGGTTAGGATGGAACTATTTCCGGCTCGCCGTCCGAAAAAAACCGCAGGTAGATTCCCTCATCACCGCACTTAAGGAGTGATACATGACCACCGTTGCCGACGCGATCGCCATTTTGGATCGTGCCTACCCACCCCACCTCGCGGAAAGCTGGGACAAGGTTGGTCTCATTTGCGGCGACCCGGCCGACCCCGCCGACACGATCCTCCTGGCCTTGGACTGCACCCAGGAAGTCGCCGACGCCGCCGTGGCCGCCGGCGCCGACATGCTGGTCGTCCACCACCCGCTGCTGTTGCGCGGTGTGACCAGCGTGGCCGCCAACACCCCCAAGGGCAAAATCATCCCACGCTCATCCGCAACGGTGTGGCCCTGTTCGCAGCCCACACCAACGCGGACTCCGCCCGGCCCGGCGTCAACGACCAATTGGCCCACCTGGTGGGCATCATCCCGGGGCGGCCCATCAAGCCCATCAGGCGGGGCCTGGACAAGTGGGGGGTGCAGGTGCCCGTCGACCAGGCCCCAGCATTGAAGTCGGCCCTGTTCGCTGCTGGGGCGGGGAACATTGGCGAATACTCCGAATGCGCATTCGCCTGGGAGGGCCGGGCAGTTTCGGCCGTCGACAAGCGCCCAGCCCGCAATCGGCAACCGGGACGAATTAACCAAGGTCACAGAGCTGCGGATCGAATTCGTCGCCCCCAGCAGGCTTCGTGAAGCCATCATGGGTGCGCTGCGAACCGCACACCCGTACGAAGAACCTGCCTTCGATGTGGTGGCCACCGAACCCACCCAGCCCCTGGAGGAAGCCTATGGGCTGGGGCGCATCGGGGACCCTGCCGCACCCCATGCGATTCGCCGACTTTGTGCAGCAGGTCGCCAACGCTCTGCCCGTCACTGAGTGGGGATTCGTGCCGCCGGCGACCCCGACCAAATGGTGCAAACAATCGCCGTCAGCTCCGGGTCTGGCGACAGCTTCCTCGATGCCGTGGCCAGCTTGGGAGTGGACGTGTATGTTACCTCTGACCTGCGTCACCACCCGGCCGACGAACATCTGCGCGGCGGCGGGCCCCTGCTGATCGACACCGCCCACTGGGCCAGCGAATACCCCTGGACCTCACAGGCCGCCGACATCTTGGCTACCGCGCTGCCACACAGTAACGTATCAGTGCTACCTATTCGCACCGACCCGTGGACCATTTCGGCCCACCCCACCGACTAAACCCAAGGGGACTCACATGAAACTTGATCCGCAGCAGCAAGTACTCCTCCTCGAACTCGCCACCACGCAACGCTTGCACGAATCCAGCGGCAAGGCCCCGGAATCCCCGGAACAGGCCGAACTCACCAAGGCCACCAATACGCTGGCCCGGCAACGCTCCGCCACCCACGCCGCCCAACGCGCCGTCGACGACATGGAACGCGAAATCCTCCGCATCCAAGCCGACGAGGCACGGCTCCGCAGCCGGATTGCGGACAACAAGAAACAACTCATGGCGGCCACCGACCCGAGCACCCGCAAAGACCTCAACAAGGACCTATACACCACCAAATCCCGCCTCAACGACCTGCTGAGCGAATTAGCCGAGGCCCACAACGAAAATCCACGCCCTCCGAAACAATCTTGACCTGGCCAACCAACGACTCGCCGATGCCGAACAAGCATTCGACGTGGCCCAGGCGGCTAAAGATGCTGCGCCGGCCGCCCCCACCGCCGCCGATCGGGAACACCGCATGGCAGAAATCCGCCAGAGCCTACCGGCCGACGTCGTTGCCGCATACGATGCCCAACGCAACGAAAACTCCGTGGGTGTGGCCGCCTTCAACGGGCGCAGCTGCGGCGGCTGCTTCATCATCCTGCCCGCCGGCGACATCGCCGCCATCCGTGGTGCCGCCGCCGACGAACTACCCCAATGCCCCGATTGTGGCAGCTATCTGGTGCGCACCTAAAACATTCGGCCCCCACCAGGTAGCATGGTGGAAAGTCGGGGCGCCGACCACATGTGATAATCACAGACAACCAAACAAGGGAGTGAAACCTTCATGAAACTCGTCATCGAAGCCGACGGCGGCTCCTGCGGTAACCCCCGGCATCGCCGGCCCGGCACCGTCATCTACGAGGCCGACGGGACCACCGTTGTGCGGAAACTCGCCTACGTGGTGGGTACCGCCACCAACAATGTTGCCGAATACCATGCGCTCTACAACGGGCTGTGCGTCGCCCAACAACTCGGGGCCACCGACATCAGCGTCCGCATGGACTCCAAACTTGTAGTCGAACAAATGTCCGGGCGGTGGAAGATCAAACATCCCGACATGCGGGAACTCGCCCTCAAATGCCAAAAAATCCTCCGCACTCTGCACTCTGCCGAATTCACTTGGGTGCCCCTGCAGACAGAACGCTGCCGCCGACGCCCTCGCTAACCTCGCCATGGATGCCGGCGCTACCGGCCACCCCATCGGGTTCCTCACCCTCGACAACGACGCCGCCGAAGACGTCACCGAAACCGCTGACATCGCTGATATCACCCCCATCGTGGCGACGCCCATGACCGACGCCGCCGGCAGCAAGGCCACCGCCGCCGAAACTCCCGCACCCACCACCTGGAACGGGGCCACCACCAACGCCACCCGCATGCTCCTGCTCCGCCACGGACAAACCACCATGTCCCGGCGCCGCCAATACTCCGGCCTATCCAACCCGCCACTGACCGAACTGGGGGAGTGGCAGGCCAGTCGCGCCGCCCGCCGCATCGCCGCCGCCGACGACATTCCCACCGTCATCGTCGCCTCCCCGCTGGCCCGCTGCCAACAAACCGCCCAGGCCGTTGCCGACCTGCTCAACCTGCCGGTGACCACCGACCCTGGCCTGGTGGAACTCGACTTCGGGCAGTGGGACGGCCTCACCTTCACCCAGGCCGATGCGGCCGACCCGAAATTGCATGCCCAATGGCTTCTCGACCCCACCCTCCCCGCACCCGGCGGGGAATCCCTCATCCAGGCCCACGAGCGAGTCACCGCCGCCCGAAAAAGACTCCAGGAACGCTACCAGGGTGCACTATTCTCGTGGTCAGCCACGTTACCCCCATCAAATCCATTCTCGGGCAGGCCCTCGACGCCACCGCCAACATCTACCACCGGCTCCACCTCGACCTGGCGTCGTTATCTATCGCCGAATTCTATGCCGACGGCCCCACCTGTGTGCGACTCGTCAACGACACCTCCTACCTGAAAGTCCAATCAACCTAACCCCACCTCAGGGCAAATCGTGGTAGGCTAAATCCCGCAATTGAGCCGGCCGGGCGATCGCGGCCAGGCGAACCACCCACCGACCACAAGGGTAGGCGCCACGTCGAGGAAAGTCCGGACTCCACAGAGCGGGGTGGTTGTTAACGGCAACCCAGGGTGACCTGCGGGATCAGTGCAACAGAAAGTAAACCGCCCGGCACACAGTGTCAGGTAAGGGTGAAACGGTGCGGTAAGAGCGCACCAGCGGGGTAGGCGACTACCCCGGCTATGTAAACCCCACCCGGAGCAAGGCAAGCAAGGCGCAGCCGACACCCGTCGATTGTGCCCGGCATACGTTCGAGGGCTGCTCGCCCGAAGTATGCAGGTAGCCGCTTGAGGCAGCCAGCAATGGTTTGCCCAGATGGATGATCGCCGCCCACAGAATCCGGCTTATAGGTCGACTCAATTGCGCCCCACCTTGGGGTGTGCCAGGTGGGTGTCCCGTCGCCGTGCAAACTGGCACAATCGGAAACTATGAAACTCTATGCGGCCCACCTTGACTTCACCGCAATCATCGACGAATTCCGCTCAACCCCGCCTTTCCGCCCGACGTACTTGCCGACGCCGCCACCGCCACCGACCAACACGCCACCGGCCGCGTCGACGCCACCCACATTCCGCTTGTCACTATCGACCCGCCCGGGTCCATGGATCTTGACCAAGCCGTGGGCATCACCATGCTTGACGACGAACGCTATCGCGTGCACTACGCCATCGCCGACCCCGCGGCCTTCATCACCCCCGGTGGTGCCCTCCACGCCGAATCGCTCCGCCGCGGCCAAAGCATCTATCTTCCCGACCAAACCATCCGCCTGCACCCGCCAGCGCTGTCCGAAAACAAGGCCAGTCTCCTCCCCAACGCCACTCGGCCCGCTATCTTGTGGACCATCGACCTTGACCCCGCCGGCGCCTGGACCGACTACACCATAACCCGGGCCATCGTGCGCTCTCGGGCCCGCTTCACCTATGAGGAAACCCAGGCTGCCCACGACGCGGGCACCCTCCATCCCGCCATCGCCCACCTGCCTGCGGTGGGAAACTTCTCCAAACCAGTGCTGCCCGCAGAGATGCCATCACCCTGAACTTCCCCAGCCAGGAAGTCCAACAAACCCCCGATGGGCTCTTCGAACTCATCATCGAACCACGGTTGCCGATGATGGACTATAACTCGAAATATCCCTCCTCGCCGGCCGGTGCGCCGGCACCACCATGGCCAACGCTGGCATTGGCATACTCCGCACCCTCGCCGATCCCGAACCCACCGCGGTCAGCCGTTTCTGGGCTGAGGCCGAACACCTTGGTTACACTACCCACCCCGCGTCCCCCGGCGAATTCCTCCGCACCTTGGATGCCAACACTTCCCGCGGCATGGCCATTATGCGGGAAGCGCAAAAACTTCTCCGCGGCAGTGAATACCTCGAACTGGGAGCCAATCCGCCCAGGTCACACGCGGGGGTCATCACCAATAATGATGGTGTGCGACCGGAATATTATGCCCAGGTCACCGCACCGCTTAGGCGGCTTGCCGACCGCTACGCCACCGAAATTGTGTTGAGCCTCGTGGCGAAACTCCCATACCCGACTGGGTGACCCGCGACCTCGAACAGGTGCTTGCCGCCATGACCGCCAGCGGTCGCCTCGCGGCCACCGTCGACCACGCCTGCCTCGACTACTGCGAGGCCGAGGTGCTCAAAACCTTTGTGGGGAACCAATTCCCCGCCACTGTCGTGGAGGTCAACTCCAAGCAGAAGACCGCACGGGTGTTTGTGGACAAACCCCCGGTGTTAGCCGATTGCGACTACGGCGGCGCCTCCGACCGTGCCGAATCCGGCGCCGGGCTCGGCGCCGAACTCGTTGAGGGCGAACGCTACTGTGTCACCCTCAGCGAAGCTGACCCGGCGCGCCGGGTGGTCCGGTTCCGCATCTAGGGGCGTTTTGGCGCTATTCCGCGGGTGGCTCTGTGAGTAGTTCTATGTCGACCAGTTCCGCTATGTATCCCTGGTAGAGCGGCATAATGGTCAACCCCATGTCGCTGAGGTCCGCGGTGAAATTCGCCTCCCGATCGTGGCGGACGATGGCGATGACGGCGCTCGTGGCGCCGCTGTAGGCGCTGCGGGCGCTGAACGCCCCGCGGCCCAGGCAGAGCTGCGCCACCTGCTCATCAGAGCCGGTTATCTGGTATAGCCCGCTCATGTTCGATTGGGATTGGGAGAGGGCCGGGTATAGCCGGTTAAGGGCTCGGCCGCGGAGGGTTTGGCCGATCGACCGGATGAGCGCTAGTTCTTGGGATTGGAATTCCAACCAGTTTTGCGCCTCGATGAGGGTTGGTAGTCCGTCGCTGCCCTGCACCTCGTGGCGGGCTTGGAGCCAATCGAGTACCCGGGTGTTGGCGTCGGGAAGGTGACGTATCGACTCCACCCCGAAGGCCCGGGCGGCCTCGTCGAGGAAGACCCGCCGGCGGCGGAGCTCTTCGGGTTTGGTGGTGTGTCGGGGCGGGATGACCAGTAGGGCGACCGTGGTGTTCGATTCGACTATGGGATGGGTGTTTTTGGTGGCTTCGGTGATGGAGTAGTCGGCGTAGTCCACCACGTTGATGACGGTGTCTTTACCGCGGAGGGTCACGAGGTAGGGGGCGCGGAGCAGTGGGATTGCGTGGGAGCGGGTGGCCGCCTGGTAGCAGGTTTCCGCAAGTTTGGCCCGGATTGGTGGGGAGTCTATTTCCTCCACGTTATGGGCTAGGGGCTAGGGGCGGTGGCTACTTCGATGGCAGCGTCGTCGCCGATGCCGGCCTGCGGGGGATGGTGGTGGTGAGGGTGATGTCGAAGCCGGCGGTTTCTCGGCTGAGGAGTTGGCGTTGGATGAGGGTGGCAACGAGTTGGGATAATATTTCGGCCCGGGTGGTGCAGGTTGCGGCACTGGAGGGTTCGGATGTTGTGGTGGTGTTTGGGGTGTCGGCGGTGGTGTCGTCGAGGGTGGGCGCGGTGGTGGTTTCAGGTTGAAACCCATTGGTGGTGGGGTCGAACGTGTATTCGGTTACATGGATGGTTCGGTCGGGTCGGGGGCTGATGGCCGCGGCGACCCGTGCTTGGCATAGACTCAGTAGCACAATGCCGCCGGCGTGGTCGGTGTGCTCGCCGATAAGCGACCAGGTGGCGGGTGCCGTGGCGAGAGCTTCGGGGCTCGACTGCTGCCGTGGTGTGATATTCCACCACGGCAGCTATGAGATCATTATTATCGGCTTGCGAATCAGTATTGGTGGGCCACACCGGCATGACTGTTGACTTTCTATTCCTTGAGGATATTCCTGGGGTTGTATACATCCAATGTAGCGGCAACCGGTCGATCACCGCAGATGTTAAAATGACCAGACGCTAGTTCGTTGGTCGTTGACAGAAAGTAGCATGATGCACAACGAAGATTTGAAATATTACTATAATCTGGAAACCCACCAGGTGGAGCAGGGAAAAATTTCCTCCTACGATAATCGCATTGGCCCGTATGACACCCGCGAGGAAGCGGAGCATGCTCTGGAGATAGCCAAGGAACGCAACCGGGTCGCCGACGCCTATGATGAGCAAGACGATCGGTGGCGTGATTGATATCCTTAGGGCAACATTCCCGGTGGGTTAAAGACGCTGATATGCCTGGGTGACCGCGGCCATGGCGGCCGGATAGCCTTGCATGATGTTCCGGCTTAATTCCACTTCGGTTTCGTACAATACACCATAGATGAAGGTGTTTTTCGCCGCGTTTAAAGGCCTCGTGCGACTTGACCAGCAGCTTCTTCCGGGAGGTGATGCTGTCCTGAAATTCTCCCAGCACCTCCTGAAGCTGTTTGCAGGCACGATACAGCTGACCTGTGGGAATGTCGGTGGCATCCCCACGGCTTCCGTGGTGTACCGGAGTTTCTTCGCGGCTTTGCGCACATTGTGGAATTTTTTTGTTCCTGCTGGGGGCCGGAGCGACGAACGTCCATCCCAATCGCTCATGGCCTTGTTATGCAGCTTCATGAGACGCTTATAGCTCTTCCGCAACTGTTCAAGCAGCACGTGTGTTGAGGCTGGGGTGGGGTCGGGGTCGGCCAGTTCCTGCGGGTGGGCGATGAGCTCATCCAATTCGTCCAATAGTCGCAGGTACCGGTCGTCGTTGAGTGCCGCCACTACTTTTTGGTGCGCGGCAGCGTATTCCGCCAGCATGTCGTCGTGCAACTGCTTGCCGCTCGCGGCATCAATGATTCCGCTGGGGTGCTGGTCACACAGGTCCTTGAACCGCTCGGCGATGACCTCGGCGTCGCGTGCCACCCCGAGAGTAGCGGCCAAATGCTTGAGTTCTTCGGACACATCCTTATGGTGGGTGCCTGCAAGAATGCTGGCAAAGCTTTGCAGGTGGCTGCGCAGCTCCCGGGTGGCGACCCGCATTTGGTGGACGGAATCCCATTCGTCCCGCCGTACTCGCGGGTCGTATGCCAATAACTTATCCCGGTTACGCTTCAACGCTGCTATCACCCCGGCGGTGGGGGAGTCCGGGTCAAGGTTATTATCGACCATGGGTTCGGTTGGCAGGTCCGCCCTAACGCCATCGCTAGTTTCGACGGGCTTTTCGACGCCGCGGCGCCCGCCCGGGTCAAGACCTCAGTGGCGGCCGCGATGAGGGTCGACGGGGCGGCCGGGGTCACCTCAACCTCCCACTCCCGCCAGCTCGTGGCGGTATCCGACTTCAGTGATGTGGCCGACACGTGGTCGTCGCAAAACTCCGCAACAACGGTGCCCGCCGCATCCCCCAACAGTGTTTCATGCCGCTCATTGTCTACCTGGGCGATGGGGGACAGGGGCTCATCACGAACAATCGAACGTACCATCGAATGAATTTCCTCGGGTATTTTTGTGCCCCGATCAATGGGGTGGTGTATCTCCAACCGTCCAGTTTTCCCCGGGAACTTAATGTGCCACCCGTCATCCGTGCCCCGGTGCGCCGCCGCAGGTTATCTTCGAGCGGGTGAGCTGCAGATCCTCGGTGTCGTAATACACCGCCGACAGGGTGATGCACCTTTGTCGACACGATCTGTTCCACCCCCATGATCGTGGTGAGATCCGGCACCACAGTGTCGGATGTGACGGAAAACTTTGCCTCAACTTCCACCTGACTCTTGAGCTCCATAACCAGATTTTACCAGCAAAACCACCATGGGTGGGTGCCGGGAGGACGTCGAAAAGCGAAAAGGCAACTATGGTTAAAACCCATGGATTCCCAACAAGAATATGTGCTACGCGCCGTGGAAGAGCGCGATATTCGGATCGTGCGACTCTGGTTCAGCGACATTCTCGGCACCCTCAAATCCGTTGCCATCGCCCCCGCCGAATTAGAAAGCGCGTTCGCCGAAGGCATCGGGTTTGATGGTTCCGCCATCGAGGGGTTTTCCCGCATCTCCGAATCCGACACCATCGCCATGCCCGACCCCTCCACCTTCCAACTGCTCCCCCTCGGCGTCGGCGACGGCGGCATCAAATCCGCCCGCATGTTCTGCGATATCCTCAACCCCGACGGCCAGGCCTTCTACTCTGACCCCCGCCAGGTGCTGCGCCGCCAGGTTCAGGCCGCCGCCGACGAAGGCTTCACCTGCAAAGTCAGCCCCGAAATCGAGTTCTATCTCGTCGAAGACCAAGAAACCGACGGCCGGCCCCTAAACCCACCGATGACGGCAGCTACTTCGACCAGGCCAACCGCAGCCTCGCCCCCTACTTCCGCCGCGACGCCATGCTCGCCCTGGAAGACATGGGCATTCCCGTGGAATTCTCCCACCACGAAACCGCCCCCGGCCAGCAAGAAATCGACCTGCGCCACGCCGACATTCTCACCATGGGCGACTCCATCATGACCTTCCGGTACATCACCAAACTCATTGCCCACCGCAATAATGTGGCCGCCACCTTCATGCCCAAACCCTTCACCGACTACGCCGGCTCCGCCATGCACACCCACATGTCCCTCTTCGAAGGCGACATCAACGCATTCCACGACCCCGACGCCGAATTCAGCCTCTCCCGCACCGGCCAACAATTCATCGCCGGCATCCTCACCCACGCCAACGAAATCTCCGCCGTCACCAACCAATGGACCAACTCCTATAAACGCATCCTCTTCGGCAGCGAAGCCCCCACCGCCGCCACCTGGGGCGTGTCCAACCGCTCCGCCATGGTCCGCGTCCCCACCTACCGGCTGGGCAAAGCCGAATCCCGCCGCGTCGAAGTCCGGTCCCCCGACTCCGCCTGCAACCCCTTACCTCGCCCTCGCCGTCCTCCTCGCCGCCGGCCTGCGCGGCATCCGCGACGGCTACGAACTCAACGAACCAGCCGAAGACGACATTGCCGCTCTCACCCGCCGCGAACGCCGCGCCCTCGGATATGTCGACCTGCCCGCCAGCCTCGACCAGGCCCTGAGGGAAATGGAAAAATCCGACTTCGTCGCCGACATTCTGGGCGAACACGTTTTCGAGTTCTTCCTTCGTAATAAATGGCGCGAATGGCACGACTACCAAAAACAAATCACGCCCTTGGGAACTCCAAAACAACCTCAGCTTCTAAAATGAGAAAGCATGACCACCCCGCGCACCACCCGCAGCCACATCCCCACCCCCGGGGCCCTCAGCCTCACCAGTCCCAGAGCCGTCAGCGACCTCACCTGGCTTGGCTGGTGGAACAGTGCCAGCGTGGAAGTCCTCTGGGCGCTCTCCGGGGCGGCTGACGCCGACCTGGCCCTCAACTCCCTCTACCGACTTATGGTCGCCCTCGACGACCACCAAGGCAACCACGACGACATCGACCACGCCATCCGCACCGACCCCTGTATTCCGCGTTCGACTCTTCGCTCTCCTCGGCGCATCCAGCGTCCTTGGCGACCACCCTCATCGCCAACCCCACCACCTGGCAGCTCCTCCGCCACGACGCCCCCACCCGACGCGACATGCTCCGCGAACTCCTCGGCTGCATCGGCGCCGCCCCGCCAGCCTGGTCGGCGACACCGCCACCGACACCCTCGACAACGTAGGCACCTACCGGGCCGCCGGCACCGGCACCACCTGCACCACCATCGAAACCACGCTCAAACAAACCTACCGCACCCTCCTCATGCGCATCGCCGCCATCGACCTGGCCGGCACCTACCCCGAAAAACTCCCGCCGAGTCGGCCAACCCGAAGTACCACTCGGCACCGTCACCGCCCAACTCGCCGACCTAGCCGACGCCGCCCTCACCGCCGCCCTCGCCGTGGCCATACGACACGTCTACGGCGACAACCCCGTCGAATCCCAACTCGCCGTCATCGCCATGGGCAAATGCGGCGCCCGGGAACTCAACTACATTTCCGACGTCGACGTCGTCTTCGTGGCCGAACCAGCAGACGCAGCAGCCACCAGGGTCGCCAGCGAACTCATCCGCCTCGGGCTCCCACTGCTTCTTCGAAGTCGACGCCGCCCTCCGCCCCGAAGGAAAACACGGCGCCCTGGTCCGCACCCTCGAATCCCACGTCACCTACTACCGCCGGTGGGCAGAAACCTGGGAATTCCAGGCCCTCCTCAAACACCGACCCATGACCGGCTACCTGCCGTTAGGGCGCGCCTACAGCGACGTCATCTCCCCTCTGGTATGGCAAGCCAGCCAACGCAACTCCTTCGTCGCCGACGTCCAAGCCATGCGCCGCCGCGTCCTGGAAAAACGTGCCCGAAGCCATGAAACACCGAGAACTCAAACTCGGCGAAGGCGGCCTCCGCGATGTCGAATTCGCCGTACAACTCCTCCAACTCGTCCACGGCCGCTACGATGAGACCCTCCGCACCCCAGCCACCATCGACGCCCTCGCCGCACTCATCGAATCCGGCTATGTGGGCCGTGAAGACGGCGCAAACCTCATCGAATGCTACGAATTCCTCCGATCACTCGAACACCGACTCCAACTACAAAAAGTCAAACGCACCCACACCCTCCCCGCGGAATCCGACTACCACACCCTCCGCTGGCTCGCCCACGCCGCCGGCTTCCGCGGACACATGACCCAATCCAGCGTCGAAAAAAATGCTCGACGAACTACGGAAAGTTCGCCTCAGTATCTCCTCGCTCCACCACAAACTGTTCTACCGGCCCCTCCTGGATTCGGTGGTCAACCTCAGCGTCGACACCATCAAACTCTCCGCAACCGCGGCAAAAGAACAACTTCGGGCCCTCGGCTACCTCTACCCCGACCGCGCATTCGAACACCTCACCGCACTCGCCGCCGGGGCAAACCGCAAAGCCAAAAATCCAAGCAATGCTGCTGCCCACCCCTCATGGAATGGCTCTCCACCACCGCCGACCCCGACGCCGGCCTGCTCAACTACCGGAAACTCTCCGACGCCGCATTTGACCGCATCTGGTTCCTCCGGCTCCTCCGCGACGAAGGTATCGTAGGCAAACGCCTCATGCGCATCCTCGGCAACTCGCCCTTCGCAGCCTCCCTCATCATCGCTGCCCCCGACATTGTCAAACAGCTTGGCGACGGCGCCACCGGCCCCAAACTCCTCGAAACCAAACCCGACACCGTATCCACCTCCCTGGTGCGGGCGCATCCCGCCCGACGACCCCGACAAAGCCATCGCCGTCGCCCGGTCCCTCCGCCGCACCGAACTCGCCCGCATCGCCGCCGCCGACCTCCTCGACCTCATGACCGTGCAGGAAGTCTGCCGCAGCCTCTCCCTCGTGTGGGATGCCGTCCTCGAAGCCGCCCTCCGGGCCGAAATCAGCGCCGCCCTCAGGGCCGAAAACCTCACCACCGCCCCCGCCGAAATCGCCGTCATCGGCATGGGCCGCCTCGGCGGTGCAGAACTCGGCTACGGCTCCGACGCCGACGTCATGTTCGTCTGCGAACCCGCCGAAGGCGTCTCCGACACCGACGCGGTCCGCTGGTCCATTGGAATATGTGATCGAATGCGGAAACGACTAGCAAAACCCTCCGGCGACCCGCCCTCGACGTCGACCTGGGACTCCGCCCCGAAGGCCGATCCGGCCCAGTCGTGCGCACCCTGGAATCCTACCGCCGCTACTACCAACAGTGGGGAGAAACCTGGGAAATCCAAGCCCTCCTCCGGGCCGTATGGATCGCCGGCTCCCAACAACTCGGGGAACGATTCATTGCCATGATCGACCACTTCCGCTACCCCGACGGCGGGGTGGGGAGAAAAACCATCCGGGAAGTCCGCCGAATGAAAGCCCGGGTCGACAACGAACGCCTGCCCCGCGGCGCTGACCGCAACACCCACACCAAACTCGGCCGCGGCGCCCTCACCGACATCGAATGGACCACCCAGCTCCTCATCCTCATGCACGCCGACGCCATCCCCGAACTCCGAACCCCCGCCACACTCACCGCACTACAGGTGGTTGCGGAACACAAACTAGTGGACCCGGAAAAAGGCCCAAACGCTCATCGACGCCTGGATCATGGCTACCCTGGCCCGCAACGCAATAGTGCTGGTGCGGGGTAAACGAGTCGACCAGCTCCCGCAACCCGGGCCGCAACTGGCACAGGTGGCGGGTGCTGCCGGCTGGAACCCGGAGGATTCCCAAGAGTTTCTGGAACATTATCTTCGGGTGACGCGCCGGGCCCGGAAGGTGGTGGATGAGGTGTTTTGGGGTGAGGTCATTTCCGAGCACGACGATTATTAAGGCGTCGATAAGCTGAAGCCCTATATTAGGCGAGGCTCGACTTGTTGTAGCTTGACGACGCCCAACGGTTACGGCTGCTCACCGATTTGGGGAGTAACGAAACCCCTAAACGGTAACTGGGGGTATGATAAGAAAACACCACAATCCACCTGTTTTGAGGGAAAGGTATTTCTTATGTTCCCCCATATTCCGCTTCTGACTATGGTAATGAGAACGGCCCGGGCGTGAGCCTGGTGGAGATTGAGCCCGGTGTGGCGGTCGTGTGGGGGATCGACCACTGGAATCTATGGGTCTACCTGCGGAATTCGACTGCGAGGTCACCCCATTCCAACTCATGCCGCCTGGGGATATACAGAATCTGGCGGATAAAATTTCCCTGGCCACCGGTGGTCTGAACCTGGCGGCTCAGGGTGCGCAGGGGATGGTTTCCGCCCGAGGGCTGGTGCGGTTAGCCCCCGAAACCATGAAAGCCATGAAGTCTGGGCTGCAGCCGCTCACGTCTGGGGGTAAAAAAACCTGGGGGTTTTTGGTGGGCAAGGGTGGGAAAATCGCTCACCAGATCCGCTGGGTACCAGCCACCAGGCGTGGCCACCAATGTTCTTGCAGCGTTGGGGCCCGCCGCGGCAGCACTGGCGTTGCAGGCACAGTTGGCGTCTGTTTCAAAAAAAGCTTGATAAAAACCTGAAGGAAACTCAGAGCATAGCCCATACGATTTACGGTAACCGCTGGTATGACCTCATGGGGTTGTATAAGAATGCCATGCGGGCGTTTCGGGAGGCACAAGAATTGGGGGTCGTCAACCAGCACACTTTCAGTTTGGTTGCTGCCGACCTGTCGAATTTGGAGGGTAAACAGGGGATCGTTCCGGGATAACCTCCGGCAGCATGTTGCTGCCCTCAACACCGATCGGAAACAGCAGCTCGACTACATTCGGGAGAACAGCAACCAGATTCTTGCTGACGTGCAGGCGGTGATGGTGGCGGAGGAAACCTGGCGGTGCTTCCACCTATTGCGCACGGCACACATCAGTTGCGACACAACGATGGATCCAGCGTTGAAGGAAAAACAGCTTGCACACATGGTGGAGCAGGCCCAGCAGGAATACTCTCAGGTCATGGACGAGGGTTTCCCGTATCACACTGGAGCTGGAGCGCATGTGTAGCCTCATTGCGATATTGCCGGGGAAACGCAGCATGTCGTTTTTTGGGAGCAATAATACCCGTAACGATGATGAGGTCGCACGAATGGCGGCAACCCTGGCAAAAACGGTGTCAGAGATGCGCAACCAAGTACACGCTATCCCGGAGAAACCCGACCCGAAGGTGACAGCATTTTATGGTCGCGTTCCCGATGATGTCTTGGTGCTACTGCAATATTTACTGCCCGAAGATGAGCGCTCTTGGCCCTCGCTGAGGCGAAAAGCTATGATTCATTTTTTTGACAGTGACGTGTACCTGGGCATCACGCTGACCCGGTTCTTTGTTTCCGGAAAAAACAAGATGAGTCGGGAAGGCACTATCGACAAAATGTATCCGCTCGCTGATGTGCGCTATGTGCGGTTCCGGGAGCAAGATGGCTTGGGCCCTAAGTTGGAAATCTTCACAGAGAACGACAATATCAGTCTCTATTTTTGACACCTGGGCCGCCAACGGCTCGTGGTTGGCGGATGCCCAGCGTATCCGGGATCTGTTTGCCACGGTCATGAACATTCCTGAGCAAGAATACCGTGACGATTCCCTGTTTGCGGAGGCACACCAGGCCCTCGAAGCCGCGAAAACGGGCATGAAAGAACTGCCGCGAAAATCCCGACATTCCGCAGGGTAAAAGGAGGCCCCCATATTACGCTTTAGGGGCCAGGAGTCATGGTGCGTTACGACGTCTATAGCAGTCGCAAACCTATCAATATTGTGTGCGACTGAGACCCGAATAATAGTGAAATGAGGGCACCTGGTGATGCCATACATTTCCGTAAAAAGGGACCTTGATGTGATTCGCCTGGGTTTTCGAATCACATCATATTGTTAATCCTAGGATTTACTAGGGAGAAAGCCTAACGTAGGGTTGTGTATTATGCCGTAATGTTATCGGGTTCCTTCCTCTCATAGGGAAGGGCCTTGAGTAGGTGGATTATCTCATGACAGACAGCCCAGACATCACAGAAGTCAAAGAATGCTTTCGTGCAAGTGACGACACTAAACTTCTTGATGCGTTCCAGCGTTTCATCGCTTCGGATAAGTGGCCTACCAGTTGCCACAAGTGGGGTGAAGAAAAACGCCGAAGAACTTTCCGCATTTATCCAACACATTGTGCCACTACTACCGGTTTCACTCCCGTGGATGTGGTAGGGGAGTTATGTCGAAAACTATATGCTAGGGCCTTGCGCAGGTACCGCAGTCGATTGATATTGCCGCAAAAGTATTTGTCGATTTCTGGAATCGTAAACGTGCGGAAGAAGACGACGATGCGGTTAGTTTCTCTCGGTTATGCTGACCCACCCCGACGGGGATTACGTTGCCGAAACCGCACGCAATGCGGTGGGGCTTGCCGACCAGCTGGGCATTGATAAAGCTAAGGATACGAAATAATGCTGACCGAGTCAGACCTCGTTGAGATCATGGAATACTACCATGCAGGTGATGACGCTAAACTGCTGGAATTATTCCAACGCTTCGATCCCCATGATTGGGTATCAGAATGCAATGAATGGAAAGAAAATCATGTCCAGGAATTTTCCGATTTCCTCCAGCATGTCATTTCGATATTGCCGCCAGAATCCACATCAATATTAGACGTGTTGACCTTATGCGAGAATTACGCTCAGTCACTGGCGGATCTTCCCATGTCTTCCATTCTTGCGGTGCAGACGGTTGTTGAGTTTTGGAACCGTAAACAAGCAACGGAAGAGGATATTGCGGGATATTTAACGCTTCTAATAAAAAAACTCCTGATGGTCATCAGCATGTCACAGAAATCGCGCCGGATGTTCTTGCCGTCGTCGATAAGCTCAACGACACAGACTATCTCATGCAAGCCTTTTTGTGGCAGGGAAAAACCAGTAAAACTTCCAGACATCACAGAACTCAAAGAATGCTCTCGTGCTGGTGACGATGCCAAGCTCCTCGAAGCATTCCAACACCTCATTACATCAAAACATTGGTTTAGCAGTATTTACGAGTGGGGTGAGGAAAACGCCGAGGAATGTTCCGCGTTTGTTCAACGCATTGTTCCGTTGCTTCCGCCGTCAACGCCGATGGATGTGGTGTTGGCTCTGTGTGAAAATTATTTACTAGAGTTAACGTATTTGCCGCATGCGATAGACATTTCCGTCAAGCTGCTTTGTTGATTTCTGGAATCGTAAACGGGCTGTGGAAGACCGGGAAGCCATTGAGCTTCTCTCAGCGCTTTTGGCTCATCCCAAAGGAGAGCATGTGAGGGAAACCATTCAAATAACTGCCGGTAGTCTTGCCGCCCGGCTAGATATTGATGAAAACTAAGGACACGAAATCATGTTGACCGAAACAGACATGATCGAGACTATCAACTACTACCGTGCAGGTGACGATGATAAGCTGCTGGAATTATTCCAACGTTTTTGATTCTTATGATTGGGAAACACCTGAATGCAATGAGTGGAAAAGCACCATGCCCAGGAATTCTCTGATTTTGTTCAATACGTTATTTCGATATTGCCATCAGAATATACATCCATGGACGTTGAAGAAGTATATGGCAAAGGAGTGAGATGGCGGTGAAGCAAAGTAGTCAGCATATTTTCGTATGTTGGTGGCATCGTATGGTTGATGGGTTTTGGTTTGCTTGCCATGGCCTGCGTCAGTATTGCAATGTCACTGCCGATGCCTTCAAGAGACGTTTCAGGCGTGCTGGCGTGGATACAACAGCATCAGACTGCTTTGCAGATGGCAGATGAAATGCTGGCGTGTGGAGCGTCAATGTTGTTAGCGATCATTGTAGTGTTGTACGGTAAGTACAGGGAGCAACACCCTATTGGTATGAGTGTCGTGCTTGCCCTAGGTGTTGTTGTGGCAATTGGCGCATTTTACGCGATGATGTCGCTCGGCCGACTTGTTTATCCAGTAAATGGATTACCGATTACCTCAGAAACAAGCGTATTATCGGCGAGTCAACTGTTTGCGGGACTGCATTGGATGGCATTGGCACTAGCTACATGTGTTATTGCGGTAGCAATTATTACAAAATCTCGGGTGATCATACTAACGAGCGTGTGTGCTGCACTACTAAAGGTCGTCGGTACATACTATGCAGACGAAGTTTCGGTGCCGTTGACGGTGGTGTCGGAAGTGGCGTTATTTGGCTGGTCTATCATGATGGCTGTATGGATATCTCATAAGAAATTTGAAATGCAAGTAACCTCATAATAGGTTACTCCATTTTTGAAGCTTATTTAGCGTCCCTAACATGACTAGTCTCTGCAAGCAAGGAAAGGCAAGCTAGATGGCATGTTCTTTTCTGATTTTCCATCTGTTAGTGTAGATGAGTTTTTCCTGGCGACTGAATAATCTTCGGTGTATTTGCCGCATGCGATAGACATTTCTGTCAAGCTGTTTGTTGATTTCTGGAATCGCAAACGGGCGCAGAAGACCGGGAAGCCATTGAGTTTCTCTCGGCACTCTCGGTCCATCCTGATGGGGATCATGCTGCGGAAATCGCGCAGAGCGCTGTTGATATTGGGGATAAGCTGAACGGGTGAGTTTCCTGCCCTCATGCTTTTCGTCGTGATGACTCCCCAGGCCAGGAACTCAGGGAAAAAACCGGGGGATACCCCGATGCCGTATCACTATCACCGCTCTAAGCTAGGTATCACACATCACACAATATGAAGAAAGGAATTTCCCATGGCCCTAAAAATTCTCCCTTGATCTCGAAGGCGCCACCTTTGATGAGCTTGCCACCTTTGTTGAATCCCTGAAGACCGCGGGCATGAAAGACCACGACACACTGACGCTTGATGGCACACAATTGGTTGCCACGGTTGAGCCCACCGGCGGCCAGGTCAGCGATACCCGCCGGTCCACCGCAACCCCACGTCAAACCGTTTATCCCGATGCCTTCCCGGGCACCGGTAACCTTGATTTTATGAAGTTTGGGGATGCCGCCCTGGACTCCCTGATTGAGGCACTGAAGTATCGCCGCGGCCGGTAGGAAAAACCGTCGATAAGTGTAATACGGGTGGGAAACGCTATGGTAGATTCCATGCGTTATATCTCCACCCGCGATGAGTCCCGCACCGAAATCCCGTTTAGTGACATCCTTCTCGGCGGGCTCGCCCCCGACGGTGGCCTCTACCTGCCCGCCGAATATCCGCAGGTCACCGGCGATATGCTCGACAGGTGGCGGAAACTGCTCAACACGCAGGGTTATCCCGCCCTCGCCGCCGAAGTCCTGCAATTATTTATCGACGACATTCCCGCCGACGATCTTACGGACATCGCCTACCGCGCCTACACCTTCCCGAAGTTTGCGCACGCCGAAATCGTGCCGGTGACCAAGCTGGAAGATGGCATGTACATTGGCCATCTTTCCGAGGGACCCACCGCCGCCTTTAAAGACATCGCCATGCAATTGCTCGGGGAATTCTTCGAATACGAGCTGCGCCGACGGGGCGAAACCCTCACCATTGTTGGGGCAACTTCGGGTGACACTGGGTCCGCCGCCGAATACGCCATGAGCGGTCGGGACGGCATTAAGGTATTCATGCTCACCCCGGCCGGCCGCATGACCCCATTCCAGCAGGCACAAATGTTCGGGCTCAACGACCCCAACATCTTCAACATTGCCCTCGAAGGCGTATTCGACGATTGCCAGGATGTGGTCAAGGCCGTGTCCGCCGACGCCGACTTCAAACGCGCCCACCGCATCGGTGCCGTGAACTCTATTAACTGGGCCCGGCTCGTTGCCCAGGTGGTGTATTACATTTCCTGCTACCTGCATGTTGCCACCTCTAACGAGCAAAAAGTATCGTTCAGCGTGCCCACCGGTAACTTTGGGGACATTTGCGCCGGCCACATCGCCAAGCAAATGGGGGTGCCGATCGACAAGCTCATCGTGGCCACCAACGAGAACGATGTGCTGGACGAATTCTTCCGCACCGGTGCGTACCGGGTGCGTTCCTCCGCTGACACGTTCGAAACCTCGTCGCCATCAATGGACATTTCCCGCGCATCCAATTTCGAACGATTCATCTACGACCTTCTGGGTCGGGACGCCGTCCGGGTCGCCGACCTGTTTGGCACCCAGGTTCCCCAAGGCGGGTTCACTCGCGGATGACCCCGCATTCTCGAAGGTTGGCACCCAGTACGGTTTCCCTATCCGGGTCCTCCACCCATGCCGACCGGGTGGACACCATTCGGGACTGCTACGAGCGATTGGGCGTCGTGATCGACCCCCACACCGCCGACGGCGTGAAGGTCGCCCGCGAACTGCGGAATCAGGTCGACACTCCCATTGTTTGCCTGGAGACCGCCCTGCCCGTGAAATTCGCCCACACCATCAAGGAAGCCACCGGCCGGGAACCGGACCTGCCCGACCGGTTCACCACCATCATGCAGGCCGAACGGCACGTCACGGACTTGCCCAACGATGTGGATGTGGTGAAAGATTTCATTGCGGCAAACGACTAAACTTTAGGCGTCGACAAGCATAGTCAGAAAGGACAACCATTATGGCCCAAGAACGCACCGCCCCCGCCGAATATTTCAACGATTTTTGACCCCGAAAAAGTGGCGAAACAGCTGGCAGAACAATTAGCTGCCAAGAAAGCCGCCGAAGCGGAAGCCCAGGCGAAATCGGAAGGGGAGTAATGCCCATCCCCGATTTTTGTGCGGGCGTTGCGAGAGAAAATCGGCACCGACGAACTGTGGCTGCCGGGCGTGACCGCCGTCATTATTCGTGATGTGCCCGAAGGCGCCCCCATCACCGCCGTGCCGGAAGTGTTGCTGGTCAAACGTGCCGACAACGGCTAATGGACCCCGGTCACCGGCATCGCCGACCCGGGGGAAGGGCCGCACCAGACCGCCATCCGGGAGGCCAAGGAGGAGGTCGGCCTGGATATTCAAGTGGAGGCGCTGCTGGGTGTCGGCGCGGTCGGGCCGGTCACCTACCCCAATGGGGACGTCACCCGCTATATGGACACCGCGGTGCGATGCAGTGTGGTCGGCGACAGCGACGAACCCGTCATCAGCGACGACGAAAACACCGAGGCAGCCTGGTTCTCCATCATGCACATGCCACCCATGAACCCCAGGTTCCGGCTCATCGTCGGCGATGCGGTAGCACAACTGCGGCGACCTGAGGGATTTCGCCCTCGAATGGGGTATGTGAAGCGGGATCGCACACGATAAACACGAAAATTACCCGCTAATAGGGTTGAACTGGGAAAAGTAATTCCTCACAGATGCAGACAACTGTGCAAACCAGTTGTAGGGTTTTCTTTTATGAGACGACCTTTGTGCATCATTCAGCGACTTGGCAGAGCCACCGGTTCCGGCGGCCGTAGAGGCACTATCTGCGTTGCCCGCGCCACCAAAACCGTGGCCGCCGCCATGTCCGGCCTTATCGTGCTGGCCACGAGCATGATTCCCGCGGCCGCGGCCACCGTTGACGTTGCCGCCGCACCTGCGCGCACCCAAATCATCATGATGAAAGACAACGGGGAAGTGATCGAAACCCCCGGCGCTCATGAATCCCGCGCCTCACTGTCCATTGTCAAGCTGTATTTGGGGCATTGGGTGTTGCAACATGGCGCCCCTGAGGACAAAGCCCTGGTGTATGAGATGATCCGCAGCTCCCACGATGGGATTGCTTTCAAACCTGGATCGGAAATATCGCCAGGCCATCCCCGACACCATTGGTCGGTTCCGGCTCGCCGAAACCAACTATCGGGGTAGGTGGGGCGATACCACCACCAGTGTTCACGACATGGCAGCATTTGTGCGGGCCGTTCGCACCGATCCGGCGGCCCGGCCGCTGATCGACGGCATGCGGAACCCTGCCGCCGTGGCCGCCGACGGTTATCCCCAGAATTTTGGTACCGCCACCCTGCCCGGTATCGAGGGCACCAAGTTTGGGTGGTCGGATAAGCGCGATGTGCACGCCACCGTGAGCTTCGGCCCGGGGTTTGTGGTGGCCGCCCACACGTTCGGTTCGGCGCAGGTACACACCGACGATGTGCGTCGTGCCGTGCACACGGATGGCCTGGTGGCCGGGGCGCAGCAGATTCAGATTGGTGGCGTCACTATTCCGGTGGCCAGCGGTGCGGAGCTGAAGGCGCGCACCCGGTGCACCAAGACGGAACAGTTCTGGCAGGGCGTGCCCGACACCGTGCTGGTGCCACGCTACGTGCTCGATGTGATTCCGGCATGCTAGAACCGGCGGTGAGGCGGCGACCGCGGTTGTGATTTGTCGCCGGTTGGTTCGCTGTTACATTTAATGACATGCCCTTACATCCCTGGCGGTGCATCTTCCCGTCGTCATTATTCCGCTCACCGCCTTGGGATTATTGGCCTGGGTGCTGGTGCCCAGCCTTGGGGCGAAGGTCCGGTCCTGGCTGGTGGGCGGCGGTGTGTTGGGGGTCATTGGGACTGCCTGGTCCAACACCACGGGGGCGGAGTTGCTGAAGGATATTGGTCGCAGTCCGCAGAATCCGGGTGATGTCGCACCCACATGATGTGGGGGAACGCGCTGGTGGTGGCGAGTATTTTCCTGGCGGCTGCGGCCATAGCACTGTGGTACAAGGAGACCGTGGTGACGCAGATCGCAGCGGTCATTATAGCGGTGGTCGCACTGATTATTACGTTTGGCGCAGGTCACTCTGGTGCCCAATTGGTGTGGCACTAACAGCTTCCGTTAATATTATGCGGTATGAATGCTGTCCTCATTGCCGTCCTCGTGATGCTCATCTTGTCTGTCGCCCGGGTGCATGTTGTTATTTCCCTGTTTATTGGGGCGCTGGTTGGTGGTCTCATCAGCGGTATTGGCCTCGGGCCCACCATGGTGGCCTTCCAGGATGGCCTGGCTGGTGGGGCGAAAATCGCCCTGAGTTACGCGCTGTTGGGGGCGTTTGCCATGGCGGTCGCCAGTTCCGGCCTGCCCACGCTGTTGGCCAGATGGATCATGTCCAAGATTGGCAACACCGAGGAATCCGCGAATCGTCGCGCGGTCCTGGTAACAAAAATGGCTGATGGTGGCGGGCGTGTTGGCAATGGCCATTATGAGCCAAAACCTGATTCCCGTCCACATTGCCTTCATCCCGCTCATTATTCCGCCGCTGCTCGGGTGATGAATAAACTCCGTATCGACCGGCGCCTGATTGCCTGTGTGCTCACTTTCGGCTTGGTCACCACCTACATGTGGATCCCGGTGGGGTTCGGTTCGATCTTCCTTAATGAAATCCTCTTGGGCAATATTCGCAAGGCCGGCCTAGACACCACCGGAATTAATATTATGCAAGTCATGTCAATTCCGGCGTTGGGCATGATCGCGGGGTTGATTATCGCCGTGGGGTTCTCCTACCGCAAGCCCCGCGACTACGAAAACCGCCCCTGGAGGCCGCCCACTCGGTGGAGGAGGTTACGCGCTACAAGGTCATTGTGGCGATCATTGCGATCTTGGCCACGTTTATCGTGCAGGTGGTGATGCAGTTGGCGGATTCGGAGGCGGACTCCCTGCTCATTGGCGCGCTCACCGGCCTGGCGGTGTTCCTGGTGACCGGCGCCGTGAACTGGAAGGAAGCGGATGACGTGTTTACTTCCGGCATGAAAATGATGGCGCTCATTGGGTTCATTATGATTACCGCCCAGGGCTTCGCCGCCGTCATGACCGCCACCGGTCAGGTGGAGACGCTTGTCGACGCCTCTGCGGCGCTGTTCGGCAGCAATAAGGCGATGGGGGCGTTGGTGATGCTCATCGTGGGCTTGATTGTGACGATGGGTATCGGGTCGTCGTTTTCGACGCTGCCGATCATTGCCACGATCTACGTGCCCCTGTGCCTGGCCTTGGGCTTCAGCCCCGCCGCCACGGTTGCCATTGTGGGTGCCGCCGGTGCGCTTGGCGACGCTGGGTCGCCCGCATCCGACTCCACCCTAGGGTCCCACCGCCGGGTTGAACGCCGACGGCCAGCACGACCATATCCGCGACTCGGTGATTCCCACCTTCCCTGCACTATAACCCTGCCGCTGATCGTGTCCGGGTGGGTGGCAGCCATGGTGCTTTTAGTTGATCTCTAGTTGATGCAGCGTGGTCCGTTGCCGCCGGCATCAATGGTGGGGAGGCGCTGTTTTTATCCATGGCAGTGCCCTCCTGGCCGACCACGCCCGCCCCGGAGCCACTACTGTCGTCGGCGCTGGTGGGGCCAGCATAGTCTGCGGCGAGAACGACAGTGATGGTGCCATTGGTGAGCGTGGCGTCGGCGACAACCGGGAGTCCGCCTAATTCTTGGGCGATCGCTGCCGCTTCCTCGTTGGTTTCTTGCGGCGCCAAGACCTGCGACTGGCTGTAGGTGCCCACCTCGGCGTTGCCGGTATCGCCGACCGTGTAGCCGGCGCTCTTGAGGACGCTTGCCACGGTGGTGGCCAGCCCGGTGGTCCCCGAGGCGTTGAGTACCGTCACTGTCGAGGTTGCTGCGGGTTGTGCCGACGTGGTGGCGGCCGCGGTGGAGCTGCCCAGGTTCTCGTTGCCGCCCAGGAGTTGGTCGAAGAATTTATGCACCTGGCGGGGATCCACCGTCACCACAGATTCACCATTGTCGCCCGTGCCGTCAATAGAGGTCACGGGGATGGTATTGAATTTCACATTGCCGCCGGTCAGGTTAGACATTTGTACCGCCAGTTGGGAGAGGTCCCAGTTGCTGTCGAGGGTGAGTGATCGCTTGGCTGCGTCCTGGAGCTTCAGCAGCGTGCCGCCCTGCAACATGTTGGTCGAAAGTATCTTCGAAACCAGGGAGGCCATGTAGGCCTGCTGCCGCACGATACGATCCAGGTCGCCGCGCGGTAAACCATGCCGTTGCCGCACGAACGCCAACCCCTGCGCCCCTGTTGAGGACCTGCCTGCCGGCGGGGAAATTCGCCCCCGAAAACTCGTCGTTGACCGGGGCGTTGAGGCATACCTCGACCCCGCCCACGGCGTCGGTAAGCAGCACGAACCCTACCAGGCCGACCTCTGCGTAGTGGTCCACGCTAATGCCAGTCAGGTCGGAGATGGCATTGATGAGCCCGCGCTGGCCCGCGGCCTTGGCCTTGCGCTCCAGGCTGGGGCCCTCTTTCTCCCCCTCGGCGAGGAGTCGCTCCTTTTCGATGGCCTTGTGGCCGGAGTATACGCCGTTGATTTTGGTGTTCCCGATGTCATCGTCGTGAATATAGGTGTCGCGGGGGATGGAGATCGCAGTTGCCGATGACCCGTCGTTGGGGATGCGGATCACCATGATGGTGTCCGTGTTGTCCGCCTCCTCGTCGCCGGCGTGGAGCATTGCTATTTCTTCTGGGGTGAGGGGGTTGCCCTGCGCATCCGTGCGAGAATCATTGCCTACGAGCAAAACATCCATGGCGCCGTCGGGGGATCCGGCATTAAGCGGTATTGATGGCGAATCTATTTTTGGTATGAGGAAATACCCCACCCCGGCCACCACCAGCATGATGGCAGACAGCAGCGCAATAAGCGCCTTGACGGCGGGCGGGCCCTGCTGTCTAACGGCGGGGCCAACATTCGACCTAGATGACGAATTACGGGAATTACGGTGATGGGACGTAGCACTCATACTGATACCAGGGTAACCAAATAGCCAGGGCTAGACCATGAGCTACCCACAGGTGTCGCCGTGGATATAGTGAAATCATGGTAGATATGACGGAATCCGATAACATGTTCGAAACGATAGATGATGTGTATTGGCGTGCGACGGTTGGGGATATCATTGCCGCGCACTCCGACCCGCAGCACCCCTTCGAGCCCTTGACCCGCAACGCTTTTACGACGGTGCACCGTGAGGTCACCGAGCTGCTCACCAGGGTTGCCACCACCATGGGTCGGTTTCGCCTCCGGGATCAGGTGCCCGTGCGCCCACCCGGCCGCCAGGTGGCGGTCCCGGTCACAGCTCCCGACACATCAGTCCTGGACCTGGTCGGCCAGCTGCGCGCCGACATCCGTAACCTGCGCACCTCGCATGACCATTCGGAAATGAGCCGCTCATGTCCCAGCATTCGGCCACTATCGACGTGTTGGCCCGCACCATCCGTGCCGCGGACGCGGACCATGCGCTGGCGCTCAAGGAAAGCGAAACCCGCAGGCTCCAAGCCCAGCTGCGGGAGCAGGCGGCTCGGCGGACCACCCGATACTATGCGGCAGCCAGCCTTATCCTCGGGATCGTGGTGGTAGTGATGTGGCTGGGGTGACGGTCAATCACTTTGAAGCTGATTCAGCTGCTAGGCAAATGTGGTTTGGTTTTTCTACGGCACTAACATACGTGGCTATTTGGTATTATTTCTGCGTGGATAATTATTGGATGAATCAACCTAATCTATTTGAAAATGCCTTGTCGAGGAATGAAATTAGCAGTCTGAGTCGCGCATTTGGGTCTGTGGGAAATATTTCGGCTGTAGTGGAAGCTTTAAATAACGGTTTCACAGGAACTAAAACTGCTACGGGAGGTTCAATGATATTGGAATGGCCCATCGGAATTTACCTAAATTTACACCTGATTTCTCCGAAATTGTGAGAATAACAGAACAGGTGCCTGAATCGATGAAATTGGCAATGGGGTCTAGTTACATTATTGCGCATCAACAAGGGTTATTGGAAGAACAATTAAGTAATCTATCTGCAAGTAATATTCTGCTTGGTACATCAAAAATTAATAGAAAATCTGGATAGAATATATGAAACCAATAAAATTATCACTAAGGATTTACAAGTTAAGATTCAGGAGCTGTCAGTTGATGATAGCTTGATTGCCTCTCAGGATGAGTATCACGAAGAATCTAATTTGGAAGAAATAAGCGTTCCTGAAGAGATTTCGATAGGGGATGATGACGATAGATGCTTGGAACAGCACTCTTTGCCAGAAATTGAAGATCTGCTTCAAATGTGTCAAGTGTCTATTGATGTACAGAGACGCATATTGTCTGAATTGCAAAAGAAAAATATAGACTGGAACCTGATTATTGGTTGCGTGACTTTGTTGCTGACGATAATTCAAACGGTTAAAGCAGTTTTTAGCTGAGGCCCATTCAGCTGCTGGGAAAGTGATCTATCCAAGGTTATGATGATCGATCAAATCTCTCTAAACTTCTTGTATTGATAAGGAGACTGCTACTCCAATTCTTGCGGATTACCGATGTGAGCATGATGATCGCGTGCAGTCTGATCAGTTACTGTCTACTCTGGCAATCTTGAACGAACAGAAACTCATCTTTTTAGCTTGCATGCCGCCTTGACGAGAGCGCTTACAGTAGCTTTCTCGTCGGGCTGGTTTCCAAGGATAATTGAAAACGACAATTGCTAACGCGTAGCGAGCAACGCCAATGTGCCACCCCACGTCTTTTTCTATTTCGGCTATGGCAGCTAATGCTGTTTCGAGGGAATAATTCTCGGGAATGAGAGCTCTTGGTGGGCAGGAAGGAACATTTGGCGTGGAATGAAGCAAGTCGGTAAATTCCTCCCGCATTGTCGTCACGCTCAATATTTCCTGGGAGCGCACATTATCGGGCAGGTTCCGCCGTGCCTCTTTCCATGCTTTTTCCTCGGCTGAGTCGAGACAGTTCGATAGAATCTTTATCCCCGTAGAAATCGACCACACTTTCTACAGTGTGCAGCTCGGTAGCCGTCAAGTTTGTGGAATCGCCGCCTGGCTTGCTTCGATCGCACAGAACAATAGGGATGGGACCGTTCGCCCATGCCTGTAACGGTTCCTGGAACAATAGGCAACCGGTCCAAGCGAGCTTCCACCCTTGGGAAAAATAGCAGAGTTTGTAAAGCTTCATTGTGTCCACGGTTGGAACTAACTCCGTGATGTATTGACCCACATCGTAAACATTTGCCATTGCTCAAACTCCTTTCCCGCTGTGTTGTTATGTGGTCAGTCTAGTGTTGAATAGACTCCATGCACTAGACAAGCAGGGTCATGATGACTATGGACAGGTTATTGGCAATATGCAGCAGGCTCGACAACACAACATTACGGCCGGACAACACATAGACCAGGCCAAGCCCCAGGCCGGCGGCGGTGAAACTTACGGCGTTAATCCACTCGGATGCCACCAACGAATATACGTGGAACATGCCAAACAGCACGCTCGACACCACCAGTGACATCCAGGTAGGGGCGTGCTTCCCGAGGGAACCAATGAGGAACTGGCGGAAAAACAACTCCTCCACTATCGGCGCCACAATCCCGATATATATCATGGGCAGAATCAACCGAACCAGGCTTGCCCGGGGCTGAGACAACTCGCCGGTGTTTTGCGGGTCGGCGAGAGCAACACCGAAATAGTCGAAAAGGTATTGGTGAGATACCCGACCGCCACGGTCAGGGCCAGGATCCCCAGGTAACCACCAACCACCATGGCGAACGATCGGGCCCTATGCTGCCACGCCCGACGGGCAGCATCGGCCAGCACCCGGCGGTAGGCCACCAGGGCGGCAATAACCACCACAACATACACGCCGGGCATGACCACGCTTGAGAGAACCGACCCCAGCAGCGGCCTCGACGCATAAACCAGCACAAAAACCCACGTGGCTATCGTGGTGACATAACTTCGATCACTGACCATGCCCAAACGATACGTCGCATCCCGCCACTCCAACGCGCGGGTGCGCCTATCCGGTCGGTCGTCGGAAAGGCACGAAAAAACCAACGATGACAGGTTTGCCACCGTTGGTCACCGCGTCGACAAGCAAACTAGCAGTCGAAATACAGTTCGAACTCCTGCGGCGTGGGGCGCAACCGCACCGGATCAATCTCGTGATCGTACTTCAACTTGATATACGTATCGATCAGATCCTCGGTAAACACCCCATTATCTGTCAAGAAGTCATGATTATCCGCCAACGCCGTTAGCGACTCCTCTAACGAACCCGGGGCCTGCGGAATCGACGCAGCCTCCTCCGGCGGCAACTCATATAAATCCTTATCCACCGGTGCGTGCGGCTCAATCCGGTTCTAATACCGTCCAAACCAGCCAACATCATCGCCGCAAACCCGAAATACGGGTTCCCCGACGGGTCCGGCGCCCGGAACTCAATCCGCTTCGCCTTCGGATTCGAACCCGTGATCGGAATCCGCACCGCCGCCGACCGGTTCCGCTGCGAATACACCAAATTAATCGGCGCCTCAAACCCCGGCACCAACCGGTGATACGAATTCAACGTCGGGTTCGTAAACGCCAACACCGCCGCCGCATGGTGCAAAATGCCACCAATATAATAACGGGCGATATCCGACAGCCCCGCATAACCCGACTCGTCATGGAACAACGGCTTCCCGTCCTTCCACAACGACTGGTGTGCATGCATGCCCGAACCATTATCACCAGCCAGCGGCTTCGGCATAAACGTTGCCGTCTTCCCATGCCGGAACGCCACATTCTTAATAATGTATTTAAACGTCTGCAAATCATCCGCAGCATGCAGCAACGTATTGAACTTATAGTTGATCTCCTGCTGACCCCCACCAACCTCATGGTGGAACCGCTCTAAATCAAACCCACACTCCAACAACACCTGGACCATATTATCCCGCACATCTTCCGCCTTATCGTACGGCGGCAACGGGAAATAGCCACCCTTCATCCGGGTCTTATAGCCCAGATTCGGCTCCCCATTGAGCTCGTGCTTCTTCCCCCGATTCCACCAGCCCTCAACCGAATCCACCTCATAGAACCCGGCATGCGCATCCGTGGAATACCGCACCGAATCAAACAGGTAAAACTCGGCCTCCGCACCAAAGAAACACGTGTCCGCAATACCCGTCGACGCCAAATACTCCTCAGCCTTCAACGCCACCGTCCGCGGATCCCGGCTAAACGGCTCCTGCGTAAACGGATCCACCACAAAAAACTTGATATTCAACGTTTTCGCCGCCCGGAACGGATCCACCTGCGCCGTCGCTAAATCCGCAATCAGATTCATGTCCGACTCGTCAATGCTGGTAAACCCGCGAATAGACGAACCATCAAAAGCTAAACCATCAGTCAACGCGTCTGCATCAAGAATATGGGCCGGGATAGTGAAATGCTGTTCCGTGCCGGGCACATCAGTGAATCGAATGTCAATGAACTCGACATTCTCGTCTTGAATAAACTTCAGCGCCTCATCGGCGGAATGAAAGGCCACGATTACTCCTCAAAAAATTCTGGCAGTACCACCCCATGGTAACCTATTTTCTATAGTGCGACCAATAAAAATATTTGGCCTTATCGCCGCCAGTTAAAGAATAATCCCCAAAGCAGCTACATTATTAACCATGGCAAAACGTGACCGCAGCACCGGCCGCACCTGGCTCGACGGCCCAACAATCCCCGCCCCCTACGACGACGACACGCCCGCCAAATGGCCCGGCGAAAAACTCGGCCTTCCCCAAACCGGACCCGGCGCCTCGCATCCGTTGCCCGCCGCGCTGGCGGAGTGGCCATCGACTGGGTAATCTGCTGGATCATCGCCGGATTCCTCCACATGTTCACCACCTACCTTGGTGACACCGCCACCCTCACCCTCATGCTGTTTGTACTCCTCGGCATTATCAGTGTTACCCTATTCGCCCGCACCCCCGGCCAGGCGCTGCTCGGCATGGGGGTGGCCCGCGTCGACCAGCGTGACCAGCGGGTTGGTCTCGTCCGGGCCGCGGCCCGCACCCTGCTCACCATTTTTGTGCTCCCCGCCGCCATGGTCGACACCGACGGGCGCGGCATGCACGACCGTGCCACCGGCACCGCGGTCATCCTCGGGTGATCGGCGCTTACAGGCGGTTCCCTCGGGAGGGCGTCGGCAAGCCTACTTGCCCTTATTCTGCCGTTCCGCGTGACGACGCGCCCGCCGGTTCATGCCCGACATCTTTGCCTGCGCCCCCTTGGGCAGCGGGCCGCGCGGCAGGCCCTGACGGTTCTGGTCCGCCGCATCCATGGCCTCAATGCGGGCCGCGATCTCGTGCACGTCCTCCTTTTTGTACTTGCGCTCCATCCTCATCAACCGGCTCTGCAACTTCCGCAACGGCACCTGGTCTTCGCCATCGCCCACAATCATCGTGTTGATCGGTACCCCGGGCGCTAACCTACGCAACCGCTTCTGCTGCTGCTGGAAGAGCGGGCGCAGCCGGTGCGGCTCACCCTCACCAACCAGCACAATGCCGCCCACACCAATCACCCGGTGCACAATATCCATCTGCGTGTTATAGGCCACGGCCGACTTGGTGCGCCAGGCCATGCCGACCCCTTCCCGCATGTTCTCCAGTGCCCAGCCCGCGGCACCTGGCTGGCCGGCCGCCTGGTTATACACATTATTCTGCAACCGACGGCTGAAAATCCACAACGCTATCGCAACACCTCAAAAGCAGGCCGGTGACCAGCATGAACCACTGGCCCCTCCACAGCAACCCAATCAGGAAAAAAATAGCACCCCTGTGCCAATAACGGCCAGCAGCATGAGCGGCACAAGCTTGAGTCCTGCTTCCGCTGCATTTGGAACGCCTGCCACATTGCACCCAATTTTTCTTTTCCGCCGCGCCCGCTTCGCCGCGCGCTCTTCCTTCTTCGCGTTTTTATCCTCAGCCATGGTCAATACAATAGCCTATGAAAAACCCTAGGTCAGAATAATGCAGCAAACCTGCGCGCCACTGGGCCGGCCACGCCAACCATCCGCCACCTGCCCAACCGATGCGGCAGGTCCGACAACGGCAAAATGTGAATCGGACGAGCCAGGAGTGGTACCCCAAACACCAAGGCCCGATCGGGGACGGCACGAAAAACCAGCCAGCACCACGACTGACTGGTTCGTGCCGCTACACCCAGCGGGGCCGACCCGGCTCACGCCGCGGAAAACCTACCGCGACGTCGACACCGGTGTGTCCTGGGACGCACCATAGCGTTCCAGCAATGTGGAAGCCTCCTGCGCCGTCGACACATGCGCATTCTTCGCTAAATGCTGTAAATTCTCCGGCAGCGGCAACCCCCTGGCCTCCATCGCCTGCGCGTACAACTTGCCCGCCCGATACGACGACCGCACCAACGGGCCCTGACATTACCGCGCCGAAACCAAGCTCCAATGCGAAATCCCGATGCTCAATAAACTCCTCCGGCTTCACCCACCGGTCAATCGGGTGGAACCTTGGGCCCGGCCGCAAATACTGGGTAATCGTCAAAATGTCGCACCCGGCCGAATGCAAATCCATGAGTGCATCCCGAATCTCCTCCGGGGTTTCGCCCATGCCCAAAATCAGATTCGACTTAGTAATAAGACCAAAATCCCTAGCCTGCCGGATCACATCCAGGGAACGGTCATACCGGAATGCTGGCCGGATTCGCTTAAAAATCCGCGGCACCGTCTCTAGATTATGGGCAAACACCTCCGGGCGTGCCTCAAACACCTCATGCAATAAATCCGGCTTGCCCGAAAAATCCGGGGTGAGGTTCTCCACACCAGTATTCGGATTGAGCGCATGAATCTGCCGCACCACCTCGGCATAAAGCCATGCGCCCTCATCGTCTAAATCATCCCGGGTTACGCCGGTAATCGTGGAATAATTCAGGCCCATTTCCTTGACTGACTCCGCCACCCGGCGCGGCTCATCTCGGTCTAACGGCTCCGGCTTCGCCGAATTAATCTGGCAGAAATCGCACCGGCGGGAACAATTCGCCCCACCAATTAAAAACGTGGCCTCCCGAGATTCCCAACACTCGTGAATATTGGGGCACCCCGCCTCCTGACACACGGTGTGCAGGCTCGAACCCGACACCCGGTTTTTAATGTCCTGGTATTCCGGGCCGGTTTTGACCGTGGTGCGGATCCACCGTGGCTTATTTTCAATGGGGGTTTCAGAATTTCGAACTTCTACTCGGAGTAATTTGCGTCCATTGGGGGCTGCTGTAGTCACGCCCCACACCCTACTACCAATTGCGAAATGTGTCGAAATAAACAAAATCCTTATAATGTTGCCAATAATTGGCCGATGGCCCATCGTCAGTTACCGGCGTGGCAGCCCCTTGGTTGGGTCGGGTGCCGAATCAAATGTGTGATCCGCAACCACCAGCCGGCCGGAAAAGGCGTCGTCAAGCGCCTGCAATGTGGGCTGGATCATTTCCGCCACCGAAACATCCCGGCCGAGTTCGCGGCTGAGCGTGGTCACGCCTGCGTCGGAAATGCCGCATGGGATGATGTGCTCGTAGAACTCTAGGGTGTTGTCGCAGTTGAGCGCTAACCCGTGCATGGTCACCCCGTGCGTGATCCGAATCCCCAGCGCGGCGATCTTCCGGTGCTCTGCCGGGGTGGCGCCGGGCACCCACACGCCGGAGCGCCCGTCGATGCGGCCCGCGGTGGTCACCCCGGCCTGGCGCACTACCTGGATGAGGGCTTTCTTCGACGCGGCGCACATAATCCACCACGTCGATGGGGTCCGCCAGCTTGATGATGGGGTATGCCACCAATTGGCCGGGGCCGTGCCAGGTGATGCGGCCGCCCCGGTCCACGTCGATGACCGGCAGCCCGTTCGTGGGCCGATCTTCCGGCTGGGTGCGTTTGCCGGCCGTGTAGATGCTGGGGTGTTCTAACACGATGATGGTGTCGCCGATGTCGCCGCGCGCCCGCTGTGCCGCCAGGTCGGCCTGCATGTCCCACGCTGCGAGATAATCCACCGTGCCCTAGCAGCTGGACCGCGATGGGGAGTCGTTGTCCTGGCGAATGGATTGGTCGGCGGGGAAAAAAATGGTTGGCGGGGCGCGGTCATGTGTGACTCCTTGTGGTCGGGTGGTGCGGCGGTGCTGGGCATTGGCCCATTACGCCGCGGGCTTTTTCGACGGATTCCCATGGCGAAGCGCCTTAAGACCCGCAGGGGAGGGGTGCTTAAGGCGCAATGCATTAGTGAAACCTTATATTTAAGGTTTATGGTTGGGGGTTTGAGGTTAGATGCCGTTCTTTTCGGCGTATTCGGCGGCGGTGAGCAGCGGGCCCACCTCAGTGACCTCAACCTCGAACAGCCAGCCGGCGGTGAACGGGTCACCATTGATGATGGCGCAGTCGTCCAAGGCCTCCTGGTTCACCGCGGTGACCGTGCCCGTGACCGGGGAATACAGGTCGGACACGGACTTGGTGGATTCCACCTCACCGCAGGTTTCGCCGGCCTCCACGGAGTCGCCCACCTGCGGCAGGTCGGCGAACACGATCTCACCCAGCCGGTCGGTAGCGACGGACGTGATGCCCACCTTCACCTTGGCGCCCACGGCCTTGTCGGCGGTGGTGTCGATCCATTCGTGATCGTCGGAGTAGGAATAATTCTCAGGCAATGACATAGGGGGAGCCTTTCAAAAGTAGATGATTCTGGTTGGGATTCTAGCTGGTCGTTACTTGGCCCGGGAGTAAAATGGGAGTTTTACCACCTCAAACGGGTATTTCTTTTCCCCGAATGTCCGCCTCCAGCTTGGTGCCGGGTTCCGCGAGTGCCGTATCCACATAGGCCAAGGCGATCGGGTGACCAAGCGTGGGGGAGGGTTGCCCGGAGGTGACCTCGCCTACCACGGTGCCGTCCGCGTCGAACAGTTCGGCGTGGGCGCGGGCTGCCCGCCGGCCGGTGGAGGTCAACCCCACCAGGACCCGGGTTGGCGGGGTGCCGGACAGCAGTTTCTCCTGGCCACGAAATCCCTCCTTCTTCTTGCCCACCAGGACGCCCAGGCCGGCGTCGATCGGGGTGAGCGTCAGGTTCAGCTCGTTGCCGTAGAGCGGCATGCCCGCCTCCAGACGTAACGAATCCCGGGCGGCCAAGCCGGCCGGCTTCAGGCCGAACTCGTCACCGGCCTGCAGGATCCGCTCCCACAGGTCTGCGGCACCCGCGTTGGGGAGGAATAATTCGAACCCGTCTTCCCCGGTGTAGCCGGTGCGGGCCAGCAGCACCTCGTGGCCGGCCACCGTGACCGGTGCGGCGGAATAATATTTCATTTCTTTGACAATCTGGCCATCCGCTTCGTTGGTGAGCGTGACTAATAATGCTTCCGCATTGGGTCCCTGCACCGCGATCAGGGCGGTGTCGGTGGATTCATTGACGAGCTCCACATCAAACTTGGCTGCCCGATCCACAAACGCCTGGAACACGGTTTCGGCGTTCCCCGCATTGGGCACCACCAGGAATTCGTTCTCGCCCAGGCGGTAGGTGATGAGATCGTCGATGATATGCCCATCCTCGTTGACGATCATCGAATACTTGGCCTTGCCCACCTTAATAATGGATAGGTGAGAGATCAGCGCGTAATCCAAGAACGCGCCGGCGTCGGGGCCGGTCACCCGGATTTCGCCCATGTGGGAGAGGTCGAACAGGCCACAGGCGGTGCGAACAGCCCGGTGCTCTTCCAGCTCGTTACCGTATTTGAGCGGCATGTTCCACGGGCCAAAGGCGGTGAAGGAAGCGCCCAGCTTCGTGCTCGGCATGGAGGGGGACTGACGAAGTTCGGTCATGGGTTTCTTAATTCTTTCTTCTTGGGAAAAATTTTTTGTGCAGTGCTGGTTCCGGCAACCGAGCATTGGGCTACTCGCTGCTCGCAGGATGGGTGCCCGGCGGCCGGAACCAGTGTGAGGCCAGCGGCGGCTAGTCGTCGATGTTGAACGCTTCGGGTGGCGGGCAGGAGCACACGAAGTGCCGGTCGCCGAACGCCTCATCAATGCGGCGCACCGGCGGAAATACTTCACGCCCTGCCGCAGGGACGTCACCGGGTAGGCGGCCTGCCGCCGGCTGAATGCATAGCCCCACTCGTCGTCGGACACCGACTCGGCGGTGAACGGGGCGTGATGCAGCACGGACTCTTCGAATGTGATGCTCCCCTGGGCGATCTCTTCGATCTCGGCGCGGATGCTGCGCATGGCGGCAATAAACCGATCCACTCCGGCCTTATCCTCCGACTCGGTGGGCTCCACCATGAGCGTGCCCGCCACCGGGAACGAAAGGGTGGGGGCGTGGAAACCATAATCCACCAGGCGTTTTGCCACATCCGTGGCGGACACGCCGGTGTCGTGCTCCAGGCCGCGCAGGTCGAAGATGCATTCGTGGCCCACCAGGTCGTTCTTGCCGGTGTAGAGCACCGGGAAGGAATCGGACAATTCCTTCGCTAGATAGTTGGCATTGAGCACCGCGGTTGCGGAGGCCCGCTCCAAGCCTTCGGTGCCCATCATGGCGATATACGCCCAGGCGATGGGCACCACGCCGGCCGAACCATAGCGGGCCCCTGAGGTCGGCACCCCAATGTTGATGGGGGTTTCCTTGGTGAAATCGACCGCATTGGCGTCGGTAGGCAGGAACGGCACCAAATGCTCTGCCACCGCCACCGGTCCCACGCCGGGGCCGCCGCCACCGTGTGGAATGCTGAACGTCTTGTGCAGATTCAGGTGGGAAACATCGCCCCCGAATTCGCCCGGGCGTGCGATACCGGTCAGGGCGTTCAGGTTAGCACCGTCGATATACACCTGACCGCCGACGGCGTGCACCTTCTGGCACACCTCCCGTACCGTGTCCTCAAACACCCCGTGGGTGGACGGGTAGGTAATCATAATGCCGGCAATGTTGTCCGCATGCTTTTCCAGTTTGGCGTCTAAATCGCCCAGGTCAATGGAGCCGTCCGGGGCGGTGGCCACCACCACAACCCGGAGCTTCGCCAGTGTTGCCGAGGCGGCATTGGTGCCGTGGGCGGATTGCGGAATGAGAATGATGTCTCGCTGATGCTCGCCATTGGCCCTGGTGGTAGCGTCGAATAGCGAGCAGGCCGGCAAGCTCACCCTGCGAACCTGCGTTCGGCTGCACCGATACTTTCGCATACCCGGTGATTTCCGCGAGCCACTCCTCCATTTCGTCGAGCAGTGCCCGCCACCCGGCGGTCTGCGAATCGGGCGCATACGGGTGCACGTTGGCGAACTCCGGCCAGGTGATTGGCTCCATGCCGGTGGTCGGGTTCAGCTTCATGGTGCACGACCCCAGCGGGATCATGGTGCGATCCAACGCCAAATCCTTGTCCTTCAACTCCCGCAGGTAGCGCAGCATTTGGGTCTCCGAATGCACCGACGAGAAAAATGGGGTGCGTCAAGGTTTCCGTGGTGCGCGGCAGTGGCAGCGGGCGGGCCTCCGACTCGGTTGCGGTGGCACCGAACAGCTGTGCGAGCTTTTTCGACGTCCCTCCCCGGGTGGCGCCCTCACCAAACGACACCGAAACCTCTGAATCCCCCAGGGAACGCACCAGGTAACCGGTCTCTGCCGCGGCGGCCACAATCACCGGGGCATCACACTTCACCGTCACCGTGTCGAAAAAGTTTTCGTGCACCACCTTATCGCCCACGGCCTGGGCAAAATCGGAAGCATACTGGTGTACCCTGCTCGGCAATCGCCCGCAAACCGGCCGGACCATGCCAAATGGCGTACATGGCGGCGCACACTGCCAACAGCGCCTGGGCGGTACAAATATTACTGGTGGCCCGCCCCGGCGAATATGCTGCTCCCGGGTTTGCAGAGCCAGGCGGTAGGCGGGGCGGCCTTCGGCATCCTTCGACACGCCAACAATCCGGCCGGCCAACTGGCGCTTCAACTTGTCGGTGACCGCCATGAACGCGGCGTGCGGGCCACCGAAAAACAGGGGCACACCAAACCGCTGCGACGAACCCACTCGCAATATCCGCCCCCAAGGTGCCGGGGGACTCCAACAATTGCAGGGCCAGAAGATCCGTGGCGATCGCGGCCAGGCCACCCCGGGAATGAATGTCCTCAATGGCGCCGCGAACATCGACAATATCCCCCTCGGTGCCGGGGTAGGCCAACACCACACCAATCAGCGACTCGCCCACCACACCGCTGGAAACGTCGGCGATTTCTACCTCCAAGCCCAGGGTGCGGGCCCGCTCGGCGGTCACCGCCACAACCTGCGGGTGCAGGCGGCGATCCAAAATAACCCGATTGCCCTTCTTATTGGTGCGGGCCATGAGCCCCACAGCCTCAGCTACTGCGGTGGCCTCATCGAGCAGGGATGCATTAGCGATGGGCAGGCCGGTGAGCTCCTGCACCATGGTTTGGAAGTTCAATAATGCTTCCAGCCGTCCCTGGGAGATTTCCGGCTGGTATGGGGTGTAGGCTGTGTACCAACCCGGATCCTCCACCACATTCCTACGGATAACCGGCGGGGTGATCGTGTCAAAATAGCCTTTGGCCTATAAATGACTGAAGCACCACGTTCTGCTGCGCATAACTGCGGAGCTTCCGTAGTGCTTCTTCTTCGGTGAGGGCCGGTCCGAGGGCGAGCGTGGTGGTGCGAATATCCTCTGGGACCGCGGCGTCGATAAGCGCTGCTAGTGGGGTAACCAACACTGCTGAGCATCTCGGCCGTTTCCTTGCTGTCGGGGCCGATATGGCGATCAGAATAACTGGCGGGCGTCATAACGTGACGGACTCCCTTCAAAAAGACCAAATTTATAGTGATTTACATCATTATACCGTCATAATGTAGTCAATATCTGGTTTCTGGATGACTGTCTGATTTCGAGACACTCGCACAGGGGGACAAGACTAGCCATGTTCCCACAGATATAGCACTATTTTTGGGTATGCGCTTGTCCGAATCTGTTGTTTACACCACCACAGCCATGAGTTCTATCGTGTTGTGTTGCGTGCTTTTTCCTCAGCGGATCCGCTGCTGTACCGCCGTCGCTTATCGACGAGCAAACCCACGGCCGCCAGCCCCGACCCCATAGACGCCGAAACCCCAGCACCCGACGACACCACAACCATGGCAGCCAACCCCACCACCCTCGGGGAAGCCCTGGGAGTGGGCGACGGCACCTTCGACCCCACGGTGGACGGCTTTTCACCTCTTCGACCCCTGCGCCGAAATCACCACCGAACAATGGGAAAAACTCGGGTGAAACCACTCACCCGGCCAACAAGTCCGGTCCGATGCGGATCGCAAATTCTGCACCTTCATCCCCGCCACCGACCGGCCTGAATGGGTGACTGGCTTCGCCGAATCCGACGTGCTAGACCAGCGGCAACTCGACCAGCAAGGCCTGCTCATCACCGATGTGAAGGTCACCGCCCCGGACGGTTTCTACCTGTATAAATTCAGCAAGGACGAAAACGAATTCTTCTGCTCCGCGGCAGTAGCCACCAGCCGCGGCCGGGTGAGCTTCACCTTCGGCGCTAACCCGGATATCCCCACCGAAAAGAAACGTACCTGCCAGGTAGCGGCCGACATGTTGCGGGACATCCTCGAATTGCCGCCGGCGGCTGCGCAATAAAAACCCGGCGCCGCAGCGGGTTATGCCGGGCGCCGGGTCTGTCAATCCGAAATCTTACAGGTCAAGATCTGCGGCGAAATTGCCGGTCTCAAGCCGATCCTTAATGGTGGCGGTGAACCGGCCGGCGTCGGCACCATCAACCACCTGGTGGTCATACGTAAACGGCATGTAGCACATCTGGCGGATGGCGATGGCGTCGGCGCCATCCACCGAAACCACCACCGGCCGCTTCTGAATAGCAGCCGTGCCCAAGATACCAGCCTGCGGCGGCACCAGGATCGGGGTGTCCGACAGCGCGCCCTCGGAACCAATATTGGTGATCGTGAAGGTGGCGCCGAACAATTCGGTGGGCTTGAGCTTATTATTCCGGGCCCGATCCGCCAGGTCGGCAATGGCCTGGGCGATCTGCGGCAACGTCAGCTCCTGGGCCTTGTGGATCACCGGGGTGAGCAGGCCCCGCGGGGTGTCCACGGCAATGGCCACATTCACATCCTCGTGGTAGGTCATTTCCTTGGTCTCGGCGTTATACGACGCATTCACGTTCGGATGGCTGACCAAAGCCTCCACCACGGCCTTCACGAAGAACGGCAGGTACGTCAGGTTCACCCCATGCTTCGCCTGGAACTGCGGCTTGGACTGCTTCCGCAGTTCGGCAATCCGGGTCATATCCACCTCTTGCAGGTGCGTGAGCTGCGCAGACAGCTGGAGTGCCTCCACCATCTTGGCGGCGGTGATCTCCCGAATCCGGTTCACCTTCTTGGTCGTGCCAATCAGCTCCGCCTTGGCCGGATCCACGGACTTGGTGGACCAGTTTGCCCGCGGACCGGTCGGCTCGGCAGGTGCCTGGGCAGCCGGTGCCTCCCGCGGCGGCGGGTGCCTGTGCCGCAGCCGCAGCAGCCAACACATCCTGCTTTACGGATTCGCCCACCAATGCCGGTGCCGGTCACCGTGGTCAGATCAATGCCATGCTTGTCAGCCAGCTTGCGCACGAGCGGCGTCACATACGGCAGCTTCGCCGGCATTTACCTTGCCGCCGGTGCTGCTGGGGTAGCCGGCGCTGGTGTCGGAGCAGTGTGGGCTCTGGCTTGGGTGCGAGGGCCGGTGCTGCCGGGGCCGGGGTGGGCTCGGGCTGTGGCTCCGGGGTCGGTGCCGGTGCGGCAGGAGCAGGGGCGGCGTTCTTGTCGCCGATGCGGGCAATAACATCACCCACCTCAACCGTGTCATCCTCTTCGAACAAAAATTTCTACGATGGTGCCGGCGATGGGGGAGGGGACCTCCGTGTCGACCTTGTCCGTTGACACCTCAAGCAGCGCCTCATCCACCGCGACGGTGTCTCCCACCGACTTCAACCACTGGGTAATGACGCCCTCGGTGACCGACTCGCCCAACTCCGGCATCACCACATCGACGGCGCCCTGAGGTGGCAGGAGCAGCCGGGCAGCAGGAGCGGCGGGTGTGGCAGGAGCGGCGGGTGCGGCAGGAGCGGCGGGTGCGGCAGCGGCCGGGCTCCGGTTCAGCAGGTGCGGCCGGGGCTGCCGGCGTGGTGGCCGGGGCCTCACCAGCGTCACCGATGATTGCAATCACGTCACCGACCTCAATGGTGTCGTCTTCCTCGGCGCGGATCTCCAGCAAAACACCGGCGACCGGGGACGGCACCTCCGTATCCACCTTGTCGGTAGAAACCTCAAGCAACGGTTCATCAACCGAAACCGTGTCCCCTACAGCCTTCAACCACTGTGTGATCGTGCCTTCAGTAACTGATTCGCCCAGCTCGGGCATCACAACGGAGTGTGCCATTGTTGTTATGACTCCTAGAAAAGCTTGTTGTATAGACTCTTAATACCCCTATGAGAGTACCTTTTTACACGCGTCATGTGACTTTTTACCATCAGCCACTGAAAAAAATAATTCCCCCTACAATTGTCTATCGTGTTCAATCTCTTTCGCAGAAAAACGTACCAACTCCAGCAACAAACCAGTTCGCGCCCCGGTGAAACTATCCGCAAGGCCGACCTGGAATACCTCAAACAATGGGCCAACGACCGGGCCATGATCGAAGCCTTTGTGGAACCGGAAACCCTAGTGAACGAAATGTCCGTCGTGCTTGTCGACGTCACGGGGATTTTACCCGCCGCAACATTGGTGGGCCCAAAGGCATCGACGTCATAGCGAAAGAGCTAGATGTGCCAATATATGACGTGGAAGAAACCGGCTACCCACCCCGAATGCGGCAAAAAAATTGAACGCGATCGACTCCTCAAAAAGCGGGAAGAACAGCGGAAACGCCGCGAAAAAAATTCGAACGCGGCGAAACCTAACGTCGAAAAGCTCCTAGATGCTGGACAAGAATTCGACAAGCGTGCGAACCGGCACCCCAGTCCCCCGTGCGGGGTAAAACCATGGGGGTGGATGTGTTAAACGCCGCCCGGCAATGTCCACATGCGCCCACTGGATGGGGGGCTTTACGAACTCCCGCAAGAAACACGCAGCCGACAACATGCCGCCGTGCCGCTTCGGCGTCGCATTCCGCAAATCCGCCACCGGCGACTTCACCGCCTCCGCCAACTCCTCCGGCAGCGGCATCGCCCACGCCGGCTCATCAACCTCACGGCCAATATGCGCCAACTGCTCCGCTAACTCCGCATCACCCATCACCCCGGATGTCCGATCCCCCAACGCCACAATCTGTGCGCCCGTCAACGTTGCCACATCAATCAACACATCCGGCTCCTTCTCGCTCGCAAACGCCAGCGCATCCGCCAACACCAGCCGCCCCTCCGCATCAGTATTGAGAATTTCCGTGGTCTTCTCGCCATAATGGGTGATGACATCCCCCGGCCGGTAAGCCGCACCACCTGGCATATTCTCCGCCAACGCTACTGTCGCAGTCACCGCGACCGGCAACTGCAACCGTGCCGCAGCCACCACCGTCGCCACCACCGCAGCAGACCCACCCATATCCGAAATCATGTTCTCCATGTTGGCCGCCGGCTTTAATCGAAATCCCGCCCGTATCAAACGTGATTCCCTTGCCGACAAGCGACATGCTTCTTCGCGTCCGCCGGCCGATACCGCAACTGCACCAACCGTGGCTTCCGCGCCGAACCCGACCCCACTGCCAGAATCCCCCAAACCCCTGCTCCTTCAACTTCGTCTCATCCCAGCACTGAAAGCCCAGATCATAGTCCTGGGCAATAGTGCTCAATACCGTAGCATATGTTTCGGGATACAAATGCGACGACGGTGTATTCACCAAATCCCGAGCAAAATTCACCGACTCGGCCACCACCAGCGCCCGCTGGCATGCCGCCTATCCTCCTCCCGGCAAAGCACCTCGATGTGCTTCACCGGTTGAGTCGCCGCCGGCACATCATGCTTGAACCCAAAAATACTTATACGACCCCAACAATGCCCCTGTCACCGCGGCGGTCGGATCAAGCGTCTCAAAATCCACCATGAATGCCGTATCCACCCCGGTGAGCGACCGGGCCATCAGACCACAAGCCCGACGCACCGTTTCCGCAGTGCAATCGTGGAAACTCCCCAACCCCACCGCAACCGCGAAATACGAATCATCCCCCTCCGAAATCGGTATTCGCACCACCTCGCCATACCGACCAGTAGCCCCCATAGCCAGAAGCATCGGCCGCAGCCTCATCCGCATGAGGCATCCGCTCCGCCCATTCCTCATCGTAATCCGTGAAAAACGGCACCACCAGCGCCTCATAATGCTTCGAGAACTTTTGAAGTAACCGTCACCTTGGTGTGCGCACCCGACGCCGGCAACACCCGACAACCAATTGCAGACGGACCAGCCATAAAAACCTCCAAACCAAAACTACTTACGCAAAACTGAAACCCACCCTACCCGCATCCCACCACAACCGTCGCCCAAAAATCTCGACACAACCACTTGCATGCCCAGCCAACAGGAGTAAGTTTTTTTCTACCATGATTACTTACGCGCACCCCCAACCCCAATCCCATCCCAGACGAACAAGTCGCCGAACACCTCGCCAACCCCGGATTCGGCAAATATTTCACCGACCACATGGTTACCATCGACTGGGACCAGGAACACGGCTGGCACAACGCCCAAGTCACCGCCCACCACAACCTAGAGCTTCCGCCCGCCACCAGCGTTCTCCACTACGGGCAGGCCATCTTCGAAGGCATCAAAGCCTACCGCCAACCCGACGGCAGCATCAAAACCTTCCGGCCCGAAGAAAACGCCGCCCGCTTCCAACGCTCCGCCAACCGGCTCGCCATGCCGGAACTCCCCGCCGACCTCTTCATCGAATCCCTCCGCCAAATCGTCGACATCGACCAGCGCTGGGTACCGGCCGCCGGTGGGGAAGCAGCCCTCTACCTGCGCCCCCTTCATGATCGCCACCCAACCCACCCTAGGGGTCAGCCCCTCCACCACCTACACCTACGCCGTCATCGCCGCCCCCGCCGGCGCCTACTTCACCGGTGGCGTGAAACCCGTCTCCGTGTGGCTATGCGAAGACTACGTCCGGGCGCCCCGGTAGCACCGGCGCCGCTAAATTCGCCGGCAACTACGCTGCCTCCCTCGCCGCCCAAGCCCAAGCCGCCGAAAAAAAGGCTGCGACCAGGTTGTCTGGCTCGACGCCCACGAACACAAATACATTGAAGAAATGGGCGGCATGAACCTCATGTTCGTCTCACGCCGGCACCAATGGGGTCGCCCCCACCATTGTCACCCCCAAACTATCGGGATCCCTCCTGTCCGGCATAACCCGCAAATCCCTCCTCCAAGTCGCCATCGACCTGGGCTACAACTCCGAAGAACGCACCATCTCCACCGATGACTGGCGCACCGGAGTCGAAACCGGCGACATCATCGAAAGCTTCGCCTGCGGCACCGCCGCCGTCATCACCCCAGTCGGCGAAGTGAAATCCGCCCACGGGGATTTCATCATCAACAACAACGAGGCCGGAGCAATCACCATGCAACTACGCGAACACCTCACCGGCATCCAACACGGCACCACTCCCGACACCCACAACTGGATGCACACCCTGGTCCCAGCCTCATAACCACCACAATCCACAACGCCGCAGGCAGGCAGCAAACCCCACATGCTGTCTCCCCGCGGCATTTATTCTGCCACGGTGCGTGACGACGCCCTACAGCACCATCCAACACGCAAACACCGTGGCCGTAACCTCTATCACAAAACCGCACGTGTCCCCATTCAGGCCAGCAAACCGGCGATGACAATGCCGGGCCAACACCACAGCCACCACAATCGCCACCAATAGCCCTCGATACCGGCCGCCACCACGGGACGTCGACAAGCAGCATCAACGGCACAACCACCACACACCACGCCATAACCCACCACGCCGACGCCGTCCCAATAATCATTGCGCCAAACCCATTTGGTCGCATCGGCTGAAACCCCCGCCACGCCACCACAATCCCACATATCCGACCCACCACCGGCACAAAAAAACACCAACTGCCAAGGCAGATCCGCCATCGCCGCTGCCTGCGCCAACAATGCCAACAAGGCCGACCCCATCCCTATCAACCCCGCATGCGGATCCGCCAAAAATCTCCCGCGCCTTCTCCGGGGCAGCATACGAACCCAACGCATCCGCCACATCAGCCAACCCATCCATATGCATAAACCGGGTCACCAACTGGCAGGGCGATAACCACCAACACCCCAGCGAGCATGCCATTCGTCCCCAAGGCATCCAACCCCCACCGCACCCCAGCGGCAACACCCCCACCACCAACCCCACCACCGGCAAATTCGCTATAACCCGCCCCCGTTATCCGATCAAACGCCCGGGCGCCCCCACGAACCGGAAGCACCGTCAACCACGACAACGCGGTCGCCGGCCCCTCAATCACCGCCGGACCATGGGTGCCAGCCTGCAACTTGGCCTTACCGCTCACCGACCACTCATTCCTTATTCGACACCTGCGCCGACTCAAACGTGGCCATATCATTCATGATATTTGTGGCCATGCGCACCAGCGGAAACGCCGCCGCAGCCCCCGAGCCCTCACCCAGGCGCAACCCCAAATCCAACAGCGGCTCCAACTTGAGTGACTCCAACGCAAACGTGTGAGCGGGCTCCCGCCGACCGATGCCCCGCCTGCATCCACGCCCGTGCGCCGGGGGCCAACCGCTCCGCTAGCAGGGCCGCCGCCGTCACCACCACGCCGTCCAACACAATGGGGTGCGGCGCACCGCCGACTGCGCCAGGAACGCGGCCATGGCGGCCAGCTCCGGGAGGTCACCTTGCGCATGAGTGTGAGCACGTCCCCCTTGTCCTTCCGGGCCCTAAACATGGCGTCCCGCACCACCGCGACCTTGCGTTTCCACCCCTCATCGTTCACACCCGAACCCCGACCGGTCACCACCACCGGCTCCTGCCCGGTCAGCAGCCCAATAATCACCGCCGATGGGGAGGTATTCCCGATTCCCCAGGTCACCGGCCATGAGCAGGTCCGCACCATTGTCGACCTCCTCGTCGGCGATTCGCTTTCCGACGTTAATAGCCGCCACCAATTCCGCCTCGGTCATGGCGTCCTCAACATCAATGCTGCCGCAGGAACGACGCACCCGCTCCTGGAGCCCAACCACATCCACATCCTCATCATGGTCGAGGGAAATGTCCACCACCCGAATCCCAATGCCGGACTCGTTGGCAATCGTATTAATGCCGCCGCCACCAGCCTTAATGTTGGCCGCCATTTGGATCGATACTTCCTTCGGGTAAGGGGACACCTTTTTTTCGTGGCGACCCCATGATCGCCGGCGAATATCACCATGCGCGGCTGGGTGAGCTTTTTCGGCGGCACCTGGTCCTGGCAGGAAGCAAGCCACACCCTAAATCCTCCAGGCGCGCCAACGATCCCGTGGGTTTGGTGAGGGTGAGCTGAAATTCCCCGGGCGGCGTCGGCGGCCTTGAGGCTCGGCGGGGTGACCTTGGGGAAAAACTCGGCTGGTTGCATGAGAAACGACCTTTCTTTCATTGATAACAACTAATGATGCAATGTAGTTGTGGGAATTATTGATAGCTGAGGGGCAGGGGCAAAGACCCGGGAGTAGCGGCTATAAGGCTATAACCAGTGGCTCTGGGTCGATGAACCGCCGATCACCCTGCCGATGAACCGACTGGTCAACCGGTCGAATACCAGCTGCTTACCAGTTGCCTACCTATCGGGTTTTAGTTGGAGCGGCAGCCCGGCCACAACAAAAAACACCTGGTCACAGGCCTGGGCGACCTGGGCGTTGAGAAACCCCAACTCGTCTCGGAAGAGTCGACCCGCCCGGTGCTCGGGAATGATTCCCATGCCCACCTCTGGGCTAACAATAATCAAATCCCGGTGTGGAGGGAATGCCGCGATGCTTTTTACAAGGTCGGCGTAGTGGGTCGCCATGGTGCCGCGGGGGCGGTCCCAGGCGTGATGGGCGTCAATCGTATGCGTGACCCAGGTACCCAAATCGTCAACCAGAATGGTTGCTTCGAGGGTGGTAGCGTGTAGCACTTCAATTACATCTTTTTGGTCTTCGGTGCGCCATGCGGGTGGTCTGCGGTTTTTGATGTTGGTGGATCCGTTCGGCAAAAGTCAGTATCGTCCGACCAGGGGCGGGCGGTAGCCACATAAAGACAATCAGTGGTTATAACCAGTTGTTCGGCGAAGGCTGATTTGCCCGATCGGGCACCGCCTAGCACAAGAGTGCGCATTCCTATGCCACCCTGATCGCCAACCTTCACCCGGGGCTTAGGGTGCGCCAACGCCGGGGTTGGGAGGCGCGGCCAAAGGCATAAAACCCAATGCTTGTACCACGTTCTGTGGTGTTGGGGAACTTTTCCTTGACTAGTCGGTGAGCCTTGCGGCCCAGAATGACAGCCTCGATAAAAAAAATATGAGCATTATCACCATTGAGGTGAGCGAGAGGATAGGTGACACCGTTGGGTATCGGGTGGCGATCGTCAAAAGAATCAGGAGGATGAGTGCAAACGGCATGACCATGGTGTTCAGGGTACCTGCCCGAGTCCACCAAATCGCGCACAAAAAGCCCGCTCTGGGCCCTTATCGCGCTCTAACAGATAGCGGGGGTCACCCTCGTCCATGCCCCGCTGGGCAGCCTGTCGGCGCGCCTTCTGGGCGGCTTTTGCGTCGGATTTATACTGTTTCCATTCCTCCTTGGACATGGAGGCCTTGAGCTCTTTGCGTTTCTTCCGCGCCTCGGAATACGACTCTGCCGGTGTGAACCGAGCCTCAAAGCTTCCCTCTTTGCGCTGGGCGGCGTTGCGTTTGGGGGTGGCATGTCCTTTTTGGGGTGTATGCCTTGGATGGTTGAGAAGAATTCACCAACATAGCGTACCCAGAAATGGGGTACAAACGACAACGACGGCGACAAGAGAGAATTTTCACATTCCAAAAATGTGAATAAAACGGCAGTGTGATTTTAGCAATCACATCACAACTTACGAAATCGTGCAAGGTGGTCATTACCAGTGAATATGACCCCATTTTTTTAATGGCAATATTTTCGAGAAAAATTAGTTGCGGGGGTAAAAAGAGGGGAGTTGGGGAAATCTGGCCATGGTCCTCTGGACAATTTCCAGAAAAGGGGGCATAATGGGGCGCAAGAAACTTTTTGCTTTAATTATGAGGAGTAACCATGACAGCACCTACATCAAATACTGGTGTTATCTTAACCGAAGCTGCTGCCGCCAAGGCCAAGGCTTTGCTGGAGCAAGAAGGACGAAATGACCTAGCCTTGCGCATTGCCGTCCAACCCGGGGGCTGCGCCGGCCTTCGCTATCAGCTGTTTTTCGATGATCGGGAACTGGATGGGGACAAGATCGACTTGATTGGTGGCGTTTCCCTGGTGGTCGACAAGATGAGCATTCCTTACCTGAACGGGGCTCGCATCGATTTCGCTGACACCATTGAATCCCAAGGCTTTTACCATCGAGAACCCCCAATGCCGGTGGTTCATGCTCTTGCGGGGATTCCTTTAACTAAAGGCAAAAGGAATCCGGTGCCATAATGAGACACCGGATTTTTTTCTGCAAAGATGTAGCAGATTTGATGTAATTACGACGGGTTCGGCCTTGGGTGGGCGTCGGTAGCTTCGTCGGCAAGCTTTTATCGCACCCACCTTTATGCGTTAGCCCGGAAACCCTAGAGGTAGACCGGGTATTCTTTTTCCTCAATACCGGGGTCGATCCGCTTTTTCCACGAAAAATGCCGTACCAGATCATGAACGCCAACACGGTCCACAGGCGGCGGGAATGGTCGATCACCTCGTTGCGGTGCTCCTGCATCATCTCTACGAGTGCCTTCTTATTGAAGATATCGTCGGTCTGGGAATCGTTGATGGTGTCCAACGCCCAGCCAAAGAGCTCATCGCTGGCCAACCAATGTCGCATCGGCACCGGGAAGCCCAGCTTGCGGCGGTTGAGCACGTGGGCCGGCACAATCTGTTCCATGGCCTTCCGTAGCGCATATTTGGTGGTTCCGTGGGAAACCTTCAGATCATAGGGGATGGTTTCCGCAACCTCAAAGACCACCTTGTCGAGGAACGGCACGCGCAGCTCCAGCGAGTGAGCCATATTGATCTTGTCGGCCTTGACCAAAATATCGCCCCGCATCCACGTAAACAGGTCCAGGTGCTGCATGCGAGCCACCGGATCCATGTGGGTGGATTGGGCATAGATCGGGGCGGTGACCTCGCGGTGATCCCATTCGCGGGTGGCCCACGGAATGACTCGCTGCATTTGCTCGAAATTGAACGAGCGGGCATTGCCGTAATAGCGTTCCTCCATGGTCATGGATCCGCGTTCTAGCAGCGACTTCCCCTTCACGCCGTGCGGGAGCATTTCGGACAGGTAGTGCATGCCTTTCCGCAGTGGGGAGGGCATGTATTCGAACGGCTTTGAGCGACAACGGTTCCTTGTAGATCGTGTAGCCGCCGAACAGCTCGTCCGCGCCCTCGCCGGAGAGCACCACCTTGACGTGCTTGCGGGCCTCCTGGGCCACGAAATAGAGGGGCACGAGCGACGGGTCCGCTACGGGGTCGTCAAGGTACCACATGATCTTCGGAATCGCATTGACGTATTCCTCTGGCGACACGATCTTCACGATGTGCTCCACGCCGATTGCCTTGGCTGACTCGGCGGCAACATCCACCTCGGAATAGCCCTCGCGTTCGAAACCGGTGGTGAACGTGAGCAGGTTCGGGTTATGACGCTTCGCCAGCGCAGCGATGGCGGTCGAGTCGATGCCACCAGAAAGGAACGATCCGACGGTCACATCGGCCCGCATATGCTTTTCGACGCTGTCTTCCAGGGCTCGGGCAATGCGGTCGAATAAATCTTGTTCCTTGGATTTCGGCACAAACTGGGCCGGGAATTGCGGCCGGAAATAGCGCGTTTGTTTCAATTCGCCACCCGGTTGAACGATCGCGGTGCAACCGGATTCCAGGCGACGAATGCCCTTATGCAGACTCTCTGGCTCAGGCACATATTGCAGGTCGATATAGTGTTCGACGGCGTGCTTGTCGAGTTCCAACAACAGGCCAATATCGTCGGCCATCTCCAGGATGCATTTCTTCTCCGAGGCGAAAACCGTGCCCTTGTCCGTGGTGGCGTAGTACAGGGGCTTAATGCCAAAGGGGTCACGCGCGAGGAAGAGCTGCCTTTCCACACTGTCCCAAATGGCAATGCCGAACATGCCACGCAGGTGTCGAACCACGTCGGCACCCCAGTGATGGTAGCCCACGACTATGGGCTCCCCGTCGCCTTCGGTATTGAAGGCATAGCCGAGTTCGGTGAGTTCTTTGCGCAGCTCAATGTAGTTGTAAATCTCGCCATTGAAAGTCATGGCGTAGCGATCGGGTTGGTCCGCTGGTCCCCATCGAAGCGGCTGGTGGGAATGCTCTAGGTCGATGATGGAAAGGCGGTTAAAACCAAACACTGCGTCGTCATCATGCCAGGTGCCTGCTTCATCCGGTCCGCGGTGGCGCATGCATGGCAAGGCCGTTTCGATTGCATCCACAAACTGGGCGGCATTACTGTTTGCGGTAAGCATGCCAAGAAGTCCACACATAAAAAGCGGAATCCTCCTTTATAAGTAATGAGGGTTATTAAGGTATCCGCATAAGGGTACTCCTATATTGCGACCAATATGGTCGACGGGGGCACTTATTCGGGTAGTTTTATAAAAGCAGTTTTGCTATGATTGCGGTGAGCTTCATGCTAATTTTTGCTGCTAGCAACTTTGCGACGGGGGTAATATCCGGGCAAGATTGTGGGCATACAAAAGGTTGATAAAGCAAAAATCGCCTGTGATTTGAATTACAACTGGGTGGGGTTCGGGTGGAGGGAAGGGGAAACCCACTCAAAAACACCTAGAAAACGCATAATGTGGCTATAGTTACCCCTTTTAGGTGTCTTGCCAATAAATTCAAAGTTCCTGAAAACCCGTGACAATGCAGTATTCTGCGATAAGAGACGTGGTTAAAGACTGACTATAGGAAGGCAGACGCGCGTGGAACAGCAGCACAAGCGTAAGGCAGTGCTAGGTGGCTTGCTCGGGCTTGGTGGCCTGATGCTGGCCGGTTGTGATGTCGATGCTCCGGGTGGAGCATTGGGGTGGTTCCTGGGAATGGGCTGGCCCAAAGGCATTACCCCCGAAGCAACAGCCATGTACAACTTTTGGGAATGGGTGTGGGTAGTCGCCTGGACTATCGGCTTTATCATGTGGGGCCTGTTTATCTATGGCATGTTCGCCTGGTCCGCCAAGCGAGCCAAGAAAGCCGGCAAAGACGAATTCCCCCGCCAAACCCAATATAATATTCCCCTGGAACTGGTGCTGACCATCTTCCCGATCATCATCGTGATGGGCCTGTTCTTCTTCACCGTCCAAACCCAGGAGAAAGTCACCGCCCTGGACAAAGATCCCAAGGTGACCGTGGACGTGACCGCCTACCAGTGGAACTGGAAGTTTGGCTATCAGAAGGTTGCCCCGGAGCTTACCGCTGACGGTCAGGGAATATGTGGGCACCGATGAGCAACGTCAGAAGCTCGCCGAGGAAAGCAAGGTCGACCCCAACGGCAAGAACCCCATCAATGGCCGGTCCAAGTCTGATGTGTCCTACCTGCACTTCAATAAGATCGAAAACCTGGGCACCACCCAGGAAGTGCCGGTGTTGGTGCTTCCCTCGAATACGCCCATCGAGTTCCAGTTGGCCTCCGCCGATGTGAGCCACTCCTTCTGGGTGCCGGAGTTCTTGTTCAAGCGAGACACCTATAACCATCCCGAGGAAAAATAAGCAGGAACGTCGCTTCCAGGTGGAAAAAGATCGAAAAGGAAGGCGCCTTTGTGGGGCGGTGTGCTGAAATGTGCGGCACCTATCACGCCATGATGAACTTTTGAACTGCGGGTTGTGTCCCCGGAGAAGTTCACCCAATACCTGGAATACCGCAAGCAAAAACCCCAACGCTTCCAATGCGGATGCCCTGGAGTCCATCGGCGAGCCCGGCTATGCCACAAGCACCGAGCCGTTTAACTCCAACCGCGATACCCGCAACGGCGATAACTTCGTCGAGAATACCGCTAGCTAAGGAGAATTAATTATGCGTGGTGGCGCAAAGATCATGTATTCAATCGCGGTCTTTTTAGTGATCGTCTCTGTGCTCTACTTCTTGGGCACGATGTACATTAACGACTCCGGTAACCTGTATCGGGCCGGTGGCGGCAGCTACAACTACGAATGGGCTGGTGGCGTCTCTATCGTTCTGGCCGGCGCCCTGGCATTGATGTTGGGCGGGTATTTGCACTTTTACGGAAAAAGCGTATCGACGTGCTCCCCGAAGACTGGGAGGAGGCCGAAATTGCCGACGGTTCCGGCACCCTGGGCTTCTTCTCACCGCACTCCATTTGGCCATTCGCTATGTCGATGGCCGTGGCAGTTCTGGGTTTCGGCATTGTCTTTATGCACTATTGGCTCATTGCTTTGGGCGCGATATTTTTGATCTACACCACCGTCATGCTCAACCTGCAATACGGATTGCCTAAGGAAAAAAACACTAACTCACGTCTTCTACCGTAGCTGCCTCACAACCGCCTGACTAGCAAGAATGCTACAGGCGGTTGCGGCATATTCACCGATCCGGTTTGTATGGGGTCGCGTCGGATGGGGGACGAAAAAGTTCCCATTACACTTTTGGGCGGATTTTGGGGGATTTTAGGGGGAGAAAAATACAAAAACCCGAGGTAGGGAAGGGCAAACAAAGTTTGATTCTTGGGTTTTTACCCTCACCTAGATATGAGATAAATCACATTAAATTTGCGTCGAATATCCAGAAAAAAATCCCCGAACTATGATTGTCCCTGTCGCCCTAGCGCTCATGTGCTACCGTTGTGACCTGCAAAAACTTCGCGTCGTATCGAATGGTGAAAAAGTTCCCGTCAATTTTGAAACGACAAAACGGGGGAGAGTCAAATAATCTGATTAATGAATACAAAAATTCGACCAGAATAGGCGGGGCAAAAATGACTCTGGGGGCGTAACCAGACATACTAGAGAGCGTGACGAGCGCAATTGGAAACCCAGAGGGGCAGCTGCACCCGTGTCGCGGCACTGAATCGACCGAATATCGTCAGTGTCGGCACGATCGTGTTCCTGTCCCAGGAATTAATGTTCTTTGCCGGTCTATTTGCGATGTATTTCACCTCGCGGGCCAATGGCATAGGGGAACGGATCGTGGAAAGAAGGGGCGGCACACCTGAATGTGCCCTACGCAATGGTGATTACCGCCATCCTGATTTCTTCCTCCGTGACCGCGCAGTTTGGTGTCTTTGCAGCAGAACGTGGCGATGTATTTGGTCTTCGCCGTTGGTATCTTTTGACCATTGTGTTAGGCACCACCTTCCTGGTGGGGCAGGGATATGAGTATTACCACCTCATTGAACATGGTCTCACCATCCCTAGCAGCGTGTACGGCTCTGCCTTCTACATCACTACTGGCTTCCACGCGGCACACGTGCTGGCCGGTGTGCTGGCCTTCGTGGTGGTGATGCTGCGGATCGCAAAGGCGAAATTCACCCCGGCGCAGGCAACGGCAGCCATGGTGGTGTCCTACTACTGGCACTTCGTGGATGTCGTGTGGATCGGCTTGTTTATCACCATTTACTTCATTCAGTAGGCCGTATCGGCCACAACGAAAAGCAATTTTCGGATCATGGCCTATCAGCCCTTCACTTTCCATGATCGAGACATAAGGAAAATGATGGATACCAACCCCCAGACCGCTAAGAAGGCAAAGAAGGCGAAGTCGCGTCGGAAACTGCGCCGCATTCTTGCCAGCGCCTTGGCACTCGCCATAGGTCTGACTGCCACTGGCGTTTTAGTTAATGCCTTAACTCCTACCGCACAGGTCGCTACCGCGCAGCCTGACGAGCAAGCACTGATCCAACAGGGCAAGGACCTGTACGATGTTGCCTGCGTCACCTGCCATGGCACCAATCTTCAAGGTATTGAGGGCCGCGGTCCCTCACTCATCGGCGTGGGTTCCGGTGCCGTGTACTTCCAGGTGCACTCCGGCCGCATGCCTATGCTGCGCAATGAAGCGCAGGCCGCTCGTAAAACCCCTCGCTACACCGAAGCCCAGACCCTTGCCATAGCCGCCTATGTGGCAGCCAATGGTGGCGGCCCGGAAATCGTGTATAACGAGGACGGCACCGTAGCCCAAGAATCGCTACGGGGTGCAAATTATGATGGCAAGATCAACCCCGCGGATGTGGCCTGCGGATCCGATCTGTTCCGCCTGAACTGCGCTTCGTGCCACAACTTCACTGGTCGGGGTGGCGCATTATCCTCCGGTAAATACGCCCCCTACCTGGATCCGGCCAATGAACAGGAAATTTACCAGGCCATGTTGAGTGGCCCCCAGAACATGCCGAAGTTCTCGGACCGGCAGCTGTCCGCCGACGAGAAGAAGGACATTATCGCCTTCATTAAGTATTCGAAGGAAAATCCCTCCCCAAGCGGCTGGGACCTTGGCGGTATCGGCCCGGTGGCTGAAGGCATGTTTATGTGGCTTGTCGGAATCGTGGTCCTCGTGGCCGCCGCTCTGTGGATTGGATCGCGCTCATGAGTAAGAATGAAAAAAACTATAGCGACAAAGACTTAAATGGCATGTCAAACGGTGAGCTGGCGCGCCTGGGCACCGAGCTTGACGACGTGACCGTTGCCTATCGGAAAGAACGCTTCCCGATTGATAATGACCCGGCGGAAAAGCGGGCGTCTCGGGCGGTGGCCCTTTGGCTGGGCATTGGTGTACTGTCCGCCATCGCGTTCTTGGGCGTCTATATCGCCTGGCCGTGGCAGTATAAGGGCCTGGGTGATGAGGGGGTGACCCTCTACACCTTCTACACCCCGTTGTTGGGTATTACCGCTGGTCTTGCCATATTGTCCCTGGGGTTTGCGGTGGTCTTGTATGTGAAGACCATTATCCCGGAGGAAATAGCGGTACAGCGGCGGCACGATGGTCCCTCGTCCGAGGTGGACCGTCGTACCATCGTGGCGTTGCTCAATGATTCGTGGGAAACCTCCACCTTGGGGCGTCGTAAAGTGCTCCAGGGGCTGTTGGGCATGTCGGCGGTGCTGGTGGGTCTGGTTAGTGCCGCGCCGCTTGGTGGCATGATTAAAAACCCGTGGAAGGCCGGTAAGCTGGGTATTCAGGGGGACGGTACGCTGTGGACCTCCGGTTGGACCCTGACGGAAAAAGGCGTCAAACTGTACCTGGGTCGGGACACCGGCGCGCTGGCCGTCAAGCATGAAACGGATGCCGGCGAGCACTACAGCACCCAGGGTGTTACCCGCCTGGTGCGGATGCGGCCGGAGGACCTGGCCGCCGCCGCCATGGAGACCGTGTTCCCCCTGCCAGAAGAGGACGTGAACGATGGGGATCTCTATGATCCCACCCGCGACGTATACGAAACGCACATGCATTCCATTCATGGTCCCCCGTAACGCCGTCATGTTGATTCGTCTCCGCTCCTCGGATGCCGCTAAGGTGGTTGAACGCGTGGGGCAGGAAGATTTCCACTTCGGTGATTACTACGCCTATTCGAAGATTTGTACACATATCGGTTGCCCCACCTCGCTGTATGAGGCGCAAACCAACCGGATCCTGTGCCCCTGCCACCAGTCGCAGTTCGACGCATTGCATTACGGCAAGCCGGTGTTCGGCCCCGCCGCCCGTGCTTTGCCACAGCTGCCGATTACCGTTGATGAAGACGGTTACCTCGTCGCCGCGGGTAACTTTGTGGAACCCGTTGGCCCCGCATTCTGGGAGCGTAAGTCATAATGAGCACCAAATTAGCCGAAATCGGCAATAATATTGATTCGCGGTACACCGCTGCTGCGGGTATTCGCCGCCAGATTAACAAGGTATTTCCCACCCACTGGTCGTTTATGCTCGGTGAGATTGCGCTCTATAGCTTTCTTATCCTGCTGCTGACCGGTGTCTACCTCACACTATTCTTCGACCCGTCTATCACCAAGGTTATCTACGATGGTGCGTATCTTCCGCTGAATGGCGTGGAGATGTCCCGGGCGTATGAGACGGCCTTGAACCTGTCCTTCGAGGTGCGCGGCGGGCTCTTTATCCGCCAAATGCACCACTGGGCTGCGCTCATGTTCATGGTGTCCATGACCGTGCACATGCTGCGCATCTTCTTCACCGGGGCGTTCCGGCGCCCGCGTGAGGCCAACTGGATTATTGGTTGCGTGCTGTTGCTGCTGGGCATGGCCGAGGGCTTCATGGGCTACTCCCTGCCGGACGACTTGCTGTCCGGCGTGGGCCTGCGCATCATGTCCGCCATTATCGTGGGCCTGCCGATCATCGGTACCTGGATGCACTGGCTCATCTTCGGCGGGGATTTCCCCTCCGAACTGATGTTGGACCGTTTCTATATCGCCCACGTGCTGATTATCCCGGGCATTATCTTGGGCCTGATTGCCGCTCACCTGGCGTTGGTGTGGTACCAGAAGCACACCCAATTCCCCGGGCCGGGTCGCGCCGAAAATAATGTGGTGGGTGTGCGGATTCTGCCGCTGTTTGGCATTAAGGCCGCCGCGTTCGGGTTGATTACCGCCGGCGTGTTGGCACTCATGGCTGGGTTGACCACGATCAACGCGATTTGGCTGCTGGGTCCCTATAATCCGGCGCAGGTGTCTGCCGGTTCGCAGCCCGATATTTACATGCTGTGGACGGACGGTTTAGCCCGGGTTATGCCGGCGTGGGAGCTGTATTTGGGTCATTACACGGTGCCTGGGGCGTTCTGGGTGGCAATGCTGGCCGGCCTCATGGTGGTGTTGCTCATCGCCTATCCGTTCATTGAGGCGAAGATTACCGGGGACACGGCCCACCATAACCTGTTGCAGCGGCCGCGGGACGTGCCGGTGCGGACCTCGCTGGGCATGATGGGGATTGCCTTCTACTTCCTGGTGACCCTCTCGGGCGGCAACGACCTGTTTGCCTACCACTTCGGGGTGTCGCTGAACGCCATGACCTGGGTGGGTCGCATTGGGCTCATTGTGCTGCCGCCGTTGGCCTACTTTGTGACCTACCGGATCTGCATTGGGTTGCAGCGCTCCGACCGTGAGGTGCTGGAGCACGGCATTGAGACCGGCGTGATTAAGATGATGCCGAACGGTGCGTTCGTGGAGATCCACCAGCCGCTGGGCGAGGTGGATGAGCACGGTCATCCGGTGCCGTTGCCGTACGCTGGTGCGCAGGTGCCGAAGCAGATGAACCAATTGGGCTTCTCCGGCCATCCGGGTCGGGGTGTCTTGACGCCGGATCCTGAGGATGTGGCCCGGAAGGCCGCCGAGATCGAGCATGAGAATCATCAGGAGGAGTACGAGATGCTCCAGGCCTTAAATGAGGCTAATCGGGAGGCCGATGAGGGAGAACAAGAAATCCTAAAATAGCCAATTAGCGTTTAAGAAAAATAGCCACTGCCTTCGATGGTGGTGGCTATTTTGCTGTCCCAGTTTTGGGCGTTTTAGCAGACCCTAATAACAAGAATCCGCAAATAATGACTTTGATCGGGTGTCGTGGCAGCCCAGATGCTAGCCTTTCGACGCCCTAAAGCGGGAATTACCTGCGGATTTTTCGGTGACTTTGTAGATATTCCGGGCTGGCGGGTGCCATTGCTTTGTCGTGGTCATGAGCTAGGGCGCTGCGGTGGGGGACCAGGGTTCAGACTCACAGAATCTGTTTCTAGTGTTACTAAAGTTGCTAAAGTGACTGGTGATAAAGACTTTTCCGGGTAATCCCTTAGGGGTAGGGCGGGGGTATGGTGGGGAAAAAAATCGCCCCTATTTGGGTCAAAGAAAACCCCCTGTGACATAGATTACATTAATTAAGTTTTGAGCCCCTGAGGTGACTATTTTTCATACGGGGCAAACCCCTAGGGGTCTGATGACTTTTATTATTCGAGCAGGTTATTGCCCATTTTCATGTCATTTTTCAGCAATGTATATTGGTGGCACTAATTGTTTAATAATCGTTAAGGTTTATATTAAATTACTTTAGTAACGACTTGATAACGGTCAAAACGGCCAAAATGAATGGACATAGGTTAAAAATTTCGTAACCTATTTGAGACAAATTCAGCCAGAGAAAAGCCGAACTGGTTAACAGGGTTCGTGTTAGACAAACTCTGGTTCCGGACCATATACCGGTACACCAAGAATCCCGGCATTGGTAGGCAACATAAACAGTATTGGAGATTCATCCGTGGCTAAGCACCGTCGTCAAGGCAAGAAAGTGGTACGTAACACCGCAGCGGTCACTGCAACTGCTGCTGTCGCTACGCTGACACCTATGGCTGCTCATGCAGCAGAGGTAGTGGTTCCTGGTACCGATTTCCGTATGGATGTCCAGGGGTTAGAAGGCGTTCAGGGGTCTTGCTAACGTCCCCGGGTGGACAATTATGTTCCCTCCCTCAAGGGGCAAGGTGGCACGGACTTTGCGGCAGCGATTGCTAACCCTCAGGCACAGCCCTTCCAAACCCAGTCTGTAGGGAGAATCGATCTTGGCAGCAGCTCGTTCCAAGATAGGCTCCCCTTATGTTTGGGGCGCAACGGGGCCGAACGCATTCGACTGCTCGGGCCTGACCACCTGGGCATATAACCAAGTGGGCAAGAAGATTCCTCGTACCTCGTATGGGCAAGCAGCTGAAGGACAAAAAGGTTTCGCGGGAAAACCTGCAACCTGGTGACATTGTGGTCTTTTTATTCTGGCGCTTCTCCACGTCGGCATTTATGCCGGCAATGGCAAGGTCGTGCACGCGGTCACGCAGGGCACCCTGCAGGAAGCACCGATGGACAACATGCCATTCCATTTCCGCAGTGCGTTTCTAACTCAACTTAGTGCGACGTAAAAGCTGCCCCCCAACCATGAGCATCGGGAGGCAGCTTTTATCTATTCAATTACCCCACCAGCCACTCTCGTAACAATTCACCTGGGAAAACACCGTAACCAGGTGTTTTACTATATACTACTTCAGATTTTTATCCAGTTTTTATAATTGTCGAGGTTTCTTGTGCGTGCGTTCCTTGCTGCCTTAGGCACCATCATTACCCTTTCCGTCCTTCCCATCGCGGCCCAGGCAGAAGACGTTGACCAGCTTATCCACACCATGGATGAGCTTTCCCACCAAACCAACGACAAAAACGAAGCGGTAAAACACAAGGAGGACGAGGTAAAGGCCGCCGAGGATGAGGTGAACCGGCTCACCGGTGTAGCCCAAGACACCGAGGCTGTTGCTAGAACCGCCGAGGAGTCCGAAAAGGCCTTCCAAGCCGAAGTGAACCGCATTGCCGGCGCCAAATATCGGGGTGTGGCCATCGACCCCATGTCGAAGATCTTCGGGGCCCATAATCCGCAGATTGCGATCGACCAGACGGCCCATATGGCAAACCATTACGGCCCAAACCGAAGAGGCCGTCGCAAAGCTTGTCGACGCCACCAAGGTAGCGAAGGACGCCCGCGATGCCGCCGCTAAGGCTGTCGAAGACGCCAAGCAGCACAAGGCTAACCTAGAGGGCGAACGCGATAACCTCACCCGGGAGCAGGAAGAGCTCAAAGGCAAAATGAAAGAGCTCATGGACAAGGTCAATGGCCTCAACCCCGCCGACCGGGCCAAATGGGTGGCGAAAAACGGTCCCATCAACTACAGCATTGCCGGACTGGTGGGCGCCAACCCCATTGGTATGAAAAGCCCTAGAGATCGGCATGACCAAGATCGGTGCCCCCTACGGTTGGGGCGCCGCCGGACCTGACGTGTTCGACTGCTCCGGCCTGGTGCTTTGGTCCTACGCACAGCAAGGCATCACCGTACCCCGCACCTCCCAGGCCCAAATGGCCGGCGGCACCCCCGTCAGCCGCGAAGAACTGCAACCCGGTGACGTGGTTGGCTTCTATCCGGTGCCACCCACGTCGGTATCTATGCCGGCGACAATAAGATCCTGCACGCCTCCGACTACGGCATCCCCGTGCAGGTGGTGAACATGGATTCCATGCCCCTACTACGGTGCCCGCCGCTACTAACCTGCGGTAGGTAACCCATGCGAGTCCTACTGGTCACCAACGATTTTCCGCCTACCATCGGCGGTATCCAGTCGTATCTCCGCGATTTCATTAGTACCCTCCCACCGCAGGATGTTGTGGTGTTTGCCTCTACCCAGGACACCGCCGCGGCCGCCAACTGGGACGGTCAGGCGGCATACCGGGTGTATCGGTGGCCGCGTCGCATCATGTTGCCCACCCCGGCCACCGTCCGCCGCATGCGGCAGATCATTCGTGCCGAAAACATTGATGTGGTGTGGTTCGGTGCCGCTGCCCCCTCGCCCTCATGGCCCGGGCCGCCGCGCCGCCGGCGCCCGCCGCGTTATCGCATCCACCCACGGGCATGAGGTGGGTTGGTCCATGCTGCCCGGCGCCCGCCAAGTGCTGCGCGTTATTGGCAGCCACTGCGATGTGGTCACCTACATTTCCGACTACACCCTCAGCCGGTTCCGGGCCGCTTTTGGTGAGCCTACCTTCGAATGGTTGCCTTCCGGGGTGGACAGTCACCGATTTAGCCCGCTTTCTGCCGCCCAGCGTCAGGCTGTGCGTTCCCAATTGGGTTGGCGGATTGGTGGGCACTATGTGGTGTGCATTTCCCGCCTGGTGCCCCGTAAAGGCCAGGATCAACTCGTGCGACTCTGGCCGGATGTGCTCACCCACTTTCCCGACGCCACCCTCGTCATTGTTGGTGGTGGCTCCCGTCGCTTCACCGCCCGGCTTCGGCGACTCGCCGGAAACCTCGCCGACGACCGCATCGTTTTCACCGGCCGGGTGGGGAGGAGTGCATGTCCCACATGCTGCATGCCGCCGATGTATTTGCCATGCCCTGCCGCACCCGCGGCGGCGGCCTCGATGTTGAGGGTCTGGGCATCGTGTACCTCGAAGCCCAGGCCGCTGGCATTCCCGTGATCGCTGGCCGCTCCGGTGGGGCGCCGGAAACCGTCATCCCGGAATCCGGCATTGTGGTTGATGGCCGCAGCCAGCAAGACATCCTGGCCGCCCTCATAGCCTTTGTTGTCCGACCCGAAGCGCCGCCGTGACATGGGTTGGCGGGGGCGCAGCTTTGTGGAACGATCCTGGACCTGGGAACGCATGGGGCCCGGCTTGGCGCATTCTGGCTGGGTCGGAAACCTAGTGGGAGACCCGATAGGGAAATGTGGTGGCGAATAGGAAGTTTGAGGCATTGATCGGTATAATCAGCCCTTGATTCTTCTATCTTATTAATCACAAGGCGGGTTTTATGTCTACTCCAGTCACAATTGGTTTTGATATCGGCGGAACCAACATGCGGGCTGGGGCAATCACCGAAGCCGGAAACATTATTGATTCCACCGCCACCGAGGCGCCCCATGACGCTGACGAGCTGCAAGAGGGCATTGTCCGCATTGTCAATAAGTTCCGTGCTGACCACTGTATCGGCGCTGTGGGGTTGGCCATTGCTGGCTTCTTGGACCCCGACTGTGAAATCGTTCGATTCGCCCCACACCTGCCATGGCGTGACCGCCACGCCCGTGCTGAATTGCAGGCTGCGTTGGGGGTTCCGGTGCGCCTCGAACACGACGCCAATGCCGCGGCCTGGGGTGAATACAAATTCGGCGGGGCCCAAGGCCACGACAATTGGGTGCTTTTCGCCTTGGGAACCGGCATCGGCGCCACCCTTATGCAGGACGGGAATATATACCGTGGTGCCTTTGGCACTGCTCCGGAATTCGGCCACATACAAGTGGTTCCGCATGGTAGGCCCTGTGCCTGCGGGAAGCGGGGCTGTTTGGAACGCTACTGCTCCGGCACTGCCTTGGAACAAACTGCCCGGGAGCTCTTGGCCGATAACCCCATCACCACCTCCATACTGTCCGACCACCCGGAACTTACCGGGAAAACCGTCATGGATGCGGCCCGCCAATCCGACCCCATCGCTACCGCCGCCGTCACCAGCATTGCCGAATGGCTCGGGTTGGCCCTCTCCATGGTGGTTGACATTCTTGACCCCGGCATGATCCTTATCGGCGGGGGTATGTCCGCCGACCATGATGTGTACTTGCCGCAGGCCACCGAGATTATGGCGGCGAATATTGTTGGTTCGGGATACCGGCCTGTCCCCACGGTCTCTACCGCTAAACTTGGTGGTAATGCCGGTATGATTGGTGTTGCCGATCTAGCCCGACAACTATTCATAGACAAGAACCAACAAAAATGAGGGGATCACAGAGTGACAAATAACTGGTATTGGGCATTTAAAAATGTGTTATTGGGGGCCGTTTTTGCGGGTGTATAACCGTCCCACCATTGATGGGGCTCCAATATTCCTACCATTGGGGCTGCTATCCTCGCATCCAACCATCAATCCGTCATGGATTCCTTTTTACCTGCCGCTGCTGTGCCCCCGGCAAATTACCTTCCCGGCCAAGAGCGAATACTTCACCACCCCGGGTATCGTCGGCAGGCTGCAAAAATGGTTCTACACCTCGGTTGGTCAGGTTCCGCTTGACCGGAGTTCTGCCAAGGCTGGTGAGGTACTGCTCACCGCCGCCCGGAATATTTTTGGACAGAGGGAGCTTTTCGGCATTTACCCCGAGGGCACCCGCTCGCCCGACGGCCGGATTTATCGGGGTAAGACCGGGGCCGCCCGTGTGGCTATTGCTACCGATGTGCCGATCATTCCCATTGCCATGATCGGCAGCCGCAACGCCAACCCCATTGGCTCCTGGGTGCTTCGCCCCGCGAAGGTCCGGATTCGGGTTGGGGCACCCATTTACCCCCGCGAATTTCTCCGCGAACGTGGCTTGGGTGAATACGAGGGGGCCCGAGCGCTCACCGATCATATTATGGCCACGCTGAGCGAACTCAGCGGCCAACCTTATGTCGATCTTTATGCTGCTGACGTGAAAAAATCCCTGGCCGCTGGTAACGGTTACCCACCCGTCCCATAGCACGTTATCGCTGTGATCCTATCGCAGTCTCGTAATGATCCCGCCACGGCCTTGGTGCGGCTTATCTGACGATACCTACCACCCCCATCAGATAGCATCTATGTCATGCTTAATGGTAGAAATGTGAATGACCGGTGCGGCGTGAGATCCCTGCTCACCCCGCCATTCTCATTATTTGTACAGCGAAAAGGATAATTCATGACTCAACCCACTGGGGCTAAAAGGTGCGCATGGCGTGGCCTGATGTCGCCCGGGGTGTTTCAATCCTAGGAGTAATGACCCTTCATGCCACCCTGGAGGTGCCCGGAGGACTAGACACTCCCATCGCCAAAGTCAATGAATTCATTGCTACTCTGCGTATGCCACTGTTTTTCATGGTGGCAGGTTTTTCTCCGTAAAAATTTTCAAGTTTTTCCTTCTGGGAATTATTCCGGAAACGCCTGTGGTTCCTCCTCGTGCCCTACCTGTTTTGGGCACCAGTGGAAATGATCCTCGACCGTCATAAGGCCTGGGTAGTTCAGGAAATCCCGTTGCCGGAACCAATGTTTTATGTGGACTCCGTGTACTACGCCCAAAACATGTATTGGTTCCTGTGGTCGCTCATGCTGTTCACCATTATTTTGTGGGCGACGAAATGGCTTCCGTGGATCGTTCAGCTGCTCATTCCCGCGATCGTTATCGCCGCCTCACCGTGGCTGCTGCTTGCCGGCAACCTGGTAATGCCTCGCATCATTGCCTACCTGCCGCTATTCCTATTGGGGGCTTACCTCAGGCCGCATATCACTAAGTTTGCCGACAACGCCCTCCATCCGTGGGTTGCCATCACCTCTACCATGCTGGCCTTGGTGTCGTTCCAGCTTTATGCCCTCCCATTCGACGGCCCATGGCGGCCGGCTCTCAACGTTATTGTGAGCCTCGTTTATCTTCCCTTTGGGGTAACCGTTGCGATCCTGCTGTCCAAGGTTCCCATGGTTGGCGAAGGCCTGAAACGCATTGGTCGGCATACGCTGGTCGCATACCTTGGTCATCCCATCGCGCTCATTGTGTTTTTTGGTTTCTTTTTCGTCAACCGGGACAATGGTTTCAACCCCGAGGCCACGAATTTTATTGATACCCCCTTGTGCTGGGTCATTATCAATATGGGCTTCTGCGCCATCGGAATTATCGCCATGTACGGGATTTCAAAAACCAAGCTTTTTGGGGTGGACAGTACACCCACCAGCAATTAAACTGCCAAAGGTCACCGTACCCCACTGGCCTCACATTTCCCGACATTCTGCGTCGTGGCGTGAAAACCCACGGAACAGCTCAGGGATTACCCAAAGCGCGCCAGCCTCCACGACCGGATAACTCGATGAGGTAGCAGCACCGATGAAAACCAAAGTACTAGTCACACTGGCCCTCATCGTGGCCTACCTCATCATGGCCATTTTCCGCGTCAACCAGCAGGTGATGGCCCCGGTCATGTGCGCCGCTATCGCCGCCGTGCTTTTTCTGGCCAGCCCGGCGCAAAAAGTGATCCCGCAATAATGATTCCCCACACTTCCTGGTTCTTTTTCCTCCTTCGGTATAAGGCAATGCGCTATTTCTACGACACGGAATTCATCGAAAACGGCTCCACCATCGACCCTGGTATCTATAGGCATCGTCGCCGAAGACGGTCGGGAATATTACGCGGTTTCTACCGACGCCGACCACACCAAGGCCAATAAGTGGGTGCGGGAGCATGTGCTCGATAAGCTTCCCAACCCGTCGAGCCCGCCGTGGCGCAGCCGGGAGCAGATCCGCACCGAGGTGTATGAGTTTCTCACCGCGTCCCCGGCCGGCCGGAATTATGGGCGTGGATTGCTGCCTCACGACCATGTGGTGTTGGCGCAGCTGTGGGGGACATGAGCTCACTGCCGTCCGATATGCCCCGGTACACACGGGAGCTCCGGCAGTATTGGGAGTTTGCCGGCCGGCCGGCCCCTGCCCGTCCAGTCGCGGGGAAACCACGATGCGTTAGTAGATGCGCGGCACAACCCTGCGGCGGTTTCGGATTTGCCACCAGGCGTTACCGCTGCGGAAGGATAATAAAATCCGGTAAATGTGGGGTTTATCGCTTTCCATGCTAAGAATAGTGATGTGAGTTGGACAGTTGATATCCCCAAAGAAGCCCCTCCCAGATCTACCCCCGCTGCCTGATGGAATTCGTCAGCAGTTTGAAGATGTTATATCTCGGGATGCCAGCAGCAGCCCTCGTGGGATACTGCTGCTTTGCGCAGAACGTCGCAAGATTTTAGAGTCTGTCCCACCGATTGTGGTGGCCCCCGAGGTTCGGGGAATTAGAGCGGCAGCTTGCCGCGGTGGCCAATGGCGAGGCCTTCCTGCTACAGGGTGGCGACTGTGCGGAAAACCTTTGAGTCCAACACCGAACCGCACATTCGTGCGAATGTAAAGACCTTGTTGCAGATGGCTGTGGTGTTAACGTATGGCGCCTCAACCCCCGTCGTAAAGCTAGCGCGTATCGCGGGGCAGTACGCCAAGCCGCGGAGCTCGGACACGGACGAGCACGGGCTACCTAGCTACCGGGGTGATATTGTGAACGCGGTAGAAGCCGATGCTGAACTGCGGAAACATGATCCGGCGCGCATGGTTCGAGCGTATGCTAACGCCGCGGCGGCCATGAATTTAGTGCGGTCGCTCACCAAGTCGGGTACCGCAGATCTGTATCGGCTAACGGAATGGAACCGGGAATTCGTGTCGCAGTCACCCGCTGGCGCCCGCTACGAGGCATTAGCACAAGAGATCGAACGCGGCCTGCGGTTCATGAATGCGTGCGGTGTGGCGGACGATAGCTTGCGTTCCGCAGATATTTTCGCATCCCACGAGGCGCTGCTTGTAGATTACGAACGTGCCATGCTGCGGCTGGCCAAGGATGAGAACGGTGAAACCAAGCTTTTATGACCTGTCCGCACATCAGCTGTGGATCGGGGAGCGCACCCGGGGTATTGACGACTTCCGTGAATTTCGCCGCGCTCATCGCCAATCCGATTGGCATTAAGATCGCCCAACGGTCACTCCTGAGGAGGCGGTGGCGTACGCGAGAAGCTGGATCCTGACCGGGTGCCGGGCCGGCTGACCATGGTGGCCCGCATGGGGCACGATAAGGTACGGCAGGTGTTGCCCGGCGTGGTTCGGGCGGTGGAAGATTCTGGGCACAAGGTGATTTGGCAGTCGGACCCGATGCACGGCAATACGTTCACCGCTTGAATGGCTATAAGACCCGCCATTTCGACAAGGTGATTGACGAGGTGCAGGGCTTTTTCGAGGTGCACCGCGCGTTGGGCACCCATCCGGGCGGCATCCACATCGAACTGACCGGCGAGAACGTAACGGAATGCTTGGGTGGCGCGGAGGACATCACGGATGTGGATCTGCCCGGCCGCTACGAGTCCGCGTGCGACCCGCGGCTCAATACGCAGCAGTCCCTGGAGCTGGCGTTCCTGGTTGCGGAAATGCTGCGCAACTAACCGTGAGCCGTGTTCTTATTCGCTTGTCGACGCCGTGAGGTAGGCGCGTAGCTCGCGTTCTTCCTCGTCGGTGAGGCCGCTGGTGCCCGGCTGGAAGGTGTGGGCTGCCGCCTGAAGGGTTTCTGCCAGGGGGCGGGTGGTGAGCCCATGGTTCTGCGCCGCAGTGCTGTCGAACACCATGGCAAATCGGAGGTTGGGGTCGGCAAGCCACAAGGGGAGGGATGTGGGCCCCTAACCATTGGTTAATGCCGGCAGCTAGCAGAACATCGGTGGAACCTCCCGGACGGGGATGGGGAGAGCTCATACACGTCGTTGAGCGTGTGGGCGGGGCCGACCGCGTTGAACACACCCACCACCTGGTGTTCCATGCAGTGGACGATCCAGGCAGCAAGATCGGCAACATCAATCATGGCCACCGGCATGCGGCGGTCGGGGACGAGCGCCTCCAGGCCGGTGGGGTGGGCAAACCGCCACGGATAGTAGCCGCTGCGGCCGGTGGGGTCGCCGGCGCCACCGATGAGGCCGGGCCGGATGATACAGGTGGTTTCCGGGGAAATTGTTGTTCGCACGCCACCTTGGCGGCCGGAAAATTGCCGGGCGTGTCCGCGCCCTCGGGGAAACCAGGGGGTGGTTTCATCCCGGCTGGGGTCGGACATGTCGGCGTGAGACGCTGGCGGAGGACACATACACCCACTGGTTGGTGCGAATATGGGTTACGGCGTCGGCGGCGAAGTCGCGGCTGGTGGTGACATCAACCACCGCATCCCAGGTGATGTTGGGAAGCGTGGCGTAGGCGTCGGGCTGGTTACGGTCGAGCGGGATGAAGGCACATCCTGGGGTGGGGTGTCAGTGCCGCGAGCCGCGCAGGTAACGTGATGGCCACGGCCTGTTGCGGTGCGGGCGATGGTGGAGCTGAGCCAGGCGGTGCCGCCCAGAATGAGGATATTCATGATGTCTACCATGCCAGGTGTAGGGCCCGGCCCGGGCGGATTTCGTGGTGTGCTGCTGTGGGCAGCGCGGCCCAATGATATTCATGGACCAGAAACTGCCGGTGGTTATGCTGCGACGGGGAGGAAGTTGGAAACCTGGTGCGTGTCGATGCGGCGGGCCGCCTGGCGCAGCACATCCGACACCGGTAGGTCGAGGGCGGTGCTGATGGATTCCACAATCTCCGATGATGGGTCCTGACGCCCCGCTCCACCTCGGAAAGGTATTGGGGCGACACATTCGCCCGGCGGGCCACATCGCTAATACGTTCGGATCGGTGGTGACGGGTGGTGCGGAACACCTCGCCAATGGCTTCCCGCATCAGTGGGCGATCACCGGGGGCGGCTGCGACGGCAATCATCAGTTGAGGGTCCGGAGCTCGACTCGGGTTTCGGGGATTCCTCGCTGAGGAATGAGGGGCTTTGGTAGATGACGCGGCTATTGCTGTTTGCCGACGATGGGGCCTTCACCTTAAAAGCCCGCGTCCTGCAGGATGGTTCGCGCCTCGGAGAGCCGCTTGCCAATCACATTGGGCACTTCAACCTTGTTGACCAGCTCGATGGTGACCGTGGTTTGGGAGCTGTCGATGAGGGTGCCGGCCTGCGGGTTGGTGATATACACGTCGTTTGCGGACTTGCCTACTGCGTCGGAGTCGCCGGAGCGGGTGACGGATTCCACTCGAATCCCGGCCTTGGCCAGTTGGTCGCGGGCCGCTTCTTCGCTCACGCCGGCGAGGTCGGGGATTTCGACCGCGGTGGATACGTAGAGGGTGATGTCGCTGCCGCGGGTTGCCTGGCTGCCGGCGTCGGGGTTGGTGCCAATGGCGTAATTCCCCTTCACCGAATCATCGAACTTGTTTTCGACTTTGACGTTGAAGCCTAGTTGTTGCAGTTGTTGTTTAGCCTCGTCCGCCTTGGTGTTGTGCACATTGGGCACATTGACCGGTGCGGGACCCTGGGAGAGATGGTAGGTGACGGTGCTGTTCACATTGACCATGGTGTGGGGGAGGGGTTACCGACGCGATTTGGCCTTGGGGCACGTTGTCGGAGTACACGGTTTCGCCTTCTTCCCCCACGAGTGACCGTTCCGAAAGCGCCTTATTGTAGTCGTCGGGGTTAGTGAGCCCGTCGAGACTGGGTACGGTGGGCTTGCCGAGGAAACCAAAAGGGTGACCGCATCACCCTTGACTGCTTTTTCCCCGGTGGTGGGGTCAGTGCCCGCCACCATGTCTATGGCCACATTATCGTCGTAGACCGTGGCCACCTTTTGATTCAAAACCCGCGGTTTTGAGTGTTTGGGTGGCGGTGGTTTTGGTCCATGCCGATGACCTGCGGCACCTCCCCGTAGCGGCCGGATCCGAACCACCAGGCGCCGATGGCGATCGCCAGGGTGAGCATGATGACTATGACCCACCAGGCGGCGAACATGGTGCGGCTACGGTTAGTGACCGCCGGTGGCAGCACGGACGACCTGGCCGGCTGCCGGGGCTGCGGCCGCGGCGCGGTGGCTGTCCCTGTTGCTGCGGCTGACTGGGGTCGGGCCACGGTGATTGTTGTGGCTGGCTGGGTTCGGCCCACGGTGATTGCCCCGGGGCGGGTTGCGGAGTTGCGCCTGGGGTTGGGCTCCCGGCTGCTGGTAGGGGTGGGGTCCGCAAATGGGTCGGCGGCAAACGGATCGAGGACGGAGGTTTCGTTGAGGATGGCAGTTTCCGCCGGCTTCACCGGTGTCGGCGGCGTGGGTGGGACGATGGCGGTTTTATCGTTGTCGGCGTCGTCAGCTTCGTCGGCCATGGGCTGTTCGGATCGGGGCAGATCCGTGGTGACCATGCCCGTGAGTTTTGAATCATCCATGTTGGCGGCCGCCCGGTGGGCCGCCGCGTTTTGGGGGACAGGCACCGTGAATGCGGGAAATTGCAGCTCGCTGGCGACATCGTTCAGTGCGGTGAGGAATTCGTCGGCGTTCTTGAACCGATCCTTGGGATCACGGGCGGTGGCGGTGGCCACCAACTCGTCCATGAGTTTGGGCACGCCGTCGATCCGGCTGCTGGGCTTGGGCACATCCGCATCCAGGCGGGCGTAGGCATGCTTGAGGGGCGTGTCACCGTTAAACGGGGTGGTACCGGTCAAGAGTTCGAATAGGACGATGCCGGCGGAGTACACGTCAGAGGCGGTGGTGATATCATCGCCCGACACCTGCTCCGGGGACAGGTAGGCGACAGTGCCCACAATCTGGTTTGACTTGCCCTGGGATGCGGATGCGGCCCGCACCAGGCCAAAATCGGAAAGCTTCACCTGGTGGTTGCCGTCGATCAAAAATATTATCCGGCTTTAAATCCCGGTGAACCATGCCAGCGTTATGCACCGCCGCCAACCCGGTGAGGACAGAACGCATGACCGCCGATGCAGCATAATCTGGCATGGCGCCGCGTTCGGCCAAGAGTTCCCGCAAGGTACCACCAGTAATGAGCTCCATAATGAGAAACACATGGTCCCCATCGGAATTAAAATCATACACCCCCACCAAATTGGGGTGGGATAGGTGCGCCATAGAGCGGGCTTCCCGCCGGAAGCGTTGGGCAAAAATCGGGTCGCCGGCATATTCTTCGTGCATGACCTTGGCTGCCACATTGCGTCCCAGCCTGGTATCAACGCAGCGGTAAACCGTAGACATGCCACCGCGAGCGATGGGTGCTTCGATGCGGTAGCGGCCTTCGAGGAGATCGCCCAAATTCAACTGCATGCGTTCTAGTATGGCTGAAATCTAAGCGTAGGGTAAAAAGCGACGTGTTCAAGATCTCTTGCTACATTAAGGACTGTGAGTAATCAATCGCCAGATGCGTCTATTTTGCCACCTGATACCCTACTTTTCACCCTAGCGGAGTTCGCCGACCAGTTGGGGGTAAAGACCACCCACGTCCGTGACCTGATTGGCGAGCGGAAGCTGATTTTGCGTCTACAAAAACGGGGTTCGGCACCCTGCCTGCCGCATTCCTCACCGACAAAGGGACCCTCAATAAGTTCGTTCCCGGTGTCATTGCCCTGCTTATCGACGGTGGTTACAGCGATGCCGAAATCTTCCGCTACCTGTTTACCGACGACCCTTCCCTCCCTGGCCAGCCCATTGCGGCCCTACACGGGCACCTGGCCCGGGAGGTGATGCGCCGCGCCCAGGCGATGGCCCTCTAGCCCTGGGCGTCGATAAGCTACCAGGGTGGTTTCGGCGAATAGCCAGCGGGAAGCCACCACCCGGACACCGCTAAAAATCCCCATCCACATGGGGTTATACAGCTGATGATTCCCCGAACCTGTGAATGCCAATGCCACCACGATCGACCCAATGATAAAGAACTGGTTAATCCGCCGTGAGCAATTCACCACCCCAACCAGTGGCAACACCGAAGCGTAATACCAGGGCAGGGTCACCGCATTGAAACTAAACACAATCAAATACGCCCACATTGCCCTCAGTGATCGGCTTGCGGTGAGAAACCACCAACAAAGCCACAAACCCCACGGCCATAATCACAAGCGATACGGCCCGCGCCACCACCATCACATCGTTGAACGGGAATTGGGGATTCCCAATCCGGCCGGCCTCCCCAATCACCCCCGACACCAGCGACGGGAACGACAGTGGATTCACCACCTTTGTGTTTCCCGCCAACGCCGCAATCCACTCCCAGGTGGTTCCCGACGCCCACGTGATGACCGCCAAAATCGCAACGGTTTCCACCGCACCCCCACACCGGCCAGCAGAAATGCCCGCACCCTCGCGCCCACCGATTCCCCGGCCCGGTTGACCACCAACCACACCACAAACGGCAAACACAACGCTGCCGACGCTTTTAACGCCATCGCCACCGCAATGAGCGCCACCCCGGCGAAAAACCCACCCAATACCGCCGGATACGTTGCCTGACGCACCACCAAATATAAACCAACGGTGACGAGCCCCACCATCATCGCCTCGTTATGCATGCCCCCACCAGGTGAAACACCATCACCGGGTTGGCCACCCCCAACCACAATGCAAACGCCGGATCCGCCCCCCAACCGCTGGGCAATCTTCGGCACAAACCACATGATCGCCACAAAACCCGCTACCGCCAGCGCCTTAAACGCATACACCCCGGCCGTCACATTATCGCCAAACACGGTGGTCACGGCCTCACCAAGCCACAAATGCAGCGGCCCATACGGGGTGGTGGTGTTCCGCCAATCGTGGAAACCTCAAACAAAATCTGATTTGGATTACTCGCCGGCCCCTGCGTGTAGGCATTCAACCCATCGCGCAGCAACGTGCCCCTGCATCAGGTAGAATCACATCCCGCGACATGATCGGCGCCGCCCCCCACCAGCGGGACGAGCCACATGCACAATGTGCGGCGAACATAGTCGGCGTCGACAACCTTGTCGATCACCAGCTTCCCCATCAACACCCAGGCCACCACGAACAGCACCGTGCCCAGCCACAGGTCACATTCGAAAACGCGGCACCATGGCCAAAACTCAAAAATCCAGGTTCGCCGCGGAAAGCAAACTATTGCGCTTCTGCAGCGACCCCCCACCAAACGACCCCAACAGAATCAGCAGCGAAGCCACAAGACCAAGCTTGCGCACCATGGGGGAAGTCAATGTGCTGACGAGGGCAATCATGGCTGATAGCTTACTAGGTTCGCCGCGCCGTGGCCTGCATTGCCAAGCCCCGCAACGCCTCCTCACTCCCATCCGGCAACCCCAGCCCTGCTATCCGCGCCAGCCCGCTCGCCGTCAGCTCCCCAATGAGCTTTTCGACGCGCTTCGCCGCCCCGGTCGCCGCAATGGCCGCCGTCAATTCGGCAATCTCACTGGGATCGGACACCCTGGCCCAGCCGCCCCCGGATATAGTCGGCGGTTGCCGCATCCGCCAACTGCAACGCCGTGGCGATCAACACCGTGCGTTTCCCCTCCCGCAAATCGTCACCGGCAGGCTTGCCAGTCACGCCGGGATCACCAAACACCCCCAACTGGTCGTCCCGCAGCTGAAACGCCACCCCAATATCCGTCCCATAGGCCCGCAGCGCCGCAATCGTCGCCGCATCCGCCCCCGCCAGAGTCGCCCTCCCAGGTGCAACGGCCGCTCAATCGTATACGCCGCCGTCTTAAACCGATTCACCACCTGGGCGGTAGCAATATCCTCATCACCCGAGGCCTCATGAATAATGTCGAGTAGCTGGCCCCAATCACTTCGGTGCGCATCCCCCGCCACGCCGGCTGCATCCGATCCAACGCCGCATGGCTGAGCCCCGCAGCCCGCACCATGTCATCCGCCCAGGCAAACGCTAAATCCCCCAGCAAAATAGCAACAGAACACCCAAAATGATCCGCATCACCATGCCACCGCCCCTCCTCGTGCCGCCGTTGCGCACTCGGTGCACCGTCGGATTCCCCGACAGTATCCGACGAATCAATAATGTCGTCATGAATCAACGCACGCCTGAATCAACTCCAAAGCACTTGCCGCCCGCAACACCGCTGCCGGATCCTCCCCGATTCTGCAGGCCCCCGCCGACCACAAATCCCGCCCACACATAGCACGGGCGGATGCGTTTCCGCCCGTGAGCACATAGTTCTCCAGCAATGTGACAGCTGACCCCACGGCATCACCCAACGGGGCAATGGCGGGACGCTGGGCGGCAAAAACTCCGCCAGGTGCGTGGTCACAATGCCGGGAACCTGGGCAAGATCCGGGGTTTTCGGTGTTTCGGTCATGGCGGCCCTTTCTACTGGGTGATCCGGGGGTAAACCGGTATCATTCTAAGCCGTGACACAGCAACCACTTCCCGAGCCGACTCCCGCCAGGGTACCAACGGTCGATTACCGACGTGATTTCCAGTCCCGCGCCGGGGCGGATTCCGTTCTCGGTGGAATTCATGCCGCCGAGAAACGATGAGGCAGAGACTCGGCTGCGGACCGCGGCGGAAACCTTCCATGATCTGGGGGTGGCGTTTGTGTCCGTCACCTATGGAGCGGGGGCAGCTCGGGATCGGACGATGCGGATCGCCCAAGACCTGGCCGGATGCCGCTCACCACCCTGGTGCATTTGACCCTGGTGGGGCACACCGAGGCCGAGCTGGTGGAGATTCTTTCCGACTATGCGTCATTAGGGTTTGTCGAATCTTTTGGCACTCGGGGCGATCCGCCGGGGGCGGACCCATTGAGAGTGGACGCCGGTGCCGGGCGGCTACCGCTACGCGGAAGAATTGATTTGGTTAACGAAACGCTTGGAGGCAACCAAGCATTTCCAGGTGGGAATTGCTGCATTCCCGGAAGGCCATCATCAGTCGGGTCATTGGCGGCGGATACCAAGTACACGTTGGCGAAGCTTCGGGCGGGGGCGGAGTTTTCGATCACCCAAATGTTCTTTGATGTGGACTATTACCTGCGGTTGCGGGACCGGCTGGCGGCGGCGGATGCGGAATTGGGGTCGCGGCCGATCATTCCGGGCATTATGCCGATCACCTCGCTGAAGTCGGTGCGGCGCCAATTACAGCTGTCGGGGGCGAAATTACCGGCCCGGTTGGAGGAACGGTTGGTGGCGGCCGCTGCGGGGACGAGGAGGCGAATCGGGACGAGATTCGCAAGGTTGGGATTGAGGAATCAACGCTCATGGCGGAGCGGCTCATCGCGGAGGGTGTGCCGGATCTGCACTTCATGACTATGAACTTCGCTCGGGCAACCCAGGAGGTGCTGCACAACCTGGGGATGGCGCCGGCGTGGGGCGGGAACACGGCCACGATGCGGTGCGGTAACCCGTGCGGTAAGCCTGCTGGGGGCTAGGGGGGCAGCTTCGCCATGATGGCAAAGGGGCGGGTGTCACCCCGGAAATAAAAACTGCCGGATGAGGTCGGTAAACCCCAGGGGCGATAGAGGTGAAAAAGCGTTATTATTTTCGGCAATCACCTCGGGGGTGGAAAGCAGGGCATAGGAGGCATTGGCGTTCTCTAACAGCATGGTGAGTAATTGGTGGCCTATGCCCTGGCCCTGGTAGGTGGGGGTGACGTGGATTTCGGTGACGGAAAAATAATCGTTGAGCATGAATAGCTGGTCGGTGGTGGCGCCACCGCGTTCGCGGAGGCCGCGGCGGACTTCTTGATCCCACCATTGTTCGCGGTGCCCATGGTAGCCGTAGGCGACTCCTAGGACGTGCGTGCCGTCGTGGGCGCAGACCGCCTGGAAGTTTTTTTCCTGGACGGCCTGACGCCACGCCTTAATGCGGGAATCGCGGATGACGGTGGTGTATCCCATGGCTTCGAGATAGATGTTGACCAAGAGGGGGGCGATACTGCTGAACTCTAGGGCGCTGAGCAGTTGAATCTTGATGGTCACAATCCTTATCGAACCATTTTTTGGGTGTATCCGAAAGTCACCATCCAAAACCAGCGTGTCGAAATCCCTATCCGAACGCTGCCCCCGATGATTACACCCGAACGGTGCAAGGGGATACCGCGACCTGATATGAAAATATGTTCTATATTTTCGGGGGTGATGTCCGGGGTGGGAATTATCCTGGGATGATCGCGGCAACTTTTGTCGTCGTAAAAGCAAAAATCTCCCAATAAGTGCAATAAAATGCCTGCTTTGAGCGTTGTAAATAAGTGAGGAAGGAGTGAAAATCATGAGCGTTGCACCATTCACCCAGCCGAGGAAGGGCGCGGAGTTTCTCCATAAGGCGCATCAGCTGTTAGCAACAGCGATAACCTACCGGAATCAGCAGCGCCATGACCTGGCGTTGGAATATGCTTACCAGGCGGGATTGCGTACCGCGGCTGCCCGAATTGCCGCAAGCCCGGTGGCACATCGGGTTCGGAAGCCCACCAGTGCGTGGGCCCAGTTACGCCTGGTAGGTGCCGATGCTGCGGGGTGGGCGGATGCCTTGGAGCAGTATTCCCGGCTGCGGTCGCGGGTGGGTAGTGGTATCGAGGCCACGGTGTCGGTGGAAACAGTCGATACTATGGTCGATTTAGTCAGCAAATTTCTAAACTCGGTAGAATTTGATAATGACGATACCCCCGCAGCTGCGTAGTCGTGTTATCCCTACCGGGAACTTTCCTAGTAGGGTAGGCGTTAATTATCACAGATAACTAACTTCGCCGCGCGCACTGCACGCATAGCGGTTTTCACTTCAATACAGGCTAATTAACATAGAACGCCAATGGGAGGAACAGTGGCACTTTCCGAACATGAGCAGCAAAATGCTCAAGGAAATCGAACAGTCCTTACTTTCGGAAGACCCGAAATTTGGTGCTGTAGTCACCGATGGTGATTTTGCCCAGTCAAAAGGGCACGGTGACGCTACGAGGGCATTGCCATCGTGGTTATTGGGTTGGTGCTGCTGGTTACTGGCGTGGCACTGTCCCAAATGTCCCTGTGGTGGTTGTCATTAAGCATCCTGGGATTTTTTTAGTGATGGTTGCCGGCGGCATGTGGATGCTGCGGGTGGTGGTAAGTCCACTTTCAATCTTAGTGACGGATATCATAGCTCCGCTGGACGGCGGCGACCACAGAAATCTGGGGGATTGGGGGATCGGATGGAGGATAATTTTCGCCGTCGTTTTGAAAACTAGCTATAATGTGACTTGACACAGACTTCTGGCCTCCGTATCGACCACAACTGACCACTGCGGAGGTCAGATTTTTTTATGCCACCAGAAAACTGAGAGATGAGTAAGTCATAGGGGAGAAGGTAGCGGTTTTGCTTAAGTGGTGGGGTGGGGTGCGAATGAAAACTGCTGGTAATGAATATAAATATGCAGATATAGAAGCGTTATCTATTCGTGATTTCCCGTGTGAGTGCGGTTGGTATCTCATGTGCTCATTGTGAATATCGTGTAAAAAATCTGGTTCAGACTTGCGGCGGAAAACGTCGATTCTTTATAAGTTTCTATGCTTCATGCATGCTACTTTTTCGACGAGGGTACTGCGCGATAAGCAGGTGAAATAGGGAAGGTATGCGGGAGTCATAGGAAATAATCCGGTTCGCAGAGAGCGGATGGGGGTAAAAATCAGCGGCGAAAACCCCGCTATTTGGGTGATATATGTTATGTCATCAATTATGTAATCACTATCAATAGCCGGCATTTGGGGGTGGATTGGCTGGAATGGTCGTGAACCATTGGTAGGTCATCCGAAATATTATCGAGAGTGCTATAAAATAGCGTCGGGAGAAACTCCAGGTGAAATGTTGAGAATATTGAAACTAGTTTATTGCTGATGCTTATGTTACAGAAGTTGTAAAAGTGACAGAAGTGGCTGAATTGCATTAAAGTTCGGCTTTTGTTACCACGGCGTGTTTATTTTTCGAAGCTATCAAACTTGCAGGTTACAGGCGTTTCTGGTGGTAAAATTTGAGATTGTTGTGACTTGAGGTGTTGAAAGTGGGGGATTGTGGGGTATTGTGGGGAGAAGTGAAGGGAATGTGGATATGTCACCGCACACCACGGAGGCACCACGGAACCGGAGCGACAGGAGTTGTTTATCTTGGGTCGTGTGGCTTTGAAAGTGTAGGAGCCTTCAAAGATGTTTCTTGGCACTTACACACCAAAGTTGGACGATAAGGGCCGTCTGACATTGCCAGCGAAATTCCGAGAGGAACTAGCAGGTGGGTTGATGGTCACTAAAGGTCAGGACCATTCCTTAGCGGTATACCCCAAAGAGGAATTTGTTCGGATTGCACGAAAAGCTGCTCAGCTACCGCGTAGCAACCCAGCAGCCCGGGCATTTATTCGAAACCTCACCGCCAGCGCAGATGAACAACGTCCAGACGGTCAAGGACGCATCACAATCACTCCAGACCACCGTAAATATGCCGGTCTGACAAAAGAGTGCGTGGTCATTGGCGCCATGGACTTCCTGGAAATATGGGATGCCGAAGCCTGGGCCCGCTACCAAGCGGACACAGAATCGGCATTCGCGGATGCTAGCGACGACTTTTTAGACGGCCTGCTGTAACCCCGGCACCAATCTAAAACGTTGCAAGCAGCACAGCATGGAGTGTGCGTAAGAACTCCACTTGAAGGGGCTTAACTTCTGGTGTACTTCCCCGATGTCAGAAGCGGCACTTTAGGTGGAGCTCTATGCACACTGCGGTTTCTGCGGTACAACTTCGGCACACCACGGCATACTGGGGGCTTTCATATGGAAAACACTAACAACCATGGTCACGTCCCCGTGCTGCGCGAACGAGTCACCGAACTCCTCGCCCCAGCCCTCTGCAACACCACCACAAACCCACCCATCATCCTCGACGCCACTTTAGGGCGCCGGTGGGCACAGCGAATACTTCCTCACCACATTCCCGCAGGTAAACATAATAGGACTCGACCGCGACACCACCGCACTGGCCCAAGCCGCCACCCGCCTGGCCGACTTCGGCGACCGGATCACCACACTCCACACGCGCTTCGACGATTTTCCCACAGCCATCCAAGCCGCCGCCGACGCCGGCAATGCAACATGCCAAGCTGCACTCACAGAAGGTATATCCGGGGCACTCTTCGACCTGGGTGTGTCATCAATGCAGCTTGACCAGGTGAACCGCGGTTTTGCCTATCGGGTTGATGCACCGCTCGACATGCGGATGAACAACTCCGAAGGCATTACCGCGGCGGAAATCCTCAATACCTACCCCCACGGCGACCTCACCCGCATCCTCAAAACCTACGGGGACGAACGATTCGCCAGCAAAATCGCCACCGCCATCATCCGTGAACGCGAACACGCCCCCTTCACCACCTCCGCGCGGCTCGTCGAACTGCTCTATAACACCATCCCGCCGCCACCCGACGCACCGGCGGCCACCCCGCCAAACGCACATTCCAGGCACTCCGAATCGAGGTCAACCAAGAACTCGCCGCCATCACCAATGTGCTACCCCGCATCGCCGACGCTCTCATCCCCGGTGGCCGGGCCGTCTTCATGGCCTACCAATCTTTAGAAGACAAAATCATTAAAAAAATACTTCGCCGAAATCACCACCTCCAAAACCCCCAGGGACTTCCCATGGAACTCCCCGAATACGCGGCCAAATTCCGGCTGGTTACCCGGGGCGCCGAAAAAGGCCACCCCGCAGAAATCGCCGACAATTCCCGAGCCGCCCCCGTCCGGGTTCGCGCAATTGAAAAACTTGCCACCAGCACCAACAGAAAGGAGACCTCAAAATGACAACCAATTACCGAATCCGTGACACCCGTATCCGCAGCGGCCGCCCCATCAATACCTACACCCCTACCGGCCGACCCGTTCGGCACGGTCGCTTACGCGTACCCAACAATCCCAAGACCACAGTCGAAACGACACTGCCCTCCTCGTCGAAGACCAGCCCAGCCGCACCGGCACATCAGGCCGGGCAATCCCCACCGTCCCTACCCAGGCGCCACCCCGACGGCGTATGCAGCGCAAAGCCGGATCCCAACAGGTGTTTTCCAACCGGGGCAAACGGATCGTGCGCCAACGCGTCGACCCGAGCCGTATCCGCTTCGTGCTAGCACTCACACTCCCTGCTCGGCGCCGGCGTGTTTATAGCCATGATGCTCTCGAAAAATATCGACCGAACAAAGTTTCGAGATGCAGGGAGTTGCAGCACCACGAATCCACCCTGCAAAACCAGGTGGAAACCCTCAACCGTGACCTGCAAAACGCCTCCGCCACCGCAGAGATCGCCCGCCAAGCCAAAGACCTGGGCATGGTGATCCCCGACCAGCCCAGCATTCTGGCAAAAATGAATCGGGCGACATACACGAGCAACGCGCGCCAGGCACCGTGACGCGTCCTATAGTTGATGTCAATGGTCAGCAAGTTCGGCCACAGGTGGCATCCAGTGATCCCAAGGCCACAAACGAAGTCTCCCAACGGCTGAATGAGGCTCCCCGGATTACACCCCGGACCTCCAATGTTGCACCATACATTTCTAATCGAAATTAATTTCGAACGGTAGAACCGTATCTGTCAACATTCCACAATATTCCAAGGTGTCATTTGTGAATCAGTCGAACTCACGCGCGTCTCGCATGCGTCGAAAAGCTAGCAGTAACACGCAATTCCACAACGATACCGCGGACCCGAAGAATGGGCTCAACCGGATAGCCGACAAACCCGCAACCGGACCTGCCGGCGGATCCACCACCGGGCCAGGCGGCGGACAACGCCGAATCATGCTCGGCCGGCTACGAATCCTCAGCGCCGGCGTATTCCTGCTCTGCCTCATGGTCATTGCCCGCATGGCCTGGGTACAACTCGTGTGGGGGCCCGACCTCAGCAGCCTGGCGGCGGAACAACGCACCCGCATCTACACCGACCCGGCGCGTCGGGGGGCGATCACCGACCGCTCCGGCCAACAGCTGGCCTACACCATGCAGGCCAGATCACTGACTGTGTCACCGAATGTGCTGCGGCGCGAATTGCCGTACGTGGCGAAACAGCAGCTGGCGTCGGACGAGAATTATGTTCAAGGGTCCGAAGAAACCCGCAACCAAATGGTTGAGGCGAAGGTTGCGGACATCATGACGGAGTATTCGGAAGAAATCCCTAAGATTATTGAGAAGGCCCGGACGGAAAAACAGGCCGCTAAGGCTGCGAAAGCCGTGACGGGCAGCACGAAGGGGCTCAAGGATGCGGCCAAGAAGAGTGAGGTGAAGCCGGAAGATATTGTGGCGAAGCTGAAGGCCGATTCGAGATTATGAAGTGTTGGTGCGCAACGTTGACCCGGATGTGGCAGCCGGTATTTCGGAGAAAATACTATGGTATTGCCGCGGATTTGCAGGATGTGCGCCAGTATCCCAATGGGGCGGTGGCGTCGAATGTGATCGGCAAGATCAGCCAGGATGGGCAGGGCCAGTTTGGGTTTGAGTCGGCGAACGATTCGTTGCTGTCGGGGATTAATGGCCGGAAGTCGATCGAGGTGTCGACCGATGGGCAGGCGATCCCGGGCACCGTGACGGACGATGTGCCGGCGACGAATGGGGCGAATGTGACCCTCACCCTGGATTTGGATCTGCAAACATATGTGCAGCAGCAGTTGGAGCAGGCGAAGGCGAATTCGGGGGCGAAGAGCGCGTCGGCGGTGGTGCTGGATGCGAAGACGGCGCAGGTGATGGCCATGGCGACCAGTGATTCGATTGATCCGATGGGGGATATTAAAAAGCAGCTGGAGCAGGGGAAAGAGTTTGGTAATAGCACGATTTCGGCACCGTTTGAGCCGGGGTCGGTGGCGAAGATCATTACGGCGGCGGGCGCGATTGAAAACAGGGGTGACCAGCCCGGACGAGGTGCACACGGTGCCGGGCAGTATCGACATGGCGGGGGTGAATGTGAAGGATGCGTGGGATCACGGTCCGGCGCAGTACACCACGACGAGGGATTTTTTTGGTAAGTCCTCCAATGTGGGGACGCTCATGCTGGCGGAGAAGCTGGGGAGGACAAGTTCGACCAGCTCTTGACTGGTTTTTGGGGTGGGTCGGGCCACGGGGATCGAGCTGCCGAGCGAGTCGGAGGGGCTGTTGCCGCAGCGGGCGCAGTGGTCCGGGGGCACGTTTGCAGAATCTGCCGATTGGGCAGGGGCATGAGTGTGACATTGTTGCAGATGGCGGGGATCTATCAGGCTATAGCGAATGGGGTGAGCGGATTGCGCCGCGGATTATTTCCGAGGTGCGGGATGGTCATGGTGCGGTGGTGGCCCAGCCGGAGCCGGAGCGCACCCGGGTGGTGAGTGAGGAGACGGCCCGGACGGTGGTGAATATGTTCCGGGCGGTCACCCAGTCGGATTCGAGTGGGTTGCAGCAGGGTACCGGGTCGCAGGCGGCGGTGAAGGGGTACCAGATTGCAGGGAAGACCGGCACGGCGCAGCAGGTGGATGCGGCGACGGGGGCATATTCCCATTCGAAATATTGGATCACGTTTGCGGGTATTGCGCCGGCGGATGATCCCCGGTTTGTGGTGGCGTTGATGTTGGATAATCCCCAACGGGGGGTACATGGTGAGGGGGGCCAGTCGGCGGCGCCGCTGTTTCATGATATTGCGTCGTGGCTGTTGAATCGGGATAATGTGCCGCCGTCGCCGCCGATGGAGGGCCAGTTGGTGCTGCAGATGCAGTAGCGGCGGAGTGGTGATTCGGTCATGGGGTGTGATGTCCGGGTTACCCTCGATCGGTTACCCCTCACCACGAATGGTGGTCACAGGTGTACTAACTTCATAGGTGGCTATTTATGCTTTTCAGAAGAAGGCATAGATGAGGTTTTTATAGAGGTTGAAGGAGCTTGATTTACGATTATGGCTGTTACGGTTTTGGATGTGGCGCAGCTTATAGGTGCGCGGATGCAGGGCGGTACGGCGGAACAGGCTCAGGTGCCGATTACTGAGGTGGGGTTGAATTCCGCCGAGTTGCCGGCGGGGGCGTTGTTTGCGGCGGTGCCGGGCACGCGGGTGCATGGGGCGCGGTTTGCCGCGGATACTGCGGCGGCGGCGATTCTCACGGATGAGGCCGGGTGGGGGCTGTTGTCGGCAGCGGGGGAGACCCGTCCGGTGTTGGTGGTTGATGATGTGCGGTCGGTGTTGGGGGTTGCGGCCGCGGCCGTCTATGGGGACCCGTCGTCGCAGCTCACGGTGATTGGGATTACCGGCACGTCGGGGAAGACTACCACGAGTTACATGTTGGAGGCCGGGTTGTTGGAGGCCGGCTATCGGGTGGGAGCTGATCGGTACGACCGGCACGCAGATTAATGGTCGCCCGGTGCCGACGTCGCTCACCACGCCGGAGGCGCCCACGTTGCAGGCGTTGTTTGTGCAAATGCTGGCGGAGGGGGTGACGCATGTGGTGATGGAGGTGTCGTCGCATGCGTTGATGCTGGGTCGGGTGTTGGGCGTGAAGTTTGATGTTGCCGGGTTTACGAACCTGTCGCAGGATCATCTGGATTTTTCACGCCACCATGGCGGAGTATTTTGAGGCCAAAGGCGCTGTTTTTCCGCCCCGGGTCGCCGACGCAGGGCCGCCCGGGCGGTGGTGTGTGTTGATGACGAATGGGGGAGAAAATGGCAAGTGTGTTCGGTTCGGGGTACGTACTTTGGCGACCCGCGGCCGGGCGGGGGACTATACGGTGTCGGCGGTACAGACCGTAGAGCAGGGGCGGGCAGGAGTTCCGGCTTGCGGCGCCGTCGGGGGCGGTGGTGGCTGCGACCGTGCCGTTGCCGGGCAGGTTTAATGTGGCGAATGCCGCGTTGGCGTTAGCGTTGGCGGACACCGTGGGGTGGACGTGACCGCTTTGCTGCCGGGGCTGGCGGGCGTGGGGGTGCCAGGCGGATGGAGGTGGTCGACTGCGGTCAGGATTTCTTGGCGGCGGTGGATTACGCCCATAAGCCGGCGGCCATTAAGGCGGTGTTGGCAACCGTGCGGGGGCCAGATCACAGGCCGGATTGGCCTGGTGGTGAGGCCGGTGGGGACCGGGATCATTCCAAACGGCCGATCATGGGCGCCGAGGCTGCGGCGGGGGCGGACTATGTGGTGGTGACGGACGATAATCCCCGCAACGAGGATCCGGCGGCGATTCGCGCCCAGGTGTTGGCGGGCACCGCAGCCGGGTCCGCCGAGGTGGTAGAGATCGGCGATCGGCGTGCGGCAATCCGCCAGGTGGTGGCGTGGGCCAAGCCGGGTGATGCGGTGATTATTGCCGGCAAGGGTCATGAGGTGGGGCAGCTTATCGACGGCGTAACGCACCACTTCGACGACCGGGAAGAATTACGCGCCGCACTGGAAGGAAGGGACCAATGATAACGCTGAGGTTGGATGAGATCGCCGCCATTGTGGGCGGCCGGCTTGCCGACGCCACGGGCGCGGAGGTGATTACCGGAAACGTGGAGTTTGATTCCCGGAAGGTCGCGTCCGGGGACTTGTTTGTCGCCCTGTCCGGGGTGAAGGTTGATGGCCACGACTATGCGGCCACCGCCATGGATCAGGGGGCGGCCGGCGTGCTGGCCGCCCGCCCGGTGGGAGGGTGCCAGCCGTGATTGTGCCGCCCGCAACCGAGGTGGATCATCATTCCTATGCCACCGAGCATGATACCGATGGTTCGGTTGCCGCCGTGTTGGAGGGCATGGCGAAGCTGGCACGGTACGTCGTCGACAAGCTGAGTGCGCGGGGGCTGACCGTCATTGGGATCACCGGTTCCGCCGGGAAAACTTCCACCAAGGACATTGTGCACACCATATTGGAGCTTGCCGGCGACACCGTGGCGCCGCCCGGGTCGTTCAATAACGAGATCGGGCACCCGTATACCGCGTTGCGTTGACCGAAGCCACCAAGTATTTGGTGTCGGAAATGTCCGCCCGCAGTATCGGTAATATTGCGCACCTGGCGGCCATCGCCCCACCACACATTGGCGTGGTCCTTAATGTGGGGACCGCACACATGGGCGAATTCGGTTCTAGGGATAATATTGCCCGGGCTGAGGGAACTCGTTGAGGCCCTGCCAGCAGACGGTATTGCTGTGCTCAACGCCGACGATGATTATGTTGCCGCCATGGCGGATCGCACGTCGGCCACTGTGTGGAGTTTCAGCACGCTTCACAAGCCGGTTCGGGTGGCCGCGACCGATATTCGGCTGGATAATCTTTCGCGGCCTACCTTCACTCTCATCGGCACCGACAGTCAAAAAGTCACCCACACCGCTCAGGTCACCTTGCAAATCTTCGGCGAACACCAGGTGGCCAATGCCCTCGCGGCCGCGACGGCGGCTCTGGCGGCGGGGGTGGATTTCGCTACCGTCGCCCAGGGGTTGCGCGCCCACACCGTCCGGTCCGCGCACCGCATGGATGTGCATCACGCCGGCAACGACGTGATCGTTATTGACGACGCCTACAACGCCAACCCTGAATCCATGCGGGCAGGTTTGCGGGCATTGGCGCTGGCAGCGGCGAAAAACGGCCCTGATGCCCGGTCGATTGCGGTTCTAGGGCCTATGGCGGAATTGGGGCAGGACGCCACCGCGGACCACGTCGAGTTGATGCGCACGGTTGCGGAGCAGGGGATCGATGTGGTGGTGGTGGTTGGCACTGACGAGAACGCCCGTGCCATGATTAATGCCGCAGCGGCTATGGGATTGCGCGCAATCCCCACCGCCGACACCACCCAGGCGGCAACGGAAGTGCTCAAGGTATTAGGTCGTGGGGATGTGATTCTCGTGAAAGCATCCAACGCATACCGGCTGTGGCAGGTTGCCGAGGCAGTGGTGGCACAGAATGGAAAGCAGGAGAACTAAACAATGACCCAGATGATAATAGCCGGGGCCATTGGGTTACTAGTGTCTATCTTTATTACTCCGTGGCTGATTAGGAAATTCAGCGCGGTAGGGATAGGCCAGGAAATCCGAGAAGAAGGCCCTAAGTCACACCTTCGGAAACGCGGAACCCCCACCATGGGCGGTATCGCCATCCTCATTGGTATTACCGTCGCCTATGTGACGGTAGACGTGTATGGGGAAATCGCCAACGTGGGCGGGTTTACCGTGTCTGGGCTGTTAGTGCTGGGGCTCACCCTCTCATTGGGTGGCCTTGGCTTTGCCGACGACTACATCAAACTGGTCAAACACCGGAATCTGGGTTTGAATAAAAAGCCAAGCTCATCGGCCAATTCGTCATCGCACTGGCGTTCGGGATTATGATTCGGTTGTTTCCCAACGAAGTGGGGCTCACCCCTGGGTCCACCCACCTGAGCTTCCTGCGGGATTTAGACACCGTGGACCTGGCGTTCGGCGGTGGAATCTTCGGCATGGTGTTTTTCTTGCTCTTCATGTACCTGCTCATCTCTGCGTGGAGTAACGCGGTCAACCTGACCGACGGCCTCGACGGGCTCGCCTCCGGGGCCACCGCCTTCGTCATGGGCGCCTACGCGGCACTGACGTTTTAGCAGTTCCGTAACTCTTGCGCCGGCACCCCCCCAGCCGGGATGTTACAACGTTCGGGACCCCCTGGACCTGGCCGTATTGGCTGCCGCCGGCTTGGGCGCCTGCATTGGCTTCCTCTGGTGGAATGCGGCACCTGCAAAAATCTTCATGGGCGACACCGGCTCCCTGGCTCTCGGCGGCCTGGTGGCTGGCCTGTCCGTGGCATCCCGTACTGAACTGCTCATGGTGATCGTGGGCGCCCTCTTCGTGGTCGAAGCCCTCTCTGTCGTGATCCAGGTGATAGGCTTCCGCACCCGAGGGATCGAATCTTCCGCATGGCTCCCATTCCACCACCACTTCGAAAAACGGTGGCTGGGCGGAAACCACGGTGGTGGTGCGGTTCTGGCTGATCGCAGCCATGGCATCCCTGGCGGGGGCGGCCATGTTCTACGGTGAATGGTTGAACCTGGGAGGCATCAAACCATGACCTCTACTCTGAACAAAACCCCCAACCTCCCCGAAATCCTTTCCGGCACCGTCCTCGTGACCGGGGCCGGTATTTCCGGGGTGGGTATCGCCCGCCTCCTGGCCGACCTCAACGTGGATGTGCTCATCGCCGACGCCAACGAAACCGCCCGTGACCGGGCTATGGAGGTCGCCGACGTGGCCGGCATCCACCCCGACCAGGCCCTGGCGGAACTCTCCCGATTCAGCTGCGTGGTCACCTCACCCGGGTGGCGGCCCGACACACCCTTGTTGCGGGCGGCCCAGGCGGTCGGCCTGGAAGTGCTCGGCGACGTGGAACTCTGCTACCGGTTGGATCGGGCCTCGGTGTTCGGGCCGCCCCGCACCTGGATGGTTGTCACTGGCACCAATGGGAAAACCACCACCACCTCCATGCTGGCCAGCATCATGCAGCACGCTGGCTACCAGGCGGAGGCGGTCGGCAACATCGGGGTGAGCGTGGCCGAGGCTGTCTCCGCCCCCAACGCATCGACGTGCTGGTGGCGGAGCTCTCCAGCTTCCAACTCACTGGTCCAGCCAACTGGTGCCCTGACGTGGGCGTGCTCCTCAACCTGGCGGAAGACCACATCGACTGGCACGGGTCCATGGCGGCATACGCTGCGGCGAAAGCAAAAAGTGTTAGCCGCGCCGCTAGCCATCGCCGGGCTTGACGACGCCCTGGTGCAGCAATACGTCACCACCCCTGGTCATGGGCTTCACCATGCACCCCCACAGGTGGGGCAGGTCAGGGGTGACCAACGGCACGATCGTGGACAATCTTCACGGCACCCCCGGAATATTGTGCCCGTGGCCGGCCTGGAACCGCCCGGCCCGGCCGGCATCTACGACGCCCTGGCCGCCACCGCCGCCGCGGTGGCCCTGGTGCCGGACCTGCAACCATCAGTCATCGCCCAGGCGCTGCAATCCTTCAAGGTGGCCGGCCACCGGGGACAACAAGTGGCCGAAGCCCGGGGCATCGTCGCTATCGACAACTCCAAAGCCACCAACCCGCACGCGGCCGACTCCGCCCTGGCCGGGCACGATAGCGTGATCTGGGTGGCCGGCGGCCAACTCAAAGGCGCCGAGGTGGATGACCTGATCGCCCGCCATGCGCACCGGCTGAAGGCGGTTGCGCTCATGGGAGTGGACCGAAATATCATTCGGGAAAGCGTCGAAAAGCATGCGCCGGGTGTGCCCATCTTTGTTACCGACGACACCGACCCGCAATCGGCCATGGACGCGGTGTGCGCATGGGCCGTCACCCAAGCCAGCAGTGGCGACGCCATCGTGCTCGCCCCTGCGGCGGCATCGCTCGACATGTACACCGGCATGGGGCAGCGGGGCGTGCTCTTTGCGGAATCGGTTTCTGCCCACTTAGGTGGTGTCGCACCGAAATAATCGCAGTTTTCTGTCTACTGTGGAACTGATTAAACCTTAACTTTATGGTGAAGGATGCGCGACGAGTGCCGCACATCCTTCACATCATAAACACCAGTAACAGTAGAACGGACGTGACCCAGCATGACCGCGGCAAACGCAACACCGGAATCCCACACGGTAGCTTCCCAGTCAGTATGGGAAAACCTCAAACAACGACGACAAGACACCTTCCGCAGGCCCTACTTCGACTACCTCAACGTCATGCTGGTCGTCGCGCTCCTCGCCGCCATCGGCATCGTCATGGTCACCTCCGCATCCATGACCACCTCCGTTGTCGACAACAACGGCAAAGCCTGGCATGTTGCAGGGAACCAATTACTCTACGTCCTCGGCGGCATCACCGTCATGTGGCTCGCCATGCGACTTCCCATCAATACCCTACGACGCCTCTCTAGCATCCTCCTCTGGGGCACCATCCTCCTCCTCATCCTCGTCCTCATCCCCGGCATCGGCACCGGACTTGCCGAAAAAGGCTCCCAATCCTGGATCTCCCTCAGCTCCTTCCGGCTCCAACCCTCCGAAATCGCCCGCGTCGCCATCGCCCTCTGGGGTGCCAACATCCTCGCCGGCCATAAACCCCGCTTCAACAGCATCAACGCCCCCTTCGTGAAATTCCTCGCCGTTGCCGGCACCATGTTCACGCTCATCCTCGCCGAACGCGATCTCGGCATGGCCATGACCTTCCTTCTCGTCGTCGTCGCCCTCCTCTTCTTCGCCGGCATCAACATGCGCTACATAGCCGGCCTCGGCGTCTTCGTCGCCGTCGGATTCACCATCGTTTTTCTCGCCGGTGGCCTCCGCGGCAAACGCTTCGACACCTTCATCAGCGCCCTCTTCGGCAACTTCGCCGACACCAAATCCTCCGCCTTCCAGTCCTACCAAGGATTCCTCTCCCTCGCCGACGGCTCCCTCACCGGGGTAGGACTCGGCCAATCCCGCGCCAAATGGTTCTACCTCCCCGAAGCCAAAAACGACTTCATCTTCGCCATCATCGGCGAAGAAATGGGACTCATGGGCGGCGCCCTCGTCATCTGCCTGTTCAGCTGGCTCGCCCTACATCGGATTCCGCATCGCCGCCCGCTCCGCCCACCAATTCCTCGCCCTCACTGCCGCCACCCTCACTGCCGGTGTCGTCGCCCAGGCCTTCATCAACATGGGCTACGTCGTCGGCCTCCTCCCAGTCACCGGCATCAACCTCCCCATGATCTCCGCCGGCGGCTTTCCAGCGCCGTCATCACCCTCGGTGCCATGGGCATACTCGCCAACTGCGCCCGCCACGAACCCGACACCATAGCCGCCATGGCAAACTTCGGAAAACCCGCCTTCGACCGGGTACTCTTCCTCCCCGAACCCACCCTCAACGGACTCGACCGATACCCGGCCGGCCGGCGCGCGGCGACCGCCGCACCCCACAAACCAGCCTCGACACCCGCACCACCCGCGACAACCCCAACCCCACGGTGCAGCACCCCAGCGGCCCCAAAACGGGGAGAGCCGTGGCCAGGGTGCCGCACGAAGCCGCACCGCATCCGCCCCTACCCCCAAAAAAACTGGCTTCTTCCCCGGTCGCAGCCGTACCTCCCAACCCGTCCGCCGGCCGCTCCCCTGCCCGCACCACCGCCCGGGATACCAGCCGGGATCCCAACCCCGCCAACCGTGAGGTCAGCCGCGAAGTCACCCGCACCACCGGCCGCCGCACCAGTCCCAACAACAAGCCTCGGACCAGCCCGAACCCGCACATCCTACGAACGCCACGACCCCGCTCCGGCCGCTACCGCACCACCGGCCGTCGCTAAGCCACCACACCAACCCAACCACCACCGTTCACCCCTCATCCTCCCCGTTGCCAACCCACGAAAACCCAATACCCAGCCCACGACATGGTACTTTTGTCACTGAATCTCACAGCAGAAAACCTAAAAAGAATTAATCCAAGCACCAACGCCAGATCAATTTCAAATTAGTACGATTGAAGTACCGTTTAAGGGAATCTAGGGAAAGAAATGACAGAATCACACGACAGCGATAATCCCACCACACAAAACCCAGCCACAAGGCCCTCAACGTCATCGTGGCCGGCGGCGGCACGGCCGGCCACGTGGAACCCGCACTAGCTGTAGCAACTGTCCTCAAGGAACGCGGCGCCAACGTCATCGCCATCGGCACCAACCGGGGCCTAGAAACCCGACTCGTGCCCGCCCGCGGCTTCGACCTGAAAACTCATCGAACCCGTCCCCATCCCCCGCAAACCCAGCATCGAACTCTTGAAGTCCCCTTCAAACTCGTAAAATCAATCGCCCAAACCCGAAAAAAATCCTCAAAAACACAAGGCAGACGTCCTCATCGGCTTCGGCGGCTACGTCACCGCCCCCGGCCACATTGCCGCCAAACTCGCCGGCATCCCCTTCATCGTCCACGAAGCCAACGCTCGCGCCGGGCTGGCCAACAAGTTGGGCGTGAAGCTGGGTGACCTGGGGTTGAACGCGGTCCCCAGGTTCGGGCATGGGCGGCCAGGTTGTGGGCATTCCAGTGCGGGCGGAAATGAGCACGCGGGCCAGGGCGGCTGAAACCCGGGCGCCGGCCTGAAAGCCTGGGGGTTGAGCCCCGATCGGCGCACGGTGTTTATCACCGGCGGGTCGCAGGGGGCGGCGTCGCTGAATTCGGCGGTGAAAAACGCCCTGGACGAGCTGTGTGACGCCGGCTACCAGGTGCTGCACGCCTATGGGTGCCAGAACGCCCCGCCCGCCCCGAGGGAGCACTACGTGAGCGTCCCCTACATCGAGGACATGGCCATGGCCTACTCGGTGGCGGACGTGATCGTGTGCCGGTCCGGGGCCATGACCGTCGCCGAGGTGACCGCCGCCGGGGTGCCTGCCGTCTATGTGCCGCTGCCGCACGGCAATGGGGAGCAGGGGCTGAATGCCCAGGAGGTGGTGCGTAACGGTGCTGCCCAACTCATCCAGGATTCGGACATCGAGGCACGGTTCAGCCACATCGTGACTAGTCTGCTGGCGGACCCGGACACGCTGGCAACGATGCGGGCGGCGGCCCTGAAGTCGAATGTGGCAACCGCCGCCGAGGTCATTGCGGATATTGCCGAGAAAACGGCCCGGCGCGACTAAGCTTTACGACGACCTACAGCGCGGATCTCGCGCACGCCCAAGGGGATCCGAAAATTTATTCGAAAGGTAAAGTGTGAGCCATGTCTGATATTGATTTGTCCCGAGTCCACCTCATTGGCATTGGCGGGGCCGGCATGTCCGGTGTGGCCCGTATCCTCCTCTCCCGTGGAAAGGTGGTGTCTGGCTCCGACGTGAAAGAATCCCGCCCCGTGCTGGCCTTGCAGTCCATGGGGGCGCACGTGGCGGTGGGGCATAAGGCCGAAAACCTGACCCTGAGCGGGCAATTGCCGACGGTGGTGGTTACTTCGTTTGCGGCGATCCCGCAGGACAACCCCGAGCTGGTGGCGGCGCGGGAACAGAACATTCCGGTCATTCGCCGCTCCGACCTGCTTGGTGAGCTCATGACAGGCTCCACCCAGGTGCTTATCGCCGGCACGCACGGGAAAACCTCCACCACCTCCATGGCGGTGGTGGCCATGCAGCTGCTGGTATGGACCCCAGCTTTGCCATCGGTGGGCAGTTAAACAAGGCGGGCACGAACGCGCACCAGGGCAGCGGCCACTGCTTTGTTGCCGAGGCCGACGAGTCGGATGCTTCCCTGCTGCGGTATAGCCCGGACATTGCGGTGGTGACCAATATTGAGCCGGACCACCTGGATTTCTTTCACACCCCGGAGGCGTATTTCCAGGTTTTTGACGATTTCGCTTCCCGGTTGACCGATACCGGCGTGTTGGTGGTTTGTCTCGATGATGAGCATGCCGCGGCGTTGGGGGAGCGGCAGAAGACGAAGGTGACCGTGCGCGGCTATGGTAGCGCGGCCGCCGCCGAGCGCCACCCGGATATCGCCTACACGGTGGTGGAATCCGTGGCGGTGGCGGACCAGGTTTCGCACGCCCACATGCGGGTGGGGGAACGTGAGGTCGAGGTGGCCATGCAGATTCCGGGCACGCACATGGTGCTGAACGCGGCGGCCGCACTCACCGCCGGGGTGTTGGCCGGCGGGGATGTGGCCGCCCTGGCCCAGGGGATTTCCGAGTTTTCCGGGGTGCGCCGCCGGTTCGAATTCCACGGTGCTGTCGCCGGCGGGGATTATCGGGGCGTGGAGGTGTACGACGATTACGCCCACCATCCGACCGAGGTGCGGGCGGTGCTGACCGCGGCCCGGGAGAAGCTGGCGGCCCGGGGATCGGGGCAGGTGATTGTGGTGTTTCAGCCGCACATGTATTCCCGCACGCAGGAGTTTGCGGCCGAGTTCGCCGAAGCGTTGTCGCTGGCGGACGCCGCGGTGGTGTTGGACATTTATGGTGCCCGGGAGCAGCCGCACGACGGTATTACCTCGCAGTTGATTATTGACCGCATGACCAATAAGGTGGTGCACCAACCGAATTTCTCGCTGGTGCCGCAAACGGTGGCTGAGCTAGCCCACCCCGGTGACATGGTCATTACGATGGGGGCGGGGATGTGACGGTGCTTGCCGACGAGATCTTGTTCCAGCTCCGTACGGATGACTAAATGAAAAACTCTTGATTGCAATAGCACTAGTGGTGGTGACCGGGATTGTTGCCGCCTGCCTGTGGTTTTTCCCGATTTTTGAAGGTCGGTAACGTGGTGATAAGCCAGCGGGACCAGACCTCGGAGGCGGATATTGCCGCCATCACCGATGGGCTGCAGGGGCAGAACATTCTCCGGGTTGACACCACTGCTGTTGCATCAGCGCTCTCGGCCTTGCCGTGGGTGGCGGAGGCCCGGGTGGCGAAGAAATTCCCCGACACCATTGATGTGTCCCTGGTGGAGCACCGGGCGGTATTGGTGGCTGAGCGGGAGGATGGCGATCATCTCATTGATGCTAACGGTAAGGTGTTTGTGGTTGCCCACAGGTTGGATTACACGGTGTCGATCACGAATACCAAGGGGATAATCAGGAGACATTTCAGGCGGCCGCGAGCATTATTGCGTCGATAGCCGAGTCGGAGCGCGGAAAAATCACCGAGATCAAGGCTGTCACACCGTATTCTTTTGACATTATTGCTGGTGATAAGACGATTGTGTGGGGGCGGCAGAGAATAACGGGGAGAAGGCCCGGGCGTTTTCGGTGGCGTTACAGCGGTCGGAGTCAACGATTGATATCACGGGTGCGCCAACGATTTCGGTGCAGGAGTAAAAATTTTTAAAAAAATTTTTATCACAATCACCGAATCCAGAGCGTGAGGATGCGCATACCCCGGTGACGGTTTTTTCTTGGGGTATGTGTGAAAAAAATCCGTGAATGAGAATGGGGATTAGTAGGGTTATCCAGTGAGTTTTCTGTGATTTTTCCGCCGCTGCTTTGTTACTTATGTGCTTCTTCCATGGGTGGGGCTGAGGGGATAATTTGCCGGTAAAACCGCATGTCAAAAGTCTAACCCTCTAGTTGAAGGTGGAGACACGCCGCTGCAAATGTCCATGATTCTTGATCCAAATTCAGTCAATATGTAGTAGCAGAAACCGCACAGGTTGGCGGGTAGTGGTGGCCGTAATCTTTACCCATCACGACGTGGTAAAAAGTGTCGGTCAATTCCCTTAACGGAAATCTAGACGGAAAGATGAGTCGTATTTATGAACGCCCAGGATAACTTCCTCGCCGTACTTAAAGTTGTCGGTGTTGGCGGTGGTGGCGTCAACGCGGTGAACCGCATGATTGAAGAGGGCTTGAAAGGCGTCGAGTTCATTGCCGTGAACACCGATTCGCAAGCTCTCATGTTCTCCGACGCTGACGTCAAACTCGATATTGGTCGGAGGCCACTCGTGGCCTCGGCGCGGTGCCAACCCCGAGGTGGGTCGGCAGTCTGCGGAGGACCACAAAAGCGAAATAGAAGAAACCCTCAAGGGTGCCGACATGGTGTTCGTCACCGCTGGTGAGGGCGGTGGTACCGGCACCGGTGCCGCCCCCGTGGTGGCATCCATCGCCAAGAAGATGGGTGCGCTCACCGTGGGCGTCGTCACGCGGCCGTTTAATTTTGAGGGGAAGAAGCGCACCAGGCAGGCGCTGCAGGGCATCGAGGCCTTGCGGGAGGTGTGCGACACGCTCATCGTCATCCCCAACGATCGGCTGTTGCAGCTTGATTCGTCCAACCTCACCATGATGGAGGCCTTCCGGGCCGCGGACCAGGTGCTGCACAATGGTGTGCAGGGCATCACGGACCTGATTACTATACCTGGTCTCATCAACGTGGACTTCGCCGACGTGCGTTCTGTCATGGCGGATGCTGGTTCCGCGCTTATGGGTGTGGGCTCGGCCCGGGGCGACAATCGGGTGATGAATGCCGCTGAACAGGCCATTAATTCGCCGCTGTTGGAATCCACCATGGAGGGCGCCCAGGGTGTGCTGCGTCCATTGCTGGCGGCTCCGACCTGGGCCTGCAGGGAAGTGCATGAGGCAGCTACGATGGTGCAGGAGAAGGCAGATGCTGACGTCAACCTGATTTTCGGCACCATTTTTGACGATAATCTCGGCGATGAGGTGCGGGTGACTGTGATCGCCACCGGTTTCGAGGGCCTGAACGAAAACCCGAATACCACCACCGTCAATCGGGAGTCGGCGGAGCCGTCTGCCAAAAGCCACAGTGTCGTCCCCTGCTGAACCTGTGACCCCCGCCCCGGCAACTACCGCAACCGCTACCCCCGCGCCGGAACCCACCTCCCTGTTTGGGCAGAAGGATCGGAATGCGGAGTATTCGGTCCGTGAGTCCGCCGTGGCTACCCGCAGCAGCGATGAGGATTACGATTCTCGTCGCCGACGCAGCAACGACTATCAGCCGAATTACCGTGATGACCGGGGCAGCAATAATGGGTTGTTCACCAACCGGGGTGCGCATCGGAAATCCGGGCAGCAGGAGAGCGGGATGGACGACATTGACGATCTCGATCTCCCCGATTTCCTGCGATAATTCTGAATGAAGGTAGCCCCATGACCATGCTGGTTCACACGCATTTCACTACCCGGCTCGGCGGTGTGTCGCAGCCACCATACGACAGTTTGAACCTGGGGGGCGCATGTGGGCGATGACCCGGATGCGGTGCGGGAGAACCGGGCCCGGGTGGCTACTCAACTGAATCTAGATCCTGCGCGGTTCATTTGGATGGACCAGGTGCATTCCGCCACCGTCCAGGTTGTGAATGCCGCAGATTTAGGGGCGCCGATTTCCGCCACCGACGCCGTGGTGACCACCGATCCGACCGTGGTGCTCACCGTCATGGTTGCCGATTGCGTTCCCGTCTTGCTTTACGACGCTGACGCGGGCGTCATCGCCGCCGCCCATGCGGGTCGAACAGGTGCTCGAAATGGGGTGGTGTCTAACACCGTGGCCACCATGGTGGAATTGGGGGCAAACCCGGATAATATGACGGCGCATTTGGGGCCGGCGGCCAGTGGACGACGCTATGAATTGCCCCGGGAAATGGCGGAGGATGTTGAGGAGCATTTGCCGGGATCGTTGACTCGAACGGATCAGGGTACCTGGGGGAGTGATGTGCGGGCCGGGTTGGCCCGGCAACTCACCACGCTTGGGGTGGGAAATATCGTTATGGACCCACGATGCACCATCGAGGATTCGAATCTATTTTTCGTATCGACGCGACGGGAAAACCGGTCGGCAGGCCGGAATCATCTGGGGAGAATAGAAAAATCTGCTAGCAAATTACAAAACTTTCAACATTCACCGCGTGTCATAATTCAATAATCACGATTTGGCCACTACTTTATAACTAATAGTCGGCTTTACAGCAGCCACTATAAATTACAAAAATCACATCAGTCACAGCCAGACAGCATCGACCGGCGAAGGAGCCACCTTATGTCTATCCTGACGAAAACCAAGAATTTTTCGGCCTGGGCCCCTACGAAATGGATGGGGTGCGTGAAGACGCCTATTATAACGACGAGCCACCGGCGCCCCGTTACAATGGCAACCTCGCCTATGCCCCTGAGCCGGACTACGAATACCAGAGGGAATCAGTAGAACTACCGTTCGAAACTTCTATTGTGTCGGTCGACGTCTTCAGCTATAACGAGGCGGCAAAAATTGGTTCCGCATTCCGGGATGGTGAGGCGGTCATCTTCGATCTTTCCGACATGCCTAACGATATAGCTAAGCGGGTTTTGGACTTCTCGGGCGGCCTCGCCTTTGCCCTGCACGGCAAGATCAAACGACTGGTTGATGAACATCGGGTTTTCGGCCTTATACCGGAGGACGCCACCGTGAGCTTTGACGATCTCCGGCGAGCGGCAAAGATATACTAGCCCGTCTGAAAACCGAACATAGTATCGGATTATCGGGCGGGTGTCGGAAATTCCCCACGGAGCCTTTTGCTATTACGAAGCTCGGGAACCAAATATCGGGTTTATGAGTTAACGTAAATAGACAAAGGGCTTTTGTCATGATTATCTAACGTTTACTACCCACGGAAAGGCGACCGCAGCACGTGGCTCTCGTGAAAACCATCCTGCTTTTAGCGATCAACCTATTCATCCTGGCACTTATAGGACGCATTCTCATAGAGATGATTGTCTCGTTCTCTAGAAATTTTCGCGCCCCCAGCTGGTTTTACCCGCTGCGCAGAGCTGCTTTTTGTTGTCACTGATCCGGCAGTAAAAAGCACTACGACGAATCATTCCGCCGCTTCGGATGAATAATGTTTCCCTCGATTTATCGGTCTTAGTGCTCTATATCGGGTTGCAATTCTTATACGTCCTCGTTGCTAACTATCTTCCTGGCTAATGCGTGACCTCAATGCTGTCGGGTAGCAAAATCGACTACAGTCATAGGCTGCAAACTTGCTATATACCGTCATGTGGGTGTGGTTTGACGGGCTGGTGTAGGGTGGAAAACTACCCAATTATCGCCATAAATGTGAGAGTAATACAGGAATTAGCTGCGGTTTTGTTAAGATTAACCCCTACTTATCTTAAAAATTACCTGGGATATATTCCAGGGGTAGCCCATTACCCACGGCTGGGGGTCTAAGAACCCTCAGATTTGCAGTAACTTCGTCACATTTGGTGAGAAATTGGAAAAAATTTCCCTAGACCACGTTTGGCCCTAAAAACCCCGCTGACGGGTGTATTTTTGATGCATAGCGCTAAAATAACGGGTACATAACGGTTAGATTTCATCTTTATACTTAACATTTAGACTTGAATGTGCGTTATGGTTAACAGGAACGTTATAAAAGCTATATCAATGATGGACGATCATCGTTGATATTTTATGAATCTCGAAGGAATAGTTCCATGCCGCTGACTCCAGCCGATGTGCATAACGTCGCATTCAGCAAGCCGCCAATTGGCAAGCGCGGCTATAACGAGGACGAGGTTGATCAGTTCTTAGACTTGGTTGAAGATACTCTTGCCGAGATTCAAGAGGAGAACGACGATCTACGCCAACAAACAGACGAATTGAAGTCGGAACTGGAACAAGCTCGTGCCGGTGGGGGCGGCGGCGGTGGAGCTGACGAAGCGGCCATCCGTGCCCGGGTGGAAGCCCAGCTCAGCAGCAATTCAACGCCGAACTTGCGGCAGCTAAGGCAGAAACTGAACGAGCTAAAGAAGAAGCACGCGCAGCAAAGGCCGAAGCCGAGGCCGCGAAGAAGGCTGCCGAAGGTGCCATGGTTCCCTCCGGGAGACTGCACACCCAGAAACCCACATGCAAGCCGCAAAGGTGCTGGGGCTGGCGCAGGAGATGGCGGATCGCACGACCACCGAGGCACAGGCCGAATCGCGGTCCATGCTGGAAGATGCCCGCACCGCTGCCGAAAAGCAGATCTCCTCCGCTGAAGCGACTGCCCGCGCTACTCTTGACGACGCACGCATGCGCGCCGAGAAGCAAGTGAACGAAGCCACCGCCACCGCGGAACGCCTCGTCAATGAGGCACGTATCCAGGCCGAAAAAACCATTTCCGAGGCGAATGCTCGTGCCGAAGCCCAGATCAAGGCGGCCGAAGACAAGGCCAATGCCCTCCAGGCCGACGCCGAACGCCGCCACACCGAGATCATGGCCACGGTCACGCAGCAGAAGAACGCCCTGGAAACCAGGATTGCTGAGCTGCGTACTTTCGAACGCGAATACCGCACTCGGTTGCGCACCATGCTGCAAACTCAATTGGAGGAATTGGATGCTCGGGGTTCGGCCCAACCCGGTCCCCAAAGCAACAACAAATAGCCCAGTGTTGCTGTGAACTGATAAGTTTAAGCCCTCAATGTAGACCACGCATTGAGGGCTTTTTCCCTGAGGAGGTAGTGAATGTTCATAGCGGCACTGGGATTGGGCGTGGCCAGCTTAGGATTTCTCATTGCGGCCATCGTTGGCAGTAGCCAAATCTGGCAGTGGCCGGCAATCGGCTGCGCGCTCATCGGCCTGGTGCTACTTATCGTTGACCACATTCGCTACCGGGGTGCTAGCCGTGAGTTGGAGGAGGAGCCGGAGCTGCCCCGCATGCCGAATCGGCGCAGCTCTCACTCGCATCATCGTCGTCAAGACCCGAAATGAGTTGGCGCAGCGTGGGCCACAATCCGCCGCGCACCGCATCCGCATGAAAATACCACCAAAAATAGCCTCCCACGAACCGTGGCCCCACCTGTGCCCGTAACTCCTTATGCATGCCGTAATAGTATTGGGCTATTTGTTGTTTGTCCGCTAACCCCGGATCCTGGGATCGGCCATCGCTGCGGTTTTGTGCCCCAACCTCCCCAATGCCCAGGCGCGTGTGGGGAAACACCGTTCCCAGGGCAGTGAGCGTGTGTGCTATGTCGGCTGCGGTGGGGTGCTGCGGCGGATCGCACGCCGTCTCATAGATAGATAAAAACACATAGTCCGGTTGCCTGGTGACGGTGTGGGCGAACCGCATTGTGTCCTCCCATGCGTGTTCGTAGCAGTCCGGCGACGACCAACAGTTGAGGGTGAGCGCGGTTGGCCGGCCGGCCTGGGCTACGATGTCGTGCGCCGCGGCCACCTTGGCGTTGATCTCCTTAGGACTGGACCCCGCCCACTCCCCGTTGGGCTCGTTACCGATCTCCCACGCATCCACCCATTCCCCCAGGTCACGCAGCGCCGCCCTGGTGCGGTCGGCCACCTGGGCGGCCGACAACTCCGTAAGCTGTTCGGAGTCCACCACCTGCACCATGACCTGCGCCCGGTCGTGGATTCGGGCCACCGCATCCCGGTACTCCTCGGGTTGCGTCGCCGTGTCCATGACCACCCGCACCGTGAGCGGGGCGGGGCTTCCGCCATGAGGTCCAGGCTCCGGCCCAGGTCATCTAGAGATTCGAGGGTGATGCCCCGCAGCGGGGTGGTGAGCTGCCGCGGTGGTGGTGCCGGCGGCGACTCTGAGGTGGTGCACGATACGAGAAATAAGGCAGCCATGAGAAAAACGGCCAGGTGGCCGTGGGCGAAGCGTCGTAAAGCGCGCATGGTCTCATCATATGTGGTAAGCTGTGCTGGTTTAAACGGCTATGATCCGGCAATCACCGGGGAGCCATCTGGAAGAACCGGCAGCGACTGCCTCAGTAGAACCAGACGGGTAAGACCGACATCTCCTTCAAACGAAGCGGGGCCCATGCGGCCCAACCAGGGTGGTACCGCGTGCAAGCGTCCCTGGATTCCCACTGACTCTTTGAAGGAGACCATACCGTGACCAAAGTCGGCAATGTATACCCTCGCGTGGACATGACCGGGGGCTCCCAGCGCTTTTCCGACATGGAACAACAGGTCCTGCGCTACTGGGACATTGACCAAACCTTCCAAGCCTCCTGCGACAACCGGGAAACCAGCCCCGAATATGTGTTCTATGATGGGCCGCCGTTTGCCAACGGGCTACCACACTATGGGCACCTGCTGACCGGCTACGTCAAAGACATCATCCCCAGGTACAAAACCATGCGCGGCTACAAAGTGGCGCGCGTATTCGGGTGGGACTGCCACGGCCTGCCCGCCGAACTGGAGGCCGAAAAACAGCTGGGTATCAAAGACAAAGGCCAAATCGAGGCCATGGGCCTGAAAAATTCAACGAGTACTGCGCCCAAAGCGTGCTGCAATACACGGAAGAATGGAAAGCCTACGTCACCCGGCAGGCCCGGTGGGTCGATTTCGATAACGGCTACAAAACCATGGACCTGAATTTCATGGAATCCGTCATGTGGGCGTTCAAAACCCTCTACGATAACGGCCTGATCTACCAGGGCTTCCGGGTGCTGCCCTATTCCTGGGCCGAACACACCCCTCTCCAATCAGGAAACCCGCCTGGACGACTCCTACAAAATGCGGCAAGACCCCGCGGTCACCGTTACCATGCCGCTGGTGGACACCCCAGGCCATCCGCTCGGGGGCCACGCTCGCCGGCGTCAACGCCCTCATCTGGACAACCACGCCGTGGACCCTGCCCTCCAACCTGGCCATCGCCGTCAATCCGGACGTCACCTATGCCGTGGTGCGGGCCGCCGACGGGGAACGCTACCTGCTGGCCGAAAAACCTGGTTGCCGGATACGCCAAAGAACTCGGCGACTATGAAATCGAACACACATACGTCGGCCAGGAGTTGGCGGGGCTGGGATACCAACCCCCTACGACTTCTTCCTGGATGAGCCGAATGCGTTCCGCATCCTCGTCGCCGACTATGTGACCACCGAAGACGGCACCGGCGTGGTCCACTAAGCCCCCGCCTTCGGCGAAGACGACATGCTCACCTGCCAGCAGGCCGGCATCGGCGTGGTCATTCCGGTGGACATGGACGGCAAATTCACCTCCCTCGTGCCCCCTACGAGGGCATGCTGGTGTTCGACGCCAACAAAGACATCATCCGGGACCTCAAAGCGGCCGGCCGGATCCTCCGCCACCAAACCATCGAACACTCCTACCCGCACTCGTGGCGGTCCGGGCAGCCACTCATCTACATGGCGCTGCCCTCCTGGTTCGTGGCGGTCACCAAATTCCGGGACCGCATGGTCGAACTCAACCACGACCTGATCGAATGGATGCCCGAACACATCCGGGACGGCCAATTCGGCAAATGGCTCGAAGGCGCCCGCGACTGGAACATCTCCCGCAACCGCTACTGGGGCTCGCCCATCCCCGTGTGGGTGTCCGACTCCGAGGAATACCCGCGGGTCGACGTGTACGGCTCCCTGGACGAGCTCGAACGTGATTTCGGGGTGCGCCCCGCATCCCTGCACCGGCCATACATCGACGAACTCACCCGCCCAACCCCGACGATCCCACCGGAAAATCCACCATGCGGCGGGTGCCGGAAGTCCTCGACTGCTGGTTCGAATCCGGCTCCATGCCGTTCGCCCAAAAACACTATCCGTCTCGAAAACAAAGAATGGTTCGACGACCACTCCCCGGCAGATTTCATCGTGGAATACTCCGGCCAATCCCGCGGCTGGTTCTACACCCTGCACGTGCTCGCCACCGCCCTGTTCGACCGCCCGGCATTCAAGAAGGTTGTGGCCCACGGCATCGTGCTTGGCGACGACGGGCTCAAAATGAGCAAGTCCAAGGAAACTACCCCAATGTCAACGAGGTGTTTGACCGGGACGGATCCGACGCCATGCGCTGGTTCCTCATGTCTAGCCCCATCCTGCGCGGCGGCAACCTCATCGTCACCGAGCAGGGCATCCGGGAGGGTGTGCGGCAGGCCCTGCTGCCCATGTGGAACGCCTATAGCTTCCTCAAGCTGTACTCCGCCACCCCAGCCCGCATCGCCACCGACTCCACCGACATCCTCGACCGGTACATCCTGGCTAAACTGCACAACCTGGTGGCGGGCGTCACCGACGCCCTCGACGACACCGACATCGCCAGGGCCTGCGACGAAGTGCGGTGGTTCTGCGACGTGCTCACCAACTGGTATGTGCGCCGCTCCCGCCAACGCTTCTGGGAAGGCGACGAAGCCCACCCCGAGGCCTTTAACACTCTCTACACGGTGCTAGAGGCCCTCACCCGGGTGACCGCGCCCCTGCTGCCCATGCTGTCCGAAGTCATCTGGCGGGGCCTCACCGGCGAACGCTCCGTGCACCTGGCAGACTTCCCGGCGGCCGACGACTTCCCCGGCCGACAACGACCTGGTGACCGCCATGGACTCCATGCGGGGCGTGTGTCGGCCACCAATTCGATCCGGAAAGCCCACAAGTTGCGTAACCGGCTTCCGCTGCCCAAACTCACCGTCGCCATGGCCGACTCCCAACAATTGGCCACCTTTGCCGACATCATCCGCAGCGAAGTCAATGTGAAAGAACTCAGCCTCACCGACGACGTGGACAGCATCGGCACCTTCGAAGTCGTCGTCAACGCCAAGATTGCCGGCCCCCGACTGGGCAAAGACGTGCAGAAAGCCATCAAGGCGGTCAAGGCCGGCAACTATGAGCGCACCGATCACGGCACCGTCATCGCCGATGGGGTAGAGCTCCAGCCTGATGAATTCACGGAACGCCTCGTGGCAGCCGACCCGACCGCTACCGCCCAAATCGACGGCGTGGACGGCCTGGTGCTGCTCGACACCCACGTCACCGAGGAGCTAGAGGCCGAAGGGTGGGCCGCCGACGTGATCCGTGGGCTGCAAGACGCCCGTAAACTCATGGACCTGGAGGTATCCGACCGCATCACCGTCACCCTGGGTGTGCCGGCTGAAAAAGAACAGTGGGCGCTCCGCCACGCCGACACCATCGCCGGGGAAGTCCTGGCCACCAGCCTCGACATCATCGTGGGCGACATCCCCGACGGTTTGAACATTGTTTCTGACGTGACCGCGGCAATCACCAAGAACTAAGAGTGGTATAATTTAAACCGCCTTTCTACTTGATTGCAGGGCCAATGGCCGCAACCACACCCCGGTTGCGGCCATTGGTCATTTCCCCTTTGGGCGTCGACAAGCCTAGCGGCGATGCACCCGCTCCATAATCATGCTGGCCTGCGCCGCCACCCCGCGCTCGGTCAAATGCCACGCCATGATCTGATCCTGCGCCTGGTCATCAATGATGTTCTTCACCCACCGCTGCTCCAGTGGCTGACACGAACCATGCCCCTCAAAACCCGCGGCGATATCCACAAACTCGGTGTGCAACTCCGCACCCAACTCGCGCATCGACTCGTTTATCGTCCCCAGGTAATCAACCATCACCCGATCCGGCACCACAACCCGAACCGGAACGCCTATCCGCTCTTTCGGCATATTAATCGCACACAACCGCCGATCCGAATCCACCACATGCGGGTACCCCACCAATAGCACCCGCGCATTCGGTGCCAACTCATGAATCCGGCGCACCGACGGCCCAATCCGCCGCCCGTACTCCGCCGGCGTAATCCGCCGCCACGATTGCAACACCCCATAGTCCCGAATGATCCCATCCCAGGCTTCGTTCGCACCCGTGGTGATCGTCACAATCTTCGTGCCCGGGCCCAACGCCCCGGCGCGCTCCACCTACCGCACCCGATCAATCAAATTCGACTTCTGTTCTGCGCCGGCATCCTTCTCAATCACCGAACCAGCGCAGGTAGCAATGAACGTCGACGAAAAATTCGGCTTCAACTGCACCGGATACGAATTCTTGCTCCACCGGCACAGCGCATTATCCTCCCGCGGCTCTACCTGGTCCCAATAGGTGGGATTCGCCGCAAACGAGTCCCCGAACGCCACATACTCCGACCCGCCATTTGGCACTGGATCGTACGCTCCTGGATTGCTCACGGTCTCCCGCAGTTTGCTCTGCGCCACCGCCGGTGTGGGCACCATAATGGTCACTGCTGTCACGGTAAGCAATGCAACTATTTTTGCCGCTAAACTGCGGCTTTTCTTCGAGATTCTCCTCATGCGGTTAACAATATCTCACGACGTCTCGGTTAGGCTATGGGATATGTATCAACGTTGGGTTCTCCACATCGACATGGATGCGTTCTTCGCGTCGGTGGAACAACTCACCCGCCCCACACTCCGCGGCCGCCCCGTGCTCGTCGGCGGCACCTCCGGTCGCGGTGTGGTCGCCGGCGCCTCCTACGAGGCCCGCCGCTTCGGCGCCCATTCCGCCATGCCCATGCACCAAGCCCGGGCGCTCGTGGGGTTTTCGGCCATTACCGTCCAGCCCCGCATCGGCCTCTACCGGGTAGCTTCACGACGCGTCTTCGACCTGGTGGCCCGCCACGCCGGCACTATCGAACAAATCAGCGTCGACGAAGCCTTCCTCGAACCCACAGGCCTGCGCGGGGCCACGCCTGACGACGTAGCAACCTGGGCCAATAACCTTCGAACACAAATTCGCCAGGAGACCGGCTTGCCGTCTTCCATTGGTGCGGGCCCCGGCAAACAAAGCGCCAAAATCGCCTCCAGCATGGCCAAACCCAACGGGCTTTATATCATCCCCAAAGATCAGGAAGCCGACATCCTCGGCCCCCTGCCGGTGCGTAAACTCTGGGGAGTCGGCCCGGTCTCCGAAATCAAACTCCAGCGCATGGGCGTCAAAACCATCGCCGACCTCGCCAACCTACCCCAAAAGCGAAGTCGAGGCCAGCCTCGGAAAAACCGTGGGCCTTCACCTCTGGCACCGCGCCCGCGGCATCGACACCGCCCCCGTCGAACCCCGCGCCGAAGCAAAATCCGTCGGTGCTGAATACACCTACCCCCACGATCTCACCACCCGGCCTGAAGTAGACGCCGCCATCGACCGGGCGTTCGAGCCGCCCTCCGCCGGCTCCACACCGATGGTCGCGGCACCCGTACCGTGAACGTCAAACTCAAGCTCGCCGACTTTCACACCCTCACCCGCGCCCAATCCTTCCCCTACGCCATAGATGACCCTGCCATCCTCCGAAACGCCACCAACCTCCTCGTCCGCTACCCCCACGAGGTCGGACCTATCCGACTCGTCGGTGTCTCCTTCAGCAACCTTGACCACCCCAGCCAGGAAATGCTGTTCCCCGACCTGCACCCCACCACACCCGCCACCGCCCCCACCGACAGCGTTGATTGGGAGACCGGGGTGCGGGGCAATAACCCGCCTGACGAAGATGCCACAAACCCCCGCCGCCAACCCCATCACCACTGACGGCTGGTACCCCACCCAAGACGTCACCCACCCCGATCACGGCCACGGCTGGATTCAGGGCATCGGCCACGGCAAACTCACCGTCCGATTTGAAACCCGCACCACGCCCCGCAGCCACACCCGCACCTTTGCCACCACCAACCCCGACCTCCAACCGGCCGACCCCCTCACCAGCCTCGACTGGGATGACTGGTTGGCAGAACACCAATGACAAAGAAAAGCACACTATGAAACCGCATTCCACCACGCGCTATATCACCACCATGCTGACCTCCCTCACAACCCTCGTGCTGCTCACGGCATGTGGTGGCGAAACCACAGCCCCCACCGAACTCGGCTATCTTCGCCCCCGTGACTGGCACACCATCACCGACATAAAAGACACCATCCGCACCTTAACTGGTGGCTGCGCCGCCTACACCGATACCGAAGGCATTGGCAGCTGCGCCGAAGGCGACCAACAAACCTACCTCTTCACCATCGACCCGGCTGACCTGGACCCCGCAACCACCCAACCCCGAGCCGGCACCATCACCATGACCGCCCGCGCCCAAGCCGAAGAACGCAATGTTGCGGCCGCGGTCCTCATCGGCCCCCGGTGGCAAATCGCCTGCTACGGCGCCCACGCCCTGAGCAATTGCAGCGTTCTCCGCGGGGCCTTCGACATGAAAACCATAGACGTGTACAACCTGGAGCAGGCCGATAACGCCGACGATTTCCGCACCGACGTCACCGTAAGAATCCTTGACTAGCCGCCAGAACCCCCGCAGCTAGAACAGCGTGAACGGGCTTACTCCGCTCGCAATCGCGGCCGCCAACAACACCCGGGCCTGGCCGGCCCTGAAAATACGTCGACCCCACCGCACCCTTTGCCGCCAAGTGGCGCCCCCACCAGCGCCACCATATTTACCGGACACCTCACCCCGCGGCACCCGAGTCGTGATCACCACCGGAATCCCCCGATCCAACGCTGCCCCCAGGGCGCGACCCATCTCCACGCCCACATTTCCTGAACCCATGGCCTCCACCACCAGGCCCTGAACCCCGGCAGCTATCGCCGCCTCTACCAATGTGCCCGGCGCGCCGGGATAGGCGGAGATGATGGCGACCTGCGTGTCTTTGAGGGGACACCAGGGGATGGGGTCGGCCCGGGTGGGTTCCTCGGGCGCGTTGGTGGCGAAGGCAAGCTCGTCGCTGGTGTGCCATTTGCACACGCCTCGGGCGGGAGCACCGCGTGCCCGAAGACGACGAGCACCCCAATGTCGCGGGCGGACGTGTCTGAGGCAATCATGACGGCTTCGAATAGATTAGCGAACCCATCGGATTCGGGATGGTCGTAGGGTTTTTGGGAGCCGGTGAGCACGATGGGGCGGGGGTCGGTGTGGAAGGTGTCGAGCGCGACGGCGGTTTCTTCCATGGAGTCGGTGCCGTGCGTGACGACGACTCCCACGACGGTGGGGTCGGTCAAGGCGTCGTGGCAGGCGGCAATGATGGTGTCCAGGTCGGCGAAGGTGAGGAGGAGGAATCCAGGCGGGTGAGTTCCCGCACCTCGATGGTGAGGTTTCCGGCAAATCGGTCGGCGACGGGTTGCACGAGGGTGGTGCCTGCCACGGTGGGGACCAGCGCCCCGGTGGGGTCGGTGGTGCAGGAGATCGTGCCGCCAGTGGTGATGATGATTACTTTGGGCTGAGCTTTGTTCGGGTGGTTTTGGTCAGTCATGGCTTAAACTGTGCCATATTTTCGGGTTTTTCTGGGAGTTTCTGACTGGGGTTATGGTGGTGATGGTTTTCCCGAAACCGCGATTGGCGGGTTACCATTTTAGGTGTATTTAGATGATGCACTTTTTCGAAGGAGTTTTCTGTGAAGTTCTCTCGGCTGTCTGCGGTTTCGGTCATGGCTGTGGCGATGAGTTGCGCCCTTACCGCATGCTCCAGCGGTGATGATGCATCTACTGGCAAGTCGGCTTCCGCCACAAGCCAGGCGGGGTCTCAGGCGGCAAAAATCGCAATGCCGACCCCGGAGGACCTTAACGCAGTCTTAAATCTTGCTGCCGATCCCAATGCGCCGATCGAGCAGCGAACCCAGACGGTGCAGAATGGGGAGTCGGCGTCAGACCTGTTTCCGGTGATGACGAAGCTGCGGGATGAGTCGCACGCACAATTCCAGGTTGTGAACCCGATTTTGCCTGGCTATAGCCCCTAATTCGGTTTTGGCTAAGGTGAATTTGGTGTTGCCGGATAAGGAGCCGCAGGCGGCCGACAATGTGGAGTTTGTGTATGAGAATGGAAAGTGGAAGCTGGCCCAGTCATGGGCGTGTACGTTGATTGAGTACACGGTGCCAGATCAGGCTCCGCCGATGTGTTCTGAAGGATAAGGGGTTGGCGGCACCGGGCCCCAGCACCGGCCGCCCCGGCACCGGCTGAGAGTAATGCTCCGGCCCCGGCAGCTCCGGCTGGTGGGAACAATAATACTGCGCCGGCTCCGGCAGCGCCCGCAGCCCCAGCCGCCCCGCGGCACCCGCCGCGAATAATAACGCCCCGCCCCGGCAGCGCCCGCAGCTCCCGAGGCCCCGGCGAATAACGTCCAAAAATCCGGCCCCGGACCAGGCGCTGGTTGGGAATAATAATAACAACAATGAGGGGCTCCTGATGCCGCAGGAGGGCCAAACCCACTAGTGATGGCTTTCGGGTGGCGAATCGTAAATGGGTACACTTGTGCCCATGAAACGTTTTGCCACTGGTTTGTTTTATGCACTTGCGATACCACTTGTGGTGGGGGTGTCGGCGTGTAGCACCCAATCGTCCACGGAGGGTGCCGCCTCGACTGCGGCCACGACAACCATGGCGCAGGAAATCCCCGAATTTGTGGAAAAATGCCAGGTGAAGCCGATCTCGTCCGAGAAGGAGCAGGCCAAGAAGGAAGAGGGGAAGGCCGAGGGCGGCGCGAGCGAGCAGCCGAAAGCCTCCGGGAGTAAGACAGCAGCAAAGTCCTCCCAGGCCGATTCCGCGGCGAAGGATTCGGGGAGACCGCCATGGTGCCAGAACAATTCCTCACCAAGGATGTGACGCTCACGCTCAAAACCACTGCCGGGGACATTCCCATGAAGCTCACGGCGTCAAAAACCCCCTGCGCCGCCTCCACCATCGCGTCCCTGGCCAAGCAGGGATTCTACAATAAAACCGTGTGCCACCGGATCACCACGGAAGAAATTTACGTGCTGCAATGCGGCGACCCGGATGGGACGGGAGAAGGCGGCCCAGGGTTCGTATTCAAAGACGAATACCCGGTGGGTACGGACCAGTCGAACCTGTACAAGCCTGGGGTGGTAGCGATGGCGAATGCCGGGCAGAACACGAATGGTTCCCAGTTTTTCGTCACCTATGCGGATTCGCCGCTGCCGGCCTACTACACCATTTTCGGCAGCGTTTCCGAGGCGGGGATGAAGACGGTGCAGGCGATCGCCAAGAAGGGCACGAAGGGGGGCGTGCCCGACGGCCAGCCGTCGACGGAGGTGCGCATCGATAAGGCCGTCGTGTCCGAATAACGGAAGCTATTGGGCATCGAACGCTACTTTGGTGGAGGTGTCCTGGATGACCCGGTGTTCGCTATCTTCTGTGCCGTAGACGATGCGGGTGGTGAGTGCCACCGACCCCTGCCGTGGGGAGCGGCCGGGTCAGGTCCATGGTGAGGGAGCCCTCGCTGACGGTTTTGCTGCTGAGTACCGCAAGTTTCGCCCCGTCGTCCATGTCCAGGGACCCCAGCGTGGGCCGTTGTTCGACGGATGTTTTCAGGTCAACCTTGTCGCCTGCCATGCCGGTCACCGTGTAGGTGATGGTTTGCAGCAGGGGGTTTGGCCGGTGATGCGGGACTCACCGTCCAGGACCGCCCACGCCCACCGGCTCGGTGGGGAACACGATCGGCAGCCCCACCATGGCGGTGAGGAATTGTTCGGTGAGGGCCCGGGTTTGGTCGGTCGCCGCCGTGGGGGCGGTGAAGTTCACGGAGGATATGGTGCCGGCATCGTTGCCGAACCAGCCGAAGGCGAAACCGTGGGCTGACGCCAAGTCCTCTTTGGCCCCGGCGCCGGTCAGTTTCGGGTGGTCCAATTCGGCGGTGACGCTGCGGGAGGAGGTTTCGCTGTTTTTCGGCCTTGTGGGTGCGGGTGACGAGGGCGGAGGTGAACGTGGTGGGGGATTGGGGTTCGAGTGCCGGGGTGTCATTGGTGTCGGCGGCGGTGCCGACCGTGGGGGTGAAGGCGTCGGTGATGGTGACGTTCACCTTGTGGTCGCCGGTGTCAATATCGCGGTAGCGCAGCGTGGTGTGTGGCGCGCTACCAGCGTCGACAAGCGTGACGCGGGGGCTTCGATCTGCACCCCGACCGGCTTATCGACGGGCACAGCAGGGTCATTCGTTGTCGAACCGCAGGCGGCGAAGCAGCGACAGGCAGGCCACGGTGGCGAGCAAGAGACGGGTGGTGGGGGAGGCAATCACGGAGCACATTGTACTGGTAGGTATGGCCAGGTGGCGCATCGAGGCGGTTGTTTGAAAAGATAGACCATGTGATTGCAACGGATAGGGGAACCAGATTTGTCGCTTTTATGGTGACCATCATCGTCATTGTTGGCGTTATTGACCAAGTAACGAAGACGCTCATGGTGAACATGCTTGCCGATAATAAGATTATTTACATTATCGGCGACTGGTTTCGCTTCCGTCTCCTCTTCAACCCGGGTGCCGCCTTCAGCATGGGGCAGGGATCAACCTGGCTGTTTACCTGCTTCCAACTGGCGTTTCTCATTGGCGTGCTGTGGTACTCGCCGAAAGTGCGGGACCGGTGGATCGCCCTGGGGTTGGCGCTGATCGGCGGCGGGGCCCTAGGCAACCTGGGCGATCGACTGTTTCGTGCCCCCCAATTCTTCCTAGGTCATGTGGTGGATTTCATTTCCGTGGGGGATTTCGCCGTGTTCAACATCGCCGATTCCGCCATCACCTGCGGGGTTGCGGTATTCCTCATCGCCACGCTGCTGGAAGGCCGGGGACAAGGCCAAAAACACCCCCTGACAAATCCCTCGACGACGCCGCCAATAGCAGCCAGGGTGCGCAGCCGGCCACGCCGGTGGAGGAGCAGCAGCGATGAGTCGGGAAACTCGGTCGCTGCCGGTCCCGGAGGGACTCGCCGACATGCGCGTTGACGTGGCATTATCGAAACTGTTTGGGCTTTCGCGCACCGTTTCCGCCGACCTGGCCACCAAGGGTGACGTGCTCATTGATGGCAAAACCCGCCACCAAATCCGACAAAATCACTGACGGGGCCTGGCTGGAGTGCTGCTGCCCGAACCGCAGAAACCCCTGGTGCCCACGGAGGAACTGGTGGATGGGCTGGAAATCCTCTACGCCGACGAGGATCTCATCGCGGTGGACAAACCCGTCGGGGTTGCGGCGCACCCCACCGTGGGCTGGGACGGTCCCACCGTGGTGGGCGGGCTGGCTGCGGCCGGCTACCGCATCTCCACATCCGCCCCCCAGAGCGCAACGGTATCGTGCAGCGGCTCGACGTCGGGCACGTCGGGCGTGATGGTGGTGGCCGCCTCCGAACGCGGCTATTCCGTGCTCAAGCGGGCGTTTAAGGAACGCACAGTGTCGAAAACCTACCATGCGCTGGTGCAGGGGCACATGGATCCGCTGGCCGGCACAATCGAGGCAAACATTGGCCGGCACCCGTCTTCCGGCTGGAAGTTTGCCGTGACCAGCGACGGCAAGCATGCGGTGACGCATTACGAAACCCTGGAGGCGTTTGTTGCCGCATCCCTGCTAGAGGTGCATTTAGAAACCGGCCGCACCCATCAGATTCGGGTGCACATGTCGGCGCTGCACCACCCGTGCTGCGGGGATCCCATGTATGGCGCGGACCCGCAACTATCCGCCCGGCTGGGCCTCAACCGGCAATGGTTGCACGCGGTGAAGCTGGGGTTTTACCACCCGGCGGACGGCCGGTGGCTAGAGATCGAGTCACCATACCCGCCAGACCTGCGGCATGCCCTGGAAGTGCTGCGCGCCGAGCAATAAGAACCGGCAGGGAAACTGTCTTACAATTTTGTCTGTGTGGTTTTTTCGTGACTTGGATGTGATCGACCGGTGGCGGTTTATCATCGCGGTTGTGAGCGTGGCGGCGCTGGTCGTGTTGATTACCGCCACCGCCGGGCAGCACCATACGCCACCGCCCAGGCTGGTGGGGGACGAATTGGGGCGGGATAATGATGAAACCCTGACGGATTATGTGCAGCGGGCACAACACGGTTTTTTTCCGCCGCGGCGCCGGGCGATGAGGTGTATGCGTTGGTCACGTTTCGACAGCCATTGACGGCGCAGGCTGCGGGCGCGGTGGTGCAGAATATCGCAAGGGTCAATGCGTTCAAGTGGGTTTCGCACCCGTGGTGGGGATTCCCGAACCGGTGAAGGGGTAAATCGCGGTGATAGTTTGGTCCATCACATCACTTTGAAGCAGATGAATCCATTGGATGTGCGCGGGCTGGTGGTGCATGACAGCGTCGAAAAAGCTGCACGTCCTAGCGAAAAAAATTCGAAAGTGTTAGCGATTGAGGTATTGCCGCCGGATGCCACGTGGGGTAGCTTTCGCGGTGCGGCCAGTCAACGTGTCATAAAAATGATGGGGGTATGGCCGATATTTTGCGCCGGCTTTGGCTATTGTCGTTAGGTATGAAGAAAAACCTCAGTGATTCCAATCGTCTTACCCGTGTCGCCGCAGCCGTAGTGTTGTGGATTCTTTCGTTTATCGTCTCCAAGTCCCCGCTGAAGATTATCTTCCGGCTGCTGGGCACCGTTTTGGGCGTCTCCGGCGCCGTGGGTTTCTGCCCCGCCAAGTGCCTCCTTGGCGGCGACCAGTGCCCGACTAACTTCTAGCCGGTCGACGCTTTTCGACGCCCATTGGTGCTGCGAAACCGCAGGATATCGAGGAAATAGAGGGCCACTGCCACCCAAATAATCCCAAACGCAACCCAACGCAGTGGCGCGATCTCCTCCCGGGTGACAAACACCGCCCACAGCATTTGCATCGTGGGGGTCAAATATTGCAGCATGCCAATGGTGGATAATTGGATCCGCCGCGCCGCGATCCCAAACAACAACAGTGGCACGGCGGTGACCAGGCCCGCCGTCATGAGCAGCAGGCTATGACCCACGCTGATGTGCCCGAACGTGCCGGTGCCGCGCGCCTCCAACACCAGCAGATAGCCGGCCGCAACCGGGGCCAAAATCAGGGTTTCCGCCGTCAACGATGCCATGGCCGACATGTCCACCCGCTTTTTCACCAGGCCATAAAACCCAAACGAAAACGCCAACATGAGGGCTGCACCGGCGGCTGACCCGCAATAATCGTCAACATCACCACAGCAGTCGCTGCCACCGTGATACTAGTTTTTCTGTAAAGGTCGGAGTCGCTCCGACAAAAACACCAGCCCAAGCAGCACATTCACCAGGGGATTAATGTAATAGCCCAGGGCGGCATCCGCCACATGATTCGAATTCACGGCAATCACATACACCAACCAGTTCGTGGCAACCAGCACCGACGCCAAACCCAACCACCCCCAGGTGCGCACCGACGCCCGCCGCAGCTCCAACCACCCGGTCTTGGTACAGCTCATAATGATCGACATCACCACCGCGGTCCACACGATACGATGCCCAATAATCTCCAGAGGGGCGGCCGGGGTGAGTAGTGGGAAAAACGCTGGAAATATCCCCCATAGCACGTAAGCAGCAATGGCAAAAGGCATGGGGATATTCTATACCTTACCGTATGCGGCCCGCTACCCGGGCGGGCGTCGAAAAAGCATGCGTCGTGGGAATGGTCTTGCCCGCCCCAGCCTCGTTATGATGGCAAGCATGGCCAAAAATCTTCGTTCGTACACCTGCATAATCACACGGAATACTCCATGCTGGACGGCATGGCGAAGATCGACATGTTGGCTGAAGAAGCAACCCGGCTAGGCATGTCCGCCGTGGGCATGACCGACCACGGCAATATGTTCGGATCCGACTCGTTCTACCGCGCCATGACCAAAGCCGGAATTAAACCCATCATCGGCATCGAAGCCTACCTGGCGCCCGGCTCCCTGATTCGACATGAAGCGGCAACGCTGGGGCGACGAATCGCAAAAATCCGACGACGTGTCCGCCTCCGGCGCCTACCTGCACCAAACCATGATCGCCGAAACCGCCGAAGGCCTCCACAACCTGTTCTACCTCTCCTCCATGGCCAGCTACGAAGGCCAGCTGGCAAATAGTCCCCGCATGGACGCCGAACTCATCGCCGAACACGCCACCGGCATCATCGGCACCACCGGTTTGCCCTCCGGGGACATCCAAACCCGACTCCGACTCGGCCAATTCGACAAAGCTCTCGAAACCGCCGCCATGTGGCAAGACATTTACGGCCGGGACAATTTCTTCCTCGAACTCATGGACCACGGCCTCAATATCGAAAACCGGGTCCGCAGCGAACTGCTAGAAATCGGCCGGAAACTCGACCTGCCACCCCTGGTCACCAACGACTGCCACTACGTGCTGGAATCCCAAGCCCACGCCCACGAAGTGATGCTCTGCGTCCAAACCGGCAAAACCATGAGCGACCCCGACCGGTTCAAATTCGACGGCACCGGCTACTTCGTCAAAAGCGCCGAACAAATGCGCGAACTCTGGGACGACCTGGTCCCCGACGCCTGCGACAACACCCTCTGGATCGCCGAGCGCGTCCAAGACTACTCCAGCATTTGGGAAGCCCACCCCTACGACCGCATGCCCATCGCCGACGTGCCCGAAGGCCACACCCCACCACCTGGCTCCGCCACCAAGTCCTCGACGGGCTGCGCGACCGCTTCGACGGGGCGGAAGTGCCCGCCAACTACATCGAACAGGGCCGAATACGAAATCGGCGTCATCGACATGAAAGGCTATCCCTCCTACTTCCTCATCGTGGCCGAACTCATCAAACACGCCCGCTCCATCGGCATTCGGGTAGGCCCAGGCCGTGGCTCGGCGGCCGGCTCCCCTCGTCGCCTACGCCCTCACCATCACCAACATCGACCCCATCCACCACGGGCTCCTCTTCGAACGGTTCCTCAACCCGGAACGGCCCTCCGCCCCCGACATCGACATCGACTTCGACGACCGGCGCCGCGGCGAAATGATCCGCTACGCCTCGGAACGCTGGGGCGAAGACAAAATCGCCCAGGTGATTACCTTCGGCACGGTGAAAACCAAACAAGCAATCAAAGACTCCGCCCGGGCCCTCTACGGCCAACCCGGCTACCAAATCGCCGACCGCATCACCAAAGTGCTGCCGCCCCCATCATGGCCAAAGACATCTCCTGGCCGGCATCATGGACCCCGAACACGACCGCTATACTGAAGCCGGCGAAGTGCGGCAACTTATCGAAACCGACCCCGATGTGCGGCAAATCTACGACACTGCCCGCGGGCTGGAAGGCGTGGTCCGCCAAGCCGGCGTGCACGCTTGCGCCGTCATCATGGCCTCCGTGCCGCTCCTCGACTGCATCCCCATGTGGAAACGTGCCGCCGACGGGGCACTCATCACCGGCTGGCCCCTACCCCGCCTGCGAAGCCATCGGCCTGCTCAAAATGGACTTCTTGGGCCTGCGAAACCTCACAGTTATCGGCGACGCCCTGGAAAACATCAAAATCAACCGGGACGAAACCATCGACCTGGAAAACCTCGCCATCACTGACCCCAACGTGTACAAACTCCTGGCCCGGGGCGACACCCTCGGCGTGTTCCAGCTGGACTCCGGCGGCATGCAAGAACTCCTCAGACGCATGCAACCCACCGAATTCAACGACATCGTGGCCGCCCTCGCCCTCTACCGGCCCGGCCCCATGGGGAGTTAACGCCCACCTGGACTACGCGGACCGGAAAAACGGGCGCAAACCCATCACCCCCATCCACCCCGAACTGGAAGAAGCGCTCAAAGACATCCTGGACGAAACCTACGGCCTCATCGTCTACCAAGAGCAGATCATGGAAATCTCCCGGCGCGTCGCCAACTACACGGCCAGCGAAGCCGACGGGTTCCGCAAAGCCATGGGCAAGAAAAACCCGAAGTGCTGGCGGCCGAATACGAAAAATTCTCGGCCGGCATGTTCAGCAACGGGTACAGCAAAGACGCGGTGGACGCCCTGTGGGGCACGATCGAACCGTTCGCATCCTATGCGTTCAATAAGTCCCACGCGGCCGGCTACGGGCTGGTGTCGTACTGGACGGCCTACCTGAAGGCCAACTACACCGCCGAATACATGGCGGCCCTGCTCACGTCGGTGTCCGACAAGAAAGACAAGTCGGCAATCTACCTGGCGAACTGCCGGCACCTCGGCATCGCCGTGCTTTCCCCGGACGTGAACGAGTCGGCGTATAACTTCCTGCCGGTGGGCCAAGATATCCGATTTGGGTTGGGTGCGGTGCGTAACGTGGGCGAAGACGTCGTGGCGTCAATTGTGCGCGAGCGAAAAGCGAAGGGGTTGTATAAGGACTTCACCGACTACCTGGAAAAAAATCGACCTCACGGCCTGCAATAAGCGGGTGACCGAATCCCTGATTAAGGCCGGCGCGTTCGACTCCATGGGGTATTCCCGCAAGGGCTCATGATGGTTTTCGAAGACGCGGTGGATGCGGCGATCGGGCCGAAGAAAGCCATGGACAAGGGCCAGTTTGACCTGTTTTCGGCGCTGGGCGGCGAAAGCGAGGTGACCGAAAACGTGTTCAGCATTTCAGTGCCGGATGACACGTGGGATCGGAAACACCAGCTGGCGCTGGAGCGGGACATGCTGGGGCTGTACGTGTCGGGCCACCCGCTGGACGGGTTCGAAGAGGCCCTGGATGCGCAGGTGGACACCTCCCTGTCGGTGGTGGCGTCGGAGGAGCTGAAAAACGGTGCGGAGGTGCAGATCGGCGGTATTATTTCGGCGGTGGATCGGCGCGTGTCCAAAAAAGACGGCTCGCCGTGGGCGATCGTCACGATCGAGGACCAGCATGGGGTGCAGGTGGAAATGTTGGTGTTTAATAAGGTGTATGCGCTGGTAGGACCACAGATTGTGGAGGACAACATTGTGGTGGCCAAGGCACGTGTCGATTCGGGACGACCGGTTTGGGGTGTTCTGCGACGACATGAAGGTGCCGGAGTTGGGTCCGGGCGGTGGCGCCGGGTTGCCGTTGCGGTTGACGTTGCGGACGGATCAGTGCACCATGGGCAATATTTCCCGGTTGAAGCAGGTGCTGGTGGCGAATAAGGGGATTCGGACGTGTATCTGAACGTGGTGTGCGGCACGGAGTCGAAGATGATGATTTTGGGGAGCATCTGCGGGTGAATCGGTCGGCGAGCCTGATGGGGGATTTAAAGGCGACCATGGGGCCGGGAATCCTCGGCTAGTCTGCTTTTTCGACGTCTAAATGTGGGAATAGCCACCCCGAATAGGGGTGGCTATTGGTTGTTCTATTGTCCTTTGGGATTCGCCGCTTTTAAATTATGAACGAGATTCATAATTAGGTTACCTCATCCCTAAGGAGAACGTTTATGAGTGATTCGCTCACCACAGAAACCGCGGCCACCCAAGCGGCCCCCGACTACGTCAATGAGCGGGAGGAAGGCAGGAAGGCGCTCAGGAGCTGCTGAAACCCTGTCCAAAGGCAGCCTCATGATCGGCCGAATATTAGCCGGCCTGTCCGGGGTATTAGCGATCGCCCCTATATCGCATTGGTCCAGTTGGGCGGCCTGTTCGCCACGGCCTACGCCACCGGGCAACCCGTCGACGCCGACCGGGCCATGCTGATCGTGCAGATTCTGATTAGCACGTTCTGCCTGCGGATCCTCCTGCTTTTTCATCGCACTGGGGTAACCCACTTCGCCGATGCTCGATTCGTGTCGTATGTGCGGGCCCGCACTATCGAACGGGTGGGCAACGCGCCACTAGGGTGGTTTACCAGCACCAACTCCGGGCGGATCCGTAAGGCACTGCATGACGACGTGGCCCAGATTCACACCATGGTGGCGCACCAGCCGGTGGAAATGACCCAGGCCATGATTATGCCGGTCGCCCTCCTCATCTATGCCTTTTACGTGGATTGGCGCCTGGGGCTGCTGTCCATTGCCACACTCCCGCTCTATGGCCTGTTTATGGCCTGGATGATGAGCAATATGGGGCCGAAAACCGTGGAAATGGATGCCAAACTTGCCCGCGTGTCCGCCACCATGGTGGAGCTGGTCACCGGCATCACGGTGGTGAAGGCTTTCGGCAAGGTGGGGCAGGCACACGGAAACTACCAGCAGGCGGCTGACGAGTTCGCCGTCTTCTATAACGACTGGACCGGCTCGATGATTAAGGGCTCCGCCCTGGCCAATGTGGCCATTTCCGTGCCAGTGTTATTGCTGGTCAACGTGGGCGGCGGGTCGCTCATGGTGAACGCCGGTTGGGTGTCCGCCACCGACGTGCTTTCCACCACCCTGATCGCCCCTAGCACTGCCCTACGGCATTGAGCTGCTCGGCATTCCCACCTGGGCCTACCAGATTGCCGGGGCGGCGGCGCTGCGGGTGACAACCACCCTGAAAACCCCCGTCCTGGAGCAGAAAACCGAGGCGGAGCAGGATATTCACGGTTCCCAGGTGGTGTTCGACAAGGTGTCCTTCGCTTACGACGACACCCAGGCGCTGCGGAACGTGTCGCTCACCCTTTCGGAAGGCACCGTGACCGCCCTGGTGGGGCCTTCCGGGTCGGGAAAGTCTACCCTCGCCACCCTGCTGGCCCGCTTCAACGACCCCGATTCCGGGTCGATCACGCTTGGGGGCGTTGATCTGCGGAACATTCCCACCGGGCAGCTGTACCGAAACATTGGGTTTGTGCTCCAGGACCCGCAGTTGCTGCGCATGTCGATCCGGGACAATATTGCCCTGGGCGCCCTGACGCCACCGACGCGGAGGTGCGGGCGCCGCGGTGGCCGCCTGCATCGCCGACCGAATCGACGCTCTCCCCGACGGTTTCGACACCATGTTCGGCAGCGGGATTAACCTGTCCGGCGGCGAACAACAGCGCGTCGCTATCGCCCGCGCTCTGCTTGTGGATGCCCCCGTCCTCATCCTGGATGAGGCAACCGCGTTCACCGACCCCGAATCCGAGGCCGAAATCCAGAAAGCCCTCACCACCCTGGTTCGAGGGCCGCACCGTTTTGGTGATCGCCCACCGGCCCGAATCCATCCTTGGGGTGGACCAAATCGCCGTCCTGGACCACGGCAACCTGGTTGCTTGTGGTGCCCCCAACGATGTGATCGACCACCCACTGTTTACCGGGCTCGCACGTATCAGCAGCGGGCACAACACGGAGGATCTCTCATGATAATGAACATGGCAGTAATGAACTTTATTCCCCGGTGTCGCCGGATGCTGGGGGATGGCACCGTTCTCAACCGAGTGATCGTGTTCAGCACCATCTATGGATTATTCGAAGGCGTCTCCATCTTCGCCCTGCTCCCGGCCATCACCTCCCTGGTGACCGGTCAGCCGGTGCTGGGATTAGGGGTGACCGGCTGGATCGTGGTGCTGGCATGCCTAGCCGTCCTCGGCGGGGTGGCGAATTATTTCCAGCTCAGCCGGGGCTACTCCGTGGCCATGTTCTTCATTCGGGTTGCCCACGACATGATTGGCAACCGGGTGGCCACGCTTCCGCTCGGCTGGTTCAATAAGCCGTTGGCTGGGAAGTTATCCCGGATGGTGTCGACCGAACTCGCGATGGCCGGAGAAATCATCGCCCACTTTGTGAGCCCCTTCATCAGCAATCTGGTGGTCAGCCTCGTCGTGCTCGTCCTCACCTACACGTGGGATGTGCGCCTCGGTATTACACTGACCGTGGCTACCCCCTTCTTCCTGCTGTTTGTGGCGTTGTCGACGAAGCTCAATAAGAAAGCGAAGGACATTTCCGAGCCCGCCGAGGTGGAATTAGTAACCGCATCGTGGAATTCGCCCACTGCCAGGCGGCCCTGCGCTCCTGTGGCCGCAGCGCCAACTATTCGGAGCTCACCACCGCCAACCGGGAATGGTTGCGGGCAAAACGGAAAGAACTGTGGCTCAATCTTGCCGGCAATGTGGTGGGGAACTCCTTCTCCCAGGGCATCGTGGTCACTCTCATGTTCATGTCCGCCCAGTTTGCCGTGGGCGGCACCCTGCAGCCGGTGGAGGCCATTGCGTTTATCGGCCTGTGCCTCAGGTACACCCAGGTGCTGACCGGCATCACCGACACCGCCGCCGCCCTGGAGGATCGCCGCCCGGTGCTCGACGCCATCGATGAGGTCGTCACCGCCAAGCCGCTGCCGGAGCCCGGACACGGCCACGCCTGAACCCACCCCGGGCACCATCAGCCTGGACCATGTGGCGTTCTCCTACGAGGACGGCACCCCGGTGCTGCGGGACATCACGTTTGCGGTGCCGGCGAAAACCATGGTGGCCCTGGTCGGCCCCTCCGGCTGCGGCAAAACCACCATCGCCCGGCTGATTAGCCGGTTCTACGATGTGACCGCCGGCTCGGTCAGGTTGGTGGCGTGGACGTGCGGGAGCAAACCACGAAACAGCTCATGGCCAGCCTGTCCATGGTGTTCCAGGACGTGTACCTGTTCGACGACACCCTGGAGGCGAATATTCGCATCGGCCGGGAGGACGCCACCATGGCAGAGCTGCACGAGGCGGCGCGGCTCGCCGGGGTGACGGAAATCGTCAATCGGCTGCCGCGCGGCTGGGACACCCCGGTGGGGGAGGGGTCGGGCGCTCTCCGGCGGGGAGCGGCAGCGTGTAGCCATCGCCCGCGCCCTGCTGAAGCAGGCCCCGATCGTGCTCCTGGACGAGGCCACCTCCGCCCTGGACCCAGAGAACGAGGAGAACGTGGTGGCGGCCGTCGATAAGCTGCGGGAAACCGCAACCATTCTTGTCATTGCGCACAAGCTGGACACCATTCGCAAGGCGGATGCCATCGTGCAGCTGCGGGCGATGGCACGGTGGAGGACATCGGCACCCATGAGGAATTATTCGCCCGCGGCGGCACGTATCGGTCGTTCTGGGACCATCGGGCGGCCGCTCAGGGCTAGCAGTATAATAAGCTCGCGAGCAGCACTCGAATCCGCCGCGCCGGCCGGAAAAACCGGGCCGAAACCCCGATTTACCAGGGAAGATGTTATTAACGCTGCCGTGGAATTGGGGATCGACCGGTTCACTTTTAGGTGCTGTTGCGGCCAAACTTGGCATCGCCACATCCGCCATGTACCGGCTCTTTGATAGCCGCGATGCATTAGTCGATGCATGCCTCGCCCAGGCCGCCGCGGAGATCAGCATGATCATGCTTGACGACGAGCTCCCTGGCCGGAGCTCCTGCGCAATTGGGCGGAAACCACCTGGAATATTTGTGAAAAATACCCTGGTCTGGATATCACCATATTCCATCACACGCAATCGTTCTCCCACGTGCAGGGGTTCACTCAACATGCCATGGGCATCCTCATGGCGCAGGGTTTCGCCAGGTCGGAGGCGCTTTTCGCCCTGGATTTCATTGGTGACACCGTGCTCGCCACCCACATCGGCATGTCCGCCATGCGGCATTCCCCGGAGGGTATGGACATTGTCACGCGAACCATTACTGAGCTCAGTGCCGAAACCCTCCTGGATAATAGGGACCGTTGGAACCCCCAGCGGGGATTTTTGGACGCCAAGGTCGAATTCATTATTGCCGGACTGCGGCAACAGCTCGGGCAGCGAGCCACAGAAAAAACCTAAAAAGGCGTGGCCAAACTATGCCACGCCTTTGAAACCCTACAGCCCCTAAGAGCTGTGCAGATGCACCGGATCCCCGGAGTTAATGAACCGGATAAGGCCCTGCAACTCCGGCGGGAACGTGGCCGGATCCAGTCGCAGCGTCTGCAACCCCTTGACCACCAAGAGGCCCACAACCCCGCTAATCAGCAGTAAATCTATGGGGCTGCTGCCGGTCGGCGAAGAACCCTTCTTGTTCTTTGACGACGTGCCCTCGCTGGAATTCTTGCCATCCTGGCCGGCGCTGGACTTCATGCTGCCGTCCTGCTTATCCAGCAGATCCTGGGTGGATTTTTCCATCTTCTTAGAATCAATCACACCCGAAGACTTATCCTTCACATCGCCCGAAAGCTTATTGTCGGAAGGGGCCTGGGTCTCACTCGTCTTGACTCTTACATCCGCGTACACCGGGGATAGAGAGCCAGCCCCGACTGCTAGAGCGGTAGCAAGCGCAATAAAGGTTCGTTTCATGATTCTCCAAAGCTGAAAGTTCTTGAATAACCAACAGATTACGTCTTAAGGATAGATTCTGCTACCTAGGGGTAAAACTGGGCTTAAAGATGCCCACCCCGGGCTATGTTGTGAATCAGGTCTTTCACGGCCGGGAATGCCTTACCTAACAACACCATAAGACCGGCAACACCAGCTAAAACCTTGATGATTGCACCGATGAATTTAAGCGTATCAGTTGTGACTGAACCTACCGATTCAATGGCCCCCTTATCGTCGTAGGTGATCGATGAACCATCCTTGTCCTTATCCTTATTATTCGATAAGTCGTTAGATAGATCCTGGAGATCTTTGTTCGGATCCGACTTGCTATCCGAGTTCGGATCCTGCGTGTCCGGGGTCGAGGCGGCGGTGGTGGCCTCTGTAGATTTTTCCGGGGTTTCCGTGGCGGTTTGCCCAGTAGAAGCCTCGGTAGTGGTTTCCTGGGCGCCCGCAGTGGCGGGAATAAGCAGCGACGCCGATGTCATGACAATAGTCACGGCCACGCCCAAAGCTGTGCGGAAGTTCATCAAGGGAATTCTCCTTCTCCATAATCTGGTGAAAGCCCAGCGCAACAGGCTTTCAGCTCACGGATTGTAGCGTATCAGTTACAGGCTTTTATTATGTGATAATCCCCCAAGCCCACCCCTGAATGTGACTTATCTGGCGGTTCGGGCGTCGATAAGCAAGCTGGTTACCAATGCAGAAAACCAACGGGCTAAGCTGTATGCCCTATGAATCAAACCGCAGTGACCACCGAAATCCACGCAGCTGACGTCCAACTAGCACAAGCGCGAATTTCCGCAACCATTGCCCCCACCCCACTGCAATACTGCCCCCGACTTTCGCACCTCACCGGCGCCGAAATCTATCTGAAACGCGAAGACCTCCAAGACGTCCGCTCCTATAAAAATCCGGGGCGCCGTCAACGCTATATCGCAGCTTTCCGACGCCCAACGCGCCGCCGGTATCGTCGCAGCCTCCGCCGGCAACCACGCCCAGGGGGTGGCCTTCGCCTGCCGCAGCATGGGCATTCCCGGCCGCATCTACGTGCCCGCCGCCACCCCTAAACAGAAACGCGACCGCATCAAAGTCCACGGTGGAAACATGGTGGAACTCGTTGTGACCGGCGCTAATTTCGACGAGGCATCCGCCGCCGCCCACGACTATGCTGAGGAGACCGGCGCCACCATCATCGAGCCTTTTTGCTGCCCGCGACACCATTGTTGGTCAGGGTACCGTCGCCGCCGAAATCCTCTCTCAGCTTTCCGCCATGGGCAAATCCCCCGACACCATTGTCGTGCCGGTCGGCGGGGGCGGGCTCATCTCCGGCATTCTCAGTTATCTTGCCGACATGTCCCCCGCACCGCAGTCGTTGAGGTCGAACCCGCCAGCGCGCCCAGTCTCAACGCCGCCTTGAAGGCGGAAAAACCCCGTCACCCTCGACGCAGTGGACCCCTTTGTCGACGGTGCCGCCGTGAAACGCATCGGCGACATCAACTATCAGATCATCGAGAAAAACCTGGGCTGGCTTCACCCCCTCGTCGTGTCCGAGGGGGCCGTCTGCACCGAAATGATTGAGCTATACCAAAACGAGGGCATTATCGCCGAGCCCGCCGGCGCCCTCTCCGTCACCGCCCCTGTCCGAGCTGAAACTCGGCACCAATGACATTGTGGTTTGTATCATCTCCGGCGGCAATAACGATTTGCTCCGCTACGCCGAGGTGGTGGAACGTTCTCTCGTTCACCGCGGCCTGAAGCACTACTTTCTCGTCAATTTCCCCAGGAACCCGGCCAGCTCCGGTCCTTCCTCAGCGATATTCTCGGCCCCGACGACGACATCACCCTCTTCAGAATACCCTCAAGCGCAACAACCGGGAAACTGGTACCGCCCTCATCGGCCTGCAGCTCGGACGTGCCAGTGACTTCGATGGGCTTGTCGAACGCATGAACGCATCCCGCATTAATTGTCGACACCTCAAGCCAGGCACTCCCGAATACGAATTCGTTGTGAGCTAGTCTCATGCCCACCGATGCGACCAACCCCGCGAATAGTTACCGGCGGCCGGCGGCCCACCACGAAAACCACCCACACCCTGGAAATCAAACGCTCAAAATTCATTACCTTCATCACCCGCATCGAAACCGAAACCCAGGCCCGCGACTTCATAGCGACCTCAAAAACCGCTACCCGGATGCCCGTCACCACTGCTCCGCCTATATTTATCACGTCGATGGTGCCAACCCGGTTGAACGCTCCAGTGACGATGGGGAACCCTCCGGCACCGCCGGCACCCCCATGCTCGATGCCCTCCGCGGGTCCGGGCTGCTCGACATTGCGGCCGTTACTGTCCGCTATTTCGGCGGCATTAAACTCGGCGCTGGCGGTCTCGTCCACGCCTACTCCGATTCCGTGCTCACCTGCCTCACCCACGTGCCCACCGTCACCCGCAGCCGCAAAGAACTCTACCTTGTCGAACTCCCATTCGATATCGCTGGCCGGGTGGAGGCCACCCTCGCACTACCACCGACATCACCGTCATTGCCGCCGACTACACCGCCGCCGGCGTCACCCTCACCCTCGCCACTGACCCCGAAACATCAGAGCAGCTCAATGGCACCATGAGCGCGCTCACCGCCGGGCAGGCCACACTCGTCGCGGCGGGCACCGATTGGGTCGAATAGAATAGGGGCTTATGACGTTACAACCACGACCAAGAAACCCTATAGAACAGCGGAAACTCGAAGTTCGCCGCCACGCCCGCCGGGGCGTCATCTCCGTCGCCGCAGGTGTTGGTGGTGGCCTGGCTCTCGGGGTGCTCAGTACTACTTTCACCTCCTTTTTGAGTACCCTCATATTCTTCTCCGCCCTCGGCATCCTGCTCGGCTATTTCGAATACCGCAAGATCCAAGAAATCATTAACCACAAAGACAACTATTAATCATTATTCACCAGCAACGAAAGGCGTCATGGCAGAGTTCGATCCTCACTGTTTACCCAACCAGTACGCATCGACTCCTGGGTGTGGGCGGTGCGACTGATAAAAACCCGGTCACAATCTGCCGCCGAATGCAAAGCCGGGCATGTGAAACTCAACGGCACCACCGTGAAACCCTCCCAACAGGTAGTTCCCGGCGACATCGTCACCCTGTGGCACGATCACCGGAATATTAAGGTGGAAGTCGTGGCCACTATCTCCAAACGCGTTGGTGCCCCCATTGCCCGCACCTGCTACATTGACCACTCCCCGCCGCCACCGCCGAAGGAACTCCTCATGTCCATGCCGCGCCGCGACCGGGGTGCCGGCCGGCCCACAAAGAAGGAACGACGCGAACTCGACCGGCTGCGGGGGCCGCAGGTAACCGGGCAGCTGGGTAGTTGGGGTGGCCGACCACGCATGCCCACATGGCGGGGCGTGTTTACCAGCTCAACTGAACCGGCCCTCGCCGGCCTTGGCCGCGTTGATGAGCGCGAGCCGATGCCGGAGCCGGGCTGGCCGCTGCGCCGGAAAATTACCGGTCGTCCCCGTCTTGGCGATATGCTCCTCCCCAAAAGCGGCAAGCAGCAGGTCATCAATGATCCGTACTTGCCCGGGCTGGAACGTGTAATGGAGGGCTGTTTTCACCTGCTCAAGATTTGCCGGGCTCATGAGCTCCGTCAACTGCGCCACGGTGGTGAGTCCGTGGGCGTGCAGCAGCTCCTCAAGCCAATGGTAATGCTCCAGGCGTGACTGGGGATGGTATTGCCGTGAAGCAGCGCAATAATGCCCGGGAGGGTTTCGGCGGTGAACTTCACATCAAGATCAATGGGCGCCGTGGTGTCGGTGGCGCTTTGCTGCGCGGCAATCAGATCAAACTGTTGATCCGCCAGCTCGATCAGGCCCGCCGCCAGCGTAAACGCCCGGTCCACCTCCGGGGCAAGCTTCCCGGTGTTGCCGCGGCGTTTATACCTGATGTCGTGTTCGGAATTCGGCCCAGGCGTGTTGCAGCACGGTGCGGATCTGCACCTCGAATTCCCGCCCCGCATACGCCTGAAGCACCGGGGCGACCCGGGCAGGGGGCACCCGCAAAATGAGATGATGCGAGCCGTAACCAAACGAACCAGACACGCGGGTTTGGGCGGTCTTATCAACGCTACGCCGTACCTCAAACACCTCGGTGAGGGCCTCAATGATGCGGGGAATCTCAGTGGAATGGTAGGTGGTCACCCGCACTCCAATGAGATCGTGAATGTCCCTGCCACGGGTGCGGATACATGAGCGTGCCATCGGGCTGGCGTTTCCGGGACTTGCTGCGCAAGGATCGCCATTCCTTCACCCTGGCAGTCACATGGTCATAGGTGAGGCCGGCGTCAGAAAAGCACGTCTTCGATGGCGCCTAAGAAATCCGCCGCGGCATTCGGATACCTGGTGCAAAAACTCCTGATATCGCTGGTGTAGCTGCTGTAAATTAGTCACCGGTGACAATCCTTGGTACAAATCCGTTAATAACTCAAACACCATAAAAAAACACGCTGCACCTCATGAACCCATCATCATGCCGCGTGTTGGTGATCCTGCCCATCATAATCCGCCTGGGTGACATACTCCCCACAAGTGCCGACACCAGCATAAACATCCCACCGGGTGCGGCGGTGGGCGCGCCGCCGATCACGCAGTTCCGCCAGGTAGTCGGAGCTGAGCAGCCCCTCGTGCGGCAGGCCGCCGCTGCCGCCGCGGGTGGTGGGAAATCCGCGCCGATAGTAGATACGACATGCAAGCCGGGGCTGGAGCTCCTCAACCAGCCAGGATTCCACCCCTATCCGGTCGGCGCTCAGGCCTGCGGCAATGAGCAGTCCATCGCTGGGGGCATAGAAACAAGCCTCCTCCCCAAGAATCCGACTGAGGTGATGAAATAAGGTGGCGAACAGTTGGGGATGCGCCAGCCAGGCGGTGGGGGAGGAGTGGGCAAACCTGATTTGGATACCAGGCAGGTGCCTACCGGTCAGGCAGCTCAGCGGCCGGGTTTGCACGGCAATACCCTGATGGTCGGACTCTGCGTCCAGCATGTTCGCGGCGGCACGATTCCAGGCGTCCCGAATCCCCAACCCCAGGCCACCCAAAAACTCGTGGCTGAGCGCGTAATGCCGCAGCAAAACCCGGCACGAAGATTCCCGGAAAGCGCCACCTCGGCCGGGGCGGCATAATAACCATCGTTGGTGCGTCGAACCGGGATGGCGGGGGAGGTGACCAGCAGCCCTCAGCCGAAGTTCGGGAAGCGCGGCCGGCCCCAGCAGCGGCGACGAGGCATCCAGGGGCGTCGGACCCGTTGGGGACGTTGAGTGGGTGGGGAATAGGTATCGTGGTGGCGGCGGGATCTGGTGCGGAAGGTGGTTGTCATGGTGAACTCCCCTAAAGACGAGGTGATATGTGAGGTCGTGAAACAGGGACTACAATCCCCACGGTTTTGGCCACCAACCACCAAAAAAATCCACGAACGAGCTGAGTCTCAGAACGGCGGCTCGTCATCGTCGGCAGCATCGTCCGCGGTGGGGTCCAACCCCAGGGCGGTGAACAGCCGCATCGACTGCCACATTTCTATATTCTGGCCTTTGCTTATAAGTTCTTCCGCACGTTTCTGTTTCGAAGTGACGCTATCCCACGGCCCCATGACCAACATGGTTGTTTTTCTTCGTCACATTCTTGGCGACGGTGGCGCCCACCGCCGCCATTTTTCCCACAACTCACCCCTTGTCGTAGGGTTCTGAAATCGCCAGTGAGGGTAATAACATGCCCAAACAGCGGATGGTTGGGGTCCGCGTCGGGGTTAGGGTCCGGAATCGTGGTGGGGGTGGCGGCCTTTAGCCCACCGGGCGGATTTCGGCGCCGGCCTCGCTGGGGTCGGGGTGCAGCATTATCGGCACGGCCCCGGCCACCAGCAACCGCGATGGTCGGCGGGTTGCTCAAAACCGGGTAGATGCGTTCCGTGTTCAAATCCCCCAGGCTAAACCCCAAGGTGGTGAACACGGTTTCGATATCGCCGGCGGCGTGGGCGCGCAACGCCAACTGCACGAAAAATCCCGGCGCACGCCCGCGCGTCCGCCACCGCATCATGGTGGTTATCCAATTCCACACCCCAAATGCTGGGCAACCACCGGCAGTCGATGGCTGGTGATCCCTAGTTTTGCCGCCCGTGACGCCGCCAGGGAGCAGGCGAACTTCCAGTGGGGACCGGGGTGCCCGTCGCATGGCAGGCCCGGGAAAACGCCGTCAAATCGAATTGGGCGTTATGCGCCACCAACACCTGGTCCGCAACATAGGCAACCACCTCGGGAAACACCGTCGCAAAGTCGGGGGCGTCGGTCACCATGTCCGGGGTAATCCCATGGATCCTTATGTTCCCTCATCAAAATGATCAATGCCGGCCGGGGGTCGGCACAGCCACTCGTGGGAGTCCACCTGCATGCCATCTGTAACCCGCACCACCCCAATCTGGCAGATCGACCCCCAATCCGCGTTGGCGGTCTCCACATCCACCCCCACGAAATGCAGGCCCGGCACCAGGGCGGGGGCATTGCCCTGCACCGCGTCGGTCACGGCGTCGATAAGCGTCGTCATGTTCGCCGCTTGCCCTGGCGCGAATCGAATAACCTCGGTTGTTCCGGTGAGCTCTACTGCGCCCAGGCCATAGGCGGTGGGTGGGGACAGTTCGGTGGCGCCCGTGATGCGGTCGATGGGAACCAGGTGGGGATGTGCTCCAACGCTTGGGCCAACCGGGATGGAGTAATATACACGCCTGCCTGCGTTACCTTGATGGTGGCACCGTACGCGCTGATAGAAGACATGGGCTTAAAGTCCTTCCGAAATTTAGTTGGCCGCATATGAGCTTACACATAAACCCCGACACGCAATCACTTGACGTGCCGGGGCGGAAAACGTTATCTGTTAGGACTCGTCGCCGTAAGTATTCTTGGCGGGATAATCGTCGGGTTTGTCGACGGTGGTGGCCAGGGTCCGGGTCCGGGGTTTCCTGCTTGTCGACGGCTGGCTCAGCGGCAGGTTCCGTGGGCTTAGCAGGCTTCGCCGGTTTTGCCGATTTTGTCGATTTTTGCTGGTTTCGCCGATTTCGCCGGCTTGGGTTCCTCCGACTCCGGCTGTTGCGGGGCTGCCTCTGTTTCGCTTTCACTTCCGGCTCCGCCTCTGTCTTGGGCTCTTGCTGCTCTTCCGTATCCGCGGCCGGCTCCGGCTTTGCCACGGGCTCCTGAGTTGGCTGCATGACCGTGAGGTTGAGCGGTGCCGACACCTCGCCCACGGATTTCTGATCCACGGTGCCGTGATCTTCCGCATCCGCTTCCGCGATGGGCAGTTCGATCTGCCGCAGAATAATGATGGACCGGGCGGGTACCGTGATCGACCCATTAGCGGACACATGCTTCGCCTCGGCGGGATAGCCGGTGGCCTCGGTGGTGTCAACAATAAGTTTCCAACTCACCCCGAACTGTTTCCCGGGGATGGTGAAGTCAATGCTGTCGTAGTGGGCGTTGAACATCAACAGGAACGAGTCGTCTTCAACCTTTTGGCCCCGCCGGTCGGGCTCAACAATGCTGCGCCCATTCAAATACACCATGAGGGACTTGCCGAAGGCGAATTCCCAGTCGCCTTGGGTCATGAGCCTGCCGGAGGGCACCAGCCAGGCAATATCCCGGTCGGCAGCATCAAAACCAAATGGGTCGCCGGCGAGGAATCGACGCCGTCTAAACACTGGGTGGTTTTTCCGAATCCGAATGAGCCGCTTGGTGAATTCCAGCAGGTCCGCGTTGGTGTTCACGAAATCCCAGTTGATCCAGGACAGTTCATTGTCCTGACAGTAAACATTATTATTGCCCTGCTGGGTGCGGGCTATTTCGTCACCGTGGGCAATCATGGGGGTGCCCTGCGACAACAAGAGGGTGGTGAGGAAGTTGCGGCGCTGCTGGTCCCGCAGCTGGTTGATGGCCGGGTCGTCGGTGGGGCCTTCCACGCCACAGTTCCACGACCGGTTATGGGATTCCCCATCCCGATCGTCTTCCCCATTGGCCAGGTTGTGCTTGGAATTGTAGCTGACCAGGTCGTTGAGGGTGAACCCGTCGTGGGCGGTCACAAAGTTAATGGAGGCCGTGGGTCGGCGCCCATTATGGGCGTACAGGTCGGAGGACCCGGTGAGTCGGGAGGCGAATTCGCCCAGGGTGGAGGGTTCGCCCCGCCAAAAGTCTCGCACCGTGTCCCGGTATTTACCGTTCCATTCCGCCCATAGGGTGGGGAAGTTACCAACCTGATAACCACCTTCGCCCACATCCCACGGTTCGGCAATGAGCTTCACGCGGGACACCACTGGGTCTTGTTGCACCAGGTCGAAGAAGGTGGCCAGCCGGTCCACGTCGTGCAGCTCCCGGGCCAGGGTGGAGGCCAGGTCGAAGCGGAACCCATCCACATGCATTTCCTCCACCCAGTAGCGCAGCGAATCCATAATCATCTGCAACGAGTGGGGGTCCCGCACATTGAGGGAGTTGCCGGTGCCCGTGTAGTCCATGTGGTGGGCTTTCGAGATCGTCGACAAGCCGGTAGTAGGAGTCGTTGTCGATGCCGCGGAACGCAATGGTAGGGCCCAGGTGGTTGCCTTCGGCAGTGTGGTTGTACACCACATCCAAAATCACCTCAAGGCCGGCCTCATGGAACGTCCGCACCATGCTCTTGAATTCGTTGACGGCGCCACCCACCTCAATGCTGGCCGCATAATCCTGGTGGGGGGCGAAGAACCCGAAGGTGTTATACCCCCAATAGTTCCGTAATCCTAATTCCCCGAAGCCTATCATCTTGCAGGAATTGGTGAACCGGCATGAGCTCAATCGTGGTGACGCCCTAGTTCTTTGAAATATTTTATGACCTCCGGGTGGGCCATGCCGGCGTAGGTGCCGCGTAAATCCTCCGGCACCTCTGGGTGGGTCATGGTCATGCCCTTTACATGGGCCTCATAAATGATTGTTTCGTGGTAGGGGACGTTTGGGGGTTTTTCGCCACCCCAGTCAAAAAAATGGGTTGACCACCACGGATAGCATGGTGTGTCCAAGGGAGTCCTCCGTGTTACGGGAGTACATGTCGTATGGTTTGGTGATGTCATAGCTGAACAGTGACGGGTGGCCATCGAATTCCCCATCAAACGCACGAGCGTAGGGGTCCACCAGCAGTTTACTCGCATCGCACCTGTGCCCATTGGCGGGATCGTAGGGGCCATGCACCCGGTAACCGTATCGTTGCCCATGGGAAACCCCAGGCAGATAGCAGTGCCAGGTGTGGTTGTCTACCTCTTCGAGGTTGATGCGTTCTTCGTTGCCATCGTCGTCAATTAAACACAGTTCGACCTTTTCCGCGATGTCGGAAAATATCGCAAAATTGGTTCCAGCACCATCATATTTCGATCCCAACGGGTAAGCATCGCCGGGCCAAATCTTACGGGGCTCAGATGTCGGTGCAGAAGTCATGCCGCCATTTTAGCGCTGATTTTCATTCAAGCCCCGAGTTATGATTCCTAAACCTTCTTGAAATTGATTATCGGCTTGAATACGTGCAGCTTGACGGGCATTTTCTAACCCCAGAATTGGGTCCGACACGCCGGAAGAATTTGACTGCTGGTTACCCGATTCCGTAGTTTCCAGTCGCAAATATTCGGATTGCTCCAACACAGTTGCGCCCATGACAAAATGCAGTGCGGTCACCGCCCCCGACTCCGGAACCGTCGCAGACAACACCTTGGTGACCTCCGCCCGCAGGGTTGGGTCTATCAATGCCGCACTGATTAACTCGGCACCGTCCCGGGTGGCGAGCATGGCATCCCGCAGCGCCCGGCAGGCCGTGGGAAAATCGTCGTACCGTGAGGTGAGAAAATCGGCTAAGAGCGTGCGCGCGGTGGCATCAATAAGCGCTTGTTTATTCTTAAAATGCCAATAGAGCGCGCCGGGTGCCACCCCTAGCGATGCGGCAACTCGCCGCATGGTCATGTCGGCCAGACCAAACGTCCCTAAAATGGTAAGACTGGCAGCAATGATGGAATCCTTGCTTAACTGCACGACCAATAGTGTAGCTTGCTTTTACGACGAAAGAAACCTCACGGTTCCCTGTGAGACCTAGTTCTTTCGTTCGAGATTTCGAAAAACTGGGAGGTTTCTGCCAATAGGGCTGTGAACTGGCAAAAATCCTAAAAGTGTTTGTTAGGGTGGGAATCGCAATCCAATGCTGTGGTTTGACTACAGCTCATTTGTTTAAGGAGAACTTTCAAAGTGCAGAATCGTATTCGAGTGAGCAACATGAAAAAGGTGGCTGTGGCCGCCATTGCTGCTAGTGCTCTAGTACTCGCATCGTGTAGTGATTCCGGCGATTCCGGCAACACCGCAAGCGGCGGTACCTCCGCGGCATCAAGCGATAAGTCCGCCTCCTCCAGGGCAGCAGCGGCGGAGCATCGACCTCCGCTAGCGGCGCCGCAGCCTCCGGTGCTGCCACATCCTCTGGCGAAGCAAAGCCCGCCGAAGGTGCTTCTTCCGACGCCCCGCCACTACCCGAGAACGTCACTCCGCCTGCACTGCCTACCACCACTCACCAGCCGGTGGAAGGTGGCCAGCCTGCCTCGCCTGAAGACGCCAAGAGCATCGAAGGTGTGGTGCGTGGCATCACCGCCGAAACCACCCTCCGCAGTTACATGGGCTACATCCCGCAGCACACCTGCAAGAAGGTGCTGGATGAAAACGGTGGCGAGAAGTCCCTCGACCTCGGCCAAATCCCGGATGTGCCGCTGGACTCCTACCCGGACTTCAAGAAGGCCAAGCCCACCATTGATTCTGTGACCGACATCAAGGTTGCTGGTGAGACCGCATCCGCACAGGTTACCGCAAGCACCGAAGCCGACGGCCAGACCGTTGCTACCCAGCGTTTCGCTAAGGAAAACGGCAAGTGGGTGTTCTGTAACTAGTCTGTCGTGACATACCGTCTCGCCTAGGCAAGAGAAGCCATAAGTGGGCTATCGCTAGATTTCTTTAGCGATAGCCCCTTTCGGCGTTTCCACACAACCTATAGCAGTCATAGAAAGATAACGATGCCCACCATCGAGGTCCCGGGCCCGCAATGGTGCCTGTGCCGGCGTGGTCTTAGCCATCCTCGGTAGCTTCACCGCGGCCAGTATTATCTGGGGGCTTTTGCGGCCCCGCTATCAAGCAACCATCATCGACGACCAGGGCGGCCTGGAACTCAACATGGTCGACAATGTGAATTCACCGGATTCTTCTGGTTCGTCTTCACCACGGGCATCCTTGCTATTATCCTCAGCGCCCGCATCCACCAGAAAACCCTCGCCTACCGGGGGCTCAGTATGCTTCTGTGGGTCACCCTCTGGTCGCTCGTGGGCTCGATACTCTTTGCCAAGCTTGGGACCTCACCACCATCACCGTCTACCACATCCCTACCGCCACTAGCGATTTCAACGTCGGCGACGTGGTGCCGTTCGTGCCGCTCGCATGAACGCCGGCATTTCCGGGTATGCGGTCGCCCCCTGCCCAGCCGCCGCCTACTATTGGATCCTGGAATTCTTCGTTCCCTATCCACTGGTGGACCCCGACCCCGACTAGCTGGAGCTGGGTTACACTAGTTAGTGTCCTCCGGCCACGCCACCGCGCAATGACCCTGAATTTCCGTGCTGATGTGATCAATGGCCGACAAAATGAAATGAATCGCCATCTGCACGTTCAGTATCAACTGGGACGTGTTTAAACCGGCGCCGGAATCCGCCACGAACTCCACCCGCACCTGCAACCCGTCCTCATCGGTCACGCAAAACGCCTTCGTGGTGGGATTATCCTCATTCCACTTATTGCACACCAAGGCGGCCTTCATATACTCCCGGTCGGGATCCAAGCCCGGATCCCAATGCCCCTTTACCAGTAGACTTGGGCCGGACTCCAAGAAAAACCCCACCAAAATATCATTGATCCACGCCAACACCATGGCGTCGTCACCGTGGGTTTTTTCTATACCCAAATCCCGCAACACCGACCGGACCCTCGGTATCGACAGCTCCGTCGGCAACTGGGAATCGTCGGTAAGCGAAAAATCCAAATCCCCAAAACTATTCGACGCCTGCCCAGAGCGCTGCCCCAACTCGGGGAACTGCTCCACAAACGTTTCACACGCCACCACCGTGGATTCCGCGGCCACCCGAATAAACGCCTTGATCTGGTCCAGCGACGCGCGCCTAGCAATCGCCAGCCCCGTGCGGAAAAACACATTAATACGAGCATCGTCCGCTATGGACAAATACGCTGCCGGACTCACCCGTTCCGAATTCCACGCATCGACCGCATGAGAAATCTCATTAATCCGCGACAAGCTGGAACTCCCAGTAAACGACACCTCCGCTATAACATGCGGAATTGGTCGTCGCTAAACTCCAACTGCAATGTGATACGGCCAATGCGGTGTGGCGATGGCCAGCTCGGAACCGGTTTCGGCAATAAAACGGTAGCCCAATTCCTCGATGGCTTTCTAACACGAGCTCATCGTTAACCACAAGCGGTTGAACGTTGAAGTCTGCTTTATAATCTGTCATGGCTACCCCATATATCGTGATGTAATGTTGTGATAAGTGAGCGATACGCTTGCATTATGCGTCTCATCAGGAAGTACGTCACATAATACCCTCCGACTAAGAGCTGAACAGCTAACTTTCGCCGACAAACGGTGTGAAATTTCTTTCGTTTTTTATAACGGCGCCAACAGGGCTTTTCCCATTTTTCCACCAACCCACCAACCAGTTCATATAATTCAAACCGGTACATTATTTACAGACGGTGGATATTGTCCCTACCACCACAATATGCCTAAACTAGCTAACGAACTGCTAAATTTATGCCCCATGCGGCCCCAAACATCCACGGGAAGGTCACCAGTGCTCAACCTCATCAACCTCCAACAAAAACCCCTCACCACCAGTGAATTACGCCGTACCCTACCCCGAGGCGGGGTAGACGTGGACGCGGTCCTACCCACAGTCACCCCCGTGGTCACCGCCATTCGGGACCACGGCGTGTCGGCGGCACTCGACTACGGGGAACAATTCGACCACGTACGACCCGAAAGCCTCAGGTTCCCAGCACCGTTATCGACCAAGCCGTCGCCGATCTCGACCCCGACCTGCGCGCCGCCCTGGAAGAATCCATCGCCCGCGTTCGCGCCGTCCACGCCGACCAAAACCCCAACCCCACACCACCGAACTCACCGCCGGCGGCACTGTCACCGAAATCTTCCAACCCATCGCCCGCGTCGGCCTCTACGTTCCCGGTGGCAATGCTGTCTACCCCTCCTCCGTCATCATGAACGTGGTGCCCGCCCAAAGAGCCGGCGTCACCTCCTCGTCGTGGCCTCCCCACCCCAGGCCGACCACAACGGTTGGCCCCACCCCACCATCCTTGCAGCCTGCGGCCTCCTCGGCGTCACCGAGGTGTGGGCTGTGGGCGGCGCCCAGCCGTCGCACTCATGGCCTACGGCGACACCGACCTCGAACCCGTCGACATGATTACCGGCCCCGGCAACATCTACGTCACCGCCGCGAAACGCCTCGTCCGTGGCGTGGTCGGCATCGACTCGAAGCCGGCCCCACCGAAATCGCCATCCTTGCCGACGACACCGCTGACCCAGTCTCGGGTCGCCTACGACCCTCATCAGCCAGGCCGAACACGACACCATGGCCGCCAGCGTGCTCATCACCCCCTCCGCCACGCTCGCCGAGGCCGTCAACCGCGAGGTCGCCGCCCGCTACCGCGTCACCCGCAACGCAGACCGGGTAGCCCAAGCCCTCACCGGACCCCAATCCGGCATCGTGCTTGTCGACGACCTCAACGCCGCCATCACCGTGGCCAACGCCTACGCCGCCGAACACCCTAGAAATTCACACCATCAACGCCCGTGCCGTCGCCGCCCACATCACCAACGCCGGTGCCATCTTCGTCGGCGGCTTCAGCCCCGTGCCACTCGGCGACTACTCCGCCGGCTCCAACCACGTGCTCCCCACCAGCGGCACCGCCCGGTTCAGCGCCGGCCTGTCCACCCACACCTTCCTCCGGCCCGTCAACCTCATCGAATACGACGAACCCGCTCTCAGCGAAATCTCCACCACCGTCATCACCTTCGCCGACGCGGAAGACCTCCCGCCCACGGCGAAGCCATCCGCGCCCGCTTCGAGGACCTCGCATGAACTATCTCAACCTCCCCATCCGACCCGAATTTCCGCACCGAAACCCCCTACGGCGCGCCCCAACTAAACGTACCCGTCCGACTCAACACCAACGAAAACCCCTATTCACCCTCCCCAGCGCTCATCGCCGACCTGCTCCGCCACGTCGAAACGCACGCCGCCGACCTCAACCGCTACCCCGACCGGGACTGCACCGCGCTGCGCACCGACCTCGCTGCCTACATCACCGACCGCACCGGTGTCACCGTCACCTGCGCTAACCTGTGGGCCGCCAACGGCTCAATGAGGTCCTCCAGCAGCTCCTGCAAATCTTCGGTGGGCCAGGTCGCACCGCCTTGGGCTTCCAACCCAGCTACTCCATGCACCCCATATTGGCGCACGGCACCGGTACCACCTTCGTCGACTGTCCCCGCGGTGCCGACTTCCGCATCGACCCCCAGGCGGCCCTGGCGGCCATCGCCGACCACCAACCTGACATTGTTTTCATCACCACCCCCAACAATCCCACCGGGGACGTTACTCCCCTCGACACCATCACCCGGATTCTCGACGCCGCGCCGGGCATTGTGATTGTGGATGAGGCGTATGCGGAATTTTTCCGACTCGCCGTCCGCGGTCACGCTCCTGGCGGATTACCCCGCTAAGCTGGTGGTATCGCGCACAATGAGTAAGGCGTTCGATTTCGCCGGCGGCCGATTGGGCTATTTCGTGGCCGATCCCGCGTTCGTGGATGCGGTCATGCTGGTGCGGTTGCCATACCACCTGTCCACGCTGTCGCAGGCGGTTGCCCGGGTGGCACTGCGGCACAGCGCCGACACCCTGGCCACAGTTGCCGCGCTTATCGACGAACGCAAGCGCGTGCAGGCCGCACTGCAGGATCTAGGGTTTTTCGTGGTGCCGAGCGAATCAAACTTCCTGTTCTTTGGCACGTTCGCCGACCAACACGTCGTGTGCAGCAGTTCCTGGATCAGGGCGTGCTCATCCGTGACGTGGGCGTGCCGGGCTACCTGCGGGTAACGATCGGCCTGCCCAATGAAAACGATGCGTTCCTCGCCGCCGCGCGCAATGCCGCAACACATCTCCTACCGAAAGGACACTAAAACCATGACAGACACCACGACGCTCACCGGCCCCACCCCGGCCGCCCGCACGGCTACCGTGTCCCGAACCACCAGCGAATCCGACATCACCGTCACCATTAACCTGGATGGTTCCGGGAAAAGCAACATTAACACAGGTGTTCCCTTCTTCGACCACATGCTCACGGCGTTCTGTGTTCATGGCGCCTTCGATCTAAAGGTGCACGCCCAGGGGACACGCACATTGATGCGCATCACACGGTGGAGGATGTTGCCATTGTTTTGGGGCAGGCGCTCGCCGAGGCGGTTGGGGATAAGCAGGGGATTCGCCGTTTCGGGTCGTTTAGCGTCCCCATGGATGAGGCCCTGTGTGAGGCCGTGGTGGATTTTTCCGGCCGCCCCTATTATGTGATGCGCGGCGAGCCGGAGCACATGCTCACCTCCGTGATCGGCGGCCACTACGCCACCGTTATCAACGAACATTTTTTCGAATCTCTGGCGACGAATGCGCGCGTCACCCTGCATGTGATCTGCCACTATGGTCGTGACCCGCACCATATCACCGAGGCGGAGTTCAGGCGGTGGCCCGGGCCATTCGGGCGGCGGTCGATATAGACCCGCAGGTGACCGGCATTCCCTCCACCAAGGGTGCCCTATAGCAATAATCGACTAGCGTAATCGGCCGGAAACCCTGGTGAAAACCGGTGGTTTCGTGGGGTTTTCCGGTTCGGGAACGCCGTTAGGTATTTCCGGGGAAATGTGTCACAGTTGAAACCGTGACGATTATGTATGTAGCGCAAGCCGCCTCGAGGGAATAACTATTGGTTGGTGTACCTCATGTTCCTCATCGCCGGTGTGTTGGCGGGCGGCACTTGGTCCGTGTATAAGAACGGCTCTCGGGGGTTTGCCGTGGTGTTGGGGTGTGCTGGCTGGGATCGCGGCCGCCGCCGGCATCTTGTGGATGGTGGGGAAATGCGCGCCTGATGACGGTCGAGAATAATACCAAGAAAACCGTCGCTACCACTGATGGCCTAGCTGGTACCGCTGATCCAGTGACCTCGACGATGCGGCTGTTTACCGAGGTTCCCGGGTTCACCGCCTTGAGTTTCGCCACCGCTGCCGCGTTTGGGGCATTTTCGCTCATGCTGCCGGTGATCCCCTGGCCGTGATCCTGACTACCGGCAGTGACACCTTGGCTGGTGCCACCACCATGGTGTTCATGGCTGTGACCGTGGCTACCCAATTGGTGACCAATCGCATCATTCGGCGCTACGGCTATCGGCGCGTCATGTTGGCGGCCGCGTTTTTTTGCTGGGGGTGCCGACCCTGTGGTATCTGATCAGCATGGACACCGCGTCATTATTGCTGGTGGCAGCGGTGCGGGGCATGGGGTTCGGTTCCCTCTGCGTGGCGCAGTTCGCCCTGGTGGCGCACATCGCCCCGCCGGGAGCCCTGGGGAAGGCGTCGGGAATCATCGGGTTGTTTACCGGTGCCGCCCAAATGGTGGGGTTGCCGGCCGGCCTATGGCTGTCCGAACATGTGGGCAATTCGGTGGTGTTTATCGCCGGAGCCCTGGTGGCCTTGGTGGCCGCCGGGCTGGCGGTGCTCATCCATAACCCCGCCCCGGAACCCGTGATTTCCCGCCCCGAACCACCGCTAGAACATGGTCGAAAACAATTGCGAATGAGGGAGAAACTGCGGGGCGGAACGTTATGGGTGCTGGCAGCCCCCGCCGTCGCCATGACCACGGTTGCGATGGGGTATGGGGGCCCTGTCGTCATTTTTGCCAGCAACAGTAAAGGATGTAGATCCCGTGCAGGGAGCCCTCATTTGCGGGTCTGCTGCTCGCGGTGGTTGGCGGTGCGCAAATGATTGCGCGCTATGTGTGTGGGGCATGGGCCGATCGGGTAGGAAAACCCGGGTCGCTTATGTTCGTGGGCCAAGGGTTGGTCATAGCGTCGCTCGTGGGGATGGTGGGGATTATATCGGGGGTTTACCGCTCGGCTGGCTGCTTGTTTCCGCAACTTTGTTCGGGTGTGGTTTTGGGTTTGTGTCCACTGAGGCAATGCTGGAAATGTTCATGCGGGTGCCGCGGGGCCGAATTGGCCAGGCCTCTACCGTGTGAACGCTGCCTTCGACACCGGCACGGGCAGCGGCGCGATCCTCTTGGGGCTGGTTGCCGCATGGCAGGGCTATACCGCGATTTTTCCTGGTGTCCGCGCTTGTGGTCATCGTTGGGGCTATCGCCGAGATCGGTGACCGCCGGGGACGCCGGCGGGCGTTGTCACGCGGCGGGAAAAAGTGTGTTTTGACCTTGGTCGCTTTGGTAATGGTTATGTGGATAACGTCCCGCGCCCACGTTGCGGCGTCGACAAGCAAACCTACAAATTACCCAGGAAACTCCGTCTCATGCCCACCACAGTAGCCATCCTCGATTACGGCTCCGGTAATCTCCGATCCGCCCACCGCGCCCTCGCCCGCGTCGGCGCCGATGCCACCATCACCAACGACCCGCGCGAAGTCCTCGCCGCCGACGGGCTCCTCGTCCCCGGTGTGGGCGCATTCGCTGCCTGCATGCGGGGCCTTACTGCCATCAACGGCCCCAGGCTTATTGGCGAACGCCTCGCCGGCTCCAGGCCGGTCATGGGGATTTGCGTCGGAATGCAAATACTTTTTCGAACACGGGGTCGAACATGGGGAGGACGCTGCCGGCTGCGGCGAATGGCCGGGCGTGGTCGAACGCCTCGACGCCGACATTCTGCCCCCATGGGATGGAACACCGTTGACGCCGCCCCCGGCTCCGCCATGTTTGCGGGCATAGATGAAAAGCACCGCTTTTACTTCGTGCACTCCTACGGCATTCAACGCTGGGAGTTTCCCGAGGAAGGCATCACCACGCCACCGCTCGTCAGCTGGGCCACCCACCAAACCGCCCGGTTTGTCGCCGCGGTCGAAAAACGGTCCATTGTGGGCAACCCAATTTCATCCCGAGAAATCCGGTGATGCCGGCGCCGAACTGCTCAAAAATTGGTTAGCGCAACTCTGACCCAGCGGTTCCCACCCGCTACACTTTAAAGCTATGACTTTTACTCTCCTCCCCGCTGTTGATGTAGTTGACGGTCAAGCGGTGCGACTCAACCAAGGAGCGGCGGGTACCGAAAAAGTCCTACGGTTCCCCTCGACGCCGCAAAAAAACCTGGCAAAATGCCGGCGCGACCTGGCTTCATTTCGTCGACCTTGATGCCGCCTTCGGCCGCGGATCCAACCACGAACTCATGGCGGACATCATCGCCCAACTCGACATTCATGTAGAACTCACCGGCGGAATCGCGACGACGCCACCTTGGAGCGCGCCCTCGCCACCGGCGCCCGGCGGGTCAACATTGGCACCGCCGCCCTGGAAAAACCCCGAATGGATCGCCCTAAGCAATAGCCACCCACGGTGACAAAATCGCGGTCGATATCGCCGCACTGCTTGTCGACGGCGAATGGCGGGCCCGCAGCCGCGGCTGGGTGGGCGACGGCGGCGACCTGTGGGAAATACTGGAACGCCTTGACTCCCCAAGGATGCCAACGCTTCGTCGTCACCGATGTGTCTAAAGACGGCACCCTGGCCGGCCCTCAACATCGACCTGCTTCGGGAAGTGGCCCAGGCCACTGACGCGAAAATCGTCGCATCCGGGGGCATCGCCCAACTCTCGGACATCACCGAACTGGCGAAATACGAAGACGAAGGCATCGACTCCGCCATCATTGGCAAAAGCCCTCTATGAGGGCCGGTTCACCCTCCCTGAGGCGTTGGCGCTACTATGACCGATGCCAGGGAGCTTTACCGCATCGCGCTCACCATCCTCACCGACATCGAACGCATGTTCATTGATGGGTTGGGGGCCGACCCCACCCACATGAAGGCCGCCGGCCAGTTCGCCACGGATGTCGACCTTGCCATCGAACAATACCTCCGCCGCCGACTCATCCACGAAACCGGCATACCGGTGCTGGGGAGGAATACGGCGGTGACTGCGGGAAACTCACCTGGGTGGTCGACCCCATTGATGGGACCGCTAATTTCGCCGCCGGCAACCCCATGAGCTGCATCCTCATCAGCCTGCTTGCCGACGGCATGCCGGTGCTCGCCATCACCAGCGTGCCGCATGATCAACCAACGATTCGGCGCCTACGCCGGATCACCACTCTTCCAGAACGGGGTGCCGCAGCCGCCCTCACGGAGCGCCCCGAGGTCGCCGCCCACGTGGGATTCTCGTCTATTTCTGGGTCGTCGGAAAGCAACGAAGCCCAATTCCCCGACCTCATGCGCCACGGACTCCTCGTCGAATTAACTCGAACATATTTACGTCCACGCATCACCGGGTCCGTCGGCATCGACCTGGCCTATACCGCCGCCGGCATCTTCGGCGGCGCCGTGAGTTTCAGCCCCAACATTTGGGACAACGCCGCCGGCATCTTCCTCTGCCGGGCGCCGGCGCCACCGTCACCGACCTCTACGGCAACCCCTGGGACCACACCAGCCGCGGCGCAATCGTGGGAACCGCCCGGGCGCATGAAACGATTTTGACCACACTCACCACAATCCGAACCGGAGGACACTAACCATCATGGCGGTAGCAATCAGAGTCATTCCCTGCCTCGACGTCGATAACGGGCGCGTGGTCAAGGGAGTCAATTTCACCGGCCTGAAAGACGCCGGCGACCCAGTGGAGCTCGCCGCCCGCTACGACCGGGAGGGGCGACGAACTCACCTTCCTCGACGTGTCCGCATCTGTCGCCGGCCGCGGCACCATGCTTGATGTGGTGCGCCGCACCGCCGAACAGGTTTTCATCCCACTCACCGTCGGTGGGGGAGTGCGCAGCGTCGACGATGTCGACCAGCTGCTTCGTGCCGGTGCCGACAAAGTAAGCATCAATACTTCCGCCATCGCCTGCCCCGAACTTTTGCGGGAACTCGCTGCCCGATTCGGCTCCCAATGCATTGTGCTCAGCGTCGACGCCCGCCGCGCCCAAGGCCAACCATCCGGCTTCGAAGTCACCACCCACGGTGGCAGCAAATCGGCAGGCATTGACGCTATCGACTGGGCGTGCCGCGGCGCCGAATTAGGGGCGGGCGAAAATCCTGTTGAACTCCATGGACGGCGACGGCACCAAAGCCGGCTTCGACCTGGAACTCATCGCAAAAGTCCGGGACGCGGTCACCATCCCCATCATCGCCTCGGGGGGCGCCGGCCGACCCGACCACTTCCCACCAGCCATCAATGCCGGGGCCGACGCCGTCCTCGCCGCATCCATTTTCCACTTCGGCGAAGTATCCATCGAGGAAGTCAAAACCTCCCTCGCCCAGGCCGGATACGAGGTGCGTCGATGAACTCGTCTATGAACCAAAACAACCCAGAAACCTACCAGCTCGATCCCGCCATCGCCGCCCGCGTGCGCTTCAACGACCAGGGACTCGTGCCGGCCATCGCCCAGGCTGCCGACACCGGCGAGGTACTCATGCTCGCCTGGATGGATGACCACGCGCTGGCCTACACCCTCGCCACCAGGCGCGGCACCTACTATTCGCGCTCCCGCCAAGAATATTGGATCAAGGGTGCCACTAGTGGCCACACCCAACAAGTAGAGTCCGTATCGCTCGACTGTGATGGTGATACCGTTCTGTTGCGGGTGTACCAACGAGGCGGCGCATGCCATACCGGGGACCGCACTTGTTTTGATGCAGACCGACTCGCGTGACCCCAGTCGGAAACAGCACACGGAGACACTAAGGGAAACATGAAAAATCAGTATTAGCAAGCCTGATGTTAGCGGGCGGTGCGGTGTTGCTCTGGGTATCGTCCCGTCTGGCATGGCTGACCGTAACCGCCGACGACGATAAAGCCGGGACGAAAACCGTCACCATTCATGGCGCATCGTGGTCCACCGAGCTCATTGCCGCCGCCATTATGCTTGCTGCCGCCGCGATTGCCGGGCTCATCCTCCGCAGGGCAGGTCGCCGCATCGTCGGCGGGCTTGCAGCGGTCGTAGCGGCTGCTGGCGGCTGGTTTATCCTCCAAGTCCTCGTGGGCGGAACCCCCGACGCGCAGCGGGCCCCTGGCGATCCTCAGTACCAACAACACCACCAGCGCCACCAAGGGGCACAACTCACCTCCTGGGCACAGATCACCGCGATCGACGTGAACACGCCCCCGTCATCCTGGCACTCATTGGTGTGGCCATCGGGCTGGTCGGCGGGATAATCCTCGCAGCGTATCCCGGTGTCGACGGCCCCAAACGCACGCAATACGAGCGCAAACAGCGCCGGACCGCGCATATCGCCGCGGAACTGGCGGCGGAACCGGATTCCGGCCGGGTGCTCTGGGACGCCATCGACGCCGACATCGACCCCACCGACGATACTGCCACAGCCGACCCTAACAACGACCCCGGCGACGATCCCGCCGACGAATCTGCCAATAAGTCACAAATGCATCACAAGCCACAATAACAATCACCCACCACCTGGGTAAACACCCAAATGCATGACAAGATTACTATTTTCTTCCATCTTTCATCGGTTCTTGAGGTGCACCCACCGAATTTTAGAACTGGCACTTTGACGCGTTAGCCTAAAACTGTTGGAACACCAGACACAGCCGACAAACAAGATTGGTGGGTTCTTTCGTGACTACGGTTTTCGATGCCATCATCGCGGGCGTGCGGGAAAACGTTGCCGCACGAGAATCAGTTGTGCCTTTCCGCGCCATCAAGGCACAATCCCACGACTGTGAACCGCCCCGCGATGCACGTTCCGCGCTACTGCAACCCGGGTGCAAACTCATAGCAGAGGTCAAACATCCCACGCCCGAACTCCATATACACACCACCCCCCTCGATCCCGTGCGTCTCGCACAGGCCTTTGAACAAAGTGGCGCTGCACTCATCGCCTGCCACACCGAACAGTTACGGTTCCATAGTTCACTCGCCGAAATGGCCGCCGTGAGACACGCGGTAAGTGTTCCCATACTCTGCCGGGACCTCATCGTCGAACCCTACCAAATCCACGAGGCCCGCTATTTCGGCGCCGACATGATTCCCCTCCGGGTAGACACCCTAGGCCAGGCCCAATTGGAATCCCTGCTCGACAGGGTGGAATCCCTAGGAATGCAGGCCCTGGTCGAGATTCGCAACCCCGAGGAGGCGGATCGGGCCATGCAGGCCGGCGCCACCATCATTGGGGTTAACTCCCGGGATTTTCAGACCGTTGCCCAGGGCAGGATCGCGTTTTCGGAAATCGCGCCGGGGCTGCCGGCCACCGTCGTCAAGATCGCACTTTCGGGGGTGCGATATGCGTCGGAGCTGTACGAGTTTGCCGCCCGTGGGGCTGATGCGGTGGTGGTTGGGCAACCATTGATGACCGGCGAATCCGTGCGATCTGTCACACGGTCGTTGGCTGCCGCAGCACAGCACCCCGCCTGTCCTCGGCGTTAGCGGCGGTTTTTCAGTTTTTGGGCACTTGTTACCATCATTGTGGTTGTTAACAAGTGAAGGAGCTGTTGTGACTGAAACAATTCTTGCCCTCATTCCCTCGCCGCCACAAGGCGTGTGGCACCTGGCCCGGTTCCCATTCGTGCCTATGCGCTGTGCATCATTGCGGGCATTATCGTGGCGTTGTGGATCGGCCAGAAACGATATGCGGCCCGTGGTGGGGAGCGGGAAATCGTGTTAGATGCGGCCATTGTGGCGGTACCCACGGGCATTATTGGTGGCCGACTCTACCATGTGATGACCGATTACGATAAATATTTTTGCAGCACCTGTGATCCGGTAGATGCGTTGAAGATCACCAACGGTGGTTTGGGCATTTGGGGTGCGGTGGTGTTGGGTACCGTGAGCGTGTATGCCTACCTGCGGTTTAGAAGATTCCCTTTGCCCCGTTTGCGGACGCGCTGGCGCCGGCCGTGGTGTTGGCGCAGGCGATCGGCCGGTTGGGTAACTGGTTTAACCAGGAGTTATTCGGTGCGGAAACCACGGTTCCGTGGGGGCTGAAGATTTTCAATCGGGTAGATGAGCTGGGGAATTACGCCCCGGTGACTGGGCACTCGACCGGCGAGGTATTGCAGGTGGTGCACCCCACATTCCTATATGAGTTGCTGTGGAATGTGCTGGTTTTTGGGTTCCTGATTCTTGTGGATCGCAAGTTTACTCTGGGTCACGGTCGGGTATTTGCCCTGTATGTGGCCGGTTACACGCTGGGGCGTACGGTCATCGAGTCGATGCGGACCGACCCGGCGACCATGGTGTTTGGGCTGCGCATTAACTTCATTGTGTCGATTGTGGTGTTTATCATTGCGGTTGTGGTGTTTTTCCTGCTGAAGCGCGGCCGAGAAACGCAAGATGAGGTGCGTGGCGTGAGCTTGTCGACGAGCTCAGAGCCGGAATCGGCCGAAAAATAGCGAGAGTGTGACACAAATCGCGTTCAACTGATTATGTTGGGATATGCCTGGTCATGTCTGTTTGGTTGGCCTGTTTCGTGCAGCTCGATTGTTTAACAGTGTGAAACACAACAAAAAACCCGGGTTTTTCCCTAGTTGTACTCGCAGAACTGCGAGTAGAAGATTACTGTTTAAGGCATGGAACGTCGCACAAAAATTGTTTGTACATTGGGGCCGGCCGTCGCCAGCCAGGAAGGCATTCTGCGCCTGGTGCAAGATGGCATGGATGTTGCCCGAATGAATTTCTCCCACGGGGATCACGCCGATCACGAGCAGAACTATCGATGGGTGCGGGAAGCAACCGATGCCACCGGCCGCGCCGTGGGTGTGTTGGGCGACCTACAGGGCCCCAAGATTCGCCTCGGCCGGTTCGTCGAGGGGGCTACCTTCTGGGCCGATGGGGAAGAGGTCCGTATCACCGTCGATGATGTTGAAGGCACCCATGATCGTGTGTCTACCACCTACAAGCATCTTGCCAAGGATGCCAAGCCCGGCGACCGGTTGCTGGTTGACGACGGCAAGGTGGCGCTCGTCTGCAAAGAAGTCGACGGCAACGATGTGGTGTGTGAAGTTGTGGAGGGCGGCCCGGTTTCTAACAACAAGGGTGTGTCCCTGCCCGGCATGGATATTTCCGTGCCGGCTCTGAGTGAAAAAGACATCGAAGACCTACGCTTCGGTCTGAAACTAGGTGTGGACTTCATCGCCCTGTCCTTCGTCCGCTCCCCGCAGGACGTGGAGCTGGTGCACCAGGTCATGGATGAGGAGGGTCGCCGGGTTCCGGTGATCGCCAAGCTGGAAAAGCCGGAGGCTGTCGAGGCCTTGGAATCCATCATTCTTGCCTTTGACGGCATCATGGTGGCCCGCGGTGACCTGGGTGTGGAATGCCCACTGGAGCAGGTGCCGTTGGTGCAAAAACGCGCCATCCAAATCGCCCGGGAAAACGCCAAGCCGGTGATTGTGGCCACCCAAATGCTGGATTCCATGATCGAAAATTCCCGTCCCACCCGGGCCGAGGCTTCCGACGTGGCCAACGCCGTCCTCGACGGTGCGGACGCGGTCATGCTGTCCGGGGAAACTTCCGTCGGTGTGGACCCGCATAACGTGGTGCGCACCATGTCCCGCATTGTGACCTTCGCCGAAACCGACGGTAAGGTCCCAGAGCTGGCGCATATTCCGCGCACCAAGCGGGGCGTGATCTCCTATTCCGCCCGTGACATTGCTGAGCGGCTCAATGCCAAGGCTCTGGTGGCCTTCACCTCCTCCGGCGACACCGCCAAGCGGGTGGCCCGCCTGCGTTCTCGGCTGCCACTCTTGGTGTTCACCCCCTACCAGGCGGTTCGTAGCCAGCTTGCATTGACGTGGGGCGCCCAAACCTTCCTCACCCCGACCATGCCATCCACCGACGATATGCTCGCCGAGATTGACGATCAACTATTGGCTGTGGAGCAATACAACCGGGAGGACATGATGGTGGTTGTGGCCGGTACCCGCCCGGAATCTCCGGCAACACCAACATGATTCACGTTCACCTCTTGGGTGAAGAAACCACCGCCCCGCCGGAGGTGCTGGCTGCTGCGGAACACGCCAAGAGCCTGGAAGAGGCCGAGGCCAACCTGCAACGCGCCAGGGCGGAGGCAGAAAAAGCCGAAGAAGAGAAGTAACCACTAGCTGGGCCAGATACAAATAATCCCCCTCATGGTTTCATGAGGGAGTTCGTCATTGACCGCTAGATTTTTGGTGGGGCTAATCTTCCACACCTCACGGGCATAGTCGCTGATCGTCCGGTCGGAGGAGAACCGGCCGGATTCACAAATATTCACCCAGCACATGCGGGCCCAATGCAGCCGATCTGCATAATAGTCGGCGGCCATCTTGTCCCGGGCCTCCCGGTAGGCGGCGAAATCGCTCAACACATAGTACATGTCGGGGAGTTCCCAACCACCCCGGTCCAGCAGGGATACCCGCAGGTCGTGGAACCAGCCGGAGTTATTATCCGAGAGGTGACCGTCGATAAGCGAATCGAGGGCACGCTTTTAAACCGGGCACCGAACCGTACGCATCCCACGGATTATAAGTGGTGCGCAGTTCGGGTAGTTCCTCCACCTTGGCGCCGAAAATGTAGGCGTTCTCATCGCCCACGGCCTCCAGGATTTCCACATTGGCGCCATCAAGCGTGCCCAGGGTTACCGCACCGTTCATCATGAACTTCATGTTTGAGGTGCCGGATGCTTCCTTGCCTGCGGTGGAAATCTGCTCGGAAACATCCGCGGCCGGAATGATGTGCTCGGCGGGGAAACGTTATAGTTTTTCCACAAACACCACCCGCAGGATCTGGTTGACATCTGGGTCGTTATTGACCAGGTTAGCGATCTCATTAATCAGCTTGATGATTGCCTTGGCCCGCACATAACCGGGGGCGGCCTTGGCGCCGAAAATGATGGTGCGCGGCGGCACGTCACGTTCCCCATCCTCCTTGATGCGGAAATACAGGTCCAGCACATAAAGCGCATTCATGAGCTGCCGCTTGTACTCGTGGAGGCGTTTGATTTGTACGTCGAAGATGGAGGAATGATCCACTTCAATGCCCTGGCGGTCCTTGATCCAGGCGGCGAAGTCTACCTTATTGGCGTCCTTGATATCCAACAGTTCCTGCATGACGGCATCATCGTCGCTGTAGTGGCGCAGCTTGTGTAGCTCATCCAGGTTCGTTACCCACGCATCCGAACCCAGCAGGCGGGTGAGCAGGTCGGAAAGCCGCGGGTTGCACATCTTCAACCACCGGCGCGGGGTCACACCATTGGTTTTGTTATTGAACTTTTCTGGCCAAATGGCGTGCCACTCCTTGAGCGTGTCCGCCTTAATGATATCGGTGTGTAGCGCCGCCACGCCGTTGATGGAATAGGAGGCATAGCAGGCCAACCAGGCCATGTGCACCACACCGTTGCTGATCGGCGCCATGTAGTTGATCTGTGCCTCATCCAGGCCCATGGCCCACATTTCTTGCCGGAAGCGGCGGTCGATTTCCACGGTGATTTCGTACACGCGGTGGAACAGCTGCTGGAAAATAGAGCAATTCCACTGCTCCAGGGCCTCGGCCAGCACCGTGTGGTTGGTGTAGGCGAAGGTTTGCGTGACCACGTTCAGGCATCCTCCCAACCCATGTGGTGCTCGTCGAGCAGCAGGCGCATGAGCTCCGGGATGGCCAGCACCGGGTGGGTGTCGTTCAATTGGATGCAATTATATTTGCCGAAGTCACGCAGATCATCGCCGTGCTGTTCGACATAGTTGGCGATCATTGCCTGCAACGAGGCGGACACGAAGAAGTATTGTTGCCGCACCCGCAGCACCTTGCCGGCGTAGGTGGTGTCGTTGGGGTAGAGCACGCGGCACAGGTCCATGACGGCTTCGCGTTCGACGATGGCGTCGGTGAACCGTTGCGAGTTGAAGGCATCGTAGTCGAATTCGGCCAGGGGCTCAGCTTTCCACAGCCGCAGCGTGCCCACATTGTCGGTGCCGTAGCCGGTGATGGGCATGTCGTAGGGGGTGGCGCGCACCACCATGTCGTCGAAGGTGACGATGCGTTGCTGGTGTTCGCGGCGCACCACGAAAGGGGTAGCCGTTTTTCCCGCCAGGCGTCGGGCTGTTCCGTCTGGAACCCATTATCGAAAATTTGTTTGAAGAGGCCGTAGCGGTAGAGGATGCCGTAGCCGGTGACCGGATAGTCCTGGGTGACGGCGGAATCAAGAAGCATGCTGCCAGGCGGCCCAAGCCACCATTGCCCAGAGCAGCGTCATTTTTCGGCGTCAAGAACATCGGATAGCTCATGCCCATTATCATGTACCGCCTGCTCGGCCTGCTCCACCAATCCAAGATTGGTGAGGTTGATTGAGCAATGCCCGGCCCATCAAAAACTCGGCAGAGAAATAATGCTGCTGCCGGGTTGCGTTATAGGCCTTGGTGGTTGCCTCCCATTTGTCGGCCAATTGCTCCATGACCGCGTCGGAAAGCCCATACCAGAATTTCCAATTAGTGGCGGATGTGGGGCTCATGCCGGCCACCGCGCGTACGTGGCTGCGGACGGCATCTTTGAGCTCAGGAAGATGATGCGAATCGCTCATGAAAAAGTTGCTCCTGTAGAACGGAATCGGGAAGTGTCTGCACCATAGCTAACGCTTATGAATAAAAAAAGCTGCATTGGAGTGTCGGTTTATCTACAAAAAACCCGGGGAAATGTGATTATACTGACAATTTTAGAACCTACTATGGTCGCTGAACGACGCCTACCGGAAGGAAACTTTACGCGATGGACACCACAGCAACGGATATTTTTTTACTACAACCAAGACAGTCAAGTCAGCAAAGTCAGCACCCAATTCCTTAAAACCCTTGTCGCCAAGGGCTCACCATTGAAGGCGCCACCACAAGCAGCCCACTGCCTAAACAAGTCACGGACGACATTGCCAACCAGGTGGTGGCCCGAATCGCCGGTCGCTATAGCTACGGGGGTGCCGGCCGTAGGCAATGCGCTACGTGTGTATGGCAGAAACACCCTGCTGCGGTTGGCCGGCAAACTGTTGGCCACCCGTGCCCTAGAACCGGTATTCCTCCGCGCCTACTATTACGTGATCGACAACAAAGGCCGGCTAGGGTGGCATGCTCAAAAACCTGGCGTTGAAAAAAACTCAAACGCCAAAAATAGCCCGGGCGCCTAGTTACTCCCTTGACCTCGGTGGCGTGGATCTGCTGATCCAAGTCCTCCGGGGCTAACCGTGCCGTGCTGAACTCATGATTCAACGGTAGCCGCAGCTGCAAATCCGTGCCCGGACACACCTCAATCAACCCACCCGATAATGTGAAATCCAACACATGGCCGCCGTGGGTGCGGGCATTATCTATGAAATGCACATGGCACCCCTGGGATGCCAATGCCCTTCTCATAGATCGGGGTGCGGAACCCAGCAATAATCCCCGCGGTGTGGGAAAACACCAACTCCGCATCATCGCCGGTGGCCTCCAACATGGGGCGATAGGGGCGCTGCTGCTTCGTCACCGTCCGCACCCGCACCGACTCAAACATACCCGTGATCCGCACCGCATACATGTAGTTCTCGCTGGGCAATATGCCCGAAATGAACTCGCTCAACTCCTTACGGCACATGCCCGGCGGCGCCTCCCGCACAATCCGCGGCACAAAATTCGTGGCCACCGCAAACGGGCTATGCTGCTCCAAATCAGCCACCGTGGCCGACCCATCACCCCGCACCTGGTAGCAAACCCCATCGACAATAATCATCTCCCCATCGAGGGCATCAAACGTGCCAATACCAAAATTGCCGTGGCCTAATAACTCCCCCAATGGTGAGCTCCCCATCATAGATTCCATCCAATAACGCGGTCATGAGCGATGACTGGAAAATCGTGTGCCGCTGCACCGGAATGTCCCGGCTCCGATCCTGATCGGTCATGAAGCCTCCTTTCCCACATACGCAAACACCGCACTCGCGGCCGCCATGGTGCAGGCCCGCACGGTGGGGAGAAGTCCGGCAGAAACTCGCCTGAATGATTCACTGGGATCGTACGCTCCAGCGTGCCGGCCGCAGCCGCAGCCTCCCACTGATCCACCGGCGTCACCCCACAAACCAATACAGGGAAGAATCCCGACCCGCATCACCATAGGCGCGGGGAATATTCGTGAAATCCTCCGACGCCGTCCACTCCCGCGCATCCTGCGAATTCGCCCCAAACACCGCATCAAACTCGGAACGCACCCCTGGCGAAAACCTCGGCCGAATTATTTGTGATCGGTGCGTGGGCGAAATACCGAATCGTCGGCTCGGCCGTCACCCCAGATGCCGCGCACTCGCTCGCACCACCCGCTCAATCGCCGCATTCAGCCGTTCCCGCACCGACTCATCATAGGTCCGACAATTCACCACAATCCGGGCCTCACCAGGAATAATATTATTCAGAATGGCCCTGCCTCCAAGGTGCCCACCGACGCCACAGCGAACTCGCTCGGCGGGATCTCCCGACCCACAATCCCTGAAGCCGCACCACAATCATCGCCGCCACATAGGTGGGATCAATCGCGGTATGCGGCATCGAACCATGGGCGACCGACCATGCACAATAATTTCAATGGAATCACTACCGGCCGGGGTGGGCCCCTCCTTACTGAACACCGTGCCGGCGGCCCGGGATAATATGCTGAGCCAAGAACACATCCGGGCGGGGATACGCCCCACAAGCCCGTCGTCAAGCATTGCAAGCGCACCGGAACCGTTTTCCTCCGCTGGCTGGAACAACGCGATAACCGTCCCCCGCCACTTATCCCGATTCGCATCTAAAATTGCACACAACCCAAGCAGAGCGGTGGCGTGCATATCATGCCCACACGCATGCATATTCCCATTCTTCGACGCATAATCCGCCCCCGTGGTCTCAACCACCGGCAATGCATCAATATCCGCTCGCAACAACACCGTCGCGTCGGAATCCTCCGGATCCCCATTGGTGAAAATCGCCACAATGCCATGCCCGCAATGTGATCTATCACGGTCGCATCATACGCAGCCAACTGAGCGACAATCTGCGCCGCAGTCCATTCTTCCTGCCCTGACAGCTCGGGATGCCCATGCAACCCGCGGTAAAAATCCCACTGCCAGGACAAATCAGTGGAATCGACAATAGCCTCAATACTGGTACTCACCCCACCTATTTAAGCACCGGATTATATTTCAGGCTATTGCGCTTCATATCACACTCCGTTGCTATGTTCATGGTCTTAGCGATCTTCCCCTCATCCCGAAGCCGATACATGGCACTGACCACCTTATCCCGCAAATCCCACGGTGAAATCGTATTCAGATAAATCTTCGTGCCCCCTCAAACCCAGCCAACGTTGACACCCGCCACTTAATCGACACCCGCCACGGCATAGCAATATCCAAATCAATCGGCTTATAATGCCACTCCTCATTACACGGCACATTATGACCCGCCGCCGCATGACACGCATGCAACAAATCACTCATATCCTGGATCTCCGCGTCCGTTTGCAACCACGGCTCCGGCGTCGCCGACTTTGAAAAACACCTCCAAGGTGGGGTAGCGGTGCCCAAACCCGGCGAAACAAATCGCATGAGTATTCTCCGCAATCACCAGATTCTGCGACGCCGCATAATCTACTGCCCACTCGTTATACATATTCGGGTGACTCCGCAGCTTCTCAATCTCCTGCTGGGCGCTCAACCCCCGCTCATCAATAGACACCAATTGCTTATGCAAATGATCGAAAGACGCCCCGGCCGGCTTCAACCAGTTCTGGAACACCGCCACATACTTCGCATACCGATTCCGCTCATACAAATCCTTGATGGTTTCCACCGTGAACTTAATAAACCCGAAATGCTCCGTTATGCTCAAATCGCCCGAAGCCGCAAAATCCGACCGATTCGTCGCCGAATCCGTGAAATGCCGCCGCCCAATAATCGGGTCATGCCCCCAGCAAAGAAACACTCCGCCTGCTTCAACAACTCCTCATCCGACATATCCTCCGAGCTCAGCCCAGCCGCGGTCCGCTTCGTGCGAATGGTGCGCAGCACATGCTCCCGACCCAAATCCGTGGAAATATAGTTATCCATGCGCTCCCGGGTCATGGCATCCATCTCAAAACCATAGTTGGCTTTCCAATACTCATAGGTGACAATCTCAAACAGGTTCGGCACCCGCCGAAAACACAGCCTCATGCTGCTGAGTGCCTCCGCCTCCAGGCCGGAAACTATCTCATAGCCACTTTTACTGGCCACCAGCCGCGACTTTTCCGGTGGGGTATCCAACTGACGATTCTGACAAAACGCACAAAAATCATTCCGATCCCCCGGCGTTAAGAGTCGTATCGGCCGGTGGCGTGGTCAGTGGCCGATTCCCCGACCAACAACCGTCCACACCTCCGTGCCAGAGAAGGGATTGATTTGTTTGACGGTCCCGTCGGCCATAACTTGAATGGGCGAGATCCGGGCAGCTAATGGTGAGCTCATGCTTCCCAATCTAATAGCCCCAAGCCACTCAGACTAAATAAGGTTATCTTTTAAGATACTATGGCTATTATTCAATTCGACTGCTTAATGCCGGATAGCGACACCGAGGCACTCGCCCAGCGATTCACCCAGCTATCCCATCTCATTACCCGCGATGGCAAGGCCGAAACCGCCCAGGTTACTCACAATGCCAACCCCACCGTTCCCACCGAAATCATCACCCAACTACGTGCCCAACTTCACCAAGAACACCACCCACCAACACGTCACCATGCATCGATATGGGTGCATCTTACGGGAGTAACCGGATCCCTTAACCAGGTGGCTATGCTCTATGCCCGGCTCCTCACACCCCCAGCGAACCTCCCCCATAATGCCGTAGCGGCAGAAAACGAAAGCGAATGCGAAATCCCCGCCCGCTATCCCTGGACGGTCCAGATCATCCCCTCAAGCTGGTAGCAAACTTTACGACGACTTTTCCGTGCGGATTTTCATGTTCTTAGTCTCGGATAAGTTGCTCCGCAATCTTGTTTCCGGCTCGCACCAACTGTTTCTTAACATCGTTAGAATTGATAAGTGTGATTCCCCGCACACCCTCGGGGAGGGGGCCATCAATCCGGCCGGCAACCACAAACTGCTTCGCCTGTGGGTTCAGCCCCAACACCACGCTCACGACCTTACCCATGTCGGTGTCGCTGTCGTAGCAGCCCTCGCCGGTGATAACAACATCGGCATCGGCAATCTCATCTTTTAATCCGGTGACATCAACAATGACACGCGCGCCGGGAACGAGGCGGATATTATCGGTGCCACCGTGCAGGGTGGTGGAAATCCATGTGAGGCAAATGGGGACGCCACCGGCGGCACCCATGCCGGGAATTTCCGGATTAACATTGAGCACCTTACATAATTGGGAAATGCCGGCTTCAAGTTCATTCACATCCTCCGCAGACGCACCCTTTCGGGGCGTACGGCGGAGGTGCCGTCGGGTCCGGTAGCAGGGGTGACAACGTCGGCAAAGCATGAGCATGTCCATGGCGGCAGCTTGAAGATTGAGTCGGGAAATATCAACGCTGGCCAGGCGTTTTAATGCTGCGCCACCGGGTGGGAGTGAGTGGCCATTGGCGTCGAGGAAGTTGGCGCCTAAGGCGGTGAGAATGCCGGTGCCGCCGTCTGTGGTGGCGGAACCCCCGAGCCCCAAAATGAGGCGTTTCGCGCCTCGACTCGCAGCGTCGGCAATGAGCGCACCTGTTCCAAAAAGTGTCGGCGGTGAGTGGGGAAAGATGATCGCCCACTTCTTTCAGGCCGGATGCTGCGGCGACATCAATATAGGCAATTTCATTCCGAGCGTCGTAAGTATAGGTGGCTTCGGTAATGCGCCCTAATGCGTCCGTGGTGGGAAGCGTAATGCGTTCACCAGCAAATAACGCGGAGGTTCCTTCGCCACCATCCGACATGGGATGGAGGATGATTTCCGTGTCGTTACTGAGAACTTCGCGGATTCCGGTGGCGATATGGTGGGCAACATCGTGGGCGGATGCTGAGGGTTTTTAAATGAGTCGAGGGGCTATCACTATTCGCATGTGGGTAAGTCTAGCGTGCATTTTTAAGCTTGGATAAGGTGAAGAAACGTACTAACGGTAGTACAGAAAGCTGTTGGAATCAGCCATTAAAAAAACCTAACCGATTTTTGGCTGAAGGTGGGGGTGACACATAGGAATGTGCGCCAAAATTGTATTTAGCGCCTTAAAAAAATCGGCAAAAATCTAGCACGCTATAGAAATTATTGGGATGAATATAACCGACGCGAACTGCAAAAGTTGTGATATCTGCCGCGAAATTCTGTCAATGAATAGGTAATATTTCTATCAATGTGTAGAATTACGTGCTGTAGTCACCACAACGTGGCAGACCAAGCACATCCTATTGGGAGGATTACTATGACAACTGCTGAAGAGCGGGTTTCGGAATACTATGAACTGCTGGTACGTCGTAGTGCCGGTGAACCAGAATTCCATCAGGCGGTGGCCGAAGTTCTGGCTTCCCTGAAGATTGTTTTTAGACAAGGATCCCCACTACGCGGACTATGGTCTCATTCAGCGGCTGTGCGAACCAGAGCGACAGTTTATGTTCCGTGTTCCCTGGGTGGACGATCAAGGTGTTGTTCAGGTTAACCGCGGCTTCCGGGTGCAGTTCAACTCTGCGCTTGGCCCCTATAAGGGTGGGCTCCGCTTCCACCCTTCCGTCAACCTGGCATCATCAAATTCCTTGGTTTCGAACAAATCTTCAAGAACTCTCTTACCGGTTTGCCCATCGGCGGCGGCAAGGGCGGCGCCGACTTCGACCCCAAAGGCAAGTCCGATGCCGAAAATCATGCGGTTCTGTCAGTCCTTCATGACCGAACTCCACCACCATATTGGTGAATATCGGGACGTTCCGCCGGCGATATTGGCGTCGGCGGCCGGGAAATCGGCTACCTGTTCGGTATGTATCGCCGCCTTTCCAACCAACACGAAGCCGGCGTGCTCACCGGTAAGGGGCTCACCTGGGGTGGTTCCCTGGTGCGCACCGAAGCCACCGGGTATGGCTGTGTCTATTTCACCCAAGAAATGATGAAGTCCCATGGTGACTCGTTTGATGGCGCCAAGGTAGCAGTTTCCGGCTCCGGTAACGTGGCTATCTACGCCATCGAAAAAAAGCCCAAGAGCTGGGCGCCACCGTCATCGGGTTCTCTGATTCCTCCGGTTGGGTTCACACCCCGGACGGCGTGGATGTGGCCAAGCTCAAAGGAAATCAAGGAAGTCCGTCGCGGTCGGGTCTCCGACTATGCCAAGGAAGTGGACGGCGCTACCTTCCACGATGAGGGTTCCCTCTGGTTCCTCCCGTGCGACGTGGCTCTGCCCTGCGCCACCCAAAACGAACTCCATGGTGAACACGCCCGCGCCCTGGCCGAAAAACGGCTGCAAATATGTGGCGGAAGGTGCCAACATGCCATCTACCGCCGAGGCCATCGAGGTGTTCCGCGAGAAGAAAATCAACTTCGGTCCCGGCAAGGCCCGCTAACGCCGGTGGTGTCGCCACCTCCGCACTGGAAATGCAGCAGAACGCCTGTCGTGACTCTTGGTCGTTTGAATACACCGACCAGCGCCTGCACGAAATCATGCGCAATATCTTCCGTAACTGTGAAGAAACCGCCCGGGAATATGGTCACGAGCATGACTATGTTATTGGTGCTAACATTGCTGGCTTTTAAGAAGGTTGCCGACGCCATGCTGGCCCAGGCATTATCTAACGCCTATTCGGCCTAACCGATACCCCGCATTATCATTCCCCGATAGTGCGGGGTTTTTCGCTGCATAAGGCGTCGATAAGCAAAAAAATGCCACGCCGTAACCAGGCACTACCACCGCTATTACCTAATTCTCATTATGCTTAACGTCATGTATCGCGTATTTGAGTGCCTAGACGAATTAGTCCGCAATGTAGAACAAGCATATGGGGTGCCCATGACCTCGAATTGCATGGTGCCCCGCAATGAAATGCTGGCGTTGCTTGACGATTTACGCAACGCGCTTCCCGTCGAGATAGATGATGCGCAAGACGTCCTCGACCAGCAAGAACATATTTTTAAGTGAAGCCCAGGATCGTGCCACCCAGCTTGTCGACGACGCAACGAACGAAGCGAACTCTACCGTCAGCCAGGCTCGACACGACGCGGAAAACATGATCTCCGATGCGGAAACCCGGGCCAAAACCACCGTGGCCAAAGCCCAAGACGAGGCCGATCGCATTGTTGATAACGCCCAGCGGGACGCCGACGATCATCTAGCCCGAGCCCAATCTGAGGCCCAACGCATGATCGATTCGGGTAATGAACAATACCAGCGCAGCATCGACGAAGGCCTTGCCGAGCAGCACCGGTTGGTCAGTGAAGCCGAGGTGGTGCGGCGGGCCAATGAGGAAGCCCACCGCATTGTCGACGCCGCCCATGCCGATTCCAACCGGCTGCGGAACGAGTGCGACGAATTTGTCGACGCGAAACTTGCCGAGTTTGAGGAAGTGCTTTCTACCACCCTGCGTGCGGTTTCCCGCGACCGCAGTGCCCTCCGCAAAGGCGCCGGTGTTGGTGGACGCAGGGATGAATCTGGACGGGGTCGGGCCAGCGACCGCTCCACCAGCTACAGTAGCGACCGCGGCTAATTTCCGGCGGCCTCTATGCTGGTGACCCCTCGGCCGGGCTTGGTAGCCTATGTGCGGCCTGCCGGTCGGTTTCCACCACACCGGGTGGATATAGCACAACTGCTTAAGTAGTATGCTAACCACGATGAAAAACACCTCAAACTCCCCGTTTGTTTTTGATGTCTCTGACCCCATGCGCAGCGGCATGGTGGAGCATCGCACCCAAACCGGCCCGAGCCCTACCCGCATCGGGCCCGAAATGATTGCCATACCGAAGGTCACGACGTTACCGTCGATGCCATCCTCACCCCCCTCGGTGAGGCCATTATGGTTGACGCCACCATTCAGGCCCGCCTTCAGGGCGAGTGTGTGCGCTGCCTGAAAACTATTACCCCTGACACCACCCTCACCGTCTCCCAGGTGTTTGCCACCACCCCCGATTTTGTGGTGGGCGACCCCGATGATGAGGAGGAAACCGAGGCGGTGCCGCTGATCCAACACGACATGGTTGACCTATTGCAAAGCGTCATCGACGAGGCCGGCATCACCTTACCGTTCAACCCGGTATGCCCCGACGGGTGCGCCGACGACGCGGAGGTACCCGGCCTCGACCACCTTGATGACGACTCCGACGATTCTGACGACTCCGATAGTGGGGCAGTTCGTACTGTTGATCCGCGCTGGTCGGGTTTGGAGAAATTCCTATGAGCCGTAAACGCAGCCGTCTCACTGGCACCGAAGCTCTCGAACAAGAATTCGCCAAGGTGGACCATGCCCCCCTGCTGGCTGCCCTGGGAGTCGACCTGCCCCACGACATACTCACCCTGGCGCTCACCCACCGATCGTTTGCTAACGAAAAACGGCATGCTCCCCAATAATGAGCGCCTGGAATTCCTAGGCGACGCGGTGCTAGGGGCTGTCGGTGGCGGGAAAACTATTCGAGCAATACCCCACCCGACCCGAATCCGATATATCGAAAATGCGTGCGAGTATCGTGTCCCGGTATGGGCTTGCCGATATCGCCCGCGAAATCGGGCTTAGCCATACATTCTCTTAGGCAAGGGTGAACTGTTGACCGACGGGCGCAATAAAGACTCCATCCTGGCCGACACCACCGAAGCCCTCCTCGGCGCCATCTATCGAATTCACGGCTTCGACATTGCCCGCGATGTTGTGCTCCGGCTGTTCGCCCATAAGATCAGTCATGCGCAGGCCACCGCCCTGCATCAGGATTGGAAAACCAGTTTGCAGGAGCGGCTGGCCGAATCTAAAGCTACCCATGCCCGTCTACGAGGCGACATCGGTTGGTCCCGAACACGAGCAGGTGTTTACCGCATCGGTGAATGTTTTGGGCAAGATCATAGGCGAAGGCACTGGTACCAACAAGAAACTTGCGGAACAGGCCGGGGCCCACCAGGCCCTGGAACTCCTCAACGACCCGAAGGCTCGCGCCGAACTCATCCAATGCCAGAACTCCCAGAAGTAGAAACCATTCGCCGCGGCCTTGCCGAACACGTGTGCGGTCGCACCATCACCGATGTGGCGGTGCACCATCCGCGTGCGGTCCGCCATGTTCTGGGTGGGGAGAATTCCGGTCCGAGATTCTCGGTCGCACCATTATTAGGGTTGGGGCGTCGCGGAAAATTCCTCTGGTTGAACCTGGCAGATCCAGCCGTCGCGGCGGCTTCCGCATCGTCGGGGCCCACGTCACAACCTGCACCCCAGGCGGGCGATCAGGTCGTGGTGGTACACCTCGGAATGAGCGGCCAAATGCTCATCAAGGATTCGAACGCAAACTCGGATGACCCCAAATTTAAGCACTGCCGCATCCAGGTCCGGTTCGATGACGACACCCAACTATGGTTCGTGGATCAACGCACCTTCGGTTACTGGCTGCCCACCCAGCTCGTCGATGCCGGTCTGGGCCTCGTCCCAGAAACCGCTGACCATATTGCTCGGGATCTCCTCGACCCGGAGCTGAAACTGTCGGAGGTGGCGGCGACGATGCATTCGAAAACCCTGGCGGTAAAAAAGCTCTTGCTCAATCAGGAAATCATTGCCGGCATTGGCAATATTTACGCCGACGAAATGCTGTGGTTTGCCGCAATCAGCCCGAACCAGCCGGCCAATACCCTTGATCCTGCCGCCTTGAAAAACCTATTGATGGCCGGTCGCACTGTGATGCGGGCTGCCGTGGCCCGGGGCGGCACCAGTTTTGACGACCTCTATGTGAATGTGAACGGGGAATCCGGATATTTCGATGTAGCACTCCACGCCTATGGTCAGGACGGCCGGCCATGCGATCGGTGCGGCACAATTCTGGTGAAAGAAAAATTTACCAACCGGTCGAGCCACTACTGCCCTCACTGCCAGCCATTGGTTCCGTAACGCCACCAATGGTCAGGGGGAGTTATCAGCCTAAAGGAATATTATTACCAGAACGGGGTGGTAATAATTGGTTAAATCATGGGTCTATGAGTTTGGTAATAAGTTAGGCGGGGGTGAAGCAGACACGGTAATATGACCCCCATGGAAAATGATTCCCCTATGGCTGTGTTAGAGGATTTTGTCACTAACACGATCAATAATAATATTTGGACGGTTATTCCGTGGCTGCTCATTGCCGCTGGCCTTTATTTTGCGGTCAGAACCATTGTGGTGCAGGTGCGCATGCTGCCGGAAATGTTCCGAGCGGTGATGGAACGCCCGGCAACACAAGAAGAAAACGACGCCGAGGGAATATCTTCCTTCAAAGCATTCACAATTTCCGCAGCCTCCCGGGTGGGGACCGGAAACGTGGCCGGGGTTGCCGTGGCGATTACCACAGGCGGCCCCGGCGCAGTGTTTTGGATGTGGATTGTGGCCATATTGGGTGGCGCCACTGCGTTTGTGGAGGCCACGCTGGCGCAATTGTGGAAGGTGCGGGATGAAGACGCTGATGCCTACCGGGGTGGCCCGGCCTACTACTTGACCAAGGGGCTGAATGCTCCCAAGCTAGCGTCGATCTTTGCAGTGGCCATCACAATCACATTCGGGTTTGTGTATAACGCAATTCAAGCAAACTCCATTGCCGAGTCGTTTGCCACCTCGGTGGGTAATGACACATTCCTGTTCAAGTTTATGGTGGGCGTGGTCTTGGTGATTATTACCGCGCTGATTATTTTCGGCGGCGTACAGCGCATCGCTAATGTTACCCAGTATCTGGTGCCGTTCATGGCGGTGTTGTACCTGGTTGTGGGCCTGTTTGTGGTGCTGATCAACCTCAATAAGGTGCCGGAAATGTTTGAGACGATTATTACCCATGCGCTAGGGGTGAAAGAGGTTGCGGGGGCGACCATGGGTATGGCGTTCATGAATGGTATGCGCCGGGGCCTGTTCTCCAATGAGGCCGGTGAGGGGTCCGCCCCGAACGCGGCGGCGGTTGCTACGGTGTCGCACCCGGTGAAGCAAGGTCTGGTGCAAACCTTGGGCGTGTATTTCGACACGCTGCTGGTGTGTTCGATCACGGCGTTCATTATTCTGTTGGGCGATCCGACCGTTGGTGAAGGGGTGAGCGGGGCGTCGATGACGCAGACCGCGTTGGCCAGCCAGGTGGGCGATTGGGGCATTCACTTCGTTACCATTATTTTTGTTCTTCCTGGCGTTTAGTTCGGTGATTGGTAACTACTATCTTGCGCAGGCGAATATTGAGTATTTCAGCCAGAACAAGTCGGTGTTGTTGGGCTTCCGCATCATTGTGTTGCTCTTCGTTCTTGGCGGTAGCGTCGGTTCGATCGGGTTGGTGTGGTCGCTGGGTGACACGTTTGCGGCGATCATGGTGTTCATTAACCTGATTGGTATTGTGCCGCTGGGCGGGATTGCGGTGAAGCTGCTGGCCAACTACGAGCGGCAGAAGGCGAAGGGGCTTGACCCGATTTTCCACCGCGATATGCTGCCCGAGGCGAAAAACGTTGAGGTGTGGGACGGCTCGGATGCGGTGTGCCGTCGTCGCGGCGAGATCGTGCGCGAGGTGTAGCAGGCGGGTGCGGCTAGACTGGAGGCATGAGCGGTGATGTGGTGCGGTTGACGGCGTGGGTGCATGGTTATGTGCAGGGGGTCGGGTTTCGTTGGTGGGTGTATGGCCAGGCCAACGAGCTGGGGCTGTCCGGCAGTGCCACGAATCTGAACGACGGTCGGGTGTGCGTCATCGCCGAGGGGCCGCGGGATGCCTGCGAAACCTTGCTGCACCGGCTGAAGATTCCCGATGCGGTGCGGTCGTATCGCCGGCCGGGGAGTGTGCGGTCGGTGATTGATCGGTGGTCCGAGCCGCGGGGCGTGACGGATTTCCGCATGTGCTAGCTGCATGCTTGTCGACGCCCAATGGTGCGGATAATCCCTGGTGGAGTGGTGTATCTCACCCCACCAGGGATATATTTGTTTTCCCTATTTGTTGCTGTGGCGGTGATGCGTCTATATGGTGGGGATTATTCACCATCCCGGAAACGACTATTGCGAAGGAGTGGGACATATGGCTGAAGAGAAATGTGGTTTCTATTGCTTTTGCTGATTCCAGCAAGGCCTACCAGGCATTCACCGAGATCAAGAATCTTTCTGCCGCCGGCGCGCTGCAATTGAAAGAGCGGGGCCATTGTGGTGCAGGGATACGGAAGGAAAGCTGTTATTCCCGGACGGGGTGGATCAGGTGACCGGCACCGGGTTTGCCGGTGGCGGCCTGATCGGCATGCTCGTCGGTATTTTGGGCGGCCCGTTGGGAATGTTGCTGGGCTGGGGAGCGGCGCCCTCATTGGTGGGGCATTGGATGTGGGCGCATCGGCCACCAATGAGGTGCTGAGCGAGTTCAGCCGTGCCCTGCCGGCGGATTCCACGGCGGTGATCGCGGAGGTGGCAGAGCCTTCCGAACTGCCGCTTGATGATGTGGTGTCAAGCTGGGCGGCACGATTGTGCGGCGGCCGGTGTCCGAGGTTGTTGCCGAATTGGAGGCCGCCGAGGCTGCCGCGGAGGCAGCCCAGGCCGAGGCTCGGCGCGTCGTGCGGGAACGGAAGAAGGCCGAGTATAAGGAGGCGCTTGAAGACCGCAAGGCCGCCGTCGAAAAAGCGATGGGAGGAGCTTAAAGGCAAGTTCCGCTAAAACCTTGACTGCGACGTGACGATCGGCCCGGCCGGATGATGGTTGGGTCGATTTTTTGCGCGTGAACAACATCATCTTTTTATCGGTGGTTCGTATCGTGTTGAATATACCCAGTGGCCGAAGATGCGAGTAGGGTCGTGTTATCAACCATTCTTGTTTCGTTGATAATGGATCTATTATGAATAAGCTAATAGTGCCCTGGGAAAAAAATCTGTGGTTCTCGGTTGTCTATTTTTGTTGGTAACGGCTATGGCTGTTGGTGCCTATGTTGGTATCAAGGAGGAGGGACGTGCCTTTAGCCCTGTCTACCAGGAGCAGAAGACCGCTGGCCCCATGGTGAACCGTGCGGTGGGTGCTGCGATGGAAAAATATTTAGATTCGGCGAATTCCAGCGTCAGTAGAGTCAGGATTTATAGCACAACGGTCAGCGGCAATGGTGCCGTGACCGCAATTGTGTATGTTTCACACCTGGGATGTGGTGGGATGCAAGACGATGATTCCAACCCACACGAGATGACGCTTGCCCCCGATGAGGCGTCCGGGGATGCATATGTGGTGTCGGCGGATGATGTGCTCAATCCGAAGAACCATGACCTGCCCCAGTTTCAGCCATTCGATGCCCTCTACGCCAGCGATGAAGGCCGGATTCCGCGATGCGGTTAGCGGCGGCTCGGGGGTGTTGTCCCGCGGGCGTCGAGAATCTGCATGTGGGTGCGGGCCCATTCCTCTAACCCCGCGAGCGGCGCGATGAGGGTGCGGCCCAGGTCGGTGAGTTCGTAATCGACCCGTGGGGGGATTTGCGGTGTGACGGTGCGGGTGACCAGGCCGTCTTCTTCCAGCCCACGAAGGGTTTGGGTGAGCATTTTCTGCGAAATCCCATCCACCCGGGTTTTAAGCTCGCCGAATCGTTGGGGGCCGTGTTGCAGCGTGCCGATGATGAGCACGGTCCACCGGTCGCCGATGCGGTCGAGGAGTTTCCTGGTGGGGCAATTTCGGTCGTAGGGGTTCCAACGTGTGACGTCTAGTTCGGGTGTATCCATGATAATTTCCTTCCGCAAGTTGGGTTAAGGCCTGGATAGCCGCAGTAACTAAAAAGGTACCAAGTTACCATTAGGTTCCTAATTACTACTACGCTTATAGTATCAATTAGTTACTAACACAGGAAATCGGAAGGATTCTCATGACCGCGTTTGATCTTGTCGGCACCGCCATCGGCGAGCTGTTCACCGACCGCAACATTGCGGCGGCCGATGACTACTTCGCCCCCACCTACATCCAACACTCCACCCTGGCCGACGACGGCATGCCCCACACCAATGGTGTGTTCTAACACCACCTGGTGGGGCGACCCGCAATACGTAAGGAGCTCAAGCGCATGACCACCACCCGCACGGAACTCATTTCCTCCCTGATCGCCGACCTCTTGCCGACCTCGCAGCTCACCGTGAGCGAAGCGGAACTGGGCCGGCTCGCACCCGATGACCTGCGGGCGCTGCTTCGGGCACTCATGAACCTGTGGCAACCCGGGCCGCTCGATGCGGATTTCCTCCGTCGCCAAGACACCCTCCTACAAGCCGAGACGCGACGAACGCGGCATCGTTACCATCCCAGACACACAGGCCGCAGCCGAGGACCCCCGAATCTGCCTGTGGCGGGGCGACATCACCCGCCTTGACGTGGACGGCATCGTCAACGCCGCCAATAATAAGCTGCTTGGCTGCTTTCGGCCCGGGCACACCTGCGTGGATAACGCCATCCACTCCGCCGCCGACCTGCAACTCCGCCAGGCCTGCGCCGAGCTGTTCCATCCCCCGACTACGAGGAACCCACCGGCAGTGCCCAAATCACCCCCGGCTTCAATCTGCCGGCCCGATATGTGCTGCACACCGTGGGCCCCATCGTCGCAGGGACGGAGGCGAACCGGCAACAGGTGGCTGAGCTATCCGCCAGTTATACCTCATGCCTGAATCTCGCCCACAGTTCGGGGCTGAATTCCCTCGCCTTCTGCTGCATTTCCACCGGGGTCTTTGGTTTCCCGCCAGCACATGCCGCCCGCATCGCTGTTGCCGCAGCCCGTGCCTTCCTGGCTGGGCTACCGAAAGACTCGGACTTCACCATTATCTTCACAGTATTCACCCAGGATGATTATGATCGCTACGCGCAACTCCTCAACCCGCAACCTCATCGAAACGATCGCTAACGAGCTGGAACAAGCTGACAAGGTGCTCATCGGCGCCGGGGCCGGCCTGTCTGCCGCCGACGGTTTCGAATACGGTGGCGCCTGGTTCCAGGAACACTTCGGGGACTTCGCCGCCGCCTATGGCATGACCGACGCCTACACCACCGGCTTCTACCCCTTCCCGGACGAAACCGAAAAATGGGCGTACTGGAGCCGCCACATCAACCACCACCGCTACCTCAAAGAACCCGGGTCGGTATACCAGGACTTATTCACACTAGTGCACGACAAAGACTACTTCGTCCTCACTACCAACGTCGACCACTGTTTTCAACGCGCCCACTTCGACAAGCAGCGGCTGTTCTACACCCAGGGTGATTATGGACTATGGCAGTGTGCCACCCCCTGCCACCAGGCTACCTACGACAATCACGACCAGGTGATGGCCATGGTTGCCCAGCAACACGACCGGCACATCCCAGCCGAACTCGTGCCCCGCTGCCCCCGCTGCGGCGGGCGGATGACCACAAACCTGCGGATTGACGACACCTTCGTGCAAGACCCCGGCTGGCATGCGGCCGCCAAACGCTACCGGAACTTTGCCTCCGAGGCAGCCCAATCCCGAACCCTCCTACTGGAGCTAGGGGTAGGCATGAACACCCCGGCGATCATTAAATACCCGTTTTGGCAGATGACCTACCACAATCTCCTGGCGCATTACGCGACGGTCAGCCTGGATGCCGCAGTGCCGAAACAGATAAGCGAGCGCAGCACCGTCGTGCAGGCGGACATCGCCTCGGTGCTGCGGTTACTCGCCGGCGCCTAGCAGCCGCCTGGTCATACTGTGCACCGACCGCATGATCCGCCGCTGCTCCGCAAGGCCGCAAAGCGGCACAGTGGCCTGTCGAAAATCGTGCTGGCGCAACTCCCGGGAATTATTAATACACATGGCCAGGAACTGGGGGTTAAATCGGTGCGGGTCCACGATGCGTAAATACTTTGCCTGACCGAAAAACATCCGGCGGGTAGATCGCATGCCTATCATTGAGAACAGCAAGGTACTCGCCGGTCAGGGGCTTATGGTCGGAATATGTCAGCCCGCCCTCGCTAATGAGTCTCCCGATCGTGGTGTGCACCTTTGCTGTGGGAATCGCCAGCTCATGCTCCGCAGCTTGCGGCGTGGTAATCACGCTGTCGGCTTCATCATCCGCAAGGTCTGCATCACCACGCGAGGCAAGAGCACGTCATGATCCGACAATAACGTGGCGGGCGTGAGCACGGCATGCGGCACCCTTTAGTGGTCGGCCGGCGCGAAGCGTCGTCAACCAGTCGGCAACGTGAAGCTTCGACTTCGGTATGTCGCTCGCGTCTATGACCGCCGTCGCAGCGGTGGGGAGCCGCGCAACACCCACAGCAGCGTGTTCACGTGCGAATACGCCAAAAACTTCTCCGGCAACTGTATGATCGCCTCCACCTGGCGTCGGCGCAGCAACAACCGCCGCAATTCCGCCGATTGATGCGACACTCCCGGGCTGAAACTGGTCAGCACATACCCATAACCATCGGATGCGAGATGACGCAAGGCGCACAATAAAAACGCCTCATGCGCCCGCGCCGGAACCATTATATTCTCATCGAAACTTCGTGCTAAATTCTGGCAGTGTTCGGCGTCGGCCTGCTGATCAGCGGCGCCTCCACAACCACGGTGCGATACCGCTGCCTCGACGACGATGCTGCATGGGCCAACGAATCCCGGCACTGAAAATCCGCAGACACACCCGATAATTGCGCCTGAAGCTTTGCGACGTCCACCACGGTGGGAGCAATGTCCGCACCCACAATCGCCACATCATGCGCCCGCGCCAACGCCAGCAACGTCCCCCAATGCCACACGCGGGATCGAACACAGTATCGGCAACCGTGGTGCCCGCGGCCTCGGCCAAAAGCCGCGACGAAGCGGACTGCGTCGTCCCAAACTGGCTATAAAACCCCCGGCCCCCAACCCCCAACAACATGTCAACAATGAGCGTCGCTGCCCCGGGAGTCGCGGCGGCCGATGCGCTATTCTCAAGCAGGTCGGCGACCTGGGCGGGCGACGCCCCGGCTTGGCGCACGAGATCCGCACCCCGGTCCGGGTCGGCCAATAGCGTCAGCCCAGCCAGGGTGGCCTGCAACTGGTCAGGAAAATACCTGGATGAGGCCATTGACAAGGGCCGTGGCGACTAATTCGTTGCTTTTGCCATCACGGAGCAGACCTTTTTCACGAAGCCAATGCAGGACTTCAGGAATTCGGAACAACGGTCGGCGAGTTGCTGGCTCGTTGACTGGGCAGGGGAAGTCGGAATGCCGCGCTCGCCAATTGCTGACCGCTGATCGAGAGACGTCAGCGAGATGGGCGATGTCTTTGAGCGTGAGATAACCGGTGGGGTAGGGCATGGTGACGGTGGGTCAACCTTTCGAACAACAGGAGCCGACACTGGGGTAGTGGACGGCTTCATTGTACTGGTGTTCGCATGAACGGGGCCCGGTTTGGGGATGGGGTGGGCGGCGGCATGCTTCGGGATGCGCAGCGGCCGCGCCGACGAAACCTTACGGGTGCGGGTGGTCTGCTTACCAAGTATCAAAAATATTATCCGCACAGGGCGGCAAGCGTGGCGTTCAAGGCACTCTTATACGAACACACGGTCGTGGGAATTCCCACGCTCATGAGGGTACAACACCGAATCAACAAAAATGCCATCACCGGACACAATGATGACTTCCTGAATCGGCTCGCAAGATTGTGCTCCGCGGCGATGGCGGTGATCAAAGCGTTTATCCGCCCCGGATTTTTCCTACCGCGTCGAGTATCTGGCAGGGTGCCCCACGATTCGTGCAGGTGGGGGATACCGGACTTGTCGGCGGCAACCACAATGAGATCCCGGTTGGTGATGTTTAGCCATTGGTTGAGTGCGCAGCGGCACCAATTTGCTTCCTGAACACTGCCGATGCTTCGGCCATTGATGTTCTCGATGTCAACGAAAATAAGGCGGCGGTTGAGCGGGAGGTGCGTCATAATGACTCCTGGGTATGAATTTATGCGACATTAGAACCTATGATACCTATGTTCACATTATGGAGCAATATCTTTGGTAAAAACAGGTGTGAATAATGGAAATGATGGAGATTACCTGCTAAAATAATGGAAAATTAATATTATTTGTGGCGTGTTCTTATATAACGTGAATGGGGGTGATTGGGGGTAAATTAGGATATAAAACCAGAAAGCAGTAATGCTGATAGTTTGTTATGGGGGTAAGTGGTGAGTGTGGGGGATTTGTCTCGCACCACCAACCCCCACGCCCGCCCTGTCTGCTAAGGTGACTGAAGTGTATTTGAAGTCGTTGACCCTACGAGGATTCAAAATCCTTCGCATCCGCCACCACCCTAAAATTCGAACCCGGCATCTGCGTAGTAGTAGGACCCAACGGCTCCGGCAAATCCAACGTCGTCGACGCCCTCGCCTGGGTCATGGGCGAACAAGGCGCCAAAACCCTCCGCGGCGGCAAAATGGAAGACGTCATCTTCGCCGGCGCCGGCGGCCGCAAACCCTTAGGCAGAGCCGAAGTCACCCTCACCATCGACAACTCCGACGGCGCCCTCGACATCGACTACACCGAAGTCTCCGTCACCCGCCGCATGTTCCGCGACAGCGCCTCCGAATACGAAATCAACGGCAGCAAAGCCCGCCTCATGGACATCCAAGAACTCCTCTCCGACTCCGGCATCGGCAGAGAAATGCACGTCATCGTGGGCCAAGGCCGACTCTCCCAAATACTCGAATCCCGACCAGAAGAACGCCGAGCCTTCATCGAAGAAGCCGCGGGCGTGCTCAAACACCGCCGTCGTAAAGAAAAAGCCCAACGCAAACTGGTCAGCATGCAAGCCAACCTCGACCGGCTCACCGACCTCACCGGCGAACTCCGCCGCCAACTCAAACCCCTCGCACGCCAAGCCGAAGCCGCGCGCCGGGCCGCTACCGTCCAGGCCGACCTGCGCGAAGCCCGACTCAGACTTGCCGGGTATGAGCTCACCCAACTGCAAGAAAAAAACTCGGCAGCGCCGAGGAACAAACAACCATGCTGCTCGCCCAAGTCGAAGAGGTCACCACCCAACTCGATGCGGCCACCGAAATCCACACCAACCTAGAAGCCGAACTCGCCGTCGCCGCCCCCGCCGCCGATGCCGCGCAACAACTCTGGTTCGACCTTTCTTCCCTGGTCGAACGCATATCCCGCCACGAAACGCATTGCCGACGACCGGGTGGAAGCTTCCAGGAAACCCCCTACGCCGGCCGGGACCCGGACCAATTAGAACGACGTGCCCAGCGGGCCGCCGCCGAATATCAAGAGCTCGCCACCCACGTCGAGATTGCCACCGAACGCCTCGACAACATGCGGGACGAGGTGGCCATTCGCCAAGAGGCCGCCGACCAGGCCGATCGGGAACACCTGGCCCAGGTGCGGGCATTGGCCGATCGGCGCGAGGGAATCGTCCGGCTGCTGGCGCAGGAAGAATCCCAACGCGCCCAGGTCACGGCGCTGGAGGAAGAAATCACCCGCCACGATGAACTTGTCGCCGAAGCCCTCACCCGGTTGCAGGAAGCCGAGGCGCAGCACCAAGAACTCGGCGAAACCCTCGCCCGGCTTGCCCTCGACACCGAACCATTGCGCGAAACCCATGTGCGGGCCGATGCTGAGGCGAAGGCGGCCGAGCAACGCCTAGAACAGGTGCGATCCCAACAACAAAACCTGGAACGGCACGTGTCCCGCCTGGAATCCCGCATCGAAACATTGCGGGCAACCGTGCCGGTGACGCACGGTGCCCTCAGCGACTCCCTCACCAAAGCCAGCGGCGTCACCCACGAATTCACCCCACTCGCCCAGCACATCACGATCCGCCCCACCGCCCCGCCGGCGTCGACGGTGCCCTGGCCCTGGCACTCAGGGCACTCAGCGAAGCGGTCACCGGCACCACCCGCCTCGACGCGACCACCAGGAATGCGCTGGCTACCATTCCCGAATCCGTGCCCCGCACCGCGGTCATCCTGCCCGGCACCGGCGGCATCTGGCACCTCGATGCCGACCTGCCGGCCGACGCCGCCTGGCTCATTGACCACATCGACGTCGACGCCGACTATGCCGCCACCGTTTCCCGCCTGCTTGCCGACGTCGTGTGGGCCGAAACCCTCGACAGCGCCTGCGCCATCGTCGACGCCGACGCCCGCCTCAAAGCCGTCACCCCCACCGGCGTGCTTGTAGGGGACGGCTGGTTCATTGCCGGTCGGGGCACCCGCGGCGCCGTAGAAATCACCGCCCAAATCGCCACGGCTCAGCCGAACTCGCCGACGCCCACGCCGATCTGAACCAACTCGCCGGCACCTTCGCCGGCGCGAAACAAGCATCCGAAGACGCCCGCATCCGGGCCGCCGGCGCTACCAGCGCGTTACAAGAGCAGGAAACCCGGGTTGCCGAGCTCACCGGGACCTCAAACGCCTGGAATCCCAGGTGACGGCCAACCGTAAGGAATACGAACGCACCACCGGGCACGCCATGCAGGCCGCGACCCGACTGGCGGAGCTGCAACACAAACTCGCCGACACCACCGACCGGCTCGCCCGGGTGGAAGAAGATACCGACCTGGAGGAACCCACCACCCAGGCCCGTGACGCCGCCGCCCAGGCACTCGCCCAGGTCAAAGCCATGGAGCTGGAGGCCCAATTGGCGCTTCGCACCGCGGAGGAACGCGCCGAATCCGTCCGTGGCAAGAGCACCAACCTGTTTCGGCAGGCGGAACAGGAACGTCAGGCCAAGGCCCGCCATGAGCAGGCCATGGCGCGCCGCCGTGCCCAAGCGGCCCTGGCCCGGGTCGTGGCCGATGCCGCCCGGGACCTCCTGGCTCGCGCCACCGACGCCACCGAACGCGCCACCTCTGACCGGGATGCCGCCATCACCCGCCGGAACCAGGTGCAAACCCGACTGGCCACGGCCAAGGATCAGGTGACTGCGCTGCGAACGCAACAAACCCGGCTCACCGACAACGCCCATAACATGGAAATCGCCCGCAGCCAAGCACAGGTGCGCATGGAGGAAGCCCAAACTAAACTCGTGGAACAACTCGGGGTGCCCGTCACCGACATCATGCGCGACTACACGCCCGGGCCGGAATTCGACCTCAAACACGAGAAGGCACGCCTGAAGCAGGCGGAGAAAGATTTATCGTCACTGGGTAAGGTCAACCCCCTTGCGCTGGAAGAATACAAAGCATTAGAAGAACGTTATGAGTTTCTTTCCACCCAACTTGACGATGTGGAGCAGGCGCGCAAAGACCTCACCGACGTGATCGAAGACGTCGACGCCAAGATCCTGCAACTCTTCACCGACGCCTGGCTCGACGTCCAAGCCGAATTCCCCAAAGTGTTCGCCACACTCTTCCCTGGCGGCGAAGGCCGACTCGTCCTCACCGAACCCGGCAGCATGCTCACCACCGGCATCGAGGTCGAGGCCCGCCCACCAGGAAAGAAAGTCAAACGCCTCTCGCTCCTCTCCGGCGGCGAAAAATCCCTCACCGCCCTGGCCATGCTCGTGGCCATTTTCCGGGCACGCCCCTCACCCTTCTACGTCATGGACGAAGTAGAGGCCGCGCTTGACGACGTGAACCTCCGGCGACTCATCGCCCTATTCGTGGAATTACGCAAAGACTCCCAGCTCATCGTCATCACCCACCAAAAACCCACCATGGATGTGGCAAACGTGCTGTATGGTGTGACGATGCGGGGCGACGGCATCACTAGGGTAATCTCCCAGCGCATGACGCCCGGCGACCTTGCCAACCCGTCCGCGCCCCAGTCGTCGCAAAAGCTAAACACTATAATGCTGATTAATACTTTTTCATATAGGAAGGATTTCGCAGTTCATGAGCGAGTTTGAGCACCCCATCAAGGACGTCACCGATTCCCTCTTGGGGTGGGCGACCCAGGCCGAATTGGAACTCGCCCAACGACTCAACCACCCGAACGTCACAATCATCGGCGACCTGGATCTCGCCAGCGACGAGGTGGAAAGAATCGAAAAACTCTACGGCATCTTCCTCGCCCGCCAACTCGCCGCCGGCAGTAACCTCGCCGAACTCACCGCGCTCAGTCCCGCTCTCTTCCTGGTCACGCTCACTGCCCGCGCCAAAAAACTCGTGGCGGCAGACACTTTCAGCCGGGAATACCTCGGCGGCATCGGCCTCAACGACCTGGTGTCGGAATCACAAATCGACAGCATTCTCGCCGACAAACTCGCCGAATACCTCACCAATATGCAGGGTCAGCGCCTTCGATACCGACCCCGTCACCGTTCTCTGCTGGCATGCCGGATTCGTCAACACCGAAATACCGCAATTGCTCGAAACCATCGACACCGTGGCCGCCAAGCACGACAACCCCACCATCGACGACCTGGAACTCCCACACTATTTTTCGGGATTCCACCAGGTCAGCCCCCATGCCGCCATCCTATACCAAGGCGTCATGGCGTTACGCGACTTCACTATCACCCACCCCCAATCCTGGTTCGACCGTGACCGCAAACACCTAGAACCACAACTCCCCACCGCCATAGCCGATGCCGTGGCCGCCGAACTCCGCGAACGACCCGTCGGCACCGAAGACCGGGCCGCCGCCGTGGGGGTCGCCAACCGGGAACTCCGGCCCCGGCTCATCCTCGACCCCGTCCGCAAAAAGTATGCCTCCGTCTGCCGGAACAACGCGTACCGGCCCGCGGCGAAATCACCCTGGCGGGTCAGTCTCGAAGGCTCCACCACCGTCTACCGCACCGGCCGCGCCTGGGGGGACGTCACCGGCTACGCCGAATCCCTCGACATCACCTTGCCCCGCCCCGTGCGGGAAGTCACCGTCGAAGACCTATCCAACCACATCACTTGGAACGTGCCAGTGGTCAATACCAACGACCCCATACTGCTGTTCAACAAACGCGGCGGCTCCGTCACTGACAAGAAATCCCTCCACCACCAGCGGATTCGTGCCCTCATCCCCGCCGAAAACCGACTTGTCGACGTGGTACATGACATGGACATTCAGCCCGTCAGCTCCTTCACCATTGACGGCTGGGACGGTTGGGTCTGTCACAATGTGATTCTCGACGGAGTAGACTCGCTAGCCAGCCTCGATGCTGCGGCCACCGCCACCCAATCCGACCTGAAACTCCTGCGCGTCGTTGACCCACGGCAACGAGTCACCTTCCGCACCCCCGACGAGGGCCATCAAACACGTCACCACTCTGGGCGGGCTCAAAGTCCACTCCCAATCCCTCGTCGCTGAATTCCCCCACGCCCTCGGGCGACACCGAAATCTGGCACCTCTCCATCTCCGCATTCGGCGGCGCAGGTCTCGCAGGTGAAGAAATCACCCAACCGGAACCCCTAGAAGTCCCGGCCGAAGGAGGCGTGTTCCACGTCCTCGACCCGGACGCCTATGACGCGCCATGGGTGGGGGAATATCTGGTGCGCATGCGCGGTCCCCGCAACGAATCCTTCCGCCACGAATTTGCCATCGTGGAAGGCATGCTGGCCGTCACCACTACGCCGGCTCCAGCGGATCCTGCCGCATTCCCGCCGGTGGGGGACTCAGCGAAGCCACCCTCATCGTGAAACCCAGCGATAAACCCTTCACCGTCCAACCGGACAAGGTGCATGTCTCCTCCCAGGAAGCTGGCGCCGACTTCGTGGTGAGTACCGAAGAAGGCGACTCCCTGCCGCTACGCTTCAACCCCCCACGCCTGATTTTCGAACTACCGCTGCTCACCGAGCCGCCCATGTGGCGGGCCAGCCGCATGCTGCTGCACCCACGCATGATCGACACGGAGGGCACCATCCGGGTGCGGGGCGCCGGCGAACTGGAAGACCCGAAAATCTCGGTGCGCAACCACCACGGGCAACCCGTGAAAACCACGAAACTCACAAGCCGAGACGGGGGCATAACCTATGTGGTACCCGTATCGAAACTAGTTTCGACAACCACGGTATTGTCGCGGGGACGCATCGACCTGGAATGGACCGACCCCAGCAACAACAAACGCATCTCCGTCACCCTCGCCGATGTGGAAACCACCGAACCTGTGGCCGTGACCCTAGACGGCGGAACTTTCAACCGTCACCGGCACCGAACAACAAAAACCTAGGCGTGTGGGTATGGCCAGAAACCGCCCCTGGCACCCGGCCGACACCTTCCCCGTGGTCGATGGCGCCGTAGCATTACCGGAAGAATATGTCGACGCCGGCAACCTCATAGTGCAGGTCACGTGCGCGACCCCTTCACCGTGCTCCACACCCCGGTGAGCCCCGGCCCGGAGGCCACCGTGCTAGAGCAGGAAGGATTCTTCGGAACCGACGACGGCGTGCTCGGCACTCTCTCGGCGTTCATCTCGGGAAGCCACGACACCATCCCCACCGATCCCCAGGTGATGCCGGTGCTGTGGGACATGCTGGCCAGCGGTGGGCATCGGCCCGAAACCATCAAAGCGGTACGCACCGTGTTCCAAGCCAACCCGGATGCGTCCCTGCGCGGCCTCTCCCAATCACTGGTCAAATCCGCCCAGCAACCCGGCCGATTTATCGAAACCGGACTGGTGCGTTGCCGCTTCACCGGGACGCCAGGCAGCGAAGCCATGGACGCGGATCTGCACCTTGCGGCGTGGATAGGCACCCTGGAACTACTCGGGCAACTCGATCACCTGTTCGGCGCCGAAGGCTACCCGGATGCGGCCAAACCCCAGGTGCAAGAAGTAAAGAAACAACTAGCGGCATTAGCGGGTGACAACATTTTTAGAAACCCTAAAAACCGCCCGCGACACCACACTGGATTCCGCCTGCATCGACAAAACCACCGTCATGCTGGCCGGCATGGACCCAGCCCAACAACGATTCCTACTGAACCAGGTGTTCGGGGAACACATCGTGCCGGGCGCTGTGCTGGACGATTCCAGCCGACTGTTGGCGGTATTCGAAACCTTCAACCAGCGGGACAAACTGCGGGAACTCCTGGGCTCCGAAAACCCTGATCGCGTCGGCAGTGACGCTACTGCGCACCCTGCGGAGCAGTAATAAATCCCTGTACGCGCTGGCCCGAATCCGATTTGACAAAGCTTGACGGGGTGGACACGAATGCGAAAAGAAAACCTGTGGGCGCTAGCCCCTCGTCGTGTCCCTGGTACTGGCCCTGGCCTCCCGCGTGTCCGCTCACGGGCTCATCACCTCTAATAAGACCTTGGACGCCGCCACCGCTGGGTGGGCGCGGCTCGCCGAAGTGGTGCCGGACCTGGTGATCTCCGACATCGTTGCTGCCGACGCCATTGCGTTGGCGATCGCCAAACCCGGCATTGCCTAACAGGTGTTATCCCACCGAGTATTGCCCCACTTTGGCCTGGTGTGACCTGCCCGATTAGGGTCCTGACGTGACGTCAGGGTCGTAATGTCCATGCCATGCGGAAAATTACTAAGAATCTCCTGCGGGTCCTGGGTGTTATCACGGTGCTGGTCTTCACTGCGGTGGGGGTTTCTGCCTATAACTACCACCACTATAAGCGCCGCGGTCCCGATCCCCGCGATAGTAGTGTCGTCGCGGCCCGGGGTGGCGTGACCCCAGTGTCTGGCACCTATATGCGTGGCTTCTACTACCCAGCCCATGGTGCCGCGCACCCGGGAACGGTTGTGGTGTTCAAAGGATCCGATGGGAGCAATAATGATGAATTAGCCCGACAGGTCAGGGATCAGGGCTATAACGTGCTGGGTTTGTATTTCTTCGGCCAACCAGGTCAGCAACAGTATTTAGCGAATGTGCCGCTGGAATTTTTCGACGAAGTATTGGCGTGGATTAATGACCATGGCGATGTGCAGGAACCCATCACTGTCATGGGAGTGTCTAAAGGGGCGGAACTGGTGGCTAACCTGGCGGTTCGTTACCCAGAGATCGACAATATTGTGCTCTACACCCCTACAGCCCATAACTATCAGGGGATAAATTACCAGTGGGAGCCATCGCCCAGTTTCACCTGGCGGGGCGAGCCGGTCGACTATGTGCGGCTACGATTTCTCCCCTCAAGCATGGTGAGGTCAGTGATGAACCTACCAGTGTCGTACCGGAAAACTAGTGAACAGGCGTTAGCCGAGGCCACCAACCTAGAGGCTGCCCGCATCCCGATCGAAAAATTCTCCGGGCACGGTCTGTTGTTTGCGGGCGATCAGGATGCTATGTGGCCGGCTGATACGGCAGTGCGGGAGCTGAGCGACCGCAATAAAAACCTCGAAGGCGTGGTGTACCACGGTGCGGGGCATTTGTTTGATGAGGACATCACCCACTATGGGCCAATATGGCCAACGATGTTTGGCGGTTCTATCGAAGGCAACCGAATGGCAAAAACCCAATCGGACGCCTTACTCTTCCAGCGGCTACAAACCTGGCACAGCTGAGTGCGTGCCTATCCCGTAGCCAGGATCCGGGCTGCGGCGGATTGCCGACGTTACTCATAAAAAGTTTTTATGTTCACAATTGACCTCGGTGCTATTCCCGCAATTATATAATCGTGACAAATTGGAAGTTTATTCAGCTGCTGGGGAAATCCATCTACGCTAACAAGTGGAAGATCAGAAAGAATATGCCATCTAGCTTGTCTTTTGTTATTCCCGGAAACTAGTCATGTTTGGGGACGCTGAATAAGCTTCTTGCATTTCCTGGTGAGATCTGGGCAGTTATCATGAAAACTGTGGCGAGATAAGTAGGTGTTTATTATGCGAAAAACTCCTGAGGATTTTTACTGCGTTGCGTCGGTGTTGTCGTGGCGTTGTGCCTGGTACTGGCAGGGGTGATTGCATATAACCATAATCGCTACAAAGTACCGGGGAGAACCCGCGTGATAGTAGTGTCGTAGCTCAACAAGGTGACGTGGAGTCTGTGACAGGCAACTACTTGCGCGGGTTCTACTACCCGCTCATGGCACGGCTCGCCCCGGAACCGTAGTGGTATTCGGTGGTTCAGAGGGCAGCAATAATAATGATGCGGCCCGCGCACTTCAAGGCCAAGGATATAACGTCTTGGGGTTGTATTTCTTCGGCCAACCGGGCCAACAGGCGGAATTGGTGAAGGTGCCGCTTGACTTTTTCCAGGAGGCATTGGACTGGCTGAAGCAGCATCAACACCAGGGCCCGCTGACGGTATTGGGGGTGTCGAAGGGCGCCGAGCTGGTGGCAAACCTGGCGGTTCGCTACCCAGAGATCGACAATATCGTGGTGTTTACCCCTTCGGCCTACACCTATCAGGGGTTGGGCGACTATCGCAATGGGGCGTCATCGAGTTTTACATGGAAGGGCGAGCGGTACCTTATGTGCCGCTGCGCATGCCGCTTCGCACCACGATCCGTTCCATCCTGGCCCTGCCGGTGTCGTATCGGGAAACCCTATGAGCTTTCGCTCGCCGAGGCACCCGATCGGGAGGCTGCTCGGATTAAGATTGAGGGAGTTTGCTGGCCGGGGCCTGTTGTTTGCGGGCGACCAGGATGCCATGTGGCAGGGGGAAGCGGCGGTGCGGGAGCTGAGCGAGCGTAATAAAAACCTGGAGGGCGTGGTCTGCCCAAACGCCGGCCACGTGTTTACCGAGGATGCTACCAAGCTGGGGAATTCATGGAAAACCATGCTGGGGGAACTGTGGAAGGTAACCGGGAGGCGACGCTGCAATCCCGAACGCTGCTGAAGGGCGCTTGGCCGCCTGGCATGCCAGTAGGCTGTCGTCCGTGCCCTGGTCGTCGTCACGCGCCAGGGGCACAAACAGTTCGATAGGCATAATTATATTGGTTTTTTTCCAATCAATATTGGCTGTTTTCGATTATTTCAATGAACGCTTACCGCTATCACGGCATGTAGAAGGGTATAGAATCGCTGAGAGGTGTTGGGGATCGCGCCGTACCAGTGATTATTTTGTGCCTCGTGATGACTATGTCCCGGTTTTATCTCAGTAATTATTTCCATATTATTAATAACCATCACTGGTAACGAGCGTACGATATACGTATGAATACCAGGCGGTTAAGCGCATTATTGATGACATTATCCGCTATGGGAGTAATTCCGATAGTAAGGGTGTAAAAATAATTAAACAAAGTTATAAACAATTGGAACGTTATCAGGTGAAAACCGCTGATTTGAGTTACGGCAGAATGACATACGTGGATCAGGGGAGCCGGGAAACCCTCCTGGCGTTGCATGGGATCTTCGGTGGTTACGATCAAGGCTATGAGCTTGGGGTGAACTGCGGTTTTCCCGGTAGGGTCATCGCCCCATCGCGGTTTTGGATATCTGGGCAGCGATGTGTCGGGGCAAGGGACACCTAAGGAACAGGCCCGGGCGTTGGTGGAATTATTGGATTATTCCGGCGTGGATAAAACCTTTGTGATAGGCGGCTCCGCAGGTGGTACGCATGCTATCCGTTTGGCATTGGACTTTCCCGAGCGGGTGAAAGGCGTGATCCTTTATAGTTCGAGAATGCCGCTGCCGAAACGCCCGACAAAAACCAATGCAATATAAATACATGGGTCCCCCAAAATTCATCTGTAACGATATTGCTATGTATTTACTGAGTCCGGTGGTGGCAATGATGACTTCCATGCCATTGCACTCGGTTATGTCGATACTTCCCATCGAAAAACGGAAGGCGGGAGCCTATATTGATTCGGTAATTAGTAACCCGGATATGGCTAAAAATTTTGATGATTATCGGATTGAATCCCTCACGGTTCCGGTCCTCATTTTTCAGCGCCATGGATGATAGGTTAATTAAATTCACAGATGTGGAAAAAGGTGATTCGTAGGGTTCCCTAATAAGGTGTTTGTTCCTTTTTGAAAATGGGGGACACTTAATCGTTGGTCATGATGTGAAATCCATAATACTGTCAATGAATTTATTGCCAGATATCGGTGATTACATATCCATGGTGGTTGGCTGTGGCCTAATAGTCACGGGTGGTTGTGGCGGGAATCATGGCGGTAAAAACCGTTCGTGATATGACCGCAATTACACCACCAATGACGGTGGCCACCCAACCAACCCCCTGTAAGCTGGGATTATTAAGACACCAGACGGTAAGTTGGCCAACGGCTGCCAGTAAAAAGCCCCGCGATGATCCAGACCATATGTGGCGAATAAGTGTGTGAGTTATTCATTAATAAATAATCCTTACTGTTGACTTGCCAACAATATTAAAATGCTGAGTTTATGTTACCGTGATCCTAGGGCTACCTCAAGGATTGAAGCCATATAAGGTGTGCAGAAATTCTTATAAGCGTGCGACTATGTAAGCTTACATAACGACACACCCACTTGGTAGCATTTCTGATTTATTGTGGCGTGGTGTGGCATCGTCGCTGCTTATCTGCTAAAAATGGTCGTTGACTGCTTGTTTCAAGCCGGCTGTTATTAGATTCCCAGGAAGCTACCAGCTCGTTGGGGAATTTGGGTGATAGCATCAGTGGCTATGGCTTCAATACAGACTAAAACTAATGCTCATAAATTTGGAATTGCGCTGGCTGTTCTCATTAGCGCCAGTATAATCATGTTGCCGTTTACCATGCATGTGGCGTTTTCAGCATATACCCCGTTTTGTTTTTTCAGCGGCTCCATAGTGGCGTTGAGTGGGTTAGCGCTTCGGTCGAAGATGGTGGTGAGTTTAGGTTTTAGCATTGCCCTATGGACCATTATTAGTCCGTTCTTTTTCTCATGTCCACAATGATTTAAATAGCATTATTTCTATATGGGGGTAGTTCCATGTTTACTTTTCGACGTCTATAGTCCGAGGGATTGCCCCCGTGATAATTGCATATCCTGCGTCGTTAGTTAGTGACGTGTGTTGATTGGCGATTTTTGCCAAGATAGAAATCATGGAAGCTGCAATTATCGTTGTGCTGGTTGTCGTCTTTGCCATTTTGGTCGTGATGATGATCATCGCTCTTGGTTCGCGTCGTAAAGACTCGAAAACCATTAGTTTTGAATCAAAGACCACTGATGAGCCAAAGCAATTAACACAACAGGAAAAGTCGGGAAATTATCAAGCCCAAGGCGGGTTCAATTTCGCCCCTGCGAAGAAGGAAGAAGCCGCCCTGCCTGGTCAAGAGTTAAAGACATCGGCTACTGCGGCCATCCCGACGGCGGCCCAGCCGGCATCTCAGCCTACGGCTAATATTGATGCTCCCGAGCGCTTCCGCCGCGAGCGAGAAACCGCACGAGGATCCAGAACCGGTTGCGGAAGCGGCGGTAGCAGAGCCCGAGGCTTTAACGGTTGAGGCCGAGGCAAAGCCGAGGCGGTCGTAGTCACGAAGAAGCCTGAGAGGAAACAGAAAAGAAGACAAACCCGTCGCCGCGGTGACGGAGACTGCCGAAGACTCGGGTCGGAAACTAAACCAGGCGGAAGAGCGGAGGTTGAGGAACCAGAAACCAAGCCGGAAGAGCCAGAGGACGAAACCGGACACCAAGCTGGAGGCGGCAGAGGATGAGGAGCAGCCGGAGGCGGGCGGTCGACGATGAGCCCGTCGAAAAAGCAATCGGCCGTAGCAGAACCGGAGGCTGACGACGCCGCCGAAGCGAAAGCGGAAACCGACGAGGTTCAGCCAGCGAAGAAGCCTGCGGCAGAGGACGAGCCCGGAGAAGGAAGAGGTAAAGGAAGAGGTGGCGAGGCGCCCCAGCCGACAGAACAGCCGGGCCCGTCGAAACCGGGTCGGCAAAAAGCGGAATAAGCCACAGAAACGCCAGAAACAGCGCGGGAAGAAACAACAATCACGTGCCGCCGCCCAGGAAAAAAATCGGAAGAGGCTGTGGCCGCCGACGAGGCTTCGGAGAAACCGCAAAAAAATCCGACAGTGACACCACCAAAGACCATAAGGAAGAACCCGCACCCCAGAACGCCCAAAGCGATCGTGACGAGCAAAGCCAAAGACGTGGCAGACACGGAGCTTGAGGGCTCGTTTGAAAAAAACTCGATGAGTTCCACGAGCTTGTCGAGGTGCCGGATTCGAAGAAATCCCGGTGGTGGAACAAGCCGAGCTGGAGGACGTCGACAAGCAGGGATGCGCTAGAGGCTGCCGCCGCCGCGTCCGCGGTCGCCGAGGCCGCCGACAAGGCCCGCGCGGAAACCCCGCGCCCACGGAGAAAGCCAAAACCCGCCGATGCCGAGCCAAAACCGCAGGACACGATCAGAACCCGCGGTGGGGCGCATCGGTAAGCTGCGTGGTCGACTGTCGAAATCGCAAAACGTGTTTGGCCGATCGGTGCTGGGCATGCTGTCTGCCGGCGATCTCGACGACGATGCGTGGGAAGATATCGAAACGCAACTCATCAAGCCGACCCTGGTGTGAAAATCACCACAAATGTTGTGGATGAGCTGCGGGAAAATGATTGCTGAACGCGGCGTGTCGAGCGAGGACGAAGCCCGCGCCATGCTGCGGGAATGCCTGATTGCAGCCTGCAAAGCCCGAACTGGATCGGTCTATCAAGGCCATGCCTTACGACGGCAAACCCGCGGTCGTTCTCGTCGTGAGGGTCAACGGCACCGGGAAAACCACCACCACCGGCAAGCTCGCCCGCGTCCTGGTGTCCATGGGACATAAAGGTGCTGCTCGGGGCGGCCGACACCTTCCGTGCCGCCGCCGCCGACCAGCTGGAGGCTTGGGGGCGTCGCGTTGGTGCCACCACCGTCCGTGGTGCCGAGGCCGCCGACCCCGCATCCGTTGCGTTTGACGCCGTGAGCAGGGTGTGGAAACCCACGCCGACGTGGTTCTCATCGACACCGCCGGCCGGCTCCACAATTCCACCAACCTCATGGACCAATTACGCAAGGTCAAGCGGGTTGTTGAGAAAAAGCCGTGGTGGATGAGGTACTTCTCGTCCTCGACGCCACCACCGGCCAAAACGGTTTGGTGCAGGCAAAAACCTTCGGCGACGTGGTCAACATCACCGGTGTGGTGCTCACCAAACTCGACGGCACAGCTAAGGGCGGCATCGTGTTCCAGGTACAGGAAGACCTCGGGTACCGGGTGAAACTCGTGGGCCTGGGCGAAGGCGCCGACGATCTCGCACCCTTCGAAGTAGAAGGATTCGTGGACGCCCTACTGGGATAGCCCACCACATGTGTGGGGGTAGGCGCGTCCTCCCCTATAATTACAGAGCAAGTACAAAATTCCACCCCATCATGAGCAGTAATCGCTTGTGGTGGGGTTTGGTGTGACTACACTAAGGCCATACATTAAATACCTGAAACTGTTCCAAGAAACCGAGACCGCCATGAAACTTGTGACCGCAATCGTTAAACCTTTCACACTCAGCGACATCAAAGATGCGTTAGAACAAGTGGGCGTGCACGCCATGACCGTGACCGAGGCCCAAGGTTTCGGGCAGCAAAAGGGGCACAACGAGGTGTACCGTGGGGCGGAATACGCCATTGATTTTGTTCCCAAGCTCAAGATCGAAATCGTTGTGGACGACCCCATTGTGGAGGACACCATCGCAGCCATTGTGGAAGCCGCCTACACCGGAAAAATCGGCGACGGTAAAGTATGGGTGACAGAAATCCAGGAGCTAGTGCGGGTTCGCACTGGTGAGCGGGGTGTGGCCGCCATTTAAGGCCACGTCAGATTATTTGGGGGTGGGGGATAATGGTGACAAAAATCAGCGACACTACCCATAAGGAATGAATTATGTGCTTGACGTTTTTGGGTACCGGCTCCGGCACCCCAACTCGCACCCGCAATACCGCGGCCACGATCTACGCCCGACCTGACCGTAGCGAATTCTGGCTTTTCGACTGCGGCGAGGCTACCCAACACCAAATGCTTCGCCACGGCATCAACATGAATAAAGTCAGCCGGGTCTTTATCACCCACATGCATGGCGACCACACATTCGGGCTGCCGGGTTTCATCTCCAGTCGGGCGTTTCGCACTCCGGGTGATCCGCTCACGATCTACGGGCCGCCCGGCATTGCGGAATTTGTGTCGGTCACCCTAAACACCTCGGCGTCGCATATTCGCTACCCTCTGAAGGTGGTAGAGCTCGACCATGCCGGGGAGGTCCCCCTGGGCCAGGATGATACTGTTACTGTTCGCTACACCACGCTTGACCACGGCGTGCAGTCGTACGCTTACCGCATCACCGAGGCCGACCAGCCAGGGGAGTTGGAGGTGGATAAGCTCATCGACCATGGGGTTCAGCCCGGGCCCTGCTATGGGCAGCTGAAACGCGGCGAAGACATCACCCTCGACAACGGCACGGTGCTCCGTAGCGCCGACTTTGTGGGCCCACCCCAACCCGGCCCCGATATTGTGCTCTTCGGCGACACCCGGTTCGTGCCCGGCCACGCCGACTTTGCCGCTGGCGCCGACCTCATGGTGCACGAAGCCACCTACGGTCCCGAATATCCCGATAAAGCCCAACAATATTTTCACTCCACCACCACGCAGGCCGCCGAACTTGCCCGCCAGGCTGGGGTGAAAAAACTCGTGCTCACCCATTTCAGCGCCCGCTACGACACCGATGAGAAGCTTGCCGAACTGCTGGCCGGCGCCCAAGCAATCTTCCCCCACACCGTTCTCGCCGCTGATGGCGCAACCATAGGCCTGTAAAGCATGCCGCAACCCGCCGCAGGGATCCGTCGCACAGCTTTTCGACGCGCCACCGAACTGGTGGCGGCCCTTCACCTCCCACCTGGCACCGCCCTGGCCGCCACCGGATCCTACGCCCGCCGGGAATTAACCGCCTACTCCGACCTGGACCTGCTCCTCATCTGCCCACCCGGCCAAGCCTTGGATAGCGCGGTGAAACACCAGGTGGAGAATCTGTGGTATCCCATTTGGGACGCCAAGATTCGCCTCGACTACGCCGTGCGCACCCCGGAGGAATGCGCCAACATCATTGCCGACAATGCCGTCGCCGGCCTGTCGCTGCTGGACCTCACGCACGTTGCCGGCAACCCCAGCCTCACCGAGCAGACTCGAAAACTCGTGCTACGCACCTGGCGGATCGCCCTGTCCCGCAACTTCGATAACATCATCGACATCGCCATCGCCCGGTGGCGGCGCTCGGGCGGTCGTCAGCATGACCCACCCCGACCTGAAACACGGCCGGGGCGGTCTCCGGGATCATGAGCTCCTCACCGCCCTCGCATTCGGAAACCTGTGCGACGCCCCCGACCTTACCGACCAGCGTACCCTCCTGCTTGATACCCGCACCATGCTCCACCAGCACGCCTGCCGGCCCCGGGACGTCCTCGACCCAGAATTCGCCGCCGATATCGCCATTGACCTTGGGTTCCGCGATCGATACGCGCTCTCCGCGCTATCGCCGAAGCCGCCCGCGCCATTGACGACGCCCTCACCAGCGGGCTCACCACCGCCGAAAATCTCCTCCGGCCCGCCACCCCAACGAGTCTAAAACCCGAGCGACGCCGCCCCTCGACATTGATGTTGTCGACGCCGGCGGCAGCGTCTCACTATCCGCAACCCCAACCTCACCGACCCCGCCCTCCTGCTGCGCGTCGCGGCGGCCAGCGCCCGCACCGGATTGCCCATCCACCCCGCCACCTGGTCCCGCCTGGCCGCCCTACCGCCCATGCCCGACCGCTGGCCTGCGGCCGCGACCAGCGATTTCCTCGCCCTCCTCTCCTCCCCACACACACCGCCCGGGTCATTACCGAACTCGACAACCATGGACTATGGTCCCCCTCGTCCCCGCCTGGGACAACATTCGTGGCCTCATCCCGCGCGAACCTATCCACACCCAAACCATCGACCAGCACTGCCTCCAAGTCACCCAAAACTGTGCCGCCCACCATGTTGCTCGCCCGACCCGACCTGCTCTACCTGGCTGCCCTCTTCCACGACATAGGCAAAGGACAAGGCGTCCCCCACGCCGGACTCGGCGCCACCCGTGTTGCCGCCATGGCCGCGACCCTCAGGTTGAACCATCATGACGCATCCGTGGTCACCACCTTGGTCCGTCACCACACTCTCATCCCCAACCTCGTGGCTCACCGGGACGTCGAATCCGACGACGCGGTCACCGAACTGCTCGACGCCGTGGGCTACGACCTGCTCACCGTCGAACTCATGCGAGTCCTCGTCCAGGCCGACGCCCTCGCTACCGGCACCTGGACCCCCACCCTTCAGGCCGGGACCGCCATACTGTGCGACCAGGCCCGCGCCCGACTCACCGGCAGTCAACCCCGACCGCCACGTCTCGACTTTCCCCACGACTTTGCTTCCCGCGCCGGGTTGCCCTCGACCTCATCCCCGGGCCCGAAGCCAATAACGCCACCGTCCGGTGGGTGGGGCATTAACTGCGTGAAAGTATTCGCGTCCTGGCCCTTATCGCGGCCAAAGGGTTGGAACATTAACTCCGCTGAATTCGTCGTCGAACCCGATCACACCCAGGCCCGATTCACGGTATACAACACGTTGGGAACCGGTTTCGATCAGGCAGAATTCGCCCAAGCGTATAAGTCCGGGGGTTTACTCCGCCCTTCCGGACACCACCCCACCATCGCCGCCACCACCGCCACCTTTTGGTTTGGCAATATCCGCAAATCCGCACCACCGACCGGCAGGCCGCCTTGGGTACACTCATGGAAGTGTTACCGGAACTCCATTGACTTACCATGAGCAACGCCCAGGGCAACCATGATCGTGCAATGCAGTCTCCGCCCCGGCTTCGACCGGGCGGCCGTGGAACGTGACGTGACCCGAGTGCTGACAACCAGCTAGTATGAATGGGTTAGCTAGCTAAATAAGGGTGATCCCACCGTGTTCAGATCCTGTCCGATCGCCTCAGTGCCGCCTTATCTGGACTCCGGTCGAAAGGCAAGGTTACTGAAGCCGATGTGAATACGGTTTCCCGGGAAATCCGGTTAGCGCTGCTCGAAGCCGACGTCTCCCTGCCCGTTGTCCGCGGCTTTATTAAACGCATCAAAGAACGCGCCCTCGGCGTGGAGGTTTCTAAGGCACTCAACCCGGCCGAACAGGTCATCAAAATCGTCAACGAAGAGCTCACCACCATTCTTGGTGGCGAAACTCGGCGCATGAATGTGTCCAAAAAACCGCCGACAGTCATCATGCTTGCCGGCCTGCAAGGCGCGGGTAAAACCACCCTCGCCGGCAAACTGGCCTACTCGCTGAAGGAACAAGGGCACACCCCCATCCTGGTGGCCTGCGACCTGCAGCGCCCTGGCGCAGTCCAACAGTTGCAGATCGTTGGTGAGCGCGCGGGCGTGCCGACCTTCGCCCCGGATCCGGGAACCTCACTGGACACCCTGGAGCACGAGATGGGCACCTCCCATGGAGATCCGGTCGCGGTTGCTAGGGCAGGCGTTGCGGAGGCCCGCCAGAAAAAACACGACTACGTTATTGTGGACACCGCCGGCCGGTTGGGTATTGATGAAACCCTCATGGCCCAGGCCCGGAACATTCGGGATGCCATCCAACCGGATGAGGTGTTTTTCGTCATTGACGCCATGATCGGCCAGGATGCGGTGACCACCGCCGAGGCGTTCCGTGATGGTGTGGATTTCACCGGTGTGGTGTTGACCAAGCTTGACGGTGATGCCCGTGGTGGTGCCGCGTTGTCGATCCGGGAGGTGACCGGTAAGCCCATCATGTTCGCCTCTACCGGCGAAAAGATGACCGATTTTGATGTGTTCCACCCGGATCGGATGGCGAACCGGATTTTGGGCATGGGGGACGTGCTTACCCTGATTGAGCAGGCGGAGAAGTCTCTCGACCAGGAGCAGGCGTTAGAGACCGCGTCGAAGCTGTCCACCGGTGAGCTCACCCTGGAGGATTTCCTGAATCAGATGTTGATGATTCGGAAGATGGGGCCCATCGCTAACCTGCTGAAGATGCTGCCGGGGGTTCGCAAATGTCTGCGATGGCGGACATGATAGATGAGAAGCAGTTGGATCGGGTGCAGGCGATTATTCGGGGCATGACGCCGCTGGAGCGCAACAATCCGAAGATTTTGAATGCGTCGCGCCGGCGGCGGATCGCTAACGGTTCCGGGGTGACGGTGACGGAGGTCAACCAGCTCATCGAACGGTTCTTTGAGGCGAAGAAGATGATGGGGCAGATGGCGAACCAGATGGGTCTTGGTGGTGGGCGGAGCGCCACGAAGAAGAAGCCCAAGGGTCGGAAGGGCAAGAACGGTGAGCGTCGGCCCCCGAAGCAGTCCAGGGGTGGCGGTATGCCGAACATGGGGGCATGCCGGGCATGGGTGGTGGCATGCCAAAGCATGGCGGAGTTGCAGAAAATGCAGGAGCAGCTTGGTGGCGGCGGCATGCCCCCGATGCCCAAGGGACTTGAGGGCGTTGACTTCAATAATCTCGATTTCAGCCAGGTGGATAAGAAAAAGAAACGGCCACGTTAGTGACGCTTTTCGACGCCGAACCTCCCGGCGTCGAAAAGCTTTTTAGTGTAAAAAGGCCTGTATGAGCACACACCTAACCGGGCTCACCTCCGCCGAGGCTGCCGACCGGCTGGAGCGCTTCGGGCCCAATCAGCTACGCGCGCAAAAAACCGAGCCGCAGTGGCGTAAATTTCTCCGCCAATTTCAAGACCCCCTCGTCTACCTGCTGTTTATCGCCATGGGGATTTCCCTGGGTGCCTGGATCGTGGAGGGGGCCACTGGCGCGCCCATTGATGTTATTGTCATCGCCATCATCGTGATCGCTAACGCTATTTTGGGGTACACCCAGGAGGCGAAAGCCGCCGACGCGGTGGCTGCTTTGGCGAAAATGACCGCCGCGAATTCCACCGTGATGCGTGACGGTAAACAACAAACCATCCCCTCCCATAACCTGGTTCCCGGCGACGTGCTTCTCCTGGCCGAGGGCGACGCCGTGGGTGCGGACGCAACCCTCATTGAGGCCACCGACCTGTATATTCAGGAGGCGGCGCTCACCGGCGAATCCGAGGCCGTCCATAAAACCCCCGAGCCGGTGGCCGACGACGCGCCCCTGGGGGAGCGCACCAACACCGTGTTCAAGGGCACCGCGGTGGTGCGCGGCGTGGGGGTCGCCGAGGTGCAGCACACCGGCATGGACACGCAAATGGGTTCCATCGCCACCATGCTGGCGGACACCGAGCAGGACCAAACCCCGCTCAATAAGGAAATCACCGAAGTGTCAAAAATGCTTGGCCTGCTGGTGGTGGGGATCGCCATTGTGGTCATGGCGGCCCTGATCCTCATTAATGGGGCGCGCACCCCGGAGGACATGGTGCAGATCCTCATCCTGGGTGTATCCCTGGCCGTTGCCGCCGTTCCCGAAGGGCTACCGGCAATCCTGTCGCTGGTGCTGGCCATTGGGGTGCAGAAGCTTGCCAAACATAATGCGGTGATGAAGAACCTGCCCTCGGTGGAGACCCTGGGGTCGGCCAGCGTGATTTGCTCCGATAAGACCGGTACTCTCACCAAGAACGAAATGACGTTGCAGCAGGTGGTCACGGCCTCCGGCACCACGCTGCTTGGCGGGACCGGCTATGATCCCACCGGCACGGTCACGGACACCACTAGTGACGTGGCCCGCGACGAGGCCTGCCAGGCGGTGATGGCCGGCGCGGTCGCCAATAACGCCCAGCTCGACCGCGCCGAGGACGGCACCTGGGAGATCGTGGGCGACCCCACCGAGGCGGCCTTCCTCGTGGCCCTCCCCAAGTTTGGTGCGGACGTCGCCGAAAACACCCCCGGAAGGGACGAACGGGTGAGCGAAAACCCGTTCTCCTCGGAGCGGAAAATGATGTCCGTCACCACGGCAGACCGCCTGTATGCGAAGGGCGCACCGGACATCCTGCTCGAACTGTGCACCACCGAACTACGTGGGGGAGCGGCGGAACCACTCACCGACGAGCGGCGCGCCAGCATCAGGAGACCATCACCGGGCTGTCCGCCCAGGGCTTCCGCACCCTCGGGGTGGCCCGCCGCGACGGCAACGATCCTGCGGAAGAAAACCTGACGTTCCTGGGGGTGGCGGGGATCATGGACCCGCCTCGCAGCGAGGCCCAGGACGCCATCGCCGAGGCCCATCGGGCGGGGATCCGTACCATCATGATTACCGGCGACCACCCGGTGACGGCGGCCAGCATCGCCCACAGCCTGGGCATTGATGCCGGACCGGGTGGCAGCGCGGCCGCAGGGCGACACCGGGGAAACCAGCGCGGGAAGGCCGTCACCGGTCGGGAGATCGACGCCATGAGCGAGGAAGAATTCCGGGCGGCAGTAGCCACCACCAACGTGTACGCCCGGGTGGCGCCCGCCCACAAGCTGCGGATCGTGGACGCCCTGCAAGACGAGGGCAATATGTGTCCATGACCGGCGACGGAGTGAACGACGCCCCCGCGCTGAAAAGCGCCGACATTGGGGTGGCCATGGGCATCACCGGCACGGAGGTGACAAAAGAAGCCGCCACCATGATCCTCACCGACGACAACTACGCCACCATCGTGTCCGCGGTGGAGCAGGGCGTGCCACCTTCGACAACATTCGAAAAATTCTTGCGGTACCTATTGAGTTCGGAACATGGGTGAGGTCGCCACCGTGTTCGGTGGGGTAGTGCTAGCCGCCCTACTGGGGCTCACCACCGGCGAAGGCGGGGTAGTGCTGCCGCTACTGGCAACCCAAATTTTGTGGATCAACCTCATTACCGACTCGGCCCGGCCCTCGCAATGGGCGTGGACCCCACCGACGAATCCGTCATGAACCGCCCACCCCGCAACATGCAGCCGACCGGATCATCAACAAAAAGCCATGTGGTGGCGAGTCATCTACATCAGGGGTCATCATGGGCCTGGTCACCCTGCTCAGCATCGACATGTTCTACCCGGGCGGCCTAATAGCCGGCTCGGACAGCTTAGACACCGCCCGGACCGTGGGATTCACCACGCTCGTGCTGGCCCAACTCTTCAACGCCCTCAACTCCCGCTCCGAAACCCAGAGCGCATTCCACCACGTGACCAGCAACCGGTGGCTGTGGTACGCCATCGGGTTGGGCGTGGCACTGCAAATCATGGTGGTGCACGTGCCATTCCTCCAAACAGCATTCGGCACCACGGCACTCGACCCACTCCACTGGGCGGTCGCCATCGGCATGGCATCCATTGTGCTGTGGGCGGAAGAACTATCGAAGCTGGTGCGTCGCCAACTGGCAAAACCGGTCGCAGACACCGCCCCGGCCGCGGCGTCGCAAAGCACATAAAAGTTGACGCGGACAGTGAAAATAGCATACAGTGTTCAGGTTCCTGCGATTACACCGCTCCTGACCCCGGTCAGCCGGTCTGTCACATCGCAGATAAAACCCAAAAGGGCTGAACCGGTCGCGCAACCCGTGCGGCGCCTGTACTACCCAGTGACATAAAGGAACCATTATGGCAGTCAAAATTAAACTCCAGCGGCTAGGGCAAAATCCGCAACCCCCAATACCGTGTCGTGATCGCCGACGCCCGCACCCGCCGCGACGGCAAGGTCATCGAAAACATCGGCATCTACCAGCCCAAAGAAAACCCCTCGCTGATTCGTATCGACTCCGAGCGGGCCCAATACTGGTTGGGCGTGGGTGCACAGCCGACCGACCCGGTACTGGCACTGCTGAAGATCACCGGCGACTGGCAGAAGTTCAAGGGCCTGCCCGGTGCCGAAGGTAAACTCCGGGTTGCCCCGGAAAAGCCCTCAAGCAGGAACTCTTCAACAAGGCACTGGCCGAAGCCAACGAGGGCCCCAGCCTCCAAGACGTGGTAGAAAAAGGCCCGCAAGTCGAAGGAAGAAAAAGGCAGTGAAAGCCGCCGCCGAAATCGCCGCAGCCGAAGAAGCATCCGAATAACCTTATCGACGCTTCAGCTTGAGCGCACAAGCCCCCGTCCACTATCAGGCGGGGGCTTTTTCGACTCGGTTCCAGCAGGGAGCGGCTCAACTATGCCGCTTATTTCGGTTACACCGCAGTGAAAAACATGCTGGAAAACCTGTCATCTGTTTTCAAAGAGATCATTAACGCATTGCTATGAAGCACCGCGATTCGGCCATCATCAGCTAACTCGAAACAATACATCACCCTTGTGGCCCGAACCTTCCCGGGCGGGTGAAACTCCAGCCACAGATTCAGGTTATGAGACCCGCAAGCATAAAAATAATTGCGGATCGTCATCTTCCCATTGACGAGACAATTGACCCAATACCGAACCGTCTCCAAACCCTCACCATAATACGGAACACTGGTGAGCCGAGCGTCAGGATGAAAACACTCAACAATCCCCGCCATGTCCTGCGCATTCACCGCATCAACAAACGCGGCCACCTTGGGAGGAATCCGATCCAGGTCGACCATGGATGACCTAACGGTCCTCGCCAGTCAACATGGTGAGCAGAAACACGCTGCCCGCCGGGTCCGCATCCTCGGGGCAATCCACCCGATGCCGCACATGCTGATCCACATGCATCATCGTGCCCGGCGTCAACGTGGTCACCTCATCACCAACCGTAAACGTCACACGCCCCGTGATCGCCTGCACAAAAATCGGGTGGGCCGCCTCATGATCCGGCAACACCTGGCCGGGCAGAAACGTAAAAAGAATCAGATTCGCCCGATTCCCTGAAGCACCCGCTTCACCGCCGGCCGCTGCTTCCCGGGCTGCGGCTCGAGGGGCCTGCGCCACCAGGTCGATCGTTGCGGCGGTGCCCGACTGCTCAGCATCACCAAAGGTCTCAGGAGAGTTCACCGGAATATTCGTCATGGCACCTGGTGTAAAACAGATTGTCCGATGGTTTCCCCACCGTGGCGACCGGTTGCTAAGCTCAATGCTCATGGAGCTAATGATTGGGCGCGTCATCAAGGCGCACGGCATACGGGGGAAGTCGTGGTCGACCCCACCACCGACGAACCGGACATCCGCTACGCGCCGGGGACGGTCCTGCACGGCAAGCAGGGGCAAGCGGGAACACACGCTCACCGTGGCCCATGCCCGCCCCACCAGGGGCGATTATTGGTGACCTTCGACGAGGTGCCGGACCGTACGGCCGCAGAATCATTGCGCGGCACCCAGTTTTGGGCGGAACAGTTGGACATTGATGACGATGAGGAAGGCTTCTACGACCATGACCTGACGGGGCTGCGGGTCATTCACGAAGGTGCGGAGATCGGCACGGTGACCGGGGTCATGTCCGGCCCGGCTGGCACTATTCTGGAGGTGGAGCTTGCCGGCGGCAAGCAGGCATTAGTGCCGTTCGTGTTTGACATTGTTCCCGAAGTCGATCTTGAGGCCGGCACGTGCACAATCACCCCGCCGGACGGATTATTGGACATATAAGAATATGCGCATTGATATCGTTACGATTTTTCCCGAGTATGTAGAGCCCCTGCGGCATGCCCTGTTGGGGAAGGCGTTGGAGCAGGGCATCCTGTCTGTTGGCGTTCATGACCTGCGGGATTGGGCGCAGGATGCGCATAAGTCGGTGGACGACACTCCCTGCGGTGGTGGCCCCGGCATGGTGATGAAACCCACGGTGTGGGGTCCCGCGTTGGATGATATTGCCTTGGGTGCTGTTGCCGGGAAAGAGCTGGATTCGGCCGCACCGCACCGTGATACCCGCACCTACGTCGGTGAGGTGGATGATGCCGCGGACCTGCCGTTGCTGTTGGTGCCCACGCCCGCCGGCACTCCGTTTACCCAGGCGGACGCGCAGGCCTGGGCCAAGGAGCCCCACATTGTGTTCGCCTGCGGCCGCTGCGAGGGCATCGACCAGCGGGTCATCGAGGATGCGGCGAAACGCTACCGGGTGCGGGAGGTGTCCATCGGCGACTACGTGCTCATCGGTGGGGAAGTGGCGGTGCTCGTGATCGCCGAAGCCGTCGTGCGGTTGATTCCCGGGGTGTTGGGCAATAAGCGCAGCCACCAGGAAGATAGTTTTTTCCGATGGCCTGTTGGAGGGCCCGTGCTACACGAAGCCGCGGGTGTGGCGGGACCTGGAGGTTCCCGAGTGCTATTTTTCCGGCGACCATAAACGGATCGACCGGTGGCGCCGCGACCAGGCCCTGCTGCGCACCAAACAGGTTCGCCCCGAGCTGCTTAAGCGGGTGGTTTTTAGACGCGGACGACACCATGACGCTGTACAGTCGACCCGTTAGCACCGACATGAATATCCTGGTCACCAGGTCCGAATGGCAAAAGATTGCCCCCAAGTTGCCGAAGAAGCTTTCGAAGAACGGCTATCGGGTGTCGGCGATCCATGCGGAGGAAATCAACTTAAGCTGCGAGCCGGATAACATGCTGGTTTCCGAATATGAGCAGGCCGAAGGCCACCCGCCGGTGAGCGAGATTCTGCACCGCGTCATCATCCACGGGGTTACCACCCTTCCGCTTGTCGACGCCACTAAAGCCGTGACCCAAGCCCTGCCGAAGGGAACCTATTGGTATGGGACCTCCTGGAGGGCACCCTGGACCCCGAGGTCACAGCCTTTTGCGCCTGGCAGGGGTAGAATATATACATTGAAACCTGGCACACCTTACTTGGATTGCATGAGGAAGCTTATTCAGTTGCTGGGAAAACTCATCTACACCAACGGGCGAAAATCAGAAAGAATATGTTATTTAGCTTGGTCTTCCTTACTTACAGAGACTAATCATGTTTGGGGACGCTGAATAAGCTTCTATGTACAAAAACAAAATACCCTATCAACCCCGCACTGCTGATCCTAGTACACTTGTCCCGGAGAATCTCCTCACCCTAGCGAACATCATCACATCAGGAATAGACCATTACTCACCAAGCCTGGGAGTATTCACGAGCGTGTAGGTCGCCATGCCCTACCTGCAAAAACATGAGACAACAAGTCCTAGCGAACGTTTTCGGCACATTCCACCCACTATTTCCAAGGCAGCCAATACTTGATAACATAACCATTACCTGAGCCATGTTTTTCATAATAAATACACAAACTTCGTTACTGTACCACCCCCATATGGGTAATTCCTTCACGAATTTTATCAAATCCCACTTCAGACAGTACAAATTTTCGCAGGTGATATAAGGTACCTCTTCTAAAGGAAAACTCAGAGCAGCTAGAAGACTGTCCCTAGTATCAACATATGCATTAATCTCTGCCAACTCCTCAGGACTAAACCCATCACCGTAATAAGCCAGGTCAGCATATTCTCTAGTTCTGGTATCCACACGGTTAATATAATCCTCAGATTGGAGAGAACCTTCCGATGCTTCAGCCACTAAATCCCACACTGAACTATCATGAGCCCCATTATCTGACAGGTAGAAAAACAGCATGTGCTTCACAAATTCCACTGGACCGATTTGGGCAACCGTAGTTTTAATCATGGTGATGATATCTTTTGGGAGTTCATAAGTGTCATAATCAATAGCTGCCATAGTTTAATATCCTTTAAATTAGTCTCTTTAACGGCGTTACAACATTGATTGTTTTAAACCCATTTGGCACCTTTTTGTTACCATGAAGCTTATTCAGGCGTTTTTAAATAGGGCCCTCACTACCCGGTAACTGATCACTCCCGAAAGCATAGGAAAACGAGGCCGGTAGTGTACTTATAGTAAGTGTGAAAAAACAATAAAATACTCTATCGACCCCGCACCGCTGATGACTTGCACACTCACCACGGGTAATCTCCTCACCCTAGCGAACATCATCACCACATCAGGGATAGACCACCACTGCCCACTAAGCCTGGGAGTGTTCACCAGTGTGCAGGTCACTATGCTCTACCTGCAAGAAAATATACGACAACAGGCATTAGCCAGTATCTTTGGTACATCCCAACCCACTATCTCCAGAGCGATTAACACTGTACTCAATATCCTTGATGTGGTGCTGCCACCACCGCCAAGGCCCAAGGACCTTAGGCCTTGGCGGCTATGCGTGTTAGATGGCACGCTCGTACCATGCTGGTGGTGGAAGAACGCTAGAAACTTTGTGCAGCGGGAAACACCACAAAGCAGGACACAACCTGCAAATACTCACCGATCAGGCGGGTGAAATATTTTACATTTCACCACCACTACCCGGATCAACCCATGACATCACAGCTATACGACACACCGGTTTATTCAGCCATATGCAACCCTGGCACTGTACTGCGGATAAAGGATATGTGGGGTTAGGATGCGACACACCCTTCAAGAGAGACCGGGAAACCCCTATTAGGCTGGCAGCAACGCTTCAACAAAGGGATCAACGCTATCCGGTATGTGGTCGAACGATCCATAGCCCATCTGAAAGTATGGCGGATCCTTTCTACCCCTTGTAGGCTCCCCCAACCCACAACCATCCGGGCAATTAACGTGATACGAAAGATAATGTTCTACCAACCACCAGCAGAACCCCATTTCCCCAGCAACTGAATAAACTTCAGTCCGCGATATTCCTATGATTACAGGTTTTAGTAGCTTTCTCCCGGATACGTCGGCAACGTTTCCAGCATTGTGCGTGACCACTCATGCCATAAAACCTTATCCTTGCCTGTCATGCTCACAACTCGAATGCCGTCTTCTCCGAAATGCGCAAATATATCTGTGTTTTTCAGATCGGTTGTGTATGCCTTACCGTCTGTTTTATCAACAATACAATTATAGGGTGGTTGATCAGGCACCGTGTATTCCCCTGTTTCTGAATAATCCTGAAAGGGTATTGCTACCACCAGGAACTGTGTTGGTGATTCAAACCCCCACGTATCAAATAATGCTAACGGGCGATCCAAATCCTTCCTGGCGGCCACGGCTTTACGGGCATCATCTAACGACGCAATAGGGTGTGGAAAACGTAATAGCCGGCGGCCGGAAAATCCAGTATCCCGGTTTCATTGTCTAGCTCTGCGAAGCTGTTTTGTATCCGCTCATAATCCCAACAAAACCCTTTCGCGGTGTTGCAAGTACCATAAGGTAATTGTGAAATAGGAAACTCTGAACCATTTACAATACTACTTAATACATCGTTCTTTGCCGTGAACCTGATGTCCTCCTCTACAGTAGCTGCTGACTCTTCGTCCATGATTTCCGCGTACTTCGCATAAAACTGCTCAACCTTACGAATATATGTAGGATCCTCGAAAGAAGATTCCGACAACTCTATTACACACTGCCATGCGTCACCATAGGTCACACCATTTTTCCCGCATGTAGTGAAACATAAACCGCTTCGCTAATTCTACTGGGCCATACTTAGCTACCCCAGCATCAATAGTAGCATTCAGCTCGGAAGGAAAACCAACACGCATAATCAACAACTTTCTACCATAAAGGTCATTTAGCCATTGGAAAAATAATGTTTGAGAATAACTGGTCGAACATTACCTCGTGTACTGTAATGAGTAACCTGGGTCCCTTCTGTGCGGTAAGCTGTTTCACCAAGTTTTAGTTGCTCGAAAATTATTCTAAATTTTTCACCTTTTTCAATCAGTTTGCCGAAGTCCCAGCGGGAATCCAACATGGCATAGCAGGTATGATAGGGGAATTCTGCTATTGGGTTGCTCAGGCCATGTAGAATGCTGTCTATCACGGACATACGTGCAACAAGCGTTTTCAGTTGTTCCGGTTTGTAGTCGATGTCCGAGCAATAATCCTCATCATATTTCTTCGACAACCATTCAAGCCGGCCGATATACGAGGAATCCCTGCAGGAAGATTCAGACAACTCCGCTACACAATCCCATACCTCACCACTGCATATCCCATGATCCAGCAAATGGCTGAAAAAGGAATTTCTTCGTAAACCCCAACGGGCCAAATTTCACGGTTGCAGCATCAATTTCGGCCACCAACTCCGGCGGGAGACCATGCTGGAACCTGGACGCATAAGCGAGGTTTTCGATAGTTTCCTGGATCTGATCAAATCCCCACTGATAGTCTTTCGCGTTGTAGCAAATATGAAACAGGGAGATACCTCACGGAATCCCGTAGCCCATAAGACAGGCCGTCAGCAACCGTCACCGCTACGTCTGCTTCGTTCCACCGCTCGGGTTCTTTCCGAAGGTCAATCGCCCCTTCTTCCGAATAAAAATTCAGGAGCATACTTCTCATATAACTGATCTAACCGATCACTATAGTTAGCATCACTAAACGATGATTCCGATAACTCATGCACGCACTCCCATATTTCGTCATCAAAAATCCCCCGTTGCGACATGTAGAAATACAAAAAGCTGCCTTGTTAACTCAAACGGGCCCATCTGGGCTGATGCTGCATGAATCACCGCAATCAGCTCGGGAGAAAACACACGATCATAAAAAGCCACAGTAACCCATCCTCTCAGATATTAGGATTCATTGGTGGGGTGTGGGCTGGCATGTATGGAGATTAGTCCTCCTCGAGGGTATGGTGGTCGCGTCTCTACCACCCGCACACCATCACAGCCAAACTTGTCAAACAAACCCCAATTCGGAAACCAGACGAATACGCTTTTGCCGTCAATAGTCGCCGCCGACGTGTTCATCCTGGTCCCAGGTGATGGCTATCCAGGGCACCTTTGTGGAAACAAAAATATCTGACAAAGCCGAGCCATGTTCCTGACCGATACCCCCGAAAACGCGGCGGCGGTTATTGCTCTCAAGCTGGTCCCGCTCCGAACGTTGTGGGTCGACAAACCTCGTTACCCGGGCGGCACACCCATAGCAATCGCGTTGGCGGGAATGTCCTTCGTCACCACGCTGCCTGCCCCGATCACCGCGTTATCCCCAATGGTCACCCGGGCAGCACCGTGACGTTAGCCCCAAGCCACACACCATTGCCGATCGTAATCGGATGGGCAATCTCCCAACCCTCGGCGCATCTCGTGATCATCCACCGGGTGGGTGACCGTAATCAGGTTACAGTTCGGTCCAATCTGCACCCACTCACCAATGGTGACCGTGGTGGTGTCCAGGATGGTGACCCCAAAATTAATGAACGTGTTCGCCCCAATGGTGGTGTTCACCCCGTATTCGATCATCATAGGGGGCTGCACCCGGCACGGCCCGCTCGCCGGGTGAATGATCCGCCGCAATAACCGGTCCAGGGCATCCCGGTCCGAGGGCGTGATCTTATTATATTCGTGCACCAAATCTATGGTGATTGTGGTTTGGCCCGAGCCGGGAATGTGCCACACCCCGGGCTGGGGAGATCGGTTTTCTCATGCATGACGCCCCAGTGTACCCACCTTGGGACGTCGTCAAGCGGAAACCTAGCCGGTGGCCTTGCCGAAATCAATGCGGGAAATCGACGACCGGCCCCGCACCTGACCCAACTCGTTCGGGGACTCGTCGTAGCTCACCACCACCGTATTCCCCACATATTGGCTGAGCGTCTGGATCAGCTTCAGGGAGGGTTGCCAAAAATCATGTGGAACCCGAACGCATCAAACACGTTCATGGCCCGCTGCGTGTAGGTGGGGTCCGCCCGGTCGAACGCCTCATCGAGCACCACCGTGGCGTAGCTGGGGTATTGGGCGTCCGGCTTAGCCAACTGGTAGCGCAGGGCGGCCGCCAGGCAGAAGAACACCAGCTTTTGGGCCTGCCCGCCGGACAGCACCGACGAGTCCACATAGGTGTTGAGCACTGTGCCGTCCTCATCCACCTCGACACCGACGAAACTCACGTGCCGACGCGTATCAAGCACGGCTTTCTGCCAGCGCACATCGCCCGCTTCCTTCGATCCCAGGCGCTTAATTAGCGTGGCAATGTTGTGGTAGCGCTGCTCCGCCTCGGCATCGTTTTGCTCGTTCATGCCGCCGCTGACAGCCTCATCAAGCTGGCGTTGGAACGTGGTCACCACCTCGCCGCGGGCATCCCGCACATCAATGCGCAGGAACCGGCCCTCGAAAACTCCGAACTGGCGAGCGAATGATTCACCGGGGCGATCCGCTCCCGAATCTCATTCTGTGCCTGCCGCAGCCGGTGGAAATGTCCGCCAAATTCCGGGTCGACATGTCATTAATGAGCGCCCGGAACTGGTTCGTGAACTCCGCCAACCGCTCACCCTTGAGCTGTTGCAGCTTCGCCAACGCCTCGGTGATGAAGTCCGGTGTGGCCTCAGGTCAGCCCGCTCCGCCGGCCACCGCTCAATATACGACGTCAACCGGATAGTGATCTTATTATTCGCCGTGTTTAACGTCTCATTATTCTTCTTGAGGTTCGCCGAAAAACTCATTCGTCAAAAATAGTCATCAGCTTGTCCACATTCTTCGACGTCACCCGGCGAGTATGCCGCAGGAACAGCTTATGCACCGTGGTGAACGTGGCATCATCCACATCAATCGTGGCCTCGGCGTTCGCCTCCGCCAGGGATGCTTGAATCCCATCCAGGGTGTGCTGCGCCGCACCCACATTACGGTTACACAACTGCATTTGCTCCTGGGCGTCCTGCAGTTTCTGCTCCGCCTGCTGTGCGTTCTCCGTGAGCGTCTTCACATCCGGGTTTTCCGTCAACTGCTCCAACTGCTGGTTGAGGGATTTGATGTGCTCGTCAATGATCGCGGTGTCAAGGTTCTCCCACTCCTCGTCCACAATGCTGAGTGCGAACTGCACCTGGGCGTTCTCCTGGGCGATGCGGGAATGAATCAGCTGATTCTCGTTCTGCCGGGCCTTCAGGGTGGTTTGCGCATCCGACAAATGCTTCCGCAGCAACTCCACTTTCGCTTGATTGTTCGATCCCAGTCGGTAGTAGAACTCGGTCTCCTAGGGCGTGCACATCGTTTTTCTGTAGCCGGCTTGTCGGATCCGAACGTCGAAAAAGCTTGCCGCACCAAACCACTGCGCGTCACACCCTTTTCGTGTGGGTCGAGTCGATCCAAATCACCCGGATTATTTACGCACACATAGCTGTAGCGGGTGGCAAGCTCGTGGCTTACCCAGGCGCTAAACTCGTGGTCAACCACGTCAACCTTACGAACCAGGCTCTGCGGGTGCACCCGCGGATTCGGATAACTATGGGACGAATCAATGCTGCTAAACCGGAGCCTCACGCCCCAATGGGTGCGGTTAATGTAGTTTTGCACCGCAGAATAATACCGGACCGGCACCAAAAGTTCGTGGGCGAAATCCGCCAACAACCGTTGAATCACCGGCTCCCACTCGCTTTCGGACGGCACAATATCGATCAATTCCCCGGCGAACGGGGTTCGGATTCCTAATATTGAACTCGTCGCAGATCGCCTCCCGGCGAGCCAAAAACCTCGCATCAATATTGCTGTTATTGGCGGCGACAACCTCCAACTCCTGCTGCAACGTGGACACCTCATTGGTGGCCTGGTCCAAACTCACGAACGACTGCGCCAAGTCCCGATTCAGCCGCTCCATGTTCGCCGGGTGCTCCGCAATGCTCACCTTCGCCGAATTAATCAGGTCGTTAAACTCCGACACCGTCGTGGGCATCACCCCACCGTGCGACTCGATGCGTTTCTGCAGGTTCGCATACGCCTTGCGGCGCTCTGCCAGCTGCTGCTTATGGTGGCCCTACCAACATTTGCAGGTTCTCCACCCGGCCCCCATCGGCACTATTCATCGCCTGGTTGGCCTGGGAAAACTCCTCCAACGCATACCGGTATTTTTTCCGTCGCCTTCGTGTTGGCGACCTGCGCCTGCTCCAGGGTGATCTCCGCGGCGACCTGCGCGTCCTCTAACTCCGCAATCTTCAGCTGATTCGCCACCGACGGCAGCGCCCGCTGCAACGATGTGGTGGAGGCAATCTCCGCTTGCGCCGTAAGCACCTGCTTGTGCAATTGCTCCAGGGGACTCAGCGCCTCAACCTGCGCCTTCACATCCTGCACCCGCTCGTATGCGGACTCCAAGTCGGCGAACTGTTCCACCGCGGTCCGCGCATACGCGAACGTGTCCGGCTCCACCAACATGAACTCCCGGAATAAATGATCCAAGTTATCCAACGATTTCGCCGACTGGGTGCGTTGCAGCAGCAGCTGGGCCTCCATGCTGGAAATCCCCAATAGTGGCCGGAACATTTCCGCAAACGGCGCGTGATCCTCGAAAAAAACTTGCGGAAGAAAATTCCTTTTTAATACCCCGCTTATCCAGGCCCTTTGCCAAAAAAACGGAATAAACGCCTGGGCCTCAACAACCTGCTCCGGGAACACCCCCAAACAGCCGCACCACATTCGCCGGATTATTATCACCCGACTTCAAATAAAACAGGCCGGTGAGGCTGCGGCACAAGCCCATCCCATTTGAATAGGTGAGCACAATAATCGAAAAACGTCGCCTTGGGTCGCAGGTACTGCGCCACCACCATGCCCAAATCCGGGTCCTCCGTGGTCCGCCACGCGCCCCGAATATACGACACCAGGTCTCTGCCCTTGCCGCGGCGCTGCTCGTGCTGGGCCGCCGCATTAAACCGCAGCCGATCCGACGGCACCAACACCGCCGAAATCGCGTCAATGAGCGTGGACTTACCACTACCAGAACCACCGGTGACGAGGAATCCCCGACGCGACACCGGGATATCCACGATGCCGTCAAACGTGCCCCAGTTCACTAATTGAATCCGGGATAACCGCCATTGATCGGCGTGAACTATTTCTCGATCGTATGTTGGTTGCGTTATCACTTGGATTCCTCCCTGGCTAAGAGCTCTTCGAACTCTGCTTTGATTCCCGCCACTGTCTGGGCGTCGAAAATATGTTTGAGTGCTGGTGACACTTCGTAGCGACCCTCGGTTTCGGTGTCCCCCAGCAAACTATAGTCGCAGCGCATCCGGTCTAAAGACGCATCGAACCGCCGATTGAAAGTCGCCTCATCCCGGTCGTCCAATGCGCGGAATTGTGACGCATTTTTCCCGCAGTTCTTCCTGGTCAACAATGACCCGTTCGCCCGGTACCGCCAGCCCCAGCCGGGTGCGGAGATCCAGCAGCACAATCGTGTCGATAATGGTGAGGGTTTTCACCCGCAGGACGTGGGGCATGTCCACATAATGCTCCTTGCCCACCCGAATGGGGTTGCCGGAGTTGGCGATGCGGGTAAACGCAATGCCGGCATCCTCGTCAACGACAAGATCGAGGAACATGTCGGCCAGGCGCTGCCGCAGTGCGGTTTCGTCACTCAGGATGGCCTTCCAAATGGGGGATGCTGTTCCGCCCGCACAAGGGGTCCCTGGAGCAGCTGGACGAGGGCGCGCCGGGAGTCGAAGCTGAGCGTGCCGGCGTCGGAGTCCCACAGGTTGTCGCCACCAATGCTGGTGTGGACATAATCGTCCTCCATCCAATCGAAAGTATCTTCGGTTTCGACAGGGGCGGCGTTTGTGGTTACTGCGCTTGCGGTGGCGTGGGCTGCGGTTGGGGCAGCGGGCTGGGCGGGGAGTCACGAGCGTGGCGGGTTGCTCCGGCGTTGGTTGGCCAGGTTCGGGCTTGTCGTCGCCCTCCGCCGGCGTTTCCGCCGGCACCTCTGCTGCTTCTACTTCTTCTTCCTCGGATTCTTCGGATTCCTCGGCCAGGTTTGTGTGGGTCAGATCCTCGGGCTCGTCGTTGGCTTCCGCTAGCGTTTCCGCCGCCGCGGATACCGCTGCCGAAGCTGGCTCGCTGGCCTGTGACTCCTCTGCCTCCGTGACATCTTCGGCAACTCGGCAGCTTCAGGCTCTGTTGTGGGGGTGGTGGCGTCGGCGCTGGTGGGGGCCTCATCGACTATGTCTTCGTCGCTCAGGTCAGCCGCGTCATCATCGAGGAATTCTTCTTGGGGATTGTCACCTTGGGTCGGGTAGGCGTCGAAGTCTTCATACGAGGCGGCGGCATTGATGGAGTTCACCAATTTTCGGGCCTCCTCTTGGATCTCCAGGGGAGTGGCGGGCTTCCCGGACCGGAGTGGTGGCGTCGACACCCAAATCGTCGTGATCCGACTCACCGTGGGGTCGTCGTTGTCGGTCAATTCGCCGGCATCATCGGTGTCACCATCGACGGCATATTCGCTGGCGGTCCGGTTTTCAAAGCCTGCCCCGACAAATCCGGCATACCGGGATTCCCGCAACCCGGTGGTGGGTGCGGTATTCTCGCCGGCATCTGTCGTCGGCAGGGTGGCGGGGCTACCCTCCGGGTCGGTCGCAGCAGCCTCCTGGTCAAGTCATCGTCGGTGTCGGTGTGAGCATCAACCTCGGAGGTGGTGCGGCGGGCATCGGGTTGTGCCGCCCGGTCCCACGGCTTATCGGCAGCCGCCGCATCATCCGAGGTTTCCTCAGGCGACACTTCAGTTGTGGTTCCGATGCCTCGGTAGCTCCGGCCCCGGTGAAACGTCGACCGGCGGGCGATTCCGGCGCCGTAACAGTGCGGCCCGGTTTGGATTCCGCCGTGGTCTCTACCTCGGCATCGTCAACAACGTTACCTGCGGCATCAGCAGTATCGGCGGTGTCGACATCAGCGTCGGCAGGGGAGTGGGCGGAGTAATGCAACGCCCGGCGCGACCCATGGGTGGTTTTGGGGTGCGTCGGTGTCGTCGTCGAATTGCACGTCGAGTACCTCGGCGTCGATGATTTCCGCCTCCACTATGTCTGCCTTGACTATGCCCGCATCATTACGGCCGGTGGCGTTTCTTCCCCCGAAATACCGGTCTGTACGCCAATTCCCGCCCGGTGACGTGTGGGGGGGGATTCGATTTCTCGTGGGGGCAATGAACGGGAAGGAGTTGTGTTCCCCCAGAGTTGCGGTGTTTGCCTTCGCCTTCCTCGTTCTGGTCGTTGTGGTTTATGGGAGTGTTGTTAGTCATAGTGCCGTGTTTTCTGTGGTCGGGTGCTGGTCTGGGTGAGTGGTGTGCTGCGCATAATAACCGGTTGTAATTATTGCTGGTTTCCTCGATTAAGGTTAGAGATTATTGTCGTGGGTGAACAACCAACCGGTGATGACCGCTTGCATGGGGGTGCCGTTATCATCCCAGGTGACGGTTTCCAACGATTCCAAGGCGATACCATTGGCCATGGCAAAATACAATAGCCCAACAACGCTGGCTAAACCTTGAGTTGCCGGATAATCCTGTAACACATCACCGATGGTAGCCTGGCCGCGTTTATCCACACTGCCGGTGATATGGCTGCGTAGCTCTTCGAAATCAATCTCGCTGGCACGCACCGATTCGAACAAAGCTTCGGTATCAATGTGGGCTTCTTCGAGCGGCACGGGCAGGGTTTCGACCATTTCTTCGCCCAGGTTCTTCATTTCCAGGGAGTCGATGGAATGAATGTTCATGCCGATCTGCGTCAGTGGGGTATGTAGCTGCACCAGGGGACCCAAGTGTTGGTGTTCGATGGTGCGTCCCGCCAGCGCCCGGGTTTCGCGGAGCAGTTCAAGCATGCGGCGGTTTTCAGTGAAGTCTTGGGTGCGCACATAGTCGCGGAGCGATCGGGAGAGTTCCGTCATGAGCATGTTCACCTGGTAGCCCTCCGACTCCAGGTCTTGGAAGAGCCTGCGAAGATGGTCGGCAATGGTGGCGTCGAGGTCTTTGGCGCTTTCCCGGTTGAGGATGTTGGTGATCCACTCGTCGATAGGCGTCGATTTTTTGTGCTCTAGCAGTGCGGTATAAAAGTCGCGGAATCTACGGCCCGCGTCGGATTCGGCGATGACGTCCACCCCGCGGAAAAATATCGTCCAAAAATCTGCCCCACGGCTATCTTCCGGCTCTAACAGCTGGCGCCGCAGCGTGCGGTTGATTTCTTCTAGCTCGGTGCGCACCTGGGCGAAATCGGCGGGGATCGTGCCCGCCAACTCCAGCACGTCGAGGACCCGTTCGGAGATTTGGTCCGCCGACAGCACCTCAAAATACCCCCGTTCGGTGTCGGCTGTGAGTTGCTCCAACGCCTCTTTTTCCTCCGCCAACTGCGCCAATCGGGTGTTGATATCCGGGTCCGACTCCCGCGAGAGGTTTTCCAACGAGTCCGCGATCGAATGGATTCGGGCCGCCGACACCGCCGAATGCGGGTGCTGCCAGCTCTCTACCGAGTCTGGGGCGTTGAGCGTGGTCGCGCTGGGCTCGATGGTTTCCCCCGTGACCGCATTGCCGGGGCGGCGCACCAGCCAGCCGGCTTTTACCCAGTCCGTAATGTAGGTTTGGGGTCGTGCGGTAATTCCAAGCCTTCTGCGCGAAGCATTTTGAGGTCGGCATCGAGGAGGTCATAGATGTCAATGGCCGACCGGGCCTTCGTGCTAGGAGGAAAGTGTTCAGCAACAAACCCCAGTACAACGGGCATAAGTGGGCTACGAAGCAGCTTAAGGATTGCTGATTTTTCTTCTAAACGACGATTGCTGATAGTACGCGCAACAATGCTCATGGTTTACATAGTGCCATGATTTGTGGGATTTCTGTCTTAAAATCCCCAATTGAATGTGAAAGCACAACGGTGAACAACTGTGACTTAGTGAAATAATACCTAAAGTCTTTTCCGCCACATCTTTCCACCGCTTAAGCTTCACGCCAAGCTTGACGACGCCAACCTTCGGCACGATACCGCCTGCCGCCATGGTGGTCGAACATCTACTAAACTTCGAGCAATGAGTTCAGCGAGTACCGCACCCCACATTGCCGCGCATATTGCCACCGAATTACACGTACCCGAAGCCAATGTTCTTGCGGCCCTTGGGCTTATCGCCGAGGGAAACACCGTCCCCTTCATTGCCAGGTATCGGAAAGAAGCCACCGGTGGTCTTGATGACACCCAACTGCGCACCATTGAGGAGCGTGCCACGTATCTCACTGAGCTGGCGGACCGGAAGCAAACCATTCTGGCCGCCATCGAGGAGCAGGGCAAGCTCACCGACGACCTGAAGGCCCTCATTCTGGCCTGCGACACTAAGGCCCGCCTGGAAGACCTGTATCTTCCCTACAAGAAGCGCCGCAAGACCAAGGCCGATGCGGCCCGGGAGGCCGGCCTGGAGCCGCTGCTCGACAGGCTCATTGCTGAACCCCATGGCGATCCCGTGGTGGCGGCCGAAGCCTATGTGTGTGATGGGTTTGAGGACACAAAGAAGGCCCTCGATGGTGCCCGCGCTATTCTCATCGACCGGTTTGCCCTCGACGCCAACCTGGTGGGGGAGCTCCGGGAAACCATGTACAGCACCGGCAGCATGGAAAGCCAGGTTGTTCAGGGCAAGGAGCAGGACGGGGCGAAGTTCACCGACTATTTCAGCTTCGCCGAACCCTTCACCTCCCTGCCGTCTCACCGGATTCTCGCTTTGTTCCGGGGCGAGAAAGAAGGCGTTTTACACTCAACCTGAATGCTGGTGACGACGACCATTATTGCGGCATAATCGCCAACCAGTTCGAGACTGGATACGTCGTCTTCGTGGCTGGCGGACGCCATCCGGTGGGGGTGGAAAACCAAGCTTTATATTTCCTCCGGCCTGGACATTCGCATGCGGCTGAAGGAAACCGCCGAGGAGGCCGCCCTCGAAGTTTTCGCCCGTAACCTGAAGGACGTGCTGCTCGCTGCCCCCGCCGGCCAACGCGCCACCCTGGGGTTGGACCCCGGCTACCGCAACGGCGTCAAATGCGCCACGGTCGATGGCACCGGCAAGGTGCTCAGCACCCTTATCGTGTACCCCCACCAGCCCCAAAACCAGTGGTCTCATGCGGTGCAGGCCCTCGCCCACGAATGCGCCACCCTACCACGTTGACCTCATCGCCATCGGCAATGGCACCGCCAGCCGGGAAACCGAAAAGCTCGCCGGCGAGGTCGCCAACCTCATCGCCAAGGCCGGCGGCACCCGACCCACGCCCGTCGTGGTCAGCGAATCCGGGGCCTCCGTGTACTCCGCCTCCGAGATCGCGGCCGCCGAATTCCCCGACATGGATGTGTCCCTCCGGGGGCGCGGTTTCTATCGCCCGCCGCCTCCAAGATCCCCTCGCCGAACTGGTGAAAATCGACCCCAAGGCCATTGGGGTGGGCCAATACCAGCACGATGTGAACCAAACCGCCCTGGCGAAAACCCTCGATGCCGTAGTCGAAGACGCCGTCAACGCCGTGGGTGTGGACCTCAACACCGCCTCTGTGCCCCTCCCTAGCCCGGGTTGCTGGCATCACCAACACCATCGCCCACAACATTGTCACCTACCGGGACACCAATGGGGTGTTCGCCAACCGGGCTGGCCTGAAACACGTGCCCCGCCTGGGACCAAAGGCCTTCGAACAGTGTGCCGGGTTCCTCCGCATCACCGGCGGCAGCGACCCGCTCGACGCGTCCGCCGTCCACCCCGAGGCCTACCCGGTGGTGCGCCGCATCGCCGAGTCCACCGGCCTGGGCGTGGCCGACCCTGATCGGCAACACCGCGGTCCTGTCCCGGCTCAAGCCCACGGACTTCGCCGACGACACCTTCGGCATCCCCACCGTCACAGACATTCTCGCCGAACTGGACAAGCCCGGGCGCGACCCCCGTCCCGAATTCACCACCGCCACCTTCAAGGAAGGCATCGAAAAACTCTCCGACCTCACCCCCGGCATGATCCTGGAGGGAACCGTCACCAATGTGGCCGCCTTCGGCGCATTCGTCGACGTGGGGGTGCACCACGACGGTCTGGTGCACGTGTCCGCCCTGGCGAACAAGTACGTGTCCGACCCGCACGACATTGTTCGCTCCGGGCAGGGTAGTGAAAGTGAAAGTCATGGATGTTGACGTGGAACGCCACCGCATCGGCCTCTCCATGCGGCTTGACGACGAACCCGGCCAGCCCGCCACCCGGAAACGCGGCGGTGACCAGCGGGGGAGTGGGCACGGTCGCCGCCGCACAGATCGTCAGGGGGACCGCCGTGGCGATCGTCGGGGTGGTAATAAAGCTGCCCCGCAAGGCGCAATGGCCGACGCCTTGAAGAAGGCCGGCTTCGGGCGGTAAGCCACTTCATACTTTTGGTGGTGGTTGGCTATAGTTCATAGGTATGACTTCGCGCCGCCGCTCTCACAACATAGTTAAAAACGGGTGGGTCACCGACCAACACGGCTCCTGGGCCATGGGATTCGTCCCACTCATCCTCGGACTCTGGTCCGCCCCCACCCTCACCTGGCTTCATGGCATGCTTGTCATCGCCTGGACCAGCGGATTTTTCTTCTTCGCAGTGGCGGAAAAATGGCTCAAATTCCGGTACAAGCCCCGCTACCGGCCGGCGCTCATCACCTACGGTGCCATCGCCGCGATCTTTAGCCTCATACTCATCATCGGCGCACCCCACTTACTGTGGTGGGGGCTCGTCTACCTTCCCCTCATCGTCGCATCGTTCTACCTGTCCTGGGCCAAAAGAACGCTCGCTCCCTCGCCCGACTCGTCGCCATCGCCGCTGCCTGCCTCGTGCTTCCCCTCGCCATCAACGTGGACATACCCCACCCCTGGTTTGCGGCCGACGCTATCGCACCCAAGGGCTGGTATTTGTGCGCCCTGCTCACCACCTACTTCGCCACCACCGTCCCCTTCGTGAAAACCGTCATCAGAGAACGCAACTCCACCCCCTGGTTCGTCGGCTCCATCACCGTCCACGTGATCGCAACCCTCGCCATGGCGGCACTGGCGGTACAAGGCTACAATTACTGGACCCACGTGCTGGTGTGGGTGCTCCTCACCGGCCGGGCGTCGCCATGCCGCTGCTAGCGAAACACCGCGGCATCCCCTGGCGGCCCCGCAACATCGGCATGCCGGAAATCGGCTACAGTCTCCTTGTATTCGCCACCCTGCCATACGGATTAGCATTCCCATAACCCCAGGTGCCGCCGACGTGAGGGCGTCGCAAAGCAAGTTTGGCACCAACAGCATGCATATGTCATAATGGGCCAGTTGTCTGGTTTCACCAGCCATCACGCCATGTCGCGGACACGAATCGGCCGAGTGAAAAGCGCCGCTAGAATCCTCTGTCCCAGAAAGAAAAGGTATTTCCAAACATGAACATTCTTGACAAAGTTGATGCAGCCTCATTGCGCGACGATATTCCCACATTCCACCCGGGCGACACCCTCAACGTGCACGTCAAAGTGATCGAAGGCACCAAGTCGCGTATCCAGGTTTTCAAGGGCGTTGTCATTCGCCGTCAGGGCAGCGGTGTTCGGGAAACCTTCACCGTCCGGAAAAATCTCCTTCGGCATCGGCGTGGAACGTACCTTCCCGGTACACAGCCCCAATATCGACAAGATCGAGGTCGTGTCTCGCGGTAAAGTTCGCGCGCCAAGCTGTACTACCTGCGTGACCTGCGCGGCAAGGCAGCCAAGATCAAGGAAAAGCGCTAAGTTTCACGGCGCCACCCCATCACCTTGGGCTCTCAATGGTGGTGGGGTTTTCTGTTTCCCCTATGGCAATGATCGATATAACTCCGTCACATAGCCTGCCGACGGGTCATCATCGGAGGGCGCGCTCACATACTCCTCCCACGAAATCGGCGCCAACGCCCCATCCGGGTGCTCGCTCGGCACTTGCGCAACCTCCGCCGTAAACGCCTGCCGCGCATCCGGCAACGACTCATAAGAATCATTATGCACAGCCTTCGCCGCAGCGCTCGGCGGAAACCGGTGAATCGCCAACCCCCCGCGCCGTAGCAGCCTCCTGCACCTGCGCCACCTGCTCCACCGGAACCTCAAAACCGGCCAACAGATCCACCTGAGGGGTAGCCGCAAAAAAATAGCAACACGACGTGCCAGGTTGGGCCTGAGCCTGCGCCAACACCTCCGCAGTCTCATTGAACGCATGTTCGTGCAAATCGGATAACTCCTCGGCGGAAACCTGACGCCGCACCCCCACAACATACCGCTGCGGCACCTCAACAAACTCCAGCATACATAGCCCTTCTACGGAAAAAATATCACTCAACTGATACCAAATTTACTATCCTCTCAGTGTATGGGCAGCACCCATGATGTGACTGTGTGTTCTATAAAACTTTGGTGATAAACCCCCACCCATCCCACTGCTGACAACCGTGGGTAGGAATACATAATGAACTCGCAGCGCAATGCTTAACCCTGCTAAGCTCAGTCCTTGTGAATCAGCAGGAAAGCTCCGATAATAACGAAGAAACCACTGACACTTCCCCATCACATGCTGTGGAAACCAGTGAAGAAACCAGCGCAAAATCTGGCCGGAAATCAACGCGAGACCGCGAAAAACCCAAGGACAAAACCGCGGAAAAAAACCAGAGAAAAACCCACCCCCTGGTATATCGAAATCCCCGTGGTAATACCTCATTACCGTCATCTTCATGTCGCTGCTCCAAACCTTCGTCGGGCGACTCTACTTGATTCCCAGTTCCTCCATGGAACCCACACTGCACGGCTGTACCGGCTGCGTTGGCGACCGAATCGTCGTAGAGAAAATCACTTACCGATTCAGCGACCCCAAACCCGGCGACGTCATTGTGTTCGAAGGCACCCCCTCCTGGAACGCCAGCTTCGTCCCCCACTACGCCACCAACCCCATCATGCGGGGTCTCGAAACCGTGGGGACCTGGCTGGGATTCGCCGCGCCGGGGGAGAATAACCTGGTGAAACGGGTGATCGCCACGGGTGGCCAAACCGTTCAATGCTTACAGGGCGACCCCGGAATCATGGTGAACGGTAAGAAGGTAGACGACTCCTACATCCTGAATCCGCCACAAAACCCCATTGACCATAGGGTGGGCTCCGATGCGTGCGGCGGCAATTATTTCGGGCCTATCACTGTGCCCCAGGGTCAGCTCTTTATGATGGGGGATAACCGCACCAATTCCTCCGACTCCCGCTATCACCTGGGTGACGAATACCAGGGCACCATCCCGCTGGAAAACGTGAAAGGCAAAGTGCAGTGGATCATTCTGCCGTTCAACCACATTGGGAGTGTTGCCGACCCGAACATTCAAGGCTGATGTCGTGTCGCTTGTCGACGCCCCCAAGGTATGACGGATCAGAGTAACCACAAGCAACCATGCGTGTTCTCAAACACCACCGCACCTTCGAAGTAGCGCTGCACCAAGCCGGGCTTGGCCCGGTTGCCGGCGTGGACGAGGCCGGCCGCGGGGCCTGCGCCGGACCCATCACCATCGCCGCCCTGCATCCTGCCGCCACAACCATTGGCCGCGCTTTCCCGGCTCACGGATTCGAAAAACTATCGGCGGCCACCCGGGCGCACTTTTCCCGCTTATTCAACACCACGCGGTGGCCTGGTCCATTCTTCACATTTCCGCGGCCGACATTGACCAATACGGCATCCAACACGCCAATGTGTTCGGCATGCGGCGGGCGGTAGCATTATTGGATGTACAACCTGGGTATGTGCTCACCGACGCCCCTCAAGGTCGACGGTTTTGCCTGCAGCTACCTGCCTATCATCGGTGGCGACGCCGCAGCCCGCTGTATTTCCGCCGCCTCCGTGTTGGCCAAACACGCCCGCGATCTGGTCATGGCGGAACTTGCCGAAACCTACCCCCGCTACGAATTCGCTAGCCATCAAGGGGTACGGCACGAAGGTGCACATGACTGCGGTGCGCCGTTATGGGGCAAGCCCGGTTCATCGTTATAGTTATGCAAATGTAGCCGCCGCACATTCGGAGTGGTTAGGGCAGACACCAACACACCCAAAAACCAACCCCAGGTGAGGCACACACCACCGCGGGTGGCGAACAGTTTTTATTCTAAAAAACAAGGTGGGATAACCAGCAATGAGCGCCGAGGAACTCGAAAACTACGAAGCAGAAGTAGAACTCTCCCTCTACCGGGAATATCGGGATGTGGTGAGCCAATTCTCGTATGTGGTAGAAACCGAACGTCGCTTCTATCTGGCAAACGCCGTAGAGCTCATACCCCACACCCAAGGAAACGACGTCTACTATGAGGTGCGCATGTCCGATGCGTGGGTGTGGGACATGTATCGTTCGGTCCGGTTTGTCCGCTATGTGCGAGTCATCACCTACAAGGATGTGAATATCGAAGAACTCGATAAGCCGGATCTCATCATACCGGAGTAAAATAGATGCCCCTGGTTTCCCGTAACCACTACGAAAACCCCAGCTCAGCACCTGCTGAAAAAGTTATCCACAGGGGCACGATTTTTCGCCATTCCTCGACACACCGCTACAGGGGCGAGCAGGGTGGGGATTAGCCATCCCCACCCCAAGAAAGCAGCGGTGCCCCATGAACCAGCCCCTCCAACAAACCCCGGAACCACCCGCCACGCCACCGAAACCCCGGCCGCGACGGCAACCTGGTAGCACCAATCGGGCATATCGCAGCCATCTTGCCCACCGGGTCGGCGAACTTGGCGAAGCCACCGCCGCCCAGTTTTACCGTGACGAAGGCTACCGGATTCTCGCCCGCAATGTGCGCTATCCCGTGGGTGAACTCGACCTCATCGCCCGCGCCCCCGACCCCAACGGCACCATCGTTTTCATCGAAGTGAAAACCCGAACCACCCTGGACTTCGGCATTGCCGAGGCCGTGACCCCCGCAAACTCCACCGCATGCACCGGGCCGCTTATCGGTGGCTTGCCGAACGCCACGTCCCATGGTCCGAGGTGCGGTTCGACGTGGTGGCCATATACCTCGACCCCACCGGCTTGGCCAGCGTGCAACGCTACATCGGGGTTGACGATGGCGCTCGCTAAAACCCTCAGCGTGACCCTCAACGGTGTGGCCGCCCAACTCGTTGAGGTAGAAGCCAACATCGGTGCCGGCCTCCCCGGAACCCACATCGTGGGCCTCGCCTCCGCGGCGGTCAACCAGGCCCGGGATCGCATTAAAATCGCCGCCCAAAATTCAAAACTCACCTGGCCCCAAAACCAAGGTTATGGTGAGTCTCCTCCCCAGCGATGTTCCCAAAAACCGGCTCCCACTTCGACGCCGCCATTGCCGTCGCCATTCTCTCCGCAACCCACCCCGATGCCCGGGTGCGCGCCAGCCTTGCCAACACCATGGTTCTTGGCGAAATCGGATTCGACGGTCGCCTCCGGGCCGTGCCCGGCATCCTACCCGCCGTCCTGGCGGCCAGCGCCGCTGGGGTGGAAACCGTCATCATCCCGGAAGGAAACGCCCACGAAGCGCTCCTCTGCCCCGGAATTGATGTGTTCACCGCCACCTCCATCACCCACATCATCGACTGGACCTATGGGCGGGCGGAACTCGCCCACATCACCCCAGGCCAGCCGTCCGAGCCGCCCCACACCAACAGGCATCTTGACATGAATCAGGTGGCCGGCCAGCAAGAGGCAAAATTCGCCGCGGAAGTGGCCGCCGCCGGTGGCCACAATCTCCTGCTCATCGGTCCCCGCGGCTCCGGCAAGTCCATGATTGCCGAACGCATCCCCACCCTGCTCCCGCCACTGACCCAGGCGGAACAGGTGGAATCCACCGTCGTGCACTCCATAGCCGGAACCACCACCGACCATGTCGTCACCACCGCCCCCTACATAGCGCCCCACCACTCCATTAGCGCGGCCGCCCTCCTCGGCGGCGGGTCCGGAACCCCCAAACCAGGCGCCGTCAGCCTGGCACACAACGGTGTGCTCTTCCTCGACGAAGTATCGGAAATACCGGCAAAATCCTAGACTCACTGCGCATACCCATGGAAAACGGCCAAGTGCGAATCCACCGGGCCCACCGCACCTTCACGTTTCCGGCCAGGTTCCAACTGGTGATGGCCGCCAACCCCTGCCGGTGCGCCGCCGAAACCCCAGAAGCCTGCACCTGCCCCGCAACCGTACGGGCAAAATACCTCACCAACCTTTCCGGCCCACTCCGGGACCGCATCGATATTTTCAGCCACACCCACACCAAAGGGCCATGGTCACCGGCGGCGCCACCTGCGAACCCTCCCGCTGCATAGCCGAACGAGGTCGCCCAAGCGGGCCCGCGCCCGATGGCGCTGGCAGCAGGCCGGATACGGCGAAATCACCACCGCCGCCCTGGACCCCTGCGTCCTGCGCCGAGAATTCCCCGCCGACGAGGCCGGCATGGCCATGCTCGCCAGCTACCTGATGATGGGAAACATCACCCAACGCGGGGTTGACCGGGTGCTGAAACTCGCCTGGACCCTGGCCGACTTGACCGGCGACCCCACCCCCACCCTGGACCACATAGCACAGGCACTAGACCTGAGAGGAGAAGACCTACTATGACCAACCCGCAACCGCCTATAGATGAGCGTCGACAAGCGTGGGCGTACCTATCGCGCGTATTTGAAGGCCCCAGCCGGGAACTCACCAACCTGCTCACCAACGGGCGCGACCCCGAGGCCATCGCCTGGGGCATTCGCCGCCGCGAATCCTGGCTCGGCGACATTCTCGCCCGCACCCACACCCGCTACCAGGACGATCGGGCCAAAGCCGACCTCGCAACCATGGCCGCCATCGGCGGCAGACCTCGTCACCCCTGACGACCCCTGAATAGCCCTGCCGAACCGCTCGACGCCGCCTTCCGATTCGCCGCCAGCGGCAAAAGTGACACCCTGCGCAGCTACCAGGAAGACGCCGTACCACCCCACGCCCTGTGGGTGCGCGGCAGCAACCTGCGGCAACTCTGCGCCCAGGCCGTATCCATCGTGGGATCCCGCGCCGCCAGCAACTATGGTTCCCACGCGGCCCGACTCATCAGCGCCGGCCTCATCGACCACCACTGGACCATCATTTCCCGGGGGCGCCTTCGGCATCGACAGCGCCGCCCACCGAGGTGCTGGCCCGCGGCGGAACAACCATCGCCGTGCAAGCCTGCGGACTCGACCAGCCATACCCCCGCCGCAACCACGACATGCTCACCACCATTGCCCAACACAATGGGGCCCTGGTCAGCGAATACCCGCCCGGCGCCACCCCGCAACGGCACCGGTTCCTCACCCGAAACCGACTCATTGCCGCCCTCAGCTCCGGCACCGTCATCATCGAAGCCGCCTGGCGTTCCGGCGCGCTCAACACCCTAAGCTGGGCGCCGCCTTCGGAAAAAAATCACCATGGCCGTGCCCGGCCCCATCACCACCGCCCAGTCCTGGGCTGCCACGAGCGCATCCGAAACGGCGACGCGGCCATGGTGTGCTCCGCCGACGAGGTCCGCCAACTCCTCGCCAAAATCGGTGACATTGACGTGGGCGAACAGTACGAAATGCAATTTTGCAGCCACCCCCGTGCAGAAATTATCGCGGAATGAGATGCGCATTTACGACGCCACCGGTCCCAGCCTATTCCCACCGACCAGCTTGCGCACGACGCCGGCCTAACCATTGGGCTCACCGTGCACCTGCTCCCTGTCACTGGCGCAGCAAGGACTGGTGGAGCGAAACGGAAACGCCTGGCAGCGTGCGGTTTCTCCCGATCCCCGCGAGGCACATGCGGGGTCAGGGTAACAAAACAGCAGCCGGTCTGGTCCGGCGGGGAGACACCGCAATACCTTGGTTGTGTCATAAGTCATATATTGGCGTGGTGATTGTTGTGCTGCTGGTCATCGCCGGTTTTCCTTAACGCTTGCGGTTTCGGGCGCATCCCACGACACCCAAATCCATAAAAAGTTTGAAGTAAGGGTTGCATAAACGAACGACGCACTTTTAAAGTGGGATAGGCAAGCCTAAGTAAATCTCTTCTTGAAGTTCAGGGCTGGTTCTTTAAGACGAGAAAAAGCCGCGGTGATCCCCTCAACGAGGCATCCCAGGCACTAGGGTTATGCACTATGGGTGAGTCAGATACGAAAACGGAGCAACCACACACGGGTGCTCCGTTTTCGTCGTTTCCAACACAAAGCCAAGCAACATCGGCCGCCGCGTCGGAACCGGTAGCATCGACGCAGTTACAGGAGGCCATCGCCGATTTCGCCGAACACCTTCACCTTGTTGTGGGACGTTCCCCGGCCACCGTCGCCGGTTACCGCAGCGACCTTATCGACTTCTGCCAACACGCACACACATTCGAAGACTTCACTCTGGTGAATCTTCGGGCCTGGCTCGGTGCCGCTGTCGATGCCGGTAAATCCCGTGCCACCATCGCGCGCCGGGCGGCGGCCCGGAGCTTCAGCAGCTGGTGTGAGCGCCAAGGCTACCTCGACACCAATGTGGCGGCGCGCTGGCGGTGCCCAAGTCGGGGCGGTTGCTGCCCACGGTGGTCACGCCCACCGCAGCCGAAACCCTGATGGTGTCGTCACAAGCGACCACAGAGCCGGAATATTTACGAGACACCGCCATGCTGGAACTTCTGTATGCGACCGGCATCCGGGTGTCCGAACTCTGCGGCATTGATCTTGCGGACGTGAACTATTCCCGAAACACCGTCAAGGTCACCGGGAAGGGGAATAAACAACGTGTCGTCCCCTTTGGGGACCCTGCCGCTTCCGCGCTCAAGGCGTGGCGCGACCATGGCCGCCCCCACCTGCTTAATCCGAAAAAACCGGCTCACAACGCCCTGTTTCTCGGGGCCCGGGGTGGGCGGATTGATCCTCGGATGGTGCGCACCGTGGTGGCGCGGGCCGGTAAACAACTCGGCGTTGACGGTCTGGGCCCGCACTCCCTGCGGCACAGCGCGGCAACACACATGCTCGATGGTGGCGCCGACCTGCGGGTCGTACAGGAACTCCTCGGCCATTCCTCGCTGCAAACCACCCAGATCTATACCCACGTGAGTACCACCCGGTTAAAGCAGGCATATAACCAGGCGCATCCCCGGGCCTAAGCGCTCGGTGGGGGTTTGAGACGAATCACCGGTGCCGGCAGCAGGGTTAGCGGGTTGATGTAGTCGTCCGCCCCTGAATTTGGCGCCCCACTGCAATCCTGGGTAGCTGTGGGTGCCGCCCGGCGCGAGCGTGCCAATAGGTTGCTGTCCAGTCACGGTATCACCCACCGCGACGAGGGGCAGCACCGGCTGATACGTGGTACGCAATCCGCCTGGGTGTTCGATTGACACGGTGGGGATGCCGGCCAGCGTCCCGGCGTAGATGACGGTCCCGTCACCCGCGGCATAAATCGGGTCGGTGGGGGCGGCCTCCAGGTCCACGCCACGGTGTCCGGGCAGCCAGTTTTTCGCCGGTTTGTTAAAGGGACGCAGCACACGATTGGGCTGAGGCAGGCGGGTGACTGGATTGGTGAATCCTGTGGGGTGGCCGGTGCGTGGTGAGGCAGGATGCGTGGGTCGTGTAATTTGTGGGTGGCTGGGGTCGGCGGCGGCAGGTGGGGAGTGGCCACCATCATGAGCGCGACCATGAACAGCAGGAAGAGGAGCGGCGGGCGAAACCTGTAGCAGCTTGTCACAGCCTGGTGCGTCCCATCAAAGGCCATGTGTCGTGAGGTTTGTTGTAAGGTCATGCCTCCAGGCTCACCCCGGCTTTGGCGCCACCGCCAGCGGCCGGAAAACCGCCTGTGGAAACCGATACAGGTGGGGCAGAAACATACTTGGTGCGCTTGTGGCGTGGGCCTGTGGATAACTTTACGGTGGGGGTATGAAGGTGTGCGGCGCCGGGGCGTCGTAAAGCTCAATATAGCTGGCGGTACACATTTGTTTTCGTGAGGAGAAAAGACTACGATGACTCGCTGGTGGTGTGTCATTCGTGGCCGCGGTACCCTGAGGGCAACCCCGACGCATGTACCAAGAAAAATACGCGCGATCACGAACCCGCGCCCTCATCTTCCCCAGGGGAATCATGGTGGGGGTTGTAAGGTGCCGAAATCCTCGAAACATGGTCCATATCATTGTGGTGTTTCAGGCGGTGCTGGTCGCTAGGGTGTGGGCAAAACTCACACAATTTCCATAACCAAAACTCTTAAAATTATAGAAAGGAAGCATCATCATGGCAGTCGTTACCATGCGCGAGCTTCTGGACTCTGGTGTGCACTTCGGCCATCAGACCCGCCGTTGGAACCCGAAGATGCGCCGCTTCATCTTCACCGAACGCAACGGCATCTACATCATTGACCTGCAACAAACCCTCACCTACATTGATGAGGCTTTCGAGTTCGTCAAGGAGACCGTCGCCCACGGCGGCACCATTTTGTATGTTGGCACCAAGAAGCAGGCCCAGGAACCCATCCAGGAAGAGGCTAAGCGTATTGGCATGCCTTATGTGAACCACCGGTGGTTGGGCGGTATGCTTACTAACTTCCAGACCGTGTCGAAGCGTCTGCACCGCATGAAGGAATTGCAGGCAATGGAGTCTGAGGGCGGTTTTGAGGGTCGTACCAAGAAGGAAATCCTCATGCTGACCCGGGAACGCACCAAGCTGGAGCGGGTGCTCGGCGGCATTGCCGAGATGCATAAGGTTCCGTCTGCCCTGTGGGTTGTCGACACCAACAAGGAACACATTGCCGTCAATGAGGCACACAAGCTGAACATTCCCGTGGTGGCCATTCTTGACACCAACTGTGACCCCGATGTAGTCAACTACCCGGTTCCCGGCAACGACGATGCTATTCGTTCCATTGCCGTGCTGACCCGCGTGATTTCCGCAGCCGTGATTGAAGGCAAGAAGGCTCGGGAAGAGCGCGCTTTGGCTGCCGCCAAGGATGCTGCCGGCGATTCGCAGCGGGAAGAAGCCGTTGAGGTCGCAGCCAAGGTCGAGGCACCTACCGAGGTGGCCGCCAGGTTGAGGCACCCGCCGAGGTCGCAGCTAAGGTTGAGGCCTCCGCTGAGGTCGCCGCCGAAGCGAAAGCCGCCGAGGACAAGGCAACCCCCGCCGAATAATATTCGGTAAGATAAAGCCGAAGCCCTCATCACAACATTTGTTGTTGAGGGCTTCAATGCCCATACCCCATTATTTTCCCATCCCCATTTACCGAGGAGGATCGCCCCTACCATGGCGAATTTCACCGCAGCAGATGTTAAGAAGCTCCGCGAGGTCACCGGCGCTGGCATGAGCGACTGCAAGAAAGCACTGGTCGAGACCGATGGTGACTTTGACAAGGCCGTCGAAATCCTGCGCATCAAAGGCGCTAAAGATGTGGGCAAGCGCGCCGAGCGCAACGCCCTAGAAGGTTTGATTGCCGTGTCCGGCACCACCCTGGTTGAGGTTAATGCCGAAACCGACTTCGTGGCTAAGAGCGCCGAATTCATTGAGTTCGCCCAGAAAGTTGCCGACGCCGCCGCAGCAGCCAAGGCCAACACTCCCGGAAGAGCTGGCTGCCGTTGAGGTTGATGGCAAGCCCGCCGGCGAAGCCATCCTGGAACTGTCCGCCAAGATTGGCGAGAAAATGCAGCTGCGCCGTGTCGCCACCCTCGAAGGCGATCACGTGTCCGTGTACCTGCACCAGCGTGCCGCCGGCCTGCCCCCCGCAGTGGGCGTGCTCGTAGCCTACAAGGGTGACGGTGCCGACGCCGAGGCTGCCGCTCCAATGCCGCACTGCAGGTTGCTGCCCTGAAGGCCCGCTACCTGACCCGCGAAGATGTTCCGGCCGAGGTCGTGGACAAGGAGCGCGCCATTGCGGAAGAAATCACCCGCCAGGAAGGCAAGCCGGAGCAGGCTATTCCGAAGATCGTTGAGGGTCGCCTGAACGGCTTCTACAAGGACGTTGTGCTGTTGGAACAGCCGTCGGTTGCCGACAACAAGAAGTCCGTGAAGCAGCTCATGGATGCCGCCGGCGCAACCCCTGACCGGGTTTGTTCGGTTCGAAGTCGGCCAAAACCAGGCGCCGACATCACCACCCCATGCACTACATGGGGGTATTTTTTCGCTTTTCGACGACTCAAGCCGGCATAGCGTGTGGGTAATGTGCCCCTATAACAGGTAGACTTTGGGGTCGTCGACAAGCTCATAGCAATGGGAAGGTATAGATACACCAATGACCGATAATCTCACCAAACGCTCCGGTGGTTACCAACGTGTAATGCTGAAACTGGGAGGTGAAATGTTCGGCGGCGGGTCGGTAGGTATTGATCCCGATGTGGTTTCTAATGTGGCACGGCAGATAGCCAGTGTGGCCCGTGATGGGGTGCAGGTGGCGGTTGTTATTGGTGGCGGTAACTTCTTCCGCGGCGCACAACTGCAACAACGTGGGTTGGATCGGAACCGATCCGACTACATGGGCATGCTCGGCACGGTCATGAACTGTTTGGCGCTGCAGGATTTCTTGGAGCAAGAAGGCATAGACTGCCGGGTACAAACCGCCATCAACATGGCCCAAGTGGCTGAACCCTATCTGCCGCTGCGGGCGAAGCGCCACCTGGAAAAGGGGCGCGTGGTCATTTTCGGCGCCGGCATGGGCATGCCGTACTTTTCCACCGACACCACCGCGGCGCAACGCGCCCTGGAAATCGACTGTGAAGTGCTGCTCATGGCCAAAGCAGTCGATGGCGTGTACTCCGATGATCCCCGCACCAACCCGGATGCGGAATTTTTCTCCGACATCACACCGCGGGAAGTCATCGAACGAGGCCTGCGGGTGGCCGACGCCACGGCATTTTCGCTGTGTATGGACAATAACATGCCGATTCTCGTGTTCAACCTTTTGGAAGAGGGCAATATTGCCCGCGCCTGCTCGGGGGCGCAGATCGGCACACTGGTGCAATCCTAGCCGACCGGTAGGCGTCGACAAGCTCAAAGCTGTAGCAAATCTTATGCCCTGGGTGGGCTGTGATAATTTCTGCTTGCCTACCGCTTGTTGCTAGCCTAAATGAAGGAAGACACACGTCAACCTGCCCATTTCAACCTGCCTCATATAAAGGAATTCACCATGATCGACGAAATTTTGCTGGAATGCGAAGAACACATGAGCACCACCGTGGACCGCACCCGCGAAGAACTCACCACCATTCGCACCGGCCGAGCCAATCCCGCCATGTTCAACGGGGTGGTCGCCGATTATTATGGCGTGCCCACCCCCATCACCCAAATGGCCACCGTGTCGGTGCCAGAAGCCCGCATGATGCTCATCAAACCCTACGAAATGTCCATGATAGGGCGTGATCGAGAACGCCATCCGCAACTCGGACCTGGGCGTGAACCCCACCAACGACGGTCAGGTGCTGCGCGTGACCATCCCCCAACTGACCGAGGAACGCCGCCGCGACATGGTGAAGCTCGCCAAATCCAAAGGCGAGGACGGCAAAATCGCCATCCGCAACGTGCGCCGCAAGGGCATGGACCAGCTGAAGAAAAATCCACAAGGATGGTGATGCTGGCGAAGACGAAGTGCAGGCAGCCGAAAAGGAACTTGATAAGGTCACCCAAAAATATGTGGCCGCTGTCGATGAAGTGGTGCAGAAAAAAAGAAGCAGAACTCATGGAAGTATAAGTACGGATATCGCCGAGAATTGCTTACGCTGCCTGCCGTAACCACGTGTTACCGCATGATTGCTGCATAATTATTGCATGAGTGATCCCCAGGGATGAGCACATAATCCTGGGGATTCTTTGCTAGAAACCCCCCTTGCTCGTGGTGGTCGCCGCCACATGGCACCAACGCCAAACCCCGATAGACGTGGAGCACGATGAAGAAAACCCCACCCCATATACCCAAGCCCAAAAAAATTCGGCCGGCCGTGATTTGAAGGTCGCCATTCCGGTGGGCATTGGCCTGTTTACCATTGTGCTTCTCGCTATCTTCGTCATCCCCTTCGGCTGGTACCCGCTTGTGGCGCTCGCCATATTTTCCGGGCAGTGGGAAGTCATCACCCGAGTCACCGAGGCCGGCTATGTGGTGCAACGCTGGTGCCTACTCTTCGGTGGGCAATTGATGCTGTGGCTTTCGTGGCCGTTCGGTACGACCGGGTTGGTGTCCGGCTTTGTTGCCGCCGTGCTGCTGCTCATGTTTTTCCCGACTGTTTTTATGCCGGGCCAGTCGCAGAACAACGCAACCCGCAGCCACAGCAGGGCGGCACCGACCCTGGGACACCTGCCCAGCAAAGTCAGCCGGAAGAGCAGGGGAAGCCGGAGCGGCAGGGGCCGAAAAATTATGTACGCGACACTTCCATGGGAGTGTTTATACTGACATGGATTCCCCTATTCGGCAGTTTCGCTGCCATGATGAGTTTGCTGCGCGGGCATGACGACGTGCCCGGATCCATGTTCATCATCACATTCATGCTGTGCGTCATCGCCTCCGACACCGGCGGATACATTGCCGGGGTAATGTTCGGATCCCACCCCATGGCGCCCACGGTCAGCCCCAAAAAATCCTGGGAAGGCTTCGCCGGATCCACCATTTCCAGCGCCGTGGTAGGGGCACTCATGGTGAGCAACCTCCTGTATTACGACTGGTGGTGGGGGATACTCTTAGGGTTCGGACTGGCGGTGTGCGCCACCCTGGGCGACCTATTGGAGTCTCAATTCAAACGCGAATTAGGGATCAAAGACATGTCCGGCATGATCCCCGGGCATGGGGGAGTCATGGATCGGCTCGACGGCATGCTGCCCTCAGCCATGGTGACCTGGCTAGTGCTTTCGGTCATTGCAATATAAGCGGGGGTGGACAATTCATGGCAGGGTGGGCGCCAACTATGCTTTCTATCGGCGGCCCCTAAGCTCGTACCAGCATGGGTGACCTGTTGGCCGCAATATAAACCATTTCCTGCCAACCCGGTGCCCACGGAGTGCCGCGGTATCGCCACAGCCTATCGGGTGGTTTCCTTACCTGGCTCCCCGCCGGTGGCACGGATGCTATTGACGGTTTCGACAAGGTGCTTGTCGGTTTTAATGATTTGACGGCGCAGCTGGAACATCCGCACACCACCCACCAATGCCATAATGAGCGCCCCGCTGATGGCAGCCAACAAGAAACCGATCCCGGCCGGGGAACCGGAAATTCCAGGCAAACAGTACTAGATCTACTTGATCCTGGTTTTGCATGATAAACACCAATAGCACAATAAGCAGTAGGGCGCCGGCGATCAGGGCAATCCAGGTGCCGCCGGCGAAGGATCCTTGCACCCCGGACGGCTGCTTGGCTTCCATTGCCGGGTAAGTTGGTTTTGCCGGGGTTCGGCCGATTTCTTAGCAGATTTCTTAGCTGCCGTGTGGGATGCCGTGTCCGCAGTCGGGTGCGTTGGAGCGGACTCCTGGGATTCCACAGAAGTCGGGAAAGTTGGGGTTCCGGCGGCGGCAGGCGACTGTTTTGCAGAGTTCGAGGCGCCTGACTTTGTTGAGTTTTTAAGCGGCTCAGATGGCACATCAGAATGTGTGGGATTGTTCATGGGGTCTTTAGCCATAACTTTATTCAACTTTAGTTACCGCAGGAACGCAATTTTTCCGGGATTTTTCTGGGATATAGGTTCTTCATAGTGCGGGTATGTGATTTTCTATGTGTCTGCACATCCGATACCGTGGGCGTCGCAAAGCTATGTTGGATAACCGCAATGGAATCAGTGATGATACGTCAAATCGACGTGGGGAAGAAAACATGGCATGATGTGTGGGTTATGCCTACACCCATCCCTTTGAATTTTTCCACCCCCGGCGCGCCATGCCGCCGAAACATTTCGCCGACCTCACCCCAGACCAGCGGATTGCGGCCCTGGCGGATTTGGGCCTGCCGAAATTTCGGGCCAACCAGCTGGCCAAACACTATTATGGCCGGCTAGAGGCCGATCCGCGTACCATGACGGACCTGCCCGCCGCGGTTCGAGAGACCGTTGCCGAAGCATTATTTCCCACGCTCATGACCCCGGTGCGGCAGGTGACGGCGGATGATGGGGAAACCCACAAAACCCTGTGGCGGTTGCATGACGGAACCCTGCTGGAATCCGTGCTCATGCGCTACCCCAACCGTGCCACCCTGTGTATTTCCTCCCAGGCGGGGTGCGGCATGGCTTGCCCGTTCTGCGCTACCGGCCAGGCGGGGTTGGACCGTAACCTTTCCACCGGGGAAATCATCGACCAGGTTCGTTCGGCGGCCCACACCATGGCGGCCGAGGGAAGTCGGCTCTCGAACATTGTGTTCATGGGCATGGGGGAGCCGTTGGCGAACTATAAGCGGGTGGTGTCCGCGGTGCGGCAAATCACCGCCCCGTGCCCCAAGGGTTTGGGATATCGCAGCGCAATGTGACCGTATCGACGGTGGGGATGGCCCCGATGATCCGCAAGCTTGCCGACGAAAAACCTCTCGGTCACCTTTGGCGGTTTCTCTGCACACCCCGACGATGAGCTTCGGGACACCCTGGTTCCGGTGAATAACCGCTGGTCCGTGGCCGAAGTGCTGGACGCTGCCGCCTATTACGCGGACCGGTCTGGCCGGCGGGTCTCCATTGAATACGCCCTCATCCGGGACATCAATGACCAAGGGTGGCGGGCTGATCTGTTGGGTAAGAAGCTGCACAAGGCCCTGGGGTCGAAAGCCCATGTGAATCTCATTCCGCTGAACCCGACCCCGGGGTCGAAGTGGGATGCCTCGCCGCGGGAACAGCAGGTGGAGTTTGTGCGCCGGGTCATCGCCCAGGGGTGACCTGCACCGTTCGGGACACGAAGGGGCAGGAAATCGCCGCCGCCTGCGGGCAGCTCGCCGCCGAAAACCGCGCTACCGCCTAGTTGATGATTCCTGCGACGCCGAATAGCCCATTATTCTGCGCCAGCGCCACCCCTACCTTGGTGGCCTTCGGATTCATGATGACGTCGTGGCTGTCTTTGTCTCCCAACCATGTGGACACGGACTCGGTGGGGTCAGCTGTCAGGTCAAGCACCACCCGCCGCGGCAGGGGGAAGGACACCCGCTGACTTCGGCTGAACTTCTCGGCATTGCTTTGCATGCTGGCGCTCAACTTAGCATCAAGGGTGAGCGCGGCGAGGTTTTTCTTCGCCCGCTCCGCATTGATCTGCCGCACAATGGTGTCGATACGCTGCTGGTCGCTGGCTATTTGGCCGGAAGTGAGCGGCCGCGCTGACACGAACCATTCGTTGCCGCTTTGCACCAGGCCGATCGCCACATGCGTGTATTTCTTCCCGGTGAGAATTTCCCGGAAACCTGGGGTGTCCCACGAATCCACCACGGCCAGCGGGTCGCGGTTACGGCCCACAGCCCGGAAATACCCTTGGTAGTAGGCTTTATTTTGGTCCTTCATGTGCTGGGCCCACTGCTGTTCCTCCGGGTTGAACGAGGGAGCCAACTGCAACGCGCCGGCACCCCGGGCGGCCCGTGCCGCATTGAGCTTTTCCACCAGCTTCGTCATGCGCTGCTCATTGGTTGACAGGGCCTCGCCCTCCGACTGGAAGTGCACGAAACCACCCCACCAGGAGCCCGTCCTCATTGCCGGCCAGACCAATACCCACCTTGGTGACATCCGGCCGTTCCGCCAGTTGACGGAAATAATCCTGCTCTTTCAGGGTTTTCTGGTAGGACTCCACCGGGTCCCGGGCCGCTGACAATCACAACGGAACCCGAATCGTCAAACACCCGACCGCCGCTCTTTAAAAACTCGTCGGCCCGGGCCTGCTGTTTCGCGCTCAACGCGGTATCCAACGTCACCGGCTGTAGATGCTTTGCTATCCGGGGTTTGTTGATTGCATCAAGCAGCCGCTGGATTTGCTGACTCGTGTCTTCCGTCCCGGCCTCCGGTTTCCACGGGGCTGTGCTTGTCGACGCCCCACCGGTGGTGCCGGCACCCCGATTATTAGGGCTGGAAGAACCAGTCTTCGACCCCTGGTTTACGGTCCCATTCGTCTGGACGGGGCGTGCCGCCTCGGCAGTCACGGTCGGATGCTCCGACGCGGCAGGTGCGGGGGCCTCAACACTGGTGCTGGGGGTTGTTGGCTGCTGCGACCCGCTGGTGGTGGCCCCAGCCGAGACGCTGGGGAGGGATTCGTGCTGGTGCTGGAGATGTGTGAGGTGTGGGAGCGGATCGGGAGAATGCGGTTGCCGCAGCAAAGACCGTCGCAAGGAAAGCCACGATCGGCAATGCCGGGCCCAACACCCGGATGATGTTATCAGGGAATCCCCGGCAATGCTGCGCTGCCGGTGCTGCCTACGTTGCCGCTCCCGCGGAGCTCCCCAGTGCGGCCGATGCGGTGGGGGCAACAACCGCGTGACCACCGCACATGAGGCTGGGAACAAGGACAGCCGTGACGGCACTGCGCCGCCACTTTTTTGGTAGGGAATGATGGGACATGAGACCTCTCCTCGACGAATGTATCTAATCCGAAGCCCTCTTCGGGATGGCTCTTAAGTCTAGACCAAAATAACCCTAAAATTAATATTTAGTATTTATTTAAAACTCTAAAAAAACCCCTGGTAAATACCCCCTTCAGATTCTAAAATACCCATTTACCAGCCCAATTAGCCAAGCGATTATCCTGCTTGTTGCCGGAATTATGTTATCAATTCTTAACCAATTACCTAATAAAAACTGCTCCCCAATAAGGGGAGCAGTACCACGATAAACAGCGAAACCACGACGGTCAGCTATAACATCACTTCTAACGACCGAAGATGCGCAACCCGCGACGGCTCAATATTCAGCGCCCGCAATTCCTTATCCGTCAACTCCGCATAAGGGCCAGTGCAGGTAGCTTGCAAATACGTCCAATCCGGCTCTACATGGCCAATCGGCTTATTATGGGCCGTCAACGTCCGTGCCTGTGTCCCCTTCGGCTCAAACAACTGAATAAGCAGCCCAACCGCAATCAACGCCGCAAACACAAACAAGAAAATGGTCTCAACATGCCCCTTATGGTTGCCAAAGTTATACCCAAGCAACACAAACACGCTGATCCAACCGGCAATCTGCACCGCATTTTGACCAATGTGATGCCAACCCCAAGCGGCGGAAGGCTCATCTAAGGTGGAAACACCATTATGAACTTCGGGGGCAATCTCATGATGAGAACCGGCCACGTTCTTCTCCTTATCTCAATCCGGCGCAAGCTGATGGTGTAGGGGAATCAACACAACTAAATGAAAAAAACATAGCTACGCGAGAATGTGTGATGAACTAGATTTCCCCCTAATTTTTACACAACTACCGGCATAAAAGCGATATTAATGCAGCACATATTATGATTACAGCACCCCACCCAGCAAAGACGACCAGTGTAAACACGCAAAATCACCCCCGGAAGAAAAAAATAATCAACCTAAAGTAGGTACACGATAGGGGTAACCCTTAGTTGACTATTACACCAACTAGTGCCTGCTAGTGTCGCTAACGTGGCCACCAGGCTTCATCCATAATCACCCCACCCATCAGCAATAACCAAACAGCAACAAATAAAAACCACAAGCAAAAACAAAAGTGAAACAATAGGAAATATGGTCAAACACGTAATTATCCTCGGCAGCACCGGATCCATTGGCACCCAAGCACTCCAAGTCATCGCCGACAACCCCGACAAATTCCATGTCGTCGGAATCGCGACGCCGGCCGAAACCCCCAGCTCATCATCGACCAAGCCCAAGCCCTGCGGCTCAACCCCGACCACATTGCTGTCGCCAACCCTCAAGCGGCCGAAACCATCGCCGCCGCCCTCGGCGGTGCCGTCCGCACCGGCGCCACCGCCGCCGCTGACCTGGTGAAAGCCATCCCCTGCGATACCGTCCTCAACGCGCTGGTCGGATCCCTGGGCTCGCCGCCACCATGGCCACCATCGAAGTCGGTGCCACCCTCGCCCTTGCCAATAAAGAATCCTCGTCGCCGGGGGCACGCTTGTCACCGAATCCGCCGCCCCCGGCCAAATCATCCCCGTCGACTCCGAGCACTCCGCCATGGCCCCAATGCCTGCGCGCCGGGTCGAGAAACCGAGGTTGATCGCATTGTGCTCACCGCCTCCGGCGCCCATTCCGCGGCTGGACTCGGCAACAAATGTGGGATGTGACCCCCCGAGCAGGCCGCCGCCCACCCCACCTGGTCCATGGGGCAGATGAACACCCTCAACTCCGCCACCCTAGTGAATAAGGGGTTGGAACTTATCGAAAGCCAGCCTGCTTTTTCGACGTGCCTGCTGAACGGATTGATGTCACCGTGCATCCCCAATCCATTGTGCACTCCATGGTGACCTTCACCGATGGCGCCACCATCGCCCAGGCGTCCCCGCCATCCATGAAACTTCCCATTGCCCTGGCCCTCCACTGGCCGTACCGGGTGCCCGGCGCCCAACCCGCCCTGGATTTCAGCGCCGCCACCACCACAAATTGGGAATTCATGCCCGTTGATAATGAGGCGTTTCCGCGGTGCAATTGGCCCGCCAGGTTGCCACCTATGGGGGCATGCTGCCGGCAGTGTACAATGCAGCCAATGAGCAGGCCGCCGCCCAATTCCCTTGCCGGCCGGATTGCCTTCCCCCAAATCGTTGATACTGTGTCAGAAATATTAAGCCACGCCGAAGCCTTTGCCAGAACCCCGGAATCGATCATGGAGGTTCTAGAGTGTGAGAAAGAGGCACGGAGCCCTAGCCGACCGCTACCTGGCCACCATCATGCGTTAGGAGGCGGGACCCGCATGGCTACCTGACCGTACCGACATGACCACACCAAGACAAGATAAGGATCACCACTACCTGTTATGATGTCGTATTTCACCGGCGTACTTCTCTTTGCCCTGGGGATCGCCTTCACCATTGCTTTGCACGAATGGGGGCACTTTACCGCCGCCCGATATTACGGCATGAAAGTGCGCCGGTTTTTTGTGGGGTTCGGCCCCGAGGTGTTCTCGTTTCAGCGGGTGAAACCGTTTACGGGCTGAAAGCCATTCCACTCGGCGGGTTCTGTGACATTGTGGGCATGACCAACCAGGACGAGGTCGATCCCGAAGACGAACCCCGGGCCATGCGGAATAAGCCCTGGTGGCAGCGCATTATTGTGCTGTTGGGTGGCATTATCATGAACCTATTGATAGCGCTCATCATCCTCTATGGGTTGGCGGTCACATCGGGGCTGCCGAACCAAAACCCGGACACCACGGCGGTGGTGGGGGAGGTGGGGTGTGTCGCCCCCCGGCAATTAGATGCTAAAAATCTGGCCCCCTGCACCGGTAGCGGTCCGGCAGCCGCCGGTGGGGTGAAGGCGGGCGACCGGATCGTGGGGTGGACAGCACCTCCCTGCAATCGTTCGAACAGTTACGCGAATATGTGAAGACCCGTCCGAATCAAACAATCACGCTGCATGTGGAGCGCGGCGACCAGAAACTTGATCTGCCCGTTGCCGTGGAGTCCGCGAGCCGGCTTGACGAAACCGGGCGGGAACACACCGTGGGCGCTATTGGTGTGACCAGTAAACCAGTGGAGCTCTTCGTCTCCTACGGGCCGGTCACGGCCATTGGGGCCACTGCTGGGTTTGCCGGCTCCCTGGTGACGGCAACCCTGGATGGTTTGGCGTCGTTCCCGGCGAAGCTTCCCGGTGTTGTCGCATCAATCTTCGGCGCCGAGCGGGAGGCCGACGCCCGATCAGCGTGGTGGGAGCCTCCCACGTTGGTGGGGTGTTGGCGGAGCACTCCGCCTGGCCCATGTTCTTCCTGCTGCTGGCCAGCCTGAATTTCTTCCTGGCGTTCTTCAACCTGGTGCCGCTGCCGCCGCTAGACGGTGGGCATATCGCTGTTGTCCTCTACGAGCGCGTGCGTGACTTTGTTCGAAAGCTTCGGGGATTGGCACCAATGGGGGCCGGTCAATTACGACAAACTGATCCCATTGACGGTTGCCGTGGCGGCACTGTTGGCCGGGGTGGGCATCATCGTGATCGTGGCGGATATCGTGAGCCCGGTCCAACTATTCGGCTAGGCCGCGTTACGACGTCGCAAAGCGAGATTCGTGTCGGTCGTCAGGGCCGACGCCACCCCCAGCAGGATCAGGAGGATGGTGGGGGCGAGCATCATCCACGGGGCGCGGTCCACATAATTCACCGACTCGGATAAAATCTTGCCCCAGTTCGGGGAATCATGCGCGGCACCAAGCCCCAAGAAAACCCAGGCTGACCAGCGCCAACGCATTATGCGCGATCCGGGATGCGGCATGTCGCACCACCGCCGGCCACAAGGTCGGCCACGTGTGCACCCGCAACAGTCGCCACCGATCGGCACCCTGCAACTCGGCCCACCGGTAAAACCCGGTGGTCTTCGCCTCCTCCACCACGGCTGCGGTGTGTGCCGCCAAGGGAATCCATCCCACGCACATCACCGCAATGGCGGCGGTGGTCTGCGACGACCCAAACACGCCGGCCAGAATCACCCCAATGAACACCGCCGGCAGCGCGTTCAGCGCATCCCCCAGCTTAGCCACCCAGGCGCCCGCCAACCCCAACGCGCACCCAATGATTGCGCAGATGGCGGTCACCAGCACCGCTACCCCCAGGCTCACCACCATGCCCAGGGCAATGCGGGTCACCAAATCCCGCCCCACCTGATCCGTGCCCAAGGGGTGCTCCATGGACGGCGGCAACAACTTATGGGCCGAATCAATCGTGGTACCCGGGGTGACGACCGCCATTATCAACAGCAGGACAAACGGGACAAGCACCGCAATAAGCAGCCAACCACCCCGCGGTTTATGCTGTGGCGATAATTGGGAGGAATAACTCGTGGCGGAATGAAGCAGTGGCGCCAATAGTCGGCGGCGCAGCCACTGCGACACCCCACCAGCTATAAGACCAATCACCACAGCCACCAGCACAATTACCTGCAACACCGGAATGTCCCGATCCCGGGCGCCTGCACCCCGGTAAGCCCCAGGCCCGGAATGTTAAAACGTGGTTTCCACCAACGAGGTTGCCACCAACGTGCCGGCGAAAAACAGCACAATCTGTGGCATCAGCACTGCCATGCTTCGCTGCACCAACGCCAAAGATATGGTGCGCTTCTCCACCCCATTGAGCCGCCACGCCCGCACCCACTCCTCCTGTGCCACCTGGTCGATGGTGATAAGCAAAATGCGACCCAGCAGACCCGACGACGGGAGAGCCAGCGACAACACCGGCAGAATCATGTGCCGGGGGGAGGAAAACCCACTGATTGGCAGCAGCTTCCACTGCACCGCAACCACAACCAGCAAGGTGACCGCCAGCACAAATTCCGGGAGGGCCCCAAGAATCGCCATGCCTAAAATGTGGGAGGTGCGGGATTTCTGCCCGCCACCACGGCCCGAATCCGCGGCCACACCAACAGCAAGGCGATGAGCGTCGCCACAATCGTGGAAGTGACCGCAATGGTGATCGACACCCCGAAACCCGAAAGCGCTACCTGTGCCGCCGGCTGCGACGGATCCACCCAGCTCACCCCGAAATCCCCGTGGAGTGCCTTGCCGAACCAAGACGCCACACCATCGGCCGCGGTGTCGGGCAAATCAAGCTCGGTGCGAATAGCATCCAACACCTCCGGGTCGGGTTCCCGCTCGGCCTCGCGGGCCCGAAACACCGCATGTGCAGGTCACTGCCGTCTAAAAACGGCAGGATCGCGGTGACAAAAAGCACTGCCAAGAAGCAGCAATGCCGGGAATACCAGCTGTCGGAGGAACCGCACAACCGGATTCGGGCGTGGCTCCGAATCCGCCTGATGATGAGTCTGTGATGATTGGTGCGTCTGGGCCACGGTCGGCCGCTCCTTCTCCACTACCCCCAATGCCTTTTGAGCCCTTGGGCTTCGTGGGTTCTTGGGTGGATATTATTGGGCTATTTTGGTGTCTTTGGTGAGTAGTTTCCGCTCATAGGTATCCATGGCGATACCATCGAGGTTCTTCGTGGAAATCACCGAATTTTCGTGGGCAATGGGGATCACCGCATTATCGGCAACAATTTTCGCGCTGATCTCCGCCGCCTTGGTATACCGCTCGTCAAGGTCGGTGATCTCGGAAGCTGACTGCAACTCCGTATCAATGTCTGCGTTGCAGTACTGCGACAGGTTATAGCTACCATCACACCCATAGTCGCTCATGAGGAAAGACACCGGGTCCGCAGCACCCAGCCCATAGCCGCGGTTCCCTCAACACCACGTCGAAATCTCCCCCAAGATGGCGCTTTCGATAGCATTATACGGTTTGACCACAACCTCCACGTCAAAACCGGCGGTGCGAAGCTGGTCCGCACACCGTGGCGGCCTCCGGCAACTCCGGCCGGGAATTCAGGTTGCCAGCCTAATCTTCGTGTTTGGTTCCGGCTCGGTGGTGCCAGCCAGGAATTCTTCGACACCACGCTCTTCGCCCACTCGCTGGTTTGTGCGAAAAAGCGCCCCTTGGGATTTTTCCGCATGGTCCCTCGTAAATATCCTTCACCACGGTGCCCGGGTCAACCACCTCTGCGACGCGGGCCCGCAACCCGCATCAGCGAACACGCCCTTCTTCGTGTTCAAATGCAGGTAGGTGCCGCGGGGGATAGGAACAAAATCGGTTTTTCACACCATCGCCCAACCCAGACACCTGCGAAATGGGAATACCCTGGGTAGCGACACCTCACCGGATTGGATCGCCCGAGCCCGAGCCGAACCATCCTCGCTGAACGTAGTGGTCACCCCATCAAGCTGCGGTTTACCACCCCAATAGTCGGCAAACGCCTCGGTCTTCACCTCATCATTGGTTGCCGAAGTCACCTTAAACGGGCCGGTGCCGGTACCCACAAGAGACGGATTATCCCCCTCGTAGGCGGACTCGGCCAAGATCACCGTGCCCGAATCGGCGAAACGCTGCGGCAGAATCGGATCATCCTTATCCGAAGTGACCTCCACCTCCAGGTCGCCTTTCTCCGTCACAGTTAGGTTTGCTTTGCCCCAACCCCTTGGGCCGGACGCCGCCTCAGCGCCTTGTTGATCGAGTTCGCCACCGCCTTCGCCGTAAGCTCCGTACCATCGTGGAACTTCACCCCTCACGCAGCTTAAACACCACGGTTTTCGCATCAGGGTTTCCCACGACTCGGCCAACCCAGGCGCCGGCTTCCCCTCCGAATCCAAGGTGACAAGCGTTTCCGCGATACCCAGGCGGGTGTTCAAAAGCGCATCATCGGAAAACGGGGACAGCGACGCAACCGGCTTAAACGGCCACGACACCTTGATGTTATTGCCGGTCACGGAATTATCCTCAGTGAAGCAGGCAGTGAGCGGCAGCGTGCACGCGACAGCCGCCGTGAGCGCCACGATCTGACGATTCACAGACAAAAACATGAATACTCCTTACGATGTAGTGATAGTTGCGGCGAAATCAGTCGGTCACCGATTCCAGCAATGCTTTACGACGCCTCGTCGCAATGACCGCAATTTTCGGCAATGCGACCGTAGACAACAATAATGCCGCGGTGAGCAGCAACCATGGGACAGTCGCCATCGGCTGCGGGGTCTTCGCCCAATCCTCCAACCCTGCCCAACACCAGGGAACTAATGAGCACCGCCAACCCGCCAAACGAGTTAAGGAACCCAAAAATAGGTGCCCACATGCTCTCCGCGGCAATAATCCCCACCAGATCCCGGGCGATAGGCAGGGCAATCATCTGCCCCACGTGCAAGAAAACCAACATCATGAGCGCCGGAATAAGCGCCCCAAACCCCGAAAATGGCGGGAACGGAGCGGCCACCGCCACAATGGCGAAACACAAGGCCATGGCCCCAAACCCCACCATGAGCGAGGTGGCTGCGGAACGCCGCTGCGCCCAGGCGGCAAGCGGCATTGCAGCGTCAACACCAAAACACTGGCAAACACGAACATCCACCCCAAGGCGGACTGGGAGCGGTGGCCCTGCTCCAACTCGATGGGGAGCAGCAGATACTGCTGGTTATAGGTAACCAGCCCCGTGCTATAAAACAAGGCAAACACTAGAAACAGCGGGTTACGCAAAAACCGTGGTGAGGCTGGCCAAGAGCGGTTCACCGGCGGGCATATCCACGGCGGGGATGATAATGGCGTGGCTGACAAGCAGAATCCCAAAAATCCCGGCCGCAATGAAACACATGACATCAAAACCACTGCTTAACAGCGAAAGCACCCAACACCGGCCGATGAGCGCCCCAATGCGCAAAAACAAGGCGTCGAGGGCAAACAAATCAGACCGGGTAATAATGCTTCATCCTCCGCCTCCCGGCCGGCAACCGCGAACGATGCCTCGGCGGCGGGAGAGAAGAGCGCCGCGGCGAACCCAATGAGGATGACCGCAACCCGTGAGCTGCATCGTGGTGTGCGACAGGCCGGCGGCGACGAAACCAATAATGCGTATGGTGATACCAATCAGCAGGATTCTCTTCACCCCAAACCTATCGGTCAGCGCCCCGCCCAGGAAAACAGCCCCTGCTGGGTCTGAACGTGCGTAGTCCCAACACTCAAACCAATCATGGTGCGGGTGGCGGCCAATGACCCGACATATATGTAGCCAAAAACGGCACCACCAGGTAAAAACCAATGTTGAACATCACTTTCGGTGAACAATAGCAACCGCACCGCCAAGGGAGGCGGCGAAAACTACGAAGCTGGGTGGTGAGCGCTGACCTGCCGATACGAGTTTGAGAAGTCAAAGGTAGGATCCTTCAATCAAGGCATTGAGGATGCGTGAAGCAACTCGAAGGCGTCGATAAGCTTCGCGCGCGCCGGGCTGGCATTGGTGCGGTCCCACAGCTCAGAGCTGGAAATATCCTCAACGATGCCGCCATCGGCCATGACAATGCAGCGGTCGCTGAGCTTTTCGGCGGCGGGAAGATCGTGGGACACCAAAATAGTGGTCATGCCGGGGGCCTGAAACAGTTCAATGACCAGCTCCCGCGCCGTATGGTCCAAGGCGCTCAATGCCTCGTCGGCGTACACAACAATGGGCTCGGCGATAAGCGCCCGGGCTATACCGACACGTTGCCGCTGCCCACCCGATAGTTCCCGGGGGAATCGGCTGGCAGCATCCGCCGGCAGATCGAGCGTGCGCAATAATTCCGGGATTCGTGCCACCGCGGCAGCCACATCACCGTTGGCGATAGCGACCGGCTCGGTGATAATGTCGCCCACCCGCATGGCAGGGTTGAGGCTCGCGTCAAGATCCTGTGGCACATAGGCGAACTCGCCGACCGGTGGGGCGATAACATCACCGGAGGTGGGGTGAGCCAGCCGCACATGAGCCGCATCAACGTGGTTTTCCCCGCTCCGGAGGCGCCCAGCAAAGCCACTTTCTCACCGGTGTGAATGGTGACGGTGCACGGCTTCAAATAGGGGGATACTGCGGCGTTTTTAAGAATAATCATCAGTTCTTTCGGAAAATCGCGGTGGCGGCGGTCAGGTCAGTGTTTGGGTCGGCTGGCTCTAAGGTAATGACATCTGGGCACAAGGCTTTGGCCGCGCCAAGATCGTGAGAAATAAACACAATGGACATGCCGTCGCGGGAATCTACGACCAGCTTCCGTAGTGTGCGCACGACTTCTGCGGTGGCGATCGGATCCAGCGCGGACGTGACCTCATCGCACAGCAACAGTTGCGGCCGAGCCCCCAACGCAAACGCAATCGCGGGCCCGTTGCCGCTGCCCCCCGGAAAGCTCCAACGGGTAGCGGGAAAATAACTCCGGCGTCAGCGATACCTGGGCCAGCAGCTCATGGGCGTTTTCGATACTGCCGGCAGTGAGTGTCACCTGCTTATCGACGCGCTGAAGTGGGTTCAAGGCCCCAAAGGAATCCTGGCTGATAACCCCCACCTGCCCCGGCGCTCCACCGTGCCCACAATGGAGCGTTTCGACTGGGATATCGCCAATGGCGTGGGTGAGGGTGGTTTTCCCGGATCCGGACGGGCCAATGACCGCGGTCAACGTGCCAGGGTTGATGGTGAGCTCTGGCACAATCACCGCGGTGGTCTCACCATATTTCAACTCAACATCGTGGAAATGACACAATGGAGCAGCGACAGTGGGGGCGCTAATGATTCTCTCCTTACTGGTTATATGGTGGTAAACAGGGACAAAGATCAGTTAATGAAAATAGGCTCGTCTATGACGAACATGACCTTATTGAATATGTTTCCGGTTTTCAAGTGTCATATTTTGTCCGCAGAACCAATTCGTTGTGGCGGTACGCGAATGCAAAATCGTACAAATCGGGTCGGGGTTCACCTGTTTTCACTGATGAAAATGGTCAAAACCACCGCTTTTAGCACAGCAATTCGAGGGGATAATGCGGACGTGACGTACTGCTACTGCCTGCCCCAATACCAATAAGGTGACCTAAATCATAAAAATCTCTGAGAGGTGAGACGAGTTCCAGTACTCTGGGGTTGTAATTTCGGCGAGAACACAAACAACCTCAAGAGAAACACATGACACAACAAAATTATCCTGCAATGATGGTCACCGGCCTCTATAAAAAATTTGGGGACAAAATAGCCGTCAATAACCTCAACCTCACCGTTCCCCGCGGCAGCATCTTCGGTATTGTTGGCCCCAACGGCGCAGGTAAAACCACCATGCTCAACATGGCCACCGGGCTTCTGCGCCCCGACGCTGGCCAGGCACATAATCTGCGGTTTTGATATGTGGCATGACCCCATCCCCGCCAAAGCCGCCATGGGGTTGCTTGCCGACGGCCTCCCGGTCTTCGACCGCCTCACCGGGGAAGAATATCTTCAATACCTTGGTGCCCTCCGCGGCATCCCCGAAGCCGACCTCGCCCCCCGCATTAGTGAACTCCTTCACGCGCTCGGCCTGGAAGAAGCCGCCGACAAATACATCGCCGATTACTCCGCGGGCGCGACGAAAAATCCTGCTCGCCGGCGCCCTCATTCACAATCCCGACGTGCTCATTCTCGACGAGCCCCTCGAAGCCGTCGACCCGGTTTCCAGCGCGTCATCCAACAAATCCTCCGCGCCTATGCTGCGGCAGGTGGAACCGTTATTTTAAGCTCCCACGTCATGGAACTTGTCGAAGGTTTGTGCGACCGGGTGGCCATTATTCACCACGGTACCGTGCGGTTGGAAGGCGATGTGAAAGAACTTGCCGCCCAAACCTCACTCACCGACCTGTTTGTTTCCATTGTGGGCGGTGGTGAGGCTCACGAGGCCAATTGCAATGGTTACAGCTACAACCAGCCCGAGCAACCTCTTGGGCAGCCATACCCACCAGGGCAGCCAGATCAGCGTGGTATGCAAACCGAACAACCCAGCCAACCGAGGCGATTCGGGCGGCAGAACCACCCCAACCAGCCTCCACCGCCCCGCATGGGTGAGCCGGACGACCTGGGATCGGAACCAACCGAACAATTCGACGTCAGCGCACTCCGCAGCGTTGAACCGCCACGAACCAGTCCACCCTACCCCTGCGGATGCCCCGAAACACCCCACCCGCCGACACTGCCGACAAACCAGTTGTGCTGCCTGCGCAACCAGAGGCCTACCCACCCACCTCGCCGCCCTCACCACCACGGGCCGGGCGGCAACCATAGCGCTCGCCGCCCCAAGCGGAACAACCAGGGGCAAAACAGCCAGGACGCACCATCCCCACGCCTTCGGGATACCCCTACTCGTCACCACCCAACCCGCAACCAAACCCACGCCAAAACTATCCCAACCCACCCCAATACGGGCAGCAACCACGACCATATTCCACCAACCCCCACCGACCGGAACCGGGGCCGGGACGACGGCAGGAACAGGGACAGCGGCTGGACCTGGGCAATCCTACCCCGACCAGCCCTACTCCGGGAATCCCTACACCGACCAATTCCAACAAATCAACTCCTACCCGCCTGCCGCGGAAACCCCGGACCCCACCCCAACCCAACAACCCTACGCGGGGCAACACAGGCAACCCACACAAAACCAGCCACCACAATCGCCAAAACCTGCGCAACCGGAATCATCGGAGCACGAAAACCAGAAGACAACCAAGCCGAACAACAAAAACCCCGCTTCAATAACCCCTACTCCAACGGCCCAGAAACCTGGCGGTGACCCACCATGACAAACCCCATGCCATCAACCCCACCACCATCACCAATGCCGGCGGCACCAGCACCAGCCCCTCGTCGGCGCCGCCCCGAACATCACCCGGGTTCTGTTAAAACTCCACTACCTGCTGTGGACCCGCTCCTCAAGAGCAACAAAAGCGCGATGATTATGAACATCTTCATCGCCCTCTACGCCCCTCATCGGGCTCACAGTCTTCAGCATCACCATGGGCGTGGATCTCTCCGCGGGGCGCTACGCATCCCTGGCCGGAGCGGTAGGAATTGGCGCCGCCGCCTACATCATGATCGCCATCATGATTCCCTCCGGTGAAGGCCAGCTTTCCCCCGAATCATTCTCCGCCCTGCCGCTGACCGTCCGGCAACTCATGCCCAGTTTCTTCCTCGTCCAAGTGCTGCAAATTCGCGGCTTCATGGCTGTGCTGTGCACCACTGTCACCGCAATCATTGCGGCCGTTGCTATTGCCGGAAGCGCCGGGATAATAGCGGTCGTGGTGTTGGTGGTGGCCATGGTGCTGAGCCTGCTATTGGTTATAGTGGTGGCGGAATCCTTAGCAATGGCGATGTCCGGCAGCGCCAACCAGAGCAGTAGCAGCAAAAACAAACAAATCTATGTGGCCTTTGGTGCCTTCATCGTGGCCTGGTTGGCCTATTCCTCAATCTTCAACGGCTCAGACAACTCCCTCGACCTGGTGCGCTACGGCAATATCCTCCAGTGGACGCCGTTAGCGTCCGCGGCCGGTTTTGCCGCATTTGCCGCCGCCGGACAATGGCTTTCAGCCCTGATCTGCCTGCTCATCACCGTGGCAACTATTGCGGCTGGCGGATATGTGTGGTGGCATTTCACCCACAAACGACTCGTCGCGCCCCTGGGCACAGGTGGGGTAGCCGGCGCGGGGCGGCGTCGCAAAGCTCGGGCGGCAGGCCAACAATCGTTGCTGCTACCGGGTTTGCCGTACACGCCGTTAGTCGCGGTGTATTCCCGCGCACTCCGCTACCTGATCCGCGATGCCCGGCAAACCATCATGATGGTTATGCCGCTAGTGCTGCTGTTTTATTTCGCAGTCATGGGCTTCCGGGATAACCCGTTTATGTTCTATGTGCTCCCTATTATCATTGGGCTGCTGTCCGGCACGAACGCGGTTAACGACTACGGTTTCGACGGGCCATCAAACTGGCTCCATCTCAGCAGTGGGGTGGCGGCCAAGGATGTGGTGCGGGGACGACATTGGGCCTCCATCACCCCGGCCATTCTCATTAACCTGGTCAGCTACATCCTGGTTTTGGTCCTCAATTTTTCCCACGTCATGGTGCTTTGCGTCATTGCCGGAATGGGGGCGGCCATCACCGCTTGCGGCATTTCGCTGTTCCTCTCGGTACGGAACCCCTATCCCACAGCAAAACCCGGCACCAACCCGTGGCAAGACCGATCGGGGTTCTCCGTCAGCGCCTTCATTTCCGCATTTGCCGGCATCTTTTTAGCGTGGATTCCCATGCTGCCCGGAATCCTTGGCCTTACCTATGGTTACAACAATGACATGATCGCAGTTGAAATCATCGGTGTCATTCTCATTCTTGCGGTTCCCATAGCGGCGTATCTGCTGGTGATGCGCTATGCCATCCGCTACCTTGATAATCATTACCCGGAGATTTTCGCCAAAGTGCGCTCCTATGTGTAATCCAGTGTGTGTCGCAGTGCGAAACTGGCCGCACCACGGAGTTTTGGGGTAACAACGGTGAGGACAATAATCGGTGGGGGAGTGGGCATGGCAGGTTAGATGGGAAAACTAATCCAGTCATGGCCATGGTGCTAAACTTTTTGCAGAACTCCGCACAACCCTCATGCGCTGCATGAATAATCCCTCACATCATATTTGCCAAGGAGCATTTTCGTGTCTACCCCTGTCGGCCTCGGACTTCCCACACAGGCGGAAGAAGTGCCTGTTTTTGGCCCCACGGCGTAAAACCCGCAACTCATGGTGGGCAGCGTAGGTGTTGGCTCCGACTATCCGGTGTCTGTCCAATCCATGACCACCACCAAAACCCACGATATCAACGCCACCCTGCAGCAAATCGCACAGCTCACCGCCAGCGGCTGCGATATTGTGCGTGTCGCCTGCCCCAAGCCTATCGACGCCGATGCGTTGCCAACCATCGCCAAAAATCCCCCATCCCGGTGATCGCCGACATTCACTTCCAACCAAAATACATTTTGCCGCCATTGACGCCGGCTGCGCTGCTGTCGCGTCAACCCCGGCAACATTAAAGAATTCGACGGCCGGGTGAAAGAGGTCGCCCACGCTGCTCGGGACGCCGGAATCCCCATCCGCATTGGGGTCAACGCCGGATCCCTCGACAAGCGACTACTAGCAAAATACGGCAAAGCCACTCCCGAAGCCCTGGTCGAATCGGGCCCTATGGGAGGCGTCACTGTTTGAAGAGCACGGCTTTGGTGACATAAAAATCTCCGTGAAGCACAACGACCCGGTCATCATGGTGTCCGCCTACCGGCAACTCGCGCGGAACAATGCGACTATCCCTCCACCTTGGGGTGACCGAGGCCGCCCAGCCTTCAAGGCACCATCAAATCCGCCGTGGCCTTCGGCGCTCTCCTCAGCGAGGGCATCGGCGACACCATTAGGGTTTCCTATCCGCCGACCCCAAAGAAGAAGTAAAAGTCGGCGATCAGATCCTCCAATCCTCAACCTGCGCGAACGCGGACTGGAAATCGTCTCTTGCCCCTCCTGCGGCCGGGCCCAAGTGGACGTTTTACACACTCGCTGAAGAAGTCACCGCGGCACTCGACGGCATGGACATCCCATTCCGCGTGGCCGTCGCGGCTGCGTGGTGAACGGCCCAGGCGAAGCCCGCGACGCCGACCTGGGGGTCGCCTCCGGCAATGGTAAAGGCCAAATCTTCGTCAAAGGCGAAGTGATTAAAACCGTGCCAGAATCCCAAATTGTTGAGACCCTCATCGAAGAAGCCATCAAACTTGCCGAAGAACAAGGCCTGGAAATCAAAGAAGGCGGAGCAGCAAAAATATCCATCACAAAATAACCGCCGGACGGTGACACCATAGTGGTGCGGTAACCCGCCGCAGATCAACCGCACACAGTTACCGGTGATAATCGTGCACCAACTCATGCCGGTCACCTCGGTGTGGTGGCGAAACACCCCCGAAAACCCGTGCTAAAGTGTGCCGCATGAATAGAGCTTCCGCGCAGGTCATAGCCATAGTCACAACAACTATCATGGCCACAATGTGGCTTACCGGATGCACCCCCAAACCACTATCCGCCCAGCCGGTCATCGACGAATTCATGCAGCAGCAGAGTGCCACCGACTCTCGCGGCGGCGGCTCACCTCACCGATCAACCCGACACTGTAACCCAAGTGTGGGAAACCACCTGGAATGGGCTGCAAGCAGAAGCATTACGTGGATGTTCACGATGTCACCATCCGCGACTCCGTCGCAACCGCCGCCTACACCATGACCCGGCAGCGCCCCGCGACCGAGAAATTCACCTACGACACCACCATGACCCTCAATAGGATCAACGACCAATGGGTCATTCGGTGGCAACCCACCGCGCTCCACCCCAAACTCGGCGCCAACCAGCACCTAGAACTCCAGGCAATCAATGCGCAACGCGCCAGCGTGGTCTCCTCCGACGGCTCCGACATCCTCGTGCCCGGATCGGTGGACCGCATCCTCGTCGACACCCACAAAATGACCGACGCCACCCGCACCGCCCGCGCCATCGCCGCAGCCCTGACGACGGCGAAAGCAACCGACCACACCCTTGTCACCATCGACCCGGCCGACCTGGCTAAAAAACTCGCCGCAACCACCGGAAACTACTCCGTCACCACAATCCCCAAAACCATTGCGCCCACCATCCGCGACCAGCTCCAGGACGACCCCGCCATCATCTTCCACGAAGAAGCCGCCATGGTCAGCAAAGACCCCGGATTCGCCCCCGACATCATTGCCCGGGTAGCAGGCTGGTAAAATAACCAACTCGACGGCTCCAACGGATGGCGAATAGCCATCGTCACCCACGACGGCGCCCCCATCGAAGACCTGGAACACCACGAACCCAAAGTTGCCCCAGCCGTGCAGGTCAGCCTCGACCGCAAAGTGCAGCTAGCGGCGGAAGAGGCTGTCAACCAGCGCAAAGAAATGAAAGCCATGATCGTGGCAATCCGGCCCAGCTCGGGCGAAATCCTGGCGGTAGCCCAAACCGACAAAGCAGACGAAGACGGGGCAGTAGCGCTCAGCGGTCAATTCCCACCAGGCTCAACCTTTAAAATCATCACTGCAGCCGCGGGACTCCAAGACCAACACCTCACCCCCGAATCCATCGTGCCCTGCCCCGGCGCCATGAACCTTTACGGCCGCCAGGTCACCAACTACAACATGTTCAGCCTAGGAAGCGTGCCGCTGCAAAAAGCCTTCGCCCGCTCCTGCAACACCACCTTCGCCAACATATCCACCCAGCTGCAACAAGGACAGCTGCGAGACATGGGCAAACAATTCGGCCTGGGCGTCGACTACGACATTCCCGGTCTGACCACCATCACCGGCTCCATTCCGGAAGGCAAAACCGAACTGGAAAAACCGAAGCCGGCTACGGGCAAGGCCTCACCCTTGTCAGCCCCTTCGGCCTGGCCCTCGTGTCCGCCACCGCGCCCACGGTTCCACACCCACCCCTCGACTCGTGAGCGGTTTCGAAACCAAAACCAACGAAAAAGTGTCGCAGCCAGCGCCGGAAACCATTGAACAATTACGCTCCCTCATGGGAGCAGTCACCGAAGCCGGCGGCACCGCGAGCGGTATCCGGGCCGGCGGCAAAATTTACGGCAAAACCGGTGAAGCGGAAATCACCGGTGGGTCCCATGCCTGGTTCACCGGCTACCGGGACGATATCGCATTCGCCACCCTCATAGTGATGGGCGGTGGCTCGGAGTCGTCGGTGGCGGTGACGGACAAATTCTTCACCCGACTCGATGAACTGCGTTCGGCACCACAACAGCAAGACACAACCCCCTGACAAATACGCATAGTGCGGATCGCTGTGCGGCGTCGATGAGTAAAAACATACCGAATTTTATGGCCTGGTTTACGATAGACACATGACTAACCGCAAGCCATTGGTGCAAGAAAAATCCACCCCCATCCGCACAGTACCCGACAATATTCCCCGCCCGGAATATGCGTGGCGGGACGAAGTCCAAGAAAACTGTGGGGAACCATGGGTACAAACCCCGGAAACCATTGAGGCCATGCGTGAAGCATCAAAGATTGCGGCCAACGCGCTCTACGAGGCAGGCAAAGCGGTGGCGCCGGGAGTCACCACCGATGAATTGGATCGGATAGCTCACGAATACATGCTCGATCATGGGGCATATCCATCAACGTTGGGGTATTTAGACTTTCCGAAGTCTTGTTGCGTGTCGCTCAATGAGATTGTGTGTCATGGCATTCCCGACACCACGGTGATTGAGGACGGCGATATTGTCAATATTGATGTCACGGCGTTTAAAAATGGGGTGCACGGGGACACAAACGCCACGTTTCTCGCCGGTAACGTGTCGGAAGAGCACCGGTTACTGGTGGAGCGCACCAAGGCAGCCATGATGCGGGGCATTAAGGCAGCCAAGCCCGGTCGAGAAATTAACGTCATCGGTCGGGTGATCGAATCCTATGCTAAACGTTTCGGATATACCGTGGTGCGGGACTTCACCGGTCACGGGTGGGGCCCACCTTCCACAATGGGCTAGTGGTGCTGCACTACGATTCCGACACCTACACGAACCTGTTACAACCCGGCATGACCCTAACGATCGAGCCGATGATTAACCTGGGTGGGCTGGACTATCGGATTTGGGATAACGGGTGGACGGTACAAAACACGGATTACCGATTCTCTGCCCAGTTTGAGCACACCATTGTGATTACCGACGACGGCAACGAAATTCTGACGGTGCCGGATGCCCACTATTTTGATGGTCTTGATAGCTTCTACGCGAAGTAAATTTCGAACATGGTTGCGTTTTTAGTGGCTGGTTGCACCTCGGATGCGGGAAAATCCGTGGTGGTGGCCGGGCTGTGTCGAGCATTGCGGCGGCGTGGTTACCGTGTGGCGCCGTTTAAAAGCCCAAAACATGTCGAATAATTCCGTGGTGACTCCTGATGGTGGGGAAATTGGGCGGGCCCAGGCGCTGAGGCGGTGGCCTGCGACCTGGAACCTAGCACACTGTTTAACCCGATCCTGTTGAAACCCGGGTCGGATAAAACTTCGCAACTAGTGGTGCACGGTCAAGCCCAGGGTGATGTGAGCGCCGCATCATATATTGAGCATCGAATTTACCTGCGGGAGGTAGCGGCCCAGGCGTTGCGGGACCTGGAGGCTGATTATGACATTGTGGTGTGCGAAGGGGCCGGGTCACCGGCGGAAATTAATCTCCGCGAAACCGACATCGCCAACTTTGGGCTAGCTGCGGCGCCCAGTTGCCGGTGTATGTGGTGGGCGATATTGACCGTGGTGGGGTATTGGCGCACTTTTTGGCACCTACCACATCGTAGACACGACCGACCGGGCGTTGATTCGGGGGTTTGTGGTGAATAAATTCCGGGGGGACCAGTCGATCCTGGACCCAGGGTTGGCGGAGTTGGAAAACCGCACCGGGGTGCCGACGGTAGCGGTGCTGCCCTACATTCACGGGTTGTGGGTGGACGCGGAAGATTCGCTTCAGGCGCAGGTGGGGGCGACGATTGGGCCGCAACGCCCGGCGTTAGCACGCAGCGGCTTCGCATTGCCGCGGTGCGGCTGCCCGAATCTCTAACACCACCGATGTGGAGGCGTTGGCGTGCGAACCCGGGGTGAGCGTGACCTGGACGGTGGACCCTGACTATATTGCCGAGGCCGATGTGGTGGTGCTGCCCGGTTCGAAGGCGACGGTGAGCGATCTCGCATGGCTACGGCGGCAGGGGATTGCTGACGTTATTGTGGGAGCGGGCTGCCGCAGGTCGGCATGTGGTGGGGTTTTGTGAGGATTCCAAATGATGTGCCAGCACATTACTGACCCGGTGGAAGCCCACACCGATGAGCCCATAGCCGGGTTGGGGATTTTCGACGCTGACATTGTGTTCTCGCCGACAAAAACCCTGATCCGGCATGCGGACACCGGGGCTTACGAGGTGCACCATGGGCAGGTGGTTTCGCTCCGCGGAAACCGTGTGGATTGACAACGATTGCGTGCGGGGCAACCTGTTTGGCACCCATATCCATGGGATGATGGAAAACGATGCTTTTCGACGGGCATGGCTGCGGGATTGCGCGGCAGCCTTGGGGAAGACCGGTTTCGTCGTGTCAGAAACCACCAGTTTTGCTACTGAACGGTTGAACCAGTTAGAAACCATCGCCGACGTGATCGAAGCACACTGGGATATCGACGGGTTACTGGCAGATCTTCAACAGCAATAATCTTATTGGTTTCAGCAGCAGCTGTTGTTGTGGGAGTGGTCCACGCGGCAACCGTCCCTAACAGGGTAATGGTGGTCAATTCCCACAGCAAGAGTGCGGGTTTGAACTCGCCCACATTGATCGACACCATGATCTCGCTGATGGCGACTACTATGACCAGAATCAAAGCTGCCTGGGCAGCGTAACAGGCCAGGCAGCTACCATGCTGGTGACGCTGCTGACCATTCTGGTGGCGACCACGATGTGGAAGCCAGCGAGAAAGCTGAGCTAGGCACTGCGCCGAGCCGCAAAGTGCAGCCAGTGCACCAACCCAAATAACCACCGGGTCAAACCTGAAGTCTATTGTCGCCCAGGTGGCGACGATAAGACCGCCGGTGATAAGCGCAATCCACGGGGTTAGTATGCGGGGCAATTGGAGGAACCCGCCAATAAGAATGACTGTTGCCGCAACCGGAACCGCTATAGTCCATGCGTTCATCATCGCAGTGTGAAGCCGCGTGACCCCACTATGATGAGCCACTGCTAAAAACCATGCCAACAAGCAACATGATAATGCCGCCTACGGCCGCCAGCCAGGCGCCAACACTACGAAGATGAAATTGCAGCCTCCATACGGTGGCTGCGGACCCAAATGTGATTCCGGCCGCTAATAACACCGCTGATACCGGGTTCTGGAGATAGAAATTTGCAGCAAACACGGCAAGCATCACGGCAATACCCGTGACAATACTTGCCGCGGCGGACCGATTAGTGACAGTGTGGACACCGAGAACATCGGTGGTTGCGCTGGTTGTCGTGTCGATGGGCGAAGCCACAGTGTGGGTGAGTGATGGTGCGTCTGCTAGTGGGTTCGTGGCAACATGTGGGGCGTATAAGCGGGTGATGGATGTGGATAATGACATGGCGATAACTTAACGGCTCGGTGACGGGGTGCACTAAGGCTACGACACCACAATAACCACATCTGTCACAAACGCGCCGCCTGTCACAAAACTCTCATAAAATTCCCATAGAATTCCAAGAAAACCCCACAGATTCCCGGTTGGCATGGTGATCTGTGGAGTTATAGTGTGTCGATTTTATAAGCTAAAATTCTAGCCCAAGCAGCGCATTCTCAATCAATTCCGGCAACGCCGGATGAATCCAATACTGATCCCGGGCTGCTGCGCGCACATCCAACCCGAAGGACATGATCGTCACCAATTGTTGCACCAATGTCGCCGCCTGCGGCCCAATGATATGCGCTCCCACTAATTTGCCCGTGTCTTTGTCGGCAATGAGCTTGGCAAAATTCTCCGTATCGTTCATCGCCCAGCCATAGGCCACATCACCATATTTTTGCACCTTCACCGTAACGTTGATGCCCTGATCCCGCGCTTCTTTTTCGGTCAACCCTACGACACCAATCTGTGGATGCGTGAACACTGCCGCAGGAACATTCTCATGCGGCAATTCCCGCAATTCATCAGGGTGCAAAATGTTGTGGCGAATGGTACGCATTTCCGCGTTAGCAACATGTTTCAGCTGGTAAGGCGAGGAAACATCCCCCAATGCCCATACGCCTGGCGCGGTGGTCTCCCCATATTTATTCACCTTGATGCGATCCCCAACCATGTCAATGCCAGCCTTGTCAAGATCCATGAGATCGCCATTGGGAATCCGTCCGGTAGCAATCAGCATGACCTCGCCGTGAATTGTGGAACCATTCGACAGCGTGGCGGTAATACCTGACTCATCTTCTGTAAGGTCAGTGAATGTGACGCCCAAATGTGTGGTCATGGCCTCACTCATCGCCCGGGTGATTCGGTCGGAAATGTCCGTATCGAATCGTTTCAACAGTCGATTCGACCGATTCACCAGGGTCACGTCGACGCCCAGAGCCTTAAACATGTGGCTCATTTCCAGCGCAATAAAGCTACCACCCATGACAATCATGGATTTGGGTAGCTTCGGAAGCCGCATGATGTTTTTCGTTGGTGTAGTAGGTGATGCCTGATTTGGTGATTACTTCAGGAATGGCCGGCCCGGGATCCAGTTGCAATGACGATGATGTCACCCGAAATAATGCGCTTTTCTGCGCCTTGACCAGTGCTTAATATTTTTAGGACCAACAAAGACCGCATGGTGGTCATAAACATCGATGTTGGGGGTTTCAGGGCACGACGATAGGCTTCGCCACCTGCCGCTATGGGGTCGATGCGATCCGAGAACACTCGCTTGACAATTTCTGGCCATGCCACATCGGTGAGTTGCGCGGAAATGTTGTATTTGCCGGAAGTGCGAATGGTTTCAGCCACCTCCGAGGTGTAAACGAACATTTTGGTGGGGATGCAGCCAACATTGAGGCAGGTGCCGCCGAATTTTCCTTTTTCAATGATAGCGATAGATTTATCGTCAAATTCTGGTCCGGGGATGGAATTGCCTGATCCAGCACCGATGATGATGAGATCGTAGTGCTTATCGACCCGAATATTTGTCATAGAAACACTCACTTTATTGTGTGGTGGAGAAAATCTTACGATCACCCCAACGCGCCATGGTAGAAAAACATTCCCACGGCAGCCACATGTGTCACATATGTGTTGTGTTTGTGTGTCTGCCCTGTGGTATGTTCCATCACACATGTTGCATAGCGCGTTGGCGGCTGTGGGTGTGTGCCTCAAACTCTTAAGCGGGTTCGTTACCGTCTTCTATTATTGTGCTGGCATGCTGGGATACGGGTTGCGTAAGGATGCGTTTTGGCTAGTTATTCAGCATCGTCCGATTCCATAATTGGTGGGTGCACGACCGAATCTAACCATGCCGCACACATGGCAAATGCTTGTTGTCGTATGGGTTTTCGGGATAAAAACACATCATGGATCGCGCCATAAACCCGAATGGCTGTGACTTGGGCTGCTACCCGCGGCGCCCATTTATGGATTTGCTCTACGTCTAATAGCGTGTCTGCGCTATGCGACCTTTCCGGTGAATAAGACTTTCCTAAAATTGACTCGTGTGAGCTTAAAACCAGCGTGGGGATGCCCGCATCGACTTGGCCAGAATGGATCTGTTGTTGACCCTGTTTGATTGCCCGTAGCCACCCCACATATTTCCTATGCCCGTATAGCGGTTTCATTGTGGTATCGAATTCCCATTCCCCACCTACGGATGCGTGAATGGTTTTGCCGTAGGTGCTCAAAGTTACGCCGGGGATAGCCGTGTGAGGTCGGCGTTTACCAATCACATTCACCACCGGGGTGAGTCCCAGCGACATCCATGCAGGCACCATCATATCCAACCAGGGACTATTCAGGACCAAAGCTGTCATGTGCTGGTGCAACTGGGGATTATGAGTTTTGATGTTATCCAACCATAGGGGGGCGATCAGGCCACCAGTGGAATGAGCAATGATAATGATTTGCTGGTGGATTGTTGCGAGATATTCCATCACCGTGGTGAGGTCAGTGAAATATTCGGTGATACTGGTGATGTAATGCCATGATTGGCCAGGTCGGTATGATCTCCCGCATTTACGCAGGTCGATGGCATAAAAAGCATACCCTTGGTTGGCGAAAAACTCAGCGACATGGGTCTGGAAAAATAATCTGACATCCCATGGATAAGGAGGATGGCGGGTTGATTGTGACCATCAGGGGCAGGATTGTTGTTCCCGGTCGGGGTGCTTTCAGAGGTTTCGGCTTTTTGAACACCCTGGTTGCTTTGGGCTCCTTGAACACTTGGAGTGTAGCGAACCAATGTCGTATAAATATCGGTTTCCCCATCCGGGTCTGTTCCGAGAGCAAAAGACATGTTCTCATAATCGGGTCCCAACATGTCAGGCTGCCAATGAGCATTAGGTGTGGTTGAAGACAATGCGTTGTGGAAGTGATCGAGGTGATGGGAGTCCGTGGAATGACCAGTATGGTCGGGCTCATTGGTTGGGGGAGTGGGGGAAACAGAAGAATTCGCCATGCTTTTACTCTATTAGCAATTTCGTCAGACAGTTAGGGTTGATGATGATATTCATTGCGTTTGAGTGGGTTTTGGGCAGGAGCGAATAGATTTTTTCGAACAGCTTATTCAACTGCTTGGAAAACCCATCTACACCAACAAGTGGAAAATCAGAAAGAACATGGCATCTAACTTGCTTTTGCCTACTTCGAAACTAAGTTATGCGTGGGAAAGCTGAATAAGCTTCCCTGATTTGAGGTATCAGTTTCATACCCATGGGGTAGCGAATCATTGCTTTCAGGCATCGCAGATTTTCGGCTGATGAGGGGTATCGTTGGTTTCTCGGGCGATGTTGACGTAAAATCTCAGGTTTTCAGGTAACCCAATTATTGCAATTAACCTATTATCTAAAATAACTTTCATCATATAAAGTGGGAAATAAATACTCTGAATTTCATTATTGATCTCCCGTGGTGTTGGGTGGGATATTGGGGTGGTTTGCGAAAGAAGAACCTCGGAGTCTTTCGCAGTGATATGGGGCGATATACGTACTATTTACTTCTTATGGGGGTAGCTTACTGGGGGTGTTTTGGGGATATTTCCAAAAAACGTCAGGGGATACGAGAGATATTCAGTATTTTCAATACCCCCGATTGAATCGGGCGTACACTATAACCCCAATGGGTGAGGATTCCTTCGCGTCACAACCCCAAAACCTATATTTATCCGTCGCAACCACCGGAAAAATAAGGTTCCTCGGACTAACGGTTGCTTAACAGACCCACACACGATCAGAAGAAAATAAGGGAAATCGAAATGTCAGATTCTGCCATCAGTGCAACAGCTGCCGCCGAAGTCGACGTCGCGCTCATCGGCGCCGGAATTATGAGTGCCACCCTAGGCGCATTCCTACGCACACTCGAACCACAATGGTCCCAAATAGTTTTTGAACGTCTAGACGCTCCCGCTGAGGAATCCTCCTCCCCTTGGAATAACGCCGGCACCGGGCATTCCGCACTCTGCGAACTCAACTACACTCCCGAAGTCCGCGGCCGAGTCGAAATTTCCAAAGCCGTTGCCGTCAACGAAAAATTCCAAGTCTCCCGGCAATTCTGGTCCTACCAAGTAAACCAAGGCGTGCTCCCTGACCCACGGGAATGGATCAACCCCGTCCCTCACGTCTCTTTCGGACGTGGCGAAGAACAAGTAAACTACCTGCGGAAACGATATGAAAAGCTAGCTAACCACCCGCTTTTCCCTAATATGCGGTTTGCCGATGATCGGCAAAAATTTGAGAAATGCTACCACTCATGGCGGAAGGCCGTCCCGAAACCGACAAAGTAGCAATCTCCTGGACCGATGCTGGCACTGACATCAACTACGGCGCCCTTACCAAACAATTCCTTGCCGCAGCCCAAACCCACGGAACCGAAATCCGCTACGGGCATGTCGTAGAAAACCTCCGCCGCGACGGTGACAAATGGAAAGTCATCGTAAAAAACCGCCACACCGGCGACGTATCCGTTGTCCGAGCTAACTTCGTCTTCGTTGGCGCTGGCGGTATGGCGTTGCCCCTTCTGCAAAAATCCCGAATCCCCGAAATCCGTGGTTATGGTGGATTCCCAGTATCCGACCAATGGCTTCGTTGTACCAATCCGGAAATCATTGCCCAACACTCCGCCAAGGTTTACGGCAAAGCATCCGTTGGCGCCCCACCAATGTCCGTCCCTCACCTCGACACCCGTGTCATTGATGGGGAAAAAGGCCTCCTCTTCGGCCCCTATGCTGGCTGGACCCCGAAATTCCTCAAGCAAGGATCCTGGTTCGACCTGCCGAAATCCCTCAAAATCACCAACATTGCCTCCATGCTTTCCGTCGGCTTTAAAGAACTTGGCCTCACCAAATACCTCATCACTGAGCTGCTCAAAGACAAAGCCAAGCTTGAAGCCCTCCGAGAATACATGCCCAATGCCCAAGAAGAAGATTGGGAACTTGTTACCGCAGGCCAGCGCGTCCAAGTAATTAAACCTGTTGTCGGTCCTTCCTTCGGCAAGCTGGAATTCGGCACCAATTTGGTCTCCCACCTGGATGGTTCTATCGCAGGTCTCCTCGGCGCATCCCCCGGAGCCTCCATCGCCCCGGCAGCAATGCTTGAGGTTTTGGAACGCTGCTTCGGTGACCACATGGTTGAGTGGGGCGACAAGATCAAGGAAATGGTCCCATCCTATGGCGTGAAGCTCGCAGCCAACAAAGACATGTTCAACGACATGTGGGACTATACCCAAGCAACCCTCAAACTGGACAACTAACCCACTACCAGCTCCTGTTTTCAATAAGCCACACGCTCATCAGGTATCTTAGATTTACCAGACGAGTTACTAGCAGTCATCACCAGCTGTCGGTAACCACCAGCGTGTGGCTTATTGCCATGCCCTACACCCAACCATAACCATCTAACAAGGTTCTACATGTCTGACATAATAGCTGCTAAATACCCATTTTCCGCTGTCGTAGGCCAAGACCAATTACAGCTCTCCCTCATCCTCACCGCCATCGCCCCCCGAATTGGCGGCGTTGTCATCCGTGGGGAAAAAGGCACAGCCAAAACCACAACCGTTCGAGCCTTCGCAGCCCTCCTTGGTGATGCCCCACTCGTCAACCTTCCCATCGGTGCCACCGAAGACCGTGTTGTCGGTGCCCTCGACCTGGAAACCATCCTCACCCAAGGCAAAGCCACCTACCGTCCCGGACTCCTTGCTGAAGCCAACAACGGTGTCCTCTACGTCGATGAAGTCAACCTCCTCGCCGACCACATCGTTGACGCCCTCCTCGACGCCGCCGCCACCGGCACTGTCACCATTGAACGCGATGGCATATCACATTCCGCACCAGCAAATTTTCGTGCTCGTCGGAACCATGAACCCCTGAAGAAGGCGAACTCCGCCCCCAACTCCTCGACCGCTTCGGCCTCTCCGTCGATGTCGCGGCATCCCGTGACGTCACCGTCCGAACCGAAATCATCAAACGACGCCTCGCATTCGAAGACCAACCCGAAACCTTCGTCGCCCGCTGGCACGACCACGACACCACCATTGCCGACCGCATCCACAACGCCAAAAACCTTCTCCCCACCATCAGCCTCACCCAAACCAACCTAGAACGCATCGCGCACCTCTGTGCCGCCTTCGACGTTGACGGAATGCGGGCGATCTTGTTATCGCCCGCACCGCCTGTGCTCATGCTGCCTGGGAAAACCGCACCCAAGTGACCGACGAAGACATCCGAGTTGCAGCTGAACTAGCCCTCCCGCACCGCCGCCGCCGCAACCCCTTCGACGAACCCGGCATCGACAGCGACCAACTCGACGACATCATGGAGGAAGCCCAACAACAACATCCAGAACCCGAGCCAGAAGAACAACCCAACCCCAACACCGATGAAAACTCCGACGAAACCCCGGAAACACCCCCAGAGTCCACCAACACTGATAACCAAACTTCAAACGAGGAGGTAACAAGCGCCGAACAAGGCGCCCCCTTTCGCCGTTAAACAACTCCGCTACGCCGCAAATAACAGCATCGAAGCCGCGCCAGGGCGCCGAGCCCCCGCCTACACCCGAGTCGGTTCTACCGCCTACGCCAGCAACACGGGTCATGGCCTGCACATCATTGGCACCCTGTGGGCGGCAGCCGACCGGGGTGTCCGATTGGAAAATGGTCGGGTGGAATTCCAGCCGGAAGACCTGCGGGGAGCGAAACGACGAGGGAAAGAATCCAACCTGATTGTTTTTGTTGTTGATGCTTCAGGATCCATGGCTGCCCGGGATCGACTCGCAGCAGTCACTGGTGCAGTGCACTCCTCCTTGGAGATGCTTACCAGCGCCGGGATCGGGTTGCTGTCATCAGCGTCAGGGGACGCCAACCTGAAATATTATTGCCACCAACCGGCAGTATTGATGTTGCGCGGCGTCGGTTAGAGGATGTAAAACAGGTGGGCGAACTCCGCTTCCCGAAGGATTGAAATTAGCTGCAGACCTTATCGAACGAGAACACCGGCGAGAACCCGGTCGGCGGGCCATCTTGGTCATCCTCTCTGATGGTAAAGCCACAGGCGCAAACGGGTTAACCAACCTTCGGATGGTAGCCCACGACATTGCGCAACGTGGCTTGGCAGGTAGCGTCGTCATTGATTGTGAAAAATCAATCCCGGATTCGGCTTGGTCTCGCGCTCGAACTGGCGAAAAACCTAGGTGCGCCTTGCATCAGCATGACCGAGCTTAACGCGGAATCCGTTACCAGGGGTCATCAATGCAATCTAACTATTTATAATTCAACACATCCCACACTCACACATTTTGTGTTATCAATTCCAAAGGAGTAAAACACTCATGCCTAAAGGTAAAATTGATCCGGCAAACATTCCCGACGACGGCTTGACTACCAAGCAACGCCGCTCGCTTCCTATTACCGCAATTCATACCGGACCGGGCAAAGGGAAATCCACAGCGGCCTTCGGCATGGCACTCGAGGCTGGAATAATGGTTTTCAACATTGGGGTGTTTCAATTCGTCAAATCAAAAACCTGGAACTCTGGTGAAGAAGCCGTTTTCAAACGCCTAGGACAACTACACGACGAAACCGGGGTTGGTGGCTCCGTCGAATGGCAGAAGCTAGGAGAAGGCTGGTCTTGGTTGCGGAAGACAAGCAGTGAGGAAGAGCTCGCTCAACACGCCAATGAGGGTTGGCAGGAGATTAAACGACGCCTTCAAGCCGAGACACACGACATGTACGTCCTGACGAATTCACCTACCCCATCACATGGGGATGGATCGACATTGATGATGTTGTAGAGACTCTCCAAAAATCGCCCTAGGAACCCAACACGTCATCATGACCGGCCGTAATGCAGACCTAAACTCATTGAAATAGCCGACCTCGTGACCGAAATGACCAAGGTCAAACACCCCATGGATGCTGGTCGTAAGGGTCAAGCAGGCATTGAATGGTAATTATCCCTCGATCGTCGGTCCATGGGTATTAGTCAGGCAACAAATGCTCATGCCACCGCAGTATCAGGAGGTCCGGCGGTAGGTGGGTTCATCGCCGGGATTCCGTTGTCTTTCGTGACAGGCCTAGTTTTGACTGCATTGGTCACGGCGGATACTTCAGGATTCCGGCCTTGGGATAGTATTCCGCCAGATACCAACGTTGCACACAATCAGCCACACGAGCGCAAAGATATTCTTCCGCCGAAACATGGGCTTTTTGCGCTGTGAGTGTGAGTTGTTGGTGAAAAACTTTCGCAGGCTCCGGTTGTAGTCGTAATACAACCTCTACCATCCCGTTAGGCATTGGGATCATAACTGCTGGTTTACTCTTATTGGCCTGCGACTGTTCTCGGCGTCGTGCTGCCTCTTGTGCTTTACGCCGGGCATCATCGTCAACGGTGATACGGGCTTGCATGAGTAGTTTCCGCATTGTTGTAGGGGTGATCCATTCCCGGAGAATCACACAAGTGCCGCAACTCAGACTGGATTTGTGACAGTTGTTTATGGTTGAGCCCACGTAAATGCTTGCCAATGATGGTGAGTCGGGTGATATCCATGGTGCCCGTCGTGGTGATGTTTTTACAAAGATTAGCGATCCGACTGAGCGCCCGAACAGCTATAATGAGATAGTTTGCATGGATTCTGCTCACCCCCAATGATTCCATGATGATTTTTCGCAGCTCGACAGGTTTATATCCTGGATCATGTGCGACGCCAAGGAGGAAAGCAAAGACCTTTCGATTATATTCTTGTGTCACAGCTTTGAGCCTGGTTTCCTGATTGGTGGCTGATATTGTTGCGGGCTGGGTCGTAGTGGAACCTACGCAGCGGCCCGGGCGATTCCGGCGATTTCGACGGGTTTTACGGGCGGCGGACATGGCAATGATCCTCTCGAACATAGAAGAAATGATATTTTTGGTGGGGGAAGTTTTTCCTCTTGACTCCACAGTAAAGACACTTATTAAGAAAAGTCCAGAAAAAACCGAAAATAATTTAGCCTGTGGATAACTAGTTTGCTATCCTGGGGAAATGCGTTAGGCTGCACATTAGTTATCCACAGGTAGATGTGCTAGTTGCCATTTTCCTGGGGTTTTAGGTTTAGTCTTATAAACTTATTGAGGGGTGGTTTGGGGGTAGGTAATTGCCGGAGCTTGGGGTAAAGCGGGTGTGATTAGTGTGATTATGATGAAAGAATCATGACTAGTCATTCGCCATCCGCTTCATCGTCCACAGCCACCCCCGGAGTGTGTATTGCCGCCACTGCTTCTGGGTCAGGCAAAACTACCATTGCCACAGGCCTTATTGCGGCTCTGGCCAGTCGAATGAAAGTGGCGCCGTTTAAGGTAGGCCCCGACTATATTGACCCTGGGTACCACAGCATTGCATCGGGTTGTGTGGGTCGAAATCTTGATTCTGTCTTATGCGGTAACGACCTCATCGGTCCCCTTTACCATTATGGTTCGCAACATGCTGACATTGCGGTGGTTGAAGGCGTCATGGGGCTTTTCGACGGTCGCATATCCGATGGTGCCGGATCCACTGCAGATATAGCCGCTAAACTGGGCATTCCCATCCTGCTCATCGTTGATGCGCGGGGCATGAGCCAATCTGTAGGGGCGGTGGTTCGTGGATTCGCAACAGCTCGTAGTGATGTGCGTATCGCCGGGGTCATTCTCAATAAAGTGGGAAGCGATCGTCACGCGGCCGTGTGCCGGGAAGCGGTAGAAGCCGAGGGATTCCCGTGGTGGGTAGCATCCCACGTCAACATGACATTGTGGTGCCATCCCGGCATCTGGGGCTGGTGACAGCCATAGAGCATGGTGAAGCGGCGCTCAAAGCCATTCAAAGCATGGAAAAACTCATCGAACAAACTTGTGATGTTGATCGTATTAGCGCACTCGCCGACTGCTCCTACACCGGTCCGATGTGGGACCCGACCACTGTGGTGGATAAAGTTGGACAACCCACCATCGCCATGGCTGGCGGGCCAGCGTTCACCTTCGGTTATGCGGAACACCGTGAACTATTAGAGGCGGCAGGGGCCACAGTGGTAGTTTTCGACCCGCTTCAAGACGCCTTGCCTGCCTGTGATGGGCTTATCATTCCCGGTGGTTTTCCCGAAGAACACGTGGTGGAACTCGCCACCCGCCAGGACCTTCGGTCGGCAATAGCCCACATGGTGGCCGAAAATAAGCCCATTTATGGTGAATGCGCGGGGATGCTATGGTTGTTAGAAACGCTCAATGATCATCCAATGTTGGGGGTCATTGGCACAGGTGCCGACATGGGGCACAGGCTCACATTGGGATACCGCACCGCGGTGGCGATGACTGATTCCATCATGTATCAAACAGGGGAGCGGGTTATCGGTCACGAGTTTCACCACACACGCCTGCGGCAACCACAGGCACCAGGGTTTGAACCGGCATGGGGATGGCGGTCTTGGTCAGGGGATAAAGTGTTCGAAGGATTTGTGGGGGGTACCGTGCTCGCCTCATATTTGCACTGCCACCCGGCCGCAACACCAATGGCGGTGCAGCGGTTTGTTGCGGCCAGCGAGGCCAGCCGCAGATAACCTAAATAATCTCCGATTGGTAGCGTGATGACATGACAAAATCAGCGGAATATTCCACATGTGACACTCCCCATGGCAAATTTACGGTGGTGTGTGAGTCCGAAACAGTGCTGGCCGCCGGGTGGACCTCTGATGCGGCCGAATTATTGGTGCTTGTTCATCCAGACATCCGACCGGAAACAATAACCCAGAATGATGATCGGTGTGCCGCAGCCATATCCGCGGTGCAGGCATTCTATAAAGGAGACTTTTCGGCTGTCGGAAAGCTCGCTGTGCGGCAACAGTCGGGACCATTTCGAATGCGGGCGTGGGAAACGCTACGGAAAATCCCGGCAGGAGCAACACTCACCTACGGTGAATTCGCGGTACAAGCCGGAAACCCGCGGGCAATTCAGGCGCTGCCGGTGCCTGTGCCGCAAATGCGGCGGTCCTGTTCGTGCCCTGCCACCGGGTGGTGTCTGCCGGTGGAAAACTGGGAGGATTTCGTTACGGTGTGGACATTAAGCAAGAACTTTGAGCTGGAAACCCGATGAGTCTCTGACCTAAGCTTACTAATCATGACTTTTCAACCTCTCGTTTCATTAATCGGTGGTGGCCCTGGTGCCTGGGACCTTATTACTGTGCGCGGAATGCGCAGATTGCAGGACGCCGACGTGATTTTTGGCTGACCATCTCGGCCCTCACCAGTGAGCTGCACCAGTTATGCAGCGTTGATAGTAAAAACTTATCGACGTCTCAAAGTTGCCTTATGGGCATCAGGTTGCGCAAGAAAAATCAATAATCTCTTACTCACCCACGCCCAATCCGGTAAGAAAGTAGCCCGCCTCAAAGGCGGTGACCCTTATGTTTTTGGCCGCGGATTTGAAGAACTGCAATTTCTAGCCAGCCATGGTGTAGCCTGTGAGGTTATCCCAGGCGTGACCAGCGCAATTTCCGTCCCGGCACTTGCCGGGGTACCTATACCCACCGCAGTGTTGTCCATAGCTTCACCGTGATCTCAGGACATCTACCACCAGGACACAAAGACTCCCGTAACAATTGGGAGGCCCTTTGCCCACACCGGCGGCACGCTGGCGGTCATCATGGGGGTGAAGAACGCACCAAAAATTGCCGCAGCCATCATTGCTGCTGGTCGTGCACCAGAAACCCCAGCAATCGTGATTCAAGAAGGCGCCACCACCAACCAGCGTGGTTATCGTTGTACCTTAGGCACCCTTGCCGAGACCATGAAGACGCACAACATTCAACCCCCAGCTGTTTATGTCATTGGAGATGTGGCGGGCTTTCCACAATGAGCCCTCAGCTCAGAAGAACCAGCATCCAGCTGAATTTCCATCCCCGCGTTGCGAAGCACATCAGCAACATCGCGGGCGGACGTGATATCCCCATCGTGCTCCGCCAACATCCGGGCGGCCACCCCCTTATAGTGCTTATTGAAGTGACTCACTACCTAAGCTTCCCATCCGGTTGCCGCTTTTTCCACGCGCAATGTCGCCGCCCTTGACACCTTACCAAGCTGCTGGTACACGCCAGATCGCAGATCGACAATGAACTCGTCAACCGTGGCTAGTGCGGCAGAAATTTCCTGCCCCCAGCGACTCTTCATCGTGGGAGTCTCCCCATTTGGTCGCGGTAGCTTAGTATTTCCCGATAGCCGATACATGGGGATACGATCAGACGCCATAAAGCAGCCCGAACAGTGCATCCCCAACAGCAAGACGCCGCCACGCGGCAGGTGACAGGGAAGGGGCCGACAGGGCGTCGTAAAGCACACCAGTGAATCGAAGTAGTGCCGGTAGAGTAGGGCTGGACAACAACACCTTGTTGTATTCAACTAGCCTTTGTTGTTTCCTAGAGACCCCCAATACCCCCAACGCCTCAGACAAGTGCAAACGAATAAGGTCAGAGGCAATATTCTCCCGTGTGGGGTTCAGCATCGGAAACGACAAGGTGGCGAAGTCAAGGGGGGATCCGTCACCACCTGCGGCTTTGGTCTCAGACGGCGGCAAGATAATGAGCATGGAAATAAACCTACTAGCTGGGGTATTGCCGCAACAAACGTGGAAAAATTCTGTCAAACCATCCTACGAAATATCAAGTGGAATAACTATGGATGGTGGGGAAAAATCCCCACCAAAACTAGACGTTATTGATGAGAAGCGACTAGCCTTGGTTACGCACTTCAGTCAATCATTAATACGATAAAGATGTGGAGCCTATGGTGGCAAAAACGCTGAGCATGGTGAAACCAGATGATGAATCGACGGTACCTTCAGCAGGCCAGGTTGTAACCAACCAGCCTAAAAGTGGCGCCATTTTACGCCAGTAACACTAGAGTGAGCAGTTTTCAGCTCATCCCCAATAACCAGCGGGGGCAGGTGGTGCGTCGAATACTAACATTGGTCCACCCACCGACACGGAACTGTCTGAACTCGTGGACGCCGCCCAGCCGGCTCCCACCAAAAAAGCCAAATACCGGATTCGTAGAGTACCCGCCATTGATGGGTTACGTGGTCTAGCGGTGCTTGTTGTGGTGATCTATCACTTCTTCCGCAATGTTACTCCCGGTGGGTTCATGGGTGTGGACATGTTCTTTGTGCTCTCCGGCTTTCTTATTACCTCATTACTGCTACGAGAGCGAGCAGTTACCGGTACCGTTAACCTGCTCCCAATTCTGAAACGCCGGGTGCGACGCATTTTTCCCCGCCGCCTTCGCCGTGCTATTCATAGTTACCGCACTTGCCGGGCTTATCGGTGGTGATGTTGCGGTAGGGCTTGTCAACCAATTTATTGGTACTGTTTTTCTTCGCTAATAACTGGGTGCAAATAGCCGGAAGCGAAAGTTATTTCGCCGATTCCGGGGTGCAAAATATTTGCCCACTACTGGTCACTAGCAGTGGAAGAACAATTCTATGTCATCTTCCCACTATTATTTTTGGTCCTTGCTCGACTTCGGCCACGAATTGCTAAATTCGCTATTGGCGTGCTCATCATCGTGTCATTTGTCCTCATGCTGCGATTCTATGATCCCACCGCCGACCCCACCCGGGTTTACTACGGAACAGACACCCACTCCTTTGGTCTCCTCATCGGTGTGTTGGTTGCCTACCTCACCACCAGCACCAACCCCGAATCAGCGAGCGACTCCTGGCCGGTTACCGCCTTGCGTAACCACCCGCTCCTCACCCAAATCATCGCCGCAATCGCATTCATAGCGCTGCTGATTATGGTGTTTACCGTTGCCGACACAGTCCCCATCACCTACCGGGGCGGCCTGCTGCTTGCAAGCATCCTCACCGCCATCGTGCTTACCACCCTGCTGGTGGAAATCGGCCCAGTGCACACCATTATGTCGCACCCAGCACTCCGCTGGTTAGGGGAGCGGTCGTTCTCCCTCTACCTTTGGCACTGGCCCATTGTGATGCTGATCAAACAGCTATTCATGAACAACCGTATGGCAGTATCCCAATGGACTATCGGCGCTATCGCCTTCGCGCTCTCCATTCCCATCGCCCACTACAGCTATATGTGGATCGAAACCCCCATCCGCCGTCGTGGCTATCGGGCCGTACTGGGCAATATTTGGGGAGGCACCGCATGGTGGGGTCGCGGCATTGTCGCACTCGCAGTAGCAGGAATTATGATTTCCACCACAATTGCTGTTGCCACATCACCAACAAAAACTAGTCTAGAGCAGCAACTTACCGCTATCGCGGAAGAGCAAACGCCTAAACATCACGAAATTACCGCCATCCCAGCCGCGGAAAACACTGATGTTATGGCGCCCACTTTTGGGCCGCAGCTCACCCCACCCGGCGATAGGATCACCGCCATTGGTGACTCTGTCATGCTGGGCAGCCTTCCCGCGCTGGAACAACGATTCCCCGGGATCTATGTTGACGCCCAAGTATCCCGTGCTCTCATTAAAGGCATCGAAATTGTTCGAGAGCTCAAAGATGCGGGCAGGCTCGACCCATTTGTAATACTAGGATTCGGCACCAATGACCAGTTGGAACCCGAAAAACTCGAAGAAATGATGCAGCTTGTAGGGCCAGAACGCATGGTCATTATGATAATGCCCTATGGGGATCGGCAATGGATTCCGCAATCCCAGGCGGTCATTGCCGAAGCTCAAAACACCTACCCCAATCTTTTTGTGGCGGATTGGTGTCAACGAGCCAGGGCCGATAAAACTCTGCTTCACATGGATTTGATTCACCCCAGCCCGGAAGGCGTCCGCCAATATACGAACAGCATTGATGATGCATTCCACCAGTGGGCCAACCACCGTAAGCGCCCGGTTACCCAGTGCGGCGTATAGAATGTGTAATCTGAATCGGTGATCGTAGAGCAGCGAGCGTCGACAGGCGAAAAATTAGAAATAATGCGAATCCGTTATCTAGTATTGGCCATGCTATTTACGTTGGCCGCATGCACGTCAGGGGAAACACCAACAGCTGGCACCGCCACCCCTGGCACCGCGGTCATAGGGACCAGCACAATCACTAATTTTTTGCCCATAACCGCTCCTGGTGCCACCTCTGCTGGTGACCGGCTGCTCGCGGGCATCCTCTACCAACCCTTATTCAGCTACCAGCACAAAACACCAACAAAATACAGCCTCGACACCCTACGCTCCCTTGCTGAAGTCACCAATGTGAGCGAAGACGGGCTTACCTACACCATTGCCCTAAGGAACCGCAGCTGGTCTGACGGTATACCCATTACCACCTACGACATCGAATTATGGTGGCGGCTCATTCTCGCCAATAAAGAAAACTGGCGGGGATACCATCAGGGCCGAATCCCAGATACTATAACCTCGCTCACCATTACTGATCCCATGACGTTTACCGTCACCACCGATAAACCCTACGATCCCAACTGGTTCGTAGGTAACGAACTCGCCCACGTCATTCCACTACCACAACACATATGGGACCCGGACAATATCGCCAACACCCCAGCTGGTGCCGCCCGTCTCTATGCGGACCTTATAGCAGCTGCACCGGATGCTAAAAAAATAAATTCCTCACCGCGGTGTCCGGCCCGTACAAACTCGACAACTTGAAAAATGGTACAGTCACCCTCACCGCGGTAGACAAATATGACGGCCTTGACAAGCCCCGCATAGGCACCATAAAACTCCAACCAACACCCGACAATGACCTGGGCACTAGCCTCACAACCAAAAACTCGATGTTGCCATGCTGCCATCAGCCACCACAGCAGACCAGGGTGAAAAACTACAAGACAGTGGGTTTACGGTGGCGCCCCAATACGATTGGGGAATCAGCTACCTCAGCTTCAACTTCAACAACAAAAACATCCCTGCCATTGCTGGAACAAACCTATATACGGAAAAGTCTGCAACGGCTCATCAACCAAGATAACCTGATAAAAAACTCCTGGTCCGGTGAAGCACGCAAAGGATGCGATGTCCTGCCAACAGCACCCAACGCGTCGGATAACCCCTGCCCCCCAACCGTTGCTTATGATCTACAAGCAGCCAAACAAGAACTAGCACAACACGGTTGGCAGCAACACGGCGCCGACATGGTGTGCACCGAATCTGCCAAATGCGGCGAAGGAATAGCACCCAACACCAAACTCACATTCACCGTGGTCGCCACGAAAAACAGCCTGGCCATCCGGGAACTTGAACAACTACGCGACGAATTCGCCCAGGCCGGAATCACACTAACCATCAACCAAGTACCAGATGCCGTGGCTGTCATGTCAGACTGTGCACGAACCGCACGGCAATGCGAATGGGACCTGGGCCTGGCAACAACCCCACTATCCTGGGTGTTTCCCACATACCCATCAGGGCGAACACATATTAGCCACAAACAGCGCCGCCAACTTCGGGGGATTCTCCAACCCCAAGCCGACGAACTCATTGCCAAAACCTACCAATCAGCCACCCCCGATTCGTTAGCCACCTACAGCAACTTCATCAACGAACGACAACCAGTGCTGTGGCTACCACAACCACCAGCGCGATACATCGCCTACCCCAAAAACCTCAACGGTGTAGACAACGATGCCCTCCTCATCCCCCAAAACTGGTCCACACCCTAAACCCACATCCACCAGGGCCCTTGGCCCTCCCCATCATTATTTCTTTGCCTCAATACCTAAAGAATTCACATACGAATACACCTCATCTTCACTCGGCATTTTCGAAGAAAACTGAAGATACACCGTAAACTCATCCCGCGGATAGTAAAAATACACAAAACCCGTACTCCCCTTCGCTGAACTCATGCCAACCTCCGGCTGAGAACCACTGGCCTCCCGGATTATCTTCCGGGAGATCTTCGGCGCATCCGTGGCGCGAGTGGCCTTACCCGACTCCAACTCATTCCGGGCAGTCTCCGCATCCGCACCCGGCACCCACCGGATCTGCGCCCCAGACAATATTTGCTTCTCGTCATAGGCCACAGAACACTTATACACAGGCACCGTGATCTGCTTATTATATTCATCAGCCTTACCATTACATTTTTGCATTACCGCAAGTAACTTCTCCGGCAAAAACTGATTCGCAGTGCTATAACGCTCAAGCAACGGAATCTCCGCATTCTTCGCCGTGGTATTCACCTCCGTCACCGTGGACTTATGGCCAAACACCAAATAACCAACAACACCTGCCACCACAACCAAAAACCACGCCAACCACCACCAACACAGGCTTACCCACACGCAATCGTCGCCGAGGCGCCACCCCAGATTCCGACATACCATTGCTCTCCCCACCATCAGAACCCAACACTCCAGATCCTACGTTCAATGGGTTACTCATAATCTCCTCACTCAAGGGCACTTATACACACAACAAGGACAACTCCCATGGTTGCACACAAAAGAATAATGCGCAGCAAATAACAGACATAAGAAGCGCCCCCTCGTCGAGGGGCGTGCTGCTAGTATTACCAACCATGATTACCAGACTTTCTTCACTATTCCTGCGCACACTACGGGAAGATCCGGCCGACGCCGAAGTGCCCAGCCATAAACTTCTCGTGCGGGCCGGCTACATTCGCCGCGCCGCACCAGGGGTATACACCTGGCTGCCCCTAGGCCTCCGTACCCTACGCAAAATTGAGAAAGTCGTACGGGAAGAAATGGACCACATCGGTGCCCAAGAACTCTCTTCCCAGCCCTCTTATCCCGTGAACCCTACGAACAAACCCGCCGATGGACCGAATACGGGGACAACCTTTTCCGGCTCAAAGACCGAAAAGGCAACGACATGCTCTTAGGGCCCACCCATGAGGAAATGTTCGCCCGCCAAGTCAAGGACATGTTCACCTCCTACAAAGGATTTCCCCGTCACCCTCTACCAAATCCAAACCAAATACCGTGACGAAGAACGCCCCAGGGCCGGTATCCTCCGCGGTCGAGAATTTGTCATGAAAGACTCCTATTCCTTCGACATGACCGATGCCGGATTGGAACAATCCTACCTAGCGCATCGCGCCGCCTACCAGGCAATATTTGACCGGCTCAACCTAGAATACGCCATCTGCAAAAGCCACTTCCGGTGCAATGGGGGGTTCCGCATCAGAAGAATTCCTCGCCATTTCCCCCAACGGCGAAGACACATTCGTGCGTGCAACCGAAGGCGACTATGCCGCAAACGTCGAAGCCGTCACCACCCAACCCGGCACAACCCGAGACTTCACCAACCTTCCTGAAGCAGTCGTACACGAAACCCCCGAGTCCACGACCATCGCAGCTTTGGTTGATTGGGCAAACGGTGCCGGTATCACCATCGACGGGCGGAACGTTACCGCCGCAGACACCCTCAAATGCCTCGTCGTGAAAATCCGCAAACCAGGTGAAGACTGGCAAATCGCCGCAGTCCTCCTGCCCGGCGATCGGGAAGCCGACGAAAAACGACTAGCAGCATCCTTCGAACCTGCTGAGGTCATGCTCGCCGATGAAGAAGATTTCAAAAACAATCCCTTCCTCGTCAAAGGCTATGTTGGCCCCATCGCACTACGTAATAACGAAGTGCCAATCTACGCCGACCCCCGAGTGGTATCCGGTACCTCATGGATCACCGGCGCCGATGCCGACCAACGACACGTCGTCGGTCTGGTATGCGGCCGAGACTTCACCATCGACGAATACGTGGAAGTCGCCGAAATCCGAGAAGGCGACCCCGCACCCGACGGCCAAGGCGTACTCACCCTCGAACGCGGCATCGAAATTGGGCACATTTTTCCAACTAGGGCGAAAATACACCGAAGTTTTTCGACGTCCAAATCCTCGACGAACACGGCAAACGAGCTATCCCCTACCATGGGCTCCTATGGCATTGGTATCTCCCGGCTCGTGGGAGTCATCGCCGAACAACACCACGACGACAACGGACTGAACTGGCCCATCGAAGTTGCCCCATACCAGGTGCATGTGGTGGTGGCCAATAAAGACAAAGCAGCACTCGCCGCCAGCGACGACATTGTGGCGCAACTCGATGCCACAGGCGTAGAAGTACTCTTCGACGACCGGCCCAAAAGTAAGCCCAGGCGTGAAATTCAAAGACTCGGAACTTTTAGGAATGCCCTACATCGTGGTACTCGGCCGCAGCTTCAGCAACGGCATCGTGGAACTACGAATCCGAGGCGGCGAAACCCTGGAAGTACCGGCAGCAGACATCGTCGACACGGTGACGAAACTCATCCACAAATAACCCGATAACCAGGCGTCCACAGGTGCTTTCCGGGCTACTTAGCCCGAAGATACCCTGCGATGCTCAGCGACAACAGCCGCCATGCCGGAGTCGTGGCGGCTTCCGCATCATGAACATGCAACGCATCCAACTCCTTCGTCAACTCCGTGAGGAAACTCTGGGCAGTCGCCGAATCGGTTGGCAGCGGCTGATTAAACGTATACGCAGGTAACCGTGCCGGGGCTTGATCCCCAACGCCTCCCGCAGTTTTCTCCGCAACAGCCTCATGGCGATCATCAACCCCATCGGCCGCATTATCCACCTGCTCATCCCCAAACGCCTCAATAATCCCCACCGCATAGTCGAACGCGTATTCGGCCTCCAAAGCAGCCTTGGCGGCAGTGATAGCAGCGGCGCGGGCATCCCCCTCACTCCGCGCCGGGTCGAGCGTCACATTGGGCAGGTCCGGGGTGGCTTGTTCGCTCGCCACATATGAAAGGTAAAGGTTCACCACAACAGGTAGAGACTCCTGGGGGACATCCGCCAACACCTGCAACACACCACTGCTGCCAGCATCGGGAAGGTCTATATTTGCCGTCGCTGCCGCGGGATCACAAGATTTCGGTATCTCGGAGTTTTTGTGGTGCCCGCACAATCTAACGATCTCGGCCGTCAAGGCTGGTTTTTTTCCGACTCAGGTGCTACCGCCAGTAGTTTACTCAACGCCTCATTAGGGGAGGGTTCGCGCAGGCTGCGAGGGTAAATGCTGCCATTACGGCCGCCATGAGGATGGTGAGTAAACGCTTCATGAGGTGTCATTGTACCAGCATGGCAGCCATGGCTTTCCCTACATCGGAGATACTTTTCCCCCTGGTGCAACCAGTGGCAGACCAATACGGCATGGATATCGAATATATTAAAATTTCCCGCGCCGGCAAGAAAAGCGTGGTCGCCATTGCCGTTGATGCAGATAACCGGCCCTGATTCCGACGTTTTGGAAGCAATCACACAGGAAATATCCGAGCTTTTTGATGAACAAGAAACCGCTGGCGTGCTGAATTTCGGTCCAGGATATACGTTGGAGGTAAGCACCCCGGGGGTAAGCACACCATTGACGAAACCACGACATTGGCGCCGTAACCGTGGTCGGCTTGTCACGCTTGTCGACGACGGCAAGAAACGCCAGGTCCGAATCGGGGCGCTGAACGACGACGAAACGTCCGTCATCACCATTGAGCGTGTTGGTAAAAAATTTGTGGTTGCCCCGATTCAATTAGCGGATTATCCTTCGGTGGTGGTAGAAGTTGAGTTCGCCACTCCAACAGATAACGAGTTGGAGTTAGTTGCTAGCAATTACGACGATGCCGTGATATTCCAACACGGTGAGAGGATTTAAGTAAACAAGTGAATATTGATGTTCAAGCGTTGAAGGCCATCGAAACCGAGAAAGGTATTTCGGTTCAGGTGCTCCTGGAAACAATTGCCAGTGCCTTGATGCATGCCTATCGTGAATACAAGGATGCCCCTCCTGCGCCCAATACTCAAGCCCGCGTGGACATCGATATCGCCACCGGTGCGGTAGCCGTCATCATCAGCGAGCTTGATGATGAGGGTAATGTGGTGCAGGAGCACGATGATACCCCCGCTAATTTTGAACGCATCGGCACTGTGGCTGTTCGGGACGCCATTGTAAAGCGCCTACGGGAAGCCGAAACCCGCCAAGCCTATGATGCGTATTCCGAATATGAGGGTCGGGTGGTTTCCGGTGTGGTGCAGGCCGATATTCACGCTAACGAGCGTGGCATTGTGGTAGTGCATTTAGGCACCGAAGCCGATGGTCAAGACGGCATTCTTCTGCCAGCCGAACAGATCCCTGGTGAACAACTCAAACATGGTGATCGGGTGAAATCATTCGTGGTAGGAGTAAACCATAATTCCCATTCGCTGAGCATTAACCTATCCCGCACCCATCCGGAATTAGTGCGACGCCTTTTCGAATTGGAGATTCCAGAGGTGGCGGACGGTTCCGTGGAAATTGTGTCCATCGCTCGGGAGGCGGGGCATCGTTCTAAGGTGGCAGTTCGGGCCAGGGTGAAAGGACTGAATGCCAAGGGGGCATGCATTGGGCCACGGGGTCAGCGGGTTACCAATATCATGAAAGAGCTCAACGGGGAAAAGATCGACATCATCGACTATTCCGACAACCCGGCGGAATATGTGGGTAACGCTTTAGCACCGTCGAAAGTGGTTGACGTGGAAATTATTGACGCGACTGCCCAAACCGCACGGGTTACGGTACCCCACTACCAGTTGTCGCTTGCTATTGGTAAAGAGGGCAAAATGCCCGGCTTGCAGCCCGATTGACTGGTTGGAAGATCGACATCCGTTCAGATGCGGCATGACACCCTAAAAATTCTTTTAGCGGGGAAGTAATCGGCTTTGGTTGAATTAACTTTTTAAGTGTTCATCGACTAAAGCTTGGCAAAAGGCTCTAAAGAAATTAGGGTTGTGGTGGAATCATTGGTGTGAGGAGTTGGATGACGATTAAGACGTTACGTGAGTCGTCGACAGGCGACAACGGGAAACGTGTCATCCGCATACGCACCTGTATTGCGAGTCGTCAACGACAACCAGATACCCAACTGTTACGGCTGGTGGCGCAACATGTAATACCACCAGTTATTGTGCCCGACCCACAGCGCAGTATGCCAGGTCGGGGTTGTTGGATCACCCCAACATTAGCCGCTTTAGAGTTGGCCGAAAAACGCAACGCCATAGGCCGCGCGTTACGGGTGTCTGCGCCAGTAGACACTGGTCCGGTACGAAAGTATCTCGCAAAACTTGGCGACGAGCCTTAACACATGACCGGATCAAGAAATTTAAGAAAGAAGACCGAACACTGATGAGCACACGATGAAGCATCAGCGATGAACGTCCACAAACTACGGGCGAAAAGCCACAGATAAGTCCGGCCCCAATCCGGGCATGTGCCTTTTCGCTGAAAAGAACAAGGAGAAAAGTGCCCGGAAAGCTACGTGTACACGAGCTAGCCAAGCAGCTTGGCGTAACCAGCAAAGAGCTGCTTGCCACCCTGAAAGAAAAGGGTGAATTTGTTAAAACCGCATCTTCTACCATCGAACCTCCCGTGGTGAAGAAGATGAAAGAACATTATGCCAGCCTCGGCATAACCACGAATCATGAGGCGCCGGCGGCAAAATCTACGCAATCAACCCCAGCGGCTAAGCCTGGTGCGCCGAAGCCAGGTGCGGGCGGTGCCAAGAGTGCTGTCAAACCTGGACCTGCCGCGAAACCCGGTGCTCCGAAACCAGGTGCTACCGCGAAACCCGGCGCCGTGAAGCCTGGTGCGCCGAAGCCAGGTGCGGGCGGTGCCAAGAGTGCTGTCAAACCTGGACCTGCCGCGAAACCCGGTGCTCCGAAACCAGGTGCTACCGCGAAACCCGGTATGCCGAAACCGGGCGCCGTCAAGCCTGGTGCTCCGAAACCAGGTGCTACCGCGAAACCTGGTGCTGTGAAGCCTGGTGCCCCGAAACCGGGTGCTGGGACCGCCGCGAAACCCGGCATGCCGAAACCGGGCGGTACTGCCACGCCGGCTAAGGCCGCGACTCCGACCTTCACGGAGCCAACGAAATCCGGTACTCCGAAGCCAGCTCCCAAGCCTGGCATGCCGACGCCAGGAACCATGCCCCCGGCCGCAAGCCAAACCTGGTCCAAAACCAGGTGCTCGTGCTCCGCGGGTTGCCAATAATCCCTTCTCCACTGGTGGGGACCGGCAAGCCCCCCGCCCCGGTGGGCGTAATGCCAGCGGCAACCGTCGCCCCGGCCAGGGTGGTGGCGCTAACGACCGTGCTAATCAACGCTCCAATAATCGAGGCGGGCGCGGCGCTAACCAATCAGATCAGCGCACTCCTCGTCCTGGTGGGCAGGGCACTGGTCAAGGACGTCGGCCTTCGCCGGCCATGATGCCCAGCCAGCCCAGCCCTGGGCAGATGCCGTCTCGTTCGGCTTCGGGTGGTGCCGGCGGGCCCCGCGGTCGCTCCGATAATCAGGGCTCTAACTTTGGTGGTCGCCCTGGTGGCGGCACCGGTGGGCGTGGTGGCCGGCGTGGCGGTACCGCGGGTGCGTTTGGTCGCCCTGGTGGTGCCCCACGGAAAGGCCGGAAGTCCAAGCGGCAGAAGCGCAACGAATACGAGGCAATGCAGGCTCCCAACGTTATTGGTGGCGTGCGGTTACCCGACGGTAAAGGCGCAACAGTCCGATTGGCGCGGGTGCTTCTCTGTCTGATTTTTGCGGAAAAAAATCAATGCCGAGGCTGCTGCACTGGTGCAGGCTCTGTTTAACCTGGGTGAAATGGTGACCGCAACGGCCTCCGTGTCGGAAGAAACCCTCATGTTGCTCGGTGAGGAAATGAACTACGTGGTTGAGGTCGTTTCCCCTGAGGATGAGGACCGGGAACTGCTGGAATCCTTCGACCTGCAATTCGGTGAAGACACCGGTACAGAAGAAGACCTGGCGTCCCGCCCGCCGGTGGTGACCGTTATGGGTCACGTCGACCACGGTAAAACTCGCCTTTTGGACACCATCCGTAAAACCAATGTTGGTTCCGGCGAGGCTGGTGGCATCACTCAGGGTATTGGCGCATATCAGGTGAAGGTGAACGTTGACGACGCAGAACGTCAAATTACTTTCTTGGATACCCCGGGTCACGAGGCATTTACCGCCATGCGTGCTCGTGGCGCAAAATCCACCGACATTGCGGTGTTGGTGGTTGCCGCCGACGATGGTGTGATGCCGCAAACTGTGGAAGCCATCAACCATGCCAAGGCCGCCGACGTGCCGATCGTGGTTGCGGTCAATAAGATTGATAAGCCCGGCGCGTCCCCGGAGAAGATCCGTGGCCAATTGACCGAGTATGGTTTGGTGCCGGAAGAATATGGTGGTGACACCATGTTTGTCGATATTTCTGCTAAGCAGAACATCAATGTGGATGGGTTGTTGGAGGCCGTCTTGCTGACCGCCGATGCTTCTTTGGATCTGCGGGCTAACCCGGACATGGATGCTCAGGGTGTGGCTATCGAAGCCCACCTGGATCGTGGTCGTGGTCCCGTGGCGACCGTCATTGTGCAGCGTGGCACGTTGCGGGTTGGTGATTCCATTGTTGCTGGTGACACCTATGGTCGGGTGCGGCGCATGGTGGATGAATACAGCAATGATGTGGAAGAAGCAGGTCCGTCCCGACCCGTTCAGGTGCAGGGTCTGAATGGGGTTCCTGGCGCCGGCGACAATTTGCTGGTGGTAGAGGATGACCGGGTTGCCCGGCAGATTGCCAACCAGCGGAATGCCCGTAAGCGTAATGCTTTTGGCGGCGCGGACCCGGAAGCGCGTGTCCCTGGAGGACCTGGATGCGGTGCTGAAGGAACAATCCACCTTGAACCTGATTCTCAAGGGCGACAATGCTGGTTCTGTGGAAGCCTTGGAAGAGGCGTTGCTGAAGATTGATGTGGATGATGAGGTACAGCTGAACATCATTGACCGTGGTGTGGGTGCTGTGACTCAGACGAACGTCACGTTGGCTGCTGCTTCCGACGCTGTCATTATTGCCTTCAACGTGCGTGCCGAGGGCAAAGCCACCGAGGAAGCCAACTCGGAGGGCGTGGATGTGCGCTACTACACCGTTATTTACCGCGCTATCGAAGAGGTGGAGGCTGCCCTGCGTGGCATGTTGAAGCCGGTTTATGAGGAGCGTGAGGTTGGTAAGGCAGAGATCCGGGCCATCTTTAAGGCTTCTGCGGTGGGCTTGATTGCCGGCTGTAGGTTGAGGAAGGCAAGGCGCGTCGCGGCGCATCCGTGCGGTTGGTTCGGGATGGCAATGTGATTGCCGCCGATGCCACGATCACCTCGTTGCGGCGAGAAAAGGATGATGTGACTGAGGTTTCCGCCGGTTACGAATGCGGTATGGTGTTGTCATACCCAGATATTCAGGTGGGCGATATCATCGAGGTCTTTGAACAGGTTGAGGTGCCCCGTACCTAAAACACGGTAAGTGTAATAATGTCCAGCCGCGGGCCGTGGGATGCTTGGGTTTGTTCCAGGTTACGGCCTGCGGCTGGAAAATGACTATCACGGCTCTACTTTTGGCATACGCTAGAGAAGGTGGGGGCGTGGGTTTTTATACTATTGGCGAGTGAAAACTCGTCGAAAAGTAAAAATTTGAAGGTAATAAGGAGAATAATCGTGGCTGATTCAGCACGTGCGCACCGATTAGCGAAACGGATTTTGCATATCGTTGCGTCCGCTATCGAGCGGGAAATTAAAGACCCTGGTTTGGCGTATATCACTATCACGGATACTCGGGTTACTGGTGATCTCCATGACGCAACCGTGTTTTATACGGTGCGGGGGTAAGAATATTGCGGATGAACCCGATACTGAGGCTGCCGCTCAGGCACTGACTCGGGCGAAGGGACAGTTACGCAAAATTGTTGGTGACCAGTTAAGCGTTCGGTTTACCCCAACGCTTACTTTCGAATTGGATACAATGCCGGAATCGTCTGCACGGATGGAGGAATTATTGGCGCGTGCCCGGAAGCGGGATGCCGAGCTGGCAAAACTGCGGGAAACCGCTACTCCGGCTGGGGACGCGAACCCGTATAAAACCGACCCAGAAGAGTAATACAGTTTCATACATTTAACACCAATGAGGGGAGTTCGTTATGCAAGATCAATCCGCGGTGGCCGCATCGGTGACAGGCGAACCGCAGTGGGATGATGCCACTGCCTGGGTGCATGAGAATCATCGGTTTGCGGTTATCGGGCATATCACCCCCGATGCGGACGATGTGGGTTCCATGTGCGCTATGATTGCCGGCCTGCACCAACTGGGGAAAGAAGCGGTGGGGCTTATTGGGCAGAGTCTGCCTCTCGACGATTCGCTGCTCACCATTCCCGGGGCCGAGGACATTCTTGTGACGGATGAACTACCACCTTGTGACGCTATCATTGTGGTGGATTGTGGTTCTTCTGCCCGCATGGGCGCGTTGGAGGAGGCTGTGATGCGGCGGGAATCGGATGTGATTTTAATCGATCATCATGCCTCTAACCTGGGATGTCAGGGTATTAATCTCATTGATTACACCGCGGAATCATCCACGACCATCATTAGACAATGGTTTGAGCATTTAGGCGTAGAGATCACCCAGAATATTGCCCATTGCCTCTATGTTGGGTTGTTGACGGATACTGGCGGGTTTCGGTGGGGGCGGCCGGTCATGCATGCGTTGGCTCAGGAACTTGTGAATACTGGTTTGGATATCCGCACCATTGGTAATCAAATGTTTGATGGGTTGAGTTTTTCTGATCTCACAATGATTGGGAAGGTGTTGTCGTCGCTGGAGATACACCGGTCGGATTGTCGTGAGATTGCTTTTGCGTTCGCTACCCATGATGTGATTGCCGGCCATAGTTTGCATGCGGTGGAGTCCATTGCCGACTATGTGCGGGGGATGAAAAACATTGATATATCGGTGGTGATTAAGGAATACCAGCCGGGTTTTGCGGGGGTGAGTTTACGGTCGGACACGATTGATGTGTCGAACTGGCTCATTATCTTGGCGGCGGGGGACATTTGCGGGCTGCGGGTTTTACCTGCTCCGGCACGATTGCGGAGATTACTGCCAATATAATTTCTGCCGCCAATAAGTCCTGTCCGGTATTACATCAGAATCAAGAAGCCCCTATTCGATAATGGTGGATTCGGAATCTGATGCTGGTGCGGTGGATCCTGGCGAGGTGCCGCTTAGTGCGGCGGGTGCCGGTGCTGCCGGTGACGTGGGTGCCGGTGCGGGAGATCAGGGAAATGTGAATCAGAAAAATTCGGATCAGCCGGTTCAAAAAGTGTTGGTCCAGGAGGTGTCGGCGGCCCGTATTTTGGGGTTGGCGCTACCCGCCCTGGGGGTGCTCATTATCACTCCCTTGTTTCTGTTGCTTGATACCGCTGTGGTGGGCCGCTATGGCGGTAAGGTGCTTTTAGCGGCTCTCGCTACTGGTACCACCCTGTATGCGCAGGTGACAACGCAGCTCACGTTTTTGAGCTATGGCACCACCATCCGGTCTTCGCATCAGTATGGTGCCGGGGATACTCGTGGGGCGATCAGTGAGGGGGTGCAGGCCACGTGGATGGCTGTGGTGGTGGGTGCTGTTCTCACCCTCATCATGTGGGTTGGTGCCCCACAGTTCACCCTGTGGTTGTCGCAGGATCCTATGGTGGCGCAGCTTGCAACCCAATGGTTGCGCATCACTAGTTTTGCTATTCCGTTGGTGCTCATTGACATGGCTGGAAATGGGTGGCTTCGGGGTATCCAAAATACCAGGCTACCCCTGGTTTTTCACGTTGTCTGGGTTGGTTCCTGGCGCGATTCTTATCCCAGTGTTGGTGCTCCGGTTGGGGATTGTGGGGTCGGCGTGGGCAACTTTGGTGGGTACCGCGATCACAGCCACCCTGTTTTTTAGGGGCGCTTGTGCGGGCCCGCACCGTCCATGGCGGGGATTGGCGGCCTAACCCAATCATGATGAAACAGCAGATCGTGTTGGGGCGCGACCTGATTTTGCGTTCTTTGGCTTTCCAGGTTGCGTTTATGTCTGCCGCTGCCGTGGCGGGTCGGATTGGGCCGCAGGCGTTGGCAGCGCACCAAATTCTGCTGCAATTGTGGAATTTTTCTGACTTTGGTGCTGGATTCTTTGGCGATTGCGGCGCAAACTCTCATCGGTGCGGCGGTTGGGGCCGGCTCTGTCATGGCGGCGAAACAGGTGGGGCAGCGGATTTTGGCCCTACTCCATGGGGTTTGCGCTGGTGCTGGCCGCTGTGTTTGGTGCCGGGTTCGCGGTCATTCCCCGGATTTTTTCACCACTGATGCAGCTACGTTAGCTGCGCTGTCTGGGCCTTGGTGGCAGTTGGTGGCCATGATTCTCATAGGTGGGGTGGTGTTTGCCCTGGATGGGGTGTTGTTGGGGGCTGCCGATGCCAGCTATCTGCGGAATATTACGATTTGTGCGGTGATTGGAGGTTTCCTGCCTGGAGTTGCGGTGGCATGGTGGTGGCACACCGGATTAGTGGGGGTGTGGTGGGGGCTTTTAGGCTTCATTATGATTCGGCTAGTGGCGGTCGTGTACCGGTTTTTATTCCATGAAATGGGTGGCGAATGGTATTCACACCGGTGAAGGCAGTGATGGGTGATGCTGCCGACAGGGCGATAGGGTGATTAGGATGATGCGCAGAATCGCCGGAGGCGGCCAAGTGGGTGATGGGGCAGTTTCGGGTTAAGATTATGTGGTTGTCTGCCGCATCACACCTTAGGGTTGTTGTGCCCAGTAGTCACCATGTGGTTATTGTTGCAGGTGGTGGGCGATATGGCATGTTGGTAACGCACGGTTGTAGCGTGACGGAAGTGATGAAGGCTCATCCAAGGAGGACACCATGACGCACACTTTATGGGCGGTGTCCGATTTGCATGCCGCGGTGCGTGATAATTCCCAGCACATCATGAGTATTCATCCCGCTGATCCGTCTGATTGGCTTATTGTTGCCGGCGATGTGGCGGAACGTAATAATGTCATTATTGATGTTTTGGCCATGTTGCGTAGCCGGTTCGCCAAGGTGATTTGGGTTCCGGGAAACCATGAGTTATTTTCTCGCACATCGGATCGGTTTCGGGGTCGGGATAAATATAACGAACTTGTGGATTTATGCCGCAGGATTGATGTGTTGACCCCGGAGGATCCTTACCCCATGTTTCATGGGGTGACTATTGTACCGTTGTTTACGCTGTATGATTATTCGTTCCGCCAGCCGGGTTTGGGGGTGGAAGAGGCGGTGCAGTCGGCCCGGGATAAGGGCATTATGCTCACCGACGAGTTCGCTATTGCCCCGTTCGTGGATGTGCGTGGCTGGTGTTGGGATCGGCTGGCGTATTCCATTAAACGGTTGTCTCGTACCACTGGGCCAACGATTTTTGGTGAATCATTGGCCGTTAGTGGTGGAGCCGGTGAATCAGGTTCGGTTTACGGAGATTGGGTTGTGGTGCGGTACTCGGCACACCCGTTCGTGGGCGCGGCGTTATGATGCCCAGGTTGTGATTTATGGTCATTTGCACATGCCGGGGGAGATGGTTGTGGAAGGGGTTCGGCATGTGGAAGTGTCGTTGGGGTATCCGCGGGAGTGGCGGATGCCTGGCCATTTGGGTTTGTGGCCGTATCCGGTTATGGAGGTGGATGGGGAAAATGGTTGATCCATCGTTGTTTCCCGAGTCGGCAAAAATTTTTGCACGATGAATGTGGCGAATCATTCGACTGATCTGACTCGGTTTAATATGTTGCACCCGTTGGAGCGCGCATTGGTGGCGCATGCGGTTGATATTCGCAAAGCAGAGTTTGGTGATGCCCGGTGGTGTGCGCACCAGGCGTTGGCGGATCTAGGTAGGGATTCATCGCAGCCGATTTTGCGTGGTGAGCGGGGTATGCCATTGTGGCCGTCGGCGGTGTCGGGGTCGTTGACGCACACGAATGGGTTTCGGGCGGCGGTCGTGGCGCCCCGGTTGTTGGTGCGGTCGATGGGGTTGGACGTGGAGGTGGCGGAACCATTACCGGAGGGGTGATTCATTCTGTTGCCTTGCCGACCGAAATCGCCCAGTTGGAGCGATTGCAAAGTCGGGGGGTGGATTGTGCCACAAAACTGTTGTTTTGTGTGAAGGAGGCAACCTATAAGGCGTGGTTTCCGCTTACACATAGGTGGTTAGGGTTTGAGCAGGCTGAGATTGATGTACGGGATGATGGTACATGCACGTCGTATTTGCTGGTGCGCCCCACCCCGGTGCCGTTGATTGAGGGGCGGTGGCAGATTACCAATGGGTATATTGTGGTGGCCACCTATGTGACATAAGGTTACGTGAGGGTTGCGGGTCGGGCCACGAACACGGTGGCCAGGCGATTTCCGGTTTCTTTGACGAGGGCGATACTGCGTCCGTCGGGGGATACGGCGGCGTGGGTGCCGTCAAGACCACGTGCGGGCAACCACTGTCCCAGGCTGAGTGCGGTGGCTTCGGCTTCGGTGATGGCAAGGGTGGGGTAGCAGCGGGTGAGTGTTTGGTCGAGGCTGAGTGATAGGTGGGGGTCGGTTTCTAACTGCGTGAGGGTGCGGGTGTCGGCGAGTGAAGTTTCCGACTGCGGTGCGGCGGAGGGCGGTGATGTGCCCACCAACGTGGAGGACTTCGCCCAAGTCCCGGGCAATAGATCGAATATATGTCCCCGAAGAGCAGTCAACAGTGATATTCATGTCGATGAACTCATCGTGGTGGTCGAAACCGGTGGGGGTGAGTTGGCTGATGGTGACTTCCCGGGCAGGGATGGTAATGGATTCGCCGGCGCGCACCCGTTCGTGGGCGCGTTTGCCGTCGATTTTTGATGGCGCTGACCGCGGCGGGTCGTTGCATAATGCGTCCAATAAATTGGGAAAGTGCGGCGGCGATATCGTCGTCGGTGAGGTGAGTTGTGTCGGCACGGCTTATTTCGGCGCCTTCGGCGTCATCGGTGGTGGTGGCCATGCCGAGCCGGATGGTGGCTTGGTACGATTTTGTGGCGGCAACAAGGTGCGTGAGGAATTTTGTGCCCCGGTTTATGCCAACAATGAGCACCCCGGTGGCGAGCGGATCAAGGGTTCCGGCATGCCCGACGCGTCGGGTGTGGAAGATGCGACGCAGCCGCCCAATGACATCGTGTGAGGTCATTCCCTGCTGGCTTGTCGACGACCACAAGGCCGGAGGTGGCTAATGGATCTGGGGAGGCTTGTGTCATGACAGTTTTAGTCTATGTGGTTTGCCGTTCATCACGTAGTCTTAATCCCGTGGATATTTGGCATGGGATTACTGAAGTACCGAAGGATTTGACCGGTTCCGTTGTGACCATTGGGGTTTTCGATGGCATGCACCGGGGGCATAGTCGATTGTTGGCGGCCGCAACAACCAGGGCGCATGAATTGGGTCTACCCAGCATATTGCTTACTTTTTGACCCGCATCCATTAGCTGTGTTGCGCCCGGATCGGATGCCACCGTTGTTGGGGACGGTGACGCAGCGAGCGTCGTTAGCTGCTGCCCAGGGGATCGACCATATTTTGGCGATGAGTTTTAATGTTGCGGTGGCGCAGCTAAGCCCGGAAGAATTTTTCCTCCAGATTGTTCGGGATACGCTCAAAGCCCGAGCCGTGGTGGTGGGCTCGAATTTTACGTTCGGCAAAAAGCCGCAGGTACCACGGAAGTATTGAGGAACTCGGCCACAAGTATGGTATTGAGGTGCATGTCATTGATTTGTTAGTGGAGGATGATGCGGTGATTTGCTCCACGCTGATTCGGCGTTTGCTGGGTGAAGGTAAGGTGCGGGAGGCAAATGCCGCGTTGGGGCGGGAATTTTTCCGTTGCCGGTGAAGTGGTGCGAGGTGCCGGCCGTGGAGGGCAGGGAATTGGGGTTCCCAACAGCCAATTTATATTTCTCCGATTTGGTAGCGTTGCCCCAGGACGCTGTGTACGCTGGGTGGTTAATGGTGATATCGCAGGCACCTATCGACGGTGACATGAAGCAGGGAGTACGGTACCCAGCCGCAATCTCGGTTGGGCACAATCCTACATTTGGCGATAAACGCCGCAGCGTAGAAAGTTATGTGATTGGTAAAAACGCCGATCTTTATGGGCACACGGTCGTGGTGGAGTTCGTGGACTGGGTGCGAAGCATGGAAAAGTTCACCGGTGTTCCCGAACTATTGGCTGCTATTCACCAGGATGTTGCTGACACACTACGAATCCTAGAGGCGGAGAAGTAAAAATGACAAAGATTATTTTAGATTTAGACATGGGTATTGATGATGCCCTGGCCCTGGCTTATGCGCTGGGATCCCCCGAATTGGAGCTCATTGGGATCACCGCCACTTACGGGAATGTGCTCGTGCAAGACGGGGTGCGTAACGATCTTGCCTTGTTGGAGCTCTTCGGCAGGCCGGACATTCCGGTGTTTGTGGGGGAATCGCATGCCCTGGCTAAGGATGGTTTCGAAGTGCTGCCCATCTCGGAATTCATTCACGGATCCAACGGTATCGGGGATGTGACTGTGCCGGACGCTGCTGCTTGCTGTCAGAAACAATCGGCGGTGGACTTCCTTATCGATAGTGTTGCTAAGTACGGTGATGACCTGGTGATCGTCCCCACCGGCGCCATGACGAACATTGCTACCGCCATGCGTAAGTCGCCGGAATTCGCGGAGCGGGCCCATATCGTGTTCATGGGTGGGGCACTCGCAGTGCCAGGCAATGTGAACGCGTGCGTGGAGGCGAACATCAGCCAGGATCCAGAGGCTGCGGACATCATGGTGCGGCATGGCAAGGATGTGACCATGATTGGTTTGGACGTCACTCTGCAAACCCTTTTGACCTATGAGGAAACCCGCAAGTGGCGGGAATATGGGACGCCGGCAGGTCAGCTTTTAGCCGATGCTACCGACTATTACATCAAGGCCTACGAGACCACAGCTCCTGAACTGGGTGGTTGTGGTCTGCACGACCCGCTTGCGGTAGGTGTTGCCATCGATCCAACATTAGTGACACTCCTGCCCATCAATCTGAAGGTGGATCTAGAAGGCCCGACCAGAGGCCGCACCATTGGGGACGAAAAACCGGATGGGCGAGTCTGCAACTACTCGGGTGGCGGTCGCAGTGGATGCGCCCTGATTCCTGACCGAGTTTATGACCCGGGTAGGGAAAGTCGCCGCAGGTTTGTAATATGTGCTACGATGCTTGAGGTTTCCCGTACTGGGGTTCACAACAGTTGGGAAACAGCAGCTTATGTGGCTGTTAGTAGTATGTAGTGTGGACTGAAATAGTATCAAGGAGTAGTTCCTATGGCGTTGACCGCCGAGCAGAAGAAAACAATCCTAGCCGAGTATGGTCTCCACGAGACCGACACCGGTTCCCCCGAAGCACAGGTGGCATTGTTGACCTCCCGGATCAACGCCCTGACCGAACACCTGAAGTTCCACAAGCATGACCACCACTCCCGTCGCGGCCTGCTGTTGCTGGTGGGTCGCCGCCGTGGGTTGCTGAAGTACCTGGCCGCCAATAATGTGGACCGGTACCGTGACCTGATTTCCCGCCTGGGGTTGCGTCGCTAAGCATTAACCGTGCCTTGCGCCCTTTACCGCTCACAAGTGGTGAAGGGCGTTTTTGTTATTTCTTGAACCCGCAGGCAAAAGCATAAAAAGCAAATTCCGTAGCGGTTGTGGCTATGTTATGATTTTTCATCGTTGTGTTTTTCCAAAGAATCGAAATCAATCTTGACAGACGGCACCGATGACCGTCGCAGCCACGACAATACAGAGGAGACGTGCGCTATGAGCAATAAAAACACCAGGAAAGCAATTTCTTATAACGAGGATACCGAATTTGGTATTACCGAAGCCACCGTCACCGTCGACAATGGTGACTTTGGTTCCCGCACTATCCGGTTTGAAACGGGACAATTAGCCCGCCAAGCAGGCGGTTCCGTCACCACTTACCTAGACGAAGACACCATGTTGCTGTCCACCGTCACGGCTTCGAAACAACCCCGGGAAGGCTTCGATTTTTTCCCATTGACCGTAGATGTGGAAGAACGCATGTACGCCGCAGGGCGGATTCCTGGATCATTCTTCCGGCGGGAAGGACGACCGTCGACCGAAGCCATTCTCGCCTGCCGACTTATCGACCGTCCATTGCGTCCAACCTTTGTCAAAGGGCTGCGGAACGAAGTGCAAGTTGTGGTGACGGTTTTATCCATCGACCCTAAAGACATGTACGATGTGGTTGCCATTAACGGCGCATCCGCCGCAACCCAACTCTCTGGCCTGCCAGTATCCGGCCCGGTGGGGGGGCGTGCGCATGGCATTGATTGCGGACAAGAAACATCCGAAAGGGCAATGGGTGGCATTCCCTCACCCACGCGCAACACGAGGAAGCCATTTTCGAACTCGTTGTTGCCGGTCGCATTGTGGAGAAAAAAAGTCGGCAAGAAAGTCTTCAATGATGTTGCCATTATGATGGTCGAGGCCGGCGCCACCGAAGGGGTCATTGATAAAATCTCCGAAGGTAAACCCGCCCCTACCGAAGAAGTAGTCGCCGAAGGCCTGGAAGCTGCGAAACCCGTCATCGAACTCCTCTGTCTCGCCCAACGTGGCCTCGCCGACCGAGTGGCCAAAGAACCTCAAGAATTCCCGCTCTTCCCACCATACAGCGATAACATCTACCAAGCAGTAGAACGCAAAGCCACCAAAAACTCCGTGACCTGCTGACTATCAAAAGACAAGCAAGAACGCGACGACGCCACCAACGCTTACCTCGAACAGGTGATGGATGGCCTCATCGGTAAATTTGCCGAGGATCTGGGCGAAGCCGATGCCGAAAAAGAAATCCGGGCCGCCTACAGCGCCGTCATGAAGAAAAATTGTGCGCCATATGATTTTGACGGAGCATTTCCGCATCGACGGCCGGGGGCGTGACTGACATCCGGGATCTGGGGGTGAAGTTGATCTGATTCCCCGCGCCCATGGCTCTTCCCTTTTTCGAACGCGGCGAAACCCAAATCATGGGTGTGACCACACTCGACATGTTGAAGATGGAACAACAAATCGACTCGCTCACGCCCACCACCACCAAACGCTATATTCACCACTACAACTTTCCGCCCTATTCCACCGGAGAAACCGGCCGGGTTGGTTCCCCGAAACGTCGTGAAATCGGTCATGGCGCCTTAGCGGAACGCGCCCTCGTGCCCGTCATCCCCTCCCGGGAGGAATTCCCCTACGCTATCCGGCAAGTTTCCGAAGCGCTTGGCTCGAACGGTTCCACCTCCATGGGCTCCGTGTGCGCATCCACCCTGTCTCTCTACAACGCCGGTGTGCCGCTCAAAGCCCCGTCGCCGGCATCGCCATGGGCCTCGTGTCCGATGTGGTCAACGGCAAGGAACGCTATGTGGCGCTCACCGACATCCTCGGCGCCGAAGACGCATTCGGCGACATGGACTTCAAAGTGGCGGGCACCGCCGACTTCATCACCGCCCTGCAACTCGACACGAAACTCGACGGCATCCCCTCCAAAGTGCTGGCCGACGCGTTAGCGCAAGCCCGGGATGCCCGGCTCACCATTCTCGACACCATGGCTGAAGTCATCGACATCCCCCGACGAAATGAGCCAATTCGCGCCCCGCATCACCTCTGTGAAAGTGCCAGTATCGAAGATCGGTGAGGTCATCGGCCCGAAGGGTAAAAACCATCAACCAAATTACCGAAGAAACCGGCGCCGAGGTGTCCATCGAAGAAGACGGCACCGTATACATCTCCGCAACCTCCGGTGAGGCCGCCGATGCTGCGATCGAAAAAAATCAACGCCATCGCCAACCCCCAACTACCGAAAGTAGGGGAGCGGTTCCTGGGCAGCGTCGTCAAAACCACCCCATTCGGCGCGTTCGTCTCCCTGTTGCCCTGGCCGCGATGGCCTGGTGCACATCTCCAAACTAGGTGGCGGTAAACGTGTCGAAAAAAAGTCGAAGACGTTGTCAATGTTGGCGACAAGATCGAGGTAGAAATCCTCGACATCGACAACCGCGGCAAAATCTCCCTCGGACTCAGCGGCGACAACATCTAACCCGTAACACCGCACAACACGAGCCCATCACCCACCAGGTGGTGGGCTTATTCTGATGGTGAGTTTCTTTCTGCACTAGACTGCTATTGCGAAACAAATATCGTCGAAAAAGCACGCTAAGGAGAACACCATGACCATCAAAGTAGGCGTCCTAGGAGCACAAGGCCGAGTCGGACAAGCCGTAGTTGCTGGCGTTACCGCCGCCGACGACCTGAAACTCGTCGCCCAAATCGACCGCGACGACACCCTCCAAACGCTTATCGACGCTCAGGCGGACGTCATCGTCGACTTCACCACCCCAACGTTGTCATGGACAACCTCGAATTCTGCCTCACCCATGGCATTCACTGCGTGGTCGGCACCACCGGATTCACCCCCGAACGCCTCACCCAAGTCGAAGCCTGGGCCACCAGCAACAACACCAACTGCCCTCATCGCCCCCAACTTCGCCATCTCCGCGGTCCTCACCATGCAATTCGCAAAACAGGCCGCCCGCTTCTTCGACTCCGCCGAAGTCGTCGAATACCACCACCCCAACAAACTCGACGCCCCCAGCGGCACCGCCATCCACACCGCCGAAGGCATCGCCGCCGCCCGGCGCGCCGCCCACCCTGCCCTGCCATGCCCGACGCCACCACCCAAGCCCTCGACGGCGCTCGCGGCGCCAATGTTGACGGCGTCCCCGTCCACGCCGTACGCATGACCGGCATGGTCGCCCACGAAGAAGTTATCTTCGGCTCCCAAGGGCAAACACTCATCATCCGCCAAGACTCTTACGACCGCATGTCCTTTATCCCCGGTGTCCTCCTCGGTGTACGCAACGTGGGCACCCACCCAGGGCTTACCGTCGGCCTGGAACACTACCTGGGAATCTAAACCATGGCGCGGGCATCACACCTTCACGTGCAACTAGTAGCACACAGCCAATTCCATCCCCCAACCGATATCGGTTGGGAAACCGACGCAGCTACTGACCCAGAAGCGCTCGTTGAATTCGCAGGTCGTGCCTGCTACGAAACCTTCAACAAAACCCAACCCCGAACCCGAAGCAACGACGCCTACATCCGCCACATCATGGAAGTCGGGCACCTTGCCCTGCTGGAACACCCCACCGCTACCATCTATGTGCGCGGTATTTCCCGCGGGCAACCCACGAACTCACCCGCCACCGGCATTTCAGCTTCTCACAACTCTCCCAACGCTTCGTCCACCCCGAAGAATCCGAAGTTGCCGTGCCGAAACTCATTGCCGACGATGCGGAACTATCCCAAGTATTTTTTTCCGCGCCATCGACAACACCCGGTTGGCCTACGATGAACTTCTCGCCGCCCTGGAACTCAAACTACGTGACGAACCTAACGCGGTACTCCGACGCAAACAAGCACACCAGGCAGCCCAAGCTATCCTGCCGCGCGCCACTGAGTCCCGCATCGTGGTCACCGGTAACTTCCGCACCTGGCGGCATTTCATCGGCATGCGCGCCACCGAACACGCCGACGTGGAAATCCGGGAACTCGCCGTGGCCTGCCTGAAACTCCTCAAAACCGCCGCCCCCACAGTCTTCAGCGACTTCGAAATAGCCGCCCTTGCTGACGGAACGGAAATGGCAACCAGCCCATACGTCACCGACTTTTTAGACACACTCAGCAGAAATTTATCTGCTAAGTTACAAGTAATCCACACAAACGGGGTAACCTTGTTGTTCATGAGCACAGGTTTGGCAGCGAAGACGGGTGCCGACGTATTCGGCACAATTTCCGTCGCAATGGTTACCCCCTTCACTACCACAAATAATGTGGATCTTGACAAAGCCACCCAGTTGGCACGTCACCTTGTCGACCACGGCGTCGACTCGCTAGTGCTAGCAGGCACTACCGGAGAATCACCCACTACCACGCTGTCGGAAAAACTCGACCTGCTCACCGCTGTCCGCCGCGAAGTCGGCGACAGCATCAAAATATTGCCGGCGCCGGCACCAATAACACCGCCGCGTCGGTAGAATTAGCACGCGCCTCAGCTCAAGCCGGGGCCGACGCCCTCCTGGTAGTAACACCCTATTATTCCAAACCAAGCCAGGAAGGCCTCTACCATCACTTTGCGACAGTTGCGCAGGCCACTGACCTGCCTGTATGCTTATACGACATTCCGCCTAGGTCAGTAGTGCCTATCGCCGCCGACACCATGCGTCGACTAGCTGAACTCCCCACCATCCAAGCCGTCAAAGATGCCAAAGGCAACATTGCCGAGGCAACCGCCCTCATTGCGGAAACCGGCCTGGCCTGGTATTCCGGTGACGACCCCCTCAACCTTCCCTGGCTGAGCGTGGGCGCCACCGGATTCATTTCAGTTATCGGCCATCTCGCACCGGCACAACTTGTCCAATTACATCAATCGTTTAATAATGGCGACCTTGCCCAAGCGCGCAAGATCAACGCTTCACTCAACCCACTGGTAGCAGCCCAAGGAAAACTAGGTGGAGTCACCATGGCCAAGGCCGGCCTCAAACTCCAAGGCCTCGATATGGGGACTCCTCGCCTACCGGTGATGGCGGCAACCACGGAGGAGATCGAAGCGCTACGCCGTAACATGGAAAAATCTGGAGTTTTATAATATGACTGAACCCCGTAGTCGTTCCCGAAAGGTTACCCGTAAAGCGGGACCCCCGGAGGCTGCTGAATCGCCGGTATTCCAGGCACCCACCGCTGCGAAAAACCGCAGCAAAAGCCACGCCCAAAAACTCAAAAACTGGTGCGCCGAAAACCACCGCAACCAAAACTGGTGCGGCAAAAACCGCCACGAAAACCACCACATCCCAAAAAACCGGCGGCTCTAAAACCCCGAAAAAAACCACCGGTCGGGGTTCGGGACCCGTCGGGCGAGATAACCGTAACCGGCGCAATGTGGTCAAATCCATGCAAGGCGCCGACCTGACCGGGCGGCTGCCCCTTCCGAAAAACCCACCCAAAAACGGGCTGCGCATCTACGCCCTCGGTGGTATATCCGAAATCGGCCGCAACATGACCGTTTTCGAATATAATAACCGCCTTCTCATCGTGGATTGCGGCGTGCTTTTTCCCTCCTCCGGCGAACCCGGGGTCGACCTTATCCTGCCCGACTTTGGCCCCATCGAAGACAAAATCGGCAACGTTGACGCCCTCGTCATCACCCACGGGCATGAAGACCACATTGGTGCCATCCCCTGGCTGCTGAAACTCCGGCCCGACCCTGCCGATCATCGCCTCCAAATTCACCCTGGCCCTGATCGCCGCCAAATGCCGGGAACACCACCAGCGCCCCAAACTCATCGAGGTGGGTAACACCTCCGTGGAGAACCGAGGGCCATTCAACCTTCGCTTCTGGGCGGTCAACCACTCTATACCCGACTGCCTCGGCATCGCCATTAAAAACCAAGGCGGGCCTTGTCGTCATGACCGGTGACATTAAACTCGACCAAACCCCACCAGACGGTCGACCCACCGACCTGCCGGCCCCTGTCCCGCCTCGGCGACGAAGGCATCGACCTGTTCCTGTGCGATTCCACCAACGCCACCACCCCCGGAATCTCCGGCTCCGAATCCGCCATCGCCCCCAACCCTTAAACGCATCGTGGCGGATGCGAAACAACGCGTCATCCTCGCTTGCTTCGCCTCCAACGTGTACCGGGTGCAGGCCGCGGTGGATGCGGCTGTTGCCGCCGGCCGCAAGGTGGCCTTTAATGGTCGCTCCATGATCCGCAACATGGAAATCGCCGAAAAACTCGGCTACCTTCGGGTTCCTCGTGGCACCATTGTCAGCATGGATGACGCCACCAAGATGGCGCCCCATAAGGTTATGCTCATCACCACCGGTACGCAGGGTGAACCCATGGCTGCCCTGTCGCGCATGGCGCGCCGGGAGCATCGGCAGATCACGGTGCGTGATGGGGATGTGATTGTGCTGAGCTCGTCGTTGGTGCCAGGCAATGAGGAAGCGGTGTTTGGTGTGATCAACATGCTGGCTCAGATTGGTGCCACGGTGATTACCAATAAGGACGCCAACGTGCACACTTCAGGCCACGGCTATTCCGGGGAGTTGTTGTTCCTCTATAATGCGGCGCGGCCGAGGAACGCCATGCCGGTGCATGGTGAATGGCGGCATTTGCGGGCCAATAAGGAACTAGCCATTGCCACCGGTGTGGACCGAAACCAGGTGGTGTTGGCCCAAAACGGTGTTGTGGTGGACATGGTGAACGGTAAGATTTCCGTCGCCGGCCAGATCCCCGTGGGCAACCTGTATGTGGACGGCGTGACCATGGGTGATATCGACCAGGAGGTGCTTGACGATCGCACGTCGATGGGTGAAGGGGGCCTGATTTCGATCACCGCTGTGATTGACAACCGCACCGGCCGCCTGTTGGAACACCCAACAGTGCATGCGAAGGGCTTCTCCGACGATGCGAAAACCATGATGCCGGAGGTCCAAAACCTGGTGGAGAACACCATGAATGATTTGGCCGCTGAGGGCGAAAACGATCCCTACCGCATGGTGCAGCACTTGCGTCGGAAAGTGTCACGGTATGTGGAACAGACGTGGCGGCGTAACCCCAATGATTATGCCCACCGTTGTTCCCATGAGCTCGGACGTGCATTCACCCATTGATGATGATGAGGTGAAACGCAGCCGCCCCAGCCTCTAAGCCACCCTAGCTGGCTGTAACCGGAAGGTAGCCTAGGGGATAATTAAAGTCATGTCGCCTGATGATTACACTGTGTGACATGACTTTTTCTGATGTGCAACGCCACAAACTCGTTCACTTGCTGCGTGAGGTTGGTCCGGATGCGCCCACACTTTGCGAAGGGTGGACGACACTGGATCTGATCATACATTTGGTCATTCGGGAAAATTACCCGTTGGCTGCCGCCGGAATGATGGTGCCGCAACTATCGGCTAAATTAGCGGCCCAAACCCAGCAGCTGAAGGCCACCGTGCCGTATACCGAATTGGTGGATCGGTGGGAGCGGGGGTCACGATTGTGGCCGGTGGCGAAGGCGGATCGGTGGTTGAACACGGTCGAACATTTTGTGCACTATGAGGATGTTTCCCGGGCCCAGCCGAAGACAGACCAGCCGCAGCATGTGGATCGGGCAGACGAACAGGTGTTATTGCGTGGCCTGAAGTCCATGTCGAAAATGCTGCTTCGTTCTTCGACGGTGCCGGTGGTGGTGCAGCCCGATGGGTGGCCGCGGGTAGTGGTACACGATACGCGTGGGGTGGCGCACAATGGCAGCGGCGTGGCGACCGTCAGTGGCCCGGTGGGGGAGATCGTTTTATGGCTATTTGGTCGTGATGTTGCACAAGTAACGGTGGATGATGTATCGGCGGGTATTCGTCGTTCGCAAGCGTAGCCTCATGCGGGTGGTGTGGTGCGGAAACCTTCGGTGAGTTGGCGTGGGGAGGGGCGGATTTCGCCTAGATTTTTTTCGCTATCATCCCAAGATAATGTGACAAAAATTTATTGTTGTCTTTCAGTGTTGCGTGAGTGAAAGCAGTGACATAAGCGGTTACACTGTGATGCATGACTGTCAGAAGTACTTCTTCGACGGGCGATGCGCAAGGTAGCCGCACGCCCCACCCCGACACTGGTGAATCCAGCTCCGCTAGCAGCTTGACGGGAGATGATGTGACATGTCCGACACAGTAAGTTCTACTTCTGGCCAGGATACGGGCTATGCTTCTCGACGGGCCGCAGCAACCTCTGGCGAACGAACCGGGTCTGCGGTTTCCGCGGTTGGGGCTGGCTTGACCGCGGTCTTTGGCGTGACCGCTCGTGGCTTAGGCAATGTCACCCGACTGGTAAAAAACCGCAAGGCATCGCGTGCGTCACATGATACGTCAGATACTGAGGAGCTTAATGAGGTGGCCGGTAAAAAATCGACGAGCAAAAAGACGGCCGCAAAGAAGACCGCCAGCAAAAAACCCGCAGGTAAGGGTGAACCAGTAAAAACAAAGCCCGATGCGGATAGTGTCGGGCTGGCCCTTATTGCGTTGGCGGTGGTGCTGGGTGCCTCCGTGTGGTTCGAAGTTGCCGCCCCATTGGTTCGGCAATCGCCACAATGACCTACCTGCTGATGGGGGCTGGTGCGTTGATACTGCCCATCGCACTAGTCGTATTGGCGGTCGCACTCATGCTGGGCTACCAGCCACATCCACAAAACCGCATGCGCACCATTGGTGGTTCGGCGCTCATCATTGCCGCCATGTTGGGCCTATTGCAGATCATGGCGGGGAATCCCGAAGCGTGGAGCGATCGCATGCAAGCCGGTGGCGTCATTGGGTTTGTGATTGGTGGCCCCACTGGCCGCAGGTTTTCACCGAATACCTGGCCATCCCGTTATTGCTGCTGCTGATAGTTTTTGGGGCGTTGCAGGCGACCGGCATTAGCGTGCGGGAACTATTCACCATTATTCGTAACTTTTATAGAACGTCATCGTGATGACGAGGATTATGACGATTATTACGAAGACGACTACGACTATGTTGACCAGGAAATAGCGGCACGTGCCGAGGGGCGCCCGGTGCCAACCCGCCGGCCCCGACGAACCCCACGGCGACAGCAAGAGCGTTACGACGAGGAACCGTACGATGATTACGACGACTATGACGACTACAGCTATTCCGATGCGGAAACCTCTGCCTTTCCGCGGCAGAACACCGAGGAACGCAAGAAGTTAACGACCGACACCGATGAGTTCCCGCCGGTCACCGCCTCCCGGGCGGCTCGATCCCGTCGGCCGCGTTCCCGCCAAACCATGCGCCCCGCCCAAGGGGCAGCCCAGGCGGCGGCAAAAGCCGTGTCGGATGTGGCCAAAGCCGCCGGCACCGCGGCAACCGCAGCATCCACGGCGGTGACCGGTGCCGCCGCGGCGAAAGCCAACACCACCGGTGCCGTCGCCGACGCGGTGACCGATGCCGCCGCGGACGTTGCCTCCCAAACAGTAAAGTCCGCGGAAAAACTCGGTACCGCTGCGCTTTCCGGGGCAGCTGGTGTGGCTGATGCCGTGGCCCGGTCGCAAAAGAACCTCCGGCAGGCCCAAGGTCGGCACAACAATGCCGAAATTACAGCAGGCAATGCGGAAGCGGACACCGAACCCATTGCTATGCGCCCAACCCAGGGGGCAGCTAATGCTGGAAAACATGCCGTGGACCTGGCCGATACGGCCGCCGCTGACTCGTCGACAGAAGACGGGGCGGCTGACACGGCTTCGCAGGCGATGGGGAAGCACCATTTGGTGGAGGGACCCGACTACCAAATCCCCAGCACATCCCTGCTCACCCCGGGGGCTCCTCCAAAGACCCAAACCGCGGCTAACGATCGCATGATTGAGGCCATCACCGACGTGTTCACGGAGTTCAAAAGTGGACGCCCACGTGGTGGGATTCAGCCGCGCCCAACAGTAACCCGCTACGAGGTGCAGCTAGGCCCCGGCGTGAAAGTATCAAAAATCACGAATTTGCAGTCGAATTTGGCTTACGCCGTTGCCACGGATAACGTGCGATTGCTCACCCCCATCCCAGGGAAATCGTTGGTGGGCATTGAGGTTCCCAACACCGACCGGGAAATGGTGCGGTTGGCGGATGTGCTCAATAACCCAGCCATTCACGAAGACGCGGACCCCATGCTCATTGGGTTAGGTAAAAGACATTGAGGGGCATTTTGTGGCCCATTCGGTGCAGAAAATGCCGCACCTGCTTGTCGCAGGTTCCACCAGCTCCGGTAAGTCGGCGTTTGTGAACTCGCTGCTGGTATCGCTGCTCACCCGCGCCACTCCCTGAGGATGTGCGACTGATTCTTGTGGATCCGAAAATGGTGGAGCTCACACCGTACGAGGGAATTCCGCACCTGATTACGCCGATCATCACCCAGCCGAAAAAAGCCGCTGCCGCATTGCAATGGTTGGTGGAAGAAATGGAACAACGCTATCTGGACATGAAATCGGCCCGGGTGCGGCACATCAAAGACTTCAACCGGAAAATTCATGCCGGCGAGATCGAAACCCCCGCAGGCTCTCAACGCGAATACCAGGCCTATCCCTACATTGTGTGTATCGTGGACGAACTGGCGGACCTCATGATGACCGCCCCGAAGGAGATCGAAGACTCCATCGTGCGCATCACCCAGAAAGCCCGGGCGGCAGGCATCCACCTGGTTTTGGCCACGCAACGGCCATCGGTGGATGTGGTGACCGGCCTGATTAAGACCAACGTGCCGTCCCGGCTAGCGTTCGCCACCTCATCGCTGACCGACTCGCGCGTGATCTTGGACCAGGCGGGTGCGGAAAAACTCATTGGCATGGGCGATGGGCTGTTCATCCCGCAGGGCGGGCGGCCGCAACGCATCCAGGGCGCATTCGTCACCGATGAGGAAATCCAAGCAGTGGTCGATGCCGCCCGGGAACAGGGCGAACCGGTGTACACCGAGGGCGTGACCGAGGACAAGTCCGCGGAAAATAAGCGAGAAATCGATGACGATATCGGCGACGATTTAGAGAACCTCCTCCAGGCGGTGGAGCTGGTGGTGACCTCACAACTCGGGTCAACATCAATGTTGCAGCGCAAAATGCGCATCGGGTTCGCCAAGGCCGGCCGCCTTATGGACCTCATGGAATCCCGGGAGATCGTGGGTCCCTCGGAGGGCTCCAAGGCCCGGGAGGTGCTCGTGAAACCGGAGGAATTAGACACGGTTTTGTGGCTGCTTCAAGGCGCGGACCCGAAGAATGCCCCGAAGGAAAACCCTGGTAGTGACGCCCCTGATGGTGGTGGTGCTGTGTCGGCCAATGATGGTGGTACCAAGGTTGCTGCAGCCACATATAACCCCACTCAGAATGCGTTCTAAAACGTGCTAGCATAGGATGACATCGTTGGAGGGGAGTACCCCATAATCAGCGTAGACCGTCAACACGTGACGCTTTTTTGAAGACGATCCGGTCTCGCTGGCCCGCACCACCTGGCGTCGTCAAGCAGGAAATACGCACTAGTGGGTGGGGGAGACCTCCGGCTCTATTTGTACGTAATACGAATAAGACCGGAGGTCTTTTTATGGAAGTAAACCTGATGACCTGGGCGATCACTATTGCATTAGTAATCGGCCTGTTCATTTTCGACTTCTATTCCCATGTGCGCACACCGCACGAACCTACCCTCAAAGAATCTGCCATTTGGTCGCTGGTTTATGTGACCCTGGCCTGCCTCTTCGGCATTTTCCTGTGGTTTACATGGTCCGAGCCCGGTAACCCACATCAGCATGGGTTGGAATTCTTCCACGGCTATATTGTGGAAAAAAGCACTAGCGTCGACAACCTGTTTGTGTTTGCCCTCATCATGGGCAGTTTCCAGGTGCCACGGAAATATCAGCAGAAGGTACTGCTCATCGGAATTATGCTGGCGCTTGCCTTCCGGCTCGTGTTTATTCTGCTGGGCAAAGTCGCCATCGACGCCTGGTCTGATGTGTTTTACCTGTTTGGTCTGTTCCTGCTGTATACCGCGGTGAAGCTGGTCATTGACGAAATTCGGCACGTGCCGGAAATAAATCCGAACGACATGTGGTTGATTAAAACCTTGCGTCGGATCATTCCGGTGGCCCACGGTTATGAGAGCGATCACCTGTTTATCCACAAAAAGGGCCAGTTTGCCGTGACCACGCTGCTTGTGGCGTTGATCGCTATCGGCATGATTGACGTGATGTTTGCGCTGGATTCCATTCCGGCGATCTACGGTATTACGGTGGAACCCTATATTGTGTTCACCACGAATGCGTTCTCGCTGCTGGGACTACGGCAAATGTACTTCCTGCTCGATGGGTTATTGGACCGGTTGGTGTTCCTGCCCTATGGCCTGGGCGGTGTGCTGGGGTTCATTAGCGTCAAACTCATCCCTGCACGCGCTGCACGAAAACAAACTAGGGTTTATCAACGGTGGCGAGTCGGTACCGGTGCCGGAAATTCCCACCGTATGGTCGCTCGTAACCATTGTGGGCATTTTAACTATTGCGGTGGTTGCCCTCGTTGATTAAGGTGAAACGCGACGAAGCGCAGGGTGCCATTGCCCTGAAATGGAATAAGGACTACGACGATATTCCCATGAATGGCGCGGAAGCAGACGGCACCCCAGCGAGGCCGAAAAACCCTTCGACAAGTAACGCTTCGGCGGACGGAAACCCGCGGAAAACCCTAGACACCAAAGATGTTCAGTACCGGGTTCCAGGTGTGAAACACCCGCCCGGTGAGCGCATTATTGGTGTGGAATGGATCATCGGCCATAAGTGCCTCAGCGTCGGCAATCGTGGCGGAATCGTCAAGTTGAATCACAATGAGAGCGTCACCATCCCCATCGGTATAGGGGCCGGAACCAATGAGTTTGCCTTCTTCTTTCAGCTTTCGAGAAATTCCCGGTGGGCGGGGCGCAGTTCGATGATCTGCGGGCTGTCGGCGGGGTAGTGGTATTCAATAGCAAAAACAGTCATGATTTTGATGCTAGTCGGTGATGAGGTTCCGCATGGGGTGATTCCCAGTCCATCGTTGTAGTGTTGTTATTTATGAATGATGCCGTCTCTAGCGCACCAACCCCAGCCAAGCCGTCGAATCTGAATGTTCCTAACATCCTGACCAGCATACGGATCTTGGCTATTCCCTCTTTGCCTGGTTAGTGCTCCGCAGCGAAGGCCAACACATGTCCTGGATGTTATGGTCGTTGGGCTGCTTCGTGGCGTTGATGATTACCGACAAACTTGATGGTGATATTGCGCGTGCGAAAAACCTTGTGACCGACTTTGGGAAAATCGCCGACCCCATCGCCGACAAGGCCTTGATTTCCACGGCACTCATCTGTCTGAATATTAACGGCAGCCTGCCCGTGTGGGTGACCATCGTGATCCTAGTGCGGGAGATCGGCATCACAATTTGGCGGATGTTTGAGCTGCGTAAAGGCAATGTGGTACCCGCATCGAAGGGTGGAAAGCTGAAAACCGTCCTGCAAACCATTGCGGTCACACTATTTTTAATACCACCGGCGCACATATTCCACTACCCGGCACTGGTGGTCATGCTTATCGCAGTGGTGGTGACCACGGTCACGGGTTGCCAGTATATTGTGGACTCCATGAAACTGAAAAAGACGGTGACCGGTGAGTAGCACGGTTACGGCGCGGGAAGTCATTACTTCGCTTATCGACGCAGGTCAGACCGTTGCTACTTTGTGAATCCCTCACCGCCGGGTTGCTGGCCGCCACGCTTGCCGACGTTCCCGGCGCTAGCGCCACGCTTCGCGGTGGTCTGGTCACCCTGTGCGACGGACCTCGCACACGCTGGCGCGCGTGCCGCAGGAAAGTACTGGTGGCGCATGGCCCGGTGGCGCGGGAAACCGCCATTGCCATGGCCCGTGGGGTGCGGGATGTGTGCGGCGCCGATTGGGAGTGTCGTTGACTGGGGTGGCTGGTCCGGATCCGCAGGATGGTCACCCAGTGGGGAGGTGTGGGTGGGTGTTGCCGCCCGGAGGACACTGGGGTGGTGCATACTGGGGTGGCTGAACTGGCCGGAACCGTTCTCGGATCGACAGACTTATTGGTGGGCGATCGGGCGCAATCCGGCGCCAGGCGGTGACGGCAGCATTGGCGATTATGGTGCGGGTTAGGGCTGGTCACATAGGTTGAGTTACCCTGACTCAAGAAGGTTGGAGAAAAAAATTGGAAAAGCGGGAACAAATTTCCGGTATCATTCGTTGGAGTAAATGATGATGAAATATACCGCAGTTCTAGATAAGCCAGTAACAAAACGTACCCCGAAAACTCCAGAGCCGTTACTGCGGCAAGCTCTTGGTGCAGCGCTGCGCTCATTTCGCGCTGACAAGGGAATTACGCTGAGGGAATTGGCCGAAATTTCCCGCGTGTCGCCCGGCTATTTGTCCGAGTTGGAGCGGGGTCGCAAAAGAAGTGTCTTCCGAATTGCTAGCTAGTGTCTGTCACGCATTGGGGACGAGCGTGTCTGATGTTCTCATCGAAGCTGCTGGTTCCATGGCCATGCAGAATGTGGAAAAGGAACTAGTTCGGGTGTAGTAGCCCCATCTGTGTCGGCTTTTGGCGAAGAGTCGACATATTTACTAACTAAGATGTCGGTCTCTCCACTAAGATGGGCACCGGTTCAAATGAATATCATGAGTAGAAAGGTGCTTTAAGCGATGGCAAACCCTTCGTGAAGGCATGGAAATATTTTATGGCCCTCTTCGATAGCAAGATCGACGAGCATGCGGATCCCAAGGTTCAGATCCAGCAGGCCATCGAAGAGGCCCAACGGCAGCATCAGGAATTGTCCCAGCAGGCAGCGGCGGTTATTGGTAACCAACGGCAGTTGGAGATGCAGTTGAACCGCAGGTTAGCGGATATTGAGAAGCTGCAGGCCAATACTCGGCAGGCCATCCAATTGGCGGATAAGGCCCGGGCTTCGGGGGACATCCAGAAAGCTACCGAGTATGAAAACGCCGCCGAGGCGTTTGCCGCCCAATTGGTAACTGCGGAGCAGTCGGTGGAGGACACCAAGAAACTGCACGATCAGGCTTTGCAGCAGGCTTCGGCTGCGAAGAAAGCAGTGGAACGCAACTCCATGGCGTTGCAGCAGAAAGTTGCAGAGCGCACCAAGCTTCTTAGCCAGCTGGAGCAGGCCAAGATGCAGGAGAAGGTGGCCGAGTCTATCCAGTCCATGAATTCCATCACCGCTCGGGATACGCCAAATTTGGATCAGGTGCGGGAAAAGATCGAGCGGCGTTATGCCAACGCTTTAGGCTCGGCCGAGCTGGCGGAGAATACGGTGCAGGGCCGCATGGCGGAAATCGAGCAGGCTGGGGTGCAGATGGCTGGGCATTCCCGTCTCAGAGCAGATTCGCGCCCAAATGGCGGGCGAATTGAGCCCGGGCACATCCGCAAGTCCGCAGCAGTCCATTGAGGCGGCTAAGCCCCAGGCTTCGGTTGCCGATGATGCGGTTGCCCGGCGGATGCGGGAGCTGCGTGGTGATCTATAAACTGCTTTAAACTCGTCATCACAAAAATGTCCCAGGCATGCCTGGGACATTTTTTTGTCTGTGTCAGTGGGGCAGACTATAGTGCAATAAAAGAACACTGGTCTTTTATTGAGTTTAGGGTATTCCGGAGGTATCTGCGATCATGGCCGCATCAAAAGCACGCATTTCTTTCCTAATCATTTTGGGTGCCCTGATGTCGATCACCTCACTATCGACCGACATTTATCTTCCAGCGCTTCCCACCATGGAAGCCGCATTGAGCGGTGACTCAGAGCTCACAATTACCGGTTTCTCATCGGGTTTTTCGCTTGCCCAATTATTATGGGGCCCAATTAGCGATCGGATTGGCCGAAAAATCCCTCTGAGTATCGGCATCATTCTCTTCATCATTGGCAGCATTGGTTGTGCCACATCAACCAGTATGACAATGGTGGTCTTCTGGCGGGTATTCCAAGCACTGGGCGCCTGCGTGGGACCAATGCTATCACGGGCAATGATCCGAGACAGCTATGGGGTCACCGAAGCCGCCCGAACATTATCCACCCTAGCAATGATTATGGCCGTGGCCCCCATCGCCGGCCCACTGCTCGGTGGTGCACTGTTGACGATAGGGACGTGGAAACTCATTTTCTGGGTCATGGCCGGTGTAGGCGTAATCTTCTTCGGAACAATATTTTTCTTGCCGGAAACCCTACCGCCAGCATCGCGCACCCACCAGTTGCTATGGGAAACCTTCGCTAACTACTGGACCTTACTGAAAACCAGAACATTCATGCGCTATGTGCTATGCGTCACCGCATTCTATGTGGCCGCCTACGCATTTATCACAGGCTCACCCAAGGTATACATCACGTATTTCGTGTGCCAGAACAGTATTATGGTCTGTTCTTTGGCTGCAATATCATTGGGCTCACCCTGGTTAGCGCGCTGAACCGTCGACTAGTCATGAGCTACACCATGGATACCCCTGCTTCGGCGCTCTCTCGTGGTAGCAGTCATATCGGTAGTGATCCTCACGATATTTTCTATCACCGGCATTGGTGGTCTGTGGGGAATAGTCATTCCCATGTTCGTCATGTTCAGCACGAACGGGATCATCGCCTCCTGTACCAATGCTGCCGCCCTGAATGCGGTGCCACCCACCATGACTGGGGCAGCAGCCGCGCTCTTGGGTTCGCTGCAATACGGCAGCGGCATTATCTCGTCGCTCCTGCTGGCGCTGTTTGTCTCGGACACACCATACGCCATGACCAGCATCATCACATTCTTTGTGGTGCTGTCCGCCCTCTGCATGGTGGGGAGCACCGCTCATCCTGCCCAACCGGTTCGGCCGGGCGTCGACAAGCATTAATTTATGCGGTGCGGGTGAATTGAATCCGCCAAGCGTCAGGGCCTTCGCTCAAATATTCGACCGCGAACTCCTCATCACGTGCCGCAATCTCCCGCAGCAACGGCAATGGATTATGCGGCGCAATAATAATCATGGCCTGCCCGATATCGCGTGTGCTCAATGCGCCATGAATCGCACCATGTCGGATTTCGTGCGGAATCTGCACCACATCAAGCTCGGGAATGCTGGCATTATTGGCTAACGGAAGATCACGAGGCATAAGAGAATCCTTTCGATAAAAAAAGTTGGGTCATTACCATTTAACCATCACCGGCGCCGCGAGCCCATAGCGCATCAGCAATATGATGCGCGCGGCGAATCGACCTGATGATAACCGGGGTGCCGAATGCGGTAATGGAAAATGTGGCGCCGCGGGCCTTACGCGCATCCAACACCTCATTAATAGTGTTCAACATGAGCGGAATGAGTCGAATGGTGAGCGAAATCGTTAAAACGATCGTATCCACGGGTACACCCAGGCGGGCGGTGGGGCGCAGTACCCGCTCCAAGGCATCCATCATTTCCTCAATGGTGGTGGTGAGCGTGAGCAACACGGCAAGCATGACCGAACCAAACAACACAATCATAATGGCGGTGGCCCGTTCCCACCCCAACTGCCACCATTGGAACGCCCCCAGAAACAGCAGCAGCGGAATCGGCGGCCAAAGCTGTTCCCACATGATGCGCGGCGGAATGCGAGCAATACCGTAGAGAATAACTGCTATGGCGAGAAAAACCAGCGCAGGACACAGCGTTTTCACCCATATGCTCGTGCCAATAATCACAAGGATAAGCGTGCAAAACTTCACCATGGGGGGCGTGCGGTGAATCATGCTTGCGCCGGGAACATAGGTGCCTAGGGAATGCTGCGGATCATAGGGCACTCTGATTCATGAGCGTGGTGTAAAAATCAATGACTTCGTGGGGAACCATCGGCGGCGATGTGATGATTATCAATGCATAACACTCGGTCGAATCCGGTGAGGAAGTCCAGATCGTGGCTGACCACAATGAGTTGCTGTTCCAGTGTGTCGAATACTTTTCGAATCTTTAATCGATTACGCATGTCGAGAAGCGTGGTCGGTTCGTCAGCAATAATCACATCGGGTTCGATGACTAACACGGCTGCTAGCGCCAGCAGTTGCTTTTGCCCACCAGAGAGGAGATGCGGTGAGTGTTGGGCGTGATGCTCTAGCCCAAATCTTTCTAGCATGGTGCGGGTCCGGTCGGCGCGTTCCGTCTTGCTGAGTTTGAATCGCCGTAGCGAGAACGCTATATCGTCCTCCACGGTGGGCATAACGATCTGGTTTTTCCGCGTCGGAGAACACAAACCCGACTTTTCGCCGAACTTGCTTGCCGTTTTTTCGCCACGTCGAGGCCGTCGACGGTGACCGTTCCGGTTGTTGCCGTTCCCAACCCATTGATGAGGCGGATGAGGGTGGATTTTTCCGCCGCCGTTGGCGCCAATGATGCCGATGCGGTTTTTCGGTGAGGGTGAGGTTACTGTCGTTGAGCACTAATCGGTCGTCATAGTGCACGCTGACATTGGTGAATTCGATGGTGGACACCGGTGTGCTCCTCGTGGTGAATAAAAAAGCCCAAAGTGTGGCGCTTTGGGCAAAACTGGTGGTTACTTATGCTTTTCGACGTTGCCCCAGGGATTGGGGATGTCATTTCCGGAGATACTACTTTAAGAATGCTTTCCTGCGGATGTCGGGGAGGGACAGGTGCACACCGGAGGCGATGGCAACAACGCAGGCGGCCTTAACGAGATCGGGGATGAGGAAGGGAACATTGACGGCGAGCGCTTGGCCCAAAGGACATGTCAGCCTGAAACATCATGCCGACTGAACCGCAGAGGTATTGGCAGGCCAGGGCGGCGATAGCGCCAAGGGCAAGATATATGGTGAGTGCCTTGCGGTTTCCCCGAGGGGCGAGGTAGGCGATACTGCCAGCAACCGTGGCGGATACAAGGTAGCCGACAAGATAGCCAATGGTGGGGCGCCCAGGGCCGCGAGCGTGGTTTTGCCGCCGGCGAGCACGGGAAGACCGATGAGGCCAAGGCCGAGGAATAGGAGTGCGGTGAGGAAACCGCGGGTGCGACCCAATATGAGGCCGGCAAGAATGACGGCGGCGTTTTGCAGCACAATAGGCACGCCGGCGGCGCCGACGGGGATGGCGACGAATGCTAGCGCAATGATTAAGGCGGCGAAGACCGCAATGTAGGCCACATCTAAGAGTGGGTTACCTGCGGGGGTAGGTGCGGATTCCTGCCGATGCGGGCTATCGGCAGTGGTTGTGGATTGGTTATCCTGTGATGCAGTCATAGCTTCACACCCTACAGTTAAACACTGTTCAAACCATGATGAAGACCTAAAAATACCCACAAAAAGGGGTAATTTTCAGGAGTGTGGTACGGCTATTTCGAGATTTACTTGTTTGGTTGAGGGCGGTGAGCGGCTGGGGGTACCAACATGGGTGTCCCGTTATGGGGATACTCATGCGGGTGCGCCCCTATGGTGACCCCAGAATGACGGTACCTATAAGGGTGCGCTCTTTCGGAGACACCTTGGTGAGGGCATCGATATTTGGGGCCATAACTGGGGGTGAATAATTACCGCCTGCCGATTTTGGCCTGGATGTTTCTGATTATGTGAGCCCATCACGATGCCTCTGACGTCGATACAATGACGGCATGCGGCTAACGGAATTTCACAAACTCATAACCGACGAATTTGGTGATACGCGTGGGGCGTGGATTGTTCACTCGCACATGATTGTCGCGCTGGGTGGAACTGCCGAAGAACTCATAGATGCTGGCACCGATCCCCGCGACATATGGTGGGCATTGTGCGAAGATTTTCGAATCCCACCGGAACGGCAATTAGGAAAAGACGAATAGGTGCAGCGGTAATCGAATGTTGACGAATGGTCAAGAAAACCGCAAACAATCAACACTTCGAACAATCATGCGCCTGCGTTATGATGCGTGTCCGGTACGTGCTTTAGCGTAATACTCGCCATCACAAACCGGCACCCCAGTAAAATGCTGGTGGTTTCGGAATGTGGGGGAGAGAAATGTCACAATCGAGAGCCGAAACTGTTCTTCGATCAGTCCAACCATATGGCCCTTCATGTAGGTTACTGCTTAGGTCTCACTCACTTGTTGCAGTGGCCCGCATGACCGGCCCCATCGACCCGCCCTAGGCATGCACCTAGGTCTATTCTAGAAGGAATCATGGCTACTAAAAAGAGCACCAAAACAACCAAAGCCGCCGTCAACGATCGGCAAAAAGCACTCGACACCGCCCTGGAACAAATCGAAAAAGATTTCGGTAAGGGTGCGGTCATGCGGCTGGGGGACGACAACCGGCCGCCCATCAGCGCCATTTCCTCCGGTAACACCGCTATCGATGTGGCGTTAGGCATTGGCGGGTTCCCCGGGGCCGCATCGTGGAAATCTATGGTCCGGAATCATCCGGTAAAACCACCGTGGCGCTCCACGCCATTGCCAGCGCCCAACGTGAAGGGGGCATAGCTGCCTTTATTGACGCCGAACATGCCCTGGATCCGGAATACGCCCGGAAGCTAGGGGTCGACACCGATGCGCTGCTGGTCTCCCAGCCCGACCATGGTGAGCAGGCCCCTAGAGATCGCCGACATGCTGATCCGTTCCGGCGCCATCGACCCTCATTGTCGTTGACCTCGTGGCCGCTCTCACCCCGAAGGCCGAAATAGAGGGCGACATGGGGGACAGCCACGTGGGCTTGCAGGCCCGCCTCATGAGCCAGGCGCTCCGGAAAATGACCGGTGCCCTGCATAACTCCGGCACCACCGCCATTTTCATCAACCAATTGCGCGAGAAAATCGGCGTCATGTTTGGTTCCCCGAAACCACGACCGGTGGTAAGGCCCTGAAATTCTATGCCACGGTGCGGTGCGATGTGCGGCGCACCCAAACCCTGAAGGACGGCCAGGATGCCATTGGCAACCGCACCAAACTCAAGGTCGTGAAGAACAAGGTGTCGCCGCCGTTCAAGATCGCTGAATTCGACATCGTGTACGGTGAGGGCATTTCCCGGGAATCCACCCTCATCGACATGGGCGTCGACAATGGCATCATCAAAAAATCCGGCTCCTGGTTCACCTATGAGGGGGATCAATTAGGCCAGGGCAAGGAGAAGGTTCGCATGCTGCTGAAGAACACTCCCGAACTGGCCGACGAAATCGAAGAGAAAATCCTCAAAAAATTGAAGGTCGGCAAATACGCTAACCTGCCGGACGAGGAAACTACCGCCGATTCCGTAGACTCCGTGCCGGATGTCGACTTCGACGACAATGCCGATGAGCAGCAAGCCGAATAATGCGAAAGAGCGCAAGCTTGAGCAGCTTCGGGCCGCACTAGCCCACTACGAGCGCCACGGCAGTGATCTTTTCGACCACCAGGCCGAGGACGCCAAACGGCAAGTGCGGCACCGTGCCCTCTTGCTGCTCGATCAGCGGGCCAGGTCCCGCCACGAGCTTCAGGAACGCCTTGTCGCGCTCGACTTCGACACCCGGGTTATTGCGGACGTGCTTGACGAGTTGGAACAGTCCCGGCTCGTGAACGACCACGATTTTGCCATGGAGTGGGTGAGACAACGCCACGAACTCCGCGGCAAATCCCGCAGCGTACTCGACCAGGAACTCCGGCGTAAAGGCATTAGCCCGGAGCACCGTGCCACGCCCTGGAACAAGTCGATGATGACGCCGAGTATGACTGTGCACGGGAGCTTGCCGTCAAAAAGCCCGGCAGATCACGAAGCCACCCGCCGACTATGCGGAGCAGGAGAAACACCTGCGGCGGATCGTCGGCGTGTTGGCCCGTCGGGGTTTCGCGTCGGGAATGAGCTTCGCCATCGCCAAGGAAGCGTTAGAGCAGCGCATCGCCGAATTATCCTGACGAAACCGCTAGCGCCCAGCGCCTTGACGTGGTAAAGCGTGGCGAAGTGGGGTCTGACTTTGGGTTTTCCGGTCGGCCCCGATTAGAATTGCAACCCGTGTCAGCACCGATCGCGAAAAACGAAGCCAATCTTGCCGATTACACCACCCCACAGCTACCACCCTGGATTCTGTGGCAGGCCGCACCTATGAGGTGCGTACCTTTGGCTGTCAAATGAACGTGCATGACTCGGAACGACTCTCTGGGCTGCTGGAGGATGCCGGTTACCAGCCCGTGGTTGCGGGCAACACCCCGGATCTCATTGTGTTTAATACATGTGCGGTGCGGGAAAACGCCGACATGCGACTCTACGGCACCTAGGGTCGCTCCGCAGCGTCAAGGAACGGCATCCCGGCATGCAGATCGCCGTCGGCGGGTGCCTGGCGCAAAAAGACAAGGATGCCGTGGTGAAGAAGGCACCCTGGGTCGATGTGGTGTTTGGCACCCACAACATTGGGTCGCTACCAGCACTGCTCAAGCGCGCATCCCATAACCACCAGGCCGAGGTGGAGATCGTCGACGCCCTGGAGCAATTCCCCGTCGGTGCTGCCCGCCAGACGGGAATCCGCCTACGCCGGCTGGGTGTCGGTGTCCGTGGGCTGCAATAACACCTGCACCTTCTGCATCGTGCCATCCTTGCGGGGCAAAGAAATTGATCGCCGCCCCTGGTGATATCCTCGCCGAGGTGCAGGCCCTCGTCGATCAAGGTGTGGTAGAAGTCACTCTATTGGGGCAGAACGTGAACGCTTATGGTGTGAACTTTGCGGACCCCGACCTGCCGCGGGACCGTTCGGCTTTCTCCCGGCTGTTGCGCGCCTGCGGTGAGATTACCGGCCTGGAGCGGGTGCGGTTCACGTCCCCTCACCCGGCGGAATTCACCTCCGACGTGATCGACACCATGGCGGAAACCCCCACCGTGTGCCCCCAATTGCACATGCCACTGCAATCCGGTTCGGACAAGGTGCTCAAAGAAATGCGCAGGTCATACCGGACCAAGAAATTCCTGGCCATCCTTGACGAAGTGCGGCAGAAAATCCCGCACGCGGCCATCACCACGGACATTATCGTGGGCTTCCCCGGCGAGACTGAGGAAGACTTTCAGGCCACCCTCGACGTGGTGGAAAAAGCCCGCTTTACTAGCGCCTTCACCTTCCAATATTCGCCGCGTCCCGGCACGCCCGCCGCCGAATACGAGCAGCAGGTCCCCAAGGAAGTGGTGCAGGAACGCTACGAGCGGCTCATCGCCCTGCAGGAGCGTGTGTGCCTGGAAGAAAACCAGAAACTTGTGAACACAGAGGTAGAACTTCTCGTCCAGGCCGATGGTGGGAAGAAGAACACCAAGACGCATCGCATGACCGGCCGGGCCCGCGACGGCAGGTTGGTGCACTTTCATCCGGTCGGCAGCATCGACCAGAGCATTCGCCCCGGCGACATCATCACCACAACAGTGACAGAGGCGAAGCCGCACCCTCATCGCCGATGCCGGGGTGCTCACGCATCGCCGCACGGTGGCCGGCGACATGAGTGAGGCCGGCAAGGTTCCCACCACCGCGCCCATTGGGGTGGGGTTGGGCATGCCGAAGATTGGTGCGCCCTGCTCCGGCAGTCAGCGCGTCGACAAGCAACTGCGATTCCACCGGTTGCGGTTGCTAGGATAAAGGCATTATCCCACTCACCGCGTTCTTGAGGATATGCCCCATGTCGGAACCCAAACCTGATCTCGCAACCCTAGAAAAACAGGCCGCCGGCACCATTTCGCTGAAATCCGGCCGTGGCTATCTCATTGTGGCCTGGGCGCTCTTCACTATAGGCCTACTGCTGCCGCACGCCGGGTCGCTCAGCGGCTGGCAGGTGCTCATGTGGCACAAAACCATCGACGGCATACACATCGGCATTGTCGAATCTGTGTTCGTGTGGTTGGGTACCCTGGGTCTCGTGATCAGTGGGGGACTGCTGCTCATCACCAAACGCACAATCTTCGCCAATATTACCTACCTGCTCACCGGCATGGCGCTCCTCGCATCGCTGTTCGGCATGTGGATGCGGCTGCAAGACAAAGAAACCACCGGTGGCCCCGGCCTGGGCTTGGGGTTCTTACTGCAGGTCCTAGCAGTCATCATCACCACCTATGCGCTGTCCGTCATGATTCTGCGCCGCAGCGACGAACAGAAAGCAATCGCGCAGCAGCGGGCGGAAAGCGAAGACCTGGACGAGGTTGGGTATGCGCAGCGCGCCGCGCTTGTGAGCCAACAGCAGAACACGCCCGAAACCAATCCCTTGCTTGTCGACGACCGACGCAAGCGTGCCGCCGAACGCCACCACACCAAGAAAACCAAAAACTAGAAAAACCTTTTTCGAAACACTGTGTGCGGGAGGTTTCCTGAAATCCACCGAATAATTAGCCACCAACATGGGCTCATTATCCTCAGCCACAGCCGTGTAGATTGACCGCACCTCGGGCCACCGCTCCTGCACTTCCTTGCGCAGTCGATACTTGAGCGCAGAAGACAGGTTCAGTCCCCGATGCCGGCGGGTCACCACCGTTATCTGCTGCTCGGCACAATCCGATCCCCGCATCCGCCGTACCTCGGACAGACCCGCAACCACACCGAAATGCACCAATACCACCATCAGCGATTGTTCGCCATCGCGCAGCTGGTGATCCCACCGTTTCTCGTCCACGGCACCACATCCCGAGTCAACCCACCAACCGGCATGTCCGCTTCAGCCTCTGTGTAAAGCTGTAGTAGCGGCTCTCATACTGCTCCGCCAACCGATGGTCCTCATACACCACAAAATCATATCCGGGCGGCAACACCGGCCCTTCCCACTGCGACTCCGATGATGTGGGAATCACCCCACACAACTCCACCATCCCCAGATAATAGCCACAGTCTAATAGCTCCCACTCGAAATCCCCCTCGCCACCCGACAGCGGCACCCCATGCCATATTCGAATAAGGGTTCGCCCCACGGCCTGTGTGAACTCCTCAATCCCCGCAATGAGTTCCCGCCACGCCGTCAACTCCGACTTGGTGGCCGGCTCGCCCGGGGTCTCTGGGAGAAAATCAACTCCCAACACCAAGTCCGCGTCCACCCTCGGGCGCCAGGCGTCATAGTCGCATCCACATGCCCCAACACCTCAACGTCATCCGGCAGGGCCCGGGTGAGCCGAGCCCGCATCCGCGGCAATCAGCGGATACCCCAGCGGTGAGCGTCGAAAAGCGGAAAGATCCGGCTCATCCGAAACCGCAATCAACACCACCGACTTCCGCACCAGGGTGGGCCGCAGCGACTCGCACACCACCTCTGCCGACGCCGAATCAGCCACGTCACCACTCACATCCTGATGCGCAGCATTGGTGGCAAACACAAAATTCACCAACGCATCACTATAGTCCGCAGGCGTCACGTCGGTTTCAGGGGGCGCAAATTGAAAAAAGACAGTCATGGCTTAACCATAACTGTCTCACCTACCGGCAGCCTACCGCGACTCTACCGCATGAATAGCGGCATCCGCCCACTCCTGCCACTGGGCGGCCTGCTCCCGGAACTTCTGGGCATCCTTCGTCTTACCCTTCGCCTCCGCAGCCTCCGCCGCGGCCGTGAACTCTTTCACCTTCGCCGTAAACTGTGCCGCCCGGGCCTGTGCCTCTGGATCCGTACGCCGCCACTGGTCCTCCACCGCCCGGCTCACCAACGACTCCAGCTTGAAGATCTTGTCTTCAAACTCCCGCACCCGGCCCCGCGGCACAAACCCGATCTCTTCCCACTTCTCCTGCAACTCGCGCAGCTTCGCCCGTGCCATATCCGCCGAGCTTGCCGACTCAATCGCCGGACCATACTCGGCCAGCAGTGCCTCCTTCGCCGCCGCATTCGCGGCAAACTCCTGATCCCGCTTCTCATGCTCCGCATTTCGCGCATCAAAGAAATGGTCCTGTGCTGCCTTGAACGCATTCCACAGCTTATCATCCATGTCCCGCGGCGCCCGGCCAGCCTGACGCCACCGATCCATCAGCTCACGAAACGCCCGGGCGTCTCATTCCAATCAGTCGAATCCTTGATAGCCTCAGCCTGCGCCACCAACCCCTCCTTGACGCGCTGCGCCGAAGCCCGACCCCGATCCAACTCCGCAAAATGTGCCCCCCGACGCCGGTTAAACGAATCCCGCGCCCGCGAATACCGCTTCCACAGCGCATCATCGGTTTTACGATCCACCCCCGAATCGTCCGCCACTCATCCAAAATAGCCCGAATTCGGTCGCCTGCCTGCTTCCACTCCGTGGAATTCTCCGCAATATCCTCGGCCTCCGCGGCCAACTCCTCCTTGCGGGCAATCGCCGCCTGCCGACGAGCCTGCTTCTCCTCCTGGCCCGCTCACCGGCAACAATCGCCTCATCCATGAACTTCGTCAGCCGTGTCCGCAGCGACTCCACATCCCCAATCACCGCGGCTTCATCCAACGAATCCCGCAACTGTTCGGCCTTGCCCCGCAAATGTGCTGACTCCGTGGGATGACTCTGCAACCAGGTCTCTAAATTGATAACCTCAACTACCAGGTCATCAAACCGGGCCCCATAATGTGCCAACCCTCCGCCGGCGTACCCGCCTGCCAGGAACCAATCAGACGCTCCCCATCGGTCGTCTTCACATACGCATTCCCCGACTCGTCAACCCGACCCCACTGTGCCGGATCAGACGCCGTCGGAATGGTAACAGCTGGGCGGGCTGCAGGCTGTGCCGTAGGAGTGGGGGCGTGGGACGCGAAACTCCGCCGGCAACAACACCGGGACGAGGGCCTGGCTTAGGGGGTGGGGGTAGTCATGGCAAAATTTCCTTACAGTAATTGTGCCGCGCGACGCAGCTGCCGAAACGAAAAATGACAAGAGTAGTCTTCCCAACAAACCTCAATGAAGCATCCGGGATCTAGGAGCACAAGCCATGAAGCCACGCCCATGCCAGCTAGCACAAGAAAACACTCCTCACCAAACATACCTTGAAGACGCGAGCAATGTCATTTGAACCACACCACACCAGCAGTAAATCCGCACATGACCTGCACGAGAATCTCATGACACCGCCAACAACTACAATGCCCATATCTCCCATCCGGCCGGTTGCCATTGTTGGGCCCACCGCCTCCGGAAAATCTGCCCTCGGCATCAGCCTCGCCCACGCCTGCAACGGCGAAATTGTCAACGTTGACTCCATGCAGCTCTACCGAGGCATGGACATCGGCACCGCCAAACTCACCATCCCCGAACGCGCCGGCATTTCCCCACCACTTGCTCGATATCTGGGACGTTACCGAAACCGCCTCCGTCGCCCACTACCAAAAACCTCGCCATCGCCACTGCCACAGACATCATGGCCCGCGGAAACTCCCCATCCTCGTCGGCGGCTCCATGCTCTACGTGCAATCCCTCATCGACGACTGGCAATTTCCCCCACTGACCCACAAGTACGAAAGAACTGGGAGAAAAAAACTTGCCGACATAGGCATCGCAGCCCTCCACGACCACCTGAAAACCCTCGATCCTGGGGCCGCCGCCATTATCGAAGCCAACGATCCTCGCCGCACCGTCCGGGCACTCGAAGTCATCGAACTCACCGGCCGGCCCTTCACCGCCTCCCAACCCCGAAAACCGCCCCGCCCCGATGGGACACCATCATCATTGGGTTGCGCACCACCAGCGACTGGCTGAACCCCCGCATCACCCAGCGAACCGAACAAATGTTTGCCCAGGGATTCATTGATGAAGTGGCCGACCTTGTCGCCAATCGCGGCCCTCATAGCCGACTCTACCGCCGGCCGAGCCATCGGCTACGCCCAAATCCTCGCCGCCCGTGCCGGCCAATTGGCCTGGGACGATGTGCTGGAACGAACCATTATTAGTACCCGACGATACGTCCGCCGGCAACGCAGCTGGTTCAACCGGGACCCTCGCATCCACTGGATTGACGCCACTGACACCGAAAAACCCACCATACGAACAAATGCGCAACATTCTTATAGCCGAGGGGGTATCTTGTGGGTAACACCAGGTGAAACCGCATGACAGGAACATCATCCGTGGGTACCATACGTTAGTAATAAAAAAATTCGATTAACAAGAGATAAATATTTCAAAAATCAGAAAGAGTCATGCCGATGACTGCACCGCACACCCAACTCCCACCCAACCACCATCGCCTTCACCAAAGGCCACGGCACTCAAAACGACTTCATCATCCTGCCCGATCCCGAAGCCCAACTCTCCCTCACCCCACAACTCATCGCCACCCTGTGCGATAGGCAACGCGGCATCGGCGCCGATGGAATCCTCCGGGTCGCCACCACCGGCGCCCTCCGCCGCGCCGGGCTCCTGACCAATAACCCCACCAGCCTCGAAGCCATCAGTGATGATGACTGGTTTATGGACTACTACAACGCCGACGGTAGCGTCGCGGAAATGTGCGGCAATGGCACCCGCGTCTTCGCCCACTATGTTCGATCCCGAGGGCTGGTCACCACCGACCAATTCACCATCGGTACCCGCGCCGGGGCGAAACCGGTAACCGTACATTCATTCGATGACGATAACGCCGTGGTGTCGGTTGCCATGGGGCCGGCCACATCATTAGGGGAGTCCACTTGCTCCATGGGCGGCCACATGTATGCCGGTATGGGAGTGGACATGGGCAATCCGCATTTAGCCTGTGTGGTTCCGGGGCTTACCGCGGAAGCCCTGGCCGACCTCACCCTGGATCGGCCCGAGTTTGATGCCGAATTCTTCCCCGAGGGGTCAATGTGGAGGTACTGACCGAACTCGTGCACAGCCCAGAGGGCTATCGCACACACATGCGGGTTTACGAGCGTGGGGTAGGGGAGACCCGTTCCTGCGGCACCGGCACCGTGGCCGCGGCCCGGGCGGCCCTGGCCTACGCGGGCTTCGTCAATGGTACCGTCATGGTGCAGATTCCCGGCGGGCAGGTGGAAGTCACCATTGATGGCGACACCTCTACCCTGCGCGGCCCGTCCGCCCTGGTGGCCACCGGGGAGCTGCATTGTGCGGCGTTGAACTAAGGGGTGTTGTTGGTGGCTGAGGATTGCAGCTCTTTCAGGCGTCGATAAGCGGCGTCTTTACGGGTGCGGCGCCGATCGTGCACCACGTAGGCTGCGAACACCCCAAGCAGCAGCACCAGCAGCGAGAACGCGGAAATCGTGGCGTAGCGCAGGGAACGGGATTCTGCGGTATTATCGTCAGCCAATGATGTTGGGGCAATGTCGAAACCCGACACCGTAATCATGGCAAGCGAGGGTTACCGAAATTATCCCAAGCCTTGACCGTGGTCGTTTCATCCTTGTCGAATACCCGGGAGTAGGTGTTTTTCTTGCCCGCCACTTCCTTCCATTCGGAAGAAATACCACGCAGCGGCTCGTCCGTGGTGATGACAATGGTGACCGGACCCTTCTTCTCCGAATCAAGATCCTGCTTATTCACCACCGAAATAACTCGGCCCCTGGTATTCCGAGGCGGCACCGGCATCAGTACGCACCCAGCCACGCTCGTTCGCGAGCGTTTTCGCCTCATCGAAACTGGGATGCGGGCACCAATACACGCCTTCCGCGCCGATGGTGAGGTTTCTAGGCGCCTTTTCGCTCCGTACCCAACCGTCGAGCGTGGAGGAATAATTAATGGGGGATAGGCCGGAATGGTCAAAAATGTTATTGGCCTTAGTCAACGACCCCACATTCCAAGTACGCAGGTTGATGTCGAAATCCGTGGCCCCATCGAACATGGCGGTCATGTCCTGCACCTTAGAGGTATCCCAACTGCTAATGTCGGCGCTAAACGTTTTCGCGTGCGCAAACATGGAATGCATCTCAGTCACATTGGAGGTATCCCAGCCGGAGATATCACCATTAAATGCCTGGGCTTTATTGAACATCCCCGCCATGGAGGTCACACTATTGGTATTCCATGCCGCAATATCGCTATCAAAGCGGGTTGCCCCATCGAACATGTAAGCGGTTGAACGCACCTTATTGAGGTCCGGAGCGCCCGCGTATGGCGTGAACTGCACATTGGTTGCCCGTTGGAACATACCCTCCATGCTGCGCCATTGATTCGTGCCCCAGGAATCCACCCGCAATAACGCATCGGTGGTTTGCGGCCGACCCCCAGAAAAACCCCAGCTGCAGCCGGGGGATTGCGCCCTGGATGCCCTATGGTGTATTCGCCGGGATTGTCGTAATTACACGCTGCACTATCGTTTGGCTTATCTACCTTGAAGGAATTGCTCGGGTTAGCGATGTCACACGTGACTTTGAAATGCGGTTCGGCATCCCCTACCCCTGGCGCCGACATCGAAAAGCTTTTCGACGAGTCCCCAGTCAGGCGAGTGTCAACCGTAAAACACAAATGCATCAGGATTGCTACTAATGAAATTCTCTCGCAGGGATTTTTTTCTTTTGTCGACTCTGCAGCCGTCGCAGCGGTGGCGGATTCACTACCGTTTGATGAGGTGCTTGTTGATGACGTCGATGTGGAACTCGTGGCCGAAGAAGACGTTGATGGTTCCGTCGACGAGTGTGGAGTTTCGGAAGTGGGATGCTGCGCCCCCCGGGGCACGGTGGCCTCCGGGTACTGTGGTGGGTTTTGTTGATGCGAATCACCGTTAGGTGTTGCGGCCTGACCACTGCCCGAATTATTTGGGATCTGTGGCATGGCTGGCGCCGGCACCTGGGGTGCGGCGGGGGCCGGTTCATTATTCAGCGGAATGCTGGGGCCTACGATAGGGACCGGCACTCCTGGGGCTATCACCACGGGTACCACGGCTACGGGAGACACCTCCACCCCAAGTTCGATTTGGGCTGCGGCGGGAGCGGCTGTGGCAAACAAGGTGCAACCAGTTAGCACAGCGGTGCTGAGGCACGCTGCCCAACGATGCGATGCGCGGGTGCGCTTGCTCAAGTCGTCTTCTCCTGTCTAGCCGAATATAAAAGTTGTGTCAAAACTCACAAATTAGAGTTTTTTTGCTGCACCTTTACTGCACCTTTGCTGGTGATATTTGGTGCATAATGTAAACCATGATGAGTCCACAAAAGATTTCATCTTGAGAATACCAAAGATATTTAAATTTGATAATAGCGCTAACACCCTTTCCTTAGCCCAAACTTGGGTCTGCTGCCATAATTCTGGGTGATTATCTGCAAAAGATGAAGATGTTTTCACATTCGAGTAGTATTCTCAGCTTGCCCTTAGTGAGGGGCCATATCAGGGTGGCCATATTTTTATGTTAAGCCGCCATGACATGCATAATTTGCTGCAATTGTGGTACATAAACTTTCGGTTGCTGTCGAAAAACTTAGGCCATGAATCGTCCCAATCTCGCTTCAGTAACACTATTCTAGATGGCGTTTGCTCTTTTTGATTTTTTTATTTGAATAGACTGAACACAGCATTATTTATTTCTAGCCCATATTCTATGTTGTGACACCTGGAGGTATCTCATGAGAATCCTATTGACGGCTTTCAGTCCTTTTAATGGCGCAACGGAAAACACCAGTTTGGCCGTTGTCACGAATCTCGCGGAACTCTTGCCTAACCATAAAAACCCAAGTATTGGAATTGCCGGTGGCCTTCGCCAACTCCCATAAGGTTGCTATTTCTACCGCCAAACAATTTCGCCCTCGACATTATCCTCAGCTTCGGTGAAGACGCCACCCGTAACAGCATCAATGTGAAACCCAGGCTTATAACCAACAGCAAGCCATCATTCCCGACAATGATGGCTTTCCAACCCAAGGGCAAGGCCATCATTCCTGGGGGTATTCCCACCATTGCCACGAACTTTCCTATTTGGCCCAAGGCGGTGGTGGCTAGTTTGCGGCAAACCCCCTGGCCCATGGAATTAAGCGCCAATCCCTGGTGGCTTTGTCTGCAAACCATTTGGCCTACCATCTTTACAGCTCACCGTTTCCCACCCTATTCATGCACGTGCCCGCCCTGCACTCTGGCAATGATGCAGCAGCCACGGCAGCCGCCGATGGGGATGTGGCCGGTGAAGTGAGGGGCGTGAAGCCGACACTCCACGCCTCCTACGGTTTCTGATTCGGCCGATGCGGTACAGAAGATAGCCGAGACGGTGTGGATGTTCGTCGACAAGCTTAGCTAGCCTGGTAGTTCTTCCCCAGACGCTGGGCAGATTGTCGCGCCTGTAACCAAGCCTCCTTGAGCTCTAGCGCCCGCACATCGGTGAGTTTGAGCAGCGACTCCAACTGCTGGATGCTGAGGTTTCGACTGAGCCGATCGTTGAGCCTAGGCACAAACCGTCGGGAAGTGCTCGCCAGAAAAATGAAACGAAGAAATATCGGGATCGGTACAGTTCTCATCGGCCAATGCTGGCCGGTGTAGTGTGCGATCCGCAATAGATTCCGTATCGTTTTTGTATAAAAAATCCTCGTACTTCCGTAGGGTATCCTCAATGTCCTCCCGAGAAAGCACAATAGATGCCTTCAGCGCAGCCGTTTCCTGCGAATACGGATGATAACGCGACAATAAAAACGACGCGACCAAAATGAGGCAGGATAGTGCTGCCCCCTCAATTTGCAGCAACGCAACCAATAACAAGCAGGCACCAGCGATCGCAACCCACGGCCAGGCGATGCCCGAGGAGTCGTAATCGTCAATTGCCTCTATCTCTTGCACTTGTAGCTCACCCACTTAACGCAAACCTTACGCTCAACTTCGCTACTGAAGCCTTAGTGACCACCACAACCGCAGCTGCCGGATCCGCAACCACCAGAACCGCACCCCTGTGGTGCCAAGAGTGAACCAACCATGACTGCCCGCCCGGCAATCACACTGTTTTTCTTAGGCAATTCAGTAATATTTAAGGAGTCGGGAAGGCATACATCATAGGCGAACGATCCGTCAACCGTGGCGTGAATGAATCGCTGCCCCGTGAGCGCATTGGTGCGGTAATCCGCATCGAGCACCCGTGCGCTAAACGACGCACCGGCATCCGGGTGAGCTGCGCCATTACCATCAGCAACCACCGAAATCCCATCAGAATCCAAAAATCCGGGCTGGTTGCCGGTCTCGGCAATATAGTCGTCAACGGTGGGGTAGTATCGCAAATCTTCCGCCGAAGCGAGAGCGGTAATAGCGACCTGTTGCCACCGCTGTTCTGGTTCGTCCACCAAGAGTGGGCCTTGCGCCAGATTGCATGTTAACGAAGTAACAGCCTGGCCGTTATAGTCAATGATGTCACATAATGCTAGAACATCGTTCAACATGGTCACGTGTGCAAAACTCATGGCAACCGAATCGAACCCGGCATATGTGGCAAACGGTTCCACTGCTAGAATATTGATCTGTGCACCAGAAGAATCCGCATACTGAATTAATTGGCCGCCCCTAACTTCACCAGTGACGCTAAGCTTATTAGTGCTAATGGCAGCTTCGACGGCATCCTGCCATTTGTCGAATTTCATGCCTAAAAGCCACAAGATCATTGCTCATAGCACAACATTGTACGTGCTGAAGTCTAAGAAATAGTCATCGTATTGATGGTTGAGATGCTATTGTTACACCTGTTGTGATTTCCGCCATTTTTGGCCAAGTATCCCGGAATCCACCCCCACAAAGAGGGTCAATAATTAGCTACTCATAGAATTCCGAGAACAATTTTAGGCCTATCGGGGGCTGTAGCACTTCATGTGCTTGCTGGTAAACCATAAAATTCTACAAAAAGACGCAATAAAAGACTGAAAGTATGCCAAAAACACTTCCCATCAACCCCTATACCCAGACAACCCACACCAATACACACGAAGAACTCATCAAGGAAGCCTTCAAAGACCACACCCTCACCACGGTATCGACCGATGCCACCACACCACCTGCCAACATTGCAATGGTAACCACCGATGACGTAGTTGAGAATCATGGGGTTTCTGTAGCCGCAACCGGCGCAGTTTCCGGCATGTCTGCTGATACAGCCGCAACTGGCGTGCTTACAGCAAGCATGCACATGGTCGGCGTGCCCACGACCGGTGAGCTTGACCTCGAAGAACGGTCTTCTTTCCGCCGCATCTCCGGCGGTTCCCGACATCTACGCCACCGACCAAGACGACGGATACGACGTCGAATACCGAAAACTCCGCCTCGAACGGGTCATTTTTGGTGGGCGTGTGGACCGAAGGCACCACCGCCGAAATCGAAGCCACCATGCGTGAACTTGCGGCCCTCGCCCAAACCGCCGGATCCGAAGTCGTTGATATGCTCTACCAAAAACGCGACCGGCCCGACCCCGGCACCTATATTGGGTCCGGTAAAGTCCAAAGAACTTAAAGACATCGTTCAGGCCACCAATATTGATACCGTGATCTGTGATGGTGAGCTTTCCCCGGCCAAATGATTGCCCTGGAAAAGGCCCTTGACGTCAAGGTCATTGACCGCACCATGCTCATCCTCGACATTTTTGCCCAACACGCCAAAAAGCAAGGAAGGCAAAGCCCAGGTATCGCTTGCCCAAATGGAATACCCTGATTACCCGGGTTCGTGGCTGGGGTGGTGCGCTATCCCGCCAGGCTGGTGGCCGCGCCGGGGTTCTGAACGGCGGCGTGGGGTTGCGGGGCCCCGGCGAAACCAAAAATTGAGGCGGATCGGCGCCGGCTGCGCTCCGACATGGCTAAGCTGCGGAAAGAGATTGCCGGCATGCAGACCGCGCGGGAGATCAAGCGCTCCCGCCGGCGGGCGTCGACCATTCCGCAGATTGCCATTGCCGGCTAGCACGAATGCCGGAAAATCCTCCCTCATTAACGCCATCACCGGTGCCGGCGTGCTGGTAGAAGACGCCTTATTCGCCACCCTGGACCCCACCACCCGGCGCGCCGAATTGGCGGATGGCCGAACGGTGGTGTTTACCGACACGGTGGGGTTTGTGCGTCACCCTGCCCGACCCAGTTGGTGGAGGCGTTTCGGTCCACGCTGGAGGAGGTGGTTGGTGCGGACCTGGTGTTGCACGTGGTGGATGGTTCCGACCCGTTCCCCTGAAGCAGATTGCCGCGGTGAATAAGGTCATCGGTGAGATCGTGCAGGAATACGGGGAGACCGCGCCCCCGGAGATCATTGTGGTGAATAAGATTGATGCGGCTGACCCACTGGTGTTAGCGGAGCTGCGGCATGCTGTGGATGATGTGGTGTTTGTGTCGGCGCATACTGGTGAGGGGATTAGCGAGTTAGAGGCGCGGATTGAGTTGTTTTTAAACAGCTTGGATTCGCATGTTGAGCTGCTGGTTCCCTTTACCCGGGGGATGTGGTATCGCGGGTGCATCAGTATGGGACGGTGTTGCATGAGGAGTACACCGAGGCCGGCACCCGGATTGATGTGCGCCTGGCCACGGAGCTGGCGGCGGAGCTTGCCGAGTTTCAGGTGTCGACAGATACCGCCAGCTAAGCCCGGCTAAGTAGCATGTTTGGTTAGGTTGTGGTGGGCCAGTAATAATAAAGGTTCGTGAGCACATCTTCTTTTGGTTTGTTTCGGTGGTCGATCCATGGTGATGGCAAGACCATTCAACCTGGTGCGGTGGTGGCCCCGGATGAGCGACTGTCGTGGGGTCGCACTATTGGCATTGGTATGCAGCATGTGATTGCCATGTTTGGGGCGACGCTGCTGGTTCCCACCTTGACGGGGTTCCCGGTGAATACGACATTATTATTCTCCGGGGTGGGGACGATGGTGTTTTTGGTGATAACCCGAAACCAGCTGCCGTCGTATTTGGGGTCGTCGTTTGCGTTTATTGCCCCGTTGTTGGCGTCGAAAAAGCCTAGGGATTTGGGGCGCAGCTGGGTGGGTGGTGGCTGCGGGCCTGGCGCTCATGGCGGTGGGGTTGGTGGTGAAACGCCTGGGGAAGGGGATCATTGATACGGTGATGCCGCCCGCGGTAACGGGGGCGATTGTGGCGCTGATTGGGTTTAATTTGTCGGCGTCGGCAACGAAGAACTTTGCGACGCAACCCATGGTGGCAACCGTGACGTTAGGGGCGATCATGGTGTTCACCGTGGCTGGCCAGGGGCATGGTGGCCCGGTTGGGGATTTTATTGGGGGTCATCACCGGATGGGTGTTTGCCGCGGTCACCGGGAATCTTTCGGAGGGGGCGTCGGAGGCAATCGCGGCCGCCCCTGGGTGGGTTGCCGCAGTTTCACACGCCGGAGTTTCACTTGTCGGCGGTGATGGTGTCGCTGCCGGTGGTGATTGTTTTGATTGCGGAAAAATGTGGGGCATGTGAAGGCAGTGTCGGAGATGACAGGGCCGGAATTTGGATGCCCAGGCGGGAAATGCGCTCATCGCTGATGGTTTAGGGACCGTGCTGGCTGGTGGTTTCGGGGGTTCGGGGACGACAACCTATGCGGAGAACATTGGGGTGATGGCGGCAACCCGGGTGTATTCCACCGCGGCCTATTGGGTGGCGGCGCTCACGGCGGTGGGGTTGGCGTTTGTGCCGAAGTTCGGGGCGCTGATTTTCACGATTCCGGCCGGGGTGTTAGGCGGCGCGGCCCTCGTGCTTTACGGTTTGATTGGCATGCTGGGGTGCGAATCTGGCAGGGACAATAAGGTGAACTTTAACAATCCGGTGAATTTGATAGCTGCTGCTGTGGCGTTGGTGGCGGGCATCGGTAACCTGACACTTGTGGTGTTCGGCATTCACCTGGAGGGTATTGCCTGGGGGTCGGTGGGGATTATCGCTGGTTACCCCCTGCTCCGGTGGCTTTACACCACCATGGGTGAGGGGAAAACCGCACGATTCTAGGGGTGGGGGAGCGCGGTGGTGATGTCGTGGATGAGTCGGGCGGCTACCTTCGCGGTCCGACCATCCACATCATAGGTGGGGTTGAGCTCCACCACGTCGACGAGCCGGAGTTTCCCGGTGCGGGCGGCAGCCGCACATTGCGCGAACCTGGGGAAGGGCCACCCCAGGGTGGCCGGGGCGGACACCCGGGGCGACATGGGCGGGAAGCACATCAAGATCAATGCTGAGGTGCAGGATGTCCGCGGTGGCGGCCGCCTTGGTGACGAGTTCCGCGGCCTCGGCTGCGGTCAGGTCCGCCAACGCATCGTCGGTGACATAGGTGACGCCTAACTGGTCGGCAGTCTGAAACAGGATGCGGGTGTTATTCGGTTCGGAAATACCCAGCACCGTGTAGTGGAAGTCGTGCGGCCAGGCATCGGCGATCTGTTTGAACGGGGTGCCGGACGTGGCAATATCGCTGGTGCGCAGGTCAAAATGGGCGTCGAGGTTGATGATGGCAATGGATTTGCCGTCACCATGGTGGGACTGCCGCAAGCCCCGGTGGGAGGCCCAAGATGTTTCGTGCCCGCCGCCGAGCGTCACCACGGTGCCGGAACCATTATCAAGCAGGGCGGCCACGGTGTCGCTCAGCTGCTGCTGTCCGGCTTCTAGGTCCGAGGTGTTGGTGTAGGTAATGGTGTGGGCGTCGGCCCGAACCCTATCGTCGTGGATGGCCAGTGACGCCAGGGCCTCTCTAATAGCGGTGGGCCCGGTCGCGGCTCCTACCCGGCCGTGATTGCGGGCTACCCCGGTGTCTGAGGCGAACCCCACCAGGGTGATGGCGTTCGGCGGCACGGGCTCGGCCTCGGCATCAATGATGGTGGTGAACCAGCGGGCATGTTCGTCGCCCGGCCCATCGTCGCGGCCGTGCCAATGAAAATATTCGGTCATGTGCTCTAGGATAGATCTTCATGTCGAAGGTGCCTGCAGCCACCCACACGCTTGCTATATTGCGTCTGCTCATGACCACCGATGCGCCGATTTCGGCGGCTCGGATCGCCACCCAACTACGGCTACCCCGATCCACCACCTACCAGTTGTTGAAAGTCATGGTTGATGCGGGGTTTGTCATGCACCTGAAATCCCACCGCACCTATGGTTTGGGGGCGGCCGCATACCCCTGGCCCAAGCGTATTCCACCCAACAACCACTGGTGCGGGCCAGCACGCGGCACGCCCAGGTGTTGGCGAAACTGGCGGGCGGCAGCGCCCACGTGTCCCGGCTCTCCTCCGGGATGGAGGTGCTGTATGTGCTGGAGGAACGCTCCGCGGCGGCGGTATCCCTCATCACGGATGTGGGGGTGCGGTTAGCGGCGGAACGCACCGCGTCGGGGCGGGTGATGCTGGCGGCCCTGCCCGATGCGGAGCTGAAGGCTCGGGTTGATGCCGCCGGTTTGGGCCGGCAGTGGCAAAAAATTCACACCATGGTGCAGCAGGTGCGGTTGCGGGGGTGGGCTGAGGAAACCGAGGAAGTGTCGGTGGGGCAGAGCTCCATTGCCGCGGCGGTGCTGGACCACACCGGGCGGCCGGCCGCGGCCCTGGCCGTGACGTTTACCCCAGGGGTGGGCGTCGATAAGCATGCCGAGCTGGTGGCGGAAACTTGTCGACGGGCGCAGCAAGTGCACACCACATTGTTTGGTGCCGCCTAGAAACCCATGCTAGTCTCGGCGGTGGTCACATCTATGCCTGGCTATCGCATGAGGGGACAAAAGGTGAGGTAACCGCCGCACCTTATTGTAAGCGATAGCATAATCAGGAGAATACCATGACCATTATCGTTGGCATCGGCGCACTGACCATCACCGACGTGGTGAATGTGGCCCGATACGATACGCCCATCGTCCTCGATCCCGCCGCCCTGGCGGAGGTGGCGAAAACCCGGCAGCACATTGAAGAACTCGCCACGGAACCCACCCCGGTCTATGGGGTCTCCACCGGTTTCGGTGCCCTCGCCCGCCGCCATATTCCCCAGGAGCTTCGCACCCAATTGCAACGCAGCTGGTGCGCTCCCACGCCGCCGGATCCGGTCCGGAGGTAGAACGCGACGTCATTCGCGCCCTCATGCTGCTCCGGCTTTCCACCCTCATGACTGGCCGAACAGGTGTTCGTCCCCGTGGTGGTGGAAACCCTATGCCGCCCTCCTCAACGCCGGCATCACCCCCATCGTTTACGAGTATGGATCCTCGGCTGCTCCGGGGACCTTGCCCCCTCGCGCACTGCGCCCTCGCACTCATGGGCGAAGGCGACGTTCGGCTTGCCGACGGCACGAAAACCCTCGCCGCCGACGCCCTGGCCGCCGCCGGCATCACCCCCTCATCCTCGCCGAAAAAGAAGGCCTCGCCCTCATCAACGGTACCGACGGCATGCTCGGTATGCTTTGCCTCACCCTCGCGGACCTGGCAAACCTTATCACCACCGCCGACATTGCCACCGCCATGACCCTCGAAGGCCTCCGCGGCACCCCACGGTTTTCGCCGACGACCTGCAACAACTCCGGCCCCACCCGGGCAGGCCCGCTGCGCCGCCAACATTCGCACCCTCGTCGCCGACTCCGGCATCCTCGCCGCCGCCCACGCCGAATTCCAACGCAACCACGTCCAAGACGCCTACTCCATTCGCTGCTCCCTCGCAGGTCACCGGGGCGGTCCGCGACACCGCCGACTACGCCACCACCGTCGCCAACCGGGAACTCGCCGCCGCCATCGACAACCCGGTGGTCACCCTCGATGGGCGAGTCGTCAGTAATGGCAACTTCCACGGCGCCCCCATCGCCCTACGTCCTCGATTTCCTCGCCATCGCCGTCGCCGACCTGGCAAGCATCTCCGAACGCCGCACCGACCGGTTCCTCGACGTCGCCCGCAACCGGGGCCTCAACGCCTTCCTTGCCGACGACCCCGGCGTCGACTCCGGCCACATGATCGCCCAATACACCCAAGCCGGCATCGTCTCCGAACTCAAACGCAACGCCGCCCCAGCCAGCGTCGACTCCATCCCTCCTCCGCCATGCAAGAAGACCACGTCTCCATGGGGTGGTCCGCAGGCCGGAAACTCCGCCGCAGCATCGACGGGTCTCGCCCGCGTTCTCGCCATCGAAATCCTCACCGCCGCCCGCGCCATCGACCTCCGCACCACCGACGACACGAACACCCCCGCGCCGGGTACCGGGGCAGTCGTTGCGCGCCTGCGGAAACCGTGGCCGGCCCCGGCACGGACCGCTACCTGGCTCCCCGAAATCGCCGAAGTCGTGGCGCTCGTCATGGACGGCAGCCTGGTTGCCGCAGCCGAACACGCGGTGGGGGAGCTGTACTAACACCACCAAGTTGCATTCGCCGCGCCGAACTGCGACAGTAACAAGTAGACATGTAAGGAGACTCCTGTGTAATTGACCGACCGAACACCTCACCAGCGCGCCTCACCCCTGCCGGTGGCGCGTGCACCAGTCGTGTCGTTCCCACATTAAGGAGTCTTATCATGCATCATCCCTTCGGCCTGCCCGAAAACCCTCCCCTGGTACCCACGCGCCCGCCCGCATCTGGGCGCCACTCGTCGACGTTGACCATGCGGCACAGCGCCAAATCCGGGCGGTCGCCGACCTGCCCTGGACCCACGGGGTGGCCATCATGCCCGATGTGCATGTGGGTGCCGCCGTCACCATTGGCAGCGTCATCGCCATGCGCGACGCAGTATCCCCCGCAGCCGTCGGTGGCGACATTGGCTGCGGTATGATGGCCGTCCACACCAACCTCACCACCAGCGATCTTCCAGATAACCTCGCCCCACTCCGGGCCGCATGGGAAGCTGCGGTACCGGTTGGCCCCAACCACCACGCCACCCGTGCCCCCATCTTGAAAACCCACGGGCTCATCCGCCAACGACTCACCCGCCACTTCCAGCGTTTCACCGACCTCAGCGTCGACGTGTCCGCAAGCGAACAAACCGCCATCCACCAATGCGGCACCCTGGGCGGTGGCAACCATTTCATCGAACTCTGTGCCGACACCACCGAAACCATTTGGCTCACACTCCACTCCGGCTCCCGAAACATCGGCAAAGAAATCGCTCACCGCCACATTGGGCGGGCAAAAACCCTGGACTGGAACCGCCACGGCCCCAACAATAACCTCCCTGTCATCCTCCGCAGGGATGCTACCGGGGCGGAACAAACCGAATGGGCGGACTACCTTCACGACCTCACCTGGGCCCAAGACTATGCCGCCCTCAACCGAATCATCATGATGGCCACCATCAAAACCGCACTCCACAACCTCCTGCCCCAAGTGCGCTACACCACGGAAATCAACTGCCACCACAACTACGTCGCCATAGAACACCACGACGGGATGGAATTGGCCATCACCCGCAAAAGGTGCCATCAGCGCCACCAGTGGGGAATGAGGGAATCATCCCCCGGATCCATGGGCACCGGGGCCGCCATCGTGCGCGGCCTCGGTAACCCGGCAGCCTACTGCTCCGCATCCCACGGCGCCGGCCGAATCATGAGCCGCAGCGAGGCCCGCCGCAGCTTCACCCTCGACGACCTTGCCCACCAAACCGCCGGGGTGGAATGCCGCAAAAGACCCAGGCGTGCTCGACGAAATCCCGGGCGCCTACAAAAACCTCGACCAGGTCCTCGCCTATGAACAAGACCTGGTGACGGTCGAAACCAACCTCACGACCCTCCTCTGCGTCAAGGGCTAACCACCCATGTGGGCGTCGTCAAGCAAACACCAGCCCTAAAATGTCCGGTATTTCGGACAAGCCACCCCCAAAACCGCTACCCCCACCCCCATGCCACGCGATAAAGTGGGGAGAATCAGTCCGTCGGCATCGAGGTGATAGCCCCAGCGCCACCACCGCTGGACCCCGAGCCGGCCCGGCCTGACCCCAACGACGAAAACCCCAAGGAGAACCCATGACCGCCGGCCCCCGGGAAGTCCGCGCCCCCGCGGCACTACCCTCACCGCCAAATCCTGGCAAACCGAAGCGCCCATGCGCATGCTCATGAACAACCTTGACCCCGAGGTGGCCGAGCGCCCCAACGACCTGGTCGTCTACGGCGGCACCGGCAAAGCCGCCCGCAACTGGGACGCCTTCGACGCTATCATCGCCGCCCTCAAAGACCTCAACACCGACGAAACCCTCCTCATCCAATCCGGCAAACCCGTCGCCGTCTGGAAAAACCAACCCCTGGGCACCCGCGTCCTCATCGCCAACTCCAACCTTGTCGGCGACTGGGCCACCTGGCCCGAATTCCGCAAACTCGAAGCCGAAGGCCTCATCATGTACGGTCAAATGACCGCCGGCTCCTGGATCTACATCGCCACCCAAGGAATCCTCCAAGGCACCTTTCGAAACCTTCGGCGCCATCGCCCGCAAACGATTCGGCGGCACCCTCGCCGGCACCATCACCCTCACCGGCGGCTGCGGCGGCATGGGCGGTGCTCAACCACTCGCCGTCACCCTCAACGGTGGCGTCTGCATCATCGCCGACGTCGACAAAGCCCGCCTGGAACGCCGCCACGCAAAACGCTACCTCGACACCATCGCCACCGACCTCGACGACGCCATCACCCAGGCCAACCAGGCAAAAAGCCGACAAACGCGCGCTCAGCATCGGGGTCGTCGCCAACGCCGCCGACGTGTTCCCGGAACTGCTCGCTCGACAACGCGCCGGCGACATCACCATCGACATTGTGACCGACCAAACCTCCGCCCACGACCCCTCAGCTACCTCCCCGGGATGTCCCCTTCGAAGCCCTGGCACACCGAAGCCGCCGAAGACCCCGTAACATTCACGAAAAATCCCTGGGAATCCATGGCCGCACAAGTCCAAGCAATGGTGGAATTCCAAGACGCCGGCGCCGAAGTATTCGACTACGGCAACTCCATCCGCGACGAAGCCCGCCACGCCGGATACGCACGCGTTCGAATTCCCCGGATTTGTGCCCGCCTACATCCGACCCCTCTTCTGCGAAGGCCTCGGGCCCTTCCGCTGGGCTGCCCTCTCCGGCGACCCTGAAGACATCCGCGTCACCGACCAAGCGCTCAAGAACTCTTCCCTCGACAACGAGCACCTTCACCGGTGGCTCGACGCGGCCGAAGAATACGTAGAATTCGAAGGTCTACCAGCGCGCATCTGCTGGCTAGGCTACGGTGAACGACACAAAGCCGGGCTGCTCTTCAACCAACTAGTCGCCGAAGGAAAAATCTCGGCACCCATCGTCATCGGCCGCGACCACCTCGACTCCGGCTCCGTCGCCTCACCCTACCGCGAAACCGAAGCCATGCTCGACGGCTCCGACGCCATCGCCGACTGGCCCCTCCTCAACGCCCTCACCGCCGTAAGCTCCGGGAGCAACCTGGGTATCCATCCATCACGGCGGCGGCGTCGGCATCGGCCGCAGCATCCACGCCGGCCAAGTATGCGTCGCCGACGGCACCGAACTAGCCGCACAAAAACTCGAACGAGTACTCACCAACGACCCCGGCATGGGCGTGGTACGACACTTCGACGCCGGCTACAACCGGGCGCCGAAGTCGCAGCCGAACGCGGCATCACCATGCCCATGGAATTCCACAGCCGAGAAACCCAAGGATAACAGCGTGACCGCAGTCCTATTCGAAAAACATTAGCGAACTACGCACCGTGTCGGCGCTCGGCACCCTCGCTAACGCAGCAATCGTCGCCGATGACGGCCGTATCGCCTGGATCAGCCCCACCACCCAAGCACCCTGCCGCTGATACCCGCATCAACCTGGGCGGACGCGCCGTACTCCCCGGCTGGGTCGATTCCCACACCCACATGCTTTTCGACGGCAACCGCGCCGCAGAATTCGAAGCCCGCATGGCCGGACAAAGCTACGCGGCAGGCGGAATTAACGTCACAGTGACGGCTACCCGGGCCGCCACCGACACCCGATTAGAACAACTACTACGACCGGATCAATGCCGCCCGCGCCGGGGGAACTACCACCCTGGAAACCAAAACCGGTTATGGGTTGGATGTGGAATCGGAACGCCGAGCTGCCCGCATTGCCGCCACCGGGGTAGATGACGTGACATTCCTGGGGGCCCACGTGACGCCGGTCGGGGCAGACCCGGACGACTATGTGGACCTGGTGTGCGGGGACATGCTGGATGCGGTTGCCCCCTACGTCCACTGGATTGACGTGTTCTGTGAGCAGGGAGCGTTCGACGAGTCCCAGTCCCGGAAGGTGCTGCAAGCCGGTCGGGCGCGCGGCTTGGGGTTGCGGGTGCACGGCAATCAATTGGGCGCAGGCCCCGGTGTGCGGTTGGCCTGCGAGTTGAGGGGCGGCCAGCGTGGATCACGTGATTACTTAGATAGTGAGGACGTGGAACGCCTGGCGGCCAGCGACACCGTGGCAACGGTGCTTCCAGCCCTGTGATCTGTCTACCCGGGAACCGTTCGCCCCGGCCCGGCAGCTGCTCGACGCCGGGGCGCAGTGGCTATCGCATCGAATCTCAACCCGGGCACCTCATACACGTCGTCGATGAATTTCTGCGTGGCCACCGCAGTGTTGCAAATGAGGCTCAGCCTGGACGAGGCCATTACCGCGGCCACCCGTGGCGGGGCGAAGGCATTACGCCGACATGATGTGGGTGGGGAGTGGACCCGCAGGGCCCGGCCGGCGGTGGGCACACTGGCGGTGGGGCACGCTGTAACCTGCATGTATTAAACACGAATCATGCAATTGATTTGGCCTACCGCCCGGGAATGCCGCTGACCTGGGGCACATTCATCGATGCTGTGCCTGTGCGATGATGCCGTGTCGGTGTGATCGCGTCCCATCGGCGTGATAGCACCGAGTCAGTGCGGTAGCTAAAAATAGCTAAAAACCCCACCGGAGGTTCAAAAATAACATGAACCACCGGTGGGGTTTTAGTGCGTGAGGTTCGACTACTGGGCGTCGAGGTCCTGCTCGATGAGAGCGGCGATCTTCTCCACTGCCTCAGCATTATCAGACTTGACGGTGACCTTGTCGCCCTTTTCGGCACCAAGCGCCATAATCATCAGCGAGGAAGCAGCATCGGTTTCATCATCCTCTTCGCCTTCGAGGAACAGGAAGATCTCCTCATCATATTCGCCAGCTGCTTCGGCGATGATGGAAGCGGGACGAGCATGCAGCCCAACCTGGGAACCGACGACAACAGTCTTGGAGGCCATAGATGGTCCTTTCGTAGTGTCTGACTCATGTGATGCAGACGGGATTATTTTTCGTTTACGTAGGAAGTTTTTCTTCCCAACGTCTGTGCCCGATTCTATGAGGTTTTAGAGGCAACCGCCACAAAATGGGCAAAGTATTTGATATTTCACACATACGGATTTTCCGGCATCGGCACAAAATGAGTGATGAACTGGGAAAATCCGTATTATGATGCAGCTCCTATGCAGCGACTGCCTGGGCGGTATCCTTGGCAGCCTGGGCCATGAGGGTCTTATTCGGCCAGAATTGCTTCAGGGCAATAATCAGTACCGTGGAGACCGCAATGCCGGCGACCAGGGCAATGATCCAGCCAATCAGCGGGCTGATGGCGAAGAACACGAAGATACCACCGTGCGGGGCGCGTGAGCCCACACCCAACACCATAGAGATAGCGCCGGTGACCGCACCACCAGCCATGGTTGCCGGAATCACCCGAAGCGGGTCGGAGGCGGCGAACGGGATGGCGCCCTCGGAGATGAACGACAGGCCTAACAACCAGGCGGACTTGCCGTTTTCCTGCTCGGCGGCGGTGAACAGGTTCTTGCGCAGCATGGTGGCGATCGACAAGGCGATCGGTGGGATCATGCCGGCACCCATGACGGCGGCCATGATCTTCAACGATGCTTCATCGCCGGTAGACAGGCCGGCGGTGGCAAACAGGTAGGCTGCCTTGTTCACCGGACCACCCAGGTCGAAGCACATCATCAGGCCGAGAATCACACCCAACAGCAAGGCGGAGCTACCGGACATGGAGGTCAGCCAGTTTTGCAGACCACTGAGAATTGCGGCCAGTGGCCGACCCAAGAGTAGGAACATTACCAGACCAACGACCAGCGAAGTGCCCAGCGGGATAATGACCACCGGCATGAGGGATTGCAGCACCTTCGGCACTTTTTGGTTGCCCAACCACATGGCAACAGCACCGGATAACAGGCCGGTGACCAGGCCACCAATGAAACCAGCACCCAAGGTCACGGAGATAGCACCACCGACGAAACCTGGGGCGATACCCGGGCGACCAGCCATGGCGTAGGAAATGTAACCAGACAGGGCGGCTACGACGAAGCCCATGGCAGCCTGGCCCGTGGCGAAGAGCACCGAACCCAGGTATAGCGCAAAGGCTGGGTATGCGAATGCTACTTCCCTTACCGTCGAAATCAACGGTGGTGGGTGGCAGATTGGTCAGGGGGTATTCGGTGACGAATTGCTTCCACGGATCGATACCGTTGACTTGTTCGCCGATCTGATAGCCGCCAACGAGGAAGCCCAGCGCCAGCAGCAAACCGCCGGCCGCAACGAACGGCACCATGTAGGACACGCCGGTCATCACGGCTTGTTGCATGCGCTTGCCGACGCTTAACCCACCTTCGGCAGCCTCGCTGCTGTCGGAGGATGATGAGCCGCCGCCACCTGCTACCTTTGGGGCATTGGGGTTTTTCGTGGCCGCGACGGCCTCTTCCAACATCTTCACCGGTTCGTTAATGGCGCGCTTCACGCCGGATTCAATCACTGGCTTTCCAGCGAACCGTTGCCGATCCTTCACCCCAATGTCGGTGGCGAAGATCACGGCATCCGCCTTCTTCACAATGTCTTCCGGTAGCGGTGTGATAGAGGAAGAACCCTGGGTTTTCCACATGCAGGGGTCACGCCGGGCATTTCTTTTGCGGCGATGGCTGGGGCGTCGGCAGCCATGTAGGTGTGGGCAATGCCGGTGGGGCAGGCGGTGATGGCGACGAGCGTCAGGCCGTCGTCGTCCTTGGCGCTGGCGCCTTCAGGCTCGTCCGCCGGGGCTTTCTTCAGGCGCCGGCCACCACATCGGTGACCAATTCCACGAGCTCTTCCTTGGTGGCCGCACCACGCAATGCCTCAATGAATTCCTTGCGCACCAGGTTACGGGCCAATTTGGATAAGATCTTGAGGTGGGCTTTGCCGGCACCATCGGGGGCGGCGATCATGAACACTAAGTTCGCAGCCCCGTCAGGGACCACCAAAGTCTACGGGGTTTTTAATCGGGCGAACGCTAAGGTCGGCTCCGTGACGGAGGCGGACCGGCAGTGGGGATTGCGACCCGCCTGGGACGCCGGTGGCGGCCCTCGACTCCCGGGCCAGCACATCTTTGGCAAGGCCTTCGGCGTCTGTGGCCCGACCGGCATCGGCAACAACCTTGGCGAGATTCGTAATCACCTCAGTTGTGTCGGAGCCGAAATCAACATCAAGTTCGACAAGATCTGTCGAAATTATTGACGAATCAGACATAGGGATTATTCCTTACAGTCAAGCCCCAACCCCAACCACAAACCAGGACCGGGGCTCGATTAATTGGATGAATGAACTAGAAGGGATAGGAAGTGAGTGGCTTTAGACCAATGCCCGGATGGTGATCCGGTCGGCATCAACCTGGTTTGGGGTGGGAATAGTGGTACCAGGCAGGGTCACTGCGGTAGAACCATAAGCAACACCCAACGCCAAAGCTCGTTCGGGACTTAGCCCATCGGAAATGCCCATGACGAAACCAGCCAAGGTGCAGTCACCGGCGCCAACAGTCGACAGTGGTGTCACCGGTGGCGAGGTAGCCAACCACACCCCGTTGTCAGTCACCAGCACGGCGCCGGCGGCCCCTAAGGTGATGAGCGCCATGGGGAGGCCGCGTTTGACCAGCTTAGTGGCGGCAATAATGACCGGCTCATAGTTACCGGCCAGGGCTTCCGCCTCTAGCGAGGTGCCCGAAACCCCCACGATCTGTCCCAGCTCTAGGCTGTTGGGGGTCATGATGTCGGCATGGTGTTTCTCCAGGTCATGGGCAACCGCTAACAGAGGTGCATCCGAGGTGTCGATGGCGATCTTGACGTTGGGGGCTTGGGCCCGCAAGAGGTCCACCAGGTGGGAGTACCAATTCTCAGGCACCCCGGGCGGTAGGGAGCCAGCCATGACTACCCAATCAGCCTGTTGGGCATGCTCCACCAGGGTTTTTTCCATAGCGGTGATGTCGGATTCGGTGAGCACTGCGCCCACACCATTGACCTTGGTGGTCTCTCCGGCTGGGTCGGCAAGCGTGGTGTTGACCCGCACCGGATCGCTGACTGGGGTGCACTGGTAGGGAACCTTGGTGTTATCCAACAGGCTCAAGAACGGGTCCCCGGCTGCGGCTGGGAACACAGCAAGAGTGCTGTGTTGTGCCTTGTAGATGGCGTGGGAAACATTGATGCCCTTACCACCGGCAACGGAAGTAGCCGATGATAGCCGGTTGACTCCGCCGGGGATGAGGGTGCCGGTCAATTGGAAAGTGGCGTCAATGCTGGGATTGGGGGTTAGTGTGAGTATCACGGAATCACCATACTTGTGTCGTAGGGTGGAGTTTGGACGTAAAATCGGGCGGCACATTGCGGTCGGAAACCACGACGTCAATGTCGGAAAGCTTGGCGAATTGGACATTCGATTCCCGACCCAGCTTGGTGGAGTCGCAGAGCACTACCACGTGATTTGATTGGGAAATCATGGTTTCTTTCACGGCCGCCTCCCGCGGGTCGGAGGTAGTGAGCCCGTGGGTAAGACTGAGAGCGGTGGTCCCCATGAAAGCGATATCTGCACGGAGACTGCGTAGGGTTTCCACAGCATTTGGCCCGACGACGGCTTGGGTGCGGGCCTTAATGGTGCCGCCCAGAATAGTGACTTGAGGAACACCGACGGCGGCAACGGTGTGGGCAACATTGGGAGAGTTGGTAACAATGCTCCAGTTTTGTCCCCGATAATTATGCGCCAGGGTACTGGCGAAGGCCTCGGTGGTGGAGCCGGCATCAATGAAAATGGCCGCGGTGGGGCTGGGGATGAGTTCGATTGCTTTTTGGGCGATGAGGTTTTTCCGCCGCTGGGATTGTTGAATGGGCAGCTCATCATCATCGTCGGTGGCAACAAGGTCTGATTGCGGGGTGAGAGCGCCGGCGACGGCGCCGCCATGTACTCGACGGAGCAGGCCCTTGGCCTCTAAAGACTTCAGATCACGTCGAATAGTTTCGGCAGTGACACAGAAGCGCTCGGCAAGATCCGCGACGGAGCAGCGGCCGGTGTCATTGGTGATTGCGACAATTGTCGATTGGCGCCCGTTGATCTGCGCGACTGTTGCCACGTGTTGGCTACCTCCTGACGTTGTAGCGATGTTGATATGCCGCTGAAGTGCGGAATGGTGAAAACTCACATTGAAGTGGGTTTATGGGGTTAGTGGTAGGGGTGAAAATTTTAGTAAAAACCTAGGAACCGCTCTGCAAATCATAGTTACCTATATGGGGATTGAAATGATTTCTATAAGCACTCCTATTATTAATGTAGAGCGTGCAACCTATGGTGTGGGTTTAAATGTGGGAAACAACATACTAAAAATTTTTGCGGGGACGTTTTTCCCGAATTTCCGGTTGTAGTTCAGCTACCGACCCATAATCACCCGAAAATGTGGGAATCCATGCTTAGTTTATGCCCGGTTATTTTTTTGATTGTCAATCATATTCAGAAAAACTCTCGAAATATTGGCGTGAAATGCGATAAATCACAACAAAATTTGTGACTTTGATTTTGTTTCTATTGCGGAAGTGTGGATTTTATGGTGTCCTAGTTCTAACAGGAACTCCAATGTGAAGATAGGTGGCATACGTTGAAGAACGTGAGCGTTGACACTGTATTAAAAGGTACTGCTGTGGTCCCCAGGGGTGCGTTATGCGCCGGCAGTATGGATCAGCCCTCGCCCGAAACTACCCAAGGCTGGTCAAGTTGTGGCGGAAAACCAGCGGGAAGCTGAGCTCAGCAGGTTTAATGATGCGGCAGACGTTGTGGCCGAGCGGCTTCTTCAGCGTTCAGCACACGCCAAGGGCGCAGCAGCCGAGGTGCTCAAGGCAACCGCCGGTATGGTCAATGACCGTGGTTGGCGTAAGGCGGTGCGGAAGGGTATTACCGGTGGTCACCCGGCAGAATATGCTGTTGTTGCAGCCACCACTAAATTCGTGACAATGTTCGAAGCCGCCGGCGGCGTGATGGCAGAACGCACTACAGACCTTCGGGATATCCGCGACCGGGTCATTGCGCAGCTGCGTGGCGAGCCGGAGCCAGGTTTGCCGGACGTGACCGAGCGAGTAGTGCTCTTCGCCGACGACCTGTCCCCGGCCGATACCGCCGCCCTCAATGTGGATTTGTTCGTGGGCTTGGTCACGGAACTGGGTGGTCCGACGTCGCACACCGCCATTATTGCCCGTCAATTGAATGTTCCCTGTATCGTGGCAGCCGGTTCTCAGATTCATAGCGTTGTCGCAGGCACCCCGGTGCTTGTCGACGGCTCCCTGGGGACGATCTCTCTGGCGCAGATCCGAGAACCGCAGTTCAGGCCGAGCAAGAGTCCAAGATGCAGGCCGAGCGGGTCGCCCAGTGGCGAGGCCCGGCCAAGACCAAGGATGGGCACCATGTGCAATTGCTGGCCAATGTGCAAGACGGCAAGGCCGCCCGCATTGCTGCCACGGAATCCCAGGCAGAAGGCATTGGGTTGTTCCGCACCGAGCTGTGCTTCTTGAGCGCCACCACCGAACCGTCAGTCAAGGAGCAGGCCGAGGTCTATAAGAAGGTGCTGGAGCAGTTCCCGAACTCCAAGGTTGTGGTTCGCTCCCTGGATGCTGGTTCGGATAAGCCGGTGGCCTTTGCCTCCATGGCCGACGAAATGAACCCGGCCTTGGGTGTGCGCGGTCTGCGTGTGGCCCGCGCCAACGAGGCGCTTCTGACCCGCCAGCTCGATGCCATTGCTAAGGCCGCTTCCGAGTTGGGCCGTACCGAAGAGACCGCCCCAACCTGGGTCATGGCCCCCATGGTGGCTACCGCCCGGGAGGCCCAGTGGTTTGCCGGCTTGTGCGGGGATCGGGGCTTGACTGCCGGCGCCATGATTGAGGTGCCGGCTGCCTCCCTGATGGCCGATAAGATTATGCCGCACCTGCGGTTTGTGTCGATCGGTACCAATGACCTGACCCAGTACACCATGGCTGCGGACCGCATGTCCCCGCAGCTGGCCTACCTGACCGACCCGTGGCAGCCGGCAGTGCTGCGACTCATCGATCACACTTGTAAGGAAGGCAAAGTTCAATACCGCCGTGGGTGTGTGCGGTGAGGCAGCCGCCGACCCACTGCTGGCCTGCGTCTTGACTGGTTTAGGCGTGAACTCCCTGTCTGCCGCTTCCACCGCCATTGCTGGTGTGGGTGCTCAGCTTGCCGCTGTCGACCTGGAGACCTGTCAGAAGGCCGCCGAAGTGGCCCTGAATGCTGAAGGGGCAACGAACGCTCGCGCCCTGGTTCGGGAACTGCTGTTGGGCGATAAGGCCCTAAATAATTGCGGAAAAGCCACCCTGATTGCGATGCGGCAGGGTGGCTTTGCGCTGGCTGCTAGTCGCCCGCGACCTAGCCTGCGCTAGCTGGCGATGATGACTTCTACATTGCGGTCGCGAAGCGCCTTGACGAACGACTCGGGCGCATTGGCGTCCGTGATAATCACGTCAATATCGTCGACGGAACCAAAGCTCACCAGGTAATCGGTGCCCATTTTGGTGGAGTCGCATAAAACCACGACCTTGCGGGCATTGGTGATCATCGCGGATTTAATGGCGGCTTCCTGCGAGTCGGCCGTCGATAAGCCATGGTCAACCGTGAGCGCATTGGTGCCGATGAATGCCACCTCGGCGCGCATGAGTGCCAGGGTGCGGGCGCCGCGTTTCCCACGACTGCTTGGGTAATGCCGCGCACGGACCCGCCAAAAAGCTGTATTTCATCCAACCCTGAATTAGCTAAGGTAAGGGCAATGGATAGGCTATTGGTCACGATCGACCACTGTTTTGCGGCGGGCTGCATCGTGATGAGCTCGGCGAAGGCCGCGGTGGTTGTGCCGGCGTCGAGAAATATGCCGCCGCCTGGGGCTTCGGGGAGGAATTGCAGGGGCGGCATGTGCAATGGAGCTTTTTGCTCCCCGATGCGGAGCGAGACGTGCATCCACACTGTATTCCGTAGTTTGGAATGTTTGATTCGCCACCGCACCACCATGTACCCCGGTGCACCACGCCTTCACGGTCGAGGACCGCTAAGTCACGCCGGATGGTTTCTGCGGTGACATCGAATCGCGCAGCTAATTCTGTGACATTAACCCGTCCCTCCACGGCTGTGAGGGAGGCGATTTGACGACGGCGCTCCTCCGAATACATGACTCCTCGGCTTTCTATCTACAGTGAGTGGAACAAAGACGCTATACCTGTCGAGTGTCCGTTTTTAGTTAGGTGTAGCAATGGACGTATGCAGTCTATTCTTGCATGCTGAACCCCAACAAATCACAGATTTCAAAAAGCAAATTGTGGATATTTAGCCATTATTGGGGGCGTTTTTGACCAAACTCTCAATTTTTCAGCTGCAAAAACCAACATTTTTGCGACATTACCAGCTTGCGCTGTGATTTCCCACAACACCCCTTAAATGGGGGTGATTTTTTTCAGGTTTGGCGATATAAATGTGCAGGATTTGTTGTCATTCTCCACGCATACCGGGTGAATCTCACCGGAGTACTGGGTAGTACCAGATGGCGGTGAATGGCCACTAGACTATCCGCGTATCTGACGGAAATGCCGTGACGAAATTAGGCCCCTTATCGCCTCAACCAGGTGATAAGGGGCCATTATTATTAGGGGACAGGAGGTATGCGGTTATGTCTACGTTATATTCGGCGAGTCAGAGCTTCCGCATTACGGAAACCACCTTGCCGATAATCTCTGTTTCGGGGGAAACCGCGATCGGATCGAAACTATCATTATGTGGTAATAACCACATGCCGCTTTGGTCTTGATGGAATTCCTTCACAGTTGCCTCACCGTCAATCATGGCCGCCACAAAATCGCCTTTGTCAACAACCTTTTGTGATCGCAGCACCACCCAGTCACCGTCGAAAATGCCAGCGTCCCGCATGGATTCGCCCACAACCTGTAGCATGAATAGCTCTCCATCACCCACAATTTCTTGGGGGAGTGGGTAATACAGAGAAATATTTTGTTCCGCCAAAATGGGGTTACCTGCGGCAATCGACCCCACCAATGGCACATAACTAGTGTTAGCGGCCTCTACGGTCGACTGGCCAGCAATGGTGGCTGTAGGCGCCTTCCTGCCTTTGCCTGCTGTAGTGGTCTTTTTTAACTCTTCGCCAGGGATCGCGCGGACGTCGACCGCCCGTGGCTTATTGGGGTCGCGGCGTAAAAATCCCTTACGCTCTAGCTCTTTTAATTGATAGGCTACCGATGAGGTAGATTGTAGGCCTGCAGCATCACCAATTTCCCGAATACTAGGCGGGTAGCCCCGGAGGACTACTGCATCACGAATAACTTGCAGGATGCGACGTTGCCGGTCGCTGAGTTGTTCGGCTTCAGGTTTTGAATTCGAAACAACGCTGACCTTTTTAGGTTTACGCGCCATGTAGAGTGCTCCTTATATCAGGGTAGAAAAATTCGGTGTTCCCCTCGAAACCATGTTGCAATTTGATAAACATTTTTAGAATGTTGAGACCATTCCGTGGTGGCCGAAGCCTGTTCGAAGGTATAACAGTTTGTCCTTTACAGCATAGCGGAAAGTGTTCTAATAAAACATGCCTGTTCGAAACTTTTTGATAACATCTTAGGGTGTTTTCTTGGTTCTATATTATTCAAAAATGGCAAAAATTCGAACAGATTAACGACCTCGTAACATTAGGTGTTGGCAACCGCATTGGCAATAGCTCCCCAAAAAAATTCATTTAGTTAGTACGGGATAACCATGATATTTCTTCCCTAAAATTTTTCGTCGTTCACATGCTACCGCTGCTCATCGCACCGATTAATTCAGATAGATAATTATACATATAGTTGTATATGACTAATTGTGTGTTCGAGAGAATTCTGCGAGAGTATGTTCGGCTTTTTTGATGGTTCGCACATTAGTACCCTCTCATAAAGCCATCAAAATCGTGAAAGAATCTTCATAATCGACCCCCGAGAGCGCATCACGAATTTATTACAATTTGCTGTCAGTCTCGAATGGGTGTGCCGTAGGGGCTGAATTATCGGTTCTTCTTTGTTACGCCGAGCCCTGTGTCGTCAAGCGTGCTGTAAGCGTGACGTTATCTTGTTTAAATCAAACCGATATCAACACGGATCATGCCTGGGATAAATCGGAAGAGAACAGTGGTTTTGTCCGTTATTATCAGTGATGATTCGGTCAAAACGCCGTCTGATAACCTGCCCAAATAAGCCCTACGGAGAGCGATATGCACTGTCCCTTCTGCCAAAATAAACAATCTAAAGTCATCGACTCTCGTGTTATCGACGGTGGTACCGCCATTCGGCGGCGTCGGGAATGCAGCGCTTGCAATGGCCGATTCACCACTATAGAAAAGGCCCAATTGCTGGTTATTAAACGCAATGGGCTGACCGAACCCTTTAGCCGCGAGAAGGTTATAACCGGTGTGCGGCGTGCTTTGCCAGGGCGGAATGTTTCCGAAGACGCGCTCAAGCGACTCGCACAAGAAGTAGAAGAAGTGGTGCGGAGCCACGGAAGTTCGCAGATTCACGCGAACTTTATCGGCCGAGCCATACTTGACCCACTCCGCGAACTCGACGAGGTTGCGTACCTACGTTTTGCCTCCGTCTATAAATCCTTCGAGTCCGCCGCCGATTTCGAAGCCGAGATACGGCAGATGCGGCGGCGTGACCGAGGACTATGAGGCTAGCCGGTTTGGGCTTGTCGACGCCTACCGCAGGGCCGCAATCGCCTTGAAATCTTCGACTCTGACACCTTCTGCGCGGTCCCTAATGTTTGCGCAAACAGACTGACCCGTAATTCCTGTAACAACCAATAAATATCCTTTCACCGCTGCGGACTTGGTCCGAGCGGCCGGCATCTTGCAAGCCGGGCAGCCAATGCGGCCTCCAACCCATGGATCACAGCCTGTCGGCGCGCGTCCCGATCCGGCTGCACCCCATGTCATCCAGGCGTATGCGCATTGCCTTGACGTACCGGCCTAAATGCTTCAGCCGGCCAATCCCATGCACCGCCAAAGGCGTTTTTCGGCACTAAAAACTCCAGCTGCGCCTGCATGTCCGTGATCGCCTCACCCGTCCAATTCGCCAACTCCTGCCGCAGCGCCACAAACTCCACCAAGGCTGGCGCTAACTCCACAATCATTTGCCGTACCAACCCTGGCACCTCTGGGCGGATTTTTGGCCAGCAACTCGGCAAACTCGCCGGGATCCCGCACCGGACCCCCATGCCGCACCAAAAAGGTCCCGGACGGCCGCCACCCGAGCATCCGCCACCAGGCCACCAACACCTCCGTGCGGATAATTCTCCACCCCACCCGCTGCCGTAGCGGCAGGCCATTCACCATTTTCTGCGCCGGGACCGGAATCTTCCGCAGCAGGAGCGTGAGCGTTGCCGTTATCATTGACGCATCCGCCTCCGCGCGCGTCCCAAACACCTTCACCGCCACCCCTCCGGGGTTGCCACCAGGGCCGGGTATGCCGCCACCCGCTGCCCATCCACCTTCGTGAAAAATCTCCGACGGGATCGTCCCCAGGGTGTCCGCCGTCCACTCAGACACGGAATCCTGCTCCACCCGGCGTCCCGCCTGCGACACCGATGATTGGATTTGTGTCGCCCGCCGGCGCTTGAGGGCCGAAAGATCTTTATCGGAATCAATGATCTTCCCCCGCCGATCCACCGCGGCAAACAGCATGCGTAAATGGGCAGGCAGGGAATCGAACCGGAACTCCTCGGGCTGATCACATGGCCGCTCACCTCGGTCAACGCGGCTGCCAACTGCGCCCGCAATGATTCGGCTCGATGCGCATCCAACAGCGGCACTACCCGCCGGGCATAATCCGGCGCGGGCACCACATGCCGCCGCACCTGCTTGGGCAAGGACCGAATCAGTTCGGTCACCAAATCCTCCCGCATGCCCGGGACCAACCACTCAAAACCGGTCGGCTGCAACCCCGCCAATAATGGCACCGGCACGTGCACAGTTACCCCATCGTCGGGCTCGCCCGGGACGAAAGCGATATGTCAAATCAAATGCAACGTTTCACCACCGGCGGTATACACCCAGGTGGTGGGAAAATCCGTTTCGGTCACGGAATCTGCGGCATGATGTACCAGGGCTGCCGGATCGAAAATCCAGCAGGTTCGGTTGGGTGCGCTGCGTCTTCTTCCACCACTGGTCAAACCGGGTACCGGTGGTGATGTGTTCCGGCAGTCGGGAATCATAGAAGTCAAACAGGGTGTCCTCGTCGACCACAATGTCACGCCGCCGGGCACGCTCCTCCAACTCGGTGGCCGCTTGCAGCTTTTTCCGCATTGCGGTGGAAAAAAACTTGTGGTGGGTGCGCCAATCCCCAGCGATCAACGCCTCCCGGATAAACATGTCCCGGGCCGCCACCGGGTCAATCGTGTGGTAGGGGACCAGCCGGTCGGCCACGACCGGCACCCCATAGAGCGTAGAGCGTTGATATGCCATGGCGGCAGCCCGTTTGCTGGACCAGTGCGGTTCGGAATACGTGCTTTTCAGCAGGTTCGCCGCGAGGCGTTCCACCCAGCGGGGGTCGATGCTGGCCACGTCGCGGGCCCACAGCCTGGAGGTCTCCACCAACTCTGCGGCCATAACATACTGCGGGTTGGTCTTTGCCAGCGCGGAGCCGGGGAAGATCATGAATTTAGTGTTGCGGGCACCCTGGTATTCCCGGGTGTCAACATTCCGAATACCAATATGTGACAGCAACCCGGATAGCAGAGACTGGTGGACCGCATCGGCCTGTTCGGCGCCTATCACATCTTCTGTGTCCACCTGATTGGTGGAGGATTGCGCACTGCCCCTGCCCCTGGTGGCTACCGCGGCTGCCAGGCCGGGAACTGTGCAGCTGTTTCGCCTCGGGCACATACCGGTCGAGGGCGGCATCGTCGGTGGTCCAACCGAGCTGCCCACATACGGATTTCAATTGCCGCACCAAATCGAACCATTCCCGGATGCGCAGGTAATGGAGGAATTCTTTCCGCATTCGGTTACGGAAGGCATTGCCGCTGAGTTCTTCCCGGCTCCGAGCAATGTAATCCCACAGTTTTAGATAACCAAGAAAAATCCGAGGTTTTGTTTTTAAAACGGGCATGTAATTGATCTGCCTGCGCCTGGTATTCGAGCGGACGTTCGCGCACATCCTGGATCGACAGCGCGGCAACAATGACCTGGACTTCCCGAAGACAGCCCAGCCGTCGGGCCTCAATGATCATTCGCGCCATGCGCGGGTCTACCGGCAGCCGCGCAATATCTCGACCAATGGGAGTAAGTTTAGGCAGATTTGTGTTATTATCCGAATCCTCTAGGGCGCCTAATTCTTTCAGTAATATTATGCCATCCCGGATGGCGCGGGTGTCAGGGGGCTTGAACGAAGGGAAAGTCTTCAATATTGCCCAGTTTGAGTGCCGCCATTTGCAGGATAACACTGGCTAAATTGGTGCGCAGAATCTCCGGGTCCGTAAACTCGGGGCGGCTTAAATAATCCTCCTCGGAATAGAGTCGGATGGCAATACCATCGGCAACCCGACCGCATCGACCCGACCGTTGATTCGCGCTGGCCTGCGAAATATCTTCAATAGGGAGGCGCTGAACTTTGGTTTTTGTGGAATAGCGGGAGATTCTTGCGGTGCCGGTATCAACCACGAAATGAATGCCAGGCACGGTCAGCGACGTTTCGGCAATGTTGGTGGATAACACAATGCGCCGGTGGGCGTGGGGGCTAAAAACGCGATGCTGTTCCTGGTTCGATAACCTGCCGAAAAGCGGGACCACATCAACATTGCGCCACCGTTTCCCGGCGATGGCCTCCATGGCGTCACGAATGTCCGCCTCCCCCGGGAAAAAGCATAAAATGTCACCATCGCCATATTCCATGAGTTCTTCGATGGCGGAAAGCAACCCGTCCAGTGGGTCGATGTCGATGAGTTTACCCCGGACTCCACCTGAGCGGGCGGTAGAGTACTCGACGGATAGGTGCGCCCGACACCTCAATGATCGGCGCCGGGTTGCCGTCTTGGTCCGCGAAATGCGCCGCAAACCGTTCCGGGTCGATTGTCGCAGAGGTGATAATAACCTTGAGGTCTGGGTCGTTTTAGGCAGTAATTGTTTGAGATAACCGAGTAAGAAAATCGATATTGAGGCTTCGCTCATGGGCCTCGTCAATGATAATGGTGTCGTAAGCATTAAGATAGCGGTCATGCTGCATTTCCGCGAGTAAAAATACCATCGGTCATAAGCTTTACCGCGGTTTGCGGTCCCACCTGGTCGTCAAACCGAATGGCGTAGCCGACACTTTCGCCGATGCGTTGCCCTAATTCGTCGGCAATGCGCTCCGCCACGGTTCGAGCGGCCAACCGGCGCGGCTGGGTGTGCCCAATGAGCCCCCGTCGGCCCCGGCCAATATCCAAACAGATTTTCGGAATCTGCGTGGTTTTGCCGGACCCGGTTTTCGCCAGCAATGATTACTACCTGATGGTCCCTAATAGCATCCGCGATATCGTCTTTACGTGCGGATACCGGTAACTGTTCCCGGTAGGTGATAGCCGGAATGCTACGAGCCCGCTTGTCGACGTTTTCTCGGGCGGTCATCATGTCCGCCGCAATGGCTGATAATGCTTTGGGGGAGCGGGCCTTCGCTAATCGACGCCGGAACCTGCGCTCATCAGCAATACTCAGTTGGGAAAGTTCGTCTTCTAATTGTTGTTTACTAGGCATATATATGTGTTTTCTACGGTCATGAAATAAAAAGTTCTGTCGCTGCGGACAATGATTCTAGCAATATCACGCGGGTTTTTCTCGGATCGGTGGGCAATGGTCCCCGCCCGTTATTCCCGCTCGGTATCCCTCATTAAAGGTTTACCTCTTTGCAGCTGCCGCCATTATTATGGCAAGGATTACGCTCTGCAGAGCTTTTACTAGGCAAGCGGTAACCAGATGGTGGGCGTTGACGGCAGGGTAGCCATAGGCAGAGGGGTAGCTGGCGGGGCTAATTTTTCTACTGAGATTGCCAGCTGGCCGTAAGCGTGCCACACCACGGCTACCATTATCAATAGTGGTGAATGGTGTGATCAATGGATACGGTTACTGCGTGCCAGGCGTGACATCGTACCCAATAATTGCGGTAGGAAACATGCATCCCAACCATAGTTTGCTTGGTATGTGTGTTCTAAGAATGGGGTAAAAAGGGGTACCTGAAGTGGTGTTTAAGTAAACTGAATAGAATTGTGGTGTGAAAGATCTATCGTTCAATGTTGGCGATACTTCTAGCAGCAATAAACCAGTTTTTCCACGGCCGATGTGAGGTGAGTATTTGCCCCACATCACCCGCCTGCATGGTCGTAAATCCTCTATGAAGGTTAGTGGGTGTGGGTGGGATTTCTACCTTTTGCTGTCGCAACGGCTTAAAATGATAATTTGGCTGATTGTCTAAAAAAATACAAAAAGAAATTCCTTGCTGATTACACGTTGTGTTGGGACCGTCAGCAATAAGGGTTTTCCCAAAGGTATTTCAGCCCGATATGGGTGCATTCGGCCCATCTGCGCCGTTGTGAGATCACAATCAAAGTGGGGAGGAAACTCATCCTCACGGATTTTCCTCATACGGATGAGAGAAGTAACGAAAGGATTTACGTTGTGACAGACAACCACAACAATGATGACGGCAAGGAGCCGCGGGATAAGTCAGATCGGGAGGGGTCGGGCAAGCCCACAGATCCGCGGCAGAAGAATCCTTATTCACCACAGTCCGGCAATTATAGTGATGGGCTCACCGGTTCGGGCTCTGGAAGTAGTTCTTACGGCGGTTATGGGCAACCATCGCAATCGAGCAACCCTTACTCCGGTTCCGGCAGTAACCCCTACGGCCAAAAGCTCTTCCAGCTATGGGCAATCGCAGCAGGGGAGTAGCAGCCCCTTATGGGAGCAATTCGAGCGGCTATGGGCAGCCTGCCGGTGGCTACGGCCAGCAGGGCGGTTATGGGCAACCATCTCGAAGCAATAGTCCCCTATGGGAGCCCGCATTCTTCCACCTCCCGGAACCGGACAATCCGGTTCCGCGTATAGCAGCTATGGTCAGTCGTCTAACTCGTCAGATCAATCCCAGGATAGTGGTAGCTATAACCGCCCTACCGGGGCATATGGCCAATCGCAGCAGGGGAATAGCAGCCCCTACGGACAGAATTCCTCGTCAAGCTACGGGCAGCAATCACGGCAAAACGATTCCGGTAGCTATAGCAAACCGCAAGAAACCGTGAGTTACGAGCGCCCACAACAAAACGACACCGGTAATACGAACGTCCGCAGCAAAACACTGGCAGCTATGAGCGGCCGCAGCAAAGCGATTCGGGCAGTTACAACCGTCCAACCGGTGGCTACGAGCAGCCTCGCCAACCTCAGTCGGGGAGTCCCTCACGGTGGGGCCGACGGGCTATGGGCAATCCCCACAATCCGGCGGTGGATACGGGCCAACAATCCGGCGGCTATGGCAATGGTGGCCAGCAACCACCCACCAATAATTCCGCCCCTTACGGCAGCCCCTCAGCGGCCGGTACCCCTACGGTCAGCAATCCGGCGGCTATGGGCAGCCTGCCGGTGGTTACGGCCAGCCCGCAGGTGGTTACAGTCAACCACCGCAACAAATGCCGGGAGGTGCCCCCTACGGTCAGCCTCAGGGGGCGGTTACGGTGGTCAGGCTCCTACCAGTTCCGGCGGCTACGGCCAGCCGCAGGGCGGGTATGGGCAGCCCCAGGGGCCGCAGGGCCCCCAGGGTGGTGGCTATGTGCAACAAGCATCACCGAACTCCGGCGGCTATGGCCAGCCTAATTTTGGTGGCGGGTTCCAACCCCAAGCTCCTGGCGCGAATCAGTATGGTCAGCAACCACCCCAGGGTGGTTTCGACCCGGCGGCAGGCCAGTATGCGCCGCAACCGCAGAGCGGTCCGCAGTCACCTGCTCCCGTGGCAGGCGTCGAGGTAGTGGGCCAGAATGCGCTGTACGAAACCAACATGCTGAAACGGGAATCCGGGCTCAGCATTGGTATGACGTTTACCTATGGCTACAAGGCCATCATGAAAAACCCGGTGCTCTGGCTGGTTCTTGGGGCTGTGGCTGGTGTGATCATGGCTGCTATGAATTATTGGGGTCGGCGTCAGCTGCAGGCTCAGATTCAGGAGCAGATGCAAAACATGATGGCGGGCTCTAGCACCAGTGCCAATGTAACGGTTATGACGCCTGCCATGATGATCGTGTATCTAGTCTTGGCGCTTGTGGTTATTTTGGTTTCTCCCATCCTGTGTGCTGCGATTCTCACACAGCTGGACGGGGAGGCGGTGACAAAGGAAACCGTGAAAGGCCCGGATGAACTACGTACAAACGCTCATCTCGGCAGTGCTAGTTGCTTTAGTGCTGGTTGTTTTTCTTTGGGATTTCCGGGTTGGCATCAAAGTATTTATCATCTTTGACGGTGGCAGGTATCGTGGGTTTATTGGTGTCATTGGTAGTTTTCTTTACATTACCGTTGTTTGGTCTCGCCCCAGGGGTTTTGCATCTGAGTCTCGGGCGTCCGGGTTGAACTCGATTGTCGCTAATTTTACCGCAATGAAAAAGGCATATTTCCCGTTCCTCGGCGTGCTGCTGCTGCTGGGGGTCATCTTCGTTGTAGCGTCTCTTATCGTCTCCTTTGGTGGAATCATCGGTGTGATTACTAGCGCCATCCTTGTGATGTTTATTGCTCAGTGCTCGTTAATTCCATGGGACATGCATACCGCCAGATGTCTGGCGCCCCTTACCCACAAATGTAGGAGGCCAATTCCCTTTGGTTCAGGAAGAAGATTTTCTCTTCCTGAACCAGTTTTTACTTCTATCGAGGCAGCGCAACGGGTGGGGATCCTTCCATTCTTGAGGAAATCCCCACCCGGTTACGCTGTTCGCTTGCGAATCTGCAGCCTTCAATCAGTCACGACCGACCCATTAGCGGGGCAGCTGGGAAACAACCTGATTAAAGGACCTGGTCACCAAATCGCCCAACAGGGAGAAATCGTCATACCGGGTTGACGAGCCGCGGAACACGATACCCACCTTCCGGTAGGCGGATGCGGCATCGTGGAACCGGGCCGTCTCCACCACGGGACGCACGCATTCGGTCTGTACCGCCGACTCCGGGATCAAGGTGGCACCCATGTCGGCAGACACCAATTGCAGGACCGTGGTGAGGCTAGCAGCCCGGGTTTCGGCGTGATTCGGGGGCATGGGGTTGAATTCTGCCTTGCGGCACAAGTCAACGATTTGGTCCCGCAAGCAGTGGCCGTCGTCAAGCAGCAGCAGGGAGACTTCCTTTAAGTCCTTCAGCTTCAAATCTTTCCGACCCGCAAATGGGTGATGCGCCGGCACCACCATGCGGAACCGCTCCTCGTACAGGGGGATCTCCTGCAAACCAGCAGTGTTGGTGGGAACGGCCAGGATGGCGCAGTCGATACCGCCGTCGCGCAGCATTTGGACCAAGTGCTTGGTTTGGTCCTCGATGATATGCAGCTCAAATCCGGATATTTGTCCCGCACCAGTTCGATCAGTGTCGGCAGGATGTAGGGGGCGATGGTGGGGATGATGCCGATAGACAAGGGGCCAGACAGGGTGCCGGTGGCGCCATGCGCGTGGGAGAGGAAGTTTTCTGCAGCGTCGAGAGTTGCTTTCGCCAGGGGGAGAAGCTTTTCGCCAGCTGGGGTGACGATGACGCGCCGGGTGGAACGTTCAATAAGTTGAACGTTAAGACCCGTCTCCAGCGCAACAAGAGCCTGCGACAGTGAAGGCTGTGAAATGTTGAGCTTGGTGGCAGCGGTGCCGAAGTGCTTGTTTTCGGCAATTGTTACGAAGGTACGCAGTTGTGCAAGTGTTGGTCGATACTCTTTATTACTCATTTTTCTTCGCCTATTTGCAAAGTTTGGTTTGATTTATGTCAATCTTAAATGCAATGGATAGCGGTATGCAATAAATTTACCCCCGCGGGTAGGTGATTCTTATGATGTGAAACCACCAAGCTGGCGTAAAGGCTGCAATGAGTGCAGTATAGTCAAACTTAAAGTAAAAACTTAAAATAAATTAAAAATTATCTAAGAAATGGCCGGTTAAACGCCAGTTCAGAAGGCCCAACAGGGGTGAAATTGGGGTGAGAAACCGGAAAATCCGGGCACCCACGGTATCACATTCCCACATCATTAATTATCCAAAATATCTATCACTTAACGCTAAAAATCAATTCGCAAGTCTGCGAACCTCACCTCCCCGCAGCATCTGAAGCATCCAAATCAATTACCCCCGCGAAGCTGAACGCATTATCCCCCTCCGGGTCTTTGATGATCTGCCGCACCTCCCATGATCGGCCGGTCTTTTTCAGGAGGAAGAACTCCGGGCCCCGGGCCGCCGGTGACACATCAACATCGGCGTAGTCCTCGAAATATGCGTCCATCGCCGCCCCAAAATCCGGCGCATCATCCAAATACTCGGTCATCTGCGTCAATGTGTCCTCCTGCTCGTAGGCAAACAACTGCACCAGCCGGAACATGATATTTCGCACCATAATGCCAAAAGCCCGCTGATTGGCCGTCAGCGCCGTCGGATCCTCCACGCCAAACGCCAGCTCCCGGGCCAGTGTATCGCGGGAGATAGGGGCATCTGGGTCCGCTAATTGGGCCCATTCGTCCACCAGGGACGAGTCCACCTGTCGCACCAATTCGCCCAGCCACACAATGATGTCCTCCAGGTCATCGGTGAGATACTCCTGCGGCACCGAATGCTGCAGTGTCCGCCAAGCATCCGTGAGATAGTGCAACACCACCCCTCCGCCCGCGCTAACCCATAGGTGGCGATCAAATCCGAAAAACGTCATGCCGTGTTCGATCATGTCCCGCACCACCGATTTGGGGCTAATGTCGAATTCTCGTGCCCACGGGTGCCCCTTGCAGTAAATGTCGTACGCCTCTTCCAGTTCGTCGGCCAACGGCATCGGCCATGTGATTTCCTCCACAATCGCCATGCGTTCGTTATAATCCACACCCTCGGCCTTTAACGCGGCGATTTCCTCCCCGCGCCTGCTTCTGCTGCGCAATTAACAGGGCGTCGGATCCTCCAGCACCGACTCGAACACACTGATCACATCCAACGTGTACGTGTCCGAATCCCTGTCTAAGAGCTCCAACGCCGCCAGCGCAAACGGTCCCAACGGCTGGTTCAACGCGAAATCCGGCTGCAACTCTGCCGTAGCTGATACTCCCGGCCGGTCGGGTCCGGCTCGTCTAGCTTCACCACAATCCCCGCCGTCACCAGCCCCCGCAGCAGCTCTATTGTCCGTAAAATATCTTTATTCTGCTTTTCTCGGGAATCGATGATTATCCCGCAACAAATGCTTCATGTGGGCAAACCCATTGCCCGGCCGGCACACCACGTTTAACAACATGGAACTCGACACCCGAAACTGGCTCACCAACCCCTCCGGCTGCGCGGCCACAAGCCGCTGATAGGTCTTCTCCGACCACACTACTTCACCGTCCCGAACCGTTTTCTTCCGAAGCTTCTTCAGCTTCGCCGGATCCGTCCCGCCCGCTGCCGTAACCGCCAGTTTTCGATCTCATGTTCGGTTGCCTCAATAACAACATAACCCTACCGTATCAAACCCGGCGCGGCCCGCCCGCCCGGCAATCTGGTGGAATTCCCGTGACGCTAAAATCCGGCGCCGGCTGCCATCAAACTTCGCCAATCCGGTAAACAACACGGTACGGATCGGCACATTAATGCCCACCCCCAACGTGTCCGTGCCGCAAATAACCTTCAATAAACCAGTCTCGCGACAACCGCTCCACGAGCCGCCGATACTTCGGCAACATGCCACCGTGATGTATCGCAATCCCACGCCGTAACAGCTTCGACAATGTGTGCCCGAAGGTAGTGGTGAACCGAAAAGTCACCGATCTCTTCGGCGATTTTCTCCTTCGTCTCCTTGTCGATGATTTTTCAGGCTGGTGAGTGATTGTGCCCGCTCAACGGCCTCCCGTTGAGTGAAATGCACAACATAAACCGGTGCCTTGTCCTCCTTTAGAGTCGCTCAATGGTTTCATGTATTGGGGTGTAAACAAATTCGAAATCAAGCGGTACTGGCCTATCGGCGTCCGCACCAACTAGCGAAGTAACCCGACCGGTGCGCCTGGTCAAATCCTCCTGAAGCATGCTGGTGTTTCCCAACGTGGCGGACATCAATAGGAATGTGTGTTCGGCATTTCCAGGAGCGGAACCTGCCACGCCCACCCCCGACTCGGGTCCGAATAGTAGTGGAATTCGTCCATGACGACTTGGTCAATTTCGGCACGCTCTCCACCTCGCAACGCCATGTTTGCCACAATTTCGGCAGTCGCACAAATGATCGGGGCCTGGGAGTTGACGGTGGCGTCTCCCCGTCATCATGCCCACGGATTCCGGGCGAAAATATCGCAGAGCGCAAAAAAACTTTTCGCTCACCAATGCTTTAATCGGGGCGGTGTAGAAACTCCGTTGGCCGCGGGCCATGGCAATGAAATGGGCGGCGATGGCAACCATGGATTTCCCCGAACCAGTGGGTGTGGCCAAAAATAACATTATCGCCGGCGAGGATGCCTAATGCGGCCTCCTCCTGCGCCGGATACAGGGTGATCCCCTTGTCTTTCGCCCAGGCGAGGAACGAATCAAAAATGGATTCGTCGATGAGGGATTCGGGCACTTCTTCCAAGTCGGGCAGCATTTGGGCAAGTGTTAGATTCACACCCATTAACCCTAATCGAATTTACCAAGCAACGACGCCACCCCGAAGCCAATGGTTGGCCCTGGGGCGGCGTCGAAAAGCTGCCTAGTTATCGTCCTCATCGTCGGCGGAATCATCTGGGGTGTCCAAGGCGGCGAGGAATCGCTCAAACTCTTCCCCTAGCTCGTCACCGCTCGGCATGGGTTCGGCACTATGGCCGGGCAGCGCCATGTGTGGGTGATCCTCATGGTATTGCTCCAGATTCTCATCGTATTGCTGCTCCAATAAGTCCACCACCTGCTGAATCTCGGCGGTGCCCTGAATCTGCTCCGCGATCTGCGCCGCCATCCGCCGGGAATCCTCCTCCAATGCCCCCAGCGGAATGGCGAGCCCGGCAGCCTGCGACACCGCCTCCAGCAGCTTCAACGTTGCCTGCGGGTAGGGGAAGCAGCCAAATAATGCGGCACATGTGCCGTATAGCCCGCCACATTACGGCCCTGCTTTATTGAGCAAATACTCCAACTGCAACGATGCCGAACCCGGAATACTGAACCTGGTGTCCATCTTAAAATAGGGCTCCAATAGTTCTAACGAGTTGCCGTGTGCGCTAATAACCATCGGCCGGGTATGGGGCACCGTCATGGGTGCGGAATACAAACAAATGGTTTGCGTCACTCCAAGCCGCTCAATAAGATCAGCAACCGCCTGGCTAAAAGCTTCCCACCGCAAATCCGGCTCCGGCCCGGTAAGCAGCAGAAACGGTTTATCGTTCGCGTCGAGGACCACCTGAATACCCAGGTTAATCTCCTCCACATCGGCCACCGAATTATGATCAATAGTGGTCATGGGCGGCGCGACCGGTAGTCAATAAAACTCATCATTATTAAACGACGCCACCGGCCGATGATCGAGAGCGGCAAGCAAATACGCGGAGCTTTGATCCACCGCATGTCCCGCATCGGCATAGCCTTGTAGCGCCACCACCATCGTGGGGCCTTCCTTGCCTGGCTGCGATACCGCTGGCACCGGAAACTCCAATTCGTACATCTTCCGGTTATTGTCTTCCATTGGTTCTCCTTTAAAAGTTCTTAACTATACCTTAACTTAAACAATGATCGGGGTTGTATTATTCCGTTCAGCTTTTTCGACGCGTTCCGTCGGCGCTCAACACCACAACAATAATTGGTGTGCAATCGAATCTTTGGGCTATATCAACTATTTTTTCCCACCCTTAACCCTTAATTATGTAATCCCACCAACCCTAAAATCAAGGAAAGCCCATAATTTATTGCCCTGTGCATAACTCGCCCCAGGTGGCGCCACCATCCCTCACCAAAATTTTTGCACCCAAGCGCAAAAATTAGCCCCAGCCGAAACCCACATGCTGGGATAAAACCATGAACTCGCTCCCCGCCCAAAACGCTCGCTAACATTCCCGGGAGTTTTAGGCTACTACCCCCACCAATCCATCATCTTTGTCACCTTCCGCCACCACCGCGATGACACCCACAGCCGGTGGGCGCTAGGCCCAACCCTCCGCATCGACATTGACAGTCTCGACGCACTCCCCGAGGTCGGCGAAGTCCTCACCGCGGAACACGCTGATGTGGTCCTCGCCTTCATCATCGGTCGATTCCCCACCCAAGACGGCACCACCCTCGACGAAATCACCACCACCCTGGCTCAAGCCGCCGACACACACATCGTGCCCATCGACGCCTGCTGGCACGCCACCACCATCACCAATAACGGGACCCTACCAGCTCCGATTCGAACAAACCCCCTCCTCACCGACCGCGGACTCCCCACCGCCGGCTGGCGTCACGGCCGCATCGCCGACATCCCCACCGCCCAAGCCACCCAACAACTCCTCGCCGACGGTGACCTTCCCGAACTCACCCGCGATGACTGCTTCACCGCTTTCGACAAAGCCGCCACCGACCCAACCACGTGGCGCGACCGGGCCAGCAATGTTGCCAACCTGGCCGCCCAGTTAGCCGTCGACGCCCAATGCTGCCCCTAGCCAATTCCAGGCCTGGTTCACCACCCTGGAAACGGAACTCATCCGACTCGAACAACCCCTTCCCACCCCACCAGGGCCAGGGGCTGACATTATTGACACCTGCGCCGCCATGCTCAGCATCACCCGGATCCGCGACGCCGCCATCAATCTCCTCCTCGACCACGACCGTGCCGCCCGCACCCCTAGCGCTCGAAGTCGCCCGACATTTTGATGCCCCCATCCGCACCGAAGCCCTCTGCGTTTTCGCCCTGTGCGCCCTTGGCCGACACAACACCCCCAAGGCACTCCACGCCCTCATGGTGGCCCGCGCGGAACAACCCAACCACACACTCACCCGCTACCTATTGCTCGCCTACCAGCACGAACTCACCGAAAACCTGATCGAAAAGGTCCGAGACGGCAGCACCGCGGCCGCCGCCTACTATGGGCTGAGCATTCCCGGCTGGCACGATACCAGCGCCAGCCGCGCTGCAACCACCGGCCCAAATGCCGACAACACCATCACCGCAACCCTAGGGCTTCCGGTGGGCGCTGTGGGCATTATCACCCAACGCCTCGGTAAACGCCCACGCATCGGCGATGATCGTGTCCAAATCGGTGCGGGACGGCTGCCACCCCAACTCGGCCTTCGCCCGCGCCGACGAGGCAATCAACACGGCCGGGTCGCCGGCGCGCCGGTCAGCCATGGTGACGGGGATGGGGTGGCCGGTGACCTCCCGGCATTTGTCGATAACTTCCTTCACCGAGTAGCCATCGCCCGAGCCCAGGTTGAAAATCCGGTGCGTGCCGGGCGTATTTGATTCCAGGGCGAGCACGTGGGCGTCGGCCAGGTCTTTGATGTGAATATAGTCACGGATCACGTGCCATCCTTGGTGGGGTAGTCGTCACCAAAGATGAAGATCTCGTCCCGATGCCCCAACGCCACCTGCAACACCAGGGGAATGAGGTGGGTTTCCACCTCACGGTTTTCGCCCACCGAACCGTAGGCGCCGGCCACATTGAAATAGCGCAGGCTGGTGGCACCCAACCCGTGGGCGTGCGCGTAGGAGGTGATGGCATAGTCGATCGCAAGCTTGCTGGCCCCATAAGGGTTGGTGGGGGCGGTGGGCATATCCTCAGTGATAGGTACCCGGTCGGGCTCCCCATAGGTGGCCGCGGTTGAGGAGAACACCAGGTTCGTCACGCCATGGTTGCGCATGGCGTCGAGAAGCGTGAGCGTGGTGACGAAGTTATGGTGCCAATAGTCTTCGGGCCGTTCCATGGATTCCCCCACCAGGGAACGGGCGGCAAAATCACCACACCATCAAAAATTGCCCCCGCAAGCACATCGCCTGCGACGTCCCGAATGTCGCCCTCGATCAGGGTAGCGTTGGCGGGCACCGCATCCCGGTTGCCGGTAGAAAAGTTATCCACGATCGTGATGTCGTGGCCTTGTTCCAACAGCACTGTGGCGCACACACTGCCCACATAGCCGGCACCACCTGTGACAAGCAGCTTCATAATAGTCTTGGCCTTTCTGGGATGGTTGGTAGCAACATACCCCTCAATAGCCCTAGTCGAGGCGGCAGTAGCTAGTTTTGGCGCGGCTGGGCGTCGGTAGAGAGCGGTGGCCTAGGGTCCGCTAGATTTCCTGGACCCGCACCGCGTGCGCTAGATCATCCACCAGGTCAACAACTTTATCGCCATTTATTAACCGGATCTGCCCGTTAATGTGTTCCGAAATCCACCTCGGCGCCCACGGTCATGCCCGCGTCCAACATCTCCTTGAACTGTTCCGAATCCACCTGCAAAATCTCGTTGATTTGTGTGATCCGCACCCGGCGGGGAATATCGCTTTCCTCGGTGTCAATGGTGCGGAGTCCCGGGTCTACGAAGTCGGCCTGATCCACGCCCAATGCTTGCAATCCGGGGATCGGGTTCCCAAAGGGGGAACGGTCATAGGTGTCGAGCACCTCTACGAGGCGGCGTTCCACTTCGTCGCTCATCACATGCTCCCACCGGCAGGCCTCGTCGTGAACCTTGCGGATGTCCAGGCCAATAATATCGGTGAGGAGCCGCTCCGCTAACCGGTGTTTCCGCATGACAGCAATGGCTGAGGCTCCGGCCCTCAGGGGTCATGCGAAGACTCCGGTCCCCGGTGACCACGACGAGACCATCGCGCTCCATCCGGCCGACGGTTTGGCTCACGGTGGGGCCGGACTGTTCTAACCGCTCCGCGATGCGGGCCCTAATCGGAGTTATGCCTTCTTCCTCCAATTCATAAATGGTGCGCAGATACATTTCGGTGGTATCAACCAGGTCCTTCACAGTTGCTTATACCTTTCTGTCCATGTGTATGTGTCAGTGATATACTTTTCGACCCAAACCATTGTTCCCGCCGGTTTCTTAAGAAAATCCGAGAACATTTAGGGTTCAAGTCGATACTCAACCAAAAATATTCCAGGCAGCTTCGCATGCCTATGGAATGCCGCCCATCTGGCCCGCCGGAATACCTTGAAAGATATGTTTTTCACTGTTTGGCGTGTATTGCCTAACCATCCACCGCAAGTATAGCCTAACTGCAAAACCCATCGGCGCGTCAGATGACAAACGGCTGACCATGGGTAGTGGTTTTTAAAGATTCCATGAAAAATCACCCGGCCCCACCAATGGGGGCCAGGTGTATAGGTTGCGGCTATCGTCGAATTACGCGAATCCTACATGGCGTATTCGCGGAGCTTTTCCGCGCGCTGGCCATCCCGCAGCTTACGCATGACCTCCCGTTCGATCTGGCGCACCCGCTCCCGGGACAGGCCAAACTGCCGGCCGATTTGGTCCAGGTGCGGGGCACACCGTCGTCAAGCCCATAGCGCATGCGGATAACATCCTGCTCCCGATCCTCCAGGGTGCCAATAACATCCCGAATGTCGGAGTGCCGCAACGATGCCACCACCGCGGACTCGGCATCCGCAGCCTCGGAATCCTCAATGAAATCACCCAGGGAGCCTCCTCATCGGCGCCCACCGGCATGTCCAAGCTCACCGGGTCACGCGATTGACGCAGCAACAACTCAATCTTGGACTCGTCAATGCCGGATTCCTCGGCCAGCTCCTCATTGGTGGCTTCTCAGCCCAACTGCTGGTACATTTCCCGCTTGATCCGCGACAGCTTATTCACCTGCTCCACCAAAGTGAACCGGCAATCGAATCGTGCGCGACTGATCTGCCATTCCGCGCGTAATGGCCTGCCGAATCCACCATGTGGCATAGGGTAGAGAACTTGAACCCCTTTGGCGTAGTCGAATTTTTTTCCATTGCCCGAATCAGACCCAAATTTCCCTCCTGAATCAGGTCCAAAAGGGCATGCCCCTGCCCGTGTACCGCTTCGCCAGCGATACCACCAACCGCAGGTTCGCCTCCAGCAGATGCGACCGAGCCTTCCGGCCCTCCTTGACAAGCACCTTCAAATCCCGTTTCTTCGCCCGGGTCAAAGGCTCATCCGAATCCGTCAGTAGATACTCCGCATAAAGCCCCACCTCGATGGTTTGCGCCAAATGTACCTCATCCTCGGCCGTCAAGAGGGCGGTTTTCCCGATCCCATTCAAATACACGCGAACCAGATCGGCCGAAGGGTTGTCGTTGTTTTGGCCACGACGTGAACCACGATCTACCGCAAGATCAAAAGCGGACTCTTCATCAGTGGGGTCCAGAATGTCATCCGCCCCCGGATCATCATCTACGAGGTCTGTGGGCTCATCCCCCATAACAACATCAAGATCTTCTTCATTGTCGAATTCTTTAAGGGCAGAGCTAGTCATGGCTATGGCCTCCTTATATTCCGCGACGCTTCTACTTAAGTTAACGACGTGAATTCCCAAAAAGTTCCTGGCGGACAAAAACTATCGTAAAAATCGGGTATTCCTACAGCTCAAAGGTAACAAAAAAATAACACAGCAAACCTGCTTTATAACGACTTTGCGACGTTCGCAAGCGGTTAACATTCCACCAATAACGTCACCGGCCCCTCGTTCACAGAAGCCACACTCATCATCGCCCCAAACCGGCCCTCCTCGACCACGATCCCACGCTCCCGCAGCCCGGCCGCGATCTTCTCCATGACGATCTTGGCCACCTCCCCGAGGGCGCGTCCGACCACGACGGCCGCCGCCCCTTCGCCGTCCGCCCCAAAAGCGTGAACTGGCTCACCAGTAACACTGGTGCCCCCACCTCCGACACGCTCCGCTCCTCGGGAGAATCCGTAACTCCGCAATCTTCCGCACCATCGTCTGCCACGCATCCGGGGCATCATCCTGGCCAATCCCCACTAGGGCCAACACCCCATTGGTGATCGACCCCACCACCTCGTCGTCAACCGTCACACTCGCCTCAGACACCCGAGTCAATACCGCCTTCATGACCATCACCTCACCTTGAGTCGTCGATAAGCTGCGCAGGCAACACCAACCCATGCCGAACCAAATCCACCATGGGCGAAATCACCGCCTCACATAATTCTGCCTCATCCACCCCATGCGCCATCGCATACAGCTCCACCGTCTCGCCCAAAGTCAACCCCTGCGGATGTAACCCACCCACAATTGCCGCCAACGGGCCATCCACCTCGTGCGACCACCGGGGGCCCATCCATGCGCACCAACCGCAGCGCTGCCGGCGCAAAACCCCACGCCGGCATCCGCATCCGCCACGCTCACCTCCTCCTTCGCCACCGACGGTCGCACCATAAACCGGCTCGCCAACATGTCCGCCGCAGCCATCTGCGACAACCACTCGGTCCGAGCGAAATACTCGGCCACCTCCGAACCCAGGTCCGCATCGGTGTCATGCGTCAATTCCTCGACGAGCACGTCGGTGGGCGCATCCGCCGTGATCTTTTGGAGCGCAATAAACCCAAACCCGATCGCCGTCACCTGGGAATCCGCGAAATGCGTTAACCAGCGCTGCGTCTTACTCCGGCCCTCCGGGGACCGCGGATCAATCGACTCGTCCCGCAACCATGTCCCCACATACAGCGCCGGGTCCACCATGTCCCGCTGCAGCACCCATGCCCGCACCCCTTGGTCCGGCAGCCATCCGGCGATCCGCGACCGCCAGTCCTCGCCACGAACATGCGCCCACGCCCCCAGGAGCTGCGCAACGCCACCCTCGGTCAAATGCTCCGGCGCCGTGGCCACCACCAATTGGGTTGCCCCATCCAAATCCAGCCCTGAATCCCGATACACGTGGCCAATGTCCGGCGGACCCACAACGAATGGCGGATTCGCAACAATCCGATCGAAATGTTCGACCTGCCACCGGTTCTGAACCATGACCCTCCAACAGCTCCGCCTGTGGCAGCGCTCCCGCCGCCGCCAAAGTGGCCTCCGCCATGTCCAACGCCCGCGGGTGTACATCCGTCAACGTCACCTGCGACGCGCAACCCAACTGGGCCAGCGCCTGCACCCCGGAACCCGCACCCAGGTCCAACGCCGAATCCACTGGGGTTCGGCAGGGTCATCCGTAGCAGCGACAAACTCGCCGCCCCCACGCCCACCACATGATCCCGCCCCGGCGCGTAATGCGGCACCAACCCGGCGGCCACATCCGAAAAACACCAGCCGCGATTCCCCGCAATCACGTGGCTGCACATCCAATATCGCGGTCAGGAACCGTAAATCCGCCCCCGCAACCTCCGCGTTGTCGGCATCCTGCTGCGAGGGAGCTGATCACCTGCCGCCGCCCCAACACCCCGGCCGCAATCGGGTCCGCAACCAGGTCCCGCCCCCAAAACCTGCTCCACCACCGGGCGGGGCAGCTCCTCGTGCAGCAAGAACACGGTGATCGCCACTGCCAACAGCTCGGACAATCTGGGTCGCAACGCTGCCGCCACCGCCTCAGGCTCGCCCCGCCGTAATGCCGCCATTGTTGCGCTGCCTAAATACTCCTCGACCCCGGCGGAATCGAAACCGAGACCACGGAAAACCTCCTGAAGACGTGGGGCAACCACACCCAATGGTGAACGCATAATAATACTCCTTGACGATGGGAAACCTGGCCGAGACGCCATAAGCTCAAGTACTACATAGTACTGTGTCCAACCCGGTAGGTAGCATGTGGGCGACTGCTGATTGTGGTGGTGATTGCGTTCGCGTGAACCCCCCACCACGCCAACCGTGAAGGACGAAACATGGTGTTTACCCCTTACATCGGGAACTCGAACTGTTGGCGCATGACGCCCCTCGACCAGTATCTCCTCAGGGAAGCAATCCGGGTTGGGGCGCGCGAACAAGCCGACCTCATGTTTTACGAAACACCGCACGCTATCGCCGCCGCCCTGGCCCGTGACCTGTGCGCCCTCGCCAACCGGGGCGGCGGATGGATTTTCTACGGCATTCGCGCCCCCGATGGGGTTGTTGAAAACCTCGCACCCTGCCAGCCGATCGCCGACATTGACCACACGGTCACTCAGGTGGCCCGCGACCTTGTCACCCCGCCGCTTGTCGACGTTGCCGTGCACCACATCCCTGTCGCCCCCGACTGGCATCGTCTACGCCATCGAGGTGCCTTACGACGACCAGGCGCCCCACCACCTGGCCGATGGCACGGTCCCCATCTGCCGCGGCACCACACTCGAATACCTCACCGATGCGGAGCAACACCAGCTTCGCCTTGAGGTCCGGAACTTTTCCGCCTGGCGTGCCCACACCATTCCCGCCCTCATCGACGAATACCAGCGCCTTGGCCCCATCTATGGTGGCGCCACCTTTGTGCTTGTGGCCGTTCCCACCCACCGGCTGCTGCCCGAAATCACCACCCAGAAAATCGAGCGGACCTTCTATGATTTTTACACCACCGACTACCTGGAAAAGGGCTACGACCAAAAACCTCATCGTCTTCCATTTCGGTGACGATCCCATTTACGTAGACGATGCCACCCTGCGGTATCAGGATGAAACCGAGACGGGTTCTTGGGCCTGTAGCCGGTGCGAAATCACTACGACCGGCATTATTCGTTTCGCGGTTCAACTAGGTGGGGAGGAATCTTCCGGCGACGCGGATGTTGCATACCTTGGCCCGTATCATCAGCCCGAGGTTTTTTTCAGCGGCGGGTCCCGCACACGTCTCCCATGTTGAGCTGGAGCTGACGCTGCTCGAAACCTTCGCCAGCGTGCTTTCCCTCCAGGAGCGGTGTTTTAACAGCGACTATGATCTTTGGGTTGGGTTGGCCCGCCGCCGCGAGGACGAGCCTGTGGCCATTCGGCGTATGACCATTCACGAATCCGGCAACCGGTACCTGGGTGAGTTCCTCCCCGTCGACCACGACAGTTTCATTACCCACCCACAGTTGGTGTCGGCCAGGCTTCCACTCGATTCCACCGTGAACGAGAAACGGGTGATCCTCAACCGCATGTGTTTGGGGGTTGTTGGGCCAAAGCGGCATCACCAGCCTGCGGTTGATCCGGGAAGCGGAATAGTCTGTGGGCGGTTGTCGTCGTCAAGCAGGGTCGGAGCCGGCCGGTAGCTGCCTGGGCGGCACCCTAGTTCCCCGACTCATCTGCGCCCGTTGCTGGCTTTGGGCCGCTGCTTGCTCCCGTAACGCCGCCGGCTTATATACCGCCGGGGCCCGGGCGTCACGCGGCTCGCCGATGCCGTTCGCCAGCACCACCGCGATCCACGGCAGCGGCACCGAAATGATAAATAGCAGGGCGGACAGCCACACGTTATGCATCGACATGTAGGTCACCATCGCCAAGAGTAAAAACGGCAACCGCGACCCTGAATCCACATGTACTGCTTTTTCGCGCTTCTTACGGTTCTGGGTGGGGAGTAGGAGGCGGTGGTGACCAACGGAACATTGCTGCGCCGCAAGCGATGCAGCTTACGCTTTAAACCCGCTTTCCGCCGGGGTGCTTGTTGACGCGATGCGGTGCTCGTGGTATTGGTCTGTTCGACCATGTCAATATATTCGAACTGTTTCTCGGTGTCCTCCGGGGGTTCTTTGCCGGAATACCGCTGTTGAAACGGGGAAAAATCCCGATCAGAGTGATAGGAAAATTTCGAAGAAGAATCGGCATGATCCTCGTCGCGTCGGAAAGGATGATCGTGGGGCGAGTTACCCCCGATTGGTGGGGGAATGAGTGGTAGAGGGAATCTCGATTGCCGTGTGCCATATTTAACAATTTAACAAATGAATCCGGCTTAGCATGATGAGCGAACGTCGGGCAATATAGAGGGGTGACTACAAGTACCAAAACCATCGAACGGCCAGACATTCGGGAGGACATCAGCACTGATGATGACACCCCGAAGTTCTTCCACTACGTCAAAAAGACCAAATCGTTGAATCAGCTGTTTCCGGAAAAATGGTTGTCGCACTCTGTGGGGAAACCTTTCCGGTGACCAAACAAGCCAAACCCGGTTCACCAGTGTGCCCCGACTGTGAGCGAGTGTATCGGAGCCTGCGCAAGAAGTGAGCAGTGATCTTCGGGTATGGCAGCAGCAGGCGCTGACGAAATATCTGGACACCAAGCCGCACGACTTCCTGGCCGTCGCCACCCCCGGCGCCGGCAAGACCACCTTTGCCCTGAGGGTGGCGACGGAGCTGAAAACTCGGCGTACCGTGGATCGCATTATCGTTGTGGTCCCCACGGAGCATCTGAAGGTGCAATGGTCGGAGGCCGCCGCCCGGGTGGGGTTGAGCCTGGATCCGGCGTTTAAAAACACCGATGCCATCAACCCGCAATACGACGGGGTGGTGGTGACCTATGCGCAGGTGGCGATGCACCCGTATAAGCATTATGCGATCACTACGGCCAAGCGTTCCCTGGTGATTCTCGACGAGATTCACCACGGTGGCGATGCGAAAAGCTGGGGCGACGGCATCAGGGAGGCCTACCAGGATGCGACGCGCCGCCTGGCGCTCACGGGTACGCCGTTTCGGTCGGACGATTCCACCATTCCATTTGTGCGGTATGCCGAGGATGGTGAGGGGCATTTAGTGTCGCAGGCGGACCACACCTACGGGTATTCGGACGCGCTTGCGGATGGTGTGGTGCGGCCGGTGGTGTTTTCTCGCCTACTCGGGTGAGGGCCCGGTGGCGCACCAGTGCGGGTGAGGAGTTCGCCGCCCGCCTGGGGAGCCGCTGAACGCGGAGCAGACCGCCAGGGCGTGGAAGACCGCCCTGGACCCGCAGGGCGATTGGATTCCGGCGGTGTTGCGGGCGCACACCCGGCTGCACCAGTTGCGAAAAACCATTCCCGATGCCGGGGGCCCTGGTGATTGCCACGGATAAAACCACCGCGCGCGCTTACGCCAAGATCCTAGCGAAGCTATCCACCACCCCGGTGTCGGTGGTGCTGTCGGATGAGGCCGGTGCCTCGGAGCGGATTGAAAAATTCGCGGGCAGCACCGACGAGTGGATGGTTGCGGTGCGCATGGTGTCCGAGGGCGTGGACGTGCCCCGGCTGGCGGTGGGAGTGTATGCCACGTCGGCGTCGACCCCACTGTTTTTCGCCCAGGCCATTGGCCGGTTTGTTCGCTCTAGACGCCCCGGGAAACCGCGAGCGTGTTTTTTGCCCTCGGTGCCGGTTCTTCTGGACTTGGCGGCAAAACTGGAGGTGTCGCGGGACCATGTGTTGGGTAAGCCCCACCGGGAGACGGGCGGTTGGGATGATGAGCTGCTTGCCGAGGGCGAATAAGCGGGAGACCGAGGCGGACCAGCTCAAAACCTACGAGTCCTTAGGCGCCGAGGCCGAACTGGACACGCTGATCTACGACGGTTCCTCCTACGGGACCGCCACCGTGGCCGGTTCGAGCGAGGAGGCCGACTACCTGGGGTTGCCGGGCCTGCTGGATGCGGAACAGATGCGTCAACTGTTGCGGAAACGCCAGGAGGAGCAGCTGAACGTGCGGGAGCGTGAGGCGAAAGAGGCGGCGAAGCGGGAGCAGGAGGCTCGCAGCTCCCAGGGCGTAAGGATGCGGAGGAGCGGCTGGCTGGCCAGGAAATCCCCCAGCTGCGTAAGGAACTGAATGCCCTGGTGGCGATCACCGCGTCCCGGACCGGCCGGCCGCACGGGTCGATCCACACCGAGGCGCGCCAAAAGTGCGGTGGCCCGCCGACCGCAATGTGTTCCGCGGAGCAGCTGCGGGAGCGCATTAATTACTTGCGACGCTGGTAGCGTCCGCGGGTTGGCCGGGGCGGTGGCGGCATCGTGGCCGGGGATCGTGGCACCGCTACCGTCAACCGCTGATGTCACGTCAGCACAGGGGTTGTTGTAATGCTGATGAAGCGGGAGGCAAGAAGAACCCATAGGGAACCCACATAATATATTAAGAAAAATTAATCTTAGTGCCCATGGGGTTCTTAGGGATACTGAAAATGGGGGTAGTGCGGTAAAAAGTGGGGTGAGGCCGGTGGGATTTGACCTGCCGTTATGGGTGTTTGCCCAGTTCAGGGCCGACTTGCGGGTTTTCCGGTCTGGGTTTAACGGCAAGGTTCATGGCCTGCACGTATTAAAATATCGTCACATATTAGTAATTTTTGCTAAGTGAACGAAGGGTGTCCGATGCCTGCGGTAGGGTGGTGAGGTGTCAAAAACGACAATCTAAAGGAGTAGTAGGTTATGACGACCCAGAACCCCAATCCGAATGATCCTAGCGATCCTCAGGGTGGCAATGGTGAACTCCCTAACTATGACACCGGAGCTGTGTTTGCTATGACACCGGAACCAGGTGATGGTCTGATCCGGGATAAGAAAAACTATCTGAAATCACGGCCCTAGTCTTTGGTGTTCTCGCTATTATTTCGATGATTTTTCGACCCGCGGTCCGGCATTATCCTGACGCTGGTTTGTCTCATTGCCGCCATCATAGCGCTGATACAACGGAAGAAATATGCCCCAGAAAATCGTCGCACCTGGTTTTCCATTGTGGGTTTGGCATGTGCCGTGACGAGTCTGGCGATCCTCGTCTTCTATCTGGTGAATATCTACCTCCTTTTAGAAAAGCACCCGGAATGCCAGCAAGGGACCAGCAGCGAGAAAGCCAAATGCATTCAGAAAGTTGTGAAGCGACCTTGATGCCGCCCATGAATTTTTCATGCCGGTAGCATGTCCGAGACCTCGAGATATGGTGGGTGCGACCGCACTAACACACAAGAATGGAGTAAAGAATGACGTTACCTAATTTCCCATCATCCGGCGATTCCGGCGATGCAGGTCAGCCCGGTGGGTTGCCGAACTATGATGCGATGCCGTCCGGCCCTGTGGTGCCGTCTGGCCCAATGATGGGTATGGATGATGCCTCCTTGGCCGGGTTAAAGAAGAACACCATGGCGGTTGTTGCCCTGGTGCTGGCCATCATTGGGCTGCTACTGTGCTGGGCGCCGCTGCTTGGTACCGCCTTGCTGCTCGGCGCGCTGATTATTGCCATTATCGCCCTGGTGAAGGCGAAGAACTATCCCCAGCTGACGGCCCGTAGGGGGATGAGCATTACCGCGCTTATCATCGCGGTGCTGGCGCTCATTCTGAACCTGGTGATTAGTTTCCTGCTGTATTACGTCTACTCGGTCGCCCCCGAATGCGCCGATATCTCCGATTCCCTGGCGCGTCGGCAGTGTCTTGAGCAAAAGCTCAAAGCGAACTAGCTCGTAGATCACGGCAGCTGTATGACATATTGCCGGTAGAACCAGAGGTAATCTTCGGTAGGGTGGTAGGGGTAACAAGTATCACGAAATGGAGTGAAAATTGTCTATCCCTAATTACTCATCGTATAGTGACCCAAATATGCCAGGCGCGTTTCCCAATGACGGCATGATGCCGCCCTCGGGTAAAAACACCATGGCCGTGGTGGCGTTGGTGTTGGCGATCATCGGGTTGGTTACCTGCTGGGTGGCAATCCTAGGTTTCTTGCTGTCGATTATTGGTGTTATCCCTGTCGATCATTGCGTTGGTGAAAGTGAAAAACTATCCGCCGGTAACCGCCGGGAAAGGAATGAGCATTGCCGCGCTGGTCATCTCGGTTATAGGCGTGTTGGTTGGCCTCTTCGTTACCATCAGCATGGTTTATGTGGCTTCGGTGGCATCAGAGTGCTTTACCATTGCTGACCCAACGGCGAAGGCGCAATGCGTGCAAGAAAAGCTGGAAACCGTCACTAAATAATTGAATTCCCCGATAATCGCTTGTCGACGTGCTCCCGCGCCGGCGTTGCTTACTACTCCTTGGCCCGCACCGGTAAGCCAGGGGTTTTGCCATTTTTCATGGGGTGGGCTGCCTGGGGCGTCGACAAGCACACAACACGAAACTACATTCTCAATGACATCACCATTACCAACCCACCGCATTCTTGCCCCGGATCTTGCCCGCGGCGCCGCTCTGCTGGGCATCGCCGTCGCCAACGGCATTACCGCGTGGAGCGTAACCGGGTTGCCTGCCGCCGCAAATGAGCTGGAAACTTACGCCGGGATTATCGTGAATGATTCCCTATGGGACAAAACCATGGTGGTCATAGGCACGTTATTTGTGCATGTGAGAGGGCTGCCTATGTTCGCCACCCTCTTAGGCTATGGCATCGGCATGATTCTCGTGCGGGAACAACGCAGAGGCGCCACCCCGGAATGCGCGCATCATTCTGGCCCGCAGGTACGGGGCACTGGCGATCATCGGTGCCCTGCACACGGTGTTTCTGTTTTACGGCGATATCATGCTCACCTATTCGCTCATCGCCCTGGTTGTGGTGCTCATATGTACGTTCCCTGATCGGATATTGATGAGTCTTGTTGGCGTTTCCGCAATCGTTGGGGCGGTGCTCATAGCCCCGTGGGGGTACAGTCCCTTTTGACGCCGTGGCCCCACAACCCCCGTCAACCAGGATGGGGATCCGGGCTATCTTATTGACCAGCTCTATGTGGGGTTCGGCATTCATTGCGGATGCCCGGACAATTCTTCATCGACCTGGTGACCTTGGGGTCGCTCATCCTTCTCGGCTTTATCGCAGGCAGAAGGGTGTGCTGGAACATCCCGATCGGTACGCCAGACCCATGCGGATTGCTGCCGGCATCACGGTGCTGGTTATTGTGGGGGTCGGAATCCGTCGGGGGCTATCCGCCCTAGGAGTGTTGCCGGCGGAACCATTCTGGCATGGGATCAATCGGGTGGCCGGCCTGTGGAGTGGGCCCGGGTTTGTGGTGTGGATTTTCTGGGGCGCTCGATGGTTGCAGCAACACCACCTGTCGAATAGGCTACCGATCCGCATGCTTGCCGCCTTGGGGCGCATGTCGATGACAGGTTACGTGCTGCAATCAGTATTATTTACCATCATCATGGTGCCGTGGGGTTTCGCAATCGGTGCCGGCCGCGGGGCCGCCACCGTTACCCTCATTGCCACCGGGATTTGGGGGATAACAGTGATCTTCGCCTACCTGTGGTCACGCACCGGCAGGCGAGGACCACTAGAGATTCTGCACCGCACCCTCGGATATGGGAGGCTACCCAACGCCAAAACACAGATAATGTGATATGTCATGGGATGTGACGAAAAGGCATCATATGCTTGAGTTTGACCACTGTTTTCTCGTAATGAAATCGGGTTTATGTCATGAAATCATCATCATCCGTTCGTATTCTTACCCCCGGATCTTGCTCGTGGCGCGCCCTTCTAGGGATTGCTATCGCTAATGGTATTACCGCGTGGAGCTTAAGGAGCAGCGATGTTCCCCAGGGATACCACAGGACGCTCTCCGGGATCATCGTCAATAATTCGCTGTGGGACAAGGTCACCATCATCTTGGCAGACATGTTTGTGCACACCAGGGGCCTGCCCATGTTCGCCACCCTGTTAGGCTACGGGGTGGGCATGATCCTGGTTCGGGAACAACGCAAGGGCGCCACCAAGAAACAATGCCGCGCAATCCTGCTGCGCCGCTATGGGGGCGTTGATCCTTTTTGGTCTCCTGCATGGTCTTTCTCTTCACGGAGACATCATGTTCAATTATGGCCTCATCATATTGGTGTTGGTTATCCCCATGCGCAACGCCAAGAATAAAACCCTGCTCATCACCGCCGGGTGTTATTCGTCTTAGCCATGGTGATGAATAGTGCCCTGTGGTCCTACCTGGACATGAACGCAGTACTATTGCACGGCTATGGTCACGGCTATGTGCAGGACCAATTGGTCCGGGGCGCATCCCTGGCCTTTATGTATAATTTTCTCCAGTTCCCGTATATCCTCCCCTGGTAGGATCGGTGATCCTCATTGGATTCGTCGCCGGCCACAATGGGGTGCTAGAGCATCCTGAACAGTTCCGCACCCCATGCGGATTGCCGCCGCCATCACCGTGATTATTGTGATCGCGGTTGGTTTGCCGGTAGGGTTGGCCAGCCTTGGGATTCTTGGGCATGAAAAGTTCTTCTATATCCTCAACTCGCTTGTGGGCATGGCCTCGGGGCCGGGAACCGTGGTGTGGATTTCGTGGATTGCCGGTTGGGTGGAACGTCGCAAGTTCACTGATACGCTGCCCATCCGCATGCTCACCGCCTTGGGGCGCATGTCCATGACTGGTTACGTGCTGCAATCGGTCATATTCATCTTCATCATGACCCCCTGGTTCCTGGGCATCGGTTCCGGGCAGTCCGTGGCCATAGTGGCGGTGACCGCGACCGGTATTTGGCTGGTCACTCTTGTCTTCGCCTACCTGTGGTCACTCACAGGTAACCGCGGACCATTAGAGATTGCCCACCGGAGCATTGGATACAAAAAGAATCGGGTGTATGGTGAAACCCCGCAACTAGCACCAGCTTCGTAACCACCAGTGTCCACGCCCCAATGATGCTCTCCCCATGAATGTGGGGGAGTGGTTGAGACGGCATCCTAAGATTCCGCAAGCTGATAGGCGCTAAAAACATGCGGGTGTGGGTAATATGTGAAGATTTGCTGGGTGGATATCTTCTGCCATGTCTGGTGGATATGCCAAAATATAAGTGACCAATAGGAGAAACATAACTAATGACGTATCCCGACAATCCGCAACAACCACATAGTAATCCTTACGACAAAGCTTACCCAGTATCCCCTTCGAATCCGAACCGCAACAGGCGCAACAACAGCAACCTCCACAGCAGGTGCAGCAACCGCAGCCACAACAACAGCCTCAACAGTGGCAGCAGAACCAGCAGCAAGCCCCCTGGCAGGGGCCGCCCATGCCACCGCAAGGGGCGTCGCAAAGCGGCAGCATGGGTGCGCAACCTGCGCAACCAAATCCCATGGCTTACGGGCCAAACATGCAGCCGCCGCAGCAGGGTCCCGTATACCGCCAACCCCTATGCGCCCGCGCCGGTGGCGGTGGATCCGCAGAACAAGAACTACCTGGGGCTGGTTGCCATGATTATGGGGGTGCTATGTGTTCCCTCGCTGATATTCATAGGGTGGTGGCCGCCCACTATTGCAATATTGACCCTGGCGGTTTCCATTGTGGCATTCGTGCGCCGCAAAAACTATGTGGAGCAAAACCGCATGACCGGCTTCGCCATTACCGGCCTGGTGCTTTCCAGCGTGTGCATCGCCATTATCGCTGTCGGATTTTTAATCTATGCGGTGGTAGAAGCAACCGATAGTAACACCTATGATAATTATGATAATTACCGCAGCTACCTCCCCGACAACAGCCTCGAAGACGCCTAGCGCAAAGGCGAATGAGCAATAGCATAAAATCACCCCCACCAGTTGGAAACCGCAACCGGTGGGGGTGAAAATTTTCCCGCTAATAGTCTGGCGGCTAGTCGAGGTAATCCCGCAGCACCTGCGACCGCGACGGGTGTCGCAGCTTCGACATGGTCTTCGACTCGATCTGCCGAATCCGCTCCCGAGTCACCCCATACACCTGACCGATCTCGTCCAGGGTGCGGGGCATGCCATCCGTCAACGCGAATCGCAGCTTCACCACGCCGGCCTCCCGCTCGGATAAGGTGTGCAACACGTCCTGCAACTGGTCCTGCAGCAGGGTGAACGACACCGCATCCACCGCAATCACAGCCTCGGAATCCTCAATGAAGTCGCCCAGCTGGGAATCTCCCTCGTCACCAATGGTCTGGTCCAGCGAAATCGGCTCCCTGGCGTATTGCTGGATTTCCAACACCTTATCCTCGGTGATGTCCATTTCCTTTGACAGCTCATACGGTGTGGGCTCCCGGCCTAAATCCTGCAACAGTTCCCGCTGAATCCGGCCGAGCTTATTAATAACCTCCACCATGTGCACCGGGATACGGATCGTCCGCGCCTGATCCGCCATGGCGCGCGTGATCGCCTGGCGGATCCACCACGTCGCATGGGTGGAAAACTTATAACCCTTGGTGTAGTCGAACTTCTCCACCGCACGAATCAACCCCAGGTTGCCCTCCTGAATCAAATCCAGAAACGCCATGCCGCGACCCGTGTACCGCTTCGCCAACGACACCACCAGTCGTAGGTTGGCCTCTAGCAGGTGATTCTTCGCCTTCCGGCCATCTCGGGCAATGGCCCGCAAATCCCGCTTCACCGCGGGCGTCAGCTTTGCCTCCTTATCGCCATTGCTGTAGGCCTTCTCCATCTGCTTCATGCGGTGGTCACGCATACAGGCCCGCCTCGATGCGTTTCGCCAGCGACACCTCCTGCTCCGCATTGAGCAACGCAACCTTGCCGATCTGCTTGAGGTAGGCACGCACCGAATCCGCCGACGCGGTAAGCTCCGCATCCTTCCGGGCCTGCCGCAGCGCAGCCGACTCGTCCTCATCCCACACCGAGGAACTATCTTCATCTTCCTCGTCCACGGGTGGCATGGCGTCGTCATCGTCGCTGAGGTGCGGATCTATGACCGCATCCTGATCGTCCTCATAGCCGTCCACATCGGAATTGCTCAACCCATTGGTCAAATCAAAGTCGGAATCCGGCTCAGCAATGAATCCTCATCCTCAATGAGGGTCATCATCCATCTTGATCGACTTCGGCGCCACGGCTTGCTTCTTCGCGGCGGTCACCGCAGCCTTGCGGGTAGTTTTCTTCGCAGCGGTTTTCTTGGCCGCGGTCTTTTTCGCGGCAGTCTTTTTTGCCGTGGTCTTCTTGGCTGCGGTTTTCCGCGTGGTTTTCTTCGTCGCCTTCTTGGTAGTTTTCTTCGCGGTCTTCTTTGTGACCTTTTTCGCAGTTTTCTTGGCCGGTGCCGTCGGCGTATCGGCAGTAGCTGCGACATCAGCCGCCGCCGTCACCTCGGTAGCATCAGTTGCAGCCGCCTTTTTGGGGGCAGCTTTCCGGGTGGTCTTTTTGCCGTGGTTTTTCGCTACACTTTTCTTCGCCGCGGTTTTCTTGGTGGTGGTCTTCTTCGCCGCTGACCGACGCGCAGTGGGAGCAGTCGTGGTGGACTCTCCCGCACTAGCACCAGCAGCTGGTGCCTCGGCGTGGCCGGGGTAGCGGTACGCGGTGCTGCCTTGCGGGCAGTTGCCTTTCGGGCGGTTTTCTTTGCAACCTTCTTGGTTGCCGGTTGTGGAGTGCCGCTTGAGCCGCCCCCTCGGTGGAGCTGCCGCCAATGCGTGCGGTTGCGGAAGTATCTGAATTCTCAGTGGCTGCCACGTACGCCCTTTCGCCTGGAAAAAAATCATTGACTGTGGATGAAACTAGAACTACTAGATGGGTTGTGTACACCTCAGCAGCCACAAAAGATTCCCCAACCAATTGGTAAAAAGTTCGATTGAAAACTACAAAAGGCGCTGAAACCGTGCTTCCTGTCATGGACAACATGCCATTATAAAACAAGTGCACAAAAATGCTGACTTGATTAGTTCTCCACCCGCCACCCAAGTGGCACTTTTTGCTTTACGACGGGCCGAAAGGTGGATTACATCACAAACTTACTGATGGGCCGGGGTGGCCCATCAGGGTAGCGCCTTCGGTGAGGAAGATTTCCCAATGCTATGGGTGCAAACCGGCCTCCACCGCCATTGCGGCGCCCACAATGCCCGCCCGATTCCGAAGCTGGGCCGGCACCACCGGAGTCTCAATCGTCAACAGTGGCACCCACTTATCCGCCTTCCGGGAAATCCCGCCCCCCACCACAAACACCGTTGGGTTAAACAGCCGCTCATACTCGTGCATCACCTTATCCACCCGGGCGGCCCACTTCTTATAACTCAACTCCTCCACATCCTTGATGCGGGATGACGCAATATTCTCCGCATCCTGGCCGTCAACGATCATATGGCCCAATTCCGTGTTCGGGAACACCACACCATCTATCAGCAGTGCCGAACCAATGCCTGTACCAAACGTCAACATCATGACCGCACCCGACTTCGCCAACGGATCCCCGAAATGGGCCTCCGCCACTCCCGCCGCATCCGCATCATTGAGCACATGCACATCCGTTCCTGGCAGATGCTTGGCGAATAATTCATGCGAATCAACCCCCACCCAACTGGGATCAATATTTGCCGCCGACAACACCACCTTATTCTTAATCACGCTCGGCAATGTGATGCCCACCGCATCCGGCCATTCGGCAATCTTTATAATTTCGGCGCAGGTGGCAGCAACCGCATCAGGGGTTGCTGGCTGAGGGGTGAATATTTTGATGCGTTCACCAATGAACTCACCAGTGTCAAGATCAACTCGGGCGCCCTTGATACCAGAGCCGCCAACATCAATACCAAACTCAATCCGGGTCATAAGGGCTGGTTTACTGAAAACCGGCAGCGCATACACAAAAATTCCTGATGACTCAACCGAAGAAATGCTTGATAAGTGATATTTATCACGTTCGCAATGGCGTGGGGTCCATCGGCATAATGGGTTCTATGCCCTTAACCGACATGAATTATCACGATCTCCGGGTTTCCGCAATCACCCAGGCCGCCCACCATTGGGGCGGGCGTCGACAAGCGGAAATGTTCGACTACCAGTACGATACCAGCTTCCTCACCGAAGGGTTCGCAGAGCACTCTGAGGAACAACGCTACGCCGAACTTGCCCGTACCGCCGTCACCATCGCCGCCGCCGCGGCAAGGTCATCGCCGAACGCCGTGCCGCCATCGAAAAACCTCCCAGGCTGTCACCACCGCAAATCTTCCGACGTCGACCCCGTGACCATTGTCGACACCGCGGCCGAAGAAGTCATCCGCACCATGCTCACCGAGCTCCGTCCCGGTGACGGCATGATCGGGGAGGAGGGCACCGCCACCACCGCCACCACCGGCGTCACCTGGATCGTCGACCCCATCGACGGCACCGTCAACTTCCTGTATAACCAACCCCAATACGCGGTCTCACTCGCCGCCGAAATCGACCACACCCCCGTTGCTGGTGTCGTCCTCAACGTTGCCACCGGACAACTCTGGGTTGCCAGTAAAAATGGGGGCGCCATCACCCTGGGGCCGCACACCCGCCGCGGCTGATTACCGCATCCACCGAAACCAGCCTCACCCTCAGCCTGGTGGCCACCGGATTCTCATCTCCGCCGCCCGGCGCAAAAACAAGTCGAAATCCTGGGGAACTCATCGGCACCATCCGGGACATTCGCCGCCGGGGAAGCGCCGCCCTCGACCTGTGCGCCGTTGCCGATGGGCAGGTAGAAGCCTATTACGAACACGCCACGAACGTATGGGACTACGCCGCGGGGGTGCTGGTCGCGTGGAAGCCGGGGCGTGGTGGAAACCCCACGCTATGGCAGCCCTCACCATCATGAGACCGACAAGAATCTGGTGTGGGCGTGCGCGGGGATCGTCCGCCAGTTTGCGACCGTCATGCGAAAAATTCCACGGCGCTTCCCGACAATCAATACGGTTAACCGGGGATAATGCGCATTTTCCACCCCGTGTGAATTTACTATCATAATCGCAGCTAGTTGCCGGTTTTGCGGAAACGTCATGAGCGGCGCTGGGTGGGGAAATATGACAACATGGCATGTTGTGCCTTAAGATGCGCCACGAAGCCAGTAAAAACAGGGAGTGATACCGGTTTTGTACTGTGGGATTGAATGACTCATGCGTCGTCGGCGACGGATAATGATCCACCGATGGTATGGGGTGGGGGTAGTCAACGCTCCTGCATCACATACCATTGTGAGCGACACTGAGCACATTTAGCCGCATCAGTGATAAAAAGCGTGTAAAACTATCGGCAACCTGACCAATAACGGTAGTGGCACCGCACGACGTGTTGCATGGCGGTGCTACCAGCTGGGTCGCAAGGCTTAATTTATCGTATCCATAATTAATCTGAATAGGAAGCAAAAGTCTTATGGCAACCGACTATGATGCACCACGTCGTCGCGCTGAGGACGAGATCGAAACTGATTCCCTCGAAGGTCTCAAGGCGGCAGAAAACGTCACCAATGACATGGACGACGACGGAGAAATCGTTGAACCCTTCGACCTGCCCAGCGTTGATGTTGCTGGCGAAGAACTCAACGTCACAGTGATTCCCCGCAGGGAGAACGAATTTACCTGCTCGGTGTGCTTCCTCGTGCAGAATAATAGCCGCATCGACCACACCGAGCCCGATGGCTCTATCGTGTGCGGACTGCGCCTAGCCCGCGTTCACCGCTCACGCCTTCACCACCTGCCCCCGCATTTGCGATTTGCCAAACCTGATGCGGCGCGAGGGAACCTTGAGGAACCCTACATGAGGATAAGGTGGTGAAGGCGGTTATGCGTTACGGGTGGTGACCGCAGCCTGGTCGGCGTCGGACTGTTGTTCCGGCAAAAACGCGGCCAATAACTGTTCCGGGTGCTTAGATGCCACCAACCAATACGGCGTGGGATCCTCCGGGTCGTCGAGCACCAGCATCACCATCTCCGGCACCCACCCATGCGACACCACGAACGCCGCCGGATCCAACTGCCGGCCCATAGCATTCCGCTTTGGCTGTTGCCGGCACCGCCAACGACCGCGACACCACCGTGTGCGGCAGATTCGCCTGCCCCTGTCACTAACCAGCGGGTACCATCGGGGTCTTCCTCGACCACAACACTCGTGGACGACAACCACACCAACACCCACACCGCAAGCACGCTGAGCACAACCGCGGGAATATAAAGCCATAACGCCGCCCGGTTCAAAGCAAACTGGGCAGAGATGAGCGCAACAATAAATGCGGCGATTAACCACCAATACCAGGGCACCCATTGACGCTCTGAATACAAAACCTTAGGTTCTGCGGTGTTCGGCTGTGCTTGCTTGTTACTCACAGTAGCCAAGTGTACTTCAACACCCCAGGTCTTTAATCCACTTTGAAACCCATATATCTGCATGCTTGACGATGCCTAACCATAGGTGGCGACACCAGTAGTCGAGGGTGGGGGCGGGGAGTAGAGCGATTTCTGACTACACTCGATTCACAACTGTATAACCACCATGTCAAGGAGTAACCTCGCCGTGAATAATAACGTCATCAATCACATTCGTATCAAACGAATAGATAAAGAACTCCCCATCCCGGTACGGGCCCATACCGGTGACGCTGGCGTGGATCTATACTCCACCGAAACCTGCGTTATTCACCCGGGCGAACGCGCCCTCATAGGTACCGGCATAGCCATTGCTCTACCTCTTGGTACAGTGGGGCTTATCCACCCCCGGTCGGGCCGAGCACTCCGGGAAGGATTAGGCATGGTCAATGCCCCAGGCACCATTGATGCCGGTTACCGGGGCGAATTAAAAGTCTGCCTTATCAACCTTGATCCCCGCACCCCAATCCAGATCAATCGGGGAGAACGCATCGCACAACTAGTGGTCCAAAAAGTGGAACTCTTCGACTTTACCGAAGCAGACGAATTAGACAACACGCTTCGCGGTGACCAGGGCTACGGGTCCACGGGAATTGACTAACCAACCATGACATTTCTTGACTAATATTCACCACGCATATGGTCAGGGGAAAACGAAAGGGTGAGAAACATGCCACTGTGGCCGTTCTCTAAGAAAAAAGCCGAGGATAACAACTACGACTACGACGATAGCTACGATGATGACTTTGAAGAAGACATAGTAGACGAAGACCTCAACACCACCAGCAATACCAGCCGGGGCGGCAGCACTCGGCACAGCCACCATGCTACCGCAGGCCGCAGCTACAATAATGGTGGTGATGCGCCGGCGGAGCCAACCGATTCTGCCCCGGATACCGCCCCTGCTACCTCAAACTCTGGTGCCATCCTGGGGGACGAATACGACGAAACCCCGGACCCTGTCCACGACGCTATTGACGGTGACTCCGGCCCTTCGATGGCGACTCGGTGAGCATTGATGACTTCGACTTCTCCGATTTTTCCACCGGAATACTCAACCTGGGATCCATGCTCATCCCCCTGCCGTTCAAATCCGAAGTGCAGGTAGAGATGGGCGCCGACGGCCCGAAAAATGCTGCACATTTTTGACCGAACACGGCCGGTGACCCCAGTGGCGTTCGCCGCCCCCGCCAGGCCGGCCAATGGCGAGAAACCGTGAAAGAAATCACCCAAGGCATGCGCAACGATGGCCTGGATGTGGTGAGTCGAATACGGGCCCTGGGGCCGGAAGTCGTCGGGCCTCCGCCCCCGGTGGCGGCGGCATTGTTCGCATCATCGGGGTGGATGGCCCCCGCTGGATGCTGCGCATGACCCTCGCCGCCCCGATTGACCACGCGGACGAAATGGCAACACTCGGCCGGGAAATCACCGCCCGAACCTTCGTCATGCGCGGCAAAGACCCCATCCTGGCCGGCTCATCCCTGCCGGTTGCGCTCCCCGGCCCGCTCGCCGCCCAAGTGCAAAAGAAATGGAACGCCGCCAAAAAGCCGCCCAGGAAGCAGCCCAGGCGGCCGACAATGATACGAAGGAATAACATAGTTGACCAGCGAAAAAGCTTATCGACGGCGACCCCTAGTGACCCCGGTGACGACACCCCCGACGGGCCACCGCCCACCCTACTGGAACAAATGGGCGGACTCAGCGGGCTGGTGTCCTCCACCCTCCCCATCCTGGTGTTTGTGCCAGTCAACAACAAATGGGGGCTCAACCCCTGCCCTCATCGCCGCCCTGAGCATGGCCACCCTCATCCTCGTGTGGCGACTCATCCGCAAGGAAAACCTGCAACCCGCGATCTCCGGGTTCATGGGGAGGGTTGAATCGGCGCCGCCATCGCCTGGTACACCGCTCCCGCCAAAAGGATACTTCGCCTACGGCATCTGGATGTCGCTCCTCCTCGCCATCGTGTTCTTCATTTCCATCCTGGTGCGGTGGCCCATGGTCGGCATCATTTTGGAAAGGCATCAACGGCGACGGCATGACCTGGCAAAAGTTCCAGGCGCCCGCTGGCCTACACCTGGGCCACCCTAGGGTGGGCGGTGGTCTTCCTCGCCCGATTCCTCGTGAAACAACTCTTCTACCAGGCCGATAATGTCACCGGGCTGGGGGTCGTCAGCATCCTCATGGGCTGGCCGCTCACCGGCCTGGTCACCATCTTCACCGTATGGATGGTGCGCTGCGCCCGCACCGCCATGATCGACGCTGGCTGCGAAACCGACGACGACTCAGATGAAACAGACACCACCGATGCCGCCCCTGATCCGGCGTCGACAAGCTCGAAGCCGACACTTCGGAAGGAACCCACACGTGACCACTAACCTCACGCACGGCGACCACATCACCACCACCATCACCAGACCCGCCCACGGCGGCGTGGGCATCGGCGACCTTGACGGGCGCGTTGTTTTCGTCCGCGGCACCTACCCCGGCGACGTGGTGGAAGCCTGCATCACCCAGGTGAAAAAGAACTACGCCAAGGCCACACTCGTCGACATAGTGACCCCCTCACCACTGCGGGTTCCCAACCGGTGTCCCGCCGCCGCCCACGGCGCCGGCTGCTGCGACTTCGCCGACTTGAAACCCGAAGCCGAACTAGAACTCAAAACCACCATCCTCACCGGGCAGCTCACCAAGCTTGGCAAATTAGCTGCTTTGCCGTCGATCACCGCCCAAGAGCTGCTCCCCACCACCGGGTGGCGCAGCCGCATCCGCCTCGGCGTCGACCGGGCAGGGCGTGCCGGGTTCCGCAAAGCCCACTCCCACGACCTGGTCACCGACCACCGCCGCATTCAGCCCATGCCTGGTCTGCTCGGCGACGGCCCCGACAGTATCGTGGGGGCAGACTCGAATCATCGTTTCACCCCGGTGCGGAAGTCATCGCGGTCCTCGATGACGACGGCAACCGGCACGTGGTAGAGGTCCGCAAACCGCCCGGGCGCCGCAGCGAAAATCATCACCAAGGTGATTTCCGGCACCGGCGACGTTGTACAGAAAGTGGGGAGTACACATTCACTCTGCCCCCACCGCCTTTTGGCAGGCCCACCACCAGGCATTATCCACCTACTCGGACCTGATTGACCCAGTGGGTAGCCGGCGGCCAATACGGCGCAGAACCAGTCGGCTGGGATCTCTACGGTGGCGTGGGCGCCCTCGTGCCCGCCCCTGCACCACGCTCTCAGGAAATAATTCGCACATCCATTCGGTGGAATCCGCCCGGATTATGGCCACCAGCGGCCAAGTCACCTTCGGGGACAACGTGCACTTCCACATCGGACTGGTCGGCAACCTGGTAGACACCCTGCCCCAACCCGACGTTGTCGTGCTCGACCCGCCGCGTGTCGGCGCCGGCGCCGACGTGGTAACCCGCATTGCCGCACGAAAACCCCAGCGTGTCATACATATTGGCTGCGATCCGGCCACCTTCGCCACCGACATTTCGGGCCTGGTCCCAAGCCGGCTACCACCTCAGCGACATCGTTGTCGTCAACGCATTTCCCGGAACCCACCATTTCGAGACCCTAGGATTGCTACAACCTTGATTTTCTTAAAAGTTGTGGCCCAACAGGGTAGGGATAATCTCAGCATCTGGATCGGTGCGGAAGTGAAAACACGCCACCTAAAACAGATGTTCGTTTTCGTTGTTGTCATCGTCCGTTGCAGTGAAGGGCGCATTTTTGAGGCTGATGAATATCCTTCCCACAATTTCCACCCCAGCCGATGTGAAGCGCCTGGACTACCCCGAACTCACCCAATTAGCGCAAGAAATCCGGGACTTTCTCGTGGCGAAAGTCTCCGCCACCGGCGGCCACCTAGGCCCCAATCTGGGGGTGGTTGAATTGACCATTGCGATTCACCGCATCTTCAATTCCCCACGACCCCATCATCTTCGATACCAGCCACCAATCCTATGTGCACAAAATCCTCACCGGTCGGGCCGACCAATTCGACACCCTCCGGCAAAAAGACGGATTAAGTGGTTACACCAACCGGGCCGAAAGCGAACACGACTGGACAGAATCATCTCACGCCTCCGCGGCGCTCAGCTACGCCGATGGCTGGCCAAAGCTTCCAACTCACCGGCCAATCCGATCGCACCACTCATCGCCGTCGTCGGCGACGGGGCCCTCACCGGCGGCATGTGCTGGGAAGCACTCAATAACATTGCTGCCTGTCACGACCGTAAAGTCGTCATCATCATTAACGACAATGGCCGCAGCTACTCGCCCACCATTGGCGGCCTGGCTGAAAACCTCGCCAACCTCCGCATCCACAACCGCTACGACCAGGTCATGGAGCAAGGCAAAGCCACCCTGAAATCCCTCGGCTGGGTGGGGAGCGCACATTCGAAGCGCTCCACGCCTTTAAAGAAGGCGTGAAATCCAGTCATCCCCACCGAAATGTTCTCCGACCTGGGAGCTCAAATATGTGGGCCCAGTCAACGGACACCACCAAAAGCCCTCGACGCCGCCATGGCATACGCCCGCGACCACGACGGCCCTCTGCTCGTCCACGTGGTGACGGAGAAAGGCCGCGGCTACGCGCCAGCCGAAAACGACGTGGCGGAACTCGTGCACTCCACTGGGCAAATCAACCCTGAAAACCGGCCTGCCACTCCAGGTGAAAAACCCGACTGGACCGGCGTGTTCAGCGAAGAACTCCTCGCCGTGGCCCGCAGCAGAGACGACATCGTAGCCATCACCGCAGCCATGCCCGGACCCACCGGGCTCACCCCATTCAGGAAGAATTCCCGCGCCGATTCTTCGATGTGGGCATCGCCGAACAGCACGCCATCGCCTCCGCCGCCGGCCTGGCCCTGGGCGGCATGCACCCGGTTGTTGCCGTGTACGCCACATTCCTCAACCGGGCGTTCGATCAGCTCCTCATGGATGTGGGCCTGCTCAACCTGCCGGTGACGGTGATATTGGACCGCGCCGGGGTGACCGGTTCGGATGGCGCCAGCCACAATGGGGTGTGGGATTATGCGATCACCGGCATGGTGCCGGGCATTCACGTGGCGGCGCCGCGGGACGGCGACCAGCTCAAAGCGCTATTTCATGAGGCCATCGCCATGGACACCCCCACGGTGGTGCGGTTCCCGAAGGGCACTCTGCCGCCGGTGATCCCGGCGGTGGAAACGCTCGACGATGGGGTGGATATCATTCGCTACACGGACGCCAGCGCGGACGAGGACAACGTGCCCGTGGTGCTGATCGTCGCCATAGGTGCGTTCATCGGCCAGGCGTTAGCCGTTGCAGACGCCCTGAGCGAGGCCGGGGTGGCGGTGACCGTAGTCGATCCCCGGTGGGTGGTGCCGGTGGCTCCGACCCTGGTGACCCTGGCGGACGCCCACGATCTCGTCATCACCATTGAGGACGGGATCATCACCGGTGGCATCGGGCTCCCATGATCGCCACGGCCATGTCCGATGCGGGGTGTTCACCCCGATCCGGCACCTGGCGTTCCGCAGATCTTCCCCCACCACGCGACCCGCGACGAGCTCCTGGCCGAGGTGGGTCTGGACAATGCCGGTTGCGTGCAATCGGCGGTGGCCTGGGTGGATGAACTGTTCCCACCCGCGGCCGGCGACGAAGACCAGCTAGAGCAGTAACGCGGAGCTTGTCGACGCCGCCAAGGTGGGTGTGGGTGGCCAGAGCACTGTCACGAGGGCTACGCCGTGGCAGAGGGCGGCAATAAGGCCGCCTGCGATCATTCCGGGGAATGCGATAAAATCCGCCGATAGCGGCGTCGAAAAAGCTGGGTGATAAGAGCAACGCCCACGAGGGGGACCACCACGGCCGGATTTGCGCTCAACCAGCCAGAATGCCCACCATGATATTGAGCGGGATAGATCGGCTGGCGTACATGGCCGGATAATACCGATGTGTGGTGGCATTGCTGCATAACGCAGTGGGGTTCATGAGGGCGAGGCCGGCAAACCCCACGGCACCCCCGGCGGCAATGCTATTGATGAGGGCGGCCCACCAAATCAAGATCATTCACTCCTATAATCGTTCAATTTTGAATTAGTTCTGATGTTAGCATCAACCCTATGAACAACCAACCACTCATCACTACAGCCAGCTTCAAACTTGGTGTCTTCGGCACCCACATCACCCAAGAATTCAGCACTAGAATCGAAAAAAACTCGGCCTCAGCCACAAACAAGTAGGGACTCCTTGCCATAGTGGACGCCGGACTCGCCAACTCCCAACGCGACATCGCCACCCAACTCGGCATAGCCCCCAGCCTCGTCGTTGCCCTCGCCGACCAACTCGTCGACTGCGGCGCAATCACCCGCGCCCGCAGCACCACCGACCGCCGCATCCAAATCGTGCAACTCACCCCAGCCGGCACGCAACTATTGCACGAATGCACCACCATCGCGCACCAACTCGATCAAGAAATCCGCAAGGACCTCAGCCCCCAAGCCCAAGCAGCCCTCGACCTACTACTCCCCGAAATCCCCTGATCCCCAACATCCGCACCAGCTGCTTTCGACGCCGTGGCGCGAAACGACTCCTCAATCAGCTCCCCACCTCCACCCAATCCGTGTCATCCGTCAACCGCAACCCCACCCAACCACGCGGACCAATATAGCCAGGCACAAACGAATCCGGCATCGCCAACACCGCCTGCCGCTCCTCCCTCGGCAATAACAGCGACACCGACGGCGGATGCTGCCACACCCCCGCAGCATCCTTCACCGCCATCCCATACCACGCAAAAACCTTCCGGGTATAAAACGCCGGAAACCCCACCGACACCTTTTTCCTGCGCGCCAGGCGGCTGCAACGCCAACTCGCGCACCCGCACAAGCAGAGGATCCGAATGAGAAAAACGCAAAGGTATCGTGGCCATGAAGACCAACCTACCAACTCACCTACTCTATTCGCATCAAATCGGCTACAAGCTGGTTGAAGCGGTTCTCCGTAATGATCGGAATATGATACTGCCGGGCCTTCTTCGCCTTACCACTCATCGAATCGGGATCAGCCGCCACCAACACCACCGTGGCCTTCGTCACCCCACCAACAATCAACCCGGCCGCCACCGCAGCATCCTCACCAGCACGTGTGCCCGTAAACGCCACCCGATCACCCGGCTGCAACGTCAACGTCGACACCTGGGTGGCATCATCACCCAGTCGAACCAGTGTTCAAAAATTTCTCCACCACTTCGCGGGAAATCCCCAACGTGTCCGCAGCCAGCCACAACCCATCACGCTCCTGCTGCGTCACCACACCATCACTCATCACCACCCGCACCAACTGGCGAATATACTGCATGTGCACCGATCAGCATCAGCCTGACTCATACCCAAATTCCGGGCATGCGCCGTCAACTCCCGCCGCTCATGCACCGACAACTCAAAATCCAGCATGGCGAAATCCAGTAACTCCAAATAACTATCAGTATCCACATTCCCGGACGACGGCATCTCATCAATAGCGGCACTCAACCAGTCATCATTCATATACGAATTCCCGCGCTCCATCGTCTCCCGTACCCAACGGATACACCTCCCGAGACGGCTGCATAGCATCACCCGTGACAGACACCGACCGGGCGGAATTCGGCAATTCATCCAACAAGAACCGGGTCAACAACCGCCCCGTCGCCCGAGCATCCGACAACGCACTATGCGCCTGCTCATTCGTAATACCCCGCGAACGCCAAACACGAATCCAACGACCGCGAAGATATCGGCAGCGAATTCTGCGCCAACCGCAACGTATCAACATGCCCATCCGCTAACCCGGCCATCTTCAACCCGACCCGATCAAACTCCGACTTCAACATCCGGACATCAAAAATCGCATTATGGGACCACAAAATCTTCCCCTCCAATAACGTCGCCACGTCATCGGCAACCTGGTCAAACGTCGGCGCTACCGCAACATCCTTCGCGGTAATCCCATGTATTGCCCCATTGGAAATATCCCGCATCGGATTAATCAGTGTCGACCACTCGTAAAGATTCTCGCCATCGTCATCCAATACCACGATCGCCAATTCAACAATCCGATCTGCGGTGGAAAACCCGGTGGTCTCACATCCACCACCGCATACGTACCCGGATGATACTGCGAAGTAATCTGGCCCACCTTACTGTTTCGCACGTCCAAGGCAACCGGCAGCTGCGTCGGCGTAGTAGAAGACACACTGATCGGTTGCGGCTTATTCTGCGTCTTCAGCAGTTTAAGCGCCTCCGTAAAGTGCGCAGTGACCGAACTGCTCTTTTGCTTCAAACCAAACACCGTCATTGTGGCCCGAATCACCCTATCCAGTTCGGGTTCCGAGGGATCGGCAGGAATTTCCTCGATGAAATCCAACTGAGCCATGGCGTTCCGCACCTCCCACAGGGAAATCTGGTTCGCTGTGCGTTTCCCCTGCGAAGCACGCACCCCCCGCCATTCGTGCGGCACCACTCCCCGGGGCCACACAAACTCGGTATTACTCCGGCCCTCCTTATGGCGCAGATCCTTGGGAATAAGACCCAAAATCCGGCCAGTAATATGCTTTTGACCCACGCGATCGATTAAAGCCCTTGATGATAAGAACCCGGAGATCATTAAGGCTGATGGGGCCCGCCGCATTCACCGCATCCTCGATGATGCTGCCTAATTCGCGCGCCGGGCGGAGCTTAATCGTTTCTCCAATTCGTCTCGTTCGCCCAGCTTTGGGTAGCTTCACCGGTGAATAGCCCGTGATCTTGAAATTCCCTTGGCCCCGGCCTGGGCAGTCGCCCCAGCTGCGGTCGCCGGCGGGGCGGTGGGGGCCTCCAACTCCAGCGGCTCCACCGCCGACTCGGGCTTGGCTTCCTCGTTGAGCTGTTCCGTTGCGGCTTCCCGTTGCTGGTCCAGCCGGTTCTTAATCTCCTCCAGCTGGTGCTGGAATCGAGCGTCGCGGGCTGCGAGTTCTTTCTGTGCTGCTGCCAGCTCGTTTTCCAGCTTGTCAACCACCCCATCCGGGTTGATTGCCCACTCCGGGAGCCACACCCGGGTCACTGAGGCCCACTGCATGATCGGTTTCAATAATTCCGGCACCAGATCCCGGTCGCTCACCGTGGGCAGGTGATACCACTTCGGCCCATCCAGGAGCACCCCCACGTGCCACCGGTCATCGTCCTGCGGGCGGATCACCAGGTCCAAGGTGAAGCTGGACATGCCATAGTCGGTTTCGACCACCCAGCCGCGATCCCGCAGCCGCTGCGCCACATCGTCTCGAACATGGTTTTGATTGATGGTTTTCTGTGTGACCTGCGGCAGTGCTAACTGTTCCCCATGGGTGTCATCACTGGCTGGCGCCCCGGCCGTGGTGAGGGTGGTGGTGAGACTATCGACGGCGGTGGCGGCAAGCATATAACCGCGCAAATCCGCCATACCCTGCGACTTTTGTCCGGGAAAGATCAATGTCTACGGCGTCGAAGCTGGCGAACATCACCACTGATCGGCGGGGCCCGGGTGATCGCCACATTCAGGCGTTTCGCCACCGGTTCGGGTGATCGGCCCGAAGTTGAGTGGCATGGACCGCCCGAAGGCTGTTTCGAAAACGCCACGGAGAACAGGATCGTGTCCCGCTCGTCGCCCTGCACATTTTTCCAGGTTTTTCACGAAGAGCGCGTCGGTTTCCTGGTGAGTTTTTGGTGGATGAGCGGATCATCGCTGGCCTCCAATAGGTCCAGGATGAGGTTGCGCTGCTGGGTGTTGAAGGTGACCACGCCCAGGGATTCTTGCGCCGTGATGGGGTTATTGAGGCGTTCGCTGATTTCGGCGACGATGGCGTGCGCTTCCACCTCGTTGGTTCGGTGCAGGCGTCCCGGCTGCCGGTTGAATTGGCCGTCGACTCGTTTCAGGCTCACGCCGGCGGCAACATGGCCGCCGGGGGAAGGGAGGCTGGCGAGTTTCCCTCGTAGTAGCGTTCGTTGGAAAACGCGATTAACGACTCGTCCTGGGAGCGGTAATGCCAGGTCAACCACAGTTGTGGCAGGCCGGATTCGACGGCCTCCGTGAGGATTGATTCCAGGTCTTCCACGTCCGCCATGTCGTCGTCCCCAACAAGTTCATTGTCGTTGGGGGAGTCCAGGATGGTTTTGCCGATGCGGGTGGGGGCATTTGTTTGCTGTCGCCCACGATGACGGCGCTGGTGCCGCGGCCCAGGGCCCCCATGGCCTGATCCACCGTGACCTGGGATGCCTCGTCGAAGATCACCACGTCGAAATGCACCGACCCGGGGGCACAAAGGTGGCCAGGGAGGCCGGGTTGACCATGAAGCAGGGCGCCACCGTGGTGATTTCGCGCGGGAACTCCTCCAGCAGGGACCGGAAGGAGCGGGCGCTGCGCTTTGGCGTCCAGCAAGCGGCGGAGCTTGGCCACACTGCCGGTGATCCGCCCCGGCTTGTAGGGGCGGCGTTGTAGCAGCCGGGCCGGCAGCGCGAGGCGGGCTTCGTCGTGAATGCGCTGCATAGCTGACTGGAGTTTGGTGAGCTGGTCGGCCTTAATGTCCGGTCGGAAACCATCGAGTTGGAACGTTTCGATGCGTTCCTTGATGCTGGCCTCGGCAACGCCCCGCAGCAGGGGCGGTGTTGACGTCACTGAGACCGATCTTGTGGCGAAGCAGCTGCTCCACCAGGTCGTCGAAGCCCGCGTCCTGAGCACCTGCGCGTAGGCGTTGAATCGGGCGATGGTGCGTAGCGCGGTGAACCCACCGGCCTTTGAGGGAGGCCTGCCACCGGGGTATTCAGCAATAGCACGTCTAAGTGATTGCTGTTGTAGAGGTACATGAAGGATTTTTCCTGCTCGGGAGTGGTACCGAGGCAGTCCAGCCAGGCGGTCCAGGCGTCGCCAATGACCGAAATATAGTGGGGAGTTCCTTGAGTTCGGCCTCGTCGGCGTCGATAAGCTCGGGCCAGCGTTGCGCCGCAGCCAATTGAATTGGATCTGCTGCTTGCGCATATTGAGCTGGTTGACCAGCTCCGGCATGAACGGGCTGAGCGTGGAAAGCCCGTCAGTCCATTCGGATTCTTTGAGTTTTGCTTTGAGCTCTTCGGCGCTGGTGCGGAGCAGGGGGATGCTGCGTAGCACCGGGATGAGCTGTTCGGGGCGTGCTCGCCGGTGACGTCGATGACTGCGTTATGCGGGTCGGGGAGGCGGCTTTCACGGCGGCGGCGAACCCGGCCAGTCGCTTCTTCCGACCCAAAAATCCCTTTGTTGACGGCGTTCGCTTCCGCCAGCAGCGCATCAATATCGCCGTTGCTAGAAGGCGGGGGAGAAGATTTCAGGAGGCCTTCGGCCTGGTTGAGGAGCTGTTGGGCCTCCATTTCTACCGCCGCAATGTGCGGTTCGGCCTTGCGGCGGATTCCCGCAGCAGTGGGCGGAATATGGTCGCGCTTGGGGATGGATCCGATGGCGGTGACGGCCTCTTCGACTTCTAGAATTGGCAGGTCAATGACCGAGAGATGATGTCGCGGTGCTTCCGCAGAATGGTGTGAGCCTCGGTAACCTGCTCCCAGGCGTCGGTGAAGGCTTCGTCGGTGGTGAGGCTGGCGGAGGGGCCAAGCAGCTGCCAGAGCGCCACGTGTTTAGCATCCAAACCTTGGGCGTAGGCGGCGGCGTTATAGACTACGTCTTCGATGTATTCGAGGCTGTCGGTGGGGTTTTTCACGAACGAAACCGGCACTGGTGCGGCGATCACGTCGTTGAGGTTGCTGAGCAGGCTGGTGGCGGACCAGAGGAATGGTCCAGGGCGTTTTTGCGTGGATGGCCTCGGGGTATTCCAGGAATGGTTGCAGCCGGGCCTTGAGGTTGGCCTGAGCGCGGCGAAGCTTTGCAGGTCGTATTCGATTTCGGCGTCGATGGTGGATTTGAGCTGGTGGCGGATGCTGGTGGGGTTTTGGTCCTCACCGTGCAGGTCGAGCACGAAGGGGCCGAGGCCCACCGAATTGAGCCGGGTTTTTACCACGTCGAGGGCCGCTTGTTTCTCCGCCACGAACAGTACGGTTTTGCCCAGGTCGAGGCAGTGGGCGATCATGTTGGTGATGGTCTGAGACTTGCCGGTGCCGGGTGGGCCTTCCAGCACAAAGCTGCGGCCCTGGCCGGCAGCCACGATGGCTTTTCAGCCGTGCCCCGTCGGCGGGGATGGGCAGCGCCAGGGTTTTCCTCGGAAACGTCGATGTCTCGAATGTCGGAGTTGTCCAAGGGCGCGGGTTCAACGAAGCTTTCCCGGATTGCAAAAGCAATGTGGCGGAAGATGGGGAGGAGAGGAATTCCCGCCCAGTGCGAGTGGATGTCTTTCCACATGCCATAGGTGGAGAATTGTAGCGATAATGATGTTTGCGGTTTCGGTGACCGTGAACGGTAAGTTGGCGGCCAGAAGCTGCCGGGAAATCTCCGCGACGGTGTAGCTGATGTCCAGCCCGGATTCGTCGAATCGTGGCGTAGAGAGCGCCGGAATATCCAGGTTGTGGGCTTGTTTTAGCCATTCCACCAGGCAGTAATTGGGGCTGGCCTCGTGGGTGGAGTCCACTTTGATGTGTACATGATCGTTGCCGCGCGTGGCCAGCAGGGTGATGGGGATGAGGAAGAGAGGGGCCTCCACCACGCGATCGTTGCGCTCATACACCAGCCCGCCGAGGGTGAGGTAGAGGTTTGCCGATCCGGTTTCCTCCTTGAGGGTACGCACGGTGCGCCGCAGATTATTGAAGTAGCTCTTGTATTGCTGCTGGGTGATGTCCGCATACACCCGGGACATGTCGGTGAGCGCGGTGAGCAGGTAGTCGGCGGATAATTCCTTGACGGATTGGATGCCCTGGAGGCGGCGATTTTCGGTCACGTCATTGTGGGCAAACACGGTGAGCGGCTGGCCCTGGTGAATGATGTCATCGAGTTCCGACAGCATGCCGGGCCGGAGTTGTAGCGGCAAAACTTCCCGGCTGGCGCGCATGTTGAGCAGCCGGTTACGGAGCGACAGGTCGAGCAGTTCCCGTTGCCAGGCGGCGATCCGGGCCGGTACGTTTTGCGGTCGTGCTTGTCGACGCCCGGGTCCGGCGGGAATGCTGCCGGTTGGTGGATTATGCGATTCCATGTTGGCGAGAGTACGAGGAAGAGTGCTTGTCATGCCGCCGGCAATGCGGATGGCACTCACATTCATGTTGTCCGATTGTAGGTCGGTGGGGAGGGCGAACTCGTCTGATAATGATGATGGCACTTTCCGCATGGTGCCGGTGGCCGGGTATGCCGGGAATTCACCGGTGCCGGCGGTGGGGTTCGGCAGGGGACGCATCCCATCCAGTCGGGCATCGTGCACACTGACTAGCCCCCAAACCGGGGTGCTGTTGGAGGGTATTTTTGGCCTCCATGACCGCATCGCGGAAGGTTGCGTTCGGGGTGGTCATTAACACTGTTTCAATGGGAACCAATTCGCCCGATTGAATATAGTTTCGAATGGTTACCGAGTTATAGATGACGGGGTGTGCGAGGGGCTTCTTGCTGGCTAATAGCCCTGCTAGGGCATGCCCATGGATGATGACGATCACCGGATGCAGGCCAACCTGCTCCAGTAGGGCTGCGTAGGTTATTGCCAGGTCAATGCAGGTACCATTGCGGTTGTGGAGCACCTGGGTGCTGGTTCGAACTCGTTGGCCGGTATGTTCGAATGAGTGCGGGTGGCTCAGAATATATTAAGTTCCGGTCTTGGAGGGCCTGAAATGCCGCAGCGGCGATCTCTAGGGCACGTTCGCTGCCGGCCTGGTAGCCATTGAGGGCGGTAGAGCCTGTTGCCGCACCTAGAATCTCTGCTGTGTCTCGTTTGAGGGGTTCGATAACCTCAGAATTGGGCTGCACAAAAGCTGCTAGGATTGGTAGTAAGCGGGGGCATTAAACCATTCGTTTGGCGCTAAAATCCGCAGTTTGGCGGTTTTTGTGCGGGTTTGTCCGCCCACCGTCACGCTGATGGTGAGATCGCCGAAGGTGGATTCGTCGTGGTATTGCAGTAGCGTGGGGTTGATGCGGGTCTGCGCGGAAACGTCATTGACGAGGGTTTTTGACGTGAGTTTCTCTAGCCGCGGTATGGGTGCGGTCAGCGGGGCGAAGAGTCATTCCCGTTATATTTAGCAGAAATGTTAATGGTATTTTTTTATCTTTGAGGACGGCCAGGAGCGCCGGCGTCGAGGCGTCGATAGTAACCTCCACATAATGGACCAGGGGAATCTGTTATGTGCTAACGCAAAAATTCGTGGCATGGAGGTAATACACCTGAATAACAAAACCCGGGAAATCAAAGGATACGTGTTCATACAGTGATTCATGATGCATGTGAGTAAGCTCAAGCTAAACCGAAGATAAACATTCAGCATTATCTTAAAGGAAGATAGGAGCTTTAAAAGAGTCGCCCAGCGGTAGCTGAATTTCTGCCTCAGGTTAAGCAGGCAAAAAGTATGAAGCCGGGCGAGCTTCAGAACCCCTCATTATGAGGTAGCGGGACTACGGCAATAGGATAGAAGTAAAAATCGGCAGGCATAATTTTTTGCTGCCACGGCCGAACCTGTAACCTCCGCAATAACTCCAGCAATTCCGTGGCGTCCGTCACTTCTTTGAGTTCTCGGCTGCGCCACACGATTTCGTTCGTATCGGACGACTGGATCATATTTTCCACCGGAATACCCACCTGGGCGGCAACGTGCGCCAACTCTTCCCGCACCATCGTTAACGCCGGGAACGACTCCGGGTAATACCGTGACCACGTGTATCGAGATGGTGGCTTGTCGCGGTAGGTTGGTATCGGAAACGGCTCCGGCCACCGCTCCCGTGAGGTGCGCAACGCTTTATCCACCTGGTTTGCCCAATAGCGAGCTTTTACGACGCAGCCTCGGCGGGTAGCCCGTGGTTTTCATGACCTTTGGTACGGTCGTCGGCAACTCCGTGGCCAACGCCACCAATGTTTTGTCCGGCAGCAGCCGCGAAACTGCCGTGTCCGAGGCCTGGGCCAGCTTTTCCCGCACCTGCCATAACCAGCGTGCCACCTGAAGCTGCTTGCTGGTTCGCAATCTGCGCACCCCCTTGAGGTCCTCCCAGGATTTCGGGGTGGGGAGTAGCCCCTATAGACCCGGGTTAAATAGTCGCATTCCTCCGCCACCCATTCATCCTTCGAGGATTGTTGCGTGAGCTCGCTGCGCATGGCGTCGGCAAGCGGCAATAAATATTCCACATCTAATGCCGCATAGTCTAACCACTCGGACGGTATCGGCCGCCGGGACCAATCCTCCCCGCCATGATTCTTCCGCAACCGCACCCCAAGGTAATGCTCCACCATTGCCGCCAAATTCACCCAGTGAAACCCTAAAAACCGGCCGGCTAACTCGGTGTCGAAAAGCTGCGCTGGTCGCAGCCGTAACTGTTCCAGGTATGGCAAATCCGACGTCGCGGCATGCACCACCCAGCCGGTGTCGGCCAAAAACTCTACCCATGAAATCCGTGGTGGCCTCAGGGTCGATTCCACATCTATCAGCATCGTGCCCGCACCGCCCGCCGAATCTGAAGCAAACACACCCGGTTGTGATATCGAAACCCGGATACCCGCTCGGTGTCAACTGCGCACCAACCCGTGCCCTGCGCCAACCGGTCAGCGGCCTCGCCTGATCGCCGCGGCGCCGGCAATGAGCTGTGGTGTGCCCTCCGGCGGTGCGGTCACGAATTCAGACATTAACGCCATTATTCAGCGCGGTCACGCCCTCCCGGCGGTAACCCGGCCACATGCGCAAGCACTTTCGAAAACGCCACCACGTGGGGTGCCAACTCTACCGATGCCGCCGTCCACGAGGCCCGCATCTCAATCTGATAAGCGCTCGGTGGGCCGGTAATCTCCCCGAACCTAACCGACGCAGTAGACGTCACCGTACCCCCCAGATTCGAATACTCGGCGCCGCCTTCGCTCAAACCTTCGGTCAACCAATCCCAGGCAACCTCCGGCAATAACGGATCTCCAGCCAGTGAATGATCCATATCCGCCTGAATATAAGCCACTAACCGTAATGGGCCTTCCCACATCATCCGCACCCGGATCGTGCAATAAAATAAGTCGACCGAAGGCGTCACCTTCGGCGTCGGTACTCATCGGCTTGATGCTTTCCGGTCAGGGTAACCTCCAAACCAATGGCATGGCTAAACGGCGCTAACCGTTGCGGTGGTCGAATAATTCCTAACGTAATCTCTGGTCGTAACACAGCTTCATGCATAGACGCCATTGCGCGGGAAAAATCCACTGGGGTATCGGTGTTCGTAACCGGAGATTTCTTGGGAGATGTAGGGGTGTTAGTCACACCCGCCAAATTAGCGAAAAGATTTCGCCAAAGCACAGCGCCACGCCGTTGCAGCAGGCCCAGGCGAACCCCGACCATGGAACTGTTATAGGCCTGTTACCTGCTTGTTATCGGTTAGTTACCAAACTTGCTATTTGTCAACCACACACAAGGGGTAAACTCGCAACGGATGCCCCACCAAACGGTGGAAGCAAAACATAAACCAAAGATTATGGGAAGGAACCCACCCCCACATGGTCAACAAAATCGACTACGAAAAACTCAACAACGTTCAGTGCTACTGCCAGTGGGCCACCTTCAAAGCCATCCCCGGCGCGCTCGGAACCGACCGTGGCAAAGCCATTACCCAAGCCCAAGAATTCTTCGCCGCACTCGAAGCCGAAGGCAACGTTACTGTCCGCGGCATCTACGATATTACCGGTGGCCGCGCCGAAGCCGACTTCATGTTCTGGTGGCATGCCGAAGAATTTTTCCGACATCAAAGACGCCTACAACCGTTTCCGCCGCGACCTTATCCTCGGCCAATCCTCCGAAGTGTTCTGGCTTGGCAACGGCCTTCACCGGCCCAGCGAATTCAATAAGAGTCACCTTCCCAGCTTCATCATGGGTGAAGAACCCGGCGACTGGATTGCCGTCTACCCCTTCGTCCGGTCCTACGACTGGTACGTCATGGACCCGGCCGAACGCCGCCGCATCCTCGCCGAACACGGCCGTACCGCCCGCCCCTTCCCCGACGTTCGGGCCAACACCGTCGAGGCCTTCGCGTTGGGCGACTACGAATGGATGCTCGCCTTCGAAGCCAAGGAACTCCAACGCATCGTCGACCTTATGCACCAAATGCGCTACACCGATGCGCGGTTGCACGTGCGCAAGGAAATCCCCTTCTTCACCGGCCACCGGGTCACCGACGTTGCCGACCTCATCAAGGTCCTGCCCTAATCCTCGGTTACCTGCTGCGGCACCAGCCGCAGGCTGATCGAATTGATGCAATACCGCAAGTCGGTGGGGGTGTCATAGCCCTCACCGGCAAACACATGCCCTAAATGTGATCCACAGTTCGCGCACACCACCTCGGTGCGCACCATCCCATGCGACCGATCCTCCCGCTCAATCACCCGGTCGCCGGCCAGCGGCGAGAAAAATGACGGCCAACCACAGTGGGAGTCAAACTTCTCTGTCGACCGGAATAATTCCGTCCCGCACGCCCGACATGAATACACCCCCTGCGTTTTCGTGTCCACATATTCCCCCACATGCGGCGCTTCCGTACCCGCCTGCCGTAACACCCGATACTCCTCGGAACTGAGGCGTTCCCGCCACTGTGCATCGGTGAAAAGCTGAAAATCCGTCATATCAAGCGGTAACAACCATTCGGGGCGGATTATTCCCTCGCCGGGCGGGCGCCGAAAAGCCTGAAACCCAAAACATGGCCGTGGCCACCACCACACACAACCAGCCCACGGTAGGCAAAAACGTGTCCAACCACTGGCCATACACCGGCCATCGGGCGAACTCCCACCCAACGGCGATAAACATAGCACCATGCCTACCGCACCCGCGGCCGAATGCATCGGGGACCGCCGCAACACCACCGTCGCCACCAGCGGAAACAGCATCATCGAATAATACATTTGCCCCAGCGACGACAGTAGAAACGCCCCAGACAGTAACAGCCCCGACGTTGCGCACGCCCACAGCAACGGATCGCTGTGCCGCAACCGCAGCAAAAACCACACGCCCGCAACAACCACCGCGGCCAACACCAGGAACAACACCGTCCCCACCCAGCCCGGCAACCCAAAATACGTCACCAACCCGGGCAGCGAACTATTCGCATAATCCCGCACCTGCTTGAGATACGGCATCGTCCGGGACACATACTCGCCGGCACCCGGCACCACCAACCACGCCACCGCATTAAGAGCGGCCGGCAACCCCACACCCACCAGTATTGTCCGCCACTGAAAACTTCACCAACGGCAAAACCAGCAGCGGCAAAAACACCGGCTTAATCACGATCGCCAACCCAAGAATCACCCCGCCCACCACTGGCGCCCCCAGCAGCGCCCACAAAAAACCCCACCAACGCCAACAATAAAACCCCATTAATATTGGCGAAAATCAGCGTGTTCTGCACCGCCTCCGTCACGAACGCCACCGCAACAACCAGCGGAAACCCCCAGCCGCGCAGCCGAAACCCAAATATGCGCATTAAAATCGCCACCGCCGCAATGATCGCCGCAGCATTGCCGCAAATAAACACCATCCGGGCCACCGCCACATGCCCCACCAACGCCAGGGGGAACAAAAATCATGGTCGCGCCGGGTTATAGAGATAGTGCGGGTCCACGAACGAATAATTTTTCGCTATACACCGGGATGCCGTCCCCAAAAACCGCCGCAGCGCCAAAAACACCGTGGTGTAGTCGTCGGTGATGTGGCCATTCGCGGCCAGCACGCACACCCGATGTGCAACGATGAGCGCCGCAATGGGCCATAAAATAAGCCGAAATATAGCATCATGCCGAGACGGTGGCACATGTGATGCGACCGGCCATTCACTGGGAGGAGGCAGGCTGGGCGGGTTTTTGGGTGGGCTCACCCAGGCTGCCCAGGCGGATTGAACAGCGGCGAGGCGGGGAATCGTGAGCCATGGGTGTATATCTCACATTCTATTGGGAGAATTTAATTAGTTATACCGTAGCGCAGGCAGGAAACAGGTGACGGCCACAGGTGACAAATCACCCAATAAACCCAAAAATTTTGGGGGTAAAATCCTTAAGTATGCGGACGATGCGGCCCCGGCATATCGGGGGATTATTGGTGCTTTTCCTTCTCGGCATGACTGCGATGCGGCTTGCCGCCAGTTATGTGTCGCTGGTGTCCGGCGGCGCAGAAATTCTCGACCTTAATTTTGGCAACGAAGCCACCTACATCCACAACACCCTCTTTGCGCTGGGCGGTTCCGGCAGAGATGCCTACCTGCATGTCTATTTGCTTATCGACGCCTGCTACGCGGTCATATATGCGGTGTTTTATGCCTGCACTATGGCGTTTTTCCTCCGTCGGATCGCGCCGGAACGATGGGAATGGAAACGTGTTCGCTGGGTGATACTGCTCCCCATGGTGGCGGCCGCCTGCGATTGGTGGGAAAACATATCCTTTGCCCGCATGATCCTGCAATTCCCTCACCCCGCGAGCCAGCTGCTGGTCACCAGCGCCACAATAGCAACAATGACGAAATTCATCCTCGTGTACCTGTCGCTGCTGCTGGTGCTAAGGGTAGCTGCAGGGCTGGATAGTCCTGCGGCTTCGGGCGGACGCCGCCAATAACTCAAAAACCCCAACCGGCTAACATTACCGATTGGGGTGGGTGGTGGTCCTAGCTGGGATCGAACCAGCGACCTTTCCGGTGTGAACGGAACGCTCTTCCACTGAGCCATAGGACCAAAATACGGAACAAACATGTAGTGCTTGTTACCGCAACTAACCCTAGCATGAGTTATCGCCAGTCACCCTAATGGGGTGGTAGACCAGCACTTTTACCTCGGGTTGATTGGTGAGGCGGCGCGCCGGGTTGCCGGTGGTGGGCAGTTGCTGGGAAGACAGTGGGGCAGCTGTAGGTGATTCGGTTGCTTACATGCAGATTTGTGTTTGTGGGGTGGGAGCGGCTAATGTTTTTTCTCGCACCACGAAAGTGGCGTGTGCGGATGTAGCGCAGTTGGTAGCGCATCACCTTGCCAAGGTGAGGGTCGCGAGTTCGAGTCTCGTCATCCGCTCTCGGCGCGTTTAGCTCAGCGGGAGAGCGCTTCCCTGACACGGAAGAGGTCACTGGTTCAATCCCAGTATCGCGCACTGTGCGGATGTAGCGCAGTTGGTAGCGCATCACCTTGCCAAGGTGAGGGTCGCGAGTTCGAGTCTCGTCATCCGCTCTGGTATTACATTTGGTACCTTAAATGTAAGCGGGTTTCCCGTTTTAAGGTGGAATGGCCGAGTGGTGAGGCAACGGTCTGCAAAACCGTGTACACGGGTTCAATTCCGTTTCCACCTCTAGTAAAAAAATATTGCGCGTTTAGCTCAGCGGGAGAGCGCTTCCCTGACACGGAAGAGGTCACTGGTTCAATCCCAGTATCGCGCACTGTGCGGATGTAGCGCAGTTGGTAGCGCATCACCTTGCCAAGGTGAGGGTCGCGAGTTCGAGTCTCGTCATCCGCTCTATATGCCAGTGTTATTCTTCATTGAATGATGCTGGCATTTTTTGATAGGTAGATGTTTGACTACTAGCACAGATTCACCACATTATGGGAAATTGTGACTGTTCTCAAACACTTTGTGGTGTAATTGTTATAATGCGGTTTTACCTGCATAAATACCGGGTTTTTGTGGGTTTTTTTGCCATGAAGATCTCCCTTTTTCTTCCCGGTAACGACTATTGTGTCAGGGATTCACGTTAAGCTTAGATGCGCGAAGTTGGTTGAATACTGTACTTCGCATTGATGAGTGGAAAGGACAAACCAAAGGGATGGGCACAAGTGTCACGTCGACAAACATAAAACGTCGACTAGCAGCAGTTTTGCTAGGATGCTTTTGTGCTATTACCACCACGGTTGCGCATGCCCATGATGCGGTAGTTGGGGGTCGCCCGCTGATGGCGAAGTGCTAGCCAGCGCCGACAACCGTCACTCTAGAGTTTTCCGGTGAGCCCAAACAGGGGTTCAACACTATGGCCATAAGCAATAGCAAAGGTGATGTGCTAGTAACCGGTGAGCCCACTGTCGACGGTCGAAACGTGACACTTGCTATTCCCAAAACCACCACGCTTACCCCAGACGAGTACACCATAGGTTTTCAAATTACCTCTCTGATGGACATTCCACTCGGGGAAAAACCACCTTCACCATCGCCGGGGAGCGTGTTGCTAGCTCCGCGACGTCTGATACCACCCCCGCAACTGATGCCCCCACCGATCCCACCGCAGAGCTTATGGCTGGGCCTTGGGGCAAAGTGGCCGGTGGGGTGGGGATTCTCCTTGTCCTTGCCATGATCGTCATGATCCTTGCCCGCAATCGCATGGGTAAAAATCTCAAGAAAGTGATTAACTGTTATGAACTTGCGTCGTCGTATTGGAACCGGAATTTGTATTCTCGCCGTTTCTGCGCTGGCCTTGAGCGGCTGCGCTAACTCTGAGCGGGCAGCCACCAAGACCACCCGGTCCGCCAAGGCTTCCGCATCGGCTTCTGCTTCCGCCGCTGCCGCAGCCGCAAGCACCAGCGAAACCAGCAGCAACAGCGACACCCCCATTGCCTTCACTAGCGCTTACGTTCGCGCAGCCGACGAAGGCTCCGATAAGACCGCCATCTTCGGCACCTTAAAGAACACCACCGACAAAGACATCACCATCACCGGGTTCTCTTCCAGTGCCGATGCTGACAGCTTCGAACTGCACGAGGTGGTTGACGGCCAAATGCGTCAGAAGGAAGGCGGCTTCGTTATCCCCGCCAACGGCACCTTGAAGCTGGAGCCCGGCCACGAGCACTTCGTGCTCGTGGGCCTGAAGAGCCCCGTGAAGGCGGGCGAAAAGGTAAGCGTGAAGGCTGAGCTTTCCGACGGTACCACCATTGATCTAGGCGAAATCCCCGGCCGTCAGGTTGCTGCTGGTGCCGAAGACTACTCCGGCGATAGCAACAATAGCCATGGCCAGGGCAGCGGTATCGCCGGCGATGCTAAGTCCGGTGACACCAAGAATGATGCTTCCGGCTCCACCAAGGGCGGCATCAAGGTTCCTGGCAAGGATGGTGACGCTAAGTCCGGTGACACCAAGAGCGGTGACGCTAAGTCCGGTGATAGCAAGGCAGGCGCTGCCGCCGTGCCGCCGGTGCTGGTGCTGCTGGCGCCGGCCAGGGCGATGCCAAAGCCGGTGACGCCAGGGCGGCGACGCTGCTAAGGGTGGTGACGCCAAGGGCGGCAGCAAGCACGGCGGTAAGCACGGCGAACAGGGTGCTGGCGGCGCTGGCGCCGGTGCCGGTGCAGGTGCTGCTGGTGCCGAGCAGTCCGCAGGTATCCGCGGCTAATCCCCACAATTCATCTGGTAGTCCATAATCAGCCTTCCCACGAGAAGGCCGGTTTTGAAAGGCTATCGTGTTCATACCCGCCCATGCCGCATTAGCAGCCTGGGCGGGGTATAATGCATTCATCAATAATTCGCGCAGACATTCTATAGCTTTGCGAAAGGTGCTTGGTCCCATGACCCCGACAACGGTGTTGACCCCACAGTCCAGCAACCCGACACCCCGCCAAGACCACCGACCAGCCGCGTACGTTACCACCACAGGTTTCCCGCCGTGGCTTTTATCCTGGGGCAGCCACGGCGGCCGCTGCCGCAGGCACCACCGGTCTTGCCGCCTGCGGAAACATCAACCGCACCACCGAAGCAGCCGACGATGATGACCCCACGCAGGCTTTCCTCGCCGACGATATCGTCCCCTTCGACGGAGTCCACCAGGCAGGTATTGACACCCCGGCCAAGCCCACCTCAATATCATTGCGTTCACCCTCCGCGCCGGCACCACCATTGATGATGTGCGCCGACTCATGACCGTCTGGACCGAAGACGCCCGACAACTCACCCGCGGCCACAACCCCATCGGCAGCCCTCGAACCAGAACTCGCCACCATCCCCGCCAACCTCACCCATCACCTGCGGTTTCAGCCCTCGATTCTTCGACATCATCGGCAAAACCGACCAACGCCCCTGAATGGCTCAAACCCATTCCCGTGTTCTCCAAAGACAAACTCGAAGACACCTGGGGCGAAGCCGACCTGGCTCTCCAAATCTGCTGCGACGACCCGCTTACGCTCGCATTTGCCACCCGCCACATGACCCGCGCCGGCGGCAAACTGCTCGAAACCCGGTGGATGCAACAAGGATTCCTCAACGCCCGCGGCGCCACCGACCCGGGAACCACCCCCGAAACCTCTTCGGGCAAAAAGACGGCACCGTGAACCCACAATCAACAGCCGAATACGACGACTACGTGTGGATCGACGAGAACTCCTCCGACCCACAATGGGTGCGGGGCGGCACCTGCATGGTGGTGCGCCGCATCGCAATGAACCTCGACACGTGGGAAGAACTAGACCGCACCTCCCGGGAAGTAGCCATGGGCTGCTACCTCGAATCCGGCGCCCCACTCACCGGTAAAGAAGAATTCGACACTGCCGACTTCAAGGCGAAAGACCAATTCGGTCTGCCAGTCATCGACCCCCGCAGCCACATGGCATTGGCGGCGCCACCCACCGACAACCCCAAAGAAAAAATGCGCCGCCGCGCCTACAACTACCTAGAATCCCACATCCCGGGCTCCGATCACACCACAAACGTGGGATTAGTATTCATCTGCTTCCAACAAAACCCGGTCACCCAATTCACCGCAATCCAACAGCGGCTCAACGACAACGACCGGCTCAACACCTGGATCACCCACATCGGTTCGGCCGTGTTTGCTGTACCACCCGGAACCAGCGAAGTCGGTGCTGGTAAAGACCAATATTGAGGGCATCCCTGCTGGAATCCTAGCGATACGATTCCTCGCAGTAGTTACAACCCCAGGCTCAACGTGAGGTAGGATAAAAACCCCGAAACAGCTTGATGGTGCTTATAGGTCGTCGCAAAGCATGCTGCATTGTGGCGATCATTTGCATTTGTCGTTTCACCTGTTTTGGTTTTTGCGTTGCGTCCAGGTATGACGACAACGCCCGAGCGCAGTAAGGAGCGCACATTCATGGCACAGCTGACCGACGCCCAAGCAAACCCGCACCACCCGTTTCTCGTCCCGGCCGGGACCCCCGTTGAGTGCGGCAATGCGTGAGCTGAACCTGCCCAACACCGGGCCGGAAGCCATCGTCGTAGTCAAAGACACCGAAGGCCACCTCAAAGACCTGTCACACGTTCCCGAGACGGACGCAGAATTCCTGCCCATCCCCGCCAACACCGCGGAAGGACGCGCCGTGATCCGCCACTCCTGCACCCACGTGCTCGCGCAGGCAGTGCAGCAGGAATTCCCAGGCACGAAACTCGGCATCGGTCCGGCCATCGACAACGGGTTTTACTACGACTTCGACGTGGCGGAACCCTTCACCCCCGACGATTTGCAGCGTATCGAAAAACGCATGAAGAAAATCATCAAACAGGGGCAAAAATTCGAACGCCGCGTCTATGCTGACCAGGCCGAAGCCGCCGAAGCATTAAAAGACGAACCCTACAAGCTGGAACTCATTGCGGACAAAGGCTCCGTCGACCCCCAATCCGACGAAGCCACCGAAGTAGGCGCCGGGGAACTCACGGGCTACTACAACCTCAACCCCCGCACCAAAGCAGTGGAATGGTACGACCTGTGCCGCGGCCCGCACGTGCCCACCACGAAATACATTCCCGCATTCGCCCTCACCCGCTCATCGGCGGCATACTGGCGGGGCGACCAAGCCAACGCGGGGCTGCAACGCATCTACGGCACCGCCTGGGAATCCCCGGACGCCCTGGCGGAATACCAGCACAAAAATGGCCGAAGCGGAAAAAAACGCGACCACCGGCGGCTCGGCCAAGAACTCGACCTGTTCTCCTTCCCCGACGAAATCGGCTCCGGATTCCCCGTATTCCACCCAAACGGCGGCATTGTGCGCCTCGAAATGGAAGAACACTCCCGACGCCGCCACATCGCGGCAGGCTACTCCTTCGTCAACACCCCACACCTGACCAAGGGCGAACTGTTCGAAAAATCCGGGCACCTGGACTTCTACGCCGACGGCATGTTTCCCACCCATGAAACTCGACGGGGAAGTCGACGCCGACGGCAACGTGACCAAACCCGCCGTGGACTATTATGTCAAGCCCATGAACTGCCCCATGCATAATCTCATTTTTGCATCCCGGGGCCGTTCCTACCGGGAACTCCCGCTCCGACTCTTCGAATTCGGCACCGTATACCGCTACGAAAAATCCGGGGTCATCCACGGCCTGACCCGGGCCCGCGGCTTCACCCAAGACGACGCCCACATCTACTGCACGGAAGACCAGCTAGAGGCAGAACTCACGTCCGTGCTGGACTTTGTGATCTCGCTGCTGCGCGACTACGGTTTGGATGATTTCTACCTGGAACTGTCCACGAAAGACCCGGAAAAATTTGTTGGCTCGGACGAAATTTGGGAAAAATCAACCGCCATCCTGCAGCGAGTAGCCGACAAATCCGGCCTCGACCTCGTGCCCGACCCGGGCGGGGCAGCATTCTACGCCCGAAAATTTCCGTGCAGGCCGGGACGCCATCGGCCGCACCTGGCAAATGTCGACCGTGCAACTAGACTTCAACCTGCCGGACCGCTTCCACCTGGAATACACGGCCCCGGACGGCACCAAGAAACAACCAATCGCGATCCACCGGGCCCTCTTCAGCTCAATCGAACGATTCTTCGGGGTGCTGCTAGAACACTACGCCAGGGGCGTTCCCCGCCTGGTTAGCACCCCCAACAGGTCATGCGGCATCCCGGTGGCGGACACGTTTCGTTCCCCACCTGGAATCCGTCATCAACGAACTCCAAGCACGCGGGGTACGGGCAAGCGTCGACACCTCAGATGATCGCATGCAGATCCGCACCTACACGCAGGCAAAAGTACCGTTCATGCTGCTGGCCGGCGCCCGCGACGTTGAAGCGCAGGCGGTGAGCTTCCGGTTCCTCGACGGGTCCCAGCTCAACGGGTGCCGGTGGCACAGGCAATCTCGCTTATCGACGAATGGGTTCGGTCACGCACCAACGAGCAACCCAATCACGACAATGTGGCAGAAAAACTATAAGTAACAAATCTGCGACACATCTCTATGGCTCCACACCCAAAATCACCAATTGGGGTGGAGCTCTTAGTAGAGTTGAGAACAGCATCGAGCCGCAAAACAAATGATTCAGGGGTGAAGCAGCCATGAGCAGCACATCAAATGAGGAATATGTCGATAGAGGAGCGGGTGATCTCGACCGCTTAGAACGCCTCTGGGCGCCCTACCGCATGAACTACATCGTGGACAAAAGCGACACCAGTGGTTCGGGAAACACCCACACCAACCCCTTCGTCGTGATCCCCACACTCAGCGACGAAGACGGACTCATCGTCGCCCGCGGCACCTACGTGTACTGCGTACTCAATCTCTTCCCCTACAATTCCGGCCACATGATGGTGGTGCCCTACCGGGAAGAACCCAACCTAGAAAACCTCACCCCGGCGGAATCCGCCGAACTCATGGCCTTTGCCCAGGCCGCCATCCGGGTGCTGAAAACCGCCTCCCGGCCCGACGCCTGCAACGTCGGCTTTCAACCTGGGCGCTCCGCCGGCGGCTCCGTCGCCCAACATCTCCACCTGCACATCGTGCCCCGGTGGAACGGCGACAGCAACTTCATGACCGTCATCAGCGGCACAAAAGTGCTGCCACAACTCCTGCGGGACACCCGCAACCTCCTGCTCGAACCTGGGCCGAGCTGGCCGCCGCCGACGATTCCTTCCCCGGCGCAGCCACCACGGGAGATGCTCATGCTTAGCGTCAGCGGCCGAAAACCAGCCTCCGTAGTGATCGAACCCATTGCCCGAACCCTCACCCGATTAGGGCTCAGCCCCAACACCGTGACCGTGGCCGGCACCTGCATCACCATCGCCATTGTGGTGACATTGATACCGCTCAACCACCTGGTGTGGGCGGCCATCTTCTCCGCAATATTCAGCGCCCTCGACATGGTGGACGGCACCATGGCCCGCATGCGGGGTGCCGGCACCCAATTCGGCGCCACCCTCGACGCTACCTGCGACCGACTCACCGACGGTGCCCTCTTCGGGGCAATCACCTGGTGGCTGATCTACACCTACCACGCCCACCCCAGCTTGATCATCGCCAGCTTCGTGGTCCCTAGTGACCTCCCAGTGATTTCCTACGTGAAGGCCCGCGGCGAAGCCTCCGGCTTCACCATGGTCGGCGGGCTCATCGAACGCCCCGAACGACTCATCCTCGCCCTGGGCGGCATCGGCCTCACCGGCCTGGGGGTGCCCTACGCTATCGATATAGCCCTATGGGTACTCGCCGTGGGCAGCGTGTACACCGTGATCCAACGACTTCTTATGGCCGCCCACAGCCAAGAGGCGACACAACCAAGCAAACCGACCCGCCGGGGCTGAGAATTCCCCACAGCTAAGCTTAAAAACCATGCCCAATGTTTTCACCACCGAATGGTTATCCGCCCAAGCCTATCTCATGGGCTGGAAAATAGTGGGGCGACTCCCGCTCCCACTCACCGCCGCCCTCTGCACCCGCGCCGCCGACTACGCCAGCGATGACGGCAAGGGAATGAACCAGCTTCGCAAAAACCCTGAGCCGGGTTGTCGGCCCTCGAAAACGTCACCCGCACCCTGGTGCGGGACGCCATGCGCTCCTACGCCCGTTATTGGCTGGAGGCCTTCCGGCTGCCCCAAATCGCCGGCGACCCGGGCGTCGTCAAGCGCATCGACGACCGCCTGGTGGGCAAAACCCACCTCGATGCCGCGGTGGCCGCCCCCACCGGAACCATCCTGGTGCTCCCGCACAGCGGAAACTGGGACATGGCCGGCATGTATTTCGCCGCCACCTACGGCACCTTCACTACCGTGGCGGAACGACTCAAACCCGAAATCCTGTTCGACGCTTTCGTGGATTTCCGCACCACCTTAGGGTTTAGGGTCATCCCCCACATTCCCGCGCCGGGTTCCCCGCCCGTCATGGAGCAGCTCGCCGACGTGCTCACCGCCGGCGGCACCATTTGTTTGCTGGGGGACAGGGATCTGAAAGGCACTGGCGTGCCCGTCACATTCTTCGGCGAGGAAACCACCATGCCTACCGGTGCGGCCCGACTCGCCCAGGAGACCGGGGCGTCGTTGCACGTGGTGCATTCCTGGTTCGAGGGCACCATCGCTTACCCGGAATGGGGCTAGCGTTTCCGCCCCCTGCCCACCGGCGACATTGCCGCAACCGTCCGCGCGCAGGCGGCAATCATGGAGCAAAACATTGCGGCGCACCCCGCCGATTGGCATCTTTTGCAACCCTTCTGGTTGGCCGATCGCAAACCTGCGTAAAAAAATCGCTACACTGTCAAGATAGCTATAATCACCCTCACGCATTCGAAAGGCGACCATGCGCATGGGTTTGTGTGTCCCTACTCCTTCGATGAACCCGGGGAGTCCAGGCCCACATTCTGGACCCTAGCCACCCACCTCATTGGCCAAGGCCATTTTGTGCGCGTCATTGGCCCCTGCGGCGATGACACCGAGGTCCCTGACTTTGTGGTCCGTGGTGGCACGAGTGTTCCCATCTCCTATAACGGCTCTGTCGCCCGCCTTTCATTTGGTCCCCGAACCTTTACGAAGATCCGGGAATTTATCATCGCCGGGCATTTTTGATGTGCTGCACATTCACGAACCGAATTCGCCCAGTTTTTTCCCTCGCCGCCCTCCAGGTGGCGGAGGGGCCGATCGTGGCCACCTATCATGCGTCGGCGACCGGTTCGAAACTGCTGAAACTGGTTTTGCCGCTGCTGCGTCCCCGCCTGGAGAAAATCCGGGGCGGCATTGCCGTGAGCGAAATGGCCCGCCGGTGGCAGGTCGAACAGTTAGGCGGTGACCCGGTGCTCATCCCCAATGGCGTTGATACCCAGGCGTTTGCCGGGGCGTGGTCCCGCCGGTGCCGGGGCGGCCCCTCAGAGTTGGTGTTTCTGGGCGGCTGGACGAGCCCCGCAAAGGGTTGGATATTTTATTGGCCGCCCTGAGCGGGTTGGATCGTGGGGTGACGGTCACCGTCATGGGTGGTGGCAGTCCCCGAAACGTGCCTGGCGTGAATTTTGTGGGCCGCGTGAGCGATGACGAAAAGATTGCCATTTTAGACCGTGCCGACATCTATATTGCCCCTAACACCGGGGGCGAAAGCTTCGGCATTGTGCTTGTGGAGGCCATGGCCGCCCGCTGTGCCGTTGTGGCCAGTGACTTGGAGGCTTTTGCCGCCGTGTGCGATGTGGAATCCGATAATCCCGCTGGCCTACTCTTCCGCACCGGTGATGTTGATGATTTGCGGGCGAAACCCGGCAGCTCATCGATGACCCCGGTCAGCGGGCGAAACTGGTCGAAGCCGGATCTCGGCGCGCCACACTCTATGACTGGGATCATGTGGCCGCCGAGGTAGTACGAGTGTACGAAACAGTGGCCGATGGAACCACGGTCACTGTTGACTAGTCGAAAAAGGATTCGAACATGGACCCCACCACGATTATTGCCATTATCATTGCGGTCATTATCACCATTGCCCTGTATTGGGCGTCGAGTACCGCCAATCGGCTGCACCGGTTGCACGTGCGTACCGATGCGGCCCGGCAGTCGCTTCAGGCTTCTTTGGACCGGCGGGCCGCGGTGTTAGCCGCATGTGAGCCGCAGTTTACGGCGTTGGCGCACAGTACCGAGTCGATTCCGCTGCAGTATGAGACGTTTGCCCAGCGGGCCGAGAAGGAACGGCAGATTTCCGTGGCTATTGCCGGTCTCACGGATCCCACCCCGGGAAGCATTGTGGATGCGGAGGCCCGGGTACAGCTCGCACACCGGTTCTATAATGATGCGGTGTCTGACACGCGGGCGCTACGGGTGCAACCACTTGTTCGAATTCTTCGGTTGGGTGGAACTGCCCGGCTGCCGGAATATTTCGAACTCACCACCTAGGCGTTGGCTTGGGTATTGGCTGCCGGCCGGTGGCTGATGGCCCACATGAGTGACACAATCATGGACACCACCATCAACCCGTTCCGAATCGCCAACCCAATGACCCCTAGCGTCCCCCGTGCCCGGGTGGACCACGTCGTCGTAATAATGAGGGATACACGATCTGCCCCTAGCACCGCCATGAGCAGCATCAACCAGGCCAGCGCCAGCGGGTATTTCGACCCGTTCGTCCGCAGTAACACCACCGCCATGATGGGTCCCAGCCACAGAATATACTGTGGCGAAAACACTTTATTGGCCACGAGCAGCATGAAAATCAGCGTCACCCACACGATCAGCGACCCGTCTGGCGACCACGTGTCTTTCACAAACCCCCGCAGCGCCCACGCCACGGCGAACACCAATGTGGCGAGCATGAGACATTGGTCACCATGATTGCGGCATCCACCCCCGGGCCCGGTAATCTCGTAGCTTTTTCGACGCCGCATATGTCACCGAATATTCGGCGGCCGCCCCTGAATGCGCCCCGAACAATCATGGGGGTTGCGGCAATCGACTCGATTTGTAGCCCCCGCACTCCCTGATAGGTGAAAGGGTGATAGTAGGCGTTGCACCCGCTGACCATTGCTACGAGGGCTGACAATCCGATGATTGTGCCTACGAACACCGCAATGTACCAATAGGTTGCTTTTCGTTTATAGCCGCGCACCAGGCCGATGGCCAGTACCCCCGGCCACAGCTTAATCATGGTTGCTGTTCCCAGTAGCGCCGAGCTGATTCGCGGATAGTAGAACAACAACAGGGCGGCCACCCCCACCAACACTGCGGGAACCAGGTCGAGTCGTTGCACCGAAACGTGCCCAGTGCACACCGCGAACACCGCCCAAAACCCGGCAGCCAGGATTTGGGATTTCCGGGATCTGGCCGCACCACTGTTGAGTAGCAGCACGAAAAACAGGCCATCAATAACCATGCAAAATCCGCCGAACATTGCAAGATAGTGTTCGGTGCTGCGGTGGCTAAACCAAAACACCACATGCGCCGGCCAGGTGCCTATTGCTGGGTACTCCGTCAGACCGTCGGGAAACTCGCCTCTGAGCGATGAAAAATAGTAGCGGATGTCTCCCTCGGGTATTTCAGTGGTGGCGAGAACCCCCAGGAGAATGAGGGTGGCAGGCGAACCACCACACCCACAGTCCCACCCGGTCGGCGGGGCGTAACTGCGACTGGGAGAATGCTAGCGATGATGGTGGTGGGGTAGCAGCAGGAGTCATGGTGAAATCTAACAAACCCTTATCAATCGATCCTTGGTAGAACTTATGGTGCATATGATGCTGTTTATTGCAGTCTTGTTGCTCATCATGGTGATTAGCAACCCACACCACCCCCGATTGGTGATAATTATCACTTAATCATTGTTGCTAACACGTGCGTTATCAACATTATGAGGTGCTCAACCTCACCGCATTATATCCTTAAGCCCGCATAGCCCAATGCATAACCCTCATCCCCAAGTGTGAAGGAAACCATGACCCGTCCCACCGATCATCCCGCCGGCCATCAGGAAACCCACCAGCCGAAAATTGCGGCCATTCTCGACATTGAACAACTCGACCGCTATATTTTCCGCGGCCCCGTCATCCCTACCACCTTTACCCGCACCTTCGGTGGCCAGGTTGCGGCCCAGGCCCTCGCCGCCGCCATCCGTACCACCACAGCCGACAGGAGTGTCCACTCCCTTCACGCATATTTTGTGCGCCCTGGTGATGCCACCACACCGGTCATATTCCAGATCGACCCCATTAAGGAAGGTGGGTCGTTCACCTCCCGGCACGTTACCGCTATCCAGGATGGTATCCCCATTTTCAGCATGCAATGCTCTTTCCACCGCCGCGCAGACACCGGAATCGAACACTCGGACGACATGCGGGCCGTCCCGAACCCCGACGATATTCCTCCCACCGACACTGCCGCGTTGCCGCCCAGTTCCCGCGCTTTGCTTGCTGAATGGACCGACTGGGAGATCCGTCGGGTTCCCGCTGACCGCTACGATCACAACCCTTATACCAACAGCCAACAGCTCGTGTGGTTCAAAACGAAAAACCGGCTTCCTGACGATGAAACCACCCACCTGTGCACCCTGACCTACATGTCCGACATGACTCTGCTGCACACCGCCCTGGTGCCTCACCCCAACCATCCGGTCCATCAGCTTCCCTCGACCATGCCATATGGTTTCTGCGGCCGTTCCGGGCCGACGAATGGTTACTGTACGACCAAATTTCTCCCTCCGCCCACGCCGGCCGGGCGCTCACCCACGGTCGAGTCTTCAACCAGGCCGGTGACCTGGTGGCCAGCGTCACCCAGGAAGCGATTAACCCGGGATTTGCGCACCGGACAGCAGTCGGTGCCGCTGAAAAACCTCGCCCCAGGACAGCAATAAACCCGCAGGATACGCGAGGTTGGCCCCGTGCCCGGCATCTGGGTCGGCGGGACGAACTCGCATTCATGCCGTATAATTTGCACATCGTAAAAGAATCCGTAGCCGAAATTGTAAAGGGAACAGACACATGTCAGGCCATTCAAAATGGGCAACCACAAAACACAAAAAAGCCGCAAATGATGCCAAGCGTGGCAAAGAATTTGCCCGGCTGATTAAAAACATTGAGGTTGCGGCCCGAACTGGCGGTGGGGATCCAGCGGCCAACCCCACGCTGGATGACATGATCCGCAAAGCCAAAAAGCCTCCGTCCCCAATGACAATATTGAACGCGCCCGCAAACGTGGTTTCCGGTGAAGAGGCCGGCGGCGCCGACTGGCAAACCATCATGTACGAAGGCTATGGTCCCAACGGGGTGGCCATTCTCATTGAATGTCTTACCGACAACCGTAACCGGGCTGCCACCGAAGTGCGCACCGCCATGACGAAGAACGGCGGTAACATGGCCGAATCTGGTGCCGTGAGCTACATGTTTTACCCGCAAGGGCGTGGTTTCTGTGCTTAAAGGGGACCTCAGCGAAGACGACGTGCTCCTCGCCGTCCCTAGAGGCCGGTGCCGAAGAAGTCAACGAAATAGGGCGACCGGTTCGAAATCGTGTCCGCTCCAAGCGACCTTGCCGCGATCAAGGCGGCGCTTGTCGACGCCGGCATCGAGGTCGACGACTCTGAACAAGACTTCCGCGCCTCCGTCGAAGTTCCCCTGGAACTCGCCGACGCGAAAAAAATCTTCCGGCTCATCGACGCCCTCGAAGAATCCGACGATGTGCAAAACGTCTACACCAACATGGATCTTTCCGCCGAAGTGCTAGCAGCTCTCGACGCCGAATAATTGTGGTGTCGCCCCCAAACCTGTCCGACCCATATGCTACCTTCGGGTGGTACGTGAAAACCGGTCATACCAGGGGGAAACCATGCCAGTGGTCTCTATCGAAGGAATGCGCGTCATGGGGATCGACCCCGGACTGACCCGTTGCGGCTCTCCGTCGTCCAAGCCGGCAGAGGCCGCTCTGTCATTCCCGTGGCCGTCGGCGTGGTCCGCACCCCTCCGACTCCGATATCGCCCACCGGCTCCTAGAACTCAGCGAAGCCGCCAACGACTGGCTTGACCAATACCAACCCGACGTCGTAGCAATCGAACGCATATTTGAACGCGGTAATGTGTCCACCGTCATGAACACCGCCCACGGCGTGGGTGTCCTCATGCTCGCCGCCGCCCAACGCGGCATCGACGTCCACCTCTACACCCCCAGCGAAGTCAAAAAGCCATCAGCGGAAACGGCCGGGCGGACAAGAAACAAATGACCGCCATGATTACCCGCATCCTGGGCTTACCGAAGCCCCCAAACCTGCCGACGCCGCCGACGCCCTGGCGCTCGCCGTCTGCCACTGTTGGCGGGCCCCACCTCATCACCAACCGGGAAGCCGAGGCCCGCGCTCAGGCCCAATCCCGCCACCAGCGCGGAATCCTGGGCCAAGCAAAACAAGCCCACCATAGCAAACACCCCACCACCCCGGAAGAACTCCGAGCCCAACTCCAAACACAACACCTCAACCCCTCGCGGCGCCTGGCGTCGATAAGCTGCAAGGAACCCCATGATCGTCTCACTACGCGGAACCGTCATCGACATCACCCCCCACCATGCCGTCATCGAATGCGCCGGCGTCGGCTACCAAGTCCTCGCCACCCCCACCACCCTCAGGGCACCCTCACCCGCGGCGCCGAAACCTTCATCCTCATCACCATGATCGTCAGGGAAGAATCCCAAACCCTCTACGGATTCCTCGACGCTGCCACCCGCGACATGTTCGCCACCCTCCAAACCGTCTCCGGGTTGGGCCCCAAGCTCGCCCTCGCCGCCCAATCCGTCTACACCACCCCCGAACTCGCCCACGCCATCACCCACGGCGACACCAAAACCCTCCAAAAAAATCCCTGGGGTGGGCAAACGCATGGCCGAAAAGAATGGTCGTTGACCTCAAAGACAAAGTCGCCACCTACGCCGCCCCGGAAACCCCCCACCCCCGCCGCCGTCCCGCACACCGACACCTACGAACAAGTGCTCGAAGCCCTCGCCAGCCTCGGATTCGCCGAAAAAAACCGCCGAACCCGTTCTCACCACCGTTCTTGCCGCCGACCCCACCCTCACCACCCCGGCCGCCCCTACGCGCCAGCCTGAACCTCCTCGGCAAACAATAACGATCCACCCCCAAACCACAACGGAGCACACCCATGGCAAACGTAGAAAAACCGAATTCAACCTGGCCGGCCCCTCCGGACCCACTGGCGGCACACCCCCACCGACCCTGCCACCGTCCGTAGGGGGACCATCAACCCCACGCCCTCAACACCGAAACCGACATCGAAACCACCCTCCGGCCCCTGCAGCCTCGCCGAATTCATTGGCCAACCCAAAGTGCGCGACCAACTCAACCTGGTTCTCACCGGGGCGAAAAACCGCAACGTCACCCCCGACCATGTGCTGCTCTCCGGGCCGCCCGGACTTGGTAAAAACCACCATGGCCATGATTATCGCCTACGAAATGGGCACCAGCCTCCGCATGACCTCCGGGCCCGCCCTCGAACGCACCGGCGACCTTGCTGCCATGCTCTCCAACCTCATGGAAGGCGACGTCCTGTTCATCGACGAAATCCACCGCATGGCCCGCCCCTGCCGAAGAAATGCTCTACATGGCCATGGAGGACTTCCGCATCGACGTCATTGTTGGCAAAGGACCCGGCGCTACCTCCATTCCTCTCGAACTTGCCCCCTTCACCCTGGTCGGCGCCACCACCCGATCCGGCATGCTCACCGGCCCCTCCGCGACCGGTTCGGCTTCACCGCCCAAATGGAATTCTACGACACCCCCGACCTCACCCAGGTTGTGAGCCGGGCCGCCAAAAATCATTGGTGTAGGGCATCGACCCCGACGCCGCCGTCGAAATCGCCTCCCGCTCCCGCGGCACACCCCGCATCGCCAACCGGCTGCTTCGCCGCGTCCGCGACTACGCTGATGTTCACGGCACTGGCCACATCGACCTCCAGGCCGTCCGCGCCGCCCTCATCGTGTTCGACGTGGATGCCATGGGCCTCGACCGGCTCGACCGTGCCGTCCTCACCGCCCTCGTCAAAGGCCACGGCGGCGGCCCTGTCGGGGTATCCACCCTCGCCATTGCCGTCGGCGAAGAAGCCTCCACCGTGGAAGAGGTTTGCGAACCCTACCTGGTGCGGGCCGGCATGATAACTCGCACCGGCCGGGGCTGGGTCGCCACCGCCGCCGCCTGGCGGCATCTTGGGCTCGAACCACCTGAAGGCACCATAGGAAGCTAGCTACGGGCAGTGGTGGGGGAACGCGGGGGCTCACCCACCACGGATTGGCTTCTCACCCACCCACATTTCTGGAATAGTTGTGCAGTATGGATTTCTCAATCATTTTGTTGATACTCATTCTCCTCGTGCTGATGATCCCCAGCCTCATCATCCAACGCAAACAGCGTCGCCACCTCGATACCATCCGCCAGCTTCAAGAAAACCTCATCAATCGGCGATGTGATTATCACCACTGCTGGGTTGCATGCCATCATCCGTGGTATCGCCGATACCACCGTGGAGTTGGAAACCTCGCCGGGCGTGGTTTCGACGTGGGAGAAACACGTCGTGATTAAGAACCTCACCCAGGAGAAAAAGGCCCAACCAGCGGCGGCTGCGGAGCCAGAGCAACAACCCGTGGGGAGTTGCCAGCAGGGGAGCAGCCGGCAGCCGAAAAAGCCGGCGGATGATACCGATAGGGCGTCATAAAAGCTTGGGGAGGAAGCCGCATGGTGGGGAAAGTCACGGGGCCTCGGCCGAAAATGTGGGTTGTTGCCTGAACGTGGGTGCGGTGTGTGGGGCGGCCAATCGCTTTTCTTATGCCACATGCCGTAGCATATTTCGGTGTGTGTGCGTGGAAAATTTTTCAAGCACAGGTTTTACTAAAGGCAATGAGGTGAAAAACCCTGGTTGTAGCTATGTTTGCCTGGTAATACTCTAAAATACGGCACAGCTGATTTTCCCTCATGAAATCACGAGGAGTCGGCAGTTACCGGCCAGTAAACACGTAAATTCAAGGAGATAGTTCATTGGCTTTCAGAAACGACGAAGCGGCGGGTCACGATGGGAAACATGGCCGAAGAAAGCAATCGCGGTCTTTGGCCTGTTCATCATTGCTATTTATGCTGTTATTTTTCTTAACCGGCGACCGCAGTGCCACCCCAAAACTTGGCATTGACCTGCGGGTGGTACCCGTATCACCCTGGTGCCGCAGGCGCCACCCCCACCCAGGACCAGCTGCAACAGGCGAAAAATATTCTAGAAAACCGCGTCAATGGCATGGGCGTGTCCGGCGCTAATGTGATTGTCGACGGCACCTCACTGGTGATTACCGTGCCCGGGAAGACACTTCCCAGGCGCGTGCCGTGGGACAAACCTCACAGCTGCTGTTCCGGCCGGTGGTGCAACCGGATGCCTCGGTGGATAACGACAGCATCATCAAGGCCATTGAAGAAATGGGCAACAGGTGGGTGACCGCCGGCGTGATGCCTGCCGACCAGGTGCAGAAGAAATTCGACGAGCTGCGGAAAAAAACGTTGAAAAAGCAGAAGGCGGCCCAGGAAGAGCAGGCCAAAAAGCAGGGCAATGAAAAATCAACAGCTCCCGGAGGTTAAGGTCCCGGACCTGAAGGTTACCGCCAAAGCCCCGGCGAAAGCCGCCGACTCCATCGCCGCCAACAAGCAACGCACCGAACAACTGAAGGTGCTTAAAGACGATCGGCAGTCGAAGGACGCCGCGAAACAGCTGGCCGCATCCACCCTCATGGTGTGCAGCAGCGCCCCTGACCCGTTGCAGGGCTCTGACGACCCGGCGCTACCCCTGGTGGCCTGTGACGCCAGCACCAACCAGCCGTATATTTTTGGGTGAGGTGCCGCTGCTGGTTGGGCAGACCGACCCGGTGCACGGCAAACGGCTCACCGGTAACGAGATTGATTCCAACCGGCCCATCACCGGTGGCTTGAACAGCCAAACCGGCCAAATGGAAATCAGCTTCGCCTTTAAGGCTGGCGATAATGAAAAGGGCTCGGAAACCTGGGCGGACCTCACCCAGAAATATTTACAGCAGCAGGTTGCCATCACCCTGGACTCGAAGATCATTTCGGCCCCCGCAGATCCAATCACCCACCCCGGTGGGGATCGGCCACGAGTATCACCGGCAAATTCACCCAGGATGAGGCCACCGAGTTGGCGAATAACCTGCGCTACGGCGCCCTGCCGTTGAGTTTCGCCGGCGAGAATGGTGAATCCGGCGGCACGGCAATCACCGTGCCCGCATCGCTGGGGTTGGCATCGCTCAAGGCCGGCCTGTTCGCGGGCCTGGTCGGTTTCGCACTGGTGGCACTGTTCTCCCTGTTTTTCTACCGGATTTTCGGCCTGGTCTCCCTGGTGTCGCTGGTGCTGGCCGAAGTGCTGGTGTACGGTGCCTTGGTGCTGCTCGGCCGGCTCATCGGCTACTCCCTGGACCTGGCCGGTATTGCCGGTCTGATCATCGGTATTGGTGCGACCGCCGACTCGTTCGTGGTGCTGTATGAGCGCATTAGGGACGAGATCCGCCATGGGCGTACCTTCCGTTCGGCGGTGCCGCATGCGTGGGATCGCGCCAAGCAAACCATTGTGACCGGCAACTTTGTGACCCTCATCGCTTCCGTTGTGGTGTATTTCCTGGCCGTGGGCGAGGTGAAAGGTTTCGCATTCACCCTGGGCCTGACCACGGTGTTCGACCTGGTTGTGACCTACTTACTCACCGCACCACTGGTGATTTTGGCATCCCGAAAGCCATGGGCCGCCAAACCCGCATTCAACGGGTTGGGGAAGGTGTTCGAGGTCGTGAAACAGCGGGGCACGGTCAAACCGGGTGCCAGCGGGCAATCCGGGTCGGCGGCGACCAACCCCACCAAGGAGTCAGCGGAGCCGGCAGAGAGCGTGGAGGAGCGAATCATTCGCACCAGCGCGCATCTTGTTGCCCAAGACGATGATCAAGAGGAGAAGAAGTAACCATGTCTTCACCAAGCACAGCCACCCAAATCTTTACCGGTGACGGCAATATTGACTTCGTCGATAAGCGCCGCACCGCATATTGAGCCACCCTTGCCATCATCGTGGTCTGCCTACTCGGCATCACTCTCCGCGGCTTCAACCTGGGTATCGACTTTGAGGGCGGCACAAAAATGAATATGCCGGCCGCAAACCTGGAAACCTCCCAGGTGGAAGAGACCTTCACAAAGGCCACCGGGGTAGACCCCGAACAGGTGCAGATCGTGGGCAGCGGGGACACCCGAATCCTGGAAATCAACTCCAAACGGCTCACTCAAGGCCAGATTGATGCGGCCCGGCAGGCGCTTTTTGACGCCTATAAGCCGGTCAATAGCGCAGGCCAGCAAACCCCCGATGCCATTGGCGACTCCACCGTGAGCGAATCCTGGGGCAGCACCATCACCAACCGCATGCTCATGTCCATGGGCGTGTTCCTCATCGCTGCATTTGCCTACATCGCCATCCGACTGCAACGCGAAATGGCTGTCGCTGCCATCCTGGCCCTGTTCGTGGACCTCATCACCATTACCGGCCTGTACGCCATTGCTGGCTTCGAAGTCACCCCGGCCACCGTGATCGGCCTATTGACCGTGCTGGCGTTCTCCCTCTACGACACCGTGATCGTGTTCGACAAGGTGCGGGAAAAACACCGCCGGCTACCTGGGCAATAAACGAATGACCCTACGGCGAACACGCCAACCTTGCCATCAACCAAACGGTGATGCGGTCAATCTCCACCACGGTGATTTCCGTGCTGCCCATCCTGGCACTCATGATCGTGGCCGTGTGGCTCATGGGCGTGGGCACCCTCAAAGACCTGGCATTAATCCAGCTCATCGGCGTGATCTGGGGTACCATCTCCTCAATTTTCCTGGCCACCCCCTTCCTGGTGAGCATCAAGAACCGCACCAAGGAATGCAAGGAACATAACGCCGAGGTTGCGGAATTCCGAGCCCGGCTGGCCAGCGGCGAAACCGCCGAGGAAGCCGAAGCTGAAGAAATCGAAAGGAACGCTCCCGCGCCGAAGCCGCTGCCGCACAGCGGCAGGGGGACCGGCACGGAGCGACCCGCCGCCCCTCGGGATCCGGCACAAGTTAGCGCCCCGGCCATAACAACTAGGCGACCAACACCATCGCCGCCCACCCAACATTCATGGGTGGGCGGCGATTTTTTGTGCCCCGATGCCGAATCCGCCACCGTAAGGGCGTCGACAAGCGGGGGACAGGGTACCATTTAGCCATGGCATCGCAGACCACAACCCGTTCACTCGCCCTCATCATGGCAACAATCTTGCTTGTTACCGGGTGCAGTAACAATAAAACCGAAGAAACCAAAGCAGAACACTCATTCGGTTACGTGCTTGATGACTACCTTATTAACACCAACGTCACCACCGGCATCGGTTTTTCCAGCAACATCCACCAACTTGTGGGGCGAATCTACCCCGGCGCATTCGTCAACGGGCCCGAAGGACAACGCATCCCCAACACCGACCTAGTAGAAGCACGTGCACTACCAGGTGCCCCCATGCGGGTGGAATACCAAATCGCCGACAAAGCCGTCTACTCCGACGGGCAACCCGTCACCTGCGATTCATTCCTGCTCGCCCAAGTCGCCGCCACCTCCCGGCCCTCTTCGACTCCTACAACCCCTGATGGACCAAATTGACACCATCAACTGCCAACCCGGAAACAAAACCGCCACCGTTGTATTCAAAGGCAACTTCGGGCCCCGCTGGCGCTACCTCTTCAGCGGCGGCACCCTCCTGCCCGCCCACGCCATCGCCGCCAAAGCCAACATGAGCCTCGCCGACCTCAACACCGCCCTCCACAACCGGGACCTACCCCGCCTCCAACAAGTCGCACAAGTCTGGAACAGCGGCTTCGACCTCGGAAAATTTGACCCCGCACTGCAAGTAAGCTCCGCCCATTCCTCGTGCAATCCGTAGCCCCCGACGGCGCCGTCACCCCTGGTGCGCAACGACAAATACTATGGAGAACCCGCCGTACTAGACAAACTCATCGTCTACCCCAAAGGCACCGACCTGCACAAACTCGCCGACGCCGGCAACCTCCACATCGCCGAAGCCGACAGCAAAACCGACACCAACTGGATTGACCGGAACGACAACAAAAACCCCTACATCGTCAAAGCAAACCCCGGAGTCCTCGCCGAACACCTCATCCTCGCCAGCGCCGGCGTACTCGCCGACCAAGCCGACCGCCAAGCATTTGCCGCCTGCGTCGACCAGGCCGCTGTTGCCCAGGCCTCAGCAAAAGAATCCGGGGTAGAAGTACAACCCGTAGCGCTCCGCACCATCCGCCCCGGCGACAGCATCGCCACCCACCTCAAAGAAATCTCCGACCAACACTTAGGGGTCAATATCGACCAAGCCAAAAAAACTCACCGGCAAAACCATCCGCATCGGCTACTTCGCCCCCGACAAACGCAAAATGGCCATGGTGGCGGCCATCAAAGCCTCCTGCGAACCCGCCGGCATCACCATCCTCGACGTCTCCAACGAAGCCGCATCAGTCAGCAACCTCCCTTCAGCTACCAAGACGAAGACGGGGTAGACCAAGCAACCGACGGCAAAGCAGACGCCGTACTCCAAGCACTCGACCCCCAATTCAGCTTCCCCTACGTGGCAAACCCAGCATCCGACATCGAAGTGGCCCGCCGCGAAGAAAACCTCAGCTGGGACTACACCCGCACCATACCGCTCGCCGTCCAACCCCGCGTGCTCGTGCTCAACAAATCCGTGGAAGGCATCGCCGAAAAACACCGACCTGTTCGGAGTGGGCTGGAACATGGACCGGTGGAAAGAATAACGCACACACCACCCGACAACAACCAACCCACCAATCAACCCACGGAAACCTCATTGAAACCCATTGGAAACCAAAAATTTGTGGCACGGATAGTCAAACCCTTAGGTTAGTACTGAACCTCAAACGTGTAAGGAATCCCCTAAGGCAAAATATGACTGACCACCACACCACCCGTCGCACCCAGGTCCAGGAAGCCCTCCGACAAAAAACCCGATCTGTGCCCAACTTCCCGGCACCCGGCGTAATATTCGAAGACCTCACCCCGTACTCGCCGACGCGGAAGCCCTCCGACTCTCGTCGACGACCCGCCGCCGCCGCCACAACCATGAGGGCGGAACTCATCAGCGGCCTCGACGCCCGCGGTTTCCTCCTCGCATCAGCCGTCGCCTACAAACTAGGGTTAGGGCTGCTCGCCATCCGGAAAAAGGCAAACCCCACCGCCAGTCATCACCAAAGAATACGCCCTCGAATACGGCAGCGCCGCACTAGAACTCCCCCGCAACGGTATCGACCTCACCGGCAAAAATCGTCCTCATCGACGACGTGCTCGCAACCGGCGGCACCCTCCTCGCAGCCCACGACCTCATCACCGACATGGGCGGCATAGTAGCGGCTACGCCGTCGTCCTCGAAGTCACAGGCCTCAACAGGGCGCGACCGACTCCCCAGACGCCCCACTCTACGTCGTCAGCGAACCCTAAAAGCTACCCGCCCACCCGCGCTCCAAACACACAGCAACGCGAACCCGGAAGAGAGCACAACAACGCTCCCCTCATGGGTTCGCGTTCCGCACTCTTGACACACCCAACAAAGCAGTACAATAACCAGATACACGGGCAAGAAAGGCGAACAGCACCATGACCTCATCGCGGACTACCAAAACCACCAAACAGTCCTCCAACACGATGCGAAGCATGTCGGCACGCCTAGCCCGCAGCCTCACCGGAAACCGGGTGCAAAGTCAACCCCGTCCTCGAACCACTCCTGAGCATCCACCGGGAATTCCACCCCAAAGCCGACGTGGAACTTCTCTCCCGCGCCTACGACACCGCAGAACGCCTCCACGAAGGCGTATTCCGCAAATCCGGGGACCCCTACATCACCCACCCCTTGGCCGTGGCCACCATCGCCGCCGAAATCGGCATGGACACCACCACCATCATCGCCTCACTGCTCCACGACACCGTCGAAGACACCGAATACTCCCTCGACGACCTCACCAACGACTTCGGCGAAGAAGTAGCCCGCCTCGTCGACGGGGTCACCAAACTCGACAAGGTAGCGCTAGGGGCGGCGGCGGAAGCGGAAACTATCCGAAAAATGGTCATGGCCATGGCCCAAGACCCACGGGTGCTCGTCATTAAAGTAGCCGACCGGCTGCACAACATGCGCACTATGCGGTTCCTCCCCCCAGAAAAACAGGCCAAAAAAGCCCGCCAAACCCTCGACGTCATTGCCCCCTCGCACACCGCCTGGGAATGTCCAGCGTCAAATGGGAACTCGAAGATCTCTCCTTCGCCATCCTCTACCCCAAAAATACGACGAAGTGGTACGACTCGTCGCCGACCGAGCCCCCTCACGCGACCGCTACCTTCAAGAAATCATATCGATCCTCCAACAAGGACTCAAAGAAAACAACATTGATGCCGAGGTTAAAGGCCGACCAAAAACACTACTGGTCGATCTACCAAAAATGGTCATGCGCGGCAAAGACTTCGACGAAATCTTCGACCTGGTGGGCATACGAATCCTCGTCGACAACCTCAACAACTGCTACGCAGCCATCGGAGTGGTGCACTCCCTATTCGCAGCCATGCCCGGCCGATTCAAAGACTACATTTCCTCCCCAAAATTCGGGGTGTACCAATCGCTCCACACCACAGTCATGGGCGACGGCGGCAAACCACTAGAAGTACAGGTCCGCACCCACGAAATGCATGTCAACGCGGAATACGGCATTGCCGCCCACTGGCGGTACAAAGAAACCAAAGGAAGCCACTCGGGGAACAAGCAGAAATCGACCAAATGGCGTGGATGCGCCAACTCTTGGATTGGCAGAAAGAAGCAGCAGACCCCAACGAATTCCTCGACTCCCTCCGCTACGACCTAAGCAGCAAACAAATCTTCGTGTTCACCCCCAAAGGGGATGTGGTGAACCTGCCCGTCGACGCCACACCAGTCGACTTCGCCTACACGGTGCACACAGAAGTGGGGCATCGATGCATCGGGGCGAAAATCAACGGCAAACTCGTGGCATTGGAATCAAAACTCAAATCGGGCGACCGGGTGGAAATTTTCACCTCCAAAGATCCCAAGGCGGGACCCTCACGAGACTGGCAAGAATTCGTGATCTCCCCCCGGGCCAAGGCAAAAATCCGCCAATGGTTCGCCAAAGAACGCCGGGAAGAATTCCTCGAAGCCGGCCGGGACGCACTGGCCGCAGAAGTGCAACGCGGCGGGCTCCCAATCCACCGACTCTTCACCGCCCAATCAATGAAGGCGGTGGCCACGGAACTGCACTATGCGGACGTGGACGCGCTCTACACCGCGATCGGGGCGGGTGGCATTTCTGCTCAGCACGTGGCCAACCGGCTGATGGCGGCATTCGGGGATGCCGACGACGCGGTCGACACCCTGGTGGCCCGCACCCCTTCAGCGAGCTTGTGACGGCGAAATCGCAGGCGTCAGAAAATGGCTCCGGCATCCTGGTAGAGGGCAGCCCGGACGTCATGGCGAAGCTCGCCAGGTGCTGCATGCCGGTGCCGGGGGACTCCATTTTCGGGTTTGTGACCCGCGGCGGTGGGGTGTCGGTGCACCGAACGGACTGCACTAATGCGGAAAAAGCTCCGCCAGGAGCCCGCAACGGTTGGTGTCGGTGGCGTGGGCGTCGGAAGGCAAGTCGGTGTTTCAGGCGACGTTGCAGCTTGAGGCTTTGGATCGCGCCGGGTTGTTGATGGAGCTCACCCGGGTGATTAATGAGCAGCGGGTGTCGGTGGTGGCCATGAATTCCCACGCATCGGAGGATCGGGTGGCCATGATTCGGTTCACGTTTACGGTGTCGGACACGAAGCAGCTGGGGTCACTCATGACTCAATTGCGTAATACCGAAGGCGTGTTCGATGTGTACCGGGTGACATCCGGCGGTTAAAAAGCACAGTAGGCAGCAGAAAACCCCACCCGATCTTGCTCTTACGGGTGGGGCTTTTCGACGTGAGCCTCTCGGCTGGGGCTGGGGTTACCGACCGAAGTTGAAGTTCGGGATCTTGCCCATGAAGGTAATGACCGAGGTGATGACGGTCAGGATGGTGCCAATAACACCAATCCATTCACCAATCTTCTTAGCGGAGACTTTGCCGGTCTTCTCATCCCGGGACATGCCGCGGAGCTCACCACTGCCGGAGTTAGCATCTTCGCTTTCGCTAGGGGATGTGGATGCGACTGCGGCCTGGGACTGCGTGGTAGCGGCGGCGCTGGACCGCTCGGCCATTGCGGTGGGGGCGGTCATGGCCCCGGTGGTGACAGCGGTAGCGGTAGCAACGGCCAGGAGAGCCTTACGAGAGAAAAGTTTCATTGGAGTTATTCCTTCAGTGTGGAGTCTGTCTTGCGAATGAATCTTCGGTAAGTTTAGCGAAGTTCACCAACGCGGGCAAGGGAATTCTCAGGTTAAACTACTGGTACATTTGTTCTGAAATTCAGGATATGCCCTGGTTGATTATGGTGTTTCACCAGCGAATTATTACCCCAATTCGGGTGCTTTTACGCTAGTGTGGTCGAGGGCGTGCGATTCCCAACTATCGCACGCCGTTTAGCCAATTTTTTTAGAATTTGTTGGTGATATTGAAAACGTTGGTGAGGGTCTTGAAGATGGTGCTGATCAAATCCAACCACTCCTTGACCTTCTTTGCGTTCAAAAGACCGTTGTCATCCCGGGAGAGAGCGGTCAAGCCCTCCAGCAACCCGCTGCCTTTTTTCCTTGTCTTTTTCGGTAGTCGGTTCTTCCGACTTGTGTTCACTGGTGGTGGCCGTGGAGGTTGTCGTTTCCTTGGATAGAGAGGTGGCAGTGCTGCTCTCTTGAGCCATTGCTGGTGCTGCTGAAATCAGGAGACTTGTTGCGGCGGCGGCAGCAACAGACGTGCGGATAAAACGCTTCATGTGAATGCCTACTTTCCAAGTTTGAAGAGTATGAGGATGTCAACCTTTCACACGGATTGTTAGCGAATTGATGCATGAAAGATCGCTACCAACAAGATATGTCGTTCGGGTACGAGTAGCAAGAAAAACTTGGTGAATATCACCAGTTAATATATTAAGAAACCATTATATTTTTGGAATTTTCCGCTGATTTTATGGTGTTGACGTGTGCAAAGAACCACTGCAACACGGCACACCATGGGGGTGGACGGGGCGACGAAAAACCGGGCGGCCACCCCAATAGTGGGAGTGACCGCCCGGCCGTCGATACGCTAGCCGGTCACGGTAGCCGATTCGATCTTGACTTCCTTTGCCGGTTTGCCGTCACCTTGGCCGCCCTCGACGCCATTCTTGGCGATCTTGTCCAAGACCTCCAGGCCCTTGTCTGACACCTTGCCGAAATACGTATACTTCGGCGGCAGCGGTGATTCGCCCCAGTTGAGGAAGAACTGCGAACCATTCGTGCCCTCGCCCGAGTTCGCCATGGCGATAGAACCCCGCGGATAATTCACTGGTTGCTCGGCAGCGGCACCTGATGCCTCATCCACCGGGTATTCGTCGGCGAATTTGAACCCGGGGCCGCCGGAGCCGGTACCGGTCGGGTCGCCGCATTGCAGCACCTTAATGCCGGCGGTGGTGAGACGATGGCACACCGTATTGTTGTAATAGCCCGATTCTGCCAGGTGCGTGATCGCATTGACCGTGCACGGTGATGCCGCCCGATCGAGCTCCATGTCTACCTCGCCCTCGTTGGTGGTCAGCTTGACCTTGGCCGTGCCCTTTGCCGACACCTGTTCGGTTTTCGGTAGCGACACTTCCTTCGCGGCCTCGCCGTTCTTGTCATATTTGCAGGTTACGGTGTCGCCCAATGCCTTTGCCCGCTTCATGGTGAGCGGTCGCACCTCCGGCGTAGCTGCGGTTGTGCTTTGCGACGCCGCCTGGTCCTGCTTATGCTCATTCCCGGTGTATTTGGTGGCAAAAATTATGCCGCCCACGATGACTCACAATTGCCACGGCGGCGGCTGTTACCACACCCAGTGGCTTCATTTTCTCCGCCCGGTCGCGGGACTTGATTTCCTTATCCAGGCTTTGCATCGCAGCTTTGCGGCGTTGATTATTATCGCTCACCCTTACACTTATCCTTACACGCGAGAAATGGTACAGCTATCAACCTTAACCCAAGCAAAAACCAAATGCAACGGTCTCATGTAAAGGTGGTCGCATGGCTACAGTTCATTTTCATGGCGAACCCGCCCATACTATTGGTGACCTGCCCGCATTGGGCACTACCCTTCCTAACATTTCGCTTGTCGACGCCACTTTGGCCGACATCACCAACGACACCATCGCCGGAACCCGGGTGATCTTCAACATTTTCCCTCCATCGACACGGGCGTGTGTGCCACCTCCGTGCGCCGCTTCAATGAGGAAGCCGCCGGCCTGGACAACACCACCGTGGTGTGTGTTTCCCACGACCTGCCGTTCGCTCTGGGCCGATTCTGCGGTGCCGAAGGCATCAATACGTTGTTGTCGGCTCCGCCTTCCGCTCCTCGTTCGGCGCCGACTTCGGCCTCACCCTCACCGACACGCCCCTGGCCGGCCTGCTGGCCCGCGCCATCATTGTGGCCGACGCCACCGGAAAGATTGTGTACACTCAGCTTGTTGAAGAGATCGGTTCGGAACCCGACTACGAGGCCGCCATCGCCGCCCTGAAATAGCGCGCCGGTGTTCTCGGCGGTGGCATCGCGCTACTAACAACCCTGCCGGTGGCACTGTTAGGCTAAACCGCATGGAAATCCTAGGTTTTGCCACCGGCCCCTATAAAACCAATTGTTATGTACTGGTTGACGGCGAACATGCCACCATTATCGACCCGGGCATGCACGCCGCCACCCACCTCATTGACTATTTCACCGAGCACCACATTGAGCCCGAACGCATCCTCTTGACCCACGGGCATATCGACCACACCCGGGATGCCGGCATCCTGGCTGCCCGGTACCGCATCCCCGTCTATATTCACGAGGCGGACGCCTTCATGCTCACCGACGGTTCCGGCGTGTCCCCGGAATCCCTCATATTATTCGACACCAAAAACATGACCCCCATTGCGGATCTTCGGTTCTACCAGCATGAAGACACACTCGACATTGGGGAAATGCGCCTGGTCATCAAACACGCCCCCGGCCATTCGCCCGGCAGCGTCATGCTGGTCGGCGACGCCGTAGCCTTCACCGGTGACGTCCTCTTCAAAGGCAGCATTGGCCGCACCGACCTGGCCGATTCTTCCCCCGCTGACATGGATAACACCCTCAGCAAACAGGGTCATGGGGCTTTCCGACGACCTCCAGGTTCTTCCCGGGCATGGGGCCACTACCACCGTGCGGGCTGAAAAAGCGCAGCAATCCATTCCTCGCCGACTACGCGTAGCCCGATACCGGGCAATGTTAAAGTAGTCATTTGTGACCGATAAGAAGCTCAATAAGATTTCCGCCCCCAAGGGGGTACCCGACTATGTTCCGCCAGCCTCCGCGCAATTCATCGCCGTGCGCGACACCTTTGCGCATCACATCCGGCTAGCCGGCTACGAACACATTGAGCTGCCCATTTTCGAAGACACCACCCTGTTTGCCCGCGGGGTTGGGGAATCCACCGATGTGGTGTCCAAGGAAATGTACACCTTTGCCGACCGGGGCGGCCGCTCCGTGACCCTCCGGCCGGAAGGCACCGCCGGCGTCATGCGCGCGGTCATCGAGCACAATCTTGATCGGGGCCAGCTGCCCGTCAAACTCGGATATTATGGGCCGTTTTTCCGCTACGAGCGGCCCCAGGCCGGCCGATACCGGCAACTCCAACAGGTGGGAGTGGAGGCCATTGGCGTGGACGATCCCACCCTCGACGCCGAGGTGATTGCCCTGGCCGACCGGTGCTTCAGCAGCATTGGGTTGAAAGACTACCGCTTGGAGCTCACCAGCCTGGGCGATGCCACCTGCCGCCCGCCTACCGGGAAAAAAACTGCAGGAATTCCTCCTGAAGCTGCCCCTCGACGACGCTACCCGCCACCGCGCCGAAATCAATCCGCTGCGGGTCCTCGACGACAAACGCCCCGAGGTGCAAGAACTCACCGCGGATGCCCCCCTCATGCTGGACTATCTGTCCCCCCAGGCCCGGGAGCACTTCGAAGCGGTGACCGGCTGCCTCGATGACCTGGGCGTCACCTATGTCATTAACCCCCGCATGGTTCGGGGCCTCGACTACTACACCAAGACCTGTTTCGAATTCGTCCACGATGGGTTGGGGGCCCAATCCGGCATCGGCGGTGGCGGCCGCTACGATGGGCTCATGGCCCAGCTCGGTGGCCAGGAACTGTCCGGCATCGGGTTCGGCCTGGGCGTCGACCGGGCCCTGCTGGCGCTGGAGGCCGAACACACCCAGGCGGCGGACCCGGCCCGGGTTGATGTGTACGGTGTTGCCCTGGGCGCCCCGGCCAAGCGACGGCTGCTCACCCTCGTCAATGAGCTTCGGGCCGCCGGCATTCGCGCCGACATGAGCTATGGGGATCGGGGCCTCAAGGGGGCCATGAAGGGTGCCGACCGGGCCGGGGCCCGGTTCGCCCTGAGTGCTCGGGGATCGGGAACTCGACGCAGGTCTTGTGGCCGTCAAAAACCTGGTCGACCACACCCAAACCGATGTGCCCCTGGGCCAGGTGGTGGAGACCCTAGGGCACCACGTCCGTGGCCAGTAGCCCATATTGGGCCACGTCGTAGCGGGCATCCCGGTGCAGTTCGGCCCCCCGGGCGATCCCTTCGAACACGAACCCTGACTGTTCCGCCACCCGGCGCGATGCCGTGTTGGTGGCCCGGGTGAGCACCACAATCCGATCCACCCCGGCGTTAATGGCACAGGTGGCGGCGAGCCGCACAGCCCGGGTCGTAAGCCCTCGGCCGCGCGCCCACGGGTGGGTGTTGTAGCTCATGGATATGCTGTGAGATCCCAGGTGGTGCGGTCGAAGCGTGATGATCCCGGCCATCCGGCCGACCTCCGTCGGGTCTTCGCACGCCCACCGCACCTCGGATTTTTCACGAATTCTTCGGCGTCGGCCCGGGTGTAGGCGCTGGGGATGTGCAGGTATTTCGTGGTTTCCGGGTCGACCGCGTTGGCTACGATCTCGTCGACGTCCGCTAGTGACACGTTGCGGAGAATCACGTGCTCGTCTTTGAGCTCCGGGGTGGGGATGGAGCCATTCGAAGGGGGGCGCAGCATGGGGGTGTTCATCATGGGATTCTCCCCTCTAGAAGGTATTCGCGCAGGTAGGGGAGGGTAAATTCCACCTTGCCGCGGGCGGGCACGGCGATGAGTTCCCGATTGAGTAGTTTCGCACGGGTTTGCGAGGCCACGTTGGCTTTGAGCCCCATGCGGTCGGCGATTTTGCTGGTGCTGGCGGGTTCGGGCCCGAGGGCCGCCATGTGGTGCAGAAAATCAAGCTCCCGTTCGCTCAAGTGTGCGAGGGCGGGCGGTGTACTTAGTGGCCCATGCGGTAGATGACGTCGTCGTGGATCTTGGCCACGGTGTCGGCGGTGACCTGGTTGTGGTGGTCGATTTCGGCCTGCGCCCACAGCAGCGATCCGACCGCCTGGATCAGGTACGGGTAGCCGCGGGTGAGCGCCGTCGCTGCCATCAACCCGGCCTCGTCGAATTGTTTGCCGCCCTCATCCATGGTTTCCCGCAGCGTGGTGGCCACGTCCCGGTCGGTGACCATGTCGAGTTGGATGGTTTCGGCGCGGCGCAGAAACGTCATGCCGGGATGGTTCATGAGGTCGTTGATTCCCTGCACCAGGCCGGCGCCGCTGAACGCAATATTGAGGTCGTCACGGCGTAGATCCTGGATGGTGGTGGCGAGTTCCCGCATTTCCTCAATGGGCACCGACTGCACCTCGTCAATGGTGATGAGCACCCCGTCGACGGCGCGGAGTAGGTCCCGCAGCATGGTGTTGAGGGTTGGCTCCGGCCTGGTTGTGTGCTCGACCGCCGTGTTGACGCCGCCCAGGCCGGCGATGGTGATGCCGGTGATTTTTGCGGCTGCTTTTCGACGCCGGGTCCGCCACCGCCCGGGGAATGACGGTGTGCATGAGGTGGTGGATCATGTCTTGTCGCGGGTCGGCCCGCAACACAATCCACCCATATTGTGCGGCAATGTCTTCGAATTCGTTGAGGAGCACGGTTTTTCCCCAATGCCACGCGCCCCCACACCAGGGAGGCGCGGATGGGGTTGCCTGGTCTCGAAAAGTCCGAGGTGGAACGAGCGAATCCATTCGTCCCGGCCGGCAAGGTAGAGGGGTGACATGCCGAAGCTGGGACGGAACTGGTTACGGTACTGTTGATTCATAACTACCGGCCAGTGTAACCGATAGGTGGGCGTCGAAAAGCGCTTAACACTCCGTGACGGTTACCGGCAGCCCCTAAAATGACCGCCAGCCCGCCCATAGCGGTTTCCCTATAGTTACTCATCATGTCCCGGCCGGTGGCGGCCATTGTGAGGATCGCCTCGTCAAGGCTCACCCGGTGGATGCCGGTTTCCAGGCAGGCCAGGCGGGCAGCGTTTACCGCCTGCACCGCGGCGATGGCGTTGCGTTCGATGCAGGGGATTTGCACGAGCCCGCCCACCGGGTCGCAGGTTAGCCCCAGGTTGTGTTCCAGGGCGATTTCCGCCGCGTTTTCCACCTGCTCCGGGGTGCCGCCCAGCACCTGGCACAGGCCGGCCGCCGCCATGGCTGCCGCCGACCCGACCTCGCCTTGGCAGCCCACCTCCGCGCCGGAGATGCTCGCGTTTTCCTTGATGAGCATGCCGATTGCCCCCGCGGCCAGCAGGAATTCGCGTACCCGGTCCGGGGTGAATGGGAGGCTGAAAGTCCCGCACGTAGTGCATCACCGCCGGTATCACCCCGGCGGCCCCATTGGTGGGCGCGGTCACTACCCGGCCGCCAGCCGCGTTTTCCTCGTTCACCGCCAGGGCAAACAAATTCACCCATTCCATCGCGGACAATGCATCCCCCGCATAGCTGAATTGGGCGGCCAAAAGCCGCTGGTACAGTCGGGGCGCCCGGCGGGTCACCTGCAACCCACCCGGGAGCATGCCGGGGGTGTTAATGCCGGCGGTCACGCACCCCTGCATGGTCTCCCATACCGTGTCTATGTGTCGAATGTGTGTTTCATCGGTGCCGTGGATGACGGTTTCGTTTGCCGCCATGATGTCGGGAATGCTCATGTCGTGGGCCCGGCATTGGGCCAATAATTCCCCGCAGGTCTGAAACGGGTAGGGGAGTGTAATGTTCTGCGCGGCGGCGGCTGCACCGGCGGCGTTTGCGTCCCGTGCCGCCAGTTCGCTTGCTGGTGAGCACAAACCCGCCTCCTACCGAAAAAAATAGCGGCGCCGATAGTCGCCGCTGATGAAAGGTCATGCCGTTGGGGTGCTCCGGCAGGGCGGTGGGGTCGAAAACAATTTCGTATTCGATTCCGCCGATTTCCCCCACCGGGGGAATGATCGTCCCCGGCACCGGCGGGTGTGTGGGATCCACCGTCGCCGGGTCACATCCCTGGAGCCCCAACAGCACGGCCCGGTCCGTGCCGTGGCCCCGTCCGGTTGCCGCCAGCGACCCGTGCAAAATCACCGTTACTGTGTGCGGATCGGACCCGCCAATGCCCGCGCGCACGTCGGCCATGAACGTTGTTGCCGCCCGCATCGGGCCCACCGTGTGTGACGATGACGGCCCAATGCCCACACTAAATAAGTCCACGATACTAATGGTCATAATTCTTATTCTAACTGCGCTTTTCAATAAGCAAAGCCAATTCCGTACCCGTAATGATCCGCAAAGGTTTTTTTGATGCGGCCGGCCCGACTCGGTGATAATCACGGCCCGCGGCAAATGCCCGCCGACCGGGGTGGTCATGGCGCGAATCACCACCTGCGGCGCCGCGGTTTTTGGCAACAAACACGCACTGGGTTGCCGCACCCACCTCAGAGAGCAGCCTCGATATGGGGGTGCGGAGGTCAATCGTCATCTGCCGACCATTCTGGGGTCGCCGCGCGGCAAGCCACGCCACAATGTCACCGTTGGTAAGTAGCGCTACAAATTTTCCTCCGAATACACCGGGTATTTCCCATGCGACGCCGCCACCAGCTCCCCCAATGGTGGCATTCGGCCCGGTAAATCGTCACCCGCCCGGCCCGCACCAGCTGCAACGCCGACACCGGCTGAAGCAGCTCGTTCCGAATCTTGGTGATGGTGCGCACCGTGTCGGGGTTCGGCTCCGCAATCGGCTGGTTTTGCCTCCCCATACCGGCCGTGGCTGATCGCGTTCCGCAGGTCCGCCAGCTCTAACAGATCGTCCACCTGGTCGGCAGTGATAATCTCATCCCGTTCCGCCTGCCGCACCATGGTGCTAAACGACGTGTGGTGGTGCGCGTCTAATGCCCGGCGTAAATACTCCTCAATCTCGTTAAACGCCGCTAAAAACAGGAATGCCCGATGCTGATGTGTGCGAGAATCTATCACCCACCCCAGCATATTCTTTTGCATTCTTGAGGCGGGTAATGCAAAACGTGACAAAATTCAACGTGGAGTGAACAATAGGTGGCACATGAGCGCACAAACATCAGGCAACAGGTGATCGTATTGAAACCGACACAGAAATCCCGGACATTATGACCGTCACCAACCTTGAAGTCATCTCCGGCACAAAATTCACCGACTTCACCATTCCAGCGACCGGGCTCACCCTCATCCACACCGGGCGGGAACAAGCATCCACCACATTAAGCATGACCCTCGCCGGCCGCATGCGGCCTCGCCGCGGCCGCATCACCATCACCGCCCCTGATGGGCGCGCCTATCGTGATGATCGCCGCCGTTTCCAGCACATCGCCCTGGCCGGGGTGCCCGAAATCGACAGTCTAGAACGCCTCGTCACCGTCCGGGCGGTTATCCGGGAACAAGCCGCCTGGCACCAACCCTGGTGGAAACCCACCCTCGCAGCATCGACAACATCCCTCTTACACCCAGGCCGCCGAACTTCTCGGCTTCACCGCGACCAACGACGACGCCACCACCCTGGTTTAGGGGAACTCGACACCCTGAGCCGCCTGGTGCTTCGCATCCTGCTCGCCATCATGGCCCGCCCCGACGCCGACCTGCTCATCGTGGACGACATCGACCAGCTGCGTAGCATGGAGCTCCGCAATAAACTCCTCGTGAAACTCCGCGACTACTCCCAGCTCAAACCAGTCATCGCCACCAGCGTCAGCCCCGACTTCACCTACCTGTGCCACAACCATGTGACCCTGACAACCGACACCTACCAGATCACGGCGGTGAACCAATGAGCCTCCCTCCACATCGGTACTGAACTTCGCCGCTTCGGTCGCGGTAAACTCCCACCCATCGCCCTCAGCGTCGTCATGCTTCTGCCGCTCCTCTTCGGCGGGCTCTTTGTGTGGAGCTACTGGGATCCCATCAGGCACCTCAACAAGCTTCCCGTCGCCCTCGTCAACTCCGACAAGGGCGCCATGATAAAGGGCAAACACACGGTAGCCGGCGACCAAATCGTCGACAAGCTCATAGAATCCAAAAGCCGTCGACTTTTACCAGTCACCCCGACGACGCCCGCGAAGGCATCGCCAACGGCACCTACTATTTCGCCATCGAACTCCCCACCGACTTCTCCGAGGCCGTGGCCAGCGCCAACACCCCACCCCGCACCAAGCCACCCTCAACGCCGTATTCAATAACACCAACGGCTTGCTCGGCACCGCCCTCGGCAACCAGGTCGTCACCGGGTGCTTGCCACCATCAACGAAAACCTGGGCAGCCAAATGGTCAACCAGTTGCTCGTCGGTTTCGGCACCATCGACCAGGGGCCTCCACAAGGCCGGGGATGGTGCCGCCAAGCTAAGGAAGGCTCAGGCAAAGCCCGCGACGCCTCCGGCAAACTCGCCGACGGCAGCAAACAACTAGGGCGACAACCTCAAAACCGCCAAAAGACGGCGCAGCCGAAACTCGACCAGGGCGCCCAAACGCTTGCCACCAACCTCGGTACCGCCGATGATGCTGCCAGCCAACTCGCCGACGGGCTCACCAAACTCACCGACGCCACCGACAAACTCGGCGCCGGCGCCAGCCAAATCAGCAACGGCGTCAACCAGGTGGTCGGCCCCGCCCAAACGCTCGCCCAAACCCAACAACAACTCCTCACCCTCCCTCATTAACCTTTTCCGGCCAGGTGCGGGGCCTCAACCTGCCCCAAACCAACCAATTCGCCGACCAAATCGACGCCACCATCACCACCATCCAAACCAACGGCATTCCCGCCACCCCCAACCCCGACGGCACCGATCCCGCTCAGCCAACTCACCAAACTCGCCAATGGCGCCAGCGAACTCCACCGCCAACTCACCGACCCCAACGCCGACTATCGTGCTGGAATCAACAAGGCCGCAGATGGTGCCGGCCAACTTTCCGAGGCCTCCACAAACTCGCCGACGGCTCCCAACGCCTTGTCCTCGGCACCAAAAACTCGCCGACGGCACCTCCAAACTCGCCGAAGGATCCGAACAACTCACCTCCGGCGCCCGCCAACTCGCCGACGGGCTCGTCACCCTCGACGACGGCATGGGGAACTCGCCCCTCAAACTCAACGAAAGCGCCCTAAAAGTCCCCGCCTTCGCCGACGGCTGCCGCAAAGAACTTCTCCACCCCGTCGCGGAAAAACACCCCCAAGGACAGCCTCGGCATATTCGGCATGGGGCTCACCCCATGTTCATCTCCATCGGCCTCTTCCTCAGCGCCACCGTTACCTTCATGCTGCTGCACCACGCAACCGCCGCGCCATCGACTCCGGGGCCATCCCCTCCGTGCCGTCCTCGCCGCCTACCTGCCCGCCGCCATCGTGGGCATCACCCAAGCCACCATCATGTTCCTCGTCCAACGCTTCGCCTTAGGCCTGCACGCCATCAACGAACTCGGGCTCTGGGCCAGCATGTGCCTCATCGCCGTCACCTTCATCACCATCACCCAAGGCCTCAACAACATTTTCGGCGTCACCGTGGGCCGGGTCCTGTGCCTCGCCCTCATGACCCTGCAAATCGTCTCCTCAGGCGGCCTCTACCCGCCCGAAACCCAACCGGCACCACTACGCTGGTTTCACACCATCGACCCCATGACCTACTCCGTCAACCTGCTCCGCCGCATGATCTTCGGCACCGAAGCCCTCTACGACCACCGCGCCCCCCAAGCACTTTTGGCCCTCATCATTATTTTCACCCTGTTTCTCACCGCATCCATACTCTCCGCCTACCGGGACCGCCGCTGGCAAATGAAAGACTTCCGCCCCGAAGTCTCCCTCTAGTCCGAATAACCACCAGCGGCGCCCGTCGCAAAGCAGCGGTGGGCAGCTACAGGGGACAGCTCGACATCTGGCCCGTGTGGTACCCGGCCAAAAACGCCTCCTGCCGCTGCTCAGACGTGCCATGCGTAAACGTGTCCGGGCGCACCTCGCCGCCGGAACGCTGCTGAATGTTATCGTCACCGACCGCCCGGGCCGCATTAATCGCCCCCGCCAGCTGCTCCTCAGTAATCGACTGCAACGACACCTTATTGTCCTCGGGATCCCGCTCCGCGTGGTAAGCCCACACCCCGGCATAGCAGTCCGCCTGCAACTCGATCTTCACCGCATTCGACTCCGGGCCCGGCTCGTTATAATTCGACATGCCCAACGTGTTTTGCAGCTTCTGAATATGATGCCCAAACTCGTGCGCCACAATATATTCTTGCGCAAACGGCGTATTCGTCGCGCCATAATTCTTTAACTGGTCAAAAACGACACATCGAAATAGGCTGTTTTGATCCGTGGGGCAATAAAACGGGCCAGTCGCTGATGACGCCACTCCACACCCCGACCTAGTGGAGTTAGTGAAAACGATCACCTCTGGCCTCTTGTACTGGAGATTCGCCTGCTCTGGCAACTGCTGTCCCCACACCCTATCCAACGATTCCGCCGTAGCCTTTATTCGACAGTCCGCATATTTGTTCGCTTCATTAGTCGTCTTACAATGTGCCAGTCCCGACGCCGACTGGCTCGTCGACGCATCACCCGTCCCCACACATCCTGCAACTGGCTCGGATCCACCCCAAATACCACAAAATCCCCGCCAGAATCAGCGCGCCAATGCTACTACCCCAATCACCAACCCCCGGTTGCCCGAAGTTTTTACTCGATCTTCTTCTAGAGGCACATCAGGTTTAAAAAGTCATGGGCTCTATTTTTGCATGCCAACCACCCTAAACACCACCTATCAAACCTGCTTAATATTGCCTTCCGGGTTTTGCCTCCACCCCACCCGCGAATCACCCCGCTCCGACCATATTTTTTCTCCAACCTCCACCCCAATCCAACCCAACCAAAAACCCCAACCTTACCAATCCACTAACCACAAACAACTCGATACTATCTGTGATTCAACACCAACACAGGGTAGTATCTTTACCCAACATTCAACAGTGCACTCAACATCAAAAGAACGATTTCACGACTGAAAGGATTTGGTGCCGTGCTGCACTCATCTCGCAGGGGAACTCCGCAAAGGAAACCGCTGGCCAAACCGTAACCTTAACCGGGTGGGTGGCCCGCCGACGAGATCACGGCGGTGTGATCTTCATCGACCTTCGGGACTCCTCCGGCATCGCCCAAGTCGTCTTCCGCGACCCCGCCGTCGCGGAAACCGCCCACCACCTTCGCAGCGAATTCTGCATCAAAGTCACCGGGGTGGTCGAAGCCCGCCCCGCAGGCTCGAAAACCCCAACCTGGCCTCCGGCGACATCAAGTCAACGTGACCGAACTCGACGTCCTCAACGAAGCAGCCGCCCTCCCATTCCAAATCGACGACACCGCCAAAGGCGGCGAAGTGAGCGAAGAAACCCGCCTCAAATACCGCTACCTGGACCTGCGCCGACCCGCCCAAGGCGGCGCCCTCCGGCTGCGTTCGGAAGCTAATAAGGCGGCGCGCCGGGTGCTGGAAAAGCATGATTTTGTGGAGATCGAAACCCCCACCCTGACCCGCTCCACCCCGGAGAGCCCGCGACTTTGTGGTGCCGGCCCGGCTCAAGCCCGGCTCCTGGTACGCCCTGCCGCAGTCCCCCAACTGTTTAAACAGCTGCTCATGGTGGCCGGCATGGAACGCTACTACCAGTTGGCCCGCTGCTACCGGGATGAGGACTTCCGGGCCGACCGGCAACCCGAATTCATGCAGCTCGACATGGAAATGAGCTTTGTCGACCAAGAGGACATCATCGCCATTGTGGAAGAAATCCTGGTCGCCCTGTGGCAGCTGATCGGTTACACCATCCCCACGCCGATTTCCCGCATGACCTATGCGGGAGGCCATGCGGGACTATGGTTCCGACAAGCCCGACCTGCGGTTCGACATCAAACTGGTGGAGTGCACCGAGTTCTTTAGCAACACCCCGTTCCGGGTGTTCCAAAACGAATACGTGGGTGCCGTAGTCATGGCCGGGGGCGCCTCCCAGCCACGCCGGCAGTTGGATGCCTGGCAGGAATGGGCGAAACAGCGGGGCGCGAAGGGCCTGGCCTACATTCTGATTGGGGAAGACGGCGAAGCCAGCGGCCCGGTGGCGAAAAACCTGTCCGATGCAGAACGGAACGGTATTGCCGCACGTGGGGGCGCAGCCGGGCGACTGCATTTTCTTCGCCGCCGGCGAAACCAAGGCGTCCCGCGCCCTCCTGGGGAGCAGCCGGGGCGAGATCGCCCGCAAGCTAGCCTCATCAAGGAAGGTGATTGGGCGTTCACCTGGGTGGTTGACGCCCCCATGTTCGAACCCTCCGCCGAGGCCAAGGCTTCCGGCGATGTGGCCCTGGGCCATTCCGCCTGGACGGCGGTGCACCACGCATTTACCGCCCCCACGGACGAATGCCTCGACACCTTCGACACCGATCCGGCCAGTGCCCTGTCGAACGCCTACGACATTGTGCTGCAACGGCAACGAAATCGGCGGCGGTTCGATCCGTATTCACCGCCGTGACGTGCAGGAACGCGTGTTTAAGGTGATGGGTATCACCGAGGAAGAGGCGCAGGAAAAAGTTTGGGTTCCTGCTCGATGCGTTTGCGTTCGGGGCCCCGCCGCACGGTGGTGTGGCCCTGGGCTGAGACCGCATCGTTTCCCTGCTGGCGGGTTCGATTCCATCCGGGATGTGATCGCATTCCCCAAGTCGGGCGGCGGCGTGGACCCATTGACGGACGCCCCGGCACCCATCTCGGCGCAGCAGCGTAACGAAACCGGCGTGGATTTTAAGCCCAAGAAATCCTAAGAACTAGCCACGGTGGCGCCACTGTCGCCGGCATCGATATCACTATGATGACCTGCATTATTGGGGCGGTGGTGCCGGCATCGGCATTGGTGGTGGCGGTATTGGCCGGTACGATTTGCCGGGTTTTTGAGTTTTTGGGTAAGAGATTCTTCGCTTGGTCTTAAGTAACGAGCCTACTTTGGGAGGAAACCTTCAAGTAGGCTCGTTTGTTATTAACCCGCTTACGCTGGTTCCAGTTTTGGTTGCAGCCTCGTTGGGTGCCAAACATGTTTGGCTTCTACACTGGGCTACCCAAAATTCTTGATACTTTCTAAACATCCAATTTTTACAATAAAAGGTCGCAACCCTGATGAATGCTAGCCCTGGTCGAGGGATTCGTCCATGACACATTAATCCACGACATTGTCGCAACCGGTGAGGCATTATTGTCGCAACGGTTTGGTGGTAACCAAGTACTCACCGAGGTGAAAGTGCTGTCCGGTTCCGGTAACGCAGTGGTTTTGCGTGCCAGGGTGATGCCGTCGCCCTTCCTGCAACAACGATCCGTGGTCTTAAAATACGTGCCGGGGGTGGGGAATATTTCGGAGCAGGTCAATCTGATTCGGGAAATAGTGGCCTACCAGTTCACGACCAGCATGAACGAGGATAATCGGCCTGGCCCGGTGCTGCTCGCCCACGATGTGGAGAAGAAAATCTTGGTCATTACCGATGCTGGCGATGGTGACACGTTCGCGGAACTGCTCATGGGGTCCACGCCGAAGCATCGGGTGGAATTATTGCGTTCGTTGGGGCGGGCGATTGGAAAAATGCACGCTGGTACGGCCGATAAAGAATCGGGACTTTCGGGTGCTCTTGACCCGCATGCTGTCAAGCATTCCCACCTGCGCAGCTTCAATAAGTACCGGGAGCGCATGTTGACTGCGGCAATCACGGTGGGGGAGCGGTTGGTTGCGGCGGCAGGGTGTGCCGGTGCCGGACGTGGTGCACGAGTTTGCGGCCGAGGCGATTCGCCGGCTGGTGTCAGGGCAGCATCGGGCGTTCACCCCGTTTGACTTAGCACCAGAAAACATCATCGTTTCCGATCGAACATACTTTCTGGACTATGAGTGGGCGGGATTCCGCGACGCGGCGTTCGACGTGGCCTGCGTGGTGTCGAGCTTCCCCCAAAACCTGGCGACTAGACCCATCTCCGATAATGAATCCGACGTGTTCATTGAGTCGTGGGTGCAGGAAGTGGAGGAAATCTGGCCGAATGTGAAGAATCGGCAGCGGTTGAATGCCCGCATTCTGGCGGCGATGATCGCCTGGTGTTTTTCTTCGATGGCATTTATGCATTTTGACATGGATAACGAACAATTCGAACAGTTAATCGGGAAAGACAGCGAGGACCTGATCGCGGGGTTAGTGGGTCCAGTGCGCCCTGGGCCACCGAGGTGCTCTCCGGTGAGGCCCTGCCGCCGGACGGGGACGACATGCGCCTGATCCGCCTCGACCTGTAGCGACACGTTTGAATCCCTGGAACGGTTCGCGGCATGCGGCACCGACCCCCGGTTTGCGGTGGTAAGGGAATTCGCCCGCGATGTGCTGAAACGACTGGAGTCATGACCGACGGCGCGCTTTTCGACGCCCCCACAGGTGGGACCGGGTCTTCTGGTGGGGACTATTTCGCGGTGAGCCCCACCGCGCCCCTGGCCGCCCGCATGCGGCCCCGCAGCCTGGATGAAGTAGCCGGCCAAGACCACGTGCTGGCTGCCGGGAAACCACTGCGCCGCCTCATCGAGGGGCTCCGGTGACGCCAGCGTGATCCTCTACAGGGCCGCCCGGCACGAGCAAAACCACCATAGCCTCCCTCATTTCGCAGGCCACCGCCCGAAAATTCGTGGGCCTTTCCGCACTGAACTCCGGGGTGAAAGAAGTCCGGGCGTCATCGACCAGGCCCGGCGCGACCTGATCCAGGGCATGTCGACGGTGCTGTTTATCGACGAGGTGCACAGGTTTTTCCAAGACCCAACAGGATGCACTGTTGGCGGCGGTGGAAAAACCGGGTGGTGTTGCTGGTCGCGGCGACCACGGAAAACCCGAGCTTTTTCCGTGGTGGCGCCGCTATTATCGCGCTCGCTGATTGTGAAGCTGGAGTCGCTCGATGATGCGTCGGTGCGGGCGGTGCTGCGGCGGGCGCTGGTGGATGAGCGGGGCCTCGGGGTCGGATTACCGCATCGGATGCGGCGATTGACCAGCTGGTGGCATTGTCTGGGGGCGATGCGCGGCGCAGCCTCACGTACCTGGAGGCGGCCGCGGAGTCGGTGCCGGACGGGGGCGAACTGTCGATGGACGTGGTGGCTGCGAATATAGACCGGGCGGTGGTCCGCTACGACCGGGATGGGGACCAGCACTACGATGTGGCGAGCGCATTCATTAAGTCGATTCGAGGGTCGGATGTGGATGCGGCGGTGCACTATCTAGCCCTGAATGCTGGTGGCGGGGAGGACCCCGGTTTGTGGCCCGCCGGCTGGTGATCGCGGCCGCGGAGGATGTGGGGTTGGCAGACCCGCAAGCATTATCGGTGGCGGTGGCCGCGGCGGAGGCGGTGCAGCTTATCGGAATGCCGGAGGCGCGGATTCCCCTGGCGGAGGCCACAATCTGTTAGCCACCGCACCAAAATCGAATGCGGCGTATGTGGCGATTGACCAGGCGATGGGGGATGTGCGGGCGGCAAAGTCCGGGGTGGTGCCGCCGCACTTGCGGGATGGGCATTACGCCGGTGCCCAGGATCTAGGGAATGCGGTTGGGTATGTGTATCCGCACGATGATCCCCACGGGTGGTGGCGCAACAGTATGTTACCCGACAGTTTGGTCGGGGTGACATATTACCAGCCGACGATGCGGGGAAACGAGGGCCGCCTGGCTGGGGTCGTCAGCTACGAGCATTAATTCGGGGCGAAGTGCTAAAGTAACCAAATTGTGTGCCTCTAGACCACGGGTGTGGGGGCGAAACTGGACAATAGTGTAAGGACTTTAACCACTGTGCAGACCCACGAGATTCGGGAACGTTTTACTCATCATTTTGTTAAGGCTGGGCATGAGGCGGTGCCCAGCGCGTCGTTGATTCTTGACGACCCCAACCTGTTGTTTGTCAATGCGGGCATGGTGCCGTTTAAGCCGTATTTCTTGGGTCAGCAGACGCCGCCGTTTCCCAACGGCACCGCCACAAAGCATCCAAAAGTGTGTTCGAACTTTGGACATTGAGGAAGTTGGCATTACCACCCGCCACAACACATTCTTCCAAATGGCCGGCAACTTCTCCTTCGGCCAATACTTCAAAGAAGGCGCCATCACCCACGCCTGGTCGCTCCTGACCAGCCCCATCGACGAAGGCGGATACGGTTTCGACCCCGAAAAAATTTGGGTCACCGTGTACCTTGACGATGACGAAGCCGCCAACATTTGGGAAAACGTAGTCGGCATCCCCGCCGAACGCATCCAACGCCTCGGAATGGCCGACAACTTCTGGTCCATGGGCATCCCCGGCCCCTGCGGGCCCTCCTCCGAAATCTACTACGACCGCGGCCCCGAATACGGCAACGAAGGCGGACCCGCCGCCGACGACTCCCGCTACCTGGAAATCTGGAACCTCGTGTTCATGGAGAAAGAACGCGGCGCCGGCACCGGCAAAGACAACTTCGAAATCCTCGGCCCCTACCGAAGAAAAAAACATCGACACCGGCATGGGCGTGGAACGAATCGCCTGCCTCCTCCAAGGCGTCGACAACGTCTACGAAACCGACCTCCTGCGGCCCGTCATCGACGAAGCCCAACGCCTCACCGGCGCCACCTACGGCGCCAACCACGAAGACGACATCAGGTTCCGGGTCATCGCCGACCACTCCCGCACCGCCATGATGATCATCCTCGACGGCGTCACCCCCGGCAACGAAGGCCGCGGCTACATCCTGCGCCGACTCCTCCGCCGCATCATCCGATCCGCCCGGCTCCTCGGCGCCACCGGCAAAACCATGGAAAGCTTCATGAACACCATCATGGACACCCATGACCCCTCCTACCCGGAGATTGCTGACAACCGGGAACGCATCCAACGCGTCGCCATCACCGAAGAAACCGCTTTCTGAAAACCCTCGAATCCGGCACCGAACTCTTCGAAACCACGGCAGCAAAAATCAAACAAGAAGGCAAAACCACCGTTGCCGGCGCGGACGCCTTCGCCCTGCACGACACTTACGGGTTCCCCATCGACCTCACCCTGGAAATGGCTGCCGAAGCCGGGCTCCAAGTCGATACCGAAGGCTTCGACAAACTCATGGCCGAACAACGGGCCCGGGCCAAAGCCGACTCCCCAGGCGAAAAACACGGGCACACAGACCTGTCTATCTACCGCGACTGGGTGAACAACCACCCCACCGAATTCATCGGCTACGACGAACTCACCGCCCAATCCCACGTGATCGGCCTGCTCAGCGACGGCAAAAAAGTATCCGAAGTATCGGCAGGCCATGACGTTGAGGTCATCCTCGACGCCTCCACCTTCTACGCCGAAGCCGGCGGCCAAATCGGCGACCGCGGCACCATGACCCTGGGCGATAGTCTGCTCCGAGTCAACGACGTGCAAAAATCGGCAAAAACTCTGGGTTCACCGGGCCACCGTGGAAACCGGCGGCTTTGCCCTCGGTGACACCGTCACCGCAGCCGTCGACCCCGCCTGGCGGCACGCCGCCCGCCAGGCACACTCCGCCACCCACCTGATTCACGCCGCCCTCCGCGAAGTCCTAGGGCCCCACCGCAGTCCAGGCCGGCTCCATGAACAAAACCCGGCTACCTACGGTTCGACTTCAACTACACGGAACAACTCACCCCGGAACAGTTGGAACACATCGAACTCATCACCAACCAGGCAGTAGACGCCGACTGGCAAGTCAACACCATCGAAACCACCCTGGACGAAGCCAAAGCCATGGGCGCAATGGCCCTCTTCGGCGAAAAACTACGGCAACATTGTGCGCGTCGTCGAAATCGGCGGCCCCTTCAGCATGGAACTCTGCGGCGGCACCCACGTCGCCCATTCCTCCCAAATCGGGCCCGTATCCATCCTGGGTGAATCCTCCATCGGCTCCGGGGCCCGCCGCATCGAAGCCTACTCCGGCCTGGACTCCTTCAAATACCTCAGCAAGGAACGCACCCTCGTGGCCGGCCTGGCCTCCGCACTCAAAGCACCATCCGCGGAAGTACCAGACCGTATCGCCCAACTCACAACAAAACTCAAAGAAGCGGAAAAAACCATCGAAAACCTCCGCAAAGCCGAACTCCTCGCCCAAGGCAGTCGCCTGGTGGCCCGCGCCCACCTGCCCAACGGCATCATCGTGGCATCCGCGGTACTCCCCGACGGCACCACCGCTGGCGACCTACGCACCCTAGCGGCAGATGTGAAAAACCACCTTGCCGGGGAAGCCGGAGTGGTGCTCCTCGCGTCGTCGACAAGCGACGGCAAAGTACCATTCGTCGTGGCCGCAACTAAAGAAGCCATCGCCCGCGGCGCAAACGCCGGCACCATCGTGAAAACCCTCAATCCCTATATCGATGGCCGTGGCGGCGGAAAACCCGACATGGCCCAAGGCTCCGGCAGTAACCCCGACGGCCTACCTGAAGGCCTGAAAGCCGCCTCGGACCACATCGCCACCCTCTAACCCACGGCACAAAAACGGGTGCTTCTCCCACGGGAGGACACCCGTTTTCCTATGAAAACCCGCTACACAGGGGTGCAGGGAGGCACAAACACCACCGTCGATTTTTCCGCAACAGTGCCCCCGCCGTTAGACTAAGAGCCTAAGGTTATAGGCGGCGTGCATTACTACCGCCGCACCACGGGTTTTCCCCAATTCGCCCATAATGTACTCCACAGTCACAATATTCGAGTACGGTTAACTATCGGCTCATAACCTTTTACCCCCACCCACCACGAAAGGCTACGCATGGCACCGATAACACCAGACCAACCCGGCGTTCATGACCCCGGGCCCGGACGCCGCCTCGGCGTCGACGTAGGAACCGTGCGCATCGGTGTTGCACTCTCTGGAACCGACGCCACCCTCGCCATGCCCCTAGAAACCATCAAACGCGAAACCGGATTCAAAGACCGCGACAAGTCCGACATTGACCGACTCATCACCCTCATCACAGACAACAACGTTGTCGAAGTCATCGTCGGCTTACCCCGCGACCTCAAAGGCAACGGCTCCAAAAGCGTCAAACACGCCAAAGAAATCGCCTTCCGCATCAACCGTCGCCTCCAAGGACTAGAGTTATCAATCCCCGTCCGAATGGCCGATGAACGGCTATCAACCGTAGTAGCACATCAGGCACTACGCGCGAGTGGGGTTAGTGAAAAATCCGGCCGAAAAATCATAGATCAGGCCGCTGCCGTGGAGATTCTCCAATCTTGGCTCGACGGACGAACGAATTATCTGCACAGGACACCACCCCTGTCGGCACCATAACACCAAGAACAGTAAAATCGTAACGGAAAAGTTATCAAACACAAGGAGAGCCTCGAATACTTATGCGCAAGGTGAAATACGTCAAGCGACGTCAACGTGGCGCAGCAGTCCTGCTCGCTTCCTTGATTCTTCTTCTCGGAGCTGCAATATACATAGGCACACAGTTAGCTACCACCTCGACGCGTGACTATAAGGGGAGCGGCAACGGCCAATACGAACTCATCACAGTGAAAGACGGCCAAACCCTCTCCGAGCTAGGGCCAGAACTGAAACAACGGGGCATTATCGCAAACGAATCTGTGTTCCAAACGGCGACATATAACAACCCTAATGCGAGCAATTTCAAACCCGGGGTGTACCGGCTGCAACACGAAATGAGCGTGAAAGCCGCCCTCGCGGCACTCCTTGATCCCAAGAACAAAATTGAAGCACTCGCGGTCAACGGCGGCGACGGACTCATGGACGTCAAAGGCGTCGGCGGCGGCGAAAACGATGTACGCTACGGCATCTTCTCCAAGATCTCCAAAGTAACGTGCTTCGAAAACTCCGACCATTGCATCACTATCGAAGCACTACAACAAGAAGCCTCGACAGCTAATCTGCAAGAATTAGGGGTCCCAGCCTGGGCAATTGAACCAGTGACCCGCCGCGGGGCTGACCCGAAACGCTTGGAAGGTTTGATCGCGCCGGGGAGTACACGATTGATCCCAAGAGTGACGCTAAGGCGATCCTCAAAGACCTCATTACTAAGTCCGCTCAGGAATATCAGAAGACCAATATTGAGAGTCGAGCCCAGGTAATTGGGTTGAGTCCCTACGAGTTATTGACAGCAGCATCGCTTGTGGAGCGGGAAGCGCCGGCAAATGACTACAGTAGGTCGCCCGCGTAATCCTCAATCGGTTGCACAAACCAATGAAACTAGAGTTCGACTCCACGGTGAACTATGATCTGCCCGAGGTTGAGGTTGCCACCACCGTGCGGACCGGAATCAGCAGACCCCATGGAACACGTACGCGAAGGAAGGCTTGCCGGAAACTCCCCATTGCGTCGGCGTCAATCAAGGCGATTGAGGCAATGGAAAACCCAGAGGAAGGTAAGTGGCTCTTCTTCGTGACGGTTGACAAGAATGGTCGGACGGTGTTCTCTGACACGTATGAGCAGCACCTGGCCGCGGTGGAGGAAGCGCAAAAAGGCGATGTGCTGAACTCCAGGCGCCAATAGCCCGTAGGTGGTCTGACCAGTTATTATGGCGATGAGGACCGTGCCGGTTTGCTCCGGTACGGTCCTTGTTTCGCAGTTTCTGCCCTAGGGGGCCCGGGGATGGCAGGGGAATGGGGGTATGTGCCCTATAAGGGCCAATAATGGATTTTATTATCGTACATTTAGCTGGTGGTTAGAAACCGGCAAGGTCGTGACCAGCGCTGGGGCGGAATCGCCTGGGATTAATGTGGCAAAAGTGCTAATTATTCTTATAGCGTATGTATCTGTTATGTCTAACTTTTTAGAAAAATATTTTTTTCCAGCTACCTATAAATAAGTGAAATTTTTCATCTTGTTATCGGACTAGTTCCCATTTACCGTGAGGAAAACTTAACGAATAGCGGTTGTCACAAATAAAGATTTAATTATATGAATCAGTATAAGAACTACATTATATAAATAGCACTTTTTGCTTTTCGACGTTTCAGGCTCTCCTTCTTCCATACTTACCAACTGCACAAGTATTGATAAAGTTTATGTTTACCTGGTGTTTTTGGGCACCCCCGTATGTGAAAGCACCCATTGAAAAACACTTTTCTCCTATGCGACTATCGGGTCGTTGGCCAACAAAACTTCATCCACTGTCATTCGGATGTGTCATTCATCTTCAGAAAGAAGGGCTTTTTCAATGGGGAAAAACTCTCAATATCGCACCGCTCGCCGGGTCTTGGCTGCGGCTGCCGGCATTATGCTGGTGGCCCAGCAAGCACAGGTTGCCACCGCTGAGCCACGTACTTTGTGTCAGGTCAAGGGTAGCTATAGCTGCTTGACCTTCAGCGGCTATGGTGAGCGCACTGGTACCTGGGCGGATACTCGCTACCCAGGAAATAACGGCAATCACAGCTGCTCCCGCTACGTTGCTTATCGTCTGGCGAAAGGCGGCATGCGTGAACAAGCAAGCTGGGGCGACGCTTCGCAATGGATTCAACGGGCACCCGGCCACAGGGATAAGACTCCCACCGTGGGGGCCGTGGCCTACTGGAACCAACAATGGACCGCTACCTATTGGGGGCAATAACGAAGGCCATGTCGGTGTTGTTGAGAAGGTCAACACCGACGGTTCTATCGAAGTGACCTGGGACAGCCAGCGGGAGGGCATGGTAGTTCGCAAGATCATTACTCGCGGTCCCGATATGCCTACCGACTTCATCCACATCGACGATGGTTCCATCCGTCGTTCCGGTGGTGACGAAACCAAGACTCCGCCATCGAAGACCGACACCCCGTCAACGTCGACCAACACTCCGCCTACTAAGACGGATACGCCTCCGACCAAGACAGATACCCGCCGACGTCGACCAGCACCCGCCGACCAAGACGGACACCCCACCAACGTCCACGGATACACCTCCGACGTCGACCAGCACCCCGCCGTCGAAGACGGACACCCCTCAACTTCACGGACACCCCGAAGACGTCCACGAGTGTTCCGCCGACCAAGACGGACACGCCACCAACGTCCACGGATACACCTCCGACGTCGATTAGCACCCCGCCTACCAAGACGGATACCCCGAAGACGTCCACGGATACGCCTCCGACCAAGACTGATACTCCGTCCACGTCGACTAGCACCCCACCAACTGTTACCGACACCCCGAAGACGTCTGACTCTGAGCAGCCCCCGAAGTGTGACAAGGGCAAGAGCGACGGCAAGTGCGGCAGCAACAATGGCAATAATGGCTCCCATTGGCGGCGGCAACAGCGGCTCCATTGGTGGTGGCAATGGCAACAGCAACGGCAAGTCCCAAGCCCAAGGCTCCCTGGCCGGCTCTGGTGGCCTGCTCGGCGTCGTTGCCGCAGTCATCGGCCTGGGTGGCATCGTCAAGGTAGTGTCCAACCTGTTCCAGCGCATTACCGGTGGCTCCACCGGCAACAGCTCCGGCGCTGGCGGCGGGAATGGCAACTCCCACTCCCAGGGCGGCTCCACCGGTGGCGGCCTGTTCTCCCACAGCAGCTAACACCTTGATATAGCGGCGCGCGGCGAAAAAGTAACCGTGGCGCTGACGGTGCGCTAAAGTTCTGAAGAAAACCTCCTCCTATAAGATTTTCCACAAGGACTTTTCATGGCACGCCATCAAGCCGCGGTTCTAGGTAAACCCATCGCCCATTCCCTCTCCCCACTCCTGCACAATGCGGGCTACCGGGCGTTGGGGTTAACACAATGGGAATACACCCGAATTGAATGTGACGAGCACGAACTACCCCAAGTGGTGGCCGGTGCCGACGCATCATTTCGAGGTTTTTTTCTGTGACCATGCCCGGAAAGTTTTGCGGCGCTTGCCGTCGCAACTGACCGCACCGACCGCGCCCGACTCATAGGTTCGGCCAATACCTTGGTGCGCAGTGGTGATGGTTGGCGTGCCGACAACACCGATTGCGATGGCGTCACCGGCGCCATCCGCACGCTTTTCGACGCCCCCAGCCCGCAACTCGGAACCGCCGTCATCATTGGTGCCGGCGGTACCGCCCGCCCCGCCCTGTGGGCGCTTGCGGAACTGGCGTATCCCACGTCACCATCATCAACCGCAGCGACCGCAGCCGGGAACTGGCCGATCTCATTGCCGCCATTGGCCTCCAGGTTGATTTCGTCCCCTATGACGACACTATATCCACCGCCTGCGCAACCGCGGACGTGATCATTTCCACCGTGCCTGCTGCGGGATCGCGGAGCACGTCGATAAGCTAGCGCAGGCACCACTTCTTGACGTCATTTGCGACCCCTGGCCCACCCCCTCGTGGCCGCGGCACTCAACAGGCACCTGCCCGCGGTTGGTGGGCACGTCATGCTGCGCACCAAGCCTACGGTCGATTCGAACAATTCACCGGATACCCCGCCCCCGCGAAGCCATGTGGGCGGCACTCACATCATGTGGCCCGCTGTCACAATAGTCATCGGCGCAGCCTGGGCCCCTGGCGTTGTGCTGGTACGACATGAAATACCAGCGACTTCCCGACAACCTCACCATGCCGGTTTTATGCTGCCTCATTATTATTGCCGCCCGCATGAACTATGTTGCGCTTTTTGGTGGGCTGGTCTGGTTCTTCCTCTATTTCATGATCGCCCTGCTTGTCGGCGGTATCGGTGGCGGTGATATCAAACTCGCCCCAGTCTGGGGATCATCATCAGGGGCTGACGGCATTTGGCCCGTGTTCACCGCCATTTTTCTTGCACAAATGCTCACTCTGGTGGGGGCCATGGTTTTCAAACGAACCAAAAATACCCCACGGGCCCGCCATGATTCTAGGATGCATCATCGTTCTTGCTTGCCACCCGGCGTCAAGCACTTTTATCCACTTCGATAGGGGGTAAAAGCACGAAAATCCACCAGCACATGTCATAATTGCCTTCATGCTGCGCTGGTCAACATCAGGAGAATCCCACGGACAAGCACTTATCGCCATGGTGGAACACATACCAAGCGGAGTGCCACTCACCACGACGGACATAGCCACCCAATTGGCTCGCCGCCGACTTAGCTATGGTCGGGGTGCCCGCATGAAATTCAGAAGCCGACGCGGTGACAATACTCGGCGGTGTGCGCCACGGCGAAACCCTCGGTAGTCCCATCGCCATCATGATCGGCAATAGCGAATGGCCCAAATGGACCACCCTCATGTCCGCCGACCCCATCGACCCGACCGACCCCGAGGCCGCCTCGGCACTCGACTCCGGTCGGGGCGCGAAACTCACCCGACCCCGCCCCGGACACGCCGATTTCGCCGGCATGCTCAAATACGACTTCGATGAGGCCCGCCCATCCCTAGAGCGCGCCTCCGCCCGCGAAACCGCCGCCCGGGTCGCTGCCGCCACCGCCGCCCGAAACCTATTGCGTGCAACCCTGGGGGTGGAAGTGTTCTCACACGTTGTCTCGATTGGGCGTTCGAACCCTTACGATGGTCCCGAACCCACGTTCGATGATCTTGGTGCCATTGATGCCTCCCCGGTTCGTGCGAACACGGCCACGCCGGAAGGCCAAGCCGCCGAAGCATCCATGATCGCCGAAATCGAAGCAGCCAAGAAGGCCGGCGACACCCTGGGCGGCATCGTGGAAGTCATCGTTTCCGGGCTCCCCATCGGATTGGGGTCGCACGTCAGCGGCGACGACCGGCTCGACGCCCAGCTCGCGGCCGCCCTCATGAGCATCCAGGCCATCAAGGGCGTAGAAATCGGTGACGGGTTCGCCGAAGCCCGCCGCCGTGGCTCCGAAGCCCACGATGAAATCATCCGCTCTGGTCACACCCTGACCCGCACCACCAACCGGGCCGGCGGGCTGGAAGGGGGCATGACCAACGGGGAAACCCTCCGGGTGCGCGCCGCCATGAAACCAATTTCCACCGTGCCGCGCGCTTGAAATCCGTGGACATAGCTACCGGAAAACCCGCAACCGGAATCCACCAGCGTTCGGACGTGTGTGCGGTACCGGCAGCCGGGGTGGTAGCAGAAAGCCATGGTGGCCCTGGTGGTGGCGGGCGGTCTTGCAAAAATTCGGCGGCGACTCGTTGGGGAAACAAAGCGTAATATTGCGGCTTATCAAGAACATGTGGCCCGCCGGGTGCAGTTTCCAGACGACGTGAACTGAAACCCAGCGAGCATAAAAACCTACACAAGAGGAGTTGATGAGTAAGTGCAACACTTAAAACCGCACGTGGTGTTGGTCGGCCCACCGGGTGCCGGTAAAACAACCATTGGCCGCCGGCTGGCACACCCTCAACACGGTACTCATCGATACGGACCACATGATCGAGAAGCGACCGGGAAAACCTGCGGCGCGGTATTCAGTGAGCTAGGGCGAGGCGGAATTCCGTAGATTAGAGGCCGAACAGGTGGCGGTAGCCCCTGCAACAACAGGGTGTCATCAGCCTGGGCGGCGGTGCGGTGCTTACTGAATCGAATCGGAACCTGCTTGTGGATCACCCGGTGGTGTGGATCGACATGAGTGCGGAAGAAGGCGTGCGCCGCACCCAAGGCGACGACAGCCGCCCGATATTAGCGGCCGAAGACCCCCTGGCGCATTTCACGAAGCTGCTGGCAACCCGGCGCCCTTTCTACTCCCAGGTGGCGGACCTGCACGTATCCACCGACAAACGCACCCCGCAGCAACTCGTGGCCGATATAATGGCATATCTTGAGACCACCACCTGCTAGAGAACTATCGGCGACATGCCGGCCAATCCAGCCAGGCGAGGCGCCACTGCACATTGTTCATCTATCTAAGCCCCATGGCATGGAAGGAACCAGGCATGAGCACCCCCGATAATCCCGCTACCGCAGCCGTCACCACCGTTGAGGTGACTGGACCCAACCCGTACACCGTCACCATTGGGCACGATCTTGCCGGCGTCATCACCGATTTCGCCGCCGAGCTTCACCCCACCCAGATCGCCATTATCACCCAACCGGCCCTGGCCCACTACGCCACCGCCTTAGCCGAGGCTGCCAAAACCCGCGGCATTACCCCAACCATCATGGAGATCCCCGACGCCGAATCCGGCAAAACCCTTGCGGTGGCGGAAAACTGCTGGAACGAGCTGGGGAGAAAGCATTCGGCCGCCGGGACGTGGTGATCGGCATCGGTGGGGAGCCGCCACCGACCTGGCCGGTTTCGTTGCCGCATCCTGGATGCGGGGCGTGCGGGTAATCCAGGTGCCCACAACCCTGCTGGCCATGGTTGATGCCGCGGTGGGCGGCAAAACCGGGGTGAACACTGCCGCGGGCAAAAACCTGGTGGGCGCCTTCCACGAACCGGCGGCGGTCTTTATCGACCTGGACATGCTGGCTACCCTCCCCGAGGGGAAATCGTGGCGGGCTCCGCGGAGATCATCAAGACCGGGTTCATTGCCGACCCGGTGATCCTGCAACGCTACGAAACCGATCCCGGCTGCTTGCCTGCGAGTTGCCGATGGCGGCTACCTGCCGGAACTCATCCGCCGGTCGGTGGCGGTGAAAGCATCCGTGGTGGGGAGGACCTGAAAGAATCCGGGCTGCGGGAAATCCTCAACTATGGGCACACCTTCGGGCACGCGGTTGAACTCAACGAGCAGTTCGCCTGGCGGCACGGCAACGCGGTGGCGGTGGGCATGATGTTCATCGCCAACCTCAGCCACGCCCGAGGCCTGATCGACGCGGAGCTGGTGGCGCGCCACGCCAATATTTTTGTCGAGCGTTGGCCTGCCCACCAGCTATAAGCCCGGCGAATTTGATCGGCTGTATCGAGGCATGACGCGGGATAAGAAAAAAACCGGGACGGTAAGATCCGGTTTGTGGCCCTCACCAAGGTGGGAGTGCACCCGCATCACCGACGCCACCAAGGCCGAACTGAGGCCGCCTACCAGCGGATTTCCGGGAAATAAGGGGAAGAGCGCGATGCATATCATGGTGTTAAACGGCCCAAACCTCAACCGGCTGGGCAAAGCGGCAACCCGACGTGTGCGGGCACACTACCCTGACGGACGTGACCGACATGGTGACCACCCACGCGGCCCAGCACGGCATCGGGTGACGTGCCGGCAATCTAACCACGAAGGCGAACTCATCGACTGGGTGCATGAGGCGGCCGACAACGGGTGGCCGGTGATTATCAACCCGGGCGGGTTCACCCACACGTCGGTAGCGTTACGGGATGCCCTCGCAGAAGTGGCGGACACGTCCGGGTTTGTGGAGGTGCACATCTCCAACGTGCACGCCCGGGAACCCTTCCGGCAGAAAAAGTCTACTTTCCCCCATTGCGGTGGGTGTTATCGCAGGTTTAGGGGTTGAAGGCTACCGGTTGGCGATAGATTATTTCGCGCGTCGATAAGCGGTGTAATGTGCTTCTTAGCTGAAAAATAAGTTTTTCATTAGGAGTGACATTATGCCTTTATCCGACACCCGATTCCTGTCCCGCCGCCGCGCCCTATCCGCAAAACTCGCAGCGCAACGCGTTGACGCCATGCTCGTCACCCACCTGACGCATGTGCGCTACCTGTCGGGGTTCTCGGGATCCAATGGTGCATTATTGCTGCATAAGGACCTAGAGGCGCAGATCGCTACGGACGGCCGGTATCTCACCCAAATTGCCGCCGAGGTGCCCGACATTGAGGCCCTCGACGCCCGCGCGGTGGGCCCCGACCTGCTCGCCACCGTCACAGGGCCGAAACGCGTCGGGTTTGAGGCCGACTTCGTGTCCGTGTCGCAGCTGCAACGCCTGGAAAAAGCCGCCGGCGAAGACGTCACCCTCGTACCCATCAGCGGCGTCATCGAAGACATCCGACTCGTCAAAGAACCCTACGAGCTGGAGCGACTCCGCGAGGTTGCGGTGATTGCCAATACCGCATTCCAGGAGCTTATCGACGAAAAACCTCATTCGGGCCGGCCGCACCGAAACGGAGGTGGCCGCCGACCTGGAATACAAAATGCGCCTTCACGGTGCAGAACGCACCAGCTTTGAAACCATCGTTGCCTCTGGGCTGAACTCCGCCATGCCCCACCACGAACCCGGCGCCCGAGTGCTTGAAGAAGGCGATATCGTCACCGTTGACTTCGGGGCCCACGCCGCCGGCTACAACTCCGACACCACCCGCACCGTCGTCATCAGTGACGCTGATGAATTCGCCACGGAAATCTACAACATTGTGCTAAAAGCCCAGCTTGCGGGTGTGGCCGCCGCTATTCCCGGCGCGAAACTTTCCGACGTGGATAAGGCCTGCCGTGACATCATTACCGACGCCGGCTACGGCGAATACTTCGTGCACTCCACCGGTCACGGCGTGGGCCTGGACCTGCACGAAGCTCCCTACGCCGCCACCTCGGGGCAGGGGGAACTTGTCGAGGGCATGACGCTTACCGTGGAACCCGGCATTTACGTGCCAGGCAAAGGCGGGGTGCGCATCGAAGACACCCTCATTATTACCGCAGGTCAACCCGAGAATCTGACGCATTTGGTGAAAGACCTTACGATCGTGTAGTTGGCACCAACTGTCGGCGGTGGTGTACCCTGCTACGTTGGAAAACCGTGTATCGGTTTTTATGCGTTCTATCAATAACTCAACCATGAAGGAAGTACCCAGCGTGGCAACAACCGCTGATTTTAAGAATGGTCTTGTGCTCAAGATCGACAATAAACTCCAGCAAATTGTGGAATTCCAGCATGTGAAGCCGGGTAAGGGCCCGCTTTCGTGCGCACCAAGTTGAAGGATGTTGTGACCGGCAAGGTGACCGACAAAACCTTCAACGCCGGGGTTAAGGTTGAGACCGCCACCGTGGATCGTCGGGACATGACCTACCTGTACCACGATGGTTCTTCCTATGTGGTCATGGACGAAAAAACCTACGAACAATTAGAGCTAGCCGAACACATTTTCGGCAACTCTGCTAAGTTCCTGCTGGAAAACACCACCGTGCAGGTGTCGTTCCATGAGGGCGAGCCACTGTTCGCCGAACTGCCGATCTCCCTGGATCTTACGGTGTCGCACACCGAACCCGGGCTCCAGGGCGACCGCTCCAGCGGCGGCACGAAACCCGCCACCTTAGAGACCGGCGCCGAGATTCAGGTCCCCTTGTTCATCGAGACCGGTAACGTGGTGAAGGTTGATACCCGTGACGGCTCGTACCTGTCTCGCGTGAATAACTAATCGTGTCGGACTCAGGAAACCCCGCAGAACACCCGGCGGCAAAAGCATCGGGGAAAAACTATCGGCGGCATGGCGCCCGGTATCGGGCCCGTCGTCGGGCAGTCGATGTGCTCTATGAGGCAGAGGCCCGGGACGTGGACCCGGTCGCCATTGTTGAGGACCGCATTAATCTGGCCCGGGTGGACATCACCCTGGTGGCGCCCATCGCGGCATACACCAGCGAAATCATTGCCGGTGTGGCGGAAGAGCTGAACCGGATTGATGACGTCATTGCCGAATATTTAGCCGAAAAACTGGGAACTAAGCCGGATCTCCGCGGTGGACCGCGCTATTTTACGGGTCGCGGTATGGGAGATGATTTTCAACCCAGACGTGCCGGTGAAAACCGCGCTTTCCGAGGCCGTGGAGTTAGCTTCCCAGTATTCGGGGGCGAGCGCACCCGCCTACATTAACGCCGTCCTGGATTCGGTGGTGAAAAAAACATTGATGACCTGCGCCGGCTCCCCGTGGGCGTATCCGAGGTGGATGATACGGACGAGGTGAGCTTTGCCGACGCCCTGGCGCAGGCTGGGGAGGAGCCCGATGATGCGGGCGCCGACCTGGGCGAGCATTTCGATTCGGGCGAATGGGACGAATCCCCGAAGCCGCCTACCGCTGAGTCCGCCGAATCTGATGACCCGAAGCCGGATAATCAGCCCGCCAAGGTTGCTGGCCCTGAAGAACCAGCCAAGGCCGAAGCACCTGATGTTTCGGCTGAACCTACCGAGGCTGGCCAACCCGACACGCTGGGGGAGAGCGCCGCTGAGTCCGCCGACCCCGACGTGTCAGATGAGCCGGGTGGTGAGTCCGCTCAGACCGTTGGGGGTGAAGAACCAGGTGAGGTAGCCAATGCCTCGACAGAGCCCACCGAGCCTGCTGGGGAGTCGACCGAAACTACCGAGTAACCTGCCCACTCCACCGATACCAATAAGGATTAACCTCACCACGCCAAATTCCTCCAGCTCACCGACCCCGGTGAGTCCTGGTGGCGGTGGCGACGGTGGTGGTGCCGGGGTTATCATTTCACCACCCAACCGGGCGGATTAGACAAACCAGCAGAATCAGCGAATAATTAGTGTTGGTGGTGATGAAGACCGGCATGCCGTGGGGGCATGCCGGTCTTCTACTATTTCTGCTATTTCCTCTGCAACAATTGATACACATGTTGCGAATGGTGCTAATGTGACTAAAAATAGAGATAAGTTATTCATGATTCCTATCTGAAAATTGACCCTGCTAACACGAAAGCACCAGACGATGCCAACCCCCAACCCACCCCAACCCATCCGCACTCTTGCGGCCACCATCGCCTTGGGCCTGGTACTCGCCATTGCCACCACAACCCCCGCCCACGCCGCGACGTCGACAAGCTCAGCAACAACCGACCTCATCACCAGCATCCAGACCCTCATAGACACCATCACCAACACTGCCGCCGATGAAACCCCCGACCCCAACCCGCCAGCACCCCAAGCCACCACCCCAACCACCCCATACTTCCTCGCCGCCAACTTCCCCAAAATCACCGGCGACCCCTGAATCAATCCACCAAGTCGCCTTCAGCTACCTACGCAACACCGACGGCAGCCTCACCCCCATCACCGACGGCCGCTGGTTCGGCACCATAGGCGGCAAAAAAACTCGCCGACTTCACCCCAACCAGCACCACCCCGTCCTCGCCATCAACGTCAGAGAAGCCGACCTGAAAAAAACATCACCATCACCCACACCACCCCGGAAGGCATAAAAACTACACTCGCCGTCGTCGACCCACAACTCAGCCGCGAAGCCCAAACCACCCTCTTCGTCCCAACCGAATAAACCTAGTCCCGGCCAAATCCCGGAAACCGCCACCACCGACTCGGCGCCGACTCCGACTCCACCTCCGGCAGTGGCATCGCGGCAATATCCACCTCCGGCGCATCAAATAATTGCTCATACCCCAACTCGTGCGCCACTGCTGCCGCAAACTGCCGATACCGAAACACATGCCCCCGCTTCAATAACGTGGCCGGCAACACGCGCTGATCCGCCAACACAAACTCCTCCGCCCCCTGACTGCCCAAAAGGATCCGCGGCCCCAAATTCGGAATCGGAAACCGCGCCGGGCGATGCAGTTGCTTCCCCAAAGTGCGGACCATTTCGCTATTATGAATCGGATTCGGGGACACCGCATTAATCGGCCCAGACAGGGAAGAATCCACCGCGGCGGTAATGATAATATCCGTTAAATCATCCAGGGCAATCCACGAAAACCACGCCGTACCATCATGCAAAACTGCCCGCCCAAACCGGTGGAAAAACAAGGTGCGCAACAGTGGCAGCATGCCGCCCCGGCCGCTCATCACCACGCCGGTACGCAGATTCACCACGCGCTTACCGGCCGAAACCGCGGCCTCGCAATCCGCCTCCCACGCCTGGGATAATTCCGCTAAAAACCCCTCGCCCGCCTCGGACGACTCCGTTAAAATCTCATCCCCCCGGTTAAAGCTGTACACGCCAATGGCCGACGCCGAAATCATCGTGTCACACTGCGGTGACTTGGCCACCAACTCCGCCAGCTTCGCCGTCGGCCCCACCCGGAATCCCACAATGCCTGCTTGTGGGCATCAGTAAACCGACCCATGATCGGTTCGCCCGCCAAATGCACCAACACATCCACCCCGGCCAGTAAATCCGCAGCCGGCGATTGGAGGGTCCCACCGGCGCTGTCGTTTCTTCGGCGTGGTGCGCACCAATTGGATCACCTTATGCCCCAACGTAGTCAGCTGGGCGGCGAGCGCCCGACCCACCAGCCCCCGCGAACCAGTGATCGCCACGGTGAAGGGATGGTCCGAAAACTGCTGAAACCGCTGCATGGCCGACATATCATGAATGAGCTGCTGCTGCCGGTAGGCGAACATGGGTGCGAGCGACGACTGGGGGAGCCGCGTATGCACCTCATCCGTGACTTTCGTCGCCGGCACTCCATTGACCTCAATCGACATGAAACTGTGGCTATGCCGCCAGGTGGCTAACGCCCGAATCGGGGCGGAAACACACACATCGGTAAAGCGAAACCCCTTGACATAGCCGGATAAATCATGGCGGGCCTCCCACTTTAATCCCGCGGGCAATGCAAAAACCGTGGTGCCCTTGGCGAGATCCGTGGTTTGCGTTATCGGGGTGAAGGGATAAAACGGGGGATTCAGCCGCGCCACCGCACCAGGCCGGGAATGCCACGCCCATACCTCTTCCCGACGGGCCGGCACAATATGGCTGGTATTTAAGCTCATAAAATTATCCTTATGGTAGTGGGAATGAACGGGGCGGTGACGTGGCGACGACGCAGGAAACTGCGCAGATAATAGTTCGGGCAAAAATAACGCAACTGGTGGGCGCAGAAAGCACCCACACTTGTAATTAACGAACAGCCCCGGTCGATAGTTCCCCACAGATACATATTTTCCGGTTTTCGTGGCTGGAAAATATAGGCACGATCCCAGCAGGTGAGCGGCATGGCAGTAGCGGGTGAGCGACGCTCACCACCGGAAATTACCCCTCGTGGTGCGAAAAACCGTATCAAAACACCCGAAACGGGGGTGCTGATAGGGGTGGGCTTGGGAGTGGAAACTTGGGTAAAAACAATGATAAAGTCACTTTCTGATAACTTCATAACCACCGACCAATCCTTTAACGGACCGCACAGTGAGGCGGGAAAGGAGGTCACGATGAGCGACCCAGCCGCCGACACCATCGAACTGCTTAGCAGCGAAGACGTGTCGCGCACCATCGCACGCATCGCGCACCAGATTATTGAAAAAAACCGCAGTCGACTCCACCAATGCTCAGCCGTTGCTGCTCCTCGGTATTCCCTCTGGTGGTGTACCCTTAGCACGCCGACTGGCGGAAAAAAATTCACCAATTCACCGGGGTGACCGTCCCCGTGGGCAGCCTCGATATCACCCCTGTATCGTGATGACCTGCGCAATAAACCCCACCGGGCATTACAGAAAACCAACATTCCCATCGACAAGATCGACGGCACCAATATCATCCTGGTAGACGACGTGCTGTTTTCCGGCCGTTCCATCCGGGCCGCCTTAGACGCCCTCCGCGACCTGGGCCGGCCCGACACGGTGCAGCTGGCGGTGCTGGTCGACCGGGGGCACCGGCAGCTCCCCATCCGCGCCGACTATGTGGGCAAAAACCTCCCCACCGCCCGAAGCGAGGACGTGACGGTGCTGCTAGCGGACATCGACGGCCGTGACGGTGTGTTGCTTACCCGATCCCGGAATCGGCCCACCAGGCTGGGCCCGCCGGTGGGGAGAACAGTGAGGAAAGCATAGCCATGAAACACCCTACTCAGCATCGGCGACCTGGGCAAAGACGACATCATCGGGTTAATGGACGAGGCCGATCGGTTCCGCGAGGCCCTGGAGGGCGGGAGCTGAAAAAAACTCCCCACCCTGCGCGGCCGCACCATTTTTCACCCTCTTCTACGAAAACTCCACCCGCACCCGCTCCTCGTTTGAGACCGCCGGAAAATGGATGAGCGCGGATGTGATTAACATTTCCGCATCCTCATCCTCGGTACGCAAGGGCGAATCCCTCCAAGACACCGGGCTCACCCTCAGCGCCATTGGGGCGGACGCCCTCATCATCCGCCACTCCTCCTCCGGGGCGCCCAACAGTTGGCGCAGTGGGTGGCGCCGGGCGGAACGGCCCGTCGGTGATTAACGCCGGGGACGGCGCCCACCAGCACCCCACCCAGGCGCTTCTCGACGCGGTCACCATGCGGCAACGAATCGGGAAATTTCCGGCAAAAAAATCGTGATCGTGGGGACTGCCTGCATTCGCGGGTGGTGCGCTCCAACGTGGATCTGCTCAGCACTTTAGGCGCCGAGGTGGTGCTGGTGGCCCCACCCACCCTCATGCCCACCGGGGTGGAAAACTGGCCGGTCCGGGTCAGCTACACCATGGACCCCGAGATCGCCGACGCCGACGTGGTGATGATGCTGCGGGTCCAGCAGGAACGCATGCAGGGCGGATTCTTCCCCTCTCACCGGGAATACTCGACCCTGTACGGCATGAGCAAGGAGCGCGAATCCCGGATGAAAGACTCCGCAATCATCATGCACCCCGCCCCATGCTGCGCGGCATGGAAATCAACTACACGGTCGCCGATGCCCCGCACGGCGGTGCTACAGCAGGTATCTAATGGGGTGCACGTGCGCATGGCGGTCCTGTTCACCCTCATCGCCAGCACCGACAGCCCCGGCTTCTAGGAGAAAACTTTCCATAATGAGTACAACCATCGAACTATCCAGCAACCGGGAACTTGCCGACGCCGAACCCGGCACCCTCCTCATCACCAACGTTCGCCCCTACGGGGAAGGCGAACCCGTAAGCGTGCTTGTTACCGACGGGGTTATCACCGAGGTCGACACCGCCGCCACCACGGCTGACCGGGTGATCGACGGGGAAAAATAATGTGCTCCTGCCCGGCCTGGTGGACATCCACGTGCACCTGCGGGAACCCGGCCGGGAAGACACCGAAACCATCGCCACGGGGTCCGCGGCCGCCGCGAAAGGCGGGTTCACAGCGGTGTTCACCATGGCAAACACCAACCCGGTCATGGACCAGCCGGTCATCGCCGAATCCGTGTGGTACAAGGGCCAAGCCATCGGCCTGTGCGACGTGCACCCGGTGGGATCCATCACCAAAGGCCTGGCGGGTAAAGAACTCACCGAATTCGGCATGATGGTGCACTCCGATGCGAAGGTGCGGCTCTTCTCCGACGACGGCAAATGCGTCGACAACCCCCTAATCATGCGGCGGGCCATCGAATACGCCAAAGGTTTCGACGTGCTCCTGGCCCAACACTGCGAAGACCCCCGGTTGACCGAAGGCGCGGTCGCGCACGAAGGTGAAATCGCCGCCAAGCTGGGGTTGCGTGGCTGGCCGCGGGTCGCCGAGGAAGCCGTCGTGGCCCGGGACGCCCTCCTGTGCCGCGACTACGGCAACCGCATGCACATCTGCCACGCATCGACCCGCGGCACGGTCGAACTCGTGCGGTGGGCCAAAGACCAAGGCATCCCACTCACCGCCGAAGTCACCCCTCACCATCTGCTGCTTACCGACGAACGCTTGACGACGTACGACGGCGTCAACCGGGTCAACCCGCCCCTTCGGGAAGCCGACGACACCATTGCCCTTCAGGATGCTCTCCTCGACGGCACCGTGGACTGCGTGTCCACCGACCATGCCCCCCACGGGTCGGAAGAAAAATGCTGCGAATTCGAACACGCCCGCCCCGGCATGCTCGGCCTGCAAACCTCCCTGGCCATCGTTGCGGAACTTTTCGTCAAATCCGGCCTGGCCGACTGGCGGTTCGTGGCGAAAGTCATGAGCGAACGCCCGCCGAAATCGTCCAACTCCCCGGCCACGGCCGCCCCATCGCCGCCGGCGAACCCGCCAACCTCACCATTGTCGACCCTGGCAAAACCTGGACTGTTGCCGCCGACGACCTGGCATCCAAGGCGGACAACACCCCTACGAAAAACATGGAATTCACCACCAAAGTCACCACCACCATCCTCCGCGGCCGACTGACCTGCGTCAACGGTGAAGCCCAAGCCCCCGAAACTAGACACAACGAAAGGTCCCACCGTGACACACCACCGCACCACCGCACGCCTCGTGCTTGCCGACGGGAAAGTCTTCACCGGCACCAGCTTCGGCGCCACCGGCACCACCCTTGGGGAAGCCGTGTTCACCACCGCCATGACCGGCTACCAAGAAACCATGACCGACCCCTCCTACCACCGGCAAATCGTTGTCGCCACCGCACCCCAAATTGGCAACACCGGCTGGAACGATGAAGACGACGAATCCCGCGGCTCCCGCATCTGGGTGGCGGGCTTAGTCATCCGGGACCTCTCCGCCCAGGTCTCCAGCTGGCGGGCCACCCGCAGCCTCGAAGACGAAATGATCGCCCAAAACATCATCGGCATCGCCGGCGTCGACACTCGAACAATTGTTCGTCACCTGCGGAATTTTTGGGTCCATCTCCGCCGGCATCTTCTCCGGGAAGCGGCAGATCAGCCCGTCGAAAAGCTCATTGACATTGTGCGATCACAACCCGCCATGGCCGGACTCGACCTCGCCGAACAAGTCAGCACCACCGAACCCTACATCATCGAACCCATCGGCGAACACAAATTCACAGTTGTCGCCTACGACATGGGCATCAAAACCAACACCCCCGCAACTTCGCCCACCGCGGCATCCGCACCATCGTCGTCCCCGCCAACACCCTCATACGCCGACATTGCCGCATATAATCCCGACGGCGTATTCGTCTCCAACGGGCCCGGCGACCCCGCCACCGCCGACACCATGGTCGGCATCGTCCGCGACATCCTCGCCGCAAAAATCCCCTTCTTCGGCATCTGCTTCGGCAACCAAATTCTCGGACGCGCCCCTAGGGACTCAACACCTACAAAATGAAATTCGGACACCGCGGCATCAACGTCCCCGTCCTCAACCACCTCACCGGAACCATCGACATCACCTCACAAAACCACGGCTTCGCCCTCGAAGGCACCGCCGGCACCACCTTCACCACCCCCTACGGTGATGCCCAAGTCACACACACCTGTTTGAACGACGGGACCGTGGAAGGCGTCGCCCTCACCTCAGGACTCGCCTACTCGGTGCAATACCACCCCGAATCCGCCGCCGGTCCCCACGACGCCAACCCACTCTTCGACCAATTTGTCACCCTCATGGCCAACCACAAAACCCACTAACCCGGACAAACTGCCGATAACCACCACAAACCACCCCACAACAACTAGGAAGCAATAACTCATGCCCAAGCGTAACGACATCCACCACGTCCTGGTCATCGGCTCCGGCCCCATCGTCATCGGCCAAGCCTGCGAATTCGACTACTCCGGCACCCAAGCCTGCCGAGTACTCAAAAGAAGAAGGCATGCGAGTCACCCTCATCAACTCCAACCCGGCCACCATCATGACCGACCCCGAATTCGCCGACCACACCTACGTGGAACCCATCGAAGCCGAATACATCGAACGCATATTTGAAAAAAAGAAATCGCGCAAGGGCACCCCCATCGACGCGGTCCTCGCCACCCTCGGCGGCCAAACCGCCCTCAACGCCGCCATCCAACTCGACCGCCGCGGCTCCCTCAAAAAAACTACAACGTGGAACTCATCGGCGCCGACATCGAAGCCATCGAACGCGGCGAAGACCGCCAAAAATTCAAAGACATTGTCGCAAAAATCGGCGGCGAATCCGCCCGCTCCCGCGTTCTGCCACACCATGGACGAAGTCCACGAGACCGTCGCCGAACTCGGCCTCCCCGTCGTCGTCCGGCCCTCCTTCACCATGGGCGGCCTCGGCTCCGGCCTCGCCTTCACCCCCGAAGACCTCGAACGCATCGCCGGCGGCGGCCTCGCAGCCTCCCCCGAAGCCAACGTCCTCATCGAAGAATCCATCCTCGGCTGGAAAGAATACGAACTCGAACTCATGCGCGACGGCGCCGACAACGTCGTCGTCATCTGCTCCATCGAAAACGTCGACGCCCTCGGCGTCCACACGGCGACTCCGTAACCGTCGCACCAGCCATGACCCTCACCGACCGCGAATACCAAAAAATGCGCGACCAAGGCATCGCCATCATCCGCGAAGTCGGCGTCGACACCGGCGGCTGCAACATCCATTCGCCCTCAACCCCACAACCGGCCGACTCATCACCATCGAAATGAACCCCCGAGTCTCCCTGCCTCCGCCCTCGCCTCCAAAGCCACCGGATTCCCCTATCGCTAAAATCGCCGCCAAACTCGCCATCGGCTACACTCTCGACGAAATCACCAACGACATCACCGGCATCACCCCCGCCGCATTCAGAACCCACACTCGACTACGTAGTCGTCAAAGCCCCCGCTTCGCCTTCAGAAAATTCGTCGGCGCCGACGACACCCCTCACCACCACCATGAAATCCGTCGGCGAAGCCATGGCCCTGGGACGCAACTACATCGCCGCCCTCGGCAAAGTCATGCGCTCCCTGAAAACAAACAAGCCGGCTTCTGGACCATCCCCGACGAAGCTTTCGCCGGCGATCGGGCCACCAACATCGACGCCATCCTCGCCGACCTCAACCGACCCACCGAAGGCCCGCATGTACGACGTCGAACTCGCTCTCCGACTCGGCGCCACCATCGACCAAGTCCACCAAGCCTCCGGCATTGACCCCTGGTTCCTCGCCGAACTCGGCAACCTCGTCCAATTCCGCGACGAACTCGTCACCGCCGGAGTCCTCGATGAACACCTCCTTCGCCGCGCTAAATACTACGGACTCTCCGACCGCCAAATCGCCGCCCTCCGACCAGAATTCGCCGGCGAAGACGGCGTCCGCCGACTCCGCTGGTCCCTTGGCATCCGACCCGTCTTCAAAACCGTCGACACCTGCGCCGCCGAATTCGAAGCCACCACCCCCTACTACTACTCCAGCTACGAACTCGGCCCCGCCGCCGAAACCGAAGTCACCCCCAAACCACCAAAGAAAAAAATCATCATCCTCGGCTCCGGCCCCCAACCGCATCGGCCAAGGCATCGAATTCGACTACTCCTGCGTCCACGCAGCCCCTAGAACTCTCCCGCGTCGGATACGAAACCGTTATGGTCAACTGCAACCCCGAAACCGTCTCCACCGACTACGACACCGCCGACCGCCTCTACTTCGAACCCCTCACCTTCTGAAGACGTCGCATGGAGGTCTACCACGCCGAAACCCAATCCGGCACCGTCGCCGGCGTCATCGTCCAACTCGGCGGCCAAACCCCCTCGGACTCGCCGAAAAACTCCGCGACGCCGGCGTCCCAGTCATCGGCACCACCCCGAAGCCATCAACCTCGCCGAAGACCGCGGCGAATTCGGCGAAGTACTCACGCCGCCAACCTCCCCGCACCCGCCTTCGGCACCGCCACCAGCTTCGCCGAAGCCAAAAACGTCGCCAACCACATCGGCTACCCCTGTCCTCGTTCGCCCCTCCTATGTCCTCGGCGGCCGCGGCATGGAAATCGTCTACGACGAACCCTCCCTCGCCGACTACATCCAACGAGCCACCGAAATCACCTCCGACCACCCCGTTCTCGTCGACCGCTTCCTCGACAACGCCATCGAAATCGACGTTGACGCCCTCTGCGACGGCACCGACGTCTACCTCGCCGGCGTCATGGAACACATCGAAGAAGCCGGCATCCACTCCGGCGACTCCGCCTGCGCCCTCCCACCCATGACCCTCGGCCCCGAAGACATCGACTAAAAGTCCGCGCCTCCACCGTCGCTCTCGCCCACGGCATCGGCGTCCACGGCCCTCATCGAACGTCCAATTCGCCCTCAAAGACGACATCCCTCTACGTTATTGAAGCCAACCCCCGCGCCTCCCGCACCGTCCCCTTCGTCTCCAAAGCCACCGGCGTCCACCTCGCCAAAGCCGCCGCCCGCATCATGACCGGCACCACCATCGCCCAACTCAAAACCGAAGGACTCATCCCCACCGACTACGACGGCGGCTCCCTGCCCTCGACGCCCCCATCGCCGTGAAAGAAGCCGTCCTCCCTTCAACCGGTTCCGCCGCCCCGACGGCACCTCCCTCGACACCCTCCTCTCCCCGGAAATGAAATCCACCGGCGAAGTCGCTGGGCCTCGCCGACAACTTCGAGTGCCGCCTACGCCAAAGCCGAACAGGCGGCCTTCGGCGCCCTCCCCACCACCGGCACCGTCTTCGTCTCGGTAGCCAACCGGGACAAACGCACCCTCATTTTTCCCCATCCAACGCCTCGCCTCCCTCGGATTCACCATGCTCGCCACCACCGGCACCGCCGCCATGCTGCGCCGCAACGGCGTGCAATGCGAAACCGTCCTCAAACACTCCGACGTCGCCCAACCCGGCGATACCCGGAAATCCATTGTGGATTTGATCCGCGCCGGGAAGTGGACCTGATTTTGAACACGCCGGCCGGGTCGGCGGGCGCACGGCATGATGGCTATGGCATTCGGGCGGCCGCCGTGAATGTGGGCGTGCCCCTGATTACCACCGTGCAGGGGTGACGGCTGCGGTGCAGGGCATTGAAGCACTGCAACGAGGCGGGTTGAGTGCGTGCGCTGCAAGAACTCGACCACTCGCCGAAACACGCCGCCTATGTGGCCGCCAAAACCGCCGCCGAAGACTCAATGGGGAAAGGGGAGTAGGGTCCATGCACGACTCGGGCAACACTGACTCTGATAGCACCTTTGGGGAGAAACTCCGGGCGGCGGGGGAGCGGCACGGCCGCCTCTGCGTGGGCATCGACCCACAAATCCCTGCTCGAATCCTGGGGATTCGAAAACACCATCGAGGATTGGCCGCGTTCAGCACCATCTGTGTGGATGCCTTCGCTGGCCATGTAGCGTTAGTGAAACCCCAAGTGGCGTTTTACGAGGCCTTCGGTTCAGACGGGTTTGCCGTGCTAGAAACCACCATGGCCGCGCTGCGTTCGGCGGGAACGCTGGTGGTGGCGGACGCAAAACGAGGTGATATTGGCTCCACCATGGCGGGCTACGCCGAGGCATGGTTGACGCCAGGATCGCCCCTGGAGGCGGATGCTGTGACGTTATCACCCTACCTGGGGTTCGAATCGCTCCGCCCCGCACTTGACATCGCACAAAAATTCGGTAAAGGGGTGTTTGTGTTGGCGGCCACCAGTAACCCAGAAGCCGCCACTGTGCAGGGTTGCCACACGGAGCACGGGGTCACCATATCACAGCAGATCGTCGACGCATGCGCGCAGGAAAACCTCGGCCTACCAGCCGGCGGTTGGAAGCGTCGGAGTGGTGGTGGGTGCCACCTGGCTACGCCACCAGATTTGCGGAAACTCCATGGTCCGGTGCTGCTCCCCGGAGTGAGGGGCACAGGGGCAACCGCCAAAGATGTTAAGCGGATCACAAAAGATTTGGTGGGGTTGAGTTTTCCCAGCGTATCGCGGGATATCCTTTCGGTCGGGCCGAAAGTTTCTACTCTGAAAAAAGCCGTAGACAATGTGGTGAAAGAAATTTAATATTTGACCATTTCGCCAGTTCGCGTCACACGATAGGGGCGAAATGGACGCCTATTGACCTGCGACTTTCCAATTGAAATTGGCGATTACCTGATCTTTTGTGATTAGGTGCTACACTGGGAGCGAAATCTACCGGGATATTCCCAGTGCATGTTTTCCTGCGTGTATGGTAGATTTCCGCAGGTGGAATCATTTACTGATTTTCACTGCAACCTATAGACATTTATCGAACTTATTGAATCGGAGGAATCCCGTGGCCCTTCCACAGTTGACCGATGAGCAGCGCAAAGAAGCCCTCGCTAAGGCTGCCGAGGCGCGTAAGGCACGTGCAGAGCTCAAAGAGCAGCTCAAGCGCGGTGACATTTCCCTGAAGGAGGTTTTGGCAAAGGCCTCCAGCGACGAAAATCATTGGTAAGACCAAGGTCTCGGCTCTTTTGGAATCCTTGCCCAAGGTTGGCAAGGTGAAGGCTAAGGAAATCATGGACGAGCTGGAGATCGCCCAGACTCGCCGGCTGCGGGGCTTGGGTGACCGTCAGCGTCGCGCCCTGCTGGAGCGTTTCGGTTTCTCTGAGGACTAAAACGTGGTTGGCGATAACCCTCATCAGGGCCGGTTAGTGGTATTACTTGGCCCGTCTGCCGTGGGAAAGTCCACGGTGGTTCATCGCCTCCGCGAAGAATTGCCCACCATGTATTTTTCGGTCTCTATGACCACCCGTGCTCCCCGCCCTGGGGAGGTAGATGGTGTGCACTATTTCTTCGTGACCCCCGAGGAGTTTCCAACGTCGAATTGACGCCGGTGAAATGCTCGAATGGGCGGATATTCACGGCGGGCTGCAACGTTCGGGAACTCCTGCGGGCCCCGTCGACCAGGCGCTTTCGGCCGGCCGCCCAGTGTTGGTGGAGGTAGACCCTGGTGGGGGCTCGTGCGATCGCCGCCATAAAACCCGAGGCGGAGACTGTGTTTTTAGCGCCCCCTTCATGGGAAGTGCTGGTGGAACGGCTCACTGGGCGTGGTACGGAATCTGATGCTACTATTCAGCGTCGGTTAGAAACCGCTCGGGTAGAACTTGCGGCGCAGAACGAATTCCGGCACGTCATTGTCAACGATGATGTGGAGCGGGCGGTAGCCCAATTGCGGAATATTTTGTTAGGCGTCAAGTGAGCCGATTGGGTCCCGCATATTCTGAGGGACTAAGCTAGAAACCGCAGTATAAACGTTCAAGTAAAGGTATCAATATCTCGTGAGCAAAGTGTCGGAAAGCAATCAGCGCGTCTACGATAAGCCGATCGGTATCACTGATCCGCCAATTGATGAGCTACTGGACCACGTATCCTCGAAGTATGCGCTGGTGATCTTTGCAGCTAAGCGCGCCCGGCAAATTAACTCCTACTACCGGCAGCAAGACGAAGGTGTGTTCGAATTCGTGGGTCCGTTGGTGGATCCACCGACCGAGCAGAAACCCCTCTCGACCGCCCTACTGGAAATCCAAGAAGGCATGCTGGATCACGAAGAAGGCTAATTTCTTCTGAAATATTGACCCGCCCACGACTCTTGTGGGTGGGTTGTTATTTTTTCAGCTTGCCGACGCCCTCCCGGTGAAATACGTCGGAATTGATAGACTGATTTGGTGGAGAATCAGAAGAAAATAGTTGTTGGCGTCACCGGTGGCATTGCCGCCTATAAGGCCTGCCATATAGTACGGGCATTCAAAGAAGCAGGCGACGACGTTACCGTTGTGCCCACCGAGATGGCCCTGCGGTTTGTGGGGAAAGCCACCTTTGAGGCCCTGAGCGGCAATCCCGTATCCACCACCGTCTTCGACGCGGTAGATGAGGTGCAGCATGTGGCGGTTGGGAAGCAGGCCGATCTCATTGTGGTGGCGCCAGCCACCGCCGACTTCATGGCCCGGGTTGCCGCCGGCCGGGCGATGATCTGCTCACCGCGACGATTCTCGTGGCCACCTGCCCCGTGGTGTTTGCCCCCGCCATGCACACCGAAATGTGGCTGAACCCTGCCACCCAGGCCAATGTGCATATTCTGCGCAGCCGAAACATTGTGGTGTTAGAGCCCGACCATGGGCGGCTCACCGGGGCTGACATTGGCCCCGGCCGGATGCTGGAACCAAACCATATTGTTGAGCTGGCCCGCACCGTCTACGATGGGGAATCTCTCAACCCACCCTGGTGGGAAGACCCTGCTGGTCACGGCCGGTGGCACCAGGGAACCCATCGACCCGGTGCGGTATATTGGCAATCGTTCTTCCGGCCGGCAGGGGCTGGCCATTGCGGATATTGCGGTGCAGCGGGGGGCGACGGTTTTTGTGGTTGCCGGCCATACCGAATCCGAGATTTCCTCCGGGGCGACCGTGGTGCGGGTGGAGTCGGCTCGGGAGATGCGGGACGAGGTGGAACGCCTCTCGGGCGGCGCGGACATTATCGTTATGGCGGCCGCGGTGGCGGATTTCCGCCCCGAACATGTGGCCGAATCCAGTTGAAGAAAGGCACCCATACGGATGCATTGAGCACGATTCATTTGGTGGAGAACCCGGACATCCTGCGGTCGGTCGTCGACAAGCGAGAGTTGCGGGAGTTGTCGGAGCACGCAATCATCGTGGGGTTCGCCGCGGAAACCGGGGATGATGTGGGCACCGTGCTTGATTATGCTCGGGCTAAACTGGCGAAAAAGGGCTGTGACCTGCTGATGTGCAACGATGTTTCCGGCGGTAAGGTGTTCGGTCAGGCCAATAATCGAGGGTTCCTGCTCGCCCGTAACGGTGCCATTATTAATATTGCTGACGGAAGTAAACACGTGGTAGCTGCACAAATCCTTGACGTCATCGAGGGCCTTAAACCAAGCAGACTTGCCGGATTAGACAGCTTAGTCTATATTTGGTTGTGCTCGGGCGCCTATTCGGGCGCATGCTCAAACCGAAAGAATCATTTTATGCCTCATAACACCTTGCGCTTGTTCACCAGCGAATCCGTCACCGAAGGGCATCCCGATAAAATCTGTGACGCTATCTCCGACAGCATACTTTCGACGCGATTTTGGCCCAGGATCCCACCGGCCGGGTAGCGGTAGAAACCCTGGTCACCACTGGGCAGGTGCACGTGGTAGGGGAGGTGCGCACCACCTCCTATGTGGATATCGCCACCCTGGTGCGCCAAACCCTGGTCGATATCGGGTTCGTGTCCTCCGACGTGGGTTTTGACGGCCGCACCTGCGGCGTGAACATTGCTATTGGAGAACAATCCGCCGAAATCGGCGAATCCGTTTCCGTCTCCCAAGAGGTCCGCGACGGGCACGACACGGACGCCGACGACCAAGCCGGCGCCGGCGACCAGGGCCTCATGTTCGGCTACGCCTCCAACGAAACCCCCGAATACCTGCCGCTGCCGATTTCGCTCGCCCACCGGCTGTCCCGCCGGCTCACCCAGGTCCGCAAGGAAGGCATTGTCCCGCACCTCCGCCCCGACGGAAAACGCAGGTCACCTTTGGGTACGATGATGCGGGCCGGCCGGTACGACTCGACACCGTGGTGGTGTCCGCCCAACACGACCCCGACGTGACCCAAGAATGGCTGCGGCAGCAACTCCAAACCCACGTGGTCGACTGCGTGCTTGACGACGCTAACCTCGACAGCATCGACACCACCAGCTACACCCTGCTCGTCAACCCTCCGGCTCATTCATCCTCGGCGGCCCCATGGGGATGCTGGCCTGACCGGCCGAAAAATCATTGTTGACACCTCACGGCGGCATGGCCTCGCCACGGGGGCGGCGCATTCTCCGGAAAGACCCCAGCAAGGTGGACCGATCCGGGGCGTACGCCATGCGGTGGGTGGCGAAAACATTGTTGCCGCCGGCCTCGCCGACCGGGCCGAAGTCCAGGTCGCCTACGCCATTGGCCGGGCAAAACCCGTCGGCCTCTACGTGGGAAACCTTCGGCACCGCCCACCATGGCCTGACCGACGCCCACATCCAACAAGCAGTCACGCAAGATTTTCGACCTGCGGCCGGCCGCGATCATTCGGGAACTCGACCTGCTGCGCCCCATGTACGCCCGCACCGCCGCATACGGCCATTTCGGCCGCGACGACCTTGACCTGCCCTGGGAACAAACCAACCGGGTCACCCAACTTCGGGACGCCCTCCATATCCAGGGTTGATGCTACAATAGGCGAATGCCAAAAACCCGGGAACCTGCCACATACGCGCCGGTAGCGCGGGTTTTACCCCTACTCGGTTTGAGCGTCATCGACCGTTACTTCGACTACCGCATCGACACCAAATTATCCGATGCCGCCCAACCGGGGGTGCGGGTCCGGGTCCGGTTTCATAACCGAATGGTCGACGGCATCCTCCTCGACCGGGTTGCCGAATCCGAATTTGGTGGGGAACTCAGCTGGCTGGACCGCGTAGTGTCCCCGGAAATCGTATACCCGTCCAGCACCCGGAAACTCGTCGAAGCCATCGTCAACCGCTACGCCGGCACCACCAGCGACCTCATCCGCCTCGCCATACCCTCCCGCCACGCGGGCGCGGAAACCACCGACACCACCACCGCCTGGGAAGACCTCGGCAAGGTAGGGGAACCCGACCTGTCGCACTGGTCCAGCTACACCCACGGGGAATCCTTCGTAGATGCGGTCCTACGGGGCCAAACCGCCCGGGCCGCCTGGCAAATCCTCCCCGGCGACGACTGGGCGGCGGCACTCGCGGCCCTCGCCGTGAAAGTAGTCAAAGACGGCGGCGGCGCCCTCATCATCCTTCCCGACCAGCGGGACATAGACCACATGGAACGAGCCCTGCGGAACCTCGTCTCCCCGAAACAAATCACGATCCTCACCGCATCCCAAGGCCCGCAAGCCCGCTACAGTCGATTCCTGAGCATCCTGCACGGCCAAGGCCGGCTGGTGATTGGCACCCGATCCGCGGTGTTCGCCCCTATCGCTAACCTCACACTCGCCATCATCAAAGACGACGGTGACCCCAGCCTGGTAGAAACCCGCGCCCCCTACTTTCACGCCCGGGAAGTACTCACCACCCGCTCCGCCCAGGAACAATGCTCCCTCATCATCGCCGGGCATGCCCGCACCGCCGAAACCCAACTCCTGGTCGACTCCGGTGGCACATGACCTGGTTGCCGGCCGCGACACCATCCGCACCCGCATGCCCCACATCCACGCATCCGGTGACACCGATGCTGCTCTTTAGAACGCGACCGCCACGCCCGCGGCTCCCGCCTGCCCAGCAGCGCCTACCAGGCTATCCGGGCCGCCCTCGACCGCGGCGCCCCCTGCCCTGGTGCAGGTGCCGCGCAAAGGCTACGTGCCCATCCCTCGCCTGCCGCCACTGCCGAACCCACGCCCGCCGTCGCCATTGCAACGCCCTCGGCATCCCCTCCGGCGATGATTACGCGACACCCAGCTGCGGCTGGTGCGGCCGCCAAGACCCCAACTACCGGTGCAATAACTGCGGTGGCACTGCGGGCTGTGGTATTAGGGCACGCCCGCACCGCCGAAGAATTCGGCCGGGCCTTCCCCAAACCACAATCATCGTGTCCGGCAGCAATAAAATCATTAACACCATCCCCGCCGAACCAACCATCGTCATCGCCACCCCCGGCGCCGAACTCAAGTCACAGACGGCAGCTACGGTGCCGCCGTGCTACTCGACGCGTGGGCGCTCCTCAACCGGCAAGACCTCCGAGCCGCCGAAGAAACCCTCACCAAATGGGCGCACGCCACCAGCCTGGTCGCCAGCCGCGCCCACCAGGGGGAAGTTGTGGTCGTCGCCGACCCGGGAATACCCATCGTCCAAAACCTCATCCGGTGGGACATGGTTTCCGCTGCCCGCCGCGAACTCGACGAACGCCGCGACGTCGAATTCCCCCCAACCGTCCACATGGCCGCCATCGACGGCACCGTGACCGCGCTCCACCACTTCATCGACCAACTCGACCTGCCGGAAACCGCGGAAATACTCGGCCCGGTCGACCTGCCGCCCGGGGAAAAACTCCCGGGAAGCACCGCCATGAAAGACTACAACGAACCGGTCCAACGCATCCTCGTCCGCGCCCCACTGGGGCCCCGAAACCAATTAGGTATGGTACTCAAAGCCGCATACACTGCGGTGCGGACCCCTACATAAAAATGACACCCCTGGTCCGCATCCAGGTAGACCCCATCCATATCGGCTAACGCTTTATCCTTGAAGGAGGCACTTATCTCACATGACCAGCCACGACATTCGAATCTTCGGTGATCCCGTGCTCACCAGCCGTGCTGACGAAATCACTACCTTTGACGACTCCCTGAAACATCTGGTCGAAGACATGTTCGACACCATGGACGCCGCTGGTGGTGTCGGCCTCGCCGCCAACCAAATCGGGGTGCTGCGCCGGGTTTTCGTCTTCGACTGCACCACCGAAGAAGACGGGATGCGGGGGCATATCATCAACCCCCAGTGGGAGCCAGTGGGGAGGAGACCCAGCTTGGGCCCGAAGGGTGCCTCCATTCCTCGAGGTGCTCGCCGACACCGAACGCTACTCAAACCGTGCGGGTCACCGGCTACGACTACGACGGTAACCCCTGACCATCACGGCCTCCGGGCTCATGGCCCGGTGTATTCAACACGAAACCGACCATTTGGATGGGGTGCTGTTCCTCCGACGCCTCACCCCGGAGCGTCGCAAAGAAGCTCATGGCCTACATCCGCCAAGCAGACTGGTTTAATAAATAATCATGCGCATCATTTTCGCGGAACCCCTGAACCGGCAGCCTGTGCCCTCACCTCCCTGCTGGCCAGTAACCACGACGTTATTGCGGTCATCACCCGCCTGACGCCCGGAAAGGCCGGGGTCGCACCTATTACCCCTCACCGGTGAAAGAGCTCGCCACCAGCCATGACATTCCAGTGCTCACCCCACCAGCCTGCGCGACAACGACGAGTTCCGCTCCGAACTACGCCGGCTGAAACCGGATTGCGTGCCAGTTGTGGCCTACGGCAATCTCATCCCCCAAGATGTGCTGGATTTGGTCCCTTACGGGTTCATTAACCTGCACTTTAGCCTCCTGCCGCGGTGGCGGGGGGCGGCTCCCGTGCAGGCGGCCATCCACGCCGGCGACGCCGTCACCGGGGCCACCACCTTCCGCATCGACCCCGGCCTCGACACTGGGGACATCATCGGGCAGCTCACCGAGCCCATCGACCCCGCCGACACCGCCGACAGCCTCCTGGGGCGGCTCGCCCACCGGGGCGCCGACCTATTGACCCACACCATGGACATGATCGCCGACGGCACCGCCGAATACCGGCCCCAGGACGGCGTAGCCACCCACGCCCACAAGATCACGGTCGCCGATGCCCGCGTGGACTGGACCCAACCCGCCGACAGTATTGACCGTGCCATCCGCGCCGTCACCAGCAGCCCGGGTGCCTGGAGCACGATAGGGGAGCAGCGAATCAAACTGGGGCCGGTCACCCACACCACCGACCCGCACATGCAGCCCGGTGACATCCATGTGGCAAAAAACCGCATCCTGGTGGGCACCGGCACCACCCCGGTGAGCCTGGGCGGGTGCAACCATCGGGGAAGAAACCCATGCTCGCCGCCGACTGGGCCCGCGGCACCATGATTGAAGGGAAACGATCTGAATGAGCCTAGAGAAAAACCCGGCGGGTTCCGTTCCCCGCGCCAAAGGCGAAAAACGGGCGCCCGCCTCGGGAACCGTCCCATGGCGCCGCGGCCGACCCGCTACCAGCCCGGTGGGGATCCGCGCGCCCTGGGGGATGTGGACCTGGCCCGGGCCGTCGCCTTTGACGTGCTCTACCGCGTCAACGTGGAGGGCACATACGCCAACCTGGCCCTCCCCAAAGCGCTGACCGAATACCGCTCAAACGCCGCGACGCCGCCTTCGCCACCGAAATCACCTACGGCACCCTGCGGGTCCAAGGCATACTCGATATCGTCATAGCCCACTGTTCCTCCCGGCCGCTCGACAGCATTGATCCGGCGGTGCTTGGTGCCATCCGGCTGGGCGCCTACCAGCTGCTCTACACCCGGGTGGAACTGCACGCGGCCGTCGACTCCGCCGTGAAAATCGTCGCCGCCACCGGAAACGAACAAGCCAAAGGCTTTCGCCAACGGCATCCTGCGGAAAATATCCCGCACCACGCCCGAAGCCTGGTGGGAGAAACTCCAACCCGCCGACGAACTCGCCGCCACCGCCTTCCGGCACGCCCACCCCGAATGGGTCGCTAAAAGTTTCCCTGAACAGGCCCTGGGGGTCGTGACGAACTCGATGCCGCCCTCGCCGCCGACTCCGAGCGCCCCATCGTGCACCTCGTGGCCCGCCCTGGGAGATCACCGCCGAGGAACTCGCCCTCATGACCGGCGGTGATGAAGGAACCCTACTCGCCCCTACGCCGTCTACCTGCCCGGCGGTGACCCCTGGCCGCATCGACGCTGTCCGCGACGGGCTGGCCGCGGTGCAAGACGAAGGGTCGCAGCTCATTGCCCGCGCCCTCACCGAAGCCCCCTCGACGGGCCCGACGGTGGGCACTGGCTCGACCTGTGCGCCGGCCCCGGCGGCAAGGCCGCGCTCCTGGGGGCCATTGCCCGCATCGAATCCGCCACCGTCGACGCCGTGGAGGTCCAACCCCACCGCGCGAAACTCGTCCAACAAACCGTCCGCGACCTCCCCGTCACGGTGCACACCATGGACGGCCGTAACCCCAGCTTCGAATACCATTCGACCGGGTGTTGGTGGATGCCCCTGCCCGGCCTCGGCGCCCTCCGGCGCCGCCCCGAGGCTCGCTGGCGCAAACAAGAACCGACATTGCCCAATTGGCGCAACTCCAATACGAACTCCTCGCCTCCGCGATCAACCTCACCCGCCCAGGTGGCATCATCGTCTACTCCACCTGCTCGCCCGATCTTCGGGAAACCCGCGGCGTCGTCAATAAAGCCCTAGAAAACCACCCGGTTGTCGAACTCGACGCCCACCCGCTCGTCCCCAACATGGAGAACACAGGGAAGAAAAATCCGTACAAATGTGGCCCCACCGCCACCACACCGACGCCATGTTCTTCGCCGTCTTGAAGAAAACCCCGAGAAACCAGGATAACAATCATGACAACCCCCATCATTTCCTCCATCCTGTCCGCCGACTTTACCAACCTGGGCGCCGACATCCAGGCCGTCGCCAACGCTGACTGGATTCACGTCGACATCATGGATGGGCACTTCGTCCCGAACCTTTCCTTCGGCGCCGACATTACCGCCGCCGCCCGGCGCGCCACCACTCAGCCCCTCGACGTGCACCTCATGATCGACAACCCCGAACGCTGGGTGGATAACTACATTACGGCCGGCGCGGACCACATTATCTTCCACGTGGAGGCCACCGACGATCCGGTTTCCCTCGCCCGCCACATCCGGGCCGCCGGCGTTCAGGCCGGCTTCTCCCTCCGCCCCGGTACCCCCATCGAACCCTACCTTCCCACACTCGATGAATTTGATTTGGTGCTCATCATGAGCGTCGAACCCGGGTTCGGTGGCCAAAAATTCATGCCCGACCAGCTCGATAAGGTTCGTGCCCTCCGGCACGAAATCACCACCCGTGGCCTTGCCACCCTCATCGAGATCGACGGTGGTATTAGCGCCGACACCATCGCCCAGGCTGCTGAGGCCGGCTGTGACGCCTTCGTCGCCGGCTCCCGCCATTTTTACCAACGGCGACCCGGCGGCAGCCGTCACCAACCTACGCACCCTGGCCACCCTCTAACCCCACCACAATCTCATGTTCAGCGGAATCATCGAAGAAATCGGCACCATCACCACCATCACCCCCGCGGTGACTCCTGTAAGCTCCACATCACCGCGGCAACCGTCACCACCGACATTCACTCCGGTGACTCCATCGCTGTCAACGGCATCTGCCTCACTGTTGTCGACCATGACCCCACCGGGTTCACCGCCGACGTCATGAAAGAAACCCTCGACCGCAGTGTTCTCGGCCACGTCGGCGACCCCAGTCAACCTGGAGCGCGCCCTCCCCGTCACCGGCCGCATCGGCGGCCACATCGTCCAGGGGCATGTCGATACCACCACCACGCTCATCCACCGGGAAATCGGCGAACATTGGCACACGCTTCGTTTCCACCCTGCCGCCGCAGCTCGCCAAATATGTGGTAGAAAAAGGCAGCATCGCCATCAACGGCACCTCCTCACCGTCTCCCGCCATAGGCGACGACTACTTCTGAAGTGTCCCTCATCCCCACCACCCTCACCCACACCAATCTCGGCACCCTCCAACCCGGCGACTCCGTCAACCTAGAGGCAGACATTCTCGCTAAGCACGTCGAAAAGCTCCTCGCACACTAGAAGGAACCCCATGGACAACAAACAGCCCCTCAGCGACGCCGAAATCCAAGCCTATGTTGCCGCTGACGCCGCTCTCACAACCACCAAACCTTGGAAGCTCGAAGTCACATCACGACGCATGAAGCTTTACGCTTTCCTCGCCGCCGGCATCACCCTCGCCATCCACATTTTCCTCGCTATCGTTGTTGCCATCGGGAACACCGGCACCGCGGTCACCGTCATCGACCAATGGGGATACTTCCTCGTCGGCGTGCTTTTCGCCACCGTCATTTTCATCGGGCTGCACCGGCCCCGCGTCCGCGCCAACGAAGACGGCGTCGACGTCCGCAACTTCATCGGCTCCCGCTTCTACCCCTGGGCCGTCATTTACGGCCTCAGCTTCCCCTGAAACCGCCCTGCGTGGCCCGCCTCGAACTCCCCGAATCTGAATACGTGCCCATGTGGGCGTTCCTCGCCGCCGACGGCGCCGACTGCGTTACCGCCGTCGAAAAATTCCGGGAACTCGAAGCCCAATACATGCCCGAAGACTAAACCCCTGTAAGGAAACCTCGCCGCACCCGTGACCGACCCAACAACATACCGCCCCACGAACGTTCCCCACCGACCCCGGCGTCTATAAATTCCGCGACCCCACCGGCCGGGTCATCTACGTGGGCAAGGCCAAAAACCTTCGCGCCCGCCCTCGCCACCTACTTCCACGACCTCACCCAACTCCACCCCCTGCACCCGCCACATGAGTTACCACCGCCAACCAGGTCGAATGGACCGTGGTCGGCAGCGAAGTCGAGGCACTCCAACTCGAATACACGTGATTAAAAAAATACGACCCCCACTTCAACGTCAAATACCGCGACGATAAAACCTACCCTCCCTCGCCATCAGCATCGGCGAACCCATACCCCTGCGCCTTCTTCCACCGCGGCCCTCGCAAGGCGGGTATCCGCTACTCAGCCCCTACTCCCATGCCTGGGCCGTCCGCGAAACCCTCGACCTCCTCATCCGAATTTTTCCCCGTCCGCACCTGCACCAAAGGCGTCTACAACCGGCACGAAAAACTCGGACGCCCCTGCCTGCTCGGCTACATCGACAAATGCTCCGCCCCCTGCGTGGGCCGCATCACCGAAACCGACCACCGCCGCATCGTCGACGACCTCTGCGCCTTCCTCGCCGGCCGCACCAGCCCCATCACCACCAAACTCGAAACCGAAATGCAGGCCGCCGCGGCCGAACTCGACTTCGAACGCGCCGCCCGCATCCGCGACAATCTCGCCGCCATCACCGCCCTCACCGAACAACAAGCCATCGTCCTACCCGACGGCACCGACGCCGACGTCATCGCCATCGACACCGACGAACTCGAAGCCGCCATCCAACTCTTCCACATCCGCGCCGGCCGGGTGAAAGGCCAACGCGGGTGGGTAGTCGAACGCACCGACGACCACGACGGCGGCAGCGAACAACTCATGCAAGACTTCCTCATCCGGTTCTACTCGGACGCGGCAGACCAAGAACAAACCGTCCGGGACTCGGAAGAAAAAGCCATCAAACGCCGGGGCGTCGACAACTATGTTCCCATCGACACCACTGCAACAAGCGTGGTCCCCCACGACATCCTCGTGGAAATACCACCGGCCGACATCCCCCACACCGAGGCCGCATTATCCCAGCTCCGGGGCCGCCCCGTGCGGATCAAAACCCCCAAACGCGGCGACAAGAAAACCCTCATGACCACCGTGCACCGCAACGCCACAGAAGCCCTGAAACAACACAAACTCAAACGAGTCGGGGACCTCACCGCCCGATCCGCAGCCCTCCAGGAACTGCAAAACTCCCTCTTCCTCCCCGAAGCCCCACTACGGATCGAATGCACGGACATCTCCCACATCCAAGGCACCGACGTGGTGGCATCCCTCGTGGTCTTCGAAGACGGGCTGCCGAAAAAATCCGACTACCGGCGGTACAAAATCACCGACGCCGCCGGCGACGGGCACTCCGATGACGTGGCAAGCATCGCCGAAGTCACCCGCCGCAGGTTCCTTCGACACCACCTTGACAGTCGCACCGTACCGGAACTAGACGGGTCCCAATCTCGAAGACGAAAAACCCCAAACATCGAACAAATTTGCGTACCCGCCCCAGTTGTTTATCGTCGACGGCGGCGCACCACAAGTAGCGGCAGCCCAACAAGTACTCGACGAACTAGGAATAACCGATGTGCCGGTCATAGGCATCGCCAAACGACTAGAAGAAATCTGGGTAGCGGGGAGAAATACCCCTCATCCTCCCCCGGCACTCCCAGGCGCTCTTTCTGATCCAACACATCCGCGACGAAGCACACCGATTCGCCATCACCTTCCACAGGCAACAACGATCCGCCCGAATGCGACGCAGCGAACTCGACAACATCAGAGGACTCGGCGCAGCTCGACGCACCGAACTGGTCAAACACTTCGGGAGTGTGAAGCAGCTGAGACAAGCATCAGTAGCGGACATCACCGCAGTCAAAGGATTCGGCCCCCTCAACTCGCCCAAAACGTCTACGACGCCCTCCACCCCCAGAATAAGGCGGACAACCGTAGCGTGCCCAACCGTCGAAAAAGCCGCCCTGGGGGCTAAAATGGCGGTATGATCGCCGAAGCCCCGCGCAATATAGAACCAGTAACCGAAATACCACCAGTCATCATCACCGGCATGTCCGGGGCGGGCCTCAGCTCGGCCGCCCGAGTACTCGAAGACATGGGATGGTACGTCTCCCAAAACCTCCCCCCGCAACTCGTGGTGCAATTTTTTGAATTTTGCGCAGCCGACACCTCACCAGTCGACAAAGTAGCACTCGTATCCGACGTGAGGTCACTCGACTTCTCCTTCGGCCTCGACGTCGTCATATCCCAACTCGACACCGAAGGACTCAAACCACTCGTCCTCTTCATGGACGCCCGCGACGACGTCCCTCATTAAACGCTTCGACAATCTCCGCCGCACCCACCCACTCCAAGGATCCGGCACCCTACTCGTCGGCATCGAACGAGAACGCGCCCTCGTCGCAAACCTCAAAGAATCCGCCGACGTCGTCATCGACACCTCCGACCCTATCAATCCACGACCTCCGCCGAGCAATCGAACCCAACTCTGAATACCTCGCATCCAACAAACAACACGTCACCGTCCAATCATTCGGCTTCAAACACGGCACCCCTCGCGACACCGACATCATGGTCGACGTCCGATTCCTCCCCAACCCATTCTGGATACCAGAACTGCGACCATTCCGCGGAGTCGACAAACCCGTCTCCGACTACGTGCTCAGCGCCGCCGCAGCCCAAGAATTTCTTGACAATTTCTATAAGATGCTCATGGACATGCGTGAAGGCTTCAAACATGAAGGCAAAAAGTTTATTACTGTGTCTATTGGTTGCACCGGTGGACATCATCGCTCAGTAGCCATCGCAGAAGAACTAGCACGCAGGCTTGCCGTCAACGATGACCTTGACGTGACAGTTTCTCACCGCGACATTAACCGTCACTAACCGAAGCAGCCATGGCGCAATAAACCTCCGGCACTCACACGGAACACGGAACCAAAGGTGACAACAGCATGGACACAACAACTGGTACTTTCCCCACATTCCCCCAAGGCACCAAAGTCGCCAGCCCAGGCGGCGGCCATGGCCTGTTCCAAACCCTCACCGCAGTCCGTCTCCTCCACCCCCGACACCATCACCGCCATCGTCACCGTCGCCGACGACGGCGGATCCTCCGGCCGAATCCGCAGAGAACTCGGACAAATCCCCCCAGGAGACCTCCGCATGGCACTCTCCGCACTCGCCCCCCGCGACGACGAAGGCCGCATGTGGGAAGCCACCCTCCAGCACCGATTCGGCGGCTCAGGCGCACTCGCCGGCCACGCGGTAGGAAACATGCTCATTGCCGGGCTCTATGACATACTCCAATCCGAAGTTGCCGCCCTCGACGTGGTAGCAAAACTCATCCGCGCCGAAGGCCGCGTCTTACCGGTCTGCGAACAACCCCTAGAAATCGAAGCCGAAGTAGGCGGCCTCGACGCCGACCCCCGCATCGTGCGGCAAGTCCGCGGCCAAGTCGCAGTCGCCACAACCGTCGGATCGGTACGCCGCGCCCGCCTCGTACCAGAAAACGCCGTAGCCTGCGAAGAAGCCATGATCGCACTCCAAGACGCCGACCTCATCACCCTAGGCCCCGGCTCCTGGTTCACCTCCGTCGTACCCCACCTCCTCGTGCCCGGCGTCACCGATGTATTGGAACGCTGCACCGGCATGAAAATCGTGGTCGTCAACCTCGACGCAGAACCGGGGAGACCGCAGGATTCACTGCCGAACGATACCTGCACATACTGCAACAACATGCGGCATCATTCACCGCCGACGTCGTCATCGTGGATGAGCATTCCGTGCCGAACGAAGCCGACCGCACATACCTGGCGCGGGCCGCCGCAAATATCGGGGCCAAACTCGCATTCCACGACGTTCGGGAAGAAGACTCCTCCGGCTACTACAAGTCCCGGCACGACCCGAAAAACTCGCCGCCGCACTAGGTGCAGAATACCTGGCGGCCCGCGGCCAATAACCCAATTCCGACCGGCCGCGCCGGGACGTTAGCGGTATTTGTGCAGCGTGTTCGGCGTGTCGCGGTCTTTGTCGGCGCGGGGAGCTGCGTATGATAGATAGCTCACATTACTGAATGTATGACGATGGGAAGCGTGCGATGGCCGACGATTTAACAACAAGCGTGAAGGAAGAGCTATGCCGGGTGGAGGTGAAGTCACAGAATGTTCGCATCGCCGAAATCGCGGCAATGATCCGGTTTGCCGGCGAGTTAAGCATTGTGGCAAACAAGCCGGTGCTAGAGGTGGAGCTGGAGGTGCGGGCCGCGGCCGAGCGCTTACGGCGGGCCATGATGGAACTTTTCGACATCAGGGTATCGCTCTTAGAGCTAGGTGCCACATCATCCAGAAAGGCGGCGCGGTATTTGCTACGGATCACCGATGATGTGGAGATGGTGATCCGCCGGGTGGGGTTGGTGACCCAGGTCGGGGCAGCAGGTGCGGGGGTTGCCGCCCCAGGTGGTCAGCGGCACGGTCGACCATGCGGAGGCGGCGTGGCGGGGGCGTTTTTAGCGTCGGGCCAGCTGGGGATCCAATGCGAAGCAGCGGTTTTGAGGTGAATTGCCCGGGGCAGGAAACCCTCATTGGCACTGGTGGGGTGTGCGCGCCGGTTGGGGATTAGCGCAAAAACCAAAGAGTCGCGGGGGTGGAGAAAGTGACGATTCGTGACGGGCAGGATGTGGGGCGTTGCTGGCGCGCATGGGGGCGCAGTGACCCGCATGAAGTGGGATGAGAAGCGGTTGCGGCGGGAGACGCGGCCCGCAACAACCGGTTGGCGAATTTTGATGATGCTAACTTACGACGCTCGGCGCGGGCGGCGGTGACGGCTGCGGCGCGGGTGAATCGGGCCATGGAAATTCTTGGCGACGACGTTCCCGGACCATTTGGCGGAGGCGGGGCAGTTGGGGTCAAATACCAGCAGGCCTCGCTAGAGGAGCTGGGCCGGCTGGCGGAGCCGCAACTCACGAAGGATGCGGTGGCGGGCCGATCCGCCGACTATTATCCATGGCGGATAAGCGGGCCAAGGAATTAGGCATCGCTGACACGCATGCTGAGGTTACGGAGCAATTATTGGCCGATAATGAGGCGTGATTCATTTCCCTCCCATGGTGCTAGCTGGATGTTTGCCCTGGGAGGTTTTTTTCCTGCTATCGGATATGTTGGTTGGGGAAATAGTGAAATTTATTGGGTGGGTTTTGGGGAAAGTGAGATTGATGCGTGGGGGAGTGGTGGCCAATGGTTCGTGTGGGTTTTTGTTATTTTATGTGAGTTTCTCCGAATGAAATGTGGTTTTTCTGCACTGAAAGTCGGAAAGCGGCGGACATAGAGCCATAGAAATGTGGTTGTGATTATATTCACAAATCACTGTGACGGGTGCAAGGAATCAAAAAGAAATAATCTGTAATATATTGGTTTATTGCCCCCAAATTAGGGTGATAAATGGTTGATGATCCCGAATTTCCGCATATAAACCCGCTTTTAGCCCCCGTCGGCAAGCTTCTTTTTGCCCCTGTTTGGACCACGATGTTGGGAACCGGGAAAATTTTTATTTTTTTGTAACTAGTGCAGGTTGGGGGATGCGTCGCTACACTGGAAAACCGAAGGCGAGCCGGTAATTAAAGTCGGATGAACTTTCCAGCGACTTGCCTTGGCAACGATCACTCTACATTTAGGAGACATCACAGTGACGATTCGCGTAGGTATCAACGGCTTCGGCCGCATTGGCCGTAACTTCTTCCGCGCACTGACGGAACGTGGTTCCGACATTGAGGTCGTGGCAGTCAACGACCTGACCGACAACAAGACCCTGGCTCACCTGCTCAAGCATGACTCCGTTCTGGGTAACCTGAAAAAGGATGTTTCCTACGACGAGGATTCTATTACCGTCGACGGCCACCGCATCAAGGTATTTGCTGAGCGTGACCCCAAGAACCTCACCTGGGGTGACCTGGATGTAGACATCGTTGTGGAGTCCACCGGCTTCTTCACCGATGCTAACGCCGCTAAGGCCCACATTGATGCTGGCGCCAAGAAGGTCATTATTTCTGCACCGGCAAAGAACGAAGACGCCACCTTCGTCGTGGGTGTGAACCACACCGACTACGATCCGGCCAAGCACAACATCATCTCCAACGCATCCTGCACCACCAACTGCCTCGCCCCCATGGCCAAGGCACTCAACGATGCCCTCGGCATCGAGCGTGGCCCTCATGACCACCGTGCACGCCTACACCGGTGACCAGCGCCTCGTCGACGCCCCGCACAAGGACCTGCGTCGCGCCCGCGCCGCCGCCATTAACCTGGTGCCCACCTCCACCGGTGCCGCCAAGGCCGTGGCCCTCGTCCTCCCCGAGCTCAAGGGCAAGCTGGACGGCTATGCCATGCGTGCCCCCGTCCCCACCGGGTCCGCAACCGACCTGACCTTCACCGCCTCCCGCGAAACCACCGTGGAAGAAGTCAACGAGATCCTGAAGAAGGCCGCCACGGAAGGCCCGCTCAAGGGCATTCTGGCCTACTCCGAGGAACCCCTCGTGTCCTCCGACATCGTGACCGACCCGCACCCCTCCATCGTGGACTCCGGCCTGACCAAGGTCATTGGCGACCAGGTGAAGGTTGTGTCCTGGTACGACAACGAATGGGGCTACTCCAACCAGTTGGTGACCCTCACCGAATACGTTGGTGAGCGCCTCTAAGACCCATCATGAGTTGGTGCGGTAAGGCGCCAACACTTTTGAATAACAGTCCCCGAGGTAGCGCAAAACCACCTCGGGGATTTTCCACAAACACCTTTAAATAATCACACCGAAAGGTACATAACTCGATGGCAGTCAAAACGTTGCAGGACCTCATCTCCGAAGGAGTGGCAGCCGCCACATTCTCGTCCGTTCCGACTTCAACGTTCCCCTGAACGAGGTGGGGAAATCACCGATGCCGGCCGGATCACCGCATCCCTGCCCACCATTAAAGCCCTCTCCGAGGCCGGCGCTAAAGTCATCCTCATGGCCCACCTGGGCCGCCCCAAAGGGCAGGTCAACCCCAAATTCTCCCTTGCACCCGTCGCCACAGCCCTCACCGACGCCCTCGGCCAATACGTGGCCCTCGCCGGTGACGTCGTGGGCGAAGACGCCCACGAGCGCGCCAACGGCCTGACCGACGGCGACGTGCTCCTGCTGGAAAAACGTGCGCTTCGACCCCCGCGAAACCTCCAAAGACGAAGCCGAACGCGGTGCCTTCGCCGACCAGCTGGTCGCCCTCGCCGCCGACAACGGCGCCTTCGTGTCCGACGGGTTTGGCGTGGTCCACCGCGCCCAGGCCTCCGTCTATGATGTGGCCCAGCGCCTCCCGCACTATGCCGGTGGCCTCGTGCAAAAAGAAATCGACGTGCTCAAAAAGGTAGCCGAAGCCCCCGAACGCCCCTACGTGGTGGTGCTCGGCGGCGCCAAGGTGTCCGACAAGCTCGGCGTCATCCAGGCGCTCGCTCAAAAAGCCGACAAGGTCATCATCGGCGGCGGCATGTGCTACACCTTCCTGGCAGCCCAGGGCATCAACGTGCAACAATCCCTGCTGCAAGAAGAACAAATCGATAAGTGCAAGGAATTGCTAGAAGAATTCGGCAGCAAACTCGTGCTCCCCGTCGACCTGGTGGCAGCAGCCAGCTTCGCCGCCGACGCCGACAACAAGATCGTGCCCCTCACCGACATCCCCGAAGGCTGGATGTCCCTTGACGTGGGCCCGGAAACCGTGAAGAAATACGCCGAAGTGCTGGCCACCGCCAAAACCGTGTTCTGGAACGGCCCCCATGGGCGTCTTCGAATTCGCCGCCTTCGCCAATGGCACCCGCGGCGTAGCCGAAGCCATCATTAACGCCACCAAGGCCGGCGCATTCTCCGTGGTCGGTGGCGGCGACTCCGCCGCAGCAGTGCGGCAACTCGGCCTCGACGAAGCCGGCTTCAGCCACATCTCCACCGGTGGCGGTGCCTCCCTGGAATACCTGGAAGGCAAAACCCTCCCCGGCGTTGCAGTACTAGAAAGCTAACCCACCCACCATTGGCCGTCGACAAGCGGCGGCCTCGCACACAGAAAGACTGCCCATGGCACGTAAACCACTCATCGCCGGCAACTGGAAAATGAACCTCAACCACCTTGAGGCCATCAGCACGGTGCAGAAACTCGCATTCGCCCCTGCCGAAGGAATACTACGAAAAAGTCGACGTTGCCGTCACCGTACCATTCACCGACCTGCGCTCCGTGCAAACCCTCGTCGAAGGCGACAAACTCGAAATCACCTACGGTGCCCAAGACGTCTCCCAACACGAATCCGGTGCCTACACCGGTGAAGTATCCGCCGAAATGCTCAGCAAACTCGGCGTCACCTGCTGTGGTCGGGCACTCCGAACGCCGCGAATACCACGGCGAAACCGACGCGCTCGTCGCCGCGAAAGCCGCCATCGCGCTGGCCCACAACCCTGCACCCCATCGTGTGCGTGGGCGAACCTTTGAAATCCGCGAAGCCGGCACCCACGTCGACTATGTGGTCGAACAAACCCGCAACTCCCTCGCCGGGCTTAGCGCCGACGACCTCCGTAACACCGTCATCGCCTACGAGCCCGTGTGGGCCATCGGCACCGGTAAAGTCGCCTCCGCCGCCGACGCGCAAGAAGTCTGCCACGCCATCCGGCAACTCCTCGTCGAACTCGCCGGCGCCGACGTCGCCGACACCGTCCGCATCCTCTACGGCGGCTCCGTCAAGACCGAAACCGTCGCCGAAATCGTCAGCCAGCCCGACGTTGATGGCGGCCTCGTCGGTGGTGCCTCCCTCAATGGGGAAGAATTCGCCAAACTTGCCGCCAACGCCGCAGGTGGGCCCTTCTAACCTCAAACCATGAAGAACTGACCGCTGTTGATTACGACAGCGGTCCTGTTCATTCTTATCCGAAAGATCCCCCAACAACCATGAAAAACCAGCTCAAAAAGACATCCGCCACCTCGAAACTCCTCGGCAAAGTCATTGCCGAACAAGAAGGCGACGAAGTGTACCGCCAGTAGAAGCCGCCCGCGCCCTCTCCTTCGACATAGCCCGCGGCACCAGCGACATTTCCGCACTCGTCGACCTATTCCGCAACAACACCACCCGCGACTTCCTCCCCATAGCCCGGGCCTTCAACCACTTTGCCCTCCTCGCCAACCTTGTCGAAGACCTCCACGACAACGCCAACTACATTGCTGACCGGGAAGCTGGCCTGCCCGCCCCTGACTCCACCCTGGAAGCCACCGCCGCGAAACTCTCCGCCGCCAAGGCCGAAATCAGCCCCGACAACATAACCCAACTGCTGAAAAACGCGCAGGTCGCCCCCTGTGCTCACCGCGCACCCCACCGAAAACCCGACGCCGCACCGTCTTCGACGCCCAAGAACACATCACCGCGCTCCTGGTTGACCGGCACCGTGTCCTCAACGCCCCCGAAAACGCGCTCACCAAAACCCGCCTCGACAACATTGACCAACAAATCACCAGGTGGCTCACCACCCTATGGCAAACCGCCCTCATCCGGGTCGCCCGCCCCCGCATCGAAGACGAAATCGAAGTCGGCCTCCGCTACTACAAACTCTCACTCCTGAAAGCCATCCCCGACATCAACCAAACCGTCTCCCAAGTACTCGCCGACACCTTCGACACCAACACCCAAACCGCCATCATTCAACCCGGATCCTGGATCGGCGGCGACCACGACGGCAACCCCTACGTCACCGCCAGCACCCCTAGAATATGCCACCTCCAGGGCCGCGGAAACCGTCCTCAAATACTACGAACAAGAACTCCACCAACTCGAACACGAACTCTCCCTCTCCGACCGGCTCGCCCACGTCACCGACGAACTGCGTGAACTCGCGGAACAAGGCCACAACAACATTCCCGCCCGCGTCGATGAACCCTACCGGCGTGCCGTCCACGGCATCCGCGGCCGCATCATCGCCACCCTCGCCGCCCCTCATCGGCGACGACGCGGTAGAAGGAACCTGGTACACCAACCACGCCCCCTACCAAACCCCCGACCAGGTACTCGCCGACCTTGCCATCATCGACGAATCCCTCCGGGCCAACCACGACCACATCATCGCCGACGACCGGCTTCGCCGCATCCGCACCGCTCTCATCACCTTCGGCTTCCACCTCTACTCCATGGACCTGCGGCAAAACTCCGAAAGCTACGAAGACTTCCTCACCGAAATCTTCGCCCACGCCCACGTCCACCCCTGACTACCGCAGCCTCGACGAAGCCGAAAAAGTCGCCCTCCTCACCGCCGAACTCACCAGCCCCCGGCCGCTCATCGCCCACGACGCCGCCCCCTTTCAGCGAAGCCACCCAACGCGAACTCGACCTCATCGCCGCCGCAAAACAAGCAGTCGACGACTTCGGGCCCCGTATGGTACCCCACTCCATCATCTCCATGGCCCAATCCGTCTCCGACCTGCTCGAAGCCATGGTGCTCCCTCAAAGAATTCGGCCTCATCCACGCCGACGGCGACCACCCCACCGGCACCGTCGACGTCATCCCCCTTCGAAACCATCGAAGACCTCCAAGCCGGCGCCCACATCATCGAACAACTCTGGGCCATCCCCTCTACCGTAACTATTTGAAACAACGCGGCGATGTGCAAGAAATCATGCTCGGCTACTCCGACTCAACAAAGACGGCGGCTACTTCGCCGCCAACTGGGCCCTCTACGACGCCGAACTCGACCTCGTAGCCACCGCCCAAAACCACAACATCGCCCTCCGCCTCTTCCACGGCCGGGGCGGCACCGTCGGCCGCGGCGGCGGCCCCTCCTACGACGCCATCCTCGCCCAACCCGAAGGCGCCGTCCACGGGGCAGTCCGCATCACCGAACAAGGCGAAATCATCTCCGCGAAATACGGCACCCCTGAAACCGCCCGCCGCAACCTCGAAGCCCTCGTCGCTGCCACCATCGAAGCATCCCTGCTCAAAGTCGAACAATGGCAAACCGACCCGGAGCAGGCCTACGCCATCATGCGGGAAATTTCCGAACTCAGCCAAACCAAATACGCTGACCTGGTCCACAACGACCCCGGCTTCATCGAATACTTCACCTCCTCCACCCCCCTGGCCGAAATCGGCGACCTCAACATCGGATCCCGACCAGCATCCCGCAAACAAACCACCGCCATCTCCGACCTGCAGGGCCATCCCCTGGGTCCTCTCCTGGTCCCAATCCCGCGTCATGCTCCCCGGCTGGTATGGCATGGGCACCGCCCTCCACCAATGGGTCCACGCACCCGGAGAAAAACCCCTGACGACCGCCTTGCCCGCCTCCGGGAACTCTACGAAACCTGGCCCTTCTTCAACTCGGTACTCTCCAACATGGCGCAAGTGATGAGTAAAGCCGAAATCACCCTCGCCGGCCTCTACGCCGACCTGGTGGCCGACAAAGAAGCCGCCCACCGGATCTACCACAACATCCGCGAAGAGTTCGATCTCACCACCCGCATGTTCTTCGCCATCACGGGGGTAGACAGCCTCCTCGCGGACAACCCCAGCCTCGCCCGCTCTGTGCGTCGCCGCTACCCATACCTGCTGCCGCTCAACGTCATCCAACTAGAACTATTACGCCGCTACCGGGAAGGCACCGACGATCCGCTTGTTGGCCACGGCATCCGACTCACCATGAACGGTCTCGCCACCGCCCTCCGCAATTCGGGTTAATCGCCGCATCGTGTATGATTTGGTGAGAATCCTCGCTCCGAGGCTGCAACAACCACGACCATAAGGATTGACGTACATGACACTCGCACTCCAGATCATCCTCGTATTATCTTGCGTGCTCATGACACTTTTTGTGTTACTCCACCGAGGCAAAGGCGGCGGCCTCTCCAGCCTCTTCGGCGGTGGCGTGCAATCCAACCCTGTCCGGCTCCACCGTGGTAGAAAAAAACCTCGACCGGTTCACCATCATCACCGGCATCGTCTGGCTTGCCTGCATCGTCGCCCTCAACCTCATGCAGGTCTACAGCTAAACCAAACCCAAAAAATGGGCCCCACCGCACATGCGGCAGGGCCCATTTCGCTACCCAAACCTACAACAAGCCAGCAGCATCATCAGCTAAAAACAGCACAGTATCCACTATCCCGCGGGCGCCGGCGGCCGGCCACTCATCCCGATCCGCACCAGCAACCACCCTGCGCCGCCGCCTCAGCTTTCTCCGCGCCAGCAACCAGCAGCCACACCCGATCCGCCCGCGCAATCGCCGGAAACGTCAACGTCGCCCGCTCCGCCGGCGGCTTCGGGGAATCCGTCACCGCCATCACCAACGCCGACTCCTCCCGGGTCGCCGCCGAATGCGGAAACAGCGAATTCACATGCCCCTCACCCCCCATGCCCAACAAATGCACATCAAAACCCTCGGGGCAAAATCCTGCACCACCAGCCGATACGCATCAACCGCATCAGCAAGCACCACACCATTCCCCAACCCATAACCATGAATATTCGCCTCAGGAATATTCACATGATCCAGCAATGCTTCCCTGGCCTGACCCTCATTCGAATCCGGATGCGTCACCGCCACATTCCGCTCATCCCCGAAAAACACATGCACCAACTCCCAGTTGATGTCAGCGTCGACAAGCAACCGCAACATGCCAATACCGGCACCCCCACCGGTCAACACCACCCGGGCGCACCCATCACCATGCTTACCCACCGGTCTTACTGACCTCCCGAACCACCCGCACAAACTCCGCCGCGGCAGCCCGACACACCTCATCAACCGTTGCAACCTGCACTACATTCACCATAATAACGTCCTTACACTACCGGATACGACACCTGATTCAGCCCCCGAAGCACCTCATCATAAGCATGATCCGGGTCCAAATGCCGCAACTCCTCAGCCAAACAATCCGCATCAGTACGCAAATTCACCGCCACCCGGGCCGGCTCCCGATTCGGCACCGACACCCCAATCGTCTGACTATCCAACGCCTCCAACACCGTCGCCCCCTGACGGGCGAATCAACTCCACCCTGCTCCACCGGCGTCACATTCAAACTTGCCTGCTTTTTCACACTCGGATCATCCACCGCAATCCGCGTCACCGGCACCCCCAACCGCGCCGCCAACCACCCCGCAGCTAAATCCACACTCGGACAATTCGTCGCCCCATACACCTTCGCCTCAATCACCGGCTCAAACGGCGGCTGATCCAACGCCGACGCCACCACCCCCGCCACGGCGTAATCCGCGCCCACGCCAAATCCGAATCCCCATCGGTATACGAATTCCGCCGATTATATAATGCATCCACCAACGGATCCTTCTGCGAATCCGTAATCCGCCGCTGCGCAATCCGCCCCAACGGATCCTCAGCCGGATTCACCGGCGCCGTATACGGCCACCACACCACAATCGGCGTATCCGGCAACAATAGGGGAGTCACCACATGCACCAAATGCCGCGTCACCTCCCCTCCAAATCAATCACAATAATCTCCGAAGCACCCGCATCCCCACCAATACGAACCTCCGCATCAATCCGGGTATTCCGATCCGGGTCCCCCGTCACCAACACAATCACCCGACACGGATGCTCCCGCGACGCATCCTTCGACGCCGAAATCACACTCCGAATATTATCCGTATCCTTCGCCACCGCAATCAACGTCAACACCCGCGACGTCGTACCCTGACTACCATCGTCACGAATCTCCACCAACGTCCGAGCAATCTCATGCGTATCAGTATCAGAAAGCGTAAAAATCATGATCGCTACAACTCCTTAACGAGAAAACCTTTATGGCCGCCGCCACGCCCGACCCGAACGCTCCAGCATCTTATTCGCCGACTCCGGACCCCACGTACCAGCAACATAATCCTCCGGCTTACCATGCTTCGCCCAATACTCCAACACCGGATCCAAAATCTTCCAACTCAATTCCACCTCTTCATTCGTGGGGAACAAGCTGGCCTCATCCAACAACGCATCCAAAATCAACCTCTCATACGCCTCCGGGGACTCCTCCGTAAACGCCTCCGAATACCCGAAATCCATATTCACATCCCGCACCTCCATGGCCGAACCAGGCACCTTCGACCCAAACCGCATCAGCACACCCTCATCCGGCTGCACCCGAATCACCACCACATTCGGCCCCTGCGCATGCCGCGTCCCCTCCGGGAACGGATGATGCGGCGCATCCTAAACACCAACGCAATCTCCGTCACCCGGCGGCCCAACCGCTTCCCCGTCCGCAAATAAAACGGCACCCCCGCCCACCGGCGCGAATTAATCTCCAACGTGCACGCCGCATACGTTTCCGTCGTCGAATCCGGATCAAACCCGGTCTCCTCCCGCAAACCCCTTCACATACTCCGACCCCTGCCAACCAGACGTATACTGCCCCCGCGCCGTCGTCTTACTCAACGGCTCCACCGCATGCGTTGCCCGCAACACTTTCATCTTCTCCGCCTGCAACTCCGCCGGCGTAAAATCAATCGGCTCCTCCATAGCCACCAACGCCAACAACTGAATCAAATGATTCTGAATCACATCCCGGGCCGCCCCAATCCCATCGTAATACCCGGCGCGACCCCCCAACCCAATATCCTCAGCCATGGTGATCTGCACATGGTCGATATAGTGACTATTCCACAACGGATCAAACAACTGGTTAGCAAACCGCAATGCCATAATATTCTGCACGGTTTCCTTCCCCAAATAGTGGTCGATGCGGAACACCGACTTTTCCGGGAACACCGAGTTAATAACCTCATTCAATTCTTTTGCGGTCTGCTGATCCCGGCCAAACGGCTTCTCCACAATCACCCGCCGCCACGCCGGCGCCGCAACCTGGGCCATGCCGGAACGCTGCAATTGATGGCACACGTTCGAAAAATAGGCGGGCGGAACCGACAGATAAAACGCCCAGTTCCCGGCGGTACCACGAGTATCATCCAACTCGGACAAGGTGGCGGCAAGCTGATCAAAGGCGGCATCGTCATCAAAATTGCCGCTCACAAACACCATGCCCTCAGCTAGTCGCTCCCACACATTATCCCGGAATGGAGTGCGGGCCCCAGCCTTGACCGCATCTTTAATATAATCCTCAAAATCGGCCTTGGACCAGTCACGACGCCCATAACCCACCAGGGTGAAACCTGCCGGCAACAGCCCACGGTTAGCGAGATCATAAATTGCGGGCAAAAGTTTCTTCCGGGCCAGGTCGCCGGTGACACCGAAAATAACCATGCCACACGGGCCGGCAATCCGGGGGAGACGTTTATCTTGGGGGCTGCGCAGAGGATTCACCCACGGTGTTACTGGTGATACATTTGTTGCTTCGTGGTCGCTCACGTTCGCCAAGTCTACCCATGGATGGGGTTGGTGGCGAACCTGAGTTAGAAACAGCATATTTTAGCACGCAGAAGACCTGGCTGGTATCGGTCTTCTGCGCGCCAGGCGCAATGTGGTTAGGCGAGGCGGGCGTTCATGGAATCGAGCAGGTCTTGCCAGGCTGCCACGAACTTTTCCACCCCTTCCCGCTCCAGGGTATCGAACACATCATCGAAATTAATGCCGGCGGCGGTGAGGGCGGCCATGGTGGCTTCCGATTCCGCTTTCGTGCCGGTGAGGGTATCGCCGTGCACATTATCTGCCGCCAGTACCGCGTCAATGGTGGCTTCCGGCATGGTGTTGACCGTGTTCGGCCCGGCGAGTTCGGTGACGTACAGGGTGGGGGAGTAGTCCGGGTTCTTCACACCGGTGGAGGCCCACAGGGGCGCTGCACTATTGGTGCCGGCCGGCAGTTTCGTGCCGTCGGCCAGGTGTTCGAGGAAAGCGGCGTAGGCGAGGCGGGTATTTGCCACCCCGGCCTTGCCCTGGAGGGCGAGGGCTTCCTCGGTGCCGATGGCGGCCAGGCGCTTGTCGACCTCGGTGTCGAGGCGGGACACGAAGAACGAGGCCACCGAGTGAATGGTGGACACGTCTTTGCCGTTGGCTTTCGCCTGGTTGATGCCGTCGATGAAGGCGTTGATGACTTCCCGGTAGCGGACCACCGAGAAGATCAGGGTGACGTTGACGCTGATGCCTTCGGCCAGTGCTGCCGTCACCGCGGGCAGGGAGCCGGGGGTGGCGGGGATTTTAATCATGACATTCGGCCGGTTGACGGTGCGCTACAGTTCTTTCGCCTGGGCGAGAGTGGCGTCGGTGTCTTCCGAGATGCGGGGGTCAACCTCGATGGAGACCCGCCCGTCTTTGCCCCCCGATGCGGCGTAAATGTCGGCGAACAGATCGCAGGCGGCCTGCACGTCGGCGATGCTCATGGCGTAGACGGCGTGGTCGGCGCTGGTGCCGGCGGCTTTCAGCTCGGCGATTTGGGTATCGTAGGCGGTGCCGTGGGACATGGCGGCGGCGAAGATTGCCGGGTTTGTGGTCACGCCCACCACGGATTTGGTGGCGATGATGTCCGCCAGGTTTCCGGTTTCGATGCGGTCGCGGAAAGATCATCCAGCCAGGTGACGGTACCCTGCTTGGGCGAGGGAATCAATAGCGTTCATGGTGTTTTCCTAGCTTTTCGACGCGGCGATGGAGTCATGGGCGGCAGCAACCACTGCGTCGGTGGTGATGCCGAATTCTTCTGAACAGTTTCTGGTACGGTGCGGACGCTCCGAAGTGTTCCCAGGGACACGGCGCGGCCGTGGGAGCCGAGGAGCCGCCACCAGGACAGGGCCAGGCCGGCTTCGACGGACACCCGGGCGGTGACGGCCTGTGGCAGCACGGCTTCCTGGTAGTCGGCGTCTTGTTCGGCGAACCAGTCCAGGCAGGGCACGGAGACGACGCGGGCGGCGATGCCTTCCTGCTCCAGGCGTTCGGCGGCTTCGACGGCGATCTGCACTTCGAGCCGGTGCCCAACAAAATCACATCCGGGACGGGCTTCGACCCGGCGACCAGCACGTAGGCGCCGCGGGCCACCCTTCGGTGGCATGTTCTTTGGTGCCAGACAGAACCGGCAGGTTTTGGCGGCTGAGCGCCAACCCCTTGGGGGATTCGGGGTAGAGCAGGGCGGCCCGCCAGGCGGCGGCGGTTTCATTGGCGTCAGCCGGCCGGATGATTGATACTCCGGGAATGGCCCGCAGGGCGGCTAGCTGTTCGACCGGCTGGTGGGTGGGGCCGTCTTCGCCCAGGCCGATGGAGTCGTGGGTCCACACGTAGTAGGCGTCGGTGCGCATGAGGGCGGCCAGCCGGATTGCCGGCCGCATGTAGTCGGAGAAGATAAGGAAGGTGCCACCGTAGGGGCGGGTGCCGCCGTGGAGGGCAATGCCGTTCATGATGGCGCCCATGGCGTGTTCCCGAATGCCGAAGTGCAGGTTTCGGCCGCCCGGGGTGGTGGTCCAGGTTTCGGTGGTGATATCTTCCGGCCCGAAGGAGGGGTCGCCCTTGATGAAGGTGTTGTTGGATCCGGCCAGGTCGGCGGAGCGCCCCACAGTTCCGGCAGGGTCTTCCCCAGGGCCTGCAGGGTGGCTTCGGAGGCTTTCCGGGTGGCCACGGATTCGCCCACCTCCCAGGTGGGCAGGTCGGCGTCGAACCCTTCCGGCAGTTTCCGGGTGGCGAGCCGGTCGAACAGGGCCTTGCCGTCCGGGTTGGCGGCGCCCACTGGTCGACCTTTTTCTGCCATGCCGCATGTTTTTTTCCGCACCACGGTCGGCGAGTTTCCGGGTGTGGGCGAGCACCGCGTCGTCGATGAAGAAGTCGACCTCGGGGTCGAACCCGAGTGCTTCCTTGGTGGCTTTCACCTCATCGGCGCCCAGGGCGGCGCCGTGCACCGAACCGGTGTTCATCTTGGTGGGGCAGGGAACCCGATGACAGTCCGCACCCGGATGAAGGAGGGCGGGTGGTGTCGGCCTGCGCCTCGGCGACAGCCTGTTCGATGGCGGTCACGTTTTCCCCGGCGGGCACGTCCAGCACCTGCCACCCGTAGGCCCGGTAGCGGGCCATCACATCTTCGGTGAAGGCGATGCGGGTGTTTTCTTCGATGGAAATCCGGTTGTCGTCCCAGAACACGATGAGGTTGCCAAGCTGCTGCGTGCCGGCGAGGGATGATGCTTCGAGGTGACACCTTCCTCCATGTCACCGTCGGAGGCGATGACGTAAATGTAGTGGTCGAAGGGGATTCCCCGGCGGGGGCGTCGGGGTCGAACAGGTACCGTTCCCGGCGGGCGGCCATGGCCATGCCCACTGCGGACGCTAGCCCCTGGCCCAGGGGCCGGTGGTGATTTCAACGCCCTTGGTGTGCCGGTATTCCGGGTGGCCGGGGTGAGCGACCCCAGGTGCGCAGTGCTTTCAGGTCATCCATGGTGAGGCCGAACCCGCCGAGGAAGAGCTGCACGTATAGGGTGAGGGAGGTGTGGCGGGGAGAGCACGAACCGGTCGCGCCCGCCCATTCGGTATCGCTTTGGGTCCACATTCATGACCCGTTGAAACAGGGTGTAGGCCAGTGGTGCCAACGACATGGCGGTGCCGGGGTGGCCGGAGCCGCATTTTTGGACGGCTTCGGCGGCCAGGACGCGGGCGGTGTCTACCGCCCTAGTGTCGGCATCTGACCAGTCGGCGGGGTAGTCACGGGTGGTGGCGGCCTGAGCTCCGGGGATAAATGCTGGGGAAGACACTATAACGTTCCATCCTTTTTTTCACGTGTGGAGTTACCAAAATTACTATTCTACTTTAACCCTCTTAGGGGGAGTCGTGGGTGGTAACGGCGAAAATATGTGGTGCTGAACTGCGCAGCACAAGCCCGACTATGGCAAAACCCGGCGGTGCGGCTACCATAATGAGGTTACTTATCATCCGTTATTTGAGCTGGAGGACATCGTGGAGACGATCAAGGCCTATATCGCGTTGACAAAACCGCGGGTCATTGAACTTCTCCTTGTTGCCACCATCCCCGCCATGCTTCAGGCCGAGCGTGGGGAAAAACAACATTTTGCTGATCCTCCTCACGTTGCTTGGTGGTGGTTGGGGCGGCGGCCGCGAACACGTTCAACATGGTGGCCGACTCCGATATTGACCAGAAAATGGGGCGCACCCGCGCCCGCCCCTGGTTCGACACACCGTCAGCAATCGGGACGCCACCATTTTTGCGTGGGTGTGCACCGTTGTGAGCTTCCTCTGGTTGTGGCTGTTGTGCCATTCCCTGCTGGCCGCCGGGTTTGTCATGCTCACCATCGTGTTTTATATCCGGGTGTACACAAAGTTTTTGAAGCGCCGCACCCACATGAACATTGTGTGGGTGGGCTGGCGGGCTGCATGCCCGTGGTCGTGGGATGGGCGGTCATCACCGATAATCTTCCTCCGGACATGCCCCACCAGTGGTGGCAGGCCGTGGTGTTATTCCTCATTATTTTTCTTTTCTGGACTCCGCCGCACACGTGGGCGCTGGCCATGAAGTACAAGGAGGACTATGCGGCCGCCGGTGTGCCCATGTTGCCAGTGGTTCGCACCCCGGTGCAGGTCACTCGCCAAATCGTGTGGTACACCGTCGCCACGGTCATCACCCCCCTGTTTCTGATACCGGCCGCCGGCATGGTGTACGCGGTTACTGCCGTGGTCACCGGTGTGTGGTTTCTCACCACGGCCATTGTGCTGCACCGGGGGGTGAAAAACGGCGGCAAGGTGAAACCCCTGAAACTGTTTATTCTCTCCAATAACTACCTGGCGTTGCTGTTTGTCGGCCTATCCATTGACGCCGTGATGGGATTACCCACCCTGGGCGCCTACTTATAGCAGTGACAATCCCACGCACACCCCGGTGCCGACCACGATCGACAGCAGCACATTTCGCCGCCACCAGTGCATAATCATGGTCACCGCCAGCGCCACCACGTATGGTAGCCACCGGCCTGCGGGGATGGTGCTACAGGCGTAGACGAAGAGGATCACCATTGCCCCCAACGGCATCCACCGGGAAAAACTCCCGCAGAAACCCACTATTGGCCAGGCGGGTTTTGCAGCGGGAACGGGATCACCCGGGTGAAATACGTCATCACCATGGCCACGATGATTCCCCCAACCACATACCACGTGCTCATAGCCGGTACCTGATTCCCAACAGCACCGCGAAGAGGGTCATGGCGACGAGCAGCATGTGGTGGGGTGCCGCCACCAACCCCACCGCCGCGCATGCGGCAGCCAACCCCGCGGTGCCAACATCCCGGGATTGGGCCAGCACATCCATGGCGAGCACCGCGAATAATCCCACCAGGATGAAGTCCAGCCCGGGAATGGTGCCTAACATGTGGGAGGCGAACACCGCCCCCACGGTTGAGCCCGCCAACCAGTGCAGGTGCAGCCCCGCCGTGATGGTGAGGATCCGCCGGGAGGTTCGGGCGTCGGCAGGCAACGCTGATACCAGCGCATATGTTTCGTCGGCAAGCGTGAATACCGCGTACGCCCGCGCCCACCAGCCCCGAACCGCGTGCAGGGATAGGGGTGAGCCCGTAAAATATGTGGCGCGAATTCGTGAAAAACGTGGTGACCGCGATCGTTCCCCCACGACGCCCCGCCGGTGAGCAGGCCGATCATAATGAACTCCATGCTGCCCGCATACACCAACCCGGACAGCATGGGCGCCACCCACCAGGGCAGACCGGCCTGCACCACGACAATGCCCAAGCCGAGCGCCATGGCGAAAAACCCCGCCCACACCGCACCAGCTTGCCGGGCCGCCGCCCGAAACTCAGGCGAACCCATATGCCGTCCCCGACGGCGACCCCGGTGGTGTGCCGCGGATCCTGATCCAGGCAGGCCGCGCCCAACCCTGGGCGTACAGCAACGACGACACTGCCACAATCACCGAGCTCAAACACACGTGGATCGGAATCGACCACCTGGGCACCCCCAGCCGGAACTGGGCGATCCCCACCAGGGCCTGCACCACAATGATGCCGACCAGGGCCCAACCGGTTTTCTGCACCGCCGCCGGCGCCCCCGACCGGCGCAGCAGCACCACCAACACCACCAGGATCGCCAGCGAGGGCATACAACACCCACGCATGAACGTGCGCAATCAATTCCAGGGCACCTGCAGTCGACTGTCCTCCCCGACGGCGGCGTCGCCCGAATGCTGGCCCGCGCCCGTCACCAGGGTACCCGTGGTGAGCACCAGGGCGATACCCGCGGCAAACACCGCCCCCAGCAGGCGCAGCCCGGAACTGTAGGTGCGGGCGGGGACGGCATCGTCCGGCTCCCCAATCCGTAAATACAGGATGGCCGCCAACCACACCAGCAGCATGGACGGCAGGAAATGCAATGCCACCGACCACCAGGCCAATTGCAGCCACACCGAAATGCCACCAATGACCGCCTGCGCCACAATCCCCAACCCTTGGATGAGGGCGTGCATGATGATTTCCCGCCGCCGGTGTGCCGCACGCACCGCCACATACACCGCCACCACGAACGCGACCAGCACAAACGTGAGCAGCCGGTTGCCGAACTCGATTGCCTGATGTACCGCCGGCGCCGCCCCCTGCACCGGCACCAGCGACCCCTCCTGACAGTTCGGCCAGGTGGAGCAGCCCAAACCAGAGCCGGTTACCCGAACAATTGACCCGGTGACGGTGATGCCGCCCTGCGATACGAGAAGTAAAAGAGCAAGCCTTCGCTGCAATGCCACGGTCGGCACCAGCGTAAATTTAGAAAGTAACTTGGTTGGCACGGCACTTATAGTACCTTCCCACCCCGGGGGTGAAGAAGCCAGGCCATCAGTCGGCGAATTTAAACCACCGGGTCGCCGTCACCCCAATGATGGTCCACCCGGCGAGCGATATGAGGGCCATTCCGGGAAAAATCCCGTCGAAACTATCCAGCAGGCCACTGGCCAGGGCGACGGACGGCACCGCGGTGAGGATCGGGGGGAACGTGTCGTGGTTCACCAGCAGGTAGCTGGCCCCGCCGGCCAACAGCACCCATATGAGGTTCGCAAACCCCAGGACGAGCTCCGACGACAGTGTGCCGCCCATGAGCATGCCTAGCGAAGTGAACGCGGTAATGCCGGTGAGGAACACTAGCACGCCGGTGAGAATCCCTTCCGGGGTGGGGGACCAGCCCAGCAGCAGGGCAATGGTGGTGAGCACAATGATTTGGATGATGGCCACCGCCACCAGCCCGAGGATTTTCCCCACAATGATAATGCCCGCCGGCACCCCGGAAGCGCCGGTGCGTTTCAGCGCCCCATAGCGGCGGTCGAACGCGAGCGAAATCGCCTCCCCGGTAAACCCCGAACTCATGGCGGCCACCGCCAGCACAATGGGGAACCCCACCCGCATGGGATCGTCCTGCTCTATGACCGGCAGGAGCGTGATCGCCACCAGCATGCACACCGGGATAATGAAACTCAGCAGCAGCTGCTCGCCATGGCGGAGAAACAGTTTCGCCTCAATGATGGCCTGGGCGCGCAGCATGGTGCGGGTGCTAGCGCGGTGCGGGTCGGGGCGGAAAAGTGCCGGCGGGAAACGTCATGTTAGCTCCTTAAAGTACGGCCGGTAATGTCCAAAAATGCATCTTCCAGGCTGCGGGCATGCGTGTCAAAGGTGGGTGATGAGCACCCCATCCGCCGCCGCCTGTTGCGCCAGCTTTTGCGACGACCTCCGGCCGGGGTGTGGTGTGCAACACGTGGTGCGGGGTTTTCGTGGCCGACACCCCCAACTTCTGCCACTCGCCCCGGGACAAGTCCACATCCCCATCGGTTTCTGAAATGGATCGTGGTGGCGGTGGCCGCCCTGCAACTCCGCTGGGGTGCCCTGGGCCACCACCCGGCCGCGGTCCACAATGGTCACCCGATCCGCCAACGCCTGGGCCTCATCCATCAAAATGGGTGGTCAAAATCACCGTCACCCCATCCGACCGTAGGGCCCGCAGCAGGTCCCACACAAGCCGGGACTGGGCGTCCATGCCCGCGGTCGGCTCGTCCACAAACACCAGGCGGGGCTGGGAAATTAGCGCCACCGCCAAATTCAGCCGCTGCTTTTTGTCCCCAGACAACCGCCGGTAGGGTGGTACGTTGCACATTCTGCAACCCGAATAATTCCAGCAACCATTCAGGTTTGAGCGGGTCCCGGCTGTAGCTTGCCGTCAGCTCCAGCATTTCCCGCACCCGAATCCCCGAATACGACCCCGAATCCTGCAGCATGATCCCCACCTGGGCGCGCACCTTATCCGGCTCGGTGGCCGGGCTCATGCCCAACACCGAAATCTTCCGGAATCCGGGCGTTGAAAACCCCTCACACATTTCAATCGTGGTGGTCTTCCCGGCACCATTCGGCCCTCAACAAGGCCATGATCGTGCCGGTTTCCACCGTGAAACTCACATTATCGACAGCAGTATGGTCGCCAAACCGCTTGACGACGTCGACAAGCTCAAGTGCGTAGGGAAAACTCACGAAGACCTAGTTTAGGCCAATGACCCCACGCCGCTTCAAAATGACATAAGAAACCCCCAGAATCGTGGCGAAACCTATCACCGCGGCCACATAAATCCACACTACTGTGCCCGGCACCAACCCCAACCCCCGCGGCAGCACGAAAAACGACAAAATCGTGCTGTACACCACCACCGTGGTGCGGAAAAACGGCCGATTCGCCCAGGCTGACAACGGCAAAATCGCCCACAGCGCATACCACGGGTGCACCACCGGAAAAACACCACCATCACAAACGTTGACACCCCCAACGCCCCCACCGGGGAAATCCGACCCAAATAGGTAGCCAACAACATGCGCACCATCAACCAACCCGCAATGAGCACCCCACCGACCGGGTCACCAACAAAATCGCCTCAGTGTGATCCCCCAACTTCAACATTTGCCCAATCCACCCAAACGACACCTCCAATCGCCGTGGTGAAACTCAGCCAGCTCCGAATCGTCGTCGCCCCACCCTGGCCACTAATCCACCCCACCCCAATGCCCGTCACCCACGTCACCACCACCACCGACAGCACCAACACCAGCACCTGCGCCGCCACCGCCAACCCTGATCGCCACCAGCCGGGGCTGCTGAATCACCCGGGCCACCGCCATGCCAGTAAACCCCAACCCCACAAACCCCGTCACCTTCACCATGCCCGCGCAACTAATCAAAAACCCGCTCGCCGCAATCAACCACACCCCTGGCCCACCAAATCCAGCCGCACCCGATCCGCCCCCGCAACCCCAACTCCACCCCCACCAGCAGCAACCCCAACAAAATCGCCTCATTATGAATCCCACCCACCAAATGCAGAATCGTCAACGGGTTCAGCACCCCAACCACACCGCTGCCTGCGGAATCACCCCGCACCGGCGGGCCAACTGCACCACCGCCCACCCAATGAGCGCCACACCCCTAACGCCAACAGCCGGTGCGCAAACACCCCAGCCACCACACTGTCATTCGTCACCCAACTAATCACCGCCGCCGCCCCCAACGCCACCGGCCCATACGGGCTAGGCGAATGCGCCCTAAATCAACGGCACCGACCGGGCCAGCAGATTCTCCGTCCCCAATAAATCAATAGGCCCGCCGAATACGGGTCCAACCCCTGCACCACAATCGACCCATTCGCCAAATACGAATAAATATCCTGCGTAAACAGCGGCGCACCCACCACAATCGGCAACGTCCACGCCACAAATGTCCGCCGAATCATCGACATGCTCAACACCCCGGCGTGCGGCCGCCCATGCCGCAACGTCACCCCCGTAAACGGGGCCATGACCAGCCACGCCACCACAATCAGGCCAATACCAATGAAACACAATGCTGTGGACGTTTGCAGCATCCGGGTGATAAGCGCCCCTCCGGGAAAAATCCTCATACGGGTTATTCATCACCGGCATCGCCCCGGCCCCCAACCCACCAAACCCCAACAACAGTGCCCCCAACGTGCCCCAACCACCGTAAAAACGCAAACCGCCGCAGCTCCGAAAACGTGAGCGTGGGCAGCTGGTACGGGTTACTGCGGGACCGGTCCGGGCCCGAAACCCGCACACTCCCATCCCGGTTCGGGGAAATCAAATCCACCCCGGTGGCGGTCGTCACCAGCAGCGATGCATGCCGGTACTCCCGCATCCGGGTTATGCAATAATGCCGAACGCGACCCGGCCTTGCCGAAACGGGGAAAGATCGTCCGGAAATGATTCCACCAGGCTACGCGTCGACTCGTCATAGCAGCCGATTGTAATGGCTTCCCCACACACCACGTGCAAAGGGTGTCCTAAATAATCCTGCTAGTGGCAGTGATGAAAAATGCAGCTTGTAACTAGTGCCGATTTAGGGAACACTAGTGTTGTCTTAAAGAGTTTTGAAGGAGGTGTACGTTCCATGACCCACCGATCCACGGAAGGGGAAACTCGGCGCCTCATCATGCTGACCATGCTGCGGGCGGGCACCATAACCGCCACACAACTGGCCCCACACTCTTGGACTATCAGCCGCCGGTATCCGCCGCCACCTCGACGCCTTGATCGACGACGAATACGCGGAGCTGGTAACAACGAAAAAACCCAGCGGCGGTCGCGGCCGGCCGGCCAAGGCGTTTCGGCTCACCCCCCAAGGGCGAGCCCTCTTCGGCCACGACTACGATTCCCTGGCAGCACAAGCACTAGCAACCCTCCGGGAAACCGGGGGCGACGAGGCGGTCAAAGCATTCGCCCGCAAACGAGCCCGCGACCTGGTGTCCGACGTCGACAAGCGAGACGACGAAACCATAGAGCACGCCGCCCACGCGCTTGTCGACGCACTCAGCCGCAACGGATACGCGGCCACCATCGCCAGCGCTAACCACAGCCTGCAAATCTGCCAACATCACTGCCCCATAGCGGAAGTCGCCGCACAATTCCCCGAATTATGCGAGGCCGAACACGAAGTAATCGCCGCACTCTTAGGCCAACACGTCCAACTGCTCGCATCCATTGCCAGCGGTAACGACGTGCACCACCAACATTCCTCTCACCCCCAACGAAAGGAGCGATTCATGACTCAACCGGCAACCGACGACGAGATCATTGAATCAATTGGCCCCTACAACTACGGTTGGCACGACTCCGACGAAGCCGGCCAAAAAGCCCGCCGCGGCCTCAGCGAAGAAGTCGTCCGCGACATCTCCGCCAAAAAAAACGAGCCCGAATGGATGCTCGAACACCGGCTCAAAGCCCTCAGTCTCTTCGAGAAAAAACCCCTACCCACCTGGGGAGCCGACCTTTCCGAAATCGACTTCGACAACATTAAATACTTCGTCCGATCCACCGAAAAACAAGCCGAAAGCTGGGAAGAACTCCCGGAAGACATCAAACACACCTACGATCGGCTCGGCATCCCCGAGGCGGAAAAACAACGCCTCGTCGCCGGTGTCGCAGCCCAATACGAATCCGAAGTCGTCTACCACCAAATCCGGGAAGACCTCGAACGCCAAGGCGTCATCTTCCTCGACACCGACACCGCGCTGAAAGAACACCCAGACCTGGTCCAGGAATACTTCGGCACCATCATCCCACCGGGGACAACAAATTCGCCGCCCTCAACACCGCAGTGTGGTCCGGCGGGTCCTTCGTCTACGTCCCCAAAGGCGTCCACGTGGAAATCCCCTCCAGGCGTACTTCCGCATCAACACGGAAAAACATGGGCCAATTTGAACGCACCCTCATCATCGTGGACGAAGACGCCTACGTCCACTATGTGGAAGGCTGCACCGCCCCATCTACAAAAACCGACTCCCTCCACTCCGCAGTGGTGGAAATCATTGTGAAAAAGGCGGCTGGTGCCGCTACCACCATCCAAAACTGGTCTAACAACGTCTACAACCTGGTGACGAAACGCACCAAATGCGAAGAAGGCGCCACCATGGAATGGGTGGACGGCAATATCGGGCTCAAAGTCAGCGCATGAAATACCCCGCCGTGTGGATGACCGGCCCCCACGCCAAAGGCGAAGTGCTTTTCCGTGGCGTTTGCTGGCGAAGGCCAATTCCCAAGACACTGGGGCAAAAATGGTGCACATGGCCCCCACACCTCCTCCAACATTGTGTCGAAATCCGTGGCCCGCGGCGAGGGCCGCGCTCGCCTACCGGGGCTTGGTGCGCATCAACGCAAACGCCCACCACTCCACCTCCAACGTGGAATGCGACGCCCTCCTTGTCGACAGCATTTCCCGCACCGACACCTACCCCTACAACGACATCCGTAACGACCACGTGTCCCTCGGGCACGAAGCCACCGTCTCCCAAGTCTCGGAAGAACAACTGTTCTACCTCATGTCCCGCGGCATTAAAGAAGACGAAGCCATGGCCATGATCGTCCGCGGATTCAGTCGAACCCATCGCCAAAAGAACTCCCCCATGGAATACGCCCTAGAACTCAACCGGCTGATCGAACTGCAAATGGAAGGATCGGTGGGGTAACCACCATGGCTGAAACTGTAAAAAACGCAACAGTCCACAACACCAAAGGCGACCTATTCACCTCCTTCAACGTGGACGACTTCGACATTCCCCACGGCAAAGACGAAGTCTGGCGCTTTGTGCCTTTACGACGCCTGAACGGGCTCCACAACGGCACCTTCCCGGCCCAAACAGCAGAAAACGTGGAAATCACCGGAATCCCTTCCGAGAAAATTTCCAAAACCGACCCCCGGGTGGGCCGCAGCGCCGCCCCCGTCGACCGGGTAGGGGCCCAAGCCTTCACCTCCGCCAAGGAAGCCCACTATGTGAAATTTGCCGCCGGCACGGTCACCACCGAACCGGTACAAATCACCACCACCGGGGCGGGCACAGGCCACACCACCTTTGCCCACATCGTCGTTGAAGTAGAAGAAGGTGCCGAGGCCGTCGTCAACCTGCACTACCAAGGCAGCGGCACCCACGCCGACAATGTGGAATTCGTCATCGGCGACAACGCGAAACTCACCGTCATCACCGACGCCTCCTGGGACGACGACGCCATCCACCTTTCCGGGCACACCGCCGTACTCGGGCGCGACAGCACCCTCCGGCACTCGGTAGCCCTCTTCGGCGGCAGCGTGGTACGCATCATCCCCCGAGTCCGATTCACCGGCCCCGGCGGCGACGCGGAACTCCTCGGCGTGTACTTCGCCGACGACGGCCAATTCTTCGAACAACGCCTCCTCGTCGACCATGCGGTACCCAACTGCCGCAGCAACGTACTCTACAAAGGCGCCCTCCAAGCCGACCCCTCTTCCAAGAAACCAGAAGCCCGCACCGCCTGGGTGGGGGACGTGCTCATCCGCGCTAACGCACAAGGCACCGACACGTACGAAGCAAACCGTAACCTCGTACTCACCGAAGGCGCCCGCGCCGACGCCGTACTCAACCTAGAAATCGAAACCGGCGAAATCATCGGCGCCGGCCATGCCGCCACCGTCGGCCGCTTCGACGACGAACAAGAATTCTACCTGCGGGCCCGCGGCATCCCCCGGAAGAAGCCCGACGACTCATCGTCCGCGGATTCTTCTCCGAAGTCATCGGCCGCATCCCCGTGGCCGCCATCCGGAAGACCTGGAAAACCGGGTTGCCGCCGAACTAGAAGCCCTCCAACAGCACGCATAGGAACACACATGAGCACACTTGAAATCCGTAACCTTCACGCCCAAGTCATCCCTAACGACGAAAACTCCGAACCGAAACCCATCCTGAAAGGCGTGGACCCTCACCATCAAATCCGGGGAAATCCACGCCATCATGGGCCCCAACGGTTCCGGGAAATCCACCCTCGCCTACACCCTGGCCGGTCACCCCCGCTACGAAATCACCGACGGGGAAGTCCTCCTCGACGGCGAAAACCTTCTCGAAATGGATGTTGACGAGCGCGCCCGCGCCGGGCTGTTCCTGGCAATGCAATACCCCACCGAAATCCCCGGAGTGTCAATGGCGAACTTCCTCCGCAGCGCCGCCACCGCGGTGCGGGGGGAAGCCCCGAAACTCCGGGAATGGGTGAAAGAAGTGAAAGAAGCCCAAAACCGGCTGCACATTGACAAAGCATTCTCGGAACGGTCCGTCAACGAAGGCTTCTCCGGGGGTGAGAAGAAACGGCACGAAGTGCTGCAGCTGGATTTGCTGAAACCAAAATTTGCGGTCATGGATGAGACCGACTCCGGGCTGGACGTGGATGCGCTCCGCATTGTTTCCGAGGGCATTAACAACTACCAGAAAGAAACCGGTGGTGGGATCATCATGATTACCCACTACAAGCGGATCCTTAACTATGTGAAACCCGATTTCGTGCACGTGTTCGCCGACGGCAAGATTGTGACCTCCGGCGGTGCCGAATTGGCCGACGAGCTGGAAGAGCACGGATACGACCGGTTCCTTGCCTAACCCTTCCGAGAAATTATGACTAGTTTTTCATAACCCAGATGGCACACTCAACGAGGCAGCCATCCGCGCGGAATTCCCCATCCTGTCCCGCACCGTCCGGGGGAATAAACCCCTGGTGTACCTCGATTCCGGGGCGACCAGCCAGCGGCCACTGCGGGTGTGGCGGGCGGAGGAAGACTTCGTACTCGGCCATAACGCCCCAGTGCATCGGGGCGCATACCAGTTGGCGGAAGAAGCCACCGACGCCTACGAACAGGCCTGCGCCGACATTGCAGCGTTTGTGGGTGCGGCCGACGAGGAAATTGCGTTCACTAAAAACGCCACCGAGGCACTAAACCTGGTGGCGTACACGCTGGGTGACCAGCTCACGGCTGGGGACACCGTTGTCGTCACGGAGCTGGAGCACCACGCAAACCTGGTTCCATGGCAGGAACTGTGCCGCCGCACCGGGGCGACGCTGAAATGGTATACCACCACCGAAGACGGCCGTATTGACATGGATTCCCTGGAATTGGACGACACTGTGAAAGTGGTAGCGTTCACCCACCAGTCGAATGTGACCGGGGCGGTTACGGATGTGCCAACCCTGGTGGCACGAGCCCGCGCGGTAGGCGCCCTGGTGGTGTTGGACGCCTGCCAGTCCGTACCGCACATGCCGGTGGATTTCCACGCCCTGGATGTGGACTTCGCGGCATTCTCCGGCCATAAAATGTGCGGACCCACCGGGTGGGGGCGCTCTACGGAAGGCGGAGCGGCTGGCGCAACTGCCCCCGTTTTTGACCGGTGGCTCCATGATCGAAATCGTGACAATGGACAAAAGCACCTTCGCGCCCCCACCGCAACGGTTTGAGGCCGGCACCCAAATGACCAGCCAGGTTGTGGGCTTGGGGCGGCAGTCGGATTCCTCCGGGAAATCGGCATGGCGAACATTGCCGAGCATGAGCACCGGCTGACCGCCTACGCGTTGGAAAAACTCCAAGAAATTCCCGAGTGACGATCGTAGGCCCCACCACCGCCGACGCGCGGGTGCCGCCATTAGCTTCCTTGTCGACGGCATCCACCCGCACGACCTCGGCCAGGTCCTCGACGACCACGGCGTGAGCATCCGGGTGGGGCACCATTGTGCCTGGCCCATCCACCGGAGTTTAGGGGTGCAATCCACCGCACGCGCATCGTTCTACTTCTACAACACTTTCCCGGAAGTGGATGCGTTAGCGTCGGCGGTGCGGGCCGCCCGGGAATTTTTCGGAGTGCATTAGGATTGGTCTGAACGTGAACCTTGAATCCATGTACCAGGAAGTCATCCTGGACCACTACAAGAATCCCACGCACGCAGGGTTGAAGGCTCCCTTTGATGCCGAAGTGCACCATGTGAACCCTTCCTGCGGCGACGAACTCACCCTCCGGGTGAAGCTTTCCGACGATAAACAGACCGTGGTTGATGTGTCCTGTGAAGCTACCGGCTGTTCCATCTCCCAAGCGTCCGTGTCCGTGATGGCGGAGGAAATCGTCGGCAAGCCCCTGCCGGAAGCGCTGGACAAGCTGGCGGAATTTGAAAAATGATCACCTCCCGCGACGCTACGCGGGTGACGACGAAAATAATCGGGGACGGCATCGCCTTCAGTGGGGTGTCACAATACCCGGCACGTGTGAAATGCGCCCTGCTGGGCTGGAAAGCATTCCAGGCAGCGGCGGCGGAATCAATGGAGGAACAGGAATGACAGAGGAAAACGGCATCCCCAACCCGCACCGACCTGGCGGACATTCCCGGAACAAACCCCGGAAGACAAGCGGAAGCGGGACGAGGTTGAGGAGTGCATGCGGGACGTTATCGACCCCGAATTAGGCATCAACGTCGTAGACCTGGGGTTGGTTTACAGCATTTGGATCGAAAACGGTGTGGACGCGCACATTGAAATGACCCTGACCAGCCCTGCCTGCCCGCTCACTGACGTGCTGGAAGAGCAGGCACAGGAAGCCGTGGTGGGCAGCGGCGTGGTGGAAAAACCTCACACTGGACTGGGTGTGGATGCCCCCGTGGGGGCCGAACATGATCACCGAGGAAGGGCGGGAACAATTGCGCGCCCTCGGCTTCAACGTCTAGTCCCGGAAGGAAGCCGCGTACCCTTCACCCCGCAGATATGCTAAATATCTGCGGATTCCTTTATCGTGACCGGGTTGAGGTTGTACCGCAATGGGTCCCCGGGAAACCTGCGGAGTCCCGGAACTCGGGTGGCTGGGTCGAATTCGATCCGGCCGTTTTTGGGTGGTTTTCTGGGGTCGTCGTCGTTCTGGCCATTATGCACCGCGCATAGTGGCGCATAATTCGACAGGAGGGTGGGCCCGCCCAGGGCCGCGGCCTGCACATGGTGGGCCTGGCAGGTTTTTGCCGGACGGTCACACCCGGGATAGGCGCAAATGGGGTGCTCCAGGGAACCGACGAAACGCTGATGCTGGTTGAAGAAGCGCTGCACCCCATAGGTACCGATGTGCTCGTAGTCGCCCCCGGTGCTCAGGGCGTAGGCGACCGCATAGCCGTAGGGTTGCAGCTCCTGGTTGACGAGGTCTTTGACGTCGACAAGCGTGCCCGTGGTGGTCATGACTTTGCCGTCAGCATGGTAGCGCAGGGTGGGATCCAATACGATCACATAGCAGTTACGGTAGGGGAGGAATGGGTCGGTGGTTTTCCCGGAAGGGTGGAGGACTTTCCGCACCAGGGCGTGGAACATTGCTTCCGAGAACTTCATACTGTCGGTGCGCAGCGCATTGGCGGTGGCTACCAGCTCGGTTTCTACCGCGGCCACCAGCTCGGCGGGTCCGGCCCCTTGGAAGTAAAGGTGGTTGTTGGCGTCCGCGGTCTTATTGAAGGCAAGCCGGGGATGGTTCCGGTGCGCGGTAAGGTTCGCCACGGTTTGCTTCACGTGCTGCTCCAGCTCGTGGGGGAGCACCTTGGCGGCCTGCTCGCAGAAATCATCCACGAGTTTCACCCGATCCGTGTCGGTGCCGGTGAGTTTGTTCAGCCCGGAAGCAATGATGTCGATCTCGTCGTAGCTGAGGTGGTGGCTGGTAAGCTTCGTGAGCAGCGCCCTGCCAAGCACCTTCACAACCCAAAGCATGCGGCGGGCCCGCTTGAGGGTGATACGACCCCACGCGGCAAGGTCGCTTGCCGACGGTTTCTCGGAAGCGATATGCAACAGGAGGCCGGAGTCTTCCGCCGCTCTGCGCTGCAAAATCTGCTGTATGGGGCTCATAACTCCCAGCTAAGCCGAAGCATCCCGGCTACGCAACCACCCCAATGAAAACCTGTGGATTGTTAAGCTCGGGCACAGAAAACTGGCCAAAGTTATCCACAGGCTGGTTTTTTATTCTGCTACCACTTGACTTTTTGCCTAAAAGGTATATCATTAACTGCCCGTCACCACAGGGTGCTAGTATTTTCGCTTGTGATCGTGACCAATGACTTTGAAGTTCGGGTGGGCGCCAGGACCCTCCTAACCGCCCCTAAACAACAGCTCCGAGTCCAACCCGGTGACCGCATTGGCCTGGTGGGTCGCAACGGCGCCGGAAAAACCACCACCATGCGCATACTGGCGGGCGAAACCGAACCCTACGGCGGCTCGGTCACCCGCTCCGGGGAGATTGGTTACCTACCCCAGGATTCCCGGGAAGGAAACCTGGAACAAACCGCCCGGGACCGGGTTCTCTCCGCCCGCGGCCTAGACACCATCATGCGGAACATGGACCGGCAGCAGGAAATCATGGAAACCACCGAGGACCCCCGCCGCCGCGACCAGGCGATCAAAAAATACGCCCGCCTGGAAGAACGCTACCATTCCCTCGGCGGCTACGAAGGCAACGCGGAAGCCGCCCAAATCTGCGACACCCTGGGGCTGCCGGCCCGGGTGCTGGACCAGCCGCTAAAAACCCTATCCGGGGGCCAGCGGCGCCGGGTGGAGCTGGCCCAAATCCTGTTCGCGGCCTCCGCCGGTTCCGGGAAATCCACCACCACCCTCCTGCTGGACGAGCCCACAAACCACCTGGATGCGGACTCCATCATGTGGCTGCGGGAGTTTTTAGCCAAACACGAAGGCGGACTGGTCCTCATCAGCCACGACGTGAAACTGCTCGCCGCGGTGTGCAATAAGATTTGGTTCCTGGACGCGGTGCGCGCCGAGGTGGATGTGTATAACATGGGCTACCGACGCTACCTGGAGGCCCGCGCCGCCGACGAAGCCCGCCGCCGGCGGGAGCGCGCCAACGCCGAGAAAAAAGCGGCCGCCCTGAAGGAACAGGCGGCCCGGTTCGGGGCGAAAGCCACAAAAGCGGCGGCCGCCAAACAAATGCTGGCCCGCGCCGACCGGCTGGTGGGCTCCGCGGACAAGGTCCGCCAAAAAGACCGGGTGGCCCACATTTCCTTCCCCACCCCCGCCCCTGCGGGAAAAACCCCTGCAGGCCACCGGGTTGACGAAAACGTACGGCTCCTGGAAGTGTTCGCCGGGGTGGATTTAGCCGTCGATAAGCAATCCCGCGTGGTAGTGCTGGGCTTTAACGGCGCCGGAAAAAAACCACCCTGCTGCGACTGCTGGCGGGGAGGAGCACACCGACAGGGGCGGGCGGCATCGTGACCGGGCACGGGCTGAAAATCGGCTATTTCGCCCAGGAACACAACACCATTGACCCGAACAAAACCGTGTGGGAAAACACCATCGCCGCCTGCCCCGACGCCGTCGAACAAGACCTGCGGAGTCTGCTGGGCGCATTCCTGTTCTCCGGGGAACAACTCCAACAACCGGCCGGCACCCTATCCGGTGGGAGAAAACCCGCCTGGCACTCGCCGCCCTGGTATCATCCCGGGCAAACGTGTTACTGCTCGACGAGCCCACAAACAACCTCGACCCCATCTCCCGGGAACAAGTACTCCAAGCCCTCCGCACCTACACCGGCGCGGTTGTCCTGGTCACCCACGACCCCGGCGCGGTGCGGGCCCTCGAACCCGGAACGGGTGATTATCCTCCCGGACGGGGACGAAGACCCTATGGAACGACGACTACATGGAGATCGTGGAACTATCGTGAAAAAGATCATTATCGCAGCAGACATCACCCTCAAGCTCGCCGCCTGGCATTTCCTCTACCACCGCCCAAACCGGCACAAACGCGCATGGTTTCTAGCAACACTCGTGCCGGTCATCAGGCCACTATGGTTCCTTAGTTGCGGAAACCGTGCACCGGGGCAGGAATGAACCCCCGCGGCGAATAAACTCCGAATTATCCACAGTGGACACCGGAATGATGGGGGCGTAGCCGAGCAACCCCCAAAATCCACCTGGTCACCCGGACCCATGCCGGGAACCGGAATGACCCGCACCGCCGTGGTCTTATGGTTCATCACCCCAATCGCAGCCTCGTCCGCGATCATGCCCGCAATGAGCTCCGCCGACGTGTCCCCAGGTATGGCCACCATGTCTAACCCCACCGAACAAATAGCGGTCATGGCCTCTAGCTTATCGACGCTCATAGTGCCGGCCCGCACCGCATCGATCATGCCTTTATCCTCCGACACCGGAATGAACGACCCCGACAACCCCCAACCCGGGAACACGCCATCATGCCGCCCTTCTTCACCGCATCATTGAGCAGCGCCAACGCCGCAGTCGTCCCATGCGTCCCCACCTGCGACAACCCCATGTGCTCCATGATATGCGCCACCGAATCCCCCAACTCGGCGGTCGGCGCCAGGGACAAATCCACAATCCCGAACGGCACCTGAAGCCGCTGGGACGCCATGGTGCCCACCAACTGGCCGGCCCGCGTAATCTTAAACGCCGCCTTCTTGATCGCCTCCGCCACCTCATCCAGGCTGGCCCCGCCAGGCCCCAACGCCCGATCCACCACGCCCGGGCGGAAACCCCCACCGACACCACACAATCCGGCTCCTCCACCCCATGGAACGCCCCCGCCATGAACGGGTTGTCGCCCACCGCATTGGCGAACACCACCAGCTTAGCGCACAATCGCCCCCTGATCCTTCGTCAACTCGGCCGCCTGCTTAATAACCTCCCCCATGGTGCGCACCGCATCCATATTGATACCGGCCCGGGACGAACCAATATTCACCGACGAACACACCACATCCGTCGACGCCAACGCCTCTGGAATGGACGCAATCAACCGGCTGTCACTCTCCGACATGCCCTTCTCCACCAGAGCGGAATACCCACCAATGAAATTCACCCCACAGCCTTCGCCGCCTCATCCAACGCGTGGGCAGCAACTCATGCTCCCGGAAGCTATCAACGCCACCGGGGTCACCGAAATCCGCTTATTCACAATGGGAATCCCCAATTTCCCGCTCAATCTTCTCACACTCCGACACCAGGTGCTCCGCCCGGCGCGTGATCGTGTCATACACCGCCGTGCAGGTGTCCTTCGTCGCAGACCGCATGCACCCCAGCAGGGAAATCCCCATGGTGACCGTGCGAATATCCAGCCGATACTTCTCGATCATCGCAATGGTGTCGAGAATATTGTTTGATGAATGATGAAAATCCATGCCACACCCCCTAAATAATGTTCATGGCATCAAAAATGGCCTGGGATTGAATGCGGATAACCAGTTTCTCCCGCTCACCCACCTCGGTCATTTTCTCCTGAATCGTGGTGATATCCACCTCCGACTCGTCAAACGCCACGTGCAGAATCATGGTGAAATAATCATCCATCAGCGTTTGGGACACGTTATGAATATTAATATTGAGTTCGGCGCAGGCCGTGGCCACGGCGGCAATAATACCCACATGGTCAATGCCGGTAACAGTCATGATCGCAAACATGCGTCACATGCTACGCCGCCATACCTCACCTGGCATAAAGATCCCGGAAATTACGGAGAATCAGATTATCGGTCTCCAGGTTCGCGGCCGCCGCCCCGCCACGATCGCATCATACTCATACGGCTCGTAATACCCGTTATCCGCATAAATCTGCAACCGTTGAATAAACGTCCGCAACTCCAACTCGGGGTGAAACTGGGTCGCATGCACATTCGACCCCACCTAAACATGTTGCACCGGACAATCGGTCCCATTCACCAAACACGTCGCCTCATTAGGCAATGTCTCAACCGCCTCCAGCATGACCCACCAACGTGTCAAATAGTGCCAGCATCCCCGCCAACAAAGGATCCCTCGCCCCTCCGGCGTCAACGACGCCGTGATACACTGCCGGCTTCTCCCCAAACACCCGACTGATCGTCGCCCCCACCACGGAACCAACCACCCCAATCCCATAGCACGCCCCCAAAAACGGAAATCCTCAGCAACCACCCGCGACACAATCAGAGTCACATACGCCTCCACCTGCCGCTGCCCACCGACTTCCGCATATCCGTGTTATTAAACGGCCCCCACCCAAAATAATGCCCGAATAATCCGCGAAATCAAGCTCCGGCTGCTCCAGGTTCATCCGCACCTGCACCAATTCCTCGGAACGCAACCCCATGATCCGCCGAAACGAATGATGCTCCGCATGCGCAGCCTCATCCTCCGGCCGGTGACTAAGAAGCAAAAACAGCAACATCAGCGACTCTTTCACTCAAACAATACGAAATAAAATTCTGCAACACCCGATGCGCCCACCGCACATCAACCGAACCCAACGACGCCACAATCGACGCGAAAATCCGCCCGGGAAAAAAATAACCATAGTCAATAAAAAAACCGCATGCGGGCCTCCATCGCCGCCGCATCCATCTCACAATGAAACTGCGACGCCCACTTATTCCCACCCCACCGGAAAAAGCTGCACCGGGCACGTCGGCCCCGACGCCAACACCGTCACCCCCGGCCCCCACCTCGGCAATCGACTCCGTATGCCCCGTCAACCCCATAAACCCTATCCGGCAACCCCCCACACGGATCCGACAATGCGGCAGGCAATAACTCCACCACACTCCCCCACTCGACTCCGCATGCGACCGATCCACCCGACCCCCGGTAGCATCCGCCAACCAACCGGCCCCGAAACAAATGAAAAACACCGGCGTAGCAGCGTCGACAAGCAACCGCAACTGCCGATGCACATGCACCTGATACGCATCATAAGCATCATTCGTCACATTCAACGAACTACCCCCCACAATCACCCCAGCAAACCCCGACACATCCCCAACCTCATCAGACACCCCGCAATAATCCGATGCTCACAATCAACCACCCCCGTAGCCCGCACAAAATCCGCAAACTCCGTCACCGCCACCTGATGATACAACTCACCAGCCGGCCGCAACGACACAAACAAAAACATCCCACGCATTCCCTTACTCAACCGACGACTGGCTCCGCACACTCGACTCCACCAAATGCAACACGGCCTCCAAATCATCCGTAGGCGCACCCGAAGCCAACCGAGTGATAAAACCATCAAGCACCGTTTCAAGATACGTGTGAATCACCCCAATCTCAACATCGCTACGCAACCCACCCCGCCGCGCATTCGCCGTCAACCGCGCCCGCACCGCATCATCCAACACCTTCTGATGCTCCTGCCACCGCATCCGAAACGTCGGATCCGTCCGCAACATCTTCGTAATCTCCAACCTGGTAGCCAACCAATCATGCCGCTCGGGATGCTTCAACATGTCCCGCATCACCTCCACCAACCCATTCGCCGCCACCACCTCAGCCATCCGCGCCGCATCCTCGCGCGCCAACGCTAAAAACAAATTCTCCTTATCCCCAAAATGATGAAAAATCGCCCCCGCGACTTCCCCAATCGTCTCCTCCAACCGGCGCACCGTCGCCCCCTCATAACCATGCTCCGCAAAACACCGCCGCGCCCCATCTAAAATCTCCTGCCGCCGCTGCGACAACTCCGACGAACTCACCACCGGCATAACCACTCCTTAAAAAACTATTGGCCCGGGAACCCCGGGCCAACTCAAACATTTACCTAGCTCTTCGCCATATTACGCAGCACATACTGCAAAAATACCGCCATTACGGTAATAATCCGCCTCACCAGGAGTATCAATCCGCACCACAGCATCAAACTCCACCACATCACCCGACTCCTTCGTCGCGGTCACATGCACAGTCTCCGGCGTCACACCGGAATTCAGCTGCTCAATGCCGGTAATGTCGAACGTTTCCGTCCCATCCAGCCCCAATGACTCATGGGATTCACCCGCCGGGAACTGCAACGGAATAACCCCCATACCAATCAAATTCGACCGGTGAATCCGCTCAAACGACTCGGTAATCACCGCCTTCACACCCAACAAATTCGTGCCCTTCGCAGCCCAGTCACGAGACGAACCCGTGCCGTACTCCTTACCACCGAGCACCACCAACGGGATACCGGCGGCCTTATAGTTCTCGCACGCATCAAACACGAACGCCTGCGGGCCACCCTTCTGGGTGAAGTCCCGGGTGTAGCCACCGGCAATATCCACCAACTGGTTCTGCAACCGAATGTTAGCGAATGTGCCCCGCATCATGACCTCATGGTTGCCGCGCCGGGAGCCCAGCGAGTTGTAGTCTTTGCGGGCCACACCGTTGGCATCGAGGTATTGGGCGGCCGGGGTGCCCTGGTTTGATGGAGGATGCGGGGGAGATGTGGTCGGTGGTGACCGAATCGCCCAGTTTTGCCAGCACTCGGGCGCCGTGAATGTCGGTGACCGGCTGGGGCTCCATGGTCATGCCGTCAAAGTAGGGGGCTTTGCGGATGTAGGGTGGAGTCCTCGTTCCAGGCGAAAGTTTTTCCCGGTGGGAATGTCGAGTTCCTGCCACTGCTTGTCGCCCTTGAACACGTCGGCGTAGTCGGCCTCGTAGAGTTCGCGGGAAATGGCGGATGCCATGGTTTGCTTCGATTTCTTCCGTGGACGGCCAAATGTCGGTGAGGAACACATCGTTGCCGTCTTGGTCTTGGCCGAGCGGCTGGGTGGCGAAGTCGAAGTCCATGGTGCCGGCAATGGCGTAGGCGATCACCATGATGGGGGAGGCCAGGTAGTTCATCTTCACGTCGGGGGAGATGCGGCCTTCGAAGTTACGGTTGCCGGATAGTACCGCGGTGGCGGTGAGATCGTATTCGTTGATGGCGGCCGACACCTCGTCGGGGAGGGGGCCGGAGTTGCCGATGCAGGAGGCGCATCCGAAGCCGGACAGGTAGAAGCCCAGGGCCTCCAGGTCTTTCCACAGGTCGGCGCGCTGGTGAGTAGCCGTCCACCGCTGGGGCCGGGGGCGCAAATGGTTTTCACCCACGGCTTGGCTTTCAGACCTTTCGCCGCGGCTTTCCGGGCGATCAGGCCGGCACCCACCATGACCGACGGGTTGGAGGTGTTGGTGCAGGAGGTGATGGAGGCGATCGCCACCATGCCGTGGTCCACCGTGTATTCGCCGCCTTGCGGGGAGGTAATGGTCACCGGGTGGGACAGGCGGCCCTGGGCGCCCTCGGCGGCGGATTCCCCACCACCGGGGCGGGAGGAGTTATAGTTCGCTTCGAACGTGCCGGTGAGGGTGGTGGCGGGCGAGGGTTTTCGGTGTCGTTGCAGTAGTTCGGCGGGTCGCGGCGGAAGGCTTCCTTGGCTTCGGACAGGAGAATCCGGTCCTGGGGGCGTTTCGGGCGGCGATGGACGGCACCACGGTGGACAGGTCGAGTTCCAAATATTCGGAGTATTTGGCCTCGGGGGCGTCTTGCTCAAGCCACAGGCCTTGAGGCTTTGGCATAGACTTCCACCAGGTCGATTTGTTCCTGCGGCCGGCCGGTGAGGTGCAGGTATTTGATGGTTTCTTCGTCGATGGGGAAGATGGCGCAGGTGGAGCCGAATTCCGGCGACATGTTGCCGATGGTGGCCCGGTTGGCCAGCGGAATGGACTTGACCCCGTTGCCGTAGAATTCCACGAATTTTTTTGCACCACACCGTGTTCGCGCAGCATTTCGGTGATGGTGAGCACCACGTCGGTGGCGGTGGCGCCGGCGGGGATTTCGCCGGTGAGCTTGAAGCCCACCACTTTGGGGATCAGCATGGAGACGGGCTGGCCAAGCATGGCGGCTTCCGCTTCGATGCCGCCCACGCCCCAGCCGAGAATGCCGAGGCCGTTTTCCATGGTGGTGTGGGGTCGGTGCCGATGCAGGTGTCGGGGTAGGCGAGACCCTCATTGTCGAACACGACGCGGGCCAGGTATTCAATATTGACCTGGTGGACGATGCCGGTTCCGGGGGTACCACGCGGAAGTTGGAGAAGTTTTCCGCACCCCAGCGCAGGAATTGGTAGCGTTCCTCGTTGCGTTCGTATTCGATTTCCACGTTTTGTTTTAACGCGCTGGCGGTGCCGAACGCCTCGATGATGACGGGTGGTCGATGACCATTTCGGCGGGGTTGAGGGGTTGACCTTGTCTGGGTCGCCGCCGAGGGTTTTACTGCCTCACGCATGGTGGCGAGGTCGACTACGCAGGGCACACCGGTGAAGTCCTGCATGAGGACGCGGGCGGGGGTGAATTGGATTTTCGATGCTGGGTTCGGCGGTGGGGTCCCAGCCGGCGATGGCCCTCGATGTGGTCTGCGGTGATATTGGCACCGTCTTCGGTGCGGAGGAGGTTTTCCCCAGCACTTTCAAAGAATAAGGCAGTTTCTCCATGCCGGGTACGGCGCTGAGGGCGAAATAGTCGTAGGGATTTATCGCCAACCCGCAATGTACTTTTGGCATTGAAGGAGTTCTTGCTATCAGTCACGAGGAGCTCCAATTCTATGAGTGAGTTCAGTATGTGGCCGCCACCTAGCTTTGTACGCAGCGACTTTGTGCGACAGTATCGGGGTGAACGTCGCCTGACGCACATTCTAACAGTACGGTCGTTCTGTTGGGTAGTTTTTGCTTCCGCTTCCTGGCGCCGCCCGGTTTTGACCATCAAAGGTTGCCCCCATCAGGGAGACTTTCAGTTTGGTGTCGCTCCCTATTAAATAAAAGGTATCACCGTGCTATTTCCAAGGAGTGAGTCGTTATGGTTCCAGAGTCCGTCAATCTTTCTGACTTGTCCGAACAATTGCTTGTCGACGGGGTGGCGTTGGAGCGGGATAATGATGCGCTCCACCGAGACCTGATGGCGGCGAGGGACTATGCGGCATCCCGAGGGGTGGGGGAGTTGGGGATCGCGGTGTTAGAGGCGCCGCCCGCCCGGTTGGCGGATATGCGCGACATTGCCCAGGAGTTGGCGCGGGACACGGGGATTGCCACCGTGGTGGTTAAGGTGCCGGGGACGGCCGCGGTGGTGAGCACCAGGTATTCGCGGGCGGATTTGGAAAAAGGCGCAACAGTCACTGGTGGTACAGCCCGATTACGGCGTGGGGGTGCAGGGGCTTTGCCGATAGTTTGGCCCATCCGCTGCCGGTGGGGTTGTTGTCGGCACTGTTGCTGGTGGTGGTTGCGGCCGCGGTGGGGGCGAGCCTCATGCGAATCAAGGCCTATACCTAGAGAACTCTTCGAAAAAAGTTGTAGTTTTAAGCCATAGTTAAGATAAAACGCCGAAAACCGGGAATTTGTGATTATTATCACACCCGGTTTTTCACTTGTGTTAATCACGAGGTCATTGGGGCTAATGTTACGATCGTGACTTGAGTTAAAGTTGTAACCAAATTGAAATAAAGTGCGTTATGTTTCCTAAGTCGTTAGTGTTGCAGATGTCGACACTAGAGTCGACATTTATAACATGAAACCACTTGTTCGCATATGTGGGGAAGCATATGGCGGACCAAATCAATGTGCACCAGGAGCCATCTGTGACAAGACTAAGCCGCATAGTAGCTGGAGGGATCAGCGCAGTATGTCTCGGCATATCGACCCCCGCGGTAGTGCATGCCGCCCCCAACGCCGACGTCGTTCAGGCGCGTAATAATGTCAACGGTCTTATCGCAGCGTTGTCAAAATCGAACTCCGACATTGCCGCCCTGGAATTAAAGATGGGGCGGCTCCGGGAGGCCGTGAATAAGGCCTTGGTTGATTTCCACTCAGCCCAGGCCGACGCCACCAAGGCCAGGACCGAGGCCGATCAGGCCCGCGCCGCGCTCGATACCACCCAGGGGCAAATAACCAAGGCGCAAAAAGTCCTCGACGACATATCCAATATTGTCTATCAGGGCGGTTCCTCGTCTGCCATCAGCGGGTGGTGAGCAAACCCAAGGCGGAAGACACCTTAGATCGCCACACACTGTTGCGCACCAATGCCGACAAGCAGCGGGACGCCATGACGGAGCTCGATAAGCTCGCACCCAGCAGACCAATGAGGAATCCGGCCTACGGGCCGCCCGCGACGTGGCGGAAAAACGCGAGCAGGAAACCGACAAGGCCAAGCAGGATGCCCAAAAGGCTATCGACGACGCGGCCGCCGAGCTCAAGCAACACCAGGCCGAGCATGCCGCATTGGTCGCCAGCCGGGACGCCGCCCAAAAAGAGCTCGACACCATCCAGGCGAAGCAGAAAACCACCACCGCCAAGGCGACCACGAGTGCTGCGCCGACGCCAACAACGCCGGCCAAGCAGAAGTCCGAGGCCAAGCCCACCGAGGCCACGGCCATTGCCGATTCCATCGCCAAGATCGTGGGCTCCTCCCAGCCGGATCACACCTCTTTAAACCTCAAGCCTGTTGCCGAGAACATCACCCTCACCGAAAACGACGTTGATGACGAGGACGACGATGAGGAGGAGAATGAGGACACCCAGGACCAGGCGCAAACGCAGGCGCCGGCACAGTCGCAGGGGTAGCACCAACCCCACCCAGGAGGCCAATAAGGTCAAAGATGGGGAATTGACCCTCGACATGCACGCGCTCAGCAGCAATGGTCAGGATCCGTGGCCGACCTGCTGAAAAAGCTCAGCGAAGCCGGCGGGGCTGGCTCCGACCAGGCCAATATCAACCTCAATGGGGACCGGGCCTCCAAGATCGAGACCGTGATCGCCCGCGCGGAATCCCAGTGGGGTGCCCTATGCGTGGGGTGGGGGAGACGCGAACGGCCCCCACCCTGGGGATTCGTGACGGTGGCGTGGCCGACTCCTTTGGCGACTTCGAAAAGGTAGGATTCGACTGCTCCGGCCTCACGCTGTACGCATTCGCCGGCGTGGGCATTGCGCTGCCGCACTACACCGGCTACCAGTACCAATTCGGCACCAAGGTGAGCCCGCAAGAAATGCAACGCGGTGACCCTCATCTTCTATGGGGCCAACGCCGAGGACCACGTGGCCATCTATTTGGGGGATGGCCAAATGATCGAAGCCCCCCAATCGGGTTCGGAAGTTGTGGTTTCCCCCGTCAGGTGGGGTGGCATGAGCCCACAGGTGGTTCGGCTGCTTTAGGCGTCGAAAAGCAAAACCATCCTTAGATTATAGGTTAATCCCTAAATTCTGGGGGTGGTTTTATTTACATCTTTTGACCTGTTATTCTTACTACTCATGAACACCCCCACCCCTGTCGATGCCCTCCTTGTTTTAAGCTTCGGCGGACCGGAAAAACCCGAAGACGTCCGCCCATTCCTGGAAAACGTCACCAGGGGGCGGGGAATACCGGCGTCCCGCCTTGATGAGGTTGCTGTCCACTACCACCATTTTGACGGCTACAGTCCCTCAACGACTGCAATCGGGAAATCATCGCCAACGTCGAGGTCGAACTCCGCCGCCGGGGGAGCACCCTGCCCGTCTACTTCGGCAACCGCAACTGGCACCCCTACGCCAACGACATTGCCCTCGAACTCGCCGAAAACGGGCACCGCAACGTTGCTGTTTTCGCCACCTCCGCCTGGGGTGGGTATTCCGGCTGCCGCCAATACGGGGAAGACATCCAAAAAATGCGCCACCACCTGGCGGAGCACCACAAAACCCCCATTGATTTCTATCGGCTGCGGCAATTCTTCGACCATCCCACATTCATCGAAGCCGGCGCCCACGCCATCCGCAACGCCTACCAGCAATACGCCGACCAGGGGATAGGCCGCGACGATATTCGGCTCGTCTTCACCGCCCACTCCATCCCGGTCGTCGCCGACCAACGCTCCGGCACCGACGCCGACGGCGCCCTCTACTCCCGCCAAGTTCACGAAAACCGCCCGGCTCATCGCAGGTCGCCTCGGCGTCGCCGACTACGACGTGGTATGGCAGTCCGCCTCCGGTAATGGAAAAATCCCCTGGCTGGAACCCGACATCTTGGATCACGCCCAGCTTCTCCACCAGCGCGGCGAAACCCACCTCCTCGTCGCCCCCATCGGATTCATTTCCGACCACATGGAGGTCATTTGGGACCTCGACAACGAGCTCCAAGACGAAGCCCGAAACCTCGGTATGACCGTCATCAGGGCCGCCACCGTCGGCCACACCACCGAATTTGCCGCACTCATCGTCGACCTCATCGACGAATCCCTCGGTATCGCCCCGCCCCGCCACGTGGGTGCCATCGTCAGCAAAGGCTGCATCAAAAACGGCGAGCCCCTGCGAAACCAGCTGCTGCCGACCGGCCAGGCCCACCCGACTCCTCCACACCGCCACCGCACAACACCCCTGGCGAGTAACCCCCACCTTGCCGCCTCCGGTCGGTACCGTTATGCGGCATGAGAAACTACGGCGACATATTCACCCGCAAACCCGCAACCCCCACCTACCCCAGCCCGCCACTCTCGGTGAGGTGGTGGAAGTGCTGCCGACGGCTATGTGGGGGCCATCGTCGAGCATGAAAAAAACCTACGACGGCGACTTCATCCGGCTCGAAAACAACCAAGGAAAACCCGCCTTTTTAAACTCCGGCCCGCGCGTTCCTCGTCGATGGTATCCGCACCACCCTCACCAAACCCCAACCAGTCAGCTCGGCCCCAACGCTCCAATTCCGGCTCCACCCGGGTGGTAGACGCCCCCGCAAAAGTCGCCGCCCCATCCCGCATCTGGGTGGAAGGCGTGCACGACGCCGCCATTGTCGAAAAAATCTGGGGCCACGATCTTCGCGTCGAAGGCGTTGTTGTCGAATATCTTGAAGGGACTCGACAACCTGCCCCACCGGCTCGCCGAATTCCGCCCCGTTAGAGGGCGCCGGGTAGGCGTGCTTGCCGACCACCTCGTGGCCGGCTCCAAGGAAACCCGCCTCACCGACCAGGTGGGGGAGCATGTTCTCGTCACCGGCCATCCCTATATAGACATTTGGTCGGCGGTGAAACCGGAACGGTTAGGCATCCGCGCCTGGCCCGACATTCCCCGGGGCGAAGACTGGAAAACCGGGGTGTGTGCCCGTCTGGGGTGGGCAAACCCGCAGGAGGGCTGGAACCGGGTTTATCGGGCGGTGAGCACATACAAGACATCGACTCCACCCTGATAGGGGCGGTGGAACGGCTCGTGGATTTCGTTACCACCCCAGAACTGACGAAAGCGGATTTACGGTAAGCTTGGGTGCCGTGGGAGCACTTATATGGTTGATCGCCGGGATTGCGCTCATCGGCCTAGAACTCGCAGCGGGAGAGCTCACCTTCCTCATGCTGGGCCTAGCAGCGCTAGCCACGGCCGGGGTGGCGATGTTCCACGTACCACTGAGCATAGAACTCATCATCTTTGCCCTCATGTCCTTAGGGCTGCTCCTGTTTTTAAAAACCACTGCTACGCCGCCACCTCACCCGCGCCCCGGCACTCGACACCAGCCCGGCAGCCCTCACCGGGGCCACCGCGGAAGTCCTAGAACCAGTAGGTGCCCACGCCGGCCAGGTACGCCTCGACGGAAGTATCTGGTCAGCCCGCAGCCTGGACCCAGCCCATAATTTTTCCGTCGGCGAACGCGTCAGCGTCGTCACGATTGATGGGACAACCGCGGTTGTGTGGAAAGAAACAAAATAGCACGATGGGTACAACAACATGGACATTGCAACGTTAATTCTCATTGCCGTTGTCATCCTGGTGGTAGCAACATTCATCGCTAAGGCAGTGGTGTTGATGCCCCAGGGTGAAGCGGCAGTTATCGAACGATTGGGCAGCTATACCCGCACTATATCCGACGGCACCGGCATGATTATCCCCTTCATTGACCGGGTGCGGGCTCGGGTCGACACCCGGGAACGGGTCGTCAGTTTCCCGCCCCAAGCCGTCATCACCCAAGACAACCTCACCGTGGCCATTGACATTGTGGTGACCTTCAAATCAACGACCCCGCCCGGGCAATCTACAGGGTGGACAACTATATCGTCGGTGTGGAGCAAATCTCCGTCGCCACCCTCCGCGACGTGGTGGGCGGCATGACTTTGGAAGAAACCCTCACCTCCCGGGATATCATCAACCGGCGGCTCCGCGGCGAGCTCGACGGCGCCACCACCAAGTGGGGGCTGCGGATCTCCCGGGTGGAGCTCAAAGCAATTGACCCGCCGCCATCAATCCAACAATCCATGGAAATGCAAATGAAGGCGGAGCGTGAAAAACGCGCCATGATTCTCACCGCCGAAGATGAGCGCGAATCCGACATTCGCACCGCCGAGGCCAGAAACAGGCCCGTATCCTCACCGCCGAGGGTGAAAAACACGCGGCCATCCTCCGGGCCGAGGCCGAGCGGCAGGCAGCTATCCTCCGGGCGGAGGGTGAACGCGCGCCAAATACCTCCAGGCCCAGGGCGAGGCCCGGGCGATCGAGAAAAATCAACTCCGCCATCAGCCACTCCGAGGTCACCCCCGAACTGTTGGCCTACCAGTACCTGGAAAAACTCCCCTAGCTTGCCGAAGATGAGGCCGCCACCATGTGGATGATCCCCAGCCAATTCAGGGGACTCCCTGGAACAGTTCGCCAAAGGCCCTCGCCCACAAGGACGACGATGGGGTATTCCGCTACGAACCCCAAGCCCCCACCCTGCCGGCAGACACCGACGACAACACCGACGAATGGTTCAAAACCACCTCCGACCCGGAAATCAAAGCCGTCGTCGCCGCGGCCAACGCCACAGCCCAACTGCCTGTCGACGACCTGCCGTCGGCAATACCCCAACCCGGCACGACAAACGGCGGGAGCCGCAACCCTCAACCCTCATATAACCCGCCACCCTCAGAAGGTGGTTTTGAGCAGCCGCAACGCCAAATGCTGCCCGGCGAGTTCGGCATGCCACCCCAAGGCCGGTAACCGCCGACCCACCGCCTGCCTGGAAACCCCAGGAGGCGGTGCGACCACTTCCCAATTAGCCTTCCCGAACCGGCAGCTTCCGGTCAAAAACCAGCCCGAGCACCCCCACACAGGTCAAACACACAGTAATCACCATAATGGTGGGATTCGCCTTCCCCGTTAAGGTATTACCAGGAAAAACCGTGGCAATAGTACCCGGGGCCGACCCGACCAATGTGGCCACCGTAAACCCCACAAGCGGCACCGACGTCAACGCCGCTGCATAATTCAACACCGAAAACGGCACACCAGCAATCATCCGCAGCGACGTCACCGCCAACCACCCCCGGGCCCGCAACCTGGCATTAATCCCCGCGACCGCCGGATGCGCCAACCTAGGCGCCATCCAATCCCCCAAAAAAATACCGCACTACGCTGAGTGAAACCGCGGCGGAAACCGTGGTCGCTGTCAGCGCCACCACAATCCCCAACCATGGGCCAAACAACACCCCCGAACTCAATGTGAAAAATCGTCCGCGGAATCGGAAACTGAGTTACCACCACATAACCAAACACAAACACCATCACAAACCACCTGCCCGTCCCCGCAGCCCACGCATTCATCGTGCAAATGACAGCACCTTCACAGTAAACGTGATAATAATCATGCCGACCACAAGCAACCCAATAACAAGTTTCCGCCACAGCGGCCAGCTCGGATACTCGCAGCCGCATCACGCATAACACCAACACTAAAAGTCCCAAATGGTTCGCATCACCGAAATCCCTAGTCAAATAACCCCCAAAACCACAGTGGCATAGGGTTAAAATAGGTGAAGGCTGTGCGCGTCACCCACATAGGGTGATAAACGCAGCACATCAGTAACTGTTCACCGCGTAGTTTCCCTGAAACCAAGGCTGTTGCTCACATCACACCTTTCGCCTTTCGCGGAAACTACCTCAAAAGGGAGTGGGACCCACTCGTGACTGACGCACCAAACACCTTGATCGAGAAGCAACAAGCCTGGTACAAGGCCGTTGCCGGAGTGTTCGCCCGCGTCCAAAAAGGATGTCGCCGACATCCCCCTGGACATCTGGCAAAAACTCATTAAAACCACCTACGATGGCATCCCCATCAATCCGCTCTACAACCGAGCCGACGAACTCGACGAAGCCGCCCTGCCCGGCGTCTTCCCCTACCGGCGCAGCGCCGCCGAGTAGACCAAGAAAACCAAGGCTGGGGAGTCGCCGAATCCTTCGACGAAAAATCCACCAACCAACAAGTCCTTGACTCGCTCTACAACGGCACCACCAACCTCGTCATCCAGGGCAGCGCCGACATTGCCACCCTGCTCAACGGGGTCTACCTGTCACTATGCCCCGTGCGGCTCTTCGCCGGAGTCCGCACCGTCGAACAGGCGAAAAGCCCTCTTCGCCGTCGCAGACAGCCAACAAGAAACCCCCAACTCATCGAACTCGGCGCCACCCCCTCACCTCCATGGTCAACGGCGGCGCTACCATCAGCCTCGATGACACCATCGAACTAGCCAAACAAGCCGCCCAACGCGACAACACCCGCGCTATCTTGGTCGACGCCGTCACCTTCTCCAATCAGGGTGCTACTGATGCAGAAGAAATCGGCCTCGCCCTCGCCGCCGGAGTCGAATACCTCCGCGCCCTCACCGACGCCGGATTCACCGTCGAACAGGCACTCGATCAAATCTCCTTCCGGTTCGCCACCACCGACGAACAATTCGCCCAAATCGCAAAAATTCCGGGCAGCCCGCCAACTCTGGGCCCGCGTCGCCGAAATCGTCGGCGCCCCGAACACGGCACCTGCCCCCAACACGCACTCACCGCCCCGGTCATGTTCACCCAGCGCGACCCCTGGGTCAACATGCTCCCGCTCCACCGTCGCAGCCTTCGCCGCCGGTGTCGGCGGCGCCACCGACGTGGAAGTGCTCCCCTTCGACTGGGCCATCCCCGGCGGACTGCCGAAGACCTCACGCAGCTTCGCCCGCCGCATCGCCCGCAACACCAACCTCCTCCTCCTCGAAGAATCCCACCTCAGCCACGTCATCGACCCCGGTGGCGGCTCCTACTTCATCGAAGCCTTCACCACCCAACTCGCTGACAAAGCCTGGGAAGTCTTCACCAGCGTCGAAGCCGAAGGCGGCCTACAACAAAGCCATCGCAGCCGGCACCGTCGCAAAGCTGCTTGACGACGCACACGAGGCGCAACAGCAAAGACATCGCCCGGCGCATCAAGAAAATCACCGCCATCAACGAATTCCCCAACCTCGCCCGAAGCGCCACTGCCCGCCGACCTGCGAGTAGAACCCAGCCGCGTCCGCCGCTGGGCCGCCGAATTCGAAGCGCTCCGTAACCGCTCCGACGCCTACATGGAAGTCCGCGGCACCCGACCCACAGCGGTACTCATCCCCCTCAGGGCCGCTCGCCAAACACAACATCCGCACCGGATTCGCCACCAACCTCCTCGCCTCCGGCGGCATCAAAACCCTCAACCCCGGCCAGTAACCCCCGGAACCGAAGAATTCACCACCGCAGCAAAATCCGCCCCCATCGCGGTCATCTGCGGCACCGACCAGGAATACGACGCTACCGGCAAAGACGCCTACGAAGCCCTCCGCGCCGCCGGCGTCGACACTATCCTGCTCGCCGGATCCCCCGGACACGAATTCGAACCAGACGGATACCTCAATATGAAAAATCGACGCAGCGGCAACCCTGGCCGAACTGCTCACGAAGTTGGGAGCATAAGCCATGAGCACCATCCCCTAATTTTGCCAACCACCCCGCACAATCCGACGCCACACCCACCGAGGCAGACGTCACCTACCTGCGCGACCAAGTATGGGGAAACCCCCGAAGGCATCGACGTCCCCCGCGTCTTCGACCGCGCCGACCGTAACAACGCCGTCGCCGACGACCAACTCGACTCCTTCCCCGGCATGCCCCCCTTCATGCGCGGCCCCTACCCAACCATGTACACCAACCAGCCCTGGACCATCCGCCAATACGCTGGTTTCTCCACCGCCGCCGAATCCAACGCCTTCTACCGGCGCAACCTCGCAGCCGGCCAAAAAGGCCTCTCCGTCGCATTCGACCTCGCCACCCACCGCGGCTACGACTCCGACAACGAACGCGTCCTCGGCGACGTCGGCATGGCAGAGCGTGGCCATCGACTCCATTCTGGACATGCGGCAACTCTTCAGAAGGCATCGACCTGGGCAATGTCTCCGTCTCCATGACCATGAACGGCGCCGTCCTCCCCGTCCTCGCCCTTTACATTGTTGCCGCCGAGAACAAGAGTGCCCCCGAAAAACTTGCGGGCACCATCCAAAAACGACATCCTCAAAAGAATTCATGGTGCGTAATACCTACATTTACCCACCAAAACCCTCCATGCGCATCATCTCCAACATCTTCAGAATACACCTCCATGAAGATGCCGCGCTTCAACTCTATCTCCATCTCCGGCTACCACATCCAAGAAGCGGCGCCACCGCCGACCTGGAACTCGCCTACACCCTCGCCGACGGTGTCGAATACATCCGCGCAGGCAAAGACGTTGGCCTTGACGTGGACAAATTCGCCCCCGCCTCTCCTTCTTCTGGGGCATCTCCATGTACACCTTCATGGAGATCGCTAGCTGCGCGCCGGGCGGTTGCTGTGGAGCGAGCTGGTGGCCAAGTTTTGGCCCGAAGAACCCCCAAGTCGCAGTCGCTGCGCACACACTCGCAAACATCCGGTTGGTCGCTGACCGCCCAGGACGTGTTCAATAACGTGCCGCGCACCTGCATTGAGGCCATGGCCGCAACCCAGAGCCACACCCAGTCGCTGCACACCAATGCGCTGGATGAGGCACTGGCCCTGCCCACCGACTTCTCCGCCCGCATTGCCCGGAACACCCAGCTGCTGCTGCAGCAAGAATCCGGCACGGTGCGGCCCGTCGACCCGTGGGCCGGCTCCTACTACATTGAGTGGCTCACCGAACAGTTGGCGGAGCGGGCCCGCGCCCACATCGAAGAAGTGGAGGCCGCCGGCGGCATGGCCCAAGCCACCATCGAAGGCATCCCGAAGCTGCGCATCGAGAATCCGCCGCCCGCACCCAGGCCCGCATCGACTCCGGCCGGCAAGCCCTCATCGGCGTGAACAAATATGTGGTGCCCGAGGACGAGCAGATCGAAGTGCTCAAGGTGGATAACACCAAGGTGCGCGCCGAACAGCTGGCCAAGCTGAAGCAACTTCGCGCCGAGCGTGACGAAGCAGCCGTGCAGGCCGCCCTGGAGGCGCTCACCGCAGCCGCCGCCAAGGAAGACAAAGAGCCCGGCAACCTGGACGAAAACCTGCTCAAGCTGTCCGTGGATGCCGCCCGCGCCAAGGCCACCGTCGGCGAAATCTCCTATGCCCTCGAAAAGGTGTTCGGGCGCCATGAGGCGAGATCCGCACCCTGTCCGGCGTATACAAGGATGAAGTAGGGAAGGAAGGTGCCGTGGGTAACGTCGAAAAAGCCATCGCCATGGCCGACGCATTCAAGCCGAAGAAGGCCGCCGGCCGCGTATCTACATCGCCAAGATGGGCCAAGACGGCCACGACCGGGGACAAAAGGTGGTAGCCTCCGCCTACGCCGACCTGGGCATGGACGTCGATGGGACCCCTGTTCCAAACCCCCGCCGAGGCCGCCCGGGCGCAGTGGATTCCGACGTCCACGTCGTGGGCGTGTCCTCGCTGGCCGCCGCCACCTCACCCTGGTGCCGGCCCTGAAGGAAGAACTGGCCAAACTCGGCCGGGAAGACATCATGATCGTCGTGGGTGGCGTCATCCCACCAGGAGACTTCCAGGAACTCTACGATGACGGTGCCGTGGCCATCTACCCGCCCGGAACAGTCATCGCCGATTCCGCCATTGACATGCTGACAAAGCTGTCAAAGCAGTTGGGCCTGGACCTCGCCGTCCCAGACGACACCGCGAGCGCCTCATAACCACGGGCTCCTGACCACGGGTTAGTTTCATGACATGCCGGCCACCTGTTCCATCATGTGGCCGGCATTGACATCAGAGCCAAAAATCTTCAAAGGAAAGCACCAACCACCATGACCATTGACGACGAATACCTCGAACACCACCTCGGCTCCCTCATGACCACCGCCGGCACCGATCTGGGCGAACAGACCGCCGTAGCCCCAGAAATCGTCACCCGCGCCCGCCGCCGCATTGATGTCGATGAACTGTTCACCGGGGTACGCGCAGGCGAACGCACCCACATTTCCCGGGCCATCACCCTACTGGAATCCACCGCCCCCTGCCCACCGAGTGCTAGCGCAAGAACTCCTGGTCAAACTCTTGCCCTTCACCGGCAACGCGCTACGGGTAGGCATCACCGGGGTGCCCGGCGTGAAGCAAATCCACGTTCATCGAGGCCCCTAGGCATGACACTCATCGGCGATGGCCACAAGCTTGCCGTGCTAGCCATCGACCCGTCGTCAACAAAAACCCGCGGCTCGATCCTGGGGGACAAAAACCCGCATGGCCAAAACTAGCCCGGGAAGACAATGCGTTTATCCGCCCATCGCCGTCCGCCGGCACCCTAGGCGGCGTAGCCAAAGCCACCCGGGAATCCATGGTGGTATTCGAAGCAGCCGGGTTCGACGTGATCCTGGTGGAAACCGTGGGCGTAGGCCAATCCGAGGTAGCGGTCTCGCAAATGGTGGACTGCTTCACATTCCTGGCGTTAGCAGGTGCCGGCGACCAGCTGCAAGGCATCAAAAAGGCATCCTAGAGATGGCGGACCTGGTGGCAATCAACAAAGCCGACGGCCCAAACCTGAAGAACGCAAAACGAGGCGCCCGGGAACTATCGGCAGCAATGCGCATGGTCCGACCCGAAAACGCCTCATGGCACCCACCCACAATGACCATGTCCGCCGTCGAACACGAAGGCATCGACACATTCTGGAAACACGTGCAAGACCACCACAAGGCCATGCTAGAATCCGGCGCCTTCGAACACACGCGCAGGGAACAACAAGTGCAATGGATGTGGTCCATGGTGCATGAAACCCTATTACAACGGCTGAACACCAATCCGAACGTGATTGCGACCCGCAAGCTGGTAGAATCCCAACTTCGGCAGGCACAAATCACCCCAACCCTGGCGGCGGAAAAGATTCTGGCGGCGTTCGACCATGAAGACTAGCGCCTCAACCCTGTGGTGCTTGAAGATCGCCGCATTCATCACATTCGGCACGGTTGCCCTGGGGGCGGTGGTGTGCGCCACCCTGTTCGAGTGCGGCATGCCCAAACTGGCCAGGCTGCTACTTCGGGCAGAATTCTGCCCCGGGGCGAACTCAACCCAATCATTGAATTCACGCACCGAGTATTCGCCATGTCAACCCTGCCGGCGCTACTCGTCGCCGCGGTTATGGCGCGGAAACATCCACTCCGGGTGGTGCGCGTTCTACCGTGGTTTGCGGTGGCTGGTGCCCTGGGCGCGGGCATTTTCGGCATGTTCACCATCAAGACGGGGTTGACACCCATCCAGGGCATGGCCGACCTGTGGTGCGCACTCATGTCCCTGGTGACCATTGTGATCACCCTGGTTGCGGCGCGCCGGGTGGAGCTGGAACAGAATCGTCGAATAGCCCAGTTGGCGTATGGGGTGCTGGGCGGGCTGTTTGTCTTGCACGGCCTGGGGGTTCTCACCGCGGCCGCGGGCTCGTACACCCGGTGTATGGGGTGGCCGTTGTGGCTGGTCAACGACATGGATAAGACGCCCGCGTTGCAACTCGCCCGCGTGGGGTTGGCCGTGATTATCCTGGTAGGCATGGGGGTGTTGGCGTGGCGCACCAAGATGGTCCTGCCCTGGCCATGCTGCTGGCCGTCGAGCTGATTCTCGGGGTGATTATTCGCGTGAATGGGCTCAATGGGCTCCTAGGGTCGCTGTATGGCATCACGGCGGTGACCATTGTTGCGACCGTGGCATGGGTGGCCGGACGCTACCGGCTGTGAGCTTTTCGACGGCTTCCCTATCAGGGATATGCCAGGTTTTCGCCACTAAAAACTCTAATAGGCTGGTGGGAATCTGGCATGAGGGCGAAAGTGATTCTCCAGTTTCATTGTGCAGAATGAGAACCAATGTTGTAACGGACCAACTGCGAAATTGAAGGAGAATCCCATGTCGAACCGTAAATCTCTCACCATGATTGTTGCCGGCCTGTCTACCGCCCTGGCGCTCACCGCCTGTAGTAAGACTGTTGATGCTGCGACGTTTCCCACGGCGTCGATAAGCAATGTGGCCTACAGCGAGCAGGAAGCGAAACAGCTGCCCAGCGATGGCACCATCACCGAGGCGGGCGTGTACAAGGTGAGCGGGAATATCACCACGCCGATTACCGTCAACGCCCCCAAGGATGCTGCCGTGGTGCTGCGGCTTGATGGGGCCACCATAAACTCCACGGTGAGCATCAAGCAGGCGGGGGATGTGGTGCTGTATGTGGCCGGGGACTCCAGTATTAGCAGCACCGACGGCCATGGGGTGGATTCAAAGAGTAACCTCACAATTGATGGGTCCGGCAAGCTCACCGTCACGTCGAAGACAAGGACGCCATCCATTCGGACGAAAACCTGACCGTCACCGGCGGCACCCTGGAGATTTCCGCAGGCGACGACGGCCTGAAGGCGGTGAAGAACCTCACGATTGATGGGGGCACCATGAACGTGAGCAAGTCGAACGAGGCCCTTGGAGGCGCTCAATGTGGCTATTAATAATGGTACGGTGACTACGCATTCTACTGATGATGGGGTGAATGCTTCGCTTGATGACGGCCTGGCGGATCAGAATGCGACCCCTTCGATCACTATTAATGGTGGCGCCGTGAAGGTTTATGCGGATGCTGATGGCCTGGATTCTAACGGTGATCTGACTATCACCGGTGCCACTACCACGGTGGTCGGCCCGACCAGTATGGATAACGGTAGTTTCGACGCGGATGGTACGTTCACCATCACTGGTGGCACGGTGGTCGGTATCGGTAGTGGTGGTATGCCGCAGACTCCCACGGCCGGGCAGGGGTGGATTCAGCAGAATGTGACGGTGAAGGCCCAGGATCAGGGTGAAGGTTACCGATAGTAGTAACGCCGAGGTGGTGTCGTTGATGGCGGAGCAGGCCGCGACCTCGTTGTTTGTGTCTACGCCGCAG